>JAESFP010000002.1_pt1 | contig 1675719 bp, 1398 predicted proteins | sample 9266181 | NCBI WGS metagenome assembly JAESFP01 (sample SAMN14502547, study PRJNA617102) | algae metagenome | isolation source: Pegethrix bostrychoides GSE-TBD4-15B and co-occurring heterotrophs from... | place: USA: Grand Staircase-escalante National Monument, Utah | collected 2006-08-15
GATCTTCTCACGAAGCTGGTTGATGAAAATACAGATCGTATTGGTCTTGGAGATGGTAGCCGTCAGCTTTCTCAGTGCCTGGGACATCAGGCGCGCCTGCAGACCCATTTTGCTGTCACCCATTTCACCTTCCAGTTCACCTTTTGGTACAAGGGCGGCAACGGAGTCAATCACTACTACATCCAGTGCACCGGACAGGATCAGGCGGTCGGCAATTTCCAGCGCCTGCTCACCATAATCGGGCTGGGAGATAAGGAGGTTATCTATGTCAACACCAAGCTTTTGGGCATAGGAACTGTCAAAGGCATGCTCCGCATCAATGATGGCACACATACCACCCTTTTTCTGGGCTTCTGCAATCACGTGCGTGGCAACCGTTGTTTTACCGGAACTTTCAGGACCGTAGATCTCGATCACACGACCCCTTGGCAGTCCGCCAATCCCTAAAGCAGAATCCAGGCCTATAGAGCCGGTGGAAACAACTTCCTGGGTGTGCTCGCCTCTTTCATTCATCATCATAACACTACCCTTACCAAAATCCTTGTCGATCTTGTCCATGGTAAGCTTGAGTGCTTTTAATTTTTCGCTGTTTGACATGTTGTTGTAGTTGTTAGTAGTGAAGAAAATGTTCGATTAAAATTACGCTTTTAAACCGCGCACATTCTTAATTGTTGTTCGGTTGTAAAGCTAACGAATTTAGCAAACACCAGCTAAAAAAATTGGAGAAAATCACCATAAAAAAATGTGAAGAACCCCGCTGTTTTGTGACCATTTTTCCTGCTGAAGTTCAAAACTTTCCGGATCTCCTGAAACCCTTTACAGGCGTGACTTTCCCGGATCATTACGACCTATGGACTGAAGCCCGGCTCAGGCAGAGGAAGCTCCAACCATTTCGTTAAAACAAAACCGGGCAGGGCTTTTAACCCCCGGGAACTCTGCCTATATTTGTCCTTCCAACAAACAAGCGCAACATGAAAAAGATCCTTTTCTCCTCCCTGCTTTTCCTCGCCTTCTCGGCCGGGGCCCAGGAAGCATCCGAAGTCAAACCCGCCGCCAAGGGTGTATTATATGGTGAGTCCATAACCCCTGAAGGCGACGCCATTTCACCTGCTGACATCCAGGCAAAAATGGCCAACGGCGTTTTTGAAGGAAAAGTAATGGGGAAAGTTACAGAAGTGTGCAAAGCCATGGGTTGCTGGATCAAGGTTCAGAAAGCTGATGGCACGTCGATGATGGTCAAATCAAAGGATCATGGATTTTTCATGCCGCAGAACCTCGTGGGCAAAACAGTGTTGATTGAAGGCGCCGCTTCGGTAAAAGAAGTTAGTGAAGAAAAGCGCAAACACTTTGCAGAAGATGCCGGTAAATCAAAAGAGGAAATCAAAAAGATCAAAGGATCGGAAAAAGAAGTACAGTTTGTTGCCAAAGGCATCATGGTGCTTGATTAATTAAATGATCTTCAAAAAAATATGGATCCCCCCGCTGATGCAGGGGGATTTTTTTATGAACTTGTTGCCATGAAACGCCTTCCTGCCATTTTTGCCCTTTTCCTCCTTTTTGCCTGTAACGAACACGCTGCAGAAAACGAACCGGTAAACGATTCACCGGGCCAGGATGGAACAGAACTGGAAGACACCCTGCCTAAAACCAGGGATACGGTTGTAAGGGATACGGCCGCCCCCGTTGGTGTATACCGCGGCGAATTGCCCTGCGATGGATGCAAGGCTTTGTTGCATACGGTTGCTTTGTACGCCAATGGTACGTACCGGGTTGAAGAGGAAAGACGGGGTTCCCCATTGATCAAAACGGCTGCCGGTAACTGGAAACGCAATGGGAAAAACATTGAACTGATGGAAGGGGCAAACGTGACCAGGCAATACACATTCAAGAGCACTGACCTGGTATTCAATACAGCGCGGGAACAATTTGTATTACAAAAAGGAATGGATCCCTCCCGGAATAAAGTCTGGAAAGATAAGGGTGCATCAGGACTGGAATATTACGGGATTGGCAATGAGCCTTTCTGGAACATTGAAATTGATGAACAAAAGTCCATTACTTTCAGGCTTGCCGATTGGGAAAAAGCAAAATCCTTTCCTGCCGTTACACCTCAAGTCAACGGTGACAGCACCGTTTATACAACAGCCAATGCCGGCGAAAACCTGCGCGTCGTAATTCATAACCGCTTTTGCAGCGATGGCATGAGTGATCATATATACAGCAAAAAAATCGGGGTGACGTACGGAGCACAAAAGTTTTCCGGTTGCGGAATAAGCTTCCGGTCGAACAGGTAGGTTTATCGCTCGTATACGTAAAGATCGCCTTTGGATTCCACGCGGATGCCTTTTGCTGTTTCTACCAGTTTCAGTTCCACCTCATTTATGGTTTTGTTCCCGGAAACGCGGGGCTTCGACAGCAGTTTGGGAGCGCCTTTAACACCGGTGTTCGTTTCCTGTATTCCCGTGACCGTAATATCATGCTTCAGCAAATACTGGTCAAGTCCAGGCTCTGTTTGAAAGTAACCGGTAATTTCCATGCTGGCGACCGCGTCCCCTTCGGGGTTTACGTTATTTCCGTTATCAACAAAGGTTCGGAGTAAAAAATTCTTTGGTGTGTTCAGCAGCAGCCATTGCTTTCCAAAGGAAAAGTTTAAACGACCGAATCCCGGACGCAGGTTAAAAGAATAACGTTCGCCTTTCCGGATATAAACAGCATAAATACGCGAAGAATGATCCAGCAAAGGATTGGAGTTGTTGAAATAAAACATCACCGCATCATAGCCTGTAGTATTGACAATAGTGGTAGCTCCGTCGCCATCGTATTCAGGAAGTTTGCTCACCCTGTAAAATGGTGTGGCACCTGTTTTAATTTGCGCCAGTTCCCCGGAGTTCCTGTTAACCTTAAGTCCTGCAAGCATGGTCTTGAAATTTTTTTCATTTCCGCTGCTGTTCAATTCTGTAAAAAATGTATTGCGGTTAACCCCGGCCTGCTGCTCGTATGGACTGTAATCAAACCGTTCATAGGAAGGAGAAGAACTTCTGCCGCAACCGTTCGATGACAAACGGAGTATAATGAACACCAGCCAGATGCTGAAGAAAATGATCCGTCCCGCAGAAGGTCCGTCCGAACCGCTGCCGCTTCCGCTATCCGATTTGCTGGTTTCACGGAACGTATTCTGACGCATGACGGCCTCGTACCGCTTCACTTCTTCTTTTGATGATTCACTGCACTCAATACCTAAAATGCGCGTACAGCACTGGTGCAGGTAATACCAGGAAGCTTTGCGCTGAAAACGGTACACAACACCCAACAGGTGACCTACCACTTCATCGCGTGTGGTAGCAAAACTATCCGGCAGGGCATTGAGAAACGCTACCCACTGGCTGTCGAAAATAAAATGCAGGATGCTTTCATCTTCCCTGAACTTTTCCCAGCTCAGGTTCCTCAGCAGGTAACTTACTTCCTCCAGGTAAACACGTATTCGCTGGTACGCCGCATCATGATGTTCGGCCAGCATGAACGACTGGTAGTCGAGGAGCGCAGTAAGGGAGCTGAATTTTTTTTCACGGATCATCTTACCCGAAACGGTTCCGAAACTGGAAGCAAAGTAGGGAGAAACAAACGCTACGAAATGAGGATTGTAACGGTACTGCCCGGCCTTTTGAAAATCAACCGGGTTAAACTCACCTTTTTCCAGTAAGGCCAGAAACGATTCATGTGCATAGATAATGCAGTGCTGCCTCCAGGTATCATCCGTTGTAATGCTGTCGAGCAATACAATAACATCGTTACGGGTATACAGCACATCATCCAGAATAATCTGGTGGTCCTGCAGCGACATTTCAGCCAGCAGCTTTTTCTTGGTGCGCTGGATGGCCTGCTGCGTGAACTCCGTAATGGGTTCGGCAGCGTGAGAAACCAGGCGAACCGGGGAACGATATTCCATAACATTTAACCGATACCGGTCCCCTTGATTTTGATTTTGCGGATGTCGGTATCGTCGCCGTGCAGCAGGTGCGACAGGGCAATGGTAACGGTTCTTAACTCTTCAAAGCGCTCATTGGCCAGTGCCGTTTCACCCTGTTTAATCAGCGAACGCGCTACCGGCGGCTTTGTATATTCTTCCGGTGCAATGGCACTGAAATGCATAAACAGGTTCAGGATAAAATGCTTCGTGTTGGCATAAACCCTTCCACGCAAACTGTCGAGTGCATCGATCTTGGAACGAAGAATAGCGGGGCTCTTGGCACGCAGGAATTGTTCTTCATCACGGGTAACCCGGTCAAACTCGTTCATCAGCTTGTCGCGGTCAAGGTCCACAAAAGGAAGGTGCTCTGTGATAAAACTTTTATGTTCAAAATAATCGCTTTGCAAGGTATAAATGCGCTGCTCCTTGCCTAAGGCATCATAGCGGGATGAAATACGACGGCGCGCTTCATTGATCTCGAATTTTTCATCCGTGATATCCGTATCCTTCATTTTCATGATGCGCCGCTGAAGACTTTCCGCTTCCTGTATACACTGGCGCAGCTCGATGGTCCATTCACTTTCTTCATCACGCACCTTTTCATCACGGAGTTCTGTGCGCATATCACGGATCAAACCACCCAGGTCTTCTTTTAAACGGGTTACACTTACATATTTTTCAGACGTGCTGAATACATTTTTAAATTCCTGTTCGGTCATGGCCAGGAAAGCTGAAATAGTGAGGTCGCGTGATTCGCTCATCTCGAAGCTTACTTCAATGTCACTTCCTTTAACCAGGTCAGACTTCAGTTCCGTGCCCCTGATCTCGATAACCCCGATCACCAGGTTGCTGTGCGCACGGCTGTGCCGGCTGCCTTCCAGCACATTGATCACCAGTATTTCATTGCTTCCTTTCTGAATGGTCCTGGTAATTTCTTTATAGATGGTTTTCTTCAGCGGAAGAATATCATTGCGTTCAAAGATCACCTGCAGGCGCGTGCTGTTGTTCTCCACATCATCCACTTCAAGACAGATATCTGCGGGCAGCGGCTGACCCGCCACATTGAACTTGCCCTGCATGATCTCGATGGGTCCGGCCTGTACGGCAACAGGACTTTGCACCGCATCATAAAACTTTATGGAAAAACGATTGAGTGAAGAGCGCACCAGTGGAAGGAATTCTGAGATGCGCTTATCCACTTTTTTTAATCCCGAATCATAACCACCGTCCTCGCGGATGATGCGGTAGGATATGCCGGAAAAATCCCCTTCGGGAATAGCCATGTACAACTCTTCTTCTTCACTGCTCACCGACTGGTAAATAGCTTTCAGTTTTTTATCGGAAACAGTTTCTTCCCCTGCCGCATGCACCTGTTCAGTGCCTTGTGCCGGTGCCGACAGCCTGCTTAATTTGGAACCGGCATAATAGGCAGCGCCGGTAACAATGGCCGTGGTGGGATCGGCGTCAAAGGCAAGCGGGATCCCTGTTTGCTTTGCTACCAGTTCCCGTACATAGGGAATATAGGTTGATCCACCCACCATAATGATATGGTCGATGGAAGAAGCGGCCAGGTTATTTCTCTTCAGTATGTCGTTGATGAATGTTGTGGTCGACCGGATCTTTTCATGGATGATCTCATTCAGCTGATCACGCGTTATGGTTACCACGATCTCAGTATCACTGTCCGGTAGCGAAAACTCAATTTCCGTTTGAGGTGCAGTGGATAATTCCTTTTTTGCTTCTTCGGCCTTATACAAAAGGATGTAAAAAAGTTTTTCCAATCCGCCGTGGCGATTGCGCATTTTTTCTTCAATGGAAGGATCGCCTGTGTGCGCAGCAATGGCCGGCACAATGATCTTTTCAATGATCAGCGTATCAAAATCCAATCCGCCCAGGAAATTGTTTCCTTCATGATCAACCACTTTCAGTTCACCGTTGCTGACGGTAATCAGGGCCACATCAAAAGTTCCGCCACCCAGGTCATATACCAGCCAGGATCCCTGCGTGGGCATTTCCTTTTTGCTTTCATTGAAATAAGCCAGCGATGCGGCAATAGGTTCCTGCAGCAGCAGTACTTCCCGGAAGCCGGCTTCATAGCCCGCTTTTTTTGTGGCGTTGGACTGCACCGTATCGAACGATGCCGGGATGGTAATCACCACCGACTCCACTGATTCGGCCGTATGCACAAAATGTTTCAGCTCGCGCAGTACGAGGGCAGAAAGATCGACCGGTGAAACCAGGGAAGCCGTTGAGGATACGAGGAAGCTTTCCGATGTACCCATCTTGCGCTTGAACCCGGCAAATACGTTACCCGGGTCTTTTGTAATGTATTCACGCGCCTTGTCGCCCACAAGAATGCGTTCCCCCCGGAAGGCCACGGCGGAAGGCAGTGTTTCCTTATGTCCGAGCGGATTTTTAAAAACCTGCACGGCGCCGCCTTCAAATTTCGCGATCAGCGAATTGGTTGTGCCGAGGTCAATTCCGAAGTTTACAAAATTCATAGGCTGCTTATTCTACAACGACAATTGCTTTTTGAATAATTTTTTTTACCGAATCTTCGGTTTGAAACACGATCGGCTTAATGACATCCGAGATGACCATCTTGCTGCGTACCGAACCAACGATGTTCGCTTCGCAATCGGTGCGCGTTTCATCCCATTTTTCATGAAGGGGACTATGAAACTGGTAACCGAGGTCAGATAATTCTGATTTGATGCGATCAAGGTTTCGCTGAATGGTACCAGCCCCCTTGGGACCCAGTTTTTTCTCTACTTCGAAAACCTGATTGATGATATTGACGATCTGTTTCATGGTGCATGTACGGGGCCGGGAGCCGGACGTTAAAGATAGCCGCAGCCCCCGGTTTTCATAGCAGCCGCCGTAAAATACTTTCGCCTTTAACAGTTGTTTTTCGACAGAACGGAGTGCAGGGAAGGTTGAGATTGAGGTTAAGGTTTAGTAGATACAGGCATCGTAATTTCCCGAACCTTAACTCCACCCTCTCTTAACCTCAACCTCAACTCACTGGCATTATCGTTGCACAACATCTTAAAACAACAACTATGGATAAGAATATGGATAACAAAGCATTCCAGGAAGGACAACAGGGAAGCGGCAGTGCAGAGAATACCGGCCGCGACCGGCAGGAACAGCAGAATGATATGACCAATGTGCCGCGGGAAAAGCGGGAGGACATAGTGGAAGAAGCCGGTTTGAAGCAGGAAGACTTAACGGATATCAGCGAGTTGGGACAACAAAGCGGACGCGATGATTATGCCGGCAGTCCTGGCGACGATATGAGTGGGCAAAGCACCGGTCAGAGAACGGACCGCTAGGCTGTTTTATCCTTTACAACGGGAACCGGGTTATTCATCGAATGATTAATTTTCCGGTTCCTTATGCCGGTCATCACAACGACAAAACCAGTTTTTAAGCCCGAAATCAACTTCCAGGTGGAGCATGAGCACCTGGAAGAAAGGGCAACGATCATTCATTGTACCGTCACCATTACCAGCCTTATCCGGATCTGGCCTTCTACGTGGCTCATCCAGGAGAACGGCGCCCGCAGAAAGCTGTTGCATGCTTTCAATATTTCAGCCTACCCGCAATGGAAAATGGTAATGCCCGGGCATTGCTTTACGCTCGTGTTTGAAAGTCTGCATAAGGACTGCCTCCTGTTTGATCTTTACGAAGAAAATGACGAGCCCTATCCTTTTCATTTTGAAAATATTGAGCGCAATAAAATGGATGTATACTGGCTCGAGTACCCGAATTTTCCGTTCACGGATTAACGGATAGCACAAATGGATTTCACGGATATCCCCAAATCACCAAATCTCAAAATCCCCCAATACCAAATAACCACTACCTTTTTACCTTTTCCCATGGTACAGTTAGCATCAGGCAGCAGGCGAACCCACGTATCAAATCAACATATCAACCCTGTAAACGAAATGTATATAGGAATGTACGAAACCCTAATTTCTATTCCCCAATACCTAATACCTTTTGTCACCGGTGGGGATGATTCATTTCCCATTCTTCCACTTCCGATTCAATAAGCCGGTAGTGCATGGCATGCGGAAGAGGTTTGATCGGCCGGTCGCGGTAGATGGCCCATACCTTGGTAAAAGCCGCTCCGTAATAAAGAATAAAGGCCGAATAAAACACAAACAGCAGCAACAGTACAATGGAAGCCGATGTGCCGTAAAGTGTATTGATGTTACTGTAGGTGAGCAGCCAGTGCAGCAGTATTTTACCAATGTTGAACAGAAAAGAAGTCAGCAAGCCCCCGGTCAGCGCAATGCTCCATCCTGGGCGACCATCGGGCAGGTAGCGGAACACGATCGAAAACCAAAGCGTTACAATCACAACGGAGATGAGCAGGTTCAGTACGTTGTTAAAGTAAATGGATAGTAAAGGAGAATATTCCCGGAGGTAATCGCCCACAAAAGCCTGCAATGCTTCTGCCATGATCCCGGCAATAAAGAGCATACCGGCCACTACGATCACAAATACCGAGTGCATGCGCGTCCTGAACTTCCGGATGATTCCTTTTTTATTAACCGGACGGATCTTCCACACCTGGTTCAACGAATTCTTGATCACTTTGAAAAGGGTTGTGGCTACAAACAGAAGAAATATAAAACCGCCGATGGTTACCGGCCAGTTGTAGGCCAGCCCGCGGATGGCGCGCAGTACGTTCACCAGCTGTTCCACCGCCTCACGGCCTACTGTTTCTGAAAGACTCTGGAACAATTCTGCCCTGATGGTTTCCGGTGAAATAAAAAGCCGCATTAACTGGAACAGGATGATCAGTATGGGTGGCAGCGCGAAGGTTGTAAAAAAAGCGGTAGCACCGGCCATCCGCAGCGGATCGTTTTTCATCAGCTCTTTAAAGGCATCGCCAAACAGGGCACCTCCGTCCTTTACATTTTTTTTAGCCCTTTGCCGGGGTGTAGCTTGCTGCATGATCCGATGGTTGAAGCAAAGATGTTCGATAAATCCCGTGCGGCTACCTGTTTTTTTCTGTGATATCCACGTGCCAGTCATCGGTGCGGAATAAATTTACAGGCAGACCTTCACGGGTAAAAAGATTGGGCATGGAAGAATTGGTAAAGCCAAAGCGAACTTCAACTGGATTTTTTACTTCGGGGCTCCGGACCACTACCGTTTTTCCAACAATCTTTGCGGTTGCAGGATAAAAAATTCTATCCGAACCGGCTATATAAAACCCGGTTGGTGCACCGCCCCTGCTTACCAGTCCCGTTGGCACATCATTGAAGTCTATAGTGATCCTGTCTTTTAATACCGTCTTCTCTTTAAAGGTTGGACTTTTATGGGCAATCCCCGTCCGGTTATAAGTTTGTGCAAGGGCAAGATTGGCCAACCGCTGTCCCACTTCTTTTTTCATTTTCGGGTGAATGTCATTGATATTATCCACCAGGTCACTGGTTGTGATCATGCCGGTTCCGGGAAGGGTTAAACTTTGTGTTTGCGCTTCACGCAGAAAGGCTGAAGAACTGTTGTTGCCATAACCCGCAAAGGGAGCGATCTGTACGAAATAAAAGGGAAAGTCTTTTCTCCATTGCGCCCTCCAGGAAGTGATCATGGAAGTAAAAAGGTGCCGGTAGGTAGAAGCCGTGCCTACGTTGCTTTCTCCCTGGTACCAGATGGCACCGGCAATATTGAATGTTGAAAGCGGGTGGATCATGGCGTTATAGGCCAATGCAGGTGCAACCGGCCAGCCTCCGGAAGGATTCAGCCGCGTTGCTGCTTTTTTGAGAACAGAATCTTTTTCAACTACCTCAACTGGTGTCCATGCTTCAGCCGGTGTACCACCCCAACTGGAAGCAATCAACCCCACCGGAATTTTTAAACTATCAGCGAGGCTGCTTCCAAAGAAATACGCCGTGGCGCTGAACCCTTTTGCTGCTTCAGGAGAGCATACCACCCATCTTGCCGCAACATCTTCCTGCGGAAATTCAGCGGTTGTTTTGGGCACATGAAAAAACCGGATGCTTTTGTTGGTGGCGGCGGCAATTTCCTTTTCATACGGCAGTCCCCATCCCATGCTCCATTCCATATTGCTTTGTCCGCTGGCCAGCCACACTTCTCCTATCAATACATCTTCCAGTACAATGCTATTGGTTCCTTTAATGGAAATGGTGTGGGGTCCGCCCGCAGCGGGTGTACGCAGCTTCAGGCTCCATTTCGCATGTCCATTGCCGGTAGTGGAATAAGTTGCGGTATCCCAGGAAGCTTTCAGTGTAATTTTTTCACCTGGATCAGCCCATCCCCAGATGGTTACTTCAGCCTTCTGCTGCAGCACCATATGCGAACCGATAATGGCCGGCAGCCGTACAGCCGCATGAGCCGATAAAATAAAGAGTGTGAAGAGCGAAAGTGCGTAAATCTTTTTCATACGAAACTAATGTACACTTTGCGTTTCATTTGCGTCTTTGCGGTTGCATTTTTAACCGCAAAGACGCCAAGGTTAAGCGTAGACCGCGTTGCCATACATTTCCATGCGCAGCTCTTTCACCCTTTTATCTTCCAGGTATTCGTCAAAGGTCATGAGTCGGTCGATGATGCCTTTAGGAGTAAGCTCGATGATCCGGTTGGCCACTGTTTGCATGAAGGTATGGTCATGCGAGGTAAGCAACACGATACCCGGGAATGTATTACAACCTTCGTTGAAGCTCTGGATACTTTCCAGGTCGAGGTGGTTGGTAGGCTGGTCAAGAATAATGAGGTTGGGATTCTGCAGCATCATGCGGCTGATCATGCAGCGCACTTTCTCTCCTCCGCTCAATACATTTGTTTTCTTCATGATGTCGTCACCGGAGAACAGCATCTTACCCAGGAATCCGCGCAGGAACGGCTCATCTGCATCCGCAACATGCGGGGGCACATACTGGCGCAGCCATTCCATCAGGCTCAGGCCATTGGTAAAGAATTCATTGTTTTCGAGTGGCAGGTAGGCTTTCGTAATGGTTGTACCCCATTCAAACTTGCCACCGTTCGCTTTCATGTTGCCGTTGATGATCTCAAAGAAGTTGGTCACGGCCAGCGGATCCTTGCTCAGGAAGGCGATCTTTTCACCCTTATTGATGCTGAAGGTTACTTTGTCAAACAACTTTCTTCCTTCTACCGAAGAGCTCAGGTTCTCCACATTGAGGATCTGGTTGCCTACTTCGCGCAGCGGCTGGAAAATAATTCCGGGATACCGGCGGTTGGAAGGTTCGATCTCTTCAATGGTCAGCTTTTCGAGAGCTTTTTTACGGGAAGTGGCCTGTTTGCTTTTTGAAGCGTTGGCCGAGAAACGCGCGATAAAGTCGAGTAGCGCCTGTCTTTTATCTTCTGTTTTCTTGTTCTTATCGCTCAGTTGGCGGGCCATTAACTGCGATGACTCGTACCAGAAGGTATAATTACCCGTAAATATTTTGATTTTAGAGCGGTCCACATCGGCTACGTGCGTACATACGGCATCAAGAAAGTGACGGTCGTGCGATACAACGAGGACCACGTTTTCGTAATCAGCCAGGAAGTTCTCCAGCCAGGAAATGGTTTCAATATCCAGTCCGTTGGTCGGCTCATCGAGCAGCAGGATATCAGGATTTCCAAATAGAGCCTGTGCCAGCAGTACGCGCACCCGCAGGTTGCCCGGTATATCTTTCATGAGACTCTGGTGATATTGTTCGGGAACACCCAGTTCGCTGAGGAAGGTAGCCGCATCACTTTCAGCGGTGTAACCACCCATCTCACCAAATTCGGCTTCGAGGTGACCGGCACGCATATAATCATCTTCGGTTGCATTTGGATCCAGGTAGATGGCGTCCTTCTGGTGCATGACATCCCACATTTTCTTATGGCCCATCAGAACGGTATTCAGCACCGTGACTTCATTGAACTCAAAGTGGTTCTGACGAAGAAAGGCCAGCCGTTCACCGGCGGGAATATTTACCGTGCCTTTATTGGGCTCAATTTCACCGGAAAGGATCTTCAGAAAAGTAGATTTGCCGGCGCCATTGGCACCAATTACCCCATAACAATTGCCCTTATTGAAACTGAGGTTTACCTCATCAAATAAAACGCGTTTACCGAAAGAAAGTGTGACATTATTAACCGAGATCATAGCTGTTCCTCATTTTATTTTCCGCCGTGGCAGACAAGTGCGCGAAGGTACCATTTTTCAGGCTTAGCGGGCGGGCGTTTTTCGTTAAGAAAACCCAGTTTTTCACACCATGGCAGAAAACTTGCAATACCTCCGGTATGAAAGTGATTATTTCCTTTTTGTGGGTCCTGCTTCTCGCCTCCTGCAACAACAATGGATCCGGTACCGGTAATGCCGATTCGGGCGCGGCCGGGAGGGATGTGCGTGATTCAACATCCAACCTGCTGAAGGATTCCACTGCACGTGTTAACCCGGAATCAACCAGAGTTCAACCATATCAATAAGAAAAAACAAGTTCATGAGAAAGGTAATAGCAATGCTCAGTTTAGTGGCCGTTCTCCAGGCCTGCAGCAATAATGGCGGCGAAAGTGGTGTAGTCAATGACGGGATCCGGGCCAGCGATTCCAACGGAGCACTTCCGGATGGTCATAATGTGCCCGCTAATCCCTCGTCCGTGGACACAGCCCATGGCGATCACCGGGTAGACACCGAAAAGCGTGATTCATCCACGATCCATCATTAATATGCGCTACATCCTGCTCATCATAACAGGTAGCCTCCTGGCCGGGTGCAATAACGCGGAGCTCAGTCAGGAGGAAAAGCCTACCGATCCTTACGGGGCCATCAGGGATACGTCGCGGTCTATCAACGACTCGCTGAAAGTTGCCGATTCCAGCGCGAGGGGCGTTACGCATTAGCGGGCTCCGGTTCAGGGGGCTGTTGCACCACCGGGTTAAGTTTGCGCTGGCTGTATTTTTCCATACCGCGCAGCATCCATATGGACAATACCAGCCAGATAAAGCCCATGCTGAAGCCGGCAATGACGTCTGTAGGGTAATGCACCCGCAGGTAAATACGGCTGAAGCCTATAATGATGATCCAGGCCAGCAACAAAACGATGAAGGTCCATTTCCAACCCTTGTTTTTTATGCTGTGGTAAACAATGTACACCATCAGTCCGTAAAATGTCATGCTCATCAGCGCATGGCCGCTCGGGAAACTGAGGCCTTTGGCTTCTTCCAGGAGTGGTATGGCAGGACGTTCACGGCCGAATAAGCTTTTCAGCAGGAACATCATCAGTACGCTGCTGATAGCAATAGCGGGGATCTTGATCGAATACCATTTATGTTTCTGGATGAACAGAAAGTAGGCGATCAGGGCCAGGTTGGCCGGTATCAGGAATTTATGTGTTCCGAAAAAGGTCACCGAAGTCATGATCCGGTTGTTGGTTGGCGTAACAAACTGTTCCAGGAAGCTGAAGACCCGCTGATCAAACTCCTCGTTGCCCACAACAAATATGCGGCGGGTGACAAAAGCAAAGGCAATCACCGAAGCAAAGCATACAACCAGTACAACAATCATTTCTACCGAAAGCAGGGCCACGGCGGCCCAGAATTTCTTTACTTTTTTAGATAAACGTCCGAACATAGCAAACTAGCTGCAAACAATATGCGAGAATTAAAGAGCATTAGGAAGGAGAAAACATGTTTGGTATAATTTTTTAATGTATTTATATATGGCAAAGCCGGTATTCACAACAAAGTCCTCTACCATTCACCGGGTAGACTATAACGAAAAGGACAAAGCGATGGAGATTGAGTTCCGCAGCGGAAATGTGTACCGGTATTATGATGTTCCACCCAGGCTCTGGAAGGTTTTCCAGCTGTACATTGAATGCGAAGGTTCTGCGGGATCATTTTTTAATGAATACGTGAAGAACCAGTTCACTTCCGAAAAAGTAAAGGATGCCATGAACGAAGAAGATTAAACCTGTTATTGAGGTTTGATCGAAATCCCAAAGGTTTTTTCCCCCGTTCCGCCTGTTTTTTTTGGAGACATTCCATATCTGTCAGATATGGAATGTCTGGCTGTAATAGAAAATCCGCACTCAAGAATGAGATTTTCCTGTTGTTTCGTTGGAAATTATGATGATAAAGGTTTGACCGGAATCAAACCCATCTTAAAATGAACTTCAGCATAAAATGAAAAGTCCCGGGGCCGGGACTTTTTTTATAAACCTGAAATTGATTTCCTGGGGTCGTTTTCAAAGGAAAAGTAACAACTGTTCATTAATAATCGTACTTCACTTCTTTTCCTTCCGCATTATAATACAGGAAGCGCGGTCCGCTGACTTCAATTGTTTTCACACGAAAAATATCTTTAACGGCGCCCGGCACCTGGATTTTAATAATATCTCCCAGCTGTATTCCGGGGCGTTTCTTTTTGATCTGTTCCAGGATCACGGAAGGCAGATCACGTTTGGTTACCAGCGTGCGGGTATCCCTGCGGTCTCCATTGGCATGGTAAACGGCGGTTGAGGTTAACAATCCGTTCCGGAACGTTGCTGTCCAGTCGCCACGGTATTTGCTCCAGCTTACATTAGCGGCAGAAGGGTAATCGCGCTCGAAAGCCGCTCTTACTTTGGCCGGCTGGTTCTTTGAAGGCTTAGGTCCGTCACCATTACCAGAAGTACCTTCCCAGACACCCACATTTTCCTTTTCATTCGTTTTTGAAGAAGCCGTTTTGCCATCTTTTTTTATGGCTTCACGTGCTTCATCAATTTTAGATGAGCCGGAGCGGGCAGTGGTCGTTTCTTTTTGAGCCGGTGATTTTTTTTCTTTTTTGTCTTTTCCTTTCTGGGCCCAGAGGCCTGTAGTGAGGGTAGCTGCCGTAAGAAGCAGGATGAGTTTTTTCATAGATTGGATTTACTGGTCCGGCAAAATAAGGATTAAAGGGTATAAAGCAAATAGAGGAAGTACGGGGTATTTAACCGCAAGACTGATCACGGATAACGCGGATTTGCACGGGTGCCCTTGTTTTCAAATTATACATCTTACTTCCTGCCTCATACTTCATTCTTCCTTTCGACATTCCCTGTTCCCTGTTCCCTGTTCCTTGTTCCTTGTTCAATATTCCTCTAGCCTGGACATTCCATATCTGACAGATATGGAATGTCTCCAAAAAACCCACTAATGTCTGTTGATTTTCCCATGGCACTTTCGTCTTAAAACCCAGGCCTTTAGGCCTTAAAATTTAACTACTCAATTTTTTAGCAATGCACCCCCGGGCACGTACCTTCGCCCCATGCAAGAATACCTGAAGGGATTGAACGAGCGGCAGTGTGAAGCGGTACTGACCACCGAAGGCCCCCTGATGATCGTTGCCGGGGCAGGCAGCGGCAAAACAAAGGTGCTCACCACCCGCATTGCCCACCTGATGAACAGGGGCGTGGATGCGTTCAATATCCTGGCGCTCACTTTTACCAACAAGGCAGCCGCCGAAATGAAAGAACGCATCGGCCACATCCTGGGCACAAGAGAAGCCCGCAACTTATACATCGGAACCTTTCACTCGGTTTTTGCCCGCATTATGCGCGCGGAGGCGCACCGCATCGGTTACCCAAACTCGTTTACGATTTATGATACCGACGACGCCAAAAGCGTGGTTAAAGCCGTAACCCAGGAACTGAACCTCGATATCCAGCACTACAAACCCAACGTGGTCTATAACCGGATCTCCAGTGCCAAGAATGCACTGGTGGGACCGAAAGAATACATGACCGATTATTACCTGCAGCAGGAAGACATGCGTTCCAACCGGCCTATGATCGGACATATTTATGAAGCCTACGCCAAACGGTGTTTCAAGAACGGCGCTATGGACTTTGACGACCTGCTGTTTAAAATGTACGAGCTGCTGAAGGGGTTCCCGGAGGTTTTGCATAAATACCAGCATAAATTCAAATACATCCTGATCGACGAGTACCAGGATACGAACCCGGCCCAGTACGAAGTGATCAAGCTGCTGGGTGCCGCCCATGAAAACGTTTGCGTGGTTGGAGATGATGCACAGAGTATCTACTCGTTCCGCGGCGCCACCATACAGAACATCCTGCAGTTTCAAAAAGATTATGATGAAGTAAAGGTGATCAAGCTGGAACAGAATTACCGCAGCACACAGAACATCCTCAGCATCGCAAACGAGGTAATCAAAAATAATAAGGGCCAGATACCCAAAACCCTGTTCACGGAAAATGCCACCGGTGAAAAAATAAAACTGGTGCGCACCATGACCGATAATGATGAAGGAAAATTCGTGGCTGATGCGATGCAGGAACTGAAACTCCGGAATCATTTTAAGAACAAGGAATTCGCCATCCTGTACCGCACCAACGCGCAGAGCCGGTCTTTTGAAGAAAGCCTTCGCCGCATGAATATTCCTTATACCATTTACGGCGGTATTTCTTTCTACCAGCGTAAGGAGATCAAGGATTTCCTGTCTTACCTGCGGCTGATCGTAAACCCGAAAGACGAAGAAGCCCTGAAGCGCATTATCAATTACCCGGTTCGCGGTATCGGGAAAACTTCGGTTGACCGGGCCATTCTTGCCGCCAATGAACGGGGCATCAGTATGTGGGAAGTGCTGGAAGCGGCGCCTATGTTCGGCTTCAAGGCCGGCACGCTGCAGGCGATCGAGGAATTCGTGCTGATGATCAATTCCGTCAAAAGCATGCTTCAAACGAAAAACGCCTATGACATTGCCTTTCACCTGGGCAAGCAGACCAATTTTGTAAAAGAACTTTTCAACGATAAAAGTACCGAAGGCGTTCAGCGCTATGAGAACGTACAGGAGTTACTGAACTCCATCAAGGAATTCACAGAAACACCCATGAACGAGGAAAGCGGTGAAGTGGGCGATAAGGGCCTGGGTGCCTACCTGCAGCAGATCGCATTGCTTACTGATGCCGACCAGAAAGATCCGGATGCAGACACGGTAAAACTGATGACCATCCACGCGGCAAAGGGCCTTGAGTTCCCGGTTGTATTTGTCGGCGGATTGGAAGAAGGGCTTTTCCCGAATGCCATGAGCATCAACACCCGTGAAGAACTGGAGGAAGAGCGCCGGCTTTTTTATGTTGCTATCACCCGCGCCAAAGGAAGACTTTATTTAACCTATGCCAATACGCGCTATAAATTCGGATCGCTGACGCAGAATGAAGCCAGCCGCTTTATTGATGAAATGCCGGCTGAATTCCTTGACAAAGCGTTTTCGGGTGGCGGTGTTAAAAACCAGGGGGCTTCCGGCTGGGGACAGGGCTCTGCGTTTGAACGCATGCAGCGGGGTTTTGGAAGCGGCAATTCAGGTAACAATGAACCCAAAGAAAAAAGCTTTGTTTCCACCATTCTTTCCAATCAGAAAACCCGTGAAGTTGCTCATGTTCCATCGCCTAATTTTATTCCGAGTGATATTACCAAGCTGGAAGTAGGCAGTAAAGTGGAGCACCAGAAATTTGGTTTCGGAGAAGTAATAAAACTGGAAGGTTCGGCCCACAACCCAGTGGCCACCATAAAATTTGACCTGAACGGCGACAAAAAAATCATGTTGAATTATGCGAAACTGATGATCATCAGTTAAAGGTATTTTCCCTGGTAGAAACAGTGTCCCTCCGAACCCCGGAGGGATTTTTATTACTACATATCGTTAAAATATTGCATGCGGCCTGCAGGCACATGAACCATACAGTTTTAAATTCCTGAATCATTGATTATATTAGTTCTCGCGCCGTACCAAATTTGATATCATGAAAACCGGAATTCTTTTCATCCTGCTGTTCTCTACTCTTTTGTGCACAGCACAAAAAAAACCGGCGCCACCCCAAAAGCTTTATTATTTCTACGGAAAGGACAGCCTGCTTGGTGTCCGCAACGGCAAGGGCCAGGTGATCATACCGGCAAATTTCCATAACCTCTATATTGAAGATATCAGCATGCCGATTGAAGAGGATATCATATATATGGAAATCTGGAAAAAGGGAGAGCCGTTGGGAAAATGGACAAACAGTTATTTTTTTAACCGGAAGGGCGAGTTTCTCTTCCATCCCTATTGGTTCGACAATGGACCCGATGGGCTGCAGGAAGGGTTGATGCGGTATATAGAAAATAACAAGATCGGGTTTGCAGACCGGGATGGTAAAAAGGTCATTCCGGCGAAGTGGGACTATGCGGAGTTCTTTATCTATGGCCTTACATATGTATGCAATGGATGCAGTTTTTACCAGGATACCACAAAGTCGGAGCATAATATTCACCTGACTGATGGCAACTGGGGAATCATTAATAAAAAAGGAGAGGTGCTGGTGGAACCCGGAAAACTGCAGGCAAGCCAGGTGGGAAAAATATCGGATTCATTACTCAGCAAGCATAAGCTGTTTACCTATTCGGGGCTGGAGAAAAAAATCTTGACTAAAATTGAGTCGGTACCCGATATTAATAAATGGCTCCTCGTCAATTGGTCCAATCCCTCCTTTAAGTCGATCTCTTTCCAGATTGTGGAACGGCCATCTAAAAGAGAACCTTATTATTTAATCAGGGCCTACGGGCATTATGGAGATTATCTTACTGTGCTGGATGAATTTCTTGCTGCAGCTGATGGAACAAAACTTTATTACTCAGCCTTTGATGAACACGGCAAGCCGCAACTATTGGAAGAATGGATAGCGGAAGCAAAAGAATACGAAAAGAAAAAGAATAACCAGTAAATGAAGCCTATGAAAACCAATTACCACACTTTGTCTGTAGAGCAACTGGAAAATGATGTCTGGAACCAGGACGACTGCGAAACGCCAATGACGGAAAAATGTTTCCGTTACCGCCGCATTCCGCTGAAAGACCTTACCATTGAACAACTGCGTCTGCTGATCGCACAAAATATCGGCCTTCCGTTTTTACTGCCCGAAGCCTTGCAGGTGCTTCATGAAAATATCCTGGCGGAAGGCGATTATTACGAAGGCGATCTTTTAAGCGCTGTACTGAACGTGGAAGAGACCTTCTGGCAAAACCACCTGCAAATACTGAAACTGGTCCTGCAGTTATTACACAGTAACCGCGATTACGTTATACAGCATAATACGGTTAACCAGCACCGTCAGCTGCTGCGCGAAATGGATGGATTTATTCACCGGTATTTTTAAGGCATAAAACCGGGTTACAAATTGAAAATAATTTTACTGCGTATGCCCTGGAATACAGGCTCATAACATCTTTCATCATTTTATCCACTGGAATTAAACTTTCAAAACCTTCGCTGGTCTGAGTGAAATTTTGCTGAAAACTGCGCTAAAAAATTCATTAACAAGCCATTAAACTTTTGGCATAGTATTTCCTTCATAGGATGCGTAAACTAAAACACGATCTATGAAGACAATCAAATTCGCCACCATTACCGTGGCCGCCCTTACTGCAGCAACTTTTTCCTTTGCACAAATCGGAGTTTCCAGCGCTACCAATGCAACTGTAACCAAATCAGTTGGTGTTAATGGTACTACGCAGGCAGCATCCAATGCAGCAGCAAAAGCACAAACTGCAACAAAGAGCACTGTATCGGCTACTGCATCCAAAGCAACGGAAGTAAAAGGTACAGCAACAACAGCCGGACAGGCAGCAGTTTCCAAAACAGCGAAAACATCTACTGATGTAAAGAACACAGCAAAGCAGAACGCAGATGTAAATGCGGCTGCACGCGTGAATGCCCAGGCAGAAGTTCATGCTTCCGAGCAGGCAAAAGCACATGCTGCTGAGAATTCTGCAGTATTCGGTACAAAAGGTGATGCCGCTGTGCAAACAGGCGTAGAAGCCGATGCTGATGTAAAAGGCAGCAAGGGTATTGAAAAGGCTGAAGCCAAAAAGCAGAAAGCTGACACTAAAAAAGACGCTGCCGTTGAAAAAGCGGAGCGTGCAAAAGACAAATCAAAATCGAAAGTAAAAGGTGAAGTAAAAGCTGCCAGGCAAAAAGCAAAGAAGGCCGATGTAAAAGGCAGTGTGCATGCTGAAGCGAATTCTTCCAATTCAGTGAAAGCTTCCAGACAGTAATTTTCATCCCCTACCAGGAAATCATCCGTTGCCCCTGTGCACCGGATGGTTTCTTTCTAAAACCCTGTGATATGAAACAACTGATCACCTTTTTTCTACTGCTCTTTATTTTTTGTTCTCCTGCAGTTGAAGCACAAACAGACAGCACATCCAAAAAACTCCAGGTAAAGCTTAGCCTGAACTACAACAGCAACTTAAATTATTATGGACGCACGGACAGCATCCGGAGCAACGGAGCCTTCCCGATGGCAGAAATCTGGTTCACACCAAAGTTCTATGTGAATGCGGCGCCCATCTTTGTTTCCAATAAGCTGGCAACATTTGATTATGCAGGCACCGTGGCTACGGTAGGATACCAGAATCTTACCGACAACTGGCTGACCAATATGTACCTGCTGAAACCTTTTTATGAACAAAACGTGCGCCTGGTGCAATCGGCATTGAAAGCCCAATCAGGAATTACTATATCCCGTCTTAATAAAATTCTGAATGTAACAACAGGCGCTGATGTAAAATTCAGTGACCGTACCGATCTTGGTGCCACCTTCGGACTGGATCATATCTACCGTAAAAGTTTGAAGAACGGAGCAGTGCTGGTGGTAGATCCTTCCGCTTATGTTTATGCAGGCACCCAGAATTTTTCCCGTACCTACCGCCGAAAAAAAGCCGGTATCGCCATCCTTCCCGGCGGCGAGGAAGAGGTTACAGAGTCTGTGAAACAATTCAATATACTGGCTTACGAGGTTAGTGTGCCCGTGGTTTACGGCAGGGGTAAATGGCAGGCAATGTTCACGCCGGCCTTTGTGCTGCCTAAAAACCTGGTAACGGTCCAGGGCAGGCCCGACCTGTCGGAAACCGGCAGCAATACTTTTTACACAACGCTGACCGTAAAGCATACATTTTAGTTAAAACAAGGCTGGTAACGACCGCTTCGGCCTTCTTTCCTTAGAAAAGCTTCAGAAGCTTTACGTAAATTTGCCACTTAAACTGTGCAACATGATCAAAACAGGCAATCCCGTAATCAGCATATATACCGAAATGACGCCTAACCCGGAAACCATGAAGTTTGTCGCGAACAAGCTCCTGTATCCCGGCAAAAGCATTGATTTCCCTGATGTGGAAAGCGCCCGGCCTTCACCGCTGGCTACTGAATTATTTGGATTTCCATTTATCCGCTCGGTGTTTATTGCATCCAACTTTGTGACGCTCACCAAAACTGCCGATACGGACTGGGATGATGTTATTCCTTCCATCCGCCAGTTTTTGAAAGAATACCTGGAAGAAGGCAAAGCAGTGATCAACGAAGAAGAGCTGGCAACGATAAAGCAGGAAAGCAGCAACGAAGTAAGCGCTGATGATGATGATGTGGTAAAGCGCGTGAAAGAACTTCTGGAAAATTATGTAAAGCCGGCCGTGGAAATGGACGGTGGGGCCATACAGTTTAAAAGCTATAATAACGGTGTGGTAAACCTGATGCTCCAGGGTAGCTGCAGCGGTTGTCCTTCCTCTATGATCACGCTGAAAGCCGGAATCGAAGGCATGATGAAACGTATGATCCCCGAGGTTAAGGAAGTAGTGGCGGAAGCTGAATAATTGATCGCGGATTCAGGGAATATAAAGCAACTGCAAAGACGCCAGGCTTTCGCAAAGTTTCGCAACGGACGAAGTCATCTAAATAGCTTTATGCCATTTCAGTGGCCTTAAATATTTTATTCCTTTTCGTGTACGGAAGCGTGTTGGAATCTGTCCTCCGGAAGACTCCATTACTTCAAAATGGAGGTGCGGAAAAGCTGTATAGCCGGTATTACCGCTGAAACCAATTACCTGGTCCTGTTTTATTGTATCCCCGACCGCTACCAGCACGCCATCTTTTTTCAGATGCCAGTACATGCCTTGTGAACCATCATCATGCTGAATAATGATATGGTTTCCTTCCGAAAGCATTTCCGGTTTAAGCCCGCCTTTTTCAGAATCTTCACGGATACTGACCACCACACCACCACGCGCCGCACAAATCCTGGTTCCCGGCTTCATCTTAAAGTCCAGTGCATACTCTCCTTTATGTGACATGCTGGATTGGTAGGCCTGAACAAGAAGATAGGATTTGCCGGATGGATAGGGTAATGAATAAACAAAGGTTGAATCATCGCTAAGTCTTCCGCTCTTCAGGTCCCTGATAGTAACCGTCTGGGCCGATATGCCCGTAAAGGTGAATAATGATGTCAGGATGACCAGGTACTTCATCCCTTTAAAATAATAAAAGAATTGGTATTGAGGTATTGGCTTTGCGTCTTTGCGGTTGCATTTCGTTCCTACTTCTTACTTCATACATCATACATCCTACTTCACTTTTCCCTACGTTTGCACCCACATGCACCAATTCTTCCAAACCTTCCTTGAAAAACTTGTTAATGCCGGGGCACTGGAGTGGATCGCGGTGGTGGCCGGAATTATCAGCGTGTGGTTTTCCAAAAAAGAGCACATCCTGGTTTACCCGGTAGGATTGGTCAATACCATCATCTTTGTTTACCTGAGTTTTAAAAATGAATTGATTGGCGAATCGATCGTCAATTTTTATTACACCGTTGTCAGCATCTATGGCTGGATCATCTGGTCGAAGCGCAACCGGCAGCGGGAAGTTTTATTGCGCATAACTTTTTCCACCCGCAAACAGTGGCGGGATCAGGTGGTATTTTTTATACTGTTATACCTTGTGTTTTATGTTGCCCTTACCTACCTGAAAGAACATTTTTATGAAGGCGCTATTCCGTGGGCCGACGGCTTTGCTTCCGCTACCGCATTTACCGGAATGTGGCTGATGGCGCGAAAAAAAGTCGAAAGCTGGTATTGGTGGATCTTAACCAATATTGCATCCACCCCTTTATATGCCGTTAAAAACCTCGCCCTCACCAGCCTGTATTACCTCGTATTACTGGTCCTGGCTTTTTACGGGCTAAAGGAATGGAAGCAAAAAGCCATCAAGGGCAAAAAGGAAGGTAGCTTTGATGCTTAAGATGAAACACATTGTCATCATAGGACCGGAATCAACAGGAAAGAGTACACTCTGCTCACAGTTGTCGGAGCATTACAAAACCTGCTGGTGCCCGGAGTTTGCCCGCGAATATTTACTGGAAAAAGGCCCGGACTATACCTACGAGGACCTGCTCAATATTGCCATGGGACAAAAAGAACTGGAAGCTACCATGCGCACGGAAGCGAAAAACGGTTTTTATTTCATTGATACCGATATGTATGTTATGAAGGTGTGGTGCGAAGTTGCTTTTCAAAAATGCCATCCATGGATCCTGAACCAGATCGCAAAGGAAAAATATGACCTGTACCTTCTTTGCGATGTGGACCTTCCCTGGAAACCGGACCCCTTGCGCGAATATCCTGATATTGCCATGCGCAGGAAACTGTTCCGGATGTATAAGGATATCCTGATCAATACCAGCAGTAAATGGGCAGTCATTTCCGGAACCGATACGCAACGCCTCCAGACGGCCATAAGCATTATTGACACCGTATTTAAAAGAAAATAGTCTTGCATCCTGTTATTCAAAACAACCACCGCCTTCTTTTTTATGCTGCCTGGTTCCTGCTCAATGTGCTGCAGGCTGCCTTCACCGAACTACAGGATGATGAAGCTTATTACTGGGTTTATGCCCATTACCTCGACTGGGGTTATTTTGATCATCCTCCCATGACGGCATTGATGATATGGGCAGGGTCAATAATACCCGGAGAACTGGGCGTGCGGATTATTGCCGCCATCATGAACACTGCAACGCTTTTTCTCTGTGAAGGCCTTACGGTCCGGAAGGATCCGTTTTTATTTTATGCCATTTGCTTTTCACTGGCGGTGGTGCAGATAACGGGCTTCATGACCGTGCCGGATACGCCGCTGATGTTCTTTACCGCCCTGTTCTTCCGGCAGTACAAACAATTCCTCGACGATCCTTCCTGGTGGAATGCCCTGGGCCTCGGACTGGTCACCGCCTGCCTGATGTACAGCAAGTACCACGGTGTGCTGATCGTTTTCTTCGTTTTGTTATCCAACTTAAAATTGTTTCGCGATCCGAAAGTGTATGCGGCCGGGTTCCTCGCTCTCGCGCTCTTTCTACCGCACTTATACTGGCAGTACAGCCATGACTGGATCACGTTTAAATATCATTTATTTGAAAGCAATGTTAACCGGTATAAGGTCAACTATACAATTGAATACATACTCGGGCAGATCCTCCTGGCCGGTCCGCTGGCAGGCATCATTCTCCTTCCCGCAACACTCTTGTGGAAGCCGGTAAATAGCCTGGAACGGGCATTAAAGTTTACAGCCGTGGGCATTTTCCTTTTCTTCTTTCTATCCTCCTTCAAAGGAAAAGTAGAAGCCAACTGGACCTCCCCGGCCATCATTCCCATCATTGTTTTATCCCATCATTTTTTGCAGGAAAAAATAAAATGGCGCCTACTGTTATACCGGCTCCTGCCTGTTACCCTTGTGCTGGTGGTGGCCGCACGGGTAGTGATGATCTTTGATATAATCCCGGTGCGCCAGGTTGTGCAGCGCTACCATGCCTGGAAAACCTGGCCGGCAGAAATGGCCCGCAAAACCGAAAACCTTCCTATCGTTTTCAACAACTCGTACCAGCGCGCATCCAAGTACTGGTACTATACCGGTCAAAAAACTTTCTCACTGAATGATCATAAGGAGCGGCGCAATAATTATAATTTCTGGCCGGTTGAAGATTCACTGATCGGGAAGCCGGTGTACATACTGGACATTTATAACCTGTATGCGCTGACGGACAGCCTGAAAGCCCCGCTCTGGCAGGTGGGATACCGGAGAGAAGAGACCTGGTCTTCCTTTGCAAAAGTTTTTATTCATCCCTCGAGGAACATTTTTAAAGTTCCGCGACAACGCGGCTACTTTAATACAGCGTGCACCGTAACCTTCCCGGAGCACTACCGCAGGTTTTTAGAAAGCCATCCCGGAGAGGAAAAAGAAGTCATCCTCGGTGTATTCCAAAATAATAAATGGGTAAAAGACATTCCTACCGGCATTTCCTTAAAACAATTATCTGCCGGTGGAAACTTTGAGTTTAATTTCCCGGTTCCGCTGCCACAGGGTACTTACACCATCCGCTTTGCCATAGGCTCGGACAGCGGCCTGCATTCACACAACAGTGAAAAGATGACGCTCTATGTTGTATAGTTATTTTTTGCCGGCAATGCCCACCACTTCCTTTATGCCGGGCTGGCGTTGCAGGTAGGACATCTGGCGCTGAATCCAGACGCTCTTGGCCAGCACATAGCCTGTATACGGTTTTTTTGAATATACTTTCGGGTTGGGAAGAAAAGCGGCAATTAAAGATGCCTCCTTTGGCGAAAGCTTTGCTGCCGGCTTTTTAAAATATTTACGCGCCGCAGCTTCCGCGCCAAAAACACCCCTGCCCATTTCAATAACATTCAGGTACACTTCCAGTATGCGTTCCTTTCCCCATATCCATTCAATCATCTTGGTAAAATAAACTTCCAGTCCTTTGCGCACCCAGCTGCGGCCCTGCCACAAAAAAACATTTTTGGCTACCTGCTGGCTGATGGTGGATGCCCCCCGGACTTTTTTCGGTTTCTTTTCATTATGCTTCATTGCTTTGTCCACGCTTCCCCAGTCGATGCCGGAATGACTGGTGAACTTCTGGTCTTCAGAAGCCATAACAGCCAGCTTCATATTCTGTGAAATTTCATCTTCATCCACGTAATCACGCATCAATCCATGGCCACCGATCCAGCTTTGCAGCTGGGTAATGGTAATGGGCGGGTTTACCCATTTCAAAACAACAAGGTATACAAGATGGAAAATGAACAAAAAGAGAAAGGCCCTTTTCACAAAACGCCAGATGCGATGTCCTATGCCTGTTTTTTTGTTTTTCATGAGATTGCCGGTACCATGAAAATAAGATCCTTCGACCGCATCTCAAAAAGGACGGAGGTCAAATACCTGGAGCCGGAATCTTCTGCCGACAGGATATTGCTGCCGCCCATTGCGCAAGCGGTGATAAAGTCCTTTCACCACAAAACTCCCGTAGCTGATCTGCGACAAAAAAACTGCTGATGAGGGTACCTGTGTTTTGGTGGTGATGCGTAAAGCAAGTGTTGACAGACCAATGCCGGCTGTAGTATAAAAAAACTGTTTCCATGTCCAGTGCGGACCAACCTGTATATTGTACACCCTGCGTACATCACGCGCAGCAATACCAACGCCGTTCATAAAAATTGTATCGCGGCGCAGGAAGGTCATGAAGCCTTCGAATGTACCTTCTGCTGTAGTGATACGGATGGCGGATCCTTCGGGGAAAGAGGCTACTTTTTTATGGCCTCTCTTTACAAAAAGAAACGCTTTCTGGGCTGAAGCAGCCGTAGCAAAAAAAATAAGCAACAGGATAAGCAGCCGGTGCATGCATTAAACTTACAGAAAGCCGGCGTCAGGATTTTGTTAAATCAAATGGGCAGGCGGCCGTTATAATAAATGAGGCCAATAAGTAAAGCAATGCCAAACCCGATCAGGATAATTCCATTAATGCGGTTGACCAGCATAATATTATGAGGGGTCAGTTTCTGGCGGATGCGGTTCGCAAGCAGCACTTTTAAAATGTCGGTGGCCAGCACCAGCACCAGCGCAATTCCAAAAATGGTCGTGCGCTGCTCCAGCGAATAGGCAATGAATGAAGTGGTAGTCGTTAACCAGAATATAATCAGGAACGGGTTCAGGATATTCATGAAAAACCCGGCCAGCATAATCTTGAGGTAATCCCGCTTTCGGAATTTCAGGATCTGCAGGCCTGATTCATTTACGGCAACCTTTTTAAAGAACAGGAAGTATACACCAACAGAAATCAGAAACGTGCTGCCCACAATGCCCACTTCTTTTGTTCGCTCCATCAGCACCGCGAACAACTCCGTAAACATATTGGAAACAACGGCCAGTGCAATGTCGCTGACGGAAACACCCAGCACAAAGGCCAATCCTCCCTTGACACCATTATTGATGCTTTGCTTGATGATGGAGAACAGCACCGGTCCAACCACTATACTCAGCAGCAATCCTAAAGTAATTCCTTTAATCAGCGCATCATTCATCCGGTACGTCCTTAAAAAATAAAAACCTCTTATCAGTGAAGACAAAGAGGTTAACGGGAAAGTTCTGAATTAATTACGAAAGACTTGCTAAAAAACCATTCCAGTCCTCCAGCATCTTTCCTTTCAGCACTCTTGGAAATTTATGCTGGCTGCCCAGTTTTCCCTGCCGTTCCATGAATTTCAGGAACACGTCTTCAGGCAGCTTTTCAATCTGAACTTCTTTCAGCGCGCTGGTACGCTCCACGGCATAATCATCATTTAATGCGCACAGATGCTCGTCTATGCGTTTAATGAGCAGCTCTTTATCGATATCATCGTTGCAGGCTACATACCATTTATGCGCAAAAAAGTTCTGGTGCGCAAAACCGGTGACGGTGTATTCGGGGATCGAAATATTGAACTCCTCGCTCACCAGCTGAATGGCCTTGTTCATATTGTCAACACTCAGGTGCTCACCCACCAGGCTGAGAAAATGTTTTGTGCGCCCGGTAATCGCGATCTCATTCCGTGCGAGGTCAATAAAACGGATGGTATCACCGATCAGGTAACGCCATGCCCCGGCATTGGTGCTCATGAGCAGCGCATAATCTTTTCCTTCTTCCACTTCATGGATCATGAGCGCTTCGGGTTTCTCCACCATTTTTCCATCGGCGTCGAAGTTTTTATCGTTGAATGGCACAAACTCCATAAAGATGTTGTTATCCAGGATAAGGCGGATGCCTTTTGCATGCTGACGGTCCTTATAACCGATAAAGCCTTCGGATGACAGGTAGTTTTCTATGTACACAATGGGCTTGTCCAGCAGCCGCTCGAAACCTTTTTTATACGGCTCAAAGGCTACACCACCATGTACAAAAAAACCAAGGTTGGGCCAGATATCGTGAATGGTCTTTACCTTATAATGTTCGATCACCATTTCCATGCACATCTGGCACCAGGCCGGTACGCCAACAATGTACCCGATGTCCCAGTCCTTTGCGTTTTCCACGATCTCGTGCAGCTTCTGGTTCCAGTCTTTCATGGCAGCGATGCGTCCACCCGGCTTGTAAAAGGTCTGGAACCAGAACGGGCGGTTCTTCATTAAAATTCCGCTGAGGTCACCGGCATACCAGCCCGCTTTGCCTTTTTGAAGATCAGTGGCTCCTCCCAGCATCAGGAAGCCCTTTGTCATGGCATTGCGCGGGAGGTTATCATAATTAATGAGCGTGATCATCTGCCGCAGGTAATTGATGCGGTTGCTGCGCAGCATCTCCTTTGTAACCGGGATATATTTACTGGCGGCTTCAGAAGTTCCTGAGCTCAGCGCGTAGTATTTGATTTTTCCCGGCCAGGTTACATCGGTTACCCCGTCGAGGGTTTTCTTCCACCACTGCTCGTAAATGGAATTGTAATCGTGAACCGGCACATTTTCCTGGAATTCTTTCCCGATATGCCGGCGCAGGAGGATCTCATCAAAGCGGTATTTCTGGCCAAACTCTGTAAACCGGGCTTTTTTCAAAAGCTTCTTCAGCACTTTCAGCTGCTGACTCCTCGGATCGTTCAGTGGAATACGCAAGGCTGCCGCAATTGCCTTTGGAAGTTTTATATCGATGATCCTTGCCATTAAGTGCCGGTTAAAAGTTTAAAAATACGGCCTGTTTCGTTTTCAGCTTCCCAGATATTTATAGTTCCGGAAAATTGATTTCACATCCTGCCACCATTCATAATCACGGGCATACCAGTAATCAAGTTGCTCCAGGTTTTCATGAGGCAGCGAAGCCTGCACATCCCCGGTAAGACCGTTTGGACCGAGCACTCCATTCCTTAGCTTTGGCAATCCCTGAGCAGCACGGGCATACCCGATCCATGTTTTGCGGCCCGTAAGTACGGAAAAGCAGTTGATAAAAAATTGTCCTGGTCTTTTCACACCAAACAAATGAACCGGGAAGGTAACCAGCAGCAGCAGCGAAGAAAGAGTGTCCGTCAATCGCTTGCCCCTGCGATACCCGGGCCGCGCCAGGCGCAGTTCGCGGTCGGGAGCAATGATCTCCCCGCTGTTGGTGCTTTCATCCGAACCCACAATGCTGTCTGACCCGGCCGCGTGAAATCTTTTTTTCAGGCTGCGCGGTGATTGCACGATGCCTTCTATGATTTTTTTATACGAAAGGTCGCCGGCACAATAGATAATTTCCTGCGCATTCAGGGCCGTTGCTTTTTTAGTAAGCCCCTGGAGATGGGCAACGGCACCTTCCGATCCCCCGTTATAATGCACCCGTCCAATGATCTTTTCTCCGAGCCCCTGCCGTTGCAGGAAATCACGAATGTTGTTGAATTCTTTTTCCGAAGAAACGATCAGAAGATAAGGCCTGTTGCTGCGGTCAACGGGATCTTTCAGAAACCGCACCTGCACCAGCACCCAGCGCACGGCATTGATCAGCACAAAGGCGCCCAGCGCCCCGAACATCACGATGCCCCTGGAAAAGCGGTATTTCTCCGGCAACAGCGAATACAAAGCCAGCACCACAAGCGTGGCGATGATGGTGGACCGGAAAAGATTCTGCGGTTTGTAATAACGGTCATAAAGCCCCGCATAGTAAGCTACCAGCAGGTACAGCAGGGTAAATGCCGGAAAAGAAATTTGTAACAGCGCATCGGGGTAATTGATACCGGGGCGCACAAATGCCGTCCAGATTTCCTTTACCAGCCAGAAGGAAAGCAGGATCAGCGCCGCGTCTATTACCGGCAGTCCAACCCAGCGAATGAAGCGGGCAATGGCCGACAGGGCGGCCCGGATGCGGATGGCCAGGTGAATGGAAGCGTTAAAGAGCCCGGCCCTGGTTCCGCCATAATGCTTGCGCACAAAAATGCTCATGGCATTATAAAACATCTTCACATAATTGAGGCTGCCGCGTTTTGTGCTTTCTCCTTTAAAGTGAATGATGGACGTATCGGCGAGGTAATAATTCTTAAATCCTGCTTTCTGGATCCGGTAGCTCAGGTCCACATCTTCTCCATACATAAAGAATGTTTCATCAAAAGGGCCTACCTGCTGAAGCACCTCGCGGCGTACCATCATAAAAGCCCCGGCCAGTACATCCACCGCGTGGTTGCTGTTGCGGTCGAGATGGCCAAGGTGGTAGCGGCTGAAGAGCGGAGAGCGGGGAAAGAGAGCGGAGAGGCCGCTAAGCTTGAAGAGTGAAGTAAGGGGTGAAGGAAAGGAGCGCTTGGATTCTTTCAGGAACTGCCCGGATCCGTCCAGCATCTTTACGCCAATGGCCCCGCAATCGGCATGGCCTTCGAAAAACCTTGTGCACTGAACAAAGGCATCCTCAGCCACCAGGGTATCTGGATTCAGGAACAGCACGTAACGCCCGGTTGATTCCTTCCATCCACGGTTGCAGGCCCTGGCAAAACCGGCATTGGTTTCACTCGGCAGGAACCGTACCTCGGGGAATTTCGGCTCCAGGTAAAGGAGGCTCCCGTCCGACGACTGGTTGTCGATCACGATCACCTCAACAGCCAGTTCACCTGATGCTTTCCGCACCGAATAAAGGCACTGCTCCAGGAAATATTTTACGTTGTAATTGACTATGATGACGGATAGATCCAATCGTTTTTGTTTATGAGGGGGCTAAAATAAGGAATTGAGGATAAGCCGTGGGAGGAGGTATTCACCCTCAAATAATAATAAGGGCAACTGCACGAACCTTCACCCGCACCTCTATCTTTGCGCATGCTTAAAAGCACATTACTGGAAGCAGTGGAAGCCGCGGCCGCGGAGATACGCCGGTTTACGGATCTTGAATTTAAAGTCTCCAATAAGGAAGGCATCAATAACCTGGTGACGGAAGTAGACCATGCATCGGAAAAAGCCATTATCGACGTGATCAAAAAAGCATATCCCGAACATCATATCCTGAGTGAAGAGTGTGGCGACCTGGTGATGGACTCGCAGTATAAATGGATCATCGACCCGATTGACGGAACGGTAAACTTTGCGCATCACATACCGATCTGCTGTATTTCCATAGGTGTGGAGCATAATGGAAAAATGGCCCTTGGCGCCATCTATAATCCTTTTATGAACGAAATGTTCATAGCCGAAAGAGGCAAGGGCGTTACGCTGAATGACCGTCCTGTAACGGTCAGCAAAAAGGAAAAAGTGGCCAACGCCTGCCTGGTGACCGGATTTCCCTATACCTATCTTGATGAGCCCAATGGTCCCCTGCAGGTGTTTGAACGGTTCATCCGGCGGGGCATCCCGGTACGCCGCCTCGGATCGGCCGCTATAGACCTGGCGTGGGTTGCATGCGGAAGATTTGATGGATTTTATGAACATAAATTGCAGGCCTGGGACAGTGCTGCAGGATTTTTGATGGTAGAAGAGGCGGGCGGAAAAGTAACTGACCTCAAAGGAAAACCTTACTCCCCTTACCAGCCGGGCATCATTGCCTCCAACGGGTTGATGCACGAAGAAATCCTTGACTGGGTGGAAGGACGGGTCCCGGCTTTATAATAACGACCACATTCATTACACAACTTTTCATCATGGCAGAAAGAACTGAGGTTTCCAGTTTGGGCGAGTTCGGGCTCATTGACCATCTTACAAAAAATATAGAGATCAACAGCGCCTCCACCATTGTACCCATCGGTGATGATGGAGCCGTGATCGATCATTTCGGCAAGCAGACCGTTCTCTCCAAAGACCTGCTGATTGAAGGCGTGCACTTCGACCTGATGTACACCCCGCTGAAACACCTGGGTTATAAAACTGTAGTCGTGAACCTGAGTGATGTTTATGCCATGAATGCCACGCCCACCCACATTCTCCTGGCACTGGCTTTCAGCAACCGCTTCAGCCTGGAAGCGCTTGATGAATTTTACGAGGGCGTATATGCCGCCTGCCGCGAATATGGCATTGATCTTATTGGTGGCGACACCTCTACTTCCCAAAAAGGGTTTATCATTTCCTGCACCGCTATTGGCGAAGTGGCGCCCGATCAATATGTAAAAAGAAGTGGCGCGCAGAAAGGCGACCTGCTTTGTGTGAGTGGTGACCTGGGAGCAGCCTTCCTCGGCCTGACGCTGCTGGAAAGAGAAAAACAGATTTACCTCGAAAACCCGAAGATCCAGCCGGACCTGGAGGGTGAAAAATATATCGTGGGCCGCATCTTAAAACCGGAAGCAAGAAAAGAGATCATTGAGTTCTTTGCCGCAACAGGCATACGGCCTACTTCCATGATCGATGTAAGCGACGGGCTGAGTTCCGAAATCCTGCACATCTGCCAGCAAAGTAAAGTAGGCTGCGTGCTCTATGAAGAAAAGATCCCGATCGGCGAAGACACCCGGGCTGCGGCTTTCAAATTCAACCTCGACCCCACCGCCTGCGCGCTCAGCGGCGGGGAAGATTATGAACTCCTGTTTACCATCCGGCAGGATGATTATGAAAAATTAACGCCGGGCATTGATATCAGCGTTATCGGCTACATCACCGATGAAGAAGCAGGTGCCAATATTTTTACAAAAGGCGGAGGGAAACACAAGCTTTCGGCGCAGGGCTGGAATGCTTTTAAATAATGCAGGGAAACCCATGAAAAACCTTTTGTCCATACTCCTGCTGCTTGCGCTGGCTGGTTGCTCGGCCAGCCGACATTATAACCCTGCCAGGAAATTTTCTCCGGAACAATTGCAGGAAGATTACCAGGCTTTTCGCAACATTCTTGAAGAATCACATCCAAGCCTGTACTGGTACACACCAAAGGACAGCATGGATTTTTATTTTGATGCAGGCCGAAGCAAGCTGCGTGATTCGTTAACCGAATCGGGGTTTCGTAATGTGCTCACCTACGTGATCGCTAAAATGCGTTGCGGGCATACATCCGTGCGCGGTTCCAAAGCAGCTGTAAAATTTACCGATTCACTGGCCCGCAACCGCCTTTTTCCGCTGGGTGTAAAAATCTGGGACGATACGGTTATGGTTACCTCCAACCTTCACCGCCGCGACAGCCAGGTAAAACGCGGCGTACTGATTACGGCCATAGAGGGAAAACCGGTGAAGACCATCATTGATTCTTTTTTCAGTCACCTGTCGGCCGATGGTTATAACACCACGCATAAATACCAGACGCTGAGTAATCCCGGCGTGTTCCGTGCCATGTACAGTTCCATTTACGGGTTGCGTCCGCGTATGGAAGTGCAATACATCGACAGCCTGGGCAATGCCCGCACTTCTTACCTGGGCTTATACAGTGCAGCAGCTGATACGCCCAGGGTGCGCCCTGTTGGTGTGCCGCTGGTACCACCCTCACCGTCCCGCAGGGAAAGACGGGCATCGCGCCTGCGCACCATCCGCAGCCTCAGGATCGATACTTCAATGCAGGCAGGCATTATGGATCTGAATTCATTTACCAAAACATACAGGCTGCGCTCTTTTTTCCGCAGATCATTTAAGAAGCTGGAAAAGGAAAATATCCCGAACCTGGTAATTGACCTGAGGGCCAATGGCGGCGGCAGTGTTACCCTTTCCAACCTGCTCACAAAATATATTGCGGACCAGCCTTTTAAAATAGCCGATTCACTTTTTGCCATAACCAACAGGAGTGCCTACCGCAAAATGATCAGCAATTACCTAATGAACCGGATTGCTTTTATCAGCATGACCAGGAGGGGGGCGGACGGACTTTATCATTTTTCGCTGTTTGAGAACAGGTACTTCAAACCGAAAAGAAAAAATCATTTTGACGGCAATGTGTTTATTCTTACAGGAGGCAATACGTTTTCGGCTGCCACCCTGGTAACACAGGCGCTGAAAAAGCAGGATAATGTAACGGTGGTGGGTGAAGAAACGGGTGGTGGTGCTTATGGCAATACGGCCTGGCTCATTCCCGAGGTTACGCTGCCCCATTCCAAAGTACGGTTCCGCCTTCCGCTGTTCCGGCTTGTGGTGGATAAAACGGCTATAAAGGGCTTTGGCGTAACGCCCGAAGTGCCCTCGGTTCCCACCGTACGGGATCTGCGGCGGGCCGCGGATTTCAAAATGGAAACGGTGCGGCGGCTTATTGAACAAAAAAATGCGGAACGCCGGGTGCAACGGGGTAGATAAATCTGTTGTCATCAGGAAAACCCAGGGTATGAATAAGCTATTTTCCCTTTTGCTGCTTTCACTTTTTTTTGCTGGATGCCATAAAGAATATTGCAGTGAACCCGACGCTACAACCTGTAGCGACGGAACCATTTCGTGGGAAGGTGATCCGGGGGCTGATGGTTTGGGATGGGTTTTTTACCCGGCTACACCTCCGGGATCAGGCGTTCCTTCCAAAGCGCATGTACTGGAGGATTTGCCCGATAATTTTAAAGTTAATGGCCTGGGTGTCACAGCCTGTTATTATGCCACCGGTGAAAAATTTTATTGCCATTGTGTTGTACCACTGGATAAATACCGGCTCACAAAAATTCAAAAACGTTAGGACCTTTCCTCATATAAGACTTCCAGGTATTACTTTAAAGCCTCGGGCTTTTAAAAGCAGCCTGACCTGAATATTATTAAGCATAAGAAAGATTTAAGGATTTGCCTTTGCAGTGCGTCGTGTGTAATTTGGATGACTTCTGCATCCACCATAAAAACGATCATGAAAAAACTGGCACTTTCGGCATTCCTGCTTTCTCTCATGCTTTTATCCAATGCACAAACAAAGAACTTCATTGACCAGCCTTACATTGAAGTAAGCGGTGATGCGGACACGTTGGTTACTCCAAACGAAATTTACATTCGGATTGTTCTGTCAGAAAAAGACACCAGAGATAAAGTTCCGATTGAAGAACTGGAACAGAAAATGGTGGCAGCTTTAAAAGCCCTGGGACTGGACACGGAAAAAGATCTGACAACGTCCGACATGACCAGCAATTTTAAATTTCATCTTCTGAAAAGCAAGGACGTTATCAAGGCAAAGCTGTATACCCTCAAAGTAACAGACGCTGTAACCGCCAGCCGGGTATTCCTGAAACTGGAGGAATTAGACATTTCAAATACTTCCATTGACCGGGTTGACCACTCTGACCTTGACAATTTGAAAAACACCATGAGAACAAAGGCTATTGTTGATGCCAAAGCGAGAGCGGTTGCGCTGACAAAGCCTTTGGGCCAGTCTGTTGGTTCAGTAATCCATATAATGGACACAGAGCATATCAATCCCTCATTAGAAGGCAGGGTTCCCAGAATTCAAATCAGGGGAGTAAGCACCCTTCAAAATGGGTATAGCGAGATGCCTAAAATTGAATTCGAAAAAATAAGAGTGACGGCAACGATCAATGCAAAGTTCATCATCAGGTAACAGGAACGAACAATACCGGCCTGGCAAAAGCTATTCATTCTTTTATTTCCTACCTTACCATACATCGGCTCTTAAGCCTGCCCAGGTAGGCGAAACTTATGCGTGATCATTATTTCACTGTTCTTCCCTTATGTGGTAAGCAATTGAAATATTAAATCATAAAATTTGAAAATAACATTAATCATCTTCATTATTATTACAGCTATAACAAGTGGGCATGGCCAATCCATAAAAAGCAATGACACCTGTGCAGTAGCCGGATTATTGAATGTTGAATTGGCTATACCTGGCTCAGTTGATACACTCCAAAATGGATTTGCAGGAAAAGTGGTTAATGCCGCGGATCTTGTAAATGGATTTGAGCTTAATTCCAAGGATACCGCTGTGAAGATTATATATTTCCAGGTTGTATTTAATGATGATCAAGGAACCATTTATGTCAAACAGTCTACGGGAAACAAAATCGCAGATGATGAAAAGCACCTGTTTTCGATTGCAAAAATTAAAGAATCAAGCATAATTACTATAGAGAATATTTATGTTCAGTATAAGAACACGTGTTATAAAGCTAAGTCTCAGCTTTATTTATGCAGATAACATACCCGAACATGCACTTCAAAGCTACCGCAACCGATTTCCAGCGCCGCTTAATTGGGAAAACCTATGCGTGATAATAATTTGACTTTATATAAACGCTTACCTCAAGCCCTGAACGTTAGCAGTATTTATATGAAGACTCTAAATCAATTAATTGCTCTTATTCTTCTGACTGCCTGTACTGGAAGGCAAGGTCCATCGACTAACCTAACGCCCCCATCTATAAAAGATACAGTAATCATACACGATACTCTTTTTCTCTCAAATTATGACGACTGGCAAGAAGGTTTCGGATTGACGCATGACCCTGAAGTTGACAGCATTTGGGGCAAGCCCGTAAAATACTACCTTGACAATCCCAGGTGTTCGCCTATTGCAATTGACTTTTACCTGGGACAGTTCAGACCAACGGATAACAACACAACAGCAGCTTTATTATCACTTGCGGCAACGGATGACAACCAGTTACGACCTTTTTACCGGTGGTGCTTAAACAAGACAATCCTGATTCAAGACGGTGCATTGGCAGAATATACCGGAAATCCTGCAAGACAATACGCTGAAAAGTTTCCTGAAGAGTTTTTCGGGTATATGGACAGTGACACAACAAAAGAAAAATATAACGATTGGGTTAGTTCCATTTCTTACAGTGGCTTCTATGACCGGGAGGACTATAAAAAGCCTCAAGACATTCGCAAAAGTATGATCCGGGCAATGAAAGTAAATTGCCGGAACTGCAGTGAACAACTTAGAAAACGTATTGAAAAGTTTGCAACAGATTGTTTCTCATAAAAGAATTAACACAGCTAACTATGCATTGCCAAAGTATGACCGACTAATAAATACTGAAATACAGAATACAACTGAACTATTGAAATAAATTATGTGGTCGGAATGATATTGCAACATCATTTGCGTTCATTTAAGGTATTATGACAAACCGCAAAGAATGCAAGTATCGCAAAGAGAAAGCGAAGCGTTGTACAAAAGCTACGTGGAGCGTAAAGCGTGCAACGTGCAGCCTCCCTCCACTGATACATTGAGCATTGAACATTGAACATTTCCTAAAACTCTTAAAAAGTGAATCGGAGGGACTGCTATAAAAAATCCCATTCCCTTCAACATCCTTTCCCCCGCAACTCAATAATCGCTATTTGATGGCCTCTTCCGCCACCACCGGCCATCCGTCCTTATCCCAGTTCAATACTTCGATCCTCAGTTTGGGTTTGCCGCCATCGGCCGCATCGTATCCATGGAACACGAGGTAATCTTTTCCATCAAAATGATAAACAGCATTATGTCCCACACCATACCAGTCCTTATTTCCTTCCAGCACCAGGGTGCCCCCGGCACCGTCCATTCGCTTTCCTTCCTTATCCACGTATGGACCTTTGAGTTTTTTTGATCGCCCAACCACCATTTTATACGTACTGTTCTTTCCCTTACAACAATAATCAATGGAAGCAAACAGGTAATAGTAACGTCCTTTGCGGAATACAAACGGCGCTTCAATAGCATTGCCGCCGGCATCAACCGGGTTATCATCTACAGCAGGCGGATTTTCAGCAGAGGAGCTTTTTTTACGGCTGGCCACTGTTACCAGGCGTAAGGTATCTTCATCAACAGCGCGCAGGTTCTTTGAAAGCTTTGCGATCTTCAATCCATCCCAGAAAGAACCGAAAAACAGGTAAGGTTTCCCTTTTTTATCAAATGCCAGGGCAGGATCAATGGCATTCCAGTTGGTTTTGCCCGGGTGGGATTGAATGACCTTACCCTGATCCACCCATGCATAATCGGCGGATGAAGTATCGAGGGTTTTATTAACGGCCAGACCGATACAGGAAGTGTTTTTCCCGAATGCCGAAACAGAATAATACAGGTAATACAAACCATTGTGATAACTGATATCCGGCGCCCAGATATGTCCTTTAAAACCCGGAACCGCTTCGGTTGCCCACTGCGGGGGCCGGGAAAAGACAGGACTTTCCTTTTTCCAGAATTTCAAGTCTTTGGATGACCACACCGAAATGCCCACCCCGGTGGTATACAGGTAATACGTGTCCCTGGCTTTGATCATTACCGGGTCGTGCGCCGGAACATTGCGTGTGGGCAAAACCGTTCCGGTGGCAACTGCCTGTGCATGGGAAACAACCGAAAACAACAACGAAAAAACAAGTATACCTGCGGTACAGGTCGTGCGTCCCTGTTTCATCCACTTGTATAAAAGCTTCAGCCCTTTCATTACAGCAGTTTTACCCGGATCACATTCAGGGAATAAGGAGCAAGCGTAAGCGACAGGTTTCTTCCCGACACCGTAAGTTCTTTTTCTTCCGGGAATATAGCCCTGGGCGCATTCATTGAATTTTCCACCTCCAGGTTATCTGCTTTCATCTGCGACAGCTTTGCCTTGCGGGCAGGTTTTCCTTTTCCATCCAGCCTGATCGCCTGCTGTTTTGTTACGGCCGATGCATTGATCACTTTAAGAATAAGCTCCCCGGTCCCTTTATCAAGCGATGCAGAAGCATACAAACTGTCCTGTCCTGATATCGGCGAATCATTCTGCACAATGGGAATAATGTGGGTGCCCCTGTTGTTGGAAAAAAGTTTTTGTACATAGTAATTCGGTGTGCCGATCACGTTCAGGTTGTCTACCCAGATCATGTCGGGTCTCCACTGCCATCCATCCACGTGCGCGAACAGGGGTGCATAAGAAGCCATCACCACCACATCGGCATTTCTTTCCAGCCCGGTCATGAAGGCCGCTTCCGCCAGGGCCGAACGCCAGTTGTTCTTATTGTGAATAGAGACGGTTTTATCACTCTGCGCCGCATATTCACCCGCAAATATTTTTGAACCTTTCCGGTCGTACTGGTCATAACGCCCGGCATTCTGCAGGAACCATTCAGGCCTGCGGTAATAGTGTTCATCAATAATATCCGCGTTCATTTTTCTCAGTTCATTATTGAGCAAGTCAAAACGCTCACCGTCAGGATCAGTGCCGGAGGAATTAACTACTTTGATGTTTGGATATTTTTCACGGATAGCAGCGGTAAATATTTTCAGCCGCTCCAGGTACTGGGGACCCCAGTTTTCGTTTCCAATCCCCATCATCTTCAGGTTGAAGGGAGCGGGATGGCCCATGCGGGCACGCACTTTACCCCACTCGGTTGTTGTATCACCATTGGCAAATTCAACCAGGTCCAGGGCATCCTGAACATAGGGATCCAGTTGGTCCAGCGGAACTACTTCGGCCGTATTGAACTGGCAGGCCATGCCCGCGTTGAGAATCGGAAGCGGTTCCGCACCGATATCCTCCGCCATCTGGAAGTATTCGAAAAATCCAAGTCCGAATGTCTGGAAGTAATCAGGAGCAGGACGGTGGGCAAATTCAAAATTCCAGCGGTTGATCAGCAACTGGCGGTCTTCAATTGGTCCGATAGTTTTTTTCCATTGGTAGCGCTGCGAAAGGTCAAAGCCTTCCACGATGCATCCGCCGGGGAAACGCAGGAAGCCCGGTTTCAGGTCGGCCAGCTTCTGCACCATGTCGGCACGCATTCCGCCGGGGCGGCCCTTCCAGGTATCTTCCGGAAACAGGGAGATCATATCCAGGTCAATTGTGCCCGTGCCTTCAAACCATACAGCCATCTTTGCCTTTGATTCTGTAGCAGTAGCGGTAAAACCAACCTGTGTTTTCTTCCACTCATTACCGGTGACTGCAGGCGTTATGGAGGTACTGCCAATGACTTTGTTGGTGGTATCCAGCAGTTCGATGTGCAGGGTTAACCCGGCGGAGGGCAGGCGGTACATAACCGAAAAGTCGTAGCGCAAACCCTGCTTGATGCCCATGCCGCGGAACCCTTCATTAATGAGACCGAGACTGCCCTTTTCATTGCCTGAAGGAGCAACTCTTATGAACCGGGGGTTGGCGGTATTTTTTTCCTGGCGGTTCAGCACCAGCACATCGCCTTCACGGAATTTTTTTCTTTGCACCCGCCAGCCGGTGAGCGGTCGCGAAAATTCGAAGGAGCGGTTTTTAACCAGTTCGGCATACAATCCTCCGTCCGCCCCCATATTGATGTCTTCAAAAAACACACCCCACATGGTAGGTTGTATGGGCGCTTTAACTTCGTTTGCTTTTACAATAAAAGGTTTTCCCGTTTGTGCGTTGGCGTTATATACAGAACCTAATAACGCTGTTCCGGAAACAATAACATTCAGAATCAATTTCCTCATGGTTCGCTTGTATGTTTAGATAATGATCAGTTTTTTTTCTTGCCCCAGATGGCTGTACCGGTGTTATTCAATCCGGTAAACAAAATTGTGGTTTTTTTATTTTCCCAGTCACGGCCCCTTTCTACTAATACCCGGTCGGTAAATTGTCCGTTGTTCCAGGATAATTCGAGCCATGGTGCCGCATAGCTCCATTTGTTGGCCGAATTCCCGTTCATAGAGCCGTCCGCACCTAATGTAAGAGGCGTAGAAACCTGGTAATCCGGTGATAGCTGTTCGTTCTCATAACCGGGAACAACACGGTACCTCAATACAATTTGCTCCCAGGCGCCTTCCAGCTCCGTTTTCGCCACGGCCGTTTGCGTTACCGCTGCATACCGTTGGGGCGAAACTACCGGCCATCCGTCCTGCGTCCAGAATATTTTGCGCACATGCAGCACCATAAAGGCACGATCAACACCGGGCCTTCCCTGGTGCGCCATATAAAATTCTCCGGCGCCATTATCGAATACGGAACAGTGTGCCACGCCGGCCCACCCGCCATGACCTTCAAACTGGTAAGGTGCCAGGATCATGGGTCCGTTATCCTGCTGGTTATCCACGTTCACACCATTGTAATCCAGGAAAGGACCATTGGGGTTGGAGGAACGGAATACGCGTACATTGTATTTTGTTGCCAGCCAGTCGTACGCTACAAAAAGGTAGTACATGCTGTTGGCCGGGTTATAAATAATCTCAGGACCTTCCAGGTTTCCATTATACATGCCGTTGGTCATTCCCCTTCGTACGACGCGAACGCCTTTATCACCGGGATTCAATGCCAGCCCGGTCTGCGGATCCAACCTCAGTTCAAATAAGCCATCCCACGCCGAGCCATATACCATCCAATGCTCACCCGATGGTGTCACCACAACCGAAGGATCAATGGCGTTTGTACCCGGACCCGATGTCAAGGACGTTACCGCAAGGCCTCTTTCCACCCAGGGACCTTCGGGCGAAGTGGAAGTAAACAACCCGATAGCACTGACCCGGAAACCCGAGGAGGCCAGTGAATAATACAGGCGGTATTCGTTGCCCACTTTCATGATGTACGGCGCCCACAATCCATTCAGCGGGGTGGCCCCCTGGTTGCGGATGTATTCAGCTCCTTTTGCCGGCAGCCCGTTTAATGCAGATCCTACGTAAAACCATTGCACCAGGTCCTTTGATTTGCGCACCATGATGCCCGGTGGTACCGATACTCCATATGCTGCATCGGTGCTGTACGAATAATACCATTCACCTGCTTTGATGATGGAAGGATCGTGCGTGTTATAAGGCCCCCAGGAAAACCGTGAATTGTAGTTTGCCAGTTCGCCGTATGTATCTTTAATTGAATTAATATCAAATGCAGGTAGCGGAGCAATGGTTGTATCATTACCCGGTGCCGGTGGGTCCTTTTTGCAGGAAACAACGCCACCTGTGGCCAGTAACAAACCGGCCAGGCAGCCAAACAACCAGATTCTCTTTTGCATAAAATCTCTTTACTGTTTATTTCAGGTTCAGCACGACCACGGAAAAGGGAGGAAGGTCAACGTTCAATGTACTTCCATTAAGAGATGCGCCTTTAAACGCCACCGGTACTATTTTTTTTGGCTGGGTGAATGAATTATAATCCTGTAGTTTTTGTGAGGATAATATTCTCCCGGTGACCGATGAAAATGGGGCACCTTCCAGTTGCAGAGAAATCTTCTGCGTGTTTCTTGCATCAATGTTCACCAGGGAAATATGGGTGACACCCAGTGAATCCCTGGAAGCAGATGCAGAAACAGCCGGCAGCTTTTCATTGCCCATGCTGTAGTCATTGCCCTTTATTGATATGGGCAACAGGCGTGCATCCTGGTGTACATTATACATCTCCATCACATGATACGTGGGCGTCAGCAACAGCTTTTCTCCCTCGGTAAGAATAACGGCCTGCAGCACATTGATGGTCTGCGCGAGGTTGGCCATCCGAACACGGTCGCTGTGGTTGTTGAAAATGTTCAGGGTTGTTCCGGCAATCATGGCATCGCGCATGGTATTCTGCTGGAACAGGAATCCGGGGTTGGTTCCGGGCTCCACATCATACCAGCCGCCCCACTCGTCAACAACCAGTGCCACCTTTTTCTGCGGATCATATTTATTCATGATGGCGGAATGCCTGGCAATGAGCGAATCCATAAACAGGGCCCGCTTCATCGTGGTAAAATATTGCTGTTCCGAAAATTCGGTGGAAGGTCCCTTGTTACCCCAGTCGATAACGGAATAATGATGCAGGGCCACGCCTTCCAGCATATTCAACGGAATGTTTTTCATGAGCACTTCCGTCCAGTTGTAATCGGCAGAATTTGCACCTGATGCCGTGCGGAAAATACCCGAAGTGTTCGACCAGTCGGTCATGAAGGTGGCATACTTCCGGTAAAGGTCGGCGTAGTACTCAGGGCGCATGTTTCCACCGCAACCCCAGGTTTCATTGCCTACACCCCAGAACTTAACCTTCCAGGGTTCCTTGCGTCCGTTTACTTTCCGTAAATCAGACATGGGACTTATGCCTTTGAAGTTTACATACTGCACCCAGTCGGCCAGTTCCTGCACGGTGCCGCTGCCTACATTCCCGGCGAGATAAGGTTCGGTGCCCAACAGCTCGCACATATTCAGGAAGTCGTGGGTGCCGAAAGAATTATCTTCCGTTACACCTCCCCACCAAACATTCACGATTTTCGGACGCTTTGCTTTCGGCCCGATACCGTCTTTCCAATGATAAGTATCAGCAAAACATCCGCCCGGCCAGCGGAGGTTTGGAATCTTCAGTGTCTTTAATGCGGCCACTACGTCATTGCGCACACCGGCCGTGTTGGGAATTTTTTTGTTGTTTTCACCCACATAGAAACCTCCGTAAATACAACGCCCCAGGTGTTCCGCAAAATGCCCGTAAATATGGCGGCTGATCACAGCCTTGCCCGGTCCGGCCTGCAACACGCCGGTGTTTTCCTGTGCTGAAGCCGCAGTAATAAATAGAAAACAGGTAATGAGTATGGATAACTTTTTCATATAATAATCCCGCGATGGTTTAAAAAAACCAGGGACACCGGTTAACGATTGCTGCTCTGAACCAGGCCCTGGTCTTTTTTGCTGCTATGATGAGAAAACACTGCCGAAGGGAAAATTAAGCAGTAATGGTCATACTGCTTTTTTAATATCCGGGATTTTGCTTATAACCTGTGTTGATGTCAATTTCTCTTTGCGGGATCGGGAAATATTCTCTTCCGTTTGCATATGAATTAAACTCGGGATCTCTCAGTTTCAGCTCCGCCAGCTTTGTTGGATTCTGAAGCCAGCCCCAACGCCGGATGTCATCAAAACGATGGCCTTCCAGGGCAAACTCCAGCAGCCGCTCATGGGCTAGCTGCTCACGCATTCCCTCCTGCGATAATCCTGGCTTCACCACCGCCAGGTCGGCCAAACCGGCCCTGCTGCGCACACGCTGAATAAAAGGATAAGCTTCCGCTGTTCGTCCCAGTTCGTTCAAACATTCCGCGTACATCAGCAGCACATCGGCATAACGCATGATCCGTTCATTGATGCCGGAACGCCAGTCAAATTCATTAGGCCGGTCGCCCAGGTAATTCTGGTACTTCTTTACAAACAGGTCGTTGAAATCGGCCGGGTTGGAAGCATATTGGCGCTGGAAGGTTGTTTGATACATAGGCGTGCTGGCCAGCTTTGTATCAACGGTATCATTATAAAAAATAGTGGAAAGAATCCTTGGATCAACTTTGCCATCTGTTGTTTTTTCCTGGCGGAATTCATTGAATACCGAACGGGTAGGCTGCACGTCTGTCCATCCAAATCCGCGTGGCGCGTAGGTAATAGCGCGGGCAGATGTTTTACCCCAGCCCGGCTGCGGTGCACCGCCCCATCCAAGCTCTTTTCCACCTGCATCTCTCGAAAACTGCACTTCAAAAAGAGACTCCATATTGTTCTCAGCCACCTCCGTAAAGTTGTCGCGGTAGTTCGCTACCAGTCCGTACATATTCATATCAATGATGGCTTTGAACTGGGCGGCCGCTTCGGTATATCTTTTATTGAACAGGTAGGCTTTTCCTAAAAAAGCCAGCGCAGCTCCTTTAGTAGCTCGTCCAATATTGTTTTTATCAGCACCGGTTACCGTGGCATAAGTAGCGGGCAACAGTTCGGATGCCTTTTGAAAATCCTGGATCACCTGTGCCCATCCCTGTTCCGGCGTTGATTGCGGAATGGAATAATTTCCGATATTACTGGCCGTGGCTAACGGCAAAGGAACGTTTCCGAAAAAATTTACGAGGTGATAAAAATATAACCCGCGTAAAAAATAAGCCTGTCCCAGCAGGCGGTCCTTCAGGCCCTGGTCCATGGTTATTTTCGGAACATTTTCCAGCACCTGGTTGCTGCGGAATACACCCTGGTAAAAGGTTTCATAAGCCCACCCGTATATGGCCCAGTTGCCCGGCTGAAGCGCGAATTTCCCGGAATTATACATCTGGTCCCAGGGGCTGTTGCTCCGGGCATCATCGCCTCTTGTATCCAGCATCAGCGGTGTACTGCGCATGTAACCGCCATCAGGTAAAAGACTTGCATACGCCGCATTCACCCCCGAAATAGCATCCGCTTCGGATTGCCAGAAGGTAACGGAGGTTTGCTGGTTGGGATTGGCCTGGTCTAATTGTTTGGAACAACCGGAAAGTAACCCGGCTGACAGGAGAATATATAGGAGTTGATTCTTTTTCATTGTTTTCTTTTTATGCATTAGAAAGACAGTTGGGCACCGAACGTAAATGTTCTTGGGTTAGGGAAGGAACCGATGTCAAAGCCGCGGCTGAACAGGCCATCGCTCATGAAGTCCGGATCGTATCCTTTGTATTTGCTTACGGTGATCACATTCTGCCCGGAAACATACACCCGTGCATTCTTAACAACTTTCAGAACGGAGGCGCTCTTTAAATTGAAGCGGTAACCCAATTGAAAATTCTGCAGGCGTACATACGAACCATCCTGGATAAACCGGTCGGACGCCCTGGCGTTTGCATTCGGATCGCCGATCACCGGTCGCGGAATATTTGTATTGGTATTGGTCGGTGTCCAGAAATTGAGCATGTCAGTATGGTGGTTGCTGTACTGGCCGAGCATCAGGTCGTGGTAAATGCCGTTATACACTTTATTGCCGGCGCTGCCCTGCCAGAACATGGAAAAATCCAATTGCTGGTAACCCAGTCCAAAGTTCAATCCGTAATACAGGTTTGGAATGGAACGTCCCAGGTAAATGCGGTCGTCATCGGTAATGCGACCGTCTTTATTGGTGTCCTGGAACTTCACATCACCCGGAGCAGAATTGATCTGGGTTGCAGACTGTGCTATATCCTGCGCGCTCTGGAAAATGCCAACCATTTTATGACCAAACAGCTCGCCTACCGAACGTCCTACTTCTGTTTTGCTGGCTGCACCGTACACGGGTTCATTCTTTCCACCTAATTTCAGCACCTTGTTTTTAAGCGTATGCATGTTAGCGTTGATGTCATATGTCAACCGGCTTTTTCTGCCATGGTATTGAAGGCTGAATTCATAACCTGTGTTCTGTGTGGAAGCTACGTTGGCGCGCACATCCCACGGAAACGATCCAACAGATAAAGAAATAGGAACGCGTGCCAGCAGGTCCTTTGTTTTGTTGCTGTAATATTCAGCTGTAAATACCAGCTTATCGCCCATCAATCCGAGATCCATGGCTACGTTGCTGGTCATTTTACGCTCCCATTGAATGCCGGGGTCTACGAGGGTTACCACCGTGGCGCCGGGTGCGAGCGAATTTCCAAACACATAGCTGGCGTTGGTATTGATGTACGACTGGTATTCGTAAAATTCAATATCCTGGTTGCCCAGTTCACCAATACCGCCACGGAGCTTAAGAGAACTGATGGCCGAAGGAAGGTTAATGAATTTTTCATTATGAATATTCCAGGCAGCGGCTACGGAAGCAAAGTTACCCCAGCGGAGATCAGGCCTGAACCGTGAAGTGCCATCGCGCCGGAAATTACCCGTTATCAGGTAACGGCTTTCGAAATTGTAATTCACTCTTCCGAAAAAAGAAAGCAGGGTAGCCGTTCCACCCCCGCTGGCCAGTGATTTGGACGCAGGATCGGCAATGGAACTGAAATTATAGAAATACGGCTCAGGCAATCCAACACCACTTCCGTTTGTCCAGTTATTATTGAATTTCTGGAAGGCCTGTCCTGCCAGCAGGTCAACCGTATGAGCTCCTTTTTTTAATGAATAATTGAGGGTGTTCTCGATGATGGAAGTAAGGTCGGCGCCTTTTCCTTCAAACATATATGATTGGGTATTGAGGTAGTACCAGCCCAGGTCATAAGTTGGCTCGAAAGCAAAGTTCCTGAAGTCCGTGCGGTCGTAACTGAGGTTGATACGGTATTTCAGATTTTTTACCGGCTCGATCTCACCCCAGAAATTACCCAGCGCGCGGTTACGGTCAGATGTATTTTTCAGCAGGGCATTCATACCAATCACGTTCAGGGTAATGGCACGCTGCGTTGCGTTATCACTGCCACCGTACCCGCGCAAACGGGCCGGGTCATAAACCGGCATGGTTGGAATAGCGGTCACCAGGCTGGTAACCGCGCCCCCGAATACGGCATGAAACTGCATGCCGTTAAAAGGGTTGATCCTTTCCGATTTTGTATACAGCACTTTGGTGCCATAGCTGACAATTCCTTTCTTTCCGGTTAAACCCGCATTCACGGTGTAACGCGTATAATTCTGCGGGCCTTTATAGGTGCTGCTCTGGTCAAAATAGCCCAATGAAAGATTATAGGCAGCGGCTTCGGTGCCACCGGATAAACGAAGGTTATGATCCTGGATCACACCGGTTTTAAACCCTTCTTTCTGCCAGTCGGTATTTACATTACTGATGAACCGCGGGCTCGTTGGATCATTACCCGGGGCAATGGCCAGGCCTGCATTTACTTCTGCGGCATTGGTTATTTTGCGGTACCCGGCAGCATCGGTAACGGAAAGTCTTTTGGCAAGATTCTGTACACCGGCATACCCGTTATAATCTACTTTCAGTTCACCGCTCCTTGCTTTTTTGGTGGTGATGATCACCACGCCTGCATACGCGCGCACCCCGTAGATGGCGCCTGCAGAAGCATCTTTTAAAACCTGTACGCTTTCAATATCATTCGGAGATATATCAAACGGATTGGCCATCTGCACACCATCCACGATAAACAGCGGGTTATTGTTTCCAAAGGTGCTGATACCCCTGATCTTCATCTGTACAAAACCACCCGGCTCCCCGGAACCATGAACCGTAACACCGGGTACCTGGCCCTGTAACATACGGGCCACATCGTGGGTTACCGTTTTGCGGGCATCTTCCACATCCACTACGGAAACAGACCCGGTAAGGTCCTTCCGGCGCTGGGTTCCATAACCTACCACCACCACTTCATCAAGCCGTGAGGCAGATTGCTGTAACCGGATCCCTGAGAGTTGGGCACCACGCGCCGCTATTTCTGATGTATTGTATCCAATACTGCTGATGACCAGCGTAGCATTGTCGGATGCTTCAATAGAAAAAGAGCCGTCTGCAGCGGTAGACGTGGCCCTGGATGTTCCTTTTACGGTTACTGTAGCGTTGGAAACAGGGGCTCCGTCTGAAGTGGTAACTCTTCCCCTGATGATTTTAGTTTCCTGGGCTGAAACACAAAGGCTCATTAGTTGCAGAACAAAAATGAGCAGCAGGGGGGCCAGCCTGCCAGGTAGCCCTTTGCAAGGCAATCGCAATCTCATAGCTTCAATCGTTTTAGTGATAAATCGTTAGAAGTGAAATTGAAGAGAATATTTCTGTCTCCTTCTGCATTTTGTTCCATTCTTTCTTCAAAAAGTCCCAACTTAAGCGGCAAAAACCGGAACCTTCCTGTCCGTAAAAAAGCTTATTTTAAATGCCTCCGAACATTCATTTTAAAAACAAAGCATTGCAGTTCTACCGGTTTATTTGGATTATCGTTTTCATACTGGCAACCCATCATGGCTCCTTCGGCCAATCGCATTACTTCCGGCATTACCAGGTGGAAAACGGCCTTTCCAACAATGCCGTTATCTGCAGCCTGCAGGACCGGATGGGGTTTCTATGGTTTGGAACAAAGGATGGACTGAACCGTTTTGATGGCTACTCCTTTAAAGTATTCCGTTCGCAGGCCAACAAACCCGGAAGCGTGGGCAGTAATTTTATTCATGCCCTGTATGAAGATGAAAAAGGCCTGCTGTGGATTGGGACGGAGAAAGGGCTTTACCGGTATAATCCGTTGTCTGAAAATTTCCTGGCCGTGGAGGCAACCGCCAACATGCCGATCAGTGAAATCACTTCCGACAGGAAAGGAAATATCTGGTTCCTTTCGGGGCTTACACTTTTAAAATTTAACCAGGCCGCCGACAGCCTCACCAGCTTTGATCCGGCGCAGCATTTTGAAGCTACCGGCATTTGTGTAACAGGGGATGGAACTTTCTGGGCTTCCACATCCAACGGTTTTTTAATGAAGTACGATCCGCAGACGAATACGTTCTCCGGCTATGATTTATTCCTGGACCGTAAAAATTCCGTTTATAAATGGATCGAAAAAATTTATGCAACCGACAATGGTTATATCCTGGTAGGTACCGGGAACGCCGGCGCAAAGATTTTTGATACGAAGCAATCCGGTTATAAAAATATTTCCATCAATAACAATAGGCAGTCAGACTTATTCGTACGCAACTTCATTCAAACATCACCCGGTGAATTCTGGATGGGAACCGAGGCCGGTGTATTTATCTATAATATGGCGACAGGCAATTCGGTAAACCTCACTAAAAAATATAATGATCCTTTTTCTATTTCTGATAATGCGGTTTACACGTTCTGCCAGGACAGGGAAGGAGGTATCTGGGTGGGTACGTATTTCGGCGGACTTAATTACTATCCAAAGCAATACACGCCTTTTAAAAAATTCATTCCAAAGACCGGTGAAAACGCCATTGCCGGGAATGTGGTTCGTGAGATAAAGGAAGACGGTTTGGGTAACCTGTGGATCGGCACAGAAGACGCAGGCCTGAACAAGTATAATAAAGCAACCGGACGGTTCATGCATTTTCAGCCAACTGGGGCGGAAGGAAGCATTTCCTATTCAAACATTCACGGGCTGCTGGTGGCCGGTAATGAATTATGGATCGGGACCTTCGAACACGGACTTGATGTAATGAACATTACTACCGGAAAAGTTGAAAAACATTTCATGAGCAGTCCCGGCTCCCCTTTGAAAAGCAATTTTATTTATACCGTGTACCAGTCCCCGGAAGGCGAGATCATGATTGGTACTACCATCGGAGCCTACCGGTACAACCGCCGTAAAAACAATTTCGATACCATCCCTGGAATGCCGATTTACAACTGGTACACCTCTATCCTCAAGGATGCCAATGGCGTTATCTGGACGGGCACCTACGGCAATGGCATCAATTATTACAATACAAAATCAGGCGAACGCGGGAACTACCGGTATAACGCGTCCAAGGCAGAAAGCCTGAGCAGCGACCGGGTGAACTCTATATTCCAGGACAGTGATCAAAACCTGTGGTTTGCTACCGAAGACGGGCTATGCCGCCTCGTTAACGCGAAGGGCAGCTTTGTGCGTTACGGAACCGCAAACGGCTTTCCGAGTAATTTCATCATCAGCATCCTGGAAGATGCGAACAAAAACCTTTGGATCAGCACCACTAAGGGATTGGTAAACTTCAACCCGGCAACAGGAAAGGTGCAGGTGTACAGTTCATCGAACGGACTGCTGAGCGACCAGCTGAATTTCAGTTCGGCCTACAAGGACAGTGAGGGCAGGATGTATTTCGGCAGTGCCAAAGGGCTGGTCAGTTTTCATCCCGGTGAATTCAGCCCCAATAAATTTATACCGCCGGTATACATCACCGGGTTCCAGATCAATAACCAGGACATAGTGGCTTCCGGTGAGGGGCCTTTAGCCAAGAACTCGATTACCTATACCGATAAAATTATCCTGGATCATAACGAATCAACCTTCAGCATCGACTTTGCTGCCTTAAGCTTCACCGCGCCCGAAACGCTTGAATATGCCTACCGGCTGGAAGGTCTTTCAAAAGACTGGACACACATAAAAGGAAACCGGAAAGTATACTTTACCGGTTTGGCGCCGGGCACTTATACATTCAGGGTTAAAGCTGCCAACACCACCGGGGTGTGGAGTGAAAAGGAAACAAAGATCACCATTGTCATCAGGCCGCCCTGGTGGGCCAGCATCTGGGCGTACATAGCCTATGCCCTGATTGTGCTGCTCATTATATTTTACTTTATCCGCAATTACCACAACAGGGTGGAACAAATGAACAGGCGTAAAATCGAATTGCTTCAGATCGCGAAAGAAAAAGAGATTTTCCAGGCAAAAATTGAATTCTTCACCAACGTTGCCCATGAAATCAAAACCCCGCTGACGCTCATTAAAATTCCGCTTGCCAAGGTGATTAAAAAAACAGCCGGCATCCCGGATATTGAAGCCAGCCTCAGGATTATGGACAGGAACACCAACAGGCTGATTGATCTTACCAACCAGCTGCTCGATTTCAGGCAAACCGAAATTAATGGCTACAAGCTTTCTTTTGTCAATACAAACATTTCCGAGTTACTGGCTGATGCTTATCAAAGTTTTTCCTCGCTCGCCGAGCAGCGGAACATAAAGATGTCCATTCATTTACCCCCGGCTCCTTTTTATGCTTATGTGGATACGGAAGCTTTCAGTAAAATCATTTATAACCTGTTCAGCAATGCCGTAAAATACGCGGAAGGAAACGTGCAGATTTATCTTCATCCTTTTTTGAAAAGCAATAGTTCCTTTACCATTCAGATCAAAAACGACGGCTATATTGTACCGGGACACCTGAAAGAAAAGATTTTTGAACCTTTCTTCCGGATAAAAGAAACGGCACACCAGAAAGGCACCGGCATCGGCCTTGCGCTTTCACTTTCGCTGGCCCAATTGCACAAGGGCGTTTTACTGCTGGAAGACACTGAAGACGGGATGAATGTATTTTCGCTGACCCTGCCTGTTCACCAGGATGTTGAATTTAATTTAGCGGGTACCATTAAAAACACCCAAACATTTACACCTTCCATATAATGAAACCCGCGATACTTTTAGTTGACGATAACGAGGAGATCCTGGATGTCCTTGGCGAGGAACTGGCCGAAAAGTACACGGTGTTTACCGCAACAAACGGGGCGGAAGCTTTGAATAAGCTGAAAGATGAGTCCATACAGTTACTGGTCTCCGATGTTATGATGCCGGTGATGGATGGATTTGAATTGTGCAAAACCATTAAAACACATTTTGAATACAGCCATGTCCCGGTCATTTTACTGACGGCAAAAAATACGCTTCAGTCGAAAATTGCAGGACTGGAACTGGGGGCGGATGCCTACATTGAAAAGCCGTTTGACCTGGAATACCTGTTTGTACAGATTGCCAACCTACTTTCCAACCGGAATAAGATCAGGGAATATTTCGCCAACTCGCCCCTGGCACATATCAAAAGCATTGCCCACTCGCGGTCCGATGAAGTTTTCCTTGAAAAATTAAATGAAGCCATACGCAGTAACCTCGATGAGCCGAACCTGGATGTTGACCAGCTATCAAAGATTATGAACATGAGCAGGACAACCCTGTTCCGGAAAATTAAATCCATAGCCGACCTTACGCCCAATGAGCTGGTTAATATTACCCGGTTAAAAAAAGCCGCGGAACTGCTGGCGGAAAGTGATTATAAAATTTACGAGATCTCGTACATGGTGGGCTATAATTCCCAAACCAACTTTGGAAGAAACTTTCATAAGCAGTTCGGCATGACGCCAACCGAATACCAGAAAAGCAAGCAAACGGAAAGAAATAACCAGCAGGGACAGGTATGAACATTTTCCTGCTGCTTACGCATAAATAGAAAACTGGTCCCGGTCTTTCCAGAAAGGAAATTTTCTACGCACTTCATCCAGGTGCTCACGGTCAAGGGTAACCGTTTTTGCTTCTTCCACGTGTTCGGCATGGTAAAGAATGCCCCCCAGCGGATCCACCACCATGCTGTCGCCGCTGTGGTAAATGCCGTTTCCGTCTTCCCCCACCCGGTTCACGCCGATAACATAACTCTGGTTCTCGATAGCCCTGGCCTGTAACAGGGTTTTCCACGCGGTATTGCGGCGCTCGGGCCAGTTGGCCACATACACCAGGATATCGTATTCGAATTCTTTTTCGGGCGCCTGCTGCCGGGCCCATACCGGGAAACGGAGGTCATAACATACCATCAGGTTAATTTTCCAGCCATTCACAGAAGTGATCAGCCGCTTGTGTCCCTGTGCGTAATGCTGATCTTCTTTGGCGAATGCAAAAAGATGACGTTTGTCGTAAAAACCATGTTGTCCGTTGGGCAGCATCCAGATAAGGCGGTTGTAATAGGCTCCGGCGTCTTCAATAATCACACTGCCTGTAATGATTACTTTTTTCCGCGCTGCTGTTACCTTCATCCATTGAACGGTAGGGCCTTCCATGGTTTCGGCCAGGGTTTCCGGTTTCATGCTGAACCCTGTGCTGAACATTTCCGGCAAAATAATTACGTGTGTGGGTTCCTGTAAGGCGTTGATCTTTTCTTCAAACATCTGCAGGTTATCTTTTTTGGATTCCCAGTGCAGTGCGGTCTGAAGAAGTGTAATGGTTAATGCGGCCATGATGCAAAAGAAGGGATTAATCCAACGCAATGGAAACGGGCCCGGAATTTGCGCGCCTTTTTTACAACCTGGCCAACGATGAGAAAAAAATTTACCCTCGCATCCCTGTGCGTCCTTCTTTTTATTGCGCCCTTCCATTCAGATGCACAGGCTCCCACCATATCTTATATGCCCGTAATTTCCGGTCTTTCTGCTCCTATTGACATTGTTAATGCAGGTGATGGCAGCAATCGTTTGTTTATTGCCCAACAGGGTGGGTTGATCAGGGTCTGGAATGGCAGCAGTCTCCTCGCCACACCCTTCCTTGACCTGTCGTCACAGGTAACCTTCAGTGGTGAAATGGGACTACTGAGCGTGGTCTTTCACCCGGCCTATGAAACCAACGGCTACTTCTTTGTTTACTACAACAATACTTCCGGCGCGGTTACCCTGGCCCGGTATAAGGTTTCTGCTGATCCTAATGTAGCTGACCCGGCCAGCGGCGCCATCCTGCTCAGCCTCCCCAAACCTGCCGGACGCACCAATCACAATGGCGGTGACCTGAACTTCGGACCCGATGGCATGCTGTACCTGGCTATTGGTGATGGGGGCGGTTCCGGCGACCCCGATAACCTGGCGCAAAACGGTTCCAGCCTGTTTGGAAAAATGATCCGGCTGAATGTTTCTGACTTTTCAATGCCTGCTCCTTATTACACCATTCCAACCGACAATCCTTATTATACCGATCCGGCCGTGGATGACCGCGTGTATGCACTGGGTTTACGTAATCCATTCCGGTGGAGTTTTGACCGGGCCAATGGAAATATGTGGATTGGTGATGTGGGACAGGATGTAAAAGAAGAAGTGAATTTCCGCACGCCGCTGCAGGCGTCTGCAGGAACCAATTACGGGTGGCGTTGCTATGAAGGAACATCGCCTTATAATACGAGCGGCTGCTCACCGGCATCAGGTTATACGGCTCCGGTATTTGAATACAACAATCCAACGCCCGGTGCTGCTGCGGTAACCGGCGGGTTTGTTTACCGCGGGACAGAATACCCGGGCTTTCGAGGGTATTATGTAGCCGCTGATGTTTATTCGGGTAACGTGTACCTGGTGTGGCCCAATGGCAGCGGCGGATGGAACAGTGCCACGCAAACCGGGCTGCAAAACTACATCGTTACCTTTGGCGAAGCGGAAAACGGCACCCTCTATGCCGCTTCACAGGGCACCGGCACGGTGTACAAAGTGGCAGCTGCCGGCGGAACGCCACTGCCGGTATCACTAATAAGCTTTGGTGGAAAACGGTCTGCAGCATTTACAGAACTTACCTGGGTAACGGTAGCGGAATGGGGCACGGCACGTTTCCATATAGAGGTTAGTACAGATGGTGTACGCTTCATCCGGTCAGGAACAGTATCGGCCGGAAGAAAAGAGAATGGACAATCATATTCATTCCGGCATAACGTTACACCTTCCGGCGATGTGTATTACCGGCTGGCCGTGGAAGATGATAATGGAACCGTGCGTTATTCAGCCGTGATCCGTCTTTCCGGCTATAAAGAGGGCCTGCGCATTTATCCTACCCTTATCCGTAATCATTCACTGACTATAGAAACTCCAGGCCATGCTGAAAAAATAATGATGTACAACGGTGATGGAAAATTAGTATTTGAAAAGAGGCTCAACACTTCCGGAACCGTAACGATTACTTTACCGGACCTGGCGAAAGGTATGTATATAGTTCAGGTAAGGGCTGGCGGTGAAGTAAAGAAAGAGAGAGTGATTATTGAATAATAGCCAAAGGTCAGGTGAAAACTTTCCAGTAAAGTTGCTGCAGCTTTGTAAAAAAGCAAAAATGGTAACCTGTAATAAATGTGAGAGAGAAGAACCAGGGAATGGGAATTTGAAATTAGTAAGGAAGCTTTGCAGCCGCTTTGCATCTCTGCGGAAAATAAAGGCAACCGCTAAGTCGCAAAGGTTGCCCTTTGGAAAACTTTTCATTTACATCCATACAACTGTACTAAACAACAATGCTTAGTGCCTGCGTGTACGACGGAACAGGAAATAAAGCGCCAGCAGCAAGGCCAATCCAACGAGCGCAATGATCAGGATCTCTTCCGAATCATAGCTGGTTTCAAGGTCAGGCTCAGGTAATTTTGGATTGGTTGCGGGTGTATTCTGTGCAGAGGCGGCAACGTTTATTAAAAGCAGGTAAAAAAATATCAAACGTTTCATAAGCAACATCTTTGGCCTTAAATTACTTATTCTTTTGCTATCAGGCTATTGACTGTTTTAATAACCAGCTGCGGCTCGTAGCCTTTCTGGATCAGGTAGTCAATGGTCTTCTTTTTCCTAACGAGGTATTGATCTTTTTTCAGCAGTTCATACTTTTTTTCGGCGAGTTCCCGTACTGTTCCAAGGTAAGATTCCTCCTCTATCTCCTTCATGGCTTTTTTGATGTTGTACTCGCTGACGCCTTTTTCTTTCAGGGCGTAGTAGATCTTTTTTTTGCCCCAGTCTTTCATACGGAATTTGCCGCCTACAAAAGCTTTGGCAAACCGTTCTTCATTCAAATAGTCTTCCTGAATCAGCGCCGAAAGCATTTCGTCGTGTTCGCTCTTCCACACACCCAGGTCCCACATTTTCTGCACCACCTCCGAATGGCTCCGTTCCTGGTACCCGCAGTACTGTTTCAGCTTCATCAGCGCCTGTTCTTTTGTAAGATATTTCTTCTGCATAAACGTAAAGTTTAACCGCGGAGACGCGAAGATAACTTTGCGACTTTGCGGTTGCCTTATTCTTCCAAAAGTTCAGTGCATCCGTATTCCTTTTCCAAGAGTTGATCATAAAAATCAGCCTTGTGAAAAAGGTCACGGAACATTTCAATGCCGGCTTCTTTGGTCATGTCCAGGTCGTACATGATACACGAAAGCACGATGTTTTGTTTGACGCAGCTGAGCACAAGGCTGTCCAGTTTATAATTCTCCTGCAGCAAAAACTGGTACAGGGGTTTGATGCGGGAAGTATCGGAGGGCAGGGCGCAGAGATAAGCATCGCCAGCCACGAAATAATTTTCGGGATTGTAGTTGATCTTGATCTTGGCAGCTCCTTCCTTTACGCTCCAGTTATTGTTGCCGTCACGCGCCAGCTTGACGTCCTTACCCAGCACCGTAAGTATGTCCTCTACGGTTTTGGCCACCCCCACGGGCTTTGCTTCACGCTCCGGTAATTGCGGGAGTTTTACTTCGGTGCCGCAGAATGGGCAATATTTCGTTGCTTCAATATTGCTGGCAAGAATGAGGTAATTACAGCTGTGGCAACGGGTGGAAGGAAGTCCTCGGTGCGGCTGGTACATTTCCAGGGCTTCCCGCAGGTAGCTGGCGGGTAAGGCAAAACCAAGGTTATCACCACCACGGATGATAAATGAGTTAACGCCTATAATTTGTCCTTCTTTATTTACCAGCGGACCACCGCTGTTACCGGGATTAATGGCCGCATCGATCTGGATGTATTTGATGCCCTCGCGGATACGGTCCACTTTGGAGATCACACCCTGGGTAGCCGTGTAATTCAACCCGAACGGGTGGCCGATGGCTACCACTACATCACCATCGTTCAGTGATTCATATACGCCCAGTTTTACTTCCGGGATCTGCACATCCGATGGGGGCTGCAGGAAAGCCAGGTCATGTTTTTTATCGGTGTACCATACCCGGGCCACGCGCTTGTCAAAAACACGACCGGCAACCGTAACCTCGGCGTTTTTGGCAACCACGTGTTCATTGGTTACAATAAGGTCAAACTCCTTAACATAGAATCCCGTACCGGTACTTGTTTGCGTGGCAATCTGGATGATCGCCGGCCGGTACAATTCTATGATCTGTTGTGTATTCATATCACTGATTCCGCGGATTGATGAGAAAGGATCACGGATGGCACGGATTCAGGTCGCATTTGATGTGTCTTTCCTGGTGCATCTTTCCTTTTAGCTTTTCAATCCTGCTTAGTTTTTTTATTCATCTATATGCCGAACTACGAACTATAAAACTTCACTTTTTACTTTTTCCCTGCTGCCTGCTGCGGCCCGCAAACTTGCTCCTTTACTTTATATCAACAACTAACTTTACCTCTTGTTCTTCTTCTTTCCAACTGCTGATTGAGTACTGCTAACGGCCAACTCTTCTGCGCCACCTCTTCATCTCCTTTTCTCCTTGTCATCCCTCTCCGTGAAATCCGTGTCATCCGTGATCTTCGTTTCCCTTCTCCGTGTCATCCATGCAATCTGTGATCATTTATCTCTCTCCAATCCGCGATTCTACTTAGTCTCAAGATTCAAAAACTCGATCTCGGTGGAGAAGGTCTGGTTAAACGCCACAGCGTTATCGAAACGAAGCTTCTCGGTTTTATACTTCAGCTCGGGGTACTTTTCTTTCCACCTTGACTCGATATCTTCAATCCGGGCAATAATGACTTCCTTGTTATACTGGCCGTTCTCCGCATTATACAACTCATCTTTATAACCAAGCTCCTTAAAATAATCCGGGTAATTGATCATCATGAAAAGATGAAACAATTCGGAGATCGGGCGCGGCAGGCTGTAGGAATACTGGCAATAGGACAGGCCGTATTCGGATATTTGCGCGGCAATGCGCGGAAGCTTATTGTCCTTATACCACGCTATGTTCTGGTTGGCATTGAAGATCGCATCGGCGATGGTCTTGAAATTCTGCGGGGTAACAATCGAGAAGGTATATTTTGACCGGAAAACATAGGGGTAAAATTCGGCCTTGTCTTTTGACAACAGCCTGCTGTAGCAATCCATCATTTCCTGGTTTTTTTCCGTTACCAGCCGGTCATCCTTCCGGAAATAGATCTCTACGATTTTTTCCAGTTCCAGCAGGAGTTTTCCCTCGGGTACGATCATGTAATCGATCCTGTAGGCCAGTGCCAGCAGCAGGTAAGCAATGCCACCTGAGTATTTATCGGCATCAATACCGGCAATGATCTCCAGGGTTTCGCTGATCCATTTTTTATAGTACCGCAGTTTGATGGCTTTTTCTTCTTCCGGGATTTCCACCAGGTGGTCAACGTCCATAGGCAGCAAGGTGGTGAAATCCTGCACCAGCAGGTCATCCTGCTTGTCGGCCTTGGTAGCCAGTTCTTTCAGGCCATAATATAATTTACTTGGGTTAGCGGTTTCAATATCCGAATCAAACAACATGCTGAGCTTGTCGCCATTGAGTGCATACCGGCTGTAGTAGAGATTGAAATTCAATTCGAGCAGTCGGCGCATAACCGGAACAGACGGAACCGGCATATTGGCCAGGATCACTTCCGCTTCCAGGAGCTCTTCATTATAAAAACCACGGATGATCTTGGAACCCTGGTAAAAGTGGAAACGTCCGCCTTTCCCTTCGCGAACATGCACTACGTTATCGGCGTCTTCGTCGCGCAGGTAATCAAAAAAAGTGGCAATGCTGTCAAAGTATTTCTTTTCCTTGAACAAAGCTTCGGCCTCATTCCATTTGTCTACCTTATCAACCGTTTTGTTATTATCGGAATAACGGCCGAAATAGATCCCGGGATCCGTAATCACCTCTTCTTCCGGTTTCCTTTTCGACCAGCTAAAAATTCTATCCAGCATACTGCTTTCCTCTTTTATGAGCAAATATCCTATGTTCCAATTCCTGAAATTACGCGATAGCTGTTTGATCCTCTTTTATTCCTTCAAAATGCGGGCCGCAAGCCCCGAGGCTGCTTCGGTCAAACACTGTTTTTCTCTGTACAGGCCGTTGATAAACATCCGGTATCGGTGTTTTAAAAATCATTAGTTTCGCCGCTACCCGAGTCAAATTTACTTACATGAAATTTATTGTTTCCTCTTCCCAGTTACTGAAGCAGCTGCAGCATATTGCCGGTGTGATCAATGCCAATACGGTATTACCGATCCTGGAAGATTTTTTATTCGAAGTGGAAAAGAACAAGCTTACTGTTGTGGCTACTGACCTGGAAACAGTGATGCGCATACAAATGGATATCGAGGCGAAAGACAGCGGGAAGGTTTGTATCCCTGCCAAGATCCTGATGGATTCGCTTAAAAATATTCCAGACCAGCCACTGACCTTTACGATTGACAAGAATTTCGGTGTTGAGATCACTTCCGATAACGGAAAATATAAGGTAATGGGAGAGAACCCCGACAATTTCCCGAAAGAGCCGGTGGCCGATGATACAACTTCCTTTACCATGACATCCTCCGGGTTGGTCACCGCTATCAACAAAACTTTATTCGCGGTAAGTAATGATGACCTCCGCCCTGCGATGACGGGTGTTTATTTTGAACTGGACAAAGGCTTTGTGCAGTTCGTGGCTACCGATGCCCACCGTCTGGTGCGTTATAAACGTACCGATGCCAGCAGCCCGAAGCAGGATTCATTCATCGTTCCCCGCAAGCCGCTGAACCTGCTGAAATCTGCACTTCCCGATAACGAAGACGACATCACTATTAATTACAACAGCAATCATCTTTTTGTAAAGCACGGCACTACGCAGATGAGCTGCCGGCTAATTGATGCCCGTTTCCCCGATTATAAAGTGGTTATTCCTACCGACAATCCCTATAAACTGGTGGTTAATAAAAGCGAATTTCAAAGCGCGCTGCGCCGGGTAAGTGTGTTCAGCAACAAAAGCACGAACCAGGTGGCCCTCAATATGAGTGGCAGCGAGTTGGGACTGGCTGCGCAGGATGTTGATTTTTCTTTTGAAGGAAATGAGCGCATGAAATGCCAGTACGATGGGGAGGATCTGACCATTGCCTTCAACGCCCGTTTCCTGATCGAAATGCTGAATGCGGCCGACAGCAGCGAGGTACGGATTGAATTATCGACACCAACCAAGGCCGGCATCTTAAAGCCGGTGGAGCAGGATGAAAACGAGGAGTTGCTGATGCTGGTCATGCCCCTGATGCTGAACCAGTGAGGAAGTCCACGGTCGACAGACCACGGACGCTTTACAAAAGCGCTACGCGTAGATCATACTTATCCATGGGTTAATCCTCAGCCTTTCCTGTTTTATTTGGAGACATTCCATATCTGTCAGATATGGAATGTCTATCCTCCACCCTCCGCGAACGCTCCGCGCCTCTGCGGTTTACCCTTCCATCTATTCCATCCGTGTAATCCGCGATTTATTTTAGTACCTTACTTCTCATGTGGCAAAGCCTTATCAACTACTTTAATTCCCTGGATGAGCGACCCCTTGAAAGAGGCGCTTACCTTGTAAGCGGCATGGTGCTGCTGTGGGTCATCGAAGGCGCCATTCCACTGCTTTCCCTCCGGTACAAAAAGACCAAGCTGCGCCACGCCACCATCAATTTTTCATTTACCATCATTCACCTCCTCATTCACACCGGTTTTGCCGTATTCATCCTGTTGCTCGCCGACCGCGCGAAAGAAGTTGGTTTCGGTATCGTACAATGGACCAATGCATCGGTATTCGGTACTATTGTCATTACGTTCCTGGTGCTTGATTTTTTCGGCGGATGGCTGGTTCATCTCGTGCAGCATAAAACAGGCGCGCTCTGGCGCTTTCACGTGGTGCATCATTCCGATAACAATGTAGATGTTACCACAGGGCTTCGGCATCACCCGGTGGAAAGTGTGCTGCGGGGTGTTTTCTTTTTAATAGGAGTTGCACTGGCTGGTGCCCCCATGTATGCTGTCATGATTTTCCAGACGCTGCTGGCACTGACCGTTCAGTTCACGCACGCAAACATCAACCTGCCGCGAAGGCTAGACAGGATCATGAGCTACATCTTTGTATCGCCCAATATGCATAAGGTGCATCACCACTGGCAACAGCCCTACACAGACAGTAATTACGGTGCGGTGCTGTCTGTCTGGGACCGGCTCTTCGGGACTTTCGCAAAGCTGGATCCACATAAAATCCGCTATGGCCTCGACCGTTATTATCCAAACGAACAGGATGAAAATTTCGGGTTGCTGCTCCGCAAGCCATTCGGTAAAGTGGAGTAAGTCTGTAACCGCAAAGGCACAAGCTTTATGCACAAAGAGCGATAGGTCAACCGAAAAACCAATCAACATATCAACTTATCAACCTTTCAACCTACCTCCCCTTCTTTATCTTCGCTCCATGAAGAAGATCGCCATGATTCCCGCGCGCTATGAAGCTTCGCGGTTCCCGGGAAAGCTGATGAAGAGCCTGGGTGACAAAACCGTGATCCGCACAACGTACGACGCGGCCGTTACAACCGGCTTATTTGATGATGTGGTGGTGGTTACGGACAGCGACATCATTTACAATGAAATAGCGGAACATGGCGGGAAAGTTATCCGCAGCAAAGGCAACCATGAAAGCGGAAGCGACCGCATTGCGGAAGCCGCGGCCGGCTTGGATGTAGATGTTATTGTAAATGTGCAGGGTGATTCCCCGTTTATAAAAAAGGAGCCGCTTGAAACACTGCTACAGCAGTTTGACGATCCTTCTGTTCAGGTGGGATCGCTGATGCGGGTGCTGAAAGAAGAAAAGTACATCGCCGATCCAAACTATGTAAAGGTTTGTATCGACCGCAACAGCAATGCACTTTTTTTCAGTCGCAGCATTCTGCCTTACCCGCGCAACCGCACAAAATCTTTGGTTCATTATGAACACATAGGGGTATACGCTTTCCGAAAAGCTGCGCTCATGCAGTTCACGAAATGGCCCGTATCTCCCCTGGAAGATGCCGAAAAAATTGAATGCCTGCGGTACCTGGAGAATGGCATATCCCTCCGGATGGTAATCACGGATTTTGTAGGTGTCGAAATTGACACGCCTGATGACCTCGAGAAGGCCCTAAAGCTACTTTGACAATTTGGGGCGCCAATCTCACCCGGAAGTCAGCACTTATTTTCCATTATTCAGTGCGGAGATCTTTTCTTCTATACTTCGCTGTATGGCGCGGATACGTGCCGTATCCTGTTTGTTTTCAATGAAAAATTCCGCTTCCTCTATCCGCAGGACGGTATACTCATTAAAAAGCTGTAAGCGCCGGCGGTACTCATCTTCCAGTTCCAGGCCTGATGCACGCTGCAAAACAGATTTTACCTGGTTCCACCGCGGCAATGAATGAATTTGCAGCAATTTTTCCAGTTCAGCCTGGGAGATATCATTATCATTGAATGGTGCCAGCGCTTCGTTTTCCAGTTGCGAAAACTGTTCAATATACTGGTGGTATTCAGCCGTGTCGCTATGATTCATTTTTACATAGCTGGCCGTAAGTACCGTTGTAGCTATAAGAATAAAGGCAGCTGCAGCAACGGGCCTGAACGATGGCTTTTTCAATGAAAGAAAATAAATATAGCCTACAGCAAGACCGCTTACCAGGCCCCCTACATGGGCTGCATTGTCGATTCCGGCCTTTAATCCATATACAAGGTTATACAATACGAAAACACCAATACTTTGTAACAATCCACTTCGTACTTTTTTAGGAATCAGGTTGGTACTGAGCAAAGCAAGAAAGACGCCATACAAACCAAACACCGCGCCCGATGCACCGGCACTGACAACCGATTCGCCATGCCAGAACAAACTTGTAAGGGAAGCATAAACGCCCGTACATAAATAAGCAGCAACATACCTGGTCTTTCCCAGCATGGGTTCCAGGTAAATTCCAACGGTATACAATGCATACAGGTTCAACGCCAGGTGTATGATGCCAATATGAATAAACATACAGGTGATCAGCCGCCACCATTCACCCCCTAACGTATACCGGCCGTTGTTGGCGCCCCAGCGCAGCAGGTCTTCAATTGTTGGCTGCATAAGATGCACCCCGTTAAACACCATAGCAATGAAAACAATGATATTTACCGCCATCAGTCCGAACGTGAATGCCTTACTGCCGGAAGAAAGATTCATCACGCGTTCCATCTCTTCATGGTCTTTCATTTCCTGGTAGGCGGCCTGCTGGGTTTCCGTTCGTAACCGCTCAATGGCTTCCGCGGTGGTTCCTTCCTGCCCCGGTACATAAACCGAGCGGGCTGCTTCAAATGCCCGGAAGAATTTTTCAGTGTTCTTCCGGTTCCTCTTCGAAAAATCAAAGGCCTGACCGTGCACCATTTTACTGGTTATTTCCAGTTTTCCATCATGTGCTTCAACAGTAATTTCTTCCCCCGCCGATTTCCAGGAGCGCTTTGTATGACCAAGCAGGGAAACGGGTCCGGCATATTTTATATTCCATTCCAGTTTTTGAAAGGTAGTATAGGCAATGTGCAGCAATGCTTCGGAAGTATATCCGGGTACTTCAAAAGATTGTTTGTACTGGGGCATAGCAGTTATTCGAAAGTTGAAGATGATGCTTTTTTTGGAGCATGCAAATTCGGTGAAACTAATTATACAATATTTGTCTATCGATACAGGCTCCTGAAATTCAGAAATTTTAAAATGGTGGATTGTTTTTTGAAGGAAAACCGCTTTTGGAAAATGCCCGGAAAGGAGGGGAACAAAAAATCACCAGCGGCAAACTTCGCACCCTCTGCGAAAAGTTGTAACTTCTGTCCTCAAAATTTTATTTATGAAACGGGTGCTGCTTTCTTTTTTCCTCTTCTCCGGATTTGTTGCTTCGGCCCAGCGTACCATTGACGTGGATAAAGACAATGTAAACGTCAGTAACCTGATTGCAAGCGTTGGCGGCGAGCCGGTGGTTATGGCAAAATTCACCCGGCTGGTTTCAGGTACACCCTTTTTTAAGGATGAATTCCTGAACGGCCATATTGTGCTTCCCGCGGGCCAGGAAATAAAAGGTGTGAAGGTGAAACTTGATCTTTATAACAATGAAGTCCATTACCTCAATGAAAAAGAGGAAGAACTGGTGGCCACCCTCCCTGTGAAAGAAGTGCTTCTCGAAAAGAATGGCAGCATTTACCGGTTTATATCCGCCACGGGCATTTCCCCTTCTGCAAAAAAAGGCTGGTACCAGGTTTTGCTGCAGAATAACAATATAGCCTTGTATAAACTATACGGGAAGCAACTCAGTTCCAACAAGCCGTACGGGTCGGCAACGGAAGAACAAACCATGAACACGACAGAACACTTTTTTGTACATGAAAATAATGCGCTGCTGGAGCTCAAGCGCCTGAAGGATGCCCCACTGGTTCTGGCTTCCAAAAAAAGCCAGATCGAATCATGGCTGAAAAATGAAGACGACAAAAATGCAACGGCAGAAAGGCGGATGATAGCACTGGTCAGCTATTACGCAAGCCTGTCAGACGAACAAAAATAATTCCCGGGCCCACTTCGCCTCTGAACCTTTTTCTGATCCTTCATTTCCCCTATCTTTCCCCGTAAAAGAGCACATGAACCGGGCCGAGAAGTATTTCCGATATATAATCCCTTCAGCTTTTTTTGGTACCCACCGCACAAAGGAAATCCTCACCGTGAACCCCGTAAACACGGTGGCACGAAAAGATGCCGCAGAAGTGTTCATTTCCGTGTACGACTATAATGAGCGCGAGCTGCATGAACATGAATTAAAATCCGTCAGGGAGTGTTACCGGTTTCTTAACAACGGGCAAATTACCTGGATCAATATTGATGGCCTCCGGCAGGCAGAAGTAGAAGAGATCGGGAAGCATTTCGGCATTCATCCGCTTATTGTGGAAGACATATTAAGCGTTGGCCAACGCCCGAAAATGGATGAACTGGAAGATATTGTTTACTGCCTGCTCAACATGCTTTATTACGACGACAAATCCCAAACCGTAGAACAGGAACAGGTAAGTATTGTGCTGGGAAAAGATTTTGTACTCACTTTCCAGGAAGATCCGCACCGCGATGTGTTCAACCCGATCCGTGAACGGTTACGGAGAGCGCACAGTAAACACCGGGTCCGCGGAACCGACTACATGGTTTACTCCATGCTCGACCTGATCGTTGATAATTATTTCTATGTAATGGAAAAACTGGGCGATCGTATTGAAGCCCTGGAAGAAGATATTATCCGTGCCAGTGATTCACGGGCCATGGCCCGAATCAATAAGTTGCGCAAAGAAATGATTGTACTGAAGCGTAACATCGCCCCGGTACGCGACCTCATGAGCGGCATTATCCGCGCAGAATCGGATCTGCTGGAAGAATCCAACATGAAATATTTCAAGGATGTTCATGATCACATCATACAGGCTTATGACCTCAGTGAAAACTACCGCGATATGATGATCAGCATGCAGGACCTGTACATCAATAATGTGAACCTGAAGATGAACGAGGTAATGAAAGTTATTGCTATTGTAACCTGCTTATTGGCGCCGGCTACGGTGATTGGTGGTATATTCGGAATGAACTTCGATTTCATTCCAACCCTGCATAATAAATGGGGGTTCTACACGGCTGTAGGCCTGATGCTCTTTATCCCTGTGGTGATGCTGTATATTTTCAGGAGGCGCGGATGGTTTTAAAAACGCTGTCCTGACCTCGGAACGCCATTTATTTTTTGCTCCACGTAAGAAGCGAGGTCCATGGAAAGAGTATCGGGGTAATTAAGCGACTCCATTTCATTTTTCCGCACATCAATTTTCCAGGCCACCGGTTTAATTTCCTTTTGCAGCTGCTCGCCGCCAATAATAATCAGTTTTCCATTCTCTGTCCACCTGGCATCCGCAACAATAAAGGAAGGTCCCGTAAAGAGAAGCCGCCTGCGCGTTTTATTTTTCAGATCAACCAGTGCTATTTCGGTATCCGGCTCCCCGGGTGTAAGAACTGTTTTGCCCCCTTTTTCAACCGATATGTAGCTGTATGAAAAAAGGTCTGCCGCCAGCGTGCTGTCCCTATTATAAACCAGCAGATGCCGGAACGGGGCGATCTTTTTTTCATCCAGGGGTGTTCCCTGCACCTGGTCCAGGCTGGCGATTTCCCCCACTTCAAATTCGGCTGCAGATAAGGCGCCGGAGTCAGGCTTAAAAATCGGGGAGGCCAGTTCATGCAGCGTATGCGTTTCCGTGTTCAATTCTTCTCCCGCACTTTCAGCCCCCTGGGTACTTCCCGGCGTTTCTTCAGCTTTCTTCTCCGGATCCGTGTTCTGGCAGGAAACACTAAGGATCAATAGAAGGATATACAAGGATTTTTTCATGCGGGGCGCTTTTTATAAATAGGAACGGTGCTGCAGGGTTCTCCGTACATAATGCTTTTTACCACCGGTGTCAGAATAGACGTGATGGCGGCATAGGCAAAATTTTCAATCGGAACCTCTCCGCATCCTTTTACCACAACACGCTGGTCGCGGAACTCTTCTATGTTGATGGATTCCAGGTTTTGAAGAAAGAGGTGTTTATACATTTCGGCTTCGTGGCCTGTGAATATATATTTCGCGACGGGTTGCAGGTAATTCGCCACCAGCATATAGGCCCATACCGGGATAATAGCATCCACGCTGCAGATAATCGCCACATTCTTACCCACATAAGGCGTCCAGTCGAGGTTTTTTAAGGCCTCGCGAAAATCTTTTTCTTTAAGGATCAGCCCCATGAATAAATGATCCTTTAGGTCAAAAGAGGTCATCTCACCAACCGGGAGGTATTTTTCCAGGTCCAGCGTAATCAAACCGCTGTTCGCTACTTTATTTACCATAAGGTCGCTCATAGTGCAAAGTTAACCGGAACGCTGTTAAAGAAAAGCTGCAAGCTGCGAGCTTCAAGCTGCAAGCTCTTTAATTCGGTCTTTCTTTACTGAGGTTGGATCAGTTTTATATTTCGTTAGCGCAGTGCTTATCAGCGGTACGATTTACTTTCTGTCTATTGTTTTCATGCAGCCGGGCCTTTTACATCTTTTCGGTTGCATTTTAACCGCAAAGACGCAGAGACACGCAAAGAAGAAACGTGAAAACGGCGGGGTGGAGAAGGAGAGGAACAAGAAAGTCTGACTGGAAGAAAGACATCCGTGAACTTCGTGTAATCCGTGATATTCATTCTCTCCACTGCGAAATCCCTTGTAAAATCCTTCAATCCGTGATATAAGAAAGAGCCGCTCTTTTTGGAGAGCGGCTCTGCTTAATATGTTATGAAAATTAAAAAAACTTTGCCCGGTAATCCTTTACATCTGTTGTCTGACGCAGGATACTTACCGGTGTCTGGTAGGTGGCCTGCTGGCGAAGCTGCATTTCCTGCTGCTGGCGCTGCTGCTCAATGTTGGCTGCTTCTACCGGTGTGGAAGAAACATTGTTAACGCGGATTACATAAACCCCGCTTTGTCCTTCCAGTGCTTCAGGAACAACTTTTCCTTTGTTGGCCGGGTTGAAGGTGGCGCCAACCACGCGTGCTTCATACCCGATAGGAGTGGTGCTGCCGCTGATGCGGATGCTGTCTGCTACCTGAACCGGTTGCTTCATTTTGGTGGAAACTTCTTCAAGAGTAGAGAACTTACCGATATTCTTTTTGATCTGCTCCGCTTTTTTCTTGTTGCGGAGAATAGGTTCTACATAGCTGCGTACCCTGGAGATACTTGCCAGCCCGGCTTCGTTCACTTCAGAAACGGCGGCTACTATGTAGTTCGTTCCGATTCTTTCAGGTCCGATCACATCACCCTGGTCGGCATCAAAAATGTCGCGGACAAATTTGCGGGAGGTTCCTATATTCTGAATGGTATAATCCACGCTGCGGATATCCGGGGCAACCAGCTTGTTTACTTTTCCTTTCAGGTTCTTTTCCCAGTTAGCGTTGAATGATTCGAGGTCATCGCTGCCGGCCGCAAACATCCTGGCCTGGCTGAATACGGCTTCTTCGGTTTCAGGAGAGGCTGAAATTGGACGGGATAAATAAGCAATTTTATAACCGGGAGTAGATCCTTTGGAAGCCAACACCTCTATATAATGATACCCATAGTCTGTTTTCACGATTCCTGTAGTGCCCACGGGACGCGTAAAAGCAAAGTCATTGAACGAAGCGACCATTTTACCGGATGTAACATTTTCATATACGCCACCGGTGGCCTTGCTGCCCCGGTCGTCCGAAAAACGGGCGACGAGTGTATCGAAAGAAGTACCTGATTTATGCAGGGTCTGAATGCTGTCGATCAGGCGTTTGGCAGTACTGTCATCACGGCTTCCGATGGGCTGGTTGGTTTGCGGATCCATGATCTGGTAACCTACCAGTACATGACGAACCTTTACCGTATCGGCAACCGGTCTTGTTTCCACGATCTTGGAATAAACCCAGTTTGATTGGTCGAGGTAAGGACCGTACACAACACCTACGGGAGCAGAAAGAATGGAATCTTTCGCTGCCTGTTGAATATCATTCCGGTTAATTAATCCATCATAGAAAGACATGGTGCTGTTCTGGCGCGTCAGGAAATCCGTATAATTTTTTGCCGTATCAAATTGTGGCTTCAGGGCAACAATGCTGTTGCGGGCCGCAGCACTGTCAGCGGCACTGGGTGCGGCACTGAAGGTTACATAGGTGATGGAACGTGTCGGCTCTTTTTGTTCAAAGTCTTTTTTACGTTCGTTCATGTAATCACGGATCTCGTTGTCGGTAATTTTTACGGCCGAATCAGAGATGGTAGCATAAGGAACCGCAACATAGGAGATCTGTGCAATCTGGCTGTTGTCTACGTTTCTTTTTTCCACAAGCCATTTTGGAACATAGATGGAGTTCGTCATGAGCGCATTGTATTTCGCCAGCATGCGCTTCTTTACCAGGTCGTCCAGGAACATGTTCATCTGGCCTATGGCTTCCGGATTATTACTGGTTTTTACCGTTGCAAAATATGCGCTTGCTTTAGCCGGATCGTACGCACCCGTTATAGAGTCGGAAAAATTCTGCTTCAGTTCATCGGGAGGATTGGCTCCAAACAAAAGGTCATTCAGTTCATTTTTGGTAACCGTGATACCCAGGGCAGCATATTCTTTTTCGAGGATCCGGTCTTCCACTTCCCTTGTCCACACTTCTTCCAGCATACGCTGGCGGGTTTCCTCATCGAGGCTGGTCGTTCCCTGCCTTTTGTAGTTTTCTTCGGCAAGAGTCATTTTCTTCTGGAAGTCTTCATGCTTTATGGTCTTTCCATCTACCTCACCTATAGTAGTAGACATGCCGCCAAATAAACTGGAGCGGCCGGAAAGGGCATCCATAAGGATAAAACCCAAAAGAGAAAGAGCAATGGCAACTACCGCCACTCGGGCATACTTGTCTCGGATTTGCTGGATAACTGACATAAAATGGTGGTGTTCTTTAAAAAAACAGGATGGCAAAAATAGGGGAAATCGATCTATCCACAAGTGGTGGAAAACCCCTGGAAACCGTCAATTACAAGGGTTTCAACGAATTTTTAAGAGGTTTTTAAGGCACTTGTTGCGGCCATCATGAACCAAATTTTTCACCTAACAGGAACCATCCTGATATTTACCGGGGCGATGCATATAATATATACATAGCGTTTTTGCATTTTAAAGAAGGATGCCCGGATCCTGGGTTGTTTGATTTATGGAAGAGTTGCTGAGTTGGTAGGGTTGCCAGGAAAATAAACAGTTGGGTTAAATGGACCACAGGTCATACAGACGTTCAAACTTGCATAAGCTATCCAAAGAAAACGGTGTGGATTACGGTTTTTAATTGTGGGTAACCATCCGGTAACCGTGCAATCAACTGTTAAGAGTTGGAAGGGAAGTTCCTTCCCCGTAAATTTTTAAAACTACGTGTGGGAAGATCGTAGTTTATCCTAGTAAAATCCACACGCAAAAAATCTCACAGCACCGTGTTTTTATAAAGTCCTTTACAATCCACACCCTGTGCATAGAAGCATCAAAGCCCCTGTACGTCTTACATTTGCTGTGGATTACGACCATACCATTGTGAATAAGTGCACAGGTTTTGCAGTACCAAATAAAAATAAATCTACTTATCCCCGAATCCACAGCCCTAATAGTAATAGGTTTATTTAATTAAAATAGAACTACTATATATTATTATATGGATAACGAATTGTTGATAGCGAAAAAAGAATTGCCGGTTGCAGGGTTTCTCGACATGGACATTGATCCCACCATGGACCTGTTCGCGGAAATAGAAAGGCTGAAGAAAGAAAAGAACGCGATCATCCTGGCGCACCTGTACCAGGAACCCGATATACAGGATATCGCCGATTTTATCGGGGACAGTCTGGGACTGGCCCAGCAGGCTGAAAAGACCGATGCCGACATGATTGTATTTGCCGGTGTTCATTTCATGGCCGAGACCGCGAAGATCCTGAACCCATCCAAGAAGGTAGTGATCCCCGATCTGAAGGCCGGTTGTTCCCTGAGTGAATCCTGTCCGCCACCTCTTTTTAAAAAGTTCCGGGAGCAACACCCCGACCATATCGTGATTTCCTACATCAACTGCAGCGCCGGCATTAAAGCCCTCAGTGATATCATCTGCACATCCTCCAACGCGAAGGTGATCGTGGACAGCCTGCCAAAGGATCAGCCCATCATTTTTGCACCCGATAAAAACCTCGGTGCCTGGATCAACAAGGAAACCGGGCGGAATATGCTTTTGTGGAACGGCGCCTGCATGGTGCACGAGATCTTCAGCCTCGAAAAGATCACCCGTCTAAAAATCCGTCATCCGCAAGCAAAACTGATTGCACACCCGGAATGCGAGGAGCCAATCCTGCGTATAGCCGATTTTGTGGGGTCAACAACGCAACTTCTCGCTTATTCCCGCAATACTCCTCATAAAGAATTTATCGTGGCAACAGAGGCCGGTATTTTGCACCAGATGGTAAAGCAGGCTCCGGACAAAACATTTATCCCGGCACCACCCGATAACAGCTGTGCCTGCAACGACTGTCCGCACATGAAGCGCAATACCCTGGAAAAAGTCTTCCTCTGCATGGAATACGAAGAGCCCGAGATCTTCATGGAGGAGGAATTAAGGCTCCAGGCCAAAAAATCGCTGGACCGCATGCTGGAAATCAGCGCCCGGGCAGGATTGTAGGGATATGGAATTCGTAATTGGGAATTGGGGAGGAGGTTGATTGGTTGTTAGTTGATATGTTGATACGGAGCATCCTCTTCCAGGAATGAAATGTACGGTGGTCTGTGGTCTGTCGTCTGTGGACTTCCTTAATCGAGACGCTGACCACTATCAACCTGTCTTTCCATTCAGTCCAAAGATCTTCCCTGGGGGTCAGGATGGGAGGAGAGGGAAATAGAGCGGAGAAACAGAGCGGAGGGCCAGAGCGGGTGTGAGTATGGTACAGGCATCCCTCTTCCATACGAAATGTACGGTGGACCGTCGACCGTGGTCTGTAGACTTCTCTCCCGTCATTCAGAGCGCAGCGAAGAATCTATGGACTGAATTAAGGGAAAGGTATTTGGGTAATAAGGTATTGAGGTATTGGCGTTCCGTGAAATCCTTGCCGTGCTAATCTGTGTCATCCGTGATTTGAATTGGGAGAGAGATGATAAAATTGGACACACATCTTTTTTTTAATAATGAAATGTACGGTGGTCCGTGGTCTGTTGACCGTGGACTGTTGACCTCTCTTCAGTCATTCAGAGCAAAGCGAAGAATCTGGGAACTGTGCTTTAGGAAAACCAATCATCCTAAGCGACTGCCCCATCCGCGAAATCTTTTCCCATCCGTGTCATCCGCGTTCTTACTTTACCCGCACCAGGTAATACCTTCCCGTAACCTCGTTCCTTCGGGCGGGGTTCACAAACTTCAGTTGCAGCCTGGTGATTTCGTAATCGCGCTGGCCAATGATATCGATTGCTTTTATTCCCCGGGCTTCCAGCTCCGGTAGTTTAACATTGTTCACCATAATCCACAGGGGACCGGGTTGTTGCAACAGGGAATCATGGAATTCTTTCCGGATCTCGCTTGTATAAAAATTGTAGGATGAGCTGTAAATCCCCGGCCAGAAATAAACTTTTTTCGGGTCTGACAGAAGCTGGCCTTCACCTGTATCAGGTACTGTAAGTTTCCGGGCCAATTCATTACCGGCCTGGTAGGTCAGTAATTGCGGGTAGAAATTAGCATTGAGTAAATAAAAAACAAGAACCGAAGTCACAACGGATGCAGAGATCAGCCTGCCGAAACGGTCCTTCACATTTTTAAGGATATAAAGAACGGAAGCCAGTACCAGGAAAAACCCGCCGATAGCCGCAGCATCCCGGATAGGAAATGCCCAGGTGTTGATTATACCTGCAGCAACCAATGCCAGGATGCACAACACGATCTGTATAACAAAAAGTCGTTTCACCAGTAAACGGTTTTCCATGTTGTTCCATAAATAGCTGGCCGTTAAAACTGCTGAAACGGGGAAAATAATATTGAGGTAATGCGGAAGCTTGAATCCTGAAAAGGTAAGCATGAGTGCCATAACGGCAAATGTGCCCCGCGTAAGCCACTCATATTTTCGTTGCCGGATCGATTTCAGCCGGCTGAAAAAAGCAGCGAATGCAAGAATACTCCACGGAGCAAAAGCCCAGAGGAAGGAATGAAAGAAAAATAAATAATCATTCTTTGCGTCGGCCCCGAAGCTGTCACCCTGGAAGCGTTCAAAATTCTGTTTCCATAAAATGAATTCCACTCCCGATCGTCCGCTCTCGCCACGGATCACTTTATCCGGGTGCAGGTCATACTGCAGGTAATAGCAATACACAACCGGTGAAATAAACAGGAAGAAGGATACAATCAGCAGCAGCATTTGCGGATGATAAAAACTCTTCCAGTCTTTTTTATAAATGATGTAAAACAGGATGCCAATACCCGGAGCAAATACTGCAATGTGTCCCTTGGTGCAAAAGCCCAAAGCCAGTCCCAGTGCTGCTCCCAAAACATTGATCCATTTTTTATGCTGCACCCAATCTGTCAATTGCCAGGTGGCAAAGATCACCGAGCCGGTAAGGATCGCATCCATGCGCACATCATTATTAGCCAGTATGTAGGCAAACGCGGATGCCACAATGAGTGCAGACATTCTTCCAACCTCTTCATGGTACAGGCTTTTTCCCAGCCGGTATGTGGCATACGTACCCAAAATGGTAAATAAAAAAGAGGGGAATTTATAAGCAAAGGTGGTAACCCCGAAAATGGAGTAACTGAAAGCGGAAAGCCAGAAATGCAGATGGGGCTTATCGAGGTAATCTTTCCCATGATCGACCAAGTTTACATAATCACCCGTCAGGTACATCCGCAACGCAATGACGGCATGGTGTGCCGAATCATTATCCATCAGGGGAACAAACAGCCCGATAACATACACAATAGCCAGAAGTCCGAATAAGATCCGGTAATTACGCGGAGAAAGGAAGGTTTGCTGCACGCCGGCGAAAATAAGCCAGTGGAGCGAGACCTGCCATGTCTGACAGACATGGCAGGTGTTCAACCCGTTTGAAACTGTTTTTTATCGTCTGCTGCACGGGAAAAAGATCAGTTTTCAATGGGTACACGACATTCCATATCTGTCAGATATGGAATGTCTAAATCTCTTCCGCCACAAGCCCTTTAACTTTTTCAGAAATAAGATCACGCACTTTACGGAAGTCCTCTTCGCCCATTTCGCGCGGATCCGGGATCTGCCAGTCGACAAACTTTTTTGCCGGCATCCAGGGACAGGCATCACCGCAACCCATCGTAACCACCGCATCAAAAGGTGCTGACCCTTTTACTTCATCCAGCGTTTTGGATCGGTGCGTGCTCAGGTCATATCCCAGTTCCTTCATGGCCTGGATGGCCTTGGGATTGATTTTCCCGGAAGGACGCGAGCCTGCGCTGTAGGCTTCCACTTCACCTTTTCCATGAAGCTTTGCAAAAGCCTGGGCCATCTGGCTGCGGTTACTGTTTTCAATACAAACGAATAAAATCTTTTTCATGTTATCGTATTAACCGGTGAACGGGAACTGCTGCCAGTGTACCGGCAACAGGACCCAGAATATAAATCCAGATAGATTCGATTTTCCCGGACACCAGCGCAGGTCCGAATGACCGGGCAGGATTCATGGAAGCGCCGCTTACCGGTCCGGCAAACATGGCTTCGAGCAATACAACGGCACCTATTGCCAGTCCGGCAAAAAGTCCTTTTTCTTTACCACCTTCGGATACACTGAGTATGGTCATCATGAGAAAAAAACTCAGGATGATCTCAAGAAAAAATGATTGCAGATCCGTGCCTGCCGGGATGGTGGCGCCTAAATTTACCGATTGCGGGAAAAGTCCATTTATAGTAACACTGGCAACAACTGCACCCCCAACCTGGGCCAGTATATAGGGCAGGATAAGTGCTGCCGGGAAAACCTTGTGCATAGAAAAAGCAATTGTTACCGCCGGGTTCATATGGGCGCCGGAACGCTCGCCAAACGTATAGATCATGGCCATAACAACAAGCCCGAAGGTAATGGCGACACCTGCATGGGTAATGGCACCTTTTGCCTGTTCATTGATCACGATAGCCCCGGTACCGGCGAATACCAAACCGAATGTTGCCAGGAATTCGGCAAGGAATTTCTTCATGCGATCTCTTTTTTCATGACGGCAGAGGAGGCAGGGCACACAGAACTATACTCGGATGTTTTTTTGATAAACGGTGAAACGGAGTTGCGTTCAATTTGCTCGTATCCTCTCTTCCGGAAAAATGGACCAGCTGTTTCGGTAAGCAGGTAAAGATGCCGCACACCAATTTGTTTGCAATACTGTTCCAGGAAGTAGACCAGCTGTTCACCATATCCCATTTTCCTGTATTGATCTGCCACTGCAAGACTACGCAACAATCCATCCTCACCCTCATATTCCAGGGCAATCGTACCCCTAGCGTACCCTTCATGTTGCAGGATAAAAAATTCCGTATGATCCGACAGGTCTTCAGTTGGCAGGTTGTTCTTTTTCAAAAGTGATACGGCTTCAGAAAAAGTAGCGGGTGAGGCAGGATAAATATTCATACCAGTGGAATGTACTTTATATCATCAGCAGCATACGCCTGGTTCACAGCAGGGTTTTTCTGCGTACACGGTTATACTGTAAATACCAAGGCCTGATTTTTTTAATTCCTGGAGTTCTTCTGGCGATAGGTAATCAAGAAGGATAGAATCCGGGATGTCGATCCTCTTTTCTTTCAGCAATTCAATGTTGGTAAATCCTGTCATTCGGATGATATCGAGGTATTCTTCTTTTTGAATAGCCCCGGACACGCAACCGGCATACATTTCAGCGGCTTCTTTTATTTTAACAGGCAGGGTTCCTTCGAGTACAATGTCGGAAATGGAAAAGTGGCCACGCTGCTTCAATACCCGGAACACTTCTTTAAAAACGCCTTCTTTGTTGGGCACCAGGTTCAATACACAATTGGAAATCACAACATCGGCACGATTGGCCGCAATGGGCAGTTTCTCAATATCGCCCTGGCGGAACTCAATGTTGTTGAAGCCCAGCTTGTCCACATTTGCTCTTGCTTTTTCCAGCATAGCTTCACTAAAGTCAATGCCAATGATTTTACCTTTTTCGCCTGCGTACCGCCTCGCTACAAATGCATCATTACCGGCACCGCTGCCCAGGTCAACCACCGTATCACCTTCTTTTATTTTTGCGTATTGTGTTGGAATGCCGCAGCCTAGTCCCAGATCGGCTTCCGGATTATATCCTTCGAGGTTTGAATAATCATCGGCCATGATGGTCAGTGTTTCATCCGGCGTACAACAGGCCGTGGCCCCGCAACAGGATGCCTCGTTCTGCGACTGGGATTGCAGGGCAATCTCGCTGTATTTTTCTTTAACCAGCTCTTTGAGATCTGTTTCCTTATTCATGATGTTTAATTTTTAAATTCCAAAGTGTTTACGGCACAACCATTTTTAAATGCTTGCGGGTTGGTTAGCAACAGGCTTTTTCATTTTTTTCCTTCAGGTTACTGACCAGTGATCCGAGGTCGGCACTGAACTTTTCAAATGCTTTCCAGTTGATGCAGTAACACGACCGGGGCCCGTCAACGGTTCCCTGAACCAGTCCGGCATTTTTTAATTCTTTCAGGTGTTGCGAAACAGTGGATTGGGCAAGGGGCAGCACTTCAACGATATCACCACAGATACATTCGGCACGTTGAGCCAGCACTTTCAATATGGCAATCCGGGCTGGGTGGCTAAGTGCTTTGGCAATGGAGGCCAGCTCCTGTTCTTTTTTTCCGAACTCTTCTTTTTTGTTAAACGCCATTTCTTAATCTTATATCGCAAATATACGATTGAACTTTTCCGTATTCCAAATTTTATTTTATTACAATGAGGAAAGCCTCCAACAGGAGTGGGTTTTTTGGTGCAATATTGAGGAAATAGGATCCGTTTCACGGCTTTTTTCTATTCCATGTCTTATAGATATGGAATAGAAAAACAACAATCACTTATGAGTAATTAACCGGCTTTATATAGAAAATAACCAGATTAACCTGAGGCGAAGACATTCCATATCTGTCAGATATGGAATGTTATTTTTACAGCCCCACCAGCCGCTCAACGGCGGCTTCCAGGGTGGTTTCTTTTTTGGCAAAGCAAAAGCGGAGGACCCTATTGTTTACATCTTCTTTATAAAATGCAGCAACCGGTATAGTAGCTACCGATCGTTCCTTGGTCAGGCGGATAGCAAATTCCTTTTCCTTTTCATCAGAAAAATGGGCATAGGAGTAAATCTGGAAATAACTGCCATGACTGGGTATAGGTTGGAACCGGGTTTGCCGCATCAGCTGCTCAAAATGATCACGCTTTTTCTGCAAAAACGAACCCAGTTCCAGGTAGGCATCCCGGTTTTGTAGAAAGCGTGCCAGGGCCACCTGCTTGGGTGTATCGCAGGTAAAGCAATTGAACTGGTGGATCTTCCTGAATTCCTTCATGGCATAGGCAGGACCAATGCAATACCCGAGTTTCCAGCCGGTACAATGGTAAACTTTGCCAAATGAAAAACATACAAAACTGCGCTCCAGAAGGTCGGGGTATTTTAAAATACTCTGGTGCTGCAAACCATCGAAGATCAGGTGTTCATACACTTCATCGGAAATGATCATGATGTTGGTACCCGCAGTGACGGAGCGAAGCTGTCGTATATCTTCCTCGGATAAAACACTGCCCGTTGGATTGTGCGGGGAGTTGATCATGATGGCCCTCGTCTTTTCCGAAACCTTCTTTTTTACTTCCTCCCAGTTGATGGCATATTGGGGAAAAGTAAGCTCAATGGGTACAGCCTTTGCGCCGTTTAATTCAATGGCGGGAATGTAACTGTCATAAGCCGGTTCAAAAACAATCACTTCATCACCGGGTCTTAATATGGTGGTCAGCGCTGTATAAAGCGCATAGGTACCACCGGGCGTAATGGTGATCTGCGTATCGGGATTGATCCTGGTGTTGTACAGGAATTCAGCTTTTTCAGCCAGCCGCTCACGCAGGGGCATATAGCCATTCATATGTACATACTGGTTAAAGCCTTCCTTCATTGCCATGTCTACCATCGACGTGAGCTTTTCACTCATTTCGAAATCAGGGAAGCCCTGGCCCAGGTTAATGGCATTGTTCTCGGCAGCCAACACGCTCATAACCGTAAAGATTGTTGTGCCTACCTCGGGTAACTTGGAGTTGATCTGGATCGGGTTCAAGGAAATTTTCTTTAAGCGTTTAAATCTGCTGTCTCTTCAATAACGGCAGTAGCTTCCATCTCAATAAGGTATTGTGGAGCAATCAACCGGCTTACTTCCAGCATGGAAGTGCAGGGCCTGATCGTTCCAAAGCATTCTGCATGCGCCCGGCCATATTCTTCCCATTGGGAAATGTCGGTAATATACATCCTTGTGCGGACCACGTGCCGGAGTTCGGCGCCGGCCATTTTCAGGGCCGCTTCAATTTTCTGTATGATGAATTTCGTTTGGAGGTAGGCGCTTCCTTCCCCGATCGTACCATTCAGCTCGTCTGCAGCCACCGTGCCGCTCACTTCCACTACATTACCCGTACGAACAGCACGACTGTATCCTACCTGGATTTCCCAGGGACTTCCGGAAGAAAAATTAACTCTGGTGCTGGACATATTTGATGGCGATGTTTTCGGGTTTGATCAGGGATTCACAATGAAAACGCAGCAAAACCTGCGCAAGGGTTACCACATCTTTCTGGCAGTAAGTAACAATGCGGTCAAGGTCTTTTTCCACATAATAAACGGAATGAACCATGCTGCCGTCGATATCATCTTTGGGTGAAGGGATGCCCAATACTTTAGCCAGCAGTTTCAGCGAGGTGAAACTTTTAAAATCACCAAACTTCCAGAGTTCCATGGTATCGAGGTGACGCACCTCCCAGGGCTTTCTGCCCGCTATCTTCAGGGCTTCGGGAATTTCAATTCCGTTGATGATCATCCGGCGGCAGATATAAGGATAGTCAAACTCCTTTCCATTATGCGCGCACAAAAATTTATCGGCATTACCCGACCATCCCTGCAACATGTCCGCAAATTCTTTCAGCAGCTTTTTCTCATCATCGCCGCAATAGGATTTCAGCACAATCTTTTTGTCCTCGCCGGATCCCTGGATGCAGCCGCAGCTGATGCAGACGATCTTTCCAAATTCCGCATAAATAGCGGCGCGCGGGTAAACCGTTTCACTGGTTTCTTCTTCCCTGTTGCGGGTCAGCACCTGGGACTTATGGTCCCACAAATCCTTCCACTCCGGATCCAGGTGGTTGTACGTCTCGTACTGCGAGACGGTCTCAATATCGAGAAATAAAATGTTGTTGAAATTCATAAAAATCGCTTCAAGCCGCAAGCTTCACGCTGCACGCATTTAAAATGAGATAACAGTATTCAATCTAAGACTTTTCGTGCAGCGTGTAGCCTGCAGCGTTCAGCCTTTTCATAAAAACTTATCCCCTTTATTCCTCTTTACTTCGGCTACATAATCCTTGATCTCCTGTTCTTTGTCTTTCTGGCAGATAAGGAGCACGTCTTTGGTATCGGCTACAATGTAATCATCGAGGCCCTGTAGTACCACGAGCTTTCCGTCCGGCACATGCACAACGCATTTGGTGGCATCAAATACAATGACATTGCTTCCGGCTACGGCGTTTTCGAGGTAGTCCTTTTCCATATTCTCCCAGGCGCTGTTCCAGGTCCCCAGATCGCTCCATCCGAAATCGCCGGGAATCACGTATACATTGTCGGCTTTTTCCATGACGCCGAAATCAATGGAAATATTGGTGCAGTGCGGGTAGATGGATTCAACGGCAGCTTTTTCTTCCCCGGTATTCAGGCGTTCCTGTGCAAAATGAAATACTTCGTACATCTCCGGGAGGTGTTCTCGGAATGCTTCAATGCCACGCTTCACCTGCCATACAAATATGCCCGAGTTCCATAAAAAGTCGCCGCTCGAAATAAAAGCCTGGGCCAGTTCGCGGTTCGGCTTTTCGGTAAACGTTTTCACCTTAAAGACCTTTGGAGTAACCTCAACACCTTCATGCTGGATATAACCATAACCTGTATTGGGATAAGTGGGCTGGATTCCAATGGTAACAAGCGCGCTGAAATGATTTACAAAATCAAGGGCATCGTTACAAATGCCCAGGAATTTTTCTTCCTGCAGAATAAGATGATCCGCCGGTGCGATGATCAGGGAAGCATCCGGGTTTATCCCTTGCAGCTTGAATGAAATATAAGCAATACAGGGCGCTGTGTTTTTCCGGTAAGGTTCACCCAGGATATTTTCCTGTGGAAGATTCGGCAGCTGCTCTTTGGTAATGCCGATGTATTCATTGGCGGTCACCACAAAGATGTTTTCCGCTGGTACCAGGTGTGTAAAGCGGTCGTAGGTATGCTGGATGAGTGTTTTGCCGGTTCCCAGTATATCCAGGAATTGCTTGGGATAATTCACACGGCTGATGGGCCAGAAACGACTACCGATTCCACCAGCCATGATGGCTACATACGTGTTCTCTCTTTTCGTTTGCATATTGTTTTGCATCTGTTCTAAATCAAACCTTCTTTAACTAAATCGTGAAGATGCAATATGCCCAGGTAGGTACCGTTTTCGGCTACGACCAACTGCATGATCTCGTTTTTACGCATTAAATCTAAGGCGTTTACCGCCAACTCGGAAGGGCCGATGGTTTTTGGTTGCTGGCTCATAATATCCCGCGCCTGGATCTGCTGAATGGTATCACTTTTTTCCAGCATCCGCCGGAGGTCACCATCGGTAATGATGCCCACCAGCTTTCCGTCTGTTCCGGTTACGGCCGTCACACCCAGCCTTTTTTTAGTGATCTCCATGATCACTTCTTTTACGGACTGGTCTGCCTTTACTTCGGGCTTTTCGTTGTCAACATACAGGTCGGAAACCCGGAGGTAAAGTTTTTTACCCAGTGTGCCACCGGGATGAAGCTTGGCAAAATCCTCTGCCGCAAACCCCTTTTTTTCCATCAGGCAAATGGCGATGACATCACCCATTACAAGCTGGGCTGTAGTGCTGGTGGTGGGCGCCAGGTTATTGGGGCAGGCCTCCTGCTCAACGGTTGTATTTAAGGTAAAATCAGCCTTGCGGGCCAGGTAGGACGTCATATTACCGGTTATGGCCACCAGGCAGTTTCCAAAATTTTTAATCAGCGGCACCAGTACTTTGATCTCCGCGCTTTCACCGCTTTTGGATAAGATCACCACCACATCATCCGCCTGCACCATTCCCAGGTCGCCGTGAATGGCATCTGCTGCGTGCAGGAAAAGGGATGGCGATCCGGTTGAATTCAGTGTTGCCACGATCTTCTGGGCAATAATGGCGCTCTTCCCGATCCCGCTGATCACTACCCGGCCTTTGCAAACGGCAAGGCAATCAATGGCTTTTTCGAAATCCTCCCCCAGCCCGTCAGCAAGATGCCGGACTGCTTCCGTCTCCATTTCAATGGTCTTTAAGGCCGTACTAAGGATGGAAATATCTGTTTTCAAGCCCTCAAAATTAGAGGAAATTGTATGCAATCATCTTTTTGAATAATTGGTTGTCATTTTAACTATTTTCTCTCGATAAATCGGGCTGCCCGTGCTAAATTCGCTTGCCTTTTTGACCGAACAGCCCGAACGGCTGAACCGCTAACCGAAGACACCAAATCAAGGTCAAAAGCGTCTGAACCCGTTCCCCGCTGTTTCACTAAGGCATTTACTTCATTGGCTTTGTTTAAAGCTAAAAATTGTTGAACGAGATGGCTACAGTAAAGAAACAAGCTGCAAAAAAATCCACATCCAAAACCAAATCCACCACCAGTACCGGTATCGATTTGAAGTCCGCCCTTCTTACCGAATTCGGGTTCAAGGGCTTTAAGGACCAGCAGGAACACATTATTCAATCACTACTTTCCGGAAAAGATACATTCGTCATTATGCCAACGGGCGGGGGTAAAAGCCTTTGCTACCAGTTACCCGCCATCATCAGCCCGGGTGTGGCGATCATCGTTTCACCCCTGATTGCCCTGATGAAAAACCAGGTTGACCTTGTCAGGAGTTACAGCAGTAAGGACGATGTGGCCCACTTCCTGAATTCCACTTTATCCAAAAAAGAGATCCGCGAAGTGCATGACGACCTCAAATCAGGTCGCACAAAAATGCTTTATGTGGCCCCTGAAACCCTTACCAAGCAAGAAAACCTGGAATTTTTCTCCGACCTCCGGATCTCATTTTTTGCGGTTGATGAGGCACACTGTATTTCGGAATGGGGACACGATTTCCGCCCCGAATACCGCCGCCTACGCGAAATGATGGATGAGATCAACCCGGATATACCTGTAATTGCTTTGACCGCTACGGCCACGCCCAAGGTTCAGAGCGATATTGTCAAAAACCTGGGACTTCGTGAAGCGAATGTGTTTATCTCTTCGTTTAATCGCCCGAACCTTTATTACGAGATCCTGCCGAAGGTGAAAAAGGACCAGGCAATAGAAAATATCACCCGGTTTATCGCACAGAATAAAGGCAAAAGCGGCATCATTTATACCCTAAACCGCAAGACCACAGAGGAACTGGCCGAAATCCTGATGGCCAACAAAATCAAGGCTGTGGCCTATCATGCCGGGCTGGATGCAAAGTTGCGGGCCGACCGGCAGGACCAGTTCCTGAACGAGGACGTGCAGGTGATTGTGGCGACCATTGCCTTTGGGATGGGGATCGATAAGCCCGATATCCGGTTCGTGATCCATTATAACATTCCAAAGTCCATCGAAAATTATTACCAGGAAACCGGTCGAGCCGGCCGCGACGGCCTGGAAGGGAAATGCATCCTGTATTATTCCCATAAAGACGTTTCCAAGCTTGAACACCTTATGCGCGATAAGCCGCTGAGCGAGCGCGAAGTGGGGGCCCAGCTGATCAACGAAACGGTTGCGTATGCTGAAAGCGGTGTTTGCCGCCGGAAGATCCTGATGAGCTATTTCGGGGAAGAATACGAAACCGCGAATTGCGGTGCCTGCGATAACTGCAAGCATCCGAAAGAAAAGGTAGAAGCAAAGGCGCATGTGGTGCAGGCCATCCAGGTGGTTAAAGCACTGGATGAGCGTTTTGCAACCGATTACACGGTACGCATCATTACCGGTCATCTTACACCGCAGATTAAGATGTACCGCCATGAAAATTTACCGCAATTCGGAATCGGTAAAGGGCAGCCCGATCATTTCTGGAATTCGCTCATCCGCCAGATGCTGCTGGAAGGTCTATTGAAAAAAGATATTGAAGAGTATGGTGTTCTGAAGATCACCAAAAAGGGCGAAGACTTCCTGAAGAAGCCTAAATCCTTCCCGATCGTGATGAACAACCTGTTTGAGGATGCCAATGCCGATGATGAGGAAAGCGGCGGCAGCGAAGCCAACGCCGGTACGGCATTGGATGAAAAGCTTTTTGAAATGTTGAAAGAGCTGCGTCAGAAGGAAGCTAAGAAAAAGAACCTGCCCCCGTTTGTGATCTTCCTTGAAACTTCGCTCCAGGACATGGCGACCATGTATCCCACCTCAACCGCTGAGCTGGAGAAGTGCCAGGGGGTAAGCAAAGGAAAGGCAGCCCGCTACGGTAAGCCTTTTATCGACATCATTGCGCAGCACGTGGAGGAAAATAACATTGTGAAGCCGGATGATTTCGTGATGAAGAGTGTCGTGAATAAGAGCAGCAACAAGGTGCACATCATCCAGCAGGTCGATAAAAAGATCCCGCTGGAAATGATCGCCAAAAATAAAGACCTGCGCCTCGATACGCTGCTGGAAGAAATGGAAACCATTGCCGCCAGCGGAACCAAACTAAACCTCGATTACGCCATCGCGGATATGCTGGATGAATATGAGCAGGAGGAAATCCTGGAATACTTCAAAGGCTGCGAAACTTCCTCCCTTCAGGTTGCCCAGGAAGAACTGGCTGACGGAAATTATAACTGGGAGCAGCTGAAGATCATGCGGATCAAATTTTTAAGCGTTTACGGGAACTAGAGAGAGGCTGATCGCCAATCGCTGATTGCTGATCGCACCTTCCGTAAAGCGCATTGCTGATGACATGCCATATCTGACAGATATGGCATGTCTGTTTTTCCACTTCTGCGCAACCTCTTATTCTCCCGTTCTCTTTGTTATTCCCCTCAGCCATACATTGGCCGATCAACTCCCCGTTCTGATTCCGTGGACAGTCGACGGTGGTCCGTGGACTTCTCAAACTTTTCCTATTCGTAATCCTTTATTATTCATCAAAATTCCTATTTTTGCTGCCCGCTGATTGAAAAGCAGTCAGTTGGATCGAACTCAGGACCTTCGAAATTCATCATCCCTTGTCCCTTGTTCGATATTCCCTCGGTGCGGTAGCTCAGTCGGTAGAGCAAAGGACTGAAAATCCTTGTGTCGCCGGTTCGATCCCGGCCCACACCACAGTTTTACTTTTTAAAGAAAACCCTCAATATATTGAGGGTTTTCTTTTTGAACGATGTCCCAAATAGATGTTCCATAACTATGCCTGAGGGAATGAATCCTGCCATTTTTCCGGACTCCTGCTAATCCTTTTGATTTCTTTAAGACTTCCCGGGCACAGTGGGTGCAATACGGTGCTCCAGGCTTTTCCATTCAAAAAGGTAAACCTTAGGTTTATACGCCTTGAAATAATGCCGCAAGGTTTCAAGCAGCTTACCCGAAAAAAGGTGCCATCCGGTACTTTTCTTACCCTTGCTGCCCTGGATGTGGATTATCCTTCTTTTGGAATCTATATTCTATCCTGAGTTACACCAGTTCATTTAACCAGGAGCCCTGCTGCACAAGAGGTCATAAGAAGGGCTTATATAAATAATTCCCGATTACCATTTCCTTATTCGCGTCTTTTCGTTAACGGTAATTAATAGTACTGCCGGGGCAATTTCCTTACCAGTGTATGTCCAATAACCAATAACACCCGATTTTTTGAGGTTCTTACGAAACCTTACATCGTAATTATCCTGATGAGTATTAATTGGTGTTCGCTAATGTTGGACGTGATTTGACTTTTTTCTATTTTGTCATGGTTAGTTATCATAAAATCCAGGTCCATGAAAAATGAGCAAGTAAGTAAAGTTCCAAGGAAAAAGGTGCTCCCCTACCTCTTTGATAAAGTAACGGGTACCTTTTCAGGTTTTCTTATCGGTATGTGGGCTTCCGGGTTGGTTTCTCAGTTTTTTGAAACAAAAAGCTTCAAAAACATCTGGGGGTTATCGTCTAAGAAAACCGTTGTATCAAAGAGTACATTTGGCTTCCTGGAATGGATTGCGGCTGCACTCGTTGGTTATATCGTTTTTGAGTTTGCAATGAAATTTATAAAAAACAAGATAATTCCCAGGACCTCTAACCTGCGTTATAAAATGATAAAGTTGATAGTTAAAAATGGCTATAAAGATCAGATGAGGGCAAAAACTTATTGGAGATAATACAGATTTAGCAGGTGTAACTACCCTTAATAACCAGGCAGTAAAGATTGTAGTTTTCACTTACGTTCAGAAACCGATCATTATAATACAAACACGTTTACGACAAGTGATACGGTCTTTATTTAAAGCAGCAGGCCACAGGGTGAAGGACATCTTCCGGGAGCATTCCATTAAAATACCACCTTTTATACGACCCTAACTTGTTTTGTTCCGATTCCTCCATTTTTCTTCCCGACCTGATAAATGCCGGCAGCCGGTCCAGGCGGTAAGGTCCCAATTGCCAATAGCCAGGAAATAGTACAGGCATCTTCACATCAATAAAAAATGTAAAAACTAACTTACTCACTTGCATTCTTATGCTTACATGGATATATTGGAGCTCCAAACGAAAATATCTTATGAAAGCAACCTTCTTACTATTGGGCATATGCCTTTCCCTTGCCGGTACGGCACAAAAAAAAGTCACGGTAAAAAAAGGAGATATCAAGCTGGAAGGACAACTTATTGCCGAATATGATGGAGTAGGCAGTATGTTCAAGCTGGTAAAACAGGGTGTGTTTGCACCGGGATCCAAAGACACGCTCATCTCCGTAACAGAAGAAAACTGGGACCCGAAGAATCCGCTGTGGCCCGGATCGGAAGTGGTTTATAAACTGGAATTCCGGAATGGAGCCAAACCTTTTTATGTAAGCAATACCAAATATAAAGGTGTGCGCTTCCTGGAACGTGATGCAATGCAGATGGTCTTCAATGATTCCGTTCCGCAGCTGGTTGCCGGGGGAAAGCTGGATGAAGAAGCCATTGAAAAATTTCGCACGTCCTATGCCTATGATATTGAAAAAGTACAAAAGTTTGTAAAAGAAGTTGAAGATTCCATTGCCATCATAAACGCGGTTGAGATTGCGCGGGATCTTACCAGGCCTGTGATTTTTAAGGTAGTGACCGATAACAGCAACCAATACGAAGTTTCCAAAATCATGGACATATACCAGGGTGATGTGCATATCGGACGCTTAATAAAGAAGGTAAGTCCGGGCACGTTTTCCAAAGCAACCTATACTTTCTGGAAAAAAATAGAGCCCATTACGATCAATGGAATCGATTTTAAATGGTCGCCGGTAGCTTATTGCATTACCGATAACACACCATTTGATATTCCCATGATTGCCGTAATAGGCAAAAAAGAATTTAAGCTGAAAGGCAATTATGCCGCTATTGAGCTGCCCCTCGCAAACATACTGGTAACAAATAAATTACTCTGACCACCAAATCCAATTACAATATCCCCAATGAAAAAACTTACTTTTTTGAGCGCCATGTGCTTCCTGGCCTCTGCTGCTTTTGCACAATCGGCACTTCAATTGACAGATACTTCCGGCACCGGAATGTATCCGGCTGAAAGCAAAATGATAAAGGGTACAGCCACTGAATCTAACGAGGCATCTGCCGATCCCTCAACAATAATTCCTTTTAAATATTCCGCGCCAAAAACCAATAAAGGTTTGAGCGCTGGCCTTCGGTTAGGCGACCCCACCGGGATCACAGTTAAAAAACATATGGCTGATCGTGCCCTTGAAATTAGCCTGGGCCGGGTGTACCATTTCTCCGGAAGAAGCTGGTATGACAACCGTTTTCACGATTGGTACGACGACCGCAAGTTTGATTACGATGAGTGGAATTACCTCGGCTATCGTGCCGGTGCTCCGCTGGCTATGCAGGTCCATTACTTATTTAATAAAAACATTTCCAGTATCGGGAAAGAACGCGTTAGCGGGTTGCATTGGTATTATGGTTTTGGCGGACAACTGCGGTTCCAGAGGTATTATTATGACTATCGTTATAAGGATAATGGATCTGACTGGAATTATGTCCGGGACCAAAAGGTTATGGATTATGACCTGGGTGCCGATGGTGTTATCGGCATAGAGCATAAATTCAACAAGGCTCCTGTTTCCGTTTTTACCGATGCGACTCTTTTTATGGAAATCATTGATAATCCTTTTCTTTTCTGGCTCCAGGGAGGACTGGGCGTACGGTATCATTTCTAAACCGTAAAAAAGTTTTTTATGCAACGTAAACTACTGGGCGTGTGCTATTGGACCGCAATGAAATTCAATACAGATGTGCGCCTGTTGCGGATTTGCCTGATCATTGTGTCGATTATTAGTTTCGGAACACCGGTGCTGGTTTATTGCGGGTTGTTTCTTGCCTTAAGAATGAGACTTATTGATTGACATGCTGAGAAGGCCAACCACCGTAGATACACTATACAGGAAATACCAGTGCTGGCAACAAAATCCAGGAGATAAGCGAAACGAATAATTCAAACTAGGGCTTTACTCCTTCATTAACTTTTTTCTTTCACTGCCTGCTTGGAAGTAATAAACCCCGCGCGGCAATTCACCGATGGTAATAGAAGATGAAACAACACCTTTGTGATTGATCTTAATGGTTCGCACACTTTTTCCCTGTTGACTAACCAGGTTTAGTTCCGGACCGGTCCATTGAACATTAACCGTATTTCTTGCCGGGTTGGGATAGATCGTTATGCCGCTGACTGCCTGCATTTTAACGCGAACGATGGCGCTGTAGGAATGCTTTCCATCCCGGTCCACCATTTTCAAACGATAAAAATTCTGATCATCATCCGGGAATGGATCCGGGTACCGGTATTCTTTTCCGTCTCCATGCGCAACAAGACTGCCTATAGGCCGGAAAGAGGTTCCATTGCTACTGTGTTGAACTTCGTAAATAGACAGTCCCGTTTCACCGCTTGCCTGCCAAACCAGCTCGATGCCACCATTTTTCCGGATGCCGGCAAAAGATGTAACCTGCACGGGTTGCATGGTAGAATCCATCACGATGGATGATTCTGCCTTACCAGTTGTTTTATGGCGGGATGTGTTTGCCTCCTGTGAGGACGCATAAAAACAGAACAGGCTCAATAGAAGAGTAAACAGGTTTCTCATTTCTGCAGTGGTTTCCGATAAAATAGTTGAGATCAATGGGGCAGGACTATAAACGCATTAAAATTAATTGGTTTATGAAAATTTCCAACTGCAGTACCGGAAGTTTTCGGCGGAAGGCCTGATAATGACCGGTCAAATAAAAAAAGGCCCGATTAACCGGGCCTTAATTAAATGCGTGCGTACTATTTTATTGCTTCTCCTTATAGACAACCACTAACTGGGGTCTTTTGCTGGCGTCGCTATGTTCAGAAGAATAGAAAATCATGTTTTTATAGATGTTCTCATCCTGCAATAACATGGCAAAACCCTGGTAATTGCCGGCTGTATGCATATCCTTAACCAGCTGTGTTACATCAATCTCCACATTATAATTGTAACGCAAATTGGAAGCACCTACTGCTACCTGGTTTTCAAGCGTGGTAGAAGGCTGTGTGTTATAGGTCATCGTACCTTCTTCCCATGCAGAAGTTACCCTTCTTACATAAAAAGAATTGTCCGGGTTGGAATGCGGAGTGCCCGGGTACATGGAGTTTCCCTGTGGGGCTGAAGCGTAAGAGGCTCCTCCATACAGTGATAATTTGGCGCTTACAATCTGGCTGGTGGAAGCAATTGTGGAAAGCGACGGGAATTTGATATAAGAGCGGTTTCTTGCGATACCGCCGTTGTGTGTCCACCAGGCTATCGTTAATTCAGGTGCGGTTGCTTCAACACTGTGATCACCGGTTGATAATCCATCAACTTTTTCAACCCGTGTATCCTGGCCGTCTGAAGGGCCCGGGCGTGCGGTCAAAGTTTTTTCAACAAAGGTGGAATCGTTTTCGCAGATGCATTCTTTTGTACAACCAAAAAGGAGCATAGCAGACAAGGCTATAGGCAGTACGGTAAGTTTTTTCATAGAGTTTATTGTAGCTCAAATAAAGTAATTGTTCGGCAGTATTCAAATAAGCGCCCAAACCTTTTTGCATGGAAGCAGTACAGATAATATAAAATCGATATGCTTATTTATTCACCGTGCTGTGTCCTGTGGTTTTGTCTACCAGGACTACTTCAGTGGATTTAGTGGTTGTTACCGCGCTATAATTATTTGAGCAGGAAATAGTGAGGATTACAAATGCAAAAAGCTGGAAGGAAAAAAGGCGGTTCTTTTTCATGTAAGGAGTTAATTGGATTCAATGAAGCGCCAAGATAATAGTAAAATGAGTCTGGTGCAAGGCATTAGGACACAAAGCACTATAATAGCCCCATGCTCATACGGTGATTATTATGTAATACTTTTTTGGTTTTAGCTTCCAAACAACTCTCTCAGCTTATTCTCCAGCGCTTCGCCTCTCAGGTTCGAAGCGATTACTTTGCCCTCCTTATCCAGCAGAAAGTTTCGGGGAATGGCTTTAATATTCAGTCGGGACGACGTTACCCCTTTTGGCCCCATACCGGTTGTATCAACAGCATTAGCCCATGTATACCCATCTTTGGCTACCGCCTTCAACCATGCTTTGGTATCCTGGTCAAAGGAAATACTAAGGATCTCGAAACCTTTGAGATTATATTTTTTATAGGCAGATACCAGTGCGGGGCTTTCGGCACGGCAGGGTGTGCACCAGCTGGCCCAGTAATCAACAAAAACATATTTCCCTTTATAAGATGAAAGGTCAATCATTTTCCCGGTTGAATCGGGCAATACGAGTGCAGGATATTTTTTTCCGGGTGCCATGGTCAATGCAATGGACAAACCCTCTGAAAACTTTACCATTTGTGGCAGGGCTTTCAATTCGGGTGATAGCCGGTTGTAATAGAAAGAAGCCTTTTCCAGGTTTTCCCATACCGGTGTCACGTATTCTTCCAGCATCATCGCCGTCACGGGCGACTGGCTATTAGTTTCCATGAATTCTTCCCGCACCTTTTTCACCTGTTCACCCAATGCCTTAGCTTCACTTCTTAATTTGTTCTCACCCTCCTTGTCTTCCTCCTTCTGCGCTTTATAAACTGCGGCCCATACCAGGTTCAGTTTTTTGTACAACGGGGCAAGTGAAGTTTTAATTTCTGCGTATTGGCTTTGCGTTTTACTGCCTGAGTAAGAAACAGCATCCAATCCTGACCCTGCATCCACCACGATCTTCGAGGGCTCCAGCAGAACATCGACAAACTTTGCTTCCGGACGTTTTCCATCCACAGCCGGCAGTAATAACACAAGATTCGCTTTTTCCGGGTAATCAACATTGCCGGAAAACCGGAGCTTACCATCTTTTAAAAGGGCAGAGTCTCTTACCAATTTATTGTCCGCGATCCGGTCCAGGTAATATTTGGTAACGGTTAAATCTTTAGGCGGGGTAAACTGAAGCTCGAAGTTTTGAGCAATGGCTGACGTTGCCATAAAAAGGAAACCGGCCAGTAGTAAATGCTTAGGGGAGGGGCGCATAAAAATGGTTTAACCAAATTTACTACGAAAGTCTTCCTAGATATAGCCGTCCATCATGGCTTAGCACCAGACTTCCTGTTCATCCCATAGAAACTGCATTCCATAATTGCCGGAAGTAATCATGTTGCACAACCTTTTGTTCTGCAATGGTAAGATGTGGTTTACACAGCAGGCATATTATTGGCGGATAACTTGTCCTCTTTCAGGTAAAGCCTGATCTCGCGTTTAACAATCACTTCGATGATTTCTGAGGGTTGATTTTGGAGGGAGAGCGGCTGGGTAAGTTTGAACTTTACTTCAGGATCGTTATCCTTGAAAAAAGCTATAGCCAGCCACAGGTGATTGCCACTTACCGGTTGGCCCCACACCGGATCTTTGGAAAGAAAATAAACAGCAGCGATGGAGGTGCGCTCGTGGTTGAATGAAATGGATTTTACTAAGCCCAGCATGTTCGTGGTTTGTAGCAGCAAATTATAACCGGGTATTGGATTATACTCACTCCGATACCTTTAAAGTTGTGCACAACTGTTGAGCTATAGCCCTGCACGATTTAAACGCGCTATCACAGCCCGTGCATGACTGGAGCTACTGCCAAAATTAAGGTTGTCCACAAGGGCTTTTTGGTTGAATAATTAATTGTATGACATTATGCAAAATGGAAATTTGCACCGGTAAAATGCTCTTCCTGTCCTATGCGGAAGCTTTATGTAATTTCCATTGTGCTGAAATGAAATATCAATTAGTTGAAGCACACACCCTTCTGTATAATTGACACAATGATTTTTTCCCTGTCAACAGGTTCATTAGTGCAGGCCTGGTGAAATGCAAACGTGAATAATTTACAGGATAGTGTTCAACGGAAAGCGAGCCGGGCAAAGATCCTTAGTTTGAATAGCAGGGCGTTAACAAAAACGATTTAATCAAACCATCAGCTTTGCACGTAGCTGAGAAGCTTTTGTACAACGAGCTTTAATCCATTGAAGGTAGGAGGCTTGGTGATCATTTCAACACCGTAATGCCTGCAGAAACTGCGATCTAATTCACTGTTGGAGGTAGTAAATACTACAATCGGAATATTTTCAAACTTATGATTGGATTTTATCTGTACGAGCGTTTCCCTGCCGTTTAGAATGGGCATATTCATATCAAGAATAATGAGATTGGGAAAATCGTTGGGGTCGGTTAAGCTATTCAAATAGCTCATGGCCTGCAAGCCATTCTGCACTTCCTTAAAATTGAAATGATGGTCCTTATCTTTCAGCACCTCGTGCATCAGAGACAGGTCATCGGGGTCATCATCCGCCCACAAAACAGTGTGTTTTTTTTCTATGCTCATCATAATCACAGGTTCTTTAAAAATCACAAGTATAAAAGGAAAGGCGGACGGCTTAGGTTGAGTCGAAATAAACGGTGCAGCAAATTTAGCCGGTACAAAAGGCAGGTAAAAGAATGTTCGATGAACTATTCATAACTATCGGTGAACATGTGATAATGCAGGCCTGCACGCAGGCTTCAAATGCAGGAGGGACAAGGGTTCTATAACTTTCTAGTATTAACATTTCCTTCGAACAACAAATACTTCTTTACCCCTGATGCAATAACCGTATTCATAACAGAAACGGTATGTTCTTCCTTTACGGCTTCGTACCACGTGTGTATGATAATGAAAGCGGAATCCCATTTGCTCCAATCTTTCTTTTGATAGCCGGACAGATTTGTTGCTATCCGGAAGCAGGCCTTCCAGGATGCCGCGGTTTTTTCGCAGGGCATTGTTAGTGACCCGCATGTAATTATTTCCGGGTGCTTTCAGTTGATTGTTAAACTGGTTCCTGCAATTATCATCACAGAATTTTTTGTCACTGCGGCCTCTTACCGGTTTGCTGCAGGCCAGGCAGTTTTTTGTTACAGGTGTCGTTATCATTAAACAAATTTCAAACACGAGCGAAACCTTTGCAAAGGTTTATACCCGTATACAAATGTTTAAAATACGTGTAAGGCTTGTAGTACTTCACACATTTGTATGGTCGTTGGCCGGCGCCCCAATGATTGAAATAAATTTTATAACCACCGCACTGCCTGGAATAGGGACGCGGTAAAAATCAAACATTATGTACGCACTCAGAAACAAAGTTCAACTGATCGGCAATCTTGGAAATAAGCCCGAGATCAAAACCACCGAAGGAGGAAAGAAGATGGCCCGCTTTTCCGTAGCTACCGATGAAAGCTACCGGAACGTAAAAGGGGAGCGCATCAAAGAAACCCAATGGCATCATTTAGTTGCCTGGGGCAAAGTAGCAGACATTGCTGAAAAATACCTGGATAAGGGTTCTGAAGTAGCCATCGAAGGCAAGCTGGTAAATCGCAGCTATACCGATAAAGGCGGCACTAAGAAATACATCACCGAAGTGCAGGTTGCCGAAGTGCTCATGCTGGGAGAAAAGGCCCGGTAAGCCTTTCTCCGATGGATGCCGGCGGTGCCATTGAAGTGCTGCCGGTATTTCCATTTTTATTCACCCGATTTATGCTGCGGAATACAACATTTCAAGATGAAAAAACGTCTTAGCTACTCCTGGCATTACGTGTATATTTAGCAGAGCAACATGTTTCAAACCGACCATTCCAATACCGTTTTCAAGCTGGCTTCTGACCTGGTGAATCATACAGCTCAGCATATATTCCTGACCGGGAAAGCCGGTACGGGTAAGACAACCTTTTTGCGTTATATCCAGGCTACCACATCAAAAAATACCGTAGTGGTGGCTCCTACAGGCGTGGCGGCGATCAATGCGGGCGGCGTAACCATGCACTCATTTTTCCAGCTTCCCTTCGGGCCTTTTATACCAGGCACGGTGAGCAGGGAAGGAGTTATCGGGTATGCGGATGCAACAGACAAACATAGTTTGTTTAAAAACATCCATTTTACCGGTAACAAAAGGGAATTGCTGCAGGAAATGGAACTGCTCATTATAGATGAGGTAAGCATGATGCGCGCTGATATGCTGGATGCCATCGATGCGATCCTGCGTCATTTCAGGAAGGCGCATAATGTCCCTTTTGGCGGTGTACAGGTTGTGTACATTGGTGATATGTTCCAATTACCCCCGGTAACCGGCAACGATGAATGGAATATACTGCAGCATCATTATGAAAGCCCGTTCTTTTTCAGTGCTAAAGTGGTGGCAGAAGCGCCGCCTCTCTATATTGAATTAAAAAAGATCTATCGCCAGAACGAACAACAATTCATTGATATATTGAACCGCATCCGTAATAATGTTCCCCAACGGGCTGACTTTGACTTCCTGAACAGCAAGTATGATCCGGCTTTTGTGTCGCCTAATGAAGACCATTTTATTACCATTACCACCCATAATAAAAAAGCCGATGCGATCAATGCGGCACACCTGGATAGCCTGCCTGGAAAACTTCATGTTTTTAAAGCGACCATCAAGGATGATTTTTCTGAAAAAGCCCTGCCAACCGAATTAGAATTGCGCATTAAAGAAGGTGCCCAGGTAATGTTTGTGAAGAATGACAGCGGGGGTGAGCGGCGTTATTATAATGGAAAGATCGCCACGGTTAAGGAGATCGACGATGAAGAGATTACCGTTACGTTTGAGGATGGAGAAGATTTTATCCTGGAAAAAGAAACCTGGAAAAACATCCGCTACATCTATAATAAAGAAGATGATGATATAGATGAAGAAGTTCTGGGAAGCTTTACGCAATATCCCATACGGCTGGCATGGGCCATCACGGTGCATAAAAGCCAGGGACTGACTTTTGAAAAAGCCATTATTGATGCAGGTGCTTCTTTTGCGGCCGGCCAGGTGTATGTGGCTTTAAGCCGGTGCACGTCTATGGAAAGGCTTGTACTGAAATCAAAAATATACCCGTCCAGTATATCCACGGACCAGCGCATTATTGATTTTGCACAAAAAGAAGCAAATGATGACCAGCTGATCGAGATCCTGGAGCGGGAAAAATACCGGCATTGGTCTGCAGCCCTCACCAGGCTTTTCGACTGGAGCAAAATAATCAGCGGCCTGTATCATTGGATCCAGTTAATTCCGGAGAAAAAACTCCCTGATGTACCGGCAACAACGGCCCTTGCCCGTGAACTGCTGGTAAAAGCAAAGGAACAATCAGAGGTGGCCGGAAAATTCCAAAAGCAGCTGGGCGTCTTGTTAAGTACTGCCCCATCGGGCGAAACCGCGCAGTTGGAAGAACGGATGAAAAAAGCGGTTGCGTTTTTTGCAAAAGCATTGTCCTCCGAAATACTGATACCCCTGCAGGAACATATCGGAGCCTTACGTCATGCCAGCAAGATCACGAAATACAAAGAAGAAATGGTTCAATTGGAAGGACTGGTATGGCAGCACCTCCAGAAATTGCTGACGGCTTCGTATGGAGACCTGAAATTTCCCATCGCTGAATCTTATGATGCACTTGATCCGGCTGTAAAAGGAAAAATGATTACAAAAGGAAAAAAAACCGGTAAAGGCGACAGCAAGCTGGCCTCGCTGGAACTCTTCCGCAAAGGCGAGTCGATTGAAACCATTGCCCGGATGCGTAATATGGCTACGAGCACCATCCACAGTCACCTGGCACATTATGTAGCCACCGGTGAGGTGGACATAAAACAATTGGTTGACGATGAAAAAATAGGGGTCATCTTAAAGGTCATTGAAGACACAGGAGCAGAAAGCCTGGGGGCCATTAAATCAAAGCTCGGCGATGAAGTAAGCTTCGGTGATATCCGGGCCGTCGTCAGTCATCACCAATATTTACAAAAGCAGGCTGTATAAGTTCATGGCTTGCTGTTTGTGCTTTGTACCTCTCAAGAATCAGCACTATGAACCGGCTCTTCTTATTTATTGTTATTCTATTCAGCATTAGTTCCTGCAGAACATCCGGACCGGGTATTTTCGGAAAATCAACGCCTCATGACCAATATGCAAAAAAACTTTCCGATGCAGGTTTGAAAGAAACAACGCTGGGCAATTTGTGGTTTGAGGCCGCCGGACGTGCGCTGAATGCACCACAATCCGTGAACCTTCCCTACCGTCAAACAGGATATTTCGCTGCAGAAAAACCGCGGGCCATCGGCCTCCAGTTTACGGCCCGAAGGGGAGAAAAACTGCATATCCGAATAGAAAGGCAACCCGCAAAAGAATTTAACCTGTATGCCGATCTCTGGAAAAAGGAAAAAGACCGGGAACCCTCCCTGGTTGAATCGCTGGATACTTCACTTTCAGAACTCAGTTATGAAGCAGATGAAAATACAACCCTCATCCTGCGGCTGCAGCCCGAATTATTACGTAGTGGTGAGTATACCCTGTCTGTTTCCGTTGGGCCTTCACTTGCTTTTCCCGTGGCGGGAAAAGCAGCGAGGGTTGGCAGTGTATGGGGTGATTCCCGTGATGCCGGAGCAAGACGGCATGAAGGCATCGATGTGTTTGCGCCAAAACGTACCCCTGTTGTAGCTTCAGCAGAAGGAACTGTCAACCGGGTTGAGGAAACTGCTATCGGCGGTAAAGTTGTGTGGCTCAAACCCAAAGGAAGGTCGCTGAACCTGTATTATGCCCACCTTGATGAACAATTGGTGCAGCCGGGCCAGGATGTTTCATTGGGCGATACCATCGGTTTGGTGGGCAATACCGGTAATGCCCGTACTACGCCGGCTCATCTTCATTTCGGAATTTATACTTCTGTTGGGCCGGTTGATCCCCTGCCTTTTGTGAACCGCGACGTGCGGGAGGCGCAAAAGATCATCGTACCGGTATCGAGGCTGAATAAATTATACAGAACGGATGCAGATGTGCGGTTAGCAGATGGTACAGTTCCAAAAAATACCATTGTATTGGTAACGGATGCGGACGGACAGTTTTATATGACGGAATTACCGGATGGCAGGTCAGTAAAAGTTCCCGTTTCATCTGTGCAAACTGTTGATAATCAAATAACTGCATTAAAAATAAAAGCCTCGCTCCCCCTCCTGGATCGCCCATATGGAGCAGGGGCCCGGAAAAAGATCCTGACTTCCGGCACAGCCGTCCGGGTGCTTGGTTATTTTAACCAGTATGCATTTGTTGAATCGGGTGATGGAGAACGGGGTTGGTTAGCGCGAGCACAACTCTGATCAACGGCCCATAAATACCATTAGGATCTGTACATCACTGGGATTGATCCCGGAAATACGGCTGGCCTGTCCAAGAGTCTGAGGTTTTACCCGGATCAGTTTTTCTCTTGCCTCGGTACTCAGCGCTCCTATTCTTGCGTAATCAAATTGGGAAGGGATGGCCAGGTTTTCCATCTGGTTCATTCGTTGAACAAGCTCCTTTTCCTTATCAATATAAACCTGGTATTTGGTCTGGATCTCCGCCTGTTCGATACTGTCTTTTTTAAAATGTTCAAGGGCTGCTTTTACACGGGGAACGCGCTGCATAATATCATCCAGTCCTACATTAGGCCGGAGAACAATCTTTTCAAGCTTTTGTTTTTCTATAATCGGAGCGCTTTGCAGATCTGAGAATAATGCATTGATCTCTGCGGGTTCTACCGAAAGAGTTTGCAGCACCTGTTTTATAGCCGACACTTCGCTCCTTTTTTCAAGCACCTTATTCATCCGCTCTTCAGAAGCGAGGCCAATCCGGTAGCTCATTTCCGTAAGCCGGAGGTCAGCATTATCCTGCCGGAGCAATGTGCGGAATTCAGCCCTGGAGGTAAACATCCGGTAAGGTTCCTGTGTTCCCTTGCTGATCAGGTCATCAATCAGTACTCCAATATACCCTTCACTTCTTTTCAGGATCAGCGGCGCTTCACCTTTTACTTTCAGGTGTGCATTGATTCCGGCCATCAGTCCCTGGCAAGCTGCTTCTTCATATCCGGTTGTTCCATTGATCTGCCCCGCGAAAAACAGGTTGGGAACGGCCTTTGTTTCAAGGCTGTAATCCAGTTGGGTTGGAGGGAAGAAATCATATTCAATGGCGTAACCCGGGCGGAAAAACCGGACGTTTTCAAAACCCGGTACTTTTTCCATGGCGGCATATTGAACTTCCTCAGGCAGCGAGGTGGAAAATCCGTTTACATAGATTTCTACTGTGTTCCATCCTTCGGGTTCAATAAAAAGCTGGTGCCGGTCACGTTCAGAAAACCGGTTGATCTTATCCTCAATACTGGGACAATAACGCGGGCCAATGCCTTCAATCCGACCGGTGAACATTGGGCTCCGGTCAAACCCGGTTTTTAGCAGGTCATGTACTTCAGGACTGGTATAGGTAACCCAGCAACTTCTTTGCTCTTTTGGTTTTGGTGTATCGAGATAAGAAAACCCCGTTATTTCTTCATCCCCTTTCTGTTCTTCCATTTTCGAATAATCGAGTGAACGCCCATCTACCCGGGGAGGCGTTCCTGTTTTCAGCCGGTCACTTTCAAATCCAAGGCTAACCAGTTGTTCGGTGAGGCCTTCTGCGGCTCTTTCTGCCACTCGTCCCCCACCGAGCCGCTTTTCACCGATATGAATTACGCCATTCAGGAAGGTTCCGTTCGTCAGCACCACGGCTTTTGATTTGATCCTGTGGCCCAAACCGGTAACTACCCCTGCTGCTTGCCCATTTTCAATTATCAGTTCCCGGACCATATCCTGGTAAAAGGCAACGCGTTCCGTTTGTTCCAGCATTTCCCGCCATTTCAGGGCAAAAACCATCCGGTCATTCTGGGTTCGAGGGCTCCACATGGCGGGGCCTTTTGATTTATTCAGCATCCGGAACTGGATGGTAGAAGCGTCCGATACAATCCCGGAATACCCGCCCAAGGCGTCAATTTCCCGGATAATCTGCCCTTTGGCAATTCCGCCCATGGCCGGGTTGCAGCTCATCTGGGCAATAGTCTGCATATTCATGGTGATCAATAACACCGATGAACCCATATTAGCGGCAGCGGCCGCTGCCTCACAGCCCGCATGACCGGCCCCTACCACGATAACGTCAAATTGCTGAAACATCGCGACAAAATTACCCTATTGTTTCCCGTGGAACATAAGTATCAGTCTAATGATTTGATAAGATTTATAGAGAATCAAAATCTTTTAAAACAGTAATACTTTCAAAAATTGAAGCTCAACGTCGAAATCTATAAAATCCGTCCATCCGTGTTTCGTTTCACGTGGAACGAAACCAGGCATTTAAATAGAAAGATTCTTTTTTACGCATGAGCCTGGATTGCTCTTGAGTTTTGTCTTTGTAACCGCACAAATGAAGTGCACCGTGGAAGATCACCCGGTGCAATTCTTTTTGAAAAGTGGTGGTAAACTGCCGGGCATTCTCCCGGACACGGTTAATAGATATATAAATATCCGAAACCAGGGCCTCGTCCTTTTCCGAAAGTTGAAAGGTGATGATGTCCGTTAACGTATCGTGTTTCAGGTAGCGAACATTTATATCCAGCAGGTAGGCATCCGAACAGAAAATGTAATTGACCTGCCGGACTGCAGCCCCCTCTTTTTTACAAAGGCGGAGCAGGAAAGCTTTCAACTTCGTTCGATCCGGGAAATGAAAGGGGGGAACCAGGTAGTGAAAGTGAATTTTTTGATCTGCTGAAGGCATATTTCAAAAATCGTAAACCCGTTGCGAATGATTGATATAGCTTTGAACTTTATGAGACTATCAGAATTGAAATCCGGGGAGCGGGGACGCATACTTTCTTTTCAAACATCAGATCTTGAACTGAAGTTGATGGAAATGGGATGTATTCCAGGGGAGGAAGTAATGGTGGAGCAGATAGCCCCACTGGGTGATCCGATTTCAGTGCGTGTGGCCGGTTATTCGCTCAGCCTCCGGATTAATGAAGCCAACCAGATTATTGTAGAGAAATAATTATTTGAAACCCAGGTAGTTAAATGAAGGTCGGTTTATACTTCGGCTCTTTCAACCCGGTACATGCCGGTCATCTCATCATCGCTAACCATATTCTGAATGCTTCTGACCTGCAGAAAATATGGTTCGTGGTTTCGCCCCAAAATCCTTTCAAGCCCTCCTCTACCCTGCTTAATGAATACGACCGGATTCACCTGGTGCAAAAAGCAATCGAGGGTGACGACCGGCTGCGCGCATCCGATATTGAGTTTGCACTTCCAAAGCCATCCTACACGGCGCACACCCTGACCTACCTGGCGGAAAAATATCCGCAGTCCCGATTCACGATCATCATGGGCAGTGATTCTTTTCAGAACCTGGCTAAATGGAAAAATGCTGAAGTGATTATTTCTACCTACCCGATCATCATTTACAACCGTCCCGGTTTTCCCGTCCACGATGACCTGGGGGCAAAGATTACCATCATGGATGCGCCGCTGCTGGAAATTTCGGCTACCCATATACGTGAGTTGGCGAAGGCGGGAAAATCCATCCGTTATCTTGTTCCCCGTGCAGTGGAGGAGGAAATTATCCAGTCAAGATTTTTCCGTACTAAATAAGCGCGCCCAATAAAAGACAGGCCAGTACAATCAGTGGTGAAGCAAAGCGGGAGAAATACAATACCAGGAAGGTTCCAGCGATCACGCCAATGTTAATCAGGCTTTCGGTTTTTGCCTCCACCAGGGAAATATCTTTCATGATATAAAAAGTGGAAGCGATCATAATGCCTACTACAGCAGCATTGATCCCTTCAAGCGATCGATAGATCACCGCATATTTTTTCAGGTTGTTCCAGATGGGAAAAAAGAAAAGCACCAGCAATGCACTCGGAAGAAAAATAGCAACCGTCCCAATCAGGCATCCTGCCACCTGCATCATCTTACCTCCTTCTTTCAGGGCCATTCCTCCTGTAAAAGATGCATAGGAAAATACAGGTCCGGGCATGGCACGCACAATACCCATCCCGGTGGTCATGTCGTTTTTGTCAATAGAAATAGCACCCGGATCTTTTTTCTTTTTCTGTACAGGACGAACATAAAACTGTTCATACATCATGGGCATCAACACCTGGCCACCGCCAAATACAAGACTGCCCATGCGGTAGGTGTTCTCAAATAAATTGATAGGCTTACGGTTCGGCCATTCATACTTCCTCGCCATTTCACTGGTGGCTCCAGCCAGTATGAATATTATGGCAAATAACCATATGTTCCCCCATTTGATCTTCCGTGGTTTTGTTTCCCTTTGCGGAATGCGCTTGTGACTTAGGTTGGTTACTGAGCCAGCCAATACAAAAAGTGCCGGGAATACCCAGGGCGTTTTAAACAGCAGGTAAGTGACCACCATGGAAAAAATCATAATGGCCCAGGTAATGGTATTTTTTATGGATACACCAAAAGCCAGCACGGAAGCATAGGCCAGGAAACCTACCGCCATGGAAGGAATGTATTTGAACAGGTCTACGGTCAGTGAGCGCTGGTCAAAATAGCGGAGCAGGAAAGAAAAGGCGCCCATTAATATACAGGCAGGTCCGATCCAGATCAGCAGCGTAACAATGGCCAGGGGTAATCCTCCTCTTTTATAGCCTATGAGTGTAACGGTTTGGGTGGAGGAGGCACCGGGAAGCAGGTTGCAGAAAGCATTGTATTCCAGCAATTCTTCTTTTGTTACGTAGGGGGTTTTCTCCACGAACATTTTCATCATCATCGCGATATGCGCCTGGGGACCTCCAAAAGCCGTGATGCTGTAGAGGAACACATTTTTTAGAAAAGGAATGTGGCGGAGCATCATAGCGGGATAAAATTAGAAAAATCAATGGTGCTGTCCGTCAATGGTTATCTCTGATTATATTTATTTATCAACAAGAAATATGAGAAAGAGAAGCCTGATCTGTATTTTTTCCATCCTGGTGGGATGGCCGGCCTTTGCACAAAAAACATCCCTGGATGCGGCGGTCACATCTGCTGCAGATAAAGTGGAACCGAAATGCATTGCCTGGCGCCGCCAGCTTCATGAACATCCTGAACTCGGGAACCGTGAATTCAATACAGCGAAAATGATTGCCGCCCACCTGCGATCACTGGGCATCGAGGTAAAAGAAAACGTAGCAAAGACCGGTGTAGTGGGCATTCTGCGGGGAGGGAAACCCGGGCCGGTTATCGGACTGCGGGCCGACATGGATGCCCTTCCGGTTACCGAGCGCGTTGCGATTCCATTTGCCTCCAAAGTAAAAGCAGAGTACAACGGACAGCAGGTAGGTGTGATGCATGCCTGCGGTCACGATACGCATGTTGCCATCCTCATGAGTGTTGCCGAAATTTTATCCGGCATGAAAAAAGATCTCCAGGGCACCGTGAAGTTTGTTTTTCAACCGGCCGAAGAAGGTGCGCCCGACGGTGAAGAAGGCGGCGCAGCGCTGATGGTTAAAGAAGGTGTGCTGGATGATCCGAAAGTGGATGTAATGTTCGGACTGCACATCAATGCGCAAACACCGGTGGGCCAGATTAAATACCGGGAAGAGGGAATGATGGCCGCCGCTGACTGGTTCACCATCAAGATCAAGGGTAAGCAATCGCATGGCGCTCAACCCTGGCTGGGGATTGATCCCGTGATGGTAGGCGCACAGATCATTGAAGGCCTGCAAACCATTATCAGCCGCCAGACAGAACTCACAAAAAATGCGGCCGTTATTTCCACAACGATTTTTAAAGGTGGCGTTCGTGAAAATATTATTCCTGAAGAAGCCACGCTGGCCGGCACCATCCGCACGCTGGATAAGGACATGCAGAAAGATATCTGGCAACGGGTTGAACGTACGGCAAAAAATATCGCGGAAGCCTCCGGCGCCACTGCAGAAGTAACCTTTTCTTCCAAAACCCTGGTGACCTATAATGATCCTGAACTTACCCGTAAAATGCTTTCTTCATTAAACCGTGCTGCTCCCAAAGGAGCTATTACCATGGATGCGGTTATGGGTGCTGAAGACTTTTCTTTTTTTGCTGAAAAAGTTCCTTCCCTGTTTTTTTACCTTGGAGGAATGCCTGCTGATAAGGATCCAAAAACTGCAGCGCCGCATCATACACCTGATTTTTTCATTGATGAAAGCGGGATGAAGACCGGCATCAAGGCATTCTGTTTCCTGGTACTGGATTATATGAAAGCGCCAATGAAACCAAACACAAAAACCGGAGCTGTAAAATCATTCTGATCCTCCTGCATGAAAAAGACGCTGCTGTTGCTGGCTATTTCTTTTATTGGTGTAGTGGCGCCTGCCCAAAAGAAAGATGCAAAGCTGGAGCGAAAAATTGCCTCACTGGTAAAAGGTTTTGGTGGCGATATCGGAATTTATATTAAAGACCTGCGCAGCGGTACGATAGTTTCTCTGAATGCAGATACTGTTTTTCCTACAGCCAGCACCGTGAAAGTTCCCATTCTCACAGGCATTATGGATAAAATCAACCGGGGCGAACTTTCGTATCACCAGGACCTTGTATACCGGGATTCCTTGTTATATGCCGGTTCAGATGTGCTGGGCTCTTTCAAAGATTCCGAAAGAATTGAATTGAGCCGCGTGGTTATGCTCATGATGACACTCAGTGATAACACGGCCAGTCTATGGTTGCAAAGCCTGGCCGGTACCGGCACAAGGATCAATGAACTACTCGACAGCATGGGATTTGTAGCCACAAGAGTCAATTCACGGACACCCGGACGCGAAGCAGCACGAACATTATATGGATGGGGACAATCGTCTCCGCGCGAAATGGCTCTCCTGCTGGAAAAGATCTACAATAGCCGGGTAATCTCACCCGCTGCTTCAGAGCGCATGCTGCGTTTAATGAACCGCAACCATTTTGATAAGGTGAGCATAGCCGAAGTGCCTCCTTATGCCACCGTTTTTGCGAAGTACGGTGCCGTTAATCAAACCCGGAATGAAGTGGTGTTGGTGAAAGGAAATAAAGCGGAATATGTTTTCTGTATCATGACGAAGAACAATAAAGATCAAAGTTGGTCAGACAGCAATGAAGCCTGGGTGCTTACCCGGAAATTATCGTCCCTTCTGTGGAATTATTTTGAGCCGCGTGATAACTGGCAGCCGGCAAAAGATGCAGAAAAGTTCAATTGATTATTTGAACAGGTAGTAAAAAAGAAGACTCATAAGGTAGGCAAGCCCGGTCATGTATACGAATTGAATAACCGGCCATTTCCAGGTTTTAGTTTCACGGCGCGTTACCGCCAGTGTGCTCATGCACTGCATGGCAAAAACGTAAAATACCATCAGCGAAATGCCGCTGGCAAGGGTGAATAAAGGTGTGCCGTCTTCCTTTTTTGCGGCGTGCATTTTTTCGCTTAGCCGTAAACCTTCATCTTCTTCACCCACACTGAAAAGGGTTGCCATGGTACCGACAAACACTTCGCGGGCTGCAATGGAAGTAATGAGTGAAATACCAATACGCCAGTCGTAACCTAATGGTTTGATCGCGGGTTCAATGCTTTTTCCCAGAATACCGGCATAGGAGTTTTCCAGCTTTTCCGCATTATAGGAAACATCAAGAGCTGCTGAATCAGCTCCGCGTGCTGACCTTGCCTTTTCATAACGCGCTTCTACTGCATCCATTCTGCCGGGAGGGCCATAAGAGCTCAGTGCCCATAATCCGAGTGAAATGATCATGATGATCTTTCCCGCATCGAAAATGAAAATCTTTGCTTTATTGAGCATGGTCTGCACCACGTTATTCCAGCGTGGCGAACGATAGGTAGGCAACTCCAGGATAAAGAAACTCTTTTCTTTAATGTTGATGAACCATTTGGCGATCCAGGAAACCAGGAGTGCCATGACCAGTCCAAGCAGGTAAAGGCCCATCATCACTAATCCCTGCACACTTAAAAATCCAAGGAAGTACGCGTTCGGGATCACAAGACCGATCAGTATGGTATAAACGGGAAGACGCGCAGAACAACTCATTAACGGTGTGATGAGAATGGTGAGCAAACGTTCCTTGCGGTTCTCGATGGCCCGGGCACTCATAATAGCCGGAACGGCACAGGCGAAACCTGAGATCAGGGGCATGACGCTTTTTCCGTTAAGCCCTACATTGCGCATAAGCCTGTCCGTTAGAAAAGAAATGCGCGCCATGTAACCCGTATCTTCCAGCAGGGTGATCAAGCCAAACAGGATCATGATCTGCGGAACAAAAATGAGGATGCCCCCTAACCCCGCCACCAGTCCATTGATGACCAGGTCACTCCACCACGCCGTGGGAAGAACATTGGAAAGCCAGGAACTAACCAGGGAAAATCCTGTTTCGATCCATTCCATCGGGTATTGAGCCAGCCAGAAAACTGATTGGAAAAGAAGAAAAAGAACAACCAATAAAATAAGATAACCCCAGCGGCGATGCAACAAAAGGTTGTCCAGTTTGTCGGTGAACATGGTTTTTTGCAGCGGATCGGGTTCCGCTACAGACACCTGCATGATATGCTTGATGCGGGTATACCGGTTCAGAATTTCGGTTGCCTGTGTTTTTGTTGGATTGAAGCTATTGGACCGTTCAATATCCTCAATCTTCGCCTGCACCGTATCAGCCAGCTCAAACTCTTCATGATTGATCAGATAATGAATCGCCGAATAATCGCTGGCTTCCGGGAAGATCTTTTGTACGTCCTCAATGGAGGCAGAAGCCAGTTCCTTATTATTAATGAAATCGCGCACCGGCATGCGGTACAGGTTTGTGGCCGTTTGCTCGATGGCTTTTTTAAGTTCCCTGATGCCTTTTTGTTTTCTCGGGTTTACGGAAACAACCGGCACACCCAATTCGCGCTCCAGTTCCGAAAGGTTGATCTGGATGCCTTTTTTCTTCGCCAGGTCGGCCATGGTAAGGGCCACCACCACGGGCTTTTTCAGATCCAGGATCTGCGAGCAGAAAAGAAGGTTGCGTTTCAGGTTGGACGCATCAACCACCACCACAAATACATCTGCATGGAGGTCTTTATCCTGGTTCAGCAGCACCCGGTAACTTACCCATTCGTCGAGGCGCTTCGGGTAAAGGCTGTAGGTGCCGGGAAGATCAACGATGTTGCCGGTGAGCGAATCGGATATGGTTGTGCTGCCCGTTTTTTTATCAACGGTTACCCCCGGAAAGTTGCCCACGCGCTGGTTCAGGCCCGTAAGGCAATTGAACAGGGAGCTCTTCCCGCTATTGGGATTGCCCACTAAAGCTATATGGATCGTTTGTAATGCCACTCAGTCGCGCGCAAAGGTAAAGGCAACCCCGGCGACACACTTACGAGATCGGGAGTTTTAGAGAAAGCTTAAGGAAAAATGGAAGCTTAAAAAAATCCATTTATCGTCTGTTTAACTGGTGCATTAAATACTTTTGCCTTGTGTTCAAACCTATAAATTCTTACACGGTGTCCAAGCTTTATTTTTTCGCGGTTCTCTTACTCACCGGTACCATTGCCGGTGCACAAAAACTGAAAAAAGAAGACAGAGAGCTTATGTCCGCCCTGGAGCAGCATGTAAGAGTTCTTTCCAATGACGAATTAGGAGGAAGGCGCACCGGCACAAAGGGTGAAAAGCTGGCTGCCGAATACATTGCAACTGTTTTCCGCAAAACAGGTTTATTTCCGAAAGGCACGCAGGAATACCTGCAGCCTTTTACCATAAATGAAGGAAAGCAGGTGAACCAGGCAACCCACCTGGTTATTAATGGAGAAAACCTCCAGTTAAACCGCGATTTCTTCCCCCTTCCCTTCAGCCCAAACGTAAGCCTTGAAGCGTTGCCTTCGATTGCTTTACAGGAGGCTGATATGCCCTGGTTCTTTGATCTAAAGGAATTAATAGAAGAAAATAAAGCCAATCCACATTTCGATTTGTATGATGCGATCCGCAGGAAAGCAGAAAACCTGAAAAATAAAGGCGCCACCACGTTATTCGTTTACAATACCGGCAAAGAGCAGGATGGGATCCGGTTTAACAGTGCAGACCGCAGTGCACCGGCCCCTATACCGGTTGTCTATATTTCACAGGCGGCCGCTAAGAAATTCCTGGCCGATGAATCAGCCACACTGGATATGAAGCTCAAGGTTGATATGGGTGAAAAGATCCGTACCGGCACCAATGTAATCGGGTTTATTGATAATGGGGCTCCCACCACCGTGGTGCTTGGGGCGCACTTTGATCACCTTGGGTTGGGTGAAGACGGAAATTCACTGGTTCGTACCGGGCAGCCGCAGATCCACAACGGCGCGGATGATAATGCCAGTGGTGTGGCGGCCCTGCTGGAACTGGCGCGCATGCTGAAATCTTCCAAACTGACGGCTAACAATTATTTGCTGGCTGCTTTTTCGGGTGAGGAACTGGGTTTGCTCGGGTCAAAATATTTCGTGGAGCATCCTGTGGTAGACCCCAAAAGCCTGAATTACATGATCAACATGGATATGATCGGCCGGCTGAACGATTCTTCCAAAACCCTCACCGTTGGCGGTTACGGCACATCCCCCGAATGGGGTAAATTATTCAGCCAGACCGGTAAGAAAGGAATTTACACGGGTAACCTGGTCTTCCGGTTTGATTCCAGCGGAACAGGTCCGAGCGATCATGCATCATTTTACCGCAAGGACATCCCGGTTCTTTTTTACTTCACCGGCCTGCATTCCGATTATCATAAGCCTTCGGATGATGTCGAAAAGCTGAATTATGCCGGGCAAATGCAGATCGTACGGCATATATACAGCCTGCTGGAACTGCAGGGAAAAGCCCGCACGAAACTCCAGTTTACCAAAACAAGGGAAATGCAGATGGGTGCTTCGGCCGCATTCTCGGTGACCATGGGCATTATGCCCGATTATTCGTTCAGCGGAGCAGGGTTACGGGTAGATGGTGTTTCCGATAACCGTCCGGCGCAGAAAGCAGGACTGAAGACCGGGGATGTCATCACCGCGCTGGGCGACCACAATGTAAGCTCCGTCGAGACATATATGGAAGCGCTCGGAAAATATAAGAAGGGAGATAAGGTGAAAGTATCTTACAGGCGGGGAACAGAACCACGGTTCACTACTGTAGAGTTTTAGTATATTCATCATCCATTATCAACCAGCTGTTCTATGAAACTTATCCTGGATACCAAAGATCTGACTGATGGTTTCTTTGAAGAGACCAAGCTGCTGGGCATCATGGCTCCCATAAAAGACTACCAGTTCTGCTGGTATCTGAATAACCTGCTCGGGCTCGACTTCCGCATCAACAATGAACTGGAGATCCAGCTCAGTAAAAAGAACCGGAATTATTTTTTCGCGGTGTATGAATTCCCTGAACCTTCCACCTGCCTTGTTCACTACCTGTATAATAACCAGTTTGATGGCGAATACCTTTTACCCGAATTCAAGCACCTCGATTTCCTCTGGCTGCTGAAAGGTGATTGCGTTTCCGAAGAGTCGCTGCAAAAACTGATACAGTCGATCCGTTCCCTCACCGGCGTTCAATTGGTTGTAGAATTAACCAACGAAAAGATCAAGAATAAAGAGCATTTGCTTTTTTAGGGTTAACCGCAAAGTCGCTAAGGATTTTCTTTGCGTCTCTGCGGTTATATATTATAAATCATATATAAACCATCTCCTGTGTGGAAGGAAGAAAACAACTCACTTTATCGCAAGTTTCAATTCAATGACTTCAGTGAAGCTTTTGCTTTCATGACCCGTGTGGCCCTGATTGCAGAAAAAATGGATCATCATCCGAAATGGACCAACGTTTATAATACCGTTGAGATCTGGCTTTCCACGCACGACGCCGGAAATACCGTGACGGAAAAGGACCAGAAGCTTGCGAAAAAAATTGATGCGTTTTACTGATGCAGATCACGGATACAGGTAATGGTGCGGCCTGCATCTTTCGCATACAATCCTGGAACGGCTGCAAACAATGATTTTTGAAAAGTATTCCAACCCGATTTTTTCAGGCTTGTACATAAATAGTCTTATCGCTTTTTGCAACCAGCCTGCCGATAGGGTTCATGAATTCACGAAGATTGTTTTTCGAAAAAATTTCTTTCATCGCTTCAACGCTGTCTTCAGAAACAGCAACCAGTAATCCCCCGTTTGTTTGCGGATCCGGTAGCAGGTTAAAGGCTTCCATAACATTTACTCCTTTTTCAAATTGCACTTTGGTGCTGTAGCTGTTCCAGTTGCGGAAGGTGGCATCCGGAATGGTGCGTAGCTTCAGGTATTCATCAAGGCCTTCCATTTTTTGAAGCGAAGAATAATATAGTTCGGCACTGAGCCCGCTGCCTTCCGTGATTTCGATAAGATGGCCTAAGATCCCAAAACCTGTAACATCGGTGATGGCATGAACGCCGGGAAGGGTACCAAGACCGGAACCCACTTTGTTCAGAGTAGTCATCTGCCGGATCAGCGAAGGATAGTGCGCTTCATTAAGTGATCCTCTTTTTAAAGCAGTTGCCAATACACCGGTTCCCAATGGTTTTGTCAGGAAAAGCAGGTCCTCTTCTTTGGCGCCTGTATTCTTTTTTACGTTATGCGTAGCAATGGTTCCGGTAACCGCCAGTCCGAATATGGGTTCGGAGGAATCAATGGTATGCCCTCCCGCCAGCGGAATGCCCGCTTCTGCACAAATGCTTCTTCCGCCTTCCAGTACTTTCTGCGCCTCTTCAACCGGCAGCTTATCTACCGGCCACCCAAGGATCGCAATGGCCATCATGGGCTGGCCACCCATGGCATACACATCCGAAATCGCATTGGCCGCGGCGATCCTTCCAAAGTCAAAGGGATCATCCACAATGGGCAAAAAGAAATCAGTAGTGGAAATAATGGAAGTTTCATCATTCAACCGGTATACCGCGGCATCGTCACTGTTTTCATTGCCCACCAGTAAGCCATCAAATGAAGATTTATGGTCGGTCTGAAGAATTTGCTGCAGTACAGATGGTGCTATTTTGCAGCCACAGCCACCGCCTTTTGAAAATTGGGAAAGCCTGTTTTCGGACATGCGGCAAAGATAGTGTGAAGAGGAAGAGGCTAAGGCTAAGGTTGAGGCTAAGGTTAAGGTTTAGATTTAGGTTGATTATGTACGGAACCGCTAAGTGCGCAAAGATTGCTATGAGGACCGCAGAGGCTTTGCGTATCTCTGCGAAATCTTCGCGTCTTTGCGGTTGCATTTTTGTAATGTTCTATTTTTTCTTTCGCAGTAAAATAATTGTTGCATTTGTTTGCATATCTGCCTTAAAATTCAGCTGGTATGTTTGCTCGCCATCTTTGATGACCAGCAAACCGGTATTGGGCGGAAGGGTTCCGAGGTTATCGGCCACCAGTACCAGCCTTATCTCATCTCCTGCAACCTCTTTCAGGTAAATAACTTTTTTCGTGGCGGAGGTCAGAAGTTTGGTTGAAGTCATTACGTTCTGGCCATTAAGGAAAACGGAAACCGAGTCGCCGTCTACCACGCCATTATCATAAAGCGATAAAACAATACTGTCCTGTACAAAGTCCACGGTTTGCTGAACAACCTCTCTACGCTGGTCAAACGGAAGTTTTACCGGGGCTTCAGGCGGTGTAATTGCTATAGCGGCTACTTTTGCATCTTCCTGTTTTGCTTCACGCTCTGCCTTAACCCGTGCTTCTTCCTGCTTATCCCTTTCTTTCTTCGCCAATGCTTCTACTTTCCTTGCTTCACGTTCCGCTTTTACCCGGTCGTCTTCTTCTTTCTGCTGTTCTTTTTTAGCTATGGCGTTCTCTCTTTTTTGTTCACGATCAACTGCCTTTGCTGCTTTCTCATCCTGCTTCCGTGCAAGGGCCAGTGCATCCCTTTTTTGCTGGTCTGCCATTTCCTGTTCTTTCTTCGCCTTCGCTACCGCATCATCTTTTTCCGGTGATGCCTTTACTTCTTTTGCACGCTGCGGGGCTGCAGCAATGCCGGTTTGCTGCGGGTTGCCGATAATATTCAGTTCTTTAAGATGAGAAACCAGGGCCGAAGAAGAACTGTCCTCAGTGCGGCCCAGGTCTACAGAACCCGGCACTGAATAATAAACTTTGGTGGCATTCGTTTGCCAGCGGCCATTCAGTGATACCACGCTATCCTGTCCTTTCAATGGGATCACGAACATTCTTTTCACACCTTTGGCAGGCGATTCAGGAAAATTATTCCCGATGATCTTGTCATCTTCCACGATAAGGTTATCGCCTTCCACTTTGGCTTTGATGCGCCGGATGCCGTAATAAAAAGTATCGTTGGAAACAAATGTAACGTACGAGTAACCGGTGATCTTTCCCCTGTATTCACTCAGGGCAAGCTCGTAATTCTGTACCTGTTTGGTGGTGTCGTTGTAAAGTGTTCCGGTGTAAATGCCGCTGATTTTTTGCTGCGCAGAAAGCGTAAAGCAATTAAGGAGTAACAGGACGGCGATCAGGTTTTTCATATTGTCTGGTGTTGGGCAGCAGGACGCCTGCATTTTCTAAGGATACGGTTGTACAAGGGATCCGGGTTAATAACGAATCCAGGGCCTCCCGATTGTTCAGGCCTTTAAGATAAAACTTATCGTAATAGCGCAAAAGGATCCGGAAACATTCCTTTTTTTCTCCTTCCGTCCACGCCTGAAGGGCGTTCCTCGTTTCCAGTCCGCCCAAACGCTGTTTGATCCGCTCAATAGCGTTTTGAATCCGCTCCGGATCACAATTTCCATACTCTTCTACAATATGATCGAGCCGTTCTTCAAAAGGAATTTCGAGGAAAAATACAGGGGATTTCCGCATCTGTTCCCATAGGGAACCCGGTAGATTTACATCCCCGATCCGCTGGCTTTCATCTTCCAGCCATAGCCTGGGGGAATCATGGTTCAACATTCCGATGTCCCCGGTAGTATTCTCCAGTTCCATCGCCAGCAGATTCTCAAACATTTCCTGGGTAGGTTGCGGTGGCATATTGATGTTGCCGAATGCGGATCCTTTATGGGAGGCAATGGCTTCGAGGTTAATTACCTTTTCACCACGCTTGCGCAATTCCTCGAGAAGATAGGTTTTGCCGGAGCCTGTATATCCACCAAGGACCGTAAAAGAATAAGGTTGCTCAAAGGTTTGAAGGGCCCGGTTACGGAATGATTTGTAACCTCCTGAAAGCTGGAAAACGTTGAACCCGTAAAAATCCAGCAGCCAGGCAACGGCACCGCTGCGCATGCCGCCACGCCAGCAATAAACAAATACATCGCGTTGGCCATTTCCTTCCGGGTTCTTTTGAACCAGCGATTCCACTTCTTCCACCATTTTCCGCATTTTCGGCCCGAAGAAATCCAGCCCGATCTTGATAGCCGTTTCACGGCTTTTCTGTTTATAGGCCGTACCCACTTCTGCGCGCTCTTCATCGGAAAAGAGGGGAAGTGATACGGCGCCCGGAATACGCGCATGATTGAATTCGCCCGGGGAACGCACATCGATCAGCACGGAATTTTTGGAAAGGGAAAGAAAGTCGCTTATATGAAGTCGTTCAATCGCCACGGCGCAAAGTTAGAGCCTGTACGCGATTTTAAGGTCCATATTGATATGGGGTGTTGTTTTATACCCTTCCACTGCTTCCGGAATACCACCAGAATTGTGTTGCTCGCGTATGGATCCGTTCTGTGGGTTAATGGAAGAATTTACAAAGCGGAATCCCAGTCCACCTCCGGTTTCCAGGAACCAGCGGTCGCCTATGGGGAATATACCCCCACCTTTAAATGCCAGGCCAATGATGTTTCTTCTTACTTCTGCCTGCGCATAAGTAAAATCTTCGCCGCTTTCGGCTACAAAATGGCCGTTGTATTTATTATGCCGGGCAGAAGTGCCAAACAATTCCAGTCCGAGGTAACCCTTGCCACCGGTGGGATAAAACCGGAAGGTGGTTTTAAGTTTATAGCCCCTGCGCCTGACGCTGTCGCCCTCAACATCGAAGAGGGCATTGGGCAGGCCGGCACCGATTTCAAAACCAAATTTTTCGCGGGTGCGGAATTCAGCACTGAAGAAAAAAGTAGGCGCAACGGGATCAAAAAGGGCTCCCAGGTTATATTTCAGGTAAGTGCCGGTTTTGGATTCTTTCCGGGTGCTGTCCTGTGCGTTGGAGGTTAGGGTCATGAGCAGCAGGGCGCAAAGCGTAAGTTGGGCTAAGTTCTTCATAAGCGCTGATGTTTTGGTATTGCAATATAATTGCCGGTTCCTTAAAGGAATGTTGCAATTCAAAGAGTATGGACAACAGCCAGTGACTTTGCGTTGCACGGGTAAAATAAGGAGAGACTTTGATATCCGGAAGCGAACGCCTGAATCTGTTTTAAAAGCCGGGGTAGACTATAACGGGCGGGTAAATTCCGGTGTAAGGATGCATAAGTGAATGAACCTTGTATCCGGACATTCCATATCTGACAGATATGGAATGTAGGGAGGACAGCAGGTTCAGTTGTTTTTCGGCTGGAAGTTGTTTAAACCCCCAATATCTTCTGGTCCCGGGAGATTCCATATCTGACAGATATGGAATGTCGTAGGGCCAGTTGATGCTGAGAATTTGCACATTAATGGATCGAAAAGCCTCACTTTTCACTGTGGCCATCACCAGCCAGGTCTAAAAACAAAATGCTCCCCGGAAGGAGAGCATTTTAAAATATGAGAGAGGTGATTAATTATTATCGCCGCTCTTTGTTTTTTTACCGTCTTTGTCTTTGTGCTTTACACCATCTTCGTCGATCTTGGTTTTGCTGCCGTCAGCATTCTTGATCTTGGTGTCACCGTCTTTTTCAACTTTTACTTTTGAACCATCCCCAGTTTCCAGCTTTACTTCGCCGTCGCCGCCATCTACTTTCCATTTCACGTTATCATAATCAACCCATTTCTGGTCATCATCTTCAAACAATACACGGTTGTTTTCCATACGGGCGCGACGCTCGCGCATATTCTGCTCGGCATCATAAACCCACCAGTCAGTATCCGTGTCCTTGTAGATGTAACGCGATACGGGTTCATTGTTTTCCATGTTTGTTTTCCGTCCCGTAGTGCGGTCAACAGAAATTCGGATTGGTTTTCCGGTGCGTACATCCAGGTACTTCCCGGCTTCGCTGTTCATGCGGAATGTATCCGCCATCGCCGAATAATCGCCGGTAGATGTGGATGTTTCTCCAGTAGTAGTTGTTGTAGTAGTGGTTGACGTGCTGTCATTAGTGCCACTTTTATCGCCATCAGAATTACAGGCGGTAAACGCCAGTACCGAAAATGCGAAAAGGCTGACAAAATTTTTCTTGATCATAATATCAGAATTTTTGATTCAGCCTTTAAAAATGCAAAAACAGGGCCGCAATGAAAAGGTTAAGACCAATTTCTTACCCATTCATGGATGCCAGGAACTCTTCGTTGCTTTTGGTGCCGCGCATACGACGGAGCAAATCAGACATCGCTTCCTCTGTGTTCATATCGTTTAAGTATACACGAAGCAGGTTCATCCTTTGCAGAACATCCCTGTCCAAAAGCAGGTCGTCACGACGGGTGGATGAAGCAACCAGGTCAATGGCGGGGAATACTCTTTTATTGGCCAAACGACGGTCCAGCTGTAATTCCATGTTACCGGTACCTTTAAATTCTTCAAAAATCACTTCATCCATTTTTGATCCGGTATCGATGAGGGCGGTTGCCAGAATGGTCAATGAGCCGCCGTTTTCAATCTTACGGGCCGCACCGAAGAACTGCTTTGGCTTTTGCATGGCGTTGGCCTCCACACCACCGGATAATACTTTTCCGGATGAGGGGGCAACCGTATTATGGGCCCGGGCAAGGCGGGTAATGGAGTCCAGGAGAATCACCACATCGTGTCCGCACTCAACTAAGCGTTTCGCTTTTTGAAGCGCGACTGTAGAAACTTTTACGTGTTTTTCAGCAGGCTCATCAAATGTTGAAGCGATCACTTCAGCGCGTACACTGCGTTCCATATCGGTTACTTCTTCGGGGCGCTCATCAACCAGCACCACCATCAGGTAACATTCCGCGTGATTTTTTGCAATGGCGTTTGCCACAGCTTTAAGCAACATGGTTTTACCGGTTTTGGGCTGGGCCACAATCAATCCGCGCTGGCCTTTACCGATGGGGGTAAACAGGTCCATGATCCGCGTGGAATAATCATTTGGCTGGGTAAACAGGTTGAGCTTTTCGTGGGGGAAGAGCGGCGTCAGGTAATCGAAGGGCACACGATCGCGAACCTCTTCGGGGCTTTTCCCGTTAATGCCATCCACTTTCAGAAGGGCAAAATATTTTTCACCTTCCTTAGGAGGGCGTACGGAACCCTGAACGGTATCGCCGGTTTTGAGCCCAAATAATTTTATCTGTGATGGCGAAACGTAAATATCATCGGGAGAGGAAAGATAGTTATAGTCTGAAGAGCGGAGGAAACCATAACCATCGGGCATCATTTCCAAAACGCCTTCTGCCAGGATGATCCCGTCAAATTCAATATTGAAGGCTTGTTGCTGTTCGCGGCGCGGTGGATAAACCTTGGCGCCGCCACCCTGTTGGTTGTTGTTAGGGGCAGGTCGTTCCGGTGCCTGGGGTTCGGAAAGAACCGGTTCCTGTGGAATCGGAATTTCAGCCTGGATGCCGGTAGGTTGCGCAGGATCGCCGGATTGATCGCCATTGGAATGTTGCTGGTCGTCATCTTTCTTTCCGCGGCCTCTTTTGGGCTTTTCTTCTTTTTTGGCCGCTGCCTTTTTCGGGGGCGCTTTTCTTGTCTCTACAACCACGGGTGCATCTTCTTCATCCACCTCAGCTTCTTCCGTGCTGTTTGCGGTGGTAGCTTTTATAATGCGTTTGCGTTTGCTTTTGTCTGAAGGGGATGTTGTTGCAGCCGATTTAGCGGCACTCGCTACAGCCTGGCGATCAAGGATTTTGTAGATTAATTCCTGCTTGTCCAGCTTTTTTGGATTGTCTATGTCGAGTTGCTCAGCTATGTCCAGCAATTCCGGAACAAGCATGTCGTTCAACTGCAAAATATCGTACATAAGAAAGATTAATTTATAACTACGTTGGGATTAAAGACCAGTCTTTGTTGTTGAATCTAATTGAATGGAATGATGAAATACCGGTGTGTGCGTATACGAGAGGTTGGGCTCTCAACGGATTCCGGTGCAAGTATACGGCTAAAATGATAAATTCAAAAATTTTTGTACCCCTTTGCAACCAACTTTAACCTTACCATTATGGTGCACTTTATTCTCTGATTATATTTGCCGTCCTTCGCCGCGGCACCTGCTGAAACCGGCCGGTAATCTAGTTTATGTTCAACAAGAGAGTTAAGATAAAAGAGCTATTAGGAACTCAGCCACAAGGACAGGAAGTAACCGTTATGGGATGGGTACGGACCTTCCGCAATAACCAGTTCGTTGCCCTGAATGACGGGTCTACAAACCAGAACCTGCAGGTGGTTCTGGAACTCGGAAAGTTTGATGATGAAACATTAAAACGGCTCACCACCAGTGCATCTCTGAAAGTAACCGGAACCGTTGTAGAATCACTGGGCAAAGGACAAAATATAGAACTAAAAGCTACGGCCATTGAAATACTGGGTGATTCAGACCCGGAAAAATATCCGCTGCAGCCTAAAAAACACAGCCTTGAATTTTTGCGCGAGATCGCTCACCTGCGTTTCCGTACCAATACATTCGGATCGGTATTCCGGATCCGTCATTCACTGGCGTTTGCGGTACATAAATTCTTTAATGAAAAAGGATTTGTTTACCTGCACACACCCATCATCACCGCTTCCGATGCTGAAGGCGCCGGTGAAATGTTCCGCGTATCCACCCTGCCTTTTGATCATCCTCCACGAACGGTAGATGGTAAAATTGATTTTTCCGAAGACTTTTTCGGGCGTTCCACCAACCTGACGGTAAGCGGTCAGCTCGAAGGTGAACTGGGGGCCACCGCCTTTGGAGACATCTATACATTCGGTCCTACATTCCGCGCCGAGAATTCCAATACCGCCCGCCACCTGGCCGAGTTCTGGATGATTGAACCCGAGATGGCGTTCTGTGATATTGAAGACAATGCAAACCTTGCCGAAGAATTCATTCAATACATCATCCGCTATGCAATGGAACATAACGCTGATGACCTGGAGTTTCTTCGAACAAGGTTGCTTGATGAAGAAAAAGCAAAGCCGCAGGCGGAACGCAGTGAGCTAGACCTGTTACAGAAACTTCAGATGGTCACGGAAAATAAATTCGAGCGCATTACGTATACGGAAGCTATAGACATCCTGCTGCAATCACCGGCCTATAAAAAGAAGAAGTTCCAGTACGAAGTAAAATGGGGCATCGACATGCAGAGCGAACATGAGCGCTACCTGGTGGAAAAACATTTCAAAAAACCGGTGATCGTAACCAATTACCCGAAAGACATCAAATCATTTTACATGCGGGTAAATGATGATGGTAAAACAGTGGCGGCCATGGATATCCTGGCACCGGGCATAGGTGAAATTGTAGGCGGTTCACAAAGAGAAGAGCGGCTGGATAAACTGGAAGCACGCATGAAGGAAATGGGCGTTCCTGCCGATGAATTGTGGTGGTACCTGGATACGCGCCGCTACGGAACCGTTCCGCACGCGGGCTTTGGACTGGGCTTCGAACGGATGGTGCAGTTTGTTACCGGGATGGGTAATATACGCGATGTCATTGCTTTTCCAAGGACGCCAAAAAATGCGGAGTTTTAAGGAGGTTGCACGCTGCACGCTATACGCTGCACGCTTCTCGCTGCGCGTGACGTTTGGTAAGCGCTACGCTTTTAGCTTTTATTCAGTGTGAAGATTTCAATCGGCAGACAGCAGTCGGAGGTAACGTATCAACTAATCATATCAACAAATCAACACCCTCAGGGCTTAATCTTCCGGAATACATAATACCGGAATGCTGAGATTTTCTACAAGATCGGGCGTATGCGTTTTGGTGAAGAGGCGTTCGAAGAAGCTGTGACGGTGCGGAATGACAGCCAGAACATCAATGCTTTTTTCAGATATATAACGGTTCAGGCCTTCCGTGTAATGATCTGCCTGCACTATATCGCAGTCAACACCAAGCGCTGAACGGATCTGTTGCCGTTCATCAGTATGCTGCTCATCTCCCGAATGTACATGCACGGCAAAAAGGGTACATTGCAGGGCCTTTTGTATTTCCGTGATCCTCGTGAAAGGAAAATGTTTCATTCCTTTCAGGTCGGTGGCCAGTGCCATGTTGCGTAATGAAGAAACCTTCGCTTCCAGTGGAATGGCAAGTACCGGAACCTTTGATTTACGGATGATGGAAAGGGCAGAATTTTCAATGAACAGGCGCTCGATTCCTTCCGTATGCTGGCTTCCGACAATGATCATAATGGGCGAAACTTCCCGGCTCACCGCCCTGATCTCCTCTTCAATATCGCCCATGCGGCTTTCGCTGCGCACGTTAATTCCGGGATATGATTTTTCCATGGCTTCCTTTGTCCGCACGAGGCTCCTGTCGGCACTGTTCCGGATTTCTTCTGTCGACATCAGCAGCGGTGGTGTTTCATCGAGCGTCATCGGAAGCTGGTACACATGCACCAGCAGTATGGAAACGTTCAGGTCGCGGGCCAGAGCAGCAGCAAAAAGTGCAGCATTTTCGGAAGGAGCAGAAAAATCGGTAGCCAAAACAATCGTTGCCATATGGGGTAAATTTATTTTCCTGCACTATACAGCCGTAAACGAAACGGGGGAACGGCATCTTCGGTGATCAGGCGTGATGAATCGCATTGCAAAGTTGCAGAATCCGTTTGATAGGTGATTAAAAGTACCGGGTTCCTGGTCTCCCCCTGCAGGAAGTTGCACCATTGCGGCTCAAACTTCAGCACCGTTACATTTTTCAGGATGGCATACCGGCGCAGGTGAATGTCCTGCGTAACTAATGAAACCGGGCTGCCCAGTTTTTGTTTGGCATCCACTAAAAGGTTGGTTACTTTTTTAACGGCAGATTGCGTGCTGATCCGTTGCTGAACAGAAGATGCCGTCATTACCTGCTTCAGGGTAAAATAACCGCCATGCATGCATTCAATAATAAAAAGCAGGAACAAAAAATTTCTCAGCGTTAACGGGGCTGTTTTCCAGGAAAAAATAAAATAGAACAGCGTAACCTGCAGGAATAACAAAACGAATAAATATGACCGGGTGTCTTTAACATACGTCCACGGGTTTGACCCCACTGAATAGGTAATGGCTTTGTTTCGCACCGACATAAAGCATATGATAAATATGATGGCCAGTGCTGACGCGAGGGAAATTCGTATAAGTTTTTTCTGCTCATCACCCTGCTGCAATATCATTTTATGGAAAAAGTACAGGAGTACTGGCAGCAATACGAGGTCAAGGATCTGGAAAGCGGAAATGATTTTACCGAAACCCGTGTTGAAAATATCCTCCAGCTGCACCCCCCAGAAGTTTGTATTGATCAGGGAGGAGGTAATAAACGGGAAAATCTGCAACAGGTTTTCGGGGAAAAAGCCCGGGGTAAACTCGCGCACATTGGATATCCGCTGCGACATCAGCCAGGGAAGATTCATCAGGTGCAATACATACAGGTATAAACCTCCGTAGGCCAGCACACAGAGCAGCGAAAGTGCAATGAAGTGATAAAAGCCCTTGCGTTCCTTTCGTTTAATAACCGTAAAAAATATTATAGCCAGGAACAGCGCTACAAGCGGAGCATAAAGAAATTTGGTCGTGCAAAGTAACAGGAAGCATATGCCCAATCGTATTGTTTTGGCTATACTGTAATGGCGTGAAATAAACTGCCAGGTAAAATAAACACACCAGATAATAAGTGCTACAGCCAGTGTGTCTTTGGGTGCCGACTCCAATTCGTGCGGGTAAATAAAAAGGCCTGTACATAAAACCAGTATGCTGGCTGTCCAGCGCTCCCGGAGAATGACGAGCGAAAATTTATACAGTCCTGTAAAAAACAGCGCCCACGCCATAACATCCACGGCTACGGAAGTCCAAAAGGGCGATTTGGTCAGCCACAAAAAGGGAAGAGCCAGAAGGCTGTACAGTGGTTGAAATATGCCCGGGTTAAAACTATATGCCTGCAGCCCGTTTGGCAAGGATCCGATGGGTTCAACCGGCGCTGTTCCGTTCAGCATACTTTGGGCAAACAGCAGGTACAGCGCTTTATCGCCTTCCAGGTCCGTATGAATGGCGGCAATCAGTGCTTTGTTCAGAATGGCGAGCAAAATACAGGTAACCGCAACAGCCCTGGAACCGAAATGCGTTTTGAAGAACGTGGATATGCGAAGGCCTTCGAGCCCGATAGTGGTCATAAGCGGGCGAAAAGATATTGTATTAAACCTATCCACGCAATGAAGTTGCATAATGAAGTATGAAAAACCGGGGTGCCTGCATCTCTAATATAAAACCGGCTTATGGCAGAAATAATTTCAAACGCCCCTTCGCGTGGCTCAAAGGCAGCGCGTAAAAGCACCCGAATCGACATGACACCAATGGTGGACCTGGGCTTCCTGCTGATTACCTTTTTCATTTTTACCACTTCCATGTCGGCTCCGCATACAACGGGACTGATTATGCCCGCAGATGGCGCACCGATGCCTACCAAAAAAAGCCGGGTAATGACCCTGCTGCTTGGTGCCAACAATAAGGTTTTTGTTTATGAGGGTGATTGGATGGATGCGAAAAAAGCCAATGCCATTCACCGCACATCGTACCATTCGGGCCAGGGTGCCGGAAAATGGATCCGTAAAAAGCAGGCCACCCTCGACCGCCTTAATGCGCGCGAAGAACTGATGCTGCTGATCAAACCACTGGAAGCAGCACAATACCGGAATGTAGTTGATATGCTCGATGAGGTAATGATCAATGGTGTAACCCGTTATGCCATTGTTGATCCGCAACCCGGAGAACGGGCCTATGCAGCCGTGCATTGATCCTTCATTTGACTGGGGTAAGAGCAGCTACATCATTTGTGTCGGCGCTTTTCGTAATTTTGGCGACTTAAATAAAGCTGTATGAACATTCCTGTAGTTGATCTGTCCCATTTTTTGAGCGGTGATCCGGCGCGCAAGCAAAAATTTGTCAACGATCTGGGTAAAGCTTACGAGGAAGTGGGTTTTGTAGCGGTGAAAAATCATGGAATACCCGACGACCTCATTGCCGACCTGTATAAATATGTGCAACAATTCTTTTCTCTTCCTTCAGAAGTAAAGTTGAGCTATGAAAAGAAAGAGCTGGCGGGGCAGAGAGGTTATACTTCCTTCGGCCGCGAGCATGCAAAAGGATATGATGCACCCGATCTGAAAGAGTTTTTCCAGTACGGGCAAACTGTTGAGGATAATGATCCGATCAAAAATGAATATCCTGATAATGTTACGGTAGAAGAAGTTCCCGAATTTACGCCTACACTATATAAAGCCTACCGCAATTTTGAAAAAAGCGGTAAGGCGCTTTTGCAGGCAATTGCCCTGTTCCTTGGGCTGGATGAACATTACTTTGATGAGTATGCACACAACGGGAATTCCATCCTGCGTGCCATTCATTATCCACCCATCACCAATGAACCCAAGTCGGCGATCCGTGCCGAGCAGCACGAAGACATCAACCTTATTACATTGCTGGTTGGCGCTTCGGCCGACGGATTACAAATCCTCACCAAACAAAACGAATGGGTAGGGGTTACTTCCCTTCCCGAACAGATCGTAGTGAATGTGGGTGATATGCTGCAGCGCCTTACAAACAACCGCCTGCGCTCTACAACGCACCGCGTGGTGAATCCGCCGCGGGAGCTATGGGGTACATCGCGTTTTTCCATCCCGTTCTTCCTGCATCCAAAGAGCACCATGAACCTGGCCTGCCTGGAAGGATGTATCAATGAGGAAAGTCCGAAAGCGTATGAGGATGCCACGGCCGGCGAATACCTGGATGAAAGGCTGAGGGAGATCGGGTTGAAGAAATGATTCCGCGGATTATAATGCAGGATTTCGCGGAAGGGAAAGGATCACGGATTTCGCGGATTGCACGGATAAATACAAAATTTTAGCAGGGATTGCACGGACTTGTCCGCCACAGCTTGGTGAAGGTTGATTACACGGAGTCTTGGCGGCTTTGCGGTTACATTTTTAACGCAGAGACGCAGGGTTTGGAAAAGGAGGAACAACATATTAACGTATCAACATATCAACCAATCAACTTCTCATTTAACATGCCCATGAAAGTGAAACAGGTAAGGGCCACCGTTATACGCGTGATGCATTTTCCCTGATGCTGCAGGGTATGATTTATGAAAAGAACGGTGAATGGAATGATGCCTTTATTGCCTATCGCAATGCAGCGGAATTATACATTAATACCAATGAAGGTCATTTTTATGGCACTACTTTTCCCGGCCAGTTAAAAAATGATCTGCTCCGCACCGCTTACCGCAACGACTTCCGGGAAGAACTGGAGCATTTATGAGCAACTTTTGCAGACCAGGTTTGATACCGCCTCTCTACCCGGTGGGGGAGAACTCATCATCTTCTGGGAGAATGGCCTGGCACCGGTAAAGCAAGCCGAATACATCGGTTTCTCCCTGCGTTCCAGGAACGGCAACCTGGCTTTTATTGACGACAGGGAATTATTTGAAATTCCTTTTGATCATTCCATCGCAGGCGGCCATGTGGTTCATCCCGGGCAGCTTGGCTCCCTGCTGGTATCGGTTCCCAAATATGTTGCCCAGCCACTTTTTTACCAGCAGGCGTCCATAGTGATCAATGATAAGACCTATGTTCCGCAAGCCGCCCAATGCATAAACGATCTTGCTTTTTCTACATTGAAAGAGCGCTGGTTAAAAGAACTGGCCAAAACACTCACCCGCCTGGCTATTAAAAAAATGGCGGAAATCAGCGCACAGGCCTTGGCAAAAGAAGAAAGTGAAAAGGCTGCTGAAAACGGGAAGGCTACTGGAAAGAAGCAGGCTTCTGTAGCTACGGCTATGGTGTATGGCCTCAAATTGTTCCGGGTAGCCACGGAAAAGCCGGACACCCGCAACTGGCAAAGCCTTCCGCATACCATTTATTTTTCCAGGGTTCCTTTAAAAAAAGGCGAAAACCTGGTCTCCATCCAAGTACAAAGCCTTGGCGGAAAAGGCAAAACCGTGGATGTAAAGCTCCAGGGCACAGGGGGATTGCAGTTTTATTCTCTTTCTACATTGAAGAACTGATCTTTTCCGGACTTGCTGTAGTAGTGGAAGTAGGAAGTAGGATGTCAGAAGTTGGAGGTAGACGGTTTCAGCTTTGCGCCTTTGCGGTTAATAGGATGCTATTTTACATACGTTAGGCATGGCATACCGTGTTCAACCGACCGTATACCCCTCAGTCATTCAGAGCGCAAGCGAAGAATCTGGAGACTACACCTAAGAGAAAGGTATTGTGGTAGCAGGGTATTATGGTATAGAGCGGAGGAACAGGGCGGGAGCGGGCGTTAAATACAAAGCATCCTTTTTTGAAACGCGATGTACGGTGGACGATGGACGGTGGACTGTCTCCCCTTTTATTCACCCGGTCGGATAGTTATCAAAAAGTCTTTCTTTTCAGTTCACAGATCCTTCCCCTAGGGTCAGGATGGGAGCGAGGAGAATGTACATCTTCAAATGTAATAATGCTCATATCGGGTAACAAGGCTACGGTACTAGTCTGCGAGCCGCAGCACTTTGCGGTAAAAATGAAAGGCAACCGCATATTCGCAAAGTCTTCCCGAGCTGTGGTTAATCCTCACCCTTAACTTCAACCTCATCCTCAACCGCAACCTCACCGTTCATCAATTCTATTTTCCGTCAATCCATCTCCTGAATTATTCTTTTTAACCTTAAAGGTTGGAAGTGAATAGTTTAGACAGCATGACCAGTTATGTGCATGCACCATTACCATTAAAAACTTGGTACTATGTGTTGCACAGTACTAATTAAAACCATAGTTTTGTGTTGTTCTAAAAAACGGAGGCCGGCTTTTAAAGGAGGCCGTATGATAAAAAAAGAGCGTTATGAATATTGAAAATACACAAAGCCAGATGCGGAAAGGGATCCTGGAGTACTGCATCCTTTCCATCATCCGCAGGGGTGAGGCTTATCCGAGTGACATCGTTGAGGAGATGCGGGGCGCCAACCTCCAGATCCTGGAAGGAACGCTTTACCCGCTTCTTACCCGCTTGAAAAATGCCGAAATGCTCACCTACCGCTGGGTGGAAAGCAGTTCCGGTCCGCCCCGAAAATATTTTGCACTGACGCCAAAGGGGGAAGCTTTCTACCAGGAGCTCCATCAAACCTGGCAGGAGCTGTCGAACGGTGTCAATGCGCTGACCAACAGAAAAGGTACTTCAGGAACTCAATCATAAACTTCAACCAACGTAAAATGAAAAAGATCATCAACATAAACCTCGCAGGCAGGGTCATCCCGATAGAGGATGCCGCTTACGAAAGTTTGCAACGTTATATTGAGAGTCTCCGGCAGTATTTCTCCAACGAAGAAGGCCGCGATGAGATAATAAATGATATTGAAAGCCGCATTGCGGAACTGATGAATGAAAAGATCCGCAAAGGGGCTACCTCTATAACCGAAGAAGATATGGAAGGCATCATTTCTTCCATGGGACGGGTGAAGGATTTTGAAGAAGCGGATGCATCAGATACAACAACATCATCTTCTGCAGGCACAGGCTATGGAGCCGCTGCCGGAGCGGCACCCGGCCCCGACTACAAATCTGAAAAGAAAGCGAAGCGTGCGAAAACACGTCTTTACCGCGACAATACCGACAAATTACTGGGAGGCGTGTGCTCTGGTATTGCCAATTACCTGGATATGGACCCGGCCATGGTTCGCCTGCTGTTCGCAATCATCACCTTTGGAGGATTTGGTTTCGGCTTTCTTCTTTATATCATTTTATGGATCATCCTTCCGATCAAAAACCTGGATACATTCGTGGGAAAGCGGCTTTTTCGCAACCCCGATGACAAGGTGATCGGTGGAGTGGCCGGCGGACTGGCGGCGTATTTCGGCCGTAACCCGCAAACGATCCGGATCATTTTTGCAGCTCCCCTCATCCTCAACATTTTCTTCAGCCTGATCAATGGCATTTTCTCCCTGTGGCGGTTTGATTACAGCCCGGTAGATATAGCCTTCGGATCCATTACCTCTACGTTCATCCTGGCCTATATCGTTCTCTGGATCGTTTTACCGGAAGCCCGCAGCCCGTATGAAAAAATGGAAATGCGCGGTGAAAAAGTGGATGTGAACAGCATCCGGCAGAACGTACAGGAAAATATGAACGACTTTAAGTCAAGGGCTACAGATTTTGGCGATGAAGTAAAAGATTCGGCAAAACGTTTCAGCGCGCGCGCCCAGGAATTTGCCAATACAAGGAGTAAAACGTTTGCAGCGGAAGCGGCACCGGTTGCCCGCGGTATTGGCCACGCCATTGGCGTACTGTTCAAAGCATTCTTTCTCTTCGTTGCCGGAAGCATTGCTTTCTTTCTCTTTGTGGCCCTGATGATCCTCATCTTCGGCGGTGGTACCGTTCTGTGGCCGGTGAAACAGGCGCTGATGGAATTTGTACTCGCAGGATTCTGGCAGAAAGCGTTCTTCTGGGGAACCATGATCTTTTTCCTGGCCGTTCCGCTGATTGCTTTTATTACCTGGCTGCTGCGCCGCATTATGAAAGTGCGTTCCCAGCGTCATTACCTCGGATGGACCTTCAGTGGATTGTGGGTAATCGGAATTATTTCCCTTGTTGGGCTCATCACGTCACTGGCACAGGATTTCCGTGCCGGTGAAGAAAATGAAGATCTCATTTCCGTTGCCCAGCCTTCAACGGGCAAAATGATTGTGCAGGTTAGCCAGGAGGAAATTTCTTACCGCGAGGACCTGTTTTTTGTGGATGATGAAGATGTAAACGGCTGGGACTTTTCGGACGACAGCCTTAAGCTTGGCAACATCCAGGTTCGTGTTATGACCAGCATGGACAGCAATTACCATGTGGCTGTAATCCGCCATAGCCGCGGGTATAGCAACAAGCAGGCATTTAATCTTGCCAGCCGCATACAATATAATGTAACAAGCCGCGACAGCATCCTGGACCTCGGTAGTGGTTTTGCCATCAACCGGGAGGATAAATACCGGGGCCAGTACGTGCAGGTGAACATATCTGTACCGGTAGGGAAAATGATCCGGTTTGATGAAACCGTTTATGAAAAACTTCATTTACGGGTTCACCTGGGTCGGCGTGGCCGGGGCCGGGAAGAACACTACCATAATTTTCTTCAATACAGGAGCAACGTTGATTACATCATGCAGGCCGGAGACCGGCTGGTACCCGCCGATGGCAGTGATGATGACAATAACCGGGTCGGTCTTGAGACCATCATTGACACGGCAAATGCAAATCAGGATTCCCTGAACCGTACGCAGCCCCTGAACCGGCAGCAGCAGATTGAAGAAGAACAAAAAAGACTACGCCAGGAGTACGAGATGAAAATGCGTGAGCTGGAAAGGGAAAGAAAGCGCACCGGTTACCGCCAGTCTACTGAAAAGGGAACAACCGCTTTCCGCAACAGCCTTCCCTTCTTTTCGATATTAATCTGATTCATGTTGGTTGAAGGAGCTGTGCCTTCTCTCTCGACACAGCAAAAAAGGCTCCGCAAGGGGCCTTTTATTTTAATTGCCGTTGCAGGAGCACAAGCTTTATTTTTGCTTCCTAAATTTTGAAGATGAAGAGCACACCGTTCACGCAAAAGCATATTGAATTGGGCGCTAAGATGGCAGAATTTGCCGGGTATAATATGCCGATTTCTTATTCGGGCATCAATGATGAGCACCACACAGTGCGCAGGAATGCCGGTGTGTTTGATGTCAGCCACATGGGTGAATTTATCCTGAAGGGAGAGCATGCCCTGGACCTTATTCAGCGGGTAACCAGCAATGATGCCTCAAAACTTACGGCCGGGAAAGCCCAATACTCCTGCATGCCCAATGAAACCGGCGGTATCGTGGACGACCTGATTGTTTATTGCATTGAGCCCAATAAAGCATACATGATCGTGGTGAACGCTTCCAATATTGAAAAAGACTGGGACTGGATGCAGAAGTTCAATGATAAGGATGTGGAGATGCACAATGTATCGGAAAAGACCTGCCTCCTGGCTGTGCAGGGACCTAATGCAACAAAGATCCTGCAGCCCCTAACCGATATGGACATCATGAATCTCAAATACTACACGTTTGTAAAAGGAACGTTTGCCGGTGTGAAAAATGTACTGGTGAGCGCAACCGGTTATACGGGTTCCGGCGGTGTGGAGATCTATTTTGAAGATAAGGAAGGAGAAGCCGGACAGATCTGGAACGCTATTTTTGATGCAGGTGGTCCGCAGGGATTAAAGCCCATAGGCCTTGCTGCCCGCGATACGCTCCGGCTGGAAATGGGTTATTGCCTGTATGGAAATGATATTGATGATACAACCTCACCGCTGGAAGCAGGATTGGGATGGATCACCAAGTTCACCAAGGATTTTACAGCCCGCGCCATCCTGGAAGAACAGAAAGCCACAGGTTTGGATCGCAAGCTGATCGGGTTTGAGATGATCGAAAAAGGTATTCCGCGTCATGGGTATGAGATCAAGGCTTTTGATGGCGATACCATCGGGTATGTTTCTTCAGGTACGCAGTCGCCTTCATTAAATAAAGCCATCGGTATGGGTTATGTGCGCAGGATGTATGCGGAACTCGACAACATCATCCACATTAAAGTGCGCGATAAACTGCTCCAGGCCAAAGTGGTGAAAATTCCATTCAGTTAAGCTAACCATATGCCGCTCATTCACCTCACAACTTTTATTGCAGCCCCGCGCGAGCGCGTCTTTGACCTGAGCCGCAGCATTGACCTGCACAAGACATCCATGTCAAAGTATGGCGAAACGCCCATCGGAGGAACCATTGCCGGTTTGATCAACCTGAATGAAGAAGTGACCTGGAAAGCCAAACATTTTTTTAAAGAAAGGATATTAAAGGTGAAGATCTCGGAAATGAAACGCCCCGATATTTTTATCGACGAGCAGGTGGAAGGCGATTTCACCCGCATGAAACACGAACATTATTTTAAGCAGGCTGAAAATGGAACGATCATGATCGACCAGTTTTATTTTGAAATAGCCTACGGTACTTTTGGAAAAATTTTTACCGGCATCTACCTGGAACGGTACCTGCAAAAACTGCTGGAGCAACGCAACAGTACCATTAAATCGGTTGCTGAAGGCAGCCACTGGAAACATTATCTCTCATGACAAACAAACCAACCTTACATACCTGTCTCTCCCCGGCCCTTCTTCACCTGTACGATGTGCGCCATGCCATCGTGGTGGTGATTGATGTGCTGCGTGCAACATCTACCATAGCAACAGCTCTCTACAACGGGGCAAAAGAAATTATTCCTGTGGACACGGTGGAGCGCTGCATGCAACTGGGCACCCAGCTTGGCTGCATCACGGCAGGAGAGCGCGACGGAAAAGTGGCTGAAGGCCTGCAATACGGGAACTCTTCTTTCGAATACCCGAGAGAATTTATCGGGGGCCAGATCCTGGTACTGACTACAACCAACGGTACAAAGCTCCTGCACCTGGCCCTTGCCAAAGGAGCAACGGAAATCACCACGGGGTCTTTCCTGAATTTATCCGCGATCTGCGATCACCTGGCAACCATGAAAAAAAATGTGGTGCTGGCCTGTGCTGCCTGGAAGGATAAAGTGAATATTGAAGACACCCTGTTTGCCGGCGCGGTGGTCGCGCGCATCAAGGAGCATTTTGATGTGAATTGCGATGCCTCGCATATGGCGGAAGTGCTTTACAGGGCGGCAAAACCCGACCTGTATGAATTTATGAAAGCAACCGACGCTTCGCATTATCACCGGCTTACGAACTTCGGACTTGAGAAGGATATCCGTCACTGCCTGACGGAAGACCTGGCAAATATTCTTCCTGTTTACCGCGATGGAAAGCTTTTACTGGAAGAAAATGCTGCTTCGTAGCCAAAAGGAGGCAGCCTGCCGTTTTAAGATAGCTTTTGCCTTTTAAAGGAAGTTTTCATCCCTTCTTTGCCTTACCTTGCAGATTGCCCTTGCGGGTTTGGCTGATAATAAAGGTTTGCTTTTAGAATGGTTCAACCGGCTGTTCATCAGCGAAATCAATAAATCCAAAAATCCGCGCTTTAAACTTAAGGAGATCCTTTGGCTTTACCGCATTTACTGAAATACGTTTATACCCATGGAAGCGATGAAGTTATTCGCCGTGGTAAAAAGATTCATGCTATCGGTTTTGTAGACCTGGTAGAGCATGATGACCTGTTCGGATCTGTTGTTTTCCGCGTAAAGGATGATAATTACTCCACTTTTTACAAGGTTCACATCCAGAATTACAAGGATCCGAAAAGCGTTACGCTTCGCTGTGCCTGCCCGTATAACCTGGGTGACATCTGCCGGCATGAATCGGCTGCGCTCATCCGCCTGCAGGAAATGATCGATAAAGGTCAGCTGCAATCCGATAATATATTGTACGACCAGCGGCACACGGTGGCTAAAATGAAGGCAATCGAATCAAGAACCATACAGCTCCTGGCCGGTCCTGCAGTGTTCAGTGAAGCAGAAACCTACCTCAAAACCAATAAGCCCAAGTTTGAAGTAGCAAAGGATGAAATGGTAAAGGCCTCTGTAAAAATCGACGGTGAAGATTATTCCGTAATCATCCGCCGTAATGAAGAACGCAATTTTGATACAAGCTCCGATTACGAAGATCCCGACCACCTGCTTTGTCTTCCTAAAGTGATCGTTTTCCTGCACCTCCTGTATACGCACGGACAGCATTACTTTGAAACCATCCGGAACTGGGATAAGGAAAAGAACAAGCTGCTGGAAGCTTACGGGTATTCGCTTTCCGACGACCTGCGCGGGAAGTTTGAATTCAATTACAAAGATGGCAAGCCTTTCCTCAGGGTGCTCGATAAAAATATAAAAAGGCTGGCCACTCCGCCCACACCGGCCCCCAGGTTTGAACAGGTTGCCGAGGTGGTGGAAGAAGAAGTGGGTCCAAGGCCGGTTATTGTTACCAAGCGCCTGGGTCTCGTTTTCAATTTTAATAAAACCTCCTATCCTTTCTTTTCCGTTGATGTGGTGGAAGGTGAGATGGATGATGAAAATAATTTTACCGGAACGGTCCAGAAACTCGAACTCTCCAAATACGTGAACCTGGAGGAATACAATGAAGCCGACCGGAATCTCCTGCTGCTTGTGCGCAAACTGGGTGATGCGGAGATCAACAAATATGTGAGCCGCAACTCACCGTTTTCCGGCATCTGGGAAAATATTATTCATCATGAAGGTGATGAGCTGCCGGAAGAAACCCGCAGGCTGATCATTGAATACCTGTTCCCTAAATTCAAAAAAATATTTACCGAAGCGGAAGGGGCCCCGGTGTACGCGCTTCCAAAAGGCAGTGCATTTAAAACGGCGAACCTTGAGCGGCTGGAAGTAGCTTCCCAGGCAATTGTGCCGCATTTCAGCGTCGCTAAAAAAGGTAAAGATTACGAAGTGGAATGCTTTGTAAAACCCGGTGCAGTGGCGTATGGACTGGAAGAAAATGAAGCTTCGGCTTCGCTCTTCTACCTGTACAATCACCAGGTTTACCTTTGGCAGAATACGGAAGCTATCGAGATCATTGAGCAATTCCTGCCCGGCGGGAAAATGCCGATTACGGGTTCCATGTGGAAGGAACTACTTCCTAAACTGGTGATGCCGCTGACGCGTGATTACAAGGTTGACTTTGACCGGTCGCTGGTAGAAGAAATAAAAGACGGCGAGCCGGAAGTAAAATTGTTCCTGCAGGAAAAAGGCGAGTACCTCGTTTTTCAACCGGTGTTCAACTATAAAGGATTTGATACAAAGGCAAAGGAAGGTGAAGAACTGATTTTGCCCCTGGGTGAAAAAGTGGTGATCGTTCGCCGCAACCGTGATGCCGAACGTGGGTTCCTCGAAAAGCTCCAGACCCTGCATTCCAACTTTATTCCTTTTGATGAAGGTTCGGCCCTGGCCCTGAAAGGCGCCGATGTATTAAAGAACAACTGGTTCTTCCTGTTCGTGGATGCGATGGGTGAAACAAAAACGCCTGTATACGGGTTTGAGCAGTTAAAGAATTTCCGTTTCAATACAGCAAAGCCTACCACGCACATTTATATCAGCAGTAACACCGATTGGTTTGACGCGAAAGTGGATATCCTGTTCGGCGACCAGAAAGTTTCTGTTGCGGAAGTAAAGAAAGCACTGGCCAACAAGCAGCAATTCGTTCAGTTGAATGATGGCACACTCGGCATTCTCCCGGAAGACTGGCTGAAAAAGTATTCACTTCTTTTTAAAGTCGGTGAAGGCCGTACGGATAAGCTGAAGCTGTCGCGTTACCACATGAGCGTGATCGATGAGTTGTATGATAACCGCGATGAAGAAGAACTGACCATCCAGCTGGAAGAAAAATATGAACGGATCCGCGAAGTGGATACGATCAAGGAAATTGACCCGCCAGAGCGCCTTCAACCTATTCTTCGTCCTTACCAGGTGGCGGGTTACCAGTGGCTCAACTACCTGCATGAAGTGCAGTGGGGCGGCATTCTCGCCGATGACATGGGTCTTGGTAAAACGGTGCAGGCACTGTCGTTCCTTCAGCATTTTTACGACCGGTACCAGAACTTACTGGCCCTTGTTGTTTGCCCCACTACGCTGATCTATAACTGGGAAAACGAGATCAAAAAATTCACGCCCGATCTAACCTATCATATACACCATGGTCCGCAGCGTACGCGCAATACGGAAGAATTCGCCAGGCACAATGTGATCATCACCACCTACGGCACCCTGCGCAGCGACATCAAGGTATTTTTACAGCTGGGACTTGATTATGTAGTGCTGGATGAATCACAGGCTATTAAAAATCCATCAAGTAAGGTCACAAAAGCGGCAACCCTGCTAAATGCAAAACACCGGCTTTGCATGAGCGGTACACCGCTTCAGAATAACACCTTTGATATTTTTGCGCAGATGAATTTCCTGAACCCGGGCATGCTTGGGTCAGTTGAATTTTTCCGCCAGGAATTTGCGATCCCCATCGATAAGTTTGGTGAGGCTGAACAGAAAGACCATCTGAAAAAGATATTGTACCCGTTCATTTTACGCCGGACAAAAGAGCAGGTTGCCAAAGACCTTCCCGATAAAACCGAGACGATCCTGTTTTGCGAAATGGAAGACGAGCAGCGTAAGATCTATGATGCGTACCGTAACGATTTTCGGAATAAGATCCTGGGCACCATAGAAGAGCAGGGCATCCAGAAATCGCAGCTTACCATTCTGCAGGGATTGATGAAGCTGCGCCAGATCTGCGATTCGCCGGCGATCCTGAATGAAACAGAAAAGTTTGAAAATCATTCCATCAAACTGGAAGAACTTGCAAGAGAAATTGATGAGAATATCGGGAACCATAAAGCCCTGATCTTTTCACAATTCCTGGGCATGCTGGCACTCATCCGCGAAAAACTGGATGAAATCGGCATTAAATACGAATACTTTGATGGAAGCACGTCTGCCCCGGACCGCGAAAAAGCCATCCAGAGTTTCCAGAATGATGACGAGGTGCGTGTATTCCTGATTTCACTGAAAGCCGGTGGTGTAGGTCTGAACCTTACCGCTGCCGATTATGTGTACATTGTTGATCCCTGGTGGAACCCTGCTGTGGAGCAGCAGGCCATTGACCGTACACACAGGATCGGGCAAACAAAAAACATTTTCGCCTACCGGATGATCTGCAAGGATACCATTGAAGACAAGATCATGCAGCTGCAGGAAAAGAAACGTTTGCTGGCCAAAGAGCTGATTGCAGATGATGCAACATTTGTAAAGGCACTGTCCAAAGAAGATGTCCTTTACCTGTTCTCGTAAAAATGCAACCGCAAAGCCGCAAAGATTTGGACATTCCATATCTGACAGATATGGAATGTCTTTTTATAACTGCCACCTGCTAACTGGCAACTGCCAACCTCCCTCCGTCATTCAGAGCGTAGCGAAGAATCTATGAACTGCACCTAAGGAAATGGAATCAGGGATTAGGAATTTGGAATTAGGAGAGATGATAAAAAAACAAGCGTCCTTTTTTAAAACGAAAAGTACGGTGGTCAGTGGACCGTGGACTGCCGACTGCCAACGTTAATTTCCCAGGGACTTTTACGAAGTGGAATCCGTACAAAATTTCCACTCAGCCCCACCATTCACAATCCGGCCCTTTTCATCGCCGTTCGTCCCCGCATTAACGTTATTTAACCCCCCGTCACTTTTCTTGCGAATATCTTCGTAGGCTTAAGACCCGCTTATGAAGCAGCTGACCATACTGACACTTTTATTACTGATACTCGGGCACGGCGCCAGTGCACAAAAAGGTGTCGGCAGCGTCCGCGGTGTTTTGCAGGATTCACTGACTTCCGGCCCGCTGGCCGATGCAATTGTTTCCCTGGTCAATCTCAAGGATTCATCACTTGTATCCTTTACCCTTACCCTGGAGAACGGCCGCTTCGAAATCCGGAATATCGAAGAAGGTGCTTATCATATTGTAGCTTCTTTTGCCGGCCTGCAAACGATGAAAAAACAATTTGCTGTTTCATCCTCAAGCCCGGATGTGGACCTGGGCATAATAAAGATGCTCCGCCATTACAAAGCGCTCGACGAAGTGGTCATTACCGATGAAGCACCTGTTAAAGTAAAAGGTGATACGCTGGCCTACCGGGCCGACGCCTTCAAGACCAAACCAAATGCAACCGTGGAAGACCTTTTAAAGAAACTCCCGGGTGTGCAGGTGGAAAGAGACGGTACGGTTAAAGCCCAGGGAGAGAACGTACAGAAGGTTTACGTGGATGGAAAAGAGTTTTTCGGGAACGATCCGAAGCTGGCTACCAAAAACCTGACTGCCGACATGATTGACCAGGTGGAAGTGTACGATGACATGAGTGAGCAGGCAAAGTTCAATGGTATTGACGACGGCAGCCGTTCAAAAGCCATCAACCTGAAATTAAAAAAAGAGAAAAAGCGCGGCATGTTCGGAAGGGCTAATGCCGGTTATGGTACTTCGGACCGGTACGATGCCAACCTTTCCGCCAATATATTCAAAGGGGCTACGCAAACTTCTGTGATTGCCAAAGCCAACAACACCAACAATATTGGTTTTACCATGAACGACCAGATGGGCATGTTTGGCGGTGGCGGTTTTTCCGGCGGCGGATCGGGCGGGGCAGGTGGTGTGATGATGCGCGGTGGCATGGGCGGCGGTGGTAGCAGCTCGGGTTCGGGTGGTGGAGGAATTACGTCAACCTGGCACTCGGGTATTAACTACCGGGACATGTGGAGTAAAAAGTTTGATGTGAACGGCAGTTATTTTTTCAACCATGCGGGTAATGATAATATGCAGCGCAGCTTCCGGCAATACCTGGGCAATACTAAATTAGACCGCGAGCAGGAAACGTTTTCCAGCCGCGAGAATGATAACCACCGGTTTAATTACAATGTGATCTATAATATTGATTCTTTCAATTCGGTCATTTTTACGCCCAGTGCCAGCATCCAGCGTTCATCAATCATTTCAGACGATACGGTGACAACCTACCGCGAAGGCACCTCGGGGAAATTCATGGAAAGCAACAGCCACAACCTCAGTTCATCTGCAGGATCCGGGTATAACGTGGCCAGTAACCTGGTGTGGAGGCGAAAATTCCGACGCGCGGGCCGTACGTTTTCGGTGAGTCTTTCCGGCACCATCAACAACAATGATCGAGATCTTTACAACACTATTGACGCGGTTTACTATGATGCGAATGGAGCCATCCGGCGCATCGATGATACACGGAATATGAATAATGTGGTCAGTAGGAATAATAATTACAATGTAAACGCATCCTATACCGAACCCATTGGCCGCAGTAAAGTTCTTGAGTTTAATTACAGCCATGGTAATAACCGCAGCGAATCGGACCGCAGAACGCTGGATTACAGTGGCAGTTCGGGCAAGTATGACTTGATTGTTGATTCCCTGAGCAACCATTTCCAGAACAGGAACGAATCGCACCGCTTTGGTACCAATTTCCGGGTGGTAAAGAAAAAATATAATTACCAGCTGGGTTTCTCTGCCCAGAATACGGTGCTGGCCAGCAACAATCTTTCCCAAAATCAGAAAACCACAAACCGATACCGGAACCTGTTCCCGACTGCTTCTTTCAATTACCAGTTTGCCCGCAGCAAAAGCCTGCGCTTCAATTACCGCGGGCGTACGAGCCAACCGGGCATTACTCAATTGCAGAATGTTCCGGATTACAGCCGCTTCCCGTACGTGTATATCGGTAATCCAAACCTTGACCAGGAGTTTGGTCACACCATCGGACTTACCTATAATCAGTTTGATGTGGTAAAGTTCAGGAACTTCTTTACCTACGTTAATTACAGTACCACGCAAAACAAGATCACCAATTCCGTTACCCAGAAAGACGGTGTGGAATACACAACGCCGGTAAACCTGAACGGGTCGTTCAGCGTGAACGGAGCGGTGAACTTTGGCCTTCCCATAAAAAAAATGAAGGGCGGCAACTTCAACACCAACAGCCGCATGTATTATGTGCGCGATGTAAACCTGATAAACGGGGTGGTGAATTTTACCAATAACCTCTCTCTTGGAGAGGATCTCCGCCTGAGTTATAATTATAAAGAGAAGCTTGATCTGGGCCTGTCTGCGGGGGTGACGTATAATTCGGTTTCATCCAGTGCCAACAAGCAGCAGGACCAGGACTATTTCATGCATACCTATTCGGCCGATATCACTTATGTTTTCCCGAAAGGATTTATCCTGTCTACTGATTTTGATTATACATTCAATACCGGTCGCACCGATGGCTTCAACCGCAATTATGCCCTATGGAACGGTGGATTGGCAAAAGAAGTGTTTAAAAGCAAGCGCGGAGAGTTGAAGCTAACCGTATTCGACATCCTGAAGCAGAACCTGAGTTTGAACCGCAATGTGAACAGTTATTATATCGAGGACGTGCAGAGCACCGTGGTTCAGCGATTTGCCATGCTTACGTTCTCGTACAAATTAAACCGTATGGGTGGAAAGACGATGCCGAACGGGCAGGGGCCGCAGCGGGGCGGCCGGGGCGGAAATTTCACCATAACTCAATAACCGGAAATCGTCCAGCAATAAAAAAGCCTCCCGGGCAACGGGAGGCTTTTTTTTATCTAAGTGTTCTTTTCTTCGCCGGAACGTAACTGCGGGCTACGTAAGAGTTTCCAAAAATAAGAACACCTAAAATAGATTTCATGAAACGGCCCATGTTGAAAGACGGTTTGTAGTACTGCTTGTAGATTTCTACTTCCTGGTGGGCATGAACGATACTTCTGTTTTTCATATTGGATGAGTTTATGTGGAAAATTGGTTAAGAAATGTAAGCATTTATTCTGAAAGAACGAAGCTTTTATCTATTTTGGTGCCCAAACCAAAAAAAAATCCTGATTACTTATGAAAATCAACCTTCTCCGGCTGCTTGTAGTTTTTTTTGTATGTGTAAGCCTGTCCTCGGTGGCCCAGGTGCGCCTGCCGGTATCAAACAATGGACTGCGTACGGATCTCCAGAAAGTTATTGACGATTACTCGAAGCAGTTTGCGCATATCAAGGGTGATATGCAGGCCCAGAACCCACAGACGGTTGATTATGCATCGCAGGTCCAGTTAAGCGGGTCGGAGGAATGCCTGATCACGCAATACAGCGGTGCCCGTCCCATTTACAGTTTCCAGGCGGTGATGCTGACCACGGAAGATTTTGAGGAAGCCACCAAAAAATACAAATGGCTTTACAACCAGCTTAAAGGCATGACCATCCGCCTGAACCACGATTACACCTTCAGCCTTGCCGGTGATTATGAAGCTCCGGATGAAAGCAGGAAATTTACGAGTTGTATCATGCACCTGTTGCCGGCTGCCACCAACCTGCCCAAGCTGAAAGTGGAAGTAACCATGCAATTTGCCTTTCCGGAATGGAAGGTTAACCTGCTGGTGTATGAAAGGGAGCGTGAAGACAATGAAAGGGGAAAGCTGGAAGAAGACGCTGAATAAAAATAGAAACCGCAAAGTCGCAGAGGTCGACATTCCATATCTGACAGATATGGAATGTCTTTTTCAGAAACTTCGCGACTTTGCAGTAAACTCTTATTGCTGGATCATGATGGTTCCCGGACGGCCGCCGCGGTTCTGGCGCATTTCTTCAAAAATTTTATCGCGCTCCCTGGTGAATTCAACAGCGGTCACTTTCTTTCCCTCTTTAGGCTCCCTGATCTTCGACACATTTACTTTCGGAGAAATTTCCAGCGCCCTGTATACCGTGCGCCCGTTGTTCAAATCCAGTTCCAGGATCAAACCCGGGAGCTGTCCCTGGTAGTCCGGGCCGGCTGGAACAGGAATGTCCGTGGTAAACCAGGCAATGATGTTCGCCGTATCCGGGATTTCCGTTCTTTTCATTTCGCCATTTTCCATGGTGGTCATCGGGCGGGTGCCGATGCGCTGGGCAGTGGCCTTGCGCGCCGTATAATTTAAAATAGTTTTTGTTTCATCGGATAATTTCCAGGATAATTTCCGGATGCTGTCGGTAACCACAAAGCTTCTTTCCATTATTTCTCTCTGCGAAACAGAAGTTCCGTTAGTAAAGTTGTGATACGCCACATCATTGACTCCGGCCATCCGCATTATCATGCGGTTACCACCACTGTTGCTTTCAATAACACCCGGATTTTCTTCAGCAGCGTTCGGAAGATATTGCCAGAGCGACTGGTTGGCGGAGAACAGTAATTCAAACTGGTCTTTTCTTGTTGGTGGTATTTGCGGTGCATCTTCTGCAGGTCCGAAGCGGCGCATATTCATCTGCATGGTGCGCTCATAAACCACCTTTCCTTCTTTTGTTTGTGCGCCTGCAATGGCGGCGATTCCAAGGCATAGCGAGCAAAGTATTTTTTTCATCATATAAGCTTTTGCCAAAAGTATCTCAAGCAAATCCTAAATGCGGTTAACCTCCGTTGAAACTACGTTAATAATGGTTAAAGCATGTATGAACGGCAATCTGAAAAGGGTACTTTTGCCGGGATGCAACGGTTCAAAAATACAAGGCTGTTACCCCTGCTCATGGGACTGACCATCCTGATTATTGGCGGGTTCCAGGTATACTGGCTGAATAAGACCTTTGAACGTGAAGAACGCACCCTGGAAATGCGCTCGAACATTTTATTCCGCGAAACCGTTCTTTCCCTGCAGGCATCCAAACTGAAACTGGATCGCGTGGGTTCCGATTCTTCCATCCGCGTGATGCTTCCAAAAGGAAAACGTGTACCCCTGAGCATGGAAATTGCCCCTGACCAGAAAGTGGTATCGCTGGTAAACGCGATGCGCGAACAGGCACGCGATTCATTAACGGTTAATAAAGAAGTTTTTTATAAGCGCCGGGAAGGAAAACCGCTCCATCGCCGGGAACGCATGATGCAGTTTCTTTATGATGTTGATTCCCTGCAGGATTCTATTCGTGTTATGGAGATCAGTAATCTTTATACACGCCGGATGAATGCACAGGGCCTTTCGGTTCCTTTTGCCATATCACGCGTAGACACTGCCAAAGAAGAGCGGGTGTACAATGAAGTAACACTTGGTTTCGCCCGTCCCATCACCTACCGTCTTGAATTGGGGAATACCTTTCCTTTCCTGCTCCGGCGCATCAGTGCCGCTATTCTCTTTTCCGTTTTCCTGATCGGTGTTACGTTGTTATCCTTTTCGCTTCTGTACCGGAACCTGTTGCGGCAGCAGCGACTGGCCATCATTAAAAATGATTTTATCTCCAATATTACCCACGAACTGAAAACACCGATTGCCACGGTAAGTGTGGCCATTGAAGCGCTCCGTAGTTTCAATGCGCACATGGATCCGGCACGGCAGAAAGAATACCTCGACATTTCAGCCAATGAACTGCAGCGGCTTTCCCTGCTGGTTGATAAAGTGCTGAAACTTTCGATGTTTGAAAAGCGTGAAGTTGAATTGCAGTACGAGATGCTTGACATGAACGTGCTGGTGCAAGAAGTAGCTGCGTCCATGCGGTTGCAGTTTGAAAAACACGGCGCCGAAGTTACCACGCATTCCGAAGGGGAAACCACCCTTGAAGGCGACCGCCTGCACCTGGTTTCTGTGATCTTTAACCTGTTGGATAATGCGCTGAAGTACAGTTCAGAAAATCCCCGGATTGGGTTGCTCCTCAAAGGTGAAGCGGACAAAGTAGTGCTGGAAGTGAGCGACAGCGGCATCGGCATCCCCGCAGAATACCGTGACCGGATATTCGAAAAATTCTTCCGGGTTCCTACGGGTAACCTGCACAATGCAAAAGGCTACGGGCTTGGACTGAGTTACGTTTCCCACGTGGTTAAAAAGCACCGCGGAACCATCCGGGTGGAATCTTCCGAAGGACAAGGCAGCCGCTTTGTGATTACCTTACCAAAAAATAAGGCATGAGCAAGGCAAAGGTTCTTTATGTAGAGGATGAGATCTTCCTCGCAAAAATTGTAGCCGAAACGCTCCAGGGTAAAGGGTACGATGTCACCATGGTGCACGATGGCGCCCAGGCACTGGCCCGGTTCAACTCCTTTCAGCCCGACGTGTGTGTGCTGGACATCATGCTTCCTAACAAAGATGGATTCACCATTGCCGATGAAATCAGGGATAAGAATACGGAAGTTCCCATTATTTTTCTCAGTGCCAAATCCGCTACACAGGACGTGGTAAACGGATTCAAGATGGGCGCGAATGATTACATCCGTAAACCATTCAGCATGGAAGAACTGATGGTACGGATTGAAAATGTTTTAAAAAAACACACGGCCACTTCCGATACCACAGATGAAGAGCTGCCTATGGGCCAGTATGCTTTTAATACCCGCCGGCAAACCCTCAACCATCCCACCGAACATAAAAAACTTTCTTTCCGCGAAAGTGAACTGCTGAAGTTGCTTTACCAGAATCGCAACCAGATTGTGGAACGCCGCGACATCCTGAACCTGTTATGGGGAAGTGATTCCTTTTTCAACAGCCGAAACCTGGATGTATACATTACCAAGCTTCGCAATTACCTGAAGCTTGATCCTACCATAGAAATCATTACCATCAAAGGTGTTGGCTACCGCTTTGTGATGAGCTAACATGGCACTATATTTTACTATGCTTCTTCATGGCACATGTACTGGGGCGGTATAAGAAGGCTCTGATGATTACAGCCGCTATACTGGTTGTACTTATTATTTCATTGCTGCTTGCCGTAAAACATTACGTAGAGCCGGTACTGCGTGATCGCCTGCGCGTATTCATTGTACATGGGTCGGATAGTTTATACACGTACAACCTGGGCGGACTTAAAGCTTCCTTTTTCGGGGGGAGTGTTGAAGTGCACGATCTGCGGGTGCAGGTAGACAGCGCGCGGTTCAAAGTACTGCAACAGCGGTCCGCACTGCCTCCGCTAACCCTTGAGCTGGAACTGAAGAAAGGCCGCATACGCGGGATCGGCGTCATTCCACTGCTGTTTGGTAAGAAGATTAAAATCAAAGAGATCCTGTCACAGGAAGCCGATATCCGTATTTCGAGACACCTGTCGGGCGATACTAATGTAATGACGCAGGTGCCGCTCTGGAAAGCCATACAACCCGATATCAGCCGCATTGAAGTAAACAGGATCAACCTCGATGGCGTTAAGCTTTTGTACCGTCATGCGGATACGGCCCGCTCGGTGAAATTGCAATTCGACAGGTGTGAAGCGAAATTTGATGATGTGGTAATCGACAGCGCATCAACTCATGATGTATCAAGACTTGGTTTTTCAAAAGAAATGTGGTTCCGTTTCCACGACCTCAAATTCCGCTCACCCGATTCAACCCTTAAGATGAAAGCGGAATGGATCACATATTCATCGCGCAGCGGAACCCTCGATATCGACTCGTTCAAGATGCAGCCTACGCTGGAGGAAAAAGAAGATTTTTATAAAGCGGTCCGCACACAAACCTCCATGAATGTGATCATGCTGGATAAAACCAGGCTGGTAAACTTCCGGCTCGATAAGTTCCTGAGGAAGGACATGCTTCATGCAGACAGCCTGGTATTCAGGAACCCTGAATTCTCTGTTTTTATTGACCGGACAATGCCGGGTGAATACCGGAACAGGGTAGGACAGTTTCCGCACCAGCGGCTGCTCAAATCACTTTTCCATATCAATATTGCGCATGTAAGAGCAATAGGATTGAAGCTTCAATACATTGAAAGCTTCCGCGAAAAAGGTGAAACAACCGTGCAGCTGGATAACATCGGGCTAACGGCCGCCAACCTTACAAACGATTCGCAGGCGATCCGCAAGAACCGTTTTTGTACCGTTGATTTACGGGGAACAATCCTGGGCAGCAGCCCGGTTGAAACATCGTTCCGCTTTTACCTTGACTCAGCGAACGGTCGCTTTGATGCCAGCGGCAGGGTGCGTAATGTAAATGCTTCCCAGCTTAATGCTCTCTCCCCGGCAGCATCACCCATGAAAGTGCAGAGTGTTGCCATTGAGGAAGTAGCTTTCCGGTTGCAGGGTGAAGATTTTGGTGCAAAGGGTGAAGTACGCATGCGGTATAACAACCTGGCGGTGGTGATGCAAAAAGTAAACGAAAAAACCGGAGCGGTAACACCATCAGGATTCATGACGAAGGTGATCAATAAGCATGTATTATGGCCTCAAAACCCGGGCCCGGGTGGTGTGGAACGCACGTCACCGGATACACGGTTCTCAAGGATGACAACTGTTCCTTTTTTCGGAATGCTCTGGAAGACAATCATGGCCGGGATGCAGAATATCATGACAAAATCTGCCGCATAATAAAGGGAGGCTTAAATTTAAAAAATGAACCGTGTTGCCTATTGTGCGGGAAGCATTTTTACAGGGGAAAGTTTCGAGGATGATAAGGCTGTACTGGCAGAATCGGGATGGGTAAAAGACTTGGTGCCGTTTTCCGGAATTCCTTCGGGGTACCTGGTGCGCCAGCTTGAGAACGCCGTGCTGGTGCCGGCATTTATAGACCTCCAGATCTATGGAGCAAATAAAAAATTATTCTCTGCACATACCACCATCGATGCGTTGTATGATCTCTACATCTATTGTACGGGAGGTGGTGCCTGTGTTTTTCTTCCAACGGTTGCTACCAATAGCAAAGAGGTTTTTTATAAAGCCATAGATGTTGTGCGCGCGTATTGGTTGCAGGGTGGTAAAGGCGTTGGCGGAGTACACCTTGAAGGTCCATGGATCAATAAAAAGAAAAGAGGTGCACACCTGGAAGAGTTTATTCATGCACCTGATGCAAATGAATTAACCGATTTACTCGAGCATGGGAAAGATGTCATAAAAATGATCACGCTGGCCCCGGAAGTGTGTACTCCGGAAATCATCAGCACCATCAGTAAAAGTGGAATCATAGTATCGGCCGGTCACAGCGACTGCAGCTTCCGGGAAGGGATGAACGCTTTTGATATGGGTATCCCGGCGGCCACGCACCTTTTTAATGCCATGAGTCCTCTGCAGCACCGTGAGCCGGGACTGGTGGGAGCGTGCTTTCAGCATCCCCAGGTGCAGGCCAGCATTATTGCTGACGGCTACCATGTGCAGTATGAAGCTATTTCCATTGCTAAAAAAATAATGGGCGACCGGCTGTTTGCGATAACGGATGCCGTAACGGACACAAATGAAGGTCCTTACCGCCATACACTGGAAGAAGACCGGTATACCTGTAACGGAACACTCAGCGGATCAGCACTCACCATGCATCAATCGTTTGTTAACCTTGTTGAGCGCGCAGGCGTTGATAAAGCGGAAGCGCTGAGGATGTGCAGCCTGTACCCGGCAAGGCTGATGGGCTGGGATAATACATATGGAAGAATTGCGCCGGGATTTGCGGCGCAATTTGCTGTGCTTGACAGGCAACTCGGCCTGGTGGATGTGGTTGCCTGATCACTACAGGTTTCATGGAAACCGTGCTGCTCTTCTTTCTTCTTGAATATTGAACAAACCAGGCAATAGTGAAGGTTGGAATAAAATCCAGGCCCGGCATGATTTCCTCTATAAAATTGAACACACCACCAAAGAATCCTTTGGCGCCGCCAAACATCCGCATAAATACAAGCGCGGAAATCGGGGCCCAAACAATATCGAGGAACTCACCAAGAAAAGGAATCCCATATGTCGCATATCCTAAAAAATCCATCAGCAGGCAGGCGGCGAGGGAAGGCATAGGTTTTTCTGCAACGGGTACAGCGGATTGCTTTTGAAAAAGGAGTCTCTTCATTTTTGGATCTATGTGTTTTTAATGATCATAATGACGGTGTAATACTCTGCAGGGTTGTATGGCATGCATTTCGGAGAAATAAATTATGGCCGACATTAACATTGGTACATCGGGGTGGAGTTACAAGCACTGGAGGGAGTTGTTTTACCCACCGAAGCTGAGAGCCGCCGACTGGCTTTCTTTCTATTCGCGTTTTTTCACCACCACGGAGATCAACGGGAGCTTTTACCGCATGCCTGCCGAAGAACACGTAATCAACTGGACACGCCAGGTACCGCCTGGTTTTCTTTTTTGTCCGAAGATGAGCCGCTTTGTTACACACATGAAAAAGCTCAACGACCCGGAGGAACCGCTGGAACGTTTCTTTGAAGTGTTTGAGCCGATGCGGCCGATGATGGGTCCCGTATTGTTGCAGCTTCCGCCGATGCTGGCTTTCCATTACGACAAGGCTGATTATTTTTTTTCACTGCTGCGCCGGAAGTATGGCAAATACCAGTTTGTAATTGAAGTGCGCCACAACAGCTGGATGCACGATGACAGTCTTACATTGATGACAAAATATGATATTGGTTTTGTGATTTCGCAGAGTGGCGTTGACTGGCCTTATTCGGAAATGGTGACGGCTAAAAATATTTATGTGCGGTTCCACGGGCCAAAGGAGCTGTATGCTTCTTCTTATACGAATGAAATGCTGGAGAGCTTTGCGGATAAGTTTCTCCGTTGGGTAGCTGAAGGCCACACCATATGGGCTTACTTCAACAACGACATATACGGCTATGCGCCGGAGGATGCGAAACGGTTAACCTGGATCCTGGAGCGAAAACAAAAAGAGCAATGAAAAATGTTCATTGCTCTTTTCCTATCGGTTCTGTTTTCACAGGCCAGTATCTTCTTTGTCATCGTCTTCGTCATCCACCACTTCATCGTCCGTGTCTATAATCAGGTCATTGTCATTGAAATCCTCATCATCCAGTTCATCACCATCTTCTTCCAGTTCAATTTCATATTCATCTTCGTCACCTTCGAGGTCGTCTTCATCACCCAGTATGAGATCATCTTCCGTTACTTCATCTTCTTCTTCCTCCAGGTGCTGGCCGTTTACCGGCTTTACCACCTCCGAGGAACGCTCGATGAGCATGTTCTGCAGGAGGTTGGGAAATTCGTTTTCGTTCTTTTTCATAACCCCATTTTTATTATGGGATAAAAATCCTGTGCCAAAGCACAGACCGGCTGCGGCCCGAAATGATTCCCGGCCAAAACCGTTCAAAATCAGGTTGCTGCGGTTCAAAGCCGGCCGCCGGGAGGTTCAGGCTCCGGTGTAGAAGATTTTATCCGATTAAGGATCCGTCTGGCAGGGGTCAAAGCTGAGATAAAGTTGACTTACCTGTTTGCTTCCAGGATCATATCACTGTAAGAAACAGCTATGTAATCGGCTGGCCGGATCTGTAATACATCCGTATAAAAGCCGCATTGCTCCCGAAGCTTTTCCAGCCCGATGTCGCCATCGCGGTCAATGGCCTCTATCTCAAGGAAGGTTCCCAGTCCTTTTACCGTATCAAAGTGAAACTTCACGTTATCAATAAAATAGATCCTGCGTTTTTTATCGACAACGGTTTTAATTCCCAATGCTTCGGTAAGAATAGCTTTCAGGGCAGCATCGGGTTGATGCTGGTAAAGAATGACGTTGGAGATTTTGGCACCGGCTGCATCCTCGCGGTGATAATGAATAAGGGCATGCTCAATGGTTCCCTCGCGAAGCTTCATCCGCCCGTTAGGAACATTGAAGTAGGTGTCTGTTTGATGGTCTTCACCAATGAAAAGAGGGCTGAATTTCTGAAGTCTTTCCTGGGCAGAAGATAAGTTATCACAAATGGCTTTGCATTCGAAGTTCAGATGCATTTATCAAAGATAACTTAGCGAACCTTTGCGACTTTGCGGTTTAAAAGAAAGGCAACCGCAAAGTCGCAAAGCTGGCTGCTACTGCTCATTAGCATCGCGCTTACTGGAAATAGAAAACTGATTGAGCACCAGTAAAGAAACACTGAATAAAAGCACGTGCAGCGTGTAGCGTGAAGCGAGCAGCGCCTCCCTACTTAGACACAATCAGATCCGGTGTTCCATCCGGATCATTCTTCGCCGTTCCGGAAGACTTTAAATTTCTTCCGTTGATCAGCAGCAACCCGGCAACGTGCGGCGTGGCCATGGAAGTTCCGCTGAGCCGCGCATACCGGCCATCAGTCCAGGTGGAGACGATGCGCACACCGGGTGCCGCATAGTCAACCGCGTCGTTCCCGTAGTTGGAAAAGGATGCAAAAGTATCCAGGCTGTCTACAGCCGAAACCGTAAAAAGATTGGTTCCGTTGGCCCGTCCGGGAGAAAACTGGATCGCCGGTTTACTATCGTTGCCGGCAGCCATCGCAATAAGGATTCCACGGGAAGATGTGTTCAGCACGGCCTGGTCCAGTACTTCAGACACCGTTTCTTCACCCAGACTCATATTGACCACATCACCGGCTTTTGCGTTGGAGTTAACATACGAAAGCGCCTGGATGATCGAGGATAAGGTTCCTTCGCCTTCCTTGTTCAGCACGCGAAGGGAAACCAGGGTAGCGTTGGAAGCAACACCAAGGGTTCCGATTTCATTGTTTTTTGCACCGATGATGCCGGCAACGTGCGTTCCGTGCCCGTTCTCATCATCTGCGGAGGGTATGTTCGGTAGAAACGAGCGGCTGCGGGCGGAATCCACATTCAGGTCGGGGTGATTCAGGTCGATGCCGGTATCAATGACCCATGCAGTTTTTCCACGTCCATCACCATAACCTACCTTGTTTACGTTCCAGGTAATGCGGGTGGGATCAACCACTTTAAAACAGGCACCGAGCGCAATGATACGGTCGGGCTCAACAATGCTAACCCGGCTGTCAGCCTGGAGACTCCTCACCTGCTCGTCCGTAAGTTTGGCCACAAAGCCGCTGACTTCACCGGGAAAAGAAGCTAACAGGGAGGATTCTTCAATGTTATGCCGCTGCAAAACCGTTGAGCTCATCCTTGCCACGGAACCGGCAGAAGCCACCCTCAGGTCGGAGGCTGCTTTATAAGCAACAATGTACTGTCCACGGATGATCTCACCATCGCGAACCGAGCGGCCCACGGTACAATTTTCAGCTTCTGCAGGTGCCAGGGTATCTTTCTTACTGCAGCTTGCCAGCACCAATCCGGCAAAAACAAAGGACACAATTCGGTTCAGCATGGATAAATTGTTTTTAAAGATGGGTTTTTCAAAAGAATTGGAAAGAGGCTAACCTTTTCAGGCGCTTAAGGCGGGCAGTCCCTATGAGCAAGCATTATGCCGCATGCCGGTAAAAATGTAAGCAGAATGTGAAGGTTTGTTATTCGTAGATGAAACCGGAAATATGACCGGTGAAACAAAAAAATAAGGCGGCGAATGCATAAAAGGTTAATTTAAATTCCGAACCAATTTTATATGGATACGAATAACCAGGATTCCCCTTCGGGCGCACAAAACACCGGACCTTCCAGGCGATCTTTTCTGAAACGAACGGGTGCTTTAGCCGCGCTGGCGCTTACTCCTGCAACCGTGCTTAAAGCCGGTGAAAAGGACGAGGACATTGCCGCTTACTTCGAAAAAATGGATGTTTCCCTTGAAGTGAACGGCGTAAAACATAACCTGAACATTGAGCCGCGTGTAACCCTGCTCGACCTGCTGCGTGAGCATCTTCATTTAACCGGTACCAAAAAAGGCTGTGACCATGGGCAATGCGGTGCCTGCACCGTGCATGTGGATGGACGACGGATAAATTCCTGCCTGACCCTGGCAGTGATGCAGGAAGGAAAAAAAGTAACCACTATTGAAGGGCTGGCGAAAGGCGATGAGCTGCACCCGATGCAGGAAGCGTTTATCAAACACGATGGATTCCAGTGCGGTTACTGCACACCAGGACAAATTATGTCGGCCGTAGCCTGCGTACGCGAAGGGCATGCAGGCAATGATGCAGAGATCCGTGAATACATGAGCGGGAACATCTGCCGGTGCGGCGCCTATTCCAACATTGTAGCGGCCATTAAAGAAGTAAAAGAAAAAGGAGGCAGCCTGTGATCAACTTTCAATACGTGCGAGCCGCCAATGAAAAAGCAGCCGTGCAGGCACTGGCCAAAGATCCGAAGGCACGCCTCATTGCCGGCGGTACCAACCTGCTCGACCTGATGAAGAAGGGTGTGATGAACCCCGAAAAGCTTATCGACATTAACAAGCTTCCGCTGAAACGCATCGATAACGATCCGAAAAAGATCCGAATTGGTGCACTGGCGCTGAACGCCGATGTTGCTGAAGACGTAGACATCACCAGGAAGTATCCTTTACTTGGCATGGCCCTGCAGGCCGGCGCTTCGGCCCAGCTGCGCAACATGGCTACCGTTGGCGGCAACATGATGCAGCGCACCCGATGTCCGTATTTCTACAACACCGATCTTCCCTGTAATAAACGTCAGCCCGGTTCAGGATGCGGCGCCCTGAAGGGATACAACAGGATGCACGCGATCTTCGGTGCTTCCGATCTTTGCATTGCGGTTCACCCGAGTGATATGTGCATTGCACTCGCAGCACTGGATGCTGTTGTGGTTGCGCAAGGTGCAAAAGGTGAACGCAGGATTCCTTTCCTTGATTTTCACCGCCTGCCGGGTGATAAGCCCCAGCTGGATAACAACCTGCAGCCAGGAGAACTTATTACCTGGGTAGAGATCCCGGAAAATAATTTCGCGCAGCATTATCATTATTTAAAGATCCGTGACCGTGCTTCCTATGCTTTTGCATTGATTTCCGTTGCGGCAGCGTTGCACCTGGATGGAAACACCATCCGCGATGCGCGGCTGGCCATGGGGGGAGTGGCGCACAAGCCCTGGCGCCTGAAGGAAGCCGAAGCGTTTCTCAAAGGTAAATCAGCGACGGAAAAAACGTTTGCCGATGCGGCGCAAATCGCCATGAAAGGCGCAAAGGGATATGGTGACAATAATTTCAAACTGAAGCTGGCGCCTGCAGCCATTGCAGAAGCATTAAAGCTGGCGCGTGATAAAAGCTAAACCACATGGACAAGCAAAACGATTTCTTTTTTGATACGGCCCCCTCATTTGCCGATGATGATCGCGTTGATGGCAAAGCCAAGGTAACCGGTGCGGCACAATTCTCGGCAGAGTTCCGGATTCCGAACCTCACGTACGGCGTATTGGTGGGCAGCACCATTGCCAAAGGAAGCATTGCGTCGCTGGATGTAAAAGCTGCCGGCAATGCGCCCGGTGTGATTTCCATTATCACGTACCAAAATGCACCCGACATCCCTGGTTATGATGCCGGGGCCAACCCGGCGAAAGGTCCAACCTGGGGTGGAGGCCTGAAGATCTTCAACACCGAAAATATTTATTACTACGGGCAGCCCATTGCCCTGGTGATTGCCGATACGTTTGAACGAGCCTGGGACGCGGCTTCCAAAGTAAAAGCAACGTATAAAAAATCAGCACACGCAACAGAGCTCGAAAAAAACAAGGATAAGGCACCGGAGCCAAAGAACCCACGTCATGCCGATTACAAAAGGGGCGAAGGCAATGTGTACCGCAACGCGCCGGTGGTTGTGGAAGGAGAATACCATATGCCCATCGAAGTGCATCACCCGATGGAGCCGCATGCTACCATTGCTGTGTGGGATGGTCCGGATAAGGTAACGGTTTATGAAAAAACCCAGGGTGTGAAAGATGCCCAGCGGTCGATCATGAACGCATTTAAGCTAAAGGAAGAAAACGTAAAGATCATAGCGCATTTTGTAGGTGGCGGATTTGGCGCCGCGCTTCGTACCTGGCCGCATGCTATTGCTGCCGTGATGGGCGCGCGCAAAACGGGACGTCCGTTAAAGCTGGTGCTGCATCGCGAACAGATGTTCAACAATGTGGGTTACCGGCCGATGGCGATACAAAAAGTTGGATTAGGCGCCACCAAAGAAGGAAAGCTGACCGGCATTACACATGAAGCTTATTCGCAAACATCGAGCTATGAAGAATTCAGCGAAGGCATTACCGCGATGAGCCGGTTCATGTATGCCTGTCCGAATGTGTTTACAAAATACCGTGTTGTTCCGTTAGACCTGAGCACACCTACGTGGATGCGCGGTCCGGGTGAAGCCACCGGGTCATTTGCCCTCGAATCGGCAATGGACGAACTGGCGTACGCGCTCGATATTGACCCGATTGAATTACGCCTGCGCAACTATGCGGAAACAGATCCTGAACGAAACAGGCCTTTCTCCAGCAAATTTTTAAAGGAGTGTTATACCATGGGTGCGGATGCCATCGGGTGGTGGCAGCGCAATCGTACGCCCCGTTCCATGCAGGAAGACGGCTGGCTTGTTGGTTATGGTATTTCTTCCGGAACCTTTGGGGCCTTTCGGGGTGCCGCCTCTGTATTTGCACGGTTGAACAGTGATGGTACGCTCGTGCTGCAAAGTGCCGTGAGTGACAGCGGTCCCGGAACAGCAACGGCCATGACACAGATCGCTTCTTCATCATTGGGGATCGCCCCGGATAAAATCAAATTTCAACTTGGTGATTCTTCACTGCCGCCCGGTCCCACCCAGGGAGGATCGATGACGACAGCAACTTTGGGTTCAGCCGTTCATGAAGCCGGGGAAGCCATCAAACAAAAACTGGCTGAGCTGGTGGTAACACACGGACATTTTCATGAAGCCAAAAGAGAAGAGCTGGTATTTCGTGATGGAACCATCAGTATGAAAAATGATCCTTCCAAAAAAATTACCTATGCCGACCTGCTGAAAGCTGCGGGCCAGACGAATATAGAACTGACACAGGAGTCGAAGCCCAAAGGCGGAACGAACTTGTCGATGTATTCATTCTCCGTTCATTTTGTAAAAGTGGCGGTGCATCCTACAACCGGTGTGGTGCGCGTAAAGAGAATTGTTACCTGTGGTGATGCCGGGAAGATCGTAAGTCCGAAAACTGCTGCTTCACAAATGATCGGCGGTGCTACCGGCGGAATCGGCATGGCCCTTACCGAAGAAGCGGTGATCGACCACCGGTATGGCCGGATTGTCAACAACAATTTAGCGGATTACCATTTGCCGGTGCATGCTGATACGCCGCATATTGAAGTACTGTTCGTCGACAAGCCCGACCCGGTCATTAACCCGATGGGATCAAAAGGTATGGGAGAAATTGCATTGATAGGCTTTGCGCCAGCAGTGGCCAATGCAGTTTTTCATGCAACCGGGAAGCGGATAAGGTCGTTACCGATTACGCCGGATAAAGTGATTTAGGGAAGGCTGCGAGCTTCTCGCTTTTCGCATCTCTGCGAAAAATTTGCGCCTTTGCGGTTAAAATGCAACCGCAAAGGCGCCAAGGAATGCGCTGTGAATAACCCTGTTTATAACTGGTGCAATTCGTTTATTGAACAATATTGGGGAAAGGAACACTACTTGTCCTACAATGGGAAACGTATTATATGAATTGGTGTTTTCAGAATCAGTGCGAAAGAGCAGCCTATCACGAAAGCGGGCATATCGTATTTGCTTACCTCTGCGGTTACCGTTGTGAAGGCGTACAGCTGGAACGGAAAACGGAAAAAGAAATGGTACTGTGGTCAGGGCATAGCTATATCGATTACGGAAAGGATTGCTTTTACGTTTCCAAATTTATCGGCGGCGATGCGGATGTCGCTTTCTTTGAAACACTGCATCCGTCAGAACATGCCGAAGCTGCTGCTGTTGCTCATCGAATAGCACAGGTTTTCCTGGCCGGTTCCCTGGCGGAAGCCATTTATGCCAACAATGGAAACACCAATATCAATTTCCCGATTGATGTGGAATGGCTGGACCTGGTACGGGTTGAATTCCTGAATTATGCATTAACAAACCTGCACTGTAATCACAATGCAGAGGAGTTTATTACTGCCCTGTTTACACAAATGCTGAAAAAGCTGCAAGCACCTGAGGTATGGTATGCCATCGAGCATTTGGGCAAGCTGTTACGCAAGACCAAAAAAATCAATGGTATGCAGATTGAAGAGGTGCTGGAAGGATTGATGTTGATTCCTTCCTTTAGTACCTACCGCGCTTAAAGATCAGGAGAGTGCCTGGGAGCCGTCATTCATCAGGTTACTGATGGTCCGGTTCAGGAGTGCTTCCTGCGGTTCAAGGCAGAAATTGATCTTGGCCAGTAAGTCACCGGTATCAAAGGGTTTGGGCATGACTTCATCGGCGCCGAACAGTACAGCCCTGCGATAGCTGGGATCGTACCCGGAGATGAGGATCACCTTTGTTTCTTTGAGGCGTTCATCCAGCTTCAGCTCATAACAGAGTTGACGGCCGTCTTCGCCATTGATATTGATATCCAGTAAAACTAAATCGGGGTACCAGTAGGGTAGGAATTCTTTGGCTGCGGGAATGCTGGCAGCGGTTTCCACGGCAAATCCCTGGCTATCGAGTTTGCGCTCGAGCAGCATTAACAGGTCGATGTCATCATCGATGACCAAAATTCTTTTTGGGTTTCTCATCTTACTCACTTTTTCAATTTTGCAACAATAACCGGGTTTGGATTTTCCGGTACGTTAACTGTCATTTTTCCATTCAGCCGGAAAAGGCTTTAAAAATCCTCCCCGCGTTGCGGGAAGGATTAAATTAGGTCAGGCGTCGGTTTGGTTTGGTTTTTCTAGGATTGGACAGCCTGGGTTTTCAAGGATTGGACAGTTTTCAAAAGGATACTTCGGATCTAAAACGGGCTTTCAAAAGAACTTGGATTAAAACAAGAAGTTGATCGATATTGGATTGCGGTTTTTCAGGATTGGATTAATTCGCTTTAGGACGGTTTTCAGGACATTGGGCGGATTGATGCGTGACTATCAATCAACTTCTGCAACAAAACTACACTCCTGCACCACGCCAGACAATGGCAAATCTTCTCTATTTTACTTCTATGGTATTTACTGCAATTAGCTTCAATCGATAGAAAGACTACTGCAGATACACTACGTACATATACGAAAGGCAACCGCAAAGCCGCAAAGGCTTTGCGTTCCACTTTGCGCCTTAGCGGTTAATCAGGGCTTCCTCTTTGTAAATGCATCCATAATCTTCATCACCTCTACACCTTCATCTGCAGAACAGGGATTCGGTGCCTCTCCGCGAAAGTATTCTACAACGCGCTGGATCATGGGTTGCTGTACATGCGGAATCAGATCGAATGAAAATGTTTGGGATGAAAGATCGCGTGTCCAGGAAAGTGGTTTGCGATCAAATATGGAAAAACGCAGTGATCCTTTTGTGCCGTAAATTTTGCAATCATCTTCTTTTTCTTCTTCCGGAACCACAAAGCACCACGATCCTTTAAAGGTGATGTCGCCGGGAAAGGTCATCCGCCCGATCACCGAATCTTCCGTAGCATAAAGCTTTCCCGTGTTGGACGCGCTTCCGGTTGCACCGGTCGGAGTTCCGAAAAAATACAGCATCAGGTCCAGCCCGTGCGGTGCCAGGTCGTGAAACAGCCCGCCACCGGAAATGCGCGGGTCGAGCCGCCAGGCCTCATCTGTTTGGGCAACCATCTTATCCTGGTGGGGCTGGAAAAGCGTCATGTTTACAAAGTTGATTTCCCCGAGCGCACCGCTGTCAATCATGGATTTGATTTTCAGGAACAGGGGTTGCTGCCGTCGGTAATGGGCAATGGAGACCTTTCTCCCGGTTTCTTTTGCCGCATCTGCAATTTTTTTCGCCGAGGCAGCATGGAGGGCCATAGGCTTTTCAAGGTATACATCCTTACCCGCCTTCAATGCCCTGGTGGCATACTCTTCATGTGAGGAAGGCGGCGTGGCAATATATACGGCGTTTATGTCCTTATCCTGCAACAGGGCATCGGCATCGCTGTACCATTTTGGAACCTTATGCCGGCGTGCATAGTCTGCCGCTTTCTCCCCGTTTCGGCGCATCACGGCTACCAGCTTTGAATGAGGAACTTTTTGAAATGCCGGACCGCTTTTTACTTCCGTAACATCTCCGCAACCGATTATGCCCCAGTTGATTTCATTCATACTTGCGAAGTTAACCGGGTAGGAATATTGAACAAGGAACAAGGAATAAGGAATGTTGAATGGAAGTATGAGGTAGGAGGTATGAAGTAGGAGGCTGCCGTTTTTATTTATAAACTGATAATTTTTAAGCATCATTCAGAGCATAGCGAAGAATCTATGGACTGTACCTGAGGGAAAGGTGGAGGCCCAGAGCGGAGAAACAGAGCGGGAGCGTGGGATAAGTACAAGGCATGTCTTTGTAAAAACAATGTGCGGTTGCCAGTGGTCCGGAGATTGTATACCATGGTTCTCTTTTACTCAATGAACCAGATCTCTATTCAGCTGTCTTTCTCTTCAGTCCAAAGATCCTTCCCTTAGGTCAGGATGGGAGGAGCGGAGAAAGAGAGCGGAGGGCTAGAGCGAAAGCGAGTATTAGTACAGTCATCCGTTATCAAAAAGTATGTGCGGTGGACCGTGGACATTCGTCGGTGGGCACTTTGTCCTCTCTCAGTCATTCAGAGCGTAGCGAAGAATCTGGGAACTGTAGTTGAGGAAAAGTTATTGATGTAGCCGGATGGGTACTGAAAAAACATTTTCAATAATCTATTCAGCGAAGTCCCCGTAATTAGTGAATGCTCTTGGCGCCTTTGCGGTTAGATCATGCTGTGCATAAATATGTGAACTGAAAGTTTATAGGATCGAAGGCTTTGGGCAATAAAGGAACAATCATTGAACTATGACTGGAAACATTCTTTATGCCCGAGTTGCCAGATTTACAGGTGGCCAGTAAAAATTTGCACGAGCAGTTTTCAGGAAAGGTTCTTGAGCAATTCAATGTGCAGGTGGCAAAACGTTTAACGGACAGTGAAGCGGCACTGAAAACGGCATTGGAAGGAAAACAATTATTGTCTGTTTCCCGCGAAGGAAAAGAACTGCGGTTTCATTTTGATAGAGAGACCGTTCTGGGCATGCACCTCATGCTGCATGGTGAATTGAAAACCTTTGACGGGAATATGTTACCCAGGTTTCCTGTTGTAACCTTTCATTTCAGTGATGGTACCGGCCTGGCCTTAACTGATTTCCAGAAACAGGCAAGGGTGCGGTTGAACCCGGAACAATCCATGGTTCCTGATGCGCTATCCAAAGAAGTTAATGCCGCATTTTTAAAGAATGCTTTTTCTGCGCGACCGAAATCAAAAGTAAAAGCATTGCTGATGGACCAGGATGTGATCCGCGGGATCGGTAATGCATACGCGGATGAAATCCTTTACCAGGCATGCATCTCTCCTTTTTCCTTAGCCGGGGCTATCCCGGAGGTGCGGTTAAAAGTGCTGGCCCGTTGTATCAAATCTGTATTAAAAGGTGCAGAGAGCCAGATCCGCAAAAAAGAACCGGGACTGATCAGCGGCGAGATCCGCGACTTCCTGCTCATTCATAATGCGAAGCGCGGGAAAAGTCCGGCAGGAAAAAAGATTCTGATGAAAAAATCAGGCGGGAAGAAAACATATTATACCTCCGAGCAAAATGAATTCTTTTAACCGCCAAGACGCTAAGGGACAAATAAAGCTTTGCGCCTTTGCGGTTACACATTTAAGGCTTCAAAATGATAGTCTGAAAACTCCAGCAATGAATCGAGTTTTAAATCAGCAAGCGCAAAACGCGGATTTAATTTATGATGTCCTTCGGGAACCACCACCACTTTCATACGGGCGGCTTTGGCAGCGATCATGCCGTTGATGGAGTCTTCAAAAGCAAGACACTGCATGGGCTCAGAACCCAATGCATCAGCACAGGCCAGGTACACGGAAGGATGCGGCTTTCCATATTTTTCAAACTGCGCGGAATGTACTTCCGCAAAATGTTCGCGGATACCGAAGTGCTGCAGGGCCGTATTGATAAATACCAGCGGTGATGACGAGGCGAGGCCAATCTTAAAGTTCTTCTTTTTAAAAAAAGACAACACGTGCTCTACACCCTCCTGGAGTTTTCCGCGTGTTTTAATTTTATCGATGGTTGTTTCAATGATTTCTTCCGCTACCTGGTCCGGACCTTTCCCGTTCCACCTGAATTCGCGGTACCAGTAAGCGATCACTTCTTCCGTTCGAAGCCCGGTTGTTTTTTCTGCCAGCTCCGGAGAAATGTGTACATCAACGGTGGCAAACACTTCCTGCATCGCCTCCACCCACAGGGGCTCCGAATCAATAAGCAACCCATCCATATCGAAGATCACGGTGTTTAACATGGCGGCAAATGTAACCGCAAAGGCGCAAAGGGAACGCAGATTTGGCGGGATGATTTGCGCACAGAGAAAAGGAGGTAAAAGAGATTTTCTTTTTATTTTTAAGAGTCAGTAATTGGTTTGCGATCTGCATTCCCGTTTTCTATCTCTCTGCGCAAAACTTACTAATCTCTTATCCTCCGCGGTTACCTGTATTTATCTCTGTTCACTCCTCATCTCTGTGCGCCAAATTATCTGGCCACTTTAGTGGCCTGACAAGCCTGCAACTTAGCGGTTAATAAACCTGTGCATAAACAGTTGATAATTGTGGTACTACTAAAGTTGGGGTCGGGTGGTTTTTTGAATAGGTATAAGTATGAAACAACCAACCCTGGATAAAGAAATAAAAGCCCTTTTGAAGAAAGGAAAAGCTGCACCGATGCCTCAGGACATTGAGCCCATGCTGGCCACGCTGGTTGCGGAACCCGTGGAAGAAGGCGGCTGGTTCTATGAAATGAAGTGGGATGGGTACCGCGCCATTGCCTATATGAATGGAAAGGCTGTGGAGGTGCGGTCGCGCAACAATAAATCGTTTAATGAAAAATTCTACCCGGTGATCCATTCGCTTCAGCAGTGGAATTTGGATGCTGTGGTGGATGGTGAGATCGTGGTGGTAGATAGCCAGGGAATGCCTTCTTTCAGCGGGTTACAGAACTGGCGCAGTGAGGCCGACGGGCAACTGGTGTATTACGCTTTTGACCTGTTGTGGGTGAATGGAATTTCGGTTATGAACCTGCCCATTGAAGAACGCAGGGCAATTCTGAAGTCTTTGCTGCCCGACCACCCGGGTATCCGCATTTCTTCCACCATGGAGGAGATCGGGCGCAATGCATTTGACCTGGCCAATGAACTGCACCTCGAAGGGGTAATGGCCAAGAAGTTGGGCAGTATGTATGTGCCGGGTGCACGGTCGAAAGACTGGCTGAAAGTAAAAACCGAAAAGCACCAGGAACTGGTGATCGGCGGTTATACCAAAAATGAAGGCACGAATAAATTATTCAGTGCGCTGTTGCTCGGCATTATGGAGGGCGGGAAATTTCATTTTCTCACCCCCGTAGGTACGGGGTTCAATAGAAAAATGCAGGAAGACATCCTTAATAAACTGAAACCTTATGAAACGAAAGAGTGTCAATTTTCAAAAGTTCCCGAATACAACAAGCCATCCCGCTTTCGCCCCAATCCACCTAAGGCAACCGTTACCTGGACGAAGCCTGCACTGGTGGCAGAAATTTCTTATCGCGAAACCACGCCGGATGGGGCCTTTCGCCAGCCGGCTTTTCGCGGATTAAGGGAGGATAAAAAGCCTGGGGACGTGGTGCTGGAAGTTGCATCCACGAATGTGGAACTTGGCCAGGAAAATGGCCTGGTGAAACAAAAAGTACTGGCCGCTCCTCCGAAGAAAGAACGCAAGACATTGCTGAATCCAAAAGAGGAATCACAAACGCGCATCATTGACGGACATGAAGTAAAGTTCTCCAACCTGAGTAAAGTGTACTGGCCGAAGGAAGGTTACACCAAGCGCGACCTGATCAATTATTATTACCAGGTAGCGCCTTTTATGCTGCCCTACCTGAAAGACCGGCCGCAAACCCTGAACCGCTTTCCCAACGGTATCGAAGGCAAAAGTTTTTACCAAAAGGATGTAAAAGGCAAAGCGCCCGAGTGGATTGAAACGTTTCCTTATTACAGTTTCATGGACCAGCGGGAAAAAGAATTCCTGGTGGTAACGGAAGAAGCCGGGTTGTTGTACGCAACGTCGCTGGGTTGTATCGAGATCAATCCCTGGAGCAGCCGGCGCGTAAAGCCCGATCATCCCGATTGGTGCATCATGGACCTGGACCCGGACAAAAATCCTTTTGAAGAGGTTATTGAAGCCGCCCGGGTAACCAAAGAAGTGCTGGACAGCATCGGTGTAGACAGTTACTGCAAATCATCCGGGTCTACCGGGCTGCATATCTATATCCCGCTGGGCGCCAAATACACGTACGAGGAATCGAAGGAATTCGGCCGGAGATTAGCGAAAGTGATCCATGCCGAAATTCCTGATTATACTTCCATTGAACGGAAGACTGCAGACCGCAAGGGTTGTTTATACCTTGATTTTCTGCAGAACCGTCCGCAGGCAACAGTTGCCGCGCCCTATTCCCTTCGTCCCAAACCGTTTGCACCGGTTTCCATGCCGCTATATTGGGAAGAAGTGAAGCGCGGTTTAAACATCAGGGACTTCAACATCTCGAACGCCATATCCCGCGTGCGCAGCGAAGGCGATCTGTTCAAGCCCGTACTGGGAAAGGGAATCGATATGGAAAAGGCAATCCGGAAGCTGGAATCCCTCTTCCCCGAAATCGTAAAACCTTTACGCAAGCGCGCCTGATAGGAATAATGAACAAGGAATATTGAACAAGGAATGTTGGAGGGAAAGGAAAATGCCGTAGGCTGGAAACAGATGCCATAGTTTCGATATTCAACATTCCTTGTTCCTTGTTCGATATTCCAATCCCCTTGGCATACGAAATGCATAAATGCCTGCATGCGACTCGTTTTATTTGTTTTTTTGATGCTCGTTATGGTGTCGGGGTGGGCCCAGGAAAAGGATACCCTGGTGCGGGATACAGCGCTTCCCGCCCGTCCCATGGAGCCGATCTATGAAGTGAACCTCCCGTCCGGTAGGGTGGCAGCGCCGCGTATCCGCCTGCTGCATGACGATACCACCTATACCCGTAAAGCGCCCTGGTACGTGGTTTCCTCAAAAGTGCTTTCGGCCAACGTCACCAACTGGGCCCTGGCGCGCTACTTTTATAAATTTGACTGGCCGGCCAAGTCGGTATACGACTGGAAGACCAACATCAAGCGGGGACCGGAATGGGATGTGGACCGCTTCAGCATCAATTTCGTGGGGCACCCGCATACCGGAAGCTATTATTTCAATGCGGCCCGGTCGAACGGGTATTCGTTCTGGCGTGCACTGCCCTTTGCCATCCAGGGAAGTTTAACCTGGGAGTTTCTCGGCGAGGTAGACCCCGCATCCACGAATGACCTGATCAATACTCCCATCAGTGGAATGTTTCTGGGGGAGGTTTTCTACCGTATTTCCTCCAATATCCTGGATGACCGCAAGCGTGGGGCCGAGCGTTTCGGGCGCGAGCTGCTGGCCGGCGTGATCAATCCAACCCGCGCACTGAACCGCTTAACGCAGGGAAAAACATTCCGGGTGGTGAACCGCGAAGTGTACCAGAAGGAGCCCATGCAGGTAACGCTGTCGGCGGGGTTGCATAAAGTGAATAACAAGGTTGGTTACGATAATTTATTTGGAACGGGTGCGTCCAACGCGCTGGTGAACCTGCAGTTTGATTACGGCGACCCGTATGAGTTACGAGCGCGCAAGCCTTTTGATGTTTTCAGGTTTCGTATTGAAATGAGTTATGGCGCAGACAGCAACCTGCTGGATAATGTGCTGGGTTACGGCGTGCTGGCTGGTAAAAACCGCGGCAACAATTTATTCATGGGTATTTTCCAGCATTTCGACTACTGGCGCAATAACAACATATTTGAACTGGGCACCATGGGCTTCGGGGGCGGATTGCTGCACCGCCAGTCCTTGGGAAGGAAGACGAATCTTCATTCATCTTTTCACTTAGGGGTGGTTCCCCTGGCCGGTAACAATACGCGGTTTGGTCCGGATACATCCCATTACCGCCGGTACAATTTCGGCGGCGGCCTGCAGGGCAAGCTGGAGGAGCGCCTTGATTTCGGCCGTGCAGCCAGCCTGGGGTTGAATGCTTATTACTACTGGATCCATACCTACAACGGCCTGCCGGGGAATAGTTTTGTAGGGGTATTTCGTCCGACGTTTTCTGTTCGCTTATACAAAGGTCTTCGCCTCGGTTTCGAACACCATATTTATACGAACAAGCGGGAACATAATGATGTTGAAGAACTGTACCTGAAAAGAACGGAGCAGAAGGTTTTTTTGATGCTGGGGAATTGAGAGAAGTCCACAGTCCACAGTCGACAGTCCACGGAGCGTTTCGTTTAAATTTATAAACCGCAAAGTCGCTAAGAAAACGCTTTGCGACTTTGCGGTTGCATATTCAAAAATATTCATTTAAATTAGAATACATCTCCTGCCCCTTCGGAACACCAACTTCCGTGTGCATTTGATCAAACTGCCAAAAACTGCTTATGGCAACTTTATTTTCCCGGATCTGCAAAGGCAGATGCCGCCACCTTGCTGCAACCGCAACGGTTGTATTGATGTTTCATGCCTCGTCTGCACAAACTTCTGTCCACGGCTCTGTTGTGAATTCGGATAACCAGCCGATCCCCGGGACCAATGTGTTCCTGCTAAAAGCAAAGGATTCTTCACTGGTGAAAGGATTGTTGACGTCACCGGCCGGGCGTTTTCTTTTTGAAAAAATAACAGCCGGTGATTACCTGGTACACTGCACTGTTGCAGGATTAAAGCCGTCGTACCAGCCGGTGTCAGTAAACAATACTGCTGAAGGGATCACCCTTCCAACCATAAAGTTGGCCGAAAAGGAAAATACGTTATCTGCGGTGCAGGTTACCGCGCGAAAACCAATGTTCGAACAGAAGATAGACCGCATGGTGATCAACGTAGCTTCCGCCATCACCTATGCCGGCAGTACAGCCCTGGATGTGCTGGAGCGGTCCCCGGGGGTTACCGTAGACCGGCAGAATAATTCCCTGTCTGTAAATGGAAAGGATGGTGTAGTGGTGATGATCAACGGAAAGATCAGCCGGATGCCCGTAGCGGCGCTGATGCAGATGCTGTCTTCCATGACCTCTGATAATATTGAGCGCATGGAAATTATCACTACCCCTCCTGCAAACTTTGATGCGGAAGGAAATGCCGGGTATATCAACATTGTTTTGAAGTCGAACCCGGACATGGGAACCAATGGGTCTTTTTCGGCAACGGCCGGATGGGCCATGAAGGAAGTGGCCAACGGAAGCCTCAACATCAACCACCGAGAAAAAGGATTTAACCTCTATGGCGATTATGCGTATGCGCGTAGGGCTATGGTGCAGGTTTTTGAATTCAATCATGCCGTAAGGAATGGGGGCCAGTGGCGACAAAACATTTCGCACAGCGACCGCGAACCGGTAGAACGGTCGCATGCTCCTACGATCGGTTTGGATGTGGATCTTTCCAAACGCATGGTACTCGGCGGACTGCTTTCTTTTTATCACCGCAAGTGGACGATGGATGCCGCGAATACAGGTAACCTGTTGATCAATGGTATTCCGGACACGATTTCAAAAGTGTATACCTATGAAGTGCATACCCTCAAAAGTTCAACGGTCAACCTGAATCTCCAGTATACCATAAGGGAAGGTGAAAAGCTTTCGTTCAATGCGGATTACATGCACTACCTGGACAAAAACCCGGTGCGTTACCGCAATGAATTTTTTGCGGGCTCAGGTACCTATATCAGCGGGGAAGATATGATGAGCAGCAAGACAACACCCATTACATTCTGGATCGGTACGGCCGATTATACACGGAGGTTTGGAAAGGCGACCGACATGGAAGCCGGTGTAAAACGGACGGTTTCCCATTTTACCAACGATGTGCTGATCCAGCGTCGCGCGTCTGCCAGCTGGGTAAAAGATGCAGACCTGACCAATTTTTATGATCTGGCTGAAGACATCTCTGCAGCCTATGTATCCTTCAGCAGGAAGATGTCGGATAAAACATCCCTGAAAACAGGGTTGCGGTACGAGTATACCAATTCCAATCTTGGTTCCACCACAAAGAAGAATATTGTTGACCGGCATTATGGCTCGCTGTTCCCCAGCTTTTTCCTGGCGCATAATTTCAAGGAACAACAGTCGGCGAATTTTTCCTACAGCCGCCGCATTACGCGTCCAACCTTCTGGGACCTGGCGCCTTTTGTGATCTTTATTGATCCCAACACTTTTTTCTCCGGCAACCCGGGACTGCAACCCTCTATTACTGAAGCATTGAACCTTGGTTATACGTTCCGGAAAAAAACGCTGTCCCTTTCGTACAGTCACGACAATGCGCCCATTACCAATTTTGCCCCGCGTGTAGACCCGGCCACCAATAAAGCCACGCTGGCTTCGGAAAACCAGAAGGACAGGATCACCTGGTCGGCCAGTGTATCCATCCCGGTTACGGTAACGAAGTGGTGGGACATGCAATGGAACGGGAGTGGTGTTATGCAGCGCATGCATGGTTATTATAAAGGGGAAGCAATTGCCATCCGGCAGAATTCTTTACGGCTGGGCGGCATGCAGAATTTCCGCCTGCCCAAGGATGTAACCCTTTCGGTAAACGGTTTTTACAATACCGGCGTGCTGATGGGCATTTACAAAACAAGGGGCTTTGGTACGCTGGATATCGGCGCCCAGAAAAAAATGGGCAGCCGTTCCACCATCCGGTTGAATGCAGCCAATTTATTAAATACCCTTCAGTACCGTTTCGACATCAATGAACCGGGTAAAAACCTGGTAGCAGATGGACTGATCTATTTTGCCCGCCGCGGCATCCGCCTCACCTGGACGCACAGTTTCGGCAGCGAAAAGGTAAAAGGCAAACGGGTAAGGCTGACCGGCACGGAGGAGGAAAAGACGAGGCTGGAATGAGGGGGATTTTAAAGGCAACCGCAAAGCCGCTAAGATTCGCAAAGGCTTTGCGTCTTTGCGGTTGCATTTCTGAACCATATACGGCTGGAATAGGACGGATATACAGGACAAATCAAATCTAAACAGCCTTTAAGACTGTCTGACTCCGAAGTAAGAGCGTTCTAACTCCGATGTAAGCCCGATGTAAGCCCGATGTAAGAGCGATGTAAGAGCGATGTAACTCCGATGTAAGAGCGTTGTAAGAGCATTCAGGCTTGCGGACACCTTCTCGCCTTTGCCTTTCCTTCGCGTCTTTGCGTGAACCCTTCAAATTACCGTAGTAACACGGTTGTTTATTTCCCCCAATTGCTGAACTTTAAGGACCACCGTCTGAAAGCCAATCATTTTACTTATTTTCCGTTGAACCGGACAGCTGTTAATGAACCAAAACCCCGAACAACTCGCCAGAGACCAGATCGACTTTGCCCTCAGGCAGAGTGGCTGGGTTGTGCAGAGTAAAGGACAATTGGACCTTTCAAAAGGTACCGGCGTTGCCATCCGCGAATTGCAAACCGATGTTGGTCCGGCCGATTATGTGCTGTTTGTCAACAAGATGCCGGTCGGCATCATTGAAGCAAAGCGCCCCGAAGAAGGCGTACGCTTAACCTACCACGAAGACCAGGCTTCGGAATATGCCCGGGCGAAAATCAAGAAACTCAATAACGAACCGCTTCCCTTTTGTATTTGAAAGCACCGGTGATGTAACGCGGTTTACCGATTACCGCGATCCGAAGCCCCGTTCACGCCCGGTCTTTTCTTTTCACCGTCCCGAGAATGGCAGTTTTTCCTTTTGAATGATTGAAATAATTGCTTCCCAATTTTCAATAAGCATTTTAACGATCTCCCAGTGACGATCCATGCCCTTAGATGGCTTCAAAAAGAATACACCCAATTTGTATTTTTCACAAAGTTGATACTGCATTCTTGTTCTATGGATGTTAATGTCTTTGGTAATAAGGATACCTTTTGACTTACCAATAGCAGGAATGATCTCTTCATCGGGTACTCCCTTGCCAAACTTTAATTTTGTAGAATACACATTGATATCCCTGAAATATCCTTTGTTCAGTGAGTTCAGGGCATCAGCAACGTACTCGGAAAGATTCTCATCAAGATAGATCTCCGTCATGCAGCTTTACGTTTACAGAAGGAAATTGCATCATTTACCTGCTCCTCTGTAAGATCGTACAAGATGCCTATCGTAGATGTTGGCTGTTGAACAGTAAAGGATCAGTTTTTCAAAAAAAAGTTTAACGATTAAAAACTGGTTTGATGAAAAGCAAATAATGAATTTTGAAGTGCTTTTGTTTATGTCCATTTTTTCTTATTGTTCAGTCCCCAGATTCTTCGCTTGCGCTCTGAATGACTGAGGGTAGAGCAGTCCACAGTCCACGGTCCACGGTCCACTGCACATTTCGGTGGAAGTCGCGAACCGCAAAGGCGCAAAGCTTTCGCGAAGTCTCAATGGTTTCGGCTTTGCATCTTTGCGGTTGCATTTCTCAACCGCACAGCCGTCAAAAAAAATTAATTTATTATCTTGACCGCAACTGCCTGCTTATGAAAATGAACAAGCTCCCGGACCTGCTCCTGAATGTAGCCCTGCCCATCGTTGCAGGGATTTCCATTTATTATTTTTCCGCTTCCAATGAACTATCGGGATTTGCCAGAAACCAGCTCCCGGACGGACTTTGGGCCTATGCCTTCCTTTCCTCTATCCTGATCATCTGGAACAGAACCATCAACCCAGCTTGGATGGCGGGCACTATTTCAACAGCCATAATTTTTGAAGGACTGCAATGGAAGCATTTCATCGAAGGAACCGGTGATCTTCTTGATGTAACCACCTATATCGCCTTTTTTGCCATCGCCCTGGTGGGCAATCTTTATTTTCAGAAACGCTATGGCCCAAAACCTATCATAACCAAAACACATGCGCACTAATTTATTTAAGCACCTCCTTTCGCTCTCCGCTCTCGCCCTGTTTCTCCTCCTCGCTGCTGCTTCTTCCAAAAAAACCCTCGGCTGCGGCGCCTTCGATTCACGGGCCGCTTATGGACGCGATAAGGATACCCGCCAACTGCTTTGGCTGAAAGACGGAAGCCAGCTCGAAGGAGAACGCCTGGTTGTTCAATCCGGGTTACTCGTACGCGACGGCGTGAAGCTGGATGGAACCATGTATAAGTTTGACGAGGTGGCTGCTTACCAGCGTAACGGAAAATATTATAAGCGCTTCGATCGGTTTTTCGGCGAACGGCTGGTAGACGGAAAATCAAACCTCAATGTGTACATGCACCAGTACGAACGCACCACCACTTCCACGGCCGGTAACGGGCGGATGTCCACTTCCACCCGGGTGTACTGCGATTACTATGTCCTGAAAGGAGAAAACGGAACGCCGGTGCAGATCCTGACCCAGGAAGACCTGGCCCGCATAGTGGCCGACTGCCCGAAAGCAGTAGCCCAGGTACAAATGAAAAACAAGGAAATGCGCAAACTGATCCGCGATAATCCACGGTATTTAAACGAGATTTTCGAAACATACAATGCCGGATGTAGATGAGACACAGAGCGGAGAAAGAGAGCGGAGAGCGGAAGGAACCACGGGGGCACAGGGACACAGGGCTTCACAGGTAAAAATTTCTGTGATCCTCCGAGTCACCGTGTCTCTGTGGTTATAGTGAGAGCAGAAGGAACCACTGTGGCACAGGGACACAGGGCTTCACAAAGAAAAATTGCTGTGATCCTTTGTGCCGCTGTGTCTTCGTGGTTAAAATTATCTGAACATTGTCTATTTTCGATCTTCAATCACCCCGACATGCCTACGCTCGTAAAGCCGGTATTCAAACCCGGGATCGACTTCCAGGTTCAGACGGAATCTTCGGAAGAAAAATCAACCATTGTGCATTTTACCGTGCATGAGTGGACGGCGATGCGCATCTGGCCCACTACCTACCTGGTGCAGGAAGACGGGCAGCGGAAAAAACTGCTGCAGGCCTATAACATTACGGAATATCCTTATTGGAAATTCGTGGACCCGGGTCACACCTTCACCCTCGTGTTTGAAGGACTCGATAAATCCTGCCTCCTTTTCGACCTGCTCGAAGACATTCCCGAAGAAGGCGGGTTCAACCTCCCCAACATCGAACGTAATCGTACCGACGTTTACCGCCTCGACATTTAATCCAGTGTCGTCCTTCTGCGCACCACCGTGTCTTCATCCTTGCGCACATCGCGGCGGTCCAGTACCAGCGGTACTGTTCCCAACAGGCAAAGTCCTGCAATGATGCATAACCCAAGCGTTAGTCCATGCTGCGGTTCGTTCATTACGTATTGCGTGTCATTATCAACATAGGTCTCCCGGTTGGCAGTGGAGCGGTAAACGGCATAGCCGATACAAATGAGGGCAATCGCCAGGAGAACAATGATCCAGTTCTTTTTATTCATAATCTGTGGTTTTAAATCCTTGCTGTATGGCTTGCTTCAAATATGAGGCCACGGGATTAACCGCAAAGGCGCAATGTAACGCAAAGCTTCGCGTCTTTGCGGTTAAAACATTAAGGCAATACGGGGACCACGCCTTTCCAGCCGGAGAGGCGGTAAATATGAAAACGGTGCGAGGGTTGACCCATGCGGGTAGATTGGATGGAAGTAACTTGATCGATGCGGCTGTAATACTGTCCGTATTTTTCGGTCACATTGTAAAATTCATCTGAAGGAACAATGCAATAAGCGGTTTGCATATCGGCTTCATGCTGCCGCCAGGTATTGGTCCACAGGTAATGATGCGCGTCGTGCGGCTGGCCCAGGCCAATCATGGTCATGCCGGTGGTGCGGGCGAAATAATATTCAATATGAGCGCCCCACCATTTATAAGCAATGATCGGTGCACGTTGCGGAATCGTTCCTTTGGCTTTTTCCTCCCGCACATACGCAGCAAATTTCCGCCCGGCTTCCTCCCATCCATGCGTGTCCAGCGAAATATCGCCGCGGCCCATAACCTGCTCCTGCTTATTTCCCCAGGTGCCGGGATACAGGTAGTGCAATGCCTGCCAACCGATGATAAAGGCCAGGAATCCAACCAGGCTCCAGCGCAGCAACCACGGAAATAAGCTCCTGCTTTCTCTTCCCGCCAGGTATACGGCAGTGATCGGGATGAGCGAAACATAGGCCGGACCGCTCCAGTGCGCATAGGTATCCCGGAAAGCGGAAACGAAAATAAGAATGACGATCAGCGGCATTCCGATGAAAAGGAACACCGATAAGGCGCCGTGCCGGTTCATTCTTTTCTTACTCCAGGCTTTCAGCGCGGCAAAGATCATAAGCACGTTAAATGGGTTATTCAGGAGAAACTGGCCCAGTACCTCGCGGGAAAAACTGTCGCCGTGCAGGGAGGTTTCTTTTTTGATGGTTACCCGCTCGCTGTGAAACTTCCAGGTAATAAAATCATGTTGCATGTTCCAGATCAGGATGGGAGAGGCGATGATCACCGACAGCAGGACCGCCACATAAACCTGGGGCCGGGCCAGCCATGTCCGTCTGAAAAAAAGAATGTAGGCGCCAAAGCCAACCCAGATAAAAATGCCATGCACTTTGCTCATGATGCATAATCCAACCCCGATCCCGAGCAGGATCCAGGACTTCCAGTCCCGGTCGTTCCGGAAAATGCGCGCGATCATCCAAAGTGAAAAGGTCCAGAATACCATCTGCGGCGCATCGGGCCACATAAACAGGCCGGCAATCAGCCCGGTATAAAATGAAGCGGAATACAGGCAGGCTGCAAACCACCCGGCGCGCTCCGAATAAATAAGGGCAACGGTTCTGTAAATGGCCCAGGTGGCCGCAGCACATCCCAGTACGCTACCCAGGCGGATGAACCCCGGGATACCGTCCAGCAGGGAGTTCAGTGTAAAGAAACGGATCCAGAAGGCGATAACGGGAGGATGATCAAAATAATTCCACTGCAGGTTCTGGCTGTACAGCCAGTAATACGATTCATCGTTACCCAACTCAATGGTGAAGGCCAACAATCCCCTGATGCATGTCGCCAACAGGATGAGGGCAAGCACTTTTTTCCGGTAATGATGCTCATGCCCCGGGTTTAGCACAGGATCTTCTACTACAACACTGTTCTCCCTTTGAATGGGGTTGATCTGGAGCATGGATAAATTGAGGTGATTGTTGCTGCACCGAAGGTAGGCTTTGCGGCTTTGCGGTTGCCTTTGAATTTTCACCGCAGAGACGCAAAGATTCGCAAAGAAATTAGTTAAGGAAGAGGTTGCATTGAATGGGAACTCTACTTATATTGCACAAAGAAAGCCCGGCAGACCGAAGGGCATCTCCGATTGCTTGCTATTCTTTTTTGATGCCTGGCTTAACCAGGTGGCCTGACAATTACTTGCTGAACGATTGCTTGCTAATATGAAACTCGTTTCTACCGGGAAGGTAAAACGAGTTTTTTCTTTTAGACGTTAACTTATTGTTTCCTGGCGTATGCCAAACCGGGGTAACTTATCTTTGAAGCCTTATTGGCATTGTGTTTCGTGATATTTAATCTCTTATGTCCAACCGGCAAACAGACATATTATTCCAGTTGATTCATTCCCTTGAAAAAGCGGAAAAGCGGCATTTTAAGCTGTACATTAAACGAAGTTCATCCAACGAGAACCTGAAGATCATCCAGCTTTTTGATGCCCTGGATAAAATAAAGGAGTATGATGAAAAGGTGTTGCTGAAAAAACTTCCTTCCGTTCAAAAGATCCAGCTCTCCAATTTAAAGGCCCACCTCTATAAACAAATCCTGGCTTCCCTGCGCCTCCTGAAAAGCGCGGAAAGCATCGACCTGCAGTTGAACGAGCAGTTCGACTATGCCCACATCCTGTATAAAAAAGGGCTGTTCCTCCAAAGCCTCCGTCTCCTTGAAAGAACAAAGGAACTGGCCAAGAGTCACCAGAAGCTTAATTTCCTGGTGCAGGTGATCAACCTGGAAAAGCGTATCGAGATGCTGCACATCACCCGCAGTATGCTCGACCGTGCCGAAACGCTTGCCAATGAAGCCGTTGCCGTAAGCTCACACATTGATACCGTTGCCCGCCTTTCCAACCTGGCGCTTCAACTATACAGCTGGTACATCAAGTTCGGCCATGCGCGCAATGAAGAAGACGAAGCCGGCGTAAAGAAATTCATGAAGGAACAATTGCCTGCCAATGCCTGGCAGCAGACCGGTTTTTATGAATTGCTTTATTTGTACCAGAGCTACAGCTGGTATGCGTTCATCCGCCAGGATTTCCTGATGTACTACCGCTATGCCCAGAAATGGGTGGATCTTTTTGAAGAGCACCCGCTGATGAAGCGCGTGGAAACCGGGCATTATATCAAGGGATTGCACAACCTCCTCAATGCCCATTACGACCTGCGTAATTATGAAGGCTCTGTAAAAGCGTTGCGCCGTTTTGAATCATTCACCCAAACCGACCGGGTGCAGCAACACGATAACTTCCGCATCCAGGCTTTTGTGTACACCACGCAGGCAAAGATCAACCAGCATTTCATGGTGGGCACCTTCCAGAAAGGCCTGGCCCTCGTGCCGGGTATCATGGAGAAGCTTACCGAATACGGCATGTTCATCGACCGGCACCGCGTGCTGGTACTCAATTACAAGATCGCTACACTTTATTTCGGCAGCGGCGATTATGAAACCTGTATCGATTACCTGCAGAAGATCATTAATGATTCCGTTGACCTGCGCTACGACCTCCAATGCTATGCACGCCTCGTGCACCTGCTGGCGCATTATGAACTGGGAAATTATGAATTGATGGAGCCACTCACCAAATCGGTGTACCGCTTTATGTCGAAAATGGAAACGCTGACCAATGTGGAAGAAGAGATGTTCCGCTTCCTGCGCAATAATTTTCATACCTCGCCCCGGTTGATGAAGCCCAAGTTCGAAGAGTTACTCACCCGCATCAAAGGACTAGAAAAGAACCGCTTTGAAACACGCTCGTTTGCTTACCTCGATATTGTATCGTGGGTGGAGAGTAAGGTTTATAACAAACCGATGTCGGAGGTGATTGCCGAAAAAACAAAAAGCGGGCGTACGAGGCGGTACCGGGAAGTATCTGCGGAAGCGTAGGGAAGATGCTAGCTAATAGCTGCTAGCTGCAAGCTGCAAGCGCTTTACTTCGGTCAGTCTTTTTTGTTTTGGTCTTTCCTAAGGTTTGGTCTTTTCTACTTTTTGCCTTGATGCAAAAAGTAGAGCAAAAAGATCAAGGCAAACCCCAACGCTCCGCGGGTTTTGCCGGCCGGCGCACAACAGTCAGTCTTTATTGGTTTCAATTATTTCTTGCGGTGTTCAGTCTTTCTTAGAAGTTATGAAGTTCACTACTGATAAATAGTTCAGTTCCCGTGCTGAAGGCGCTGTATTGCCCTGTTTACAGTTCAGTCTTTTCTCAAAGCACCACCATTGGGCAATATGCGCAGCCGTCTTTCCTTCAGGTTCAGAGATTGTATTGCTTACAGAGAAAGGCGATAGGACAAGCGAAAAACTTTTTCTTGCCTCTTACAAATAGAATGAAGCATGAATACTTAGCCACGAACACCTTAGGACTGCCTGATAAGCGCCTTATTTCCCCGACCCTGTGCTGAAGGAAAACACCCTGGAATAAGCCCAGGGGAAATACAGCGCAGTCAGGGTCTTAAACATAAAGGCGCTGCCAACAGGTTATAGGAAAACCTTGATACACGAAAAGACTGGTGCCCTGCGCGCTGGCCTGGCCGCATGCGCGGAGCGATCATGGCGGCATTGAATTTTCTTTGGTTACTTTCTTTGCTTCAAGGCAAAGAAAGTGACAAGCCCATTATGAAAAATATAGAAAGACGGCAAATGGATATGCTAATTAGTACCCTGCTTACCGAGTTAGAAAACTGAACGAGCAAAAGTAAAAAAAGATGAACTAAAGGGCTTGCAGCTTGAAGCTTGAGGCTTGCAGCTTGTAGCTTGTAGCATGCAGCTATCCTGTAAACGCCACGGTCATCAACACAATCATGAATATGATGGTCAGCACCCAGATGAAGAAAGCAAAGGCATTCAGGATCAGTGCAAAAATGGGATTCTGGCGGTAGAGTTGTACAATACTTTTCATAGGTCAGGGTTTGAGGGTTTACGGATTACCGGTAACACTGAAAAAATACTACCAAAAGCGCTCAATTAGTTCAAAAAGGAACAAATCCTATCTATAATCGGGCACTTGTAGCCAAGCCGTTTCCGGGACTTCACGTAATACAAATAGCGTATAATTCCTGTTGAAAAAGGCTGTATAAAATCGATCTCAAATAATAGGAACCAGGTAATGATTTACAATCCGGAATTTAATTCTTTTGACACTTCTCTGCGCCTTTGCGGTTGCCTTTAAATGCGTTTTTATGCGGTTATGATTTCGATAAAGGCCGTAACAACCGCAAACAAACCCGGAAAAAACTAAGTAATTTACGCAACCCCCGCAAAACTTATGCTATATGACTAAAGTTGTACTCACCCTACTGCTGGCACACCTCCTGTTCGTAACTTCTTTCGCACAAACCCCTCCGAAACGTGAATTACGCGGCGCCTGGATCGCCACGGTGGGAAACCTCGACTGGCCCGTGCGCACGCAAACTCCCGCACAACAACGGGCCGCACTGGGGTCTATTCTCGATCATCACAAAGCAACCGGCATCAACGTGCTGTATATCCAGATCCGCAGCCAATGCGATGCCATGTACCCCAGTGCCATCGAGCCCTGGTCGGCCGACCTGAATGGCGTGCAGGGAAGAGCCCCTTCACCACTGTGGGACCCGATGCAGTTTGCCATTGATGAATGTCATAAGCGCGGCATTGAATTTCATGCGTGGATCAACCCCTACCGGGCCGCGTCAAACGCTAATAACATTCCCAACTTCGCTGCCAACCATGTAACCAAAACCCATCCCGAATGGTTGTTGTCGCAGGGAACCGAACGAATACTTAATCCCGGTCTTCCTGACGTACGCAGCTATATTAGCTCCGTTATCGTAGACATCCTCAAACGCTACGATGTGGATGGTATTCATTTCGATGATTATTTCTACCCGTTACCTCCACCCGTAAATTCAGGCATTGCGCGTTTTAATGATGATGCCGCATATGCGGCAGATCCGCGCGGATTTACCAACCGTGATGACTGGCGCAGGGATAACATCAACCTTTTTATAAAGCGCATATATGACTCCGTTACCACCATCAAGCCCTGGGTGAAGTTTGGGGTTTCACCAACCGGCATTTACCGCAACAGTACCAACCCGGCCATCGGTACGGCAACCGCAGGCCTCGAACATTACAACTCCGCTTATGCCGATACCAGGAAATGGCTGCAGCAGGGATGGGTGGATTACATTGCACCGCAGGTATACTGGTATATGGGACAACCCGGGGCCAATTACAGCGTTATTGTTCCCTGGTGGAATAACAATGCTGCAGGAAGGCACATCTACATTGGACTGGCCGGTTATAAAGTGAATGATCCGGCACAAGGTACAAACTGGGCCAACCCTTCGCAGATTCCCAATGAAGTACGCTTCAACCGCAACTATGCCAATATTCACGGCGAGATCTTTTTCCGTACGCAGCATATGCGCAACAATCCACTTGGATTCCGCGACTCACTGCGCCTCAATTTATACAGCAAGCCCGCACTCCTTCCCTCCATGCCCTGGCGCGATGCTACCCCGCCTGAACCCGCAACAGCATTAAGGGCTACCAAATACAAAAACGATTCTGTGGTGCTGAACTGGACCGAAGTTTCTGCCACTTCAGAACTGGACCGCGCCATTCATTATGTTGTCTATCGTTCGGAAAACCCGGTGATCGATCTTTCCAATGCAGCGAACATACTGGCCATAACCAACGATACATCGGCCTACAATGACAAAACCATTGTTGCCGGTAAAATTTATTACTATACTGTAACAGCCGTTGACCGCTTCTCGAATGAAAGTATACCGTCGAACGCAGTGGCTGATGTGGCGCCTGCCATTACCTGCTTACCGGCAGATCACTTAATTATGGATTCAAGTTGCGTTGCTTATATACCGGATTTTGCATCGGCGATCACCGCACAACCGGGAACGATAGTTACCCAAACTCCTGAAGCGATGACCGCCATTTCCGGCACCGGGCAAACAACGGTTACCCTTACGGCTACCAATGCTGTTGGACAAACCGCTACCTGCAGTTTTACCCTGGATGTTGTGGATGTACATCCGCCGGTTATTACTCCTGTAGATCCGGCCCTGGTGAACGGAGCTTCCATTACCCTTCCAACTGATGCGGGAACCTGCTCGGTTGCAGCGGGAACGGCATTTGATATCCAGGCAACAGACGGATGCAGTGGTACACTTACTTCATCTTACACCATTACGCACAATGGAGTAACCAGTGTTCCGGCAAACGGACTTTCACTGGCAGGACACCATTTTGCAAAAGGTTCCAGCACGGTTATTTTTAAAGTAAGTGATGCCTCCGGTAATGAAGCCACGCATTCATTTACCGTTGTGGTGGAAGACCGCGAGGCTCCTGTTTTCGCAGCCTGTGCTGCCGATGTAACCTTATCAACTGATGCAGGTGTATGCAATGCCTATGTTCCCATTACGGCTCCGGTAGCAACAGACAATTGCGGTATTCAAAGCCTGACCGGAACGCGCAGTGATGGTAAAGGATGGGGCGTTGCCTTCGATAAAGGTGTTTCCACCATTACATGGAGCGCTAAAGATTTTGCCGGAAATACAACGACCTGCATTCAAACCATTACGGTAGAAGACCGTGAAGCACCGGTTATTACCGGTGTGTCGGTCAGTGATCCGGTACTCTTCCCTCCGAATCATAAGATGCGGAATATAACGCTTGATTATTCGGTAAGTGATAATTGCGGAGCGGTTACCACTACGGTTACCGTAACCAGCAATGAAGCTGCAGAAGGCCTGAATCCTGGTGATGAAGGTCCGGATTGGGAAGTTATAAACAATCATAAAGTAAAACTGCGTGCAGAACGCTGGGGTTCCGGATCCGGCCGCGTATACACCATCACCATTATGGCCACAGATGCCTCCGGAAATGTAACGACCCAAACAGCAGAAGTGCTGGTGCCGCACGACCGTTCGGACATCACCATACGCAGGAAAGACGGGGTGGCAGAAGAAGGGACACCGGTTACGCTGCAGGCTAACCCGAATCCAAGCCGCAACCACTTCACGCTTTCATTAGGAAGCGGGTCTAAAGAAGCTGTTGGTATTAAAGTAACGGATGCCAGCGGCCGCACCATTGAACGCAAATCAGGCATTCGCCCAAATACGACACTTACAATCGGAGCTAAATACCGTCCGGGAGTGTACTATGTAGAAGTCATTCAGGGCGGCGTTGTACAGGTTGTACGACTCGTGAAGCAATAATAACTCTGCGAAACTTTGCGACTTTGCGGTTGCCTTTAACCGCGAAGTCGCAAAGGAAGCAAAGAACTATTTCACGATGGTCAGCGTTTCCATGGTGCCGGATGCATCTTCATAATGCAGGAAATAAGAACCTTTTTTTAACGCGGTGATGTTTAACAGCGTTTGCTGAACTCCTTGTGCCGGTGTGGCAGAATGCACCAGTCTTCCATCGGCTGAATGCATGCGGATGGTTGTTCCTTTTGTGGCTGTAGGATGCTGGATGATCAGTTCATTGCTGGCAGGGATGGGGAAAGCTTTCAGCACAACGGATGCCTGTCCTTTGGTGTAATTAATAACGGAGCTGTACACCTTTTTTCCATCATGGTCCACGCTTTTAATCCGGTAGAATCCTTTGTTTTGAAATGATGAATAGGTGATGTGGTAAGCCGTTTGTTTGGAGGCGGCAGCCAGCCCGATAACCGAATATGTTCGACCATCAGTGCTTTTCTCCACTTCATAATGATCCACATCTTTTTCACCGGATACCTGCCAGGAAATACGCAGTCCCATTTCTTCGGCCTTGATGTTCGCGGAAATAAAGTAAACGGGCAGCGGGTTGGCCAAAGTTTCATTTACATTGGTAAGCATCCATTCCCAAACCGACTGGGCCGTTACCGGGTCGCGCCATGAAGTATGGTAATACGTATTCCAGCAGCAATGGCCACCCGAATAAATATTAAGCTTTGAAGAACCGGGATATAAGCTATTGCAATCGGTAGAATAGTTGGTGGCATTGGTAGTAAATCCGCCGTCCGTATCGCCGGAAAAAAACCAGGTTTCAATTTTATTATCGGCCACTAACCCGATGTTGTACGGCCAGGCCGTTCCGGGGCTCATGGGCACGGCAGCAGCAATAAGCCGCGCCAGGTTGTTGTCATTTACGGCAACGTTGAAGCATGCCTGCCCGCCGGCACTCATACCGGTAACGTACACACGGCTTTGGTCGATGCGGTAATGGGTATTCAGCCATTCCAGCTGTTTCGGAAGCCAGCTTGCATTCGGGCTCCATGACCAATGCTGAACGGAGAGCACGATAAAAGAATACTGTTGTCCGTCTGCGGGGTTGGTGATGTTATCGGGCCGCATGCCTTCTGCAATCAGTTTGGGCAGTCCCTGCGAAAGCAGCATGTTGCGATCGGTTCCTGCTTCGCCGAGTCCGTGGTAAAAGAAAACCACGGGATATTTTTTTGTGGAAGTAGCATAATCAGCCGGAAGGTAAAGCCATCCGGGTACTTCGGCACCGGCCCATGAATCATAAGGAACCGTTACAGGAATTTGCGGATTTTGTGCTTTGGAAGAAAAAGTAAGGAGCATGAGGCCCAGGATCAAAGCTTGTTTCATAAGGATAGGTTTTGGATTTAAGGGTTCTTCTTCGGTAGCTCAATCTAAAGCAATAGCAATGTAGTGGAACTAAGAGTAATTAATGAGTGATTCGAAAACTTTCAAACAGATTCGGGCATTAGTGCAAGGGAGATCTACTGTTGATCATCGGAGAACTTCTCTTAAATAGAAGTGAGATTAACGACGGATCAATATTATCAGCAATATGAGGGCGGATGTTTTCCTTTGCGGCTTTGCGGTTGCCTTTTAACTTAGCCCATAATGCGCGATGATGCACTCGAAATATTTTATGCCGCTGTAAATGCCGTGCAGCCATCGGTGCTGCTGCCTCAGCATATTTCGGTCGAAGGGGATATAATAATTCTCCATGGTAAATCATTCGATCTGAAAGAATGCACGGGCATTTATGTGATCGGTGCGGGTAAGGCGGGTGCGGCCATGGCACTGGAAGCAGAAAAAATATTAGGGGATCGTATAACCGGAGGTGTGATTGTCACTAAATACGGCCATGCCTTACCACTGAAAAAAATAAAATGTATAGAAGCGGGCCATCCTGTTCCGGATGGTAACAGCGTTCGCGCCGGAACAGAAATACTCAACCTGGTAAACGGCTGCGGGGAACGGGACATCATCCTGGCACTGGTCAGCGGCGGCGCTTCCGCGTTAATGGCCGACCATCCACCCGGCACTTCGTTACACGATGTGCAACAACTCTCCGCACTCCTGCTGCAATGCGGTGCTGCTATCGAAGAAATGAATGCCGTACGCAAGCATCTTTCGTTTATAAAAGGCGGCGGACTTTCACGCGCGGCTTATCCTGCAACGATCGTATCCCTTATTCTAAGTGATGTGATCGGCGACCCGCTGCACGTAATTGCCAGTGGTCCAACCGTGCCGGACCCCAGCACATTTGAAGAGGCCCATGCGGTATTGGAAAAGTACGGCCTCGTTAAAAAAATACCTCCATCCCTGTACACCTGGATCACCAAAGGCTGCCTAAATGAAATTGAAGAAACACCGGCACCGGGTGATCCTGTATTCCAAAAAACATTCAACCACCTTGTAGGCACCAACCGCATTGCGCTCCAGGCAGCTGCGCAAAAAGCAGTTTCATTAGGTTACACACCGCTGATCATTACCGATAAGATGCAGGGTGAAGCAAAGGTGGAAGCCCAAAAATTTATCCGTGCCATCGTACAAAATGAATACAGCATTCAGAAACGGGCCTGCCTACTGATGGGTGGAGAAACCACGGTAACCATCAGGGGCAGTGGAAAGGGAGGCCGCAACCAGGAGTTTGCCCTGGCGGCCCTCATGGAATTAATGAACAGCCCTAGGGCCGCAATGCCCCTGATACTTTCTGCCGGAACCGACGGATCGGACGGTCCGACGGAAGCAACAGGTGCACTCGTGGATGGAGAGACCATTACCTTCTTAACCAACACCGGTATCGACCCGGTCCCTTACCTGGAGGCCAATGACTCGTTTCATTTTTTTCAAAAGGCCGGCGGGCATATTATTACCGGTCCCACGCAGACGAACGTAATGGATATCGTTATGGCATTAATCCCTTAAAAGAATAAGGACAGCAGCATGCTGCTCGCCAGTACGGACAATCCCATGAAAAAAGTGGCTGTTGTAAAGTAGCGGTACATGTTCCCGGGTGGTATGCCGCTGTATTGGTTGATGACCCAGAAATAACTGTCGTTGGCATGACTTACGGTCATGGCGCCGGCACCGATGCTCATCACCAGCAATGCTTTTTCTGCCGGGTGAACGATGGCCATTCCGGCCAGTAAGGGTGCAAGGATGGAAGAGGTGATGATAAGAGAAGCAGTAGATGATCCCTGTGCTGATTTCAACCCGGCCGCCAGTAAATACGCGATCGGGAAAAACAGCAGCACACTAAGTTCGCGGTCTTCTACCAGGGTTTTAAATTCATCAGCCAATGGTGTGGCTTTCAGTACAGCACCCAATGCACCGCCCGCGGCCGTGATCAGTATGATGGGACCCGCGCTGGTCAGTGCATTCTGGATCCATGCATTCCATTCGGTTTTCCGGGAAGTGCCAAGTAAGAGCAGTGCCGATAATACGCCCAGCAACAAGGCAATATTGGGATTGCAGATAAATGCGATGGCCATTGCTACTGTTCGGGGTAATGGCAGGAAGGGTACCAGGGATCCGAAAGCAATCAGCACCACGGGCAGTAAAAGAGGGAAGAGCGAGGAAGCGAGAGCGGGGTGCGTAGTTATTTCTGATGAAGTAATTGGCCCTCCTTCCGGTTGCGGAAGGTGTTTGCGGTTATACGCACGGGCAAACAACCAGCCGGTGATAACGGAGGGAATACTGACGACCAGGCCGATCAGGATCACCCATCCGAGGTCGCCCGACATACCCAGGTTGCCCACTGCTGCCAGTGGCCCGGGTGTGGGCGGCACCAGTACATGGGTGGTATATAAACCGGTAGCCAGCGCAATGGAAACCGCTCCGTAGGAAACAGCGGACCGCGTGGCCAGCGAGCGGGCCAGCCTCGAAAGAATGATAAATCCCGAATCGCAGAAAACCGGGATACCCACCAGGGCGCCCATAAGACTGACACCGGTAAGAACGCTTTTTTTACCCGTCCTGCGCAGCAGGGCTTCAGCCAGGGAGGTAACGGCCCCGGTCTTTTCCAGCACTTCACCCAGGATGGTTCCCAGTGCGATTATAAAACCAATGCTGGTGAATACGGCGCCACCGCCCTGTACAAAAGTGGTTAGGGTCGCATCCACGCCCATACCTGCTGCCAATCCAAGCGTAAGTGCGGCTATCACCAGCACCACAAATGGATGCCACCGGAAAACAGTGCAGGCAAGGATAATAAAAGCCAGCGTGGCTATGATGAGCAGCAATAAGGGAAGGCCGGTAAGCATCGTTGTTTGGTATGAGGGGTGCAAGATAAAGGAGAAGCCCACACCTGCCCCATCTGGCAGACCTGGCAGGTCTGTAGGGAATAGAAAATCCCCACGCATCAGCGATGTTTTCCTTTTTCTTTTTCTAAAAAACAACATTTTCCCGTGGCCTGAGGACATTCCATATCTGTCAGATATGGAATGTCCCTTCCTGCGAAATTGCCTGCCTGCACAGGGCTGACAGACGGGGCAGGTCTAAGCGTAAGGGTTTTCACTTGTGCGGCAATTTTGCGTTTCCTGAGGGTAAAATTTTTCGTAACGTGCATTTCTTTTTTATGGTGGCATGGATAATATCCAATACATTTAGAAAGCAGTTATTTCGATCTATTTTATGCTGACAAACCAGGAAACGGAACTCGCTTTATGGGAAGCGCTCACCCTCGGTGACCGCGAAGCTTATACCGCTTTGTACAAAGCTTATCATCCGAGGTTGTATAATTACGGGCATAAGTTCACCAATGATTCAAGAGTGGTGGAAGACTGCATCCAGGAAGTACTCGTCCGCATCTGGACCGGTCGCAATAAGCTGGCAGAAGTCATGAACATCCGCAGTTATCTTTTTGTTTCCTTTCGCCATTGCATATTGAAAGCACTGCAACACGACCAGAAATGGACACCCTTTCACAACCAGGAACAGTATTCATTTTCCATCGAAGTTTCCATTGACCAGGTGATGATCAACAAAGAGCGCATCTACGAGCGCCAGATCCACCTGAAACATGCGGTAGACAAACTGACCGCGCGGCAGAAAGAAGCCGTGTTTTTTCTTTTCTTTGAAAACCTTTCTTACGAAGAAGTGTCCCACATCCTCAGTATTTCAAAAAAAGCAACCTACAAACTGGTAGCGCGTGCGCTTACCGAACTGCGTACCATCTATAAACAGCAGGATGTTTTGTTTATGCTTCCGAATTCGCTGCTGGTGCTTTCCCTTGCCTTACTTGCTTTTTAAAATATTTTTTATTTCCGTGGGGTAATTTCTTCCTTTCCCGGCTCCTTATGGTTACAGAGCCATAACTACCTGCATGCACAAAGATTACGGGTCTTATACAGAAGAAGATTTTATCGGGGACGAATATTTCCAGCAATGGGTAAGAACACCTGATGCGGAAAACACAGCTTTCTGGCAGCAGGTGGAAACATCCTGGCCGGATAAAAGGGTGGCTATGCTGGCTGCCCGCTCCTTCATTGAAAATATAAACTTCCAGGCCGTCCATCCTTCCCGCCAACAAGTGGAAGATTCCCTCCACACCAGCCTTTTGAAAATATCGGTTATGGAATATTCGCAAAACCAGTCCGGCAACCGGATGGGGCGCAGGAATAAACAATTGTTTATTGCGCTGGCGGCGGTTTTCCTTGGTGTCATTTTTACGGGTGGCGTATTCATTAACCGCACCAAAACGGTTACCATTGAAACCCTTGCAGGTCCGCAGGAAGTGCGGACCATTGTGCTGCCCGACAGTTCTGTTGTAACGCTCAATGCCGGTTCGCACCTTACCTATTCCTCCGACATGGAGCTTGCGGACCACCGGGAAGTATGGCTGGAAGGAGAAGGTTTCTTTCATGTGAAGCCGGTAAAAAAGGGATCGGTTGCCCGGCGCTTCACGGTTCATTCGGGTGATATGGATATTGAAGTAATGGGAACAACCTTCAACGTAAAGAAAGCAGGCGTTTATACAAATGTGAGCCTGAATTCAGGCAAGATCAAAATCGGATTTAAAGACGATCCCGGTACGGCTATCTATTTACAGCCAGGCGATTTTGTGCGGTATTCTTCAGGCCGGAAACACATACTGAGAAAACAGGTAAAGCCGGAATTGTATTCGGTGTGGAAGGAAGAAAAGATTGCGCTGGATGGTATGTCGCTCGCTGAAATTGCCCGCCTGCTCGAAGATTCTTACGGTTATACCACGCACATAGAAAACAATGAACTGGCGGAGACCAAAGTTTCCGGAACACTGGTGATGAAAGATGAAGCCACCCTGCTGCAAACACTCGCATTTACACTCGATATAGACATCATCAAAAAAGACAGTGTATTGAATTTTAAACTTAAACATAAAAATTAACTACATGCCACAACATCTGCGCTATCGTATGTTACAGGGATGGCTGTTGTCTTCTGCTTTTCTTGCCGGCTTTTTCATTATGGCTACCGATCTGTATGCTGCTGACCGGGTCAGGAAAATGCCGGAAGGATTTGGCTCGCGGCAAACCAGCCTGCAAACGCTGGGCAGCCTGCTGAAGACCATTGAAAAGCAGCAGGGCGTAAGCTTTATCTGTAAATCAAACCTGCTGGACCTGGAGATCGATACCGGTGCGGAAACCTTTACCGGTGAAGGTTTTGCAGAAAAGCTGCAGAAGGTATTTAAACCGTACAACTTAAAGCTTCGCCGGATCAGCAGCCAGCAGTTTGCCGTAACCGGGAAAAATACCGACAAGTCAAAATATGCCTGGGCCGCCGGTGAAAATGCGCTGGGTACTGCACAGGGAGCCACTGAAGGTAGTATAATCCAGGTGGCTGAAAAGCCGTTGCGCACCCGGGAGGCTGCTTTCACGGTGAGCGGTGTGGTGACTTCCAGCACCGGCGGTGCACCCATTCGCGGTGTGAACGTATCGGTTAAAGGAACCTCCATTGGTGTTACCACCGATGAAGCCGGCCGTTATACCATTGACGTTCCGAATGAGCAATCCGTGCTTCTTTTTTCTTATGTCGGATTTATCGCCATCGAAAAACCGGTATCAGGGCAATCGCGTATTGACGTGGTGCTGGAAGAAGAAACGAAATCGATGAATGAACTGGTGGTGGTGGCTTATGGCGTTCAAAAGAAAGTAAATCTCACCGGTGCGGTGAGTGCCATTACTGCCGAAGACCTGGCCAGCCGCCCGATCACGGCTACATCCTCCGGCATGCAGGGACTGATACCCGGTGTTACCGTGCGCAGTTTTACCGGCATGCCCGGGCAGAACGGAAGTTCCATCCGCATCCGTGGTGTCGGAACTTTAGGTGATTCCAACCCGCTGGTGGTGATCGATGGGATTCCCGGCGGCGACATGAACATCATCAACCCCGATGATATTGAAAGCATTTCGGTATTGAAAGATGCAGCCTCTTCCTCCATTTACGGTGTTCGTGGCGCCAATGGCGTTATCCTGATCACCACCAAAAAAGGAAAAGCCGATGTGCGGCCCAGTATTGCCTACAGTAATTATGTCGGCTTTCAAACACCAACGGCCCTTCCGCAGTTCCTCGGTTCGCCGGAATATATGACGCTGCTGAACGAATCCTTACAGAATGTAGGCAGGCCAACGGTTTATACCGATTCCATGATCAACATTGCGCGCACCGGTTCGGACCTGAACTATTATGCCAATACGAACTGGATGGATGCGATCTATAAAGACAGGGCCGGCCAGCAGAATCATAACCTCAGTATCAACGGTGGCGGAAATAATGTATCCTATTATTTATCGTATGGTTACCTGAATCAGGACGGACTGGTAACCGGCGACAACTTTGGTGCGAAGCGGAACAATGTACGCCTTCGCCTGAATACAAAACTGATCGACCGCCTCGACCTGGATGCGAACCTTGGATATATTGACCGCCGGTACAGCGAGTCCTCGGAAGATGTAGGAGAAGCGGGCGGACCGATTTACGCCTCACACCAGATCTCTCCCCTGGTGCCTGTGCGGTTTACCACCGGCGGATGGGGTTATCTGGGCGGATCCCGGAACCCGGTAGCGGTAACAACCGATGGAGGCTACAACGATTTCGGATCACAGGAATTTACCGGTAACCTCAGTGCGGCGCTGAACCTGTTCAAAGGATTCCGGTTGCGGGCACAGTACGGGTTGATCAAATCCAATTCGCAACGCGAGATCTATAATAAGACCATCGATTATTTTTCACCGGTAACCGGCGACCGTATTTACCAGACCAACTTCCCGAGCAGGATTGACAAGCGTGATTATTTCAATACGTACCAGACACTGATCGGTATGGCTGATTACGACCGCACCTTCGGAAGTCATGAGATCAGGGCCCTGCTGGGTGTATCGCAGGAAGAAAATTTTGGCGAGAGCTTTACGGCATCGCGCACCAATGTGGTATCACCGGCCGTTCCGAATATCAATGTGGCCACCACCAACCAGCTGAATTCTTCGAGCGCCAACGCGTCGGCCCTGCAGTCAGCATTTGGCCGCATCAATTACATATTCAACCGTAAATACCTTGCAGAAATAAATTTTCGCTATGACGGATCTTCGCGCTTTGCACCGGAAGTGCGCTGGAACCTGTTCCCATCTGCTTCGGTAGGCTGGAGGATTTCGGAAGAAGGTTTCTTCGAAGGGCTGAGATCTACCATCAATGAATTAAAGATAAGAGCCTCCTACGGTGAACTGGGTAATGATAAAGTGGGTAGTGATTATGCTTACCTGGCTACTATCGGCCCGGTTGGTGGCATTCCGCCCATCGGCAATGTGCTCACGCCCGGCTATGCGCAAACCGCTATTCCAAACCCTGATCTTACCTGGGAAAATGTAACCAAGCAAAACATCGGGCTTGATGTTTCCATGCTGCGCAACCGCCTGGGTATTACAGCTGATTATTTTGTACACAACACACGCGACATTTTGCTGCGCGTTACGCTGCCGGATGTACTCGGCGCCACCGAGCCTTCGCAGAATGCCGGTGAAGTGCAGAACAAAGGATGGGAGCTGAACCTGACCTGGAGAGACCGGATCGGAAGCGCGATACGTTATGGTGCTTCCTTCAACATCTCTGATGTAAAGAACCAGGTATTTTCCCTTGGCGGCGTACCTCCTTCTTTAAACGGTGACTGGGTGCGTACCCTTGGCCAACCGATCGACGCGTTTTACGGGCTGGTAGCGGAACGTATTTCACAGGCTTCCGATTATGATTTCAACCCAACAACAAATACCTATACGCCGAAGTTCCCGGTAATTGTAGGTGACAGGATGGGTCCTGGCGATATCATGTACCGCGATCTCAATAAAGACGGCGTGATCACCTTGGCCGACGACCGGCAGATCATTGGTAATCCTTTCCCGCGGTATACCTATGGTTTCCGGGGCGACGTGGATTGGAAGGGCCTTGATTTCGCTTTCTTCCTGCAGGGTGTGGGAAAGGCAGACGGTTATATCCGCGGTGCGGCCCGCCATGCCTACATCAATGAATCGGCCAACCCGCAGAAGGTGCACCTCGACCGGTGGACACCGGAAAATACGGATGCAACCTATCCGAGGTTTACCTACCAGCTGTCGCACAACCAGCGCTTCTCCACGTTCTGGCTGGAAGATGCTTCTTACTTAAGGTTGAAGAATATCCAACTCGGTTATACATTACCGAGAGGATTGCTGGAGCGCTACCGCATCGGCCAATTAAGACTGTTTGTTTCTGCCGACAACCTGTTCACCAAAACAGATTTCTTCTATGCTTACGACCCGGAAACACCGGTGAGCACGGGTGGATATTACCCGCAGGTCAAAACATTTATTATCGGACTTAACTTAAATATGAAATGATCATGAAAAGCAAAATATTAGTCAGCTTACTGGTAAGCATCTTGTTTTTTGGATCGTGTAAAAAGAATTACCTCGACCGCGCACCAAAGGATGAACTGGTAGACGCGACTTTTTATACCAATGAAGAAACACTTCAACTGGCAGTGAACGGTTGCTATGCCTACCTCAAAGGAAAGGGAACGCTTGATATGGAAAACCTTGGTGACAATACCATCAATTCTTCCACAACGGACTACGGGCGTATTTCGAGCGGGAACTACAACAATGACCTCGGAACCATCAACAGCGAGTGGACCACGGACTATGATGGTATCCGCCGTTGTAACGCGTTCCTCGAAAACTACCAGAAAGCCGAAGGCCGTGATCATGTAAAGGAATCGATGGCTTCGGAAGTACGGTTCATCCGGGCTTACTTATATTTCTACCTCACGCAGTTTTATGGCGATGTGCAGCTGATCACCAAAACCCTGCTCACCACCGATCCTGAAGTGTACGGAACCCGCCAGAAAAAAGCCGACGTGGTGAATTTTATTTTAGCGGAACTGGATGCTGCCGCTGCAAAACTTCCAACAACGTATACAGCGGCCAACCTGGGCAGAATTACAAAGGGTGCTGCTCTTGCATTAAAAGCACGTGTTGCTTTGTACAATGAAAAATGGGACGTGGCCGAAAAGGCAGCGAAAGATGTGATGGATTTAAATATCTATCAATTGTATACAACATCAACGCCGGCTACCGCTTATAATGACCTGTTTACCTACAAGGGGAAATTAAAGAACGGTGCCAACAAGGAAACCATCCTGGCGCGCATGCACCTGACGGATGTTTCGGTGCACAACATGAGCCGTGAAGCCCAGGTGCCCGACCAGGCATCGCGCTGGAATCCCACCAAATCACTGGTGGATGCTTACCTCATGATCGATGGCCTGCCCATTGATAAATCGCCGCTGTACAGGGAAACGCATTACGATTCCATTTTCAGGAACCGTGATCCGCGCATGACGCAAACGATTCTCACACCCGGCGCCGCCTGGGGCGGAAGACAGGATGGACGCAACCTTACTTCATCGGCTACGTATGGAACCTTCATGGTACCGAAGTGGATCTCCAATAAATTGGGAAGCGTAACCATCACGGGATTTTATTTTACCAAGTATGTTGAACTGTCTACTGTTGGTCTGGTAGGCCGCGATGAAAATGACATCCACCTGATTCGTTTTGCCGAAGTGCTGCTGACCTATGCCGAGGCAAAGCTGGAGCAGGGAACCTTAACGCAGGTGGACATCGATAACACGATCAATAAGATCCGTGCCCGCGTGGGCATGCGCCCGATGAGGATCACGGAACTTACCGCTGCCGGCCTGAATCTTCGTGATGAAGTGCGGCGAGAGCGTCGTGTGGAACTGGCGCTTGAAGGCCAGCGATTTTTTGATATCCAGCGCTGGAAGCAGGGTGCCTTACTGGCACAGGATGTAAAAGGCATGAAGAAATCCCTGGCTTTCCGTCCTTCCGATGTATCAAACCTTCCTGCTGATGCGCAGGGATACATTATCGTGAACAGCGGTCGTGTGTTCACCGATCCGAAGCATTACCTGTGGCCGGTGCCCCTGATCCAGAGCCAGCGTAACCCGAACCTGGGACAAAACCCGGGATGGTAGGGTGTGAAACGTGAAATGTGAAAAGTGAAACGGGGTCGGTTGCGGAGCGGATAGTTCTTTCACGTTTCACGTTTCACCTTTCACTGTTTTCTGATGATCATTCAATATTGATATGCGCTACATAATTCTCTGTTTTATTTTTTGTTGTTTCCTATTCAGCTGCGGCACGGCCAGGAAAGCGGCTGGCCCTTCGGATGGTTTTCAGTTGAAGGTGCTGTGTTACAACATCCATCATGCCAACCCCCCGTCGAAGCCGAACGTGATTGACATGGAAGCCATCGCCAATGTGATCCGGCAGAACAACCCCGACCTGGTGGCCTTGCAGGAAGTGGATGTGCGCACGGAACGATCGGGTAAAGACCTCCACCAGGCAGAAGAGCTGGCCCGCATGACCGGCATGACTGCCTATTTTGCCAAGGCCATTGATTACGGTGGTGGTGAATACGGTGTGGCGATTTTATCCAAATACCCGATGGAAGCCATGAAGAACACGCCGCTGCCCACTGCTGAAGAAACAAAAGGCGAGCACCGCACGCTGGCCACAGCGGTGATCCGGTTGCCCGGCGATCAAAAGATATTGTTTGCATCCACCCACCTGGATGCACAACGGGGAGATACCAACCGTTTATTGCAGATCAATAAAATTGTTGAAGTGCTGTCCGAAGAAAAACTGCCGGTTGTGATTGCCGGCGATTTCAACGCCGTTCCCGACACGCGGATCATTCAAACACTGGATGCGCATTTCACCCGCACCTGCGTTACCGGTTGCGGATTTACGATCCCGGAAACAAATCCAAGGAGAACAATCGATTTTATTGCTTTTAAACCTGCAGGTGTTTTTAAAGTAATGGACCACCAGGTGATCAATGAAAGTTATGCATCGGATCATTTACCCTTGAAAGCAACCCTTAGCGTCTTTGCGGTTAAATAAAAATTTCACGCAAAGACGCAAAGTCCCGCATAGCGGGAAACGCAAAGGCGCGAAGAGTTAAATATCTATTCTTTCAGTCATTCAGAGCGAAGCGAAGAATCTGTGGACTGAAATAAGGAGAAAGGAATTGGGGAGGGAGGTTGATTGGTTGATTAGTTGTTATGTTGATACGTTAATATGTTGATAGGGAATCTTTTGTTATAAACAAAATGTACGGTGGTCTGTGGACCGTTGTCTGTCGTCGGTCGACCTTCCCAGTCATTCAGAGCGCAAGCGAAGAATCTGGAGAATGCTCCATAGGAAAAGGTAATAGGGTAATAAGGTAATAAGGTAATAAGGTAATAAGGTATTAAGGTATTATGGTATTGGCTTTTACCGCGAAATCTTCCGTGCTAATCTGTGTCATCCGTGATGTGAATTAGGGTTCCGCAAAAAAATATTTATGAAAATTGTGCGATTGTTTTTTGCTGTTATTTTTTCATGGATCATTACCGGTTGCGGTGCAGATAAGCCCGTTGATCCGCCGCCATCGGGCATTGCAGTGGATACCACATCCGACCTGCGCGTGATGACCTGGAATATTCATCATGCCAATCCGCCGGCCCTGCCCAACGTGATTGACGTGCCAGGTATTGCCGCTATCATCAGGGGACAATCGCCGCACCTGGTGGCACTGCAGGAAATTGATGTCAACAACACCCGCTCCGGTACAACAATGCACCAGGCCGAGGAACTGGGACGGCTTACAGGTATGAAAGCCTATTTCGGTAAAGCCATTGATTATGCAGGCGGCGCTTACGGGGTTGCCTTATTATCCAAATTTCCGATCTCCGGTACAACCAACCACCCGCTGCCCACCGTTGCCGGCACGGCTGCGGAAGCGCGCACCTTGGCCACCGCGGTGATCACGATGGGTAATGGGAAAAAGCTGGTGTTTGCCTCCACGCACCTCGATGCCCAAAGCTCCGATACCAACCGGCTGGTACAGGCCGAACGCATTGTACAAATCCTGCGAGCGGAACCATTACCGGTTATCCTGGGTGGTGATATCAATGCTGTTGCGGGAACAAGAGTCGTCAATGCACTGGATGCCTGGTTTACCCGGAGCTGCACCACCAATTGCGCATCAACCATACCCGCTACTACACCTACGCGTGCCATCGACTTTATCATGTATGCGCCCTCCAATAAATTCACTGTGCTGGATCACCGGGTGATTGATGAACGAAACGCTTCCGATCACCGGCCGGTCTTATCCGTGATCAGGATACACTAAAAAAATCAAGAATTGTGATGAGAGCGAAAAAAAGGATCACAGATTACACGGATTACATGGCGTCTATAACCAGTAGCCTTAGCGCTGCCTTCGGCCTTTGCTTTGCGTATTTGCGTGAACCAAAATATTTGCTGCTTCCCTTCACGCTTTTATTTCTTCAGCAGGCAAATGCGCAGGAATCAGAAGCAGCCGTGTATGCCCTTATCCAACGCGTGGTACCCAAACATGCTGCGCAGCTATCCATCCGGTTCATCGAACAAAAAAATGGAAAGGATGTGTTCACCATTGAAAGCCGGGGCGAAAAGATATTGCTGGGCGGCAACAACGGCATCTCCATTGCCAGCGCTCTGCATCATTACCTGAAACACATCACGCACAGCCAGATCACCTGGAACGGCATCAACCTTAATCTGCCGAAGAAGCTTCCGCCCGTGCCGCAAAAGATCGAAATCGTAACACCTTACAAATACCGCTACTATTTAAATTACTGCACCTTCAATTACACCATGAGCTGGTGGAACTGGGAGCGGTGGCAGAAAGAAATCGACTGGATGGCGCTTAACGGCATCAACATGCCGCTGGCCGTAACCGGGCAGAACTCCGTATGGAGCCGGGTTTATAAAAGTCTTGGATTTACAGATAAGGAACTCGAAGGCTTTTTCAGCGGGCCGGCCTATTTCAATTGGTTCTGGATGGGCAACCTCGATGCCTGGGGCGGACCGCTTCCGCAAAGTTTTATGAAGGGCCATGAAGAATTGCAGAAAAAGATCCTGCAACGCGAACGGTCACTGGGCATGACGCCCATCCTTCCTGCATTCACAGGCCACGTGCCGCCTTCGTTCAGTAAAAAGTTCCCGGGTGTACACGTAAAAAAAACAAGCTGGGTAGGATTCCCCGAAGTGTCCATCCTTGATCCTTCCGAACCGCTGTTCACCGAGATCGGCAAGCGGTTTATGGAAGAAGAAATCAAAACATTCGGCACGAACCATCTTTACACGGCAGATACTTTTAACGAGAACAAGCCGCCGACAGATGATTCCATGTACCTGAATGACGTCAGCAAAAAAGTTTTTGAATCCATGTCTGCCGGTGATCCGCAGGCAACCTGGATCATGCAGGGATGGCTGTTTCACCACGGCGCAAAATTCTGGAAGACGCCGCAGATCAAAGCCCTACTGAATGCCGTGCCCAACGACCGCATGATCATACTGGATCTGTGGAGCGAGCGCCACCCTGTATGGAACCGTACCGAAGCTTATTACGGTAAGCCCTGGATCTGGAACATGCTGCACAACTTCGGCGGCAACACCAATCTATCGGGCATCATGGACCGGGTGGCGGTGGACCCTTCTGCTGCACTGCATCACCCGCAAGCCGGAAAGATGATGGGGATTGGTTTAACCATGGAAGCGCTGGAACAAAACCCGGTGATGTACGAACTGATGATGGAAAACGTTTGGCGCGATGCACCCATTGAACTGGACAGCTGGCTGAAGGATTATGCCTTGCGCCGGTATGGAAAAGCAAATGAAAACGCCGGTAAAGCCTGGGCTATTCTACGCCGCACGGCTTATGCCGATACGATAACCAACGGCGGTGCCGAATCCATTATCACCGCCCGTCCTACATTTATCAAAAACCCGGGTGGAACGTCCACCACTGCATTTCCATATGATGCACAGGAGCTGGTTAAAGCCTGGGATCTTTTGTTGTCTGCCTCACCGGAATTGAAAAACAGCGACGGCTATAGTTTTGACGTGGTAGATGTAACGCGGCAGGTGCTGGCCAATTATGCACTGGACATCCAGCAACAGGCGGCCGAGGATTTTAAGAACGGGGATGTGGCGGCATTAAAAAAGAGCACGGGTCAATTCCTGCAACTGATCACCGATATGGATGCCTTGCTGGCCACCCGGAAAGATTTCCTCCTGGGCCGGTGGCTGTCTGCTGCAAAAAGCTGGGGCACTACGGAAGAAGAGAAAAAACTGTACGAAAAAAACGCCCGCAACCTCGTTACCTTATGGGGTGATAAAAACAGCCGGCTCCATGAATATGCGTGCAAGCAATGGTCGGGATTACTGAATGGATTTTACAAAAAGCGCTGGGAGCAGTTCTTTGCTTACATGATGACGAACTTGGAAGCAGGAAAAAATCCTGATCTTAAAAAAATAGAAGAACAGTTAAAAGACTGGGAATGGGCCTGGGTGAACAGCAGGGAAACGTACCCCGATATGCCGAAGGGAAATGCAGTAGCCAAGGCAAAGGAGCTGCACAAAAAATATAGAGACCGTATGATGAAAAAGGTTTCTTAGGAAAATCCTTTGTGCCTTTGCGGTTAAACATTAAAAACAAATTAATCTCACGATATGAACAGGCGAAAACTTCTGAAAAACCTCTCGCTAAGCATTGGCGGCACCATCATCTCCACGAAGGTGCTCGCGAAGCTGGCCGATGATAAATACAGTTTTGATATTCCGGCCAACCCGGCACACAAGCCCATGGCCAAACCGGTAACGGCCATCACCCTCGGTGCCGGCAACCGCGGAACCGTGTATGGAAATTACGCGGCAAAATTCCCGGCAGAACTGAAGATCGTAGGTGTGGCCGAACCCAATACGTTCCGCAACGACAAATACGCCAAAACACACAGCATTCCCGATGCGGCGCGCTTCCAAACCTGGGAAGATGTATTCTCCAAACCGAAGTTTGCCGATGCAATTATTATTTCCACGCCCGATAACCTGCATTATGGTCCCTGCATGAAGGCCCTGGCCATGGGGTACGATATTTTGCTGGAGAAACCGATTGCTCCAACGGAGAAAGAGTGCCGCAGCATTTTAGCGATGGCCAAAAAAACAGGACGCATTGTAGCTGTTTGCCACGTGCTTCGTTATGCGCCTTATTTTGTAAAGATGAAGGAGCTGATTGCTGCCGGTGCCATAGGCGAGGTGATGTCGGTGCAGCACTTCGAGCCCATCGAGCATACGCATATGGCCCATTCTTATGTGCGCGGCAACTGGCACAATTCCAAAAAAACAACACCGATCATCCTGGGTAAATCATGCCACGACCTTGACATTATTAAGTGGGTGATCAACAAACCCAGTAAGCAGATCGTAGCCATGGGCGACCTGAAATGGTTCAAGCTGGCCAACGCACCGGAAGGCAGCACACCCCGTTGCACCGATGGCTGCAAGGTGGAAAGGCAGTGCCCGTATTCGGCGATCAGGCATTATTATGATAACCGCCTGCGACTGGGTGTACTCGATCTGCCGGAAGACAAATCAAAGCATGGGGAAGTGATCATGGAGCGGCTGAAGACCACCAACTACGGGCGTTGCGTATACCGGATGGAAAACGACCAGCCGGATCACTACATTACCAATATCCGTTTTGCCGACAACGTAACGGCAGCCTTTTCCATGGAAGCCTTTACTTCGTATCATGGCCGTCGTACCCGCATCATGGGTGCTATGGGTGATATGGTCGGCGATATGGAGGAGCTGGTGGTTACCGACTTCCGCACGGGCAAACAAACAAAGCTGGTGCCGAAGGCGGAAGATGTGGAAGGATATAAGAACAGCGGTCATGGCGGCGGCGACTGGCTGCTGGTGCGCGACTTTGTGCAGGCGGTATCGCACCAGGATCCAAAGATGCTCACATCCACCATTGAAGAATCCATTGAATCGCACATCATGGGCTTCATGGCGGAAGAAAGCCGCAAGAAAGGCGCGGTGATGAATATTAAAATGCCGAGACAAGCTTAACCGCAAAGGCGCAAAGCTTAGCGTCTTTGCGGTTGCATTTCAATTTTTGCAATATGAGTAAATATATTTCTGCAATATTCATCTTTTTTTTGTTTCAGTCTGCATTTGCGCAAACAACGTACACCATCAGTACTTACAACATCCGCTTCGATAATCCCCGCGACACGGGTAATGAATGGAGCGCCCGCCGTCCGATGGTGGAAGCCCTTATTCAGTTTCATGACTTTGATATCCTGGGCACGCAGGAAGGACTGTATCACCAACTGCAGGGACTCGACAGCACGCTGGAAGATTATGTGTATGTGGGCGTAGGCCGCTCGGACAGTGTACGGGCCGGTGAATTTTCCGCTATTTTTTATAAAAAGGACAAGTTCGAGGTACGGGCAAAAGGGGACTTCTGGCTTTCTCCCACACCGGCGAAGCCCGGTCCGGGTTGGGATGCCCGCATACCACGCATCTGTTCCTGGGTAAGGCTGCGGGACCGAAAAACGAAGAAAGAATTCTATGTGTTCAATGCGCATTTCGACCACCAGGGCGTGGTGGCCCGCAATGAAAGCAGTAAGCTGATACTGGAAAAGATCCGGTCCATTGCCGGCACTGCACCGGTTATTTTCATGGGCGACCTGAACACCAGCCAGACGCAGGAAAGCTACCTTACCCTTGCCCGCTCGGGTCTTTTAAAGGATGCCTATGACCTCGTAAAAAAGCCCTACATGCTCAACGGCACCTTCAACGGTTTCGATATCGCCCGCAAAACCCCCGACCGCATCGATCACATCTTTGTTACGGGTAAGTTTAAAGTACAGAAGTGGGGTGTGCTCACGGACAGTTATTCCGGGAAGGTGCCATCCGACCATTATCCCGTGCTGGCGGTGGTCACTTTGCGTTAAACTTTGCTGCTCTGCGGTTAAATTAAGAAGACCCTAACAGCATTCCTTCCTACCTTCAGGAACGAAGAAAACCCCCAAATCATACGTCATGAAAAAACTGGTTCTTTTTATACTGGTCGTTTGCTCGGTAAGCAGCGTAAATGCGCAAACTCTTAAGGAATTGCTCTACAGCGGAAAGCTGAAAAAAGATTCCACCGGCATTATCCGCAAAACCGACGACCTGTCGACCAAGATTGATACCACCACGAAAAAAACGCCGGTAGCGGAAGTGGCAAAGCCATCGCCTGCAACCACCCAGGTCATTACTTCCGTGAATGTGAGCGAAGCAAAGGCGGATACAGTAGCCCTGGGCACCACGGTTCCCGTTACCGAAACAACAGCTATTACTACCGCGGATACAACGGCAAGCGTGGCAACTTCTGTGAAAGCGGCTCCTGCCAAAAGCAATACAAAAATCCTGAAGGAATATTCCGACGCGTTAGTAGCCGGGCTGAAAGATGTGCTGGGTAACAAAAAAATAAAAAAGGAAACCTATTTTTTCATGGTGGATTACGAACTGTCTCCTGACGGAAAAGTAGAGATTACCAATGTAACGTCCACACCGGAGAATTCCATCTTGCTGGAAACAGTTAAGAGCAGGATTTATGATGCTCCGCCTGTGCTGAATGCTACCCCCAACGCAACCAAAAATGTAAAGCGGAAATTTAATTTCTCGGTCACGAAAGACTAAGACTTTAACCGCAAAGGCGCAAAGCCAAATGGAATAATGAACAAGGAACAAAGAATATTGAATTTCGAAGTAAATAACACCTGCTGCATCTTTCGGCATTGATCCTTCATCCTTCCCTTCAACATTCCTTGTTCCTTGTTTCTTGTTCGATATTCCTACATCTTTGCGGTTAATCCTCTCTTCAGTCCACAGATCCTTCCCTACGGTCAGGATGGGAGTCCGAAAGGAGGCTGGCATTCCATGTGCTTCATTGCGTAGACTCAGATTCTTGCATGTTCTTTGGTTTTTGCTTTCGCAGTAATGACGTGCAGAATTGTTGTGTATACTATTAGAATAGTTGATCAGGTGGCCATTTTCCGAGCAATTCTTCATTTAAGAAATTCCACTCAGGATTCATAACATTGATCAGGTCCATTTTCTTTTGTCTTGTTTTCACTTTGAGTGCACGTTCACGGGCAAAAGCCTGTAAATAATTGGTATAGGATTCATAATACAGGAGATAGTGAGCCCGGTACCGGCCAGTGAAGTGATTTTTATTTCCTCTCAATTCCCAGTGTTGCAGTATACGCCGTTGAAGGTTGTTTGTAATGCCGATATACAAAACAGTTTTAAGTGCATTCGTCAGAATATAGACATAGTATTTCCGGGGATCCATATTTAAATATGATCTGGATATTTTTTAAATATGCCAGGAAAAACTCCTTGCAGAAAGTATTTTTCTATTGGTTATTTCGCGGTTATCCTTTTTCTAACGACCAATGAAAATAAAAATGTAAGGCCCACAACTCACCCGCCTTCCATTCTTCACTCACCTGCCTCCAATTCTGCACTCACCTGCCTCCCATTCTGACCGAAGGGAAGAATCTGTGGATTGAATGGGAAAAGAGATTGATAGCGGGGAGACTGTTTAATAAAGGAAGTCCACGGACCACAGACCACCGACCACCGAAAATGTCGTTGAATAAACGGATATGTGAATTGATTTTATTATCCACCCTCCAATACTTAAATACCTATTACCACAATACCTTTTCTCCAGGTACGGTCCATAGATTCTTCGCTTCGCTCTGAATGACGGGAGAGTAGAACGCCGTCCACAGTCAACAGACCACCGAAAATTGCGATTTAATAGGGATGCCAGTACTCATTTATCATCCTGTCCTCAAATACTAAATACTTATTACCACAATACCATTCCTCAGGTACCATCTCCAGATTCTTCGCTCGCGCTCTGAATGACGGGAGAGAAGCCCACAGACCACGGTCGACGGTCCACCGAACATTTAGAATGGAAGGGGATGCCCATACTTTACTCCCTCCCGCTCTGGCCCTCCGCTCTGTTTCCCTCCCACGCTCCCATCCTGACCCCAGGGAAGGATCTGTGGACTGAATGTAAAGACAGGTTGATAGTGGTCAGAGACCTGGAATAAAGAAGTCGACAGTCCACAGACCACAGACCACCGGACATTTCGTTTGGAAGAGGATGCCCGGAACATTGAGCATTGAAAATTGCGTAGTAAACATTTTCATTAACGCAAAGGCGCAAAGTTTTCGCAGAGGTGGAAAGAAAACACTTTGCGGACCTCCGCGGCTTTGCGGTTAATTACCCGCACACCTTGAACAGCGTTTCAATCATATGATCATAACCTTCCCTGGTAACCGGCTTGGGTATCACAATGCAGGCGCCTAACTGCGTCCCGTTTTTGATCAGCGATTCATCGGTATAGGTAGAATAAATACTCACCGGTATATGGGCAAAACGTTCATTCTTTTTCAGGTGCTGGAGCGTTTGAAGACCGTTCATCTTCGGCATATTATGATCGAGGATGATCAGGTCGGGCAGTTCTTCGTCGTTGGGAATGCCATTGAGCAATTCAATCACGTACACACCATTTTCCGCGATGGGCAGTAATTGCGCATCCTTACGACTTTGCAGGAAGTCCAGGAAAAACTGCTGGTCATCGGGGTCGTCTTCCGCTAAAAGGATTTTCCTTTTCATCATATCGTTCGGTAATATCGGCTATTTCACGGGTAATATAATCTGAAATTCGGCGCCGCTGCCTTCTTTGCTGAAAGCAGTGATGAGGCCATTGTGTTTATCCACAATTTTTTTGGCAATGGCCAGTCCAATGCCGGTTCCTTCATAATCGTGTTTGGTGTTCAACCGTTCAAAGAGTGAAAAAATATTCTGTACATATTTATCGTCGAAGCCGATACCGTTGTCGCGGATGCTGATCAGGCAGTAGGGACCGTTTTTCTGTTCCGCGCTGTTAAAGGAGAGTTCCGAAATCTCTTTGCACCTTATCTCGATTACCGGGGGCACGCCAGCTTTGGCGAACTTGAGGGCATTACTGATAATGTTTTGAAACACCTGCCTGATCTGGCCTTTGTTAACCTCGATACAGGGCAATGGATGCACCTGCAGCTGTGCATTTTTTTCTTCAATGATCAATTCAAAATCCTCCCTTAATTCTGCCATCACTTCATTCAGGTCCACGCATTCGCGGTAGGAATGATCTGCAGACAGTTTGGAGTAGGAAAGAATTTCAATAATGAGGGATTTCATGCGCGCGGCCGAATCAATGATCTTTTCCAGGTGCCGGTTTGATTCTGCAGGTATACCGGTAGCTTTTTCTTTCATGAGGTAAGAGAACATCATGATCTTTCTCAGCGGTTCCTGCAGGTCATGAGAGGCAATGGAAGCAAATTGCTGCAGGTCGTGGTTACTGGTTTCGAGGGCGCGGTTGGCCTGTTCCAGTTCCTTGTTGTTCTGCTGTAATTGCTCCTGTGTTTTTTTCTGTAAGGTAAGATCAGTAAGGATAATGCTCAGGGATACGCCTTCCTCCAGTTCCAGCGTAGCCAGCGATAACTGCACCGGTGTTGTTTCTTCACCGGCCACCAGCATTACTTCGCCCTTGCAATCGGATAGCCAGCATTTTTCAAATAACCGGGTGTAATCTTCTTTGTTTTCGTCCGCCACAAATTGTTGAAAGGGTTCGCCGATCACTTCGGAAAGCGGCTTTCCCACCATGTGCGCAAACTGGGTGTTGCAATAAAGGATCAATCCATTCGGACTGAGGGTAACCGCACCTTCAGCCATTTTTTCAATAAAAACGCGGTAGGTATGATCCGCACTTTTCAACGTATACAACTGGTGTCCGCCTTCACCCTGCACCACCAGGGCATCGATCTGTCCCGTCCTGATCGCTTCAATGGTTTCATTGGCTTCAGCCAGCTGAAAGCGCAACTCTTCCAGCTCCTTCAGCAATTCTTCTCCGCTTTTATGTGGTGTTTCCTTTTTCACGCTAGCTCATGAGTCCCAGGCCCTTCAATACTTTCTCGGTATCCGACAGGTCGCCGATCATTCTTTTTTCGGGCAGGGGTAGTTTTTTTATTAAAAGCGGTAAAGCAATCAGTTGTTCCTTCTCTGCAATATCCTTTACCTGGTAAACATCAATGATCTCCAGGCTGTATTTTCCTTTAAGATGCGTTTCACAAAGCTCTTTTATATTGGTCAGCGCCCGGATCGAATTAGGCGTGGCACCGGTAATAAACAACCGGAGCACATATTCTGTTGTACCCGCTGATGAATTTTCATTTTTGCTCCCTCGTTCTTCTTTTTTCTTCATCCTAGTTCTTTAACGGACGGATATTCAGGCCTACCAATACTTTTTCTTCATTCGACAGGTCCCCGATGATTTTCCGGATGGGAACCGGCACCTTGCGCACCAGCGTTGGCACGGCCAGGATCTGGTCGCCTTCCGCCAGTTGCGGCTGCACCAGCAGGTCGATCACTTCGATCTTGTATTCATCCTTCAGGTGTTCTTCGCAATAACGTTTCAGGTTATTCAGGGCTGTTACGGATTTCGGTGTGTTACCGGCAATGTATAAGCGCAGTTCCCACTTGTATTCTTTTTTTTGTGCTGTTTTACTTCCTTTTGCCATTCGGGTTATTTTTTGATTGCCTGTTTTCTATGAGCTGCTCCCTGTTTTTTTCCATGATCTCCTTGCGCAGGTCCTCTTCCACGTACGATTTATTCAATTCATCCTGCAGGGCTTCAAACTCTTCGTGCAGCGAGGCGATCTTGGCTTCCAGCACCTTCCGCTTGCGCTGGATGGCTACATCTTTACGGTTCACGGCGTGTGTGCGCAATACGCGGCCCGTAGCTTCCTGCAATTCCTGGGCTTCGCGGGCCGAACCAATCAGCACGCCCTCGGAACCAAGGTACACATCCACGAGGTCGAGTCCCTCATCGGTAATTACAAATTCGCGAACCTGGTTGGAGTGTTTCATGCCGCGTGATTTCATGATGTACATCCCGCGGTTGCGTTCACCATTGTTTTCAATATCACGTACCAGCAGCCAGGCATCCACAAGGGAAGACACTCCTTCATCGGTTTGTTCGTTGACCACGGTATTCAGGGCCAGCGCGGTAAACAGTACGGTGATCTGTTCGGTTTGCAGGAAATCGATCAGCCGGATAAGCATGGCCTTAACATCGGAGATGGTACCGACGGTAATTAAGTTTGTGATGGGATCAAGAATAATGGTTTTGGGTTTAAAGCGCTTTACATTTTTATGAATCGACAGCAGGTGCATTTCCAGTCCGTTCAGGGTTGGACGGGCGGATTGCATTTCCAGCAGCCCGTTCTCTTCATGGACTTTCAGGTCGATGCCAATGGAAAGCATGTTGCGCTTGATTTGCTGCGGCGATTCTTCGAAGGCAAAGTAGATGCATCGCTCCCTGCGCTTGCAGGTTTCATGGGCAAAATAAGCGGCCAGGCTGGTTTTGCCGGTTCCCGCCGTGCCGGAAATTAAGATGGAAGATCCCTTGAAAAAGCCTTTACCACCCAGCATCTCGTCGAGGGCGGGAATGCCGGAAGAAATCCGTTTGGACGATACTTCGGAATCCAGCATCAGTGAAGTAATGGGCAAAACAGAAATGCCTTCTTCATCAATCAGGAAGGGATATTCATTGGTGCCGTGGATGGAGCCGCGGTATTTTACCACGCGCATCAGGCGGGTGGATATCTGGTTCACCACGCGGTGTTCCAGCAGGATCACGCAATCGGAAACATATTCTTCCAGTCCCTGCCGGGTAAGGGTGCCTTCGCCTTTTTCGCCCGTGATGATGGCGGTGACGCCTTTCTCCTTCAGCCAGCCAAACAGCCGGCGTATTTCTGCCCGGAGGATGGCTTGATTCTCCAGCCCGGAAAAAAGGTTTTCAATGGTATCGAGCACCACGCGTTTGGCCCCGATGCTGTCGATAGCATAATTGAGCCGGATGAACAGCCCGTCAAGATCGTACTCGCCCGTTTCTTCAATTTCCGTTTTATCAATGTGGACATGGTCGATTTTGATCAGCCCGGCCTTCTGTAGTTTGGGAAGGTTGAACCCGAGCGAAGCCACGTTCATTTCCAGTTCTTCCGCTTTTTCCTCGAAGGCCAGGAACACGCCGGGTTCATTGAATTCGAGGGCGCCGCGGACGATAAATTCGGTGGACATGAGGGTCTTCCCGCAACCGGCCGCACCGCACACGAGTGTGGGACGGCCTTTGGGCAATCCGCCACCGGTTATTTCATCGAGACCTTTGATGCCGGTTCTTGTTTTGGGAAGTTCTTTTATACTGGCCTGGGCGGACTTTGATTTTGGAGGCATAGACGGAGGCGGGGTGTTGATGATTTTAAGACGCTAAATGTAGGGATTAAAAGCGGATGGGTGAGCGAGGTGAGGTGTGGGGAGGGGAATTTGTAATTGGGGATTGGGGAGGGAGGTTGATTGGTTGATATGTTGATATGTTGATTTGTTGATACGGAGCATCCTCTTCCAGGAATGAAATGTACGGTGGTCTGTGGTCTGTCGTCTGTGGACTTCCTTAATCGAGACGCTGACCACTATCAACCTGTCTTTCCATTCATTCCACAGATCCTTCCCTGGGGGTCAGGATGGGAGGAGAGGGAAATAGAGCGGAGAAACAGAGCGGAGGGCCAGAGCGGGTGTGAGTATGGTACAGGCATCCCTCTTCCATACGAAATGTACGGTGGACCGTCGACCGTGGTCTGTAGACTTCTCTCCCGTCATTCAGAGCGCAGCGAAGAATCTATGGACTGAATTAAGGGAAAGGTATTTGGGTAATAAGGTATTGAGGTATTGGCGTTCCGTGAAATCCTTGCCGTGCTAATGCTTCTTAGCTGAAGCTGCGGCGCACAAGTCCGCGAAATCAGTGATTGGAATTAGGAGAGAGAGATGATAAATTGGACACACATCTTTTTTTAAAATGAAATGTCCGGTGGTCTGTGGACCGTGGACTGTTGACCTCTCTTCAGTCATTCAGAGCGCAAGCGAAGAATCTGGAGACTGAACAATAGGAAAAGGTATGAGGCAATCGGTTATTGGCCTTCCGCGAAATCCGTGATTTAGGTTGATTGGTTGATATGTTGATTTGTTGATACGTTGACCGGTCTGTGTTGTGTTTGAAAGACAGATCAGAATATATCAGGTCAGATATGGTTATTACAGGTTTGGAGTATCTTTTTTTGAAGCCTTACGGGTTGATATTTCCGGATCTGCCCTGTTTCTTTAGCGATTTTATTAATGCTCATTTGCAACGGGGGTTCAAATTCCATGGCCTCCGGAAGGATAAATCAGGCTCTATTAGTCTAAAAATTCCGGACAATCGTCGAAGATTAAAAGGGGAACACCCGGTGTGCTGACAGCCCTCTTTGATTTTACGGCATAAGTGGCTTGTTTTGTACCCGGACAGGCTTTATGCATACCGTATCCTAAGGAAAACCAATTAGCCGTATCCTATCCTATGTTAACGAAATTAATGATCCATATAATCAAGGCTGGCTTTATACTGGTGGTAGCCATCTACTCCTTACCGGCCATGGCCCAAAGTACCAGCCCGTTGATCCGGGCCAATTTCGGTACTGAAGCGGACCTCAAAGCCAATTATTTTAATGGTGCGGTAAGTGCCGGCAATGATGACTGGTATAAAGACGTAACCGGTACGGGACGCCAGGTAATTGATACGACCGGGGCCGCCGCTATGGTAGCCCGCCTCGCAACGGATACAGCTTTCCGCAAGCTTCCCTTCTACCGGAAAATGGCCGTGGATCCTTATTCAGCGCTGAACGGGGCCTTATGGATCGATGCCATTATGGTACGGGATCATGCCGGCTATGACACTTCTGCCTACCTGTTTTCGAATAAGAACGGGCAAAGTCCGGGTTTGTGGACCGGAGGACTGCAGCCTGTGCCCGATAAAAATGACATCGGCGACATCTACGCCCACATCCGCCGGGACGGTACGACACTGAGCGACCCGCTCTGGTTTTTCGGTGGTATTTCCCTGATGGGAACGACCGGGAACCGGTACTTCGATTTCGAATTGTACCAGTCGAACCTGATTTATGATATGGCATCGGCCAGGTTTATCAATCACGGATCGGACAGCGGCCATACTTCCTGGAAATTTGATGCTTCCGGTAACGTGACCCAACCGGGCGACATCATTTTTACCGCCGAATATGGCTCAACCGGACTTACCTTTCTTGAAGCCCGCATCTGGATCCGCGGCAGTGATACGCTTACAGTATCGCCTTCGCGGTTCAACTGGGCCGTTGGTAAATACGACGGCGACGGGTTGGTGCCCGCTTTCGGCTACAAATCCATTATACCCCGCGTTGCAGGCGATTTTTATTCAGGCACCCAGTCGGCTGCCAATACATGGGCCGGTCCTTTCGGGATGGTTAACAACATGAATGCGTTCCAGACCGAATACACCAACCGCCAGTTTATGGAAATTTCCGTGAACCTGACCAGGCTGGGACTGGACCCCATCGACCTGCTGGGTACGGGCAACTGCAATATGCCATTCAGCAAGATTGTGGTGAAAACCCGTTCCGCCACGGCATTCAGCTCGGAGCTGAAAGATTTCGTAGGACCGTTTTCCCTTTTTGCTCCCACCCGCGTGGATATCGCTTCCAATCTTCCCTTTTTGTGCGATACCAATTCGGCGGGAGACTTATGGGTGCGCAATAGCCTGACCACTTCCATATATACCTGGTCAACCGACACCGGGAGTATTGTTGGACCAACAACCGGCACAAACATCCAGGTGAACAAGGCAGGCACCTACGTGGTGCAACAGCGATTATATGCAGGCTGCACCCCGTATGCATCGGATACCATTTCCATCAGTTATTATAATTCCTACCTCTGTACGCCCCTGGCCGTACAGGAGGTAACACTTACCGGTAACCTCCAGGGCCGGCAGGCGCGGTTGGCCTGGTCGGCAGCAGGCGGAAGCAGTGATACACGGTATGTTTTGGAAAGAAGCATAGATGGGTCTTTCTTTTCCACTGTCATGACAGTGTCGGCAACCAACGATTCAAGCCGGTATTACCGCAACGATGACCTGGAAAAGGTGCGGGGAATGCAGGTACGCTACCGTTTACGCATACACGAAAAAAGCGGGCGTGCCCGGTACAGCAAAACCATCCTGTTCTCCCTTTCGTGCGTAAAGTCTTTGATCACGCCTAATCCATCTTCGGGTGCTGTTCAGTTTACAATAGAAACGTCTGCTGCGGCTCCCGTAACCATACAGGTGGTCGATGCCATGGGACGGGCTGTCTATAGCCGTTCGTATTCGCTGCAAAAAGGTACGAATACGATTCCCCTGGATTTATCCTCCCTGCACAAAGGAGTATACCAGGTTGTTTGTTCGGGTATGCCGGACCGTTCGGTGCGGGAACGGCTGGTGATTAGGTGAGAGGGGAATTGGGAATTTGGGATTAGGTAGTAAGGTATTTAGGTATTGTGGTATTGGGTATTGGGTGACAGGCTATTTTTTAGCGAAAGTCTTCCGTGTTAATCCATGACATCCGTGATTTAGGTTGATATGTTGATATGTTGATACGGAGCATCCTCTTCCAGGAATGAAATGTACGGTGGTCTGTGGTCTGTGGTCTGTCGTCTGTGGACTTCCTTAATCGAGACGCTGACCACTATCAACCTGTACCTCCATTCAGTCCACAGATCCTTCCCTGGGGTCAGGATGGGAGGAGAGGGAAATAGAGTGGAGAAACAGAGCGGGAGCGCGTAAAGTACAGGCATCCCCCTTCCATACGAAATGTACGGTGGACTGTCGACTGTGGACCGTGGACTTCTCCCCGTCATTCAGAGCAGCGAAGAATCTGTGGACTGAACCGAAAGAAAGGTATTGAGGTAATAGGGTATTATGGTATTGGCTTCCTTCCGTGCCAATCCGTGAAATTCGTGATATGGGGTGAGATGGAACATCTGCTTATAAACAAATTGTACGCTGAACTGTTGAAATGCAGTAACCGCAAAGTCGCGGAGGCAACCATTACCCAATACCTAAATACCCCAATACCCTATTACCACCCATCTTAATTATTCTTCTCATCCACTTTCTCCGCTACTTTTTCATCTTCGATTGCATCGGGGATAAAAAATAATACCGGCGGAATAATGAAACAGGCGTAGCTGATGTATACGCTGACAAAGGCAAGCGGGATGGAAGCGAGGTAAAAAAGGGATCCCATAATCGTCTTGCGCCGGGCTTTTACAGAAACCTTCTGGATAGACTTTGTCAGGTTTTCATCGCGGTCGGTATGCAGCAGCCACCGGGTGAGGCTGTGGTGCCGCATGAGCGCAAAGGAAACGGTACACAGCAGCATGATCATGCCATAAACGGCCGGCGCCAGTGGTATCATCGGGTTGGCGCCCACAATGCCGGTAGCCAGCGGAACGAGTGAGATAAAAAAAAGAAAGGCCGTGTTCTGCCATACCAGCGCCGGATCTGTTTTTTCGAGCAGGTGAAAAAGCGTGTGGTGGTTGAACCAGAAGATGGCGATCATCATGAAGCTGAACCCGTAAATCACAAAATACGGCAGCAGGTGCTTCAGGTGTTTAAGTAGCGCAGATGTTGAATCTTCTTCCAGCGAAGGCAGTTTCAACTCGAGCACCATAATGGTAATGATGATGGCCAGTACGCCGTCGCTGAAGGCTTCGAGCCGTTTCGTGGTAACTTTCATTACCGCGATATCTTAAAAAATTATACCTGTTTAAACGCAAAGATGCAAAGTTTACAAAGTGATACACGCAAAGGGCAAACTTACTCAACTTTGCGGCTCTGCGGTTGCCTTTGCGTCTTTGCGTGAACCCTTCAAATGAGACTTTTTATCGAACTATTGATACCATTTGAAGAAGAAATTCTATCCATTCAAAATAGCTTTAACCAACAAGCTCACACCTCCTCTTTTTTGATTAAAGAATCACTACTGAAATTGAAGCGCAGGTACACCTGAGGCAAGGATTGGTTCCATCCGGATGTTCCGGATTGGTATCATCCTCCAGGCCCTATACCACCCAATCCCGAAAGGAATTGGGAACCCGTTGTCATCAAAATTGCGCTATATGAATTCCAGGCATTCCTTTGCTTCGGTCACAGCCGTGGCCATCATTTGTTTCTTTACCCTTCAAAGCTCCGTCACCTTAAAAGGCAACATCAATTCGCACGATCCCTCCGGGCTGCAGAAAGGAGCGGATGGCCGCTACTGGCAATTTACCACGGGCGACCAGATCTACATGGCCTATTCACCCGACATGATCACCTGGACCTCCGGCGGAACGGTGTTCCCGAGGGGTTCGTATCCTTCCTGGATCAAAACCTATGTGCCCACTTTCACAGGGGACTTCTGGGCGCCGGATGTTATTTACATGAACGGGTATTATTACTGTTACTATTCGTGTTCGAGTTTCGGGTCTTCAAAATCCGCCATCGGCGTGGTGCGCAATAAAACGCTGGTGCAGGGATCCACGGATTATAAATGGGAGGACCTGGGCATGGTGGTTTATTCGGATGATAACCTCGATATCAATGCCATTGACCCCGCGCTGTTCCAGGATTCGGATGGAAAAGTTTACATGACTTACGGCTCGTGGTTCGGCGGCATTGCCGTGATTGAAATCGACCCGGCCACCGCCAAAGTGAAAGCCGGTGCGGGCCTGCATAAAGTAGCCGGCGGCGGGCATAAAGACTGGGAAGCCGGTTACATCGTGAAGGAAGGTTCTTACTATTACATGTACGTGAACCGCGGTACCTGCTGCGATGGCGTGAACAGCACCTATTATATTGTTTACGGGCGATCCACCTCCCCAACAGGACCCTACCTGGATAAAGCCGGCGTAGACCTGAACAACGGTGGTGGTACAACGGTGTTGAGCAAGTCGGGAAAGTATATTGGCCCGGGTCATTTTGGATTGCTGCGCGAAGGCGGGAACAATTTCGTGTCCATCCATTATTACGATGGCGAAGCCAACGGCGCTGCCAAACTCGATATCCTCACCATGAAAACCGGCAGCGACGGATGGCCTTTTCTGACCCGCGACTGGATTGGCAGCGGGCAGTACCAGGTGAAGAATAAAAACAGTGGATTGGTATGGCAGGCCGCCAACTGTACCGGTGCCGCCGGCGAAGGAGTGGTGCAGCAAACGGCAGGCAGTTCGGATTGCCAGAAATGGAATTTCATGCCCCTGGGTAATGGGGTGTACCGCATCACCTGCCAGACGGGTGGACGTTCGCTGGATATTGCCAAATGCAGTAACCTGAATGGTTCCAAAATGCTGCTGTCGGATTACTCGGGCACCAAATGCCAGCAATACAAAATTGAGCGGAGTTCGGACGGGGCGGATGTGTACACGCCGCTGTCCGCCATCCGGGTGGTGGAAGTGCCGTCTGCCTCTTTATCCACCGGTGTGCAGCTGGCCCTGTTTGATTACAATGGAAATGCCTGCCAGAAATGGATTGCTACGTCTACGTCAACATCGGCAACTGTAGCGCCAATGTATACGGTGGTTGATGAAAAAGAGGAAGCCGAGGTTAGTATATTCCCGAACCCGGCAACGGCATCCCGGTCGTTTTCCGTGCTGGTGCATAACCGGGTGGAGGGTGAAGAAGTTGGCGTGAGCATAGTGGACATGAGCGGCCGAAGGGTTTATGCGGCACACTCAGTCACCGCCTCGACCTTCACGGTACGCAACCTGGGCGCAGCCGGTGTGTACCTGGTGCAGGTGCGGAGGAATGGAAGGGTGTTTAATCGACGAATGGTGGTTCAGTAAAGAATTGATTCCTTAAAACCATAGAGGCCATTACCGTAGGGTAATGGCCTTTTTTAACAATCACATGGTTAGGTTTCATGATTGAATACGGTTACAGGATCCGCGCTACCTCGAAATGCATTCCATCCTGCCGGTTAAAGTGGCCACCCCAGTAAAAGCCATTATTGTTGGCGATGGGTACCAGCTCACGCACCGAGCCTTGCCGGCCTACAAGTGCAGGGATCGTCTTTAGCCGGTTCCATTCGTAATTGATATCGAAGGCGGAACCAAAGGCATGGTTACTCAGGATGCGCGACCGCGCGCCACCGCGAATGAACCGCGGGTTATAAGCGCCATTCCAGGTCAGCACAAGGTGAAGAAGGCCGGCCTTTTCCCAATCTTTCCAGAGTTGAACCAGCTGCCTGGCCGCCAGCCTGTGAAACCATACCGCTTCACTGCCTTTAACAGGAACCAGCTGGGGGATTTTTACGGCGACCAGGTTTTCCTTGCCCCAATTATCCGTAACAATGATGTGTTCGGGGTTGCCGGGAAGAGGCTTAGCGGCAAAGGCAAATTTTCCGAATAATTCCTGCCTTTCCTTGTTGCGAACCAGTGGTTCAAACCCTGGTTTGGGAGGATAAGCCTCGCTGTGTATTCCAGTTCTGTTGTCTACAACTCCGCCTGCAAATCCCAGCAGCATAGCAGCCCCATAGCTTTTGCTGCCTACGATACCGTCTGGCGGAAGACCATATTTTTCCTGGAAGGCCATGGTAGCGTTTTTTGTCTTCGGGCCAAATTTGCCATCAGCATCTCCAAAAAGAAAGCCCTGGCCAATAAGAAAATATTGCCATTCCTTAACAGCCGGTCCCTGGCTGCCGGTTCGTATCATTTTGAGGCCCATGGAATGAATTTTACGTACGCGTTTCCAGGTTAATAAAGCAGGTACCTGCATTCAAATGATGTTCTGTCCCAAGTCCACTTCTTTTATCCTTGCCCGGATCACAGCATACGTAAGTTTTGAAAAAGGATTATTGCCGGCATCCCGGAGGGCGTCTGTTTCGGACATGCCGTCCGGTGCCAGGATGCCATACCCGTTATAATAAACAGGTTTAGCACTCATGATCGCTTCATAGTCTGATTGCCGTGCCATGATCCAGTAGCCCGGGTTCAGGCAACTGACGTAAGCCGATGAAAGGCCCCCGGCCATTTCTTCCTTTGCTGCCTGGGAAAGCGCTACCCGGATGGGAAGACTTTGAAAAAGAATCTCCGGTTGACGGGTGAACAGGTTATCCATCATGTTGCCCAGCACATGAACCGCTGTTTGGTTGATACCCGGAAAGCCAACCAGGGAAACCAATTCTCTTCCTTTGTCGGTTTTCGCAAAAGAAAATATCTTCTGCCACCACAATGGTTCACGGTGACGGACAACCTTCAGGCTGATCTGGCCCATACCCATGGGAAGAGAGATTGGCCTGTTGCCTAATGCCTCGGAAGTGGATTTTTTAAAATCATTGGAATCTGCTTTTTTGCGTTTCCATTCATTAAAGAGGTCCAGTCCTCCATTGACACAGTAGAACAGTTTATCAAGGCCGGTCATGTTTTTTTCCTGGCCGACGGATAGTTGTAGGGTAGCTTTGGTATCCGGGTGGATCTCATCACTGTCCGCCACCTTGAATCCTTCTATATCAATTGCCATCGTAACATCCGGCTTGTTACCCTGGCCCGATAAAAGAGGATTCACCTCGGACGTTCGAAGCACTCTTTTTTGCGCATCATCATCCAGTTGCAAAAGAATGAACTGGTCAGGGTTTCTTTCCGGTTCCTGTTTGCCAGTTGGCGAATGTTCCAGGTGATTGTGAAAATCCACTTCATCACCTGCCCGGCCCAGTGGGTCCTCAGGGTTTACTTCCCAGTTTGCCTGGTCGAAAAACGATTGTTCTTTTACAGAAAAGATGGACATAATTTTGGTTTTGGTTGTTTGAAATGGTTTACCCGCACAGGATGTTCTGCCCTTTCCCTCAGCGGGATAGTTGCATTGGCTGGAATTGTACAGAATTGGTGATCGGTAAGGTTTCGGGCCAAACATGTGCATGGAAACATGGATCTTCCTGCTTTGATTAATTATTAATCCAGGCACAGAAAGGCCTGATGTTCGGCAACCGGTTTATAAGGAGGAATTATTATCAAGCTGCTCTAACCTGCCGGTGGAAACGGATCCTTTCCATATGTCCATTCCATTTGCCAGGTACCATCTGCCTTTTGCACCCGTATAGATGACACTTCCCCTTCCGGAAGCTCTTTCACCATTTTCCTGGCTTCCTTAATAGCGTCTTCCTTCCGGGTAAACGTTTGGCCTGTTGTTTCTCCTTCCCAGTGAACGAGCCAGTTGCTGCCTTTGGGTGAGATGTAAAGAAATTTTCTCATGATTAAAGTTTTAGTATTGAGGAAATGAATGTTGTGAGCCTGATGTTGCATCCCAGGTTATAAGGAAGCGTACCCTCAATGCCTGTAAAGTCTTATTCTATCAACTCTTTCATATCGTCTTCATCAAGGCCGGTAAAGCGGCAGAAATCACGGATGGAAACAAGAGAACCGGGTGGCTTATTCAGTGCCTCACGCACTTTCTGCAGCATTCGGTAGGAAGCCAGGTATCCTTTGCCTGTTATGTTCTGAACATCCTTCGGATAGATAATACTCCTTGGTGAGCATTTTCTCATAAAGCTGGACATGCGTCATAATTTAAGTGGATGATAGATCAGGTTCTGAAAAGCTTGTGATATTCCTCTTCGGTCATGTGTTGCAGCAGGTCGCCTGGCTGGCAATCCAGCGCTGCACAGATGGCGTCCAGGGTGGAGAAACGTACGGCTTTGGCTTTCCCGGATTTGAGGATACTGAGGTTTGCAAGGGTAATGTCTACGTGCTGGCTCAATTCACTGAGCGACATTTTCCGGCGGGCCAGCATGATATCGAGGTTTACGACTATGGGCATAATCAAATGGTTAAGTCCTGTTCTTTTTGTAAATCGGCACCTTTGCGGAAGGCGCCCACCAATAAGGCCACGATGACGGCCGCTATGATAAAAGGCCTCGCTTCTGCCAGCATCTTCGTGGTGATTATGCCTGCTCCGTAAGGCGTGTATGCCGTGAACAGGGCTTCAAAAACAATGGCGATCAATACCGGCAGCAGGGAGACTACCACCAGGGCCCACCCTGTAAACGTCATGCCCCGGATATTTTTCGGATCAAAGGGGTTTCCCTGGCTCACCCGGTAAAGCACCTGGTAGGGCCTGATGACCAGGCCGATCAACAAAAACACCCCGACAATTCCCGATAGTATATAGAAGATGACCTGGAGTACGTGGAATCGGGTTTTGGAAACCGGGATCATCAGGGTGCCGGTTTTTCTAAAGCCATCCGGTGGACTAAAGCGTGCCGGCAGCTCTTTTCTGACCATATAATATTCTTTTTTTTCCGGCCTGGTTCCGGGCCTGGGCTCGGGGTAGGTTTGATACATTCGTCCGTCTTTCACCGTAAACTCAACCAGGCTGGATACCGAATAGTCGCCGATCGTAAAGAAGTATTGCTCCTCCTTACCTGCACTGCCGGGATTTGGTTTCTGACCGTCCAGGCGGGTGACCCCAATTGAAAACAGGCCAACACCGGTTCCGCTTTTAAGGTGGTACAGCTCGTTTTCTGTTGCCAGGGCCATACTGTCCAGGATTCTCTGGTAGAGGGTATGAGGAAGCGAAGGATCGGGATAGCCAGCCATAGTGACCGTATCGGTTATGGTCTCATAATCCCACTCTTTCGGTTCGCTGAAGGTCATGGGCACTAGCAGCAGGAGCAGGGCAAATCCGATCAGGATGCGGGTTACTAATTTCCGGATCATATCAGTTGGTTTTAATGAAGGTAAGTAAATCTTTATCGATAAACAATAAATATTGATTGAAATTTTAGGAAGGATCACGGATTGCACGGATGACACGGATTACCAATTATTTGGATAAGAATTTTTTTTGTACAGACTCTCCAAATCAAATCTGTTATTAAAGGACCCTCCCTGATGAGAGGGTCCTTGTACAGGGTTAGCTGCGGAGTTTGCGGATCAGTTCCCTGAGCAAAAAGGACACAAGGAAGCTGACGGCTGCCCCCACGGCAGCAAGGATGGCTGTTCGAATGAGATCCGATGAATGAATATTCGCCAGGATGATCATTGCGGTACCACCTGCCGTACCTGTTTTTGTGCCGGAGAAAATGCTGCTGTTCATTGCCCAGTATTAAAGGATCATCAGGCTTTGGAAACATCAGCGATCACCACCCCGTTGTACACCTTGTTGTTGGTCTGGTAAAAGAGCCCGTTGGATTCCATCCAAAACTCGATGGCAAAGAACAACAGGAGGTGTGCGGTGCTGTTGGGTGTAACGGCCGGTTCCAGGCTGGTCGCCGGTACCGGGGTAGTACCCAGGGGCAGCTTTGCCGTGGATTGCAGGTCGTACACCTTGTTACCGGTTTCGAAATTGATCTCCAGTGCGGCTGCATGCAGCTGGAAGTGCGTGGCTTCCGCCGGTGCATAGATCACTTCTGCCGGCACAAAGCCCGGGATGCTGACCTCGAGCTTACCGGTGCTTCGGTTGATGACCGTGAAATAATCACCCGTAAAGGTGGTGGAAACACCACCGGTGGCACTGAACTCAAATCCTTTGAGCCGGTTGATATCCCCATCCATGACATTGCGCAGTCCGCGGACGTTCAGCTTGTCGGATTTGGCAATGCTCATAAGGATGCTGGTGAGACGCCGGGACAAGCCTTTGTCGCCAATGCGGCTGGTGAGGGCCTTCAGACCTTCGCGCAGCAGCTTGGAGGCTTTGATTGCACTGGTGAATTCAGCCATGTTTTCCCTTGTACGGGCAAAGGCCAGGTCGTTGATCAGCCGGTCGCGGTTGACGCTGGTTCTGCGGCGTACGCGGTACGTGCCATCGGCCGACTTATAATAATTGAGCTCTCCTACCGTTCCCTGGATCGGAAGATGCCCTGATTGTTTTGCCATAAAAATTGTTTTAAAAATTGAACTGAATTGGGGCTGGTTGCGGTCAGCCTTTTAACCTTCATCGCGATGATTTTTTGAATTCAGGAATGAAGGTATCAGCAGGGGAAGGCGGGAAAAAATGAAAGGATAGAAATGATAAAAGATGATCAATAATAATAAGAAACGGAGGAAAATGAAAGAAATGATAAAGGAGGTGATTTCTAAGAGCGTTCTAAGAGCGATGTAACTTCGATGTAACCTCGATGTAAGAGCGATGGAAGAACGTAAAGAGCATTCAATAGGCGGTGCTTTGCGTCACTGCGTTTAAATCAACCGCAAAGACGCGGAGTTTCGCAAAGAACTAATCAACTAATCAACAAACCCCCCCTTCCTCAAAAACATATATTCCTTTTTTTCTTAAAGAATAAATCCTATATTTTGCTTTCTTAACGGACTGCTTATGGAATGGATGCTGATGGTGCTGTGCGCACTGGTATGCCTTGCTATTATATTAATCATTGTTTTTCGCCCGAGGGCCAATAACAACCTCTTTGCCCTCAATACCAAACTGGACGAGCTTTTCCGGAAGCTGGATACGTTGTCCGACAATCTCAAGACTGATTTCAAAACCAACCGGGAAGAAAATTCTTTCATTGCTGCCCAGAACCGGAAGGAGGTGAGCGATACGCTGCACCAGTTCCGGCAGGAGTTGAATGAAACCCTGCAGGCCATTATTGCCCAGAACAAATCTGGCAGTGAACAACTCAATAAAACGTTGGAGGAGAAGATCCAGTCACTAGTAGGAAAAGTGGATAGCAGCCATAAGGAAAGCCGCGAGGCTTTATCAACCAACCTCAAAGATTTTTCCCTGGAACAAAAAGCTAAGTCCGATGAGCTGAAGGAAGAACAAAAGCAGGGTGCCCGGCAGACCGTGGAGCAATTGGAACGGATCACCGCCAAGGTGGAGGAAAAGCTGAATACCGTTAACGAACAGGCAAAGGCCGATGCGCACCTGATGCGGGAGACGCTGCATATGTCGTTCAAAGGATTCCGTGACAATTTCATCGAAAGCGTGGAGGCCATTAATAACCTTCAGCGGGAGCGGTTTGGAAAAATGGATGAAAAGCAGATGCTGCTGGTGAACAAAACTGAAGAAAAGCTAAACCTGCTGAACAACCAGGCGAAAGAGGATAATAGCCAGATACGGGCTTCGCTTGCAACCTCGTTTAAAGAATTCCAGGCTTCATTTGATAAAAATGTTCAAGGTTTCAATGACCTGCAAAGGGAAAAGTTCGGTCAGCTGGAGGACAAGCAGCAAAGGATGGTAGAAAGCACAGAGAAGAAACTGGAACAAATGCGGGAAACGGTAGAAGAAAAGCTGCAGAAGACCTTACAGGACCGCCTGGGACAATCCTTTGATATGGTGACCAAACAACTGACGGCTGTGCAACAAGGCCTGGGTGAAATGCAAACCCTTGCCCAGGATGTAGGCGGATTAAAGCGGGTGCTGAGCAATGTAAAGATGCGGGGTGGTTTTGGGGAGGTGCAGTTGCAAATGTTACTAGAGAACATCCTGGCGCCGGAACAATACGAAGCCAATGTGGTGACCAAGAAGGGAAGCGGCGAGCGGGTGGAATTCGCGGTGAAGTTCCCGAACAAGGAAGGAGACCGTGATTATGTATGGCTGCCCATTGATGCCAAGTTCCCGAAGGATGCGTATGAGTATTTACAGAATGCCTATGATGCCGGTGAGCCTGCAACCATTGAAGCCGCTCAAAAGGCACTGGAAGCCGTGATCAAAAAGATGGCGAAGGATATCTGCGAGAAATACATTGATGCGCCGGACACCACCAATTTCGGGATCATGTTCCTGCCGTTTGAGGGTTTGTTTGCCGAAGTGGTACGAAAGGCCAGTCTGCTGGAAGAGATCCAGCGGGATTGCAAGGTGATCATTACCGGTCCGACTACCCTGGCGGTTATCTTAAATAGTTTGCAGATGGGATTCCGGACGCTGGCGATTCAAAAACGAAGCAGCCAGGTATGGCAGGTGCTGGGGGCGGTGAAGAAGGAGTTTAACCTGTTTGGAAATTTGTTGGAAAAGGCGCAGACGAATATTCAGGTTGGGTTGAACCAGTTGGATGATGTGGTGGGGGTGAGGACGAGGCAGATAAACAGGAAGTTGAAGGATGTACAGGTGATTGGAGATACTGAAGGTAAATGTTTTAATGAGGTGCCTTTTTCTATCCAAACAGGAGAGGAATAATTTTTTTATACAATTATGATATTTACTGCCTTCTTTCAATCATTCCATGTACTGCCATAGAAATTTAATATTTATAGTTTGGGGAACTTTGAAACAGCATTAAGTATACTACAGTTCTCAATTAAATTACAAATGCTGTTTAATAATATATAAATTAGTTGCTTAAATATATTTTAGTGATGATTGAAATTATTGACTTAGTTCAAAATTTACCTGATGGAAAGAAGAGAAAATATCTAGGATCATTATTTGTAAAAGCAATTACTGACTTCTATAACAGTAACCTCAATAGCGACATAGATTTAAATGAGCTTGTTGTTCGAAATTTCAATCAATTGCTTTTGGATGATGCTATAGTAAATGATTTAAAGTTATTTGCATCTGATAACTTGAAACAATTAAGCACCGAAGAAATAAATATTCAAACTATATCGATTAAATCTTTGAGATCAATAATAACTGATTACTATAATATAAAGTATGAGAGTGATATTTTTGAGCCTAGAAATTATTCAATTGAAACAGAATGCCAAATAACACTTCATGATTTTCAAGAAAGAATAAGGAGAAAAGTAATCAATTTAATATTTAACAATCAAAAAAGATTCCTCATACATATGCCAACTGGCTCTGGCAAAACTAGGACAGCTGCTGAAATAGTTCTTGATTTTATTAGACTGTCTTCTAGTAAAGCCTTATTAAATGAAAAAATTAAAATACTTTGGATTGCACAATCAAGTGAGCTTTGTTTTCAAGCATATGAAACAGTCAAATGGATAATAGAGCAAAAAGGCACAAATAATATATATCTGGGTAATTTTTATGAAAATGAGCAATTGCCAGTAGACATAGAAAAAAAACCAGCTATTATTTTTTGCGGCATACAAAAATTGCTGAAAAATTACAAAAAAGATATTTGGAGTAAAATAAAGAATGAAAATTATTTAGTAGTAGTAGACGAGGCTCATAGGTCTGTTGCTAGCCAATGGGTAGAGGCGTTAAATTTCTTTGTTTCAAATTCGAGTGTATACTTATTGGGTTTAACAGCGACACCAGGGATTGGAGCAGGAGGTGATGATAGTAATTATTTACTTTCCACTTATTATAATAGTAACAAAATATCAATTACTGATTCCAGCTATCAAGAACTAGAAAGTCCAATAGAATATCTAGTACAAAGAAAGTTTCTGGCTAAAATAAAAAGAATCGATATCGATTCAAATATAAAGGTTACTGAGGCAGTAAATGGATCCATATATGAGGAATTTAAGTTTACAAAGAAAACGCTTACTCAGCTAACTGCAAGTCACACAAGGAACTCATCTATAATTAACATAATAAAAGATGAGGTTAAAAGAAACAAGAAAATTTTAGTATTTACTTGTGGAGTGGAACACAATAAGATATTAAAGTCCATTTTACTTGACTTGGAAATTATTTCGGAAACTATAGATCAAAGTACATCAAACAGAGGATCAATAATTAACAGGTTCAAAAATGGCAATTTAAATGTCTTATTGAACTACGGTGTGTTAACTACTGGATTCGATGCTCCTAAAACAGATGTTTGTATAATCGCTAGACCTATATCTTCAATTGTAATGTATTCTCAAATGGTGGGGAGAATATTAAGGGGTCCTGAAAACCAGGGCAATGATGAAAATACCCTGTATACTATAAAAGATAATTTAGGACATGGGGACTATGATAATTTATTTAACAGCTTCAATAAGTTTTATAATTAATAGCTATGATTAAGAAAAGACCCTTAATGGGAACTGATAATTTATTAGAACTCCAAGATAATGGTTATAAAAGCACTGTCTCTGCTATTTCCGAAATAATTGATAATAGTATTCAAGCTAATGCAAGTAATATTGAAATTATAATTATTAGAAATACAACTAGAAGCGCTGATGAAATAGAAGAAATATTAGTAATTGATGATGGCGATGGAATGGATGAAAAAACATTTGACAAAGCTTTGCAAATGAGTTCTGGCAACAGATCTAAGGCTAAAAGCGGCTTAGGGAAGTATGGGCAAGGATTACCTAACTCATCAATTTCTCAGACCAAGAGAGTTGAGGTATATACATGGCAAGAAAAGAGAATTTTGTTTAATTATATAGACTTAGAAGAAATATACAAAAGTAAAGAACCATTCCTTCCTGAAATTGAAAGGAAAAAGCATATCGATATACCATTGATTAAATCGGGGAAATATAAAATAGAAGCGGATTCTGGTACAATAGTTCGTTGGGTCCAACCTAATAAAGTAAAACCAAAGACAGCCAAAACACTAGTATCCCACATAGAGCAAATCGCAGGAAGAACATTTAGATATTTTCTAAATGGGTTTAAGGATACTGATGGAAAAAAGTATAAATGCAGGATAAAGATATTAGTATTCGATTTTAATGGTAAAAATTACGAGCCAAATGATTTTACTTCTAAATTATTAGAGCCTTTTGACCCAATGTTTTTAATGCCAAAAACTCAAATGAATGGATTATTTCCAGAAAGTAAACACCCGACAAATGAGTTATATAAAGAATCAATTAAAAAGACTTTCAATGTTTATTATAATAATGAAATTGTGAAGTCTACTGTCGAAATAAGGCTTTCATATTGCAGAAAAGAAGAAAGAGAAAGATATGGGAGAAATGCTGGTGGTACTTCCTTTGGAAAAAAGTATTTGTATAGGAACATGGTAGGTACATCTGGATATAACAACATATCTATTATTAGAGCCGGTAGAGAAATTGATAGTGGAAGTTTTGGCTTTATAGGGGATATATCTGATAATAGAGAGAGATGGTGGTCTGCTGAAATTATTATTGAACCTATTATTGATTCAATTGTAGGTATTGACAATAAAAAGCAACAGGCATCACAGATTCATTTTCTGGATACAAGTGAGTTAAGCGATTCGGATAACCACGAAATTAATAAATGGATATCGACTTACTTGTACGAAAACATCAAACAAGTAAAAAACATAATAGATGCGCAAAATGCAAGCTCAAGAAGTGGAGGAAAAAAAGATGAGCCGAAGCTGCCCCCGGGGAGTGATACAGAGCCTGGTGATCCAGCAGATTTAGAAAAGAATATATCAGATTCTGAAAAGAAAAAAGTTCGAAAGGAATTTTATGAATGGATAAAAGAAAGGTATCCGGAGTTGAAAGATAAAGAGATTTGGGAGATAGTAGATTATTCATTATCTCTTAGAGATAATCATATTTTCATTAAGTCTGATCTAGGAGATTCACAACTATTTAGTTATAATGTATTTGGTACTAAAGTTTTAATTGAAATTAATTACAGCCATAGTTTTTATAAAAGATTTATTAGTCATTTTGAAGAATACCCATCTCAGGAAAAATCATTGCGTTCGATTAGACTTTTGATAGGTGCTATGGTCAATGCTGAAATAGTTAATAAAACAAGCGAAAAAGCCTTGGTAAAAGATAGGCGAAACATTAAAAATAGAATGGCTGAATCATTAGATGATTACATTGAAGATCTTTACTCTGAATGAAATATTAAATTTAATAGAATGAATTACTGAAAGTATAGCTGAGAAGTCATTAAACAAATAATGAAAAGGGAAATGGGATTTAATTAATTTAATTCGTGGAAATTACTAATGTATGCTTTTAAGATCAGGCGATAATTTAACGGATTATATAATTAGATTTGTTAATAGTAGTAATTCACTATTCATTTTTGTTTCTTATATTAAGTTAGAACCATTAAAGAAAATATTAGCAAAAGATGGAATATGTAAAGCTATCATAGTGCGGTGGGAGCCTAAGGATTTGTTAGAAGGAGCTTCAGACTTAGAAGTATTTAGATATTGTAAGGAAAATGATATTGCTTTATATAGAAACTCGCGATTGCATTTGAAAGCTTTTATAGATTGTAATAGGCGATGTATACAAGGGAGCGCAAATATATCTGCGAGAGCTTTAAATTTAGATTATAGTGATAAATATAACTACGAGTTGGCCACTGAAATAAGTTTAGGAGTGGAAGACAAGCTATATTTCGAAGTAATTATTAGTGAAAGTACTTTGATAACAGACTCAATTTATGATCAGATAAAACAACAATTGATTGAATTTGAAAAAGGGTTTATTAAAGTGCAGGATTTTGATCTAAAGATAGTTCCGCCAGACAAAGATTTTCTACTGTCATCACTGCCATTATCTCATTCTGTAGAAAATTTGATTGCGACATATAACGATCCTGAAAACCGCTGTTCGCAAGATATTGATTGTATGGTCCATGACTTAGCCCTTTATAAAATACCATTAGGTTTAAACGAAAAAGAGTTTATATCACATTTGAAGTCGGCCTTTTTTTCACATTCTTTTATTCAAGCTTTTCTTGCCGAATTGCACAGGCATGGAGAAATGTATTTTGGAAGGGTAAAGGAATGGATTCACAGTAATTGTACGAATGTTCCATTGCCTAGAAGATGGGAAATTACAGAGAATATTGAAATATTGTATAATTGGATAAACGCCTTTGGAGGAAACAAGTACGTCATTGACCGACCTAATCATTCTCAAAGAGTTCGCTATTTAGGTTAGGTTATGAGTTGGAATTGTTTGTAATAAAAAGGAAATGAATTTACAAATGAAAAGGAAATAGAGTATAAAGTAGTCGGCATAAGCTAGAAATTGAAAATTTGAATTGAAATACGATTGCTATAAATCATATTACCTGTTAATATCTCATTCATTTGTAATAGTTACTAGTTGATCCGACAGTTGAGGATTTTTCTTTTTAGTAATCAAAAGGGTTTGGATTAAATAATTAGGCTGCCGGACTTACTTGGTTCAGCAGTTTTTGTTTGGCCAAGTTAAGAGATTCTGTAAAAGTTGCCATCGGCGTTTTACCATAGCAGTACCTGCCACTGTGAGGGCGCTCTTCATTGTAGTGTTTTAGCCATTCATCAAGATCCAGTTGCAGTGAGGATAAGTCTTGATAAAGCTTTTTACGGAAGGCAACAGCATAGAACTCATCTTGCATGGTGCGGTGCAGCCTTTCACAGATCCCGTTTGATTGAGGGTGTCGAACTTTGGTTTTACTATGATCGATTCCTTCAAGTTGCAGATACAGTTCGTACTCATGCATGTCCGGCTTGCCATTGAACTCTGTACCACGGTCGGTAAGCATCCTTAAAATGGGTATTTCATTGAGTTCGAAGAACGGAATGACCCGGTCATTCAATACATCGGCGGATGTGATGGCGTGTTTGCTTGTGTAAAGATTGGCAAAGGCCACACGGCTGTACGTGTCAATTACGGTTTGCTGATAGATACGGCCTACGCCTTTAATGGTGCCCACGTAGTAAGCATCCTGAGCCACCAGGTAGCCAGGATGCTCAGTTTCGATCTCACCATGAGCCTCCTGCTTTTCTTTCTTGCGGTCAAGGGCAATGATCTGGGCTTCAGTAAGGATCAAGCCATCCTGTGCAACCCGGGCCTCCAGAGCCTTTAAGCGCTTCTCAAATACTTCCAGATCGTGGCGTTGCCAGACGCACCGCACGCCTGCCGGTGAGATAAAGATGCCTTTTTTCCTTAGTTCATTACAGGCCCTGGATTGACCGTAAGCCGGATAGTCAAAAGCCATCTGTACGACTGCTTCCTCCACCTCAGGTTCCACCCTGTTTTTTGGAATGGGTTTACGGCGGGAGATCTCCCGGAGGGCTTCCTCACCACCTACATTATAAAGTTCCTTGATTCGGTAAAAGCTGTCACGGCTGGTGCCAAAAAGCTTGCAGGCACGCGTTACATTGTTTAATTGTTCTGCTAAATTGAGCAGGCCTACTCTGGATTTGATTAACTTAATTTCTGAGTTCATGATCTGACATTTTGGGGTTATCTAAATAAGTGTGGTTACTTAAATTTAATCCCAATTGTCAGATCAACTCTTAACTTCTACAATTCATTTCACTTAAATAAAGCAAGCAGCGCAACCTTCTGATTCGGCGTCAAAAAGGTCATCATTATCAATTAATCGGGAAGATTTGGAGCTTTTATCTTTACGGTAGATATATTCTTTTTTTATTTCATCAATTCTTGCTGGCTGAATTAATTCTCTTAAACTTTCGTTTTGATTCCAAGTAAATCCTTCCTTCTCATTTTCATACACCATTGCCTTCTCAAATAGTAAAGGATGTTGCTCATATAACCAAACCCATTCAATTTTTTGCTGAAAAAAGCAAAAGTAACAGCCTGAACGGCTTCGTGAATAATATCCTTGTTGACCGCTTGATTGAAATAGAAGCTTTTCATAATAAGCAGGAACACCAATTGATTCTCTTAAGATTCTAAATATATCTTCTCGTACTAAAACATCCTCATTGTCTAATAGAGGAAAATGTTTAGTTTTTGCTAGTGGGTAACAAGTTGTATTTAGATACTCAAAAATGGCATGATTAAATTGCTTCGTATTGTGGTCTAATAAAAGGTTCAACTTTTGTTGAAGTGTAAATCGGGTGGAAATAGGCTGTTTTATAATTTCGATTAGCCTATCGGAATCCCTATAACCAAATGAAAATGTATAAATTTCTATAAAAGCATTTATGTTATCATTCTTCAATGCTTTCGTAATAACATCTTCACTCCAAATATTTTTTCTAAATGGGAAAATGGACTGGATGTTTGGTTTTGTAGAAATATATCCTTCTCTTTCCTCATCTCCACGAATTCCGACATAAGATATGACTGGGTCATCTCCTACAAAGGCTTCGAAAGGTTCCAGCTTTAGCTTTTTAGTGCACCATCTTGCGTTTGATGAAGGTAGGTAACCTCCATATACAGTATAAAAATGATCAAAAGGCTCCATTGAACTGTTAGAAGCAGCTCTCAATCGAATAATTTGTTTTCCTAGCACACCCTCTAAACTTTCTATGACTCGATACGTCTCTTTAAGCTCTTTCCCCGTATCCGTAAAATAATATTCAATATCTAGGTCTGGGTATTTACTCTTTAAATAGATAGCCAAGGCTGCACTGTCTTTGCCACCTGAAATGCCTAAAACATGTCTTACTTTCATACTCATTTTAAATACTCTTGTAACAGCTTTGCTAAAATTGTTATGTTTATTTTTTTATCGTTTCCTAATAGAGTTTTAATCTCGTCAATTTTTGTATCTACTTCTATATTTTTCACTATGGGAATTCGGACAAGGTTTTTGTTCATACCCTGTATAAAGGAAGTAATTTCAACTTTTAAGACTTCTTCTTTCTGTTCATCGATGTCTGATTTACTAATCTCGCATAAGTTATCTAACTCATACACTAAGTCTTTTAATTTTTCAAAAAGTATGACTTCATCTTCATCTGAAATTTGAGCCATTGGTTTACCAATACATGATTGAGCCACTGAATTCAGCCAAGCCTTGCGATCATCTAATTCTGAAAGTAACCGATTATAAAAAGATTTTTGATGATTCAAGAGGAGATGGACTTTAATCTTTCTATAGCGGTCTTTGATTGGCGTCTTGTAATACGGGAACCTTTCTTTAATGCCTAAAACTTCATGAATGAAATAGTTTTCAAATCTATCTAGAAGATTGTCGTAAGAAGATCTTAATTCACTAATAGATTCTTGTAAATTTCGGATAAAGACCTCAGCTAGCATTCTATTATTCTGTAGTTCGGATACTGTGAATCCTAATGCTCCTGGAAAATCTTCAAAGAATGCTTTCTCAGGATCTTTAGCATTGGCAATAACATTTCTTAATGCAATACTTCTCTTTGAAAGCCGATTGGTCTTTTTAGAATATTCTGGTAGGTCTCGATAAAAGACTAAGAAAGGTTTTATTGTTTGAATGAATAATTTATTAGTCGGCTGATGATTTTCGGCTTGGTTTAAGAAAATCCTGTATCGGTTAAATAGCTCGAGCTTAACACCTGCTACATCAAAAGCTTTCACTCTGAATAAACCAGGTCTTTTATTAATCAATTCAAGAACATCTTCATTTAATTGAGCCAGATAACTGTCTCCTTCGTATAAAGCATACTCATCGTTCTTGGCTAGAAGGAAAAGAGGAATCCAATAATCTATAAATCCTTGCTTTAGCTTAAATGGTTTTGAAGAAAGAATGTCAATAAACTCCCTTAAATTCCTTTCTTTAGTTTTAGTGCTATATAAAAATGTTTCTCCTGCTTCCCAAAGTAGATCAAATGATTCCTCACTTGGTTTACTCCAGGTCCATATGCCATCTATATTGGAATGCAGTCCAATTTCTTTCACAAGAGAGAGATAAATGGATTTTTCAGGAGGAAACTTAGCTGGGTCGAATCCTAAGTTTTCTGTATCTAAACTTGTTAAGAGCTTCTGTAATAAATTTCTTCTTGCAGAAGCAATTTGGCCGGAAACTTTTGTTTTGTTTAATAGCTCGTTTCTTAAAACAGGAGTGGCGTAATAAACGTCCTCGCAAATCTTTGAAAGAGTTTTATTGAAAGATTGACGATCTTTAATTTTTTGTTTTATTCCTTTAAATACCCAAACAACGTTTCCTGATTCTGAATAAAGGCTATCTAAAACATAATGATTTAAAAGCTTGATATAGTGCGATTCAATTTCTTTCAATGCTTTGATTGCTGCCTTGTCATCATTATTGGCAGCAATTACCTTTTTTACTTTCTGTATTTCATGGACAGCTGATTGAATATTAGCCGTGTTTTTATAGTACCCAAAAAGTATAGCTTCAGTTGAATTTTTGGAATGTTCTATAAGATGTTTTTCAGCAGCGTTATCTTCGTTAAAAATTAAGTTAATAAAACCATCTATCTCTCCCTCAGGAGTAGCGTTAATAGGTTCTTCGGTCAGTTTAAATTGAAAGAATCTTGGTGTACCAGTATTATAAAATGATGCTTTTGCAGGAATAAAAGGAAATTCAAAATATTGATTCAAATGATCAACCACATTTGTAGCCTTTTCAACAATTCTTCCTGCTTCGTCAATGGCTAATTCGATATCTAAATCTGTTCCTTCAAAAAGCACATATTTGAGGTTATGTTTTACATAACGAATGATTTTCCGCTTTTCTAACTCCTTTATTACTTCATTTGGATTGGATATGCCTAAAGCTAGTTTAGCGTAAATATTGTAAAACTGTGGTTCTAGCTTTGATGAAGCAGATGCAAAAATGTTAATCAAGCCAATGGCTTTGATAAATTTTGCAGCATCGATTTGGAGGTCTTCAGAAAGTGATCCTTCAATTCTTTCTAAAGTATTTCTTATGGAAGTCCACTGAGGATAATGTGGATTGTATTTACTCACGAGTAATGAGTAATAGTTATTTAGTAAATAATCATAAACATTGGCAATATGATAATATCCCTTACTATTTTCATTTATTCCATCATGATCTTGTGACTCAATAAAAGAGAATAAGCTTCTTTCGTTTTGCCCGTATCGTTGTAAGGATAGGGTTAAAATGGCGGCAGATAAAATATCGAAGGGGTAAAGCTTTTTAGCAAAAGACTTATCAAAATGATCTCTCAGAGGAAACGCTTTTGCTTCCCCAATGGCATCAAATAACTTATCAAAGTTCTTTTCTGTTTTCCTTTCTTTAAACCGCTCTTGGATTCTTTCCGAAGCTAAGTAAAGTAATTGCTCAACGGGTTCATTAAATACGACCTCTTTTAATCTACCCTTTACTTTTTGCCATTCTTGTTGCTGGCTTTTATTTAAAGAAAGAGAATAAGCATTGAAGTCTTGATGTAAAGTGGTAATCAATAAGGCATTTGAATTAGTATTATTGATCCATTCAGCCAGTTGTTGAATAAAATAAAGTTCTGCTTCGGGATTATGCTTAGCAGCATATTCAAGGAATTTTCCGAATTCGTCAATAAAAAATGCCAAACCCTTGCCTTCCTTCTGCAGTTGTTTATAGTATTTATCTAATCCTTTAATTAGGTCACTGGATGAATAGTCTTTACGTTCAATTTTAATTAATCGAGCAAACTTCTCTCTTAAGGAGGAATATGTTCCTACAATTGATACAAATTCGTATTTCGGAAGCTGCTTGATAACTGTATCAAAGCCTTTAAAGTGCTTTTTGAATCCTGTAAGGGTTTGTTTGGTTGCTAATAAGAGAGAAGACTTACCTGTACCATAGGCACCAATAATCACATGTGATTTAACTCCTACAAGAGCATCATTAAGCACTTGTTGAAAAACCTTGCTGGAATTAGGAGTAGCTATATAATCAAATTCATATTCGCTATCTCTCTGTATATTAATAGAAGGCGAAAACTTAATCTTTGTAGTATTCATGCAATACATCCCATTTATTCGGTTTCTTTTTAAATTGTAATTCTCTAACACCTGCAGATTCTGTATAAATGATGTCTTTATATTTTGCCGTTATCTGTTCAACTTTTTGGTATAGGCCTTCATCAGTAATCGCAAATACACTCCCAGGAGCATTCATTCCACTCAAAAGCTCTTTAAATGAAATAGAGTTTCCATAATTTTCATTATCAAGGATGGAGAACAAAACAATTTGAAATGGTAAATCAATGCGTTGTTTATTTTCAACTCTATACCATTCTACAGATTTTCCTTCCGCATTGTCTGATTGGTAGGTTTCCATTAAATCGAGGTCAATCATGAGACTAGCAAAATCATCTTCAACATCTATTTTACTCCCTTTATAATCTGGTTTTAAATAATTTCTAATAAATACGCCTATGTCTGAAGAGATTGTATTGGAGGTGAAACTCCAATTTGCTTCCATTTCAATTTTCCTTCGAATGAAATTAAAAAGCTGCTCTTTAGTGAACTCAAAACGTCCTTTGCGAAATTCATTAAAGAATAGATGGTAAATAGATGCTTTACCAGTTTTAACTAAGGAATAATGCAACAGCCAAACTGTTCCTAGGCTCTCTACATAAGGATCAACACCTTTTTTACTATCGAATATGAATTTGCTTAGATCGGTTAATTTGTTGTTGTTGTCGAAAAGGCCGAATGCTCTGAGCCAGTAATTTATGGAGGTTACCATATTTTTCCCTACCCCTAGATGAACTACAGCTAATTCATCAGTAAAGCTGCCATTTGTAGATAAGTAATCAAACCCTTTTTTAAGCCATAGGTTTTTGCAAATGAAGGAGTCATGACCAGAAAACTGAAGTCTCATATAAAGAATATTGTCAAATATAGCTTTAGAAATTTGCTAGTCTTCACCACCAAATGCCAATGTGCAAAGATGGTTAACTTCTATAGCTGGTTTTAGCGATTTAAATGCTAATATATTTAGTATTTCTTAATTATAAAAGGAGAAATTCTACAGATTTGTTTGAGATTTTTCTCTTCTTGTTGAGCTACTCCTTACAATTGAAGTCATAGGAGGCAGATCATATTCTTTGCCTAGTTATAAGTGACATTTGCATGTCTTGGTTTTAAAAGAATAATAAGCTTTACAGGAATTTAACCATAACAACGCAAACATTATAGGGTTTTTGTTTTCCTCTTTTCCAAAATACCGTATTACTACGGTCTAAAATATATCTCCTACTTAATAATTTTAGTTACGCCAACAACTGCCATGAACGCCTCCACCCAGCAACGAATAGAATTCTTGCAATCCTATATACGGGATAGCTATAAGCAGTTATTCCAGTTCGACCCCCAAAATATTGTAGGCCTGAAAATAAGCAAAAAGATAACCGGTAAAAAAGTTCGCCATAACTATTCAATCGTCTTCCAGGTAGCCCGGAAAAAGGATAAGAAAAAGCTGGTGAAGACCAACTACATCCCTGAATACCTGCTCGTTCGGTTTCCGGATGGGAAATTCAAAAAGATCAAAACCGATGTACAACAAACCGGCAAGACCCGATTCCATATGGGCATCTGCCGAAAGCCAAAAAGGAATGGAAAGATAGAGGTTGGCACCCTGGGGATTGTACTGGTTGATGACTTTGATTGGCTGGGGCTGACCAATTACCACGTGGCTGCTTTTGACCGGATGCTGGCAGGGGATTTCTTTTTCGAGGGAAGTGATAAAAAAATCTCGGTGGATGGCCGGCAAGCAGAATTCATAGAAGGCATTTTCAGCGATGAACTGGACATTGCGTACCTGCGAATGGAACCGGATGGGGACGACCCTAATATCATGAGTGATGGAAGCCGGATTGCCGGATTTATCCAGTCTCCGATTCGCCCTGGAATTATAGGGCGGCAGGTGATGGTGTATGCGAAAAGCAACCGGAATGGACGCTCTGCCCGGATCAAAAATAACTCAACGGTTTTCGATACCGGCTTTGAAGGGATGCAAATCATTGATGTACTCCAGATTCACCCTATTGTAACCAGAAAGGGTGATTCCGGTGGTTTGGTGGTCATTGATGGAGATCTTTTGCTCGGAATTGTTATTGGAGGGGATGATGAATTCACCTATGCTATACCGTACCATAAAATAAATGCCTTCAAATCATTACCAATTGCTTAAAAATAAAACATGAAGAAGATCATAATGCTCTTAGTCGCCGTTGCCACAGGCCTGGCAGGAATAGCTCAAGCTACAGTTCGTATCACAGCGGAAGCCGAACCGGGTGTACAAGTTACACGCGATCTAAAGGACAAGGCAAATTTCCCCGTCAAAAACCCGGATCTTAAAAGCTTTGGGTTTTTATACAATGGTGTGGCCGCCAACCACAAACTGACCATTAGTGTGGCTGGGGTAACGTCTGCAGGATCGTCGGAATACTTACAGGGACAAAATAATACTTCGGTCACCTACACATTTAATGATAAGATCACCAATAAAGAAATTACCATTAAGGACGTCAATACCGCTACAAATGCAGAAACCGACCTGCTTACATTCAAGTTTATCCAGGCTGCGGGGACCAGAGTTGCCGGAAGTGGTGAAACAGATGAAGAAGACGTGTTAGAGCCATTAGCAAATTTTGCAGCCCGCTTCATTGCCGATTTTGAATTAACAAAAACAGGTTGGATAAGGGTAGAAACAGCTGGAATGACACCTAAGGAAAAACGGGAGAATGCTAATGTTACGCATATGTTCTTCGATGAATTTGGCAATAACCTGCTGGGTACCATCCCCCAGGGGATCTCCAATCGCCAGTACGTAGCGCATATAATTTATAAAGGCTATTCCGACAGGGAAGGAGTGACCCGGTATTCCGTAAAACAAAAGACCGGGAGTTTCAGCAGTGCCCTGAACGTCAATAACCAGGGCATCCTTTCCAAATTGCCGAATAACCTGCAGGGTGGTGAAGAAGAAGCATTTGGCGCTTGGAAGGTGGCTGACTTTCCACTGGGTATAGCTACCGATGACCTGACCTTTGATATCATGGCTACCACCATAGACGATAAAGGGAAACCCGCCAAGGGGGTATTGGAAACGCACACCATTAAAATGGCACCCGTTTATCATGCTACGATCGATGTGGGCCTGATCAATTCTGAACTGCGAAATGCCAACTTCTCCCTGGTGGATGCACCGGACGGTTCAGGAAATAAAGTTGTGCAGGAAACAGATCGTAGTCCCAAGGGAATCGTAACGGTGATGGCCACATTTTATACCTCCCCGGTGGTTATGATAAAAAGACTGATCAACCGCGATGAGCCAGACTACAAATTAACGGGCCGTAGTTATTTTGATGATCATTCCCTGCTGGAACGCATTTACCCCACCATTGGGGTCAGCGTAAGCAACAAATCTTTTGAAAACCTGTTCTTTGGACTGAACTGGGAAGTGGCCCGTGGCCTCAGTGTTTTTGGAGGTGGCCATTGGGGAAAGGTCAATGTATTCCAAAAGCCAGGCTATGTACGGGGTACTACACCAGTAACCCAGGCGGAGTTTGATTTTTATAAAAATACTTCCTGGGATGTGGACTGGGCCTATGGCGTGAAACTGGATTTATTGATCGTTACTAACCTTTTTAAATAGCCGGCACAGGAAGCTTTTTCTAGGAGCCAATGGCGTAACAGAATATTAAAAGGCAATCCATGAAAGCTTTCATAGATAGGATTATTGCCTGGAGCCGTCTTATTTACTACAACAACTCCTGATGACACAAGTCCCTCCACCCAGGTCCTTTCTGACCCGCTTCAGCTATTTCCTGAAAGCTATGTGGATCTTTTCGCCAGGGTTAATTTTCCTGGCACTTTGCCTTTTCCTGCTAACCAGCCTTTCTCAGGGTAAGGACATTATATACCAGAGTACAGATGGAGATGCCAGCTGGAGAACAGGCATCTACCTTATACTAGCCACTGTGTTCTGGGTATTCACCACCTGGTATACTTCCCGGCTGATTGCCTACAACCGGAATGACCTTTTTAAAAAATCCCCAAGGGTATTGTACCATTTTCCCCGATTGCTTGGGTTCTGCATATTCCTGGTACTCTGGTTAGCGGTGTACTTGATTGATGACCTGGACAGGAAGCGGAGCGATGTTGCATGGGCCATTGCTTTAAGTGATTTAGCTGTCTATTACCTCGCTCATCGCTTTCTGGAAAAATCCTTAAACGAAAACCTTACGGCCAAAAGACGTAGGATCCTGGTCCTCATCCGATGGATCGTACGGACATTGATCCTTCTGGCCTGCTTGCTGGTGGTACTCCGGTGGAAAGACAACCAGGTTGGCGTGCTCCTGTATACTCTTCCGGTTTTTCAACTGGGATTTCTTTTCCTTGTAATTGCCCGGCGGCCCCTTTATATTTCCGACCCTACTTACCAAAATAAGTCGGTAGCCGTAAAGTCCATGCATCCACGAACGATCACCGGTCGATTTCTCCGGTGGGCTTTTCTGGATACCTCTGAAAAATTTGACCTACAATTTGAAAAAGGGATCTTTTTCTTCTACAACATCATTGCAGCGCTGGCCCTTGTATGCTACCTACTGGCCATTAATTTCCTGGGCTTTTCCCGGGAGCTGACTTCCTTTCCTTTCCTTATGCTAGCGTTTGGAGTATTGATGGGCATCATCAACATGATCGCCCTGGTCTCGCACCGCCGGCAAGTAAATTTCAATTTCCTGCTCATTGTGCTGATTGTATGCTTTGGTTATATTTTCGAAACACACCCGGTGCGAATGGATGAATTGAAATCCGGGAATGAGCAGGTGTATGCACGGAGATTGAGTTTCCACCGCTATATAGATAACTGGCTTACCTGGCACCGTGACTCGCTGGATGCGGCCAAAACCTTCCCGGTCTTTTTTGTACTGGCAGATGGTGGTGCTTCGCGCAGTGGCTACTGGGTTGCTTCGGTGCTATCGGCACTGCATGAAGACACCAGGGATTCATCAACAACCTACCATTCCTATTTTACTGATCACCTGTTTTGTCTTTCAGGGGCTTCAGGAGGCAGCGTTGGGAATACAGCCTTTCTTTCGGCCTATGCCCTCCAGCAGCGCAATCCTGGTCTGCGAACCGATACACTTTGCCGTGAATACCTGGGCAATGATTTTCTTTCCTTTCCGCTTGCGCGCATGCTGGGGCCAGAACTGGTGCATCCTCTTTTCGGTTGGTTCACACCTTGGACTGATCGCGCTGCTGCTTTGGAATACAGCATGGATTACCCTCAAGGAGATGGACCAATGGGCCCTTTAGTAAGAGGTAGCTTCTCGCAATTGATGCCAAACACCACTAATCGTTTTCCGATTCTTTCCATCAATACTACCCGGGTGAATGATGGAGGTCCTGGGGTGGTGGGCACTATTCATATCGACAGTTCGCAGGGCATTTTTGGCCGGAGGATTGATGTGCTGGATTCCCTGCCTCGGGGAAAGGATATTCGGGTGAGTACGTCCATGATACTTGGTGCCCGATTTCCTTATATGAGCCCGGGTGGGCGAATCGGCAATAGTTATTATGTGGATGGTGGCTATTTTGACAACTCTGGTGCTGGGGTGGTTCACGAAATGCTGATTGAGCTGAATCGGATGATGAAGGATACGGCCAGTAAGCTCTGGAAGTTCCGTGACAAGCTTCATTTTTACGTGCTCCATCTTTCCAATACGCCCTATAGCCCTGCGGCATCCGATCGATCTATTCACCCTGCCCTGAACGACCTCGCTACTCCCTTACTTACCCTTGCCGGCAGTTACAGCAGCCAAACCTCAGTGAATGATGCGCGACTGATCAATTACCTGAAAGAATTAAGAACTGGTAAGAACAATTATCTCCTACTTAATCTCTATAACAAAGGAAAAGATGCCAGCATGCCGATGAACTGGGTGATCTCCGAACGGGTTCGCAATATCATGAACCGAAGGGTAAAGGAGAAAAAGGAGATTGATACGCTGGTGCGGCGGATGGTGGGTGGAAGGGTTGAGAATTTGTTTCATGGGATGGGGGTGGAGAATTGAAATAAAATTGGTAACCTTCCGGCAAATTTTTCAAGTAAAGCGCTTCATTAAATCCTTTAATCCGGATTTGCTAATTGCTGCGTTTCCCTTTGTGCCCTTCTGACCAATTGTTCTATGGCATAATCAAATCCCAACCCTGCCAGAACCGCCACAAGGGTTGCACAAACAAACTGTGCGCGTGCAGCGGAATCAATACCATCTTTCATTGAATCCGGCATCAGGAAACCAGACTTCTGGGCCAGTTGTGGAATAAGATAAATAAGGCTGAATACCAGTCCTACCATAATGCCGATAATGGTACTGTTTAATCGGCTTTCCACCTCTGGCGGTTTTGGCATTACCATCCGTATGGTGGCGCCCATCCCGCCACTGATCGCCAGGGATAAGATGGTAACGGTGGTATAAAGCCAGGCTGGAACTGAAGCAATTAAGCCAAAAATAAATGATACAATAAACAGAACTAAAAAAGTAAATGCCAGCTTTGTTTTTTTACTTTTTGATTGTTCCAAAGACAAATCATACAGTGCTGCTTTCTGCTGGGCTTTCTTGATCTTTTCTTTTTCTTCCTGCGTTTTGTTTTGTGACTTCTGATATTGCCGGTTCAGTGAATCAATAATTTCAGCCGGGGAATCCGGGGTCCATGTACCCATTACCTGGAGATCCATATCATCGATATTGCCGGGTTTTTTGGATAAATGTTCGAACCATACCTTCCTTGCAGAACCCGGGAAGGATGCAATAGCTACAACAGGAAGATTATAACTGAGGGCCATCTGGCCGGCAATAAAAGCTGAGTTCTTGCCGCCGAATAACAACATTGCGTCTACCGTAATTATGGACCGGTAAAAGGATACTTCCCAGTCACTTGCCATATCTTTCTGAAACTTAAAATAATCCATGTTGCTGTTCATGTCCTCGAAGTCAATATCAACGTCACGAGGATAAATACAGGTAATGGATTTAGGCTTTTTAATACCGGCAGCGATATATCCCTTGACCACATCGCGTTCGATATAGTCGGGGTCACTTCCATAAACAGCAATACGCCAGCCGGCTTTGGCTAATGCTGTGCCGATTTGCTGGGCAGCTCTGCGGGCATCGGCTTCTTTTTCGCCCATAATGTCTTTCCGTGCGCTGCCAACAATGGCGATGATGGGGTCCATTAGTTTTGGTATTTAATGAAGTAAAGCAATTAGTTATTACGTTAAGTTAGGATTTTATATGCTTATAATTACATGAAAACATAGGGATAATAATGATATCAAATATCATTAATTTCAATAAACCGACTTCGATGCTGACGTTCTTCTAAATGGCAGCAGCACCATATCCGCCATACTATATGCTTCTTTGATAATTGAATAAAATCTGAATATGTCGAGTTATAACTATTATGATACGATTCCGGATGACCTCATTAATAGATTTGATACCGATTTTGAACATACAAAAGGTTATGAGGTCATAGGTTTAAAACACTGGCGGGAATTCATTCCTCAACTTTTGCAAACGGTAAACCAGGCTCCAGATGAACCGGAAATCCGTAAAACAATTTTAAATCAGATTAGGGACTTGAATGATTTGGATAGCTTTGCATTCCCGGATGGGGAAAGGCAGCCTTCAACACCTGAGTTGGTAGCTATATTGCTTCTTCGTCGCCTGAAAAAAGAAAATGAAACACGACCTAAAAATAATTGTCCTCGGCTGTTTATCTCGCACAGGCAGGCAGATAAAAAGCAAGCTTTGGATATGGCCCATCTGACTCATTCCTGTGGCTTTGCTTTCTGGATCGACGTACTGGACCCAAACCTGCGAATACTTACAAAGGATGCATTTTCTGAAAAGCTTATTCCGCTGATCACTGCTTGTATTATTGAAATGGCACTGATGAATTGCACCCATGTATTAGCTTGTATGACGTCCAATTCCCAGGGTAGCTTCTGGATACCTTATGAATATGGAAGGATAACAGAGATTCCCGGGATTGCAAAAAGGGCTTGCGCCTGGATGGATACCAGCTTTAATCGTCGTTTCATTCCGGAATACATGCTATTGGGGGAGATTGCTGTAAATAAGAAAGGCATAAGATCCTGGTTGAAAAATGAAAAGGCCTCCATGAAGCCTTTTCACTGCCATCCACGAAAGAGTGATTTATCCGGCATAAGTGTACCATTGTCTTCACAGGAAACAAGCGTGATCAATTTGGATGAAAATAATATGTTACTGGAAAGAGCAGAGAAAAATGGGATAGGAAGAAATGACATTCCCGTAAAACCTGAAGTATTCAGAAGTTAAGGAAAATGCTGTTAACAAAAGTTTCATCACCTTTTGCTTTAACATCGAATTTCCCTGATTGCAAATGGCTGGTTACGCAATCGGGATGTTCTTTGGAGCTGAATAATCAATTTCTTTCGTACTCCTCGAACGAAATATAAGCAGCCTGCTTAAAAGGGTTCACACCGGCCTGGCCTATCCGGGTTAAACTGATTCGGTACTTAACTCCGTTATAGCTGAAATTATACGGGTTGTTTATTGATACCTGCACATTGTCAAAAAGGGGACGTTTACAAGGATAATTATTGGCCTGGGCACAGATCGTCAGGTAAATACTGGCTTCTTCCTTGTAAAGATTGTTCAAAGTGAGCCGGATATTACCAAACCGCAGGATATATCCTTCTTTGAACCACCCGGTTGATACCTTCCTTTTCTCTTTATTTTCTTCACCCGACAGTGTCAAAAGGTTAATGCTGTTAATGATGCTGTCTTTTTTACTTTCCTGGTTTGCGATGGTTTGATTGGCGTTATAGGCTTCCTTTAAAGTGGGGTTACGCCTTGTTATCGCCATGGCTTCATTTTCGAGGGAATCTGATTCGATCCGTAACCGGGTCTTCTGGTAATCATCTACCGTTTTAATTGCTTCACTTTTATAATTAACCAAAGAATCAATTTCAGAAAGCCTGGCGATGTCTTTATTGGCATAAGGCTGGGAAACTACTTCGTAAGTGATGGATTCAAGTTTAAGCTTATTGCTGTCAATAAGGGCAGTGGTACCATCAATAATGCCCTGCAGCCGGTAGCAATACCGTAAAAGAGAATCTTTAATATATGCAATCTCCTTATCATTATACCGGGTTTCCCTGCGGGCCAGCGAACAGATGGAATCGCGTTTTGCCTCACCGGTTAAGGTGTCGATCGCCAGCATTGCTTTTTTAAATTGTTTTATTTCATCATTGCGCCTCATATTGTTGATTACTACATAAGCAATAATTCCCATTATGATCAGGCCGAGAACTCCGAATGACCATAATGTTTTCCGGTTTTTCTTTTTTAATTTTAGATCAATGCTCTGGTTAATGAAACTGATTTCATCGGGTAAAAAATAATCCGGTTTTTGAGATCGCCATTCCTTTGCCTCCGCCAGGAAATTGCCTTGTAAAAGGTCTTCATCCCTTTTCCCATTTTCTTTCCATTTTGCAGCTTTCAGTGAAAACTGCTCGCGCCATTGGTAAAATTCCCGGTCACTGTCCAGCCATCCTTTTAATAAAGGCCAGCCGTTGATCAGCGAGTTGTGTGAAAGATTGACTGTTTTTTTATTGGTCAGTACGTTATTATCAAGCGTTAAATAACCGCTATCCACAAAAGGCTTTAATGTATTGATTGTAGTCAGGTCATATTCCTCTATATCCAAAGGCTGGCAGGTTTGTGATTGAATATTTACGAGCCTGGTAATAATCGGTTTGGCATGGTGTGCCTGATCATCCGTAAAAATATGAGGTGAATAGGTTAATACCTGGTGCAGAAAGTTATTCCTGGTTATTTCATCATAAACAGCATGTGTTAGAACACGATCTTTTCTTTTCAGCCAAAGCTTACTTAAAATGAACTGTATGGCAGGCAACTTATTGGTCAGGCTTTCAATGTCTTTCACAATACGTTCCACCAATCCAGGTTCGAAACTAAGATCGGTATGGGTCGTTGCTTCCAGAACAATCCGCTTTATCTCGCTGTCCGACAAAAAGTGCAGGTTCACCCGGGCATTCTCTGTGTTCTTCGCTTCAAGGCGACGGGTCAGTTCTTTGTAGTATTCGGATCGTATGGATAAAATGACGGTCCTTGAACTGTTTTCCAGCGCATTATTTAACAAGGTGAAAAAAGCCTTCCTAGCTGATTCAGACTGCAAAAATATTTCTTCTACCTGGTCAACAAAGATAACCTTCTTTTCTTCCGGATTATCCAGCGATTGTGCCAGGTAGTAAACACTATCATATCCGGGTCGCAGGGAAATGAGCGAAACCTGGTGAGGTTGAAGACCCTTGTTTTTACTCAGTAAGGGCAGCAGTCCTGCATTCACCGTTGAGGTTTTGCCGCTTCCATAAGGGCCCGTAACGATCAGGAGATTCTGGTGGAAAAGAACATCCATCATTTTTTGCAGTTCTTGGGTTCTCCCGAAAAAGAACGGTGCCTCTTCTGTAGTATAATGCAATGACCCAGGAAAAGGATTGATCTCTTTCTTTTCTGGAAGGGGTTGGTACCTGGTCTTCAGCATAAAAGAACATATTTCCAGGTAAGCCTGTTCTAATTTCTCTGATTTCTGCGAGTTTTTCAACTGCTTAGAATCCAGCTGGGCAGCGCCGGCAACCAGGTCTTCATGATAGGTGTAAAATGGTATATAGGGAATCTGCAGCTTCCAGAAATCTTTGACTTTATCCTGTCCCAAAACAGTCCCTACGTTCATAAAGAATTCGTCCTTGAACCGGTTTAATTCCATCAGTTCGTAATTATCGATCCGCGAGGGAATAACAATGATGTCGATGCTTCTTCCCCTGGCTTCCTGTACGTCATTCCTTGTGATGGAACGGATCATTTCGCACACGCCTGCAATGTTTTGGGCATTCGGGGGCGTCAATAAAACTACCGTGTCCGATATATGCCGGGTGCATACACCTCCCATCTCGGTGACGCCCGTACGGCTGTCAATCAATACCACATCAGCTGAATCAGCTAGCTGATTTCTTAACCAGTCGAAATAAACAGCGCCATTATAATCTTCATAAAATCCTGCCCAGTCAAAGTCCTGTACTTTCTTTACGTAGGATGCAAAGTTGGTCCCGTCTCGTTTACCGGCTGGCAAAAGCCACAACCCTCCTTTCTCTTCCGGGTTAACGCTTTTGCGGATCGAATAAAGCAAAGGAGATAAAGAGGGAAGTTGCCCTGATAGTGTTTCAAGGGTTAATGGTGTTAGCTGTTCAGCCGGCGTGCTCAACATTTCCAAGAGGATGTCTTCAACATGGTATATTTCTACATCCTCTTCATTGGTCATATATTTTCTAAGGATCGTTGTTATCCTGTTTATGCGACCATCATCCAAAGTAAATGAGCCGGAGTCTGCTAATATGGTTTTGACCTTTTCCTCCGACAGCTGTCCGTTGGAATCAGACAGGGTTTCGGAAATTTGCTGAAGCGTATTCTTGATGATATTACTATCGGCGGCAGCATCCCGGGTTACTCTTGCAGAAGGATTCAAGGTGTAATGAAGAAGCTTGTATGTTTCCAGCATGTCAATTAATCCCGGCTGTTCGCGCACCTGGTTTAATTGATCTTCCGACTTAAAGAAAAAGCTTTCGAGTCCGGGCGCCTCCAGGTCCCAATCTACTATAATCACGCGCTTTCCCTGGCGATACAGCAATTCGGCAATATTGGCCATGGCCATGGAGCGGCCTACACCGCCTTTATAAGAATAAAAGGTGAAAACTTTCTGGTTGGTCATTGCTGAATGAAAACATTTTTGTTGGAGTTCGAGCTTGTTGATTCACTGATGATATAACGGATATACCTGCGGGCATCTTTCTTATCCAGCGGGTTGGCCGTAAAATGAGCCAGCAACCTGGTTTTTGGGATGGGCGGGTCGAAATAAGTACGGTAAAATCTTCGGGCTGTAAACTCCAGTAATTTGCGCCAGGAAGAATAAATGGATGGCGGATCAAAGGAAGAAAAAGTGATCACCAGCGCATCTTTATTTTCAAGGCAGTCCATAAGCAGCTCAAACCGGTCTGCAACACCCTGATCATACATCGCCACAGGATCGATAATAATAACCGATAATTCTTTTTTCAGCCGTTCAACCTCTGATTGAAGTTCTTCAATTTGCGAGCCCCAGAATTTATCGTGGTTTATGGGTGCCCATTTATAGTTCAATTTTGTTCCTGTATTGATTTCAGTAAGCATCTCATCCAGTACATCCATGATCGATTTGTTTCCTCCGAAAGGTTTCCAATCGTTTTTGGTTTGGCCGTACTGTTGTTTGATTTGTTGTTCGGTATACCCGGCATTCTGTAGAATGCTTTCAAGGGTTTCACCGAAGGTTGGTTTCTTTTGAAAATTTACTGTATCAATCTCACTCTTGGTCAGTGTCAGGATGGCCAGGTTGATGGGTATCCGGTCATCATTCGTGTTGATGTCCTGGTAAATTTTCTGTGCTAAATCCCGCCACACCTGAGATGGAACAGCCTGGGCCCCCTGCTGGTAAAAATTCTGGCTCCTCATCATATGAATAGCCTGTACACTTTTGTTTGTTGAAGGCGTATCATCCAGGGCAATGGGGATTAATTTCCGGTTCTTGTCCGATACGATGGCTACAGAAAAATAGCTGGTTTCTTTGGTAACCCAGTCGGATTTGCTGGCTTTATCCGACCAGAGTACAATCATGTGTTGCGATTTGGTCAGGGCCTGTTTTAATTGCTCTTCCCAAGAATCGCCGGCAATCAAACGGCGTTGATCCCGGAAAACAGTAAAGTTCCGGTTGGTTAATTCAGTTTCCAGTTTTTCAGCCCATTCTTTGTCCTGGCTGGAATAGGAAATGAATATGTCATAAGTATACATTACAGAAGCTTTGGTTGGTTAACGGGTTCCCGCAAAGTTTTTTGGTTTTATTTCCTCTTCCTGAAGGTATTGGACCTGTGTTGTGGTTTAACGAGGATTCGGGGAGCTTATCCGGAGACCGGATATCTGGGTCTTGCTGAACCATACAGGAAGGTTTTAAGGTAACGAAATTGAGGGGTATGAAAAAACGTATTAATACGGTTAGATATAAAGTAATAATTGATTTATCTTTTTTGTTGTTTCTATCTTAGCCACAGGCAAAACCATCAAGCTGCTAACTTACAACCTTTGAAAGCTGCCTAATCCCACCTCATAATATGGAAATCTTATTGAAGAATTGAACTTCACTCTGTCCAATCTATCCCATCAAATTCCAGCATTTCCGAAAAAGGCTTACTAATAATTGTTACGTAACTGATGGCGTCACACAAAGTGCCATCGATATATTTCGATTAACCAAAACCAAACTGCTTATGTCACCATGGGGGCCCTTACAGGCACGTTATGAAAAAGTAGAACCGCGTAAAATCCTTTCACTCGACGGGGGCGGCATCCGGGGCGTTCTCACCCTGGAAATCCTGCTCGAACTGGAAAACCAGTTAAAGACGGAATTACAAAAGGACCATTCATTCCGGCTCAGCGATTATTTTGATTACATCGGCGGCACCAGCACGGGCGCCATCATTGCGGCGGGTTTATCAATGGGCATGAGTGTGCAGCAACTTCTCGATTTTTATGAAGAGAAAGGTGCGGCCATGTTCGACAAAGCCTTCCTGCTGAAACGGGTGAAGTATTTTTATAATGACGGCCCCCTCCTCCGCGAATTGAAGAAAACCTTTGGCGCCGGTGATATTGATCTTCGTTCCGGAACATTCAAGACCATGCTCCTTGTGGTGACGATGAATCGGTCCACCGACTCGCCCTGGCCAATCAGCAACAACCCGGATGCCGCATTTAATTTGGATACACTACCTGATTGCAACCTGCGTATCCCGCTGTACCAGCTCGTCAGGGCCAGCACGGCGGCCCCGGCTTACTTCCGGCCGGAAACGCTCCAGTGGGATCCGAAAGACCCGGATAAGACCTTCGTGTTTGTGGATGGCGGCGTGACTCCCTACAACAACCCGGCTTTCCTCATGTACCGCATGGCAACACAGAAGGCCTATAACCTGAACTGGAAAACGGGTGAAAAGGAATTACTGATCGTTTCGGTAGGAACCGGCGCGGCGCCCAGTCCGGGCGTGTACGATCACCTGCTGGAAACGCTGAAGGAACTGCCCAACAACCTGATGTACGCCATGCAGGTAGACCAGGACATTAACTGCCGTACGGTAGGACGATGCATATACGGAGCACCCATTGACCGTGAAATTGGCGACATGATCCCCATGGATGAAAAAGGCATGATGCTACCCCTGGACAGTGATGCGGCCCGGCATTTCAGCTACGTGCGCTACAATGCAGACCTGAGCGTGGAAGGACTGAAGGACTTGGAACTGGAACACATTGATAGCGATGCCGTGCGGGAAATGGATTCGGTAAAACATTTGAATGAGTTGCGGGAAGTGGGAAGAACAGTGGGCGGGAAACAGGTAAAAGCAAAAGAACATTTTGGATCCTTCCTGAAAAAACCATGATCCATTCGCTGCTTTTCACGGGGCATATGATCGACCAGCCGGGCAGGGAAATGGCACGTTTCCCCGGAGATAAAGAAAAGGACGTAAGAAAAGCGATCCAAAAAGCATTAAGGGAGGCGGAGCAGGCCTACGGATCAAACCTGGTCGGGATTGCAGCGGGTGCCTGTGGTGGCGATATCCTGTTTCATGAATGTTGCCTGGAACAACATATACGGAGTGAGGTCTACCTGGCACTGCCCGTTGCGGATTTCCGGGAAGCTTCGGTTTCGTTTGCAGGAAGAACCTGGGAGGAACGGTTTGACCGGCTCATCCATCAATTGAAGGTGCATATCATGAACAGGAAAAAGAAGAGCAGTGATGCCGATCTCTGGAGGGAAGCCAACATGAAGATGCTGGATGCAGCCCTAAAGAACGGAAAGGAGCATATGACCTTACTGGCACTCTGGGATGGAGGCGAAGGAGATGATACCGGTGGCACGGAGCATCTGGTAAACATAGCAGAAGAAAGAGGAATTGAACGAACACTCATCGATCTCAAAAAACTTTAAAGAGCGGAGCCCGAATTAAAAAAATTTTGGGTCATAAAAAATTAGAGCCCTTCATTATGCCTGATAAAATTTGCTTTGTACTGATCGGGTATGGCGTAAAGCCTGATTATCGAACCGGACGGCAGCTGGACCTGGATAAAACCTACGAATTTTTAATCAAGCCGGTATTTGATGATCTCGACATCACCTGCGTTCGCTCCTGCGATATTCCGCATTCCGGTGTCATTGATGTAGTAATGTATGAGCACATTATAAAAGCTGATATTGTGGTGGCTGATCTTTCAACCCTGAATGCCAATGCCATTTATGAACTGGGTGTGCGGCATGCCCTCAGGCCCCATTCTACGATTGTGATTGCCGAAAAAGAATTGCCTTATCCTTTCGACCTGAATCATATTGTCATTACTTCCTACGAGCATCTGGGCAAAGACGTGGGCGCTGCCGAAGTGCGCAGGTTTTCCGGTGAGTTGAAAAAAATGGTTAACGCCGTAATAAGAGATCCGAAAACCGATAGCCCGGTCTATACTTACCTCAAAGGTCTGAAACCACCGGAATTTACACAGGAAGAAAAACGGGAAATCAAGGCTACAGCCGCTGTCCAGCAGCATGACAGCATTACCGCGCTGCTGAAAGATGCCGAAGCTCTTGTGGATGATGAACAATATGAAGCAGCACTGGAGAAACTGAATGAAGCAAGGGAAAAGTTCGGAGAGCTCACTGCTATTACGCAATGGACCGCACTGGCTACCTATAAAATGGCAAAACCTGATCCGGTTACAGCACTGAAAAAAGCGTTGGAAATTTTAAAGCCACTTGTCCCCGAAACCACCAATGACCCGGAAACTCTCGGGCTATCAGGTAGTATCTATAAACGTCTGTTTGTGGAAACCGGCCTGCCTGCTTACCTGGACAAAGCAAAAAGTTATTATGAACGAGGATTTGTGGTTTCGAAAAATTATTACAACGGGATCAACCTTGCCTACCTGTTGCTGGCCAGCGCTTCGATTGCAGAAAGCCCGGCAGAAAAAACTGCGGACATTATCAATTCATCCAGGGTACGCACAAAGGTCCGTGAAATTTGTTTGAAACTGGCCACTTCAACGGGATTCCTGGAGTCGCAGGATAAAGTATGGATCCTCCTTACCCTGGCAGAAGTGGCGCTTATGGAACGGGATGAAGAAGAGCGAAGTAAATATGAAAAGGCAGCTAAAGCAGAAGGGGCCACCGGGTTTGAGTTGGACAGCTACGAGGAACAAAAGGAAAAAATAAAAGCGGTGTTGAATAAGCTGGAATCCTGATAAAACAGTTGGTCTGGTATCCATGAAAAATGTGTGCATAGTGTGATGTGCGATCGCAATCATTCACCTGCCAAAACTAGTTTATGCCAAACAAAGACGACATTGCCTGGTTCAAGCAGCAATTCCGCAGTAAGATTGAAGCTGCCATCCAGGGTACTCCATTCTCCCTGAACATGCTGGCGGCCTTGGCCTGCCAGGAAACCGGTGAAATCTGGCCGGTGTTGCGCAAAAAACAACTGGGCATTGATACCATCCTTGAACTGTGTGTGGGTGATACCATTGATAAAACAGCCAAGGGGGGACGCAATGCCTTTCCCAAAACAAAATCGGATCTGGTGGCAAGGCCAAATGGAGAAGCCATGTTTGCCATTGCGCGCAAGGCACTGCTGGATATGTCGCAGTATATCACTAGCTACCAAGGCGTGGCACAGAAACCCAATAAATTCTGTCACGGCTACGGCATCTTCCAGTACGACCTCCAGTTCTTTTTACAGGATCCCGATTATTTTTTGAATAAGCAATATGCCGACTTCGATGCCTGCCTGGCGAAATGTTTGGGTGAGCTGAACGCTTCCATGCGGCGCATCGGCTGGCAGCAAAAAACAAAGCTTACCGATTTTGAAATGGCGGCGGTTGTCATTGCCTACAATACCGGGAGGTTCAAACCGGCATTGGGACTAAAGCAGGGATACAAGCCAAAGCACGGGAAGTATTACGGCGAGCAGTTCTTCGATTACCTGCGGCTGGCACATATCGTGGAAGTGGATGTTGCTAATAATATTACGATCACCAACCCGGTGGCCGGACTGGCGGTTGTTTCTTCACCAAGTCTGGTAGAATCCACCGGTGAATTTTTTATAGTGGATGTCATCACCGATCCGCTGCGGCTGCGGAAGGAACCGCGTATCAACCCGCAAAACCCAAGGGACAATGTGATGGCCACCATGCCGGACGGGCATATTGTAAGGGCGGTTACCGGCACTGTTGTAAATAAATTCCTCGAAGTGGAGACAAGCCTGCTGGGTGCCCATTTCAGGGGGTTTGCCGCGGTAAAGAATTTAAAGCCGGCCACGCATGTAACCGATATTCCTGTGGATGTTCCGCAGCCTGTATCGCCGGGGACCGGCATTGTGGCCGTGTACATGCCCAGGAAAGAAGCCCTGGTAACGAAGCGGAAGGAAAATGCCAATGCTCATTCCCTGAACGAACAGGGACAACCCGGTCGTGAAGGCAATTCACCGGAAGAATTGCGTACCGAGCTTGCGAAAATAATTGACTGGCTGGAACCGGGTAATCCAAAGCATTTACGGTACCAGCCAAGGGGTCGCCTTACGTTCTGTAATATTTATGCGCACGATTACTGTTTCCTGGCCGGTGTTTATTTGCCCAGGGTGTGGTGGACGCAATCAGCCATCCGCCTGCTCGCACAGGGGCAAACAGTGGAACCCCTGTATGATAAAACCATTGATGAACAAAGAGCGAATGACCTTTTCCGTTGGTTACGTGATTTTGGTCTGGAATTCGGCTGGCGAAGAACAGGAACGCTTACCAAATTGCAAACGGAAGTGAACCAGGGGGCTATCGGGATCATTGTGGCCCGTCAAAAGAATGATGGTCTGTCAGGACATATTGTAGCGGTAGTTCCGGAAACGGAAGAATTCAGGGCAACCAGGAATGCAGCCGGTGAAGTAACGGCTCCTCTTCAAAGCCAGGCAGGCAGAACGAATTTCAGTTATGGAACGGGACGGCCCAATTGGTGGAGAGGGGCAGAGTTTGCGGAAAGTGCGTTTTGGATCCATCCATAAAAACTAATCTCAAATTTTCGATCTTACGAGTATGGAAGAAAACCAGATTCATCTTATTTGCAGCAGCGGTGGTGTAAAATGTTTAAGTTATATCGGTGCTTTTGACATGCTTCAGAAAAATGGAATGACGATCGCCAGCGTGTCTGCTTGTTCCATGGGAACCGTATTGGGTGCGTTGTTTTGCTCTGGTGTTGATATAAAAATTTTGGAGCAGAAAATACTGGAGTTTGACTTTACACAAATAAAAAAGCGGAAGAGCCTTTGGTTTGCGAAGCAGTTTGTGTATCCTTTTGCACCCTTTCACACACCGGATTATGCCAATATTATTATTTCTCTCATCGGCAGGGATCCTAAGCTGGGTGAAATGGCCATTCCTTTTTCTGCAGCTGCACTTGATATCCGGCAAAAACGGTTCCTGGTTTATTCATCAAAAACACACCCGGATATGAAAGTCTCTGAAGTGGTCCGCATTGCCACTTCTATCCCATTTTTATTTGAACCTTATAAACTGGATAAGCATATCCTGGTTGATGCTGCTATTGCCTCAGAAAGTCCGGTATGGATGGCGGCAGCGAATATGGATTCAAATCCAATCGTTATTCTTAAGCCCAATAACCTCCCCAGTGCAAAGTTTAAACATGGTATCTCGAACTTCCTGTCGCAACTCTTTATGGCATCATCAGGGAGCCATGATGATTTTGCAGGCTCTCAAACTCCGCGGTCGATTGAAATTAAAATTGATTGCGAAGACATTGCTTACGATGATTTCAATATCTCACGGGAGCAGATTGAGAACCTGATCGTACAGGGACAGGAGGCGGTCCGCAAAAAATTGAAAGAGCATCAGAATAATTTTAATCACCGGCTCGAAGTTGAGGAGATCGGGAATGATCATGAGATGCTGAATCATGCAGACATAGCGGCACAGTTAGCGAGTAAATTGTATCATAATTACCAGGCAGAAAACATCAACAGGAACCAGGTATTTGTAAGCTATAGCCACAAGGATAAGGACTGGCTGACCAGGTTTCAAACCAATTTAACAGTTATTGAAGCGTTCACTGGAGTAAAAGTCTGGAATGACCGGGCCATTCAGCCCGGGGAAAACTGGAGTAATGAAATTATACGTGCATTACGTTCAACCAAGGTGGCCATTTTCTTGGTCAGCTCCAATTTTTTGGCCTCTGAGTTTATCAGGGAACTGGAGATGAAATACTTTATAGAATTAAGTGAGCAGGAAAAAGTGCCCATCCTGTGGATTGCTGTGAGTCATTGTAATTATGAGATCACCCCTCTGAAATATATCCAATGCGCCAATGATCCGGAAAAGCCTCTGGACCAATTGAGCGAGGCAGATCAAAAGCAGGAATTCAAGAAAATATGCAACACCATTATGAAGGAAATGCAGAAATCCGATACGCAATTAAAGATGCAGAACGCAGAAAATTAGAACATTATGCCCAGAGAAAATTTCCAGGTAGCCATTATGCACGGAGGATCCAATGCATGGAGAAGCGTTGAACGATGGGTGAGTGAAGCAGGTTTTAAACCAAGGGTTTTAAAGAAAGAACACAGTGCCAGAGTAATTTTTGAACGTCTTCGGAATTCGATCTGGAAAGATATTCATTGTGTCATCGTCATTTTTTCCGAAGACGAAGAAATGAGCGAAGGTGTTTTCAGGGCACGCCAGAATGTGGTGTTCGAGATGGGTTATTGTTTCGGCGCTTTTGACAGCCTGGATGATGACGGAGTATATACAGCGGAAGATGCCATAATATTCCTGAAAGAATCGGGCGTAGAGCTTTTTGAAGTGATCCAGGGCCTTACATATATTGAATACAAAAGCAATACCCTAGCCAGAAAAAGGAATACCGTAAAGGCATCATTGGAAATGGCTTACAAGAAAGCGAAAGAGTTTTATAAGGGGTTGGGCTAACAAAAGGAAATCAAAAGCACACCCGGTGTTGAGGCTTTGCGCCCTCTACACTAACCGCTTCATCAGGCATGTTGCATAACAAACTTACAAGCACTTCTACTCCAGTGGAATGGATCAAACCTAATGACACTACTAGTCTTCCTTTGCGTCTCTGCGGTTTTTGTCTTTCAATCTTAACCCGTCAGAGCGGGGCATAGTTCTATGAAGCAAAAAGGGGAGCTTTGTTTTACCTGAACCCAACCAGTATATTATGGACAAAATTACCATCAGGAAAGCCAGGCGTAGTGACATGCAGAAGCTTTTAGAATTCGAGCAGGGCATCATAACCGCCGAACGCCCCTTCAACCCTTTCCTGAAACCCGACCCGGTTCATTACTACAACCTGGAAGCCATGCTGGATAACCCGCAACTGGATCTCGTACTGGCTGAACTGGATGGCGAACCGGTTGCCTGCGGCTATGCCCGTGTCGAACCATCAAAGTCGTACAACCGCATGGAGCAACATGCTTACCTGGGCATGATGTACGTAGTGCCACACCATCGCGGCGAAGGCATCAATGCATTGATCATAGAGGCCCTGAAAGACCTGGTCAGGCAACGCGGCATCAGGCATTTATGCCTGGAAGTGTTTCATGGTAATGCATCCGCCATAAAAGCCTATCAAAAGGCAGGCTTTAAAGAACACATGATTGAAATGTGGACGGTCCTGGATTAGGAAAAGGCAGGAACCGCAAAGGTGCAAAGTGCTGCAGCCAAGATCTTCCAAATTTTGTTCAGGAAGTAGATTGATGACCCACACTTTTTTTCTACAAACTCAAAGTGGCATAAAATTTAAAAAGTATAGGATCAAACGAAAAAGATGATCAAAAAGAACTGGATTTTTTCCGTGGTGACGTCCTTTTGTGCCCTGGCCATCCTGGCAACGGCCTGTAATGATGGGCAGAACAATTCAGCAGGTGAACCGGGTGCCACCACGAATACAACAGGCGGCAATCCTTCCGATACTTTCGCCACCATGCTGCAGGTAGCGCTTATAATTGACACCTCCGACAAGCAATTGATGGTCGTAAAAGGCACCGATACGCTGAAGAAATACACCATCGCGGTGGGCACGGCCAAGTATCCTACGCCGGTTGGCTCCTTTACTATTCACCAGATCGATTTTAACCCGGACTGGACACCACCGGAAGGCGACTGGGCGAAGAAAAAGAAATACGAAAAACCAGGCAGCAAGGCCAATCCCATGGGACGGGCCCGCATTATCTACGAAATGCCCTATACCATTCACGGTACCCGTGACCTGGCCTCGCTCGGTGAATCGGATTCGCATGGTTCCGTGCGCATGGCCAATGCCGACGTGCTGGACCTGGCCCGGCTCATCATGACGGAATCGGGAACAGAAAAGCCGGAGAGCTGGTACCAGCAGGTGTTATCAGATTCTACAAAGATGGAAAGCGTGAAGCTGGAAAGGAATATTCCGTTGACCAATCGGGATTAAACAACAGAACCGCAAAGGCGCAAAGGGTATCTCTGCGGTTCTGTCTTTTTCTGATTTAACCGCAAAGGTTCTGAAGGGTATTTTTCCTTGTCTTCTTCCGGAAGCCGAATGCCCGCGGATTAAGGGCCGATGGCCCTCTTTGCATCCTCTACGCTTACCAAATCATCAATCAGATTGCACTATAAATCTGCAAGTTTGGTATAAACAGTAGGACCAATTGAGCTTTAAAAAACTATTGTAATCCTTTGCGCCTCTGCGGTTGCATTTTCCTTTAAATGTATTGGGTTGAAAATCAAAATTCCCTATTTTTGCCGTCCCAAAGACGGGCCGTCTGCCTAAAACAGTAGGAGAAACAAAACATTTGGAAACTTACTGTGGACTGTCGACCGTCGTCTGTGGACTTCTTACATTCCTCCTTAGCTCAGTTGGTTAGAGCATCTGACTGTTAATCAGAGGGTCTCAGGTTCAAGTCCTGAAGGGGGAGCAGAATAAAAAATTAGGTCTTGTAAATCAATGATTTATGAGGCCTTTTTGTTTTAAAATACTCCTTCTTAGGTTATCCAGTGGGAAAAAGGTGGCTACTTCTAAGCCATAACTTACAGACTTCTTTTCTAGCACAACCTTAAAACGATTAACATGGCAAACAAAATCCTGTGCTGTTCTGGCTGCATAAGTCTAAAGTAAACAACACTGGGAAATCACCCTTATGATACGGCTTACCTACATGACAAAGAAGGTAGATAAGCAACAGGAGTTTATCTTTTTGCTGATAGCTGAAATTAAACAATACAAAGGGTGAAAGGAATTACATCTATGGAGATTAAGATAAAAGGGTTAATTCAAAACTCAACGACAAGGATCAATATTATAATTTTGCAGGGAAAGGAAGTGGACATCAAATCACCATTCTTTTTAAAAGCCTGGACTAATTACAAACGACTTTTCAAGGACCTCAACCGTCACTCATAGCTGTGTTTATCCTTAGACTTTTATAAGGAAGGGTGGGAGTATTGGCTATTGTTCTGTGAGTGGAGGTGAACCAGCTGATTAAGTTATATTTTTTATTTGACGACCACCGATGCAACTATTTGTTGTCTGTTGCGCTGCATTCAATCCATCTGAAAGGTTCTAGACGCTGTTATCTACTTTTTTGTTTGCGATTCTTTCAAATAAGCTAAGCACATCCTTGGGCAACTTTTGATTAGAATAAAAACCTTCTCCTTGAAAATTTGTCTCCTCTTCAATCATAAGTCTGAGACTTTCTTCTATAACATACCATGCCATATTCTGGTGATTAAAGTCTGATACAGGTTTAGCGGTATATGGTAATGCGGTATATATTCCGAGATTATTATGAGTTGTTGTCCACCTGCAAAAGTCCAGAATAATTGGTACGATCATAAATTTTTCATCGATCTCTTTTCTCGCAAAAGTTTTCTTGATTTCTACCTCATGAATGTATTTTGTTCTCATAAAATTAGGGCTGACCATAAAGCATATGATATCAGACTTATTAAAATTATCTTCAATTTCAAAATTCCATTCACTTCCAGCTCTTAGTTCTGTACAGTACCATTCCTGTACTTTTCCATCAAGCTTCAAAGCTGATAAATGATCAATGAACTTATTAACAAGTTGTAAATCATCCTTCGAATAAGAAATAAATATTCGTTTCATCTCACCCCTATCGTGTTTCGGCAAATATTTATTGTAATCAAAAATAGAAAGTGTTTTCTTGCTATTGTTAAAAGTATTATGCATGTCAATTGAGCTATATGCCTCAATTTGATAAATATTTTTCCTTCGATTGTCCATTAGGGTTTTCCATTCAGTAAAGAACATACCATCCATACTTATCCAAACATTGAAATAGTCGCTCTCCCAGTTCACATCATTTACAGTAAAAGTCTCTTCATTTATTGCGTACGAAACAAATTCTCTTTGATGTGGAATTTGTAAGATGAAATCAACAACTTCTTTTTGTAATTTAAAATTTTTACTCTGGACATCTGGGAACAACTCAATATATTGGTCTTGACGGTTAAATTTAAGCAAAAGCAAGGATCCATTTTTCTCAATCACAATTCCATCTTTCCAAAAAAGATAATCATTGCTTTCCTTTCCTTGGACAAATTGTCCATATACTGCAAAAACTCTTAACATTGCAATGTTCATCAAATAGTTGTCAGATTCTATACGAATGTTTGCCTTCTGAAACTGATGTTGTTCAAAAAAATTTATAATGTTTGGTGGATTCTTTAAATATTGCGGAACGAAAAAATAATCAGTTTGTTCTTGAATCTGAAATATTAAATCAAAGTATTTAAGGAGCTTTATTACTTCGTCAGCGGTGATGTCAAATAGGTTTCCTTGAACGGAAGCGATAATTTCACTTTTATGAATTTTCCAGCTTCGCTTCTCATTTAATATTTTGTTATAAATTAAGTCTAATAATGCTTGAGGTTTTACGAAGACTTTATTTTCAATAATGTTAGGGAAATACAATAGAACACCCATATTGTGAAATACATTCATAGCCGTTATAACCTGATCTATATCCGGTCCGATTTCTGAAATATCGAGCACGCTTTTATTTGTCGAATTGATTAGGTCCAAATAGTTTCTGTATTGTTGCGAATGTGAAGTAAAATGAGCCTCTGACCTTTCTTGCAATATCTCACAGAAGCTTGAAAGTCTTTTTCCTTTGGTTAAACTAAAATTGGTGAAGTAAAAATTAAGTGACTTGAACTTGTCAATGAGTGCCGTCTGATTTATTGTTGTTGTATTATAATCATTCAAATCAATTTTATTTTCACAAACTAACACATCAATTTTCTTATTTGGTTCCTGGTGAATCAATTGCTCAATACACCTTAACCAATATTTCAGATCAAAACATTCATCAGGATTGTCTACATTCCTTTGAATATTTTGGCGACTCCATAGAACGATATGTAAAGCACCCGGGCTAAAAAATAATCGATGTGTTGCATGAAAGTATTCCTGACCACCAAAATCCCAGCAATGTAAGTGTGTTTCTTTAGTTTGATCCTCTACAATCCTGTATTGAATCCCATGAGTAGTCGTATTGTCTGCTGGTACATTGCCAGATGAGAGAAATTCTAAAAGATTTGACTTACCAACATTAGTATTTCCAAGTATTAAAATCTTTACTTCTTTGAATGCAACAATTTCATTTTTCAATTCACTTTTTAATCGGTCTTTTATCGCGAGCCAACCCGCCTTACTCACTTCTGGTGGTACTAAGGCATGTACTGGTGTTCCATTTAACTTGACTTCTGCTAAATTATTTAAATTCAAAAGAGGATTTAAATCGTTAATCTTGTTATTGCTAATATCTAAAGATTGCAGTTGAGGTAATCCTTTCAAGACACCTATATCTGAAATCTCATTGTTACTTAAACGAAGCAACTGTAAAAAAGTCAACTTACCTAAGTTTGAAATATCTCTTATTTTATTTGAGCTCAGATCAAGAAGTCTTAAGGATGTTGAATTTCGTAGATTGCTTATATCTGCTAGTTGATTGGCATTTAGGCATAATACCTCAAGTTTTTCCAGCTTGCTAAGATCAGGCACAGACTTAAGCTCATTTTGATTTAGTTCGAGTCGAATAAGCGATGCAAGTCCATTAAAACTTTCAAGTTGCTGAATACCATTGTTATTCAAGTACAAATCCAACAAATTTTGAAGAAAATAGAGGTTAGGTATCGCCTTAATCCTATTTGAATTAAAGTTAAGCACTTGTAATTTCTCCAAACTTTCCAAACCACTTATTTCTTCAATTGCATTGTTAAACAAGTATAATTCCTTCAAATTTTTAAGGCTTTCCAAGCCCTCAATTTTTGAAATTTGGTTATTACTTAGAATTAGTCTCTCAAGCTGAGGCATTTGATGAAGTCCCTCAATCCTTTTAATCTTATTTCGTCTTAGGTCTAATGTTTTCAACATTTGGAATGCGCCCAGGGATGGAATAAATTCAAGATCAATATTGGATAAGTCTAATGCATAAATTTGACCGTCTATAATATCTAAGGCGGAGAGTTTAATTTTAGTCTTCAACTGATTCTCCAATTCTATAATTTCATTAGGCTTTTCAAAACCGAACTCTTTTTCTAAAGCATGATACATTTCCTTCGTGAGCTTGGTCGTAGGTTTCAGGTCGTCGCGGCTGAATCCCTGGCCCACCAGGAACTCAACAAGGGTATGCTTACCGATGTTAAACTCCTTGGCTGCTGCCATTAACCGAGGTGTTGTCGTAGTTTCTGCCATACTAAGAATTTAATACTGCCTAACCGATAATTGAGAATACTAGGACCATTGGGTAAAACAATAGAAGAGTAAACAAAAAGAAAGACCTGAAAAATCTATTTTCGTTGACTTGGTAATCACTAACATTCATATCAAAATCTATGTCCTCTTCTTGTTTTGTTCTTACTACATTATATAATGTTCGATACATCCTTTCATTGCTGATGAAAAATGCATCCAGAGTCCAGAAGAGAATTGTTATTGCTGGACAAACCCATAAAAATATTGTGTTCGAATCCTTCGTTGATAGAACAAAAATTGCAGCAGTTAAGGTAACTAGCCATCCTTTAATTAAGAAAGAATTATTATTCATCCGGGAAATAGTTGACTGAATAAACTCTAAGTGTTTCAGCTTGTTTTCGTTTTTTGAATCACTCATAAATTAGTTTTGGTATCGCATATTAAATAACTTTCTTTACGCGGACAAGCCTTTTTGCCTTCCAGCTTGCCATCCAAGCTTTCTTAATACTTTGGAATTGCTCTTCTTCTCACATATGAAGGTCCGTCTGCCGTCTAAATATTACCACCTTATCCAATTTCTCTTTTCACAAAGTCAAAAACAACATACCTTAAATCTCATTGACACGCGTCTCATTGTTGGCCTTCTGCTTTATTGATGTCAGTCAGCCAGCAATGGTCAGCAGAAAACTAGTAGATGCCGAAAGTATACTTTTAGAGGCCAGGTCATCACGCTAATACGTGCCACGGAGCCCTTCAAAACCCTCACCGTTTGTGCCAGATCCATTTTCACCAATACGACGGGCGCAAGGCATTCTAGAACGTACAACATCGGTCGTCGAACGACAATAGTCCATAAACAAAGAAGGAAGCTCGCGCTTCCTTCTTGCCTCAGGGGCGGTGGATGTAGAGGGGTGACTATTGTTTATTAAACTCCTCATGCACGCCCATGTACCCATCGCAGTAGACGAGCTTGAGGTAGCTGGTGGCATCTTCCATGTGGATGATGTAGAAGATGATCCCGGCTTCGCGGAACTCCTGCACCAGGGTGATCTGGTGGTCGAAGTAGGACGAGCGGACCGCCCGGCGGATGTCCTTATCGAGCAGGTTTTCAGGATAGGTGAGCACATCACGCAGCCACTGGCCCCGGAGGTTGTACACCACATTAATCTTTTTTCCTTCGCGCTCCATGGAAGCACAGATGGTGGAGGTGCCGGTGAACCAGGTCACGTCCGAGCCATCGGCAAAGTTCCGCTGGAAGTTCTTCAGGGCTTTAGACCCGACCCTGGTGGCGGCAATAGCCGGGACCTCCGCTTCGGAAACCCTGTTTTCGGTTTCTTTGGAGGCACTGAGCTGGCTGTTGGCAGAAGAGGCAAGCAGGGAGAAAATGATGATCCCTGGTAAGGCAAACTTTTTCATGCTAAACGTTTTTAATGTTGGTGAAAGATGGAGTGGCAATTGCGCCGTTCCTGATGTAAAGATGGCTCCACCGGGAGGGCGTTTTCAAGCGTGGTTTGACCTGAAGTTTTGGTTTATTACACTGTAGATGAAGGGTGTTTACACCTTTAAAATAAATGCAACCGCAATGACGCAAAGTTTTAAGGCTTAATAAATATGAAGGAAAATCGTAAATTGAGTGTACACTGAACTGCTCATGAATCAACCAATAAAAGTGGTGCTGGTCGATGACCATGTGCTGCTCCGCAACGGGCTGGCCTCCATTGTATCAGGACTCGGGTACGAGGTGCTGTACGAATGCAGCAACGGCACGGAACTGGTAAAACGGATTACAAAAACAGCAGCACCGGATGTGGTGCTCATGGATATCAATATGCCGGAGATGGATGGTTTTGATACCACGCTGTGGCTGAAGACGCATTATCCCGAAGTAAAAGTAGTGGCACTGAGCATGTACGACGACGATCATGCCATCATCCGCATGATCCGCAACGGCGCCTGCGGTTACATCCTCAAAGACACCCACCCGCAGGAATTAAAACAGGCCATCGATTCGGTACTGCAAAAGGGATTTCATTATTCGGAACTCGTAACCGGACGATTGATTCATTCCATTGCGCAGGAAGATGCCGACGTGCAGGAAGGCCGCAACCTCAGTGACAAGGAGATCCAGTTCCTCAAACTCGCCAGCACGGAAATGACCTACAAGGAAATCGCCCTCGAAATGCATTTAAGTCCCCGCACCATTGACGGCTACCGCGATGCGTTGTTTGAAAAACTGAATATAAAAAGCCGGGTGGGATTGGTGCTGTTCGCCATTAAAAAAGGCGTCATCCACTTAAATTAAACCGCAAAGGCGCGAAGACTTTGCAATTATATTTTTACTGTAATAATATAGAAATACAGGTTCCGCTACCAGGCGACGTATCAATTTTTAAATCAGCACCAATTAATTTTGTACGGTTGCGGATATTCAGTAAACCGATACCTGCAGACTCCATGTTATTTATATCAAACCCCTTTCCATTGTCTTTTATGGTCATGGCGAAATGATCGGGTGAATGGTGAATGCCCACATCAATGGAGGTTGCGCGGGCGTGCTTGATGATGTTGTTGACGGCTTCCTGGAAGATGCGGAACAGGATCAGCTCCTGCTGCGGCGGCAGGCGTGCATCGCCGCCGGTAAATTGAAAGTTGACGCTGTAATTGGCGGCACGGCTGATCATATCAAGTTCCCCCTTTACTGCTTTCTCCAAACCTGTTTCAGCGATGTTGCCGGTGTGCATGCTCCTGGAGAGATGGCGCAGGTCCTGCACGGCCTTGCCCACCAGCACACTGATGTTGCCTACTTTTTCATTGACCGCCGGCTCGCTGCATTCAATAGAATTTAACGTCAATCGTGCGAGGCTCAGCACCTGCCCGATGTTGTCGTGGATCTCCTGCGCGATGTTGTTGAAGGTCTGCTCCTGGATCTCCAGCCGGCTCGAAAGGATCTCGCGTTCAAACGCTTCTTTCAGTTGTTCGCGTTCGCGCGCGTTCTGCAGTTGTTTTTTCTGGTAGATGAGCACCAGCACCACGATGCCGATCGCCACCGCCAGCAGGAATACGGTTGCAAACAACACGATGGAGGCATTCTCACTCAAGACCTTTGTTTTTTGGTGAGATAAATGGCTCCGTATAAAGTAAGCAGGGCACTTAAAAGCAGGATGATATTCTGCAGTCCCCATACAAACCCGCGCAGCTCGCGGCCCACATTGTTATAAAATAAAACAATAAAAAAAGCGCCGAGAAAATAAACGAGGTAACCGGTCACCAGCCAGAAATTAAAATGATGCACAATGGCCAGGTCCGTAACGTTGGTGATCACCTGGTGGAAATAAAGAAACGTATAGCCCACGATACTGAGGTAACAAACAGCTATCACGTAGTTGTTGTAATGAAAAAAGAACTGTCCCAGCGCGATATCGAAAATGAGGAACAGCAGGAGGTTCACCACCAGCGCTCCTTTCACGAATAACTTTTTGAAGGGAGTGGTCAGCAGCTGGTGGAAATAAAGGGAAAGCGTAACGATCGTGAGCAGGAAAAAAATATTGTACAGCCAGTTATTATCACCCCATGTTTTTTTGTACGACAGCATGCTCGCGGTGAGGATAAGGGCAGTGGCCACGACATAATATCCCAGGAGGAACATTTTTAAACGGTCCCTCCTTTTCCGGATGATGACCAGGAAGGCAATTACATAAACCAGGTACGAGAGAGGCTCCAGGAAATGGACGAATACCTGGCGCATGGTTATTTCGCTGCCTTGCCGTTGGTCTTTTTCGGAAACGATGTTTTATCCGGTTTTGTACGGGTGGAAGACGTTTGGGTAGACGTGGTCTCATCATCACAGGGCATCGGGCAGGGGTCACCCAGTTCGTCGTAGGTGATGCCTGTGGTCATTCCGTAGGCTTTGATTTTTATCTCGCCGGTTGTTTTGAGGTTGTGCACGGCTTTGATGATCATGCACTGGTATTTTCCTTCGTTGTACCGCTTAATAATGGCATTGCTGATGCGGAATTCCAGCTCAAGGTTGTTGGGCATAGCAGTTGGTTTTTGGTTGATGAATTTGGTCCCTATTAAGTTACGCTTTCTTTATACCGTGTACAATTTTTTAATATGAATAGTAAACCGCAATGGCGCAAAGGCTTTGCGATCCTTTGGGGCTTTGCGGTTAAATTACCGGGCGGAACAATACTTCATTTCTGCCAATCAAGGGTTTTCTTCGGTGAATCCTTTGGCCGGGCAGGAAATAGGGCCCACCTTTACCCCTCTAAACACCCAATCTATGAAGCCCGTAAAAATCCTTCTCCAGTATTTATTTTTCCTGCTCATCAGAAAGCCATTGTTCTTCAAGAAAGCCCCGGTGTTTACGTATAAAGCGTCGTAGGTAACCGCAGAGTCGCAAAGGCTGTGGTTACAAAAGACCAAACAATTTATTCTTCTCTAATCCTACATACACCCCATCCTCCCGTATTTCCACGGGCCAGGACTTTAAGTAGTAGCCTTCACCGCTAACGTTGCGGCCGTTCTTCATACAGAATTTGTAGCGGTGCAGCGGGCACACCACGTTGCCCAGGGCATCAATAAATCCATGAACGAATTCACCGCTCGCGTGCGGGCATTTAGGGGCGAATGCAAAAAGCTCAGCCCCGTGTTTTCCTATACAAATTGTTTTTCCATCGGCATCCACCGTTGCCAGGTTATTGGAATGGAATTGAATTTCATTGATTGATTCGGCTACACAAATCCAATGACGATCAGGCATGAGGTAAATGTAAAGACGAAAATGATTAACCGCAAAGACGCTAAGCTTTGCGACTTTGCGGTTGCATTTCAATAAAAATACTCCGCCTTGTATGGATAGCGGATCTGGTACAGCTCCCGCACTTTGTGCAGGATCTTCTGCCGCAGGGTGTCTATGTTTTCGCGCTCCAGCGCGGAGATGAAGATGGCGTTGCCCCCGGTGCCTTCTTCCCATTTGCGGCGCAGGTCTTCGAGGATGCCGTTCTTTGTGGCATCTTCCAGCCATTCATCAAAGGTTTGCTTCACGTACAGGTCCATCTTGTTGAAGATGGTGATAATGGGTTTGTCGAATGCTTTTATATCCTGCAGGGTTTTATTCACCACCCCGATCTGGTCTTCGTGCGCCACATGCGAAATGTCGACCACGTGCAACAAAATATCCGCTTCACGTACTTCATCGAGCGTACTCTTAAAACTTTCCACCAGGTGGTGGGGGAGCTTGCGGATGAATCCAACCGTATCGCTTAAAAGAAAGGGAGTGTTTTCAAAAACGATCTTTCTTGTCGTGGTATCCAGCGTCGCAAACAGTTTGTTCTCCGCGAGCACTTCACTTTTGCTGAGCAGGTTCATGATGGTGGACTTGCCCACGTTGGTATAACCCACCAGCGCCACGCGGATGAATTCACCGCGGTCCTTACGCTGGGTAAAGGCCTGCTTGTCGATCTCTTTTAACCTTCCGCGCAGTTGGGAGATCTTATCGCGGATGATCCGCCGGTCGGTCTCAATCTCCGTCTCACCCGGACCCCTCGTTCCGATACCGCCACCCAGGCGTTCCAGGTGTTTCCACATACCACGAAGGCGCGGCAGGATGTACTGGTACTGTGCCAGTTCCACCTGCGCCTTGGCCTGGGCCGTTTTGGCCCTTCTTGCGAATATGTCGAGAATAAGATCGGAGCGGTCGATAACCTTGATGCCAACCTCTTTTTCAATGTTGGAGATCTGCGAACCGTTGAGCTCATCATCGAAGATGAGCAGGTCGATGTCACGGTTCTGGATATACTGTTTGATTTCTTCCAGCTTGCCCTTGCCCACGAAGGTGCGGGTATCGGGATGGGGAAGTTTTTGCATGAAGCGTTTAACGGCCACCGCACCGGCCGTCTCTGCCAGGAAGGCCAGCTCGTCCAGGTACTCTACTACTTCGTGTTCCTTCTGCTCTTTCTGTATCACGCCTACCAGTATCGCGCGTTCTTCATCTTTGATCTTATTCGATTTGTCCAGCATTCTGTATGGTTGTAGGTCAATAAAAAAACGAACCACTAAGTTCGTTTTTACAAATTTGATGCTCAAGAATTTTTAACCGCAAAGACGCTAAGACTTTGCGACTTGGCGGTTAAATTTTATAATCCGCTCAACGTTAAACCAACTGTCAAGGGGCGTACGGCAGGGCCTAAACCTTCTTTGAAAAGGGGCGTGATGCCGTAGGACGCAAAGAGGGAGAAGGGTCCGTAACCAACTCTTCCGGTAACGGAAAGGCGGTTGCGGTTGAAGAAGGTCTTGCTTTTTTCTTTCAGCGTATAGTTGGAAATGTCTTTGTCATCGCGTGTTTGCATGTTCTTTCCTTTGATGCCGGCACTGATGAGGGTTCCGATCTTGGCGCCTACCGCTACTTTAAACGAGCTGCGGTTGTTGTCGGGGTTAGAAGAAAAACGAAGTTCCACCGGTGCTTCGAGGTAGGCAGTGGCCACCTTGAATTTGCGCCAATGGTTGGTGTCGGCCTGGTTGCGGAAAACGGCCGCCGTGGTCACTCCGCGCAGGTCGGCGTACGTTTTATCGAGGTATACATTATCGGTAGCGATGCCGGGACCGATGGCGACGCTCCAGTTTGGATTGGTCTTGAAAGGAAAATCAAAAAGAAAATAGGCGTTGAAGGTGCGCGATAACCCTCCGGTATTGATCGAATCGGGCTTGTTCTGCCACATGGTATATCCAACCTGCAGCATAAAATGGTCGTTGGAACGGGGAACCGCATTCCCGGGCTTCAGCAGGGTCTTGCGGCTGGCCGTATCCTGGGCAAAAGAATGAACCGTCAATACAGAGGCAAAGGCGATCAACAAAAATCTTCTCATAAAAAAATGTTACTTGAAACAAATGTATTTGCCCCGCGGTTAACGAAAGGTTAAAGGGGCGCTGCAAAGGTAAGGTTGATGAGGTGATTAGTTGATATGTTGATATGTTGATTCGTTATGAATCCTTTGCGGCTTTGCGGTTGCCTTTCACTGCCAACTGCCGACTGCCTACTGTGGTATAGTTATAATAAACTTCGCTCCTTCGCCGGGGCGGGAATGAGCAGTGATGATGCCGTTGTGGTTATCGATGATGCGCTTGGCAATGGCGAGGCCGAGGCCCGAGCCTTCGAACTCAGAGCGCGAATGCAGGCGGCTGTACAGGTCAAAGATCTTACTGGCAAACTGCTCATCGAAGCCGATCCCGTTATCGGTAAAAGTGAGTTCGAGGTACGAAGTGGAAGGATCCAAACCTTTCTTTACTTTCTCCTGGTTGTCCAGCCACGCGTGGTGGATGGATATGCGCGGGGCTACACCCGGTTTTGAAAATTTCAATGAATTGGCAATCAGGTTTTGAAACAGCTGCCGGAATTGCGCCGGAACAAAAAGTGCTTCCGGAAGGTTCCCGGCTTCAATAACGGCTGCCTTATCCTGGATCTGCTGCTCCAGCAGTTCAAGCGTGTCGTGTACTATTTTATCCAGCGGGTAAAGCTCCCGCCCGGCCCATTGCGTAAGGGTGGAATAGGCCATGATATCATCGATCATCTGGCGCATCCTCGTAGATGATGTGTACACTTTGGCCAGGTGCGCACGTGATGATTCGGAAAGATTTTCTTCGTTGGTGAGTACGATGTCGGTGAACGTAGAGATCTTGCGCAGCGGTTCTTTAAGGTCATGAGAGGCTACGTAGGCAAACTGCTGCAGGCTTTCGTTGGAGCGCTCGAGCGCGTCTGTTTTTTCAATCAGTTGTTTTTCCACCTGCTTGCGCGTTGTAATATCCTGTACCGTTCCAATCAGTTTTACCGGCTTGCCCTCTTCATATTGCGTGATGCCTTTACTCCAGATAAATTTAATGTCAGGTCCTTTGCAATAACGGAATTCCGATTCAAATTCTCCTTTGGTAACCGCATTGGCCAGCATGGTTTCCACGGTTTGGCGGTCTTCGGGATGAACATATTTCAGGAATCCCTCCAGTCCGCCACCATCGAGGTTGAAGATTTGCTGCAGCTCGGGTGAATTATTGGAATGATTCGTCACGAGGTCCCATTCAAAATTGCCCATGTGTGCAATGCGCTGTGCTTCCAGCAGGTCCTGCTCGTTCCGTGTGAGCTTTTCTTTTAAAATAAAAATGTAGGTATCCATTGCCGATGTTACCGAGGCGGAAAAGAACGCGTCCAGTTCGTCCACCAATTCCAGCAAAAGGTTTACATCTTTTGTATAGAGGGGAAGGAACTGGCGGAATACCTTTCCGCGGATATAGGTAATGGAGGTGATGTCTTCGGCAACCAATTCAAACTTTCCGATGATCTCCAGCTGGTCTTTTTTCCAGCGTTCAAGGGAAGCTTCCAGTAATTCACGCACACGGCTCTGGCTGATCATTCCGAGGTAATCTGTAAGCGATACGCGGGTGATCTCCACCAACTGTTCCTTGCCCAGGTGTTTTAGCCGTTCCATAATGGGCAGCTTCATCCGGATGAACAGGTCTACCTGCGCCTGTGCAAATGCCTGCAGGTGTTCCTTCAAAATGAACCCCGCAAAAGCGGGCAGGTGCCGGAACTGGTCTAGTCCTGGATGTAAGCCGGTAGTTGTCAAGAAAAATTATTAAGGGTGGATTCAAATATAAGCGTAGCAAAGAGATTAACCGCAAAGTCGCCGGGTTCACCTTTCGCGCCTTTGCAATTGCCTTACATGCCGGCTGCTAATTGCCTGCTGATCGCTCCGGTAGCAGCAGTAGGAACTCGGCACCTTCTCCTTCGGCTGACCTGGCCATAAGATGTCCGCCATGGTTTTCTGCGATCTTGCGGCAAACAGCCAGCCCGATCCCGGAACCGGGAAAAGAATGCTTCGCATGCAGGCGTTTAAAGATCTCGAAGATCTGGTCGGCGAACTTCGGGTCAAAGCCAATGCCGTTGTCTTTTATGGAAATCCGGTGATACGGTACACTTCCAAATGGGCCCTGGTAATCACTGTATTCTTCTGCCTCCAGCCTGCGCGATGTAATGCGGATGCGCGGCGGAATACCGGGCTTCGAGAACTTCAGTGCGTTGGAAAACAGGTTATAGAATAACTGGTTCATCTGCAGGGGAACCGCATCGACCTGCGGTAAAGGTTGGAGCTCAATGACGGCTGATTTTTCCTGGATCAACAATTCAAAATCATCCATTACTTTCTTCACTACCCCGTTCAGGTCTGTGGGCTTCAGGGTAGCGCCTCCTTTCAGCAACCGGGAAAACTCGAGCAGGTCTTTGATCAGGTCCGTCATGCGGGCGGATGAGGCCATGATCTTACCCAGCGTTTCGCGGGCTCCTCCCGGAAGGTCATCCCGGTCATTAAGAATGCCCGAGAATACCCGGATCTTGCGCAGGGGTTCCTGAAGGTCATGGGAAGCCACAAAAGCATATTGCGCCAGCTCCGCGTTTGACCGCTCCAGGTTTTCATTGGCCCGTTGCAGGTCGCACGTCCGTTCTTCTACGCGCTTTTCCAGTTCAAGGGCCAGTGTGCGGTAACGTTCTTCACTTTCCAGCAGGGCCATCTGCGCTTGTTTTTCTTCCGTAATGTCCACCATGGTTCCGACCATGCGTAAAGGCATTTCATCAGAAAAAATAATCCGGCCCTGCGTACGGATCCATCGAAGGCTTCCACCGGGACGAATGAGCCTGGCTTCGTATTCGTAAAAACCGGTTTGCAGGGCGCGTTCGAAGGCCGGTTCCAGGATGGAGGACAGGTCATCGGGATGAACCTGCCTGCGCATATCGGGATGGGTAAGCAGTTTATCGGGCGGCCAGCCGAATATTTCATTGAGCTTGGAGGAATAAATTATGTTGCGGGTTACCAGGTCAAGATCCCAGGTGGCCAGGCCCGTGCCTTCCGCCGCGAGGCGCAGCCGCTCTTCGGCGTCAGCAAGTTTTTCCTGGGCTTTTTTATTATCGTGTATATCGAGCACGGTACCGGTAAATCCTTCGTAATGATCCTCTGCATCGAAGCGCGGGTTGCCGAGGTCAAGGAACCACCGGTAGTTGCCGTTCTTTCCCCGGAGGCGGTAAATGAAATAGAAGGCTTCCTGCCGGCGGTTGGCTTCCAGGAACACCCGTTTCGCTTCGGCCATATCATCGGGGTGAACGGCATCGAGCCATCCCAGTCCTCTTGACTGTTCAACGGTTTGACCGGTATACTGGTACCATTGCGTATTCAGGTATGTGCAGTAACCATCGGGGTTGGTCATCCAGATCATAGTGGGCACGGTGTCGGACATGCGGCGGAAATAGGCTTCCGCTTCCTCCACTTTTTTCCGGGCCATCACCATATCCGTTACATCAATGGCCATATCCAGCACGCCATAAATTTCGCCCGAAGAATCGCGGAGCGGTTTATAGGAATAGTTGAAATAATACGGCTGCAGCCGGCCATCTACCATAAGGTCGGCTCTCGATTCATTAGCAGCATAGGTAATACCGCTTGTATACACTTCATCGAGTATGGGCAGGAAAGGTTGTCCTTCCAGTTCGGGCAATGCTTCCCGTAGCGGCTTGCCGATTACCGAAGGGCCTTTTCCCCAAACACGGATCATGGCATCGTTGGCCAGCGCCACCACCATTTCTTTTCCTTTCATAATGGCCATGGGCACCGGTGCTTCCTGTACCAGGTTGCGGAAGCGTTTCTCACTTTCTTCCAGTTCCTTTTTGGCCAGTACCTGCGCGGTTACTTCGGTGGCCACCACCTGCACGCCTGTAATAACGCCTTCTTCCCGGTGCGGGGCGTAAACAAAATTAAAATAGTAAGTATCCTTTACCCCGTTCCGTTCCAGTAAAGCCGGTGTTTCAAAACCGTAATGTGCTATTCCGCTGTTGCAAACCGTTCGCAATAGTTCCGGGAACGGTTGATCCTTAATTTCGGGAAGCGCGTCGAGAAGCGGCAGTCCAATTACCGCGGGGCTTTTCCCCCAGATCTTTAACAAAGGATCATTGGCCGTTTCCACTTTAAAGTCATCACCTTTTAGTACGCCCATGGCAACAGGCGACTGTTCAATGATCGCCCGGAAACGGTGTTCACTTTCTTCGAGAGCGCGCCGTCCTGCGAGTTCGGGACGGAGATCACGGCAGGTGGCGCCACGGCCAATGGCTTTACCGGTTTCAGGGTCATAGATCATTACATAATCACCATAGGCCGGGATTACTTCACCGGTACTAAAATGTTTCAGGAATACGGGCCCGGACCAGGTGCCCTTTTCCTCGAGCGACTGACGAATGGTTTGCTGGATACCGGCGAATGAACCGGGGTCATACAGCTCCGTATTCACGATGGTGGTCACGTCGCGGTTGGGGTCGATACCGAGTAATTGGCAGGCAGCCGGGTTCAGGTAGATCATTCTGCCACCCGTATCGGATATGCCCATGTAATCATTGCTCGTCTCGACCAGCGACAAAAGCTTTTGCTGTTCATTGCGGCTGATGCGTTCCCTGGTGGTATCGAGTATAATGCCGGAGAAGGTAACGGCCTTGCCGCTTTCATCATAAAAATACTTCCCGAGTACGCGCATCCAGTGTGTGCTGCCGTCATTCCAGATAACACGTGCTTCATACTCCAGCATGCCGGTGCGTGCTGCTTCTTCATAGGCGCGTTCGCGGATCGCCCTGTCTTCTGGATGAACATGGTTGATGAACACCTGGCGGTTCAGACCTTCCTTTTCCTCACCGGTAAGGATGCGGGAAAAAGTTGGTGTGTACGTAATGGCATCATCGGCCAGTACAATATGGAAACTTCCGGCGCGGGCAGCTTCCAGTGATAACTGCGTCAGTTGTTGTGCCGAATCGGCCCGCAGGCTGAAGGTTTTTTGTTTTGCCGATAACTGGATGCATTCCTCCTCCTTTTGATGGAATTGCAGGGCCAGGATAACGGTGTTGCACGCCAGTTTTATAAAGGATCGTTCTTCCGCGGAGGGTGACCTGGAACCGGAAAGAAAAACGGCCAGGGTGCCGGCATGCCGTCCTTTTGGCGACAGCAACGGAAAAAACCACAGGGCATTGATGTCGTAGGCAACCAGGATGTCTTTTTCATTTTTCCAGTAAGCATCGGTAGCAATATCTTCCGTAATGTGGGTTTCAACAGATCGTAAGGCGCTCCATGCACGATCCCGGTCATCCGGGGTAATAATTTTTTTAAAAGGGGCCGGGAGACGGGGTGCGATGGGCGCCATCATTTTATCATCCGAAAGGAAAAGGGCGGCGTATGCGCCAGGCAGCACGTTTTCTACCCAGCGGGTAAGGGCCTGCAGGGAGGTCTCCAGGGGCGCACCGGCTGCGAGGTTGTTCAGTATACCTGACTGGCCTTCGATTAAATGGCTTTCGGTAAATTCTTCCAGTGCGGAACCGGTTCCATTGGGCAGCGTTTTGTTGATTGACATGAACTTGATTTAAAGGCAACCGTATCACCGGTGAAGAATGAAAAATAAAATTAATGATTAAAGAAGCCTGGCGGGGAAACAAGGCTCATTTAGGAAAGTTTTATTGGTCCTGTGGAGTTTCCGAAAACTATCTTTGACGCGGAATTAAACGGTATGATCAACGAAAAGCTGATTCTTTTGATTGATGACGATACGGACGACCAGGAGATCTTCCGTGATGCCCTTCAAAAGGTGGACGGTTCGATTGCGTTACAAATTGCGCAGGATGGCCAGGAAGGTCTCCGTCAACTGGAGCAACTGCCCTTGCCCCGTCTAATTTTTCTGGACCTGAATATGCCGCGCCTGGATGGTAAAGGATTTTTGAAAGCTTTTTCGGAACAGGATCATTTCAGCAAGGTCCCGGTGATTATTTATTCCACTTCTTCCAACCCCGACGAGCAAAAGCAGATGATGGAAATGGGTGCCACTGCTTTTATGGTGAAGCATCATTCTTTTGATGACCTGTGCCGGGCGCTTCAACAAATGCTCAGGCAAATGCAGTGAGTTTTTCCCTTTTTAAGAACTACTTATCCACAGAACAGGCCCGGAGTAAAAATACTATTGCAAGTACAGGAAAATGGCTATAGTTTCGTCTCGGTTTTTCATAGGATATTGGATTTTAAACGGGGCTGGATTTCTATCCGGGCCCTTTTCTTTTAGCACGGATTCCACGGATTTTTAAAGGCAGGATTTCACGGAGCTTATAGTACTATTTTCCCTACACTTAGCGCAACTCCGCGCATTTGCGGTTAAGAAAATGCAACCGCAGAGCCGCAAAGCAGATCACGGATGACACGGACTTGTGCGCCGTAGCTTTAGCGAAGGAGCATTACCGCAGAAAGGATTTCGCGGAATAAGGTCAGTCCTTACAACGCGGATCGGGATTACAGAAGATGAAAGGTTGGCAGACTTCGTCTGCAGGAGGGAATTGGATCACGGATTACACGGATGGCACGGATGGAAAAGACTGAGATACACGGATCCTCTTAGCGCAACTCAGCGCCTCCGCGGTTAATAGAAAGGCAACCGCCAGGACGCAAAGATCGATACACGATACACTTACGTATCAACATATCAACTACTCAACCAATCAACTGGCTGCTTTAGCCGAATTACGCTTCTCTACCTCCAGCATCTGCCGGATGATACTTTTCAGGGAATCGAGCGAGGAGGGTTTTGTGATGACGTCGCAATGAAATTTATTGCAGAACTCCATGTCCTTCGGTTGGGTGGAGGTGGTAAATACAATCACCAGGTCATTGTATTCGGGTTTGTTGTGCCGGAGCCAGCGCAGGGTGGTGCGTCCGTCCATGACGGGCATGTTCATATCCAGGATAATGAGCGAGGGCATTACCTGTTCCAGTTCAAAGTACAGGATTACATCCTCACCGGTATTGGCCCGGTGCAGTTCGTACTCGTCCGTAATCTCTTCAAGGGTTTCCTTGAACAGTCCAAAATCATCCGGATCATCCTCTGCGTATAATATCACCTTTTTCATGACCTGTTTCTTTCACTTTCTTTCGGTTTCCTTTATAAGATTGGGACGTTGCGTCAGCAGCGCAGCGATCGCACACCTTGGTTAACCCCGGGATAGATCGATCTTACCCGCCACTTCTTAAACACATGAGCAATTGCCCGTTGTTTTTCCAGCTTCCCTTATTCAAATATACTGGTTGGAAAAATTCCGGTGTTTGAATTTAATAAAGTTAGGGCAGAAGCGAATTGGAACGGAAGGATTTTAGGACCATCAATCCAAAATTCGATGAGGTCGCTCCATATTGGAACTAAGAATATCTTGTTCATCCATTTGCGGCGGCCTCATTTTTGTTCGTAAATTTTTTTACATCAATAAAATCTAATAGTATGAGCAGTAACAAACCAGGGCAGCGAGGTAATCAACGCCAGAACAATAAAGAAGAAAGCATCGGTAACCAGCAGGGTACGTCACAGACAGGTGCGCAAAATGGAGGGGGGCGCCGTCGCCAGTCTGAACCCGGCGAAGGAACCCGCACCACGAAGGGAAAGAACCCGCGCGGTACCAACAGGAGCGACCGTTAAAAAATGAAAAATTGAGTTTACATTCACCTCTTGAATACGGGGTGAATTTTTTTGCCCTTTTGTACCTTAACCAGGGGTTATGCAGGATAACCTTTTTAATTAATTGGATTGTTTGATGCAGGAAGATTATCATTTGTTGGTTGATTCCATTAAGGACTATGCTGTTTACATGCTGGACAAAAAGGGGTGCATAGCAACCTGGAATGCCGGGGCAGAAAGAATGAAAGGGTATACCGAAAAAGAAGTAATCGGCACTTATTACAATATCCTGTTCCTGCCGGAAGACCGCGAAAAGGGAAAGCCCGAGATAGAACTGCATACCGCACTGGATAAAGGCCGTTTTGAAGAGGAAGGCTGGAGAATGCGGAAAGATGGAACAAAGTTCTGGGCGAATGTTATTCTGCGGCCCGTGTTTTCAGAAACAAAAGAGCATGTTGGCTATGCCAAGGTTACCCGCGACCTTACCGAAAAAAAGAGAAACGAAGAACTCTATCTTTTACTGGTCAGCCAGGTTAAGGAATATGCCATTTTCATGCTCGATACCACAGGGCATATACTAACCTGGAATGAGGGTGCGGAACGGATCAAAGGATATTCAGCCAGCGATATCATCGGGAAACATTTCTCGCAGTTTTATATGGCCGAAGACAAGGCATCGGGTAAACCGCAACGGGAGCTGGAGATTGCCATCCGTACGGGCAAATATGAAGAAGAAGGCTGGCGGATCCGGAAGGATGGAACCGTGTTCTGGGCCAACGTTGTGATTACGCCCATTTATGCTGACCGCCATATTGGTTTTGCCAAAGTAACCCGGGATCTGACTACCCGCAAAGAAATGGAACACATTGCCAAGGCCAATGCGATCCTGGAGGCTACCAATAAAGAACTGGAGCGCTTTGCCTACACGGCCAGCCATGACCTGAAAGAACCCCTGCGCAAGATCATCAGTTTTTCAACGCTTGTCAGCGAGGATAAAAGTATAACCGGCAAATCGGGTGAATACCTGGCGAAAGTAACTTCTTCAGCCAGGCGTATGGACCGCATGATTGAAGACATCCTTAATTTTTCTACGCTCACCAACAAGCAGCATTTTACAAAATGCAACCTCCAGGAACTGGTAAGCGGAACACTGGAATTGCTGGAAAAATCCATTACGGAAAGGAACGCTGTGGTGGAATACACGGAACTCCCCGATGCCATTGTGATTCCCGGACAGATGCAGCAGCTGTTCCAGAACCTTATTTCCAATTCACTGAAGTTTTCGAGGAAGGAAGAAACGCCGCGCATCGGCATTGTTCATGACTTCATTGAAAAAGTACCCGTTAAAGGTGAAAGCCTGTGGCCTTCCGACCGCTACCTGCAGTTAAAGATCAGGGACAATGGAATTGGTTTCGAACAGGACTACGCTGAAAAGATCTTCAACCTTTTTGACCGCCTGCACGGAAGGGGTGCTTATGAAGGCACGGGCATCGGACTGGCCATCTGCAAAAAAATTGCGGAGAACCATGGGGGCACCATCTGGGCCAAATCGGAACCCGGGAAAGGAGCAGAGTTTACTTTGGTGTTACCGGCGTAAGTTGATAGTTGGCAGTAGGCAGTTGGCAGTAGGCAGTTGGCAGTTAGCAGTAGGCAGTAAGGAGAGGGATGACAAGGAGAAAAAGAGAAGGGGAGGTTACGCAGAGTGCGTGTTATTATATTCAAGAAGCTTTGGTGCTTTATGAAAAGAAAGGTAAATAAAAAGAAATTGCAAACAAGATTGCTGCTCGCTACTCGCCACGCGCCGCTTGAAGCTTGCAGCTTGAAGCTTGCAGCTTGAAGCTTGCAGCTAAATCAACATCCTCGACAAATCCATTTGCCTTAAATAAGGAGCGAGCTTTTCTGTTTCATTAAAGCTTTTTATGAGGACCACCACACCGGTTTCATTCAGCGAAAAAATTTCCACGTAAAATCCATTTACATCAAACAGGCGGACTGTTACATCATCGTCTTTCCGGTCCATGAGGTAGGTGCCATTTTGAACGGCATATTCCAGTTGCTCATCCTGTGTCAATACTTCAAACGCCTTCTGTTTCATTTTCACCCTCTTTTGACTGAATAACTTGCAACAAAAGCAATACCATACTATCAAAAAAGGCTCAAAGTTTAAAAAAAGAATTAATGTATAAAGAAGTGGAGTTTGGCACAATAGCTGATTTAAAAAGGTTGATTCTTAAGATATACGGAAAGGGTAAACAAAAAAGTGTTCAATGAGCTTCGTGTAAAATCCGGGAATAGTTGTTTACCCTTTCATTCTTCTGCCGTTTAATTTCCTTTGCATTATTCCTCCAATATTTTCTTTCAATAATAGCAATCCCTGCTGTTCGTTTAATATTAAATTCAGCAGGCATAATAGCTGCCAATCACACAACCATTGGCCCTGTAATAATTGATGAACGTCTTGCGTGGGTAGACCTGACAGGTCTGACAGACCTGTCAGGTGGAAAGCAGAAGTGCATACTGTTGATTTCCTCCCGGAAATCTGGTGAAACCAACAGGAGATACTGAGGTGACGACATTCCATATCTGTCAGATATGGAATGTCTGTTCCCGCGGTTCTTAAAACCCAACTTTCAAACTGCCGAAGATCCCGAACCTGGGTTTGGTGGTACCATAAATGGAAGGCTGGGGCAGGCGCCAGATGCAATCAACACGGATCACTTTGAATATATTATCGATACCGGTGCCTACTTCCATATAAGATTTTCCATCAAGCGACCGGAAAGGTGCGCCGGTATTGAAGTTCAAAGCCCGGTTCTCATCCCCAATGGTACCCCACATCCCTTTGGCGGTCCAGAATTGTCTCCACTTCCATTTGCGCGTGGCCGGGATAAAACGGAAAAGTCCGCTGCCAACATTGTGGTCTATGCTGAATCCGCCATACTGGTCGTGGATGAATTCGTAGCGGTTCATCATGTTGAAGGAAAACTTGTTGTAGTAATACATTTCATTTCCCGGTGCAATATCAAGGAACATGTACGGGAGCGTGCCATAGGTTTTGCTGGCAAATACACCAACATCCATTTTGCCAAATGGCGGCAGCTTCCAGTGGTAATTGACACTACCGGAGATCTTCTGGTAATCATAACTGCTTCCGTAAACGCCGGATATGCCCCTGGTGTATTTTGCCTCCACAATAGGGTAAGCGCTGCTCAGGCTAAGCCGGGCAAAGCTGTTCTCCAGAAATTTTTCGAGGTAGGCAAAACGGGCAGTTAACGACATTTCAAAAGAGGTAAATGCCTGTCCCTTTGCCGGCGGAAAATGCAGTGAATCGGGCAGGTTCACCAGGGGTGTGTATTGTTTATGCTTCGTGGTGGCCAAAATGGAAACACCGGGTCTCCATTCTTTAAAGAAATCAAGCTTGTATTCTTTCAGGTTAATAAACTTTACCGGGATGCCGCCCCTGCGCACCGCGAAGGCAAAGAAATTATCATTGATGAATTCACCCAGATATTCCTGCCCGTAATCAAAATCATTGCTGAAATAACCCAGCACGTACATGCGGGGACTTTTATTAAACAGATACTTTCCTTTTATTCTTCCTTTCCAGCGCTGGTCCTGGAACCCGTAAGCCACATAGCTGGTAAAGATTAATTTCTTACTGAACTTTTTATTGGTGCTCAGGTCAAAGCGTGTTCTTAATCCTTCTACGGAGCTGGAGGAAACCCAGTTGTATACAGGACCGATCTCGAACTTGCCGATGTCGAGCGTACCTATGGTCACCAGCTCAATGATGCGTGTATACCATTTGAACCGCGGGTGTTTGGTCAGCGTATCCATCATGTGGTAGATGGACTGTTCGCTTTTCGACAACTCTTCATGGCGGGCGTCGGACCAGAACTTTTCACCCTGCAGGGAAGCATGTTCAGGAAGCAGTGTTTCATCGGCCTGCCTGTTCAGCGCCAGTTCATCTGCAACAGCAACGTTATTAAGATTTATGTTTTTGTACGTAGCCGATTTGCGCCCGATTACCGAAATGGCATTCTTACCCAGCAGGGTAAAATCCGCAATGAATTGTGCCTTGGTCATAAACCAGGTAGAATCATTCAACAGGCTGCATTCCTGTTTGATGGTCACGCTGTTCACCAGGTTGATGTTGGCTTCTTTGGATAAATGAAGTACGATCTTTTGCACGGCGTACGAGGTATCGTGCACCCAGCATTCGCCGTCAAATGTTTTTTGTCCTTCGCGCAGTGGTGTAAATGAAAAATGAATGATCCGTTTCGACTGAACGTACTGCGTGTCGATAAGCTTGTATTTGTAGTATTCATCGCCCTGGTCACTCAGCGGACTTACGAAGGGAACGTTAAAGAGCTGGATGAAATTTTTGTACACGTTAATGCGCCCGTCCATGTTGCGGAGAAAAGAAGTATAGCTTTCGTTTTTGATGCCGGTGGTTTTTACACCTTTGATCACTTCGCGCCTTTTTACCGGCTTGCCCTGGTAGTAACAATCGGACACGGTTTCGGAAAGATAGGCCGGCAGGTAAGCATAGCCTTCTGTTGTGTCAATGTGATCGAGTACAAATCCAAATGGCTTGAGCAGTCCCATGCTCTCTGCTTTTTCCTTATCGATATTCTTCAGGTCAAATTCAAGCTTACTGTATTGTTCGTAAGAAAAATTTTCCAAGTGCCAGGGATCATTTACGTCTTTTTTGGCGATGATCCGCTTCCAGAGCAGGAGACCCCGGTTTACTTTTTTACGGATCACGATCTCCGACGAAAGCTTTCCGCGAACCAGTTTGATATCCAGTTTCAGGGTATCCGGTGAGCTGCCATCGACGGGAAGAAATAGATCCTGGTAACCGATGGCAGTGATTTCAATAGTATCCTGGCTGAAGGAGGCAACGGCCCAGCGGAAACTGCCCGTGGAATCGGCCATTTTTCCTTTGCCGGTTTTTTTAAACGAAAGGGAAGCGAAGGGAATCCCGGCACCGTTCATTTCATCCTTTACCGTACCGGTAATGACTTTTTGCCCCCGGGCGGATAGGGAATACAGGAACAGCAGGGATAGAACCGTTACGGTTTTGGTTTTTACAAGACGCATCAGGACGTTGGATTTCGGGGGTGAAGATAATAGGGAGGACGGGGAAACGCAAGTTGATATGTTGATTTGTTATATGTGAAGGTCCACTGTCCACGGTCGACAGTCCACAGACGGGTATTTTTTATTAGTCATTGTTTAATCATATCAAAAAAAACATGGGGAAATAGCATTTTGTAGTTGGCATTTTATTGATTGTTTCACTTCTGTGGACAGTGGACTGTGGTCTGTGGACAGCACCTTAAATCTTTCACAGAACAATAAGGGTTTACGCTTGTTATTTACACCGTTACCGCTAATGATTTTAGTAAATTTGCAGCTTATCCCGAGGTTATGAATGAGCGTGTTTTGGAAAAGTTGAGCATACTGGCTGATGCGGCTAAATACGATGTATCCTGCAGCTCCAGCGGAAGCAGCCGGAAGAACACCAACAAAGGTTTGGGCAATGCGGAAGGAATGGGCATCTGCCACGCCTATACGGAAGACGGCCGTTGCGTATCCCTTCTGAAAATCCTCCTTACCAATCATTGCATTTTCGATTGCGCTTATTGCGTGAGCCGGAAAAGTAACGAGGTGAAACGGGCGGCGTTCACGGTGCAGGAAGTAGTTGATCTCACCATTAATTTTTACCGGAGAAATTATATTGAAGGCCTGTTCCTGAGTTCGGGGATTTTTAAAGATCCCGATTACACCATGGAACGCCTGGTGATGATCGCCAAAAAGCTGCGGACGGAACATAAGTTCAATGGCTACATACACCTGAAAACCATCCCGGGTGCTTCGGATATTTTATTGAAAGAAGCAGGACTTTATGCGGACCGTTTAAGTGTGAACATTGAAATGCCCACGGAAAAAGGCCTGCAATTGCTGGCACCGGATAAGAAGCGCGAGGATATGATCCGGCCGATGACCTACCTGAAGAATGAAATCATCGCCAACCGCGATGAAGCAAAGACTTTGGTAAAGGTGCCCCTGTTTGCACCGGCAGGGCAAAGCACGCAGATGGTGATCGGGGCTACGCCGGAAAATGACTGGCAGATATTAAAACTATCCGATGCTTTCTACAAGGGCATGAACCTGAAGCGGGTTTATTATTCGGGCTACGTACCCATTTCCAACGACAACCGCCTGCCGGCCATCGGCACGCCGGTTCCTATGGTGCGGGAAAACCGGCTGTACCAGGCCGACTGGCTGCTGCGGTATTATGGTTTTGGCGTGGATGAAATTGTGGGCGCTGACAGTCCCTTCCTCGACATGGAGATCGATCCCAAACTGGGCTGGGCGCTCAGGAACCTGCACCAGTTTCCTGTAGATATCAATAGCGCTGACCTGGAGTTGATCAAACGCATTCCGGGCATTGGTATTCAATCGGCGCAAAAGATCTGGGAAGCCAGGAAATTCAGAAAACTTACCTGGGAACACCTCAAAAAGTTCAACATAGCAGCCAACCGCGCCCAGTATTTTATCAACCTGAAGATGACGCACTTCCGCCAGAAAGATTACACGCCGGGGCAGATCAGGAATTTCATTCTTGCTTCCGGGCAAAGTAAGTATGCCGCCAATCATTCACCCCAACTCAGAATTTTTTAGATGCACACCGTTTTATACGATGGCTTTTTTGAAGGATGGCTTTGCGCTGTATTTGATGTGTATGAATACAGGCTGCAGGATGTTTGTATTGAAATGGAAGAACGGTTCAACGGCAACATCTTTCAGAAAATTCACCGCGTAAACTTTGACCCCCAGCACAGTGAGCGGGTATGGAAAGGACTGGAGAAGAAACTTTCTTCCGAAGCTTTAGCAGCGGTACACCGTACATTTTTGTCCGAAATCCCGGGTATTGAAAATGAATTGCTGCGCTACGTGCAGCATGCCTTCAGCAGTGAAAAGTCTATGGAAGCCGACTTCGGGCACCCGGCTGTGCTGGCGGTAACCCAAACCGCAAAAAAAGTATGGAGGGAAAAGCACCGCATGGAGGCATTTGTCCGCTTTCAAAAAACCGGTGACGGACTTTTTTATGCCCTCATTGAACCCGATTATAATGTGCTGCCGCTGATTGCTGCACACTTTGCACAACGTTATGCCGACCAGCCGTGGATGATCTATGATGGTAAAAGAAAATACGGTCTTTATTACAACCTGCACTCCGTAGAGCAGGTGTCGATTGAATTTTCTGAAACGGTGGCCAGTGGTAAAAGCATTGCACCGGTGTATGATGCCGAAGAATCGGTGTACCAGCAACTCTGGCAACGTTACTTTTCCAGTGTAAACATAGCGGCCCGGAAAAACACCAAATTGCACATCAAGCATATGCCGAGGAGATACTGGAAGTATTTGGTGGAGAAACGAAAGGCATAAACCGCAAAGAACGCTAAGCTATCGCAATGGACTGCAAAGTTCCGTGGACCGTTGACTGTGGTCAGTGGTCTGCCTCACCCTCCCAATTCCAAATTCCCATTCCCAAATTCCAAAACCCACATAAATAATTCTAATTTCAGACCACTAAACCACAACACTATGGGTGCATGGGGACCAGGAATATTTGAGGATGATGCGGCGTATGATTATACCGAAGCTATTGAAGAAGACGCGTACGAATTTTTCAGAACATCATTTGAAACGGCCATTGAATTGGATTACCTGGAGTACGACGATGCCCACGCGGTAACGGTTTCGGCCGCCTATATGGACAACCTGCTGAACGGAACGAAGTACGTTACCGAAAATGAAGAGGATGAGGATGTGGGTAATGTTAACTTGTTCAACACCCTTCAGAAAGATTTAAAAGTAGATGATCTGAAACCGTTGGCCGTAAAGGCGCTTCATAAAGTACTCGGCAAACATTCGGAGCTGAATGAACTGTGGATGGAGAACGAAGAGTTGTATCCCATCTGGAGAAAAAATATTGAAGACCTGGTTGCGCGATTGGGTGGATTGAGAGTGGCGTAATGAACCGCAAAGCCGCAAAGAATCAGCTCCTCAGTACAACCTTTGTGCCTTTGCGGTTTATGCATTTCCCTAATTCCAAATTCCCAATCTCCAATCCCTAACACGCTCTGTTCACATTAATAATTCAAATCTCAATTTCTAATTAAACAAAACCATACTTTTACGCCTTTACAGACCCTTAAGCATGGCGTTATTCAAGGTCAGAATCCCGATTGACGAAACCGGATCTGCTGAGTTTTCATTTGACCTCATTTACTCGATAGACGGACCGAAATATTTTGTGTCGGTGGTGGACGCGTCCCGTGGTTCCCATTATTTTTCCATGGTGCGGGATGGCGGGGAGTGGGTGATCCAGAATATGATCTTGCTACCTTCCTGGATTACGGCTTTGCAAAGCCAGTTATCCGCTACCATTCATTCAAACGGAAAAAATTATTAAACGATTTTTATCTCTTGCGGGTTGACCCTGTTGCACTTATGGAAGGGCAACAATGCATATAAAAGAAAAGCATCATCCGGTAAGGAAATCCTGAACATTTTTTTGCTACCTTCCGTAACTCATAACGAAACCAGTAGTCTTGCCTCCCGATTGTAAAAAAGAGGGAGGCTTTTCTATTACAGGGGTTGATGGACCAACGTTGATGGGCAACCGATGCCAGGGAAGATTGCGGTTTATCTCCTGATGTAACGCAGGTATTTTCTTTTTTGGCCAGCCGGTATTGTGCAGCGGTGATGGTGGTATGACTGTCAAGCCTGACAGATTACACGACACCCGTTTATTTTTATGCAAACCAGCCTTCGTTTATGAATAAATCAATCATTTGCCTCCTGCTTATTGTTGGAACATTCAGTAACGGAATTCATGCTCAAAGGATCTTCGAAGCCGGTCTCAAACCAACAGAACTGGCATTCCTCAATTTTGAAACGAACCTAGCCATCGGCAATAAGAAAGCACGATATGGGATCATCCTGGGTTATCGTCCGTCCACACAGGATTCAGGGCTTGTTAAAAGCGGAGGTTCCGGCATGCACGGGGGTTATGGCCATAATTATCTTAACCGTTTATACAGGGGCTATACATTTGGTATTTACCAGAAAACCTATTTGAATGGCACGCTGGATTTTTTTATTGAGACCGACCTGTTTTACCGGAACTGGAATTTTAAAAATAAGCCCGCAGAATTCAGAAATGCTGAAGGTTACGAGTTCAATGGAGTCCGCACCGAAAGCCAGGATGTGTATGGGTTAAAACTCGTGGCCGGAAAAACGTTCATGCTCACATCCAAGCCAAGGAAGGCAAACATGTACCTCGATGCATTTATTGGCGCTGGTTTCCGTTACCAGGAAATGACCTATGAAACCTTCAATGGTTTTGTGGGAGAAACTTATTATTCGTACAAAATGGATCGTTTTTATTATTCCTGGCCTACCCCGCAGTTGGGTGTAAAAATAGGCTGGTTGATCGAAGGGTAGCGTCTGTTTTCAAATCGTTCAAATAGAAAAGGCCGGAACTTAGCTAAAACATGTCAGGCCACTTAAAGTGGCCTGACATGTTTTAAGCACCCATGTACAAAAAAAGGCCCCGCCACGGCGGGGCCTTTACAGTTGGTTATTGTTCTTACTGCACTACCAGTTTGGTAGACATCATTCCGGCTTCGGTTTCCAGGCGAACCTGGTATAAACCTTTCGCATATTTCTTCAGGTTGCGCACTACGTAAATGTTGTTGCCGGCGACGGCTTTCACCGCTTCACGGTAAATAACATTGCCTGAGCCGTCAACCAGCACCAGCGTAGCTTTCCCTGCCTGCCTGCTGCGTAACTGTACCCTGGCTTCACTCAATGCAGGATTGGGTGAAACATGGAGCTGATCGCCATTCGAAAGAACGTTAGAAGGCATTGTTTTCGCCGCATTGATGGCTTCCGTGACGGGGTTCGCCTGTCCGCCCGATGTTCCGGCAGGACCGTAACAGATCTCCAGTCTTGGTTTCAACGCGTCTGGCGCCTGGCCTGAATGGAACACCATGCTGTTGTAAAACTGTTCGGTCTGGAGCTTCAGCAGCATACCGTAGTTGGAGGAAGGATTATCCACCCACCCCTGTACAAAATCCGTTACGTCTACTACATAATCCTGGGAAGTACTGCTGCTTTGCGGAAGCGTTTTTTGTCCGGCAGTAGTTGTTGCGGGCTGATTCGACCAGCCAACTGCTGCAATATTCCAGGGGGTGGTTACTTTGCTCAGGAGCGACGTGTTATTGATGCCGAACATCGGGTTGCCGGTTTGCCCGTTGATGTTATTGTTATCGGCATACAGGTAAAGTTTTGCACTGGTAATTCTTGAACCCGCAGGAACTCCTCTTACATCATAGCGGAACAAGCCACGCGTCTGGCAGGTGGGAACCCCAAATGAATTGCAGGTCCAGGCGGCCGCAGGTATCTCCGGTTGCGTGGTGTCGGAGGTAAACGGTCCGCGGCTGTCCAGGAGGGCCTGGCTGAAAAGGGGGCTGCCCAGGGTTCCGCGAATTACGACCTTGCTGGTTGGCACTGAATACCTGATGACCAGGGTGGGCTTTTGTGCATCAGGGGCACGGCCCGACTGGAAGACCATACTGTTATAGTATTGTTCCGTTTGCAGGCGCAGCAGGGCTCCGTAATTCTGCGCCGGGTTGGAAACCCAAGTCTGCACAAAATCTTTCAGATCCACTTCATAATTCTGAACGTTACTGGTGCTTTGCGGCAATACTTTCTGACCTGCCGTTGTGGTGGATGGCTGGTTACCCCAACCGGTACCACCTACAGTCCATGGTGTAATGACTCTCTGGAGCAGGGAAGTATTGGCCGTCCCGAACATAGGATTACCGGTTTGGCCGTTCTGGTTATCAGTTCGGGCAAACAACTTCAGTGTGGCTGATTCAATTACAGCGTTTTGCGGAATAGAGGTCAAATCATAACGGAAAAGACCCCTGGTCTGGCACAGCGGAACGCCAAAGGCGCCGCAGGTCCAGGCTACTGCAGGAATCTCCGGTTGCGTTGTATCCGATTCAGTGGCATGCCGGCTGTTCAGCAGGATCTGCCTGAACGTTGATGTACCCACCGTACCCCGGATGGTTACGGTACGGGTGCCGCATTCTTCCTGGCCATCGTTGTTGATGATCACCGAGCTGATTTCCAGGAGCCTGGAGAACTGCGGATAGCTTCCGTTACTGCCGGTGAAATCTTTCAGTTTATTGATGATATTAAGGGTTGGATCCACCGAGAAAACCACCCCCTGGTTATGGCTTCCGCCTTCAAGGGTTACTCCATATAAAAGTCCATTTGATGCCAGCGTAAGCGAACCTTTAGGAGCTTTGCCGTTGGTTCCGCTGAAATCTGTTTTTGCATAGCTGTTGTTGAAGCGGTCGTAACGGTACACCACGCCTACTCCATTGGAACCACCCAGGGTGGTCATTCCATACAACAGGCCGTTGGGCATGACAACCATCTTTCCGGCCGGACGGGCGCCGAGGGGTCCGCCATTGAATAAGACCCTGGTATTATAGGAATACCTGGAAGGGTCATAGGAAAACAGGACTCCAAATGCCGGGTTACCGCCGCCATTGGCCGTTGTACCCCAGATCACGCCATCGGGTGTAATGGTCAGGCTATTGCCTTCGGGACGGCCGCCATTTGTGCCATTAAAGTTGTGGTGGACAGAAAAGATTTTGGTGGCTGGCTCAAACACAAACAGGGTACCCTGGTCATGAAGACCGCCGCCGCTGGTCATACCCCAGAGGTTGCCATTAGGTGCCATCGCGAGCTCCAGTCCGAGAGGGGAGGTACCGGTAATTTCATTGAAATCGATGTAGCGGGCAAACTGGTTGGAGGCCGGGTCGTAGGAAAACAGGGTTCCGTACCCAATACCACCGTTGAGGGCAAGATTACCACCAAGGCGGGTGGTGCCATACAACTTACCATCCTGTGCAAGGGTGAGGGTTCCCTGCGGAAAAGCACCGTTGGTAAGGTTGAAGTGGTGAACGATGTTGTAAGCTTTTGTAACGGTGTCATAGGAAAATATGACACCCATGTTTTTTTCGCCGCCCGATACGGTGAGGCCGTACACTTTAGTGCCGACGCGCACCAGTGATCCGTAAGGATTTGTTCCCCTGTTTGGATCGGTAAACCAGTGTACCGCTGTAAGTGAATTGTTGATGGTCTCGAAGCGGGAAAGTGTTCCTCCTCCATAGCCGGAGGTGAGGGTTAAAAAGTTTGGATAGGTTTGGCTGAACACTGAGAGGCAGGTAAGGCATAGAAGCCAGGCTAGGGTGAATTTTTTTCCCATAAGTTTTGATTGAGTGATAATAAAATATCCCCGGTAGAAAAGGTGTGCTTGCAGAAATGGTAAATGAATGTAAGAAATATGCATAAGTCTTTAAAAAAATATTTATAGGGAAATTTTGAAGGAAGGAGAAAGAAATAACAAGGAGAAAAGAGATCTGGAGATTTCGCAGAGAAAATTTTGTCTTAGTTAATTTTATTGTCACACACGAAAGTATTTATGGACTGCCAACCGTTGACGACCTCCCTCTGCGTCATCTCTTTAAACTCCTTTCTCTGCGGTAAACCCCAAACCGAATGGTGCAATGGCCACAAGAGTTCGCTTTCTGTATCCTGCACAATCTTTAGCCTTATGTTCCGTTATATACCCAGTCGCTGTTTGAATAGCCGGTACCTGATGGAAACCAGCATTCAAATCAGATAGGAAAGTTTTGGTTATAAAAGCTCCGGTGTGTCTACCCCGGAGCTCTTTACTCTTTATAAATTTTTTTATCTGTTGAACACGGTAAAGCAAACAGTCGAAGGGACACCTTAAAACCAATCCAATGAACAACGCTTTGCGCACCATATTGGGAACTTGCCTTACTGTTTTGCTGTCCGCAACGGGTAGCTTTGCCCAGTCCATAGGAGGCAAATATGAAATTGGCGTGAATGCCGGAACCTTCATTTACCAGGGCGACCTCACACCCTCCCCGGTAGGTTCTTTCCGGACACCGGGTTTTGTAGTCGGAATCAATGCCAGCCGCCGGCTCACGGGGAATTTATCCGCCCGGATTGATTTCAGTTATGGCCGGTTGAGGGGTGATGATGCAGCGTATGCCGAACCCGAATTCCGGCAACACCGGGCTTTCAATTTTTCCACGCCGGTCAGGGAACTGACACTATCGCTTGTACACAGGCCTTATATCGGCCAAAAGAAATTAAGCCCTTATGTATTTGCGGGAATAGGTGGATCGTTTGTCCGCATCAACCGGGACCACAGTGAATTTGATGCGGCTTACTTTGCACTGGAAGGCATCAGTGCCGGAATTGCCCAGGATATGGCGAAGCCCTTACCCCGGTTCATCCCGGTGGCACCCGTTGGTGCAGGTGCCCGGTACCCGTTGTCGCAAAGCATTTCGCTTCATGCAGAAGCGGCCTATCGGTTTATGTCTACCGATTACCTGGATGGATTCAGCCTCGCGGCCAATCCTGATTTAAAGGATCATTATTATAAGTTTTCTGTTGGGGTTACGTATGCTATTGGTGTCCGTAACAGGTATGAATGCCCGGTAGTGGTAAATTAGGATCTGTAAAGAACAAGGTTTTTAAAGTTTACAGAACAGTACCGGATTGACCTGCACATACATGTAAAACAATCAAAATTTAAATTCATTGGAGTTTCAGCTCCCAACATGTATGATATACAATAATGTTTATGCTAAGTAATTTTCAGTATCCTTAACATTCTAACTTTTACACTGCGTGCATTAGTTTAGCCGGATTAATTGTAAAAGCCATCACTATGAAAATTTTGAAATTTCTTCCTTCATTCATTCTTGGATTGTTCCTGTTTGGTATAACAAGCTGTACCAAAGAAAATGTGCTTGCCGACAATCAGAAAAGCATAAAAAAGTCATGGACGCTGCAACAGTATTTATTAAATGATGCAGACAAAACCGCTACACTTGAAATCACCGGTTACGAGGAAAGCTACACAGACAATAGCAGGTATGATCGGTCTTATACGGACAGAAACGGCGACCGGGTTACCGAAAACGGTACTTACCAGTTTGAGAACGCCACGAAACTGAATATTACCGGAATAGGTAGTATGGAAATGTCTTCGCAGATCGGTACCGTATCTACTTCATATTATAATATCATCAAAGTAAATGATACCCAGTTCTGGTATTATTATACCAATGGCGGCGACCGTCATGAATTCCATCTAACGAAAAAATAATTTGTATAAAAAGTTTACGTGAAGCCGGGAATTTTTTCCCGGCTTTTTTGTGCGGCCAAAATCCAGCTTCACTTGTCAGGCCACTCTAAGTGGCCTGACAAATAATGGAACGTCATGAACCCAAAATTGAGCTTAGGTAAGCCCCGGAAATCATCAGGGGCTTTTTATGCGCTATGAAAGCCGGAACAGGAAACCATAGTCAAACACCTCCAAAACAATGGGCTTAAACAATATAATCCCGGTAAAAGTCTATGAAAATTATGGTGATTTGCACAGGGAGTTGGCTGCAGGTATGAATAGGTTTGATAGTACGAACTGTGACCATTGTCACGCATTCCATCACTATTAAAAATTAAAAACATGCTACCTGCAAGAAAGTTTTTTTGTGCGCTTCTTTTAATTTCGGTGTTCAGTATTCATTCCTGTAAGAAAGGTTTCGAAACACAGGAAAATTTACCCAATAATGCTGGAGATATTGGAGGAAAATTATCCAGATGGCTGGATAATCAGAAGACAGTAACTACAAAGAATAGAAGTGCTACAATTGAATTGGTAAAGGATAATCTTGATTTGTCTGCGACCACAACAAAGAAATTCAATAGTAAAAGCAATATGCTTATCGTTCCTCTTAAAAATGAATTCAAGATTAAGAAAAACTTAGATGCTAATAAGTTTATCTACCTGGTGGTTTTTTTAAATGTACTAAATGAAATAAGTTCCGGCAACTTGATTCTTTATGAAGCCGGTAATGACAACAGGCCTAAGGGCCTGGTATCGGATGCCATTAATGATGCTTTACATTTGAAACCTATTGGTTTTGACGGAAAGTTTAAAATTCTTGATGCTTCCGGTGTTTTGTTGAACGAACTGGAATTTGAAAATGGACGTTTAAACGCTACAGGTCTCCAGAGGTGGAAAGAGTCCAAACCAGGGAATAATCAGGCAGGACGCACATCTTACATGGAAGGATGTTGGGATTGGTATAGGGTTACCACTTACTATAATGACTATGGTGAAGTAATCAGTGAAAACTGGGTCTATTTGGGAACAACCTGCCCGGGAGGCGGACCCTGTGATGACCCAAGTATTGGAATGTACTGCCAGCAAAGATGCAATCCAGATGACCCTAATTCGTCTTGTGATGGTGGTGGAGGAACTGACGGGGCTGAGTGTTTAAAAATGGCTACAGATAATTTTAATTTTTGTGCGTCTCAAAGCTCTCCTGTGTCAGAGGATATTGCTTCCGGACCAGCAACTGTTATAGATCCAATTACAAGACAGAAACCTTTCAAATGGAAAATTTTAAATGGCTTTGGAGGCTGGGGTCTTTATTCAGAAGAAACAGGAATACTTAAGTTGGTGGATGTGCCGAATAATATTTGGAATTTTGTGTCATTAACTCACGGTTCAATTTCAATGGAAGGTTCAACCTTGCCAGGTGTTTCCGTTAGTTACAAACTTGGATCGGCGGTAACTACTGTTAAAGAATTGGTAGCGGGAATAAGCCTGAGTTATAATGTTACCTATTCATTTGTTTGCGATTGCCCTAATTTTCCTTTAGTTGGCTGGATAACTCCTGTTCATAAGTCATATAATTCAGCAAAATTCTGGAATGCCAATCCAATTTAATAAATTATGGATAATAGAGTGAACTACATAAGAGCAATAGCTATTGTTGCTCTTATGTTCTTTTTGGTAAGCATACTCATTCCTTCATGTTTTTCACATAATTACAGGTTTAAATCAATCCGGTACATCCGCCAATATCCGGTAACTTATATACCGGGGAAAGATGGGCTGGAGCCTTATTATTTGAAGGATACAATAGCCATACTATATTTTGATAAATATGTTTTGTATAAGCTTTACCCAACCATTCAATTCGAAACCGGTGAACATATTGCGGGTACCGAGCCATTATTTCTTCACAGGACTCAAAGCTCCACTGGCCGATTCTATTCATCAATGAAAGATTCAAGTAAAGGAGTTGAAATGAGAGTTGATTCTTTTAACCTTTCAAAGCTAGGCAGGGGTCATGATTTTGATAACCCGCAAGATTCAATATGGAGACTGGTATCTAATTACAGTACAGGGGATGGAAGGACAAAACATGAAAAGTATGCAGTTGCCAATAAAACGGATGAAATGCTGTTTGACTCAATATTTTACTCATATTCTTCTTCATTCAAGGATTTGGATTTCAGTTTCTCCAGGAAATTAGAAAAGGAAAAAGGAATGAAGCTTTTTAAAGTTGTTTTATTATATGATAAAGGTTTTTCTTCCAGTAAAAACATGGTATTACCGGAAAGATCATTTCAATTCGAGATTCAGAATTATAATCCTCCAAATTCAAAACAGCTTATCGATTTTGTGAAAAAGCATGAAAATGATCTCTGATCCTTCTATTGTTATCAAACGATGATTTTACTGTGGCAGATCCAAGCAACAGGATTCGGCAAACTACACAGGCAGGTTCATGTCCTGGTTGGAATAATCCCGCTGTACTTGTTAGGGCACTTTTGGAATTATGCAAATGCGGTTATAATGCAGTTGCTGTGCATGGCCTCTTTCTCTATGTCTTTTCGGTTAGACCTTCTGTACATGTCAGGCCACTCTAAGTGGCCTGACATGTTTTCTCTTGCGTTAATTTCTTTTCTAATTATTGCTTGTAATGGAGTGATTCAACAACCCATTATAAAAGGTGTTTAAAGTTTACTGAATGATCCTGCAGCCCACCGAAGGCGCACACCTGCCTGTAAAATTTTTGCGGCCAGTTCCAGTTCTTTCTGCCGGGCTTCAAGCGTTTTGGCCTCGCGGGCATTGATGATAAAAAGAGAACTTTCACCATTGGCAAACCTTGTCTCTTCACCTCTTTGCAGGGTACTGTAATCAACCACAAGGGCCTGTTGTTGCCGGTACTGCACCGCCGTTTGCTGCCATTCAATATAATATTGCCGAACCTTTGTTTCCGCGGCAACCCTTTTGGCAACCTGCTCCAGTTCTACCTGCTCGATCTTTAACCGTGCTGACTGGTACCTGCCCCGTCCTTCTGATAATCGAAGCGGCATGGAAACAGCCAGGCCAAAGCGATAATTATTCTGGGAAAAAGGGCCGGCCCATGTTTTGGAAAAATCACGCCCCAGGTTGTTGTACTTTGCCGTCACCTCCGGGAGAAGCGATTGAAACATTAATTGCTTTTGGATGCCCAGCGCCCGTAATTTATAATCGTATTCCAGCAACAGGGGTTGAACCCTTGCTTCGGTAAGCAGTGAATCGAGCAGGAGTGGGGCCATCGGCTGGCGCGCTTCTGGTACAACATCTCCGGGTAACTCATAGGCCATCTCTTCCCCGTTCCACAGGTAAAGCGAAAGCTGAAGCCTGCTTTTTTGCAACAACGCCGCAGCTTCGGTTTCCCCTTGTTCAAATGACCGCACCTGTATGGTGGCTTCCAGGGTATCAATGGCAGGACGGTCGCCAAGCCGGTGTACCGTTTTTACCATCGCCAGTCTTGACTTTGCATTGTGCACCGAAGCCCGTACCACCTGCAGTTGCTGGTGGTGCTCCCACCAATCCCAATAAGCCAGCAAGGCTTCCGTTATCAGATCATTCATCGCTGCCTGCCGGGCCACTTCAGAAGCTTCCTTAAGTATCCTCGCCTGCTTTACGGAAGCACGGCGTTTATCCATCACTACATTTTGCACAAGCGGAACCGAAACACCTACATAATTAATGGTGCCTTTTGTTTCTTCCGGGTTAACGCGGGACCCGTTTACGGTTTCCATTCCCGCATGCAGGTCAATGCCATACCACGTTGGGATCTTCAGGCTCGTCAACTGGTGGTTATAATAAGTAATGCCGTCAAAATCTTTCCGGCCCTTATCAAAATTAGCCACCGGGTCAAAGGCACCCCGGCTGGCTGTAAGATCAGCTGCCGCAATGCGTACATCCAGGGAAGCCTGTTTTGCTACCGGGTGAAACTTTTTTACCACCGCTACCAGCTCGGCTTCTGTAAAAACTTTTTGAGCCTGCAGAGAAAGGGACAGGCATACCGTTACCAGCATCATCAAACCTTTCATTTCTTATTTCCCTCCTTTTGTGGCTGGTAATAATCAGGCGGAAACGAATTGATATTCCGCCAGAGCTCATACCATAACGGTACGTTCTTCAAAAGGGCAATGCCATTGGCCCCGGTACCCATCCTCAGTTCCTTCGGCCAGGTACGGTACGCCTTGTCTTCCATGACCAGTATCTTGAAACTGCCGTTTGCGCTTACATCACTTTCCACGGCCGATACAATACCCTGGTAAGTGCCATACGATGCTTTGGGCCAGCCACTGAAAACAATCGCAGGAAACCCATCAAACAGGAAGCGCACTTTTTGCCCCTGTGCCACCAGCGGCAGGTCGGCCGGCCGGACATACAATTCAACTGCATAATCAACATCCGTAGGAACAATATGCACCAGCATATCACCTTCTTTTACAATCTCGCCGATGCCGGTATTGCGTGCCTGCACAATCTGGCCGCTTTGCGGCGCGATGATATAATACATGCCGTTTCTTATGGCATAGGATGCATACTGGTTTTGGAGCTTCGCAATATCTCCCTGCCCGCTGGCTACGGAAGAAAGAGATGAAAAACGGTCACCTTCTGCTTTGGAAACCTTTTCATTGTATTCCTGCTGTAAAGCGCTCTGCTCAATTTTCAAAATACCCAGCTCCTGGCGCGCGGCGAGGTACCTGTTTTCAGCGCTGATCTTTTTGGCCATTGCTGTCTGGTACACCTGGCTGCGCTGTTCCAGCTGGGTAAGTGACACCAGCCCGCTGTCGTGCAGGGCTTTCTGCCGGTTGTATTGCAGCGAGGCAATGTTCCATTCGTTCGTTGCAGCCAGGGATTCCATACTGTCTGATTCCAGTTTTACTTCTGCCTGCCGGTATTTATTGGCCAGTTGTGCCAGCTTCGCTTGCAGAGATGCCTGCAGGGCGCCGATCTGCGCTGCCGTGGTGGATATTTTATTTTCGTATGAAGAAACGGAAGCCCGTTTGGCGGTTATCTGGTCGGCCGTGCGTTCCAGTAACTGCGGATCAAGATAGTCGGCTTTGATCTCCGACAACAGTACCAGCGTATCACCTTTTTGTACCTGGTCTCCTTCCTTGATATACCATTTTTCAATGCGTCCGCCAATGATGGTATTGATCTGTTGCGGGCGTTGCTCCTGCCGAAGCGCGGTTACAGTTCCCCTGGCGCGGATGTTTTGGGTCCACGGTAAAAAAATCGTGGCGATTAAAATCACGAGCATGACCAGTAACCAGGTCCTGATCCTGTTTTTATGATGCTGCCTGTACACATGGTTATAGGCGGTAAAATGGGGTGTGTTCATGAATGTTGATTAAGAGTGGAGCTTAATAATGTGATCGCAGCGGCGTGCGAAGGCAGGGTCATTGGCCGCAATGACCACCGTTGTATTTTCCAGCCCGAGCAACAGGTCCTGGATATTGCTTTTGAATTGTTCTTCGATTCCCTGCCAGGGTTCTTCCATCACCAGCAATTGTGGTTTAGGTGCCAGGGCCCTTAGCAGCAGGATTTTCTGAATTACATTCCGGGGCAGGCGTTTGCCGGTAGGGTCCAGGTCTGTATCATAACCGGATGGCAACGAAATAATGAAGGATTGCAATCCCACTGCCGCAGCCAGACTTTCAATATAAGCCTGGTCTATACCTTCCCGCCCAAGCGTAATGTTTTCCCGGAGCGTGCCATGAAAAATATTCTCCTGCGGGAACAGTATACCCGTTTTTTTGCGAAGCGATTCCAGGTTATAATGGCCAATAGGGGTGCCATTGACCAGTAAGGCACCGCTGAAATCCGGGAACACACCAAGGAGCATCCGGAGCAGGGTCGATTTCCCGGATCCGTCCTTACCGCTGAGCACTGCTTTCTGGCCGGCACTAATTGAAAACGAAACATTGGTGAAGGTGGGCCGTCCGGGTTCATATTCAAAGCCGAGGTTTTTTGCTTCCAGGCTAATCCCATTTGTTACAGACGGGGTGTAGGTGCCCGATGTTTCTACCGGCTTATCCGTAAGCTTGCTTACTTTTTCAATAGCCGTTAATACATCGTATACGCTATCCAGGTTGATGATGGTTTTCTCCACCGCATTGATCACGGTTATAATAATGATTTCCGCGGCAACAAACTGCCCGATGTTGATCTGCTGGTTCAGCAACAGCGTGACACCCGCAATGAGCATGGCGGCTGTGATGGCTACTTTAAAAAAGATGAGTGTTTTATACTGAAAGATCAGTACGCCGAAGTGTTTGGTGCGGGCCTGCAGGTACAAGATGGTTCTCTCATCAGTCTTTTTTAAATGGAGGCCGGAATCAGCAGCTACTTTAAATGACTTTGCCATACGGGCCATTTCTTCCAGCCAACCGGCCACCGCATATTTGTGGCTGCTTTCCGATAAGGAACTTTGAAGCCCGTTGCTGCCGGTAAAATATAAAATGAGCCAGAGCATCAGGAGCAGCAGGATGCCAAAGAGTATAAAAAACGGATGGTAAAAAGAAAGCAGGATCAATCCGAAAAATATCTGGATCATGGCCGTAGGGATGTCCAGCAATATTTTCGAAAGCCCTTTTTGCAGGGAAGCCGTATCGAAAAAACGGTTCACCAGCTCGGGCAGGTAAAATCCATCCAGCTTTTTTAAATCCAGCCTTGGAATGCGATCGGCAAAGGCAAAGGCGTACCGTACAAAAATCCGTTGCTGGATGCGTTCGATCACCCGCATCTGTCCCACCTGCACAACACCGGTAAACAAAACGGCGAGTACGATAATGGAGATCAGCACAACGAGTGAAGCCGAAAGGGTACCACCCAGTACAAAGCCGATAATGGACTGGATGCCCACCGGAAGGGAGAGCTGGATCAATCCGCCCAGTACCGCAAAAAAATAAATGGCCGTGATATCTGATTTTTCTTCCCGTACAAGGTTCCATAACCTTGCAGCAGGACGTATGGGTTCTGGCATAAGAATACCTGTTTAATGAATGAATGGAAAAGCCGGTGTTTACAGGGATGGATCCGGCGGGGGTGTGTGCTGTTCCATTACAGGCTGGGGAGCAGTAAGGTTTGCGTATTCTGTACGGTGTTTTGGAAGCAATGGAGCCCAATCCTGCTTTTTTAAGCAGGTTGCTGTAAACTCCTTTATTTCTTTCCTGGGCTCTTTGTTTTTGTTTTCAGGCTCTTCGCTGTCTGTTATTTGTTCATAGCCTGTATCCCATAGTTTTGCGGCACCTGAAAGGGTAGTCAGGCAGAGAAGGGATAAAAACAAAAAGGCTACAAGCTTTTTCATACGTGGCTGCGAAGATGCAGGGCGCTATCCATTTATTTTTGGCATGTATCATTTAGGTTATATTATATAGCTGCAGGCTATAATAATGATGCACCTATAACATTTTCTTAATAAACGGTAATAACAAACACTTTTAAAAGAAAAGTGTTCACTAAAAAATAAAAAGATGCCCGGTCATATCATCAAGCATTACCGCGAAGTAAAAAACTATTCCCAGAAATATGTGGCCTCGAAAATGGGCATTTCACAGAATGCGTACAGCAAGATTGAAAATAACATTACCCAGTTAACGGTTCATCACATTAAAGAACTGTCGAAAATTCTCGAGGTGCCGATAACAGATTTCTTAAAAGATAATTTTGAGATCCATAAGCCCGTCGACATTCCGAGGGTGGTTACGAAAGCGGACCTGTCAAACATGCTGCTGGCCCTGAATAAAAAGCTGGAAGCCAAACATGCCACGAAACATGACAGCTATATTGTGATGATGTCGCTGATCGTGGCGGCGGATCACTCCCTCAACCTGGTGCATTAAATGACTATCGATAAAATAAAATCTCACGCAAAGACGCAAATCCTGCTAAAGCAGGTTCGCAAAGACGCTGAGAGATAACCTTTGCTTCTTCCGGTTAAAGATTATACCACAGGGCTGACTTCTTTGATGGCACTATGAATCTGGATCAGGTTCATTGCATTTTCTGCAAATTGGGTCAGCAGCTTCCGGTCCTGGTCTGAAAATTCACGCGGCACCTTATCAACAATACAAACCGTTCCGATATGGAATCCTTCGGGGGTGGTAATGGGGGCGCCTGCATAAAACCGGAGTCCGAATTCGCCGGCCACCAGGGGGTTGGAGAGCAGGCAGGGCTCTTTCAGGGTATCAGTGAAAATGGTGGGTTCGGGATCAAGAACCGCCAGGGAACAAAGGCTCACTCCCCGTTCCGTTTGGTTTACTTCCTCCATACCCACGTTGCCTTTGAAAAATACCGTATCCTCTTCTACAATGGACACAAGGGCAATGGACGTGTTGAATGTCCGGGCGACAATATTGGCCAGGTGGTTAAAAAAGCGGTCGGGTAATTCGTTCAGCGTGGTATGATAGCGCAGGGCTTTCAACCGCAATTCTTCGTCCGTAGGTATAATAGGTTTACCAAACGTATTTTTCATGTATGCTTCAGTTGTCTCAGACTAAAAATTCAAAGCCAAAGGTAGCCAATCCTTAAAATTCACAAGCCTGGACAATGGGATAATGACCTGCTTTTTACCTGATTGCTGTCAGCGGCCGGAACTGTAATATTAGATTGCCTCAAGACGGGACGGTAATTGAGAAAAGAACGTTGCTTCGGGTATCAGGAATGATAAATACTGGCTCTAGCTTTTCAATGGCTGTCCAACCGGAATGGCGCAATCATGACCGGGAGCTCCATGGGCGGGATTAAGACGCGCTGCCTTTTGTGCCGGTACCGGCGCAGCAGGTTGGATGTTGCCTGCGGGTGCAGTGGCTGCACCCGGCGCAGGAGTACGTACCGTTGCGCCATTTAAAGGTGCACCTACCGCAATGTCGCAACGGTGCCCGGGCGCTCCGTGAGCAGGGTTGAGTGCCGCGGTGGATGAATTGGCAGCGCCTGTTGTTTGTGCAGGAGCCTGTGCATTTACAGATGTATCCGGAAGATTGATTCCGGGAAACGGTTTTCCAGCCGTTGAGGGCTGCGGTTGTACAGGGGTTGACTTTTGGGGATTTCCTGAATTTTCACACGAGGCAAAAATCATTACTACTAAGGAGAGGCCGAATAGTTTTTTCATATCCAAAGGATGGTATAAGGGGTGAAAGTAGGTCAAATAACCTGCATAGATAACCGCAGATCCTCCATAAGCTTCTTTTTAACGAATGCTTGCATGTTGCGAACCGGTTATCAGGAGAAAGCTTTTACATCATTTCGACACCGGTAATGAAAGAAAGGAGCTGCAATAGCTCCTTTCTTTATGGCCTGATTTAAACTTGTATAGAGAGATCAGTTTATAAATTCGGCATTTATCCGATGCGGGCAATGCGTGATCTGCATCGAAATTTTAGTTGACCATACTTTCCATCCGGAAACCAATCACTTCCCTTTCTTTTCGTACATACTCCCGTTCGTGCTGGCTGCTGATCTCCGCAATGGTCATTGGTTTTTCTATGATGGTAGAAAAGCCCAGGTGATCACTCAGCCTTTGTGCTTTCTCCCGCCCCAGCTTTCCGAATTCATACTTGGCGATCAGCCTCCCCTTCCGCATCAGCGCCCCATCAACCAGGGTAAGGGGACTGTTAAACGTGCAGACCAGCTGAACGTTCAGGAAATCGGCCAGCAATCCGTCTGAAATATTCAGAAGATTGGAAACTGCAGAATGACTGTTGGTCCTCCTGTCGCGGATGATGTTCTCCGCATCCTCGATGATCAGCACCGTATTCGGGTTGTCGATCAGCAGTTCCACGAAATCGGGATTGGTCAGCCGTTCGGCGGTGGAGGGTGAAAGGAACAAAACCCTTTTCCGGATCTTTCCGATCAGGTACCGCAGGTACGTGGTCTTTCCTGTTCCCGGGAGCCCGTGCAGCAAAACAATTCCCTTGTCTTTCTTTTGCCGTAACCTCGACTGGATAACCCGGTCCACTTCTTTAAAATCATCTTCATAGAAAAGGTCCAGGTCCAGGCGGGTTCTTTTAATCTCCATCGATTTCAATTCCAGTCCATAGCCCGCTTCCACTATTAGATTGATCTCAAGAGGCTGCCGTCTTTGCCGTTCCTTGAAAAGGGAAACAAGTTCTGTACACTCCCTGATGACCCTTCCTCCTTCCCATTGTGCAGGATCTCGCAATAGCTCTCATTGAATTCAACGAGGCATTGATTGTTCAGCACCAGGAGCGTTTCATTGAAGCCGTACTTTTTTCGCTTTTGTTGAAACCACCGGTACTGGTATTCCGATGTAATCAGGTCATTATATTTTTCCCTGAAGGCACTGTATGCTTTTTCACCATTGATGTTCCCGATGAAATGAATGCTGGGAACCGTATGAAAAAAATACAGGTACAGGGATTTGCTTTCCAGGAACCGATTCCCGAATATGGAATTGGCGGAAACGGTTCGCTGGTTTTGTAAATTGTCCATTTAATTTAAATTGAAATAGTTGATGAATGGTTTTCCTTTTCTTCCGGAACATCTATTTCATTACATAAACACGCATAAAATTATTTTTGTGGTGCCTTAAGGAGTCGAACCTTATTCTTTCCGTCTTCAGCGGAACGCATAGACCACCTTTGCTAAAGCACCGTAAAAGATTGGGGCCCTGCAGCCCCAATCGGTTAATTCCGGGGAATGAAGATCTGCCTCAGCTGATCGATCAGCACACCATCACCATGCACACTGATGCTGTTCACCTTATCGGCGATCCTTTCCACGTATTCCATTTCCTTCAGTTTCAGCAGCACGGGGTTATCCTCCATCAGTTTGGCCGTGTTCAGCAAGCTTCTTGTGCTGGCTGTTTCTTCCCGCCTCATGATGATGTTTGCCTGTGCTTTCTTTTCCGCGATCAGCACACCATTCATGATCTCCTTCACATCACCGGGCAGTATGATATCCCGGATACCAAAACCGGTTACGTCCACTCCCAGGGCATCGGCAGTCCTTTTCACTGCTTCCAGTATAAAGGGAGAAATGGTTTCTTTTTTCTCCAGCAATTCATCCAGCGTCATGGTTCCGATGTATTCCCTCAGCGCCAGCTGGAAGGCCACATAAAGCTGCCGCTCGTGGTCTTTATTTTCGACCACTGCTTTTTCGATATGCACAACTTTATATTGGGCGAAGCTGGCCACCCTGATCATGGCTTTATCCCTGGTCAGTATTTCCTGGCCGCTGATTTCGGCCTGTTGCTGCCGGGTATCCACTTTTGCCACATGTACCTGGATCGCATTCTTCCACCAGAAATAGGTTCCGCTTTCCAGGACACTGCTGAATTTTCCATCGATGAACAGCAGGCCTCTTTCAAAGCTTTCGATAGAATAACTCCGCACAAAAGGCTGAAGCAGTCTGTGGGTCAGCAAGGTCCTGTCGATGGGCTCTGTGATCTCTATTTTGGAAACATCGGCCCGGATGAATTCATTCCGAACGGAGCTTTTCCAGAAGGCATATCTTCCCGGGGTCAGCACCGCGTGCAGCAATCCATTTACATAGTGCAGCGCAACTTGGTGATCGGCAACTTCCACTACGTCCAGAGCCTCCGCAACCTTTTCATCTTCCAATAGAATACCCAGTTCCACGGGAGCAAAAAAGGGCAGTGCCTTTTCATACACGTAAGCGGTTTCAGAAGGGAAAAGCCAGTGGCTTCCCTCGGTGAGCATCCGCTTGTATGTTCCCCTTTTAAATACCAGGCCTGCCTGGTACGCATTGATCCTTATCCTTTTCATAACTAACGATTTACTGTTTTTAAAAAACCGCAGCCTGCCACCTTCCCGTGGGCATGGAGACAGCTTGCGGGGACATTCCGCCCGCAGTTATCCGCCATCATGAATCCACAAGGATCCTGTTGCTTCAAAGTGCGCGCTTCCTGGCCTTTAAGGGCTGCCTGCTGAATGCACACCGGAATGCTTTGTTCCGCCTCAGGCGGATCATTGCCGGTGGCAAGCCTGGTTTTATGGCATTTGTTGAGGGAGCGGCCTTCTCCCGTTCAAGCATCCTGAGTGCTTTGCTTTACCACTTAGCCTATCACGATTTTGAGCCGTGAGCGGGATTCGAACCCGCATGGGCCTGGTGCTCTGCCACTGAGCTAGTCCCGCCGAAGGCAGGAAGAGGAATCGAACCTCTGGCCTCCAGGTTGTTGGTGATACCGGACCAGCGAAGCAACAGCATACAGACCGCAACTGCTACTGCACTGCGGGGCGTTGAATGCCCGCGCCCGGGCTGCTTCGATGTCACGCTACCGAGTTTTCCCGTTAAGGAATCAGTTTATTTTGTTGGCCCGGTGGGACTCGAACCCACAACCTTCCGGTTAAAAGCCGGAAGCTCTGGCCATTGAGCTACGAGCCATAATTCTTTTTAAAACATCCGCCTCAGGCGGATGTTTTTAATTCATCGCTGCCTTGCAGGTAAAACCGATGACGCGGTCCTCTTTTACATCGGGTTCGCTGCGAAAGGCAGCCAGCGCATTGATCATCTGTTTAGCCCAATCGGATTGATCGGGGCGATGCAACACCTGGCACCAGGAGGGACCAACTTCAATCATCCGGTGCCCCTGCAACACAAAAACGGTATTGTTGAAGAACAGGTTTTGCTCGCCGTGATCAAAACAGGAATGCTGGAAAACAGTAACGATCTGCGCCTTCCATTCTTCACTGATGAAGGGCAAGGCCTTGCCGGTATCCAGTTCACCGATAATGCAGATGGAGGGAACTTTCCTGAACTGAAGTGTATAGAATGTTTTTACATCCAGGTAGTGATCCCGGAATAATCCTTCCGCGTATACGATCTTTCTGTTCCACATAACAGCCTCCTTTTTTATTCCGTTTGTTTCCCCTTTTCCCGCTCCCGGTTCTTTTCTTCCGGATCCTTTCCTGTTCTGCAGCCATTCAGCCAGCAGCAGGAGGACCAGGATCATGATGATGAAATGCATGGCGTTCCGTTTTAAAATTTTCTACAATGGGTTTTTAAGCATAAAAAAACCCGGTCGCAATCGACCGGGTTCCCTGAACAAATATTTCTTTGTTCACGAATATCCTGGCCGGACATATTTTTTCTTTGCGTACTGGTTGCTGGTAAATCGGTCATTAACATTTTGTTCTGCACACAGGCATAGCATTCCCATTCCGACTTCAGCCACCGGTTTTAAAATCAATGTGCGCGTATGTATTTGTCCGTTTGTCATCATTTTATTTTTTGATAGCTTTTTTGTTACACCAGTTTACTGTTCAATCCGTGTACTCCCCGCTGTATGTTATCACGTGCGATCCGCATTCCGTGCTAATCCGTGTTATCCGTGATCCTATTTCTAATGCGCATACTGCTCCTTCAATAAAGCTACCGAGCACAATCTCCGTGATCCCCCTGCGAAATCCAACGGCGCCAGCCGTTATTAATCTGCGCCATCTGCGACAAAGGAAAGGCCCCGCATTGCTGCGGGGCCCCTATAAAGCATTGATTGTTTTTCAGCTTTAACAGAACATACCCCGCCCACCAGCATAGCCCTTAAGACTAAACCATTTCACTGCTTCAATATGTATGTAATTACGTAACATGTATTGTGTTATTTGCCGGGCAAAATTAGCGCCATTTATTTTATATAAACAAAAAAGTACTGAAATATATTTTTGCATCCACTATGCAAACAAGACTGGAAGCCTTGCAATCATTCGAATATCCGGCCTATAATATTTTAGGGTTATTGAATTAACATTAGTAAATCCACACGTCATTTTGGGAGTCATCATCAATGATCAATCCCTGTAATGAATGTGTATGAAAATTTCAATGAAGTAATTTAAGACAATACTGATGCATGGGTGCTGTCAATATGTGTACTAGAACAGTGCATATCATGGTCCAAACTATAATATAACGGCACTTATCTTTTAAGAAGCTTATATTACACTGTAACCCGGCTCCTTCCCGGAGTTCCTTTGCAGCAGCAGCGGCTACTTGGTTTAAATAGCTATAGCGCTTCGTCTTCGAGTAAGATACTTCTATTGCCATTGTTTATAATTCCTCCACGAATAATGAATGAACCGGTTTCTTATGATCACGATTCTGCAATCGTTGCTTTAAAATTTTATTTATGAAGTTATTTATTAAATATATGGTAAGCACGCGTTGTAAGGACCTGGTGTTAACCGAACTGAAAAAGCTGGGTGTTCAATCGCAATATGTGATGGTTGACCTGGGAATGGTTGAAATCCTGGAATCCATTACAAAAAGGCAACGCAGCATATTAGAACAAAACCTGCGGTTGTCGGGCCTGGAGGTGCTGGATAGCAAGAAAAGTTTGCTGATCGATAAAATTAAAGATGCGATTGTGGAAATGATCCGGACCGAACACCAGCCGATAACTAATTATTCTGATTTCCTGAGTCAAAAGCTGAAACATGATTACACGTATATGGCTAATATCTTTTCGGACGTTAAAGGGATCACCATACAGCAGTTCATCATTATAAACAAAATAGAAAAGGTCAAGGAGTTACTCATGTACAATGAATATTCGTTGACGGAAATATCCAACAGAATGAACTACAGCAGCGTAGCCCACTTATCGCACCAGTTTAAAAAAGTAACAGGATTAACACCATCGTTCTATAAGCAGATCAGGCAAAAAAGAGAACAGGCCATGTCTGATGTGTGAATTATGTAAATCATTTCCGGAATAGTATAACACTCTGAAAAGTTCCGCTTATATGTTTGCAGCGTTATCAAATGCTGCATGAAAGACCAGGATCATCCTTCTTCAGGCAGCAATTGCAATCATTTAAAAATCCAATAATGAAAACCAACAATTGCCCGCGCACGCAACCCTTATTGCCTAAGCAGAAATTCTCCCCGCTTCGTTTTAATTCACACAAATGGTTTCTTGCACTCATGCTGGTTGTATTTGCAACAGGATGCAGAAAGATTACCGAAGAACCCGGCCTGAAGGGTATTTGCCCTGAAGTTGTTTCCACCGATCCATCCAATGGCGCCTCTAATGTAGCCACACTCAAACAGGTCTCCGCCACATTTAACGAGGCCATGGAGCCGGCCAGTATTCATTCCGGTACATTTTTCCTGAAACAGGGTTCCAGCCTGGTGCCCGGTACCATCACGTACTCCGGTAACACCGCAACATTTACTCCATCCGGTCCGTTAAGCGCCGACGCAACGTATACCGGTACCATCACTACCGGGGCCAAAGATCCATCGGGTAATGCAATGGTCGCAGATTATGTATGGACCTTCCATACAGCCACTATTCCTGTTGTCGTTTCTTCCGATCCTGCCAATGGCGCCGCCAATGTGCCGGTGAATAAAGTGATCTCGGCAACCTTTAATGAAATAATGAATGCCACTACCATCAATAACACCACGTTCCTGTTAAAACAGGGTACGAACCCGGTTTCGGGAATGGTAAGTTATGTTGGTAACACGGCCAGTTTTACGCCATTGGTTAACCTGCAGGCAGGAACAACCTATACGGCAACCATTACAACCGGCGCAAAGAATCCTGAGGGAAACGGGATCGCTGCTGATTACACTTGGTCCTTTACAACCGCTTCGGTTATCGCGCCTCCTCCTTCCATCCTGGGAAGTGCCGCCATGTTTGGCGCATTCGGTGGAAGTGCCGGCATTACAAACTCCGGATTGAATACAGTCATCAACAACGGCAGCATCGGAACAACCGGCGCTTCTACCCTGATCACCGGTTTTCATGATGGCACTACCGGCGATGTGTATACGGAAACACCTTTGAACGCAGGACTGGTTACAGGAAGGATCTACACAGCACCGCCTGCACCCGGAACAGCTACTTCCTTCGCTATTGCTTCACAGGGTTTAATGGATGCGAACAATGCATATAACAGCATTTCTTCAGCCTCCAGGCCAGGTGGTACCGATCCGGGTGCCGGCGAACTGGGCGGCTTGACACTTCCTCCCGGTGTATACAAATCTGCCAGCGGCACTTTTGATATAACCAATGGTGATCTTACCCTGGATGCCATGGGTGATCCGAATGCAGAATGGATATTCCAAACCGCTTCAGGCCTTACCGTAGGCGTTGCTGGTCCTGCAGGAGCACGCAGTGTAAAGCTGATTAATGGCGCCCAGGCTAAAAACGTATACTGGCATGTAGGCAGTGCGGCAACGATCAATGGAGCTGGTGGCGGCGTTATGTCCGGAACCATCATTGCATCAGCCGGAATTACTTTTTCAACCGCCGGCAATGCTGCACAAACCGTTCTGAATGGCCGTGCGCTGTCCCTGAATGCTTCCGTTACCATGGTGAACACAACCATAAACGTGCAATAATCAACCTGCATTAAAAAGTGTTTCCTTATAAACCAATTTCAAAATTCAATATCAACTTATATTTTATGTCAGCATTTCATTCTTTAAAGCAAAGAGCGTCCCTCCTTTCCCTGGGATTGATTCTTGCAGGATCTACCCTCGAAGCCCAGGAGGTTAAGCGTACAGAACCCATATGGTGGTTCGGTCAATCAGCTGCGGCCAATTTTAATTTCTACCGCGGAACAACCCAGATGCTTAATGGCGACCTTACGGTTCCCACGGCGTTTCATAAAGGTTCCGGTGTAAAACCTTACTTCTCCCTGTTATCCGAATACAGGCCCAATAAAAAATGGGGTGGTATGCTGAACATCGCGTACGACAACCGCGGTGGAAAGTTCGATGGCGTAATGGCACCCTGTAATTGCCCGGCAGACCTGGAGACCAACATCAGTTACCTGGCTGTTGAGCCCAGCCTGCGGCTGGCGCCCTTTGCTTCTTCCTTTTATGTTTTTGCCGGTCCAACACTGGGCATCAATGTTTCAAAATCCTTTAGCTATACGCAGGAAAAGCAGGAGAATAAAGCCAGTGAATGGAGTGATGTACGTAAGGCAGCCCTTTCAGCACAGGCAGGTGCCGGGTTTGATTTCATGGTATCTGCTCCGTCGAACAGGACGCAGGTAAGCCTCTCACCCTTTATTTCTTTTTTAACGGATTTAGGTTCTGCTCCACGCGTGAATCAAACCTGGTCATTTTATACGGTTCGTGCCGGTATGGCCATAAAAATAGGATGGAAGAAACAAGCAGCGGCCCTTCCATTGGTAGTGGCAGAACAAAAAATAAACTTTTCAGTGCGCGCACCGAAGCTGGTTGCCCCGAACCGCCCTGTAAAAGAAACATTTCCCCTGCGCAATTCCGTGTTTTTCGACATGGGATCAATTGAAATACCCGGTCGTTACGTGCAGTTGAATGGTGCACAGGCACAGGCTTTCAGGGAAGAAAACCTTCAGGAAAGCCAGCCGGAAAATTTAACCAACGGCCGCTCTTCAAGACAGCTGGCAGTATATCATAACATTTTAAACATTCTTGGTGATCGTTTACGGTCTAATCCCCAAAGCTCTATAACATTGGTTGGAGCATCGGATAAAAATCCTGCAGAAGGAAAGATGATGGCTGACAAGATCAGGGATTACCTGGTAGCCAACTTTAAAATTGATGCATCGCGTATTAATACAGAAGGAAGAGATAAACCTTTGATCCCATCCGAGCAGCCTGATGCCACCAGGGAACTTTCCCTCCTGCGCGAAGGCGACCGCAGGGTTGATATTGTGAGCACTTCCAATGAGCTGCTGATGCAGGTGGGCGGTAATACAACTTCATTCTTAAAGCCGGTGCAAATCAAGGCCATACAGGCAGACCCCATGGACAGTCATGTGATTTTTAATGCCCAGGGTGCCAGTGAAACACTGAAATCATGGACGGTTGAAATTACAGATGAAAAAGGGGCTGTACAGCATTTCGGTCCCTTTACAAAAGACCAGGCATCGGTACCCGGGAAAACGATCCTTGGTAATAATAAACAAGGCAACTACAGGATCATTATGACCGGCGAGTCTGTTTCCGGCAAGACGGTGAAACACGAAAGCTCGGTGAGTTTACTGAAAACAGAAGACGACAAGCAGGAGGGTATGCGCTATAGTATTCTCTTTGATTTTGACAGATCGAAGTCGGTCAGTGCTTATGAAAGCTTTCTTACCAACGTGGTGATGCCGCTGATCCCTGAAAACGGAACCGTGATTGTTCATGGTCATACGGATATCATCGGGTCGGAAAGTTATAATGCTTCCCTTTCTTATGAAAGGGCAGACGGGGCCGAGAAAATCCTGGAAGCAGCATTATTGAAAGCGGGTAAAAAAGGGGTAGTGTTTGAAACCTATGGTTTTGGTGAAGATCCTTCTACAGCTCCTTTTGAGAATAAACTTCCTGAAGAAAGGTTTTATAACAGGACCGTTATCATTGATATCATTCCGCAGAAAAAATAAAGAGGTTCGGTTTGTTTGAGGAAATGGAAAGCCGCACCGGAGCAATCCGGGCGGCTTCTTTTATAGGGTCTCATGCAGCCGGTCAACTGGTAATTTTTTCCTTTCCTTTTGCCGCCAGTGCGTGAATTATGTAAAACAGGTTCCCATAAAAGAGGCTCAGCCGGAATTTAAGGATCTCGGCAATGGTATGGACGCGGAGCGCTTTTGCGGTATTATTTGGGATCCAGCGAATGATCGAACCAGCTAATGATAGGTATACGTTTCTATACGTATTTTAAGGTAACCTTGTGGCGGAGGTGAGCTCCAAAGCGAACAACTGCGATTCTGATTAGATCATTGGATAAGTTTCCGGTAAAAGACCGCTTCTTTATACTTGTTTTTCCACGTGGTTTATGGAGTGATACAAATTGAGCCAGGCTTTCCGTATCAGGAAATAAAAGGATCTTTTGAGAGAACATTTGCTTAAGATATAGCGTATTAATCTCAAATAAAACTCCCGGAGGTTTAAATAGTTAAAAGATATTTACGTAACAGGTTTATACGGTTTCCCAATTGAATTATTGGTTCATTGGCATAGTTGATTTGGTCAGGGTAATTCTCTCAGAAGTTTATAAAAGCGTTATTGAATCCGGTAATGAGCAGCTGGGCTTCTGAAATCCAGTTTTATATGGAGGTAATGAAAAAGGGTTTCAATTGCTTGAAACCCTTTCCAGAAGCTGTGGATCCTGCGTGGATCGAACACGCGACCCTCTGATTATGAGTCAGATGCTCTAACCGTCTGAGCTAAGGATCCTTGTAGGAATATCGAACACGGAACAAGGAATGAAGAATGTTGAATTGGAACAGCCGCATTTCGTACCCGAAGGGCAAATGTAGGGAGGAATTTGGAAATGGCTTTGCGACTTTGCGGTTGCCTTTCCTGATTTTAACCGCAAAGCCGCAAAGAGGATTTAAAAATCTATAGACATCAGCGCAGCGCTTTACGAATGAAGCTTGCAGCGTGCAGCTTGCAGCGTGCAGCTTCCCTCACTTCACCTCCTCAAAATCAATATAATCCCCCGCTTTGGTGCTGCCCTTGGGTTTGGCCGCGGAAGAAGCCGGGTCGGGGCGCTGACCATACGGGTTGGGCTCGCCGCCGGACTGCCGCATGCGCTCGTTCATCTCCCGGAACCCTTTTTTCACCTGGCGGGTGGCCCGGTAAAGAGGAAGAACAAGGCGGAAGACCACCTGGTAAAGAATATATGCTAATAAAGCGTAAAAAATGATTGCCATAACAGGAAATCAAATGTACAAACGCGATTTCATCGAATCTTAATTTGGTTCATAATTAACCTTTCTCTTACCTTTGCCCTGGCAATTGAATCAAGGAAGGGAACGAAAACGTTCCCTTCTTCTTTTCCGTTATGCAGACAGAAACCATCATTCAGGACGTAGGGCAGAAGGTACAGGCTTTATTGGAAGGGCATCCATCACATTTCCTGGTGGAAATCCGGGTGAAACCCACCCACAACATCAAAGTGTTCATTGACGCGGACGAAGGCGTTCAGCTGGCAGACCTGATTTCCTACAACAGGAAACTCTACCGGCAGCTGGAAGAGAGCGGCATGTTTCCGGATGGCGATTTCTCCCTGGAAGTTTCTTCCCCGGGATTGGATGAGCCCCTGAAAATGCAGCGCCAGTACCGCAAAAATGTGGGCCGCTACGTGGATGTGCTGATGAATGATGCCTCGAAACGCGAAGGAAAACTGGTGGAAACAACCGACGAGGGAATCGTGATCGAAACGCAAACCGGCAAAGGAAAAAAACTGGAAGTAAAGCAGGAAACAGTCCTGTTTTCCGATATCAAAAGCACAAAAATTCAGATAAAGTTTTAAAGCGCTGCAAGCTATACGCTACACGCTTCACGCCTGAAAAGGCAAAATGACGTGTAGCGTGCAGCGAACAGCGTGCAGCTAAAAACAAGCATATGGCAAGTATCAATCTTATCGAGGCGTTCCAGGAATTCAAGGATGCCGAGAATATCGACCGTCCCACGCTGATGCGTGTAGTAGAGGATGTATTTAAAACCCTCCTGCGCAAAAAGTATGGTGCCGATGACAACTTCGACGTCATTGTAAACGCCGAAAAAGGTGACCTGGAGATCTTCCGTCGCCGCACCATCGTGGAAGATGGCGATATCTATAATACCAACGAGGAAATCGAATACAGCAACGCCATCAAGATCGAGCCTGATTACCAGGTGGGTGAAGAACTGTATGAAGAAGTAAACCTTGTTGATTTCGGCCGTCGTGCCATCCTGGCTGCCAAGCAAACACTGGCCAGCCGTATTTCGGACCTCAAAAAGAATGTACTCGCTAAAAAATATGGTGACCGCATCGGGGAAATCATCTCTGCTGAAGTGTACCAGGTTTGGAAAAAAGAAATCCTGCTGCTCGACGAGGAAGGCAATGAGCTGATCCTCCCCAAGAGCGAGCAGATCCCGCAGGATTATTTTAAAAAAGGAGAAAATATCCGCGCCGTGGTGAAGAAAGTGGATATGAAGAACAATACGCCGGTGATCATCCTTTCCCGCACCTCACCTGATTTCCTGTCCAAGCTTCTTGAAATTGAAGTGCCGGAAATCTTCGACGGCCTGATCGTCATTAAAAGGATCGTCCGGGAACCGGGCGAAAGGGCGAAGGTGGCTGTTGAATCCTTCGACGACCGCATCGACCCGGTGGGTGCCTGTGTGGGTATGAAGGGAAGCCGCATCCACGGTATTGTGCGGGAACTGAAAAATGAAAATATTGACGTCATTAACTGGACATCCAATACCCAGTTGCTGATCCAGCGGTCATTGACACCTGCGAAGATCACCACCATGGAACTGGATACCGAGAACAAGCATGCAAGCGTTTACCTGAAGCCCGACCAGGTTTCCCTGGCCATCGGCCGCCGGGGAGTGAACATCAAGCTGGCATCGGAACTCACCGGGTATGAACTGGATGTATACCGTGATAATGAAGGAGAGCAGGAAGACTTCGATATCGACCTGGAAGAATTCAGCGATGAGATCGAACCGTGGGTGATTGATGAACTGAAGCGCATTGGTTGCGATACGGCCCGCTCGGTGCTCAATCTTTCCGCTGCAGAACTGGAAAGAAGGACCGACCTGGAAAAAGAAACCATCGACGACCTGCGGAAGGTGCTGCAGGCAGAATTTGAGAAAGAGTAGGATGGCCAGTGGTGAATGGTGAGGGGTGAAGGGTGAGTGGCAGACCCTGAAAGTTGGATCATATCCTGGTTTGGAAAGCGTAAAAAAATAAATTAAAGTTTAAATCAATAAGAGCAGCTAAGGACTAAGTATTTTCGTCTTTTGCTACTGGAAAAATGTGAAGTGCGGGTGCATGGGTGATGAGCAGGGAAGAACCACTCACCACTGACCACTCACCACTCACCAAAAAACATTGAATGTCAGAAACAACAACACCAAGGTTAATGGCAGCAGCCAAAGAGTTTAACATCGGTAAGGATACCCTTGTTGAATTTTTGGTGGGCAAAGGATTCAGCCGCGACGACCTGAAACCAACGGCCAAGATCACGGATGATATGTACCGTGCACTCCAGGCCGAGTTCCAGAGCGATAAAGTAGCCAAGCTGAAATCCATCGCGATCGACCTGCCTAAGGGAGCGGCTGCAGAGCCTAAGAAGAAGAGGGATGAGGAAGATATCAGTTTCCGCACGGAAAAGAAATCTTCCAAAAAAGAAGAGCCGGCGCCTGCACCTCCGCCTGCGCCCGTTGTTGCTGAAGCACCCCCGGTTCCCGTGCCGGAACCTGTTGCCGCGCCCGCGCCGGTTGCACCACCGCCCCCCGAGCAAAAAGCGGAGCCTGAAGTGGTGAAGATCGATGCGCCTGAAATCGAAGCGCCGAAAGTGCTTGACAAGATCGACTTGTCGGAGATCGATTCTTCTACCCGGCCCAAGAAAAGCACCAAGCCTAAGAAAGCAGAAAAGCCTGAAGAAGTTAAAGAAGCTCCGGCGGCCGAACCTGCAGTTCCTGTAGCCGAACCGGTTGAAGAAGAAGCGCCTGCAGTGGCGGCGCAAGCCCCGGTGGAACAGCCTGCAGAAGAAGAGGAAGCAGTGATTGAAAATATCAGGGCCGACAGGCTCGAAGGACCCAAGATCCTGGGAAAGATCGAACTGCCTGTAGACAGCGATACGCGGCCTAAAACCGACGAAAAACGCAAACGCAAACGCATCCCCATCGAAAAAAAGGAAGCCGGCGGTGCCAACACCAGCGGGTTTCAACGCCCGGGTGCCGGCCAGCAGGCAGCTACCGGCGGCGGAGGCGGTGGTGCCCGGATCGGCATTACCCGCAGTACCGATAACCGCGGCAGGGGCGGACACCAGGCAGGCGGCAATCGTTTTGGCGGTGGCCAGCGCCCGGCATTTACCAAGCGTGGCGAGGATAAGCAGATCGACGAAAAAGAAATTCAACGGAAAATACAGGAAACCCAGGCCAAGCTATCCGGCGGATCCGGTGGCGGCAAGGGAAAAACCAAAGCCAAGCTTCGCCGCGCACGCCGCGAAGAAGCGGAAGCAATGGAAGGTGTAGCCGACAACAAGCTGCAGGTAACCGAATTCATTTCGGTGAGCGAGCTGGCGAACCTGATGGATGTAAGCTTTGCCGAAGTGATTTCCAAGTGTATGAGCCTCGGCATCATGGTATCGATCAACCAGCGCCTGGATGCGGAAGTTATTGAACTCGTATCCTCCGAATTCGGATTTGATGTTGAGTTCATCGATATGGAAAAGCAGATGGAAATGGAAGAAGACGGCGGCGACGACGATGATGCGGCCGACCTTCAACCCCGTTCTCCCATCGTTACCATCATGGGTCACGTTGACCACGGTAAAACCTCATTGCTGGACTATATCCGGAAAACAACAGTGGTGGCCGGTGAAGCGGGTGGTATCACCCAGCACATTGGTGCCTACCAGGTAAACCTGGCCAATGGCAAGGACATTACCTTCCTGGATACGCCCGGTCACGAAGCCTTTACGGCGATGCGTGCCCGCGGTGCCAAAGTAACCGACATTGCGGTGATCGTGATCGCTGCCGATGACGCCATCATGCCCCAGACGCGTGAGGCCATCTCGCACGCGCAGGCCGCGCAGGTGCCGATGATCTTTGCCATCAACAAGATTGACAAGGATGGTGCGAACCCACAAAAAATTTATGAGCAGCTTGCGGGCATGAACCTGCTGGTGGAAGCCTGGGGTGGTAAATTCCAGAGCCAGGAGTTATCCGCCAAACAGGGTCTGAACGTTGACCTGCTGCTTGAAAAAATATTACTCGAATCAGAACTTCTTGAGCTGAAGGCCAATCCTGACCGCGAAGCCAACGGTACCATTATCGAGGCAACGCTGGATAAGGGCCGTGGTTACGTGGCTACCGTGCTGGTACAAAACGGAACCCTGCGCAATGGTGACCTGGTGGTGAGCGGACAGCACTTCGGACGCGTGAAAGCAATGATGAATGAGCGGAACAAGCGGGTAAGTGAGGCGCCTCCTTCCACACCTGTTCTTATTCTTGGATTGAACGGTGCACCGCAGGCCGGTGAAACCTTCCGGGTTTTTGAAGATGAAGCAGAAGCAAAAGAAGTAGCCAACCGCCGTGCACAGATCCTGCGCGAACAGGGTATGCGTGCGAAGAAACACATTACGCTCGACGAGATCGGGCGACGCCTCGCACTTGGAAATTTCAAGGAACTGAAAGTGATCATCAAAGGTGACGTGGACGGTTCGGTTGAAGCCCTTTCCGATTCCCTGCAGAAGCTCTCCACCCAGGAGATCCTCGTAAGCGTGATCCACAAAGGTGTGGGGCAGATCAATGAAAGTGACGTAGTACTGGCGGAAGCATCCGATGCAGTGATCATTGGCTTTAACGTTCGTCCTTCCATGCAGGCGAGCCGCCTGGCCGACAACGCCGGTATCCAAATCAAGACCTACTCCATCATCTACACCGCGATCGACGAGATCCGCAGTGCGATGGAAGGAATGCTGGAACCAAAGGTGCAGGAAAAGATCGTGGCCAACGTGGAGATCCGCGAGGTATTCAAGTTCGACAAGGCAACTGTGGCCGGTAGCTATGTACTGGACGGAAAAATAAAGCGCGATAATAAGATCCGCCTGATCCGCGATGGTATTGTGGTGTACCCGACTGCAGAAGGTGCATCCGCCGAACTGGGATCGCTCAAGCGTTACAAAGACGATGCGAAGGAAGTGCTGATGGGAATGGAGTGCGGTCTTACCGTGAAGAACTACAACGACATCAAAGTTGGCGATATCATTGAAGCGTACGAGGAAGAAGAAGTAAAAAGAACACTTTAAGCATCAAATATTAAATATTGGAGCCTCCTTACAAGGAGGCTTTTTTATTTAACCGCAAAGTCGCAAAGTAACGCAAAGGCTTTGCGACTTTGCGGTTGCATTTGCTTCAAAAACTTTGTTAATCCCGGTTTGAGCTACTGGGCTTTACCCGTTCAATAGGTTACTTTTGGCTCCTACGTCTGATTATGAAAAAGCTTTTCACCTTCCTTCTTGCCATCACCGGCTTTGCGCTGGTATCCCATGCGCAGCCGCAATCAAAAAAAATTATCGGCGATAAGATCACGGCCATTGTCGGCGATCGTATCATCCTTTACTCCGATATCAAGAACTCTATTTCCGATATGTCGCGCCAGGGACAGGAAGTTCCGCCCAACGCGGAATGCATGCTGCTGGAGCAGGCGCTGGTATCCAAAGTACTGATGTTGCAGGCCGAGAAAGACTCGCTTGTGGTAACCGAAGAGGAAGTGGAAGCACAGCTGGATCAGCAGGTTCGTTATTTCGTGAACATGTACGGATCGGTGGAAGCCGTTGAAAACGTGGCCGGGAAAACGGTGTACCAGATCAAGGAAGATGCCCGCGAAACCGTGCGCGAACGCAAGCTGGCGGAAGCCATGCAACGAAAGATCGTAGACGTGGTGCGCATCACCCCGCAGGAAGTAAAAGCTTATTTTGAAAAGATTCCCAAAGACAGTCTTCCGTATTTTGAATCACAGGTGGAGATCGGGCAGATCGTTGTTTTCCCGAAAGCTTCCCGCGACCTGGAAACATACATCATCGGCGAACTCAATAACTACCGCCGGCAGGTGGAATCAAAAGTGACCTCCTTTGAACAACTGGCCCGACTGCGCTCTGAAGATCCGGGCGTAAAAGATAACGGCGGATTCTACAACATCAACCGTAATGAAAAAACATGGGACCCTTCGTTTGTGGCCGCAGCCTTCCGGTTAAAGGACGGTGAGATCTCCCAGCCATTTAAAAGCCAGTTTGGCTATCATATCATCCAGATGATTGAGCGCAAAGGCGATGACGCTTCACTTCGTCACATCCTTCGTATTCCGCCGGTAACGGAAGTGGAAATCAATGCCGGTATCTCGAAGCTTGATTCTGTTCGCGCCAAACTTATCGCCGGTACCATGGATTTCAATACAGCTGCCGGAAAATATACAGAAGACAAATCTGCCCAATTCAGCGGACCTTATATCACCAGCCGCGATGGCGATACCTACCTGAACATCGATGAACTGACGCCGGATGTGGTGGCGCAACTGGATAAGTTGAAGATCGGTGAATTTTCCCAGCCTGTTCCGTTTGCCGATGAAAGAGGCCGCAAGGGCGTTCGTATCCTTTACCTGAAATCACGTACCGATCCGCACGTAATGAACCTGCGTGATGATTACAACAAGGTTTCCCAGGTTGCCCTTGAAGAAAAGAAATACGCTACGCTCGACAAATGGCTGAATACCCACATCCCTAATTATTATATTATGGTGGACCACCCGGATGCATCCTGCAGCCAGCTCACCCGGTGGACGGCTACACAACAAAAAACTGCCGGATTTTAATCGATAAAAAAAGACAACATATCGAAAAAGGCTAAAGGTTTCCCTTTAGCCTTTTTAATGCCCGCACTTAATGCTTTCATTTGAAGATTGTAATAATTAGCTTTGGTCTTACTCTTTCACTATTTGTGTAAGAACCATTATCCATGCTTTCTTCGCCCAAAACCGAACAATCCTCAAAGGTTGGATCCACAACATATTTATTGGAGCACTTAGGTGTTCCTGCATGGATCGCAGATGCACGGACCTATTCCATTGTTTTTTCCAATCCCGCCGCTAACCGGCTTTACGGATATACAGCACAGGAATTCCGTGGACTTTCCTTAATGGACCTGGTGGCAGATGAGAGCGACCGTACTGTTCTTTCACCGGGAAGTGATGCCACGCACCAGCTACTGGTAAAGCATCGCAGGAAAAACAATACGTTTCTGCATGCGGAAGTATTTATCGCACCTGTGTTTTATGAAGGCAAAGAATGCATCCAGGTAACTGCTATCGACCGTTCGGAAAAAATAAGGATGCAGGATGAAATGAAGGAAGAACGTAACCGGTACAGGGCCTATATCTACCAAAGCTCAGAAGGTATTTTCTGCCAGGAATTAGGGCAACCGGTTTCCATAACACTGTCGCCGGAAGAGATCATTGAGCGCCTGCAGGTAGATAGCTTCTTATCTGAATGCAATGATGCCATGGCGCGGATGTATGGTTTTGAAGAAGCGTCGCAGATCATTGGGCTGCGCACCGACCAGTTGCTTGATTTTAACGACCCCTCTAATATATTTTACCTCAAAAAATTTATCAGTGAAGGCTTCCGGATCTTTGAAGCCGAGTCGAAAGAAAAAGACCGTTACGGGCAGGATTGCTATTTCCTCAACAGTGCTGTGGGCATCGTGGAAGATGGTTACCTGAAAAGAATCTGGGGTAATCAGCGCGACATTACCGAAAAGAAAAGGATTGAAAATAAAATCAGCCTGCTGGCCAGCCTTGTGGAGCAAACAGCCGATGTACTGACCGGTGCTGATCTTGACTACAGGCCCATTACCTGGAACAAGGCGGCTGAAAAAGTATATGGTGTTTCCGCCGAGCAGGCATTGGGTACTGAGTTGCGGACCGTTCTGAATTTCAGTTACCAGAATGTTACCCGGGATGAGCTCCGCAAAATAGTGAACCTGCAAGGTGAATGGCGCGGTGAGATGTATTTTACCCGTCCGACCGATCATAAGGAAGTAACCCTGTTGACCACGTTCAAATTATTAAAAGATGAACAGGGCAATCCCCTGGGTCATGTTATTGCCGGTACCGACATCACCGAACGAAAGGAAGCCGAAGCCCGCCTGCGTGAAAGTGAGACCCGTTTCCGCGATGTTGCCGATTCCGCACCGGTAATGATCTGGATATCGGATCCTGAAAACCGGATTACCTATGTCAACCAGCCATGGGTTAGCTGGACGGGAATTGATCTTGGAAAAATTGAAAATGCAGGATGGGTTGACCTGCTGCATCCCGATGATGTGGAGAAGGCAAAAAGAAAGTTTGACAGGCATTTTGCGGCACGTATGCCCGTAGTAATAACGTACCGGCTGAAGCAATACAACGGCAATTATAAATGGGTGCAGGAAACCGGCATCCCCCGATTCCTGGAAGATGGAAGCTTTATCGGTTATATCGGGTCGGTGGTAGACATCCACGACCAGAAGCTGAAAGAAGAACAATTGCGCCACCAGGCAGAGATCCTGGAAAACGTATCCGATATTATTGTAACCACCGATCTGGCGTTCCGTGTGGAAAGCTGGAACAATGTGGCTGAATCTTATTATGGCATATCCGCCAGGGAAGCTATCGGGCGCACCATGCCGGAACTGGTATTATTTGAATACCAGGATATAGATCAGCATTCTGCTTTCCGTGAATTGCGCGACAAGGGAATCTGGCAGGGAGAGGTTTCCGTTACCAATAAAGAGGGCGTTAAACATTACTTCCTGCAAACCGTAAAATTCGTATCCAATGCCGATGGGCAAAAAACGGGCATAGTGGCCGTAGGGCGGGATATTACTGCCCGCAAAAAGGCGGAAGAGCGGCTGGCAAAAAGCGAGTTATTCTACCGGTCACTGATTGCTGATTCGCTGGATGGTATGATCCTGCTGGACAGGGACGCCACTATTACGTTTGCTTCTCCTTCCGTAAAAAATGTCCTGGGCTATACGGTTGAAGAGATCAAAGGGCGCAGCGCATTTGATTTTGTTCACCCGGAAGATATTTCATGGGCACTGGAATCGTTTACAAAGGAAGTGGAAGAGCAACCCGAGATCAAATTTATTGTGGTGCGTTTGCTGAAAAAGGACGGCGACTGGCTCTGGTGCATGGTGCGCGGCCATAACCTTTTGTCCAACCCGGAAGTGCGGGGAATAGTTATTTATTTTCATGATGATACGTTGCGTAAAAAGGCAACGGAAGCATTGAAAGAAAGTGAACAGCGTTTCCGTTCACTGATCCGTGACCTGCAGATCGGCGTGTTGCTGCAGCAGCCTGACGGTACCATTGTCCTGTCCAATAACGCCATGTATAAAATGCTCGAAGTTTCGGAGCAGGAACTGGTGGGTAAAAAGATATGGGAAGTATTCAGTGAAGTGATCCATGAAGACGGAAGGCCTTTTGCAACGGAAGAACGTCCTACGTACCGCGCCATGACCAGCCGGCAATTGGTGGTGGATGTGGTTATGGGTGTACGGCACCCGGTGTCGGATGAACTGATTTGGATTATTGTGAGTGTGGATCCGGTTCTGGACGCTGATGGAAATATTATACACCTCGTTTGTTCCTTCACGAACATTACAGAAAGAAAGAAGCTGGAACAACGGCTGCTTGTTGGTAAGATCAATCACCAGAAACAACTGACGCAGGCAACCATCGACGGGCAGGAAAAAGAACGCACCGAAGTGGGTAAGGAACTGCATGATAATATCGGGCAGCAGCTAACCACCATCAAACTTTTCCTGGATTTGGCCTTAAGACCCCAGGAAAATTCTTCGGGAGAAATGCTGGGCATGGCACTGAAGGGTGTATCGGATGTGATCAATGATGTACGGGCAATGTCGCGTGCACTCGTGCCTTCCACACTTAAAGACCTGGGTCTTGTTGATTCCATACACGAACTGATTGGTTCCATCAACCGCACGCGTTCCATGGTGGTTGAACTGGAAGATGTGCATTTTGAAGAAGATAAACTGGCAGAAAATAAAAAACTTACGCTGTTCCGCATCATGCAGGAACAACTGAATAATATTGTGCGGCATGCCGAAGCAAAGAAAGTGGCCATCAGCCTCATCACCGTAGAGGGTGACCTGATCCTGGAGATCAGGGATGACGGTCATGGTTTTGACCCGGCGGCCTCGCGGAAAGGTCTTGGATTCACCAACATACGCAACCGTGCCGAGCTCTTTGGCGGTAAGGCGGAAGTTATTTCAGCCCCGGGAAAGGGCTGCCTCCTGCGCGTGTTCCTTCCCGGCAGTTATCCTCCCGAACTGGCCTGAATTCTTACCCTTGGCTAACCCGGATTGGGCTAACTTCGCGCCTTCTTCTACCCATGAGTGATGCTATAAAACACGAATGTGGCCTGGCGTTTATCCGGTTACGCAAGCCTTTTGCTCATTACCAGCAGAAATATGGTTCCGTTATGTGGGGGCTGAATAAGCTGTACCTGCTTATGGAAAAGCAGCACAACCGGGGTCAGGACGGTGCCGGCCTTGCTGCCGTAAAACTGAATGTGGAACCGGGATATCCTTTCCTGGCCCGTTTGCGCAGCAGTGAAAACCAGGCCATTGCCAATTTGTTCCGGAAGGTGGGAGAAGAGTTCCAGGAGCTGCAGAAATTCAATCCGGAGGTAGGCAATTATGCAGGCCTCATGAAAGGCCACTTATCCTACCTGGGCGAATTGCTCCTGGGCCACCTGCGCTATGGCACACAGGGAAAAAACAACGTGGAGTTCTGCCATCCTTTTATCAAGCGGCATACGATTCCCGCCCGTAACCTGGCACTTGCCGGAAATTTCAACCTCGTAAATACCGACGAATTATTTGAACTGGTGAATATTGACCCGGGTGTATTCCAGAAACAAAGCGACCTGGCAGCCATGATGGAAGTCCTGTACCATTTCCTGGTGCAGGCCGATGAAACGGATCCGCAGGAAGTAGATATTATTTCCGTTCTGAAAAAGGCCGTTGCCCTTTTTGACGGGGGCTTTCATGTTGGCGGACTGACCGGCAATGGAATCGGGTTTGTTTTTCGCGATGCACATGGTATTCGTCCTTCTTATTACTATATCGATGATGAAGTGGTTGTGGCGGCTTCGGAGCGTGCAGCGATCCGTACTTCATTCAATGTTGCTGAAAATGAAGTAAAGGAACTGATGCCCGGGCATGCCCTCATCACCATGCCCAATGGTGAAGTATTTATTGAGCAGATCATCGAACCCAAACAGCGTCTTGCCTGCAGCTTTGAGCGGATTTATTTTTCGAGAGGCAGTGATGAAAAGATTTACCGCGAGCGGTCGGCACTTGGCTACAACCTGAGTAAGCAGGTGCTGGAGGCCATTGACTACGATCTGAAGAATACCATCTTTTCCTTTATACCCAATACGGCAGAAGTGGCCTTCTACGGGTTGGTGAAAGGATGCGAAGATTACCTCAATAAGATCAAGATCGAACGGATCCTTTCCTGGAACGGGAATATTGATGCGGAGAAATTATCTGAAATGGTGAACCGCCGGGTGCGGATGGAAAAGATCGCCATCAAGGATGTGAAGATGCGCACGTTTATTACCGAGGATGTGGGCCGCAGCGAAATGGTGCAGCACGTTTATGATATTACCTATGGCACCGTACGGAAAGCTGTGGACACGCTGGTGGTGATTGATGATTCCATTGTACGCGGCACCACGCTGAAGGAAAGCATCATCCGCATGCTCGCCCGCCTCGAACCCAAACGCATCATCGTTGTTTCTTCTTCTCCGCAGATCCGTTACCCGGATTGTTATGGTATTGACATGAGCAAGCTGGGAGATTTTATTGCGTTCAACGCGGCGGTGCAGTTGCTGAAAGAAAAAGGCGATGACAAACTTCTCCAGGATATTTATGATGAATGTAAAGAGCTGCTGCGCACCGACAGCCTGCACACGGTGAACGTGGTAAAGCAGATTTATAAGTCTTCTACCGTTGATGAGATCACCAAAAAGATCGCAGCGCTTATTACACCGCCCGGACTGAATATACCGGTAGACGTGATCTTCCAAACCATCGAATCACTGCACGAAGCCTGTCCCGGTAACCTTGGCGATTGGTATTTTACCGGTAATTATCCAACTCCCGGCGGCAACCGCGTCGTGAACAAAGCCTTTATCAATTATATGGAAGGGAAGAATGCGAGAGGGTATTAGGAATATTGAACAGGGAACAAGGAATATTGAACAGGGAACAAGGAATGTCCAATGTTGAATGGAGGGAAATTTTCAATGTTCAATTCTCAATTTTCAATATGTCAATTGGCGGTGTAAAGTGCTTCGCATTGCCCATATATAATTTATAAATCAAGCCTCAACCTTAACCTCAACCTCAACCTCTTTCTGCTTAACTTTATTAAATGAAAACACTTATACTTGTCCGTCATGCCAAAAGCAGCTGGGACGATCCTGCTATCTCCGACTTTGACCGGCCGCTGAATGAACGCGGCAAGCATGATGCACCTTTAATGGCAGACCGGTTGAAAGACAAGGGACTTAAAGTGGATCATTTTGTTTCCAGTCCGGCAAGGAGGGCCAGGAAAACAGCCCGGATATTTGCCAAAGAGTTTGATGTAAAAAAAGAAGATATTGAACTGGTGGAGGAACTTTACCTGGCGCCGCCGAATGTGTTTATAAAAACGGTTGCAGCGCTGGATGATAAATGGAACACGGTGGCCATTTTTGCGCACAATCCCGGCATTACCGATTTTGCTTCTTCATTAACCAATGTCCGCATCGATAACATACCTACCTGCGGAATGTTTGCTGTGCAGGTAGGCATCAAGAACTGGTCATCATTTGAAACAGCAGAGAAGAACTTCCTGTTCTTTGACTATCCCAAGAATCCCTTGGAGTGATCAGATTTTTCTGATCCGGAATTCGGTAGTGTTGTTGCTACTGTTTTTCATGGATACCAGAGAAATATCTAGGCCCGATACATTCCACGAACGGTTTAACTGCATAAGATCCTGGTCCTGCGTGTGCAGGCTGATCATCAGAACCTCTTTGCTGTAAATATCGTGGATGGTTTTCCAGGTGCCTGCGCAACCGGATGTATTATGGAAACAATCAAGTGTTCCATCGGGATTGAAGCGTAATGTATAAGGAGTATAACGGCTGGTGTGGTCGCCGGATTCGTAGTAATAATCCACTACCCAATTCTGGTTGGCAATCACTTCTTTGGTTGACCTTTCGAAATGCTCGCCGGGCGTGCAGTTCACGAACATCAGGGAAGTGCATAAAAGCAGCAGGAAGGCAAAAAACTTCGCGCTTTTCATATTCATTGGATTTGGTAAGGCAAATTAAAAAGCCCGGCTTAAAAGCGCAATAGGAGTTATCCTTCTTTTTTACGGAGATTTACGAAGTACACGCCGGCGAAAATGAGGAGCGCTGCTGCAATCTTCTGCCAGTTTATGGTTTCATTCAATACAATCATGGCGATGGCCACGGCAAAAACCGGTTGCGTATAGATGTACGTGCCCGTTGTTCCGGCACCAAGGTGCTGAATGCCGTACGCATTGAAATAATAAGCAAGGAACGTTCCGGTAACGACAACGGATGCCAGGCAGATATAATGAACCGGTTCCCAGGAACTCCAATTGATGTGCATTGTTTCCGTCCATCCAAAGGGAAGGATCATAAAAAAACCGATGGTGAACACCCAGCGGATCACATGCAGCGTACTGTAATGATTCATCAGGGGTTTTACCAGTATGAAATAAACGGCATAGGAAAGAGCATTGAGCAGGATGAACGTATCGCCCAATAAATAATCGGGTGCCTGTGGACCGGTTTCTTTCTGCATCACCAGCAATACCGATCCGCCAACGCCCAATGAAAGTCCGATGGCTTTGGTTACTGTAAATTTTTCTTTCAACACCCAGAAGGCAAAAAGGGTAACAGCGATTGGTGTAATAAGGATCAGCAGGGACGCATGAACAGTTGATGTCATGGTGAGTCCTTTGATGAACAGCATCTGGTTGATGGCTACACCGGTAAGGGCACATAAAATAAAACGTCCCCAATCTTTTTTCCGGATGCCGGCAGATGTTTTACTGAACAGCCATACGGTCCAGAAAAGTAAAAGGCTTCCACCCACGCGGATCACATTCAGCGCAAACGGGCCAAGCTGGGAAGGTGATATTGTTTTTACAACGCTGTAATTCATTGCAAAAAACAGGTTCGTAGCCAGTACGGCCAGGTGTGCGCGGGTAGTGGATTTGATATGTAAGGTGGAGGAGGTAATATTTGAGATTTAATATTTAATATTTATGGTGGTTTTCGAGTAGTTGTTCCTGGTTGTTAAACCGGCGTAATTAACAGCAAATAGGAAGACGCGCGAAAATAACGACCGCCCCAAATATTAAATATTAAATCTTCAATCGTTCTATGAGACTTTCAATAGCAGTATCCAACCCATGTTGATCCTGTAGTTCAGGAAACGAGTACGGAAAAGATTCGGAAAGGAACAGGGCGCTGCCTACCTTAAATTTCTCCTGTTCAATGCAGAGCGCAAAATTGGAATGCATGAGGTAGCGCGCCAGGTATTCCTGCTCACTTTGTCCCGGTGTTGGAACGAGCACACTTTTTTTCTTCAGGGTGGCCAGGTCCATAACGGTGCTGTACCCGCTCCGGCTGATGACCAGCGAAGCCTGTTTTATTTCTTTTTCGAGGTCTGTTGCCGGCAGGTGGTTATGAACTGTTATGTTACCGGGAACTTCCAGGCTCTCTCCACCCGAGGGTAGCCCGCGCACCAGTACTGCTTCAACTTTTTTCTGTGAGAGTTGTTCTACCATCAGTTCTTCGAAAGCGGTTCTTCCAGGTTCGGGACCGGAAAGAATAACCAGGAGCGGCCCGTTGGCAGAGGTGTCAGCGGATGCGGTAAATCTTGATAGGGACCCGAGATAACGGACCGGTATGTTTGGTTTATTTTCCGGGTGACCAAGATCGCCTGAAAGGTTAATTATGCCTTCGCTATCGGGCACCCAGCATTCGGTAAACTGGTTAATGTATTCGTAGTTGAGGGCCTGAAGTGCCGTATCTCCAAGGCTGCCCAGCGGTGTTTTGATAAGAAGCTGGTGGGTCAGGAAAATGGTGGGCACAACGGGATGATGCAGGCCATAACGGTTGTCGGAAATAGCGGCGTTGATACGATGTTTTTCAACCGTATCTATCAGCCAGTCATGCTCCGCTTCAATAGCCGAAATGATCCTTGGAATCTGCGCGGTAATGGTAAGGGGAAGCGACCATTTACTCCGTGAATAGGTGATGCGATACCCTTCAAGGGGCAGGAGGGGCAAATTGGGAAATTCCTGCTGCAATAATGTACCCACACTTCCTTCACCGGCCATGAATACCTCGCATCCGCGGGCGAGCAGGTTGCGGATCAAAGGGATACAGCGTGTTCCATGCCCAAGGCCCCAATCCAGGGGTGCCACCAGGATACGTGGTTTTACGAGGCCTTGCGGTTGATCCATGTTAATTTTTTTCCTGTGTGACAGGCGGTATACTAAAAGCGCACTAAAAATAGTTAATTTAGAAAATGCCCCGGGGCAAAGAGCATTGGTATTCGTCTTTTAGTTTTCAATAATCAAGGCTTCAACGGTACTCAAAATGCTTCGGGTATATTAAAAACATCCTCATGAAAAAACTGTTTTACGTGGCATTGTTATTGACTGGTATTTCATTGGCCAGTTGCCAGAAGAATTATTATTCGAACTTTGGCAACAAGAAAGAAAAAGGCTGTGGCTGCCCGAGTTCGAAAGGTGTGTAAACTTGCAAACGATGAAAAATTACAACCGTGATCTGCTCGTCCTGTACAAGGCAGATATGTATAGTGAGGATATTTTACAGCGCCAGGTGGAGTGCCTGCACCAGTTATTGCTGCAGGTAGAGCAGAACGAAGTGTTTTGCACGGCACACGAACTGGTAGCCCGCAATAAGATCACCGGTAAGCCTAAGTCAATTGTGAAAGCCATCCGCCATGCGCAGCTGAAGCCATTCTATTTCCTGGTCAACAAAAATTAACTGAGGCCTTTCAGCGCTGCACTTAATTTTTCCAGCATTTCACGGATCTCTTCTTTTTTACAGGTTCCCACACTTAAACGGTACCAGGGCGAGTTCTTCGGAGCCCCGAATGCATAAAAAGGTACTACGGCAAGACTTGCCTTTTGAAGCAGGTACGATGTTACATCGGCCTGGGTTTCCAGCACTTTTCCTTCAGCAGTTTTTTTACCGGCGAGGTCAAATTTTATGGTCAGGTAAATAGCCGCTTCCGGCGATACGGCATCTACATTATATCCTTCATTTTTCAGCCTGATCAGTCCTTCGTAAATGCGGCTGAGCCGTTCTTCCACTTCTGATTTAAAATTAGCCAGGTAACGCTGTATGGCATTGCGCTGTTTGAGGAAACGGGTCAAACCTTTTTGTTCGGCCATCGGTGCCCAGGCGCCTACATGGGAAAGAATGGCTTTCATTTTATTGAGCACAGGAGCCGGACCCATGCTCCAGCCCACGCGCACACCGGTAGCGGCAAACACCTTCGACATTGCATCTACAAAAATGGTGTAGGGCCGCATACCCGGATGCAGGGAAACAGGGTCGTAATGCTTAGTGGTACCGTAGGTTAAATGCCAGTACATCTGGTCGTACATCACATATACTTTTTTTTCATCGGCACCACGGCGCTCATTCTCTTCCACCACAACATCACAGATGGCTTTCAGTTCTTCTTTTTTGAACGTGGTTCCGGTTGGATTCTGCGGCGAGCAAAGGGAGATGAAAGATGCTTCCCGTATATGCGGACGCAGGTCCTCTGCGCGGGGCATAAAATTATTTTCGGCTTTTGCTTCAATGATGATATGCTCACCGGTAACAAAATGCGTGTAGTGGTTATTATTCCAGGAAGGAACCGCGTAAATAATCTTATCGCCTTCATCACAGATAGCGCGGAAGATTGCATAAATAAGCGGCCTGCCGCCGGAAGCTATCAGGATCTCATCGGTGCCGTATTCCAGTCCCTGGTGCTCCTTGGTAAAGGCGCTGAGCGCTTCACGCAATTCAATAATTCCTTCGGCAGGAGGGTAGTTGGTAAAGCGCTGGCGATAGGCTTCCACAATCTCATCTTCAAGCTCTTTGGGTATCGGGAAAATCTGCGGATCGAAATCACCTACTGTAAAATTATATATGCGTTCGCCCTGGCGGATCCGTTCGCGGATTTCACCGCCCAGTTTTACTATTTCAGAACCGATCAGTGTTTCTGATAAATGAGAAAGTTTCATTGCCTTTGTGGAATTGCGGCAAAAGTAACGGGATTGGATAAGACGGAGCATAAATTTTATGTCGGGAATGGGATGGCCAGGGAGGGTTAATAGTCCCGCCAGGTCTGACAGACCTGGCAGGTGGAAAGCGGAAGTGCCTTTTGGTGGTTTCTGGCCAGAATCTGGTGAAACCACCTAGAGATCCTGAGGTGACAACATTCCATATCTGTCAGATATGGAATGTTGCCTTTTCTGCATCTCAGCCTGAAAATCATCTGTATGAAGAAAAAAATGATGTTGCTGCCGGCGGCCCTGCTGGCCTGCACGATCGCTATGGCGCAGTCAAAAAAAGAAGTTCCCCCACCGCCGCCACCAGTGCCTGCGCAGGAAATTGCACCCCCTCCTCCACCGGTTCAGCCACCACCGCCACCCAAACCTGTGGTGTCAAAAAAGGAAACAAAGGCAAGAAAAGCAGATCCGCCACCGCCACCTCAGCCACCGGTTCCGAAAAATCCACCCAACCCACCGGCTAAAGCAGAAACGAAAGAATTGTAAAAATCAACCGCAATGGTGCAGTTGACAGTTGGCAGTAAGCAGTTGGCAGTAAGCAATAAGAGAGGTCAGCTTAAATCAGCGCCTTTGCGGTTTTGTTATGCCCGTTTTTTTATTTCATGTTCGCAATGATCCACGAACATTTTTGCGAGCGTTTGTAAGTCAGAATATTTTACCGGCTTTGTGATAAAGTCGGCTCCCCATTTAGCTGCAAATTCCTGGTCAGGTTTGCTGGAAGAAGTAGTGAAAATAACTACAGGGATTTTTGAATAAACGTCCGACTTCCGAAGCCGCACGAGGGTTTCACGGCCATCCATGCCGGGCATATTCATGTCCAGAATAATCAGACAGGGTAATTGATCCGAGGGTTTCAGTGCGTCGAGGTACTTGATTGCCTGGTAGCCGTTTTCGGCGTGTACCACGTTGATGGTACTGTTATAGGTTTCAAAGGCCTGCCGGACGATAAACAAATCATCCAGATCATCCTCAGCGTAAAGAATGATGTGCTTGTTGTTGTCGGACATAAATGTAAAAGTGGAGCACAAATGTACGTGATTGTGGCAGTCCCATCCATAAAAAAAACCCCGCAATTTGCAGGGTTTTTTAAAATTTATTTTTATTAGGCACGACTGCTGAGCGTTCCTACTTTTCGCCCGGAGCTGTTCAGGATGTTACCCCTGTTATCAACCACCAGTTGCGTATTGGCTTCATCATAGATCACGAAAGGATAATCACGGTTATTAACGCCGGCGATCTTGGCGATCACCTCTGTACCCGCGTTACTGACCTTTACCAGGTTCAGGTTCCGGGTTATATAATAAGCCGAGCGGGGATCCGCAGTGAACCGAACCTCACCAATAATATTCCGTTCTGAAATAGTTGGCCTGCTTACTGAGCCGCCACTGCGCTGCGGCGTTGAGGCTACAACCGGGGTGGAAGGCCTGGTAACAGGTTTCGGACGGGCGATCGCAACCGCTTTGCGGCCTGCCACCTGCGCGTCGGCATTTTCCCATCCCTGGTGAATGGAAGCGAGGCGCGCATCCTGCCCGGGGTGGGTTTTTGTATCCTGTACACCGGCCAGTAGTTTCATAGCCGCCTGTGCTTCGGTAAGGGAAGCACCCATCTTTCGCAGTACAAATCCCGAGAACTCATCCGCCTCCAGTTCAATGGCCGGTTGGCTGCCGGTACCGGTAATGGTATGCCCGTTCAGGTGGTGGCCAATTTCATGGGCCAGGACAGAAATGGCGGCCCATTTGGTGCCGGTTTGCTTATTAAGCTGGGTAATAAAAGTCGGGTTGTATAAAATATATCGCTTACCTCCGTAAGTAACGGCAGCAGCATTGGGCACATTGGCCGCCTGGATCTCAAAGTTGGCTTTCAGGCCCACCACATCAATGATTTCCTGCGCGATTTGTTTGCCTTCTGCAGTAGTGGCAAAGCTTGACCTGGGCGTCCAGCTCGTAATGGTTTCGTGCTGGCCAATCCGGCTGTTCTGGGCCATTGCACTTCCTGTGAGAAAAAGTGAAAAGAAGAAAAGTAAAATTTTGTTTTTCATAGTTTTTACCTCTTTGATTTTTGTATTACACTAAAGTCAAATCCTTTGCCGGATGCTGTTAACAAGCCGCTTCAAATCACACATTAACAGGTGCTTAATTAATTAATGTTAATGGACGTAGGAATATCGAACAAGGAACAAGGAATATTGAATGAGGGAGAATTTTCAATGTGCCATGCTCAATACGCAATTTGTCAATTACGAACGTAGAGCGATTGGCCTTAATAACTGCCGACTGGCAACTGCTAACTGCCTACTATAACCCTTCCACAATACCATCAATCACTGTAAAAGAAGAAGTGAAATTAAGCGTATGCAGGGCTTTGAGAGGAGGGGTGGGAAGAAAGGAGTGCACTTGTTTTTCGCAGTAGAATTTTGTATTCAGTTCCAGCACTTCCATGATGCTTATAGCGTAGCCATACTGACGTGACGCATTGTTTTGTGCGGGCCGGAACAACTTGCCGTCACGCCGGAAAAAAGCACCTGCGGGACGGCAATGTTCGATTCTTGTAACAATTGGGTTTTGCGGGTGCGGTGTCCATTGTTGAGAAAAAAGCGAATCGCTATAGTAAAGCATCAACTGGTCATTGGTTGATGTAAAAGGATGATTTTGTGTAGTGCCGAACATCCACCATTTTCTTTCATGAAAAAGAAGCGTGGCATCAATAAGGATCACATCGTTCATCAGTGTTTTTTCCAATTCCCAGTTAAACGGAAAATTCTTTGCGCGGTATAATTCAACCCTTCGTGCCGATGCTGTTTCGGGGATCATATACACTTCGCCTTCATGTTCCACTATAAACGGGTAAGAAAGATGAAAAGGCTTCTCCAGAACAATACAGGGCGATGAAACATTTCCTGCAGCATCTATGGTGATGAGGCTGATGTGCGCACGCCCTTTTGCTTCTGCATATTCTTCAAAGAAAATGTATTTCGTGCCCTGCTTTTCCAGAACAAAAGGATCGGCCCAAAACATACCTGCAGGAGCAGTGAGCGGAGTGAAAGAAGAAAAATCGATGTGCTCATGAAACGATTCATGGCGGTAAAGCAACGTAAACGACGGTGATGACTTTGCCTTTTTCCTCCAGGATAGATAGCGCTGTACGTTGCGCGCGGATGATACTACAATCGTCCGGTTGCCAGGTGCCTGCAATACCGCGGGCACCGGGCTTGTTTTCTCCCTTTCTGATGAAAAAAATAATTGAGGACCGTTGCTGTAAAGTTCATTGAGGCGGGCCGGTAAAAAAGAAGCAGCTTTCCAGGCCACCGAATGAAACGTGTTGCGCACCGAATAAGGAACTGTTGCCGTGCTTCCGTTGTATACCAGGTAACGGTTACCCTGATACTTCACTTCCAGTGTTGCTTCAATAACCGGGTCATCATTCATCACTTCACTGAACCCGGTAAATGCGGGGTCGGAATTTTTTCCCAGGCACAAAGACCATAAACCATAGGGAAGGAGCCCCGATAAATTTTCTTCTTCCAGGTCCAGGCCTACACCAAAAATGATATCAGGTGCAAATTCCTGTATGGAGTTTTTACCTTTTTCATCAAGCATTAGTGGTTTATCAGCATCAGTGGAAAGCTCAAAAGATATGCCCCTGAGGCGCGCGGTTTTTTTTGCGTCGGGCACACCCTTGAACCATGCTTTTTCCATTGTGGAAAATATGCGGTAGGCTATGGATGGTGTGCTTCCCTGTTTTTGCAGGTGGGGAATAATGATGTAAAAAACCGAATCGATAAACGGAAGCTTATATAGCTGCACTTCCATTTCGGCCTGCCAGGCCGCGAGTTCTTTATCCTGCAGCATAATGATGCCTACGTTCATGAAATGAATTTACCAGGTGTCGAAATCGGCTCCCGTTACCACAAGGTTGATATTGTTGTACCGCGCATCAAGATAATAGAAGATGGATGGCTCCGAGTAAACCCTCATGAATTTTTGCAGGAATGCAGGTGGAGTAAGGCTTTCATTGAGCTGAAAAGAAAGTGTGTTGTATCCGAGCCTGTACGCGAGGGTTTGAATTTTTTTCAGGAGACGCGGGGTGATGGCGCTGTAATCTGCCGCATCACCGATCCAGAATACATCGGAAAGCTTTACCCAAAGAAGCACATCATCGACCAGCACAAAAATTTTATCGGGTGACGTTTTATAGCGGATATAAGCTTCATCACGCAACAGCTTTGCACAATCGGTTTCGTAAGGATTCATAAATGATGGTGGCTGATCCAGCCGGTACTTGGAAAGAATCCATTTCCGGTAGCGATATACGGCCGGCCATAAGGATGGGAATGCCCTGGCCAGTTTATGGATCGGGATTGATTTGTTTCCCTGCTTCAAATCCCACCGGACAATACGGTCGCGGTTTTTAAACTGCAGGTGCTTTAAAAAGCCGGGTTCCGATTGCGCATTGGGCTGCCCGAAAATAAAAGCAATGTGCTCCTCCCTGCAGGCTTCAATTGTTCGCTTCGCCAGCAGCACAAACAACCCTTTCTTGCGATGCCTTTGGTGGGTCATAGTATCAGCGGATTGCGCGGCAAGAACGGTTTCTCCGTTTACCTGCACACGAACCGGGAACACACCATAAAACGCTGCCGGTTCACCGGTTGACTTTTCGAAAGCGAGGAAGCCAATAGGATCGGCACCAATTGCCTTTGTATCAAACCGTGCTGCAATAACCTCGGGTTTCAATTGCTGTCCGAAACAATTATCAAACAGCACCTGTAAAGCACCAAAATGGTCCGGTCTTAAGCGTTCAATGTTATAAGGCGAATCATCGTGCATGGGTAAAAATAAGGAAGGTGAAAGAAAAATCCCTCCTGTGGTGGGAAGGGATTTTTCTTTGAGGGTGAGATTGAGGTTGAGATTGAGATATAGGTTTAGGTTAAGATTGAGGTCGACAGTCCACGGTCCACAGACGACGGATACTTCCGTGTAAGAGCTGACGTATCAACAAATCAACTAATCAACCATTCAACTATTCAATCGGCTTATAATCTTTAAAAAGGCTCACCCGCGTGCCTTCGTATTGCTGCCGGTACTGCGGCCAGCGCGCGGAATAAAACCGGTTGATGCGGCGGATAGCTTCATTGATCATGGCCTCGGCATTCACCACCAGGGATTCTTCCTGCCGTCCTGGTGCAACGCTCTTTCCCATGATATACTGCTGTGCGGTTTGCATTGTGTTCATCACGGTAACCTGTGCCGGGCGCGATAGACCCTGCCTGTCAGATGTGCGGCCATTGATGAATTCACGGATGGCTTTGATGGAATCCTGCATGAGGGTCGTGCTCTTGCGCAGCGAATCGGATTCTTTTCCCTCTACACCACGCAATTGCGCCTGTATTTTGGTCAGCAGTTCTTCTGATTCGCTAAGCCGGTCCATTCCTTCCGTAAGCTTTGCTGAACTTTTCCGCAGGCGTTCCACCATGGATCGTTGTGCAGCGATAACGGTTGCGGACTTCTTCAGGCGCGGATCATCTTTTACCGTGATCATCGTTGAATCGCTTGCCTGTCCCAGCGACAATACCACTTTATAATTTCCGGGTAATACCTGGAATCCGCCAGGCTCCTGTGCATTAGGCCTGGGTCTTGGTGCCCCGGGCGCGCGAACACCGCGTTCTTCCATCCCCCAATACTGGCGGTTAAAACCGCTGTCTGCTTTCCAACGCAGGTTGCGGACCAGTTCATTCCGGTTATTGTAAATTCTTACCTGTATGCTGTCTGTTCCCCGGCGGGTGGAGGTATCACGGGTTGGTGTAATGAAATAGGAAACAGCGGCTCCGCGTGTGCGGTTCTCTCCTTCATACAATCCCCATGTGCTCCATTCATAACCCGGCGCGGCGCGGTATGAAACCTGGTAAGCATCGGGAGGCGCAAAAGCCGTGATCCTTGATGCCGGGGCTATGCCCTTAGACGCAGCCAGTCGCCGCAGCGGACGGATATCATCCAGTATCCAGAGGGTTCTTCCGAAAGTGGCAATTGCCAGGTCGGCTTCGCGCTCCTGGATGGCAAGGTCGAACGTAGATACGGAGGGGTAGCCGTTTTTCCATTGCTGGAAGGTTGCCCCGTTATCCAGTGAAACCCATAATCCATGCTCTGTTCCGGCGAAGATCAGGTTTGGCTCCACCGGGTCCTGCAAAACGGTGAGGGCATATCCGCGTACTTTCTTTTCATCTACCAGCCGGGTCCACGTGCGCCCGTAATCCGTAGTGCGGAAGATGTAGGGTTTGGCATCACCGCGGCGGTAATCATTGGCCACTACAAAAACTTCCCCTGCATGGTAACGCGATGCGCGCAACTGCGGGATCCATGCGCCTACCGGGAGGCCGGGAATCCGTCCGCGGAAATTGGTCCAGGTCTTTCCTCCGTCACGCGTAAGCTGCACATTGCCATCATCGGTACCCACCCAGATGGTTCCTCTTTCTTTTGGTGAAGGTGCAATCGCCAGGATGGTATTGAAATTTTCGGCCCCGGTTACATCAAGCGTTAGTCCCCCGTTATCATCCTGTCGCTGTTGCTCGGGGTTATTGGTGGTCAGATCGGGTGAGATGGTTTCCCAGCTTGCTCCTTTATCGGCACTGCGGTGCAGCAGGTGGCTTCCATAATAAATGGTGCCTGTATCAAAAGGATCCTGCGCCAGCGCGGCATTCCAGTTAAAACGGAACCGCACGGAAGTATCAAGAGAAGGAGGGCGAATGATCCAGCGCTCACCGGTGCGGTAATTTACTCTTCCTACATTACCGCCCTGGCTCATGGAATATACCCATGCCGGATCATCCAGGTCGGGCATCACGTCGAAGCCGTCGCCGCCGCCCACATTGTTCCAGTAATAGTTGCGCAATCCGCCGTTGAACCAGCTGTACGCCGGTCCGTGCCAGCTCCCGTTATCCTGCATGCCGCCCATTACGTTATAGGGCATTTCATTATCAACATTGATATGATAAAATTGCCCGAAGGGAAGTTTCTCGTCAAATACCCAGGTACGACCCCGGTCCCTGGATATACCCAGTCCGCCATCGTTTCCATCCAGTATGAAGTTGGGGTCCGTGGGATGGATCCACCAGGCATGGTGATCGGGGTGAATACCAAAATAGGGAAGCATGGTGCGAAACGTTTTTCCGCCGTCTTCACTTACTTCCACAATATCATGAATCGAGTAAATGCGGTTTTCATTCACCGGGTCTATCGCAATATCCTGGAAGTAAAACGGGCGGTTGGTCACAATACGCGGATCGGCTGTGATCAATTCCCAATTCAGCCCGCCATCATCACTTTTGTAAAAACCATTTTTAGTGGCTTCCACCATAGCATACACCCGCGAAGGGGCGCTGCGTGCAAAGCCAATACCAATACGCCCGAAATCGCCTGCAGGCAGTCCATCTTCTTTTCCAAGTTTTTTCCAGTTTCGTCCGCCATCCTGGGTAATGTACAGGCCACTGCCCGGGCCACCGCTTTTAAAACTCCACGGCGTACGGCGGTGCTGCCACATGTTTACAATTAATTTGTTGGGATTGGATGGATCCATGGCCATATCGCCCACACCGCTTGATTCATTGGTATACAGGATGCGCTTCCAGGTTTCACCACCATCGGTTGTTTTGTATACGCCCCGCTCGGGATGCTCGGCATAAGGATTTCCAATAACGCCGGCATACACCACATCCGGATTGGTTGGATCGATGATAATGCGGTGGATGTTGCTTGTTTTTTCGAGTCCCAGTTTGCGCCAGGTTTTACCACCATCCAGAGTTTTGTAAATACCTTCTCCGAGGTTCAATGAATTTCGCGGGTTGCCTTCCCCTGTTCCTACCCAAACAATATTGGGATTGGATTGCTGGATGGCAATGGAACCGATATTCAAGGTTGTCTGTTCGTCGAACAGGGAGGTCCAATTGGCACCGGCATTTTCTGTTTTCCAGACACCGCCGGAAGCGGCCCCGATATACCATACATCGGGATTGCTGATCACGGCATCTACAGCCGTCACGCGGCCACTCATACCGGCCGGACCGATATTGCGGGGCTTCCAGGATTTAAACTGGTCGAGAGAAACTTTTTGTGCGCTAACCGTAATTGAAAATGAGATAAGAACCAGTACAGCCAATAGTGATTTCATTCACATGAATTTTAGAGTGCTAAACTTAAGGATAAGTTCAAGGTTGTCAAAAAAGAAGTGGAATGAGAGGTCAACAGACCACTGTCCACGGTCCACAGACTGGTGGCAAGTTTCTACTTCAATATTTGATATTCCTTGTTCCTTGTTCGATATTCTAAAATGTCTTCTTCACCCCTTCTTCCACTTTCGCTGTTTCGGGGTATAATACAACCTTCACATACTGATCGAGCTTTAAATATTTCTGTGCTGCTTTTTTTAGGTCTTCGGGTTTTAAGGCATCCACGCGTTTTTCATACTCCAGTACAAGCTCGGGGTTTTCGCGGTTGATCCAGGCATTGGAAAGCGAGGTAAGCCAGAAATCATTGGTCTGGATACCAGTCTTGTACTGCGTTTTCCAGGTTTCCTTTACTTTCTCAAGGTCGGCAGCATCCACGCCTTTTTCCTGTGCAGTTTTGATAAGATCCATGAGGGCTGCCGTAAGCTTGCCCACATTTTCTGGTCCGCAGGGAAGTGAGGCCACTACGGAATAATATTCCACCGGACGCTTTTCCATGGTGGCATAAAATCCGCCACCATAAATTCCGCCCATTTCTTCGCGCAGCTTTTCAGTAACTTTTATATTAAGTGCTTCTGTGAGTGCGCGCAGGGCCAGTACTTCATCGCGGTTGTAAGGAACTACATCACCAAACATTACGGTAATATAGCTTTGCTGCTCCTTGCCTTTTTTAATGTTGGCTTCCACTAAGCCTTTGGCAAGGCGGATGTTATTGTCTTTGTATTTATTTTCAACCGGTGTGGCAGGAAGTGAGCCGAGATATTTTTCCAGCATCGGTTTTGCAGTTTGCGGATCGAGATTACCAACGAAGGTGAAGTGCATGCCGTGTGCATTGGAATAAACCTGCCGGTAAATATCAAAAGCACGGTCAAGGCCTAACTTGTTGATCGATTCTTCACTGGGCAATTCACCGGCCCAGGGATTGTTGTTGTAGGCGATCTTCATCAAGGTATCCTGGAAATAAAGCTCGGGACTTTGTTTCAGGAACTGGATCATGCCTTTTTGTTTTTTAACATAAGCATTGAACAGCGCTTCGTCTTTACGCGGCTGTGTAAAATACAGGTGCACCAGCTGCAGAAAAGTTTCGAAATCCTTAACGCTGCTGGTTCCTTCAATACCTTCTTCATGAGGATTCATGTAAGGCATGGCATTCGCTGTTTTACCGGCTAAAAACTTGCGGAGGTCTGTTGGCGAAAGATCTTTTATACCCATTTCACGAACCAGTTTGGTAGCCGCTTCCGCATTTTCTTTATCCTCCAGACTGAAACGGTGCGATCCGCCCCAGCGCCAGGCATCCATCATGATCTGGTCATTCTTGAAAGTCGTAGGTTTAATGGTTACCGTAACACCATTGCTCAATGTGATATCGTAAGTTCCAAGCTTTTCATTTTTATTTTCACTTACAATTTTTCCCGCTGCAGGCGGTGCACTCATCAGGGAGGATGCCACCGCTTTTTCTTCGTAAGCGGAAACCTTATTCTTTGTAGCAGCGGCCACCGTGTTCAGTAAGTCGGAAGAGGAAGGAAGTTTGGCCTTCATGCTTTCGGGGGCAGTGACTAGAACAAATGCATTGCTGGCAGCAGGCATCTGACGGGCAACGGCATTGATTTCATTTACTGTAATGGAGGGCAATACCTGCTTCAGGAATTTGAATTGGGCTTCGGGGCCGGGGATCGGGGAGCCTTCGAGGAAGTGACTTACGTATTGCTGGATGATGGCGCCCGATTCGGATTTGTTTCGTTCCGTGAATGCTTTTTCTGAGCTGTTCAGCAGGTCGGCCTTCGCGCGGTCCAATTCTGCCGGCAGGAATCCAAACTGCCGCGCACGTTCGGTTTCAGAAACCAGTGACTCAATTGCTTTTTGCGGGGCATCATCTCCCAGCACGGCAACCGAAACAAATGATTTGTAGCCCCGGACAAATGGCGACATTCCGGAATATCCATAAATAAAGGGTGCATCGGGTTTGCGCGTCAGTTCCTGCAGGCGTTGATTGATCAATGAGGTCACCAGGCCTTCCAGTACACTCTGGCGAAAGTCGCCCCAGGTTTTAACCGGCTTTGAAGGCTTTACAAAATTGAACATCTGCAATACAGTGTTGGTTGCTTCTTCATCGGTAAGCACCATTGCTTCGGGCTTTGCCCAGGTGGCCACAGGAATAATGGAAGGCCGGGCCTTTGCACCCGGAGGATTGACTGCTTTGCCAAAGTGCGCACGGATTTTTTGCTCGGCCACTGCGGGCTCGATATCACCAACCACCATAACAGCCATCAGGTTCGGACGGTACCACTGTTTGTAAAAACGGCGAAGTGTTTCGGGCTTGAAAGTTTTTAGAATAGAGTCCTGCCCTATGGGCAGGCGTTCCGCATATTTTGAACCATTGAAAAGCCGGGGATAATACAGGCGGCTCATGCGTTCCTGCGAACCCTTGCTCAGGCGTGATTCTTCCAGTACCACACCCCGTTCTTTTTCAATTTCTGCTTTATCAAAAAGATTATGGAAGGCCCAGTCTTCCAGTACGGAAAAACCTTTTTCTACATTCTGCGGATTATCGGATGGCACCGGAAGGATGTATACGGTTTCATCGAAGGATGTATAAGCATTGAGATCGGCACCGAATTCAACACCGATCTTTTGCAGGAAATCAACCAGTTCATTTTTCTTAAAGTTCTTTGTGCCGTTAAAGCTCATATGCTCCATGAAGTGGGCCAGCCCGCGCTGGTCCGGATCTTCCAGGACGGAACCGGTATTCACCACCAGCCGGAGCTCCACTTTCTTTTCCGGCTGTGCATTTTTTTTGATGTAATACGTCAACCCGTTGGGCAGCTTCCCGATTTTTACAGAAGGATCTGTAGGGAGAGGTTTTTTAAGATCTACCTGCGCACCGGCAGAAAGCGTGTACAGGGTAACCACCAGTAGTGTAAACCTGCGTATTAGTTTGGGTATCATATAGGTGTATTTGAGTGTTCAATTTAATATTAGCTGATGAAATTCAACACACCTAAAGAAAAAACCCCCGAAATCGGGGGTTTTTTCCGGAGGCTTAATCCTTTTTATCTTTTTCGTTGAAGTTCTTTTCCGCTTCTTTGGCTTTTTTAAAATCAAGCACTACACCATTGATACAGTAACGCAGGCCGGTTGGCGGGGGGCCGTCATCAAATACGTGTCCGAGATGGGCTTTGCAGCGGCCGCATTGTACTTCGGTGCGGGTCATGCCATGGGTGTTATCGGGCGTATAAATAATACTGGCTTTGCTGATGGGCTGGTAAAATGAAGGCCATCCGCAACCGCTTTCAAACTTGGTATCGGATACAAAAAGACCGTTGCCGCAGGCTGCGCAGTAGTAGGTGCCCTTATCTTTCAGGTACTCAAACCTGGAAGTGCCGGGGCGCTCGGTTCCTTTCTGGCGGGCAATGTAATAAACATCTTCAGGCAGTAACTTCTTCCACTCATCATCGCTGACGTTAAGTTTTGAAGAGTCTGTATTGGAGTAGTAGGGATTATTTTTTTTATCGGAGGAGTCCATATTATTGTTTTTACTGTTTTGTTGAGAGGAGCATGACAGCAACCCGAAGGCCAGGGGAAGCAGCAGGAGTAAATGTTTCATGATAAATAACTTATGGTAAAGTTACGAAGTGCAGTCCTCTTTGGTTTTTAAACAAATGCTAAAGCACAGCGGCTATTCTCTACGGCATGTAAGGATTTTCCCGCTATATTTGTTACCTAAGGTTAGTAGTGAATATGTTCAATTTGATTCTATTTGGCCCTCCCGGGAGTGGAAAGGGTACGCAGTCCGAGAAAATCGTTGAAAAGTTTGATCTGGTGCACCTGTCGACCGGCAACCTGCTGCGCCAGGAAATCAATGAGCGTACACCACTGGGCATACAGGCAAGAAGTTTTATGGACAAGGGCCTGCTGGTTCCGGATGAGGTGGTTATTGGTATGATTGATACCTGCCTGGGAAAAAATCCCGATTCAAAAGGTTTCCTGTTCGATGGTTTTCCCCGCACGGTAGCCCAGGCTGAAGCCCTTGATAAACTGCTGGCTTATAAAAAAACATCCATTACCAAAGTACTGGCCTTGGAAGTGAGTGAGGATGAGCTGGTGAAGCGTTTGCTGAAAAGAGGCGAAACCTCCGGGCGAAGCGATGATACCAACGAACCGGTGATCCGCCAGCGCTTTTCCGTTTATAAAAATGAAACAGAGGCCGTAGCCGAGCATTATAGAAACCAGGGCAAGCTGGAGCGCATCAAAGGTGAAGGTACGGTGAACGATATCTTCGGCGCCCTCAGTCACAGCATTGAGCAGGAAATGGCCATGCAGGCTGTTGCTGCCCAGTCTTTTCACTGAATGCCTATGCAAGCAGAAAAAATTGATTTCTTAAAGAATAGGTTTGTTCCGCTGCTGAAGAAAATTCCTTCCGATACAACGGGAGCCTGGGGTAAGATGACCCTGCAGCAGATGACAGAACATTTTGCTGATTCTGTCCGTATTGCTTCCGGCAAAACTCCTTTCTCCGATATTCTTACACCGCCCGAAAATCTGCAACGCATGCGTGACTTTATCCTGAGTGATAAGCCATTCAGGGAAAATACAACCAACCCGTTGTTGCCTGAAGTACCGGCACCGGTGCGCAATATTTCCATTGATGATGCCCTTACCGAGTTGCAGACCGAATTGAAATTCTTTTTCAGCGTATTTGAAAAGAACCACCAGCAGGTCACCCGCAATCCTTTCTTTGGTGATCTTAACTACGAAGAAAACGTGCACCTGCTGTACAAGCATGCCGTACATCACCTGAGGCAATTCGGAATAACCGTTTAAACGCAGAGGCGCAAAGCCTTTGCGTTGCTCTGCGACTTCGCGGTTAAATTCAAACTAAATTTGCCCAAATTGTTTGCTATTCATGAGAAAGCTTGAAAACTATGTGCTCGGGAAATGGATCACCGGTGATGGAGAGGGGCAGAAATTATTGGATGCGGTAACCGGCGATACCATTGCAACAGCGACTACAAAAGGACTCCATTTTGCTTCCATACTTCAATACGGCCGTGAAACCGGCAACACTGCGCTCCGCAAACTTACCTTTCACGAACGCGGACGCATGCTGAAAGCCCTGGCAATGCACCTGATGGAGCAGAAGGAAAAATTTTACGCGGTCAGTTATCATACAGGAGCCACCCGTGCCGATTCATGGATCGATATTGAAGGAGGCATCGGGAACCTTTTTGCCAACGCATCCTTACGCCGCAAATTTCCGGATCTTCCTTACTCTACGGACGGCGACCCCATTGCCCTGAGCAAGGGTGGAAATTTTATGGGTCATCACCTGCTGGTGCCGAAGGAAGGTGTTGCAGTCCATATCAATGCGTATAATTTTCCTGTATGGGGCATGCTCGAAAAATGCGCCGTGAACTGGCTTGCCGGTGTGCCTGCGGTAGTGAAGCCCGCCAGCATTACTTCATTTCTTACCGAAGCAGTGGCGCGTGAGATCATTGCATCCCGCATTCTTCCGGAAGGTGCGCTTCAACTTATTTGCGGCAGTGCGGGCGATATGCTCGATCATGTTACCGGCCAGGATGTAGTTACGTTTACCGGGTCTAAATCAACAGGACTAATGTTGAAGGGACACAAAACAATCCTGGAAGCATCCGTGCCATTCAATATGGAAGCCGATTCGCTGAATTGTATTGTTCTTGGAAAAGATGTAACGCCGGGTCAGCCGGAGTGGGATGCATTCATCAAAGAAGTGCGCAAGGAGATCACGGTAAAAGCAGGACAGAAGTGCACCGCCATCCGCCGCATTTTTGTTCCGGAGCATTTACTGGAGGACGCGTATATCGCAGTAGGACAGTCGCTCGGACAAACAACCATCGGTAATCCCTTAAATGAAAAAGTGCGCATGGGTTCACTGGCCAGTACCGGTCAGCGCGAAGAAGTACGGACTAATATTCAAAAATTGCTGGCTACATCACAAATTGTATACGGTTCGCTGGACAGCGTGGAAGTAATTGATGCCGATGCAAAAAAAGGGGCCTTTCTTTCACCTGTGCTGCTCATGAATGAAAATCCTTTTCGGAATGAAGATGTGCACGATATAGAATGTTTCGGTCCTGTGAGCACCATCATGCCATACAGGGATATGGATGAAGCCATCACGCTGGCCAAAAAAGGAAAAGGTTCCCTGTGTTGCACCATAGTAACGGCTGACGACCGCCTGGCAACGGAGTTTGTTGTGGGTGCCGCTACCCATCACGGGCGGATATTGGTATTGAACCGCGAATGTGCCAAAGAAAGCACGGGTCATGGTTCACCGCTGCCCATGCTGATTCATGGCGGTCCCGGAAGAGCCGGCGGGGGTGAAGAAATGGGTGGTGTACGCGGTGTAAAGCATTACATGCAACGGGTGGCCATCCAGGGCACGCCTACCAGCATTACAGCCATCACAAAAAGCTACCAGCCCAATGCAAAAGGGCGAACTGACAACGTGCATCCTTTCCGGAAATATTATGAAGAATTGGAAGTGGGCGACCAGATCACTACAGCCAAAAGAAAGATCACACCGGAGGATATTGATGCTTTTGCGGAACTGAGCGGCGATCATTTCTATGCACATAAAAAGGATACGGACTTTGCCGGGACCATGTTCGAGCAACAGGTAGCGCATGGTTATTTTGTACTCAGTGCTGCGGCCGGATTGTTTGTTGACGGAAGTGAATTGGGCCCGGTATTGCTGAATTACGGTATCGATGAACTAAGGTTTACAAAACCTGTTTACGCCGGTGCCGAACTCACTATTCGTTTTACCTGTAAGGAAAAAGTACCGCAGGATCCGAAAGACGAAACCGATATTCCCAAAGGCATCGTTCGCTGGCTGGTAGAAATGCTCGATGAAACCGGTGAGCACGTGGGCGTGGCAACCATTCTCACCATGGTAAAGAGGAAGACCAAATAGTTGACCCTTTGCGGCTTTACGGTTAAAATGCAACCGCAAAGCCGCAAAGAGAAACATTTCAAATTTTATAAGTTGGTAATTTTATAAACCATAACAAGAAACCAAACCATATGGCAAAGGACATCATTAACGGCTATGTTACCAGCGAAACACACAAAAGCATTACTACTATTGAGTTTTTTCATCCGCAAAGCAATTCGCTGCCGCGCAGGTTACTGGAAGACCTGGCTAACGAAATCCATGCGGTGGGAACCGATCCTGAAACCCGTGTAATTGTGCTGCGCTCCGGAGGGGATAAAGCGTTTTGCGCCGGTGCCTCTTTTGATGAACTGACCCAAATTGAAAATGAAAAGAGAGGTTTCGATTTTTTCAGCGGATTTGCCAACGTGATCAATGCCGCACGCAAATGCCCTAAACTGATTATCGGGCGCATTCATGGTAAATGTGTGGGTGGTGGTGTGGGACTGGCATCCGCCGTTGATTATGCCATTGCGCATGAAAGCGCTGAAATAAAGCTCAGTGAACTGGCTGTAGGGATCGGGCCTTTTGTAGTAGGACCGGCAGTGGAACGCAAGATCGGAACATCGGCGTACAGCCAGTTGGCGATTGATGCTACCATGTGGCGGAACAGCGACTGGGCAAGGCGTAAAGGTTTATACGCGGAAGTTCATCCTACCCTGGATGGGCTGGATGAATCAGTTTCCCGCCTCGCGCACCAATTGTCTCATAGTTCACCCGAAGCGATGTCCGAATTAAAAAAAATATTCTGGAAAGGAACAGATAACTGGGATGAACTCCTGCTTTCCCGCGCGGAGATCAGCGGAAGGCTTGTGCTGAGTTCATTCACGAAAGAAGCCATCGCAAAATTCAAGGCAAAAGCGTAAGAAGCTTTTAGACATTCCATATCTGTCAGATATGGAATGTCTTTTTAGAGACTTTGTGGTTAAATCTCAATCTTCCTACATATAAAGTCCGCCATCAACACTAAGCACCTGTCCTGTTACATAAGTACTGAGATCAGATGCAAGAAACAGGGTTACATTGGCAATGTCATCAGCCGTTCCAAAGCGGTTCAACGGAATGCCCGCGCGGTATTTATCGGCCTGCTCACCTTCTTTGAGGTAAGAGGTCATGTCTGTTTCAATAAAGCCGGGCGCGATGGCATTACACCGTACATTACGGCTTCCCAGTTCTTTGGCTACGGATTTGGTAAACCCGATTACACCGGCTTTGGAGGCCGCGTAGCTTCCCTGGCCTGCATTACCCATCAACCCGATTACGGAACTCATATTAATAATGCTGCCACCTTTAGCTTTCATCATCGGGCGGATCACCTGCTTGGTCATATTGAATACACCGGTCAGGTTGATCTGGATAACATCATTCCATTGTTCGGGTGTCATGCGCAACAGCAGGTTATCTTTTGAGATGCCCGCATTGTTTACGCACACATCAACGGTTCCGAATTCTTTTACCACTTCATTTACAAAACGTTCGCAATCGCTGAAGTCGCCGGCATTGCTGCGGTAGGCTTTTCCTTTTACACCCAGTGCATTGATTTTTTGTTCCAGTGCTGAAGCTTTTTCCGCACTGCTTTCACTGATATAGGTAAAGGCAACATGGGCACCCTGCTCCGCCATTTTCAAGGCCACGCCCTCGCCGATTCCACGGGCGGCACCGGTAACGATCACAACTTTATTCTCCAGTAATTTCATTGGTTATGGTTTTGTGCCGGCAAAGATAGGAGAGAAGCTGCACGCTACACGCTGCACGCTACAAGCTGCGAGCTTTGAGCCCTTTATTTCGGTCTTTACTCTCTTTTTGTTTCTGTTTCTAAGTGTTTGGTCTGTTTTTTTTTGATTTCCATCTTTTCCTGTTGCTAAGTCTTTTCTACTTTTTGCCTTGACCCCACAAGGGGGAAAAGATCAAGTTCCGCCTCCCGCAATACTGCGGGACTCCGCCGGCGGGACGGGCCCACGCACAACGGTTACGCAAGCTTGTCTTAGCCATCCTTTGCTGTGCTCTGCGCCTTAGCGGTTAAGAATACAGGAACCGCAAAGTCGCAGAGGCTTCGAAAGAAAAGTTATGCCTTACTGTTCACAAATAAATAATGCTTCAATACTTCGCTACGCAGCACTATCAGGGTGGCTACTGGGCGCCTCATTTCCCCGACCCTGTGCTGTAGGAAATAAATGTAGCATTAGCCCAGGGGAAATTCAGCGCAGTCAGGGTCTTAAACATAAGGCGCTGCCAACAGGTTACAGGAAAACCTTGATGCCTGTAAGGATTGGTGCCCTGCGCGCGGGCCCTGCCGCATGCGCGGAGCGATCATGGCGGCATTGAACTTTTTGCTTACTTTTTCTTTCAAGAGAAAAAGTAAGAAAGCCCATTATGAAAACAAAAGAAAGAAAGAAGAGCGGAATGCTCATTAGCACTGCACTAACCGAAATAAAAGACTGAATGAACACCAGTAAGAAAAGACTGCATTAAAGTGCTTGCAGCTTGCAGCTTCTCTCTATTCAACAAACTTTTTGATCTCTTCCAGCAAGGAACGATCGTTGCTCAAACGGGGGACCTTATGCTGGCCGCCAAGTTTTCCTTTGCTTCCGAGCCAATCGGTAAATGTACCCTGTGGTACCTGGTGCACAACAGGCGATCTTAATGCAATGTTTTTGGTACGCTTGGCTTCATAATCGGAATTAACAGACTGCAGGGCGCGGTCCATTTCGTTGACAAATGCATCGAGACTGGAAGGTTGGCGGTCGAATTCGATCAGCCATTCGTGCGCACCATTGTTCTCTTCTGAAAAATATACGGGTGCTGCTGTATAATCAGTTACGCTGGCACCGGTTTTCCGGCAGGCAACAGAAATCGCCTGGTCGGTATTGTCAACAATCACTTCTTCTCCAAAAGCATTGATGTAATGCTTGAGCCTTCCGGAAACTTTAATACGGAACGGTTTGAGTGAAGTAAACTGGATGGTATCACCCAACAGGTAGCGCCAAAGGCCGCCGTTTGTTGTAATGACCGGCGCGTAGTTTTTACCCAGTTCCACTTCGTCCAGTTGAATCGTGCGCGGAGCCTCTTTGCCCTGTTCTTCCATGGGCATGAACTCATAAAAGATCCCGTGATCGCTCATGAGCAGCATGCCGTCAGCAGACGCATCATCCTGCGCCGAGAAAAATCCTTCCGAAGCATTATACATTTCCAGGTAATTGATGGGCGCACCAATCAGTTTTTCAAAATGCGCGCGGTAAGGAACAAAGCTTACGCCTCCATGCATGTACAGTTCAAGACTGGGCCATACTTCCTTGATGGTTTGTTTGCCGGTAATTTCCAGGATCCTTTTCAACAACACAATGAGCCAGGTGGGTACACCGGCCATGGACGTAACATTCTCCTGGATCGTGGTATGGGCCAGCTTTTCAATCTTGCTTTCCCATTCATCCATGAGGGCAATGGAAAGATCGGGCGTGCGCAGCCAGTGCCCCCAGAAAGGTGAATTCTGTAAGATCACCGCACTGAGATCACCATACTGCACTTCCTGGTTTACCTGGTTGATCTGGTGGCTGCCACCAATAACGAGGGCCTTGCCCGTCAGCAGGTCGCTGTCCGGGTGGGCGATATAATACATGGTCAGCACATCTTTGGATGCGCGGTAATGATTTTCTTTTAAACTTTCCTTACTGACCGGGATGAATTTACTGCGGTCGCTGGTGGTACCGCTGCTTTTGGCAAACCATTCCACAGGTGTATTCCACAAAATGTTCTCTTCACCATGCATCATGCGTTCGATGTAAGGCTTAAGGGTATCGTAATCCTGTAAGGGAACGGCTCTTTTAAATTCTTCAAGCGATTGAATGGAGGAGAAGTTATGCTTTCGTCCGAACTCCGTGTATTGACCGGCAGCCAGCAGATCCTGCCATACGTTGAACTGGACCTGGACAGGATCATTTATCCACTGTTCAAGAGACCAGACACGCATACGTGCCAGGGTAGAAATGGCCGGGCTAAGGAGTTTCATCTCGGGGCAAGTTAACGAGAAGAATGAAAAAAACCGCGCCAGCTTACGACACGGAAGCGCTCTGGTAGTTCTTCAGGTAATCGATGATTGTCTGAAGCGCACCTTTCCGGTGCATTCCATCCGTGAGCAGCAGATCAATACGCTGTTTAAAGTCTTCGTCACCAGCTTGTTCCGTAAACTTCAGGATCACCTCAAAAGTTTCCGTCATACGACGGTTGTATTCGCCAAGCTCATCCTGATATACTTTTTGATGGGGGCCGCTTTTCGGGAGAAAACGCATCTTGTAACTGTCGGTTTCCTCAATCCGGTCGAGCTCGCGGATACCCCATTCAAGGCTGCGCAGGATACTGGCAATATTGGGCTGAGGGGGAAGGTTCAATTCTTCGTAGAGATAATCTTTTCGCTTCAATTCAAAATTCCGTCCCAGGTAAAGCTTCTTCACCTGGTCGTCTGCAGCCAGAACATCAGCCGTACCATGCCGGAAGATCTTTCCTTCAATGAGCAGGTAGGCACGGTCGCAGATGGAAAGTGTTTCCGTTACATTGTGATCGGTAATGAGGATGCCGATGTTCTTGTATTTAAGACGGGCCACAATGGCCTGGATATCTTCTACCGCAATGGGATCGATACCGGCAAAAGGCTCATCCAGTAAAATGAATTTAGGATCAACAGCAAGCGCGCGGGCGATCTCCGTTCTGCGGCGCTCACCACCGCTCAGCACATCACCATTGCTTTTGCGGACGTGCTGCAGCCGGAATTCATCAAGCAGGCTTTCCAGTTTTTCCCGTTGATCGCGCCGGGAAAGACGGGTCATTTCCAGTACGGATGATATGTTGTCTTCCACGCTCAGCTTGCGGAAAATGGAAGCTTCCTGCGGCAGGTAACCAATTCCCATCTGCGCCCTTTTATACATCGGGAGACTGGTGATATTCTGGTCGTTGAGAAATACTTCACCTTCATCGGGCCGGATGAGTCCAACAACCATGTAAAAGGTCGTTGTTTTGCCGGCGCCATTGGGCCCCAGCAAGCCTACGATCTCACCCTGCTTTACTTCCACCGAAACATGATTCACCACTACGCGGTTCCGGTATTGTTTAAGCAGGTCCTTGGTATGTATTCTCAGGTTCAACAGAATAATTTCGGTAAAAATAGCGCTCAAAGTGGTGCCGGGCTAGTTTTTAAAGCTGCTTTTGTATTTCATTAACCCTGTGGTATGTTTGCACCCTGTATGAAAGTAATTGAGCATATCAGAGGTGCCCAAAGTCCTCTTGTTTCCTTCGAAATCCTGCCCCCGCTGAAAGGTAAAAGCATCAATGCCCTCTGGGATCATCTTGATCCGCTGATGGAATTCAAGCCTGCGTTTATCAATGTTACCTATCACCGCAGCGAAAGCATGTTCAAGCGCAAACAGGATGGAACATTTGATAAAGTGGAAGTGCGGAAACGCCCGGGAACCGTTGGCATCTGCGCAGCCATCAATCACCGGTATAATGTTGATACCGTAGCGCACCTGATCTGCGGCGGGTTTAACCGGCAGGAAACGGAAGATGCCCTTATTGACCTGAACTTTCTCGGAATTAATAATGTGCTTGTACTTCGTGGGGATGCCCCGCGTAATGAAAGTTATTTTGAACCGGAACCCGGGGGAAACAAATTTGCCATTGAACTGCTGCAGCAGGTTGTGAATATGAACAACGGCATCTACCTCGAAGAGGACCTGAAGAATGCCGTAAAGACTGATTTCTGCATTGGCGTTGCGGGCTATCCTGAAAAACATTTTGAATGCCCGAACCTGCAAACCGACCTTGCTTTCCTGAAAGCAAAAGTTGACAGTGGAGCCGAGTATGTAACCACGCAGATGTTCTTCGACAATAAAAAATATTTTGATTACGTAAAAGCCTGTCGGGATGCCGGTATCACCATACCGATTGTTCCGGGACTGAAGCCGATCTCCACCAGGAAGCAGCTGACGGTGATTCCGCGCACCTTTCATGTTGATATACCGGAAGCGCTTTCTTCCGAGATCCTGAAGTGCAAGACCGATGCAGAAGTTGAAATCGTGGGTGCTGAATGGCTGCTGCAGCAATCAAAGGAACTGAAAGCTGCCGGTGTTCCGGTGCTGCATTATTATACATTAAGCAAACCGCATGTGATTGCATCGGTTGTAAAGCAGGTTTTGTAAACGGTTTAACCGCAAAGATGCAAAGTTGCGCAAAGGCTTTGCGATTTTGCGGTTGCCTTTCGGTTGTCCATCAACGTTGGTCGATCAGCCTTTTCAAAACATCCTCATTCACTTTAACCGGGTATCTGGCCCTCAACTCCACCAGCCATTGATTTTCCAGTTCCTGCTGGTAATCGTTTACCACAAGGCCTTTGGCTTCGGAAAATGTTTTTGTGCCGTTAGGTGTGTGCACACGAAGGAGATAAGCAAATGATGCGGAGTTGTCCGTTTTGTTTATCAATGGAATGGTGATGGCATTGGATCCCGTTAATGTGCCCGCAGGTGCATTCGGTATAGCCGACCAATCAAAACGTCCGGAATCAGCAGCCACTTTTTCACTGTAGGCGTCCAGTAATGCACGCCAGGCAGCAGGGTTTTTTAGGAGCTGCGCACGAAAGCTTTTGGCCGTTGCGGGGTCATTGGCATAAAACACGATGGCTTCGGCGCTTTTCCCCCATTTATACCTGGAAACATTTTGCTGGTAATATTTCAGCAGCGCAGAAGAATCAGATTGGGCGGGTTCCCACACCTGCTTCTGCATGATCTCGAAAAACAGGTTGCCGTCGCGGAATTCTTCCAGCTGCCTGCGGAAGCTATCATTGAATTGTTCGAGGTGCGACTGGTAATAATTCAGGGCCGTGCTTTGTACAAATTCATCCCAAAGCTGCGGGTAAGGTTTAATCCCGGAACCATCGGCACGGTAACGATTCGACTGCGCAAAGTTGATCCAATCGGTAACCGTAAATCCCTGTTCATTCAAAAACATCAGCGGTTGTGCCGGGCTGAGGGAAGTTGATACGGCTTTTCCACCCAGCGCACTGTCGGTATATTTCCAAAGCTGTGTAAATTCAAGGGGCGCCGTACGGAAATTACTCTTCTTCATAACCCGTGCGGCCAGCGCAGATTTTGCCGTAGCCATGCGATCGCTTTGCAATACTTTTTCTTCCAGCACCTGCATGGCCTTCGGTGTTTTGGCAGACGCTACCGGAACAACGGATAACTTTTTCACGATGTGAATGCCATGGGCTGTCTCGAATGGTTTGGATACCGCACCATTCTGTAAACCGTAAACTGTTTTTTCAAAAAGAAGATCATATTCACCCACACCAAATTCCTGGAGTTGTCCATTCGATGCGGCGGAGATCATGTCGTTGCTGAAAGTTGCTGCCAGTTTTCCGAAGTCGGAATCTTTCATGATCCGGTTGTATAAAGAATCGGCCAGCCGGCGGACCTGCTTTTTGTCGGCTTCATTACTTCCCGGTGGAAAAGCCAGCAAAATCTGCGAAGCTTTTATTCTTCCGAGGGCCTTGCGGGTCCCCAGGTTTTTAAAAATATGGTAGCCCCCTTTGGACCGGAATGGGGTAGATGTTGTTCCAGGCCTGGTTCCGTATGCGAGGTTTTCCAGGTCATAAGGAAGACTGAATGCGGTTATAAAACCAATGTCGCCACCATTATGAACAGCTGTGGGATCATCGGAAAACTGTCGTGCCACTGCTTCGAAGGATTGACCACGCGATAAGGCAGCCATTGATTCTTCTGCTCTCCTGCGTGCAGCCGTTGTATCGTAATGACCATTCCTGGTGAAAGCAATAAAAAGATGGGCGATATGAATGTCCTGCTGGCTGCGCGTAAAGGCCTCCGCTGTCAGCGCTTCCACATCCGACTTGTCATTGAGGTAAGACGGAATGATCTGGTTGCGCAGGTTTTCCAGGTCGGAAATCATTTGCGGCAGGGTATCGTATCCACGGTCGCGGGCATCGCGGATCTTCAGTCGGGAAGTGATATAGAGGTCGAGGTAATCACGGAATGATTTTTCAGTACCCTTTTTTGTATTGTTTTTTTGGTACGCCGCCAGGAAATCGGGAGCTGTAACGGAATCTTTACCATAATAAAAAAGAGTTTGTGCCGATGCGGAAAGCGAAACCAGCACAGAAAGCGAAAGGACCAGCCTTTTCATACGTATTAGTCGGTGGTTTTTATCTTTTGAGCCAGAACTTCATCGATCTGCTCAAAGGTTAGTTTTTTGGCGATGATGCGCTTGTCTTTATCAAGCAGATACAAAGTAGGAAAACTTTGTACGTCGTACAACTGCGAGTACCCCGGGAGATTGGCATTCACTCTTGCCTGCTCGTCGGCCTTTGAGTAATAAACATGCACCCAGTCCTGGAGTTTGTTGGATTCGATAAAGCCGGTCCAGTCACTTTTTGTTCCATCGGTTTCTTTTGCCAGTGCAAATATCTTGAGTCCGAGACCCTTCCATTTGGCGGCGTACATGCTGTCGATGCGGGGAAGAGTTTCCTTGCAATGGCCGCATTTCGGGTCCCAGATGGCTACCAGTACAAAGGGCGCTTCGATTCCATAGAGATTGGTTTTTTTACCCGACACCGCGGGAAGTTCCACTTCGGGTGCGGGCGATCCAAAGATGTTGGCCATTAAGCTGTAGGCCCTGTCGGCGATCATCTTTTTTCCTTTTTCGGTGAGCCAGGGATAATCCTGCTGCGCGAAATATTTCGTAAAGAGGTGAACCATTACGGCATCTTCCCACATATACTTCTGGGTCAGGTAGCGGTTCACGAATTTCAGCAGGAGAAATTTCTGCATGTCCGCGCTCGCTGCGGCATACCCGAGCATCCAGTCCATTTCCTTGATTACAGAATCAGCGGAGGGATACACCAGTTGTTCAAAATATTTATCGAGTCGTGCTTCAAAAAAAGGCGTGCGGGCAATCCGGTCGTCCCAGAAATTCACACCATCCCAGTAATGTTTTTTAAAATATTTGTACGCAAACAGGGTGTCGGTTTTTGCTTCCGGAGCATTCTGCGGTACTTCCGGTTCCCGCATGCCTTTCAACAGGAGGGTCATCAGCGAAGCAGGCTGTTTTGTCATAATATCCGTACGGTATTTCACCACTTCGGCATTGATTTTTTTCATGGCTTCCATGGCCGATGGACTGTTCCCGGATTTGCGGATGGAATCAATAGCCTGCCCTTTTTTCATCATGAATTCCTGGTACGCCTTGAAGGTTACGTTTTCGGGGGAATTTATAAAGCTCACTTTACGGATATTCGCTGTATCGGCCACAATGGAAAATTTCTGGTTCTTATCCACCAGGATCTCGAAATTTCGCGAGCGGTCGGGGTAACCAACCAGGTAAATTCCGCCACCCAGCTTTTTTTTGCCGCGAAGAACACCTTCACTTTTTTCGTTCAGCTTTACCGAGTCGATAATGGGCAGTTGTTTGCCGTAATAATGCCCGAGGTAGACGTACTGGTTTTTAATGGGTTTCAGGGTGACTTTGATCTCATAGCCGTCCTGCGCCCCGGCGGCAAGGGTGGTGAAAAGGAGGATAGTGGCCAGTAGCTTCATAGCGGTAAAAATATCTAAAAAGAGGGGCCGGAAGGGTTAAATAGTTGCAAACGAGAGGAAAATGCTCAATGTTCAATGTTCAATGCTCAATGCGTCAAGGGGCAGTCGTTTTCAGCCTTGGGGCTGAACGGGCAGCCCATCCTTAAACGTCATTCTGAGTGAAGCGAAGAATCTGTGGACTGAACTGCAGGAAAAGGTATTGAGGTTTTAGGAATAATGAACAAGGAACAAGGAACAAGGAATTTTGAAGGGGGAAAATGCTCAATGTTCAATTTTCAATGCTCAATGTTCATTTTTGGACCTTTGCGGCTTTGCGGTTAAAAATGAAAGGCAACCGCAAAGACGCAAAGCCAATACCTGAATACCCTATTACCTGATTACCTTCCTTTTCCTCGTACTTTTACGCCCGTGAGAAAGAAAAAAAATATTGTACTCGAAAGAGTACTCGTGGAAGACTATGCGGCGGAAGGAAAATCATTGGCGCGGCAGGATGGAAAAGTGATCTTTATTGAACAGGTGGTTCCCGGAGATATCGTGGACATACGGCTGTCAAAAAGCAAGAAGGACTGGGCCGAAGGCCACCCGATCCGCTTTCATGAATTCTCGGCCCAGCGCGTTAAGCCCTTTTGCCAGCATTTTGGTGTTTGCGGCGGCTGCCAGTGGCAAATGCTCCCCTACGAAAAACAGCTGGAATATAAAGCACGCCAGGTGTACGATAATCTTACCCGGATCGGGAAGGTGGCCCTTCCGCCATTTTTGCCCATTGCCGGTGCAGAAGAAACAAGGTTCTACCGCAATAAGCTGGAATATACCTTCTCCACAATGGAGTATATTCCCAAAGAGGCGTTCAATAAAGAAGACCGCGAGCAGGGCTTCCGTCCCGTACTGGGTTTTCATGCAAAGGGTTTTTTTGACAAGATCGTCAACATTGAAAAGTGCTGGCTGCAACCCGAACCCAATAATGATATACGCAATTCCCTTCGCCGGTTTGCCTGGGACAATAACCTGAGCTTTTATGATTACCGGGCCCACACGGGCCTTTTGCGCAACCTGCTTTTCCGCATCTGCTCAACCGGCGAAGTAATGGTGAACGTAGTGTTTGGAGAAGATCATAAAAAAAACCGGGAGCTGGTGATGCAATTCCTGGAAAAACAATTCCCGCAGGTCACCACGCTTCTTTACACCGTTAACCTGAAGAAAAATGATTCACTGTTCGAGCTGGAACCGGTGACCTGGAAAGGGCAGGGCTATGTAATGGAAAAACTCGATGATTTCCGTTTCAAGATCGGGCCGAAGTCATTTTTCCAGACCAATACCGCCCAGGCCGAAAAGCTTTACCGCATTACCCGTGAATTTGCTGAACTCACAGGCGACCAGGTTGTTTATGACCTTTACTGCGGAACAGGCAGCATCGGGATTTTCTGCAGCCGGGGTGCTAAAAAAATTATTGGTGTGGAAGCCATTGAAGCGGCTGTGCAGGACGCGCGCGAAAATGCGGCCCTGAACGGCATACGTCATGCGGAGTTTTATGCAGGCGATGTGATCGATGTGTGCCATGATGAATTCTTTTCAGCCCACGGGCGCCCGGATGTGATCATTACCGATCCGCCCCGCGCCGGCATGCACGAAAAATTGGTTAAAAAGATCCTGGAGATGGAAGCGCCCAGGGTAGTTTACGTAAGTTGCAACCCGGCCACCCAGGCCCGCGACCTGAACCTTCTGGATGAGAAATACGCAGTGACGAAAGTGCAGCCCGTAGATATGTTCCCGCACACCCATCACATCGAAAACGTAGCGCAGTTAACTTTAAAAAAGAACCTTTAGATGAGATATACACGACCGGATTCTTTTCCGCCCCTTGTAAAAAACCTTATCATCATTAACGTGGTGGTATTTATCGCGCAAATGGTACTGGACAAGACAATCGGGCTCACCGACATCCTGGCGCTTTATCCCATAAACTCTGATGAGTTTAAGCCATACCAGATCGCCACTCACATGTTTGCCCATGGCTCTCCCTTTCATATTTTCTTTAACATGTTCGGCCTTTATATGTTTGGAAGAGTCCTGGAAAATGTATGGGGACCTAAAAGATTTTTGTTATTTTACTTAATAAGCGGAGTAGGTGCTGCACTGGTGCATTTACTGGTTCAGTACCTCACGGGTGGTTTTAGTTCTGCAGTAGGGGCTTCGGGGGCAATAATGGGTATTTTGGCAGCGTTTGCCTATTTGTTCCCAAACACTGAATTATACTTGATGTTCATTCCTATTCCCATCAAAGCCAAGTGGGCGGTGATCGGAATGATTGCATTGGACCTGTATCTTGGAATGGGACAGTATAGTGGCGATAACATTGCACATTTTGCTCACCTGGGCGGTGCGTTGACGGGCTTTATTTTAGTCCTGATCTGGAACAAAACAAACAAGAAACGGTTTTATTAGTGGCGTATAAATTGCACAAAGCTTTTTGAGTCATGAGTTATTATCAGCAACAAAACAGAAGAAGACTGAGCATAGGCCAGGATGGCAATGCACTCACCCTACTGATTGCCCTCAACCTGGTGGTTTTCGTGGTGCTGGCGCTTACAAAAGTGATTTATTTCTTCTCTTACGGGAGCATGGAAGGCACGCAGCTTTTCAACGACCAGGTGATGCATTGGATCACTCTTCCCGCTGATTTGAGTCAACTGGCTTCCCGCCCATGGACACTCATCACTTATATGTTCGTTCATGATCCCGGGAACGTATGGCACATCATCGCCAACATGCTCTGGCTTTGGGCCTTTGGATACATTCTCCAGGACTTAACAGGAAACCGTAAAATAGTTCCCGTTTATATCTATGGCGCCTTTGCCGGGGCGCTGGCTTATATCGCTGCCTATAATCTTGTTCCTGCATTTAAAAACGTGCTGGAAGATGCAGAGATGGTTGGCGCATCGGCCGGTATCATGGCCATTGCCATTGCAGCAACCGTACTGGCCCCGGGTTACCGCATCTTCCCGATGCTGAACGGCGGCATACCGCTTTGGGTGATTACGGTAATTTTCCTGGTGATCGACCTGGCCACCATCCCGGAAAACAATGCCGGCGGACATATCGCGCACATTGCCGGTGCCGGTGCGGGCTTCCTGTTTATGATGGTCATGCGCCGCGGAAAAGATCCCGGTGCCTGGATGAATAATTTTTTTGACTGGGCAAATAACCTTGCCAACCCCGAAAAGCCTTCCAAAGGCAAAACGGTTAAATCCCAATTGTTTTACAAGAGCAAGGTGCAGCCGTATAAAAAAACGCCGATGGTTACCCAGCAGAAGATTGATGAAATCCTGGATAAGATCCATCAGAAAGGTTACAGTTCCCTCACCGACGACGAGCGTGAAGTATTGAAGCGCGCTAGTAAAGAAGATTTGTAAATTGCGGTAATGGCACGCCGTTACAGGAGGTTTACCCGAATTCTGTTTATTGTCCTGAACATTATCCTTGCTGTAGTTTTCCTGCTGGCCTGCCTCTCTCCTTATGTCAGCCCGCGGGAATGGTGGCAGGTCTCCATACTGGGTCTCGGATTCGTGATCATGACCCTTTTGATGGTGTTGTTTATTTTGTTCTGGCTTGTCTTCAAGCCAAAGCTGGCGCTCATTTCTTTTATTACGTTGCTCCTGGGATGGAAAAGCTTCTCGGTACTATTCGGACTGCATATGCCCGGGAAATTCAATTACCAGAAGCCAAAGGATAACCTCCGCGTTGTTCACTGGAACGTGGCGCGATTTACCGAATGGAAGCGCAACAACAACAAGGGCAGCCAGACGCGCCTCAAAATGATGGACCAGCTGAAAGAACAGAATGCCGATGTTCTTTGCCTGGCTGAATTTTTTCATTCCACCGACAGCACTTATTACAATAATCTCAACTACGTGCTCAACACCCTGGGCTACCCGTATTATTATTATTCGTGGGACGATGACGGGTACAGGCAATGGGTTGGACAGGCGATCTTTTCAAGGTACCCGATCATCGACAGCGGCATCATCCGCTACCCCAGGCCCGGGCTGCCTGAATCACTCATTAATGCCGATATTTTATACCAGGGCGATACCATCCGGGTATTTACGACGCATCTTCAGTCGGTGCAGTTTAAAAAGCAGGATTATGAAAGCATAGAAAAGATCAAGAACCGCGATGAAGACCTGGTAGAGAACTCACGCGGCATTTTCTCCAAGCTGAAAAGAGCCTATGCTTTCCGCTCACAGCAGGCCGAAATTGTTAAGGAGATCACTTCCAACAGTCCTCATCCGTACATTGTTACCGGCGATTTTAATGATGTGCCGAATTCCTATACCTATTTTACCATCAAGGGCAGGGCCCTCCAGGATGCCTTCCTGAACAAAGGATTTGGCGTCGGGCGTACGTACGCCTCTTTATCACCCACACTCAGGATCGATTACATACTGACCACGCGTGATTTTGACGTGGTGCAATTTAACAGGATCGTAAAGAATTATTCGGATCATTACATGCTGGTTGCCGACCTGAAGCTGAAAAAATAAATCCGATTATCTTTGGCCCCCATGATCGTTTACCAGACATATACCTGTTGTTGCTGAGCCCTCCCCAATCAGCAAGCCCTTTTTACGATCATTTCAAAGTATTTTATGAGTCAACTGAAAGTTTACAATTCCTATATACGCGATAAAGAAGAATTCCGGCCACTGGTGCAGGGGCACGTGGGCATGTATGTGTGCGGACCTACCGTAAGCGGTGAAAGCCACCTGGGACATGCCCGCCCTTATATTACGTTCGACATTGTTTACCGCTACCTGGTGCACCTCGGGTACAAAGTGCGTTATGTGCGCAACATTACCGATGCGGGGCATTTTGAAGAGGAAGGAAGGGAAGCAGAAGACAAAATTGCCAAAAAAGCTGTAATTGAAAAACTGGAGCCCATGGAACTGGTGCAGAAGTATACCAACCTGTTTCACTGGGGCATGAAGCAATTCAATTGCATAGAGCCTTCCATTGAACCTACCGCCACCGGGCATATCGTGGAACAGATCAATATGATTGAAGCCATCATAGCTGCGGGATATGCGTACGAAAAGAACGGCAGCGTTTATTTTGATGTAGAAAAATATGCGGCCAATCATGATTACGGAAAATTAAGTGGCCGTGTGATGGATGACCTGCTCGAAACAACCCGCGAACTCGAAGGCCAGGAAGAGAAGCGGAACAAGGCGGATTTTGCTCTTTGGAAAGCGGCTCCTCCCGAGCATATCATGCGCTGGAAAAGTCCCTGGGGTGAAGGTTTCCCGGGCTGGCACATCGAGTGCTCGGCTATGAGCGCCAAATACCTGGGCCACCAGTTCGACATTCATGGCGGGGGTATGGACCTGCAGTTTCCGCATCATGAAAGCGAGATTGCGCAAAGCACGATCTGCAATCATAAGGCGCCGGTCCGGTACTGGATGCACAATAACATGATTACGCTGAACGGCCGCAAGATGGGCAAGAGCTATAACAATGTGATCAGGCTTACCGAGTTGTTCAGCGGTGATCATCCCCTGCTGGAAAAGGCTTATACGCCGATGACGGTTCGCTTTTTTATTTTGCAGACGCATTACCGCAGTACGCTTGATTTCAGTAACGAGGCCCTGCAGGCAGCAGAGAAGGGTCTGAAACGGTTAATGGAAGCATACGAGTGGCTGAAAGGAAGTGAAACATCACATGTGAAAAGTGAAACGGGTACTGATCCGGGGGTGGATGCGAAAATTACCCGGCTGCTGGCTGAATTCGAAGATTTCATTAATGATGATTTTAATACCGCGCGTGTGCTGGCCAATATGTTTGAACTGGTACCGGTGATCAATTCGCTGAAGGACAAGGCGATTTCCTTCGATGCAGTTTCTCCGAAAGTGTTTACGGCGCTGAAAGAAAAAATGCAGGTTTATGTAGAAGACATTCTTGGTCTGAAAAGCGAATCCGGTGCTGAAGCAGAAAAGCTTAAAGGCGTAATGAGTGTGCTGATTGAACTGCGCAAGGATGCCCGTGCCCGGAAAGACTGGGTTACTTCGGACACCATCCGCAACCGCCTCGCAGACGTTGGTATTTTACTGAAAGATGAAAAGGATGGGAATATCAGCTGGAGTTTACAGTGATTTTTTAACCGCAAAGGCGCAGAGCCTCGCAAATGATTTGATTTCTTTGCGACTTTGCGGTTGCATCTTAAAATAGCCCCATGAAAATAACATTGCTTATACTGGCATTGTGTACTGTATTGAACTCTTATGCCCAAAAGCCAAGGCTACTTATTCCTTTTCGCGCGGGGAATTTATGGGGGTATGCCGACACGTCGGGAAAGATCATGATCAGGCCTCAGTTTTCTTCCGCAGGACGTTTTCTATACGAAGAACGGAACAGTGCACATAGAGCTGTTGGCGTTGCTTATAAAAATAAAAAAGCAATTGGACTGGATGATGCGGGTAAGACCATACTGCCTCCTCTATTTGACAGTGCAGTACCATTTTTCAATGAGAGTCATCCCGCATTTTATGTTCGTTCAAAAGGGAAATGGGGCATTTATGGTGAAGGGAAACGAATAGTTGCCCTATTGTATGATTCGATAAGCTATTTACAGAAAGACCGGCCAATGGAACCTGATACAAATTTGGTCATCCTCAACAAGGATGGAAAACAAGGCATACTTATTCCGGGAGATTTGCCCCGGTTTTTTAACCAACGGTACGATATTGTAAAAGCCCAATACAACAATCCTTCCTTCGAATTGTATGAGCGTTACCGGGCGTATGCGCTTATTGTTGCGCGGCTCCATAACAAGTACGGATTGATCGATGAGCAGGAGCGCATTATACTGCCTTTTATTTACGATGACATGGAACTGGAACGGGACTATGTGCTCATTACCCGCGGCGATCGCCAGGGATTTTACAAAACATCAAGCGTGCGTCCGGCCATCGATCCCAAGTATGATAAGATCATTAAAACACACTACTACTACATTGATGAAGGAATCGGCTTTTATTTTTTTGAAGTAGAGCATAAAGGAAAGAAAGGGTATGTGGGAGAGAATGGGGTGGAGTTTTTCAGAGATTATCGTTGATTGGTTTTCGACTACCGGGGCATTGGAATATCGAACAAGGAACAAGGAATGTTGAATATTGAAGGGAGGGAAATGTTCAATGTGCAATGCTCAATTTTCAATTTTCAATGCTCAGCATTCGTTTCCAGTTTATACCAAACGAAATAGGCAATGGACTGTGGTCTGTCGTCAGTGACCTTTCCTCGGTCATTCAGAGCGTTAGCGAGAAATCTGAAGATTGAAGAATAGGAAAGGTAATGGGGTAGTAAGGTAATGGGTATTGAGGAGGAAAGATTTTCAATGTGCAATGCTCAGGCATCTTTTCCAGCCTTTGGCAAATGGAATGTACTGAGGACTACATTTAATTTAATACCCTGGTAGCTTTCTATTTGTCTTTTTTTCAGTTCACAGATCCTTCCCTTCGGTCAGGATGGGAGCGTGAAACGAATTGCATTTTGCAACGAAATGTACGATCGTCTGAATACAGTCGTCGGTAATTATCCTCAGTCATTCAGGGTGTAGCGAAGAATCTATGGACTGCACAGAGGAAATGGTATTGATGTAATAAAGTATTAAAGTAAAAAAAAGGAAAAATGGTAACCAAAACGGGATCAATTTTCCATACTCTATTGATAATCTACGGTACGGGTATGTAACCGCAAAGTTGCAAAGATTGGCGTACTCCGCAAAAACTTAGCGTCTCTGCGGTTACACTTCCTGCATTAACTTCATTTCATGGATTACATCCAACACCTGGCAAAAGATAAAAAACTTAAAAAAGTTATTGATCAACACGAGCCCTTCACCCTTAAATTTCATAAAAACATATGCCTGAGGCTTTGTGCTTCCATCATGGGCCAGCAGTTGTCGACGAAAGTGGCCAAAGTGATTTACCACCGCTTCCTGGAATTATTCGGCGGAGAAGAGCCAACGCCTCAACAGATCCTGGACATACCTTTTGAAAAGCTCCGCGGCATCGGGTTAAGCAATGCAAAAGCCCAATATGTTCAGAATGTAGCCCGCTTCGCACTGGACCACGGGCTGGACGATAAGAAGATGAAAAAAATGAGTGATGAAGAGATCATCACGCAGCTTACCCAAATCAAAGGCGTTGGAAAATGGACGGTGGAAATGCTGCTCATGTTTACCCTGGGACGCCCCGATGTTTTTTCCGTGGATGATTACGGCATACAGGTAGCCATGAAAAATATTTACAAGCTGGATGACAGCGATAAAAAAGCATTACGCGAAAAAATGCTGCAGATCTCACAGAAATGGACACCTTACCGGACGTATGCCTGTTTGCACCTGTGGCAGTATAAGGATAATTAAGAATTAAGAATTAAGAATTAAGAATAGGGTGGCTTTGCGACTCTTTGCGACATTGCGGTTTATATTTTTTAACCGCAAAGACGCTAAGTGAGCGCAAAGAGAAAGCCGGCTTGCGCCGGCTTCAATAAGTTTGAGAGGATGATCTTTGTTCGTTCAATGGGTTTGGATCTCAAACTGGTTCTTCAGGATTCTGGATTCGTTGGTTTTTAATGGATCTTTGGATGAAGTTTTTTCAGGATTTGGATTTTGACTTTTAACAGGATAATTGGACGGTTTAGTTTTTTTTGGATTCTGGATTTGCGGTCCTCACAGATATTGGATATTCGGATTTTGATTGCTTTTTGTCATTGACTGAACAAAGATGGCTCTTGGAAATTTATACTAAGTAGATTTTCGATTATCAATCGGGCTTCTTCGACGAATAGATACGTTATTCCGTTAAACGATATTCAGCCGTTTCAGGACTTCCCCTTTTAAAGCTTTCGATATGGGAATGACCTTACCCGAAATAACCAGGGTATAATCTTCTATGTCTTTTATGCGCTGAAGATTCACGATAAAGGAACGATGCACCTTCATAAACTGGTAAGGGCCCATCTTTTCTTCCACCATCTTCATCGTACTGTGCGTCACGTAGGCCTTTTCCTCGGTTACATACTTTACATAGTCGCCCAGGCTTTCAATATAAAGTACATCCTTATAACGGAGACGGATAAACTTTCCTGAACTTTTAATATAGAAGTCCTCATCAACCGATGGCCGTGCATCCGCCTGTGTTTCTTTTACCTTATGCAGTGCGGTAAGAAATCTGTTATACTGTACAGGCTTTTTGAGGTAGTCCACCACATCATATTGAAATGCTTTGTACGCATATTCGGTTTTGGAGGTAGTGAGAATGATCCTTGGCATGTACAGTAACTGGTCGAGCAGCTCAAATCCGTCAATGCCGGGCATTTCCACATCAAGGAAGATCAGCCTGATGTCGTTCTGGTTCAGGAATACCAAAGCTTCGTCGGCGGTTTCATAGCTGCCGCAAAGTTCTATAATGCCGCTTTTCTCGCAATAAGTCTCGAGGAGCTTGCGGCTTAGTGGTTCGTCTTCTACGATAACGGTTTTAAGCATCATTTTCTTCTGATTGTTGCAACAGTGCGAATACTGTCTGGACCTCTTTGGTTGATGTTTCTATCTTTTTTATTAAGGAGGATACTTCCTCTTCAAATTGCTTCAGGTTGTCTGTACCGGCACATTTCAGTTCCAGGGCGGAAAGTTCGGATGTTATGGCCGTAAGGCCTACATAACTGTAGGCTACTTTTTTCTTGTGCACCAATCTGACGAATTCATCACGGTCCCCACTTTGAAAGCTCTGCTTTAATGCTTGCAGATCCGAGGGGAGCTCCTCCAGGTATTGTTGGAATATGCTCACGGCTGTAGGAATGTTGTCTTCGTATACAGCTTCCAGGAAGGCACTGTCCAATGTTTTGCCGGCTTTGAATATGTCTTTTTTCATAGGATTGGTTCATTTACGCTAACGGGCACGTTATGTAAACGAGTTACAATATAAATATTAATGTCCTTCAGAACAAATGGCTGCAGGTCAACCCTTTCAAAAGGTCCCTGCCCTTAAGGTGCAAAGATTGCAAAAACCGGAATTGGAGATTACTTTTACCCCCAGAACCAATATTCAAAAAAAATATAGTATCCATGAATAAACACGCAACTCCATCCGTAAGCTTTACCCACCTGCTTACCCCGGCGGCATAACACAAAAATAATACTGGAGGTTTCTTCAAAACTGCGGCATTCCCCGAAAAGGAGCGTGCTTTGGCGTTTCGGACATCGATCATTCCTGCAGTACCTGATTAAGTTATGCTGAAGGTGTACCGTTCCCTGCTGAACATCGGCGTTTACGATGACATACCCGCCTACGAGGCGAACAGGGTGCGCTTTGCCAATTTCCTGGAGATGTTTGCCCAGGCTTTTTACATTTTTTATTTTGTTTTCGGAATTTTTATTGAATCGCGGTTTTTTATGGTGGTATCCGGTTTCCTGATTATTGCCGGCGCCCTGGGGCTGTATTTAAATAAATTCCGTTATTATAATCTTTCCCGGTTTATACTGCTTTCCTCGCTGAGCATAGCCTTGCTGGCCGTGTGTAATGTGTTGAATGCCGGTTCCTATTTCGGGCTGTTCTTCTTCCCGGTATTTGTTTCCTATGCACTTTATTACGACCTACGGCACGACCTGCCTTATGCCGCCGTAAATGTGGCCATCAGTTTATTCTGTGCCATAGGTTCCTATACATTCCCACACCAATGGATCATGGCGGTTAATCTTTCGCCCGGGGTAGTAGAAGTGATCCATTATACCAACTATACGCTGTCTATTGGGGTTACCATAACCTATATCGTTTATATTATCGGCCAGGTAAACAAATCGGGCCGCGAGCTCATGGCACTGTATCAGGAATCGGAGCGTCAGAGAGCGGAGCTGAATGAAGCCAAGCAAAAGGCTGAAGCTGCCTTCCAGGCAAAATCCATTTTTCTTTCCAACATGAGCCATGAGCTGCGAACTCCGCTGAACGGCATTATCGGCACCGTTCATCTGCTGTTGCAGGAGCCCATGCTCGCCGAACAAAAAGAACACTACAATGTGCTGAAATATTCTTCCGAACACATGCTTGGACTGATCAATGATGTTCTTGATTTCAGCAAGATGGAAGCCGGTAAGATGGAGATGAACCAGGAATCCTTCAACCTCAAAAAAAGCCTGAATAAAATTTATACAATTTTCAAGCAGCGCTTCGATGAAAAGGGAATTGCTTTTGATTTTATAATTGACCGGTCACTGGACAAAAATTTTGATGCGGACGAAACCAAACTGCGGCAGGTACTCACCAACCTGATTGGAAATGCGCTGAAATTTACCTTAACCGGGCAGGTTGTGTGCACGGCACGCCTTGTGAGTGGAAACAGCCAGACAGCAGAAATATATTTTTCAGTGCAGGACACCGGGATAGGAATGAGCAAGGATAAGCAGCAGATCGTGTTTCATGCATTCAGCCAGGGAGAAAGTGCTACCACGCGCCGTTTTGGCGGAACAGGACTGGGCCTGGCCATCAGTTCACGCATTGTGCAGATGTTTTGCGGATCACTGGAGGTAAGCAGTGAGGAAGGCATGGGCAGTAACTTTTTCTTTACGGCAAAACTTCCGGTGAGCCAGGCCACTACTTCTTTCGTAAATGAAAGCCGTGTCAGCACCCTCGGAAGCCTGAAGGGATTGCGTGTGCTGATTGCCGAGGACAGCGCTGTTAACATGATGATCGCCCGGAAATTTTTGCAGCGATGGGATGTGCAGATCGTGGAAGCAACCAATGGCAGAAAGGCCCTGGAGCAATTTGGACAAAATGAATTTGATGTATTGCTCATCGACCTGGATATGCCAATGATGGATGGGTATGAAGCCGTTGCTGAAATCCGCAAGAACAACAAAAGCATCCCGGCCATTGCTTTTACAGCCGCGGTTATCCCGAATATGAAAGAAACGCTCACACAAAAAGGCTTTACCGATTTTCTTCAAAAGCCCTTCCGGCCCGAGGATCTTCATAAAAAGATCGCGCATTATTATACGGCGCCGTCTTTTATTTAAGAGATCTTCTATCCTCAATAGATTGCATACGTTAAGGGTGGTCGAATAAAATGAAACTTACAGCGAAAACAACTAACGCACGGGTATTATTGGATGCATCTTTGAACTCCAATATCCGATGGAACCCGAACAACTAATAGAGTATACAGGCTCAGATGCCCGTATCAGCTTAACCTATAAAGGAACACCTGCCGCCGGCATGCTTGCCTGGCTGGACAGCACAGAGCTGACAAAATGGTGGAAAGCTGATAGCGCTATCGTTGAGCCCTTTCCGGGAGGCATGTTCTACCTTACCTGGTCGGAGCACCTATCCAGCAAACAACATGCAGTTTACGGCATAATGGAGCAGGTGGATGTTGAGAACAACATCATACAGATTTCCAAGATCATGTATATTTCTCCGGTGGGTAAAATGGGGCATCTCCATCTTCATATCCATTTTGAGACGGTTAACCTGAATGAATCGAGGATGCAGTTGATCCATACCCACAACTATACCGGGCAAACACTAAAGCTTTATGTGGCATCGGTTAAGGCCTCATGGCCTAAAACCTTTTCACTTCTGAAGAAACATCTGGAATCGGGAACGAATCAGGAAAAGTGAAAAGTGAAAGGTGAAAGGTGAAAGGTTAATGCGTTTATAGTTTAGGGACCATTTCTGTTTTTGCGGGAAAATGATGTAAATAATTATTTAAAAAAGTCACGGGCACAATAAAACCATTGTTAATACGCTATCTGAATAGCACCGAAAAAAAATACTATGAAAAACCTCCTGCTCCCCATCCTTGTCCTGTTATTTGCTGCCGGTTGTAAAAAAGAAGTGGACGCCCTGCCCGAGCCCACGCAAACCGGGGCCCATACTTTCGGTGCCCGGTTGAACGGTGCTTTCTGGGTGCCTGCCGGATTTGGTTTTGCCTCAACCAAACCGGTACTGGAAGCAACGTTTACGGATACAGCCAATTCCGTTATTATCCATGCGCGCAATTTCAGCCAGTCTCCCAAAGAGTCGGAAATAGAACTGTATATAAAAAACATCACCGGTCCCGGAGTTTATCTGCTGAATTCAGCCACCAATAATTATCCTTACCAGTCGGCTTCGTATGGTTATTATACCGAGCGTAAATTCATGCCGCTGAATGAATGGATCACGGGCAGCCAGCAAACGGGAAGAGTAGTGATCACCCGGTTTGATATTCCGGCCCGCATCATTTCCGGAACATTCGAATTTACTGCCGCGAGCAAAGACGGCACTGCAGACCCGGTTACGCTTTCCGAAGGAAGGTTTGACGTCAAAATTCTTTAACGGAACATGAGCCGGATACCGGCGCTGAGCGATACCGGTAACGGAGCTTTCTGGTTGTTATGCAGGTAAGGCGAAGGATAATTGCTGGTGGGTAAGGATACGCGTACATCGCCATAGAAATATATATCCATTACGGCCGGATACTCCACACCCGCGCCCAGGTCCAGCATCAGCCGGTTCACCCGGCTTCTCCCGATGCGTGCAAAATCTGCAGGCGCATAAACGGCCGTATCCAGGCTTGATTTAAGTGTGTTTCGAATAACCGGGAAAGCCAGCCCAAACCCTGTCATGCTGTACAGGTTCAGGCCATATTCGGCATCTGCAGCTCCGGCAAAATAATATTTCCAGCCTAGCGAAATACTGCGGGCTTTCAACCGTCCTGAAACGGTATAGGGTTGTGTCAGCGGAACCGTAGCGGAGGAGCGGGCGAAAGCGGTAAATGTATTGGTGAAAGATCCCGGCGTGGAGTAGGCCAGCCACCCGTAAAATGTTTGTTTCGGTGTAAGGTGAAAAGCACCCTGCACGGTATGCTGTAAGGCCAGGAAACGATGTTCCGCACTCGTATTATATATCAGCCCAAGATCTGTGGCGAAGCTGCCGCCGGTCTGCGCATGGGCAGCTGTATGAAAACCGAGGAATAACAGTAGGATCAGGTTCTTCAAGCCGGTTGATTTACCTGTAATATTAAATTAAAGTGCATAAAAAAAGCCACCCGCAGGTTACCGGTGGCTTTTATCCTTAAAAGTTTTACATTATTTGCGGATGCTCAGTTCGCGGACCAGGTGCGAAGCGCCACCGAGTTTGTCGATACACCACAACACATACCGCACATCCACACAAATGGTGCGGTTGAGGTCTTTGTCGAAGGCAATCTTATGACTGAGTGCTTCATAGTTGCCATCGAATGCAAGCCCGATCAGCTCACCGTTGCCATTGATCACCGGGGAACCGGAGTTACCACCGGTAATATCATTGGTAGTGATGAACCCAACCACGAGGTCACCTGTGCGGGCATCCCTGTAGGGGCCGTAATCTTTTTTACGGGCCAGTTCCACCAGGTTGGCAGGCAGATCGAATTCGTAATCACCGGGCTTGTATTTTTCCAGTACGCCTTTCATGGTGGTTACATAATCGTAGTTCACGCCATCACGCGGTTTGTAATCATCCACCTTACCATAGCTCACGCGCATGGTGAACGTGGCATCGGGATACATGATCTTACCCGGGTTCATTTCCATAACGCCTTTCATATACAGCCTTCCCCATTCGTTATTTTTGGCTACAAACTGCTGGTATTGCGGCAGGTATTTGCCCTGGAAGTTTTTCATATACGCACTCACCAGGTTATAGGCCAGGTCCTGCTGCAGGGCATTGGCTTCAGGGTTACGCACGAAAGCATTCCATTTATTATTGTCGAGGATCATGGTGTTCCGGAAAACTGCTTCCGCATATTTCTGGTACGTAGCTGCTTTGTCGAGTGCACCATATTCATTGCGGATAGCATCATACAATCCCACAGGATGCTGGTCTTTCGGAATATCGGTATAAAACATCTGCAACACCGATCCTACAATGTTCTGGTCCGATACACGGTTATGCGAGGCGAGGAATGCTGTACGCGCCGTGTTGGCGGCATCAACCACTTTTTTGATATCTGCTGATGATGCACCCGGACGAACCATTACGTTTTCCACCTGCTGCAGTGAAGCGGCAAAAGAGAGCAGGGGGGAGCCGGCAATGCCTTCATTGAGGTACTGGCGGTGTGCTGCATAAGGTCGCCAGGCTGCGTAAGCCGTGTTCAGTTCATTAAAAATATTCTGGTATTCCGGTTTTGCGGCTGCCCATTTATTAAAAGCCTCTTCAGATTTTTTCTTTTGACCGTACACATCATATTTCAACAGCTGTTTGGTTTCACCTTCATAAAACTTCCAGTAATTGGCAATACCGGCATAGTCGGATGCAAGCTGCAATTTTACGGCCGGGTCTTTTTTCATTTCTTCAAACATGTATTTCAGGCGCATGTCGCGCAGCTTTACCAGCGCAGGATTCGCCACTTCAGTAGCCAGCTGAACGCCATAGGAAGATTCATAACGGTTGGTGCTGCCGGGATATCCGTAGGTCATGGCAAAATCACCTTCCTTCACACCTTTCAGCGAAACAGGCAGGAAGTATTTTGGTTTTAAAGGAACATTCGCAGTATTATAACGTGCCGGCTTTCCGTCTTTTGAAGCATATACACGGAACACCGAAAAATCGCCGGTGTGACGCGGCCATTCCCAGTTGTCGGTATCACCGCCAAATTTGCCGATGCTTTCCGGTGGCGTGCCTACCAGGCGCACATCATTATAACGCTGGTACACAAAAGCGAGGAACTGGTTGCCTTTAAAGAGGCTGTTGACGCTTGTTTCAATGAAATTTGCCGTATCACTCAGGCGGCGGTTGATTGCGCTCAGTACAGACGATTGGCGGGATGCTCTTTCCGCACCGGTCAATCCTTTCAGCGAATCCATTACTTCTTTTGTTACATCATCAATGCGCAGCAGGAAACGTACGGAAAGGGCGCCTCCGGGAATTTCCTGGGCAAACGATTTGGCATAGAATCCATCACGCAGGTAGTTGTTGTTAACAGTGCTCGCGCCTGCGATCACTCCATAACCGCAATGATGATTGGTAAACAGGAGGCCCTGGTTACTGACAATTTCACCGGTACAACCGTTTCCAAAAATGACTATGGCGTCTTTGATCGATGCTTTATTAACGCTGTACAACTGCTCTTTCGATAACTTAAGGCCTTTTTTTACCATGTCGCTGTACACCTGCTGGCCCAGCAGCATGGGCAACCACATTCCTTCATCGGCTGCGGCCTTAAAAAGAAAGCTTATACTCAGTACCAGGGTGAAGAATAATTTTCTCATATTCATATATTTTAATGCAGGGCAAACCTACTTAAAAAAGGGAGGCTGTAACCAAGCGGGATAATTGTTTTATTGTATTTTACCAACTTATTGAAGCCTATGAGATTTTTACGATTTGCTCCGTTGCTTGCCATTTTCCTTATGCTGGATAGTTGCCGCAAAAAAGATAACCATGCTCCAACACCGGATCCTGTAGTGATTCAGCCTCCCGCACCTTTCGGTCCTTACGTAGTGGGATACTTTCCTTCTTACAGGAGCATTGCAGACGTGCCGGATGTAAAATTCAGAATGTGTAACGTGGTGAACTACGCTTTTTTCAGTGTGAACAGCGCCCACGAACTGAGTGTTCCCGCCACGGGTTCATCTCCGGCAGCGGTGATCACCAAAGCCAAAGCGGCTGGAGCAAAGGTTTTTATGAGCATTAATGACGGTGCGGGAGACGGCAAGACCAACTTTAAAAATATGGCCTCATCTGCTACAGGCCGTCATCATTTTGTGACCAACGTTATGTCGAAAGTGCGCCAGTATGGTTTTGACGGCGTGGATGTGGATTGGGAATTTCCTTCTACTACCGATGGCAGCGATGCCACGTTTACCCTGTTGATGAAAGAACTGTCCGACTCCCTGCACCGTGACCGGAAATATTACCTGACGGCAGCGATTACAGCCGGAAAATATGCAGGTGGCATCCGCGATGCGGTGCGCAATGAACTGTTTGCTTATGTTGATTTTTTTAACATCATGGCCTATGATGATTTCAGTACCTCTGTACCCTACAAGCACCACAGCGATTATAACCTGGCCGTTACCTGTTTAAATTACTGGCTCATTACCCGCAGCATGCCCAAGGATAAGGCAGTTCTTGGTTTTCCAGCCTACGGCCGCCCCTCCGGCATTACACAAAGCGGAACCGTGCTGGCTTACAAGGACATCCTGGCGCGCGGTGGATCCTCACAGTCCGATTCCGCGGTAGTTACCGCTCCAAATTATGCAACCCCCTATACCATTTATTACAACGGCCAGCCTACCGTAAAAAAGAAAGCGATACTCGCTAAACAGCAGGCGAATGGAGTAATGATGTGGGAGAAATGGCATGATGCCATGGATGCCAACAGCCTGCTGAAAGCTGCCTGCGATACCATCGGCAAAAGTTATTAGATCTAACCGCAAAGGCGCAAAGTGTTAATCCTTCGCTATTACTCAGGGCATGCTTTGCGTCTTTGCGGTTAAATGTTTCTTCTTAAACAGGAATCATATTTGCTACTGTTTGGGAAGCAGCATACTTTATGAATTACATCGATATTTTGTTATGCCTGATCATACTTCTTTTTATATGGGCAGGCTGGAAGAAAGGATTTATTATCGGCGCACTGGATCTTGGATTACTGCTCATTACCCTTGCAACCGCGTTTTGGGGCTACCAATACGTTGGGTCTTTCCTGGAGCGGTTCGTCCAACTGGGCGCCTGGGAATTACCGGTTTCCTTCCTGCTGAGTTTTTTCATGGCAAGGATCCTGTTTGGATTTATCGTTAACCGCATTATTTATTCCGTTCCGGAACAAACGCATGGCCATGTTGCCAACCAGGCATTGGGTACCCTGCCCGGGTTTGTCAACGGACTGATATACGCAACCGTTATCTCCGCGCTGCTGCTGGCCTTGCCCATTGCAGATGGATTATCGGAATCTACCCGCAACAGCCAGATTGCCGGGAGAATGGCAGAAGGCGCCCAGTGGGTGGACCAGAAATTTTCTCCTGTATTTGACAGTGTGCGCAAAACAATGGGCCGCACCACGGTTGATAATGAATCTGATAAAACCGTTACACTTCATTATACTGTTAAAACGCCCAAGGTACGTCCCGACCTGGAAGCCGATATGCTGGTGCTTGTCAATGAAGAACGCGTTAAGCATGGGCTGAAACCGGTAAAGGCGGATCCGGAAATAACCGTTGTGGCCCGGGCTCATTCACGCGACATGTTCGCCCGTGGCTATTTTTCACACTATACACTGGAAGGCAAAGATCCGTTTGACCGTATGCGTGCCGGAGGAATCTCGTTCCGCGCAGCCGGTGAAAACCTGGCCCTGGCCCAAACCCTTCGCATGGCGCATACAGGGTTGATGAACTCTCCGGGGCACCGGGCTAATATTTTAAGTGCGAATTACGGCAGACTGGGCATCGGTGTTTTAGACGGTGGTGTGTATGGGTTGATGATCACACAGAACTTCAGGAATTAGACTATTTAATATTTAAGATTTAATATTTGTGGTCGTTTATAAAACGGGTTTTCCTGTGTATCGTATTTGCGTAAGCATAACCGAACAAGAAAACGGCCCCCATCTTAAATATTAAATAATAAATAAATCTAAAATCTCAAATCGTCTTGTTCAGCGTCTTCCACAAAAGATCTTTCAGTTCCCTGATGTTGCGGTTGGTGAGGGATGAAATGAAAATGTGCGGAATGTCTTTGGGCAGCTCTGCTTCAATGGCCGATTTTAATTCCTCATCGAGCATGTCGCTTTTGGAAATGGCGATCAAAAAATCTTTTTGCATCAACTCAGGGTTGTATTGCTCCAGCTCACTCCGCAAAATCTCAAATTCTTTTTTATGATCCTTGCTGTCTGCGGGTAATAAATACAGCAGGATGGAATTGCGTTCAATGTGTCGCAGGAATCGGTGGCCGAGGCCTTTTCCTTCTGCCGCCCCTTCGATGATACCGGGAAGATCGGCAATGCAAAAACTTTTTCCGTCGCGGTACTCAACCATGCCAAGGTTGGGCGTGATGGTGGTAAATGCATAATCGGCAATTTTAGGTTTGGCCGATGTCAATACCGACAACAGGGTTGATTTACCGGCATTGGGAAATCCTACAAGTCCCACATCAGCCAGGACTTTTAATTCCAGTATTTTCCAACCTTCCAAACCGGGGAGCCCGGGCTGGGCATGTTCCGGTGCCTGGTTGGTTGGCGTTTTAAAATTGGTATTACCCAATCCACCTTTCCCGCCGGGAACCCATATGCGCTCTTCACCATCGGTCAGGATCTCCAGTTCTTTTTCGCCGGTCTCCTCATCGCGGGCGATGGTTCCGAGGGGAACTTCCAGTATAATATCTTTCCCGTTGCGGCCCGTGCGGTTGTTATCGCTGCCTCTTTCACCGTCTTCAGCCAGAACATTTTTATGATACCGGAGATGCAGCAGGGTCCATACGTTGCGGTTGCCCCGTAAGATTATATGGCCGCCCCTGCCGCCATCACCTCCATCAGGACCACCCATGGCCGTCAGCTTATCCCTGCGGAAGTGCTTGATGCCCGCACCGCCATGGCCGCTTTTACAAAAAACTCTTATCTGGTCTACGAAGTTGCTCTTCTCCAAAGGTATTGTTTTGCTACCTGCAAAGATATTGCGCCGGCATCCAACAGCATGAAGCTATTATGATCCGGCCGCTTTGCCTCCCTTATAATCCTTGGTGTAGCCGCGCGGAAATGGCGTCCTTACCGACGGTGCAAATTTTCGAAACCGGTATAGATATAATCAAAAATAAAACGTCCCGCTGTACAGCAGGACGTTGTCAGAGGGATCAGGTTGGTCTACTGGACCACGACCTTCTGTGTGAACACAGACTGGTTGTCGCGGTCAAAAACTTTTACCATATAAATTCCTTTCGCATTGCTTTCTTTCAGGTGAAAGGTCTGCGTCTGGTCTTCGGTTGCGATGTTGATTCTTTTTTGCTGTACGCTGCGTCCCAGTACATCGGTCAGTTCTACGATGTAATCTCCTTTGGGCACTTTGTTGAATTGAACAAGAATCCTGTTTTCGGTAACCGGGTTGGGGAAAACCGAGATCAGTTTTGCAAAGCGGTCGTCAGGGCGGCCCGGCAGTGCCATTTCACTCGTTGCATTTGTTTTGCGGCGACCGAGGTAATTGCTGTTGGCCAGGTCGGAACTGCGGTAAATTCCATTGGATGCGGCATAAGGAGAAGCGCTCCAGTTGTGGGCATTGATGGTGAAATAAGAAGATCCGTCGACTGCGCTGCTGACCAGCAAAGCACCATCGGCATCCACCACTGCACCGTTCACGGTGAAGTTGGCCGGTAACCCGGTAATGCTGCCCAGGTGTTTGGCAACTTTTGTATCAGTGTTGACACTGAATACATGGTTGCGTGCAGAAATAATATACAGGTTGCCGTTATCATCGGCAATCATATCTCCACCAAAAGAACTGCAGCGGTTATGAATGGAAATACCATTATTGGAGGCATCATCAACCAGTGCACCAAGCTGTTCGATCTTTGGTTTTTTACCGGTTGAAAATTTTACAAAGCTGTTCCCGTCATTGGTTATCGCATAGCCAAATCCATCGGGTGCGATCACCATACGGGTTACAATTTTTGCTTCATCATTATGCATATTACCCAGCTTTGTTAGTGATTCGCCGGTAACATAATAGAGCTTCATTGTTTTAAGGTCAATGTACCGCAGCTGGTCAACGAACATCGGCGTAAAATAAAGACGCTCGTGTTTTTTATCGTAAGCCACAGCCGCTACACCGGTACTGAAAGGCATTTGAAGAAGGTTACCATACTGCGCATCTGCTTTTGGTGCAAGTTCTTTTTTACTGACCGCATCATACGCTACGGCCTTTGCATCCGACCCGTTTAACAACACCGGGCTGTATTCACCGGTTTGAAGGTCCAGTTTGCGTAATGCATTCCAACCGGCACCATCTTTTGTAAGATCCGTAATGGCAAAAGCAAAGCGATCTTTTTGTGCATGCAGGCCTGTGAAGGCGGTAAAGGAAAAAGCGGAAAGTAATAAGGCTGCGGGTAAAGCTCTTCTCATAATGATTGATTTTGCTGATGATCAGGAAATTTAAATTACAAAATTTTAGCGCCACCATTTAAAATTTCTCACTGCCGGGCTCAGCTTTTTTTAAAAGGTTTATAATCAACACTGAAAACCGGTTTCTGTGTCCTTTCTTCGCGAAGGGGTTCACAAGGGCGCAGGGTATCATAGCATTGTTGGGGTAAAGCCTGGTATAGCCTTGTGCCTTCCGTTTTCCAGGCCATCATTTCATCCGGCACTTCTTTAATGATGCGCGCCGGGTTGCCCGCTACAAGGGAACGGGCGGGTATTTTTTCACCCTGCCTGATAAATGCAAGTGCGCCCACGATACATTCGTCACCGAGTTCCACATCATCCATGACCACGGCATTCATTCCAACGAGGCAGTTGCGTCCAACTACAGCACCATGAATGATTGCCCCGTGCCCGATATGTGCCCCTTCCTTCAGCAGAACGGTTACACCGGGAAACATATGCACGGTACAATTCTCCTGCACATTGCAGCCGTCTTCAATAATGATCTTTCCCCAATCACCACGCAGCGCGGCACCCGGTCCAATGTATACGTCCTTACCGATGATCACCTGCCCGGTAACGGCTGCCCCCGGATGAATAAAAGAAGATTCGTGTGCAACGGGCCTGATGCCATTGAATTCGTAGAACGCCATTGCTTAAAACTAGTTTAAATGCAACTGCAAAAACGCAAAGGTTACCTTCTTTACGACTTTGCGGTTAAAAGAATTATCAGCTATTGGCCTTCTGTCTGTATTTCCTGTTTAATCCGCGTATTACCCGTACAAAAAGAAAGACAACCAGGGCTGTTCCGCCGAGGCCTACAAGAGCAGCAGCAACATCGGAACCGCCACAGGAAAGATTGCATGAAAGCATGGCGATGAGCATCAGCAAGCCTAAAGCCACAAGAACGGAAAGAATAATCAAGGCCGCTTTTTCACCTTTCGTTCCATCACGATATAGCTTCCGCAGGGTCTGTACATTGTCAATCATTTTTTTGCGCAAGTTCTTTACGGAAAGTTTTTTCTCTTTCTTTTCCCTGGCTGGTTTTTCAATCGTTACACTGGCCGCAGCACCGGTAACATTCACGGTTTCAAAAGCAGGCAATACGTACCGTGCGTTATTGGCGCCGATGAGCAGCATGAAGAAAGTGGAACAAACGAGCAGGCTGTCAAATGTTTTGCGGACAACATAAAAACTGCGGTAGCGTGAACGGTCGGCTGCGTAGGGATACAAAACAAATGCGTAAATACTTATTGCTGCAGGCAGGTAAAATAAGTTGAATGGAATGTGATAGCCCATTTCCTCAAACAGGTCGCCCATGGACATGGCAAGAATATGCAGCAGCACAATGCAGGTTACAATGATGATGCGTGCCGGCCCTGTGTGGCGGCTTGCCCAGAATGAAATCTGTCTCATGGAAATTGTTTTGGTGGGAAGAAATTATGATTATTAGAGAAAACTACCAACTGAACTTGGCGTCTTTGCGGTTAAAAGGCAACCGCAAAGACGCAAAGTGTTTTGCTTATTTCTTTTTCACGACCAGATATACCAGATAAAGTCCAACCAATAAAAGAACCAGCTTCCCCTGCCAACTGAATTCAGTAACCTCGTTTACGGACCAGGCTTCCAGTAAAAGCGCGGGTATCTTCCCGAGGGTGCTTGCCATCAAAAAAACAATGGGTGATACTTTTCCGATGGCAGCCGCCAGCGTTACCAATCCCGAAGGCACAAAAGGAATAAGCCGCAGCGAAAAAATAAGATAGAAAGCCCTGTTTCCTTCTGCTGTGATCAGCGACTGGATTTTTGGATATTTCTCCAGTCCTTTCCCTGCTTTATGCCGGAAACCTTTCCGGTACAGGTAAAAAGCAACAAAAGCACCGATGGCTTCACCGGCAATGGATACCATCGTTCCTTTCCAGAATCCAAAAAAGAGGATGTTGGCAGCGGTAATAAAAACACTGGGTACTACGCCCAGCACGGCAATCAGGATCGAGATCAACAGGCTGCTCCACAGCGCAAGGTGTGGATGCTCACGAAAAAAAGAAAGGATCAGGTCTTGCACCGCCCGAAACTAATGTAAAGCAGGTAGAACAGAAGAACAAGGAACAAGGAACTCCCAATTTTTAAGGTAGGGAAATGTTCAATGCTCAATTCACAATGCTCAATGCGTCAGTTTAGCATACGTAAAGTGCTTCGCTTTCTTTTTTGCGTCTTTGAGGTTGCCTTTCCTTCTTATCTAGAAGCTTTTCTTTACATCACTGTTTTCCTTCCAATTGATCTGGTCCAGGATGAATGCCATTTTCAGGGCTTCGATCTTCTGGCGCTCGTAGCGTCCGGATTCACCACCGTGACCGGCACCCATGTTTACTTTGAACAAAACAGGATTATTGCCGGTGTTATGCTCGCGCACTTTTGCTACCCATTTGGCAGGAGAAAAATAAGGCACCTGTGTATCATTCAATCCGCCTGTTGCAAGAATGGCAGGATAGGCAGCTCTTTTTACGTTATCCAGTGGTGACCAGCTCATCATGTATTCATAATATTCGGGTTTATTCGGATCACCCCACTCATCGTATTCGAGTGTGGTAAGCGGCAGGCTGGAATCAAACATGTCTGTGATTACATCCATCCAGGGCACTTCCGCAATGATACCGCGGAACAACTCAGGACGCATATTAACAACAGCGCCCATCAGCATACCGCCGGCCGAACCTCCATTGGCAAACAGCCGGTCCGGAGACGTATACTTCTGGTCCACGAGGTGTTGTGCCACATCAATAAAATCGGTGAATGTATTTTTTTTGTTCAGCAGCTTCCCGCTTTCATACCATGTTCTTCCGAGGTCGGAGCCGCCGCGGATCTGGGGCTTTGCGTAAATGAACCCCCGGTCGAGCAGGGAGATCACCGAAGAATTGAAATTGGGATCTGAGTTAGAGCCGTACGAACCATAGCTGTAGATCAGCATCGGGTTGCTGCCGTCTTTTTTCAGGGCACCTTTTTTATACGCCAGCGAAACGGGTACCATGGTGCCATCGGTAGCTTTCACCCAGATCCGTGTGGTTTCATATTTCGAAGCATCATATCCACCACCTACTTTTTGCTGCTTCAATAATTTTTTTGCTTTTGTAGCCAGGTTGTAGCTGTACTGGCTGGCCGGTGTGGTGATGGTCATGAATGAATAGCGGATGCTGTCCAGGTTATATTCATCGGTAGGGGTAGTAAAATTCGCCAGGTAGGCGGAAGCACCGAAATCAAGTGTGTGCGATTTGCCCGTTTTCCGGTTGATGACTTTAATGGTATTCAGCCCGTTGACCTTGGACTGCACCACGTAAAAGTTTTTAAGCACCTGGACGTTCTGCAGTAACCCGGAAGCATCATGTGCAATAAGGTCTTTCCATTGGGCAACACCCGGGTTAGGGATGGGAGCCGTTACCAATTTAAAATTCTTGGCTTCATGATTCGTCATGATGTGAAAAACATTGCCTTCATTATAGCTCACCGAGTACAGCACATCTTTCATTCGTGGCTGTATGAGTACCGGCATCGCTTTCGGGTTGCGGCCTTCGAGGTAGCGCACTTCCGAATTCATGGTGCTGCGCGTGCTGATAAAAAGAAACCGGTTATCACGGGAAGCTGACAGGCCAACCGTATAAGTGCTGTCTTTCTCCGAATAAATCTCTTCATCCCCTGCAGGGTCGGTACCCAGTACGTGCCGCATCACGCGGTAGGGGCGCACAGCAGGATCATTCAGTATATAGTAAAACGTTTTTCCATCTGCGGCCCATGCTATGGAAGAAGAAGCATTGGTAAGTTTATCGTTGTATAAAGTATTCTTCGTGAGATCCTTGAAATAAATGGTGGCACGGCGGTCGCCGAGCGTATCAACCGCATAGGCCAGCACGGTGTTATCCTGGTTGGCCGCATAATTATTCAATAAAAAAATCTGGTGGCCTTTGGCCATCTGGTTCACCGGCAGGATACTTTCTTCTTTGGCCGACATGGTTCCTTTGCGGCGGAAGTAGTTGGGATACTGGGCTCCTTCTTCAACACGCGAATAGTACCAGTATCCATTTTCCTTAAAGGGAAGCGATTGGTCTTTACCCGGAATACGTGAAACAAGTTCGTTGTATAAAGTTTTCTGTAATGCTTCCGTATGTTTCAGGTACGCTTCCGTGTATTTGTTTTCTTCGTTCAGGTGGCGGATCACATTGCTGTCCCGTTTATCATTCATCCAGTAATAATCATCCGTCCGCTGCCTGCCATGCTCCGTAAACGTTTTCGGTCCTTTCTTCGCTACAGGAGGCTGAGGTTTTTGTGCCATGGCGCTGAATGTACAACAGAGGAATAGTACGGCCAGTATGTATTTGAATTGCATAGAATGAAGTTTTAGAGGTGGACTAAGGTAAGGAATTAGGAATTGGGGATTTGGAATTAGGAGGAAAGGCAACCGCAAAGACGCAGAGCAATACCTTAATACCGTAATACCCCATTACCCCATACCTTTCTCCACTCCCGATTCCAAATTCCCAATTCCTAATTCCCAATTCCCGTTAAGTTTGCCAAATGAGCAGTATTCTTTTTGAACAATGGGGTTCAACCGCAGTGATCACACTAAACCGACCTGAAAAATATAACGCCTTCAACCGGGAAATGGCACTGCTGATGCAGGAAAAACTGGCTGCCTGCAGGGATGCCTCCATCCGGTGTGTGCTCATCACCGGAAGCGGAAAAGCATTCAGTGCGGGGCAGGACCTTGATGAAGTGGCGGACCCGAACGGACCGAAGGTATTCAGGATCCTTTCCGAGCATTACAATCCTATCATCCGCGCTATCCGCAAACTGGAGAAACCGGTGGTGGCGGCCGTAAATGGTGTGGCTGCCGGGGCCGGGGCCAACATAGCTCTTTGCTGTGATATTGTGGTCGCATCGAAATCTGCTTCGTTTATCCAGGCTTTCTCGAAAATCGGTTTGATCCCGGACAGCGGGGGAACCTATTTCCTTCCCCGCCTGATCGGATGGGCGAAGGCATCTGCCCTGACTATGTTGGGCGATAAGGTTCCGGCAGAGGAAGCAGAGCGCATAGGAATGATCTACAAATTTTTTCCTGATGAGCGTTTCGCGGAAGAATATAAAAAACTGGCGGATCACTTAGCCTCTATGCCTACTAAAGGATTGGCACTGACAAAACTGGCCTTGAATAATTCGTTTATCAGCAATTATGATGATCAATTGCATGATGAAGAGATCCTGCAGGAAAGGGCAGGCCGTACTAAAGATTATAAGGAGGGCGTCCAGGCTTTTCTTGAAAAACGTAACCCTGAATTTAAAGGCGAATAATGAAGGACCAGCAGGAGAAAGATCAGCTTGCACAACAGGTTGTTGAGCGCATGATGCGCGATGACCGTTTCAGCCAGTGGCTGGGCATTAATGTACTGGAAGTGCGCGAAGGGTACAGTCGTATACAAATGCAGCTCAGGGAAGAAATGCTGAATGGGTTTGGAATCATTCATGGCGGACTTGCATTTTCCCTTGCCGACAGCGCCTTTGCCTTTGCCTGTAATAACCGCAATAATCTTTCCGTTGCACTTGATACGTCCATCACCTTCAATAAAGCACTCAAGCCTGGGGACATTATTATTGCCGAAGCAAAAGAAGCACACAATGGTCGCAGCACGGGACTATACCTGATAACGGTAATGAACACCAACGGCGAGCAGGTTGCTTTTTTCAAAGGAACCTGTTTCAGAACCGGGAGGCCGTTGATGTAAGGCAACTTTGCACCTGCCGTTATAAATTAAGCCTTGCGAAACTTTGCGTCTTTGCGGTTGCCTTTATCTTTGGAGTTTACGATTGCCTTATGATTCATTTCCATTCGCTCAGGGTTAAAAAGGTGCAGCGCGAAACCGATGATTGCGTTTCCATCATTTTCGATGTCCCCCCGGAACTGAAAGAAGCTTTTCAATTCAGGCCCGGGCAAAGTCTTACCGTGCGTAAAGTGCTGAAAGGAGAAGAAGCCCGGCGGAATTATTCCATCTGCAGCGCACCAACGGATGGTGTGCTTCGTGTGGCGGTTAAAAAAGTGGTGGGCGGGGTTTTCTCTACCTGGGCCAATGATGAACTGAAGGCGGGCGAATCCATTGATGTAATGCCGCCTGTTGGAACCTTTCATACCGAGTTCAAACCTTCTCAAAAAAAATCATACGTAGCCTTTGCAGCCGGAAGCGGTATCACACCCGTTTTGTCGCTCATTAAAACGGCACTGATGACGGAACCTCAAAGCCGGTTCACACTTGTTTACGGAAACCGAACCAAGAACTCGATCATTTTCAAGGAAGAACTGGAAGCTTTGAAGGATAAATACATTGATCGCTTCCGCATCTATCATATCCTGAGCCGGGAGGTTACCGATGCCGAAGTGAACCGGGGACGGATTGACCGCGAAAAATGCGACCTGCTTTTTAACCGCCTGATCGACCTGCAGGGCACCGATGAATTTTTTATCTGCGGGCCGGAAGAAATGACCTTCTGCGTGCGCGATTATCTCCACGATAAAGGCATTACCCGCGACCGGATCCATTTCGAACTTTTTACCATTCCCGGCCAGAAAAAATCGGTGGTGCGTACCGAAGAAAAAGAAGTGCTGGAAACCGGTCCTGTAGCTAAAGTAACGGTGAAGCTGGATGGAATTGCCTTTGACTTTGATCTGTCCTACGGGGGCCGCAGTATTCTTGATGCGGCGCTTAGCCAGGGTGCCGATTTGCCTTTTGCCTGCAAAGGAGGTGTGTGCTGTACCTGCAAGGCACGCCTGATTGAAGGTTCGGTGCATATGGATGTAAACTGGGGGCTTGAAGACGATGAAGTGGCGCGCGGATTTATTTTAACCTGCCAATCGCACCCGCAAACAGGGCGGATCCTGGTGGATTTTGACGCCAAGTGATTGTGTTAAACCCTTTCCCCTCCACCGGTTGTTTTGTACATTTGTCCATAACGTTTTTGCTATGTCTGTACAGGAATTAGAGAAGATTTTCCAGGATAAGATTGATGCCGAGGTGCGTATTGAACCCCGTGACTGGATGCCGGAAAAATACCGCCAGACCCTGATCCGCCAGATCAGCCAGCACGCCCATAGTGAAATTGTAGGCATGCTGCCGGAAGGCAACTGGATTTCACGGGCTCCTTCATTGAAGCGGAAACAAATCCTGATCGCCAAGGTTCAGGATGAAGCAGGGCATGGATTATACCTTTATTCCGCTGCCGAAACGCTGGGCATCACCCGTGATGAAATGGTGGCACAACTCCACAGCGGTAAGGCCAAATACTCTTCCATCTTTAATTATCCAACACTTACGTGGGCCGATATGGGTGCCATTGGTTGGCTGGTTGATGGTGCGGCCATTATGAACCAGGTGCCGTTGTGCCGTGCATCGTACGGACCGTACAGCCGGGCAATGATCCGTGTTTGCAAGGAAGAAAGCTTTCACCAGCGGCAGGGATTTGAAACGCTGCTGGTGCTCAGTAAGGGAAACGATGAACAAAAAGCAATGGTGCAGGATGCCATCGACCGTTGGTGGTGGCCCAGCATGATGATGTTTGGTCCGCACGACAGCGACAGTATGCACAGTGAGCAAAGTATGAAATGGAAGATCAAGCGTTTCAGCAACGATGAATTGCGCCAGCGCTTTGTGGATATGATTGCCGAGCAGGTAAAACTGCTGGGCATGACCCTTCCCGATCCGGATCTGGAATGGAACGAGGAGCGTGGTCATTATGATTTTGGAAAGATCAACTGGGATGAGTTCTGGGCAGTAGTGGCCGGCAACGGTCCGTGCAACAAGCAGCGCCTTGATGCCCGCAAGAAATCATGGGATGATGGCGCCTGGGTGCGCGAGGCAGCAACAGCGCATGCGGAAAAACGTAAAACGCGCAGTGCAAAAGCAGCATAGGAAGGAATGTGAGTAGTGAGTGGTGAGTGGTGAGTTAGGGGCGTTGATTGTGGGCGTTTTATTACTGTTTCAGCCATTCATCACCGGATATTTAATATTGAATATTTAATATTGGTTGCACTCAGGTGAAGGGATGATTTGTAAGAACCTCACTCTCCATTCACCATTAATCACTCACCAAAAAAACAAGCATGAAACTTTTTCATAAATATTATTACGGTGATATTCCGGGTGAAAATCTCGGCGGAGGAAAAAGCGATTCATCCAAAGAATGGCCGCTGTGGGAAGTGTTCATCCGCAGCAAGCAGGGACTGGATCACAAGCATGTGGGTTCGCTTCATGCAGCCGATGCACAAATGGCCATTGAAAATGCCCGTGACGTATACACGCGCCGCCAGGAAGGCGTTTCCATCTGGGTCGTTGAATCCCGTTTCATTCATGCTTCCAATCCCGACGACGCCGAAAGCTTCTACGAACCTGCCAATGATAAGGTGTACCGGCATCCGACGTTTTATGATCTGCCGGATGAGTTAACGCACATGTAGGTGGGGGATTTTCCCCGGGGCGAGGGGTATTTTCTGGGGGAATGGGAATTAGGAATTGGGAATTTGGGATGGAGGTTGATATGTTGATATGTTAATATGTTGATACGTACATCCTCTTTCAACTTAATCCCATGTTTGAAAAAGGATATCAGAGCTTTACAAAGCTGGAAGTCTGGAAAAAGGCGAGAGTTCTTAAAAATGCAATTGCTGAATTGGTAAAAATATTTCCTGCGGATGAAAAGTACAGGTTAAGTGATCAGCTAATCAGGTCTGTTAGGTCAATAAATACAAACATTGCTGAATGACATGGCCGGTATACTTTTAAAGACCAACTACACTTCTGCATTATTGCACGGGGATCCTTAAGCGAAACATACAATCACTTGATTGATGCATATGATGAGAATTATCTCACAAAAGAAAAGTTTCTCGAAATAAAATATAGAATCACAGAAGTAGAAGGATTGCTAAATGGCTACATTGGATTTTTAAGAAGAAATATCAAGTAAATGAGCACGCAACATATCAACATATCAACATATCAACTTTTCCCCTACACCCTTCACCTCGCCGACAACTCCCTCATACTGGGGCAGCGGAACGCGGAGTGGTGCGGGCACGGGCCGGTGCTGGAACAGGATATAGCGATCACGAATATCTCGCTGGACCTGATTGGGCAGGCGCGTAATTTTTACCAGTATGCGGCTGAGGTGTACAATGGATTTTCGGAAGAAGAAAAATCCACCGCGGATAAATTTATTCCGAAGCCCTGGAAAAAATTTAATCGTGAACTGCAGGAAGACGACCTGGCCTTTCTGCGTGAAGAACGCCAGTACCTGAACCTGCTGATTACGGAATTACCGAAAGGTGATTGGGCACAAACCATTTTGAAGCAGTTCTTTTTTTCGGCATTCCAGTATTTACAATTTAGTGTCTTGCAGCAAAGCAGTGATGAACGGATCGCCGGCATTGCGGAAAAGTCAATAAAGGAAACCTCTTACCATTTACGCTGGAGCTCCGAATGGGTGATCAGGCTGGGTGATGGCACAGAAGAAAGTGCGCGCCGGATTCAGACTGCGGTAACCGAATTATGGCCCTTTACCGGTGAGCTGTTTCAAGCAACCGATTATGAAACAGGTGCTGCATCTGCCGGTGTTGATCCGCAGGTGCTTAAAGAAAGCTGGATGAAAAAAGTGGAAGATGTGTTCAGCGAAGCCCGTCTTACCATACCGAAAGCGGGATGGGCGCAAAGCGGAGGAAAAAAAGGCGTGCACACCGAGCACCTGGGTTATCTTTTATCGGAAATGCAATACCTGCAGCGAACTTATCCCAATGCCACATGGTAAGCGAATCAGAAATATGGAAGCTGCTGGAAGAGGTTAAGGACCCTGAAGTGCCCGTGCTATCCATAATTGATCTTGGTATTGTGCGCAAGGTTTCCTCCGGCCCGGAGGGAATTGAAATTATGATCACACCTACTTACTCAGGTTGCCCTGCCATGGATGTGATCTCCATGGATATCCGGCTTAAACTGATTGAAAAGGGACACCGCCAGGTTTCCGTCCGCCAGTCTCTTTCACCCGCCTGGACTACCGACTGGATGAGCGAGGCGGGGAAGAAAAAGCTGCAGGAATACGGTATCGCGCCGCCCAATCCAAAACAGCAATTCTGCCACGATGAAATGTTCCGTGAAGAATCCGTTTCCTGTCCACGCTGCCAGTCCTACTATACGGAAGTCATCAGCCAGTTCGGCTCTACCGCCTGCAAGGCTATGTACCGGTGCCTCCATTGCAAAGAGGCGTTTGATTATTTTAAATGCCACTAGGAAGGGAGAGAGCGGGAAACAGAGCGGGAGCGAAAGCCTTCTGTATAATCCGTGAAATCCGTGATCGACTTCGCAGTTCTGCCTTTCCTGCTTCAACATTTCTAATTCCTTGTTCCCCCGAAATAATCGGGCAGACTTATTTCGATAACTGTAAGCTCATGGCGCGTTAAGTATTCCAGGGTTAAAATTTAAAGCGATAGGACATTTTGCTGTTGTACAAAACATTCACCTGTATATAACTACATCGGGCAGTAGTACGGTGAGCAGGGATTTTTAGTGGTAATAAAGTAACACCTGCAACTCTTCGCCATCCGTGCAATATTCGAGGAGTAGATGATCCGCCGGGTAGGCCCAGATCCGGAACAGGTAAGGATTTCGAAGTCCTTGCGGCAGTGTAATCAGGATGGCCCCATCAACCGGAATAACAGCCATAACCATCCTTCCTTCCCTGCGGTAAACAATCTCAATGGGTTCATGATACATGTTCAACACGAGCGCTACGTGCCGTCTTTCGGATTGATAACTGCTGAAATCAATCACGTCAATTAAATCACTTGTAATAGTGCCGGTTACAGGATTCGCATCCTGCGCCTTTACGATGGTAAAAGAAAAAACCAGTAAAAGGGAAATCAACAGTTTCATGAGCAGCCGTTTTCGAACCCAGTATTAATTTACATTATTTTTTTCTATTATTTGTTAGGGTGCGCTCCGTTCGTTAAGTAATTGTGTAGAATGTTCGTTTGGCTGTACTGGTTGCCCTTTGCGTTACTTAGCAACTTTTCGGTTAAAATTTAACCGCAAAAGCGCAAAGCCGCGTTAAGTTGAGCATTGAGCATTGAAAATTGAAAATTAAACATTCTCCCCCTTCAACATTCCCTGTTCCTTGTTCCTTGTTCAATATTCCTTAGGTTTGCACGCCGTTTACCCGTGCCCTGAGCATTGAGTTTGCAGCAAAGAATCGTACGTATAAACTTTAAAATTTACAATTCTCATGTCCCTTATTGTGGTTGGTTCCATGGCCTTCGACGCTATTGAAACGCCTTTTGGCAAAAGTGATAAGATCATTGGTGGTGCAGCGACCTATATTGCCTGGAGCGCCAGCAACTTTACCCCCGTTAAACAAATTTCGGTGGTGGGCTACGATTTCCCCGAACAGGAACTGTCGGCCTTAAAAGCACGCGGTGTTGACCTGGAAGGCGTCCAGATCAAAAAAGATGAAAAGTCGTTTTTCTGGAGTGGCCGGTATCATATGGACATGAATACCCGCGACACGCTGGAAACCCAACTGAACGTACTGGAAAATTTCCAGCCAAAGGTTCCGCAGAGTTACCAGGATTGTGAGTTCCTGATGCTGGGAAACCTTGTGCCCGCCGTGCAGCTCGATGTGATCCGCCAGCTGAAGAACCGCCCGAAGCTTATTGTGATGGATACCATGAACTTCTGGATGGAAGTAGCCCTGGATGACCTGAAAAAAGTACTGAAAGAAGTGGATGTGCTGATGGTGAACGACAGTGAAGCCCGTGAGCTCAGTCATGAATACTCACTGGTAAAGGCGGCTAAAAAGATCATGAAAATGGGTCCGCAATACCTGATCATCAAAAAAGGCGAGCACGGTGCCCTGCTGTTCCATGAAGAAAATGTATTCTTTGCACCGGCCCTGCCGCTGGAAGACGTGTTTGATCCAACAGGAGCCGGCGATACATTTGCCGGTGGGTTTATCGGTCATATTGCCCGCACAAAGGATGTTTCTTTTGAGAACATGAAAACCGCCATTATCATCGGGTCGGCCATGGCTTCTTTCTGCGTGGAAAAATTCGGAACCGAGCGGCTGAAAGAAATTACCCGCGAAGACATCGACGATCGCCTGCAGCGCTTCCAGGAGCTGGTGAGTTTCGAGATTGAACTGGTATAGTGTAAAAAAGCAAATATGGAAAAGGCTGTTGTAAAATGCAGCCTTTTTCTGTTACACAGGCTTTCCACCGGCTGGGTTGGCTGTCTCCCGTGCTATAGTAGCTATAGCATAAGCACAAACCTTGTCTACATTCAGGCAGCTTTGGCGGAGGTAAAAAAATTTTATGGATTTATAAGAAAGATGCATCCAACCTGGAAAAACAGGTTATGAAAAAAATGCTTCTTCTTTCTGTTCTGTTCTTTAGCCTTACCGCTGCAGCCCAGGGCCAACAAAGGAAATCTTCAGTGAAAAAGGCGGTGCCCCGTGTAGTTGTCCAGGCACCTGCCGACCCAAAGAAACGGCCTGCTGTGAAGAAAAAATTACAAAAAAAGCATACTGGCAAACCCATTCCAAAAGTTAATTTGATCCGTTTTACACCCCCCAAAATAGTAAAAGATTCTTCCCGGTAATCTGACTATTCTTTAAATAGTTTTTTAAAATATTTTTTATAACGCTTTGGGCGGCCCGATGAAGAATAGCTCCAGGTAAGCGGGCCATTCTGCATGCGGAAGGATTCAACATGTACTTGTGTTGGCTTCCGGCTGGTTGGTGTCGGGTTTATATAGAATTCAATATTCCGGACCGTATCACCTTCAATAACCAACTCCCGGATGGAATAGAATTTCCCCGGCATCTGCAAATACAGTGTTGTATCCCCTTTGGTCCGTAATTCTTTCCATTGCGGGGTACTGTCTGTACGCACCCGCAGGTAATAGGGCTTATTGTTATCCATGGGATAATACCGTATCGAATCTTCCAGCCATGAGATGCCCAGCCTGTCCAGTTTTTGCAATACCTGCTCCCCGGTTAAACGGCTTTTAAAATTTTCACGAAAATAGATCTCGTTTTCACGGGGCTCGTGTTGAGCATGCCTTATTGCAGATGTCCGGCAAAAAGCGAAAATGCAAAGTGCCCCTGCACTCCAGGAAGCAATTTTTTGTACCGGAAGGCTCCATGTACGGGCCGGAACCAGGTAAACCAATGGAAGGATAGCCAAAGCCCACAAATCGGTTGGATCCTCCACCCGCCCCACAGGAATTCGTGCTTCATTTAATTTCATTAAAAGAGAGACCGATAAAGGTGATTTCCACCAGGTAAAGAATACCCCCGAAAATATAAAGGCTGCTTGTTTATGCCGGGTTAGCGTAGCAAGGAACAGCGGCAAAACAATTAATCCGGCAACATCCGATAACTTCCCGGTGAGCCAATTGGAATACTGGTATTTCAGGTACTGGTCGTTTATGATCAATACTACAAGACTGATCAGGAAGACCGGGTGCAGCAGGCAGTTGCGGGATTTCATAGAAGGAATTTACATTTTTTCATGTGATGATTCCGCCCGGGCGCACAACAGGCCGTTTATTATCTTGCAACCGGTAAAAATAATCTGAGCTTCAGGCAACTTTCTTTTCCCGGGCTGCATTTATAAACCGGAACGGATACCATGGAATTAAAGGAACTGCTGAAACAATGTGGCCAGAAAAGCCTGGCTGCGCAGAAATGCCTGTACGACCGGTTTTCTGTGCCGATGTTCCTTTTGTGCCGACGTTATGTGAAAGAGGATGAAACCGCCGAGGAAATGGTGATGAATGGTTTCCTGAAGTTCTTTCAATCCCTCGACCACTTTCGTTATATCAACGATGCGGCAACGGTTGGCATGCTGCGCAGAATCATGATCAATGAATGCCTGATGCAGTTGCGCAGCCATAATAGTTTCTTACTGGTAGCTTCTGATGAAATTCCTGAAACAGGACATGCAGATGATTTCCTGGACCGCATCAGTGCGGAAGAAATCTTCCGCGTCATTACCCTATTGCCGGTCGGTTACCGCACCGTGTTCAATTTGTTCGTGGTTGAAGAAATGTCGCACAGGGAAATTGCCGGTCTTTTAGGGATTTCAGAAGGCACCTCCAAATCACAGCTCAGTAAAGCGAAATCACTGCTGCAGCAAATGCTCATTCAAAAGAACGACGACCATGCCTACAGGAAAACAAAATGATATCAACGATCGTCTTTACAACCTGGACCATATACCGGAAGGTTTTGCCTTTTCGAAAGAGCGGGTGTGGCAAAATATAAAGGATAATGTTCCGGAAAAAAAGACGGGGAGGGTTTCCTGGCCTTTGGCAGCAGCAGCCGTGTTTATAATGATCCTTGCAGGAGCATTCTGGATGAAGGGTGATGACATGCCACATCCTGCAGTAAGAAAGAATACCGGTGAAAAGCTGGCTTTACAAAGAATAACATCGCCGGATAAACCACCGGTCAACACAATTGCCGGCAAGATACCTCTGAAACCCACCATGGCAGCAGATGAAAATACCAGGGTTGACAAAAATACCCTTATAGCGTCTGAAGCCGATGTGATTTACCCGGATACCGCTGTGGTAAATCCTGTTGTGGCAGATGCGCGAAAGGACAGCATCATTCAGAAGGCTGCACCTGTTCAACGCAAATATCCGGTTGCTCATATAAATGACCTGTACAAAGGACCTGGTCCGGGCGGGGTGCCTGCACAAAAGGTTTTAACAGTTTTCCGTCGAACAGAAACGGAAGCGCTGCCGGACCCGGAAGAAAAAGATACCATCTCTTTAAAGCAAAGAACAGTTTTTAGTTTCCTCGTGTCCCAAAAACAATAAGTATGAAAAGAATGGTTTTATTACTGGCTGTGCTCACAGCCGGAACGGTAACCTTTGCCCAGCGTACTATTTATTTACCGGGCCAGTCATCCACTGAAAATCTGTTCAACAACCCGCGTTTCAATAACTCCAATTACCGTTTTATTTTCCAGTTGGAGTCGGGCAACCAGATGGTGCTGGAATATTATCATGTGCGCCAGGCAATGAAATTACCGTCCATAGATTCATTGATCCGCGAGGTTTGGACAGCCCTCAGCCACTTTAAAGACAGCCTGCAGGATCCTTTGGCCAGCCGTCGTATCGATGTTATTTCCGGCCCGGCTATCATGATACGGATAACAAATTACCTGCAGCGGGCACCAGTTTACCGGGTAAAGGGCGAAGAGATCACGCAATTAAAAATTGAACACGATACCGTGCGGATCAGGATGTTCGCGGAAGATTTTACAAACCTTAGCAGGAACAACAGGAATTACGGCCTTCCCTATTTCATTACGTTTATTCTTAATAATGTGAACGGCCTTCCATCCTTAGCTAACGGCACCATACAACCGGTGGTGGAAAAAATGAAAGCAGATATCCAAACTCATATGAGTGAAGCCTTTAAACGCCAGCGCCGGATGCCTTTCGGAATTCATTATAATGTTCCCGAACAAAGACGTATTACACCCGAAAGAACCTTCAGGCGCATACATAATAATAAAGAGTTTATACCCTACATACAAACCGGCATTCAGTATATCAGGGGTTCGTGGGTACCTTCCGCCGGAGTAGGGTTCCAGTTAAAAAGTAAGACACACAATATGTTACCCATTACCGATTACTACCGGCTTTTCTGGGAACCCTATTTTGTATTCAACCGGAATGCTGAAAATAAAGTAGCCATGGGGCGAAATGACTTTGTAACCTTCAAATACACGAACACCCTGGTAAATTCAACAACAAACCGTTCTATAAATACAACCTTGAATTTTTCTGCTTCCTACCTCGTTCACAGCAGTGAAGGGTTATTCGAACCCAATACCTTTAAGTTCTCCCTGCCCGGATTACAATACCAGAATGTGCTCCTGGAGCCGGAGTTTATTTTCAATCAATGGTTTAAAAATTTCAGTCCTTCGCTAAAGCTGTGTGTTTATTTTGAGTGATGCCGGCATGCAAAAAGGTTATTTCTTCCGGACCAGGGCAACCACTTTCCTGAACACTTCTGTTTTCCCTTCCAGGTTGAACAGCCGGCTATGTATAATGTAATGTCCTTCCGGCAGTGCTGTACGGGTTTCACTTAATCCATCCCAGGTCCAGAAGCCGCCGGTTCCCAGCAGGTCGTTTTTTACCAGGTATCGTACGGGCCTGCCGGCTGCATTGTAAATAATGATGTTGGCAACATACCCACCTGCCGGAAGGTTATACTTTATCCGCAACACATCTTCCACCCCGTCATTGTCCGGTGAGATGGTGCTGGTTTCTGTTTCAATCACGGCACTTGACGGGACGCTTTCGCGGTTTTGAGAATTTCGATAACCGGGTGTGCCATAACCGGCAGTGGATGCTGCTGAATGCCAGTTGGAAGATTGACCGGAAGGACCCGCCGGGTCCAGCCTTTCCAGGGCTACGCCCTGCGGATCGGCAATAAGCGGGAAGTGCCAGTTGGCAGAATAGGCTACTTCGTCGATAATGGTTCCCTGCTGGTGCAACAGAACAACAGTGCCCTTATCATCAGCATAAGTTGGTAAAGAAGGCAGGATCATAATGGCGGAAGGATCGGAGAACAGGTAATGAAACTGCAGGGAAGAAAGGTTATCACATAACAGGAGGTAAGAACCCGGGAACAGGAGGAAAGGTTTTTCAGAAATCCGTTTCAGTGAGGAAGGCGTTCCGCTGCTGTTTCTGTTGGCAATATAAAGACTGCTGGCATCAATAATTTTATAGCTGCCGTTATACATTTCAATATAATCACCGGCACCAGTGGGCGGATCAAATAAAATTTCGTTGATCACGACATCTCCGGGTTTAACCGATTCGGGAAGGCCTGCTCTGGAGGCCGCCTGATTCCCTGTCTCATTGCCCACGCAATCTTTTAATCCTGTGGCTTTGATGGTATAAACTTTACGCGGTTCCATTGGAGTAAGCAACCTGATTTGTACCTGCTGGTAAAGTGGGGGCAGGGGAGTTGCAGACAGGATGGTTGGTCCTGTAAATTGATAATGCGCCAATGTAGATGCATCGGCGCTGTCCAGTGGTTCATTGAACATCAAAACCACGGTAACACTGTCGACACTATAGGTTCTTTCCAGGCGCGGGGGCTCCCGGTCGGGATTGGCCCCATGAACGGAATTTCGTTTTCCGGGTGTACCGCCCGATGGATCTTTACTGGCCTGCCAGGCCTCTTTGCCACCGCACGGATGTAAAGGATCCATAAGCTCAAGGCTCCAGCCTCCTTCTTCCTTAGCGGGGTTTCCGTACCAGGCTTTTTCATAGCGGATGGCATGAATGATCCGGTTTTGCGGAGAGCGCAACACCAGTTCTTCGCCTTCATTATCCAGGGAAGGAAAAGAACCCAGGCCCAGGACAGTTCCAAAAGATGCAAAAGCTGCTGTTTGTCCGGGACTACAGAGGATCACCGCGCTATCGGGCTTCAGTAAATAGGCAGCCTGGATGGTGGTAGTGGCGGTAGCATCCGACAACTTCCAGCCGGCCAGGTTTACGGGTACGGCCGATACATTACGCAACTCGATGTATTCCGCATTGGGCAGGGCAACCGGTGGGGACGGGTCGGGCATTACTTCGGTTATCAAAACGGAGAACCGTTCCGGCACCTGCCCGTTAGCAGGAAGCAGGCAGGGGAAAAGAACTATAAATAATAAAAGAATTTGGCTACCGGGCATACGGCAAAGTAGACCGTCTAACGGGCAAGGCCATGGGGAAATCAACAGGATATGGGAGAAAAAACCGGAAGTGAAAAAACTTTTTTTCTCCGGGAAGGCTCAGGATGCGGCAGGCTTTTGGTTTGCCTGGTGCTCAGCAATAAAAAGGGGGATGGTGGAAAACTGTTTGCATTTTTGTCAGAAATAGTTTTTAATTTACTGGAATTCCTGCCTGGTTAACTTCCTTTTAATTCCTCCCTACTTAATAATCCTTTATAAAGCTTGCTAAATGGAAGACAACATTCTTATCAGACTCACCAGCGAAAAAACCAAATGGGTCCGTGAATTCCTGCGCGATTTTCTCGGTCATGAGCCTTCCTCCGAAGAACGAAAATTATTTACAATCATGCATGGGCTCAGCGAAAGCAGGGTCTATTACAAAGGGCGTCTGGTCGCCAACGTCGAATTCGAAGTTTCGGATCTGACCATTGCATAAAAGCCCGGATCTACTGTACCAACTATTTAATGCGCGGCACATAACCATATAATTTGGTGGTGTATCTGTTTGTTTCTACATTCGCTGCGCAATGATTTTTAAGAAACATACCAAGCAATCCGCGAAACAGTTTTCCATTGGGGAATGTGCCTGATTGTGGTATGATCTAAAATAAATCCAGGCCTTCCCCATACGGGAAGGCTTTTTAATTTAAAACCATTTATATAAAATGAAAGTTGCTGTTGTTGGTGCTACCGGACTTGTTGGAACAAAAATGCTCCAGGTGCTTGACGAGCGAAGGTTCCCCGTTACCGAACTGATTCCCGTTGCCTCGGAGCGTTCCGTGGGAAAAAAGGTTGAATTCAAAGGAAAATCCTATTCCATTGTCAGTATGCAGGATGCCATACAGGCAAAGCCTGCAATCGCACTTTTTTCAGCCGGCGGCGGTACGTCGCTTGAATGGGCGCCCAAATTTGCAGATGCCGGTATAACGGTTATCGATAACTCTTCTGCCTGGCGCATGAATCCGGACAGGCCATTGGTTGTTCCGGAAGTAAACGCCCGCACACTGACAGCAGATGACCGGATCATTGCCAATCCCAACTGTTCCACCATCCAGATGGTTGTGGCGCTTCAGCCTTTGCACCAGAAATACAGGATTAAGCGCGTCGTGGTGTCTACCTACCAGAGTGTGACCGGTACGGGCAAAAAAGCTGTTGACCAGTTATTTAATGAACGTGAAGGACGCCAGGGTGAAATGGCGTACAAATATCCCATCGACCTCAATGCCATTCCGCAGATCGATGTGTTTTGCGAGAACGGGTATACAAAGGAAGAAATGAAGATGGTGAATGAAACAAAAAAGATCATGGGTGACCAATCCATCCGCGTTACCGCTACTACGGTGCGCATACCGGTAATGGGCGGGCACAGCGAAAGCGTGAACATTGAATTCGACCGTGAATTTGAGCTTGCTGAAATGAAGGCGTTGCTTTCTTCCAGCCCCGGTGTGGTGGTGCAGGATGAACCCGGGTCATCGGTTTACCCCATGCCCCTGTGGGCACACGAGCGGGATGAAGTATTTGTAGGGCGCATCCGCCGCGATGAATCGCAACCCAAAACCGTAAATATGTGGATCGTGAGCGATAACCTGCGCAAAGGTGCAGCCACCAATGCGGTGCAGATCGCGGAATACTTGATGGAGAAAGGCTTTGTAAAGTAAAGATTGACCGCAAAGTCTTTGCGCTTACTTGGCGTCTTTGCGTTAAAAAAATGACTGCAATTTCATGCGTTTTATTCCTCCACTTGCTATTCTTTACTTCCTGCTTTCAGGAACGCTTCATGCCCAGAAAGCACCCATTGAAAACCTCGTTTTTGAAGGAGCAGGAATACGCGGTATAGCTTTTTCGGGAGCGATCAGCGAACTGGAAGAACGAAAGATATTGCCGGGTATTAAACGGGTAGGCGGTACATCAGCGGGTGCCATTACCGCCTTGATGATTTCCCTTGGATATACAGCTGCTGAAATTGAGACGATAATCGGGCGAACAAATTTCAGAAAGTTCAATGACGGGAAATTCTTTTTTCCGGGTGGAGTAGCACGACTGCGAAATCATTTCGGATGGTACCAGGGCAGGAAGTTTGAGGCCTGGCTGGAAGAAATCATCCAGGCAAAAACCGGCCATAAGAACACCAGCTTTTGGGAATTGAAAGCATCAGGTTTTAAAGACCTGTACATTACCGGCACCAACCTGAATGACCAGAAACTCGTGGTGTTTTCTCATGAAACGTTTCCAGCCATGAAAGTGAAAGATGCCGTGCGCATTTCGGTGAGCATTCCCCTTTATTTCGAACCGCTTTTTATGAATGAAGAAGGAGTTATGATCACGAGACCAAAAGATAAAAAGCCACTGAAAGTAATGGTGGACGGCGGTTTCATTGCAAACTTTCCCATCCGGATATTTGACAGCAGCCGTTTTGCAGGAGGTACGAATAACGTTTTCATTCATAATACCGGCACCATTGGCTTCCGCATCGACCGTAAAGACCAGATCGAAAATGATCAGCAGGGCAAAGGACTGGTTTCACTCCCTGTAAACAACCTGGAACAATACATAGCCGCCTTCTACAACCTTGTTATTGAAAACCTGAACCGGCAGACACTGACACCCGAAGACTGGCAACGCACCGTATCTATTTCAGATGGTGCCATCGGGCCGAGAATACGGAAGCTGAAACGGGAAGAAATCAATGTGCTGGTGAACAACGGCCGTGAGGCAACGAGGAAGTTCCTGGACAGATGAGATTTATTTAAATGTAAGATTTAAGATTGAATATTTTCAGGCAGGAGCTCTCCCAAAATCTTAAATCTTAAATCTCAAATCTTCAATAGTACATCATACATCTTCAATCGTTTTATTTATAAACTTCAGCAGCGGTTGAATGGCTTCAAAGGCAGCAACGGTTTTTTTATGCAGCGTGGCTTTGGTAAGTTCTTCATCTTCCAGCCTTGTTTCGGCAATAAAACACTTGAGCCTGAGGTAGGGGGCGGCGGGATGATCTTTGTCGTATCCCTTGGGCATGGTGCTCAGGCTGACATCGGCGCCGCGGTATAAATCTTTGTAGGTTTTTTTAAATGCCTTGTCCGATAGAATACTTCCAAATTCCTCCCAGTTGTAATCAATTTCCTGCCGCATGTTTTTCAAAGAGGCTGCTTCGGGCATCCACATTCCACCGCCAACAAAAGACAATCCGGGCTCGAGGTGAAAATAATAACCGGCAAACGGCGCTTTGCGTCCGCCCTGTTTTATGGATGCGCCGAAGTTGGATTTATAGGGAGACTTATCCTTAGAAAAACGTACGTCGCGGTTGATCCGGAAAAGGCAGGTACGGGCGCTTTGACCGGCTACCAGTGGATCGGATTTTCCCAACGCATCAATAAGCAGTTGAATGAAGTTCTGAAAATCGATCCGGGCTGCTTCGTACTGTACACGGTGTGCATCAAACCACGGCTTGTTGTTGTTCTTTTTTAATCCTTTTAAAAATTTTAAAGTTTGCGGTTCAATCATCCGCAAAGGTAAATATTAAAGGCAACCGTAAAGGGGCAAGACATCTCAAGGATAGGGATTGGGAATCTGGAATTAGGAATTGGGAGTTACCTGGTTGATTTGTTGAAGGATGAAAGGTATTGAGGTATTGGGTATTGGGGTATTGGCGTTTCGTACGGTCCTATTCTCGTTCCGTTCTATGGGTTGATATGGTGATCATCTTTCGCTAAATCTACAGAGGACATGTACGTTGGCAGGTTTGATGCTGAACTGCTGACTGCAGATAGCCGACTGTGGTCTGTAGACTGTGATCAGTGGACAATAATTATCCAATGCCTCTCAACCTTAACCTCAACCTCAACCTCTCCCTACTTAATCCTCCCCCAATTCTCACCGCTTTTGATCCGGTACATGGTCATTTCACTGACATCATACTTCACCGCAAGTTGCTTGATGGTCATCCGGCGATTCTTGTTGTTGAGCATGTCCTTGATTCGGCGCACCTGGGACGCATTCAGCTTGAGTCCGGTTTCGCGGGTCGCCTGTTTTTTCTTGTAGGCAATTTTTGCAGGGCTTTTCTGCTGGTGCTGGATCATTTCTTCCAGGGTAGCCCAGCGAAGATTCTTTACCGAGTTATCCAGCTTATTGTGGTTGACATGAATGACGAATTTGTGCCGGGTAGAAGGACGCTTGATAAATAATTTGGCCAGCTCCCGGTGGATATACAGGGTGCCCTTATGACCGGGACGGTGGAGATTCAGGGTGCGGTAGCCCGTAGTGAGCGAGCCGTTCAGTAATTTTCCGTCTTCCGTTACATCTTCCCGGTAACTGGCAATGCGTCCGTTCGATGAAACTGCGTACCGGTTTCTGAGTTCCCTGCTTCCGCTAAATACCAACGGCTTCCATACTTCGCCGCTTATTTTTTTTATCATAGCTCACTTTTTTCGGTCTCTTCTGCTGAATTAAAACCGGATAAAATGAATAAAATTTTATGCCTGACTCACATTAGTCCCTATTTACCATTTTCAAAAACTGGTCTTCAGAGATAATCTTAACGGACGTTATTTTTTTTGCCTTTTCCAATTTGCTGCCGGCGTCTTCTCCCACCACCAGGTAATCGAGTTTGCTGCTTACCCCCGAAACGATCTTTCCGCCGTTTTGCTCTACCAGCTCTTCTGCTTCACTTCTTTTTAAACGTATAAGCGTGCCCGTGAACAGGAAGCTATGTCCGCCCAGCTTTCCATCGGAATGCTTTTCTTTCTTTGCATTGGTAAGGGAAAGTCCTAGTGATTCCAATTCCGCGAGCATGCGGATGTTGTCATCGTTTGCAAAGAACAACACAACGGATCCGGCTACCTTCGGACCAACATCTTCCAGTTTTTGTAGCGCTTCTTCATCAAAATTTTTGAGATCGAGTAAATGGTCCACAGCATTCGCCAGCGTTTTGGCCATCGTTTCACCTACATAACGGATACCCAAACCAAATAAAAGGCGGTGCATCGGTTGTTTCCTGGAATTGTCAATGGCCGTGCGCAGGTTGTCGACAGATTTTTTTCCGAAGCCTTCCATTTTTCCGATGGCGTCAAAATCCAGCCGGTATACCTGTGGAATGGATGTAAGAAGTCCGAGCTTATTGAATTTTTCAATGTTCGCCTCCCCCAGGCCCCGGATATCCATGGCATCTTTACTGGCGAAGTGGATCAGTTTTTCGAGCACCTGTGCAGGGCAGTTGATGTTGGTGCAGCGCCAGGCAGCCTCTTCCTCGGAACGATAAAGTTCATCGTTGCACGAAGGACAATGCGTTATAAACTTAATCGGTTGTTCATCACCGTTGCGAAGCTCATGAAGTGCTTTAACCACGTAAGGGATCACATCACCGGCGCGCTCCACCAAAACGGTGTCGCCTATGCGCAGGTCTTTTTCCCGGATCACATCTTCGTTAAATAAAGAGATAGACGTAACCGTTACACCACCTATATGCACGGGCTCTATTTTGGCGATCGGTCCAATGTTACCGGTACGGCCTACCTGGTATTCCACGCGCAGTAATTTGCTGGTAGCCTGCCGGGCTTTAAATTTATAAGCAATGGCCCAACGGGGGTGGTGCGTAGTCATTCCCATGCGGTCCTGGAGGTCAAAAGAGTTCACCTTGATCACCATTCCATCAATTTCGTAGGGAAGGTTATCGCGCTGTTCTTCAAATTCAAGGCAATAATCAATTACAGCCTGTATGCCTTTTAGCACTCGCTTTTCTTTATCGGGACTGCGGAACCCAAGCTCCCAGAGCATTTCAAGCGTTTGGGAATGCGCATTTAATTCCTGCCCGTCTTTTTCCGAAAGAGTATAATAGCTGATGTGGTAAGTAAAGGCTTCCAGTTTGCGACGACGAACTTCCAGTGGGTCCTTGATTCTCAGGGTTCCGGAAGCCGCATTGCGCGGATTGGCCAGCGGAGGAGTACCCTGTTCCGCCAATTGATCATTAAACGCCTTGAAATTATTTTTATTAATAAGAACCTCGCCACGCACCTCAACGGTCTGAAGCCCGTATTTTGAAAATTTTGCGGTGAGCGGAATGGTGCGGATCTGCCGGATGTTGGGGGTTATGTTATCGCCATAAACGCCATCGCCGCGGGTAGCGCCGCGCACCAGCTGGTCGTTTTCATATACCAGGGAAATGGAAGCACCGTCGAACTTCGGTTCAATGCAGTACTCGATTTCCGTTTCCCGGGTAAGCTCGCGCACCTTCCGGTCAAAATTTATGAGGTCCTCGCTATTGTATGAGTTGTCCAGTGAAAGCATAGGGACGAGGTGCTGCACGGTTGGAAAATCTTTGGTCAGTCCCTTCGCCACGCGTTGTGTTGGTGATTCCGGAACAATGAGATCGGGATTCTCTGTTTCCAGTGCTTCCAATGCTTTATAAAGACGGTCGTATTCGAAATCTGAAATAAGGGGATCGCTCAGAATGTAATAGCGGTATTCATGAAACCGCAGCACTTCGCGCAGTTCTTCAATGTCGTGGGGGGTGATGCGATCCAGTTTTTTTAAGATGGCTTCTGTACTTTTCTGGATTTGTTTGGCGGTATCGGTCATAGCAGGTGGAAAATTAGCGATAAAAGTTCCAACAGACCACCGCTGATGGATTACTGTTGAAGGAACCGGGAATGGGGAATTTGGAAGTGGGTGACAGGATTCGTGCTTTTAATGGTAGGGGTGTTAAAGGAGACACGGGACATTCCATATCTGACAGATATGGAATGTCGTGAGGACAGGCATTCCTGGTGAAAAAACCTTTTCCCTAGGCGAAGATCCTCAGGTTCTTCTTGCCCGGTCAGATTACATAGCTATAGATATGGAATAGAAAAATCCCGGCTGCCATTGAGGAACGAACCGGCTTTTCCAGTGAAAGAAACATATGGTAAGTTTTTTTCCTATAGGCGAGGTCAATGGAATATAGCTTTTTAAGACCTGGGAGGTCTTAAAAAAAGTTTCACCTGCAATGTGTTTTAAGTACATATTATCTATCTTTAGTGCAACAATTGCTTGATATGAAGAGAATGCTGCTTCTGTTTGTGGCCGCTATGGGCACTCTTGTCGTTAATGCCCAACTGCTTTCCTGGACACCCCCCTTCCCCAAAGAAGATGATCCTTCCCAGGCGTTGGTGATTACAACCGACGCTTCAAAAGGCAACCAGGGGCTCCTCAATTACACGCCCACTTCCGACGTATATGTGCACATAGGTGTGATCACCACACTCAGTACCAGTTCAACAGACTGGAGATATTCCCGGTTTACCTGGGCCAGCACCACAGCCGCCGCACAGGCAACCTACGCAGGCAACAATAAATGGCAGTTTACCATCAACGGCAGTCTCCGCAATTTTTTCGGCATCACCAATTCCGGCGAATCCATTCTTAAAATCGCCATCCTTTTCCGGAGCGGAAACGGTAACCGCAAGCAGGCCAACAGTGATGCAAGCGACATGTATATCCCGGTATACACTTCCGCCCTGGCCGTGCGCATCGACCAGCCCTTCACAGAACCCAAATACATACCCGCTCCGGAAACCCAGAATTATGCGGTGGGAACCACCATCCCTGTTACGGCCAATGCCAGTGCAGTTTCCAATATGAAACTGTACCATAATGGAACCATCATCGCATCCGGGACCAATGTGCAGACCCTGGGGGGTAATGTTACTTTTTCCGCTCTTGGCAACCAGCAGATCGTAGCCGAAGCGTCCACCGGGGCCACCACCCGCTACGATACAATGAACATATTTATTTCTCCCACCTCATCACCGGTAGCTGCGCTACCGGCAGAAGTAAAGGATGGTATCAACTACGAAGCCGGCAACACGGCGGTGACACTGGTGCTTCATGCCCCCGGCAAAAACAAAGTTTCGCTTATCGGGGATGTCAATAACTGGACAGAAGACCTGGCTTATATCCTGAATAAAACGCCGGATGGTAAAAAATTCTGGATCCGTTTAACAGGATTAACACCCGGAACCGAGTATGGTTTTCAATATAAGGTGGATGATACGATCCGGATAGCCGATCCCTATGCTGAAAAACTCCTGGACCAGGGGAATGATCCCTTTATCCCGGCGGCTACCTACCCCAACCTGAAACCTTACCCTGTTGGAAAGACCACGGGTATCGTATCCGTTTTTCAAACAGCGGCCCCCGCATATACCTGGAGCACTGCCGCATATACCCGCCCCGATAAAAGAGGCCTGATGATTTATGAGCTGCTGTTGCGCGATTTCCTGGCAGCACACGACTGGAAAACATTGAAAGATACCTTAAGCTACCTCAAAAGGCTGGGCGTGAATGCCATCGAAGTAATGCCTTTCAATGAGTTTGAAGGTAACATCAGCTGGGGCTATAACGGCTACCAGTATTTTGCGCCGGATAAATATTACGGTCCGAAAAACAACCTGAAGGAATTCATCGACTCCTGCCATAAGAACGGCATCGCCGTGATCATGGACATAGTTCTGAACCATACCTACGGTCCTTCACCGCTGGCCCAGTTGTATTGGGACCGCCAGAATAACCGACCGGCTACAAATAATCCCTGGTACAATGCCGTACAACCACACGCCTTTGGTTTTGGTGAGGATTTCAACCATGAAAGCGCCGATACAAAGACCTTCTTTAACCGCGTGCTCCAGCATTGGATTACAGAATATAAGATTGATGGATACCGTGTCGATTTTTCAAAAGGACTGACCCAGAAAGCCTCTACCAACGACGGAAATTTCTCGGCTTATGATGCCACCCGTATCGCCATTCTCAATGGTTATGCATCTGCCATCCGTGCTGTTGATCCTGCCAATATTATCATCCTCGAACATTTTGCAGATAACACGGAAGAAAAAGAATTATCGGATAACGGCTTTATGCTCTGGTCGAATGTATGGCACCAATACCAGGAAGCGGCCATGGGCTATACCGCAAATTCCAACTTTACCAATGGCGTGCATACCGCCCGCGGATGGACAAACCCGCACCTGGTAACCTTCATGGAAAGCCACGACGAAGAGCGCGTAACCTATAAAAGCCTAGCATACGGAAATGCAGCAGCCGGGTACAATATCCGGGATACGGCCATTGCGCTTCAGCGCATGGAACTCAATGCAGTTTTCCTGCTCGGCATTCCGGGTCCAAAGATGATCTGGCAGTTCGGTGAACTTGGATATGATTATTCACGCTGTTACCAGTCTACCAACGGGGAAGGAGGCGATTGCAACCGCAAGCTGGATCCGAAGCCGATCCGGTGGGATTATAAAGCCGATCCGCGCCGTGCGCATGTTTTCAATGTATACAGCGATCTCAATGCGCTCCGCCAGCACCCCTGGTACCGCGATGCGTTTATGAGCAACCGGGTTGAAACCAGCCTGGCCGGTGCGTTCAAATGGATAAAGATCACCACCGATACATCAAACATCATGGTGGTCGGAAACTTTGGCGTGACGCCCACATCCGGTATCGTTACTTTTCAGAGTGCCGGCAACTGGTACGATTACCTGAACCGGACCAACTATACCGCTACCGGTACTGCACAAACGATAAATCTCGGTCCCGGTGAGTTCCACGTATTCACCAACCGCAATGTGAGCGGGCTGGCCAACACCGGTGTTACCACCACTCCGTTTACCGGGTCAGACCTGGTTGCCAGCGTGTTTCCCAACCCGGCATCCAGCCGGTTCATCGTACAGGTAGACCTTCCGCAAAGCGGTACCGTGAATGTTGACGTACTCAATACACAGGGACAGTATATGACCAGCATCCATAGCGGTTTCCTTGCAAAGGGAAGTCACCGGCTGGATTACCATAAAGAGGGAATGAATCTTTCGGCAGGAAATTATTTTATCAGGGTCCGGACACGTACTTCAACCCGTATTGTAAAAGTTACCCTACAATAATTGCGTATGCAGAAACTCGTTCAACTTAAAACAGCTGCCTCCGAGAAGAACAGCCACCTCGAATACTTCAACATCGCGGTGTCGGTGGACTGTGTCATTTTCGGGTACGAAGACAAACAACTAAAGGTGCTGCTTATAAAATCGGACCTGGCGGAATTTGCCGGCAAGTGGTCACTATTGGGCGACCTGGTGCGGCCGGATGAAGACATTGAAGAAGCATCTTACCGTGTTCTGCGCGGGCGAACCGGTTTGCATGATGTATACCTCGAGCAGGTTTACACTTTTGGTGCCCTGGACCGTCACCCGTCGGGTCGTGTTATCTCCACTGCCTATTATTCGCTGGTAAATATCAAAAGCCATAAACTGCAGCTTACGGAGAATGACCTGCACTGGCACCCGGTGGGTGAATTGGGCAGCATGGCCTTTGATCATAAAAAGATCCTTGATACCTGCCTTCAGCGTTTGCGGGAAAAGGTAATGGAGCATCCCGTGATCTTTAACCTGCTGCCCGAAAAGTTCTCGCTTCGTGAGCTCCAGGATCTTTATGAAGCGATTCTGGGCATCAGCCTCGACAGAAGAAATTTTCGCAAGCGGATCACGTTAAAGAACTGGCTGGTAGACCTGAATGAAATGGAAGAAGATGTTCCCCACCGTCCCGGTAAATTGTACAAGTTAAAGACTGGATTGACCCGGAAGGGGCGTTCGAAAACGGAAAATGTGCGCATGGTTGTTTAAGCCTTTTTGTATTGCTGAAGGCTGTAGATCAAACACTAAAAAGGAAAAGAGCCTCAAAACGGAGAAAATCTTTGAAAAGATTAAAAATTAATTAAAATTGTGTCCCGGATACACATTAACGACTGCGTCTCTTTTTTAAATCACATATATAGTTTGCTTATGAACCTGAGAAAATTGCTTTACACAATTTGTTTGCCCCTGTTGTTACTGACCTCCCTGGCAGTACACGCACAGGACCGGACATTGACCGGGCGGGTAACAGATGCCGGAGGAAAAGGGATTCCCGGTGTAACGATTACCGTAAAAGGACAAACAAGAGCAACCACCACAACAGAGGATGGTTCCTTCTCTTTATCAGTTCCACAAAATTCAACAACACTGGTTGTCTCCTCCATAGGATTTATTTCACAGGAGCTGCCGATCTCGGGAAGTACATTCAACATTACCCTGCAAGGCAGCAATGCCGCGCTGAATGAAGTAGTGGTGATTGGTTACGGTACTTCACGCAGAAGAGACCTGACCGGTTCGGTAACGAGTGTTACAGCCAAAGACTTTGTAAAAGGTCCGATTACTTCGCCCGAGCAACTGATCGCCGGTAAAGTAGCAGGTGTGCAGATCACACCGAACAGCGGTGCGCCGGGTTCCGGCAGCCGGATCCGTATCCGGGCCGGTTCTACTTTATTCGCCAGCAATGATCCGTTGATTGTAGTGGACGGTGTGCCCCTGGAGAATGGCGGGATTGCCGGTTCTGCCAATGCACTCAACCTCATTAATCCCAACGATATCGAGAGCATGACCATCCTGAAAGATGCTTCTGCGGCCGCTATCTACGGAAACCGCGCTGCCAACGGCGTTATCCTGATCACTACTAAAAAAGGTTCAACCGGGGCGCTGAAGGTTAACTTCAACACCCTGAATTCTGTTTCGGTGAACAGGGGTAACATAGATGTACTGAGTGCTGAAGAATTCCGCACGCTGGTCAATGCCCGCGGCAACGCTTCGGACAGGGCGCTGCTGGGAACAGCCAACACCAACTGGCAGGAAGAGATCTTCCGTAAAGCCATCAGTACGGATAATAACATTTCCCTGAGCGGCGGTATCAAACGACTTCCTTACCGTTTCAATATCGGTTACCTCAACCAGGATGGTATCCTGCTGAGAAGTAACCTGAAACGTACGTCCCTGGCCCTTAACCTTTCGCCGAAGTTTTTTGACAACCACCTTGCCGTTAATGCAAATGGCCGGTATGCCAATTCAAAAAATTTCTTCGCCAATGAAGGCGCCATCGGTGCGGCTTTCTCCTTCGATCCGACCAAACCTGTTATGTCGGGCAAATCGGATTATGGCGGTTACTACCAGTGGCAGAATAATGGTGGCCTGAACGGGCTGGCGCCAAAGAATCCTTTGGGTTTGCTGAACCAGCGCGATGACCAGAGCAATGTGAACCGGTTTATCGGTAACCTGGCCCTCGATTACAGCCTGCATTTTTTGCCGGCGCTCCATGCCAACCTTAACCTGGGTATTGATAAAAGCCATGGAGAAGGAACCATTTTTGTTCCGGCCATTGCCGCATCCGATTCTACCCGTGGTGGTATTAACAACCAATACGAACAGGACAAAACCAATAAACTGTTTGAAGCCTTCCTGAGTTATGGTAAAGACCTTTCCTCCATCAGGAGCCGCATTGACGCGGTTGCCGGTTATTCTTACCAGGACTGGGAAACAAGAAGCCCGTCTTTTGATGACAGGAGTGCCAATAACAGGGTAATCACACCTGCAGGCCAGGCTTTCCAAACGCAGAATACACTCTTGTCCTTCTATGGCCGCGTGAACTATTCACTGATGAGCAAGTACCTGTTTACGGCTACACTTCGCCGTGACGGATCATCAAGATTCAGTGAGGCCAATCGCTGGGGTAATTTTCCTTCACTGGCCGCAGCATGGAATATCAAGGAAGAAGGATTCATTAAGAACAGCCAGGCGCTTTCAGCTTTAAAAGTTCGCTTTGGATGGGGTATTACCGGGCAGCAGGAAGTAGGATCCAACTATGCCTACCAGTCCAACTATTTTTATGGCGACAGCGCTGCGCAGTACCAGATGGGAAATAATTACTATGTGATTGCCCGTCCGCAGGCTTATGATGAGAGCCTGCAATGGGAAGAAACCGAATCCCGCAACTTAGGTGTTGATATCGGCTTTGCCAATAACAGGATCAATTTCATTTTCGATTATTACGACCGGGATACCCGCAACCTGCTTGCTATTGTACCGGCTCCTGCGGGAACGAATTTCAGTAACGAAATCCTTACCAACGTAGGATCTATAAAGAACAGGGGTTTTGAAGCAACACTGAATACCACGCCTGTTCGGAACCAGAATTTTACGCTGGACCTGAATTATAATATAACCTACATCACCCAGAACGATATCACTAAACTGCAATTGGTTACTGATCCTAATTACCTCGGTGCTGATGTTGGAAGTATTGGTATCAATGGTACCATTCAGAAACATACTGTTGGTTACCGGCCAAATACGTTTTTCCTGTACAAGCAGATCTATGATCCTTCCGGAAAGCCGATCGAAGGACTGTACGAAGACAAAAACCGCGATGGTATCATCAATGAGCTGGATAAGTACATGGGTAAGAACCCGGAGCCCAGAGTTTTCATGGGCTTTTCCGCCAATGCCACTTTATCCAAGGTGAGTGCGGGTTTCAGCATGCGTGCCAATTACGGTAACTATATGTACAACAACGTAAATTCAGGAAACGCTATTTACCAGGGCATTTCAACAGGGCAGAATTACCTGAACAATGCGCCCAGAGAAATCCTGAACTCCGGTTTTACACAAAGACAGTCATGGTCTGATTACTGGCTGGAGAATGCTTCCTTCCTGCGTATGGATAACGCTTACCTCAATTACAATGTGGGCAGTGTGGCGCATGGCAAAGCCAACCTCAGGCTTAGTTTCAACGTTCAGAATGTATTCGTGATCACGAAATACACCGGGCTTGATCCGGAGATCAGCGGAGGTATTGACGGCAGCATTTATCCACGCCCGAGAATGTTTGCCCTTGGTGCCAACCTTGACTTCTAAAATAACATCATTAACACAGCAAACTTGTCTATATGAATTGTATACGCATAACAATGGCCGTTCTGCTTTCAGCTACCCTGGTCGTTTCCTGTACAAAGGATCTGAACAGGACACCTGAAGCGGCACTGACCTCGGAAACCTTATTTCAAACAGAAGGGGGCTATCGCAGCTCTCTTGCCAAACTTTATGGCGGCCTTGCCCTTACCGGTAATTCCGGTCCGGCAGGTAGCGGTGACCTTCGTGGCATTGATGAAGGCTTTTCCTCCTATATCCGTAACTACTGGAACCTGCAGGAATTACCCACCGATGAAGCGGTAATAGGATGGAATGACGCCACCATTAAGGATTTCCACAACATGACGTGGAACTCGAGCGATGTATTTTTACGAGCTTTCTACAGCCGTATCTTCTTCCAGATCACACTGGCGAATGCTTTCATCCGCGAATCGGCTGATGAAAAGGTTTCTTCCAGGGGTATCAGCGGTGCCGATGCAGAAAAGGTTAAGGCTTACCAGGCAGAAGCAAGATTCCTGAGAGCATTGAGCTACTGGCACGCGCTTGACCTTTTTGGTAATACAACATTTGTTACCGAGAATGACGCAATCGGTGCCTTTATTCCAAAACAGGCAAGCAGGGCCGAGTTGTTTACCTATGTTGAGAATGAACTGAAAGCACTTGAAACATTGCTGCCGGCTCCCGGTGCCAACGAGTATGCACGCGCCGACAAAGCTGCTGTATGGATGGTGCTGGCCAATTTATACCTCAATGCAAAAGTGTATAACAACACGGAGCGCTATGCTGATGCAATGACCTATGCATCCAAAGTGATCACGGCAAATTACACACTGGAGCCAAATTATGCCAACCTGTTTAAAGCGGATAACCAGAATTCCAGGGAAGTGATCTTCGCCGTTGCATTTGATGGCACCAGGACACGCACCTGGGGCGGAACCACCTACCTGGTTCACGCACCTGTTGGCGGTGATATGAATGTGGGTGATTTTGCTATTGACTTTGGCTGGGGCGGTTTACGCACTACAAAAGCTTTTGTAAATAAATTCACGGATGTAACCGGTGCTACAGACAGGCGGGCGATGTTCCAGAGAGACGGACAGCGACTGGAAATTGATGATATCAGCGAGTTCCGTCACGGATACAGCATCCGCAAATGGAGCAACCGCACGTCAACAGGCGCCAACGGTTCCAACCTGACATGGGTGGATACGGATTTCCCGATGTTCCGGTTGGCAGAAGCGTACCTGATCTATGCGGAAGCAGCCCTGAGAGCTCCCGCCAGTGGATCTGCTGCGCAGGCACTCACCTATATCAATAACCTTCGCCAGAGAGCTTATGGCAATGCAACAGGGAATATTACCGCAGCGCAGTTAACGCTTGATTTTATACTGGATGAAAGAGCGAGGGAATTGCATTGGGAAGGAAAAAGGAGAACTGACCTGGTACGCTACAATCGTTTTACAACTTCAGATTACCTGTGGCCCTGGAAAGGTGGGGTGAAAGATGGAACAGGCGTAGGTGCGCACAGGAATATTTACCCGATCCCATCTGCTGAAATCAACACCAATCCTAACCTGGTTCAAAACCCCGGTTATTAATCCTCTTTAATTGTAAACAATGAAAAATAAAATCATAAACCTCTTTGTTTTCTTCTGTGCGGCACTGGTGATCTGGTCGTGTGAAAAGCAGGAAACTAAAATCTATTACGAGGGTGGTACCGCTCCCGTGTTATCGGCGAACAGAACCGGTACGGTTCCGCTTTCTTTTGCAAACCAGTCGCAGGAAGCCATCCGTTTTTCATGGACCAATCCTGATTACCGTTTTACCACAGGTCCCAGCTCACAAAATGTTTCTTACCAGTTAGAGATCGACAGCGCCGGTAAGAACTTTTCAAGCGCTAAAAAGAAAGTCATTACCATGAGTAATGATGTTAGCCTGACACTGACGCAAAATCAATTGAATGATTACCTGCTGAACCAGCTCGAGTTCAGAACCGGAGTGGTGCAGACCATTGAAGTAAGGGTTAAATCAAGCCTGGCCAACAATGCGGGTGTCATGTATTCCAATGCGATGCAGTATTCAGTTACTCCCTATGCTATTCCTCCGAAGGTAGCACCTCCCGCTTCCGGAAAATTGTTTATCGTAGGTAATGCTACTCCGGGCGGATGGAATAACCCCGTGCCTACACCGGCACAGGAATTTACAAGGGTTAGTCCAACCATGTTTACCATAACGTTGCCGCTTACGGGTGGTGGGTCTTACCTGCTGCTGCCGGTGAACGGAGACTGGGGAACAAAGTATGGTGGTATGGGTGCCAATAATACCAATGCAACGATGGAAGATGAATTCAAGCAGGGTGGAGGTGACCTGATTGCACCTGCTACCAGCGGTACCTATAAAATTGAAGTAAACTTCCAGACCGGTAAATTCAAGTTAACCAAATTGTAATCACCACTAATCTTAATTTATGAGATCTATAAAGAACTTAGTTTACCTGCTGGCTGGCGTGATCGCCCTGTTCACTTCGTGTGACAAGGCCGACGAGCTACGGATATTTGGAAGCGGAACGGCACCCGTGCTGAGCGCTTCGTCGATGTCGGTGGCACCACTGCCTGCCGACTCCAATAACGTAGCGCTTACGCTTACCTGGAGCAATCCAAAGCACTCGGCTGATTCTGCTTCTTACAAATACACCATCGAGATCGATTCTGCAGGAAAGAACTTTTCCAATCCTTTTACTAAAGTGGTAACCGGGGCAAGACAAGTTACTTTCACGGCAAAAGAACTCAACAACATACTGCTGGCAAAAGGTTATCCTTTTAATACGCCGGTAGATATGGATGTTCGTGTAACTTCTTCATACAGCAACAATAACGAAAGGCTTCCTTCCAACATCCTGAAGATCCGCATGACACCGTACAAGGTGCCGCCGAAAGTGGCGCTGCCTACAACCGGTAAACTCTTTATTGTTGGCGGTGCGACCGCGGGCGGCTGGAACAACCCTGTTCCTACTCCATCGCAGGAATTTGCCCGCATCGATGAAACAACCTTCGGCGGTATCTTCCAGTTAACCGGCGGACAGGAATACCTCTTGTTGCCTGCCAATGGCGACTGGAGCCAGAAGTATGCCGTAGACAATAATACCGTAGCCGGCCTCAATACAGGCGGCGACTTCAGGTTTTACACCAGCGGCGGACAGAATTTTCCTGGTCCTGCTACAACAGGTCTGTACAAGATCATGGTTGACTTCCAGAGCGGAAAGTTTACTGTAACGCCATTCACGCAAATGCACGGCATGCCCGCAAATTTATTTATAGTAGGTGATGCTACCGCAGGCGGATGGAACAACCCGGTTCCTGTACCATCACAGCAATTTACCAGGCTGAATTCTGCACAGTTTGAACTGACCCTGCCACTGGTATCGGGAAAGAATTACCTGCTGTTGCCTGAGAATGGCAACTGGGGTAAGAAATTCGGTGCGGTGAACAATGCGGCAACAGGTGTTAAAATGGGCGGACCATTTGCGCCGGAAGGCCAGGATATTCCCAGCCCCGACGTAAGCGGTAGTTATAAGATTACGGTTGACTTCCTGAGCAACACGTACAAGCTTGTAAAAATTTAATTTGATCAACAGGTTTTATAAAGCCATCCTGCCATTTGCGGGGTGGCTTTTTTATTTGTTTTAAATTCCACTTTCAAATCAACCTATGAGTAAGTTGTTGGCTTTCCTGGTTTTTTTTGCTGCCGGTACTTTTTCACTTTCAGCCCAGGAGCGTGGTTCAAAAAATCTTGTGTATGTAGATAAAGCAGGCGTGCTCCGTTATACGGCGAATAAAAAGGAAGCATCTTTTTTCGGTGTGAATTATACGGTTCCTTTTGCCTATGGTTACCGATCTCATACCGCACTCGGGCTGGATCTTGAAAAGGCCATTGATACCGATGTATATCATTTTGCCAGGCTCGGACTGGATGCGTTCCGCGTGCACGTATGGGATACGGAGATTACCGATTCAACAGGCAACCTGCTGGAGAACGAACACCTTCGCCTCTTTGATTACCTGGTTAAAAAACTGGAAGAACGAAACATCAAGATCTTTCTGACGCCACTGGCGTTCTGGGGTCCGGGTTACCCCGAACCGGATATTAAAACGGGAAGCTTTTCCAGCAAATGGAATAAGAGCCAGGTGCTGGTAACGGAAGAAGCCATCAAAGCGCAGGAGGCATACCTGAAGCAGTTACTGAAGCATGTAAATCCATACACCGGTTTAACCTATGGTGCCGATCCCATGATCATTGCCCTGGAGATCAACAACGAACCACACCACAGCGGGCCAAAGGCACAGGCGGCATCCTATATAGACCGCATGATAAAAGCGGTTAAGAGTACCGGTTGGAATAAGCCGGTATTTTACAATATCAGCGAATCGCCGAATTATGCCGAACCCGTGGCCAATGCAGCTATTGATGGAGTCAGTTTTCAATGGTATCCTACGGGTCTTGTGGCCAACCGTTCACTCAAAGGAAATTACCTGCCCCATGTAGACCGCTATCATATTCCTTTTGATACCATCAGGGCGTATAAAAACAAGGCAAGGATGGTGTATGAGTTTGATGCCGGCGACGTTTTTGAATCATACATGTACCCGGCCATGGCGCGCAGCTTCCGCACCGCCGGATTTCAATGGGCTACACAATTTGCTTATGACCCGTTGGCAACTGCCTATGCCAATACGGAGTACCAGACCCATTACCTGAACATCGCGTATACACCATCAAAAGCAATCAGCCTCATGATTGCGGGTGAAGTGTTCCGGAGGGTGCCGCGGGGAAAAAGTTATGGACAATACCCGAAGGATACGACCTTTGATGTGTTTCGTGTGAGCTATATGAATTCACTCAGTGAAATGAATGCTGCGGATAAATTTCTTTATTCTAATTCAACAGTCACGGTTCCGGTTAATGAAACAAAGCTGAAGCAGATTGCGGGTGTAGGCAGTTCGCCGGTGGTTCAATACAATGGAACGGGTGCGTATTTTTTGGACAAGATCAAAGACGGAATATGGCGGCTGGAAGTAATGCCGGATGCTTATCATGTACGCGATCCGTTTGAGCGGGCTTCACCGCGCAAAGAAGTTACACGCATTCAATACCAGACGAATGGTATGCGCATAAGGCTGAAAGAACTGGGAACTGATTTTCATATAACACAGGTAAGCGATGATGAACGATTTATGGTACACCCGCAAGGAGATTCATTCGATGTTTACCCGGGGACCTACATGGTAATGGCAAAGGGTACTCCTGTCCATCAATATATTTCGGGCGAACAGGCAGATTTTCGCGCGCCCCTACCGGTAACGAATGCAACTGTAATTGCCGGGCATTCTCCTTACCGCGAAGTAAGTTCCGGAAAAAGTTTGCCCTTGCATTTTACGATCCCGGGTTTGTATGGTGATTATACTGCATCGCTTGAAATCCGTAATACCTCCAACAAGTGGAAGACGGTGCCGTTGCAGAAAAGGGACAGCGGGAGATTCCAGGCGGAAATCCCGGCAGACATGATGACACCCGGGATGATCTCATACCGGCTGATCACAAAAAAGTTTGGGGGCTTTGCTGTTTTTCCGGGCGGTCATACCGGTGATCCGTACAGGTGGGATAATTATACCACCGAAACATGGGATACTTATGTGGCTGCACCCGGGGCACCGCTTTCTCTTTTCCATGCAGGCACCGACCGCAATAGTACATCCCTTTATAATCCCGATTGGAGACGAAATACCATCCAGTATATAACTACAGAGCAGGGCGCTTCTCAACTGGTGATGCAGGTGCAGATGGAACAGCCGGGGGCAGGACAGGTCATGGCCATGCAGTCATTTGCCGGTGAAAAGATTGCATCGAGAACCAGCGAGCTTTCTCTATTTGATGCACTCGTTGTGCGGGCCGGCGCGCAGCATAAAGGCGACCGGATCAGGGTGCGCCTTATTACAAATGATGCCGTAGCCTATGCCGCAGAGATCCTTCCGGATACCATGCTGTCCGATCATATTATTCCGCTGAATAACCTCGTGCCGGATTCATTTTTGTTGTTACCGCGCCCGTATCCGGGTTTTCAACCCATGCATTTCCAGGCTTCCGGCTATTCACCTTTACGGGTAGAAAATCTTGATAAGATCCAGGTTGTGTTTCTGCCGGGGCCGGGCCGGGAAGGAAAACCCTTCAGCGCCACACTTCAAAGTATTGAATTACGCAGAAGGAAATAGTTTTAGAAAGTTTAGGTTGAGGTTTAGGTTGAGTTTTAGGTTGAGGTTGAGGATTAGTACGAGCTTAGTTATAACATTTGGTTGCTAATAATCTTGTTACGGTCTGTAAGGACTTAAAATAAAAAAGTCAAAGGCGTAGCACGTATCAATTGTTACGATCAGCGATCAGCGATAAGCAATCAGCGGCTTCCTACTGTTTAAAAAACATTGCATTGGCTATCTGGCTTTGCGACCGCACGATCACCGAATAAACACCTGCAGGAAGCGTTCCTACATTGAAGTCCCAGGTATTGGTGCCCATTACTGCATTACGGGTAGTGCTGGTCATCAGCAACCCGGTGGCATTGTAAATGGATACCGTTACGGTTTCCTGTTTCGTTGACTGGAATACCGCATGAAGGACACTGGTAACCGGGTTAGGTGTGAGCACCAGGTTTGGTTGAACGCTTCCGGCAACGGATACCTTTTTACAGATCCTGGTGCGGCATCCTTCCCTTGTTTCCATAACGAGGCACACTTCATACAGTCCGGCTGATGAATAGGAATGACTGACCGCCTGCCCGGTGGCACTGGTGCCGTCTCCAAAACTCCAATGATAACTGATCACCTGGTCGTTTCCGGCAACAATGCCAAATCCTTTAAAGTTTATTGTTTTAGCACCGCTCAGCGAATCAACCATATAGCCGCCACAAACTTTTGCGGTACTGCGGATCTCCACATTACGGCAGCTTTGGGTAACGCATCCGCCGGCATACCACACTTTTACGCAGGCACGGTATACGCCCGGTCCCGGGTAAGCATGCGAAATGGTGAGCGCGGATGGAGGAAATGGATTGGGTAAATTGACACAGGTATCCCGGCCGTCCCCAAAAGTCCAGCAGATTTTTTCAGGTCTTCTGCCCGCCATGGGAACCGCTGAAAGATGACGAATAACGTTGCTGGAGTTATGGATCAATTCTAAAATTCCGGCATGACAGGTATCTGCAGGAGGTGGTACTGCTATTCCGATGGTCCGGCAATTTGTTTTTTCGCAGCCGCCCTCATATACGATACGCATGCATACATTGTAATTCCCGGGCTGTGCATAGGTATGGGTAACGGAGTATGGTCCGGTAAAGGTTGCAGGGTAATTGATACAAGTGTCCTTTCCGTCCCCGAATTGCCAGCAGATCTTTACCGGTTTTTTCGCTTTGTTATGCCAGGGAAAGGCGGTGAACTTCCGGGCGGCCGATATAGTTGTGGTTCCATCCACTGTAAATTCACCACGGCAACTATCGGCTGCCGGCGTAAATACCGTGCTGATGTTCCGGCACAGGGAAGCTTCGCATCCGCCCGCGTATTTGATCTTTACGCAAACATTATAATTGCCGGTTTGCTTGTATGCATGGGTAACAACATAATTATTACTGACTGCTGGATTATAATAAATGCAGGTATCGGTGCCGTCACCAAAGGTCCAGCAGATCCGTTCCGGTTTTTTTCCATTGTTGTGAAAAGGCTTTGCCAAGAAATGTTTGACAAGGGTGGAATTGGATACGGAACCGGTTTCAAATTCAGCGCGGCAACTGTCCGGGGCTCCGTGAATCGTTACCTGTTTACATTCCTGTCCTACCAGCACCGTATCATTTGCGGCTGTAAACCGGTAGATGCGTAGGCAGGCCTGGTAGGTTCCGGGGTTGTATTGATGTACGGCTCCACCCAGGGCATGTGTTTTTAATGCGGAAGTTCCATCTCCAAAAAACCAGATTGCTTTTTTCCCCGCGGTATCGGAAAGCACGGACGTATTGGTAAAGTTGACAAACCGGTTTGCTGAATAGGTAATCGTAAAACGGACAGTATCCATTGTTTGCGCCATTGCCGGTAAAGAACAAACAAGGGCAAGCAGGAAGCAGATTTTCCGCATAGAGGCTTTTTTTATAGATAATAAATAAGCGCAGCGTGCCGCTGCACAAATACTGTATTCACAAAAAAAAGGGCAGGATCAAACAGGAAATTATTGGAGAGGGGACGAGTAAATTGCTTTTTCCAGGGGACGGCCTGACATACAGACAGAAGAATCTCCTGTAAGTTTAATGATATGTTAAAGAAAATTTCAGAATAAATCAGGACACTTCACGCTGGTGGGTGATCACAAAATCAATGATCTCATCTAAAGGCGTGGAAATCCGTGCAATAGCATCCTGTATGTCTTCGCGGCTGACCTGTGCGGCGAAAGAAGCCGTCTTTAATTTCTTCTGTACGCTTTTTACATCCATGCCTTCATACCGGGCAGGACGAACGAGGGCGGAAGCATGAATAAATCCGGAGAGTTCGTCAAAAACATAGATCATTTTATCCATGGTTGTTTGCGGCTCCACGCCAAAATGCCGGGGTCCGTGGGAGGCAATGCATTGAATGATGGCGGGATCAATGTTCCGGCGCTCCAGTTCCTCAATTATGATGCGGCAGTGCTCTGATGGATATTTTTCCCAGTCGGCATCATGCAGCAAACCGGCGAGCCACCATTTATGAGACTCTTCCGAAGTTAACCCTTCCCGTTCCAGTGCCCAGGCTTTCATAACGGCACCTACCTGTTTCATATGCAGGCGCAGCTTTTCGTTGGGTACCCATTCTTCCAGGAAACGGAGGGCTTCGCTTTCAGAAAGTACATTGCCTTTATTTGCCGGATCGCCGAACGTGGTGCGGTTAAGGGGTTGAATTGCATCCATATGGCGAAAATAATAGAAAGGCAACCACAAAACCGTAGGATGATATTTAGGTAATTGGGTATTGGGGTATTTGCTTTCGTACAGTTCTATTCTCTTTTCGTTCTATGGGTTGATAGGTTGATACGTTGATATGTTGGATTCAGAACTGCCAACTGCTAACTGCAAACTGCTATCTGTGGACCGTGGACTGTGGACTACTTAATTCAACTTATTCAGCAATTGCAAATGCTTTTGCCGGTATCCGTTCGGATCGAATAGGGATGCACCGGAAGCCCAGGATTTAATGTCGGCCAGCGTTACTTTGCCTTTGTAATCAGAATTACGGACATGTAATCCCAGTGCAGCAAGGGAAGAAGCAAAGCGCATGTTCTCACTTGCCTGGTTAAACGCATGGCCTTCATCGTAAACATCCATCGTCAGCAGGTTGCTGGTGGATTGGGATGGATGTTTATAGCGGAAAAGAATCGTAAATGATGGATCGGTGCGGAAGGTGGAATTATTTTTAGGTTTGATCTCGTAGAGAGCGGTGATGGTTTGCCCGGCACCGATTTCTCCTGCATCGGCTGCATCATTATCAAAATCGCTGGCCTGCAGGCTGCGGTTCTCATAACCAATCAATCGGTATTGTTCCACGATTTCCGGGTTGAAGGTTACCTGCACTTTCACATCTTTGGCCACCGTAAGGAACTTGTTGTATTCCTGTACAAATACTTTATGCAGTTCCTCTTTTGAATCAAGGTACTCGTAATTGCCATTGCCTTTATTGGCGATCTGTTCCATCATGGCATCATTGTACGTGTCGCCAACCCCCAAAGTGGTCAGGAAAATGCCCTGGTCTCTTTTGCTTTTTACCAGCTTTACCAGTTCGTTTTTATCGGAGATGCCGATATTGAAATCGCCGTCTGTTCCGAGGATTACCCGGTTATTTCCATTCGTGATAAAATTAGCCGCGGCAATTTCATACGCTTTTTTGATGCCTGCTTCGCCATTGGTGCCCCCGCCGGAACCCAGTGCACGGATCTTATCCAAAATGAGTGTTTTCTGCGTACCCGGTGTTGAATTCAAAACAACCCGTTCACTGCCTGCATACGTGATGATGGCGATCCTGTCCTGTGGCCTCATTTGATTGGCAAAATCAATAAACCCCTGTTTTAAAAGTTCCAGCTTATCAGGGGAAGACATGGAGCCGGATACGTCGATCAGCAAAACAAAATTGGCTGCAGGATACGCTGCCCTGTCCACTGATTTTCCTTTGATACCGATGCGGATAAGTTTATGGGCATCGTTCCAGGGACACGCACTCACTTCTCCATTTACACCAATTGATTCATTATTGACCGGCTCGGGATAATTATAGGTGAAATAATTGAGGAATTCTTCGGTCCTGAAATATGTTTTATAGTTCTGGAGATCATTCCTTCCGTTCACGATCTTCCTCAGGGTAGTATAAGAGGCGCCATCAGCATCAATAGAAAATGTGGAAACGGACGAATCAGAAGTTTTGATAAAAGGATTTTCCAGGATGGCCCCAAACTGGGTGGGGGGTGTTATACTAACCGGGCCGCCGCTAAAGCCTATCCCGTTACTGGTACCAAACCCATCTTTCGTGCAGCTATAAATGGTGGCAACAAGTATGAACGCTAAAATAAAATGGATACATCTCATGGCAGGAGGTTTCCCTTTCTGACAAAGAATTGGTCAATACCATTGCATACGCCCGAAAAAATCATTTGTTTGTCCGGACGCTGCCTCTGTCTGTCAAGGCCTTCTAAGCAGGCATCCTGCCCTCAAAATCATAACAACTTTAAAAACCAGTCAAAATATTTATTGTAAATCAGCCTGTTATAAAGGGACCTTTAAAAATAGTCACTCATTTTTTTGGGTTGGATAGGAGTAAGAGCCTATTTTTGCGCTCCCAAAATCAGCCCCGGTTGATGGCGGAACAGCAAGGGGGATGGCCCTTACTGTTTATTTTTTAATCGGCTACGCTTGCAGCCTGAGGCTTGCAGCTTGTAGCTAAATTTTATCTCCATGAGCAAATTACATTTTACAACAAAACATGCGAATGCGGCTACCGTCCAGCGCAACTGGTACGTTGTGGACGGTACCAATCAAACCGTGGGACGTATGTGCTCTCGTATTGCAGCGATTTTACGCGGCAAGAACAAGGCATATTACACCCCTCACGTAGACTGTGGCGATTTTATCATCGTTACCAATGTAGACAAAGTGAAACTGACCGGCAACAAAATGGATGAAAAGGTTTACGACCGTTATTCCGGTTATCCTGGCGGACGAAAGGAAGAAATCGCAAGAGACCTCCTGAAGCGTCGTCCCGAAGTAATCATCGAAAGAGCCGTTAAGGGAATGCTTCCCAAGAACCGCCTTGGTCGCAAGATGTACAAAAAATTATTCGTGTACGCCGGGGACCAGCATCCTCATACTGCACAGCAACCAAAAGATTTAAAATTTTAGCTGCAAGCTACACGCCGCACGCTGTCCCGCCAGGGCGGGATAGCGAAAAGCGTGAAGCGTGAAGCGCAAAAAAACTATCAATTCCAAACATTAGCATAAATGGAAAAGCAAACAAACAGTGTTGGCCGCCGTAAAGAAGCTGTAACAAGGGTGTTCATCACCAGGGGCAAAGGCGCCATCACAGTAAACGATAAAGATTATAAAGCTTATTTCCCGCTGGTTTATTTACAGAACCAGGTGGAAAGACCGCTCAAAACCGTTGAAGCTGCCGATAAGTTTGATGTAAAGATCAACGCAGCCGGAGGTGGTGTTAAAGGCCAGGCCGAAGCAGCCATGCTGGGTATTGCCCGCGTACTGATCGACCTGAATCCCGAGTTCCGTCCTGCCCTGAAAGCAGCCGGCTTACTGAAACGTGACCCGCGTTCTGTTGAACGTAAGAAGTTTGGTAAGAAGAAAGCCCGCAGAAGCTTCCAGTTCAGTAAAAGATAAGCTGCTAGCTGCACGCCTCACGCTTCACGCCACACGTGCAGCGAAAAGCGTGAAGCGTGAAGCGTAACATGTATAAAAAACATTACAATAAGTAAAAATGGAACAAAACACTTCCTTACAACAACAACTCCTTGAAGCTGGTGTTCATTTCGGGCACCTGAAAAAGAAGTGGAACCCAAAGATGTTGCCGTACATCTTCGCTGAGAAGAAAGGTATTCACATCATTGACCTCAATAAAACGACAGAGCACATGCAGGAAACTGCAGCGGCACTGAAGCAGATTGCCCGCAGCGGTAAAAAGGTTCTTTTTGTCGGCACCAAAAAGCAGGCAAAAGACATCGTTACCGAGTGTGCGCAGCGCGTGAACATGCCTTATGTTACCGAGCGCTGGCTGGGTGGTATGCTCACCAACTTCAACACGGTGCGCAAGAGCGTGAAGAAGATGCAGAGCATTGAAAAAATGCTGGGCGACGGAACATTCGACTCCATTACAAAAAAAGAGCGTCTGACCTTAAGCCGTGATAAAGAGAAAATGGAAAAGGTGCTGGGTGGTATTGCCCAACTGGGGCGTGTACCGGCTGCATTGTTTATTATCGATATCGGCCACGAGCACATCGCACTGGCAGAAGCAAAGCGTTTAGGCATCACTACATTCGGAATCGTTGATACCAACTGCGATCCGAACCGTGTTGACTTTGCCATTCCTGCTAACGATGATGCCACCAAATCAATCGCCATCGTAACCAACTACATCACGGCTGCCATTGCAGAAGGTCTGGCCGAGCGCCAGGCTGCCAAGGATGATGAAGGCGATGATGCAGCGAACGACCAGGAAAATGAAAAAAGAGCGGCACGTCTGGAAGCTGAAGCGCAGGCTGAAGGCGGACGCGGACGTGGTGGTGCCCGCCCGGGCGGCGGTCCCGGCGGACCCGGTCGTGGTGGCCCTGGTGGTGGAGCCGGTGGTGGTCAGCGTCGCCGTACCCCGCAAGGTGGTAGCGGTGGTGGTACCCGCAGACCAGGCGGTGGTCGCTAATCGCGAAGTAATTGGGTTGATACGTTGATATGTTTATACGGGGCAAAGCTCTTAAACTACATATCAACGTATCAACAGATCAACAATAATTGCATACCATATAATTTAAACACAGTAACATGTCTACTGCAACTATAACAGCACAGGATATTAATAAACTGCGCCAGGCAACCGGCGCCGGTATGATGGATTGCCGTAAAGCACTCACCGAAACCGGTGGTGACTTTGAAGCTGCCATCGACTGGCTGCGTAAGCAGGGCCAGAAAGTGGCCGCCAAACGCAGCGACCGTGAAGCAAAAGAAGGGGTGGTGATTGCAAAAACAAGCGGTGATAACAAAGTAGGTTTTATTGTACTTATTTCCTGCGAAACAGATTTCGTTTCCAAGAACGCGGATTTCGTGGCTTTTGCCCAGAGCATTGCTGATGCAGCAGTGGCCAATAATGTAAAAAGCGCCGATGAACTGAATAACGTTTCTGTGAACGGTAATAAAGTTTCAGACCTGATCAACGACAAGCTGGCTTCCATTGGTGAAAAGATCGGTGTGGCAAAGTTTGAAAGGATTGAAGCGCCTTATGTTGCTTCTTACATTCACGGTGCTTACCGCATGGGTGTGCTGGTTGGTTTCAGCCAGCCTGCCGAAGATGCCGGTAAAGACGTGGCCATGCAGATCGCAGCCATGAACCCGGTTGCACTTGATGCTTCTTCCGTACCCGCTGACGTGGTGGCCCGTGAAAAAGATATCGTGATGGACCAGATGAAGCAGGATCCGAAGATGGCCGGCAAGCCTGAGGAAATGATCTCCAAGATCGCCGAGGGTAAGCTGAATGCTTTCTTTAAAGAAAACACACTGACCGCGCAGGCTTTTGTAAAAGACAACAGCAAAACCGTTGGCGATTACCTTAAAAGCGTGAACAGTGCTTTGAAAGTAACTGAATTCAAGCGCGTAGCTGTAGGATAAAGTTTGAACGCATAAATAATAGAAAGCCTTCCATTTATGGAAGGCTTTTTTGTTAAGGCAACCGCAACGTGTCAGACATTCCATATCTGTCAGATATGGAATGTCTTCTAAAAACCTCACGCCTTTGCGGATAAAAAGTATTCCTTTACCCATAGGATGGCGTGTACCGGGTTATGAAACCTTTAGGTGCTAAACAGTTCAGCACCTAATGCTGTGAAATCATTTGCGTAAAATGAATGTGCTTCTGTTCAACAATTTGATGTTTGTTTACAGGCAACCATATAATAACCAGTATTTGCATGAATTAGTAAGAAAAAAAGTTAACGGATATAAAAACTTTCTTACTTTAACATGGTAAAAATCTATAAACCACATTTATGGGTAAAACGATTGCTTTAAAAATGACTGCATTTCTTGCGGTCTTACTTCACTTTGTATTTATCGCTCATGCTCAGACAAGGGTTACCGGCAGGGTAACCGACCAGGATGGTAACGGAATTCCGGGTGTTACCGTAACGGAAAAAGGCACCACCAATGCCACCCAAACTTCCAATGACGGAACCTTCAGCCTGACGGCAGCCGGAAACGCCACTTTGGTTTTTTCTTCCGTAGGCTACGCTGCTTTTGAAGAACGGGTTAACGGAAGAAGTTCCATTTCCGCCACGTTAGCCAAAGACAATGCAAACCTGTCGGAGGTAGTGGTCATTGGTTATGGAACGGCGCGGAGAAAGGATGTAACCGGTTCCGTGGCTTCTGTAAATGCGCGTGACTTCAATAAAGGCGTACAGGTTGCGGCCGACCAGTTGATCCAGGGTAAAGTTGCCGGTGTGCAGATCCTGAATAACAGCGGGGCACCCGGTGGTGGAACCACCATCCGCATCAGGGGGGCATCCTCCATCAGGGCAGGTAACCAGCCTTTGTTTGTAGTGGACGGAGTGCCGTTGGATAACAGTTCGGCCCGCCCGGGCGGAAGCGGTGATGTTGGTTTCGGTGGTAATGCACCCGGAAATAACCCGTTGAACTTTATCAACCCAAGCGACATTGCTTCTATTGATGTTCTGAAAGACGCCTCCGCTACCGCTATTTACGGTTCCAGGGGTGCCAATGGTGTTGTGATCATTACCACCAAGAAAGGACAGACAGGCGCACCCAGGATCGAGTTCAATGCATCTGCAGGGGTCAGCAAGGTGATGAAGCGACTGGAAGTACTGACCGGTGATGAATACCGGGCAGCGCTTCAGCAATATAATTTAGGTACCGCCAATGACTTTAAAGGAAACGTAGACGCATTTGACGAAATTACCCGTACCGGTATTGTCCAGAATTACAGTGCCGCTGTGGGTGCCGGTAATGATGCCGGCCGTTACCGGATTTCCCTAGGTTATCTCGACCAGGAAGGGGTGATCCGCAAATCAGATCTTAAACGATATACGGCGAACCTCAGTGGTGGATTCCGTTTCCTGGAGAGCAAGCGTTTAGGATTGGATATTAATTTACTGACCACGCAAACACTGGATAATGCTGCGCCGATTTCAAATAACGCCGGCTATACCGGCAGTTTGATCGGCCAGGCCTTGCAGTGGAATCCAACCAAACCACTGCGCAATACAGACGGAACATTAAATGTAGACAGGGGCGGTGATATTTATAATCCCCTGGCGGTTAGCGAGGCTTATAATGACCAGAGCAAAGTAACAACCCTGCTGGCCAGTATTTCTCCTTCCTTCCGCATTACCAACGATCTCGAATACAAATTCCTGGCGAGTGTAAACTATGGTACCGGGGGCCGGAAAACTTACATCTCCAATTTCATTAATCTTCCCAGGATCCAGCGCCTGGTAGATCCAAACGGAACGGTATCGCAGGAAGGTGGATTTGCCCGCCTGGCCAACAACGAGGTGGTGACGCAACAATTTACCAATACACTGAGCTATAATAGATCCTTAACAAGAGGCTTTGGTTTGAACGCGGTGGTCGGAACGGAATACCTGAAGTTCAATAACCGGAATAACAGTGTGTCAGCAAGAAACTTCCCGGATGTTCCTTATCCTTATTACGATTTCTTCCAGGCAACTGACCCCACGAGGATCGATCACGGATTTTACGTTTCTCCAACTTCAGAGCTCCAGTCATATTTCGGACGGGCTACGGTGAACCTGAGCGACAAATATTTATTAACCGCTACATTCAGGGCGGATGGTTCCAGCAAGTTTGGTGCAAATAACCGGTACGGATATTTTCCTTCCTTTGCTGCGGCCTGGAATATTTCCAACGAGGATTTTTATGGAGGCGGGCTACAAAATATTGCTCCAACCCTTAAGCTGCGGCTGGGCTGGGGTAAAACAGGTAACCAGGAGTTTCCTGCCGGAGCTTCTCAAAGAAGATTCGGTGTTGGATTTGGAAGTGTAAGCCGCGAACAGTTGGAGAATCCTGATCTGAAATGGGAAACGTCCACCACTACCAACGCAGGCCTTGATTTTAGTTTGGCGAATGCAAGGGTTACCGGTTCACTGGACTGGTTCAGAAAGGCAACCGAGGATATTTTATTCCTCAGGGATGCACCTGACCCCGCAATTGCAGGAGGCAGAAGGTGGGTAAACCTGCCCGGACAGGTATTGAACAGCGGTGTTGAACTGGCACTCAATACAACTTTTGTCCGAAGCCAGAATTTCACATGGGAATTTGGTGTGAATGCTACCTACCTGAAAAACCAGCTGAAGGATTTTGATATCTCTCTGGAAACAGGTGAAATCAACGGCCAGGGACTTTCGGAAGTAAGAAGCCAGCTATTCGCGAACAACCAGCCCCTGAACGTTTTTTACCTTAAACCTTACTCGGGCATTGATAAAAGCACAGGCATCGGGTTGATCGATGATGCGAAGGTTTATGCCGGCGATCCAAACCCAGATTTCCTGTTAGGAATCAGCACACGTGCTTCCGTAGGTAAAATGGCTTTGGAAGTAAATATGAACGGGGCTTTCGGCCACCAGATTTACAACAATACGGCCAACGCTATTCTCACGGTTAACAACGTGGGCATCGGAAGAAATACAACCATGGCAGCCATTACAGCGGGTGAATCATTAGCGAGCCCGATCAGCGCTTCCACGAGGTACCTGGAAAGCGGCAGCTATTTAAAAATGGCCAATGCCACCCTGAGCTACCAGCTTGGAAACAGGGGTGCTTTCCGGAATGCAAGCGTTTATGTAACCGGTCAGAATCTTTTTGTGATCACCAACTATTCTGGCTTTGACCCGGAAGTAAATACGGATAAGACCTTCCAGGACCTCCCATCCTTTGGAATAGAGTATACACCTTATCCAACCCCAAGAACGATTATATTGGGCGTTAATTTTTCGTTTTAATCCTTATTAAAAAAAATTCTATGTTAAGTATAAAAAAATTGCCTTTTATAGCGTTGGCTGCGGCAAGTTTGTTCAGCTGTTCAAAGCTGGATGAAAACCTAAACGGACAATTAACCGAGGAGGAAGCGCGCAGGCTGCTTGGTAATTCAAGCGGGGGCGCTGTTGATGCAACTACGTTATTGCGGAATATCTATAACGGTATGAACGAGCCTTACTCCAACGTAAATTCCATGTGGGCCCTGCAGCAACATACCACCGATGAAACCATGGGACCAACACGTGGAGGCGACTGGGATGACGGTGGTGTTTGGCGTGTGTTGCACAGCCACAAATGGGATGCGAATCATCCTTACATTTCAAACGTGTACAGGAATATCCTGCGTACTTCATTTGGTGTAACCGATTTGCTTCGCTTTAACCCGGCCCCCCAGCAGGCTGCGGAAGCCCGCTTCCTGAGGGCGTTTACCGACTTTACCATCCTGGATGGATGGGACCAGGTGCCGTACCGCACCAATACAGCGGATCCCGGGGAGATTCCCAAAGTACGTAAAGGCACAGAGGCCCTGGATTATATCATTGCAGAAGTCACCGCTGCATTACCCAGTTTACCGGATAATGCGCCGGCACACCAGGCTTCTAAGAATGCAGCGCGTGTACTGCTGATGAAAGCGTACCTGAACCGGGGCGTTTACAGGAACCGGCAGAACCCCACTTTTGACGCGGCTGATATGACCAAGGTCATTCAGTTTGCTGATGAAATCATTGCACAGAACAAGTATTCACTGACTCCTTTTTACTTCAATAATTTCGCCCCTACCAACAACCAGTTATCTACGGAGTTGATCTTTACCCTGGCCAATCGTGATCCGGCTGTACCAGGCAGCAACTCTACAAACGGGGTGCAGTTCATTTACCATAGCGGCCTGCATTACAACAGCCCGAACCCTATGGGTGGATGGAATGGATTTACCACACTTTCTGATTTTTATGATAAGTTCTCTGCTACCGACCAGCGAAGAGAAGCCAATTTTCCCGGTGTTACCGATGTTACCGGTTTGAAGGTGGGCTTTTTGATCGGACAGCAATTCGGTCCCAACAATACGCCACTGAAGGACAGGAAAGGAAATCCCCTGGCCTTTAGAAAAGAAATCAAACTTCTGGAAACCGATCCAGTAGCCATCGAGGTTAATGGTATCCGTGTGGTGAAATATGCACCGGACCTGGTAGAACAGTTTCCTACCCGGCATGACTGGGTATTTTACCGCTACGCAGATGTATTGTTGATGAGGGCAGAAGCTTTGGTGCGGAGTAACAGGGCAACCGAAGCCGCAGCCAATGTTACGGCAGTAAGAGCAAGAGCAGGATTGGGACCATTACCTTCCATTACGCCTGATGCTTTGCTGGATGAACGCGGAAGAGAATTTTACTGGGAAGGCCACAGGAGAACAGACCTGATCCGCTTTGGTAAATTCCTTCAGCCATGGCAGGAAAAGGCGCAGTCTGAACCAAAACATTTGCTGTTCCCCATCCCGGCACGTTCGCTGGCATCTAACCCGAACCTTACTCAAAATCCCGGGTATTAAGTCCATTGTAACTATTTTTATAGAGAAGGTCCCCGCGGCCTTCTCTTTTTATATTTATGAAAGCCACCACTTCACCTTTCATTCTTTTCCTGGCTGCCTCCTTATTTTTCTCCTGCCGGAAAAGTGAAAATAAGGCCACGCTCTTTACCCTCATGGAGCATACCGGGATCCGGTTTTCGAACAACATCCGGAATACGAAAGACTTCAACATATTCAGCTACCGCAACTTTTACAATGGCGGGGGAGTAGCTATTGGTGATGTCAATAATGATGGACTTCCCGACATTTTCTTTACCTCTAACATGGAGGCCAATAAACTTTATCTCAATAAAGGGGGCTGGCAGTTTGATGATATAACCCAAAAGGCAGGAATTGTTGCCAGTGGCAAATGGGGAACCGGGGTTGTTTTCGCCGATCTGAATGGGGACGGGTGGCTGGACATTTATGTGTGTAATGCCGGCTACCAAAAAGGCATCAGCAATGAAAATGAACTGTACATCAACAACCGCAACGGAACGTTTACCGAAAAGGCCAAAGAGTATGGTCTTAACGAATCGGGATATACCACGCATGCCGCTTTTTTTGATTATGACCTGGACGGGGACCTGGACTGTTATATACTGAAGAACAGCTTTATCCCGGTAAATACCCTTGACTATGCCAACAAGAGGGAATTGAGAGCGGAAGACTGGCCGGTAGAAGATTTTGTAAAGGGAGGAGGCGATAAATTACTGCGCAACGATGCGGGTCACTTTGTAGACGTAAGCAAGGAAGCCAATATTTATGGAAGTCTCATAGGATTCGGATTAGGCGTTACAGTGGGCGATGTGAATGGTGACCGTTACCCGGATATTTATATCAGCAATGATTTTTTTGAACGCGATTACCTCTATATAAATCAAAAGAACGGCAGTTATAAGGAAGACCTGGAGCAATACATGCAACACATCAGTCATTCTTCCATGGGTGCCGATATTGCAGACGTAAACAATGACGGTTATGTGGATATTTTCACAACCGATATGCTTCCTTCAGATGATTACCGTCTTAAAACAACTTCTTCTTTTGAATCCATTGATGTAAAGAACCTTAAGATCACCTCGGGTTTTTATAACCAGTACATGCAGAATACGCTGCAGGTTAATAACGGCAATGGCGGGTTTATGGAAACCGCGTTTTACAGCGGCGTGGCCGCTTCCGACTGGAGCTGGGGTGGGTTGATCTTTGATGCGGACAATGACGGTCTTTCCGATCTATTTGTTTGCAATGGAATCAAGCATGATGTTACCGACCAGGATTTCATTGATTTTTTTGCCAATGACATCATCCAGAAAATGGTGATGACCGGAAAAAAGGAACAGGTAGAAGAGATCATCAATAAAATGCCTTCCCATCCCATCCCGAATAAAGCCTTCAGGAACCTGGGTAGCCTGAAGTTTTCAGATGAAGCACCTGCATGGGGATTGGATCAGCCTTCTTTCTCCAATGGCGCTGCGTACGGTGACCTGGATAATGACGGTGATTTGGACCTGGTGGTCAGCAATGTAAATCAACAAGCCTTTATCTATAAAAATAACAGCCGTGAAACCATGGCTGATCATTTCATCGGTTTTACCCTGAAGGGAAAAGCACCCAACACATTTGCAGTAGGAAGCCTGGTAAAAATTTTCAGGAAAGGGGAAGTGCTCACCCGTGAACTGGTGCCCAGCCGCGGGTTCCAGTCGTCAGTAGATTATAAAATCATTGTTGGTTTGGGTAAAGTGGCCGCTGTGGATTCGGTTCAGGTTATATGGCCGGACAATACGTTCATTACGCTTCAGAATCCTGCCGTAAACAAGGTTCACCAGGTTACTCCGTCTGTTGCCGGAAAAAAATACATTCATAGCCAACAGGTCTCTTCACCACTCTTTGAACAAAGCGTTGGAACTTTCGAAAAACATACTGAGGATCCTTTTATTGATTTCTATTATGAAAGAGGCCTGCCGATGATGCTGTCTCATGAAGGTCCCAAAGCGGCACACGCAGATGTAAATGGCGATGGCCTCACCGATGTTTTTATTTGCGGTGCAGCACGGCAGCCCGGCCAGTTGTACCTGCAGTCGGCATCCGGGTTTGTACGAAAGGAAGTACAGGCATTTAAAGATAATGCTGACCTTGAAGGTGTGGCAGCCCTTTTCTTTGACACCGATGGCGATGGCGACCATGACCTGGTTGTAGGTTCCGGTGGCAACCGGTTTCCGGCCATGAGTAATGAATACAGGAACATCCTGTATAAAAACGATGGTAAAGGTGGTTTTACACGGGACACTGCAGCCCTCCCTAATACCGGCATGAATACATCCTGTCTTGCTTCCCATGACTGGGATGGTGATGGTGACCTGGATTTATATATCGGCAGCCGCAGTATTCCGCACAATTATGGTATGCCCCCGCAAAGTTTCCTGATGGTTAATAATGGCAGCGGTAAATTTTCAGAGCCGTCAACCGGCTACGCCGCGGCAAAGGCTGCAGGTTTCACTACAGCCGCTGTCTGGGCGGATATGGATCATGATAAAAAACCCGAACTGATTATCACAGGCGAATGGATGGCTCCGAAAATAATATCATTTAAAAACGGGAGGGCGGAAGAACTGAAGAACAATTTATCCGGGCATAAGGGGTGGTGGAAGACTGTTTCTGCAGCTGACCTGGATAATGATGGAGACCAGGATCTTGTTTTGGGTAACATCGGTCTTAATTTTTACCTGGCCGCCGATAAACAGCACCCGGTAAAAATGTTTGTGAAGGATTTCGATGGCAACGGGACGGTAGAAAAAATTTTTACCAGGACCATCGACGGTAAAGATAAACCGGTGTTCCTCAAGAAAGACCTCGTGGACCAGGTTGCGTCTTTACGGAAGAAGAATTTGAAATATGCTGATTTTGCGGCCAGGTCGATGCAGGAACTTTTTTCGGAAGGGGAGTTGCAGAATGCGGAAGTACATGAATACAACTACGGCTCTTCCTGTATTGCATGGAATGAAGGCGGTGGAAAATTTACGGTACAGGAACTTCCCATGGAGGTGCAGTTATCCTGTGTAAACGCGATAAAATGCACTGATGTGAATAATGACGGCAACCAGGACCTGGTGATTGCCGGTAACCAGTTTAATTTCCTGCCCCAGTTCTCTCAAATCGATGCCAGCTATGGACATGTGCTCCTGAATAAAGGAGCAAGAAAATTTGTCCTGCTTGATAAATCGGGAATTAACATAAGAGGAGAAGTAAAGGACATTATTGAACTTACGGCCAGGGGAAGAAAAAGCTTCCTGTTTCTTCAGAATAACGACCACCCTGTGCTGTACGAATTAAAAAGCTTGCATGAAGCGAAAAAGGGGAAGCCATGAAAAAAAACTGGTGTAAATGGTTACCCTGGCTGCCAATCATCCTCTTTTCAGGTTGTTTGTCCAAGCCATCCGAAGAAGTGCTGTTTGAAGCGCTTGACCATAATCGTACCGGGCTGCATTTTTCAAACATTCTTACTTCCACGCCGCAGTTCAATATGTTCCGGTATATGTATTTCTATAACGGTGCGGGCGTAGGCTGCGGTGATTTTAATAATGATGGACGTACCGACCTTTTCTTTGCTTCCAACCAGCAACAGAATAAACTATACCTGAACGAGGGTGATCTGCACTTCAGGGATGCAACAAATGAAGCGCGCATTCCCAATGATGGAAGCTGGTCGACCGGAGTATCCATCGCCGATATCAACAACGACGGATGGCTGGATATTTATATCTGCCAGGTCAGCGGGTTTGAGAACCTGAAAGGAAAAAACCAGTTGCTTATCTGCCAGGGCATTGATAAAAACGGCAATCCGTTTTATGCAGAAAAAGCGGCTGAATATGGATTGGATTTTGCCGGCTTCAGCACACAGGCTGCTTTCTTTGATTATGACCTTGATGGAGACCTGGATGTTTTTCTCCTGAATCATTCCGTACACCAGAACGGTACTTTCGGCAAACGTGATTTGTTCACCGGCACGCATCATCCTCTCTCCGGCGACAGGATCTACAGGAACAACGGCCAGTCATTTGAAGATGTTACAAAGTCTGCCGGGATACAGAGTTCAGCTATCGGTTATGGACTGGGCATCGCCATCAGTGACATTAACCTGGATGGATACCCGGATATTTATGTGGGGAATGATTTTCATGAAAATGATTACCTGTACATCAACCAGAAGAATGGAACTTTTCGTGAGGAGTTAACAACCAGCATGGAACACACCAGCCAGTTCTCAATGGGTGTGGATGTGGCTGATATTAATAATGATGCTTACCCTGAAGTTATTTCTGTAGACATGCTGCCTTCCGATCCTTATGTTTTAAAAAGATCATTAGGTGAAGATGAGTATAATGTCTTTCACATGAAAATTGGCTATGGGTATCACCCTCAATATGCGAAAAATGCTCTTCAGCTCAATGGCGGTAACGGGAAGTTCCGGGATATTGCCATGTATTCCGGTGTGTTTGCCACGGACTGGTCGTGGGCGCCGTTATGGATGGATTTTGACAATGATGGCTTAAAAGACCTGTTTGTTTCCAATGGCATTCCAAAGAGGTTGAATGATATTGATTATGTCAATTACGTAACAGACGAAAAAGTTCAGGCAAAGATCAGGACCAACGCTGTAGATGAAAAGGAAATGGCCGTCATCAATGATTTTCCCGAGATTAAGCTGGCCAATAAGTTTTTTAGAAATGGGGGGGATGCAATGTTTAAAGACATGAGCCGGCACATCGGAAATGACCGGGAGACCTTTTCAAATGGCTCCGTGTATGCAGACTTTGATAATGATGGCGACCTGGATGTGGTAGTAAACAATATAGCGGATCCCGCCTTGCTGTATGCCAACAGGACAAATGATAAAAAGGAAAAAACATTCCTGGATATCACGCTGAATGGTCCCGGAGAAAACCGGCGGGCCCTTGGAGCCAAAGTAATTGTTTTTGCCGGCGGCGAAAGACATACTTACGAAAAGTTCCCGGCGAAAGGATTTCAATCCAGCATGGAGATACCGGTTCACCTTGGATTATTTGGAGTGAAGGTTGATTCCATCCTGCTGATCTGGCCGGATAATTCCTATCAACCGGTACCATGGGACAGCACCCGGAAAAGGATTGATATCACGTACCGTAAAGGACTTCCGCAGTTTGATTATACGGCGCTTCATGCTCAACAGAAAAGCATTGTAACAGAAGATATAACCCCTGGTTCAGGGCTGGATTTTCTTCATGAAGAAAATCCCTTTGTTGAATTTGACCGTGAGCCGTTAATCCCGTTTATGGTTTCGCGTGATGGACCGGCGCTTGCTGTGGCTGATATTAATAACGACGGCCTGGATGATGTATTCATTGGTTCCTCCAAAGGAAAAAAAAGTGCGCTGTTCCTGCAAGGGGCTACGGGTAAGTTTATAAAATCGGTTCAGCCTTCACTGGACGCCGACAGCGTTTGGGAGGATGTTGATGCCTGCTGGGTTGATGTGAATAATGACAAGCACCCCGACCTTGTTGTTGCCAGCGGTGGAAATGAATATTATGGAAAAGATGAACACCTGCTTCCCCGTGTATACATAAATGACGGGGCCTCCAATTTTACCAGGCTGCCGGATGCTTTCGCGGGTATTTACCTTACCGCTTCCTGCGTTGCCGCCCAAGATTTTAACGGTGATGGCTATGCGGACCTGTTCATAGGCGGAAGGGCCGTACCCTGGGAATACGGAGCTACACCGAGGTCCTGTTTATTGATCAACGATAAAACAGGCAGGTTCAAAGATGTTGCCGGCAGTGAACTAGCCGGGGCAGGTTTTGTAAAACATGCAGTGTGGGAAGACCTTGATAAGGACCGTTCAGCTGATCTCCTGCTTTCCCTGGAATGGGGAGGCATCACCGCCTTTTTAAATAAGAACGGCCGTTTCGTAAAAAAAGAATTAACAGGTAAAAAAGGGTGGTGGAATTTTGCCCTTCCCTGTGATGTGGATAAGGATGGAGACATTGACCTGATTGCCGGAAACACCGGTTTAAATAACCGCTTGAAGCCAACGAAAGAAAAACCGGTAAAGCTGTATTATAATGATTTTGACGGCAATGAAAAGGGCGAACAGGTGCTTACTTATTACCTGGAAGGGCGGCAGATTCCGTTTGCCAACAAAGCCGAACTGGAAAAGCAGATTCCATTGCTGAAAAAAAAGTTTTTATATGCAGATGATTTTGCGCGGGCTTCATTGGCGGATATTTTTTCAGGAGGTAAACTGAAATCTTCTCTCGTATGGGAAAGCGATTATTTTTCAAACTCGGTTTTGATCAACGACGGCCATTTAAATTTCACCCTCGCCGCACTGCCCTGGCGGGCCCAGTTAACCAGCTATAAAGATGCAGCCATGGTGGATGCAAATGGCGACAGTCTGCCTGATATTCTCCTGGTGGGTAATTTTTATGAAAATAATATCCAGATGGGACGGTATGACGGTGACCGCGGAATGCTTTTGATCAATAAGGGCGGGGGAAAATTTGACTGTATGTCCCTGGATATTGAAGGCCAGGGAAGGAAGGTCAGGAACCTGAAAACCCCGAACGGTGCTGCTTTCATTGTTGCCCGGAATAATGACAGCCTGAAGCTGATGCGCTTCACAAAACCGGCGAATAAATCCTTGTAATCCATTTTGACGTATCCTTTTCCAGCGTGCGGTCTGTAACCAGCAATTCAAACGACATGGCTGGTGAGGTTTTGTTATGATCGGCCTTATAATTTTCCATTTCTTCCATTGCCTGTTTAATGGTGTAGTGCCCGCCCCGCACTTCAGCTTCCAGGATATTGCCTAGAACCATCCGTTTGGTCCTGAATTGTGCAGTTTCCCGTATAGCATTTTTTAAAGGAATGGCGATCATAACTTCATAGTTGTCCTTCGTGAGTTGTGTTGTATGAAACATCGGCGCGTTGGTGGCAGTGCCTTTTTCGCTGCTTATGTATTGCTCCAGTTCGCGGATCATGGGATATATATCCTTTTCCGCCGGTTCGCGGTCAAATGATTTTACAACGCTGATCAACACACTGTCTTTTACCCGGACGTTCCTGATGGGTAAGCCGTAAATGTTCCGTTCTTCTTCCGCAAACTTTTTTAAGCTTTGAAGGTATCCCGACATGTTCCCGCCAACACTCCTGTTCCGGAAATAGCCGGTAATTTTGTTTGCTGCATTACCGGAAGGTGCATCCACTACCCATATAACGGCAACAGAATCGGCGGAGATTTCAAAAAGGCGGATAACACTGTGCACTAAGCTGTCACCGTATTGCAATTGGATTTTATAGGCTGGTGTCCATTTTGCGTTTTCCGTAAAATTCACCGGGTCAAAATGAAATTCCGGGTTTGCATTCCACCACTTTTCCCATTTGCTTTTTTCATAGAAGCACCTGCTTACTGATTTGATGTTGCCCCTAATTGTTATGGATTTGGTGATACCCGGTGAACGCGGAATGAGGAGATACAGGACAAGAATGAGAACGATTACTATTCCGGCAGCCAGGAAAATCTTCTTCATAACAACATCAAATAAACGGCAATGATAGAAACATCATCCTGTATTTGAAAAACAGTAGCGTTATTCATGGTAAATTAGTGCTTTACAGCAACGCTATATGAAAAAAACAATACCTGCCCTCCTTCTCCTGTTTGCCTTTTCCTTTGCCGGCGCGCAGTCTGCCGATCCCTGGATACTGAAAGCGGGAAAGATTGACCCTTCCAATTATTACGGTGTAACGGTGGCAAACGGAATGCTTGGTATTGTTTCCTCACCTGAACCCTTAAAAGTAAAAGATGTTGTACTGGCGGGTGCTTATGACCAGTATGGGAGGGGAAGAGTCAGCAACTTCCTGAGAAGTTTCAACCTGCTGAACATGTACCTCGAAATCGATGGTAAGCGTATAGATGCCCGGAATACGGCTGGTTTCCGGCAGGAACTGCATATGAAGGAAGCCCGGTTCACTTCAGCATTTGATTACGGCGATAAGGCCTCCGTTACTTATTCCTATTATTCGCTGCGCCATCTTCCCTTTACGGTTTTGATGGATGTAACCATTACAGCCAAAAAAGACATTGCCATAACCGGCAGCAGCGTGATGGAAGCGCCCGATGCACTGCGTGATGTTCAGAATTATTATAATGAAATCGACCGGCCCCACGTGGTCATCAGCTTATTAACTTCCTCCGCCAGGAGTCCTACCGGTAAATTGCTGATGTGCGCCAGCAATGCATTCCTGTTCTCAGAGCAGCACGGGCAGGAACCAAGGGTGATCCATGAAATGTGGGATAATAATATGCACCTGATGAAGTTTTCAAAAAAGATCAGGGCCGGAGAAACGTACACCTATTCTGTTGCCGGGTCTTCCATTACATCGGCCCACCACCAGGATCCGCTGAATGAGGCAGAGCGGCTGACCATTTATGCAAAAATGGAAGGGCGCAACCGGCTGATCAATTTTCACCGGCAGGGCTGGGAGGCCCTGTGGCAAAGCGATATAAAAATTGAAGGTGATGAACAGGCGCAGCAGGATGTGCACAGTATGTTGTACCATCTTTATTCCTTTACAAGGGAAGGTGGAGCACTTTCGCTTTCCCCGATGGGGCTGAGCGGTTTGGGTTATAATGGACATGTTTTCTGGGATACGGAACTATGGATGTACCCGGCCTTGCTGGTGATGCGGCCCGAGTTGGCGAAAAGCCTTATGGAGTACAGGTTTCAAAGGCTGGATGCAGCGCGCAGAAATGCTTTCTCCAAAGGATTCCGGGGTGCGATGTTCCCCTGGGAAAGCGCTGAAACCGGTGTGGAAGAAACACCTGTGTGGGCCCTCAGTGGTCCCTTTGAACATCACATCACCGCCGATGTAGCCATAGCAGCCTGGAATTATTACCAGGTAACGCAGGACAAGCAGTGGCTGCGGGAAAAAGGCTGGCCCATATTAAAGGAAACGGCCGATTTCTGGGCCAGCAGGGTTGAAAAAAACGGACCCGGGCGGTACGACATAAAAAACGTGGTGGCTGCAGACGAATGGGCTGAAAACGTGGACAACAATGCCTTTACCAATGCTGCCGCAAAAGCAAACCTGCAGTATGCTGCCGCAGCGGCGAAAATACTTGGACTTGATGCCGGTCCTGATTGGATGGAGGTGGCCGGCAATATCCCAATCCTGAAAATGGAAAAAGGCGTAACCAGGGAACATGCTACCTACAAGGGCGAAGGGATTAAACAGGCGGATGTGAATCTGCTGGCCTACCCCCTGAAAGAAATAACCGACGCCAACCAGATCAGGGCCGACCTTGAATATTATGAAACCAGGGTGCCGGATGAAGGCACGCCGGCCATGACACAGGCCATCTTTACGTTGCTGTATGCACGGTTAGGCGATAGAGATAAGGCCTACCATTGGTTTAAGGAAGCCTACCTGCCTAATCTTCTGCCCCCATTCCGCGTGATAGCCGAAACCAAAGGCGGTACGAATCCATATTTTGCCACCGGTGCAGGAGGCATTCTTCAAAGTGTGATGATGGGCTTTGGCGGTCTCGATATCACCCCGGAAGGCATCCGCCAGGTGAAATCGGTTTTGCCGAAACATTGGAAAAGCCTCACCATTACCGGAGTTGGGCCGGAAAAAAAGACGTTCACAGTTAAATAAAAGACTTTATTTTAAGCATCAAATAACCTTTTGAGAAAAGCGGGCGCCATATTATTCATGGGTATTATTCTGTTTAACCTGTATGGTTACCAGCCCGTGTTCCATTACCTGCAATTGCAGGAAGAGGAAGCCCTGTGCGACCGGATTTATAAAGGTGTTTCCGAAGAGGAATTGATTTCCATAAAAGTGTTTGCCAGCCTGCCACCGTATGCCCAGGATTCAAGAAACTTTGAATGGGTGGATGGAGAAGTGGATATGAAGGGGGTTGTGTACAAATATGTGCAACGCAGGATATTCAAAGATTCGATAGAGTATCGCTGTATTCCCAACCATGGAAAAAATCAGGTGGAAGTAGCCAGGACTGCATTTTTCAGGTTATCAAACGACCTGGAAACATCCGACCCTGCTCAAAAAACTACTTCCGTATCCAAACCATTTTGTTTTGAATCCGTGGCAGCCGAAACTCTTTTTTCAAATATCTTCCCTCAATTAGCCACACGGCATTTCAGGCCTTTTCGGGGGGAACGTCTTCCTCTTTCCCACTTATCCTTCCAGGGTCAACCACCGGAGTGCAATCCAGCCTTACCCATCTGCTGATTTGCATTATTGACCACCTTTGATTTATTAAGATGAAAAAATATTTCTATTGCCTTATCATGGCTGCCTGCTTTTGTGCATGCCGTGAAAAAAAAGTTATTTCAAAACCTTCCAGCGATCCCCTGCTTTATTGTAAAACTGTCAAGAAGCTCAATGACGTAGTGTTGTTCAACAACTTCCCGCCCATGATTGCTTCCCGCAATTATGTGTATGCCAATATTGCCGCGTACGAATGCGTTGCAGCCGGCGACAGTAATTATTTATCCCTGAGCGGCCAGATCAGGCATATGCCCGGAATGCCGAAACCGGATAAAGGAAAAGAAATCGATTTCTCCCTGGCGGCGCTCTTGTCCTTTGTTAAAGTGGGCAACTCTGTAACCTTTCCTGAAGGTGTATTGATGGATTACTGGGAAGAGCTGAAGGAAAATGCGCTGAAGAATGGAATTTCCGATGACGTACTGGAGAATACCATTGGGTTCAGTGATACGATAGCGGCTTCGATTATGGCCTGGAGTAAAAAAGATAATTATGCGCAAACAAGAAGTGCGGAACGGTTTACCATTCAGCAGCTTGAAGGAAGGTGGGTGCCTACTCCCCCGGCTTACGCACAGGCCGCGGAACCTCATTGGTGCGATATAAGACCAATGGTGCTGGACTCCGCTGCACACTTTATGCCGCCCCCGCCTCCGGCTTTTAACATGAAAGATTCGAACAGCCGTTTTTATAGAGAAGCTATGGAAGTAAAGCGTACGGTGGAAAATCTTACGGAAGAGCAAAAGCATATTGCGGAGTTCTTCGATGACAATCCGTTCAACCTACATGTTTCAGGACACATTATGTATGCAACAAAAAAGTTTTCTCCACCGGGCCACTGGATGAATATTGTAGGTATTGCTGCGGAAAAGTCGAAGGCTGATTTCAATACAACAGTGGCTTCCTATACCGCCACCGCCATAGCCCTGTTTGATGGCTTTATTGCCTGCTGGAAATCTAAGTACACATCCAACATGATCCGTCCTGAAACCGTGATCAACCAGCACCTGGATCCTTCATGGCGACCTTTGATCCAGACACCACCTTTCCCATCTTATATCAGCGGGCATTCGGTAATTTCTGCTGCATCCGCAGAAACAATGAGCTATTTCTATGGAGATGATTTTGCGTACCGGGATACTTCCTTAAACGAGTATGGAATAAAGCCACGTTCGTTTCAATCTTTCCGGCAGGCTTCTCTTGAAGCTTCGTGGTCACGGTTATACGGAGGCATTCATTTCCGTTCCGACCTGGAGCAGGGGAATCTTGTTGGGATCAAACTAGGTCAGTACATCGTGAACAGGTTAAAAATGACCCGGAAACAACCTTACCTCACTGCAAACAACAAAAAATGAAATTTTTTATACTTACAGCAATTGTATTGCTTTCAGTTCAACAGGTTAACGCACAGGGATGCGTAGCCATCCGGAGTAACGGGGCCGCCTGCATGTTCCAGAACACACATGAAGGACATGAAAAATTCCAACCTTTTACCCAGGCAGGACTTAATAACCGCTACTTTAAATCTTTCCGGCATTTTGTCGGTACTGAAGAACAAAAAGAAAGAACAGAGCATGCTACGGAAGTGATCAATTATTTTTTTTCTTCCGAGATCAGCCTGACCAGGCAATACAGTCCGCGTTCGTCGGTTTCCCTGTTCATCCCGGTAACCAGTAACCAGCGTTCTTCCTTGTATGAGCATTATGGTAATTCCAGCACCAGCCCAAATGCACGGCGCAGAACCGGGTCATTCGGGCTTGGCGACATCCGGGTTGCCGGGTACTACTGGCTCACAAATCCCGCAAAGGTTTCAAAAGTCAGCGTACAGGGGGGCGCCGGGATAAAGTTGCCTACTGGCGATTATGAGTACAAGGATTATTTCCATAGGAATGACAGTACAAGAATACTGGGACCTGTTGATCAGTCCATACAATTGGGAGATGGGGGAACCGGGTTTTCGGCGGAACTGAACGCGGGCTTTCAACTGCGCAAGCATTGGTCTTTATACAGCAATGTATATTACCTTTTTAATCCACGGGAGCAGAACGGTGTTTCCACGGCAAGAGGCGGCACTCCTTCTGCAACATCCATTGCGTACGGAAGTGATGTGATGAGTGTTCCCGACCAGTTCATGTGCCGCCTGGGAGGCAGCCTGTCTTTAAATCGCTTCCAGTTTTCGGGTGGTATGCGGGTTGAAGGCGTGCCGGCAAAGGATGTGATAGGCGGCAGTAGCGGGTTCCGGCGACCGGGTTATGTACTGTCCGTTGAACCGGTAGTAGTGTATAAATGGAAGTCCGTGCAGGTTTATTTATCGGTTCCTTATGCAATGGAAAGGAACAGGATCCAGAGCGTACCGGATAAAGTAAGAACCCAGAAGACAGGTACCTACTATAAAGGAGATGCCGCGTTTGCGGATTACAGTGTGAATGCGGGCATGAGCCTGTTACTGAAATAGGCGGGGGCATAAAAATTCATTGGCCGGCAGGCATTGAGAACCACGAGTAAGCCGGAGATGTCGCAGGATTTGCGCAGACATTTTTAAAAACCTGTCAGGCCACTTTAAGTGGCCTGACAGGTTTTCGGACTTTACATAGGTTAAAGCCTTCGGTAGCCAGGCCAAAAGGCCACCGCCGCATACCATCGTTGCTGTACATTAGTTTATATTTAGGTATTAAGCAAAAGCTCATGATAAAGTTCAATCTATTTGCCGCAGCCTTCCTGGCCATGCTGCAGGTTTGTGCGCAAACACACACCCGACAAATTATGGGGACAGCTTTTCATTGATGTGCAGATGACGCGGGCGATGGGCGATAACAAGACGTTTGTGGATATGGTGCCTAAATACAAACCCGCCGTCATCCTTAAAAAGTATGCTTCCCTGAAGAAAAAGGATTCGGCCGGTTTAAGCGCGTTTGTTTTGTCTTCATTTTATATGCCCGCAACACCTGTGGCAGCAAAAACAGGGTCGCAGGACCTGAACGAACATCTTACCAAACTATGGAACTCTTTAACCCGTAAAGCCGACAGGCAAATTGCCAACAGCTCTTTACTTCCGTTGCCTAAACCCTACATAGTGCCCGGCGGGCGATTCCGGGAGATTTATTATTGGGACAGTTATTTTACCATGCTCGGTCTTGCGGTAAACAATCGTTACGACCTTATTGAAAACATGATTGATAATTTCAAATGGCTGATTGATAAATATGGGCACATTCCAAACGGGAACCGGAACTATTACCTGAGCCGGGCGCAACCACCATATTTTGCCCTGATGGTACAATTACTGGCGGAAAAGAAAGGGAAAGAAATCTATGCAAAGTACAATAGCGCCTTAAAGAAAGAATACGCATGGTGGATGAACGAGGTGAATAGCCTGCAACCGGGTGGCGCCCGCCGGCGCGTCGTAAGCATGGAAGATGGTTCTGTATTGAACCGCTATTTTGATGATTATAATGCACCCAGGCAGGAATCTTACGCACAGGACATACATACCGCCAGGGCCTATGTACATAAGGATACAATGGCTTATACCAACCTGCGGGCAGGAGCCGAAAGCGGGTGGGATTTCAGCAGCCGGTGGTTTGCAGATACCCTGCACCTGGCTACAATTGAGACGGTAAATATTATACCCGTAGACCTCAATTGTTTATTATATGCCTATGAAAAAGTGTTAAGTGAATCAGGGTCCTTATCAGGAAATAAAAAAGATTCTGCTGCTTACGCGGATAAAGCTGAAAAAAGAAAAACCGCCTTACTCAAATATTGCTGGGATCATGAACGGAAATTTTTCTTTGATTACGATCATAAGGAAAAATCCACAACCGGTAAATGGTCTGCTGCCGGCATCATGCCCTTGTTTGTTGGAATTGCTACAGTTGAACAGGCAGGTGAAGTACAGAAACACGTTAAAGAAAAATTTTTGAAAGATGGAGGTATTGTTACCACCCTGTATCATACGGGCCAGCAATGGGATGCTCCAAACGGCTGGGCACCATTACAGTACATTGCTGTTGCAGGGCTGATGAGATATGGTTACAACGGCCTGGCTGATACCATTGCGTCCAGGTGGATGGCCATCAATGAAAAGGTGTATAAAGCAACCGGAAAGATGATGGAAAAATATAACGTGGAAAATGTAAACCTGGAAAGTGGAGGAGGAGAATATCCCACGCAGGATGGATTTGGCTGGACCAATGGCGTGTACCTCAAATTCTTCGATATATTCCGGAAAATTAAACCCCTGTAACAACGCTTTCATCAGAACATTCCGCTCTCTGCACCCGCTCTTCACTCTTTCCTATTATTCCCGCACCTGCACAAACGACCAGGCGGTAAACGGCAGAATCACTAAAGCCGCCAGTGCCCATGCGGAAAGAAAGGTCCAGGCAATTATAACAAAGGCGGCTATATACAGCGGATAAAGAAAAAGCAATAAGGAAACAAGTATGGAATCATAATGCGCGCTGTGCACAAACCGCAGGTGTGTAAAGGCCTTTACCGGCAGATACAAAGGAAGGTGGAGCAGAAAGCCCGCTGCTGCCGGCAAAAGAAGCAGGATCCGGGCAAAAGAAGAATGCCGGGGAGGAAAGTGTGCCCGACGTTGAATGTTATCATCCAGGCTGAACTGGTAAACCAATCCTGGTAATTGCGCATATAATTCGGAGTTAAAGGCATTCAGTTGTTTGCCGTAAACTTCATCCCCATCAATGATCTCTTTGCTGAATGGCCGGCCGAAATGTATATGAACTTCTTTTCCAAATCTTTTGAACGAACTGTAATTAATGCCAAGAGGCACTACAGTAAGGGGAATATTGCTGTTCCATGCACTGATCGCAAGACGGGCCGTACCTTTTTTTAATGCACGGAGCTGCCATTCGTTTTCACAGCGTCCTTCGCTGAAGATGAGCACAATGCCATTTTTTCTGAATACCTCAAGGCAGGAAGCAAAGGTGGTGTAATTCTGTTCCAGGTTTTCCGGGCCTTCACTGGTACGGAATACCGGCAGCAAACGAAGGCGGCGCAGGAAGCGGTCAGCTCTTTTGTTTTTAAATGCATCGCCTCTTGCCAGGGAATAAACTGCTTCTTCCAGCAACGTGCTCATGATCATGCCGTCGAGAAATGAATTGGGATGGTTGGATGCGAGCAGCAGGGGCCCTTTTTCCCGGAGCCATTCCGGTTTATTGATCCGGATCCTCCGGCACCATATTTTTATAGCAAGGCGCGAATATGCTTTCAGCAGCGAATAAAACACGGCCTCAAAATAAGTTGTTTCTGAAGAGAAATTTCACGCAAAGACGCAAAGCCCGCTAAAGCGGTGCGCAAAGACGCTAAGTATTAGAAATTATTCCCGTTCATTCAATTTCTTTTTTTTGTTTAAATACGGGTTAGGCCACTTACATAACAGACATTAAAAAATTTTGCGCCTTTTTATCTTTGCGCCTTTGCATGAAACCCTTCCTGCGACTTTGCGGTTGCCTTTAAAATCAAGTTTCCTATTTCTGTGATCTTTTCATTTTCTTTGCTCCGAAATTTTCAACATGCTTCCTAAGTACAAACGTATTCTCCTTAAGCTTTCCGGTGAGTCTTTGATGGGTGATAAAAATTTTGGATTTGATACCTCTGTATTGAGCCATTATGCCAATGACATTAAATCCATTACAGAACTGGGCGTCCAGGTAGCCATCGTCATCGGGGGTGGAAATATTTACAGGGGCATGAATGAAGCCGAGACCGGTATTGAGCGGGCTCATGGCGATTACATGGGCATGCTGGCTACGGTGATCAATGGAATGGCCCTTCAGGCTGCACTGGAGAAGATCGGCGTGTACACCAGGCTCCAGAGTGCCATTAAAATGGAGCAGATCGCTGAGCCCTACATCCGCCGGCGCGCCATCCGCCACCTCGAAAAGGGCCGTGTGGTGATCTTTGGCGCCGGCACCGGTAATCCTTATTTCACTACCGATACGGCGGGTTCGTTGCGGGCTATAGAAATAAAAGCTGATGTGATCATGAAAGGCACCCGTGTAGATGGCATTTATACCGCCGACCCCGAAAAAGATCCGACAGCTACCCGCTATGGGGTTATTACCTACCAGGAGTGTATCTCACAGAAGCTCAACGTTATGGATATGACAGCTTTTACACTATGTATGGAAAATAACCTTCCTATTGTTGTATTCGATATGAACCGTACCGATAACCTGAAAAGAGTAGTTACCGGCGAAAAAGTAGGAACGCTGGTAAAAGCTTAATCATAAGGCTTTTTAGTTATTGGGTTTCGGAAAAAATTCTTAGTTTGCTTCAAACTTACCGGATCTAACTGCATGATTCCTGCTGCCATCAACCTCACCTGGATTGAAGTAAGCATATTACTTCTTGTTGCCCTTATTTTAATGGCCGCTGTACGCTTTTTTATCATCAGCCGGCGTTCGCTGCAACAGGTGTTGCAACCACAGCGTAAACAATCCGCGCCATCTACTCAAAAAGAACCTTATTCAGCCGAAGGAAGAGAAAAGCAGCTCGTTCTGCTCCAGGAAAGACTGGCAGGTTTAAAACAAAAAACATTTGCCCCGGCCGAACCGGAAAAGCTTTCGCTGAAAGGCGAGCATACAAAAGACGACCTCATACAAAGTCTGAAAGGAACAATTTCCCAGCAACAGAAATTATTGAACGGCTTTTTAAAACAGATCGACGAGCTGGAAGACAGCGGTAAGATGGAACTGGAGGCTGAAAACGAAGAATTAAAGCTGGAGCTTGAAGGCATGGAAAAAATGCTTTCCTCCCGTGATGCTGAAATTGAACGACTGCAGCAGCAGGCTACCATAGCACTCAGTATGTCAACGCGCATCGATGAGGTGGTGCAGGAATTTGAACACCTGCAGAAACGTATGATGGAACTCGAGGAGCAGGCTACCAAAGCAAGCATCCTGGCCATGGAGCTGGAAGAAGCCCGCGAAGGCTACGACCTGGTGCGCATGGATCTGATTAAAAAGCAGGAACGGCTGGAGGACGTGATAGCGGAAAACCAGAATCTTCGTCAGCAGATGGCGGAAACAGAAGACAAACTTGTTGAGGCCAATCGCCAGCGGCAGCAGCTGCAGAAAAAAACACAGTTTCTCCAGGACATGAACGAAGACTTCCACAGCATGTCTGAAAGCAATAAAAAACTTCAAACCGAATTGCGTCGCATCGGTGAGCTGGAAAGTATGCTCAATATGATTGCCGAAGAACGCGACCAGTTACTGCGCAAGCAATACAAGTAATACTTCAGCTTAGTCCTTTGCAAAACTCTGCGCCTCTGCGGTTAAATCAACCAGATAATATCTTCTGCTACTACATTCATGTCAGATCGCACGCGGGTTCCTAACTTAGCGCCATATGAATTCATCCATTGCCGACCTGCGGCTCGATTACGCGCGGGAAAGCCTGCTGGAAACCGACGTGGCTCCCGATCCGGTTGATCAATTTCAGAAATGGTGGCAGCAGGTACTGAGCAGCGAGGTAAAAGAACCCAATGCCATGACACTGGCTACCGCTTCTTCCGATGGAATGCCATCGGCACGCATTGTTCTGCTCAAAGGATTCACCAAAAAAGGATTTGTATTCTTTACGAATTATGCAAGCTTCAAAGGCCGGCAGCTGGATGAGAATCCAAGAGCAGTACTGGTATTTTTCTGGAAGGAGCTGGAGCGCCAGGTACGCATAACGGGACTGGTAAATAAACTGCCGGCAAACGAAAGCGACACTTATTACCTTTCGCGCCCGGAAGGCAGCCGCATAGGAGCATGGGCTTCACCGCAAAGCCGGGTGATACCCGGCCGCGACTGGCTGGATTCGGAATACCTGCGCGTGCAGGAAGAATTAAAAAATAAAAAAATTGATCGTCCCCCGCACTGGGGCGGTTATATCGTGCAGCCGGTAATCATTGAATTCTGGCAGGGACGTCCCAGCAGGCTCCACGACCGCATTCAATATACGCTGCAGGATCATGGTGAATGGAGTATTGAACGTCTTGCTCCATGATAGATGAAATGCTCAATATTCAATTTTCAATGATCAATGCTCATTCAGGAACAATCTTGAATATTGAGCATTGAACATTGAGCATTGAAAATTATGAACTTTTTTTAGCAGCAGCTGGCTGGTTGCCGGTAGTTTTCTTTTCCGTTGCTGGTCTTGCTTTTCCGAAAGAACCTTTAAAGATCTTTCCTTTCTTCGTTTTTTTATCGCCTCTTCCCATGATAGTTTATTTATTGGTGCAAATTAGATGAATTCTAAATAAAAAAGCCTTCCTGCTCATGCAGGAAAGCTTAAATCAGTTTGTGCAGTTAATTACAACTTGGCGGAAAGCTCTTTACCGGCTTTGAAGCGGGCAACTTTCCTGGCTTTGATTTTAATAACTTCTCCGGTCTGAGGATTGCGGCCATTGCGAGCTGCGCGCTTTGATACAGAGAATGTACCGAAACCTACCAGTGTAACTTTGCCACCGCCTTTCAAAGTTTTGGTTACTGCTTCTACAAAAGAATCTAAAGCAGCGTTGGCTTGTGTCTTGGTTACGCCAGCATCATCGGCAATCTTGTTGATCAATTCAGCTTTGTTCATGGTGATTTTTTTAAAAGATTTGAGAGCAACAAATTTATATGCTTTTTGCTTCCGGCAAAATAATTTTCGTCCATTCAAAAATTTTTTTGAATAGGCTAAAACACTTATGGGACAAGCATTGTAGCGGATTGGCCGTATGAATATTTTATTATTAATTCTAATGAAGGGCTTTGAAACCCTTGTGGGTCAAGGGTTTCAGAAGACATCATCTGAAATGCAGGCAGAGTGCGGGTTTCAGCGGTTTGTAATTATAAAAGCTGTACTTGCACAGGCAATGTGGATAAGTAGTAGTTACTGCACAACCTGCATCACCGAACGGAACGCAATGAATTGATTGCCCCACTTATCATATGTCTTTTTACGTAACGCTTCCGCAAACAGGCTGATGTAACGGTTGTACAAAGCTTTTGAGGAAGCATGGTATTGAATAGCATAGGTAGGACCTTCACTGTCATCTATCTCCAGCAGGCGTACTACACGATAAGATTGAAAACACCCGGTACCGATCACTTCAGGGATATGCTCCTGCTTCATCCAGTTGAGCCAGCTTTGTTCAATGGGAGACTGAACTTTTACTGTAACATTATAAATAATGGCTGCTTCATCATTTGCCATGGTCCCGTTTTTCATCCCGCAGTTGTTTGATTAATGGATTCAACATCTATTTCCGCATACACCGGGCAATGATCACTGTGCTTTACATCGGGATAGATCTCGGCATCTTTTACAAAAGGGGCCAGTGGTTCCGTAACGGAAATATAATCGATGCGCCATCCTTTGTTTGCCGCCCGCACAGATGGAAAGCGCTGGCTCCACCAGGTGTAACGATCACGTTCTCCGGGACGCCGGTGACGGAAGGCGTCTATCCACCCGCTATCATAGAACTTGTCCATCCATGCTCTTTCACGAGGAAGGAAACCGGAAGTGGTCTTATTTCCTGCCGGGTTATGCAGATCAATTTCCCTGTGTGCAATATTGTAATCACCGCAAAGAATGAGATTGGGCTTCTTTGCGCGCAATTGCTGTACGTAATCATAAAAATCATCCAGCCACTGGTACTTGTAACTCTGGCGTTCATCGCCGGAGGTGCCGGATGGAAAATAAGCATTGATGAGGCGCACCTTACCGAAATCCATTTGCAATACGCGTCCTTCATCATCACTTACCTGGTGGCCGGTACCACACTCAACATAATCGGGTTTGATCTTTGTAAAAACAGTCACACCGCTGTAACCTTTCTTCTGTGCGCAAAACCAGTAATCCTGGTAGCCATGATCCGTAAAGAATTTTGCATCAACATCATTTTGCTGTGCTTTGTTTTCCTGTATGCAAATAACATCCGCGGGATGCGTTTGCAACCAATCCACAAATCCTTTTTTCATCGCCGCACGCAAACCATTTACATTATAGCTGATGATCTTCATGAGGCAAAATTAGGGAAGAAGGTTGAGGTTGAGGTTGAGGAGGAGGGTGAGGTTAAGGTCTAATTTGGGGAGAAGGAAAATCAATAGCAATAACGAAAGCCACTACCGTATTACCTTAATACCTTATTACCTTAATACCCTTCGCCCCCCGTCCGTATCCGGCATCATTAATAAATACGATTGAAGTACATTTTGCTCTAATTTTACGCCTCATTCCTATGGCTACAATAAAAACAAATACAGAAAGTACAATACCTCAGAAGCCCATTCATAAACCCATCATTCCACCCAAGGAACACGTTTACCTGGAAGGTCCCAAAAGCAGGGGGTACGAACTCAAGTTCGCCTGGCGGGTTTTTAAGGAACTGCTCCGGTCTTTCAGGAACCTTCATTTAGCCGGTCCCTGCATTACAGTTTTTGGCTCTGCACGGTTTAAAGAAGACCATCCTTATTATGCGCATGCACGGGAGTTTGGCAAACGCATAGCCGGAATTGGGTTTACCACCATGACCGGTGGAGGCCCGGGAATCATGGAAGCCGCTAACCGCGGGGCTTTCGAAGCAGGAGGCATGTCGGTTGGTTGCAATATCAGGCTTCCTTTTGAGCAAAGCGGTAATAAGTACACCCACCGCTCGGTAACCTTTGAATATTTCTTTACCCGCAAAACCGTGTTGATTAAATACTCTTACGCGTTCATTATTTTGCCGGGTGGATTTGGTACGATGGATGAACTCTTCGAGACATTGACCCTCGTGCAAACAAAAACCATTCATGGCTTCCCGATTGTATTGTTCGGTAAGGAATTTTACCAGCCGCTGGTTGATGTAATGGAATCGATGATTGACAAAGGAACCATCTCAAAAGAAGACATGTCGCTGGTGTTACTGACCGATGATGTTGGCGAAGCCATGGATCATATATATAAATACATACAGGCAAACTATAAAGTAAAGCCGCGCAGCCGCCGCAACTGGTGGATGTTTGAAAAGCGATAAATATTAGCAACGGCCAATACTGCTCAACGCATTACAATACGAGTTATTAAAATCATGTAAACATTATGGACGGACTAACCATACTGGGGTTGACAGCAGGCTGCTTCACCTCCATCACCTTTCTGCCACAGGTTATTAAAACCTGGAAATCAAAATCCGCTGCCGATGTTTCCTTGTTGATGTTTGCCTTCGCTACCATTAGCGTGGTGATGTGGCTGGCCTACGGAATCATAGCGCGTGACATTCCCATTATTTTCACCAACAGCATGGTGTTGTTCTTTTCACTGGTAATGCTCTACTTTAAATTCAGGTTTAAATGAATCCCGCAATTGATGCCATCATATTTGATCTTGGCGGTGTGCTGATCGACTGGAATCCATCCTACGTATTCGACAGGATGTTTGACAGCGCGGAAAAGAAAAAGGAATTTTTCGAAACCATTTGCACACCTGATTGGAATGAAGAACAGGATGCAGGTCGTCCCCTGAAGGAAGCTACGGAACTGCTTGCAGGCCGTCACCCGGAATGGAAGGAATATATTGAAGCCTACTATGGAAGGTGGGAGGAAATGCTGGGTGGACCTATTGAAGGAACGGTCGAGATTTTCCGCAAATTAAGGGAAGACGGGCGTTACCGGCTGTATGCATTGACCAACTGGAGCGCTGAATTGTTTCCGATCGCCCTCGAACGTTACGACTTCCTGCACTGGTTCGACGGAAGGGTGGTTAGCGGGGAGGAAAAAATGCGCAAGCCTGCCCCGGAATTCTACCAGCTTATTATAAACCGGTTCCGCCTCGATCCTGCTGCTACATTATTTATCGATGATAATCTGCGCAACATAAAAGCCGCGGAAGCAATGGGTATCCAGTGTATCCGTTTCGAAAACCCCGGTCAGTTGATGCGCGAGCTGGTGAAGTTAAATGTGATTAGTTGATATGTTGATTAGTTGATACGTTGCTGTTCAGAACATTGAACATTGAGCATTGAAAATTGAACATTGAACATTTTCTTCTTTTATTACTCTCTAAAAAACATAAAATCGAAGGATCCCATCTATTTGTCGAAGCTCCTTTCCTCTTTGTCGAAAGCTTCCAATAAACCCTTTCTGGAATGACATCTTTGTATCCGGGTAACGATTACGACAATATCCTAAGCCGGAAAACCAACAGAAAAATCAAAAAGATCCTTTCGAAAAACCAATAACCAAGATCCTTTTTGAAAACCAGCAACGTCCAGAAAAACCAAAACCAAAATCCAACGTCCGAAGAGAACCAAGCAAAATCCAACATCCGAAAGAACCAAACCGCTTAGATCCAATCCTTAGAGAAAATCCAAAGGCACTCCGGTGCCGCTCCTAAAAAACCGTCCGCAAAAAAAGTCAGGGCTCTCTTTTATAAAGCGATCCTTCCTCTGAAAACTGATCCGGACCTCTGACAAAAATGCTGAAACCGCTCTCTAACCAGGGGCGGTTTTCTTTTACCGGTATATGCAAGAGAAAATCTCCTACGTATAATTCGTTTTCAATGCATGGCATTTGCCAAAAGACGTAAAAACGTATACCCGTTATGATGATTATTTGCGTGAAATACCTGGGGAAACTACTTAGTTAAAAAAAAGATTATTTTTTTTTAAACATGCCGGTGCGAATTTATCTAATACCTTACCGTTATGTGCATCAGTGCATTGCAGTTGTTTTCTTTTGGATGAACTGCAGCTTAACGGTTCATATTACAATTATTGCATTTTTAAAGACGTAAGGTCAACTTGCATTTATATAATTCCCTTTTTACTTTTATGGCCGTTTCGTGTGTTAGCCTTGTGTTTTGTTCATCATTTAATCCAAGTACGTTGTGAAAAGCCGCATTAACCCTCCCGTAGTATTACGACCTGCCTGTATTCAGGCAGTTAGTTCTCTTCCACTTTTACAGGTTAGCAGAAGGCATCAGGGAACATCCCCGATCTGGACGTAACCTTTGGGCATGTGTCTCCAACAACCGAATAATCTAATACCTTATAAAAATTAACAGTCAATCCTTATGAAAAGAATAGTCGCACTACTCGCATTTTGCGCCCCGTTTTTCGTGTCGGCGCAGGGCTTCCAGGTAAGCCTCCAGGGTCAAAGGCAACAAGCCATGGCCGGAGCCGGAGCCGCAAACATCCAGGACGGAGCATCCCTCTTCTATAACCCCGGGGGCGTTTCATTTCTCAAGAAAAACAGCCTCAGCTTCGGTACAACACCCGTACGTGCACACGTGCAGTATGTTGACGCATCTACTGCTGAAGTATCTGAAACACATTCACCGGCCGGTTATCCGTTTACAGGATATGCCGTGTTTGGAAAAGAAAGCAGCAAAATGCGTTTTGGTATGGCCGCCTATACTCCGTTTGGCAGCACCATCGACTATGAAAAAGGATGGACAGGCCGCTTTGTGCTCACTCATCTTCAACTTGCTGCAGTTTACCTCCAGCCAACAGTATCTTACCGCATCAGCAATAAGGTTGGTATCGGTGCCGGTTTTGTTTACGGTATTGGTAAGGTAAACCTGCAAAGAGATATTCCTGTAACAGATGAAAAAGGTGAGTACGGCCGTGCAGAACTGGCCGGAAAGGCTTCCGGGATTGGTTTTAACGCCGGTCTTTATTATAAACCATGTACCAATTTTTCTGTAGGATTAACGCACCACTCTAAAGTGGATATGCGTCTTAAGGAAGGAACGGCAACATTTACGGTGCCGGCCTCCCTCGCTGCTTCTTTTCCTTCAGGAAAGTTTTCAACCGATCTTCCACTGCCCAGCATCACTACCCTGGGTTTGGCTTATACCGCATCACCCAAAACAACTATGGTGTTTGATGCCAGCTATGTTGGATGGAAGTCGTTTGACACCCTCACTTTTGACTACGAAAAGAATACTTCTGAGCTGAGCGACACAAAGACTGCATACAATTATGAGAATGCTATGGCTTTCCGTCTTGGTGCACAATATGCCGTAAGCAAAAAGTTTGACGCAAGAGCAGGTATCAAGTACCTCACTACACCGGTGCAGGACGGGTTTGTAACACCCGACGTTCCGGATGCAGCAAACGTGAATTATTCTGTGGGCTTTGGATATAAATGCAACAGTCGTTTTGCTATTGATGCTTCTTTTACTTTCCAGAACATGGAGCGTACAGGAACCAACACAGCTACCGGATTTACCGGAACGTACAAGACTTATATCTATATGCCAGGTATCTCTTTCAATTATAACTTCTAATCCATATACCGTGAAAACTATAAATCACAAAGCCCTATCGGCTGTCTCATTGTCCCTGATTCTTTTTTCGTGCAAACCACAGATCGATGTGCCTGCACCCCAGAAAGGAAGTGTGGATGCTACCAGGTACGTTGCCATTGGTAACTCGCTTACTGCCGGTTATTCGGACAATGCGCTTTATAATGAAGCCCAGCTGGTTTCTTATCCGAACCTCCTTGCACAGCAATTCAAGCTCATAGGCGGCGGCGAGTTCAAACAGCCACTGGTAAATGCAAGCTCTGTGGGAATGGGTTCGGCCCTTAATGCCCGCATGCGCCTTGGTGCCTCTACTGATTGCGCGGGCGTTACATCACTGGCTCCCACATTTGCTGCGCAGATGGGTGACTTTGATGTGTTCACTACAAGCGTGGCCGCACAGGGACCGTTCAACAACATGGGAATTCCCGGTCTTAAATCTGTTACGGCTCTTTATCCCGGCTACGGTGATTACACACAGGGCGCGGGTAACTATAATCCGTTTTATACTAGGATGACCGCCGACCCCCAGTCAGGTTCCGTACTGGGTGAAGCGATTGCACAGAACCCGACATTTTTCAGCGTTGCCATTGGTACCGATGATGTAATGGGCTATGCTTTATCGGGTGGTACCGCCGACGCCATTACTCCTTCCGGTGGACCAATCGGTGGCGGTTTTGATGCCACTGTTGAATACATGGTTACAGCTTTATCAGCAAATGGTGCTAAAGGTGCGATCGCCAGTATTCCTGATGTTGAATCAATGCCTTATTTCACCACCATACCTTTTAACGGACTGAAACTGGATGCTGCCAATGCCGCGGGCCTTACTGCTGCCTATGCGCAACTCGGTATCACTTTCCAGGAAGGATATAATGGTTTTGTAATTGAAGATGCAAACGTTCCGGGCGGAATGAGAAAAATGCAGGCAGGTGAACTGTTGCTGCTTTCCGTTCCCCAGGACTCCCTGAAGTGTGCGGGATGGGGTTCCATGAAGCCTATTCCCAACCAGTTTGTTTTGACTACCGGTGAACTTACGCTGGTTGAAGAAGCTACCACTTCATATAATGCAACTTTGAAAAACCTGGCTGCTGCCAAAGGTCTGGCGTTTGTGGATGTAAATGCTTTTATGCGTAATGCCAAAACAGGCATCATGTACAATGGCATTGGCATGAATGCACAATTTGTAAGCGGTGGTGTATTTTCTCTGGATGGTGTGCACCTGACACCGATCGGGAATGCCCTGCTGGCTAATGAATTTATCAAGTCCATTAACCTGAAGTATGGTTCAACCATTCCTCAGATCAATGCAGGCAAGTATAAAGGCGTACGTTTCCCGTAATCCTTTGTCATCATCTTTAGAAAAATTAAAATCGAGCATATGTCTATCGTAAAAAAATCATTGCTTCCGGTCATGCTGGTCCTGGTTGCCTTTCTCGGAATCGGGGGAGTGGCTGCTGCACAAGCCGATCCGCTTGAAGGGATCTGGCTGAATGAAGAGAAGGATGCCAAGATCCAGATCTACAAAGCACGTGATGGAATGTTTTACGGGAAGATCATCTGGCTGAGAGACCCGGTAAAAAACGGGGCACCGAAAACGGATGAAAACAATCCGAAGAGCAATTTGCGGAAGCAGCCGATAGTTGGCCTTGTGATCCTTAAAGGTTTTGAAAAAGATGATGATGAATATGATGATGGAACCATTTACGACCCCCAGAACGGAAAAACGTATGATGCAACCATAACGTATAAAGGAAGAACCCTTTCACTTCGCGGTTATGTAGGCATCTCGTTGTTTGGACGTACCACCACCTGGGAACGATCGAAATAACCGGACCTAATCCAATACCTTAAAAAAAACAATCAAACCAGTGCTTCTATGGAACTATCGATAAGTCCGAACTTTTGGGTCTTCAAGTTTTTTAAAAACACGAAGGAGCGCGATCTCAAGATTGCTGATTATCTGGACCTGACTGCAGAGGAAGCAAATAATTTAGCCAGGATATGGGAAACAGTAGGAGATGCAATCATGGCTGATGGTTCTGCCGATGCAGATGCCAACATCAGCTGGCACAGGCTCATTGAGCGCCCTGAGTGGACTATCTATTCCAAGAGCATTCCTAAATCACGCCTTGAAATTTTCTTCGAACATGTATCCAGCGTGCTGACTAAAAACCAGCGCAGCGGCATGGATTTCCTTATCTGTAAAGTGGGCGCCATTCTTCAGAAGCGCAAACTCACCCGGGAGATTGTTGAAAGCGAATTGAAAAGGATCAAGGATGTGCGGTCTTTTGACCGGGCCAACAGGATGCACGATGATGTATCCCTTAAGGATTCTATTGCTTTGGTAAACCGCGAGGCCGCAGCCATCGGTGATTTTGCCAAACAGTACCGGGCCAATTTAGCCAAGAACCGTGTGCAGTCCAAAGGCACGCTGTTCACTAATTTTTACAAAATGCTATTCCTAAAGAAAATCACCCAGGAACACCAGTTAGAGGAGTTCAGGGAAAAATATATGAGTGTGTCGGGCCTTAATGTGCCGGCTGATTTTCTGAAGAGCAGGTCCGTTTACGCCGCCTTTAACCTGAAAAATAAAATGTGCGGTGGATTTGTTCTCGGAAACATCAACCCATACAGAACCATTGAAGTGTTTGCCGGTGATCCGAGCAAGCCACAGCTATATGAATTTGTAGAAGGTACCAGTTATTGTGAGCTCAATTGCTTCTGGTTATCCGTAAAAAGCCGTAAGGGCTTCTGGGGTTACTGGTTCTGGCTGCTGTTCGCCTTTAAGGTAAGCATGCAGAAAGAAAAAATGCTCATTTACGGTACCATTGCAAAAAGCCTGGCCGATATCTATGGTTACCCGCGTAAATCAAAGCTGCTGCATTCCGAAGAACTGTTGTTCAACGGTAAAATGAGAAGGAGCTGGATCTTTATCGGTGCCCGTACAGACTTCTTTGTGGGTGTTCTGGAAACCTTTATTTATAAGTTCAAGAATAACGGAAAGAAACCGGTTCGTTACAAGCGTGTGAGCCTTCCGGCTGCCGCTGCATAAAACCTTTGTCTATGAACTACATTCCTGCCCTGGCATTTTTAGCTGTAGCCAATCACCTGATTGTATTCGGCTTTATCATGCTGTACAAGTCAAAGAGAGTGAGAAAGATTTATAACCTGGAAGCAGACCAGGAACAGCTCAGGGAAGAATTACATAACTCCTGGCTTACCTCACCGCTGCATTCCGTCCTGATCGGGCTTGCCCTTTTCAGCGGTTTCCTTGCAGGGCACGAAAATACATGGATCAATTTCGTGTATACGTTCGGGATTGTTTTTGTCTGGACAGAGATCTGGCATTATTTCTCCCATCGCGCCATGCACCACAAGTCATTGTTGTGGATTCACCGCGAGCATCATAAATCAAAAGTGACCAACGTACTGAGTTCTATTTCCTTTTCCTTCCTCGAAAAGCTCATCTTCTCAGTGGGAATCATTGTACCGGTAGCCCTGTTATCATGGGTAATCCCGATTTCTTTTTACGGGATCATAGCGTATTACCTGTTTTATTTTGTAACCAATGCACTGGGTCATTCCAATATCGAGATCCGTGATCCGGGTTATGCGCGTACATGGATCGGCCGTGTGATCAACACGCCTACCTACCACGCCATGCACCACGCACGGTATGTAAAAAATTATGGCCTGATCACGTCAACCCTTGACAGGCTGTTCAATACAATGTGGGAAGATTATGACAAGGTTCAAACGCGCGCAGCGGAGGAGCAACCTCTGAATAAACTGTCCGAGCGGTTGATGCCCAAGAAAGTAATGACAAGAGAAAAGATCAACAGTCTTTAAAGCTCATTGATAAATTACTGGTTTTGTAGGCGCTTCAGCGTTTGCTCAATCAGTTCGGCAGAAGAATGGATGCGGGCGAATACCTGTTCGATCTCCGGCTTGAAACGCGCGAGATCATCCTTTGTCAGGCATTTTACCTGCAGATCCTGGAAGGTGGCCGTCACATCCGTCAGTCCAACATAACTGAAACCGGGTTTTTGCTTGTGAATGTGGTGACGGAAACCTTCGATGTCACCCGTTTCAAAACTGGTGTGCAGGAGGTCGAGGTTGGAAGGGAGGTCCTGTAAGTATTGCTCGAACACCATGGCTGCAGTTTCCGCATCACCGGAATAAGCTGCATCAAGGTATTCGGTATCCAGTCCGGGGATGTGCTCAAAAAGGCTTTCGCTCATGGATTATTGATTAATACGGGAAAAATAGTCCGGCAATTTAAATAATCCTTAAGTGTTTAACAAGTAACGCCTCCTTGTAGTGTAATAACAGCGGTAGACACCTTGCAAATTATGATGACTGTTAGTACATTAGCCTGTTAAGCAGCGTTTATCCCTGAGGGAGGAGGCGCCTAAAAAATAAACTGTACCCTATGTGATCAATCATTGCTTCGCTACATCCAGGCATTCGTCTGCAACTATTCACCCTTACCGGTAAAAGATATATAAGCACAGGATAGCCGTAAAACGGTTTAAAGAAACCAAACAAAGTACGAATGGACTACAGACAAAGAAGCATTGAAACATGATCAATTTAACTGCCAGCGTTATGAGAAAAATTTATAAATATGTAATGGACCTCGGAGTGTACGAGGGTATGCCTGTATATGAAATGCAGCGCGTACGCTTCTCCAACTTCATCGGTTTGTTTTGCCAGTCCTTTTACATGCTTTACGTGGTCCTCAGCATTATGCTGGATTCAAAGTTCCTGCTTGTTATTACTCTTTCGATGCTGGTAACGGGGATTTTTGGATACTGGCTCAACAAAAAGAGGTTGTACAACATGGCGCGATCCATGTTCATTACATCGTTCAGTGTGTTGCTGTTCTTTATCTGTAACAGCCTGAACATCGGTTTCTACTTTGTGTTCTTTTATTTCCCGGCCTTTATTGCCTATACACTTTATTATGACCTGGAAAAGGACTTACCCAATGCGCTTATCAACCTTTCGGTTTCAGTAAGCTGCGCGGTTTGTTCCTTTATTCTTCCACACCAGTATTTTATAGCGGAGAACATCGACGAGAAGTGGTTTACGATGATCAGCACCCTGAACTACTTCCTATCCTTCGCCATTACCATCATCTTCGTATTCTTCGCGGTATTCCATATTAACAAAAGCGGTCGCCAGCTGGTGGAAGTATGGCAGGAAGCGGAGCGACAGAAACTTGAACTTTCGGATGCAAAGGCCAAGGCTGATACGGCTGTAGTAGCCAAATCAAGGTTCCTTTCCAACATGAGCCACGAGATGCGCACACCGCTGAACGGGATCATTGGTACGGTTAATCTTATGCTACAGGAACCTTCGCTGCCCGAGCAGCAACAAAACCTGGAAGTGTTGAAATATTCCTCCGAGCATATGTTGAGTGTAGTGAACGACGTACTTGATTTCAGTAAAATTGAAGCCGACAAGATGGAGCTCGCCAACGATGAATTCAATGTGAAAACAGTTCTTGAAAAGATCTATACCGTATTTAAAAACCAGTTTGAAGGAAAGAACGTTCATTTTGAACTGAACGTTGACCCGGCATTGGATAAATATTTCAAGAGCGACGAAACAAGGCTGCGCCAGATCCTGACCAACCTGATTGGAAACGCCTTCAAGTTTACCGAAAGAGGCTCTGTAAAGATTACCTCCAAGCTGGTTGCCGCAGACAGTGAAGCCGCGGAAGTTTATTTCTCGGTTCGTGATACCGGTATCGGTATGACCGATCAGCATCAGAAAGTGATCTTTGAAGCCTTTAACCAGGCGGAAACGTCCACCACTCGTCGCTTTGGTGGAACAGGCCTGGGGCTCACCATCAGTAAAAAGATCGTGGTAAAACTGGGCGGAGACCTGCAACTGGAAAGCCAGGTAGGAAGAGGAAGCCACTTCTTCTTTACCATCCGCATGCCATTCAGCCAGAATACAAAGCCGTTTGTGAATGAAAATAAAGTCAGCGGATTGATTGGCCTGAAAGGTACACGGGTACTGGTGGCTGAAGACAGCCCGGTGAACATGACCATCACGAGAAAGTTCCTGCAACGCTGGGATGTTAGCGTTCATGAAGCGGTTAACGGACAGGAAGCGGTGCAGATGTTCCGCCAGAATGATTACGACCTCGTGCTGATTGACCTCGATATGCCAATCATGGATGGATATGAAGCCCTCACCCAGATTCGCAAGATCAACAGGAATATCCCGGCCATTGCCTTTACGGCTGCGGTACTGCCGCAAATGAAGGAATACCTGGCCAGCAAAGGATTTAATGACTTTCTTCAGAAGCCTTTCCGGCCGGAAGACCTGCACAGGATCATTTCCTTTTATAATCAAAAGACCAATATTCCCGCTGCATAAGCAGGAGCAACATATCAGAGGCAGGTTTCGATGCGTGATGCCGGAAGTGTTGCGCCAAGAGCCTAAAGGCACCGTGAAAGCGGTGCCTTTTTTAATGCCTGTTGAATGGAGTAAGTACTTATAAACGGTTATAAGCATTTATAGCCGATTTTTGGGCTTATGCGTTGGTTCCTGTTTCTTTTCCTGGTGATGGTTTTTTCTTCCTGCTGGCTTACTCGGGCCTACCGTGTCCGCCATATGCGGTTAACGGACCACCGCAAACTGCCTTCCATGCCGGTGCGTGCCGGTGATACATCATTCAATTTTACCGAAGCTGCTGATTTGCCCCTATACTATTCCATTAAAAAGAGAATGGACAGTATATTGCCGTCGACGGGAACGGCCGCCTTCCTCATCGTTCGCAACGACAGCATCCTGTATGAAGCTTATTTCAATGGATTTGACCGCGCTTCGCTGCTGCCTTCCAACAGCATGTCCAAGTCGTTTACGGGTACATTGGTGAGCATGGCGCTGGAAGAAGGAAAGATCCGGTCCGTTCATGATCCTATTACGGAATACCTCCCCGAATTATTAAAAAGGAATCCCAGCTTCCGGCGCATTACCGTGCGTCACCTGCTCGACATGCGCAGCGGTCTTAAGTTCAATGAAGGCTCCTACGACCTGAAAGACGATGCCATCAGGATGGGATTCAAACGGAACCTTGAAAAGCAATTGCTGAAGATCGATATAGACGTTCCACCGGGAAGGTTTCGCTATCAAAGCGTCAACACGCAATTACTTGGACTCATCCTCGAACGTGCTACCGGCAAACGATTGTATCGTTTACTGGAAGAACAGGTATGGAAACCGCTGGGGATGGAAAGCGATGCCACCTGGAACATAGACAGCAGGTCACATAAAATGGCGCTTGCCTCCGCCGGCATCAATGCCGTTGCCCGCGACTTTGCCCGTTTCGGACGATTGTACCTTAAAGGCGGTACCTGGAACGGACAGCAGGTACTTAGTGCCGCATGGATCAATACGGTGGCCAGTATGGATACCATGGAAGCCAGTAATAATTATAAAAGCCAATGGTGGAGCCGCAGTGCTTTCCGCAGCTTTAATGACTCACTGGAAGCGGAAACCTTCCGCCGCAGTATACGGTATTCCTCGGGACTGAGAAAAGTGGGGAACCAATTCCGGGTTCCTTTCCGCACCGGTGCTTATAATGCCAGTGGTTTCCTCAACCAGGTAATCTATATCCATCCTAATAAGCAACTGATTATCGTACGTTTAGGCCAGCGCTGGCGGCAACCGGAGGTGTTTTTTACCCAGTTTATTTACAACCTGGGCGAACAGTTATAGGTTACTGCGGTGGAACGGATTCTGCATAGTTACCCGAAGAAAACATCAAACCCTATGCGACTCCTATCCCTGTTTCTGATGACCCTGTGTTTCTCCTCGTGCTGGATGGCCCGGGCTTATAAAGTTCGCAAGCTGAATCCTGCAGACCACGACAAAATTCCATTTGTAACCATCACCGCCCCCGACGAATCTTATCATCTTAAAGAAGGCACGGACGCTTCGTATGAAGCAAAACAAACCCTGGAGGCCTTCCTGGATACCAGTCTTGAAAACAGTCATACAACCGCCTTCCTGGTGATCAGGAATGACAGCATTTTGTACGAGCGCTATTTTAATGGATTCAGCCAGTCTTCGCTCATGCCTTCTTACTCTGTTGCCAAATCATTCGTGGCAACCTTGTTTGCCATGGCGTATGAAGAAGGAAAGATCAAAAGCCTGGACGAGCCGGTTACCGGTTATATTCCCGAATTACTGAAAGAAGATAAGCGTTATGCCCAGATCACTTTGCGTCATATCCTGGATATGCGCACAGGCCTCCGGTTTTATGAAAGGCAACTGGGATTGAAAGATAATGCCATCAAACTGGCATTCCAGCCTGATGTAACCAAACAAACATTAAGCACCCGCATCAAAACGGTGCCGGGTGAATTTGAATACCAGAGTGTGAATACGCAATTACTGGCCATGGTTGTGGAAAGAGCTACCGGCAAAACCATACAGGAATTACTGCAGGAAAAACTGTGGCAACCTCTTGGTGCGGAAACAACGGCAACCTGGAACGTAGACAAGAAGGGCCGGGCTCTCGCCTTTTCTGCCATCAATGCCACGGCGCGCGACTTTGCAAAGCTTGGATTGCTGTACCTGCACAACGGCGCCTGGAATGGCCGCCAGCTCGTTTCACCGGAATGGATCCGCACCGTCAATAATGCCGATAGCATGCATCATTACCGTGGCTATCACAACCAGTGGTGGAGCATTAACCTGCATAAGGAATTCAAGGATTCTGCCTCCGCAACGGAATTTAAAAAGCAAACGCCGTATTGCGATGACCTGAAGAAAACAGCGGGAGGATATAAGGTAACCTACCGTACCAATGCTTTTTCGGCGATCGGTATGCTGAGCCAGTATATTTATGTAAATCCCGACCAGAATATGGTGATCGTGCGACTGGGCCATGGATGGGAAGGGGAAATGCCGCCCGGCGCTTTCCTGCATATGGTGGCTACGGGAATAGACAATTTCCGTTAACCTGTATGTTTCTCTTTTCGGATGGTTCGTATTATATTAGACCATAATCTTTATTATGGAAGGTTCCATCCCATCATCCCAGCAGCACTCAGAATATGTTGAACAGCAGCACCTCTTTACCGATGAAGAGATCTTCCAGCCGGAGATCGCCTCGGTAGGGCAGCGCTTTGCGAATTATTTAATTGACCGGGTCGTGGGTTATGGACTGTCCCTGGCCTTTACCTGGCTGCTTCTTCAATTCCTGGTGCGAACCAATATGGAACTGGTTTTTTACCTCGCAGAACTCGACACCGTTACCGAATACTTTTATGATTACCTGATCGGATCTGTGGTCGCAATCATTTATTATACCTTCACCGAACTGGTATTCAAAGGCCAAAGCCTGGGTAAGCTGGTCACCGGAACACGGGCGATCCGTGATGATGGTCAGCCGTTAACGTTCAAGGATGCCTTGCTTCGAAGCCTCTCCCGTATCGTTCCCTTTGAACCGTTTTCCGCCTTTAACGGTTATCCATGGCATGATACGTGGACGAAGACGACAGTTATCAAAGTAAGATAGGAGAAACAACTGCTACGGCTTCGCACCTTTGCGGTTAAATGCAACCGCAAAGGTGCGAAGTTTGCAAAGCGATTTGCTATTCCAGCACAGGACGAAGCCATCTCTCCGCTTCTTCCAGGCTCATTCCTTTACGTGCAGCATAGTCCTCCAGCTGGTCGCGGCCGATTTTACCTAATCCGAAGTAATGGCTTTGCGGGTGGGCGAAATACCAGCCGCACACGGATGCAGGCGGATTCATCGCAAGGCTTTCCGTAAGTTCAATGCCGATGTTTTCGGTAACATTCATCAGGGAAAAAAGCTTCAGTTTTTCGGTATGGTCGGGACAGGCCGGGTAACCGGGTGCCGGACGCACACCTTTATATTCTTCGCGGATCAGTTGTTCGTTGCTTAATTGTTCGCTTTTGTCATAACCCCAGTATTCCCTCCGGACTTTCTGGTGTAAACATTCGGCAAAGGCCTCCACAAAACGATCGGCGAGGATCTGCACGAGGATCTTGTTGTATTCATCATGCTCCGCTGCAAAACGCCTTATGTGATCATGCGCTCCGTGAATGGTAACGGCAAATGCACCCATGTAATCCGTTCCGGCAGAAGCATCCTTCGGTTTTACAAAATCTGCCAGGGAATAAGAAGGCTGACCGACCGCTTTTTTCATTTGCTGCCGGAGCGATTCCAGGTGTACTTCACCGTTTCCTGTTTGAACGGTAATCGTGTCTTTGTTGTTGGTAGTAGCCGGCCAGAAACCAATGACGCCATCAGCAGTAAACCAGCCTTCCCTTACAATACGTTCCACCATCCTTGTTGCATCACTGTACAGGCGTGTGGCTTCCGTTCCGAATATTTTGTCTGTAAGTACTTCCGGGAATCGCCCGGGCATTTCCCAGCCGATAAAGAAAGGACCCCAGTCGATGAAAGGAGCAATGGTGCCGAGATCGAAGTTTTTCAGTACGGTAACACCTTCCGCAGCCGGTTTTACGGGCACATAATTTTTCCAGTCGAAATATTCTTTTGTCACCACCGCTTCTTCATAAGGAATGATGACTTTATGTTTTTGTTTGTTGAGAAACTGGTCGCGGAGTGCGAGGTATTCTTTTGTTGTCTGTGCCAGGAAGGGCTGCCTCGATTCCTTGTTCAGCAAATTGCTTACTACGGTTACACTGCGCGATGCATCCAGCACATGCACCACACCGTTGTCGTATTCCTGCGCAATTTTTACGGCGGTATGGGTCCGTGAAGTAGTGGCTCCGCCAATGAGCAGCGGTTGCGTCATATTGCGGCGTTTCATCTCGCGCGCGATGTGCACCATTTCATCCAGTGAGGGCGTGATCAATCCACTCAGCCCGATCACATCAACACCTTCCCTGATGGCCGTATCCAGGATCTTGTCTGCAGGCACCATCACACCCAGGTCAATCACTTCATACCCGTTACAACCCAGCACAACACCTACAATATTTTTACCGATATCATGCACATCACCCTTTACGGTAGCCATCAGTACTTTAGCGGCACCGGCAGCTTCTTCATTTTTTGTTCCGGCGGCCAGGTGTGCCTGCTTGCGCGCTTCTTTTTCCTGTTCGATAAAAGGTGTCAGCACGGCAACAGCTTTCTTCATTACCCGTGCACTTTTTACAACCTGGGGCAGGAACATCTTTCCACTGCCAAACAGGTCGCCCACCACATCCATTCCGGCCATCAGCGGGCCTTCAATAACATCCAGGGGCTTCGGATATTTCTGTCTTGCCTCTTCGGTATCCGCATCAATATATTCAGTAATGCCATTTACGAGTGCATGCTTTAACCGTTCTTCAACCGAACCATTTCGCCATTCTTCATTCCTTACTTCTTCCTTGCCTTTTGCTTTTACCGTTTCGGCAAAAGAAACCAACCGCTCGGTAGAATCAGGCCTTCGGTTAAGGATCACGTCTTCACACAACTCGCGGAGCTGCGGTTCAATGCCATCGTATACTACCAACTGACCTGCATTTACAATGCCCATGTCCATTCCGGCCCGGATGGCGTGGTAGAGGAATACTGCATGAATGGCTTCACGTACATGATCATTGCCGCGGAAGGAAAAGGAAACATTGCTCACACCACCGCTTACTTTTACAAGCGGCATCCTTTGCTTGATGATGCGGGTCGCTTCAATAAATTCAACAGCGTAGTTATTGTGTTCTTCGATGCCGGTTGCTACGGCAAAAATGTTCGGGTCAAAAATGATGTCCTGCGGATCGAAGCCCACGACTTCCGTTAATATCCTGTAAGCGCGGTCGCAGATGGTGATCCTTCTTTCCAGGTTGTCGGCCTGCCCCTGTTCATCGAAGGCCATCACCACAACGGCAGCGCCATAATCCTGGCAGACCTGCGCCTGCTGGATAAATTTCTCTTCACCTTCTTTCAATGAAATAGAATTCACGATGCATTTTCCCTGCACGCATTTCAGCCCGGCTTCAATGATCTCAAATTTAGAAGAGTCGATCATTACGGGGATACGGGCGATATCGGGTTCGCTTTGCAACAGGTTGAGGTAGGTGGTCATGGCTTTCACACCGTCGAGCAATGCGTCATCCATATTCACATCAATCACCTGGGCACCACCTTCCACCTGCTGGCGGGCAACCGAAAGAGCCTCTTCGTATTTATTTTCCCGGATCAGTCGGGCAAATTTTTTAGAGCCTGTAACATTGGTGCGTTCACCAACATTTACAAAATTCGATTCCGGCCGCACCACCAGGGGCTCCAGTCCGGCTAATCGTAAATAGGGTTTGATGGTATTGACTTCGTTCATAATGTATCGTTTGAACCACGGAGGCACTGGGGCACAGCGTGGCAGGGTGGATTTATGGAAACAGTGCTTTTCTCTTTTTTATTTAAAAAATTTCTTTTTGCCGGTAAGGTCCACGAATCCTTCCTTACCATTTTCCAGGCGTACGTATAAATATTCTTTTTGATTACCACGCGATGAATCGGGCGAATACATCATATATCCCGTAATAGCTTTATAAGCTGGCTTTACCAGGTATTTTTTCGAACTGATGTAAGCACCCGTTTTTCCGTTCTGCAGCAACAGGTATACGTCACCCCAGGCAACGTTTCCCGACATATGCCCGTAACTGAAAAATGGAAGCTTCGGATGACTCATAGATGTACGGATATCATCATATACAGGTGGTATCTGCATTGTAAAATCGCGGTTCAGTATGCCCCATTTACCCGATTCCTTTATATGAATGATCCCATACGTTTCTGTATAAATTACACTGTCCAGGATTGCCCCGTATTTGAGGCTGTCGTGCTGGTTGATGATCCTGTATTTGCCCTTGTCACTGGCAACAATGAATTCACGTTCATAGGTTTTTAATTGATTGTATTTGGTAGGGATCAGGACATTTTGTTCATGATCGATCAGGCCGGCCTTGCCATTTTTATAGACTTTATAGTACTGGGGCAATAAATAATTTGATCCATAAGGCAGGTAAAAAGCATGTTTGATGGAATCATACTGCTGCCCCAGTTTTTGCCGCAGGCTTTCCAATTGTTTGAGAGCGGCAGAATTATCGATCATTTCTTCCGGTGGCACGTCTTCCTTCATAAGCTGTTCTCGTTCCGGGGCTTTTGTGCCGTTCCTGGAAATAGTATAGGATACATTATTCTGGTCGGTAACCGATGCTGCCGGTTCTTCTTCGTAAAAATTCGAAAACCGGTCAGCCGATTTATATTTTGCGGGGATCACCACTTTCCCTTTTTCATCCAGGTAACCCCAGAGCCCTTTCTTTTTAAAACGGATGCGGTTGTGGTAAGCGAAATCCACTTCTTCAAACTGCGGGGCAATCACAACTTTTGCATTGGTATCAGCGAGTCCCCATAATTTACCGGAGCGATAAGGAACCAGCCAGCGTTCTTTTTGGGCAGAGGCACCTGCTGAAAAAGCAAGGAGGAAAAGCCCGAGGATGATTGTATGTAGTGTTTGTTTCAGTTGCATAAGTCAGATAATGTTATCATCGTATATAAACTATTAATTGAACCACGGGGGCACGGGGGCACGGGGGTGCAGGGAGTATTTATAAGATCATTCTTTTAATGCCGTGTTTCATTAAAGGCACATGGAAATTTAAAATATAGCCTAAACGTTTGTTGGTTAGTTTGAGGTAACTAAGAAGTTGGGCCTGCCATACAGGATGCATCGTCTCCTGCGCTTTTAATTCAATAATAACAAGATTATCGATTAAAATATCAACTCTTAATCCATCCTCTATGAATAGCTTGTTATACGTAATTGCAATCGATTTTTGTCGGACATAAGGGATGCTCCTCATTTCGAGTTCATGGCAAAAACATTTTTCATAAATAGATTCCAATAACCCTGGCCCAAGTGTGCTGTGTATGAGCATGGCAATATCCACGACTTGGCCTCCGAGCCATGTTTCCCTTTCTGATAGTGGTAAGAAATCTTTTCCTGTGAGGCCCTGTGTCATGGTGTCTCTGTGGTTACTAAAACTTCTACTTGAGGCAGGGGCCGCGGTTGCAAATGCTTCACTTGATCGGCAATGTGACGGATGTGATCGGGGGTGGTGCCGCAGCATCCTCCAACAATATTCACAAATCCCGCCTTTGCCCATTCTTCAATGAAGTGGGCGGTTTGCTCCGGCTGTTCATCGTATTCGCCCATGGCATTGGGTAGTCCGGCATTTGGATAAGCCGAAGTATAACAGGAAGCAATCGCACTCAGTTCTTCAATATGCGGACGCATTTCCTGCGCACCCAGGGCACAGTTCAACCCAACACTTAAAGGCCTTGCATGGGCGATGGACGTATAAAACGCTTCCAGTGTTTGTCCGCTCAGCGTTCTGCCTGATGCATCGGTTATGGTACCGGAGATCATCATCGGCAGTTCAGGTTTCCCGGTCTGGCGGAAATATTTTTTTACGGCGAAGATGGCCGCTTTTGCATTGAGCGTATCGAAGATGGTCTCGATCAAAATAAGGTCGACACCACCATCAACCAGCCCGCTGATCTGTTCGTAATAAGCGTCTACGGCTTCGTCAAAAGTAAGGGCCCGGTAACCGGGGTTATTTACATCCGGTGACAGCGATAAGGTTTTATTAAGAGGACCGATTGCTCCTGCTACAAACTTCTGTTCACTCGAACCCACCAGCAGGGTAGCTTCCCGGGCAATTTTCGCAGCTGCCAGGTTGATCTCGTAAGCCAGGCTTTCCATGCCGTAATCGGCCAGTGAAACGCGTTGTGCATTGAATGTATTGGTCTCGATGATATCGGCACCGGCTTCCAGGTATTTGCCATGGATCTCCCGGATGATATCCGGTTGGGTAAGACAAAGAATATCATTATTCCCTTTAATATCCGACGGCCAGTTTTTGAAACGGTCGCCGCGGTAATCTTCCTCATTCAGCCGGTAACGCTGGATCATGGTGCCCATGGCCCCGTCAATAATCAGGATCCGGCTGTTCAGCAGGGTTCGTATATCGCTCATAGTTAAACTGTTTAGGTGCGGATACGTTATGCCTGAGCTTTGGAAGGAACTGTATAAACGAGGGAGACCCGGGAAGGGAGCTTTCAACGTTTATTAGTTCCGTAAGGCCGAACAATAAACAAATCCGCCGCGGCAAAGGTATAGGAATATTGAACAAGGAACAAGGAGCCGGGAAGGTTGAAGGGAGAGAAATGGGAATGAATAGAGGTTGTGAGGTATTGGCTTTGCGTACTATCATATATACTTTTCATTCAAAGGGTTGATTGGTTAATATGTTGATATGTTGATACGAAGCATACATCTCACAAAGAAAATGTGCGGTGCTCAGGGGTCTGTAGACTGTTGACCTCTCTCTTCTGTCATTCAGCGCGGAGGGAAGAATCCTTGGACTGAACCTGGGATAAGGTAAAGGAATATTGAACAAGGAGCCGGGAATGTTGAAGGGAGGGAAAGGGGAATTGGGAATTGGGAAAAGGTAATAAGGAGGTGATAAGGTAATAAGGTAATGAGGTATTAGGGGATTTTCTGTTTTTATTGAATCATAATCCGTGTCATCCGTGAAATTCGTGATCAGCTTTGCGGCTTTGCGGTTGCCTTTTCTATCGTCGAAGAGCGATCAGCGATTAACGGGCAGAGGATACATAACTATCAATTGGCAAACGGTTTTGCAGACTGCGGGCAAGGGTCATTTCATCTGCGTATTCAAGCTCACCACCGAAAGCGATGCCGCGGGCAATGGTCGTGATGCGCGTGTTGGCCGGAAGCTTTTTCTGGATGTAGTAAATTGTGGTGTCGCCCTGGATAGTTGGAGAAAGTGCGAAGATTACTTCAGTGGTACTTTCTTTACCTACCCGGTGTACGAGTGTATCAATGTTCAACTGGTTCGGACCAATGCCATCCAGCGGGGAAATTACCCCACCGAGCACATGGTAGGTTCCGTTGAATTGCTGGGTGCTCTCGAGGGCTATTACGTCGCGGATATTTTCCACCACGCACAGCGTATCCTGCTTACGCATCGAGTTGGCGCAGATGGAACAGATATCGGCATCCGCAACATTATGACAGCGCTGGCAGAACTTGATCTCGCTGCGCATCCGCGACATTACCTCACTGAAATGCTGCACGTCCTCAGCTTCCTGTTTCAGCAGGTGCAGCACCAGGCGCAGGGCCGTTTTTTTACCGATTCCGGGCAATTTCGCGAACTCATTGACCGCATTTTCCAGTAGTGCTGAGGAGAATTGCATAGAGGGCAAATGTACACGAAAACGCCGTTATAAAAGTGTTAGAAAGCCCCTTATAAAGACCGTTCAAAATCGTTTTCCCAGGCGGGTTTTACCGTAATTTTCTGCTGTATGGGAACAACGATTTCAGGCTGCCTGCGGGTGCCGAAAAATTGTCCCGGGTCCCACTTTCCATTACCGTTCCGGTCATACAGGATGCGCAGGTCGTATTCGCCGGGTGTAAACAGCCGCTGGGTAAACGTTCCGGATGAAACCGGCACGGAAAAAACAACCCGGTCATTCTGTATAAACTGCAATACCGGGTTTCGTGCCGCGTCAAGACCGCGAATGCGCAGGGAAATGCTGCCATAGTCCGTTGCTTTCCGGGTAGTAAAATTCAGGGTATCGCCTTTCAGCAACTGGCGGTTAAGGGTGTCCGTAGCAAAATCCTGCGCAACAATTAGGTTATACCGTGTTCCTTCTTTCCAGGCGGTACGGAAGCGAAGCTCGCGCCGCGTGGAGTCTAATGAAACTGTATAGGGTGTTGGCAGGAATGTGCTGTCCGTTGTCAACGAAATGCGCGAGGAATCAAAGCGCCTCAGCGGTGTCTGGAAGGTAAGGGTCAGATCAGACATCAGGTCCTGGGGCGCACTTTGCGTTGAAGTGGTAAACCGGAGACGGTTATCCCTGGTATTAACGGGAGGTGCACCAGGCAGCTGAGCAGCAGCAACAGGACTTGACCGGTAGGCCAAAAGCGTTACTTCGGGCCTCTGGCCCGGCCTTGTGATCAGGAAAGAATCCGCAAAGCCAAACAGTTGCGTGGTATCCTGGTAACGACGCAAAGTGTTAGTTGCATTGCCCAGCACGAAAACAGCGAATGTATCGGCGGGGAGATTTTTAAAAGAGAAGTTGCCTGCGCGGTCGAGTTTTGTAACGTAGCGTGGTGCTTGTTTCCTGACAGCCGAATCGGAAAGGTTGCGGTGTAACAAAACCGTAAGCGTGGTATCAATGCCGCCGGTTTCCGCCAGCACTACTTTGCCGCTTAAAGTAAGTGAATCAAGAGAAGGCCCGGTGGAAAACGTATAGTTGAATCCTTGTAAGGGATTGCCTTCGTTGTAATCAACAATGGCATCTCCGAAATTGAGGTTGTAAGTGGTATTGCTTTCCAGTGAATCCGTAAACCGTACCGTTACTGTTTTCAGCCGCACTTCCACTCTTGGGTTTGTTTCGAAGATAGGGGTGAACATAAGATTATTCTGCACCTCACGCAGGTCTACAAATTCATCAAAGGTGAAGGTAATGCGGTCGCCCCGGAAGTTGAGGGTTGAGTCAGGAATGGATGCCGATACCAGAACAGGTGGCAGGGAATCCGTTGGCCCGCCGGAAGGAGGAATGATATTGGCGCAACCCGAAGTGCCCAGCGTACTGAGAAAGGCTGCCACCGCAATGAAGATCAGAAAGAGAAAGGATCTCATGGACGGCAAACATAACAGGTTTCTGATGAAAGACGGGCGGGTGAAATCTTAAGAAGGGCTTAAAAAGTGAAGCTATTAACCGCAAAGTCGCAGAGCTATGCAAAGGCTTTGCGACACTTTGCGACTTTGCGGTTGCCTTTACACTTTAAACAACGGATTCCGTATTTCCTCTTCCTCATCTTTGATTTCATGCAGGGCAATCGCCAGTTTGTTGGTCTTTACAAAAGAACACCAGTGGCAATCGTCCTTACCGCAACCGGTGTAAAAATCTTTTTGCTGGATCTTGGTCCAAACGGTTTTGATCTGGTCTTTCACCAGGTCAATGTCGATGGAGGAAATGGAAACCCGTTCTTTCCGGTACTGCTTCTTCTTATCGGGCTCAATGAAATCGAATTCCACACCGGTTATATTCCATGCCTTATTACTCTGGTCCAGCAGGATCTTGTAAAAAACAGCCTGCCGCCAGTAATCACCACCATTGGGCTCTTTTGCACCCGGACGCTGCAGCCTGTCACCGCATTTTTCCGGATCACCTGTTTTGTAGTCAATCAGCACGGCATCCTTGCCATTGAATTCAATCTTGTCGATCTTTCCTTTCATCGGTATCTCGTCAAGCGTAACACCCCGCACGTTCAACTCTATGCTCACAATTTTATTCCACTGCGCCACATAGGTGTTGTAATAATTGGCAAGGATCTGTTGTCCGTATTCGAGGCGGCGTGCATATTGTTCAGGCGTAAAACTTTCCCGGTGACGCTTCAGGAACCAGCTGAAATGCTGCAGGAAATCATCCAGGGGCGGAAAGCTTTCCGTTTCCTTCATGCTTATAAAAAGCTTTTCCAAAGCGTAATGCACAGCCGATCCGAATTCAGCCGCTTCATTCCTGGGTGATGGAATGCGCACGATATTCTGGTAATAAAATCCAAGGGGACATTTCAGGTAATTATTCAGGGCCGATACGTTCATTACAAACCCGTTCACGCTGCGGTCCACCAGGTCATCATCCAGGTGCCGCACTTCCGGGGCAAAGCGGTCGGAAAAGGCAAGCATATTGTATTCACAGGCAACGTCCGGAAGGATAAATACCTTTTCGGGCTTCAGGTTTTGCAGTTCGTTTACTTCGGCAATAAACATGGAGGCTTCCAGTTGCTTGCCTTCATTGGTATAATTAGGGTAAGAAATATACAGGTGCTTCTTTGCCCTGGTAAGAGCCACATAAAAAAGGCGGCGCAACTCCTCGGTATCACTGCCTTTGGCGCCGGTGGCAAACAGTGTATCCGGGAAGGAAAACCCGCTGTAGGGTTTGCGTTTCTTTTCCCAGCAGTTGGAAGAATTTCCAACAAAGAACACATAGTCAAATTCAAGTCCTTTTGAACCATGGCAGGTCATCAGGTTGACGCCTTTTTCATTTCCACCTACCTGAACCAGGGGAAGCACCAGGCCTTCGCGGCGCATCAGGTCGATGCGGCCCATAAACTCGGAAAGGGTTACCAGTGGATGGCGCCTCGTTTCTTCCTTAACGTGATCATAGAAACCGGTGAGCAGGTGCATCAGGGCATTCTTCTCCGGGCTATGCATGATGTGTGTCAGAAATCCGCCTTCCCGTACCACTTTCTCCAGCAGGCCCAGAACAGGAAAATTGGAAACCGCCCTGATGAGGCTTTCAATAAGCGTACAGGCTTCTTTCAGGCCCTTGTGCAACCCGGTATCGAACAGGTCAACCGGCGGCCGCGCACTTTGTTCGCAGAGGAATTGCCGGAGTGAAACAGCCCCGTCTTTATATTTTAATTCCGCAACCTGCATCGTCGCTTTCGCTATTTCAATGGAGGGAATATCCAGCCACTCGAAGTGCAGGATTTCGAAAAGCATTTCATCCCCGCTGTACGGCACATCATGTTCGGTATTGATATAGCTAAGCACCAGCAGCAACTGGCGGATGAATGCATGATCAAGAATATTGAGGTTACGCTTGCTGTAATAAGGAAGCTTTTTTAAACGCAGGTAATCGGCAAGTTCATCACCGTACTTGTTTTCGCGGTAGATAACACCAATATCCCTGCCTGCAACACCTTTCGCCAAAAGCTTTTCGATCTCCACCGTCACCCCGATCATCTCGTCGCGCATCGTTTCATATTCACGGATCTCGGGTGAATGCATCAGCAGTTTTATGGCATCGTGCGAAGAGATCAGCTCTTTGGTAAGCCCTTCCATTTTTTTTACCAGCCGTTCCTCGTTGCGGTCGATCAGATATTTTGAAATATCGAGGATGGGCTGTGTGGACCGGTAATTATGCTGCAATACGATCTTCAGCATGTCTTCCCCGTAACCTTTGGCAAACTCCATCATGTTCTCCACGTTGGCTCCCTGGAAACGGTAGATGCTCTGGTCATCATCGCCCACCACAAATACGTTTGGCTTTTCCCAGTAATTGATCAGCAGCTGCACTATACGGTTCTGCGATCCCGACGTATCCTGGTATTCATCCACGAGGATATACTGGAATTGCTCCTGGTAATTGCGCAACAGGTCCTGGTCGGTCTCGAAGGCTTCAATTACCCAGTTGATCATGTCATCGAAATCGTACCGCCCACGGGCCCTCATGAGGTCGTTATATTTTTTGAATTCACTGCAGGCGGCCTGCAGCTTCTTCATTTTTTCCTTTTCCTCTTCGATCTTATCCCAGCGCACGTCACCCTTTTTAAATTCTTTGGTCGCGCGCTTGCATACATATTCGTCACGGTGCTGCAGATCGTTGATGTAATCATCCACTTTCTGGCATACATAATCGGTTTTCCAGCCTTCACGCTTCATCAGGGAAAACAGGGACTGCAGCGCGGAGATCTCGAAATACACATCACCGCGGTATCGCTTCAGGGGGTGGTCCTTGCCAAAACCATCAATGATCTCTTTCAGTAGTTCAATGCGTTCCAGGTCGGATATGGGATCCAGCGCCGTCTTTTCAAAAAGCGCCAGGTTATCCTGGATTACTTCATTGCAAAAGGCATGGAAGGTGTGAATATGCACGCGGTAGGCATCGGGGCCAATGAATTGAACGAGTCTTTTGCGCATGGCCACCACCCCGGCATCGGTATAGGTAAGGCATAATATGTTCGATGGTTCAACGCCGCCTTCGGAAAGAAGAATGCGACCGATCCGTGCCGACAGGATCTGGGTTTTTCCTGTTCCCGGACCGGCAATAACCATCACCGGGCCTTCGGTCTGATCTACCGCCCTGCGCTGATGTTCGTTCAGCCGGGCATACTCTTCATCAAATTTTTTTACCAGTTTATCTCTTGCAGACACGGGGATGGTTTAAAGTTGATTATTTACATTTTGTGAAACGTGAAAGCTTCCCGCTTCGCAATCGACTCCATTTCACTTTTCACCTTTCACGTTTCACTTCAAAAGGAAGTAAAGTAACGTCGGTAAAGGTACTTCCTGATACTATATTTTTTAGTAATGTGGAAAATCAGTGCGGAGATGGGGCCGCCTGCAGTACAAGTATGGATACGGGCACTTCCCTGCCCTGGTGCAACACATTTCTTTGCTGTTGAAAAATGCAGGAGGATAGAAGGGGTTCAATAAAGGATTTGGCCGCGAGCCGCTCAGGAGTACTCAGCAGGATGGTGCTGCCTATTTGGAGGAAATTTTCTATGACTTCCTTCAGAACCGGGAAATCTTCAGGTTTGTAATTGATATCAGACAGAAGCAGCACAAAAGGATGGTGGTGTTGGGGCAATCGATGCCAGTCCAGGACCGCCGTTTGGAGGTTCAGAATGGAGAGATGTTCCGCAGTAAGCCTCACTGCCTCCACAGCCTCCGGTATGCTATCGGTACACAGCACCGTGCGTGCAAATCGGGCGGCAACAATAGAAGGAAGTCCCAAGCCGCCGGCCAGTTCCAGTACCAGCGCATCCTGCACATACTGTTTCTGTTCGATAATAAACTCTGCCAGTGCGATCGCAGCAGGCCATACCTGCGACCAGTATGGAAAGTCCAGCCTGTTTTCTTGCCAGGCCTTTTGTACGGCATCAGCGTCGGGTACAAAAAGTTCGTAGGGATTATTATGGATGAGAAAAGTTTGTAAGTGCAGTGAAAAACTCACAGTAAGAAATTTAAACGCAAAGTCGCAAAGTTCATGCAAAGCAAACGCCACGGAAAAATCCGTGGCGTAATGTTATTGAAGTAAGTGTTGCTTACTTGATCTGCTTGTTCACAACCTTGGCCAGTTCGAACATGGAGATCTGGTCTTTTCCAAATACAGGGCGAAGCTTTGCATCGGCATTGATCATGCGACGGTTCTGCTTGTCCTGGAGATTATTCTTCTTGATGTAATCCCAGATCTTTTTAACGATCTCGGTACGGGGAACTGCTTTGTTACCGATCACTTCTGCCAGCTTATCACTTGGCGTTAAGGGTGCCATAAAAGCTGCATTAGGCTTACGTGCAGATTTCTTTTTAGCGGTTGCTTTTTTCGGAGTGGCTTTCTTTGCGGCTCCGCCTTTTTTTGCTGCTGTTTTTTTCGGAGAAGCTTTCTTTGCTGCTCCACCTTTTTTAGCAGCTGATTTCTTTGCTCCCTTAGCGGCTGCTTTCTTTGTTGCTTTTGCCATTTGTTTAGAATTTAAAGATTAGTAGTATGGGTTATTTGCGATACTAATTTATAATTATTGCCTGAATCAGGAATAATTGTGTTTTTCTGAATGCAAAAATGATGCGCGCATTTGAGGTTTGCAAGAGCGCAGTATCCACCGACTATCAACATAACGCCCTGTAGTAACCGGTGTTTGTAAGCAGTGCGCGGATATAATTTGACATGATGGTAAAGGCATCAATGTTCCTCAAAATATAGTCTGCGTGTACAGTAAACAGCTGTAATGGCGAACCATAAAAACTTGTGTAACCTATTAATTGTTAATGAGATATGCAACCTGTAATTAAATCTGCATGCGTTGTTATTCTTAAGAATCAACCCTGTTTTTTACTGCCCATAAATGTTCAAACAACAGGAGGCGGCAGACAAAATCTGCATGCAATGCAGGTTGCTCCACCAGCAAAATCGTCTCTGGAAAAGGGCATAAAAAAATTGCTGGTCCCAGGGTAACCGGCACAAAATACTGGTGATTTTTGGGTATCCGCCGCCTGGAAAAGGCCTGTTTCTCCCCGGGAAAAGGGTTTGAAGTGCCGGATAATGGTGGTCATGAACTGTAAATTCTTACTGCTTGTGCCCATGAATATATATGGAACAGCAGCGAAAATCTACCCCGGGCAGGCCACTGTTTGCTGTCTATGGCTTCGCAAAAACCTGGTTTCGCAGGAGATGCATTGCCGGTCCCTATGCTTTCCGTTAAAATATGTTTCATAAGCAGAACGTTAAGTATATTCATCAACAAGCAGGAGCGGCACTGTTGTTTCACGAACCTTTTTAAAACCTCTTTATGACGGTTGAATATATTCGGTACAAAGTAAACCCGGAATTAAAACGATCTTTTGTGGATGCGTATGCTTCCGCGGCGCGGCAGTTGGAAGATTCACCTTTCTGCCTGGCGTATGAACTTACCGAATGTGAAGAAGAGGACGGGCAATTCATTTTGCGCATCGAGTGGACGTCCACTGAGCACCATCTGAATGGCTTCCGGAACAGTGCCGGCTTCCCCGAATTCTTCCAGCACGTAAAGCCATTTTACAACAACATCCAGGAAATGCGGCATTACCGTTGTACCGGTGTTTACAACAAGAAAGTAAAACAGCGGACTCTTTGATACCTGTTTTTATCTGTTAAGTAATAGCAGCACCGAGGATCTAGTTTAGGATAATTTCAAAGTCTCGCCACTGGATAAGTAAGGCCTATTGCCAGTGTATAAACGAAATATATTTTTGAAGCTTTCAATTATAAGGATCGCTTTTTTCCTCCTTTTGGGAGGATGTATTTATTGTTTCTACAAAGAACAGGAAGATGCAGGTTATGTGCTGGCTGTTGCTCTAGTTTGCTGTAAATTGACCAGGATCACTGATCTTGAAGTGTACCCGGATTATTTCCTGGTTAAAAAGTATTATTTCTATGGCCTTATTCCCCAAAAATTTTTTTATTATAAAGGTGAATCCATTCGTTTTTTCCATACGAGGTGGAATTAAATGATAATTATTATTCTGGTCAAACACACATCTGGTTAGACCTAATTTTTATTTTCTTCCCGCAAAAGAAAGTATCGATTCATAAATTTATCATCAAAAGCAAAAACAGCTCGGGGGAAATACAGCGGGTTCGGGTCACCCTGTCTGATGAGGAATCAGAATTATTGGAGCAAAATTTTGACCGTGCAGAATCAAAATAAACAACACCCTTGCACTGCATTCGCTTTTTCCTTAGCAGGAGCAAAGCAGGAATAACGGGATTCCCGGATTTGAGGAACCGATTTGTGGAATGCCGCTCCTCATTTCCCCTGTTTTATCTTTTTTTCATATGTGTACCGCCTTATCCGGCATACAAAGCCGGGCCCGGCATTTTGGAACGGTTTTTAATTATTATTCCATGGGCGGAGCAATTCGCCCGGCTTGATCAATTACCCTTAACTCAACCTAATACCCAAAAAGATGGCAACCGCAACACTCGCAGACAAACAAGTAAAAAAAGTCCTGATCATTGAAGACGAAGGCGACATGTGCCTGTTACTCAACATCCTGCTCAATGGACATGAAATGGAGCTGGATCACGTAAAGAACCTCACCGCCGCACAGGAATACCTCGAGAAAGCGCAACCTTCCGTTGTGCTGCTCGACAACAAACTGCCCGACGGCTTCGGTATCGACTTCATCACCTTTATCAAGAAAAATTACCCGCAGGTAAAGATCATCATGATCTCCGGATTCGATGGTGCCGCCAAAGACGTAGCCCTCGAAAATGGTGCGGATATATACCTCGAAAAGCCGTTTACCAAGAACCAGCTTTTCGACTCCATCCAGAAGCTGATTGGTTAATCAAACCTTTTGCGCTGCTGAATGACCTGCCAGATCTGTTAGATCTGGCAGGTCTATTTTACGAATGCCCAATTATTAATTATTAATTATTAATTTTTAATTCTTAATTCTTAATTAACTCTCGCCGCTTCTTCCGTTGCCGCGCCTTCACTGCGTCGTGCAGACTTGAATGCCTTTCCAAACCGGTAGGTAAAGGAAACAGTAATCACTTGTGTATCGCGCTCCAGTTTAAAAGATTCGGTAGCGCCCTCAAACCAGGTAAAGCCTTTCATCCATTGCGTATGGAAAATATCACGTGCCGCAATGCGAACAGTTCCTTTGCCGGCCAGAACCTGCCTGGCTATACCTACCGTAAGTTGTCCTGCAGGATCAAGAATTTCCTGTATATCAACCTGGCTGCGTGAATTAAAAAACCCGGAAACTTCTCCCGACCATCCCTTACTGAAACGTAACTGGTTGGAGAGATTGATCGTGAACTGTGTAATTTCCGCTCTCATTGGTTGCCAGACCGTTCCTTCCATGATCTTGTAATTGTAGTTGATGCCTGCCGACAGGTTCCACCAGCGGGCCGGTGCCATCTGTAGGTTCGTGGAAACCGTCCATACACGCAACCGTCCAAGGTTGCCCTCCGTATAAATGATAATGCCGGCCGAGTCACGGGGAAAGATCTGCAAAAAATAATCTTTGGTAACACTGTAGGAAAACGATGTGGAAAGTTTATCCTTATACAGGTGTGATGCTTTTATATTCCAGGTGTACTGCGGACGGTAAAAGGGATTGCCCCTCTGGTACGTGTATTTATTGATAATGGAAAGAAATGGATTTAATTTCTGGAAAGGCGGACGGTCAATGCGCCGGCCGGCACTGAGGTTAAAGGAATGAATGGAATCGGCAGTGTACCCGAGATACAGGGTCGGGAACAGTGAATTATAGGATTTGCTGAAGGAAGAATCGCCACGGATTCCATTTCCCAGCTGGTTCCCGCTGTATTCTGTAAACTCATAACGCAGTCCTCCCTGCAGCGACCATTTTTTTACTTTTGTTTGCAGGCTGGAATAAGCCGCATGAATATTCTCGCGGTAAAGAAAATGATTGGTTCGTCCGGGGTCTACTTTCCAGGACGAACCGTCCAGGTACTCAAAGTTTCCTTCGTTATCCGTATTGATATGGGAAGACTTCCATCCTCCTTCGAAGCGCAGCTGCCCCAACTGCCGCGAATAATCGGCTTTACCTGAAATGATGTTGATGGCTGTGGGAAGTCCCGCCCTGGATGCTTCGGTATACACAATTGGATAAACACCAACATTCTGAAACGACTGGTCAGTATTGATCCGGTAACGGAGTGCATCAACATCCACCGTTAGTTCTTGTGTAGAAGAGATCTGGTTGCGGAGGTTGATATTCAGGCTGTAATTCTGCTGCACCACATCAGACGTGCTGCGCGTGAGAATGAAGGAATCACGTTCCCTGTCGGGGCCCATCCATAATGCCTGCCCGGTAACGGGATTATCACGCTTATGGCTCATTCCGTTTACATTAAAACCTATGGTTGTTTTGTTACTGATAAAAAAATCAACACCCGTCCGCAGCGATTTTGTGCGGCCAACTCCTTTAAAAAATGATGGCTGGTCCAGGAAGGAGAGGGGTTGCCCCTGTGTATCGAGGTAAGTGCGCAGTGCGGCCAGCCGCGTGAAGAATCCATTCCGGTTATAACTGTAGTTCAGGTAAAAATTTATTTTTCCCTGGCGGATGTTGAGTTGAAGGTTGTTGTTGCTCTTTGGATAAAAACCTTGTCCGTAACTGGTGGAAAGGCTGCCGTTGAACCCGCGCTGCCCGGTTTTTTTTGTTTTGATATTGATCACGCCCGCATTGCCGGCCGCATCATATCTGGAAGGTGGCTGGTCCATCAGTTCCACCTGTGTTATTTGCGCGGCGCTCATACCCGACAACATCGTTTGCAGTTGCGCGGCACTCAGGTAGGTTTGTTTCCCGTCGATCAGTATCATTACACCTGCGCGTCCTTTAAGTGAAATATTCCCGTCTCTGTCCACCGTAATGCCGGGCATTTTTTCCAGTGCTTCCAGGGCTGTGGTGCCGGTACTGCCGATGTTGGCTTCTACATTCACCACGGTTTTATCGGGGTGCAGTTCAATGAAAGGCTTGCGCGCGATGACCGTTACGCCGGATAACGATTTGCCGGCAGTTTGTAAGTAAATCACAGGAACCTCGAAAGCCGCACCTTCCTCCAGGATGAAATTCCGGGTAACATGGTCTTCAAATCCTACACCGGTAATGCGACTGAAAAAGCTGCCCGCCGGTATGGCGCTGAACTGAACACGTCCGGCTGTGTCACTCACCTGAACCTTCACGAGCGAAGAATCGTTCGCCCGCAACAATTCCACGGTGGCACCGGCAACGGACCTTTGTTCCAGGCGTAAGGTTAAAAGTATGGTGCCCCGTTCCTGGGCGAATGCGGAAAGACAAATGAAAAAAAGCAAAAACACGGTCAGCATCCTGAGCATAGGGCAAAATATGGGATTAGTACATTGCCTGTTTCAGGATTTCTGCCAACGGCGGATTGTACAGGACGAAGGGAGGGTGAAGTCGACAGTCCGCAGAACGGAATGCCAATCGACCAACGCTATTCGACTACCGGGCATTTCATTTTGAAAACGAATGCCAATACCACAATACCTCAATACCTTAATACCAACAACACGCTCTCCCAATTCCCAATTCCAATTCCAAATTCCCAATCCCTATCAACCCAACCACCTCCCCGGTCTCATTTTTGATGCCCTGCCACCAAATTCCAACACATGAGAAGCAGGGCCAACATCAAATCGCATCCTTTACATCCCATCCTGGTTCCCTTTCCGATTGCATTTTTTACCGGCACGCTGGTGTTTCATCTGCTGGGCTGGTGGCGGGGCAGTGACGACCTGTTGCGTACGGCCTACTATCTCAATATTGCCGGGATAGCCGGTGCCGTACTGGCCGCCATTCCGGGTGTCATCGATTATATCAATACGGTGCCTCCGAAAAGTTCGGGCAAAAAAAGAGCAGCGAAACACGGTATGCTCAATACAACCATGCTGCTCCTTTTCACCCTTGCATTTATACTGAGGAGGGATGATGATGCGAATCAGTACCTAATTCTCGGATTGGAAGTGGTGGGTGCCGGACTAATGATGGTGGCCGGTTGGTTAGGAGGAACACTGGTATACAGCAATCATATTGGTGTGAATGTGCGTTATGGCAATGGGGGCAAATGGAATGAAGGTTATATGAAAAGCGAAGGCGGAAGATTGGAAGTAGCTATGGATGATGAACTGAAAGTGAATGCCATGAAGTTGTTGCACATCAACGGGCGGCGCATCGTGCTGGGCCGAACCGCTGATGGTTTTGTTGCATTTGATGACCGCTGTCCGCACAAAGGCGGATCACTGGCCGGCGGAACGCTCATGTGCGGACAGGTTCATTGCCCCTGGCATGGATCACAGTTTGATGTGGGCTCTGGTACGGTTAAGGCAGGTCCTGCAGAAGAAGGCATCCATACCTACCCCGTTGAGGTAGCGGATGGAAAAGTATACCTCATGCTTTGAGAACATTAATACAGGCCTCTAGCGACGTGACTGCTGATATCCACAACTCGTCACTAGATCTCATCCATGCCATACAACGTGCATAACATTTTTTTATCGGCGCATAGTTCTTGCGCCCTTCACAGTATTAATAATTTTTAAAAAGTACACATATGAAAAAGTGGATCATCACGTCTGTGTTAGTGGGGGCGACTATTTTGGTGCAGGCCCAGGCAACTAAAAGTAAAACAGGAACAAAGAAAAATTCAACTAAATCACAAACAACAAAAAGCAGTACATCAGCAAACAAAGCAAAGGCATCGACAAACGGAACAAACAAATCAAGTTCCAGCAGCTACGGCAAAAAAACAACGATAAATGCCCGCGGAAGTAATGGTACCCCCACAACGGGCAGCAACCGCAACAATGCCGGTACATCGGGTAATAACTCCTCCGGAAACAAGAATACAAGTGGTAACAGCGACTGGAACAACGGAACGGGTACCAACAGGAACAATACAGGTACCGACAGAACAGGAATGGATACAACCGGAACAATGGGTTCTGGTACCAATGGCAATATGGGCACATATAACGCAAGAGGAACAACCGGAACAGATACTTCAGGAACAGGCTCGTCGAATTCCGGAACAAACGGTACCTCAGGTACAACAGGTAGCGGAACTGGAACCGGAACAACTGGTACTGGTACAGGAACCGGAACAACTGGAAGCGGGTCAACAGGAACAGGTTCATCAGGATCTGGAACTACAGGAACGGGAACAACCACAGGTAGCGGAACAGGTACATCTGGTTCAGGAACTACCGGTACATCCGGTACAGGTACCGGCACATCGGGTACTTCAGGAACCACAGGATCAGGTAGTGGCACCTATAATACCGGAACATCCGGAAGCGGATCAGGCAGCGTAGGAACTGGTACCACGGGAACAGGAACGACAGGGTCGGGTACGGAAACAATGGGTACCAGCAATACCAGCGGATCGGGCCAGGGAACGGTGAGCGGAACCAATAATACCCGTAATGACCAGGGTAAAGTAAAAACAAAAACAAAAACACCTGATGGCAAAACCATTAAAACAAAACGTAAAAAAGGCGAAACAAAAATTAAAATAGAGGATAACGATTGAGTATAAAGACAGGATAAATAAAAACAGCAAGGTTAAAGATGAATCATAAGGCTGATGCTGCATGCAGGTTTACCTGCAGCGGATCAGCCTTTATTTTTTCCCCAGTTATTTTTCATGTCCTTATAAGATTTTTTGGAGACGGTAGAGCCCTTTTTGGTTTTGGAACTACCCTTCTTTTTTTTCGCATTGATATTATTGACCAGGGAATTTTTTACGCCCAGTTTGTTCTTTGCGCTTGAACCTTTTTTAGCGGCTCCTTTCTTAGAAGAAGTTTTCCCGGATGAAGTTTTTTTAGCTGAAGATTTCTTTGTCGCCCCTTTTTTTGCGGATGATTTTTTGGTGGTCCCTTTTTTGGAAGCGGATTTCTTTGCTGCACCCTTTTTAGCGCCGGGTTTTTTCGGAGCTGCTTTTTTCTTTGCTGTTGCTTTTGCCATAATATGTTTTTTATTACCGCACAAGCGCAATGCCAGTATATGTTTTGTTGAATAGTGACCAATGAGGTTTGCATACAGTGTTGTACAAGAATAAAATATCGTTGGGATATAACCCGGTATATATTCCTGTCAGGAAGGAATTATTGCAGGCCACTGATGTGACCAGGCAAAAATGTTGCGCACAGAGATGAGGAGTGAACAGAGAAAAGGCAGGTTAGCGATCACGGATTTCACGGATTACACAGATTATTAATTGTTGTAACGCAGGTACCATTAATATTTTACCTCCGTGGTCTCCTTTCCTCTGTGCGCAAAACCTTCCTCTGCCAAAGGGGGATTTTACGCCAGAAAGCCTTGCGTCTCTGCGGTTGCCTTTCTACTCCCGGCAGACTTTCCTTACATTCATTCTCCAAACAATGCATGATCATGAACCGCTTGCTGCTCACCTTATTGGGATTTTGTCTTTTGATATTATCCTGCCATCCATCCAAAAAAATAACGGTTGCTCCACTGCCGGCTGCAACAACCGTTTCCAATGATGCTCCTTTACCCCAACCCCAGGTGGAGAAAGAGTTCCGTGCCGCCTGGGTGGCAACGGTAGCCAACATCAACTGGCCTTCAAAGCCCGGGCTTTCTACGGAAGAACAAAAGCGGGAAGCCCTTGACCTGTTAAACTTTTTGGAGCAGCATCACTTCAATGCCGTAATCCTGCAGGTTCGCCCGCAGGCGGATGCCTTATATGCAAGCGCGCTGGAACCCTGGTCCTATTATCTCACGGGAGCACAGGGAAAAGCTCCCGATCCTTATTATGACCCGTTACAGTTCTGGACCGAAGAAGCGCATGAGCGGGGGATAGAACTTCATGTGTGGCTGAATCCTTATCGTGCCCATCATCCTACCGGCGGACCGGTGTCGGACAGCTCGCTCGTAAAGCGCAGGCCCGAACTGGTAGTGTACCTGGAAGAAGGATACTGGTGGTTTGATCCGGCTAAAAAAGGAACCCAGGATCATTCTTCTGAGGTAGTGATGGATCTTGTGCGCCGCTACGATATTGATGGTGTGCACTTCGATGATTATTTCTATCCCTATCCATCTTACAACAAGGGCAAAGATTTCCCGGATTCGGCCAGCTATGTTGCCTACCAACAGTCGGGAGGTACCTTATCGCGCGGCGACTGGCGGCGTGAAAGTGTCAACATATTTATTGAGCGGCTATACCGGCAGATCAAAAGCGAAAAACCGTATGTCAAATTCGGGCTTAGTCCTTTTGGTATCTGGCGTCCTGGTCATCCTTCTTCCATTGAAGCGAGTTTTGACCAGTACGACCAGCTTTACGCCGATGCAAAACTCTGGCTGAACCGCGGGTGGATCGATTATTTTTCACCGCAGCTTTACTGGCCCATTACCGGCAGGCTTAGTTTCCCGTCATTGCTGGGATGGTGGGCGGCTGAAAATAAAATGGCGCGTCACCTCTGGCCGGGCATGAGCGTAGGCCGCGACACCAGCGTGCGCACGGTAATGGAAACAATGAACCAGATCATGATCACAAGGGGCATGCTGCCCGCCAGCAATGGAGCCATTCACTGGAGCATTTCTTCGGTAACAAAAAATCCTGCTATGGCAAAAGGACTGATAGAAGGTCCTTATCGACGCGATGCTCTTGTGCCGGCGAGTCCATGGCTGGATAACACGGCACCGCAAATGCCTTCTGCCAACGTTACCAACCGTAGCGATTCGGTGCTCGTTTCGTGGAATCATCCCGATGCAAAAGATGTGTTCCGCTGGATCGTATACTATCAATACGGCAGCCGTTGGGACTATAAAGTAGTGGCCCGCAGGGGGCGTTCTTTACCGGTAAAAACATTCATCACGGGTGCCAACGGTCAGCAAACGCGCCTGGCAAAAATTATGGTGAGTGCCGTTGATCGGGTGGGCAATGAAAGCCAGCGTGTGGTGATTGAAATGAAGTAGGAGGTAAGAAGTAGGATGTATGAAGTATGAAGTATGATCTTATTGTAAAGCTTTGCATTTTTTTTGCGGTTGCATTTTGATTAGCCTCAACCTTAACCTTAACCTCATTCTAAATGTCATTAAAAATACTCTTATCCATCCTCTTACTTACTTCCTGTACGGCACCAAGGAAAGGGTTTCGTGAAGGTACCATCAACATTGTTCCGCGTTCGGGTTGGGGTGCCGCGGAAGCCAGGCCGTATAAACCGCATGTACCTAACCGGATCACCGTGCATCACGAAGGAACCCTGTTGGAAGCAACCGATAATGCAGCCCGTAAGATAAAAGCCATCCAGACCTGGGGAATGGGTGCCGACCGTAACTGGACGGATATTCCCTATCATTTTTTGATTGCTCCGGACGGAACTATTTATGAAGGACGAAATGTTTTTACGGCCGGGGAAACGGCAACTGAATACGATCCTTCGGGTCACCTGCTTATCACCTGCCTCGGGAACCTGGAAGTGCAGGAAGTACCCGAAGCGCAACTTAAATCATTGGTACAACTGATTGCCTGGTGCAGTCAAAAATATAACCTGCCATTAGAAACTCTTTCCACGCACCGAGATCATTCAACCCAGACATCCTGCCCGGGAAAAAACCTATATCAATATTTTCAAAACGGGTATGTGCTTAAGGAAGCGGAGGCGATGAGCAGGAATTTCACGCAAAGACGCAAAGGGGAGAAGACGCGAAGTCCCAAATAAAATGAAAGTTAAAAGCAAAGCACTTCCGAATGGTACGTGCAGCGTGCAGAGTGTAGCATGAACCGCTTACCTCGACTTCTTTTTCGAAGATCTTTTCTTCTTCACAGTACCTTTTCCATTCACTGAAGAATCAACTTTCTTCCCGTTTACTTTATTCGCGTTTTTCTTTTCCTGCTCATCCTTTTTCTTGTTCTCGCGCGCCACATCCCAGTATTCTTTTCCATAAGCAACAAAGATCTCGGCACCGGCCGGGATGTCTTTTGTTGATTCAATAAAGGCGCGCAGGCCGTCGTTCACGTAAATGCAGTTATTGGTTAACCCGGTGACGCGGGTAATACCGCGTGCGTCGTTGGCATAGCGGGCCAGCGCACTGAGGGTGCGGTAAGCATCAATAACGTGGTTCCGGTTGATGGTGTAGATATAGCCGTTAAAACTCTGATCTTTTACTTCCTTCCAAATGGTAATGCGTCCCTTGTATTCCACGATGCGTGTTCCTTTCGGTATAAATACTTTCGTGTACAGTCCATTTCCTGCACCGGGAAGCTGTGAAGCTTTTACAAACAGGTGCTTTTCCAGTAATGCCATTGCTGTCTTTAATATTGAATAATCGGTTCTGCCAGGCTGGCGCCAAGCTGTAAAGATGCATCAATGAAGACAAGGTGCAAAAAACTATTGTGCCGGCTCCTGGCTCAAAGAATCGGCTTCCTGCTTTTCAGACTTCTTTTGCTGCTCCATTACTTCTTCAATCGGCTGTTCTTCATCACTTTCATTATGGGTATTTACTGCGGCCATACCAGGGGCAGGCGATTGCTCATTATGGCGGGCAGGATCGTATGCTTTTTCTTTCATCTTTTTTTTAAGGAAGTAACCGAAAATCCTATGCCACTGTGGCTATCCTGCATAAAACATGGCGAACCTATAGCTGCTTGCATGTGGATAGAAAGGCAATCTCGAAGACCACAAAGCTATCGTAAAGCAACTGTGGACCGTCGACTGTGGTCTGTGGACATCCTTCCCACCATCTCTTCAATTAGTTAAGATTAGAAAAAATATTGTATAGGATGCAGCAGAAGTAAATGAAATTGTATCTTCCTGTTAGAATTCTCCGATCCCCCTGAAAGCCTTCCTGTCCAAATCTCTTTCTGAATAGCCGCCTAACCAGCCCAAGTGTGTATGAATTTATTTTTGGATCTAATCGGCGCGTACCTATACGTTATTATCAGGGTTATCACTCTTCCCGTGTTCCTGGCGTTTGAATGTTTTATCGGCTTTCTCATTACCGTTAAGCATATCCGCCAATTCACCCGCACCATTGTGCGTACCTGGAAAAAGCATCGCCCGGCCTACAGCCTGCCCATCGTTACACGGCTTTTTCACCACCGTTAATCTTCCGGGTAAAAACAGTAACCCTGCCTTCCCACATCCAGGCGCAAATCCCCACAACACCCAATCTAAAAGATCTTAAATCTTACATCTCAAAATCTCAATTCCCTCTCTTCCTCCGCTCCCTTTCCGCTTCGTAAATAACCCGGAACAACTCGCCGAAAAACGGGTAGCCTATGCTTTCATACTCATACCTGTTGTCATTGAGCACACCATCCGCATTTACATAAATAACAGCCGACAGCATGAACTCAATGCCTGTTTGCAGATCCTGCACATAAGCAGCATCGGTCAGAAACCCGTACGACCATCCCGGCTTATTGAAAATGCGGATGTGCGGCGGCACTTCTCTCTTTCCGGATTTAAAAAAGAATTTTGCGTAGGAATCAAAGAATTCTGTGGTATCATAAGCGGGGTAAGGGCTTTGGTACGGAAGAAGCGACATATAATGGTAAAGAAATTTCAGATCATCTCCGGTTAACCGGAAACGTTGCTGCTGCGGAACCGATTGCGGAAAAATCACGGATTGCACCATTTTGTGCAGGTCTTCCAGCGGGAAATTATTATGCGTGGTAAATTCCATGGGCGCATGTACCAGGCTGTCTCTCCGGTCAAGGTGCGCATGGCCCACAAAGATCTTTCCGGGTATATGGAACTTTATGGAACTGTAGGCTGCCGGCTGTTTGTATACCGTGTCCCCATTTTCTATAAAAAACAGCGGGTTGGTGTGCCGGTTCTCTTCCGGTGTCATGGGAACAAAACGCCGGGTAATGCGCACGTCGCCATAACCTTTCCCGCGAAGGGTTTCATTAAGTGTTTGCTGGCCCACGAATTCATATAGCCGGTTGTAGGCATCATTGTCCGATACGATAAAGATCTTCCGGATATAATGGGCAACGGATGGATGTCCATCGGGTGAAGATGTGTCCCTGTGTACAGGGGTTTGCCCGGAATACGCACTGTCCGTAATCATTGGCGTATAGCGGTCAAGACCTTTTATCTTCAGGTCATTCAGTTTTTCGAGTGCGGCCAGCGCAGTAGGCAGTTTAACGGTTGATGCCGGGTTGAAATAGCGGTTACGGTCTACGTTCAAAAAGTAATGTGTAAATGCGGGGACGTTTTTCAAATTCCGGTCGATGCGCGTATAAATCACCTGGTACTGGAAACTGTCTGGCCGGGCCAGCACCCTTTGTAACAGGCCATTTCCTTTTTGCTGTAGTAAATGCTTCAGCAGGGTATCGGTTTTAACCTGTGCCTGGCCTGCAAAGCATAACAAAAGAAGCAGGGGTAGAAGAAAGGCTTGGCGGTTCATGATCCGAATTTCGGAAAATTACCTTCTACATGCCGGATGGATTTACTTCAGGAAGCTTTGGTTTGATGCGTGCGGGCGAAGTGAATTTCCTCCTGGCCCGAAATGGAAGGAACATCCGGGCGCCATAAATTTCGAATGAGCCGGTGGAGCTGGGCGCCTTCTTTTTCTTTAGCTGCCCTGATGCTTTCGCGAATGGTGGTCAAGGCTCTATTGTTCCTGCGCGGCAGGTACGTTTCGATTAATTGATGGTATTCGCCGGGTGTATGCACATGATCGAGTGATGCACCAAGACCGTTCCGTTGTAAGGCATCAACGTTCCATTCCTGCTCAAAATGGGAAGTACGGCAAAGCAGGGGGATGCCATAAGACAGGGCCTGGTATACCGTTCCATTGCCACCATGACAGATCACAAGGTCGGTAAACGGAAGTATATCTTCGGGTTGAATAAAATCAGCGGATAAAATATGCGCAGCATGGAGCACCCTTTGCCGGTCGCCGGCCGTTATAATATTATACCGGCTGAACGAAGGATCATTCAGGCAGTCAACATGATTCCATTCACCGGTGCTGCCCATGCTTACAAATAAAGTCTTCCGGTTTTTATCCAGCCTCGAACTCCAGTCATCAGCTCCTTCTTTTTTTCCGGTATGGAAAAGCGGAGGCACGAAATGATAATGTTCCGGGAGGTTAACCTGTGGAAATAAAGAGGGGAGGTCGCAGATAAAATTTACATCTCCTTCTGTTTCGTCAAAATAGGAACCCTTTTCTTCCAGCCCGAATCTTTCCCTCAATTTCCTGAAAGGCTGGTGGATCTTCTGGAATGAAAGGGCTTCTCCCTTGCGGGTGAGTGCGGACAACAGGCTTTGCGGAAGCATCTTCAGGTACCGGTACAGCGGGTATCGCCAGGACATTTGCCTCACATGGGCATAATGGCGCGACATATATCCATTCATGAGCGAGATGTAGGGAATCCCGGCCTGCTCCGTTGCTATTCGTAAGGTGGGCACGGCATCTCCCAGCACAAGTGCTGGTTTATAATCATTCATTACCCAAACCTGCTCCCGGGTAACTTCGTACAGGTCAGCTTCATTCATCCAAGAAAAATCAAATCTGCGGACACATTCCTGAACAGTGTCTGCATCAAGGGTGACGCAGGAAAACGTTTCAAATCCCTGCGCTTCCACAAAGGAGCGGTACCGTTCAGAATCCTGGAATACGATCCTGTAATAAGGGCTGAACCATTGCGCCAGTTGCAGGCAACGCATGTAATGGGCCAACACATCAAACGGGAAAAACAGCATAAGGGGTTTCTCTGCACTCATCATGTTCACAATTCTCCTTGTGCCCCTAATCAAACAACAAACGAACCATTGAAACCGGGCAATAAAAACTTTTTACCGGTAGTGATTGCGGGAGTAAAACTGCAGGGGTTTGATCTGCCTTTTGTTTAATGAGCCTGACGCCATACGGTTAATAATCTAATCAGTGTTTTCCCCTAACGGCCGTCATGCAGGCAGCAACGATTATAAAACAAATAGCAGGACGGTAAAAATTTTGCCCACTTTTTAAAACTAGTAAGGTCTCTTTCTAGGGGCGGCTCATTTTGTTGATTACCTTTGGCTCATAAATATCTGTATGAAATTATTTGTAGCCGGTCTGCCGTATGACCTGTATGACGACGAACTGGTTGAAATTTTTGAAAAATTCGGCACCATTGCATCCGCGAAAGTGGCAATGGATAAAGAAACCGGCAAAAGCCGTGGGTTTGCCTTTGTAGACATGCCCAACGACGAAGAAGCAAAAGAAGCAATTGAGCACCTCAATGATATTTCGCTGGGCACAAAGCCCCTGGTGGTAAAGCAGGCCGACGACCGGGGTGGTTCCGGTGGCGGTGGTGGTTATGGCGGCGGCCAGGGCGGTGGCGGTGGCTATCGTGGTGGCGGCAACCGTGGCAGTGGTGGCGGTGGATACAACAAAGGCGGCGGAAGCGGCGGCTACAATAAAGGTGGTGGCGGCGGAGGCGGATATAACAAAGGCGGTGGCAGCGGCTACGGCGGCAACCGCGACCGCAAGTTCTAATAAAGTAACCGCAAAGGCGCAAAGACGCTGCGACTTTGCGGTTGCCTTTTCGTAATACCTAAAACCTCAATACCCGAATCCCTAACGCTCCTTTTTCTTCAACCGATCCAGCAACCCCTTAATCCCTTTTCGTTCTTCATCTTTCTTCTCCCGCTCTCTTTCTTTTTCTCTTTCTCTTTTTTCCCGCTCCCGTTCCCGTTCCCGCTCTTTCTTAGCCCTTGCTCTTTCCTTGTCTTTTTTATCCCAGATAAATTTGTTTTGCAGCGGGAAATAATAGCGAAGGCTCATGTACAGGGTGTTCACCCCTTCCATTTCCTTATCGCCGCCCAGGATATTGAAACCGTTAATCAGATGGAAGCCAGCAAAACGGAAACCGATGGCCGGGTTGATGCCATATCGGTTGAGTCCTTCGAAGTTGTTGAAATAAACAAGGTTGGCACCATAAGTAAGGTTGATGCGCCCGCGTTTCATCCACGCACCTGCTTTATACCCGATGATATGATCACCGAAATTATACTCCATGTTGGCGGTAGCGCCAATGATGTGCGGCTTGCGGAAACTGATCTTGCGCCAGTGTGCTTCTCCACCCAACTCAATGGCAAAGGACTTTCCTCTTTGAATGCCCAGGATCACACCATGATTACGCTGGTAAAGCTTTGGTATACCGATAACGGGTACAAAAGTTTCAACTTGTGGGGCAGATGCCTGCGGGGTAAATTGAGCTGGAAGCAGCAGGGGTAAAAAGCAGAAGATAAGAAGGCCGATGTGTTGCTTCATAAAATATGGGGCAAAAGATGCTAACGTTATTTGCGATCAATTATTACCGCTAAGGTAATGGTCCTGCAAGTTTAACAGGGAACATGCATGGACCCGGGAAAAATTGTTAGGCCCTAACCAGGACTGCCTGTAACTGATATAGAAGAAATAAAGCAGGAACAACCACGGACGATTTTCCTTTGATAATAGCGGCCGTCTTTTATGATTTGGCTCTGAAACACGAACTTCGGTATCCAGAATTGCCTTTCATGAATCCAGCTGAAATATTTGATGCCTGCCGCCGCGGCGATCTTGCGGTCGTAAAAAGACTTCACGAAGCCGATGCTTCTGTTATTAATGCAACCGATCACAAAGGTTTTACTCCCCTGATCCTGGCCGTGTATAACGACCAGCCGGCGGTGGTTGATTTCCTGCTCGACAGCGGTGCTGTGCTGGATAATGGTGACGGCGCAGGTAATACCGCCCTGATGGGTGTATGTTTTAAAGGGTACAGGGAGATCGCGGAAAAACTGATAAAAGCAGGCGCCGATGTAAATGCACGCAACGGAAGCGGTGCTACCGCCCTGACCTTTGCCGCCACCTTCGGTCATTTAGGGATAGCGGAAATGCTGTTACAGAAAGGAGCAGACCTTACTTTGACCGACGCCCGTGGCAAAACACCGCTCGATCATGCGCGCATACAGGAAAACGAAGCCATGATGGAATTGCTGGAGCGGTATAGGTGAAGTCCACAGTCCACAGTCGACAGTCGGCAGTCCACGGTCCATGGAACATTTCGTTTTTGAAAGAGATGCAGGTATTTACATCACCTCTTCCGCTTTGTTTCACCGCTCCCGCTCTGTCTGCGCTCCCGCTCTGTTTCTGTGCAGTTATGATTTTTAACCGCTAAGTCGCAAAGGATGGACATATTAAAAGGAAGAGCATTACGCAGGTGCGGAGCAATTAAAAGCGGGACCAATAAAAAAATATTGAAATATTTTTCCACGCCGCTTGCAGGATCTGAAATTAAAATCTATTTTAATGCTTTAATATCCCAGTACAATGAAAAACCAAACTAAATGTCTTCATTTTGAAGGCACCTCCGAAAGCCGTGCTAAAGACGCTATTGAAAACGTTTACCTCTGGATTCAAAAACGTTATCCAGGACTTTCTTCCCTGACACAATCACGCCTCATTGCTGAATGCCTTATCGAAATCGAAGAGGAGCATAAGCAACATGAACGCCGGAAGATCCGCCAGCGCCAGTCGATCGCACACCGCGCATAATCATCTTTATAGTACATCGTTTGGTTGCCGGAAGGGTAACCTGTTGCCTGCTACCCGGACGATGGCCGTATGATCAGTTTTCCTTCCAGGGAATGTGTCACCACATTCCCTTTTGGCTTTTCTGTATGTTGAGCGTGCCCTTCATCCTGCTGCCTTTTATTTTATTTAACAGCAGGGCACCAAACTTCTGCATGATTTTCTGGTCTGCTACTTCAGCAAACCCGTGAACCGGGTATTCATTTATAAACTAATCGTATGAAAAGACTTTTTTTACCCCTATTATTTGCCTTCATGCTTCCTGCCGTATTTTCCTGCAGCAGTTCGCGCTTAAGTGGTTATAAATTAACGGAAGCAGATGCCGCTGCGGCCATCCGGCAGATGCTGGAAGCAGGTGCCCGCGAAGGCATCAACGGAACATTTACAAAAGATGTTGTCATGGCAAAGCTGTTCCCGGAACCACTCCGGAAAACACTTAATACGTTACAGCAGCTTGGTCTCACCAATGAACTTGACCGTTTCACCACAACCCTAGGCACTGCATCTGAAAAAGCAGCACAGGCATCCATACCTGTATTTGTCAGCGGCATTAACCGGATGACGTTTTCAGATGCCATGAGGATCATTAAAAACGGCGGAACATCCGCAACAGATTACCTGCGCAGTTCTTCCGGCACTGAACTCCGTAATGCTATAAAGCCTTCCATGCAGGCTGCACTGGATGAATATAAATTAAACGAGCAATGGGAAAAGATCATCAAGCCGGCGCAGGCCCTGGTCGGCAACAAATTAAATCTTGACCTGGCGAACCTCATGGCCGGTATGGTGAGTGAAGCCATGTTCCAGAGAATTGCAGAAAAAGAAGCAGAGATCCGCAGCAACGCCAGTGCACGCCAGACGCAACTCCTGCAAAAAGTATTTTCGCGCAACTGGAATTAATTTTAAAAGTGGGGAATAGATATTAGTGGCCTTTTATTTAACCATTTACTTTAATGAAATTCTTGTGTTCCAGCCTTTGCGACTTTGCGGTTGCATTTTAACCGCAAAGACGCAAAGGTTCCTACCCTGGTTCAATCATTGTACAAAAGCAGAATATCTGCAACCGAATGAACACGCAAAGCCTTATATTGAAATTAATTTCTATTTGATTAACAAGTATCGTTAGTACATATAGCAACTTTTTTCCAACTTCATTTCCAGTTCATCAAGCGATGAATTGCAGCCACAGAATCGGAGTTTAGCTGATGGGGTTGGTTTACTTTCATCATTCGCCTTTCCCATAAAACTGTATCTGTATTGGATTATGCCTGTTCTTATTTTCTACAAAAGAGAACAGGCATATTCCTTGTATAAATCACGGGATTCAATCAATGTTTTGTTAAGGCACTAGCGGAAAGAAGTCTTTAACAATTAAACGGGTTGAATGGCACACTCTTCGCAATTAGGGGGTATCACTAAATGATTATTCTATAAATTAAATTTTTACTTATGAAACGAATCTTATCCATCTTAAGCATATCAGGACTGTTCGCATTAACAGCCTGTAACTCTACCAGCCAGAGAAGGAATGATGACCGGTCTTCGAAAACTAATTTTGCCGATACGGTTGGTTTATCCCAATTCCAGGCATGGAAAGCTCAGAATGAGCTCGCAAATCCTAACCAGGTATTCGGACAGGGCGCGCAAACTGCTGCTGCAGCCGCTGCTCCTGCACGTACCATTATTTACCGGGAAGCACCTGCACGTCGTTCAACGGCCAGCCGGTCTACCAGCTCCCGTTCTTCAGGTGGTTCTATGAGTTCCACCGGTTCCAATTCCGCGAAAGCTAAAAAGGGTTGGAGCAAAGCTGCTAAAGGTGCTGCCATTGGTGCCGGTACCGGTGCAGTAGTAGGTGCGGTAGTCAATAAAAAGAACCGTGTTGTTGGTGGTGTAGTAGGTGGTGTTCTTGGCGGTGGTGTCGGTTATGGAATCGGCCGCAAAATGGACAAAAAAGATGGCCGTTATTAATACAGGCTTTCTGAATAGTACAAACGGGATCCAATTGGATCCCGTTTTGATTTTAAACCTTTGCGCCTTGGCGGTTAAGTTTTTAACCGCAAAGTCGCAAAGAAGAACGTTTATAGATAAACAACGTTTTTAACTGCGTCTACATTGATCACTCCATACACGTGCGGAAACAATTCGTTCACGGATGGTGACCGTTCATATTTGAGCGGATAGCTTAAATGCAGGGGATCAATCACCAGTTTTACCAGGTTGGTTTTGCCGGCATAGTAACGTTGAAGCACCCCTTCCACCTGCGTTTCCGTACTGCAATGTATAAACCCTTCCACCTTCAGTGACGGCGCTTCATACCAGCCGGTTTGCTGCGCTTCCTTCCATTCTTTTTCCGACGTTATATGATAAATAAATTCCTGCTCCTTCATACGCTTACCGGTGTGACCGGATATGGAATTAAAAATATTGCTTTTGATTCGAAGGAGAATACATCTTACCTCATTTCCAGCTTCAGGGTTTCATTACCCACGCTACCAAACAATTCGCGGATCTTGTGGTAACGATAGGTGAATATTTTTTTCAACTGGCTTTTTACGGTGATCACATGAGCAAGGCTTCCGAGCGGACCAAATGGTAACTGGTAATGAACCAGGTCTGTCATTTCCACACCGCCCGGGACTTCCCTGAAATGATGCTGATGGTGCCAGAGGCGGTAGGGCCCGCGGCGCTGCTCATCCACGAAATGCTTTAGTCGTTCCACATGCTTTATTTCCGTCATCCAGGAAAGTGGAATGCCAGCCAGCGGCTTTACTTTATACCGGATGATCTGGCCTGCATAGGTTTCTTTTCCAAACATAGTTCCGGTGACTTTTAAATTCAGGAAAGCCGGCGTAATGGTCAGCAGGTTGGCGGGGTTGGAAAAAAAGCTCCACGCTTCTTCCGCCGACACTGGCAGGGTTTGAATGCTTTTAAGGGAATGAACACGACTCATACCAGAAAAACAAAAAGCAGGGGAAAAGGTTGGTGCTTCATTAATTGAGAGCAGCGAATCGATCCTTTGTATTTTTGCAACCATGTTCCCCAACAATCAATCCGTGGAAAATATTCTGTCGGCACTTAACATCGATGCGTTGAATCCCATGCAGGAAGCGGCGCTCCAGGCCGCAGAACAACACGAAAGCCTTGTGCTGCTGGCACCAACCGGCTCTGGAAAAACACTGGCCTTCCTGCTGCCGCTGCTGAACCGCCTGGAAGCGGGCACTAGTAAAACAGGTGCCATAATAATTACGCCTTCCAGGGAGCTGGCGCTCCAGATCGAATCCGTATTCCGGTCGATGCAAACCGGTATGAAGGTTACCTGTTGTTACGGGGGGCATAAAAGGGAGATCGAAGAAAACAACCTCGTTCAACCGCCGGCCCTCATTATCGGAACGCCCGGCAGGCTGGCTGATCACATACGCCGCGGTAACATTACGGTTGATTCCATAGAAACCCTTGTGCTGGATGAATTTGATAAAACACTGGAACTTGGATTTTTGGAGGAGGTCTCCTTTATCATTTCTTCATTGAAAAATCTGGGCAGAAAAATTTTGACTTCCGCTACCGAAGGGGTGGAACTGCCATCATTTTTGGGAATGGAAGAGCCGCATAAATTAAATTTCCTTCCGGAAGACGGCGTCACCACGTCTGCTCTGGCCATCCGGACGGTAAAGGCCTCCGACAAGGACAAGATCAATACGCTGTTCCAGCTTATCTGCACGCTGGGTAACCGGTCGGCCATTATTTTCTGTAATCATCGTGAAGCGGTTGAACGCACCAGCCAGATGTTATCGGATAAAGGCATTACGAATACATTTTACCATGGTGCCATGGAACAACGCGACCGCGAGGTGGCGCTGGCCAAGTTCCGCAATGGTTCCTCCAACGTGCTGGTAACTACCGACCTGGCTGCGCGCGGATTGGATATACCCAACATCCGCTACATCATTCATTACCACCTACCCACCACAGAGGAAATCTTTACGCACCGCAACGGGCGGACGGCGCGGATGGACGCCAGTGGTACGGCCATCCTGGTTCTTGGGCCCGAAGAAACCCTGCCTGCTTATGTTTCATCCCCGGTAGAAGAGCTGGAGCCCGATCCGGAAGCGCCCATTCCGCCGAAACCAAAGTGGACGACCCTGTTTATCGGGGCCGGGAAAAAAGATAAAGTAAATAAAGTAGACATCGTTGGTTTCCTGGGCAACCGTGGACAGCTCAAAAAGGATGATATCGGGCTTATTGAAGTAAAAGATTTTTTTTCATTTGTGGCTATAAGAAGGTCTTCGGCCTCCTTTACGGTTCATCAGGTAAAGGACCAGAAAATAAAAAATAAAAAAGTTAAAATCGACATTGCCAAATAGGTGAAATGCCATGTGCAAATGTAGCCGGCACCTACAGGAAACCCTTGCCGGGTCTGAATTTGAAAGGAAATGGATCCGGTGCAGAAATAATTTTTTCCCGGCAGGCAAGCTATAATGAATGGGCACGCTATTAGTACTATAGAAAGTAAGCAAGGTGCTTGTATCTTCCGTTACCCGCTGGTTCATACAATAAACCCCCTGCTGTGAGCTTAAAAAGTGCGTTATGCCTAAGGTTTATCTGCTTCTCCGCAACAATTATCAGTCAGGTCCTTTTACGATTGAGGAATTAGGACAACAAAAATTAAGACCATCGGATCTTCTGTGGGTTGAAGGTGAAAGTCTTGCCTGGAGTTATCCTATGGAACTGGACGAAGTCAAAACAATGATGACGCCTGTTTCTCCCCGGGTACCTGGTGATCGCATTGCTGTTGATTCTACTGCCAGGGATGTAGCAGCTCCGCCGGTAGGTGAGATTGAGCGGCGCGCGGAAGAACTCCGTCAGCGGGCACTTACGTATGTCCCTCATTATTCGTTTCAGCGGCGCTCTGTGCAGGCGGATCCTTATAACCCGATCTTCCCCGAAGAAAAAGATAAGGTTGAATTTATTGTACACAAACGCAAAAGCTCCATATCCCTGAACCACCTGGTGGCAGCCTGCCTTCTTACAGCCCTGATCGGATTTGGATGGATGAAGGGCGGCTCTATGTTCCAGGCGAAGTCCGGCGTTCAGGCGCAGGCGGTTCCCTTTTCCAATAAAACATCTGTGGTAAAACAGGCGTCGGCACAACCTGCAGAATCATTTGTGGGTACAACCCCAATGCAGGATCAGCCGGTTGTTTTACAGGCTGGACTGGTTCCGGCGGTAAAACAAAAATCTGTAAAGGCGGTAATTACGCAGCCTGAACAAAACAAAGTTGAATCATCAGCTGAGAATGCAGCTTACGTGGAAACCCAGCCTGCTCCCGCCACCATACAGGAAAGTGTGGCCAGGCGTGAACCGGAGCCCGTACCTGCAATAGAAAGGGAAGAAAAGAAAGAGACAGGAAATTCCGGATCAGCCATCACCGCGCAGGCAGAACCTGAAGAAAAGAAAAGAGGCTTTCTCAAAGGACTTTTCAAAAAGAAGAAACGTGATGAATTAAAAGAAGAAAGTCTGTAACGACAGCTTTTTGCAAATATTAAGAAATGCCATATCGAAAGATGTGGCATTTCTATTTTCAGGAAAGGCAACCGCAAAGGCCTCAAAGGCAGCCTCAACAACTACCGTTCATCATAATTGTACTTTTTTCCCGGCTCATCCGGAAGCAACCACGAAACATGTCGTAATTTAATGGAACTAAACCAACATGTATGAAACGAAAACTTCTACTCTTAATCGTTCTCGCATCAATCGTCTCGACCCTCCATGCACAGAAAAAACAAAAACCGGTTACAGCCTACGCAATTACCGGCGCTCAGAAAGGTTCCTCGCCATGGACCGAAGTGCGCCTGGTGAATGTGTCCACCGGTGAACAGGTGCAATCCATTTATGAAAGCAAACAGGAAGTGCAGGTCCTGAATGCACGCACAGGAAAAGCCATCGAAAAAAAAGAAACGCCCCAGGGAACCGGTGAAACAAGAGAGGTCGTGAGGGTGCGGACGCATTCGCCACAAACACACTCTTTTGGTACTCCTTCAACCGTTGCAACGCCAGCTGCGCGTGAACATAAGCAAACGGTTGAACGCGTTGTGGTGGGGTACAGGAGGTCACCATCATCGGACAAGCCTTTTGCCACATCATCAGCCGCCTGCGCGTACGATAAAAAGCACGACCGCCTGTATTACACGCCAATGGGCATTAACCAGCTTCGCTATATCGACCTGAAAGGAAAAACGCCTTCCATTAATTATTTTGAGAACGAACCATTTGGTGCCCTTTCCAACCCGCACGACGTGGAGAACCAGGTAACACGGATGGTTTTTGCTTCTGACGGTAATGGCTATGCGCTGACCAACAATGCAGCGCACCTGATTCGTTTTACTACGGGAAAGAAAGCGGAGATCACCGACCTTGGTGCCTTAACGGATGATGCATCCAATGCTGTTTCGGTTAAGCACAGGGGCGGCTATGGTGGCGATATGATCGCTGATAACCGGGAAAACCTTTATCTCATTACCGCGAACCGCCATGTGTTCCGCATTGCGCTGGAAACAAAAGTAGCTACCTATGTGGGCCGCATCAAAGGCCTGCCCGGCGACTTTTCAACCAACGGCGCCATGGTGGAAGAAGGAACATCGGTAATTGTCTGCAGTTCCAGTTCAACATCCGGGTATTATCGTTTTGACATCGGAACGCTACAGGCTGAAAAGGTTTCGGGCGGATCCGTATTTAATGCCTCTGACCTTGCCGGCGAGGCACTGGTAACTGAAAAAAAGAAAAAGAAAAAAGAAGAGGTGATTGACCGCGTTCCGGAAGTGGTGGTTGAAAATGTAGTTGAAGTAACGCCCTCGCGTGCAGCTCCAACCAGCTTAACCAATCCGGCACCTGCATCCGGAACGGTTACGGTTTATCCGAACCCGGTAACAAGCGGGGTTGCCCGGCTTTCTTTCGAAGGTTTGCCTTCCGGAAAATATAATGTTCAACTGCTTGATGCCAATGGAAAACTGGTCAGCACACAACAGGTAAACATTGCTGCCAAATCACAGGTACAGGAACTGCGCCTGCCTAAACTGATTGCCAAAGGTGAATACCTTGTGCAGGTAGTAAACAGCGCCAACCGTGTTTCTATTACCAATAAGATTGTTGTTCAGTAAAGATTCCCTCCGATCAAATACAAAAACCGCAAAGGCGCAGAGTATAACACTTTGCGCCTTTGCGGTTAAATATCTCTTTAATGTTTTTTAAAACAACCAGCTTCTCAAACGCGTTACGGAATGGGTCATGGTGCCCCAGATATCGTAAGCGGAATATGAATTTTCAGAAACCAGGTTGCCGTTTGAAACAGCACTGGTAGTTGTTGTATTACTTCCTGTTACCGTGCGGTTAGCTACCACGCCTTTGTTTGATGTTACTTTACGGTTTGAATTAGCACGATTGGCCGCTACTTTTTTGGCAGCGCTTGCCTTATTGGATTCAGCAATCCTGTTGGCTTCTGCCCTGTTAGCCGCTTCAATGCGATTAGCTTCCGCAATTCTTGCTGCTTCTTCTTTTTTCTTTTTATCCCTGTGCTTGCCGATGCCGTATCCTACAACACCGCCTGCTACGCCGCCGACAACACCGCCCACTGCACGGTTCTTCTTATGAACAGCTGCGCCTACCACACCGCCGGCGCCGGCACCGATAACGGCACCTTTTTTACGGCCACTCCATTTTTTATCTTCTGTAGTGTCCTGCGCCTGTACATCAGTACCAGCGAAAAATGTAAATGCCATGGCAGACATCAGGATGTATATAAGCTTTTTCATAACCAATAATTTATTGTTTGTTTCCTATATAAAAGGCCAACTCCGTGCCAGTACTGCATTTGCGTGAATGTGGATGCCTGCAGAGCCTGGTACCGGCGGGATTTAACGCCAGAATCGTAAAACCTGAGCAGTAATCAACGATTCTAATCGAACCAGATAACGGAGTTACCGGTCATATGCTCAATTTTGTCCCATAATTTATTACCCGGACCGATGATCCATTTCCCATCCACCACAAATTTGTAGAGATGTTTACCAATATACAAGTGTAACAATAGGTAAAGTTTAACCGCAAAGGCGCTAAGTTCATTCTAATAAACCTGAAGGCCTCTGCGGCTTTGCGGTTGCCTTTAACCCGGGATGCGCGAGATATATTTTTCAATTTCTTTGATCTGGCTGACGATCTGCGGAGTGGTGGGCTTGAGGGCCTTGGCCTTGCGGAAAAAATCTTTAGCCGCACGGAACTCGCGCTTATTCATCATGAGGCTGCACATCTGCAGGTAGGCGGCCGCCTGGTTTTCTTTATCGGGCAATCCTTTTCGAAGCGCTGCGCGGATATAGCTTTCGGCTCCCCGCAGGTCGTTCTTTTGCATGGCCAGCATACCCATTTGCAACAGGCTGGCTCCTTCGGCTTCCTTCATCGGCATACCGAGGTCGAGGCCTTTTTTCATATTTTTCTCCGCCGAATCAAAGTCCTGCTTCATCATGGCAATGTTGCCTTTGAGCGTGTAGTAAACGGAGCGGATGGGTTTATAAAGAAGATTTGGGTATTTAACCGAGTTCACGATCTTTTCGGCTTCATCAATATTGCCGCCTTCCAGGTGTTCCTGTATCAAGCGCAGGGGACCAAAAAAGAAATGTCCGAAAACCAGGATGGCACCAACAAGGTACATTGGAAATACAGGCCAGAAACCACTCACGGTAAGGTTCAGAAACAATCCGCCGAGGATCAGGATGACACCTACATAGAGCCTGTATTTGATCAGCCAGTTATAAAAGTTCATATTAATTTTTCGAGAGGGGCAAAGATAGGCCGCCGGTTGAAAGCAGCCACACGTGTTTTTACGGAAGTACTGGTAATCAACGTCTCCGGCCTCTGCCCGTGCGGTCATTGTTCACCTCGATCCAATACCCGTCCGGGTCCTGGAAGTAAACCTGGAGCACGCCATCTATTCTTTTGGTAACCGAATACTTTTGCCCGGCCCAGTTTTCATAAGGAATGGAAGCCTCTTTTAACCTGGACAGGAAAATATCCATATCGGGCACGCTGAAACAGGTGTGCGTATTCTTTTCCGGCAGGATGGGTGTTTTTGCTCCGCTGATCAGGTGGAGTTGCCCGCCGCCGATGGTGAACCAGGTGTGCCGTCCGTCGTGAAAAGGTTCAGGTATGGTATCCAATCCGAGTGTATGCTGGTAAAAGCGGGTGCTTCGCGAGAGATCCTGAACGTAAAGCGCAATGTGATTCAGTACAGGGCCTGAGGGTTTCCCGCTCCTGCAGGCATTAAGGGAAAGGGCTGTAAGTAAAACGATAAAGAACTTCATGAAAGGGATATTGCTGTAAAATTATTTGAATCATCCCGTTAAAAGCATCTTCCAAAAGGACAATCCGTTATTTTTGCGCTCCGCAACAGCGTAAAGGAATTGGATCTCCCTTCGTGATTCCCTGTTCCTTGTTCCGTGTTCGATATTCCTTCCTGGTCCCGTAGTTCAATGGATAGAATAGAAGTTTCCTAAACTTTTGATGCAGGTTCGATTCCTGCCGGGACTACAAATATTTTTGAAATATCATTGTAAATGAATGAATTATATATTTTTGTTCATTTTGGGGTACACATAGGGGTACACTTGCACACATTCATAGTTTGTTATTAGCTAATTTACCTCACCATTTTTCTTTTGCTCGTTGCCCTGAACTGGAGGCTTTCAATTTACTCCGGTGGTACAGCTTTTTTTCAGCTATTCCTTTAGCTACAATTGTTTAAAATTTTTCTGTATTCCTGCAAAATGCTTTAATCCCTTAATTTGTCGGGCAATCATTTTATTAATTGGCTATGCTTTAAAATACTGGTTCTGGAAGCTCATTACAATAAGAAAATCAGAGTTACCCGGAAGATTAAGAGCCCATATTATAGGTCTGTTACAAGCTACCAGTTCTTAAACCAAAATCCTAACTTAGTTATCGCCTTTGGTAGCCTTTAAATGTTGGCGGAAATTTATATTATGCATTATTTGCTTACAGGTATAGATACACATCTTGATTTTGGTTTCGGTATAACCGCTGAATCATATTTTGACTCCGCAGAGCACTTACGATCAAATCAATCTCAATTAAGAACTGTTCAGCAAACATCTTTGCCAATGATGTTTCTGTATAGGCATTCTATTGAACTTTACTTAAAGTCCTTGATCATAATTTTTCATAAAAAGCTAAAAGTTCCTTATGGCTCAGAATCGTTTGATTCAAAAACCCCAAAAATTTTAACGAATGGTAAATGGAAGGAACTATATACATGCCATTGGATAGAGCAACTATACACATATTGGTTAAATGAACTTTTATTAAAACATGCTGTCATATTAAAGAGTCAAGCTCCGCAGGGTGACTGGAATGAGGTGGAAAGCTTTTTAGAGTTTTTCCGTTTGATTGCAGGATATGATCGCGACAGTTCCTTCTTTAGGTATCCTATCACTAAAAATAAAAGTTTAGATTCTCACAAGTATACTATGCAGCGGGTTGATCTTGAAAAATTAGATGATATTTTTCTGAATAGAATCCATGAAAGGAAAGAAAGGGAAGGAGCTCGTATGTTCACTTTATTTAAAAATAGTGAAAATGAAATTGTTGATGGCTTTGAACGAAAGCAGGATATTTTGGACAATTTGCAGAATGCTCTAAATGAAGTAGCTAATTATTTTCATGGCTTTCATGTTATGACAAGGGTTACGCTATGTGGTGGATTTTAGTTTCTAATAAACTTCGCTAACATAGGCTTTTCAAACTAACACACTTTTACTAAAGTCTTAACTCTATTTACCGCCTGGCAAGCCTTTGGTGTTAGCTGCAACCAGCGAACTCCAAATACAGCACAACTCAATATGAACGAACTGATTTCTCCAAAATACTTAATGAAGCTTGTTAAACAAGTTGACACAGCAATTTGGAATGAATATAAATCCTATAGAGAAGTTAAGATGTATGTTGAAAAATGGCATGAAGACGATTACTACAACAACTGGGAGAATTTTCAAATTGCAGTTAAAGACAATAAAGAAATTGATCTTCTTCAAACGCTTAATAATATGCCTGGAGAATTGCTTTTGAAAGTTGCAATTGATATGAATGTTGACACTCCAGACTTCATACCATCAGTACCAGTTTTTAAAAACTCATTAAAGACAGAATACAAAACTGCTTATGACACTTTTGTCAAAGCATTTCGACAAGTTGAAACAGACCCAAGTTTAGCAATAGGTTTAGCGAACTCGGCTCTGGAAAGTATTATCAAAGAAATATTAAAGGATGAAAGAATCAAAAGCAAAGTAACAGGAAAAGAAACTCTATATTCTTTAACCTTAATTATTTTAAAAGAATTCAACCTGGTAAACGATGAGTTGCCAAAGGAAATTAAAACAATTGGAAGTCAGTTGACATCAATAGCACAATCAATTGAAAAGTTGAGAAGTGAAAAGACTACATTTCACGGTAAAACTGACACTGACTATCTAATAACTGACACTGTTTACACTTATTTTATAATAAATGCTGTTACTACGGTTGGGCTATTCCTTCAAAATTATTACAAGATTTTACATCCTATAGCGGTAAAGAGGACAAATGATTTTTCGGACGATTTACCCTTTTAATAGCCCAGCGAACAGGTAACATCGATTTGCGATATAGTGGCTTATGTAGTGAAAAATTTTTCTCGGATCTTTAAATTGATCGGTTCTCGGTAAATATTCCGGGAAATCTGGGATCCTCATGAAGTTTAGGAGGATACAACTGCTTTGGGTGATATGGGTGTTGACGTAGAGACATTTATCTGAAGCTAAAGAATTCAATGGTCATTTTGAATTCCAGCATGCCAAAAGTCCGCCTGGATGCTATGGCATTTCCACTTTGATTTTCATGGATATTGGGGTCAGCGCGGCGTTTCACCTATGACAGCAATTAAGTTTATTTGGAGGATCCAACTCGATAGATTATATGGGCTAACAGAGGCTCTCAAAACCTTTCTGTCCTTTTATTTACTATCTTAATTATAATAATAGCTTCCAGAGCGCCCTTTTCGTTAATAGCAATTTAAAGCCGAATGGAATTTAAAGAGATAATAAATCAAATTTCGCAGTATTATAAGCAACCTCATTACTACTTCGAAAGAGTAGTGCTAAAACTTCTTGAGAAATATATAGCAGGCTTTGACAAGCCAATGTTTACTTATGTGTCCATTAATGATATAAAGGGTGAATTTGACGCTATGGCGCCTGAAGGAATTGAGACAGAAATACCAACGATTGTCGAAATAAAATTTATTCGCCATAAGTCTGTTATCCTATTTCGACAGATAGTTCGGAGACTTGCAGAAAGAACAAGGCCACTACATGATAAGTTTCGTCTACTTTTGATTTTACCCTTTGAATTAAAGAAAGCTGAAAAGGAAAGAGTTGCACTCTTTGACAAAGAAAAGTTCCCATCCTTATCAATCGAAGTTTGGGGAATAGATGATCTAAACCCACTCTTTAATAAATATGCAGAATTTGTTTCTGATTTGATACCTCAAGCCGGAGATAAGGCAATAAAAAATATCGTTAACAAATCACTTGAATTTAAAGACTGGAAAAAGGAACGTGATAAATTAATAGATAACTTAACAGACGCTCATAAAAGAGACGACCTAACAATTTTTTTAGGTGCAGGGGTTTCGGCAAGTGCAGAGTTGCCAGATTGGAACTCGCTTTTGTCACAGCTATTAGTGACTTTGATTAGTAAAAACCTTCCAAAATCTATAGAAGTAACTAATGACCAAAAATTGGTGATTGCTAAATCATTACAGCAGTTGAATTCATCTTCACCTCTACTTGAAGCCCGGTATGTAAATTCAGGGCTGGGAGAAACATTTGAAAGTGAAGTTTCAAAAATTCTATATCGTAATGTAACTAATACAACCTCCTCAGATTTATTAAAGGCAATAGCTAATATTTGTATTCCACCTCGAGGCGCATTAGGTGTAAGAGCACTTGTTACTTATAACTTTGATGATTTAATCGAAAACGAATTACAAAGGATTGGTTTAAAATACCGCTCCATTTATAAAGACGTAGACATACCGTTAAAAGAAGAACTTGGCGTATTTCATGTTCATGGTTTTCTACCAAGGGACACTAATGCTTACGATGGTATTTCGGAAAGTTTATTAGTTTTTTCAGAAAAGAATTATCACACTTTGATGCAAGACCCATACTTCTGGTCAAACTTAATTCAACTTAACTTCTTTAGAGAGAACACTTGCCTTTTAATAGGTCTTTCAGGAACAGACCCAAACCTCAGGAGACTACTTGAAATAGCAAAACGGAAGACAAAGATTGCAAAACATTTCATATTGCTAAAACGAACACCAAACGACGTTTTTATAAATAATTTCAAGGAAAAGAAAGTTGAGTATGATGATAGTCTAATTGAAGCAATCAATGCAATTCATCATAATTTGCATGAGCGTTCATTTGATGAACTGGGATTGAATGTTATTTGGTATAATAACCATGATGAAATACCCTCAATTATTAATTCAATTAGTGGCAAAATATAAAACAGCTAAAATCAGCTTGGTAAAATAAGGGCAGAGGTTTAATGATAACAAATTAACTTAACGGAGCAACAAAAAGCTTGCTTAACTGAATTTTTTTTTACATCCTGTAATTCTGTCTGTCCTATATTTATGTACTGCCTGGACTACACTTTACCATGATAAAAGTGGAAAATCCATACTTTGAATTGATTAAACCTTGGGAGCTACACGTTGGGTTACGGTGTAAGCATTCTGATCCGCTTAACTTTGTCTGAACAGTGTTTGAAGGAAATGAGGAGCCAGCATGTGAACTTCAAAATCGTACACCAGAAGCATCCGTATTTCCAATATTATCCGTTTATTCTTTTGTTAACCCCTAAAGTTTACACTCCAGGCAGCGTTCAGTCCTTACTTAACTTGAAATTTTTACTTTGAAAAATATATCTCGGCTTTCACTGCTCCTTGTCATCTTTATTTGTTTTCAGTGTACCGAAAATAAGGAGGCAAAAAAGAATAGCAGTACAACAAACGAAAGCTGGATGCTTACAGGCTTCCAAAAAGTAGATAGCCTGAACCCTATCATGCAGCCATCTCCCGGTGCCTACTTTATGTGCCCTGTCAGTAAACGGAAAGTTTTATGGGAAGAAAAAAATGTATTGAATCCTTCCGCGGTTGTAAAAGATGGTAAAGTATACCTGGTGTATCGTTCGCAGGACAGTGGGATGACGTCGAGGTTAGGGTTGGCCATCAGCGAAGACGGGTTGCACTTCAGTCGGCAGCCCCAGCCTATATTTTACCCGGATGAAGATGACTATAAAAAATACGAATGGCCGGGTGGTGTGGAAGATCCGCGTATCGTGGAAAGTGAAGACGGAACGTATGTTTTAACCTATACTTCCTATGACGGCAAAACCGCCAGGCTTTGCCTGGCTACCTCCAAGGATTTATTAAAGTGGACCAAACACGGACCCGTATTAAGCGATGAAAAGTTTAAAGATACCTGGTCTAAATCCGGCGCTATTGTGTCCAGGCTGAACGGTGAAAAAATCGTTGCCACAAAGATCAATGGACGGTACTGGATGTATTTTGGCGATACCGATTTATTTATGGCTTTTTCGGATGACCTGGTCCATTGGACAGTAGCCGAAAATGAAGAATCTAAAAAAATGATTTCTGTTCTGCATCCGCGGCCCGGGTATTTTGACAGCCGTTTGGTAGAGCCGGGACCTTATGCTATGCTCAGGGACGAAGGCATCCTGCTGATCTATAACGGCAGTAATGCAGCTAACTTCAACGATACCACCATGCCGAAATTTACCTACAGCGCGGGCCAGGCTTTATTCCACAAACAGTACCCTTATAAATTGATCGGCAGGACAACCGAAAATTTTATTCATCCTGAAAAGGATTATGAGAAAGTGGGCGAGGTAAATGAAGTATGTTTCGTGGAAGGGCTGGTCTTTTTTAAAAACAAATGGTTTCTCTACTACGGTACTGCTGATTCAAAGATTGCCGTAGCGGTAAAGAATAATTAGAGACTTTTTAAAAAAATCTTTTTGATGACTGGCCGGTTGTTCAAGGGAAATTCCGCTCCTCGTAAGTTCATTTTCCCGATTCCTGTACTAAAGCAGCACTGTTTGGATCACTTTTGCGGCAAATAGCTGAAACAAAATTGATTTGGAATGAAAGGCCTGTTTTCAACTCTATGCCTGCTTTTTCTGTCCGTTTTTGCCTGCCAGGGATACTGCACAGGTGATCAGCAAAATAAAAGCTGGATAGTTGGAACAGGCTGAGTCAGGCCTGGAAGACCTAAATCTTTTGCTCGTCAGTTTACCTGGTAGAAAATGTACGCTTAATCAGGGTTCGATACCCCTTAAAGGTTTTCATTTATGCTGATCGGAATAGCCGGTGTATCGCCTGGGTGGGAATTCTTTGTTGATATCCGCCTGTTTAAAATATAGGAATCCTATTGGAACCAAAATTCCTAAAATCATAACTATACGTAAAGATGCCCTTACAGCTCTGGTCAATATTCTTTTAGTAATCGATATGTTTATCACAATTAAGGTAATCGGTATAAGCCCAAACATCCCATTGATATAAGGATTCATGCCTGACATAAAATTATAGTATACCTGAAAAAGCAGGTAACTGGAAGCCAGACTTAAAAGCAATGAAAAGCAAATTCTCAAAAGCATGGTTATTCAAATATCAGCTAACGTCAGAGCAGTGCCGGCATTTTGGCCATGCAATGTTGGCTGCGGTTATTTATCAACACGGATCCACTCGGCCCGATTCAGCGTTGTGGTGTCAATTGCCGTGTAGTACCAGAACAGTGAAGCAATCTCAGTTTGCTTAGCTGTTGTGACAACTGCAGGGCTGCTGTCGGTTGCTCCACAGCCAAAATAACGCGTTACAATTTTTGACGAACCTGGATTTTTTCTTATAAAAAGTGTCTCACCGGTTGTTGTATCGCACATAGAACTGCCAAATGTAGCAAACGCATACACGAAAAATAATACGAAGACCCCAGCTGAAATTAAAAACGCTTTATGAATTTTGGTCCTGGTTTCGGATTTACTATGTTTTATAAAGCCTGACCGTGACGTGGTGAAAAGTATGGCTATGGGAATACCAAAGAAAATAAAATTATGAGCATGTTCCCTGAATGTGTAGTTCTTGATTTCCAGGGGTAGCGTATTTAATAATACAGCCATTACGCAACAAAATACGATGTAGCAGATACTGGTGTAATATATTATCTTATAAAGAATTCGCATTATGAACAACCGCAGCTAACGGAAAAAGTTTGCCGAAGGCGGGTACTCTAATGTAAGATTTCTGATTGCTTTGAAAGCAGCTTTTGGTAAGCAAATGTTAAGGGTAACCCTTATCCATATATACATTCCAAATTTTTATTAACCCATTTGAATTTGACCAAAATACTGTTTGGGCACGGGGTGAAAGGATAAACACCTATATCATAAATATCAGCAGGATCTAATGAGTGATGTATCCACAGGCTTGCAACAAATGTGCAGATGATTAAAACATACCGTGAAGCTGTGTAATAGTCAGAGGCAGTTACTTACGAATAATAGAACATTCCATCATCAAATCCCGCCAGCGTCCCGCCACACTTTAAACTTCTGGTTAGAAAAAAAGGATAGTACGGTTATTGCTGCACAAGGGATAATCGGCAAAATCAATTTTTAACTCAGCAACAATAAACTGATCAATATGGAAGTAGTAAGAGCACAGGCAGAAGGAGCTATCACCGGTAAAGCAAAAGAAGTAAAAGCTTTTGGTACGGAAGCAGCAGCAACACCTTTACATTCCCTGAACATCAACAGGCGCAACCCAACGCCGCATGACGTGGAAATTGAAATCCTGTATTGCGGTGTTTGCCATTCCGACCTCCATACGGCAAGAAATGAATGGCATGGTACCATTTATCCCTGCGTACCCGGTCATGAAATAGTAGGTAAAATTGTAAGCGTGGGCAACCATGTAAAAAAGTTCAGCGTAGGAGATGTTGCAGCAGTAGGCTGCCTGGTAGACAGCTGCCGGGAATGCGAGTATTGTAGTGAAGGCCTGGAGCAATATTGCGTACCCGGTGCTACTCAGACTTATAATTCAAGGGATCAGCATTCGGGCACGCAAACCTATGGGGGCTATTCGGAAAGCATTGTGGTAGATGAAGCCTTTGTTTTGCGTGTACCGGAAAACCTCGACCTGGCGGCCACCGCACCCCTGTTGTGCGCCGGCATCACCACCTATTCACCGCTGAAACATTGGAATGTGGGACCGGGTAAAAAAGTTGGGATTGTGGGTCTTGGTGGCCTGGGGCATATGGGTGTGAAGATTGCAAAAGCGATGGGTGCGGAAGTTGTTGTGTTTACCACTTCACCATCCAAAGTGGAAGATGCAAAACGCCTGGGTGCCGATGATGTGATATTATCCAAAGATGAAGCGCAAATGCGTCGCTATGGTGGCAAGCTTCACTTTGTTCTGGATGCAGTTTCGGCCCAGCACGACATCAACGCCTACTTACAGCTGTTACGGGTAGATGGATCCCTGGCATTGGTAGGCGCACCGGAACATCCGCTTCCCGTGGCTGCATTCAGCCTTATTCCGTACCGGAGAAGTTTTGCCGGTTCCATGATCGGCGGTATTGCCGAAACACAGGAAATGCTTGATTTCTGCGGTCAACACAATATTGTTTCCGATATAGAGATGATCAAGATCGGGCAAATCAATGAAGCGTATGAGCGTTTGGTGAAAGGTGATGTCAAATACCGTTTCGTAATCGATATGGCATCATTGAAATCATAGATTATCCAACAATTATTTTTTCATTAAAAGCTACTTCGGTAGCTTTTCTTTTTTTGTTTTTGAATGTGCAGGATGTACTTCTCTTATAACGTTTATACCTGGCCGGGTTCTCCCGGTACTAATAATAATGGATCCGCGGATCTTTTTAGTAGAGGAGCGGTTTTCAGCCCCAGGTCAACACATACCAATCAGGAGCTTATTAAGATTTTAGTAATTGCCTGTCAGGATCAGGGTTATTAACCCTGATTTGAAACAATGTTGCATTTTATTTTTAAAACCACTATTTTTGCCGGGTGAATAATAAGATCAATACAAAACAACCGTTCATTGCAGTATGGTGTGATGCCATCAGCGTAGGATTGTCAACTGTATGTATCGTTCATTGTTTATTGCTTCCCCTGTTTATGACTACGTTTCCGTTGCTGGGCATTGAGCTTCTTGAAAATATGTACCTCGAAGGTTTCATGGTTTTGCTGTCGGCTTTCATTGGAGGTAATGCGATCCGCAAGGGATATCTTCAATATCACCGCAAAATGCATATTACAGTATTATTCCTGACGGGCTTCATATTGATGATAGCGGGAAACTTTTTGTCTTATAATCCTGAAGCAGCTTTGAAACTTTCTGGCGCCACACTGGTTATCTGGGCTCACGTGCAAAACTGGAGGTTATCCAGGAGCTGCCCGCGTATTTGAATGAGCTTTGAAATCGGAGCCCCTGGAAAACTTGCAGGTGCAACTACGCATTGATACATGGGCGATCATTATGGAAACCCCTGTCCTTAGTACTGGTGGGGATCATCTATGCCATTGTTGTGTGACAAACGGCGTCCTCTTTCGTCGTTACGTTTCAATTTATTATTGGGGCAACAGGATGTTTAAAAAGTCATGATCTGAAAAGTCTGTAATATCATCCAATGATTGCCTTACGATCACTGCATTCAGTGAAGGAATAATATACAACCTGTTCTTTCCGGCACCCAAAGCTCCTGCGAGATCAGTATAGCCGTTGTAGTACATAATTCCGCCCGGTGATCCGGCCGGTACAGGCGGGTTGCCGGCAGAAGTTGCATCACCGTTTTGATTGTTTAACCAGAGAAAAACGCCATGCCCGGAATTTGCGCCTTTATAGGTATACAATTCTTTGACTAAATCCTCCTGGATAATCTGCTGGTTATTCCATTTTCCATTTTGCAAAAGGAACTGTCCGAATTTGATCCAGTTTGAAGCCGTTATGTAACATCCATTCGGAATGTGCGGATTTCCGGCGGCATCATGAACCCAGTTGCTGTAGGTAACACCTATTTTCTGAAGAACTTTGGACTCCAGGTATTGCAGGGGATTCAGGTTAATCCCGGCATTTTGGAGTTTGCGCTGTAAAAACACACCAAATGCATAATAGTGGCTGGGACCATACTGAAAGCGGGTTCCCGGAGCGGATACCAGGGTAAGACTATCTACAACATACTGGTATATATCGGATGCAAGTGGACGCTCTCCCTGGATGTAATCCAGGTTCTGCGACAACCCGGAAGTAAGGGAAACCAGGTGTTTCAGCCTGATCCCTCTTTTGCCCGGATGCCTGTTTATATCCTGCCATTCCGTGATGGTTTCAGCTATAACCTCTTCATAGCTGCTGATATAACCCTCCTGTATTGCCAGCGCTACGACTGCTGCAAAAAAGCCCTTTGTTCCGCTTTGAATATGAGCAGGCGTTGATGAACTGGCGCCATTATGGTACTGTTCAAATATGATTTGTCCATTTTGCATAACCAGGAGGGATGCACCGCCTTTTTGTTGCGCATATAAAGCTCCTGCCTGCAATTGGTCAGTCTTAAATGGTTTGTAAGGAGTGGTCTGTTCAACCACCGGTTTGCTGCAACTTATCAATATGAAAAGGGGAAGAAATACAATGAGAGTACGCATGCGAAGCAGGTTTGGTTTTTTATAAATATTGGTTTGGACCGGAACTTCCTTACACGGTTTAATGGAAATCGTTTGTAAGGTTCCGGCGATCCATTGAAGATAAAAGTAAGGCAACTCTGAAGATAAAACAAGTGAACAATATACCGGTATCAGCAATGGTGCGGATGTGCGGGGCAAGACCTATTTCCAATATGCAGGAGTCCTTACGCAGTTCTCTCTGCGAACCTTTGCGTTCTCTCTGCGGCTTCGCGGTAGAATCAATCCACTTCCAGCCACCCTTCTGATTAACCCGCAGTGAAGTATTTTATCGCCTGTCCGGGCAGGGATGCGCTTCAATGAACCGGTCAATGACAGCGGATGCATCGCGTACTTCCTGGGTAGCATCGGGAAGGTAAGCCGGGGATAATTTGCTTTTGGTAGCCAGCCAGTTTTCCACTGTTGTTACCGCTGGTCCGAGCGTTGGGCTGGCCATGTAATCGGTATAACTAAGCTTCAGCGTAGCAACCCGCATAAACGCGTATTTGGAATCAGGAGCGGTTCCATCCGCGTCGGTTGTTTCGGCAATGGCCCTGGCTTCGCTTTCGGTATAAGTTGACCCGCCTACGGTTACGGCAGCTTCACTCCAGGGTGACTTACAGTTACACGTAGCGCTGATGCCAAAAAAATGATCTACCGGGCGTGAGCAGATATCCGGCTCTTCCAGCACCAGCCTGTCCAGTGAAAAACAGCTGGTATTGGATGTGTAATTAAAATAACTGCCCTCTGTCAGGTCGCCGCAAACCATACCCAGGCCCAGTGTTTTAATAAGGCTGCACAAAGAAGGATGCTCATTACCGAGGTGTGCCCACCCTGCTTTTACATCCGCGGTTACATTGCCATTAGCAGCTTTTTTCACCACGTTGGTATACGCCACAACGGTAAAGGATTCTGGAAGCCCATTTATAATAAACGTATGTTCATTGCTGGGAAATGGCTGGCTGTATATTATTTTATAAGGAAAGTTGGCCAGTAATAAAGGAATGCCTTCCGGGGCCCCGCAATAAAGATTGATCTGTTTGAAATAAAAATTGCTGGGGGCTTTAAAGGTTACATGCAAACTTCCATCAGATCCTCTTTTCAGGTACATGTTCGATACTACCTGGTTGCTTGCCTTAAAAAAAAGGGCTACCGTATCGGTGGCACAGAAACTAACCGGGACTACATTGGAAGCCCCGCCACGGAAGGTAGTATAACTGGCAATGGAATCTTCATCAAGAGGCGAACTGCCTGAGTTTGATTTATTACAGGATAGCAGCACAACCAGGAAAGCGAACAGGCACAGCGCAGGAATCTTGTTCAATAGGTACGTTTTCATAAAGGGTTACAGGGTTACAGCTTTCAAAGGTCAGGATAGGTAATACAGGTATTTACTTATATAGTACTAAGGCAAAGGTGGAATACATCTGTTTAATATGCAAACATTACCCTGTTATTTTTACGCACATCATACGTAAAATCACGTGTTGCCATAACCGTTATACCGGGTTTACATTAATTTAATTCGGCAATGAACTGCTGGTCACATATCTATCTTTTACGGATAACGATTATATGTGTAATTGAACCATGTTATTTCAGCACACCTGTTCAACCGGAGCATTATTTTCGTCATCAACATTTGAACATTTGTCACTGTTGCCATACTCAGAAGATCGTAGAACCGCAGAAATCAGCGAAGCACTTTTTAGGAGTGAACATTGAATTTCCCGGGAATTTTCCTTACCGGACCTTGCAAATCAAGCGTGTGGATAAACTTGTTTACAACTCGTCGATACTGCCTGGTCATTTACCCAACTTAAGGAGAGCTTTTTGGAACATCCCAAAGTGTGGAATCTAAATTGATCGGCAAATAATAAAACAGGAGACTATGCGACCCATATGGACAGGTTCAATCGGCTTTGGTTTGGTGAATATACCCGTACGGATGTACAGTGCTACTGATGAAAGTGCCATACCTTTTGTTAGCCTGGATAAGAATAACATGGCGCGCATCCGGTATAAAAAGGTTAATGAAACCACCGGTGAAGAAGTAAAATATTCGGATATCGTAAAAGGATACGAGATGGGAAAGAGCGTGATCATAGTGGATGAAGAGGATATCCAAAAAGCTTCACCGGAAAAAATGGATCATTTAAGCATCGTCCAGTTCATTAGAGAAGATGAAATAGACGCACGTTATTTTGAAAAGCCCTATTACCTCGAACCCGATAAGCAGGGGGCCAGGGCCTATGCCTTGTTACGGGACGCCCTGAAAAAAGAACGCAAGGCTGCATTGGGACCTCTGGTATTTCACAGGAGGGAATGGATTTGCCTCGTAAAGCCGCTGAACGATGTATTAGTGATGCACCGCCTTCGTTTCCCGGAAGAAATAAGGGACACATCAGGGCTCACCGTTCCCAAAGCCGATGTAAAAGACGCGGAACTTAAAATGGCTTCTACACTCATTAACCAGCTGACCATGCCGTTCAAACCGGAAGAGTTCAAAGACGAATTTTCGGAAAAACTGATGAAGGTAATTGAAGCGAAAGCCCAGGGCAAGGGCGCTGCATTCAAAGCACTGAAGGTGGTACATTCCTCTACCACGGAGGACCTGATGCAGAAGCTGAAAGAAAGCCTGAAGCCTGCACCCCGCAAGAAAGCGTCCTAAATGTTTTCTTCGTAAAAAGTGCCATGCAAAACCTGGTATTCTGTGCGATTATTTTCTGAACTAACCCCAAAGGCGCAAAGATTCCACAAAGTTTACCATCGTGATTCACCCGGGAAGAATGGTGAAGGATGCCTTTTTATATACTCTTTTCTGAAATTATAAATAGATGTATACACTTATTACCCGAGCTTGGTTCGATAATTGCAATGTTTACCCTGTATTTTTATAATCGCCTCACTGATAACCAATTTTTCATTTCTATCTTTCTTCCGCCTTTCGCCAAGACTTAATAAGGATAGCATAAATTTCGAAGTATGGACCTCCGTGTACCTGTTTTCGAAAACATCTGGCTGGCTGATGACGACCCGGATGATTGTGCGCTTTTTGAAGAAGTATTAAAACAGATTTTACCTTCTGTTCCGCTTACTATTATTCCGAATGGAGCGGTGCTGATGGCTACTTTGTCTCCGGTGAGGAAGCCTGATCTTCTTTTCCTGGATATTAATATGCCCTGTAAAGATGGTATGGACTGCCTCGTGGAAATTAGGGCGCAACGGCACTTCAGCCGGCTTCCCATAGTGGTATTCAGCTCTTCGCGTGAATCCAAATTCATCGATAAGTCTTATGGTTATGGAGCCAATCTATATTTTTCAAAGCCAACCTCCTTCCAGGAACTGATATCGGGCCTTGGAAACCTGTTTCAAATGAACTGGAATGATCCTTATACCATTACTTCCAACCACTATGTCAATAATAAGTTTGTGGCATATCAAAGCCCTTTGAAATAATTGCCAAGGAGAACATGCTCCTTCCGCACACACATTGCACAACATCCAGATCACTGCAGGATATAAACTCTTCATACCGGGTTCAATAGAATAGGTTTAAACCGGTAACTCCTGAAATATAAAACCTGTAACCAACATTTCTGTAGGGTCAGTATGTACGTAAAGGGGTTGAATTCCTTTTTATCCTTTATTACAAAACTCACCTCATACCTCATTTTTTAAAGCAGGTTGGCATTATTATTTGATATGTAGAAGCAGTTTGTCCGGGCGCTTAATGCTCCCGGCCTTAAATCTTTTATCATGAGAAAATATATAATCATCAGTTGTCTGGCGCTTTCTGCGCTTATTCATTCCTGTGCCCGTAACCCGGTATCGGGTAAGCGCCAGGTGGCCCTGATCTCCGAATCGCAGGAGATCGCGATGGGGCAGGAGGCCGATCCGCAGATCGTAGCCCAGTTCGGGCTTTATGAAGATGCGAACCTGCAGGCATTTATCAACCAGAAAGGCACGCAGATGGCGGCCATCTCGCATCGCCCGGAGCTGAAGTATACGTTCCGTATTGTTGATTCGGAAGTGCTGAATGCCTTCGCTGTTCCCGGTGGTTACGTATATTTTACGCGGGGCATCATGGCCCATTTTAATAACGAAGCTGAATTTGCCGGTGTACTGGGTCATGAGATCGGTCACATTACGGCCCGTCATACTGTTTCCCAGCAAAGCAAGGCAATCCTGGGCCAGATTGGCCTCATCGGTGCGATGGTGGTTAGCCCTGAACTGGCCCAGTTCGGGGAAGCGGCCTCACAGGGCCTTGGGCTCCTGTTCCTGAAATTTGGACGCGATGCCGAGCGCCAGTCGGATGACCTGGGCGTGGAATATTCAACCAAGATCGGTTATGACGCCCGCCAGATGGCCGGCTTCTTTAATACCCTGCAGCGCCAGTCACAGGCAGCCGGTGCGCAGGAACTGCCTAACTTTTTATCCACCCATCCCAACCCGGGCGACCGTAACGTAGATGTGGCGAAGAAGGCCGCCGAATGGCAGCAGAAAACACTGGGTCAGACTTTTTTGGTAAACCGGAATGAATACCTGCGCCGGATTGAAGGACTGGTATATGGAGAAGATCCTAAGGGCGGTTACCTGGAGAACAGCGTTTTCTATCATCCCGTGCTGCGGCTTCAATTTGATGTGCCCCAGGGATGGAGCTACCAGAACACCCCGCAACAGGTAATTATGGCACCGAAAGACGGAAAGGCCATGATGTTCCTGGCGCAGGCCCAGGGCAACAATCTCCAACAGGCCGTTAGTGCCACCATGCAGGCTTATAAACTGCAGGTTGTAGGGTCGCGTGAAACTACGGTTAACGGTTTGCAGGCGGTAATGGTGGAAGGCCAGCAACAGAACCAGCAGGGTGGTGTGATCCGCACGCTGTCGTACTTCATTTTGCATAACGGCAGCATTTACCACATCATTGGCGCGTCGAGCGCGGCTGATTTCAACAACTACACTTCTTATTTTTCCAATACAATGCAAAGTTTCCGGACCCTTACCGACCAGGCCAAAATCAATAAAAAGGCCGACCGGATCAGGCTGAAAACCGTTACCCGCGAAACCACGCTGGAACAGGCCTTACGCAGTTTTAATGTACCGGATCGCCGCATGGAAGAACTGTCTATCCTGAACGGTATGGATCGCACGGCCCGCGTACCCGCCGGTATGCTGATCAAAGTAATCGAACCATAAGAGTCCGGTATACAACTTATGTAAAGCCACCTGCCGGGTGGCTTTTTTATGGATTCACTTAATGAATAATCATTTAATCATTTCCATATTAAGAAATGCCCGTACAGTTAGCGGTCAGACCTGGCAGGTCTAAAACGCTAATGCTTTTTCATCATACGACAGGATGGGATTGTTATTCTATTATATAAATATTGAATGTTGACCCGTTTCAGGGGGCCCGGGTAATATACGCTCGGAACGATAAGGACTGTTTTGGCGAATTGCTCTCCTATGACCAGCCTATCGTTTTGTCCAGATTATCCAGGGCTCATACTATATATAGGAGGGCATACAGAAATTTTACCAGGACAGCCAAGCTGAATGACGTGTTTTTTCCCTTCATAATCCGGTTAACGAATAAATGAAATGGTTTGTCGAAAGTGATTTTTACTGCCGGTTTTTTCTTTTCATCTTGTAGCCGTATTACGATTTTACGATGATTTAAGTCCAATATCCACCCAAAAACCAGCCTTCTCCCAAATTTTTTTTATGCCACCATGCCGGTGGCATTTTCTTTTTTATCAACTGTTAGTGATTGCAATTGTACAGGTTATGCAGCAAAATAGCCTGCAGTAAATACAAGTGCACCTGCGTACATCTACGCAGGGCCTGCCGTATAACTTGCATTTTATAATAAAAACACCTTGCTTTGTCTAGTAATTAATCCTTAGGGATCGTTACTAAAAGAATCTAAGTATCCAAATGAATCTCTTTTTAATCATCGTAAATACCCGTATGAAAACTTTTAAATCACTTTTGCTCCTTGCAGTGCCTTTCAGCCTCCTGCTTTCTTCCTGTACTAAAGAAGAACACGCATTCATCGCTGAGCAGCCAATTGAAAATGTACGTTCTTCTTCTCTTATCGGAAGCACGACCGAGGCCCTGAACGCTGACCTCTCTTTTTGTTCTTCCCAGGAAGTGACCCTTTGCGCCGGCCGTACCGTTCAAATGGGCACTGTATCGGTTAAGACAACCGCCGATAACATTACCTACGTAACCTACACCACGGCCCAAAACTGGATCATTAAGGAACTGCACCTGTATGTGGGTGAAGAAGCCGGAATTCCTACCAGTGGTGGCGGAAACGCGGCACCGGGATTATTCCCCTATACAAAAACCTTTTCCTCCCCATGGGTAGTGAAGAGCTATACCTTTATTATTGCGGATCTTCCTTCCACCTATACAGTAGCGGCCCACGCTTCAGTTGCCCGGGTAAAAGGCAACACCATTATCGAGCAGCAGACAGCCTGGGCTGATGGTTGCAAAGGAACAAAGATCAATCCTTCGGGTGGCGGAGCCTGGGGAACGAAATTTACCTATAGCTGTACTTCCTGCATCCAGGAGTTGGATCCAAACATTTGCGCCCAGCCGTACCGCTTTTTCTTTGACAGCGCCAATTATGATGGTTCTACCATTGCCTGGTACGATTGTAACGAAGAGGCAGAAGGTCATGTGACTGTTGCCGGCTTCAACTATTGTGAAGAGGAAGGCCGCGCGATCTATAAAGCGGGCGTTCAAACCACTACGGAATCTACTTCCCTAAGCAATACAACCTTAAATGGTGGCAGCGCCATGGAAGATGCCAAAAGCGCCTTTGTACACCTGGCTGCATTGAAACTGAGTTATACCGATTATGCACAGCACCCTACACTGGCCGCCCATGTAGCCACCGTAGAAACCTGGTTAGGTACGAAGGGTAAGATCTCCCCGGAGAATCTGCCTAACAATGCCAACACGGTTACCCGTACCGCTATTGCTTATGTAGTGGACTGGATTGCCGCCCACCCTTGCCAGGGCCGTTAATCGTTTTTATTTTTCACGGGCTATTTTAATTCATACGTAGACCCCTCCTTTCGGAGGGGTTTTTTATATCACGGATTAGGGATCACGGATTAGGGATCACGGATTACACAGATTGCACGGATTAAAGGGAACACGGATTACAAATCACGGATTGCGCGGATTTAGAAAATATCGGATCACGGATTGCACGGATTAAACGGATTAAATGATTATATGTAAGAAACAAAAGTCGGGGCGGAGCTTTACAAATGCATCTCAACCTTAGCCTTTACCTCAACCTCATTTAATTATGAAAAATACTTACGGTACACACTATAGATCAGGTTCAACCGCTTTTCATCGTTGGGGTACTCGTAGTAATATTTCCCGGGCAGGTCGATAATCCTGTTTAATTCCGCTACCGTAATGCTTAGTTTTTTGGCGATATATTCTTTTTGCCGCTCTATGTCTTCGGCGTCGTAGGTGGGCTTTTTTAATTCCTCTATGGCTTCTTCCCTTGTAATCTGGCCCGCACAGATCTGGCTGGAGAGTGTTGCTTTTCGATAATCAAGATTGAATTTTTTAGGCAGGAGGAAGGACTGGACAAATTTTGTAAAGTGCGATTCATGGTGCTTTCCCCCATATACTTTCCATTCGATTTCGCGTTTCAACAGCGCCAGCGCTTCGTCTTTATTGTAGTCTAAATAATTAAGGAGGTAGATGATACGTATGCCTTTTATAAACTTGTAGTAGAATTCCGTTGCATAGCTGAATGTCGGGAAATTCCTGATTTTTTTAGTCCCGAATGTTTTTTGAATATGGTTGAAGTAGGTGGTGTCTTTTGCGTTGTAATGCCACAGCTTCGGTAAAATACCTTCCGTTGCCTGGTTGCTTCCGCTGATGATAAACCGGATCCCGTTCCTGGCGGCCACCTTATGCAGGGCCCCGATAATGGCGACGTCGGTAGGCGTTTCAGCTTCAATAACGGAAGCTTTCAAAAAGGCCAGTTGAATGTCCTTGAAATCATCCCAGTCCAATACATAACTCTCGTAATCAAAATCCAGCTTCCGGGCAATGTTCCTGATATTCTGCGTTGCCTGGTTTGAGTTCCAGCCGTTATCCATATGAACTAGCAGCGTGCGCAGGTTCATTTGTTTCAGGATATACGCAGTATAACAACTGTCCACGCCACCGCTGATTCCAAGCAGCACGTCATAGGGCCTGTTTTTCCCGGCCTTCCTTATCTTTTTTACAATTTGTTCGAGATGTTCCGGTCCCCGCTTTTTGAGGTTCTTCATCTCATCCAGCTTTTTAAAGTAATCTGTACAATGATTGCATATGCCGTTTTCATCAAACCGGATCTGCGGATCCGTTGTATCCATCACACACCGTGTACACTGCCTGTATTCGTCATTTTTCATTTAAAAGCTTATTTCAGACTTTTCCGGGTAATTAATGAGCACGCCTTTCTTTAGTCCATAATAAACAAACATGCTGCCAGCGGCCACCCCGCTGGCATGCGCTTCCGTATAGGCTTTTTTTAAATCATCCGTATTGCCGGCACCACCCAATGCAACAATGGGGATGCTTACATTTTCAGAGATTTTTTTAAGGAGTCTGAGGTCATAGCCTTTCATCTTACCATCGGCCTCAATGGATTGCACAATGATTTCTCCGGCCCCTGCCCTTTCCATCAGCTGCGCAAACCGCAAAGGCTCCATACCGGAGGGTTTTGTTCCATTGCGGGTCCATACCTGTTCTTTTCCAAAAAAATTCTTTTTTACATCAATGCATACGGCAATGGTGGAACAGCCGAATTCCGCTGATGCCTGTTTTATGAAACCCGGGTTTTCCACCGCGTAACTGCCTATGATCACCCTTTCCACACCCAGGGAAATAATTTCTCTGATCCGCGCCAGGTCGCGGATGCCACCGCCAACACTGAACGGCATCATGGCTTCCCCGGCAATATTGCGCACGGTATTAGGCGATATGGTTCTTTTTTCTTTGGTCGCATCAATGTCCAGGAAAACCAGTTCATCTGCCTTCAACTCATTAAATATCCGTACCGCGTTAATCGGATCGCCGATATAGGAATAGTCTTTAAAATTCCTTGATTTAACCAGGACATCTTTCCTCAATAATAAAACGGGTATGATGCGCGGCCTGAACATTCAGAGATCGATAAAATTTTTTAACAGAAGGGAACCTGAATGGTGGCTTTTCTCGGGATGAAACTGCGTACCGAAAATATTTCCTTTTTCAACAGCGGATACAAACGGGTATTCATACTCGGTTTTTGCCAGGATGCTGGCTTCATCCACCGCGGCACAATGGTAAGAATGAAGAAAGTAAAATTCACTTCCGTTTTCAATGTTTTTCAGGAGCAGGCTTTCCTTACAAATGTCGATCGTGTTCCACCCGATCTGCGGGGCTTTGTAACGGGTCGTATCCTGCAGGTTGAATTTTACCACCTTTGTATCGATCCAGCCTAAACCGCGGAGGTCTCCTTCTTCACTTTCATTGGTCATTAACTGCAGCCCGAGGCAAATGCCCAGTACCGGAACTTTTTTTACCAGTACCGCTTCATGGAGGGCGTCATCCAATCCAAGTAATTGAAGGTTGTTCATGGCCTTTTGAAAGGAGCCTACGCCGGGTACGATAAGCTTATCGGACTTTAATATATCGGCCTGCGTAGTAGCTATAACGGGTGTTACCTGGAGAAGGGACAGCTTTTTATACACGCTGGCTATATTTCCCATTCCGAAATCAACAATAGAGATATTCACCGTCAAGTGTTATCGTTAAAGATTAATAAAATGATTTTAAAAGGATTTTGCAATGCGCGGATTCAGAGATTTCATGGATTTCGCGGAACGAAAATCAACCGGCATACCCATCGCAGGATATGAGCAATTCTGAAAACTGTAAGACAGGTAACCAAACCTGGGATGGCCGGACATACCCTTCAATACCCAATAATAATCTTAAATCCTGCAATTCAGCAATAATTGATGCCTGTTTTTGCATCGGGTGGCGGCTTGTTCAGGGTATGCAGGGTAAAAGATTGATTCCGCCTGAACATGCGCTTCGTTCTCCGAACATTTGCCGGCTTTAAGCTTCCGACCTGTAGAGCGGAGAGCGGGAAAGAACCACAGGGGCACAGGGACACAGGGAATCACAAAGAAATATTCCTGTGCTCCTCCGTGACTCCGTGTCTCCGTGGTTTTATTGAGAGCGGAGAAAGAGAGCGGAGAGCGGGAATGAACCACAGGGGCGCAGAAACACAGGGAATCACAAGGAAATATTCCTGTGCTCCTCCGTGGCTCCGTGTCTCCGTGGTTTTATTGAGAGCGGAGAAAGAGAGCGGAGAGCGGGAAAGAACCACAGGGGCACAGGGACACAGGGAATCACAAGGAAATATTCCTGTGCTCCTCCGTGGCTCCGTGTCTCCGTGGTTTTATTGAGAGCGGAGAAAGAGAGCGGAGAGCGGGAAAGAACCACAGGGGCACAGGGACACAGGGAATCACAAGGAAATATTCCTGTGCTCCTCCGTGGCTCCGTGTCTCCGTGGTTTTATTGAGAGCGGAGCGCGCGGTTTACGTACAGGCATCCCCTTTATAATTTGCGGCTTTGCGGTTGCCTTTCCTTTATTTTTATGATTAACCTTGCGCTATGCGAACGCATTTTCTGGTAGCCTGCTTATTTTTTCACCTTTGTGTACCGGCACAGCAAAAAGAATTAACGCTTTGGTACAATCAACCGGCAAAGAACTGGAATGAAGCCCTGCCCATCGGAAACGGGCGCCTGGGGGCCATGATCTTCGGCAGGCCCGCCGATGAAATCATCCAGCTGAATGAACAAACGCTGTGGACGGGCGGACCGGTAAACCCGGATCCGAACCCCGGGGCACCGGCGTTTTTGCAACCGGTACGTGATGCCCTGTTCCGCGACAGTATCAGTAAAGCGGTTGACCTGCTGAAAAATATGCAGGGTCCCGATACGGAAGTATACCAGCCGTTCGGCGACTTTTTGATCAGCCAGCAATTTACCGGTGAGGTGAAAGACTACAGGCGTGACCTTGATATTTCCACCGCTGTGGCCACCACCCGTTTCAGGGCCGGTGATATTCTCTTTACCCGTGAAATGTTTTCTTCAGCGCCCGACGGGGTGATTGTACTAAAGCTCAATTCCAGTAAAAAGGGAGGATTGAATTTCAGTATCGGTGCAAAACACGAATTGCCGTTTCAACGTTTTGTGAATGCCGGAAAAGAACTGGTACTAAAGGGAAAGGCACGCATGGATGATGAGGAACGAAAGCCGCAGCATCCCGGAGAAGCACCATGCAGCGGAATGCGTTTTGAGTGGAGGGTGCGCGTGGTTAAAGGGGATGGATTGCTGACCACAGACAGCCTGCTGCATATCCGCGGTGCATCTGAAGTTTTGATCCTTCTTTCCGGTGCAACAAGTTTCAATGGATACAACAAATGCCCCGGTAAAAATGGCATTGACGAATCAGCGGCTGTGGAGCGCTATATGATTTCTGCTTCACGGAAAAGCTTTGCGCAATTAAAGTCCGGCCACATTAAAGATTACCAGAAGTTTTTTAACCGCCTGCATTTTTCCATTACCAAAGATCCTCCGCCATCTTTACCGGTTGATGAACGACTGAAGCGGTATAGATCGGGTGAGCCCGACCCTGCCCTGGAAGAATTGTATTTCCAGTACGGGCGTTACCTGCTCATATCCTGTTCACGCCCGGGTGGTATGCCGGCCAACCTGCAGGGCATCTGGAATCCTTCCATCCATCCACCCTGGCGAAGCAATTACACCACGAACATCAACCTCCAGATGAATTACTGGCCGGCCCATATGACCAACCTGGCGGAAATGAATATACCGTTAATTGGTCATATCCGGCGGCTGGCGCAAAACGGCCAGGCCACCGCCCGGAATTATTACAGAATGAAAGGCTGGGTCGTGCATCACAATTCGGATATATGGGCACAAACCAACCCGGTAGGAGCGGGCAGCGGTGATCCGAAATGGGCGGCCTGGTCCCTGGGTAGCCCCTGGTTAGCCCAGCATCTCTATGAACACTACCGGTTTACTTCCAATAAAAAATACCTGGGTGAAATCGCGTATCCCTTAATGAAATCGGCTGCTGCTTTTTGCCTGGACTGGCTGGTGGAAAAAGATGGCGTGCTGGTAACGGCCCCTTCCACTTCACCCGAAAATGTATACCTGCACCCGGCCGGGTTTAAAGGAACCGTAACCATTGCATCGGCCATGGATATGGAGATCATCTGGGACCTGTTCACCAACCTGGTGGAAGCAGGCAGGATATTAGGCATTGATTCAGCCTATGGTGCGATGCTGCAGCAAAAGCGGAGCATGCTCAGCCCCCTGAAGATCGGGAAGAAAGGAAACCTGGTAGAATGGGCCGGCGACTGGGAAGATGAAGATCCGAAACACCGTCATGTTTCCCATTTATTCGGGCTGCACCCGGGGCGCCAGCTTTCGCCCCTCCTTGATACGGTGTATGCCGCGGCGAGCCGCAAAACACTGGAAGTGCGTGGTGATGAAGGAACCGGGTGGAGCAAAGCCTGGAAGGTTAATTTCTGGGCACGGCTACTCGATGGTGATCATGCGTATAAAGTGTACCGGGAACTGCTGCGGCATTCAACCCTCAACAACCTCTTTGATACGCATCCTCCCTTCCAGATCGATGGAAATTTTGGAGGCACATCGGGTGTGGGAGAGATGTTGTTGCAAAGTCACCTGGGCGAAGTGCATTTATTGCCTGCGCTTCCTTCGGCCTGGCCCGAAGGAACGGTTAAAGGAATGATGGCCCGGGGTGCTTTCGAAGTGGAAATGTTTTGGAAAGAGGGAAGGCTCACCAAAGCCCTGATTACTTCAAAAGCAGGGAACCCGGTCATCCTTCGTACAAAGGAACAGGTGTTTATTAAAGAGCAAAAAACCAACCGTAAAGTGGAATCCGTAAACAACACGGTGTATTACATTACCTCTTTCAAAACGGTAAAAGGAAAAGTATATGAAGTGCTGGTAAAATAAGATCAGCCTCCTGAATTGGCTTCAATCAATTTATGGATTTCGGCTACCGAAGAATTCCTGAGTGTATCAACTTTCATATGCCGGCCTACCAGGCCATGCTGTCCCTGGAATACGAGGAAGCAGGAATCTTTGGGCATTTCATTTCCATATAGATCGTTTTCCATCACAAACACATCATCGTGGTGCGGGTATTTAAACACGCGGGCATCGGGAGCAATATGCGCATTGAGAGAAGTTCCGGAAGGTTCCAGTCCTACCGCATGAATGGTTTCTTCGTCCAGGTTAAAATGGGGGCTATCGGGCATGATGGTTTTTTTAAATATACTTAATCTTATTCCGGTAAGGAAGCGCCGGCCCGAATAGGAACGGTATCCATTTTCATGATCCTGTCCAGCGAGTGAATGACCCCGTTGGTTGTTTTGATATCATGGTTCTGGATGGTTGCGCCATTGACCAGTGTTTTCCCGTCTTTAACCTGCACGGTGAATTCCTGTCCGTTTAAAGTTTTGAGTTTGTCGCCATCCTTTAGTTCAGCGAGGGAAATGCTGCCGGCCACAATGTGGCGGTTCATCAGGTCTGTGAGCCTGAAATTATTTTCCGGTCTTAGCAGCCGCCCCAGCATGCTGCTTTCAAGCTTTCCGAAAGCGAGGTCGGAAGGAGCAAATACGGTAAATTTTTCCGGGCCGTTTAATAGTTCCTCGAGTCCCGTTTCGGTAACCCCTCTTTTAAATATGGTAAGATTTGTTTCTGCGTGAATGACCTGTGTAATGGTTAACATTTATGAAATTTACAGCCGGTAGAATAACCTGCCCGCTGAAAGGTAACCTTAATTAACCGGCCCCGATGTTAATGGACAGCTTTTGATAGCCCGCTTCCGCTAAAGAAGTTTTGCTGGCTATAAGTATTGCAAACTTTACCAGGCTCATCTGAGTATCATGTTCAGCTTTTTTAAAAATTTTCAGAATTTTCCCGGATTAATCTTTCAAAGTGCAAAACAGGCAGCATTTATGCACGTAAAGTATACTGGGCAAAGCCCAGGTTCATTGTCACCATGATAAACAGGTAGCAACACCTTAAACCTGTTTCCGGTTGTTTGTTATAATGACTGAATAAGAGCGCGGCAAGGGCATGGCAACATGCTTTTCCGGCAACGCTTGAAAAAGCCGCAAGGAATTACTTGTGATCTTATTTGTATAACCATTATAAACTCCGAATTATGATCAACCGAAGAATGTTACTGGAGACCATGCTGAAGCATGAAACCCTCACGGCAGTTGATATTGCCAAAGAAGAAAACCTTGGTATCGTGCCCAATCCCGGGCAGCTGAAATACCTCCTGGCGCAACTCACGAAGTCCGGTTTACTTACCGTTCTGCATGGCGCGAATCCTTTAACGTATACCATTACGGATAAAGGAATAGAGGAAGCGAAAAAACTTAAAGAGAATCCCGAATTCATGGAGCAGGCTTAATACAAAAATTGCATCGGCATTCTGCAGGTTCGTGTGCCTCATTCATTTCTAAACTATACTGATGATTACATTCATGCAACTGATCCTGATCGTGGTAACAACCGGGCTACTGGTTCTGATGATTACCTGGTCGGTTAAAGGTGAAAACGCGCCGCAGAGCGTGAAGCAATTTACCGGGTACCTGGTACAGCTGAAACCAAAGTTTGATATTCCCGGTGCTATGAACCCGGAGGCGGAACGCCGGGAAATGGAATACCTGCAAAACAAAATAAAAGGAGCCTGCCACGGAGACGTTATTTCAGCCAATCATGAATTGCAGTCCCTCTCAGAAAATACCTGTCAACAGATCAGGGCTGTAACCGACAAAAATGAAGTGGGTAACAGGAGTGCCTGGTTAAAGTTCCGCGAACTGGCCTTCAGCTTTAATGAAGCTTATTTCTCCAAAGCTTAGTGCACAGTGTCTGCTTCGCCATCTTTCACTCCGTATTATTCCGGTTAAGTAACGATAAGATCATTGACCTTTATGCCATCCAGTTGCCGGAAGAGATGAAGATCTACCGCAAGCGCCTTTCCTGATAATTCATGATACAGGTTTTGTAACTGGTGGAGATACCGGGGTTGAACCGGTATTATTTCTGAAGCCATGTACCATAATTGGTCTTTGTGTTTGAACCTGATGGAGGAAACGACAGCATCTTTTCCATTTGATGGCAGGTTAATATACCAATCCCCGAATTCATGTTTGAACCCGCAGTATCCTAAAATGAGTGGAGATAAGGGAAGGGGATAATAGTGCGCTGCCTCGAGTAAAGAGCCGGCTGCAAAAGGCTTCAGGGAGAAAGCTTCTCCGCCGTCTGAATTTTTTTCTGTACCGGTTAAAATCAAATTGCCTTCCCTGATATCGGCTAGATCGATCATAAAAGTGTTTTACAGCAGGTTGGATCAGTAAGCACGCGAAAAATCTTCGCGTATAAGTTGTCACAGGGTAGCTGGCGGCTTGTAAAAGGGAGGTACAATCAACCGTGGTAAGCGTGTTGATCGGCGGGCAGTTAATTCAATACGGTATCGAGCTGGTGGATCACTCCATTGGTAGCTTTTACAACATGGGTCAGAATAAGGGCGCCGTTAATGCTGGTTTTGCCTTCGGTTACCGTAACGGTTAATTCCCTTCCCTGCCGGGTGGTGAGTAGTTCACCATTCTTCAGGTCCTGGAAATGGATCTTCCCGGCCATACATGTATGTTCATCCAATCGGTAAGCTTTTGCTTGTTTTCTTTCAGCAGCATATCTCCGAAAATCCCTTCTTCCAGTTTACTGAAAGCAAGGTCGGAAGGCGCAAATAAAGTGAAGGGTCCGGAACTGCTTAACAGCTGGTCAAGATTGGAAGCATGGACGCCTTTTTTTAAGGTGGTCATATTCCTGTCCGTATTCACAACCTGTGTAATATTTGACATGTTACTAGTTTACCGCCCGGTATCATTCCCGGCAGGGATGTAAGGTAAACTTAATAGACCGGCACTGGTGTTAAGGCTTCGCTTTGAAGAGGATCTCCCCTTCGTTGCAGCAGAAATAAAAAGGGCATTCTTGTTGCCTAAGGTTAACTTACAGCAAGCTGAAGTACGATATCGAAGGGATATCTGAAGGTATCTGCTATGTAAGCCTTATGTTTTATGAACAAAAACGGACCGATCATCGTAATAGAAGATGATATAGATGACCAGGAGATCATCGTTGAAATATTTAAAAAGTTGGGTTACGCCAACGAGATCGTTTATTTTATGGATGGCAATAAAGCGCTGGAATACCTGGACAGCACCGAGGTGCAACCGTTCCTGATCCTGTCTGACATCAATATGCCGAAGATCAACGGTTTTGAACTCAGGAACAAAGTGTTTACGAACGAGCAGCTTCAGACGAAATGTATTCCCTACCTGTTCTTTACAACGGGTGCCAATAAAAAAGCGGTAGTTGATGCGTATGCTCTATCGGTGCAGGGGTTTTTCATCAAGCCCAGTACCATGGAGGGACTGGAAAATACCATCCGTAAGATCATTGAATACTGGAAGGAATGCATAGCACCGAGCCAGTTTGAATAAAATCGCGGATTATGGGATTAAAGCGGATTTCACCGTGAAAAGTTTTTAATCACGGATTACACGGATTGCACGGAAGGATAGGATCACGGATTGCACTGATTAGCACGGATGAAATGCAAACGCAAAGCGGATCACGGATTACACCGATTTCACGGAAAAGATTTCGCGGATTTTAATAGCAGTTTATCCTATTACCTCATCCTTTTCCCAAAGCTCAGTCTCCAGATTCTTCGCTGCGCTCTGAATGACGGAGAGAAAATGCAGTTGGCAGTCAGCAGTTGGCGATGCAGGGTGGGATTACAAAGAGAAAAGGAGAATGGGAGGTTGCGCAGAGGGAGGTATGATAGTCCACAGACCACCGTCCACCGCACATTCCTTTTTAGAAGCGGATGCCTGTACTAATACCCGCTCCCGCTCTGGTTCTCCGCTCTCTTCTCGGTCCACGCACGAGCCTTGATTTTTTAGAGTTTAAATAGTGCTAGTGCGTAGTAAAACGCAAAGACGCCAAGCATCGCAGAGATAAAAGCGAAGCGCATTACGTTGGCCTAATGACGCATTGAAAAATTGAACTTGAGCATTGAAAATTGCGTATGGAACATTTTCCTTCAGTTTAAATAAAATGATATTCACCAACCTATAAACCTATCAACCCTTTGAACAAAGCTTAAAGGACTGTACGAAACGCCAATACCACAATACCTCAATACCTTAATACCAATCAATATGCTCTCCAAATTCCCAATTCCAAATTCCTATGAACCTATCAACCTATCAGCAAACTTCATATTCCACCCGCACGGTGCCATTAGAATAACGCCTGGTGTCTTTCAGTTGCAAGGGCACGTTCTTTTCTAAAAAGGAAACCATTGGCTTGCCGGATCCCAGCAGCACAGGTATCACCATCATGACTAGTTCATCTACCAGTTGCATATTGAGCAGTGAGGTAAGAAGGCTGCCGCCTCCGAAAAGCGAGATGTCTTTACCGCTGCTTTTTTTCAGGGATTCGATAAAGGCTCGTATATCGCCTTTTACCAGTTCAAAATCTTTTTCTACCTCCGTAAGCGTTGTGGAGAACACATAATTTTTCCAGGCTGAGTAATTGCCTTTCCGGGCTACCGTTTGTTCGTAAGTAACCCTTCCATATAAAAAAGTATCATACTTCGCCATTTCCGCGGCAAAGTTGATTTCGGAGTCAATGGTGATCCAGTCAATGGAACCATTTGGTCCTTCGATATACCCATCAAGGCTGATGGCAAATCCTGCAATGATCTTTCTCATAGTGTGTTATTGATGACAGAGGAGATTATTATAACCTGAACTGATAGGCCTAAATTAATAAAATTGCCCGTTTACAGCAGCGCCCCAATGCATGAAACGGGTTCATGTGTGTACTCCGGGGTTCAGAAAAAAATTCATTTGCTCAGGATTAGGTTACATTTAGTCCTTTCCATCCTCAACTCGCTCCAAAAAAATTAACCTTTTGTCTTATGAAAATTGACTTATCAAAGCTGCTTCAGAAAAGAAGAAAACAGCTGCTTGAATACTGGATGAACAACCAGTTGAGTGACCAGGGACTTCGCGACGATTTAATGAGTAATGAAGAACTTCGTGCACAGTCGGAAGAGTTGCTGGATGTACTGGTAAAAACACTGAACGACCGTAATATCAATGAGCCTCTTTCGGAAGAATTTGACCCGGTGACGGAAATACTGTCCGGTATTTCCATTTCCCGCGCCCGCCAGGGTTTTTCACCTGGTGAAACGGGCGTTTATATTTTCAGTTTGAAAGATGCCCTGCTGCAGGTACTTCAGGATGAAATTAAAAATGATCCCGTTGCTTTATATAACATTACGCTCAAGGTCATAAAGCTGGTTGATGCTTTCGGCATTACCACCTTTGAAACCTTTATCAAAGGAAGGGAAGAAGTGATTCTCCGCCAGACAGATGAAATATCAGAAATATCCACCCCGGTTATCAGGGTTTGGGACGGTATCCTGGCCCTGCCCATTATCGGTACACTGGACAGTGCCCGAACACAGGTAGTTATGGAAAACCTGTTGCAACAGATTGTTGAAACAGGAAGCAGCATTGCCATCCTGGATATTTCCGGAGTTCCTGCAGTGGATTCCCTTGTAGCGCAGCACCTCATCAAAACAGTGAGTGCAACACGCCTGATGGGCGCCGAATGTATCATCAGCGGTATCCGCCCCGAGATCGCACAAACTGTTGTGCACCTGGGTATCGACTTATCCAATATTGTTACAAAGGCTTCTCTTGCCAGTGCGTTGAAATATGCTTTTGGTATGCTTCACCTCGACGTTAAAAAAACAGTGAAAGATAAAATCAGCTTTTAATCGTTTATGGATAGAATTCCAATCCTGCGGATGGGCAGGTTTTTGCTGGTCACCATCCAGATTGACCTCTACGACCGCCTGGCGCTGAACCTGGAAAGCGACCTTGTACAAATGGTGAATAAAACAGAAGCAAGGGGCGTACTGATCGATATATCGGCATTGTCGATCGTTGACTCGTTCATGGGCCGTATCATTGGCAACATTGGCAGCATGAGTAAGATCATGGATGCGGAAACGGTTGTGGTAGGCATGCAGCCTGCCGTAGCGATTACCCTCATTGAGCTGGGACTGGAGCTGAAAGGCGTATCCACTGCACTGAATGTAGAAAGAGGAATGGCCCTGCTGAAACGTAAAATCGGTTCTTTTGAGGACTTTGGGGAGGAACACGATGATCGTAGTGTTGAATAAGGACAGCCTCCTGATTCAAAAAGAACAGGATGTGGTGCCGTTCCGGAACCGTGTAAAGGAATACGCAGTGAAGATCGGTATGAGCCTTGTTAACCAGACCAAGTTGATCACCGCAGCCTCCGAACTGGTCAGGAATATGCTGAAGTATGCAGGCGGTGGAAAAACAATAATTGAAGTGGTAAGCAGGGGCCGCGAGAACGGCATCCGGCTGGTTTTCCAGGATAACGGCCCGGGAATAAAAGACATTCCGCTGGCCATGAAAGACGGGTTCTCAACCGGCAAAAGTTTAGGATTGGGTTTGCCGGGAACAAAAAGGCTGGTGAGTGAATTTGACATTAAAAGCATTTTAGGAAAGGGAACAACGGTTACGATCATAAAGTGGAAGAATGGTTAATGGAGTGCACCTGCGCCTGAATGCAGCGGACAGAAGTTATTTCTCGATCCTCAAAAAAGAGATTCATGCGCTGGCCCTTACAGGTGTATTCAGTTCAAAGCGGCTGGCTGAAATAGACATTGTTGTAGCCGAACTGGTTTCCAATCTTTCCAAGCATGCTGGTGGCGGTGAATTGTTTGTAAAGCTCGTGGAAGAAAAAAAGATCCAGGGCATTGAGATTGTTTCTATAGACAACGGGCCCGGGATAAGTGATGTGCGCAATATGATGCAGGATGGCACGTCCACAAAAAATACGCTCGGGCAGGGCCTGGGCGCTATGAAACGCCTTTCTGATACCTTCCAGATCTTTTCACAGAGAGGATGGGGAACCATTCAGCTGTTGCGGCTCTATAATAAGCCGCTGCCCCCCAGGCGGCCGGACATAAAGATGGAGATCCGTTCATTGCTCGTTCCCAAGCCCAATGAAACCGAATGCGGCGATGGGTTTTGCTTCAGGGAATCGAATGAATACCTGAAGATTTTCCTGGGCGATGGATTAGGCCATGGAAAAGAGGCCGCCCTGGCTGTACGAACGGCCATAGAAGCTTTTAAAATTTGTCCGGATGACAGCCCTGTTGAAATACTGCGCTTCATGAATCAGTCCGTAAAAAAAACAAGAGGCCTTGTGGCTACTGTTGCCGTTCTGGACCTGAAAGAAAAGAAATGGAAGATCTGTGGTGTGGGTAACATAGCTACCAAGATCCACAGCGCCGGCTTTTCAAAAAATCATAGTCCTTATAATGGTATTGTAGGCCTGAATATGCCTAACTCAATGAATGACCAGGACCTTGCATATGAAGCGGGACAGTGCCTGATTATGTGCAGCGACGGCATTAAGTCGAAATGGGATTTTATGAAATACCCTGGTATTATGCGCCATGATCTTTCACTGCTGGGCGCAGCCCTATTCAAGGATTTTGCCCGGAACACAGATGACATGTCGATTGCAAGCTGTAAAATCAACGTATGAAGATGCAGGAATTAATCAGGGTAACGTTGCACAATGAAATGGACCTCATCCTGGCCCATAAACGAAGTATGCGGCTGGCGGAACTTGCCGGCCTTTCTCTTTCCGCACAAACCACTTTCGCCACGGCCGTTTCAGAAGTATCACGCAACACCATTGACCATGGAAAGAACGGGTGCCTGGTGCTAAGCGTATCCGGCGGCCAGCGCGAAAAATATATTATTGCCAAAATCATTGACGAGCAGTCCCGCATGGAAAAATACGAGGGGCTTGAATTCGCCAAAAGACTGGTGAGTAAATACAATATCATCACCTCCGGAAAGGAAACAGCCATTGAACTGTTTTATTATATTCCTTTTTCCGATAAACTGGATATACGCAAGCTCGATGAATGGCGGAATATCTTTCGCAACGAACCGCCGGTTTCCCCGTACGAGGAAATCAAGCGAACGAACGAACAGCTGCAGGACCTCGCCCAAAAATTAAAAGAAAGCGAGCACCAATATAAAACCCTGACCAATGCGCTTCCCATTATCATTTTTTCCCTGAACGAAAAGGGCGAATTGGTATATGCCAACGAATGGCTGAAGCGATTCACGGGCGCCACCACCGCGCAACTGAACGCCTCCCGGTGGAAGGATGTGGTGCACCCGGACGACTATGATTCTTTTTCGGTATTGATCAACCAGAATGTTCCGCTGGGTGAGGCTACCGTTAAAACCCAATGCCGCATCCGCCACAAGGGTGAGGAAGACTATTACTGGCATATTGCCTCCATTTCCCCCCTGAATGATGAAACCGGAAAGTTGCTGTACCGGATCGGTTACATAGTAGACATTAATGCGCAGAAGCTGGTAGAAGAAACCCTTCAGAACAATAAAGAATTAATTGAAACGCAGGACCAATTGAAGGAAAACCAGGCAGCCCTGGAAAACAACATCTCAGAGTTGAACCGAAGCAACCGGGAATTGCAGGAGTTTGCCTATGTTGCTTCGCATGACCTGCAGGAACCCGCCCGGAAGATCAGTTTTTACAGTGATTACCTGCTGTCGCATTATGAAAAAACTCTGGATCATAAAGGACTGGGTTACCTCAATAATATGCAGGCTGCCTCGCGCAGGATGCGCAACCTGATCAATGATCTTCTTTCTTTTGCCCAAGTGGAAAGGGAAGCGATTCAATTCAGCCAAACCAGGCTGGATGTTGTGGTGCAGCATGTGCTGCAGGACCTGGAGATCCTCATCGAGGAAAAGGGAGCCAGCATAGAAGTTGATTCATTGCCTTCAATTGAAGCCGATGAAAATATGATGGTGCAGATGTTTGAAAATATTATCAGCAATGCCCTGAAATACGCAAAGGATGGCATTTCGCCGGTAGTAAAGGTGAGCAGCAGGCAGCTGCATGATAAGCTCGAAATCCATATCAGCGACAACGGGATTGGTTTTGATGAAAAGTACCTCCCACAGATGTTTACTCTTTTCCAGCGGCTCCATTCTTCGCAGAAATATGAAGGAACCGGGTTGGGTCTTGCCATCTGCCAGAAAATTGTTGCTTTGCACGGAGGATGCATTACGGCCAAAAGCACGGAAGGAGCGGGATCAACTTTTATAGTAACATTGCCTATCCATCACTCGGGAAAATATGACAAGGAAAGATATACTCATATTAATGGTTGACGACGATGAAGAAGATCGGATGCTGTTGAAGGACACGTTCGATGATCTGGGATACGGCCAATCCATTCACTTTGAAGAAAACGGGGAACGGGCCATTCAATACCTGAATGAGTGTATGGCAGATCAATGCCTCCCTTGCCTTGTTATCCTGGATCTGAACATGCCCAGGCTAAACGGCCGTCAAACGTTGAAATATATAAAGAACGAACCGGCGCTACATAACATATCGGTTATTATTTATTCCACTTCACTCAATCCTGTTGAGCGTGATGAATGCCTTGCCCTCGGAGCCCATTCCTACGAAATAAAACCCATTTCGCACAAGGACTCCCTGCGCATTGCTGAAAAATTTTATTCGATGTGTGGGAGGAATCCACGGACCACGGTCGACGGTCCACAGCACATTGTATAAATGAATTCATATTCTCCATTCCGTTACACTGCAACTGCCCACTGCTAACTGGCAACTGCAACCCCCGAATTTTTATAAACGGCATTGTACGTCAACCAATGGCATACCGCTCATCCACTACAGGAAAGTGAAATGCTTGTTTTTGACAATCTTTATTGTGCATCGCAGGTACTATGCAACCGCCACAAATGCCATTTGAAAATGATTACTGAAAAATTATATACAGGGAACAGGCCGGTCGGTCCTGAAACCACCACGGTACTGCTGCTGATCCTTCTTTTGTTTTTTTCCGGGGGCCTGGCTGCGCAGGAAGGTTATGTGATTACCGGTAAGGTGGCCGATAGTGTGAAATCCCTGGAAGGCGCTACGGTGAGTTTGTATGCTGCAGCCGGTGTGAAATCAGCTATTGGTACAACAAGGACAGATCACGCGGGCCAATTCATTATACCGGTTAAAGATACCGGCAGTTATGTGCTCGAGGCCAGTTTTACCGGTTATGCCAGCCATACAAGGAAAATTACGGTAACCGGCACCACAAACCTGGGTACCATTATTCTCCCGGCCATCAGTGGCCAACTCAAAGATGTAACCGTAACGGCAAAGAAAAAGCTCATTGAACAAACCGACGATAAGATTATTTACCACGCGGAAAGCGACCCGCTGGCCCGGTCGCAAACGGCCATTGATATACTGCGAAGGATTCCTTATGTAAGCGTAGATGGCGATGACAATGTGCGCATCAATGGGCAAACCAATTTCAGGGTGCTGCTGAACGGGCGGGAAACAGCCATGTTTGCCCAGAATGTACGCGATGCCCTGCAGGGTTTTCCGGGCGCTACCATCATGAAGATTGAAGTCATTACCAATCCTTCCGCACGCTATGATGCGGAAGGAATAGGCGGCATCATCAATATCATTACCAAAAAAAGAGTGGAAGGCTACAACGGTTCTCTTTCTACCTGGACCACCACCATCAGGCAACTGGTGACCAATGCAAATTTCAATGCGAAAATGGGTAAGGTGGGACTTTCCCTGAATTACGGAACCCGTTCCAACATAGGCATCCGTTCTTCTTCCTACATCCAAACCACACCAACCGTTCCGGCTTTTTATACTGAACGTCTCCTGGAAGGACAGCGAAAGGGAACGTCGTTCTGGAACTTCGGAAACGGTGAATTGACCTGGGCACTGGACAGCCTGCATACCTTAAGTTTTTTCGGCAACATGAGTGGTGGTTTCAGCAGGCAGCTCCTCGACCAGCAAACAGTGACAACGTTTCCTTCAGCCGCACCGCGTACCAGTTTGTTTGACCAGGTAGCTCGGAGGCAATACCCGACCAATACAGTGGGTACTGATTTTATTAAAAAATATGCGGGCCAACCGGATAAGGAATTCAGTCTCCGCGTGAATGCGGAACTGGGCGAAAGCAATTCCTTTCTCGAAAGCGTAGAGCATACATCCGGTTACAGCCGTTATATCATCAATAACAGCCTGGCCACCAACCGGCAGTATACGGTTCAGTCGGATTTTGTGCAGCCCCTTTCAAAGAATCAGAAAATGGAGCTGGGCGCAAGGGTAACGATGCGAAGGGCCACGTCCGATTTTGAAAGCCTGCTCCGCTACAGCGATGCAGAGGCTTATAAGCAGAATCCTTCCAACTCCGACCACTTCCATTTTATCCAGGATGTATACAGTGCCTATGCCAGCTATGCGTTCAAGATAAAAACAGTTTCCTTTCGCACAGGACTGCGGGTGGAACATACAGGAATCAACGGAAGCTTTGGGTCCAATAAGGCCTTTGCCAAAAACAGGTACACCAATATCTTACCCAACCTGCAGGTATCGGGTCGAATTAAGGATTTGGCCTTGGTGCTGTCGTACAACCAGCGGCTGCAGCGCCCTTACATTTCTTACCTGAATCCTTTTATTGAAAACAACGATTCACTGAATATCTCTTTTGGCAACCCGGGCCTGGGCGCACAAAGCATTCACACCGTCAGCCTGCAAAGCCGCATGCAAAAAGGCAAGACCTTTATGGGACTGACCTTTACCGGCAGCTACAGCGATGATATGATCGTAACACTGGTCTCTTTCAATCCCGCTACCGGTGTGCGGTCGAGTACGTATGGTAATGTCGGTCGTGATTTTCTTCTCAGCATCAACGGGAACATCAATACGAAGTTCAGTGAGAAATGCATCCTGAATGTGCAGATGAATTTTCAATACCGCACACTCAGCAACAATACCCTGCCTCCGCTTTTCAACAGCGGCATCGGGGGAAATTCCTCAGCGGGCATCAATTACATTTTTAATCCACGGCTTTCCCTTAATAACTACATTGGTTTCGAACAGGCCATCATTGATCTGCAGAGCAGTCCGAATACCATTCCTTTCTGCGGATCGGGCATCAACTACGCGGTGGTGGAAAACAAGCTTCGTTTAGGCCTGATGGCGCAGAATTATTTTGCCCGGCATTACAACTACACCACCTACATTTCCGGCCCCGGTTTTGAAACCGTGCACACCAACCGGAACCTGATGGGAAAGCTGGTGTTCACCGTGAACTGGAATTTCGGTAAGCTGAAAGAAAAAGTGTCGAAGCGGGTAGGGGTGACGAATGATGATCTGCTGCAGTAATCTAACCGCAAAGACGCAAAGCTACCCCATGATTCCGCAAAGGATCTCCGCTACTTGCTTTCCTTTGCGGCTCTGCGGTTGCCTTTCATGGCGGGCTTTTTGAAACAGTACCGTCATGAAGGAACCCAAATACGTTATCGTGATCGGGGCGTCGGCCGGCGGATTGCACACGCTGGTAGAACTGATGGCACAGGTTACTGAAGAAATGGATGCTGCTGTTCTGGTGGTGCTGCATACGCCTCATACGGCATTTGGAGATATACTGGTAGAGAAGCTCCAAAAGAATTCTGTATTTACCTGCAAAATGGCGGAGCATGAAGAGCACATCCGTTCCCGGCACCTGTACCTGGCCGTGCCGGACCATCACCTCCTGGTAAAGGAAGGAAAAATGTTCCTGGGGCGGGGACCCGTAGAGAACCGCTGGCGTCCCTCCATTGATGTGCTTTTCCGGTCAGCAGCGGTGTCGTACAACAGCCGAACGATCGGAGTAGTATTAACCGGGTTGCTGGAAGACGGTACAACGGGCATGCAATGCATTAAAGAGTGCGGTGGAACCTGCATTGTGCAGGATCCGAAAGAAGCCGAATACCCCGATATGCCCGCATCGGTGCTGTTGCGTGTGGAGGTTGATTATTGCACCTCGTTACAGCGAATCGCCATCATACTCCAGGAGAAAGTGCGCGACGGCGCCCCGGTGCCCCACGAAGTTCCGCCTACGTTGCTGAAAGAAGCACAGATTGCAGAGCGCATTTCCATCGGCATTGAAAAAATAGAATCGCTGGACAGCGTACGAAGTCCCTATTCCTGTCCGGATTGCGGAGGCGCTCTTTTTGAAATTAAACAGGGTGGCATTACCCGTTTCCGCTGTTATACGGGTCATATGTATAATTCGGATGACCTCCTGGAATCCAAGCGAAAAGAACTGGAGAATGCTTTTTGGGTGGCCCTGCGCATCCTGGAAGAGCGGCGCAACCTGCTTTATAAAATGTCGGAAGAAGAAAGTACCAGGGGTTGGGCGAAGAGTGCAGCCAATAAGGTAGAGCGTGCCCGTGAACTTGATGGACATATCAGCCGCATCAAAGAAGTGCTGTTCTATTCTACCGACGACCCGGAGCCGACGAGGCTGGAACTGGAAGGGAAATGAAAAGTCGTTGATCGCTATTCGCTCATGGCTGATCGACAGGTTGTTCAGGAAGTCGCTGCATGCGGGATGCCAGGAATCATTGCTTCTTCAGTGGACAATTCTTCCGGGAACGAATTTTGTACGTAATGATGAGATACATCATTGGGTAAACTATTGAAATGGAACGGGATATTATCGTTGTAGGTGCATCGGCAGGCGGAGTGGAAGCTTTACTGGAACTGGTACGGCTGTTTCCAAAAGATTTTAAAGGATCCGTTTTTATCGTGCTGCACATTCCACCTAATTATAAAAGCACGCTTGACCAGGTACTCACCCGCAGCGGCGCCTTAAAGGCTGAATTTCCAAAGGATGGGGATACCATACAAAACGGACACATTTACCTGGCGCCACCCGATCATCACCTGCTGGTTGAAAATGATAAGGTGCTGGTTAAAAAAGGCCCCAAGGAAAACCGTTTTCGTCCTTCCATCGATGCTCTTTTCCGGTCCGCTGCCTATAGTTTCGGTCCCCGCGTGATCGGTATTGTTTTGTCCGGGATGATGGATGATGGAACCTCAGGCCTCTGGTCTGTTAAACGGTTGGGAGGCAAAGTGATCGTGCAGGATCCTGCCGAAGCCATTCACGATTCAATGCCACAGAATGTGCTGGAACAGGTAGATGTGGACCACGTGGTTCCGGTGCGCGAAATACCCGGGGTACTGAAACGTTTAATGGCAGAAAATATTGAACATATACCTGCCCTGAACGGGGACCAGGATCTTATAGAATTGGAGGTTAAGATCTCTGCACAGGTTAATGCATTTGAATCTGGAATCATGGAAAAAGGAAAACTATCACCCTTTACCTGCCCTGAATGCCATGGAGCGCTTATCAGTCTGAAAGAAGGTCCGCTGACACGGTTCCGTTGCCATACGGGTCATGGCTATAGTTCGTCGGCCTTGCTGGCAGAACTCACGAAGTCAGTGGAAGAAAGCCTCTGGAATACCCTTCGTGGAATGGAAGAGACCATCATGCTGCTGGATACAAAAGGCAAGGAGCTGGAAGAGCGGGGTGACGGGGCGGGTGCCCGGGCATTTTTTAAAAAAATGGTGTATGTACGCGATCAGTCCCACATCATTCGCCAGAGCATTCTGCAACACGAACAGTTAAGCGAAGAAAAAATAGATGAAACGGGGACCAAATAATATGTTCTGCCGGAAGGAAACCAGATAGATCAAATCGTTATGCCCGGTTCATTTGAGGGGTCCCGATACAGCCTGTGCAAAATCAATTACCCTCTACCCGCAGGATATTAACAAGTAACATGCGCTCACCCCTGCACCTCATCCTGTTTTGTATATGTTGGAAAAAAGATTTCCGGATAACATAATCTGGTTTTTTATTTGTGTCCATATTATGATGAACGAGGTTGTACTAACTTTCCCCACTACTATTTTGCTAAGCCAGTTTATCCTCGAACAAAAAATAGGCAATGCAGAAGTGAACAGCCGTCAGTGTACATTATCCGGCATCCTTTCGGATGCGCAGATCATCCTGGCCTGTACGAAATTCAGGGCCACTTTGAGCGACAGAAAGGTGATTGTGTGAGAAATGTTGATGTTTTATAGCCTGGGGTTATCAATTTCCAGCTAACACACTGAAAGGTTTTTCTTCGCTTTCATTTTTTCCTTATAAACGAAACACACGAAGGAAAGAAGTCAATTGCCGACAGTTAAAAGTCACTATTCAATTCCGAAAGTGCTGATGCAATCATTAATGCATCACAAAGCCTGTCGATGCCAGCAATAATTGTTTATCATTCAATGCCCCACTTCTTCCCTACATTTTTAATGATGGAATGACCTTTTCCAGTCATAGGAACGTACCACAACAAGGGACAGATGACCAGGGTCGGCGGATTATTGCAGAATGAAAAGGCCAGGGCTAAAACAGAAAATTTTAAATTTAGAATTTGGAGTTCCCTGATCACACGCAGTTACGGGACAGGTATTGTTCGATATTCGCCTCTAGCTTTTCTCTTCCAGCACGTCATTAATTACAACACAGGAGCCGATGAAGCCCATGAACTGTCCTTCGGGTGAAAAGTTGGGACGAGCCTTGTTGTGCAGCCATATGTATTCATTATTATGGTGGAGCACACGGTATTTACTTTCAAACGGAAGCTTGTTGAGGAAGCTTTTTTCAAATTTTTTTTCCATGCGCGGCAGGTCTTCCGGGTGCATACCATCCGTCCAGCCCTTTTCCAGGGCTTCTTCCAGGGTATCACTCCGGAATTCGAGCCAGGCCTTGTTGAAGAATGTTCCTTTTTTGTCCTTGTCCGTGACCCAGATCATTACCGGGGCATTGTCGGCCAGGTTGCGGAACCAGAGCTCGCGGTCAATGATCATTTTCTGGGCTCTCCGGTGCTCGGTAATGTCTTCTATGGCCAGCAGCATAATGGGTTCTCCAAATCGCTGGAGCAGGCGCCGCGCATTGATGACCAGGGTCTTTTCGCCGATGCCCGGGAACTGGTGCACCACTTCATATCCATAAATATGATTCTGATCAGGCAGCAATTCGGTCAATACATCGCGGAGGCCCGGAATGTCCCACTGCTTTTGATTCAGATCGAAAAAATAACGTCCTTCCGCATGCTCTTCCCGCAGGTTGAAGGTTTTATAAAACATGAAGTTTGCTGATTTTACCCGCATGTTGCGGTCGAGTATGACCAGTGACTCACGGATGGTGGAAAAAACAGCATCGGCATAAACCTGCGATTCGCTGAGTTGTTCATTGCGCATCTGAAGCTCCTGGTTAATGGTGATCAGTTCTTCATTGCTGGATTCCACTTCTTCCTTTGAAGTTTCCAGTTCTTCATTGATGCTTTGAAGTTCTTCGTTGCTGGAAACAATTTCCTCGTTGGCCGATTGCAATTCTTCCACGGTCGCCTCCTGCGATTCCACAATGGAGCGCATATCATCGCGCAACGATGAAAGTTCGGCTTCCAGTTGTGTTACCCTTGTGTCCTTGATAGTGGCCAATTCTTCTGCTGCCGGATGATGAGATTCTTCGAAGGCAATAAGGAAGAAGCTGTCTTCCAGTTCTGACTTTACCGGGAGCACTTCGATGGTGATGTTCATGATCTTCCCATTCTGGTTGATCTCAAGCCTTTCCTTTTTAATAGCTTGACCGGTTTTTATGGCCTTGTGCACGGCGGTACGCAATTCAAAAGCCAGGCCCGGGCGGGCCATTTTCAACAGGTTGAGGCTGGCCTTGCCGGGCGTCGGTTCAAGAAACAGCCCTGTGGATCCACGGAACTGGACGATGTTCATGTTATGGTCGATGATCACCGAAGCGGGTGTAAAGTGTTTCAGCAAAAGATTATCAACAGCCTTTCCAAGGTCCTTTTCATCCGACTTGATCTGTTTCGGTGTTGACCGTTTCTTCTGTTCAACCGGTACTTCTTCTTTGGAAGGTTGTTGCGGTATTTCTAATTGAGGCCTGGCGCTTGTGTCCGAACTTTTGATAAAGATTTTTATTTTTTTGTCCAACTGAACAAACTGGTGCTCGGATGAACCAACCGTTTCTGATTTGCCCAGCACCAGGTAACCCGAAGGATTCAGTGCATAGTGGAACGTAGAAATGATTTTCTTCTGCAGAGGGTTATCAATATAAATGAGAAGGTTGCAGCAACTGATAATATCGAGCCTGGAAAACGGAGGGTCTTTAGCAATATTATGCACAGCAAAAACGCAAAGGTCGCGGATGCTTTTTACGATCAGGTAGTTGCCGTCGTCCATCCTGGTGAAGTAACGCTGCAACCGCCTGGCGGGAACGTCCTGTATTTCGCCTTTGTTATAAATACCCTGCCGGGCCTTGGTAATGGCTATTTCACTGAGGTCAGTAGCGAATATTTGGATGGGCAGGTGAATAAACAGTTCCTCCAGTACTTCAACCAGCAGCATAGCCAGGGAATAAACTTCCTGCCCGGTAGCGCAGGCCGGTACCCAGATGCGGATGGGTTCATTCATCTTCTTGCCCCGGATGATTTCCGGGATCAGGTTCAACTTCAGGTACTCCGACAGTCCCGGGTCCCTGAAAAAAGTGGTGACATTGATCAGCAGGTCGTTGAAGAGGTTGCGCACTTCTGCATTGTTCCCCCGCAGCAAATGCAGGTATTCTTTCAGTGAATCCAGTTTGTGCAGCAAAACCCTGCGTATGATCCGGCGCTTAACGGTATTCATTTTATACTGCGTAAAATCTACCTGAACCGTTTTCTGGATAAGCTGTAAAATAGCTTTCAGGTCTTCATCCTTATCGGAGATGCTGGAACCGTCAAGGTCCTGGATGGTTTTAAAATAGACTTCTTTTTTTCCGCTCAGGCTTATAAGTTCTTCCGCAATTTCTTTTGGGGAAAGCACCAGGTCAATGGCCCCTTCGGCGATGGCGGCCCGGGGCATAGACTGGAAGCGGGCCGTGGCATCCTGTGCAAACGTAAGCCCGCCCACCATCTTGATGACTTTAATGCCAAATGCCCCATCGTTATCGGTGCCGGAAAGGATGATACCAATGGAGTATTCCTTGTATTGTTCACCCAGTGCGTTGAAAAACCGGTTAACCGGCATATAATCCGAATCCTGGAGCGTTTTGGGTGCGGCTTTGAAATGCCCGTCCAGCACCTGCATTTCTTTTGCGGGTGGAATTACATAAAAAAAGTCGGGTTCAATGGCCAGGTCTTCTTCAGCTTCCAGAACCGGTAGTTTGGATCGTTCAGCCAGCAGGCTGGTTAGTTTGGGATTGTTATCGGGTCCGTTGTGTTGCAGGTAAATATAAGCCATACCTGTACCGGATGAAAGGTTCCCGGCCAACTCCATTACTGCTTCATCGGCTCCGGTGGAACCGCCAATTCCTACAATAGGAAAATTCTTATCCTGGTTACTTGCCGGTTTCTTTGCCATTTATGGGTGCACTCCTGGAAGTTAATTGTGTTTTTCAAATGTAAGATTAAAGACTAAGAGTCAACGGTCAATAAGCGGCATCAAATGATGCCATTCAGGAAGGAAATAAAAGTTTGCGGAAGCATTGTTGATTCAGCATACAAAGCGTTTTTTTAATTCATTATAAGCACAACAGCCGGAGTGATTTCTGAGCGGCTCTTCTTATGACCTGGCTGGAAAAAGTCGTTGTATACGGTTAACCGCCTGTAAAGAGCACAGTTTACTTACCTGTTCTGCTTCGTGTGTAAACACAGGGTCCTGGAAACATATAAGACCCCTTAACCGGTTTGCTTTATTCTTTGTGTAAGCCCATCAACAAAATTTTTTCAAATAATTGATAAAGCTTTATTAACCTTGTTTTAAATCCTACCTTACCGGTATTAAAATAATGGCCTGGCCGCGTTATTTTTCAGTTTCCGGCCAATTTTGCGTCTTATTCCGATCGCATCCTTTTGTGACAAAAATCGCTGTTGCCTCGCTGATGACACAAACCAACTTGGAGGATTTACATTGCAGGAAAAGCTGAAAATGATTTCGGGCGAAACCATGGAACAGGTTGCAAAGTCAGTCTGCCTGTGTATTGATTCCCGGCTCGTGGTGCTGAACGGATCCTGGACGTGGGATATGCAAAGCAATGCCGTTTATTGCAGCAATGTAATGTCGTTCCCTGCTTTTTTTGAAGGTACAAAAGGTATTATTCATCCCGATGACCTGGGGGGTGTAACGGCCGCCCTTGAATTGCTCCACGATAAAGAAATTCCCAATCTTGATTTCAGGCTGATTACCACCTACGGAGAAGTGAAGTTCATTTCGGGCACAGGAATTTCATCCGTCGATGATCTACCCTATTTTTCTGAACAGGGCCCGGTAACAGAACCCTGGGAGGCTGCGGTACAATCCATTGCTTTCCGCAAGGAAAAGGAATCCCTTAAACTGCGTAACCTGCTGAAAGAAGCTTCCGAAAAGCTGGAAGGCAGTGGTTCCTGGTTTGTCAATAAAACCACCGGTGAGGCCTGGTACTCTGATCATGTATTCCGCATTTATGGCCTGCCCCCGCAAAGCCTTAACTCACATACCAACACCTTTTATTCTTTCATTCATGATCAAGACCGGGCAACAGTTGAAGAGGCTTTCGAACAGGCCTACCTCCAGGAGGTGCCCCTTCACATTGAATTTCGCATCGTGCAGCCTGATGGCACCGTTTGTTATGTGCAGCACCTTACGCAATGGCTGTATGCGCATAATGGTAATCGCATATTTTGCGGATCCGTTAAAAACATCACCGAAGAACGGGCACTGCACAATCACCTGAAAGCAGCCGAAGAGCAGCAGGCCCTCCTGCAGCGGGTGATGGGTCAAACGGAACAGCAATCCATGACTGGTTCCTGGTACATGAACCTCGTTACCCGCAAAACCGTGTACTCGGAAAATTATTACCGCATTTACGGATTGAAATACACTACCTCTGCATACCTGCATTCTTTTCTCAACCTCGTGCATCCGGAAGACAAGGAAATGGTATCGGGGCTTATGGATAAAATGCAAAAAGAACATGTTCTTTCCGAAATGGAATTCCGGATCATCCGTCCGGATGGAAAAGAAAGGCATCTCCGGCAAAGCGCCCGTGTATTTATTCATGCCGACGGTCAATTGCTGATGATCGGCATGGTCCAGGATATAACCACCCTGAAAAGCCTGGAGAAAAAAGTAAAGGATGCTGAAAAAATCGCCTTGCTGCAACAACTGGTCATGACCAGTGCGGAGCATTTGGCCGGCATTTCATCCGTTGTATGGCGGCCCGACGGTACCATGGAATGGAGTGATGAATTTTTCAGGTTGCTGGGCTATAAGCCCGGGGCGTTAGACCCGTTGCCCCGCATGATCTACAAATCACTGCATCCGGAAGATATAAAAACGTTCAAATCAGCGGAACGTGCTGTTCTGGCCGGGGAAGACCAAGAGGATGTGCGGTTCCGGGTCATATCCAAACTGGGTATCCGCCAGTTTCAGATTTCCTTCCTGCGCAAAAAGCTGGATGAAGTGGAAACGGTAGTCGGGATCATTCATGATGTTACCGGGGAGCAGCAGAGGCAGGAGCAGTTGGAAGAAAAAACACGCCTCGCCCTGTTGCTGGCCGAATCCAATCCGGACCCACTGTTTCTTACTAACAGGGATCATACAGTAGTAAGCTGGAATGAAGGAGCGGTAAAGAAAACGGGAATTACAAGAGAAACGGCACTTCATGCTAACCTGTTCGATCTTTTCCCTGCGCTGAATGAAGAATCATACCTTGACAGGCTGCAGGCCGTACTCTACGGAGAAAAGAACAGCGGCACAGAAACGGGGGAAGCTTATTTGAAAAAGCCACACCAGTACAGCCTGTTGCCTCTGAAAAATGACGCGGGTGAAGCAGAAGGGGTGCTGCATATCGTGCAGGATATTTCGCGTGAGCTGCAGCTGCAGCAACAATTGAGCGACCGGCTGAACTTTATTGAGAGCCTGGTGGAGTCATCCGTAGACCGCATCATAGTGCTGGACAAAAGCATGAATTACCTGTACTGGAACCGCAAGGCTGAAGAATATTACGCGATCAATAAAGAAAAGGTACTTGGCCGGAACATCATGGAAATCTTTCCCGCCTTTCGCAACGACCCGGGGTACCAGGAATTCCGTAAAGTGCTGCGTGGCGAAACGGTACACCTTCAGCCGGCGTTCCGTGAAGACAGTTCCGAATATTTTGAAACCTGGCTGACCCCCATTAAAAATGGCCAGGGTGATGTGGAGGCGGTGCTTTGGGTCGTACATGATCTTTCTGCCGAATGGAATTTCCAGTACAGCCAACGCAAAGCAGCGGAATTACTGAAAGAAGAGCACCGACGGTTGAAAGAAGCGCAGGCAGTAGGACATGTCGGAAGCTTTGAATGGGACGCTTTAAAAGACACCATTCACTGGAGCGATGAAATGTACCGCGTCCATGGCCTCAAACCCCAAAGCGAAAGAATTACGAGGGAACGGGTATTTTCTTTTTTTGAACTGGAATCCCTGAAAGAAGTAAGAGAAAAATTGATACACTGCATGTTGGTGCCCTGTGAAGTGAACGTCATTCACAAGCTGGTACTGCCCAATGGAGACGTGCGGTACATTGACAGGCGGCTGCGTTCCATTGGCGATGAAAGTGGGCGGGTAACCTTCCTGAGTGGAACAGCCCAGGATATTACCGACCGTGTACTGGCGGAGCAGGAGTTGAAAGAGAGCAAGCTGTTTATCGAACAGATCATGAATGCCACGCCCGACTTTATCATTGTATTTAATTTAATAACCAATAAAAATGATTTTGTCAACAGGGCTGCCTATAAGCAGGATGAAGAGCGCTACCAGGAAACGCTGCTGCTTAATTATGAAGGCATCCTCGCCAGGGCCCACCCCGATGACCGCGAGTCGCTGCACCGGTTTATCAATAGTTTCCGCACGGCAGCTGATGGCGATATTCATACGCTCGAATACCGGGTGGTGAGGGACACCAATGTGATCTGGTACCGTTCGCGGGGCAAGGTATTCCGCCGGGATGAAAGCGGCTCCCCTACACATTATATCAGTATTGTGCAGGATATTACCGACGCCAAAGAGGCGGGGCAAAAACTTAAGGAAAGTATAGAGTTGTTGCAGCAAACAACCATTGCCACCCCGGATGCCCTTATCATTTATGATGTGCGCCACAAACAGCCCATTTACCTGAACAGCTGCCTGGAAGAATGGGTGGGCTACAAAAATGAAGAACTTATTTCGATGGGTATGCATGGCCGGTTAAAGCTGGTTCATCCTGACGACCGTGACCGGCTTCTGGCGTTTAACCAATTGTTGAATGAAAGCGAAGACGGGCGGGTAATGACGCTGGAATATCGTCTGAAAGGCAGGGAGGAAAAGATGTTGTGGTTGCGCAACCGGTCGAAAGTTTTTAAACGGGATGAGAATGACCAGGTAACGCATTACCTCACCGTGCTCCAGGATGTGACGGAAGAAGTACACCTGCGGCAGGAACTGGTTCAGCGCTCGCAATTTATTGAAACACTGATCGACCACAGTATTGACCGCGTGTTAGTGATTGGGACAGATAATTCCATCATTGCCTGGAACCGGCGTTGCGAGGAAGTATATCATATTAACCGCGAGTTTGCCATCGGCAAAAATTTCTTTGAGCTCTTTCCGAAATTAAAAGAAGACCAACCGATCAAAGAAGCTATTGAAAAAGCAAAGGGTGGGGAGGCGGTTCACCTGCCGCTGCGCCAGGAAATTTATCACCATGGGTTCAGTGAACTTTTTTATGTGCCGCTGTTGCATGAAAACGGCGAGGTGTATGCCATTCTCCACCTGCTTCACGACGTAAGTAAAATGTATGGCGTTCAAACCGAACTGAAAGCACTGAATAAAACCCTTGAGGAAAAGAACCGGGAGCTTGAAGAAAAAGCGGAAGAGATATCCTCTTTTGCTTTTATTGCTTCACACGACCTGAAGGAGCCATTGCGCAAGATCCATACTTTCAGCGACTGGTTGCAGAACCAGGAGTCGGAGAAGCTTTCAACCACCGGCAAAGCGTACATCAAAAAAATAATCAATGCCGTGCGCCGGATGGATACCCTGATTGGCGATGTGCTGGTGCTCACCCGCATCGATTCTGAAAAAAGCACCGGCAAAACCATTGACCTGAACGCTGTCCTTGAAAGAGCCCGTGCCGAAATGCGCGAGGAGATAGATTCCAAAGGCGTTGAGATCATAGCGGAACAACTTCCGTTAATCAAGGGTAATGATACGCAGCTGCATTACCTGTTCCGCAATCTTATTTCCAATGCCATAAAATTCCAGCCCGAAGGCAGTGCGCCGGTGCTGCGGATCAGCGCCGAACAGGTAGCCGGTGAAGGCGAGGGTGCCGGTGATTTTCATAAAATCTCTTTCGAGGACAATGGCATCGGCATAGAAGAAAAATATTTCCGGAAGATCTTCCAGGTATTCCAGCGCCTGCATGGTAATAAAGAATTTGATGGTACCGGCATTGGCCTGGCCATCTGCCGAAAAGTGCTGGAGATCCATGGCGGATTTATGAAAGTGGAAAGTACACCGGGAAAGGGGTCGGTTTTTCATTGCTATTTCCCGATGGAGGTGTTGTGAGCTGCGAGCGGCAAGCTGCAAGCTTCAGGCTGCAAGCGCTTTCATGCAGTCTTTCTTTACGGGAGTTCATTCAGTCTTCTAATTCGGTTAGCGCGGTGCTAATAAGCAGTATGATCTGCTTTCCTTCTTTTTCTTCATAATAGGCTTGTCACTTTCTTTGCCTTGAAGCAAAGAAAGTAACCAAAGAAAATTCAAGCCAATCCCGATGCCTCCGGCCGGATTGGCGGGCCAGCGCGCAGGGTAGCTGTCTTTTCTGGTACATAAGTTTTCCTATAACCTGATGGCAGCGCCTTTCTGCTCATGTCTCTGACGGCGCTGTATTTCCCCTGGGCTTATTCCAGAGTCTTTTCCTACAGCAAAGGGTCGGGGAAATAAGGCGCTCAGCAGGCAGCCTGAAGGTGCTGGTGGCCAAGCATTATTGCACTATTATTTAAAAGAAGCAAGGCAACGTCTTTCATTTATTTATTGCTCTTTTTCTTTAAGTCATACGATCACTGAACTATGGGATCAGACTGCTGCGCATATTGCCCGCTCACTGTGCTTTCAGAAAAGACCGTACCTAAAACAGGGGCAATACGGCGCCTTTAGCACGGGGACTGAACTATATACCAGTAGTGAACTATATAACTCTTAAGAAAGACGGAGCACCGCGATGAATGGCTGGGATAAGCTTCGGGTGACCGTTGTGCGCTGGCCGGCAAAACCCGCTGAGCGTTGGGGTTTTGCGTTGATCTTTTTGCTCTACTCTTTGCATCAAGGCAAAAAGTAGAAAAAACCGAACAGGATGAAATGAAACAGAAACAGAAAGAGATAGAACTGACTAAAGTAAAGCGCTTGCAGCTTGAAGCTGTCTCTTCATCCCTGAAATAACTGCCAACTGTCAACTGCCCCTGCTAACCTGTTCAGCTTAACCCGCCGATTTACCGGTAAATTTTCAACATGGATACCCTAACTTGGCGCATTAAACATCAGTCCCCTAATGACAGATCTGAACGAACTGATTCAAAGCGCATCAGGCATTGCGCGTGGTGTTGTATCCAGGGAAGCACAGGAAGCAGACAAAGAGGGGAAATGGGTCGTAGATACCATGCGGGCCTTACAGGAAGCAGGCCTGACCGGGCTGGTGGTACCTGCCGTAAACGGCGGCCTCGGGCAGGGTTTATATGCCCTTGTACGAATCAGTGAGGAGCTGGGAAAAGCCTATTCCTCAGCCGGCCTGTGTTTCGGGATGCATTGTGTAGGTTCAGCCGTTATCGCCGCGAAGGCAACGCCCTGGCAACAAAAGACCTACCTCGAACCGATCGCCCGGGGTGAGCATATCACTTCACTGGCGCTCAGTGAACCCGGAACGGGCGCACACTTTTACTTTCCGCAAACCTCACTGGTGCATTTATCTGCCGATGAATTTCTGGTTAACGGTGATAAAACCTTTATCACGAACGGCAGCCATGCCGACTCATATGTTGTATCCACACTGGGGGCCAGTGCGGATGCCAGCCCCGACCAGTTTTCCTGTGTCATTGTTGATGCCGGCACACCCGGTATCAGCTGGGGAAAGGAATGGGCCGGCATGGGTATGCGCGGAAATTCATCCCGGCCCGCGCATTTCAATAACCTTCGTATCGGTGGGAATCATATACTGGGTGAGAAAGGCGACCAGCTTTGGTATGTGTTTAATGTGGTGGCTCCTTACTTCCTTATGTCTATGGCCGGCACCTACCTCGGAATTGCGGAAGCGGCACTGCAGGAAGCAAAGGAAACACTGTTGAAAAGAACCTATGCACACAGCGGTTCCAACCTGGCCCAGGTGAGTATCCTGCAACACCGGCTGGGACAATTATGGTCGAATGTTGAGCGTACGCGGAGGTTAATCTATAATGCCGCACAGGCAGGTGACAAAGGAACCGCGGATGCGCTGTTTCATATCCTGGCGGCAAAAGCGGAAGTAGCTGATTGCTGCGTGGATGTGGTGAATGAGGCCATGACCCTTTCCGGTGGAATTGGTTACCAGCAAAATGGCAGGCTGGGTATGTTACTGCGCGATGCCCGCGCGGCCCATGTTATGTCTCCTACTACCGACCTGTTGTATACCTGGCTGGGAAGAGCCTTGCTGGATCAACCCATACTTTCCGACTAACGTATAAACCTACACGAAATTTGACAACCCTGTTATATACCGGACTTGGTGATTTGCTGCCTGTTCTGCAAACGAGGTTACAAAATGAAAACTACCGGTTCCGGGAATTGGAACAGGTGGATATTTCACCGCAGCTTAAGGATGCGGATATGTGCCTCGTTGGCCCGGCAGACACAAATCCCATCAAGACCGTACAGATGATACACGGGGCCGATAAATATATTTCCATCCTTGTTCTGGTGCATCCCGGTCAATTCGCCAAAGTAAAACAGTCGCTTCTTTTTTCTCCATTCGTTGGCAAAAACAGCCTTTGTGTTGCTTATACCGATACCCTCGATGTGAGGCTCGCCTTTCACAATGCAGCGCAACGTACACGCCAGCGGCGCAGCTTCAGTGTTTTAAGTCATTCAGCGCAGGAAGCAATGCCCCTGGATTCCAATACCGTTCGCGTGGAGAACCTGGGAATCTTTCTCGAGCAGGCTCCTATAGGGGCGTTGCTGCTGGAAGAACAGGAAAATGTAATCGCCATCAACCGGCGCGCAAGGCGCGTGTTTGATGTGGAGGAAGGCAGGACCTACTCGTTAAAAGATTTTTTCCCGGGACTTTCCCTGCAGGAACTTAAAGTGCGGATGCCTTTACAGGGTGGCAGCGAAGGAAAGGTGGTGCGGGTAAAAGAGCGGTTCCTCGAACTCAATCTTTCCGAAGTCCGGAATGATTCGGGAAGGACACTTTACATATTGCTGCTTAACGATATTACCGAACAAAGAAAGCGTGAAACGGCCCTTATGGAAAGTGAAGCGCTTTTCCGGTTCACGGCTGAAGCCATGCCTCAAAAAGTTTGGATGGCGGGCGAAAAAGGAGAACTGACTTTTTTTAACCAGCACTGGTATTCCTATACGGGACTTACCATGGAGGAACTGAAAGGTTGGGGATGGTTGCAGACCCTTCACCCCGATGATGCCGAACGTAACCGGGAGGAATGGATGCGTGCGGTACAAACAGGTGATCATTTTGAATTTGAGCAGCGCATCCGGGGCCGGGATAACAGGTACCGGTGGCACCTGGCCAGGGGCATTGCCAGAAGGGACGCCTCCGGCGCCGTTACTATGTGGATCGGAACACACACCGACATCCATGAGCAGAAAGCATTTACGGAAGAACTGGAATCGAGGGTAAAGGAACGCACCTATGAACTGGAAGTCAGTAACAGTGAGCTGGAGCAGTTTGTATATGTAACCAGTCACGACCTGCAGGAGCCGATGCGAAAAATAAGACTGTTCAGCGAAATGCTGCTGGAGTCGCGTAACGGAATTGATCCTGAAACATTCAAATACCTCGGTAAAATCAATGAAACCGCACAGCGAATGAGTTCCCTGCTGATCGAGCTCCTGAATTTTACACAATTGAGCAGGGAAGAACAGTTTGTACATACCGACCTTAATGTCATTGTTGCGCAATGCCTCGTAGACCTTGAGCTGGTGATTGACCAGTCAGGAGCGGCCATTTATACGGATCCGTTGCCCAAACTGCCGGCCATCCCGGTGCAGATGCACCAGTTGTTTTATAACCTGGTGAACAATGCCATGAAATTTGCGAAACCGGGTATTGCTCCGCAGATCAGGATAACAGCACAGTTGGCCGGCAAGAACGTAGTTTCGCAATTCCCCCATCTTGACCAGGGCAGGCATTTTTACAGGATCATTGTCAGCGATAACGGGATTGGCTTCAGCCAGGAACATGCGCAACAGATCTTCCAGATCTTTCAACGGCTGCATAGCCGGAGCGAGTACAGTGGAACGGGCATCGGGCTGGCCCTGTGCAAAAAAGTTGTCACCAATCATTACGGTGAAATATATGCGCAATCCCAACCGGGTGAAGGGGCGGCGTTTCATATACTGTTGCCTGCGGGTGGTGATTTGAAAAGTTGATATGGTGATATTTTGATATGTTGATTGGTTGATATGTTATGCTTTCTCCTTTGCGACTTTGCGGTTGCATTTTTAACCGCAAAGGGTAGCAAAGCAGTCATAATTATTATCTTTGAGATCCATCTTCACCAAAACCCATACACCATGAGCCAACCCATCATCGTTGAAAAAACTTTTGATGTTCCTCCGGAAAAACTATGGCAGGCAATAACCGATGATGCTCAAATGAAGAAATGGTATTTTGATCTTCCGGGCTTCAGGCCTGAAGTGGGTTACAGTTTCAGTTTTGAAGGCGGCACGGAAGAAAATACCTACATCCATCATTGCAGGATCATTGAAGTGGTGCCCGGAAAAAAGCTGCAGCACACCTGGCGCTATGAAGGCATCGAAGGAGATACGCTGGTAACTTTTGAGCTTTTTCCTGAAGGAAACCAAACCCGCCTGCGGTTAACCCATTCCGGACATGAAACGTTTCCGCAGGATAATCCGGACCTGGCCAGGGAAAACTTTGTGGCCGGCTGGAATGACATCATCGGTCGTTCACTGAAGGAGTACCTGGAAAATAGTTCTTCATCATAAATTGCAGCATCCTGAAAAAATAGGCACCCCTGTTACCCCGGGTATCAATCGTGCATGCCGGCAAACACGATCTTTTCGTTTGAAGAGGTAAGGTCAATGATCTTTTGGGCCGACCTCCCGGCAGAAGAAGAATGAATGATGATCTCCGACTGGGGCGGGGTGGTGTACACGCAGTTGAAACATACCAATTCCACCTGCCGGCTGCACCTCGATGAAAGACGGTCGGCAAGCAACTCCAGGTTTTCCTTTGTATAGTTTGTGGAAGAAAGGGTGTTGATGGCGAGGCTGATCTCTTGCTGAACGCCTGCCGTATCGCCACCGAACAGGCTTTGCTGCAGGTGCTCGCAATCGAGCGTGGCAATTTTTTCCTTTCTGCAGGAACATACCGCCAATAAAATCATGGCCGTAACAATGACAGTCCGTTTCATAAGCAGGTGGTTATGGGACAGCTGGGTTTCAGTTGATCTGTAATGTACTTTAAAAAAATATTTAATTGATTCCGGTTTTCATATTTCTGCATTTAGGAGCCTTTCTACCATGGCTACACAGCAGGCTCATCAGTTAAATGTGAGAGCACTTTGCCTTCTTTTTGCAATTATTTTTTTACAGAGCGGCCCCTGCTTACAACTAAAGTTTAGCAGGATTCGTCTCGCCTTTGCAAATCTTCTGTTATCAATAGAAAATTAACGGGTTACGGAACAGAAATTGCCCTTTTGCATAAACTCTAAAACCAAGTCATCCTGTGCGAAAAGAATCTATAAAAATTGCAGATGGCCTGCATACGATCGGACCGGTTCATTCCAGTTCTTCAGTATTAAAAATCAGCCGCAAAAGCGGTCATTTCACTGCTGTGAAACTGCTGCCTTCAATGGTAAGCGCAGATAGTTCCTACTACCGGCATTTTGAAGAAGAAGTGGAAAAGCTCCGGATCATCCAGGAGGAACGCAGTGCCGGCATTCCGAAAGTGCTTAGTCATGGACTTACCCAAACCGGGTCCTTTCCTTACCTGGAAACGGAATGGATAGAGGGTGAAGATCTTTGTGACGGACTGAAGACATCAGGACCATTTACGCTTACGGAAACACTTCGTGTAGCCGGGGCCTTATCCCGCACTCTGGCTCACTGCCACAACCACGGTCTTCTTCATGGTAACATTAAAAGCAGCAGCGTGCGCTATGATGCACACGCGGAGAAATATATTCTGACAGGCTTCGGCTTTTCAGCACTGAGTGATGAAGAGCGCAGGATCAGCATTGCTGAACCGGACAGCGTTGGTTACACCGCACCGGAACAAAATACAGGAAGCCTGCTTCCTCAAACTGATGTTTATCGTTTTGGAATGATCCTGTTTGAACTGCTGACAGGCCGGCTCGATACAACGAAAGATCTCCTGGCTTTGAGAAAGGAGAACCTTCCTTCAGGCTGGAGTGAAGAAAAGATCAACGCGGAACTTCAACTTCCCGAATGGCTGACCACAACGGTAACCCGGTGTACCAACCTGTCGCCCGATCTTCGTTTTGGCAACGCCCTCGAGTTATACGATTTCCTGTTAATGCAGCACCGCGCCGTTTCCCCACAGGACAAGGCACTGGCGGCCGCCATGGTACAGCCATCAGGCGTACGCAAAAGACCGGTAACTATAGAAGAAACACGGTTTAAGCACCAGGTTGAATCAGCTAAGTCAACCATACCGGCCACAGCGCCCAAGATAAAAGTGCTGAGCAAACCTGAAATCAAAAAGGAAGTTCCTTCTGCTGCGTCCCTGGGTGCTGATGTCCGGAATGAATGGGTAAAACGTGAAAAGCAATGGAAGGAAAAAAGAAGGGAATTAACCAGTAAGGGAAAGGCATGGACGAATAAAGGAAAGCAATGGATGCAAAAAGGTAATTCAGCAAAAGGAGCTGCCCTGAAGGCCTTACGGCGCATACCGGTAAAAACGGCAGGAACGGTAATGCTGGGATTTCTTGCATGTACCCTGGTCATCTATGCCCTGATGTCGGCAAAAGGAAAAGGTGAAGGAGTACGCCAGCAATCAAAATCCACACCGGTCCGAAATGTTCCGTCCGCATCAACTCCAATAACAATAAATGAACCAACCGGCACTTCAATAAATGCAGCGGCTCAAAATGAACCGGATGGTAAAAATTCAGATGCAGACGGTGGAGCAACGTTTGCGGAGCCTGCAAAAACTTCAGAGCCTGTTGTGGTGCGGATGCAGGAAGCTCCAAAAGGAGGTGCCGATGTTACCCGGAAACAGTCTTCTGTAAATAATGTGCAGGCTGTAGCTAAAACACCGGCTTCAGATCGCAGGCGTGGAAGTTTTACACAGGACAATGGAAAAAACCTGGGCCAGTATAAATTGAAATCATCGCGGGCATACTTCCATAACGAACCTGATGAATCAACCCGCCGTAAAGGATTTATTGTACACTGGAACAATGCCATCCTCCATGCGCTTGAAGACAAGGACGATTTCATTTACATTGTTTTTACCAACGACGAAGGCATCGTTTCCAAAGGCTGGATCCGCAAGAGAGACCTGGTGAAGGCAGATGATGAAGTGGTTTCGGGGAGAGTAAATAATGAATAATGAATAATTAATAATTAATAATTAATAATTAATAATAGGGTCGCTCAGGGGCGGCTCTTTTTTTTGCGCGGATTTATGGATTAGATTGATTTCGCAGTAACCAGTCTTTTCTATACACGGAATAATGTAAATGCAACCGCAAAGGCGCAAAGCCTTGTAATCATTTCACTCCACCTTCAAAAGGTTCCGTGGACTGTGGACCGTGGACAGTGGACAGTGGACGGTTTCAAACAAACTACACTACCTTCGACCCTCAACCTCAACCTCCCATGTTCGTACACCATGTATTCTTCTGGCTGAAAGAAAGCATTACGGCTGAAGACCGGAAACATTTTGAAGACGGTGTTCTGTCGCTGCCTTCCATTGATGTTGTGCACTCCGGTGAAGTAGGTAAGCCTGCAGACACAAACCGGCCGGTAATCGACAACTCGTATGACTATTCCCTGTTGCTGATCTTTAAAGACCGGGAAGCGCATGACGCTTACCAGGTACATCCTGATCATGAAAAATTTGTAAAAGGGTGTTCACTGCTCTGGAGCCGGGTGCAGGTTTATGATTCAGAAACCCTGGGGTAACATCACGCAGAAATTTTAAGCGGCGACATTTTCAGGCTCCGGTCTGCAATAGGACGAAGTGTGCGTTCCAGGTTTTTGGAAGAAGGCCTCGTAACCATTTCAACATCCCATGCTTCAGAGAATTGCTGGTCTTCACTCCCTTTATTTTTTGTCAGCATGACAATGGGAAGGTCCCTGAAATCGCGGTGACTGCGGATACGGATAGCGGTTTGCCTTCCGTCCATAAGGGGCATGTCTTTGGATAACACAACAAGGCAGGGAAGTGTTCCTTTATTCAAAAGAACTTCCAGGATCATCAGGGCTTCTTTCCCGGTGGCGCCATGCCATACTTCTACTTCTCCTTCAGTTGAATGAAATGCTTTTTTAATACTTGCCAGGCTTTCCTGTGCGAAGGGGTCGGCGTAAACAATGATTTTTTTAGTCATAATGTGTCGGGTAGGTAACCTTTAATCATTTAAAAAATCATTCCAACAGAACTAAATTTAATATGATGCTACACCACCCGTAAGTTGGGTAAAAGCTTAGGAGATGAGCAAAAGTGTATTGAGAAACAGAACACCCAATTTCATATTCAGGAACGCTGCCATTTTTCAATGTACTTATCCTCCGGTTCCTGTTGAATAAATCCTGTTTATTAAGGGGTGCATACTCACACATAATTTCATAACAATTAGGTAATCATGAGGTTGCAGGCGACTTTCAATTTGGTATAGTTTTTTGGTGCACTACAGGTATGAAAGGTTTTGTGTTATGCATGGTGATGTTGCTGGCCGGAATATCCGTAACTACTCAGAAGGCGCCGCAGGCTTTTAACCCGGAGAACAAGCTGGTTATTATAACGCTGGATGGGCTACGATGGCAGGAAATATTCAACGGTGCTGATTCGGCGATTATTCATAATCCGGAACAAACAATTGATACCGGCATCAACAAAGCTTTATACTGGGGCAACACCACTGATGAGCGACGCAAAAAACTAATGCCTTTTTTATGGAGTGTGGTGGCTTCCCGCGGACAGCTTTTTGGAAACCGCAATTATGGCAACAACGTAAACGTATCAAACCCTTACGCTCTTTCTTATCCCGGTTACAGCGAGCTGCTCACCGGGTCCGTAGACTTCAGGATTACCGGAAATCACAAAAGAAAGAACCAGAACCGAAATGTGCTGGAAGTGCTGAATAAATCAGCTTCTTATTCGGGTAAGGTGGCAGCATTCACTTCCTGGGACCTTTTCCCTTTTATTTTAAATACAGACCGCAGCCGGCTGCAACTGAACAGCGGCCTGCAGCAGGTTAGTGATGGTCATCTTACAAAGACAGAATCCCTGATCAACAGCCTGCAGTCGGAAGTTGCCGGCGAAGAAGAAATGGAAACCCGGTACGATGCGCTCACTTATATCGCCTGTAAGGAATACATGCAAAAGCACAAGCCTTCGGTTGTTTTCCTGAGCTTCAGCGGAACCGACAATGCCGGTCACAGCGGCCGGTATGACCAATACCTGCAGGAAGCTTCCAATGCCGACCGTATGATTGGTGAATTATGGCGCCAGCTCCAGACCATGCCGGAGTATGCCGGCAAAACAACCTTTCTCATCACTACGGACCACGGACGCGGAGCTAAAGAATCGAACTGGTCGAAACATGGATTTTTTGTCAGGGGAGCTTCGCAAACCTGGTTTGCCCTGATGGGGCCAACTATTGTTCCTTCCGGGGAGATGAAGGTGGAAAACCAGGTGTACCAGAAAGAACTGCATGATCTGATCCTTGACGTGTTATCGCGATAAAATGCCGGCAGCCACATGTAAGGGCATAGTTTTTTCAGCCTTTATGAGAGGTCATATTATTAATTATTAATTCTTAATTATTCATTCTTAATTCTCACGCCTTATGTCAAACAAACAATCAACCCGCAATGAAGGTGCATCCAAAAAAGCGGCTGTGAAGAAAGAATCACACCAGTTTGAAACAATGAGCCAGAAGCAGAACAGGACAGGAAAAGGCCGTCAGAAAAATGGCTCGGATGGAAGCTCCAATTCAGGACGTGGAAGTAATCATTAAACATTCATTCATATTTTAAAATCAATCCTTATGGCAGAAAATTCAAAAGGACAAGGCAACAGCGACAACCTGCGTGAAGAATCCGGTGCAGCACAAGGTGCTGGTGGTGCCAACAGCGATCACAATAATGCTTCAGCCAATCGTGGCGGTACTACGGATATGGGCAGTGAGGCCTTACAAAATGCAACAGGGGTAGGACGCGGAACACATGGTTCCGGAATCACTACCAAGCGTAATGTTACCGGCAGCGATTACGACGGTCAGGTCTCTGAATCCAACCAGGGTTAATACCGGTTGAGAAAACCGTTCTTTCATACCACTGATTGGTTGTTGATTAAGTTCTACAATCAACGGGCACGCCAATAAAGGTGAATTGATGAACTATGCACGGGATAAGCATTTGGTAATGGCCAGGCCGGGCATAAAGTTTTAAGCGATTACTGTAGTTCTATTTTTTGACTTTAAAAATTACAGTTATGGCAGACAACATGAATCAAGATCAAAACACTTCCGGAATGGGTGATCAATCCCAATCACAATCTGGTGGCCAGCAAGGCGGCTCCCAGCAAAGCGGACAGCAGGGCGGTTCACAAGGCGGATCCCAGCAAACATCAGGTTCCCAGGGCGGCAACCAGGGTGGAATGCAGGATGCCGGTGGATCCCAGGGCGGTTCACAGCGTGGCTCAGAAGGATTAGGCGGTCAGACCCAGGGTACCAGCGGTACTATGGGCGACGATGCTGAACTGGGCGGATTGGAAGGTGGTGATATGGGCCGTGGCGGAAGCTCCGGTACCGGCAACACAGACCGCAGCGAAGGTGAAGACCTCGGCGGCAGTGGCAGCAACCTTGGTGGCAGCAGCCGTGGCGAAGGCGGTATGTAAGCCTTTTCCCGGATCTGTACGATCCTGAAAAAAACAATAATCATAAAGCCCTGGTACAACACAGGGCTTTATGATTAATTAACCGTATTAATTAATAAAATTTATAATTTATGAGCGATAAAAACGAACGTCCCGGTGCCTATCCCCAGCCAACCGAAACGGATAACCAGCTGAAGAACCAGGATGAGTATTCAACGCTGCAGCCCAATAACCTGCAGGATGTACAGGATGTAAGTGCTCCGGCCCCGAAAGAAGGTGAGGCACCTTCAACGGAAAATAAATCCATCGAAGGATCTTAGGAATATCGAACAGGGAACAAGGAATGTTGAATGTTGAAGGGAGGGGAGCTGTTCAATGCGCAAGGTTCAATGTTCAATGTTCAATGCGTCAGTGGGCAAACGTAAAGCGCTTCGCTTTTCTCTTTGCCATGCCTGGCGACTTTGCGGTTAAATTTACAAACGGATTGCGCGGTGGTTGTGGTCGATTGACAATAGTCCTCTCTCAGTCATTCAGAGCGCCAGCAACGAATCTAGAGACTGCATTGTGTGAAACGGTGCTGTCAAATCTGGTAAACCGCAAAGACGCAGAGGTATTTCTTTGCGTCTTTGCGGTTTCTCTCATTTACTGGTACATGCGTTCAATGGCATCCCGGTATTTTTCCATAACCACCTTGCGTTTCAGTGAAAGCTTGGGCGTCATTTCACCGGTATCCACGCTCCATTCATGCGCGAGCAGTTCGAACTTCTTCACCTGTTCTACCTGGTTGAAATATTTATTAAAGCTTTCAACTAGACCTTTGAACAGCTCATTTACTTTCGGATTCCGGATCAGTTCCTGGGGCGAAGCTTCCGGTATATTATTCTTGCGGCACCAGTCAGCAAGGTGCATGAAAGAAGGAACGATCAAAGCGCCCACGAATTTTTTTTCGGAGCCAACCAGCATTACCTGTTCGATATAGGGCGATTCTTTTAATTTATTTTCGATCGGCAGGGGAGCTACGTATTTTCCACCGCTGGTTTTAAACAATTCCTTTTTACGGTCCGTGATCTTCAGGAACTTATTATCGACGATCGTACCGATGTCGCCCGTATGGAACCAGCCATTTCGTATATCCATCGCCGTAAGATCGGGGCGCTTGTAGTAACCCATCATAACATTCGGGCCTTTGCAGAGGATCTCACCGTCTTCAGCAATTTTTACTTCCACGTTTTCAATCAGTGGCCCCACGGATCCGAACATGCGGTCCTTTTCATCATAGCGGTTGACGGCAATAACGGGTGATGTTTCCGTAAGTCCGTAACCTTCCATGATCACGATGCGGGCAGCTGTAAAGATCCGGATAAGCCGGACCTGGCAGGCGGCTCCACCCGTAACAATACACTGGATATTATTACCCAGTGCTTCCCGCCATTTACTGAATATGAGTTTATTGGCAATGCCCAGCTGGATGCGGTACCAGAGGCCGGAGTTTTTATTGATGTCAAACTTTTCAGCCAGGCTGTGGGCCCAGAAGAACAGCTTTTTCTTTGTTCCGGTCAGGTCTGAACCCTTTGCCATGATCTTGTCGTATACTTTTTCAAGCAGCCTTGGAACGGTAGTAAACATATTGGGTTGTACTTCTTTCAGGTTGTCGCCAATGGTTTCGAGGCTCTCGGCATAATAGATCGATGTGTTTTTAAACAGGTACAGGTAGGTAACCATCCGTTCAAAAATATGGTTCAGGGGCAGGAAGCTCAGTGCCTTCTTTTTTTCACCGGGTGGAAATACAGGCATGCAGGCCATCACATTGGAAAGAATGTTGCGGTGCGAGAGCATGACGCCTTTTGGTGTTCCGGTTGTTCCGGATGTATAGATGATGGTGAAAAGATCTTCTATGTTTATTTTTTGTGAGGCCGTTTCCAGTTGCTGATAATGTTCCTGCTTTGCCAGGGAAAGAATTTCTTTCCAGTGCGAAGCGCTGCTGATATGTTCGAAGCTGTAAATTTTCTGAACGGATGGTACGCGGGAACGAACGGCCTGCACTTTATGATACAGGTCTTCATCATTTACAAATACCATCTTTACCCCGGCGTCATGAAGCACAAACTCAAGGTCGCTGACATGGATGGTGGGATAAAGGGGTACCAGTACAGCGCCTGTTTTTTGAACAGCCAGGTCAAGGAACATCCATTCGGGTCGGTTTTTGGAAAGCACCGCGATCTTGTCCCGTCCTTCAATGGTTCCATCACCGGCGCCCAGGCCCATTGCCAGGAGGCCCGCGCTCAGGTTATTTACAATATCCCTGACTTCCAGGGTGCTGTATTTCCGCCACTGTCCTCCTTCTTTGGCGGAGAAGGTTGCTTCATTACCGCCAATCTTTAATTGTTCTTCAATGCAGTCGAATAACCGGTGTGGCTGTGTCATATAGAGCAATTTGTCCCGGACGTAAAATAAGGATTTACCCGAATAATAGGAAGTCCACAGACGACAGTCCACGGTCCACGGAAGATTTCCGCGGGCGGTAAGTGTTTTCAGGGATACAGAATTGCTATAGTCAGCAGTCAGCAGTTAGCAGTCGGCAGTCGGTAGTCAGCAGTAAATGAATTAGACAAAAGCGAAGCGCTTTACGTTTGCCAATTGACACATTGAACATTGAAAATTGGGCATTGAACATTTCCCTCCCTTCAACATTCCTTGTTCCCTGTTCCTTGTTCAATATTCCTAAAGGGCCTGATAGTATTGTCCGGCCGGCATTTTAAAAATGCGGCCTTTCTGGAAAGTGGCGAATTTGCTATACGCGTCGGCATGCTGTTTTGTCCATTGTTCAAAAGCCGGCAGACTTTCCGTGGTGCCGAAGAGCCACTGGTTGTAGGCTTCAAACATGCCTTCTTTCAGCAGCTGGGAATGATATTCAAATAATCTGAATGGGTATTTTGAAGAATGGTTTGCATACCAGTCGAGAATAAACCGGGTGCGGATGGCGGTAAGCGTTTCAGTATTCATGCCTTTGGCCAGGAGTGAAGACTGCTTGTTGAAGGTTTGAAGAACGGCTTTGGCAAAATTGCTTTTGGTTTTCTGATCCTTCATGATATCGGCATCGGCATAAAGTTTTTCCTTGTAACCATCGTAAATGATCTTTTTCATGGCGGTGGCCCGCTCGGTGAGGTATTCCATGTTTACGAAAATCTCCCCGTAAAGAAGCGCCCAGATCTTATCTTTTGTATAGTAATGAAACAGCGCCGCATTGTAGTAATTGCCGGCATAGGAGGGATCCATTTCAATTCCTTTTTCCCATTGCCCGATGGCAGAGAAATCCTGCTTTGCCCAAAGCAGCTCACCGTATTCGGAATACAGGGCCCCGCTCTTCGGGAACTTTTTAATGGCCTTGCGGTACATCTTGTCTGCTTCCTTTACTTCTTCCAGTGCTTTGTACACATTGCCCGCAATCTGATAAACGGGAACATCTGCATCATCGCGGTCCATCAGGGGTTCAACCTGTTCTTTTGCCCTTGCATAATCGCGCTTTAAATAATACGACATCGCGAGGTCCTTCCCTAATTCAAGGTTTTTGGGATCCTGCTGGATAGCCCTGTTGAGCACCAGTATGGCATTATCAAAATCATTATTACGCATGAAGGTGCGCGCGGTTTCCTGGGCCGATTGCGGCTCCGGTTGTGCGAATGCGGTAGCAAAGAAGAACAGCGAAGCAAAAAGGAAGATCTGTTTCATCCTGAAATTTTACAGTTAAAGGGTCGGTGTTTCCCGAACACCGGTTAAAAGTATCGCTAAAAAAAGACGCCCTGGGACGTCTCTTTGTAAAATAACAAAATCTTGAGGACTGTAGCCCGGGCCTGCAGCCTCTTATATGATATGGGTTAGTAAGCCATCCCGCAGCTTTGGTTCAAACCAGGTGCTTTTAGGCGGCATTACATTTCCGCTGTCAGCAATATCGAAAAGCTGTTGGATGGAAACAGGGTGCAAACTAAATGCCACTTTCATATCGCCATTGTCCACAAGCTTTTTCAACTCTCCCAATCCGCGTATACCGCCAACAAAATCAACGCGTTTATCTGTTCTGACATCTTTTATTCCAAGTATGCGGTCAAGCACAGCCTCCTGCAAAATAGTGACGTCCAATATCCCGATAGGGTCTGTGCGGTAGCTGCCTTCTTTTGCCGTGAGTTTATACCATTGACCGGACAGATACATACCAAATTGGTGCAAGCTACCGGGACGAACTTCTCCTTCCGATCTTTCCACGATAAACTGTTCCCCGATCTTTTGCAGGAAATCTTCATCGCTCAATCCGTTAAGGTCTTTCACCACCCGGTTGTAATCCAGGATGGCCAGCTGGTTGGCAGGAAAGATGGTGGTCAGGAAATACTGAGCATCTTCACTGTCCCTGAATTCCTTACTCACTTTGGCGGCGGAGGCGGCGCGGTGATGACCGTCGGCGATATAGGTATAAGGAATCTTTTCGGCAAACAGATTTGTAATGGTATCTATGGTGGCAAATGCATCCACCACCCAGATCGTATGAACCACACCATCATTGGCCGTGAAATTATATTCCGCATTGTGGCGCGATTTCCAGTGGTCGAAAATGTCATTCAGTTCCCTGATGTCCTTGCAGGCAAGAAAAACATTTCCGGTCTGGGCCCGGATCGTGCGCATGTGGTTGATGCGGTCCAGTTCTTTTTCCGGCCGGGTAAATTCATGCTTCTTGATGACGTCATTAAAATAATCCTCAATGGAAGAAACGCAAACAAGCCCGGTTTGGGTACGTCCGCGCCAGGCCAGTTCATAAATATAGTAGCAGGGCTTTTCTTCGCGGAACAGGATATGGCGCTCTATGAATTGATCCAGGTTGGTTTTGGCTTTGCGATACACTTCATCGGTATGTATATCAATTCCCGGGGCAAGCCCGATCTCTGATTTAGTAACATGCAGAAAAGAAATAAGATTTCCTTCAGCTTCTTTCCGGGCTTCTTCCGAATTTAAAACATCATAGGGCCTTGATGCTACCTGGGCTGCATATTCATTGTGTGGCCGCAGGGCACGGAATGGTTTGATGATCGCCATAAATTTTCTTTAGCTGCTTTAGGGAAGTGAAATTACTTCAAACATTGCTTTCCTTTTACAAATAGTTGATCCTAAGTTTTAAAGGTGTGTGGCCTTTTTATTTCCCTGCTAAGGAAATCTTAATTCGAATGGCGTTAACAGAAAAGCATAAACGAAACTGTTTCTTTTGAGTCATTATCGTAAACAAAAACAAACCAATATGAGAACAATTTTACTTTCCACCCTTATCCTCTCACTTGCTTCCTGCGCCGACAGGGCGGTTTATAAGTCTCCCGACTTTGCCATGGCTTCAACCAAACACCGCACCATTGCCATTCTCCCGGTAAAAATTGTGCAGACCGGCCATCCTTCAAAGAATGTAACACCGGAAATGGTGAAGAAAGAAAATGAAGCCCTGGGTTATGTATTCCAGGATGATCTTCAGTCGTATGTTTTACGTCAGACTTCCCGGAACAAAAAAGGCCAGGTGGTTTCTTTTCAATCGGTACAGAAAACAAATGCCCTTCTTAAGGAAAAAGGCTTCTCCATCGAAGATCTTTACAACCGTCAGCCCGAAGAACTGGCTTTGTTATTAGGTGTGGATGCCGTATTGATGACCAGCCTTGAGAAAAACCGGAATTTCAGTGATGGCGCAGCTTATGGTATTGCGGCGGGCAGAAGGGTAATAGGTGCGATTACCAGGGCGCCGACCGGCATTCCGTCTATGCATGCCTCCGACATCAGCTTGAACAGTTCTCTCTACGATGCTAAAGACAGCCGGCTGTTGTGGAAGACCTATCGATCCGGCGGCGCGGAATTGCCTGCCAACGTGGATGGACAGATAGAATATTACTGCAACTGGATTGCCCGGAAACTTCCTTATCGAAGCTGAGGCCAGGTAGGCTGAACCCGTGTTCAGCCTTTTTTCTGCGCGAAATGGTGCATGAAATCCACCAGCGCCTGTACGCTTTCAAGAGGCAATGCATTGTACATGGAAATACGGAAGCCACCCGCTGTGCGGTGTCCTTTTATCCCGATCATGCCCTCGGCATCTGCGGCCTTCCCGAATGCCGCTTCAAGTGCCGGATCCGTTACGGTGAAACACGCATTCATTTTGCTCCTGTCTCCAGCGGCTACCGTGCCTTTAAACAGGGGCAGTTTATCAAGTGACGAGTAAAAGAGACTGGCCTTGGCATTGTTTCGCTTTTCCACCTCCTGCACACCGCCAATATTTTTAAGCCAGCGTAGGGTAAGCATGCAAACGTAGATAGAGAATACAGGCGGTGTATTCAACAAGGAGCCTGCTTCGATATGATTGCGGTAATCGAGCATGGTGGGTAGCGCCCGGCTTACCTTACCCAGTATATCTTTCCGGAGCACCACGATATTCACCCCGGCAGCCCCGATATTTTTCTGTGCGCCGGCATAGATCAATGCATATTTATTGAAATCAACTTCCCGGCTTAATATGTCACTGCTCATATCAGCAACGAGTGGAACTCCTTTGTTATAGAACAGCGACAGGTTCTGCCATTGTGTTCCGTACACGGTATTGTTGCTGGTGAGGTGCAGGTAGGTTGCTTCCGGTGAAACGGAAAATTCTTTCGGCAAAAAGTTATATGCGGCGTCTTTTGAACTGCAGACCACTTCAACTTTTCCATACAGCCTCGCTTCTTTTGCCGCCTTGGCAGCCCAGATACCGGTGTCGGTGTAGGCGGCGGTGGCTTTTTCATCCAGCAGGTTCATGGGCACCTGGAAGAATTGCGTGGATGCACCGCCATGCAGGAATAATACTTCATGTTCATCATCCAGCTGCATCAGTTCTTTCATCAGGGCAATAGATTCATCCATTACCGCCTGGAATATTTTAGTACGGTGACCAATTTCAAGTATCGATAATCCCGTACCGTTAAAATCAAGGAGGGCGCGGCTGGCCTCCTCAAATACTTCGCGGGGAAGTATGGAGGGACCTGCATTAAAGTTGTGCGGGAAAACAGTAGCTGTTCCGTTTCCGGCAGCGCGGGTTTGCAAAGTGTTCATTAGGGCAAAACTAAAGATTTCTTTAACCGCAAAGGCGCAAAGGTTTTCAATTTACTAATGTTCGCGTCCTTTAATGCGGCCCTCTTTCCAGGAAGTGTTCAGGATTTCAAATTCTTTTTCGTCCTCTTTTGAAAGCGTTACGTTTGAAAGAAGGGCCAGGTCGGGCTGCCCTCCATTGATCCAGGCGGTATACCAGAAAGAGGCCACTGCATAAACCGATTGCCGCATTCTCCGCTCGATCATTCCGGCAAGTTGTGCATCGTAACGTACGGTAAAACCGGAAGAGTATTGACGGATCACTTTCCCGGATCGTTCTTCAAAGGCAAATTTTTGGTCGGCGGGAAATTTACCGGTCAGGTCTTTTTCCATTTGCAGCACAGAATCCACTGCGGCGGCACTTTCCAAGATACGCGACCAAATAAAGGAAGGCGCATGGGTAATGTATCCGGCTTTGCCGATCAGGAAATCCCAGTGCTGTTCGGCCAATAATTCCGGTACGCGGCTTTCCCAGAAACCATGAATGCCCCGCTGACCTGTTTGTTGGCCATCGTGGTTGCTGCTGGTGTGCAGCGGCACATGGGCATCTGCGAGGTAATGGCCGATCTCCGCGGACAGTTTCAATATGGCTGCGGTATTTTTTTCTGAGAACGCATTGGTCAGGCGGGCCTGCATCACCAGCAGCCACCAGGGAAGCACACCATGTTTTTCCAGCGTATCGGCACTGTATTTTTCGGTTGCTTCCTTCCAGGAACGCGGAAGGGAATCAAAAGGATAGGTTCCAAAATAATCGAGGTCTATATAATGACGCGGGCCTTCTTCGGCCACGGCATAGCGGCGTTTATCCGGATCAACGGCATGTTCCGCGAGGAAGTCGATATGCTTTTTATAAAAAACCATCATTTGCGGGGGCAGCAGGAATACCGCGCAGTAATTTATTTTACGGTGCCCGTAAAAACCCCAGCTGAATGCCGGTGCCTGCTGGAAGAGCAACACCAGGAAAAGAAAAAATTTTATCTGCCTCATAAGGTAAAGTTGAAGGCTCCTCGGGCAACCTCCTTGTGTTTTTCCTCAGGCTTTTCTGCTTTTTAGATCTGCCACGTCTGACAGGCCTGGCACATTCTATTCAGAATAGATAATCATCACGCCCTTATGATACTTTTCGTTTATAATTTGGTGAAAGGGCCAATTTTAAATGAGGGGACGACATTCCATATCTGTCAGATATGGAATGTCTCCTTCAACCGTGTTGCTTATTTTAAATTCGCAGCTTTTTCCTGCACCAACTTTTATTAAAATTATCACCAGCCGCGCCCTTAGGTGCTGCCTTTTTCCCCGCGCACTTCTGAAGATCCGATCTTATGGTGCTCCACGTCAGCAACCCCGCCGCTTAACGCAAATTTCATGGCATCAGTGGCATTGATGTTGGTGATGGGACGCACCCGGAGCCGGGGAATAAGGTAAACGTTGCCGGCGATGGAGTAAGAGGCGGGAATATAAACGGCTACATAACCGGTAAAACCGAAATCCCCGGCTTCTTCCTGCGTAATAAACCCCACGCGCCAAACATCATTGTCGTCGATATTGGCCAGCACGGGGCGATTGAATTTTTTCTTCTCCCCGGCAAAGGCTTCAAAAAAATCTTTGACGGTTGAATAAATAAAGCGGATGCCGGGTGCTTTTTCCAGCCAGCGGTCAAACAGGCTGAATAACTTAAGCTGGATGAGAAAGGAACTGAGATAGCCTACGAGGCAAATGGCCGCGATAATGATAATAAAGCCAAGACCGTAGTTCTGCACATAGATCTTTCCCTCCTCGTCCCGTGAAGTAAAAATGGGGATCAGTCCGTCAATGGCCGATACGATCTTGTAAACCGCATACACTGTAATAGCCAGCGGGGCAATCACCAGCAGCCCCTGGAGAAAATACTGGAACAGTTTCCGGAATTTAAAACCCTGCGTATCGTTGGAAAGTGCTGGCTCGCTCATGTGGCAAAGGTAGCCCTACGGTTCATCACCTGAAAAAGCCGGCCATCATAAATATTGGCGCGGAAACTTTGGTTACAGAAAAAGTTTCCATAGTTTTGCGGCGCATTATGGAGGTTAAAGAGAGAATACTGGTTAAAGCAAGTGAATTATTTCTTCGGTATGGAATCCGCTCCGTATCTATGGACGATATAGCCGCCCAGCTGGGAATGTCGAAAAAGACGCTGTACCAATACTACGTGGATAAAGATGAACTGGTAACGGGGGTTTTCGGCGGTATCATGGAACAGAATAAACAACACTGTACCATCGATCACCAGCATGCGGAAAATGCCCTGCACGAAGTATTCCTTTCCTTTGACCGGGTAGTGGACCTGTTCGCCAATATGAACCCCTCCATCCTTTTCGATATGGAGAAATACCACCCGGCTGCCTTCCGGAAGTTCAAAGATTTCCAGGCAGGGTTCATTTACGATTTAATAAAGGCCAACCTCGAACGGGGCCTGGAAGAAGGCCTGTACCGCGAAGACATCGATATTGACATCCTTACCCGGTACCGCATCTACAGCATCATGCTGTCCTTTAATTCAGAGGTGTTTCCATCCAACCGTACAAAGATCGTGGCAATCGAACAGCAATTACTGGAAGTATTTCTTTATGGTGTGGCTACCGCTAAAGGACAGAAGCTGATCCAGAAATATAAAAATCAACGAATCAAAAAATAAGCTGATGAACAAACTACTGACCGGGATTTTAGTACTGTTGTTGGCGCAACCGGGAAGCGCACAGCAGCGCTATGAACTCACTGTTAAAGAAGCGGTGGACCTGGCCTTTAAAAATGTGGTTGAACTGAAAAATGCCCAACTGGATTATCGCATACAGGAAGCATCCAACAAAGAAATCACCGGGAGGGCCCTTCCGCAGGTCAGCGGTTCCGCCGGAATGCAGTATTACCTGAAACTCCCCCAGGTATTATTTCCTCAATCAGATGAAGGCGTATACAGTGTGTTGCGCCGTGAAAGCCTGATCCCCGCCACCACACAGGCACCGCCGCCCACGCTCGTACCTTTTTCCTTTCAGCAGCCCTGGAACCTGAATGTGGGAGCTACGGTGCAGCAATTGCTTTTTCAGCCCGATGTATTTGTTGGACTGCAGGCACGCCAGGCTGCCTTGAACCTTTCGCAATCGGTGATCGAAGCCACAAAGGAACGGATCAAGGATTCGGCATACAAACGTTATTACGCCATTCTCATTACCGAAAAGCAACTTGGTTTCCTGAATGAAAGCATGGTGCGACTGGATAAATTATACCGCGATGATTCCATCATGTTCGTCAATGGTTTTGCCGAGCGGCTCGACCTGGACCGGGTTCGGGTACAGATCAATAACCTGCGCACCACAAGGAACCAGGTAGAAAGCGCCGTGAATCTTTCGTATGCCGGATTGAAATTCGCACTGGGATTATCACAGAAAGACACTGTTGTACTGAAAGAAGAACTGACCACGCAATCTATAAAAGATGACCTGCTCGATGAAAGTTTTGATTACACAAACCGGGCGGAGATCCGTACCCTTGAATACGCCCGGCAATTGCGTGAACTGGATGTGAAGCGCAACAAGCTGGGTGTGCTGCCCACGGTGGCGCTGGCAGGTAGTTATTCCATCGTTGGACAGGGACAGAAATTCTTCACCGATGAAAACACACGCTGGTTCAAAACATCATTTATAGGACTGAATGTTGCCGTTCCGATTTTTGATGGCTTTCAGCGAAAGTACCGTACGCAACAGGCACAGTTCCAGGTTGAAAAAGCCGGCAACACCATTTCGCTGGTAAAACAGGGCATCGATTTCGAACAGGTGGCTACAAAGGAAAGCCTGAAAACTGCACTGGCAAACCTGGATATACAGGAACGCAATCAGGAACTGGCGTTAAAAGTATACAACACCACCAAGCTGAAATTTGAACAGGGTCTGGGAAGTTCCTTCGAAGTGTTGCAGGCGGAAAATGATTACCAGCTGGCACAATCAAATTATTTCCAGGCATTGTACAATGCTACCGTTGCCCGGATCAGTTATCAGTATTCCTTAGGTAAACTACAATAAACCAAACGCATTAAAACAGGACTCATGCAAAAAAACATTTACTGGCTGCTGATGGTCGCATTGGCCGTAGCCTCCTGCGGCGAAGGAAAAAAAGACCGCGAAGGCGAGCTGAATGATAAAAAGGGCAGGCTCGAAAAATTAAAATTGGAACAGCAGGCAATCAATAGTGAGATCGCCAGCCTGCAGAAAGAAATTGCTCGCCTGGATACAGGTGCAAAAGGTCCGGGCAATCCAAAGCTGGTGGCCTTAACACCGATCGCTTCCGAAGCCTTTACGCATTATGTAGACCTGCAGGGTAAGATTGACGCCACCAATATTTCCTATGTGGCGCCCCCCAATGGAATGGGTGGTGTGGTTACCGCACTCTATGTGCGCCAGGGTGATGCCGTGCGCCGGGGACAAACACTGGCGAAACTCGATGACCAGTTGATCCGCCAGCAGATCGAACCGTTGCGGGTTCAGTTGTCTGCGGCAGAAGATACGTACCGCCGTACAAAAAATCTCTGGGACCAGGGTATCGGCACCTACCAGCAGGTACTGACGGCACAAACGCAAACCGAAAGCCTGCGCAAGCAGATCGGCATCCTGCAAAAGCAGGCGTCTTTGATGACCGTAGGGGCGCCTACTTCCGGTGTAATTGATATACTGAACCTGCGGGTGGGTGAGATGCTGAGTCCCCAGCAAAATCCGGCAGCACCACAGATCCGCATCGTGAATACATCTTCGTTGAAAGTAATTGCTGATGTTCCGGAAAACTATCTCGGACGGATTGGAGTAGGCAGCAACCTGCTGGTAACACTGCCTAACGTGGGACAAAAAATAAATGCAAAAGTAACCGTTGCGGGAAAGATCATCGATCCTGCCAAACGTACTTTCTATATTGAAGCGCCGATTCCTGCGGGGGCGAATTTCAAGCCCAACCAGATCGCCAGTGTGCAGGTGCAGGATTACAGCGCTCCTTCTGCCATTGCCATCCCGGTTAATACGCTGCAGAATGATGAAAAAGGAAAGTTTGTGATGATCGCCGTTACCGAAAACGGAAAGCTTATTGCCCGCAAGCGGTATGTAGTGGTGGGCGAACTGTATGGCGAGAAGCTTGAAGTACGCAGCGGTTTGCAGGGGGGAGAAAAATTAATTACAGGAGGCTTTCAAAATTTGTATGAAGGACAGCTGATTACGATTTGAGTGAAACGTGAAAGGTGAAATGTGAAATGGGTCGTTTTATAAAATCAATTCCTGCAATAGGAAAGCCAGTTTCACCTTCGTTTCACGTCTCACCTTTCACGTTTCACATTTCACTTCCTGTAAAAAGGAACGACCCATCTCTACCACCAAAAATATATCATGAGCGCATTAGAAAATTTCACCGGTAAGTTCAAGCAGTTCGGCCCAACTACCTGGAGTATCAAAAACAGGACGGCCATTTACCTGTTGATGGTTATTGTAACATTGATGGGAGTATTCAAATTTGTTACCCTGCCCAAAGAACAATTTCCAGATATTGTTATTCCGAATATTTATATACAAACTATTTATGCGGGTAATACCCCCCGTGATATTGAGAACCTGGTAACCCAGCCAATTGAAAAACAGATCAAGGGTATAACCGGGGTGAAAGTGAACAAGGTGACCAGTACGTCGCAGCAGGATTTTTCCACCATCCTCGTTGAATTCGATACCGATGTGGATACGGATGAGGCCCTGCAGAAAGTAAAGGACGCTGTGGATAAGGCAAAGACCGATCTGCCCAACGACCTTACCCAGGAACCTATTGTACTGGAAGTAAGTCTTTCCGAGCAGCCGATCATGTATGTGAACCTGAGTGGTGATTATGATCCGGTGCGCCTGAAAACCTATGCCGATGAAATGCAGGACCGCCTCGAAGAACTTCCGCAGGTAAACCGCGTGGATGTGGTAGGCGCTCCCGAGCGTGAGTTCCAGATCAACGTGGACAACACGCGCATGCAGGCTTCAGGGGTTACTTTCGATGATATTGCCAATGCCGTTGCCCGCGAGAATCTTGACATTTCGGGTGGCCAGCTGGAAGTAGGCAATATGCGCCGGAACCTTCAGTTGAAAGGACAATTTAAAACCGCTTTTGATATTGAGCGCATCGTATTGCACAATACGGCAGGGGCCTCTATTTATCTGCGCGACATCGCCGAGATCAGGGATACCGTTAAGCAGCGCGAGAGCTATGCGCGCCTGAATGGTAAGAATGTAATTACCCTGAACGTAGTGAAGCGTGCGGGTGAAAACCTGATCAACACGGCAGCCGGTGTGGACAGGATCGTGGAAGACTTGAAGGCAACCTCCTTTCCGCCCAACCTCGAAGTGGTGATTACCGGTGATCAGAGCATCAATGCCCAAAACTCGTTCAATGAACTGGTGAATACCATTGTACTTGGATTTATTTTCGTCCTCATCATCCTGATGTTTTTCATGGGTGTGGTGAATGCATTTTTCGTAGCGCTCAGTGTTCCTCTAAGTATTTTCGTGGCCTTCATGTTCATCCCCGGGGCTGAACTGATCGCCGGTTCCACCGTAACCTTAAACTTCATTGTCCTGTTTGCACTTCTGTTCGGGTTGGGAATTATCGTGGATGATGCCATCGTTGTAATTGAAAATACCCACAGGATCTTTACCGAAGCACGGGGACGCCTTACTGCGGAAAAGTCGGCGATGATGGCCGCGGGTGAAGTTTTTATACCGGTACTGGCCGGTACCATTACTACGCTGGCCCCCTTCCTTCCGCTTCTTTTCTGGCCGGGTATTATCGGTAAGTTCATGATCTATCTCCCCACCATGCTGATCTTTACCCTTGCGGCATCACTGGTGGTGGCCTTTATCATGAACCCTGTATTTGCTGTGGACTTCATGAATCATGAAGAAGGAATTAAAGAACCCAAGTCGGCTATCTTCCGTAAGAAATCATTCTGGGCCGGAATCATCATCGGTGTTCTGCTCGACCTTATGGGTGCTACTTTCTGGGGCAACCTGTTGCTGTTCATCATGCTGATGCTCCTGTTTAACCGGTATGTGTTAACGGATGTGATTCATTCCTTTCAAAACCGGATGCTGCCCGCGATCATGCGACGTTATGAAAGGCTACTTCGCTGGGCACTGAAAGGTTGGAGGCCGGTTTATTTGCTGCTGGCAACCTTTGCAATATTTGTTTTCAGCATTGTTGCTTTCTCAATTGCCACCAGCACGCAATGGGTAAAAGTGGTGTTCTTCCCTAAGGCGGATCCGAATTTTATCTATACGTATATCAAGCTGCCGGTAGGTACCGATGTGGAGTATACCGATTCGGTTACCCGTGTACTGGAGTCCCGTGTTTACCGGGTGCTGAACATGGAAAACGGAAAGAAAAATCCACTTGTGGAAAGCGTGATCTCCAATGTTGCCGTTGGCGCGGCCGATCCTACCGGTGGTGACCGCAGCACACGGTCGGAACTGGGAAGGATCCAGGTTTCTTTTGTTGAATTTGAGAAACGCCACGGAACTTCCACAGCTCCTTACCTTGATTCCATACGTGCTGCTATCCGCGGAATTCCCGGTGCCGAGATTTCAGTAGACCAGGAAAGGGGTGGTCCCCCAACTGATCCGCCGATCAATATTGAAGTGGCCAGTGAAGACATCGATGCGCTGGTGAAAACAGGAGTAAGCCTGAAAAACTATCTCGATTCCATTAATGTTCCCGGAGTGGAAGAACTGAAACTGGATGTGGACATTTCCAACCCCGAACTAACGCTGATCGTTAACCGTGAACGGGCCCTGATTGAAGGGGTCAGCAGTGCGCAGATCGGGATGCAGATAAGAACCGCTTTATTCGGCCGTGAAATTTCCAAGATCAAGAACGGTGAAGATGAATACAAGATCCAGTTGCGCAACCAGGAACTGCAACGCAAAAACCTGGTAGACCTGCTGAATATGAATATTACCTTCCGCGATTTTGCAACGGGTGTGGTCAAGCGCATTCCCATCAGTTCCCTTGTTAGTTTTGATTTTACCAGTACACAGGGCAGTGTAAAGCGGAAAAATTTCAAGCGGGTTATATCCCTTCGTTCGAATGTGCTGGAATCAAAAGGATTTACAGCGCAGTCGGTGAATACGGACCTAACCGGTCACCTGGCCAACTTCCGCAACAAACCCGATAACGTTTCCGTAGCACAAACAGGTGAAGGCGCGCAGATGGCGGAAACGGTTAGTTTCCTTGGGCAGGCGTTGGTATGGGCCCTGGCGATTATCTTAATTACACTCGTACTGCAGTTTAACTCCATCAGTAAACCGGTGATCATTCTCACGGAGATTTTATTTTCAGTGATTGGTGTGTTGCTCGGGTTTGCCATAACCGGTATGAGCGTATCGGGTGTATTTACCGGGTTAGGCATAGTAGGGCTGGCCGGAATTGTGGTGAAGAACGGGATCCTGGTGATTGAGTTTGCAGAAGAGTTGCGGCAGCGTGGTATCCGTACAAGAGAAGCGGTAATACAAGCCGGTAAAACAAGGATCATCCCGGTATTGCTCACCGCGCTTGCAGCAATATTTGGATTGGTGCCACTCGCGATCGGGTTTAATATAGATTTCGTGGGCATGTTTGCGGAACTGGACCCGAACATTTTCTTTGGTGGTGACAGTGCGCGCTTCTGGGCACCACTGGCCTGGACGCTGATCTTCGGGCTCATCTTCGCCTTTTTTATGACACTGTTTATCCTGCCCGGCATGTACCTCATCGCCGAGCGGTTACGCCGGCCCATGCGCAGGCATTATGGTGGTAAATGGATTTCTTTCCTGGGCATTCCGCCTATGACCCTGCTGTTCATTCCGCTGATGGTGGTCAGCATGTTATTACACCGCCGCGAAGTGGCACGCCGGAAAAGAAAGCTGCGCGATCAGCCGGTCAATAAAGCTTTTATTGGTAGTTGGTTCTAGAGAGGTTAACCGCAAAGGAGACAGTCAATATCTGACAGATATGGACTGTCTTATCCTCAACGCATACCGTGCTCTGTATGATGATGAGGACCCTGCATGGTTTGCCCGGGCTCACCCATTTCGCCTTTCTTGTTTTTTTTAGCGGCAAAAACAAAAAACAGGATCAGTGCCGCAAAGAATATAAAAAATATGATCGGTAACATAGTGAATGATTTACTATTGTAAAATCAAAACCATGCCATCTACTGCTCTGCAACAGGTATAAAAAATAATCAGGCCGTTTTTCCTTTACGGTCCCAATGGTCTTTAATGATCCTTCCTTCCCGGTCACGAACCAGGACACGCGAATACCGTTCGCCTTTTATTACCCCATCGTCTTTCAGGCGTCCAATAAACATACGGACCGCATTGCCTTCCTCATCTGTTTGAAGGGCTACATCGTGCGTGCGATAGCGCAGGCTTACCCAGCTCTGCGGGTCAAACTTTTTGTTGATCTTTTTTAATAGGTCTGCTGCAAGGGACATAAAAAAGTTACAGCAGATTTGAAGCCAAAGGCAACCGCAATGCCGCAGAGGGCACACCATCTCCTGGCGAAGCTCTGCGTCTTTGCGGTTGCTGTATTTAACAAAAAAGGTCCCGCCATGGCGGGACCTTTGATAAAAAATATATACACTTAAAAAACTTTCTTGTCCACCCGCTTGCCATCGGCATCGAGTTCAACAATTTCATATCCCAGCTTTTTCACGTTGTCCATGATCTTTTGCTTGTCACCAACCAACAGAACGTTCAGCTTTTCAGGATTGATATACTGCTGTCCCACTTTCTGAAGTTCTTCGGCCGTGATCTTTTGCAGGATCTTTGTCTGCTGATCAATGTAATTAGCCGGCAGGTTGTAATCCAGGATGCGTGAAATGAACAGAGCTTTTTGCGGGCCTGTTTCATACCGGAGTGCATCACGCTGGCCAATGGCACTTTTCATAAACGCTACTTCTTCTTTGCTTGGTCCGTTGGCGAGATAGGTTCTGATTTCCTTCATAACTTCTACCAGCGCACTGTCGGTTGCATCGGCACGGATACCGGAAGAAAATTCGAATGTGCCTGAATACTCATCACCACTGAAACCTGAACGGGCACCATAGGTCCAGCCCTTGTCTTCCCGCAGGTTCAGGTTTAAACGGCTGTTGAAATCGCCACCCAGGGCAAAGTTGGTGAGGGAAGATTTATAATAATCACCGGTTGCATCATATTTAAGACCGGTTGCATATCCAACGCGGAACTCAGATTGTGCAGCTTTCGGAACATCTACCAAAAACACCTTGGTCTTGTCAACAGAAGGGGTAGGGTTGATCTTTGGAAGCACGATCTTCTTTTTGGGAAGCTTGTTCAGGAAGGCCAGTTTCGGCAATACTTCTGCCTGTTTGATATCGCCTACAATAACCACCTTGGCATCCACTGAAGTCATGTAGTTATTGTAATAAGCTTTGATATCATCGAGCGTAATATTCTTTACGGTTTCTTCGGTACCATCCTGTGGAATTCCGAGAATATGATTGTCGCCGTAATTCAGGCGGGCGAATACCGCGTCAGCGACGTATCCTGGCTGCGCTTTCAGGTTTTTGAATGACTGCAAAGCCTGTGTCTTCAGCCGGTTAAAGGACGCTTCGGGAAATTTTGGCTGGAACATGCGCTCCTGCAGGAGGGTAAGCGTTTTATCCAGGTTTTTCTTCAGCGATTGCACGGAGAAGGTGATGTCATCCGTACCGCTGAACACATTGATGGAAGAACCAAGCTTCTGCAGTTCAATGGACATTTGTTCCGCCGTATAATTTTTGGTGTCTTCAAGTAACATATCCGTAAGGAAGGAGGCCAGTCCTGCTTTGGAAAGGTCATTGGCATTGGCAAGGTGACCACCCGGGATTGTAATGTTCAACGTAACCGTCGGGATCTCCGTATTTTCTGTTCCGATGACTTTGGCACCGTTCGGCAGGTCTTTTCTCCAGAATTTAGGAACCTTCACCATTGGATTGGGCCCGTTACCCGGCATCATTTTACGGTTGAATGATTCTTTACCCTTCACATACTTCAGGCCTTCATAACCGTAATTGGGTGCTGTGTAACCGGCAGAATCAATTTTAAAATTATCAGCAGCAGCAATCACCGACTCCTGTCCTTTAGGAGCTACACTCAGTACAACGGCACCTTTTCCTTTGATGTAGGTGTTGTACACGCGCATCACATCTTCTTTTGTCAGCGATTGATACATCTTCAGCAGGTCGGCGATCTTATTGGCATTCCCGGTGAAGGTCTGGAAAGCGGCCAGCTGCGATACTTTTCCCTGTACGCTTTGCAGGCCATTGATGGTCTGCGCTTCGCGGGCACCTTTGAACTTGTCGATATCTTCCTGCGTTACACCACGGGCTTCAAAGGAATCGAGGGAAGCGCGCAGGAGTGTTTCCATATCACCCAGGGTTTTGCCCTGCATCGGAACCAGCTGGAAAATAAATTCGCCGGCCAGTTCATCCATGCGGCTGAAACCGCTGGCTTGCAAAGCCAATTGCTTCTTTACCATTTGCTGGTACAGGATCGAATTGCGGCCCTGCCCGAGAACCTGGGCGAGGCATTGAAGAGCAGCCATATCCCTGTGATAATTGGGAACGGTCGGGTATACAACCGCCAGGAGCGGCAGGCGTGCATAATTATCGGTAAAGGAGGTATAACGGTTCGCGTTAAGCTTTACTTCCGGAACTTTTACCGGGGTTACTTCCGGTCCGCGGGGAATGGCTCCGAAATATTTTTCCACCATCTTCACCACTTCGGCAGGCTTTACATCGCCACCGATCGTCAGGACAGCATTGTTCGGGCCATACCAGCGAAGAAAAAAGTTCTTCAGATCAGCCACATCCACACGGTTCAGGTCTTCAACGTACCCGATTACTTCCCAGGAGTAAGGGTGTCCGTACGGGTAGAGGTTTTTGCTGTAGGTTTCAGAAACCAGTCCGTAAGGAACATTATCCAGGCGTTGTCCTCTTTCATTTTTAACCGTTGAGCGCTGGATCTCGAATTTCTTTTGCGTAACCGCATCCAAAAAGAATCCCATACGGTCGCTTTCCAGCCACAGCATTTTTTCGAGCTGGTTGGCCGGAACGGTTTCATAATAATTGGTGCGGTCGCGGCTGGTGCTTCCGTTCAGCGTACCACCGGCTTCCGTTACAATTTTGAAATGCTGTTCATCGGCTACGTTGTCGCTTCCCTGGAACAGCATGTGTTCAAAGAAGTGGGCGAATCCAGACTTGCCGATTTCTTCCCGCGCCGAACCCACGTGGTAGGTAACATCAATATGTACGACCGGGTCGCTATGGTCCTCATGAACAATGAGCGTAAGCCCGTTGGGCAATACATACTTTTCGTAAGGGATCACGATCTCATTACCTTTCTTGGTGACTTTTTCAACCAGCTTTGCCTGGCTGAAAGCAGCCGTAAACGCCAGCGTAAAGGCCGCCAGAAGGAGGATTCTCTGTTTCATATATCTTTTTAATTTTTGAGGAGGTGGACAATTTAGGGGAAAATGGTCCGGCATGACTTACCATTTATCAAATTCTTACGGATAGATGTGTTTTAAGAGGAGATCGATGTATTACCTTAGAAAAAAATTACAAAGCCATGAACGATTATGGTCGCCAGACGCACGAAATAGACTACAAGATCCTGGGTGAAGAAATGCAATGCGTAGAGATCGAGCTTGATCCGGCCGAGACAGCACTGGCCGAAAGCGGTGCCTTTATGATGATGGACGATGGCATCCAGATGGCTACCATTTTTGGGGACGGATCAGGCCAGCAGAAAGGATTTTTAGGAAAGTTGATGGCTGCAGGAAAGAGAGTGCTTACCGGTGAAAGCCTGTTTATGACCACGTACACCAACGTGGGACAGGGAAAGAAAAAAGTTTATTTCGCTTCTCCATACCCCGGTAAAGTTATCCCGCTGGACCTCATGCGGCTCGGGGGAAAAATGATCTGCCAGAAAGATGCCTTCCTCTGTGCGGCTAAAGGTGTATCGGTTGGAATTGAATTCCAGCGCAAGCTTGGTAGCGGGCTTTTCGGTGGCGAAGGGTTCATCATGCAAAAGCTGGAAGGCGATGGACTGGCTTTTGTTCATGCCGGCGGGCACATTGTAGAAAAAGACCTTCAGCCCGGCGAATTATTAAAAGTAGACACGGGATGCCTGGTGGCTTTTACCCCCAGCGTTGATTATGATATCCAGTTTGTAGGCGGTATCAAGAATTCCATTTTCGGAGGCGAAGGTTTATTTTTTGCAACCCTGCGCGGCCCCGGCCGTGTATGGATTCAAACACTGCCTGTCAGCCGGTTGGCCGGTCGTATTCTCCAATATGCAACCTATAACCGTAAAGAAGAAGGCAGTATCCTTGGTGGATTGGGAAATCTGCTCGACGGAGATGGAAGATAATAGGAATATCGAACAAGGAACAGGGAACAAGGAATGTTGAAGTGGAAGTAGGAGGTAAGAAGTAGGATACTGATATTTTCAGCCTTGGGCTTGTTTTGCAAAAGGTTCTTTTGGGAAATTCTCAATGTTCAATTTTCAATGCTCAATGTGTCAATTGGAAACCGTAAAGTGCTCCGCTTTTTTCTTTAAGGTTATAACTGCTGACTTTTCTTTCAGTCATTCAGAGCGGTAGCGAAGAATCTGGGGTCTGAATCCAAGGAAAGTTATTGGGGTAAACAGGTATCTGAGTTTAGTCACAAATCTATTTCAGTCCTAATCCACTCCGTGCTTTTTCGTGGAATCCGTGATTAGCTTTGCGTCTTTGCGGTTGCATTTCCTCAATGCATAACAACTACTTTCTCTGCCCCCCACTTATTATCCCCTGTTACATATTTAACGAGGTACGTTCCGGATGGATAACTATTCAGCGAAGCTTTAAAAATGGTATTCTTTGCATTGGCTGGCAGGTTCACCAGGATCTTGCCGGTAAAATCAGTAACAAAAACCTGCTTTAATTCCTTTTTTGATTCAAGCGTGAGCGGACCACGGGTTGGGTTCGGAAATATGCTGACGCCTTCCACATTCGCCGGAATATTTTTGGTTTCGGCAACCAGGTTATTGTTGCAACCGGGAGTAAAGATCATCTGCCCGATAATGCGCTGCAGTAAAGCATTGAACAATTCAACCGAAAAAGCATCGGTTGATGGCGCCATATGTGGAAGGCCAACGCCGCTGTTGTCGGTAAGAAAAACATAGGTACCGTTTGTGGCAAGTGCCATGCTGCGCATTAAAAACTCGGTTGACTTATCGGCACCGCTGCAAACTACGGGAATGATGCGGATGCCTTTTGCTGCGGCCTTCAGCGTTAGATTGTAAATCTCAGTCTTGTCTTCATCGTGCGGCGGCGCATCCAGGATCAGGAACAGCATGCGCGTGCGTGCCGATGTTCTCCATTGCAGGCTGTCGAGTGCCGTACTCAATGCCGAGTGTACGGCTTCAGGTTTATCACCGCCGCCGCCTGCTGCCTGCAGCTTGATAAAATTCAACACTTTTAAAAGGTCTGCCTGGAAGTCAATTTTGCGGACCAGGTATTCATCGGTACGGTCGCGGTAAAAAACTGAGGAAACCTTAAGGTCAAGTTCACTATGTGTATCAAAGGTTTTGCGGATCACATCTTCGAGTTCCATTTTAAGGAATTCAATTTCATCACCCATGCTGCCGGTAGCATCCACCACAAAAGATATATCGACTTCTTTGGAAACATTGCAGTTCTTATTCAACGTGATCCTGTTGATACCGTTTGAAAATTCTGCCGGTGTATTGATGTTGTTACCCTTGGTGCTGGCAATGACGTAGCGCCCTGGCTCCTGTGCTCCTTTGAATTCCGCCCACAATTCGGCTTTCCCGGTGTTATCGGTAATGCTTCTCCATACCGTGTCTTTTGTTACCGCATCCAGCAGGTACACGGGTTCATTGATCAACAACCGGTGATCACTGGTTTGCAGCTGTACGCAGAACCTTTTCTTTGCAAACATCTTCCAGTGCTCACTGGATGCTTTCACTTCCGTTTCCGTCAGGTCTTCCCACATTTTCCATTTGTTGAAATCATTGATTTCCCCTGCTGTAAGAAGCTGGCTGCGGAACTTTACTTCACCGGGCAGCGTACTGTCGGCCAAGGCCAGCTTTTTTGTATGGACCGGTAAGGAACTGCTGCTTATACCCGATACGGTACCCCTGATCTTCATGTCCATGTAATCACGGCTTCCTACAGCGTGATCCATTACCGCTGCGCTTTCTACCCTGGATGATCGCATGCGGGCTACTGAAGCTGCGGTCAGTTCAGTGCGTTTGGCCAGGAGTACCACTTCAAAAGAAGGATCCTTTATATTTTTTTCCGTAATAACAATTGTATAGGGCTCAAAGCCAGGTGCGGAAAAAACCAGTGTATCCGGAAGCCGTTTCGCTATGATCGTGAAACTACCGTTGGACTTTGTAACCACGGAATTGGATTTATTCAGGAAGGCTACGGTCACCCCTTTGGCCCCTGTGCCGTTTTCAGCCAGTACACGGCCAATAAGCAACTGCGCTTTGGATGACACGGTTACGGTCACCAGGCAAAGAAGGAATGCAGCTTTCAGCAGGTGTCTCATAATACAGGTTTTGAGGATAGATGCCCTCTTTCATCCGATTGCATAAAGCTTGCAAAAAAAGCCCGCTTTTCATAACGGTATCCGCTGACGGAACGGAAAAAGGCCCCGCAGACGCAGGGCCGGTATTTTATTGCGTCGCTTTGATCTTCAAAGAGTCAGGGATCGTTGTTTTGGATGCGCCCGGGTAGGTGGTGACAACAGAAAGTTCGTATTCATCTTTTTGCTTAAGCAGCTGCAGGAATTGCCGGAGCTGGAAGGAGTCGCTGCTCTTTACATACACCTGGTCGTGCGCCAGCAATACCAGGTGATCTTTTTGCTTGGTGCGGTTATGATAAAATGCGCTGTCGATCTGCTGCACCATTTTATCAGCCGTAGTAACCACGCTCATGGACTTTGGATCGTAATGCCATTCCAGGTCCCAGCCCATGACCACAAAGCCTGCGTTTTTCAAGGAATCTGCGGCAGCTGTTGTGGATTTGAGGTCGGTAAAGTTCAGGCTGTCCACACGCCAGACGTTTCGTCCGGGTGTGCGTACAATCGGGTTGTCCAGTCCTAAAGAATCCTGTGTGCGCTGGAAATCTTTTACCACCGAATCAGGTTTTGCGTAAAAAGAATGGTACCGGTTATTGGCATGCGTGTAACTGTGATTGCAGATGTCAATGTGTTCTGCCATCTTCAGGCTGTCCCATGTTTGTAATTGTGCACTGCTGGCAAAAACATGTTCACCAACAATGAAAAAGGTAACGGGAACGCCTTCGTCTTTAATGATGTGTAATACATTGGCTGTTCCCTTGTTGGGACCATCATCGAAAGTGAGGTAGAGCTTTTTCTTTTTTGTTTTTTTCTTTACCGGCGCGGGTGGAGGCGCTTTGGCCAGCATTGTGTTGCTGTCGTAATGATTGAATGTGTGGGAAATGGTTTTCTGTGGCTTGTTACAGGAGGGCAATAGAAGGAAGGACGCAAAGATGTACTTTACGATGGAGGCGGCAGTATCACCGTCTCCGTCAGATGAAGATTCCATGATGTTAATTGATTTGTATGAATCTACTATTACGGGAAAGCCGTTTCCAAAACTGTTTGGTTAAAGAAAGTGTAAAGTCAACGGTCGACGGTCCACGGTCGACAGTCCACAGTATGCAGTTGGCAGTTGGCAGTTTGCAGTAATGAACCGCAAAGTGAAATGCAAAGCACTTTACGAATGCAGCTTGCAGCTTGCAGCTTGCAGCTTGTAGCTTGCAGCTCCTCAATCCATTATCTTTTTATGAATCAATTCCGCTGCTGCCAGCGACTGCAGCATGATAATTGGGAAATCGGCAGCCATTTTCTGCCCGGCCGGTGTTTTGTAAAAACGAACAAGGTGTTTTAGTTCTTTATACGTGAATGCACGACGGTAGATCCACGTAACCGCGTTATCGAGTAGTTGTTTTCCATGCCCTGTCGTAAATTCCTTTGTCAGCTTGTCCATTTGATCTTTGGGAACTTCCCCCTTTGCCGCCTCTTCCGCCAGCTTGAACTGGATGGCTTCATCGATATTAAACCCGCCCCGGAGCGCCCGCAATTCCATGATCCTGCGCGTGATTTTATCATCCGGAACAGCACTGGTGTCCGGCCTGAATTCCTTCATTTCGGCAGTAATCCGGTCAAATATGGAAGGTGCTCCCGTTTGCTGTCCAAAGGAAAAAACGGAAAGGAAAAGTAGTGCTAAAAGACAAAACTGCTTTTTCATAGGTCTAATGTACGGAGCATCGTATGAAGCATTGGTTAGTTCCTTTTCATCTCTAGCAAGGGTAAAACGATTTCCCAATTCCAAATACGGGGTAGTTAGTGCCGATTTCCTCTTTTGTTTTTTTAACAGCACATCCTCCGCAACGCCTCCTGAAACTTGGACCGATCCTTTACCTTTGCCGGATGAACCGCACGCAGGAAGTCGTACAGGATGTTGTGATCAAATTTGCCGGGGACAGCGGCGATGGGATGCAGCTCACCGGTACGCAGTTTACCAATAATACCGCGCTCCTCGGCGCCGACCTGTCTACCTTTCCCGACTTTCCAGCCGAGATCAGGGCACCACAGGGAACACTGCCCGGAGTCAGCGGGTACCAGCTTCGCTTTTCTTCGGAAAGTATCCATACGCCAGGCGACAGCTGGGATGTATTGGTAGCGATGAATGCAGCCGCGCTCAAAACAAACCTGCGCAACCTGAAAAAAGGCGGAAAGATTATTGTAAACGTGGATGGTTTCGATGCCAAAAACCTTCGTCTTGCCAATTACCCGGATGGTATTAATCCAATAGAAGACGGCAGCCTGGAAGGTTATGAAGTGATCCGCATGGACATCACCAAGATGACCCGCGAAGCGCTGAAGGATTACCAGATGGGTACAAAGGAAAAAGACAGGGCAAAAAATATGTTCGTGCTCGGGTTCCTTTACTGGATGTACGGCCGCGAAATGAAAAACACCGAAAAATTCCTGGAAGAAAAGTTTGCGCGTAAGCCGGAAATCCTGGACAGTAACCTAAAAGCCCTTCGTGCCGGTTACAACTACGGAGACACCACCGAAACATTTACCACCCAATACAAAGTTGAAAAGGCCAAGATCGAGGCAGGCTCCTACCGCAGCATTATGGGTAACCAGGCGCTCGCGTACGGATTGATTGCTGCTTCGGTAAAAAGCGGTCTGCCTATTTTCCTGGGAACCTACCCCATCACGCCCGCTTCCGACGTGTTACATGAACTCAGCAAACATAAAAACTTTGGGATCCGCACTTTCCAGGCTGAAGATGAGATTGCCGGTATCTGCGCGGCCATCGGGGCTTCATATGGCGGGCAGCTCGGTGTAACCACTACTTCGGGTCCGGGTATGGCACTGAAAGGGGAGGCTATGGGACTGGCCATGATGCTGGAGATCCCGCTGATCATCTGCAATATCCAGCGGGGTGGTCCTTCAACGGGATTACCCACAAAAACGGAACAAAGCGACCTGATGCAGGCTTATTACGGTCGCAATGGTGAATCACCTATTCCTATTGTATCTGCTTCCACACCCAGCGATTGTTTTGATGCGATCTATGAAGCGGTTCGCATTTCCATTGAGCACATGACGCCGGTTATTTTCCTCAGCGACGGGTATATTGCCAATGGCGCGGAGCCCTGGCGCTTTCCCACCACCGAAGACCTGGACCCGATCCACGTAAAATTCAAAACCGAACTGGGTCATAATGAAACGAAGTTCCAGCCTTACCTGCGCGATGAGAAACTGGTTCGTCCCTGGGCCGTTCCCGGCACCCCCGGTCTTGAACACCGGATCGGTGGACTGGAAAAAGAAAATATTACCGGCAACGTAAGCTATGACCCCGAGAATCACCAGTTGATGGTAAAGATCCGTCAGGAAAAAGTTGACCGTATAGCCGATTATATTCCGGAACAACGCCTGGATAATGGTCCGGCAGAAGGCGATGTGCTGGTTTTGGGATGGGGCTCCACTTATGGGGTGATCAAAACCGCTGTAGCCGAATTGATCGGGGAAGGGTATAAAGTTGCGCATGCGCATCTTCGTTATGTGCGTCCCTTCCCGAAAAACCTTGGTTCCATACTTGACAATTACAAAACGGTCTTAATCCCGGAGATCAACAATGGGCAGCTCATCCGGATTATTCGCGACCGCTACCTGGTTGATGCGAAAGGCTACCACAAGGTTATGGGGGTACCCATTACCAAGAGTGAGATCCTGGAGGAGATTAAGAAATATGCGGAAAGGAAGTAAGGAAAGAAGACCACCGACGACCGACGACGGACCACCGTACATTTCGTTAAGTCGCAAGCGACCATGAACTTGGCGATCCTTTAGCGGCCTTTGAGCACTTTTCGGTTCAACATTTCTTCCTGATTCAATCCATAGATTTTTCGCTTCGCTCTGAATGACGGAGAGAGTGTCTACAGTCAACAGTCCACAGTCCACAGCACTTTTCGTTAGAAAATGACTGCGAATACCTAATTCCAAATTCCTAATACCTCAATACCCAATACCCAATACCCCAACACCCTAAGGACTGCGAACCAATCAACCAATCAACCATCCCCTCACTTCTCCTGCGTCTCGTAATCAATCAACACACCCGGGGTATCGGTAGCCGACATGGCTTCGCTGGTAATGGCTGCAATGGCAAACCCGAGTACCGAAGCAACCAGCCCGAACATGAAAATGGTATAGGCGATCCTTAGAAAACGGTACTTCTTCGCCAGCACCACGCCAAGAAAATAAATATCCTTGATCATGCTGTTGTACAGGTATTCCTTGTCCTTCAGCATTTCATTCATCCCCCACTGGTATTCTTCCATCTGCATGCGGAAAAAATTTCCAAAGAACAGCAGGTTGGTTCTTTTGTGCCGGATATCATCTTCAGTAAACCGTCCCCCGGATATGGAAGGCCGGGTGGCAAGAATCGCAAAGATCATGGCCGACAGGCAGGAGATGACGAGAATAAGGGTTGGAATAAGGTATTGCGGGTAAAACGGAAGCCTTACCAGCAAAACCGTTAGTACCACCGAAATGATGATGGCATTTACGGAGATCATGATATTGGCCTTTCCGTCTGCCAGGGTACTCAGCTGGAAGTGGTTGTTTGACGTGGTGCGGAACATGGTTTGTACACCGCGCTCCGTATCTTTTGTCCGGTTCTTTATTTCTTCAGTTGATGCACCGGCCAGACCGTTCGGATCATATACATACGGGTATATTTCTTCATTTTCCTTTGCCTCTTTTTCATCTTCCCGGCGTTCCTTTTTTCCGCGCAGGTCATAGAGGTTGTCCGCTTTTTTCGGCTCCAGGTGTCCTTTCCCGTAATCGGTAAAATATTTATGGGTTTCCAGGAACTGGATGTTATTGCGCCGCCATTCTTTTTTCGAAATCTTATGCCCGAGCATTGTTTCCTGTTCCTGCTTGAGTAACTGGTTGCGCGCACGGAAATCATCGGTGGCAAGATGGTAAAGGTCCGCATCACAGAGAATTTTCTCTACCAGGCTGACCGGCGATTGCGGCATCCGCGTTGCCTGTATACAGGAGCTTACCCGTTGTATGATGGTTGGATCGATACCCCTTCCGGTCAGAAATTCTGAAGCAATCCGGATGCTTTCTTCTTCATGGCCTGCGGCTTCACCTTTTGCATAACCGGTATCGTGAAACCAGGCCGCCAACAGTAAAACGAGCTTGTCATCTTCATTGAGCCGGTTGTCATCTGCCATAATGCTGCACGCCTCCACCACATCTTCCGTATGTTCCAGGTTGTGGAAAACGAAATGATTCTTCACCTTATGGGTGTATATATCCGTAACATAATCCCGTGCCGCTGACAAAAGTTCTTCATTCTTTTCATTCATGCTTGGTGCATTGTTTGTATTAAAGTTATCAAATGATGAGGAAGTTCATTCAAACACAGTGCCCGCCAACGCTTTTCCTGCTTCTCGGTTGCGCCATGACGTTATGTATGGCCTGTAAACACAGCGCTTACAGCTCTCCGCAGGGCTACGACCTGGGAAAACCGAAACAAAAGGAGTTGGGAAAAGTTCTCAACGAAATCTCTGGTATTTTCTATAACACCTCCAATAATACCCTGCTTGCCGTTTCCGACAGCAAAAGGAAGGTATTCGAGATCGACCCGAATCGTCATAAGCTGCGTGATTTTGCTGAAAACTTCTTTGAACCTGAGGATCAGCCCGATTATGAAGACGTAGTGATGGTGGGCGACCAGGTGTATGCCCTGGTTAGTGACGGCACTATTATTTCGGTTCCTTCCGGTGCCAAAGATACATCGGCCACCGAGGTATTTCCTTTCTGGTCAACCGATAAAAACGATTTCGAGACCATTTATTATGACCCCAGTTTAAAAGGACTGGTGATGGTTTGTAAAACCTGCGAATTTGACCAAGGGAAAGCTGTCCGGTCCGCTTTTCTTTTTAACCTCGAACGGAAATCCTTTGATTCCACGGCACTGTTTGCCTTATCAACCGAGAAGGTTAAAAACCTGCTGAAGAAAAATGATGCGGACTTTAAACCCTCCGCTGCTGCAATACATCCGATCAATAAGCGTTTATATATGTTGGCTTCTGCCGGTAACCTGCTGGTAGTTTGCGATACCCGTGGCGAGGTAATTGAAGCATATAACCTGAACCCTGATCAGCATCCCCAGGCTGAAGGCATTGCTTTTTCACCCAATGGGGATATGTTTATAGCGAATGAGGGAAAATATGGCAAACCTACCATCCAGGTTTTCCCTTATACCCAGGGCAAAAAATAAGGCATACACATGAAAACGACGAGCATCCTGTTGGCAACCATCCTGCTTTTTCTTAATTCATTAGCACAAACAGAACCGGCACCATCAAAACCTTTCATCGATTCTATTTCCCAACGGGTTTTCCTGATTGGTGATGCAGGGGAACTGATCAATGGCGCGCATCCGGTTGTAGACTGGCTGAAAAAGAATGTTGACTGGAACGACACGCGCAATACGGCTGTCTTTCTTGGAGATAATATCTACCCTTATGGCCTTCCCATGGAAGGTGAGCCCACCTACACCGAGTCCAAAAAAATTCTTGATGCCCAGCTCAGCCTTGTTAAAGGAAAAAAGGGCCGGGCCTTTTTCGTACAGGGCAACCACGACTGGAAAAACGGGAAACTGGGTGGCTGGCAGCAGGTGATGAACCAGATCAATTACATCAACGGGCAAGACCAGGAGAACCTGATTGCCGAGCCCAGGGATGGTTGTCCCGGACCGGTTTCTTTTGACCTGAGTGAAAAGGTTGTACTGGTTACCATGGACAGCCAGTGGTTCCTGTATGTGCATGAAAAGCCGGGTCCCGGATCTAATTGCAGCTCGCGGACATTAGAGGAGTTTGCTACGGAGCTTCGCGAGATCCTGGCCACGCACCAGAATCAACTGGTGATCCTGGCCATGCACCACCCTATGTATTCCTACGGCGTTCACGGGGGTGATTACAGCTGGAAGGAACACCTTTTCCCGCTGACGGCTTTAAATAAAAATTTATGGATACCGATGCCGATCCTTGGATCGGTATACCCAATCACCCGCGGCGTATTTGGTAACATCCAGGACGTTAAACATCCCTTATACCAGACCATGGTGAATACCATTGAGTCCGTAATTAAAGAGCATCCCAATGTAATCCCCGTAGCGGGCCACGACCACAGCCTCCAGTTGATTGTAAAAGACAGCATCAATTACATTGTAAGCGGATCGGGTTCCAACCTGAGCAGGGTGCATGATTCCAAACAGGGACGGCTCCTTTTCCGTGACCTGAACTTTGGGTTTTCTGTACTGGATGTATACAAAAGCGGGCGCGTGGAAACCAGGTTTTATAATATTCAGAGCAAGGACATGGCGTCGCCCACCTTTAAAACGGACCTGAAAAAGATCGATACGCTGCCCACATTTGTATCCCGCGACAGCATTCCTTTTCTTCCCGATTCCATTATGGTGGTGCCCAACCCCGACCTGGTGGGAAGCGGGCTGCGTCATTTCTTTATGGGTAAGAACTACCGTAAGGAATGGACTACCCCCATTAAAGTTGAAGTACTGAACCTCGGCACCGAACTCGGTGGTCTTACACCGGAAAAGCAGGGTGGAGGCAAGCAAACAAAATCACTCCGTGTGCATGATAAGAACGGCAAGGAGTGGGCATTGCGATCCGTGCAGAAGTTTCCGGAAGCAGCCATCCCGGCAGACCTGCGCAGTGGTTTTGCCCGCGACATTGTGGAAGACGGCATATCCGCTTCTTACCCATTCGCTTCACTTTCTACTATGTCAATGGCCCAGGCAGTGGGGGTGCCTACCTTAAAAAGAAGGCTGGTATACATTCCGGATGATCCGAGGCTGGGCCGTTTCAGGCCATCCTTCAAAAACACGCTGGCCATCCTCGAAGAACGCGAACCGGAAGGTGTAAAAAAAACCTACAATACCGATGAATTATACCTGCGGCTGTTAAAGGATAATGATGACCATGTGGACCAGGTATCGGTGTTAAAAGCACGTTTGCTTGATAACTTTTATATGGACCTCGACCGTCACGAAGACCAGTGGCGCTGGGCCACAAGGGATACGGGAAAAGGAAAAATTTACTGGGTTATCCCGCGCGACCAGGACCAGGCGTTCTATGTGAACCAGGGTGTGTTGCCCTATTTTGTCAAAAAGCCCTGGTTCATACCGGAGCTGCAGGGATTCCAGGCCAATGCCGATAACATCAATACGTTTAACAAGCCCGCCCGGAATTTTGACCGCTACTTCCTCAACGACATTGATGAACAGGAATGGAAAGCGCAGGTAGATACGCTGCTCACTAAAATGACCGATGGGGTTATTGAATCAGCCCTGCGCCGTCAACCTCCCGAGATACAGGGATTCCATACGGAAAAGATCATCAATACGCTGAAAAAGAGAAAGAAATATTTCATGGGCGATATGATGCAGTATTACCGCTTTATATCGAAAGATGTTTCTGTAGTGGGTACCAACCAGCGTGAATTGTTTACCATCGATAAACAGGAAGGCGGCCGGATCCATGTAACCGTAAACAAGATCGACAAGGAAGGCGTCATCAGCAGCAAGATTTATGACCGGGTACTCGATCCAAAGATTACCCAGGAGCTAAGGGTATTCGGGCTGGAATCGGCAGACAGTTTCGTGGTGCGCGGCGGTGATTCAAAGATCAGGGTGCGGATCATTGGTGGTTCGGGCAAGGATGCTTTTTTGAATGAAGGCAACGGCGGAAAGGTGCTTGTGTACGATGTAACCTTCGAGGAAAATAAATTCTATGGCAATGAAACGGGTCTGCGCAAAAAAGTAAGTTCAGATCCGCAGGCGAATATGTATACACGCGGTTATTTCAAATACAATTTTGCCAATCCCGGCCTTTCTGTTGGCTATAATATCGACGATGGTGTTTCACTTGGATACGGTGTTGTGGTAACCCGGCAGGGCTTCCGCAGGGAACCGTATGCACAGCGCCATGTGCTGGCAGCACGAAGGGCCCTGCGCACCTCCTCGCTTTACTTTCATTATTCTAGTGAGTTTATTAAAGCTATTGGCAATACCGATCTTTTATTACGCGCCGATGTGCGGGCGCCGATCAACGTCACCAACTTTTTTGGAATTGGTAACGATACCCGGTTTGATAAGAACCATGCGAACAGGGAACAGTTTTACCGTTCGCGCTATAATATGATCAACGTGTCGGCGATGGGTCGCCGCCAGATGCAATCCTGGATGCGTTTTAATTTTGGTGCAGCCTTCCAGTATTTCAAGCTCAACCCGGAGGAGAACCTCGGACGCTTTGTTTCCGAAGCGCCTGCCAACGGCCTTGACCCGGAAACACTTTATGATCCGAAACTTTATGTGGGTCCGCAGGTGCTGCTCGATATCAACTCAAAAAATAATGCTGCCCTTCCAAGCCGTGGCTTTGTTCTGGACGCCGGTGCGCGCAGTTTGTTCGGGCTGCATGAACGGAACAATAACGTTACCCAGCTTCATATGGACATGCGCATCTACGCTTCCTTTGAATCAAAAGCAAAACTGGTGTATGGAATCCGGTTTGGTGCCGGCCATAACATTGGTAAGTATGAATTCCAGCAGGCTCAATACCTCAGTGGTACCGAAAATGTTCGGGGCTATCGCCGTAACCGTTTTGCGGGCAGAACGATGTTTTATAACAACCTCGAAGTGCGGTTGAAGCTGGCGGATATTAAAACCTACCTGTTCCCGGGCGCCTTTGGTTTACTGGTGTTCAATGATGTGGGCAGGGTATGGGCCGATGGTGAACAATCTACTGACTGGCATGTTGGTAACGGCGGCGGTATCTGGATTGCTCCTGTAAAACGTTTTGTAATAGCGGCCATGCTGACACGATCAAAAGAAGAGAAAGCGCTTCCGCTGGTTACCTTCGGGTTCCAGTTTTAATAAAGACGGTTCAATATAAAAAGACATTCCATATCTGACAGATATGGAATGTCTTTTTATATTGATTACCGGAATAGATTGTTAGGTGCAACTAATGACATAGTATGAATTTCGACGAGTTAAATGGACTAGATGCTATAATCATCCGATCACAGACGACTTATGTCATTATCAGAATTGGTGAATTGCAAATTCGTTTGAACTTTAAAGGGAAAGTAGAATTCCATTTAGCTAAGAATACAGGTGGTACTATCATATTACACAATGATCATCCATTGCTATTAGACTATATTGAGCCTTGGTCAGATACCTATATAAATACAAAACCATCAAATCCAGAATGTCTACTAACGGACATAAAAGAAGCTATTTATGAAGTAACAGAAGGTTGGCGAAATTGGACACGTTATATCTATGAACATGCAATAAAAAGAAACATTATTGAAGGCAACGGATTGTTAATGAAAGCTCCTCGTTCAGTCACCAAAGCCGTGGTAAAATGTTGCGAACGTCAAGCTGTTGCTACCTATAATTCAGAAGGAACTTATCAGCCATCCCCGAAGAAATTGCTTTTTATAGGCAAGAACTATATCATCGCAGAGGTTTTTTCTTAGAATCCGTAAGTAACACTTAACACATGCTAGCTTATGAGCTTCCTTTCGCTTTAGTTACTTTCAAAAGTCGAATATGCAGGATGTTTTTTAGGATTACAAATAAAATACATTTTTTACATTCCTTCCGTAATTGCTTTAGAAATCCTGGGTTGTATGTATACTCGATTTGTGCTGGTAATTCTCTACAACGCCGCCGTATACCGCAACTGGAAGATGCCGAGCTCTTTTGATCTTGAATAGGTAATTGTTACCAGTAATTTATTGAAAGGGGCCAGCAGGATACCGGCGCCCATTCCGCGGTGCCACCTGTCCGACTTTTCATCGGGCATCCATACGCGGGCCTGGTCGAAATGCGCCACCAACCCGGCCTTACCATTCATTAAATGGCTCCTCATATTAAAAACCCACTGCAGGTCATTTGTATTATAAAAAGTAGATTTTCCATAAAAACGGTCGCGCCGGAATCCACGCAGGGTTTGGCTTCCACCAATGGAGGGAAGCTGGTAAAACACCGGGTTGCCCCAGGCCGATTCGCCACCCACGCGCACACCGAGAATAAAACTTTTGGGCAGCGGAAGAAATACATCAAACCTTCCTGATGCGGATGCAAAAGACCTCGCCGGGTTCGTAATATCCATGGTGTACCCGGTTCCGGCCAGCAGGCGGAAACCTTTGGTCGGAAGCATGCGGTTATCGGTGCTGTTTACGGAAAGATCCATGCGTACGCCGCTGAATTGCGTAGGCTCCAGGAAATTATCCGTAGCACCCAGGGTCTTCACCGCGAAACGCGATGTGTCATTGATGATCTTTACACGCTGGTAAAACCCGGAAAAGCTCAGGATACCATTATCGCCCAGGTAATTACTGAGCAGCAGGCTTCCGGTAAAATCTTTTGTGCGCATCCGGTAAAAATCCATATCCACCGGCAGCGCCGTCGTTTCATTCCCTATCCCAAAGAAGTTGGTCCATTTTACCAGATCATAATCGGCACTGAGTCCAAGATTCCACTTCCCGATAAATTCATTGATCTGTCCTTCATACAGGAAATTAAATCCCCGTTGTGAAAGCGAATAGCGCGCATGAATCCCGTGTTCGTATCCGAACGGTTCTTTACGCCAGCGCTGCTTTTGCCAGCGATAACCCAGGCCCACAAACAGGCGATCATCACTGTCATAAAAAATGGCCGGCTTGATTCCTTTCTTATCGTAACGGAAGGTGTTGTATTCAAAACGGTGTACGGCCGGATCGGAAGAAAGATGTGTGCGGACCGCGCCGGATTCAGAAAAACTGTTGAAGTGATTGTCGTAAATATGGATCTTTCCGCGACCGTCCGGTATACGGAAATCATCTGAATCGGGTCCACCGATCAAACGGATCTTGATATCGTCTCCTGCCGCTGCGTCCACTTCAAATACATCCTTTCCATCAATGCCGTAGATGCGCAATTCATCCGTTTCCCTGCGGTTGAAGCTTCGCTGGTAATAAGGTTGCGCCTCTTTTACGCCCGCACTGTCAACCCTGTACATAAGCAGTACCAGGCTATCGCCGTTTTGTGAACGCAACCCGATATATTCGGATGCAGCCGTTCCGGCCACTTCCACTTCTTTTGCAAGGAAGCGGTAATACTTTGCTGCATATTCAGGAAGATGATCGCGACGTCCTTTCAGGTTGGTGATGATGGTGTTGCCGGAGATCGAAAAAACTTCGGGCGGAAGCCGGCGAACCGATGATTCAATTATTTCATCTGTTAACGATGATTGAAGGTCGTTGGCAATCGATGTCCATTGTTCCAGTGTAACGGCATTCGCCATTTGCCTGTCCAGGTTGCGGGCGGAGAAGCTGAATGATTCAACATCCTCAATGTCCGGTCTGAAGCTTTCCAGGTGCCCGAGGCTGGCTGCAGAAAGTGTAAAGCCCAGGATCACGCCGTCAAACTTCGTATACGCCTGGTCGCGGTCGCGGGGGATGGGTTTGTAATAGGTTATAGCACCTTCCTTTGAAGAAGTCCAGCGCCATTGATCTTCATGCCGTCCCCAGTCACCGATGAACATATCAAAAAGCCGCGCCCGAACATAGGCCAGCTGGTCTACGCGGTGGTGTGGATCCGAATAAATTTTCCTGAAAAGTAATTCCGTATTGATGATATCCGGGGAAGCGCCTGGATTGATCGATCCTTCCCGGTTTTCTTCCGGAAGTTGTTCCAGCAGGTAAGGGATATTGCCAAAAACCTGGTTGAACGTATCTAGGGCAGGTTGCTGGGGAAGAAAAACAATTTTCGGTTCGGTATAATAAATTCCGGCGGCTTTTGCCATGCCCGGGATGGTTACCGCTGCATACGGGTGTGCCGTGGAGACCTGGTCGTTGATAATTTTTTCAATGAATGTTTTCTGGTAAATGGGTGGAAGTGCCCTGCCAAAATTTTTGTCGATGCTGCGCAGGACATATTCTTTTCCCTGCGCATCCCTTAAACGAAGTGATTTACTTTGTCGTGCATCACCCCTTGCATAAGGTTTTAAGCCTGCTTCATCCAGCCTGAGCACAGGAACGTTCACGGGAGTGGACCATTCCGTACGGTAATGTTTGCCCCACAGCTTTTGATAGAAACCTCCCTTGTAATACTGGGGACCGGCCACAATGGTTACGGTGCCGGCTGTACTGTCCTGGGCTTTTGCAGAGATAAAGAACAACAGCAATATGAGGCTGAGGCTGCTGATTCGGTAGACAGGGTGTTTATTCATTTGTAGCGGCACTTCCTGTATAGTAAAAAAATGGTGCCAATGACCTACGTTTTTCAGCGGTAATCAAGGTATCAATCTTTTACTTTGAATCCTGAATGAAGTCTATGAAGGCAAATCGAAAAGGGCGTACACGCAGGAGGCTGTTAAGGATACTTGCATCCATCATCATCATCTTTATCATTGCATGTTTTGTAGTCGACTATTTTGTTCAGTTCAGGATGAGCGATAAAGAGTTGACCCGATTTTTCCGGGACAACGGGGTGCCGGGAGAGATACGCTATTACCAATCGGGAGGGCGTACGATCCGTTATGCTGTTATGGGATATGATAGTTTACCTACAGTTTTGTTTATCCACGGATCACCCGCCTCGTTAAGTATTTACAAAGACTATTACCGCGATTCGCTGTACCTGCGTAAGTTTCGTATGTATGCGGTAGATCGTCCCGGTTATGGGTACTCGGGATTGGGCCAGCCGGAGCCTTCCATTCAAAAGCAGGCAGCGATGATCCGTCCGGTACTGGACAGTCTTCACCAGGTAACCCGGCCGGTAGTGGTTATGGCGGGATCGTATGGAACGTCGGTTGCGTGCAGGCTGGTTATGGATTATCCCGGGCTGATTGATGGACTGGTATTGGTGGCGCCATCACTGGCACCGGGAGAGGAAACGGTTTACTGGTTTACGCCTCCAGCAGAAAACCCCCTGGTTAATTGGATCATTCCGCGCATGTTGCGCTCTGCCAATTCCGAAAAGATCAACCATGAAAGAGAACTGGCGAAGATGCTTCCTTACTGGAAGAATATCAATATACCTATTATGTACCTCCAGGGCGACCAGGATGAATTAATTGATACATCAAATGCTTCTTTTGCGCAGCGGCAGCTGGTGAATGCGCCGTTACTGGAAATTACGTGGCTCAAGGGCCGTAAACATTTTGTGGCTTTCGACGAACAGCCGGCCATCCGCAGAAAAATACTGGAGATGCATGAGCGGCTGGCCAGGGATGAGTGGAAGTTTATTAAGGGTCGGTAAATTCGAGCCGAAAGTCGATGATTTTATTTTCCCGGCGGTACGGATAAAAATACAGGAACCGCAAAGGCGCAAAGGCTTAATACAGAGTAACAAGCCTCATTTGACTAAACAAGATGGAAAGCAGATCGAATTGTTATTAGCAATGCGCTGACCGAATTATAAAACTGATCGGGCAACAATAAAGAAAGACCGCATTAAAGAGCTGGCAGCTCGCAGCTAGTAGCTCGCAGCTTCTCTCGCAGTTCTCTCCCTACTTCCTCAACACCTGCCTGGCAATGGTCTTCGCCGGTTCCACCTTCGTTCCATGTACATCGTTACTGAGATTGACATCGATCCGGATTGCCTTTAATCCGCTGATGCCCTGTGTATCTTCGAGGTCGAGATGTTCGAGGTTGTCGCCGAGTAAATGCTGGCTTTGCAGGAACTCGATGTAATCGAGGTATTCTACCAGCTCTTTATGCTGTGAATATACAATGGCCACTCTTCCGGGTTGGGTAAGCCTTTCGTCCGTGTCTTTGATGTGTACCTTGTCAATGCGTTTTTTGATGATCTCGTAACGGATGTTGTAGGCGCCATCCACATCAAACTTCCGTTCTTTACGACGGAACGATATGGAAAGCGGTACGGAATGCGCCAGGATGAGCTGCGTGGTTTGCAGCGGCAGCGCCAGTCGTTTTTCCAATGCATTGGTGAGCCTTGCTGCTTTTGCCAGCAAAGTAAGCTGCCACAACTTCAGGTTACGCACATACACTTCATCAAACGGCTGGTGCGGGGCTATCGATTGCCCTACGTACATATTGAACTCAAGGCCATCGGTAATGTAACGTTCAAAATAGTGCGGATACAATTCCTGCACGGCCTGTTGCTCACTGTCGATAAAGCGGTCCAGCACGTCGTTGATCCGCGTGATGCTGTCTTCATAATCTTTACGGTGACGGTAAAGTATTTTGCGCATCGGGTCAAGCGTGGAAAAATAATCATCAACGGCTTTACGCAATTCGGGACGTGCAGAGCGAAGGTGACGAAGTAACCGGTCGAGGTCCTGCTGCAGGAAGTCATAGATCACCATTTCATCATCCGATAAAAGCGTATCACTCGCTGAAGTAATGTATTTATCAATCCGGTACTGGATTTCGGTCAGCAGCGGGAACTCCATGATCTTCGTTGCTTTCTCCAGAACTTTTTTTGCAGCGGTCAATTGCTCCATCAGGTCGAGCTGTATAGCATTGTTCCGTTCCACTGATGAATTGCGTACATCAATGGCACCGTACAGGGGATGCACATTTTCAAAACCAATATTCGGCATTCGCGCTATGTCACTTACCTGTCGGTGCTGCAGGAAGTTAAACGCAGCTTCCGTAAATTTCCATTCCACAGCAGGCTGAATGGCCGTAAAATGTTCCTTGATCGTTTTGTCGATCTGGAGCTCGAGGCTTTCAAAACTTTTTTCAAGCGCCAGTGTAAACAGCTGGATGATCGGCTGCAGCTTGGCGAGGTGCTGAAACTGTAACCCTTCCTCTTCCTCTGATGTGATCTCCAGCAAACCTACCAGTTGGCCGTCATCGCATTTCAGCGGGCAAAGAATGAGGCTTTGCGCGTTTTGTTCCTGGTAAAATTTTACAAGCTGGTTATGCTCGGGATCACTGTGCGTTACAGAACCATAAAGTACCGGCAGGTTATTGAAACGGAATGCATCCTGGCAAAGTTCACTTACCCGGTCTTTATCCTTGATTACATTTTTGTTCTTGAAAAGAAGACTGTTCTGGTAATGCGTTTCGGTGTACAGGTAGTACCCGTTCATTTTAAAGAAAGGCGTGATGCCGATCTTTACATCCTTCAAACCAATAAGGCTTTGAACGTGCTGCTGCAACTCGTTGTACACGGTAACATCCGAAAAAGCATTGATGTTCAGCAGGGCGGTTTTTATTTCTACCATTACCTGCTCGGAAGTAACATCGTTCACATCAATCACCACCAGCCCTTCAAACTGGAAGTTTTCGAGCGGGAATAATTCCCTGAGCTCATCGATCTCGATGGTTTGGTGCGGCTCAAATTCTTCGGGCAGAACAAAATCATTATTGATGATCTTGATGTCCACGAACTGCGCATTCAGCCGCAGCTCATAATATTTGGTAAGCCCTGTTTCTTTATCGGTGAGGGGATGTATGGAAGTGGCCGTATTGGGAACAGGAAGTTTATAATATTTCCGGAGGATCACGTTATAAGCCAGTGCCAGTGTGGCGCGGCTGATATGGATGCCCGTTTTTACATCCGGAACCGTAATGTTCTTTCCTTCCGGCAGAAACAGGTCACGGAAGCCCGGTGATGCATAAATCGTTTCCGGCTGAAAAGGGAAGGTAACGGCATAAATGCCCTGGTTGGCAATGGTAGCGGGCGGAAAAATCGTGGAAAGCAGGGTTTCCACCAGTTCTTCCTGGTGTTCCAGGTGCTCCTGGCTTTGCATGGGCTGCAGGATTTCCGGCCTGGCCTGGAGCTCCTCCAGTAAACCTTTATACAGCTTTTTAGCACCGGGGCGCCCTTCGGCGATCATTTTTTTTAAAACGGTAACAAGTGGTTGCAGGGAGAGCAGGCTGTTAAATGATTGGTATATGGTAGAAATCGTAGCCATTCTTACAAAGTAGTTTACTTTCAGGTCAAATCCTATCGGCAGGATGCCGTGCAGTCGTTTTTCCCTTTCTTTTATTAAATCAACCTCTGCGCCAAAAAATATCGCGGATGAAAGGATTGAAGGAAAGGTTTCCGCGGAGAAAATACAGCCGCTGTCTTCAGGTACTGAAAATGTGGATTCAAATTATTCTGCCGTACCTATTTAAGGCAAAAATTCCGGAACCGGCCGGTTTGAATCCATGGTTGTCAATCCTTTCAAGGGTTTTCGGGTTATATCTTTTGCCTTCTCTCAGGTCCTGAGGATGCTGGTTTTAAAATCATCAAAGCCTTTTTCCGGCAGGGATGCCATGCTTATTTCTTCCGGAGTTCCTCTTTCATTACGACTGTGTGGTAATATTTACACACCGGTTTGAGGCCGCACTCGGGGCATTTGGGTTTGCGGGCAATGCAGATATACCGGCCGTGTAAAATGAGCCAGTGGTGGAATTTATGAACCAGTTCTTTGGGGATGTAGGTTAAAAGCTGCTTTTCGGTAGCCAGCGGCGTCCGGGCGCCAACGGTTAAACCAATCCGGGCCGATACCCGGAATACGTGGGTGTCCACCGCCATATTCGGTTGCTTGTCAACGACTGAAGTAATGACGTTGGCTGTTTTACGGCCAACACCCGGCAGCTGCACCAGTTCTTCTACGGTCATGGGAATTTCTCCGCCAAATTTCTCCACCACCAGTTTGGCCATGCCCATCAGGTGCCGGGTTTTATTACCGGGAAAGGAAATGCTTTTGATGATGGCAAAAAGATCGTCATAGGTGGCACCGGCCAGGGCGTGAACGTCCGGGTACTCGGCAAAAAGGGCAGGGGTGGTCATATTCACCCGTTTATCGGTGCATTGGGCAGACAGGATAACGGCAACCAGTAACTCGTAAGTGTTACTGAAAACCAGTTCTGTCTCGGCTTCGGGGCGGGTGATGGAGAAAAATTCGATAACGGCCTTAAAGCGTTCTTTTCGCGTCATGGACCGTCAAAGTTAGGCCATAGAGGTTACTTGGACTGGATCAGTTCCGGTTGCTTTGCGGCATGCTTTAAGATGTTCAGGACAGCTTCTGTGCGGGGGGCAACAACAATGGAATCAAGGCGTTCCATGGATGTTTTCAGAACGGCGAGCTTTTCACGCAGTGACCAGTCTTTTTTAAGGGCTTCCTCTATAGTGGCAGTAGTTTGGGAGGATGTTTCTTTGTACAGGTAAAGAAGCAGGTCCTCCGGAGTGTAATGTGGCATATCAACCATGGTTGGTTATTTAGTGGAAACGAGTCTTTTTGGTTCGTCTGCTCTATAACGCCGTCCAATGATTTCTTATTGTGCGCCTTTTTCCAAATCTTTCAGCCGCTGGATTACATACACATCCTCTCCCTCTCTTTTCATTTTAAATTTCTCACGTGCGTACTTTTCAAGAGCCGCCGCATTGGTGGTAATATCTGCTGAGAACTGACGGTTTTCTTTGATCTGCTGCCGGTAATAGGTTACACCTTCACGCTTTTCATTCAGCTCTTTTCTGCGTTCCATCTGCACCACCAGGTTGTCATTATCAAAAAACAACATCCATATAAAAAAGCCGGTGCCGGCCAGCAGGAACTTGTTGCGTAAAAAAGAAGGAACGTGGGAAAGCAGCTTCATGGTGTTCTGATTGGTTTTTCAGAATACTAAGATAAGTCCCGCAACGGAACCTTTACTCATGACCTGGAACTTTATTTTAGGGGGTTTCGGCGGTCTGCACCATTTGCCGGAGCTTCTCTTTTTTTAAGGGCCATTCGTCGTTTATGATGCTGAAAACCACCGTATCCCGCACCGACCCATCGGCCCGGTAACCGTGTTTGCGGAGCACGCCCTCTTTTACCGCCCCGATCTTTTCCATTGCCTTCTGTGACCTTATGTTCTGGTGCGCCACCTGGAATTCCACCCGGTTGAACTGCAGTACCTCGAAAACATATTGCAGCATCAGCAGTTTGCATTCAGGGTTATGCATCTTTCCCCAGACATCGGGCGTATACCAGGTATAGCCAATGGTCAGCCGCTTTTCCTTCGGTTCCATAAAATACATCCGCGTACTGCCAATGATTCTGTCATCACCGGTTTGGCGGATCACGAAAGACTGCTGGCCCCCGAACGCTGCCGGGTCCAGCGCAATGCGCATGTAGCGGTCAAATTGTTCGTTGAAGGTTTCATCCAGCAGGATGGTTCTGGTGTATTCCCATATCCGTTCATCACGCGCCAGCACACGAAGAAAAGGAACATGTTCTTCAAGCAATGCTTCCAGGTATACGTGTTGTCCTTTCAGTAATGCGGTATCAATATGCATAGAAAAGAATCCCCCGCCTCAGGCGGGGGGATCATATTTTATTTACCAAACTTCAATTTGGCGGCCGGGTAGTAAGCCGAGGCGCCAAGGAGTTCTTCAATTCTAATAAGCTGGTTATATTTTGCCATACGGTCGGTACGGCTTGCCGAACCGGTTTTGATCTGCCCGCAGTTCAGGGCCACGGCCAGGTCGGCGATGGTGGTATCTTCCGTTTCACCGCTGCGATGGCTCATGATGGTGTTGTACCCATTATGCTGGGCCAGCGTTACGGCATTGATCGTTTCGGTTACCGTTCCGATCTGGTTTACTTTAACCAGCAATGCATTGCCTACACCTGTATCAATTCCCTGCTGCAAACGTGTTACATTGGTTACAAAAAGGTCATCACCTACAAGCTGGCATTTGGTGCCGAGTGCCTGTGTCAGTGATTTCCATCCGTCCCAGTCGTCTTCGGCCATACCATCTTCAATGGATGCGATCGGGTATTGACGCACCCAGTTCTCCCAGTATTTTACCAGTTCATCGGAGCTTAATTTTTTCCCATCGCTTTTATGAAAAATGTATTTCCCGTCTTTATACAATTCACTGTTGGCCGCATCCATGGCAATGAAGATCTGTGAACCTGCTTTGTATCCTGCCGCATCGATTGCCGTCAGAACGGTTTCTATCGCTTCTTCATTGGAGCCGATGTTGGGAGCAAATCCGCCTTCATCACCTACGTTGGTGCTGTATCCTTTTTTCTTCAGTACGGATTTCAGTGCATGAAAGATTTCAACACCCCAGCGCAAACCTTCGGAGAATGTTTTGGCACCGGTGGGCACCACCATAAATTCCTGGAAATCGATTTTGTTATCGGCATGTGCACCTCCGTTCAGGATGTTCATCATCGGAACCGGGAGTGTTTTGGCATTGGTTCCGCCGATATAACGGAATAGGGGGAGCGCTGCTTCTTCCGCGGCAGCTTTGGCAACGGCCATGCTCACGGCCAGTGTTGCATTCGCACCCAGTTTGCTTTTATTGGGCGATCCATCCAGTTCAATCATAAGTGCGTCAATGCCGGTTTGATCGGCGGCATCATAACCAACCAATTCAGGGGCAATAATTTTATTTACATTCTCTACTGCTTTGAGCACACCTTTACCTACGTACACTTTTTTATCATTATCACGCAATTCAACGGCTTCATGAATACCGGTACTGGCACCGCTGGGAACGGCAGCACGTCCAACAGCTCCTTCATCGGTGATCACATCTACTTCTACTGTTGGATTTCCGCGGCTGTCCAGGATCTGCCTGGCAAAAATTTCGGCTATGTAACTCATGTTGGTTTTTGATTTATTGTGATTGGTTATTATAATATTCTGTTCGCACAGAGGAGAAGGAGAACAAAGAAGATACATTTTAATTTTTCTCTTTGAACCCTGTGCGCTCTGCGCGCATTAAACCTTTGCTGTAAGCGTACGGAATACCTCTTCCAGGCTCTGGTTTTCGCTCTGCAAAGAAACAATGTTGAGATTATGCTGCAAAGACAATTGTAAAAGCTCTTTACGCACCGTTTCCGGATCTTCCGTTTCGATGCTCCAGTTCCAGCTGTCGATCTTGTTCACCTTCCGCACTCCTTTCAGCCGGGCCATCCATTCGGGCTCCAATGATTCCTTGAAGCGCACGCGGACAATATTTACAGCTGAGCCCATCTGCAGCTTGGCTAATTGTTCGTCCGCCACAATCGTTCCTTTGTTGATGATGATTACGCGATCACAAATGGCTTCTACTTCCTGCAGGATATGAGATGAAAAGAGCACAAGCTTGTCCTTTCCCTGGTCTTTGATCACCTGGCGGATCTCCACGATCTGGTTTGGATCCAGCCCGCTGGTAGGCTCATCCAGGATAAGCACTTCGGGGTCATGCAATAAAGCGGCTGCCAGTCCAACACGCTGTTTATAACCTTTTGAAAGCTGTCCCACTTTCTTTTTCCGCTCCGGCGTAAGCCCGGTAAGTTCGATCACCCGGTCAATAGCGGTCTTCTTAACTTTTACCGCGTGCACATCAGCCACAAAGCCGAGGTATTCACGGATGTACATATCGTAATAAAGGGCGTTAGATTCGGGCAGGTAGCCGATCTTTTTTTTAACGTCGAGTGCATGGCGGCGAACATCTATGCCGCTTACGGTTATGGACCCGGCATCCGGTTCGAGGTAACCGGTAATCATTTTCATGGTGGTGGATTTTCCCGCTCCGTTTGGTCCGAGGAATCCAACGATCTCTCCCCTGTTTACGGAAAATGAAATATCATTCACGGCCTTCTGCTCGCCGTAAAGCTTGCTGAGGCCTTTTACTTCAATCGACATGATTCAAAAGTAAAGAAAGTCAATGGAGGTTTCACGCAAAGACGCAAAGCCACCTGCGGTAGTGCGCGAAGACGCGAAGCCGTTTTCCTGAGCATTGCGCATTGAACATTCAAAATTGAGCATTTATCTTCCTTCAACATTCCTTGTTCCTTGTTCCCTGTTCGATATTCCAAACTCATCATTCCACGAGTACCATCCGAAAATAGTAAGCCCGATAGCGATGGGTGTGAAGATGGTAATGATGATCACCCAGGGAAGCGGTTTGTTGATGTCCTCTTTGTAAGGTGGATGAACATTGTCGAAGGCACCGTAAATGAGTAAGGCAATGGCCAGCGGGCCGATGATCATCCAGAGGAGTCCAAGATATTTTTTCAGGCTGTTCATATCAATCCTTTACGTTGTAATCAATTTTATTGGATAGGTACAGGGCCCCGATGATAAAGCAAAGTGCCGCCACACCAATGGGATACCATAAACCGGAAAGATGGTTCGTTCCGGGAATCGTGGTGATGAGCACGGCAATAAAAGGAACCAGCCCGCCGAATACACCATTGCCGATGTGATAGGGAAGCGACATCGATGTATAACGGATACGGGTCGGAAACAATTCAACAAGAAATGCGGCTATGGGACCGTACACCATGGTTACAAATAAAACCATCAGCGCAACAAGGCCGATCATTTTCCATTTATCGGATTCATTCAGGATCACTTCCTTTTTTGTTTCCCTGGTACCTTTTACCAGTTTGTTGGTGACCTTTTGGCTCGATCCGTCGGTATAGCGGGTCACTTCCATTGCAGGATACACAAGTGATGTAACGGCATTTTCAATGGGTGATGTACCGGCTGTAACGGCTGTTTTCGTACTGGTGTCGGCAATCGAATAAAGTTCATTAAAAATCGGGCGGTATAATAAAATACCAAGCAGCATGCCGGCCAGCATGATGTTCTTTCGCCCGACTTTATCGGACAGGGCGCCGAATACCACAAAGAACGGTGTGGCAAATAATATGGCGATGAGCAGGATCGTATTGGCCTGCTCATATTCCACAAAGCATTTTGTGAGAATAAAATTCTGCGCGTAGAACTGGCTCGTGTACCAGATAACGCCCTGCCCCATAGTGGCGCCAAAAAGGGCCAGCAGCACCATCTTGAAATTGGTCTTGTTCCCGAAACTTTCCTTCAGTGGATTTTTGGCTGTTTTTCCTTCACTTTTCAATTGCGCGAACAGCGGTGATTCCTGCATGCGCATCCGGATAAAGATGGACACAACAACCAGCAGGATAGACACCAGGAAAGGATATCTCCATCCGTTACCATTCACAAATTCATCCACACCTACGGCCCTCCGTATTAATAAAATAACGCCTACCGATACAAATAAGCCCAGTGTGGCCGTGGTCTGGATCCAGCTGGTAAAAAATCCGCGCCGGTGCGCGGGTGCGTGTTCGGCCACATAGGTTGCAGCACCGCCATACTCACCACCAAGGGCAAGGCCCTGCAGCAGGCGCAGGATGAGCACAATTGCCGGGGCCCAGTACCCAATGGTGGCAAAGGAAGGGACAAGCCCGATGAAAAAAGTAGACATGCCCATCAGCACGAGGGTCAGCAGGAATGTATACTTACGCCCGATAATGTCTCCGAGCCTTCCGAAAACAAGTGCTCCGAAAGGACGCACGATAAATCCGGCGGCAAACGTGGCCAGTACCGACAGCAGTGCGGCTGTTGGGTTTTCGGTTGGGAAAAATTTGGAAGCAATGATCGTGGACAGGCTGCCGAAAATGTAAAAGTCATACCATTCAATCAGGGTACCGAGCGAAGAAGCCGTAATTACTTTCCAGATGCCCTTCGGTGAGGGTTGGTTCATTGGTTGAGGTTTGGTTTTAAAAATACCGAATTGCAAATGAATTTTGGATTTTGCTATTTTTATAATTGTAAATGGAATGTTAGCTGCGAAAAAAATGAAATAAAGGATAGATAAAGAATTGTACTCTGCATGAAAAATGAAAGCGGTAACTATGGCTGCTACCATGTACAAGAAATAGAGCGGCCATATGCGTAAGGCCCTTCGGATGTAAAATTTAGGGATGTTGATGGAACCTTTCTCCTCTTTTTCCTTTAATAAAAGATAAGTGATCAGGAAACCACTCAGCGAAAAGAAGATAGTTACGCCAAAACCTGCCAGAAATACCCTGGCCCCGCCGTCGTGGGATTTTCCGAAAATATTATTGCTGAGTCCAAAGTCATTAAGACACTCGGCAAGGTGAAAAACAACTACAGCAAGAGCAGCAATAGCTCTCAGGCCATTTAAGCCCGGAAGGTAGAGGGGTGCGGATTTCATGGATGTCGGTTTGTCCCCGTTCATAACGATGGGACAGCCTCAAAACTAGTAATTTTTATTACAAAGTCTAATAGGTCATCCATTTATGTATGCTCAAAACCAACCATTAAGTATTACAGACATCTATTCTTATCAATTAGGACCATTGATCATTTACGGTTTGCAGCCTGCAGCGCTGCTCCATAAATCACCTTTTTGGCGTCTTGGATACGATTAAAACCTGCGCCCTACAGAAATTAAATTCAGCACTGCACTATTCAAATTAAAAGATTGAATGAACAGCTGTAAAGAAAGATCGAATAAAAGCGCTTGCAGCTTGTAGCTTGTAGCTTGCAGCTTCCCCTAAAAAACCTTTTCAATAATCACCTGCAACACCTCGAAGAAAATGAGAATAATCACTACCCATTCCAGGACGGTACTGTTCCGGTATTGAAGGATGTCCTTGAACAACTCGAGGTTTTCTTTTACAATGCTCAATCCTTCCTGGATGTTGCGGAAACGTTCCTGGAGGTCAAAGGTGCGTTTCAGTCCGGCATCGATCTTATTGAGGTTTTCATCTTCCCATACTTCGGGGGGTGAATCAAAGATGTAAAGGTTCTGCGCGATCCTGTTTTTAAGGTTCAGGGTTTTACCAATGTATTTTTTAAGATTGCGGCCGGGAATAGCCAGGGAGCCCTTCAGCTCGAGGTGCAGGGTATGGGAGTTGGTTTCTTCCAGCAGTTTTTCCGTCAGCTCGGAATAGTAATCCAGCGCAACCGATTGCGAAACATTCAGCATAATCAGCCGCAGTACTTCTTCATGGGCCTCAACGATCTCAATTTTATTGTACCCGATTTTATTTTCCGGCCTGCCTGTTTCAATAAGGAACTCTTCATTCAGGGTTTCCGAAAAAGGATTTTTGCAATAAGGCGCAATGAATTTCAGGAACTCAGATATGGGGATCGGATCATAATTCAGAAAGCAAACAACGCCGTATTTGAAAACATAGACAAATTCAAGGTTGCCGGTCTCATAAAGCAGTTCATCCGAATCGCTGTAATAAGGTTCAGCCTTAAAGGCAGTTTTGAATTGCCTGATATCGATGCCGTCCGCGATCTGGTATGATAAAACTTGTAGCATGTGGTTCTTCCGTATGATGATTCCTGTGCAAAAGTAATCACCGACAGGCCTCAGGCCAAAGTTGTTGTGCTTTTAATCCATAGCGATCCGTTATGATGTGAAAGTATTTTGCGATGGTAAGTATTAACTGGTATTGCGCAGGGGAATGGGGCGATATACTTTTGTAATGGTTTATCTGAGACACCTGGTTCTTTTATACAGGCCCGATTATTCGGGCCTTTCTTTTTGCGCGGATGGAAGGATGATAGGGACTTCGCAGTGCGATCACGGATGGCAAGGATGATTTCTTTTAGTTTTTACATTCCACTCTTTGCGCGTCTTTGCGGTTAAAAACACGAACCGCAAAGTCGCAAAGAGCTTGCAGCTTGCAGCTTGAAGCTTATAGCTAAAAAAGCCTCCCCGTAAAGGAAGGCTTCAAAAAACATTTATTCTTTCTATTAACGGATCGGATCGGTACTTACTTCTCCAATACCTTCTACAGTACCATTATAGCAACCGGTTATTTTACCGCTTTTAAAGTTGGCCATCGTAACACCGGTAGTGAAATACTTATTTACAATAAGCCGGTAATAAGTTGGCGCTCCGCCTTTGGTACCGAAATCAAATTTCAATACGCTTCCGGTATAGCAATCCTGGCTCCTGTCGATGGCCAGGGAAACAGGAAGGTTATTCCACTTTATTCCATCCGTGCTGTATTGTACCGCCACGAGGTCGCTCGTTGTAACCATGTCAGAGATCGCCAGTGACCAGTGGCTCAGGTCCTGCAGGGTTTCACCGGAACCATCGCCCGGATTAGGATTGGTTACAGAGTACGTCCACTCATAATTACCATTATTATAAACAGTAGACATCAGTTGGGCATTATACTCGTTCATTACGGGTTTCTTTTCTTCAGGCTTAGTGGTAAAGGCGCTCAGGGAAACCATGCCAATGATGGCAGCAGCAATGAAGCTCAGTGTAGTAAAACGTTTCATAAGGGTTTGGGTTTTTAAAATTTAAAAAAATACATACGGTCTTTCGTTGGATCTGGATTTATGTGTGTGCGCCCGTTTTTCGTTTGCACAAGTCAAAGATGCATGCTCCGGTTGAAACAAATAGTTCATTTCGATAAACGGAGGCTCTTTTTCGATTGATAGCATCCCGTTCATACGTTTACCCATACCCGTTGTAGGGGTATTTTAGTAGGCCTGCAATACACGTTTTCAGAACATGCTTTACCTCACGTATAAGGTTGGTAGAAGAATTAGTATAACGTGAACCAACATCAAACAAGCAACCGAAAGGAAACCTTTACCGGTTTCCAACGGAATGGTTTTGGGTACTTACCAGCAGGTCTGGAAAACAGGTAATTGTATAGGCCTGTTATGGCTGAGTTTTGTGAGGCGCACAGATCAATAGGCATTGTTTGGAGTGAATGTGATAACCTAATTTAAAACCAGCCTTGAAACAACTGATGGTCCCCTGGGCGCCGGTGTTATGTGGAAACGGTCTCAACAACCAGTTAAAAGGAGCCCATCCATACTATTAAGAAATATACACTGGCAGGGCCGGAAAGGTGCAACCACCCACCCTTTTTGGACGTCCTTTCTGGGATTATTTATCGTTATATTTGACCTTCGATTCCGCCCCTATAGTAAACTCCCAATCCGGCACCCTGAAATTTCTCTTCTAATACAGTTTAATATATGAAAAGTGTTCTGATGAACGTATCCAAACGTTTCGTGAGCGTATGCTTAATGCTTGCTTGCTTTGCCAGCGTATCTGCACAATATGTTCAAACCAACCGGCCCGGCGTGAACATCAACCCCAACCTTAATGGGCTTATTGAAGCGCTTCCCTCCGGGTACAACACGGCCGAGCGGTACCCGCTGCTGATCTTTTTTATGGGGATTAATTCTACCGGTCCGGGCACCAATACTTCCCTGAATGCCATGTTTGGTTCAGGTGGCGGATTTATTCACGACCAGATCCGGGGGAACACGTTTCCGGCATCGTTTACGGTGAACGGACAGACACATAAATTTATCGTTCTCACGCCGCAGTTCGTAACCGATTTCAACACAAGGCTCCCAACGCCCGAGGAGGTGAACAGCCTGATCAACTATGCCATTGCCAATTACAGCGTGGATACAACCCGTATATACTTAACAGGAAACAGTTCGGGGGGCGGTCCTGTATGGGATTATGTTGGTGCTTCCTCTGCCTACGCCAACAGGATAGCAGCCATCCTTCCTTTCAGTGGCGTTTCCTTCCCTACACAAACAAAAGCAAATGTCATCCGCAACGCCGGTGTTGCGGTATGGGCCTTCCATAATAACCAGGATCCCGGTGTACCTCTTTCTTTTACCGAAGACTACATCCGGTTCATCAATACGCCTACGCCGGCTCCGAAAGAGGCAAAAAAGACAATCAATAATTCTACCGGTCACGACTCCTGGTGGAATGCATACATGCGCGTATACACGGAGAATGGTCTGAACATCTACGAATGGATGCTCCAGTTCCAGCGTCCTGTTACCAATGCCAAAGCTGGTAATGATGTGGAGTTTGATCTGCCTGCCAATTCCGTTCAATTGCAGGGTGCAGGTACCGGCCCTAACGGCACGGTTGCTTCTTACAACTGGTCAAAAGTTAGCGGACCTCCGGCAACGTTCAGCAGCAGCTCGGTTGCCAATCCAACCGTATCAAACCTGTCTGCAGGTACCTATACCTTCAGGCTCGCCATTACCGATAATGCGGGCGCCGTTGCTACCGATGATGTGGTGATTACGGTAAATTCACAACCCATCCGCATACAGGCGGAGTCTTACACAACCATGTCAGGCGTTACACTGGAAAACACCACTGATGAAGGTGGCGGGCAGAATGTAAGCTTCATTGACCAGGGCGACTGGATGGATTACAGCGTGAATGTTCCGGTAGCCGGGCAATATACCATGCGGTTCCGTGTTGCTTCCTTTATGGCCGGTGCCGGGTTTAATGTACTGAACAGCACCGGTGGACAGCTTGCCAATGTAGAAGTATACAATACCAATGGCTGGCAGAACTGGATGACTCTTTATGAAACGGTAACGCTTCCTGCCGGTGTGCAAACCCTGCGGGTACAGTCTACCAACGCACCGGGCTGGAACTTTAACTGGATGGAATTGGTGGCCAGTACACAAAACCCGCTCCCGGTGAACTTTGTGCTCTTCAATGCACAATGCAGCAATGGTTCTGTGAACCTGCAATGGAAAACTGCAGGAGAACTGAATGTCCGCAACTTCGCAGTTGAGCGCAGTGCCAACGGTCGTGACTGGACATCCATTGCCACAATGCCTGCTTCAGGACAAACCTCAGAAGAAAAGACCTACAACTATAAAGATGTTGCTCCCGGTGTTAATAATTTTTACCGTATCGTGGAAACGGATCTGGACGGAAAGAAAACTGTTACTTCCGTATTACGCACGAATTGCGGCGGTAAAGCAGGGGTGAGTGTTTTCCCCAACCCGGTTGCCGACAAAGCTGTAGTGCAGATCTCACTGGAGAAAGCATCCAAAGTATCGTTGACGGTGCTGGATAATAAAGGTGCCGTTGTTCGTCGCCAGGAAGCAAAAGTTCCGGGTGGAAGCAGCCAGGTAACAATTGATATGCAGTCACTGCCGAAAGGTAATTACACACTGGTAGCCCAGTGGGACGCTGAAAAGCAAAGCGTGAAGCTTCTGAAAAACTAAGTGTTTCAATAATTATGGAAAGGGCTTTATCACCAAGTAAAGCCCTTTTTATTTTTTATACTTTGCTGGAAAGGCAACCGCAAAGGCGCAAAGCATCCGTGGACCGTCGACCGTGGTCTGTGGACCCTTCACAAACACCGCTTCAGCATATGCGAAGCGATCTGTGTCATAAATAAAAGGTTGTTTGGCTTGGTGATCAGTTCTATTCCCAGCTCGCCGAACAACATTTTATCGTTAGGGTTTTCACTTGATGTAAAAATGACAACCGGCAGATTGAGCAGCCTGGGATCTGATTTGATCCGCTCAAAGGTTTGCTTGCCATCAAGCAGGGGCATATTGAGGTCGAGCACCACCAGCGAGGGTAATTCGATAGAGCCCCGTTTACCCGCATTCAGGTAGTCAAGCGCCTCCAGGCCGTTCTCAGCAAGGATCACGTCTATATCCGGATTCACTTCGTGAATGGCCTCCGATAAAAACTCACGGTCATCGGCATCATCATCCACATATAAAATTGTTTTACACTCATTCTTTGTCATGACGCAGATTTAATAGTTACTTCCCCGCTCGCTGTTTCATGTTTAACAGGAGGATGGTTTTCAGTTTGTGGAAATAAAATGGTTACAACGGTTCCTTTACCGGGAACACTATTGATGTTGATGGTTCCGCCGTGGTTGTTCACGATCCTTTTGCAGATGGCCAGTCCTACACCCGAACCGCTGGTGGGATGAAGCTTTTTGAACAATTCGAATACCTGCTCGCGGAACTCAGGTGCAAATCCGATACCATCATCCTGCAATTCGATTTTAAAAAAGTCCGAATATTTGTACTTGCCCTCGATGTTCCGGAAAAGGTTCAACAGCAGGGTGTTTGAAGAAAGCAGCACACGGGCCTCATGCTTTTCTTTGCGAAACCGGATGGCATTGGAAAGAAGCTGGTAAAAAAGCACGCGCATCTGCTCCCTGTCGGCATAAAGTGAAGGAAAGGTTTCTTTTTTCAGTACAAGTGCTACGGATGGATATTCAGTTTCCAGTTCTTTCTGCACCTGTTCCAGCAGTTCATTCACATCAACCGCCACAGGTGTGAGGCGGGTATCGCCCAGCCAAACATACTGCTGCAACCCCGATACCACGGAGCGCATCTGCCGGGAAACGCGCACCAGTTTTTTCACAATTCTTTCCTTTGAAGCGCTGTCTGTTTCTTCTTCCATCATATTCAAAAAAATGGAAAGTTTTCTCAACGGTTCCTGAAGATCGTGCGTCACCACATGGTTGATTTGTTTCAGTTCCTCGTTTTGTTTGTGCACTACATGGATCTGCTGGTCGAGGGCCTCCAGGTTTCTCTGGAGCGCCTGTTTGGCCCGGACCAGTTCCGTATTCTGGTTCAGGGCTGTTTCTGCTGCTTTTTTGGCGGCAACAAGTTCGTCTTCATATTTTTTGCGGTTCTCTACAAGGATACCGGCATAAATGGTAAGGATCTCGTCATTATACACCTTCCGTTCAGCATTGATCAGAACCGGAACGGCAGCTTTATCTTTTGATTGCAGCGTGATAAAGATCTCGCGGGCAAATCCCTGCATTTTAAGGAGCGGATAAAAATGTGTCTGGTTAAATATGCGCGTGGGAAGGTTGTAAATGGTATCTACCGGTTTACCCTGGAGGTCTTCTTTCGCAAACCCGAGATGACGGCACAGCGTTGTGTTCACATCCCTGATGGCCCCATTATCAGTATGTGTCCAGTAATAAAAAGGTGACTCGTCAAAGTAATTGTTCATTCAGGCTGCAGTTTCCAGGTATTCACGGATAAGCGTTATGGTTTCTTCCGGTTCACTCATATGCGGGCAATGCCCTGTTGCTTTCATGATCTTCAGCGTTCCTTTAGCAATGTTCTTGGCCACATAGGTACCAACTTCCACAGGGGCAATTATATCCTCTGAGCATTGCAGGATGAGCGCCGGTGTTTTTAATTTTTTAAGGTCCTCGCGGTTATCGGAAAAAAAAGTGGCTTCGGCAAACTGTCGGGCAATAACCGGGTCGGTGGAACAAAAACTTTCCGTAAGCTCTTCACTCAGCCCGGGACGGTCTTTGTTGCCCATGATGTTTGGCGCCAGGAAGTTGGCCCAGCCAATGTAATTTTTTTCCATGGTATCGAGCAGGCCTTCTATATCGCTGCGTTCAAATCCCCCGGTATAAAGTCCGTCATTGATATAGCAGGGCGAGGGCCCCACCATAATCAGGCGGTCAAAATAAGAAGGCTCTTCGATAGCAGCCAGTAGCCCGATCATAGAGCTGACGGAATGGCCTACGAAAATCACGTTTCGGAGATCCAGTTCATCACAGATGTCCAGCACGTCCTGCGCATAACCCTGCAGGGATGCATAACGCTCGGGATGGTAAGACTTGATATCAGATTTACCGGCACCTACATAGTCGAATAAAACAATCTTGTATTTCTCTTCAAAAGCCGGTGTAAGGTAGCGCCACATATTCTGGTCGCAACCAAATCCATGCGCAAATAACATAGGTTGTGTACCCTTTCCGGATACACGGATATTGTTTCTTTTTGTAATGGACCGGTTCATAAATACAAGGAAGAACTAAATTAAACAAAAGCAGCAGGATGACGGCGGGCGCACCAGGATAATTATGTCTTTTACCGGGAATTAACGAAATCTCCGGGAAGAAGATGATTCATGTAGAATCCGGGTATTTAAACATTAAACAAATTTCCCTGTGCAGGACCGAAGGCCATGTTTTCCTACACTTTTCCTTCATCCAGGTCCTGGCTTTGCTCGGCATCCGGCAGGTCTTCAATGCTGCTTACTTCGCGCAGGTACTTTTCGGCGCCTTTATCGAGCAATTGATTGCTGTTGGCGGGTTCCAGCGCTTCATTATTCGGAGTTGGATTACTGGCGTTCCCGGTATGGGTATCGAGCTTTGCGGCATCAGCAGGATGGCTATCGTTTTTTTTCAGGTCTTCTTTCATGGTAAATTATTTTAAGGGCCCTTATTGGAACTGTATTAAAATATATAAAAATCATTCCGGCCCGAGCAGCAGCGAATTCCGATTTCTTGTGGTCATGCGGATATTATTTACCGGCAAACGCTTTATTATGCGCTTTATCTTCCTGACCACTTTTTCGGCTCTTTTTTCATTTACAAGTTTCAGCCAGTCCCGGTTGCATCCTTTTGTAGGGGTTCATTTGTCCATGAATGCAGACGCTGCCTATACCGGCCTGTCGGGCATGGCGGGAATAGATTATAGCCTGAGCAGGCAGTGGACCGCAGGTGTGTACGGGCAGTATTTCAAAGACCGTTTTAAATTAAATGTTCCCGATTTGTACCGGGAAGGAAAACTAACCATGAAGACGGCTGCTACCTTGGTCCAGAAACGTTTTTCAAAAAAGGATAATACCGGTTTTTTCCTCGGTGCGGGACTTGCTTATCAACGGAGGGTTGAGGATTACAGGGAAAGTAACATGGTTGGTACTTTCACCGATTCGATTCATCAATCACACATCTTACCCGCTATACGACTTGGTTACGGATTTAACTTACGGCAGCGTATACTCACCGTTGAACTAAATGGAACCGGACCGTATGCCGAATCAACTGGCTCCGGAAATACCCGTTCTGATTACATGGAGATACTGACCCAGTTATCCTTCGGACTCAGATTTATCTTTTAAAATCGGGTGAAGAAAGTGGTCATGCCCATATGCTGAAGGGTAAACCATTTATTGTTTTCAACCGGCTTCATAAGGATATTGAGGAAGCAAAGGTTGAAAACAAAAGTGGGAGGGATCAGATTTTAAAAAGGCGTTTTTGCTCATTATCAATGCCATTGGGAAGCCATTCCATGAATGCACTGTTGCCAAATTCGCGGGTACGTAATCTTACGATTGCACTACGGGTTTTTTCTTATTTACTTTGTTTGATTCCATCCCCACTATCTTATTAAGCCACTCTCTCACCGGAAGCATTCTTTCCTTCCGGTGCAAATCCGGTTTTCCTGTGATCCACACCTTTTGAAAACAAACGAACATGAAAACGAAACAAAAGCTCCCTGCAAGGGAAGTAGGCCTTTACCGTCACCAGGCATTTGCACCCTCTCAACCGATCCGCCAGGCAATTATTGTCCGACCCGACGTCATCCGCAAAAGCTTACTGGCACTCAGCTTATTTTTTATCCTGATGAACGGGATATCCATCTTATCCAGTTACTATCTTCTTCCCGCCAGTGGCATCAGCCGCTCCATGGATCATCATTTTAACCTGGATAACGAATTTAATTTTCCCAGTTATTTCTCATCCCTGTTGTTATTGTCTTCATCCTTTTTGTTATTGGTGATAGCAGCCGGGAGCCGGGGTGCCGGAACATTCAAAGGGCAGTGGAAGAGCCTCAGTGTGATCTTTCTTTTTCTGATGCTCGATGAAACGTTCCAGTTGCATGAACGGCTCGCGGAGCCGATGCGGAAACTATTTGCTACCGGCCTGCCTTCCTTTCTGCACCAGGCATGGGTCATTCCTTATTCCATTATTTGTATGATTGGCGTTGCCCATTTTTACCGTTTCTTTTTTCAATTGCACCGTCCTACAATGACCCGTTTTTTTGTGGCAGGTTGTATTTATGTAGGTGCTGCTATCGGTGTGGAAATGGTGGAAGGAATTTTCCTTTCCCGTTATGCACAGGAAAGTATTCAATTCCGCCTGGCCACCAGCGTGCAGGAAACCGGCGAGATGATCGGCATCGTTCTGTTCATAGACGCGTTGATGAGGTATATGTCGATGAAGAATATCAACCTGTCGGTATCTACCAGGGGTGAACAGTTGCCGGGATAAAAACGGAACCTGTCAATTTTTTTATCCGGGACGATCAGGAATGATCCGTTGCCTGGTTACTTTAGGCTGCACTGAATACAGTATCGGAAAGCATAAATCCTGCATTAGCCGGTAAATGTTTACGCCAGATGCAGAGATGGGGAGCACACTGCATAAAAGTTCAGTTGTTTTCTACATGCTTCTTGAAGCTGTCGAGGATCGCCTGCCACCCCGTGCGCTGCAGGTCAATAGGGTTATCTTCTTCTGCATCAAAAGTTTCAACAACTTCTGTAGTATCGCCTTTTGCCGTGAATTGGATGGTTACTTTTCTTCCATCCACCATGGTATAGGCAATAAGACGGTTGGGCTGTATATCGGTATAAACACCGCTGAAGTCAAACCCGAAGCTTTTGTCGCGTGCTTCCATCCGGTACACAAAGCCACCACCAACTTTCAGATCGTTTTCTACCGATGGCGTATGCCATTCGTCTGACGCCTTATTCCATTGGGTAATGTGTTCGGGTGTGGTAAAATACTGCCATACTTTTTCTGCCGGTGCCCCGATCGTAGTGTTGACGGTTACTGTATTTGCTGTATTATTTTCCATTACACGTTTTTTAGATGATTTGTGGATCGTTGATGCTGCAAATTTACACGTATAAGCAGCACCTGCAGATAGAATAAAAAATTAGGCGCCCCTTTGCGCAAATTTTACCCGTGGCGTTATCAGATATACTGCTGATCTTTCAGGGGTGATTTGCAGGCGTTTCGGGATTCTTTTTAGATTCGGAAAATAATTTGCTTATGAACAGAACACTCGACTTGAGGAAAGTTTTTGGAATGATCGTTACCTATGATGATGCACAGGAGTTGGTTTCTCCAACGGGGCCGTTTGATGTCATTACAGAACTGCAGCCGGGAGGCAAGTCGGCCATTCATATTCACCCGTCACAGGATGAAATTTATGAAGTAAAACAGGGTGAAATGGAAGTCTTTATAGCCGGCAAATGGAGCCTTTTGCGTGCCGGTGAAAAAGTGACCATACCAAAAGGAACCGTTCATGGCTTCCGTAATGCGGGAACACAAAGTGCAATCGCCTTTAACCGCCACGACCCGGGACTGAGATTTGGCGAAATGCTGGTCACCATACAGCAATACATCAATGATAACAAGATTAAAAGCACTTCAGGTTTCCGGAACCTTGCCCATATGTCTTCCATTACCGTTCAATACAGTGATGTGATGGTGCCGGTTAAGCCTCCTTCCGGGCTGGTGCGGTTTATGGCCAAAGCCGGTAAGTTGTTTGGGTATAAATGAAGATTGGGAGAGAGGGGTTATTTGAGATTTTAGATTTAAAGATGTAAGATTTGCCTGCAGGTGCGGTTACTCCTACTGGCTCAGGCAGTCTGCTGGTTGTACAGGTGTTTTTGGAAAGCTTCTCTATTAAAATTGAATAAACTTGATAGACTGATATTTTACTGCATTTGCGTGGGGAGTAACCGTCCCATTCTCCGCATTTTATGCGGTGATTGTAGCCAATGCGGAGAATAATCGTTTATATACATCAATTGCCCAACTGGCCGGAGTTTCATTGGAACGCCGCTAAGCTGGCACCGGAACTGGCTGCTGTACGCAACCGCCAGGGCAGGCTGCTGGGAAGAATGGAGCACCTCCAGTTTAACCTCCAGGCGGAAGCGGCCATGCAAACACTGACGCTGGATGTGTAGTGAAATCCAGCGAAATTGAAGGAGAACTACTGGACAGGGATGCAATGCATGGAACAGTAAGATATTATAAATTATCCTATATTTATTCTGTACCGGAATCAAGGTGTACATCCTTTCGTTATGGATAAATTAATCAGGCTGGGAACCATTGAGCTGCCCTTATCCCTTCACAAGGCAACAGTGATCCATGCCAACAAATATTCAGAGGCGCAAGGCGGCGCATTCAGCCTCCCGGTATCATCCACCTTGTATACCGATATTGTTTTCAGGCTTGATGGAACCAATGAGGACCTGAAAGCCTATGTACAGGGTTCCGATCTCCCGGTTTACACCCAACAGGAAGTAACCGTGTTCTGTACCGGGAAAAAGGTGCTGGGCTTTATAGACAGCGCCACCAACTATTACTATTACATCACCCGCGACTTTTCGCGTTATTTGAAATACGGGCTCCCGTATATATGGATCTGGATCATTGGCCTCCTCGGCGGGACGGCCATTTATGTGTTGACCTACGAGGACAATGGTTCCCCCTGGATGATGGCGCCCTTGATTGCTGCGTATCTTTTTTACTATGTTCAGAAGTTGGTCTTCAATTTCCGCATCCGGAAAGCAATCGACAATTTTTTGCAGTAAATGCTGCCCCCTTTGCGAGCCTTTGCGACTTTGCGGTTTAAAAGAAAGGCAACCGCAAGACGCTAAGCTCTTTACTTCGGTCAGTCTTTTTTGTTTCGGTCTTTTCTACAGTTCAGTCTTTTCTACTTTTTGCCTTGAAGCAAAAAGTAGAGCAAAAAATTCAAGGAAAAGCGAATGCCTCCGGCCGCTTTTCCGGGCCGGCGCACAACGGTCACCCGAAGCTTGTCTTAGCCATTCTTTGCTGTCCTCTGCGCCTTAGCGGTTAAAAATACATGAACCGCAAAGTCGCAAAGTCTTCGAAAGAAAAGTTCTGCCTTGCCCCTCACAAATTGAATGAAGCATCAATACTTCGCCACGAACACCTTCAGCGTGGCTGATAAGCGCCTTATTTCCCCGACCCTGTATCGACGGAAATGACTGTAGCATTAGCCCAGGGGAAATTCAGCGCAGTCAGGGTCTTAAACATAAAGGCGCTGCCAACCGGTTATAGGAAAACCTTGATACACGAAATGACTGGTGCCCTGCGCGCTGGCCCTGCCGCATGCGCGGAGCGATCATGGCGGCATTGAACTTTTTGCTTACTTTTTCTTTCAAGAGAAAAAGTAAGAATGACTCTTTTGAAACAAAAAGATAGAAAGCAGATGGAAAAGCTCATTAGCACCACGCTTATCGATATAGAAGACTGAATGAGCACCAGTGAAGAACACTGCATGAAAGCGCTTGCAGCTCGCAGCTAGAAGCTCGTAGCTCGCAGCTTCCCAAACTTCAATATCTTCCACCCCGAAAAAATCTATCATGTGCAGACGGTATGTTTTCTTTTTATTAATCAGCCTGGCCCTGAGTACTGGTGCCATGGCACAGGTACGGCAGGTAATTGAACTGAGGGATGGGTGGAAATTCAGTAAAGGCAAATGGGACGGGGCGTTCCAAGTTGGCTTTAATGATAAAGGCTGGCAAACGGTTTCCGTGCCGCACGATTGGGCCATTTACGGTCCGTTTGATAAGGAAGTAGATAAACAGGTGGTAGCTATTACCCAGAATAATGAAAAAGTAGCCAGTGAAAAAACCGGGAGGACAGGCGCGCTGCCCTACATTGGGGAAGGCTGGTACCGCAAGACTTTTACCCTGCCAAACTTCAAAAAGGGACAAAAAGCATTGATCCTTTTCGAAGGAGCCATGAGTGAACCAAAAGTGTTTGTCAACGGACAGAAAGCGGGCGAATGGAACTACGGGTACAACTATTTTTATTTTGATATTACAGACAGGATTTCTGCCGGCGGCGAAAACCTGCTGGCCGTTCACCTGCAAAATGCAGGGCAATCTTCCCGCTGGTACCCCGGTGCAGGTTTATACAGGAAGGTGAGCATCATTGTAAAAAATGAGGTAAGCATCGATCAGTGGGGAACGTATATCACTACACCATTGATTACACAGGAGGTGGCAAAAGTGAACATCAAAACAAAAGTGTCCGGGTCGAATGTGCGGCTGGTGACCACCGTCTCCGATGCTGCCGGAAAGCCCGTTTCATCCGATACGGCCATAACGATCTATGGAAAAGAGTTTGAACAGAACATGGCCGTTGCGCAGCCAATATTATGGAGCCCCGAAACACCCTACCTGTATACGGCCGTGTCAAGGCTGTATGTGGGAAATGAACTGAAAGATGAAACCACTACACGCTTTGGCATACGGCAGATCGGTTACCAGCCCGGAACAGGGTTCAGCCTGAATGGAAAAACCCGCAAGTTCAAGGGTGTTTGCCTGCATCATGATCTTGGTCCTTTGGGAGCAGCGATCAATATATCGGCCCTGCGCCGGCAGTTACGCATCCTGAAAGATATGGGATGTGATGCCATACGAAGTGCGCACAACATGCCTTCAATGGAACAACTGGAGTTATGCGATGAAATGGGCTTTATGTTTTTGGCGGAAAGTTTTGATGAATGGGCAAGGCCAAAAGTAAAAAACGGCTATGCCCGGTTTTTTGCCACCGATGCCGAGAAAGATGTGGTCAACCTGGTGCAGGCTACGCGCAACCATCCCTGCATTGTGATGTGGAGTTCGGGCAATGAAGTACCTGATCAGCATGGCGCCGAAGGGGTGAAGCGGGCAAAGTGGCTGCAGGAAATATTTCACCGCGAAGATCCTACGAGGCCCGTAACGGTGGGCATGGACCAGGTGAAAGCCACCATCCAGAGCGGGTTCGGCGCATTACTGGATATCCCCGGGTTGAATTACCGCACGCATTTATATGAAGAAGCCTATAAAACGTTTCCACAGGGTTTTCTCCTGGGCTCTGAAACCGCATCAACCGTCAGTTCACGCGGCGTTTATAAATTCCCGGTGGTAAAGGCCATTGAAAAGCAATACCCCGATAACCAGTGTTCTTCTTATGATCTTGAGTATTGCAGTTGGTCGAACCTCCCGGAAGATGACTTCATCCTGCAGGATGATAAACCTTGGGTGATCGGTGAATTTGTGTGGACCGGTTTCGATTACCTCGGTGAACCTACACCTTACGATAATAAATGGCCGTCACGCAGTTCCTATTTCGGAATGGCCGACCTGGCAGGACTGCCCAAAGACCGCTATTATTTATACCGCAGCCGCTGGAATACAAAAGAACAAACCCTGCATATTCTTCCGCACTGGAACTGGCCGGGACGCGAAGGCCAGGTAACACCGGTATTTGTTTACACCAGTTACGATAGTGCCGAATTGTTTGTGAATGGCAAAAGCATGGGCGTACAGAAAAAGCACAACGCCACTCCCCAGAACAGGTATCGTTTAATGTGGATGGATGTAAAATATGAACCCGGTGTGGTGAAAGTAGTAGCCTTTGGTAAAGATGGTCAGCCGGCCGCTGAAAAAGTTATGGTAACAGCGGGAAAGCCCTATGGCCTGCTCCTGGAACCAGACCGGTCAACCATCAGTGCCGATGGCAACGATATTTCATTTGTAACGGTATCTGTGGTTGATAAAAATGGAAACCTTTGTCCTGCTGCCGCAGAGCAACTGGTTTTTTCCGTGAAGGGTAAAGGAACATACCGGGCGGCCTGTAACGGCAATGCCGCTTCCCTGGAACTGTTTCATGTACCCACTATGAAGACCTTTAGTGGAAAGCTGGTTGTTCTGGTTCAATCGGGCACGGAAGCAGGGGACATAGAACTAAACGTAAGTGGTAAAGGCCTGAAACCGGGACGGGTTTCACTGCAATCAAAAAAGTAATTTTTTGATTGCAGGAATCGCATGGAGACAGGTATGGCCAGACATGTATATGCGAGCCTGGAAAATCATAAGTATATACAGCTCATCTCTGCTTTTTTCACCTCTTTAAGGAAGTACTCATAACAGGTGAATTCCTTTTTGCTGTATGGACCGTGAAAACCCTGCCGCATCCGTTAATTTACGCAGGGCCTGGGGTAATTTTACGATTGCAGACGGCCGGTAAAGGCAGTACCTTCTATTCAGTTTATAGGATTTATATAATTACAATGCGGGCCGGATTTCTATCCGGCCCAATGTTTTTAAAAAAAGTCATGATTTTTCCAACGCTCCTGCTTCACCCTGCGTATATAAAGATGTAAACGACACATCCAATCTTTTGAAAACCGTATATCCAACCATCCGTTGAAAAGCCAACACCGTCGCTTTTAAGAAACTGCCCTTCTTTTGAAGGGCTTTTTTTATGGCCACAGGGCTTACATGTTCTGAACCTTTCCCGGCACATGGACGGAAAGGAGTAAGGCAATACAGCAAAGTAGACCTGTTATATGCTGCGGTTTTTTTATGTATGAAAAGCCCTGTGTTTGTGGAAGGAATCATTACTGTTTACGGGCATTTTTTTGCACAAATTTCTTCTTCGTCGTTACCCCTATCTTCGCCACGAGTTAAAAATTGATCCATGCTGTTGAATAAAACAATTCCGGTTGCCTACATATTAAACAAGGTAAAATTTGAAATTGTCTATGTACTGGTTGTATCAATAGCTGTTCTGTTCATAACGGATAAATTCAGGCAGTTGCTGCCGGAAATGCCCTTAACCATTCCGGCATTTATCGGTACAGCCATATCCATCCTGCTCTCCTTCAAGCTCAATCAATCTTATGACAGGTGGTGGGAAGCCCGCAAGGTTTGGGGAAGCATTGTGAACGATTCGCGAAGCCTGGTTATTCAGCTCCTTTCGTTAACGTCAAAAGGAAATGATGCACTGATTAAAAAAATAGCTTTCAGGCAGATTGCCTGGTGCTATTGTTTAGGGCAATCGATCAGGGGACTGAATCCGACAGAAAACCTGGAAGGCTTTATATCGGCTGAGGAACTGGCTGAAATAAAACTCCATCACAATAAATCTTTGGCATTGTTGCACATGCACGGGCAGAATATAAAGGAGCTAAAGGACAACAACCAGTTAGATGCTTTTTCGCAAATACAACTGGATAACACACTGGTACGGCTATGCGATGCACAGGGTAAATCCGAACGGATCAAGTCCACCGTGTTCCCCGTTACCTACCGGTTATTCCTGCACTTCATTATTTATTTATTTGTTGTCACGCTTTCTATTTCCCTAAAAGATGTTGCCGGCTACTTTGAAATCCCGCTGTTACTCTGCATTTCCATTCCTTTCTTTTTACTGGAGAAATCGGCCAGGCATATGCAGGACCCTTTTGAGAACAAGCCCACAGATACTTCGGTAACCGCCATAGCACGGACCATTGAAATAAATATCAAACAGTTGCTGAAAGAATCAAACGTTCCGCAGCCACACCAACCGGCTAAGTTTTACCTGACATAAACAAACATAAAAAAAGAGTATAATGAAGACGTTAACGAAAGAAATGCAGGCTGCCATAACCCCGGCAATGGCCCTGGAATTATTGAAAGACGGAAACAAAAGATTCGTGAGCAACCTGAAGATCAACCGCAATCTATTGCAGCAGGCAAATGAAACTTCCGATGGACAGCACCCGGTAGCCGTAATCCTTAGTTGTATTGACAGCCGCACATCTGCCGAGTTAATTTTTGACCAGGGACTTGGCGATATCTTTAGCGTGCGTATTGCCGGCAACATTATCAATGAAGATATTTTAGGTAGTATGGAGTTTGGCTGCAAGGTAGCCGGTTCAAAAATCATTGTTGTTTTGGGGCATACGAAATGCGGTGCGGTAAAAGGCGCCTGCGACCATGTGGAAATGGGCAACCTGACAGCATTGCTTACCAAAATACGCCCGGCGGTTGAAGACGAAGGGACAACAAAGGAAAATCGAAATTCGGGCAACGGTGAATTTGTCGAAAAAGTGGCTGTCATCAACGTAAAGCGAACCGTAAAGTCAATTATCGAACGCAGCACCATCTTAAAAGAAATGGTGGAAAAGGGAGAAATTGAAATAATAGGCGGTGTGCACAATATAGTGGACGGGCAGGTAACTTTTTTTGAAGATACCTTGCTGGTAGGGAAGCAATGAAATTGCTGAATCACCTGGAGATGAACAGGTGCGAATAATAAAGTTAAAGGCGGTTATAGTGAGGCGATAAGCAAAACATCGTACGCAAAGCTGCCTTTTCCTTTATTTAGTAACTTAACTCCGGTTGCACTTCCTGGGGAAGCCCTGTGCAAGGTGCGTTATTTGTCCTGCGATCTTAAGATTAGCTTATATCATGACACGAAAATTTTTACTAACCCATTTATTATTTTTAGCAACAGCAATTTTATCCTGGGGACAATCAACCGGTGACTACCTGCCCTGGAGTGCCACACGAAGGCTGACCGCCGGGGATTTTGCCATTAAGACGGGAAAATCTGAAACGTCAGCATCGTATGGCCAGTTCTCCATGTCTTACGAGGTAAACGGCTTTGATTTCCTGACAAAAAATTTCAACAAAAAAGTCCGCAATACATTTTTAAAGACAGCATCCTGGATTGATACAACAACGGATTTCCGGCAAGCCTTAAATTACCAGCAGACACTGTTTGACATTTGCGAAGTTTATACCCGGCAGTTCAGAAAGGCGTTAAAGGACAACCGGAAGAAATTAGCAAAAGGGATAACCATAGCCGAAGAATTAAACTACCGGTACATGGCAGCCTTTGCAAGGAGAAGGCTGGATTATGACCGGGAAACGGCTTCCGGTACCGACAGGATAAAACAGGAAGAGTGGGAGATTAAGATCGGGGCAGAGCTGGCAGAACTTGCGGAGTATGCTTACGAAAAATAAAAGGCCGAAGACTCAATTTGGCCCCGGGAAACATATGAATACCCTCTCACCTTATGAACCTATGTATCAGTTACTAACAGTTGTTCCCAATACCAAAATTTATAAGGCCCGGTACATAATGTTTGACCTGTAATTCCGTCCCTTTTATGCTCACCTTTAATAAGAAGTTTTTTCTGCTTGCCATAATCCTGTTTCTCATCGAGGTTATAATAGCGGTTTTTGTCCGGGATGCTTTTGTTAGGCCTTATGTGGGAGATTACCTGGTGGTGATCCTGATCTATTGTGCCGTTCGGACCATTGTAAAAGCTCCCGTGTGGAAGGTGGCCCTGGGCGTGCTGCTGTTCTCGTATCTGGTGGAAACACTTCAATACTTTCAGATAGTGGACAGGCTTGGTCTTGGAGAAAACAAAATAGCAAGGACGGTAATAGGATACGGCTTTGAATGGAGGGATTTTTTGGCGTACACTCTGGGCATACTCACAATACTGGCCCTGGAGAGAAAGAATTGGCATCAAAACAAAAGGCATCATGCCTGACAAAGGATTTCTACATCAAGCCTATAGTCATAGCAATATTTTCATGTTAACTGGCTTGTAGGTTACCTTCCGGGGCTTTTTCATCAACTGTGCTCGTACTTAGAGTTGATTTTCATGGTTACTGTTGAAGGTGCGACTGGAAAAATTGAGTTGGAAAGCTTGGATTGGATTCTATTCTATTCCATCCCTCAAAGACATTTATACAACTATCGTAAGCTTACGATTTGTACATGTTTTCTTTTGCTCTTTCATCTAAGAATAAGGTTAATTAGTCGAATTATATAAGGCTTATGTATTTTATGGATAATAAGTGGTTGCCCTTAACATTAATAATGTTTTCTTTTGTGATGCGTATAGTAGTTTCCCAGTAATAAGGAACTTCTATTGCTGATAGAAATCCAGATCCATGAAAACGTTTATCCATAATTCCAAAAAAATAGGAAAGCTGGCATTAATTGTCAACGCTTTTTTACTTCCTTTCTTTGGTTCATCACAAGTCACAAATCCTATCATTAAAGCCAATTTCGGTGTGGATGGGGACCTGCGTGCAAATATTTTCAATACAGCAATCCAGCCTGGAAATGACGATTGGTATTCTGATGGAACAGCCGGAGCAGGCAAAGCAGTGATTGATACCAATGGTGCCGCTGCTATTGTTAGTCGGTACTCTTCTGATCTATCATTTCGCGGAAGTGCCTTTTTTAGGAAAATGGCCATTCCCCAGTATTCTGCAATCAATGGAAGCCTGTGGTTGGATGGGTTAATGGTGAGAGACCATTTTGGAAATGATTCCACTGGTTTCCTTGGTACTAATAAAAACGGGTACAACCCCAGGAAGTGGAATGGGGGAACTAAAAATATTTTAGACCTGCCAGATAAGAATGACATAGGTGACATCTTTGCTCATCTACGCAGGGCAGGAACGAACCTAACGGATTCACTTTGGTTCATGGGTGGTATTACACTGATGGGAAATGTCGGAAACCGATATTTTGATTTTGAACTTTATCAGAGTGATCTGACATGGGATCATTCTTCTGGAAAATTTCTGAATTATGGATCAGATTCAGGACATGTTGCCTGGCAGTTTGATGCACTGGGTAATGTTGTTCGTCCGGGGGATATTATTTTTACCGCAGAATATTCATCCACGGGGTTGACATTCATAGAAGCCCGGATTTGGATTAGAGGCGCTGATACCCTAACGGTTTCACCAACACGTTTCAATTGGGCAAGTGGTAAGTATTCGGGACAATCTTATGATAGTATAGGTATTACTTATCCTCCCACTTTTGGTTATAAAGCTATCGTACCTGAAACTTCCGGTGATTACTATACAGGAACTCAATCAAGTGGAGGCATATGGGCAGGACCTTTTGGTTTTATAGACCGGAATAATGTTTATAATACAACATATGCCACCAGGCAATTCATGGAAATATCTGTAAATCTTACCAAGCTTGGATTGGATCCCATTGATCTTCTTGGTTCAGGAAATTGCAATATGCCTTTCAGTAAGATTATCGTTAAAACCAGGGCTTCAACAGATATAGATTCAGAACTAAAAGATTTTGTAGGCCCCTTTTCTCTTTTTGGACCAGCCCGTGTTGATATGGCAACAAACCTTCCTTTCCTTTGTGATTCCGTATCGCATGGGGAACTTTGGGTGGCTAATCCTTTAAGTACATCTATTTATACTTGGTCTACTAATGATGGAAACATTGTAGGAAGTAATACAGGAACTTCCATTAATGTAAGTAAGCCAGGCAACTATGTGGTTCAACAAAGGCTATATACCGGTTGTATTCCTTATGCCAGTGATACTATAGCCATAGGTAGTAATGGCTACCATTGTACCTATCTTTCAAGCAGTGATATTGAGTTGCAGGGGCAACAACGAAATAATACTGCGGACTTGAGATGGGGAACAAAAGGCAATGGGCAATACGCTTATTTTGACCTGGAGCGAAGTGTAGATGGACAGAATTTCCAACTGATTAAAAGAATTACAGCTTCATCCAATTCTGTAGCTACCTATACTGAAAAGGATCATTTATCTGATATTTCAGGTAGCAGCGTAATTTATAGGGTTAGAATCTATATGAAAAACGGAATGGTAAACTACACTAAGGAGGTTAGGATGCAGGTGGGTATCATTGCGGACTTCCTTATAAGTCCTAACCCGGTACAGGGATTGGCAACTGTTTCAATCCAATCCGATAGCAATGAAAAAACTTTATTCCAGATAATAGATGTTTCAGGTAAAATAATAAAGCAACAATCTATAATGCTAAAGAAGGGGTTTAATTTTATCCATATTGATTTGTATTGTTATCAGAGAGGTTTATACCAAATAATCATCAATTGCAATGGTGTAATAAAGAGTGAAAAGCTGATCTTACAATAAATTTCCAGAGGTAAATTCTGTACAACCATAGTTCCTATATTACGGCTGGCGAACAATTAATCATCATTTGTTCCTGAATAAACTTTATCTGCATTAACGAGTAGAGAATTACCGACTTGTTGGCCTGATTGAAGTAAAATTTTTGCTACGATAACAAATAACGGTAACACCCGCTCGTACAAAGATGCCAATTTTCAAAGCAAAATGTATCTTTAAACCAAAAGCTTTCCGCAAGCCTTAGGCGTTACATGCTATAGAATGAGCCTTCAACAGATTATAGTTTGCTTTTTGGTGATAGGTTGTACCTCTATGGAGCAAAAAGCCTCTTGTAATGACAAAAGCCGAATCATTAGTGGGGTCTTCTTTCATATTTATATTTTAAAGAGAAAGAAGCACTATGTTGAATAAAGCAAATACTGCAGGAAAAAATTGCTTACCCCCATGCCTGGTAATTAACAGTTTAAAGTTTCTTAAATTCGGTCACAGGTGTAAATCTGCGAACTTTATGCGCAAATGCAGCAAACTTCTGTAAACATTGAGATGATGAAAACAAAGCTTTGTATTTTACTTTATAAAAAAAAGCTACCGAAGTAGCTTTTTCTGTTTATCTGTACAGATCTTTAGGAATGTGAAGATTACTTTACAGCCTCAGCTACTACTTTACTTACAGGAGTAGTAGACCTTCCAATTAACGATGAAAGCTGTTTACTGGCATCAAACAAATCACCTTTAGAAATACCAACATCCCAGCCTGCAATGGACTGTGCAAATCCTTCAGGAATGCCAAAGCTGGCTAATACGGTTGCATATTCTGCTTCTGGTAAGTTTTTATAAGGAATGTTCTTTCCGCTTTGCTGGGAAATATCAGCAGCCAGATCTGTTAAGGTAAAGGCTTTATCTCCGGCAAGCTCATATACTTTTCCCTGGTGACCTTCTGATGTAAGTACAACAACTGCGGCTTCAGCATAATCATTTCGTGAAGCGGCAGAAATTTTTCCGTCACCGGCACTTCCTATTAAGGCACCTCCTGCAATGGCACCCGGAATAGAGCCAGCATAGTTTTCCGTATACCAACCATTTCGAAGAATGGTGAAAGGAATGCCACTTTCCTTCAGGGCTGCTTCCGTTGCAATATGTTCTGTCGCAAGGCTAATGGAAGTTTTATCAGCATGAAGCAGGCTTGTGTACACAATCCGTTTCACGCCAGATTTCTTTGCTGCATTGATTACATTCTGGTGTTGGGTGGCTCGTTTCCCAATTTCACTACTTGAAATCAGCAGTAAAGTTTCAATGCCGTTTAAAGCTGTTTCCAGCGTTTCAGGATGATCGTAATTTGCTTCACGGGCTTCAACACCCAAATGGGCTGCTTTGCCGGTTGAGCGAACCAAAGCAATTATCTTATCTGCCGATACTTTCTCTTTTAACCTGGCAACTACAATAGTTCCCAATTGTCCGGTTGCTCCTGTTATTCCAATTTTCATCTTATTTATTTTTAAATTATTCCTTTAGGATGTTACGTTGATTATGCTCATAGTCTGAAAAATTACCCTTTCAGTAAAATTTTGTTACCTGCCGGGTCAGCAACAAGGTATCCGTCTTTTTGCGCTTCAGCTGAAGGCAAATGCTTGAGTGCACTTTGCAAACGTTCAGGTGTATCAAAATTGATCGTGTAGTACCGCATCCCTGCTGTGCCCTCCGGTGCTTGTGGCTTGTTTAAACTTTGCCACGAATTGAAAGCAATGCGGTGTTTGAAGGCGCCACCTGCACTTAAGTCATACATCCCTAAGTTTGGCAAAGCCATGTTTTGAATGAACCCTAAACTCAAATAGAAATCATTTGCAGCTTGCAGATTAGAAACATATAGGTGCATATGCCCCACATATGTGTCAGCTGCCAAAGTGCGGCTAATATCATTATCAGGTAACGCTTTCAAAACCGATTGAACATCCAAAGGTGCTGATGGGCTGCGTACTGTACCATCTTTGTCGATTGCCTTAGGTGCTCCATTACTGAAATCCAGTTGTGCTAACCTCTCCGGTGTTTCCAGGGTAATTTCTACAGTGATGCCATCCGGGTCTTCCATATAGATGGCTTTGGACATGGTGTGGTCAGTGGGTGATATAGGATAACGCCTTGCTATTAGCCTTGCAAGCACCCTGGCAAATTCACCTTCTGTTGCTGGATGGATAGCTAAGTGGTATAGACCGCTATAGCCATTCTTAAAAGGTGTTTTTGCTGTCGGATAGAGTACCACTAATGTATTATTTTCTGTACCCAGCTCAGTATATACTGCTGTTGCAGCCCTAACCTTCATACCAATATTATCTGTCCAAAACGAAACCGAACGTTGAAGATTGGTGACATTAATATGGACAGCGCCAAATGTTGCCAGTTCCTTTGCCATGTTTTTCTTTTTATTATTAGGTTGAAAGCTGTTGGCAATATTTCTAAAAGCAGAGAATGTAACCAAACCAACAACTCCTGTCGTGACTGTTTTTATGAATTGTGTCCTTTTCATTCAGTTTTCATTATTGGTAAACAAGTATGGTTTTGTCTTCTGATTCCTGGGCGCTTCGTACTGTCACTTTCTTTTGTTGAAGCCAATAGTCAACCGAGTATCGGCCACTTCCTGCAAACAACAGGATAAGGTACACAAGTAAATAATGGAGGGCAGGTTCTTTCGCGGAAAATGGATCTGAGCCATGAATAAGAAAAACAGCTACGAACATGGTAATCGCTAACGGAATTACTGCAAGTCGTGTAGCAAATCCAGCCAAAACCAATATGGAACATAATACTTCAGCAATGACGGTTAGCGAAAGGGAGAGCTCAGCACCCATGCCCATAACGGATGGAAATTGGCCCGCCGTACCCGATAACAACAGCATCAGCTTAGGAAATCCATGCGTGAGCATAAGGGCGGCTATACCCATTCTCGCAAGCAGCAGGGCAATATCTGTTGTCCCTGCTACGCTATTTACCTGTAGAAGCTTTTTCATTGTTGTTCTTTTTTACTGCTTTTCGTTCTGTACAAATTCACCGTCAGCCTTGATGCGTACTTCATCGCTGATCATGGGAGCCGGGAATTTTTCACCGATCGCAAAGTCAGAGCGTTTGATGGTACCTGTTAACTGGAATGCTGCTACTTGTTTTTTGTTCATTGGATGTTCTACTGTTCCTTTGTATATCAGGTCCATGGTAACGGGTTTGGTAACACCATGCATCGTTAAGTTACCAGCGAGTTTATAGCTGTTCTTTCCCTCTTTTTTCAGTGATGTGCTTTTGAAAGAAAGTGTCGGGTGATTGGCTGCGTCAAAAAAGTCAGGACTTTTCAGGTGGTTATCCCTTGCTTCTACCCTTGTGTCAATCGAACTTATATTGGCGGTTAATTCAAATGTAGCATCACTGAAGTCAGGTTTGGTTGAGTTGACCGTTACATCGAAATCGTTGAAAGTGCCCGAAATATCCGAGATGCCCAGGTGTGTTACCGTGAATTCCAATTGTGAATGCGCGTCATCATTTTGCCAGGGTGCTACAGCCGTTGTAAAGGCAGTTAAAGCTAAAAATGCGGAGAAAACCATTGCGAACTTTTTCATTTGTTTTGTTTTTTATTTTAAGAAAGTATTGAATTAATTGTTTAAGATTTTCCAACCGGCAAGCCAGTTGTAGTTGTACTTCATGCCAAGCTGAATCAGCAACAGTTGCATAGCCTCCAGGGTCCTGCTTACAGATAAACCGCCTGCTACTATCGGGTTAAAGCCTGCTGTGCGCACCAGTTCTGAAACGGTTTGCAGCCCTTCTTCGTCGTTGCCGGCAATCAATGCATCTACCTGTTTGCCATCAATCACAGGCGTTGCAAAATCAGCAGCGAAAGTGGTATTGAAGGCCTTGACCACCTTTGAGTTTGGCAGGAGTTTTTGTAATTCTTCAGCAGCACTTGTATCTGGTGCCGTTGCTAAACCGTTGAATGTTTGGTTCAGCGGGTTAGAAATGCTGATGACAATCTTTTGGTTGGCTACCTCTTTAATTTTGGCGGCCACTTCTTTTTCTGCAGCATAAGGAACGGCAACGATGATGATGTCTGCTTCCCAGGATGCTTCTGCTGAACAACCAATGGCTTCAACATCAGCAGCAGGATTGTTGTTCTTGAGGTTATCTACCACAGCCTGTACTTTTCCTCCTTCATCAGAACAAAGGAGTAACCTATAAGATCCTTTAGAAAGACTTTTTGAAATGGCAGAGCCCATATTTCCCGACGCCCCTATAATCGCTATTGTTTGTTTTGTGCTCATTTTCTTGCTTTTGAGAACACAAAACTACTCTTGCAGAGCGCCTCGCTCCAATGCGTTTGGGCAAGAAAAAGCATTGACTTTTGTCAATGCGTCTGGGAATGGTTTTTTATTTTTTACTGCTGATGCGGCTTCTTACCCTGCTTAGGGTTTCAGGTGATAATCCCATAAAAGAAGCAATCATATGCTGGGGAACCCGCTGAACGAGATGCTGATACATTTGTGTAAATGCTTTGTATCGTTCATCTAAAGGCAAGCTGATCATGCTGGTCATTCGCTGTTGCAGGGCAATGTAGGCATTGGTTATTGTGATGCGCATGTGGGTCTCGTACTTGGGCACTTTGATCAATAGCTCTTCGTGCGCCTGTTTACTGATAAGCACCAGTTCGCTATCTTCCAATGCATCGATATTGAGAGTAGCAGGCGTTCCTTTTATAAAACTTGGAATATCACCAATCGACCATCCTTCCAAAGCGAAGGCTGTGATGTGTTCATCACCTTTATCATTTAATACATAGGCCCTTAATGCCCCTTTCTCAACAAAAACCGAATGCTTGCAGACATCTCCTTCCTGAAGAAAATATTGCTTTTTACGGATCTTCTTGGGGGTCAGGTATTGTTTTATGAAGGCTTCTTCCTCCTGGGTAAGGGAAACTTTCTCATTGAACTTCTGGAAGAATAATTCGTACATGACAAATTGGAGATTAGTGAAACAGAGTACAAAGATGCTGATAATTGGCCTATTTAAAATACCTGAGCAATGCCTGAAACGAGCAGCAACATTTGATCCCCTTTAGGAACGTTGATCTTTGTCAATGCTTTTTCTTGCTTATACGCATTGGAAGAGGGGAATGGTATTGGGTAGCTTTGCCTTACAAAAAACGATAAATCATGAATGTACAAGGAATCACCTGGCATGCCGTCACCTTAGAGGATAATAAATATGATGCCTTTGCAGCTTTAGCCGGAAACATTATGGGCCTTAAACCAATTATGGAATTCGAAGGGATTAAAGTATTCGCAACGGCAGACGGCACCTTGCTGGAGTTGTATAAAAAAAGCACAGTGCCGCCTTTTGGTTACAACGGTAGTGTTGCTTTCGGTTTTAGAGTAGATGATATTGAAGTAGCTTCTGAAGAACTGAAAAAAGCTGGATTGGAACTTCTCGGTAAAATCAACAGGGTACCAGAGATGAATTATGCCTATCGCCATTTCAAAGGGCCAGACGGCCTGGTATATGGACTTAACGAACAAAAGTAAGCAGCATGCATTACGATCACTAAACATTTGACCATTATTTATGAGTAACTCGGAAAAGGCCTATCATGCTCCTACAGGATTACGCATTGGCCACATTCATTTGAAAGTGTCAGATTTAGAACGCTCCATTGCTTTTTACCGTGACATAATGGGCTTTGACCTTTTGGTCAATGCCGGTACCGGAGCTTTTCTTTCTGTAGGTGGTTACCACCATCACATAGGCCTGAATACCTGGTTCATTGAAGGGGTAGAACCTCTGCATAGAAAAGCAAAAGCAACAGGCCTGTATCACTTTGCGCTGAATTATCCTACCCAAAAAGACCTGGCGTTAGCCGTGAAGCGGATACGGGAAAAGAATTATCCCATCAATGGATCAAGCGATCACTATTCACACCTCGCTGTTTACCTGGCGGATCCTGATGAAAATGGCATTGAACTGGCATGGGATAGAGACCCAAGCTACTGGACCTTTATGACAGATGGCCACTTTACAATGGAAAAAGCCATGGCACTAAATAAGCCGCTTGACTTAGATGAACTTCTGAAAGAAGGCGGATAAATCTCCTGGCAAAGGAGTTGATTTATAATTAAGGGGAACTACGGAAGGTGGTTCCCCTTATTTGCTATATGCTGGTCCGATAAGATGTACCCTTACCTTTCTTTTTACGCCTTTGATCTCAATCTCACGTTCCTCGGCCTCCGACTTTTCAACCAGTTTATTGAAAGCTTCCCCAGAAATCAGAAAGCTGTTATTCAGTTCTTTGGTAGCTGCCTGCAGGCGGGCAGCTATGTTCACGGCAAGCCCGGTAACAGTAAGATTGTCATTGACGCCAATGCCAATGTTGCCGACGACGACTTTTCCGGAATGAAGACCCATTCCTACCGCAAAACGGTGGCGGAAATGTTTCTCCATATAACTGCAATTGAAATCATCCAGATCTTTGAGAATCTGGTAACCTGCCTTACAGGCGTTCTCAACAGAGGTTTCGATTTTTGTATCAAAGCCGAAGACCGCATAAAACCCGTCCCCTGCTGTTTCTATGATTCGTCCGTTGTTCGATTCAACAGCGTTCCTGAAAAGTGCAAACAGCCGGCGCATGATGTGGATCACATCGAAGGCAAGATAACTTTCTACAAATGGCGTAAAGTCGCGTATATCCAGGAAGAATAAGGCAAGCTCCATTTGGGAACCGGTGTGGTTCAGATCATCAATTGAATCTTGTTTCACATAGAACAGAATATCCGTCTCATCACGGATCATGCGATGCACCCGCACGCCCACACCCGTTACAGAGGTTTGACAACCCAGGCGCATGTCAGCTGGAAAAGGAATGCGTTTCCGTAGTTCTCTTTCTTTTTCACTGGGCTCGGATAAGTGTTCCTTACCTGCTTCAATCAGTATTCTGCAAGTGGAGCACCTGGCATTGCCGCCACAAGCGTGATAGTGTGGAATGCCTGCAGCGAGGGTGGCCTGAAGGATGGTCTGATCTTCTGCAATTTGAACCGGACCGTCACCCACCAGCTCAATGGTATAGTGTTTCTTTTGAGAGTCCATTTTTTAGCAAAAAATATTGTTGCACTATCAATGCAAATCTATTGCCTAAACCTGGCTGGTTCCAATAAGTTCATAGGCTGGTTACAATTGATGCTTATAAGGACATTGACTTTTGTCAATGCTTTTTCTTGCCTAAACGCATTGGAGGAGGGGCCCCTGCCGGAGTAGTTTTGTCATACAAACAAGAAAATAAAACCACTCATTCAAACAAAACATTTTTATGAAACAACAACAACGTTCAAAGGCCCTGCACATTTCACTTTGGATCGCACAGGTTCTTTTAGCTGCCATGTTTTTAATGTCAGGATTTATGAAATTATCACAGCCTATTGACCAACTCTCTAAAATGTTGCCCTGGACGGCACAAGTATCAGAAGGTCTTGTCCGTTTCATTGGGATAGCTGAAATTTTAGGCGCTCTCGGTTTAATCCTTCCTTCACTGCTTCGCATCCAGCCTAAACTGACACCGATTGCTGCAGTAGGACTCGCGCTTGTCATGGCTTTTGCTGCTGCTTTCCATATATCAAGAGGTGAAACACCCGCTATTGGAATGAACTTCATTCTTATTGCCCTCGCTGCTTTCGTTGCATGGGGACGTTTTAGGAAGGCTCCTATTACTCCTAAGTCATCTAACCAGAGGATTCTTGCTTAGCCACTAAAATCGCTTCAACAATAGAAGCAAGCTTTAAAACTTATGATCATTGGGCATTAAGTTATTTTCGGGGAGCAACGGAAAGTTGCTCCTTTAGCCTCGACAGGAATTCCCCGCCTGACCGAGGAGTCGGGCAGGGAACCTGTATCCGGAGCTTCGAAAATTAGAAGTGTAGCCTCGACAGGAATCGAACCTGTATCTGGAGCTTCGGAGGCTCTTATACTATCCATTGTACTACGAGGCCAGGAGGAGCGCGAAGAGCGGGAGCGGAGTGCGGGGTTGGTTCCATCACAGTCACCTGTCTCTAAGCTTCCTGACATATAAATTCCTTTACCGGATCAATCCCTGTGCGTTGTACGCAAAGATTTTCACGGCAATGGCGAGCAAAACTACGCCAAAAAATTTTCGTACGGCAATCAATCCTGCGGGTCCCAGCAGGTGTTCAATAAACCGTAACGATTTCAGTACAATAAATATAAACGCCAGGTTCACCAGGATGGCCGCAAATACGGTGGTCTGCGTGTAATTGGCTTTCAGCGAGATAATCGTGGTGAGTGTGCCCGAACCGGCGATAAGCGGAAAAGCAATCGGAACCACGGTGGCTGCCCGCACATCTTTTTCGCTTTTAAAGAACTCCGCACCCAGCACCATTTCCAATCCAAGGATAAAGATCACAATGGAACCGCCAACGGCAAAAGAACGAACGTCCAGTCCCAGCAGGTTCAGGAATGGTTCGCCCAGGAAAAGAAAACCCACCATCAATACGCCGGATATAAGCGTAGCCCTTCCTTCGCGGATTCCACCCATTTTGCTTTTCAGGGAAATCAGTACCGGGATCGCACCGATAATATCAATCACCGCGAAAAGCGTAAAGGAAACGGTCAGCAGGTCTTTAACGTTCAGGTTCATTCAGATTTTTGGCAAAAGTAAGGTTAGCGGGAAGAAGGCGCCGGTAGCAGGTCGGCAAAGTAAAAACCGTAAGTATCTGTCACAGCATTGATTCCTTTTGGGGCGGGGAACGCTTCAAAACGTTTTTCCCCCAGGCGGTACGACACCGGTTTGCTGAAGATCGGTCCGTCAAAAACAAAGGAATGGTACTCACCATATTCTCCGCAGGGATCCACACCCGGGGGAAGATCGCGGATGAACGATTCATCCAATTCGCGGCCGCAGAATGATTGGGGAAGAAAATGATTATTCACGCAAACCACCACCGCTTTAAAACCGGCTTCCAAAAATTCGCTGATCATTTGGCCGGTATTCATATTCCAGATCGGGAACAGGGAGGTCAGTCCCTCCAGCCGGTACAGGCTTTCCCGGTACAATTTCAAATCTTCCAAAAAAATATCCCCGAAAACAGCATGCGTAAACCCTTCCTCTGCCAGCAGCCTGTTGAATTCACGGACACTTTTTTCATACTTCGTTTTATCCGGCATGGCGGGCAGTTCCATTTTCCGCAGTGGCATACCGATCGATGCCGCCTGTTCTTCTATTAATTCACAACGCACGCCATGCATGGCAATCCGGCCGGTGTCAGGATCGAGGTTGGTCACTAATGTTTGTACCGGTATTCTTTCACGCAATGACCGGTACAAACAAAAAGCGGCATCCTTTCCACCGCTCCAGCTCAGGAAAGCTTTCATCGCGCAAAAGTATAACGGATCCCCGTTACATAATGAAAGCGCCTTGTATTATATCCGCGTACGTCGTAATAACGCTCATCAGTAATATTCTTCAGATCGGCAAAAAGTTTCCATCCTTTACTGAAAGAATATTCCGAGTAAACATCCACCGTTTTGTAACCCGGCATTTCAACCGGTGCGCCACCGAATACGGGCTCCATCCGGTTGCCCACCCATTTACCGGTAAGGCTGATAAAGAAAGAAGGAGATAGCGTAAATCCAAACGTGCCGTTCACCGAATGTTTCGGGCGGCGGAACAGGTTGTTATAGGTTGTATCGCCCTTGGCTTCATAGCCCCAGGTGGCTGCATTATACACATAGTTTACAGCCGATACATTCCCGGTTACATACGTGTAGTTTCCACGGAAGCTGAAGATGCCCTGCCGCACCTCCGCGTCCACTTCGGCACCATGATCTTCCTGTGTGTTGTAGTTGAAATATTTGTTCGTTGCAAAATTGTAATCGATCCCGTTTTTAATATTCCGGTTAAAATAAACCGTACGCAGCCAGGCTTGCTTTCCAAAAAATACCTGTACGCCGCCTTCAAGGGTGCGGGAACGTTCAGGGTCCAGGTCTTTATTGCCGATGGATGGATCAAACAACTGGTAGGGAGAAGGTACTTTGAAAGCCGATGCGGCATTGGCGAAAATCTTCACACGCTCCCCAATTATATACGCGGGGTTAAAGGTATAAGTGAAGTTGGTCCCGTACTCCGAATGATTGTTCAGGCGTCCACCCAATTCAAGGTAAAGGTCCCTGTCCGGTTGAAGCACTCCCGATGCAAAAAGGCTGTACTGGTTGCTCCGCGCAGAATCGGCACCCAGGGCGGTTTCGTACGGTCCGAAAGAGCTTAGTGAAAAATAGCGCTGATCGGTACTGTTCATCCTGAAGTCCGCACCGGCCAGTACTTCCAGTAACCCGGGAATGACCCCGAACCTGGTATAGGCTTCCGCAAAGTGTGAATGCCCGGCAAAGCGTGATTCAGAGAATTTGGAGAAGCCCCCGATGTGCAAAGAATCATCGAGGTACCTGCGTTCGATAAAATTGTAATTGTAATTAAAGAAAAGATTACCGCGGCCATAGTTCCAGTCAGCACTGGCTCCTGCAGAATGATTCTGTACATTGGCCGTGTAATCGCGTTCATCCTTAAAGGCGGCTGCATCGAGCTCGGTAAAGTACCGGCTGTACTGGCCATACCCGCGGATTTTAAAATGCTCGGTCACACTGGTCCCGATACTTCCGTTCACTACGTTTTGCCGGAACCCATCGTTGTCAAAGTTCCCGTTGCGCAACGTATCGGCAGCAGAAGAAAATCCCGAAGACCGGTGATGGGTGTACTGCAGGTTATAATCGGTGCCTTTGCTGCTGCCGCCTATGCCCGCTGTTGCTTTATAGGTATTAAACGATCCGCCGGATACTACAACATGCGGTACCAGACCCGATGCACCGCCTTTTTTGGTAATAATGTTGATCACGCCCGCAACGGCATCCGAACCATAGAGCGTGGACTGTGCGCCTTTTACGATTTCAATCCGCTCAACCGCTTCAATGCTTATTGTATTCAGGTCAAAAGCCGTTGTAGGTGAGGAGGGATCGTACACCGGCACTCCATCGAGAAGGATCAGGGTGCGGCCGAGTGAAGCACCGCGCATGTACACATCCTGGTTTGTGCCCAAAGTATTTTGCGCACCGATGACGGTAATCCCCGCCTGTTGATTCAGAAGTTCGGTAACCGTTCGCCCCGAACTTTTATCGAGGATTTCGCTGCCGATAACGGTAACTACTTTACCCGTAGCCGCCTGCTTGCGCGGGTACTTGCTGGCAGTAACCACTACGCGTGATAATTCATTTGAAGCACCCGGCGATACCGTGCCAGTAACGATCGTGGAGTCCTGGGCCGTTGCAAAGAAAGAGGCAAGGAGTGATGCAGAAAGAATTTTTTTGAACTTGCTCATAGTCACATTTTTTAAGGAGGGTTAACTAAGAGCTTTCTGAATGAGGGAGATGAGCAGTCCGGGACAGCCATCTTTGCCTTTCACCCGAAAGCGCGATGTACGCCCCGCTTGCACGGGGTTGAGGCAACTGGCAGGTCTTCTGGCTTGCTTTCTGTTCCTTCCCTTCCCATACCGCAGGTGCGGCACAGTGGTTATGAAGAAACAGTGTGAAGGAGAGGAGACCGGAAGAACTGTTACCAGTTCACCACTAACCTCTCATCGCTCACTAAAACTTACAGCTACGGGGATAGCGCCGGACTTACACCGGACTTCCCTTTTAATCCTCCGACTGAGGCGGAGAAACCAATCACGGAGCGCAAATGTAAGTGAAAATACATAACCGCAATGACGCGAAGGCTTTGCGTCTTTGCGGTTGCCTTTCAGCTTTCTCCTTATCTTTCGTCCATGACAGAAAAACCAAAACTCAGTCTGTTTGACCTCACCATGATTGTAGTGGGGCTGGTGATCGGGATGGGTATCTTCCGTACGGCGCTGGATGCGGCAAAAGCTTCATGGACACCCCAGGTATTTTTCGGCACCTGGATCCTCGGGGGTTTCATTGCCCTCTGTGGTGCGCTCACCTATGCGGAGATCGGGTCACGCTTCCCGGTAACCGGTGGATACTATAAGATCTTTGCTACCTGTTACCATCCTTCGGTAGCCTTTGCCATCAATTGCATCATTTTAATTTCCAATGCTGCTTCACTTTCGGGTGTAGCACTGATCGGGAGTGAATATATTTCCACTGTCATTTTTCCCGAAATGCCCAGCGAGTTTGTGCAGGCGCTTATTGCCATGGGTGCCATTATTTTATTTTATGGGATTAATCTCATGGGATTGAAGATGAGTTCACGCACGCAAAATGTTTTAATGCTGATCAAGATCAGTATGATCCTCGTGCTGATCGCGGCACTTTTCTTTCCGCATCTCTACAACCAGGATCCAAAACCGGTGATCGACACCACAACCGACTGGACAAGCAGGGTTCTTCTGTTCGGACTGGCGCTTAAGGCTGTTTCCTTTACCTATGGGGGCTACCAGCAAACCATCAACTTCGGTGAGGAAGTGGCCAACCCGCGGAAGATCATGCCCCGGGGCATATTCATCGGCATCTTTATTATCATTGCCCTTTACCTCGCGGTCAGTTATTCTTACTACAAGATCATCGGTTTCCAGGAACTGAAGGAAACCCGTGGCATAGCCGCTATTGTTGCCGAGCGCATGTTCGGGCAAACCGGTCACCTCGTATTTACCATCCTGCTGTTCATTGCCGTACTGGCTTATGTGAATGTGCTGCTGCTCAGTAACCCGCGTGTGATGTATGCGATGAGCCAGGACGGAATTCTTCCAAAAGCTTTCCAGAAAAAAGATGAAAAAAGGGATGTGCTTACCGTTAGCCTGACGGCCTTTGCTGCCATCTGTGTGATTGTATTGTTTTTCGCCGATACATTTGAAGAGATACTTTCCTTTACCATTTTCCTGGATTCAATAGGCATGGCTACATCTGCTGCCACCATCTTCATCCTGCGCCGGCGAACCAAACATTTGGATGGAACCGGCATTTATAAAATGAAGCTGTTCCCGGTTCTGCCGCTGATCTTTATACTGGCCTATATTTTTGTAGGCATCATCATTGCTATCGACCGTCCCGACCTGGCTGGCATCGCGATCGGTGTTTTCCTGGCCTTTCTCATTTTATATTTCCTGGTGCGGAACTTTAAACGGACTCCAACAAATGGATAATCATCTTTCCTATATCCTGGGCAGCCTGGGTGAAGAGCGCGAACACTATTACAATGCCGTTGCCCCGCCGATTGTGCAAACCAGCAACTTTGCTTTTAAAAAAGTAGCCGACATGCGGCAGGCATTTGCCGATGAAATGGGCGGCTATATATATTCCCGCGGGTTGAATCCAACGGTGGAGATCCTGCGCAAAAAACTGGCCGCGCTGGACAGGGCCGAAGATTGCCTGGTGTTCAACAGTGGTGCGGCCGCAATTTTCGCGGGCGTGCTGGCTAATGTAAAAAGCGGGGATCATATTATTTCTGTGCGGGCACCTTATTCATGGGCGCAAAAAATGTTTGACGTGGTGCTGCCGCGCTTTGGTATCACCACCACGTATATTGATGGAACGCGCATAGAAAATTTTGAAGCGGCCCTGAAACCCAATACCAGTTTTATCTACCTGGAGTCTCCCAATTCGTGGAGCTACGAGTTGCAGGACCTGAAGGCCGTCAGTGCACTGGCCCGCAAGCGCCATATCATCACCCTTATCGACAACAGTTATTGCACGCCGATTTACCAGTGCCCAATAGAAATGGGCATTGACCTGGCCATGCAAACGGCAACAAAATACATCGGCGGGCATAGCGATACGCTGGGTGGTGTGTTGTCGGGTTCATCTTTCATGATGAAAAAAATATTTGATTCGGAATACCTCAACATCGGAAGCGGCATCCAGCCTTTTAATGCCTGGCTGCTGATCCGCGGGTTACGCACACTTGCGGCACGGCTCGAACGCATCACACGCACAACTTCGGAGGTCCTTACATTTATCAAACAACATCCGAAAGTTGACCGGGTACTGTTTCCACTGGATGAATCCTTTCCGCAATACGACCTGGCCAGGAAGCAGATGAAGGGCGCCTGCGGACTCTTTACAATGACCATCAAAGACGGAACGATGGACCGAATTACCCGTTTTTGTGAAAGTCTTCAACACTTCCTGATGGCCGTTAGCTGGGGCGGACACGAATCACTCATCATTCCGAAATGCGCAGGTATACAACCGGGAGATTTCAACGCATCCAACATAGAGCATCAATACATACGCGTATACTGCGGACTGGAAGATGCTGATTTCCTGATCAAAGACCTGGCCAGGGCACTGGCCACCGTTTAACGGACACGCCTGTTTTTGAGTTAATTTCACTTCATGAAGCGATCAACTACCTGCTTTCTGCTTTTTTTGATGGGCTTTATGGCCGGTGCGCAGGAAGGCTGGGACCTGCGACAATGCGTGGCCTATGCACTGGAACATAACATCTCCGTTAAGCAGGCCGATTTGCAACGGCAATTCTCCCTGTTGAATTACGGCCAGGGCAGGGCCTCGCAATTGCCTTCGCTGAATTTCGGAAGCAGTCATGGACTTAGTTTAGGCCGGCGCGAGAATCCAACAACCGGGGTGTTTGAAGATCAGAACTTTTTCACCACCAACTTCAACCTTCAAAGCGGTGTCAGCCTCTTTAACTGGTTTTCACTGAAAAACACCATTGAAGCGGCCAGGATTTCCATTGAAGCGGATAAAGCACAAACAAAAAAGGTACAGGATGATATCGCATTAAATGTAGCGGTGGCCTACCTGCAGGTATTGCTCGCCGGCGAACAGGCAAATCTTTCGGTAGTGCAGATCCAACAAACGATTTCACAACTGGAAGCCACCCGGAAAAAAGTAACAGCCGGTGCCCTTCCAGAGCTTAATGCGGCGGAACTGGAATCACAACTCGCCCGCGACAGCACTTCACTCATTACCGCGCAAACATCCGTGCAGCAAAACCTGCTGCAGTTAAAAGCATTGCTGAACCTCGATGCCGCGCAGCCGTTCAGCATACAAACGCCTCCCATTGACCAGATACCGGTGGAAAGCATAGCCAGTCTTGACCCGGCACTCGTTTATAATTCGGCCATACAAAATCTGCCGCAGCAACTGGTAGCCGGGTTGCGCATCAAATCGGCAGTGAAGTCTGCCGAAGCGGCCCGCGGTAATATGTATCCGAACATATCGGCCTTCGCGAACCTCGGTACCAACTATATTTATTTCAGGCGTCCGAATTTTCAACCCGTGATTTTAGGGTATGATACAACAGCGCTTAAGATCTCAACCGGTACCAATACATATTTTGTGCAGGCGCCCCAGATAGGACAGGGTGCGCAGAACGGTTATATAACACCCAACGGGTTCTTTTCACAATTGAACGGCAATTTCGGCCAGGGTATCGGGATAGGCGTACAGGTGCCGATTTTTAATGGACGACAGGCACGTACCGCCTGGGAACGGGCAAAGCTGAACATTCTTCAGTACCAATACCAGAAAGAGCTCGGCGAACAAACCCTGAAGCAGGATATTTACCGCGCACATACCGATGCGGTGGCGGCGATCCAGCGGTACAATGCCAATAAAAAAGTAGTGGAAACAACAGAGCGCGCGTTTACGTATGCGCAAAAACGCTATACACTGGGGCTGGTATCAACCTATGACCTGATCAACAGCCAGAACAATCTCCAGCGCGCCAGGATTGAAATGCTGTACGCGCAGTTCGACTTCGTGTTCAAAATGAAACTTCTGGAATTCTATAAAGGCCAGGGCCTTAAATTATAAACTGCTTTTATGAACAAGACGGTTAAGTGGATTCTTATTTCCGTGGTCTCCCTGCTGGTGCTTTTATTTATTGTGAAGTTGGTAAAGGGTTCAGGCGATACCGCTGTGAAAGTAACGGCAGAAACCGCGGCACGCAGAACCATCGTGGAAACCGTGAACGCCAGCGGTAAGGTATATCCGGAAGTGGAAGTATCCATTTCACCTGATATTTCCGGCGAAGTAGTGGAGCTGAATGTAGCGGAAGGAGACAGCGTGCGGAAAGGACAAGTGCTGGCACGCATCTATGCCGATGTGTACGCCTCGCAACGTGATGAAGCCGCATCGGGTGTAGCCGCTTCGCAGGCAACCGTATTGAACAGCCGCGCCGGTTTGGAAGCCCTGCGCGCGCAGCTCGACCAGGACCGCACGGTTTATACCCGCAACAAGACACTCTATGATGACAAGGTGATTTCCCGCGCAGAGCTCGAGCAGTTTGAAACCCGTTTCCGTTCTTCACAGGCGCAATACAATGCTGCTCTTCAAAACATCCGCAGCCTTGAAGCCAGTACGCGCAGCACACGGAGCCGGCTCCAAATGGCCAACAAGAATCTGGGACGCGCTACCATTACGGCACCCATGAACGGCGTGGTATCGGTACTGAAAGTAAAAAGAGGCGAGAAGGTTGTAGGCACCGCGCAGATGGCCGGTACCGAACTGATGACCATTGCCGATATGAGCGCGCTTGAAGTGCGGGTACAGGTGGGAGAAAATGATATCATCAAGGTGAAAGTGGGTGATTCGGCCGATGTAAAAGTAGAAGCGTACAATAACCGTAAGTTCAAAGGGGTGGTTACTAAAATTGCGAGCAGTACGGTGAAAGGGGGAATGGCAGGTGCCACTGCAACGGATGCAACGGAATATTCGGTGCACATCCGGCTCGATCATGCCACATATCGTGATCTTATGGATCCGGCCCGGCCCAACAGGTTCCCTTTCCGGCCCGGAATGAACGCGAGCGCGGACATAAAAACAAGCCGTGTCGACAATGTGGTTTCTGTTCCCATCATGGCTGTGGCAGCCCGTGTTAAAGGAAGTGACCAGAGCCTGGAAGAACGCAAAAAAGAACAGGAGGGCCGTGATGATGCCGAACAAGGTGAAGAAGAAACGGACATGGCCGACGACATGGAAGTGGTGGTATTCATACTGAAAGGGGACAACACCATTGAAAAGCGAACCGTTGTTACGGGCATCCAGGATGTAAATAATATCGAGATTGCGCAGGGATTGAAAGGAGGGGAAAAAGTTATAACGGCTCCGTATAATGCCATCAATAAAACACTGAAGGGGGGTGATAAAGTAAAGGTGGTATCGCGCAGTGAGTTGTTTGAAAATAAATAATCATCTTCGGGCTCGGAATCAGAAAAGATGCTGGAAAAAATTGGCGTTATTGGTAATGGAAGCTGGGCTACCGCATTGGTAAAAATCCTGGCGGATAATAACCGAAAGGTGAACTGGTGGATCCGCAACAGCGCTTCGATCAGCCAGATCAAAAAAAGAGGCCACAATCCGCATTACCTGCACTCCGCTTATTTTGATGTGGCCTTGCTCACCTTGAGCGACCGGGTACAGGAGATCGTTGATGCATCCGACCTGGTGGTGCTTGCCGTTCCTTCCGCCTATCTTACCGGTGTTCTTGGCCAGCTACATCCTCTTTCACTGATAGACAAAAAAATTCTTTCCGCCATTAAAGGCATTGTGCCCGGTCCGGATGTATTGCCCAATGAATATCTCCTGCAGCATTTTGGTGTGCCGCTCGAAAATTATTTTGCGGTGCTGGGTCCCTGTCACGCAGAAGAAGTAGCGGCTGAAAAATTATCCTACCTCACTTTCTCCGGAACCGATGGTGCGATGGCCGGAGAAATTGCTTCCTGCTTTGAGACGCCCTATATCAATACCATTGTCAACACGGATATACTGGGTGTTCAGTATGCGGCTGTGCTCAAAAATATTTATGCGCTTGGTGCAGGAATTGCACACGGGCTGGAATACGGTGATAATTTTTTGAGTGTATACATTGCCAATGCAGCCGATGAAATGGCTTCTTTTCTGCGCAAGGTGGGCATCCGGCATATTGTGGTAGGTGAGCACGGCGCAACGGATCCGATCACGCATAAAAAAGATCCGAACTATGCGGCTTCCGTTTACCTCGGCGACCTGCTGGTTACCTGTTACTCACCGTACAGCCGCAACCGCACTTTCGGAAACATGATCGGGAAAGGCTACACGGTGCAGTCGGCACAACTCGAAATGAACATGGTGGCTGAAGGGCATAATGCATCGAAGTGCATTTTCAACATCAACAAAAAAATTGGCGCCGATATCCCTATTGCCGATACGGTCTACCGCATTTTATGGGAACGCCTGCCACCGGGCGAAGGGTTTCAGGAGATTGAAGAAGTGTTGGTTTGAGAATATTGAACAAGGAACAAGGAATGTTGAAGGGAGGGAAATGTTCAATGTTCAATTTTCAATGTTCAATGCTCAGGCATCCGTGTAATCCGTGTCATCCGTGATCGACTTTGCGACTTTGCGGTTAACTACGCAAATAAATTTGCTGCAATTCCATCAGCAACCAACATCCCTTCATTGGTTAACCTAACCTTGTTATCAGACAGAACAACCTGCTTTTTTTTCAAATATTTCTGGATATCTTTTGTGATCCGCAGCTTTTCACTTTCGCCCCATGTTATTTCCACACGATTTAAATCGAGGCCTTCAGCGGTGCGCAGTGAAATCATGATGCATTCATTAAGTTGTTGGGTGGCCGTCAACTCTTCGCAAACTTTTTCAGCGGTTCCTTTCTGTACCGACTCTATGTATTTTGCATTATGCGCCACGTTCCAACGGCGTCCCGTTCCATTAAAAGAATGAGCCGATGGACCCAGCCCGAGGTAGGTTATGCCTTTCCAGTAAGATGAATTGTGACGGCTGCGCATACCAGGCTTTGCAAAATTAGATACCTCGTAATGCTCATAGCCGGCTTCCTTAAGCCAGTCCATTAATAATATAAACTGGCGAGCCTGGTGATCGCTGTCAACGGGTGTTTTTTTTAACTGTGCGATCTGTTTATGGAGGGGTGTTTTTTCTTCCACCGTAAGTGCGTAGCAGGAAAGATGGGGAATGCCGTACGAAACGGCTGTTTGCACATTCTGCTTCCATTGTTCATCGGAAAGAAGGGGAGAGCCGTAAATAAGATCGATACTCAGGTTGGTGAGTCCTTCCTGCAGGCAAAGCTCGATACACCGTCTCGACTGGTCTGCATTATGGGCCCGGTTCATCCACCGCAACTCATCTTCATAAAAAGTCTGCACGCCAATGCTCAATCGGTTGATGCCGGCTTCTTTCCAGGTACGGAGCTTTTCCGTGGTAATGTCGTCGGGGTTTGCTTCCAGGGTGATTTCTGCACCTTCCGCAAGGGGAAATTCGTTCCGGATTGTTTGCAGTAAAAGGTTCACTTCCGCACCGCTCAAAAGACTGGGTGTGCCGCCTCCGAAATAAATTGTTTCAACGGTTTGTCCTTCCAGGTAAGCTTTTTCCTGCCCGATTTCTTGTACCAGAGCAGCAAGCAGCTCATCTTTATACCGTAATGAAGTGGTAAAATGAAAATTGCAATAGGCGCAGGCCTGCTTGCAAAAAGGGATATGCAAATAAATTCCTGCCAACTTCGTTATCCTTTTTCTGCGTCTGTAAAGGCAAAGCCCGCACAGTTCAATTATATGGCTAAGTTAAAACACCTGACTGCACTGGTACTTTTTTTAACACTCTGCTGCGGCGTACACGCCCAGTATGATGTGCAGTACAGGTTGCCGGATGCCGACTCGGTGCAGGCTTCAAAACTATCACTTACCAAAAGCTTTGCTTCCCGTACCGAGGCCGGAGCCTACGTAACCGCACTGCCTTCCCTGCTTCAATCAAAAGGTTACATGACAGCATCACTGGATACGGTTCAACTGGATTCATCGGCCGGATTCATTACTCTTTTCCTCGGGCAGCAGTATAAATGGGCGCATATTAATTATTCGGGTGAACGCGAATGGCTGGAGGCGGTGTCCTGGCCCAGCCTTCCTGGTTCACCCATGAATTTCACAGAACTGGAGGCAGGGCAGCAACGGTTGCTGGATTATTTTGAAGACAAAGGCTACCCGTTTGCCCGCGTGTTCCTCGACAGCATTGCCCTTGATGGTTCAGCAGTTTCCGCTTTATTACGCATTGAGCGGGGGCCCCTTTACCGCATCGACAGCATCCGGATTTACGGGGATGCCAAAGTCAGCAACACCTTCCTGCAACGATACCTTGATCTGCCGAACGGGAGTCCCTATAATAAAAACAAGCTGGCAAAGGTGTCTAAAAAGCTGGGCGAGCTCAGCTACGTAACGGAAGAACGTCCTTCAGATCTAACATTGTTGGGAACGGGTTCCGTGCTTAATTTATACCTGAAGCAAAAAAAGAGCAGCCAGGCAAATGCGCTCATCGGGTTTCTGCCCAACAGTAACGGGCCTTCCGGAAAAAAGGTGCAGCTTGCCGTTGATGCCAACATACTGCTGCGTAACTCGTTGGGAAACAGTGAAACCATTGGTTTGCTCTGGCAGCAACTGCAGGAAGGATCGCCGCGTTTGAATATCCTGTTCGAGCAGCCTTATGTTTTCCGGTCACCTTTCGGGCTGCACTTTTCTTTTGATATGTACCGTAAGGACAGTACGTTCCTTAACCTGTTGATGAACCTTGGTGTTCATTATAAACTGGAAGAGCGCCAGACACTTTCCGTATTCCTGCAGCGCCGGTCATCCATGGTCAACAGCATCAACACGGCTTTCATTATGCAGAACCGACGGTTACCCGAGGAAGCAGACGTGAGCTCGGTGAACCTTGGGCTTGGGTATGCCTTCAATAATACGGACTATCGTCTGAACCCGCGCAAGGGCAGCGACCTGGCGGTAACCACTTCAGCCGGGAATAAAAAAGTGCGGAAGAACAATGCAGTGTTGGAATTAAAAGACCCTGCCGATCCTTCTTTTAAGTTTGAACGGTTATACGATACGGTAAAGCTCAGTGCCTACCAGGTACGGGTTACCGTTGCCGGTTCGCGGTTTTTCCCGCTAGGCCGGCAGGCAACGTTCCGGCTTGGATTAAATGCGGGGCTGTACCAGAGCGCTACTTATTTCCGCAATGAACTGTTCCAGATCGGGGGGCACAAGCTGCTGCGCGGTTTCAATGAAGAAAGCCAGTATGTTTCCCGCTATTCGATCGGCACCGCCGAATACCGTTACCTGCTTACTGCCAATTCCAATGTTTTTGCTTTTGTAGATGGAGGTTGGGGCGACCATGTGCTGGAAAAAAAGCAGCACCTGTACCTTGGGACCGGGCTGGGATTGTCGTTTGAAACGGGGGCCGGTATCTTTAACCTCATCTGGGCGGTGGGCAAAAGAGACGATACCGAAATAAATCTGCGGCAATCAAAAGTGCATCTCGGATTTGTCAGTTATTTTTAGCCCTGTTCAATCCTATGTTTGTGCGCGTGAAGTATTTATTGACCATATGTTTCATCCTTGCTGGCCTGCTGGGCCTTGCCCAGGATACTTTGCCAACCCCTGTGCAGATACCGCCTCCGCAGGAAGCGCCCCGCCCGGTTACTCCGCGACCGAGGCCGCAGGTTCGACGCACGGGACCTTCGCCGGCAGCCATCCGGCGCGCCGATTCATTACGGAGGGATAGTCTTCAACGGGACAGTTTACGCCGGGCCGATAGCCTGGCCACGGTAAAACCCCAACGCTTTTTGCCGGATTCACTTCTTTACGGGAACCACCCCTTTTTCAGGTTTACCGACCCCATCCGGTTCCCGGTAGTTCGCAGGCAATGGCAGGGGAAAGAGGGTGTATTCTATTCGATAATCGGTCTATTGCTGTTTTTTGCCTTTATCAGGAACGGGTTTTCACGCTACATCGGCGACCTGGTCAGCACTTATTTCCGGACCACGATGCGGCAGCGGCATATCAAGGACCAGCTGGCCCAGAGCCCTTTACCATCGCTCATGCTGAACATTTTTTTCATTCTCTGCAGTTCGCTCTTTCTGACCATGCTCTTGCGGTATTTCAACCTGGGTGCCAACCTTCCGTTCTGGCTGCTGTACGTGTATTGCATTGTGGGATTGGTCCTTATATATTGCATTAAGTTCCTGTCGCTCAAGTTCTTCGGATGGATCTTCCAGGTCAGGGAGGCCACTGATGCCTATATTTTTATCGTGTTCACCACCAATAAAATCATTGGTATAGCCCTTTTGCCCTTTATCGTGGTGCTGGCCTTTACATCCGGAACCGTGTACCAGGCGGCCTTTACCCTGAGCATGGTCCTTATTGCCGGGTTATTCTGTTACCGGTATTTTTTGTCTTACGCTTCCATCCACCGCCAGATCAGGATTAATTTTTTCCATTTCCTGCTCTATATGGTAGCATTTGAAATAGCCCCGCTCTTGCTGATTAACAAACTGTTGTTTAGATTTCTTATGGAAACATCTTAAATTCGCAGAACGATAGCCGAACCGCACCATGGTAAATAAAGGGGTTAAGACTGCTGCAGTGGTCAAAAACAAAAAAAAAGTCCTCATAACTCAGCCCAGACCGGAGAGCGATAAATCGCCTTATTTTGAGCTGTGCAGGAAGTACGATGTTGAGCTGGACTTCCATCCTTTTATACGGCTGGAGGCTATTCCCGCTAAAGATTTCCGCAAACAAAAAATTGATATCCAAACGCATACGGCTGTGATCTTCACCAGCCGGAACGCCATTGATCATTTCTTCCGGGTGTGTGAGGAAATGAAAGTGGCCGTATCGCAGGATACAAAGTACTTCTGCATTACGGAAGCGGTGGCCCTTTATCTTCAGAAGTTTATTTTATACCGGAAACGCAAGGTTTTCTACGGCGCAGACGGCACCAATAAAAGCCTTTTTGATGTGATCAACAAGCATAAGAGCAACGAAAAGTTTCTTTATGTGTGTTCTGAAAATCAGCAGGACAGTGAAATAACCGGCTGGCTGAAAACCAATGGATGTGACTTTTCCCTCGCCTTCATGTACCGAACGGCTTCCAATGATGTAAAGGATATTCTTACCCAAACGGAATATGATGTGATCTGCTTTTTTACGCCCAGCGGCGTGAAAAGCTTATTTGATAATGTTCCGAAGTTCAAGCAGAATGGCACGGCGATCGGTGCTTTTGGAAGCAATACTTCGAAAGCTGTTGAAGAAGCCGGCCTTACACTTAGCATAAAAGCTCCACAACCCCAGATGCCTTCCATGGTGGCCGCCCTCGAAAAATTCCTGATCAGCGAATTAAAGAACAAATAAGATTTAAAGCTAATATCCTGTAATATCAACGGCCATAATTGCCGGCTGCCCCGGATATACCGTGGCTTAGGAAGGTATTAAGGTAATGGGTATTAAGGTAATGGGTATTAAGGTAATGGGTCCTCTGCGAAACCTCTTTTACACCTGTTCTCCTTGTTACCCCTCAACTGCCGACTGCTCATCCCACCTATAAAATATATTCTTTATTTATCCGCAAAACCTTGATGAGGAAAGCCGCAGCTTTGGATGCAGTAATTACGCGTGCAGTTTACCGGTAACTACGTTTGGCGCCTTTAAAGCGGCAACAGGGGGCCAAATAATTTTAATGTAAGTACAATAATCGTTATTGAAGCCCGTTAAAGTTGGTACGTCGAAAAACATTTTGACTACTTGGAAATGAGAAAAATTAATTTTAACCTTGTGTCGTCGTTTATTTCAAAACGCTATATTTGCCCAATACCCTTGTGTATGAAAATGAAAAACCATTACTACACCCTGTTCGCAGCAGCGGCACTAGTGCTCGCCTCCTGCGGTAAGAAAGACAAAGGCGGAAGTCTGCCGAATGATGGCCAGTTACATGGCATCGCTCCCGGATCACGCTACGTTCTCCCCAAGCCTCCAGGCATGGTCTATATCCCACAGGGAACCTTCCATATGGGCCCCTCTGACGAAGATCCTGCATTTGCATTTTCCGCCCGTAACCGCGCTGTTTCCATTTCCGGCTTCTGGATGGATGCTACTGAGATCACCAACAATGAATACCGTCAGTTTGTACACTGGGTACGTGATTCTATTGCTGCCGTGAAGCTCGGTCACATCAAGCCTGATGCAGACGGAGTGGAGCATGTTGATTGGGCTAAGATGAAGACGGTAAAGTGGAGCGATCCTAAAACGATCGAATCCCTGACAGACCTGATCCTGGCTCCTGAGGACCGCATCTTTGGTAAAAAAGAGATCGATGCCGCCAAGCTGGTGTACCATTCAGAAACCTTTGACCTGAAGGAAGCCGCTAAAAGAGAGAATGCCAATCAGCCCCGCTCTAAATTCATTGTAAAGAAAGATGTTCGCATCTATCCTGATACACTCGCCTGGATCCGTGACTTCTCGTATTCCTACAACGAGCCCATGACCAAGCGTTATTTCTCTCACCCTGCCTTTGGTAATTACCCGGTGGTAGGTGTAAACTGGGTACAGGCGAATGCCTTTTCCGAATGGAGAACGCACTACCTGAATTCATGGCTCGATTCAAAGAAGAGAGCACAGGAATCTGACTTCCGTCTGCCGACTGAAGCACAGTGGGAGTATGCTTCCAGGGGTGGCCGTTCACAATCTATGTTCCCCTGGGGTAACTATTACCTGAGAAATAAAAAAGGCTGTCTTCTGGCCAACTTCAAACCTGGCCGCGGTAACTATCCTGAAGATGGCGGATTTTATACGGTGCGCGCCGATGCTTACTGGCCTAATGATTTCGGTCTGTATTGCATGTCAGGTAACGTAGCAGAGTGGACTTCTACCATTTACTACGAAGGCCGCAACAACTTCCAGCATGATATGAACCCGGATGTTCGCTGGAATGCAAAAGATTCAGATCCCCCCCGCATGAAGCGTAAGGTAATTCGTGGCGGTAGCTGGAAAGACGTGGGTTATTACCTGCAAACCGGTACCAGCACTTACGAATACCAGGACACTACCAAATCTTATATTGGCTTCCGTACGGTAATCGACCTGCCGGCGCAACCATCTAAGGGACGCAAATAATATACTATATCAGGAATGAAGGAGAGGTTGTTTACAGCCTCCCTTTATTCTTACATATTAAGCTAATCTTTTATTACAAATTCTTTTATAACCAACCATTTTTAAAATCCGAGTTTTATGGCAGCTGCTATTCCTCCTAAAGTAAGTAAAATCGTAGACGTATTCGTTTCCATCGCCGCGGCGATCGTTATCTGGGGAGCCTTAAGAAAGATCCTCCACTCTTCTGACGCCGACATGTGGCTGAAGATTGGTCTGACGACTGAAGCCCTTGTATTCCTTGTATATGGATTCCTTTATTTAAGATATCCTGCCGTAGATGAGCATGGTGGTGGTCACGGTGCCAAAGCCGTTCCTGCTACTCCACATGTACTGGGTTCAATGGACAAGGCCCTCCTGGAAGCAGACATTACGCCTGCAAACCTGAACCGTCTTGGCGAAGGATTCAAAAAACTGAATTCCACGATCTCTAATATGAACGATATCACTGATGTAGTTGCAGCAACCGGTGACTATACAGCGAAAACCAAAGAAGTTACGTCCGCTTTAACCCAGGTGAAAGATGCCTATGTTAATGCTGCTAATTCCGTAGGTGCTTTTAATTCTGCTTCTGAAAGCGCAAAGGTGTTCCACGACCAGATCCAGGTGCTGACAAAGAACCTGTCTTCCCTGAACACTATTTATGAGCTGGAACTGCAGGAAAGCAACAACCACCTGAAAGCGTTGAATACTTTCTATGGTAAGCTTGCTGAAACATCTACTATTATGTCGAACAGTGCAGAAGATGCTAAGAAAGTTTCTGAACAGATCCACGGTCTGGCCAATAACCTCGGCCGCCTGAACGGTATCTACGGAAATATGCTCAGCGCCATGCAAGGCAGATAATAAAACAGCAGCAGTAACCGTTATAACTATAACCTCCTAAGAACAACCATTTCTAAAGCGACTAAATTCTTAATATTTTATGGCACTACCAGCAGAGCCGCGGCAGAAGATGATCAACCTGATGTACCTGGTGTTAACAGCCCTGTTAGCCCTGAACGTATCAGCAGAGATTCTTAATGCCTTTAAAACCGTTGACCGGAGCTTAATTTCTACGAATACAACGATCAATGCCTCGACGGCAACAATCATGAAGTCTCTGGAGACAAAGACTACAGAGGCTGCAACAGCAGAAAAGGCGAAAATTTGGTATGCAAAAGCCCAGCAGGCACAGGCTATGACTACCGATATGAACAATTACATTGAAAGTATAAGGATGAAAATTCTGCAAGCTGCAGAATTTGACCCAAAGAAAAACGGTGATTCATCTTTCAAGCAGGATAACCTCGACATTGCTACCCGTATCCTGGTAGAAGAGGGTGAAGGAAAGAAGTTGCACGATAAACTTACCAAATACCGCGCAGCGCTTCTGGGTCTTGATCCGGGCATTGCTAAAGAGTATGGCACTTCTCTACAGATTGATGTAAGCGTTCCTCCGGCCCAGAATGATGGTCATGGTGGAAGCGAAAAAAACAGGACCTGGGAAGGTGCCTATTTCCGCATGGTTCCGACCGTAGCGGCGATCACCATCCTTTCCAAGTTCCAGAATGACATCAAAACATCGGAAAATAAGGTAGTTGAATATTGTCATAAACAAGTAGGACAGGTTGAAGTTCGTTTCGACAAGTTCGCGCCCATTGTTGGCCAGAGCGGTAACTACCTGATGCCCGGACAAGAGCTCACCATCACCGCCGGTGTAGGTGCGTTCAACTCTATGGCTCAACCAAAGATCACCATTGGCGGAAGCTCTACCACGGTGGTGGATGGTGTTGCCACTTTTACCACTAAGGTTGGACAGCAAAGCGGTGCCATTCCGATTGTGATCAACTATGTTGACCAGGAAAACAAGCCTCAAACCTTCAGAACAGAAGCAAAATATACCATTGGCCAGTCGAACGCTGCCATCGCCCTTCCCGAAATGAACGTACTTTATATCGGTATCGATAATAAAGTAGTTGTTTCTGCAGGTGGTGTAGGTGCCGAGAAACTGAGAGTGGGTATTTCGCAGGGAAGCATTACCGGTTCAAATGGTAACTATACAGCCCGTGTAGCCAACCAGACCGATAATTGCATCATCACGGTTTCTACCCTCGACGGGAAGCAACTGGGATCACTTGGTTTCCGTGTCCGTAATATCCCGAAAGCGGTTGCTTCCGTGGGTGGAATGGAATCAGGTGCTACTGTTGGTAAGAATGCCTTCTCTGCCCAGGCAGGTGTAGGTGCGGGTATCCGCGACTTCCCGCTTGCACTGAAATATTCGGTTCAGAGCTTCCAATTGGTGGCCGACGATCCGGAAACTGGTGACGTTGCCGTTATCGATTGCCAGGGTAATACATGGAACGACCGTGCCCGCAGAGCACTGACCAAACTTCAATCCGGATCTATTGTAACCATCGAGAACATCAGGTGTCTCGGACCGGACGGAAGGGTTCAAACACTGCCTTCATTAATGTATAATATCAAATAAAATAGGTGATCATGAAAAGCCGTATCATAAAAATTTGCCTGTTGTTCGTTGTCATGACCTCCATGGTTATGAACGCCGATGCGCAGCGCCGCAGCCGTACGCGTACCACGCCACCGGCCGGTACTACCCCGCAGACGAACCAGCAGAACAACAACAACAATGCTCCTGCAGGTTATAATCCTTACGGAAACATTCCCATTGAAGTCAATGCATCTGAATCCACTTCAGATTCCGCAAAGAAATCAATGCGTAATGATAACGCTACCGATAAGTCGGGCATTAACGAGCGTACGCCCTTACTGTATGAGCACCTGCGTTGGGACGATGCCCTTTTTGCAGAGAAAGTCTGGCGTGAGCTTGACCTCCGCGAAAAGATGAACATGCCCTTCCGCTACGAGGCAGAAGATGATAACGGCAGCCAGATGTTCATCAACATTGTACTGAAAGCTGTTCAGAGTGGAGAGATCACCGCTTTCCAGGATGAACGCTTTACACAGCCCCTGACGCTGGATGAAGTAACAAAACTGACTGCAGGTTCTGCAGCCGATACCACACCGGTTTACGATCCTAATGATATCAACAAAATCATTAAGTACACCGTAACCCGCGAAAGCTTCAACGCCAAAGAAGTAACAAAGATCAGGCTGAAAGAAGAGTGGGTATTCGACCGCGAAGCAAGCCGCATGTTTGTTCGTATCCTTGGTATCTCTCCCGTAAAGGTTCGTCTGAACCCGAATGGTACAGAGCGTGGTACTGAGCCAATGTTCTGGGTATATTATCCCGACCTGCGTCCGACGCTGGCCAAATACGAAGTATACAATCCAAAGAACATGGGTAATGGCCGTATGACCTGGGAAGAGCTGTTTGAGAGCCGTATGTTCTCTAGCTACATTACCAAGTCAACCATGGATAACTCTTCCAATAAAAACGTTCGCCAGCTGATCAAGGATCCGATCCTCGCACTGCTGGAAGGCGATAACATTAAAGAGCGCATTTTCAACTACGAGCAGGACCTCTGGTCATATTAATAAAAAAGTATTTGTATCGAATCCCATTCCGGTTATCCGGGATGGGATTTTTTTATGTGGGAAACGTAAAAGAATATGTGAAAAAAACTTTTAGAAATACTGGGTTATTACTACATATTGTAGATAAAAGATGCTATTTTTACCTCGGTTTTTCATAGGATATTGGATTTTAAAAACGGGGCTGGATTTTTATCCTGGCCCCTTTGTATTTATATCAACTCTTGCGTGTTCTTTGCGACTTTGCGGTTAAAAAAAATGCAAACGCTAAGGCGCAAAGTCATCCAATTTTTACTCTTCGATCAGCTACCAGCATCACCCTCCAGATGCGCTTTTACCAGTTTTGCTTTTGAGATGCCTACGATCTTCGCAATTTCCTCAACCGGTTGTTGCTTGATGTTGTTGACCGAGCGGAAGGTTTTCAGGAGCAGGTCGGCGGTTGCAGAACCAATGCCCTTGATGTCCTTAAGCGAATTTTTAAAGGTGCCTTTACTGCGTTTATCGCGGTGAAAGTTCAGCCCGAAGCGATGTACTTCATCGCGAATACGCCGGATCATTTTATGACTTTCGCTGTCGTACGGCAGCTTTAGTGATTCCTTGTCGCCAACGAAGAAAATTTCTTCCTCATTTTTGGCCAGGCCTACCATCGTCATGGCACCTGATAGTCCCAGTTCCTCAATGGCTTCCTGTGCCGCATTTAACTGGCCTTTTCCCCCGTCAATCACAACGAGTTGCGGAAAAGGCTCCGCTTCAGCCTTCAGGCGCCTGTAGCGGCGGAAAACGGCTTCCCGCATCGAAGCAAAGTCGTTAATCCCTTCCACGGTGGTTACATTGAACAGCCGGTAGTCTTTTTTACTGGGTTCGCCGTTGCGGAAACACACCATGGCCGATACAGGGTAAGAACCCTGGAAATTGGAATTATCAAAACATTCGATATGAACAGGAACGGATGAAAGCTGCAGATCATCCCGTATCTGGAGTAGCACATTGTAGGCACCCGCATTCTTTACTCCTAGGTTTAATCGTTCCTGCGCTCTCTGGTTATCGATAAAGTACTGCACATTCTTTTCCGAGAGTTCCAGCAATTTCTTTTTGTCGCCGCCTTTTGGTACCGTCAGGGTTACCCCGGGTTCGTCATATTCCAGTTCAAAAGGCACAACTATTTCTTTGGCTTCGCTGTTGAATGTAGTTCTCATGCGGGCAATGGAAGCCGCCAGGGTTTCTTCCAAAGTTTCATCGAGGTGCGTTTCCACCCTTGTGGTTTTGGTCTGTATGATGGCTCCATCAACCACCATGAGAAAAGCCACATAGGCGATGTCGGATTCCTTTTGAATGGAAAAAACATCCAGGTTGTGCAGCGTGGTGCTGACCACAACAGACCGGGACTGGTAATTTTCAAGGTACTGGATCTTTTTGCGCGCCGCTTCTGCTTTTTCAAATTCAAGGTTGCCGGCATGCTTCTTCATATCATTCCGGAAATGCTGTAACACCGGGGTAAGATGGCCGCGCAACAGGTTTTTTACCTGGTTGATATGCTCATTGTAATCATCCTCCGACTGGTGTGCTTCACAGGGCCCCTTGCAATTGCCCAGGTGGTATTCAAGGCATACTTTAAATTTTCCTTTCTCTATATTTTTCCAGGTGAGGTTCAGCGGGCAGGTGCGCAGCGGGATGGTTTGCTTGATAAAATCCAGCAATTCACGCACCTTGTTAATGGATGTGTAGGGGCCGAAGTATTGTGAGCCGTCTTCAATCTTCTGCCTTGTCAGATATACCCGCGGAAAATGCTCATTCTTCACCACGATATACGGGTAGGTCTTATCATCCTTGAGGTTGATGTTGAACAGGGGCTGGTACTCCTTGATCAGTGAGTTCTCCAGCAGGAACGCATCATGCTCCGAATTCACGATCGTGAACTCGATCTTGCGGATGCGCTTTACCAGCTCGTGCGTTTTGTAGGAGGTAAAGGTTTTTGTAAAGTAAGAAGCCACCCGCTTGCGGATGCTTTTGGCTTTGCCTACATAGATGAGGCTATTACCTGAATCAAAATATTTATAGATCCCGGGAAGGTTGGGTAAGTTGGGGGCTACCTGCTGAAATTCCTCACTCGTCATCGTTGTGTTGCTGCAATTAATTTGCCGAAGGATGTTCCCGCCATATCACCTCGAGGATTCGGATGGATTCAGGAGCCTTCTCTTTTTGAGTAATCGTTACAATCCGGAACATTTTATTAATCTGCCAAAACATCTTTTTATCTACGGTGCTGTCATCGTTATTAATGACCATGTTGATGTAAATATGGCGGATCTGGCTGTTGCCCTCGTTGCTGGGGTCAATAACCACATCTTCACGGCGCACCTCCAGTTCCGGTTCCGTGGCGGTATAACTGAAGTAAGCCATTTTGGTCAGCGTATCGTATTGCTGCGATACATCATAATCATCCTTCATGCCGGCAGAAGAGATATCAGGGACCTCGAGGAAATCTTTTGCATATTTCCTGAATTCTTCCCGGCGGATATTAGTGGTATCAGACCGGCCGTCGACCGTTTCAATCTTCAGGATATTGTACATGGACGTGTCTACATCGGTAACCTGGCCTTTCAGGAAACTGATGGTATTGAAGATCTTTTTATCGGGATCGGATTCTTTCTTTTTACCCTTACAGGCGCCCATAAGGCAAAGAATGGAAAGGGCAAAGATGATGTTGTTCATTCTGTAAAATTAGTCCGCTAAGAAAACGAAAACCCCGCAATAATGTTGCGGGGTATATAAGCAATTAGGATTGCGACAACTAGCGGTTCATGGAGACCCCAACCTTGAGGCCGAAATCAAAGAGGTTTTCTGTTACAGGGTATTGCTTGCTGAAGCTGGATAAGAGCTGGTAGCGAACCTGTGGACCAACCTGCCATTTCAGCCTGCCTGTGGGATAGGACACGTAGGCTTCCAGGCTGGAGGCAACATTCCACCTGCGGACGAGTGATGGAACTTCCGCATAATTTTTATAATCACTGGAAATAAGATAAGCCTTATCGCCGAGTACATATACCGGCTGAAGAGTTCCTGCCACCCCGAACTGCATGCGCTCATCACCTTTAATCTGGTATTCAACACCAATAGGTGCGCTCAGCTGGAGGTAATAGTTCTGCAGCCAGTTGGTGCGGTTTCCATTAAAGTTGCGGTAGCTGGAGGCAGCGCTCATGGAATCGATGCGCCTGCCGGTGCTCAGTGCAATGGTGGTCAGTTCGGTTGTTGCGTTAAATGCTTTTATATCGTAGCGGTTGATATTAAACTGGAGCCCGGCGCGGATCTTAACCTTATCGGTTACCCGGTATTTCATTGCCATGCCCAGTTCAAAGCCCATATCAGGCTTATGCGTGACGATGTTGTTTACATTGTAGGCTGAGGCATTTCCGTTGTCCCTTCTTTCAGTGAGCTTTCGGTAGCTTACCGTAGGTGTAAAATAGAACTGGCCCGTAACCCTGCGCTTCCTGGGGCTGAACGAATTGATCACGCTTTCGATGGTCATGGGCAACTCCTCGGTTACCGGTTCGGCAGAAGATGCCGTTGCATCATCGGTTTCTTTTTCCGGCATGTCTGAGTCCACGATCGTTCCTTCAAATGGTGTTTCTGATGCGGCACCAACCGGGGTTGTTGCTGCTGTTATTTCTTCTGCCGGTATGTTGGCTGTTTCAGAAACAATTGTGGCCGGTGTGGAAAGAACAGGAATGGTGTTGCGTTGGATAACGGACCGGTTTAAAGAAGGTATGCGGGAGTTGGATGAAGAAGGTGATGATTGCCGGGGTGCGGTTGCCTGTACATCAACGGAAGTGCCGGAGGCAGGCCCGGTTGATAAAGCAGAACCGTCGGGCGTTTGGGTAACGGCAATGGAAGGAACAGGTGTGGTTCCATGTCCGGCTTCTTCCACCACGTACCAGGCGAGCATGGAACCCGTCAGTAATAAGGTGGTCAGTGCAATTCCTATTCTTTTCTTTTTGCGGTTCAGGTTGCGGGATACATTTTTCCAGATCTTATCGGAAGGCCGCATCCGCAGGTGGTCAGCATTCTGCTGCAGGAACCGTTCAAAGTTTTCATTTGTAAAATTTTTCTCCATAATCAGTCGGCATTTAGGGGTTGGATCTCAACTACCGGAAGCAGCAATAAAAACCTGTTCCTTTGGCTTGTGCAATATTTTTTTCCGAACCAGAACATCCTCCAGCATAGCCTTCGCTCTTGTATACTGGCTGCGGCTGGTGCTTTCTTCTATATCCAGCATGCCCGAAATTTCCTTGTGGGAAAATCCTTCAATGGCATAAAGGTTTAAAACTGTTCTGTACCCGATCGGCAATAACCTGATGCATTCAATAACTTCCTTGGCCTGGATGATGGAAGGAATACTTTCCTCGCGAACCTGTAATCCCGTGGCATGAATAAGGTCTACACTTTCGTTAAACCGCTTATTCTTTTTCAGGATATTGATACAGGTGTGTACCATAATTCTACGGATCCATCCTTCCAATGCGCCGCGGTTTTCAAAAGTGTGTATCTGGGAAAATACCTTTATGAAACCTTCCTGGAGCATGTCTTCGGCATCTTCACGGTTGTGCGCATACCGGTAACACGCTGCAAGCATTTTTGAACTGTACTTGTAATACAATTCTTTCTGGGCTGCGGCGTTGTTTTTCAAACAGCCTTGTAAAATGGCTTCCTCGGTCATAACTACCGTTTGGTTGCCTGTAATTTAGACAATTTTTTCTGCTAATAGCTGCACCCTTTGTAGGAAATTTGTAAAAAGAAAGTCAGCCGCAACCCGCGATTGGCGCCGGTTACCGGTGATTTTGCGCACAGAGGTAAGGAGGAAACAGAGGAAGTCTCTTGTAAAGTATATGGCGCACAGAGGTAATTTCCAGGACTCTTGTTATTAAGCGGACCTAAATCGAATAACATCATACCCCACCACAAACCATCTATCTAAATTAAGTTCTCTGTTTACTCCTTTGCCTCTGTGCGCAACACTTTTACGCCAAAGGCGCAGTAATTTTTTACATGATGGAGCACAGAGATGAGGAGAGAACAGAGATAATTCCTACGATCATGGTTATAAAGCGAAGCGGAATAAAATGAGTTACGATATCTTCCACTACAAATCAGCTATCTAAAAATAAATTCTCTGCGTGCGCGCAACATTCCCTGTAATTTCTTAATGTACCCCGAAATTACACCTGACCGCCACGATGAAATTTCGTCCGGGTGCTGAAAACCCAGAAGCGAAATGACGGTAGTTACGATCAAGTATGTTTTCCACACCCGCCTGCAGCGACAGGTTTTTATGCAGGGGAATAGTGGATTTAAAATTCAGCGTGGCCCATGATGGCGTTCCGTCAGGAGTAGCATATTGCGCATTATCCTCACCGGAGGGATTGTAATCTTCGATGCGTTTCCAGCCGTTATACAGGGCGTATATTTCGGCGTGAACATACCGGTGGCGATAATTCAACGATGTTTTTCCGAACACTGGTGGAATATGATCGAGCGGAACTTCACCTGCATTGCGGGGTTGCAGTCGTCCATGGGTATAATTGATGGTGCTGATGAAACGGATGTCGTCCGTAAAATCTACTGTTACCCCTGCATTAAAGCCATAAAGTTTTGCCCTGTTGATGTTCTGGTTCGCATATACCCGGCTGTTAATACCGTTATAAACCACTGAATCCTCACCGTTCAATTGAAAGGGCGCCAAAGCAATGGCATTACGGAACAGGGTATAAAAAGCACTGAAATCCAGTTGAACTTTTTCTCTTACCGTATAATTCACACCGATGTCGGCATTATAGGTATACTCCGGTTTAATATCCGGGTTTGGAATGATCAACTGGCGCGATGCGGTATTGGATTCAAAGATCCTTGCCAGGTCGTCGATATTGGGTGCCCTGAACCCCGTGGCCAGTCCGGCATTGAAACGCAGGTATTCATAAGGATTGTACACCAGCCCGATGTTTCCGGTAACAGCTATATTTTTTTGCTCCAGCTTTGTGAACGGAAAGTTGAAAAAAGAATTATCACTGATAGTAGAATGCATGATATTGGTTTGTACCCTGATGCCATCATTCAGCACCAGTTTACCATTCCCAAACTTCAGCGTGTGCTGGGCATAAGCACCGAAATAATTCATGTTGTTCTCCCCGTTGGGATAACGGCTGTCGAGTTTTGATATGGCGCCGGTAAAAATGTTTTCACGTGTTGCCTCCGAAGTAACGTCATTAAGCTGTGCATCCAAACCAACGGTGAGTTCATGAGCGCTCCATAATTTGCGGGCATCAATGGTAACCGCCCATACATTCAGGCCTTCCCTGCGGCTATCGAAACGGTCGTATCGACGGTATTCGCGCTGGTGGCGGCTTTCCTTTATACGCTGGTAACTTATAATCGTTTTGAGTTCAGTAAACAGGGGAAGTTTACGGAGCGTGAATTCATAGGCAGCCAGTACCCGCAACTGCGGACCGTAATACCATTCAGCATAACGCAGGTTGCCGTTCCGGATATCCTGCAGGCGGTCATACCTGGGAACATCGGAAGAATTGGAGAACTGGAGGTTCAGCAGGTGGCTTATGTTTTCTCCCGGACGCAAAAGAAATTTCTGGGTAATGTCCCATTGCTTATACCCTGAGAAACGCTGTACGCGATCATCCGGATTGGTGACAATGGAATCCACTCCATTGATAAAAGCAATGTATTGTTGCCGGCGCCCGAAATCGGGATACTTGTCCGGGTAGTTACTGCCCATCCGTACATCCCCGAAATCGCTGAAATTATACGATTGCAACCATCCGAATTTTTTTCCTCCGATACTGAGGTCAACATGCGCGGTCTTTTCATCATTGGCGCTGCTATACCGGGTAAAACCGGACCCACTGGTTACCGTTTTCGTGGTTACGGCAAGCCGTGGAAGCTTTGTGCGAAAATGCACCACTCCGCCCAGTGCATCGCTTCCGTATAAAGTGGAGGCAGGACCATACAGCACCTCCACACGCTCCAGCATATTCTGGTCGATCGTGATCGCATTTTGCAGGTGGCCGGCCCGGTAGATTGCATTGTTCATCCTGATGCCATCCACCACCAGCAAAACCCTGCTGGCTTCAAAGCCCCTTATCACCGGGGAAGCGCCCCCCTGCTGGCTTTTCTGCACAAAAATGTTCCCGGTATTTACCAGGAGGTCACCGGTATTCTGCGCATTCATTTGTGCAATGCGTTGGGCGGATACCACGTCAATTTTCTGTACAATATTCCTGCGCCGTTCGGCGAAACGGCCGGAGAAGATCAGGACTTCATTTAATTTTTTATCGGATAATGTATCCTGTGCATACGACAGGAGGGTAAGGCAGAGCATAAAGCACAGCCCAAAAAATTTTTTCATTTTCAATGGTTTAGTTGAGGAGCGTATACATCAAACAGATTGAAAATGCACCCGGGGCGGAAGAAGATGAACAGACAAAAAAGTGTTGGGATAACGGGTGATAAATAAGGAACAGCGTATCCGTAACGCTGCAAAAAATTGAAGTTGGGTAAGCAGCACAATCGCCAGGAATCCGTGCATGAGGAGCAGCAGGTTAACCAGTGCAATGCCGTATTCTTTTTGGCCCTGCTGCTTATTCAGCAATTGAACGATGGCTGTTTCCTGCGTATCGTAAATACCGGTGAATGTGTATTGATCGTTTTTTTGAGACCAAGATGTAACATCAAACAGGTTTCCATCGATGAGGATCTCTTTACCTTCTTCATACCAGGTGAATGAAGACCGGTCCAGCGTAATGGTTTGAAGACTTTCTTTTTCCATCCTTTCTTCCGCTTCATGGCGTGCCCAGGTTTGCGCACCCTGCAAAAAAAGCAGGAACAGCAATGGAAGCAGCACCAGGCAACCAAAAAAAAGGGGAATAATATAGGAGCGAAGGTTTTTCAAAGTCAGCGAGGCAATAATAGCAAAACCTACCGTTCAATCATAATATTTCCGGTCATTTCTGAAGGCACAGGCAGGTCCATAAAATGAAGAATGGTTGGAGCGATATCGCCCAGCTTCCCGGGTTTCAGCACACCGTTCCAGGTTCCACTGATCACAAACAGGGGAACCGGGTTCAGTGAATGCGCGGTATTGGGTGAGCCGTCTGCGTTCAGCATATAATCCGCATTACCATGATCGGCGGTCAGGAACGTTGTATAACCTTTTTTCAATCCTGCTGTTACTACTTTCTCTACGCACTGGTCTACGGTTTCCACCGCTTTAACAACGGCATCCCAGATTCCGGTATGACCCACCATGTCGGCATTGGCATAATTGAGGCAAACAAAATCGGCTTCTGCTTTTTCTATTTCGGCTAGAATGGCTTCTGTGATTTCCGGAGCGCTCATTTCGGGCTGCAGGTCGTAGGTAGCAACTTTTGGCGAGGGTACCATGATGCGTTGCTCGCCTTCAAAAGGTATCTCCCGTCCACCACTGAAGAAGAACGTTACATGGGGATATTTTTCCGTTTCGGCAATGCGGATCTGTTTTTTTCCATGTTGTTCCAGCACCTGGCCGATGGTATTATTGAGGTTGTCGTTCTGAAAGATCACCTGTACGCCACTAAAAGAAGCATCATACTCCGTCATGGTGGTATAATGTAATTTAAGACGGTGCATATCGTGGGTAGGAAAATCGGTTTGGGTTAGTGCATTGGTGATCTCCCGGCAGCGATCGGTGCGGAAATTAAAACAGATCACGGCATCGTCTTCCCTGATGGTGGCTACCGGCGAACCGTTTGGCTGGTGAATAACTGTAGGTAGGATGAACTCGTCGGTTACATTCTGGTTATACGATTTACGAACCGCTTCAACGGCATCGGTGTGCTGTTCGCCTATTCCTAAAACAAGGGCGTCATAGGCCAGCTTTACGCGCTCCCAGCGGTTATCCCGGTCCATGGCATAATACCGTCCACTAACCGAAGCAATTTTTCCAACCGAGCCCTGCAGGTGTTGTTCCAATTCCGTAATAAACCGGAGCCCACTTTTAGGATCGGTGTCGCGACCATCCGTAAAGGCATGGATATATACCTCGGTAAGTCCGGCCGATTTACAAACATCCACAATGGCTTTCAGGTGGTTGATATGGGAATGGACTCCTCCATCACTCACTAAACCCAGCAGGTGCAATGGCTTTTTGGCCGTGCGGGCATAAGTGAGGGATTCCTGGAAAACAGGGTTCAGGGCCAGTTCACCTTCCCGGATGGCCACGTTGATCCGTTGCAGTTCCTGGTAAACGATCCGGCCGGCACCCAAATTCAGGTGGCCCACCTCTGAATTACCCATCTGGCCTTCGGGTAAACCCACCTCTTCTCCGCAGGTAGTAAGGGTAGTATTCGGATAGCGGCTGTAAAGGGAAGAAACAAAGGGTGTCCGGGCAGCCTGGATTGCATCGGAATTCTTCACTGCTCCCAATCCCCAGCCGTCCATGATAATGAGCAGGACCTTATTGTTGGGCATGTCGGTTTTCAATTAAAATGGGCAAAGCTATTAAAACGTAAAGGTTTTGTTTATTTTACTTAAAGATTATATGTGGCTCTACAATGGCACATTTTTCGCGAAGGGGGGCTCAAAGCCATTATTTATGAAAAAATTCGTTACACTAACCTGTGCTGCCTTGTTTTTTATGCTCAGTTCCTTCCGGCTGAACTCGGGCCTGGAAGACGTAATCAATTCCCTTCGTAACGGAAATGCAAAAGAACTTTCCCGGTATGTAGATGACAATATTGAAATAGCCCTGCCCGATAAAAGCAACAGCTATAGTAAATTACAGGCCGTCATGATCCTCCAGGATTTTTTTTCCACCAATAACGTGCGCAATTTTGAAGTAAAACACAAAGGTGATAATGGGGGAAGCCAGTTTTGCATCGGCACCCTGGTAACCCGTGCCGGTAATTACCGCACTACGGTGTTTATGAAAACAAAGAACGGTAAGCAACTTGTGAAAGAAATCAGGTTCCAGTCTACCTGATCCATATAAAGAAGTAAAGGAATCCCGTCCCGGCCTGCCGCGACGGGATTTTTATTTTTGCACGGTCGATGAATAATACCGGGGTACCCGGAGCATTCTTTAATTTCAATTTTATGAATCAATTTGATGAGCGTTTGTACCGGTTGGTAGACGCGGCGCTGGCGGAGGATGTGGGTGATGGCGATCATACCACCCTTTGTTGCATCCCGGCCGACGTAAAAGGGAAAGCGGTTTTAAAGATCAAGCAGGATGGGATCCTGGCAGGGATGGATGTAGCGGAAAAAATCTTTGCCTACAGGGCACCTACTTCAGTTTTCCGGCGTTTAAAAAACGATGGAGCGGAAATGAAGTTTGGAGAAAAGGCTTTTGAAGTAGACGCACCGGTACATACGATCCTGCAGTGCGAGCGCCTTGTGCTCAACATCATGCAGCGGATGAGCGGTATTGCCACGCTCACCCATCAATATACCCGGCGGCTCAAAGGGTATAAAACCCGCCTGCTGGATACGCGTAAAACAACGCCCAATTTCCGGCTGCTCGAAAAAGAAGCCGTGCGCATCGGCGGGGGCACCAATCACCGGTTCGGATTGTTTGATATGATCATGCTGAAGGATAATCATATCGATTACAGCGGCGGATTGGAAGAAGCCATTTCAAGGGCCCATGATTATGTGCAGCGCTACCGCCCGGACCTGAAAATTGAAGTGGAAACGCGGTCCCTTGAGGATGTACGAAAGGTGATGGCGATCGGGCAGGGTAAAGTATTCCGGGTGATGCTGGATAATTTTAAGCCAGCTGACATCCGTGAGGCGGTGGCCATCATTGGGGCAACATTCGAAACGGAGGCCAGCGGTGGCATTACGCTCGATAACCTTGAAGAATATGCGGCTACAGAAGTGGATTATATATCATCCGGGGCGGTCATTCACCAGGCGAAAAGTGTGGATCTTAGTTTAAAAGCGCAGTTAGGTTAACCGCAGAGTCGCAGAGAATCGCAAAGGCTTTGCGAAACTTTGCGGTTCATTTAAAAACTTCAAACATTATTCATGAGCAAAAAGAATAAGCCTGATAAAAATGGTTTTGTATTCAGCACCGATCCTTCCTTCCGGTTTGATGAAGAAGAGCAATCAGCGCAGGTAACACTCCCGCCCAGGCAGCAAAAGCTACGGCTGCGGCTCGATACAAAACAGCGTGGCGGTAAAGCTGTTACGGTGGTGGAAAATTTTACAGGAAGCGGAGAAGATCTGGAAGCGCTGGGCAAAAGCCTTAAGAATTATTGCGGTACCGGGGGGGCGGTAAAAGAAGGCCTTATACTGATCCAGGGCGACCAGCGCGATAAGATCCTCCAAAAGCTGCTGAAGGATGGTTACTCCGGAACAAAAAAAGCGGGGTAAAAACTTTGCGTCATTGCGGTTAAAAAATAAATGCAACCGCAGAGACGAAGAGTGTGAACCGTGAAATCCCTGTAATCCTTACATCCGTGATATTATTGTTTAATCAGTGTCTGTGATTCTTGTAACTGCTTTCCATTTACCCGCAATACATACGTGCCCGCGGGCAGGTCGCCGAGTTGAATGCTTTGCTGGAAGCCATCTTCGGTTTTATTCAGCATCCATTGACGCACCAGCATACCGGTTGTACTGAACAGGGAGGCGGTTATCAATCCTTTTTCTTCCGCATTGATCTGGATATTCAGGGCTTCGCGCATTGGATTGGGGCCAACCAAAAAGGCTACGGCACTTCCGTTCATGCGCACTTTCAGAATCTCGAAATAAGTAACCTTTCCGTCGATATCCGTTTGGGAAAGGCGATAAAAATTATCGGTTGGTAACGGATGATCATCCGTATGGGTGTAGGCCTGTGCCCTGTTGGCGCCCCTGATCACGGCAATGCTGGAGAAGTCGCGTCCGTTGGCCGACCGCTCCACGGTAAAATGATCATTGTTCAACTCCGAATCGGTTGTCCAGCTTATTATGACCTGTGCGCCCGATTTTAAGGCTTTGTATTGAGTAAGCTTTACAGGCAGCGGGCTTGGTGTTCCGCGCTGGAACTGGAGCATCCATTCATAAACGTTCAGGCCATTTTCTTTAAAAGCGGGATCATAGGTCTGGGTCCAGGCATCATGGCTAATGATGTTAAAGATGGTTTTTTTAGCCGGCGGATTTGGTGCAGGATTTTGATTGATAGCAGCTACGTAATCATTCGTATACGACACGGGAACATATGGGTCGCCGGTGTTGTGCGTTGCCCATACCGGCAGGTTGGCATCGGCAATAACGCGAGCCCTTGAAACTTCCGGCCATGACGCCCCGCAAATCGGCACAATGGCCGCAAGCTTTTTTGCATTGGCAAGGCTGCTTCCTGCAAATTCCCAGGTCATAGCGCCGCCCATGCTCAAGCCGGTCATGTATACGCGATTCGTATTCACTTTATAATTGGCCACCACGTAATTATATACACTCTCCATCTGCTGCCAGGTTGGCCAGTCGACAAATTGGGGTGAAATAACAATGAACCGGTGCACCTGCCCATTCACTGTAAAGGAATTGGGGAAGTAGCCGGAATCTATTTTAGCGGTGATGCCTACTTTAAGGAGTTTGGGAAGGTCTGCCTGGCTGCCATTTCCTCTATCACCATTCCCATGTATGTGAATGATCACGGGGTAGGTTTGACTTCCTGCCGGATCATAACCCTGGGGCAGGTACTCATAAAACCCATTGGTATTGGGTGCAATGGAAACATTATAACGGGGGTTGTGAACCTGGGCGGATAAGGAAGCAGTAAACAGGAAAAAACTAATGATCCCTGTGAGAGCAATTCTGATGTAATACATTGTTCGATGGTTAGGTTATACGCACGTACACAGGGTGGGATAGGGGTAAATCACAGGAGGATAACACGGAGCAAAAACTAAACCAATCAACGCTTTACATCAAAAGATTATTGGCCCTGCGCCATCAGGTAAGACCTTTTTCCACCCCACATATTCAGTATTTCCAGCGAACAAACTTTAAAGTCGGCGCTCAGGCTTACGTACAGTCCAATGATATCCTGTTGGGTAAGAGCCTGCTCATTCAGGGTTTCAAAACGGAGGTTGAACTGGTTCACCAGGTTGGTGAACCGCGAGCCGGTTGGCCATACCTGGGTACCGCGGTTGGAAATGCCCATCAGTTTAAACTTGGTTCCCCCGTGGTGCTGGCATTTCTGCGCAATTACTTCGGCCTGTTCCGTGCTTTCAATAAACATATCTACGCCAACAATCTTTTCATTCGGACCTTCTTCACTTACCATCATTGCATTGCGCTCGAGGTGGCAAACTGCGGGCGTGAACGGTTTATTGGCAATGATGGGTTTGGGTGCCTGCGCGGGTGTTTTTCCGAAATTGCCGATAATGGCTTCGGCAAACTGGGTGGTATTTAAGGCTGGTTTTGACCGGTCGCCGAAGTCGCCGGTGCGTATTCCCTGTTCGAGGGTATACAGGAGTGCGTTTTCAATTATGGCCGCGTTCTCCGTAAAGCCAAGATGACGAAGCATGGCCAGTCCGCTCAGCAGTAAGGCTGTTGGATTGGCAATATTTTTTCCCGCAATGTCCGGAGCCGTACCATGCACCGCTTCAAAAATGGAAATATGATCGCCGATGTTGGCCGATGGCGCAAAGCCTAACCCCCCAACCAATCCTGCACAGAGGTCTGAAATAATATCACCCTGGAGGTTGGTCATCACAATTACGTCGTACTGGTCGGGACGAACCACCAGCTGCATCGCCAGGTCATCAACAATTTTATCATCGGCTTTCAGACCGGGATAGTCTTTTGCCACTTCATAAAAGCAGTCGAGGAACAACCCATCGGTAAGCTTCATGATATTGGCTTTATGTCCGCAGGTAATGCGGCGGGCGCCTTTCTGCTCCGCCATTTCAAATGCATAACGAAGCACCTGCAGGGAACCCGGGCGGGTAATGAAACGGCGGCTCAGCGCTACATCATGCGTGAGCATATGCTCGATACCACCGTAAGTATCTTCAATGTTTTCACGGACAATGGTTATATCGATCGGAATCCCGGCCTTGCTGAAAACCGTATCCACTCCATGAAGGGTTTGAAATACACGTTTATTTGCATATGTATTCCAGGTTTTACGCGCGGTAACGTTTACGCTTTTCACTCCTTTTCCTTTCGGAGTTTCCATTGGTCCTTTGAACAGGATGCCCAGGCTTTCAATGGTTTGCTGTGCTTCAGGAGTCATTCCATTGGAAAAACCCTTGTCAAACACCCATTTCCCCATTTCAACATATTCATACTCAAGCCCTACTTTATTAGCGTTGAATATTTTCAACACAGCTTCCATGATTTCCGGACCGATTCCGTCACCTTTCGCAACTGCTATCTTCATAATGAGCGATTTGAGGTTTTTGTGCCGCAAAATTAGGTCCTGTGCCGGCTAATACACTACAAACGCCCTTTATTATTTTGTGGCATAATAGTTTGATTACAATTACTAAATTCACCCGTATGGTCAGCATGATTTCAGAAGGAGTTAAAGTAAGTGTGGAAACATTCTACCAGCAGGATTATTCCAATCCATTGCAATCTGAGTACATGTTTGCATACCGGATCACCATAGAAAATCACAACTCCTTCCCGGTAAGGCTTCAAAGCCGTCATTGGTACATCTTTGATTCCGACGGCAGCTACCGCGAGGTGGAAGGCGAAGGAGTGGTTGGCATGCAGCCCATCATCAGTGCGAACGAAGAGTACCAGTATGTGAGCGGCTGCAACCTGCATACCGAAATGGGCCGTATGCACGGAACCTACCTGATGGAGAACATACACAACAAGCAGGTTTTCGAAGTGAACATTCCTGCTTTTGAAATGGTAACGCCGTTTAAGTACAACTAGTCGCTTATCGCTAATGGTTGTTCCAAGACCGATGGTTCTAAAAAGACTTGTTAATAATAATACTCAAAAGCTCCTTACCGGAGCTTTTTTATTTACCAAAGGAGCTACTTCATTAAAGAGAGAAAGTGGATCACGGATTACACGGATTTCACGGATTTCCACAGGCCAAACACCCGGCTTCCTTACAAATATTTTTCCTAAAGTTCAGTCCAAAGATTCTTCGCAAGCTCTGAATGACGTTCCAGGAGAGGATTTCCGTTCAGCACAAGCTGAAAACAGCTGCCCGTGAACGATTGAGCATTAAGATTATTTTAATCAAAAGCAAAGTGAAGTAAGTGCCTATTAAGCCCGGGAGAGAGTTGGCCGTTCCAAGTCAGCAGTTGCCCGTCGGCATTTTAACTGCAAATACGCAAAGGTTCGCAAAGATGAAAGCGAAGCGCTTTACGATCGCCACTGACACATTGAGCATTGAACATTGTACATTGAAAATTTTCACTCCACTTCATTATTCCTTGTTCAATATTCCCTGTTCAACATTCCTACTTCGGTTTATACTTCGAGCTGTGAAAGATGGTTCTTGCCGGCATGGCCAGTATCTGCTGCAGGGTCATTTTGGGATTGCGGTCTGCATAGGCCTGCACCATGCGCCAGCCTACCCATTGCCCCAGGTTACCCGGTGAAGCCTCGGGCATATTCTGGGTGAACGGGCCCGGACCAATGTATTTCTGAATGGTTTCCGGATCAATGCTGAAGATGTCTTCGTTTTTGATGATCTCACTCCAGATAGTGCCTTCGTATTTTTCGCACCAGGCCTGCTGCGTGCCGGTATAACCTGTTTTCAGCGTGTCTTCCGTATCGGGCAAAAATTTATCAAGCAGGTACCATTGCTTTCCTTTTTCGATCATCTGGTCGATAAGGGCGCGCCCCGCACTGCTGTCGGCGTAGATCTCCGACACCACACCACCAAGGCAGTTGGGCACCATGTATTCTTTATCAAATCGCCTCGAAATATAACGCGGATACATTTCCAGGATCATGGCATCGGTGTAAAAGGAAAAATTTTTTCCCGCGAATTGCTGCAGGCCAATCCCGATAGCGCCGCTCAATACCGCAATGCCCGGTGCATCAAAAGGACCTACGTAAGTAATAAACCGCGGGATTTTATAATCAGGGTAATAAAATTTTACATAACGGAGTGCTTCTTCCAGGTCGGACTCCAGCCAGCCCAGGTCGCGGTATTTTGCCTGCACGGAATCGTAAAGGCTGCGATGTGCGGCAATGAACCCTGCAATATGCTGCCGGGCACCGCTTTGCGGATCGGCTTCAACGCCCGGAGGAATGCCCAGGAACTGGGAAAAAAATGGTCCGTACAGTTCCGGGTACTTGCTGCGCAGGGCGGGAAGACCGGGAGCAATATTGTTTGTATCAATACGGAAAAAATCATTTTCAAATCGTACAACCGAAGTATTTACGTTGATCCCGGAAACATCGGGTTTGTCTTTTCCGCCCTTGCAGGCATAAAGCAGTACAATGATTACAATCAGTGAGGTTCGGAGCATAATGGCTAAAACGGCTTTATTCGTTATTTATTACGGAACTTTGGACGTCAAATTCAACCGGCAACAAAGATGAAGATTTTCCTGGCGCAGCAAAACTATCACATCGGCAATTTCGCATCGAACATAAAAAAGATCACAGAGGGCATTGACATGGCAAAAAAAGCAGGCGCCGATCTCGTGATGTTCTCCGAGCTCTGTATCTGTGGTTACCCGCCAAAAGACTTCCTCGATTTTGAAGATTTTACGAACCAGTGTTATGCTGCGATCGATGAAGTAAAAGAACATGCGGATACCATTGGTGTGCTTATCGGGAGTCCTGCACGCAACCCGCAAAAGGAAGGAAAGGATCTTTTCAACGCGGTATTTTTTCTCCATGAAAAACAGGTCAAGGCAGAAGTGCATAAAACACTGCTGCCCACTTACGACGTGTTTGATGAGTACCGCTATTTTGAACCTGCTTTTAACTGGAAGTGCATTGAATTCAAGGGAAAGAAACTGGCCGTGACCATTTGCGAGGATATCTGGAATCTTGGTGATAACCCTTTATACCGCATCACACCCATGGAAATCCTTTGCAGGGAACATCCTGATGTCATGCTGAATCTTTCCGCTTCACCTTATAATTACGCGGCGGACGTAGTGCGCCGAAGTATTATAGAAGCACATGTTGCTAAATACAATATTCCCATGCTGTACTGCAACAATATCGGTGCACAAACGGATGTGATCTTTGATGGCGGCAGCCTGGTGTGCGATATCAATGGACAGATCATAAAAGAGATGAACTATTTCGCGGAAGATTACGGACTGTTTGACCTCGAAGAATTATCCAGGAAAAAAAACCATCCTGCTGTTGCGCACAAGTATTATTATTCGGCCAACGAAGTAGGACGCTTTACCGATACGCTCGATTATTTAACCGATGATAAAAGCATCCGGGAAATTTATGATGCGCTGATCCTGGGCATCCGTGATTATTTTCAAAAAATGGGCTTTCAGAAGGCTACACTGGGCGCGAGCGGGGGTATTGACAGTGCAGTTGTGCAGGCACTGGCCGTGGAAGCACTGGGAAAGGAAAACGTGCACGTGTTACTGATGCCTTCCCAGTACTCTTCCGACCATTCGGTGGAAGATGCCGTGAAACTCAGTAAGGCTTTGGGCAACCGGTATGATATAGTTTCCATCCGTGATGTATTTGATTCCTTTCTCGGTACACTGAAGCCAATCTTCCAAGACCTTCCTTTTTCCGTTGCCGAAGAAAACCTGCAAAGCCGTACGCGCGGTAACCTGCTGATGGGGGTGGCCAATAAATTCGGGTATATCCTGCTGAACACATCCAATAAAAGCGAACTGGCAACCGGTTATGGAACCCTGTACGGAGATATGGCCGGCGGCTTATCGGTGCTGGGCGATCTTTACAAAATGCAGGTGTATGCACTGGCCCGGTACATCAATAAAAACCGGGAGATCATCCCGGAAAATATCATTTCAAAAGCACCGTCTGCCGAATTGCGGCCCAACCAGAAAGACAGTGACAGCCTTCCCGATTACCCGGTGCTGGACCGTGTGCTGTACCAGTACATTGAGGTGCGCCAGGGCCCGAAAGAAATCATTGCACAGGGGTATGATCCTGCACTGGTGGCGCGCATCCTGAAACTGGTGAATACGAATGAATACAAGCGCGCACAATTCTGTCCCATCCTGCGGGTGAGCTGCAAGGCCTTCGGCTCGGGCAGAAGACTGCCCATTGTGGCAAAATATCTTTCTTAATGTTTCAGGCTGACCACCACTGTTGTGGATCCAAACGTTTGCATGGTGGTATCCTTTGATAAAACGAGGTTATCGCGGTTAAGCGTAATGATTTTAAACTTGCCTGAAATGCCGGTAATGCCCGTACCGGACAGGTACATAGAGGTTTCATTATCCGTAAAGTTCCAGGTTACCGCTGTTGTCTGAGCTGCATTTGCATCGCATTTGGTGGCACCTTCATCCACCACGCCGGTTCCGTTTGCGGACAGCGTCAGGATATTATCTTTCATACAGGGCTGCAGTTGCGCCGTAATGCTCTGGTCAATGGTGCCATTTTTGTCGCCGTCTAAACCGGCATTATCATAGCGCCAGGAAGACCGCGTGGCATCTTCGGATTTTGTGGGTTCATCTTCTTTATCACAGGCAGAAAATGTGATCATGGCGAGCGCCATGATGAGGAGTGTATTTTTCATATTCATCAGATTTAGCACTACAATTTACTTATTTATGCCCGATTGCACAAGATCGCTGTCAATAGGCGGACCTTGTGTTTTATTTTTATCAACCCGGCAGGTAATTTGCTGAAGAGGCTTCGTAATTTCAAAACCTAAACCCTATCTATGATCAGAACAGCCGATGATATAAGGCAGCTAAATGAAAAAGTAAGTCAGGCAGGAAGGTTTATCGACACATTGCGCAATGAAGTAAGTAAAGTTATCATCGGACAATCGTATATGTTCGACAGGCTGCTCATCGGCTTGCTCAGTAATGGGCATGTGCTGCTGGAAGGGGTACCCGGGCTGGCCAAAACCCTCACCATCAAGTCGCTGGCACAGGCCATCCAGGCACATTTCAGCCGTATCCAGTTTACGCCCGATCTGTTACCTGCGGATGTTATCGGAACTATGATCTATAACCAGCAGCGCAATGAATTCATTGTGCGCAAAGGACCCATATTCGCCAATTTTATCCTGGCTGATGAAATCAACCGGGCACCGGCAAAAGTGCAGAGTGCCCTGCTCGAAGCCATGCAGGAACGTCAGGTGACCATTGGCGATACCACCTATAAACTGGATGAACCTTTCCTGGTGCTGGCCACGCAAAACCCGTTGGAGCAGGAAGGAACCTATCCGCTTCCCGAAGCGCAGGTGGACCGGTTCATTATGAAAGTTGTGGTAGGTTATCCTTCCCGCAGCGAGGAGCAGATCATTGTGCGGCAGAATGTACAGGGGCTTGGGTTTCCGAAATTAAACCCGGTGGTCACCATTCCGGAGATCATTCATGCGCGGCAGATGGTACGTGATATTTACATGGATGAAAAAGTGGAGCAATACATCCTGGACATCATTTTCGCTACCCGCAACCCCGAAGACTTTAAGCTTGCCGACCTGAAACCTTTGCTTTCCTACGGTTCATCGCCAAGGGGCAGCATCAACCTCGCCATTGCTTCAAAAGCCCAGGCCTTTATCAATAAACGGGGATATGTAATACCGGAAGATGTGCGCAGTATTTGCAACGATGTGCTGCGGCACCGCATCGGGTTAACCTATGAAGCCGAAGCTGAAAATATTACCGCCGAAAACGTGGTTGAAAAAATAATGCAGAAAATAAGTCTACCATAGGGAGAGCGGAGTGCGGAGAGCGGAGTGCGACGAACCTTTATAAACGACATATTATTCTTCTCAACATCAACCTCAAACAAAAATCATCCGTGTTAACCACTGCTGAAATACTGAAAAAAGTTCGCATCCTGGAGATCAAAAGCAAGAAGCTGGCGACGGACCTTTTTACGGGTGAGTACCACAGTGCTTTTAAGGGCCGGGGCATGTCGTTTAAAGAAGTGCGTGAATATGCGGCGGGTGATGATATACGGTTTATTGACTGGAATGTATCGGCACGTTTCGGGCATCCGTTCAGCAAAGTATTTGAAGAAGAGCGTGAACTGACGGTAATGATCCTGGTTGACATCAGTGCTTCTTCACTTTTCGGAACACTGTACGGCAGCAAGAAAGACGTTGCTACGGAGATCGCGGCCATTATTGCCTTTTCAGCCGTGAACAATGCCGACAAGGTCGGGCTGATTTTGTACAGCGATAAGATTGAAAAATACATTCCACCGAAAAAAGGAAAGCAGCATGCACTTTATATTGTGCGTGCGTTGCTGTCGGCCGAGCCGGCAAAGAAGCGTACGGCACTGGGCAAGGCACTGCAGTATTTCAACAACACCACCAAGCAGAAGAGCATTGCTTTTATCCTGAGTGATTTTATTGATGCCAATTATAATGATGCCCTGCGTGTTACAGGCAACAAACACGATGTTATCGGGGTAAAACTTTATGACCAGATGGATATGAAACTGCCGAAAGCGGGACTGCTGCAGGTGGAAGATGCCGAAACCGGCGCACAGCGATGGGTGGATACGAATAATTCATTTGTACGCTATGAATATGAAAAGGAATTTTTCCGGGTGGCCGATTATTGTAAAGACGCCTTCCGCAAAGCCGGCTCCGACCTGTTGCATGTGCGTACGGATGAAGATTATGTAAAAGTGTTACAACGATTTTTTATCAGCAGAAACAAATGATGAAGTCCGCCCTCCTTTTCCTGGCATTCTTATTTTTATCTCTTTCACTCTTGGCGCAGGGTGGCCCTGTTTCGGCGACTGCCAGTAAATCGAAAATATACATTGGCGAACCATTTGACCTGCAGCTGAAAGCAACACTTCCAAGAGACGGGGACGCGGGCTGGTTCGAAATCGATACCATTATTCATTTTGAGATACTGAACCGGGCAAAATATGATACGCAATCCCTGGAAAACGCGATCGTTGTTTCGCAAATCCTCCATGTTACCTCCTGGGACAGCGGCCGGTGGACCATTCCGGCTTTTTCCATCGGGAAACTGAAAACAAAACCACTGGTTGTAGATGTATCGTTTTCTCCCTTCGACCGGAACCAACCCTACCACGATATCAAAGACATTATAGAAGTGGAAGGCCCTGAAGATTCCAAATGGATCTGGTACCTGATTGGGATCCTGCTACTTACCGTGCTGTTTTTGCTATTCTTTCCGCGGGGAAAGAAAAAGGAAGCCGCACTTCCGAGGCTGGTGATCCATGAAAACTTTTATAAAATTACACTGGAGCGCCTGAAAAAATTAAAGGCAAGCGGAGTGGAAAAAGAAGATGTAAAGCAATACTATTCACAGCTGGTTAATATTTTCCGGGAATACCTGGAAAAGCAACGCCGGATCCGATCGTTCTCGCGCACAACAGACGAACTTTCCGTCAAGATCGCATCGTTGAACCTGGAGAAAGACCTGGAAACAAGACTCACACAGGTGTTACGGCTCAGCGATGTAGTGAAGTTTGCCCGCTACGCGCCAACCGGAGAAGAGAACCGTGATTCCATAAATATTATTTACGAATCCGTTAATACCATTGAGGAGTTGCCCTGATGTTTTACGAATGGCTTAAAAATATTGACTTTGCTTATCCATGGGTATTATGGGGCCTGGCGGTGCTGCCGGTTATTGCATTCGTGTACATCAAATGGTTCCGGCGAAAGCAACCATCCATGATGGTTACCACTACAAGGTCATTTAGCGTGCATACGGCGAAAGAAGCTTTAATGAATGCGCCATTCTGGTTGCGGTTACTCGCGCTTGCCTGTATCATAACGGCCCTGGCAAGGCCGCAAACGCGCAGCGATATCACCCGAACCAGGGGTGAGGGCATTGATATTGTTTTATGCATGGATGTAAGCGGTAGTATGCTGAGTAACGATTTTTCACCCAACCGTTTGGAAGTAGCCAAGCAGATGGCCGCTGAGTTTGTGAAAAACCGTCCCGGCGACCAGATAGGCCTCGTGATTTTTTCCGGTGAAAGCTTTTCGCAATACCCGCTTTCCACTGATCATTCAACCCTGCTGCAGCATATACAAAGCTTAAAGGAAGGACTGCTGATCGACGGCACGCTGATCGGTGAAGGATTGGCCACTTCCGTAGACCGGCTCTCGGCCAGTAAAAACAAAAGCCGCATTATTATCCTGCTCACCGATGGAAAAGAAGAAGCACCTGAAACGAGGATCATCGATCCTTATAAAGCATTGGAGATCGCCAAGGCCAAAGGTGTTAAAGTCTATACCATTGGCATGGGTGGATCATCAGCGGCCGCTTATTCGGAAACGGGAAGGATAGTGCGGCAAACAGATGCCTTTCTTGATGAACCCCTGCTGCAAAGAATTGCCGTTCAAACCGGCGGAGCTTATTTCAGGGCACGCGACAAGGAAAGTCTTCAAAATATCTACCGCGATATTAACCGCCTGGAAAAATCAGACGTAGAGATCATAACACGAACCCGCTTCGAGGAACATTTCATTTATCTTATTCTTGGCGCCCTTTTCTTTCTCGCACTTGAAATAATTTTGCGCTATACATTATTGCGTACATTCCCTTAACATGCAAGGAACCGTATACAAATCAACTGGAAGCTGGTACAGTGTCAAAGATGATAGCGGCAAGTTTTACAATGCGCGCATTAAAGGTATTTTCAAGCTGGATGAATTAACTTCCACCAACCCGGTTTCCGTAGGCGACATCGTTGAGTTCGAGATTGAAGGAGAAGGCACCGCCATCATCAGTGAAATCCACGACCGCCGCAATTATATCAACCGCCAGTCCCCCCGCATGAAGCACCAGCAGCACATTGTGGCCTCCAACATCGACCAGTCGCTGCTGATTGCAACAATTAAAGAGCCCAGAACATCACAGGGATTTATCGACCGTTTTCTTGTTGCCTGCGAAATGTATCATGTTCCGGCAGTAATTGTTTTTAATAAAGTGGATGTGTATAAAGAAAAAGAACTTGCCGGGTATGAGCAAATGAAGGAAGTGTATGAAGCGATCGGTTATAAAGTAAAGGGCATGAGTGTGAAGGAAGGCAAAGGCATGGACGATGTGCGCGAATTGCTGAAAGGAAAAACAACACTGATCAGCGGGCATAGCGGTGTGGGTAAATCAACCTTTATCAATACGCTGCTGCCGTCGGCCACCATTAAAACAAAGGACGTGAGTGGATGGAGCGGGAAAGGACAGCATACCACCACGTTTGCTGAAATGTATGATCTTCCATTTGACGCGCGGATCATTGATACACCCGGAATGAAAGAATTCGGGCTGGTGGATGTGGAACGCGCCGAACTATCGGGTTACTTCCCGGAAATGCGGAAGCTGGTGAATCAGTGCCAGTTTCATAATTGCCAGCATATCAATGAACCGGGATGCGCGGTAAAAGATGCTGTTGCCAATGGCAACATCGATGAAGATCGATATGTGAATTATTATAATATACTGGAGTCGTTAGGAGAGACGAAGTACTGAAGGGGAAGCTGCGAGCTGCGAGCTTCTAGCTACAAGCTCTTTAGTTCGATCAATCTTTATTTGTTTCTGTCTTTGCGCGTCTCTGCGACTTTGCGGTTAAAATGCAACCGCAAAGACGCAAAGGCCCGGCTGCATGAGCTGAACGATCATGGGGGGATTAAACTTTCTTTGCTTCAAGACAAAGAAAGTAACAAGACTATTCTGAAAACAATAGACCGAAAGTAGATCGCACGCAAATCAACACTGCACTAACCAAAATAGAAGACTGATGCAACACCAGTGAAGAAAGACTGCATTAAAGCGCTTGCAGCTTGAAGCTTGTAGCTTTGCGTTTAACAGCTATTAAGCGGTCGCTTTCTTCATATCCAAATTCATCAACTTTCCTTCCAGCACATTGGCCAGCTCCACAACAGCGTTGTTATCCCGCTTGCGTGCGTCTTTTGTGCGCGTTGGGAACATGGAAATGCCATTGTAAATACTGTAGTGCAGCGTAAGGTTATGATGACCCAACTGGAAATCCCAGCTGATGGCATCAAAGTCATCTTCTTTGTTAATGAAATGAATGTTCAGATCATCACTCAGGATGTGAGCAATCTGGTAAAAGCGCTTCAGGCCACCATCATCATCAATTACAGCTTCGGTACAACCTAAAGTTGTTCGTAGGGTCAGGCTCATAGTAAAAACCGTTTTTTTATGAGTAAATCTACCTAGGTAGACAACGGAAAATACCGTTAAGCTGCATGATGCAATTGTTATGCCCTGAACTTTTTTGCTTTAGGGGAGGTTCCGTCCAGTAATTTTTCGGCACCTACGTTTTTACCGTTGGTGGGACAGCCCGATTTTGGCTTAAAAAGGGTACAGGAAGTAACCAATAAGGCTACTCCGCAAAGAAGGAGGGAATACTGAAAGGTTTTCATTGATGTCGGTTTGGATTTTAAAGATAACCGTTAATATCCGTGATTTAAAATGTCAGCCCGCATCATTAACAGATGCAAACCATTTTGCATATCCTGTATAGTTATTGGCAATGCGGTTGATTTCTCCCTCAATCTTTTGGGGATCAATGTCTTTGACCTTTTTTGCAGGTACACCGGCATACACCGAGCCTGCCAGGCAAACCGTTCCTTCCAGCACCACGGCTCCTGCTGCAATAATGGTGTTGCTGTGCACCACAGCGCGGTCCATGACAATGGCACCCATGCCGATCAGCACATTGTCTTCCACGGTGCAGCCATGCACGATGGCATTGTGGCCGATGGATACATTATTACCAATGATGGCCTGGGTACGTTTAAATGTACAATGCAGCACCGCCCCATCCTGTATGTTTACTTTATTGCCGATGCGGATGCTGTTTACATCGCCCCGGATCACAGTATTGAACCACACGCTGCATTCGTTACCCATGATCACATCACCCACGATGGTAGCATTGGGTGCAATAAAACAACCCTCGCCCCAGGATGGATGTTTGTCTTCTACCGGTAAAATAACTGCCATAGAAATTTGTTGAATGGAAACCCGGAGCAGATTTACGAATTTTTCCGGGCACGGAAGCATATTGCTCTTTCAGAAGGTTGGGAGTTCCGACATTTGCACGGTATGAACCTGCGGCAGTTATTCCTTGACCATGTGGCACAAACATCCATGGCTCCTTTGTCTCTTCACATTGTAAAGGCTGAAGGTTGTATTCTTACCGACGCTGCAGGGAAGGAATATATTGACCTGATCGGTGGCATTTCGGTAGCCAACGTGGGGCACCGGCATCCGAAGGTGGTGGCTGCCATCCGGGAACAGCTGGATGCCTACCTGCATGTTATGGTGTATGGAGAATTTATACAAAGTCCGCAGGTACAATATGCCCGGCTGCTGACCCAACACCTTCCGGGTACACTTGACTCGGTGTACTTTACGTCTTCGGGTGCGGAAGCCGTGGAAGGTGCCATGAAACTTGCCAAAAGAATTACAGGACGCACAGGCATTATTGCGTTTCATCATTCCTACCACGGATCCACGCAGGGAGCCCTGAGCATTATGGGGAGTGAATACTGGCGTAATGCCTTTCGCCCGTTGCTTCCGGGCGTGGAGCACCTGACGTATAATGATGATGGTGCCCTTTCGTTCATCACGCACCAAATCGCCTGCGTTATTATGGAAACGGTGCAGGCAGAAGCAGGAATTATTCCTCCGAAAAAAAACTGGATCCAATCGGTGGAAAAACGCTGCCGCGAAACAGGAACCTTATTTATTCTTGATGAAATCCAGGCGGGATTCGGACGCACCGGTAAGCTGTGGGGGTTCCAGCATTTTGAGGTAGTGCCGGATGTGCTGCTGTTGGGTAAAGCTCTTGGTGGCGGAATGCCGATGGGTGCTTTTATTGCATCACGGGAACGGATGAAAATGCTGGCCGATAATCCTGTGCTCGGACATATCACCACCTTTGGCGGACACCCGCTTTGTTGCGCTGCAGGGAAGGCTGGATTTGAAGCCTTGCTGGAAGAGGCCATGATGGATAGGGTTGCGGAAAAAGAAGCGTTATTCCGTAAACTACTTCAGCATCCGCAGATCCGGGAAATCCATTCTTTCGGTTTATGGATGGCGGTGCGGTTTGATTCTTTTGAAGTGTGTAAAAAAGTAATTGATGCCTGTATTGAAAAAGGTTTGGTCACCGACTGGTTTCTTTTTGCCGCTTCCTGTCTTCGCATCTCTCCCCCGTTAACCATCACGGAAGATGAAATCAGGAAAGCCTGCAGCACCATCGTGGATGCACTCGGATAAATGACCAGTTGTATCTTTCCTTTTCATGACCCGGCGCTACAATTTATACGCAGCTTTATGGATTTGCTTCCTGGCAGAAGCAGGATCATTAAGTTTTTTACGTCCCTGGCTGGGAATGTATGCCAGCCCCCTTGTATATACTGTTGCTGCATTATGTACGATTATTTTAATGGTACTGATCAAGAAAAAATACACGGCGGTTTCCATCAAAAAAAGGTCAATGTTCAGGCATATGGATGCCGGTATCCTCGCGGCATTTGTTGCCGTGATGTTCCAGGGCTGGTATTTGCTGAAACATTTATTCGCTCGTTTTCCAATAGCACCTGCGCAGTCAGATATTATACCGTTGATTGGGGTTATGTCGAAACGTTTTTTGGCAGGTGAACGGGTATATGAACCCGTAACTGATTTTGGTTACGCCATGTTCCCCAACTATCTTCCGTTAACCTGGCTGCCTTTTACCATCGCAGATTTGTTGCAAGTGGATTACCGCGCCTGGTCCTACCTGATTTTCTGCTGCAGCCTGGCCCTGTTCATACTTTTTGCAGCCATGGGCAAAAGGCATTCCTACACCGCATTGATTTTGCCCTCGCTCGTATTTATACTTTTTCACGAACAGCATCCTTCCGCTTTCGGCTGGACAGTTGAACCAATTATTGCCGGATTTTATATCCTGTTGGTGGCTGCACTTTACATCCGCAGCACCCCGCTGTTGATCGCAGCACTGATTCTTTGTTTACTGTCGCGGTATGCTGTTTTACCCTGGCTGCCTTGTTTATTGCTGGCCCTCTTTTTCATGGATCAAAAAAGAAAAGCAGTTATGATCGCTTTCAGTGTGGTTGCAGGAATTGCATTTATTCTTGGTCCTTTTCTTTTCCAGGACCCGCAGTTACTTAAAAAAGGATTTCAATATTATACAACAGGCGCACTGGCTGAATGGAGCGGACAGTCGTGGCAGGCAGCGGGTGCATTACCTTATCAGCTTTCGCAGGGCCTTGGTGCTGCCATCTTTTTTTACAAAGCTGAAGGCAGCCTCGAACAGCGATTAGGTTTTTTACAACAAACCCACGGTATTGTAAGTGTGCTGGCACCTTTTGTGTTTTTTGGTTTTTACCGGTGGAGGTGGAAGGCCTGGCTGCCACTAAACTGGGCGCTTATGCTATCACTGAAGCTGTACCTGGTTATATTCTTCGTATTTATACAGGTGCCTTATGCTTACCTGTACTTTACACCATTGATGATCTCCGCCTGCATCATGGCACTGCTGGTTATGGATGCGTATAATGACCCTTCAGGGTAGGGTGATCTTCCTGAAAATATTTCTTTTTCAAATTTGGCGGTATGAAAAGTCTTTGTTTACTTTGTTCTGCAAAGTACTTTTTATGAGTGGGCACAACCAACACCTGGACAGCATTGAGGACATCAAAAAACTGATGCACAAAAGCAGCCGCTTCATCAGCCTGAGCGGATTGAGTGGCGTGGCGGCCGGTGCCTGCGCGCTGATAGCCGCCTGGGTGGCACACAGGAAGATTGAAACGTTCAAGGACGGATCTTCCGGTTATGAAGGTGCAGGCTATATGGACCTTGAGCGAAGCCTGTTGTGGATTGCGGGCATCACGTTCATAGGTGCCTTTGTACTGGCTTTTGTTTTTACCTACCTGCGCAGCCGCAAAACAGGCGTTCCGGTCTGGGGTTATACCGCCCGCCGGGTAATGATTAATGTGGCAGTGCCCATGCTGGCCGGTGGCCTGCTCATCTGGCGCATGATGGATATGGATGTATATGGACTGGTGGCGCCGGCCTGTTTGCTTTTTTATGGTTTGGGCCTGATCAATGCCAGTAAATATACATTCACGGAGATCCGCTACCTGGGCTATGGCCAGTTGGTGCTGGGTGTCCTGAACCTCTGGATGATCGGGCAGGGCCTCCTGATGTGGGCCATTGGCTTTGGTATCCTGCATATTTTGTATGGTATCTGGATGTGGAATAAATACGAACGCAAAACCGGGTAGCCTGTATGAGCAGCAATCCTATTTCAGGGTTAAACAAGGTGTTTGATAACCGTGTCCGCCTGGGCGTGATGAGCATCCTGATGGTCAACGAGGAGATGAGCTTCAACGACCTCAAAGGGATGCTGGAGGTTACCGACGGAAACCTCGCTACGCACCTCGTAACATTGGAGGAAGAAGGATTTATTAAAGTGCACAAAGGGTTTATTGGCCGTAAGACCAACACCACCTACTCGGTTACCAAGGCAGGAGAAAAAGCTTTTTCCGACCACATTGCAGCACTGGAAAAAATGATCAAAGGGTTTAAATAAATTTTTTTTGTCCTTACACTTTGAAATACAAAGTACTTTTTAATAAATTAAATGCATCGTCCTCTAACATCTTCAACGAATAAAGGCGCCTGCATCAATACTTTAAAAACCATTAAGATGAAAAAGAATAAAACATTGATCAGCATCCGCCGTATGCTCCTGTTCTTTATGATCGCTCTATTCATCAGCGGATTTACCGCCATCCCGGTCGACTGGCAGCTGACCAATTTATTGAACATCATCCCCGCTGAAACTGCAATGCACAACTGGATAACCAGGGTGCTGCAAGGGTACCGGTATACCAATACACACTATCCATTTCTTCTGTACGGATACGACTGGCTGGCTTTTGCCCATTTTGTACTGGCCATTCTGTTTATCGGGCCATACCGCGACCCGGTACGCAACATCTGGGTCGTTCAGGCCGGAATGATCGCCTGCCTGCTTGTTTTCCCGGCTGCCTTTATCGGGGGCACCTTTCGCGGAATTCCATTCGGGTGGCAATTGATCGATTGCAGCTTTGGCCTGGTTGGACTAGCCATTCTCTGGCCCGTTTACCGGAAGATCAAAAAGCTGGAAGCCGCCCTTCCCCAATATTCTTCCGGCGATTCCTGCCTGCCCGGAAATTCTTTCACGCAACATAAAGCGCTGCAGAACGCACAGTGAGATTATCACCAACCAACAAATCAATCATATGCAAACCCTTCAAACAAAATGTAAAGACCGGATACTGGTCACCGGATGGATCATGATCCTGGTCTCCGCATTTCTTTATGTACTGCCCCTGCTGTTCAGCATAAACCTGGATGAAGATTATTCCTTCCGGATTTTTGCAGGCAACTTCCTTCTTTCCGTGTCGTACTGGATCTACCTGAAGTGGCACAGGAAAAACATGGAAGATGAACTGCGCATTCATTACCGGTTTTCCCTGCTGGTGTTGTTCCTGATCAGCGCCTTTTCCCTGAACCGGATGATGACCATATTTGAATCGTCACCCGTATGGTTATCAGTACTGATTGTGCTGGTAGCTTTCAATTACCTCGTGTCTGTTTTTTTTAAAGAGCTTCCGGTTGTATGTAAATACATCTGCCTTTTTATATCGGGGTCGGGATTTGTACTGTTCATTTATTACAGTTTTTTCCTGTTGCCGATCTACCTGCTCAGTGTTGCCGGGTTGCTGGTGCTGGGTGTTTCCATTCATACGTTTATCCCGCTGATGATCAGCATCCAGACCATCCGCCTGGTGCGGGACCTGGCTGCAGGTAAAACCCGCTATTATGCAGGATTCGGGGCCGGTATCCTGTGCAGTCTTTTATTCGTTTGCTTATTTGCGGTGCAATGGAGCCGGGAAGTGGAACAGATCAATAAAAGTTACCGCACTTCAGCCCAGAATTTTAATCAACTTCCGGCCTGGGTGGAAGTGGCCAGTAAAACTTCAACAGGTGCGTTTACTGAAAAAGTTCTGAAGTCTGACGTGGTGTATAAGGAAGGCGGTTTGTCCTGGTCGTTATTTGGAAATGCAGTAGATTTTGATGAACCCGGTGAACAGAAAGTGCACGATCCGCTGGTGATTACAGCAGCACTTTTTGCTCCAACCCTCGAGCCTTCCAGGGAAGAAAGGCTGCGCATCCTGGAATCAAAATACAAGGCAAGGCACCAGGCCCAGGAAAGACTTTGGTCCGGGCATTCGCTCATCACCCAACACGTTAAAACACATGTACGCGTGTGGCCGGAAATGCATCTTACCTATACCGAAAAAACCATCACCGTATACAATGAGGATCCGGGTCAGTTCATCAAACGTCCGCAGGAAGGAATATATACTTTTCACATGCCCGAAGGAGCCGTTGTTACCGCCCTTTCGCTCTGGATTGAAGGTGTTGAAGAAAAGGGTGTGCTCACAACGAAAGAAAAAGCTGCTGAAGCCTACCGCACGGTGGTAGGTGTGGAAAAAAGGGATCCTTCGGTGATCCATTGGCAGGAAGGTAATACGGTATCGGTACGTGTGTTTCCCGTTCTTCCCGGAAGCGCACGCACTTTCAAAGTAGGCATTACGGCCCCGTTGTTAAAAGAGGGTGACCAGTTGATCTATGATAATATCTGGTTTTTTGGTCCTGATGCAAAGGAAGCCAAAGAAAAGGTAAGCGTGGAAATGGTGGGATCAGCCAACAGCTTTACGCAAAAAGAGGGTTTCCGTTTTAATACCGAAAAGGGTTTTGAACGGGAAGGACGGTATAAGCCCAGGTGGATGCTTCAGTTCCATGATGCCGGGTTGCGTCCGCACATTTTTGGTTTTGAAGGAAGGGAATACTACCTGCAGCCTTATAACCGGGTTGCCGAAAAAGCAAACTTCGGAGCAATCTATCTGGATATCAATGAAGCATGGAGTGCTGAAGAATTCAGAGACGTTTGGTCAGCAACAAAAGACAAAAAAGTATTTGTATATGATGAAGGCCTGGTTGCGGTGACAGAAGACAACAAGCAGGAGCTGTTTCAAAAATTATCTGGCAGAAACTTTACCCTGTTTCCTTTTCATAAAATTGAACAGCCGGAGACGGCACTGGTGGTCAGTAAAAGCAATGCCTACTCACCCAACCTGAAGGAACTGGAAGGAACCAGTTTTTGCCAGGCATTGAAAGAATTTGCCCGCGAAGGAAAAAAGATCCGCTTTTTTAACATCGGCCGTGAACTTTCGTGTTACCTGCGGTCGGTGAAGGAATTCCGCCTGTTGCAATATGACAGCGGCAGTACTGGTCTTTTGACAGAACTGATCCGTACAGATTATTTTCCGAAAGATGTGGAAGATGATAATACGGTGGTCATTCACAGTGCCGGGATTTCCATTGTCCGGAAAGAAGGCGAACAAACTTCTTCAGGGCCGGATCACCTCATGCGGCTTTTTGCTTACAATCACATAATGCACCAGCTGGGCGTAAGTGGTATGGACAGTAGCGCAACAGAAAACAGTGCCCTGGTGCAGGAAGCGCAGAAAGCTTTTGTGGTATCGCCGGTATCCAGTCTGGTTGTGTTGGAAACACAGCGCGATTATGACCGGTTTGATATAAAAAATGCAAATGTAACGCTGCAGAATGCCTCGATGAATTCTTCCGGTGCCGTGCCCGAACCGCATGAATGGGCCCTCATTCTACTGGCGTTGTCGGTGATGGTATTTCTATTCATAAGATCAAGAGCATGAACTGTACAATCGCCATTCAGCAGACGATGCGCCGTTGTATCCGTGTTGAATTTTTGTTTACGGCTTTTTACCTTCTATCAGCCGCTTACTTCCTGCGCGATTATATTCAATGGACGTCCGGTCATTTTATATTGGGGGCCGCCGCATTTCCTTTACTGGTGAACAGGGTTGAAAACAAACACACCAAATTTCCCTACCGGTACCTGGTTGCAGCCTTCCTTTGCCTTCTTCTTTGTTATGTGCTGCCTGTTAAAACCTTCCTGTTCTTTGCCATCGGTTTCAGTGTTTTCTTTTTATGGGAGCATTCAGGATTACGCCACGGCTTCGGTGCGCTCGTGCTGCTTGTTTTGTGCTCACCGGTTTTTGATTCGATGGCCAATGTATTCAGTTTCCCGGTGCGCCTGCAGCTTTCACAGGTCAGCGGTACTTTATTGTCACTGGTAAAAGAAGAAGTAACGGTCCAGGGCAATATGATCTTTTCGGGCGGAAAGGAATTTTCGGTTGATGCTGCCTGCATGGGACTCAATATGCTGACGGTGTCGCTGGTGCTGGGTATTACAGTACTTCATTTTTTCGGTAAAAAATTGAAGAAGACCATTCGCTGGTGGGAGCTGCTTCTGTACCTCATGGTTATCGTTGTGCTGAATATGGTCTGCAATCTCTTTCGCATTATGCTGCTGGTTCATTTTGCATTAATGCCGGGAACTCCTGCACATGATCTGGCCGGTTTGCTTTGTTTGTTGGTTTACGTGTTTTTGCCGGCTGTTCTGCTGGCGGAAAGGGTAATGATGCGGGCAGGAACAGGGCTTGTTCCCGGTAATGGCGCACCGGCGCGGTTTCATCTTCCATGGCACCTGTTTTTATTTATTGCTGTCCTTTTAACTGCGCAACACATGGCTTACTTCAATACCTACCGGGAGGAAAACATTTCCACTAAAGAAGCGGCCGGATTTAAAACATCCCGCCCGGCGCCGGGCATTATAAAACTGGAAAAGTCATCAGTGCTCATTTATATAAAGCGCCTGCGCGGGTTTTTTGATACCGAACATAACCCAATGTTTTGCTGGAAAGGCAGCGGCTTTGCATTCAGGAACGTGGAACAGAAAACAATATCCGGAACACCCGTGTATACATCCCGGCTGGTAAAAGGAGGTCAGGTAATGCATTCTGCATGGTGGTACAGCAACGGGCAGCACCACACCAACAGCCAGGTCCATTGGCGATGGAACGCTGCGAGGGGCGCTGCTCCTTATTCTATTGTGAATGTCACCACCGCATCGGCCGATGATCTTCAAAAACAAATAGCTGCGATCCTGGAAAAAAATGAACTAAAGGCATTTTTTCATCTATAAAAAAACAATCATTATGAAAAGAGAATTGCTTCATCCTGTTTGGTCCTTTTGGGTAGGTGCCCTGTTAACCGTTCCCGCCTTTTATTTTTTACTGGCTTCTTTGCTGAAATACGTGTTGGGTATGCCCCTTTTGTTCGATGCCCTTCAGCCTTCTTTCGAACGCTGGGGTTCTGCAGAGCCTTTAGGCTGGAACATCAATGCCATTATGATCTTCGGGCCTTTGATTGCCATCGGGCTTAATGTATTTGCAGTTGTACATGCTGATTTCAGGAAAGAAAGCGATTACCTGCAGGTTCATATCCGGTTTTTCCGGAACTGGTGGAATTGGGCTATTGTATTACTGAATGCTTTTGTATTGGGCTCGTTTTTCCTGTATGCACTGGCTGAAAACTGTAACTGCTCATGAAAATGCCCGTCTTCCTGTTGCATACCGTTTTACTGGCGTTGGGATTTCACCCGGTATTCGTGCGCTATTATTTCCCTACCGTGAATGAGCAGGGTTCGCTGCTGCTGTTTTCCTGTGTGCTGGCAGCTGCATTCTGCGGGCTCCTGATCCTGCTGGCCGTTTTATGCCGGCAACTCAGAAGGCAAACTGCATTATGTAAACTGCTCTGCTGGATGGGCGGATCTGCCATGGGTATTTTCCTTCTCATCTGCCTTGTTGTGCATGTAAAAGGATGGGGCAATGTTTATTCAGCTTTTCTCTTATCGCTTCCCGGGATACTGGCGCTCTGGACCGCATCAATTGTACGCTACCGCCAGTTTCAAAAATTATCACTTCAACTATCTCGCTATGAATACGATCACGCATAAAACTGAAAAAGGTATGCAACAACGCAATGTCTTTACCTGGAGGGCACGGTTTAAAAGTTTTGTGTTTGCCGCGCAGGGAATCAGAACGCTGTTAATTACCGAGCACAATGCCCGGATTCATTTGGGCTTTACAGTACTTGCCGTTGGATCCGGGTTGTTTTTCCGCATCAATTATATGGAGTGGATTGCCCTTGTTTTTTCCATAGCATCCGTATGGACAATGGAGTTGATCAACACCGCGATTGAAAAATCAATGGATCTTATTACAACCGAAATACACCCTGTGATCAGGAAGGTTAAGGACCTGGCGGCGGCGGCGGTGCTCCTTTCAGCTGTTGCTGCCCTCCTTACCGGCTGTTTCATTTTTCTACCAAAAATTTTCTTTTATGTTTCGCAATATTGATACAAACAAAGTGCATTCAATCATGGTTCAAAAGCCCGGTATCGGGTTCGTGCTCCTTGCTTCTGTTCTTTTTTCCCTTTCGCTTATGTTGTTCAGGATACTCTATACCGGGGAGCTGTTCTTTATTTTCCTGGTCTGGAATCTTTTCCTGGCCTGGATCCCTTACCGGATCTCATCGCTGTTGATGGAACGTGTGGACTTTATCGAAAACAACCGCATTTTCACGGTGTTGGCTATATGCTGGCTGTTGTTTATTCCGAATTCATTTTACATCATCACCGATCTTTTTCATCTTGAACCGCGTTACGTAGTGCCCCTCTGGTACGACCTTGCCTTGATCCTTTCGTTTGCCTGGAACGGTATGCTCCTGGGTATTCTCTCCGTGCGCCAATTGGAAAAGATCATGCAGGCGAAGTTTTCGATTCAATCGGAATGGATCTTTGTGTTCCCCGTAATGATTTTAAATGCTTTTGGAATTTACATCGGGCGGTACCTGCGCTTTAACAGCTGGGACGTACTTACCAATCCGTTCAACCTCGTGCAGGAAATTCTTTATCTCGTTGTGCATCCTGTCCGCAACCGATTCGATTGGAGCATGATCTTATGCTATGCAGCGCTGATTACCCTGATCTACATAACACTTAAAAAAACGGGTAAGGCCATGGCATAAAAAAGAGACGCCTGTGCGTCTCTTTGTATGTAGTTCTCTTAATTCGTGAATCAGAAATCAAGTCCCAGTGCCAGGTAGGTTTGTGGCCTTCCGCGGAAGATGCCATCCATTTGCCAGGCAACATCGAAACGAAGGAAGTAACCCAGCAGCGTACTGCGTGCGCCAAATCCATACCCGCCCGCAAAAGGACCGATGCCACCGGCTTTGAGCTTTACGGTTACTGTTGGATCAGCAGGATTCGCATAAGTAACGGCAGGACGGCTGATGCCTTTATAGCTGCCGTTCCAGGCTGTGCCCAGGTCGAGGAACTGAACCAGCTGCAGGTTGCGCAGGAAGGCATTGTTTACCGGGCGGTTCAGCAGGGTGCTGAATACCGGCATACGCACTTCACTGTTGATCACCACGGCATTATTTCCATTGGCAATGTTCTGCTTGAATCCGCGCATGTTCACGGCAAGCGACTGGTACGCATAGCTCATATCATTGGCAGGCCTGTTTTGCTCACCGGCTTCAAAATAACGGTAGCCGGCAGGATTGCCATTCTCATCCACTTTCTGGTTGCCCCTGAGCTTCATCCAGCCATCCACACCACCTAAGTAGTACACCACTTTCTGGTTACCCCAGGAGAAATCACCCGCAGCCCGTACCGCCCAGATCACGTTGCGGTAAATGGGCAGGTAATGACGCGCATCAAATCCTGCATTGAACAGGAACTTGCCTTCTGTCTGGCGGATCTTGTTCAGTTGCGTGAACCAGTCAACATAGGTTTTCCAGCGCAGGCCCTGCCAGATATTTTGTGCGGGATTCAAGGTATTATCGTGCACATACTCAAGGGACATTTGCCCGTAGGTAAGCGTTGAATCGGGATAGGCCAGTGAGAACGGATCTTTTGATGAGATAACGATGCGGTCGAAACGTGGACCAACCGTTGCCCGGAAACTCCGTGTGCGGTCAAGCGCATAACGGATGCGGGAGAGGTAATAGTTGGTGAACAGGTTTCCAAGCTTTTCGCCGGTAGTGGCATCCGATAATCCCTGGTTGCTGCGGTAATAGGTGAAGCCCCAATCGAGCCGCTTGCGTTGATTGGTGAATTCAAACAACACGTCATTGTCCTGCAGGTTCGGTGCGATGCGGATACCGCCTGAAACTTTAAAGTCTTCAAACAGGTCGGCTGTTCCCATGCGAATAAGTCCATTGATCTCATTGCCATTCGACAGGTTGATGGGGCCGGAGCCACCTGTATAGATCTGGTATTTTGCAGCGGTGAATACCGTATTGTTCAATCCCGCCACCACGTAATCGGTAAAGAACTTGGGCGGGCGGTATTCATACAACTTCGCTTTACTGAGGATCGGGCTGGAAGGAATGACTTCCGCCTCAAATACTTTTCCTAATTGCGAACTGTCTTTTTTATCACCGTCAAATTCAGTATTGAAGAAATTATCCTGTTTCCGGGTGGTATCGGTCAGCGTGGCTTCAGGCATATCGCGGGCCGATTCCAGCCTCGCCTGGTCCTGGAGTTTTTTCAGGTATTCCGTAGGCCTTGCCGTTACATTGCGGCGGCGCAGGGTTGCTTCATCCACACGAAGCCGGTACAAGAGTTTCATTTCTCCCTGGCGGGTAACTTCGCTCACCAGCGAGTTATCTCCTGAAGTGCGTGTTTCCAGGAGGCTGCTCTGGTAGTTGGTGAGGGGGAAAACATAAGAGGAATCATTGGTGATGGAAACATATCCCACCGAATCGATATCCGTTTTTTCCCAGGCTTTCAGTACGCTGTCCACTTCTTCAAGGGGTGGATTCCGCAGTACTTCGTCACCAATGTAAATGATGGTATCAAGTCCTGCACGCTCGGTAGTAAAGAATCCTGCATAGCGGTTATTGATACCGTTTTCATCCGAAACAAATGTGAAGTGGGTAACATTATACTGGGAAGGAAAACGGGCGTTGCCAAAACGAACGTCGGTTAGTTGTGAAATCTGTTTGAACTCCGATTTATTCCAGTTGTCGACCAGGAAGATGTTGTAATGCTGGGAAGGAATGGCTGTATCCGCATCAAGCGCCCTTGCGTGCGGACGGTTGGACGCAAACATGATCCCTGTTTTATTCGGGAAGGCAACAAAGGAAGCATCCAGGTCATCATACACGTCGTTGGTGATCTGGTCGGCACTCTGCTTATCGATCTTATAAACGAATATGTCTGTTTGCCCGCTCTTTACGGCACTCATGATGAGCGTATTGTTATCCAGCATGTATTTCACATCCTGCACCTGGTCGAACATAGGCAGCTCCTGTTTTACGACGCGCACCTTGGTGATGGCATCGTACACAAACAGTTTTACTTTTCCTTCATCGCTGTACACAACCGCGAGGCGCGTGCCCTTGCCGTCCCATGCAAGGATGGGATAATTCGGGTTCATCTCATCTTCCTTCATGCGGGTGCCGTATTGCAGCAGTACTTTCCGGTTCACGAAATTTTCATTCAGCACCACGCTGTATTTCCCCTGCTTGAATTCCACCACCGCGTAGCTGAAACTGCGGGGTTGGGGGTTGGCGTTAAAGCGCATGTAGTCTTTCTTCCCGATTTCAGCAACTACCGATAACTGTCCGCGCGGAACAATTTTACGCGCGCGCATATCCTTGTAGTACACCTGTGTCATTTCGGTCATGAAATCCTTCAGCACATCCTTAAATTTTTTCTTGGCGATCTTCTGGGAAGCGCTGTTCAGGTTGCGGTAAATGCGGGCGAGGTACAACAGGTAGGTGGTCTTTCCCTTTCCGTATTTATTTCCGATATAGTACCAGAAGGCATGCCCGGCAAGCAGCGGCTTCTGGAAAGCAAACTGGTAGAAGTTATTATAATCGCCGCCGAGCAGTGCATTTTTCAGCTGGTCGTCCAGTTCCGTGCTCCATTCTTCTGCCGCATAATCGATATAACCATCGGTGAGCCACCGGGGCAGATCGAGCAGGGTTTGATTGGCGGCAAATTCGCCGAGATCGTCACCAAAAAGCACATTGGCCAGCAATACACCGGCAATGCCCTGGCGGATCTGGCGGCGCAGGTTCTGGTGATTGGCGTCGAAATACACCACCATTTTATTATTCACCAGGCGGGTAACACCACCCGAGGTTTGCCAGTCGATGCCCAGGCCGATATTGGACTGCTGCATCTCGTCAAAATTGTTGTACACAACGATATTGGTACGGCGCTGTAAACCGTATTCAATAAATTCTTCGAGTTGCGGAAGTTCCTGCTCGGCGATCTGGGTTACATATTTACCCAGCTCCAGGCCATCCTGGCTGAAGTAGGTATTGAAGTTTTCCGTCTGGTAATATTTCCAGTTGAACTTCTGGTATTGTACCCGGTTCTTGCCAAATTCCACTGCGTTCACCTGTGCATCCACGGACTTCAGGCCGATCAAAAAAAGGATCAGCCAAACAGACCGGCGTAAGAAATTATTCATAAAGTATTCAATGATTTGAGGTTGGTTAACTTGCCAACTTTGGATAGTAAATTGCAATTAAATGTACAAAAAAGGTTCATGTTAACGGTTCAGCCCTTCACGTTCAACCCGGTCCATGAGAATACGTACCTGCTCTACAACGAAAGAAAGGACTGTTGTATTATAGACCCCGGCTGTTATTTTGCTTCTGAAGAACAGCAATTAACCGGTTTTATTAAGGAAAATGGCCTGAATCCGGTGCTTTTGCTCAACACGCACTGCCACCTCGATCATATTTTTGGAAATCGTTTTGTTTCCAGAACATTCGGGCTGAATCTCCACATCCATCGGCTGGAAGAAAATGTGCTGGCGCAGGGACCCGCGTACGGGCAGCTCTGGCAGTTACCTTTTGATAATTACGACGGGGAATTGAAGTTCCTGGAGGATGGTGATACGGTCCGGATCGGCGATGAAGAATTGCATGTTCTTTTTACCCCCGGGCATTCACCCGGCAGCATTTCTTTTTACAGCCGCGAACATAAGTTTGTGATTGGCGGCGATGTGCTTTTTGAAGGAAGCATTGGCCGTACCGATCTTCCCGGCGGCGACTTTGCAACTCTGGAAGAAAGCATCAAAACAAAACTGTATACTCTTCCCGAAGATGTCATTGTATATCCCGGCCACGGGGGTTCTACAACCATTGGTGATGAGATGAGGGGCAACCCGTTCGTGAAGCTTAGCTGAAAGGCAACCGCAAAGACGCAAAGCCCCGCTCTCCACACTTCGCACTCCGCACTCCGCTCTACATTCTCCGCTCTCCGCTCTGTTTCTACGCTCTCACTTTATGCCGCTTTCGGCATAAAGTATTTCCCGATGTAGGGCATTTTCTGGAACTCTTTTCGTTCCACATTCACAATGAACCAGCCAAACGATGCAATCAAAAGCAGCGCGAATAGATGATCCCCCCAGGCTCCGAGGCCGATGAGGGAAAAGGCGCTGTGCAGTCCGTATAAAATAACGCAGATGACGATGTAGGCCACCAGTTTTTTCCATGGGTAAGGCACGCGGTAGGCTTTCTGTCCCCAGATAAACGAGATCACCATCATGGTACCATAACAGAAAAAGGTGGCCCAGGCACAGGCCATATAACCGAAAGAAGGAATAAAAAGAAAGTTGATCGCAAGGGTAATGGCTGCGCCAATTAGCGTGATCCATGCACCGGCGCTGGTTCTGTTGGATAATTTGTACCAGATGGAAAGATTGTAATAAATGCCAAGGAACATATTCGCCAGCAGCAGTATGGGAACCACGCCCAGTCCCTGCCAGAGAACTTTGTTCTGGATGAAATGTTTCCAGAGGTCAAGAAACAGCACCACGGCAAGGAACATAAAGCAAAGTGTGATGATAAAAAATTTCATGACACGTGCATAAATGCGCTGCGGCTGCTGTCCTTGTGCAGCAGAAAAAAAGAACGGCTCGGCTGCCATCCGGAAGGCCTGGATGGAAAGGGATATGAGGATGGAAAGCTTGTAACAGGCACCATAGGTTGCGACTTCGATCTTCGCCGCTTTTTCAGTGGGTGCTGAACTCCACCATTTCAGCATAATGCGGTCGAAGGTTTCGTTGATCATGCCGGCAAACCCGGCCAGGATCAGCGGTGCGGAGTAAATGATGATCTCCTTCCATAGTTTTTTGTTGAACCGGAAACGTACGGCCAGGATCTCTCGTGCCAGCAGCACCATGGCAAACAGGGATTGCACCAGGTTGGCAATGATCACGTATCCCACACCCATACCCGGGTCGTAAAAAGTGCCGATAAAACTCTCAGGATCATTTTCCACTATGCGCGGGCAAACCGAAAGAAAGAAATAAGTAAGCGCAATGTTGAGCAGGATACCGGAAATCCGCACGGCAGCAAATTTCTTTGGTTTTCCTTCGTAACGAAGTTTGGCAAAAGCCAGCGCCGTCAGGGTATCTGCAGCAATAATAAAGGCTACCCAGGTAAAGTATTCGGGGTGTTCTTCAATACCGATGATGCCGGCCAGTTCATTATTGAACAGCACGAGCAGCGCTGTAAAAAATGCCGTGCTTACCAGCAGCGAGATCATGGCCGTGCTGTATACATCCGATTCAGCATCCTTGTTTTTTGAATAGCGGAAGTAGGCCGTTTCGAGGCCATACGTAAACAACACGTTCAGGAATGGAATGAGCGAATACACAAGGGTCATCTCGCCGTACGACTCAGATGCCAGTGCATAAGTAAGGTAAGGTGTAAGCAGGTAATTAATGAACCGTGCGGCAATTGAACTGGCTCCGTACCATAAAGTTTGCCCTGCTAATTTTTTAATGCCGCTCAATGCTCAGTTTTTGAAGAAGGGCAAATTTAACCCAAGCCGCTCCAGATGCGCAAAGGAATTACTATTGCGGCCTGGAAAATTTTGGATTTGTTAAGAATGTGGAATCGGTGAGCGTATGCAGGAACATTTCAATCAGCCGGCTTTCCGTTGTAGTGGAAGGTATGCCGTTGCGAAGGGAAGGATCGAGCGAAGCGCTTTGCCGGATACCCGAACGGTAGTGCAGCATAACCTGGTCGATACTCCAGAACCGCCCGTCGTGCATGTAGGGATAGGTAGCCATGACATTGCGCAGGGTGGGTACCCGGAACTTCATGGAGTCTGCCGGGTCGCGGGTAACAAAGGCGCGGCCGATGTCATCAAAATTCGGAATGAGAGGAAGTCCGGTGTTCCGGAACGAGCCATCGGTAAACAGCGGTTCGGTATGACAGGAAGCGCATTTGGTTTGAAAAAGCTGGTAACCCTGCTGTTCCTGTTGGGTGAAACTAGCTCTTCCGGCTTTCACCCGGTCGTATTTGCTGTCGGCAGACACCATGGAAACGGTGAACTGTGCCAGCGCTTTCATCATCCGCTCGTTGTTGATCTCATCATCACCAAAGGCCGCCCGGAACATTTCGCGGTACCGGCTGTCGGCGCGCAGTTTCACCAGTACAGCATCCACCGTTTCAGCCATTTCAACCGGCGAAGTAATATGATAGATGGGAACGATGTCCAGGTCACTGTACGCACCATCATGGTGAAAGCGTTGCTGCCAGGCAAGGTTAAACAGGGGCATGGCATTGCGCAGCGTATGGCTGTTGTTATAGCCATGACTGAGGTCGTGATCAAAGGTTCCGAAAGCAGATACCTGTTGATGGCAGGACGAACAGGGGAAGTTACCGTCTTTTGAAAGCCTTCCTTCATAAAAAAGCCTGCGTCCCAGCGCAATGCCTTCTTCGGTAAGCGGGTTCCCGCCCAGGTTGTAGGAAGGAGCAGGAAATCCGGCCGGAAGGGGAAATGAAACCGGTGTTACCCGTACCGCTTCGCGCTTTTTGCAGGAGCCCAGGAAATAAGAGCAGCCACCAATGAAACAGATGATAAAAGATATGGTCAGCAATTTTTTCATGGTGTGCTACTAAGCTAAAATAAAATCGGGGAGGGAGTTGTTAAAAGTCGCCGGGCCGCATTCTTTTACGCCCATCCTTGCGGTCGGCGTTTCGCTTTTTGGATTCGATCCGTTTTTCCTTCGAGCCCTTTGATGGTTTTGTGGGGACGCGCATTTTTTTCTTTTTCAAAGCGGCCGTAATGAGTTCATTGATCTTGCGCACCGCTTCCTCCCTGTTTTCCAGTTGTGTGCGGAAGGTCTGGGCTTTTACCTGCAGGGCCCCGTCGGACGTTACCCGGTTGGATAATTTTTCGGCTACCAGTCGTTTTTGTTCAGGGCTAAGCAGGACCGATTCTTCAATATGAAAGGATGCAATAACAGCTGTTTCCACTTTGTTTACATTCTGGCCTCCCTTGCCGCCGCTGCGGGTGGTTTGAAGCTTTATTTCGGAACGCACATCGGGCATGAAATTATTTTTGCTGTAGATGAAGCGGCAGGCAGCACTTCCAGACTTTTAAGGTTCAGTACATTTGCCGGCACCAAAGATAAGCGCATGCGGGTGGTCATTCAAAGAGTCAGCCTGGCCGGTGTAACGGTGGAAGGTGCCGTTACCGGCTCCATTGGCAATGGGTTGTTGGTTCTCGTGGGTATTGAAGATGCCGATAATGAAGATGATGTTATATGGATATCTGGCAAGATCGTTAACCTGCGCATTTTTGGGGATGATGAAGGTGTGATGAACCGTTCGGTGCTGGAAACGGGTGGCGATATTTTACTGGTCAGCCAGTTTACCCTGCACGCCTCCACTAAAAAAGGGGCCCGGCCTTCTTACATCAGGGCCAGTAAACCGGCCATTGCCGTTCCGTTGTACGAATCGTTGATCCGTAAGCTGGAACAGAACCTCGGTAAAAAAATAGCCACCGGAGTTTTTGGTGCCGATATGAAAGTGGAATTGCTGAACGATGGGCCGGTTACCATTTGGATCGATTCGAAAAGTAAAGAGTAAAACGCAACCGCAAAGGCGCAATGGTTCGCAAAGCTTTGCGGCTTTGCGGTTGCCTTTCCTAATCACCATTAAAAAATAAATGATGACCATACAGGAAGCGCAGCAGAAAGTTGACGAGTGGATCAGGACAACCGGTGTGCGTTATTTCAGTGAACTCACCAATATGGCCATTCTTACCGAGGAAGTAGGAGAGGTAGCCCGCCTTATGAGCCGCAAGTATGGTGAACAGTCCTTTAAGGAAAGCGATAAAGGAAAAGAGCTGTCTGATGAACTGGCCGACGTTCTTTGGGTGCTGATCTGCATCGCCAACCAGACAGGCGTTGACCTCACCCGTGCCTTGCAGCAGAATTTTGAAAAGAAAACATCACGCGATTCGGAGCGGCACCGCAATAACGAAAAGCTCTGAGGTTACTGGATGATCATTTCTTCTTCCTCCTCGCGCTCACGCATGTCGGCCACTATTTTGATTACCAGGCTGACGATCCCGTATATAAACAGGAAATAGCCCCATGTTTTGTTGTTGCCCGATGAAATGCGCATGGCGCCCAGTATGATGAAGACCACGCTGACAATATAGGCAAGCGGACTTCCCGAGCCCTTTTTCTTTTGTGTTGTGGAATGGAAAGCCTCATCGATCTGCCATTGGGCATAACCTTCCGCTTCGAGGTCGGTTCGGATTTCGCCCGCCGGGAAGCCGGCTTTTATTCGTTTGCGTACGTGCATCGCGAGTTCGGATTCGTTCATCATAAACAGTAGGTTGGAATATAAAAATACTCATCCCGGTGAATAATAAAAGCGGCGTGGAAAACTATTGGGAAACCATCGTACTTTCCGGGCCGTAACGATCCAACAGTATGACAAACAGTGAACAATTTCTGAAAGCGGTTAACGACGGCTATGCATTCAAGGGAGAAACCATCAGGCTGGGAAGGGCCGTGCTCGGAGGCCAGCCGGTAGAAGGAGCAGAAGTATTTCTTCCCCTCAGAACCATGAACCGGCACGGACTGATTGCGGGCGCCACCGGAACGGGTAAAACCAAAACGCTTCAGCTTATTTCTGAAGGGCTCAGCGATGCCAGCGTGCCGGTGCTGCTGCTCGATATCAAAGGTGATCTCAGTGGCATTGCAGCTGCCGGTACCCCTAACGAAAAGCTTTCCGCCCGCGCAGGGCTGCTCGGCATGGAATACAAGCCGCAGGCCTACCCGGTTGAGTTGCTCACCTTAAGCGATAAACCCGGTGTACGGTTAAGAGCTACCGTGAGCGAGTTCGGTCCGGTACTGCTTTCCAAGATCCTCGGGCTTAATGATACGCAGGGCGGAATTGTAGCCATGATCTTTAAATACTGCGATGACAGCAAGCTGCCGCTCCTGGACCTGAAGGATTTCATTAAAGTGCTTCAGTATGTGAGTAATGACGGAAAGAAAGAGCTGGAAAAAATGTATGGCAAGATATCCACTACATCAACGGGTACCATTTTACGCAAAGTGATTGAATTGCAGCAGCAGGGTGCCGATGCCATCTTCGGGGAAAAGAGTTTTGAGGTGGATGACCTGATGCGCATTTCAAATGACGGACGTGGTATTATTTCCGTGCTGCGCGTGACCGAGCTGCAGGACCGGCCCAAGTTGTTCTCCACCTTTATGCTCCAGTTGCTTGCAGAGCTGTATGCATCCTCACCCGAGGAAGGAGACGTTGAAAAACCAAAACTTGTGCTGTTCATTGATGAAGCACATCTTATTTTCCAGGAAGCATCCGATGTGTTGCTGCAGCAGATCGAGACCGTAGTGAAACTGATCCGCTCGAAAGGGATCGGGGTATTCTTCTGTACGCAAAACCCGATGGATGTTCCCCCTTCCGTTCTATCACAACTGGGGATGAAAGTACAGCATGCCCTGCGCGCCTTTACGGCTGCCGACCGTAAAGTGATCAAACAAACCGCGCAGAATTACCCCGAAACGGATTTTTATAAAACCGAAGACCTGATCACGCAACTCGGCATCGGCGAAGCCTTTGTTACCCTGCTGAATGAAAAAGGAATTCCCAGCCCGCTGGTGCACGTGATGATGGTTCCGCCGCGCAGCAGAATGGACATCCTGAACGACGGGGAAATAAAGAGCATCATCGGCTCATCAAAGCTGGTGACCAAATACAATGCGGTTATTGATACCGACAGTGCGCACGAGATCCTTACGCGCAAGCTGGCAGAAGCAGAGCAGCGAAGCGAAGAAAGGGGGGAAATGGAAGAAGCCGCTAAAGAACCAAAAAAGACAACCAAAAAGGTAAAGGAAAAAGATTTCATGGATCATCCTGTAGTACGACAGGCCGGCAGAACCGCTGCCAGTGTGTTAACGCGTTCGCTTTTGGGCGTGCTGGGATTGGGTGGCACAACACGCAGGCGAAAGAGCACCTGGTTTTAAAATCAGTTATTCCATTTCAGGTAACCGCCGTCGGTTACCTGAAGTTTATTTTCAGCCTGGAGAAACCGGATCACCTGCCAGGCCTTTTCTTTTTTGATGCCTGTCAGCGTATCGAGCAGTTGATCCGTTTGCAGTGCGCCCGCGGTCAGTGAAGTGTTGATCCGGTGGCTGATGGCATTAAATTCTTCGGTGGAAAGTTCGGTTTCTTTCTTTCGGATGCAGTTGTCGCACGACCCGCAATCCTTACCGGTATCAGCAGCGAAATATTTGTTGATGGTGCGGCTCCGGCAGTCGTTTGTTTGTGCATAACGGATGATGGTATCGACGCGGCTTGTAAAAGATTCGCGCCGTTTATTATACGCTGCCTCGTTGATGCGGAAGTCTTCTACGGCCACGCGGTGCTTTTGAAAAATGATCTGCGGATCTTCATTCTGCGGTGCATACCGGATTATGCCGAAAGCATGCACTTCTTTCAACGCTTTTTTTATTTCTTCTTCATCGCGTCGAAGCAACCAGGCCAGGTTCTGTTCTGAAATAAAACCGGGAAAATCAAAAATCCCTTCATACGTACGCAGCAGGGTGGTAAGTAAAGGCTCATATTCCGGATGACTTTTTTCAAAATCATAGAGCAGGTCTTTTGAAGTGGTGAACAACACGGTGGAAGGCTGGAAGCTTTTTTCATTGAATGAGATCCACCCATCGCTTTCCATTGCCTTGATGCAATAAAGGGCGGAGGCGCCCTGGAGGTTAAAGTTGCGGACAAAGGCATCAAAGCGGAAGGTGAAGGATTGGTACTCACCGGTGCCGGATGGGATCTGCAAAAAATTCACGAGGCTGCCGTATACCGATCGTATCTGTTCAAAAGTGGGATAGCGTTGCAGGTGCAGCGCACGCAATTCATCCAGGTCTTTTTCATCATACAGCAATACGGCATAAGAACGTTTTCCGTCACGGCCCGCGCGCCCGGCTTCCTGGTAATAATTCTCCAGGCTGTCCGGGATGTCGGCATGCACAACAATGCGCACATCGGGTTTATCGATGCCCATGCCAAACGCATTAGTGCATACCATGACCCTGGTCTTATTGCTGATCCAGTCTTTTTGCCGCTCTGTTCTTTCATCGGTGCTCAATCCGGCATGATAATGCGCAGCCGCTATGCCATGCATTTTCAGGAGGCTGGCGAGTTCTGTTGTGCGCTTGCGGCTTTTGCAATAAACAATGCCCGAGTGCGGAACTTTCTTCAGGATATCAACCAGCTTTGCAGGCTTTGCTTCACTGCGGAAAGCGCTGTAACTGAGGTTAGGCCGTTCAAAGGATTGCCGGAAGATATTTTTTTTGGCGAATCCGAGCCGGTTACAGATATCGGACTGCACCGCCTGTGTGGCAGAAGCGGTCAATGCCAGCACTGGAACGCGGGGCAATTCTTTTCTTAACTCGGCAATGCGCAGGTAGGAGGGACGGAAATCATAACCCCACTGGCTGATGCAGTGCGCTTCATCCACCGCAATAAGATTTATATGGAGCGATGGAAGGTATTCACGAAAAAGGGAAGTCTCCATGCGCTCGGGAGAAACATACAGGAATTTATGATGTTCGTAGGAAGCGTTCTTTAAGGTGCGGATGATGTCGGCGCGGCTCATACCGGAGTAAATGGCCTGTGCATGGATGCCTCTTTTTTTCAGGTTCTCCACCTGGTCCTTCATCAGGGCAATAAGCGGTGAAATTACCAGACAAATGCCGGGGCGGGCGAGTGCAGGAACCTGGAAGCAGATGGATTTGCCACCTCCTGTCGGCAGCAGTGCCAATGTATCATTCCCATCCAAAACCGATTGAATGATATCTGCCTGCAAGGGCCGGAACGAATGGTATCCCCAGTAACGCTTCAGTATTTCTTCCAGCTCAGCCATCTTACCAACTTATTTTTCTGTTGCTTCCCTGATGTAGCGGTGGCAGGGTTCCAGCAGTTCTTCAAGTTCCTTTGCCTGTTCGCGGCGAACATAATTCAATTCAACCAGTACATCAAGGATGGCATCAATCACTACCAGGTGATCCTTAGCCCAGCGGAACCGCTTGCGTTTTTTCTTTTGCTTGTCCTGTGAAATACCTTCCGTGATGTTGAGGTAAGTCATTAAGGCGGCCCTTCGCATTTCCTGGAACAGGTTTTTGCGTACGTCCGGCGGAAGATCTGCGGTTACTTCGTAGCAACAGTGCAGGATTTTTTTTCGCCAGCCGGTACAGGTCAATTTCCTTATGAGGAAGCTGCAGGGGCATAGTCAGGTACGACAGGTACGGTTTAAGAGTGTTAAAGTACGCTACAAAACCCGCCGGAGCAAGCCGGTACTAAGTTTGGGCGGATCACTGATCCGGTGGAAGTGAACTTTCCGGGACTGTCTGAGGGTGTATTATTTAACCGTTACTCAACTTTTTTCACAAACAGGCGAACTGAATTGGCACCCAGCACCACATCGCTCAATCCCATTACCAGTGCACCAAAGGTAGGATTCAGAAAACCCAGCGCCGCCACCGGTATGGCAATGATGTTGTAAATAAAAGCCCAGAAAAGATTTTGTTTGATGGTCAGGTACGTGTGCCGACCCAGCCCGATTGCTGTGGGAAGTTTAGCCAGCCCGCTGTTCATCAACACTACGTGGGCGCTTTGCACCGCCAGTTGCGATGCTTCACTCATGGAGATGCCGATGGTGGCTTTTGCCAGTGCCGGCGCATCGTTGATGCCATCACCCACCATTATGGTTGGCGCGGCTTCACTCAGGGCTGCTATTTTTTCGAGCTTCTGTTCCGGTGTTTGTTCGGCAATTACTTCATCGATACCAAGACTGTCGGCCAATGCTTTTGATTTACGGTACCGGTCGCCGCTCAGCAGGATGGTTTTCAGGCCTTTTGATTTCAGGTACGCCACCACGCGCTCCGATTCGGGCCTCAGTTCATCTTTCATATCGATCCATCCGATGAAGATCCCGTTGCGGGTAACGTAAACATTATGGTCTTCATCACCGGTTAGCCCCGATGCTATGGCAAATGAGCCGGCCTCGTATTCATTGCCCTGCGCGTCCCTGGCCTGCATGCCACGTCCTTTTACTTCGCGGATGGTACTCCAGCGGATCTCGTCCTTTGACTTCCAGGATTCGGTTATACTTTTTGCCAGCGGGTGTGCGGAATATTTTTCCAGCGAGTAAACAATTTTTTTGAATTCACTTTCATCCACGCCTTCAACATGAAAATCACCGATCTCAAACTTTCCTGTAGTGAGTGTTCCGGTTTTATCGAATACCACCTGCCGGATGTTTTTAAAGAGCTCGAGGCTTTTTGCATGGCGGAACAAGATCCCGTTGCGCGCACCTCGTCCCAATCCAACGGCAATGGCTGCCGGCGTGGCCAGTCCCATGGCGCAGGGACAGGCAATGACCAGTACTGCAATGCTGCGAAGCAGCGCCGGTTGAAACGCATCCAGTACCATCCAGTTTACAACGAGGGTAACCAGTGCAATAGCCAGTACGGCCGGAACAAAAATGGCGGAGATGCGGTCGGCCAGTTGTTGAACGGGCGGTTTTTCACCCTGTGCTTTTTTCACAAGGTTTAGTATGTTGGAGAGAACGGTATCCGCGCCAACGGCCGCAACCTGTGCTTTCAGTGTTCCGTCTTCCACGATGCTGCCACCGATAACAGTTTGCTTTGCTTTTTTATAAACGGGATTACTTTCACCGGTAAGCAGGGCTTCGTTCACGTGCGCTTCACCCCAGAGTATCTTGCAATCGGCCGGAACCTGGTCACCCGATTTGATCAGCACCAGGTCGCCCACTTTCAATTGGGTGTTCTCAATGGGAAAGATCACTTCTTTATACTGATCGTCAAATGCGATCATGTTGGCCATCACCTTTTGTGATTTGACAAGTGCTTTTAAAGAACGCTGGGTTGATTTTACCGAAGCATCTTCCAAAAATTCACCAAAGAATACGAGCGTGATGATGGTAGCCGTGGTTTCAAAAAAAAGATAGTCCGGCCCCAGGCCCAGCAGGGCACCGGTTAAACTGTAAATGAAAGCAGCCGCCGCGCCAATGGCGATCAGCACATTCATGTTCGGCATGCCATTGCGCAGGCTTTTCACTGCCGACCGTCCGAAGTGACGCATGCCAATTAAAAAAACAGGAAGCGTAAGGGCCAGCTGAACCCATGGATTCATGAGGAAATGAATATCCACCCCGGGTATCATATGCAGCATCAGGACCAGCGTAAAAGGAAGGCAGGCCCAGAACCGTTCGATGTTGGTGGAAAGAAAAGGTTTTTTTGGCTTTGCTTCGGCCTGGCCGCTTGCGGATACACGGTACCCCAATCCTTCAACGCCTTTGGCCAGTTGTGTTTCCGTATTGGCCCCGTTCAGGTCAAACGATACGTCGCCATCGAGGGCGCTTACCGAAACATTTTTCGCACCCTTGTTCTGGAGGTATTTATTGATCGTGAGTGCACAGTTGGCGCACGTCATACCTTCTATTCTCCATTGAACCTTTTCCATTCGTCTGATTAATGTTTCAACTGCAAAATTAGCCCGGTGCAGGGGTCATTCTTAAGGATTAACGTCATTTCTTTTCAACTCCGTTGCAATCCAATGTTAATTTTGTGCAATGCAGATGCAAGTTTCACTGGAAGAGCTGGATGATTTTGCCGCACAATTCTGGACCTATGTAAATGACCGGCGGGTGTTTGCTTTTCATGGCCCGATGGGTGCCGGTAAAACAACGATGATAACGGCCCTCGGTCGGAAAAAGGGTGTTACGGAATCCATGTCCAGCCCAACTTTTTCCATCATCAACCAGTACTCATATGCTGAAAAGGGTGCAGCGCGAACCTTTTACCACATTGACCTGTACCGGCTGGAAACAGCTGATGAAGCGGTGCAGGCAGGTGTGGAGGAAAGCATGTACAGTGGTGAAATCTGCATGGTGGAATGGCCCGAAAAAGCGGCTGATCTCTTTGATCAAGAAACGACTCATGTTCGCATCATGCCGGTGGAAGAGCGCCTGCGGATCGTGCAAATTGAATTACCAAATAACAATCGTATTTTGTAAAACTTTTTTAGGAAAGCGGTGAGCGTTGAGCCACGGGCTGCGAGCGGTCTGCGCTTGAAGCTTGCAGCTTGCAACTTGCAGCTTAAAAAGAGCCACTGCCCTGCGTATGTCACAACACAAACCTTTTGTCAGCACTTCTTTCAGTTACGAGACCTTAGAAGAGACCCTTGATATAAAACCCAAAGGCGCCCAGCTGCACATAGGCATTCCCAAAGAAACTGCCTTCCAGGAAAACAGGATCGCCCTTACACCCGATGCCGTATCCGTAATTATCAGCAACGGCCACCATGTAACCATTGAACACAATGCCGGCGAGGCGGCCCACTTTGCCGATAAGGATTACAGCGAAGCAGGCGCCCGCATCAGCTATAACCGGGAAGAAGTTTACAAAGCTCCTATCCTGGTGAAAAGCGCGCCCGTAATTGAAGAGGACCTGCCGCTGCTCCAGCAAAACCAGATGATCATTTCACCGATCCATCTCAGTGTGCTAAAGGCCGAATTGCTGCAGAAGATGATGGAAAAAAGGATCACGGCCATTTCATTTGAAAACCTGAAAGACGACAGCGGATCTTATCCCATCGTGCGCAGCATGAGCGAAATTGCCGGTGGTGCCGTGATGCTGATTGCCGCTCAATACTTAAGTTCCTCCAACCACGGGAAGGGCGTACTGCTCGGGGGTATCTCCGGGATTGCCCCGACAAAAGTCATTATTATCGGCGCCGGAATCGTGGGCGAATATGCTGCCCGCGCCGCCCTGGCACTGGGCGCTTCCGTAAAAGTTTTTGACAACAGTGTTTACCGCCTGAAACGACTTCAGAATAATATCGGGCAACGACTGTGGACATCCGTGATCGAGCCGCGCATGCTGGCCAAGCAACTCAAAACATGTGAGGTAGCCGTTGGTGCATTGGGGTCGGAAAGCGGCCGCACGCCCGTGGTGGTGACCGAAGAAATGGTGAGCTCCATGCGCACCGGGAGTGTCATCATTGATGTAAGCATTGACCGCGGCGGCTGTTTTGAAACCGCGGAGATCACCTCGCACGAAGCACCGATCTACCTGAAATACGGCGTCATTCATTATTGCGTTCCGAATATTCCATCAGGTTTTGCCCGAACAGCATCGCAGGCCATTTCCAACGTACTGATGCCCCTGCTGCTGGAAGCCGGGGAGGATGGCGGCTTTGAACAGATGGTATGGCACCAGATCCACCTGCGCAGCGGTATTTATATGTTCAAAGGAGCGCTTACGAATTTTTACCTCAGTGAACGGTTTAACCTGAAGTATACGGATTTGAATTTGCTGATTGCAAGCCAGCGTTGAAGAATTAATAATTAAGAATTAAAAATTAATAATGGGGCAATTGTAGCACGAAAGGCAATGATTTCTTAGGATTGAGTATTGAGCATTGAAAATGGAGCATTGAATATTCTCCCTTCCTTCTAAATTCAGAGTTCCTTGTTCCTTGTTCAATATTCCTAAGTCTTCTTGTATGGCCGAAAAAGGCTTATTATATTAATGCTCCGATACAATCTTATGAAAAGAAATCTGCTGTTCTTCTTCCTGTTGCTGACCTTATCAGCGGCCGCTCAAAAAAAGCCGGTAAAAAAAGCTGCACCTGTTAAGAAGGCCGCACCTGTTAAGAAGGTGCAGAAAACTGCACTGGCCTCCGCGCACGATAGTTTAAATAAGGTAGAGAACAGTATGTTCCTCTTTATCCGGGCTGGTTCGGGGTGGAAAGCTGCTGTACCAGCCGGTTATAATAAGGAAGTTCAATTTTTAGTTTGGGCTAACGGATCGAATGTTACGATCCGCAGTTATGCCAACCAAAATCTCCGGTACTCCAAAACAATTGAATGTCCGGAATTACTGTCGCTGATCCAGAATTATCTCGAATGGGATGTACTGACTTCTGGTATTATGTTCAACGATGGCAACGTTGAATTGGCGGAATTCAATTACAGCGGGCGTAAGGCCAGGCAGATCAGGGAAGATTATAAAGCCATTGAGAATGATAACATAGTTGATGCATCAAAAGAAGAGGATAAGGCCAAAGCCGAAAAGCTCAGGAAATGCCTCTCCTGCCTTGAGGCAGCACTGCATTAACCGCTGAACCATACGGTTTTAGACCAAATCTTCTATAGAAACTCATAAATTTTAATGATCAGGCGTTCAGCAGGTTCCCTTTCTTGACAGATCGCTCAACTCTGTTTATATTCGCTTATCAAAATATCCACTATTATGGCACTTTTTAAATCGGGAAACCCTGTTATTACAGATAAAACGTTTGAGAATATTCCACTTGCTACCGAAGGCAACGCCATGACCGTCCGTGGCACCATGAACAAATTCGGGCTCATGTTCCTGATGGTTCTGGGTGCTGCCTCTTATACCTGGAGCATTTTTTACCGGGAAGGACCGGAAGCGGTTAAGCCCTGGATGTGGGGTTCTTTAATTGCAGGTCTCATACTCTCTCTGATCATTATTTTCAAAAAGGAGTGGGCTCCGCACCTGGCTCTGGGTTATGCCCTTTGCGAAGGTTTGTTCCTGGGCGCGATCTCCGCGGTTTATGATTACATCTTCCGCGAAACCTACCCGGGTATCATCATGCAGGCCGTATTACTCACCATGGGAACAGCCGGCGCCATGTATGCTTTCTTTCATTTCAGGATCATCCGCGCGACCAATACATTTAAGAAAGTAGTGTATACGGCTACTGCCGGTATTGCACTGTTTTATCTTGTGGCTATGGTCATGCGCCTGTTCGGTTCACAGATGCCTTACCTCCACGATAACGGTATGATCGGAATTGGTATCTCCGTATTCATTGTGGCAATTGCTGCCCTGAACCTGATCCTCGATTTCGATCGAATTGAAGAAGGTACCAGTGCCGGTGCACCAAAATACTATGAGTGGTATTTCGCATTCGGATTGATGGTGACCATTGTATGGCTTTACCTCGAGATCCTGCGTCTTCTGTCGAAGCTGGCTTCAAGAGATTAATATTTGTTGATCATATTATCGAAACCCCGTCTGGCGACGGGGTTTTTTATTGGCGCACAGAGATAGGGAGCACACAGAGAAATATTTCCCGGGGGCTTAGTCAATTTGGCCATACAGGTTTATTACCACGGGGACACGGGGTCACAGAGGTTCACAGCAAATTTGTGAAGCCCTGTGTCTTGGCGCCTCCGTGGTCCCCAATACGATAGCCATCTGGATTGCAGGTAAAGCTTTTTGACGTTACTTATAATTTTGAATATCGATTCTTCCTGTACAGAAACCATATTCCACTTCATCATTCGAAGAAACAATGATCAATCGCCCCGCACCAAATTCAGAGATGAGGCGGTGGTACAATTCAATACCGGCGGCATCGAGGTTACTGCAGGGTTCATCCAGCAGCAGTACACCCGTGTCTGCAAAAACAGCCTGGGCCAGTTTCACCCGTTGCTTCATGCCCGATGAATAATTGCGGATCTGTTTGTGTGCGGCATTTTCCAACCCCACTTCCCGTATGATCTTGTGAACGTCCTGTCCGGGAAGAAAAGACTTGAACCGGTTATGGAACCGGAGGAATTCCGTAAGCGTCATTTCTTCCGTCACCTCCATATAGGGCGCGCAAAAAGAAACCTGCTCATAAATATTTTCTCCTTGAAGTGCGGTGCCCCCTTTTTCAAATAGGAGGCTTCCTTCACTGGGCTCCAGCATGCCACCGATGGTTTGCAACAGGGTTGACTTGCCTGAACCGTTCGGTCCCGTGATGGCATAGGACTGCTGCGCATCCAGTTCAAGGGTTACATAACGAAAAATCCACTCTCTGTTGTACCGCTTACCGGTATTAGAAAGCCTGATCTTCATCGACGCCGTTTTTGGAAGAGCGCTTGATAATGCCGGCTTTGGATCCTTCTACAAAAGAAAGGATGGTTGTTTTCCAGGTTCCGTCCGGGATCTGTTCCCTTATCATCTTCAGGGCGGATGAGATGGGGTGGTTACCGACAAAAAGTAAATGATAAATGCGGGAAATGCTTTCAATATCCTCGGCGCTGAATTTCCTGCGCTGGAGTCCCACAATGTTAATGCCCGCATACGACATTGGTTCGCGGGCCGCTTTGATGAAAGGAGGAACGTCCTTGCGCACCACCGTATGGCCGGCAATATAAGTATGGGCACCGATGCGGGTGAACTGGCTGGCCCCGGATAATCCGCTCATGATGGCCCAGTCACCGATCTCCACGTGTCCTGCCAGCTGAACGCCGTTGGCCAGGATCACATTATTGCCTACGATACAATCATGCGCTACGTGCGAATAAGCCATAAGAAGGCAATTACTGCCCACAACCGTTTTCCATTTATCCTTGGTGCCCCGGTTAATGGTCACACATTCGCGGATGGTTGTATGATCGCCGATTTCGGCCGTAGTTTCTTCACCAATGAATTTCAGGTCCTGCGGAATGGCGCCGATAACGGCACCCGGAAATATGTTGCATCCTTTGCCGATCCTGCTGTGGGGCATCAGAACCGCGTGCGACATAATATGGGCTCCATCTCCGACAACCACATGCTCCTGGATAACCGCAAAAGGATCAACGGTTACATTGGTGCCCAGTTGTGCATTCGGATGGATGGATGCCAGTGGTGAAATCATAGTCTTACTTTGGGTTTCTTTACGATTTGAGCAACCATGTCAGCTTCCGCGATCAGTTTGTCACCGACAAAAATAGTTCCTTTCATTTCACAAATCCCACGGCGTACAGGGTTCGTCAATTCCATTTTAAGGATAAGGGTATCTCCGGGAACCACTTTGTTTTTGAATTTACAGTTATCGATCTTCAAAAAATAAGTATCGTAATCGTGATCAGGATCTTCAGGGATGGTGAGGATACCACCGGTTTGGGCCAGCGCTTCCACCTGTAATACACCGGGCATCACCATGTTACCTGGAAAATGACCCTGGAAAAATGCTTCATTGTAGGTCACATTCTTGATGGCGATCACATGCTTTTCCGTAAGCTCAATTACTTTATCAATAAGCAGGAACGGGTAGCGGTGGGGTAGCTTTTTTTCAATGGCATGCACATCATACACGGGTGGTTTGTTTGGATCATATTGAGGAACAGCCAACCGGTGTTTATTTTTTTTGATATGCTCTTTGATCTTGCGGGCGAACTCTATGTTCGATGAGTGTCCCGGGCGGTTGGCAATAATATGGGCTTTGAACGGAAAGCCTACCAGTGCAAGGTCGCCGATCACATCGAGCAGCTTGTGCCTTGCCGGTTCGTTGGGAAAGCGCAAATCCAGGTTATTCAGGATACCGCCTTCATTCACCTTTACATTATTCTTTTTAAAAACCTTTGCGATCCTCGCTACCTGTTCTTCACTTACCGGCTGGTCCACTACCACGATAGCATTATTGATATCACCACCCCTGATCAGGTTATTTTCCATCAGGTATTCCAATTCATGGAAAAAGCAAAATGTACGGCAGGGCGCAATGGAATCATTGAACTCCGAGATGTGTTTCATGGCCGCATGCTGGGTGCCCAGCACGGGTGAGTTGAAATCAATGAGCGTATTAATGCGGTATTCTCCATATGGAAGAGCAACCATTTCCACCTTTTTCGCTTCGTCGGTGAAAGAAATATTATGCTGAAGGGTGTAATAGATCTTGGGGGCATCCTGTTTTTTCACGCCGCCTTTTTTCAGAACGGCGACAAAAGGTTCTGATGAACCATCCAGGATGGGTACTTCCTGCCCGTTGATTTCGATCAGCGCGTTATCTACCTGGTTGCCCACAAGTGCAGCCATCAGGTGCTCTATGGTGCTGATCCGGGCTCCGTTGGCTTCCAGCGTGGTGCTCCGGGTGGTATCCACCACATTATCCACATCAGCTTTAATGGAAGGTGTGCCGGGAAGGTCAACCCGCTTGAAAACGATACCGGTATTGGGCTCTGAGGGTTTAAGGGTCATTTCTACAGTCTGTCCGGAATGGATACCGACACCGCTGATCTTTATTTCGGAAGCCAGCGTATGCTGAAACTCATTGGGAGTAGTGCTCACCTGCATGCGGCGAAAGTATGAAAGAATCGTACTACAATCCAAAATTGAAGGCAGGGCACCCGGGTGAAATAGGACAGAGATTTGACAACGGATTAACGCAAGCTCCCAACCTTACGCGTAATTTTGCACCAATGCAAATTGCGCTTTTCAACTTTGATGCTTTAACCGAACAGGCCCAGGTGCAACAACCACTGGTGTATGAGGGCGGGCAGAAATTACCGGGCGCTGTAGAATATTCGGTGAAACGATTTGTTCGTCCAAAGGACTGGATGGCAGAGGACCGCGGCATGATCCGATATCACGTTGAACCATCCGATCCTTCCCGGAACCTGCTGGAGCTTAGGTTTTGTATTACCGGCCAGATGTATTGCCGCCAAACCGGGCAGGCCTGCAACTGTAAAACACAATCTTCCCTTTGCGAAGAAAAAGTGGACAGCCTCGACATCATGAGCTTTGTCTTTACCTCCACCTTGCTTTCCCAGTTTGTAAAATCACGGAACACGTCTACCCTGGGCGAGGAAGTAGTTTCCTTTCAATATCCTTCCGGGTTCAGCAAAACCCTTCCGGTTTGCAATAAAACGCGCAATGTGCTGGACAGCATCGTTCATCATAATTACAGCGATACGCTGCAGAATATTTTTATCAATGCCCAAACGCAGATGCTGCTGCTCTACAGCCTTGACTGTATGCTGGGCGAGAAAGAGATTGATACCATTACGTGTAAGTTCCTGGCCAATGAAGCCGACCGCGATAAGATCCTGAAGGCGCGTGAAGTGTTGATCCGGCATATCGGCGAACCCATTACGATAAAGGAATTAAGCCGTAAAGTGGCGATGAATGAATGTTACTTGAAAAAAGGCTTTAAGGAAATGTTCGGAACCACCATCTTTGATTTTTACCAGAGCCAGCGTATGGAACACGCCAAATTCCTCCTCTACGAAAAAGGCCTCAGTGTTACCGAAGTTTCTGTTCTGCTGGGCTATTCTTCCATTTCACATTTTTCTACTGCGTTCAAAAAACATACAGGATTAAAACCCTGTGAATTGTTGTTCCGTTAAAAGCTGCTCGCGACTCGCTGCTCGCTGTACGCAGTGCTTCTGCCAAGAATGATCTGTATGTACTGCCTCACCCAATTCCTGATACCCAATTCCCAATTCTTAATTCCAATACCTTTCTGTCGACAGTGGACGGTGGACTGTGGACTTCTCCTTATTTTTGAACTTTTGACCGAATCGAACCCTCTGCATGTTTAGTGTAATTGCCGGTACTATTCTTTTAGCGATTGTTCATGCGCTGATTCCCAATCACTGGTTGCCGTTGGTGGCTGTGGCAAGGGCCGAACAATGGAAGCCCAAAGAGGTGACCGTCATTACGCTGCTGGCAGCTCTGGCCCATGTTGTGGGAACGGTTGCGCTGGGCATTGTCCTGGGTGTTATTGGCAAGGAGTTGCAGGAAACATATGGCAATACCATTTATGTTGTTTCTTCCGTGCTGCTGATCGTGTTCGGATTGATTTATTACACGGTGAACCTTCCTCACCACCACCACAGCGGAAGTAAAGATGTGGCAGCGTATAAAAGAAGCAAACGACGATGGATCCTGATCTTTATTGTGATGATGTTTCTTTCGCCCTGCCTGGAAGTGGAAAGTCTTTTCCTGTCAGCCGGCGCTTACGGGATGGGCCTCGTTACCGTGCTGTCCATTGTGTATGCGATTGTCTCTATCAGCGGGATTCTGTTACTGGTGAATCTGGGCTACAAGGGCGTCAACCTGCTCAGCGCTCATTTCATCGAACACAATGAAAAGCGGATCAGCGGCATCGTACTTATCCTTGTCGGGATCATCTCTTTTTTCCTTCATTGATCGCGCGGATTGAAGGATTTAACAGGATTTCGCGGCGGAGAGCTTTATGGAATCACGGATTTCACGGAAAGAAAGAAATATGGATTACAGGGATTACACGGAAAAAAACGCAACCTCAACCTCATTCTTAACCTTAACCTCAACCTCACTCTCAACCTATGTTCTCACTACGCACCATCATCGGACATTTACGTTTATCGGCCCTGATTGAAGGAATTTCTTTTTTGCTGCTCCTGTTTATTGCCATGCCGCTGAAATACTTTGCTGACTGGCCACTCGGTGTAAAGGTTACAGGCATGGCCCACGGCATCCTTTTCATCTGGTATATTGTAGCGGTCTTCCTGGCCCGTGATGCGTATAAATTAAGTCTTTCACAAACCGCGGTGGCTCTTATTGCTTCTTTGTGGCCTTTCGGAACGTTCTATGCGGACAATAAAATTTTCAGGCATTTGGACAAACAAAACGCAAAGCGGTAATTAAGGCTTAACCGCAAAGTCGCAAAGTTCGTTTCACAAACTCAGTATCTCATTCAAACTATCACTTGCTGCTTTTATCGTTTTGTCCAGGTCATTTTTGGTCAGCGCATTGCTCAGGAACCAGGTTTCAAATGCTGATGGTGGAAGATAGATCCCACGCCGCAGCATGGCATGAAAGAACTGGTTGAAACGCGTATTGTTGGCGGCTGCAGCGGATGCAAAATCGGTTACGGGTGTTTCGCTGAAGTGAATGGAAATCATGCTGCTCAGGTGATTGATCACAAAGGGAATTCCTGCTTCCTGTAACACTTTTTGAAGTCCATTTTTCAGGTAGGTTCCTTTTTCTTCCAGCTGGTGGTAGATCAGTGGATCTCCTTTCAGTTCCTTCAGTAAGGTATAACCGGCGATCATCGCTACCGGGTTGCCGCTTAGTGTTCCGGCCTGGTATACATTTCCAAGCGGTGCAATTCTTTCCATGATCTCCCGCTTTCCTCCGAAAGCTCCAACAGGCATTCCGGCGCCAATCACCTTCCCATAGGTAATGAGATCCGCGTCAATTTTCAGCCGCTCCTGCGCACCGCCCGGAGCAAGCCGGAAACCGGTCATTACTTCATCAAAAATGAAAACAATTCCCTCTTCTGTACACAGGCTGCGCAGGCCTTCCAGGAACCCGGCTTGTGGAAGAATGCAGCCCATGTTGCCGGCAACCGGTTCAATGATGATCGCCGCTACTTCACCTTTATATTCAGCAACCAGTTTCTGAACGGCTTCAAGATTATTATACGGAGCGTTCAGCGTATCTCCCGATACACCTGCCGTTACCCCGGGAACGGTCTGGATATTAAACGTAGCCATACCACTACCGGCCTTCACCAGGAAGCTGTCGGCATGACCATGATAACATCCTTCAAACTTGATGATCTTGTTTCGCCCGGTAAAACCACGGGCCAGCCGAATGGCACTCATGCAGGCTTCGGTGCCGCTGCTCACCATGCGGACCAGGTCCACATTCTTCGTCATACTGATAATGAGTTCAGCCATTTCCACTTCCAGTTCGGTGGGTGCGCCAAACGAAGTGCTGTCTTCCGCTTTTTCCCGGATGGCTTTTACTACCGGTTCATAAGCATGGCCGAGGATCATCGGGCCCCATGAATTGATGTAATCGATATACTGGTTGCCATCGGCATCGTAGAGATAAGCGCCCTTTGCCTTCTTCATAAAAAGCGGCGTTCCGCCAACGCTTTTAAATGCACGCACAGGAGAGTTTACACCACCGGGAATGGATTGTTGCGCCCTTTCAAATAATCCTTCACTTTTTGAGATCGTCATTATATTTATTTATCGTCTTCTTTTTTTTACCGCAAAGACGCAAAGCGTTCACTTAATAAGCTTTACTGCGTCTTTTGCGAAATACGTTGCAATTAAATCTGCTCCTGCTCTTTTCATGGATGTTAATGTTTCCATGATGGCTTTATCTTCATTTATCCAGCCCATTTTCGCTGCTGCCTTGATCAGGGCATATTCGCCGCTGATATTGTAGCAGCTGACGGGTACATCAACCTTATTTTTTACTTCGCGGATAATATCGAGGTAGGCTAAAGCAGGTTTTACCATAACGATATCGGCGCCTTCTTCCACATCCATAACCGCTTCCTTAACGGCTTCGATGCGGTTGGCATAATCCATCTGGTAGGTTTTCTTATCTCCAAACCCCGGAGCGCTGTCCAGGGCATCGCGGAAAGGACCATAAAAACAGGAAGCATATTTGGCACTGTAGGCCATGATGCCGGTCTTTGTAAAATTGTTGTGCTCCAGGGCTTCGCGGATAGCCGCGATACGGCCGTCCATCATATCGGAAGGAGCTACAAAATCGGCACCGGCCGCAGCATGGCTCACACTCATCTGCGCCAGCACTTCAACCGTTGCGTCATTTACGATCTCACTTCCCTCCACAATTCCATCGTGACCGTAAGAAGAAAAAGGATCCAGCGCCACGTCGGTCATCACCAGCATGTCGGGAACAGCGTCTTTGATGGCTTTGATGCTGCGTTGCATAAGGCCATTTGGGTTCACCGCTTCCGTTCCTTTATTATCCTTTGTTTCATCATTGGCTTTCACAAACAGGAGTACGCATTTTATACCCATGCTCCAAAGTTCTTTTACTTCCTTAACGGTCAGGTCAAGAGAACGGCGGTAATAAGCCGGCATGGAAGCGATCTCCGATACCTGGTCCTGGCCTTCGATAATAAACAGCGGTGCAATAAAATCATTTGGTGTCAGCGAAGTTTCTGCAACCAGGCTCCGGATGGCTGGTGACTGGCGGAGGATTCTGTTTCTTCTTTGTAAATACATGGAGTATTTATGATTTTGGAAATAAACGGTGGCAAAGGTAAATGAAAGGCAACCGCAAAGACGCAAAGGCTAATCCTTTGCGCCTTTGCGGTTAAACCCAGTCTCTTGGATTCAAACATGCTTGCAATAACAAATCTTCTTCCGATCCCGGTACCGGTTGATAATTATATTCAAAACGCACAGTAGGAGGAAGGCTCATAAGGATGCTTTCGGTGCGGCCGTTTGTTTTTAAACCAAACAACGTTCCGCGGTCGTGCACGAGGTTGAACTCCACGTACCGACCACGCCTGATCTCCTGCCAGTGCTTTTGTAGTGGAGTAAAAGGTTGTGTCTTTCTTCGTTCCACAATGGGCAGGTATGCCGGTAAAAAGGCATCACCGCACGATTGGCCAAAGTTCATCCAGAATGAAACATCCCTGCTTTCGTCTGCCCGCTTATAGTCATAAAATATTCCGCCTAGTCCGCGCCGCTCGCCGTTACGGTGGCTGTTTACAAAATAATTATCGCAGGTCTTTTTGAATGCCGGGTAAAAAGAAGGATCAAAGCGGTCGCATATATCTTTATAGGTTTGGTGAAAATGACGCACATCTTCTTCCACTAAATAATAAGGAGTCAGATCCGTGCCACCGCCAAACCAGCGATCAGCCAGGCCTCCTTTTTCATCATATAGTTGAAACATCCGGTAGTTGCAATGAACAGTAGGAACAAAAGGATTAAACGGATGCAGTACCAGTGAGAGACCGCATGCAAACCACCGGGCACCTTCAATTTTTAACTGCGTGCGCATAGCTTCGGTTACATCACCATGAACAACGGAGGTGTTCACGCCACCTTTTTCAAACACGTTTCCGCCGGCAATCACTCTAGTCCTGCCGCCGCCACCTTCCTCACGGTCCCATTTATCCTCCATGAACCGTGCCTTTCCATCCACAGTTTCCAGTGCTGCACAAATGCGATCCTGAAGGCCATGTATGTAATCGATCCAATTATTTTTTACGTTCATTGTAATGGTCGTTACTATATGCACTTTGTGCAACCTTTGCACCTTGGCGGTTAAAATGCAACCGCAAAGAGCGCCAAGCATTCGCAAAATTCTTAACTCTTATATTCTTTTACCGCATCTACAAACGCTTTTGCATGATCAACCGGAACATTGGGTGTAATGCCATGACCAAGGTTGGCGATGTAATTCTGTGTTCCGAAGCCATCGATCATTTCTTTTACCCATTTACGGATCTGCGGAATGGGAGCGAGCAGTTTGGCCGGATCGAAATTTCCCTGGATGGTAATGCGGTTGCCAGTGAGCTGACGCGCCACGTGGGGAGCAACGGTCCAGTCGATACCGATACCGCTGGCACTGCTGTTACTCAGATCCTCCAGCGCATACCAGGTGCCTTTCGGAAACAGGATCACCGGTGCATCATCTTTAACCGCATCGGCAATGCGCAGGAGGTATGGCTGCGCAAAGGTTTTAAAATCTTCCGGGCTCAGGGCACCGGCCCACGAATCAAATACCTGTACCGTATCGGCACCGGCTTTTACCTGTGCTTTCAGGTAGCCAATGGTGATATCCGTAATTTTCTTCAACAGCGCATGTGCCAGTTCGGGTTGGGTATAGGCAAACTGCTTGGCTTTGTCCCAGGTTTTGCTGCCCTTGCCTTCCACCATATAACAAAGGATGGTCCAGGGCGCACCGGCAAATCCGATCAGCGGAACGCGCCCGGCCAGCTCTTTTTTTGTGAGCGACAAAGCATCGGTTACATACTTCAGGCTTTCTTCCGCACCGGTTGTGATCAATGCATCGATATCTTTTTGGGTCTGGATTGTTTTCGGAAGTGATGGACCTTTTCCTTCTTCCATCAACACTTCAAGCCCCATCGCCTGCGGAATCACCAGGATGTCGGAAAAGATGATCGCCGCATCAACACCCACCTGGTTGATGGGTTGCAGGGTGATTTCGGTGGCCAGCTCCGGTGTTTGCACCCGCGTAAAAAAATCATATTTGGCTTTCAGTTTCAGGTAATCGGGAAGATACCGGCCCGCCTGGCGCATCATCCATACGGGCGGACGTTCCACTTTTTCTTTTCTTAGTGCCCTCAGTAAAAGATCATTTTTTAATTCCGTCATAATGGTGCATGGTCATGGTGAGAAGCTTAAAACTTTTCACCGGTTCTTAAAATATTCAGCTACTTCAGTTATCAATTCTTTTGGGTCAGGCGCAACGCTCGACCGGATCACATTGCCGGTGAATGTTTTGAGGCTGCTGGCAGTGGTAGGTCCTATGGCAAAACAAACAGTGCGTGCCGGTAGTTCGTTGGCAGAGAAAAAACTTTGTACACTACTGGGACTGAAAAACAGAACTGCGTCGTATGTTTCCTGCACGGCGGCGGGTTGCTCCACTGTTTCATATACGACTACTTCGGATACCACAACCCCGTTTTTCCGGAGCATTGCCGGCAATTCATCCCTGCGGCGGTTACCACAAAAAAAGATAAGCTGCTTTACATGACTGTCCAGGATAACCTGTGCAAGTTCCGCTGCATTGGCTCCTTCGCCACTGATGACATCGGGCAAAAAGCCAGCTGCCTGTACCGCACGTTTTGTTTTACCGGAGATACAATACACATTCCAGTTTATGATGTGCCCTGTATCCTCTGCTACCATGTATCTGTTCAGCATTTCAACAGCATTGGCACTGGTGAAGGCAATATCCGCATATCCAGTTTTTGCTAAACCTATGATGCGGTCGTATGTCTCCTTGTTCCAGACAGGCTTTATGCCGATCATTTCTTTCTCCACGATCCCAATACCCTTTTGCTTCGATTCTTGTATAAGCAACGGGTCCAGCTTTTTTGTGCTCAGTACCTTAATGACCATACGAGGAGAGCCCGGTTTTGCGAATGCTGTCTACAATTCCCTTACCTCCCTTACCTAAAATGTGCCCCGCACAGGTACGTCCCATATCACCCGCTTCATCCAGGGCCATTATTTCTTCTGTTTCCAGTTTCGTTGCACCATCCGGACTGACAATACTGCCCCGGAAATACACTTTGGCATTGTTGCGCACTTCAGCAAGTGCAGAGACAGGAGTAGAGCATCCTCCCATGAGGGTGCTTAAAAACTCACGCTCAATCTTCGTACATAAGGCAGTAATGGAATCATTCAGTGAAGTGCACGCATCAAAGGCCGCATCATCCTTTTCCCGGCATACCACCATGATGGCTCCCTGCGCAGGCGCAGGCAGCATCCAGTCAAGATCAACCGATTGTTCGGGACGTAAACCGATTCTCTCGAGTCCGGCGGCGGCAAAAATAGCACCGTTCCATTCCTGTTCCTGCAGCTTGCGCAGCCGGGTATTTACATTTCCCCGGAGGTTGGTGGTATGGTGCGACGGATAGCGATGCAACCATTGGGCAATGCGGCGCACCGAACCGGTAGCCACCATAAAAGGTGTTTGCGATGGTGTGTGTGGGTGCGAATCGGTCCATGTTTTTCCGTCGAATCCAATGCGAACAAGGTCGGATGCATCTTTATATACAAAGATGTCTTTGGTGGAAGCACGTTTCAAAACGGCAGCCTGCCGTATGCCAAGCGCCAGTTGGGTAGGCACGTCCTTCATGGAATGAACAGCAATATCAATGCGGTTATTCAGGAGCGCAGCATCCAGTGTTTTGGTGAAAACGCCTGTTACTCCCAGTGCATAGAGCGGTGTTACCGTATCCACATCACCTTCACTTTTCATATACACCAGCTCTGAATCTTGCCCGGCTTTCTTGAGTAAAGATTGAACGGTAGTGGCCTGCCAAACAGCAAGCTGGCTGTCGCGGGTACCAATGCGGAGCGCCCTGTTGCCTTTAATTGGTGCTGATGAAATCATTAATGGCGGCAATGTATTGACAACCGCGCTGGTTCTTGATGCGGATCTTTCCGGCAGTATCGTTGAGCACGCGCTGGATCTGCACTTCTACTTTTTTAGGGCAGGTGGTTGTCTTGAAATATAGTGGATGCAAATAAAGTTCTTTCAGTTTTCCTTTAAGGTCTTTCAGCATCGGCACGTGCCTGCGCATCTGGTGCCAGTCGTCAAATTCTATCATGCATTCCGAAATGATGGCTTTTGCTTTGGGCACTTCGCCTTCGCGCTTTTTCAGTGTTTCATCTTTCAGTTTGGAAAGTTCATCCACATTTACCAGCTGTACATTGGGAAGGGACTGTGCGCCGGCTTCAACATTGTAGGGAATAGAAAGATCGATGATCAGTTTTTCGCCGGCGTTCTGCAGATGTTTTTTTAGTACTACCGGATCTGCTGAATTGGAGGCTACCAGTATAATGTCGGCTTTCCGGATTTCAGAGTCCAGGTCTTCCAGGAGCGCGTGTTTTAATCCCAGTGAGCAGGCCAGTGCTGCAGCTTTTTCCGGCGAACGGTTGATGAGGGTGATCCGGGATGTCTCTAAATAATCAACAAGGTTTTTGCAGGTATTGCGGCCGATCTTGCCGACACCCAGCAATAAAATATTTTTGGAAAACGGATCGATGACCCGGTTGCGGATGTATTGAACCGCAGCAAAAGACACGGAAACGGTACCCCCGCTTAATTCCGTAGAGTTCTTGATTTGTTTGGAAGCCTGCAGCACGCAGTTGAAAAGTCTTTCGGTAAACGCCCCGACAAAACCGGCCTCTTTTGCAAACTTAACAGCGGTCTTTAATTGTCCGACGATCTCGTAATCGCCGAGTATTTGCGAATCCAGCCCGGCTCCTACGCTGAATGCATGCTCCAATGCGGAACAGCCACTTTTTACATAAGCTGCTTTTTTAAAAGTATCGGCATCGCCGGTGGTTTGAGAACACAACAGGTTGATCAGCTGCTCTGAACTATGGGCAAAGCCATAAATTTCGGTGCGGTTGCAGGTGGAAAGAATAAAGAGTTCGTTCAATCCGGCAGTGGCAGCCGTTTGCAGAATGTTGGAATATTGTTCACTACCGATAGCAAAAAGCCCGCGGATGGAAGCATCGGATTTTTTATAGTTGATACCGGCTACGAAGAAGTTTGATATGTTCTTGAAATAGTGGTTATCCATCTTCAGTTAGTAAACAAACGCGGCACAAAAGTAACATGCGGTTGCGAAGAATAGGTTTGATTGTGTCATTCGACTGTCATTTCAATTCCTGATTTTCACCAGTTTGTGCCGGGATGGTATCGCGTTGAACATTTTCGTGTACGAGTTGTACTTCTCGTTTTACTTTTGACCTTCATTTTTGTTTGTACATGAAAAGAGCTGTAGTTCTCATGAATCTGGGTTCGCCCGATTCTACAGAGGTGTCGGATGTGAAGCGCTACCTGGATGAATTCCTGATGGACGAGCGAGTCATTGATAAACCATGGTTTTTAAGGGCCATGCTCGTGAAGGGAATCATCGTGCCTTTTCGTGCACCCCGGTCAGCCAAAGCTTATAAATCGATCTGGACCAACAAAGGTTCGCCCCTCATTGTCATCAGCCGCCAGCAACGCGATGCATTGAAAAGGGAAGTGCCGATGCCGGTGGCTATTGCCATGCGCTATGGAAATCCATCGCCCAAAAAAACCTTTGACGACCTGGCGCGTGAAAACCCGGATCTTGAAGAAGTAATCGTGGTGCCCATGTATCCCCATTACGCCATGAGCTCTTATGAAACGGCAGTGGAATATGCAAAGGAGCAGCATAAAAAAGAGGGCTATAAATTCCGCCTGATTTTCATCAAACCATTTTACAATAACGAAGAATACCTGGAAAGCCTGGTCACTACCATACGACCGTATATTACGGGCGATTGGGGCCACATTATGTTTTCTTACCATGGTATTCCTGAACGGCATGTTCAGAAAACGGATTGTACCGGGAGCCATTGCCTGAAGGTGGCTCATTGTTGCGAAACGCCTTCGCCTGCCCACCAGACCTGCTACCGTCATCAATGTTTTGTGACCACGAAGGAATTGGTTCGCCGCCTTGGTATTCCGGAAGGAAAATGGACATTTTCTTTCCAGAGCCGCCTGGGTCGCGATCCCTGGCTGAAGCCATACACAGCTGCGCGCCTGGAAGAGATGCCAAAAGAGGGAATAAAAAAACTCCTGGTGGTATGCCCTGCTTTTGTCGCCGATTGCCTCGAAACTCTTGAAGAAATTGCCGAAGAAGGAAAAGAATCGTTCCTGCATGCCGGTGGTGAAAGCTTCGAGCTCATTCCCTGTATGAACGCACACCCGCAATGGATCAGTACACTGGCAAAATGGGTGAAGGGCGTTGCGGCGGGAGAGGAGGATATGGTCGTTTGATGAGCGACATACGGTTCGAAGTTAACCGCAAAGACGCGAAGACTTTGCGCTTGCTTTGCGACTTTGCGGTTAAATAATTTCACGTTTCACATGTACAACTACCTCAAATCCCTCCACATCATCTTCATCGTTACCTGGTTTGCGGGGATGTTTTACATTGTACGGCTGTACATTTATAATACCGAAGCGGATCAAAAAACTGAACCCGAGCGGGGCATCCTGCAGCGGCAGTTTGCGGTGATGATCAAAAGGCTTTGGTTCGGGATCACCTGGCCTTCGGCGGTACTGACGCTGATCTTCGGGCCCTGGGTTTTTTTGGAATCGGCCTGGAACGGAATGCTGCTGGAACCGGCCGGGCGCTGGCTGGTAGTGAAGCTGGTGTTCGTCCTTCTTTTATACATCTATCACTTTACGCTTCATGCCCTTTACCGGCAACAGGCTGCCGGAATCTTTAAATATTCTTCGCAGCAACTTCGCATCTGGAATGAAGTAGCCACTATTTTTCTTGTTGCCATCGTGATGCTGGCCACCGTAAAGCAAAGTATCAGTTTTGTATGGGGACTGGTTGGGTTAACCGGCTTTGTTATCATCCTTATGAGCGCGATCAGGATCTATAAGGCAATCAGAAAATAATTCAAATACTAACAGGAAGGGAACCGCCAAGTGCAGATTCGATAACCCGGAACAATGCAGACTTAAACCGTCTCTGATCGATTACAGGTTCTAAAAGTAGGTGAACACGGACTTATATTAACCTGACCGTAAAAATTTCCGCGAAGCGCCTGACCACTGCATCGGTCGTCCATCAACGGTGGTCCATTTCCCTTCCTCGCAACCTCTTTTTCCTTATTCCGTAAACTTCCCGGAAAGTTCCTTCTCACCTTTGCGGCCGAAACAGAACCGGATATGAAGAATAATTTGTTAACCCTTATCGCCCTTTTGATCGGATTTTCCGCTTTTTCGCAGCAGGCTGCAGAAAACACAGCCGACACCGTTCCCCACCGGTACCTCACTGAATTAACGGTTGTGGGACGCGCCAGTAAAAGCGACTACCACCAGATGCCCGAAATTGTTGGTACCAGCATATATGCAGGAAAGAAAAACGCTCTGATTGTATTAGACAACGTCCAGGGAAATGTAGTCACGAATACGATGCGCCAGGTTATGGCCAAAGTTCCTGGCATTCACATCTGGGAAAGTGATCCCAGCGGGATCCAGATCGGCATTTCCGCGCGCGGGCTAAGCCCCAACCGTAGCTGGGAGTTTAACGTGCGCCAGAATGGCTACGATATTTCAGCCGATCCTTTTGGTTATCCCGAAGCCTATTATAACCCCCAGCTCCAGGCGGTTCAGCGTATTGAAGTTGTACGCGGGCAAGGCTCCCTGCAATACGGACCGCAGTTCGGCGGATTAATCAACTATATCCTCCGGAATGGAAGTGAATTTACGAAACCATTTGAATTTGAAACCCAGCAGACCATTGGAAGCAATGCGCTGTTTAATTCTTATAATGCCATTGGCGGAAAGTCCGGTAAAGTACATTACTACGGTTTCTTTGATCATCGCAACGGGGATGGATGGCGCGCCAACAGTCGTTATTTCACCAATGCAGGATATGGAACCGTTACCTATTATATAACACCGAAATTTTCGTTAACCGCAGAACTGATGCGCTCTCACATACGCAGCCAGCAACCCGGCGGACTGACCGACGCGCAGTTTGCACAGGATGCGCAGCAAAGTTTCCGCAGCCGCAACTGGTTTGATATTAAGTGGACAACACCCGCGCTCATTGCCAACTACCAGGTGTCCGAAAAAACAAGATGGAACACTAAACTGTTTGCTACCATCGGTGACCGGAACAGTGTAGGATTTACAACAGGCCTGGTTGCGAACAACCGTTTTGTATACGACAGCTTTAATGTAGCCAAAGGACGATTCAACGACCGCGTGCTGAACATTGACCAGTATAGAAATTACGGCCTGGAAAGCCGCATCATTACAGATTACAGGCTGGGTGCCAATGATCATACATTTTCGGGTGGCGTACGTCTGTACACCGGGAGTACCCACCGCAGGGCTGATGCGCGGGACGAATCGGGCAGGTCTGATTACAACATCACCCCATCAACCAAATGGGCCCGCGACGTAACATTTGATTCGCGCAACGCAGCCGCTTTTGTTGAAAATATTTTCCGTGTCGGTAAAAAAATCCTGGTCATACCGGGCATCCGTTACGAATGGCTGGAAGGCTCTGCTACGGGCCGCGACCGTTACAGGTCCGCTACCGACAGCACGGAAGTGTTGCTGCAGAACATTACGCGCAGCCGCAGCTTTGTTCTTGGCGGACTTGGAGCTGAATACCATGTAACCAAAACCACGGAGTTCTATGCCAGCTATGCGCAGGCTTATCGCCCGATCCAGTTCGCCAACCTGCAGGCGCCTCCTTCAACCAACGTGGTGGACCCGGAGCTGAAAGATGCCAAAGGATACAATGCCGACCTGGGCTATCGCGGGAAGATTCAGAATTATCTGCAGTTTGATGTTAGTGGTTTCTACCTGTTCTACGACAATCGTGTGGGAAATGTAATGCGCAGGGACAATCCTACCGATCCATCCTACACGTTCGTTACCAACGTAGGCAGCAGCGTCAGCAAGGGTTTTGAGGGCTATGCGGAGTTCAACCCGGTACGCGCCTTCACGGCTAGTAAAAATGTCGACCTGATTATTTTTGGTTCGTACAGTTATACCGATGCCCGGTACAGCAAGGAGCATAAAGATTCAACCATCCGCAACAAAAAAGTGGAGAATGCCCCTTCCAATATTTTCCGTGGAGGTGTTTCCCTTGGTTACAAAGGATTTTTGGTTACAGGGCAGTTCAGCTATGTAAGTGAAACCTTCAGTGACGCCGGTAACACGGTTACACCAACCGCCAACGCGCAGAATGGCCTGATCCCTTCCTATACCGTCTCCGACCTGACCGCTACCTATAAGTTTTCCCGCGGGCTGAACATCAAGGCCGGGATCAATAACCTGTTTGATGAGCGTTACTTCACACGCCGCGCCGGTGGCTACCCGGGTCCGGGCCTGCTGCCCGCGGATGGACGCACGTTCTTTGTTTCAGTTGGTGCGCGTTTGTAACATTTTTTAGACCTGCCAGGTCTGACAGACCTGGCAGGTCGATAACGCTTTTCCTTTTGATCATTTTCCATTAAAAAACGGGAAATACATCAAATAACGCTGTCCTTACTACATTCCATATCTGTCAGATATGGAATGTCTTTTTTTCGCTGAAACCAACACCCTGGCCGGATAACAAGTTCGGTCGATGACATTCAGGCGAGCGTTGAACATTGTGCATTGAACATTGGATATTGAACATTCTCTCTCCTTCTATATTCAATGTTCCTCCTTCCCTGTTCGATATTCATTTCCTCTTTACCTTTGCAGCCATTTTCGAAACAAGTCTGGAGCCCATTATGGCAAATCGGTATAAAGAATTCAAGCACCTCAACCTGCCTTCCATCGAGAAGGAGATCCTTCAGAAATGGAAAGCCGGGCAGGCCTTTGAAAAAAGCGTTTCACTACGCGAAGGAGCCGAGCCCTTTGTTTTTTACGAAGGTCCGCCCAGTGCCAATGGTATGCCCGGCATTCACCACGTGATCTCGCGTACGCTGAAGGACCTCGTTTGCCGCTATAAAACCATGCAGGGCTATAAAGTACAACGCAAAGGCGGATGGGATACCCATGGACTACCCATTGAACTGGGCGTGGAAAAAGAACTGGGCATCACAAAAGAAGATATCGGCAAAAAGATCTCGGTGGCCGAGTACAACCAGAAATGCCGCGAAGCCGTGTTGCGCTATAAAGACAAATGGGACGACCTAACCACCCAAATGGGTTACTGGGTGGACCTCAAAAAACCGTACATAACGTTTACCAACGAATACATTGAAACGCTGTGGTGGCTGCTGAAGGAGCTGTATAATAAAGGACTGCTCTATAAAAGCGTATCTATCCAGCCCTATTCACCCGGCGCCGGCACCGGGCTCAGTTCGCACGAGCTGAATCAGCCCGGAACCTACCGCAACGTAAAGGATACCAGTGTAACGGCACTGTTTAAACTGGTTGCCAATGAAAAATCGAAAACGTTGTTTGAAGCTGCAAGCCGCAAGCTTCAAGCGGCAAGCGGGGATCAAGATATTTATGTTTTAGCCTGGACGACCACGCCCTGGACGCTTCCTTCCAACCTTGGACTGACTGTTGGGCCCAATATCGATTACGTGGTGGTGCAGACCTTTAATCCCTACACACACGTTCCCCAGAATGTGTTGATGGCGAAAGCCCTTCTTCATAAATATTTTAAGGCGGAAGGAGAGAACGGTGACCTGGAAAACTTTACGCCTGACCAGAAGATCGTTCCCTGGAAGATCATTGCGGAAGTGAAAGGCAGGGACCTGGAAAACCTGGAATACGAGCAGCTGCTTCCTTTCGAGGCCAACTCTATAGATGCCATCCGCGCGATCACTCCGGATGCAAAGCCCTTCCGGATTTTACTGGGCGATTTTGTGACTACGGAAGACGGTACCGGTATCGTGCATACGGCGCCGGCTTTTGGTGCGGATGACTTCCGGGTCGGAAAAAAATATAATATCGGTATCCTCACCATGGTGGACCGCCAGGGGAAATTCGTGGATGGCCTGGGCGAATTCAGTAATCGCTATATAAAAGATTATAAGACCGCCCACGATTTTGTAGATGTGAACGTCGACATTTCCGTGAAGCTCAAAAAAGAGCACCGCGCTTTTAAGGTAGAGAAGTACGAGCACAGTTACCCGCACTGCTGGCGAACCGACAAACCCGTAGTGTATTACCCTCTTGATGCCTGGTTCATCAAAACTACCGCGATGCGCGACCGCATGGTGGAACTGAACAAGACCATCAACTGGAAACCGGCAAGCACCGGCATCGGTCGGTTTGGTAACTGGCTGGAGAACATGGTGGACTGGAACCTCAGCCGCAGCCGTTACTGGGGTACCCCGCTGCCGATCTGGAGAACGGAAGACGGCACGGAAGAAAAATGCATCGGTTCCATTGAAGAATTAAACAGCGAGATCCGCAAGGCAGGCGAAGCATTGGGCGGAGAAGTCAATAAAAATTACCTGCACGATGGCATTCTCGACCTGCATAAACCGTACGTAGATGAAGTAGTGCTGGTATCCGACAGCGGGAGGCCCATGCACCGCGAACCCGACCTGATTGATGTTTGGTTCGACAGCGGGGCCATGCCCTATGCCCAGTGGCATTATCCATTTGAAAATAAAGAGACCTTTAAAGAATCTTTCCCGGCCTCTTTTATCGCCGAAGGTGTGGACCAGACCCGCGGCTGGTTCTATACCCTTCATGCCCTCGGCGTCATGCTGTTCGATAGCGTGGCGTACAAGACCGTTGTTTCCAATGGGCTGGTGCTGGATAAGAATGGAAATAAAATGAGCAAGCGGCTCGGGAACGTGGTGGATCCGTTCAAAACCATTGCCGATTTCGGTGCCGATGCCACCCGTTGGTACCTCATCACCAATGCTTCTCCCTGGGACAACCTGAAGTTTGACCTCGAGGGGATCAAAGAAGTTCAGCGTAAATTTTTTGGTACCTTATATAATACCTACCAGTTCTTCGCGCTTTATGCAAATGTTGATGGATTCACATTCAAGGAAGAATACATCCCGGTTGCTCAACGGCCGGAGATCGACCAGTGGATCCTGTCATCACTTCAAACCCTGGTCAAAAAAGTAACGGCTGCTTTTGATGATTATGAGCCTACTGCGGCGGGCCGCCTGGTTGAAGATTTTGTGGATGAACACCTGAGCAACTGGTACGTACGACTCTGCCGCCGGCGGTTCTGGAAGGGTGAATATGAAGAGGACAAAGTAGCGGCTTACCAAACCCTGTATGAATGCCTGGAAACAGTTACCCGGCTGATGGCCCCGATCTCTCCATTCTTCAGCGACGAGCTGTTCAGCAATTTAAACGCGGTAACCGGGAAACATAAAAATGATTCGGTTCACCATGCCAGCTTCCCGGTGGCTAATGAGGACCTGATTGACAGCGCGCTCGAAGAACGGATGAGCCTTGCGCAGGATGCTTCTTCCCTCATTCTTTCCCTGCGCAAAAAAGCAGCCATCAAAGTACGCCAGCCGCTGCACAAAGTATTGATCCCGGTGCTGAATAAGGCCATGGAACAACAATTGCAACGCGTAGAAGATCTGATCAAAGCAGAAGTGAATGTGAAAGTGATCGACTACCTGACCGATACGGAAGGCTTTATCAAAAAGAAGATCAAACCCAATTTCCAGGCCCTTGGCAAAAGGCTCGGGCCCAGGATGAAAGCTGTTTCTCAAGTGCTCGGCAATTTTACCCAACACGATATTTCATTATTTGAAAAAGATGGCAGATATTCAATCCCGGTTGACGATGAGGCCGTTGAACTAACCCTAACTGACGTGGAGATCAGCTCCGAGGACATACCGGGCTGGTCCGTAGCAAGCAAAGGACTATTGACCGTAGCATTAGATATAAATGTTACACCTGACCTTGTAGAGGAAGGCGATGCCAGGGAATTTGTGAACCGGATCCAGAAAATCAGAAAGGATAGTGGGTTTGAAGTAACTGACCGGATTGAGGTACAGGTGGCTGCCAATAATGGTATCCGGCAATCTTTAGCCAGGTTTAATGCCTATATTTGCGCCGAAATTCTGGCAGACAAGCTGGAAATTACATCATCCATAAACGATGGCGTGGAAATAGAGATTAATGATAATCCATTGAAGGTCATCGTGTTAAAAAAGGGGTAACCAAACTGTATGGCAACAAAAAAAGGAACGCCTAAAAAAGCCGCCAAAGTGGCTAAGCCTGCAAAGAAAGCACCAGCCAAGCCTTCGCGGCCGGTTGGTAAGGCGGTTGCTAAAAAACCTGCTAAGCCTGCACCTAAGCCTGCAGCCAAGAAGGCAGCACCTTCTAAGAAAGTTGCAGCCAAGCCTGCACCGAAGAAAGCGGCTCCCAAACCTGTTGCCAAAAAGCCTGCACCGGCCCCTAAAAAAGCGCCCGTACCACCCAAAAAATCAGCCCTGCCCGTAAAGGCAGCTCCTTCCAAACCTGTTTCCGTTAAAGCGGCTCCTGCAAAAGTAGCCCCGGTAAAAACAGCGCCCCAGAAGGCCGCCCCCGTGAAAACAGCAGCACCTGAAAAAGTTGCGGAACCAGTAAAAAAACCGGTTGTTGCTGCGCCTTCTACCCAGGAAGTAAAGCCAGCCATTCAACCGCTTCAAAGACCGGTAGCCCGTAAAGAGCCGCCAAAGCCTGTCAAGGTGGTGATCCCCAAGACCTCCACCACGAGGGCTGTGAAGTATGAACCAGATTTTACCAGATCGGTGTTAGACACACCACATCATGAAAATACCGGCCCAACCATGAGATATTCGGATTCAGAGTTAACGGAGTTTAAGGACCTGATTTTAAAAAAATTGGATACCGCTAAAAAAGAACTTTCATACTTACAGGGTTTGATTACCCGTAAAGACGAAGGTGGTGATATGGAAGATGGTCGTTACATGACCATGGAAGACGGCAGTATGAGCATGGAGCGCGAGCAACTCAGCCAGATGGCCAGCCGCCAGATCCAGTTCATCGATCACCTGGAAAAGGCATTGATGCGTATTGAAAATAAAACCTATGGCATTTGCCGGGTTACCGGGAAACTCATCGACAAGGCCCGCCTGCGTGCCGTGCCGCATGCTACGCTGAGCATTGAAGCGAAGCAGATGATGAACAAATAACGGTAATACGCATTCGTATTATATGTATCCGGAGCCCCGCAAAAACGGGGCTCTGGTTCGTTATGACCTACAGCCGGGTTTCATTTGCGTATGTTCCGGAAATTTTCCCGGCATATTGAAGTTGTATTCACAACCACATGCGCCTGCATTTTTTCAACACGGCTGCCTTCATTTTTATTTTAATTAGGATCAAACTTACCTTTACGCAAACTCAGAAAGGATGCGTTATAAGATGATCTTTATACTCTTTCTGCTATGGTATGCATGCGCCAGTGCGCAGGTTGTTTCCGGCCCTATGATCGGTCAGGTGGAGTTGAGGGATGCGAAGATCTGGCTCGAAGTAACGCCCGCTGTAAAAAACATTCAGCTCGTTTGCAGCCGGAAAGGAAGTACGGCAAAGACCATTATTCCTTTTAAAGGAACGCTTGGAAAGAATTTTAATCCTGTTCATTTTGTGGTAGGCGGACTGGAGCCGGCCACCACCTACCAGTATCACTTTCTCATCGACGGGAAACCCTCGAAACAGGGTGGCACCTTCACCACCAAAGACCTGTGGCAGTGGCGCAAACCTGCACCCGATTTCACTTTTCTTGCCGGTTCGTGTACCTATTTTAATGAACGGCCCTACGATCGTCCGGGTACGCCATATGGCGGCGATTCAACCATATTTGAGACGATGGCGAAAGAGAAGGCAGCTTTTATGTTGTGGACCGGTGACAACTGGTATACCCGCGAAGTTGACTTCTTTTCCGAATGGGGCTTGTGGTACCGCGCACACCGCGACAGAAGCATGCCGGTTCTTCAGAATTTCCTGAAGGCCATGCCGCATTATGCCTCCTGGGATGATCACGACTTTGGTCCCAACAACAGCTCGGGCAGTTATATCCTGAAAAAAGAAAGCCGCGATGTATTTATGTCCTACTGGGCTAACCCCTCCTACGGCAACAACGGTGAAGGGATTTATACAATGATGTCGTATGGTGATGTGGATGTTTTTCTTTGCGATGACCGCTGGTGGCGCACTGCCGATGACGTAAAAGATTCAATAGAGGGACGCCCTAACCCGGAAAAAATTATGTTGGGCCGCCAGCAGATGCAATGGCTGAAAAACTCTTTATTGTACAGTGGTGCAACTTTTAAAATTATCATCATCGGAAGCCAGGTACTGAACCCGGTTTCTCCTACCGATAAGTTCCGCGACTTCAGCGCAGAGTATTCGGAGCTGATGAATTTTTTAAGCGAATACAAACTGAATGGTGTGCTGTTCTTGAGTGGTGACCGTCATCACAGTGAAATCATCCGCGTGGCCAGGGAAGGCACCTACCCGCTGTACGACATTACGGTTTCTCCTTTAACCTCAGGCACACACGAATTTTCAGGACGGGAAAAAAATAATCCCTACCGTGTTTTCGGGCTGGACAGGAAACAAAATTATGGCCGGTTCACGGTCAGCGGTGAAAAAGGTGCACGGAAGCTGGCGGTTGATTTTATCGGTGTGAAAGGTGAGCACCTGGGGGCCTGGAGCATCACTGAAAAAGACCTGCAAACACCTAAATAATGTAATTTGCCGCATTCATGACCATTCATTTTTCATACGATAAAAAACAGGTATTGCAGGCGCTACGTTATCATTTCATCAATCGCCGTGAAATCCGCATCATGATCATTGTGGTCAATGTATTTGCCCTTTTTTCAGCTGCCCTGTTCTATTTTAAAAAGGTGGATGCCCTGGCCTTTCTCGTTAGTTCTTTCCTGTGGTTTATGCTGATGATCTCTTTCTGGTTTATCCTTCCGGGAACCGTGTACCGCAAGGCTCAAACTTTCCGTGATCATTTCAGCATGAACTTCGAAGAGGAGGCTTTTACACTGGGCAACGAGCGCGGCTCCCGTTCCTGGTCATGGAAGGAGTTGAGCACTTTTATCGAAACGCCTCATTTCTTTCATCTCTATTTCGACAGCCGTTCATTTTTCCTTGTTCCCAAAAGCGGGTTTTCGTCTACCGATGAAGTTTTTGAATTAAGGCAGCTGCTGAAACTGAAAGTGAAAAAGTAGGAATACATGAACCGCAAAGTTGCAAAGGCTTGGCGTCTTTGCGGTTGCCTTTACAATTCTTTTTCCATTACATAGTGCGGGATGGTGATTTCCTCGAATTCATTGCCCACCTTGCGGTAGCCCATTTTTTCATAGAAGCCGATGGCATTTTTGCGGGCGTGCATGGTTATTTTTTTATAGCCTCGGTCGCGGGCAAGGTTTTCGGCGAATTGCATCAGCGCCTTTCCGATGCCCTTACCCTGGAGATCATTGAGCACGGCCATCTGCCGGAGACGAACGGTGTTGTGGCCTTCTTCCACCAGCATGCAACACCCAAGTATCTGGTCATCCTCGTAGGCAGCCATCAGCAAATTCTCTTTCTCACTCTCCAGCTCATCAGGGGCAAAGCTCATACCCAGCGGTTTTCGCAGAATGTCGTCCCGCAGTTTCACCATCTGCTGATATTCCCTGGATCCGTGATCTACTATTTTCAGAGCCATTGCCGATTCGTTGATTGCGGCCAATTTACAAATATCTGATTACTCGGCAAATTAGGAGTTTGGTTGCAAATGCTTGCCGGATGAAAAAATGCAAACTGTTTAAAAAAACTGTCCAAATGCACTTAATGTAAAATCTTCTATTTTTGCACCACTATAACCAAACTTTTACAAAATGTCAGACATTGCAGCAAGAGTAAAAAAGATCATTGTAGACAAATTAGGCGTGGATGAGGCTGAGGTTAATAATGAAGCTTCTTTCACCAATGATTTAGGTGCTGATTCCTTGGACACCGTTGAACTTATCATGGAATTCGAAAAAGAATTCAACATTTCTATTCCGGATGAGCAGGCTGAAACCATCACAACTGTAGGTCAGGCTGTAGCTTACCTCGAAGAGCATGCTAAATAATTATTAAGCAAAACGTTCCATCAGGACGTAATAAAATGAATTCCGCCTTCACCGCTTCTGCAGCGAAGGCGGTTTTATCTTACACTATCTATTCAGCAATCCTATGCAATTAAAACGAGTTGTTGTAACTGGAATGGGCGCCCTTACGCCGTTGGGAAATACCATTACGGAATACTGGAATAACCTCCGCAATGGTGTCAGTGGCGCAGATTTCATTACACTATTCGATGCGTCAAAATTTAAAACAAGGTTTGCCTGCGAAATCAAAAATTTCGACCCGGTATCGTTCCTCGACCGGAAAGAAGCCCGTAAGCTGGACCGTTTTACCCAAACGGCTGTGGTGGCCAGCGACCAGGCCGTCCAGGATGCCGGCATCTCCAAAGATGAACAGGATCCCGACCGGATAGGAGTGGTGTTTGCCTCGGGTATTGGTGGACTTATTACGTTCCAGGAAGAAGTTACAGCGTTTGCAAAGGGAGACGGAACCCCGCGTTTTAATCCTTTCTTTATTCCCAAGATGATCCTCGACATTGCTGCAGGTCACATCTCTATGCGCCATGGATTCCGGGGTCCCAACTTTGCCGTTGTTTCCGCCTGTGCCTCTTCCACCAATGCCATGATGGAAGCATTCAACCTCATTCGGCTGGGCATGGCCGACATTATTGTGACCGGTGGTTCGGAAAGTGTGGTCAGCGAAGCCGGGGTAGGAGGATTTAATGCGATGAAGGCATTGAGCGAACGCAATGAAGATCCAAAGACCGCTTCCCGCCCGTATGATAAAGACCGCGACGGATTTGTAATGGGTGAAGCCGCCGGCGTCCTGATCTTCGAAGAATACGAACATGCGGTTCGCCGTGGCGCCAAGATCTATTGCGAAATAGCCGGTGCCGGTGCCACTGCCGATGCGCATCACCTGACGGCTCCGCATCCTGAAGGATTGGGTGCACGAAATGTAATGATCCAGGCACTGCGCGATGCGCAGATGAAGCCCGAAGAAATCGAATACATCAATACACACGGAACTTCAACACCACTGGGCGACATCGCGGAGACGAAAGCGATCATGCAGGTATTCGGCGAGCATGCGTATAAAATGAATGTGAGCTCAACCAAATCAATGACCGGTCACTGCCTCGGTGCGGCCGGTGTGATTGAAGCCATCGCCTGCATCATGAGCGTGCAGAATGATATTGTTCCTCCAACCATCAATCATTTTACCGACGATCCTGATCTGGATAACAAGCTCAATTTCACGTTTGGCCAGGCACAGAAACGTACGGTGAATGCTTCATTAAGCAACACCTTTGGTTTCGGCGGTCACAATGCCTGTATGATTTTTAAAAAATATTCCGCTTAAATGGGGACTGCATTTCTTCTGCATATAAAAAAGTTGTAGTTTAAAATTTGTGGATTTTTGGAAATCATTCTATAAAAAACATTCTGATCCGTCTTTCAAGAAAAGCATGAAGGTCGTTCTGGGGTATTCACCCGGTAATGTTTCCCTGTATAAAACAGCCCTCACCCATCGTTCCGTAAAAGATACCATTGACGAAAACAACGAGCGCCTCGAATACCTGGGCGATGCGATCCTCAGCGCGCTTGTAGCCGATTACCTGTTCAAGCGTTATCCGTATAAAGAAGAAGGATTCCTTACTGAAATGCGCAGCAAAATGGTGAACCGCCAGCAGCTGAACGACATTGCCATCAAAATGGGATTGAAAAAAGTAACGGTATACAACAAGGCCGATGCTTCACTCAAAACGAGCCAGATCTTCGGCAATACGCTGGAGGCGCTGGTCGGTGCTGTTTACCTCGATAAGGGTTATAAAAAAACCACCAAATGGGTGAATGACCGCATCATTATCCCGCACATGTTTGTTGATGACCTGGAGAACCTCGAGATCAATCACAAGAATAAATTATATGGTTGGGCCAACAAGAATGGTAAGAACCTGGAGTTTGAAACCATTCATGAACAGGTAGAAAACGGCCGCCGTCTTTTTACGATTGCCGCCGTCATCAACGGTAAAGTAATTGCTCAGGGAAAAGCTTTCAATAAAAAAGACGCATCACAAATCGCTTCCCAGCTTGCAGTTGAAAAACTGGGAATCGTAAATTCGGATTCTACTGCGAATGAACATTAACCGCAAAGTTGCAAAGTTTCGCTAAGCCTTGGCGCCTTTGCGGTTAAGAATTACTTCCTTTCCTGGCATAACTCAATCAGCACCCCGTTCGTTTCTTTCGGATGCAGAAAGCAAACCAGCTTATTATCGGCTCCTTCTTTCGGAAGGTCGTTCAATAGTTGAAAACCTTCTCCTTTCAGCCGCTCCATTTCTTCCTGAATATCATCCACTTCAAAGGCTATGTGGTGGATACCTTCCCCTTTTTTCTCCAGGTACCGGGCAATAACGCCATCCGCACCGGTTGATTCCAGCAATTCGATTTTTGTTTCTCCCTGCCGGAAAAAGGCCGTGGCTACCTGCTCGGAAGAGACTGCTTCAGTTTTGTAACAGGTTGTATGGAGGAGCTTTTCAAAAAGGGGGATTGATTTTTCAAGGGATTTTACGGCAATCCCGATATGTTCCACTCTGAGCATGAGGCTTATTTACGATTTAAGGTAATATTAAATTCCAGCCAGCCGGAAAAGGACAAAGTACCGGCAAATTCAGGTAAATTTGCACATTGAAACGATAAACGAACAATAGATATGTTGAAGCTCCCGATTTACCTTGACCATAACGCTACCACGCCCTGCGATCCGCGGGTGGTGGAGGCGATGATTCCATATTTTACCAACAACTTCGGTAACGCTGCCAGCCGCAATCATCCTTTCGGATGGCAGGCAGAAGAAGCTGTGGACTATGCCCGCGAGCAGGTAGCGAAACTGATTGGTGCTGATCCGAAAGAGATCATCTTCACCTCCGGCGCCACTGAAGCGGATAACCTGGCGATCAAAGGTGTATTTGAAATGTACGCCACGAAAGGAAACCACATTATTACCTGCAATATTGAACATAAGGCGGTACTCGATACCTGCAAACACATTGAAAAGCAGGGTGCCGAAGTAACCTACCTGAAAGTAAAGCCGGACGGCCTTGTTGACCTGCAGGAACTGGAGGCGGCCATGAGGCCCACCACCATTCTTATTGCCCTCATGTACGGCAACAATGAAATTGGTGTGGTACAACCAATGAAAGAGATCAACCGCATTGCCCGGAAGTTTGGGGCCCTGGTATTCTCTGATGCTACCCAGGCTGTAGGTAAAATACCTGTTGATGTAAATAAAGACGGTATAGACCTGCTGGCCATGACCGCGCACAAAATGTACGGTCCTAAAGGTGTAGGTGCTCTTTATGTACGGCGCAAGAACCCGCGCGTTAAAGTAACCGCCCAGATGGATGGAGGCGGCCATGAAAGAGGCATGCGCAGCGGTACGCTCAACGTTCCCGGTATTGTAGGTTTCGGTAAAGCTGCCGAACTTTGCATTGCTGAAATGGATAAAGATGCTGCGCACACCAGCCGTCTCCGCGACAAGCTGGAAAGCGCCTTATTAAAGCTGGAAGAAGCCTATGTGAACGGCAGCATTGAACACCGCCTGCCCCATGTAACCAATATCTCCTTTAAATACGTGGAAGGAGAAGGGCTGATGATGGGCTTTAATAAGTCAATCGCGGTATCTTCCGGATCGGCCTGTACCTCGGCTTCGCTGGAACCTTCTTACGTGCTGAAAGCACTGGGTCTCGGCGATGATCTGGCACACAGTTCGCTCCGTTTTGGACTGGGACGCTATACCACTGAAGAACAGATTGATTATACCATTGAGCAGGTTTCCAAAACAGTTACGAAGCTCCGTGAAATGAGCCCGCTGTGGGAAATGTACAAAGATGGTGTGGACATGAACAGCATCGAGTGGGCAGCCCACTAATATTGTGGCAGAGGATGAGGATTATATCGTTCTCAACCTTAGCCTTAACCTTATAACTAAAAAAATTAATTATGGCATACTCAGATAAACTCCTCGACCATTACAACAACCCCAAAAACGTGGGTACGTTGGATAAAAGCAAGGCCAATGTTGGTACCGGCCTCGTTGGTGCACCCGAGTGTGGCGACGTCATGCGTCTTCAGATTGAAGTAGACGACCAGGGATTGATCTCCGACGCGAAATTTAAAACCTTCGGTTGCGGTTCTGCCATCGCTTCTTCTTCACTCGCTACAGAGTGGCTGAAGGGCAAATCAGTTGACGAAGCCATTAAGATTGACAACATGGAGATCGTGGAGGAATTGAATCTTCCCCCGGTAAAAATTCACTGCTCCGTACTGGCCGAAGACGCCATCAAAGCTGCCGTGAACGACTACCGCAAAAAGAACGGTCTTCCCGAACTGAAGTTCGAAGAAAGTGTAGTTCATTAATGAATTGCTGCAAGCTGCACGCCACACGCTGCACGAAGGCGTGAAGCGTATAGCGTATAGCGTGAAACTTCTCGTACTATGACCGCTACAGATAATGCTATTTACGTAAGCGATAAGGCAAAGCAAAAGGTTGCCCAGCTGATGCAGGACGCCGGTATTACCGGTGATGATTCTTATTTCCTGCGCGTCAGCGTGGTGGGTGGCGGTTGCTCCGGCCTGAGCTACAAACTGGATTTTGATAACGAACAAAAACCGATGGACCAGGTGTTCGAGGATAATGGCGTAAAGGTTGTTACCGACCTGAAAAGTTTCCTGTACCTAGTGAATACCATGCTCGATTTTTCCGATGGGTTGAACGGCAAGGGATTCTTTTTCAGTAATCCGAATGCCAGCAGAACCTGCGGATGCGGAGACAGCTTTGCTGTATAAAGGTAGCATCGTGTTCCATCAATCCCGTCACGGCTTTGCCGCGACGGGATTTTTTTGCCTCGCACGGGCAATGATGCCGGAATTTTTATATTTTTCCCTTCAATCAGAACATAGATGAACACAACTGTTGACCTGTCGGCAGTAACTTTCGAATGCATTGATGGGAAGGATGATCATTACCAGGTAGTGCTCAGGCATGGCCAGAGTATCCTGTTCGGTTGTGCTACCAGCGGCACGGCTCATTCACTCAAAGAACTCCAGGGTCACAAAGGTTCCATCATTATTACCAACACCGGCGGTTTGCTGCAGATCAATGCGAGTGAGTGCACCCTGCCTGTAAAAATCAATGGTAAACGCATTGTTGCCGGACTGGTTCTTCCGGCTGATATTGTAAAAATCGGCAACTCCCTGTGGAAGGCCTTCCCGGTCAACGCGGGTAATGCGCAGCCCCTGAACAAATACTCCTCTTTCACGCGCAGCATCGGGGACTTCATGGGCCTGGAAGAACTGAAGGATTTCAGGCTGCGTAACCTGTTTTCACATGTTTTCAAAAAACATACGTTCGAAGACACGGAAGAACAGCTGGTTACCGGAACATCCAATCATACGCCTTCCATTACCGAGATCGAAGTGAGCTGGGCCAAACCCTGGTTATTCTCGCGTCTTATTGTGCTGAGCATTGTACTGACCCTTTTGCTGGTTGTAGGCTATAACATGTTCCGCAACGATAACCTGATTCCCGGGCTGATCTTTATCGGCACCTTTGTGATGCCCTTTGCTACCGTGATCTTTTTCATGGAAGTAAATGCGCCGCGAAACGTTTCTATTTTCCTTGTATTGCTCCTGCTGTTTGCCGGTGGTGTGGCTTCTTTACTTATCACATTAATTGTTAGTGACAAGCTATCTGTTTTGTACCGCACGTTTAAAGATTCGGCAGCAGCCCTGATTGAAGAACCCGTAAAGCTGCTGATCGTGATACTGGTGCTGGGAAAGTACAGGCGTTACCCCTGGGTGCTGAACGGGTTATTGCTGGGAGCCGCTGTGGGCGCCGGTTTCGGGGCATTTGAAAGTGCCGGCTATGCCTACCGCTCAACTTCTTTTCCATCCATGGTAAACAATATCATCATACGCGGGTTGCTCGCGCCTTTCATGCACGTGGTATGGACCGCCAATGCAGCTGCAGCCCTCTGGATGGTGAAAGGCGAAAAACCATTTCAATGGAGCATGCTGGCCTCACCTAAATTCCTGCGCGTTTTTATACTGAGCGTGGTAACGCATTTTGCCTGGAACGCGGAAGGGGGGATGTTTACCCTTCCCTGGGTAGGCGATGTAAAATACCTGTTGCTTGGTTTTTTATCATGGACCGTTTGCTTTATGTTGATCCAGACAGGGTTGAAACAGTTGAATGAGGCCCGTCATGCCGAAGTGGAGCGTTTAAGAGCGGCATGATCTGCACCATCCCGGGCGTCAAATGAAGATTGCCCTGGCGTGATTTGTTATTTTATCGCCATACAAACCGCATTTAATTTATTTTGCACCAATCATGTGGTCAGTTTGTAAAAAGGAGTTACACCAGTTTTTCAGCAGCCTTACCGGCTATATTGCCATTATCGTTTTCCTGCTGGTGTGCGGACTCGTGCTTTTTGTGTTGCCGCAGAACAACATTCTTGATTATGGCTATGCCACGCTGGACTATTATTTTTCTTTTGCACCGTGGATACTGCTGTTCCTGGTATCGGCCATCACCATGCGGTCATTTTCGGATGAATACAAAAGCGGAACCTACGAACTGCTGCGCACACGTCCCCTCACCGGCTGGCAGATCGTAACCGGGAAATTTTCCGGGAGCCTGGTGGTTGCACTTGTTGCGCTCCTGCCTACCATCGTTTATTATTTTACGGTGAACAGCCTTGCTGCCACAGAAGGCATTGATGCCGGTGCGGCAACCGGTTCTTACATGGGCCTGATCCTGCTGACCGGTGTATTTACATCAATCGGGATCTGTGTCAGTTCTTTTACGGCCAATTCAGTGGTGGCGTTTATTATTACGCTCATTGCCTGCGTCCTTTTTTATTATGGATTCACGGCCATCAGTGAAATTACCGGGTTACCGGAAGGGTGGGATTATTATATAGCCATGCTGGGCATCGATTTTCATTACCAGAGCATCAGCCGGGGCGTGATCGATACAAGAGATATTATTTATTTCCTGAGCCTTATCTTCTTTTTTTTAATGGTCACGCGCCAAAATCTTCAAAAGCGTTAGATGAAAAACAAACGGAGAGTTATCTGGTGGGTGGGGCTGCTGGCTGCCATCATGGTGGTAAACCTGCTGGCTTCTGCCGTACACCAGCGCTTTGATCTTACGGAAGACAAACGGTATTCGCTTACTTCCACAACACGTGACCTGTTACAAAACCTGCAAAGTGATCTTGAGGTACTCCTGTTCCTGAAAGGTGATTTCCCGGCCGGTTTCCGCCGGTTAAGCAACACAACGGAAGAATTTATGCGGGTGCTGGAAGAAACCAATAATCCCCGCATCAATTACCGGTTTATTTCACCTGAAGAAGATGCCGGTAACGGCAGGAGCTGGGGCGATTCGCTGAAGGCACTCGGTGTGGAACCCATCAACCTCACGGTGCAGGTAAAATCAGGTCAGGAAAGCAAACTGGTTTTCCCGGTTGCCCTTGCGCGTTATAACGGGCAATCATCCGTAGTGAATTTGTATGGTGGCAGTAAAAGAGTAATCTCTCCTGCTGATCTGAATAATGCAGAAGCGATGATGGAATACCAGTTTGCTTCTTCGGTGGACAAACTGGTAAATAATTCGCGTCCGTTTGTTGCCTACTCTGTAGGGCATGGAGAGCCGGTGGAAGCAGAAACCTATGACCTGCAGCAAACCATCAGCAGCCGCTACCAGTTATTTACCTTTGATATCAGCGCGCAACGCGCTATCCCGGATACATTTAAAGTATTGATGATCGTTAAGCCTTCAAAGCAATTCTCGCAGGAAGACAAACTAAAGATCGACCAGTACATTATGCGCGGCGGAAAAGTGCTTTGGTGCATCGATAATCTCAATGCGGAACAGGACAGCCTCAGTTATAAATCCCAGCTTATTGCTTACGACCGCAACTTAGGTCTCCAGGACTTGTTGTTCAATTACGGGGTCCGCATCAACCTTGACCTGTTAATGGATCTGCAGTGTGACTTTCTTCCTTTTGCTGTTGGAGGCAGCCGGGAAGCGCCACAGTATGAATTCCTGCACTGGAATTATTATCCTCTTTTTGAAACAAGAAATAACCATGCGATCAACAAAAACCTGGGACTAATTGCCGGACGTTTTGTGAATTCGCTGGATACCATTGAAGTGGATGGTGTGAACAAGACCTTCCTGCTCCAGAGTTCCGCCAATGCGCGTACGATCAGCACACCTGCGTTGATCAGCCCGAACGAAAACCGCAATGCTCCTGAAGATGCCCTCTTTAAAAAAAGTAATATCCCCGCGGCCGTGTTGCTCGAAGGAAGATTTACATCGCTGTACCGTAACCGTCTTTCCAGGGCGCAGCAGGACACGCTGGCCGCCAGTGGCGGTTTCCGGGCCGAAAGCGCAGCCGATGCCAAGATGATTGTTGTTGCCGATGGAGACATTGTATTGAATGATGTATCACAACAGCAGGGCCCCCTGCCAATGGGATTAAATCTTTTTACAGCCGGCTCACAGTACGAATACCAGTTTGCCAACCGCGATTTCCTGCTTAACAGCCTCGAATACCTGACGGGAAAAAGCAACATCATTGCTACGCGCAATAAGGAGATCGTGCTGCGGCTGCTCAATACCCGTAAAGTGGAAGAGGAAAAAACAAAATGGCAGATGATCAACATTGCTCTTCCTCTCCTGCTGGTGATATTGCTGGCCTTCCTGTACCAGGCGGTGCGCAAATACCGGTATGCATCCTGATATTGGCCCTCATCATTCAGTATCTTTGGCCGCTAAACCGGATATTGGATAATGAATCAGGAGTTAATCGCCTACATTGTTTTTGGAGCCGTTATTTTGATTGCAGTAGTGTTTGACCTGGGCCTGCTGAGCAGGCAATCGGCTGAAATCAGTATTAAGAAGGCTCTTTATCAAACGATTTTCTGGGTATCACTGGCCATGGGATTTTTCGCTTACCTCTGGTGGCAGGCTGGAAAGGTTCCGGCACTTGAGTATGTGAGTGCTTACCTGATGGAATGGAGCCTCAGTATCGATAACATTTTTGTATTCATCCTCATCTTCACGTTTTTTAATATCCGCAAGGATCATGTGCCGCGGGCGTTGCTCATCGGTATCCTGATGGCCATCCTGTTCCGTATCATTTTTATTTCCCTCGGGGTGGTGCTGGTTGAGCGCTTTCACTGGATCCTGTACATCTTCGGTGCATTCCTTGTATACACGGGCATAAAGATCTTTACCGTGCGCCAGGAAGATGAATTTGACCCGGCATCCAATCCCGTTTATAAATTGCTCAACCGCGTGCTTCCCATTATTCATGAAGACGTAGGCGGAAAGCTTTCCGTGAAGCGGAATGGCAAGCGTTATTTCACCAATCTTTTCCTGGTGATCGTGCTGCTGGCCACCACCGATATTGTTTTTGCACTGGATAGTATTCCGGCCGTATTTGCCATTGTTTCCAATACGCCTTACCGGGAGCTCGTGATCTACACCAGTAATATTTTTGCCGTGCTGGGTTTGCGTTCCCTGTTCTTTTTATTGAAGGGTGCTGTCAATAAATTTGCGTACCTGCAGCAGGGCATTGCTATCGTGCTCATATTTATCGGGCTGAAAATGCTCGTTGAGTATGTTCATATCAAGGTGCCGGTTTATATTTCGCTCCTGGTCATTATCATCTGCCTGGTAGGTTCCATGATGTATTCGCTGCAGGTGGCCAACCGGAAAAATAATAAGCTGAACGGATAGTGTATTCCATTCACACCATTAAAGACATTATCAACGGGTCGGCCCTCCTGGAAGGACCCGATTATTCCATACAGTACCTCCTGCACGACAGCCGCCGTGCCGGCAGTGAACGCTCCGTTTTTTTTGCACTGAAAACCCCCCATGGAAACGGACACTTATTTGTGCCGGATGCTTATGCAGCTGGTGTGCGCAATTTTGTGGTGAGTGAAAAGATTGCCACGCATGGATTAAAAGATGCCAATGTGATCCTTGTTGGCGATACCCTGCGGGCCCTGCAAACCCTGGCGCGTCATCACCGGGAGCAATTCCATTTCCCGGTGATCGGGATCACGGGCAGTAACGGCAAGACGATTGTTAAAGAATGGCTTTACCAGCTGCTGCAGGATGATTACCGGGTTATACGGTCTCCGAAAAGTTATAATTCACAGGTTGGTGTGCCCATCAGCGTATGGAGCATGGGTGCCGAACATAACCTCGGCATATTTGAAGCGGGCATTTCGCAAAAAGGTGAAATGGATGCGCTGCGTGAAATCATTTTGCCACAAATTGGCATTCTAACCAATATCGGCGAAGCCCATGATGCGCAGTTTTCCTCCAAAGAAGAAAAGCTGCAGGAGAAGCTGAAATTATTTAACGGGGTTGAGGTGCTTATTGGACCGTATGAATGGATTTATGGAAAAAAAGAAAATGTTTTTTCCTGGGGCCATCAGCCGGGTGCCACCTTGCGGGTAACAAAAACAGACCGTTCTCAAAAAGGCACGCGGATTGAAGCGGCTTATAAAAACGGTGAAGATTTTATCATCATTCCGTTCAGCGACGAAGCTTCGGTACAGAATGCGCTTACATGCTGGTGTACACTTTTATACCTGGGTATCGGAAGTGAAAAGATCCGTAATGCATTTGCCCGCCTGCACCCGGTAGACATGCGCCTGCAGATGCGGCATGCGATCAACAACTGTTTGCTGATCAACGACAGTTACAGTGCCGATACCACCTCGCTGAAAATCGCACTCGATTTTTTACAACAGCAAAGCATGGGTCTAAAGCGAACCGTTATCCTTTCCGATTTCAGTGAAAGCGGTAAAGAAGACCCGGAGCTGTATAAAGAGATTGGCCTCATGGTGCAGTCGTCCTCCGCCGACCGGTTAATCCTGATTGGTGATAAGGCCTATCCGTTTCTGAAAGATGCATTACCGGAAAAAATAACCCTGGCGCATTATCCGTCAACGGATGATTTTGCAGGCCATTTCCAAAGCTCGCAGTACTTCAACGAAATGATCCTCATCAAGGGTGCCCGCGTTTTTGAATTTGAACGCATTGCCCGGCTCTTTGAAAAAAAACTGCACGGAACCGTACTCGAAATTAATCTGAATGCGCTGCGGCATAACCTCAGGGAATATGGCAACCTGCTGCAACCGGGCACACGGGTAATGGCCATGGTGAAAGCATTTTCTTATGGCAGCGGCGGTGCCGAAATCGCGTCGGTACTTCAATACCACAATGTTCAATTTTTGGGCGTGGCTTATGGCGATGAAGGGGTTGACCTGGTAAAATCCGGTATCCGTTTGCCCATCATGGTGATGAATGCGGAGGAATCTTCATTTGCATCCATCATTGAATACAACCTGCAGCCTGTACTATATTCCATGGAATTGTTGCACCATTTTGCTTTTTACCTGCGCGGGCAGGGCTTGCAGGATTACCCGGTGCATATTGAAATTGAAAGCGGCATGAACCGTCTTGGATTTGCCCCGGAGCAGGTTGAAGAGCTGGCACGTATTCTTTCGGAAAGTGGTTTGTTCCGGGTTATTTCCGTATTCAGTCACCTGGCGGCAAGTGAAGACCCGGCAGAAGATGCCTACACGAAAAAGCAGGCGGGCATCTTTACAAAAGCCACGGACCTCCTTCAACAAAAACTCGCCTATCCTTTACTACGGCACATCGCCAATTCGGCCGCCATTTTACGCCACCCGGATCTGCAGATGGACATGGTGCGCCTCGGCATCGGGCTGTATGGAATTGAAACGGTAGATCAGCCTTCCTTCGAACTTCAGGCCGTGGCTACCCTGCGCTCTACCATCGCGCAGGTTAAACGCGTAAAAAAAGGTGAATCGGTAAGCTATAACCGTAAGTGGATTGCGGAAAGGGATTCATTGGTGGCAACGGTGCGCATTGGATATGCGGATGGCTATTCGCGGCAGTTCAGTAACGGTACGGGAAAGATGTGGGTGGGTGGAAGACTGGCGCCTGTAATCGGGTCGGTTTGCATGGACATGACAATGATCGATATTACCGGCCTGGAAGGGGTGGGCGAAGGCGATGAGGTGGTGATCTTTGGTCCCCCGTTACCGGTTCAAACCGTAGCAGGCTGGATCAAAACCATTCCGTACGAGATCATGACATCGGTATCCCAACGCGTTAAACGCGTTTACTTCCATGAATAGAATTAACTTTTTTACTGACTTACCCCGGGGCCAAACCTTATCTTTGTTCCCTTAATTTTTTTACGTGAAACTGCGTTCTGCCTTTCTGATCATAGCCCTCATCATCATTGCCGACCAGGCCCTGAAGATCTGGATCAAGACCGGTTTTCCTATCGGGGAAGTAACCCGCATTATGGGAATGGATTGGTTCCGTCTTCATTTTATTGAAAACCCGGGCATGGCCTGGGGTATGGAGATCGGGGGAGAATGGGGAAAGGCTGTGCTGACGCTGTTCCGGTTTTTCGCAGTTATTTTCGGCACCTGGTACCTGGCCCGGATTGTAAAAAAAGGATACACCCGGGGCTTCATTATCTGTGCTTCGCTTATTTATGCCGGTGCCCTGGGAAATTTGATTGATTCCATGTTTTACGGAATGATCTTCGATAAAGGCCTTCTGTACGACCCGGTAAGCGAATCGTATGTAAGCTATTCGGGCATAGCTGAATTTTCTTCAAACGGGTACCAGAGCATCTTGTATGGCAACGTAGTGGATATGCTGTATTTCCCGATGGTAAAAACTACCTGGCCCGACTGGGTGCCTTATTTAGGCGGACAGGAATTCGAATTTTTCTCCCCCATTTTCAATATTGCCGATGCTTCCATTTCAGTGGGTGTGATCACGCTGCTGTTATTCCAGAAGCGGTTTGTTCGCCGCACGCATCCCGATGAACCCAATACCACCGTGGTTACCGGTTCAGAAGTGGGTGACCAGGCGCACGTGATGTAGTTATTGCTTCATTACTCTTTTATGCAGGGTGGTATTCCCGGTTTGTACCTGCAGCGTGTAAATACCGGTTGAAAGCCTGTCCATATTTTTCATGGTAACCCGGTTACTGCCCGCTGAAAGGGTGAATGTTTCCTGGCGTACCGTTACACCCAGGTTATCGATCAGCCGAAGGCTTACCATTTGCGCTTCCGCGCAGGAAACATCGGCTGCAAGCTGACTGGTAAACGGGTTGGGAACATTCGCCAGAGTAAGTTGCTGTGCTGTATGTCCAAGCTTTATGATGCGCGAAAACTTCTGGCCACCGGTGGTGTTCGCCAGTTTGATGCGGTACCAGGCCATGCCACCGGAAGTGTGCCGGCTGGAGTACACATTGATATCGTTTGCAGGATTTCCGCCACCGCGTACCTGTGCAACGGTGCTGAAGTTCCTGCCGTCCATACTTCGTTCGATAAAATAAGTAACGGCTTCTTCTTCTCTTGTTGCCGTCCATGATAAATCCACAATTCCTTTATCAACTTTACCACTGAACGATATAATGTCTGTTGTCAGCGGTACACCGCAATCAATTACATTCAGGCGAAGTTCGGAAGCCAACCCCGTAAATCCACAATTCGGGCTTGAAAGGTTAGTGCTTGTGGAAGCCACAACAACCCTGAACCTCATTCCGCTGTCGGCCATGGTGGCAACGAACTGCGGGTAGGCCACAAAATATTCCCAGGCACTTCCATTCCAAACAGGAGTTCCGGTTCCCGGTGATCCGTCATCGGACCAGCTAATGCCGTTGTCGATGCTTTTCTGCCATTTGAAGTGAATATAGTTATCAAAGTAGGAACGGATATAAGCACCGAAATCCACTACATTTCCATTGCACACGGTTGGCTGGTTGGTAGGGGTGAATGCAAGATTCGGGATACAGCTGGCCACCGATATATCATCAAGGGCCCAGTCGTTACCGCCGCCGCCCGGTGCATTATTAAAGATCTTGAGAGTAAAGCTGGTTTGCGAAGGACCGGTAAGAAACGTAAATCCTTTTTTAACCCATTGACCATTGTATAACAGATTACCGGTAGTATAATAATCAAGCCCGTTCACTTCGAAGGTGAGGTTCGGGTAAACGCCCGATGAATCACCGGGTGCGGTCGGAATATAGCCGGATGTTCCGGTACCTCTTCCTGCCGAATCGCAACCGCACTTGGAACAGATGTTGCGCATCCACACAGAAATTTCATAGTACGTATTAGGACACAAATTGGAAATCGTTTGCTGGAAGGCGGAGTCGATGCGGTAAGAGGCATTGATCACGAGCATGTAACCGCCATTGTTGTTGGTGACCGTATCCGCAGCCGGGTTTCCCAGTGCCGTATTGGCCGCATCGGTATGATCGCCGATGATATCCCACACATTAAATACACGGTGTGTAGGTGAACTGTTATCCGGCTTCGCCCATGAATTGGAGGTGGTATAATTCGTCAGCGTGCTGGTGTTATTGGCAATGCCATAATAATAATCATTTGGTCCGTTGGTGGTAAAATAAGAATAGGTATAAGAAGGCGGAACATTAGCCGAGGTACCACGGTTACGGGATTTGCCGCCACCGAAGGTTCCATTAAATTCCGTTCCGAGCGCATTGGTGCCAACGGCGTTGGCGCACATGCCGTAATTCCTGTACACCAGGATTGAATTATTGGGAAAGGTAAAAGTCTGAAGCGCATTTGTTCCCAGCTTGTAGGTTACCTGTCCGCCCCCGGTGCTGATGCTGGTTCCGGTTGATGCGGTGATGCGTACCCGAAAAGAAGCAATCATGATACAGGTACTTCCATAGAAGGAAGGCCTGTGCGTATTGGCAACCCGTCCGCGGCGGTTCCAGCGGGCCGGTGAAGCTGCCTGATTATACCCAAGATTAATCCGGACCGAAGTGCCTGCAATCCATCCTTCATCATCCCACTGGCCATCAGTAAACTGCTTATAGATCTTTCCTTCATTCGTCAGTACGCGGATGGTATTGGGAATATAGGCTGTGCCTGCAGGTATGGCATCATAATAAGCACAGCTGTCGTACGTATTGCTGCGAACAACAAACGCCGCACGGATCTCCACCGTATCACCGGTTTCCAGTGTTCCGCCGCTGAGGCCTTTGGTTACGTTTATATAACTTTTGCCGAAGTCAATGGATTGGGCTCCTGCCGTAGCTGAAAGCAGTAGCAGGATAAGCGTAGGAGAAAATCTACCGGATTGATTGTATGCAGGCTGACCGAGTTTCATAGCAGTACGGTTTAATTGCCTTTCATGAGTATTGGTACAATAAAACTATACCCGGCGCCATCTTATTACAATAGGAAAACAACTCATAATTAGTAAAATACTCTTAGTGGATTTGCGGGTAGTACTACTATTGACTGCCTGGTCATGCCAAACTATTTTGGGTTGACTATCAATGTCCTGGATATGAGAACCATTTTTATTATTTGTGCATTGAATTTTTTCACCTTTTCAGCCTTTGCACAGGCTGAGCCTTTCACACGCAGAACCGTTATCAGTGGCCTTAATTCACCCTGGGAAGTAACCTACGGACCCAATGATTCTTTATGGATCACGGAAAATGTAAGCTACCTGGTAAAAAGAGTTTCCGTAAGTACGGGTGCTGCTACCACACTGCTGAATTTATCCGGCATAAAAAATTTCAGCCCCGGAGATGGTGGCCGCTGGCCGCAGGGAGGTTTAATGGGAATGGCCCTTCATCCTGCATTATACTCTTCAGAACCTTCAATACGTGCAGCAAAACCCTGGGTATTTCTGGCGTTTGTTTTCAATCGTCCAACTGGGCAGAACTGTTCTACGAATTCCAATTCATCGGACCCCTGTAATTTCCTGACCCGCATTGTTCGTTATGATTATTCGGGAAACACGTTGATCAACCCGGTCATTGTGCTCGATAATATTCCCGGCAGCAATGATCATAATTCGGGAAGGCTGGTTATTGGCCCTGATGAAAAACTTTATTATACCATCGGTGACCTGGGGGCCGGCCAGTTCAACAACACATCCCGTACTAATCATGCACAAACCCTCGATGTACTGGAAGGAAAAGTCATCCGGCTCAATACGGAGCACGACGGAGATACCGGGGCAGATGGTTGGGTGCCGGACAATAATCCATTTTACAATGGTGCACCCATTTCTCCGCGCGATTATGTGTATTCCATGGGTCACCGGAATGCACAGGGACTGGTGTGGGCGCAGGTATCGGGTATGAACAGGCTGTATGCATCGGAGCATGGTGACAGGACCGATGACGAGATCAACCTGATAACTGCCGGAAACAATTTTGCCTGGAACCGTGTTTCGGGCTATTGCGATAACAACTATAACGGGATGACGCTTGGCGGGTATTCACCGGTTCATGAAGGAAATTTTTGTTCGGCCACACCTACGGTCCAGGAGCCGATCTTCACCATGTTTACAAAAACAGCTGCGGAGATCAGCGCCTTGTCGAGTGATTACTTAACCTGGCCTACTGTTGCTCCTTCCGGCGTTGAATATTACGGGTTTGGTAAAATACCCGGCTGGGACAATTCTTTGCTGATTCCCTGCCTGAAAGCCGGAAAGGTGTACCGGGTAAAACTGGATCCGGCCGGTACGGCGGTAACCACTGTATCGGCCGGTCGCGATACGGTGTCTTATTTCAGGGGACAGGGACGGTTCAGGGACATAGCCATTTCACCGGGCGGATTAAAATTTTACCTGGCCTGTGATGCCACCGGTCAAACTTCCGGGCCCACGGGTAGTTTTAATGGCGGCGGAACGCCGCCTCCCAATGCGGGGAGCATCCAGGAGTTTACCTATACAGGCACCATTCTACCGGTAACGTCTCTGCCTTCTGAAGGACTTCAGCGTACGGCAAAAGATATCAGGATGTACCCCGTGCCTGCCGGTAAAGAACTGACCGTTTCGGTACCCTCCATGGTTAAGAAACCATTCCGTGTCATAATATTTAATGCAAATGGCATAAAGATTAACGGGCTGATATCACGTACTAACAGGCTTACAATCCCGGTGGCCCATTTACAACCCGGAATTTATGTTGTGCAGGTGGAAGATGCTTCAGGTACGATCCTGCACACGGAAAAGATGATCAAGCTTTAATCTATTCGTACTGGCCAAACCAATCGCCGTCCCAGGCAAGCGGATCAATGGTGAGCTGGTGAACATGGAAAAAGTGATGGGGTGATGCTTCCGGTTCTTTTCGCTTGGCCATAGACTTTCCCCCTGCAAACGGTTTGTTATCAGCTGTTTCAGTGCGGGGAAGGGGATAACCGGTAAACTGAAGCACGGCTTCTGCAGCTTTTTTCATGCAGGTAAGATGAAATAATCAGGAATCCGTTTAGCTTTGTCTTGTTAAAACTTTCCGGCCCTCACTAATTCTTTCAGCCGGTTGTACTCCACTCCAATTTAAAGCCAAGCCCCTGGCAATTTGTAGCATTCCAGGCTTTCCGGATTTCATTTTTAATACTGTTATAATAAGCAAATGAAAACTACTGTTTATTCGATGCTGACTGCGGCAATCCTCATGCTGTTTGCCGGTTGCGGAAAAGAATTAAGTTATGAAGGTGGCAATACAACCCTTCCGGGTGGTGGATCAGGCGGAGGTGGCGGAACCGGGGGTGGGGGTGGTACCGGTGGAACCATTGTATCCTCAGGATGGTCCTTCAAAGGCAATACCACCGGTGATTATCACGGCTGTGTTGATACGGCCTATTTAGAAACTATGTCCGGACTTAAAATGCTGAATATCGAAGGAACCGATTCGGCATCCAACTCTTTTCTCATCACGGTTTCTTCGCTGACCAACATAAAGCCTGGTACCTATTCGCTGGCCCAGGGCGCCATCATGATGCTGGATCATAATAACGGCAACAGTTACATGTCGAGTACGGCGAATTCTTTTTCCATACAGATTTCCGCCATTAATGATACTTCGGTTACGGCAACCTTTACGGCCAACCTGGTTAACCCCGTTGATAACAGCGTATTCAAGATTACGGACGGAAAAGTAAAAGCCCTGATCCATAAAGTGAATCCCTGCTCCCTGAACACCGGTGGCGGTGGCAGTGGTGGAGGCGGCGGAGGCGGAGGCGGTGGTAATGCCGTCTTCAAATTAGAGGGCGCGCCCAATGCCTGCGCCAATGCGGATGTCCAGGGATCTTATACCACGGGTGCTGCAGTTACCTCATCCCATTTTGTGGATCTTGAAGTAGATGTAACGACCCCCGGAAACTGGAGTATCAGTACCGCCACCATCAATGGTATGAAGTTCACCGGCTCGGGTACGTTTACATCAACAGGTTTGGATGTAATCACTTTATATGCAGCAGGAACTCCCGCTGCAGGCGGTACTACAACCTTCCCGATTACAGCCGGTTCCAGTACCTGCAGTTTCACCGTTCCTGTCAGCGGCCCCGGTACCGGAACACCGCCTTGTGCGCCGGCCAATAATACCGCTCAATTGAGCAGCGTGGGCAACCTGAATTTTACATCCGTTTCGTCCAGAGCGAGTGGCGGTGCCTATACCATTACGGCCAATGCCCAGGGTGGTGACCTGAAACTTGAATTTGCCGGAACCTCCCGGCCAACAGCAGGAGTTTATAATATTCAGCCAACGGCAGGAAACTTTACAGCAAGTGATGTGCGCGTGAACTTTACCGCCTCCAGCATCTGGTGGCAATCCAATACAGGGAAAGTTTATGTTACGGTCGCCAACAATAAAGTAACCGCAACCTTTTGCAGCGTTGCTTTTTCCGGAACGCTGGGCGGGCCATCGTTTAATATGACGGCCAGTGCGAAGGTGACGGAGAATTAGAATTAAGAATTAATAATTAAAAATTAATAATTGGGGGTCGTTGTGTTTTCACGAGTCCGACAACCGCATAGAAGTTATAACAATAAAAAGGTCCTGCATTGCAGGACCTTTTTATTGTAGATGCTTCCCTTTCCCTTTCTCTTTCTCTTTCTCAACCTCAACCTCTCACCCTATCTTCCCCACCATCTTTGCCGGGTCTACGGCCTGGTCAAATTCTTCGGCGGTAACATAACCCAGTTGCACGGCCATTTCCTTCAGTGTGGTTCCCTGCTTGTGTGCTTTCTGCGCGATCTCTGCGGCCTTGTAATAACCAATTTTTGTATTGAGCGCGGTAACCAGCATCAGGGAATTATCAACGTGTTTTTTAATATTCGCTTCGATGGGTTCAATTCCAACAGCACATTTATCGGTGAAACTTACACAACCATCTCCAATCAGTCTTGCGCTGTGCAGGAAGTTGTAGATCATCATGGGTTTAAATACATTCAATTCAAAGTGGCCCATGGAACCACCGATGTTGATAGCTACGTCATTACCCAGCACCTGTGCGGCGATCATGGTGAGCGCTTCACATTGTGTTGGATTTACCTTTCCCGGCATGATGGAAGATCCGGGTTCGTTGTCGGGAATAAATATTTCACCGATGCCCGAACGCGGACCGGAGCAAAGCATACGGATGTCATTGGCAATCTTCATCAGGCTGACCGCAATGGTTTTTAATGCACCATGCGCTTCCACAATGGCATCATGAGCTGCGAGTGCTTCAAATTTATTTTCAGCTGTTACAAATGGGAGTCCGGTGAGTGTTGCAATATGCCTGGCAACGTTCTCTGAATACCCGGGAGGTGTGTTGATACCCGTACCAACGGCTGTTCCACCAAGAGCCAGCTCTGATAAATGCGGAAGTGTGTTTTTAATTGCTTTTAATCCATGATCAAGCTGCGAAACATAACCGCTGAATTCCTGTCCGAGTGTAAGAGGAGTGGCATCCATAAAATGTGTGCGCCCGATCTTAACCACATTCATAAACGCCTTGCTTTTTTGCGCCAGTGTATCACGCAGCTTCTGAATGCCGGGGATGGTTACTTCCACCAGGATTTTATAGGCTGCAATATGCATGGCAGTAGGAAAGGTATCGTTGGATGATTGCGATTTATTGACGTCATCATTGGGGTGCAGCACTTTATCCTTATCGCCCAATGCGCCGCCGTTCAGTACATGGGCGCGGTAAGCCACCACTTCATTTACATTCATATTACTTTGGGTGCCGCTGCCCGTTTGCCAGACAACAAGGGGAAAATATTCGTCCAGTTTTCCTTCGAGGATTTCCTCGCAAACCCGTGAAATAAGATCCATTTTTTCTTTGGGCAGGGTTCCCGCCTCAAAATTGGTTATGGCTGCCGCTTTTTTCAGGTAAGCAAAGGCCCGGATGATCTCTCTGGGCATCCTGTTGATATCCTGGGCAATCCTGAAATTTTCTATACTACGTTGTGTCTGAGCCCCATATAATGCTTCTGAAGGCACCTGCACTTCCCCCATGGTATCTTTTTCTATACGGTATTGCATGGTATATAATTAAGTGGCGCAAAGTTAGCCCGAAAATTGCACTGCATGTACCCGGCGTCAACGTAAATCTTGTATTATGAAGATCGGGTTACCCTTAGCTCTCCTGTTGTTGTTTAGTCTCCAGGCCACAGTGTCCTGTGTTTTTATTGTGGACAAACCCAAGGAGGACAAAAAGAACAGCGTGCTGAGTGCCACTGTTTATACGGCGTCCGATTCATCACAGGCATTCCCGCCGGTAAAGGATTCGCCTCCCCCGGTGCCTGTGGTCACCGACACCCTGGCGGCTGACAACACCCGTAACGGTGATAAACCGTTGATCATAACAGGACCGGGTGTTATTGATACAAAAAATATCAATCCGGAAGACGTGGTGCGCTTTGCCGAAACACTGGTGGGCACTCCTTATGTGTATGGATCCACAGATCCAAAAGTTGGATTCGACTGCTCCGGTTTTATTACACATGTCTTCAGTAAGTTTAATATTAAAGTCCCCCGTTCCTCCATTGACTTTACCGATGTAAAACATGCCATACCGGTTGAAAAAGCAAAGCGGGGCGATATTATTTTATTCACCGGTACCAATCCGCAGGAAAGGCATGTTGGTCATATGGGTATTGTAGTATCCAACAGTGGAGGTGAATTAAAATTCATTCATTCTTCATCAGGCAAAGCACATGGTGTAACCATCAGCCCGTTAAAAGGTTATTACGAGGGCCGCTTTGTGAAAACGCTTCGCGTATTCCCCCAGAATAATTGAGCAGGGATAGGGATAACAAAGAGAACAGGAGAAGGGAGGTTGCGCAGAGTTTAGGATTGAAAGTGCTAGCATAAGGCTCTGCGTAAACTCTGCAAGCTCAGCTTCTCTGCGGTTAATTATCTGCCGGTAAAATTCGGTTTTCTTTTTTCCAGGAAAGCGGATGTACCTTCTTTCATGTCCTCTGTACCGAAACATTCGCCGAATGCTTCTATTTCTGCATCAAAACCATTACGGCTGCTGAACACAGCATTGGCTGCGGAGATACAACGGCTGATGGCAAAGGGTGCTTTGGCCGTGATGGCAGAAAGGATTGCTTTTGCTCTGGGAATTAATTCTTCCTGCGGTACTACATAATTCACCAGTCCATATTGCAGGGCGGTTTGCGCATCAATCATCCCACCGGTCATCAGCAGTTCGAGTGCGCGCCCTTTCCCGATCAACTGCACCAGCCTTTGCGTACCGCCATAACCCGGGATCAGCCCGAGGTTTACTTCGGGCTGGCCGAATTTTGCATGTGTACTTGCAATCCGGAAATGACAGGCCATGGCCAGCTCGCATCCACCACCCAGGGCAAATCCATTGACCGCAGCAACAACAGGTTTGCTGCAGTTTTCATATTTGAAAAATATATCCTGTCCCCTGCGCGCAAGGTCCATTCCTTCACCGGCTGAGAGGCCCTGGAATTCGGAGATATCGGCTCCGGCTACAAAACCTTTTTGACCCGATCCTGTAATAATAACGGCGCGTACAGCAGGGTTATCTTCTATTTCACGGGCAGCCAGTTCAAGGTCAGTCATCACATCCTTATTCAGTGCATTGAGTTTATCGGGACGGTTGATGGTAACGGTCAGTATTCCTTCTTCGAGCGTAGTCAATAATGTTGTATACATACAGTAGAATTAAAAGCTCCGGTGTTGTTGCACCCAGTTTGAAATATAATCTGCGATTTCTTTTGTGGAAGCGCCGGGTGCAAAAAGGTTTCCCACACCCTGGCTCTTTAATACGTTCATGTCTTCTTCTGGAATAATGCCTCCACCGGTAAGCAGTACATCGTTCAACCCTTTTTCTTTCATCATGGCCATCACCTTCGGGAATACCGTCATGTGGGCACCCGATAAAATGGAAATACCAATGGCATCCACATCTTCCTGCAGTGCCGCGGCCACTACCATCTCGGGTGTCTGGCGCAAGCCGGTGTAGATCACTTCCATGCCGGCATCACGCAGGGCTGTAGCAATTACTTTTGCACCGCGGTCATGTCCGTCGAGACCAACTTTGGCAACCAGTACGCGAATGGGTCTGTTCATTATCTGAGATCTGTAAATTGATTTAATGCGGTATTGATCCTGCTAATGGTTTCTTCCTTTTCCAGCACTTCTGCAATAACAAATACCGGTGGACCAAATTTACCACCAACAAGCATGATGCGCAGGGGTAATTGCAGTTCACCGGCTTTTATCCCGGCCGTTTCGGCCAGTTGCTTAAAAAGAGTTTCCATTGAAGTTGCATTCCAGCTGCTTAAGGAAGCAAGCGCTTTTGAAAAGCTTTGAAAGAAAGAAAGCTTATCGGCATTCCATTTAGCTTTGAAAGCATTGGTATCATATTCTTTGGGCGCCCGGAAAAAGAAATGGCTGTGTTCCCAGAAATCACCCAATACCGTACAGCGGTCTTTTACTATATCCAGCACACGTGTGAAGTAACCATCGTCTGCAATATCGAGTCCTTTTTCTTCAAACAGGCCTTTTACTTGTAGCTTGTAGCTTGCAGCCGGCAGCTTCTTCATCCACTCGTGGTTAAACCATTTTGCTTTTTCAAAATCGAATTTAGCGCCGCCCTTGTGCACTTTTTCAATAGTAAACCGCTGGCTTAATTCTTCCATGGAAAATAATTCCTGGTCGGTACCATCATTCCATCCCAGTAAGGCCAGTAAATTCACAAATGCCTGCGGAAGAAATCCTCTTTCCCGAAAGCCTTCCGTAAGCTCGCCTGATTTCGGGTCTTTCCAGGTCATGGCAAAAACAGGAAAACCATATTTGGCGCCATCACGTTTGCTTAATTTTCCGCTTGGTCCAAGGATCAACGGAAGATGAGCCCACTGGGGCATGGCTTCTTTACCGAACAGGTAATGCCACAGCAAAATATGTACAGGTGCACTGGGAAGCCACTCTTCACCCCTGAAGGCGTGCGTGATCTTCATCAGGTGATCGTCTACCACCACAGCAAGATGATAGGTGGGCATACCATCTGCTTTCAATAAAACTTTATCGTCAACAGTTGATGTATCAAAGCTTACTTCACCACGGATCAAATCTGTAAAGGAAACTGTTTCTCCTTCCGGCATCCGGATCCGGATAACATGTGGTGTACCCGACGAAAGAAGTGCTTTTACTTCTTCCGGAGGCAAGGTAAACGAATTGCGCATGGTGTTGCGTACGGTATGATCATACTGCGGACTGGGATTAGCATCCGTACGCTGTTGCGCACGCATGGCATCCAGTTCTTCCGGTGTATCAAAAGCGTAATATGCCTGTCCATTTGCCACCAGCTCCTCGGCATAACGCCGGTAACTTTCCTTACGCTCACTTTGGCGGTACGGCCCAAAGGCACCGCCATGCACAGGACTTTCATCGGGCTCCAGCCCGCACCATTTCAACGTTTCAAAAATGTATTCTTCTGCTCCCGGTACATAACGCGATTGATCGGTGTCTTCGATCCGAACTATAAATGTTCCGTTATGTTTTTTTGCAAACAAATAATTGTATAGCACCGTACGCACACCACCCAGGTGCAAGCCCCCTGTTGGGCTGGGGGCAAATCGTACTCTTACATTTCCCTGCATAGATGCAAAAGTAGGTATCGGGGAGGGAATGGGAATTTGGAATTGGGAATTGGGAATTTGGCATTCAGGTAATAAGGTATGGGGTGTTCTCTTTGCGGCTTTGCGGTTGCATTTGTTATAACCGCAAAGTCGCAAAGCAGCTGGCAGCACGTAGCAGAGCGCTGGAAATAATTACTTTTACGGATGCACCGCTACTTCATCAAAACACCATGGATCGTAAAAAAATTATTTGCAGATTACGTGTGGGATATTGCTGCGGATGAAAAAGAAGTGTACTTCACTTTTGATGACGGCCCGCACCCAACCATTACACCCTGGGTGCTGGAACAACTGGCACTATATGATGCAAAGGCTACATTTTTCTGCATCGGGAATAATGTAAAACAGCATGCTGCTATTTACCGGTGCATACTGGCTGAAGGTCATTCCACAGGCAATCACACACAACATCATATTAACGGATGGAAGTCTTCAACAGAAGAGTACCTGCACGATGTTGCGCAGGCAGCGGAGCTGATTGATTCCTCTTTGTTTCGCCCGCCCTACGGAAAGATCAGGAATGCACAGGCAGCAAAGATTACTCATGCAATGAAAAAAAAGGACGCGCAGATCATTATGTGGGACGTACTTAGTGCGGATTTCAACACCAATTTTTCGCCGCAACAATGCCTTGAACATGTGCTTCAGCATGTAGTACCGGGATCAGTGGTTGTATTTCACGACAGTGAAAAAGCGTTTCCGAATTTGCAGCATGTATTGCCGGCAGCATTGAAGAGTTTACAGGAGGATGGATACCGTTTTCTGAAGATTAAGGATGGAAGGGTTTAAAAAAATTAGGGCCTGGGTAGAAACCCTGGCCCGTTTTTAATCCGTACCCTATGAAAACTGGTTTAAAGGTATATACTTTTTTTTATTTAATGCAAGATTATTTGTCGCGAAACTCCATTAATTGTTAAGGTCGCCTGCCGGTCGCACGAGCCATTGCCATAGTCGAGGGTGGACACCCACGGTGAGGTACTCGCAAGGGTTTTGCGGCGTACCTTAACCACACCACGAACGATCCACCTGCAGTTAAATCTTTTGATCAGCGGCTGCACGATTTCGGAACGCCACAACACAATGTGGGCGCTTCTCTTGGTCTTACCGTTGCTTTGTCCTTCAATCCTGAATGCATCATCCGACGTAACTAATGGTGTGGCTACACCTTCCACCTGGGTCTTTACCCGGTGGCTGTTGTATTCGGTATAGTTTCCATTGTTATGGATGAGTTTGCCTGCTTGTACATCAATGGTGAATTGGGGAGCAGCAACCGTACTGGTGTTGGCAATGCGATGAGTGCCCTCTACAGCGAAGGAATCAACACGGTACTTGTCAAATGTGGTTGTTGCTGTTGAGCCTGGTGTAATGAGCCGGCCGGTATATACTGTGATTACTTTTCCGGAACGTTTTCTCCCATCCCGGCCAACGCAACCGGCACCGAAGTTTACCTCAACCTTCACCGGGAAAGCATTGGGTGGAGACAAGCGTGTAGTGGTAACGGTAAAGCAGGTTACCGAATCTACCCGACCGGTTTCCAGATTTTCGCCGGTAGCAGGTGCTTTACCGCCGAATATGCCGGTGCCGCCCAAACCTACTTCCGCATTTACACCAATCACATTATCAAAAACATCATTAAATACCGCTTCCGCTTCTGCATCGGACTCGGATGATTCATTGGCAACCTGGGCTTCTTCCTGCGGGGTCAGTGAGCCGGACTGGCTGCTTTCTTTTTTACAACCAGTAACCAGGAGGGCTGAAAGGGCCATAGCCAGGGTTGTTTTAAGCAAATAAGGAGTTCTCATATAAGTGTTTTAGCTGGTTTGTTTATTTAACGGAGGTAAGAAGGGAATCAGGAGAAGTAGTTTAAAGCTTTCTTAAAATTTTTATTGAGCTTTGCAGGGTTCTATGCATTTGATTGATACTCATGCTCATATTTACCTGCCGGAATTCAAAGAAGACCTGCCTGCCATTCTTCAATCAGCCGCTTCGGAGGGTATACGGTCCATCCTGATGCCCGCTATTGATGCCTCCACCCACCGGTCCATGCTGGAGCTGGAAGCAGAATATACGCATTGCAAGTCCATGATCGGGCTTCACCCCTGTTCGGTGAAGACCGGTTTCGCGGAAGAACTGGAAATCGTAAACGACTTCCTGGGGGAGCGGCCTTTCGTAGCGATCGGGGAGATCGGCCTTGATTTTTACTGGGATAAAACCTTTGTGGACCAGCAGTACACCGCTTTTCACCAGCAGCTTCAATGGGCCCTTGAATATGATCTTCCATTTGTCATCCATTCCCGTGAGGCTGTAGAAGAATGCATTGAAGTGGTGCGCCAGTACCCGGGAGCCCGCGGGGTGTTCCATTGCTTTTCGGGTTCGGAAGCACAGGCCCGTGCCATCCTGGAACTGGATTGCATGCTGGGCATCGGCGGTGTCCTAACCTTTAAAAATGCAGGACTGGATAAAGTAATGGCTTCCGTAGGATTGGATGGTGTGATCCTGGAAACGGATGCACCTTACCTGGCACCCGTGCCGTACAGGGGTAAAAGAAACCAGCCGGCCTACTTAAAAGAGATCGTCCAAAAGCTGGCTGCCGTAACCGGGAAGGAAGTAAAACAGGTAGCGGAGATCACCACGGCCAATGCAAATAAACTGTTCAAACTGAAAGACAAACCCTAAATTTGCAGCCTTCAAATCTGGAGAGTTGTCCGAGTGGTTGAAGGAGCACGCCTGGAAAGTGTGTATACCTCTAAAGGGTATCGAGGGTTCGAATCCCTCACTCTCCGCTGAGTCCGCTGCAAAAGCCTGCAAATCAATGATTTGCAGGCTTTTTTGCACCACTTGAGTAACATTCCTGTTTTTAACCAAAGTTGGATCTTTTATTGGGGCGCTCTGGATGAAGACGGTTTTCAGATGCAACACCACTTCCGGCAGCATTACCCTCACACACAAAGCCTGCTGATGGATGAAGACACTGTTCAGGAACATTTAGGCGAATTGCAGGAAGCCAGGTCTCGCCAACCCGACCAGGTATTGCAGCGCACACCTGCGGAACAAGCAACCTGGAATCTTTTGAAAGAATGAAATGGCATCGAACAAGAGCGAATACGGTTTAATTGGGCCATGAACAGATTGCCGGAACCATTTAAAATTTAGCCAATTAGATTTTCAAACTTGTTAACCAGCTAAAAACGTATCAAATCGTCATACTGTTCATTCAGTACAGACAATGATTTTCCAGAGAAAGAAATGCCCTGAATACAGGTTCAAAAAAAGGTCACATACTTAGGAGAATGGCATACGCATCCAGGGTCGGAAAAGGAAATTATTTAATGGCCTTGCACAGGTCATTGTCCAGGCTACATCAGGTGAAGGAGTGATTACCATTACGGCCCATTCAGGGAAATTGAAACCGGGCGTTTTAACAATCAAAAAGGTAAAACGGCCTCAAGGCCTTCAGTGCCGTCCAATGAATAGCTTTGCGCATTTGCGGTTCCCAATTCCTAATTCCCATTCCCTGCTCACCCCACTGCCACTACCTTCATCCCGTAATGCCTGCTCGACACCGCCAGTTCATTTCCTTCCAGGCAGCTGATCTTAAAAAATAATGCCCACGGCCTTCCTTCTGCAGGACGCAACAGTGTTAAGGTATGTTCCCGGATTCCGGTTTTACTGGTGATGGAATAAAGGGGAGAGGTGGCGCAATCTATTTTCAGGTCGCCTTCTTTTGTAGGATCACCGCTTACCAGTATGGCGTCGAAATAATAATCTGTTACAAGTTGGTTATGCCGGATGACGCTTCCCGGCCAGGTGTTGTAAAGGAGGTCTATGCTTTTGGCCATTACCCGGACATGCACATTACCCTGGTACAGTTTGGAAAGCATGTGATTTTGGTGCTGGAGGTCAAAGTCTTTGAAAAAGGTATAACCTGCCCTTTTGTGCTGCTTGATGGCTTTGGCCAGCATGGTAGAAAAGGCAGTGATGATGCGCCCGGTGGTGATGCCCAGTAAATGGGGTTTCAGGACAACCAGGAGGTTTTTTGCACCCGGGGCCGTTATCTTCTTCAGTTCAACGTTTTCCCGCAATGCGGCATTGATATCCACGGGGCCATTAGCCCCTCTTTTGAGACGGAAATGGGTTCCTCCGTCGCGGGTGTGAATGATCATATACCTGGCCGGATCCGGGTTATCGGCCGGGTTTACTTTTTTGGGCATGAGTGTAGTTTTTTGGTTTCTTAAGATACAAAAAATGGAAGACCTATAGGAGAGTTATAGCAGAGTTATAGGAGAGTTATAGCAGAGTTATAGTAGTATAAGAACGGGCCTACTATGTAGTAATTAAAATGAGGTTGGGATAAAGTATTGTTACCAGGTTAGTGGCTATCCTGTTCAAAGTTGTCTATGGCTTCTCCGCCATGGCTTTTATGTGTCTGCAGTTGCCTCTCCATTCCTACGGCGCCAGCCGTCATTCAGAGCGCAGCGAAGGATCTGGGGTTTGCACTTCAGGAAAGGCAACCGCATAAGGGCGAAGAGGTCACCTTTGCGTTTCCGAAGTTCATGTTGTTCCCTGCATTTTACCTATCAACATATCAACATATCAACGTATCAACTTCTCCCCTCACACAATATGGCCGCACTTCGTTGAGTTGCAGCGGTTTGCTTGTTTCCCTTGGGGGCCGAACGGACGCAGGGCTTACCATTCAGTTCGTAAAATATGGAGTCACCAACTCTTCCGGAAAGGAAAATCTTAGTGGGCTTTGCCATGATCGTTGGTTTTGGTATGAGATAATAGTTGAATATACCAAATTATGATTAAGTCCGTACTAAGTCCGTCATTTGACGGACTTAGTACGGACTTGGTGGCTGGATGCCCATAACCAGTATAGAATGAGGCTTTAATAAATCTGCTAGTTGGCAGCGAATCAGAAAAATTGATGGTTTGGTAGTATGTATGAAAAGCCCACATCTGAGCACGCCTATACATTATGGCTGCAACATGTTTCACATCCTGTACCCAAAAAATACCATTAGTGGTTACGTCAATTTAGTGCTCCACATGAAGAGGGTTATTGAGAGTGATTGAGGGCTTACTATAATCGATTTATAAAAGGTATCCTTTTATGCGGATTACTTCTGTAGATGATCCATAACATGTCAAAGGAGATTTTTTAAATTAACATGGCCTATAGCATGAAGACCTTGAGTAATGGTGAAAAGCGCATGAAAGAGGTTACTATATAAAATCATTTTATTCAGCCCCGATTGGCGCAAAGCAACGGAGTGAAATAGTTTCATTTTCATAATGGAGTTTGTTTCATGGTGTATTTTATCTAAACCTTGCTACAAGGCAGTAACTCTGTTATGAAGGCACAGATGCAATAACGTACGCCACGCAACAAACTATGTCAGAAAACCGACAGGTTAAAAAATGCTTATGAATAAAAATCCGTGCGCAACCGCTAGCCCGAACCGGCAATTAACTCCAGGTAAAATATGAATGAAGAGTACCCTTTCTCCTGCTCTAATTTCTACGCACACTGAAGCAAATCATTAATCATAATTTTGCCGGTACAGAAACAGCAGAGATTAAGAACTACAGGATACTAATTGATATAACCCGGAAAAAATACGTTATGGAAAGTTTGAAAGGAAAAATAGCCCTGGTAACAGGTGCGGGAAAAGGCATCGGGAGAGCCATTGCCCTTGCATTGGCAGCAGAAGGCGTGCATGTGGGGTTGATGGCCCGCACCGAAAAGGACCTGGTGGCCGTGGCCGATGAAATTAAATCAGCAGGGGTAAAAGCAGCGTATGCTCCCGCAGATGTCAGCAACCGGGGCGAGGTGGAAAGGGCGGTAGAAAAGATAAAGGGTGAATTGGGCGCTATTGATATTCTCATCAACAATGCGGGTACCGGCACCTTTGGTAAATTTTTAGAACTGGAGCCCGAAGTATGGGAGCAGCAGATAAAAATAAATGTGTTTGGGGTGTATTATACAACCCGTGCCGTATTGCCCTCGATGATTGACCGCAAGAGCGGTGACATTGTCAACATATCATCTACTGCAGGTAAAACAGGTGCAGCCATTACCAGTGCCTACAGCGCTTCCAAGTTCGCCGTGTTTGGATTGTCCGAAAGCCTCATGCAGGAAGTAAGAAAGCATAATATACGGGTAACGGCCCTGGCACCCAGTACCGTAGTCACCGACCTGGCGTACAGTGCCGACCTGATTAAGGGCGACCCGGAGCGGGTAATGCACCCGGAAGATTTTGCAGAGCTCATCATAGGGCATTTGAAACTGAACCGCAGGGTGTTTGTAAAAGAAGCAAGCATTTTTTCGACCAATCCATAAAGTCTGTTACAGAATATATTTGCACTTGTTCCTATTAACCGATCTCCATAAATAATGGCTCAAAAGGAATTCGCAAAAAAGGCTGTTGCATGCGTTAAGGAGGATGAAAATGTCATAGGGCTGGCGGTTGCGGGTTCGTGGATAACAAATGAACTGGATGAGTTTTCAGACCTTGACCTTGTACTGGTAACGAAGGAAAAAGTCGGGGGCAACAAAGAAAAGATGCTGGAATACGCCCGCAGAATTCCAAACTTCCTTTCCGGGTTTACAGGTGAGCATGTAGGTGAACCCAGACTGGCCATCTGCCTTTACGACCGGCCACTTTTGCACGTGGACATAAAGTTTGTGACACCGGAAGAATTCAGGCACAGAATTGAAACACCCATCCTTTTGCTGGACAAAGAGGGCGTATTAAAAGAATTACTGGACCAAACGGAGCCCAAGATTCCTTATCCTGACTTTCAATGGATGGAAGACCGATTCTGGATCTGGGTGCATTACGGCCTGCTGAAAATCGGGCGGGGTGAATTGGTGGAAGCCTTTGATTTTTCAAGCTATTTGCGCATGGCTGTTTTGGGCCCGCTTCTGCACATTAAAAACGGCAACCTGCCCAGGGGCGTTCGCAAAGTGGAAACGCAGCTTTCTCCCGGTGACTTTGAACAATTGAGGGCGACATTACCTTTGTATTCCAAAAAAGCGTTGCTGGAAAGTTTGCAACAGGCAGTAGTGTTATACCGTCAGCTCAGGGAGAAACTTTTCTCTTCATCCGTCATCCATCAATCGGAAACGGAGCATAAGGTGATGATGTATTTCAAACAAATCCGTTCAACTTTCGTCCAGTCATGAACGTTTGGATAATACCCTGCCAACATACATTTTCGTTCGCCGCATCTAACTCAAAAACGAACCAGGCATATGCATATATCAGCTTCCATTTTGAACAGGGGCGGGGTAAACGAGCTTGAAGTGAGTCACCTTACGGCTGGGAACCCCGGTAACTTTAAAAGAAATCCATAAAAAATAATGGTTGCCTTTACGTACAACGCGGGCGAAATGATGGGCACGGCACACCAGCAATACACCTTCCGTTAAATTAAAATTATCCAATACCGCATGGATTTTAACCTGTTGGGGTAAACCCCTGCAGAAAGAGAAGAGAATGGATAGATTTATTGCGGAAACATTACCGGCTTCATCACCAAATCAACCATCCATGTTCGCAAACAGGCTCTCGATCATAACAGTCCTGGCGTTGTCGCTTACTTTTTCCCGCAATGCTCCGCCGGCAACAGGCAGCAACACTGTGCAGCCGGATACCATCCGGAAAAAAGAACTGTACATACCTGCCAAAGTGTACCGCATAGCGGAGAACAACGACTACACGAATGCGGAAAGTGATTACAGCTACGACCGCATGATCGAGGGAGAAAATATTGCCATCCTGTGGCACAGGGAATTCGGAAAAGATCCTTCGGTTCATGCGAACGAAAAGAAACGGTTCAATCCAGCCGAAGCACTGAAAGAACTGGAGCGTTTTTACGACTATTACGTCCATAACCTGAAGCTGGTACAAAAGGGCGCTTCGTTAACGGATAAATATAAGATGGTTCTTTATGTGCTCAGCGGAGAAGGCGGAACCGCTTTTGGCGGCGGAACCGACAACAAGGTTGGTATGCTGTGGACGCCACCCGGGCGAATGAGCAGGATGCCTTATGGAACGCTGGCCCACGAATTAGGACATTCCTTTCAATACATCATGCGGGCCGATGCCGGTACCGGACCACGGGGAGCCATATCCGAAATGTCGGCTCAATATCTTTTATGGCAGGTGTATCCTGAATGGATGACCTTTGAAAATTATCACCTGGTGGACTTCATGAAGAAAACGCACTATGCATTTCTTCATCCTACCAACATGTATCACTCACCGTATGTGCTGGAGTACTGGTCAAACAAACACGGTATTGAATTCTTTGGCAAATTATCGCGTTCCACAAAACAGGGCGAAGATCCTGTTGCTACCTACCAGCGCATTACAGGCCTGGACCAGGAACAATTCAACGAAGAAATGTTTGATGCCTGCCGCCGGTTCATTACCTGGGATATGAAGCGGATTGAAAAAGTAGCGGCGCCTTATGCCAACCAGCATAAAACGGTATTGATCACAACCCCTGGTAACTGGTTCCGGATTGCCAAAACCCACTGCCCGCAAAACTATGGGTATAACGGCATCAGGCTGCAGTTGCCTGAAGACGGCCGTAAAGTAAAACTTCAATTTAAGGGACTGGCGGGGAGCGAAGGATTCAACGCGGTGAAAACCGATAAAGCAGGATGGCGCTATGGTTTTGTGGCGCATAAAAAAGATGGAAGCCGTACGTATTCGGATATTTACAAAAACCCGGATGCAACGGTGAAATTTAAAGTCCCAAAAGAAACCGAGCACCTGTGGTTCGTGGTTATGGGCGCTCCCGCCGAACACTGGCCTGTAACGGCCGGCAGGCAAAGGAATGACAGCACTGCAGTGATGGAAGAACAATGGCCTTACCAGTTTAAGATTTCGGGAACCGCACCCGATCCTTCCATGATTCAGCAGGGAAAAAATTAAGAGTACAGGATTGAAATTTTTTATTGAGAAAATCCGGAAATAATAGAGTTTTACAAATATGGTCAAGGTATATTTCCTGTTCATCGCCTTTCTTTCAGGTCACCTGTTCGCCAATGCAAAAGACTTTGAACTTTCTTCCCCAAGCGGTAAGCAGGTCATTAAAATCCAGGTCGATTCAACGGTTCGTTTTTCCGTTCTGAACAACGGGGTTGCCATCCTTTCCATTCATGATTTAGGAATGGAGCTGGACGCAGCAAGGCTTGGCCGGAATACTAAAGTGGAAAAGACCAGAAGGAGCACGTCGCGGAACACCATAGAGGTACCGGTACCTGTTAAGTTCAGTACCATCATCGATCATTACACGCAACTGGAACTTATATGCCGGGGTGGATACAGTATTGTATTCCGTGCCTACGATAATGGAGTCGCCTATCGCTTTGTAACCCGGTTACCCTCATCAACCGTAATTGTAAATGCTGAGCAGCTTTCCTTTTCCGTGAAGGACGCCCGCAATACCATCTGGCCCTATGAATATAACCGGCAGGCAGCCCCGATGCAATCTCATTTCGAGTACCTGTTCAAAAACATACCGTACGATTCCATCGACAAAACCACTGTTGGCCTGCCCCTGTACTTCACCGGGAGTAATGGTGCGAAGATTGTCTTTACCGAGTCGGATCTTTTTGATTATCCCAATTTATTCGTGCAGAAGAACAATACGCTGAAGGCCACATTTCCGCACCCGATCCTGGAGCAGCAACGGGTAGGCGACAGGGGGGTGCGGATCATTAAGGAGGCTGATCACATTGCCTCTACCACGGGCGCGCGGTCTTTCCCCTGGCGGGTATGGATGATCGCTGAAAACGATTCGGCCCTGCTGACCAACACACTGGTGTACCAATTGGCAACACCTACGAGGATCGGCAATACTTCGTGGATCAGGCCGGGCAAGGTAGCCTGGGACTGGTGGAATGCCAACAATATTTACGGGGTTGATTTTAAATCGGGCATCAATAACAACACCTACAAATACTACATTGATTTTGCCGCGCAGTTCAACCTGCCCTATATTATCCTGGATGAAGGCTGGACCAAAACCACGCTCGACCTGCTGAACCCCGCACCGGATATCAACGTGCCCGAACTGGTGGCCTATGGCCGGCAAAAAAATGTCGGTGTTATCTTATGGGTTCTCTGGAATCCGCTGGATGAAAAAATGGACGAGGTCCTGGACCTGTACAAAAGCTGGGGCGTAAAAGGCATTAAGGTTGACTTCATGACACGTGCCGAACAATACATGGTGAACTTTTATACCCGTACCGCCGAGGCCTGCGCCAAACGGGAATTACTGGTAGATTTTCACGGAGCGTATAAGCCCACAGGGCTGGAACGCACGTACCCCAACGCCATTTCTTTTGAGGGGGTTCACGGTTTGGAGAATACAAAATGGGAAGCCACCATCACACCGCAGCACGATGCCACGCTTCCGTTTACGCGCATGATGGCCGGCCCCATGGATTACACGCCCGGCGCCATGAAAAATGCAACAAGAAGAAATTTCCATAGTGTTTTTTCAGAGCCCATGAGCATGGGCACAAGAGCCCACCAGGCAGCCCTGTATGTAGTGTTTGAAAGTCCCCTGCAAATGCTGGCCGACAATCCTTCCCTCTACCTGGAGGAACCGGAATACGCCCGTTACTTATCAAGGTTTCCCACCACGTGGAATGATACGCGCGTGCTTTATGCGGAAGCCGGTAAAGCGGTGATCATTGCCCGTAGGCAGGGTGCTTCCTGGTATATCGGCGGCATTACGGACTGGAATGGATTTACCCGCGAGATTGCACTCGATTTCCTGGGCAGTGGCGCCTGGGAAGCGGAGATCCTGGAAGATGGCATCAATGCAAGTAAAGCAGCCCGGGACCATAAAATGAGTAAACGAACAGTGGATGGAAGCACCAGGCTTTCCATTACCATGGCGCCCGGTGGCGGTTTTACCGCGATCCTTTCCCCGAAGTAAGTGTTGGGGAGGCAAGCGATTTTAAAAAGGTAGCCGTGGTCAAAAAAATTTTTCCGGATTTAATTTTAATAAATGTCAAAACTACACTTATTTTTAAGCGGCATTTTCTAACCTTGTTATTCCGTTCGTTTTATTTACGTTCTCCGGCTTGATTGTCTTGCGTGAAACTATTATGGTGATGTGACCAAAACATTAAGTCAGTGGACCAGGACCTTAAATTCCAGGGGCTATGAGTTCGCATTCAAATTATGTTATTGGTGTTGATTACGGAACGGATTCGGTGCGCTCCCTCATCGTGGATGCAACCGACGGATCTGAAATGGCATCATCCGTTTTTTATTATCCGAGGTGGAAAGAAGGAAAGTATTGCAACGCTGCGGAAAACCGGTTCCGCCAGCACCCGGTTGATTATGTGGAAGGACTGGAAACAACGATCCGGGAATGCCTGGATAAGGCCGGTCCCGGGGTTGCCGCAAAAGTGAAAGCCATTTCCGTTGATACTACAGGATCTACACCCGTGGCCGTTGATAAAACCGGTACACCGCTCGCCCTGCTGCCTGAATTCAGTGAAAATCCAAACGCCATGTTCGTGCTTTGGAAAGACCACACCGCCACAAAAGAAGCAGCGGAGATCAATGAACTCGCGCCTAAACTAAAGACCAATTTCCTGCAATTTGTGGGCGGTATTTATTCTTCGGAATGGTTCTGGGCCAAACTGCTGCATATTCTACGGGAAGATGAAAAGGTGAGAAGCCGTATCTATTCGTGGGTGGAGCATTGCGACTGGATTCCCTTCCTGCTCACCGGGGGCAATGATGTAACGCAAATGAAAAGAGGCGTTTGTTCCGCCGGGCATAAAGCCCTGTGGGCCGAGGACTTTGGGGGATTACCCGCTGACGATTTTTTTACGCAGCTCGACCCCCTGCTCAAAGGCTTTACGCAAAAGCTTTTTTCCAAAACCTACACGTCCGACCAGGCCGCCGGCACCATCAGCAAAGAATGGGCGGAACGATTGGGCCTTCCTTCAGAGGTGGTGATCGGGGTTGGCGCTTTTGACGCACATATGGGTGCCGTTGGCGGGCAGATCGAACCCTATCACCTGAGTAAAGTAATGGGCACGTCCACCTGTGATATGCTGGTGGCGCCCGCGGGCGAAGTGAGTGATACGCTGGTGAAAGGGATCTGCGGACAGGTGCCCGGTTCGGTCATTCCCTCCATGATTGGAATGGAAGCAGGACAGAGCGCCTTTGGTGATGTATATGCCTGGTTCAAACAACTGATTTCCTACCCGCTGAAATATATTTCCGACGATAAACTAAGAGAATACATCAGTGCCCGGATCATTGCCGATTTATCGAAGGAAGCCGCCTTATTACCCCTGAACGAAAAGGATGAACTGGCCGTCGACTGGCTGAACGGCCGACGAACCCCGGATGCCAACCAGTTACTTAAAGGAGGTATTATCAACCTGAGTCTGGCATCGGATGCCCCCCGCATTTTTAAATCGCTGGTGGAAGCTACCTGCTTTGGCGCCAAAGCGATCGTAGACCGGTTCAACGAACAGGGGATTACCATCCGTGGGTTGATCGGGCTTGGTGGTGTAGCGAAGAAATCACCCTACATCATGCAGGTGATGGCCGACGTAATGAACATGCCGATCCGTATTCATAAATCAGAGCAGACCTGTGCCATTGGTGCCGCCATGTTTGCCGCAACGGCAGCCGGGTTATATCCTACCGTTGAAGACGCGATGCAAAAAATGGGACAGGGCTTTGACGCGGAGTATCATCCAAGAAAGGAAAATGTTGCGTACTACGGAAAACGCTATGAGCAGTACCGGACGTTGGGGGCGTTTGTGGAGCATGAGGTAGGAAGTTGATACGTTGATATGTTGATACGTTGAAAAGGAATCGGGGATTAGGAATTAGGTATTAAGGTATTGTGGTAATAAGGTATTGAGGTATTTGGGATTGTGAGATTGGGAGATGTGTATTCCGTGATCCGCTTTGCAGTTCCCTTGCAGCTTGCAGCTTGTAGCTTATAGCTTGCAGCTTGTAGCTAACTTAATATGAGTAAATACGATCATATACGCGAACAGGCATTCAACGCCAACATGCAGCTGCCGAAACTCGGCCTGGTGCTGTTCACCTTCGGCAATGTAAGTGCTGCCGACAGGAGTGCAGGCGTTTTTGCTATCAAGCCGAGCGGCGTGCCGTATGATGAATTGTCGCCGGCAAAAATGGTGATCGTTGATTTTGACGGAACAACAGTGGAAGGATCGCTTCGTCCTTCTTCCGATACCCAAACCCACGCCGTACTGTACAAGCATTGGGAAAAGATCGGCGGCATCGTACATACACATTCCACCTACGCTACTTCCTGGGCACAGGCACAAAGAGACATTCCCATTTTCGGTACCACCCATGCCGATCATAATACGGTGGATATTCCCTGCGCGCCACCGATGGATGACCGCATGATCGAAGGCAACTATGAATATGAAACCGGTTTCCAGATCATGAATTGTTTTCAGGAAAAAGGCCTGAGCTATGAAGAAGTGGAAATGATCCTGGTGGGCAATCATGCGCCCTTTACCTGGGGTAAAACGCCTGACAAAGCGGTGTACAACAGTGCCGTGCTGGAATCGATTGCACAGATGGCACTGCTGACCGAAGGGATCAATCCTTCTGCACCCAGGTTAAAAGATACGCTCATCAAAAAACATTTTGAACGCAAACACGGACCGCATTCTTATTACGGACAATAAACAAATTGCTTTATGAAGAAATTATTTTTACTCGCAGCAACCGCTACTTTCATTATGAGTTGTAATAACAGCAAAAACGAAAAAACTACAGGCCAAACGGCAGACAGCAGTAAATACCGTTTTGATGAAAGGCCTTATGGTAATACAGAAGGCCAGGCGATCACCGAATACACGATCACCAATCCTTCGGGCATGAAAGTGTCCTTCGTTAATTACGGTGGTACGGTAACCAGCCTGGTGGTGCCGGATAAGAATGGTAACATGGGAGACGTGGTGCTCGGATATGATTCGCTCAGTGGTTACCTGCAGAAAGGAAATCCTTATTTCAATGCGCTGATCGGCCGGTACGGCAACCGCATTGCCGCCGGTAAATTTACCCTCGATGGAAAAACCTATACCCTTGCCGGCAACAACAACGGCAACAGCCTGCACGGTGGAAATAAAGGCTATGATAAAGTAGTATGGACCGCACGGAAATTGTCGGACAGCAGCCTGCAGTTGAATTACCTGAGCAGGGATGGAGAAGAAGGCTATCCCGGAAACCTTGATATACAGGTTGTATACACGGTAGGCGCAGACAATAGTTTGAAAATAGATTATACCGCCAAAACCGATAAGCCCACACCGGTAAACCTCACCAGCCATTGCTACTTTAATTTGTCGGCCGGTGCCGATTCAACGATCCTCAATCATCAACTGGAAATTGCTGCTGACCGCTATACGCCGGTTAATGCTCAACTCATACCCACAGGAAAAATAGAATCGGTAAAAGGCGGACCGATGGATTTTACCACCGCAAAGCCCATTGGCCGCGACATTCAGCAGGTAGCCGGGGGATATGATCACAACTGGGTGCTGAACAAAAGCGGCAACAACCTCGACCGGGTGGCCAGCCTTTATGATCCAACAAGCGGCCGCTTTATGGAAGTGCTGACCACCGAACCCGGTTTGCAGTTTTATTCCGGAAATTTTCTTGATGGTACGCTCACCAATACAAGAGGGGGAAAGCGGTACGTGAAGCATGCAGCACTCTGCCTCGAAACGCAGCACTTCCCGGATAGTCCGAACCAGCCTTCTTTCCCGAATACGATTTTAAAGCCGGGTGAGACCTATCGTCATACAACGGTGTACCGTTTCTCTACGAAATAAGCCGGGGAACAATTCAACGGCACAAGTGTGCGACGCAACAAAAGCATGAGGGTTGTACTGCAGCCCGCAACAAAAACTATAAAAACATGTTGAACAATCTGAAGAACCTGGAAGTATGGTTTGTAACGGGCAGCCAGCATTTATACGGTGAAGAAACCCTCACCCAGGTAGCGGTTCACTCGAGTGAAATTGCATCTTACCTCAATGAACAGAAAAGCATCCCGGTAAAAGTTGTTTTCAAGCCAACGGTAAAATCACCGGAAGAAATTTATGCCACCTGCCTCGAAGCCAATAATGCAAAGCAGTGCATCGGCATCATTGCGTGGATGCACACTTTTTCCCCGGCCAAAATGTGGATCAACGGACTGAAGATCCTGCAAAAGCCGATGCTGCACCTGCATACCCAGTTCAACCGCGATATTCCCTGGGGAGATATTGATATGGACTTCATGAACCTCAATCAATCGGCGCACGGCGACCGTGAGTTTGGATTTATTTCGGCGCGGATGAAGTTGAAACGGAAGGTAGTGGTGGGCCACTGGAAAGATGAAAAGGTTGTTGAACGCATCAATGCCTGGTGCCGTGCAGCGGCGGGCTGGCACGACTGGCAGGGTGCGCGGTTTGTTCGCTTCGGCGACAACATGCGTTTTGTAGCCGTAACCGATGGCGACAAGGTGGAAGCCGAAATGAAGTTTGGTTACTCGGTGAATTACCATGGCATCGGCGACCTGGTGCAGGTGATCAATGCCGTAAGTGATGCGGATGTTGCTAAACTCTGTGAGCAGTATGCAGACCAGTACACGCTGGCCAAAGGACTGGAAAAGGGTGGAGACAAACATTCATCACTGCGCGAAGCGGCAAAGATTGAACTGGGCCTGCGGCGGTTTTTACAACAGGGAAATTTTAAAGGGTTCACCGATACGTTTGAAGACCTGCACGGCATGGTGCAGCTTCCCGGGCTGGCCGTGCAACGCTTAATGAATGAAGGTTATGGTTTTGGTGGTGAAGGCGACTGGAAGACGGCGGCCCTGGTGCGCCTGATGAAAGTGATGGCCACAGGACTGCCTGGTGGTAATTCTTTCATGGAAGATTACACCTATCATTTTGAACCCGGTAATGAAATGGTGCTGGGTGCGCATATGCTGGAAATCTGCGAGTCCATTGCGGATGGCAAGCCTTCGTGCGAGATTCACCCGCTGGGCATTGGGGGCAAGGCAGATCCGGTTCGACTGGTATTCAACGTTGGAGCCGGTGCAGCGCTTAATGCTTCGATGATTGATATGGGCAACCGGTTCCGGCTGCTGGTCAATGAAGTGGAAGCGGTGAAGCCGAAACACAAACTCCCGAAACTTCCCGTGGCGCGCGTGCTCTGGAAACCATTGCCCGATATGGTTACAGGATGTGCCGCGTGGATACTGGCAGGTGGTGCGCATCATACCTGTTACAGCCAGAACCTGACCTCCGAGCACCTGGAAGATTTTGCCGAGATCGCCGGTATCGAGTATGTGCGGATCGGGGCATCTACTGAACTCTATGCATTTAAAAATGAATTGCGCTGGAGCGAAGTGTATTATAAGTAAGCACTGAATGATGGTTCCGGACGATTGCACCAATTTATATGCTCAAAAAAGCTTCACTACCAAAATAACGTCTATATGAATAACGGACTTAATTACTCGGATTACCTCGTATTTATCGTTTACTTTCTTATTGTGTCCTTTTACGGATACTGGGTTTACAACAGGAAAAAGAAAGCAGTTACCGATACCCATGATTATTTCCTGGCCGAAGGTTCACTGACGTGGTGGGCGATCGGCGCTTCGCTCATCGCTTCCAACATTTCAGCCGAGCAGTTCATCGGTATGAGCGGTGAGGGATTTTTCGTAGGTGTTGCCGTAGCGGCGTACGAATGGGTGGCGGCTATTGCACTGATCATTATTGCCGTGTGGTTCATGCCCATTTACCTGAAAAATAAAATTTACACGATGCCGCAGTTTCTTACGCGGCGGTACAACAACACGGTGGCACTCATCATGGCCATCTTCTGGTTGTTCCTGTATGTTTTCGTAAACCTTACCTCCATCCTGTTCCTCGGTGCGGTGGCCATTAACGGGCTTGTAGGCGGTGAATACCTGCACATTATTATGGTAGGCCTGGCAGCCTTTGCGCTGATCATTACACTCGGTGGTATGAAGGTGATCGGGTATACGGATGTAATCCAGGTAGCGGTGCTCATCATCGGTGGTTTGGCCACAACCTATATGGCGCTGCAGATGGTGGGTGAAAGAATGGGCGTGGGCAGTAGTCCCATTGCAGGCTTTAACGCGCTGATGAATGATGCACCCGAGCACTTTAAAATGATCCTCCCGAAACCAACAGAATCATCGTCGCAACTGGAGATCAATAAATACCTGGTGCTCCCGGGCCTGGCCATGTATGCCGCGGGCCAGTGGATCGTGAACCTGAATTACTGGGGTTGCAACCAGTACATTACCCAAAGGGCGTTGGGCGCGGACCTGAAAACAGCCCGTACCGGTATCCTGTTTGCCGGTCTGCTGAAATTAATGATGCCGGTAATCGTAATGCTTCCGGGTATTGCAGCGTATGTTCTGCACAAGAACGGGCACCTTCCCCAGCTTACCGGAGGAAAGGATGGCGCGTACTCCGCGATCCTGAGTTTTCTTCCCAATGGTTTGCGTGGATTGTCCATAGCCGCTTTAACAGCAGCCATTGTTGCGTCGCTGGCGGGTAAAATGAACTCGATCGCCACGATTTTCACGCTGGACCTGTACAACAAGTACATGAATAAAAACGCCACCGAAAAGAAAATGGTCTGGATCGGGCGGTTGACCATCCTGGCGTCCATTGTCATTGCCGTATTCTTTACCTGGGATGATCTTTTGGGCATCGGCGGTGAAGGTGGATTTACGTTCATCCAGAAATACACCGGCTTTATATCCCCGGGCGTGTTTGCGATGTTCATACTCGGAATGTTCTGGAAACGCACCACGGGGCTGGCTGCAGTTGTGGGCGTACTGGCCGGTTTCTTTTTCTCGGTTGTGTTCAACAACTACGCACCGGAATGGTTTGGAAACGATACCTGGTTTTACACGGCGTATCCAAACGGGAAAGGCGGGTTTGAAATTCCCTTCCTGATTTGTATGGGACTTTCCTTCCTTTTCACCATGATCATCATGATCGGGCTTAGTTTGTTCGGACCGAAAGAAAATCCAAAAGCATTTGAGCTGGATAAGTCCATGTTTAAATTGGCGCCGTCAACCGTTATCCTGATCATCCTGACACTGTTGATTTTGGCTGCGTTGTATATTAAGTTTTGGTGAGAAAGCTGCAAGCTGCAAGCTGCAAGCTGCACGCTGCACGCTGCACGCACTTTACGGAAAGCGCTGCGCTTTTGACGGATGGGTTATTAACGGCAGCCTGAACGTTTCGGAGATTTTTTTAAATAAACTAATAAACATGAAAAAAATTACTGCCTGCTGTATTCTGTGCGTAATGCTGTATGCATGTGATAACAAGACAGGTTCTTCCGGTGATAAGGATTCCACCGCAAACAAGACGTCTGCCATTGACACCACCCAGCATGCCACCGGCATCACCAACCAGAACGTGATCAGCAGGGATACCGGCGCCATGAGAATAGACAGCTTTCATGACAGGAAGAAGAATTAATGACCCTGCCGTAAATATGCCCGAATAGTAATGGCCCGCAAGCAGTTTACAAAAAGGAGTCCGGTACATGAAGAGCACCCGGCCTATCGTAATTACGACCGGCATTTACTGGCGATCGATTGTATCATATTCGGATTTGACGGAGAAAAGCTGAAAGCATTGCTGGTACACCGCGGTTTTGAGCCGGGGAAAGGTAAATGGTCGTTAATGGGTGGGTTTGTGAACAGGGATGAAAGTGTGGATGATGCCGCAAAAAGAGTGTTGCACGGTCTCTCGGGACTGAAGGACATTTACATGGAGCAGCTGCATTGTTTCGGCGATCCGTCACGTGACCCGGGAGGCAGGGTGATTTCCATTGCCTACTATGCGCTGATCAAACTGGATGATTACGGCGATGAATTAATGAAGGAGCATAACGCCGGCTGGCATGAACTGGATAAGTTGCCGGTGCTTGTATTTGATCACCGGAAAATGATTAAGCTGGGCCGGGAACGGTTACAGCAGAAGGCAGCCAATCATCCCATCGGCTTTGCCCTGCTGCCGCATAAATTTACCCTTCCGCAATTACAGGCGCTGTACGAAGCCATTTATGAAACCCCGCTCGATAAGCGCAATTTCACCAGGAAAATAAATTCACTGGGATTTCTTCAAAAGCTGGAAGAAAAGGAAAAACAAAATTCGAAGCGCGGAGCTTTTTATTACGTATTCAATAAACACCAGTACAAGGTGCTGGAGAAAACGGGGATTAAGATATTGTAAAAAATTAATAATTAATAATTAATAATTAATAATGGGCTTACCATAAAGTGCTTCGCATTCAGCTTAGCGGCTTTGCGGTTGCCTTTCTTTTTTATTGGAAAGCGCGAGGTAATAAATGGGTATGCCCAGCAAGGTGATGATCAGCCCGGGCCAGGTAAATGTTGGTTTGAAAATAATGAGCAGCACGCAAAAGGCCAGTCCCATTACTATATAAATAACGGGCAGCACCGGGTAGCCGAAAGCTTTGTAGGGCCGGTCAGCATCGGGGCGTGTTTTCCGGAGCCGGAAGATGCCTATGATGGTGAGCATGTAAAATCCTACCACTACAAATGAGATCATGTCGAGCAGGTCGCCGTACTTACCGCTTAAGCTCCAGGCGCAGGCAAAGATGCATTGCAGCCATAGCGCATAACCCGGAACACCATTCTGATTGAGGCCTCCAACTTTTTTAAAAAACAAACCATCACGGGCCATTGTAAAATATACGCGTGCGCCCGCCAGGATCAGCCCATTGTTGCAACCAAAGGTGGAGATCATGATCATCAGCGCAATGATGATGGTGCCGTTTTTTCCGAAAATAACATTGGAAGCAGCCACTCCAACCCGGTCTTTTTCGGCAGAGGCAATTTCCTGCAGGGGAAGTACGGCGGTATACATGATGTTGGTGGCAATGTAAATGAGGGTAACGATCAGCGTTCCCAAAAACAAACTGAGTCCGATGTTTCGTTTGGGGTTTTTTATTTCACCCGCAATGAAGGTTACATTATTCCACGAATCACTGCTGAAGATGGAACCGACCATGGCAGCGGCAATGGCACCCATGGCGGTAAAGGTGGTTAAAGAGGCCGTGGTTCCGTCTGTATTTAAGTTCTGCAGCGTCCAGGGCTGAGCCCAGTTTTGCTGCCATACATCAGGCTTCAGCGCCAGCAGGCCAAAGACGATCAGGCCGAATAAACTCAGGAGTTTGGTCAGTGTAAAGGTTGTCTGGATCCATTTTCCGCTGGTGATACCGCGTGTGTTAATGGCCGTTAATAAAATAATCACCACCATAGACAGCAATTGTGCGGGGGAGATTTTCAAAAAACCCAGGTCGAGCGCTACCAGGTCTTCACTGAAGGCTGGTACCAGGTAGGCCGCAAATTTGGCAAAGGCCACACCCACTGCAGCAATGGTGGCGGTTTGAATCACCGAGAAAAAACTCCAGCCGTATAAAAAACCAACCAGCGGGTTGTACGCTTCTTTCAGGTAAACATATTGTCCGCCGGCTTTCGGAAACATGGCACTCAGCTCGCCATAGCTTAAGGCTGCCGATACCGTCATAAAACCGGTGATCAGCCACACGGCCATCAGCCATCCCGAGCTGCCTACATTCTGGGTTATGTCGGCACTGACAATAAAGATCCCCGACCCGATCATCGAGCCGGTAACGATCATGGTGGCATCCAGTAATTTAAGAGAAGGTTTAAATGCGGGTTGGGACATAAGCGTTGGAAAAGGTGCCGGAAGATAAGGATTGAAAGCATTGAAGAAGAAATGGCCGGTTCGTAATTATTGACGAGTTGTTACCGGAAATTAGCAGGGAGGAGGGATTAGGAATTTGGAATTCGGAATTTGGGAGGATTTAGTTGATAGGTTAAATAGTTGAATAGTTGATTCGTGCAGCGTGCAGCGTGAAGCGTGCAGCGTGCAGCGCAATTTCAAACTGCCTTCTTCCCTCTGCGTCTTTGCGGTTGCCTCTTGGCTGCATTTTGACAAGTACTTCTCATATTTTAACCCGTTTCCACATTTTTTTTGGTCAACCAGGGTAAATTACTGTAACTTAAAAAACATTTATTCAACGATTGCTAAAGCTAACGCGTATGAAGGTCTTACCATTTACCATCCCTACATCACACGACAAAACCATCCTGGTCCAGGAAGACGTAGAGCGTTATTTCTACCCGCACCTGCACCGGCACGAGGAGATCCAGCTAACCCTGATCCTGAAGGGTGAAGGCACGCTGCTTGTCGGAAACAACATGCATAGTTTTGGTCCGAATGAAGTTTACCTCATCGGTGCCAACATGCCTCATGTATTTAAAAGCGATGCGTCTTATTTTTCAGGCACAAGCGATAAAGAGATCCATGCGCTTTCCATTTTTTTCAATACCCAGGGAAAGCTGATGTCCCTTTTTGACCTGCCGGAACTGAAAAATGTATATTCGTTTTTCTCCGGTAACTACAGCGGGTTTAAAATTCCCCAGCAGGCATTTTCCGATATTTCCATCCGCATCCTCAACATGAAATATACGCATGGACTCGACCAGCTGATGCAGTTCTTCCAACTACTGAAAGCGCTGAGCGGGCTGGAAAATATTGATCCGCTGGCCCCCGACAGCCAGCCCAAAACCTTCAGCGATCACGAAGGAGTGCGCATCAGCAATATTTACAATTATATCCTGCGCCATTACCACCGCGACATTACGCTGGAAGAAGTAGCCAAAGCGGCTTACATGACACCGCAGGCTTTTTGCCGGTATTTTAAAAAGCATACACGCGTAACCTTTGTTACCTTTTTGAACGAGGTGCGGATCAACGAAGCCCGTAAAAAACTGGTAGACGGCAATTACGAAAGTATTTCTTCTGTTGCCTACGATTGCGGCTTCAACAGCATCACCAATTTCAACCGCGTGTTCAAATCAACTACAGGGAAATCACCGCGCGAGTACGCATTTGTTTACCTGCACAATGCCAATTAAGGGGTTAAGGCTGCTTTATTGATTGGGAGGTCATAAAGCCTGGGTTGTCCATGAGGGCAAATTTGCTTAAATCGGATAAGTATCAGTGAATTATTGAAAACTGGCCCAGGCGGTTCCCCCGTAGTTTTAATCCCGGTTACAAACCTGGACCCCTGATCCCGAAATTACCATGAGCCTGGCAACTGCCCGGCGTTTATTAATGATCATAATATTTATTGCATGAAAGCAAAGCGATCCATTCATCCCGTCATCCTTTTTTTGGCCTTCATCCCGTTCCTGGCCATCAGCCGTTCTTCCGGTTTTGATCACTCATCAACTAATGACACGGGAAGCGGCAACCTGGCAGTGGTGGCTACGGCAACGGCTTCCGCCCGTTTCGGGCAGTCGCTCAATTCTCTTAATGACGGCCTGATGCCAACCAATGCAGGCAACCGTGGAGGAAGTGGCGGCAATCGTATGCAGCCGCGTACCAATCTTTGGGTTCAATACGAATGGGCCCAGCCGGTGAGCACCAAGGAAGTGGCGCTTTTCTGGTGGAATTACAACGGTAATGTCCGCCTTCCGGAAGCCTACCGTTTGCAGTACTGGGATGGATCTGCTTTCGTTCCGGTAAAAAATGCATCAGGATTTGGATTGACCAACAACCAGTTGAACAGCACCCGCTTTGATGAAATTCGCACAACGAAGATCAGGCTGGAACTTGATTCTGCTGACAGGGGTACTGCTACGCTCCTGGAATGGATGGTGTACAAAACAGAAAATTCTCCGCCGGTGGCTCCTGTAGTTACAGCCAACGGAGAGCGCGACGTAATCGCCGGAGGAAAAACTTATCTCTCAGGAGTAGTGAGATCCGTTACGGGCATTAAAGGCCTGGAGTGGACAAAAGCATCCGGCCCCGGCCCGGTTCAATTCACCAACGGTGATAAAAAAGATGCAACGGCGGTTTTTTCCGTGCCGGGTGAATATACCGTTACGCTGACTGCGATGGAAGGTGACCTGAAATCAACATCAACCGTAAAAGTAAATGTGCACCAGCCTCCACCGGCCAAACGGCTCGACGTGGTGTATACCAAGCGTTATAAAATCGACAGCAAACTTTGGAACGACCGCGCAAAAGCAATGATCGTAAACTGGATCCCTTTCTGTATTGACCAGAACAACCGCACCGATATTACAAGTGGTGAAGGAGGGATTGATAATTTCAGGGAAGCAGCAAAAGCATTAAGGGGTGAACCGCACGCGCGGCATAAAGGATATGTATTTTCCAATGCCTGGGTGCACCAGACGGTTGAATCTATGTGCATAGCACTGATGGTAGATCCTCAGGGCGATAAAGAAATGATAGCCGCACAGGAGAAAATGAAAAAAACGCTGGAAGAATGGATCCCCGTAATCCTGTCTGCGCAGGAGCCGGACGGTTACCTGCAAACCGCTTTCACACTTCGTGATACATCCCGGTGGAGGGAGCGTTGGGCGCCCCGCAACCGCGGCGATCATGAAGGATATGTAGCGGGTTATTTTATTGAATCGGCTATCAATCATTATACACTCACCAATGGTAAGGACAAGCGTTTGTACAATGCTGCAAAGAAACTTGCCGATTGCTGGGTGGCTAATATTGGTCCGGGTAAAAAAGCCTGGTACGATGGCCACCAGGAAATGGAACAGGCACTGGTTCGTTTCGGACGATTTGTAAATGACATGGAAGGAAAGAAAAGCCACGGCGACAGCTATATCAGCCTGGCAAAATTCTTACTCGATAACCGGGGTGGCGGCAGCGAATACGATCAAAGCCATGTGCCCGTGCAGCAACAGTACGAAGCGGTAGGACATGCCGTGCGCGCTACCTATAATTATTCGGCGATGGCCGACGTAGCCGCGGAAACCGGTGATGTGGATTATCAAAGCGCCGTGATGTCGCTCTGGAACAACATGGTCAATAAGAAATATTATTTAACCGGCGGCATCGGCAGTGGTGAAACATCAGAAGGATTTGGTCCCAACTATTCGCTGCGCAACAATGCCTACTGTGAATCCTGTTCCAGTGCCGGTTTGATCTTCTTCCAGTATAAAATGAACCTGGCGTACCATGATGCCAAATATGCCGACCTGTACGAGGAAACGATGTACAATGCACTTCTTGGAGCCCTGGACCTGGAGGGAAAGAATTTCCTGTATACCAATCCGCTCAATTCCTCACAGGGACGGTACCAGTGGCACGTTTGTCCCTGCTGCGTAGGCAACATCCCAAGAACACTTTTAATGGTACCTACCTGGACCTATGTAAGAGGGGAGAATGGTTTGTATGTGAATATGTTTATCGGGAGCACCATCAAGGTGGAAAAAATAGCCGGAACGGAAGTGGAGATGGTTCAGAAAACCGATTATCCCTGGAGCGGGAAAGTAGCGATGACGGTTAACCCCGCACAATCAAAAGAATTCACCCTGTATGTTCGTATTCCCGACCGCACCACCAGTTTGCTGTATAAGCCGGTTCCGGAGGTGAGCGGGTTCAAATCGTTTACAGTAAACGGCAAACCGGTAACACCAAAAATTGATAAAGGCTACGCGGTGATCAGGCGTACCTGGAAAAAAGGTGATAAAATAGAACTGGAACTGCCGATGGAAATTCAAAAGATTACGGCCGATGAACGGATTGAAGCCAACAGGGGCCGTGTGGCACTACGATACGGACCGCTGGTATACAACGTGGAAAAAGCCGACCAGCCCAACATCGACCAGCCCATCGGCCGGAAACCCCTGGAACTCGAATGGCGCTCTGACCTGCTGCGCGGAGTGATGACCATCAAAGGCATGTGGGCCGACGGCACGCCGCTGGTGGCCATTCCCAACTATGCGCGGCTGAACAGGGTGCCCACTACTCCTTACCCGCAGGCACCGGTAGCCACGCAGCCTACCAGGCCTAATGAACCGCCACAGGCGGTCAGTAACCGCGTACCGAGTACCATGGTTTGGATCAAGCAGGAATAATGACCGGTACAAAATTGTTCAAGGCATATCCTTAGCGGGATATGCCTTTGTTTTTTGCCATAATTCAAGTAGACACATGATTCAGTAAAGATGAGGAGTCAATATTGGTAAAGTATGGATTAAAAACCGTCAGCGGTTTATTCAGGATATGCAGTAAGTTCGGTTTGGAATCACAAAGGCTTTAACGCAATCATGATTTTCCATGCGCAACTATTCCGTCATACTTTTTCTTTGTTTGTCCCACGCTTCTGTTGGCTTCGCGCAACCATCACGCACCTACACCCGCGCCGATACGCTGCGGGGAAGCATTACGCCGCAAAGAGCCTGGTGGAATGTTTTACGGTACGACATCACCATTAAACCCGATTATACAAACAGGACAACATCGGGAAGCAACGTGATCACCTATAAGGTTTTGAATGGAGCGCATCCTGCCCTGCAACTCGATTTACAGGATACCCTGCGCATCGACAGCATTATGCTGGATGACCGGCAGCCCCTTTCCTTTACACGCGATGGATCTGTTTACATGGTTAAGGTGCCGCAACAAAAAAAATCATTTGTTCACCACATAGCTGTTCATTTTTCCGGTAAACCCCGTGTGGCACCCCGGGCACCATGGGATGGCGGATGGACCTTTACCAAAGATTCGCTGAATCGTCCCTGGATGACCGTTACCTGCCAGGGCCTGGGCGCATCGGTATGGTACCCCTGCAAGGACCACCAGGGCGATGAACCCGACAACGGTGCCTCCCTAACCATAATTATTCCGGATACACTGGTGGCTGTTGCCAACGGGCGCCTGCAGGCAAAAGAACTTATGGGAGATGGAACCGTGCGGTACAAATGGGCCGTTGTTCATCCCATCAACAACTATAACATCATTCCTTACATCGGTAAGTATGTCAATTTTTCTGAAACCTATCCTGGCCTGAAGGGAAAACTGGACCTGAATTACTGGGTGCTGGATTATAATCTTGAAAAAGCAAAAGCCTATCTGCCCACAGAAGTGCGCAATATGCTGAAAGCTTTTGAACACTGGTTCGGCCCTTACCCGTTTTACAAAGACGGTTACCAGATCATTGATGCCTCGCATACCGGCATGGAACATCAAAGCGCCGTTGCTTACGGCAATTGGTATAAACCGGGGTACCGCGGGCGCGACGGATCCGGAACGGGATGGGGAATGAAGTGGGATTTTATTGTTGTGCATGAAAGCGGCCATGAATGGTTTGGAAACAACATCACTACAAAAGACCTCGCCGATATGTGGGTGCACGAAGGATTTACCAATTACAGTGAAACGCTTTTCGTGGAATATATGTTTGGCAAGGATGCGGCCAACGCTTACAACGCCGGCATCAGGAGAGGCATCCGCAACGACCGCACCATCATCCCGCCCCAATACAACGTAAATGCACAGGGCAGCGGCGATATGTATCCCAAAGCCAGCAACATGATCCACTCCATCCGGCATAGCTTGAATAACGATGAATTATTCCGCAGGATCATGATGGGGCTGAACCGTGATTTTTACCACCAGACCGTTACTTCCGCGCAGGTGGAAGCCTACATTTCCAAAAAGGCCGGGTATAATTTCAGTAAAGTATTTGACCAGTATTTACGCACCACCCAGGTTCCGGTACTGGAATATTATTTCACTGATCAGAACACGAAGGTTTTTTACCGCTGGACAAATTGCGTTAAGGGTTTTGACCTTCCGCTTGTATTAAGAAGCAAAAATAAAATGGTGAAGATCTTTCCGGCGGAGGTTTGGAAACAGACAAAGCTTGCGGAAGGTGAAGCGGCCCTCTTCAATAAAACTGAAATTGAAAAGATGTATTACATAAAAGCAGATCAGCAGGCAGGCAATGCCGGTAAAAATGTAACCACCACATCCGGAAGGAAACAATTATGATAGAGTTTATAAAGCTTCCCGTAAATGAATAGTATGAAGTATTTTTTTCAACACGGCTTTTTTCTTTTCCTGCTTCTTTATTCTGCACGCTCTTCTGCCCAGCAGGATGCGGTTACACTGGAGGTGAACCTTGCAAAAGAAAAAGGGCTTATGGAGCCGATCTGGGCCTGGTTTGGATATGATGAGCCGAACTATACCTACATGAAGGACGGGAAAAAGCTGCTCAGCGAACTGGCCCAACTGAGTCCCGTGCCCGTGTACATACGGGCGCATAATATGCTGACGACCGGCAATGGTGAGCCGGGATTGAAATGGGGATCCACCAATGCCTATACGGAAGATGCACAGGGCAACCCGGTTTATGACTGGAGAATTGTGGACAGCATTTTTGATACCTACATTAAAAGAGGATTAAAGCCACTGGCAGAAATAGGCTTTATGCCGGAAGCCCTCTCGGTAAAACCACAACCTTATAGTCACAGCTGGCAACCGGGACAACCATATGGTGACATCTTCAAAGGATGGCGCTTCCCGCCGAAAGATTACCGCAAATGGGAAGAGCTGGTTTACCAATGGGTAAAGCATTCGATAGACCGCTATGGAACAAAAGAGGTGGAAAGCTGGTACTGGGAATTATGGAACGAGCCTGATATCGGTTACTGGGGCGGAACAATGAAAGAATTTTTCAAATTATACGATTATACGGCACATGCTGTGAAAAGAGCATTACCTACCGCGCGCATCGGCGGTCCGCATACAACAGGTCCGCTCGGAAGGGGATCGGGCTACCGTTTCCTGGAAGGCTTTTTAAAACATTGCGTATCCGATACCAATGCGGTAACCGGGGCCCTCGGGGCGCCGCTTGATTTTATCGCCTTTCATGCAAAAGGTGCCCCGCGCGTAGTGAACGGTCACGTTCGCATGAACCTGGGCACCCAATTAAAAGCCATCTCCAATGGATTTGAACTGATCGCTTCCTTTCCGCAATTCAAGCACCTGCCGATTATCATCGGCGAATCAGACCCTGAGGGTTGTGCTGCCTGCGGAATGACCACCAACCCGGAAAATGCCTACCGCAACGGAACGATGTACTCAAGTTATACCGCTGCCGCATTTGCCCGGAAGTATGCGTTAGCGGATCATTTCGGCGTAAACCTCAAAGCTGCGGTTACCTGGGCATTTGAATTTGAGGCCCAGCCCTGGTTTCATGGGTTCAGGGACCTGGCAACAAATGGTGTGGACAAACCGGTGTTGAATATTTTCCGGATGTATGGTAAAATGAAGGGTGCCCGGGTGGAGGTCAGCGGCAACCAGGCTTATACCTACCTGCAGGTGCGTGATTCAAGTGTGCGGAGAAAAGCGGATGTGGATGCGCTGGCCAGCAGGGATAAGTCTTCGGCGGCGGTTATGGTTTGGCACTACCACGATGATGATACCGTTGCGCCGGCCGCACCGGTTCAATTAAGGATCCGGGGCATTGGTGCAAAGAAGGTGCGGGTGAAACAATATCGTGTGGATGAAAACAACAGTAACTCCTACACGGTATGGAAGAAAATGGGTTCACCGGGGCAACCATCCGCCGCACAGGTTGCGGAACTGGAAAAGGCGGGTCAGTTGGCCCTGTTTGGAAAAGAGAAGAACATGCGGGTACGGGATGGTGAACTGGTGATAAAGGTGGATTTGCCGAGGCAGGCCGTTTCCCTTTTCGAACTAAGCTGGTGAGGGATGATCCATGACGGTGTTATGTTAGGATTTTCTTTAATGGTTAAAATATGGAAACAATCAATCAATTGTAGCCAATGTCCAACATGTTGTGACCGTTATTTTTGAACAACTAAACTTCAAATTAATATGTGCGTGGTCCATTGGAAAGGTGTATACCCGGCTGTGCTGACTCCTTTTAAGAAGGATGAATCCATTGATTTTGATATGCTGAAAGTAAACCTGGAAGCGCAGCTGGAAGCCGGGGTTGACGGTATTATCCTGGGTGGTTCCCTTGGTGAAGCAAGCACGCTGGTGAATGGCGAAAAGAATGAACTTTTGATCTTTACCAAAGAAACGCTGAAGGGCCGCGTTCCCGTAATCATGAACATTGCCGAACAATCGACCCGGCAGGCGGTACAGGCAGCGGGCGAGGCGGAGCAGAATGGTGCCAATGGCTTGATGCTTTTGCCACCCCTGCGCTACAAGGCCGATGACCGGGAAACCATTGAATATTTTAAAGATGTAGCGGCCAATACCTCGCTGCCCATCATGATCTATAACAACCCGGTTGACTACAAGATCATGGTTACGATGGATATGTTCGACAGCATGGTGGATATCCCGAATATCCAGGCTGTAAAAGAATCAACACGCGACGTAACCAATGTTACCCGCATGATCAACCGTTTCGGCGATCGCTTCAAGATTTTATGCGGTGTGGATCCGCTGGCCATGGAAAGTTTATGCATGGGCGCGGATGGCTGGGTTGCCGGGCTGGTAGATGCCTTCCCCCGGGAAACCGTTGCAATCTATCGCATGATCAAAGCAGGATATTACGCGGATGCGTTGAAGATCTACCGGTGGTTCCTCCCCGTACTGGAGCTGGACATTCATCCGAAACTGGTGCAGTACATTAAGCTGGCGGCTACCGTTACCGAAATCAGTACGGAACATACCCGTGCGCCCCGTTTGCCGCTGACCGGTAAAGAGCGTGAAAACGTACTTGCCATTATTAATGAAGCCGTAAAGGCACGTCCCGAATTGCCCGATTACCTTAATTTACAACCTGCGGAAAATGTTCAGTGGGCATAATCATATTGGATTTTCAACGAGTGCAACGAATCATAAAAAAACAAAAGTTTTCAGCACCCTTCAAAAGGACTATCTACCCGAAGATTTTATCCTGGCAACAGATGATGAAATTGAAGCAGCGTTAGCGAAAGCAAAAACTGCTTTTGAAGTTTATAAAAAAACTGCTCCTGAAGCCCGGGCTTTTTTCCTGGAATCCATCGCGGAAGAAATCATGGCTGCCGGTGATGCATTGATCAGGCGGGCAATGCTGGAAACCAGTTTGCCCGAGGCAAGGCTTACCGGCGAGCGCGGAAGAACCGTTAACCAGTTAAAGTTGTTTGCTTCCCTTTTGCGCGAAGGCTCGTGGGTGGAAGCGGTTATTGACCCCGCACTGCCCGAACGGCAACCCTTGCCCCGCGCCGACATCCGCAAAATGCTGCAACCAATCGGACCGGTTGTGGTTTTCGGCGCCAGCAATTTTCCTTTTGCTTTTTCAACAGCCGGCGGCGATACCGCATCGGCACTGGCGGCAGGATGCCCGGTGATCATTAAGGCACATTCAGCACACCTGGGCACCAATGAACTGGTGGCGCATGCTATCACTTCAGCAGCCGTTAAATGCAACATGCCCGATGGTGTGTTCTCCTCCCTTATCGGAGAAGGCGCACAGTTAGGACAGAAACTGGCCAAACACCCTATTGTAAAAGCGATTGGTTTTACGGGCTCTTACAGGGCTGGTATGGCCTTGTATAAAACAGCTGTCCTGGAAAGAGTAACACCAATCCCGGTGTATGCAGAGATGAGCAGCATTAATCCTGTTTTGGTTTTACCCCGTAAGCTAAAAGAGGACAGCGATAAAATGGCCACGCAACTGGCGGGTTCTATTACCCTCGGCACGGGCCAGTTCTGCACCAACCCCGGTTTATTGTTCGTGGTGAACAACGAAGCCACCGGGCCGTTTATCAGCAAACTGGCAGAACAGTTGAAAGCTGTTCCTGAATCCACGATGCTGAATGCCACCATCTGTAAATCTTATTATGAAGAACGTAAAAAGCTCATGGGTGAAAAAGGTGTGAAGCCGCTGTTGGTGGGCGAAGATTTCAGCAGTGGCTACAAAGGAAGTGCTGCCCTGCTACAGGTGGAAGCAAAGGATTTTATTTCCAATCCAGGTTTGCAGAATGAAGTATTCGGTCCCACTTCCCTGATCGTGCTTTGTCATAATGAAAAGGAACTTTCGGAAGCCCTTCAAACAGTACACGGGCAGTTAACGGGAAGCGTTTATGGAACCCTGGAAGACATCCACCATTTCCAGGATTGCATTGATGCCCTGACCGGCAAAGTAGGACGGCTTGTTTACAACAATGTGCCTACCGGAGTGGAAGTTTGTCATGCAATGGTGCACGGCGGACCCTTCCCGGCTACAACCGATCAACGCACCACCTCTGTTGGTGCCGAAGCCATCAAACGCTTTGTCCGGCCGGTCTGCTTCCAGGATTGTCCGGAAGATTTTTTACCCGAAGCGCTGAAAGACAGCAACCCGCTGGGGATCATGCGCAAGATCGACGGGCGATACACCAAAGCGGCCCTCGGGCAGCTGGAAAAAGCGTAGCATTGTCCATAACTTTTTTGGCAGGATATATAAAGACCAGAAAAGCAAAGTGCGGCTTCATGATAATTGAACGGATCGTTAACCCTTAACGTTTATAGTGGCTTCAAAAAAGTTTTTTTGCGTGGACGCTCATACCTGTGGTAACCCGGTACGACTGGTGGCCGGTGGTGGTCCGCTGTTACAGGGAAATACCATGATGGAAAAGCGGCTCCATTTTCTTCGTGAATTTGACTGGATCCGGAAAGGACTGATGTTCGAACCAAGAGGTCATGACATGATGAGCGGAAGTATTTTATATCCCCCACATGATGAGCAGAATGATGTAGCTGTATTATTCATTGAAACCAGCGGCTGCCTGCCGATGTGCGGACACGGAACCATTGGCACCATCACCATTGCTATTGAAGAAGGATTGATCATTCCGAAAACACCTGGCCTGCTGCGCATGGAAACACCGGCCGGGCTGGTGATGATTGCCTACAAACAGGAAGACAAAAAAGTAAAGTCTGTAAAGCTTACGAACGTAAAGTCTTTTTTATACGCTGAAGGAATGGAGGTGGAATGTCCTGACCTTGGAATGTTGAAAGTTGATGTGGCGTATGGCGGAAATTTTTATGCTATTGTTGACCCACAGGAAAATTTCCCGGGCCTGGAACATTTCAAAGCCGACCAGCTGATATCGTGGAGCCGCGTTTGCCGGCAGCGCCTGAATGAAAAATATTCTTTTGTGCACCCGGAAAATGAACATATCAAAGGATTGAGCCACATGATGTGGACCGGTGCCACCCTTGATGAAAAGGCCAGTGCGCGCAACGCTGTATTTTATGGAGACAAAGCCATTGACCGTTCTCCCTGCGGTACCGGCACTTCGGCGCGGATGGCGCAGTGGCATGCAAAAGGCCGCCTGAAAAAAGGAATGGAATTTATTCACGAGAGCATTATCGGTTCGCAATTCATTGGCAGGGTGGAGGAGGAAACAACGCTCGGGGGCAAACCTGCTATCGTGCCCAGTATTGAAGGATGGGCAATTGTTACCGGGTACAACACCATCATTATTGATGATGATGATCCGTACGCGCATGGCTTCCAGGTTCTCTGACTCTCAACCTTAACCTTAACCTCAAACATAACCTCAACCTCAAACATAAATGAAAGCAGTTGTCATCGGAGGAGGCATCATCGGATTGAGTTCAGCCCTGTACCTTAAAAAAGGTGGATGGGATGTAACCGTGCTGGATAAATCCGATCTGTCCGACAACTGCTCGTATGGAAACCTGGGCATGATTGTTCCGAGCCATTTTGTTCCGCTGGCAGCACCGGGAATGGTAGCACAGGGTATCCGGTGGATGTTCAATAAAAAAAGTCCTTTTTATGTGCGCCCTTCGCTGAATAAAAACCTGATTTCGTGGGGATTAAAATTCATTAAAAGTGCCACACAGCACCACGTGGAAAAAGCTGCGGGATCGCTTTTGGAAATGAACCTGTTCAGCAAACGCCTGTATTACGAATTACAAGCCGAACCGGGATTTGATTTTGCCCTGGAGAACAAAGGCATCCTCATGTATTATAAAACCGCAAAGGTTGCCGAAGAAGAAATGCACCTGGCACAAAAAGCAAAGGCCATGGGGCTTGATGTAGCGGCATTAAATAAGGAGGAAGTGCAGGCGCTGGAACCGGAAACCGAACTGGATGTTTTAGGCGCTGTTCATTACCGTTGTGATGCGCATTTGTATCCGAATAAACTCATCCCACAGTTGATGCAAAGTCTGAAAGCTGCCGGTGTGTCCATCGAGGGCAGTAATGGGGTACGGCAGATTGTTACCGAGAACGGAAAAGTAAAAAAAGTTATAGCGGAGCTGGGTGAGTATGAAACCGATGTGCTGGTGATAGCCGGCGGATCGTGGCTTCCGCAACTCGCGAAGATGGCCCAACTTTCTATTCCGCTCATGCCCGGCAAAGGTTATTCGTTTACCTACGACAAGCCACAAAAAAAATTGAATATTCCCGCGATCCTGTGTGAAGCCCGAGTGGCCATTACGCCCATGAACGGGCATATGCGCTTTGGCGGCACCATGGAAATTGCACCGGTCAACAATAAGATCAATATGAGCAGGGTGGAAGGAATTGTTGAATCCATTCCCAAATATTTTCCTTCCCTCCGGTTAGACGTTCCCCTGGAAAAAGATATCTGGTATGGCTTCCGTCCCTGTTCACCCGATGGCCTTCCTTACCTGGGACGTACCCGGAAAATAGATAACCTGATTATTGCCGGCGGACATGCCATGATGGGATTAAGCCTGGGACCCGCCAGCGGAAAAGTAGTGGCGGACCTGGCCGGCAATATAAAACCGGAAGTGGATATCAAAGCATTTGATCCGGAGCGTTTTTCCTGAGCGTGTGCGGATTTGTTCCGGTGCTGCGAACGACCTGTGAAAGCTGTTGTTACCATAAAAACATGCTGACACCGAATACTGTCTTTCAACATTAATTTATATGATGAAATCATTACGCATTTTAGGATATACAGCTTTGCTGGTTTCCCTCTCAGCCCTTGCCGGCTTTGCCCAGTCAAAAGGCAGTGAATATGTACCCTGCCAGGAAATGCCCAACCTGATGCAGAACTTTGCTGCCGATTCAAGATCATTAACCCGGTATTACAGTCCGGCCAGCACCGGTGCCCGTGGAATGGGGGGTGGGGGCGGCGCTGATGCAGGCGCAGGTTCACCTGAAAAAAGGGCCCGCCTCGAAACCCTCTACCGTCAATACCTTCAAAAGCTGGAAGGCATTAATTTCAAAAATCTTACGCAGGAATGTAAGGTGGATTATATTTTGTTCCGGCGCGACCTGAATGAAAAGCTTCGGTTGTCGGCACAGGATGCAAAAGCTTACACCGATGTGAAACCCTTGTTTCCCTTCGCCGATAAGGTTTATGAACTGGAAAAAACACGTCGCCGCGGCGGCGCCGTTGATGCGGAAAAAGTGGCCCGTGAATGGTTTGCCATAGCGGGCGAGGTAAAAGCCCTTACTGCAAAACTGAAAGATGATAAAGGAGTAACGGCCGATCAGTTGTATGAAGGCACAGAACTGGTGGCCAACCTGAAACAAACGCTCACCAGTATCAATGAATTTTATAACGGCTATGACCCAATGTTCACCTGGTGGGTTCCGAAATCGTACCAGGCATTGGATGAAGCGCTGACCGCTTATGCTACGGCTTTCAAAAATAAAACGGCTGCACTGGTGCCCCTGGATAAAAGCGGCATTGTAGGACAACCTGTAGGCAGAGACGCCCTGGTGCAACAGTTGAATTACGAGATGATTTCCTACACGCCGGAAGAGCTCATTGATATTGCCAACAAGGAATTTGCCTGGTGTGATGCGGAAATGCTGAAAGCTTCCAAAGAAATGGGCTTTGGCGACAACTGGAAGGCGGCGCTGGAAAAAGTAAAAAATACCTATGTGCCCGCCGGAAAACAACCCGAGTTGATCCTGCGCCTGTATAATGAATCGGTGGATTTCCTGAAGAAAAAAGACCTGATCACCATACCACCACTGGCAGAGGAAACCTGGGGTATGATCATGATGACACCGGAGCGGCAACTGGTCAATCCTTTCTTTACGGGCGGTGCTGATATCAGTATTTCCTATCCTACCAACACCATGACGGAAGAAGAGCGCATGATGAGCATGCGGGGCAACAATCCGCATTTTTCGCGGGCCACCGTACATCATGAACTGATCGCGGGCCACAGCCTGCAGGCTTTTATGAACAGCCGCTACCGCACCTACCGGAACTTCAATACACCATTCTGGGGTGAAGGATGGGCGCTGTACTGGGAGCTGATATTATGGGATCTTGGATTTCCCAAAAGCCCGGAAGACCGTGTGGGTATGTTGTTCTGGCATATGCACCGTTGTGCGCGCATTATTTTTTCGCTCAATTACCACATGGGTAAATGGACACCGCAGCAATGCATCGATTTCCTGGTAGACCGGGTAGGTCATGAAAGAGCCAATGCGGAAGGGGAAGTGCGCCGGTCTTTTACCGGGCGTTATCCGCCGCTTTACCAGCTGGCTTATTTAACCGGTGGCAGGCAGTTCTATGCATTGAAAACAGAACTGGTAGACAGTGGCAAAATGAGCTACAAGCAATACCATGACGCCGTGATGCACCTCAACGCGATGCCGGTTGAAATGGTCAGGGCCATCCTGACCAACCAGCCGCTGACGGAAGAATACAAAGCCAAATGGAAATTCTATAGCGTGCCCGGGAAAGCCCTCGCTTATTGATCGCCGTTATATGCAGGTTTTGTTACCAGTTTAATGATTTGCCATGCAGAAAAATTTAAACGCACTGCTTGTCGGGTTTTTCCTTTTTTCCGTTTCGCAGAGTTCTTCTGCGCAATCCGGTGATGAAAGGACATTGGAAAATGATGCGTTCCACCTGAAAACATCGCGGTATGGACTGGCGGAATTAATGAAGACCAACGACGTGCATCCCACCAATTATATCCGCAGCGGCCGGATGTTTGGTGATGTAACGGTGCGTTATGTGCACGAACGGAAGGTGGATTCTATCCGTTCTTCCTGGACGGGTAAAACAGAATTTCTCAAAGATGGCTCTGTGGTGGGTGCCTGGCAGGCGGACAGCGTTATCAATAAATCACTGGGCCTGCAACAAACATTTTCGCTGGAAAAAAATGCGTTGGTCTGGAACCTACAATTAACCAACTTATCGGGATCCCCTTTACGCATGGAAGACCTGGTGATACCACTCGCCTATAATGCCGGTGGTGGTGAAAACCCGCTGGAAATATTTGAACGCCGCGTGGTGAAACATCATTTTATTTCCGGCGACAATTCCTTTATTTTCTGGCAGCGTCCAACAGGACTTGGACCTTACCTGGTAATGGTTCCTTTACCGGGTACCGCCCTGGAATATTTTTCGACGGCAACCGCAACACCTGGTGAAAGGGGGTTGTTCCAGGCGTTTATTCATTCATCGCTTACCGGTAACCGTGAACTGCGCGGGAAGTGGCGTCTTCCCCATACCTACACCTTTATTGCCGCTAAAGAAAGCCGGTCCTACGGCTTTAAATTCCGCTGGGCGGATGATTACACCGGTATCCGGAATATCCTTGTTGAAGAAGGTTTAATTGATGTGCAGGTTATGCCGGGTATGACCGTTCCCAATGACCTGGAAGCAACCATCGCCCTGCGCACGAAGCAAAAGATCAGCCGGGTAGCTGCGGAGTTTGAAGCAGCAACAGATATAAGGTACCTGGGCGAAAAGCAGAAAGGCACGCACCTGTATAAAATTAAATTCTCGCGGCTGGGTGAGAATAAACTAACCGTTCATTACGGGGCCGGTTATAAAACATGGCTGGAATTTTTCGTTACCGAGCCGCTCGAAGTGCTGTATAAAAAACGTGCGGCTTTTATTGTTAACAGGCAGCAGCATCGGACACCGGGTAAATGGTACAATGGATTGTTTGGTGTGTACGATATGAAGAACGCCGTGCTGCGCGGTCCGGATGATCCCGATTTTTTTGATACCAGCCGCCTGAGTTATGTACTTACCTGCGATGACCCGGGACTGTGCAAAGCGCCGTACGTTGCGGCAAAGAATGTTTTTTATCCAGACCGGAAGGAAATAGAAGCGGTTGAATATTACATCGAGCATTTTGTATGGGGTGGCCTGCAGCGTACCGATAAAGAGGAGCCTTATCCCTATGGTATTTATGGTACGCCCAGCTGGTTTGTGAACCGCGATACCACCCGGCGCCGGCGGAATACAACAGACCGGAACCAGGACCGGATGCATGTATGGCGATCGTACGATTACCCGCACATCGTGATGATGTATTATCACCTGTACCAGGTGGCCAAACTGCACCCCCGTATGACGAAGTACCTTGATGCAAAAGGCTACCTGCAAAGAGCAAAGGAAACGGCGAAAGCCTATTTCAAATATCCTTACGAGATTCTGCCCTGGTATGAAACCTACAAATGGGGCTGTTACAACGAGTTGCTCCTGACTGACCTGATGGCAGACCTGGAAAAAGAAGGGTTCATTGAAGATGCACAATACCTGAGGAGCGAATGGGAAAAGAAAGTAAAGTATTTCGTTTATGATGACCGCTATCCCTTCCGGTCGGAGTATGCCATTGATGCTACGGCTTTTGAATCCAGCCATGCGCTCGCAAAGTATGCAGCACTGAATACCATGCAGCCGGACAGCAACCTGTGGTACGATAAAAACCTGAAGCGCTGGTACTCGCACCCGGTGGTACGTAAAGAAGATGGGAGGGCTTTCATGGACCGGCAGCTGCAGGCCAACCTGGCCTTGCGCGGTGTGATTGAACCGGCCTATTATTACCTCGGCAGCGACTTCCGCGGAAGAAGTGACAGCTACACGTTAAGTTATATGTCGCAGATGGGCGGATGGTCAATCCTCGATTACGCGCTGCATTTTGCTGATGATCCTTCACAATATATCCGGCTGGGGTACCAATCTTATTTAAGTTCTTTTGCGCTGATTAATTCGGGAACAGCGGAATCGAATTACGGGTTCTGGTATCCCGGGAAAGAGAATGATGGTGCATCCGGTTGGGCGTTCGAACCACAGAAATATGCAACCCCCTGGATACAGAAGCCGCAGGGAAGAGGTCCCTGGTTTTACGATGGTGAAATTGATCTGGGTTTTGGCGGCGCTACGCGCATGGCCGCTACCGTGGTGACCAGCGATCCTGTATTCGGACTGGTGGCCTACGGCGGTGATCTGAAAGTGGAAAATGACCGGATGCACGTGATCCCGAAAGATGGTTTGCGCCGGAGATTTTATTACCGCAAAGGCCCTGTAAAATTTGATGTGGAACTGGGGCGTGACGGGTTTGCTACCCATAAGACGATCGTGTTGGATCCACCTGGTACATCACTTGAATTTTACCTCGAAAACCGATCAAGTGATGACCACGCAACGCAGGTAATGGTAAAAGGTTTCCAGGGTACTTACGAAGTACATACAAATGGTAAACCGCAAAAGGTAGCGATGGATGCTTCTGGTGCTGCGATCAGCATACCGGTACGTGCGGCCGGGGAAACAAAGGTGATCATCAAAAAAATATAATTCAGCGTTCAACTGGTAAAGCCATGATTATGAAAAATTTTATTGGTGCGATCGTGCTCGCTTTTTTCTTTACAACAGCGGCAGCACAAACGATCAACATACAGGCAGATAAAAAAGTAGCCGCTATTGACCCGGGCATGTGGGGCTTGTTTTTTGAAGACATCAACTTTGCCGCTGATGGTGGCGTGTATGCCGAAATGGTGAAGAACCGGTCGTTTGAATTTAATGTCCCCCTCATGGGCTGGAGACGGCTACTGGGCCGCAACCCGCAGGGAAGAATGGATATCGTCAATTCCGGAAATGAAAACAATCCAAGATACCTGCAGATCGTCAATAACAGTCCCGATTCAGTGATTGGATTGCAGAATGAAGGGTTTCGCGGAATGGGCGTGCGAGAGGGTGCCACCTACCATTTTTCGGTGATGGCCAGGAAAACGGGTGAAGGAAATCCATCCCTGGAAATCGTACTGGTGAACAGCAAGGGTGACGTGCTGGGCACAACAACGCTTTCCGGTTTTACCGATAGCTGGAAAAAACATAAAGCTTCCTTAACGGCATCGGCAACAGAACCCAAAGCAGCCTTGCGTGTACTGGTGAAAGGTCCCGCCACCCTGCACCTGGACATGATCTCCTTATTTCCCAAAGACACCTGGAAGGGACGCGAGAATGGATTACGGACGGATCTTGTTCAGAAGCTTTCCGATTTAAAACCCGGCTTTCTTCGTTTTCCCGGGGGATGCATTGTGGAAGGGCGCGACCTGGCAAACCGGTACCAATGGAAAAAAACAGTAGGCAATGTGGAAGACCGGAAGGTGATCATCAACCGGTGGAGTTCTGAAATACAGCAACGTTCACCGGCCGATTATTACCAATCGTATGGCCTGGGCTTTTACGAATATTTTCTACTGGCCGAAGACATTGGTGCCGAACCTTTGCCCATTCTCAATTGCGGCATGGCCTGCCAGTTCAATACCGGTGAACTGGCTGCGCTGGATCAATTGGATCCCTACATCCAGGATGCACTGGACCTTATTGAATTTGCCAATGGCAGCACCACAACCAAATGGGGCAGGCTCCGTGCCGACATGGGTCATCCCGAACCCTTCCATTTAAAAAAGATCGGCGCCGGTAATGAGCAATGGGGTCCTGAATACATTCCGAGGGCGAAAGCATTTATGGATGCGGTGAGAGCGGTTCATCCGGAGATTGAAGTGATCGGGTCGGCAGGGCCATACTCGGGTGGAGAAAATTTTGTTTACCTCTGGAACCAGATGAAAGTGATGAAGCCGGACCTTGTAGATGAACATTATTACAGTCCGCCGGTTTGGTTCCTGCGCAATGCGCGCCGGTATGACAACTATGATACAACAGGTCCGAAAGTTTTTGCCGGAGAGTTTGCGGCGCACGACCGCCCTGCGGAAGACGGCCGCCGTAAAAACAACTGGCTGGCTGCTCTCACGGAAGCCGCTTTTATGACGGGCCTGGAACGGAATGCGAAAGTGGTGAAGATGGCTTCCTATGCCCCGCTCTTTGCGCATGTGGATGCCTGGCAGTGGTCGCCCAACCTGATCTGGTTCAACAACCTCAGTTCTTATGGAACGGCGAATTATTATGTGCAGCAGCTGTTTTCACTGAATAAAGGTTCGCACGTGGTTCCGACATTGATGGACAATAACGTGGTGGCGGGTAAAGACAGCCTGTATGCTTCTGCAACCGTAGATGAAGGGACCAATGAAATCATCATTAAGCTGGTGAACGCGAACCCGGAAGAAAAGGCCATTACACTGAATGTGTCGGGTGTTCGCAAACTTTCAAAAAAGGCGCAGGTAACAACGTTGAGCAGTTCCGACCTGGGAGAGGAGAATACGGTTGAACAACCAACAAAAATAGCACCGGTAAAAAAAGAGCTGAATGTATCCGGCAAAAACTTCCGCTACCTCGCGGGGCCGAACAGTGTCAATATCATCCGCATACGGAGGGGATAGGGACTGCCTTTCATTTCAATAACCACTAAGCGCATACGCATGCCCGCTATTCAACCTAAATCCCTGCAAAGCCTGCTGCTCCTGTTGTTGACCTTTACCGTTTTGGATGGGGCTGCACAAGGAATAACCGCTGCGGGTAAGCCCGCCCAACTGGATATCCGCAAGGCGGGTGAGCACAGTATCCGCATTACCCTGAAGCCGGTTGATTATAAAATGGATTTTCCGTTCACGCCGGCCGTTGTGGAAAGGCCGTATGGCAAACCCGACATCAGTCTTCGCCAGTTAAAAACGACCATTAAGAAAAAAGTTGGAAACCTGTCCGTTGAAGTACGGCCTTCCCCACTGTCTGTCATCATCACTAATGCCGCTGGACAACTGGTTCAGCACCTCACCCTGCAGGAAGATGGGAAACTTTCATTTGCTACCGGTGACCAGCCTGTGCTGGGTATGGGTGAAGGCGGACCCAAACCGGTGCGCGGCCAGGACTGGCGTACCGCACCCATCCAGTTTGACCGGCGCGGGCTGTATGACAGCATGCAGCCCCGGTGGCAAAGTGATGCCTATGGCTCAAGGAACCCGGTGGCCATGCTGGTGGGTACAGGAGGTTGGGGACTTTTTGTTGCATCGCCATGGGTGGAAGTGGACCTGAGGGAAAAGGATCGCGGCGTGTTTGTTCCCTGGAATCCGCCTGCTCAAAATCATGTTGCGCAAAACCAACGCAACCAGCACCTGAATGCGGGCAAAGGCTTGCCGCCCATTGATCAAATCGTGCCGGGACTTTATGACTTCTTTGTTTTTGATGCACATAATCCGGCAGCGATGATGAAAGATTTCTCGCTCATCACCGGCGCTGCGGCCATGCCGCCGAAATGGGCGCTTGGTTACATGCAATCGCATCGTACCCTGATTGATGAAACTCAAATGATCGGGATTGTTGATACGTTCCGGACTAAAAAAATTCCGGTTGATGCGGTGATCTACCTTGGAACCGGGTTTGCACCCAGGGGCTGGAACAAACGGCAGCCTTCCTTTGAATTTAATCCTGATGTTTTTAAAAGGGCACCGGAAGAATTTTTCCGCGACCTGCACAACCGGAATGTAAAAGTAGTGGTGCATATGGTTCCATGGGACCGCGATAAATTACCTACGCTGCATGGAAACATTCCATCCAAAAAAGGAGAGGTGATTGACTCCGGTCACATTCTTTCTTACTGGAAGCAACACGTAAGCCTCGTGAATACCGGTGTGGATGCTTTCTGGCCCGATGAAGGCGACTGGTTCAATTTATTCGAGCGCATCAAACGGCACCAGCTTTATTACCAGGGGCAGCTGTGGAGTACACCCAATGTTCGTCCCTGGCATTTGCAGCGCAATGGCTACCCGGGTATTGCACAATGGGGCGGATGGGTGTGGTCGGGTGATACCGAATCTTCCTGGAAAACACTGGAGGGACAAATTGCCGTCGGCATTAATTATTCATTGAGCATGGGGCCGTACTGGGGCTCAGACATCGGTGGCTTTTATTCGAACCGCGAATTAACCGGTGAGCTGTATGCGCGCTGGTTCCAGTTTGCTTCTTTTTGCGGATCGTTCCGCGCGCATGGACGCACCTGGCGTACGCGATTGCCCTGGGGCTGGGGACTGAGTTACATGGGGCCCAGCGAAGACCGCGTACCACCGCCTGAATCCGAATTGAACAACCCGGCTATTGAACCCATTGCGCAGAAGTATGATGAATTGCACTACCAGTTGTTGCCCTACACGTACACGCTGGCCTGGGAAGCAAGGGAAAGGGGGTTGCCGCTGATGCGCGCCATGTGGCTTCATTACCCGGATGATGAAGTGGCGAAAGGATTGGGTAACCAGTACCTGTGGGGAAGAGATTTATTGATTGCGCCGGTTTACCAAAAAGGTGCCACGGCGCGGAATACATACCTGCCGCAGGGTGACTGGTACGATTGGTGGACGCTGGAAAAGTTGGCAGGCGGTCAAACAGTGAGCCGCAACGTTAATCTCGCAACCATGCCTATTTATGTTCGGGCCGGCGCCATTATTCCCTTTGATCCTGTTCGGCAATACACCGCCGAAAAAGTGGAAGGACCCACGACGCTCAAAGTGTTCCGCGGTGCCGACGGGGCTTTTACCCTGTATGAAGATGATGGTATCAGCCAGGAATACCTGAAAGGAAAAGGAACCTGGACGAGCATTAAGTGGAATGATAAAGAAAGAACTCTGCTCCTCGAACCCGGTGCTCCAAAAGGAAGCATCAATCTCCCGGTTCAACGAACATTCAGAATTGAATTGCTGCCGGGGGGTGAAATAAAAAATGTAACCTATACCGGTAAGCGGATTATCGTGAAATTTTAAACAGTGGTCTTCCTGGCCAGCATTCCTGCAACAAAAAAGCAAACCCCGGAAATAAAGCCTGAAGTAATAATCCCGTACGGTGTGTATACACGATAGGTTTTCATGGAAACAGGTGTAAGGCTGAGATAAATTGAAAAAACGGCCAGGATGATTCCTAAGGCCAGGAAGAGGTAAGTTAAATTTCGTGCGTTCATATGTTATGAATTGATAAGTTCATATAAAAATAAAAAATATAATAAAGCCCTCGTATCATTTCTTCGCTCAATGCCGGTCAGAATTTTGTGTCAATTGCATCATGCGGGTTAATAATTGCAAATACAGGGGTAATATAATTTGAGGGCATACCGGGGTCCACCATTACTTTTAACAGACTTACCGGTCACAATAACAAGTATAACGTTAATGGTTAACCTGTAAACATTAAAACATGAAATGTGTTCTTACATGCGCTGCTTTGTTTGCAGGGATGATAACGTCCTGCGCATGGGAGGCATCTGCACAGGAGGCTATGGCTCCTGCCCAAAAAAATTCATCCCCTCCTGTATTGATCACCGGGTATATCCAGTCCATGGTAACGCCTCCCCCGGCCACATTAAGCCTGGATAGTTTTTATAAAAAATATGCGGATGCCTTCGGGATTCCCATTGTATCATCGGAGAAGGTGCCAGATGATGCCCTGCTGATCGCGCGGGATATCGTCAATTTCATGCTGGTGAAACGACCCGATGTGCGCGCGGCACTCATCGAAAAAAAAGCGAGGGTGCTGGTCATGGCGCAAACCGAAATGGAAACCGATCTGCCCGAGCGCCGGGCCTGGAAGAAGCCTGCTAAAGACGACCGCCGGTTAACGCCCGGGGAGCGCGAGAATTACGACAAGCCCGGTGGCATTGCCGGCATGACCGACCGCGAATACTGGAACAGGCGGGCCCGCGGAATGGGCGGCACCGTAACTTCTTGCGCGGAGGAAAACCTGCTGGGTTATCCCGGAACGCGTTATTACGGGGAGAACATCCTGGTGCATGAATTCAGCCACAATATCATGAATGCCCTGCGTACGGCCGACCCGGCCCTGTATAAAGAAATTGACACAGCATATGAAGCGGCAAAGGCAAAAGGATTGTTTAAAGGACAATATGCCATTAATACGGTTGCGGAATACTGGGCCGAGGGAACACAGTGGTGGTTCTGGTCAAACTTTGAATTTTATGACGGGGAAACCCGGGTGCAGTCGCCCGAAGACCTGCAGGCTTATGATCCCCGCCTCTACGCCATTTTAGACCGGGTATATGCTGGTCATCATATTCCGGCTGATGTGTATTACAGCCGCAACCTCCGGCCGGCACGGAAGCGTTAAGCGCACAAAGAACATGTTCCCTATTGCTTTTTCACCGTTCATCATCGATTCCGGCTGGTGAACATTTAACTTCTATTAAAAGAGCAGGGTACCGTTTTATCTCCATCATGAAACAAAACTTTTGGGTCCGTGAAGGCAGTTAAAATGCAGTTCATATTTGTTAATATCCTATAACAGCCTTTTCTCCGAATGAAATAGGTTTGAAGTTAGAACCGGGAAGGTTTCTACGCTGTTGCTGCTTTTATAATTTTTTAATAAACGAACGATAATTGACTGTATGAATAACTCCATCCCTGGCGTCATGCGTCACATCGCACCTACATAAAAACGTACCCCGTATCACAAGAAAGGGAAGACCATAATTTATTAATTTTTTTATCGCATACTATGAACCAGTTTAAGCTGAATAAAGGTGTTCAACACCTTGTTACACTTATATGTTTTATCTGCCTCTCACTGGCAGCCGCAGCCCAGGTTACCGTAACCGGCAGGGTGATGGACAGAAGGGAGAACCGGCCGGTAGCAGGGGCCACCGTGCAGGTAAAAGGTTCTCCGGGCGTTTCCACAACCACAGATGAAACCGGCGCGTTCCGGCTACAGGTGCCTTCGTTGGATGTTACGCTGGAAGTAACATCCGTTGGTCTTTTAAAACAGGAAATACGGCTGGCCAACCGCAGCACGGTGGAAGTGAGCATGGATCAGAATGAAAAGTCAATGGACGACGTGGTGGTAGTGGGTTATCAATCCATCCAGCGCCGCAAAACGCCCGCCGCCATCTCCACGGTAAAAGGAAAGGACATAGAGAACATGCCTTATCCAACCTTCGACAATATGCTCCAGGGCCGAGTAGCCGGCTTGAACGTATTGAATATTTCCGGTGAGCCCGGCGCGCAGGCCATTGTAAACATCCGTGGCAGTTCCGCTGTAACCGATCCTAATGCCATCAGCGCCCCGCTGTATGTTATTGACGGAATGGTGTTCGATGTAAGTGACCAGCGCAGCGCAGGCCCGGTAATGAATCCTCTTTCAGCCATCAACCCCAACGATATTGAATCCATTGACGTTTTAAAAGACGCATCCGCCTCGGCCATCTACGGTTCACGGGCCGGTAACGGGGTGATCATTGTAAAAACAAAGCGTCCGAAAATGGGCCCTCCCCAGATCCGGGTTTCTTCTTACGTGGGGATCAGCACCAAGCCCCGTATGAAACCCATGATCGTTGGTTCTGCGGAACGCAGGAAGAAGATGGACATCCTGACCCAGTTCGGCGATTACTGGAGAATGAACAACCTTAGTCCACTGCTTACCGACAGCCTGAACCCGGGTTTCAACAACAACACCGATTTCCAGGGCATGTTCCTGAAAGAAGCCATCATCCACAATGTGGAAGCCAGCATAGCCCAGGCAAGTGATAAGTTCAGTTACCGTCTTTCATTCAGCAGGTTTTACGAGGATGGCGTGATGCGCGGGTATGATTTTGCCAGGACATCACCACGCCTGTTCCTGTCCATGAGACCGAGTGAAAAGTTTGAGGTCACGACCGACTTCTTTCTCAATTTCCAGAAGTCAAAGCATGGCCCCGGTAACACGGGTTTCTCAAGGTATCCCTTCTTCATCTGGGGCTTCCCGTCCTCTTTCTGGAATATCACCGAGCAGGATATGAAAAATTACACGGGGCGTAATGACAATGTGTATGATGACGACCGGTCTACATCTATGAACGGAACAACAAGAGGTGCTTATAAATTCTCAAAGGACCTGGTATTTACCAGTACCATCTCCTACAATTTCAACTTTAACCGGAGGGATTACCTCGAACACAGATCGGTCAATCCAAACCTGCGCAACGACGCTACCAGTAGCGTAAACAACCAGCGCCGCTGGGAAAACGAAAACTTCCTGACCTACTCCAAAACAATACGCGACGATCATAATTTTACTTTCCTGGCAGGACAGGGTGCGGAGGAACTTGTGTTTAACAGCACATTCGTGCGCGGGAATAATCTTTCTGCCAATTCCATTGTTGTGGTACGCGATGTGCCCGCCGGCCCGAACCTGAGCGGAAACAGCAACCTGGAAGAGCGGTCACGGTTTTATTATTTCGGCCGCATGCATTATGATTACAAAGGCAAGTATGGAATTGAAGGCAGCCTTCGACGTGATGCTTCTTCACGATTCAGTGCCGGTGAGCGTTGGGGAACTTTCCCGGCCGTATCTGCGCTCTGGATCGTGAGCGACGAACCCTTCTTCGAACCGCTGAACAAAGTGGTTTCTTTCCTGAAGTTCCGTGCAAGCTATGGTATTACGGGAAGGGATCCGCTGTCGTACTACGGACGTTATATTTCCTTAACGGCCAACGGCGCCTACCAGGGATCATCAACCGGTGCGGGCGGCCCCACGAATGTTACCTACAACGGGGTTTCGTTGTCTTATCCCAACTATAATGGAACCGCTTCCGTTCCGGGTTTAACATGGGAAAGTGCCCCGCAGGTAAATGTGGGTGCAGACCTTGGCCTGTTTAAAGACCGCATCAATATTACCGCTGATTTTTACAGCCGTGATAATAAGGACCTGCTGTTCGATATTCCCGTGCAGCCCACTACCGGCTTTCTTACGGCAAGGGATAACTATGTAAACATACGCAACCGCGGCATTGAATTCACCCTTACTTCCAGTAACCTCAGTAAACGTTCTCCATTCAAATGGAACACTACTTTCAACATCGCATTCAATGACAACTTTATTACCAAGCTGCCATACGATAACCGCGACTTCAAGTTTGGTCCGCCCTGGTTAACACGCACGCTGACCATCGGAAGTCCCGCTTTCCAATTCCTTGTTTGGGACGTGCCGGGCATCTATACCTCAAACAGTGAAGTGCCGGTTGACCCGTTAACCGGCAGCAGGATACGGGTTAATTCAAGCACCGGTGCCATGTTCTCAGCAGGAGATCCTGCCCGGGTTGATTACAACAACGATTATATCATCAACGATTTTGACCGCATCCTGATGGGTGATCCCAATACAAAGGTTGCGGGCGGTTTGATCAATTCCCTTACCTGGAAATCTTTCTCGGTGCAGGTGCTTTGCACCTTCATTACCGGAAGGCATTTATGGAATGGTTACCTGTCCGATAAAATGCAGGATGCCGGAAGCACCAATCCTTATACACGATGGGGACCTACATCCGCCGTGGCTTCTGATTTCCGCGGATCCAACTTCTGGTTCCCCGGATCTGAAGGTGCACAGTTCCCCGGCCTGCTGGTGAACACTGTAGACAAATGGCACATTGCACAATCCTTTTATGTGGAAGATGCCAGTTTCTTCAAAGTAAAGAATGTGATGCTGGGCTATACGCTGTCCGATAAAATAAGCCGGCGGATGCACCTGAAAGGAATCCGCCTGTTTGGATCACTGGATAACATTTTTGTGTACTCCCGCGCTACAGTTCCTGACCCCGAAGCCGTTCAGGCAGATGGATATTCCAGCGGTAATGATTACCCGATTCCACGCAAAGTAACCTTTGGTGCTGAAATTAATTTCTAACAATCGAGAAGAGCGCATATGAAAAATAATATTTCTGTTCTGTTGATTCTTTTGGTCATAACCGGGGCTTCATGCAAAAAGTTCCTGGAGCGGGAACCCCGGAACCAGATGACCGACCAGAATACCTGGAAAAATGAAGCAGAAGCCAACAGTGCCGTTTCCAGTATTTATTCCCTTTTCAGAACAGCCATGAATTACCCGGAAGGCATTGGCCACTTTATGTGGGGTGATCTTACGGCAGACGTATTTTCACCCAACCAGGGTGGGAACGACCATGGTTCCATCAACACAACCAACTGGCAGATCTCCATTTCATCAACGGCTGCCACAGACGCGGGCCGGCCGATGTACCGCATGCGTCGATGGGATAATTTTTACCGGGCCATCGACCAGGCCAACAGGGTGCTCAAATTTGTCCCGGATATTCCTTTAAAGGAATTCACCTCCGCTAATGCGGCTGCGATGCAGCAGCGTTTTTTGGGTGAAGCTCATTTTATGCGGGCGTTTACCTATTTCTATATATCACGCATCTGGGGCGATGTTCCCTTAACGCTGCAAACCTATGCGGATCCTACAGAAGGTCAACCCCTTCCGCGAACTCCGGCTGCACAAGTGCTTGACCAGGCCATTACAGACATACAGACCGCCATTCCGAAACTGTCGTGGACCTCTACCGGAACAGAAAGGGCCGTGCGTGCTACCCGGGGTTCCGCTTATGCATTACTCGCGCACATTTATGCATGGCGCGGTGAATATGACAAATCTGCATCGGCAGCCGATTCGGTTATTTTAAGAGGTGGCTACGCCTTTGTACCACGCACGAACTATACAAGCATTTTCAAAGGGCAAAGTACCGAGGGCGTTTTTGAAATTTCACAGAACAGGATCAATGAAGGATACGGAACCGGGGGAATTGGTGCCCGCACATCCAAATCGCCGTACTACCTTACCAATACCGGCAACAGCCAGATGCCGCTGGACCAGAATACGCTGTACTCGCGCTTCTTTACCGACACCGTCAACGACCTGCGCGCAAAAAGAGGCATGGCCTTCCTGGGTACAACTGATCCCATCACGATCAAGTATTCCGACCCAAGCTGGATCACGTATACGGGGCAGAACAATACATCACCCGTGTTCCTGCACAACATCATCATTTTCCGTCTTGCCGATATCAAATTGTTGCGCGCGGAGGCACTGGCTGCTACCGGTAACATGGGCGGTGCGCGCACCATTCTGAATGAAATCAGAACCCTTTCCGGTTTGGGCGCTTCCACTGCTACGGATGCCAACCTGTTTGAAGCCATCATTGACGAACGCGGCCGCGAATTGTTTTTGGAAGGGCACCGGTTTTACGACCTTGTGCGGCTGGCAAAGCATACAGGTATTGTAAAATTCGGGTCGGGTTCCACACCGCGTATCAATACCAGCGAGTTTCAGCAGGGAAAATACATCTGGCCCATTGATCCTTCGCTGATCATTGGCAACCCGCTCTTAACGCAAACGCCTTTCTGGGCCGATAAAATGTAAATCTTAAAAACGAATTATGAAACAATACAGGATTCTTCTTTTCATCTGTTGCCTGGCGCTTGTGGTGCTGGTATCGTGCAGGAAAACTGACTACCTGACCGACGAAGGTGTGCATGATGCGAAAACCCCCCTGAACACATATGACTACCTGAAGGCGAATCAGTATAAACTGTTTGATACCTTCCTGCTGGTGATTGACCGGTTCAACCTGAAGGAGGACCTCCTGAAAGCCAGGACAGTTTTTGCCGTTACCGATTATTCGATCAGGAATTACATCACGCTGCGGCAGAATGCCATCCGGTTGATCGATGCCAACAAATCATTTACCCTCGACAGCCTGTATGCCAATATTACCGCCGATTCGGTGAGGCAGTATTTCTTTAATGAAGAAATCAGCCTGGAAGCTGCGCCTATAGAGCCCGAAGTAACACAGGTGACGAGCCAGGGCGGCACGTCTTGCGGGTATTCGAAAAGGCAATGGACGGTGCTGGAACTGAATGGCAATGATCCCGGGCTGTTTGCCTGGACCAACAGCCCGATCTACGGTTTGTATTACACAAGGATCCGCGGCGCACTGGATGTACCGGGTATTACACCACCGCTCAATGAATCGGATATTAAAGTGTTGTGCCAGACCCAGGGCATCCAGCCGAAGTCTGATAAAGGTACGTACGAGCAAAGGCTGCACGTACTGAGTAACCAGCACACCTTTGTACGATTCTGATTTTTAAAACAACGATTGGCGCTTAAATGATACGCATGAAACTTCTAAACATATCCCTCATTTCACTCCTGTTGGTTATTGCTGTGCTGGAAAGCTGCAGTAAGCCCGCACCCGGTTACCTGAGTAAGGTACTGGTGTATAATCCAAAAACGCTTAATGCTACAAAAGGTCGGGTAACAACATCCGGTGCCCTCATCGTGGACGGATCCACCAGCCCGATCAACGTGAAGTTACTGGGCATACGGAATTTTTATACAAAACAGAAGGCCGACAGCATCCTGCTGAAGAAATTTGAAATTCCCATTTATAAAGGCGAGATCACGCAAAACGATACGACCCTGGCACAATTGGCACCGAAACTTGGAACAGCATTATACCCGGTATTCAACGTCAACAGTATTGGCGGCAGGATTGAGATCTCACCCGCTTCAACATTTGTGGATACGGGCACTTATGAATTTGACATTAATGTTACCAACCCGGCCGGAACCCGCGATGTTCCTTCTGCAGGCATTGTTCGCCTGGTGAACGCTGCAAATCCATTCGACATTACGCGTCAGGCGGTGACCACCACACCGGCCAATGCGGAAACACCTTCTTCAAACCAGAGTAATTACACCTTAACCATTACAAGAACCGCAGGGCCCAACAGGATTATATTGCGGTTCCTGGATAAGAATGGCGTGGCTTTTAATCCAGCCACACAGCTGTTAGGATTTGTTGACCGACCCCAGTTGCGCAACTTCGCACCGTATTATCCGGAGGTAAAAACCGACAGCTCGCTTATATACCAGTATCCCGAAAAATTGCCGACGTTCCCGCTGTTTCAATACACCAGTATTAACCCCGATAACGGCGCCGTTGTAAACCGGCAGTGGACCTCTTTTTACAGGATCCGGCATACAGCCACTGACCTTAATGTAAATGTGAATACGGAAATTGGTTTCCGTTTATGGCCGGTTCCGGGTGAAGCTTCGGTTAGCGGCACGTATACGATAACGATGAAATTGAATTTCGTCGCGCGGAAACCCTGACGCTCATTTATCATATTTTCATAAGTGGGCAGGCTTTCCTGTACCCACTTTTTTTATGAACCATACAAAATATTCACTTAGAATTGTTCTTTACTTATGACAACATCAAACCGCAGGATACTGACCTGTTCCATGGCACTCTTCGCGCTGTCCGCGACAGCACAGCAGGGCGATTATCCCATTCAACCGGTGCCTTTTACCCATGTGCACGTTGACGACCAATTCTGGAAACCGAGGATAGAGCTGAATGCAAATGTGACGATTCCTTATGTGCTGCAGAAGTGCCGGGAAACGGGGCGTGTCGACAACTTTTTAAAAGCTGCCGGTAAAATGCCCGTGGGCTCCATTACCGAATTTCCATTTGATGATACGGATATATACAAAGTAATTGAAGGTGCCTCCTATGCCCTCCAGGTAAAAGCGAACCCGGAGCTGGAAAAGCAGGTTGATTCGCTGATCATCATTATTGCCGGCGCGCAGGAACCCGATGGTTACCTGTATACGTTCCGCACCATGAATCCCCCGAAACTGCACCCGTGGATCAGTGTAAAGCGGTGGGAAAAGGATCCGGATTTAAGCCATGAATTATACAACGCTGGGCATCTTTATGAAGCGGCAGCAGCGCATTACCTCGCCACCGGTAAAAAAAGCCTGCTGAACATCGCTATCAAAAATGCCGACCTGCTCGTGCGCGACTTTGGCCCGGGCAAGGCGGAGTACTGGCCCGGTCACCAGGTGGTGGAAATGGGACTGGCGCGGCTGTACCGCATTACCGGGAAAAAAGAATACCTGGACCTCGCTAAATTTTTCCTCGACATCCGCGGTAATGGAAAAGTAAAAGGCTCACAATACAGCCAGTCGCACAAACCGGTAACCGACCAGCATGAAGCGGTGGGGCATGCCGTGCGCGCCGCCTACATGTACACCGGCATGGCCGATATTGCGGCCCTCACCGGCAACAAGGAATACGTAAAAGCCATCGGTGATATCTGGAATGATGTGGTGCAAACAAAACTGTATCTCACGGGCGGCATAGGTGCCACCGGTGCCGGTGAAGCTTTTGGCGCGCCGTACCAGTTGCCGAACATGGCCGCGTATGCGGAGACCTGCGCTTCCATTGCTAACGTGTACTGGAACAACCGCATGTTCCTCATGCATGGCGATGCAAAATATATCGACGTGATGGAACGCGTTTTATACAATGGACTGTTGTCGGGTATCTCGCAGGATGGAACACGTTTCTTTTACCCGAATCCACTGGCATCTATGGGACAGCACCAGCGAAGCGCCTGGTTTTCCTGCGCCTGCTGCATTTCCAATGTCACGCGCTTCATGCCGTCTATTCCCGGTTATGTATATGCGCAAAACAACAATGACCTGTACGTTAATTTATTCATGTCTAACAAGGCTACGATCGAACTCCCTGCCGGTAAAGTAACCCTCAAACAGGAAACGGCTTATCCATGGGATGGTAAGGTAAAGCTGGATGTGAACCCGAAGCGGAAATCAAATTTCACCCTGCGCATCCGAATCCCGGGATGGGCGCGGCAGGAAGCGATTCCGAGCACCCTGTACCAGTTTGGTGATAAAGAGTCAAAGCCCGTGGTCATTACCCTGAATGGTAAGCCGGTGGAATATAAAATCGAAAATGGTTACGCGGTTTTCAACCGCCGGTGGAGGAAACGCGATAAAATCACGATTGACTTTCCCATGGAAGTGGAAAAAGTTTTTGCCCATGATCAGGTAACCGACGACAAAGGACGCTTTGCCCTGCAGAAAGGTCCTCTTGTGTACTGCCTTGAAGGACCCGATAACCTGGAAAATTCCGTGCAGAATATCATGGTCAGTGACAAAGCCGATATAAAAGAAACGTACCGGGATAATTTTCTGAATGGTGTGTTGCAGCTTTCCACGAACGGAAGTTCTACCAGCCGCCAGCTCGATTCAGATGTGCTGCTGAAAAAAGAACAGCAGGTTACAGCCATTCCGTATTATTCCTGGAACAACCGCGGGGCAGGAGAGATGGTGGTCTGGATCCCTTACGTGGAATCGGCCGCACGCCCGAAGCCGGCGCCAACAATTGCTTCAAAAAGTATGGTGTCTTCTTCACTGCGGAATCCAAGGATGCAGAAAGCGCTTAATGACCAATACGAGCCCCTGAATGCACAGGATCATTCGGCCGTATACCTGCATTGGTGGCCCAAGAAGGCAACTACCGAATGGGTGCAATACGATTTTGACCAGGAGTATACCGTTTCGGAATCTTCGGTTTATTGGTTTGATGACGGACCATTTGGCGGTTGCCGCATTCCTGCATCCTGGCGCGTGTTGTACAAGGAGGGCGAGAACTGGGTGCCGGTAAAGGCTAAAACAGCCTACACCATCACCAAGGACAAATACGATCACGTTACGTTTGAACCGGTAAAAACAAAAGCCCTCCGTGTTGAAGTAAAGCTTCCCGATAACTATGCTACCGGGATGCACGAGTGGAAGGTGAAGTAAGGTTAGTGGATAATATTTAACCAGGGCTACGAAACATGAAAAAGATTTTCATTCCTGCATGCCTGTTACTCGCGGCATTGATGGCCGATGGCCAGCAAAAAGCCATCATTACCATCGACGCCGGGAAACCGGGAGCCAGTGTTGCACCAACACTCCATGGAATTTTTTTCGAAGAGATCAGTCATGGCGGTGAAGGTGGGCTGTATGCGGAATTGATCCAGAACCGTGGCTTTGAAGAATCACGTTTGCCGCCGGCTACAACGGTGCAGGACGGATGGCTGATCCCCAACCGAACGCCTCATTTCGGACTGCCCAACAACCGGGCAAGCGACTGGCGCATGCGCTGGCCTGTCAGGAGCGAATGGCCTGCCTGGTCGGTGCAGAAACCTGATGCAGGGGATATTACTTTAGCCCTGACCGATCGTCAACCGTTGAACGGGTCAACCCCTCGCTCCCTGCAGGTTACCATCAATAAACCGGATGCAAACGGCAACAGCAGCCTGGAAAATGAAGGCTTCTGGGGCATCAATACGGTGAAAGGAGAAACGTACAACCTTACCTTTTACGCACATACGGACAGGTATACAGGTCCGCTTCACGTTTCCCTGCAATCACCCGATGGAGCCGTGCTGGCCCGTTACTCGTTTAAAACCATTGCTTCACCGCAATGGAAAAAATTTACCTGCCGGATAAAAGCAGATGGAAGTCACCCGAAAGCAAAATTCGTCATGAGCTTTGGTAGTACCGGCACCGTATGGCTTGACTTTGTTTCGCTGTTTCCTGCTAAAACTTTTAAGAACCGTCCTAATGGCATGCGGCCCGACCTGGCGCAATACCTGGCCGACCTCAAACCTTCCTTTGTGCGCTGGCCGGGGGGTTGTTTTGTGGAAGGCATCAACGTGGAAAGTTCACCCAACTGGAAGCGAAGCATCGGGCCGGTGGAAAAGCGCCCGGGCACGTACAGTCCCTGGGGTTACTGGAGCAGTGATGGTTTCGGATATCATGAATTTTTGCAGTTCAGTGAAGATATCGGTGCGGACGCCATGTATGTATTCAATGCGGGGGTGGGATGTGAAATGCGCAGCGGTACGTTTATACCGGATGAAAAAGTTGATTCGATTATTGCGGATATTCTTGATGGTATTGAATATGCCGTTGGTCCTGTTACTTCCAAATGGGGAAAGGTGCGTGCCGCAAACGGTCACCCGAAACCGTTCCCGTTAAAATATATTGAGATCGGTAATGAGCAATCGGGTCCGCGTTATGCGCGCCGGTACAACTGGTTTTATGATGCCATCAAAAAGAAATACCCGGGCCTGCAGATCATGGCCAGCATGGGCATCGGCGATGTAAACCGGCGAACGCTGGACAGTATGCATAAAGTGGATTATGCCGATGAACATGCCTACAAGGCCGCTTACTGGGCGATGCGCAATTATGATCATTTCGACCAGTACAAGCGTGGTGCCTGGGATATGTATGTGGGGGAGTATGCCACCAACTCCGGTGTAGGAAGAGGCAACATGCTCGCCGCCCTGAGCGATGCGGTATACATCATGTCCATGGAACGCAACGGCGACCTTGTAAAAATGTCAAGCTATGCACCGCTCTTTGTTAATGTGAACGATGTAGACTGGCCGGTAAACCTGATCAACTTCGACGCGCACAGGAGCTTCGGAAGAATTTCCTACTACACCATCAAGCTGTTTAATGATCATCGTGCCTACCTGAATTTTGCCACCGAAACAAAAGTAATTCCGCCTTCAACAAAACAACCGCTGTTCACTGGGAGCGTGGGGCTGGCTACCTGGGATACGGAATCGGAATACAAAGACCTGCAGATCATCCAGGATGGAAAAGTGGTGTATCAAAGCGATTTTTTGAACCGCCCTGCAGAATGGAAACCGGTGCGCGGTACCTGGGTGGTGAAAGACAGTTCTTTTGCGCAAACCGCCATGGGTGCCCAGCGGCTGGCCTGGCTCAAAGATAAAAGTTTTGATACCTACACGCTTAAGGTAAAAGCAAGAAGGACCAGCAAAGCCACCAACGCGTTTATCATTCCGTTTGCCGTGAAAGATGACAATACAATGTTACGCGCACATATCGGGTCGTACGTGAACGCGAACGTGGTGTTTGAATCGGTAACCGGCGGCATGAATGTTTCGGACCTCACCAACCAGCGGCGGTTGCCTGCACCCATTGAAACCGGCAGATGGTATGACATCACTCTTGAAGTAGGATATGACAAAGTGGATTGCTACCTCGATGGAAAACTGTTACTGAGTTATTCGGAACCGGCCAAGCTGTTCTCTATTTCGGGAAGGGACAACCGCACAGGAGATGTGATCGTAAAAGTGGTGAATGCTTCCGCGCAACCCTACGGGGCCGGTTTTGTGATCAATGGCATACAGGTGGGAAGTTCGGCTGAAGCTATCACGTTGTCTGCAGCATCACTGGAGGCGGAAAACTCATTGGAAGAACCGCTGAGATATGTACCGCAAACAAAAGTGCTTAGCGGTGTTTCCAACCAGTTTAGTATGGAAATACCGCCGTACTCCATTTCCGTTTTACGCTTCAAGGACAGGAGCTGGAAAAAAGCTGCGCCCTGATGCAACTCCATTCCATCAAATAGTAAGAAGTCCGGGTTAATTCCGGTAAACCATAAAGCTGGTGCAGCATCTATCTTCATTTTATCCAACCAATTTATCATGCGATATAACTATGTTTTTTGCATTAGCCTGGCGGCCTTACTGTCAGCAGATTTGCAGGCACAGTCGGGCGGAAAGTCCGTTAAGACTATAACAGTAAAGCAAAAACCAGGTCCATTTGCCCCGTACAGGCCTTCGCGTACAGAAATGCTTTCGCGTTACCGCAAGGCAGCGGCCCTCGACAGCACCGCAAGGAACCTTGTATATAAAACAGGCGTGCAGGCTACCTGGCTGCCCGATGGCGAAAGTTTCTGGTACCGCAATACCCTGAAAGATTCCGTGGTGGAATATGTTTACGTGAATGCTGCTACAGGCGTGAAGCAAAAAGCATTTGATCATAGCCGGCTGGCCCAGGCGTTAACTACGGCAGCCGGTAAACCATACGATGTAAAAAGATTGTCCATCAGCAACATGGTTTATGAAAACAACGGGCAGCAGGTGCGTTTCCAGTCGGAAGGAAAATGGTGGAGCCTGGATATGGGTACCTACCAGGTGGTGCCCGTCACCTCACCGGCTGGATTCCCGGAAAGAAACGATTCGGCCAGGAGAATAGGTGTGGGCAGACCGGGGGGGTAATCCTGCTGATCTTGGGCCCATGACGCGCAGGGCACGTGCCTTCCGGTCGGACAGTATTTCGCCCGATAAATCACGCGCTGTCTTCATCCGCCAGGGTAACATTATTGTGCGCGAAATGAGCTCCGGTAAAGAAACCCAATTAACGACCAACGGCACCACCGAACGTCCATATGGAAATCTTGTATGGTCGCCGGATGGGACGCGCCTTGTTGGGTACCTTGTGAAGCCTGTGCGGGATAAGCAGGTCCATTACGTGCTGACATCGGCATCCGGCACCAGGGGAGAGCTTCGTTCGCGCGGCTATGCGCAGCCGGGAGATGAAAACACGGGTTACGAAATGTTTGTTTTTAATACCGCCAATGGTGCCCAGACAAAAGTGGATATGGAGGTCATTGATTTTTCCGGTCCGCCCATGCTGAACTGGCGGCATGGCGACAACCATACATTTACGTTTGAACGGGTTGACCGGGGCCACCAGCGTTTCCGGATCATGGAAGTGAATGCTGCCTCTGGTAAAACAAGGGAGCTGGTTGATGAGAAAACACCCACGTTTATTTTTGAACAGCGCATCTTCACCCACTACCTTCCCGAAACACACGAAATCCTCTGGGTTACGGAGAAAGACGGGTGGCGGCATATCTACCTGCTCGACGAAAGGACCGGTGCACAAAAGCAACAGGTGACCAAAGGGGAGTGGGTGGTGCGGGAAATCGACAGCATCGACCGGAAGAAAAGAGAGATCTGGTTCCAGGCCAGCGGTATGAATGCCGGTGAAGATCCCTATTTCATTCATTACTACCGGATCGGTTTTGATGGGAACAACCTGGTGAAGCTTACCCCGGAGGAAGGTAACCACCGTGTTTCATTTTCACCTAACCGTAAATACTTTATCGATAATTATTCAGCGATCAATAAAGCGCCGGTCATTGAACTGAAAAGAACCGAAGACGGCCGCAGGATCGTTGAACTGGAGCGTGCCGATATCTCGGCGTACACGGCAACCGGCCTGCGGCTGCCCGAGCCTTTTGTGGCAAAAGGGCGCGATGGGGTAACTGATATCTGGGGCGTTGTTTTCCGTCCGCGCAACTTTGACCCTTCCAAACGTTATCCCCTCATTGAACAGATCTATGCCGGTCCGCAGGGATCATTTGTACCCAAAAGTTTTTCTGCTTATGGCGAACAGCAAAGTCTCGCGGAGCTTGGATTTATCGTGGTGCAGATCGACGGCATGGGTACCTACAACCGTTCCAAGGCGTTTCATGATGTGGCCTGGAAGAACCTGGCGGATGCGGGTTTCCCGGATCGTATTTTATGGATGAAGGCGCTGGCGGCAAAGTATCCGTATGTAGATACTACGCGCGTAGGTGTATATGGTACATCTGCCGGCGGGCAAAACTCCGCGGGTGCCCTTTTGTTTCACCCGGAATTTTATTCAGCAGCGGTTTCAGCCTGCGGGTGCCACGACAACCGGGTAGACAAACAATGGTGGAATGAGCAGTGGATGGGTTACCCGGTTGGCAAGCATTACGAAGAACAATCGAACATCACCAATGCGCATAAATTGCAGGGCGACCTGTTGCTGATTGTGGGTGAAGCTGATGAGAACGTGCCGCCGGAATCCACATATCGCGTAGCGGATGCCCTTATCAAAGCCGGTAAGAACTTCGAGTTCCTGGCCATCCCCGGCATGGGCCACAGCGACGGAGGCCCGTACGGACGGAAAAAGAAAAGGGACTTTTTTGTAAAGAGTTTACTGGGTGTTGACCCGCCGAAGAGGAACATCAATGAATTGTAGCTATAAAACAAGGCGTGTTACCTGCCCTGGTTTTATGGATGAGCCGTCCCGTCAAAGAAAGCAGGGAGAAAGAAGCTCAGCAGGTAGTGGCGGATGTAAATTTCCGACATACATTGGTGGTTTCAGTGCCGTATATCCACCATTAATATTCATTAACCTTGGAATGAAATACCTTTTTGGTTCACAATTAAAATTATTTATTATGAAGAAGATTTTATTCATGACCTTCATTTTAGGTGCTATTATCTCCACGAACGCCAATGCGCAACCTGCTGGCGATCCGCCAAGTGTGCTGGAGCAGATGAAAGAAAAGCAAAAGCCGGGATTGATCGAGAAAGTGGGCCTGACCGAAGCGCAGGCAGATAAGGTTATTGAAATCAATTATGAAACCCGCATGCAGGCCACCCGGGAATTCAAAGATTTGAGTGAAGCTGACCGCAGCAAAAGAGCTGCAGAATTAAAGGCTGAAAAAGAAAAGAAATTCAGCGAGTTTCTGACGGCCGATCAGATAAAGGCATTGAATGCCTATTACGAAGAGATGGGTAAGAACAGGCAAAGGAAAGTTGGACAGTAATTTTTACTTTGATCGTTTAAAAGCTGCTGAAAAGCAGCTTTTTTTTTGCTTCCGGGTTCGCTCAACACCAGGTTTATGAAACCAAAACGGACCTGGGGCAACGATATATCGTTAAGCTGCAGCAGGATCAGCAGAAAGTGAACGGATCACAGAACGCCCTGGTTTCAAAAAGCTGTTTCAATTTCTATTTTTTGTTTAATCGAGATGTTTTTAATAATGTATAAAGTGAAACCAGAAATGATTTGTGATACAGGGTTTTACAGTGTATAAAGGTCAGGGCAAAGCGAACTAAAACATGTGTACATTTATTGTTGTAAGAAATTTCAGGATGGTAAACCGCATATGAAATCATCAAGGCTAAAAATTCTGGTTATTGGACTTTCAGCAGGAGTGCTGTATGCTTTTATTGCAATGCTTATTATGAATAGTGTACATATGAATGTATCTATTTCTTACATCTTTGTTCTTCCGCTGGTCATGGGAATGATACCGGTTTTGTTTTCCACTAAAGAACAGCTAAGATCATATAAGACTTACCTGTTAATGCCATGGGGTATTACCTTCACTTTCTTTCTATTATGTTTGTTAGCAGGCTTTGATGGAGTAATATGCCTTATGATCATTGTAGGGCCTTTTCTTGTTTTGGGGTCATTAGGTGCATTCATATTCAGCATGATTAAGTTAAAGAGCAGCGGTAGTAAAACTCCTCTTTATTCATCGCTTTTTCTTCCTTTTTTATTTCTCTTTATAGAAAGCGGACTGCCTGCAAAGGATCAGTATTATACCATTTCAACAAGTACAGTGATCAGCGCTGATCAAAAGGTTGTATGGGAAAACATCAAAAATGTCAGAAACATTCAAAGCTCTGAGGTAAACACGCATTTTGTTCATTTGATTGGTGTGCCTGAACCATTGGATGGTACTTTAAATAAAGAAGGCGTTGGTGGTGTAAGATCAATCACCTGGCAAAAAGGGATCAAGTTCAAGGAGATCATAAAAACCTGGAAGGAGGGTGATAGCTTTACCTACGACATTGAAGTGGATCCTTCTTCCATTCCACCTGCAACTTTAGATCAACATGTGATGATAGGTGGAAGGTATTTTGATGTAGTGGAAGGTGGATATCAATTAATTGCGCAAGAAGGAAATAAGGTATTAGTATCGCTTTATTGTAAATACAGGGTAACAACTAATCTGAATTTTTATAGCAGGTTATGGGCTGATTTTCTGCTTGATGACTTTAATGAAATGATCTTAGAGGTTATAAAAAGTCGTTGTGAACACAAGTAATGACCGCGCAGGACTTAGTATTGCCATAAGCTGCCTTATCCTATAGTTTAAATATCTTTAAAACTACCAGATTCGGTTTTGCGTCATTTATGAAAGCATTCCTGTTTTATACCATTTCCATTGTTTTTGCCTGCAGTAGTTGTACCCGGGAGCCATCTCTTTGCGGGGATTATGAAATAAAGCCTAAAAAGGTTTTCGATAAATTGTTTACTATCAGAAAAGGGGTTGATTCTAGGATTGTAGGTTCAGAACTAAAATTGATGGAGGACTCAAGCTTCACATATGTTACCTGTGGTAATATTATGAAAGGCAGGTGGCAAAAGTCACAACACTATGTATTTCTTCATGTCACCGCGAACAGGTTTAGAAAGGATAGTTTGAATTCCATCATGAAAGCAGCAATTCATGAAAAGCCTTTGGTTTTTACCATCGACAAAGGAAAATTATACAGGATTGTAGAAGACAAGGAAAAAAAGAGGAAAGTATTGGAGCTATTATCAAAGCGGTAGGGAAACCAAATGACTGGCCAAAAGCTGCTTGCCAAATGAGGCTAATTAGCAGATAAATTAATTTTTTACCATACGGTAGAAAAGTCATACCTGTTAACGTCTCCTTAGTTATGGATCACTTTAGCGACATTTGTCGCAAATTCAATGACAGTTTTCCGGAGTTTGTTTATATTTGAAGTATGAGGGGGCAAACAAATAATAGTACAGGGAGGAAATCAGATATTAAGAAAGTTACACATCCTGGTCGTTCAAAGTCTGCCGGCAGAACGGCCGTGCAAAAGAAAGCGTTAATGAAAAGTGGAAGTACCCTTTCAAAAGCAGCAGGCAAGCGTTTGGATAAACAATCGAAACCGGATATTCTTTTCTCCTACCATACCGCGGACGATAAGAATGTTCTTGCTATAATAGATGCCGTCCGGACAGGAATATCATTTCATGAATTTGATAAGATTGTCAGGCACACTCCATTTTCATTAACAGAGTGGGCAAACTATCTCCAACTTTCGGAGCGAACCATTCAACGCAATCAAAAAGAAAAGAAACCTTTTCAGCCGATACACTCAGAGAGGATAGTGGAATTGGTGATGCTTTATGAATATGGAGTTGAAGTGTTTGGGGATAAACATAATTTCAACACCTGGCTAAACTCCAGGTCCATTGCCCTGGGCGGCAGAACGCCAAAAGAGCTGCTCGATACCAAGTTTGGGGTTGGTATGGTAAAGGATGAACTGGGAAGAATTGAGCACGGAGTTTTAGCATGATCGTTTACAGGCTAAGTAAGGCTAAGTACCATTTGGATCTTTCCCGGAAAGGGGCTGAATTATCCGGAGGCCGGTGGAACAGCAAGGGTATTGCCCTGCTCTATACCAGTCAATCCCGGGCTTTGGCGTTTGCAGAAGTTGCCATACATATCCCTGTCGGTATTATGCCTAAAGATTATGTTTTGATTTCTATCTCTGTACCGGATACAGCCGGTATTCTCAAATTGGCCAACACTGATCTGCCACAGGATTGGCGCTCCAACCCGCCTTCTGACATCACGCAAAAAATTGGTGACCGGTTTGTTGTTGAGGCAAAGTATCCCATTTTACAAGTACCTTCTGCAGTGGTGCCGGGAGATTTTAATTTCCTGGTCAATCCGGGCCATCCCCAGGTCAAAGGTGTCACCATTGTACATGTAGAGCCCTTTGAGTTTGACAGCCGGTTTGTGGCAAGAGGTAAGTGAGCCTTATAAGCTTTTTTGCAGCTCAGCTGATCTATCGAAGATTTTATGCAGCACCGCAAGTCGCTAAGGGTATGCAAAACATGTCAGGCCGCTTTAAGTGGCCTGACATGTTTTGCAAGAAACTACCAAAATGTCAAAAAAACAGCTAAAAAAAACCAATAACCTTACTTTTTCAGCATTTTTCAGTATTCGACCCATTATTTGTCAGGCCACTTTAAGTGGCCTGACATGGAAACTCCGCTATCTCATTGCTGCCATTACTGCATGATTGTTCAGGATAGTTGCTGTCCCGCAAGGCTTAATTTACATAGTGAATAAAAGTTCCATCATTCCCCAAATCTTTTTTATGCTTGCCAGCCACACCTGCCCCCGTTTCCCATACCATCGACAATGCGATAAAATTCCGGAAACCGCTTCATTAATGTCGATGTCCTGATTATCTTACCATTCCTCCATTCATCCGGGCTGCCTGTAGCGTAAGGGTGCTATCCTATGGAAATTACTTCCCTATTGCTCCTCAATTAATTTTATACATGAAAAAAGTTCTGTCGACCACTGTTTCATCCCTTTTGTCCCGGCAAGCCTGTTTCCGGCTTACGGTTCTTGGTGTTCTAACCCTTCTTACCCTTTCCTCATCCTTTGCGCAGCAATGGATGATCCTGGGAAATGAAAGCCAGGTATCTTCGGCGACGGCTTCCTTTACTTCCATAACGGTCCTGGATGGGGTTCCTTACGTGGTGTACCGCGAAGGCACTGTTGCCAAAGTAAAAAGAAGAAATGCAACCACGGGCACGTGGGAACAGGTGGGTAACGACATCGGTACCAACCTAACCTATACGCGGATCTTCCTTGATAAAACAGCCAACCTTTTTGTTTCCTACGTGGATGGATCCAACGGGTCCAGGCTGGCGGTAAAAACATTCAACCTGGATTCTGGCCTTTGGGAACCGCTGAACAATGATGCGGCTAATCTTTATGTCTCTGCCGGCTCGGTGAATAACAGCGTTTCCCAGTACAGCTCCACACCCCGCAGTTCCATGGCATTTGATTCGGACAACACCCCGCACATTGCTTTTGGTGATGGTGCCAACCTGACGCCGTTCGTAAAAAAGTTTAATGGTACTTCGTGGGTAACGGTTGGTTCCGGCAGTGTGAACGCCGCAGCAAAAGCGGTAGGAGTAAGCCTGGTACTGGATGAATCCGATGTTCCCTGGCTGACTTATGTGAGCCTTAGTACCGTTACCTCAACAACCGGTACCATGGCCTTATACAGCTGTATCAGCGGTAACTGGACACCGGTAACATCACCGGTTACGGCCGGCATCCGGCATACCAATGCCGTACTGAATTCCGCCAACAACCTTACAATCGCCTTTTTTAATACCGCGGCTACCAACAGGGCTACTGTTATTGTTTACAATAAAAGTGCAAACACCTGGAGTGGTACTACCAATTTGTCATCGAGGGATGCGCCGAATCTCAGCCTCGTACGCGATGGTTCGGGCAACCTCTATTGCTCCTTTATTGACGCGGTTACGTCCAGTTTCGTCAGCGCGGCCCGGGTGTTTAAGCAGGCTCCGGGCGCTTCAACCTGGACGGAACTGAAAGATCCTGCAGTTGCCAGGGGCATCGACGAGCCGGTGGGCAACCTAACGATTGCGGCGGGTACCGATGTTCCTTTTATTGTGTATACAAAAACCAATTCCAGTGGTGTGGTTACACCCATTGTGCGCAGGTTCGCACCGGCGGCTGCACCGGTTGTGATCACCACCGATGGTGTCAGCAATATTACTCCCACTACGGCCAATGCTACAGGAACCATTGCTACCGATGGCGGATCGCCGGTTACGGAAAGGGGCGTAGTGTACGGATCCACATCTTCTCCAACGACCGCCAACAGTAAAGTTGTGGCGGCTTCCGGTGGCACAGGATCCTTTACGGTTACCTTAACCGGGCTCACTCCTGCAACCTTTTATTATGTACGGGCCTACGCCATTAACGGCAGCGGTACAACATACGGCAATATGGTTCGGCTCAACTCCCTTGCACAACCCGATGCGGTGGTAACGGCTCCGAAACAAATGGAGTTCCTGAACCGAGGTGTGGTAGCCGTGCGCACTTCGGGCAGTAAAGTATACGTGGGCTGGCGCCTGTTAGGTACGGATCCATCCGGTATTGCATTTAACCTGTACCGCGATAATGTAAAATTGAATGCAACACCCATTACGCAGTCTACCAATTTTGAAGATCAAACTTCCATAAACGGAACCTACACGGTGCGTGCCGTTCTGAACGGGAAAGAAGGTGTGCCTTCTTCGCCTGCAACGGTATGGTCCAATAATCAATTATCTATTCCCCTGCAGATACCGCCGGGCGGTACTACGCCTGATGGTGTGGCTTATACCTATTCGGCTAATGACTGCTCGGTAGGTGATGTGGATGGTGATGGTGAATACGAGATCTTCCTAAAGTGGGATCCATCCAAACTGAATCATAATTCGGGTGGCTATTCGGGCAACCAGATCATCGATTGCTATAAACTTAATGGCACCCGCCTGTGGCGCATCAACCTTGGGCACAACATTAACGCCGGTCCGCACTTCACCCAGTTTATGGTGTACGACCTCGACGGCGACGGCAAAGCCGAAATGGCCTGCAAAACAGCCGACGGTACAGTGGATGGAACGGGCACCGTGATCGGTAATCCAACGGTTGATTACCGAAATTCCGGCGGATGGGTGCAGCAGGGACCTGAATTTCTCACTGTTTTCAACGGGCTTACCGGTGCCGCTATGACTACAGCGCCTTATCAACCCGCACGTGGTAATGTTTCCGACTGGGGTGATAATTACGGCAACCGTCAGGAACGTTTTGTATCGGCTGTGGCCTACCTCGATGGTACACGTCCCAGCCTGGTCATCGGCCGCGGTTACTATGATAAACTGGTGCGGGCTGCCTATGATTTCCGGAACGGCCAGCTCACCCTCCGCTGGATCTTTGACAGCAAGGATGCAACAAACCCGGACAACAATGCTTATTCCAGCCAGGGCAATCACCAGATGACCATCGGTGATGTGGATGGTGATGGAAAAGATGAAGTGATCAACGGCTCTTCTGCCATCAATGATGATGGAAAACGTTTATGGACCTGGGGTTACGGACACGGTGATGCCCTGCACATGACCGACATGGATCCGGACCGTCCCGGCCAGGAGATCTGGCAGTGCCTGGAGTCACCCGGCCAGTATGCACAACTGGGTTTACGGCTGAATGACGCCAAAACCGGTGAAACCATCTTTGGTGTGCCCACTACCGGTGATGTAGGCCGCGCCCTTGCCGCCGATATTGATCCCGCACATAAAGGCTATGAAATATGGGGTTCAACGGGAAGTCTGTATAATGTAAAAGGACAGCAGATCAGCTCTTCCAGGCCTTCCAACGGCAGCCAGGCCGTGAATCACGCGGTATGGTGGGATGGTGACCTCGGTCGCGAATTGCTCGACGGAACTATATTGGATAAATGGAACCCGGCTACCAATTCACTCAACCGTTTGTATACGATCTATAATGCCGCCCCGGTCTCTTCCAACAACGACACAAAGAAAAACCCGGCCCTGACCGCTGACCTCCTTGGCGATTGGAGAGAGGAGATCATCCTGCGCCGCACCGACAATACGGCCCTGATCCTTTTTACCACTACCATTCCAACAGGGCACCGGATCTATACACTGATGCACGATCCGCAGTACCGCACCGCCATTGCCTGGCAGAATTCGGGGTACAACCAACCTCCTCATCCAGGATTTTATCTAGGTTACGATATGGCCGCACCGCCGGTTCCGAATATTGAAGTAAAATATATAGAACAACCGGTTGTACTTAATATAGTAACGGCCACCCGCACCACAGGCTGCGACACTGCAGTTCCTTACGCTGCGGAAGCAAGCGGTTTCCCCGTTCCTGAACACAGTTATACGTTTGAAGGAGCAACAACCGGCGCAGGCACCGGTACCGGTTCCGGAAGTGTATTCAATAAAGGAATCACCAAGGTTACGGTAACCGCTACAAATGTATCCGGTTCCATTACCTACAATTTTAATGTAACGGTTAACGATTCCACCAAACCGTTAATAGCCGCCCCGGTGGATGTAATCGCCGGAACCAACAGCGGCTGTACGGCAACAGGTGTTGCTTTTGGTACACCGGCCATTTCCGATAATTGCAGTGATGCAGCTGCTTTAACCGTAACCAATGATGCACCGGCGGTATTCCCGATCGGTACTACAACCGTTACGTGGACGGTAAGGGATGAATCGGGTAATTTGGATACAGCTACCCAACGGGTAACGGTGAAGGACGACCGGAAACCGGAAGTAACTGTTCCATCGGCCCAGTTCTTATGTTATAGCAGTACTGGTTATGCGATTCCTGCCATGTCTGCTGCAGATAATTGCGGCGTAGCTTCCATCAATTATTCCATTACGGGTGCTACTGTCCGGAGTGGGAGCGGTGCGGATGCCAGCGGTAGTTTCAATACCGGTGAATCAACCGTAACCTGGACCGTTACCGACATTCATGGTAATGATTCAAGCGGCAGCACAATCGTTACCGTAAATACACCGGTTACGGCAACCATACCTGATGTATATGCTGTTGACCAGGCGGTGGATGTGAAGAACACGCTTTATATCGGTTACGGGCCTTCATCCCTTACCGTTGCTGCAACGACAGCGGGTGGTGAAGCACCTTATAGCTATAGCTGGAATACCGGGCAAACAACATCGTCCATATCTGTGGATGAAGCCGGTACCTATACGGTGACGGTAACCGATGCAAAGGGTTGCCCGGCTACTGCGTCGATAACCATCAGTGTTGTAGACGTGACCTGCGGTAAGAACCACAATAAAGTAATGGTTTGTCATAACGGTGTATTGATCTGCGTGGCGTCAAACAGCGTGGATGCGCATTTGGCCCATGGTGATGGACTGGGTGCCTGTGGAGCCAATACATTGCAGACGCCTTCCTCCGCTATAGCTGAAACAACCGGTGCGCCGGAAGCAGCGATTTATCCAAATCCTTCAGCGGGACGTTTTAGCGTGGAGCTGAACCAATATTCCTCATCCAGGGCCACTATAATAATTACGGATGTGGCCGGGCAGGTGATCATGCAAAAGGAAACCGTGCTGGTAAAAGGCCGCCAGGTTATTGCCTTTGATCTTAGCCCGTACACAAAAGGTATTTACTTACTGAAAATAGTCAGTGAAGATGGGGTTATAACCCGGAAAGTGGTGATCGGAAAGTAAGAATGAAATAAGAAAAAGAGGATCTACGGAAGTAGATCCTCTTTTTTTATGGCATGAATAAGCTGGAATGGTTAACGCTCAAAAAGCCTGGAACAGCTGCAGTATTTACGTACCTGGTTTTTATTTCATGACAGCAATTTTAGCCACTCTCTTTTCCTTCCTCCTGTTCAATACCACCAGGTAGATGCCGGCGCTTAAGCCTTCTGTTGAAAACTTAAGATTATGCGTTCCGGAAAGGAATTCCTTATCGGTAATTCTTTTAACCAATTGTCCCTCCATATTGGTAAGGGTAATGTTCAGCCTTTCCCGCACCGGCAGGGAAAAGAGAACAGTAGCCTGAGAAGAATTTTCATTCAGGTAGGCATGAAATGAAACATCGCCGGATGTTGCAGCTTCTTCCAGTGCAGTAGTAGATGTTCCTGCGGGGTAACTGCCGGTATTAACTGTTCGCGGTGAGGTGTAGGTTGCTTTTACAAAAACCTTTTGCGAAGGATTGGAGGTACTGGAATTGCGGACTTTGATCTTGTAAAAAGCCGTGCTGCCCGGCGTATAACTTAGAGTGAGCGTGCCCGTTCCGCTGGTGGAAGACAGCAACGCATCAGCATTGCTATAGATGCCTACGGTTACGCTGTATGATGTATTGGTAGGATATACCGTTACCGTAATGGTTTTACCGCTTTCGTTAAATACTTTTCCTGCATAACGCAGGGCGGTGGAACTGGCGGGTAAAGCGCCACCTTGTTTCAAAGAATTGGCATGTGAATCACCCAGGTCATTGGCCATTTCCCATTCCTGTGTGGTGCTTCTTTGCGCGGGGGAAAATCCTCCTGTAATTCCGGCCGGTCCCCAGATGCAATACCCACGGCGTAAATTGCTGCCGTCACAGGGTGGTACATAGATGGTTACTTTCCCGCTGCCATCTGTCCAGATATCATTACTGTTGGCACCGGAGTAATCATGTAATTGTACGTTGGGTCCGAAATCGGTCTGGATCGTGGCACTTTGCCAGGTGCTCCAGCTATCATTAATGCCTATGATTGCATAACTTTTTTCCGGGCCTGCCTTATAACCTCTTTCGATCAGTAAAAGATCAGGTGCCTGCCAGCGCACTTTGTAAGATCCTTTCTTGAAATTCAGTTTCTGGTGACACCAGATAATATTGGCTACGGCATCCCGTACCGGTAAATCGGTTGTACTGCCCGGAAGGTGTGTATAGCGCTTTCCGGTACCACCGATATCAAACAGGTCTTCGAAGAATACCTGCGGCGATCCATCCACGGCAAATGTTACGGCATAAGCCGCAGCAAGCCGGGGATCAAAAGGATCTATGTGGCCGCCACCTAATTCGTTGTTGGTATCCCATCCGATATAATTTCCATTCTCATCTTTTATCGGGCGGAACGTATCATGGTTATTTACAAAAGGAACTGTTCTGAATCGGTTACCCTGCTGGGTTCCCGGCAGTGAACCAATATCAAAACTGCCGCCGCTGCTGACCATGTTTTTGACGGCCTGCCGTAAACTGAAATCAAAGGTTCCGACCATATCTTCCGTTCCGCCATTGCTGGTTTTCACATTGTTGATCCAGGCATCCATTTCAGAACCGCTGCCCACATATTCACCAACGGCAAACATGTTGGCGCCTCCATTGGCCCATCCGGCATTGTATTTAACGTTGTACAAAAAGTCCTGTGTGGCCCAATGAGGAAAATGCTTTACGGCGTCGAGTCGGAAACCATCGGCACCGGTTTGCTTTTTCATCCACATAAACCAGTTGCGTGCACCGGCCCGCATGTGGTCGGATGTCTGAACTGGATTAAAAGTAGCATTGGAACTCTGCCCATAGGCACCGGCATAATAGCAAACATCAGGTCCGAACCAGGCAGCACACCAGTCGCCCGACGTACAGGCATGGTCGGGACTTGCATGGTAATTCTGCCAGTTCTTGGGCCACCTGCCCGACCGGCCCAGGTAGTCGGATGCTGATTCATCTGTGGCCGGCCTGCCATAAGAAACATACCGGAAGTTTTTATACAGGTTGTTATCGCCGTTGGCAGCCTTTGGATCTTCACCGCCTGCTCCCGTACTGGAACCCGCATTATCGAGGTGATTGAATACAACATCCTGGATCACATCCATTCCATTGGCATGAATGATCCCGATCATCCGCAATAATTCATCTTTGTTTCCCAGCCTTGTTTTTACATTTCCCTTCTGGTATTTATCACCCAGGTCATACTGGTCAAACGGCGAATAGCCATTACTGTTAGTCCCGGCATTTTTAATCGAAGGCGGTATCCACACGCCATCAATCCCATAGTTGCGCAGTCGTGGTGAAAGGTCTGAGAGATAGTTTGTCCACCCGTCCGGGTAGTTATTGTTTTTATAATCCCACCAGAAGCCCTGTAAAATAACTTTTCCATTCCAGGGGTTTTGAGCATAAAGGGAGGGCGCACAAAAAAACAGAAGCAGGATCAGCTTCCATCGGAAGATTAATTTCATACAGCAAGGTTTGAGGTTAAAGAATAGCAATCGTTGTGTAAAGCGTACACATTAATTATTATGCCAGCCTCGGCCGGTCAGTTTTAAGGTGTGGCAGGAATTTTTTTTGGAATCTTATTATAGGTGCGAGGCGAAATATTTCCTCAATCCGGAACATAGAACCCTAAGCTGTACCGGGTATGTTTTATGCCCGGCACCGGTGTCCGTTGTTTTGCCGCCCCACCCCGGTAGTTATTTAATGACAAAGGAAATTTTTTGTTCAGGCATCATTCTGCCCCCGGTTCTTGTCTTATACCGGATTCCAGCTGTTCAAGCACCCACACCCATATTCAAACCAGGGGATTTTAAATTGCTGATGACCTTCCGGCTCTGCTTAGGTAGCGGAAAGGCATGGCTTCCGGCGTTGAGCCATCAAAACAAATTTATTACCGGTTAATATAGTATCAGATTCATTGAATCGTTCGATTTGTGTAACAACAACTGCTGGCGATGTTTATGCAACTCTGCCAACTTGTTGCAATACGAAAAAATATTTCGATTAGTTAAAAAAGTATCGTTGGTTAATACCGATATAAGTATAAATTTGAACAAATAAGCAAGCTATATGAGAAAATGCGCTATTCTGCGGATGCCACTGCTGCTGCTATGTGCACTCTTCACGACAATCACCTTCGCACAGAACCGACAAATTTCCGGAACCGTTACAGACGACAAACAAGCTCCGCTCGTTGGGGCCACCGTATCGGTCAAAGGAACTGATGTCCTGACCAGTACAGATGGTTCAGGAAGATTTATTATTAATGTGCCCGCCAACGGAAGAACCCTTGTGGTTTCTTATGTAGGCATGCAACCCCAAGAAGTTGTCATCGGGAGCAGCAATGTTGTCAATGTATCCCTCGCAGGAACATCCGGAACATTAACCGATGTGGTTGTTGTTGGTTACGGCCGCACAAGAAGGGCTAACCTTACAACGGCTCAAACTTCGGTAGGGGCCAAAGAAATTGAAAGAACGGTGAATACCACCATCGAACAGGCCATACAGGGCCGCGCCGCCGGTGTTTATGTAACCCAGAACTCCGGTCAGCCCGGGGGCGGTATCTCGGTTAACATCCGTGGTGTCAGCTCACTGAACCGCACACAACCTCTTTATGTTATTGATGGCGTTCAGATCCAGCAGGACCAGGATGTTTCCTTTGGTTCTACCAGCTCTTCCAACCCGCTGGCCGGATTAAACCCGAATGATATAGAAGATATACAGATCCTGCAGGGACCTTCCGCAACGGCCATCTATGGTTCCCGCGGAACTAACGGTGTTATCCTTGTGACCACCAAGCGTGGACGCGCCGGTGATGTCAAAATCAATTACGGCTACCAGTACAATATTCAAACACCTCCGCAAAGCCTGCGGGTAATGAACCTCCGCGAGTATGCGCAGATGGTAAAGGAATACCACTCTATTGCCGGTGGAACGACCCCTGGTTATTTCCTGGATCCTTCCCTGCTGGGCGAAGGAACCGACTGGCAGGATGAATTGTTCAACAATGCCGCGATGAAGAAGCACCAGCTGAGCCTGAGCGGCGGAAGCAACAATACCACCTATTATTTATCGGGTGAATACCTGAAACAGGAAGGTGTTGCGGCCGGTTCCGGCTTTGACCGTTATGGTTTCCGCCTGAACCTTGATAACAAGCCAAGGGAATGGTTCACCATCGGTGCGAACCTCAGTTTCAACCAGACCAAAGAAAACCTAACAGCTACCAACTACGGTGATGCACAAAGCCCGCTGATCGGTAATGCGTTGCGTCTTACTCCGCAGATCCCGGTAACAAACCTGAACGGTTCATGGGGTGGAAGCGACCCGGTAAACGGGGCCAACCAGTTTGCACCGGTCAACCCCCTCGCACTGGCCAGCCTTATTACCAATAATAATATCAGGAGACAATTCCTTGGTGGTTTGAACCTGGGTATCACACCTTTTAAAGGTCTTACCCTCCGCACGTCCATGAATGGTAACGTGGGCGGTGGTAATTCAACGTATTACACACCTACCTATAACATCGACCAGTGGCATTATAATACCCTGGCCTCCCTGCAAAGCGGTACCTATTCCAGCTGGTACTGGAACTGGAACCAGCTTGCAGAATATACGGCTCAATTCAGGAAGCACAACATCACCCTGATGGCCAGCCATGAAGCCCAGGAGTCGGAGTATAAAGCGCTGAGTGCCGGCAGAACCGGTTTCCTCACCAATGACATCTTTGATGTGAATGCGGGTAATCCGATTTCCGCTACCAATGGTGGAGGTACCTATCCGTGGTCCATGGAATCGTACCTCGGAAGGGTGAATTATAATTTCGACAACCGCTACCTCGTTACCGGAACATTCCGCAGGGACGGTTCTCCGAATTTCGGACCGGACAACCGGTGGGGTAACTTCCCGTCTGTGTCTGCAGCCTGGAGAATTTCCAATGAAGAATTTTTCAAGCCTATTTCTTTTATATCCGATCTGAAACTTCGCCTGGAAACCGGTCTTACCGGGAACCAGGGAACAGGTTCCGGTATCTATGCCCCCCTTTCAACAGGAGCAACACCATGGGGAACCGGTCTGAGACCATCAACCTTCACCAACCCGAAACTGCAGTGGGAAGAAACGCGTACCGACAACATCGGTTTGAACCTGGGCCTCTTTAAAAACAGGCTGTCTATAGAAACGGATTACTATATTAAGAATACCGACAACCTGATCATGGGTGCGAGCCTTCCCTGGTACATGGGTACCAATGGCAGCCCGGGCTCCGTGGGTGCTCCGCTGGTGAATGCCGGTTCCCTCAAAACAAACGGATGGAACCTGACCTTCAACACCGTGAACATGCAGAGCAAAAACTTCCGTTGGGAGTCGAACCTGAACCTTTCCCGTTTCAGAACAGAGATCACTTCACTGAACTCTGAAAATGCATTTATCGACAGGACCTCCTGGTGGATGAACAACTGGACGCAGCGTTCAGCAATTGGTCAACAACCCTGGTTGTTCAGGGGCTATATTGCTGAAGGAATCTTCCAGTCGGTTGATGAGGTCACGAACAGCCCAAGACCGGTGGACAACAACGGTAACCTGCGTCCTGTAGATCCGAATACCGGAATCTGGGTGGGTGATGTAAAATATAAAGACATTAATAACGACGGAAAGATCACCGTTGCCGACATGACCAATATCGGTAACCCCTGGCCGAAGCTTACAGGTGGCTTTACCAACTCGTTCAATTACAAAGGATTTGACCTGAGCATCCTGGTAACGGGAACCTATGGTAATGATATCTATAATTACATTGCGGCTGAAGCCAGCAACCCGAACAACATTAACCTGAGCCGGAACCTGCTGTATGATGCTACCATGTATGCACGGGTAAGAACGGACGGCACCGGTAAAGTAGGACTGGCCAATCCGGATACGAAAATTCCACGCATCTCAAGCAACCAAATTGCCAATGAAAACAACTATAGTAGGATCTCTACCCGCTTTGTTGAAGACGGTTCTTACCTGAGGCTGAAGAACGTATCGCTTTCCTATAATATTCCTGAACGGCTTTTAAGATCTACCCGGGTTATCAGGGGGCTCAGAGCTACGATAGGTGCCCAGAACCTGTTCACCATCACCGGGTATAAAGGGTACGATCCTGAAGTAGGCGCGTACGTAGGCCAGGGATCCAGCTCACAGAACCAGGCCATCGGCATTGATTTCGGCCGTTATCCTTTAACGCCCATGTATACCACATCCATCAGCGTAAATTTCTAAACTTGTTATTATGTATAAGATAAATCGCATTAATTACTTCCTCGGCCTGGTGCTGGCGATGACTGCCCTGGCAGGTTGTAAAAAAAGTTTCCTGGAAAGGCCTCCGATGAGCTCTATTACGGATGCCAACTTTTATAAGACCGACGACCAGGTTATGGCCGGAACCGCCCTTCTGTACAGCGAGGTATGGTTCGATTATAATGACAAGGCGATGTACAACCTCGGTGACTTCCGTGGCGGTACTGCTTTCTCTGCTTGGAACGACCGGGGTAATGTGATGTTCAACACAACCGGTGACAATGGTGATAACGGTGCAGCCTGGCGCGCGTTCTTTAACGTAGTGGGCCAGTCAAACCTGTTTATCTACAACATGGCCCGCTACGGCGGACCAAACGTTTCAGCCGAGGTGCGTAAGAACGCCATTGCAGAAGCAAGATTTATGCGCGCGCTGGCCTACCGCTTCCTGGTGATGAACTGGGGACCTGTTCCGGTCATTGAAAACAATTTTGATAAACTGTTCGATTCCACCATCGCCCGTAACACGGTTCCGAGCGTTTGGAGGTTTATCACGCGTGAGATGCGTGCGGCAGCTGCCGATCTTCCGGAAGTAGCGCGCCAGGAAGGCCGTCTGACCAAATGGTCGGCTGAAGGAATGCTGGCCCGTTTCTACCTGACCAGGGCCGGTGTTGAAAGTAACGGTGGTGTAAGAAAGCAGGAGTTTCTCGACAGCGCGAAATACTTTGCGCAGCGTGTGATCACCAATAGCGGAAAGCGGTTGTTGAGCAATTACTCCGATCTGTTTAAATTCCCTTACGATAATAATGCGGAATCACTGTTTGAACTGCAGTGGGTTTTCTCCGGGCTGAATACCTGGGGCACCAACAACAGCATGCCTGAATACCTCGCGTACAATCCGGATATTTCGTTTGGCGGCTGGGGTGGTGACAAAGGAGCAACCTGGTGGATGATCAAGCAGTACGAAGGCTTTGAAGAACAGGCGAACGGTACCATCAGGGGAAGAACGCTGGATAAGCGTCTGCACGCAACGTTCATGTTGCCGGGTGCTTTTTATCCCGAGATCACAAAGGTGTCTGATAAAACAAAACTGATCTATCCGTTCACCGGTACCGACCAGAACTTCCTGGCCATTAAAAAATATGTGATCGGTTCACCGGTAGACCTTGCAGGACAGGCTGCACAACAGCGCTATCCCAACAATACCTACATGATGCGCCTTGCAGAGATGTACCTGATTTATGCAGAAGCGGCTATTGGCAACGATGCTTCAACCATGGATGCTACAGCGGTTCAGTATTACAACGCCATACGCACAAGGGCCGGGTTGGGTCCGTGGACCGTGTCCGGAACCAATGCCAACGGACCACTTACCCTGGATGTAGTACAATCAGAACGATTCAAGGAGTTTGCTATGGAAGGCATGGCATGGTACGACCTTGTAAGCCTGCACTACTGGAATCCGAATAAAGCCTATTCCATCCTGAACAGCCAGGACAGGGGGTTATTCTTTACAAGACCGAACCAGATGCCCAATCCAACCGAGTGGACGTTTACCAAAACATCGTGGTTCAATGAAAGAATCATCAATGCTAATTCCGGGAACTTCCGGCTACCGATTCCGAATGTAGAGTTGGCCCAGGCGCCAAACCTGCAGAAAACCCCGGTTGATTATCCATAAATAATAGAAAACTATTTCTTCATAAAGAAATTCAAGCACGCATGAAATCAATTAATAAAATAGTACTGGTACTGTTGATGGCAGTGGGAGTAGTAAGTGGCTTTACTTCCTGTGAAAAAGAAACTACAGGCACACCTTCAGTTAGCTATGTACGCATTACCCGGCCCGAATCATCCGATTCCCTGCTGGTAGGTGCCGGCCAGGGCCAGCTGGTAGCCATTGTGGGCAGCAACCTCAAAGAAGCGGTTGAGATCTGGTTCAATGATCAGCAGTCAAGGCTAACGCCAACCTATATTACCGATAACACGATCCTGGTAACGGTTCCCACTCCAATCCCAAAGAACATCACCAATAAAATGAAGATCATCTTCAAAAATGGTTATGTGCTGGAGCACAACTTCATGGTCCAGATCAGCGAGCCGAAAGTAAACAGCATGGTTTCCGAATTTGTGAATGAAGGCGATGTGGCCACCATCAGGGGTGATTTCTTTTATGATCCCCTGACCGTAACATTTACCGGGGGTGTAACCGGCCAGATTGTATCGGTTAAAGACCAGGAAATCCAGGTACGTGTACCAGCCGGTGCCCAACCAGGTCCCATTACCGTAAAAACAAATTTCGGTACAACTGAATCGGAATTCTGGTTCCGCGACAACCGCAATATTTTCATCTCCAGCGATCCGTATGAAGGCTGGTGGAATTCTTCCTACGTCGTCAGTAACCCCGGTGCCGGTGATCCTCCAAAGATCAATGGCAATTACATCCGTGTAAAAAAATTCATGGGTGCCTGGAGCTGGAACGAAATTGCGGGCGGACCTGCTTCTGCCATGCCTGTGCACAGCAAGAGAGTTCCGGATGCTGCGATCCTGAAACCTTCCGATTATAACCTGAAGTTTGAGATCAACACACTGAAACCATACAATGCAGGGATCATCCGCATTAATGTTGCCCTGAATGCTGAAGATAATAACGCCTACCAGTGGAAACCGCCATACGATACAAAAGGCCAGTGGCAAACTGTTACCATTCCTTTTGAAGAAGTGGTGGCCTCTTATGCTGTCAAGCCAACCATCAACCCGAATGGGTACTGGACAAGGCTGCTGATGCAGGGCCCGGGCGACCTCGATGCAGACATCGCCTTTGATAACTTCCGTATTGTTCCAAAAGTGAACTAATAAACATTATTTAAAGTATAATCAATCATATGATTCAACTAACAAATACCAGGCTGATTGCACTGCTTTGCTTTTTCATGTCGGTTGGCGTATTGTCGTCCTGCGATAAAAATGACAATGATGTTAACTCAGGCAGGATTGAGCTGCATAGTTTTGGTCCCACCGGTGCCAGGCATGGTGATACCCTGCGCTTTATCGGGAGAAACCTCGATAAGGTTACAGCTGTCCAGTTTACCGGCACCAATGCAACCGTAGCCCAAACCGACTTCAAACAACAATCTTCAACGCTTATATTACTGATCGTTCCCCAGGCAGCCGAGCAGGGTTTTGTAACACTGAAAACACCACAGGGTGATATTGTGACCAAAACAAAACTGAACCTTGATGTAACGTCTACGGTTACCACCATGACGCGTAATGCCCGCCCGGGTGAAAACATTACCATTACCGGTAATTACCTCAATTGGGTACAGCGGATCACGTTCCCAAGAGACAAAGTGGTTACCTCTTTTGTAAGCCAGTCGATGAACCAGCTTGTGGTGCGGGTGCCCGATGATGCACAAACCGGTCCGCTTATGATTTTTTACGGCGGTACCGATTCCATGAATGTGCAGACAGCCGATACACTGTTTGTTACACTGCCTATGGCTACGGCTATGTCGCCCAACCCGGTGGTGCACCAAACAGACCTGACCATTACCGGTACAAACCTCGACCTGGTAAAGCAGGTGAAATTCACAGGAGTTACCGCAGCGGTTACCACGTTTAAAAGCCAGACATCCACGCAACTGGTTGTTACGGTTCCGGGGGCTGCCCGTAAGGGTAAAATAACCCTTGTAGCCGCATCGGGTGTGGAAACAACTTCCGCTGCCGACCTGGATGTTGTACTGCCGGCCGTTACTTCCATGGCGCCCAACCCGGTTGATATCGGTGCCGACTTAACCATCACCGGTACCAATCTTGACCGCGTCAGCAGCATTTCCTTTACAGGTGTTCCGGCAGCCGTTACTTCCTTTGTCAGCCAGTCGGCAACGCAATTGGTGGTGAAGGTTCCCGCCGGTTCAGTAAGAGGCAAACTGACGATGGGTGTAAAAAATTCTTCCCTCACTGTTCAAACTGCAACTGAACTCCAGATCGTTGGTTCTACGGTTGCCCCGGCTATCATTTATGATAATGTTCTTAACTCCAACTGGGAGAAATGGGGTGGATGGGGTACTTCCGTTCAGGATATGGACAACAGCGAACAGGCCCTTTCCGGCACGAAATCCATAAAGATTACATGGACCGATGCCTATGGCGGGTTCCAGCTGCATCCGAAAACAAGCTTCCCGCTGCCCAATGGATATACGTCCATGAAGATCTCCGTTTATGGAGGTACCAATGCGGTTGCCGGATCAAGAGTGAATGTTTATATCAAGAGCACTGCGGGCGTAACCAGTACCGGAAAGCAACTGACCATTGTTCCCGGTGCCTGGACCACCTTCATCATTAACCTGGCTGATTTTGGTACGCTCACCGATGTGAACGAGCTGGTAATCCAGAATTATGGCACGGCCAACATGACCGCCTATGTAGATGATATCTGGTTTCAATAAAATGATGCAATAAGTTTTTTCTCACAGTACAGCAATCGTTTCGTTAACTGGTTCCTTGCAGATTCGTTTGTAAGTGAACCAGTTTTTTTTGAGCATAGCTGAAGTCACCGTATACAACATAAATTTTAATTGCCTTCCGATGAAACGTTTCCTGATTTCACTGTTTTCCCTGTTATCCCTCTGCGGGTCTGCACAACACAAGTCCAGGATAAGTTTTAATGAAGGCTGGAAATTCCGCCTGGATAGTATGCAATCCTTCAGCGACCCTTTGCTGGATGATCATGAATGGAGAACGCTGCAGCTTCCGCACGACTGGAGCATTGAAGGAGCTTTCAGTAAAGATCATCCTGCGGGTACCGGTGGTGGTGCATTACCCGGAGGTATTGGCTGGTACCGGAAAACATTTATAGTCCCCCATTCGCAAAAGGATAAAGAAGTATTCATTGAGTTTGATGGGGTGTACAGGAACAGCGAGGTCTTTATCAACGGGCATTCGCTTGGTGTACGTCCGAACGGGTACATTTCATTCCGGTATGATCTTACGCCCTATCTGAAATTTGGTGCAGAAAAAAACGTAATTGCCGTCAAAGTCGATAATTCACGGCAGCCCAATTCACGCTGGTACAGCGGGTCCGGTATTTACCGTAATGTGTGGCTGACTACGTTAAATAGCTTTCATATAGACCACAATGGAACGTTTGTGACCACACCGGAGGTAAATGCCCGTGAAGCATTGATCCGGGTACAAACAAAAGCGATAAACGGCCAGCACGATCATTACTGGCTGACCACAACGATTTATGACAATACCGGAAGAAAATTGTTATTTGCCCGTTATCCGCATCCGGGTGACACCACCGTTCAAACTTTCCGGCTCAGGAATCCAAAATTATGGTCAGTAGATAAACCCAATTTGTACAAGGTCGTTACTGAAACTTTCGATGGTGGTATTCTGAAGGATACCTACGTAACAACATTCGGCATCCGTTCCTTTTATTTCGATCGCGAAAAAGGATTTTTTCTCAATGGAAAGCCGTTAAAAATCCTGGGTGTTTGCAATCACCATGACCTCGGTGCCCTGGGAGCGGCTATTAATGCCCGTGCCCTGGAACGGCAACTGCAGATCCTGAAAGACATGGGTTGCAATGGCATCCGGACCGCGCACAACCCGCCTGCCCCCGAATTACTGGACCTTGCTGATAAAATGGGCTTTATTGTAATGGATGAATCCTTTGACATGTGGGCCAAATCCAAATCACCTTATGATTACCATTTATACTGGAATGAATGGCATAAAAAAGACCTCGAAGATTTTATCCTGCGTGACCGCAATCATCCTTCCGTTTTTATCTGGAGTGTGGGCAATGAAATTGGTGAGCAATGGGGTGATGCCGCAAAAGGTGATAGTTCAGGAAGAGACCTGGCAAGATCGCTGGTTGCAATTGTGCGCTCGCTTGATACAACCCGCCCCATAACAACAGCAAATAATGAAGTGAACCATTGGAACAACCTGATTCAATCAGGAGCCTTTGACCTGGTAGGTTATAATTATAACCATAAGCGATGGGGTAATTTTTTAAAAGACTGGCCGGGTAAAAAACTGATCGTTACTGAAAGCACTTCAGCCCTGCAAACGCGCGGGCATTATGATCATGTTCCTTATGATACCATCCGGCGCTGGCCGCAGTCCTGGGATAAGCCGCTTGTTGGCGGTAACCCAAACTTTACGGTATCGGCTTACGATCATGTGAGCGCGCCCTGGGGATCAACGCATGAAGAAAGTATAAGGGAATTAAAAAAATTGGATCATGTTTCGGGCATGTACATCTGGACCGGTTTTGATTACCTGGGTGAACCCACGCCTTACCCATGGCCGGCACGTAGTTCTTATTTCGGCATCATTGACCTGGCAGGATTTCCCAAGGATGTTTATTACCTCTATCAAAGTGAGTTTACAAAAAACCCGGTGCTGCACCTGTTCCCGCACTGGAACTGGAGAACCGGAGATACGGTAGATGTTGTAGCGTATTACAGCCAGGCCGATAAAGTGGAGTTGTTCCTGAATGGTAAATCATTGGGCGTACGGTCCAAAAGTGTCGATACCCTGCATGTAAAATGGCGTGTTCCATTTTCGCCGGGTGTATTAAAAGCTGTGAGCAGCAGGAACAACAAAGGCATGCTGTCAAAAGAAATAAAAACTGCAGGCCCTGCATACCGGTTAGTGATGAAAGCAGACAGGAACATTATTCGGGCAGATAACCGGGACCTTTCATTTGTTACAGTTGAAATAAGAGACCGGAATGGTGTTTTGGTACCGGATGCAGAAAACCTTATTCAATTCTCCATCATTGGTCCGGGCAGTATTGCCGGTGTAGATAACGGCAGCCCGGTTAGTTTGGAATCCTTTCATTCAAACCAACATACTGCCATGGCAGGAAAGGTGCTTTGCATTGTTCAATCCAAAAAAGAAAAGGGCAGTATCAGGTTAACGGCCGGGTCGCCGGGGTTGCAATCGTCAACAATCATTATTAACGCTAAATAAAATGGGAGAAAGATGAAATGTGGCGCACAAAGGTGATGAGAACACGGAGAGAGAAAATACACCTAACCGCAGAGAACAGGAGTTGACAGAGTTTTCGCAGAGAGTTTCTTATTCAGGTCACGCTCTTTCCCCTCCTTTTCTCTGTGCGAAATCATGCTTTGCCAGGGCGACATGCAGCCTGCCGTAATTAACTCGTAAATAAATCCGCGGTAAGGAATGGGAATCAAAAATTTATTTGCACGCAGTAAAGTGTGCAAATAAAAATGTTCAGACAGTAAGGGAATAGCACGGGCTGATCCCGGTCCGGAATTATAGCATAATTGAAAATGCCTTAGGAGAGGCGCGTATCAATGATCGCGTCTGAGAGCTGGCTTTCGATTTCATACAACCAACGGTGAGATCCCGGGATGAGCTTCCACTCTTTTGCTTCTTTCTGGCGAACACTGCAGGAAACGGGTTTCTTGTTGGCGTCTTTGGTGGTGATAAAAAATTTTTCACCATTGACATTCTTCATCATCGTGAATTCAAATAACCTGGTTTCTTTTCCAACTTCAATTTCCTTGGTAAATCTTTCCATGTAGTGTTTTTTAAGTTCGTAAATGAGTAAGCACTAAAAAGCCCCGGGTTACCAGGGCTTTTTGTTCGAAGCAGTATTAATACCTGTTCTTGTTGTAGCTGTTTCCGTTGTTAAAGCCACCGTCAAACTTGCGTGCCGGCCTGCTTTCTTTCGGTTTTGCTTCCATTACCTTAATGGTGCGTCCTTCAACTGTTGCTTCATTCAAAGCAGCAATCGCTGTTTTGGAAGCTGCTTCATCCGGCATTTCAACAAAGCCGAACCCGCGGGATCTGCCTGTTTCTCTGTCGTTGATGATCTGGGCTGAAGTTACTTCTCCATAAGGAGCAAAAAATTCTCTTAAGTCTTCATCCTGAACGTTGAAGCTTAAGTTTGACACATAAATGTTCATACTTGATAAAATAAAAAAGATTAAAAATATCTGAGGAAGGCAGGAGTAAGTAACTAACTAAGATGCAGATTTCTAAGCAGACTAATTAACCGATACTAATGCGAGGCTCAAATTAACACGGTGAAGATACTCTTTAATCTCATACTATTTGCTAAAAGGATCACAAAGGAAAAATAAATGTTTGGAATAGCTGGTAGCAGTGTATTGCTCCACTTTGCGAAACTTTGCGCGTGCTTAGCGTACTTTGCGGTTGCCTTTATTTAAACCGCAAAGCCCCAAAACTTTTAATTAAAATCTCTATAAAACAACACCGTTTATTTATGAGGAAGATCCAGCGAAGTAATCACCATACATCACTTCACATCCTGCTCCTGTGTGTTTGTTTACTTTTCGTTGGTCTGTTTACGGCAGTAGCAAACCCGGCTCAGGGTGCCACCGGATTGCGTTGTGAATACCTGGTGAATCCACTGGGCATTGATGAAAAATTTCCAAGATTTACCTGGAAGCTTCAGGATCCCCGCACCGGTGCAAAACAATCCGCCTGGCAGGTACTCGTCAGTACCGATTCATCCGCACTGGTTACCGGTAAAAGCAATATCTGGAATTCGGGAAAGACCATGGGTTCAAATAACCTGGTGACATATTCCGGTAAAAAGCTTCAGCCTTTTACACGTTATTACTGGACGGTTCTCCTGTGGGATCATAAATCGGCACGGTATAGCCAGCTGCCGGTAGCTTTTTTTGAAACAGGTATGATGGATGCCAGCAACTGGAAGGGCGCATGGATTTCTGATGGAAAGGATGTAACAATAAAACCGGCACCTTACTTCAGAACGGTTTTTAACGCAACCAAAAAAATAAGATCTGCACGGGCCTATATGGCTGCTGCCGGCCTGTACGAATTGTACCTGAATGGCGCTAAAGTCGGTAATCATCGCCTCGACCCCACCTACACAAGATTTGACCGCAGGACCCTGTATGTTACTTACGATGTAACCAATCAATTGCAGGAAGGTAAGAACGCGGCAGGGGTGGTGTTGGGTAACGGATGGTATAACCACCAGTCTACAGCGGTGTGGAATTTTCACAATGCACCCTGGCGTGCACGCCCGGCATTTTGCCTTGACCTGCGCATCACTTATGAAGATGGCTCTACAGAAACCATCACTTCGGGGAAGAACTGGAAAACTTCCTCCGGACCCATCATCTTCAACAGTATTTATACAGCGGAGCATTATGATTTTAATAAGGAGCTAACCGGCTGGAATACCGTTTCCTATGATGATAAAGGCTGGAGTTCCGTACAGTTCAGGGCGGCACCCTCACAGAACATCCGCGCACAGGTATTGCATCCCATTCGTAATGTGGAAGAGGTAAGCACAAAGTCATTGAATAAAATAAATGACACGACTTATGTTTTTGATATCGGGAGAAATATTGCCGGCGTATCTAAAATCAGGTTGAAAGGACCTGCAGGAACCATTGTTAAACTGAAACATGGTGAACGTATTTATCCTGGTGGCCATGTTGATCTTTCCAACATTGATGTTCATTATCGTCCTTCCGGGAATGATGATCCGTTTCAAACCGACGTTGTTATCCTGGGCGGGAAAGGCGAAGAAACCTTTATGCCGCTTTTTAATTACAAGGGATTCCAGTTTGTTGAAGTCACTTCATCCGCACCGCTGCAGCTGACAAAGGAAAGTGTGACCGCTTATTTCATGCATAGTGATATACCTCCTGCAGGAGCCATTAACACTTCCAATAATGTAATCAACGGCATATGGCGTGCAGCCAATAATTCCTACCTGTCCAACCTGTTTGGTTATCCTACCGATTGTCCGCAACGCGAAAAGAACGGATGGACCGGTGATGCGCATATTGCGGTGGAAACAGGCCTTTATAATTTTGATGGCATTACCGTATATGAAAAATGGATGGAGGATCATAAGGATGAACAGCAGCCCAATGGTGTATTGCCATCCATTATTCCAACAGGGGGGTGGGGCTATGAATGGGGTAATGGTCCCGATTGGACCAGCACTATTGCCATCATACCCTGGAATGCCTATTTGTTTTACGGCGATAAAAAATTACTGGAATCCTGTTATGAAAATATCCGGCTCTATGTAGACCATATCAATGAACTGTATCCATCAGGGCTAACCACGTGGGGACTGGGTGATTGGGTTCCTGTAAAATCAAAAAGCCCGGTAGAGTTCACATCATCCGGTTATTATTTCACCGATGTAACCATTCTTTCCAAAGCGGCTAAGCTGCTGGGCAAAAAAGAAGATCATGAAAAATACAGTGCACTGGCGCTGAAAATCAGGAATGCGATCAATGCAAAATACCTGGACCGTGCAAAGGGAATTTATGGAAACGGAACGCAGACTGAATTAAGCTTTCCCCTGTACTGGAACATTGTACCTGCGGATATGCGTACGGCTGTTGCCGCAAACCTCGCCAGGAGTGTGGAAGCGGATAGTTTTTCCCTTGATGTTGGTCTGCTGGGTACCAAAACAATTCTCAATGCATTAAGCGAAAATGGATATGCAGGTCATGCATACAGGCTGGCATCAAGAGAAACCTATCCTTCGTGGGGCTGGTGGATTGTAAATGGTGCCACCACGTTGTATGAAAACTGGAAGATTGATGCCAGGAATGATATTTCGCTGAACCATATCATGTTTGGAGAAATCGGCGCCTGGTTTTATAAAGGGCTGGGTGGCATACTGCCCGATGAAAACAATCCCGGCTTCCGCAACATCAGGCTTCAACCACAGTTTCCTGAAGGGCTCAATCATTTTGATGCATCTTTTAACAGCGTAAACGGTTTGATCACTTCTTCCTGGAAACGAAATGACGATGTCATTGAATACAAGGTGGTCGTTCCCGCGAACTGCACGGCGGATCTGCGGTTACCGGCAACGGGTTCAACAAAGATATCATCGGGTGGTCAGCCGCTGATAACCGGGACCGGGATATCTTCCATCCGGAAAAGCGAAGACGGATTCAGTATACGACTGTTATCGGGTACGTATCACTTTACAATTAAGTAGGGTTTGCACCCGATCTTTACTGCATGAAACGCTGGGCGTATATAACGGATATCCACCTCGACGAGGAATACACCAACAACCAGGGAGTAGACGCACGCGACAGGTTCCGGTCAATCCTGCAGGATGTGCGCAGGCAGAAGATCAAAGACATTATTATCGGAGGTGATGTCGGTGAAAAGGAAAGTCTTTCCTGGTTTTTTAGCCAGCTTCAGGATTTCAAAGTTGATATTTCACCAGGTAATCACGACAGTCCGCCTGCAGTGGCCCAACACTTTCACGTGGCTCCCATTAATAATGAACTCTATTATTCATCGGAAGTAGAAGGACTGAAGGCATTGTTCATGGATTCATCTTCTGCACGGCTCAGCGAGGCCCAACTGGCCTGGTTTAGCATGGCGTTACAAACTGCGCAACCCCTGCTTGTTTTTATTCACCACCCGGTATTACCGGTTGATACAGTTGTAGACAGGCTTTATCCTTTACAGAACCGCGATCGCGTAGCAACCTTACTGGAAGAGCAAAAAGTTCCGGTGTACATATTTTGTGGCCATTACCATCTTCCGGATTTCCAGGTGCGGGGTAATATAAAGCAGGCAGTGAGCCCTTCGGCTTCCTTTGGTATAGAGCGGTATCACGAACCGCTGGTTATTGATCCAGCTAGCTTTGGCTACAGGATCATTGAAGCGGATGGAGAAAAGGTTAAAAGCCATGTATTATTTTTCAGCGAAGGCCGGTTCGTTCCTTCTGTATCATTCAACTGGTAAAGCGATAGTACCTTTTATCGCTCCCAAATGGCCCCTGAACTTTTTTATAATTTCCCTGCATGAATGAAAGAGTATATTATGAAACGATCTTACATAGGCTGCGGTGGAAAATATTATGTGCAAAACTTCCTGAGTGGTAGGCCATAAGAAGATTTCGCGGCAGGTAGTATCGTGATCGTTTTCATTTACCGCTGAACGCAGCTTACGAATCATGCTCTCCTGGTGTGTGATTCGTACGCGGCAAATATTAATTAATTCAACGTTTATGATACGCTCGTTTGTTCTTTGTGCGCTGCTGGTCAATCTGATTTCATGTGCTTCTTCACAGGAACAGCAGCCACCCGCTCCCCGCCTCGTAGGCGACGCTTCCTGCGAAGGCTGCGATGGCATTTTTGAATACGGGGCTAAAACCCTCCGGCCTGTGGATACCCTGCCCAGTTTTCCTGATGGGGGCACCCGCATCAGGATCAGCGGAACGGTTTATCAACCCGATGGAAAAACTCCGGCACCGGGGGTTATCCTCTATGTATATCACACCAACAGGGAAGGAATTTATCCAAGGCGTGGCGGTGAAACCGGATGGGGGCTGAGACATGGATACATCAGGGGATGGGTTAAAACAGGCAGGGATGGCCGTTATACATTTTACACAACAATGCCCGGCAGTTACCCGGGTCGAACCGACCCGGCGCATATCCATGCAACGGTACTGGAGCCGGATGGAAAATATTACTGGATCGTGGATTACCTTTTTGAAGGAGATCCGAAACTTACGGATGCAGAGCGCTCGCGACCATCGCCCCGGGGGGGAAGCGGGATCATTGCCTTGAAACAGGAGGGTGGCCTGATGGTGGCGCAACGTGATATTATTCTTGGTAAAAACGTTCCATCCTACCGATGAATTGGTCCCTGTTAAACGCTAATGGCCGAAAATTCTAAACCACAGGCCTTTCGCTACTGCATTCATCGCCAAATAGGCTTTGTCCGGCGGCTTTTTTGGTTCTGCGGGCTTCTGCATATCCACATTTTATTCCCTTACTTCTATTATTGCAAAAATTTATTTGTTACGGGCTGAAAATCATCAGCTCATCAATTGCTTTTTTCACATATTAGATTTAACTTTCATTCAATACTTGCTATATGGCCACCAAAACATTTTTCGGAAAGCTTCTGCTGCTTCCTTTGGGTGTGATTGCGTTGCACCTGTTCCTGATTGTTGTTGCGGTAACACTTCCTTATGCGCTGTTCACCCGCTTTACCATGGTAGAAAGGCTTCTTGCATGGAGTGATCGGGCGTATGTAGTCTACGGTCAGTTTTTTCATTTAGCACGTTAACGCCAACTAATTTTTTGAATCGCCCGCAGGGCTCATCGCTCATGTGCATATTCCTATAGACGTTCCAACGGAAAGGCCCCCGGTTACACGGGGGTCTTTGCATGAATACCCCCTGTTACATAGCTGGGATTTTGTTGTTGGCAGGAACGGAAAACCGGTCTTTAAAATTATTGGGATCCCTACCAGTTATTCATTTCATCCCTGTTGATCCGTTCCGGGGCTTGTGGCGGATTGTGTTCCCAGTCGGCATCATATTTTACAAAAAAAGAGAGCCATAAGGACCGCGAGAAACGCATGAGCCAGGGTTGAATAAGCATTAGGAATACCGCATTGAATCCAAGCCAGAAAGCAAAGCGGTTGTCTTCAAAAGAAAAACCGATCAGCAGGAGCCATATAAGGAAGGTGAGTCCTGTAAGCAATAAAGCAATAAGGTAACTGACATAACCGGTTCCATAATAAAAGCCCACTTCAATATCCATCACCTGCCGGCAAAGCGGGCAATGCACAGGCATTTGCATATTTCTTTTAACCCGGAACGTTATAGGATGGAGAAACATTTTTCCTTCGCGGCATCGGGGGCACCGGCACTCAAAGATGCTGACCAGGTAACTTCTGTGCGGCCGGTTGTTTTCCATTACCAATTTTATAACTGTTCGAGTACCTTTTCCATTTGCATGCTCCTTGATCCTTTAACCAGCAAACTGGAATGGGCAGGTTTTTGTTGCTTTAGCCAATTACCTGCAGCCGTTGCATGATCCAGCTGAATGAACGGGTGTTTTATCTTCCCGAAATCACCACCCACCAGTACAACATGTTTCCACCGGTATTGTTGCAGCAGTTCAACGATTTCTTCGTGCTCCTTTACGCTCTGGGGGCCCAGTTCGGCCATGGCGCCCAGCATCACGATCTTCGAATCATCTTCCATGCGCGCAAAGTTTTCAATGGCCAGCTTCATGCTGCTCGGATTGGCATTGTAGGCATCAAGAATAATTTTATTGCTGCCTTTTACAACGAGCTGCGAGCGGCTGTTGGAAGGCGTGTATTCCGCAATAGACTGCCTGATCTTTTCATCCGGCACGCCAAAATATTTTCCGCAGGCAACCGCCGCCAGCACGTTGGGAAGGTTATAGCTGCCTACCAGTTTTGTTGCCACGAGTCCTTTGAATCCCCTGGTGAAATCAACTTCCAGGAAAGGTTCGCTGGCTGATACATTGCCGGTGACACCGGCATCAACCGTACCATAGCTGAAAATTTCCGGGATGTCCCTGCTCATCTCCTGCAGGTAAGGGTAGTCCTGCATGATAAACGCCATTCCTTTATGTTTTCTCAGGTGGTCGAACAGTTCACCCTTGCCTTTGCGTACGCCTTCTTCGCCGCCGAAACCTTCGAGGTGGGCCTTGCCGCAATTGGTAATAAGGCCATGGGTGGGCAGGGCTACTTTGCAATAGGAAGCAATTTCACCAAGGTGGTTGGCACCCATTTCGATCACCGCTATTTCCGCGTCCTTCCGGATCTTCAGAAGGGTAAGCGGAACGCCTATATGATTATTGAGGTTGCCCTCCGTGGTGTACGTGGTAAATGTGCTGGCCAGCACCGCATGAACCAGTTCTTTGGTGGTGGTTTTTCCGTTACTGCCCGTTATGGCCAGGAAGGGAATGGAGAATTGTTTGCGGTGATGCAGCGCCAGCTCCTGTAGTGCCTGAAGGGTATCCGGCACCACGAAGGTCTTTCCTTCCACCGCATAGGCCGGATCATCGATCACGGCAAAAGCGGCTCCACCATCAAGGGCTTTTTGCGCAAAAGCATTACCGTTGAAATTAGGCCCGGTTAGCGCAAAGAAAAGATCGCCGGGTTGAAGCCTGCGGGTATCGGTTTGAACAGAGGGATGTTCGAGGTATATGCGGTAAAGTTCTTCAATGTTCATGCAGCAAAAGTAGGCGTATAAAAAAAGCCCCCCGCAATGCGGAGGGCTGTATATTTTGTTTTCAGAAAATTATCGGGCGTTCTTTCTTGTCTTCCAGAAATTACCTGTTTTTCTCTTGTTTCCTTCAGGGCTTCCGAGGCGGTCCATGGCACAACGGAATCCTACTGTGCTCAGGGCCTGGTCTTCTTCCAGGAAGCGGCGTGTGCCAGGACTCAGCCAATAGGCACGGTCGTTCCAGCTGCCACCTTTGAATACCCGTGATTTATCACTTACCAGGGTGGTCTTGCCATAGCCGTATTCGGCCTGGGAAAGAGAATCACCATCAAGGAAGTTGATCACGTTACCACGCTGATAGTTGCGGCGATTACGGGCTTCAGCATCCGTTACCTGAACCGATTTAACGCGGCCAAGGCTGTCTACTTCTGCTTCACCGTTTTCATTCTTATAAAGTTTCATGAATTTGTTACCACGCACAGGAGCCACGTCATCAGCATCCAGAGAGGTCAGCGGACGATAAACGTCGAATACCCACTCAGATACGTTACCGGCCATGTTATAGATACCAAATCCGTTCGGATAGAATGATCTTACTTCCGCAGTATATACGGCGCGGTCGTTCAAACCACCGGCCACACCGGCATTGTCACCCGAACCTCTTTTGAAGTTCGCCATGAACATACCCTGCCAGCTGCCATGCTTTGTTTCACGCAGACCGTTATAGTTATTTGACCAGGGGAAAACCTGCTTGTTGGAATGCAGTTCCTCTCCACGCTTGCCTTCTTTCTTGGAAGGATTCGGGTTCTGATTGATCAGGCCATATGCAGCATACTCCCACTCCGCTTCAAACGGCAGGCGGTAATCCGGTAACAGCAAACCATCTTCCATGGTTACATTGGTACGCGGTGTACCCTGGGGCGTTTTTAATGGATTCTTTTTAGAAGTAGCTCCTTTTCCGGGCGCAGGCTGGTAGCCAACACCGAGGAGGTAAGCTTTTGTGGAAAAGTTGTCCTGTCCCTGCTGACCGGCCAGGCTTTGCTTGGCTACATAGCCTTTCTGCATCAGGATGCCTTCGTTTACACGGTCGCTTCTCCAGAGACAGAAATCGTGTGCCTGCTTCCAGTTAACACCTACTACAGGGTAGTTGTTGTAACCGGGGTGGCGGAAGTAATATTCGACCAGCGGCTCGTTGTAGCTCAACTCGGAACGCCATACAAGGGTATCCGGTAAAGCGCCATCGAGGATGGCCTGGTTGGCAGGATCTGCTGAAGGGTCAAACACCTTGTTCAGCCAGAAAATGTATTCGCGGTAGTGAATGTTGGCCACCTCCGTACGGTCGATGTAGAAGGAGTTGACGGTAACGCGGCGGGGGATATTATCCCAGTGGCCCATTACGTCTTCTTCCGTCTGACCCATAGTGAAGGTTCCGCCTTCAACGAATACCAGGCCGGGTCCGATTCCTTGTTCTTTGGATTTAGCCACCTGGTAACCACCCATGTTCTTGTCATTGTAGTTCCAGCCGGTGACATCGGACTTTTCTTTTTTGTTTTTTCCGAAGAGGCCATTTTTACAGGAGGCCAGTGCTACGGCACAGGATAATAGGATTACGAAATTTTTTACTTGCATGGTTGCATTTTTTGTCTTTCTAATAGGACACATGGATTTTTCATGTGCCTGCCTTGAAGTGAAACTTCTTGGATAACTTTAACGGCGGCTAGAACCAATTATTGTATTCCTTGAAATGTTTTCAAGACAGATTTGCGAATATATATCGTTTAAAATAAAATACATAGGGGAGAAACCCGTTTTTACATGTGAATTCTACTACTAAACCATGAGTGCCCTCTTCCGGAAGGTTTTGATTTTTAGTGTTTTATCTGTTCTTTCCGGGGCTGTCCTGGGGCAACGTAACTATGCCCAACATTCTGTACTTTCTTCCGGAACCTGGGCTAAAATAGCGGTTTCGGCCCCCGGAGTCTATAAAATCGATGTGCCCCTGCTCGGCCGGCTGGGAATTTCCGGCACCCTTTCTTCGTCCGGCCTCCGCATTTTTGGAAACGTCGGCGCCATGCTGGATGAAAAGCCGGGCGGACACTATATCGATGATCTCCGGGAAATAGCCATCGCGGTTTCAGACGGCGGCGACGGGTTGCTGAACGGAAATGATTTTGTCCTGTTTTTTGCCGGCGGACCGCATCACTGGGTAGCCGACCCGGCGGCCCGGAGCTTCCATCATAAAAAAAACCTTTTTAGCGATAAGTCCTTCTACTTTATACAGGTAGGCGGGACCGGGAAACGGGTGGCCGACCAGGTTTCGCCGCCCGTGCCCGTTACTTCCGTAACCACTTTTGATGAACGTTTTTTTCACGAACTGGATACGGTAAACTTCCTTTCCAGCGGTAAGGAATGGTATGGAGAAGAGTTGGCAAGCCTTCCGGGCAGGTCCCAAAACCGCAGCTTTCTCCTTTCCATTCCCGACCTGTTACCGGGGCCGGTTTCCATTACCAGCAGCGTGGCCGCCCGGTCGGTTAACAGTGGCAGCCGTTTTTCCATTTCCGTGAACAGCCAGCCTGTACGGCAAATAGATCTTCAGCCTGTAGGAACCGGCATATACGACCTGTTTGCCCGGGAGGCCCGCCAGGCGGATATGATAGCGGTTTCAGCGCCCCCATCCGTGATCAATTTTTCGTTTACTCCCGGCGGTTTTAATAGCCAGGGCTGGATCAACTGGTTCGAATTTTCGGGCCGCAGGAGCCTGGCACTGCCCGCTTCCGGCCAACTCCTTTTCCGTGATTGGGCATCAACCGGTTCGGGCCCGGCCGGATTTACTATTGCCAATGCCGGAAATGCCCAGGTTTGGGACATTACCGATCCCGCAGCACCGGTCAGGATGAAAACAACTGCATCGGGTAATAACCTGCTGTTCAGTAATGATGCAGGTGTATTAAGGGAATACATTTGTTTTTCAACGGATTTCCTTTCACCGGAGCCCATCGGAAGGGTTCCGCTCCAGGATCTTCATGCCACTACCGAAACCGATTATATTATCATCACCTACCCCGACTTCCGGTCGCAGGCATTACGGCTGGCAGCCCTGCACACCAGGCTTAACAACCTGCGCACCACGGTAGTAACCACCGAACAGGTATACAACGAGTTCGGAAGCGGTGCGCCCGACCCGACGGCCATCCGCAATTTTTTGAAGATGTATTACGACCGGTACCGGTCTTCGTGGAGCAGTTCCGGCAAATATGTTTTGTTGCTGGGAAAAGCTTCCTTTGATTATAAAGACCGGGTACGCAACAATACCAGTTTTGTGCCTTCATTTGAAAGTGCGGCCTCGCTTGACCCGCTGGCAACCTACACTTCCGATGATTACTTCGGGTTCCTGGATGACAATGAGGATATCTCCTCGGGACTGGTCGTGAACCAGCTCGACATCGGGATCGGCCGCGTGCCTGCCCGGTCAGCGGAAGAAGCAAAAAATTTCGTGGATAAGATAGAACGTTACCTGTCGCCTGCATCCTTTGGCCCCTGGCGGAATCACCTGAGTTTTGTAGCCGATGATGAAGATGCCAACCTTCACCTGCAGGATGCTGAAACGCTTTCCGCAACGGTATCCGCAACCGAGCCGGCACTTAATCAAACCAAAATTTACCTCGATGCATTCCGGCAGGAAGGTGGTTCCGGCGGTGGACGTTACCCGCAGGCAAATGCCGCCATCAACAGTACCATTTACAACGGGCTGCTGATCTGGAATTACAGCGGACATGGCGGGCCCCTGCGCCTGGCGGAAGAAACCGTGCTTGATGAAAGTATTATCGCCAACTGGAATAATAAAGACAGGCTGCCCCTGTTTATTACGGCAACCTGTGATTTTGCTCCTTACGATAATCCGGTTGTTCGTTCGCTGGGTGAAAATCTTTTGCTTCGCCCTCAAACGGGTGCTATTGCACTTATGACCACAACAAGAGTTGTGTTCGCTAACAGCAACCGCATCATGAATAATAATTACCTGCGTTTTGCGTTGGAGCGTGATGCCGCACGCCGTTATAAAACTTTGGGTGAAGCGGTACGCATGGCAAAGAATCATACCTATGCCACCTCCGGTGATATCATCAACAACCGCAAGTTTGTATTGCTTGGTGATCCTGCGCTCACACTTGGTTTTCCGCAGGAGAAAGTAAGGGTCACGGAGATCAACGGCCGCGTCCTTTCTGCTGGTGCCGATACGCTGAGCGCTGCCGAAATGGTAACCCTCAAAGGAGAAGTGACCGATGCGTCGGGCAACATCATTCCACAGTTTACCGGGTCCGTGCACCTGACCGTCTTTGATAAAGAGCAACAAACCACAACGCGCGGTAATGATCCGGCCAGTCAGCCGGTAGCATACTCAGATCAAACCAATTTCCTGTTCCGCGGTAAGGCATCGGTACAAGGGGGAAAGTTTGAATTGCAGTTCCGGGTGCCCAAAGACATTAACTACCAATACGGTTCAGGGAAGATCAGCCTTTATGCTCACGACGGATCGCGTGACGGGTCAGGGTTTTCCAATGAAGTGATCATCGGTGGGATTTCAAACGCAGTGGTGACTGATAATGAGGGTCCGGAAATCAAAGCCTACCTGAATGACGACCGTTTTGTGAGTGGCAGCATCACCAATCCCGCACCCGTGTTGTTGGTTAAACTTCAGGATTCATCGGGCATCAATACCGGTGGCTCGGGAATCGATCATGATATTGTGGCCACACTGGATGGTGATAACCGCACTTATTATGTGCTCAATAATTTTTACGAGAGTGACCTCGATGATTACCGGAAAGGAACCGTGCGCTTTCAGTTACCCGAATTATCACCGGGGCCGCACAGCCTGAAGATAAAAGCCTGGGATGTATTGAATCATTCCAATGAATCGGTGCTTGATTTTACAGTGGTGAGTGTGGAAGAACTGAAGCTTGAACATGTATTGAATTATCCGAATCCCTTTACCACCCGCACAGGTTTCTGGTTTAACCACAACCGGCCGGGCACACCCCTTAACGTAACAATTTCTATTTATACAGTGAGCGGTAAACTGATAAAAACACTTACCCGGACAATAAACGGAGACGGAAACCGTTCCAGTGAGATCGAATGGGATGGAAGGGACGAATTTGGAGCCAGGCCCGGTCGCGGGGTATATATTTACCATGTTGGTGTGCGTGACGACAATGGTAAAAAAGCGGGTAAATGGGAAAGGCTTGTACTGCTTAAGTGATCATCGGGTGCCCAGTATTTATTTCGATTATAACCAAAACTGTATATTTTCACACACTTTTTAAAGAAGAACTATGAATTCAACTGTTCTGAGATTAACGGCTGCTCTGGCAATTTTACTTGCCGGTAGCGTACCCCCTGCAAACGCTCAGACTGCAGAACCCATTAACGTGGTAACGACTGCAGTTCCGTTTTTACGCATCTCTCCCGATGCACGATCCGGTGGTATGGGTGATCTTTCACTCGCAACCCGTCCCGACGCTGCTGCCGCCTATTTCAACCTGGCTAAAGTTCCTTTTAATGAATCAAAGGCGGGCATGAATGTAACGTATACTCCATGGCTTAAGCGTCTGGTAAACGATGTTTACCTCGCATCCGTAGCCGGTTATTATAAGTTTAATGAAGACCAGGCCTTTTCCGGATCGCTCCGGTATTTTTCTCTTGGCGATATCCAGTTCACCGATGCGTTTGGCAACCCCTTGCAAAGTTTTCGCCCGCGGGAATTCGGGATTGAGTTCGGTTATTCAAGACGTCTTTCCGAACGTACCGGCGTTGGTGTTGGCCTGAAATATATTCATTCCAACCTGGCCGGCGGATCGGTTGGCGGTAATACCTATAAACCAGGTAATGCTGTTGCCGGTGACCTTACCATGTATCACCAGCGGCAAAATGAGCTTGGAGAAGGTTGGGCATTTGGCCTGGCCCTTACCAACCTCGGTTCTAAAATTTCTTATACCGACCAGGTAGACCAGAAAGATTTCATTCCGGCCAACCTTGGAATCGGAACTACTTATACAAAAGTGTTTGATGAAAGCAACAGGATCTCTTTTGGTATTGACCTGAACAAGTTGCTGGTTCCGACACCCCCAATGAATACCGGTGATTACCCGCGTGATTCCGCGGCATTGGTAAAATACCGGGGACAGGGCGTAATGGGCAGCTGGTTCGGATCTTTTGGAGATGCTCCCGGCGGATTTTCAGAAGAGCTGCGCGAGTTCCAGGCTTCACTGGGCGCCGAATACTGGTACAACGACCAGTTCTCTGTAAGAGCCGGGTATTTTTATGAAGACAAAACAAAAGGCAACCGCCGTTATTTCACTACCGGTGTGGGCATTAAGTACAATATTTTCGGATTGAATTTTTCATACCTGATTCCTTCCGGAATAGGAAGCAACCAGAACCCGCTTTCCAACACCCTGCGTTTTTCGCTGGTGTTTGATTTCGCAGATGCTGCGGGTGAGTAATTTATTTTGTTGTATGAATAGCATGAAGCGAAGGATAACATCCTTCGCTTTTTATTTGAAGATTGAGGTTGAGGTTTAAATTGAAGAGGGAGAATTTTCAATGCTCAATGCTCCATTTTCAATGCTCAATGATTAAGGGCCTCGGTTTCCAAACGAAATCTTCTGTGGACTGTGGTCTGTCGTCAGTGGACCTCTTACATTTGCGCAAACTATTTTATGGCTTTTCGAATTGGCTCCGGCGTAGATTATCACCAGCTGGTGGAAGGCAGAGACCTGAAGATCGGTGGTGTTCATGTACCCCATCACAAAGGTGCATTGGGACACAGCGATGCGGATGTATTGCTGCATGCGATCTGCGATGCCCTGCTGGGCGCTGCCTGCCTGGGTGATATCGGTGTTCATTTTCCGGATACGGATGCACGGTATAAAAATATTGACAGCACAGTTTTACTGAAGGAAACAATTGCCCTGGTGCAAAAGGAAGGATATAAGCTCGTGAACATTGACAGCACGCTATGCCTGCAGGAACCAAAGATCAAACCCTTTATTCCAAAAATGCAGGAAGTGATCTCCGGCATCCTCGGCACGGCAAAAAATACTGTTTCCATAAAGGCCACCACTACCGAACAACTGGGTTTTGTAGGACGCAAGGAAGGTCTTGTGGCGTATGCTACTGTTTTATTGGAAACTATTTAACATCTTTGGTAGCACCCGAACCTATCTTTGAAACGATGACCGTCGAGGTAAAAATTGTCAATACATCTTCAAATGACCTTCCGGCCTATGCAACCGAAGGATCGGCCGGTATGGACCTGAGAGCACAACTGGATACACCTCTGGAACTTCACCCGATGGAGCGGACACTGGTGCCAACAGGACTTTTCCTGGAATTGCCGCCCGGATTCGAAGCCCAGGTTCGTCCGCGCAGCGGCCTGGCATGGAAACAGGGCATCACCTGTTTGAATTCGCCGGGTACCATTGACAGTGATTACCGGGGCGAAATTAAGATCCTGTTGATAAACCTTTCGGCAGAGCGCCAGGTCATACAGCCGGGCGACCGCATCGCACAGGTAGTGGTTCAGAAAGTAGAGAAAGTTGTATGGAAGCCCGTAGCTTCCCTCACCGCTTCACAGCGAAGCGAAGGCGGATTTGGTTCAACCGGTAAAAAATGAAACAATGAAATCAGTTTACTTTATAGCCATCGTGGCATTTGCAGCATCCTGTCGTTCCACAAGACCCATTCAAACGGTAATTGCGAAAAAAGATACTGTTGCAGTGGATAATGCAAAAGCCGATTCAGCCCGCTTTATAAAAGCAACACTCAATGGTTTAAAATCAAACCGCATCAACTTCACTACGTTCTCCGCCAAGGTAAATGTTGATTACCGCGGCAGCGACGGAAAGAATTACGATGTGAATGCGAATATTAAAATGTACCGGGACAGCGCCATCTGGATTTCGGTGAATGCTGTGTTGGGTATTGAAGCGATGCGGGCCCTGGTAACGAAGGATTCCATAAAGCTGATGGACAAACTCAATAAAGTGTATACGGCCCGTAGCGTTGATTACCTTCAGGAGGTAACGGCTCTTCCCCTTGACCTGTACATTTTGCAGGATTTGATCCTGGGCAATCCTGTGTTCCTGGACAGTAACGTTGTATCTTATTCACGAACACCCGGGGCCATATCCGTTTTAAGTCTGGGCCGCCTGTTTAAAAGCCTGGTGACCGTAGCCGAGGATAACCAGCGCATCCTGCAGAACAAGCTGGATGATGTGGATGTAACACGTAACCGCACGGCTGACCTGGTATACGAGGATTATGAAACCAAGAAAGGGCCGCTGTTTGCCACGAAAAGACGGATCACGATATCGGAGAAGAAAAAGCTGGACATAAAGCTTGATTTTAAGCAATATGAATTCAATTCAGAAGTAAGCTTCCCGTTTACGGTCCCTAAAAATTATGAACAACGCTAAAATTTAATTCCACCTTCCATCGTTTACAGAAAACGTCCTAAAATCCTGAACATGAAAAAAATACTGATTGTACTGGCTGTTTTTTTGGCGGGGCATACCGCCTCGGCTCAACCTGTTCAGGACCGCAATAAGATGGAAAGCGAGCGCAAGGCTATCCAGGCGGAAATAAAAAAGCTGCAATCAGATTACAACAAGGTAAAAGGACAGCGAAAGGAAACCATAGGTCAGCTGAACCTGCTCCAGAAAAAACTGGCGGTGCAGAACCAGCTTCTCGGCAATATCAATAAAGAGATCCGGCTCATTTCGGATGACATTTATATCAGCAGCCTTGAAATGAACCGCCTGCAAAAGCAGCTCGATACCTTAAAGCAGCAATATGCCAAAAGCGTGGTATACGCATATAAAACGCGCAGCAACTATGATTTTGTAAGCTTTATATTTTCTGCCAATACCTTCAATGATGCCATGAAGCGTGTAACATACCTGAAATCGTACCGCGCTTACCGTGAAACACAGGTGGCCAACATCCGCGAAACACAACGCATCATTGAAGACCGCAAACAGCAATTACTGGCCAAAAAAAATCAAAAGAGTTCCGCTCTTCAAAACCAGCAGCAGCAGTTTAGGGTATTGGATGAACAGAAAAAGGAAAAGGACGCCGTAGCCGCCAAACTCACTTCCCAGGAAAGAGACTTATCCAAGCAGTTGACCACGAAGAAGAAAAGGGATAATGTGTTGCGCACGCAGATCGCCACCATCATCCGCAGGGAGATCGAAGCTGCCGAAAAAGCAGAACGGGCACGCCTGGCCGAAATAAAACGCAAGGAAGCAGAAGCCGCAAAAGCAAATCCTTCAACGGCAACCGGCACCGTTGCCACAACCCCTAAAAAAACAACCATCGCCGCAAAGAAGGAAGCCATTCCGCTGAATGAGGGGCAACGCACACTGGCTGCATCCTTTGAACGCAACCGGGGAAGTCTTCCCTGGCCCGTTGATAACGGGGTGGTCAGTATTCCTTACGGCCGCAGCAAAGTAGGATCACTGGATTTCGATAATCCGGGCATTACCATTTCCACTCCGTCCTCGGGCGTTTCGGTAAAAGCAGTATTTGAAGGCGAGGTAAGCGCGGTTTCCAACATCGGTGACGGCATGATGGTGATGATCCGTCATGGTAAGTATTTTACGGTGTACAGCAATCTTTCATCTGCTTCCGTAACGCGCGGATCCACGGTTAAAACAGGACAGGTGATCGGCCGTGCCGCACAGGCAGATGACGGGGATGGCGGACAGGTGGACTTTATCCTGATGATTGAAAAGAAGAATGTAAACCCTGAGCCCTGGCTGCGTTAATGAACCAGTTCCTTGCTCAACACATCATCGTATAATTTTTCGTAGACAGGGATAATATTGCTGATGTCAAATTTATTGGCATGTTCGGCAGCGGCTCTTTTAAATTCCTGCAGCCGGTCTTCGTTGGAAATAACTTCCATCGCATAATCGCTCATTGTTTCCACATCGCCAACATTACCCATGTAACCGGTGATGCCCTGCACCATGATTTCGCCAAGGCCACCTGCATTGGTGGAAATTACCGGCACCCCTGCAGCCATAGCTTCGAGGGCAGCCAGTCCAAAGCTTTCATATTCCGACGTGAGCAGGAAAAGATCGGCAATCGCCAGTATGTCTTCCATCTGTTCCTGCTTGCCTACAAAGCGAATGTTATCGCATACGCCGAGCTGTCGGCTCAGTTCTTCTGCGGTGCCCCGCTCGGGACCATCACCCACAAAAAGGAGTTTGCAGGGAATCTTATCGCATACATTCCGGAAGATCTTGACAATATCCTGCACCCGTTTTATTTTCCGGAAGTTGGAAGCATGCATGAGGATGCGCTCGCCGTTCGGCGCAATCACTTTTTTAAACGCATCAATTGGTTTGCGGCTGAAACGCTTTACATCCACAAAATTGTGGATCACTTCAATTGGTTTTTCAATCGTAAATGTTTTGTATGTTTCATCGCGCAGGTTCTCCGACACCGCGGTGATGGCGTCACTCTGGTTAATGGAGAACGCCACTACCGGTGCGTACATTTTATCCCGTCCAACCAGTGTTATATCTGTTCCGTGCAAGGTGGTGATGACCGGAACATGGATGCCTTCTTTTTCCAATATACTTTTTGCCATGTAGGCGGCAGATGCGTGCGGAATGGCATAGTGAACATGCAGCAGCTGGAGATGATTGTTTCGGATCACGTCCACCATGGTGCTGGCCAGTGCTGTTTCGTATGGTGGGTAATCAAAAAGCGGGTAGGTAGGTACCTGTACCTCGTGGTAGAATATATTCGGAATAAATTCACTTAACCGAACCGGTTGCTGGTAGGTTATGAAATGAATCTGGTGGCCCTTGCGTGCCAAAGCTTTTCCGAGTTCCGTTGCCAATACACCGCTACCCCCGAAAGTGGGATAGCATACAATTCCTATTCTCATTGAGGTAAATTCTTGAACTAAGGTAATTACAAAATGCCGTTGCCTTTTGTTGCTCCCGTTAAATAATTGTTTTACCGGCTCCGGCCTGTCGTCTGAATTCTCCTAATTTTAAAGCATGAAGAAAATGCTTTGTCTGATTACTGTCAGCTTTCTCCACTTATCGCTCCTGGCACAAAGTGATGATTCGGTTTTTATCCGCCGCATAGCGAGTGATATCCTCACGAACGGCCAGGCTTATGAAAACCTGCGCCAGCTAACCAAAGGCATCGGGTCAAGACTTTCGGGTTCGCAGGGAATGGTAAAGTCGGAGCAATGGGGATTAAAAGCCCTGCAACTGGCCGGTGCCGATCATGCATGGCTGCAGCAATGCATGGTGCCGCATTGGGTAAGAGGTGGACGAGACCAGGCAACCGCCCTGTATTTCCATCGTGTTTCACCAAAAGACAAAGCAGCAAAACAGGTAAAAAAAAGTCTTGATGTTTTAGCGCTCGGCAACAGCCAGGGCAGCATGAAACTACTGCAGGCACCGGTTATTGAAGTGAAGAGTTTTGATGAGCTGGACCGTAAAAAAGATTCTGTAAAAGGAAAGATTGTTTTCTACAATTACCCATTTAATCCAACGAACGTGCGCACATTTGAATCGTACCGCGATGCAGTGGCCTACCGGGGCCAGGGCCCGAGCCGTGCAGCGCGCTACGGGGCAGCAGCTGTTATTGTACGGAGCATGTCGCACAGCACGGATAATTTCCCGCATACCGGCTCTACCAGTTATGCCGACTCTCTTCCTAAGATACCCGCACTGGCCGTTGGCCTTCGCGATGCAGACTGGCTGAGCAGGGAACTGCAACAGCACCCGGTCAGGATCGAGCTGCTTACAAAAGGAAAGTTTCTTCCCGATACCATCGGCCACAATGTGATCGGTGAATTAAAAGGATCCCAATTCCCGGATGAATACATCACTATTGGCGGTCATCTTGACTCCTGGGATCCCGGGGAAGGTGCGCATGATGATGGTGCCGGTATTGTGCAGACTATTGAAATCCTCCGTGCCTTTAAAGCGCTGGGTTATCGTCCGAAAAGAACCATCCGTTTTGTATTGTTTGCCAATGAAGAAAACGGTTTGCGTGGTGGAAATAAGTATGCCGAAGAAGCAAAAGCAAAAGGAGAGAAACACATTTTTGCGCTGGAGAGTGATGCGGGAGGATTTACGCCCCGCGGGTTTGGATTTACGGTTTCACCGGAGCAACTGCAAAAGATCAGGGGATGGGCGGCCCTGCTGGCTCCATACGGTGCCACTGAATTAAATATGGGCGGTGGCGGTGCCGACATTGGTCCGCTCAACCGTACACAGGCTACGCCGCTGGCCGGACTGGTTCCGGATTCGCAACGCTACTTCGACGTGCACCATGCCCGCAACGATGTTTTTGAAGCCGTGAACAAACGGGAGCTGGAACTGGGAGCCATCAATATGGCGGCGCTCATTTACCTGGTTGATAAATATGGGTTGTAGTGGTTAACCGCAAAGTCGCGAAGACTTAGCGCCTTTGCGGTTGCATTTATGCATATAGTAAAAATATGCACGGCCGTTTATGTAGTTGCGGAATGGAAGTCTTCCATTGCTGCACGGTACGCGTACGTATTTCTTCCGTTTCTGCAGTGAGATCAACGGCAATGCATAGCCGGGTTTGTGGTTGCAGGGTTTTTACGAGTGTTTCCATTAACTGGTTATTGCGGTAGGGCGTTTCAATAAAAATCTGCGTTGCCGCCTTATTGCGTGAATCATTTTCAAGCTGCCTGATGGCTTTGATGCGTGCCGCTGCGTCGATAGGAAGGTAGCCCAGGAAGTGAAATTGCTGCCCGTTCATTCCACTGGCCATGAGGGCGAGTAATATGGAACTGGGACCCACCAGCGGAACAACGGCTGCATTCAGTTCCTGCGCAACCGCAACCAGCTGCTGGCCCGGATCGGCTACCCCGGGGCAACCCGCTTCGCTGATGATGCCGATTGTTTTTTCTGCTGTTACAGCCTGGCGGAACGAATTGGCCACAGAGGCATCGCCGTCCTTTATCGTGTACCATTTGTAATCATCGATCACCATTTCTTTCCATAGTTGCTTCAGCTGCCGCCTTGCCGTACGTTCGTTTTCAACAAAAAAAACAGTGCATTCTTTTATGGCCGGAAGTAAATAGGAAGGCAGTACTTCGTTACGGCCTTCAGACAGGACGGTGGGAATGAGGTATACGCGCGGCATCAGGATTCTTTACTTTATACAAACTTAAGGTAGCTGCCACTACCGCGTAAGCAGGAGCCACGAGCCACCCGATGAAAACCACGGTGTGCATGAGGTAAAAAACAAGGCCGTTGCCGATGGCCAGGCCCTTATGCCGGGAAATGAAAACAATGCTTTCAGCAGGAGAAAGTTTATTCCGCTCGCAGCTGTAATCCATCATGGAGAACCCGTAATAATAACATTCCACGAAAAGGGCGATCAGCGGTGTGATCCAGCCCACTACCGGCAGCAGGGAAAGCAGCATGAGGCATACCACGTAAACCGTTTGCCACAATGTATTACGAAAGGCAAGCCTGATGCCCCTCCAGGAATCTTTCACCAGTTGTGTAAAGTTGAACGGGAAATCCCTTCCTTCAATAATGGCGGATGTTTTTTCACTCAGGTAAGAAAATACCGGAGAGCCAATGATGAGGAACATGTATTTAAACAGCGAGAAGTAAAAAAAGACCATGACCAGCCGGAGCATCATGCTGGACATCATGAACAAAAAGCTGAGCAGGCCGCTTCGTTGCTGTTGCAGCCAGGCCTGCAGGCCAATCTGGTTACTGATCCAGCTCACGGCATTGTCGGAAGAAACAACGAAAAAATAAATTCCCGCCGAAAAAAGCAGCATGTAAATAATGCCGGGTATCAGAATCCATTTCCACAGGTTGTGCTTCCTGATAAACTGGTGCGCTTCCGAATAGGATTGGATGGCTATAATGATTTCTTTCAGCAAATGGCAGCGTTCAGTCGTTAATAATTATTTTTCCGTTCCGGGCATGCAGATGCCGCAGCGGTTTAAAGTGAGTAAATATATTGTAAAACAATACAGTATCAAACATGGTGAGCATGCACAAACTTCCTTTATCATTTTACCTGCGCGATGATGTAGTGCAGATCGCGAAGGATCTTCTTGGAAAAGTGCTGGTGACTGCCTGGGATGGCGTACAAACATCCGGGCGCATTGTGGAAACGGAAGCTTATGCCGGAACAATCGACCGGGCTTCGCATGCTTATAAAGGAAGAACCAAAAGAACGAACGTGATCTTCGGGGAGGGTGGAAGAACATATGTATACCTGTGTTACGGGCTACACCAGATGTTCAATATTGTAACCAGCGCCGAAGACCGTGCGCATGTGGTTCTCATCCGCGCGCTGGAACCCTTGTCGGGAGTCGAGCATATGCTGCGGCGTACGGGAAAAAAGGTGGCCGATGTTACGCTTACCAGGGGACCGGGAAATGTTGGAAAAGCCATGGGCTTTCATACCTCACAATGCGGCGAACTGCTGACCGGTGAAAATCTTTATATCATGGATGATGGATTTGAAGTGAATGATGAAATGATCGGCATATCGCCACGCATTGGGGTAGCCTATGCGGGTGAACACGCTTTATGGGACTATCGTTTTTTTATTAAGGGCCATCCCTGCGTGAGTGTACAGAAAGGATGATTATTTTAGCGGCAAACTATACTGCTTGCGTTTTCCCTTTTCACGCCCGTTGTTTTTCCTGCTGGTCAGTCTCCTCGTTGGGGGCGGGTTTTATTATTTCAACCCCTTTGGTGTATCTGAAGCCGCAAACCGCACGCTGTCGATCGGTTTCCTGATGATCATGCTCTGGATTTCAGAAGCCATACCCATGGCAGTAACAGCACTTTTGCCCCTGGTCCTCTTTCCCTTGTTCCGCATTTCTTCCATTGATGAAACGGCACCGGCTTATGCCAACAAGGTGATCTTCCTGTTTATGGGTGGCTTTATGCTCGGACTGGCTATTGAAAAATGGAACCTTCACCGCCGCATTGCCCTGAATATTGTTAAACGTACCGGAACGAGTGGCAACAGGATCATTCTTGGATTTATTATTTCAACAGGAATGATTTCGATGTGGCTAAGCAATACGGCTACAACAATGATGATGTTTCCCATTGCGCTGTCTGTGATTGCTGTCATGCGTGATAACCATGCGCAACGCGAAGGCATCGATAATTTTTCAACATCCGTAATGATCGCTATTGCGCTGGCTTCCAATTTCGGTGGTATTGCCACTATTATCGGCACCCCGCCCAACGTGGCTTATGCTGCCTTTGTGAACAAACGTTACGGATCCAATATTGATTTCCTGGACTGGATGATGGTATGTACGCCGCTGGCTGTACTGCTGCTGGCTGCTCTTTATTTCGTGATGGTTAAATGGCTCTATCCCAACCGCATGAAATCCGACAGGGCAACGCGTGATATGATCCATAAGGAAGTAAAGGACCTTGGACCGATGTCGGTGGCCGAAAAAAGAGTGTTGGCCATATTTGCCTGTACCGCCTCGCTCTGGATTACAAAGGACATCATCAATAAATTTTTTGGATTGGAACTCGACGATAATATGATTGCGCTGATTGGTGCCGTGGCACTTTTTGCAGTGCCTTCAGGGAAGGAAAAAGATGAAGCATTGCTCGAATGGGGCGACACGAAAAAAATGGCCTGGGGCATCCTGCTGCTTTTTGGCGGCGGCATAGCCCTGGCCACTGCACTGGAAAAGGCCGGGTTAATTACACAGCTGGGACAATGGTTCGCCCATTTTGCGCTGAATCACCTGATGCTCATCTTTCTTGTAACATTGGTTTCGCTGTTTATTTCTGAAGTAATGAGCAATGTGGCGCAGGTAATAGTTTTTGCTCCCGTTGTATCCGGTCTGGCCGATGCAGCCGGCGTGCATCCATTATTGCTGGGTATCCCGATGACACTGGCGGCTTCCTGCGCCAGTATGCTGCCCATGGGAACACCACCTAATGCCATTGCTTTTTCGAGTGGTTACATAAAGCTGCACCAGATGACGAGAGTGGGGTTTGTTATGAACATTATTTCCGTCATCCTTATAACATTGTTTTGCTGGCTGCTGTTGCCCTTGGTGTTTGGTTTAAAATAAACCTCAAAGGCGCAATGTTTTTTCAGACCTGCCAGATCTGGCAGGTCTGGCAGGTCTATACACATTTTGTAACTGCTATAATTTCCGGTAAACTCCTTCTATATTTATGCTGCATATATGAAAAGGATATTTACCACCCTGTTTTTACTGCATCAGTTGTTTAGTTATTCTCAATCACGCGAAGAGCTCCTTGATTACGAATTTAAGCCTGTTGCTAATGGAGCCTATTATTTTGGCACTATTGAAAAAAAGGATTCGCTTTTTCATCGTAAAGTCTGGTTTATTTCCCAGAAAACCATGTTTTTAGATGGATGGTATAAGGATGAGAGTTGTAAAACAGAGCATGGTCCTTTTTTTTATTTTCATCATAATGGTGTTCTTAAAAGAACCGGGCAATTTGTGGATGGGAAAAAGGATGGGGTCTGGCTTCTGTACGATGAAGAAGGGCGGCTTAAAGATTCTTCCAACTATACTTCCGGTTTTCTTAAAGGAATTAGTCTCGGATGGAATAAAAATGGTTATTTATCCGACTCCTCCAATTTCGATGGTAAAGGTAATGGTACACAAGTGCATTGGTATGATAACGGTTCGGTATCAGTGGCCGGTTACATGAAACAGGATACATTGAAAAGCGGGCGCTGGAAATATTATCATCCTAACGGTACGGTTATGGCGATCGAAGAATATGATGATGCAGGGAAGTTAACACGGGCAAATTGTTTTGATGATAAGGGCGTGGCTTTGGATACTTCATTATGCCGGGATATCGAAGCATATACGGATTTGAAGCAATGGCGTCGATTCCTGGAAAAATCATTGACGCCGCTCATTGAGTCAAAAGCAAGGCAGGGAATCCAGGGTCATTTTACCGTAATGATTCGGTTTTTAGTAGATGAAGAAGGGGGATTAAGTGACATAACTCCTTTAACGGGGTATGGGTATGGGATTGAGGAGGGCGTGGTGAAAATCTTTAAAAACTCGCCAAAATGGAAACCTGCAAAAATGCATGGTAAAAATGTAAAGAGTTATCACATGCAACCGGTTACTTTCGTAATCCAATAATATTAACCGCGGGGGCGCAAAGTTTTTAAAACTTCCCAGATATGGTAAGTCACCCTGGCGGCTTTGCGGTTGCATTTACCTGTTAATTTGCATAAGGATCCAGGCCATACATTGTTGAGCATCCATAATGCTCCAGGAATGCGGATGCCGCATGCCGTTCAATCGCTTTCCTTTATTGGCAGTGACCACCAGTTGGGCATTCTTATTTCCCCGGATCTGCAATAAATTGATCATAGCCGCTATATCGACGCAGTTCAGGTCATAGTAATCCCGTTGACGGTGTTTCATCTGCCACATGATGTCGGGTTCCGTATATAAAAGAACCGGTGTATTGACGAGGTAGCGCGCATTGCCGCCATCCTTTTCGCTGTAGGAAAAAATGGAATGTTTAATATAATTCTCCCTGAATTCCTGCGGAGATCCGCCGAAATCCTGGATATAGCTTTCCATGATCATTTTTGATTCGCGCACAGCCATTTCGGAAACGTTCCGTTCAATATCCTTTACACAATGGTTCCATAAATGCGCGTAATCAAGTGGTGGGTCTACACCAAAAACAGCTTTGGGAATGATATAGGTACTATCACTGTACTTATATGCTTTTTGAGCATAGGTTAACGACAACATGGCTCCTCCGGAAAATCCGCCCAGCACAAACTTGTCCTTCGGTATTTTATATTCCTGGACCACCTGTTTGAAAATAACATCAAGGAACTGGTGTTCGGGAATATGAATGTTTGTGCCCCAGTTAATGGATGGCATCAGCACCAGGAAGTTCTTTTGTATGGCCAGGTTGGGAAGCGTGATTTGTTTTTTGACATCCGCCAAACTTTCACCGGAACCCGGAAGAATGACCAGCACTGCAACAGGCTTTCCTTTCGGAACCAGCTTTTCATAAAACAAAGTGGTTGAGTCTTTATCAAAATTTGCATACAGGTCGTGCGGATCTTCACGGGCTACCACAACGCGTTGCCATTTCTGCGCGAAACCATTTAAACCGGTAAACAACAGTACAATAGAAAAAAACTTATACATAATAAAAATGCGGTTTTATGATGCACATCAAAACTATAGTTCATTCAGAACGCCCATCTTAATAAGCTGGCGGGCGTTCATGAATTTATTGTCTCCTGATGTCTTCTTTCGAAACAACTCACGGACCGGCCCTTCATAATGAAAGGTACAGCTATAACAAAGTGAAAATTTCTTACCTGCAAGCCCGAACGTTTTAATTTTCTCTTTTTCGGCCTGTGTCAGCGTTATCTTATAGGTCGCTTCGTATTCTTCCAGCATGAGGGCACTCACAAGTTGCTGTACCTCCGGGCCATTAAATAGGGCAGCCCGCACTTCATCATAATTCCGGCTGCGATCCTGTTTTTTCAGGACCATTATATCCGGGTCGGTATAGCCGGCAATGCCGCAGGAAATGGCAATGCGGATCAAATCGTCGTTTTTTGAAGCTGCGTCATCGTCGATAGTATGTATTGTATCTTCCGGAAAACGGGCTTCCGGGTTAAAGCTTTGAGGACTGGCCGTCTCCACCCTTTGTTTTTTGTGATCCGCACAGGAAAAGCAAACTAGAAGAAGTAAGGTTGCAATAAATGAATACATCTTCGGGTTTATTTTTTGTTTATTCCTGTGGTTGCGCAAATTGGTTTAAACGGATACGCCGGATTGAAAAACAATGTTTAACGGGTTTCCTTCGTCCACTCTTCCCGGAAGATGGGTAAAGCCGTTTTTTTTAAGCAACCGGATCGACCGTGCATTATTTTTTTGGGTGAAGGCTTCAACTGTTTGAACACCCAAAGTGTGAAACGCAAATTCCATTACCGAACGAATGGCTTCATTCATATAACCTAATCCCTGGAAGGCCGGGTTCAACTCATATCCCAGTTCAGCAATTTTATAATCGGGCGAAAAATTCCATAAGCAAATAGTGCCGATCAATTCATCGCTGCCCCGCAAAGAAATTGCCCAAAAAATGATGTCACCGTTATCTATTTTAAGGTTGATATCCGTAATAAATGCTTCTGCCCCCGCCGCATCCTGGATCCGGACCCTTGAAATAAATTCGTTCACTTTATCATCTGAACGCATAAAATAAACAGCTTCCCGGTCATCACCCGTTAACTGCCGCAGTACCAGCCTTTCCGTTGTCAAAACAGGGAAAGGATTAAATTTCATGCAAATCGATGTTAAAAAATTGATAGGGACAGCGCGGGTAAGCCAACACTATACCGTTACTGCTTTTTGTTAGTGTGCTTCCTTAAAATTTCGGGCAGTTCAGCTTCCGGCGGTTGGGATCAACGGTTTGTTTCGTGTAAACAATCGATAACTCGGCACCGCCCCGCATATTGGAAGCAGGCTTCAGGCCCGAAAGGTTTACATCATAACTGGCACCGATGTGCAGCGAATTAAATTCTAGTCCTACATAAGGGATCAGGGCATCACCGAAACGCATCCAGCTTCCTACATAAAGGTTGGATGGGTTGTCGGTATCACCATTAAGGTTCAGCATATACGCTCCGCCTAAAACAGTGTTTACCGCGTTTGCCTGGCGGCTGTGGATGGCACTGAAGTGAATGGCATTGTATTCTCCCTGGGGCAGCATGCCACCCGCCTGCAGGGTAAGCCGTGGCTGCAGGTAATAGGTACCGCCCAGGAACGATTCTTTCGGACGGTTGATGTGGTACATGGAAGCGCCTACATAAATATTATTGGAGCCGTTTGTAGTACCGTTATAAAGTACACCGGCATTTACATCGAAATAATTTACGCTGAGGTTTTCATTCTGAAAGATCTCACTGGTAACCCCCGTGAATCCGTTTGCGGTGAGCTGGTCAAGGAAATAAACATCCTTGCGGTAAACATCCAGTCTTTTATTGGCATAGGTTCCCTGGAAGCCCACACCCAGCTGGTTAAAACCATTTTCGTCCAGCGCTTTATGATAGGAAAGTGAAAGTCCGGCAAAGTTGTTCTGCAAAACACCGCTGGCCGCTTTATCGGAAAACGCCATCACCCCAACACCGAACTGGTCGAATTCGGGAATCCGGTTCTTCATAATTCCCATATCAAATGAAGCTGTATAGGTGGTAAAGGCATTATTGATGGATGGCCACTGGTTGCGGTAATTGCCGGCCACGCGGAAGTCACCGTCGAACTTACCCGTTAGTGCGGGGTTGAGGGTCAGCGGGGAAGCAAAAAATTGGGAGAAATTCGGATCCTGTGCACGGGAAATCAGCACAGTTGCCAGGACCAGGGCAGTACAGAATAGCTTTCTCATTCCACAACAGTTAGACTCGGAAATTACAAAATTGGCCCGTATGCACAAGACTATTTTACACCTATGACTGAATTTTAACACCAAAAGCCAGGTCACCGGCATCGCCCAGACCGGGAACGATATATCCTTTTGCGGTCAGCTCATCGTCCACTGCTCCGCACCAAATGGTAGCTTCCGGTATTTCCCGGCGAACATATTCAATGCCCACCGTGCAGGCGATAGCGGTTACGATATGGATCCCTTTCGGGGTGCCTTCTTCTTTGAGTACCTGGATGGTTTTAACGAGTGAGGCCCCGGTTGCCAGCATGGGATCGGAAACTATGAGCACGCGTCCGTCGATTTCGGGGCAGGAGAGATAATCAAGGCTGATCACGAAATTTCCTTCTTTGTCGTGCTTGCGGTAAGCGGAAACAAAGGCGCAATCGGCGCGGTCAAAATAATTCAGCAGTCCCTGGTGCAGCGGAAGACCGGCGCGCAAGATGGTTGTGAGCACCGGTTGTTCTTCCAGTACATCGGCAAGGGCAATACCAAGGGGTGTAGGGATTTCCCGCTGTACGGTGGCCAGCCGTTTGCTGATCTCGTAGGCGGTTACTTCTCCTATGCGTTCGAGGTTGCGCCGGAAACGCATCCGATCGGTTTGAATCTGCGTATCTCTTAATTCGGCAACCCAGTTGCTGACCAGTGAATGATCCCTGCTTAAATTAATGACCATGAATTTGAACTTCTATCTTCGCAAATCTAAGAGGAATATCGAACAAGGGGGCGAATATCGAACAAGGAGGGGAGGGGAATATCGAACTAGGAACAAGGAATGTTGAATCCTGAAGGATGTAGGAAGTAAGATGCAGGAAGTAGGAGTCATGTGTTTTCAGCGAAATGCATTTTGGACCGTGAACGGTCGACAGTGGGCCTCCTTCTCAGTCATTCAGAGCGCAGCGAAGAACCTGTGGATTGAAAAGTAGGGAAAGGTATTGTGGTATTAGGGTATTGAGGTATTGGGGTGAGAAAATGTTCAATATTCAATTCTCAATGTTCAATTCGCAATTCGATGTTCAACTTATTAACTAAATCCTATTCCGATAGGGATGATACAGAGTGATTATTGCTAAACAGAAAGCCAATACCTAAATACCAATTACCTCAATACCTCAATACCTAATTGACATGCTTTACCGGGCCATAGGACTCATGAGCGGAAGTTCGCTTGACGGACTGGATTTAGTATTCGCAGAACTGCAGCACAATGCCGGTAAATGGAGTTTCGAGCTGGTGGCGGCTGATTGCAGGCCTTACCCGGCTGAATGGGTGGAAAAACTGAAAGGCGCCATCCATCTTTCAGCGCTTGAGTACCAGTTGCTGCACAGCGAATACGGACATTACCTCGGGCAGCAGGTGAACCAATTTATTGAAGCCCATAATCTTCATTACAAGGTGGGCGTTATCGCGTCACACGGGCATACTACATTTCACCGGCCACCGCTGATGACGGCACAACTGGGCGATGGTGCCGCTATAGCTGCAGAAACAGGCTTGCCCGTTGTATCAGACCTGCGGGCGCTGGATGTGGCTTTCGGCGGGCAGGGTGCACCGATCGTGCCCATTGGTGAAAAGCTGCTGTTCCCCGATTATTCCATGTACCTCAATCTCGGCGGTATTGCCAATATTTCCATCAATCAGCCCGGCCGCTACATAGCGTTTGATGTTTGCCCGGCCAACCGCGTGCTCAATATGCTGATCGCTCCTGCAGGTAAAGAATATGATGCCGGAGGCGCACTTGCTGCAACAGGTTCGGTGCATGCGGGCCTGCTCATGAAGCTCAATGATTTTGAATATTACCGCCAGCCTTATCCGAAATCACTTGCCAACAATTTCGGAACCGACGAAGTTTTTCCGCTGGTGAATTCCTTCGGCTTGCCAATTGAAGATGCATTGAGAACCTATGTGGAGCATATTGTACTGCAGATCCGGAAGTCGGTTGAAACATGGCGCACCGAACATCAGCCTTCCGGTAAACTGCTCGTAACAGGTGGCGGTGCCTTCAATAATTTTATGATGGTCAGGCTGCGGGAAGAACTGCAACCACCAGGGATAGAGGTGGTAGTGCCCGATAAGGCCATCGTGGAAAGTAAAGAAGCGCTGGTAATGGCACTGATTGGAGTCCTTCGCTGGAGGCAGGAATACAATGTTCTTTCTTCAGTAACCGGTGCGCGCAGAGACAGCATTGGCGGAGCGCTGTGGAACGGGCAGGAAGCGTGACGGAATGATGAACAAGGAACAAGGAATAACGAATGTTGAAGAGGAAGTAGGAGGTAGGAAGTAGGAAACATCCGTTTATTAAGAATTCTTTACAATAAAAAGACTTTGCGGCTTTGCTGTTGGCTTCCTGCAGGATTTTAAATGTGTATGCTTTGTAACATAATACGGTAGCCGCATGATTTTCGTTATCCATGAGGTCTTTGCTAAACCGTTACAAAAAGCTAAATTTAAATTGCCTGCAGAAAGCAACCTGCATGGGTAAGCTATGAGAAAGCTGTACACCCTTGTCTTTTTGATCCTTTACGCTGCCGTGTCTTACAGCCAGGGCATGAAGGAAGTATGGGCCCGGTCTGCAGGCGGTGCCGGAGCCGATGGTGGATTTGCGGTGGACGTGGATCACCGGGGTGGTGTTTATGTAGCCGGAACTTTCAGGGGCGCAGCTGCTTTCGGATCATTTCATTTATCCAGTGCCAATAGTTCCTCGGATATTTTTCTTGCCAAATATGATACATCGGGAACCGTTTTATGGGTGACACGTTTTGGTGGTGTGGCTCATGAAGGAGTGACTAATCTTGTACGGTCTTCCGATGGATCGCTGTATGTGACCGGGCAGGAATCGCAGACTACAGGCGATCCTGATCATACCTCTCAGGGCTTCCTCGTTAAATTCAACGCCACTGGTTCCATTCAGTGGACCAAAGTATTGGGACAAGGCATTCCCGATGTAGTTACTGACGCTTTTGGCTTTGTTTACGCAGGTGTCGGAGGCTTTACCAAATATGCGCCGGACGGAAGTGAAATCTTCACCAGAACATTCCCGAATTACAACGGACCACTAACGCTGCTGGCCACGAATGCGGCAGGCAACATTATAGGTGCATATTATTCAGCCACGCAATACCAACGCCTGGCAGAATACCAACCCGATGGCAGTTTGGTGAAAGACACTATACTCGGATCCGGTCAGCTCAGATGGTATGCAAGAGGATTGAAAAAAGGATATTACACGGGTGAGTTTGTGAACCTTACCGGAGGATCAAATCTGTTTCTTGGATTTCCCGGCAGCCTGAACCTCGTTCAGGGAAGTTCGCAATTTCTCAAGAAGCCTGTTAATCCGGATAGCGATGGATCCGGTAACGCTTTTTTTGCAGGTACCCTGGAAGGAATAGCGGTGCCACCATCTTTTTTACTCAGGCTTGGGTCTACGGAAATAACATCATCAACAGGTAGGGATATCTATTACATCCATAATCTTGACCGTTTATATACAACAAAGAATAATGGAAATACGAACGAACACCCGGGTAAGATCGCAGTTGATACGGTAGGCAGGGCTCTTTACATTGCCGGCACCTGGTCAAGGCTTTCCGACACCAGTAAATTCCGTTTTGGAAATGCTGAACTGACCAACGCCGGATCAAGTGATTTCCTGCTGTTGAAACTCGCCTATACGCCGGTTGCACCCTTACCATTTTCCTTTAATGCCGGTCCCCACCGTTCCGTGTGTGAAGGCGGATCTGTATCCATAGGTGCTCCTGCAACAGGCGGTACAGGAAATTATTCTTACCAATGGACTCCATCAACAGGACTGGATAATCCGTTAAGCCCGACACCCATCGCCAAGCCGGCGGCAAATACAGTGTATATCGTAACAGCTACCGATGGATCAGGAGTTACTTTACGGGATACCGTTTCGGTAATCATTGACAGCACACTTTACCGGCCAACAATCTCCATTATTCATGGATCCGTGCCTTTTTGTGAAGGCAGCATGATTACACTGGGATCCAGCAGCGGATCATCTTACCAGTGGACAAATGTGAGCAGCAACCAGCAGGCCTTCCAGAATGTAGCCATAACTGCACCGGGCATATATTCCGTTCGTAACGTGGCCGCAAATGGTTGTGTGGGAACATCTTTGCCCTTTGCCGTGACCACCATCCCGCAACCGCCAGCTCCTGTCATAATAACAAACGGTCCGGGTGTCATTTGCGGAAACGGGTTCCTGACGCTCCGTGTGCAAACAGGCATTACACCCCAGGCTTATGAATGGAATAATGGTGCTTTAAGCAGTTCCCTGAACGTGATCCATCCGGGCCAGTATTCTGTGCGTGTAAAAGATTCTAATGGGTGCTGGTCGCCCAATGCATCCATTACCATTACGGCTGCAGACGTTCCTGCAGCCAATATAGCGGCCGGTGGCCCAACCACATTCTGCGAGGGCGATAGTGTGCGGTTAACCGTGACCACGTCAGGCGGCAATTCCATTGTCTGGTCGAATGGAGCAACAACGAACTCAATCTGGGCAAAACAGGCAGGTACCTACTCTGCGCAGGTTACCTCCCCACAAGGTTGCCCGGTAACAACCAATCAGGTACAGGTTGTATTAAAGCCGAAGCCTCCAGCGCCCGTCATACAACCCAACAGCTCCACAACTTTTTGCGGGGGCGATTCCGTTAAGCTTACTGCACTGGTACCACCAAATTTCTTTGGCCTGCAGTGGAGTACAGGAGAAACTACAGTCGCCATTACGGTTAAAGCATCCGGCACGTACCGCGTTCGCCAGTTCAATAACCAGGGCTGTTTTTCAGATGAAGGTTCCGTACTGGTTACGGTGGCTGCTCATCCTGCGGCTGCCATTAACCAGCAGGCAAATGTGCTGAACGTTCAGCCAGCAGCAGCAACTTATCAATGGTACCTTGATGCTAAAAAAATTAATGGTGCTACAGGACAGCAATTGACCATCACGGAAGGTGGACGGTACACAGTTGCTGTTACCAATTCGGGCGGATGTACCACAACAGCTACGCACCATGCTGTATACCGGGTTAACCATAACGGGTTTTCTTACCAGGTTTATCCCAACCCTGCGGATGATTACCTGTCTGTTGTTTATACGCTTGATAAGCCGGAAAAGGTAAGCATCACCATCCGCAACCATACCGGGCAAATAGCACATAAAATTGCCGGAGGATCTTTTCAAACTGCAGGTGAGCATCATTACACCATATCAAACGTAGCTACCCGCCTGCAACCCGGTATTTACTACATCGAGTTCACGATCGGGAACCGCATTACTGTACAAAAGATTTTTATCCGTTAATCATAAAAGTGATATGTGTGCTGTATGGGACAGAAGTGGATCAGCAAAGTACCTTTATTCTATCATGTTGTTGAATTAGCAGTAATTCTGAGCATAGGATTCTCATTGCGGCTTTGGGGTTGCCTTTCTTGTTAATAACCATGTGCATAACTGGTGTGCCTTTCGTTGGGGAATTACGGGTCCGGGGAACAGCCTTTGATCAATTAAATATGACAACTCCAAAATGCATATCACATCCATGCTGCTGGAAAGTATGGTTCGAATAAATGTCATGTTTTCTTTAGTTGTTCAATTCCCCGGCGGTCTTTTGACTGCCGGTTCCTTTTTATACCAGGGCAAACCGGTCACCGTCAAACATGCCCCTGTCGCTGAGCTTTAAATGCGGGATCACCAGCAGGGCCATAAATGAAAGGGTCATAAAAGGAGAGGCAAGCGTGGACCCCAGACTTTTTGCCAGGCCGTCTATTAAAGAATAAGCCTTTGCTACTTCATACCCGTCTGCATGGGTCATCAAACCGGCAACGGGCAGGGGCAGTACTTCATTCAATCCCGGTGCCGCAATAGAAATTCCTCCCTGCGTTCCAATGACGGAATTTACCGCAACACAAAGCTGTTCATCATCGGTACCCACTGCAACAATATTGTGGCTGTCATGCGCAACCGAAGAGGCAATGGCCCCCGACTTCAAACCAAAATTCCGGATAAAACCTATCGCAACCGGCGCGTCCTTGTAGCGGTTGACCACCACTATTTTCAGCACATCTTTTTCTGTATCGCTGACCACGGAACCGGCTTCTATTTTTGGAGGCAGCATCAGTTTGTTGGTGATCAGCTGTCCATCCAATGCTTCAATTACCGGGATAAACTGCGGAACACCCGGCGCTTCCAGCCTGAAATCTTCCTTTTTCTTGGGGTTGCAGGAAAACCGGTTCACTACACCTGCCTGTACTTTCCCAACCAGGCTTTTCCCGTTACGGGCCACCACCTGGCCATTGATGTAGGTTTCATATACTTCAAAATTCGTAAGGTCTTTTACGAGAATAAAATCGGCAGGGTCGCCTTCACGGAGCAATCCAACACCCAGTTTGTAATGCGTTACAGGATTTATACACGCAGCCTGCAGCACGTGAAACAGGTCGATGTTTTTGGCAATCGCCCGGGCACAGAGTTCATTGATATGTCCTTCAACAAGACTGTCCGGGTGCTTGTCATCGGAACAAAACATCATGTGCTCCGGGTATTCGTTCAGCAGGGGAATAAGGGCGTCAAAATTTTTGGCAGCACTTCCTTCGCGGATCAGGATCTTCATGCCCTTCTCCAGTTTGTCGCGTGCTTCTTCTTCCGTAAAACATTCGTGGTCGGTGCTGATACCTGCGTTGATGTATTGCTGTGCATCGGCACCGCGCAACCCGGGCGCATGGCCATCAACCGGTTTGCCCCATTTTTTTGCCGATGCAATTTTTTTCATCACCTCTTCATCACGGTGCAGCACGCCGGGGAAGTTCATCATTTCACTGAGGTAGCGGATCTCTTTTCGCTGCAACAGCGCATCCACATCACCGGCATTCAATTCGGCTCCCGCAGTTTCAAATAAGGTTGCCGGTACGCAACTGGGCGCGCCGAAATTAAATTTAAAGGGAACGGTAGCCCCGTTAGCAATCATGTAATCAACTCCTTCCAGTCCGCATACATTGGCGATCTCGTGCGGATCGGATACCGTGCCAACCGTACCATGCACCACGGCGAGCCGCGCAAATTCTGATGGAACAAGCATGGAGCTTTCGATATGCACGTGCGCATCAATAAAACCCGGGAGAATGAAATACGGTGGCACTTCCAATTCTTCATCAATTTTCTGTACGGATGTGATCTTTCCTTTTTCCACCTGTATTTCGCAGGGGTAGATACTCCTCCCTTCAATATCGGTAAACAGTCCTTTGATTATAATCGGTTCCATGGTTAGATTCTGCGGCGAAGCTATTGCATTTATTTACGCTCCACCGGAAGCCTGCAACATAACCGCTTAAAATCCATTTTTCTACATTCTTCGGCCTTTGTACCTTTTGAGCTTTAAATGATTGCCATGCAAAGAATTCTTTTTCTTTCTTTCCTGTTCTTTTTATCCTTTCAAGGGGAAGCACAAAAAACCCGTGCTCCCCAGCAACAGCGCGATACCGACAGTGTTTTTATTTCCAAAATGAAATACCGGCTGGTTGGTCCGTTTCGTGGCGGTCGCAGTGCTGCTGTTGCCGGCAGTTACCGCAATAAGAATACTTTTTATTTCGGCGCTACCGGCGGAGGCGTATGGAAAACAACCGATGGTGGCAGCAACTGGAGAAACATCTCTGATAAATATTTCGGCAGCACCATCGGTGCCGTGGCAGTAGCACCTTCCGATGAGAATGTTTTGTACGTAGGAGAAGGGGAGAATACCATGCGCGGAAATGTAAGTGAAGGTCTTGGCGGTATGTGGCGCTCCGATGACGCGGGCCGCACCTGGCGCAATATCGGGCTTCGCGATGGACGTCATATCATACGGGTGCTCATTCATCCGCGTGATCCCAATACGGTTTGGGCAGCAGTAATGGGCCACCTGTTCGGGCCAAACGAAATGCGTGGTGTTTATAAAACTACTGATGGTGGCAAAAACTGGAAACGGGTATTGTATGTAAATAATCAAACCGGCGCTTCCGACCTGGTGATGGAAGCGGGCAACCCGGAAATTCTTTACGCCGGTACCTGGCGGGTGCTGCGTACTCCTTATTCATTGGAAAGCGGTGGCGAAGGCAGCGGACTTTGGAAAAGCACCGATGGCGGTGAAACCTGGACCAATATCACAGCACGTAAGGGTTTGCCAAAAGGAACCTGGGGCATTGTTGGTGTGGCGCAGGCTCCATCCAACCCCGATAAGGTTTATGCCATTGTTGAAAATGCAGCCGGTGGTTTGTTTGTCTCCAATGATGCCGGTGAAACCTGGACCCTCGTAAGCAGCGACAACAACATTCGCCAGCGTGCCTGGTATTATACCAAAGTGTTTGTTGATCCTAAAAATGAAAACCTTGTATATGCACCAAACGTTGGCTTTATGCGCAGCCGTGATGGAGGACGAACATTCCAGGCCGTGCGTACGCCGCACGGTGATCATCATGATCTCTGGATCGATCCTGAAGATGGCAACCGCATGATCGTTGCCGATGATGGCGGTGCGCAGGTTTCTTTCGACGGGGGCGAGAACTGGAGCACGTACATGAACCAGCCCACGGCGCAGATCTATCGCGTGTCTACCGATAATTCGTTTCCATACCGCATATTGGGAGCACAGCAGGATAATTCAACATTCCGCATCAAGAGCCGCACGGCCAGCGCAGCAGGCATCACGCAAAACGACTGGCAGGAAACCGCGGGAAGTGAAAGCGGTTATGTAGTGGCTGATCCGTTAAATCCTGATATTGTTTACGGTGGTAATTATGGTGGCTATCTTTCAAGGCTTGATCATCGTACGGGCGAAAACCGTGCGGTATCACCATGGCCCGACAACCCCATGGGTGCAGGAGCCGATGTGTTGAAATACCGTTTTCAATGGAACTTCCCGATCTTCTTTTCACCACATAATCCCAAGCGTCTTTATTCTGCCGGTAATGTTCTTTTCGTTACGGAAAATGAAGGAGGGAGCTGGGAACAGATTTCACCGGACCTGACCACGAATGATAAAACAAGACAGGGTCCAAGCGGTGGTCCCATCACAAAGGATAATACATCGGTTGAATATTATTCAACCATTTTTACGGCCATGGAATCTCCTTATGAAAAGGATTTGCTGTGGACCGGAAGCGATGACGGGTTGATCCATGTAAGCCGTAATGCAGGCGCCAACTGGGAGAATGTAACACCGCCCGGTGCGCCCAAATGGATGATGTGGAACAGTCTTGATGCGGACCCGTTTAAGAAAGGCGCCTTGTATGCGGTAGGAACAAGATACAAGAGTGATGATTTCCGGCCGTATATCTACAAAACAGAAGATTATGGAAAAACCTGGAGACTGATTACCAGCGGCATCAACCCGATGCATTTCACGCGCGTGGTGCGTGCCGATCAGAAGAGACCCGGGTTGCTGTATGCAGGCACGGAATACGGCATGTATGTTTCCTTTAATGACGGTGCATCCTGGAAGCGCTTCCAGCTGAATTTACCGGAAGTTCCTATTACGGATTTAACCATCAAACAAAACGACCTGGTTGTTGCCACGCAGGGCCGGTCCATTTATGTACTGGATGATCTAAGTGTGCTGCAGCAAATGGATCCTTCCATTGCTTCAAAGGAATTGCATGTATTCGGTGTAAATCCAGCTTACCGGATGCAGGGTGGCGGATCCGCGGCCAGCTTTGGAGCAACAAACCGTAATGTCGGTGTGAATCCGCCTGCAGGCGCCATCATCAATTTCTATTCGCCAAATGTTACGGATACAACGAAAGCAGCGGTAACCATACTGGATGCACAGAAAAAAGTGATCCGCACCTATTCAACCGATGCAAAAGAACCGGCTGCCAAGATGGATGTGGTAAAAGGTATGAACCAGTTTGTATGGAATATGCAGTATCCCGAAGCGGAGCGCATTGAAGGGATGATTCTCTGGAATGGTGTGCCCGGTGCCGTACTGGCGCCGCCCGGTACGTATTATGCAAGGGTGCGCATGGAAAAAGATTCCGTGGAAGTGCCCTTTACGATTCATGCTGATCCTAATTACAAGACCACGCAACAGGAATATGCTGCACAATTCTCCTTCCTCTGGCAGGTACGTGAGAAGTTCAATGAAACACAAAAAGCCATTAAGGATATCAGGGCACTTCGTTCACAGATTACATCGTTTATGGCACAACAGGGAAAAGACGCACCCAAAGAAATAAAGACGGCGGCGGACAGTATCCAGAAGAAAATAACTTCCATTGAAGAAACTTTATACCAGACAAAAGCGCGCAGCGGGCAGGATGTATTGAATTATCCCATCAGGCTTAATGATAAGCTGGCCGGCTTATTTGACGCCGCCAACAGTGGCAATTTTGCACCGAGCCGGCAGGTAATGAGTGTGTATGCAGATCTTTCGGCGCAGGTTGATGCCCAACTGGAAAAACTGCGACAGGTGAAATCGGTTGATGTGCCTGCATTCAATGAACTGATCAGGCAGAAGGCGTTGCCGGTGATTGGTGTATTGTAAATGCATCTTATATAACAGTTGAATCTGGCTTTAATTTTGAAGCTGGACAAGCAATCAAAAAAGAACAATATAATGATGCGTTACTAAAGGTGGGGTATCGTTATATTTGTTCTTACACCCTTGTTTACCATGAAATGTTTGATCGTAGACGATAACCCGATGGCCCTGATGGCCATAAAGCAACTCGTGAACCAGGTACAGAACCTGGAGCTTGCCGGAGAATGCAAGGATGCTATGGAAGCATATAATCATTTGTACCGGAATTCAGTTGACCTGTTGCTGCTGGATATAGAACTTCCGGACATGAGCGGGCTTGACCTCATCAAAAAGCTCGGAAACCGGAAACCGCTCATCATCTTCACTACCGCCAAAAAAGACTACGCCGTAGAAGCATTTGAATTAAGCGTGGTTGATTACCTCGTTAAGCCCATTACACTGCCCCGGTTTTTACAGGCTGTTGAAAAAGCCAATGAAGCCATTGAAAGCAACAAAGAAGAAGTAAAGGTAGAGGAACAGGGATTTGTATTTGTTAAAGACAATGGCGTGCTCAAGCGCATCAGCATTGATGATATCCTGTACCTGGAAGCCATGGGTGATTATGTTAAAGTTCACACATTACAGAAATTTCACGTGGTTCACGCCACGCTTAAATCGCTGGAAGAGAAGCTTCCTTCTGCCAAATTCAGCCGTGTTCACCGCAGTTACATAGTGGCTGTAAACAAAATCGACTTTATACAGGAAGGCACAATTTCCATTGGGAAATCGACCATACCGGTCGCTGATACCTACAAGACCAACCTCAATAAAAGGCTCAACCTCCTCTGATTTTTCTAACGTCAGCATTTACGGTTTCGGCGAGCGCTATCGCCTTTTAAACTATTTGCCCTTTTATTGCCGGGCATGAGGGATAATTTCGTGTCAACGATCCAGATTTCTGATACCAACATGAACTACGATCGTTATCGCTGGTCGCAACCTAACTAAAAGATTACCGTGAAAAACTACAGCCTTCTTGCACTGTTCAGTGGAACAGTGTGCAAATTCAGGGAATGGCTGCCGGTGCAGCCTTTCTCTTTTACTCTTATGAAAAAGTTTTTGACACTGTTTTTATTCATTCTACTGCTGATTGTATCAGAATATTTTCTGGTCAATGAACTGCTTTCCTACCAGCGGCTGATGGTATTACTCCTGAGCCTGGTAAGCTTTGTATTCTGCACCTTCATCATTGTCCATCTTTTCCGCAAAGCCCAGGAATAGTTCTAATCAACGGATTTCCATAGGTTGAATTTCGTATTTTAGTTACCTGTTTGACGGAATGGGTAAGATTGGATTACGATATCTGGTGTTTTGGATTTTCTTATTGGGCATTATTGTTATTGTTTTCCTGCAGGTAATCTCTGGCAACAACATCAACCGGCTCATCAACAGTAACCGCCGCCTGCTGAACGAAATCGAAATCCAGAATGATATCCGCAAAATAGAATCGGATGTTCTGACCCTCGAAAGCGATGTGCGCGGGGCTGTTATCACCGGCGATTCCACTCATCTTAAAGGCATCTGGCAAAAAGTCCGCAGCATCAATGCAGGGCTGCATACCCTTCGTGTCAATTATCCCGTTGAGCGCGCCGGCCAGATTGATTCTTTGGATATGCTGGTTCGTTCGAAGATCAATTTCAGCCAGCTTATTCTTAATGCCTATACGCAGGATGGTAAAGGAGCCGCCGAGCAGGTGATTAATACCGACCGCGGCAGAATCCTGCGCGACAGTATTGCTTTTGTTATTGCACGCCTCGACGCCAACCGGCAGGCGGAACTCCAGGCTATTATTGGTTCCATTGAAAATACGGGTCGACGGGCCCGCCTGTGGGGATTTATTTTTGCCGGTGTAGCCCTCCTGGCCCTTATTACCGCTTTCCTCTATACCATCAACAAAGGCCGGCAGCAAACACGCATGATCCAGACGCTGAATGAGTCGGAGCGGAGGAACAAGGAAGCGGCTATAATGAAAGAACAGTTCATGGCCAATATGAGCCACGAGATCCGCACACCCATGAACTCCATTCTTGGTTTTACCAACCTGCTCAAGCGAACACACCTGAACGAGGAGCAGTACGAATACGTACAGAATATCCATTCTTCCGGCGAGAACCTGCTGGCCCTGGTGAATGACATACTCGACCTGTCGAAAATAGAAGCCGGGATGATGTACCTGGAGGAATCGCGTTTCAGCCTGCGCAGCCTCGTTAGTTCGGTTGGTGCCATGTTCCTTGAAAAAGTGCGGGAAAAGGATCTGAAGTTTGAAACCCATGTAAATACACAGATACCGGATATCCTGGTGGGTGATGCGATCCGGCTGACGCAGGTACTGGTAAACCTGTTGAGCAATGCAGTAAAATTTACCGAAAAGGGCAGTATCATTTTACATGCTGAGCCTCTCGAATTAAGTGAAACCGATACGCGCATACGCATCACCGTGACAGACACCGGGATCGGCATTGCCCCGGATAAGCAACAAAAAATATTCGAACGTTTTCAGCAGGCAGAGGCAGAAACCACCAGGCGGTTCGGCGGCACCGGACTGGGGTTGGCAATTGTAAAGCAGCTGGTTGATTTGCAGAAAGGTTTGATCAATGTAAAGAGCAATCCGGGCAAGGGCACCGAGTTTACGGTAGAACTTCCTTTTAAACTGCCTGATATTGAAGAAATGTTTTCCGAGGCCATGGCGGCACAGAACGACCTGGTCCCGCTGGAAAAGATCAAAGTGCTGATTGCCGAAGACCACCCGATGAACCAGCAGCTCGTAGGACGCCTCATGCAAAGCTGGAGCATTGATTACAAACTGGTGGGAAATGGCAATGAAGCCATTTCGGCTTTAAAACAGCACGATTTTTCGCTGGTGCTGATGGATATACAGATGCCGGATATGGATGGATATACCGCTACCAGCATCATACGGTCCGAACTGAACCTTGATCTGCCGATCATTGCTATGACTGCCCATGCCATGGCCGGTGAAAAGGAAAAGTGTATTCAGCTGGGCATGAATGATTATGTTTCAAAGCCCATTAAGGAAACCATTCTATACAACATGATTGCCCGGTATGCCCAGCACCCCGGCAATGGACGCGAGCGCCCTCTTATCTCGCTGGAATACCTGCACCAGCTTTCGGGGAATGATCCCGAATTTGAACGGCAGATGCTGGAGCAATTCCTGGTACAAACGCCCCGCGAACTTGACCACCTGCAGGCTGCCCTGCAGGAAGAAGACTATGACCAGGTACGCCGGCTGGCACACAGCATGAAGTCTACGGTCGGCTATATAGGTATGTCGGATGAATTGCATCCCTTCCTGGAAAGAATTGAAAAAGGCGGACCCCAAAACCGCGAAGAGCTTATGGATGATTTCACGCATATACAACACCAGTGCGAAACAGCCATGCGTGAAGTAAAAGAGGTTATCTCTGCAAAAAGGTAGCATAATGCAAACAGCTGAAATCCTTTACAGGAGCGGGTTCGGTCAAATTGACCTTAATTAATATTTAACCGACCATTTTCCCGCTTTCACCGAAAACAAACCTACTCTTATACCCTTTGTGCTGTATTTTCACCGTGCCTTCTGACAAAAAAGATCAAACATAATTCTACATACAGATAAGAACTTGGTTTCGTATGGTTAAGGGTGAAGCCCTGCTATTCTTGGCGGGGCACTTTTTTGCCTGAAACTTTTTCAGTGCCGCCCCGGTAGGAATATCGAACAAGGAACAAGGAATGTTGAATCACGAGGGGGAAGTCGGAAGTACGATGGAAGAAGTAGGATACGTTTGTTTCCAAAAAAAAAGCTACCCCATTCTTATCAGTCATTCAGAGCGTAGCGAGGAATCTGGAGACTACCCCAGTTGGAATATCGAATAAGGAACAAGGAATTTTGAATTGAGAGAGAATGTTCAATTCGCAATGCTCAATTTTCAATGCTCAATTTCGTAACCTTTGCGGATCCTCTGCGTCTTTGCGGTTACATTTATTCCGAAAATAAATCCGGTCTTCGTTCCGTTGTTCGTTTTACCGCCATTTCGTAGCGCCATTCTTCAATTTTTTTCAGGTCGCCGCTCAGCAAAATATCCGGCACTTTCCAGCCATTAAAATCTGCAGGACGGGTGTATACGGGAGGCGCCAGCAAATCATCCTGGAAAGAATCCGTGAGCGCTGATGTTTCATCATTCAATACGCCGGGCAATAATCTTCCTACCGCATCCACTAAAACGGCAGCCGCCAGTTCACCGCCGCTCAGCACATAATCACCAATCGAAATTTCCATGGTTACATAATGCTCGCGGATACGTTCGTCTATTCCTTTGTAGTGACCGCAGATCACCAACAGATTTTCCTTCAGGGAAAGCGTATTGGCCATTCGCTGGTTCAGTGTTTTACCATCGGGCGTTACGTAAATAATCTCATCGTACTTCCGGGCCTTGCTTAATTGCTCAATGGCCTTTACCAGCGGTTCACACATCATCACCATGCCGGCGCCGCCACCATACTGGTAATCATCCACCTGTCCGTATTCATTCACCGCCCATTGCCTTAACTGGTGCACTTCCACCGTCAGCAGTCCTTTCGACTGTGCTCTTTTCATGATGGAGTGTGAAAGCGGACTTTCCAGTAATTCAGGAATCACCGTAATGATATCGATGTGCATGACGCAAAGATAAACGGGCAGGCAGGCATAAATTGAAAATGCTTCCCCGGCAAACCAATCCAGTTGTAACGAATGCAAAGCTTTATTTGTTGGCTACCAAGTCAGGGTCGCACTTTAGGCGATTTAAAAGTGCTACTTCTTATTTCAATCAGTTCGTTTGGGAAGATTAATAAAAATTTTCCCATACCCGCTTCATCAACCTGTAAAATTTGGGACGGATGACTTATTTTCAACCGGCAACCAATTGTTTATGCTTTATCATCCGGGCACACATCTCATTGCAACGTTGCAGTGCAGGAACCAGGCGGTTCTGCAACAATTCCGGTCCTTTCAACATCTCGTTGACAGGCTGATTTCTGAATGTTCCCTGAACAAGCTGGGAGAAGTCTATCATGATTTTTCACCGGGAGGATATACCGGTGTGGTATGCCTTAGTGAAAGTCATCTTTCCATTCACACCTGGCCGGAACATGGGAAGGTGAACGTGGACATTTATTTAAGTAATTACCTGCGTAACAATGATGGTACGGTAGACCGCATTTATGAAGCCATCAAGCTGCATTTCGGCGCTTCCGTAGAACAGGAACAATTCATTAAAAGGTGATATGAGTTCCAACCTCCAGCAATGTCCTGAGTGTACCCGCCTACTTCATTTTTCTCATGAAGAAACTACGCTCATCCGGTGTGATTGCGGATCGGTGATAAGCCGCCAAAAGGACGGTAAGCTAACCGCAAGGCCCATATACATCATCCAGAAACCGCTAAGTGTGATCCAGCCGGGTACGGAAGGTCAATGGAATAATCAAAGCTTCCGTGTGCTGGGTCGTTTCAGGGCCTGGATCGAGGAATTTGTTTTTAACTATTGGACCATTGAATTTGCCGACGGGCGGCTTGCTTACCTGGGCGAAGGTTATGGCCTTTACTCCATCCATGAAAAAATTATTGCGGATACTCATCATGCAACCGGCGCAATGAAAAAAAGCGAGCCGGGAAGTAAGATGACCCTTTTTGGTGATGCCTTTCTTTTGGAAAGGAAATATAAGTGCTATAAACTGGAAGTGGAAGGAGAAGTATGGCTTCCCGGCGCTGATATTCCTGTACAAACATTTGAATGGGCGCATGAAGGGGGCAGGCACCTGGAGTTTATTGAATTCACGGGCGGTGACATCACTTCCTTTGAAGTTCATTATACCTCTTTCGGCATGCTGCAGGCGAAAAACCTGAGAGAATTTGAACATGCTGAAAAAAAGTTCCTATGCTCCTGTTCCAATGAAGTGGTGGTAAGGACATTTCCATTTGCCCAAAGCTATGGATGTACTTTTTGTGGCCGGCGATATGTGCTGGACGTTACCGGAACGTATAAGGATTTAATGCAACTGAACCAGGTAGATCAAAAACCGGCCATTCCGCTGGGTTCAAAAGGTGTACTCAATGGCGTAAACTATGAAGTGCTTGGTTTCGCCATAAAGCAGGAAAATAATACCGGTGGTGCGAAATGGCAGGAATATACACTGTTTCATCCCACGGAAGGATTTGCCTTTCTGAGTGAGTACAATGGACACTGGATATTTGTGAAGGAGCGGGGCGATGCGCCAGTACTTTACGGCAGTAAGGAATTATCCATGAAATATGATGGAGAGCCTTTCCAGTTGTATAATAGTTATTCTTACGAGGTTTATCATGCCCTGGGTGAATTTCCGTATAATATTTTCAACGACTACAGTAAGCAGGTGCTGGAATACATTTCACCACCGGAAGTATGGATCCGCGAAAAGGATAACAGGGAAGGCATTATGTGGTTCCTGGGCGAACATATCAAATCTTCCGAGGTAAAAAGTGCATTTGGAAATAAGGTCAAACTCCCGCCCCGTATCGGTATTGGCGCAGTTGATCCAAAGGGGTTTATCAGCAAGGAGAAATTATTCTTTGTAACATCCATCGCCCTGCTATTCATGATATTTGCCCACCTGCTCACTATTCCGGGCAAGCGGGAGGAAGTGCTGATGGATCGTACGTTCTCAATCCCCGATACAGCCAACACTACAACATTTGTTACCGGTACGTTGAACCTGGATAAATGGCGCAGCAACCTCCAGTTTGATATTTATGCCCCTGTGAGTAATTCGTGGTTCGAACTGGGTGCGGTGCTGGTAAATACCGCAACCGGGAATGAATACAGCATAGAGCAGGGTGTGGAATATTACTACGGGTATACCGATGGAGAGAACTGGGAAGAAGGTGACAAGAATGAAACAACATATATCAGCAGCATCCCTGCCGGAAATTACCAATTGCAATTAGTGGGTACAAGAGAGCCGGGTTCCCTGGTTTCCGGGTTTACCGTTCGGGTAACCTACGACGTGTCCAATCACAGGAACCTTTTGTATTGTATCCTGCTTCTGCTCACCTGGCCTGTCATCCGTTTTTTCATAGTGCGTCAAAATGAAACAAAAAGATGGGAGAACAGCCCTTATACACCTTTTAACCATGAAGATTAATTTTTTTAAACCGACCTCCGTGCTGTTTCCATTTCGATGGTTCATTATTATTGCCCTTGTTTTGACGGGTTGGCTGGTGTATGCCGATCTTACGGGATGGAGGATATTCGATTTCAGCCGGCAGCAACAATGGAATGCTTCCGGACCGGGTTCGCATAAATAGAATTTTCATATACCAAACAATTAAACGTTCACATATGTCACAGGCTTTAGTAAACTCCATACTTTATTCCTTTCTGGGCATTGCCATACTGGTGATCGCTTTTGTGATCATTGAATTGCTGACACCAAAGCACAACATGCGACAGGAAATACTGGAAAAACAGAACATGGCTGTTGCGGTGCTGGCTGGATTTTTTATGCTGGCCATTGCCATTATCATTGCCTCCGCCATTCATTAAAGAACAGGTATGACCAAAGAACTCAGGGGACAGTGGCTTTTGCTGTTGGCCGTATTTGTCATCGCCACCTGCGGGCTGATATACGAGCTTGTGGCAGGAACGCTTGCCTCCTACCTTCTGGGTGACAGTGTTACCCAGTTCAGCACCATTATTGGTGCCTATCTCTTTTCCATGGGCATCGGCTCTTTTTTATCGCGGTACTTTAATAATAACTTGCTGCGATGGTTCATCCGGATTGAGCTGCTCGTAGGATTTATCGGGGGCATTAGTTCGGGTGTGCTGTTTCTTGCGTTCCCCCTGGCTGCTTCTTTCCGTATCATTCTTTATGCTTTTGTTTGCCTGACCGGTATCCTGGTGGGTTTGGAAATTCCATTGCTGATGCGGATCCTTAAAGACAAAGTGGAATTTAAGGAACTGGTGAGCAGGGTATTTACTTTTGATTATATCGGGGCACTGCTTGCCTCGCTGATTTTTCCTCTTTTGCTGGTTCCGCAGTTGGGACTTATCCGGACCTCACTTTTTTTCGGAATGATGAACATCGCCGTTGGCTGGTATCTTATTTCAGTTTTCCGCCACGAGATCCGGGCAGCATTCCTGCTCCAAACGTCTGCTATCCTTCTGCTCCTGTTTGAAATCGGTTGCTTTGTTTTTTCGGAACGGATCATGAGTTTCAGCGAGACCATGGCCTATGACGATCCCATTGTATATTCAACATCTTCTCCTTACCAGCGTATTGTGCTGACCCGTAATAAACGCGAGCTGAAATTATTTCTGAATGGTAATCTCCAGTTCAGTTCTGCTGATGAATACCGGTACCATGAGGCCCTGGTGCACCCGGCGCTTTCTTCGGTTAGCCATCTGCGTAAGGTGTTGGTGCTTGGCGGAGGGGACGGGCTCGCCATTCGCGAAGTCCTGAAGTATCCTGCAGTAGAAACGATTACTCTTGTGGACCTTGATCCAGTAATGACCAACTTGTTTAAAGGCCAGGTAATGCTGAAGGAACTCAACAAATCTTCACTGCTTCATCCTAAAGTTTCGGTCCGGAATGCTGATGCCTTCCAGTGGCTTCGCACCAACAGGGATTCCTTTGATGCAGTTATTGTAGACTTTCCCGATCCATCCAATTTTTCGATAGGTAAATTATACAGCACAGCCTTTTACCGGTTACTGAAAAGGGCCTTGTCCCCCGGGGGGGTTGCCGTAATTCAAAGTACTTCTCCTTATGTAGCGCCGAAAAGCTTCTGGTGTATTCATGAAACCATAAAATCGGTTGGATTGTATCCCGCAGCTTATCATAACTATGTGCCTTCATTTGGTGAATGGGGTTACATAATGGCCAGGCACTCCGGAGCGCCACCGATTGCCACCGGTCTTCCTCCGGGCCTCCGGTTTGTAGATTCCTCAACCCTGGGCCAGATGTTCATTTTTCCTGGTGATATGAAAGTAAACGAACCTCTGGAGGTGAACCGGCTGAACAACCAGGCACTTGTCAATTATTTTGAAGAAGAATGGAGTAAATACCTGGAACAATAATGCACCGAAGAAAATTTTTACGGATCATCTCTGCACTGACTGCAGGCAGCAGCATGTTGCCTTCCTGCAGAAGATCGCTGGTAAAGGGACGTATTGTTGGGGCATCTGCAGAAGTAGGACATCTTCTCAGGCACAAAGACTTCGGTGAGCCGGTTACCATAATCGAAAAAGATTGCATTATCCTGGGAGCAGGGGTCAGCGGACTTTCAGCAGCACGCCGGCTGTACCAGTCCGGGCGAAAAGATTTACTGGTATTGGAGCTGGAAAAAGCTGTCGGAGGAAATTCATGCAGTGGCGGTAATGAACTATCTCCTTATCCATGGGGTGCTCATTATGTTCCTGTTCCGAATAATAACCTTACCGAATATCTTGATTTCCTGGAAGAATGCGGAGCAATCGAAGGAATTTCTCCCGGAGGTTTGCCGGTCTATAATGAATTATACCTGTGCTTTGATCCACAGGAACGGCTGTTCATCAATGGCAGGTGGCAGGAAGGACTGGTGCCTGAATATGGACTACAGGAAGAAGATAAAAACCAGGTCCGGAATTTTTTGAGTCTGATGGACAGTTTCCGCCACTTGCGCGGAGCTGATGGCAGGGATGTTTTTGCCATACCCGTTGATGATTCAAGCAAAGACCCGGAATGGATACAGCTTGATACCATTACGATGGAACAATGGCTTAAGGAAAAAAGGTGGACGTCTCCTTATCTATTGTGGTATGTGGATTATTGTTGCAGGGATGATTACGGTACTGCCATTGACCGGGTAAGTGCCTGGGCCGCTATCCATTATTTTGCTTCCAGGAAAGGTGCAGGCACTAATGCCCGGGGTCATGATGTGCTGACCTGGCCCGAAGGGAACAGTTGGTTGGTGCAACATTTAAAAAAGGAATTTAATGATCGCATCCTGACCCAATCGCTTGCCGTAAGCGTAAGGCAGGAAAATGAAATTGTGGTTGTCGATTATTTTGACGTGGCGAATGGAATTTTAAAAAGGGTAAAAGCGAAACACTGCATCATGGCACTTCCGCAATTTATTGCGGGCCGTTTACTGCATGATGTTCAACGAACAGCGCTGGTGAAACAGCATTTACAGTATGTTCCCTGGATGGTCGCCAATTTAAAGGTTGGAAAACTGACTGAGCGGTCCGGAGCGCCTCCCAGTTGGGATAACGTACTATATGGCAACCGGTCGCTTGGTTATGTAGTGGCCACGCATGAGCAGTTGCAACAGCCTTCCGCGAAAAGAAATCTTACTTATTATCTGCCACTAACGCATAATACACCTGTTGCGGAAAGAAATGCGGCTCATGAAAGAACCTATGAACAATGGCGGGATATTGTGCTTGAGGACCTGACACGAATTCATCCGGACCTGGAAACCTCTTTGGAGCAACTGGATATAATGATCTGGGGGCATGCTATGGTGCAGCCGCTGCCGGGAATGATCCATGGAAGTATCCGAAAAAGACTCGCTGAAACCAGCAGCGATCGTATACATTTCGCTCATACAGACCTGGCCGGGATCAGCATTTTCGAGGAGGCTTTTTACCAGGGAGTCCGTGCTGCAAATAAGGTATTGTCAGCGGGCCACATGTGATACAATTCAATTACCTGGTTAGCGTAAAAAACAAAGTCCTTCCTCACCAGCTGACTACTTTAATTTTCTTTGCTTAAAACAAATCCTCACCACCTTCATTCTGAAAAGTTCTTCATGCATTCATTATAAAACAATTCCAGGTATTAGCTATTCCATTTGAAAAAAATCATACAACGAACCGAAATCCTAATGCAGCCAACCTGTAAACGGCTTCACATTTCACCTTTCACCTTTCACCTCTCTCAATCTTCTTCTTCATCCATAAAACCATCCAGTTCCCGCCGCTGTTTTTTGGTGGGGCGCCCGATTTTGCTGGGGCGTTTACCGGTATGAAAGGAAGCCGCCTGGAACTGGTGGCGTTCCACCTCTTCTTCAGGTGTAATATCAATATAATATTTAATCGCCTCGGAATAAGCCATTCTGTTCGCCAGTAGCCCGGTAACCTTGATCTTCCACTTTTTTGCTTCCGTTTTTATTTCATACTCTTCACCGGCTATAACGTTCTTGCTGGCCTTTACCGGGCTGCCATTATGTTTTACCTTGCCTGTATCACACGCCGCTGCCGCAAGCGTTCTTGTTTTAAACAGGCGGATGGCCCAGAGGTACTTATCGATCCTTAATTTTTCCGCCATACCCAAAATTAAGGCAAGTGCTGTGCCCCTTACGGATGTGGTACAATAATTTCAATAGTTCAACACACGTACTATGACAACAGGAACTGTAATCTCCTCTATCGTGGTTTTCCTGTATGCAGTCCTTACTTTCCTTCCGCTGGTGCGGAACGATTTCTGGACGTTCCGCATACTTGAATACCCCAGGCTCCAGAAGCTGGTCCTGGGGTTGGTGCTGTTGCTCTCCCTGTTTTTTGTCCGGGCCAGCCTGGAAAACAACTTTATCACCCTGGCCGGCGTACTGGTTGTCTGCCTGTTTTACCTGGTGGTGAAAATTTTCCCCTACACCATCGTTGCCCGTAAGGAAATGTTGCTGCTGACCAGCCGGAATGATGATCAGCAGCTGAAGATCTTTACGGCCAATGTGCTTCAGACAAACCGGGAATACCACAAAATGCTGCAGCAAATCAGCCAGACAAACCCCGACATTATTCTGCTCGTTGAAACGGATGAAGGCTGGTCGATAGCTATGGAAGCGCTGGAGCAGGATTATCCCGAATCATTAAAATGTCCCCTGAATAATACCTACGGACTTCTTTTTTACAGTCGTCTGCCTGTACGAAACGAAAAGGTGATATTCCGTGTAGATGAGGACATTCCATCGGTAGAAGCAGAAGTGCAATTGGCATCCGGCGTTTGGGTAAAGATGTTCGGTCTTCATCCAAAACCGCCTGTTCCCGGCGAGTCGATGCGCTCCACGGCAAAGGATAAGGAATTGATGAAGGTGGCTTTTGAAGTGGAAAAATTAAAAGAACCCTGCGTGGTGATGGGTGATCTGAACGATGTGGCCTGGAGTTATGTTACAGAGCTTTTCCGCAAAGTGAGCGGATTGCTTGACCCGAGAAGGGGCCGCGGATTCTACAGTACTTTTTCAGCCAATCATAAATGGCTCCGTTTCCCGCTCGATTATATTTTCTGTTCCTCTCATTTCGGATTGATCAGCATGAAACGCATGCCGCATAATGGCTCTGATCATTTTGCTATGTTTATACACCTTCAGTACGAGCCCCGGCTCCGGGATATCCAGGATGAACCCGAAGCTGATGCATCGGAACGGGAAGCCGCAGCGGAACGGGCTTCGCAACCGGTGGAGGAAGAATAGATGCAACCGCAAAGCCGCAAAGTTGAAATATTGTACTTTGCGCTACTCAGCGCCTTTGCGGTTTTTCAACATCACTCTGAAAAATACTTATGGAAGTAAGGAATCGTTTCGATGCCTTTATAATAATTTTCAATATTGTACTTTTCATTCGGTGAATGCAGGTTATCATTATCCAGACCGAATCCCATAAATACGATCTTCACACCCAGTTCTCTTTCCAGGATGGAGCAGATGGGAATAGAACCACCTCCGCGAACAGGAACCGGTTCTTTACCAAAGGTTTCTTTGAGTGCTTTCGATGCGGCCGCGTATCCTTTACTGTTAATCGGCGTCATGTAGGGTTCACCACCATGATGCTCAAACGCTTTAACGGTAACATAAGGCGGTGCAATCTTTTGGAAATGGTTCAATAAAATATCGGTGATCTTGCGGGAGTTCTGGTTGGGAACAAGACGGGCCGATATTTTTGCTGTTGCTTTTGACGGCAGCACAGTTTTAGCTCCTTCGCCGGTATACCCGCCCCAGATACCGTTGACCTCAATGGTTGGACGAATGCCGGTGCGTTCATTGGTGGTAAATCCTTTTTCGCCCCACAACTCCTTTACACCCAGTTCATCCTTGTACTCTTTTTCATTGAAAGGTGCTTTCGCCATCAGCGACCGTTCCTCTTTCGTTGCTTCCACCACATCATCATAAAAACCAGGAATGGTTACATGATTGTTCTCATCGTGCAGCGATGCGATCATTTTGCTCAGGATGGTAATGGGGTTGGCCACGGCACCGCCATAGGTACCGCTGTGCAGGTCGCGGTTGGCACCGGTAACTTCCACTTCAATGTAAGAAAGTCCGCGTACGCCGATGTCCAGCGATGGATTATCCATGCTGATCATGGCACTGTCGGAGATGAGGATCACATCGGCTTTCAGCAGGTCTTTATGGTCTGCCACAAACTGGCCGAGGTTGGGTGAGCCCACTTCTTCTTCTCCTTCAATCAGGAATTTTATGTTGGTTGGAAGGGAGCCGGTTTGCGCCATTACTTCCATCGCTTTTACATGCATGAAGAACTGTCCTTTATCATCGGCACTGCCGCGTGCATACACTTTACCGTCTTTAATCACCGGCTCAAAAGGGCCGCTGTGCCAGAGTTCCAGCGGATCTGCAGGCTGCACATCATAATGCCCGTACACCAATACGGTTGGTTTGGAGGGATCCGTAATCTTCTCGGCATACACAACCGGGTACCCCGCAGTGGGCATCACCTCTGCACGATCGGCACCGGCATCCAGAAGGCGTTGACGAACCATATCAGCGCAGGTCTGCATATCTGCCTTATGTTCACTCTTTGCGGATACCGAGGGAATGCGCAGCAGTTCCAGCATTTCATTTAAGAATCGTTCCTTATGTTGTTCCTGATATTTTTTCCAGGCTTGCATGGTTTGAGGTTGAGGTTAAGTTTAGGTTGAGTATACTCGCTGCTCGCTGCTCGCTGCTCACAACTGACCACCATTCAAAGATAAGGTGATAACAGAAAGCACTTGGAATTGAAGGTAAAGATGTCCCGGTAATAAATGCATCAATTAACAACCGACCTGTTTCACCTTTCACCTTTCACGTTTCACGTCTCACCTTTCACCTTCACTTCAGGGATCCGTTTTTTTCTTCAGCGCCGTTGCCTTCGTTACTGCTCCTGATCCGAACTGGTTTTTGATGCTGTCCACGGTTTTGTAGAGATCGAGTTTTTCCTGTGCATTGTCAAATAAATTCATCTGGAGGGTTACCGGCACAAGACGGCTGAAGCGGACACCCAGCAGGCGTACTTTTTCCCCTTTTTTATAAAGCTTTCCAAACAGGTCTTTCACTTTCGCCAGCAATACATTATCCAATGCCGTATAATCAATCACCTCCTGCCGCGACACTGTTGTAAAATCGGCATACCGCAATTTAATGGTAACGCATCCGGTAAGCCGTTCTTCTTCACGCAGATCATAGGCCGTTTCTTCAGTAAGCTTTACCAGTTCGGTATGAAGAAATTCAGTGCTGGAGCTGTCTTCGTCAAATGTTGTTTCGTGTGAAAGGGATTTCTGTTCGCTGTATGGCTCAACGGGATTGTCGTCTATGCCATGGGCTTTTTCCCATAGCCTTCGTCCCCATTTGCCAAAATGACGTTCCAGTTGTTCCGGTGCTGTATGCGCCAGTTGTTCAATGGTAAAGATGTTCCGGTTGTGCAATTCTGCCCCAGTTTGTTTGCCTACCATTGGGATCTTATCAACCGTTAGCGGCCATAGAAAAGCTGTTTCTTTTCCGGCAGGTATTTCCAGGTAACCATTGGGCTTGGCTTCATTGGTGGCCATCTTGCTTACCAGTTTGCTGGTCGACAGTCCATACGAAATGGGCAGGCCTGTATCACGGATAATTTTTTCGCGCAGCTCACGTGTAAATCGGGCCACTCCAAAAAATTTATCCATGCCGGTCAGGTCAACATAGAATTCATCAATAGATGCTTTTTCGTACTGCGGCACCGATCCGGCAATGATGTTCGTCACCATGCGCGAATACTGGCTGTATTCATGATGGCTGCCCCGCACAAAAACAGCCTGCGGACAAAGCTTTTTGGCTGTCATGGCGGGCATGGCGCTTTGAATCCCGAACTTACGGGCTTCGTACGATGCTGCCGCAACAATGCCACGCTGTCCGTCACCGCCAACAATAATAGGCTTTCCTTTCAGTGAGGGATCTTTCAGGATTTCCACCGATACAAAGAAGGCATCGAGGTCAAAGTGGGCGATATGGCGGGCTTGCGTTTGCAGGCTTCAAAATTAAATGATACAGCAGGGAATTGGTGCAAGGTTTTGCCAAATTAAATATGGCTAACAATGGTTCCCTGGTAGGTTTATAGTACAATAAATTTTGCGTATTCGCGGTTGCCTTTCTTTTGAACCGCAAAGACGCAAGCGCGCAAAAACATTTTTATTACGACAGATAAATTTCCAGTAATCCTTCCGGCAGTTCCACAATAACCTGGCCTTTCTTCCGGTCGATCTTTATGATGGTATCCTCGTGAAGGGGAATAAGCACTTCCTTTCCGCCCATATCAATGCGGCAAAGCAGCTGGTGGGGCTGTTCAATTACTTCAAGCACTTTACCGAGTGTTTTGTCTCCTTCGATGATCTCGTAACCAAGAAGGTTTATGGGAGATGTTTTCGCGGAATATTTTTTAAAGTCTTCCTCCGCCAGCCATACTTCTTTTTGAGTAAGCGGGATCGCTTTTTCTCGTACGTCTATTTTTTCCAGCTGGATGTAAATCTCTTCTTCGGTTTTAATGCGGGTGCCCGCCACGAACCACGGGATAAAGCTGCCCTTGCGTTCTTCAATGAAAATGGCATTGAGTCCTTTCAGTGATGTTTTCTTTCCGAGGTTATGCTTCAGAATCATCTCACCTTTCAATCCAAATGTGCTCACCAGTTTACCGATCCGGAAGTATTCTGTCATACAGTAAATTTAGAGATAAGAGTTTTGATGCAACCGCTAAGACGCAAAGCCTTTGCGGATCTTTGCGTCTTAGCGGTTAAAAAAATCCCCCGGTAAAACCAGGGGATTAATTACTTACGGTCTTGGGATGAATCAGCCTTCAGAACCGGCATCGGCCGCTGGCCTTCTTTCAGGACGGCGGTAGGGTGGGGTTCTTCTGCCTCTTCTTTCACGTTGAGCTTCTTCCTGGCGCTTCCTGATCTGGGCCTCGTGCTCAGAGTGCCAGCTCTGAAACTTGGTCATAGCAGTAGCCTCATCGAACAATCCCAGTGAAACTCCGCGTAGCAGGTGCTTCAGGTACAGAACACCTTTGTAAGAAAGGATCTTACGTACAGTGTCGGTTGGCTGGGCACCCTTGTGCAGCCATTCCATAGCCTTCTGGCGGTCGAGCTGCACGGTAGCAGGCGTCGTCAGGGGGTTATAAGTACCTAATTTCTGGATGAATTTACCATCGCGAGGGGCCCGAGCATCGGCAACCACGATGAAATAGAAGGGTCTTTTTTTAGACCCGTGTCTTTGCAAACGGATTTTAACTGGCATCTTAAATAGAAATTTAAATGCGTGAAACAATAAAGATTAAGTGTGCAAATCTAAGCTATAGGTTCAGGAAATCCAATAAAACGCCCCGGCTAGTTTCATTTTAAGAAATCATTTCAAAGCGCCGCAGCTGATTCAGGGACTTTTCAGCGGGCTGAACAGGTTCATAAGATGGGTTCTTTACGGGATCTATCGTCTCATGCCCGGCATCATCTTGCCCATCGGCATTTTGTTCATCATTTTCATCATTTCCCTCATCTGTTCAAACTGCTTCATAAAGGCATTTACCTCTGTGATATCCTTGCCGCTGCCTTTGGCAATACGCTTGCGGCGGCTGCCGTCGATCAGGTCGGGGTTTGCCCGTTCCTGCAGGGTCATGGAGTTGATAATGGCCTCGATGCCCTTAAAGGCATCGTCGCTGATATCGATGTCCTTTATGGCTTTTCCTACGCCGGGGATCATGGCCATAAGGTCTTTGATGTTTCCCATTTTCTTGATCTGCTCCAGCTGCTGCTTGAAATCGGCAAAATCAAACTGGTTTTTGCGGATCTTCTTTTCCAGCTTCCGGGCCTCAGCTTCGTCAAACTGGGCCTGGGCTTTTTCCACCAGGGTGGTGATATCACCCATTCCAAGGATCCGCTGGGCCATACGGTCGGGATAGAATACATCGAGCGTATCCATTTTTTCACCCGAGCTTACGAACTTGATGGGCTTGTTGACCGTGTACTTGATGGACAGGGCCGCACCCCCGCGGGTATCACCATCCAGTTTGGTGAGCACCACTCCCGAAAAGTCGAGCCGGTCGTTAAAGGCCTTGGCCGTATTTACAGCATCCTGGCCGGTCATGCTGTCCACTACAAACAGGATCTCATTGGGCTTTACGGCCGCTTTTATATCGGCCACTTCAGTCATCATCGCTTCGTCAATAGCCAGCCGGCCTGCCGTATCGATGATCACCACGTTTTTATTTTTTGAACGGCTCTCGCGGATCGCATTCAGGGCAATGTCCACCGGGTTTTTATTTTCAAGCTCGATGTGGACGTCCACGCCGATCTGTTCACCCAGCACCCGTAATTGTTCCATAGCCGCCGGGCGGTACACGTCGGCCGCCACCAGCAGGGGAGAAAGCTTTTGCTTTTTTAGAAAGGAGGCCAGCTTACCCGAGAAGGTTGTTTTACCGGAACCCTGCAAACCGGCAATAAGGATAACAGCCGGTGCGCCTTTGGAGTTGAACGTTGCCGCCTCGCCACCCATCAGGTCCACCAGTTCGTCTTTCACGATCTTCACCATTAACTGGGAAGGAGAGATGGACGTGAGCACTTTTTCACCCAGTGCTTTCTCGCGCACCGTATCGGTAAATTCCTTTGCGATCTTGTAGTTCACGTCGGCATCCACCAACGCGCGGCGGATCTCTTTAACCGTTGCCGCCACATTCAGCTCGGTGATCCGGCCTTCACCTTTCAGATTTTTAAACGCACTATCCAGCCGGTCTTGTAATGATTCAAACATGTTTCACGGATTATGTGATTGGAAGGGATTTCGCGGACTTTTAGAATGTACAAACCTTTTAAATTGCAGGCTTTCCATTCCGAAGTTCAGTAATAGTCCTACTTCCAGATCAAATACTTTTAAATAATTTATTACCTGACTATAACTTGTTTTATTTAATTCGGGCAGCACCTTAATTTCTATCAGAACTTTTTGGCCTACGATGATATCCAGTTTTTTAGTGCCTACCCATTCGCTTTCATAGAATATTTCCATAGGAACCTCGCGTTTGCATTCCAGGCCCATTTTCTTAAGTTCGATATACAAACATCTTTGGTAAACTATTTCCCGGAACCCATTACCCAGTTGTCTGTGAACATTCATGGCACAGCCAATGATCGTTCCTGTTAAAGGGGCAAATTTCATGCTTTCTTCCATCACCCCAAATTCTTTCAACGGTGCCAGCCTTCAATGTGTTTTTCACCGTTTATCTAAAAGAAAAAACCATTTGTTTGTTCCCTGAATAGCTTAGAATGTAATAGGTATAATGTCTACATACTACGAAATCCACTATATCCTAAAGTCTCCGTTACCAAAAAAACAATCTGCGCATAAAATAATTCTTCCTTCTTCAGCAACGTACACCAACTAAAGTTTGCATTCAGCGAAACCACTAAATCCCAAAATCCGCGACTATCTCTTACCCTCCTTAACACTGTACCATACTAAGTTTGCTTCCGGTGAAATCCGCTAAATTCAAAAATCCGCGACAAAAAAATAAGTGAACCAAAGTTCACTTAATTAAGTTCTGCGAAGATAATGAGGATGGAGGAGGAATCTTCAGGTGCCAAGGTAGGAGCGCAACAAATTCGTTTTTTGCTGGGTTCTGAGCTTGGTGATGGCCTTGTCCTTGATCTGGCGGACCCTTTCGCGGGTGAGGTTGAATTTCTCACCGATGTCTTCCAGGCTCAGCGGATGGTCTACACCGATTCCGAAGAAAAAGCAGATCACTTCTTTCTGACGCTCGGTTAAAGCGGTCAGCGAACGGGTGATCTCTACATTCAGGGATTCTCTGTACTCCAGTGCTGCATCTGTTTTTTCCGCGTTTGGATTTTCCAGTACATCCAGCAGGGAGCTTTCTTCACCTTCCGAAAGGGGTGAGTCAACGCTTACGTGGCGGGCGTTGATGCCTAAAGAAGCGGTTACTTCCTCCAGTTCCATGTTCAGTACTTCGGCCAGTTCTTCAGCAGAGGGCTCGCGTTCGAACTCCTGCTCCAGTTGGCTGAAAGCTTTTTGAATACGGTTGGTCAATCCTACCTTATTCAGCGGAAGACGTACGATCCTTGCCTGCTCGGCCAAAGCCTGCAGAATGGACTGACGGATCCACCAAACAGCATACGAAATGAATTTGAAGCCCTTGGTTTCATCAAAGCGCTGTGCGGCCTTAATTAAACCCAGGTTTCCTTCGTTGATCAGGTCGGGGAGGGAAAGACCCTGGTTCTGGTACTGCTTGGCCACTGATACAACAAAGCGGAGATTGGCCTTGGTCAAACGATCCAACGCTTTCTGGTCACCTTGCTTGATCAATCGGGCTAAACGTACTTCTTCTTCGGGAGTGATAAGCTCTACTTTACCTATTTCCTGCAGGTACTTTTCGAGACTCTGGGATTCACGATTCGTAATAGATTTCGTGATCTTTAGCTGACGCATGCTCATAGGATTGGTTGGTTTTTAAGATGGTATTTTTTGGTCTTTTGGTTTTGTTAGTTTTGGTTATCCCAAAATATCCATCACATTTTCCGGTTTCTCATCAATCAGTGTGGTTAGTACTGAAACGTTGATCCAAATTAACAAATGTTAACATATGAACACAGTTTTTTTTGGTTCATGGCCTTAAAGACCACGGCGAAAGGGTTTATTCCATCGTCCAAACTGTTAAAATTTATTTTGACACGTCATTTATTTTTCTATAATTGCACACCCTGATACGTCAACAGACTAAGATGAGCAAAAAACAACTTTATACCTTGGAATACCCGGTGCGGTGTTCGCCCACTATCCTTTTTGATTTTCTTTCCAACCCTTCCGGCCTGCAGGAATGGTTTGCTGATAAAGTTGATGAACGCGATGGTCTGTACAGCTTTTCCTGGAATGGGTCTGAAGACACGGCCGAAGTGCTTGACCAGGAAGAAGATAAATTTATCCGCTTCAAATGGTCGCATGCCCCAAAAGATGAATTCTTTGAATTCAGCATTGAAAAATCGGAAGTAACCAACCAGACGATCCTGGTGATAAAAGATTTTGCCGATAAAAAAGAGATCAAGGACCAGAGCCGTCTCTGGGACCACCAGGTTAAGGACCTCTTTCACCGCTTAGGCAATTAAACCTGCTATCCCGAGAAGGGTTTTCCAGCTTTCAAATAATTGATCCTGTGCCACCGGCCACGATGACAGGGGCCACCGGCGCGCAATTTTAATGTGCTCCCGGTTAATTAGAGCATTGAAGTCCTGCTCTTTCATTAATTGCATGGAAGTATAATTGTCTTCCCCGAAATGATGGATCCATGGATTGGTGTGAATGCCGCAATAATATTCCTGCGCAGAGAGGATACCGTAATAATGCGGAAGCCTGTTGCGGAAACGGGCGAGCGGCTCACCGGAAGCCTGGAGGGTGGAGGAAAAGAAATGACCCCACCAGAACATGGTGCGCACCGTTAAGGTATCCTCTCCATCAAAATAACGCGGGTAATCGAGTATCAGCCAGGGGAGTCCCTCATACTGTTCGCCGCGCGAAATCTTCGGCATTATGCTGAAATAAGAAATACCGGCAGCACCTTCCCGAACAAATGCCATTTGTTTTTGCTGAAGGCCTTCCAGCAGCAGTTTCACTTTCTGTAAAACAACATTCTTCGTTAAAATCACCTCGGTATTTTCCATCAGTTCGCGCTCCCGATCCGAAAAATGTACTTTTGGGCGATTCATCATCCTAAAGGTATCATTAAAGAACGCGCAACCATTGTTTAAAAAGCTCGATAAACTAGTCATTAAAGCCTTCATCGGGCCGTTCATCGCCACCTTCTTTATTACGCTGGTTGTGCTGCTGATGCAATTCTTCTGGCTGTATATTGATGATTTCGTGGGTAAGGGACTCGGGCCGGAGATCGTCCTGGAATTTATCTGGTACCAGTGCGCTGTTCTCGTACCGCTGGCCCTTCCGCTTGCTGTGTTGCTTTCATCCTTAATGACGTTCGGAAACCTCGGTGAAAGTTATGAGCTGGTAGCGATCAAGTCCTCCGGTATTTCCTTCCTGCGGTTTATGCGGCCCTTGTTTCTTATCACGCTGGGTATCTGCGGAATCGCATTTACGTTTTCCAATAACATAATCCCGGTCGCGAATTTAAAATCGAGGACACTGCTTACAGATATTGTTTATGCCAAACCATCTTTCGATCTGAAAGAAGGCGTTTTTTACGACCGCATCACCGACTTCGCCATCAAGGTGGGTAAAAAAGAAGCTGATACCATCATCCGCGATATCATCATTTATGAACAGCGCAATAATGTGCAGGACAATTTTATCATTGCCACCGATGGCGTAATGCGCGTATCGGATAACAAGCGCTTCCTCGAATTTAACCTGAACAACGGGTGGCGTTACGAAGAACGGGGGAACCGCGGATCCGGTAACACCGAATACATACGGCTTGGTTTCCGGACCTATAAAAAACAATTCGACCTCAGTTCGTTTTCCCTGCAGCGCACCGATGACAGCGTATACCGCAATAATGCCCGCGTACTGAGCATGCGCCAGCTGAATACCGCCATCGATTCCATTGCAAAAACAAATAGTGAGATTGTTAAAAGAACGCGCAATGAAGTGCTGTTTAATACCCTGTTTATAAAATACATGGACAGCACGGTTACAGCTGCCGGACCAAAAGCGGCAGCCGATTCATTTACAAAACTGATCCCCGACAGTATCCGCCGCACCATAGACCAGCGCATAGCCAATAAGGTTAGCTCCATGGCTGTTTCAAACGGAGTGGTGGTGACCCAATACAGGGAGCAGGAAAAGAATCTGCGCATTCACCAGATAGAATGGCACCGGAAGTTAGCCCTGTCGCTGGCCTGTTTAGTGCTTTTCCTGATTGGAGCTCCCCTGGGTTCTATTATCCGGAAAGGTGGATTGGGTACGCCCATGGTATTTGCCATTGGTTTCTTTATGCTTTTTTATTTTACCAGTACAACCGGTGAGAAGATGGCGAAAGAAGGTACGTTAGACCCGCTGACCGGCATGTGGCTCTCAACATTTATACTGGTCCCGGTAGGCCTGTTCATCACCTTCAAGGCCATGCGCGACTCGCAACTGTTCAATAAAGAATTTTATTTCCGTTTCTCAAGGAAGATAAAAGCATTCAGAAGCCGTAACAGGGCAGGTAAGAATCCGTAATTTTATCCAAAAAGTTTATGGCGCCTTTATCCTCGCGAAAAGATTTTCTTCTCAATACCGGTAAGGCAGGAATGGGACTGGTTATCGGGTCGGCTGTTCTTTCTTCCTGCTCGGCTCTCACAAAAGTGCGGTCGGGTAAATTCACTACAGGTTACCAGCAGCAGCCGCTTCCTTATTCCTATTCGGCGTTAACGGAGGCCATCGATGCGCAAACCATGGAGATTCATTATGCCCGTCATGCGGCCGCCTATGCAACGGCCCTGCAGGATGCTGTGAAGAATGAAAATATTGATACGGCAAAACCACTGGAAGAAAACCTGCGGAGGGTTTCCAAATTATCATCCAAGTTCCGCAACAACGGTGGCGGACATTATAATCATGAGCTGTTCTGGAAATGTATGACGCCGGATGGCAGTGCGCGCCCCTCGGGCAAACTGGCTACTGCTATTGATGAAAGCTTCGGATCACTTGATGCTTTTAAAACCCAGTTTTCCGATGCAGGCAAAAACCGTTTCGGTTCGGGATGGGCCTGGCTATTGGTGGACAACGACAAAAAGCTTCGTATCGGTTCAACACCAAACCAGGACAATCCGCTGATGGACGTGGCTGAACTAAAAGGATTTCCTGTACTGGGATTGGATGTATGGGAACATGCTTATTACCTGCGTTACCAGAACAAGCGGGCCGACTACATCACCAACTGGTGGAAGGTGGTGAACTGGAATTACCTTGGTGATCGGTACGAATCAGTACTTTAGCGGGGATGCAGACCGTTTCGAGCCAGCATCAGGAGAAAAGATCCAACTTCCGGTTCCAGCTCTGGATCGCAATTGCTTCCACTCTTCTCCTGGTCGCGAAGTTTGTTGCTTATATTCTCACCAATTCGATTGCTGTGCTCACCGATGCCATGGAAAGCATCGTTAACGTGGCCGCGGCATTCATCGGTTTGTACAGCCTGTATATTTCTGCAAAGCCCAGGGACATCAACCATCCATATGGCCATGGGAAAGCCGAATTTGTTTCGGCTGCCGTGGAGGGAACCCTTGTGCTGTTTGCCGGCTCGGTGATCATCTATAAATCGATACGCACGTTTTTCAGCCCGGTAAAACTCCAGCAGATTGATACGGGAATCTATATCATTGCCACCACCGCTGTGGTGAACTGGATACTGGGCTTTTTTGCGCAGCGGCAGGGCGAGCGAAACCGGTCATTGGCACTGGCCGCCAGCGGCAGGCATCTTAAAACAGACAGTTATTCCACGGTAGGAATCATCGCAGGACTCCTGCTTATGGCCATTACCGGCCAGGTATGGATCGATGCGGCTGTAGGCATCCTGTTTGGTGTGCTCATTATACTTACCGGCTACCGCATTATCCGCGAATCGCTTGCGGGTATTATGGACGAGGCGGATATGAAATTATTGAAACGCATGGTGGAAGTGCTGAACCGGGTACGCCCCGACAACTGGGTGGACTTGCATAACCTGCGTGTGATCAAGTATGGAAATGTTTTGCACGTGGATTGCCACCTTACGGTGCCCTGGTACCTGAATGTATCGCAGGCGCATGATGAAGTAGACAGGTTGGGCAGCCATATCCGGGAAGAATTCGGTGATGCGCTTGAACTATTTGTACACTCAGACGGATGCCAGTATTTTCAATGCCATATTTGCGATAAGAAAGCCTGTCATGTACGCCAGCACCACCTGAAGAAAAGAATTGTATGGACAGTGGATAACATCCTGCAAAATAAAAAGCATGATCTTGGCGATGTGATCGAACAAAAAAGTTAATATGAAAACAACCACTACATGGAAAAGCGGGCAGGCCTTTGATACCTTCCAGGGAACTGCAAAACTTGAAATAGATGCAAAGGCAGGCTTCGGACCGAAGGCGCTTCTCCTCAGCGGACTGGCAGGCTGTTCGGGCATTGATGTTGTGGAAGTACTGGAGAAGATGCGTGTTCCTTTCGCGGATCTTACCATTGAAGTGGAAGCCGAGCAAACCGATGAGCATCCCCGCGTTTTCAAAGACATCCACATAAAATATGTATTGCGCACCGGAGAAGAGAACCGTGACAAAGTAAAAAAAGCAATTGACCTTTCGCTGGATAAATACTGCGGTGTGGCTGCTATGCTGAAGAAAAATTCCAGGATCGTATACACCATCATCCTTCAACCCGAATCCTGAGCATGCTTTCGAAAAAAGCACAATATGCCTTCCGTGCACTCACCCACCTTGTTGACCGCTACGAACAGGGGCCGGTTCTTATTTCAGAGATCGCCAGGAAAAAGCGCATACCGCTGAAGTTCCTCGAGAACATCCTGCTGGAATTAAAACGCTCCGGCATACTGGAAAGCAAAAAAGGTAAAGGTGGCGGCTATTTTATTAAAAACGATCCCGCTAAAACAACCATTGCCACCGTGATCCGCGTGGTGGATGGTCCTATTGCCATGCTGCCCTGCGTAAGCCTGTACTTCTATAAAAAATGCAAGAACTGCGATGAGCTCAACTGCGGGCTCCACGGCATTATGGAAAATGTACGTGATGCCACGCTCAATGTACTGGAAGGCCGCACACTGAAAGACCTTGTAAGCGGTAAAGAGGCTTTGTAAAATTTTTGTTTTATTACTCTACTGGTTTGGTAGGGTAATTAGTTTGCCTTACATTCACCCCGATTTTGCTCACTTAAATGAAACAAAATGGGATTAAGACTGGGAGATAAGGCGCCGGATTTTACCGCGCTGACGACAGAAGGAGAAATCAATTTTTACGAATACCTCGGCGACAGCTGGGGCGTTATTTTTTCGCACCCTGCCGATTATACGCCAGTGTGCACAACGGAACTGGGAAGAACAGCCCTGCTGAAAGATGAATTTGCAAAACGCAATGTAAAAGTGCTCGCGGTAAGCGTGGACCCGCTTGAAAAGCATTACGGCTGGGTAAAAGATATCAATGAAACGCAGCAGTGCAATGTGGAGTTCCCGATCGTGGCCGATGAGGACCGCACGGTAGCTACGCTGTATGATATGATCCATCCCAACGCATCCGCAACGGCAACTGTCCGTTCGCTGTTTGTTATCGGCCCGGACAAGGCGGTGAAACTCATAATTACATACCCCGCATCAACGGGACGGAACTTTTTTGAAGTGCTGCGCGTGATTGACTCGCTTCAGCTGACAGCCAACCATAGTGTAGCCACACCGGCTAACTGGCAGGAGGGTGAAGATGTGATTGTTGTTCCAGCTCTAAGCACGGAAGACGCCATCAAAAAGTTTCCCAAAGGAGTGAAAGTAGTAAAGCCCTACCTGCGTTATACACCGCAACCCAACAAATAATCAATAAGGCCGCTGTACGGCGGCTTTACTTTTTTATCCCATGGATCACCTGCAACAACTGACAGATCTTTATAAGGCTCTTCCCATTGAGGAAGCGCTCCGTCAAACAGCTGCGCTCTTTCCCGGCCGCGTCAGTTTTTCTTCTTCTGTAGGGCAGGAAGACCAGGTACTTACGGATATCATCGGCCGGAATAAAATTCCCATTACCATTTTCACGATCGACACCGGCAGGTTATTCAATGAAGTGTACGAAACGCTGGAAAAAACAGCGGCTCGTTATAAGATCGGTGTGGATGTATATTTCCCGGATACGGCAGCGGTGCAGCATATGGTTAATCGTGACGGCGTGAACCTGTTTTACGATTCCGTTCTGAACCGCCAGACCTGTTGCGCGATCCGGAAGGTGGAACCCCTGAACAGGGCGCTTCAGCATACTACGGTATGGATCACCGGCCTGCGCGCCGACCAGACCGATCACCGCAAAGAAATACCGGTTGTGGAGTGGCTGCCTGATAAAAAAATCTATAAGGTAAACCCGCTTCTTCACTGGAGTTACGATGATATCCTGTTGCACCTGAAACAATATTCCGTTCCATACAATCCTTTGCACGACCAGGGATTTGTGAGCATCGGCTGCGCACCCTGTACGCGTGCCGTTGAAAAAGGAGAGAACCCCCGGGCAGGCCGCTGGTGGTGGGAAGCGTCCCATAAAGAATGCGGTCTGCACCTGGTAAAATGAACTGCATGAGTCAACACAAAAACATTTTTCCCCGCGAACTGGAACACGAAGCTGTGTACATCATGCGTGAAGTAGCCGCGCAATTTGAAAAACCGGCGATCCTGTTTTCGGGAGGCAAAGATTCCATAACACTGGTTCACCTGGCACGCAAGGCTTTCTACCCGGCAAAGGTTCCCTTCCCGATGCTGCACATTGATACGGGCCATAATTTCCCGGAGACGATCACGTTCCGTGACTGGCTTGCCGAACACACGGGCATGCAACTGATCGTGCGCCATGTTCAGGACAGCATTGATGCCGGTAAAGCAAAAGAAGAAACCGGTAAGTATGCCAGCCGTAACGTGCTGCAAACGGTTACATTGCTCGATGCCATCAGCGAACTGAAACTGGATGCCTGCATTGGCGGTGCCCGCCGCGATGAAGAAAAAGCAAGGGCCAAAGAGCGAGTATTTTCTGTTCGTGATGATTTCGGTCAGTGGGACGCCCGGAAACAAAGACCCGAACTTTTCGGTATGCTCAATGGAAGGATCAGTATCGGTGAAAACGTACGCGTGTTCCCAATCTCCAATTGGACAGAGCTCGATGTATGGAATTACATCCGCGAGGAGAACCTGGCCATTCCTTCTATTTATTTTTCACACAAAAGACCCATCATTGAACGCGATGGCTTATACTGGCCTTATTCGGATTTCCTGAATACAACAGAGGATGAAGTGCCCTTTGAAGCAACGGTACGATTCCGTACGGTGGGCGACATGACCTGCACGGCCGCTGTACTTTCAGACGCGGTAACACTGGACACGATCATTGATGAAATAAGAGGGGCTACCATCTCGGAGCGCGGGGCCCGCATCGATGACAAGCGCTCCGAAGCAGCAATGGAAAAACGAAAGAAGGAAGGATACTTCTGATAAAAAGAGCCTCCTCTTTTTTTGCCTCTTTACCCTACTAAAAATGTAGACTAACGATTGCTGCTAACCAAACCAACCAATTATTTATGTTTATTCAGACCAAAACAAATTACAGGAGCTGCATGCCTGCAGGAAAAGCGGGTGTGAGCATAGCAAGCCTGTTTGTACTGCTCTTTATGTTCTACACAACCTCTGCGCAGGATGCCATTGAAATTTCCGGAATGGTTACGGACCACGAAAGAAAAGAACCCCTGGTGGGTGTAGCGGTGAGCATCAAGGGAACGGTAACCGGAACCGTTACCGGCAATGAAGGTTTGTTTACCCTGCGCACCCGGCAAAAACTTCCGTTTGTACTGGTGTTTACTTCGGTTGGATTTACTCCGCATGAAATAAATGTCACAAGCCTTGGCCCAAAACTTCAGGTCGCCCTTGCTACACAAACGGTACTGGGTAGTGAAGTGGTGGTAACGGCGTCCAGGATACCGGAAAACATTCTGAGCTCACCGGTTGCCATTGAAAAGCTGGATATTAAATCTATCCGGGAAACACCTGCTTCCAGTTTTTATGATGCGCTGGAAAATGTAAAGGGCGTACAGATGACTACATCGAGTCTTACTTTCAAAGTTCCTAATACCCGCGGGTTCAATGTGCCGAATAATTTCCGGTTCATGCAGCTCGTGGATGGTGTGGACATGCAGGCAGCTACCCTGGGTGTGCCGCTCGGAAATGCCATAGGGCCAACAGAACTCGACATCCAGAGTGTGGAAATTACCCCGGGGGCGGCTTCAGCACTATATGGAATGAATGCACTGAACGGGATGGCCAACCTGACCACTAAAAATCCTTTTACGAATGCCGGCCTGAGTATCTACCAGAAAACCGGCTTCAACCATGTGGATGGAAAAGATCACGCCCCTTCATTATTAACGGAAACGGCTATACGCTATGCAAAAGTATTTCTGAAAGACCGGGCTGCATTCAAAATTAATTTCAGCAACCTGAAAGGAACCGATTGGATTGCCAATGGTCTTGAAGACCAGAACCCGCAGCAACTGGTTTCTGCCAATCCGCTCTTCCCGGAACTTTCCGGACCAAACAATCCCGCGCGGGATAACTGGAGCCGATACGGCGATGACCGCCAGGCACGCCAGTCCATTGCCGTGCAGTACCGGGGTAAAACTGAAATTTTTAATGTTGCGCGCACCGGTTACCTGGAAAAAGACCTGACCGATAAAGATGTCCGTAATATGAAGCTGGATGCAGGTGCTTTTTATAAGATCACTGAAAAGCTGGAGTTATCCTACAATTACCGGTATGGAATCATGGATGGTATATTCCAGAGAGGGAACCGCATTCAGCTGAAAGATGTTACCGTTCAAAATCATAAGCTCGAATTACGCGGCAATGATCTTCTGGTAAGGGCTTACATACTTAAAGAAAATACCGGGCGTTCGTACAATCTCAATCCACTGGCCTACAACCTCGACTTAAGCCATGCCACCAACGCTGTATGGGGCAACCGGTTCCGCAATGAATTGCAATCACAGTTAAACAATGGTACAGGCCTCGCTGCAGCAATGCTTGCGGCAAGAACGGTTGCCGATGCAGGCCGCTATGAACCCGGGACCGAGCGTTTCGATTCGATAAAAAATATTATTGTGCAATCCAACAACTGGGATATTGCTTCCAATGTTGCCGGTGGTGCTCCGAATGGAGGTGCCGCCCTGCGCCAGTTCAGCAATACGTATCACCTCGATTTCCAGTACCAGCTCAGTAAGGTGCAATGGGCCAATATTTTATTCGGGGCCGATTACAGGCGCTATGATGTCATTCCAGACGGGAACACCTTCGTTGATTTTTCCAGGCCTCTTGCAGAAAGGACGGTTGCCGATGCAAAAGGCAGCTTTGGACGAAACCAGGTTTATACCAAATACGGTGCCTTTTTACAGCTGACAAAAGAATTATTCCAGCAAAAACTGAAGGTCGCAGTTTCAGGGCGTGTGGATAACAACCCGGAATTTGCACCCAAATTCAACCCGAGGGTTGCACTGGTGTATCATCCTTCTGGCAAACACCACATCCGGGTTTCTTACCAGAACGGTTACCGGTTCCCGGCGCTGTTTGAAGCTTTATCGTTCTTAAACAATGCCAGTGTGCGGAGGGTTGGCGGGCTGGCACGCGTGAATGAGGGCATCGGGTTCCTTGAAAATTCGTACACCTTAAGTTCGCTGGATCTTTTTACAGCCGCTGTTAACCGCGATTTCGCTACCGGGATGAACAGGGACAGCGCGGCGCTGAAAAACAGGCACATACTGCAGGTGGCAAATCTACCAACCATGCAACCCGAACGCATCAATTCCATTGAAGTGGGTTATAAATCCGTGTTGTTTGACAACAAAGTGGCGATAGATTTTGATGCCTATTATAATGTGTATACCGGGTTTCTGGGCCAGGTTGAAGTTTCGGTCCCAAAGAACGGAAAGGTTGGTTCAGATGCCGCTGCATTGGATATGCTGACGCGCTCCAGGCAGGACCGGTACCGCGTTTACACCAACGCAAAGAATATTTACAACAGTTATGGGTCTTCACTTGGATTGACCTATAACTTTTATAAGAAGTACACACTGGTGGGGAATATCAATTATAATGCTTTATCCAGGAACCCACAGCCGGATATTTTTCTGACGGGTTTCAACACACCGAAGTTTGTAGCAAATCTTTCTTTCGGAAACAGGGAAGTGATCAGAAACCTTGGATTCAATGTGGTTTGGAGGTGGCAGGATGCCCTGTATTGGGAAAGCACGCTGGCTAATGGTTCTGTGTCTGCTTATCATACCATAGATGCGCAGGCAACTGTTTCATTACCGGCACTGAAGTCCAGAATAAAGATCGGCGCTACGAATATCCTGAATCATCGCTATATACAATTTGCAGCCGGTCCCACCATCGGTGGATTATATTATGTGGCGGTTACAACGGAAGGATTGCTGAACTAAATTGCGCACCTGGAAAAACTAAAAGCAATGCTATGAATCGAACAGTGATACGAAAAATAATTTTAGGGTTTTTGATCTTTCAGGTTTCCACGTCTGTTCATGCCCAGGTGGCCGTAAAACAAACAGGTACCTTGCAGCAGGTGTGGACCGGTTATTTTAACCAGACAAGATTTAGTGATAAGTGGGGCTTATGGTTTGATGCACAGTTGCGGACAAGAGACGATTTTTTCAATGATCTTTCTCTTTCCATTATCCGTCCGGGTATAACGTATTATGTGAATGATGCGGTAAAGCTTACTGCAGGTTACGGGTATATTACACAATACCCGCAGGATAATTTCAAAGAGTCGCGACCCGAGCACCGTCCCTGGCAGCAGGTGCAATGGCATACGAAATACGGTAAGAACCGCACCGCCCAATACATCCGCCTGGAAGAACGGTATCGCCGTAAGATCGCACCGGATTCAACACGTGCTGACGGATATAATTTCAATTACCGTTTCCGCTATAATTTTTTATGGCAAATTCCTTTTGGTGATGCGGAAATTAAAAAAGGCGACGTTTCCTTTATACTGAATGACGAAGTGCACGTAGCATTTGGCAAAGAGGTCTTTAATTATTTTGACCAGAACCGTTTTTTTGCCGGCTTGGCTTTTCACCTGAATCCACACGATAACCTGCAGGTGGGCTACCTGAATGTATTTCAGCAATTACCTGCTGCCGCGCGTTATCGTTCCATCCATGCCGCACGTATATTTTATTTCCATAACCTCGACATCCGGAAAAAGAAAAGCTGACTGCTATGAAGGAACTGACGTTAACCTCTCCGAAAGTAATGCTGCCTGTTCAGTTGCAGGCAACCGGGCTGCAATGGCTGGTGATAGGCGGTGATGAATCAGTTATACGGTCCCTGAAAATTTTACTGAAGCACGACCGCGAACTGGTGGTTACCGTAGTAGCTGCAGAAGTACCGGAAGAGGTTAGCCGCCTGGAAGCCTTTCATCCAAACCTGACCATCATCGAACGGGCCTATCACTCTTCAGACCTGGCTGGTGTGAACATGATGATCCTGTCGGAGCAGGATGAAAACCTTACCGACATTCTGGAAGAAGCACACTTGACCAATGTACTGGTTTACCAGCCTGCAGATCCTTCGTCCAGTGATTTTGTGATCCAGTCCGTCAGCCTTCCTTCCGCCAGTGGCATACCGGTAGGTAAACCGCCAGGAGATATTGCATGGAAGAAATTAGCATCAAGGCTGGTGCTGGCGTTCTTCCTGATGGTATTGGGTCACCTGGTGATCTCTTACCTGCCTTTACCAACATGGAGTGAAACATGGGAAGGACTCCGCCCGAATTTCAACCGGCAGTTCCTGTTCTTTGTATTGTCAGGCTTCCTGGCGCAAATGGTAGATGGGGTGCTGAGCATGGGCTATGGCGTTACTTCCGCTACCTGTCTTATGAGTTTTGGTGTAAGCCCCGTGGCAATGAGCGCTGCCATTCATACCTCTGAAATATTTTCAACGGGCATATCCGGGTACAGTCATTATAAATTCGGAAACGTCAACAAAAAATTATTCCGGCACCTCGTTATTCCCGGTGTACTGGGCGCCATTCTCGGCGCTGTAATGCTGGTATACCTGGGTGAGAAAGCAGGCAAATGGCTGATGCCCGTGATTGCCGTTTATGCATTTTTTCTTGGAATAAAAATTCTTATCAAGGCATTTCAGCTCCAGGGACCCAGTAAAAAAGTGAAACGTGTTGGCTGGCTCGCGGGCGTGGGTGGTTTCCTTGATTCATTTGGCGGAGGAGGCTGGGGGCCCATTGTAACCAGTACACTGATTGCAAAAGGACGCAGCCCGAAATACACCATCGGGTCGGTAAGCATGACAGAGTTTTTTGTAACGCTTTCTTCCGCCGTAACGTTTTTCATTACGGCGGGCCTGGGTCATTGGAATGTGGTGCTTGGATTACTCCTGGGTGGTGCGGTGGCCGCTCCTCTTGCTGCCCGCCTGGCCGGTAAGCTTCCACGAAAAACACTGATGATTGCCGTAGGCATCATGGTCATGATCTGGTGTGTCCGGATGATTATTAAAAGTTTTGCTTAATCAATTAACTATCAAAATCAACGTATGGATATTCTCAGGATTGCAACGGCCGGAAGTGTTGATGACGGTAAAAGCACATTGATCGGGCGGTTACTGTACGATACCAAATCCATCACCACTGACAAACTTGAAGCAGTAGCGGCATCCAGTAAGCGCAAGGGCCTGGACTTTACCGACCTTTCGCTTCTTACCGATGGACTTATTGCCGAACGCGAGCAGGGCATAACCATTGATGTGGCGCATATTTATTTTCAAACGGAAAAGCGCAAATATATTATTGCCGATACACCCGGTCACATTGAATACACACGCAATATGATCACGGGTGCATCAAACGTACAGGCTTCCATTGTACTGATCGATGCACGCAACGGCGTGATTGAACAAACGCGGCGTCACCTGTTTATCTCTTCACTCCTCGGCCTGGAAACGGTATTCGTATGCATCAATAAAATGGATCTCGTTCAGTACGACATTTCAGTGTTTGAAAACACGGAAGAAAAGGTGCGGGAACTGGCGCAGAAAATCGGCTTCTCCGGCAGGCTTATATTTGTTCCCATTGCGGCAAAGGATGGCGATAACGTAGTGCATGCTTCATCAAACATGCCGTGGTACAAAGGAAAACAGCTGCTCCACTACCTGGAAGAACTTCCCGTGCATGTTATGGACCAAAAGCTACCTGCCCGTTTTCCGGTGCAGTTTGTGATCCGTCCGCATTCCGATGCGCACCACGATTTCCGGGGGTATGCAGGCCGCCTGGAAAGCGGTGTATTAAAAAAGGGACAGGAAGTAGTGGTGCTTCCTTCTTTGCGTACCGGGAAGATCAAGGCCATTCATCTAGCTGATGTTCCTGTTGATGAAGCAAAAGCAGGTGAAAGTGTTGTGCTGGAACTGGAAGATGATCTCGATGTAAGCCGCGGTAACATGATCGTGCCTACAGATACATCATACCAGCAGGTGAGCGCTTTTACCGCTACGCTGACCTGGATGGAGGAGCAGCCAATGAATATTGGGAGGACTTACCTCTTACAGCATGGTGTGAACCTTGTGAAGGCAAAGATCATGGCGATCCAGAACCGGATAGACATTGAAACAATGGAAGAAATAACACCCGTTACTTCTTTTGGCCTGAATGATATCGGTAAAGTGTCCCTGAAAACTGCGCGACATTTTTTCGCCGACCTGTATAAAGACAATCCCCGCAATGGTGCTTTTATCCTGATTGATGAAGGCAGCAACAATACAGTAGCTGTCGGATTTATTGATGCCATTTAATCAACGGTTTTGCGCAATTGCTGCAGCAGGGCCCTGAGGTCTTTGGGAAGCTCTGCTTCGATGTCATAGGTCTTTTCGCCCAACCTGAAAACCAGCTTCCACGAATGAAGCGCGAGCCGCGACAGGATCGGTCGTTCTGTTTCTTCGGTACGCGAAAGTTTGTAATGGCGCTTAATGGCAGAAATAAAAACCGGCTTTCCGTCACCATACACTTCATCGCAGGCGATCGGGTTGCCAATGTGCTTCATATGCACCCGGATCTGGTGCGTACGTCCCGTATGGATCCGGAATTGCGTCCATGAAAAAAAGCGAAAGTTTTCCAGCACTTTATAATCCGTGTGCGAAGGCTTTCCTTTTTTCACAACGGTCATCACCCCTTTTTTTACCGGGTGTTCGCCGATCATGGTTTCAATGCTTGCGGAAAGCTCCACCGGTTTTCCAAGAATAAGCCCGAGGTATTGCTTTTCCACGTCCCGCCCTTCAAAAAGCATGGACAGGGTTTTGTGCGTGGATTCATTTTTGGCAAAGACAACTACCCCGCTGGTCTCGCGGTCGAGACGGTGAACGGTAAAGATCTCGCCATACTTATCCTTCAGCATGTTCTTTAGTCCTGCCACACCTTCGCGGTCAGGTATCGTAAGCACACCTGCAGGCTTGTTGACGGCTACAAGATTATCGTCTTCAAATATGATGTGGTCTGAAATCTTCATGGTGAATGGAGTCGTTTATTTAGCTCAAACGTTTATAACCGCAAAAACGCAAATTGTATCACGGATGACACCGATTGCACGAAAAGCTGAAAATTGCAAATCGAGCGTTGAAGATTGAGCATTGGAAATTGAGCATTGCACATTGAACATTCTCCCTTCCCTCAACATTCCTTGTTCTCTGTCCGTTATTTCTAACAAATCAGTGTCCAGATTCTTCGCTACGCTCTGAATGACTGAATGGGTAGTTTTTTTTGGAAACAAATGTATCCTACTTCTTACATCTTTCTTCCTATTTCACCTTCATGATTCAATATTCCTTGTTCCTTGTTCGTTATTCCTACGATTTGCCTTTTTTAAAGTACTTCAGGTCCCGCACTTCTTTCTCCGACAGGAAACGCCATTTACCCCTTTGTACGTTTTTCTTCGTTAGCCCGGCAAACACAACGCGGTCGAGGCCTTTTACATCGTAACCGAAGTGTTCAAAGATGCGGCGCACAATGCGGTTTCTTCCACTGTGCAGCTCAATTCCTACCTGGGTTTTATCGGCATTGTCGGTATAAGCCAGTACGTCAACATTGATCACACCATCTTCCAGGGGAACACCCTTAAGGATGGATTCGAAATCGGCTTTTGTGAGGGGTTTGTCAAGGGTAACAGCGTACACTTTTTTTATTTCGTTGCTCGGATGCGTCAGCTTTTGCATCAGTTCTCCGTCGTTGGTGAGCAGCAGCACACCGGATGTATTCCGGTCGAGGCGGCCAACAGGATAGATACGACTGCGTACTTCGTTCTGGATGAGGTCAAGTACGGTTTTTCTTTTTTGCGGGTCGTCGGTAGTGGTAATGTAATCTTTTGGTTTGTTTACCAGGATGTACACCATATCGTCAACAGGATGAATTTTTTTACCCGAGATCTTGACATCGTCTTCGGGCAGGATCTTCAACCCGGGCTCTGTAACCGGTTTTCCGTTAACGGACACTTTCCCGGCTTTAATGAGTTCCACCGCATCCCGTCGCGAGCAAACCCCGCTGTGGGCAATGTATTTGTTGAGGGGCATCTGTTCAACAGCTGCTTTTTTAATACTGGGACGGGCGGGGGTAATACCGGCATCTTTCTGTTTGATCTCTTCACGACGCTTTTCAGCTTTTTCGGTGAGCGACTTTTTCCACTTGCGCTTTTCCTGCCGCATTTCCTCTTTTTTGGCTGATCCTTTCTTTTCGGTAAAGAACTTTTCGAAGCCCGTACGTTTTTTCATGCTGATGATTATACTGCAAAAGTAAAAAAGGACCGTGAGTACACGGCCCTTTCGTTTTTTCAATAAGGTTAAGAATTACCAGCTAGGGATAACTTACCTGGTATTTCTTGAAGAATGTGCTTTCCGCTGCGCCTGCAGTTTCTCCATCTGCTCTTTTGTAAGAACGGATTTAAACTTTTCCTTCTGCGCCTTTGAGAGATCCTGCATTTTCGTGCGTTTCTCTTCCGGGCTTAAAGATGTGTTGCTGCGCAGGCTTTGGGACTGGCTGCGAAATTCATTGCGGATAACGGCCACCTTTTCCTGCTGCTCTTTGGAGAGATCCAGGTCTTTGGCGAAATCATGCTTTGCGGCATCTTTTCCACCTTTGAGGGTGATGTCTCCTTTTACTTTGTTTTTTCCTTCACCTTTCTTTGAGCCTTTACGTGCTGCTTTCTGCTGCGCCATTTTTGCTTTCTTATCCGGTGTCAGGATGCTTTCATAACGGGTACGGAAATTTTCATGTAATTCCTGGCGACGCTTTTTGTGCTCGTCAGCAGTCAGTTTTTGCTTTTTAAGGTCACCTGACTGTTTTCTGTAGTCTTCACGGATCGATTGAAAACGGGCCTGCTGGTCTTCTGTAAGGTTCAGATCTCTAAAGCCACCTTGTTTGTGGTCCTTATGCTCTTTACGGCTGGATTCTTTTGTAGGGTTTTTCTGTGCATGGGCTCCAAAAGCGAGCGCTAACACGAGGGCGACGGAGAGAATTTTTTTCATATGATCAGCATTAATTTGTTGATGATATACAGACATAAGATGACGAGTGAAGTTTAAGTGCCGGTAGTTAAATAAGGTTAATATGGATAACATTAAATGTTAATACGAAATACATAAACCGCAAAGGCGCAAAGGCCATTTGAAGATTGTTGACTTGGGATTTTGAGATTTTAATAAAGGCGTCGACAGTCCACGGACCACCGTCCACAGAACTGTATGTACTGGGGTTGTACATATCAACATGTTAACATATCAACCTGTAAAAAAAGAAGACTGAAAAATAAATTGCAGGATAAACCTGAAGACTCCTCTCAACCTTAACCTATACCTCTCCCTAATTATCCTTATTGGCCAGTTGACCACAGGCAGCATCAATGTCTTTTCCGCGGCTGCGGCGGAGACGCGCATTTACTTTATGCTTTACGAGGTAGGCCATAAATTCTGCCATGCGTTCTTCGGAAGGCTTTTCAAATTTGGCGAAGTCGATGGGGTTATACTCGATGATGTTCACCAGGTCAGCGGGTACCTGGCGGTAAATTTTGATCAGTTCATCAGCATCTTTAATGCTGTCATTGAAATTGTTAAAGAGAATATATTCCAGCGTGATCTCGTTGCCGGTTTGCTTGTAGAAATAGTTCAGCGCATCAACCAAGGCTTTCAGGTTGTTCGATTCATTGATGGGCATGATCTCGTTTCGCTTGGTATCATTTGCCGCGTGAAGGGAAAGTGCCAGCTTGAAGCGTACTTTATCATCACCCAGCTGGCGGATCATTTTTGCAACACCGGCCGTGGAAACAGTAATCCTGCGCGGACTCATGCCCAGACCATCTTCGGCGGTTATCCGGTCAATGGCACGCAGTACATTTTTATAATTGAGCAGGGGCTCACCCATGCCCATAAAAACAATATTGCTCAGCTTTTTACCATACACTTTTTCACTTTGCTGGTTAATAAGCACCACTTCATCGTAGATCTCGTCAAAATCAAGATTGCGCTTACGTTCGATATAACCGGTAGCACAAAAACGACAACTCAGCGAACAGCCGATCTGCGAGGAAACACAGGCTGTATAACGTGATTCGGTGGGAATCAGCACACCTTCGCAAAGATGGCCTTCGTGGGTTTTAAAACGTGATTTCACCGTGCCGTCGGCACTGTACTGGGTGGCGTCGGTGGCCAGGGCAGACAGGTAAAAATGTTCGCCGAGCTTCTGCCGCAATTCCTTACCGAGATTGGTCATGTCGGCAAACGTATGGGCATGCTTTTGCCACAACCATTCCCAGACCTGCTTTGCACGGAACTTTTTTTCCCCGATGGATTCAAAAAATTGCTGCAGGTCCTCAAGGCTCAGCTGCCGTATATTTTTTACAGCTTTTGTCCTTACTGCCGGCGTTTCGATCATCGGGCAAAGATAGCGGAAACAGGGGAGTGGAGTAATCGCTTCAGCGTATCTTGCAAGTCCTTTAACAGGGTGAAATGTGAAAATGAAAAGTTCATTTCACACACAGCTGTTATGCAAAAATGAAACGAAGGAACACATATGAGAAATGTATATGTCATTGATGCTGTTCGTACACCTATTGGTAAATACGGTGGTGCTTTGGGATCAGTTCGTCCCGACGACCTGCTGGCCCTGGCCATCCGTCAATTGATGGCACGCAATAAGAATATAGACCCGGTAGCCATTGAAGACGTTATTGCCGGCGATGCGAACCAGGCAGGCGAAGACAACCGAAATGTAGCCCGCATGGCAGCGCTTTTAGCCGGGTTGCCCATTACTATTCCGGGCAATACGGTCAACAGGCTTTGCGCATCCGGCCTCCAGGCCATTATGGATGGATCGCGCCAGATTATGTGCGACGATGCGGAGCTGATCATTGCCTGCGGCGTGGAAAGCATGAGCCGGGCTCCTTTTGTTTTATCCAAAGCAACCAGCCCCTACCAGCGTACGGCAGAGGTATACGATACCACGCTGGGATGGCGGTTTGTTAACAATAAGCTCAAGGATATGCATTATCCATACAGTATGGGAGAGACCGGTGAAAACGTGGCCAAACAATGGAAGATCAGCCGGGAGGCACAGGACGAGTTTGCTTTTCATTCACAGGAAAAATACTTTGCAGCGCAGGAAAAAGGAACCTGGAAAGACGAGATCATAACCGTTGAGGTGGAAGGGGCAAAGGGCGCTATGACCCTGATGGATACGGACGAGCATCCGCGGAAAACTTCCATTGAGAAACTGGCCAGCCTGAAACCTGCCTTTATAAAAGATGGTACCGTTACCGCCGGAAATTCTTCCGGTCTTAATGATGGCGCTGCAGCCTTGTTGCTGGCCAGCGAAACAGCTGTAAAAAAATACGGCCTCAAACCCATTGCTAAGGTAATTTCTATGGCGGTTGCCGGAGTTGATCCTGCCATCATGGGCATGGGCCCGGTACCAGCCACGCAAAAAGCATTGAGACGCGCGAGCCTGTCCATTGCCAATATGGAGCTGGTGGAATTAAATGAAGCGTTTGCTTCCCAATCGCTGGCCTGCATCCACGACCTTGGCATCGACCCGGCCCGTGTGAATGTGAATGGTGGCGCCATTGCTTTGGGCCACCCGTTGGGCTGCAGCGGTGTGCGGCTGTCTACTACACTCGTGCATGAAATGCGCCGCCGGGGCAGCAAATACGGCCTGGCCACTATGTGTGTTGGGGTAGGACAGGGCGCATCGGTTATTTATGAAATTTGCAGTTGATGAAACAACTGTTTCTTTATAGCACTTTGCTTTTCCTGGTAGCCTGCGCGGCCAATAAAAAAACTTTGACGTTCCAGTCCGGGAAACAGGCAACAAAAGTAATGATGCGGGTTCCCAAAGGCTTTGCATCCGATATGGGTCGTACGGACGGGGAATCGATTAAGGAATTCTTTTATGCTTATCCTGATGGGGCTCTTTTGTACATATACCGGAATGCATCCTGGCCTACCAAAAATGCAGGGCTGGTAGAAGCCGCAAAAAAGCCTGGTGACAAAAAAGGGAGGGATTATCCTGTTTTCAAAGGAGTGGATGGCGGGCTTGCCTGGAAAGAGGTGCAGGTGGATTCTTTCCTCATCGGATATAAAAACGTTCCGCCAACAAGACTCGGTGTATTTGAAAATGCGCTTAGTTCGTTTATTATTAAGTAGAAGAGATTTAAGATTTATTATTTAAGATTTAAGATCAGCCTTTCAATCTCCCGTAAAGTCCTTTAACCAAAGTCAATAATATCGTAAAGTCAAAAGCGAAGCGCTTAATAACAGGTACGTGCAGCGTGCAGCGAATAGCGTGCAGCTTACATAGTGCAGCGTGCAGCGAATAGCGAATAGCCTCCCTCAATATAATTGATACACCAGGTTGCGCACCAGCCGGTAATTGGTAAACACCGAAAGCAGGATCAAAAACACAGCGATTGACGCGACCGACCAGTGAATGGGTGTTGACAATTCGGGACGGTTGAACATAACACCCCGGTGAAAAAGCCACTGGATTAATTGCGTGATGGCCAGGGCACCCAGCACTACAAATACATAGATCGGTATAAACTGCCGAGATACATTTTTGCTCACCCATTTTGGCGAATAGCCCAGCGTCAGTAATAATTGCAGGCTTTCCCTGCTTCTTGCGATTACCAGCTGCAGGTAAAAAGAAAATAACATCAGGGCCATGATCACCACCAGCAGGCCAAAAATTCCAAGACCGCTGAAGATTCCCTGCAACGTTTGCTTTGCACGTCCGAATTTGGTGCGGTCCTTATTCACCCGGTAATTCTTTGCGTCGAGGTAATTCAGCAGGTCGGGGTTGTTGGCATCTTTCGTTTTTATAAAGAGACGGGCGGCGCTGCCCACCTCAGTGGTGCCAAATGTTTTATTGGCCCAGTCGAGGAATGTTTTTGGAACAAGAACAGAATTAATCCGGTCGCTGAAGGCCACCACGGAAGCCTGGAAGGTTTGCGTTAGTCCATTACCGGAACAGGTGATCTGAACGGGAATGCCGGAAGCGGTTTCGGCGGAGATCTGTGGTAGTCCCTGCCCGGGTGCGAATACATTATAAACTTCCAGGAAGTCTGATGAAATGATCACCGGTATTTTTTGTTGTCCCTGTTCCCAGGAAAAATTGGGAGGCACCGTATCTATAAATTCATTCTCCAGTGTTTCGAGGAAAAGGTCTGTCTTGAAGGCAAGGATCTCACCGGCACTGAGCTGCACACGAAATTGGTTGGCCAGCAGGGGGGCAACACTGTCCAGGAAGGGCTGTTGGTTAATTTCTGCCAATTCACCGGGAGTAAAAAGATTTTTTTCGGGCTGGCCCATTGTTTCATTCGTTACTTTTTTGGTAATGGAAATGAAATCGTGACCATCCTTGCGCACGGTATCGCCACCCATCAGGTCCTGGATATTCACGAACATTTGCACGGAGCAAAGCAACAGCAGTACGCCAATGCCAAGACCAATGTAGGAAAACCATCGTGATGCGGCGTTGGTGCCGGTATGCAGGAGGGGTTTTATGGGTTTGAACGAGAGGGCCACAGGGAGGATTTTATAAATGATAGATTTGTTTATACGGGAAAAATTCAATGCGCTCCAGGTCGGCAAATACAATGGAAGCCGTACGTGCATTCGCTTCTTCGATCATAAGCTCCATTGCTTTTTCCGCATTCCGGTTATCGAGGTGGGAGAACGGCTCATCCAGCAGTAAATAATCGAAAGGCTGCATCAGGGACCGGATGATGGCTACCCGTTGCTGTTCGCCGTACGAGCAGGTGCGGCAACGTGAATTTAATTTGGAACGGATGCCAAGCCGCTCCGCCATTTCAAAAATCTTTTCCGTTGGATGGTACGGATTCAGTAAGCGCTTGATCTCGATGTTTTGCAGAACAGATTGATCCGGAAACAGGCGGAGATCCTGGAAAACAACGGAAATGTGGTCTTTGCGGAAGCGTGAAAAGTCTTCCGGTGTATAATTTTTAATGGCGCCATTGCCATAAGAAATAGTACCGTTGTACTCGTGACGCATCCCGTATAAAAAATGCATCAGCGATGATTTACCGCTTCCTGAAGGGGCAACGATCTTGATGAATTCTCCCTTGTCGAACATCAGGTCTTTCCCCCAGATTTCAGAATTGTCTTTCCGGCTTTCCTCAAAATAGTTGGGAAGAACCTGCTGGAGTTGCAAGTGCATGGAGCAGTAAAATTTTAAAAGCCACGGCCTCCCGGAGATTGTCCGGCGGCCATGGCTTTTAGTATGATAAAAAAATTAATCGATTGTCTGAACATCTGTTTTCATGGAATCGCCATAAGGAACAGTAGCGTCCATTTCTGTTTTGCTTTTGTTCTTGAAAGCAGTATACATCTGGTCGAAATATTTGTTCAACTGCACAAGGCTGTTTGTCTTTTTATCAACCATGTTGACCACCATTTCCGTGCTGTAATGACCATCTTTGAATTCACCACCGGTCATGATCATATCCTGCCACAACTTCATGGAAATATCAAGCGGCTCGCTTCCCGTTTTAAAGAACCCTTTGGAAGAGGCCATGATCTTCTGGAAATCAACATACATTCCAAACGGATGACCTGTGATGCGGTCGGCAAAAGTTACATTGTTATTACCACCTGCCAGGAATTTGTCTACATGCTCGGAAGAATTGGAAGCCGCGAACCACTCATTGTTGGTTTTATAAAAAACATTTTTCAACGGGTTTCCTTCACCGGCTTCCGCCGCTTTCTTTTCGGCAACACCGATCAGTTTATCAAAAGAAGCTTTATCCTGAACGGAAAGAGCCACCAGTACTTTAAATTCCGGCTTGGTGGCACTGTACGAATAGGAAGTGCCTTCCACCGTTTCCGTTACCTGTTTTGCATTGTAATCGGTAACGGCCATCAGGAAGTCGCCCTTATTGGCTTTCACCAGTTCGTCCAGGCTGTAATTAACCTGTCCGAGTGCGGCATTGGCCATGCCATCCACCCCGGCAAGTTTCAGGATCGCTTTCAATCCTTCCGGGGGATAGTTGCCCGCCATAACGGCAACAACATTCTGTGAAGGAATGCGGTTGATCAGGTCTTTGTTTACATCCTTTGCATCATACTTTGCCAGTACATCCGAAACTTCTTTTCCGAAATACTGCTTTGTTTTCCAGGTGATCTTTCCATTGTCAAAACTCATGGTGCTGGCAGATACGTTTCCTTTTACCAGCGTGCTGATTTTCATCATGGACATCATCGGGTTGGCCTCACCAAAAGCATATTCTTCCTGGTTCATCCAAAGGTGCATATCGCCTTCTTCTTTCATCATGGCAGCAAAGCGGTCATCGTCGCCGATGCTCTCATCACTGTCCAGGCTATACAACTCTTTGGAATATTTAACCAGGCTGTCGGTACCATATTTTGCAGGAGGAGGGGGAGGAGGTGTTTCACCATAGGATTCATCCGTATTGGTGTTCTCATTCATGTCAACCGCCGTGATGTAAACAAACTTGCTGTTATCCCATGTAGCCAGCGCTTCATCACTCATGCGGATAAATTGCATGTCGCCGCTTTTCTCAGTCTTGGCGGTTTTTTCGCTCTTCTTTAAAATTTCGTGGTTGAATTTTTCGAAATCGGCCTTGCTTTTCAGGGAACCCTGGAAAACGGCGATGCCGCTATTTCCCGGCTTCGAAAGAAAGAAAGCCAGGTCTGAATTAATATCTACCCCGGCAGCTTCCGGGTTATTCATCATGGTCCGGACCAGTGAATCATTAGCATCTTTTGAAGCCTCTTTAAACCAGTTGGTAGCCTGGATGTCCTTCCAGCTCAACTTAGAAGAAAGCGACGAATTGTCGATGTGTACAACAATAGCGGCTTTCTTAGGGATCATAAGGTCAGAGGTACCTGACTTGCCTTTGCAGGATGCAAAGAAAAGAGCAGTTCCCGCAAGGATGGAAAACAGTGGTGCTTGTCTCATATTAGGAATTAGTTTAAAATGGTTGTCAAATGAACGAAAAATCGGCCAGATTTTCTAATGATATCCTGATTTGTTGTCCGGAGCGTAAATCTTTGAGGGTGCAGGACTTATCAGCGAGCTCCTGGGTTCCAAGGATCGCTGCGAAAGGTATGTTTTTCTTTTCAGCGTATTTGAACTGTTTGTCCATTTTGGCCGTTTCGTGGAATACTTCAGCGGCCACTCCTTTTTTGCGGACGGCGGCAGCCAGACGAAAGGCTTCCCTGCATTCTTCTGTCCCCAGGTTAAAGAACAATACCCGCGTGCCTTGTTCAATGGCTTCGGGGAAAAGGTTCAGTTCTTCCAGAACGTCATAAATACGGTCTACCCCGAAAGAAATACCAACACCGGGGATATTGGGAACACCAAAAAGCCCGGTCAGGTCATCGTACCGGCCACCTCCCCCGATGGATCCGATCTTAACCCCGGCCGGTGCCTTGGCTTCGAAAATGAGACCGGTGTAATAATTCAGTCCGCGCGCCAGGGTAAGATCAATGATGGGCGCCGGCGCTTCTCCATCCGGTGAAGGCGTCATGAGCGACAATACATACGATAATTCTTCGATGCCTTTCATGCCTGGGGGCGAAGATGAAAGAAGAAGTTTTGCCGCTTCCAGTTTTTCTTCATTGCTTCCCCCAATAGACAGGTAGCCTTCAATGGTACTGATTTGTTCCGGAGTCAATTGCCGTTGAAGAAGTTCTTCCTTAACTTTTTCGATCCCGATCTTATCCAGTTTATCAATGGCAATGGTGATGTCCATCATTTTATCCGCACCCCCGCAAACCTCCGCAAGAGCAGAAAGGATTTTCCTGGAATTGACGCGCAGTTCATAGCCCTTCATGCCCAGTCGCGTGAGTGCTTCATGGTAAATATGCACCAGGTCTACTTCGTTCAGCAGGGAATGGCTGCCTACCACATCGGCATCACACTGGTAAAATTCACGGTACCTTCCTTTTTGCGGGCGGTCGGCCCGCCACACCGGCTGGATCTGGTAACGCTTGAAGGGGAAACTCAGCTGGCCGTGGTTCATGGCCACATAACGGGCAAAAGGAATGGTGAGGTCGTATTTTAGGGCCCTTTCGGTAAGGGCTTTGGTGCTTTTGCCCTGCAGCACTTTTTCAAATTCTTCCCGCGCGGATATTTCTTTGGAAGGATGGTCCAATCCATTATTCAGAATCCTGAAAATAAGCTTGTCGCCTTCTTCGCCATACTTGCCCATGAGTGTCTCCAGGTTTTCCATAGCCGGCGTTTCCAGCGGTTGGAATCCATAGAGCTCAAATACGGAACGGATGGTGGAAAAAATATAATGGCGCCGGCGCACAACATCTGCACTGAAATCCCGGGTGCCCTGGGGAATGGAAGGTTTCATGATCGCTCAAAAGTAAACCGGATCCGTTCAATAATTATTTTCCTTCGTTCCATACTTCTCAATAATGTGAGCGCAGGCAATCTGAATCAGTTGGTATACGTCATGGTACCCCGGTTCGGGCCCGTACCACGGATCGGGAACGGAACGGTGCTCGCCCGGGTGAACTTCATTGAGGAGTAAATCAACTTTTGAAGCATCATACCGGTCGCGTGCAATGCGTTTCATATCATCCAGCACATCACCGGCCATTGCATAGATTTTATCGTACCGGTCAAAATCTTCTTTTACGAAACGGCGCGCGCGCTGTTCGCAGATATCCACCCCGTTCAGCTTTGCTACTTTCTGCGATAACTTGTGTGGTGGTTCACCAACATGGTATCCATTGGTGCCCGCGCTTTCCACGGTCCAGTGCAGCCCCGCTTCTTTTGCCTTATGCTTCAGGATGCCCTCTGCCAGCGGGCTGCGGCAAATGTTTCCGAGGCAAACCATGAGGATTTTCATGGTACGAATGTACAGTGTGTTGAATTTGTACGATTCGGTTCGCTGAAAACGTGATAAAAAGCTGCGAGCTGCTAGCTGCAAGCTTGCATATGAAAAGTGCTGCGCTTTTATCAAAGTATTTTTGTGAGCTGTGGGTTATTTCAAGCTGCAAGCTGCACGCTGCACGTGCAATCATGAAGCTGCGCTTATTCATTCTTTTTTGACTGTGCAGCTCTGTGACCCTGTGCCTCCGTGGTTCAACTTTTATTGTTCTGGTAAATACAGATGACCATAGGAGTGTGCGAAAAGTCGTGCATCGTGCAGCGTGCAGCTTCTTATGGAATTTTCTCCCCCCGGCATCTCCCTTCTAAACAAATACCATGACCAGCCATGAAATTATGCAGGCCGATTTGCTTGATATTATTTTCGAGCAACGAAACAAACAGTATGGTGCCTATGCACTGAGAAAAAATTATGGTTCGCAAATGAACAGGGCACTTGCCTTAACGTTCGCGAGCGTACTGCTGCTGCTTTTTATCATTCAGCACTTTCATTCCTCATCATCAGCTTCTTCAGAAAAGGCGGAAGAATTTGTTGTGGTTGACCGTTATATTCCAACTGAAAAAATAAAACAAACGCCCCCGGAACCAAAACCAAAGGTGGTGGCGGCTCGCCAGGAAAAACTGACCACCAACATTGTGATTGTAAAGCATACCGATGACCCGTTGCTTACACAGGACGACCTGGTAAAAGCTCATGTCGGCATTATGAAAGTCGAGGGTCCGGATCTCGTTCCTGATGTACCGCCAACTCCACCCATGCCTGCGGCTAACGGTACCGGGCAGGGGCTGCAAGCGCCAACCAGCCGGTTTGAAGCGCTGGAGCGGCAACCCGAATTTCCGGGCGGGATGCAGGCATGGATCAATTTTTTAAGCCGGTACCTGCAGGTGCCCGGTGACCTGGAGCCGGGTGAGAAAAAAACAGCCATGGTGCGGTTCCAGGTGGCCGGGGATGGAACGGTAACCAACTTTGAAATCATTCAATCGGCCGGCGAACAATTTGACAGGGAAGTGATCCGTGTGCTGAAAAAAATGCCCCGCTGGTCTCCAGCTATACAAAATGGTCATAATGTGTCGGTAAGCTTCACGCAGCCGGTTACATTTGTAGGACCGGAACAGTAAAAAGTTTTAAATTGGCAGGCTCAATACCACATATGCTGGAAGAATTCAACGAACAAAGAAGAAAGCGTGAATCCAACATGCGGTCCTTCATGGATTTTACCATGGGTACCATCATTCTTCTGATCGGTGTGTTTTTCCTCGTTTATGAATATTTCGGTATCAAAATACTCGATAAGGAGCCGGGGGCTATCGACAAAATAATTGGTGCTTTGTTTGTGCTGTATGGGGGTTGGCGGATTTACAGGGGTTATAAAAAAAATTATTTCAAATAGGACGGCATCAATGCACCCGACGAGGATCATTATTTTTTTTCTGGTACTTTTTTTTATATCATGCGGCTCGCCCGATAAGGTGGTGAAGGACCGGTATGACAGGGGAACCATTCATATTTCCTGCGACGAATCGTTCAAACCCGTGATTGATGAACAGGTAGGGGTTTATGAATCACGCAACCCGGGCACAAAGATCATTGTGCACTATAAACCGGAGGCAGAATGTTTGAAAGATTACCAGTACGACACCATACGGATGGTGATTGCCACCCGGGGGTTTGAGGAGCGGGAACGGAAATTCATCAGCGACTCGTTCGGGACCTCCACCGAACAACGTACGGTAGCTTATGATGCCATTGCGGTAATTGTTCATCCTGCTTCGGCGGATTCAACGTTTACAATGGCTGAAATACGGGATATCCTGGGTGGAAAGTCTAATAAAAACATAATTCCTGTTTTCGATGGTGTAAAAGCTACGAGTACGGTACGTTTTATGGTAGATTCGGTACTCCGCGGCGTACCGCTTGGAAACGGTGTACGGGCGGCGGAAAGCAGCGAAGGAGTTGTTGATTATGTCTCAAAGGTTCCCAACGCGGTTGGCTTTCTGGGCGTAAGTTGGGTAGGGAACAGGGAAGACACCGCACAACTGTCTTTTCTTCGTAAAGTGAGGATCGCCTACCTGGAAAGCACGGATAACCCGGGGGGCTTTATCCAGCCTTACCAGTTTAACCTTTATACCCGTCGTTACCCGATGGTCCGCGATCTGGTATATGTATTGAAGGAAAAACACCTGGGACTGGGCCATGCATTTGCAACGTTTTTGAGGTACCAGATCGGCCAGTTAGTTTTTCGCAGGGCTTATCTTTATCCGGCAGTATACAAATACTATGTGCGGGAAGCACAGCTCAAAGAGTAAACAGCCGTTAAAGGTTTGAACATTAACAAGGAATAAGTAAACGAAATACCATTGTTTGAAATCTTAAAAAGAAAAAGAAAAATGAAGAAATCAGCTATTGCGTTGTTTTTTGCGGCTTTCCTGTCCATGGTGGCCTTTGGCCAGAATGTGCAGGAGGGAGTAAATCACCTCTATGCAAAACGAAATGCAAGCGCCAGAGCGGTTTTTGAAAAGCTCCTGGCATCTAATCCAAACAATATCGAAGCGTCGTATTGGTTAGGTCAGACGCACCTGTCTGTAAATAACCTGGCCGGCGCCCGGCAGGTATATGAAAAAGCCCTGGCTGCCAGCAACAATGCGCCCCTGATCCTTGTAGGACTTGGCCACGTGGAACTGCTGGAAGGTAAAAGTGCAGAGGCCCGTCAGCGTTTTGAATCAGCACTCACCGCAAGCCGCGGCCGTAAAGGCGACGATCCCAACATCCTCAATGCTGTTGGACGTGCTAACGTAAATGCTTATTCGGAAGCAAAAAAGCTCGGAGACCTGGACTATGCCATTGCCAAGCTGAACGCAGCAGCACAGGCAGCGCCCACCAATGCCGATATTCACCTCAACCTCGGTAACGCTTACCGGAAAAAACACCAGGGTGGCGACGCCGTTCGTGCCTACCGCAGGGCTGCGGAAATCAATCCGTCCATGGCGGTTGCCCACTACCGTACAGCCCAGTTGTACCAGACACAGCGCACCAACCGTGAAGTGGTTATGGAGAACCTGAACAATGCCATCAAAGCAGACCCAAGGTTTTTCCCGGCCTATGAAGAACAATACCGGTACGCGGTTTTCTTTGATAAAGATTTTAACCAGGCAAGCCAGCTTGCCGACAAGATCATTTCAAACTCTGATCCCAGCGTAACAAACGATTATTATAAGTACCAGATCAATTTCCTGCAGAAGAACTATGATGCGGCCATCGCCGGTGGTAAAGACATCATCAACAAGGCTGGTGCTGAAACAACACCCAATGTATACCGCCTTGTTGCGTACAGCATGCTGGAAAAAGGTGATACATCGGGTGCAGCTCCTTATGTAGACCAGCTTTTTGCCCGGGCTACGGAAGAGGACATCCTTGGACAGGATTACATTCTGCGTGGTGTGGTTCATTCAAAAAATAACCCCAACGCCATGATTGAAGCATACCGGATGGCTATCCAGGAAGATAGCGTACTGGCTAACCAGTTTAAGCTGCTGGATGAAGCAATTGCCGAATTCGGAAAAACAAACAGAACATTTGAAGGCGACATGCGCCTGCTGAAATTCCAGCTCAAAGGGGCTAATGCAAACCCTGCCGAATTGGTTTCCATTGGTGTGCCGTACTATTATGGACGCCAGTATCAGCGTGCCGACAGCCTGTTTGGCGCCTACAGCACCGCATTCCCTGACAGCATTTACGGACATATGTGGAGCGCCCGCGCCCGGGAGCAAATGGATACCACGATGTCGCTCGGTCTGGCTGTTCCGGCCTATGAGCAGTTACTGCGGGTATCCGAAACCGATAAGGTAAGGTTCAAATCGTACGGATTGCTGGCTTCTTCACGCCTTGCGGTATACTATGCCAACGTGAAGAACGACCGCGAAAAAGGTGTTCAGTACCTGACCAAAGCATTGGAATTCGATCCAACCAACGAAGGGTTGAAGAGTAACCTGGAGAAACTCAAGAAAACCCCGGCAGCACGCCCTGCAACTCCGGGAACCAACCAGAAAACCACAACACCTGCAAAACCACCGGTAAAGACCGGCGAAACGAAGGTGAAAGTTACCAATGCAAATGGCGGACAGACAAAGACGAAGACCGAAAGCGGGAAAACAAAGGTTAAAAAAAGTTAAGCTGTTTTTTCTTCAATATGAAGGCCCTCCGGATTCCGGGGGGCTTTTTTATGGGAAACACTTACAAATAATAACTTTTAAAAACAGGGATCGTGACTTATTTTTGCGTGCCATTTCAAAAACAATATGTTTCACCTTTTACAAGCAGATGTAACAGCAGCAGTGCGGGATGTACAAAGTTCGGGAAGCTATATGCCTATCGGTTTGCAGCTGCTGTTTGTTGTTGGCCTTATCGGAACCCTGATGGTTGTTACCCACCTGCTGGGTCCGAAGCGTAAAACAAAAGATAAACTGGCCTCCTTTACCAGCGGAATTGAATCGCATGGCGAAGCCCGGCAACCAATGGCCATCAAGTATTTTCTCGTGGCTATTCTTTTTGTGCTGTTCGATGTGGAAGTGATCTTTTTTTACCCGTACGCAGTGAATTTTAAAGGCCTAGGTTGGAGCGGTTTTTGGGCTGTATTGATGTTTGTGGCATTCTTTCTATGCGGATTTATTTATATCCTCAAAAAGGGAGCGCTGACGTGGGAAGATTAAGGTAGGTTGAGGTTGAGGCTGAGGTTAAGAAGCGGCTTCAAACTCACCACTGACCACTCACAAAAAACATCATCAAATAAAAACAAAAAGGAAAATTTATGGCTCGTCCGGTTTCATATAACATTAACGAAAAGCCTTTAGAAAGGGATATCAGTGTTTCAGACATGCCCGATGGATACCAGGGTGAAGGATTTTTTGCGGCAAAGCTGAGCGATGTGGTGGGCCTGGCCCGGAAGAATTCCATCTGGCCCCTGCCGTTTGCCACCTCCTGCTGCGGTATCGAGTTCATGGCAACCATGGCTTCGCATTACGACCTCGCCCGTTTCGGATCGGAGCGTCTTGGCTTTTCGCCCCGCCAGTGCGACCTGCTGATGGTAATGGGAACAATCGCCAAGAAAATGGCGCCTGTTGTTCACCAGGTTTACCTGCAGATGGCGGAGCCCCGCTGGGTGATGGCCGTTGGCGCCTGTGCCTGCAGCGGAGGGATTTTCGACAGCTACAGCGTATTGCAGGGTATTGACCAGGTAGTGCCGGTAGACGTTTACGTTCCCGGTTGTCCTCCGCGCCCGGAAGCCATCATCGATGGCATCATCCGCATCCAGGACCTCGTAGGAAAAGAAAGCATCCGCAGAAGAAACAGTGAGCATTACAAAAAATTATTAAACAGTTACGGAATAGAATAAAAAGCTACACGCTGCACGCTGTACGCTACAAGACGGCGTGAAGCGTGCAGCGAAAAGCGTACAGCGCAGAATGACAAACGACCAAATCAGACAACGACTAACAGAACAATTCGGCGACCGCCTGACTGCCTTTGAAGAACCCTACGGCATGCTGACTTTTGAAGCTCCAAAAGAGCTGAACATGGAAGTGCTGGAGTTCCTGTACAACGACGGTGAGCTGCAATTTCAGTTCCTCACCGACCTGACGGCTGTTCATTACCCTGCATACAGGGGCCGCGAACTGGCCGTTGTTTACCATCTGCATAATCTTGTTGAAAATGTCCGCATCCGCTTCAAAGTGTTTACGGATATAAATAGTCCCGACGTGCGTACCGCAACGGGCCTGTTCTCTTCTGCCAACTGGCAGGAGCGGGAAGCATATGATTTTTACGGGATCAACTTTGTTGGTCATCCCAACCTGGTGCGGATCATGAACGTGGATGAAATGGATTATTTCCCGCAGCGGAAGGAATTCCCGCTGGAAGACCAGACCCGTATTGATAAAGATGATGAGATGTTTGGAAGGGGAGGAAGTTTTGATTTTGGTAACCGCCAGGCAGATGGTTCACCTGCCCCAAGGCAGATACCGCAGTCCGGTGAAGATTCCGTAGTGCGGATCGATATGGAAGGAGAGCGGGGAAATAATAAGTAACAGTGAAAAATAAAAAGTCAAAGTAAAAACTGTACATAACGGGGCACTTTTTTGAACGTTGAACTTTGACTTTTGATTTTATAAAATGTCTACAACTACACAAAAAGCATTCGATACGGGCAGCACCGGCAGGGAAACCACCAAGCTGAACCTGGGACCAACGCACCCGGCTACGCATGGTGTATTCCAGAATATCCTGGAGCTGGATGGTGAACGGATCATAAAAGCGGAGCAGACCATCGGGTATATCCACCGCGCGTTTGAAAAGATCGCCGAGCGTCGCCCGCTGTACCAGATCACCCCGTTGACCGACCGCCTGAATTATTGTTCGGCGCCCATCAACAACATGGGCTGGCACATAACCTGCGAAAAGCTGCTGGGCATTCAAACACCCAAGCGTGTTGATTACCTGCGGGTCATCATCATGGAACTGGCGCGGATCGCCGACCACCTGATCTGTAATTCAGTAATCGGGGTAGACACTGGCGCCTTTACCGGTTTCCTGTATGTAATGCAGTACCGTGAACTGATCTACGAGATCTGGGAAGAAGTTTGCGGAAGCCGCCTCACAACCAACATCGGCCGTATCGGAGGATTTGAAAGAGATTTTAATGATATCGCATTTACCAAGCTGGAAAAGTTCCTCGAAGAATGGCCGGATGTACTGAAAGAGTTTGAGAATCTTTTTGTGCGCAACCGCATTTTCATGGAGCGGACCATCGGTACCGGGCCAATAAGCGGCGAGCGTGCCCTGAACTACGGTTTTACGGGTCCAAACCTGCGTGCCGCCGGTGTTGACTATGACGTGCGGGTACATTCGCCTTATAGTTCTTACCAGGATTTTGAATTTGAGATCCCGGTAGGAAAAACCGGTGATACCTACGACCGCTTTCTGGTACGTAACGGTGAAATGTGGCAGTCGCACAGCATCATCAAACAGGCTTACCGCAAGATCCAGGATATGAAGGGTGAGGAAGCAACTACTTTCCATGCCGACGTTCCGGAATATTATCTGCCCGAGAAAAAAGATGTGTATACGAAAATGGAAGCCCTGATCTATCATTTCAAGATCATTATGGGTGAGATCGATATACCGCCGGGAGAAGTATACCACAGTGTGGAAGGGGGCAACGGTGAACTTGGTTTTTATATTATTTCCGATGGGGGAAGAACGCCGTACCGGTTGCACTTCCGCCGCCCCTGCTTTATTTATTACCAGGCGTACGAGGAAATGGTGAAAGGAAGCATGTTGAGCGATGCGATCATTGTATTGTCGTCGCTGAATTTGATCGCCGGGGAGATGGATGGTTAAGAGTAATTAAGAATTAAAAATTAATAATTAATAATTGGGAGTCCACGGTCCACGGTCCACAGATGTGAATGGTGAGAAAGGAATTAAGTATTTGGAATTGGGTATTGGGGAGAGAGCAGTTGATTGGTACGGAGTTATTCTGGTATAGGGTAGTGGGGTATAGATCCAGGAGGTAAGGACGGAAGGAGTAAGATACGCTTCCACGAAAAGTACGTGCAGCGTGCATCGGAAATGAATCCATGTAATCTGTGTAATCCGTGATCTGTTATTAATAATCCGTGCAATCCATGATCAATATTGGCGCCTTGGCGTTCTTTGCGTCTAGGCGTGAAACAAACTGTTGAAATGAAATTCTCTGAAGATAAAATGAAAAAGGTACAGGAGATTGTAGCCCGCTATCCTGATGGGAAAAGTAAAAGCGCGCTCATTCCTGTTCTGCATATAGCCCAGGAAGAGAATGGGGGCTGGCTCAGTGTGGCTGCCATGGATCATGTTGCAGAAGTGTTGGGATTAAAGCCCATTGAAGTATATGAAGTGGCTACGTTTTACAGCATGTACAACCTGAAGCCTGTGGGCAAATACCTGTTCGAAGTTTGCCATACCGGTCCGTGCATGATCAGTGGCAGCGATAACATTATTGCCTACATCAAACAAAAGCTGAACATTGGGGTGGGCGAAACAACAGCGGATGGATTGTTTACCTTAAAAACGGTGGAGTGCCTGGGTGCCTGCGGTTATGCGCCGATGATGCAGCTGGGCAAGTTTTATAAGGAGCACCTGACGCCCGAGCGTGTGGATGCCATCATTGAAGAATGCAGAAGGACTGCCGCCACAAATAATTAACATGAAAAAGTTCTTTGGATTTCTGTTGCTGCTGGTTGGATTAACATCCGGCGCACAAGATAAAAAAGAGAAGACGCTTATGGAACGGTCTTATCTTTTAAGTCACACGGTTTTCGGAACCAAAGACAGTGCTGTACTGGAAGACCTGTTTGCCAAAAAGTTAAGTTATGGTCATTCAAGCGGAAAGGTGGAAAGCAGGGAAGAAGCATTACGGGCCATCAGCAGCAACCGCTCGGTGTATACGGATACTTCGGTAAGCAACATGACTGTTATGCGGGGTGATGAGATCGCAATTGTCCGCCACCTGTTTAAAGCAACCGAAACCAATAGTGAAGGAAAGGTGAGCCAGCTGAATTTTACGGTAATGCTGGTGTGGGTAAAGGAAAAAAGGAAATGGCGTTTACAGGGAAGACAGGCCGTGCGGTTGATGTAGGATAAAGTTGTTGAAATCAGGGATCGGGAATTTGGAATTGGGAATTTGGTTGATTGCTTGATTTGTTGAATAGTTGATACGTGAAGCGTGAAGCTTGCAGCGTGTAGCTTGCAACGTGCAGCGTAAAGCGTGTAGCTGAAAAAAACCAAAACTGTTTAATATGCAAATCACACCTTACATCATGTTCAACGGTACCTGCGAGGAAGCCTTGACATTCTATGAAAAAGCACTGGGCGGACAGATCAAAGACCTGATGCGTTTTGAAGGAACTCCGGGTGAAGCAATGGCAGCCGACAAACAGAAAGTGATGCATTCGCATTTTGCAGTGAACGGGAACATACTATTTATGGCTTCCGACAACGGGGGCGGGCCGCAGATTGCCCCGGGCGGACCGGTGCACCTGAGCCTGAACTTTACTGATGCCGGACACATTCAGAATGTGTTCAGCAAACTGGGTGAGGGCGGAAAGGTAACCATGCCGCTTCAGGATACGTTCTGGGGTGCAACGTTTGGAATGCTGATGGATCGATTCGGGGTAAACTGGATGTTTAATTACGATAAACCAAAGCAATAGTGAACTGTAAATATTTAGTCTTTATTCTGCTGCTGATCAGTTCTTTGGCAGTCCATGCCCAGAAGTCTTGTTATCCTCCGGATCTTATTCCTTTCCGGAAAGGAAATCTTTGGGGTTATTGCGACACGGCAAAGAAAGTGGTCATCAAGGCGCAATTTGAAAAAGCCTTACCCTTTGATTCTGATTATGACCTGATGGAATACCGGGAATCCAATTATGCAACTGTATTCGTTAAGGGCACTCCGTACCGGATTGATGAAAAAGGAAAGCGATACGAATTCCAGGAAGCAAAACAACAGGTATTTATTTCTGTAGAAGAAGCGACACCCGATAATGACATTACTTCAATGAAATTTAAAGTCGTTAAGGAGAATGGCAAAGCCGGTATTCAAAAAATGGGAAAATGGCTGGTAACGCCTGGTTATGAAAAGATAGAGGTGGTGTCGGAGGATCTTGAACGGTTCTTTGTAAAGCAGGATGGAAAATGGGGCATGTTAGGCTACGGGATGAAAATGGAATTACCCTTGAAGTATGATACCCTGGAGTTTATTCCGGGAGCAGGTGTACACAATTTTTTAGTGGCTGCCAGGGAAAAAGGGAAATGGAGAATTGTGAATCATAGGCAGGAGGATATCGGAAAAGGTCAGTTTGATGAAATTTTGTACGGGGAGGACCACGCCAATTATTATTTTGGTGTAAAGAAGAATAATAAGTGGGCCCTGGTTGATGAAAATGGGAAACCTGTAACAGGTTTTAAATTTGATAAGATTGACCTTTCTCACAGCAATAAGGGTCTTTTTAAAGTAAAATCGAAAGGTGTTGACTATTATATCGATTGCACGGGTAAAGCGTATATTTTTTAAATGTGGTAATCGGGGAAAAATAAACTATGAGCCTTTTGCTGATCGAAAAATCCAATTCCTGAGTTTCAGAAATCAAAAACCAACTGATTGTGTATAAAACAGCATTCTTTTTTATATGGATGGCTTTAGGTTCTTTGACCGCAGGTGCGCAGCGATGTTTTGTAGAAGAAAGAATTCCCGTTCAGAAAGGTAAACTATGGGGGTTTTGCGATTCAAATGGGAAGATGATCATCCAGCCGGCTTTTACCACAGCGTACCCGTATAACTACCGGGGCGATTTAAGCTATGTCAGTGGAACGTATGCCATCGTGAAGAAGAATGGATTGTTGTACCTGTTGGATTTTGATGGAAATCTGAGAGATGTGGTAGAAAGTAAGATTGAGGAGGAAATTGACAGCAAGCCTGAACCTTCCACCTTTAAACCTTCTACCATTACAGAAAAAAATTCAACGCTGAAAAAATACAAAGAGAATGGGAAGGAAGGAGCCCTTAAGTTTAACAGGAATTTTTTGCCTGCTGAATATGATGAAGTGCAAATCCCCGATAAGGAGGCAGACATTTTTTTAGTTCGAAATGGTCGCAGATGGGGGCTTATGGCAGAAAAGCCAGAGCTTAAAATACCCATTCTGTATGATTCGCTGGTCTACCTTAAGATGTACGGTATATATGAGTTTTATGTTGCGGCACGGTTAAAAGGTAAATGGAAATTGCTGAACTACAGGAACGAGGACATTGGAAAGGATTTGTATGATGAGATCCGGTTTAATAATGAACAAAACGTTTATTTCGCTGTGCGCAAAGGGAAGAAATGGGGAATAATTGGAAATGAAGGAAGAAAGGTTTCTGAGTTTAAATACGATGCTATTGATCTCAGGTTTATCCTTCAAAATCTTTTCCTTGTAACCCAGAATGGGAAAAAATTTTACGTTGATTGCAGAGGAAAAGAGTATAAATAGAAATATAATAAACGGGCTTATAAGCCGAAAGGCAGTATAAAAATAAAATGGGTCAAAAAATATTATTAGATAAAGCACATATTGAAGGCATCCGCTTTTTTGATACCTGGCGAAAGAATGGCGGGTACGAAGCGGTGGAGAAGGCGTTTAAAATGGCGCCCGCCGATATTGTGGAAGAAGTAAAGAAAAGTGGTCTTCGTGGACGCGGCGGTGCCGGTTTCCCTACGGGTATGAAATGGAGTTTCCTGGCCAAGCCGGAGGGTGTGCCCCGCTACCTGGTGTGCAACGCCGATGAATCGGAGCCCGGAACGTTCAAGGACCGGTACCTGATGGAGTTTCTTCCGCACCTGCTTATCGAAGGTTTGATCATTTCCTCTTTTGCACTGGGTTCCAACCGCACCTATATCTATATCCGCGGCGAATATGCCTGGATCGTAGACATCCTGGAGCAGGCTATTGCTGAAGCCAATAATGCCGGCTTCCTGGGTAAAAATATTTTGGGTACCGGTTTCGACTGCCAGATTTATGTGCAGCGGGGTGCCGGTGCTTATATCTGCGGTGAAGAAACAGCGCTCATTGAATCATTGGAAGGAAAGCGCGGTAATCCAAGGATCAAGCCGCCGTTCCCTGCAATACGTGGTCTGTGGGATTGTCCGACCGTTGTAAATAACGTGGAAACGCTGGCAGCCGTTGTGCCCATTATCAACATGGGTGGTGAAGAATATGCGAAGATCGGTATCGGGAAATCAACCGGCACGAAACTGCTTTCGGCCTGCGGCAACATCAGGAAGCCGGGTATTTACGAGATCGACATGACCATCTCTGTTGAAGAATTTATTTTCAGCGATGAATATTGCGGTGGTATTGCCAACGGAAAAAAGCTGAAAGCCTGTATTCCCGGCGGATCATCGGTTCCTATTCTTCCGGCCAACCTGCTGCTGACAACAGCAAAAGGCGAGAAGCGGATGATGACTTATGAAAGCCTGGCCGACGGCGGGTTTCCAACCGGTTCCATGATGGGTTCGGGCGGATTCATTGTGCTGGATGAAGACCAGTGCGTGGTGCGCCATACCTTAACACTCGCACGCTTTTATCGTCACGAAAGCTGCGGCCAGTGTTCGCCCTGCCGTGAAGGAACGGGCTGGATGGAAAAGATCCTGCACAACATCGAATACGGAAAAGGAAAGATGAGCGATATTGACCTGCTGTGGGATATCCAGAGCAAGATCGAAGGCAACACCATCTGCCCGCTGGGCGATGCTGCGGCCTGGCCTGTGGCCGCCGCCATCCGTCATTTCCGCGACGAATTTGAGTGGCACGTGCTGAACCCCGATGAAGCGCAAACGCGCAACTTCGGACTGGCGCATTATGCAGATCCGTTGGAAGTGGCAATTGGTTAGATGAATAGAAAAATAACTTAGTTCTTTGATGTTTTCCTCTGCGTCCCTTTGCGATACTTAGCGTCTTTGCGGTTAAAAATGATGACCGAAAATGAATTATCTAAGATCGTAATAGGTGAAGCATTAAAAATCCATAATAAATTAGGTCCGGGTTTACTGGAATCCGTATATGAAACATGCCTCAAATACAATTTGGAGCAGTCAGGATTGAAAATTGAAAGTCAACGACCAATTCCGATATTTTATGAAGGAATAAAAATGGATTGCGGTTTCCGGTATGATATTCTTGTGGAAGGAAAACTGATTATAGAAGTTAAGTCTGTGGAAACTCTAAATGATATTCATTTAGCCCAGACCCTGACTTATTTAAAACTTATGAAAATTAAGCTTGGGTTATTAATGAACTTTAATTCCCAGTTGCTTAAGGACGGAATAAGAAGAGTCGTTAATAACTTATAACCGCAGAGAGCGCAAAGCTCTTCGCAAAGTTTCGCAAAGATGCCTGAAGAGAAAAAACTATTTAAAGTCACTATTGATAATATCTCGGTGGAAGTAGAACCGGGAACCTCAATATTGATGGCTGCCCGTAAGATCGGGGGTGATGTGGTTCCGCCGGCGATGTGCTATTACAGCAAGCTGGATGGAAGCGGTGGAAAATGCCGTACCTGCCTGGTGCGGGTAGCTGCCGGTTCCACAGCTGATCCGCGCCCGATGCCCAAGCTGGTGGCTTCCTGCCGGACCAATGTAATGGACGGAATGATCGTGGAGAACATCACCAACCCAACCGTGCTCGAAGCCCGTAAAGGTGTGGTGGAAATGCTGCTCATCAACCACCCCCTCGATTGTCCCGTGTGCGACCAGGCTGGTGAGTGCGACCTGCAGGACCTTAGTTACGATCATGGAGCAGACTCCACCCGCTACGAATTCAAGCGCCGCACGTTTGAACGCATAGACCTGGGTCCGTACATCCAGTTGCATATGACGCGCTGCATTCTCTGCTACCGTTGCGTGTATACGGCCGACCAGGTATCGGGGCAGCGCGAACACGGTATTCTCGACCGCGGAGATCATGCACAAATCGCTACCTACATCCAGGAATCACTCGACAATGAATTTATCGGTAATGTGATCGATGTTTGTCCCGTAGGAGCACTGACCGACAGGACCTTCCGCTTCAAGAACCGTGTTTGGTTTACCAAGCCGGTGGAGGCGCACCGCAATTGCCCTACCTGTAAAGGAAAAGTGAGGCTCTGGATGCGCGGTGATGACGTGCTGCGCGTAACCGCCCGCAAAGACCAGTGGGGTGAGGTGGAAGAATGGATCTGCAATGAATGCCGATTTGAAAAGAAAAAAGTCAGCGACTGGACCATCGAAGGACCAACACGGGTTGACCGTCATTCGGTGATCAGCGCCGGACATTATACGAACGTGGTGAAGCCAAAGGAAACAATAGCTGAAGTAATGGATGGCCGAAAGCCGAGGCTCCTGATGGATATCCACGACGTAAGCGAGGTAAACACCGTGGACCTGAATGAAATCCCGGGACCGGCCACAGGCGAAACGTTCAAAAATAAATCTTTGCAGCCCGGAACAAACGTTACGGATGTGAAACAAGGTGTGGGTAGGAACATTGCCGGAACGGATAGCACAAATCCGAATACGCCATGATGAAAAAGATTTTTTTGGCGCCTTTCCTGTCATTCATTTTTATGATTATTGTGCTGCATTTTGTCGCCGGTAAAAATTTGATGTTTTCTATTTTGGTAGCTGCTGCAGTGTTTTTGATCCAGGTGATGATTCATTACTATGGTTACCGGAAAGAGGGAAAGTGGAATTAATAATATATGATTTGGGATTTGAAGATTTTAGATTTGGAGATGTGGTGATTTGGAGATTTACAGCGAAATCCATTTAATCTTAAATCTGCAAACAACTAATCGCTGCCGGCTCATAGCTGGCAGCTCAAAGCTTGAAGCTTACTTATGTATTTACTACAATTTGACTGGTTGATTATTATTGAAAAGCTGATCCTGATTGCAGGTATCGTTACGCTCTCCATGATTGTGGCGATGTACAGTACCTATATGGAGCGCAAGGTTGCTGCCTTTTTACAGGATCGTGTGGGACCAAACCGCGCCGGACCCTTCGGGCTCCTGCAGCCGATGGCCGATGGCCTGAAGTTTTTTTTCAAAGAAGAGATCATTCCGACAGCCGCATCCAAAACTCTTTTTATCATCGGTCCGATGCTGGCCATGATTGTAGCACTTCTCACCAGTGCGGTGATTCCCTGGGGTGGTACGGTAGATATAGGCGGACGGCTGGTTTCCCTGCAGATCACGGATGTAAATATTGGTGTGTTATTCATTTTTGGCGTGGTGAGCCTTGGTGTTTACGGCATCATGATCGGCGGATGGGCTTCCAATAATAAATTCTCCCTGCTGGCCGCCGTGCGGGGTGCATCGCAGATGATTTCCTACGAACTGGCGATGGGCCTAGCCCTGATCTCGGTGATTTTTATTTCCGGTGATTTGAAAATGAGCTCCATCGTAAACCAGCAGATGCTGCACGGATGGAACATTATCTACCAGCCGCTGGGCTTCCTGATCTTTTTTGTATGCGCACTTGCCGAATGCAACCGTACACCATTTGACCTGGCAGAGGCTGAAAATGAGCTCAACTTCGGGTACCACCAGGAATACTCTTCCATGAAACTGGGCTTCTTCCTGTTTGCCGAATACATCAACATGTTCATCTCCTGTGTGGTGATGGTAACCCTGTTTTTCGGCGGGTATGACATCCCGTTCTTTAATGAGCAGGCTGCCTGGGGTACAGCCTGGTGGGCAGGCCTGATCGGCTTTGTGATCCTGATGATAAAGGTGGTGTTTTTTATTTTCGTATTCATGTGGATCCGCTGGACGGTTCCGCGCTTCCGTTACGACCAGTTAATGAACCTGGGCTGGAAAGGCTTATTGCCCCTGGCTTTGGTAAACATGCTGATCACCGCGGTAGTGGTGCTGTTGCTTAATAAATAACCTGTTTTACTTAAAAGGCTGAGTTAAATGGTCTAATTTTGCAGCCGTTAAAAGAGAAGAGGAAAAACCGAAATGCAGTCATTAACAAACAGAAATAAACAGGTAGAGCGCAAACCCATGACGCTCATGGAAAAACTGTACCTGCCGGCGATCTTCAAGGGGATGGGTATTACCATGAGCCACTTTTTTAAAAAGAAGCCTACCATCAGTTACCCTGAAGAAAAAAGAACCTTTTCATCCGTATTCCGCGGGGTCCATATTTTAAACCGTGATGAGGAGGGCCGCGAACGGTGCACGGCCTGCGGGTTATGCGCCGTGGCCTGCCCGGCGGAAGCTATTACCATGGAAGGAGCCGAGCGGCAGCCCGGTGAAGAGCACCTGTACCGGGAAGAAAAATATGCAGCCAAATATGAAGTGAACATGCTGCGCTGCATTTTCTGCGGGCTGTGCGAAGAAGCCTGTCCGAAAGATGCCGTGTACCTGAGCCAGACATTTGCTCCCGCCAACTATGCCCGCAAAGGATTTATTTATGGAAAAGAAGACCTGCTGATTCCTGATCCGAAGACGCAGCCTGAAGAATACGCAAAAGCAAAAGGACAAATCAGCAAGGATAAAAAATAACCTATCGACTGCTCATGGGAATTTCTGAAATACTTTTCTGGATACTGGCGGTGGCTTCCTTGTTCAGTGCCGTTATGGTCATCACCAGCAAGAACCCCGTGTTCAGTGTGCTCTGGCTCATCATCACCTTTTTTACTATTTCCGGTCATTATATTTTATTGAACGCGCAGTTCCTCGCCGTTGTCAACATCATTGTGTATGCGGGCGCCATTATGGTGCTGTTCCTTTTTGTGATTATGCTGATGAACCTGAGTAAGGAAACGGAACCAAGGAAAAATAAATGGCTGAAACTGGCCGGTGCCGTTGCAGGCGGATGCCTGTTGCTGGTGCTGGTAGCGGCCCTGCGCAATGCCGAAACAAAAATGACCGAACTGGGAACGGGCAACATCGGGTTGATCCAGAACCTGGGTAAAAGCCTGTTCAGTGAATACGTAGTACCCTTTGAAATCAGTTCCATCCTGTTCCTCAGCGCCATGGTTGGTGCGGTAGTGATTGGGAAAAGAGATTAATCGGATCGCCGCACGCCTCACGCTGCACGCTGCACGTGAAGAAAGCGTGTAGCGTGCAGCGAATAGCTTGAAGCGATAAAACTATGCCTGTAAACTATTACATATTTCTCTCTATGGCCCTGTTTGTGATCGGGATCATTGGTGTGCTCACGCGCCGCAATGCCATTATCATATTCATGTGCATAGAGTTGATGTTGAACGCGGTGAACCTGCTGCTGGTAGCCTTTTCAAAAATGCACTACCTGGCTAATTCGGCAACGAATGCGACCGCAGGAACGGAAGGACAGTTATTCGTGTTTTTCATTATGGTAGTAGCGGCCGCCGAAGTAAGCGTGGGCCTGGCCATTATCGTAATGCTTTACCGCAACACGCATTCGGTGGACGTGAACTTTTTGAACAGATTAAAACATTAAAGCTGCACACTACACGCTCTACGCTGCAAGCCGGCGTGAAGCGTGAAGCGTGAAGCGTGAAGCGCAAAAATGAAGAACTTAATTCTACTGATTCCACTGCTGCCCTTTATTGGTTTCCTGATCAACGGGCTGGGAAGAAAGGCTTTGTCCAAAGGACTAATTGGAGTGATTGGCTGCGGTACCATCCTGGCTTCTTTTGCCATCTCACTTTACCTGTTTATGCAGGGCGGTTATTCCACCACCCCTCACCAGTATTTCGATTTTATCAATGTGGGTACCCTGCGCATTCCTTTTGAATTCCAGGTGGACCAGCTGACCACTTTATTCCTGCTGATCATTACCGGGGTTGGTTTTCTCATTCATGTTTATTCCACGGCTTACATGCATGATGAAAAGCCCGAGCACTTCGGTCGCTATTTCGCTTACCTGAACCTGTTCGTGTTTTCGATGCTGTTGCTGGTTATGGGCGGCAACTTCATCATCATGTTCATCGGCTGGGAAGGAGTGGGACTATGTTCGTACCTGCTTATCGGTTACTGGTTCCGCAACATCGATTATACAAAGGCAGCAAAGAAAGCTTTTGTCATGAACCGGATTGGTGACCTTGGTTTTCTGCTCGCCGTTTTCTGGATCATTTCCAAACTTGGTACCGCTTCCTATAACGATGTGTTTTCCCGCGTGGGTGAATTGTCGAATACCGACATCATCGGCATTACACTGCTGCTGTTTGTAGGTGCTACCGGTAAAAGTGCACAGATCCCTTTGTATACCTGGCTCCCCGATGCCATGGCCGGACCAACTCCCGTATCGGCCCTCATCCATGCCGCAACGATGGTCACTGCCGGTATTTATATGATTGCCCGCAGCCACGTGCTGTACGACCTTGCTGATGTAACCCGAGGCATCATCGCCGTCATTGGTGGAGCGACGGCTTTATTAGCCGCAACCATTGCACTCCGGCAAAATGATATTAAAAAAGTACTGGCTTATTCAACAGTGAGCCAGCTCGGGTACATGTTCCTCGCCCTGGGTACGGGCGCTTACGTGGCGGCCATCTTCCATGTTATGACCCATGCATTTTTTAAAGCGCTTTTATTCCTTGGATCCGGAAGTGTGATTCACTCGGTAAGCGGCGTGCAGGATATCCGCCTGATGGGCGGCCTGCGTAAACATATGAAGGTGACTTATATCACTTTCCTCATCGGATGCCTGGCTATTGCCGGTATTTTTCCCTTCTCCGGCTTCTTTTCAAAAGATGCCATCTTGCTGAACGTATTTGGAAAGGATAAATTTTTATATGGCGTTGGATTGCTGACGGCAGGACTTACTGCATTTTATATGTTCCGTCTCCTGTTCATCACCTTCAACGGGTCATTCAGGGGTACGGAAGAGCAAAGACACCATATTCATGAAAGCCCGGCTGCCATGACCATTCCGCTGATCGTACTGGCTGTTCTTTCCATTGCCGGTGGATGGATCGGCATTCCCGAACTTTTTTTGCAGGGAGGCGAACGACTGGGTACATTCCTGGCACCGGTAGTACGCAGTGAAGCAGCGCACGTGGATCATGCAACAGAATGGATCCTGATCGGGGTGACTACTGCCATCGCGATCATTGGTATTTTGATAGCCTGGTTACGGTACCGCAATTACCGTGAAGACCAGCCTTCTGCTGTTGGCCGGCTGCTGGAAAATAAATGGTACGTTGATGAATTGTATAATAATGTGATCGTACGCCCGGTGAACTGGCTGGGTACAACCGCGAACCGTTATTTCGAACGCAGTGGTATCGATGCCCTGGTAAACGGGGTGGGAAGATTGGTGAATTACGGAAGCCGCCAGATGCGCTGGCTACAGAGCGGGCAGGTAGGAAGCTACGTGCTGCTGATGGTGGTGAGCATGTTGTTGTTCTTTGTGCTCCAGTTCTTTTTGAGGAAATGATTTTGAAGGTAAAACGTGAAATGTGAAACGAAGTTCACAAGGTGCTGTTTTACATTACAGGTTTTAGGTTCACATCAATTGAGTATAAAAAGAGTGCTATGGCGAATGTGAAAGAGTGATTTAAATAAAGGCGACTTTATTTCACCTTTCACTTTTCACCTTTCACTCCGGATAATAAATAAAATGCCCATGGTCGATCGCGATCATGTTAGAATAAATAAACTATGATCGTTTTATCCTTGTTCCTGGTGCCGTTGATCGGCGGGTTGGTTGCCTTCTTTCTGAAGGAAGACCGTGCTGCCCGTGGATGGTCCCTGGTGGTTTCACTGGTAATGCTTGTGCTGGTTGTTGCCGGGTTAACGCAGCCCCAAACTTCTGGCGCCCTTTCTTTTTCTACCTCCTGGATGGGTTCACTGGGCAGTTCCTTCGCGGTGCGTCTGGATGGAATGGCGCAGCTGCTTTGCCTCTTAACGGGCATCGCTTATCCACTGATTATTATCGCTACCTGGAGGACGGAATACCGGAAGCCGGGGAATTTTTTCGGGCTTATGCTGCTGGCCGCAGCCGGTTTGATGGGCGTGTTTACCGCTGCGGATGCCCTCCTGTTTTACTTCTTCTGGGAACTTGCGCTAATCCCGGTATATTTTCTTTGTTCGGGCTGGGGCGGTGAAAGAAGAGTGGCTGTCACATTTAAATTTTTCATCTATACGTTTACCGCTTCGGTACTGATGCTCCTGGGCCTTGTTTACCTTTATTTCCAGACGCCCGACCGGTCCTTTTCCATGGAATCTTTTTACCGCCTGGATCTTCCATCTTCACAGCAAAGCTGGGTCTTCTGGTTGCTGTTTATTGCGTTCGCTGTAAAGATGCCGGTGTTTCCTTTTCATACCTGGCAGCCGGATACCTACGAGCAATCGCCGACTGCCGTTACCATGGTGCTGAGTGGTATCATGGTGAAGATGGGCGTGTTTGGTGTGATCCGCTGGGTTCTGCCGGTAGTTCCTGTAGCCGCTTTTTCCTGGGGCGATGTGGTTATGAGCCTGGCCGTTATCGGGATCATTTACGCTTCCGTTATTGCCATTCAGCAGGATGATCTCAAGCGCCTTATCGCTTATTCTTCCATAGCCCACATCGGGGTAATGGCTACGGCCATATTTGCGGAAAGCAAAAGCGGCCTGCAGGGTGTAATGATGCAGATGTTCAACCACGGCATCAACATCATCGGGCTCTGGATCGTGGTGCACCTGATCGAGCGCCAGTTCGGAACAAGAAAACTGTCGCAGTTGGGAGGCATTGCCCAGAAGGCGCCCGGGCTGGCCACCTTGCTGGTGATCATTGCATTTGCCAACATTTCTCTTCCGCTGACCAATGCTTTTGTAGGCGAGTTCCTGATGTTCAATGGCATCTGGAATTCCGAAGTAACGAAGTATAATATTGTATTCACCGCACTTGCTGCATTGAGTATCATCCTGGGGGCCGCATATACACTGACCATGATCCAGAAAGTGTTTTTCGGACCTACAACCATGCTCACGCAATCGGCCTATGATATCCGGTTCAATGAGCGCGCTGTGCTCGGTGCTATTGTTGTACTGATCATAACCTTTGGAATATATCCGCAACCCTTGCTCAACCTGACCGACGGCTATGTGGATGCCATTTTACGGGAAGCAAACGTGTCACACCTGATGAAATAATTATGAACGCATTAATCTTATCGGCTGTCAGTGGTGTTATCATGATGTTCAGCTCTTTTTTGCTGAAGCGCAATAGTGCCATTCGCACCCTCGCCCATGTACTGTTGGTGGTTATTATTGCAGGCGTTTTAATGGACCTGAGGGACATTCATTTTTTTGATATTGATCTCAGGGGCATGATGCGGTTTGACCGTTTTGCGCTGTTATTCACGCTCATTGCTGCCGTTTCCACGCTTGCGTTTTTTATGCTGTCTTCGCGTGATATGGAAAAGGTGGGATTGAACTACAGTGATTATTTCGCGCTTATCTTTTTCATATTGTGCGGAGTGGTGCTGACGGCGGCATTCAAATCACTGCTGATCCTTTTTCTTGGAATCGAGATCATTTCCATACCGCTGTACATCCTGGCCGGAAGTGATAAACGCAATTTAAAAAGCAACGAAGCTTCGCTCAAATACTTTCTGATGGGCGCTTTTTCGACTGGGCTTATGCTGATGGGCATTGCGCTCGTATACGGTGCCACCGGCAGTTTTAATACGGATGTAATCGGGCAGGTGAACGAAAATTATTCTGTGTTGCTGGTAATTGGTATGATGATGCTCCTGTTCTCCATGTCTTTTAAAGTATCGGCTGCACCTTTTCATTTCTGGACGCCCGACGTTTACGATGGTTCGCCCACGGTGTTCACCTCCTTTATGGCCACGGTGGTTAAGGCTGCAGGATTTATCGCCTTCATGCGGTTGTTTGATGATGCTTTCGGTGGTATCGGAAACGAATGGAAACTGCTTGTTGCCATCATTACCGCGGCCACACTGTTCATAGGAAACATAACGGCCGTGTTCCAGCAAAGCGTGAAAAGAATGCTGGCCTATTCCTCTATTTCGCAGGCCGGCTTCATGATGCTGGCCGTGTATGCCCTGAATGCCGATGCGCGGGAAGGATTGCTCCTGTATGCAGCGGCCTATTCACTGGCTACCATTGGTGTTTTTGCCGTGCTTATAAAAATGAAGGATTATACCTTTGATGGTTTCAATGGTTTTGCCAGGCAATACCCGTTAATTGCCGGTACCCTGGTGATCTTCCTTTTATCGCTGGCGGGCATTCCGCTTACCGCGGGATTTATTTCAAAATTCTACATGCTCCGCGCAACCATCAACGGGGGCAGTTTTGGCCTGGCCATATTTGCCGTGCTCATGGCGGCTGTATCCGTTTACTATTATTTCCGGCTCATCCAGGCCATGTATTTCCGGGAGAGTGGTGAAGCAACCGTACTGGAATTATCAGGTGGTTTCAAGGCCACGCTTGTGGGACTGGCGGTACTCACCATTGTGCTTGGAATCTTCCCGAACCTGCTTACGTATTGGCTTTATTTCTGATGGGTGTAAAAAAGCCGCACCGTGAATTGCATGTTGCTTACTTTTAGTGAGCAACATGTATGAATACAGGTGATGTTTTCGCCCTGGCCTACCGTACGGTTCGCAGCAACAAGCTTCGCACCGGCATCACCATCGCCATTATTGCCATCGGCATCACCGCACTTATCGGCATTATCACCGCTATTGCCGCCATGAATCAAAAACTCATGGAAAGCTTCTCCACCATGGGCTCCAACGGGTTTACCATCCGGTATAAAGACCGCAACATCAGGTTTGGCCGCGATAATAATTCGGACATGACCGTTTCCAAAAGGGGAGCGAAAGCTGAAAAGCGTTCCAATCTCGGGAAACGCATCACATTGGAAGAAGCTGAGCAGTTTATCACGCTTTTTCATTTTCCCGGATCAGCCGGTATTTCTGCCTTCGCCGGTAACTCTTTTACAGTGGGATATGAATCCAGGAAAACAACGCCAAACGTGTATGCTTTCGGGGCCGATGATAAATATATTGACCTCAATGGATTGACCATTGAAGCAGGGCGTAATTTCAGTACACAGGAAGTAACCTCCGGTGCTCAGTTCTGCCTGCTTGGGTATGATGTGGCCAATAAATTATTCAGGGGCAATCCTGCACGGGCAGTAAACCGCACGGTGCGCATCAATGGTATTCCGTTCCGGGTTATTGGTGTGCTGGGGAGCAGGGGTTCATCATTTGGCTTCAGCAGGGATAACATAGTGGTGATGAATTACCGGAACCTTCGCAAATATTTCGGCGCCAATTCATACACCATCGGCATTAAAACAACCGACATCAACCAGGTAGAAAATGCCATGGGCGAAGCGGAAGGGGTATTCCGTTCTGTACGCAAGCTGAACACCAGGGAAGAAAGCAATTTTGTGCTGGACCGCAGTAACAGCATCGCGGAAAAGGCCATGAACAGTCTGAGTTTTCTGACGGTTTCAGTCACCATCATCGGGCTGATCACCCTTATTGGTGCGGCCATTGGATTAATGAATATCATGCTGGTTTCGGTTACGGAACGAACAAAAGAAGTAGGACTGGTGAAAGCCATCGGTGGAAAGAGCAAACTGGTACAGCGGCAGTTTTTAACCGAATCGGTGATCATCAGTGTAGCGGGTGCTTTGTTCGGGATTTTCTTTGGCGTACTGTTTGGGAATATATTTTCAATAGTGCTGGAAACCGGGTTTGTTGTTCCCTGGAACTGGGTACTTTACGGAATCATTATTTGCACGATTGTTGGGCTGTTAGCCGGTATCTATCCCGCAATCAAGGCAGGTCGTCTCAATCCTATTGAAGCCCTCCGATACGAATAGGTGTACATCACCTTAACCTCCTGATAAACACATGTAATGCACATCCGCATAAAAAATTTAGGACACAATGGAAAAAAATGCAACCTTGTAAACATTTAAATTCTTTTTTTCAGTAGAATTGTGAGCCCATAAGTTTAATACTGATTTTTCAAAATTTTAAAACACTAAAAATTACAATCATGGCAGAAACAAGACCGACTGCAGGTACGACAACATCAGTAAAGGCTACATCCGTACAACCTAAGAAGAGCAGCAATGCAATTTCATGGCTTGCTCCCATCTTCTGTCTCCTGGCCGGTTATCTCATCTGGAGATTCCTCATGGGTGATGCGAAGTATTTCGAAGAGCCCGGTGAAGGTTGGTTCTGGCCTTCTCATAAAAAACCAAAAGACGGATTCCATGGTATCTACGAAGGTGGTATCATCGTTCCCCTCCTGATTGGTATGCTCCTGATGGTAATTGTTTTTTCAATCGAGCGTTTCCTTACGATTAGCAAAGCACTCGGTAAGGGTTCCATTGCTGATTTCATCCGCAGGGTACAGTATCACCTGGCCAACCGCAATGTGGATGCTGCACTTTCCGAGTGTGACAAACAGCGTGGTTCCGTAGCCAATGTAATGAAAGCAGGTCTTCGCCGGTACAAAGAAATGATCAACAACACCGAGTTGGACACAGAGCAGAAGGTGATCTCCATCCAGAAAGAAGTGGAAGAAGCAACAGCGCTTGAATTACCAATGCTGCAGAAAAACCTGGTGTTCCTTTCTACCATCACATCGGTTGGTACCCTGATTGCCCTGTTGGGAACGGTAATCGGTATGATCCGCGCGTTCTCGGCCCTCGGTGAATCAGGTGGCGGTGCGGCTGACCAGCTGGCGGTTGGTATCTCGGAGGCCCTTTATAATACGGCCCTTGGTATCGGTACTTCATCACTGGCCCTGATCATGTACAACATCTTCACAACAAAAATTGACAGCATCACCTACGGTATCGATGAATCAGGTTTCACATTAACACAAAGTTTTGCTTCCTTATACAAATAAGCAGCAGATCCTTTATGGATTTTTGAAACGGACTGAATCTCAATACAAATTCAATTCATAACATGCCAAGTGTCAAAATACCAAGGAAAAGTACAGATACGGATATGACGCCCTTCGTGGACGTTGCGTTCCTGATCCTGTCTTTCTTCATGCTGGCAACGAAGTTTAAACCGGAAGAAGCGGTAACCATTACCACGCCTTTTTCCGTTTCTTCGGATAAGCTGAAAGAAGAAGATGCCCTGCTGGTGGAAATGGCCCCGGATGGACGGGTGTTCTTTACCATGCAAACAAAATCAGGTTCTGACCTCGCGCCGCGGAGAAAGCTCATCCAGTCGGTTAATACCGGTAAAAACCTGGGACTGACCAATACGGAAGTGGAAACGTTTGTATCCAATCCCACTGTTGGCGTTCCGTTCAGCCAGCTGAAGCAATACCTCGGCCTGGCAGAAAGTGCCCGCGGTGCTTATAAACTGGCGGGAATTCCGGTTGATTCGGCGAACAATGAACTGGCCTACTGGCTGGGTGCAGGCAATACCTCTTTTTACGGGCGTAAAGTGTACTATATGATCCGCGGCGATAACGACTCCAAATATCCTTCTTTCAAGGGGGTGATTGATGCATTCCGCAGGAACGAGCTTTATAAGTATCGCCTGATCACATCTCCGGAAGAAGCGCCAAGGGGCACGGATCTGTATCGTCAGAAGCAACAGAAAAAAGCAGCCGGCGGAGACGCAGCTGCTAAAAGTTAACAATTAAAAACTTACCAATATGGCATCAATTGATAGTGGTGGCGATGGTGGTGGCGGCCATAAAAAAGGCCCCGGGGTCAAAAAGGCAAAAAAGCTTTCGACCCGTGTAGACATGACACCAATGGTGGATCTTGGGTTCCTGCTCATTACGTTCTTTATTTTTACAACAACGATGAGTACGCCCTCTACCATGGGTTTGATCATGCCGAAAGATGAAAAGAACGAAGACAAACAAAATGAGGCCAAGGCATCGGGTGCTCTCACCCTTATGCTCGGGAAAGATGACCAGATTTATTACTATCCCGGTGAGCTTCTTCCGGATGGCTCCAACTTTGCTTCTACTAATTTCAAGGAAGTCCGAAAGGTGATCCAGGATCGTAAGGCAGAGGTAATGCGTACCCATGTGCACAATACACTTTGCCAGGAGATCTGGTCCAAGAATAATAATGACCGCAATTCGTGCCGCGACCGCGACCTGGTGGTGGTGATCAAGCCCAACACGGAGGCCAGCTACAAAAACACGGTAGACATCCTGGACGAGATGACGATCAATGATGTAAAGCGTTATGCCCTGGTGGATATTACCCCGAATGAAAATGAACTGGTAAAGGCTACCGAGCAGCGTAATAACGTGAAATAATCAGTAATCAGGTGTGGAATAGTAATTGTCCTGCATCTTAATACAAACCATTACAATGGAAGCAAATAAAATACTCAAATCCGACGTACTGGATATCCTCTTTGAGGACCGTAACAAAGAGTACGGGGCTTATGAGCTGAGGAGAAAGTACAACCGGCGTATCTCGCTGGCCCTGATGATCACAGGGTCCCTGGCAGCGCTCATTTTTGCAGTGGCTGTACTGGCCCGTGAGCTGGAACCGGCTGAAGCGCCGAAAGATACGGCAAGGGACCTGGAACTGGCCAAGCTCGATGAACCGGAACCACCGGCACCCGAGCCCCCGCCACCCCCGCCTCCTGAAACACCCCCGCCACCAAAAGTGGAGCTGACCCAGTTTACCCCTCCGGTGATCAAGCCCGATGAGCAGGTAAAAGAAGAAGAAGTTCCGCCACCCGTTACTGAATTGGAAGATACCCGTATCTCCAACGTAAACGTGGAAGGTGAACGCGACCTGGGTATTGCCACCCCGCCTGTTGTGGATGAAGGAAGAGGTGTTGTGGCCACGCCAAAAGTGGAAGACGAAAACCAGATCTTCGAAAAAGTGGAAATCGAGGCTTCTGTTGACGCCAAGAGCTGGAGAAGGCACCTGGAAAGCCAGTTGCAGCGCTACATTGAGGATGCCGCTTCCCAGGGTATGTCACCCGGTCAATATACGGTTCACGTGCGCTTCCTGGTTGAAAAGGATGGTTCCATCACCGACGTAAGCGCGCTGAATGATCCTGGTTACGGTCTTTCCAAAGGTGCAACGGACGTAGTGAAAAGAGGTCCGAAATGGAATCCCGGTGAGCAGAACGGACGTAAAGTACGTTCCTATCACACGCAGCCCATCACCTTCGTGATCGCTGAAGAATGATCGCGGACTGCGTCTGCCGAAGCTGTAGCGAAGGCTGATTTAAGAATCGCGGATTAAAGGATTGTAATAAAAGATTTCGCAGATAGAACCCCTGGCTTTGCCGGGGGTTTCCTTTATCACGGATTGCACGGATTAAAAGAGATCACGGATTGCACGGATTGCACGGAGAGAGAACCCACTGTGATCACGAGATTCCATCTTTGCGTCTTCCACCTTTGCGCCTTTGCGTGAACCTACGCAATACATTCTGTAGTGAACAGAATACTATAAAACTCTCTCCTCCGTGTAATCCATGCAATCCGTGATCCTTAATATCTCTTCCGTGTAACCCGTGATCTTTAAATCTCTCCGCCGTGAAATCCTATATAATCCTCAAATCCGCGATTTACTTTTGAGCAATGAGTCTGAAGCTTTCTGGATGGGATGATACGATCGTAGCGCTGGCTACACCGCCGGGCATTGGCGCCCTGGGTGTGATCCGGTTAACGGGAGCGCAATCCGTTGAAGTAGTGAACCGTCTATTTCCATCCAAAGATCTTTCCAAACAAGCTTCTCATACCCTGCATGTTGGTTACCTGAAACAGGATGGGCAGGCATTGGATGAAGTGGTGGTATCCATTTACAAAGCGCCAAAATCCTATACCGGTGAGAACATCGTGGAGATTAGCTGTCATGGCTCACCCTTTATTCACCAACGGGTGATTGAAGCCTGTATCCGGGAAGGCGCGCGCCTGGCGAAGCCGGGTGAGTTCACCCAGCGGGCTTTTTTAAATGGCAAGCTTGACCTGGCCCAGGCCGAAGCCGTTGCCGATCTGATTGTCAGTTCAACGGATGCCTCACACCGCACGGCACTGAATAACATCCGCGGAGGATTCTCCCATACACTCAAAGCGCTTCGCGAACAACTGATCACTTTTTCGGCACTGATAGAACTCGAGCTTGATTTTTCGCAGGAGGATGTGGAGTTTGCCGACCGTACACAATTAAAAACGTTGGTGCAAAACGCACGGGATACAACTGCGCGGCTGATTCAGTCTTTTCGATTGGGCAACGTGATCCGGCAGGGTGTGAGCATCGCCATAATCGGGAAGCCGAATGCGGGAAAATCTACTTTGCTCAATGCACTGCTCAATGAAGACCGTGCCATTGTCAGCGACATTCCCGGTACTACACGCGATACCATTGAAGAAGTCATCAACATCGACGGCATTCTTTTCCGGCTTATTGATACGGCGGGTATCCGCGAACACAGCAGCGACCTGGTTGAAACGGCCGGCATTGAAAAAAGCCTGCAGAAAATGAAGTCTGCAGATGTGGTGTTGTACCTGTTTGATGTCAATACAACAGAGGAAACAGAATTAAAAAAAACACTGGCGGCCCTTACTACAGGGGCGGTGCCTTTTTTGCCGGTGGGAAATAAGGTAGACAGCATTGATGAAGGAGCGGCCCGCAACAGGTTCTCTACTATAGCGGGCATCATTTTCATATCAGCCAAAACCGGTTTGCACCTGGAAGTATTAAAAGAGCGTATGGTGGATACCGTACTACAGGATAAAATTTCCGCGGAAAATGTAATTGTCACCAATGCGCGTCACTATCATGCTTTGCAGAAAGTAGCCGAAGCATTGGATGATGTTCACCAAGGATTGGAAAACCGCATTCCCGGGGACCTGTTATCGCTTGATATAAGACGTTGCCTTCAATACCTCGGTGAAATAACTGGTGAGATCACCAATGAAGACCAGCTGGATTATATATTCAGTAAGTTCTGTATCGGAAAGTGATCCGTCAAAACATTCCACTATGCCAACCTGGCCAAGTAACAGTTAGGCAGCCTGCCTAATGAGAGCTAACCTTTATTATTGCAAACTCACAATACGCGGCAAATCAGTATTTGGGTAATAAAACCGTCAACAAGGAGCATCCTTATTAAATAACAAAGCCCCGCCTTCCCTAAAGGATTAAATGATGTCTTTGTATTGATTTTGTGTAGTTGACTTTTTAAGGCTTGCTATAGGTAACGGAACCCAATTTTTTCGCTATCCTATCCATTTCTTCCCATGGTCCTTTCATTAATGACTTTTTATAGTCATCATAGACAAGTTTTTCATACATGGATCCCCTGCCCCCAATGTCAGAAGGGTTCAACATATTCAATAAAACCTGCCCATCAAGGAGGATGGTCTTGTCGGGAGGAAAATTAAAAACAAAGGTGGTTTCTAATCCGCCGACAGTTTTAGACTTTGTAAAGAGAGCCCTATTATTAGGCATTACCCGCTGAATTTTATATCCTTCAGCTTTCAAAAGAGTTTCTACCTGGGAAAATAAATTAAGAGAGTCCTTGGGAGTAATGGTCAGCCTTGAATCATTCTTTACCTGACTAAAACCAACCAGGGGTAGGAAGGCGAGGAAAAACACGAATATTTTCATTAAAAATGGGAATTAAATTATTTATTAAGCGCTTATTAGTAATCTGACTAACGAAAATAGGATGGTAATAATTTCCTCTTTCTTAAATAAATTATAATTGTACAGCAGTAGCTGCACAACGGGGATGGACCCTGGATAAAGAGCAAAACCACACTTTCACGGTTACCTTTTTTTTGATCCTTTTTTATAGGGCTCCTTTTGCTTTAAGTGTGAATTATATTTAAGGTGTTTGGTGTTAATGTACATGGCAAGGTTATTTACTATCTTCCAGGGAACATCTTTTATTATACAGAGCAGATACACAGGTATGACTCACAAAGTAAAAATTCCACAAAGGTTAGAATTATTATTGGCTACATGATAATTGGGAGGCTACGTTGACAGATCATATTCCACCGGATATGCTGATTGTAAGATTTAAGTGAGATGGATTTAAGATTAAAATAGATACTGAAAATATCCCTATAACTACATCGAATTCATGGTTACTCATTCGGACATTTGTTCTATTTCTTATGGCTAATCTTTAAAAGCATACCTTTCCAGAGAGGAATAGGCTCTACAGTGATTTAATCCTTTCTTTAATCCCAATATGGATACGGCTCCTTTTTTTGAATTTTATTATAATAATGCAGAGGTAAATTCTATTTTAATTATCGATAGCGAAGGAATAGTTATCGATGTAAACCGGGCCTTTACAAATAATTTCGGATATAAAAATGATGATATTAAGGGCAAGAATTTTCATATGCTCTTTATAAAGGAAGACATCGAAAAACAAAGGCCGCAAAAAGAGTTGCAAGCGGTATTATCTACCGGACAGGCTCATGATGAAAATTATGTAGTCGATAACAATGGACATGCAATTTGGTGTATGGGGGAGTCCCTTTTAGCTATCAGCAAAGAGGGGCTAAAGTATGTCATTAAAGACATCGTTAATCTGCAGGCTAAAAAGCAGTTGCATTTATTTTTAAAAGACCCAGAGGACTTATTGGAGCACATTTTTGAATCTTCCAAGGACATACCGATGATGATTATTGATGGAAGTATGAAGATCCAAAGGGTAAATAGTGCATTTCTTCACCTTTTTGAAATGATTGAAGCTCCTGCTGAGGGTAGTCGCCTGTCGGATATTAATCATCCATTCTGGAAAGATGATTTAATAAAATTGGAAGTGAGAAGGATACTTGTTGACAATAAACCTATGATCAATAAGGAGTTCTTCATCGTTTCAAAGACAGGGCTGCAGGAAACAATTATTTTAAACTCCAAGATCATTGACCGGCCGGGAATAATAGGGAAGCAGGTATTTATCATCTTTGAACACGTAGACATCAGTTCCAATTGATGCAAGACTTTATTGTCATTAAAAAACAGCTTCAATTGCGCATACAAGCCATATACCATTTACGGTTACAGGTAATAGTTCAGCACCGTGTTTATAACAGGCAATAACAATTAAATCCTCATATAATTTGCCATTATAGGTACGCCATTTTACATTCATTTCCCGTTCATTTATGGAACAGAATAACGTTCTGCAAGTTCACTAATCTCAGGAAAGACTAAAAGTACATTTCAGCGCATTTGTGAAATAACAAAGACTGTTTTTTCAAAAAGCTCCAGGTAGATAACTCCCTGCTGTTTCTTCCTTATATACTTTCTGCCAGATAGGCTCTTTTTGCTTTATTAAAGGCATGATAGCCAAGTAAAGCATTAAAAATAGCCTGACGCAGCTCTACAAGGCTGGCGGTATCATCTGTCCGGGGAAGCACCTTATGGAAGTCTGTTTTGATGGTGAGCTCATCACTGTATTCTTCAATCAGGCACTGGTCTTTAAGAATAATAAAAATGTAAACAGGTAGTTGTCCACAATCAAGATAGGCGGTACAGGTACAGATTTTTCCTCTGAAAACGAATGTAATGTCGTAACCCATAATAAGGGTTTAAGCGAATGATAGTTCAAATAGCACAATACAGGAGTAGCTGTAGCCTAAGTTTTGGTAGAAGGAAGTATGAAGCTACCATGAAAACACTATTAGATGAGCTATATAAAGCCCAATGACCCTTTATTGTAGATGAGATATTATAATGAACCTGATTAGGTGGGATGTTTTTCTCCTAAATGGAGCCTCATGGATGTAATAAAGCTGAACTCAAGGGCCAAAAGGATGCTAATGGTTAAACGAACTACTGCCCAATTGATTTATTGCAGACCATTTCTTTTATGCGAATTCGTTCCAGCATTAATTATGTTTTTGGTTTGCCAGTTTATGATAAGATCGAATTTATTTACGGATAATGAATATATTAATAAATGAGTTTCGTCCCTTTTAGGGAAAATCATAAACGCAACCCCTGCACGGGTGCAGGGGTTGCGTTTCTATCTTCCTGGATTGCATGCAAACTGTATCTAAGGTTTTACCTGGAAATTTCCGTTTTCAATAGGCCGCATCGCACCACCATAATCAGCACAGCCGGATAAACCCAGGTAATAATCGGAAAAAAGATCCGGGACCGCATCGGCTCCTTCGCCGTTGTCGGTTACTTTAAACCATACCGGGTCGCCTTCCTTTACAAACGGAAATCCTTCGCCTCCGACATGCGTGATCACACCGCTGAAAACAGCCGTCTTACCATCAGGGAGGATTTGCATGCAGGTGATGATACCATGGGTGCGGAAATCCTGGCCCGGACTATGTGATTCCCATGACCCGGAAACAACGCCGTTTTTATCGGTTCTGGCGTGAAAGGAAAATTGCTGGACCTGGCCATTGATAGTCAGGCCGCCCTGGCCATTGGCAGAAGGACCCGATGCGGCACCATGATCACTAACTTTGTCCGCGTTTTTAAAAGCAAGTAGTGAAATTACAACAAGAGATAGCCATGTTAATTGGAGCAGTTTCATTTTTTAGGTTTTTTAAATGAATGTATAAGGGCAAAACAGGAAGGAATAGATTTCATAACTATTTCGTTTTACAATACATACAGAAATAATTCACCCGGACAACATGACTATTCCAGGGCCGGGACTTCAGGCTGTACGGGTAATTCCGGAGGGAAGCGCAGGGCTTACAAAGGGAGGAAGGAGCAGGAGGGACATGAATTAAGCAGCCGGTTAAACCGGTTTTATAGAATCAAATCATTAATGGGCTTCCAATCCTGAAATTACCCGCTATTCTTTAAAAGAAGCCTACGTAATTCATATGACCTGCCCGTTGCAGTCTGTTGTTGTTATTTGCCTGCACCAGTGCAAGGCATTCGCCCGTATCGAAAATTTGGCCGGACATAACAGATGACATTACAATGATCCATTAACCCCAGGAAATGTCATTAAATGATAATACTTCTGATACTCATGCCAAATCAAAAATTTACCAGATCATGAACTGGAACCGGAGTTTTGTTACTTACATTCCGGGATACCGTGCATAATAAAGATGGGGTACATGAGCATAATCATTTTGCAAATGTTGACGAAAGCAGACACTCTGATCAAGCAGCTTCGTTAGTTGTTGAATGTTTTACTATTGATGCACTTAATTTATATAAACAACCTGGCTGGAATATTATTTGCATGTACACACCATTCTTCCTCTTCCTATAGATTTCCATCTCCTCCCTATATAGCTATTATAATCAATAAAAAAATTTTATCAATGACCAAATTTTACCTTCTAAAAGCAGGGGGACGATTCCTGTTTCTCACGTTTGCTCTTTCTGTTCTTTTGTCTTTGTCGCCCGGGGCGCAATTAACCACCTGTACAAGCACCTTTACCCAATGTGTCGGTATGCAGGAAACCTTTACCGGCAGTGCCAATGGATTTACCAGTACCGGTTTTACGTATAATAATAACGCCCTGCGTGTGGCATCTACAAATCCTAATACTGATTATACCATTACCTCCCGCATATTTACCCTGGCTACAAACGATGTGTTGACCGTAGGATTTAGTACAACCGGATCAACGGCCAACTTAAGCAGCTACAGGATTGAAGTCCTGAACGCGGCAACGGGTGCAGTTTTAGCCACTTGTTCCGATCCCGCTAATCCTGCAGCCGGTCCTATTTGTTATACCCTGACCGATACGGACATAGATGCCGGTCTCCAGGTCCGCTACCGCATTACGATCCGTACCGCTGGTGGAAATAACAACACCATTGTATTTGATAATTTCACTTTCCTGGATGCCCAGCAGGTTCCCTTGGCCGTATCATTCAAAAACTTCACTGCATCCCGAAGCGGAAGAAATGTGTCCGTCAGGTGGGAAACAGCCACTGAAGCAAACAGCAAAGGTTTCGAGATCCAGCGGAAAACTAACCGGAGCGATTTTGAAACCATAGGTTTTGTGGCAAGTGCTTCCGAAAAAGGAACCAGTACAAAAACCTTACAGTATGCTTATACCGACCAGAATGATTTCCAGGGAGGCACTGTTTACAGGATTAAGCAAATAGACTTTGATGGCAAGGTAAAATACAGTGATCTGCGTTTGGTAAATGGCGGTAAAAACTCTTCGCAGGTTATCGTATATCCAAACCCCGTTGTTAACGGCACCGCTTCGGTGACCTTCAGCACACGTGATGTAAGAGACATCCAACTAATGGATCAATCGGGCCGGGTGGTAAGCCAATGGAATGGTTACGCAGCACAGGATTTAAAGATCACCAACATGAAGTCAGGTGTTTACATGCTGAAAGTGTTGAATAAAGCCACAATGCAATCGGACATTCAGCAGATCGTAGTTGCAAAATAAAAGGGTGACCTTCATCTTTAATTAGTAGGTTCCCTTTTATGCATCACGCGTTAATTGCTGATCACTAAACTTTTTTGTAGTCGCAACATAGCCCTGCTTTCATTTATTGGAGGCGGGGCTTTTTTTATGCTCCGTAATAAGAGGCTGTCCTGGAATTATAATAACCAGGCTTATCAATAAATCAAATCTCTTCTTTTCCGTATTAGCCTTACATTTAAAAAACTTTACGCATTTTACTGAAACCGGTATCTGCATAATTCCTGTCCCACCCTAAATTAAATATGTTTGGAAAACCTACTGAAATCTCATTTAACCGGCGACCAGTGGTTAAAAGACCTGTTTGACCATGCACATGATCTTATTCACATCCTGCATATTGATGGCCGGATCATCTATGTGAACAGGGCATGGGCCACCATGCTGGAATATTCAAATGAAGAAATACAGGGCCATTCCATATATGCGCTAATTGAGGAAAAAGACCGGATGGCATATAATCAATACCGCCAACAGGTATTAAGCAATAACCCTCCCGACTGGCCGATCATTTTTAACCTGATATCGAGAAGCGGTAAAATAATCAGCGTGGAAGGGTTCATTACCGCGAAAATTGAAAAGGGACAACCCGTTTATACGAGAGGCATATTCAGGGATATATCGGTACGGTTGCACAATGAAGCAGAGTTGTTGATACTAAACCGGGAACTGCAGGAAAAACAACAGAACCTCCAGCAGTTGCTGATCAATGCACCGGATGCCGTTATCGTAATTAATAATTCGAGCCGTATTACCTTCTGGAATCCAAAAGCCGAAGAGATTTTTGGATGGCAGGCCGGTGAAGTATTGGACCAACGCCTCGAAACGGTTATTATACCTTTTCAATACCGCGAGGCTCATAAAAAGGGCATGGAAAGATACCTGTCTACCGGTGATGGACCGGTGCTGAACAAAACCATTGAAATAACCGCACTGCGGAGGTCGGGCCGGGAGTTTCATGTGTCGTTAACCATTTCTCCAACCATGCAGGATGGCCAACGGGCCTTTATAGCCTTCATCAGGGATATTACCGAGGAAAAGCAAAATCAGCTTGACCTGGAACGAAAAACAAAAGAGTTGGAACAGTTTGCCCATGTATCGCACCATGACCTACAGGAACCTTTGCGCAAGATCATCATGTTTACTGATATGGTAAAGACGGACAGCTTTGACCGGCTGACGGAAGATTCAAAAAAGCGGTTTGATAAAATATCTGATTCGGCGATGCGCATGAGTACTGCGCTGAAGGATATTTTGAACTATGCCAGCCTGAGCAACCATGAGCAGGCCATACCGGTTAATCTCAATGAAGTGCTTCGCCTGGTACGGGATGACCTTGAGCTGGTGATCACGGAAAAAAACGCTTCAATTACTGTTGATGATCTGCCGGTGATCAACGCCATTCCGCAACAAATGCATCAATTGTTTTATAACCTCCTGAATAACGCGCTCAAGTTTGTAAAGGAAGGCTGCCCGCCGGTAATTCAAATAACCTGCAGGAAACCTGGCTTGCCGGAGTTATCAGCGTATAACGCCCTGGATGGATCCAAACAGTATTATGAAATTATGGTCCGGGATAATGGGATCGGGTTTTCACCGGAGGCAGCATCCAAAATTTTTGGCATGTTTCAGCGCCTGCATAGTAAACAGGAATACGCGGGCACCGGCATTGGTCTTGCCCTCTGTAAAAAAGTTGTATTGAACCATGGAGGTTCCATCACCGCTTACGGGCAGGAAGGAGAGGGCGCTGTATTTAAAATATTATTGCCTTCCTGATCTGCACCATGTTCTTTTGCAACAATGCAAAAGCCAGCAGCGCGTTTTTGTATTCTGCAATAACCGGAATCAGCAGAAGCAAATACAGTTGTTGAAAAATTCAATACAGTTATCAGTTACTTTCAGACTCCTTGTTGTCCTTCGCCGCTTTTTTCTTTTCCGCTTTTTTCTGCTTTTTCAACTGGTCTTTTTGCAGGCCGCCAAACCGTAACCCTACATGTACGTCGGCCTGTTTGGAGTCGCCGAATAAAGCGCTGAGCACACTTCCCGAACCAATAAACAGGGGTCCGAGACGCAAACTGGCTCCTGCATTAAACCCGGTAAGCGCGTGGTGGTTTACCGGCAGGTAAAAACCAAAAGCACGTCCCTCATACCGGGGTGTCAGGGTAAAGGAAGAATAGTACTGAGGGTTATGAACCGTTTTTTTGCTGTTCACCAGGGGTACCTGACCTTCCATGTTCATGTAAAAGCCACGCTTTACATGGTAATCGATATTTACCTGGAGGGTTGAAGGAAGCGATACTTTATACGTGGCGTCCGTGCTTCCCGTCACCGGCGTAAAAAACTGGGGACGCGCCCGGAAGAAAGCATTATAATCATCCAGATCCAATTGCTCCAGTTCATCCAGATAAAGCCTTTCTGTACCGGTAATATCCAGGTTGTAGGAACCACTGCGCTGAACATCCCGGTTATATTTTATACGGCCGATATCCAGTACGGAAAGGCCAACACGGAACCTGTATTTATTGCGGTCACGCTGGTAGGTATCGGTTGCGGTATCGGTTATATAGCTCGCATAATACGGTCTGAATTCATACACAAATCCCAGGTCGCCGCCAAAGCCGGTGCTTTGAGACCCTGAAAAGTTTCCTGTATTGAAACCGGATGAAGAGCCTCCACCAAAACCAACGCCAACGGTACCGGTCGTATTGGACATATATACCCGGCCATCGATTGTATTTTGTTCGAGCGTGCTTTTGAAATTATTGATGTTGAGGTAACCATTGGCCACACCGGCCAGGTATTTCAGGGTAGCTCCGCCCTTCCAGAAATGCTGTCCCTTGTCGGATAAAACCGAGGCATAGCTGGCGCCGAATTCGGTCCAGGAATTTGTAGAGAGGCGCATGTTCTCATTGGAAGAAATGCTGTAGGGAAAGGAGGTGCTGCTGTTGATATTATCGCTCAGTTCGCCAACAAGCTTTCCGTCCATATCCATCACATTGGCCATGGTGCGGGCACGGGAGGTTAGGGCAAATGCACTCTTCTTGCCGGTGTTGAACATAACGGAAGGACCATTTATGACCACGCTCACCATTCCGGAAGAAGGACCGGCATTCCTGCCCATGATCTGCTGCTGCAGGCTGTCGGAATTAAAACCTTTGGAAAGGGTACCCAGGTTAAATGATGCCTGGTTATTGCCTACAAAAGTGGAAATGGAAACAAGATTGATATCAAACCGGTACCGGCTGTCGGCTATATGGGCCGGGTTAAAGAAAACGCCGTTCACTCCGGTATAGTTGCCGGCGCGGTAGCCGGGAAAGTCCTGTGCCCGGGCTATGCAGCAGGAGGCAAGCAGGAGGCAGGTTGTTAGTAGGTTTCTCATCAGGCTGCTAATATAATTTATGGATGGGTGGAATGAAAGGGGGGAGGGGAGCTGCGCGCTTCTCGCTGCGCGCTTTACGCTTCACGCTGCACGTAACATTGGTGGAGGCAGCGCTTTGGACGAGTGGGAAAAGGTGGCAGTCTGCAGTTGTCGGGTGAGGAAAAGATTGCAGGTTGAGAATTTCCCTGGAAAGATTTTTAGTAAAATTGGAACTCCGCGAAGCGCTTTGCGTTAGGTTGCGCGCAGCGAGCAGCGAATAGCCTGCCTCCTATATAGTATTATTAACATGCCTGCACAGCTCCCAGTAATCGAAAAGCGTACGGAGCATTTTCTTGATTCCTTCCATATTGTTTGGTTTCTGGAAATAACCCTGGACACTCAGAACATGAGCCTGGCGCACAGCGGATTTATTGGCATTGGTGGAAATGAAAACAAAAGGGATCCCTTTATTCCTGAGGTACTCGTCTTCCTGGATCCTGCCTTTAAATTCCAGCCCGTTCATGAGCGGCATGTTTACATCGGAAAGAATAATGAAGGGCTGTTCAGGGGTTGTGTACAGGTATTGTAGTGCTCCTTCGCCTCCGTCAAAAAAACGAAGCTCATTGGGTATATTGATGGCCTTGATGGCCTCTCCATAGATTTCCTGGTCGTCCCGGTCGTCATCTACAATCACAATAGGGCCTTTTGTCATAGAGCCTGTTTTTGGTTTAGGTGCAGATCGCAAATGTAATGGAATTGGCAGGTTAATTTTATTGAAAGCCTGCAGGCACAGCCTGGAAAAGTGATCACGCTGAACCCCATTATTTATGGCTTCCCGGAAAAGCAGGCCGGGCAAATATGTTTCACTCTGCATCCTGATAAAAAATATTATGGTTCACCACGCACACCGGATAACCTCCAGGAATATATTTTTTCTAAATGCATCAATTTCACCCCAATCACATCTTTAACGGGTTAATTCAGGTTTTTTAAATAAGTATTTTTCATTAGGCACAACTTTCGCAGCAATCAAATTCCCCAGGCATCCGGATAACGGTGCTGGAGTATTAACCATTCAAAACAAAAAAAACAAGGAGGTCAACATGGCACAAACCGTAATTGGTTTCTTCGATGATGCTTCAGAAGCACAAAGAGCCGTAGAAAGATTAGTGAGTAAAGGGATCAGCCGCGAACGCATCGATGTATCCCGTGGGTCCAGTGGTGGTTCCGCTTCCACTTCTACTGTAAGTTCACCCGACATAATTGGTGATCATCCTACTGCCGACGGAAGAACGGTGGATGAAAAAGGACGGAATACCAACCGCTTTACCGATTTTTTCAATTCCCTTTTCGGAGGCGGTGATGATGATGATAAAGATCGCTACAGCCGTGTAGCCGAACGCAGCAATTCTATTGTTACGGTTCACGCACAATCAGGTGATGAAGCCGAAACTGCTTCGGAAATCCTGGATGATTGCGGCGCAGTAGACGTAGATGAGCGCGCTGCTCAATATGGTTATTCCAATAGCCGCAGCACGCAAAACAGCGGTCGCCAGGATGTGGACAGTGAAAGAGAAACAACCATCCCCCGCATTGAAGAAAACCTCGAAGTAGGTAAGAGAACCGTAGAGAGTGGTGGCGTACGGGTACGCAGCCGGATTGTGGAGCGTCCTGTAGAAGAGCATGTTCGACTGCGGGAAGAAAATGTGCACGTTGAACGCGAGTCGGTTGACCGCCCTCTTTCCAGCGACGACCGGTCGGCCTTCCAGGAGCGTGATATTGAAATGACCGAGCGTAAGGAAGTGCCAGTGGTAGCCAAGGAAGCCCGCGTGGTGGAAGAAGTCCGGGTATCCAAAGACGTGAATGAGCGTGATGAAACCATCAGCGGAACGGTGCGCAATACAGAAGTGGATGTAGAAAACCTGGATAAAGGAACGCGCCGCAGCGATTCTGATATCGATGATGATACAAGAAGCAGCCGCGGAACGCTTTAAGCATTTTGCCGCCGCTATAACATACAGCCCCGCATGGTGTGCGGGGCTGTACTTTTTTATATGAATAAAATGTTATAAAGACGCAGTGGGCTGAGGGAGGCTGATCAAAAATTCGGCACCTTCATTTTCTTTGCCAATGGCCCTGATGGTTCCGTTATGAAGGGAGATGATTTTTTTGACAATCGCCAGTCCTACGCCGGTACCTTCAAATTTATCCCTTGAGTGCAACCGGTGAAAAATCTCAAAAATCTTTTCTGCCTGCTCTTCTTTAAAACCAATCCCATTATCACGATAAATGATCCGGCAGGTTCTGCCTGGTCCGTTGCCGGTATCCTCGCCATCAATGGTAATATGCAGGGGGCGCCCTGTAGCAGAAAATTTAAGGGAATTGCTGATCAGGTTTTGAAATACCTGTCCCAGCTGAAACGCGATACCATTTACCTGCGGCAGGTTACCCAGTTGAATTTTTGCACCTTTCTCTTTGATCGGAATTTCAAGATCATCAATGATCTGGCAAACCAGCGCTTTGAGGTCTACGGTTTCAAATTCAACATGGGTATGCGAAAGCCTCGAAAAAGATAATAAATCATCAATGAGGGTGGCCATCCGTTCTGAAGAATCAATAATGGTATTTAGGTATCTTTTTGAACTTTCCTCGAGAGAAGGTTCCACTTTTTCGCGCAGCATCCGGCTGAATATGGATATTTTACGCACAGGTTCTTTCAGGTCATGACTGGCAACCGATGTAAACTGTAACAGTTCATAATTGCTTTTTTCCAGTTCGCTGGTTCTTTCTTTTACTTTTTCTTCGAGCAGCGAAAGTGCCTGCTTTTCTTTCATCCGTAATTCTTCCTGGATCTTTTTTTCTTCCGTGGTATTGCGGGCTTCAATGACGGTTCCTACCGGCACACCGTTATCAATAATCGGACTGGCTGTAAACGCCACCGGGTAAAAATGCCCGCGTTTATGAATGAATACTTCTTCGCCCTGCGTCTGGTGCTTGGTGGGAAGTGCACGGTCGATGGGGCATTCTTCAATCGGGAAATGCCGTCCATCGGGGTGGGTATGATGCACATAGTAATGCAATGCTTTGTCCTGAACCTCGTGCAGTTTGAACCCGGTCATTTCTTCGGCTGCCGGGTTCATATACGTACAGCGTTGCTGGACGTCCATCAGCAACAGGGCCTGCTGGGTATTATTGGTAATGGTATTGATCAGTGCATTCTGGCTCTGAAGTTTTTCTTCCGCCTGTTTGCGTTCGGTAATATCCGTTAGCGACCCTGCATAGCCGCCGAAATTACCGTCGCTGTTGTAAAAAGGACTTCCGTGTGTGGAACACCAGCGCACCTCCCCGTTTCTTCTGCGGATGCGAAAGTCGAATGTAAACACTTTACGTGCGGAAAAAGCTGTTTGAAATATTTGCCTGACCGTTGGCTGGTCTTCCGGCAGCACTGAAAGGATCCATTCCGATTTTTTACTCCCGCCATCACCTACCCATTCGTACCAGGTTTGATTGATATAATTGGTCACACCCTGGTTGTCGGTCATCCACAATACCACGGGCGAAACCGAACTGATGATGTTGGCCATCTCTTCACTTCGCTGCAGTGCTTTTTCTACTTCTTTTCCGCTGGTAATGTCTTTCAATACAGACATTACATGGGGCTTTCCCCTGAAAATAAAATAAGAGCCTTTGAATTCCACTTCCAGCCTGCTTCCGTCTTTTCGAACCCTGGTATTGATACCGTTGTATTGCCGGCCCGACAGGGCAATCTCTTTTAATGCTTCAAAATCCTTTACATCGAGGTAAAGCTTACCGGCGTGCAGACCAATCAATTCCTGGTAAGGATAGCCAAAGACCCGGCAGGCAGTGGGGTTTGCTTCTACAATAAATCCCTGCTCATTATAAATGATAATGGAATCGGAGGTGGCATTGAAGATACTTTCATATTGCTCCTTCTGTTCCAGCAGCTTTCTTTCTGCTTTGTTTTTTTCTTCAAACAAACGCGCATTTCCAACCGCTATCGCGGCCTGTATAGCCACGCCTTCGATAAGTTTTTCGGATTCCTCACTAAAAACACCGGCGTCTGAATGGCCGAAAAACAACCCGCCTATAGCCTCTTTTGTAAAGGGATTGATCACCGGCACGGCGAGGTAGCTGCGCACGGGCAGGTGGCCTTTGGGCATTCCTTCATAAGGCGGATTCTTGCCGTAATGTGGTTCTTTGGTTACATCGTGGTACCGCACCGTTCCGCTGGCCGTGAAGGTGGGTTCAAATATCTTGGTATTGCGCGGCATGGGAAACTTGGAAAAAGCCTCCTTCGCAACCCCGGAAATAGTATAGAGCACCAGGTTTTCACCATCCCGGTTAATGACATTATAAAAAAAAGCTCCGAACTGTGCGCCGCTTAATTCGGTACCGATATCGGTTACGCGCTGCACTACTTTTTCGAGCTCTATTTCTGACGTAATGGATTTGCTGGATTCATGCAGCAACTCAAAAATAGTCTTCGTATTCAAGAGAGGGTTGTTAGGGTTAAGAGTGAACCATCTAAGTTAAGGCAGTGTTCCTGATGTTTAATATCTATTTATTTTACTCTAAGGACGGTTTCGGGTTAAATTTGGATCTTAAATATCTGCCTTTGCCTAAAGATTTCCTGCATATCCTGCTTGTTGATGATGATGCCATGGACCGCGAGTTGTTCCGGGAAGCGCTGAACAGTGCCGGTTTACAATGCAGGTTGTCGGAAGCATCCAATGGTGAAGAAGGACTCCAGGTATTGCGCGGCCAGTCCTTGCCCGACCTGGTGATTCTCGACCTGAACATGCCGGTAAAAGATGGCCGTCAAACACTGGCCGAAATTAAATCAGACCCGGCGCTGCGCAGCCTCCCGGTTTGTATCATGTCCACATCCAGCGCCCATTTCGACGTATCGAAAGCGTACGAATCCGGAGCGAATCTTTTTTTGGTCAAGCCGCTCGATTTCCGTCAGCTGGTGGAGATGGTGCGGACCCTTGTGACCCTATTCGGAAAGTTTGTCTCCTTTCATTCCGAACCGGCCCGGTAAGTATTGCTGCGGTCTCCCTTATACGTTATAGGCAGGATGGAGGATACAGGCTAACTTTAAGCGTAACCATTTTCAGGACTGCTGTATGAATACAAACCTCATTTATGATGTCGGCATGTTCGATGGTGCCGACACGATGCGTTACCTGAAGCTTGGCTATAAAGTAGTGGCCATAGAGGCCCATCCCAACCTGGTTGAAATTGCGAAGAAACGTTTCCGTAAGTACATCCGGACCGGGCAACTGTTCATCGTAAACTGTGGCATTGCAGCGGAAGAGGGTTCGATGGATTTCTTTGTCAATGAAGTGAACCCCTTCTGGAATTCATTTGACGAATCCTGGGCTGGACGTGAAGGGCAGCCATATCATAAAATACAGGTACCGGCCACCCGGTTTGGAACAATCTTAAAACAATACGGGATCCCTTATTACCTGAAAGTAGACATCGAAGGGCATGAAGTTTATTGCATCCGGGAGCTGTGCAAACCGGACCTTCCCAGGTATGTATCGGCAGAAGCTTCGTTCACCGGTGACCTCGAAATCCTGGATCGCCTCCATGCATTGGGGTATTCCAGGTTCCAGTGCATCAATATGAATACACACCTGCCCATTGAAGTGCCCTATAGCCCCCGTTACCCGGTGGAAAGGATGATTTTGAAGGACCGCCTGTACCTGTCCATAAAATACAGCATGAACTTTTTTATGCGGGTTGCCCGGAAGCTCGGGAGCAGGGAAATTTTTGCCCGCATTCTGAGGCCTTCCCGTTTTCTTCTGTATAAAGCAGGCACTTCCGGCGGATTTGGAAAAGAATTGGCTTTTCCCTGGCTGGATTATGATTCCATGAAAGAACGGTACCTGGCGAGCCTTAAAGCCTATTCTGAGGATCCTTCACACGCAGATTACGCCTTTTGGTGCGACCTGCATGCATCGCTTTAGTGCCGGGCTTCCCTCCGCCCAACCGGCGAACCCTGTATAACACAGTTTTAAGCAGGCGTGGCCTTTGATTTGTGTTAGTACCGGAAACTTTACAATCCAGGAAATGAGTTCTACTCCGCCCCGGTCACGCCGGAGACGATACCTCAAATGGCTGCTGATTACAGTAGGGGTCCTTGCATTTGCTGTAATCGGCCTGCATATCTGGTTTGTAAGGAACGCCCGCTCCGTATTGATGGAAATGGTGTCCTCCCGGTCCAACGGGCGCCTGAAGCTGGAACTTTCTGAAGTGAGTTTCAACCTCTTCTCCAATAAATTAAAAATCCGTGAGGCCGACCTGATGAGCATTGACAGCCTCAGCCAGCCCACCACTTACCATGTAAAATTCCGCAAGCTTACGGTTCGCGTGGCCTCTTTCTGGCCACTTCTGCTGGAAAAAAGGCTGCTCCTCGATTCCATAAAACTTCATGATCCCGAAATTGAAGTTTTTCAATGGCGGGAGGATACCACAACGGAAACAAAGGGAAACGGCCTGTCCATTACCCAGCAAATGGGACGATTGTATAATTCCATGCTCGATGGGCTGGATGCCTTCGGGATCCGGCGGGTAATGATCAGTAATGCAAAACTGAGTCTTGTCAATAAAATGGACCCCGCGGTGAAACCCGTTGTGGTCTCAAAAATCTATTTCAACATTTTCCGGACAGCCGAAGATGCAAAGAAAAGAGATGAGTTTGTAGTGAACGAACAGGAAGTGGAGTTGCATACAACCGACCAGAGTATTGATCTGCCTAACGGACGACACCGGCTCGCCTTCCGCAAATTTGAACTTCAACTTTTTAAAAAACGCGTGGCACTGGAAGGGTGCACCCTCACCGCGTTGCCCACCGACAGTGCTTCCAGCAGCTACACCATTTTTTTCAACAAGTTGCTTCTTATTGGTGTTGACTTTGACGCCATGTACCGGTATAACCTGATCCGCGCCGATTCGGTTTACTGTCAGAACCCGCTATTTGATATTACCCTTAATCCTTCCGATGCCAAAAAAGGGCCCAAGGAACGACCGGACCCCGGAAAGATCGTACGCGAGCTGACGGGCGACCTTGATCTCGCGTTTGTAGGGGTAAAGGATGCAGGCATTCATTTCAATATAACCGGCAAAAAGAACCGGACGCTTTTCAATTCGAACAAAGATGACTTTGAAATGCGCGGCCTGCGCATCAATGCCGATTCGGCACAACCGGTGGTGGTAAAACAGTTTGATATGCTGGTGCGCGATTACCGGTTGTATAACGAAGACAGTTCCTCAGCTTTTTCCTTTGATTCCATCCACTTCCTCAACAACCGCGTTGTCCTGAATAATTTTACGGTGGCCACGCAAACCCGCAGAGGTGTAAAGCATGATGAACGCGATTTTACCATTCCCTATTTTGAGTTGCGCGGGCTCGACTGGTATGAACTTATATTCGAGCAAAACCTTCAGGCCCAGGAAGCTTCCCTGCACAATGCCGTAATCCGGTACGTGCGCAGGAAACCGGCAAAAGGAAAAAAGACCAACTTCTATAATTCACTCCAGACGCTGGATGACCTGATGACCCTGCACAAGCTGAATATTTATAACGGCCAGGTTTCAGCAACCCTCGGCCCGTCCACTTCCATGCAGCTGGAAAATGTAAACCTGGGATTGTTCAGTGACCGGTTATTGAAATCCACCGACAGCCGCGGCCTGCGGAGTGCCGTGGACCGTTTGTCTTTTTCCAAAGGCCGCATCCGACTGAAAGACATGACCGTACAACTTTATAATGTAGCCTCGGCCGGGAAAAACCTGGTACACGCCGACCGCCTAACGGTGTCGGGTAGCCGCGGATCCATCAGTGCCACTGCAAGTGATGTTAGCCTGGATAACCTGCTGCTGGATGATGAACGGGAATCAATTGTGGCCGATGGCATTCGCTGGGGATCGGCAAACGTTACCATAAAATCGCTCCCGGCTGCCAAACGTAAAAAGAACGGCGGCAGTCTTGAATTAAGAAACGTAAGCGGTGCCAATACACGTTTCCGCTTTACCGATGGGAAATCCAGCGTGAGCACATTTATTTCACGCGTAAAGCTTACGTCCCTTTCTAAAAACGGTGCAGGACCCATGCAAACCAGCGGGCTTGAACTGGCAGGCAATGATCTATCGGTGAACAGCGGCCCAATGAAAATTCGTGCGGCAGGTTATTCTGTGCAGGATGGTGCGCCCTCTTTGCTGACTGCTCTGAACATGAGCAATATAAAGGGCCGCGATACGATGCTGGTGAAAGCACCCCGAATTGACTTTACCGCTGACATCAACAGCATCCTGTCAAAAGACATGCACCTTTCGGACCTGAAAGCCACATCTCCTGTTATTACCGTAACAAAATATAAAGACACAACCGGGGCTAAACCTCCGGGCGCCACGGCCCTCCGGATCGACCGCTTCAGTGCTTCCGAGCCTGTGCTGCGCGTAGCTTCTTATAAAAATGATTCGGCAACGGTGATCAGTATTCCTGCTTCATCAAGTACATCCATTATGGGCTCGGGTATAGCAATGAACATGGAAGGCTTACGACTGGACCGCTTCACACTCAATACAACATCTGCCACAATTGTAAAAGCAACAGGTGATACGCTGGGCGTGGAAAAAGGACAGGTGGACCTGGACCTTTCTGATATTTACCTGGCGCGGGGTGGTGACAAACCAGCTTGGAGCGCCATGGTGAATGCACTGTACCTGAAGAACCCGAACATGCTTACGGTTGGTAAAAAACGGAACCGCCTGTTCATGGAGCAGGCATCTATAGGGAACCTGCGCCTTTCTTCTGAGTACCTCGGCGACGTGAACCGGCTGATCAAATACAATGTATCGGCCTGGCTGCGTACGGCAACGGGCCAGTATATCGACAGTACCACTACGCTGAAATGGTTCAATGCGGGATATGATTATAAAGACCGTACACTTTCCCTCGATTCGTTTACTTATTATCCAACGCAGCCCCGGGATAGCGTGATCGCAAAAACACCGTTCCAGACCGATTATATAACCTTTCAATCCGGCCCGCTGACTATTACCGATTTCAACCTGGAAAAATACCAGCAGGACAGTGCCATTCTTGCCCATACAATCTCGGTAACCCGTCCGCAGATTACGGTTTACCGGGACAAGCTGCCGCCATTTTTATCCGGGAAGATCAAGCCGCTGCCGGTGGACATGATCAAAAATATACGGTTGCCGGTTTCGGTGCAACGCTTTAATATGATTGACGGCACCCTGGCCTATTCGGAAAAGAATGCAAAAACAAGGGCGGAAGGTACACTGGTGCTGAACCATCTTAACGGTGGCCTTTCCAATATCAAGAACCGCAATCATTCCGAGAAAGATTCGCTGCTGCTGGCTGTAACCGGGTACCTGATGGATTCGGCGCTGATCAGTTTGCGCGTAAAGGAATCATATGCCGACACACTTAACGGTTTCCTCATGACCCTGCGCCTGAGGCCCACTACGCTTTCTTTCCTGAACCCCGTTCTGGCCCCGCTTTCCAATGTGAAAATAACATCGGGCACCATCGATTCTTTTTACCTGCGTGCCATCGGCCGCGATGACCTGGCCTTTGGTGAAATGAAAATGTTTTACCGCGACCTGCGTATTAAATTGATTAAGGACGGGGATGCGGAAAAGACCAGTTTTTTTAAGAATGTAATTTCCTGGGCGGCCAATGCTTTCCTGATCAAGAAAAACAATAACGGACGCACCGGTTTGGTTTACTTTAAACGCCTTCGTGACCGGTCCTTCTTTAACTACATTGTAAAAATGACCTTTAGTGGAATGGCCACCAGCATAGGCGTGATCAAAAACCGTAAATACCTCCGTAAGTATAAAAAGGAACTGGCCGAACGCGACCTTCCACCAATTGATTTTGAATAGAAGTCCTTATCGCCTTTGCGGTTAAATAAATCTAACCGCAAAAGCGCAAAGAGCGCTCCACAGGCCACCTGGACCGTTTTACAACACTTAGCGATCCTTAGCGGCTCTGCGTTTGCATTTGAGCCGCAAAAATTCCTTTGTTTATAAATTGGATGCCCCGAGGCCATTCGCCGCTTATCTTTATCTTCTTTACGCATGACGCCACAATCAGACCAATGGGACTGGGAGATCAGCGCCCGGCGCAGCTGGTGGAACATCAATCTTAAAGAATGGTGGTTCTACCGGCACCTGCTCGGAAGACTGGTGCGCCGCGAGTTCCTGCTCAATTACCAGCAAACCGTACTGGGTCCGCTCTGGATCCTGTTGCAACCTGTGCTCACGCTGATTGTATATGTGCTGGTTTTCGGAAGGATCATTGGTATTCCAACGGGTGGCGCACCGCCGGTGCTGTTTTATCTTTCCGGAATTATCCTCTGGAATTTTTTCAGTGAAACATTTATCAATACCGCTTTCACGTTTAACCAGAATGCGCAATTATTCAGCAAGGTTTATTTCCCCCGCCTGATCATCCCGCTGTCTGCCATGGCCTCCCACGGTTTGCGGTTCGTGGTGCAGGCCATATTGTTGCTGGTGCTTTGGTTATATTACCGGTTTTATGTGGGTGTTCCTTTACAGACCGGCATCGCCATTTTAAGTATTCCGCTCGTGCTGTTGCTTACGGGCGTGATTGCATTTTCTGCCGGAATTATTTTTTCTGTATTTACCGCCCGTTACCGCGACCTGATGAACGTGGTGCATTTAGGTGTGCGCCTGCTTATGTTTATTACCCCCGTAGTATATCCTGCTGCTGTCATTCCTGAAAAAGCAGGATGGATTGCCGCCTGGAACCCACTGATGGCGCCATTTGAATGTTTCCGCTGGTCGGTATTGGGTGAAGGTAATTTTACCGCCTGGCAGTCAGGTTACAGTATTGTGTTTGCTTTGATTTTATTTTTTGCAGCCCTGTCGCTGTTCAGCCGGCAAGGTGATAAACTGATGGATGTTGTTTAGTGTTATGCCGGATCATGCCCTTCAAATACGAAACCTTTCAAAAGAGTACCGGTTGGGAACCATCAGTACCGGTTCGCTGCGGCAGGATATTAAGCGCTGGTGGGCGATGAGCGTACAGAAAAAACCCGATCCTTTTTTTGTGGATGGAGGCGGAAAAAAGAAGAACCACATCTGGGCCCTTCATGATATAAATTTAGACATCCGTCATGGAGAAGTATGGGGTGTTGTGGGTTCGAACGGAGCCGGGAAGTCTACGCTGCTGAAAATCATTTCAAGAATCATAAAGCCCACCAACGGCACGGTTCGCGGCAAGGGCGTGATTTCGAGTTTGCTGGAAGTCGGCACCGGGTTTCATGAAGAACTTACGGGACGCGAGAACATTTACATCAGCGGGTATATCCTGGGCATGAAAAAAAGCGATATCCTCCGGAACTTTGATGCCATCGTTGAATTCTCGGGCATTTCGGATTTTATTGATACACCGGTAAAACGGTACTCTTCGGGCATGTATGTACGGCTTGCCTTCGCCATTGCCGCTCACCTGGAACCCGATGTGCTGATCCTCGATGAAGTGCTGGCCGTTGGTGATGCCGAGTTCCAGAAAAAATGCCTCGGGAAAATGCATGAAGTTTCACAACAAAAAGGACGGACCATTTTATTTGTAAGTCATAATATGCAGGCGGTAAAGCAGCTTTGCACAAAAGCGCTGTGGCTGCAGGGTGGTAAAGAAAAGGCAATAGGTGATGTTCATACCGTCGTGAACAATTACGTGAACAGTGTACAGAAGAATCAACTAAAACAGCAATGGTCAAAAGAAACAGCGCCCGGTAATGAATCCGTTCGCATAAAGGAAGTGGAACTGACACCGCTGCTTCCCGATACAGGCACTCCCGTTGACATCCGAACACCATTTCGCTTTCGCGTTCAATTCTGGAACGAGGAAGATGACCAGCAGCTGAACCTGGGTTTGCACCTTTTTGCGTACAGCGGTGAATGTATTTTTGATGTGGCCACCCCGGCAGCTACATTTAAAAAAGGACTGGTGGAAGGAGCGTGCTCCATCCCCGGTAATTTTTTAAACGATGGTTCTTACTATCTCTCGCTGATCATTGTTAAAAATACCTCGACGCCACTTTTTTACCTCGAGGAATGCATTTCTTTTGATGTAGCCGACTACCGGGAGAACATGGCCTGGTATGGTAAGTGGATGGGCGCTGTCCGTCCGCACTTCCCTTTTACACTGAAACCAATAGAGGGCCTGTTACTTTGAAAAATTCCTTTCAACCATATACCATCCGGCATATTTCACTGGATGTACCCAATTGGGAACATGAATGGAATATACAGGCTCCCGCTTATTTTGTTTTCTGGTGGAGCGGCATTCCTTTAGGAGAATGGTACAGGGACACAAATGAATCGGCAGTTCCTGTACGGGAGCAGGTTACGCAAATCATTGCCCCCGCGGTACAATTCTATGCGGGCGCACATGAATCAGCCGGCACATGGAAAGATGAATTCTTATCCGGCAGAACAACTTCTCTTCAAACCATATTTCATCCTTATCTGCCGGTAGCTGAAGGTGTACTACCGGTTTCCATTATTATCTGCACACGCGATCGACCGGTTTATATACAAAAATGCCTTTCTTCCTTAACTGTTTTAACGCCCCGGGCGGAGGAAATTATTGTAGTAGACAATGCGTCCCACGACGACGCCACCAGGATGGCCGTGGAGCATTTTCCGGGTGTTCGTTATGTTCGTGAGAACCGTGGCGGGCTGGATGTGGCCCGTAATGCCGGTGTGCGTGCAGCCCGAACTTCGCTGGTTGCATTTGTGGATGATGATGTAGTGGTGCACCCCGCATGGCTGGCCCAGCTTCATGCGGCGTTCAGCCAACCCGGCGTGTCGGCCGTCACCGGTTTGGTATTGCCTGCTGCCTTAATAACAGAAGCCCAGTGGATCTTTGAAAAGTTCTGGGGATTCGGGCGTGGTTTTACCGATAAGTTTTATGGACCGGAATACTTTGCACAGACCCTCCGCGATGGCCCACCGGTATGGAACATCGGCGCCGGCGCCAATATGGCCTTCCGGCGAAACGTATTTGAAAAATGGGGTTATTTTGATGAGCGTCTTGATGCGGGTGCTGCCGGTTGTAATGGTGATTCGGAACAATGGTTCAGGATACTGGCCGGTGGCGGAACGGTCCGTTACTGTCCGCGGGCAGTGGTACAACATGAGCACCGTGCTGATATAAAAGGTTTGAAAAAACAGATCCAGGCTTATATGAGAGGGTTTACGGCTGCCTGTTTAATTCAGCAATCAGCTGTTCCGCAGGCCGGGTATAAAAAACATCTTTTAACCGTGTTGCCGAAATATTATGTCAAGCTTTTACGCAGCGGGTTTCCGCGTTACCATCACCGGCATAGTACCCTGTTGCAGGAAGTGAAGGGTGTTGCAGCAGGGTGGCTGTATTATTTTCAACACCGCCATAAGAGACCGGGTCATGAGTGAAGGAAGTACCATAGTGCCGCTTGTTTCGGTGATCATTCCCTGTTACAACCAGGGACGGTTCCTTGCCCAGTCAATCAACAGTGTGCTGGAACAGGACTATGCGCGAAAGGAGATTATCGTGGTCAATGATGGCTCCTGGGATAACACGGCTACCGTAGCACAATCTTTTGAAGACGTAATCTACATCCAACAGCCAAACGCCGGATTATCGGCCGCCCGCAACAGGGGCCTTCAGCAGTGTAAAGCCGATTATGTTTTGATGCTCGATGCCGATGATCTTCTTTTACCCGGGTGCATCAGCACGCAGGTGGATGCTATACAAAAGAACAGGGAGCTGGCATTTGTTTCCGGCGGACATATAAAAACGGACGCCGCGCTCAATGAACTGAGCCGGGAAAGTTCACCGGTGGAAAGGGATCATTTTCTTCATTTACTCAGGGGCAATTACATTGGCATGCATGCCGCTGTTTTATTCCGGCGCAGCATTTTTGATGAATTCAGTTATGATACGGCCCTGAAAGCAGTAGAAGATTACGACCTGTACCTGGAGATTGCCCGTAAATATCCCGTTGCCCATCATACAGTACCCCTTACCGTGTACCGCCAGCACGGCGATAATATGTCGTCCAACATAGCCATGATGCTGGAAACCGTTTTAGGGGTATTAAAAAAACATTACCCTTCATTGAAAGGAAACGAAGAGCTGAACGCATATAAGGAAGGCGTACGCAACTGGACCAATTATTATTGCGATGAAATGTTCCGTCAACTAAGGAGATTTAACCGTAACAAAGGCTTCCCTTTTAAAAACGACTATAAGAAGGCTCTTTGGAAGTTTAAGCGTGGATTGTACATTCGTTTTTATTTACAGCGCAAATACCCGTTCTTATCAAAACATTTATAAAAAAATACCTTCCTCATTTTGCTTACCGTTTACTGCACCGCGTTGGAGCGGTAAAGCATTTCAGGCCCCTTCCGGGCAGGGTTAATACCGGCGACTTCAATAGCCTGGAACCATTCAGTACCGAGTTCGGGTACGACCGCGGCGGTCCCGTAGACCGTTTTTATATTGAGCAGTTTTTACAACAGGAAAAGACCACCATCCGGGGACGGGTCCTGGAGATCGGGGATAATGAATACACGTTGCGCTTCGGAAGATCGTCGGTTGAAAAAAGCGACATTCTTCATGTGCACGCAGGCAACCCGGCGGCCACCATCATCGGTGATCTGACACACCTTCCGCAGGTTGCCGACAACAGTTTCGACTGCATTGTATTAACGCAAACGCTGCACCTCATTTATGATTTCCGTGCGGCACTGCAAACCTGTTACCGCATACTAAAGCCGGGCGGAGTGCTGCTGGTTACCGCTCCCGGCATCACACCCATTGATCACGGCGAATGGAAAGATACCTGGTACTGGTCTTTTACGGACCGCTCCTTAAAAAAGATCTTCGGCGAAGTGTTTGCTCCATCTGATCTGCAGATCGCGGGTTATGGAAACGTTTTTATCGCCACCGCTTTTTTATATGGCATGGGCATGGGCGAAATAAAAAGAAAACAGCTTGCTCATCACGATCCGCACTACCCGGTTACACTTACGGTTAAAGCAACAAAGCGTTGATCAGCCAATGGATCCATAATCGTTTTTACGAGCGGGGCGGGCCTGCCTGGATCCTGCTGTATCACCGTATTGCCGATGTGGCCTGCGATCCCTGGGACTTGTGCGTTCAGCCAAAAGCTTTCGATCAGCAGCTGCAGGACCTGAAAAAGAAATATACGGTGCTGCCACTGGAAGAAATAGTGCACCAATGGCGTCGCCGGCAGGTGATGAAGAACGCAGTTGCTGTTACGTTTGATGATGGCTACCTCGATAACTTTACGGACGCCATGCCTTTGCTGGAACACCACGATATTCCGGCTACGTTCTTTATCACAGGCGGACCGTACGGAGATAACCAGGCTTTCTGGTGGGATGAATTACAGGCGCTCCTGTTTGAATCGGAAGTTTTACCTGCGCACTGTTCCTTCAACATTGACGGAATAATGGTGGAGCAGGACCTGGGAGATGAACAATACCTGGATAGTGATTTGAAACTGGAGTTACGTCAATGGAAATCGGGTATGCTGCGTAAGGGGGCCAGGCTCCAGTTATATTATGGCTTGTGGGAGGTTTTAAAGTTTTCGGCGCAGGCCATCCGTGATGAAGCTATGGAAGCAATAAGGGCCTGGGCTGCTTCGGGTAATATGGCTCTTCCGGTGCGCATGAACAATGAACAGATCATGGTGCTTCACCGGCACAAACTTTTTACCATCGGGGCACATACGGTTTCCCACCCGGCCCTTTCGGTGCTGGAAGGCGGCGAGCAACTAAAAGAGATGCACGCCAATAAAACGGCGCTTGAAAACCTTCTCCGTTCAACCATACAACTGCTGGCTTATCCATATGGAAATTACAATGAGTTAACTTTAGCACTGAGTAAAAAGGCAGGTTTTGAAGCTGCATTTACTACCGAAGTAAAACCGGTAAACAATTGCCGTTCGCGGTTTGCCATAGGGCGTGTGGTTGTTTCCAATGCTACAAAAACATTTAACCTCTGAAGCCTTGGCGGACACACCCATTAAAGTATCGGTGATCACTTCATTTCTCAATGAAGAAAAATTCATTCGCGAAACTGTTGAAAGTGTACTGGCGCAGGATTATGTAAACTGGGAACTGGTATTGGTGGATGATGGTTCTGTTGATGGAAGCACCGCGATAGCCCGGGACTATGCGCACCGTTACCCGGGAAAGATCATTTACCTCGATCATCCGGGCCACATCAACATGGGGTTGAGCGCCAGCCGTAATGCCGGTATCGGGCGTTCTTGCGGTGATTGGTTCGCAGTACTGGATGCGGATGATGTATGGCTTCCCGGCAAGCTTTCAGCGCAGGTGAAACTGGTGCTGACGAACCCCGGCGTAGCCATGATCTGCGAAGCCTCGGAGTACTGGAACAGCTGGGATGATGGATCCAAAACTGATGTACTGATCAAAGTAGGGAATGGTGAGGAAGGATTGTTCCATCCACCCCAATTATTAAAGCGGCTTTACCCGTTAGGAAAAGGTGCTGCACCCTGTCCCTCGGGTTTACTGGTGAGCAGGCAGGCCTGGAAAGAGATTGGTGGATTTGAAGCATCTTTCAGGGGCATATACCAGTTGTATGAAGACCAGGCCTTCCTGTGCAAGATGTACTTGCATAAACCGGTATACCTGTCTTCGATTGCACATAACCGTTACCGTCAGCGGGTGGGTTCGCTGGTACACGACATCAAAGCAGATGGCAAGTACCATGAAGTACGCAGGCATTTCCTGGAATGGTATGAAGCTTACCTCGCTTCTGCACCGGTGCAGTACCCTGCTGTGAACCGCCTGCTCCGGCGCGCACTGGCTCCTTACCGGGAAACAGGTACTATAAAAAAATTAAGGCGGAGGATATTTGGTTTTTTGGATAATATTTGAGCTTCATGAGCGACCAACCCCTGGTTACAGTACTGATGCCGGTTTATAATGCAGCAGCTTACCTCAAGGATGCCCTGCAGAGTATACTCGAACAAACGTTTACCCGGTTTGAGTTGTTGATCATTGATGATGGCTCCACCGATCAAACGCTTTCTCTTATCGCATCATTCACTGATCCCCGCATCCGGGTGGTACGCAATGAAAAAAATCTTGGCATTTCAGCCACATTAAATAAAGGATTGGAAGCAGCCCGTTGCGACCTGGTTGCGCGGATGGATGCCGACGATATCAGCTATCCCCAGAGATTGCAGCAACAGTTTGATTACCTGGCTAAACACCCCGACGTAGCCATGGTGTCATCCTGGGCCCGCGTAGTGGATGAAGAAGGAATGGAATTGCATACCGAAAGCTTCCGCCCCGAGTATTATTATTTCAATATGACCTTTACCTGCTGGATCTATCATCCAACAGTAATGTACCGGCGCAACCATGTTCTGTCAGCAGGCGGGTACAGTGTTCCTTATTCGGAAGATTTTGAACTTTTCTGGCAATTGATGCGGCGGTATAAGATCTATACCATTCCCCGGGTGCTACTCGACTACCGGGTTACGGGAACCAGTCTTCATGGAGTAACGCGTAAAAGGGAATATGAAGAATACCAGCAAAGGCAGGTAGAGCGCAATATTGCTTATTACCTGGGGGCGGGTGAAATGTATGACCCCCGCTATGTGCATGCGCTGCGCCATGACTTTAGCCCGCTTCTGAAGGAAAAAAGCATTAAACGGATAGCTGGGTTGTTTGCCTTCCTCGATAGGATTACCGAAGCTGTTTTACAAAACGAAAACCCTAACAAGGACCAGCAGGCGATCAGGAGGGCGGCATTTTACAAGCAGGATTATATGCTCCGGGCAATCGTAAAACAACTGGGTCCCGTGAAAGGTGCCCTTTTATTGATGGCCACGCGATCTTTCAGCCTTCTATTGTACCTTGGCATAAGATTTATTGGTATTAAACGGTAGTCTGTTTACGACATCTGCGTAAAAAGACTAATATGATAAATCTTACCCTTACCATAGCCGAGCCCTGATTTGGGTCCGGTACACCAAAATATGAGCACGCCACCTATCATCAGTCGATATTTACAAGATGGTCCCAGGCCATTATGGTCGGTGATGATCCCGGTTTTCAACTGTGCTGATTTCCTTCCTGAAACTTTAATTTCCGTTTTAGCCCAGGCCTTGCCTGCCGACCAGATGCAAATCGAAGTGGTTGATGATGCGTCTTCCGATACCGACGTAAAGGAAATGGTGGAACGGATCGGTAAAGGCCGTATTTCTTATTTCCGCCACCCAAGTAATGTTGGCAGTCTGAAAAATTTTGAGACCTGCATCAACAGGGCACGGGGCGAACTGGTGCACCTCCTGCATGGTGATGATGTGGTTCGTTCCGGCTATTATGCAAAGATTACTTCCTTATTTGAAAAGCACCCGGAGATCGGCGCAGCCTTTTGCCGCTATGAATATATTGATGAACACAGCGCTTATTTGTGGGGCCAGGATATTGAAGCCCGGGAAGAAGGAGTGCTGGATAACTGGCTGATGCGCATCGCCCGGAAACAGCGTATCCAGTATTGCGCCATTACCGTAAAACGGGAAGTTTATGAAAAGCTCGGTGGTTTTTATGGAGTGATCTATGGTGAAGATTGGGAGATGTGGGCCCGTATTGCTGTCCAGTATAAAGTTGCCTATACACCTGAAGTCCTTGCGCGGTATCGTCTGCATTCGCATTCCGTTTCCAGCCGTTCGTTCGCCGACGCCCAGAATATCCGCGACATCAACTGGGTGGTGTCGCGCATACAGGATTATGTACCCGACAGTGAGCGGGAAACCGTTCGCAAGGAAGCCTTTCGTGATTATGCCCACTATGCCCTAAGCATTGCCAACAGCCTGTGGCATGTTACCCATAGCAAGGAAAATGTAAAACTTCAGATCCGCGAAGCCCTCCGCATGCATACCGACCTGGGGATGTACTACAAAGCCGCTAAGATTTATACCAAGATGATTGTGAACAGGAGATAGGAGGGATAATTAAAAATTAAAAATTAAGAATTAAGAATTAGGGGTTGCTTTAAAACGATCTTTTTTTTAACCGCAAAGTCGCAAAGCGATAATACAAGGTTGAGGTTGAGGTTAAGGTTAAGGTTAAGAAGCGGTTGTAAAGCTCAGCATACCGATTGGTTATCCTTTCCATTCTTCCATCCGTGCAATCCATGTAATCCGTTATCTCCTTATCATCCCATAAAATCCGTGATCCAGTTTTTTCTTTTCTAATCTGTTATCATCATGTAATCTTCTAATCCGTGCAATCCGTGTAATCCGTGATCCACTTATTATCCGTACAATCCGTGTAATCCGTGATCCTCATTCTACTTTCCGCGAAATCCCTATAAATCCTTAAATCGGCGCATTAAAAAAGTCCCGTCGTGCTGACGGGACTTGGCTTTATAGGGATATATTTTTATTGTTTTACAAACAGTTTTGAATCTTTCCAGCCCTGCATTTCGACAGTGATGGTGTACTCACCAGAGGCCAGTCCTGATGCGGAGAGGTAGGTCTGGAGCGAACCGGTTGTGGCCTTAGTCAGGTTGTACTGCTTTTTCACAACGCCATCTTTATCGGTGATCTGCACTTTCATGCTGCCGGTCAGATCGTTATTTACCTGGAAGGCAAAACGGTCTTTTACCGGGTTCGGGAATACTTCGAAGGCATCCACGATTTCAACAATTTCGGCTTCAGCAATCTTCGAGCTGGTAATGGTACCGCTGGTTGTACCGGATGTGAATTCCAGCCAGTTAATGTTCCAGCTCACCCAATTGGTTGATACCAAACGAATGGTTTGACTGCCTGCTGCCAAAGCAACATTGGTTGAAATGGTCTGCCATGTCTGGTAACCGCCGGTCGCAGGTACGGTTACGGTAGCGAGTACGGTTCCGTCACTTTTGCGCACCTGGAACTGGCCACCTGTTGATTGCGCGGCAACGCGGAAATCAAGCTTATAGGTACCGGCTACAGAAGCACTCACTGCATAATCCATCCAGTCGTTGTTGTCTATGTAACCTACGTTCAATCCACCGCCGGCATCGCCTGTTGCTTCCGTTTGTACACCACTCATTCCGGAGTAATTTTCTGCTTCCAGTTTCGTAGGAACAACCGTTGTTGTTGTGGAAGTGGAAGGTGAAAGTTCCATCCAGTTCATATTCCAGTTGGTGGAAGCGGCAGAAACAATACGGATGGTTTGCGTACCTGCCGGCAGTGTCACCAGCTGGTTAACCGTTTGCCAGGTTTGATAGCCACCTGTTTGCGGAACAGCCACGGAGGCCAGTACCGTACCGCCTGAGTTTCTGATCTGTAACTGCGCACCGCTATTCTGTGCGGCAACCCGGAAGGCCAGGTTGTACGAACCTGAAGTGGCAGTTGTAACCGAGTATTCCATCCAGTCGCCATTATCAATGTATCCTACATTCAACCCATTACCTGCATCAGAAGTGGTTTCTGTCTGGATGCCGGACATAGAGGTGAATTTTTCTGCCTCGATACGGGTTATGGTAGACGTACTTGTAGTAGTGGTTGTAGTGGAGGTTGTTGGAACAAACTCGATCCAGTTGATATTCCATCCTGTACTTGCAGAAGATGAAATGCGGATGGTTTGCGTACCCAACGGAAGGTTGATCGTAGCTGTTACCGTCTGCCAGTTTTGGTATCCACTGGTTTGCGGAACATTAACGGTTGCCAGAACGGTACCGGCCGCATTCTTTAACTGTAACTGGCCACCTGAATTCAATGCTGCCACGCGCAGGTTAACCGTAAAGGCTGATGCTGCGAGTGTTGTAACAGAGTAATCCATCCAGTCGCCGTTATCTATGTAACCTACATTCAGTCCACCACCGGCATCAGAGGTGTTTTCCAGCTGCACTCCTGCCATGGTTGCAAAATTTTCAGCCTCCACTTTAATAGTGGAAGTAGAAGTTTGCGTGCTGGTGGCAGTGCCATCAGGGAATTGTAGCCAGTTGATATTGAACGCAGCTCCTATTGAATAGATCCGGATGATCTGGTTCCCTGCTGCAAGAGGTAAAGAAGTAGCAAAGGTTTGCCAGCTCTGGTAGCCTCCCGTGCTGGTTGGTGTCACGGTGGTCAGGACGGTTCCATCGGGTTTCAGGATCTGGAATTTCGCCGTTGAATTAGGTGTGGCCAGCCGCAGGTCCAGTTTGTACGTACCGGCTGCCGGTGCGCTGATGTTATAATCCATCCAGTCGCCGTAATCAATGTATCCAACGCTCAATCCGCCGCCTGCATCAGTGGTTGTTTCTGTTTGCACACCGCTCATCAATCCCCAGGCTTCTGCTTCAACTTTAGCAGGGATGGTGGTATAAGCACTTGCGGGCGGAGCCGGGTTCACAATGATTGATACATCATCAATTCCGGTAGCACCGCTGTTATCCCAGACAGTAAGACGGAAAATATAGGTTCCCACTTCCAGGTTGCTCACCATTGGGCTGGGAATAGCAGAATTGCTGAAGGTGAAATTCGTAGGACCGGAAACTTTCGTCCAGGCATACGTGGTGATAAGTCCATCGGCATCACTTCCGCTTCCTGTCATCTGAACCGTATTTACCGGGTAGGTGATGGTTTGATCGGGGCCGGCTTTGGCAACAGGAATCTGGTTGCCCGACAGGCAATTGGTCCAGTTGATACCGGATGCCACTTTTACCGTTGCATCGGCTCCGGTAGCGGTTTTATTATAGCAGATCTGGTTGCCCTGCTCAAAAGTGAGAAAGCTGTTATAGATGCGGATGTTCGTGTTGTCGGTATTGGCACCAACCGTATTGTTTTTAATGATGAAAGAAGTGTTCTTTACCGGGTTGGTGAGGCGGGTATCCAGCATGATGCTTGACATGCCGCCTGCCGTACGTCCTTCCAGTGTACCGCTGTTGTCGATACGGTTGTTCTCAATACGGATCAATCCTGCACCCAGTGCGAAAATGCCGCTCGAGAACGTGTTGTTCACCACGTTATCGTGCACATAAGCCTGTGTATAACCACCCAGTACAATGGCATTACCCTGGGCTGTATTGAATTCGTAACCGATGTTGGTTACCGTGTTGTTGTAAATTTCATTGTCCCCGTTGTCGGCACCGGAAAGCTGGATACCGCCACGGTTGGTGCGGTCAATAATATTATTATACACCTTGATATTGGACAGGCGCATTGGCTTCGGATAAACAGTAACGCCGTTGCACACCACTCCGCGTTCGCCGTTTGGAGCAGACGATCCGAGGTACATGGCTTCCTGTTCCATATTGGTGATCTTGGTGTCGTGGATGCTGATGTTGCTCAGCGTCCAGTTGGGGTAGTTGAGGGAATCGGCACAACCGGCTTCCTGCTTTACCCAGAAACCGTATTTTTTGTTGTTGATAAAAACACGTTCTACTTCCACATGGGCAGACCGCTCATGGATCTCGATACCAACGCCGTCCTGGATACCGCTTTCCACCCTGAACCCATACTGGTCGCTGCTTCCGCTTCCGGTTAGTTTCACATAAGTACAGCCGGTCATTTTGATACGGTCAATATAAACCTGTCCGCCTTCGTTGATGATCACGATTGGTTGCGAAGAGGTACCGCGAAGATGCTCGAAAGCAAAATAAGTAATGTTATTAAGGCTGGCGCGCGTTACCAGGGTATCACCTGCTAAAACGTCCCGACCGTGCATATAAACTCCGTTATCCGCAAGCTTTTTGATGTATATCTTCCGTGCAGATGCTGTAGCAGCAACGGCCAGGAATGATACTGTAAGCACCAGCAGCTTATTGATAAAAGGCATACGTTGGTTTTTCATAAAGTTTGTGACGCTTATTTTGTTACTCAATTATTAAAAGTGATTACTTAATCAATGAAGATGCTTTTTCATAGGACAGGTTCATCAGCTCTGCCGTGTTAAATCCCTGTGCAGTGAGTTCTTTAACCTTGTCCTGCGAAAGCACGAAATACGCATAGGATTCATCGTTAGCCAGCTTCTGGTCAGTGCCGTAAGCATCGCAGGAGATCATGATGGTACCTTCGGAAACCTGGTAATACCAGGCTTTCGTTGAAGCGCCTGTTTGTTCAAAAGGCAGTGAGTTAACCGCACCGGATGTTTTCTGGTACACCAGTACAAGTCCTTTGCTGGCAACAGAGGCCGTTATGGTGCTGTCCTGGATTTTTCCATAATGAAGTGTGAAATCTGTTTGCTTTGATGCAGACCAGTTGGTTACTGAGGACCATTTTGCAGCAGCAGTCGGTACGGCAGCGGCGGTGGCAGCAACTTCGGGCGCCTGTACATCCAGCTTCCGGCAGGAAGAAACAAAGAGGGTGAGACTCAGGGCAAGGATGGAAAGAGTTTGCTTGTTCATAGCTTAGGTGTTTTGCTTAGGTTTTTGTGTTTAGGTTAATCAATGAATGAGGATCACTTTTTCTGACCATTACTTTTAACGGGAGCGGCGGTAAACGACCAGGGGAGGCCTGAAGCGCAACTATGCGTTGGAAGAATCTGGTGGATCATAAATGGTATTAGCTGGACGGTTATCGGTTAAAAAATTGGACGAAGTGTTTCAGGGGGTGTAGATTTTCGGCCTCGAATTGCGATAACTATGCCAGAAAACCCTTCTAATGTTTAAACATTTATGGATAGGTCGACGAAGGGGGCATATTGATCGGTGAGTGTATAAAAGTTGATTCATATCAACTTGCTTTTGCTGAAATGCAGGCTGGTAAAGGATTATAACAAAATTTTATTTCGCGCCTGTATTGGTCGTGCCAATTCCTTATCTTCATTTTTCTGATCCAATCCTTATGAGAGGCCGGTCCTTCTGCTTAACCGGTAACTTCCCTGAAACTGATTTTAATTTCCACTCATGAGAAACATCTTTACACCTTTATTACTTATTATTTCTATTGCCATAAATGCCCAGGATGGCATGCCTGATCCATCATTTGGAACAGGTGGAAGAGTATCCACTTCTTTTGCTGCCGGAACCGTTGTTCCCAATCGCCAGCGAATCAAGGTGCTTGCCGATGATAAGATCCTGCAGGCTTTTTCCATTAATACCGGGGGCGTAACCGGGAACGATTTTGCCCTGGTCCGCTATAATGCTGACGGCAGCCTCGACAACAGTTTTGGCACATCCGGGCTCGTTACTACCGATTTTGGTGGTGATGACGGGGCTACATCGCTTATTGTTCAGAGTGATGGAAAGATCCTGGTGGCCGGCTACAGCAATACAACCAGTGGTTTGTTTGCCCTGGCACGTTATAATGCGAACGGTACCCTCGATAATTCATTTGATACGGATGGAAAATTAACCACGGCCATCGGCACTGATAATATTGCGTATTCCATTAACCTGCAGGCTGATGGAAAGATTATTGTGGCGGGAACCAGCCTCGTCGGTACTAATTATGTTTTTTCACTGGCTCGTTATAATACCGACGGATCGCTCGATACAACATTTGATACGGATGGAAAAGTTACAGCTTCGGTCGGCGGTGAGGGAGTGGATATTGCTTACTCAACAGTTATTCAACCCGATGGCAAAATAGTGCTGGCAGGTTATGCTTTAAAAAATGGCGTAGGAAATTTTGGTCTTGCCCGTTTTAATCCTGATGGTTCACTTGATGCAACATTTGATACGGACGGTAAAGTAACTACCGCTATAGGTACCGACGCCGGCGCTTATTCGGTGACACTGCAAAACGGCAGCATCGTTGCCGCAGGATACAGTTTCAACGGTACGAATAACGACCTGGCCCTTGTGCGTTATACGGCAACCGGTGCACTGGATGCTACCTTTAACGGAACCGGCATTGTCTCCACAAATCTTGGCGGCAATGAAGAAATTAACCAGGTGAGTGTGCAGGCTGATAATAAGCTGTTGGTCGGTGGGTACACAACGGTTGGTGGTGATGAAGATTTTGTAGTGGCCCGCTACCAGGCAAACGGCACTATCGATAATTCTTTTGCCAACGGTGTTGGCTATACAAGAATTGATTTTGGTGGTGTTGATGTGGGCTACTCGATCGATTCACAGGATAACCAGATTATTATCGGGGGCCGAACAGGTACAAGCCTGGGCATCGCACGCCTGATCAATTCTTCGGGTATTCTTCCGGTATCAGTAGTTACATTTACTGCCACCAAAGAGCCTGCGGCCGTTCAGCTTTCCTGGAAGGTTGCAGGTGAACAGGCAATGTCCGCTTACGAAGTGCAGCGCAGTGCGGATGGACAGTCCTTTACCACCATAGGACATGTTCGGGCTGCCGGAAATTCCTTCTATGGTTTCACCGATCGGCAGCCATTGGCGGGTGTAAATTTTTATCGTCTCCGTCTCGTCAACCAAGACAGTTCCTTTGCCTTCAGCAGGGTGGTAGCCATTCGTCATTCAGATAAAGCGGCCGGCATCCGGGCATTCCCGAACCCGGTTAAAAATATACTTACGGTTCAGTTTACAGCGCCTTCGGGTAAACAGCAGGTCCGCGTAATGGATGCTTCCGGCAAGCTGCTTTATGCAACAGAAGTAACTGCAACCGGTACCGCTATTTCCGTTCCCTTGGATTTCAGTGGATTCACAAAAGGAATATATGTGATCAGAGTTGGTGAAGAAGTGGTGAGGGTGGTTAAGAATTAAGAATTAATAATTAAGAATCAATAATTGGGGTCGCTTCAGGGCGGCCCTTATTTATGCATAATTAAGCTTGTATGCATCTGTGTAACATGATCTTAAAAGTCTTTATTGGCTGCTTTTTTCTTCAGTTTTCAGGTAGAACCGCTTCGGGACAGGAAGTGCAGATCAGGAATATGGTGGATAGTTTGACGTACATGAATTACGATACACTTGATTGCAGCGCTGATTTGTATTGGCGCATTGTAGCAAAAGGAAAAGAAGCAGTACCATCCCTGATTGAAAAGCTTACGGATACCACACCAACACAGGTTTTGTTTCATTGTAAAAAAGGAACGCTTAATGTTGGCGAAGTGGCCTATTTCGCATTGCAGGAAATTTGAGAGTTTCCTGCTTTTGTGATTACGCATATTCAGTTTGATGTATTTATCATGGATGAAACAGGGTTGAGTTGCTGGTCTTTTTTTGACTTTTTTTTCATCAATGCCAATAAATCCCGGTATCAGAACGATATGCGTAAATGGTGGAAGAAGGAAGCGCTCAATTACAGAGAAGAAAAGATCATGAAGCTGAATGCATGCCAGAGGAAGTTTGGTATTAAGAAGTATTATCCATGGATTGAAAAAAAATCGGTTTGGCAGTTGTTTGCTGAAAATTACCAGGGCTGGATTGCCAATATTTACATCAAGAGAAAGTTATATAACCAGCTTTTCTTATGGGCTGATCCATTAAGATGGTATTTATTTCAACAGCAAAGACTGTCCTGAGTGTTAGAGAAGGAACCAAACCTTTCCCCACTTAGCGGGGGTTGCATTTGATGCTACCTGATGCGGACATATTTTTCATAAGTGCGCGGTGTTTGGAGTATCAATACATTGCCTTCAATTTTTATCCATGGGTATTCATTTTGTCCTGATAATACAAGCATATAACTACCTGGCGAAAAGCTGTTAGTGGTGGTATCTTTTATGATACGGTAATTACCGGTCTGGTATAAGGTTCCATTGAGGTGTTTTTTATATTCCACAAGAGTAAAGTCATAAATGTTTCCATTTCCTTCAGGGTAGGAATGGCCTGTAATATCATTAGCGTATGTTCTTAACTCCCATTTGCCGGCTATGTAATGAATATCTGCTTCTTTGCGGCAACCGCAGAATACAAGGAGTAAAATAGAGGCTTGCAAAAAGGTTTTCATAAGCAGGTTTGACACAAAATAGTGTATACTTATTTGAAACGCAAAGCCGCAAGACTGTCCTGAGTACTGGCGAAGGAACCAAATCTTTGCCCGCGTAGCGGGTGTTAAAAAGAAAGGCAACCGCAATCCCGAAAGGTATCGGGACACAAGGCAAGGCCAATTCCTTAATACCATAACAACATTCCCACAGTTCAGTCCACAGATTCTTCGCTTCACTCAGAATGACGTTTAGGGATGGGATTCTCATTCAGCATAAAGCTGAAAACGACTGTCCACTGAAATTGAGCATTTAAAATTGAGCATTGCCTGTCCCGCTTTTTGTGGGGAAAATTCGCTCTCCCAACAAAGCCCGATCAATTAGATTATGGCCAATAAGCCGCAGGCTGAAAACGACTGCCCATCAACTTCGATACTCCGGATTCCTTGTTCTTTGTTCAATATTCCTATGTCTTCTCCATGTAAACCGTGATCCTTAATCCTCCTCACCGCGAAATCCCTATCAATCCCCCAATCCGCGCATAAAAAAAGGCCTCCCGCGAACGGAAGGCCTTAGTATATACTGAATTTTGGTTTCTTACAACTTAATCAGCTTCAGGGTTTGTTTCCATCCCTGCATATCTACAGTGATGATATACTCGCCGGCCGATAATCCTGTAGCAGACAGGTAGGTTTGTATGGTACCTGCAGAAGGTTTGGTCAGGTTGAATTGCTTTTGAACTGCACCGCTCATGTTCACGATCTGAACTTTCATCGATCCTGAAAGGTCATTGGAAACTTTCAGGGCAAAGCGGTCCTGGACAGGGTTCGGGAAGATGGAGAATCCTTCTTCAGCTAACACTTCGGCTTCCATAACGGATTTCGTAGTGGTTGAAGTAGCAGTTCCTGCTGCATACTCGAACCAGTTAAGGTTCCAGCTCTGCCAGCTTGTGGAAACCAGGCGGATCGTCTGTGTTCCGGCTGCCAGCTGAATCTGTGTACTAACGGTTGCCCATGTCTGGTAACCACCGGTATGCGGTACATTAACAGTAGCGAGCACGGTGCCGTCAGCCTTACGGATCTGGAGCAGACCACCGCCATCCTGCATAGCCATGCGCAGGTTTACGTTATACGTTCCTGAAGTAGCAGGAGTGATCGTGTATTCCATCCAGTCGCCATTGTCAACGTACCCGATGTTCTGGCCACCGCCGGCATCAGAAGTATTTTCTTTCTGGATGCCGCTCATGTTGCTGAAGGCTTCTGCTTCAACGCGGTTAGAAGTTATAACTGTTGCTGTGCTGGCAGAAACTTCAATCCAGTTAATGTTCCAGTTTGTAGAGGCGGAAGAAGCAATCCTGATGGTTTGTGTTCCACCTGCCAGTGACACCACCGCATTTACGGTTGTCCATGTCTGGTAGCCACCGGTTTGAGGAACCGCAACAGTAGTCAGTATGGTGCCGTCTGCTTTTTTCACCTGCAGTTGTCCTCCTGAATGCTGCGCTGCTATACGGAAAGCAAGGTTATAGTTTCCTGCAGCAGCGGTAGTAACGGAGTAATCCATCCAGTCGCCGTTGTCAATGTAGCCTACGTTAAGCCCGCCACCTGCATCAATGGTGCTTTCATTTTGTGTTCCGTTGTGCGCTGTGTATGTTTCTGCTTCAATTTTTGAGGAAGCAGTAACTGATGTTGTAGTGCCTGTAGTGAAATCAAGCCAGTTAATGTTCCAGTTGGTGGAGGAGCTTGATACGATACGAAGTGTTTGCGCTCCAAGGGGAAGAGTAACCTGGCCGGTCACGGTCTGCCATGTCTGGTAGCCGCCGGTCTGCGGAAGATTCACTGTTGCCAGTACCGTTCCGGAACTGTTCTTCACCTGCAGTTGTCCGCCGGCATTTTGAGCCGCCACGCGGAAACCGATATTATAGGTTCCGGCAGATGGAGCATTGATCGCATACTCCATCCAGTCGCCATTTTCAATATAGCCTACATTATGACCACCGCCTTCATCATTGGTGTATTCATTCTGAGTTCCGCTTTGTGCAGTAAAGGATTCTGCCTGGATCTTGGCAGGAATAGACGTTCCGGCAACCGGGATAGGGTTAATCGTTGCGCCACTCTGGAAATCCAGCCAGTTAATGTTCCAACCCGGGGTAGCGGTTGATACAACACGGATATTCTGAAGACCGCTGCTGACGTTGATGCCAATCGGAACGGTCTGCCAGGTTTGGAAACCACCTGTGTTAGGAACACTAACCGTTCCCAGTACAGTACCATCGCTTTTCTTAATCTGCAGTTGTCCGCCGGTATTTTGCGAAGCAAGGCGCAAATTGAGTGTATAAGTACCGGTAACTTCTGCACTTACGCTGTATTCCATCCAGTCGCCATTGTCTACGTAACCAACATTCTGGCCTCCGTCTGAATCAGCAGTCGTTTCCGTTCTTACCCCAAACATATCAGAATAACTGGCGGCCTTGATCTTGGCCGGAATAGGAGAGGCAACATTAACACTTACATCATTATATCCGGTAGCGCCATTGTTATCGGTTGCCAGAAGGCGGAAAACGTAATGACCGGTAGAAAGGTTGCTGATGACAGGATTGGGAATTCCGGTATTGCTGATGTAAGAAGAAGTAGGTCCAGAGTATTGAGACCACTTATAAGATACCACGCTTCCGTCAGGATCATAAGCGCTTCCGTTGAGTTGCGCGGAAGTTGTTCCGGGCATAAGTGTCTGCGTGGCGCCTGCAGAAACAACAGGGGCACGATTAGCCGGTGCCGCACCACCACGGGTGTATTGCAGCATCCACTCGTACACGTTCATGTTGTTTTCTTTGAACCAGGGGCTGTAGGTTGTAGACCATGAATCATGACCGCCGGCACTGAAGATGGTTTTCTTGGCCATCGGGCTGGGCGCAGGAGATGCATTGATCAGGTTAATATATTCATGGGTATACCAGGAAGTAACGGTATTATCACCATCATTATGGGTTGCCCAGATCGGAACGTTGTTGGAAGCCATAACCCGCGCTCTCTGCTGATCGGGCCATGAAGCGCCGCAGGTAGGAACAATAGCGGCTACACGCTGTGCAAAGGTGTTATTGGCACCGGCATATTCCCAAACGCAACCACCACCCATGCTTAATCCGGTAAGATAGATACGGCTGGTGTTTACCCGGTAATTCTGCACCAGGTAATTGATAACATTGTCGAGGTCGGCAGGGCCGGGCCAGCCAACAAACTGCGGAGAGATCACAATGAACTTGTGCGTCTGTCCATTAACAGTAAAAGACTTTGGGAAACCGCCATCCTGGATCAGGCGGGGCGGTCCGTTTTGTAAAACTTTAGGCAGCGAACCAGGACTACCATCTCCGCACTCTCCCACACCATGAACGAAGAGGATCAGTGGATAACTTTCGTTACTGGAGTTGTAACCTTCAGGCAGATATTCATAATACCCGTTGGTATTAGAACTCATTGAATAATGACGGGCGGTTTGTACTTGTGCCACGGCGGCCTGGGAGAACACAATAAGGGTTAAGAGTGCTGCGAAACGCAGCAGTCCGAATCTGACGAACTTCATAGATTTAGTCGGTTAGCTAGGGAAAAAAATAGTTTGCTCTTTTCTTGGGTACGATGTCTCTCGAACGGTTTCTCTTGGGTTTTGGGTCGTCGGCTTTCAGCAAATATTAAGCCAGAAAGGCAGAGTTTGCTTCGTCCATTACATAAAACAACCACTTTTTCCTGTGAAAGGAATTTAACCTTAGATGAGGGCCTTAATTTAATCGGTAAAAAAGGAATTTACCCGGTTATGCATGGAAATGACCCCTGAAATTAAATTTTTAAAATGGCTGGGAAGCAGGCCCAGCCTCAGTTTCAGGGCTTCCTGTAGACCTCGATTAACCCCCTCGTATCACCTCTTCTTGGCGCCGGAAACGAGTCGATGCGGTGATAATGGCTCATCAATACATCCCGGACCCGGAAGGGGTAGAAGTTGTTCAGTGTTGGAATGTGTTCAAAAAGGACAAGGTCATAATGCCTGTTTTTCAGCCGGGTTTCATACATGCTGGCCTCGCGGTTGAACATGCCTACACCGAGGTGATACCAGAGTGGAACCTCCGGGCCCGTTTCCAGTTTATAAGGCAGCTCAACGGCAAGCGGGGTTAGTTCGCTCATGTTAAGCACTTTCAGAGCGGGATTGTTCCGGACGCCCGGAAGGGCCATTAACCGGTTAATGCCATCTGCCGTAGGTCGCGGCATATAAACTTTGTCAAAAGCCTTCAGCCCGCTGAAGCCCCATTCCGACATCGGGATGTCCAGTGTGTCTTTGATGAGCATGAACGTCCGGCGGTTGACCACATTCTCACCGGTACCGGCTACTGCTTCTGTTTGAGGTAAAATCCGCCCGGCAATGCGCTGTACATATTTCCAGAAAACACCACTCCACCAGAGAAATAAACACAATCCGCCCACAACCAGGTTGCGTATACGAGAAAAATCAAGGTTCAGGTTACCCGAAAGGGTGGAGAGAATAAATGCAAAGGCAAAGGCATGAAAAAAGATATTATTATCGGGGGGCGTATAGCTGGTTACCTGGAATATGGTCGCTTCGGCAATGATGCCTAGGGTCAGCAACAGGAAAACGGTTGCTTTGTGGTCGGCAAAAAAGCTTTGCCAGGTGCGAAAACGGCCCAGTGCCAGCAATACAATCAGCAACAGGTAAAACTTCAGCCACTGCGAACCCATCAGGAATTCATCAAGCACTTCAAAGATGGAGAGCCGGGCCGTGTGCGGTGGTTGCCCGTGGTTGAACCAGTAACCAAACTGAAACCGGGTAAACGGTGCAATGAACAGAACGGCAATAAGGAAAAAACTTCCTGTAAAAACAAGCAAAGGCATCCACCTCTTTGTATGAATGGAATGATAAAGAAGCAGCGCGCAACAAAGCATAAAGCCCAGTGCTCCTCCATCCTGCTTGGTAAAAAAAGAAAGGAAGATAAAAAGGGCGCTGCCCCCCAGCCACCACCAGGGATACTTCCCCCGCCGGAACATGTAACGCAGTAGAAAAGCAATTCCCACAAACTGGTAAACGATCACCGTATGATTGTACCAGGGCCAGAAATTGAAAAAGGAGTAAGAGATGCAATAAAGGAAAACAGAAAGAAAACGCACACCCGGCTGTACATCCAGTGACTTAAGCATGGAGCGGAAGGCAAAGCCGGAAATAATATTGATGAGTACCTGCGCTTTTACAAGCGATATAAGGTAGGGACCAAAGATCTTGAAGAAAGCAGCCGGTATTACCCAGTACATAAATCCAAGCGGCATACCGAAGTCCCTGTAAGGTACCTGTCCCTGACTCATTCGGTAAGCTCCTTCCCACGACAGGAAGATGTTCACGCGGTACGGAAAAGTAGTGAACAGGGGAACAAGTGCCAGTCCAACAATGAGTGCAACTTCTAAAAAGGAAAATATCCGGTCTCTCTGAAACGGAAGCGGTGAATGATTCATGCCGGGAAGTGAATTGATGGGAGGCAAGATATAAAATCAATTATGGAATCTGGAGAAATGCTAGTTCTTTTGCAGGAGCCGGGAAGGCAGGCGCGATTCGTGGATCAAAAATTTTCAGGCAGTGGCTTATCTTACTTTACTTCGTCCGAAGGACTGGGCTAAAAATTTATTTCTTTTCATTCCACTGTTTTTTTCCGGTACGTTACGTCATTGGGATCTTTACCCGCCGCTCATCACAGGTTTCTTTGCCTTTAGCTTTGCAGCCAGCAGCATCTATATTATTAACGACTACCGCGACCGTGAAGATGACAGGCGTCATCCCGAAAAATCATCCCGCCCGCTGGCTTCCGGGGCTGCTTCACCAACCGGTGCCCTTATTCTCTGCGCCGTATTGCTTATTGCTGCCGTGGCGCTGGCCCTTTCCATTTCCAACAAATTCCTTTTTGTTCTCGGGATTTACTACCTGTTGAATCTCGGCTATTCATTCGGGTTAAAATCCATTCCCATCCTCGATATCCTGATCCTGTCGGCCGGATTTGTGCTGCGGGTAAAAGGGGGATCTGTCATTGCCCAGATCGGGTTAACGGAGTGGCTGACCATTATGGTTTTCCTGCTGGCCCTTTTCATGGCCATCGGTAAAAGAAGAGACGATGTGCTGCTCAGGCTTTCATCCGGGACTGAGATGCGGAAGTCCGTGAAAGAATACAACCTGGAATACCTGAACGTAGTGCTGGCACTGGTGTGTTCAGTGATCATCGTGGCCTATTTTATGTATACCATGTCGCCTGAAGTACAGCAGCGGATTGCCGGTCTCGGGCGTACCGATGGTGGTTCATCCGGTTCCGTATACCGGCTTTATTATACCTGTCTGCCCGTTTTAGCCGGAATCATGAGATATTTGCAGATCATATTTGTAAAGGCAGAAGCCGGTTCGCCCACAAAGGTTTTATATAAGGACCGCTTCATCCAGGTAACGATACTGGTTTGGATCGCCAGTTTTTACCTGATCATCTATACAAAGGACATAACGATATTCAAATGATGAAAAAGAGGATTGCCAACTGGGGCAATTACCCGGTGATGGAATCAGACGTGCGGAGTTTCTCTTTAAAAGAGCAGCTGAATTCCCTGTTACAGGAAAAAGACGGCATCATTGCCCGGGGAGCCGGGCGGTGCTATGGAGACGCATCGCTGGCACAGCATACGGTTTCCACATTGAAATACGATAAGATACTTTCCTTTGATACAGCGGCCGGAATTTTCGAATGCCAGTCGGGAATCATGCTGGATAAAGTGCTGGAGGTAATTGTTCCGAAAGGCTGGTTTATCCCGGTAACGCCCGGTACAAAATTCATTACCGTAGGCGGAGCAGTGGCTTCCGATGTGCATGGAAAAAACCACCACGTGGATGGATCTTTTTCAGCCCATGTGCTTGATATGGATGTACTGCTGGCTGATGGAAGTCTGCTTACCTGTTCACCCATGCAAAACGAGGATCTTTTTTGGGCCACCTGCGGTGGAATGGGACTAACGGGCATCATTACCCGCGTAAAATTCGATCTCAAAAAAATCGAATCGTCGTATATAAAACAAAAGCAGGTAAAGGCTGCAAACCTTGAGGAAGTGCTTCGCCTTTTTGATGAATATAAACACTATACGTATTCGGTTGCATGGATCGACTGCCTGCAGAAAGGAGCCGATTTCGGACGCAGCATTCTGATACTGGGTGAGCATGCGCAGTTGTCGGACCTCGATGAAAAGAAAAGAGCGGCACCCTTGAAACTTCCGCGCAAACCGGTACTGGGCCTGCCTTTTAACTTCCCTTCCTTTGCATTGAATAAGCTGACGGTTAAAATTTTCAACTTCCTTTATTACGCCAAGAATACAAAGAAAGAGATCAATAATGTGGTTTCCTACGAGCCATTCTTTTACCCGCTGGATATGGTGCATCACTGGAACAGGATGTATGGCAAGAATGGATTTGTTCAATACCAGTTTGTTCTGCCGCTCGAAAGCCGTGAAGGCCTGGTAAAAATCCTGCAACGGATCTCCGATGAAGGACTGGGTTCTTTTCTTGCCGTGCTGAAAGTATTCGGAAAACAGGACGATCTTATTTCATTCCCGCGTGAAGGATATACGCTGGCACTTGATTTCCCGGTGCGCGATAAGCTGATGCCTTTTTTAATTGAACTTGATACGCTGGTACTGCAGTACGGAGGACGGATCTACCTGTCGAAGGATGCGCGGATGAAACCGGAAATGTTCTGGCAAACCTACCCGCGCGTGCAGCAGTTTTCAGACATCGTAAAAAAATACAATCCCGGTTCCCGGATTCAATCGCTCCAGTCGCGCAGGCTGAATATTCAATAACAACATGCCAACCATTCTTATCCTAGGGGCCAGTTCCGATATTGGTTATGCTATTTCACGCAGTTTTGCTGCCGGTGGTTATGATGTGCAGCTGGCAGGAAGAGATACAGCCTCACTGGAGGCATACCGCTCCGACATTAAGATACGTTATGACGTTGGCTGTTCGCTTCATCCCTTCGACGCACTGCGTTTCGGGGAGCATGCAGTATTTTTTGAACAACTTCCAACCGTACCCGATGTTGTTGTATACGTGGCCGGATTCATGGCAGATAATGAAGAGGCGGAGCGCAACTGGGAAGTGGCCGCACGCACCATCCATACTAACTATACGGGTGCCGTTTCCCTGCTTAATATAGTGGCGCATCATTTTGCACAACGGGGCAGGGGAACCATCGCCGGCATTTCATCGGTTGCCGGTAACAGGGGACGCCAGAGCAATTATATTTATGGCAGTGCCAAAGCCGGTTTCACCGCCTATTTATCCGGATTGCGCAATAAGCTTTACCACCATAATGTTCATGTGATGACGGTGCTGCCGGGGTTTGTGGCCACGCGAATGACCGAGCATTTAAACCTGCCCGGCTTACTCACCGCGCAACCGGAAGAAGTAGGAGAAGCCGTTTACAGGGGTGTACAGAAAAAGCGCAATGTGCTTTATGTAAAATGGTTCTGGCGTTGGATCATGCTCATCATAACGTCTGTACCGGAATCGATATTTAAAAAAAGAAAGCTGTGAAAAAAAGCATTGCTTTCTTTGATTTTGATGGTACCATTACCAACCGTGATACCCTCCTTGAATTCATTCGCTTTGCAAAAGGCAATGCCCGTTTCTTATTGGGATTCCTCGTTCATAGTCCATACATAGCGGCCTATAAGTTGAAGCTCATTTCCAATCAGCGCGCTAAGGAAAAAGTACTGAAGCATTTTTTTGGCGGAATGAGCCAACATCATTTCAATGAGCTGGCGAAAAAATTTTCCGGGGATGAATTACCAGGATTAATCAGAAAAGGTGCGCTGGAGGAAATCATTAAACTGAAGGCGGAAGGAACGGAAGTCGTCGTTGTTTCGGCCTCCCCGGAAAACTGGATACGCTATTGGACGGACGGACTTGGACTTACTTTGCTGGCAAGCAGCCTGGACGTTGAAGATGATAAAATTACCGGGCGGTTAGCAGGCATGAACTGTCACGGCAAAGAAAAAGTCCGCCGGATCCTTGAAAAATATGATATCGGGCAATTTGCCGTGATCCACGCCTATGGAGATACAACCGGTGATCTGCCCATGCTCGAACTGGCCCATGTGCCGCACTTCAAACCGTTCCGGACAAATAAAAACCGTACTCGGGGAAAGACACATTAATGCATTACTGAAGGGTTCGCTTAATAATTTTTTGCAGGTCGTCCAACCTTTACCCATATTAGATGGTCTATGCTGTTCAGAAGACTTTTGAAACTCAATAGGGAGGGGGGTGGCCAAAAATTTGCAACACATTAGCGTAAACAGGTCAAAAGAACAGGAAAATAACCTAATTTGCAGCCTGTTTCCACCCAGTGGAATATCCCCAGTACCTATTTCAGTTACCAAGTTTATCCGGCCATCCCTACGAATGTCCCTCATTCAGTAAGCCTCCTGGTTTTTGCCAGATACTTTACTGCCGTCCGATCCTTTCAAAATCACATTACGCCCCAAATTAAACCACGCTGTTTAAATCGTAAATGATGATGTATTCGTATTCCCTAAAATTCAAGAAGCTACCATGAAAAAAACTGCCTTTCCCTTTGCCTGCATGCTCGTAGCATGTTGCCTCCTTTTTGCCCGGAATGCAAAGGGTCAAAGCGCGCTGGATCCTGCTGATCCGATTGTGGAATACAATCCGGCTGCCCCGCCAACAGAACCCGCCTGGGGACAGATCGGGAAATGGGTGCGCGACAGCAGTCTCTGGTGGAATACAACTTCCTACAAAGCATATGTATATAAGGGCAGGGCCTTTCGTCTGCAGTTCCCCAAAAGTTACAATCCTGCGGCAGCGGATGGCAAAACCTACCCAATGATGGTTTTTTTCCATGGGCTGGGTGAAAAGGGTGGTTTGTATGATAACGAATACCAACTCTATCACGGCGGTGAAGTGTTCCAGCAGGCAGCCAATACCAATAAGTTTGACGGGTACGTTCTGTTTATGCAAAGTCCCGGCGCTTTCGGGTCTACCGAATTTCAAAACACACTGGAGCTGATCAATTACATGTCGGTTCATAACAAGCTGGACCGGTTCCGTGTGATATTAAATGGTTTGTCGGCCGGAGGCCAGGGTACCTGGGATATGATGATCAACCATCCGACAGCTATTGCAGCGGCCATGCCAATGTCCTGGAGTTCCATCCTTTACCAGCAGGCAAGTGTTGTGGAAAAGATCAAGTTTACCCCTATCTGGAATTTCCAGGGCGGAAAAGATGGAAACCCGGCTCCGGGTACCAGCCGGCAAACACGTGATGTAATCCTTGCTGCCGGTGGAAACTTTACCTATACGGAATACCCGCAGCTCGGTCATGATACCTGGTACACCGCCTGGAACGAACCTGATTTTTTCAATTTTGTCAATAAAGCCTCCAAGGCCAATCCCTGGCCATTGGGCGGACGTACGGAATATTGTCCCGGAGATGTCATCAATGTTACCCTGGGTTTAACGGCAGGTTTTACAGCTTACGAATGGCGTAAAGACGGTGTGGTCATTCCGGGTGCCAATGCGCATACCTATATGGCCACAAGCCTTGGCACGTATGACGCACGGGTACAGATGAATGGTGTCTGGTCTTCCTGGTCAACGCTCCCGGTAACGCTGAAGATCAAACCACCTACGGTTTCTCCATCAATTACCGTTACAGGCCTGGCCAGCCGGGTGCTTCCCTCGCCGGATGGCAGTACCTCAGTTCAACTGGAAGTTCCTGAAGGCTACGAAAGTTACAACTGGCAGAATACATCCGGCAGCACTACCCTGGGCACAACCCGTTTCCTGACGGTTACCACACCGGGATCCTATCATATTAAAGTAACCGAACGCTTCGGATGCTCTTCTGATTTTTCTTCCGCATTTACGGTGGTGGATGCCAATGGTCCGAATAAGCCCGGATCTGCTACCGCATTAAGCGCCACTACGCTTTCACAAACCTCATTACGCCTCGACTGGACCGATAATCCCGCCCCGGCGTACAATGAAACCGCGTTCGAAGTGTACGGATCAACACAGTCCGGCGGACCGTATAAACTCCTCGGCCTGGCAGCACAGGATGCACGCAAGTTTATTCTTACCGGACTTTCGCCCAACACCACTTATTATTTCAAGGTGCGCGCAGTGAACAATACAGGTGCTGCGCCTCTTTCCAATGAAGCGAAAGGCAAAACCCTGGTGGATAACCAGATTCCGACCACACCGGTAAATCTTACCGTATCAGGCACCACAAGAAGTTCCATACATATTTCCTGGAGACCTTCCACCGATGATGTGGGCTTAAGCCGTTATGAAATTTTTATCAACGGGGTTAAGACCTACGTGACAACCGACACATCTTTTGTTCTTTCAAGCCTGCCGTCTGGTCAAACATTCAACATCACGGTGCGCGCCCAGGATGTTTCCGGGAACTACTCCGCATTCTCCAACCAGGCCAGTGCGCAAACGATCCTGCGCGGTCTTAACTATAAATATTACACGTTCACGGGAACCTGGAATAATATGCCGGACTTCAACACACTGACTCCTGCAGCACAAGGCGTTATGCCGAACGTATCACTGTTCCCGGCAACGCAGGAAGATAATTTTGCATTCCTCTGGGAAGGCTACATCAATATTCCCGAAACAGGAACTTATTATTTACGTACCAATTCAGATGACGGCAGCAAACTCTGGCTGGGCAGTTTAAATGCAACAGGCTCGCCCTACAATTACACTGCTGTGGCTACCGTGGATAACGACGGACTGCACGGATCGCAGGACAGAACCAGCGTAGCCTTGAATCTTACCGCCGGTACCTACCCGATTGCCATTGCTTTTTATGAGCAGGGTGGAGGCCAATCCATTACGGTTTCCTGGAGAACGCCTTCATCCGGAACTACGTTTGCTCCCATCCCGGCTACCGCTTATGGCGATGCCCCGGTTGGCGGCGGTACGGCCCCTGCAAAGCCAACAAACCTTTCTGCCACTGCCGTTTCCTTTAAACAAATAAACCTGAGTTGGACGGACAACAGTTCCAATGAAACCGGGTTCGAGATCTGGCGTTCCACTTCTCCGTATAATAATTTTTCAACGGTAGGAACCGTTAATGCCAACGTGACCACCTTCAGCGACAGCTCGCTGAAACACAACACGCGTTATTATTACCGCGTGCGTGCCGTAGGCACTTATGGTGAATCAGACTTTGACCGTATCGGGCAGGGTGTTGATTACAGTTATTACGAGCAGTCGGGACTTATGTTCCTTCCAGACTTTAATGCCCTTACACCTATCAGGACGGGAAGAGTAGCCAACTTCGGGTTGGGTTTACAGTTAAGGCAGGATGAATTCCAGATCAAGTTCAGCACCATCATCAATATACCGGTAAGTGGTATTTACACGTTCTTCCTTTATTCGGATGACGGATCAAAATTGTACATTGATGGTTTTGACGCGGCGCACCTGGTGGTAGATAACGATGGTGCACACGGGGCCACCGAGAAATCGGGTTCACGTAACCTCTCCGCCGGACAGCATACGATCTATGTGACGTATTTCGAAATATCGGGCGGACAGGAACTGGGCGTGAAAATGTCGCGTCCGGGTTTCCCCAAACAAGCTATACCCGATTCTTACCTTGGTATTCAAAATGTCAATGCCACAACTCTGGCGCCTGTTACAGCACCGGCATACCCCGATTCGCTGGTGGCGAATGGCATTTCCAAAACATCCATACAGGTTAACTGGAAGGACAGGGCCACAACAGAAACGTCTTATGAACTGTATCGTTCCAGTGGAAATAACAGTGACTACTACCTGTATGCAACACTTCCGGCCAATGCAACTTCCTTTGCTGACACGGGATTGTTTGCCAATGCCGTATTCTATTATAAAGTGCGCGCGGTAAATATCGGTGGTGCTTCCATTTATACCAATGAAGACAGTTCGGCTACGCAAAACACGCCCCCGGTAATCAGGGATCTTCCTTCACGAACTGCGCGCTACGATGTAGCTACTTCCATAAATGTAACGGCAACCGATGTAGATGGAGATAACGTAATTTTTTCCGCCACCGGTCTTCCTTCATTTGCTTCCCTGGTGAATAACGGAAACAATGGGGCTACACTAGCCCTAAACCCGGCGCAGTCCCATTCAGGTGTATACAGCGGCATCCGCATTATTGCATCTGATGCACATGGCGGTACCGATACAACAGAATTCACGCTTACGGTCAACAGCAACTATGATCCGCAAATCGGTGCTGTCGGAGCACAAACCGTGGGTGAGAGTGAAACCCTTTCCATTTTGCTGAATGCCTCAGACGCCAACGGTGACCCGATCACCTGGACAGTAGCAAATGTTCCGCAGACCTATAAACTGGTGCCCCGTTCCGGAGGTGCCACGCTTACTGTTGTTCCCGGATTTGCAACAGCAGGTACGTACCCGGTTGAAGTAACCGCCACCGACGGCCAGGGTGGAATCAGTGTACGGAACTTTACACTCACCGTTACCGACCGTAACCCCAACAGGCGCGTATACATCCGGTTTATGGATAATGAATCCATGGGGGCGCCTTGGAATAATATTACTACGGCTACTACAACCGGATTGAAAGACGACCTTTCCAATACAACAACGATCGGGCTTAACCTTCAGCCAAACAACTGGAATGTCCGTCATGATGGTCCGGCTACCGGCAACAACTCCGGAGTGTTTCCGGATCCGGTACTCAGGAACTATTTCTACTTCGGACCTTTCTGGGCGCCACCGACGGTCAATGCTGTACTCACCGGATTGAATCCTGCAGGACGTTATAACCTTACCTTCTATGCAGGAACCCTTTGGGATATGGTAAAGGATAACGGTACCACAACGTATACCGTAGGAACGCAGTCCGTTTCACTGTACGTGCAGAACAACCAGCATAATACGGTTACACTCAATAATATCCAGCCGGCATCCAATGGTACCATAACCATCACCATGACCAAGTCTTCCGATGCTGCAGCCGGCTTCCTGAACGCGCTGGTTGTCAATGCGCTTTACGACGACGGATCTCTTCCGCTGGCACCAAAAGCGCTTACTGCATCCAATAAACCGGGATCGGGTGTGCAACTAACATGGGAGGATCCTTCTTATAATGAAAGCGGTTACGAGATCTACCGCGCCACCAATGCCGCGGGTCCGTTTGAACTGACAGGCACCGTAACGGCAGATGTGACATCTTACCTGGATAAAACAGCAACCGGGAATGTGCAGCATTTTTACAAAGTGCGCGCTTTCAACAGCATTGGTCACTCAGCTTACACGGAAACCGTATCCATCGTTCCGCTTAACCGTGTTCCGGCCATAGCACCATTGAAAGATGTGAAGCTGAAAAATAATGAAACACTGATCGTGAATGTTACCGCAAGTGATGATAACCCGGTAACGCTGAAGGCATCCAACCTTCCGGCTTTTGTAACCTTTACGGATAATGGCAATGGTACCGGAGCGTTCTTCATCCAGCCAAAGCCAGGTTCCGTTGGTGTGTACCCGGGCGTTACGGTAACCGCGAAAGACAACAGTGATTCCACGGGGTCCGCAAGTTTCAGCATTACCATTACCGATAAAGACCTGCACAGTATTTATGTGAATATGTCGGATGGTGGTATCTGGGGACCGAAGCCATGGCATAACCTTCCCAACTGGCCGGGCACAGGACAGGTATTTAATAACATAGCGGATGAATCCGGGAATAATTCCGGTATTTCCATAACCCTTACAGAAGGATTCCTGGGCATGGGTAAATTCGGTATGCGTGCGCGCAACGGGAAAGAAATCTACCCGGAAGAAGTGATGCGCGTGGGATATTATGATACTTCCATGGTTGGAAAGAACATGGTGATCTCCGGTTTAAACGACACACGGAAATACAACTTCACGTTCTTCAGCAGCCGTGATGACGGATTTGCTGCGCATACAAAATATACCATCAATGGCGAGAGCGTAACGCTAAAAGCCAATTATAACCTGAATAAAACGGTAGCTATAAATGGTGTTACCCCGGTTGGCGGGCAGGTAAACATTAACGTGGCGAGAGTTGCCGGTGCCAACTATTCCATGATCAATTCCCTGGTCATCCAGAGTTATGACCCCGTTGCCACACCGTTCATCGGGCCGGTAAACCTCATGGCGGTAGATGCTTCCACTAATTCCATTTCACTGCAATGGCAGGACAGGGCCGACAGTGAAACAGGTTACGAGATCTGGCGTTCACTTGGTGGCGCTGACCAGTTCACAAGGGTAGCAACGGTAGGTGCCAATACAATCAATTATACTGATGCAGGCCTGGCTGAAGGCAAGGCCTACTACTACATGGTGCGTGCGCTGAAAGGAAGTACAACGCCGGTTTATTCGGCATACAGCGAAGCGGCAATGGGTTATACGTACGGCGCCATTGTGCATGTAAACTTCTCCAAATCCCTGGTAGCTCCCTCACCATGGAATAATACGGCGACCGTTCCGCAAACAGGGTTCCGGTGGCCGAATTTCAAAGACAACAATTCCGTGCTTTCCAGTATAGGAATGGTACAAACCGGAAGATTTGCGGGTGTGTATGATGCCGGTATGAATACAGGTAACAATTCCGGGATCTTCCCTGATGCCGTGTTGGGTGAGAACTACGGTTTGTTCCCGGGCCAAACCGGGTCTGTCAAGATCACCGGCCTGCACCTGGGTATGAAATACGACCTTACGTTCTTTGCGTCTTCGAACACCTATGGCGAAATGATCACAGCCTACAAAGTGAATGGTAAGACTTCCCTGTTCAATGCCTCTGTTAACAAGGACGGCACGGTAACCATGTACAACCTGGAGCCGGATGTCAATGGTGAAATACATATTGATGTTGAACCCGGAACCGAGTTTTCGCAGTTTGGTTTACTGGGTGCCCTCATCATCAAAGGATCATCGGCAACTGATATTGGCATCACACCGGCGCCACCGCAGGTAAACGTTGATCCGGCCGTTACGGAGCTGGTTCGCCCTGCAGGAATGGAAAACAGGATTTCTGCTTATCCTAATCCATTCGGCACGGACTTTACTTTATCCATAACCGCTAAAGACAATGATATTGTCGATATCTCGATCTTCGATGTGAGAGGGCAGCTGGTAGACCGCAAAGCGGGTACCCGGGTGCAGAAAGGAGTAAACAACATCAGGATCGAACCGAAGTCAAGCCTGTCGCCTGGTGTGTACGTTGTGAAGCTTCGGTTTGTGAATAGAAAAGAAGAACAGCTGGTGAAACTGGTAAAGCATTAACCATTATAAACAAGGCCGGTGTTGTTTTTAGCTTTAGCTGGAAACAACACCGGTTTTTATTTGCCCCCCAGGGGTAAACATTTTAATTTGCCGGCAACTATGAATGAGCATAAAGCATCTTTTCATGAAAAAATGGTCATCCTGATCATGGCTGTTTTCCTGGTGGCTATTTTTATTAAAGTACTCTTCTATTAAGATGATCAATAACGGAACAATGAGGCGCAAGAAACAGGCAGTGACCTTCGGGGCACGGCTGGAGCGCATTTTTATTGATGAAAAGCTGAACAACTGGGTGGGTTATTTTATTTTCGGCGCCATTGCTGTTTTGTTTGGTTATCTCATGGGGCAAAAAGCTTTCCTGGGCATGGGCCTGTTTGCCCTGGTGATCGGTGTGTTTGTGATCATGGCCTGCCTGGTAAGCCCGGAAGCGGGTCTTTACATCAACCTGTATTATGCCTTTTTCTGTTGTTACTTCCTGCGCCTGATCGACCCCTCTTTCCCTGTTGGACTGGTCACGGATATTCTGATATCCGCCACCTTTCTGGGCGTATTTATTAAAGGCGGTCAGCTAAAAAAACTATTCGGGCAGTTTATGCAAACACCCGTGGTGATCATGATGGTGCTGTTCCTTCTTTACCTGCTGATCGAATTATTTAACCCAAACGGGCATTCGTTTGAAGGATGGTTCCAGACCTTCCGGCGTTTCCTCGGCTCCATGCTGCTGATGTTTATTGCCTTCACCGTGTTTGACAGCCGGAAGCGGATCCGCCGGTTTATTGTCGCGCTTTTTGTTGGATGCGTAATCGCGGGATTGTATGCCTGTATCCAGCAATGGCACGGCTTATTTCAATTTGAAAAAGACTGGGTGGCTGCTGATAAAGGGCGGCTCGGGCTGTATTATATCAACGGCGTTTACCGCAAGTTCTCCACGATGCCAGACCCTACTTCGTTTGGCGTGGCCATGGCTTCGTGTGCCGTTTTCTTCCTGATCCTGGCTATGAAGCTGAAAAAAGCATCACAGAAATATACCCTGATTGCCGGGTCGGTGATCATGATGCTGGGAATGGCGTATTCAGGAACAAGAACGGCCAACATCATGATTGTCGGGGGCGCAGCTATTTTCATTCTCTTAAGCTTCAATCATAAAGCCACCAGGATCTTTGCCTTTTTCGCTACCATGACCTTCCTGTTCCTGCTGTATGCACCCATCTACAGTAACCCAACGCTGAACCGTTTCCGTACCTCATTCATGGCCAGTGAAGACGGCTCGTATAAAGTGCGCGACGTAAACCGGAAATTTATCCAGCCGTATATTTATTCGCACCCGATTGGCGGTGGATTGGGAACATCAGGCGCCGGCGGATTGCGGTATGCCCCGGGTCATTACCTTGCAGGCTTTCCACCGGACAGCGGTTACCTGAAGAAAGCCATCGAAACAGGTTTTATCGGGCTGGGTCTTGTTTGCATCCTTTACTTCATCATTCTCCAGTATTCCATTAAGGGTTATTTCCGGGCACGTTCTGAAAACGACAAATTCCTTTTTGCCGCTTCCATCGCCCTGCTGTTTTCTTTTTATATCGCCGAATACCCGCAGGAGGCCATCGGCCAGATCACGGACATGGTGATCTATTACCCGATCATCGCGATCATGCTTAAACTCCGGTACCTGGAAAAGAAAAAGGAAACTGTTGATGATCCGCTGTTCAGGGTGCAGGATTAACGGTTTATAATTAGCTTTAAGCCTTTGCCCGCTACCCGGTACGGGCCTGAAATTTTCCTTCATGCACCAAAACCATAAAGGCCATCACGCGATTGTGCTTCTTGTTGCGTTGCTGGCTGTTTTCCTGCCGCTTGCCTTTATTGAATGGAAGATGCTGGGCCAGACCGGCGGCGTTTTTATGTACCCGCTGGATGATACGTTTATTCATATGGAGCTGGCCCGCAACCTTGCTTTCCACCAAACCTGGGGTATTAATCCCGGGGAATTCGGATCTGCGTCTTCCTCATTACTGTATACTGTTTTGCTGGCAGGATTATTTAAAATCTTTTCGCCTCATGTGCTGATCCCCGTTCTCCTCAACAGCATCGTGGCTATTTTTTTAATAGTCGTCATCCATAACTGGTTACGGAAACGGAATCTTGGTCCCCTGGCCTGTCTCACCATACTTTTGGCGGTTGTGTTTTTTACGCCCCTGCCGATGCTGATCATGAGCGGAATGGAACATACGCTGCAATGCCTGTTTTCCTTTCTGTTTATCACCCGCTTTTCCAGCTGGCTGGCTGAAACCAGGAAAGGAGAAATTTCTTACCGTATTCCGGAATCATTAATGATCTATTCGCTGCTCCTGCCTGCGCTGAGGTATGAAGGATTGTTCCTCGTTGGCATCGCGGTGTTGCTGCTGGCGTATTACCGCAAGTGGACCTCTGCCTTATTAGTGGGCTCAGCCGCCGCATTGCCGCTGCTTGCCTTTGGTATTTACTCGGTTTCGCAGGGAAGTTACGCGCTTCCGAATTCCGTACTGGTAAAGGCTGAAGGTCCTTCAGGTGGTGTGGCAGGTTTCGTGCACTTCTTCAGCACTGTTCTTATCGACAGGCTTACAACTGCCAAAGGTGGGATCACCGCACTGGCTACACAAAGGCTGCTGATCATTCTTCCCATTACCTATTTTGTATTCAGGCAACCCTTACGGCAGCAACGGATATTTTTATTCATGCTCATTTTTTTACTGACCGTAACCCTTATTCATCTTGCACTTGCTTCCACCGGTTGGTTCTACCGGTATGAAGCATACCTGATGCTGACTTCCATTGTTTTCATCGGGGTATTGGTTATTCAGTGGGGAAAGAGTGTTGTGCGCGAACGGATGGGTAAGGCATGGGCAGTTGCCGCGGTGGCTATTTTTTTCCTGTTTTTCCCGATGGTGCTGCGTACATCGGCTGCCTTTACCAAAGCCGCGCAGGCAGGCATTAATATTCATGACCAGCAATACCAGATGGGACGTTTCCTGCGCGAAAATTATAACCGCGATACGGTTGCGGCCAATGACATTGGCGCGATTTCATTTTTTACAGAAACCCGCATTGTGGACCTGTGGGGACTGGGCAGTATTGATGTGGCCCGCAGTAAAAAGGGACGCTATTTTACACCGGAATTTCTGGACTCGTTCAGCCGCAGGCAGGGCGCCCGCATTGCCATTGTTTACGACACCTGGTTTCCGGATTCATTGCTGAAACGATGGCAAAAGGCAGGCACCTGGCAGGTGCAGAACAATGTGATTTTAGGTGATGATGAAGTGCATTTTTATGCCATTGATCCTGCGGCCGCACCGGCCCTGCGGAAAAACCTTGAAGCTTACCAGTCTAAACTGCCCCAAACGGTACGCGTAACTTATTACTGACCTTCATGAACGGATATATCAAAAGCCTGGACGGAGTACGCGCAGTAGCCATTATTTTGGTGATGACCTTTCACGCGGAACTCAACCTGTTCGGATGGCTGGGTGTGCAGTTGTTTTTTGTGCTCTCTGGGTTTTTGATCACGGGCATCCTGTGGAAAGAAAAATCAAAGGAAGGAAGTTTGGGATTCAAATTCAGGAACTTCTGGATACGACGGTCGCTCCGCATTTTCCCTCTTTACTTCGGTTACCTCATTATCCTGGGCGTATGCTACCTGCTGGTAAAGTTTCCTTCTTATTATCCCCTGTACGCGCCTTATCTTTTTACCTATACGTTTAATTTTATCCGCACCATTCCCGAATGGCAGGGTAACCCCCTGTTCACGCACCTTTGGTCGTTGTGCGTGGAAGAACAGTTTTATATTGTTTATCCTTTTCTTATTTTTTTACTGCCCCGCAAAGTCATTCCCGTAGTATTGATGACCGTTATTTTTTTAGCACCCCTCATTCGTTATTTGTTGGGTGCCTGGTATGCATTGCGGGGTGCGCAACCGGAAGTAATGTCGGATGCTGTGTATTGGAATACACTCAGTCATCTAGATGCGTTTTTTATGGGCGGGCTGATTCCGGTTTTATCACTCGATAAGCGCATAAAAAATGCATTTCCTCTTTTTATACTTGCTCTTGTAGTGGCTATTGGAGCAGGAGTCGCCAATTACCTTACATCAGGAAGCGAAGCATCTTATTTCGCACATCTCGGTTATGCCCATGGCGGTGAAACCGGGTGGGAGCACGTGTGGCATTTTACAGCGCTGAACTTTTTATTTGCATCAGGTATACTGGTGCTAATAAAAGCACAGCAAAATCCGGCAACCGGCATCCGGAAAATTCTGGAGCATCCCTGGCTGGTACGGATCGGCCAGGTTTCTTACGGCATGTATATTTTTCACTGGCTGATCCTGGTTTATATCTGCGCGCGTTTCATGCCGGATAATATTTATTTGCGGATCCTTTCCTTTCTACCTTACCTCGCACTGGTTTACGCGGTTTCAGAATTAAGCTACCGGTTGTATGAAAAGAAGTTCCTTGTTTTGAAAGACAAATGGACAAAAAGGGAAGGAAAGCATCCGGTTATTGCACCAGAGAGTTGATATTTTGGCTTGGCGACTTTGCGGTTAAAATCATGAAAGGCAACCGCAAAGCGAGTAGCGCGAAGCGAGTAGCCTTCCCTCACACCGACGTTGGTGAACTCATGGACGTATTCATCGTCATTTCTTTTCTTTTCACTTCCTCAACCGGCGGCTGCTTTGGGGGCTTTCGCTCGAGGCTGAACAGGAACCAGCCTATGTTATTACGGATAAGAAGATTGTAGACAACAATAGGAACAATAAGTCCCGATAGCGTGCCGGCAATGAGCAGTACAATCGGGTCATGAATACCCAGCACTTTGGTAACGGCCATGCGCATGAACGCGATCACCATAACGTGCATTACGTATATGTAAAGGGAGTGATAACCAAGCACCCGTAAAAAATGCATGATATTCCATGCCTGCAGCCGGAAGGCCAGCAGGAACATGGTAAGGCAACCGATCAATGCAATCATCAGGAACTGCAACTGGTTGAGCATACGCATCAGGTAGGCGATACCGGTTCCATGAAATTCCGTTTGCAGGGTTTGCCCGCCAATATCATATTTAAGATAATAAAGCTGTGCAACAACGAACAGCGGAATGACCACCAGTAAGGAAAGCGGCTTTTTCAGCCAGGCCTGTGTTGTTTCCTTGAAGAAAAGTCGTGAGCCTGCTTCACCAAGTGCAAAGAAGATATAAAAGGTCATCCAGTCTGATACCATGCTGGCCTTTTGAAAAAAAGGCGCGCTGAAATAAAGTACCAGTGCAATTGCAATATGAGCCAGGGTGGAAGGATTGATCTTGGTGCGAACAAACAGGTAGAACATCGTGGCATTGAACAGCGCCGGCAGGTACCAGAACTGGTCAAGATTGCGCGGATGATAGAGGATGTAGGTATAATCAATGGGACCGCGGCTGGAGTTGGTGAAATCAGACAGCGCGATCTGCAGGCTTACCTGTATAAAAGCCCAGATGAGATAAGGATAAAGTAATCGTTCGAAACGGATCCACACCAGTTCCTTGATGGTCTTTTTGATCATGGTGTGGCTGATGAGAATCCCGGAGAGGATAAAGAACAGCGGCATCCGGAAACTGTAGAGGATCATGTTGGCATTTACCAGGGCCTGCGGAACGGCAATGTCGCTGCGTTCTATGCCAACCCGTACATGGTGGTAAACTACAAGTACTATAGCGATGCCCCTCAGGTAATCTATCCAGTCGAGCCTCCGGTTCTGAAGCACAGACAGATTAAACGCTTTTGAGAGCCAGCCTCCTTGTACTTGTTCGATCTTCATCCCTGTTTCTTATTAAAAGCAGCTCTACGCCTCGTGGTCAGCGTTCGTTAGCGGCGGGTCACGCTTTCGAGGCTGGTACCAATCATTTTTTCTATTTCAAGTTTGATCAGCTCCTGTTGTAAACGAAGGTTGATCAGTTTTCCGGTTTCATCGTTCTTTGCCTTCTGTGCAGCATTGTATACCTCAATGGTGATCGTTCCTTTTCCGAACTTCTCCTCAACCTGACCAAGCTCCACGTTCATATCGGAGATCAGTTCATTCTGAAGGTTGATCAGTTCTCCCTGCGCCTGGTATTGACGATAGAGCGAAAGCACTTCGGCGCGGATCGTGCGCTTCAGCTGCTCCTGGTTGTTGCGGCTGATCTCGATGCTTTCCCTGGCCGACTTTACATCGGTACGCGATAAAATGGTACCCAGCGGTATGTTCAGTCCGAAAAAGTATTTCGGATAGATGTATTGGCCGGGTACAGTACCGGGTTTATTAAAACTCTGGTCATTATACTGAAGGGAAACGGCCAGGAGGTTCATCCATACGTTCTTGGCGCGCTGCAATTGCAGTTCGTTCACCCGGTTCTGGTGATCGGCAGCTTTTACAAGCGGGCCATTCAGGGCCAGTTCCACCAGTTTTTCTTCCACGGAGTTTGCGGTATCTAAAGAACTGATGCGCTGGGCGCCGGCGGAAAAGGTAAACACGATTCCGGTGGCGGCCAGCAAGGCAAATCTAAATACAGGGGTACGAAACCATTTCAAAGGGTGAAGACGCAGATATTTAACTAAAGTTGGTTGCATATAAGGGTTTCAAAATCAATTATGCTCTCCAGCAAACCGCACGGTATGAACCACTACAAGTTTAACTAAAGTGCACAGTATAATCAATTTTAGGACTATAAATATTAAATTTTTTTTCTATGGCTCAATCCTGCGGTTAAGCCACATTTACATTCTTCAGGTCAACCATATTCAGGATGGATCCGATGAATTTTCCATTCAGTTCTTTAAAGAAACCAATGGATTGTTTATCGATCTGCTTGATGATATGGTTGGCTGCAAATACAGCAATGACTCCATCAACATACTGCGCCAGTTCCTTGCTGTCTGAAAAATCATTCAGGGGCGGACCTTCCAGGAATATATAATCAAATTCGGAAGTCAGCCGGTGAAGATGATGCAACAGGTTTTCCCTTGGCAGGATCTCGGAAGGAGTGTAATCACCCCCTTCGGAACCAATTGCATAAACCGTACCGCCTGCGCCGATATCTTTTGAAAACACTTTTACCTGCTCAAGCAGTGCCTGGCCATCGGCTTTATAAGGAACGATCTTTTCGAGGATCGGGTCGGCATTCAATTGAACGGTCAGATCGTTGTTGCAAAAGTTCGTATCGATAATCAGGATCTTCTTTTTGCTCATGCTCATGCTGTACGAGAGCGCCTGGATAATGGTGGTTTTTCCCTGGCCTTTTTTGGTGGAAGTGAACAGGAAGATCTTTTTTCCGCTCGTTTCAATTTCGTAGCGCAGCTTGCGGAGCGATTCGCGGAAAATATTATTCCGGGTATGATCGTCTGCGTTGGCGCCTTTTTCGCGGTTGGCCACGATATCAGCCAGGCTGCGGTTTCGTAAATTGGCGAAGTTCACCATGGAGATCAGCTTTAGCCCAACGGTCTTGGAAAAGATCACTGGTGTTTTCACCGACGAATCCATGTACGCCAGGAAAATAAAAAGCAGCATGGTGGTCATCATGGCGGCGGCTCCTGCCATGCCTACAATCAACTTGCGCTTGGATGGCTCGGGCTCAATGGCGGGCTGCGCTTCCACAACCTGCCGGAAGTTCGTTTGACCGGCACCGCCGATCAGGGTAGCTTCATTGTATCGCTGCTTGGCGTCGGTATATTCCTTGTTGGCCAATTCTGTTTCTTTCAGTAATGTTTCCGCCTGGGCGCTTTGCTGGCCCTGGGCAATGGACTGATATTTTATTTTATTAGACTGTTCCCTGAGTGCATTGATCTTGCTCTGGCTCGCCCTGATATCGATTTCCAGGTCCGTTTTCCGGCTGCGTAAGGCGGCCAGACCTTCCGTTGGTGCATCCACGTTGTCGCGGTTCGAATTGTATTCGCGGTAAAGCTTTTCATATTCTGCATTCAACTGGTCGTACCGGTCTTTGAGTGCCTTATCTGCAGGTTCTGCCAGCCATGCATTATAAGCTTCATTTTTTGCTTTACGTGCTGCAATGAGCGCCTCGTTATTCTGGTTCGGGCGTGTGGTCCCCGACATGGATGCAATTTTCAGGTTAACCTTTTGAAGGTCACCATTCAACTCGGTAAGCCGGCCCTGTTCATTGGCAATGGAAATTTCCAGGTCGGCCCCACCTGAACTGCTCGATATTTCACTAACATTAATTCCTATGGACCGCAGCTGGTTATTTTTTGCATCCAAATCAGCTTTCTTTTTCTCCATCATGGAACGCAGGGTATCAATGGCTACCTGGTCGGTGGTTGAACGGTAACCACGGTAATAGCGGAGAAACTGGTTGAAAATATTGTTGACGACGAATGCTGACAGATCCGGGTTGTTTGATTTGTAGTCGATCTGGATAAAATCAGATCCCGCAATCCGGTAAACATTCAGATTCTTTTTCAGCGTGGGCACATCGTATTTGTACAGTTTCAGGTATTCCAGCAGGGCTCTTTCTTCCGGCTTGTAGGAAGTAAGCATCGTCATGGTTTCCAGCTTGTCGGTAAAGAGCTGGCGCGCCCGCACAGGATCCACTTTTTTAAAAATCTCTGACTGCTGATCTTCTTTTGATACATGGCGCCAGGCAAGCTCCGGGTTGTTCAGATCATGAAGCATCAGCTGGTAGGCAAGCAGGGTAGTAACCGTCGGAGAGGTCATCGTCATAATGACGTTGTTGAATTTTGTCTCCTGTTCAAAAATGCCATTGTTGGTTTTTACTACCTGTATTTCATCTGAAGCAAAGCCGGTAGAAAATTGTGAAAAGGAATAATATGATTTTTCTTCATTACGGGTTAAAATATAAGCGATGGCAGCAGCCAGAACGGCCGCACCTATGATGATCCATTTTCTCTTAAGCAATACACGAAACAGGTAGATGAAATCCATGACCGGGGGTTGAAATTAGGGCTTAAAATTAGTTTATTAACAGGGGTTAATCAACTAAGGACTTGTTAAACGGCTTTAAGAGTATACTGGAATGACGGCGGGTAAAATTCAAAAACTGATCCAAACTCAGCTATTGCGGCGCCCCTCACTAAATATAATCTTTTCAGGCGGGTAATGCACCGGATGGGAAAGGTATATTTCTACGATTTCGCATTCAGAGAAGGCTGCATCCGTCTCGCTTTTTCCCATGTGGCCGGTTGCCGCCCCCGGAGAAAACGGAAAAACCCCTGAACAACCGATAAATTCATAAAAACAAAATAGTAGGCAAGTCGAAAAAGTTTGAACGGACCTTTTGGTTCATGAATCACTACTGCTGCTACAGCCGCACCGTAAAAAAGAACCTGTCCTATCAGCAATAAGGTATACCATTGGCTGCCACCCCTGATCACCAGGATGAGGTTGGCTATAAAGGCCAGGATCAGGCAAAGCGGGCTTACCGTCCAGCGCATGACGCGGTGCGAAATATAAAGAAAAGATAGGCGTGGGTTTTTCCAGAAGGCCAGTGACGGGCCCAGCATGCCCAGGGCCTGGAACCCCCCGGCCGCGATACGCACTTTACGTTTACCCTCATCCTGCATGGAAAAAGAAGGAAGCTCCATGGCATAAGCGTCGGGTTCATAAACAATCCGGAAGCCCTTCTGGGCCACCCGCATCGATATGACAAAATCATCTAATATCACCTTACGCTCAACCGCTTCATATAAATTGCGGCGCAGGGAAAAGAGTTCGCCTGCAGCACCCACCACCGAATAAAAACGGGAATCCAGTTTCTTGAGGGTTGATTCATATTTCCAGTAGGCACCTTCTCCCTGTCCTACTTCATTGGAACCGGCAGAGGCCGAAATAACTTTTTTCTCCCCGGCCACGCCGCCCACACGGGCATCGGCATAATGCCGGGTAATGTTGCGGATGGCATCCGTATTTAAAATGGTATTGGCGTCGGAAAAAATCAGGATATCATTTTTCGCTTCGGATACCGCGCGGTTCAGGGCAGCGGATTTGCCGGCCCGCTCATCACGGTGCAGCAGCTGTACAGCCGGGAAGCGCCGGATAATGGACGTGGTACCATCTGAAGAACCATCGGTAATAAAAATATATTCGATCCGTTCCCGGGGATAATACAGTTCCAGCGAGTTGGCGATCTTTTTCTCGATGCAGTCTTCTTCGTTAAAAGCGGCCACGATAAAGGAAACCGTAGGAAAGTGGTCCTTTGCCGGTTGTTCTTTATTTTTTTTGAGCTTGTTGAGTACATACACAATCAGCGCATATCCTGCATAGTTATAAAACACAAGCAACACGCTGGCATAAAATACAATTTCCCAAAAGCTCATACGGCGCAATGATAATAAGAATCAGCAAATTAATATCCTTTTCACCCCGAAATGGCAAGAAAAGGAGGAAGGGGAATCCTGTCCACAAAACCATTTGCTCACTCACTCCAAATGCCCAGCCCTGCACGGTTCGGTTAGGGTACGATAATTGTGAATATCTGGAGAAAGAACTACTTTCGAAGCCGAAAACAATGCTCGGCAGGCATTCTTAACTGACTGCATCCGTGTAAACTGCAACCGCTGATGGCAAGTACCCTTTTATACCTTTTGTTTGGAATCCTGTTTCTGTACAGTGCGTTCTCTGTTTTCTATTTATTCATTCAATCTTTTGCCGGGCGCTTTTTTTATAAGAAGATCATTCCTGCTTACGCAGCTCCCTCCAACAGGATTGCGGTATTGGTACCGGCCTATAAGGAAGACGGGATTATTTATTCCACGGCTGCCAGCCTTCTGCGGGTAGATTACCCCGCCAATCTTTATGACATTTACATCATTGCCGATTCTTTCCAGCCGGAAACACTGGAGCGTTTGCGCGAACTGCCCATCCAGGTGCTGGAAGTATCTTTTGACAAAAGCACGAAAACAAAATCCCTGAATGAAGCATTCCGCCGCATTTCAAAACCGTATGATATTGCCCTGATCTGTGATGCCGATAATATCCTGGCCAGGGATTTCTTAAAGAAGATCGATTTTTACTTTGTCCAGGGATTCCGTGCGGTCCAGGGCAGGAGGGTAGCCAAGAACCTGGATACGTCCTTTGCCATACTGGATGCGGCCAGTGAAGGCATCAACAATAATATTTTCCGTAAAGGAGCCAATGCGCTTGGCATTTCATCTGCCGTTATCGGTTCAGGGATGGCCTTCGATTACAAGATGCTGGTGCAGATCATGAGCGAGGTGCACGCGGTGGGCGGGTTCGACAAGATCCTGCAATTGCGTATCGTGGAAAAGGGGTTGAAGATCCGCTACGTGGAAGACGCGCTCATCTTTGATGAAAAGGTGGACTCTTCGCATGCCTTCCGGCAGCAACGCAAGCGATGGGTTTCCAGCCAGTTCATTTACCTGAAGAAGTTTTTCAAACCTGCCTTGCGCCAATTGTTCAAAGGAAATATGAGTTACGTAAACCTGGCCATTTTCAATAACCTCGTGCTTCCGCGCGCTTTTCTTTTTGTGATGCTGCCCCTGCTGGTCTTATTGTCCCTTTTTCTGGATACGGGCTGGATCATCGCCTCGGCAGGATTGCTCCTGTTATATGGCCTTACTCTTGTATTAGCTATACCCTCCGAGCTGGTGAACGGGGATCTTTTTAAAGCGGCACTCCGGTTGCCGAAAGCAGTACTGGTAATGGTGGGAACCCTGTTCGGAATCAAGAAAGCAAATAAAACATTCATTCATACAGTTCATACGAAAACTGAAGTCAGTAACACCTTATTTAAAGATCATGTCAACTAACAACGTTTACGAATACAACCGCATTGCCGACAGAAAGCGTGTTGATTTTATTGCGGATGTACTCCGCCAGTCCCTGCCCCCCAATGGCCGCATCCTCGATGTTGGTTGCGGTAATGGTGTGATCAGCCGTCACCTTGGCCGTCTCGGATTTAACGTGCTGGGTATCGATGTCAGTGAAAAAACCATCGAGATGGCGCGGGCGATCAACCCTATGCCCAATGTGAAGTTCCAGACAAAAAGTGCTGAGGAACTGGTGGCTTCCGGTGAACGGTATGATGCAGTGATCTGCAGCGAAGTGCTCGAGCACCTCAACGATCCCGGTGCCCTTTTAAAAGTTTTGTACGCCACCCTTGCCCCGAATGGCAAATTGATTGTTACCGTTCCCAACGGCAAAGGCCCGAGGGAAATGTTTGTGACCAAGCCGGTACTGAAGATGCGCCGCAAAAACAATTTTCTCTGGCGTTCGATCGTTCGCATTAAAAAGGCTTTGGGTTATTCCGGTACCACCGTTCAGTCGGCAGCCGATAACCTGGATCACATACAGTTTTTTTCCAAGAACGACCTGCTGCAGCTTTCCAAGCGCAATGGCTTCCGGATCACCCGGTTTGGAAAGGCTAATTTCGTGGAAGATGTGTTCCCGTTTTCTGTTTTTACACGCCGTATCGTAGCGCTGCAAAAACTCGATTGCAAGATCGCCGATATGCTCCCCGATAATTTCACCGGCGGTTTCTTTACAGTGTGGGAAAAGTCCTGATGATTGAATTTTAATTTAACAGCGTTTAACCGCCATGAAGGCCGAGACAAACAGATTAAAAATTGCTTATTTCTCGTTCAATGATCCGCTCGACAAGCGTTCATGGTCGGGTACGACCTATTATTTAGGCCAGACCCTTCAGCGTAATATTGGTGATGTTGATTTTCTCGGACCGGTTAAAGTTCCCTGGCTCCTGGATAAATTTCTACGCGGAGTGGCAAAGGCTACGCGGCTTATTTTCGGCACCGAGTACCTTACAAAATACAGCATACTGCTCAACCTGTATGGAACCCGCGTGTTGAAGCGCCGGATGAAAGGCAAGCGGTATGATTTCCTGATTGCGCCTGCGTCGGCCCCGCAACTGGGCGCGCTGAATACTAAATTGCCCGTGGTATATTTTGGCGATTCAACCTATAAATGTTACCGCGCATTTTATGATAAAGAATTCAAAGACCTGAACCGCTTTTCTCAATGGGAAGGAAATTATATGGAGCAGCGGGCACTTGACAGGAGCCACCTCGTGATCATGTCTTCCCAATGGGCGGCAGAATCGGCTATTAAAGATTATGGTGTTTCACCTTCCATCATTGAAGTACTTCCGCTCGGTGCCAATATGGATTTCACCCCTGAGGCTTCGATGATTTTTAATAAAGAGGAGCACAAAACACTCACACTTCTTTTTCTTGCTGTTGATTGGGACCGAAAGGGTGGAAAGATCGCTTTTGAAACCCTTAAGCACCTGCAATCCATGGGTGTGCGGGCAAAGCTGATCGTGTGCGGCTGTATCCCGCCTCCGGAGTTTTCCGATGCCGACATGGAAGTTATTCCCTTTCTTAACAAGAACATCAAAGAGGACCACGACCGGTTTGTAAGGCTGTTGAGTACTGTTCATTTTCTCATCCTTCCTACGCGCGCCGACTGCTCGTTGCTGGTCGCCTGCGAATCCAACTCCTACGGTGTTCCCGCCATCACCACCAATGCAGGAGGAGTTTCGGATATTGTCAAAAATGGCATTAATGGTTATTGTCTTCCGCTCGAAGCGCGGGGTCCCGAATATGCAAAGCTGATCGCAGAGATCTATGCGGATAAGGAACGTTATCACCAGTTGATCCGCACCAGCCGCCAGCGTTACGAAGAAGAGCTGAACTGGGATAAATGGGCCGAACATTTCCTCGACATTTACAACCGCCATTTCGGTAAAGTGCGCAAGCTGGTTATAAAAGATAAAGCAGAAGCCATTCCGGAGTAAAGGCAACCGCAAAGGCGCAGAGGAATTCTACTTTGCGCCTTTGCGGTTAAAAACCAAAAATGTTATTTCTGTTCTGCAACAGTACCGGCCTTTTGCTCAATAAGATCCGGTTTCACTTTCACCATTGCTTTATAGATTTCTTCCACGGAGGCTTCCCATGTATGTGAGCGTGCAAAGGCAATGCGATCCGCTTCTTTTTGCGGCGTATGATCTTTCATCGCGCGCTCGATCTGGGCAATGTATTCATCCAGCGTTTCTGCAAAATAAACATGATCGGAAAAAATACTCATGGCCCTTGTGCCGGTGGCAACCGTTGGCTTGCCCATCGCCAGGTATTCATCGATCTTGCGCGGGTAATTGCCGATTGTTACTTCATTCACCACCTGCGGATTGATGGCCACATCAAACTTTGCGAGGTATGCCGGCAACTCCGAAGCATCTTTCAGTCCCAGGAAATGCACATTGTCTTTTTTGTGCAGTGATGATTGTTTAAAAGCATCGTCTTCCGGACCAATGAGCACGAAGTTCCAGTCTTTTTTCGTTTGAGCCAGCTGCTCCAGCAGGTGAAGATTGAGCCGGATGGAAAATAATACACCCATGTACCCGACAATCGGTTTTGGAATGGAGGCAATATCGGCAGGTATGGTCTTGATCTTCTGCAGGTCGAATTCGGCTGTTTCACAACCTTGTCCAACATAATAGGCGTGCACATTATGTTTGGCGGCCAGTTCGGCGAGGTAGGTTGAATTCGCAACAACCAGGTCGCTTTTTGCAAACAGCTCGGGCTCCAGCTTATGGCCGTGCTTATACCAGTAGGGAAATCCCATCAGGTTATCGCGTGTATAGTAAACCGTTAGAGCTGGCCGGATCAGCTCTTTTAAATGATAACTCCGGAACATATCACTGTCGTTAAACAGGATAAAATCTTTAAATCCCAAACGGTCCGCAGCCTTTTGGATCTCGCCGGCGAAGCGCTGGTTATTGACCCGGTTAACAATACGGAACAGGGAAGTAGATGGAAGGAAGTTCGCTGATTCAAGGATGCAGGCCGGGAAAAGATTCCAGAGGTTTTTATCCACCTGCAGCAGGTTTTCCTTTTTATTCTTCAGCATGTCGATCCGCATGGCAAAAGCGGGATTGGATTTTTCCCTTTTAAGGCTGATCCTTTGCATGGGGTTATTTACATACAGCACCCGGTTGTGCTTTGCAAATTCCATCGCAATGTTTTTGCAATTACTGCCGATCTCGTTATCCCACGGCTGCAGTCCTACGATGATAATGTCTTTATTCCTGAGGATCATATTGGGGTGTCCTTGTGTAATGGTGATACGGAAGTTATCTTCTTTTGGGTTACGCCAATATGCTGCTCGATCTTTTCCACAATAGCCGGATCAACATCAAGATCGAATTTGCGCGCAAATAATTTATCGGATTGTATAAGGCTTTCGAAATCACCGGCGCCCAGCAGTTTGGGGTTGGGTTTCCTTTCCGACCAGTCGATATAAAACAAATGGTCTTTTATCTTTTCCCGGAAGGGTGAATTATAAAGAACAGTAGAGAAAATAAATTCATCAGCACCCCAGACAAACTTAAAGAACCGTACAACTTCGGGATGCTGCTCCAGGAAATTGAGCATGTAGGCAGCGGCGCCCGATGTGATGGAAAACCATTGCGAGCGCCCGGCCAGCTGGTGCCCCAAAGGGTATACACGCTCTTTGGTCAGCCGGTTTACCAGGAACTGCATCCGGTATTTACCGGGGAACCTGAAATTCTGGAAATTATATTTTTTCACACGCGGAAGGGCTTCATTCCACCACTCACTTTCGGGTGAGTACGTAATGCATGAAATGAATTCCGTTCCCCTGTGGGCTTCAAAAAAGCGAACGATGAAATCGGCGGGTTTAATCGGGAAGTCCTGCGCCGACAGCACATTGATGTAATCGTAGGTTCCACCTTTCAAAGCAGCGCTGATGCCATTGAGCTGGGCCTGTACAAGGCTGTACCCGCCCCATTGCACATCTTCACGCTCCGTAATAAAATGAACGTTTTTCTTTTGAAGATGCTGGAAGGAGGAGAGGTCCGATTTTCGGTCAAGATGAATATAAAGATCAAAGGCCGGGTGCTCCAGCGCACCGATCAGCCGTTCCAGTTGCGCGGGATTTTTATGGGCCAGTATAACGTGTGCTATTTTCATGATATTCTTCCGCACTTCAGGCATGCACCTGTTTTGTTTTAAAAAGAATTCCTGCTGCGTGCACATAAATGGTTTTATACGTATCGCCTATAAACTTTACGATATTCCCCATGCTGAAATGGATCTGGCGTTTCATGATTATGTACCAAACCGTTGTGCCGATGACACAGGTAATGAGGGTTCCTATGGCGGCCCCGTAAAAACCAAACTCTTTCAGGCACAGGTAATTGATGCCCAGGTTGGCAGCCAAGGAAACGGTATTGATGACAAAACAGAGCTTTTGTTTTCCAACTGAATTCAGGAGGTTAGCCGCCTGGTTCTGCATCGGTCGCAAAATGCCCGTAAGCATATAGATCTGAAGGATCAGCGCTGCATCACGGTACTGTGAACCGGCAATAATGGTAATGATCAGTTGCGGGAATATCATGATAAAAACAGCCGCGGGTATGGTAAAGGACAGCAGCACGGCCACCATCCGTTCATACAGGTATTTCACTTTACTGTCCCCTTCTTCCGCGGCAGCCTTCGACATTTTTGGAAACAGGATCTCTGCGGCTGCATAGGAAGGAATATCAATCAGCTGGTTGATACGGGATGCGGCATTGTAATGTGCAACGGACGCGGTGGACTTCAGCATCGTGGCCGTCATCACCTGGTCGAGGTTGGAATAAATATTGGCTACCAGTCCCGACCCGAAAATATAACTTCCATAGCCGAGCAGTTTTTTAATCCAGGCTTTGGTCGGGTCAAATCGGAACAGCAGGTATTTGCGTGTATGTACATACAGTAATATCGTTCCCAGCAGGATACTTCCCGACTGGTACAGGGCCAGGTGGGTGAGGGTGAGGGGAAGATCGAACACGAAATGAATAATGATCACGGTAAAGAACGACACCTGCCGCACAAAGTACCCGGCAAACCCACCTTTAAAATCAAGATGCGATTGCTGGATGGCTTCAAAGTGCGAAAAGTAGATCATCATCACCAGGCCCGGAATGAACCATTGCAGCATGAGCGCAAGGTCCCGGCCCGCGTTCAAAAACTGGCTGATGCCATTGGAAAACCCCAGGATGATCAGTATAAACAGAAGTGATATCAGTGCATTGATCAGCAGGGAAGAGGAAGCAATGGCCGATTTACTTTCTCCTTCCCCCGCAGCGCTTACATATTTGATCTGCGCATTCTTCAGCAGGTTGGTTTTGCTGGCCTCAAAAATGGTGGTGACAATCAGGAACAAGGCCCAGGTTCCCATTTGTTCGGGCAGCAGGGTGCGAATGAGCACCATGAAATTTACAAGACCGAAAAATGTAAGGGAAAACCGCTGTAAAAAGGTATAGAAAGCAGATCGGATCCAGTATGATGAAAAATATTTTTTCAAGGGCGTAGGGTTTGGGGCGCTAACAGGGCTCAAACATAGGTTAAAAACCTGATTTGTTTTGCTCTTTATTGCAGGCTTCAGCACGCTGAGAACCGCTGGCAGGGCCGAAGGAAGTAAGATAGCCGTTTTAAAATCCAGATGGAAGACCGTGGAATGATTCATCCCTTTGAATCCGGTCAAATGATGTCCTTTCGTTTCATCTTAACCCGTACGATACCCTTCATTCCTGCCTGGTTGTACTCCGGTGGAAACAATGCATGAAATTTAATCATAATATATGAAGCTTATAATGGATCATAGACTATGGACCATTAACCGTGAATCGTACCCTGTTTCCACCTTCATTTTCCCAATATGCGGATGAGCTTATGTTCCCTAAGCGGAAATGCTTACCGGAAAGGCAGTCAACAATTGATTTTTGAAATTAATAATATTGTATTTTCACTTGATTTTATTTAGATTTTACCTAAGTAATTCTACGAAGGAGATTGCTGCTGTTTGAACAAAACCCGGGCCTGTGGCCCATTTTATCCCTTTTTGGTGAGTTGTCTTTTGGTGGTCGTGCAAGGGAAAGTTCTATGGACTTTTTACCCTATGGATATTTTTTATTTTAATCTCTAATTTCACAAACTGACTGTAATGCGTAAACCTGTGTTTTTCTTTTTAATAAATATTAGAAAGCGATCACAGCCGATCAATGTTTTAAAAACCCAGAGTCCCATTCTATGAAAACCAGAAACCTTTGCATGCTCCTGGTGCTTTTGTGCACGGTTTCCTCTTTGCACCTGGCAGCCCAATCAATTATCGGGCGCCAGAAGGTGGACCAATATCCCATTTCTTCATCGGGCAATACCACATACGGACTTACCTGGCTGCCTGCTGATTATACCACTACTACCAAACGCTATCCCCTCATTATCTTTTTGCACGGCACCGGTGAAAGCGGGTCGGGGATCGGCGGACTTTATAACCTCATTACCACAGCCCTTCCGCAGAAGATCGCGCAGGGTTTTGATCCTGCAGCGGTAAACCCACAGGACGGGAAGTTGTACCAATTCATTGTTGTTTCTCCCCAAGCTCCTTCCTGGTCGTATAGTTTTTCCAGCATTCAATACATGTTGCCGGATATTATCAGCCGGTACCGCGTCGACGAAGCCCGCATCTACATCTCCGGTGTATCAGCCGGCGGTGCAGGTACCTGGAGTTGTGTAACCAACGGTCCTTCATTTGCCACCAAACTGGCTGCCGTTGTTCCGGTAAGCGCAGCGGGAACCAATTCACCGGCCGAGCAGAACGAATTGCAATACATCGGTGGAACCTATGGCGTAAAGGCATGGAGCGTTTGCGGAATGGAAGATGCCTTCTGGGGCCCGGCGCAAAACTTTACCACCATCATCAATAACGGGATACCGGCACCTTCGGTTCCGGCAGTTGCTTCCGGAATACCGGGAGCAGGTCATACATCGGCAGCATGGAATACGGCTTACGATTCTTCCTGGAGAAGCAACTCTTTTGGATTGAATGTATTTGAATGGATGCTCCGGTACAGCCGCACAGCCCCGCAAACCAGTCCTTCCATTGCAGCCGGCAGCGACCAGACCATCACACTTCCTGTTAATAACCTTGTCCTCTCCGGGAATGCTTCGGCACAACCGGGCACATCGCTTAATGTAACGGCATGGTCACGGTATTCAGGTCCCGATGCCGGAACCATTGCTTCACCAACTTCTGCTTCCACAACTGTTTCCGGTCTGATCCAGGGAACCTATGTTTTCAGGATGATCGGTAAGGACAATAATGGCGGTGTAGGCACTGATGATGTAACCGTAAAAGTAAATCCGTCCACAGCTTATGTTCCCATCCCTTCCCGGATTGAAGCAGAACACTGGGTGGTGAGCAACGGGATTCAAACAGAAACAACAGCAGACGCCGGCGGTGGACTCAATGTGGGTTACATCGATAACGGGGACTGGATGGAATACAATGTGAAGGTTCCATCAGATGGAAACTATACGCTTAACTTCCGGGTTGCCTCAGCCTTCAGTGGGGGAATGATACAGGTGAAGAAAAGTGATGGCACCGTACTGGGTACGTTGAATGTTCCCCAGACCGGTGGCTTTCAGACCTGGCAGACTGCCGGTCTCGTTGTTCCCCTTCTCACCGGGAATGAATCCATCCGTATTACTTCCACCTCCAATACATCCTGGAATTTCAACTGGCTTGAGTTCATCAATCCGAATGTAAACTTTAATGTAGCCCCGGTAGCAAATGCCGGTAGCAATACTACCATTACGCTGCCCCTGAACAGTGCGGCACTGAACGGGAGCGGTACGGATGCCGACGGATCGATAACCGGTTATAACTGGACAAAGATCAGTGGCCCTTCCCAATATTCGCTGGTGAATGCCGTATATGCACAGGCAACAGCTACCAACCTTGTTTCGGGCGTGTACCAGTTTGAACTGACGGTTACCGATAACGCCGGTGCAAGCGGTAAAGACACGGTAGAAATTACAGTGAACCCCGCCCCGAATGTTGCACCCCTTGTAGAGGCCGGACCCAACCAGGCCATTACGTTACCGGTGAGCACTACCACTTTGAATGGTGCCGCCACGGATGCAGATGGGTCCATTGTTTCTTACCAGTGGACAAAAATTTCCGGGCCTTCCTCGTATTCCATTACGGCCCCTTCGCAGGCAACTACTGAAATAAGAGGACTTGTGGAAGGTACCTACCAGTTTGAATTAAAGGCAGTGGATAACAACGGGGCAACCGGGAAAGATACAGTGTCCATTACCGTTAGTCCGGCACCCAATATGCCTCCAGCCGCCAATGCAGGCAGTGATCAAAGCATCACCTTGCCGGTTAATTCTGTAACACTGAATGGAAGCGGAACCGATGCGGATGGAACGATTGCATCTTATAGCTGGAAAAAACTTTCCGGCCCCTCTTCATTGATTATTGTAAATGCATCAGCAGCACTAACAGGGGTAAATAACCTGGTGGAAGGCCGTTACGAATTTGAACTGACGGTTACCGACAACAACGGCGCTGCCGGAAAAGATACAGTGTTCGTTACTGTGCAACAAGCTGTTGGGATCCCGAACATAGCACCCACTGCAAACGCCGGCGCTGATCAAACGATCATGCTCCCGATCAACACTGTAGCGCTTGCAGGAACCGGTACCGATCCGGATGGGACCATAGCAGCTTACCAGTGGACAAAAATTTCCGGGCCCGCACAGGCAACAATTGCCACGCCCACACAATTCCAGACCCAGGTCAGTAACCTTGTCCATGGTGTGTACCAGTTTCAATTAACCGTTACCGATGATGACGGTGCAAAAGGTTCCGATACAGTGCAGGTTACGGTAAATGCCGTACCGAATGTTCTTCCGTTGGCCAACGCCGGTCCTGACCAAACGGTTCGCATTCCCAACAATAGCGTTACGCTCAACGGTACCGCGAGTGATGCGGACGGAAATATTATTTCCACCAGGTGGACCCAGCTGAATGGGGCTGCTGCAACCATTACAACACCGACTTCACTCACTACAACCGTAACAGGTCTTTCTGCCGGTACCTATTTATTCCGTTTGACGGTAATGGATGATGACAGTGCCACCGCAATTGATGATATACAGATCCAGGTAACTTCCTGCGGTGGTGTCCGTCGCGTGGTAACGCCATGGCCCGACGGTGGTATGTTCTACAGCGGCAAACCAACCGGCCTGAATTATACAGTCATCAACCCCGGTGATACCATTGTATTAAGAGCAACAAATAATACCTGGAGCTATTTTGCCATGGAAGATATTCATGGTACACCTTCCTGCCCGATCGTAATTATCAACGAAGGCGGACAGGTGCGTATGACCAAAGGATTTGACCTGAAGCATTGCACCAACATCAAGGTGTCGGGATCGGGTAGCAGCGATGCATATGGATTTTATGTTTATAACCCGGCGTCAAACGATAACGCGGGCGTTGCATTGAGCCTTCAGGGCAGAAGCAAAAACGTGGAGTTTGAAAAAGTATCCGTGCGCAAGAAAACATACGGTGCCTGGTTCAAGCAGGATCCACTCTGCGCCGATTCAGTGAATTATCCAAACTGGCAGATGGATAACATTAAGATCCACGACTGCAAGTTCCTCAACATCGGGCAGGATTGTATTTATGCGGGCAACACCAATCCAACAGGAACGCATACGCTCAACTGCAATGGCAAAACGATTAACCCGCTGCCGATGCGCCTGAGCAATATCCAGATCTACAACCTGATTATTGATTCCTGCATGCGTACCGGTATCCAGCTTTCCGGTGCCGACAGTGGTTACAATTCCATTCATGACAATATAGTTACCCGTTGCGGTTATGAACGAAACCAGTTCCAGGGAACCGGTATCTCCATCGGTGGAATGACCAAGAACTGCCATGTGTACAACAATACCATCCGTAATACATTCCTTTACGGCATTCTTGACCTGGGCGCCGGCACCAACTATATCGAGAACAACATTATTGACAGCAGCGGTTACCTGAACGGTGAACCTAATATGGTTACGCAGCCGAACAACATTTTCGTGGATACGCGTCCCACGATTCCATTTGATTCCGCCAGGGCCATTGTCCGCAATAATAAAGTTGGAAAGAACGCAGGACTGCGCAACCAGGATATCTATTTCAACATGACCCATCCAACCTATGCAACAGGTAATCTTATCTGCGGCAATACGAAACTGGATGGTACAACCCCGGCTACTTTCTATGTTTACCCCGGAGTTCAGTGGGATGACTGTATCGCTGATACCGGTAACCTTGCACCCATTGCCAATGCTGGTAACGACCAGGTGATATCGTTGCCCACTACCACCGCTACACTTTATGGAAGTGCCATGGATCCGGAGCTGGCCGTATGGGTAACAACATGGAAAAAACTTTCCGGGCCTTCACAGATCACTTACCTCTCTTCTAACCAGCCACAGATTGACATTGCCAACCTGGTAGCGGGTACCTATGTATTCGAATTCAGGGTAGAGGATAGGCTGGGTGCAGCAGACCTGGATACCTGTATCGTTGTGGTGAACTCGGGTCCGCCAAACATTCTGCCGGTAGCCAATGCGGGAAGCAATATTACCATTACACTGCCTGTGAGCAACGCGGTTCTTAACGGAAGCGGCACGGATGCCAACGGCAGCATTGTATCCTACCAGTGGAATAAAATAAGTGGTCCTTCGCAATATGTGATTGGTGCACCAAACAGCTCTTCTACCTCCGTCAGCAGCCTGGTACAGGGCCTGTACAATTTCGAACTTACGGTAACGGATAATCATGGCGGTACCGGCAAGGATACCGTGCAGGTAACGGTTAACCCCGCACCACCACCGGCCAATATTGCACCCGTGGCCAACGCCGGACCTGATGTTACCATCACGCTGCCCACCAACAGTGCGCCCCTGAACGGTTCTGCCACCGATGCCGATGGACAAATTGTTTCGCATACCTGGAACCGGATCAGCGGACCTTCACAATACAACATCTTTAACGCGGTTTATGCGCAGGCAACCGCTACCAACCTTGTACAGGGAACCTATTATTTTGAATTACGGGTTACGGATAATGCCGGCGCTACCGGAACCGATACCATGAAACTCACGGTGAACCCGGTACCACCACCGGCCAATCTTCCTCCGGTAGCCAATGCAGGATCAGACATCATCATTACTTTACCCGTTAACAACACAGTACTGAATGGAACTGCCAGTGATGCAGACGGATCGATCAGTTCTTACAACTGGACAAAGATCTCCGGCCCGCCGCAATACAGCATTGCAGCCCCGAATTCAGCGCAAACAGGCTTAAACTCCCTGGTGCAGGGCGTATACCAGATGGAATTAAGAGTTACCGATAACGGAGGTGCCATCGACCTGGATACCGTACAGGTTACCGTGAATCCTGCGCCACCCCCGGCCAATATTCCGCCGGATGCCAATGCAGGTGCTGATGTCACTATTACCTTACCGGTCAACAATGTATCCCTTGCCGGTTCCGCAACCGACAGCGACGGATGGATCCTGAGCTATAGCTGGACAAAGATTTCCGGACCCTCTTCATTCAACATCGCTTCCCCGGGTTCGGCACAAACCAGCATTACCAATCTGGTTCAGGGTGTGTATAGTTTTTCCCTGGCAGCTACTGATAATGTGGGAGCCCAGGACCGCGATACAGTTGTAGTTACTGTACTTGCAGCACCTCCTCCGCCAAATGTTCTGCCCCAGGCGAATGCAGGAGCAGACCAATCCATTACGCTGCCAGTCAACAGTGTAACTCTTTCGGGAAGCGGTACCGATACCGATGGTACTATTGTATCGTATGGCTGGACAAAGATCAGCGGTCCTGCACCAGGAAATATTTCCAATTCAGCGGCTGCACAAACTACGGTTACCGGAATGGTGCAGGGCATATATCTTTTCCGCCTTACCGTTACGGATAACAGCGGAGCAACGGGTACCGATACAATGAAGGTCACCGTTCACCCGGCACCGAACGTAGTGCCGGTAGCTTCAGCCGGACCCGATATCTCCATTACACTGCCCGTGAACAGCACCCTGCTCAACGGATCAGGAACCGATGCGGATGGAAGCATTGTAAGCTATGCCTGGACAAAACTTTCCGGCCCGGCCGCAACCATTTCCAATGCGGCAGCTGCTCAAACAACAGTCAGCGGGTTAGTACAGGGTACCTATCATTTTGTGTTAACCGTTACTGATAATAATGGCGCAACCGGAAAAGACACATTACTACTCACTGTACATGCTGCACCGCCTCCTCCGAATGTGGCACCAACTGCCAATGCGGGTGCTGATATAACCATCACACTACCGGTAAACAGTACAACTTTAACGGGTTCTGGGTCTGATGTTGATGGTACCATAGCAGGTTATGCCTGGACAAAAGTTACCGGTCCTGCAGCAAGTATTATCACTTCTGCTTCTGCTCAAACTTCTGTCAGTGGTTTGGTACAGGGAGTTTATCAATTTATGTTAACCGTTACGGATAACAACGGCGCAACCGGGAAAGATACCGTGATGGTAACGGTGCTTGCTGCGCCACCACCGCCTAATGTTTTACCAACCGCCAATGCCGGTGCTGATATTTCAATTACGCTGCCGGTAAATACGGCTGCCCTGTCAGGCACCGGAACAGATCCGGATGGAACCATTACCGGTTACCTATGGACAAAGATCTCCGGTCCTGCGGCATTCAGCATTACGCAACCAAATGCTGCGCAATCCAATGTTACCGGTCTTGTACAGGGTATGTATGGATTCCAGTTGCGGGTTACGGATAACAGTGGTGCATACGCATTCGATACGGTGATGATTACGGTATCCCCGGCGCTCAATATTGCTCCGGATGCTGATGCCGGTTTTGACCAGTCGATTACATTGCCGGTAACAACCACGCAATTGAACGGAAGTGCAAAAGACAGTGACGGTTCTGTTGTTTCCGTACGCTGGACCAAAACTTCCGGGCCATCATCGTTCACGTTTACAAATGTTGCTTCAGCGCAGACAACCGTAAGCAATCTTGTACAGGGCTTGTATCAATTTGTATTGACAGCTACCGATGATGATGGAGCTACCGGAAGTGATACAGTGATCATCACTGTATATGCGGCTCCGCCGCCACCGAACAAGGCGCCAACGGCCAATGCTGGTACGGACATCGTGATTACGCTTCCGGTAAATACAACTCCGTTGAATGGAAGTGGTGCCGACAGCGATGGAAACATTGTTGCCTACCAGTGGACAAGGATCAGCGGACCTGCATCGTACAGTTTGGTAAATGCTACCAATGCACAGGCATCCCTGGCCAACCTGGTACAGGGCGTGTACAGCTTCCAGCTTTCTGTTACCGACAACCATGGTGCAACAGGAAAAGATACCGTGCAGGTTACGGTGCAACCGCAGCCCGATAACCTGCTGCCGGTAGCTGTTGCCGGTGCCGACCAGGTAATTACGCTTCCGACAAATCATGTTACGTTAAACGGATCAGCCACTGATGCAGATGGTACAATAGCAGCTTACCAGTGGACCAAAATATCGGGACCTGCACAATGCTCCATTACATCGCCAGCACACGCCGGTACAACGGTAAGCAATTTAACGGAAGGTGTTTACCGGTTTGAGCTGTGGGTTACGGATAACAGGGGCGGAAGCGGACGTGATACGGTGACCGTAACTGTGAACCCATATCCGAATATGCCGCCGGTTGCCGATGCAGGCACCGACCAGGTAATCATACTGCCGACAAATCATGTTACACTCACCGGACGCGGAACTGATGCCGATGGAACCATAACCGGATACCGTTGGAAAAAAGTTGCCGGACCATCAGGCTTTGCAATGAGTTCCTTCGTGTCCGCTGCAACCATCGCATCGGGTCTTGCAGAAGGGTTGTATGAATTTGAGCTGACCGTTACGGATAACCGTGGTGCTACGGCTTCCGATACCGTAATTGTAATTGTGAAAAACCTGCCATCTTCAAAAGCATCTGCTTATCCCAACCCGGCCGATGATTATGTTGATGTAAAGATCGAAGCCAATACACAGGCCAACGTTACCGCGCTGAACATTTACGACGGTAATGGCAAAGTAGTTTACAGCGAAACATTTATGCGCTCTTCCAACGTTATGATCAGGCGTGTTCATGTTGCCCATTTTGCAAAAGGAGTTTACCTCATTGAAGTGAGCGCTGATATCAATACAAAGGTCACCTGCAAGCTGATAAAACAATAACCACATCCACCTGCATATTCAAAGCAAAAGGCACCCTGTAAAACGGTGCCTTTTTTTGTTGATGTTGGTTTATAAAACTTCTTTCTGTCAGGGTGCTGTAACCACCATTTTTTGAAGGGCAGGTTTTTTATCTACCAGTCCGCGATAGATGCGTTCTATGCTGCGCGTCATGTTCACCGCGTTGTAGCGTTCTTCCACTGTGGCCATAGCTTTCCGGCTGAATTCATGGCGAAGGTCTTCTTTTCCGCTTAATTCAACCAGTGCCGTTGTCAGGTTTTTCACCAGGCTGTCCGTATGGACCAGGAATCCGTTCTGGCGGTCTTTAATGATCTCGCTCGTTCCATCCACATTGGATGCAATGATGGCTTTACCCATGGCCATGGCTTCCAGGAGCCCGATGGGCAATCCTTCCCAGAGAGAGGGCAAAACATAAATATCTGCCGCCGCCAGTACATCCGGAACATCCTGCCGGAACGGCTGCATGGTAATTTTATGCTGAAGGCCACGGGTGCGGATCAGCCCAACCGCTTCCTCTTTCTGATCACCATCACCCACCAGCAGCAGGTGCATGTTTGGCCGGGATGACAATGCTTTTGCAAACGATTCAATCAGTGTCAGGGGCTGTTTGTGTGCCGTAAACCGGGCAAGGAACAATACCAGCACATCGTCTTTCGGAATATTCAATTCCTGCCGTACGTCTTTAAAACGTTTGTGCGGGTTAAACTTTTTGGGATCAATGCCGTTGTTGATGACAATCGAATCAAATGACGGAATGTATTGTTTACCTGATTGCTGGTTGGAAAGTGAAACGGAAATGTTTACATCGGTTCTCGAGGTAATATATTTTTCACCCAGGATGCGGATGTTGCGCACCAGCGGTTTCTGATCGGGATGAAAAGACCAGCCATGCACGGTATAAATTACAGGAAGCTTCAGTTGTTGCGATGCCCATAATACATTGGAGGCAGCTCTTGTTCCATGCGCGTGCACCAGGTCGAAGCGGTGTTTCCTGAGAAACTTTTTTACACTGCCCCATTTCGTAAAATCAAAAGGCTTCGTGGTATGGATCACCTCCGTTTCCACACCCATTTCACGAAGCCGGTCTACCATGGGTCCTTCGGTAAACGACAACACCACCGGTTCAAACTTTGAGCGGTCCATATTTTCCACCAGCGACAGCAGGTGCGATTCGCCGCCACCGATCTGGCCCTGGCGGATGCATTCCAGTACTTTTATTTTGGACATGAAGTGTACAGATTTTAGTCTTGCAGCAATGGGTGATTACAATTTCGTGATCCAGCGGTCGTACCAAAGCTGGAACATCAGGATCTGCCAGAGCTTCTGGTAGTTCACTTTTTTCCCGGCCAGGTATTCATCGCGCAAACGGATCACCGGCTGGTGATCAAACACCCCGGTAGCCGAAAGACTTTTCTCGCTGAGGTAATATTTCAATTGCTCTTTCAGATCATCTTTAAACCAAACCATGAGCGGTGCAATGAAGGGCCGCTTCGGGCGCTCCATAATCTCTTTCGGAATGTATTTGTGCACCACCTGCTTCAGCAGCCATTTGTTCACACCATCCCTGATCTTGAAACCGGAAGGCAGTTGCGCCAGGAACTCGATCACGCGGTGATCCAGCATCGGCTCCCGTCCTTCCAAACTAACGGACATGGTTGCACGATCTACCTTCACGAGGTTGTTGTCTACCAGGAATGTTTTGTAATCAATGGCCAGCAGTCGGTTGGTAATGCCGTCATTGTGTTCCAGCTTATTGCCATCTTCAAAAAAAGTATGGTAACGGTCGAAGGGCTTGCCGAGGAAAGACTCCACTTCCGACTCTGTAATGTATTGAGAGATGTATTTCACCGCGGTTACCGGGTCGGCATGTTTCCAGATGAGTTTCATCTTTTCGTACCGCGTGGTGAAATTGTATTTCTTATTGAAATAGGGGATATGCGCCGGGTTGATCAGCGACATCGTTCCGCTCAGTACCGACTGCAGTACGCCGGGAAGCCCCGTATACTTTTCGGCCTGGTTGAATTTGTTGTAACCGCCAAAGATCTCATCACCACCATCGGCACTCAGCGCTACCGTTACCTGCTGTCGTGCGAGTTTGCTCACCAGTACCGTAGGCACGGTTGAATTATCCGCAAAAGGCTCGTCATAAATTTCGGGAAGATGACTCAGTACAGAACCGGCTTCGTTGGCGGTGAGGTACCATTCGGTATGATCTGTTCCGAGGTAGTTGGCAATCTTCTTTGCTTCCGGCGCTTCGTTGAATTCAGCTTCGTGGAAACCGATCGTAAACGTTTTCAGCTTTTCGGTACGGCCGGTTTGCAGCAGTGCCGCTACACTGGAAGAATCGTATCCACCACTTAAAAAGATACCAACCGGTACATCGGCCACCATGCGGTATTCGTAGGCACTTTTCAGCAGGGCATCGGTTTGCTCAATGGCCTCCGTATCAGAGATCTTGATCTTGGGCCTGTTGTAATGATCGAAAACGTCCCAGTATTTTTTAAGACTTTGCTCTTTTGTTTTGAGATCAACCACCAGTACGTGACCCGGTAACAGCTTGGCTGTTTTATGGAAGATGGTGTGCGGTGCCGGGATGTAGGAAAACTGCAGGAACAACGCCAGGCTGTTTACATCGATCTTCTTTTCAAAAGCAGGGTGCTGGTACAGCGCTTTCAGTTCGGAAGCGAAAAGAAAGGTATCGTTGTTCCAGTAATAATATAAAGGCTTGATACCGGCACGGTCGCGGATCAGAATGACCTGGTCTTTTTGCTTGTCGAACAGCACGATGGAGAACATGCCGATAAACTTCTGCAGCACGTCGAGGCCCCAGGCCTGGTAGCCTTTTAAGATAACTTCCGTATCCGACCAGGATTGAAACGTGTGTCCTTTTTCTTCCAGCTCTTTGCGGATCTCTTTAAAATTGTAGATCTCCCCGTTAAAGATAACCGTGTACTGGTCGAAGTGCATGGGTTGGTGGCCCAGGGGGGAAAGGTCCAGAATAGAAAGCCGGCGCTGGCCGAACCCGATGCTGGCGTACGGGGTTTCATAAACCTCGTAACCTGCGTCATCGGGACCCCGGTGCAACATGGCATCGGTCATTTTATGGAGGAGTTCAGTGGTTGATGCTTTTCTGAAATCCAGGAATCCTGCTATACCGCACATGATGGTTTAATTAAATTTAATGGAGGGGTTGATATGCCACAGAATGCCTTTCCAGAAGGAGCGCAGGTGGTCTTTCTGCCCTTTGATCACAAACTGTAAGGTGTTCTTCGGTACTGTAAAGCAAAGAAAATATCCCAGGAACACCATTAATCCAGGCAGGGCCACATTCCGCCGCATGAACAGGATGCGGTTGCGGGTAAGGTAAAAGGTTTTCAGGGGGCTCGATTTGCCGGTGGTCATCGACTCCTTGTGGTAAATGAGCGACTTGGGCTGGTAATAGATCTTGTATCCTTTTTTGCGGATGCGCACCGACCAGTCGAATTCTTCGTAATAAAGGAAAAACTCTTCGGGGAGCATGCCGGCTTCCTCGATCACTTTACGCGACACCATCATTCCCCCGCCATGGGCGTAGTTGGTGACTTTTATTTCATTGTACTGGCCTTCATCTTTTTCACGGCAACCGATCATCCCGTTACGGCCGGTGAAAATATTCACCGATTTGTAACCGGCATATTCAATCGTGCCTTTGTGAAAGTAGTAGTGAAATTTCGGGCTCACCATTCCGGCATCGGGGTATTGCTGGAAGATCTCCAGCATGCCTTCGATCAGTCCGGGTGTGAATTCCGTATCGTTGTTGACAATAAAAAGGTAATCGCCTTTGGCTGCCCTGATGCCGACGTTGTTGCCGCCGCTGAATCCGAGGTTTTTGCCGGTAAGAATCAGATTGACTTCTGGGTAGGCACCTTTGAAGGATGCGGTGGGATCTTCTTTGGAACCGTTATCCACCACGATCACTTCAATATTTTTGTAGGTACCGTGTTCTTTTATGGACCTAAGGAAGTCGGTAGTGACTTCCTTAGTGTTATAATTTAAAGTAACAATGGACACCAATGGATGGTGATTCATTTTGCGTTTTTTAGTGGTACGATTAAAGGTAAAGCTATTTCAAGCTTCCGGGTTCTTAAACATCTGACTTCTGGAAAAGGGCGGCCGGTGTGTTGGCCATGATCCAGAAATCATACATAAGGTTGTATTTGCGGGCATAGGAAATATCCAGTTTGATGCGCTCTTCCACGGACATTTCAGCTTTGCCACGCTTGGTGATCTGCCACAAACCGGTGATGCCTGCCGGAGCCATAAAGCGCTCTACAAATTCATTGGTGGTGAGGGTAGCCGCCTCGTACAAAGGCAGGGGCCGGTTACCAACAAGCGACATTTCACCTTTCACCACATTAAACAACTGGGGAAGCTCATCCAGGCTGGTATTGCGCAGGAACTTTCCAAAGCGGGTAATGCGTGGATCGTTGGTGATCTTAAAGAATTTTGGTCCGGAATCATTGCTGTTGTACTGGTTCAGGTGCGCCAGGGCTTCGATCTTTTTGTCGGCATTTACTTCCATGGTGCGGAACTTATGGAAGGCGAAGATCTTGAAACCGCGGCCGGCTCTTTTGGCGTTATAGAAAACTGGTCCTTTTGATTCAAGCTTGATAATGATCGCGATCAGCAGGAAAAGCGGGGACAGGAGGACCAGGAGAAGAGAGGCGGCCACCACATCCAGCGCACGCTTTGCCCAGTTGAACTCTTCCTCCAGCTGCGGAGCCGCAGGTTTTTTGGAAGGCTTCAGGTTAACCTGGTACTGCTTTACTTTTTTAAGGAAGGTAATTTTTGAAGGGAAGTCGAACTGGCCGTTGGACAGGTCAACCACGTCATCGATAAGATCGTAATGCTTTAAAGCAACCGCCCGGTTCGCTAACTGGTGCTCGTTATAAAGTACCGGAGTGCGGGAGAGGTCGTTTGCAAGGAGGAAGGAATTGAACTCGCTCAGTTCCTTTTCGTTAAAGCGCACATCCACTACAATGAAGTCAATAGCTTGCCCGCCAGTGAATGCTGATACAATGGCGGTTTTGGCTTCAGTAAAGTTTTCAGCGCTAATGCCCGACTTAAAGCTATCGCCCAGGAGTTCAGAGATCTTGTTGTTGCTACCTACGTAAACAAAGAACAGGTCACTTTTAACTTCCAGAAGGGCTTCCAGCCGCACTAATTCGCTTTCTCTTGAGTTGGTCCTAAGTGTAGAAACTTGCATAGTTCAGGGATTAAGATTGAGTTTCATATTTTACAGATTACGCATTACTGTATAAGCCAGCAAGCTTGAGGCTTTTTACAGCTGCAATGAGATCTACAGGATTAAAGGGCTTAAAGAATATTTCGTCTATACCCAGTTCGTAACATTTATTTTTGATGTTGTCGTCGTTCGTTGTTGTGAGCACAAATACCGGAACCTCGTATAATTTGCTCGTCTTAATGTGCTGGATCATCTCCCAGCTCTCTTCGGTTTCAAAATCCACATCAACAATCAGCAGCTGGATTTTGTTATTTACTCTTAACTGATACATTCCGTGGTACACATCCGTAACCGGAACAAATTGGTGGTCGCTTCCCAGAACCGTCTGCAACAAATAGTTCATCGCTTTGTTTCCGTTAACGCTCAAAATGCAGTTGCTCATAATACAATAGGGTTTGATTAACTTGATTAGTCGTTCAATTTGTATATGGACGGAAGCATTTCAAGGGATACAGACGATATCTTTTTAGCAACTGTTGTCAGCGCTGAATAATTCATACAGCAAATAAAAAAATGGAATTCAACAAAGGATGTTTGAACAAGTTTTATCCAGGGAAGTTTGGCGGTGGTTATTCAGAGGTATTTCCGGGATTTGGATGAGCCCGGGTAGATATCGGTGGAATCAGGGTTCTAATGTAGTTTATTTGCAAATATTATGCAATACTTTCACATTATCCGGCACTATAATTCTTAATTCACATCCTGAAAGCCTTACGCATTGCGGGGTAAGCTTTAAAACAGGCAGTTTTCCCCCGGTAAAGTTTTCTAAGAATTTTCCCTTATCTCCCGCTGGTGCCTTTTCAAATTGTGCAATACATTCCGCAAAATAGAAATCAAGCAGTTAGGCGCCCCATACATATTAAAAATGATCGTAAATTGAATGGCAGGAAAAACAAAGCAGGGCTCGCTAACAAGGTGACCTGCACCGCTCTGTGACGGGGCCCTGTGTTTTCCGGATGAGGCTGGTTATAACCGTCAATTTTGTTCCATTCGCCGGGTATAATTTTTTGTCCTGTGAACCCTGATTGCTATTATTAAACGATTGCTTGGATACAAGCCAAACCACTTACGTTCATGCCCATAAAAAAAATTACGAAGCTGCTGGTGGCCAACCGGGGGGAGATTGCTATTCGTATCCTCCGCGCCTGCAGTGAGCTCGAAATCCGTACCGTTGCCATCTTTACGTACGAAGACCGTTATTCCCTTCACCGGTACAAAGCCGACGAAGCCTACCAGGTTGGTACGGATGACGCACCCCTGAAACCTTACCTGGATATTGAGTCCATCATCATTATTGCCAAGGAGTGCGGGGCAGAAGCCATTCACCCGGGTTATGGTTTTCTCTCCGAAAACTTTGAATTTGCCCGGCGCTGCCGCGAGGAAGGAATCATTTTCGTTGGTCCCGACCCCGAAGTGATGCAGCAACTGGGCGACAAAGTGCTCGCCAAAAATATAGCCCGCGAACAACGTGTTCCCCTCATTGAAAGCAGCATCGAATCATTGAATGATGTTTCCGTTGCCCGCAGGGAGGCGGAACGGATCGGGTTTCCTCTCATGCTCAAAGCCGCTGCCGGTGGCGGGGGGAGGGGTATGCGCGTGATCCGTACAATTGATGAGCTCGATAAATCATTCAGTGAAGCCCGTCGTGAAGCAAAGAACGCATTTGGAGATGATACCGTTTTCTTTGAGAAATTTATTGACCAGCCCAAGCATATTGAAGTACAGATCGTGGCCGACCGGCATGGTAATGTGATGCATCTTTTTGAACGCGACTGCAGCCTGCAGCGCCGTTTCCAGAAGATCGTGGAAGTGGCACCGGCCTACAGCCTCCCCGAAAACACACGCAGCAAGGTTTATGATTATGCCGTCCGCATCTGCAAGGCTGTTGGCTACAATAATGTAGGTACGGTTGAATTTCTTGTGGACCGCAACGGCCAGGTGTATTTTATAGAAGTGAACCCGCGCATCCAGGTTGAGCATACCGTTACGGAAATGATCACGGGCGTTGACCTGGTTAAAACGCAGATCCATATTGCCGAAGGCCATAATCTTCACGATCCTGTTATCGGTCTGCCGCAACAAAACGATGTAAAACAAAACGGCTTTGCCATCCAGTGCCGCATAACCACGGAGGACCCCGAAAATGATTTTATGCCCGATTACGGTACCGTGCTGGCCTATCGAAGCGCGGAGGGTTTCGGTATCCGGCTCGACGAAGGCTCCGTGTACAACGGGGTGAAGATCTCACCGTTTTTTGATTCACTGCTGGTTAAAGTAACGGCTCATTCCACCTCGGTTGAAGACACCGTCCGGAAGTTAAAGAGGGCCTTGTTGGAATTCCGCATCCGCGGGGTAAAAACCAATATCCGTTTCCTGCTTAATATTATCAATCATCCCGATTTTATTTCCGGTTCCGCAACGGTAAATTTCCTCCAGCAACACCCGGGGCTTTTTGATATCAAACGGGCGCAGGACCGGGGTACGCGTATGCTGAACTACCTTGCCGACATTACCGTGAACGGCCACCCCGATGTAAAGCATCCCGATAAAAAGAAAAAGTTCGAAAAGCCGCTGATGCCTCCTTTTGAAAAGTCGAAGCCCATCCCGGATGGTACAAAACAGTTGCTGGATGAAATGGGTCCGGAGGCCTTCAGCCAGTGGCTGCTGAAAGAAAAGAAAATTTATTATACCGATACCACGTACCGCGACGCACACCAGTCACTGCTCGCCACCCGCATGCGCACCTTCGACATGCTGAAAGTGGCTTCCTCGTTTGCGCAGAACTTTCCGCAGACCTTCAGCATGGAAGTGTGGGGCGGGGCCACCTTTGATGTGTGCATGCGTTTCCTGTACGAGGATCCCTGGAAAAGATTACAGCTTTTCCGGAAGGCCATTCCGAATATCCTGTTGCAGATGCTGCTGCGCGGGGCCAATGCTGTCGGATACAAAGCTTATCCCGATAATCTGGTGGAAGCGTTTGTTGAAAAAAGTTTTGAGAACGGTGTTGATGTGTTCCGCATTTTTGATTCGCTCAACTGGATGCCCAACATGGAAAAAAGCATCCAGGCCGTACGTGAAAGAACCAAAGGCATTGCGGAAGTGGCGCTTTGCTATACCGGCGACATCCAGGATCCTACCCGTACAAAATATACGCTTGATTATTATAAACAGGCGGCGCGTGATATTGAATCATCCGGTGCGCACATCCTGGCCATAAAAGATATGAGCGGGTTGCTGAAGCCATGGGCAGCCTACGAGCTGGTGTCAGAACTGAAACAAACCGTAAAAATCCCGGTACACCTGCATACCCATGATACCTCTTCCCTGCAAAGCGCCACGTACCTGAAAGCGATTGAAGCCGGCGTGGACGTGATCGACGGGTGCATCGGTGCGCTTTCCGGCATTACCTCCCAACCCAACCTGAATGCGCTGGTGGAAATGATGCGTTTTCATGAGCGCGAGAACCCTTATAATACGGAGGCATTACACCGGCATTCAACCTACTGGGAAACGGTGCGTGAATATTACTATCCGTTTGAAAGCGGCATGAAAGCCAGCAGCGCGGAAGTATTTTACCACGAGATTCCCGGGGGCCAGTATTCCAACCTGAAACCGCAGGCTGAATCATTGGGACTGGGCGATAAAATGGAGGACATCAAGAAAACCTACCGAGAAGTGAATGAGCTGTTTGGTGATATCGTGAAAGTAACGCCTTCTTCTAAAGTTGTCGGCGACATGGCGCTGTTCATGGTGACCAATGATTTTACGAAAGAAAATGTCCTGAACAACGGTCATAATATCTCTTTTCCCGAATCGGTTGTTTCCTTTTTTAAAGGTGATATCGGCCAGCCGGTAGGTGGCTTTGATCCGAAGCTGCAGCAGATCATACTAAAGGATGTAAAAGCATATAAAGACCGGCCCAACGAGCACCTGAAGCCGGTTGATTTTAATAAAGAGCTGGAAGCACTTCGCAAAAAGTTTGATCCTTCCCTCGGTTTTACCGACCTGTTATCCTGGTTGCTGTATCCCAAAGTGTTTGAGGAGTTTTATGAGAAGCGCCGGCAGTATGGTGACGTATGGCATATTCCAACCATCAACTTTTTTTACGGGCTCCACCCGGAAGAAGAAGTGCTCATTGAAATTGACCGCGGTAAAAGTATCCTGGTGCGGTACCTCACCTGCAGCGAGGCCGATGAATCGGGCATGCGAAAGATCTTTATGCGCCTCAACGGCCAGACCCGCATTATTGAAGTGCAGGACCGTTCGGTGAAAGCTTCGGTACGGGAGAATGCAAAGATCGATAGAGGAGATGCCGGCCAGGTTGGTGCACCGCTGCAGGGTAAGCTGTCGCAATTGCTGGTTAAGGAAAAGGATTCCGTAAAACAGAACCAGCCTTTGTTTGTGATAGAGGCCATGAAAATGGAAACCACTATTACAGCAACAAAGGCCGGCACTATTGAACAGATATTTTTGCAACCGGGGTCCATGGTGAAAACCGATGACCTGGTGCTGAAACTATCGTGACTTACTGAACGGCAACCGCCTGGCTGAACACCGGCCTGTTACCCTCTGAGATCACTACCTGGTAGATTCCTTTCACAAGGTTCTTAGGAAGTTGGATGATTTCGGTATGGGCACCACCGGGATTCTGAAGCTCCTGTCGAACCTGTTCCTGAAGGGCACTGTTATAGACAACGACATGATACGTTCCTTTTGGCAGGTTCGAGAACTCAAGGCTTAACTTGGAATGAAGTACCGGGTTCGGGTAAACCACCAGTTCGATCTTTGACCCCGTATTCAGGCGCACGATATCCGAATAAGCAATGCTTCCGTCGTTATCGGTAGAGCGGATCCGGTAATAGCTGGTTCCGGAAGCCGGTGAAGGATCAATGAATTTATAGGCGGCACGGCCTCCCGTATTGTAGCGGGCTTTTGCCTGGCCCATGTCGGCATACTGGCGGCCGTTTACAGAGCGCTGCAAAGTATAATGAGATACGGACGATTCCGTAAGGTTATCAAATGAAACTTCGGCGGTACCGCCTTTACTGGTTACCCGCACCATTCCAAAGCGGGCCGGCAGGATCTTCAGCGACATGTCGTTGGTATAGATCATATCATCCAAAACAATTGAAGCGGAATTGAGCGGACTGTTCTCACCGTAAAACGCCCATGAGTCAATGCCTTCTTCATTGGCAAGGCCAAACTTGGGAACATCATTGGCGATCAGGACACCATTGGACCAGATATCGGATGAATTGGAGGGAACTTCATAGCCGCCGTCACGGTCGTAATACAATGCTTCTGCCGCGTTATTGCTGTAAATCTCCAGGCGATAGAGCTGCCCGGCCGCAAATGTTCCCGCGGGAAGCGGCGCCCAGCCTGAGGCTGTATTTACTGAAGCTGAAATATTGCCGGCGTTATCGATTTCCCAGCGCATACCCGCAAAAGCTTCTGCAGGTGGAATGGCCAGGTCATCGGTAAAGCTGCTTCCGTTACCACTGTAAAAATGAAATGTTCCCGCAGTTCCGTTCAGCTGCATGCTGAAACGTACCTGTGAGGTGACACCGGGCGTGTAATCGCTGATGCCCATTTTATTGATGGAAGTGGCGGAAGGAGCAGTAATGCTAAATTCTGTTCCGGACCCGAGGAGCGATCCCGGATTGACCAGTTCCATTCCACCGCCGCCGGTTCCCACGCGTACACGCGCAGTTCCGTCCGGGGCAGCCGGCAGAAACGACGTGCTGAACCCGGCAGTATTGAATGATCCGGTACCGGTTCCAAAATCATAATACCAGTACTGGGCAAAAAGGGAATTAGCGTTGGAAAGTAAAAGGAGGAGCAGCAATGTGGTTGCCGGTCGGGCAATAGGCTTACCGCGGTAAGCGGGTTTATTCAGGTAGTTCATAAGGATACGGTTGATTCAATAATTGAATAACATCCGAAAAATACTACTCTAAATCGGTAAATGAAAGAGGCAGGACCGGGTAATTGTTTCAGCCCTCTTTTACGTAAATCTACGCGGCACGGCCCTGTACCAGCCTGAAAGCAATTTTACCCTTTACAGCAGGGTACATGCGCTGGAAGATCCATACGGTAACCAGGAGCAGCAAAAACACCAGCGCCAGCCCAACCACCTGGGGCATACCCTTGATAAAATATCCCAAGGACAACACGAGGGCGTGCAGGCCGCAGATTACGCGGGTGGTAAAGCGGTGGCTCCAGCCATTGTTGGTCAGCACATGATGGATATGGTCGCGGCCCGGAGTAAAAGGCGATTTCCCGCTCCAGATGCGCAGGGCAAATACGCGTAAGGTATCAAACACCGGTATGGCCACAATGGAAAAAGCAAAGACCGGAATGTGCGGCAGCGCCGGTACCGGGGTCGTTATATTTAACTGGATTAGTTTCACACAAAGAACCGACACTACGAATCCGAGTACCAGTGATCCCGTATCACCCATGAAAATGCGCGCCGGGTTGAAGTTATAATACAGAAAGCCAAGCAGGCCGCCGGCCAGGGAAAAGGATATAACAGCCGTATTGGCGTCCCCGGAAAAAGTAAGAAACAGGGCAAGGATGATCAGACTCATAAACCCGATACCGCCCGCCAGCCCGTCGATACCGTCAATAAGATTAAAGGCATTGGTGATGCCGGTGATCGCCAGGATCGTTAAGGTATACTGGGCCGTAACCGGCAGTTCATGCAGACCAAAAAGACCGTTGAAGGAAGTAATGCGCAGCCCGCTGAACGCAATGAGTGTACCCACGGCAACCTGGATCACCAGTTTGTACCGGGCCGGCATATTACGCAGGTCATCCATGATACCAACCAGGAAAAGGATGGCCATGGAAAAGAATAGAGAAATGATAAAAATGTCTTTGGTAAATCCATACCACATGGCGCAACCTACACCCATACCTGCACAGGAGGCAATGCCACCCATAGTGGGAATAGGCATTGTGTGATCTTTTCGCTGGTCAGGAACATCAAAAAGCTTGAACCGGTTAATGATCTTGATCAGCGGCGGCATCACGATCATGGCAACAGTGAAAGCGGTAACAAAGGCAAGAATTCCAAACTTGAAATCGGAAGCGTTGATATGGATTTGCAGGAGAGCGTGGTACATGATTCTGGTTTCTCGAGGCCAAAATATTATTAATAATCCAAAGATGCAATTTTGAAATCGGTGGCTTTGTCCTTCTTCAGGCTTTCATCAATTAAATTTGTTTCCAAACAAAGTCACATCGGTACCTCACCAAACATACTGGCCCATCCTATCGAATACCTGAAGGGCGTTGGTCCCCAGCGTGCCGACCTGTTAAAAAAAGAGCTGGGCATTTTTACTTTTGCCGACCTGCTGCATCATTTTCCCTACCGCCACCTCGATAAAACAAAGATCACTTCGATCATTGACCTCCATGCCGGAACCGAGTTTGCCCAGGTAAAAGGAAAGCTCTGGTATTTTGAAACGGCCGGTGAGCGCAGTGCTAAAAGATTGATCGCCTATATTAAAGACGACACGGGCGTGATGGAACTTACCTGGTTCAAAGGCATGAACTGGGTGGAAAAAAGCCTGAAGCAGGACGAAGAATACATTGTTTTCGGGAAGCTTTCTTTTTTTATGGGCAAACCGCAGATCGTTCACCCCGAAATGGAGCCGGTACGCACAGCCAATGGTACGGTTAAAAATTACCTGGAGCCGATCTATTCCACCACCGAAAAGCTGAAAGCACGGGGATTGGGTGGAAGACAGCTCGCCAAACTTACCGCATCGCTCATTGCCCTGCTCAATGAAGCCGATGTGCCGGAAAATCTTCCTGATTATATCATAAAGGGACAGAAATTCATGACGCGGCTGGAAGCGTACCGCCACACGCATTTCCCGGCCAGCAGCACTGTATATGATGCTGCCATACACCGGCTGAAATTCGAAGAGTTGTTCATTACCCAGCTCAGGCTGTCCATGATCCGGTCGGAGCGCCACCGTAAATCAAGAGGAGTGGTGTTTGGTAAAGTAGGCGAGCTGTTTCATACGTTTTATAAAGACCACCTTCCCTTTGAATTAACCGGGGCACAGAAACGGGTGCTGAAAGAGATCCGCACCGATACTGCCTCGGGGCACCAGATGAACCGGTTGCTGCAGGGCGATGTAGGCAGCGGAAAAACTATCGTAGCACTTTTATCGATGTTGCTGGCCATTGATAACGGGTACCAGTGTTGCCTGATGGCGCCTACCGAGATCCTTGCACAGCAACACCTGCAATCGGTTTCTGCCTTGCTGAAAGACTTACCGGTAGGGGTTCAGTTACTTACCGGTTCAACACCTGCATCAGAAAGAAAAGTGATCCTTAAAGCGCTGGCCGATGGCAGCCTTGGCATATTGATCGGTACACACGCCATTATCGAGGAAGTGGTGAAATTCAAAAACCTCGGGCTGGGAATCATAGATGAACAACATCGCTTTGGTGTGGCCCAGCGGGCCAGTTTATGGAAAAAAGGAGTGCTGCCCCCGCATATCCTGGTGATGACCGCAACACCCATTCCGCGCACCCTGGCCATGACCGCATACGGCGACCTGGATTACAGTGTAATGGATGAACTTCCACCGGGACGAAAACCCATCACCACCGTTCACCGATTTGATGCATATAGAGCGAGGGTCATGGATTTTATCCGTACCGAAATTGATGCGGGCAGGCAGGTCTATATCATTTTTCCCCTGATCGAGGAAAGCCAGAAACTGGATTATGAAAACCTGATGACGGGTTATGAAAATGTAAAGGCCTTTTTTCCTGAACCCAAATACTGGATCAGCATGGTGCACGGTCGCCAGCCGGCCGACCAGAAGAAGATCAATATGGAACGTTTCGTACGCGGAGATACGCAGATCATGGTGAGCACAACCGTTATAGAAGTTGGGGTAAATGTGCCGAATGCCACCGTAATGGTAATTGAAAGTGCGGAAAAATTTGGTCTATCCCAGTTGCACCAGTTAAGGGGACGGGTTGGCCGGGGCGCTGAAAAAAGCTATTGCATCCTCATGACCGCCACCCAGATCAGCAACGACGCGCGGGAACGCATCAAAACCATGACCTCAACAGGCAATGGTTTCGAAATTGCAGAAAGAGATCTGGAGCTCCGCGGTCCCGGGGAAATTGAGGGCACCCGGCAAAGCGGGGCTCTGAACTTCCGGCTTGCGGATCTTGTTAAAGATAAATGGATACTGGATGAGGCCAGGACCTGTGCGGAGGATTTGATCAGCAAAGACCCTGATCTTGAAGCGCCTGAACATATCCGGATAAAACAATATCTGGTGTCACTGCAGGGTAAAACTCCATGGAGTAAGATATCTTAACAATCGCTTGCACAACATTATTACGTAATTATAGTTAATTTAAGAAAGATTTGAACCCGAAAAGCCCCATACTTCTCTTACTTGCCTGTCTCTGTACCCTTGCTTCCTTTGGACAGTACGGCGCTATTGAATTTGTTGAGAACAAAGGACAATGGCCCAAAGACATCCGGTATAAAGGCGATGTGCCCGTTGGATCCTTTATCATTAATGAAAGCGGATTCACGGTTCTGCAGCACCATCCGAAAGACATGGAGCGTATTGCCGAATTGCAGCACGGGCATTCGGTTTCCAAAACCAATATTAAATCGGCCGGAACACCCAATGTCCGGTCCCATTCCTACAAGGTTGATTTTATTGGCGGGAATGAACATCCCCGCATCGTTGCCGATAAATTACTACCTACCTACAATAACTATTTCACCGGCAGTGATCCTTCCAAATGGGTATCCAATTGCCGGATCTATCTTGGTGTAACCGTTGAGAACATCTATCCCAATATTGATGTCCGTTACTATTCCGATAACGGGTACCTTAAGTATGACCTTATTGTAAAACCGGGTGGTGATCCATACGACATTGCCCTGCGCTATAATGGGCCGGATAAAATAGAAGTAAAAAACAAGGAACTCATCATCAAAACATCAGTAGGCGACCTGCGCGAAAAAGAACCCTACAGTTACCAGTACAACAGCAGGGAAAGAAAGGATGTACCGGTTAAATATTCGCTCAGAGAAAATGTTGTTCGTTTTGACATAAAGAATCATGATCCCCAGTCAACGCTGGTCATTGACCCGGCGCTTGTTTTCGCTACGTTTACCGGCAGTACTTCCGACAACTGGGGTTATACGGCTACCTATGGCCCGGATGGAAGCATGTTTGGCGGAGGGATAGTATGGGGACCGGGTTTTCCGGCGTCACCCGGCGCATACGACGGAACATTCGGGGGTGGCGGAACCGAAACCTACGACATTGCCATCATGAAGCTGTCTCCCGATGGCTCGCAACGGATTTATGCAACCTATATCGGTGGTAGTGGTGATGAACAACCGCATAGCCTTGTTGCCGATGCACAGGGCAACCTTATTATAGCGGGCCGTTCGAATTCAGGGAATGGTTATCCCACAAGAGGACCCGGACTTATCGGTCCCGGTGGAAATTACGATATCGTGATCACCAAGCTGAATGCCACCGGAACCGATATTATCGGGTCGGTGCGGATCGGCGGGTCAATGGATGATGGTGTAAATATTTCTACCGCACGTACCGGTCCCGCCAGTTCCCTGCTCCGCAATTATGGCGATGACGGTCGCAGTGAAGTGATCCTGGATAATGCAGGAAGTATTTTCATGGCTTCTTCCACCATGTCGGCCAATTTCCCGACCGGTGCCGGTGCCGTAACCCCGTTTCAATCTACGTACGGCGGGGGTCCGCAGGATGGTGTGCTGCTTAAATTTGATGCGAATCTAACCAGCCTTCGTTTTGCTTCTTTCCTGGGTGGAGGTGAGGAAGACGCGGCCTATGTACTGTCGCAGAATCCAACAAACGGAAATATTTATGTTGCCGGCGGTACGGAAAGTGACAACCTGCCCGGTGATAAATCCGGAACCGTGGGTCCAGCCATAAATGGTTCCATTGACGGTTACCTTTCCATCATCAGCAACGACGGAAGAACAATCTTCAAAACAAGTTATATCGGCACCGGTGGTATGGACCAGGTGTACGGCGTTCAGTTCGACCGCCTGGGTTTTCCTTATGTAATGGGGCAGACAACCGGTACCTGGAAAATCATCAATGCACCCTGGAACCAGCCGGCCGGTAAGCAGTTTATTGCCAAGCTGAGACCGGATCTTTCATCGTATGTATATTCCACTGCTTTTGGATCCGGCGGGTCTGTTCCCAATATTTCACCGATTGCCTTCCTGGTAGACCGTTGCGAAAACGTTTACCTCTCGGGCTGGGGCGGCCAGATCAATGACGGGCCACCTGCATTCCCGAATGCAGGAACGAAGGGCTTGCCGATTACTCCGGATGCCATCAAGAAAACCACCGATAATAAAGACTTATACTTCTTTGTATTGAAGCGCGATGCCGCTTCACAGCTTTATGGAAGCTTTTTTGGCCAGGATGGCGGATCAACCGACCACGTGGACGGTGGAACAAGCCGGTTCGACCAGAGCGGTGTTATTTACCAGGCCGTATGCGGTAATTGCCAGTACCTCGCGGGTGCCACCAATGTTCCTACCACGCCCGGATCATGGTCGCCGCAAAACAAGGCGGGAGGTCATAAGGGAGGTTGTAACCTGATGATGATCAAAATTTCTTTTGACCTCGCAGGTGTGCGCGGTGGTATTCAGTCTGCCATCAACGGGGTTCCAAGAGACACGGCGGGTTGCGTACCACTTACCGTTACGTTCAGCGATACCGTGCAGAATGCAGTGAGCTACGAGTGGAATTTTGGCGACGGAACACCTACGGTCAGAAGCATTACGCCATCCATCAACCATACGTATACAAGTGTTGGTACTTTCCGGGTTATGCTGGTAGCCATCGATTCATCTACCTGTAACCTGCGTGATACCTCTTACATGAATATCCGTGTAGGAGACCAGATAGCACCGCTGGATTTCCGTCCGGTAAAACTTTCACCGCCCTGCGATGTATTCAATTACCGGTTTGAAAATCTTTCCGTAGCACCGCCCGCACTTCCTTTCAGCGGGCAGATATTCGAGTGGGATTTTGGCGATGGAACACCCCGGGTGCGGGCGCCATTCGGGCCTGTCAATCATACCTACAAGGTAGGAGGTACTTACGTGGTAAAGCTTTTCCTGCGCGATGACCGTTATTGTAATTCACCGGATTCGGTTGTAAAGACCTTAAGGGTAGCGGCTAACGTTCGGGCCATCATTGAAACGCCGGCCACCGGCTGTGCTCCGTACCTGGCGCAGTTTACCAACGTATCGGAAGGTGGTGATTATTTTACCTGGAATTTCGGAGACGGCGGAACCTCTACGGAAGTTAGCCCGGCGCACCTGTATACAACGCCCGGAACGTACACCGTTTCCCTTACGGCTATTGATTCCAATACCTGCAACATCCGTCATGATACAAGCATTGTCATCAACATTTATGCGCTTCCGACCGCTGCATTCGGTGCTGCCCCGCAACCACCGGTGAATAATACGCCCATCACCTTTACCAATTCATCTTCACCCGATGCCATCCGGTTTAAATGGTTGTTTGGAGACGGTGATTCACTGGTGACCAACTCGCGCTTTGCCATACAGCACGAATACAACCGCACCGGAACGTTTACGGCCTGCCTGATCGCTTTTAACCAGAATAATTGCTCCGATACCGTTTGCCAGGAAGTGCGCACCATCATTGATCCCGTTCTGGATATCCCAACAGCGTTTACACCATTGAGCGGGGATGTCAACAATAAGGTTTTTGTACGTGGCTTTGGAATTGCAAAGATGAAGTTTACCATCTGGTCCCGGTGGGGTGAGAAAGTTTTTGAAAGCAATGACAAAAGCATTGGCTGGGACGGACGGTTTAAAGGAAAAGTATTACCCATGGATGTGTATGCCTACACCCTGGAAGCCGAGTTATCGGATGGAACAAAGGTTACCAGGAAAGGAGACATTACACTGATCCGCTAAAAACGACCCGACAAAAAAATGAACCTATTTAAAAAATATTCCCTGGTGGCCTTTGGCCTGGTGCTGACGGTTCTTGCGGGTGCGCAGGATCTCCACTTTTCTCAATTCATGAATTCACCGCTGACCACCAATCCGGCCAATACCGGTTTTATTCCCGATGGTGATTACCGGCTTGGTATCAACTACCGGAACCAATGGTCGAATATCATGACGGTGCCTTACAAAACCATGAGTGCCTTCGGTGATGTGCAGTTGGGAAAAGACCGTTTTGAAAACGGGTGGATCGGTGCCGGTGCGGTCATCCTGAAAGACGTTGCCGGTTCGGGGAACCTTTCCTCTACAAAAATTTACGGATCGCTGGCCTATCACCAGTTGCTGGGTTTCTCCAGTCTTCTGAGCCTGGGCTTTAATGTGGGCTATGCCAATAAACAGATCAATACCTATAATCTTAAATTCCCCGACCAGTTTGACGGACGTTTCTTCGACAACAAGATGCCGACATCAGTAAGCCTGGCGAAAAACAATATCGGTTACCTCGATATGCAGGTAGGGATGAACTTTGCTTATTTTCCAACGCAGGAAATCTACCTGAATGCCGGTTTTTCGGCACATCATATCAATAAGCCGCACGAATCATTTTTTGAATCCACTACGGAAGAAAGTAATACCGTGCCGGTACGCTCCATCGCTTTTTTAAATGCCAGCTTTAAGGTAAATGACCAGTGGCTTCTGAACCCTAATGTTTATTATTCGAGGCAGGCCAATGCTTCTGAGTTGGTAGGTGGAATGAATGCCCATTATAATTTATCCGGTGACGGATCCTACCTGTTGATGGCAGGGTTGTATTACCGCCATAAAGAAGCTGTTATTCCAATGGTGGGCCTTGGCTATAAGGATTACACTTTTTCGTTTACCTATGATGCGACCGTTTCATCACTCAGTGCTTTCAATGGTTCCCGCGGAGCTTATGAGTTTTCACTCATCCGCCAGGGATTACTCGATGGTGGTGGCCGCCGCGTTACGCCTTGCCCGACCTTAAAAACTTACTAAGGTTTTCTCTTTTGTAAGTCAAGCTTTTAGCCGACTTTTGGTCGACCCAAATTTGACCGATGCTGACATTGACAACCCAGAATTCCATTGCCCTGCACATAGAAGCCTTACAGCAGATCGTAGGAGAAAAATATGTCTTTCTTGATGAGGAAGTGCTGAATGACTATGCCCATGATGAAACAGAGGACCTGCATTATTTACCCGAAGTGGTGATAAAGCCGGGCAGCGCCGAGGAGATCAGTAAAATTCTGAAGATCTGCAACGAGTATGGGATACCCGTTACGCCGCGCGGTGCCGGAACAGGACTGAGCGGTGGCGCCTTGCCGCACCTGGGTGGTGTGTTGCTTTCCATTGAACGGCTCAATAAAATTATTCATATCGACGAGCGCAACCTGCAGGTGGTTACTGAAGCCGGCGTGATCACTGAAGTGCTGCAGGATGCGGTGAAAGAAAAAGGACTTTTTTATCCACCCGATCCCAGCAGCCGCGGATCCTGCATGATCGGCGGCAATATTGCTGAAAACAGCGGCGGTCCCAAAGCCGTAAAATACGGTGTGGTAAAAGATTACGTGCTGAACCTGGAGGTGGTGCTGCCCACCGGTGAAATCATCTGGACCGGCGCCAATGTTTTAAAAAATGCTACGGGTTATAACCTTACGCAGCTTATTGTAGGAAGTGAAGGCACCCTGGGCATTGTTACGAAAGCCGTTTTGCGTCTTATTCCTCTTCCGAAATACGATATGCTGATGCTGGTGCCCTTCCGGTCGCCGGAGGTGGCCTGTGCGGCCGTCAGCGCCATCTTCATGGCCGGCTTTACGCCCAGTGCCCTGGAGTTTATGGAGCGCGACGCCATTGAATGGACCATGCGCTATGTGGACAACAGCATTGTACCGATGGCAGACGATGTGGAAGCGCACCTGCTGATTGAAGTGGATGGCAACGGCCTCGATGTACTGATGAAAGAGCTGGAAGGCATTTCGGAAGTGCTGATGCAATTTGATTCAGGGGAAATTTTATTTGCCGATGATGCGCAGCAGAAAGCGGAGCTCTGGAAACTGCGCAGGAGAGTAGGGGAAGCCGTAAAATCAAACTCAGTGTACAAAGAAGAAGATACCGTTGTTCCGCGCGCAGAACTGCCTGTTTTGCTGAAAGGCGTAAAGACCATCGGGAATAAATATGGTTTTAAATCCGTTTGTTACGGGCATGCCGGCGATGGTAATCTTCATGTGAACATTATCAAGGGCGAACTGTCCGATGAACAATGGAATGGTTCCCTCAAGGAAGGCATCCGCGAGATATTTGAACTGGTGAAAGAACTGGGTGGAACCATCAGCGGTGAACACGGCATAGGGCTGGTACAGAAGGAATACCTGCCGATTGTTTTTGATCCCGTACAAATGAGGCTGATGAAAGAGATCAAAAAGATTTTTGACCCAACTAATATCCTGAATGCAGGAAAAATATTTGATGCTTAATCTATGTGCTTATGAAACGATACCTGTTTTGTATTTTACTGTTGCTGTCCTCTACCCTTGTGGTGCGGGCGCAGGATGAAGTGGATGAAGAAGAAAAAAAGGGCGGATTCAAAAAAGAAAATTTATTTACCGGGGGCAGTCTTTCTCTTTCGTTTTATAACGGCGGGTTCCTGGCAGGCGTAAACCCTGTACTGGGCTACAGCCTCACCAACTGGCTGGATGCCGGGCTGGTGGTCAACTATACCTATTCTTCCTACAGGAACTATTTTACTTCCGATGATAAGCTGCGGCAGTCTATTTACGGAGGCGGGGCCTTTACACGGGTATTCCCGGTTCGTTTTATTTTCCTGCAGGGGCAGGCCGAACGGAATATCATCCGCCAGAAATATGTGCCCGGTGGCGGTGCGGAAAATACAATCGATACGAAATCAGCCAACAGTATATTGGTGGGTGGGGGCTATACTACCGGAAGACAACCCGGTAATAATTCGTTCTTTTACCTCGCTGTTTTGTTTGATGTAACCAAAAATGAGTACTCTCCTTACATTGATGGTTACGGACGCATCAGGCCTGTTATTCGCGCAGGGTTGAACATCCTGTTGTTCCAGACAAAATACGAACGTTAACCATCAGCATTTGCAACATACTTCCTGAATGCTGAGGGCTCATTGAGCACCGTCAACAGCTCGGGTAAGTTGCCGTATAGAAATCCTTCATCATTTAATTTTTTAAGATGTGCCAGCAGGTGATCATAGAAACCCGCTGTGTTCAGGATGAAGATCTTTTTATCATGCAGGGAAAGCTGGTTCCAGGTAAGCATTTCAAATAATTCATCGAGGGTGCCAAAGCCGCCGGGAAGAATAATGGCAGCATCGCAAAGTTCATACATCTTGCGTTTCCGGATATGCATATCATCCACCACCAGCAACTCGCTGATAGCTTCGTGCTGGTGCTCCCAGGCCATGAGCACCTGCGGAATCACACCGCGCACAATTCCTGAACAACCCATGGCTGCATCCGCAGCGGCGCCCATCAAACCTTTCTTTCCACCACCGTAAATAAGTTCAATTTTATTTTCAGCCAGTATGGTTCCGAGTTCGGATGCATGCTGCACGTACAATGGGTTGTTGCCAACTTTTGATCCGCAGAATACCGCAAGCTTGTTTATGCTGTTCATAGGCGCAATTTAGGTTTGCAAAAGGAAAACAAATTTTTATATCTTCAAAAATTACTGTTCATTGCAACACTCTGTGACTAAACAATAAAGTATGACGCCTGCGATCCTGTTTTCATTTGTCATCGGCTATTTTGTAATCCTTCTTTTTGTAGCCTGGCGCACTTCACGAAATGCCAACAATGAATCTTTTTTTATCGGGAACAAAAGTTCCAACTGGATGCTGGTTGCTTTTGGAATGATCGGCACTTCGCTGAGTGGTGTAACGTTTGTTTCCGTTCCGGGTGCTGTGGGTAAACCGCTTTCCGGCCTTGGCGGCTATGAAGCCTTTACGTATTTCCAGATCGTTATCGGGTATGTGATCGGTTACCTGGTTATTGCTTTTGTGCTGTTGCCGCTTTATTACAAGTTGAACCTGACCTCTATTTACAACTACCTGAGTAAACGGCTTGGTTTTAATTCGTATAAAACAGGTGCATGGTTTTTTATTCTCTCGCGCACACTGGGTGCTACGGCCCGTTTGTACCTGGTGGTGGCCATTCTTCAAAGCGCCATCCTTTCCAGCTTTGGCGTGCCTTTCTGGCTCACCACATTAATCATACTGCTGATGATCCTTTTGTATACGTATGAAGGCGGCGTGAAAACAATTGTATGGACCGACACGCTGCAGACCACCTGTATGCTCGCGGGACTCGTGATCTGCGTATTCTATATTCTTAATTCCATGAACCTTGGTTTCGGGGAGGGAGTGGCCGCGCTTAAGGAAGCGGATTATACCAACATTTTTGTTTCGGACCCGAACAGCAAACTCTTTTTTATCAAGCAGGTGCTGGCCGGTGCCTTTATTACCATTACCATGACGGGTATGGACCAGGAGATGATGCAGAAAAATATCTCGGTACGTACGCTCAAGGATTCGCAAAAGAACATGCTTACGTTTTCGGCTATACAGGCCGTGGTAGTGCTGCTTTTTCTTTTTCTTGGCGGATTGCTGTACGTGTATTCGGCCAGCCAGGGCGGGCATTACGAACAGGTGATGAAAGACGGCAAACTGGTTACGGAATTTGTGATGAATGTGAACGGCAAGCCGGCCAATGTACTGGGCGACCCGCTCTTTCCCACCATTGCCCTTGCTAAAACCATGTCACCGGTTATTTCCATCATCTTTATCATTGCTCTTATCTCGGCGCTGTTCCCCAGTGCTGATGGCGCGATTACGGCGCTTACCTCTTCGTTTTGCATAGACATTCTTGGATTGAAGCGCCGGGAAGACTGGAGTGATAAAAAGCGGCAAAGCATACGAAAGACCGTGCACCTCGTTTTTGCAGGCGTGTTTCTTCTTTTTGTAATGGTATTCAAATGGATCAACAGTTCCTCTATGATTGGGGTGATCCTGAAAGTAGCCACGTATACCTACGGGCCTTTGCTTGGATTGTTTGCTTTCGGTATTTTAACAAAGAGAAGTGTGGCAGATAAATATGTTCCCTACATTGCTGTGGCATCGCCTGTCATTTGTTTCTTCCTCGATAAATACCAGAAGGATATTTTCGGAAAGTTCGAGATCGGGCTTGAGCTGATCATCATAAACGGGTTGCTTACCTTTCTCGGTCTGTTACTTATTTCAAAACCCAATGCGCCCGAAATGGACCGCGACCTGCATAAGATCTGATGGATATTATTCATCCCCTGGCACAGCAATACGCTTCGCGTTATACATCGGCCGAAGATAGCCTGCTGCAGGAGATTGCACGCTACACGGAACAACATCACCCGAAGCATCATATGCTCAGTGGTCACGTGCAGGGTAAATTCCTTGAAATGATCAGCAGGCTGGTACAACCCCGAAGGATACTCGAAATCGGAACCTTTACGGGTTACAGTGCCTTATGCCTCGCCCGGGGTCTTGCAGAGGAGGGAATATTGCACACGGTTGAACTTCGCGAAAGCGATGGGATTACTGCCAAAGGGTATTTTGACCGGAGTAATTTGGGGGGAAAGATAATTTTACATATCGGTGAAGCGTTAGATATCGTCGGTGAGCTGGACGAAAGCTGGGACCTGGTGTTTATTGATGCGGACAAGGAGAATTATACCAATTATTTTAACCTTGTTTTTCCCCGTGTACGGGTGAACGGGCTTATTTTAGCGGATAATGTGCTCTTTCACGGACAGGTTTTGGAAGAAGAAATCAGGGGAAAGAATGCGAAAGCAATACAGGAGTTTAATGATTTTGTAGCCGGCCGCACCGATGTTGAAAAGCTTCTCCTGACGATCAGGGATGGGATTTATGTACTCCGGAAACTGCACGATTAAATAACATGATCAGGGTGACATGTACCTCATGTTCACCGGTAACAAGCCTCGACTATCCACATGAAAAAACTACAAGCATCATTCCTCTTCAGCTTCCTGTTATTTGCAGGCGGTCATCTTTCGGCACAGTCCTCTGTTGTGCGCCAGTACATTGAGACCTACAAGGAAATAGCCATAGAAGAAATGAAGCGTACCGGTATCCCGGCCTCCATCACACTGGCCCAGGGCATCCACGAAACCGGCGCCGGCAAAAGCGACCTCGTACAACGTTCCAATAATCATTTCGGCATCAAATGCAAAACAGAATGGCAGGGCGAACGCGTGTACCACGATGATGATGCGCGCGGCGAATGCTTCCGTAAATATGAAAATCCTTTCGACTCATACCGCGATCATTCCGACTTTTTAAAGAACCGTCCCTACTATGCTTCCCTGTTCACGCTCGATCCCATGGATTATGAAGCCTGGGCTTACGGCTTAAAAAAGGCGGGCTATGCTACCAATCCTAAATACCCGCAGATCCTGATAAAACTGATCCGCGATTACAATCTACAGGACTATACGCTGATTGCCATGGGTGAAAAAGCACCGGAACCCGGGGTAATCTGGGCCAGCAACAGCCAATCTAAACCAGCAGTTGAAGAGACAAAGATTGAAGATGTCCCGGCTGTACCAAAACCGGTTTATCCTTCCGGTACGTTCCGCATCAATGAAACATTAGTAATTTTTTCGGAAAAGGGAACGTCATTCCTGGCCCTGGCCAAAGAACATAATATCTCCTTATCGCGGTTATTTGAATTCAATGATATGACCGAAACGGAGCTGACCGGCGACGAGCTGGTTTACCTGCAAAGAAAAAGAAAGACCGGTGCGGTTGAATTTCATACCGTAGCTCCGGGGGAAACCGTGCATGCCATTGCCCAGGCGGAAGGCATTCGTCTTGAAAGCCTGCTGGAACTGAACTTCATGGAAGGTGGTATGCAGCCGCGCCCCGGTGAGAAAATTTATTTGCGGTCAAAAGCACCTGCACGTCCTGCACTCCTGGGAGAAAAGCCGCGGATGCAAACACCCCCCATGCAGGTTTACCTGGTTCATACCGTGAAACCGAAAGAAACTTTGTATGCCATCACCAAACGATACGCCGTTTCGCAGGAAGATGTGCTGAAGTGGAATAACTTGCAGTCACCGGAGTTAAGGCCGGGACAGCAACTGCGTATCAGTAAAAACTAAGCATGCAATCCATCCGCGTTCACGATAAATCATTTGTTCCCTATCTTACCGAAACCACCATACAGGAACGCATCGGCGACATGGCTGCCGAAATCAACCGTGACTACGCCGGTAAACGGCCGCTGTTTATCGCCATCCTGAACGGATCCTTTATGTTTGCCGCCGACCTTTTCAAACACCTGACCATTGATGCGGAAGTTTGCTTTATCAAGCTTGCATCATACAAGGGCATGAGGTCTTCGGGAAACATCATCACTGCCATCGGCCTTGACCAGGAATTGTTTGGCCGGCACGTAGTGATCGTGGAAGACATCGTGGACACGGGTAAAACACTTACTGAATTCCTTCCGAAACTGATGCACCAGCAGCCGGCTTCCCTGAAAATAGCCGCTCTTCTGCACAAACCTGAAGCACTTCAGTTTCCGCTGAATCTTGATTACCTTGGCTTTAGCATTCCCGATAAGTTCGTGGTGGGTTATGGCCTTGATTATGATGGACTTGGCAGGAACCTGAAGGAAATCTACCAATTGTCTGAGCACCCTTGACATCACAGGGTGGAAGTTGTACTTTATTGCCGGTTATTTTGAAGCTAACGTTACATATCCTGTTCGTTCTTTTTTGTCCGCTTATGGGCTTTGGCCAGTATTACCTCAAAGGCCAGGTGCAGGACGAAACGGGTAAGCCATTGCAGAATGTGAGCATTGTTCTGCAAAGTACCGGGTACGTGTATCATACCGGTACCGAGGGAGGCTTTGGCATTATCTCCCAGAAAAAGATCGATACGCTTTCCCTTTCCGTGTCGGGTTTTCATAAGAAAAAAGTGATTGTTGACGCGGCGTCTTTCGTGACCATAAAACTTTCAAAAGCCCCTGCGGCCAAAAGTTTACACGGATACCGCCTGGCTTCGCTTACCCAAAACCTCCGGCGTGAAATCCAGCAGCAATGGTTTACCGGTGATGAAACCTATGCAAGTATTATCGAGAACCAGTTTGTTGATGCGTCTTCCTTTCCACTGACAGGCGTAACACTTAATGTGGACAAGGCTTCCTATAGTAATGTCAGGCGTTTTATCACCAATAAAACCCTTGTTCCTCCTGATGCGGTTCGACTGGAAGAGATGCTGAACTATTTTAATTTCAATTACCGCGAGCCTGCTAACGGGCAAACATTTGAGATTTCCACCACGCTCACGGCATGCCCCTGGAATCCTTCCAACCAATTGCTCCTTGCGCAGATTTTTTCCCGCAAATTAAAGCTGGACAGCCTGCCGGCCAGCCACCTCGTTTTTCTAATTGATGTTTCCGGTTCTATGGATATGCCCAACCGTCTTCCTCTTTTAAAAAGTGGGTTCAAGGCCCTGGTTAATAACCTTCGCCCGGTAGATTCCGTTTCTATTGTAGCCTATGGCGGAACGGTTGGTGTGGTGCTGGATGCCACCGGCGGCGACCAGAAGGAAAAAATCTTCCGCACCATTGACAGTCTTCAGCCGGGTGGATCAACACCGGGTGAATCCGGCGTAAAGCTGGCGTACAGCGTGGCCCGGAACCATTTTATAAAAGGCGGAAATAACCGGATCATCCTGGCTACCGATGGTGACTTTAACGTTGGAATGAAGACGGAGGAAGAACTGGAAGAACTGATCGCAAAACAGAGGGAGGGCGGCATTTATCTTACCTGCCTGGGCATCGGCATGGGCAATTACAAGGACTCTAAAATCCAGACACTCGCACAACGGGGTAATGGCAACTTTGCTTACCTCGATAGTTATATTGAAGCAGAAAAAGTGCTGCTGCAGGAGTTTGCACAGAACCTTTATATCGTAGCGGAAGATGTGTACCTGAACGTGGCGTTCAACCCTGCTTATGTAAAAGGCTACCGGCTTCTTGGATTTGATAATAAAGTGGGCGCTTTAAAGGACACCACTGCCCGCGTGGAAGGAGGCGAGATCGGTCCAGCGTATTCTTTGTTAGTTGCTTTTGAAATTGAACCGGTTAAAAAAGAAACGGAAATAGCGGGTCTCTCATTAACGCCGGCCAGTTTCAACCTGGAATATAAAAAACCGGGTGCAACGCGTACGGAAGAATTAAAAGTTACCCCGAAATTAGCATTCACACCTTTTGCCAAATTGACGAAATGCTACCAGCTGGCCAGCTCTGTGCTGATGTTCGGATCCCTGCTGCGCAGTTCCAAGTTTGTAAAGGAAACTTCCTGGAATGATATCTACACGCTCGCTGCCGCTGCTGCTGATGCCAACAACTTTTCCCAGAAAGAATTTGTGACGATCGTTGACCAGGCACGCGCGCTTTATTCAAAGAAGCGAAAAAAAGGCGATGGAGACAGCTTTTAGGAATATTGAAAATTGAACAAGGAATAGTGAATATTGAAGGAGGGAGTAATTAAGAAAAAAGAATCATTTTTTAAGTATTCGGTATTTCCATTCATGATTCCTTGTTCCGTGTTCCTTGTTCAATATTCTCTCCAGGTTGCCTTTACGAGAACATTTCCCTCATCTTATCGAAGAAGCTTTTCTGGTTTTTATCCGGAGCGGGTTTAAAGTTTTGTGAGTGACTCAGCTTTTCCAGCATCGTCCGTTCATCGTTGGAAACATGCTGTGGTGTCCAGATGTTCACATGCACCAGCTGGTCGCCTTTCTCATACGAGTTCACAGCCGGGAATCCCTTGCCTTTCAAACGGAAGATTTTTCCGCTTTGTGTACCGGCTGGTATTTTGATCTTTGCTCTTCCATCGATGGTGGGCACTTCAACCTGTGTTCCGAATACAGCATCCGTAAAAGAAAGGTGCAGATCGAAAGCCACGTTCAGGCCATCGCGTTGAAGTTCCTTATGCGGTTCTTCTTCCACCAGGATAATGAGGTCGCCGTTCATTCCTCCACGCTCGCCTGCATTTCCGCGCCCGCTGATGCTTAACTGCATTCCTTCCTGTACACCTGCCGGTATATCGATGGTAACCGTTTCTTCTGCATAAACCCTTCCTTCACCTTTACAGTTATTGCATTTTGCCGTAATCGTAGAGCCTTCGCCGTTACAACCTGGGCAGGTAGTCACCGTCTGCATCTGGCCAAGGAAGGTGTTGGTTACCTTGCGCACCTGTCCACTGCCGCCACAGGTAGAACAGGTTTGAACGCTGCCTTTATCCCGGGCGCCGCTTCCGCTGCAGGTGTTGCAGGAAACATATTTTTTAACCTTGATATTCTTGGTTACACCTTTTGCAATTTCTTCATAGGTAAGCTTTAGTTTGATGCGCAGGTTGCTGCCACGTACACCACGGGCCCGCTGTCCGCCCCGGGTGCGCTGGCCACCGCCGCCGCCACCTCCGAAAAAGCTTCCGAAAATATCTTCCCCGAAAATATCACCGAACTGGCTGAAAATATCTTCCATGTTCTGCGAACCGGCACTACGTCCGTTACCGCTCACGCCTGCATGTCCGAACCGGTCGTATTGCCCTCTTTTTTCCTGGTCACTCAGTACTTCATAGGCCTCAGCAGCTTCCTTAAATTTTTCTTCCGCACTTTTATCTCCCGGGTTACGATCGGGATGGTATTGCATAGCTACTTTGCGGTACGACTTTTTGATTTCATCCGCAGAAGCGCTTTTGCCTACGCCCAGTATTTCGTAATAATCTCTTTTTGACATAGTTTGGGTCTAATTAAGAATTAAAAATTAATAATTAATAATTCTTTCATTGCACAATCAGTTCTTCGTTTATCCATAACGCTAATTATTAATTTTTAATTATTAATTATTCATTACTTACCTACTACCACTTTAGCAAAACGGATAATCTTGTCGTTCAGGTAATAACCTTTTTGTACTTCGGCTACTACCTTGCCTTTCATTTCGTCCCCGGCTTCAATTTCGGTTACGGCTTCGTGCTGATCAACATTAAATTCCTTGTTCAGGGAATCAATGGGTTTCAATCCTTTGGAAGAAAGTGAATTCCTGAGTTTATTAAATACCAGTTTGATTCCTTCCCGGATCTGGGCCAGGTCTTCAGAAGTTTCCAGCTGCTTTTGTGCCCGTTCACTGTCATCAAGCACATCCAGGAGATCCACGATCACATCTTTACCGGCGGTCTGGATCATTTCGATGCGCTCACGTGCATTGCGTCTCTTGAAATTTTCAAATTCCGCAACCTGGCGCAGGTAACGGTCGTTGAGCTCCGATACCTGGGCCCGAAGTCTTTCCGTCTCTTCGTCGTTTTCAATCGGATCATCCAGGCGTTGGCTTCCATTGATGTTTTCATCCGTATTCAGGTCCATGCCGTCCAGCGGCTCTTCGGTATTGATTCTTTCGTTTTCGTTGTCACGTTTCATGTGGGGCAAAATTGTGTGCAAAGGTAGTTGTCAAGAATGTTGCCAACGCATTTAGTAAGGACAAAATGTCCTTTCGACGGGCCTTTTACCGTGGTTTTAGGAAGCCCTTGTCATAATTTATTTAGTTTGCGGCAGTTATGGGAAAAGTTCAGCTGAAAAGGAAGATTGCGGCAAGGATTGCCAATGGCCATCCTTGGATCTTTGCCAATGAAGTGGAAAAAGTAACCGGGGACCCGGGTGCAGGCAGTACCGTGGATGTTTATTTTGCGGATGGAAAATATGCCGGCAAAGGTTATTTTAATGCACAGTCGCAGATCCAGGTGCGCCTGCTGACTACAGAAAAATCAGAAGAGATCAACGAGGATTTTTTTCTGCGGAAGATCAGGGAATGCTGGGCATACCGGCAGCAATTGGGTTATACGGAAAATTGCCGGCTCGTGTTTGGCGAAGCCGATGGACTGCCGCAGCTCATCATTGATAAATTCAACGACCATTTTGTGATCCAGACCCTGGCGCTCGGTATTGATGTCTGGAAACCGGCACTGGTTAAGGCGCTTCAAACAGTTTTCAAGCCCAAAGGCATTTATGAACGCAATGATGTTCCCGTGCGCGAACTGGAAGGTCTTCCCCTGCACAAGGGTTTCTTGTCTGATCCATTTGACACGAAGATCATCATTCATGAAAACGGCTTGAAGTTTCATGTCGATATTGAAAACGGTCAGAAGACCGGTTATTTCCTGGACCAGCAGGACAACCGCCGGGCGATTCAGCATATTGTGAAGGGAGCCGATGTATTAGGAGCCTTTACCTATACGGGAACCTTTGAAATTCATGCCGCACATTATGGCGCCAAATCAGTTCTCGGTCTGGATATTTCGGACAGTGCCGTAGCCCAGGCCAACCGCAATGCCGGGCTTAACGGGTTGCAGCACATTGTACGCTTTGAGGCGGCCAATGCTTTTGATGTATTGAAACAATGGGGTAAGGATGGCCGTCGCTATGACGTGGTAATGCTCGACCCACCGGCCTTTACCAAAAGCCGGGCAAATATTCAAAAAGCGATTACGGGTTATAAGGAAATCAACCTGCGCGGCATGAAGCTCATCCGCCCGGGTGGCTTCCTGGTCACTTCTTCCTGTACCAACCTGGTGCACCCCGAACAGTTTTTGCAGATCATAGATATGGCGGCCAAAGATGCCCGCCGGAAAATCAGGCAGGTAACTTTTCAGAAACAGTCCTCCGACCACCCGATTATCTGAAACATGGAGAATACGGAATACCTGAAGTTTTTGATTGTACAGGTGCTTTAATTTTTAAAGGGAATTGGGGAGTATGAATTAGGGCAAAGTGTAGTAACTGTTCCGTGTAATCAGTGAAATCCGTGATCTTCTATAAATTATCAGCGAAATCCATAAAACTTTAAAGCCTTGATTTATTTAGATACCTGGAACTTGCCGCTTTCCAGCATTTTGCCGGTTTTGTCGCGCAGCTGGTAAATGTAAACACCACGTGAATAATTGGTGAGGTCGATGGTGGTTTTGGGAGCGAGATTGGGCGACTCATACATAACCCGGCCCAGCGAATTATAGATCTGGATCGAGTAACCTTTTTCATACCCTTTAACAAAATCAAAAGTCACCACGGTGGTAGCCGGGTTGGGGTAGAAGCGCATAATCAGTGTCGGTGCATGATCCCAGGGGGTGCTGTCGCTGGCCTGGGTATGTACAGAAACTGATGCTATGAAGGTTAGTATAAGTAGAAATTTCTTCAAATAAAATATTTTTTAGGCGCAACACAATAATACCGAATTTATTAAAAGGTGCAAAGCCGATGCCGGAAAATGGCAACAAATTGTCAATTCTACCCCACTAATTCGCGTAGTTTTCCCTGGATGGCACTGAAGTTCGGTTGTTCCCCCGCATTTTCCAGCACTTCAGCGTACTGAACAATACCTTCCCGGTCAATCAGGAAAGCAGACCGTTTTGAAACGCCCCGCATGCCATACCCAAAGGTTTCATAAATGGACTCATACATGCGCGAGACTTCTTTATTAAAATCAGATAGCAGTGGAAAATTCAACCGCTCTTCTTCACGAAACTTTCCCAGCGTTTGCAGGGAATCTACAGAAATGCCAAGCGGCTGTACATCCAGTTCCTCATAAATCTTATAGTTGTCCCGGATGCTGCAAAGTTCCGCGGTACACACGGAAGTAAAGGCAAGCGGAAAGAACAGGAGCAGAACATTCTGCCCGCGAAAATGGGAAAGCGTAACTTCTTTTTTATCCGTTGCAAATAAAGTAAAATCGGGCGCGGGCTGTCCAACTTGTACAGGCATAATGTAAAGGTTTGAAGAAAAACAAACGTGAAGCACAGTGGTTCACTGGCTATCATACCGCTACTACTTCCGTGCCTTTTTTTCCAACCGCCAATACACCTTTAACCTGTTTTATTATTTCGGCTTCCAGGATATCCAGTACATGTTTCTTAATAAAATGCCGGTAAGTAACCAAACTGATTTCACGAACCGGGACCGGTGGCTTAAAACTTCGCAGTCCTTTTTGCATTTTCGGGCTTAAGGCTTTGGCCGCCAGTTCCGGTATGATGGTAATGCCCTCATTGATCTGGGTGATCTTCAAAAGACTCTCGATGCTTCCCGTTTCATAATCCATATTGTGTACGCGGGCCTGTTGTTTCTGCAGTTCGCAGAGGTTGAGTACCTGCGACCGCAGGCAGTGACCTTCCTCCAGCAGCCATAACCGGTTTACATCAATATCTTCCGGGAGGATGTATTTTTTATTCATGCTTTTTTCATTGCCTGCCACAAACACTTTAAACTCCTCGTAAAACACCGGTATTTCCTTAAAACCTTTTTCCTGCAAGGGGGTGGCCATAATACCCACATCCAGCTTGTCGGATGAAAGCAGCCGGAGCAACTGATCAGTAGTTTGTTCCACAATTCTCAACCGGACGGTTGGAAACTTTTTCAGGAAACTGGGCAGCACAAGAGGCAGGAGGTAAGGGGCAAGGGTTGGAATCACCCCAATACGTAATTCACCACCAAACCCGCTTTTGTGATCACGGGCCATTTGGTTCATGACGGCTGTTTCTTTGAGTATAACACGCGCCTGTTCAATCACGGGCTTACCGGCTTCTGTTGGTACCACGGGCTGGCGTGAGCGGTCAAAAAGCACAACATCAAGCTCTGCTTCCAGCTTGCGGATCATCATGCTGAGCGTAGCCTGGGTCACAAAACACTTTTCCGCCGCTTTTGCAAAATGCCGGTGCGTATCAACCGCTACGATGTACTCGAGTTGTTGCAGGTTCATAGACAAACTCTATGTGATTATAGAAATAATTGTTTTCGTTTATCAAAAATAGAGTGGGAGATTTGTACAGAGGTGCATCCACTGTTCTTTTTAAGAAATAAATGGCCACCGGTATCACCCTTAAATATTTTTTATGAGTCAAGATCTCAATCAACCTTCCAACGGTAATGGGAAAGAAAACGGAAAATCTTCCATTCCGCTGACCACCCGCCAGGGCCACCCCATCACCAATAATGAAAGTATCCGCACAGTAGGCAACAGGGGACCAGCCACGCTGGAGAATTACCAGTTCCTGGAAAAAATGTCGCACTTCGACAGGGAGCGTACGCCCGAGCGCGTAGTGCATGCGCGCGGTGCCGGTGCTCACGGATATTTCGAAACCTACGGAACCGTTGGTGGCGAACCAGTTTCCAAATACACTAGAGCAAAGCTGTTTCAGCAAAAAGGAAAAAGAACGCCGGTGTTCGTTCGTTTCTCTTCGGTAATCCATGGTGGTCATTCGCCTGAAACATTGCGTGACCCGCGTGGGTTTGCTACTAAATTTTATACGGAAGATGGTAACTGGGATCTTGTTGGAAACAACCTGAAAGTTTTCTTTATCCGTGATGCAATGAAGTTTCCCGACCTCGTGCATGCCTTTAAACCTGACCCGGTAACCAACCGCCAGGACGGAGAGCGCATCTTTGATTTTATCAGCAATACGCCGGAGGCGATGCATATGATCACCTTCCTTTTTTCACCCTATGGTATCCCTGCCAATTACCGTGAGATGCAGGGTTCCGGCGTGAATACCTACAAATGGGTAAACGATGAAGGCACAGGCGTGCTGGTGAAATATCATTGGGAACCGAAACAGGGCATCCGCAACCTTACGCAGGCTATGGCAGAAGAAATCCAGGGTAAAAATTTCAATCATGCCACGCAGGACCTGTATGATGCTATTGAAAAGGGAGCTTTTCCTGAATGGGAACTGAATGTACAGATCATGAGCGATGGCGATCACCCGGAACTTGATTTCGATCCGTTAGACGATACCAAATTGTGGCCGCCGGAACAATTCCCCTGGATGCCTGTAGGCAGAATGGTATTGAATAAAAATCCGGAAAACTATTTTGCGGAAGTGGAACTCTCCGCTTTTGGTACCGGTGTACTCGTAGACGGACTGGATTTCTCCGACGATAAAATGTTGCAGGGACGTACATTCTCTTATTCGGATACGCAACGCTACCGCATTGGTACCAACTACCTGCAGCTTCCGATCAATGCTCCGAAAACACAGGTGGCCACCAACCAGCGCGATGGCCAGATGGCTTTCCGCCAGGATATTCTTCCGGGCTCTAACCCGCATGTGAACTATGAGCCGTCAACATTAGGTGGTTATGCACCGGCTCCCAAATCGGGTAAAGACCATGAACCGGAATATCATGGGAAACTGGTCCGTCAGAAGATCGACCGGCAGAATAATTTCAAGCAGGCCGGTGAACGCTACCGCATGTTTGAAGACTGGGAGCGCGATGATCTTATCCTGAACCTGGTGAATACACTGGCCCCTGTGCAAAAACACATCCAGGAGAAAATGGTGGAATTGTTCTGGCAGTGCGATGCGGATTACGGCCGCAGGGTAGCTGAAGGTTTGCAGAAAGTTGCCGGTCAAAATATCAGCAGTGGACCGATCGGCTCTACCAAATCAGACGAAGCCGTAGCAAAAGCAGAACAGCAGTCAAAGGAATCAAAGCCTTATTAGCATAATGAAAAACCATTCGGATGAATCCCTTCTGCCACGGCGGAAGGGATTTTTTTTAAAACCTGGGGCAATTAAGGTAATTGAGGGAAGAGTTATCCTTGTTCGTAAAGCCGATGTAGGAAATGCCTAACTCAAAACCACCGCGACCGTAACTCGATGTTTTCAGTTTGGATATATTCACGTCGTAAGAGAGTGAAAATGAAAAAGGATGATAATCCAGTTTTAACGCCGGTATCAATGCATCATTCCACCGAAGAAATGCACCACCATGAAGAGTGTATGCCGGGTTATCGAGGTCTTCACCCAGTTTGATTCCATACAGGGCCCCGGCAACCGTTTCGCGGAAAGTGCCCTGGCGGCTGTGATCGCCCTGCAGGGTAATATAACTGGCCGGCGTAACACCAAACCTGACCCCGGCTGAAGCCACCCATTTTCCATCCAGTTCTGCCGACATATCGTGGTAAAAAGAATTTTTTGGTTTCGTGAAGTGATGATAGGCAACGCCAAGAAAGTAGTTGTTATCGGCTACTTCATTCAGCTGCGCGTTGAAGCTCATTCCTACCGCCGCATCGAAATAAGTATACCTCGGGTTGACAAATGTTTCACCGTCGCCCAGGCCATCGTACGTACTGTTGGTGGTCATCTTCGAGCGGTCGAAGCTGCGTGTAACCGGCCCGCCCATAAAACCAAGTGAGAGGTATTTATTCCAACCGCTGCCTAAGGATTTATGATAATTCAACGCGGGAAGAATATGCGTGGATGTCCATGAAATGGTCCCGGCCTTATCCTGCAATACCTGGATGCCGGTTGTAATGAAATCATCACCCTTGCCGATCGGCATTTTATATTCCGCATTGATCGATGCCGTTTTGTAGGCATTGGTCACGCTGTTCCACTGGTCGCGGTACACGGCCTGCACACGGATATCGCCGTTGAAGATACCGGCCAGCGATGGATTACGCAGGAGGGGGGCTTCAAAGAATTGCGAGAAGTGGATATCCTGCGAGAAAGCTGCAAGCTTCAAGCTGCAAGCTGCAAGCAGAAAAATTATATGGTAAAGTTTCTTCATGAACTGATTATTTTAATCAAGTGCTGCGTTGAAGGAATTAATGCAACCGCAAAGCCCCAAAGTGAACATTGAACATTGAGCATTGCGTATTGAACATTCTCCCTCAATTTCCGCTCCACGCTCTGGTTACTGTATCAATGCAATATTCCCTTCAAACCTTATTACCTCGCTGTTTTCACAGAACACTTCCACCTGGTACACGTATACATCCGGCTGCGGCTTGTTGCCTTTATATTTTCCATCCCATCCAAAGGCAGCATTATTAACCGGGAAGTTGTTCTGCTCGAATACCACTTCACCCCATCGGTTGAACACGCGGATGGATTTCACCCGCTCCAGTCCCCGGCCGCGTACATAGAAAACATCATTGCTGCCGTCGCCATTTGGTGAAAAAGTATTAGGCACAAAAACGTTGGAATTTTTACAGATCACGATCACCTGTACCTCACCGGTATTGCGGCAGCCATTGCTGTCAACAAATGACACGTTGTATTTGGTGTTGAATTTAGGACTGGCAGTCGGCTCCGGGCAATCGGCACAACTAAGCGTAGTGGAAGGCGTCCAGGTCCAGTTCATCACGTTGCTCGTGTAAGTAGCCGGAATCTGTACCGGGTAACCGGCCTGCATGGTGAGGGTGGAAGGAAGTGTAACGGCCGGCAGGGGATTGACCCGAATATTCTTCGTTGCCGTATCCGCGCAGCCGCTGCTGTTGGTGGCTACCGTTTGTACCATAAAGCTTCCGGCCGAAGTGTACTGCTGGTTCAGTGGATTCTGCAGTGTTGACCGGTTGCCGTTCGGGAATTGCCATGACCATTGGATCGCGGATGTATCCGTTCGCTGGAACACGCCCAGGTGTTTCATAAAATCATTCACGCAGATGACCGAATCGCCCGCCACGGTGATCATCGGACTTTGCGAAACTTTAATGACCTGCGGCACCCGCATAGTATCCACGCAGCCGGAAATGGTACGCACATTGAGCATCACGGTATAGAGTCCCGGTGCATCATAACGGTGGTTCGGATTGCGGATGTTGGTTGTATTTCCGTCCCCGAAATCCCATGTATACAATACCACCGAATCGTTATAGGTTGTAGAATCCGTAAAGTTCACCAGGCCACTGTCGCAGAAAAGTTTTTTATCCCACCCGAAGTTCACGGTAGCCCCGATGATCCGGATTGTATCCGCCCCGGTAACCGGTATTACGCAACCCGACGGATCGGTCATGATCACTTTCGGTACAAACTCACCAAAGAAATTATACACGTGTTTTACATTGATGGTGGTGTTGTTTTCAATCACACCATCACCGTAGTCCCATGTAAACGACATAGGAGCAGGACTGAATGCATTCAGGTCAACGCCAAGCGGCTTACATCCATTGAGCGGCGCATAACGCAGGTACGTACCGGTTGTATCATACACGCGTACGTTTCCATAAGCAGTATCATAACAGCCTCCACGGCTCATGATAATTAATTTGATCGGATAGTTGCCCGGATTCACGTAATACTGCACAGGGTTCGGAGCACTGCTGCTGCCCGTGGCAAGATCCCACAACTGGTACGGCGCGTAGTGTGATGTATTGGTAAACTGTACTTCAAAAGGCGTACACGAACTCACAGAATCGCTCATGGTAAAAGAAGCAATGGGACGGTCTACCGTAACGTAAAAGGGCTTAAATAAGGTATCACTGCATCCGTTCAGGTCCGTGATCGTAAGTTTCACGCTATAGTGTCCCGTATCCGCATAAGGGTGGCTTGGATTGTTTACTGATGACGTGTTTCCGTCGCCGAAATCCCAAATGGTAAGATACAGGGAGGTTGAATTGTTGGTGAATTGTACATTGCTTCCCGGGCAGGTAAGGGTATCCTCCGTACTGAAATCCGCTTTAGGATCCGACGTGTTCACATAGTTGGGAAGTACCAGGCTGTCTACACATCCGATGGCATCACGAACCCTAAGTGAAACGGTATAGGAACCTGCAACCGGGTAAGTATGCTGTACGGAGGCATTGGTTGTATTGGTCAGGGTTGTGCCATCACCGAAGTTCCAGGTCCAGGAAACAATATTGTTGCGCCCATCACTTTGTGAAAGATCATTAAAGGTGGTTGTTAACCCGATACAGCCGTTTGAATTAATGCTGTTGATGGATGCCGTAGGACCATTTACCACGATATAATCAGGCTTGCTTACCGTAGTAGAACACCCGTAAATATCGGTGATGGTCATCCTGATCGTGTATTTACCGGAAAATGGATAGTAATGATAAGCGGCAGGTCCCGATCCTACATCAATACTGTTCCAGATCGGCGTGCTATCCCCGAAATCCCATGCGTAGTTCACAATATTACCCGGGTTCGAAACAAGTCCGGTGAAAAATATAGTTCCGGGCCTGCAGATCGTATCCTCACTAACCGTGAAGTCGGGACGATCATTAAAAACATTAACAGGTTTTGTTATCGAATGGGTACACGATCCGTTGGTAACCGTCAGCTTAACACTGTATGCGCTGTACGTTGAATAGGTATGCACAGGATTCTGTTCGGTAGATGTATTTCCATCACCAAATTCCCATAACCAGTCCGTAGCCCCGATGGAAGAATCTTTGAAGGCGAATTGAAGACGGTTATTACAATCCGGGATAAAACCAAATTTTGCGATCGGTGGTTTTACGGTAATGTAGCGGTTGATTTTAAATGAATCGCGGCACCCGTTATTGGTGGCATACAACAGAACGGTAAATGTTCCGGTATCGCTGTACTCATAAAGCGGGTTTTGACTTCCCGAAGAACCGCCATCTCCAAAGAACCACAGCCATTCGTCGGCTTCGTTGGTAAGATCGGTAAACTGTACGGGCTTGAAGGCGCACACAGGTGTTGGAACCGCGCTGAAATTTACATTCGGCTTTCTTCCCACTTTCACAGCATCGGTAATAAAAAGCGTTTCCGTGCAGCCGGTGCTGGTGGTGATGGTCAGCTTTACATGATACGTTCCCTGGGTGGTATAGGTATAACTTGGCGTTGGCGATGTGGACGTGGCCCCGTTTCCGAAATCCCACAGGTAAGAAGTCACCGCATCAATGGAAAGAATGGTTGCTACGGGATTTATGGTATAAGGAATGCAACCGCGCACTGGCAGCGAAGGCACGGTTATCTGTGGTCTTTTGATCCTCACAAAACTTGTTCTGTTTAAGGTATCCGTGCATCCCGAACTGTTGGTTACAACGAGCCGTACATCGAAATCACCATAGCCGGTATAGGTATTCGACGGATTTTTTTGGGTTGATGTATTCCCGTCACCAAAATCCCATTTCCAGCTTACGGCATTGGTGGACAGGTCGGTGAAATTGACGGTGAGATTCGGTTCGCATTTGCGCGTACTGCCGGCAGTATAATTAGCCACAGGCCGGGGCAAAACCTTAAGTGTTTTTTTCGCGGTATCCGAACAATAACTGTAGGTATTGATCAATTGTACCGTGTAGGTGCCCGGAGTATTGTACACTTTTACGGGGCTGAGCTGTGTGGAAGTGGTAGCATCGCCAAAAGACCAGTTGGAAGAAGCCGGTGTTGGCGTAGAACTGTTTACGAAACTGACCGGTGCTTTTACACAGATGCTGTCCGGTGCGGTGATTTTCGTATTGATGTTGTCAATTTTGATCGCCCCCGTTTTTTTAAGAGTATCCGAACATCCGTTGCTGCTCGTGATGGCCATGGACACGGTATAGTTACCGGGTGTTGTATAGGTATGCGTAGGATTTTGCGTGGTTGCCCTGCCGCCATCACCGAAATCCCAAGCATAAGTTAGTGTACCCGGGCCGCTGGAATTATTGGTAAATGAAATATTGACAGGCGTTCGGCAGGTAGTGGGAAGCGTATGTGTGAAATCGGCAACCACTCCACCTGCAATTTTGATATACGCCGGTTTGGTCAGTACCGCAAAGCAGCCCTTGTCGTTGGTAACTTTCAGGGTAACGGCATAATTACCGGAAGTGGTATACACCGTCCCGGGGTTTTGCTGGGTCGATTGTGAGCCATTGCCAAAATCCCATATGTAGCTAGAATTTGTGGTTCCTGCTGCTGCTGTAGATGCATTGGTGAACTGCGCCCGGTGCGGAAAACATGCCGTACTGTCATTCACGGTAAAATTAACGCCTGGCTTTCCCCATACGGTAATGTAATTGGTACGCGTGATGGTGTTGGAGCTCTGGCCGTTGGTAACCGTAAGCTTTACGGTGTAGGACCCGGTATTGAAATAAGTTGTGGAAGGATTTTTAAGAGTGGAGGTAGCGCCATTTCCAAAATCCCAGAACCAGCTGTTGGCGCCCGTGGATTGGTCCTGGAAATCAACTACCAGGGGAGAACAGCCTGAAACCGTGGTAGCCGTAAAATTCGCCGTCTGCGCGAAGCTTACAGCAACCAGTAAAGTCGCCAGTAGGGTAAGAATAAGGGGTTTTCCGGCAAGTTTTCTCACATTAAAGCCTTTGATGATTAGTTTTCGAAAGGTGGTTTTAGGTAACGCCAAAGGGAAGCAAAAATTATTCCCGCTTTAAGAAAATTTTAAAATTCCGCTGTCAAAATGAAGGGAATTACAGCTTGTCCAGCCTCAGTGAATAAACTGTGCCATTAACCGTTTGGCTGGCAATTACATAGGTCCAGCTGTTGTCTGTAATCACCCAGGTACCATTCAGCAGGGTAAGGGTGGAGGACGCATTGGCAAACTGCGAGGAAATGGTCCGTGCTGCCGGATCGGCCTGCCATGTCCCCGTTTTTTCCAGGCTCCCGCTGTTCAGGGCATCAACTGTGGAATTGGTTTTAAACTGGAACTTATAAGAAGTAAAATCAGCGGTATGGTCCATAGATCCCATTCGGAAACTGGTAACCTTCCACTGCCCGTTGGTCATGGCATCAAGGATGATGTTCTGCTGGGTTGTCTCAACTTTTTCGCCGCAGGCGGTAAAGAGAAAAATAAGGGTAAGTAGGAGGATGTTTTTCATGTAAACGTATTACAAGGTATAAATTGACCGGTATTTTTCCAAAAGGTAGTTGGTGAAGTAGGTTGGGTTCAGGCCTTCGCCTGTTACAACGCGGCATAGCTCCTCCGAAGTATAAAACCGCCCTTTTGAATGGATTTTTTCCCGCAGCCATTGAAGCAGCCCGCCGGTCCTTCCCTGGCGGATCTCTTCTTCAAGCCCGGAAAGCTGGCGGCCCGCAACGGTATAGAACTGGGCTGCGTAGAAACTTCCGAGGCTGTACGTAGGAAAATAGCCGAAGCTGCCATGGCTCCAGTGCACATCCTGCAGGCAACCCCTTTTATCATCGGGCACCTTAACACCCATCCATTTTTTATACTGTTCATTCCAGTAAGCCGGGATATCTGCCGTTTGGAGCGAACCTTCAACCAGTTTCTTTTCGAGCTCGTACCGTATAAAAACATGGAAATGATAGGATATTTCATCCGCTTCCGTCCGGATAAGGGAAGGCTGAACCTTATTGATCCCTCGGTAAAATTCCTCCAGCTGAACCGCACCAAAAGGGTCCCGGAAATGTTTCTGAAGCAGCGGATAGTATTGTTTCCAGAAGGGAAGGCCCCGGCCTACATTGTTTTCCCAAAGCCTTGATTGCGATTCGTGGATACTGTACGAGCAGGCTTCGCCCAGAGGAAGGCCATACTGGCTCTCGGGCAATCCCTGTTCATAAAGGGCATGGCCTGCTTCATGGATACAACTCCAGGTCATGTTCCCGAAGTCATGTTCTGCAATCCGGGTGGTAATGCGCACATCACGGGAATTAAAAGAAATGCTGAAAGGATGTTCACTGATATCCTGGCGGCCGGCATCAAAATCAAAATTAAGTTTGCGGAGCAGTTCCAGACCCCAGGCCCACTGCTGGTCTTTATTGAAATGAAGCAACAGGAAGGAATCATCGACCTGAGGGGCCGCCGCAATCTTTTCCAGGAGGTCCCTCAGTTGGGGAAGCATGCCGGCAAAAGTGCGGTCGATAAGTTCTACGGTCGCCCCTTTTTCATATTCATTGAGCAGCGCGTTGTACCGGTGGCCTTCGTATCCCAAAACGCCCGCTTCCTCTATTTTCAGTTTTATCAGCGCATCCAGGTCTTTCTCGTATACCCTGAAATCGTTGGCTTTACGCGATTCGATCCACGAATGAAAGGCCTTGTTGGTTTGTTCGGAAATGGCCCGGACAAAGGCCGACGTATATTTTTTATTCTTACTATAATCTTCAAGGGTAAGCTCCACATTTCGTTTTTCTTCCGGTTCCAGGTCTTCCCGGTCTTTCAATTCCTGCAGAATAGTACCCAGTTCTTCCTCGCTGAATAACCCGTGGCTGATTTCCGAAAGAGTACTGATCTGCTGGCCGCGGATCGCAGCTCCTTTCGGTGGCAGGTGAGTCTCCTGGTCCCACTGAAGAACGGCATTGGCATTGCGCACATCAGCGATACGCCGCATTTTGGTTTGGTAGCTTTCGTATAGTTCCCGGCTTGATTTCATACATCAAAACTAGATGAATATCGAACAGGGAATACAGAACAAGGAATATTGAAGGGGAAGCAAACACAAAGGCGCCAATCATTAAAGAACTGCCAGATCTGTGAGATCTGGCAGTTCTGCTTTGCGGTTACATTATTTATTTGGGAAAATGTTGTGCTGTTTTGATCTCTTCAATTTGTTTGATGTGGCGGGCGGTATGGGCGGATATGAGAAGCATTACCTGGTACACATCAATGGATCCCATATGTGATTGAGTAACATGACTGCGTACATCTTCGGTTGTGGTCTTTACATACTTCAGCAGGGCGCCGCGGCTTTCTTTGAAAGCCTCCAGTGCTTCATTGGCCGATGACCACTTCGAACTGGCAGGCTCCAGTGTTTCGGTAGTTTTTACCCGGTTTTCGCGGCTGCTGACCTTTGCCACCACTTCTTCATCCTTTACTTTAATGTCATTTCTTTTTTCCGGATTAGGTGTCTCTTTGAGCGTTGACTCCGCCCAGGTCCACAGGTTCGCTTCTGAAAGAGCAATGTGCTGGACACATTCCTTTATCGACCATTGTTCGGCCGATGGTTTGAAATTGAGCTGGGCATCCGTTAAACCCTCCACAGCTTTGATCAGCCCTGTTTTGGTTTCTTTTAAATGGCTGGTAAGGAAACGTCTTTCTTTTCCGGACAAAGAATCGGAGTGGATACGGCCGCCAAGGCCGGTAAGCACGAGCAGGGTTAACAGCAGGTAGCCTTTAGTTCTCTTAAGCATGGCAAGCAGTTTTTAGTTAATAATGGTAGTTCCGGTACGTATTCAGAGGGAGGGGAAAGCGTAATAAAAGTTACATCAATTCCGGGAGCAAATCTATTTTTCTTTCAGGGGTAATTTTTTTACCATTCCCCCTCTTGTATCCTTGATGGAGTTCATTACGATAAAGGCCTTCGGATCGATGCGGTTAATTTCCGATGTCAGGCGGTTGATCTCAAGGCGGGTGATAACGGTAAAGATGATTTCGATCTCCTGGTCGCTTTCACCGCTCTTGCCAAATCCCTTGCGGCCGGTATAAATCGTGAGCCCGCGACCAAGCTTGTTCTTGATCATCTGGGAAATCTGTTTGCTCCGCGAGGAGATGATGGTAACGCCGGTGTATTCCTCGATTCCTTCCAGGATAAAGTCCACAGTTTTGGATGCGGAGAGATAAGTAAGAATGGAATATAGCGCCGTTTCTATAGACAGGAGGTAGGCCGCTGCAGAAAAAATGATGATGTTGAATACGAGGATAAAATCCCCGACCGTGAGGCTTGCCCGCCGACTCATGTAAATAGCCAGTACTTCCGTTCCGTCAATTACCCCTCCACCGCGGATCGTAAGACCAATCCCGGCCCCCAGGAAAAAGCCGCCGAATACTGCCACCAGCAATTTATCATCAGTAATAACCGGGTACGGAATAATGACAACCACCAGTGCCAGCAAGGCGATGGCGATGATGCTTTTTAAACTGAAACCATGGCCGATCTGGTGAAAGCCGAGAATAAGGAAAGGAATATTGTAAACAATGATGAACAGGGAAAGCGGTAATCCGGTCTGCGAAGTGGTCAGCAGCGAAATACCCATCACGCCTCCATCGATAAATCCGTTCGGGATCAGGAAACCTTTCAGTCCGAACCCGGCCGACAAAACGCCCATCATCATAATAACGGAATCGCGTATGCGCACCTGCAACTGGCGCTTCAGCCGCTTGGCCGCCTGGCGGCGCTGAACATGTTCAATCGTCCGTACATGATCCCGTTTTACCAGCAGGATCAGGTCCTTCATCATATCGTTTACCCGGGAAGGCAGGCTGAAAGTTTTTTTTCGTTGTGCATATGCTGTACCAAAACTAATGGATCATTATAAAACTTCGACCTGAGTGCTGTTGTTATAAAAATATCTTCCGTTCGGAAACCGTGGTTAAAAAACTGTTTTGATACGTGTAACTTTCGATGCGTGAATGACCAGCTTAAACTTTGCAATTCATTGCGTCTTTGCGGTTGCATTTCTTTTTCCGGCGTAAAATCGGCACTGTATTTTAGCGGCCCATGCTGCGCGTACTGATCCTGTTTATTCTTTGTCCGGCCCTTGCCTGTGGACAGATACCCGAACCCATGCCGGGTACTTATGTGAACGATCATACCGGAAATCTTTCAAACGACCAGGTGCTGCTGATCAACCAGCAAATCCGTAAACTCGAAGATTCCACTACCGTGCAGCTGGCCATTCTCCTTATCAACCACCTGCCCGCGAATACCACTATTGAAGATTATGCAAGGGAAGTCGGGAATACCTGGAAAGTAGGTAATGCTCAAAACGGGATGGTGTATGTTGGCGTTCTGAATGAGCGGCGCCACCGGCTTGAAATCGCCAGGAACCTGGAGGGTGATATACCCGATGCTGCAGCAGCAGAAATTATAGATAACCTGGTTCCTTACCTGCGGCAGCAGGATTATTATGGAGCACTGTTATCGCTTGTTGACCAGACGGCTAAGCGCCTGGGCGTTGGCATTCCTGATGCACAACAGTATGAGACTGTGCCCGCCGGTTTGCCTTCGACTGGTACCTATGAAATAACGAATACCGTTTCAGCGGAAAGAGCGGCCCGCGAAGAGGAAAAAAAGAAATACGACCGGTACGGTACCTATGCCGTGTGGGGTATTATTGGTGGATTGATCATCTTTTGCATCTGGGCATGGCGGTTTAAGAAAAAATACATTAAAAAGAATACGGTAAACGGTGTATATATGGGCGTTGGTACTGCATATTTCGCCAGCACCTACGGCGATCACTATTCAGGCAGCGGTTCGGGTGGTTCATCCGGGTTCGGAGGTTTTGGAGGTGGGGGCGGAGGCGGTTTCTCCGGTGGCGGTGCATCGGGAAGCTGGTAGGTATCTTATTCATTAAATGTCTCAGCAGCACTCTTTGCGTCCTTACGTTTTAAAAAAGAAAACTGTAACGTGCGCAATGCTGTTAGGGGAAGAGGGCAGCTTCACCACTTTTCTTAATGCACTACCTTCCGCAAATGAAAATTTCAGAGATCATCACGGCGTTGGAAGTTTTTGCGGCGCCTGAATTGCAGGAAGAATATGATAATGCCGGGCTCATTACCGGTAACAAATCCTGGCCGTGCACGGGTGTGCTGATTTCACTCGATGTAACACCCGAAGTAGTGCAGGAAGCAAAGGAAAAGGGATGCAACCTTATTGTATCACATCATCCTATTGTATTCAAAGGATTGAAGCGGCTGAACGGCAATTCATACGTGGAGCGTGTGGTGATCGACGCAATCAAAAGTGATATTGCGCTTTATGCCCTCCATACCAACCTTGATAATATCGTGCTGGGCGTTAATGGCAAGATTGCCGAAACTCTTGGGTTGAAGGATTTTAAAATCCTGCATCCGAAGAAAAAAATGCTGCGCCGGCTGATTACGTTCGCACCGGTGGATAAGGCCGATGAAGTCCGTAAAGGGATATTCGAATCCGGGGCCGGTCATATCGGTAAATATTCGGAGTGCAGCTTCAATACCGAAGGCATCGGAACCTTTAAAGCGGAGGAAGGCACCAACCCTTATGTGGGACAGGTAGGCGAGCAGCATCATGAAAAGGAGACCAAGATCGAGATCGTATATCCATTTTACCTAGAAGACCAGATTGTTAAGGCGCTGGTGAATGCTCACCCCTATGAAGAAGTGGCTTATGATATTTTCACCATGGAAAACATCCATTACGGCATTGGAGCGGGCATTATAGGGTTTTTGGACAAGCCGATGGACGAGCTGGAATTCCTGGCCATGGTGAGGGAACGATTCGGTGCAGACGGCATCCGGCACACCCGGTTGCGCGGGAAACCGGTTAATAAAGTGGCGGTTTGCGGAGGCGCAGGCTCCTTCCTGATCAAAAAAGCTGCTGCCCTGGGCGCCGATTTTTACCTGACCGCTGATGTGAAATACCACGAATTCTTCGACGCCGAAGACCGGATGGTACTGGCCGATATTGGTCATTATGAAAGCGAGCAATTCACTACAGACCTCATCAATGACCTTTTGGTCCGAAAATTTCCTACCTTTGCCGTCCTTAAAACCGGTGTCAGAACCAACCCGGTGAATTATTTTAAGTGAAACGTGAAACGGCAAAGGTGAAAGGTAGGATGTGAAAAGGTTCATCACATAAAAAGTAAAATCGAACGCATTACATATGGCAAACGTTAAAGAATTTTCAGTTGAAGAAAAGCTGTCTTCCCTGGTAGCCCTTCAGAAAATTGAATCAAAGCTCGATGAGATCGGCATCCTGAAAGGTGAACTTCCTATGGAAGTAGCCGACCTGGAAGATGAAATCCAGGGGTTGAATGCCCGCCAGCTTCGTATTGAAGAAGAGATCAATGGCATTACCGAGTTTATCGAACAAAAGAAAAATGCAATCCGGGATGCACAGGCCCTGATCAAGAAATACGAAAAGGACAGTGAGAACGTAAAGAACAACCGTGAGTTTGAAGCCATCAATAAAGAGATGGAAATGCAGCAGCTCGAAGTGAAACTCTGCGAAAAACACATTAAGGACGCCAACGAAGAGATTGCTGAGAAAGTAGGTGCCCTGGAAAAGGCAAAAAAAGCGATCGCTACCAAAGACGCGGTGCTGGGCACGAAGAAAGGGGAATTGGAAAAGATCATTGCCGCTACCGAAAAGGAAGAGCGTCACTTTAATGATATGGCTATTGAAGCCCGTGCCCACGTAGATGAGCGCCTGCTTACCTCTTACGTGAAGATCCGCAAGAACTACCGTAACGGCCTGGCTGTTGTTCCCGTTGAGCGTGATGCCTGCGGCGGATGTTTCTACTACATTCCTCCCCAGAAGCAAAGCGAAATCAAGCAGCGCAAAAAAGTAATGGTCTGCGAAAACTGCGGCCGTGTGCTGGTTGATGATGAACTGGCAGCGTCTGTTGACGTGAAGTAAAGTTCTGTACCTGAAATAATTTGAAGCCATTCTTTTAGAGTGGCTTTTTTGTTTTGTGAGCAATCAATCGGCCTACGCTGTTTGGCCACCGTTGATTAGAAACAGGGAACAAAAGCATCCACTTGTAAGGAAATAAATCCAGATGTCAATGGGAAAATCAACAGGATCATATGGGCTTTTCGTAGACATTCCATATCTGTCAGATATGGAATGTCTACATTGCCTGTTTCTTTCCACACGGGTGTGCAAAAATTAACGCTGTTTACGCCGCTAAAATTATTAGTAGAACCGGGAAATACAGTAATTTACCACCCGATTATGCTGAGCCGATTATCGATACAGAACTACGCGATCATCAATGAACTGGAAGTCGATTTTTCCTCCCGCCTGAATATCATTACCGGGGAAACCGGCGCCGGTAAATCCATCATTGTCGGGGCGCTGGGGCTCATCCTGGGCCAGCGTGCGGAAAGCAGTGTGCTGCTCAACAAAGACCGCAAGTGCATCGTGGAAGGATGCTTTAAAGGCGACAACACACTCATTACCGCTTTTCTGAAAAACAACGAGCTGGATTTGCATGATGAAGTAGTGGTGCGCCGGGAAATAGCCCCTAATGGTAAATCAAGAGCCTTTATCAATGATACTCCTGTGAACCTTGGCCAGCTGAACCAGCTGAGCAACCTGCTGGTGGACCTGCACCAGCAATTCGATACATTGGAACTGGGCGAATCGGATTTCCAGCGGGAAGTGCTGGATGCACTGGCCGGTAATTTCCCAATGCTGAAAAAATACCGCTCCCTGTTTGATGAAGCGCAGGCTTCTAAAAAAGCACTGGAAGCGCTGAAAGAACAAAAGGCGCAATTTGAAAAAGAATTTGACTACCACCAGTTCCAGTTCAATGAACTGGAGGAAGCCGGTTTCCGTGAAAATGAATTGGAGGATCTGGATACGGAATTGCGGATGCTGACCAATGCGGAAGGCATCAAAAACGCCCTCACGAAAGCGTATTACGAACTGGAAGAAAGTGAAGACCCGATCTGCCGGCAGATAAAATCCATGACGGCTCAACTGCAGCAGTTTTCCGACCTGCATCCTGACTTGCCTTTGCTCGTCCAGCGGCTCCAATCGGCTTATATCGAACTCCAGGATATTGCCGACGAAACCGACCGGCTCAACAATCATATCGGCACCGACGCGGCCAACATGGACCGGATCAATGAGCGCCTTTCACTTGGATACAAACTGCTTAAAAAGCATGGCGTAAAAACAACCGGCGAACTGTTGCAGATCCGCAAAGAGCTGGAAGAAAAACTGCAGGCGGTATTGAATATCGATGAAGCCATTTCCGCCGCCGAACGTTCTTACACAGCACAGTTGCAGGGCGCAGAAGATCTCGCTACCAAACTTTCCGCTGCACGCAAAGCCCAGGTAAAGCCCCTGGAAACCCAGGTCAATAAAATGCTGGTGCAGGTTGGCATGCCCAATGCGCGCATCAGGGTGGCGATAGAAAAAACCGCTCTTTCCACGGTAGGCTTTGATGATATTTCCTTTCTTTTCGATGCCAATAAAAGCAACCAGTTCCAGCCCCTGCGCAAAGTTGCCTCCGGCGGGGAACTAAGCCGGTTGATGCTTTGTATCAAGTCACTGGTGGCCCGGTCTATGGACCTTCCCACACTGATCTTTGACGAGATCGATACCGGCATATCCGGCGAAGCCGCCAAGCAGGTTGGTGGCATCATGAAAGAACTGGCCGGTGCCCGGCAGGTAATCTGCATTACGCACCAACCCCAGATCGCCGGTAAAGCCGATGCACACTACCTGGTGTACAAAGGAGTTCAGAATAATTCCGTGACCACGGGTGTGCGCCAGTTGAACCAGGACGAGCGCATCGTGACCATTGCCCGGATGCTGAGTGGTGAAAAGCCCACGGCCGCAGCCCTGGAAAATGCCCGCGAAATGGTCATGAATTAAAGGAATAACGGGGCGGCAATTCCGCTTTCAATTTCTATTGTGCAATTCGGATAACACTTATTTTTACCGGATATGAAAAAACTGGCCCGGGCTTTCCTGCTGTTGACCACCCTGATGGTGCTGCAAACCGCAGAGGCCCAGAAGCAGAAAAAAGTAAAAACAAATCCGGTACAATCAGAGAACGTGCCGCCTCCGCCACCGCCCCCTCATAATCCGCCCCCTGGTGTGGAAATGCACCCCCAGGAAGGCACAAAAAAGATTTCCCATGCCCCCGGCCTCGTTGAAACACCGGCCCAATACGACACTACGGCGCCACCGGACGATGCACTTACCAAAGAAATCAGGCGTTACCTCGTTATTACCGGTTCTACCAAACTGGGTTTCCAGTTCGCGAAAATGATTGTTGATGCACAGAAAGGAAATACCGTTGATACGCCTCCTAAAGAATTTTATGACCTCTTTTACCAGAAACTGGAATCCGAACGGGGCATCCGGTTATTTGAAAACTTTCTTGTGAATATTTACCGCACCCATTATACGGTGGATGACATGCAAAAAATGAATGAGTTTTACCAAACCCCTGTCGGGAAAAAAATATTGACCACCATGCCCCTAATTTTACAGGAAAGCCAGTCCCGCGGAAGAGGTCTTGGAGAAATGCTGGGCATGGAAGTCATTCAGCAAATGATGCAAGAAGGAAAAATAAAATAGAAGTCATTATGTCAAACAACTTACTGAAAGGCAAAAAAGGAATCATTTTCGGTGCTCTTGATGAAAAATCGATCGCGTGGAAAACAGCTATGACCTGCCACGCACAGGGCGCACAGATTGTGCTCACCAACGCGCCCGTTGCCCTGCGCATGGGAGAAATCAATAAGCTAGCAGAAGCGGTAAAGGCACCGGTCATTGGGGCTGATGTAACCAATATGGACGACCTCAAGAAACTGTTTGAAGAGTCACAAAAGCATTTCGGGGGTAAGGTTGATTTCGTGCTTCATTCCATTGGAATGAGTCTGAATGTGCGCAAGGGGAAGCATTATACCGAAATGGACTATGAGTGGAACAAAAAGACGCTGGATATTTCTGCCATGAGCCTGCACCGCGTACTGCGCACCGCATGGGATATGAATGCCCTCAATGACTGGGGCTCCGTAGTGGCGCTTAGTTACATTGCGGCACAGCGGGTGTTTCCAGATTACAATGAAATGGCCGATGCAAAGGCCTTGCTGGAAAGTGTTGCCCGCAGCTTTGGTTATCATTTTGGCGTGCGTAATAAAGTGCGGGTGAATACCATTTCGCAATCACCTACACGCACTACCGCGGGCAGCGGCGTGAAAGGCTTTGATGCCTTTGTTGATTACGCCGAAAAAATGAGCCCCCTCGGAAATGCGCTGGCCGAAGATTGCGCCAACTACTGCGCCTTCATGTTCTCGGATATGAGCCGCTACATCACCATGCAGAATCTTTTCCATGACGGTGGATTTTCATTTGTCGGCGTTTCGGAAGCGATTGTGAATTCGATGAAAGGAGAATAAATTTAATTAATAATTAAAAATTAATAATTAATAATAGGGGTCGCCTGGGAAGCGGCCCTTCTTTTTGAAATGTTAGGGCGGGCTTTCTTTTTGTGGAATGGCGCATATCGCTTTTTGGCAGGCTTTGCGTCTTTGCGGTTCCTGTATTTAACCGCAAAGACGCAGAGACCCGCAAAGAGGAAATGTGAAAACTGCGGATAAGAGAAATATTGAGCACACTGGGAAAAATAAATAATGGTAAATACTGACCATTGTGCGCGGGCCGGAAAAGCGAATCATTAATCTTAATAAGCTTCAGTTAAGAAAGATTGCATTAAAGCACTTGTAGCTCGAAGCTTGCAGCTTGTTGCAAAAAAAGCCGCTTCTAAGAGCGGCTTTTTCAATTAGTCGTCATTCTTATTCAACCGATCACGGCAAGCATGTGGGCGGAGAACAAGAATGACAGAAGTTATATCCTGTCAGTTGGATGATTTTCAGTTGCGGCGATAAAATTATAAAATTTTATAAAAAAAACAACTATAAAGCAATTTGTTTTTGAACCATCATTTTGCGGAGGTTAATAAGACCGTACCTCATCCGTCCCAGCGCCGTATTGATACTGCAATTGGTAACGGAGGCGATCTCCTTAAAACTCATATCGGCGTAATGCCTCAGGATAATAACCTCCCGCTGGTCTTCCGGCAGCAGGTCCAGCATATCCTTTACCCGGCTGTGGCTCTGCTTTTTCATCATCCGGCTTTCGGCGCATTCTTCCGTGAAATTCAGCACTTCAAAGATGTCCTGGTCGTCATTGTTCCGGATGGTGGGGGTGCGCTTTACCTTGCGGAAATGGTCCACGCAAAGGTTATGGGCGATGCGCATGGCCCAGGGCAGGAATTTTCCTTCCTCAGTGTAACGTCCACCGCGGATGGTATCGATAATTCTGATAAATACGTCCTGGAAGATATCTTCGGCAAGGTACTTGTCTTTTACCAGGAAATAGATGGATGTATAGAGCTTGTCTTTATGACGCAATACAAGTGCTTCTAATGCGTTTGTATTACCGGCAATAAAAGAATTGATCAGCTCGTGGTCGGACAGTTTAGATAGTATTGTCATAAACTTCTACGGTTTAGGAATCAAGGGTAAGGCCTTGGTCAGTAAAACAAAAAAGAGTAGAAGTTCAGGCTATAGGCGGGGGAGATTGTTTAAAAATGTTATCGTAAATATAGACTCCTTTTCCGGTTGATGCAAAATATTATTGCCGCCATCCATGACCTTTTTTCTAAAAGATCTGTTAACAATCCCCCAGGCACCCGGTGAAGGGAGCTACTTTTGCCAAAGAACATGAAAGAAAAGGTCGTTTCAAGGAAAAAAAAGACAGGAGCACCGTCGGTGGACGATTCCATTTTTATCAAAGGCGCCCGGGTACACAACCTGAAAAATATTGATGTCGCCTTTCCCCGTAATAAATTCATTGTCGTTACCGGTGTGTCGGGGTCGGGAAAATCTTCCCTCACCATAGATACCCTGTTTGCAGAAGGACAACGGCGTTATGCGGAAAGCCTGAGTGCCTATGTACGCCAGTTCCTCAACCGCATGGACAAGCCCGATGTGGATTATATCAAAGGGCTGGCACCGGCCATTGCCATTGAACAGAAAGTTATTACCCGAACGCCCCGCAGTACAGTGGGCAGTATGACGGAAATTTATGATTACCTCCGCCTGCTGTTTGCGCGCGCCGGGCAAACCATTTCTCCTGTCTCCGGGCGCATCGTGCGCAAAGATGATGTGAAAGATATACTCGATGCGGTGCGACGGCTGAAGGAAGGCACCAAAGCGTATATTCTTTCAGCCTTCCGCCAGCACCGTAACCGGGAAATAAAAGAAGAATTGAATATCCTGATGCAGAAGGGTTTTACCCGTTTGTACGTTTCTCCTTTTTCTTATACACAGAAAGAAAACCCGGTTAGCGAAGGATCCATTTACCGCATCGAAGAATTACTGGAAGAAGGGTCTGCAGCATTCAGGACGGCATTTAAATATCCTGAAAATGTTTACATCCTGGTCGACCGAATCGTGGTGAAAAGTTTTGATGAAGATGATGAACACCGCCTGGGCGATTCAATCGGAACAGCATTTTACGAAGGCGAAGGCGATGTATATGTTGAAGTGGACGCTGAAAAACTGCTTCATTTCAATAACCGTTTTGAACTCGACGGAATAACCTTCGAAGAGCCTTCACCAAATTTATTTTCCTTTAATAATCCATTCGGTGCCTGCCCGGTTTGCGAAGGATTTTCACAGGTGCTGGGAATTGATGAAGACCTGGTGATCCCCGACAAAAGACTATCCGTGTATGAAGGCGGTGTGGCACCCTGGAAGGGTGAAAAGCTGGGCAGGTGGAAGGAGGATTTCGTGCGGGCTGCGCGAAAATTTGACTTCCCCGTACATAAAGCCATCATGGACCTGACCAAAGAACAGTACCGGATCCTGTGGGAAGGCAACCAGTTTGTGAATGGCATCAATGATTTCTTTAAAGAAGTAGAACAGAACCTTTATAAAGTTCAGTACCGGGTGATCCTGAGCAGGTACCGGGGAAGAACTACCTGCACCGAGTGTGAAGGGTACCGCCTGCGAAAGGAAGCCTTATACGTAAAAATTGCGGGCAGGCATATCGGTGAGATCAGCGAGATGCCCATTCGTGACCTGCGTGCCTGGTTCGATGAAGCATCGGCATCTTTTTCTGACTATGAGCAAACAGTGGCGAAAAGAATTTTGCTGGAGATCAATCATCGCATCGATACCATGCTCAATGTAGGCCTGGGATACCTTACCTTAAATCGCCTGGCCAATTCACTCAGCGGCGGTGAAAGCCAGCGGATCCAGTTAACACGCAGCCTCGGAAGTAACCTCACCAATTCCTTGTACATCCTCGATGAGCCTTCTATTGGCCTGCATCCGCGCGATACATTTAATCTGATACGTGTACTGAAAGAATTGCGCGACCTGGGAAATACCGTTGTAGTGGTGGAGCATGATGAAATGATGATGCGCGAAGCCGATCATATCGTGGACATGGGACCACTCGCTTCTCATCTTGGTGGTGAAGTAGTCGCCAGCGGTCATTACGACCAGATCATTTCCAACCCGGAAAGCCTCACAGGTAAATACCTGAATGGAGAACTGAGCATCGATGTTCCGAAAAAGTTGCGTAAATGGAAGGAATCCATTGTGGTGGAAGGCGCACGCCAGCATAACCTCAAAGACATTACCGTTGAATTTCCACTCAATGTTCTTTGCGTGGTGAGTGGTGTCAGCGGTAGCGGAAAAACAACGCTCGTGCGCCATATACTTTATCCAGGTCTGAAAAAACATCACGGTGAAGCCGCTGATAAAGTGGGCATACATAAAGCCATTACCGGCAACCTCGATTCCCTTACGCAGGTGGAGATGGTGGACCAGAACCCGATCGGTAAATCATCGAGAAGTAACCCGGTTACCTATATCAAGGCATGGGATTGCATCCGCGATCTTTTTGCCGCGCAGCCACTAAGCAAGATCAGGGGCTTTCAGCCGAAACATTATTCCTTTAACGTGGATGGCGGACGATGCGATGCCTGCAAGGGGGAGGGGGAGAAGATTGTTGAAATGCAGTTCCTGGCCGATGTGCACCTTACCTGCGAAGTATGCCATGGACGCAGGTTCAAAGAAGAAGTGCTCGAAGTTCAATACAAAGAAAAAAGTGTGTATGACGTTCTTGAACTGGGTGTTGATGAAGCGCTGGAATTCTTTAAAGATGAAAAAAATATTATCAATGCCATCAGGCCGTTGAGTGAAGTGGGACTGGGTTATGTGAAGCTCGGACAGTCATCCGATACACTTTCCGGTGGCGAGGCCCAGCGCGTTAAGCTGGCATCATTTCTCGGGAAGGGAAAAAGCGCCGGGAAAATCCTCTTCATCTTTGACGAGCCGACCACGGGATTGCATTTTCATGATATAAAAAAGCTCCTTGCATCCTTTAATGCACTCATTGACCAGGGTCATTCCATTCTCGTGATCGAACACAATACCGACGTATTAAAAAGTGCCGATTGGCTGATTGAATTAGGCCCGGAGGCGGGTGCGGAAGGCGGTAACCTGGTGTACGCAGGAAAACCTCACGGTATCCGGGAAATTAAACAGAGCTGGACGGGAAAATTCCTCTGATTGAGCAGGCAAAACAACAAGGTCTTGCTTTCGCATGACGCTAATTTGGATCCTCATCCAATCAGCAATTATGCGTGCAATTTTACTTATTCTACTGGCGGGCAGCACACTCCATGGCCGCTCCCAATTTTCCGAATCCTTCTCCGACGGCAATTTTTCAGACAATCCCGCATGGAACGGTCATTCCGGGGACTGGCAGGTTGTAGCTTCTTCTGATGCCGCCGCCGGCAGCCCGGGATCGAACACACTGCGGCTTGCAGCGCTCTCCGGCTCAGGATTGAAATTTCTTTCAACACAAATTGTTGGTTCCTGGGGTGTGCAGCAATCCTGGAGTTTCTGGATGGGAAGACGGGCACAGGCGGCCACAGCCTCCAATGCTTCCTTTGTTTGGCTGTGGGCGGTGGAAAAAGATGTGGCGTCTGCTTCGGTGGATGGCTACAGGATAAGGTTTGGAGATGACAGCGGTGGCGACGAACTGGTGCTGGAAAAAGTTTCCAATGGAGTGGCTTCCGTGCTTTTTGCTTCCGCTCATTCGGTTCCCAATGGAATAACTGATTACGGTTTCCTCGTTCGTGTTGTGCGGGAAACGGGTGGAGACTGGCAGTTGTTTACTTCTGTTCTTCCGCAAGCCACAGGGTCGGGTGCACCGGCCTCCGACTCACCCACTGTTTCCGATACACCGGTGCTGCAGGGAAGTGCAACCGACAATACCTATTCCCTTTTTGATCAGGGTTATATCGCCTTTGCAGCCTCCCATACAACCGGTACCACTGCCAGGGCCGCGGCTGAATTTGACGGCCTGGTTTTCTCCGTTACCTCAGATGCTGCCCTGCCGGTTGCCTTCCGGGATGTAGGTGTAAAAAAAATGAATGGTGGTCACGAGATCCGCTGGACCAATGAGACGGAATCCGACGTAGTGCAGTACGAGGTACAGCGTTCTTCCGGCGGCCATCATTTTTCTTCCATCGCGCAGGTTCTTCCTAAAGTTAACGATGGCTCCGCACAGCAGTACGTGTATGTTGACCGGTCATCTTCCGGGGGAACTCATTTTTACCGGGTAAAAGCGGTGGAGGCAACGGGAACGGTTATGTACAGTGACGTTATCCGTGTATCCGGCAATGGAGCGGAACAGTTCATACAGGTTTGGCCGGGAAAAGATGGCCTGCGCTATACTGTGCAGGCACCCCGGGGAAACTATCGCCTGCAGGTTCTTGATGCCATGGGCAGGGTATTGAAGGCAACTGATATCCAGCATCCCGGCGGGGTTTATTCTGGCTCCTTATTAATGCCGGTTTCCGTGCGTGGCGTTTTGTTTTTGGTAATGAAAGGACCTGTTCACCTGCAGGCAGGATTTCTTTACCAATAGTTGGAAGGGCTACTGTGCGCTACCTGGTTTCCCTGGAGGTTGCGTGTTTTTATATTGCAAGGCGCAAACCCAAAATTCATTTTCTCCTTAATTTCGGCTTCAACTAAAACACATGTCGAAGTACGGACCTATAGTTCTTGCAGAAGATGATGCAGACGATCGGGAGATTTTAAAGCAGGCCTTTAATAGCCTGCAGGTTAAGAACAAGCTTCTGTTTTTTGATAACGGCGAGCAGGTGATCCATTACCTCAAAACCACCCTGGACCAGCCTTTTATCATTATTTCGGATATCAATTTTCCAAAGATGAACGGCCTTGATCTCCGAAAGCATATCAATGCCGATGAACAACTGAAACGGAAGGCCATTCCTTTCGTGTATTTAAGCACAACCTGCAGCCAGCAGGCTGTTGATAAAGCATATGAATTGATGGTGCAGGGCTATTTTGTAAAAGAAGACAATATAAACCAGGTGGAACAGACGCTGAGAATGATCATTGACTACTGGAGTTTATGCAGGCACCCGCATCAAAACAATTAATCCCGGAAGACCAGAAATAAAAAAAAGAGGAGCCCTGCTCCTCTTTTTTTATCGTAAACGGTTCATGTCTTTTAATAGTTTCTGATCCTTCCATACACCCCGGGCAGCAAGTATAAACATAGCCAGGATAGCGAAATAAAATATAGCCCATATAGCCACATTGCCTTCCGTGTAATTGCCTACTTCCAGGAAATACATAACCAGCAAAATCATCGTAAGGAAAATTCCAAGGTAGCTCAGCTTCAACTGCAGCTTCCTGTTGTCGAAAAGAAATATGGTAACAAAGGCAATAGCGCCGGTGATCACCGTAAGAATCGTCAGCCAGATGCTGGTGGTAGCATTCAGGTCGGTGACGCCGCTGAGCACTTCTGCCGTGCGCACCGTGGTATCGGCAAAATTATTTGTAGAAGGCGTAGTGGTTATGGCGGTATCGGAAACACCGGCCACTCTTTCTCCGCTGTAAAAAGGAAAACGAAAGGTTACTGCAGAAAAAAGCGAAGCCAATAAAAACCAGATACTTTGTATACGTTGAAGCATAGAAGATTATTTTAATTCGGGATACAAGGCAAACTGTTGCATAAAATCGTGTACCTGACCACTTACTTTGGAAATAAGGTCTTTATTATCGGTATTCATCAGCACCTGGTCAATGAATTCCACAACTGTTTCCATATGTGATTCTTTCATTCCGCGCGTAGTTACGGCCGGAACGCCAACACGGATACCCGAAGTTACAAAAGGACTTTTATCATCATAAGGAACGGCATTCTTGTTCAGGGTGATGTGCGCGCTGTCCAGGGTTTCCTGTGCTTTTTTACCCGTTATATTCTTATTGCGCAGGTCAATCAGCATAAGATGGTTTTCCGTTCCGCCGCTGATGATGTTGTACCCGCGGCTGGTAAATGCTTTTGCCATAGCCTGTGCGTTGGTTTTAACCTGGCGGGCGTATTGGGTGAACTCATCACTCAGAATCTCGCCAAACGCAATGGCTTTGGCGGCAATCACATTTTCGAGCGGACCACCCTGCGTACCCGGAAACACCGCCATGTCGATCAGGTTCGACATCATCCGGGTATTACCCTTCGGATCTTTTTGTCCGAACGGATTTTCAAAATCCTTACCCATCATAATGATACCGCCTCTAGGACCGCGGAGCGTTTTATGCGTGGTGGACGTAACAATATGGCAGTGCTCAAAAGGATTGGAGAGCAGGCCCTTTGCAATCAGTCCGGCCGGGTGGGCAATATCCGCCATCACAAAAGCCCCGATCTCGTCGGCTACCCTGCGGATGCGCGCATAATCCCAGTCGCGGCTGTAAGCCGATGCTCCGCAAATGATCATCTGTGGTTTTTCCCTGCGGGCCACCGTTTCCAGTTCCTCGTAATTCACGAGGCCGGAATCTTTATGCACCGTGTAAAAATTTGCCTGGTAAATTTTCCCGCTGAAGTTTACCGGGGATCCATGCGTAAGGTGACCGCCCATGCTCAGGTCAAGCCCGAGAATTTTGTCGCCCGGTTTCAGCATGGCCAGTAAAACGGCGGCATTCGCCTGGGCCCCGCTGTGCGGTTGAACATTGGCATATTCGCATCCGAAAATTTCCTTCACGCGCTCGATGGCCAGCTGTTCGGTTTGATCCACGAATTCGCATCCCCCGTAATAACGCTTGCCGGGATAACCTTCGGCGTATTTATTGGTCATCACGTTACCCATTGCCTGCATCACCTGCAGGGAGGTAAAGTTTTCCGAAGCAATGAGTTCAATGCCGTTCCGCTGACGTTCCAGTTCTTTGCCAATGATATCAAAAACGAGAGTATCTCTTTGCATGCTATATATTTATGCGCTCCTGTCACACCTTTTTATGTTGGTGGAAGGGTTGATCAATTGGCGCAAAAATAAGCGAGTACCCGATAGTAAAGCCATCTTGTTTGGTTGAAGTAAAAATCAGTAATTTCGACCGCTTTTTAGCGTTCGAACCCACATTGCTCATGATGGTGAGCGCCAGGACCGTGAATTGGAACCATCAAAAAATCAATTAATGAAAGCAATTATCCCTGTAGCTGGTGCCGGAACAAAGCTCCGACCTCATACCTACACGCAACCGAAAGCATTGATCCCCCTCGCTGGTAAAACAGTTTTGAGCATAATTGTCGACCAGCTGAAAGAAGCCGGCATTGACGAATATATTTTTATCGTAGGCTACCTGGGCGAAAAGATCCAGGATTACGTGAAAACCAAATACCCCGATATAACAGCCCATTTTGTGTACCAGAACGATCGCCAGGGCATCGGTCATGCCATCAAGCTTACGCGGGGTATTGTGGATGGTGATGAAATACTGGTGGTTCTTGGTGATACGATCTGCGACTACGAAGTAAAGGACGTGCTCAAAGCGCAGGGCTCGATGCTGGGGGTGAAAAAAGTAGATGATCCGCGCGATTTCGGCGTGGCTGAACTGGACCTCGAGCACATCACCCATGTAGTGGAAAAGCCGCATATACCTAAATCGAATATGGCACTCGTGGGCATTTACAAGATCATAGAATCGGAGCTGCTCTTTGAATGCCTGGATACCAACATGAAGCAGGGACTGAAAACGCATGGGGAATTCAGCATCACCGATGCCCTCGATTGTATGATCAAGAAGGGCGCCCATTTCAAAGCTTTTAAAGTGGCCAGCTGGTTCGACTGCGGCAAACGGGAAACCCTCCTGGAATCTAATGCAACCCTGCTCAAAAAGTTCGGTGCCAAAGCAGAGCATTCTCCTTCATACGAAAACACGGTACTCATTCAACCTGTAAGCATAGGCAAGAGCTGCAGCATTAAAAACTCCATTATCGGTCCCAACGTAACCATTGGTGATGACACGGTGATCAATTCCTCCATTATTAAAAATTCCATCATCGGTTCCTACTCCAACCTCTTTGATATTGTGCTGGATTTCTCCCTCATTGGAAGTGATACCAGTATCCGCGGGGAAACAAGGACGCTGAACATTGGCGATAATACGAACATCGATCTGGGCTAGATAGATTAACCGCAAAGACGCGAAGTTTGCGCAGAGGCTTTGCGCCTTTGCGGTTGCCTTTTTATAAATTCGTCTTCATGTTCCAAAACCGTATCACGAGCCTCTTTCGCATTCAATACCCCATCATCCAGGCCGGGATGATCTGGGCGAGCGGGTGGAAGCTGGCCAGTGCGGTCAGCAATGCGGGCGGGCTCGGAATGATTGGTGCCGGAAGCATGTATCCGGATGAACTCCGCGATCATATCCGCAAGTGCAGGGCTGCAACAGACAAACCGTTTGCCGTGAATGTTCCGCTTTTGTATCCCGACCTCGACCAGCACATGGCTATTATCCGGGAAGAAGGCGTAAGGATCGTTTTCACTTCTGCGGGTAATCCAAAAACCTGGACTCAACAATTTAAGTCAGACGGGATCGTTGTAGTTCATGTAGTAAGCAGTTCAAAGTTTGCCCTCAAGGCCCAGGATGCAGGCTGCGACGCCGTTGTAGCCGAAGGATTTGAAGCCGGCGGGCATAACGGGAGGGAAGAAACCACTACCATGGTGCTGATTCCTTCGGTTGCCAAAGCAGTTTCCATCCCGCTGATTGCTGCGGGTGGCATTGCCACCGGCCGGCAGATGCTGGCGGCCATGGTGCTGGGCGCGGAAGGCGTGCAGGCAGGAACGCGGTTTGTAGCCAGCGAGGAGGCCTCTTCGCATATAAAGTTTAAAGAAGCCGTTATCAATGCAGCAGAAGGCGATACGCAGTTGTCCTTGAAAAAGTTAACGCCGGTGCGGTTGCTGAAAAATAAGTTCTTTCAACAGGTACAGGAAGCGGAATTGAGAGGGGCGGGTGAAGAGGAATTGAAGATCCTGCTCGGAAGGGCCAGGGCAAAGAAAGGAATGTACGAGGGCGACCTCGATGAAGGAGAACTGGAAATAGGACAGGCAAGTGCGCTCCTGGACGACATTCTTCCTGCCGGGAAGATCGTTTCCAATCTTTGGTCAGAATTTAATGAGGCACTGTCAAATCCGTTGAAAAAGATTATATTAGCTCCGTAGTCTGCTGGAATCAATAACCCATTAATGAGGTGCAAAACCTGCATTAAAACAAACCAACCTCAGATGAAATTTAAATTACTGCTGCTTACCACCATTTTCTCCCTTGCCTCTTTATTGTCAAAAGCGTGTGATCATCCACCCGACAATGGCGGTGAAACCAAAAGAAATGATATTACCGGGGGCGTAGTGGACGCCGATTCCAAGAAAGCATTAAGTAATGTAAATGTTGTTGCTTATTCAGCCAATAAAAAAGAAAAAGTGGCGGTTACTGATGCGCAGGGCAATTACTTCTTCGATGACCTGAAGCCCGGTACCTATAAACTTGTTTTTGAAAAAAGCGGCTACAAAAAAGTAACCCGCGATAAAGTAACCATCAAAAGTGAAGAAGGCTTAAGCCTTAACGTGGAAATGTATGAGCACGAAGATTTCAACTTTATGCCGGGGCAGCTTCTTTTCTTCGACTTCGAATAATTGGTCTTCTATAAATTTTTGAATTGGGATGTGTGAATCACATCCCAATTTTTTTTGTTGTGGCGTAGGATGGATAAACCGTCCATCAGCCATTCCTCCCGGAACTGTTCTTTCTCAAAATAACTCCACGCTTCTGCAAATGCCCGCTTGTACAGGTCCCTGGTGGCAATGGTTATATGCGGATGAAACGGTCTGGTTTCCCTTTTCATTTCGTATGGTGCCCGATCACTGAAAAAAACATCCGCACTCTTTTTCACGTGTGCTGCTTCTTCATTTGGCTTCAGCGCAATAAAAATAGTGCGCGGTTTAAAGGCGGAGAAGTCATCCGTTACCATCTTAAACGGAGCGATCCCCGTACACAGGCTGTCGGCATCCTCCAGCAATTGCTGTTCATTATCCGCATCCATCCAGAAGGGTGGAACAATGGTTACGTGCGCCGGTGACTTCAATCCTACGTGGCAGTTAAATTTTTCCCGCATCATTTCTTTATAAGGCAACACCTTTTCATTTAATCCGGAAGGAAGAACCAACGCGAGGAAGTACAGGGTCATTGGGGGGTAATTAAGAATTAAAAATTAATAATTAATAATTGGTGTCGTTTTAATGCAGTGTTTTTCTTCGGGCATTACCCTGCGCCTGAGCGTGAAGGCTGTGGACCGTGGACAGTCGACCGTAGACTTCCCTAAAACTTCCAGCCGCTTCTTTTAAATTCAAGGTATTTTTCTTTTCTTACAACAAATCCCGTCCGTATGAAACCCGCATCCCTCCTCATTATCCTGCTTTCCTGCACCATTTCCCTGCTTGCCCAGAACAAAGAAAAGGTTCTTCTGCTTACCGAACGTTTAATGGATGAACGCAAATATGATTCCTGCCTTATGGTGCTGAATAAAGTCATCAAAGCCGAAACTTCGGAAGCCCTTTATTACAGTTACCGCGGTGCGGTTCAGATGGAGCGCAAGAAGTTTAAGGAAGCACATGATGATTTCTCTAAAGCGATCAGCCTGGATCCGCACAATCCCTACTACTATTCCAGCCTTTCTTTATTGTTTTATACCACGCAAAATCCCGAAGAAGCCATCGAACAGGCCAACCGGGCGCTGGAACACGTAGGTGCCAACGATACACTGAAGTATTCCATCATCAACAACCGGGCAAATGCAAGGAATATGAAGCGCGATTTCCAGGGTGCTTACTACGATTATATGGAAGTGCTGACCTTTGATTCAACCAGCCTGCTGGCCCTTAACAACCTGGGTACCGTACTGGATGAACTGGGCCGTCCGGATGAAGCAACTGCCGTACTGGAAAAAGTGGTGCGCCTGTATCCAAATTTTGTGGGTGGCTACGGCAACCTGGCTTTTCGCTACGGTGCTAAGGGAGAATATCAAAAGGCTCTTGAGCTGAATAATAAAGTTCTGGAACTGGATCCGGATGAAGCACTGGGATGGAACAACCGGGGGTATGTAAAATTCAGGCTTAATGATATGGAGGGGGCTTTGGCGGATATAAACAAATCAATCCAGTTGTATCCTACCAACTCATACGCGTTCCGCAACCGCGCATTGGTATACCTGGCCCAGAAGAAAACAAAAAAAGCCTGTGAAGATCTTCAGAAAGCTATTGATTATGGATTTACAGAAATGTATGGAGAGGAAGTGGAGGAGCTGAAGAAGAAATATTGTGGGAAGTAATTCTCAATATTCAATGTTCAATTTTCATGTGTCAATTGAGGGAGGCTGTACGCTGCACGCTACACGCTGCACGAAACGTAAAATAAAGCGCTTTGCTTTTTTCTTTACAGATAAAAACACAATAGCCCGCTGCCAACTTCTCCCTCAGTCATTCAGAGCGCAGCGAAGAATCTGTGGACTGAATCAAAGGCACGGGTATTAAGGTAACATGGTAAAATTGGCCATTCTTTCCATCCGTGAAAGCCGTGTAATCCGTGATCAAAAACCCTTTCGTTTTGCGAAAGGGTCTCCGTGATTCAAAGGTCAGTAACGTTAATTTTCGTTATTGTTGTTGATATTGAAATTATCCTTATCCTTTTTGATCGTGATATTCTTATGCGTTGAGAGGAAACTGCGGTAGCGGTTGTACACTTCTTCCGGCTGCTTTTTTCCATTGATGGTCAGCACGCCATCTTTGTGCTCGATGGTATAGGTGCCCGAACGGTCAATCAGCCCGTCTTTTTCCAGGCCGCTGATAAAGTTTTTGTATTCGGTTAATTCGGCTTTTGCTTTTTCGAGCTCCACACGCGCTTCTTTCATGGAGCGTTCTACTTCAGGACGAACCTCTTCCAACTCTTTCTTCATTTTTTCCAGGTCTATTTTTTCAACAGAGAGCTGCACATCGGCTTTGATCTTTTCAACATCAATTTCTTTAATGGCCTTCTGCACATCGGCCTGGATCTTAACCAAGTCCACCTGCTCCAATGCTTTCTGAACATTCTCCTGGATCTTGGCTGCATTTATTTCTCCTATTGCTTTGCTTACATCAGATTGGATCTTCTGAACATCTATTTCCCTGATCGATTTTTCAAGATCAATTTTCATTTTCACCAGGTCACGATCGAGTTTTTCAAGGGACTCCTTGATCTCGGCTTCCATTTTTTTCCAATCCACTTCCTTCATAGAGCGGTCCAGTTCAATCCTGGCCCGTTCCAGCTCTTCAAAGGCCTCATCAATGTCCTTTACTTTTTTAGTCTTGTCCCGTGGCGTGGTATCGGCAACGGTAGCCCGTACGCGGGCGGAATGATCCTGCCAGGCGGAAGCGGTAATAACCAGCCCGGTCACAGCCAGGGTAAGGGGCAGGGCCCTGGTCCAGAAAGTTCTTTTCATAATGATGATTTTTGATTAACGAAATATTTCGTACGAATATACGATTAGTTTCGTAGCAGGTTTTCCCGCTTGTCAATTTTACAGCTCTTTAACAACTAACCGTTCCTTTAACGCCGCACCCATCGTGCCATTTCTTTCCAGGTAGGCTTCTTGCCGTATAAAAGAATTCCGGTCCGGTAGATTTTTGCGCTGAGCCAGGTTGTAGCCAGGAAACCTATCACCAGCAGCAGCATGGATACGCCCAATTGCCAGTAGGGGACCGTATCCGGAACACCAAAGGGAACACGCGACATCATAACAATAGGAGAGAAGAAAGGCACCAGGCTCGTCCAGGTTGCCAGCGAACTGGTTGGATCATTGATGGAACTGATCATGATAAATATTCCAAAGATGATGGGAAGCGTAATGGGCAGGCTCAGGCTTTGCGCGTCCTGGGCATCTTCATTCACAGCGCTGCCCACAGCGGCAAAAAGGGCTGCGTAAAAAAGATAGCCGCCGATAAAATAGAAAATAAAGCACCCGATAACCAGCAGCCAGTTTACTGAATTGAACGTTGCCTGTGCCGATGCCAGCTTACGCATGGACTCGGAAGCCTGTGGTGATGCGCCCATACCGGTGCCGCCCTGTTGTACCTGCTCAAGCGCTTCTGGGGGAATAAAAGAGGCCATCACACCGCTGATGACAGCAATCAGCACAATCCAGATCAGGAACTGCGTTAAACCAACCGCTCCAATGCCCAGGATCTTGCCCATCATCAACTGGAAAGGACGAACCGAGGAGATCATGACTTCAGCAATGCGGTTTGTTTTTTCTTCCATCACACCACGCATGACCATCACCCCATAAATCAGTAAGGTGATATAAATAAGGATGCCGGTGATGTACCCAATGCTGCTGGCTACATCAAAGCTGGCGGACGCCGACTTACCCAGTTCATCGCGTTTAATAAATTCTATGCCGGTAGCACCTGCATTTTTTTTCAGGGCATCGATCTTTTTCGGATCAATCTTCAGGGAATCGGAGATGATGTTGTTTTCCAGTGCCCGTGTAACATCTTTTTCGATGCGGTCGTTGGCAAAACGGCTCATGCTCTTTTCGGTTACAATCCTGAACCCGGGAGTCTGGTTCACACCTGTTTGCGGGGGATAAAGTATCCCGGCATAACCGTATTCCCGGAAGTTACCCGTGTCAACATCCGTGCGGTACTCATAAGTAACCGACTTGCTGTTTTCCAACCCTGCTTTCAGGATCCCCTTGGGATCAATAACGGCGATCTTTTCATTTCGTATGTTCTTGACCGTGAAATAAGTAATACCGGCGATCATCCCGGCAAACAAAATCGGCGTAAGCAGGGTAGAAAGAATAAACGTCTTTTTCTGAACGCGGCTGAGGTATTCACGTTTCACAATTAGCCAGGTCTTGTTCATGAGGGAAGTTTAAGCAGTTTGGGTTTGAAATTGGCGTGACATCGGTGTACCTTCCACGAGCCTGATAAATATCTCATTCAGCGAAGGAAGGATCTCCTGGAAAGAAGTGATGGAGACACCCTGCTGCAGGAAATGCTTCAGCACCTCATTCGGGCTTTGGTCATCCCTGATCTTTAATATGAGTGATCCGTCGTTATTCTTCCTGATGGTTTCAAATCCTGCTCCGTTTACATGGGAAGTATGTCCACCATATTTAATGCTGAACAGGTTTTCCTTGAATTGCTGCTTCACGTCGTTCACCGTACCGTCTAGGATCTTTTTTCCCCGGTTCACCAGGATGATATGATCGCAGATCTCTTCCACCTGCTCCATGCGGTGCGTGCTGAAAATAATGGTAGCACCTTCTTTTGCCAGGTTGAAGATTTCGTCTTTAATGATGTTGCTGTTAACGGGATCAAGCCCACTGAAGGGTTCATCAAGGATAATAAGCCTTGGTTTATGCAGCACGGTGGTAACGAATTGTAATTTCTGCTGCATGCCTTTGGAAAGGTCTTCCACCTTTTTGTTCCACCAGCTTTGCATTTCCAGCTTTTCAAACCAGTATTTGATGGATGCCATTGCGGAAGCCTTATCCAGTCCTTTTAACTGTCCGAGGTAAAGTGCCTGCTGCCCGATCTTCATTTTTTTGTACAGTCCTCTTTCTTCAGGCATATAACCGATCTTCCGCACATCTTCCATCGCATCAAACTTTTGTCCTTCCAGTAAGATCTGACCTTCATCGGGGTACAGGATACCGGTGATCATGCGCAGCAGGGTGGTTTTGCCGGCGCCATTTGGTCCCAGCAAACCGAAAATGCTTCCCGGTGCTACGGAGAAAGAAATATCATCAACGGCTTTCTGGTTTGAGTAGTGTTTTTTGAGATCGCGGACTTCCAATAAAGACATGTGCAGTTATTTGGGATAATGCCGGGTGTGACGAAATCTTATTATAAAAATAGTTAAGGCATCACAAAGTAAGGTGACGACGCTGGAAGCCCGAAATAATTCGTTAAGAAACCCGGCGCCCGCGCCCGGACCGTGGTTTTGCTGCACCTTCGCAAAAATATTTCCATGAAGCGTTCCGGTGCTGTTGTGTTCTTTGCCCTTTCCGTATTGTTCCTGTGCAGCAGCTGGGGCTACCTGGTGCACCGTACCGTGAACCAGCTGGCCGTTTACCAGTTACCTGCCTCTCTGCAGCCGTTTTACCACGAGAACATGGAATATATGGTCCGTCATTCGGTTCGTCCCGACCAGCGCCGCAATACGGATAAAGAAGAAGCAACGCGGCACTTTATTGATTTCGAAGCGTACGGTCCGAAAGCTTCCGTAAACATGCCGGTGAACTGGGCGGCCGCCGTTAAAAAATACAGTGAAGACACCCTGCTTAAATATGGGCATGTTCCCTACTGGATCATGGAGATCCAAAGCCGGCTTACCAGGGCGTATCGTTCCGGGAATAAGGACAGTATTCTTTTTTATGCGGCCGACCTCGCGCATTATGTGGCTGATGCGCATGTGCCGCTGCATACAACTCTTAATTACGACGGCCAGTTAACCAACCAGAAAGGTTTGCACAGCCTTTGGGAATCGATGATACCTGAGCTGGAACTATCAACGTACCAATTATACAGCAAACACAGGGCGCAGTATTTAAAAAATCCTGAAAAGGAAGTTTGGTCCGCGTTGCGCCGGTCATTTGTATTGGTGAAGGATGTGCTGGAAGAAGAAAAGAAAGCGGGGAGGGGATTTACCGATTCCACCAAATACCGCTGGCAGACCCGCAATGGCCGCGAAGTGCGCAGTTATACAACGGCCTTTGCCCGTGCGTATTCGCGGCGACTGGGAAATACCGTTAACCAGCAGTTGATCCGTTCCGCTAATCTTTGTGCCGATCTCTGGTACACGGCCTGGGTTGATGCGGGCAGTCCTGATCTTTCCCATCTTGTACGGGATAAGGAAAAGGGGAGCAAAAAATTAGCGGAGGAACTGAATGCGAATAAAAAAAATGAATTGATCAAGCAACGTTTGCTTCTTTCGCGCAGGGAACAGGGTGGTGATGATTAAACCCTTTGCATAACGGTATTGGCTACACGCTCTCCATCCATGGCAGCGCTCACAATCCCTCCTGCATAACCGGCGCCTTCACCGCAGGGATACAGGTTGATGACCTGCGGATGATGAAGGCTATCATGATTTCGGGGGATCCGTACCGGTGAAGAGGTGCGCGATTCCGTAGCAACGATCACCGCTTCATTGGTGAGGTAGCCCCGCATTTTTTTCCCGAATTCCTTAAAGGCCTGTTGTAATGATTGGTGTACAAAAGGCGGCAACACGTTTTTCAAATCGGCCGATCCGATACCCGGCAGGTAACTGCATACCGGCAGGGTGGAGGAGACTTTGTTCTCCGTAAAATCAACCATGCGCTGGGCCGGCGCTACCAGCTTTCCGCCCCCGGAAGTGAAGGCTTTTTCTTCAACTGATTTCTGGAAGTACAAGCCCGCTAAAGCGCCTTTGGCTTTATACGCCTGGATGTTTTTTTCTTCAACACTAACCACGATACCGCTGTTGGCGAATGGATTATTTCGTTTGGAAGGCGACCATCCGTTTACTACAATTTCACCCGGGGCGGTAGCGGCAGGCGCAATAATGCCGCCGGGACACATACAAAAAGAAAACACGCCGCGGTTACCCACCTGTTCTACGAGGTTATAGGAGGCCGGGGGAAGAAATTCTCCGCGGTCCGGTGCGTGGTATTGAATCTGGTCGATGAGTGATTGCGGGTGTTCGATGCGCACACCCAGTGCAAAAGGCTTGAATTCGATGGCAATCTTTTTTTCATGCAGCAGGCTGAAAATGTCGCGGGCGGAATGGCCTGTTGCGAGGATCACCGCTTCGGTATCAATGAAGGTGCCATCGCCTGTTTTTATTTTTTGAATGATTTCATCCCTGATGACGAAATCCACCAGCTTTGTTTCAAACAAAACTTCTCCGCCGCATTCCCGGATCTTATCCCGCATAGCCGTGATAATCTGGGGCAGTTTGTTGGTGCCGATATGGGGGTGTGCTTCGTAAAGAATCCGGTGATCTGCCCCAAAATGTACGAGGGTACTGAGGATGCGTTGTATATCCCCGCGTTTCGTGCTGCGTGTATATAATTTCCCGTCACTGTAGGTACCGGCACCGCCTTCACCAAAACAGTAATTGCTCTCCGGGTTAACGATGCCATCTTTGTTCATGGCGGCCAGGTCGCGCCGGCGCGCACGCACGTCTTTGCCGCGTTCCAGTACAATGGGTTTGATGCCCAGTTCAATCAGGCGAAGGGCCGCAAACAACCCGGCCGGTCCTGCTCCTACTACCACCACAGATCTTTCTGCCCGGTGAACATCTTTCAGTACCAATGGAACCAGTTCTGCGGGCCGGTAGGGTTCATCAATAAAAGCAAGGAGGGTAAGTTGTATCCAGGCCTGGCGCCCGCGCGCATCGATGGAGCGCCTGAGCACCTGGTAGCCGGAAACGGAAGAGGGCAATACCCCGGCAGTTTGTGCTACAATGTTTTTTAAAACCGTGTCATCTGCTGCTTCGGCAGGTGGCACACGAAGGCTTATTTTTTGTTGCATGTCAGGGATTTATCCTGAAAATGATTTGAAGGGCAAAAGTAGGAAAGGCAACCGCAAAGAATGCAAAGGAAAAGCAAAGAACTTCTCTGCGTCTTTGCGGTTCATCTGAACGTACCGACAATATTCCCGCCTCTGCCGACGGAAGCGGCTCATTATCCCCAACCTTCCCTAAGTTTGCCGCTCGTTCAATCTTTCGTCCATGCGTTCTTTCCGCTTTTTATTAATCGCTCTGGTATTTGCCGCCTGTAACACAACCTATGCTCCAACAGGCACGGTGGTGTCTGAGGCCTACCGCATCGGTCAGCAACTTTCGCAGGATACGGCCATTCTTCGCTTAACACAACCTTACCGCGACAGCGTGGTAAAAAGCATGGAAGAAATTGTAGGGCATGTTGATGCCACGCTGGAGAAAGAACAACCCTCCGGCACCCTGAACAATTTTATGGCAGATGCCATGCTGTTTGCAGCCCGGCAAAAGATCGACCCTGCCGCAGATGCGGCATTTGTGAACAATGGGGGCATCCGCATTACGCAGTTACCGGCAGGACCGGTTTCACGCGGAAAAATATTTGAGCTGATGCCTTTCGACAACATCCTGGTGGTTCAGGAAATGAAGGGGGCCGTGCTGCAACAGTTTCTGGATCTTGTGGCGGATAAAGGCGGCTGGCCTGCGGCAGGAATAACGATGGAGATCAATAACAAAAAAGCCGTCAAGGTAAAGATCGGTGGGCAGCCACTGGATCAAAACAGGACTTATAAAATCGTTAATTCGGATTATATCGTGGGTGGTGGTGATAATGCCGATATGCTGAAACCATTACCGACAAAAAATACCGGCTACCTGATGCGCGATGCCATTTTCGATTACATTAAAGCGCTTAAAAGAGAAGGAAAAAATATTACGCCCGCAACCGAAAAAAGAACAACGAATGCTCAATAGGAGAAACTTCATCACGCAGGCCGCTATGGCTGCAGGAGCCGTCATGGCCGGACCATCTATTGGAAGGGCTGCCGGTCTTTTTGATGAAGGCACAAAGCTTACCATTCTTCATACCAATGACGTGCACAGCCGCATTGATCCCTTCCCGATGGATGGAAGCCGGAACCAGGGTACCGGTGGTGTGGCAGCGCGTGCTGCACTCATCGGCCAGATTCGCCAGCAGGAGGAACATGTGTTGCTGCTGGACGCAGGCGATATTTTCCAGGGCACACCTTATTTTAATGTGTATAAAGGTGAGCCTGAGATCAGGTCCATGTCCGCCATGGGCTATGATGCTTCAACGATCGGCAATCATGATTTTGATGCAGGCCTTGACAACCTGGTGATGCAATTAAAGCGTCATGCTTCCTTCGCGATGATCATTTCCAATTATGATTTTTCTGGAACCGTAATGGAACATGTATACCATCCGTATAAAATTTTTAAAAAAGGAAGGCTGAAGATTGGTGTAACCGGTGTTGGCATTGAGTTGAAAGGACTGGTACCGGAGAATCTTTCCGCAGGCACCAAATACCTGGATCCCGTTCAGAAAGCCAATGAAACGGCCGCTTTACTGAAGAAAAAGAACTGTGATCTTGTTATACTGCTCTCGCATCTCGGTTATAAATACTCGGAGAATAAAATAAGTGATGTTGAGCTTGCAAAAGAGACGGAAAATATAGACCTTATCATTGGCGGACATACACACACCTTCCTTGAAAAACCTGATACCCGTAAAAATAAAAATGGTGAAGATGTCGTAATCAACCAGGTAGGCTGGGCCGGCATTCAACTCGGAAGACTTGACTATCAATTCAACCGTGGTGGAAATAAAAAAATTACTGCGGTTACCCCTATATCAGTTACTAAAAAATCGGATCAATAAAAATTTTTTTTTCACCTGCTTTTTTAGATATTCGCTCTCCGTCCAAATTTTTTTATACACACCTTGTGAAAAACCTCTTCAGGGAATAAAATTCATAAACTCAATATAAACTGCTTGATTGTACATGGAGAAGAATGCCGAACTCATTTGGACCAATTGTTTATCCATCATAAAGGACATCGTAGAGTGGCAGCATTTCAAAACATGGTTTGAGCCCATCAAGCCTGTTTCCGTAAAAGAAAACATTCTGATCATCCAGGTTCCCAGCCAGTTCTTTTTCGAATATTTAGAAGAGCATTACGTTAATCTTCTTGCGAAAACACTCAAAAGAGAATTAGGGAAGGATGCGCGTCTCGAATACCGCATCATGGTAGACGGTGGCAATAATTATAATAAGCCTGTTACCGTGGATATGGCAGGACACAGCTATAAATCTTTTACCAATAATGAAATGGATTTCCCGCTGGTGATCAACACACCGGTTAAAAATCCTTTTGTGATACCGGGGTTGAAGAAAATGCACATCGACCCGCAGCTCAATACGAACTACACGCTCGACGCTTTTATTGAAGGCGACAGCAACCGGGTGGCCCGCAGGGCAGGGAAAACGGTGGCGGAAAAGCCCGGTGCCAATTCATTTAACCCGCTGGTTATTTACGGCGGTGTGGGACTGGGCAAAACGCATCTCGCACAAGCCATCGGTAATGAAGTAAAGCGCATGCATCCCAATAAAGTGGTGTTGTATGTAAGCTCGGAAAAATTCATTAACCAGTTTGTGGATCACAGCCGCAATAACGCCATTAATGATTTCATTCATTTCTACCAGCTGATTGATGTACTGATCATCGATGATGTTCAGTTCTTTAACCGTGCTGAAAAATCGCAGGATGCTTTCTTTGCGATCTTCAACCATCTTCATCAGTCGGGCAAGCAGCTGGTGCTTACCTCCGACAAATCGCCTAAAGACCTGGAAGGTGTACAGGAGCGTTTGCTGAGCCGGTTTCGCTGGGGTTTAAGCGCTGATATACAGATGCCTGATTACGAAACAAGGATCGAGATCCTGGAGCGTAAAATGAAAAGCGACGGGCTGGAAATGCCGAAAGAAGTGGTGAAATACATTGCTTATAATATCAACACAAATATCCGCGAGCTGGAAGGGGCGCTGATCTCTTTATTGGCACAATCTTCGCTCAACCGCAGGGATATTGATTTAGACCTTGCGAAAAAAGTGTTGAGAAACTTTGTAAAAACCAGCAGTAAAGAAATTACGATCGATACCATTCAGAAAATGGTGTGCGAGTATTTCGATGTGCCTTATGACAAGCTGCTGCAGAAAACGCGCAAACGCGAAATTGTACAGGCGCGGCAGATCACGATGTACCTGGCAAAGGCTTTCACCAAAAATTCCCTCAAAACAATCGGAGAACATTTCGGAGGCCGCGATCATACAACCGTTATCCATTCCTGCCAAACGGTAAAGGACCTGATGGATACGGATGGAACCTTTCGCGATTCGGTGATGGAATTGCAGCAGAAGGTGCAACTGGCAGCAATGTAACAGCACGCTCCTCAAACAAATACAAATACATTTAACCGCAAAGGCGCAAAGGTTTACTCTTTGCGCCTTTGCGGTTCCATTCAGGAACCTAATTAATATTCAGGACCGATTGCCTGGATCTTTGATATATTATCATGTGAGATGCAGCTTTTTAAACATTTTTATTTTGCTTAGCCAATATCAAATGCCAGTAACATACAGGCAAAAATTTTTCATAGAGCCAGGCATGTGAAAGTGTACCGTTCCCCGTAAAGCCTGTTCGACAGCACAACCAACACGTTCTTCATACCTTTAGAAAAATAGCTGACTTTATGCACCTTCGCCGACACTATATGCTGGCCTGCTCCCTATTCCTGCTGACCTTTATGAGCTTTACACCTGTTCAGGCACAAAAGAAAAGCAAAGGTAAAAATCAAAAGACCGTCAAGCCATTGGACACAATCGGTATTGTCAGTTTACTTGGACCGGGTAAGGTTCACAACGGCGAGTATAAGATTACCGTCCCGCAACATGACCTGAGCATCATGGTAGACGGCTTTAAGATCATCCCGGCCATGGGCCTGGGTACCTGGGTGGGGTTTACACCCACAGAGGAGGGCGCCATGGTGATGGGTGATATTGTGGTAACAGAAACTGACCTGAAACGCGTTCAACAGGAAGTCATCAGGCAGGGCTTGACCATTACCGCCATTCACAACCACTTTGTCCGCAACCACCCCAACGTTATGTATATGCACATCGGGGGAAGCGGACACACTTTTGACATGGCGTTCAAGATAAAAAACCTGCTGGAGAAGGTGGTGGAGATCAGGGGCGGTGACCCGTCAAAAGGAACGGCTTCATCAGAGAGCGTTCCCAATACCCTGGACACAAAACAGCTCGATGAGATACTGGGACATAAAGCCGAATTGAGCAAAGGCGTATATAAGTACACCATCGGCAGGCCCGACGTTTCGTTGAAGGAACACAATGTACCGGTTACCAGTTTTTTAGGATTCAACACCTGGGCTGCTTTCCAGGGATCGCCTGAAAAGGCGGCGGTTGCCGGTGACTTTGCGATGCTCGAAAATGAAGTGGAAGGTGTTATTAAAGCACTGATTGAAAACGGGATTGAAGTGGTGGCACTGCACAACCACATGGTGCATGAACAGCCCCGGATCTTCTTCCTGCACTACTGGGGCACAGGCAACGCCGAACAACTGGCCCGCGGACTGAAAGCCGCCCTGGACAAGACCGGGAAGAAGATCTACCCGCTTGGAATGATGATGCACTAAAAATCAGAGCAGTGGTCTCATACAGATATCGATCAGGCAACTACCGAAATAATGACGGAGTCCTGAACCTTTTTTGTTTCTTCAGAGCAATGATGGTAATGAAGGGTTTTTCAAAGTCGTATGATGGCTCTAATCGAATTTACGTAGTTGCATATCATTCGGGCAATGCTCTGTAAGGGACTGTGGACTTTCTCAATTTCTTTTGGAGAATTCCTGCCCGATTCCCTATTTTTGCAGCCCTTGGAACGGAAATAGGAGGTTTCCGGAAAGAGCCGGTGAGGTGGATGAGTGGCTGAAATCAGTAGTTTGCTAAACTGCCGTACGGGTTAAACTGTACCGCGGGTTCGAATCCCGCCCTCACCGCGGAGAATATTGAACAAGGAACAAGGAATTATGAATGATGAATGTTTTAATCCTTCTAACTTCATAGCTTCCTGTTGGATAGGAAACACGTTCGGGAAGTAGCGCAGGCCGGTAGCGCACCTGGTTTGGGACCAGGGGGTCGCAGGTTCGAATCCTGTCTTCCCGACAAAAGGCACTGATTACTCAGTGCCTTCTTTGTTTCATTGTAATAAAATAATTACCGTTAGCGCATCCCGCTTAAGGCGGGAGGGTCGCAGGTTCTCCCGCTGTGAAAGAATGAAACAGGCAAGTCAGCCCAGGAGTACATTTAAGACAAGTAATTACTGTTGTAAAAGAAAAGGTCTTAGACAGCACTAAATCGATTAGCGAAATAGCATAAGAAATCGGGTTTAAATATCCATCCCATTTCACCCGCTTTTTAAGCAACATGTAGGGCAGTCACCCTACGAATACATGTTACTGGATTAGTAGATTCAACTTTATCGGTATTTCTAAAAACTCGAACCTGCGGAACTTGGAGTTTCTATTCCTTTTTGGCCCTTAGCGTCCCAAACCTTCCCGTTTCTGCCTAAAACGGACATTTGAAGCCCCAAGGGTTGAAAGCTCGAACCTTTTGTTTCAAGATTTACGGGATTTAAGTCCCTTCTTAGATATTACTAGGTAAACTGACCAGTAAAAAGTTCGAGTTTTTAGAGGTCTGTAGTTTAGGCCTTAAGTCCGATTTCAAGTAATCATAAACTTTGTTGATATCATTTAGATTAGTTGAAAAGTCTCACTTTCATATAGGATGTATATGCCCAAAGCTATAATAACAATGGGTGTTATAAGATGACCATATTTATCTGTTATCCTTGCTACTGTTGGATGCTTGCTTAGGTACTTTGCTATAATACACCATATTCCTACCATTACTAAGAAGATAGTAATCATGATTAACTTTTGAGGCATTAGCAGAGTAGCAAAAAGAGGAATGTAAATTCCAATATTATCTCCACCATTTGCAAAGGTTACTGCAGCAACAGAAAGCGTTTTATTTGACGGCGAGATGTTTATTGTTAAGTTTTCCTTTTTGTTTTCATCCTGATGTAGAATTAGCCGTACGATAGAGCGAATGCCAAAATAAACAGGTAACAAACCAAGTAAACCAATATACTTCTGCTCAATCAATAAGCCAATAAGAGAACCTATAAGACTTATTGTAATCAAAGCAATGATGCCTACATACTGCCCAAGTACAACCTGTTTTGACTTGTATTCCTTATTAGCAAAGAATAGCATAAGTATAAAGACGTCGTCAATGTTGGTGCTGGCAAATGCTATGATGCTTGTTACTATTAATTCCATCCTTGTGTATATGGCAAGTGCAATTTAGCATATCATGTCTTTCATTCATGCTAATATATGTTCCTTCCAGTGCCGTAGTGAGTGGCACAACAGAAGCTAAATAGAAACCCTGCTGCTACATAAAACAAAAGCTACCGAAGTAGCTTTTGTTTATTAATAGATGCGTGATTGTATTTTCTATTGTACTGTCGTTCGTGCGTCTTCATGAGCAAGTGATGAAGAAAGCTCTCTATACGCATCAATTTGCTGCTGAAACTCACTAATCTTTCTTTCCGCTTCACTGATGGCATCTGCACCGGCTAACCATCTTTTAGGTGGCTTATTCTGACTTGCTATCCCAATTAATGCGGCTGCTAGTTTTGCCGGGTCACCGGCTTGGTGTCCACTTATTCCTTTCCATGCCGGACGAAGTTCAGCATTGAGTTCAGCATAAGCATCTATTGAGTTTTCTGCCCATGTTGTTGAAGCAGGCTCCAGTAATTCTGTTCTGAAATAACCTGGTTCAATAAGTGTCGTATTGATGCCAAAACGAGAAATTTCTAACTCTAAGCTTTCCATCCAGCCTTCTAACGCATGTTTGGAAGCAGCATACGCTGAAACGTACTCGTAACCTGAAAAGCCTGCCGTTGATGAAATGGTTATGATATGACCTGAACCCTTGTTTCTCATTATAGGAAGAACTGCCCTGGTAACATTCATTGGACCGTACAAGTTCGTAGCTATTTGCTGTTCTATTTGGCGTGGACTAAGTTCTTCAAAAAAACCTGCATAGAAAATCGCTGCATTGTTTACGAGTACATCAATTGTCCTGAATTCGTCAACTGCTGAAGCCACAGCTGCTTGAGTGTCCTGTGGGTTGGTTACATCAAGTTTTACGATAAGTAGATTATCGGATGATACACCAATTGCTTTCGCTACTTTGTCAGTATTACGACCAGTTGCTACTACTCTGTATCCGGCTGCTAAAGCTGCTTTTGTGATGTCAATACCCATACCACGACCTGCACCTGTTATCAACCACACTTTATTTTGATTTTCCATTGTATTCTTATTTGACTATTTATTGAGTATAGAGAAGGGTTTGTTTTAAAAACCCTTTCTCGTTTTATATCCGTTATCTATATTTTACTTACTTCTTCTGTCGTAATGGGGATCTGCCGTTCGTACCTAATGAACTTGTGCCTATGTTACAACCAAGATCATGTTGTGCAATAAAGTCTTCTGGTGCTCGTTTTCCAAACACCTCAGCTTTTGAATATTCTGTTTCCAGCTCACGCATATCTTCTGACGTAAGTTCCACTTTGATGGCTCCAAAATTTTCTTTTAAGTGATCTATCTTAGTAGTGCCTGGAATGGGCACCATGTACGGCTTGCGTGCCAATATCCAAGCCAGGCTAATTTGTCCCGGAGTTGCGCCTTTTTTATGGGCCATTCGTTGTAGTATATCAACAATAGGTCGATTTTTTGTCAGGGCCTCCCTGGTGAAGCGCGGGAATTTGGCATTGGTTCTTAAATCCTCTTTAGCAAACTGATGGTCCGGTGAAATCTTACCAGTTAAATATCCCATACCCAGCGGACTCCAAGGCACAAACCCAATCCCTAATTCCTCACAAACAGGTAACACTTCTATTTCAGAATCGCGTGTCCAAAAGGAGTATTCATTTTGAACAGCGGTAACCGGATATTCTGCATGGGCACGGCGAATGGTAGCAGCACCTGCCTCAGATAAACCAAAGTGCTTTACTTTTCCTTCCTTAACCAGGTCAGCAATTGTTCCTGCAACATCTTCGATAGGAATTGTAGGGTCTACCCTGTGTTGATAAAACAGATCAATAACATCGGTCCTTAATCGCTTTAAACTTTCTTCAGCTACTCTTCTGATATTTTCTGGTCGGCTTGTTAACCCCACTGTTCCTCCTGCGGGGGTAATATTAAATCCAAATTTTGTGGCTATAACCACATCCTTCCGAAAAGGTGCTAAAGCTTCTCCGACTATCTTTTCACTATAAAAAGGGCCGTATACCTCTGCTGTGTCAAAAAATCTCACGCCAGATTCATAAGCCTTTCTGACAAGTTGTATCGCATCCTTTTCATCCATAGGAGGACCATAAGCCCAGGCAAGGTTCATGCAACCAAAGCCCATTTCTGTTACCTCCAGCGAGCCAAGTTTCCGTGTATTCATTCCGCCTACCTTTTTATCAGGCGCTTTATTATTTTGCTTATTGCCATTTTTTGGCTGCCCTGAACAACCCGCCAGTAACAAAGGAGAGAGTGCCAAACCTGCCCCTGCCAGGGTGGTATTAGTTAAAAAGTTGCGGCGACTAATGCTTTTGCTTGGTTGATTTTCTGACTTTCTTTCCATGTCGTTATATTATTTAGCATAAGCAGCAACCATCAACGATTGGCACTTACTTAGTATTGATTACTATGATGCAAAGCTCACAATAACCATTACAGACAAATAATGAAAAACAACGGAAAAAGTATAAAAATCAAAGGTGAGCTAACCTAATGGATTTCGGTATTGCACCGGTCTTCTTTTTAAAGAAGTTGTTGAAGTAGGTAGGATATTCAAAACCAAGGGCATAGGCAATTTCCGAAATGCTCCAGGTTGTATGTTGCAGGAGTGCTTTTGCTTCCGAAATAATCCTATCAGCTATGTGGGATGTAGTAGGTTTGCCGGTAACTTCCTTTACAGCACTGTTTAAATAATTGACGTGAACATTCAAATTCTTAGCAAAGTCTTGTGCTGTTCTTAACGCCAGTGGTCGCTCGGTGCTTTCAATAGGAAACTGATGTTCCAGCAGTTCAAGAAAGACAGTTGTGATACGCTCCGCTGCACTTTTTCCATTAGACTGGGCTTCAGAGGGCTGCATCTTGACAGCTTCATGTATAATAAGATTGAGACAATTGCGTATTAGCTCTCCTTTATAGGTATAGTCTGTGCTTTGTTCTGCAAGCATTCTCTTGAATATAGACGTAATGAATTCCTTTTGCTCGCCATTTAATTTTAGAATAGGTGTACCGCCGATTTTGAATAAAGGTGACTCTCGAAAGCTCTCGGACCGGTCTCCTAACTTTAAAAACTCTTCTGAAAAAAGACAGGTATAACCCGAGAAATTTTGCGAAAGTGGTTCACAAGAATAGGGAATGTGTGGGTTGGCACAGAATAAAAAAGTTTCATCTGTTTCGATACTTTTATCGGCATAGTAAAAAAGATGCTTCCCGGTCGTTATATTGACTTTATAAAAATCCTTACGGCTGTAGGTGTAGCCCGGAGGTTTTAGGTTGTCTATTTCATACACTGCAAAACCTTTTAGTTTTAGCTCTGCAATGAAGTTCTTAGTTTTAGACAGTTCATGTGTGTTCATTAAGCAAAATTAATAAATTCAAATAAAGGGAATTTCTTCAAATAGAATTGATCCTTTGTAAATAAGAAGTCAGAAAAGTTTTATAAAGGCAATGAGTGGTAATAATAGGTACGCTGCCTTGCCCGAACGTTGTGCCCATTATAATAGCTTCAGATGTGTCCAAATTGCTCCAGAAAACGTCTGGTTTCTTCCAATCCTGTCGAAATTGATTTGAACATTGTCCAGTCTTCCCGAAAGAAGGCACTGAGTAATCAGTGCCTTCTTTGTTTCATTTCAATAAAATAATTACCGTTAGCGCATCCCGCTTGAGGCGGGAGGGTCGCAGGTTCCCTGCCTGACAGCGTCACGCAGGCAGGGAATCCTGTTCCGACTAAACAAGACAAGGTGGCTTTTATGCCACCTTGTTTTTTTATATCATCATCTGAATGCAGTCCAGGTCCGCGTTTAGCTGAAATACTAATTTACTTCTTGCTTCGAAATGCCTCAGTTTTCGTACAATAGAAAATTCCTTTAAAAAATATCAATTTTTGAAGCTTTTCTTTTTTTTAGGAGCGCTGGAACTCCATGTGGTAGCGAGTTTGGTGGAAAATGAAGAAAGGTTTCCAAGGTAGTTTTCAAGGATCGAACCGGTCACTGTCCTTATGGAAAAATAATAGAGTTTATAGTTTGAGCAGTCGTAGCTTTCGGTTTTCAGCACCTTGTATCACTTCTACCAAATAGGTGCCGGGGCCATACTTGCTGCCGAAAGTAATCGTCGAATTAGCTGCTATATTGCTTTTTATCTCCACGACCCTTCCCAGCACATCCAGCACTCTTAGCTGCATGCGTTCGGCTGAAAAGCTTTGGGTTCTCAGGGTAAAATATCCAGCACTTGGATTGGGTGATGCTTTGACGTCCAACATCTTCACTGGTTTTTCCTGGAGTATACTGGTAGGGAATCCTCTTCTTATGTTTGGGTCTACGCATACATCATCGATATAGTAGAAGTCACCATGGGCTAAGTGTGCAGGAAACGCTGAACTATCAACACATATAGTTACGAAAGGATTTGTCAAACTACCCGTGAAATGACACAAAGCACCTTTATGAGGGCCGCTTTTTCCAGGAGAAAAACAACGCACATCTTCAGCAGAGACCGTAACCATAGAGGTGGCAGTATGGCCAACTGCATCCGTAACCGTGGTGGTGAAAGTAGCATTCGCTAAAAGAGTGGCATGGACTGCAAAGGGCACTCCTGCTACAGCATTCGTCATAGTAGCAGCGGGAGGTTGAGTGGGAGAACCGGTAACACAATTGCCATCGGTAGTCTGGCCAGCCACGCCAACAAATGTTTCATTACCTGCAGCGTCTATGTAATTACACATAATCGGACGATTCATTGTTATGGTGATGGTGTACGGACCTGTTCCGCCCGTTGCCGTACCCGTAATAGTTGCTGTTTGGAAATCAGTCAGTCCAAAATATAGCTGTGAAGCCGTACTGTTGCAGGTGGCCGTCAATTCTTGTGATCGAATAGAAGAGGTTGAAAAACAAAAAGCCATTATAAAAATTGGCGATAGACAGGTGTGTAATTTTCGATTCATATTGGATAAGTTTATAGAATGAAAAGTTTTGATAAGACAAACGAAAAGCCATAGCTACTATTTAATGGTTAATACTTAATACTTAGTAGTAATAAACCGCAATAGATAAGGAAGGCTTTGTTGCACTTATGTATTCAGGGATGAGGATAACAGTCTACATAAACGATCAAACGAGAAATTTAATTCCTGTACGACCCCATCAATATTTGCAATCTTCCAATACATGATTTCAAAAATCTTTTGAGCCTTTGAATGTCCAACTGATCATATAAAAAGGGAGCTCGTGCGTGAGCAAAAATTGCTCTTATTAAAAAGTCAACGTTATTAGAAGAGTAAGCAGGGTGAAACCAATATTAAAAACTGTAAACCATTATCTTATCGAAAACTATTGTTTATGCTATATAAATCGGTAAACGCCGACGATTATATTTCTAAATACACGGGGAAGACAGGATGCGATGAAAAAAATGGGGACATTCATTAAGAAGAATCTTTCCAACGGGTTCAAAGAAGGTCCTGGTCATGGTATGATGGGAGGGTCTGTGCTACATTCCAAATAGCAGCAGGTGATCATGGCAAGCCGGAAAGATCCATAACCTTTTATGGTGATTGCATCACGGCAAAATTTTATCGCGGTGTATCATATGGGAATTTATGTAATACCTTTAGTGCCCTGTCCAAAATCCTTGACCCGGGTGCAGCTACGAATTCCACAGCTCCGGCGGCAGAATTTCTGCTTCACGTTTCACGATACTGTCCTACCGCCTCACACGTTACCACTTCCTCAATTCCTTGTCGAATCAACCGCCGCTTTTTTCTTCTTCAAAAATCCGCCAACAGTATTCTTCAACGTAGCTTCTGCATTTTTCTTTGTGTTCTCAAACGAAGGTTTAGTTCCAGATGAATCTTTCGCGAAGAACTGGGCTGCTGCTTCTTTCTTCAGGTCCGCAACCACCCCTTTTTTAGCGGCTGTTAATGAATCCTTCACCTGCTGCCTGGCTGAATCAGCTTTTTGTTTTACAAATTCCGTAGCCTGCAGCTTCAGTTCTTTTGTGGCATCGCCTGTTACCTGCTTCAGGTCTGTTTTGATGGTAGGATCGTTCATCTTACCACCCATCCTTACATTCAGGTCAACGATCTCACCCAGTTCAATGGCAACGCCTTTGGTAAGGGCTTGCGCTACCAATCCGTTCACCAGGTTATTGCCTGCAGTGCCCAGGTACTTACGGGGGATCTTCATGGCGATGATGTAATCCATGTCCAGCTCAAAGCCATGTGTGCCGCCGATCTGCATATCAATGTCCTTCACCTTTACATGAAATGGCTTTACAAGGATCTTTCCATTGGAGAATTCAACATAGGTTTTAACATCTTTCAATGTGATCTCCTTGAGGTCCGATAGCTGCAATGCATGGGAAAGCTTTTCCAGCGGGGCAAACCTTGCCAGTACACCTTCTTTTAAAAAAAGGTTGCCAACACCGGTCAGCGTATTAAAATTGGGCATCATGTCACTACCCAGCTTTCCGGTCACATCTAACTGTGAAGACAGCTTTCCTGAAAGAAAGCGGCCCAACGGCATCAGCTTCTGGACAGTGTTATAAGCGTAGAATGCTTTTTGAATATCCACATCCTTAATATCATAAGCCATTACAACAGCAGGTTTACTTTTATCATTCCTTGTTGAATAGGAACCATTAAACGTTACCTGCCCGTCCAGTGCATCCGTCCTGATGTTTTTCAATTGTACGGACTCATCTTTCAGTACTACCACGCCATTGATATTGCTGTAGGTAACGCCATCGTAATTGACCACTCCTGCTTTCGCATTCAGCGTCATATCAATACCCGCAGGAACGGTGAAAGGTTCTGACGCCGTTGCGGCGGGTGCAGGTGGAGCAGCCGCAGTTTCGCCCGTAGAAGGCGTTGTGCCCATCCATTCATTCAGGTCCAATTTATCCGCATACACTTCAAGGTTACCCACCAGTGATTGCTTGTCCATCATATAGCCAACCAGGTGGTCGATGGTACCGCCGGCGGTGAAATTGGTTTTCCCCAACCTTCCTGCCATTCCTTTCAACGTAATATTTGCGGGTGTAAAACTCAATTGGGCATTATTGATGCTGATGCCTTCCGGGTAATCTTTTGAAACAAATTGGAGTCCCTTCAATCCTGCTGTTCCGTTCAACTGGATGGCATCATAATTACCCGCGTCAATAGCGGATTTGGTCCCACTAAAGGTCAGATCTGCAAGGGCAAGCCCTTTGATTGAAGACCCGGCTTCCAGGAAAGCTTGGGCACCTTCCAGGTTGTAGGCCCCTTTGGCTGATCCTGCGAAATTGACAACCGAAACAGGCCTGGTGACAAGGAGGTTGAAGTCAACCGCATCAGGACCAAACTCCACGTGCCCGTCCCTGATCGTCACCCTTGTTTCATCAGGAAGTCCATTGATGTTTTCGAGGTCCAGCTTCATGCTGGCATTTTTAACCGGGTGCGGGAGGTTGGGTGAGGAGAAATAAAGATCGTTGATGTGGAAAAATCCCCCGGCATGAAATTGTCCGTTCTGCATGGACGCAATGTTGCCTTTCACAAATGCATCGGCATTCACCAGGCCTGCCAGAGAAGTACCCGCATCCAGCTTAATAAATTTTGACACAGCCGCAAGATTGATCCTGCCTTTCAGTGAAGCATCCAGGTACTGAAGTGTCTCAGGATTCTTCAACAAAAAACGAAAGTCCAATTGTTCGCTGCCCATTTCGAGGTGTCCTTTTGAAAGGTTGGCCACCGTATGATCCATAACACCGTCCGGATTCTGCACCTGCAGGGAAAGCTGGATGTTCTTCACCGGTTGTGGAAGGTCGGGATACTGGAACGAGCCGTCTTTTACATCGAGGCTTATATCGTAACCGGGCATTTGAGAATCACTGTACATACCTTTCACCCAGCCATTGAATTTCACCCCGCCGGCGGTTTTCATTTTTTCAATATCAGACCGGTATAAAGCGGGCACCAGCGAAAGAATCTCTTTGAAATCACCTGACGGCGCGTCAAACTTCATATCAAAGTAATAACTGGTATCTGTGGCAAATCGAAACAAACCTTCCGCTTTCAGCTTCAGGTTGTTCACCAGGATGTCAGCATCTTTAAAAGAATAGGTTCCCTTTTTGTTATCCATTTCGAATTCTGCCCTGATACCGGCAACAGCATCGGAGAGGTAAGGAATGCCCTCATACACGAACCTGGCGGATGAAGAAGAAGTTTTGGTGGAAAGTGTGAACACTTCATCCATGAAGGCCCCACTTCCTGTATGATCCAGTCCATCTATGGTGGCGCTCATACCCATGGTCCTGTCTTCATAAACAATGTATCCATTGTTAATGGCATACTCATGAAGGTCCATGGCGAATGAAGAAGCGGTGGTATCTGCAGGAATTTCAGAGGCTGAGGTATCCTTTTTTGCAATGTCCCAGTTGGCCGCCCCTTCCTTGTTCACCAGCGCGTGGATGCGGGGCGATTCGAGGTAAATACCATAGATTTCCAGGTCTTCGCCGCGAATGACCTTCCAGAGGTTGACGGAAGCTTCAAGGCTTTTGGTGCTGAGCAGGGTATCGCCTTCAAATTGTTTAACTCCCGCGACAGACAGTTCCTCAAGTGACAGGGTCAGTTTTGGAAAATGACTAAAGACGGAAAGACTTAAGTCTTTAAATTCCACCCGGGCATCAACAGATTGGTTGATCTCCGTTTTCACCATGGCAAGGATCCTGCTTTTAAAAATAACAGGGATGAGGAAAAGAAGGGCGATCAGGACGAAGAGAGTAATCCCGGTGATCTTCAGGATCTTTTTGGTACGCTTCATAGGGAAAGGAAGTTATATTGGAGGCTAAAACTACTCAGAATTCAGTCAGATTCAAACGGGGACACAGAATGTAGGAAATATACAAACGGCAGGCGTAGTTATACGTGGGATAATTTTTCGGGACAACACCGGTTGACTTTCTTTTAGCAGGCTTCACCGGACAAAGTGCTGGCTATTTAAGATCGAAAGTTGATATGACTCATGGCAATTTTCCGCCTGTGCTCTTAGGAAACAGTAACCTGAAATTTCAGCAGCAATTTGCCGGGAGAAAATTATTGCTAAAGGGTTAAATTGCTATTCACAATGCTCTTTTAGTTAAAATAGATTCAAGTTTTTAACCAGCCACTCCTTACACCAGATTCCATGAGGTTCAAAAGTTATTTTTCCTGCTCCTGCTTATTGATAACGCTAAACCTGCACGCGCAAAATGTAAAAGAGATCAATCCTGGTCTGCTGGCTGGCTGGCCTTCTTCATGGGTAACGATGCCCGCGGTGCCGCAAAAAGATTATGGTGTTTATCATTTTCGGAAAACATTCAACCTTGAAAGCAGCCCCCAAAAATTTGTTGTGCACATCAGTGCCGATAACCGCTACCGGCTTTTTGTCAACGGTAAAGCCATTTGTAACGGGCCGGCACGGGGTGACCTGTACAACTGGTATTTTGAAACAGTTGACATTGCTCCCTTTCTTAAAAAAGGAAACAATGTCATCGCTGCACTCGTCTGGAATATGGGTGTGCACGCCCCGGTGGCACAGGTTTCCAACCAAACCGCGTTTGTGATGCAGGGAAATACGGAAAGGGAAAGCATTGTGAATACCGGCAAGGGTTGGAAGGTGTTTAAAAACGAGGCGTACCAGCCTTGCTCCATGGACAATGGACAGCGCCTGAAGACCTACATGGTCGTTGGTCCGGGTGACGAGGTGGATGGTACAGCGTATCCCTGGGGGTGGGAAGGGGAAAACTATAATGATTCGGGATGGGTTCAACCGGTGCGTGTGACCAACCCGGTAGGATTCGGATATGGTACCGATAACCTGTGGACGCTGGTGCCGCGAAACATTCCGCTGATGGAAGAAAGCCTGCAGCGGATTCCTGCTGTCAGGAAAGCAACGGGTATGTTGTTCAATAAAGACTTTTTAACCGGTAAAGGATCCTTGGTTATTCCGGCTAATAACACGGTCAGCATTTTATTGGATCAGACCTTCAATACCGTTGCCTATCCTGAACTCATTGTCAGTAAGGGTAAAGGCGCTACCGTAAAACAAACGTATGCAGAAGCGCTGTTTACAAAGGATGGGCAGAAGGGTAACCGGAACGACATTGAAGGCAAAGAGCTCATTGGTAATTATGATATTTTTCATCCGGACGGAGGGAATAACAGGTTGTTCCGGCCTCTATGGCTGCGTACGTACCGGTACCTTCAGCTCGATATTACTACGACAAACCAGGAGCTTGTTTTAAACGACCTGTATGGTATGTACACAGGGTACCCGTTTGAAGTCAGATCAGCTTTTAAAAGCAACGATCCTTCCCTGCAGGAGATCTGGAATGTTGGTTGGCGCACCGCACGCCTTTGTGCCGGTGAAACCTATTACGATTGTCCCTATTACGAGCAGTTGCAGTATGAAGGTGATACCCGTATCCAGGCACTCATCTCTCTTTATGTAACCGGTGATGACCGCTTAATGCGCAAAGCATTGATTGATTTTAATAACTCACGTGTCCCGGAAGGGCTTACGCAGGGGCGGTATCCAAGCAACAGACTTCAGGTGATCCCGCCTTTTTCGCTTTACTGGGTAACGATGGTACATGACTACCTGATGCACCGGAAAGATGCAGCTTTCGTCCGGCAGTTCCTGGTTCCGGTAAAGGGCGTATTGGATTGGTATGAAAAGCATATTGACCGCGAGCGGAACATGCTCGGACCCATGAAGTGGTGGAATTTTGTTGATTGGAACCAGGCGTTTAATAATGGTGTTCCTGATGGAGCGGAAAATGGAAATTCTTCCATCATTACGCTGCAGTACATCTATACGTTGCAACAGGCAGCGGAACTCTTTACCTACTTCAATATGCCTGTTGAGGCGTCTCATTACCGCAAGCTCGCCGATGACCTGAGTAAAGGAACCTACAAAGAATGTTTTGACCATGCACGAGGAGTAATGGCCAATACACCAGCAAAGGCTTCGTTCAGCCAGCATGCCAGCATCATGGGTGTACTCACGGGCAGCATTCCCCGGGCTGAAATGGAGCGGGTAATGAACCGTGTGCTGACGGATACTTCCCTGAGCGGGGCTACATTTTACTACCGTTTTTATCTTACAAGAGCGTTAAAGAAAGCAGGAATGGCCAACCTGTATTATGCACAACTAAAGCCATGGAGGGAAATGTTGAACCAGGGGCTCACTACGTTTGCCGAGAACCCAGATCCTACCCGGTCTGATTGTCATGCCTGGAGTGCCAGTCCGAACTATGATTTCTTTGCTACCATTTGCGGCATCCTGCCCGATAAACCTGGTTTTGCTTCCGTAAGAATTGAGCCTGCGATGGGAGCATTGAAACAAGTGGAAGCTGTAATGCCTCATCCTGATGGAGCCATTTCTGTGTCCCTGGAAAGAAAAGGCGCAAAAGGTTTGGTGGCCCAGATCAGCCTCCCGCCTACACTTACAGGAACATTTGTGTGGGAGGAAAAAGAAATAAAACTAAAGGGCGGATTGCAAAACATAAAGATTGAAAATTAACGGTGCACGAATAGCAATAATCTTTTCATGACCCACTTTATGATAAGACCAGGATCTCCTGTATATCCGCATTAATTTGCTTCAAACTTGTTTTTTCCCTAATCATTTACATTATACTACCGGGAACACGTACCCTAAAAGATGTTATTTGCAACCCGAAAGGAAATGAGCACTGTTGACAAACCTGCCTTCCCTTATTCAAATACGCACAGGCTATAGGTTGAAAACGAATAGCTTGCCGTTTGTATGGGGCTGCCTTTTTCCAGCCTGTACCAGGACGAACCAGATTGCAGGTTCTTTAAAATATAAATGGATTGTGCCGGTGTGAATCCTTCGGCCAGCTTAAATAATTTTTCTCCTTTTTCATTCACCGCCTCGTCGATGATGATGAAGCAATGACCGGGGCTACCGGGTTTGATAATAACAGTACCTACTGAAAAGTCTTTTGCCCGTTTCAATTCTTTCGCCAGGGAAAATGTGCCGGCATACGTATATACAATTTCGAGGTATTTCTTCAGTGATTTATAACTGATGCCACTGGCCGTTTCGTTGATGAAACGTACTTTGTTTCCTTCCGGTACCGGGCGTAAGCCGCTGCAATAATCTTTATAGCGGTACAGGTCCCCGCTGGTAAAATGAAACTGAATGTCATCAAAACGACCCCGGGCAAATAAGTATTCCGCACGGATGCGCATCAGGGCATCGGCGCATTGCTGCAGGTCACGGTTGCCTACATCATAGCTTACAATGGCAGAATGTTTTTGTTGATTGGCTGCCGGTTTGCCGGTGTACTCCAGAATGGCTCCTTCATGCGTGGGAAGATGCTGCAGGAAATGTTGCCATGTATTTTCTTCAAAGGAGGTTACGGAAAGTGACGGTGTAAGCTGTGGTTCGGTAACATTTGAATTGACCGGTGTCTGCAAAGTACATCCGGCTGCTGCCAGTAAAGGCAAAAGAATAAGTGTTCTCATAAACGGGTTTCCTGTGAGATGTGGAATGTTCCCGTTTCCATAAATAAATTTGGTTCGCAAGACCTGTGTGACGAAGCGCCGCCTGGAATCGTACCGGTCATTGCCGCTATTGTGAAAGGCCAGTAGAAATCATTGCAGTATCCATGTACGTAAAAGAAAATTAACATGAGTCTTTGAAGTGTTACATTTATCCTACACAGGAAATAAATGACGAACCATCCCGTATATACTGGTGAAACGTTTTGTGATAATGTGCTGCTTCATCAAACAAGCCTGATACAACCGCACGGGGTTTTACTGGTTGTTGACAAAAGAAACCTCACGGTTATCCAGGCCAGCACCAATGCTTCAGAGATATTTCCGTATGGCTGGGAAGCGTTAATCAATAAGTCGCTGGTGGAATTACTGGATGAGGATAGTTTTCGTGATATAGAGGGTAAAAGAGATGCGGCACATTTTACTACCAATACACCGCTTCTCCTCCAAATCAAAGGGCCTGGGCAGATCACTCCGTACCTGTCCTTAATTCATGAGCAGGATGAAGCGCTGCTGGTTGAAATGGAACATAACAACGCTCACCATAAACGTGATGCAGGCTTTGATCATGTCATCAGGCAGATCCAGCACATCATGTCCTCCATCAGCATGGCCGTTACGGTTGAAGAAGTAGCCTCTATTGCAGCCCGCGAAATCAAAAAGCTTTCGGGTTATGATAAGGTCATGATCTACTCGTTTGACGAAGAATGGAATGGTACCGTTATCGCAGAAGAGCGGGAACCCGGAATGGATGCGTACCTGGGCCTGAAATTCCCGGCGTCCGATGTGCCGAAAGGGGCAAGAGACCTGTACCTGAAAAACCCCTACCGTGTTATTCCCACCCGCCAGTATGAAGCGGTGCCCCTTATGCCCCAGGTAAATCCTTTAACCAATGCGCCCACCAATCTTACCCATTGCAAATTGCGCAGCGTTGTAAAGGTTCACCTCGAATACCTTAAAAACATGAATGTCATGGCATCCATGTCTACCCGGATCATTCACAAAGAAAAGCTGTGGGGCCTCATTGCCTGTCATCACGGAACACCAAAATATCTATCGTTTAACGAATGTTCGGTTTTTGATTATTTGTCCAATGTTCTTTCCTCCAAAATAGCTTCCTTACTCTACCTCAAATCCTCCGGCAGGGAAGAAGAATTAGGGGGTTATTTTACGCAGATCATTGAAAGCATCAGGGTACACGACAACCTGGTGACTTCACTGGTAAAAGAAGAACACGCACTCCGGTCTTTACTGGCTGCTGACGGAGTGGCCATCTGCTGGGAAGGAGAAATTTTTCCTATCGGTTCAACACCCGGGCAGGAGGAAACGGCCCGTTTACGGAACTGGCTGCGGTTAAAAGGCTTCACCGGGTTAACGCACATGCCGGCCTTGTCGCGTGAATATGAAGAAGCCAAAAGTTTTTCTGATGCGGGTAGCGGCATATTGGTTTTGCCCATTCAATCTTATAAAGGCAATTTCGTCATTGCCTTCAGGGGTGAAGTCATCAAACAGGTTTCCTGGGGTGGCAACCCCGGCGAGGTAATCAATTTTGAAAAGGATCGTACCCAATATCACCCCCGGAATTCATTCCGGATCTGGAAGGAAACAGTCAGGCATACGGCTACCGCGTGGTCGAAAGAAGAACTGGGAATTGCCGATAAGCTGAGAAATGTTTTGGTGGAGCATACGCTGAAAGCGCTGACCAAAAGCCTGGAAAAAAGGGTTTCCGAACGAACGGCAGACCTGCGGGTAACCAATAAAGTACTGGAAGCAACGAATGATGAATTGTTCCAGATGGTTTATGTGACCAGCCATGATCTGCAGGAACCGGCGCGGAAAGTGAGCGTTTTCGGGTCAACCTTAAAAGGTATGGTGAAGGATGATGAAGGAACTAAATTACTCGACCGGTTGTTGCAATCCAGCACCCGCATCTCCACCCTGATCCGGAACCTCCTGAGTTACTCGAGGCTCTCCCTGCATTATGACAAAGAACCAACCGATTTAAACGAGATTGTACAAGACGTTTTATCCGACATGGAATTACTGGTTGAAGAAAAGAAGGCGCAGGTAACGATTTCCGGCCTGCCGGTGATTACGGCCGTTCCCGACCAGATGCGCCAGGTATTTCATAGCCTGTTGAGTAATGCGTTGAAATTCGGAAGGGAAGGTGTGCAGGTAAGCATAAGCGCAGAAAAAACAACAGCACTGAGTTTGGATTCGGCAGCGAATAAAAACGGGGCCTTTTGCCGGATCCGTATAAAAGATAATGGAATAGGATTTAAGGAAGCCTATGCAGATAAGATGTTCAAACTGTTCCGGAAGCTTCATGCCGGTGAAGAATATGAAGGGGTTGGAATTGGCTTGGCTATAGCAAAAAAAATAATCGACCATCACCAGGGTATCATCAGTGGTACGGGAAAAGAAAACGAAGGTGCGGAGTTTATCATCGTACTGCCTCTATCTGAAAACCCGGGACCAACAACTTAATGTTCCCAAACCCTGATGTCAGTTCACTTTGCGCTCTCTCAGCGGCCTTTGCGCTCTCTGCGGTTTAACTTTTACCAATTACATGCTAATACGAATCAACAACTCAACAACTCAACAACTCCACAACTCAACATATCAACATATCAACGTATCAACTAATCAACCACCCCCCAACCTCGCCTGTCCCGTCGGACATAAATCCAGCACCACGCAATGTTCGCAATCCGGCTGCTGGTAAAAGCACACCTTCTGCCCGTGCTTCATCATCACCTGGTGGTGATCGTATACTTCCTGGGCGGTGAAGGTTTCCGGCAGCATGCTTTCCAGTACCCGGTGGGCGCGGGCCTCACCGATCTTTTCCTGTATGATTCCAATGCGGTGTGCTACCCGGAAGTGGTGCGAATCCACCGGCAGGGCTTTGCCGCGAAGATTGCTGAAGGAGATTACGGCCGCACTGGTTTTCGGTCCTACACCAGGCAGTGCTTCCAGCCATTCCCGTGCAGCTGGCACGTCCATGTCGCGGAGAAATTCGAGTGAAAGGCTGCCTTTTAATTCCGTTATACGGTGCAGCACCTGCTGGATACGCGGTGCTTTTTGTTCCGGCCAGGTGCAGGGACTGATCGCCTCTTCCACCAGTGCAAGGGGCGCATCCCGTACGGCTTCCCAGGTACCGAACAGCAGCTTCAGGTTTTTAAAGGCCTGTCCGGAAGCACTGTTTCTCGTACGATGCGAGAGCAGTGCCGACACCAGCTCACTCATCGGGTCGATGTCGTGAAAGTAACGGATGTTACGGCCATACACATCCGACAGCCGGTGATGGACGTCCATCATCAGCGCGGCCTTTTCGGCTGATACAGCCGGTACCGGGTTTTTCATGAGTTTCTTTAGTTGTTCGTCTTTTTTAGTACAAACAGGAGACCATATTGTTGAAGTATTGTTATGTAGGTTACCCTTTGCGTCTTTGCGGTTGCCTTTAACCGCAAAGCCGCAAAGTTTTCGCAAAGTGACGCAAAAGTTAACCTGGGTTGAATGGCAGGATAAATAGTTGTCCGTTACAGTAAAGTAATGGACATCCAAAACAGATTTTTTCGGTTCTCCTTAAGGTGTTTGCAATCAATCCATATTGTTCAGTCCCCGGATTCTTCGCTTACGCTCTGAATGACTGAAAAGAGCAGTCAGGAAGTCATCGACTACCGTAAAAAGGACATTCAAACAAGCTATTTACCCTTTGCGCCTTGGCGGTTGCCTTTTTTTAACCGCAAAGACGCAGAGGTGCACATATTGTACTATTCTGTCGACAGTGATCCTCCTCATCAGTCATTCAGAGCGCCAGCGAAGAATCTGGAAACCGTATCTAAACAACTCTATCTACGGTAAAGGATAGTGCGCATTAACCGGGCGGCCTGTAGCCCAACAACTGCTGGTTTAAAAACGTAAGGCCAGGATTGGTTGTATTGATTAAGGCCATTTTCTTTTTCCGGCTCCAGCCTTTTAATTCTTTTTCCCTTGAGATGGCAGCGTGGGTGGTAAAAAAACTTTCATAGTAAAGGAGGTAACAGACCTTATATTTTCCTGTGAACGCCGATTTATTTCCTTTCGCGTTCCAATGCTCGATCAGCCGGCGTGGAAGATTGTTGGTTACACCCACATACAGGACTACCCGGGTACTATTGGTTAGGATATACACATACATCCTTTTTTGGGGCATGATGTAATCTAACATAGCTGTTCAAGCAGCAAATGGAGAAATGGACAGCAATAACTGGGATTTTTCGGTCCTCGCTACAGGTTTCGGTTACTCTTTATTGTTCAGTCTCCAGATTCTTCGCTGGCGCTCTGAATGACTGAAAGGGGAAAGTCCACCGACCACAGACGGCAGACCTCCGATCATTTTATAGGAAACAGAGGTACGGTCTGTTACAGGCTTTTGCTTTGAATACCTAATACCCTATACCTAAATACCATTTCCCACATCGCAGTCACCAGATTCTTCGCTGGCACTCTGAATGACTGAGCAGCTTTGCGGCTTTGCGGTTGCCTTTAACCGCAAAGACGCAAAGTTTTCGCAAAGTGACGCAAGGATTTCAATACATTAGGTGATTATTGTTTGACCAAAACATAGCACATGCACCTGTCCAAACTGCTTGCTTTCATTTTACTTCTTTCTATCCTTTCGATTCAACTCACTGCACAGAAAATAGATGAAGCCTACAACCAGAAAATAAAGGAGTACACCACCGATCCGAAATTCCTTCCTTCATCGGTACTGAACCTTGCGGATGATGCAACGGTTCCTTCACCGCTCAAATATTTCGGGCAGATCATTGGAGCACCCGGCGTGATGCACCGCACTACGGAGATCTATGGATATTTCAAAAAACTGGATGAAGCATCACCCAGGCTGTTGATGCAGCAGGCGGGAACTACAGAGGAAGGACGGCCGATCCAGCTGGTGGTGATCGCCGATGAGGAAAGCATGAAAAAGCTTCCCCAATACCAGGCGCAATTGGCGTTGCTGGCCGATCCGCGCAAGGTCTCAGGAGATGTCACCCAAATCATCAGTGCTGCCAAACCGGTGTTTTATTTAAATGGGGGGCTGCACTCCACCGAAATGGGTTCACCGGAAATGCTGATGGAACTCGCCTACCGGCTGATCACGGGGGAAAGTGACGACATTAAAAACATCCGGGAAAAAATTATCGTCATCATCAATCCTGTTTCCGAACCGGATGGCCGCGACAAACAGGTGGACTGGTACTATCGTTATTCCAAAGACCGGAAAGAATACGAAGACGGCTTTCGCCGGTCGCCGCCGTACTGGGGCAAATATATTTTTCATGACAACAACCGCGACGGCATCCAGGTGTCGGCGGAACTGACGAAGACCATCTTCAACCTCTATTACCAGTGGCATCCTACCGTAATGCTGGACCTGCATGAATCGGTGCCCCTGATCTATATGTCCACCGGAACAGGACCATACAACGAAACCATTGATCCCATCACCATTGGCGAATGGCAGGTGATGGCCAATCATGATATTACATCACTCGCATCACAGGGATTACCCGGTGCCTTCACCTGGGCCTTTTATGACGGCTGGTACCCCGGCTACGGCATTTGGGTGGCCAACAATCATAATTCCATCGGGCGCTTTTATGAAACTTTCGGCAATGCCGGAGCCAATACCTATATGCGTGATCTCTCGGAGTTACGTTATGCCGGCGACCTCGTGACCAGCAAGGAATGGTACCGTCCCGACCCGGCCACACCGTGGGTGAACTGGTCATCGCGCAACAACATCAATTACATGGAGGCGGGCGTGCTGGCCTCCCTATCGTATACTGCCGACAATGCGCGGGTGCTGCTGCGCAATTTTTACCAGAAAGGATTAAATAATATCCGCAAGGGAAAAGAGGAAAGTCCGAAGGCTTTTGTGATCCCCGCGCAGCAACGCGATCCGGCCATGGCAGCCTACCTCGTGAACCAGTTGCGCAAGCAGCAGATCGAAGTGCATAAGGTAGATACGGGCAAAAACAAGAATGATTACATCGTACTGCTGGACCAGCCGTATCGAAACCTGGCGGTATCCCTGCTCACCAAACAAAACTTTTCCAAAGACGCGAAGTTCCCGCCCTATGATGATATTGCCTGGACACTGGGTTACCTGTATGGTGTGGAGGTGAAGGCAGAAGATTCGGTCAGGCATGCCCGTACGAACCTGAAACTATTGACGGAAGATGCAAAGGAGGAAGGAAGAGTATCCGGTAATGGTCCTCAGTATGTGCTGCACTATAAAGCACAGAACAATGTACTTCCTGCGCTGTACTGGTTAAAGGGAATAAGGAACGACATGGACGCCGTGGTGCTGGATGAACCGGCAACGATAGAGGGAACGAAAGACTCTCTTTCAAAAGGCTCTATCCTGTTCCGTAACCTGTCGGCTGATGAAGCAAAACAATTAGCGTCCCGCTACGGGTTAACCCTTCGGGCAACGAAGGGCATTGCGGCAGTGAAGAATCATAAAGTGAGCCTGCCCCGCGTAGCCATCTATCATACGTGGTATTACACCCAGGATGAAGGGTGGGCGCGGTATACGTTTGAGCAGCTGGGCATTCCCTACACCTCCATTCACAAGGATGATCTGAAAAGAGGTAATCTTCGAAGCCGCTTTGATGTGATCCTGGTGCCGCGTACCAACGGAACCGTTTCGGATTTCATCAACGAGATCGATCCGAAGTTCGGTCCCATGCCTTATACCAAAACAGCTGATTTTCCTTCGCATGGTTATCCCGATTCCACGAGCGATATGACCGGCGGTCCCGGGTTCGAAGGCATGAATCATCTCAGAAGATTTGCCGAAGAAGGTGGTGTGCTGGTTACGCTGGACCAGTCTTCCACGATCATCGCCAATACCGGTATTGCCAAAGACCTCACGCCTTACGAGGCAACCGGGTTGTTCCACCCCGGATCGGTGGTGAATGTAAAGGTGCGGGATACCGGAAGCCCGGTGCTGTACGGTTTTCCGTCGGTGTTCCCGATCTTCCGGGGCAATGGTCCGCTGTTGCAGGTACGCAAGTTCAACCGTGATATGATGCTGCTGCAATACGGAACAAAGCCGTTAAAGGATGAAGAAAAGTATGCCGGTCCTGTTCTTGGTCTGCCGGCTAAGAAGGACGCTGCTGCGGCAAAGGTTCCTCCGGCACCGGAGACACCCTATGTATTATCGGGCATGGTGCGGAACGAGCAGACCATTATCGGGCATGGCGCCATTTTCAATGTGCCGGTAGGAAAGGGCCGGTTGATTGCTTTTACGTTTGACCCGCTGCACCGGTTCCTGAATTTACACGATGCGCCGCTGGTGTGGAATGTGCTGATGAATTGGGAGCGGTTGGGAAAATAATTTTGCAATAAGATTTAAATGCAGATTTGTAAGGTAATATTACCCGCAAGGCTTACATTATTCATCATGAATTAAACACCTACTTTTCTTCATAAAATAAAAATTCATCACTCCCGAAACATAAAATCCTAACCGTAAATAAAGCTCAATCGCTCTTTTATTATCATCCCTTACATGCAGAAAGGGAATTTGTCCTTGTTGATGAATCAGCTCTATTTGGTGTTGAAGCAGGGCAGATGCATAGCCTTTACCCAGGTGATCAGGATGGGTACACACCGCACTGGCTTCCGTGAACCCGTGTACATGCATCCGTTGCCCGGTCATGGCTACCAGTTTATGGCCTTCAAATATTCCATGGTAGTGACCGAATTCAATGGTGCGCGGACCGAAAGGACCAGGCCTGGTGAGAGCGGTTAACTCAATCATTTGTGGTACATGATGGTGAGAAAGAGAAACAGGAAGAGTGGGTAGAGCGGTAGTGGGGGAGCGGAGAGCGGGAGCGGGTAGCGGGTCGGAAAGAACCATCTGCACACCGGATATTTTCACCAGCAGTTCCCAACCCGGTGGAGTATTGATATCTTCCGGCGTTGCATACAATATCTGCCTTCCGGCAGGCAGTTGATCGTGCAGGTCATCAAAGCCTTTAGCATAGCCTTGTTCAAACCCGGCAAAGGGCGAGACGGCTTCATCAAAATACACCACCTTGCTCTGGCCAATGTTCAGGTGCTTATCACCGGAAGTCAATGCGTGGTACACAGGGTTATGGAGGAAGTTTTGCACGGTGCAAATGTAGGGAAGTAGGGAGTGGCCAGATACCAGTGAAGGATAACCGCAAAGACGCTAAGGGCCTATGTGATTGACCTTTGCGGTACGCTGCGACTTTGCGGTTTATTAAAATGCAACCGCAAAGACGCAAAGAAGAGACAGTCAGAAGTGGGCAGTAAGTGGATAACAGGGGTAAAGCTAAACTTATGCAAGGAGGCGCAGGTTGTGCAGTACTTCGGGTTCTTCCATGCCTTCTTTCAGCATCCTCAATGCCTGACCGGTCAGTATGCGGTATTGAGGAAAAGATTTTTTCCCCAGGCCTTTGTAAACTTCCGAAGCAATCTTTGAAGCCTTGGCCATAAGAGATGCATGCGCTCTTGTCTTTTCAAATTCAGGTGCCGTCTTTACCCGCTTTCCATTTAAACTGCTTTTGGAGCGGATGCAGGTTTGCCCGTTAAGGTCATAAATCGTGTACGGTCCTTTTGTTCCGTAAAATGGGGGGATACCTTTAATCTTTCCCATATAACTATTTTCCTTAAGATACGATTGTATCTGGATTTATGTACCGGCCGAAATAGCCTGAAGCTGTTGAATTGATGGTTAACCGCAAAGGATCAAAGCGCCGCCCTCCGCTTTGCCCTACAGCACTTTCCTTCCGGCCATTTATATACCTGGTTACAGGTAAAAGCGCATTTTTCAGAAAAAGTGCGCTTTTACTTCCTGCCAGGCGATAATATGGTGCAAATGAAGTCTAAAGAAATCAGGATAGCTTTACACCGTGCATTTCGTTTCGAAGAAAAGCTTGTTCAGATTCAAATGCAGCCGCAAAGATCGAAACACTATACACTTTCGTATCAACCATTCAGCATATTAACATATCAACTCCCAATTCCCAATCCCTAATTCCAAATTCCCAATCCCAACCTGAATGCAGGCACATATTAACAACAACTTACTTCCTCGCACTAAATCCATCCCTGATCCTTCCGGCCGCATAGGCCTGTGCATCTTTGGCGTCCGGTACCACCGTTGCCATTCCAAAGAATTCGTGTGCCACGCCGTTGTATAATTTGTAATCTACCTCCACACCGGCGGCTTTCAACCGGTCGGACAGCAGTTTGCCTTCCGTGGTCAGCGGATCAATTTCAGCCGCTACAATGGTCGTAGGGGGCAGGCCTTTCAGGTTGGCATTGACCAGGGCAATCCTGGGGTCGGCAGCCTTGGCCATATCACCTAAATAGTTGCGGGCAAACCATTCCATCATGGGTTTATTCAGTGGTTTTGCCGCAGCATACTTCTGGTACGATTCGCTGTTCATGTCGTTATTGGCAACAGGATAAACCAGTAGCTGGTGTACCGGCAGCATGACGCCTTTATCACGGGCCATGATGCTGACGTTACAGGCCAGGTTGCCGCCTGCACTTTCGCCGGCTACGGCTACCATCTTGGGGTTTCCTTTGATGCTGGCTGCATTTTTAAGCACCCACTGGTACGCTGCAAATGCATCATTGTGCGCGGTAGGGAACTTATGCTCCGGTCCCTGGCGGTAATGAACGGAAACCACAACCGAACCGGTTTGTTCCGCCAATCCTTTTGCCGAAGCATCATACGTATCCAGGTCGGCAAATACCCAGCCTCCCCCATGATAATAAACAATCACCGGGTGGGTGCTGTCGGATGTGCGGGGCGTGTAAATGCGGGCGTGAACAGAGCCACCGGCTACCGGGATATCCTTACCCGATGTATCAACCTGTGAAGGAGGCATCGGGATGTTGTGTTCTTTCATCACATCCATGACCGCTGTAGTGGGGGTGGGTTGTGTCCTTGCTTCCTGTGCAGTAAGTGTTTCAGCCGGCTTGCTGCCGTACGACTGCAGCTTCTCGAGCACCACCAGCATTTCATCATCAATGCCGGGTGCCCAGGCCGGATCTTCCCCTTTAGGTTTCAGCGCACCGGAGGCTGTATCATTACCGGTGGTTGTGCCCATAGCAGTAGTGGTACTATCGCCTGCCGTTCCCGTCTGGTCGGCAGAATTACATCCGGACAAAAAAATAAATCCTAAACAAAGACCTGTAACAGCCCATTTCAATTGGTGCATAAAAAATTAATATAAAGGTTATGAATACATAGAGCGGGAAACCGGCTCAGTACCGGCAAAACAGAAAAGGCATGGATGCCTGTTTCCATCTGTAAGGGGAAACCAACAAAAATGTGACCACTGCTCCTTTGTTATGGATTAATGAATTTTTTCTTTAATAAATACAAACAAAATCCTGGTGATACCCCGTTGAATGGTTGAGCTCCACATGTATGAAAAGGCTTTTGTACAGGGGAGTGGATAGAACGGGCATACATGCAATTGATACCGTTCTGCCAGATTATTTTACTACGGAGTGCTTATGCGGTATGGAACTTACGCTGTGATGTGCGTACTTACAAAAAATGGATCTACCGCTGATCACAGGTTTTCCATGTACTTATAGCCGCTTCCTGTATTCAGCAGTAATATGGAAGCATCTTCCTTAATTATCTTCCGGTCGCGCAGGTTTAGCAGGGCTTTCCATACGGCTGCTCCTTCCGGTGCTACCAGGATACCTTCCCGGGCAGCAATTTCGCGGACGCCCGCTACAATGTCCTCATCGCTGATCGCCAGTACCGTGCCACCCGATTCGCGTAATACCTGTTGCATCATGGTTAATCCAAAAGGATACGGCACGGCCAGGCCGTTGGCAAGGGTGGGAGCGGGTGTAAACGTTTCCTTCCAGTTACCCGGGTCTTCCAGGCTTCTTTGTAAAGGATTACAGTTGGCCGATTGCACGGCCATCATTTTGGGCATGGGCCCTTTTATCCATCCCAGCTGGCGCATTTCCTTCAGTGCTTTCCAGATGCCGATTAAGCCCGTGCCTCCGCCGGCCGGGTAAAGAATATAATCGGGAAGCACCCAATCGAGTTGCTCCGCAATTTCATAGCCCATGGTTTTTTTGCCTTCCAGGCGGTAAGGTTCTTTGAGGGTGGATATATCGAAATAATCATTCTTTAACTTCAGCTCTTCTACTTTCTTCGCGCAATCATGGATCAGGCCATCCACTAAAACCAGTCGGGCACCATACAGTTCGCATTCCCGTTTAAATAGAGCAGGCGTGTGGCGGGGCATGACCACCGTACAGGATATTCCTGCTTTTGCACAATAGGCAGCCAGTGCACCACCGGCATTTCCGGCCGTGGGAATGATGCAATTGCGGATGCCCAGTTCTTTTGCTTTGGACACCGCCATGCTGATGCCCCTTGCTTTAAAAGAACCGGTTGGATTCAGGGATTCATCTTTCATCAGAACATTGCTGAATCCATATTCCTGTCCAAGATTATGCAGGGAAAGAATGGGTGTCATTCCTTCCCCCAGCGATATAATATTTGCAGGATCGAATACGGGAAGCATTTCGGCGTAGCGCCACATCGTGTTATCCCGTAAGGGCAGCATTTTTTTCGAAAAGCCTTCGTGAACATCATATTCAACCGTTAAAGGCTGTTTGCAGCAATGGGCATAACTGTTTACCAGGTCTATGGAATATTCTTTTTGGCAGGTGGCGCAGCTTAAGGTTCGGGCAAGGGAAAGGGATGCAGACAGTGTTTTCATCCTGTAAAGCTACAGGCAGGGGATAACCGTTACAGTAGTAATTTGTTATAGCCTATAACTGTTTGTTATAGTACAGGCGGGCAAAATTGATAAAGGTCTTATTCAATCCACTCTCATCCGTGCTGTTTCGTTTAATGAAAAAGAACTCCCTGCGTATGCGAAGTCCAACAACATCAATTAAAACCAGTTCTTCATCCCGCAGTTCTTTCATCAACGCACGCTTCGGAAGGAATCCAAGGCAATGATCTTCTTTTAAAAAATTCTTCAGTGCCTCCGTACCGGCCAGGCGCACGCCTACATCCAGGTCGGACAGTTTGATTTTATGCCGGCCCAGTGCCTGCTTCAGGGCGGTGAGGGTACCGGAGCCCTGCTCGCGGAGCGCCACCGGGAAATTTTTTATTTCTTCCACGGAAATCTGTTGTTTTTCGGCAATCGGACTTTTGGAAGAACAAACTGCTACCACTTCATCACTCATAAAAGGAAAGTACTGGATGCCGGAACTTTTTGTTTTTCCTTCCACGATACCAACATCAATGTCTTTACCCACCAGTGCGGCCACAATCGCATCGGTGTTCCGGTTCAGTAAACTGATTTTTACCTCTGGATATTTATGATGGAAGGATGAAAGCATTTTGGGAAGGATATACAAGGCAACCGTAGTACTGGCGCCCAGTTTTAATTGTCCTCTTGCTTTCAGCGCATCATCGAGCGTGCTCAGTTCGAACTCCAGCTGGTTCTGGATCTTTTTTGCTTCCTGTAACCGGGCGTATAGAAGTTTGCCTGCTTTACTTAACTGGATGGTATGTCCCACCCGGTCGAATAAATGCGTTTTGTAACGCTCTTCCAAAGCTTTAATGTGTTTGCTGATGGCGGGCTGGCTCATAAAAAGAACCTGCCCGGCCTTGGAAAAACTAAGGTTGTTGGCTACTTCAATAAATACTTCATGCCGTGCAGAGATCATGATGATGCAGATGATTCTTTTGCAAATATCTGAAAGGTTTGGTAGCGGATCATTTATTTGTACTGTCAGATATAACAAGGAGAATGGGAGAAAAGGAGGTTGCGCAGAGAAAGGCAATCGCAAAACACAAATGCAGCAAGAGCATCCCACTCTGCGAAAACTTTGCGACTTTGCGGTTAAATTGCTGTTTATCCATGATACGAGGTAATAAATCGATTGCTTTTCTACTACTAATAGTTTGTGTAATTGCATCAATATTTCAGCCCGCTTCTGCTCAGCGTAGGAAGGAAAAACTGTATACAGTTTCACTGGGACGTGAATTAAAAGCCTTTACCAACATTGAAGAACTGCCCGAATATAAACCGAACACCAAACTGCTCCAGGTATCCTCTTACGATCGTACGGGGTGGAATGATGATGGGTTCAGTGGCCGGTTTTCGTTTGTGCGCAGGAATCCGGACAGCAGCCTGGTGCTGCTCGATGCAAAAGGACCCGGTGTCATCAACCGCATCTGGACACCTACCCCCACTGAAGACAGTCTGGATTTTTATATTGACGATACCACGAAGCCGGCGTTCACCATTAAATACCTGGATCTTTTTTCCGGCAAGGTCTATCCTTTTGTGGCCCCGCTCTGCAACAATCAGTTGGGCGGTTACTATTGTTACCTGCCCATTCCATTTCGGCAGCACTGCAAGATCGTGTTGCGGGGAAAACATCACCAGTTTTACCAGATCGGGTACCGCACTTACCCCCAATTTTCCCATGTGTTTTCATTCACCCCGGAACTAAATCTGGAAGATAAAACAGCATTGCAACATCTGCAGGCAAAATGGAATCCTAAAAGTCCCAGCATACATGACTTTGTAGCAACAGGTGATAAGAATGCACTTCAAACCGCAAAGGCAACGTTCCAATTGAAGGAAGGCGAAAGAAAAACCATCATGCAATTATCAAAAGGCGGGCGCATAACCGGTATCGAACTGGAACCGGCAACCGCGTTTGAAGGATGGGCGAAAGAAGTAGACCTAAAGATCACCTGGGATGGCGAAGCCACACCAGCAGTTTATTGTCCCGTTGCGGATTTCTTTGGTTTTGCATTTGGCAAGCCCTCGATGCAAAGCCTGCTGATCGGCACCCGGAACAATACCGCATATTGCTATTTTCCAATGCCCTTTGACAAGGGAGCAAAGATCGAGCTTGAGTACAGGGGTACTTCCTTCCGTTCAACCCGGCAATCGATAACTATTACCGCCCTTGTGTTCCATCTGCCTAACAAAAGAGTGGCCGCGTCCGAAGGAAAATTTTATTCGTACTGGAACCACCAGCCCTCCGTTGTCCGCGGCCAGCCGCACCTTCTATTACAAACCACCGGCAAAGGTCATTACGTGGGTACGGTACTGCAGGCGCGCGGACACGAAACCGGCATGACCGGCTTTTTTGAAGGCGATGATTCAACAGTGGTGGATGGAGAGCTCACCATGCACGGCACGGGGTCGGAAGATTATTTTAACGGCGGCTGGTATGCGATGATGGACCGGTGGGATGCGGCTTTTAGTTTGCCCTTGTCCGGGTCACTCGATTACATGCTGCCCCTCAGCCGCACCGGTGGATACCGGTTGTTTCTCACCGATAAAATTCCGTTTACCAACAGCATTCATCATTCCATTGAACACGGTCCCGAGCACAACCTCCTGCCGGGTACCTATACTTCGGTGGCATATTACTACGGCGATAAGCCACCCGGCAACATAATATCACCCCGCTCCGTGGATACCCGCGTTTCATTGCCCGATACGATGATGATCTACCCGCAGTTGCTGACGTATAATACATCGGGTGACCTTACGGTGCAACGGCGCTGGCGTTATAATACCGGTGGTGAAGCCGTGATTTTTACCACTACCGGTGAAGCTGCTGTACGGGTGCACCTCGAAGGCGTGCCCGATGGTACGTACGGAGTGTTTCTTGATTATGCGCAAACTCCTCAGGGTGCTTCCGTTTCGGTATGGCAACGTCAGACACCGCTGTCGGATTGGATGCCTACGTATACGGCAGGAGATACGGTGCGGGTGGAACGGCAGTTCGTTACGGATGTAACATTGACACCATTAAATCACAACCTGACAGTACGGTTAAAAGGGGATGTGCCAAGGAATCAATTCTGGTTGAACAGGATCATACTGGTAAGGAAAGAAGAGTGAGAAACAGAGCGGAGAGCGGGCTTTGCGCCTTTGCGGTTCCATTACGCGCCCTGTCAATTTTTCAGATTCCACTTCTGACACCATTTCTTTTGCACAAAATTTGATGGGCGTTTTTCCCATTGGTGGAACGTATGACCCGGTACATCCTGTCCATATTGCTGTTGATCACCGCTGTGAAAATTGCCGTAGGGCAGGAGCTCCTGCTTTTTTCGGAGCCCCTTACCGAAGTTTTTTTCGCAGATGAAGAGCTGAAGGTAAAAGAGGCGGATCAAAAGAAAGGCAAGCTTTTGCCTGATGAACTGACGCATAACTTTTTTGCTACGGAAGAAATCTATACAGCCGGTCATAAACCCATTTCATTTTATTTCCTGCACCGGAAAGGAAACGGGTTTTCCATCCGTCCTTTCACACCTCCCGATACCATCTGATTTTTCTTAGTCCCGCATTGATAAATTTTTTTCCGGTAACTCTTATTCCCTAGCAGATCAAAATGCTTTAGTATGAAAAAATCTTTTTTACAGAACCTGAAATATGATTTTCCATCCGGTGTTGTCGTTTTTTTAGTAGCGGTTCCGCTTTGCCTGGGTATTGCCCTGGCTTCCGGTGCGCCCTTTTTCAGCGGGCTGATTGCCGGTATTGTGGGGGGCATTGTGATCGGTGCACTCAGTAATTCGCAGTTAAGTGTCAGCGGCCCGGCAGCCGGGTTAACGGCCATTGTACTGGCCGGCATCAACCAATTGGGAAGCTTTGAAATATTCCTGGTGGCTGTTGTGCTTGCAGGCTTTATGCAATTGATGCTGGGTTTTTTAAAAGCCGGCAGCATTTCCAATTATTTCCCGGGCAGTGTGATCAAAGGCATGCTGACCGGTATCGGCATTATCATCATTTTAAAACAAATCCCGCATGCACTCGGTAGTGCAGCAGCCAAAGCCCCGGCAGGCAGCAATTTTATTGAAAGGATGCTGGTTCCATTCCAGGACATTCATACCGGTGTTACCCTCCTCACGCTTATTTCGCTGGTGCTGCTCATTGTTTGGGAAAAGCCGTTTATGAAACGGTTCAGGATCATTCCGGGTGCGCTGGCTGCCGTGGTGGTGGGCGTAGTGCTGAACAGTATATTCAGTTTTTATGTTCCCTCACTTTCCGTAACCGGTAAACAACTGGTGCAGGTTCCCGTTGCCGGCAGCGTATCTGAATTTTTCGGTTTGTTTACCCTTCCGCGTTTTTCTTACCTGTTTGATATGGATGTAATTGTTGTTGCGGCTACTATTGCGGCCGTTGCTTCCGTTGAAACCCTGTTGTGTATTGATGCGGTAGATAAAATGGATAAGATGCGCCGGGTAACCAACGGCAACCAGGAACTGAAAGCGCAGGGTATAGGCAACATCATATCCGGACTGTTGGGCGGATTGCCCATAACCAGCGTGATTGTGCGGTCATCGGCCAATGTAAATGCCGGTGCCCGTTCAAAAGCATCAACGATCATCCACGGTGTTCTTATCCTTATCTGCTGCGCGTTGATCCCGCACCTGTTGAATATGATCCCACTGGGTGCTCTCGCGGCCATCCTGCTGATGACCGGATTTAAACTGGCGCGTCCTGCCATATTTAAGGAAATGTTTGCCAATGGAACCTATCAATGGGTACCCTTCATGGTTACGGTGATCGGTGTAGTATGTACCGACCTCCTGACCGGTGTTGGCCTGGGTCTGGCCACCAGTATGGTAGGTATTCTTTATGCCAACCTGAAGAACCCCTATTATTTTCATAAGGAACAATACCATGAAGGTGAAGTGATCCGGATCCAGCTTTCAGAAGAAGTGTCCTTCCTGAACAAGGCCAGCATCAAGCTCACACTCGACCACCTGCCACAAAACAGCAAGGTGATGATCGATGCACACAAAACAAAGTACATCGATTTTGATGTGCTGGAACTGATCCGGGAATTCAGGGATATCAAGGCACCGGAAAGAAACATCCAGTGCATCCTGAGCGGTTTCAGTGAAACGTACAAACTCAATAATACCCATCACGTTCATTCTGAAACTCCGGCCTGGGTACACGGAAACGGCAATGAACGTTTTGCCACCGGTAAACAAATGGTCAATAATTAAACTTTAAAATCATTCTTTATGCGAACACTCACTAAAGAATTGCAGCAAAAAATTACACCACGGCAGGCAATGGAACTCTTGAAGGAAGGGAACAGCCGATTCGTAAAAAACCTGAAAATAAACCGCAACCTGCTGGAACAGGTAAATGAAACACGCGAAGGACAATACCCTTTTGCGGTCATCCTCAGTTGTATTGACAGCCGCACGTCGGCGGAACTGATTTTTGACCAGGGACTCGGCGATATATTCAGTGTGCGGATTGCCGGGAACGTGATCAACGATGATATCCTGGGCAGTATGGAGTTTGCCTGCAAAGTGGCCGGATCGAGATTCATTTTGGTGCTGGGCCATACACGGTGCGGTGCGGTGAAAGGTGCCTGTGATGGTGTAGGCCTCGGACATTTATCCACCCTGCTTTCCAAAATCACGCCTGCTATTGGCGAAGAGAAGGAAACCACCGGCAACAGGACTTCCCAAAACCCGGAGTTCGTGGAAAATGTAGCCCGCATCAATGTAAAACGCAGCGTGCAGGATATACTGGACCGCAGCCCGATCCTTCGCCAGCTGGTGGAATATGGAAGCGTCGGGATCGGCGGAGCCATGTACGATGTGGCATCCGGCAAAGTGGAATTTTATGAAGATACCCTTCAAATGAATGCACTCCAGGATGCTGATATGATGGCTACAGCGTAGGATAATGTTAACCGCAAAGACGCAAAGCTTGGCGCCTTTGCGGTTTAACCTATTATCCACCCAGCACTTCGTTCCAATCCTCCATCGTCATTGCCTGGAACATATTGCCTCCGGTTGCAATCAACTCTGCAAAGCGTTCCTTTTTGCTTTCCTGCAGCAGCATCATTTTCTCCTCCACCGTACCGGGGCAGATGAGCCGGATAGCCTGGACATTTTTGTGCTGCCCGATGCGGTAGGCACGGTCAATGGCCTGCGCTTCCACAGCGGGGTTCCACCAGGGATCAACCAGGTATACATAGCTGGCAGCAGTTAAATTCAACCCCGTGCCGCCGGCTTTGAGGCTTAATAAAAACACGCGCACGCTGTCATCATTCTGGAAACGGTCAACCGCTTCTTCACGGTTTTTTGTGGCACCGGTCAGGTACGAATATTTAATGCTGCTCTTATCAAGCTCTTCGCGCACAAGATCGAGCATGGATACAAACTGCGAGAACACGAGGATCTTGTTCTGCACGGATTTAGTGTCGATCTGTTCCATCAGTGCTTCGAGCTTTGAGGACCCTTCGCCCTGCAATTGATCGGCCTTCAGCAGGCGCGGATCATTACAGACCTGCCGCAGCTGTGTCAATCCACGCAGCACATGCATGGAGGCGCGCATGATTTCATCCTGCATCTTTCCTTCGAGGTAGTCGCGCAATTCTCCTTCATAGGCTTCATACACCGCACGCTGCGCATCGCCCATCGGGCAATACAATACCTGTTCCGTTTTATCGGGCAGCTCCTGCGCCACGGCCTCCTTGGTACGCCTTAAAATAAAGGGCGCCACTTTGCGCTGCAGTTCAGCAGCACGGCGCCGGTCTTCAAACTTATCGATGGGGGTGGAATATACATCCATGAAATATTGCCTGTTGCCCAGCAGGCCCGGGAGCGCGAAAGAAAGTTGCGCGTACAGGTCCAGCGTATTGTTCTCAACCGGGGTACCGGTGATGGCCAGCCGGTTTGCGGATTGCAGTAACCGTGCAGCGTGGTAGCGTTGCGAGTCCGTATTTTTTATCTGCTGCGATTCATCAAGAAACACATAGGAAAATGTGTGCCGGCGCAGGTAACTGATGTCGTGCAGCAGGGTGCCGTAGGAGGTGAGTACCACATCATACCGGTCGAATGCCTCTGTATTTTTCTGGCGGTTGGTACCATGCAGCATATACACGGTGAGTGCCGGTGCAAAGCGCCTGATTTCCGCCTGCCAGTTGAACAGGAGCGAAGTAGGCATTACCACGAGGTGGGTTCCTTGTGCCTCTTTCGGTTTCAGCAACAGCATAAAGGCGATCACCTGCAGTGTTTTGCCGAGGCCCATGTCATCTGCCAGTACGCCACCGAAGTTGTGTTCATGGAGAAAGTTCAGCCAGCTCAAACCCTGTACCTGGTACCGGCGCAGGCTGGCCTGCAGTCCTGTTGGTACATCAACCAATGAAATGGTTTCCGGCTGCGAAAGTTTTTGCCGGTAGGTGCGGATGGCATCTTTTACTTCATCATCCAGTTCTGCTTCATTGTATAACTGGGCAACCGCATCAAAATGCGCATGGGAGGTAAGCAGGTCTTCCCCTATAATTTCTGCACCGAAAAAAAATTGTTGCATCCGTTCCACCCATGCTGCGGGAAGAATGCCCAGTGTTCCATCATCCAGCTGCACGAAGCGGTTCTTGTTGCGCACAGCCTGCTGAAGTTGTTTGAGTGTTGCCGATTGCGTCCCGAACTTCACCGATAATTTCGTGTTGAACCAGTTCAACCCGCTCTGCACCTGTACGCTTATTGAGGCTTTGTGTGCATTCAGCTTATTGCCTTTTAACTGGTTAAAGCCGAAAATGGAAATACCGGCCGACCGCCACGCTTCAAAGGTTTCGAGGAACCAGTCTTCATTCATAAAGCGGTCGCGGTGCAGGTAAAAATAAGTGAGGTCATCTTCCAGTTGTTCATAAAAATGCGGGTGTTGCCCCACCATGAAATGGAGGAATTCATTTTCAGCCGATTCATCGCGCTGCATGGCCATCAGCCGTCCGCGTGCATCCGGAAGATAAATTGCCTTCTTGCTGCGAATGGGCACTTCAATACTACCGTAACGGATCACCGGGTTGATGATCACGTACTGGTTCAGGTCACCGAGGTAGATGATGCGCTCAACGGCCCCTTTCCATCCTGCTTCCACGAGCCCGGCTTCCGTGGCGGAGCCGATGTAGGAATGGACCACTTCCACTTTATCTTCGAGCTTCGACAATACCTGTTCGTTAAACGCTTTGAATTGCAGGTGGTGTATCTCCATTTGATCGCGGCCCGAAAAATAGCGGAGCAGTTTTACGATGTAAAGATTGCCTGCAAGGTGCAGCCGTCCTTCATGCAGTACGAAATAGTCAAACTTAAGTGTTAACCGGCGGGGGTGAAGCGTGATGGAACCGATCTGCAATTGCGGTGTTACCTGGTAAAACTGGTCGCCTTTACCAACCAGCAGGGAAAATTTATTCAGGATGCTACCCACCTGCACTTCCACCAGTGCGCCTGCACTTACGTTTTCTGAGAATTCAGGATTGTGATAAAAAAAACGAAGCCCCAGTGGATTTTTAAAGATCGTTTTCAGCGACCTGATGGTGCCGCCCGATTTTACATCCGGTGTATAATTTTGAAAACGACTGATGCAGGTATAAAAAAGCAGGGCAGCAGCATCGGTTGTATACAGAGCAGCATCATGGGCACTCACGGGGGTCAGCGGGTTTTTGATCTTGCCGGCCTGCGTGGTGGCGGCATCATACAGCTCGATGCAGAGCGATTTATGAAATCGGAATTGCTTCAGCACCACAATGCGCAGACCATTGCCGCCGCCTTCCCATAAGGACGGCTCTTCGGTGGGCACCAATAAATTTTCCAGCTCCCTGACGGACTCCATTCTGATTTTTTAAACCCCGAACACGCAAAGTAAATCACTCCCTGAGCAATTTGCGGTTAAAGTTTTACCGTTACATTTAATAAAAATAATCCGGGATGAAATTGTGGCTTTTTGCTTTACTGTTGCCCCTCCGGTTTTGGGGGCAGGGCTTTTCGCAGGAAGAGATCAGCCGCTGGCAGCGGCAGGCGCAGCAGGTAACGATCATTGAAGACGACTGGGGCATTCCGCATGTTTATGGAAAAACCGATGCGGACGCCGTGTTTGGATTGATGTACGTGCAATGCGAACAAAGCTTTGAACGAGTGGAGCTCAATCACCTTGAAATGATGGGCCGTCTTTCGGAAGTATACGGCAAAAGCCGCCTGTATGAGGACCTCCGTATGCGCCTTATTTACGATACGGCAGCAGCTATGACCGATTATGCGCGGAGTCCTGCGTGGATGAAGCAATTGCTGAACGCTTACGCGGACGGCATTAATTTTTACCTCCATACTCATCCAGCCGTAAAGCCCCGGGTACTGCACCGCTTTGAACCCTGGTTTGCCCTGCTGCGCACCAATGGAAGTATCTCCGCAACGGAAACAGGAGGAGTAACACTTCGCGAACTGCAGGATATGTACCCGGTTGATGATCAAACGACTTCCTTTGTGCAGGAACTGCCGGCTTATGAAAAAGCTCAAACAGGGTCAAATGGCTTTGCCGTGGCGCCGGCGAAAACAAAGAACAAAAAAAGTATTTTATACATCAACCCGCATACGTCGTTTTATTACCGCACCGAGGCGCAGATGGTGAGTGAAGAAGGCCTGAATGCATACGGCGGAGTTACGTGGGGTACGTTTTTTATTTTCCAGGGATTTAATGAAACCTGCGGCTGGATGCATACCTCCGGCCGTGCCGATGTGGCGGACCTGTATAAAGAAACCATTGTAAAGAATGGCAGTACTATCTCCTACGTATTGGATGGCAAACAACAACCCGTAAAAAGGAGGAGCATTACGATCAGTTATAAGCAGGGCGATTCGGTACTAGTGCAACCGTTTACTACTTATCGTACGCACCATGGCCCGGTTATGGGAATGCGCAACGGCGAATGGTTAAGCCTGCGCGAGAACAACCGTTCACTGGATGCCCTGTTGCAATCCTGGCTGCGCACGAAGGCCTCCGGCTTTGCCGACTTTAAAAAAGTGATGAATTTGCTGGCCAACACTTCGGACAACACGGTGTTTGCCGATGCTGCCGGCAATATTGCTTACTGGCACGGAAACTATATTCCCAAGCGCAACCCGAAGTTCGACTACGAAAGACCGTTAGATGGCAGTACCTCGGCCACCGACTGGAAGGGCCTTCATGCATTAGATGAAACCGTGCATGTATATAACCCGGCTACCGGGTGGATCCAGAACACCAACTCAACACCTTTCACCGTATCCGGATGGAGCAGTCCAAAAAAAGCGGCCTATCCGCAATACATGGCACCGGATGCGGAGAATGCGCGGGGCATTAACGCAGCTCGTCTTTTAGGTAAAGCGCAGAACCTGACGCTGGATGGCATGATTGCGCTGGGGTATGACCGTTACCTATCCGCTTTTGACGTATTACTGCCACCTCTTTTTAAAGCATACGACAGTCTTGTACAAACCGTTCCTCAAAAGAATAAACTGGAAGTGCCGGTTCATTACCTGCGGCTCTGGGATAAATATTCATCCACCACTTCCGTGGCTACAACGCTGGCTGTGGAATGGGCGGCACTTTTTGAAGCACGGCTGGGAACCAGTGATGCGGAACGCATTGTACGGGAAACCACACCGGCCCAAAAATTAAAGGCGCTGGAAGATGTAGTGTCGATGCTGGAAAAGAATTTTACTACATGGAAGGTTGCCTGGGGTGATATCAACCGCTACCAGCGCACACCGGATGGCCGTTTTAATGACAGCCTTCCCAGCTGGCCGGTAGGTCTTGCACCGGCGGCCTGGGGATCACTGCCTTCTTACAGCAGTCGCCGGGCCAATACGGTGAAACGGTATGGCGTGCATGGGAACAGTTTCGTGGCGGCGGTTGAATTTGGCGGTAAAGGAAAATTAAAAGCAAAATCGATTCTCGTCAGTGGTGAATCCTTTGACCCGGCTTCCAAACATTTCACCGACCAGGCGGAAGGTTACCTAAATGGAAGATTCAAGGATGTTTATTTCTATAAGACGGATGTATTGAAGCATGCAGTGCGCACGTACAAACCGGGGCAATAACATGCCTGCCTGCTTTGCGCCTTTGCGTTTAAGTAAATGCAACCGCAAAGGCGCAAAGGGTTCAACCATTCTGCACTTCAAGACCTCAGCACGCATTTTGCAGACAGGTACCTTCAATTTATGGCATACACCAAATGGATTTTGTTCCCCATTATTTTTTTGACAGGTACTTTTCTGAACGCGCAGGAGACCAGGGATACGGTGAACCGGTACACGGACACCGCAGGCATGGCGGATACACTCCCCGTTGCTGAAACTGTCCCCCCTTTATACCGCATCAATAAAACCTATCTTAAAACCTACTGGAGCGACTTTAAAGGCGTTGTTTCCGCACCTGCCCGGTGGAAGGGGCGTGATTGGGTAACCTTAGGACTGGTTGCCGGGTCGGCCGGGTTGATGATGGCAAAGTTTGATCCGCCTGTAAAAGAATTCATTCTACGTAATCCGGGCAGGGCATTGGATAAAACAGCCCAGCTTGTTTACCCGCTGGGTAATACCGTCCCGCCACTGATTCTTGCCGGGATCTATGCAACCGGCGTGATCACCCGGAACCGGGAACTGGAACATTCTTCGCTGGTGATGGTTAAATCGCTGGCGCTGTCAACGATATTGTACACATCAACCAAGGCTGTTATACGAAGACAGCGGCCGGTGCGCACCGATGATCCACGCCTGTTTACCACGCCATTTACCAAAAACGATTACACCAGTTTTCCTTCCGGTCATTCCAATACCGCTTTTTCTGTAGCAACCGCTTTTGCGCTGGAATACCGGCATAAAAAATGGGTGCCCTGGGTAGCTTACCCGTTGGCAACCGTAACGGCACTGGCAAGAATGTACCAGAACCGGCACTGGACAAGCGATGTCATTATCGGCTCGGCGATCGGGCATTTTGTAACCAAGACCGTTTATAACCTGGAGGAAAGAAGAGCCGCCCCGAAAAAAGTATATTATAAACCCTGAACTCAAACAGGTTGTTAAGATTGGGCCTGACCAAAACTAAGGCAGGATTTATCTTTTCTGCACAAGAGGGTTTCTGTAATTTCAGTCCGGTTACTTTCAGCCGAAGTATATATGGTTTACGGTTTGAATTATTGATGAAGCAGGCGCTGTTTTTAAACCTTCCAATTTCCTATGGTTAAAATACTTTGCTCAATCCTTCTTTGTGTTGGCGTGTTTACCGCTCATTTTGCTGTTGGACAGGAAAGATCAACAGATACGGTATTCATTCCGGTCCCTGATACCATCCCGGTAACCACACCATCCATTCCCTCAGGTACAACTTCCATTACAAAAGATTCCTTACCGCTAACCAATGATTCGGTAAAGCGGCGGGGAAGGAGCGGCGTGTTGGAATCGAAGCCTTTGTCTTTCCGGTCGGTGGCCATTCCATCTGCCATGATTGGTGTGGGCGCTTTTGCTTTTACCAGTAAGGGATTGAAAGAGCTGAACCTGGCGGTGAGGGAACGCGTATGGGAATCGAGGAATAACGGCAACGGCAGGCTGCTGCACATAGATGACTTCACCTCCGTGGCGCCCGCCATCGCGGTATATGGACTGAACCTGGCCGGGGTAAAAGGAAAAAACAACCTGCTCGACCGCAGCATGATGCTAAGCATGTCGTACCTCATCGGGCACACCCTGATCGTGCAGCCTATAAAAAAATTATCGAAAGTTATCCGTCCGGACAGTTCCAACTATCTTTCTTTTCCTTCGGGTCACACGGCCCAGGCATTCATTTCTGCAGAATTCATGCGGCAGGAGTATAAACATCTTTCGCCCTGGTATGGAATTGCCGGTTATACAGCAGCCATCGGAACCGGATTCCTGCGCATGTACAACAATAAGCACTGGTTCAATGATGTTATTGCCGGTGCCGGTGTCGGTATATTATCCACCCGCATTTCTTACTGGCTATACCCGAAGATCAAGAACAGCTTTCTAAAAAAATTTAAAGGCAACACGGTTGTGGCTCCTACCTACAACAGCGGATCTTTCGGCATCGGGGTGGTGCATACGTTTCGTTAGATGTGTTGGTATGTGAAACGTGAAAGGTGAAAAGTGAAACGAGAGACCTATATGAAATGACCTTAGTTCAATATTCCACCTTCCACTTTCACATTTCACGTTTCACATTTCCCCTTTCACCACTCACCTCTCACCACTGCCTATATTTGCCCGCAGAACAATCGTGTATGAAGATCTACCAGCAAATGCTTTCATTAGCGGAAAAAAAGCGTGGCTTTCACTTAATCACCCATGAAGTGGTCCGTTCTGTTCCGCAGATAACCACCATTCAAACAGGACTTTGCCAAGTGTTTATCCTGCATACATCAGCATCACTGACCATTAATGAAAATGCCGATCCTACCGTACGCACGGACTTTGAATATTTCTTCAGCAAAACCGTTCCCGAAAATGACCCCCATTACCATCATAATGACGAAGGACCCGACGACATGCCCGCACATCTCAAAGCATCCCTGCTCGGCGCTTCCGTATTGATCCCGGTTCGCAAGGGTGCTTTGTTACTCGGTACCTGGCAGGGCATTTATCTCTGCGAGCACCGCGACAACGGCGGATCGAGGAAGCTGGCGGTTACGGTTTGGGGAGCGTGAGTTGTGATAAGGAATTGGGAATTTGGAATTAGGGGGAGAATGTTGATTTGTTGATATGTAGATTGGTTGATAGGAAATTAGGTATTGGGGTATTAAGGTATTGGCTTTACGTGGCTTTGCGGTTGCCTTTCTTTTTTTCGGAACTTGCCGTCATTAAAACTTTTTACATGCGTAAAGCATTTTTAGGAACGGGATTGCTGGGCTCCGGGTTTATCAAGGCCATGGCCAAAAGAGGCGAACAGGTACAGGTATGGAATCGTACCGCAGCAAAAGCAAAGGAACTGGAAGTATTTGGTGTAACCGCATTTGCAAATGTGGAGGAAGCCGTACGCGGTGCACAGCACATTCACCTGGCCGTAAAAGATGACGCATCCGTGGATGAAGTATTGGAAGCTGCGGTAAGCGGTATGGAACCGGGCGCTGTCATCATTGATCATTCCACCACCTCAAAAGAAGGAGCCATCCGGAGAACCGGGTATTGGAAAGGTAAAGGATTGGTGTACCAGCATGCGCCTGTGTTTATGGGACCATCCAATGCGCTGGAGGGCACCGGGTACATGCTGGTTTCCGGTGAGCAGGATACCATTAAAAACCTGGAGCCTCACCTGTCCCCGATGACGGGAAAGCTGTTGAATCTTGGTGAAGAAGTGGGTAAAGCTGCGGCGTTGAAGCTGGTTGGAAATTCTTATCTCGTCTGTTTTACGTTTGCCTTGCGGGAAATGCTGGCCGTTTCCAAAGCACTTGGGGTTAGCGTTCAGGAGGTACAAAACCTGGTGGGCGAATGGAATCCCGGGGCGCAGATTGAAGGCCGTATGAAACGGATGGTATCCGGGGATTTAACACAACCCTCCTGGGAATTGGCCATGGCCCGGAAGGATACACAATTGTTCCTGGATGCAGCAAAAACCTCCGGTAGTAATCTTGCACTTCTTCCATCCATTGCAACCATTATGGATGAATGGATCGCCAAAGGTTTTGGACATCATGACTGGACGGTAGTGGGGAGGGAGTGAGAAAGAGAGCGGAGAGTGAGAAAGAGAAAGAGAAAGAGAGCGGAGAGCGGGGAGCAAAAAGGAAAGGTTTCTGTAATTTGCCTCATGCTTTCGCCTCAGTTTTCACCGTTTCCTGAATTAACCACACACCGTTTACTGCTTCGTCAATTGACCTTGAAGGATGCGCCGGCCGTACACCGGTTACGGTCAAACGCAGAAGTGATGAAGTACATCAACCGTCCGCTAACGCAGGCAGTGGAAGAAGCGGAAGCATGGATACGGGTCATTTTGGAAGCGCTTGCAAAAAACGACGGCATTACGTGGTGCATTTGTTTAAAGGAAGCTCCGCATCTTCATGTGGGCAGCATTGGTTTCTGGCGCATTGAAAAAGAAAATTACCGCGCCGAGATCGGGTACATGCTGGAACCTTCCCTTCAGGGCAAAGGCATTATGTACGAAGCGCTGCAGGAAGTAGTGGATTACGGGTTCGGGGAGATGAAGCTCCATTCCATTGAAGCGCGGATCGATCCACTTAATGCAGCATCCGCAGCACTATTGAAAAAATCATCTTTCATCCAGGAAGCCTATTTCCGGGAGAACTATTACCTGGGAGGCACATTTGCCGATACAGCCGTCTATTCTATCTTAAGCGATCGTGATGTAACCGCAAAGACGCAAGGGTAACGCTGTCAAATTCCTTTAACAGAATTGTGGATCAACTTTGCGTCTTTGCGGTTAATGTCTTTCGTACTGCCGGTGCGATCTTCGTCCCGAATAGTTCAATGGATTTCATCATGGCCGCGTGCGATGGTCCCCCTACATCCATGTGTGCCGAGAAACGGGTAAGCCCGAACAGTTCCTGCATCTGGAGAATCTTGTCAATAGATTCGGCGGCATCGCCGATAACGAGGTGGCCGCCCGGCTTTCTCCCATATTCAAACTGTTGTTGCTGGTAGGGAGGCCATCCGCGTTGTTTGCCGATGCGGTTCATCTGCGCCGCGTACAATGGATAATATTCGTCTGCGGTCTGCCGGCTGTCGGCACCAAAAAATGAGTGCATGTGCACACCCACCTGTAACGGTGCTGTATGACCGAAATGTTCATACACTTTACGGTAATAATCAAACAGGGGTTTGAATTGGGTTGGACTGCCGCCAATGATGGCAAAGATCACCGGCAGACCTTGGCGGCCCGCACGCAATACGGATTCGGGCGTACCACCTACGGCCACCCAGATATCGAGGTCATTATCCACTGCCCGCGGCAGCACTTCCTGGTCGGCCAGGGGTGCACGGAACTGACCGTTCCAGGTTATTTTATCCTGCTTATTGATTTGTAAGAGCAGCTCCAGTTTCTCCTCGAACAATTCATCATAATGCTGCAGGTCGTAACCAAAAAGGGGAAAGGATTCGGTAAAGCTTCCGCGGCCCACCACCAATTCGGCACGTCCGCCGGAGATCAGGTCAACCGTAGCAAAGCTTTGGTAGAGGCGAACAGGGTCGGAAGAACTGAGAACGGAAACGGCGCTTCCCAGTTTAATGTTTTTGGTAACGGTTGATGCGGCAGCCAGGATGATCTCGGGTGTGGATACGGCATAATCGGGACGATGGTGTTCACCGATCCCGAAAAAATCCAGTCCCACTTCATCCATCAGTTTGATCTCCTCGATGATCTCCTGCAGCCGTTGTTGTGCCGGTTGTACTTCGCCCTTGCTGTTGATCTGCAGATCGCCGAACATGCCCACGCCTAATTCCATACTACTTTTATTTGGATGCAAAGGTAATGGGGGTTTCACGCTAAGACGCAAAGAGGAAGAGGGCGCAAAGTGATTTATTAAAAATGATCTGAAATGTATCCTGGTTTTGTTTGCGTAAAGCAGAGTCTTCTTGAACGTCGGAATTTTTGTGCCGGAATTTATGGCACTAAATTTTCAGCCATTCTTTAAACTTATCATTATGCCAAACAGTGCCAACCGCAGCAAGAATAACAGCAGCTCCAATAAAGGACATGAAAAAGTAAGTGATTCAAAAGGTGCTTCTCCCAAAGCAAACCCGGAACGGTCTGACCTGAAACAGGGCAGTGAAGGCAAGGGAACAAAAGGCGATCCGGGTCGTACGTCCAACCAGGGAAGGAAGAGTGCTTCGGGTGGAAGTGCGGAATAGAATATCGAACAAGGAACAAGGAACTCCCAATATCGAAGGAGAGGCAGGAAGTAGGAAGTATGAAGTAAATGAGGCAGTCTATTTCTGCCTTTGGCAGACCGGAATCCTATACTCAAACGTCATTCTGAGTGAAGCGAAGAATCTGTGGAGTGAACTGTAGGAAAGGAATTGTGGAATAGGAATTTGGATTAGGCAGGAAGCATCCGTGCAATCAGTTATCTGTATTGGTTGTTCAGTACGCGAATTAGAAAGGCAACCGCAAAGTCGCAAAGACTTGAATCAACTTTGCGACTCTGCGGTTAATTCATAAAACTCCTTGCATCGCCTTCCACACATTCTCCGCTACCACTTTATGCCCCTCGGCTGTTGGATGAATACCATCCTGCTGGTTTAAATTCGTTTCTCCGCCAACCCCTTCCAGTAAAAAAGGAATGAGGGTCATGTCATTTTTCTTCGCCAGTGCGGGGTAGATGTCCCGGAATTCCATAGCGTATTGCGGTCCCATATTTGGCGGGATCTGCATACCGGCCAGTACCAGTTTGGCGCCGGGGTATTTGCTTTTGACTTTATCGATAATCGTTTGAAGATTCTTTCTTGTTTCACTTAACGGCACGCCGCGCAGGCCGTCATTAGCGCCCAGCTCCAGCACAAACACATCCACCTGCTGCTGCTTCAGTACAAAATCAATCCGCTGCGCTCCACCCGCCGTGGTTTCCCCGCTCACACCGCCATTGATCACTTTATAGGCAAGGTTCATGGAGTCGATCCTTCGCTGGATGACGGCCGGAAAAGCCTGTGACGGCTCCACACCATAACCCGCAGTTAAGCTGTTCCCAAAAAATAGGACCGTACGGGCGGGAAGAGCGGGTGCGGGAGTGGGAGCGGAGGAAGATGTTTGATTGGTTCCTGACTGGTTCCCTGAATCGTTGCCGCAACTGCTGAAGAATAAGAAAAAACCAGTTACTAATAGAAAGCCCAACCTGCACATAGAAAAAGTTTTAATCCGTTGTAACAATTCCTTCACCTGTATGTAAGTACATTTAAGGCGATTCATTGTTCCCGGCAAATTAAATAAAAGGCGAATGGCGACCATACTTTCCGTACAAAACATCAGCAAGACCTATAAAAGCGGCGACCGTACCTTAACGGTTCTTGACTTTATTAACTTCTCGGTGGAAGCCGGTTCCACTCTTTCCATTGTAGGACCATCGGGCAGCGGGAAAACAACCCTGCTGGGATTGTGTGCCGGTCTCGACCGGTCATCATCCGGAACCGTTGAGCTGCACGGCATTGCTTTGGACGGGCTCAATGAAGACCAGCGTGCCCGTGTGCGCAATGAGCATGTTGGATTCATCTTCCAGAACTTCCAGCTCATTCCAACCTTAACGGCACTGGAAAATGTAATGGTGCCCCTTGAGTTGCGTGGTGAGAAAAACATCAGGAAGCGATCGCAGGAGCTGTTGCAAAAAGTTGGACTGGCCGACCGCGGGCATCACTACCCGGCACAACTCAGCGGCGGCGAACAGCAGCGCGTGTCACTGGCAAGAGCATTCTCCAATGATCCGAAAATCCTGTTTGCCGATGAACCCACCGGTAACCTTGATGCGGAAACCAGTGAAAAGATCGTGAACCTTTTATTTGACCTGAACAAGGAGGCCGGCACAACCCTGGTTCTCGTAACGCATGATATGGATCTTGCTTCGCGCACCGGGCGTATCATCCGTATCAGGGGCGGTAAAATTATTTCCGATGAATTAACCAGGGCGCAGGTAGTGCATATTTAATGATCAACGAATGACGCAACAGAAAGGACTCCGATGGAAATGGCTGGCACAGATGGCCTGGCGCGACAGCCGGAAGAACCGTTCCCGCTTATTGCTTTTTATTTCTTCCATTATACTCGGCATCGCTGCCCTGGTGGCGATCTATTCGCTTTCCGATAATTTAAAAAGAGAGATCGACCTGCAGGCTGCCTCACTCATCGGCGCCGACCTGGAGATCAGCAACGGCAAGCCCTATACGCCTGCACTTCTAAAAATCATTGATTCCCTGGGTGACCGCAAGTCGGAAGAAAAACGTTTTTCTTCCATGGTGTATTTTCCGAAAACCGGTGGTACGCGCATCATTGAAGTGCGCGCCTTAAGTGGTGACTTTCCATATTACGGCACGCTGGATACGGAACCCGCAGCAGCAGCCAAAAATTTTCGTACGGGCCGGCAGGCACTGGTAGACCAGACCCTTATGCTTCAATTCGGAGCGAGGGTAGGTGACTCGGTTCGCGTGGGTACATCATCATTTATTATTGGCGGTACCCTGCTCGGCGCACCCGGGCAAACCGGAATTGCAGCATCCGTGGCACCGGTGGTGTATATACCCATGGAAACGCTGGCACAAACCGGGCTGGAACAAAAAGGAAGCCGCATCAATTACCGCTATTACATCAAATGGGACCGGCCCGTTGATATGAAGGCTGTTGAAGCGCGCATAGAAAAACCGTTTGACCTCGAAGGCGTAAATTATGATACCATTGAAACGCAGAAAGAGGATACCGCACGGTCATTCCGTGATCTCACCCGGTTTCTTTCCCTTGTAGGATTCATTGCGTTGCTGTTAGGCTGCATCGGCGTGGCCAGTGCCATCCAGATTTACATCCGTGAAAAGATCAATACCATTGCCGTGCTGCGGTGCATGGGCGCATCATCGGTGCAGGCTTTTCTCATTTACCTGGTCCAGATTATGGCGATCGGGACCATCGGTGCGGTGATTGGTTCGATGTTGGGCGTGATCATCCAGCAATTCCTGCCCAGGGTGTTACAGGAATTGCTGCCCATTGATATTTCAACAGCCATTTCATGGCCCGCCATTATCCAGGGCATTTTACTCGGCGTTGTGATATCCGTATTGTTCGCCTTACTGCCGCTGGTTTCCATCCGCAAGATTTCGCCCCTGAATACCCTGCGCATGTCGTTTCAATCTGGGAGTGGAAAGAAAGACCCGGTGAAATGGCTGGTGTACCTGCTGATTCTTTTGTTTGTGATCTCCTTTACCTACCTGCAGTTGGACAGTTTGAAATCGTCGGTTGCCTTTACCATCGGGTTGGGCATTGCCCTGCTTGTTCTGACGGGTATTGCTTCTTTACTGATGTGGATGGTGCGTAAATTTTTTCCAACGTCATGGAGTTATTTATTCCGGCAGGGTATAGCCAACCTGTATCGTCCCAATAACCAGACCCGCATTTTAATTGTATCCATCGGGCTGGGAACGGCATTGATCTGCACCCTGTTTTTTATCCAGGGCATTCTGCTGAACCGTGTTTCCCTCAACTCCAGCGGTAACCAGCCCAACATGGTGTTGTTTGATATTCAATCAACGCAACGGGAGCCGCTGATGACGCTGGCCCGGCAACAGGGCTTACCGGTAGGGGGCACCGTGCCCATTGTAACCATGCGGCTGGAAGCAATCAACAACATTACATCTGCCACCCTGCTTCAGGACAGCACGCTGAAAATCCAGCGCTGGGTTTTTGGAAGAGAGTACCGGGTAACCTTTCGCGATACGCTCACTTCTTCAGAAAAAATAACGGGAGGAAAATGGTCGGGCAACTACCGTGAAGGCAGTGGTTTGATCCCGGTTTCGGTGGAAGAGAGGTTTGCCGACCGGAATGAAATTAAAGTGGGCGATACCATGCATTTCAACGTGCAGGGCGCTATGATCACCACCCGTGTGGGTAGTTTGCGCGAAGTGGACTGGAACCGGGTGCAAACCAATTTCCTGGTCGTGTTTCCGAAAGGTGTACTGGAAGAAGCGCCGCAGTTTCACGTGTTGCTGACAAAAGTTCCATCCACAGAAGTCTCTGCCCGTTTCCAGCAGGCCGTGGTCAAACAGTTCCCGAATATTTCCATTATTGATCTTGGACTGGTGTTGAATATCCTGGATGAGATCATGGAGAAGATCGGGTTCGTGATCCGTTTTATGGCGGCGTTCAGCATCATTACAGGATTGGTTGTATTAATTGCTTCCGTGTTGATCAGTAAGTTCCAGCGTATCCAGGAAAATGTGCTGCTGCGCACATTGGGCGCATCACGAAAGCAGGTATTTGCGATCACGGCGCTGGAATATTTTACACTGGGCATGCTGGCAGCAGCTACCGGGATTGTACTGGCGTTCGGGGGCAGCTGGGCGCTGGCGGAATATACATTTGAAACAAAGTTTACCCCGCAGTTGCTGCCGGTGCTCCTTGTGTTTTTAGCCATTTGTTTTTTAACGGTGGCCATTGGATTGTTCAACAGCCGTTCTGCTTTAAATAAGCCTCCGCTCGAAATACTCAGACAAGAAGTGTAAGAAGAAAAGGCAACCGCAAAGCCGCAAAGATTAAGTAAATACATGCGAACAATCCTCTACCTCACCGACCTGTATTACGAAGCCAAGGGCAGGAAGTATTATGAAGAAGACCTTTACATTACTTCAAAGTTCAAAGATCATTTCAACCTGCTGATCGGTCATCCCCAACAGGCGCTTTCCTACGGGGACTGTGCAGACGTTATTGTGTTCCGGAATACGGGGCCGGTGATGTGGTACAAAGATTATTTTGATCGTTTTGTAGCGGCTGTAACAGAAAAAGGCATCACCACGTTTAATTCATTTGACGGGAAGGCAGACAGGAAAGGGAAGGGCTACCTGCTTCAACTTTTCTCTGCCGGCTTTCCCGTGATTCCAACAATCGACAATCTTGCAGAAATCGAAAAACTGGGCAACCCCGAAAAGTATATAGTGAAATTAAAAGACGGCGCCGATTCCATTGGCATGCGCAGGGTGGAGAAGGATGAATTAGGACACACCCCGCTTTCCAATGAACTGGTTCAGCCGTTTATAGACTTTCAGTATGAAGTTTCTTTTTATTACCTGAACAACCGGTTCTGTTATGCACTGTACGCACCAGACAAAATGAAACGCTGGGCGTTACAGGAATATACCGCAACGGCAGGCGACCTGTCCTTCGCGGACAGCTTTATTCAATGGAACAATATGGCGCGGGGCATTGTACGGGTGGATGCCTGCCGGTTGCCGGATGGATCTTTATTGCTGGTAGAACTGGAAGACCTTAATCCTTTTTTATCGCTCGATGTGTTGCGCGGGGAAAAACGCAATCAGTTCATCCACCAATTTATAGCGGCCTTACAGGATATCCGGTAAGTAATAAATTAACGCCCGGTGTTACATTTCATCATCCTGTTTTTTCGTTCTTTGCCAGGCTTTGAGCTTCACCAGCGACCAGGCCTTCGCGGCTTTGCGGTTCATCTTTAAGCACAGCTTATTTTCGCAGGGAGGAGCAACTCATCATAGTGCCGGTTTTTTATGCAGAGCAGCAAGCCATTTATAAAAAAATATATTGAGAAGCTTTCGCTGAGCGTTGTTGTTTTGCTATTCTTCTTTGCTGGTGCTGTTTTTCTCTTTGGATTGATTACAAAGGAAGTCATCCTCGAAAAAGAAGAAGGAGCCGATCATTATATATTTGATTTCCTGGCTGCTGAAGTGATCAGTCCGGGGCTGACCCCGGTGATGGAAACCATTACATTTTTTGCAGACGGCCATTTTTTAAAGGCCTGCTATGGAATCCTGGTGGCTGCCTACCTTTTACGGAAAGATTATAAACGGGCACTGGAAATAGGCATCATTGGAATTGGTGGTTTCCTGGTAAATTATTTCATGAAGCTTTTCTTTCAGCGGCCCCGTCCCCCGCATCCGCTGATTGAACCGCTGCAGAATTTCAGTTTCCCGAGCGGGCATGCCACCTCCGGGTTTATTTTTTATGGATTACTCGTGTACCTGACCTGGAAAACAAACCTGGGGAAACCATGGAAATATGGTATTGGTGCAGTGTTGATTTTACTGGCCCTGCTGATCGGGTTCAGCCGCATCTATCTTCGCATGCATTATCCGAGCGATGTGCTGGCCGGGTTTTGCATCGGTTTTTCCTGGCTTTTTTTCTCCATCTGGCTGCTCAACCGGCTGAAGAAAAAATCAGGAAGGGAGCTGGCAGCGGGAGGGTAAGAAAAGTACACAGTCCACAGTCCACAGTCCACAGTCGACGGTCCACTGAACATTCGTTTTTTGGAAGGGAGCCTACATATCAACATATCAACCAATTAACTTCCCTCATCAGTACCCGAGAGCAACCTACCCGGATGATCATATGAAATACGTAGTCCAATTACATTACAGGAGTGTATTTTTTTACACTGATTGCCAGTATTTTTAAAAACCATTATCCGGAAAACCAGGAACGATTTGTTGCCTGGCATTTACCCTCTTGAAACCTGCTGTTGCTTTTTAACCTTCAACTAATAATTATGGCAGTATTATCAACCAAAACAACTTTGTCTTTCCTGGCCGTATTCATGTTTATGGTCAGCGGCTGTAAAAAAGAGGCAGCACCTTCCAATACCAACCTTTCGGAGCCTGCAGCAGTGGGGTCACCACAACAAGCCAACCAGGGCACTGTTGAAGAAACGGTATGCTTTAAGGCTATAGCCGCGGTGGCGGGTTGTAAACCGGGCGTCACGGAAAACATTGAATTCAGCGGCCTCATTGAAAACCGGGTGAACAGGACAACAGTAAACGGCACTACCCATTATACCCGTCATTTTGTTGTAAAGGGTCTTACGGGCAAAGGCACGATGGTACAACATTAACTCCGGCTACGGCGCCCCTGTGTAGCCGTACGGCGTCGGGAGGATATACGGGTACGCAATATGAAGTGGTGGGGGGTGCTGAAATGTTCAGTATCCATTACCAGGGCACCGGTGCAGTACCGGCTGCTACAGGATCCAATGTGGATGTGTATATACACCAGGGCACTTTGGTTTTTGTGAACACGGCAACCGGCCAGCGGATTGTTGCCCGGCATATTATCCGGAAAGTACCGGGACAGGAAGGCCTGGTGAGTATGTGGACCTGTGGCGGCACGGGTATGACCGGCAGCAGCCACTAATTTTAAAGAAGCTTCAATGTTGGATTACCTGTCGGGCCACTTTAAGTGGCCTGACAGGTTTTTAAGAAAAGATGAAAAAACTTGGAAAAAGGGCAGGTAAGACTTAAAAACTGCATTTTTTGCCTCTCTTTCTTTCATAGTGTTCAATTCTGGTCAGGCCACTTTAAGTGGCCTGACTGTTTAGGAAGCTCATCTCTTAAATCACAAGCTCTTCTATATATAAAAAGCCCCTCGACAGCTCCATATAAAATTTTTTTAAGATCAAATGGATTACCCGTTATATTTGTCTACTGAATTAGTAGGGAATTAATTTATTTCAATGACCAAACAAAAGGTGCACGGCACATCCAACCACAGAAATCTGTTGTCATCGGCTTTACAAGCCACCCCTGTTTGTATTACTCCTGCTACCCCTTACTCCTGTTGTTGTTGCTGATTCTTCCCAACGGCCGCACATCCTGTGCACCGCTAACGTTACTGCTGCTATTGAATTAAGATCCTCTGACCGCAAGTCAGCAGGTCTGATTATTCATTCAAACTAAACCAAGGTTTATGAAACCTCTTTACCTCAGCGGGATGCTCCTCCTGCTATCCCTGGCCAGCGCATCAATTGCCATTGCCCAAACGACCATTACCGGGAATATCCTTTCCGCCGATAAATCCTCCCCTTTAGAAAACGCATCGATAAAAGTAAAAGGCCAGCCGGTTCAGACACTCAGCACCGCCGCCGGTACCTTCAACCTGTCGGTATCCAATCTTCCCGTAACCATCACTGTTAGTTACACGGGATTTGAAACCCAGGAACTGTCGGTCAATAACCCGGCACCCCTTATTGTTACCCTGAAACCGGTGAACCAGAACCTGGAAGAAGTGGTGGTCACCGGTTACAGCACCCAGTCCAGGAAATTTATTGCGGGGTCCATTCAAACCATCAATGCGCAAACACTCAGGGATATTCCTGCTGCCGGGTTCAACCAGCTGCTGCAGGGAAAAGCCACCGGTGTGCAGGTGCTCGCCAACTCGGGCGTTCCCGGTGGTGGTGTCACCTTCCGGGTACGGGGAAACAATTCCATCAACGCCTCTGTCGACCCGCTGTATATCATTGATGGTGTTTTCATCTCTAATGTTGATCCCATACAAACCGGGCTCGGAAACCAGCAGGGCTCAAACCCGGTAAGCGATCTGAATCCATCGGACATTGAAAGCATTACCATCCTGAAAGACGCCAGCGCCACCGCCATCTATGGTTCCCTGGGCGCCAATGGCGTGGTGATTGTAACAACCCGGCGGGGACGGTTAAACAGTAAACCCAAGATCAGCGTATCCGCATACCGCGGGTGGAGCCGGCCCACCAGAAAATATAAGGTCGCATCCGGGCCGGAGACCGCTCTACTCACCAATGAATCCAGGCTCAATACCGTAAAGGATAATCCAGCGCTTCCGGCACCAGTGCTTATTGCCAACCCGGAACAACAACCTACCTATAACCGTACCGATGACTTGTTCCGGACGGCAGCCACGCATAATTACGAGATCTCGGCCCAGGGTGGTACCGCGCAGAGTACTTATTATATTGGTTTTGGTTACCTGAACCAGGAAGGAATTGTAAAGCCATCTGATTTCAACCGCTACACGGCCCGACTGAACTATGATAATTACCTGAGCAGGAATCTTAAAATCGGGACGAGTTTAAACTTTACCCGCACCGGGCGCAATGTGAGCAGCAATGATAACAACCCGCAGGGCGTCATCAATTCAGCCCTGTACCCACGGTCTTACCTGCCCGTATTCAATGCCGATGGAACCTATGCGCGGTACGGAAGTTTCGACAATCACCTGGCCCTGATCACGCACCTGGATAATAATGCCATTGGATGGCGTACCATCGGTAACTTTTTTGGAGAATATTCGATTCTTCCCGAACTGAAATTCCGTACAAGCTGGAGCCTTGATAATGGCAGCGAATACGAGAACAACTATACCAACACCTTACTGGCTGCCGGCATCGCCAACAACGGGTCGGCCTCCTCCATCGAAACCAAAAACCTGGTGCTCACCAATGAGCAGGTGCTGACCTTTATCAAAACACTGGGTGCTGCCAAAAACCACAACATCAATGCACTCATTGGTAATACGGTCAACACGGTACTGTCGCAGGGAACTACTGCCACCGGAACCGGTTTCGCCAGTAACGACCTCACAGCCGTATCCGTTGCTTCCATCCGTTCGGGTTCATCCTACCGCAATGAATCAAAACTGCTTTCGTTTTTCGGGAAAGGGAGTTATACATTGAATAACCGCTATACCATTGATGCCAGTATCCGGGCAGACGGTTCATCGAAATTTGGTGCGAATAACCGTTGGGGTTATTTTCCATCGGCCGGGTTAACCTGGAGAGCGAGTCAGGAGCCCTTCATCCGTAACCTCGGTGTGTTTGATGACCTGCGCTTCCGTGCAAGCATTGGTTTGTCGGGTAACCAGAATGGCATCGGTCCTTATGCGGCGCAGGGTCTCTGGTCTTCGGGTGCCAATTACCTCGACCAGCCCGGTATTGCACCCTCCCAATTATCCAACCCGGAATTAACCTGGGAAACCACCCGGCAAACGGATGTGGGTGTTGAACTGGGGGTATTAAAAAACAGGCTCACGGTTTCGGCGGATTATTATTACAAATACACCTACGACCTGCTGCTCAATGTTCCCGTACCGTTCCGTACCGGTTTTACTTCCTTTCTTCAAAACTATGGTGCGGTAAGCAACAAGGGATTTGAAGTGGCCCTGCGTTCAACGGCCATTGAAACGAAAAATTTTACCTGGACAACGGAGTTCAATGTTTCAAAAAACACGAACCGCATCGAGAAGCTGGCATCGGATATTTCACTGGGCGCTTCCGGACGAAACATTTCTATTTTAAGGCAGGGATACCCGGTTAACTCCTTCCAGCTGTACAAACAATTATATGTAGATCCCCAGACGGGAAATGCAGTGTATGAAGACCTCAATAAAGATGGTCTTCTAACAGCGGCCGACCGTCAGATCGTGGGCAACGCGCTCCCCCGTTATACAGGCGGGTTCACCAATACCATTAACTATAAAGGTTTTGACCTCGGTGTTTTCTTTTATTTCCAGGAAGGAAATAAGATCATGAACATGAATGATTTTTTTATGGTGCATGGGAACACGCAGGCCAACATTGGTTTTTTACCCCGCCAGCTGGAACGCTGGACAAAGCCCGGTGATATAACGGATATTCCAAGGCTTACCACTTCCTCGTTAAACCCGGCGCTGAATAACAGTGCCGCCAATAATTACGGGGGAGCTGTTGCCAATTTAAGCAGCCGTTACCTGGAAGACGGATCGTTTATCCGTTTGCGCACCGTGTCTTTATCCTACACCCTGCCTTCATCATTTGTAAACAGGGCAGGGTTCAGCAACGTACGGGCCTACCTGCAGGGAACCAACCTGCTCACCTTTACAAATTACGGAGGATTGGACCCGGAAGTAAGCTCGCAGAGCGCAAATCAAAATACAGCCGGTTATGACTGGGCAACGGTGCCGCAACCAAAGACCATTCAACTGGGCGTTAACCTCACTTTTTAAAAACGACATCATGCGTACATTAAAATCTTATCTATATACAGGATTGATCGGAACGATATTTATCTGGGGCACTTCCTGCGAAAAGTTCCTGGAGGAAGTACCCAACAACGCCTTGCCTTCTGCTCAAAGTATAAAAGACGCAGGAACAGCCAGGGCCGCCATCAATGGTGCTTATGATGCGGTTCAGAATTATTATGCATCCAATTACCCGACGCTGGGTACCATCACAGCAGACAATGTTGTTTTCAACGGAACACTGAGCCAGTACCTGCAGCTTGACCAGAATGCCATCCCTCCTGATAACGTAACAACGGTTGCCGCTTACCAGGGAATTTACCGGGCCATCAATGCGGCCAACAGCGTTATTGCTTATGTACCCTCGGTAAATGATCCGCTGTTATCCGCTACAGAAAAAAACAAGATCCTCGGAGAAGCTTATTTTATCAGGGCGCTCGGTTATTTTGACCTCGGCCGCGGATGGGGAGGCGTTCAGCTGCAACTTGCCCCAACTACGGATCTGGCTGCTGCCAAAGGAATCAAAAGAAGTACACTCCAGCAAACCTACGACCAGGTACTTGCCGACCTGGTGCAGGCCGAAACACTTTTACCCGAAGATGGTTCCACCCGGAACCGCGCTCAGAAAAGTACAGCCCGGGCCTTAAGGGCACGCCTTCATTTATACCGGAAGGAGTGGGCGGAAGCCGAAGCGTTTGCTTCGCTGGTGATCGCCAACAGCAAGTATGCACTCGTGCCTAACTACAAAACGTTCTTTACGGCACCGTTCGGCACAACCGAATCTGTTTTTGAATTAACATTTTCCGCCAATGACCGTAATAATTTCTGGAACCTCTGGTACCCGAGTTCTTCCGGTGGCCAGTTTACCCTGAAGCCTTCTGCTGCACTGGTGAGTAAGCTCACGAATGTAACGTCAGGGGGTAACCGGAATACTATGATTGCCGGCTCCGGAAATAACGTTTACGGTGTTTTATACAACACATCGGCAACGAGCACCGATCCGGCCTACGTGATCCGCATTGCGGAACTGTACCTGATCAGGGCGGAAGCAAGAGCGCAACAGTCCAAACTATCTTTAGCCCTGGATGACCTGAACGCCGTACGGGCCCGGGCCGGCCTGGCAGCAAAAACTATCACTACACGAAACGATCTATTGCTGGCGATCGAGGAAGAGAACAGCCTTGAGTTTGCCTTTGAAGCGCACCGCTGGTTCGACCTCGTGCGCACAGGCAGGGCCGGAACGGTACTGGGTGTAACAAACACGCAATACTGGTTGTTTCCCCTGCCTTATTCAGACATACTTTCAGATCCGGATGTAGTACAGAACCCGGGTTATTAATTTTTTTATCATTCAAATGATCACAACTTTCTAACTTATCAGCCATGAACCGATCGATCAACATATTGACCCTGCTGATGCTTGTTACGATGCAGGCATCCGCTCAAACTTCCTATTTCTTTCCAAAAGCAACTGCGCTGGATCCTGCCGTACCGAGCCCTGAGCAATTTCTCGGGTATGCCATTGGCACGCACTATACACGGCACGACCAGATCGTAGCCTACTTCCGCGAGCTGGCAAGAGTAAGTAACCGCGTGCACGTGCAAACCATCGGTAAAACCTATGAAGAGCGCGAGCAGGTCATTGCCACCTTCACCGCACCTGAAAATTATAACCGGCTCGAGGAGATCCGGCAGCAACACCTGACGCTGATCGACCCGGCAAAACCAATGATCGACCCGAAGGCACCGGTGATTATTCACCTGGGATACAGCGTGCATGGAAATGAATCATCGAGCGGTGAAGTAAGTCTGCTTACCGCTTATTACCTCGCTGCCAGCCGCGATCCGGAGACGGACAACTGGTTAAAGGAATCGGTCATTTTTATTGACCCTGCCCTCAACCCGGATGGAAGAGACCGTGCAGCAAACTGGTACAACAGTTATAAATCATGGCCGCCTGTTGCCGATCCGCTTGACAAGGAACACGTGGAAGGATGGCCCGGCGGACGCACCAATCATTACTTTGCTGACCTGAACCGCGACTGGCTGAACCTCGTGCACGTGGAAAGCCGCAACCGCGTGAAATTCTTTCATCAATGGTACCCGAATGTGCAGATCGATTTCCACGAGCAGGGTTCCAATGCCACCTATTATTTTGAACCCACTCCCAAGCGTCATGAAAGCCCGGTGATTCCACAATTTCTTTACGAGGCCAATGCCGTACTGGCAAAATATCACGCAAAGGCCCTTGATGAAATCGGATCGCTTTATTTTACAAAAGAAAATTATGATAACCTGTCGCCCATTTACGGAAGCACCTACCCGAAGTTCTTTGGCAGTGCGGCGGCAACCTTTGAAGAAGCCAGTTCGCGCGGGCTCGTAACCGAAACAACCAACGGCTTGCTCACCTTCCCGTTTTCCATACGCAATCACCTGACCACTTCTTTTTCCACCATCAGGGGAGCCATTGCAGAAAAACAAAATCTCTTTACCGTACAAAAGAACCTGTTTAAATATGCATTGGAGCAGGGGAGGTCCAATAGCGCAAAAGCCTATGTGTTTGGCGACAGCCGCGACCAGAACCTGACTCAAAGGTTCCTTGATATTCTGCTGCAGCATCATGTATCCGTTTATGAGCTGGACAAAACAACTTCACTGGACGGGAAAAATTTCGAAAAAGGAAAATCCTATATCATTCCTGCGGAACAGCCCAATTTCCTGATCGTCCATTCACTCTTTGAAGAAAATATACTGAAGGATAGTATTTATTACGACAACACAGGATGGAGTATGATCCATGCCTATGGTTTGCAATACGCCCGGATCAACACGCCTGCTTTTGCAAAAGGCGCATTGGTAACCAGTGTTCCAGCTGCATCCGGGGGCATCCGGGGCGGGCCCTCTTCACTCGCTTACATTGCTTCGTATTCGGAATACAATGCGACCAGGGCGCTTTATGCATTGCTGCAAAAAGGATTGCTGGTTAAAACTGCCTTTAAATCCTTTACGGTGGCTACGGCAAACGGTAAAGAAAAATTCAGTTACGGCTCCCTGGTGATCCCGGTAGCCGGTCAATCTATTTCAGCAGACAGTTTATTCAGACTGGTGAAGGAAGTATCCCAAACTTCGGGTATTAACTTTACTTCTGTTTCCACCGGGTTCAGTGCGGAAGGAATTGACCTCGGTAGCAGTAACATAAAGGCCGTTCGAAAGCCTGAAGTGGCGCTTGCATTTGGACAAGGTGTTACACCATCAGAGGCCGGGCAAATCTGGATGTTGCTGAACCACCACCTGGGTATGCCGGCAACAAAACTGGACCTTCAGAATTTTGAGCGCGCATCGTTAAAACGTTATAATACCATCATTCTTCCCGGTGGAAATTACAGCACCTGGACAAAGCCGGTAGTGGATAAATTAAAAGCGTGGGTGGCCGATGGCGGTACGCTGATCACCCTGCAAAATGCAAGCGCCTGGGCCATACAGAATGAGCTGGTAAAAGAAAAGCTGCTCGAAAGCGAACCGCAACAAAGAAGAGAAGCGTCACCCGCAGGAAATGCTTCGGAGGCGCGTACGGCAACACAAAGTACGGCTGCAGCAGCATCAACCGGGAACAGGCCGGCGCGGGTAGACTATATCCAGCAGCAGGATGTGGAAGGTGCCAGACGTATCAATGGCGCTATCTTTTCTTCCGACCTGGATATTTCCAACCCGCTCGGATTCGGGATCAGTTCCCGGAAGCTTTTCATTAATAAAAACGGCAGCACGTTTTTGCAGACGAGCAGCAATAAATATTCAACAGTGATCCAGTATGACGAAAAGCCTTTTGTCAACGGCTATGCATCAAAGGAAAATATCCGCAAAGTTGCCCATTCGGCAGCCTTGTTAATCAGCCCGAATGGCGGGGGACAGGTAGTTTTGTTTGCCGATGATCCAACCTACCGCGGCTACTGGCTGGGCACCGCGCGTATTTTCCTGAACAGTATTTTCTTTGCCAACCTTACAACGATCAGTACAGCTACTGCTGGTGAAGAAGAATAATCACGGATGGCAGCGATATAGGCACCCTTGGCGTCTTTGCGGTTAAAAGGAAATGCAACCACAAAGTCGCAAAGCAGATCACGGATGACACGGATTTCACGGAAAGGATTTCGTGGATTACTCCTCAATACCTAAATACCATAATATCTGAATACCTCAATAATCAATATCCAATCACCTCCTTCAGCTTTCCCCACAACTCATTATCAAAGCTGGAGGCGGCCAGTTTGGAATCACCTGCTGCATCGCCCATGCGGATGACCACGAGGTTTTGAGAAGGCACAACATAAATTTTCTGGTCGTTCTTTCCCAGCGCGGCATACATATCCGCGGGTGCGTTGGGTACGAGCATGCCGGATAAAGCAGTCTGCAGGCCAGGCATCATATAGGATGCTTTTCCGTTCAGCCAGGTGAGGTAACCGTACGACAGGTTATAGCTTTGTGAGGAATTGGTTTGTGCGGTTAAAAATGCAGTATCACCCAACACGGTTGTTTTATCCCACCTGCCTTTGTTCAGGAGTAACAATCCGAACCGGGCCATGCTGCGGGCATTGCTGTAATAAACATTATTATATCCGTTTTTCACCCAGCTGCCGTTCATTCCGGTTACGTCTTTGATCTTTTGCGCGAAATAATTATTATAGGTAGTGCCGGTTGCCGATTCAACAACTTTTTCCAGCAAGGTATACGGTGCGTTATGATAAGCCCATCGCGTGCCGGCATCCCCTTTGTAAAGCAGGCAGGAAGGCGTGGTACAGTCTGTGTCGGGTGTACCGGCATCATCTAAACCGCTGGTCATGGTAAGTTGGTGGCGGATGGTAATAGCAGCTTCTTTGGCAGGGGGCAAGGACGTCCAGCCGGAACCGAGGTATTGAGCGGTGGAATGATCAAGGTTTAATTTTCCTTCCCCTTGTGCGATGCCTACCAGCATGGCCGTCGCCGTTTTACCGGCCGATGCCCAGTACCAGATGGTTTCAGCATTGGTCGTTCCGAAATAACGTTCGGCAATGATCTTCCCGTTTTTTAAAATGATGAACGACCGGGTGCCTTTTCCTTCCAGTAATGTGTAAAGATCATTGAGCGCTGTACTGTTCCATCCCTGTGATGCCGGTGTGGCGGTTTGCCATTCCGATCCGGTGACCGGCGGAAAATACATAGCCGTTTCGGTTGGAGGGGGTGTTACCGGTGTGTCTTTTTTACAGGAGAAAAATACTACAGCTGAAATAAAGGCGAGACAATAGTTTCTCATTGTTTTGGTATTGGATGATTGGACAGCAAAACTTTTAGCAGGTTAAGCCGGTATGTAAAATAAATATGAAAACGTTCCCATGCAACACGCCGGGTGCTTCGCTACAGCATTTACGGAATGAAATAAAACACTACATATAACCTTTTAGAAAATGCAATCATCAGCCTTCAACCGGGTTAAATATTAAACAATATGTTCATGCTTCTAATGGGATGAAATCCGCATGTGCACGAATAAAAATTCTGAAAATTTTTTTTGCGCAACGCTTGCAATTCTGAATTTAACAGTCAACCTTTATACTACAAGTACCCTCCTCACCACCACCACCTGGAGTTTCATTATTCCTCTGAGAATCTTCCATTATTCATCTATCTACTGAAAAGCAGATTCTGGTTTACTATCCCTGAATGCCGATTTTTTACTACGTAAACTAAACCTGTTATGGAGACTTGTACCCTGAAATTAATCAGTACCACTATTGCTATGCTGTGCATAGCCACCATCCTTTTCACCTTCGAATCAGCTTCACAAAACTTTTTACCCGGCCAGGCCGCAAAATTCGGGATCGACGGCGACGTGCGGTCCGACGTCCGGCAAAACGGTTCCTTCCAGGCCAGCGGCTCACATGACTGGTTCAAAAAGCATTCGGGAACAGGACAGGGACTCATTGATACCAGCGGCGCTGCTGCCTTAAAAGAAAAAATAAAAAGGGGGCAGAACATATCGTTCTCCAAACGAATGGCTTTTGCACCATACAGTGTACAGGATGGGATCCTGATGATGGATGGTCTCTATTCGCGCGATTACAATTCAAGCGATTATACTTCGTTCAGCAGCTCCAGCACTAAAAATACCGCCTCTCCGTCCGACTGGGGTACTTCACCCGACGGCAGCATGGTGTCGGATAAAACCGATATCATTGACACCTATGTCAGCATGCGCCGCAACGGCACAACCATTTCAGGCAATAACCCCAGCGACCTGATTGTTACCATGGCCCTGACTACTTTGGCAACCGGTGGAGATCACTACGTGGACTTTGAATTTTACAAGGAACGCATTTCCTACAATTCTCAAACCGGGATCTTTGAAAATTCAGGTCCGGCAGCCACAGGCGGGCATAGCGTGTGGGAATTCAACAACGACGGTTCCTTGAAGGCCTGGGGCGATATGACCATCAGTTATTCGTTCAACAGCACGAACATCAGTGAAATTTCCATCCTGATCTGGGTTGCGCAGTCAACGTATAATAACATTAACCCGAAGACTTTTGATTTTTTGCCCAATAGCTACCACGCATCAACTACCGTAAACGGTTATGGTTATGCGCGGATTGAACCCAATGGAGGCGGGCATATCACGGCCTGGGGCACGGTAAGTACCGCTACTGCTGAAGGCCCTGAATGGGGCACCAATTCCAAAGACCTCGGAAGTGCCAATACCGGTTACTATTCGGAAAATTACAGCTCCGGCCAGTTTGCTGAAGCCGCCGCCAATCTTACAAAGCTGGGCATCGATCCTGCCCTGACCTCTACCTTCAATGAATGCAATTCACCCTTTACACGGTTCATTGCCAAATCCAGGAGTTCCTCTTCTTTTTCCTCTTCGCTTTCCGATTTCGTGGGGCCATTTAGCTTCCTCGATGCACCCTCCATACCGGCCACTATGGTCGATCCGGGCCCGATCAATTGTGCTTCCTCCACGGCCAGGATAGAGCCTGCCCATTATGTAAAAGGGGGTTATTACACCTGGAGAACGGACAACGGGCATATTGTTTCTTACGGGAATGACAACGCTTACATTACAACCGACAAACCAGGAACTTATTATTTAACATCCGCTTTGTCGGCAGGATGTTTAACCACTACCGATTCCCTTGTTATCGGGCTTGATCATTATTTGCCGGTGGCCAAAGCTACTTCCCCGGTGAAGACGATGCTGCCCAATACAACCGTTACGCTATCGGGTGGAGATCTCATAGCCAGCAATTATGCAACACCTTATGGCCAGTCCTCCGGTTTAAGCTGGCGGTGGGATTGCATTTCGGGTGGTGTGTTTTCGTCAACCCTTCAAAATCCGCAGATCACCCAGCCGGGATCATACCGGTTGGTCGTTACAGAAAAAAGAAACGGCTGCACCGATACCGCTGTTGTCACACTAGGATATGGGGCACCGCTTCCCGTTACTTTTACTGCCCTGGGTGTACGCAGGAATGAAGGGGATAACGCCAACCTGGTGAACTGGCGCATGGATGATATTGCAGAAATAAAACAATTCGCCGTAGAGAAAAGCACCAATGCTACGGACTTCAGGGTTGCAGGGTATGTATTTCCCGGCCCGGGCCTGTTAACCTATACATTTAAAGACCCTGAAACCGGTACCGTGCGGTATTACCGGATCAAGGCAGAGACGATTGATGGAAACAGTAAGTACTCTCCTGTTGTTAAAGCCATCAACGCTGCTGCTACCAAATCACTCCGCGCGTTTTTGGACGCTTCGGATGTGATCACGCTGTCGTATCATTCCGATGTTGTTGAAACAGTTACGGTGAGTATGATCAACATGAAAGGAGAACTGGTCTTCAACGGTCAGCAGCCAGTTGCCGCTGGTTCTAATACAATAAGGTTGCCTGAAGTATCCAGGCCTGCAGCAGGAATCTACATCATCCGGGTGCAGGGAAAAAACAACGAGTCCCGAACAAAACTCAGCATCTGGTAAATTTTTCCAGGAGACAAGAATTACACACGATATGCACTTATGAAAACAAACCTGCTATAACATAGATGTCCCGCTTACCCGTGTACACCAGCCAGGCGCTTCAGCAGTGAGGTGCCTGGTTTTTTTAAAGCCTACTTCTTTCCCGTGGCCGCCCAAAGGATGCCCCCGTACAGGTGATTCAGGAAGGCTTCATTGGAAAAGTTGGTGGGCAGATGACCGAGTGCCGTATAAAAGGATCTTCCGCCGTCAAAGTTATGGTGCCAGGCCACCGGGTGCATTTTTCCCATTCCAATGGATTGCTTCTCGCCCGACCCTGCTTTGGGGTTATAAGTAGTTTCATCAACAGCAAGCACGTATTGCAGTCCGGGTACTTTTTCTTCACCGAACTCATACCATTCTTCTGTCCACAATGCGCCGTCATCAAATCCCTGCAGTCCCGGAAACGTTGCATCGAGCACCTGAAGTTTGGCCGTTTGCACCTGCGGGTGAATTTTGAACATCCGGCCAACAAGCTGTGTATACCAGGGCCAGTCGTACTCTGTATCGGATGCGCTGTGAATGCCCACAAAGCCTTTACCGGATTGAATGAATCGTTCCAGCACTTTCTGTTCCTCTGCATTCAGGATATCACCGGTAGTGTTTAAAAAAATAACCACTGAGTACTGGGCAAGGTTCTTATCCGTAAAACTTTTCGGGTCTTCCATCAGCACTGCATCAAAATGATTCCGTGCCGCTAATTGCTTCAATGCAATGACCCCGTAATGAAGTGATTCGTGGTGCCAGCCTTTGGTTCGGGTAACAATGAAAGCCCTGAATTGTTTTTGCTGGGCTTCGGCACAGGAGAACAGTAAGGCCTGCACCAAAAGCAGAACCAGCAAGGTTTTAATGATGTTCATATTGGTGAATCGTATTGAAATAATATGTGTGCTCATTGAGGTTACTCCGGAAGCAATAAAACTTTTTAACCTTCCCCGTTTGCATCCCCGCAACATCGGGACTTATTGTTTCGTAAGATAGGGCATCAGTACCCGTTGCCAGATGGCATAACCTTCCGGTTTCATATGCAGGCGGTCGGGCAGGTACAACTCTTCGCGCATGGTACCGTCCTTATTCAGCATCGCATCATAGATATCAATAAAATGCGCGCGTCTTTGTTTTTTCAGGAAGCGCCTGATCTGTTGATTGGCATCTTTCATTTTATGCTGGAGCGCAGCCCTGGAAGGACTGGGTTTGATGGATACAAAATCAATGGTGGCACCGGGCAGGTTGGTGCGGATGATGGCAAACAGCGTACGGAACCGGCGAACCACTTCATCAGCTGAAATACTGTCCGGTGAAGCCAGGTCATTTTCACCGCAGTAGATCAAAACCTGCCGGGGCTTATAGGGCAGAATGATATCATAGGAATACCGGATGACATCGGCAAGGGTGGAACCGCCAAAGCCGCGGTTGATGATGGAATAGCCCGGGAAAGCGGCACCCACATCCTTCCACATCCTGAAGGATGAACTGCCTACCAACAGGATCTCATTTTCCGGGGGCGCCTGTACGGAATCCGATTTTTTAAAAGCAATGATCTCGTTCCAGAAGGGGGGTGCCGTTTGCGCACCGGCAAGTTGAACCAGGAACAGGAACGTGGCCAGGAAACAAAAAGCTTTTTTCATATGGAATGCATCTAAGAATGTTGAGGTGGCACCAAGTTACTTACCTGCGCTGAGCTTTGAAAAAGAATATCGGGAGGTATGAAGTAGGAAGTGGGAAGTATGAAGTAGGAAGTATGATGTAGGAAGCAGGAAGTAATAAACAGTTAACGGCAAAGTGCGCAGGATTTGATAGAGGATCGTGAAGATCATTGCCGCTTGCGGCGTAACGGAATGTGCCGTGGACTGTGGACGGTGGTCCGTGGACTTCTTTTAACCGCCAGAATTACTGCATCATTTTTGCTGTTGCTGGCTAAATTTGAAATTTACCCCTAATCCCACTTAACTAATGGCTCTGAAAGAAGCAAAGCCCCATACCTTTCTCCAGGGAGGAGGCGAAATGGGCGAACTGATTCGGCAAAAAGACTGGAGTAAAACAGCCATTGGTACACCCGAGGATTGGCCTCAGAGCCTGCGCATTGCCATCAGTATTGTTCTGAATTCTCAATTTCCGATGTTCGTTTGGTGGGGTCCCGATCTTATTACTTTTTACAACGATTCCTACAGGGTTATAGCCGGGGAAAAACATCCGGCAGCCCTGGGCAAACCCGGGCCCCTGGTATGGGCTGAGATCTGGAATGTGGTTGGACCCTTGGCCGATAACGTAATGACCGAAGGTGTTTCCAACTGGGCAGAAGACCAGATTCTTTATGTCAACCGCAGGGGTTACGTGGAGGAAACGTATTTCACTTTTTCATATAGCCCGGTCCTGGATGAAGCAGGTTCCATCAGGGGCGTTTTCTGTGCCTGTACGGAAACAACTGAAAAGGTGATGGCTTCGCGCAGGATCGAAGAAAGCGAACGAAACCTCCGCAATACCATCCTGCAGGCGCCCGTTGCCATGTGCATTTTACGCGGCCTTTCTTTCGTGGTGGAAATCGCCAATGACCTCATGTATGAACTCTGGGGCCGGGGCGCTGATGAACTGTTGAACCGCGGCATATTCGATGGGTTGCCGGAAGCAAGGCACCAGGGCCTGGAAGAACCCTTGATGCAGGTATATACTACGGGCGTTTCATATTCGGCCAAGGAACATCCCGTGACCCTGATGAAAGCTAATAAACTGGAAAACGTTTTCTTCAATTTTGTTTACCGCCCTTTTTTTGAAGGTGACGGTTCCATTTCCGGGATCATTGCGGTTGCTATTGACGTTACCGAGCAGGTATATGCGCGCAAACGGATCGAAGAAAGCGAACAATACCTGCAACACCATATACAGGAACGTACTGCTGAACTGCAGCAAAAGAATGAAGAGCTGAAAAAATCCAATACCATCCTTGAAGATTTTGCTTATGCCGCTTCGCATGATATGAAAGAACCGATCCGCAAGATCCAGTATTTCTCCGACCGGCTGATGGATAACCTGCACTCCAAGCTGAGCGAAAATGATGTGCATTTAATCAACAGGATGCAGCATGCCACGCACCGGATGCGTACCCTGATTGATGACCTGTTGTCGTATTCGGATGTAAGCCGCGGGCTTTCCTCGATGGAAGAGATTGATCTTTACCGGAAAGTTCAGCTGGTACTGGAGGACCTGGAACTGGAAATCGAACAAAAGGGCGCCCGGATTATTGTTGACCCCCTGCCTACCATAAAAGGACAGCGGCGGCAAATACAACAACTTTTTCAAAACCTGATTGGCAATGCCCTCAAATATAACCGGGAAGGTATTCATCCCGAAGTAAAGATCAGTTCCCGGGTGGTTACCGGCAGGGATTCGGGATTTACGCTGCCCGTTGAAGAGGCGGACAAATCGTATCACCTGCTTACGGTACAGGATAATGGAATTGGCTTTGAGCAAAAAGATGCCGAGCGCATATTTAATATGTTTACCCGGTTACATGGAAACTCGGAATACCGGGGTACGGGTATTGGTTTATCCATTGCCCGCAAGGTGGTAGATAACCATAACGGGTATATCCGGGCAGAAAGCACACCGGGTGAAGGCGCGCTGTTCCAGATATTGTTACCTGTATAAAATACATTTCAGGTGGGTACCCTGGTTTAAGATGCCTGGGCCGAAACCGGAAATCTTGAATCCATTTTAAAATGGTGACTGGTATCGAATCCGGACAGGAAATGGAGGACTCCGGGTGCCTGGTGTTACCGGAATTGAACGTTGTTTTCCCAAAGCGGAAAGCATACGGTAAGATGATTTTGATTTCCATATTTATCTCCCTGTGCAGTAGTGTTTTAGCCAACCGATATATTTTGCGTGGAGCATAAATTTTATTTCTCCTTTTAGGGAAAAGTTGGCAAAAGTTGCACGATTTACAGCTATCTTTACGCCGTTATTTGAGCCTCGCATCTGTAATAGTTAATTATTCTGCTTCAGCATCTTAGTTAGTCCTTACGTGTTGCCTTCTCAGATCTATTTACATTTTAATTAAAAAAGTATGAACATTTATGTTTCTAACTTGAGCTTCAACGTACAGGATGAAGACTTAAGAGAATTTTTCACTCCTTATGGAGAAGTTACTTCTGCAAAAGTTATCACAGACAAGGTTACCGGTAAAAGCCGTGGATTTGGTTTTGTGGAAATGTCTGATGATGCCGCTGCTAAAACAGCGATCGCTGAGCTGGACAATGGCACAGTAGAAGGCAGAACCATTAAGGTAATGGAAGCAAAGCCTAAAGAAGACAGGCCTGCGCGCAGCAACAGTCCCTTCCGCAATGACAACAAAAGCGGCGGCGGAGGGTACAACAAAAGCAGGTGGTAATATAGCATTTGCAACAAAACCCTCCGGTCTCCGGAGGGTTTGTTATTTTTAGGACAGGCCGGAAGAAAACGTTCCGTTGGATCGTCCGGGCTTATTCCATAAAAAAATTATGAGAGTCAATTAAAAAAATCTATGGCCAGATCAAAAGACACATTCAACAAAAGAGAAAAAGAAAAAAAACGCATCAAGGAAAAGCAGGATAAACAGCAGAAGATGCAGGACCGTAAAGCCAATGCCAAAAGCGGCAAATCATTGGATGATATGATGGCGTACATTGATGAAAACGGCAACATCTCCTCAACTCCTCCCGACCCGGGAAAAAGAAAAGTATTCAACGCGGAGGACATGCAGATCGGTGTTCCCAAGTATGAAAAAGTAGATGAAGACCCGATCCACACCGGCACCGTTCAGTTTTTCAACCAGCAAAAAGGATTTGGTTTTATCAACGACCTCACAACAGGCGAGCGCGTATTCGTGCACGTGAACCAGTTGTCTGAACCCATTGAAGAAGGCGATAAGCTGAGCTTCGAAGTGGAAGCGGGGCCAAAAGGTATGAGCGCGGTCAATGTAAAAAGGATCTAGGCCCGTACCGTACCCGGATAAATTATAACTATGAACATCCTTGTCAGTAATCTGAACCAGAGTCTGACTGAAGCCGATCTTCAAAGACTATTCACTCCATTTGGAGAATTAAGATCCGTACGGGTGTTACGCGATAAATGGAACAACCGGTCAACAGGCAAGGCATTGATTGATATGCCTGTGTCCGGCGAAGCCAAAAAGGCGATCATGAATCTTCACGGTTCATCCTTGGGCGGAAAAACCATCGCCGTAAAAGAAGCCAGCTTTGAAGAAGAAGAAGGCCCGGCCGGGTCTATTCTTTCGTGATAGTATCCAGGATCATTTTGCGCCTTCGCGTTTAAATAAAAAAGACAACCGCAAAGAGGCAAAGCCAATACTGATCACGGATTACACGGATTTCACGGATTACACGGATCGTTAAGCCAATACCCGAATACCTCAATACCTTTTCCTACACTTCAGTCTCCAGATTCTTCGCTGCGCTCTGAATGACTGAAGATGGTCGACGGTCCGCAGCCAGCCATATAACTACAAAGGCGCTAAGCAACGCAAAGTCGATACCTAAATACCTTACTACCTAAATACCTAAATACCCCATTCCCTAATTCCGAATTCCAAATTCCAAATTCTCCTCCTTAATGGCAACATTCTTGCGGTTAACAACTCATCGATTAACCTTTAAAACGAATGTTATGGCCAAAAATGAATTAGAAGGAAGTCAGCAGCAGGGACAAGGCGTTACGCTCGGTACGCAGGGAAATAATGATATGATCATCCCGGGTTCTGCCCCGCATGGACCCAATAATCCAAAGGAAGGTCCGGATGACCGCCACATTCCCAACCAGGAAAAGTCTTCAGCAACCAGTCACCGGAACAGTGAAGGCGGATCTGAAGAATAAGTCACAACACGATTTTTACGATTATTATTTTACTGATAAAAACAACCTATATGGAAGATAAAAGACCAATGGAAGATAATAAAACTGAGACGCGCCTGGTGGAAGGAAAACCCGGTTCGGACAGTTCGCCAACGCCTGCCGACAAGAGGCCTGACCTGAGGGGTGGATCGATGAAGCATGATTTTGAAGATGAGGAAGACGGTCGTGCTACGGCAAAGCCTTTAGGGTCGGAAGAAGAGCAGTAAGGCAGCAGGAACACTTCCTGTTTACATAAAAAAATCCCGCAGTGCGGGATTTTTTTATTGCGTATGGTTTACATGATCAGCGGTTAATTCCGGTACCAACCTCTGCACGGATGTTCACGTCACTTACGGCCAACGCGGTAAGACGATCATCTGCATCATGCTCTTCAAGGAGTGTTTGCTGTAGCAATTGCGCCACATCTGTTAACCCCAGTTGTTCTGCATAAGTGCGGGCTGTACCATAAGAGGCGATCTCGAGGTGTTCAATTTTCTGCGCAGCACCAATAATCGCGGCATCCATAACTTCAGGACTCATTTCCTCTGCCATAATTTTCTGTCCCTCATCAATCAACCCTTCTGTTGCTTTGCATTTAATGCCACCGCCCATCAGTTTTGAAAGAAATCCGGAACGATCCGTTACATCATCGTTATCGGCACCCAGCATCTGCTGTACTCTTTCAAGGCGCTCAAGCTGTCGCTGTGATACCACCAGGTGCTCTTCCAGTGCCTGCTTCAACATCGGGTTTTGTACCCGGGCAATCATAGCGGGCATGGCTGCGGCCACTTGTGTTTCGGCAGACTCCAGCTTTATCACATCATGCTTCAATAGTTCTCTTAAATCATTCATCTTTTCCATAAAAAATCATTTTAGGATGAACCTTTTAAACGGCACAAACTGTGCCCGCTGCAGTGTTCCCACATTTATTTGATAAATGATTTTTTTTACCAATTAAAATTTCAAATGCATGGGTTTGATTGCATTCAATTATGGATCACACACATCTTTATTAATCCCTTGTTGAAGTGCTTGAACAGTGCAGGCTCATCTGCTGAATTTTTTATATCATTTGAAATTTGATGTAGTGGCACGTTTTTTTAGGTCTTTCTTTTTACAGTGCCTTTGCTTATTCCATACGGAGTTCTCACAAGCACCCGCCAGTTAGTGTAACAGCCTGTTCCATACAGGTAATTAAAAAACGGAAAGCTAAAACAAGAAAGGATCCATTATGTTAGCAATGAATTACCGCGGCCCGTTCCGCGTGCGGATCGACCGCAAACCCTACCCGGAACTGCAACATCCAAACGACGCGATCGTTCGTGTGACACGCTCCTGTATCTGCGGCTCTGACCTTCATATTTATCATGGACTGGTTCCGGATACCCGTGTCGGGTCAACCTTTGGCCACGAGTTTATTGGTGTTGTGGAAGAAGTTGGAACCGGGGTGCAGAATCTTAAGGTAGGCGATCATGTACTGGTGCCATTCAACATCGCCTGCGGCTCCTGCGCTTTTTGTAAACAACAGCTTTTTGGGAACTGTCATGAATCAAATCCTTCTGCAACTGCCGTGGGCGGTATTTATGGTTACTCCCACACAGCAGGTGGTTACGATGGCGGACAGGCAGAATATGTTCGGGTGCCTTATGCTGATGTAGGCCCCACCAAAATTCCGGAAGGAATGGATCCTGATGATGCTGTATTGCTGACAGATGTAGTACCTACGGGGTACCAGGCAGCCGAAATGGGTGGTATCAAGCCGGGTGATACGGTTGTTGTGTTTGGTGCCGGACCGGTGGGGATCATGGCTGCACGCTGTGCGTGGTTTTTCGGCGCAGCGCGGGTAATCATCATCGATCATCTGGAATACCGGCTTGAATTTGCGCGAAACTACGCCAAGTGCGAAGCTTATAATTTCCGGTCACTTGAAGACCCTGTTGTGTTTCTGAAAAGAACAACGGACTGGCTGGGAGCCGATGTAGTGATTGATGCAGTGGGTAGTGAAGCCGCCGGTAACACGATGCAAACCATCACAGGAAGAAAATTAATGTTGCAGGCGGGATCCGCTACAGCATTGCACTGGGCAATTAACTCAGTGAAAAAAGGCGGCATTGTATCCATTGTTGGTGTTTACGGGCCAACAGATAACCTCATACCAATCGGTAACGTGGTCAATAAAGGACTTACCATCAGGGCAAACCAGGCATCTGTAAAAAGACTCCTGCCAAGGCTTATTGACCATATCCAGGCGGGCAGGCTGAACCCGAAAGGAATCATTACGCACCGGGTGCCGCTGGAAGAAGTTTCAGAAGCCTACCACATCTTCTCGCGCAAGCTGGACAATTGTATTAAACCCATTCTGATCCCACCATCAGCCAGAAATTAAAAAAACAAGATCATGGAAACATTAAAAGAAACAATCGCAAAAGACTATACACATATAGAAGGCTGGGGTATGGATGCCGATCCGGAAAATGAGCCAACCTACCCGATGAAGCATTATACCGGTGATGATCATAAACGCATCAACTGGGAGCGGCCACCGTTGCAGCCCGTGAACATGGAAGTATTGCAATCCATAGAACGGCCGTACATGACCGCAACATTCGGAACCTCCTGTCCTCCTTCAGGACTGAGCGGTAAAATCAGGCGCTATGCCTTTAAATACAGTGAGAACCACTACGGTCACTGGTTACCGCTTCTCCTGGCCGATCGCGTTAACGTGGTGGAAGGCATTATCGATGACCTGAAGCGCGGACATATTCCAAACATTTTTGCGGAAAAGGGCTGGGGTGCGGAATGGAAATACAACCGCGCTGCCTTTACCAAAAAGCTTCTGATAACCGCCGCCGTTACAACCGGTGTGCTGCTGCTTCTTTCCGGAAAAAAGAAGCTCAGGAAAGCATAGTTTACGATGAGGGATGATTTATATCCGGCCCCTTGAATAAACCCTTGATACTACAGGCTTGCCTGGCGGAGAAGGAATTACTGATGTAGTTCCTTTTTTGTTTATTCCTGTTCCATTGAGCTGGGATCCGCTTGTCAGGCCACTGAAGTGGCCACGCAATTATTGCGCACAGAGGTAAGGAGAAAAAAGAGACAGAAAATAACCCGAACCGCAGAGAACAGAGAAGCGGAATTTTCGTAGAGTTGTTGATATATTATCAACTTCACATTATTGATACGCAAGGGATTCAAATTACCTGACTCTGCGAAATCTCTTCTATTCCTTTCCTCTTTGTAAAATAAAAACATGTACGGTAAAGATTTGTGCCCACAATCATTCCTGCCCACAATATTTTTTGCGTCTTCTGATCCTTCGCGTCTTGGCGTGAAATCTTCCTTCTGCCGCAGGCAGAATATAATAACGTACCAAAAACGGACAACATCTGTACGAAAACGAACAGTTTCGTAGATCAGTTGAAGCCTAATTGCCTGGTATTCATTTCATTAATTTCTGGCATTATTCTGAACATACAGGGTAGAACCTAATCCTGTTTATGATGAAAAAGCTGACCGCAATTTCCACCGGCCATCCTGCATACCCCTGTATTCCAAAGGGTTCATTTTTATTCATTTCACTTCTTTTTACCGTATTGATGTTTGCCGGAACCCTTCAGGCACAAACCGGGGCCCTTACGGGCCGTGTACAGGATGAAAAAGGAAAGCCGGTCGGCTATGCCAATGTTACGTTACTGAAAGCTGCCGACAGTACTTTTGGTTCAGGAGTCATCAGCGGTACCGATGGCCGGTTTTCCGTGCAGGCTCCGGCAGCCGGACGGTACATTCTTCGTTTTACCGCTATTGGGTTTGGTGAAAAAAAGACGGAAGCTTTTGACGTGCCGGGCCCGCATTTCTCCAAAGATTTCGGACCCGTTTCCTTACAGGCCGAAACGAAAACATTGCAGGATGTTTCCATCACTGCTTTACGTCCGACTATTGTACAGAAAGCCGACCGCATGGTGGTCAGTGTGGAAGGAACGGCCATGGCAGCCGGGAGTACGGCTTACGCGGTGCTTGCACGGTCGCCCGGGGTTTTCATCGACCAGGATGGAAATATCCAGCTCAATGGCAGGTCGGGCGTTACGGTAATGATCGACGGAAGACTCACCTACCTGTCGGCACGCGACCTCCGTACGATGCTGGAAGGAATGTCTGCGGAGAACATAAAAAACATCGAGATCATTACCAATCCATCGGCGCGCTACGACGCGGAGGGTACATCGGGCATTCTTAATATCAACCTGAAAAAAAATACGCAGCAGGGCATCAATGGAAGCGTATATGCAGGTCACCTGTATAACGGTCATCATCATGGGTTTTCAGCGGGTGGTAACATCAATCATAAAACGGGCCCATGGAATTCATTTCTTAACCTCGATGCAGCGCGGCGTATTGGTGGGAGGGAAGCTACTTTTACACGGGTATTTTTCGCACCGCAGCAAACTACGTACTTCAACCAGGTAGCTGTTGGAAATTTTTATGCGGAAGGTCCGCCCTCCGTGCGGGCGGGAACAGACTATAGTTTCAACAACCGGCACAGCATCGGTATAATGGGTTATTTCAATACCAATACCCTGCATGATGAATTTCTGACCGACACCTATATTGGAGGTGATCCGGCTAATCCTTCGCAACTGATCGAGGCGAATAACTATGTAACCAATACGTATAAAAACTTTACGTCCAATCTTCATTACTCCGGCAAGTTGGATACTGCCGGAACCCTTTTATCTGCCGACCTGGATTATGCCCGCATCATCAACCGGGGCAGGGCCGATTTTTTCAATTACTATACTACCATCGGTACGAACAATACCGTGCAGGACCTCCTGTACACCAATACACCCAATGGTTTTCATATCTACTCCGGTAAAATTGATTTTACCCGTCCGCTGGAAAAGGGCCACAAATTGGAAATGGGTGTGAAGGCAAGCCGTGTACTTTCGGACAATGATTTCCAGTTTTATTTTAATAACGGTATCAAAGTTCTTGACCCGGCACGGACCAGTCATTTTCAATACAAGGAAAGTATTTATGCCGCTTACCTGAACTGGAGCGGCAGGCTCGGGAATAAAGTTTCCGCGCAGGCCGGTTTGCGTGCCGAACAAACGGCCTCACTTGGAACATTATATACAACGGGACAGGTTACCGAAAGATCCTACCTGAATTTGTTTCCAAGCCTGTTTGTGCAGCAAACCGTAAGTGCGGATTACGGTATTAATTACAGTTACAGCCGCAGGCTCACCCGTCCCAATTACGGCAGTCTTAACCCGTTCCGTTTCTACCGTGATCCTTATACCTGGATAGAAGGCAATCCCTTCCTGCGACCAACATACACCCATTCTTTCAGTATAGCACAAAGCTTCCGCAAGGTATACATACTAACGGCAAGTTACCAGATGATGAAAGACCAGATGTCTGAGATCCCGATCCTTATGGTAGAAGACACAACAACCATCTATACAACCGGCAACCTGGATGACGGGCACAGTGTCAGTCTCACCGCAGTAGCGCCCTTTAAGATCATGAAGAAGTGGGACAGCCAGAACACTGCGCTGGTGTACTACAATAAATTCAGTATGATGTCGAATAACGGCCTGCTGGTGAACGAACGCGTTTCTTTGGCGCTGACCTCCAACCATACCATTTTCCTGCCCCGGGATTTTCGGTTGGAGATGAACTTTTCTTACCGTGGTCCGCGGGCGCAGGGATTGTATAAAATGGCTTCCATGAGCAGGCTTGACCTCGGCATCAAAAAAAGTTTTCTGAAAAAGAAGATTGACCTCACCATTAATGCCAATGATGTATTCAAAACGTACCGGTTCTATTGGACAACGGACATCAACGGTAACGTAAATGAATTTGACCAGTACCTGCGCTGGCGCAATGTAGGTATTACCCTCCGCTATAATTTCAGCAAAGGTCAAAAAGTGGATGATAAGCGCCGGGCCAATACACTCGATGAGCTAAACCGAGCCAACTAAATAACAAAGAGTTGTTTACTTCCCGCTTTGCGAAACTCTGCCCCTTGGCGGTTGCCTTTAACCGCAAAGGCGCAAAGCTTGCATCCTGTTTCACCTCTACAATATGGATTATGCACCTCCACTGGTACCTTTGATCATTGCTTTGCATGAACAAAGCTGGTAATCTTATGTGTGCAGTAAAAACCCACGGAAAGCCCAACCTCATTTTAAGCATTCTTGCCAACAAGTGCCCCCGGTGCCGAAGGGGAAGTATGTACGAAGTAGGCAATGCGTATAATTTGAAACGTTTCATGCGTATGCATGAGCGTTGCCCGGTATGCACCCAACCACTTGATATGGAACCGGGGTTTTATTACGGCACCAATATGATCTCTTATGGACTTGCCGTATTGATCAGCATTATCAGTTTTTTTACCTGGTGGATCATTATTGGTTTTTCACTTTCCGATAAACGGTTCTTTTACTGGATTGCGGTCAATGCCGTACTGCTGGTATTGCTGCAACCGCCCCTCATGCGGCTTTCCCGGTCGGTATGGATTTCCTTTTTTGTAAAGTACAGCCCCAATTGGGACCAGGGTGATATTGTAGTTTCGGAAAGGATCAACAAAGACCAGATGAACAATTGGTAAGGGTATAAGATTCCTGCCCTGTTCGCTATTATCAAAATATTTTCCTGCAGCGGTTGAACAAAGTAGAATAAGCTTTGTTTTTCCTGTATTAAGCTTATTCTGTTTAAGGAAATAGCCTTAAATTGAACTGAATAGAAACATTTAAACAACCATTGCGTGCTATGACAGTTTTTTCTATTAAAGACCTTGCAGATTTTTCCGGCATCAAGCCTCATACGATCCGGATCTGGGAACAGCGGTTTACCTTTCTGCAACCCAAAAGAAATGAAAGCCTCCGCAGGCTTTACACAACAGAAGAGCTGAATGTTTTCCTGGATGTGTCCCTGTTGAATCATAGTGGTTACAAGGTATCGCGTATTGCGCGTATGAGCCCTGGTGAAAAAGCCGAGGTCATGTCGCGCATCGATCCGGTACAACGTCACCCAAAAGCTGTGAACGACCTGATCATCTGCATGGCAGAAATGGATGCCGAAGGATTTGAACGGGTACTGAATGAAAGCATTCATGCCTCAGGTATTCATGAAACCATTGAAAAAGTTGTGGTTCCTTTCGCTGATAAAGTAGGCTTATTCGAAAAAGGAGAGAACAAATCTTATATAGAAAACATGCTGCTCATTAAAGAGATCATTAAGCAGAAGCTTTATTTCGGGATGGAAAAAGTTGTTCCGGAATGGACCCGCAACCAGAGCGTAATCGTATTTCTTCCCCAGGGTGAAGAGCAGGAACTTTCTCTCCTGTACTTAACCTACCAGTTGAAGAAAAAAGGGTTGAAAGTAATTTATCTCGGGGGTCACTCAGGACCGGAGAACCTGGAACTGATCTGCGAAGCCAAGAAACCGAACTACCTGGTCACTCATATCGCTGAAAAAAAGATACGTGCCGACCTGGCCCGTTTCCTGGCCGAAGTGCCCCGGTCGTTTCCGCAAACAAAATTTATCTCCATCGGCCATGTGCCTGGGTTGGTGCAAAACAACACTTATCGCCCGGTAAAAGACGTTTCAGAAGCACTGGCAAGATTACTGGAAAAAGTCTGAGTTTCAGGACATCTCGTATTTCTGCATGCGCTCCCTGCGATCTTCAATGGCTTTCATAGCCGATGAAGCAAAGCGTGCCAGGAGGTCCTGGTCTTCGGTACCAAATTCTCTTGGAGCCTTATCAACAACGCAAACAGTACCGATAGGATATCCTTGTGCGGTAATAATAGGCGCACCTGCATAAAAACGAAGCCCGAATTCCCCGGCTACCAGCGGGTTGGCTAAAAGGCAGGGTTCTTTTTGAGCATTTTCAAAGATTGTCAGGCCTTCATCCAGTATGGCAAGCGAGCAGAGCGATATGCCTCTCGGTACATCGTTTACGCCTGGCATACCTACATTCGCTTTAAAGAATACACGCTCTTTATCTACAAAGGATACCAGGGCAATAGGCGCATCAAAGCACCGTGCCATGATCTCCGCCAGGTTATTAAAAAAACGCTCGGGTTGCGTATCCAGGATCTGGTAAGAGGCCAGGGCCGCCACTCTTTCCGTATCGTTAGGGGGTATAATGGGCTTATTGAAACTATTCACTATCCGTTCTTTTGAGGAAGGTACAATTTAATCTTTCTGATGACGATAATTAACCTGCATAATAACCAGATTTTAATTTTTGTTCGGCATAATATTTTTATTCAGCTATAGAAATCAAACACAATGAGCCAGGCATTTGTAAAAGAAGGCGACGAGCAATGGCTTCATGAGATCCAGCCTACCCTGAACGCCCTGGTGGTTTACCTGACCCGTGAAAACAATGGCATACGGGTCTATGAAAAAAAATCCTACCACAGCCCGAAGCTTGACCGCGAAGTATACGAAATGAGCAATGGACTTACTTATGCAAAGGACCAGGACGGAAAATGGTGTGTGGTTTAGTTCAATTAATAATTAAGAATTAATAATTAATAATTGGGGGTCGTTTGGGTAACGGTCATTCTTTCGTGGAGCCTGGAGGAAGCCCCGTGCAGCGTGTAGCGTACAGCGTGAAGCGTGTACCGTTCACTACCAAACAGTCAATTGCCAATGGTTGTGCTTAACTCTTTCTTCCGGTCTGTCTTTTTCCGGTAAGCTACATATATTAGCAGGGAAAGATAAGCGGAAACAATCCCGATCAGCATACCCGCAAATACATCCGTAACAAAATGCTGTGCCAGGTACACTCTTGAATAGCCTACAAAAAAAGCTACGAGCGGGAAAAAAATGGTCGCAAAAATCCGGGCGAACCGGAAGGCAAGCAATAAGGCCATCGTAAATGCGGTACTGGTATGACCAGACGGAAAACTATGCGCCCGGTGTACCTCCACGCCGTCCACCGTCCGAACCCTGTCCACCAATACACCCAGCGGCCGTAATTCATCAGGAAAAACAAGTCGCTTCATTACATGCGTAAGAATGGTGGATATAATAAGGGCAGCAAGGATGGCTACCAGGTATTCCCTTTTTAAAATAAGGCTGTACAACACCAGTGGCACCCAGATAATGCCATCACCCAGGTAAGTCCAGTATTTAAAAACATAATCAGCGGCGGGGTGATTCGACTTGTTGATGATCAGGAAAGAGTCGTTCTTTCCGTATATCCAGATAAACACGGCGAGAACAATTGCCATGATCACACTGAACGCAATTGCAATCCTGAAATGATGATATTCTTTACTTTGCAACAATTTCCGGGCGGTTAATGCGCAAAGATAAAAGAGGGAGTAAAGAATGAGTCAGTATGGAAAACATTATTTAATTACCGGTGGAGCCGGGTTTATCGGGAGTCATCTCGTGCGCGCATTGCTTTCTTCCGGGGATATACGCATCACTATTATTGACAATTTCGATCCCTTTTACCCGCGGGCATTGAAGATCCTGAATACAAAAGATTTTGAAAAGCACCGCAACATCCTGCTCATTGAAAGAGACCTCACCGATCTTTCCGTTAATGAACTGATAGACATTCTTCCGCAACCGGTGGATGTGATCATTCACCTGGCGGCAAAAGCGGGCGTGCGGCCCAGTATTGCGGATCCCCTTTCATACGAACGGGTGAACATTTTCGGAACACAAATGCTGCTCGAATTTGCGCGCGAAACCGGTGTGCGCCAGTTTGTATTTGCCTCCTCCAGCAGTGTTTACGGGGTAAATGAAAACCTTCCCTGGAAAGAAGAAGAACAATTGCTCCCGATATCACCTTACGCCATGACCAAGCTTTCCTGCGAGATGGCCGGCCATGTATTCAGTCACCTGTACGACATCCGCTTTATTGCCCTGCGTTTCTTTACCGTGTATGGGCCGGCGCAACGCCCCGACCTGGCCATTCATAAGTTCATCAAATCGATTTTACAAGACGAGCCCATTACGGTGTTTGGTGATGGATCAACGAGCCGCGACTATACCTACATTGATGATATTGTACAGGGTGTAATGTCCGCCATCAACTATGAAGCATCCCGCTTCGAGATCATCAACCTTGGAAACAGGGATGCCGTATCCCTGAGCCAACTTATTTCAGAAATAGAAGCAGTAACCGGCAAAAAGGCGGTCATCGATCGTCAGCCCGACCAGGCAGGTGATGTGCCCCGCACGTTTGCCGATATATCCAAAGCAAAAAGGTTGTTGGGATACCAGCCGTCCACTACACTCCGGAAAGGAATTGAAAACTTTTACGGTTGGTTTTTACAAAACAGGGAACTGCTTCTTTCTAAACAGTGATCTCCAGTGCAGGCTTGGGTTCTTTTTCACCCCGTACAATCCGGCGAACGGTATAGGTCTTTTTATTCTGCGATTCAAAATACGTACGCACCGCAATTTCAGCCAGGATACCAATAGTAATCAACTGTATTCCACCCAGCAGAAGAATGAGCCCGAGAATCAACAGCGGGCGGTTCCAGATATCATGCCCGAGTATTTTCCAGATGAGGAGGTAAAGATTGATCAGCACACCCAGTCCGAAAGAAATAAATCCCATAGTGCCGAAAAGGTGCATTGGTTTTTGCAGGTAACGGCGGAAGAAAACCATCAGCACTAAATCAGATAATACTCGAAAGGTTCTGCCGATGCCGTATTTACTTTTACCGAAGCGGCGTGCATGATGTTTTACATCCACCTGCGTAATGCGGGCGCCCTGCAGCTTCGCCAGTACCGGTATAAACCGGTGAAGTTCTCCGTACAGCCCGAGGTCATCTGCAATTTCCTTCTTGAAAATTTTAAGGGTGCAGCCGTAATCTTTAATGTACACGCCGGTCATACGGCGGATGATGGCATTGGCGATGGAGCTGGGTACCTTGCGCAGGAACATTCCGTCCTTCCGGTTTTTGCGGTTGCCGGCCACAACATCCCAGTCTTCACGTTTCAGCAGGTCCAGCATAAAAGGAATATCAGAGGAATCGTTCTGTAGGTCGCCATCCAGCAGGGCCACGTAATGCCCGTTCGCATGATCGATGCCCGCGGTCATGGCAGTACTTTGTCCGTAATTCTTGCGAAGTTCCACCAGCACCGTACGTTCATCGGCATATTCGATAATGCGTTTTTTGGTGCCGTCCGAAGATCCGTCATCAACCAGGATCACTTCGTAGTCAAGACCCTGTAACGATGCATGAACGGTTTCCAGTAATGGCTTAATGTTGTCTTCCTCATTCATTACCGGTATAACAAGGGATAATTCTTTCATAGAAGCGACAAAGATAGGGAGACAGGACCACGGACCACTGTCCACAGACGACTGTACATTCGGAACGTCCGCTAAGGCGGGTTAAGCTTTAGTAGGGATTGGGAATTAGGAATTTGGAATTGGGGTTCGTGCAGGAAAGGTATTAGGGTAATAAGGTATTAAGGTATTGAGGTATTGAGGTATTGGGAAGTCGACGGTCGACGGTCCACCGTCCACGGATGCTTTCCGGTGTAATACTTTTTCTAAACGGATATTCTGTGGACTGTGGACCGTCGACTGTGGACTGTTGACTTCCTAAAACCTGTACCCTAGCGATAATCCCCATCCTGTATTTCTCCAGCGGGTTTCGTTGTTAGAAAACTGGTATTGAGGGTCGATATCAACCAGTCCTAATTGTGCATTTAATTGAAAGGAAAGTTTATTGCTGAATTCATATCCTGCCAGGAAGTTGGCCCCGGCGTCAAGAGGATTGAACTGGAAGCCACCGGTTGCTGTGTTGTATGTTTTATGAAAGGTGATGTCTGATTTCGTTCCGTCAGGGTCGATGGCTTTACCACCTACGCCAATACCCAAATAGGGACCAAAACCCAGTACCATGTTGCCGGTGCCGAGTACAGGTTTGTAAATCAGGTTAAGGGGAACTTCAACATAGGCGGGTTTCATTTTATAACCTTCCGGGTATTTGGTTCCTTTGGTAGAATACAGAACGCCGGGTTGTACATAAAACCCGGTGCCTAACGGTATCTCCGCATTAACACCGGCATGAAATCCTGTTGTCAGGCTGTTTTCCAGTTTGACGCCGTTACTGGATTCTCCGTTGATATTCTGGAAATTTACACCGGCTCTTACTCCGAATGTTGTGCGCCCGGCATTGACGGTCATGTTCTGGGCAGAGGCACTCATGGCCATAAGGACGATGAATACCATGCCGGTAATTTTCTTTTTCATTGTTACGAATTTTTAATTTAAGGATTATTGGCCTGCTTCACGTTTGGCATCATTCACCATTTTTTCGTTGGCGGTGATTACAAATTCAACACGTCGGTTTTCTGCCATTCCTGATTCTTTATCATTGGAGGCAACCGGATCGGATTCGCCCAGTCCGCGTGTGCTCAACCGGCTTGAAGCAATTCCATCGGTACGCAGGTAAGCGGCAACGGCCGATGCACGGCGCTCGGAAAGTGATTGGTTATAACTGTCCGAACCTTTGCTGTCCGTATGCCCCAGTACTTCAATGTTGGTATCAGGATATTTTTTCAGTACGTTGGCCAGTTTGTCCAGGCTGGTTTTCGCCGTTGGTGTAAGATCGGAGCGGTCAAATCCAAAGAGGACTTTGTCTTTGAACTCAATAACGATTCCTTCACCAACGCGTTTGACTTCCGCATCGCCCAGTACTTCTTTCATTTCCTCGGCCTGTTTGTCCATTTTGCGACCAATCAAAACACCAGCGGCACCGCCGATGGCGGCACCAATAATGGCACCCATAGCGGTATTACCCATAGACCGGCCAATAACCCCACCGATCACACCGCCACCGGCAGCGCCTATCACACCACCTCTCTGCGAGCGGTTCATGGTTTTACATCCTGAGGCAAAAATTCCGAGAAATACGAGTAAGAAAGAAAAGAGTTTAATTGTTTTCATAGACTGTATTTGCTGTAGAGTTCCAATATCCGTACCATATTGCCGTGGACAACACCATGCGGGCCGGACAAGCGCTTTTTAAGACCACGTTAGGAGGCAGTCAACTCTGCGTCTTTGCGGTTTCTGTAGTTTAACTGGAAAGTCGCATAGAGTAAACCGGGAACCTACTTTCTTTATTTTTCATAATAGGCTTGTTACTTTCTTTGCCTTGAAGCAAAGAAAGTAACCAAAGAAAGTTCAAGGCAAACACCATCGCTCCGCGGGTTTTGCCGGGCCTGCGCGCAGGGCACTAGTCATTACAGGCATCAATGTTTTCCTATAATTTTTGGCAGCGCCTTTCTGCTCAGGTGCCCGACTGCGCTGTATTTCCCCTGGGCTAATGCTAAAGTCATTTCTTACAGTTCAAGGTCGGGGAAATAAGGCGCTTATCGGACAGGCATGGAGGTTGTAGTTGCGGCGTTTAGCAAACGGTATTTGTGATGAGCAAGGCAGAACGCTTTTTGGCAGCCTTTGCGTCTTTGCGGTTGCATTTAAGTTAACCGCAAAGACGCAAAGACGCGCAAAGGGGAAACTTGAAAACGGCCGGAGGCATTCGCTTTTCCTTGATCTTTTTGCTCTACTTTTTGCTTCAAGGCAAAAAGTAGAAAAGACAAACACCAAAAAAAGTCAGAAACTTAAAAGACTGATCGAATTAAAACGCTTGCAGCTTGAGGCTTGAAGCTTGCATCTGTTCTCTGCATGAAGGCAAAAAGCAGCAAAGATCTAATAAAGGAAAATGTTTGCCGGCACCCTGGTAAACTGTATGTGAAGAAGGAATATAAAATAAAATAAGCCGTATAGGAATTAAATAAAATCCATTCCTCCGCAAAACAAAAAAGCTCCTTCATAAAAGGAGCTTCCGATTCGTTTAAAGAAACCTTACGCCGGCTGGTAGGCTATAATCGCTTCAGCGAACCGCTCCATTTCTTCCAGTTGCGGGCTGCATTGAAGGAGGAAGAAATCCACTCCTGCCTTTTCAAATTCTTCAATCTTTTCCGCGATCTGTTCGGGTGTACCGGTGAGGCCTGTACGTAAACCGCGGTTGGAAACGGAATAATCTTCGAGGCTCACTTTTTTTTCAAGCTGTGTGCCGTTCAGCCATTGCTGGTAATTGTTGTATCCTGCCGAAGAAGCCTTTACATTCGTAATGCGCTCCAGTTCTTTTTTCACCTCCGCTTCGCTGTTGCGAACAATGGAATAGGCCGCTACACCATACGTCATTTCGGGTAGCCCCAGCTTTTCGCGGCGTTGCTTTACGTCGCTGATGCGTTTGGCAATAACATCCGGCGAATCGCCATGCATTACATACCCGTCGCATACCTGCGCAATGAGATTCTTACCGGCTTCCGATTCACCACCGGCATAGATCTTTGGCTTTGCCTGGGGCTTTGGTTGAAGCACCGTATCCTGTACCGAATAATATTTTCCTTCGTAGGTGAAGTGATCTTTTTCCCAGACCGAAGAAACAATATGCAGCCATTCCTGCATACGGGCATACCGGTCATCATGCTGTTCGTATTCGATACCGTACTTCAGCGCTTCTTCTTTCCACCAGGAAGAAACAACATTCAGCGAAAGGCGGCCATTACTGATTTCAGCAATATTCGCGGCCTGCTTGGCAAGGATGGCCGGGTTATGAAACGTTGGCCGCACAGCCACCATCAGTTCCAGTTTTTCCGTAACGGCGGCCAGGGCTGCGGTAGTGGACCAGGCATCCAGGGAAGGAGCTTCCACGCCTTTAATATCGTTCAAGAAAAGTTCCGCGATCAGCGTCAGGTCGAACCCGATCTCTTCGCTCCGCTGTGCCAGGCGCTTTACATAATTCCAGCTGGTTTCCATTTGTTCGTCTTCCACATTCCTGAGCCAGCCGCCAAAAACAGGGAGCCAATATCCAAAGCGCATAAATTATTTTTTGATAAATGATTGCAAATAGTCAACGAGGTTTTCAAAAGGATCAAAGCCGATCACGTTTTCCGCATCGGCGATAAAGTTAGACAGTGCATTGATATCGTAAAAAAGTATATCGCCATTGCGTTCATCAACAATGTATTCAATACCGCCTACATCGATCTTTGCTTCGCGCACGATGCGCTCTACCGATTCTATCACTTTACCGGAAGGGGTAAATGCTTCTACTTTGATTCCTTTTTTAACGGCCGTAGTAAGACACACATCACCGATGGCCTGCGGTTGCTCGGGAACCGCACAGATCTCTGCCGGGCAGAGATTAAAACTTTCGCCCGTGGTAAACACTTTAATTGCATAAAGAAAGCGTCCATTCAGGGTTTCCACACGGTTGATATGTCCGCCACGCGCGGGAATGAATTCCTGCACCAGGCCTGTCTGGTCAATTCCGAGATCAATTGAATTACTTTCAACAGCTTCTTCCAGCGCTGCCAGTGAATTGAAACGGAGAATACCGGCACCGGCACCACCGATATTTGGCTTTACAGCAATAGGGAATTGCAACTGCCGGGCTGTTTCAACAATGCGCGATACATGGTTCACCACAATCGTCTTTGGATAGCGGAGCCCGAGCTTTTTAAGCAGTAACAGCTGAAGTGCTTTTGAGGTTTCAACCTCCGTTGCCTTTGATCCGTTAATTACCCGTACGCCGCTTTGCTCCAGGTGGGCGATAAATGCCCTTGAATAAAATATGCTTTGACCGTGTCCCCTCAGGTATGAAGAGGAACTGACGCGGTTCAATACAACACTGTAGGGCGGTTCATTTTCGGAAGGATCAAAGTCGTGAAATCCTGCATGAAGTTTTTCATACGGTAAACCTCTTTCTTCCAGCACGGAAAACAGCTTCCGGAACCACTCGGGATGCTCATAAAATATACCGATAGATTTGCTCATAGTACGCTATACGTCTCTTTTAAGTCTACAAAACTAGTAGGGTGGGGTGGGCCTGCAAAAATAATTTTGTCACACGGTCGTCAGTTGCCGTAAATAGCAAAAGGGGCCCGGGGGCCCCTCTGCTGGTCCAGTAACATAGTCTATTGCTGTGAGACGGGCGTCTCGGTCGGAACAGCATTGTCGGATTTACTTCCGCGGTAGGACCATCCTTTCGCTTTGGTGTTGTTTTCAGAGGAAAATATTGCTGCAGGATCCGCATCATTAAATGCCTTTCCTAAATGAATTGAAAGTTCTTTGGTTTCAGGATTGAAATAGAGTGTTCCTTCTGGTACGGATTTACCTTCAGCAGTTTTCTGCGCAGGGATCTTATACGTTGATGGAGACTTTTTCAAAATAGCTTTAACTCTTCCCTGTGATAAACCTTCGATCCAAACAATCCCGATATTGCTTTCATCAACGGTAATGTTCAGCTGTGCTTTTGAACTTCCTGTTGGCTGGTAACTTCCAAGTACCGGCAGGTAATGTTCGGGGCGGATGTTACCACTGGATACACCTATCAGATGTTCCGGGATGGTAACCGGTATGGAAGGTGTAACGGGTGATGCGGGAAGAGGCGCTGTAACAGGCGTAACGGGTGTTGTTTTCGTGGTGTCAACCTGGGCGTTGGCAGCAGTAAAAAATAAAACTGCGGCTGCTAAAAAAGTGGTGTGCTTCATAAATTACTTTGAGTTTTTCTTAGAGGTTTCGGCCTAACTACATAAATCTGTGCCAAACTCTGCTAAATGTGTATAACAGTCTTGAATTTTGTGCTTTGTTAATTTCTTTAGCAAGCCCAAAGCCCTGCGTATCTTCGCTCTTTCGCGATCGGGAATAATATATGAAACAGAAAAAGACGACTGGGAACGGCCATTCAGCAGATGAGGCAATTGAAGTTTTTGGTGCCCGCGAACACAATCTGAAGAACATCGACATATCCATTCCGAAGAACCGGCTGGTGGTGATTACCGGCATCAGTGGAAGCGGAAAATCTTCCCTGGCCTTCGATACCATTTATGCAGAAGGCCAGCGCCGGTACATGGAAACCTTTGGTGCTTATGCGCGCCAGTTTATCGGTGAAATGGAACGTCCCGACGTGGATAAGATCACCGGCCTTTCTCCCGTAATTTCCATTGAACAAAAAACAACCAACAAAAATCCCCGCTCAACAGTTGGAACCGTTACCGAGATCTATGATTTCTTACGGCTACTTTTTGCCCGTGCAGGCGAAGCCTATTCATTCAACACCGGCAAAAAAATGGTGCGCTGGAGTGAAGACGAAATCGTTAACAATATTTTCAAGCGCTTTGATGATCATAAGATCACGCTCCTGGCGCCCCTGGTGCGCGGACGTAAAGGACACTACCGCGAACTGTTTGAAGAAATGCGTCGGAAGGGATTTTTAAAAGTGCGGGTTGATGGGGAAGTAAAAGACCTCGTGGCCAAGATGCAGGTTGATCGATACAAGATCCATGACATTGAACTCGTGATTGACCGGCTGAAGGTGTCCAAAGAATTCCGTACACGCATTTCACAAAGCGTGCAGCAGGCCCTGAAAACCGGTAAGGACCTCATGTTCGTGGCATATGAAGCAGAAGCACGGAAATCGGCTCCTGCAAAATATGGCGAGGTGGCTTACAGCCGCCAGTTGATGTGCGAGGATACCGGCATTTCGTATGAAGAACCTTCGCCCAATTCATTTTCTTTTAATTCTCCTTATGGCGCCTGTCCTGCCTGCAAAGGATTGGGCCAGGTTTACACTGTTGATATGAAGGCCATCATTCCGGATGATACTCTCAGCATCAACGACGGGGGCATTGCCCCGCTGGGAGGCGAGCGTGATGCTTACATCTTCCGACAGGTGCAGACACTTTCCCGCAAGAATAAATTCAGCCTAGATAAACCTGTTAAGGATCTTCCTGACAAGGCCCTCAACCTGATATTGTACGGAAAGGAAACCGGTGTTACCGGGGAAGAACTGCAATTTGATGATGAGCAGATCGATTCCAGTATTTACAGCGGGGAATTCGAAGGCGTGGTGAACCAGGTAAAAAGATGGTTTGCCACCAGCACCAGCGAAGCCATTCAGCGGTGGGCTGAAGCCTTTATGCAGCTTACCACCTGTAAAACCTGTAATGGAACGCGCCTGAAAAAGGAAAGCCTTTGGTTTAAGGTTGATGAAAAAAATATTTCGGAGCTCGCCAACCAGGACCTGGTGCAACTGGGCGTATGGTTTGATGGTATTGAAGAGCGGCTGAGCGAAAAGCAGAAAGTAATTGCCAGAGAAATTGTTAAAGAGATCAGTGAACGGCTGCGGTTCCTGGTTGATGTGGGGCTCACCTATCTGACCCTCGACCGTCCCACGCGTTCATTAAGCGGTGGAGAATCGCAGCGTATCCGCCTCGCTACGCAGATCGGATCACAGTTGCAGGGTATCACCTACGTGCTGGATGAACCTTCCATTGGCCTTCACCAGCGCGATAACCACAGGCTGATCACGGCACTGAAGAACCTACGCGACATTGGCAACAGCGTACTGGTGGTAGAACACGATAAGGATATTATGCTGGCAGCAGATCACCTGATCGACATTGGTCCGAAAGCAGGATTTCATGGTGGCCGCGTGATGGCGCAGGGATTGCCTTCCGAAGTATTGAAGTCCGGAACACTAACAGCTCATTTTCTCAATGGCGAACGGGGTATTGCCATCCCGAAAGAACGTCGTAAAGGTTCGGGTAAATGCCTCGAGATAAAAGGCGCGTCCGGCAACAACCTGAAAAATGTAAGTGTAAAATTCCCGCTCGGGAAACTGATCGTGGTAACAGGAGTCAGCGGCAGCGGTAAATCAACACTGATCAACGAAACACTGTACCCGTTGCTGGCAAAGCATTGCTATAATTCAAAAGGAACCCCACTGGCCTTTAAATCGGTGGCAGGACTGGATCATATTGACAAGGTTATTGAAATTGACCAGTCGCCCATCGGACGCACACCGCGCAGCAACCCGGCAACCTATTGCGGGTTCTTTACGGAGATCCGAACACTTTTTTCTTCCATACCGGAAGCAAAGATCCGGGGCTATACAGCAGGACGATTTTCCTTCAATGTAAAAAGCGGACGTTGCGAAATATGCGAGGGTGGGGGCATGCGGGTGATTGAAATGAATTTCCTTCCGGATGTATATGTGCACTGTGAAAAATGCAACGGCAAGCGCTACAACCGTGAAACGCTGGAGATACGCTATAAAGGAAAATCCATTGCCGATGTGCTGGACCTGACCGTTGAAGAAGCGGTTGAATTTTTCCAGGCCATTCCTTTCATTTACCGCAAGATCAAAGTGCTGCAGGATGTTGGTCTGGGTTACATCACTTTGGGACAATCGGCCGTTACGTTAAGCGGGGGAGAAGCACAACGGGTAAAGCTGGCTACGGAGCTGGCCAAGAAAGACACCGGCAAAACATTTTATATTCTTGATGAACCCACTACAGGACTTCATTTTGAGGACATCCATCACCTGCTGGAAGTTTTGAATAAGCTGGTAGACCGCGGTAATTCGGTACTGGTGATCGAACACAACCTCGATGTGATTAAAGTAGCGGATCATATTATTGATATCGGCCCGGAAGGAGGAGCTGCAGGCGGTAAAGTTCTGTTTGAAGGAACACCGGAGGAGCTGGTGAAAGTAAAAGACAGCCATACCGGGCGCTTTCTGAAAGAAGAACTGAAGTAATGAAAAAACAAAAGCCCCATCAGGGGCTTTTTTCATCTCTATTATTCAGGGGTTAGTAACGGTTGCGGGCTTTTGGCTGGATTCCCGGGGAGAGGATGGGAGTGATTAAGCAAATCTTTGAAACAGAGGGTTGACGTCTTATTTCATCCGGATATAAGATTACACCAATTTCCCACCTCGCACGGGTACAGTTATGGTAATGAAAAGAGCTCGGTTTAAAGAAGTCCAATAAGGGAGGCAGAGAGTGTTTAATAAAATTTTTATAGAGCGTACTATAGGGAACGGATTATGGTTTCATCAACCAGGTATTGAATTTTATTAAGCTCGCTGCCGCTTATTGGATTTTATTTTACTTGGCTACGATCCTGCCGTGCTCCACGCTGACATCATCGAGGAAGACATCATAGAGGTACACGCCTTTTTTCAGGTTCGTAACGGTTTGTTTTTGTTTCGGGTTCAGTACTGTTTGGTGGATCATGGTCCCTTCCAGGTCAAAGATGTAAAAGTGAACCTTCTTACTGCTGTTGGAAGCAATGATAATGGTTCCATTGAACGTTGGATTGGGAGAGATCCTGATCGATACTTTTTTTGTTTCCTCCACCACCGGCTCCGCGGATGTAGCCTTTCCGAGCGAATCGACCTGGATCAGGCAGAAGCCGGCCAGTAAGAACAGCAGTAGTTTACGTTTCATAGGTATGCTTATTAATAGTAATGAGGACAACGCATCTGGCGGGCAGACCTTCTTGAATCAGGATCACTCAGTCTCCATCCAAAACGCAGGATGGTAGAGAAAAATGAATCATTTTCAGTTGGATCACCACGCTGTTCGTTAAGATCCGGAGCATTGCTTGTGAATGGCGCTCCAGGTACATAGTTTTCACGGTAATATAACTGGTTGGCCATTTTCGCCTGCTCCGGAGAAAGGTATGTGCTGAAATGAATATTATCAATATAAGTTGTACTTACATCATCAATGTAATCGGTAAATGTTTTACGGTGTAAAACTTCAAACCCGATGTACATGTTGTCACGGATATAATATTTAGCACCCATGCCCATTGGGATTTCCATGGCAATGAGGCTGTATTCTTTCCTTGTGGGGTATTCAGCCATGCCTTGTCCTTCAAGACGGAGCGGCTTTAATTCAACCCATCTGGCTGCACCATTTTCATAATACAAACCTTTAGGCTTGAATTTAAAGGCGCCGACTCCTACTACACCATACGGACGCAGTTTTCCCTGCAGGCCGTCATAACGTTCAAAAAATACGGTTGGATATAACTCGATGGCGCCATATCCTTCCAGTACGGAAGACTGGAACTGGAGATTGCGGAGTTTGCGGTAATATTCAGCACCACCTTTGTTTTTTACCAGGCTGTCGGAACCTTCCAGGTTGCCATGGTTTATAGCAAGACGGAACCCAAGCCATTCACTGGGGTAAACATTCAAGAAAAGTCCTTTTGCAAATTTGGTTAGGGGGATGTTTACATCTTTGACGAAGGTTTTACCTACACCTCTGTTTCCACCAAGGTCTCCAAGGAAAACCATGGGTCCCAGGCCAAGACCAAATTCATATTTACCGTTGCCGGTTGTAATGGACTGTGCAAAAGAAGAGAAAGAATAAGCCAGGAAGGCAAAGATGAGTACGAATGTACGTACGCTAGGTACATATGTTCTCATAGTTATCGGGTTTTTGGTTTTTATAAGGATCGGACTATCGGGGCTAAAGTAATTACTGCTTCGTGATTCTACAAGTTTCCATTTAGCTTTTTTTAACTTTAGTTATTAACGGTGATTTGTCTACGTAGATTTACGAATCATTATTTTTTCGCATATAGATGTGCGGTATACCGTCTTCCAGGTAGGTATCACTGATTTGTTCAAAGCCGAATGATTCGTAAAATTTCTTCAGGTAAAGTTGTGCGCCGATCTTGATCGGCCCTTCTCCAAACAGTTCATAAACAGCGTCTATGGATTTTTTCATCAATGCCCTGCCTGAACCGGTTGCGCGTGCTGACGGCGCCGTTACTACCCGTCCAATGGATGCTATATCATATATAATACCGGGCGGCACCAGCCGGGTATAGGCAATAAGTTTTGTTCCGTTGTATCCCATCAGGTGCCAGCATGCGGGATCTTTGTCATCGGCATCCTGGAATACACAATTCTGTTCCACTACAAATACTTCATTGCGTAATTGGAGGATTGCGTAGAGTTGGTGCGGGGTGAGTTCATCAAATTTTTTCAGCAGCCATTCCATTTGCATGCAACAAAATTAACGACCGGCTGCAGGAATGACCGGCAAACTTTCATTGCCTGCATCACCAACGGATTGAACCGCGAAAAAATAATTATCCTTTGAATAAGGCAGTGTTGCTGTTGTTCCGTTTACGAATATTTTTTTCTGCCATACCGGTGAAGTGGTTTCGCGGATCAGCACGTAATATCCTTTTGGCTTACCGTTTGTGGGTGTCTTCCAGCTCAGTACAGTAAAATTGGTCAGGTTGCGCACATCCACTTTTACTTCCTGTGGAACAGAAGGCGCTTTTGCTAGGTTGGCCAGGCAGGCAAGATTGACCACCGTATTCTTGCGGAGGTATTCAAAGTCCATGAATTCGGTAAGATCGCCGTACACGGTATCTTTTACTTTACGCAGGTCCTGGTGCTGGTGCAAGTAATTCTCATTCATTTCCGTAAAACGGACCGCAGCATATCCTTTCTGCACAAACGGCGTATGATCACCGCCACGCAGGAAACGGTCGTTGCGGTACACCATTACAATTTCCAGGTTATCGGCATAACGCTCACCTACTTCTTTTACATAACGCGCCAGCTGCCTCGCCTTACCGTCGTTTTCCAGTCCGAGGTTGCGGATGTTTAACGCCACCCGTCCGGTATCCTGGACGGAGAAGGCTTCACTGAAAACACGAAGGCGTGTATTGTCGATGATGTTTGTTTCGCTGCTGTTGTTGCTGCCCATGATATCGTTGTTCAGCATTCCGTCAATATTCCAATTCAGTCTTTTTGCTTTATCAGCCAGAAAGCCGGCACCCAGCAAACCCTGTTCTTCACCACTCACCGCTAAAAAAATAATGGTAGCCGGAAAAGAACGTTTGCTCATAATGCGCGCGCACTCCAGTACAGCCGCCACACCGCTGCCGTCATCATTAGCACCGGGTGCATCGGCTGTGCGGTTCATGACATCGGATACGCGGCTGTCGAGGTGGCCGCTGATAATGTAAATACGATCGTCAGCAGGATCCGTTCCTCTCAGTGTTGCCATAGCGTTGCCCAGGTTCACGGCTACATTGATCCGCCTTCCGTCGGGAGCCAGGTTCGTGGTATCCACAAAGGCGGTCATGCGACCGTTGCTGGCTTTCCCGAATTCATTGAATTTCTGTACCACCCATTCACGGGCAGCACCAATGCCCCGTTGTTTATCGGTAGTGGAACTGGCGGTATGGCGTGTGCCGAAACTCACCATCTTATTGATATATGATTTCAGCGAATCAGCCGATACTTCACGCACCATAGCTTCGATCTCCGTATCACGTTGAATGATGGTTTGTGTATGGGCGGCCGTGGTAACCAGTACCAATAAAAAAAAGAGGGTTATTCTCCGTTGCATAGGCTTCATTGATCGTTCAGTAAAAAAATTGTATCAGTAATTATATTTCTCTTTCCAGAGGTTGCGTAAGTATTTCCGTAATTCTTCTTCGCGCGGATTCTTACCCGGGTCATAAAATACCGTTCCTTTTATTTCATCGGGGAGAAATTCCTGCTCGGTAAAATTGTTTTCAAAGCTATGGGCATATTTATAATTCTTTCCATAGCCCATGCGCTTCATCAGTCCTGTGGGTGCATTGCGCACATGAAGCGGAACGGGCAGGTCACCCTCTTTCTGCACGGTTTCAATAGCATCCTCAATAGCCATGTACGAGGCATTGCTTTTATGGGAAGAAGCCAGGTAGGTAGCGCACTGCGCCAGTATGATCCTGGATTCGGGGTAGCCAATTTTATTTACGGCATCGAAGCAGGCATTGGCCAGCACAAGGGCAGTTGGATTGGCGTTACCGATATCTTCGGAAGCAAAGATCACCATCCGGCGGGCAATGAACTTTACATCCTCACCACCTTCAATCATCCGCGCGAGCCAGTAAATGGCTCCATTCGGATCTGATCCGCGCATGGATTTGATAAAAGCGGAAATAATATCATAATGCTGTTCACCGCTCTTATCGTAAAGCGCAATGCGCTGCTGCGCAATTTTCATCACGTGTTCATCGGTAATGGTCAGTGTTTTTTTATTTCCCAATCCATCCGCCACCAGCTCCAAAAGGTTCAGCAGTTTGCGGGCATCACCACCTGAAATCGTCAGTAAGGCTTCCGTTTCCTTCAGCGTTACCTGTTTGCTTTTCAGCCATTCATCTTTAACAATAGCCTGGTTCAGCAGCTTCACCAGGTCCTCTTCACCAAGTGATTTCAATACGTATACCTGGCAACGGCTGAGGAGGGCTGAGTTTACTTCAAATGAAGGGTTTTCCGTGGTGGCACCAACCAGCGTAACAATGCCTTTTTCCACGGCGCCGAGCAACGCGTCCTGCTGGCCTTTATTGAACCGGTGAATTTCATCGATGAATAAAATGGCCCCGGTTGTTTTCTGTGCCTGCGCAATGGCATCGCGCACCTCCTTTACACCCGAGCTGATGGCACTGAGTGTAAAAAAAGCAACATCTAATGTATGCGCAATAATATTGGCGATGGTGGTCTTCCCGGTTCCGGGAGGTCCCCAAAGAATCATGGAAGGAATTTTTCCCTGCTCAATGGCTGTTCGTAAAATGCTGCCGTTTCCTGTGAGGTGTTCCTGGCCGACCAGGTCGTCGAGGGTTTGCGGCCGCATGCGCTCTGCTAAGGGTGCAGAAGAATTCATGGTTCAAATTAAACCAAAAAAGGCTCCCGTTATGCAGGAGATTGGGTTGAAAAGAAGGGGCAAAAAAAATCCCGCACCGGCGGGATGTAAAAGTTTACCGGACATTCGCCTTGATAAAGGCTTCAATCTTATTAAAGGAATCATCCATTTTTGAACCGTACCATCCGTGTCCTTCATTGGGATAAGTAACCAACTGGTTGATGACACCGGCAGCGTCAAGCTTTGCCTTCAGCGAAATGGACTGGTTGATATTAACCAGCTGGTCCCTGCCTCCGTGCAGCATAATGGTTGGCGGACTTTGCGCTCCGGCGAAATGGATCGGGCTTGATTGCTGGAAAGCGGCAGGATTGGTTGCCGGTGTGCCACCGATCAGAAGGCTCATTCCGTATTGGTAAAAGGCATTGGTCTGGCTGTTGTACATATCCTCGAGGTTCGTAGGACCGAACAAAGAAACCACGGCTTTTATTTTTACCGGTGCCGTATACTTGTAGGCATGCAGCAGGGCAAGATGGCCACCGGCACTGGCACCAAGCAATACAAATTTGTCCGAGATCTTATACTCATCACCTTTGTCAAACAAAAAATTAACGACCGACTTAACATCGTTTTCCTGTGCCGGGAAATGATTGTACAGCTGCGAGGCCAGCCGGTAATTCATATTCACGATGGCATAACCCGGAAGCTTCTGCTTGAACACAGCCATGTAAGAATCAAAATCACGTTTGTCCCCTTCCATCCAGGCCCCGCCGTGAATCAGGACAATCACCTTTGTACTGTCTTTGGAACGGTTGGCCGGCAGGTAAATGTCCATGCGCTGCGCCGTATCGGTTCCATAAGCAACGTTGTTCATGGTTTTGGCTTCTACTGCGCCACCATTGTTGTTTATAGCTTCCTGGACTACGCCCTTCTGGCAGGAGGAAAATAAAGTCATTGATAAAAAGAGGTATAATAACATTTTCATGGCGATGCCCGTATTGGTCAAATGATATGCCATCGAGACTCAAGATATAGTTAATAAGGATGGAATAAAAGTTAAAAGATGTACCATGGAAAGCGTCCTTCCGCCATGTTTTTAACCCGGTCGGAAATGTCGGCCTGCGGTGCTTTCGCAACCAGGATTTCCGAGATCAGCTGCAAGGAATGCCGGCTGTAAAAACCGGTCTGCAGCGACACCTGGCTGTTGTTCATACCCCGTATAATCAAATGCCGGCTCGCGCCATGCCCGTGGTAGTGAACTTCCATTGCCGCCGAATGCACTTCTACCCAGGGTATGACCGTTGTTTTCCGGAATGGATGGGTATACCGGATGGCCGTTTGATCGAGCACCAGGCCGTTTTTGTACATCTTGTAAAAAATAAAGGTGGTCAGTACACAGAACAAAACTGATACAAGCATCGGGATCTGCCGCAAGCGCGGCTCAATGACCAGGAGCAGGATCAACCCAACAGACACCACCAGCATAATAAGGTAAGCTGTCTTCCTCGTTTGAATTCTTATCGGCTCAACAATCAGCATATCAGAGATAATGATATTCGCTTTTTGCCAGTGACTGGATTCTACGGTCCATTACAGCATGTGTGCCAAAAGCAATAATGAAGGCGCAAAGGTTTCTTATATCAGCATCAGAAAAAAGGCCGGTGCGGAAACAAAGGGAAGCACCGTAAGTTTCCCTGAAACACATAAACCATCCTATTTTATTGCGGTTGACCGGTCTGGTATAGGTCTCGCGGAATTCCAGGTCAACTTTACTGATGGAATTCCAGGGCATTTTTCTTTCCCATGAAGCTGTTTTATACACAATTGATTCTTTCGTAAGGAAAATCAGGGTCTTTTTCCGTTTGTACCATTGGAAGGGCGTGGTCAGCATAATAATCAACGGTATGGGAAGCATGATCAGGAACAATACCCCGTCCGATAAAACCAGCCATTGAATCAGGAGGAAAACAGCTCCCGCTATCAAGGGAATAAAAGCCGGTGCGGTTCGCGCATGGATTATGGTTGTTTCGGTGGCAGTCATGACTTCAGGTCGATCCTGATCTTCAATTCATCCAGTTGCTTATCATCAATAGTGGAAGGTGCATCCAGCATCACATCGCGGCCGCTGTTATTTTTCGGAAACGCGATAAAATCACGGATGCTTTCCGAGCCTCCAAGGATGGAGCAAAGCCGGTCGAATCCAAAGGCAATGCCTCCATGGGGAGGAGCGCCGTATTCAAAAGCGCCAAGCAGGAAACCGAATTTATGAAGAGCTTCTTCCTCGCTCATGCCCAGGGCCGCGAACATTTTTTCCTGCAGCCCGCGCTGGAAGATCCGGATGGAACCGCCACCGATCTCGTTTCCGTTCAACACCATATCGTAGGCATTGGCTTTAATGGTGGCATAAGGATGCTTCAGGTAATCTGCCGCGTTATCAATGGTTGGATGATTCCCGATCATGGTTTCAATCTGGTCGGGCTTGGGTGAAGTAAAGGGGTGGTGGCGGGCTACCCACCGATTGTCTTCTTCTGCATATTCAAACAAGGGGAAGTCGAGTACCCAGAGGAGGCGGAATTCATCTTTTTTACGAAGGCCCATGCGCTCGCCCAGTTCCAGGCGCAGGTCGCTGATGGCTTTACGGGTTCTTTCCTCGGTACCGGCCAGTATTAAAATAAGATCGCCGGGTTGTGCGCCCGCGAATTCCGCGATGGCTTTTAATTTTTCTTCCGGGTAAAATTTATCTACCGAGCTTTTAAAACTGCCGTCTTTATTACAACGGATATTGACCATGCCCTGCATACCAACCTGCGGGCGCTTTACCCAATCGGTGAGTTCATCGATCTGCTTCCGCGTATATTCTGATGCTCCGGGAACCGCAATAGCGACAACCGTTTCCGCATTGTCAAATACCGGGAAGCCCGCACCGTTGATCAACTCACCGGTGGCAATAATGGAACCCCCTTTATTGAAGGCCGATTTCAGGTTGGCGACCTTCATCCCAAAGCGGATGTCCGGCTTGTCATTGCCATAGTTCCACATCGCATCTTCCCAGGTCATGCGCTCTACCTTATCAGTATAGTCAATATTTTTTACTGATTTGAAAATATGCTTCACCATGCCTTCAAACATATCCAGGATGTCTTCCTGTTCCACAAAGGCCATTTCACAATCGATCTGTGTAAACTCGGGTTGACGGTCTGCACGCAGGTCTTCATCCCGGAAGCATTTTACGACCTGGTAATACCGGTCGTATCCGCTCACCATCAGTAACTGCTTAAAGGTTTGCGGGGATTGCGGAAGGGCGTAGAACTGTCCTTCATTCATGCGTGAAGGCACCACGAAATCACGGGCGCCTTCGGGTGTTGATTTAATAAGGAATGGTGTTTCAATATCCATGAATCCCTGCTCGTGCAGGTAATTGCGTGCGGCACGGTTCACGGCATAACGCAGTTCAAGATTTTTTTTCACGGCATTGCGGCGAAGGTCGAGGTAGCGGTATTTCATGCGCAGGTCATCTCCGCCATCAGTATCATCCTGTATAGTGAAAGGCGGAACGGCAGACCGGTTAAGGATCTTGAAAGATGTTACTTTGATCTCGATATCGCCTGTAGGCAGTTGCGCGTTTTTGTTGCTGCGCTCACTCACGGTACCTTCCACCTGCAGAACAAATTCACGGCCCAGGGGTGAAGCATCAAGCTCCCTGTTTAATTCTTCACCAAACAGGAGCTGCGTAATGCCATAGCGGTCGCGAAGATCCGCGAAGGTAATGGCACCGAACTTGCGCACGGTTTGTACCCACCCGGCCAGTGTTACCGGTTTCCCGTTGTGATGCAGCCGTAATTCGCCACAGGTATGCGTTCTGTACATGGAGTTTTATCTTGAGTGGCAAATATAGGAGAGACAAGGGAAAGGCAACCGCAAAGGCGCAAAGACCTCTGCGTTGCTTGGCGCCTTTGCGGTTAAATTTTCTTAGTAAAGAATATTCTTACTTCCGCCAATGACCTTGATGAAATAAAGCTTCTTGTTTTCAAAATAATCCAGCTCGGGCGAACTGCGGTCTTTAAAAACAGGTTGAATGTCGAAGCCCGTGAAAATGGAGCTGCCCTTGCGGGTGAGGTTGGAGGCTACATCTTTTTTTGTATCCAGCAAAAGAAGGGCAAAGCGGAGCGTGGTTTCATACCCCCGGTAAAACATATCAGAAGGCTTGTTGCTCATACGGTTGTTGAAATCAGCCGTGATGCGAGTAGCCAAAGGAGAGGTTGTGTTGGTATAATAAAATGGTGTGCTGTAAACTATTTCAACATTATTGAATTCGGCCTTGTTGAAATTGAAATTATCCCAGGTGGGCATACCGAATATGGTAAGCGGGTAGGTATTTTTCAGGGAGGCCAGCGACTGCGATAACGAGGCGCCGAAACCTTCATCAAGGCTGCCTGCAATGCAGATATTTTTTTTGGTGCTGTCCAGGTACCTCGAAATCGTTTCCGGTGTGGGATTGGAACCTACTTCTGCAAACTGGATCTTCAGCGGCACGGAGGCTGTTGCCTTACCGAAATCAACCAGGAAATCCCGGATCTGGTCTTCCTGCGTACCGCTTTTGCGGAACACGGTGATCTTATCAAGACTATGGTATTTCTGCATGAACCGGTACATGCCTTCAATGTGGGTTTGCAGGGTTGAATTCAGTACCACGAAATAAGGATTGTTCGTTACCCCTGCATCATTCGGAAGCGTTGCGGAAATGAAGGGAACTTTCCTGCGTAACGCGGCATCAGCCAGCAATTTTGTTTCGCTGACATTTGATTGGGCGATCACCAGTTCCGCACCATCCATTTCACCCGCTGCCTGCTGGGCCACGCCCATTCTGCGGGAGCGGGAATCATATATAAAAACATCAAGCGGTGCGCCACGCTTCTGAAGTGAATCGAGCGCGAGTTGTGCGCCCTGGTAAAATTCAAGACCGGGGATCAGGTATTTTGGAAACGCTTTATCGAACCGGTAATTACCGGAAACATCAAAAGCAGAATCAAGATAAAGAGGGGTAAAAATGGCAATCTTATGCCGTTGCGCTGTTTGCGCTTGTACGGCGGAAAATGCAGTAAGGATAAGGACTAAAGAAAAAATTTTTTTCATCATTGCTGATTTATTCCCATTCAATGGTAGCCGGCGGCTTGCTGCTGATATCGTACACAACCCTGTTGATTCCTTTTACCGAATTAATAATGTCATTGGAAACATGGGCCAGGAAATCGTAGGGGAGATGCGCCCAGTCGGCGGTCATCCCATCCACGGACGTAACGGCCCGCAGGGCAATCGTAAATTCATACGTACGTTCGTCGCCCATCACACCCACACTGCGTACCGGCAGTAAGATAGCCCCTGCCTGCCAAACCGTTGCATAGAGGTTATGAGCCTTCAGGGCTTTAACATAAATATCATCTGCCTTCTGGAGCATCACAACTTTTTCTTCGGTTACTTCCCCGAGGATCCTGATCGCGAGTCCAGGTCCGGGAAAGGGATGACGGCCCACCAGGTCATCCGGAATACCAAGTTCGCGTCCCACCTTCCGCACTTCATCCTTGAATAGGTAACGCAAGGGCTCTACCAGCCCGAGCTTCATTTTTTTGGGCAGCCCGCCAACATTATGGTGCGATTTAATGGTTACCGAGGGCCCGTGCACGGAAACGCTTTCAATAACATCGGGGTAGATGGTTCCCTGGCCCAGCAGGTCCACATTTTTTATCCGGGAAGCCTGCTGCTGGAAGATCTCGATAAAATGTTTCCCGATGGCCTTCCGCTTTTTTTCAGGATCTGTTTTGCCTTTGAGCTTATCATAAAATTCCTTGCGCGCATCAATGCCTTTTACATTCAGGTTAAGTTGCTTGTAGGTCTTTAATACCGTTTCAAATTCATCCTTCCTCAATACGCCGTTGTCTACAAAAATTCCATGAAGCCGGTCACCGATGGCCCGGCTGATGAGGGTGGCTGCTACGGTTGAATCCACCCCGCCGCTAAGCGCCATGATCACGTGCCGGTCACCAATCTGTTTTTGCAGGTACGACACTGTATCGGAAATAAAATGGGCCGGCGTCCAGTCCTGGCTGCATCCGCAGATGTTGACCAGGAAATTCTGAAGGATTTTTTTGCCTTCTATGGAATGGTATACTTCGGGATGAAATTGTAATCCATACAGGGGCTTTTTCCCCGGGTGATCCTTATGGCGGAACGCCGCTACCGGGATACTGTCGGTGGTTGCCAGCAATTCAAACCCGTCGGGAAGATTTTGGATGGAATCACTGTGACTCATCCACACCTGGGAGGAGGGGATCAGGTTTTTCAGTAACCCGTCCTCTTCTTTTTCAAGATGAAGAACGGCACGGCCGTATTCGCGTTTGCTGGTCTTTTCCACCTTGCCGCCGAATTGTTTCGCGGTGAGCTGTGCCCCATAACAGATGCCCAATACCGGTAATTTTTCCGACAACAGGGATACGTTTACTTCCGGTGCCTGTGCATCATTTACGGAAAAAGGCGACCCGGAAAGAATGATGCCTTTGAGGTTGGAGCTGTAATCAATTGGTTTGGAAAAAGGAACAATTTCGCAGTATACATTGGCTTCTCTTACGGCTCTTGCAATCAACTGGGTATACTGGGAACCAAAATCAAGAATTAGAATCTTCTCTGTCATGGGCTGTAAAAATAAGAAAACCTGACCCGAACGGTCTACAAAAAGGAAAGGAGCTGTAACTTAATGTCCGGTTTCCGGGTCTTACACCAAAACATTCGTATGAAACTTTATTTCAGCCTGCTTATGGTTATACTGCTTGCCGCATCCTGCCGGTACTTCGGCGGCAAACGGGTTCATGGCAACGGTCGCATTACTTCCCGCCAGGTCAGTATTGGCAATTTCAACAGCATTGAGTTGAGCGGGGCCATGAACCTGCACGTACGGAAGGATGTCACCGCATCGGTACGCATTGAAACAGATGAAAACCTTATGGAACTTATTGAAGTGCATAATGATGGAAATACACTTGTGGTCCGGCCGAAGGACGGCTACGACCCGGATCCGACGAAAGAGATTTTTATTTACGCCGGTGCTCCTGAATTCAGGAGTATTGATGTTTCGGGTGCCAGTGAGGTTACCAGTGATAATATTTTAACCAGTTCCGAAGAGCTGCGGGTGCAGGCCAGCGGTGCCAGTGAAATTTCGATGGAAGTAAATGTTGCCCGGATGACCACCGACGTATCGGGAAGCAGTAAGATAAAGCTGAAGGGACTGGCGCGTGATTTTACCGTGTCGTCCAGCGGCGCCTCTGATATCCGGTCTTTTGACCTTATTACAGATAATGCGCGCATTGATATTTCCGGCGCAAGCGAAGCCCGGGTCACGGCCAATAAAACACTGGAAGTGGAAGCTTCCGGCGCCAGTGATGTTCGTTACCGCGGAAATGCTTCGGTATCGCAGAATTCTTCCGGTGCCAGCAGTGTAAGGAAGGAAGGTTGATCGGCGAACGCTTCTCGACGACCGATGCTGTACGTAAAGTGCTGCACTATTAAATTTTTCAGGTACAACATTTAAGTTATTCGATAACTGATCCGGCTACCCTAATGAAATGAGGTATTTACTGCTAATATGTTCCATTGCTTTTGCGGTTTATGGAATGTTGCCTTTCCGTAAGGCGACAAATGTTGACACTTCCATTCCAAATCAATTGATTGTAGAACAGCAGGAATGTGGTTGTCCTTGTCCCAATGCTGTTATTTTAAAAGGGCAGTTGAACATTCCGCCTGAAATTGCATTAAAATACCAGCCAATCCATACAACGCAAATCAATCTGGACATAGAAGATTTTAACCAGGCATACAACCTGAACTTAGGGATGCCCAACTTATTTGTTAAGGGAAAAGTAACAGGAATTGATACAATCTTGTGCGAACCGGCAAACTGCGAATTAGCCGCCAGGTTTAAGGTAGAAAGTTGGGCTTGTACCGGTTACGTGGCAAGGGCATGGACATTTCCAATGTGGGCAGGAATTTTTTTCATGGCCAATCTTATTCTGTTTGCCCCTGCATTGGCAATTACTGAAATCGTCAGACAGGTAAGAAATCTGCAATTCAGAAGTTAGCTGCAATGTAATAACTACAAATGAAGCAATCATTTTTCGTTTTTATAATGACTATCTGTTTATCATGTGGAATTGATAATAAAACAGCTTTAAAAAATGAAAAAGATACCTCAGGAAGGTTAGCTAAAGACTCTTCAAAAATAAAAACTGAAAAGTCAATCGTAGTTAATACTATATGCTCTTCCGATAATGAAGTACTAACCTTAGGAATTGGTATTGTTATAGCTCCATCTGAGTTTAATATCTATAATGATAGCCTTCTTACTGATAAACTTGCCAGCAGAAACATGTATTCAGAGGATGCAACGTTACAGGACATATGTCCCATTTATTTCAATCCGGATTATGGAATTATGCATTTTGTTGCTCTCGGTCATACTGATAAGGCTTATAAGGTTTTGATTAATTACTCACAAATAAAGTACTTGCCCAAGAAAGGAGGGTATGAGTATAAAAGTTGGGAGGATTATATCCTGATGTCTCATGGTATCAGAAGGCTTACAATGTCTGATGGAGATCTTTCCCAGCCGGCAGAGCGTTTATATGCTAATTATGCGAAGGAAGATACATTGCCCATCCCTGCAGGACTTGAAATGTTTTGTCCCATTCAAATAAAAGGTGATTGGGTTAAGGTAACTTATGATTGTTTTTATAATCTGGAAGAAATGGATGGAGATGGCCAACCATGTTATGAGTATATTAATGAATGTAAAAATCCCATAACAGGTTGGCTCAGGTGGCGCAGAGGTAACAAAGTACTAATAGATATTTTTTTAATGCCATAAAATTTCCGGCAGCTAAAAAAGGTTTGCCAAAAGCTATTTTTCCTTTATTTATTATTTTATCTACAGCAAACTCCTTCGTCAAGCCCCTGGGCGGAAATCGATGAGACCGGAATGAATCTTTTCATAAAATATCAGGCATGTATGACCGGTTCCGGCCAATTATCTTTACCAATCACCTTGATAAAGGAACTGCTGATCCAAAACATTAATTAAATCTGCCTGGCGATGTACCTGGTACCAACGAATACCACGTATCAACATATCAACATATCAACCTCCATCACGAATTTTACATATTAGCGGCAGCCTCCCCGATAATCCTAATGCTCACAGAAATATATTGTTCACCGCGATGCGCTTACCGTATGAAGCTCGCAGCTCGCAGCTATCAGCTCGCCGCTTCCTTCTATCAGCTTCTCGATTATCTTTGTGCCGGCCGCAGTTGCCTTTATGAATGATCCTGTGAAACATATTGCCCTGGTTTGTAATCCTACGTTTGAGAATGAAAAGGCGCTCAAAGCTTCGGAACTGGTAAAAGAACTCCTTACCATACGGGGAATACCCTTCACTTTTTTTCTGGAGAAATGGCCGGGCACTCTGGATGGCTTTTCAGATGCCTGGATTTTCGGAGGCGATGGAACCGTCAATTATTTCATCAATAATTACCGGCATCTTCACCTGCCCTTATCCGTATTCAAGGGTGGAAGCGGCAATGATACGCACTGGATGCTTTACGGTGATACGACCCATGAGGCGCAGGTTAACCAGATCCTGAAAGGCAACACTACCTGGGTAGATGCCGGCATCTGCAACGGTTCTTTTTTTCTTAATGGGGTAGGGCTCGGGTTCGATGGAGCGATTGTAAAAGATCTTCTTGGTAAAAAGAAACTGGGTAAGGCTTCTTACATGCTATCGGTCCTGAAAAACATCGTGGGCTTCAGGGAAAAAGATTGCGAAATAATCGTGGATGAGGACCTGATGCAGGATGAATATCTGATGATTTCGGTAGCCAACGGACAACGGTATGGAGGCGGATTCATGGTTACTCCCAAAGCCCTGTACAACGATGGCATGCTGGATGTGGCTATGGTGGCAAGGATCCCTCCGTTAAAACGCATGAAATACCTGCCTTTTCTTGAAAAAGGTGAGCACCTGCATTTGCCCTTTGTATCTTATAAACAGGGCGGGCAAATAAAGATCACTTCTTTTGAAGAGATACCTGCCCACCTGGACGGAGAGTTCATGAGTGCCCGGGAATTTAATATTGCCTGTCTCCCCAAAAAATACCTCTTCTCTGTTTGATGACGGGTGTGCGTGCAAAGAATTTTACCAGGATCATCCCCGCTACAAATCCACCGATGTGTGCTGCATAGGCAATGCCGCCGCCTTCCTGTCCGCCCAGTGTTCCCATGCCATTGATTACCTGGAAAACGATCCAGAGTCCCAATGCCAGTACAGCCGGCACGGATATAATGCCCAGTAAAAACCATACATGTACCCTTCTTTTCGGATACATCACCAGGTATCCACCCAGCACTCCTGAAATTGCACCCGAAGCACCCAGGCTGGGAATAAGGAGACTTTGCCCGAGAAACGAGGAAGTGAATACGTGGCTCAGGCTTGCAATCACCCCACAAAAAAGATAGAAAATAAGGTACCGCTTATGGCCCATGGCATTTTCAAGGTTATCACCAAAAATCCAGAGATAAAGCAGATTACCCAGCAGGTGCGCCCACCCTCCATGCATGAACATGGAAGTAAGAAGGGTAAGGTAAACGGGAATGTCCGTTCTGCCGAGCGGGAAATATTCTTTTTCACCCGTAATGGTATTATCCACTGCTACATTCCGCACGATATCGGAACCTGAAAGAATTTCAGCAGGAACAGTTGAATAGGAGTAAATGAAATTGACGTCGCGTGCATAATCCTGGAGAAAGATAAACACCAGGACATTTATAATGATGAGCAGGTAATTTACATAGGGCGTTAAATGCCGGTCGCTGTTATCATCTCCAATCGGTAAAAGCATTTTTTATTTTAGGGATGATGATGCAAAAGGTATTCCTGTAATAAAAAAGTCCCTTCCGGAAAACCGGAAAGGACTTAATTAAAATATATAAGGTGTCTGATTAATAGCTGTCTCTGTAGCCGCCACCGCCGCTGCCGCTGCCACGGTTGTAACCACCGCCGCCGCCGCTGCCGCCGCCATTTCCGCCGCGGTTGAACCCACCTCCGCCGCCGCCTTTCTTGAAGCCGCCGCCGCCACCACCGCCGCCGAAGCTTCTTTTCTTGAAGCCACCGCCGCCGCTTCCGCCGCTTCCGCCTTCTTTAGGACGCGATTCGTTAACAACCAGGTTTCTTCCTTCAATTTCGCTTCCATTTAACTGGGCAATGGCCGCTTGTGCCTGGTCATCATTTGGCATCTCCACGAAACCGAAGCCTTTGCTGCGCTGTGTGAATTTGTCCATTACGATTTTGGCAGATGATACTTCACCGAAAGGTGCAAATAAGTTGGCTAAATCCTGATCTTTCAGGCCCCAACTAAGATTTCCAACGTAAATGTTCATTTGAGAAAAATTTAAAAAAACAAAATAGTGTTTACAGCCAACAAGTATCAAGGAACATAACAACGTTCAGTGGGACTGTGAAACTGAAAGAACACCAAGACACGACGAATATAAACAAATAAAATCTATATTAAAAAGAAAAGCTGCCACGTAGTGACAGCTTTTCCGGCTATAAATAAGGCTTATTGTTTAACGATTTTCAGCGTCTCCACTTCACCGTTTCCATTGTCCAGTTTAATTACGTACATGCCCGGTTTTACCCCGGTCAGGTCCATAGGCGTATGAGAAGATCCGAGTCTTGGAGTAACTACTTTCAGCACTTTGCCATCCATGGTGCTGATCGTGATCTTGGCACTTGGATCCAGTTCTTTATGCTCCACGGTAACCGAATTCTGGGCCGGCAGCGGGAAGGCTTTCAGGGCCGTGCCATAGCTGTTTCCTGTTCCTTTGATCCGGATAATGCCGCTGTACTTCGCACGACCGTCCGCATCCACGCTTTTCACGCGGTAGTAAAGCGCTGCTTTTTCTGCGGTAACATCGGTATAAGAATAAACAGATTTGCCATGTGCTGATACGGTTCCCACTGTAGTAAATGTTCCACCATTAGTGCTTCTTTCCACCTGGTACTCACGAACGTTCAATTCGGATCCAACATCCCAGCGGACATTGATGGAATTGGAAGTGCTTCTGTTGGCCACCAGTCCAAGGAAATTAACGGGCAGGGGAGCTGCCTGGATATTACCCAGGGAAAGATTATCAAATGCTGTAAAGAATGCCTCGTTAATCAGGTAGGCAACTTCAATGCGGTAGGTTACGCCAGGTGCATTGGTGATGTCCGGATCGATAAGGCGGATGCATACAAAACCGGTAAATCCATTGTGTAAAGGATTGGTAGGATCAGTGTAAGCAATCGGGGTACTGTGCGCCGCAAAGGTGCGTACGCCTGAAGAGGCCTCGATGTTATACGTAGTGGCCGTTCCCTGCGGAGTGGCACTGATGATCCTCACCTGGAAGCGGTTCGTGGCCGGGCTGGGTACAATGTAGGTGAAGCCCACGTCAAAAGTTCCCTGTGGGTTAGGATTGGGATAAAGCGGGGAAATAATGCTGACAACCCTGGGCCCCACTGGACCAACCGTGCGGTTGTTTGCCATTTCGGTGTAATAACCACGGGAAGCATTATAGAAAAAGGCACTGTCGAACATGCCGCCATAAATGCTTGGAGAGTTGAAACTGCCATCCCCGTTATTGAAATTGGCTACTACCGTACCGCAACTACCGTTACCTACGGTTGTTGGATTTTGAGCCTGGGCGGTTGATAGGGCCCCCAGGAAGAACAGAACAAAAAGAAGCTTAGAGAAAGAAGTGTAAACTTGTTTCATAGTCGCAATATTAAAAGTGAATAAAAACTGGGTTACAGTTTTAATCGGAACCTGGTTTAGTTGGTTTTAGCGACTAGGAAAATGGAGAACGTTAAAGTATTTGCAAAAAGCATTCCCACCTTTTTAAAGCGGGGTTTGGATTATCGATGAGCTTTGGGAAATAAAAAAGTCCACACAATTTTGTGTGGACTTTTCCTGTAACGTGAGGTTATTAATCAGCAACCACCTCAAAGTCAACGTCAGCATGCTGACCGTTTCCAAAGTCGATGGACGCTTTATATGTTCCCAATTCTTTTACCTCGTCGGAAATGTGGATCTTCTTGCGGTCGATCTCGTAACCCTTCTGGTCACGGATGGCACGGCTCAGCTGTAAAGCTGTTACGCTGCCGAAGATTTTACCACTGGTACCTGTTTTTGCACCCACCCGGAGAGGAGCTTCCGCTAATTTGGCCACAACGCTGTTGAACTGGGCCAGCATCTGCGCTTCTTTTTTGCGGGCAACCTTATGACGCTCTTCCAGCTGCTTGCGGTTTGAGGGGCTGGCCTCAAGGGCAAATCCCTGGGGAATCAGGTAGTTACGGGCATACCCGTTCTTTACCTTCACCAGTTCATTCTTGCCACCAAGATTATCAACGTCCTGAATTAAAATGACTTCCATGTTGTTTGTTTTTAGCCAATACCGGCTTAGCCGGGACTGTCTCCCGCCACCGGCGGGATTAGGTTAAATAAATTGTTTATTTCAGAAGATCCGTTACGTAGGGTAACAGGGCCATCTGGCGGGCTTTTTTAATGGCATCGCTCACTTTACGCTGGTACTTCAAGGAATTACCGGTAATGCGGCGGGGCAGCATTTTACCCTGTTCGTTCAGGAATTTTTTCAGGAACTCCACATCTTTATAATCGATGTAGCGGATTCTGTACTTCTTAAAACGGCAGAATTTCTTGGGGCGCTTTTCGCTTTTGATCGCCGTCAGGTACTTTATTTCATTTGCTTTTGCCATGATTAAGCCTCCTGTATTCTTTCGGTTCCTGTTGGTATGCCACTTCTCTTTTTGTGGTTATACTCGACGGCATATTTGTCGAGCTTGGTAACCATGTGACGGAGCACGCTCTCATCACGTAAAAGCTGAACTTTCAGCTTTTCATTGAAGTCGGATGGCGTAATAAATTCCGTAACCCAGTATAAACCAGTGGTTTTTTTCTGGATCGGGTACGCCAGTGATTTCAGTCCCCAGGGATTTTCCGCAACTACCTGTCCACCGGATTCAGTTACCAGTGCGGTATACTTGCGCTGAGCAGCCTTGAATTCGTCATCGCTCAGTACCGGGGTAAAAATCACCATCAATTCGTAATTGTTCATTACCCTGTGTGTTTTGTTTAAAAATTAAATTCGGAGCGCAAAGGTAGGGAAACCTCTGGGATTACTGAAGGAGGAAGCAGGATTTTTAGGAGCCAGGACGTTAAATATTCCAGCTTTGCGAGTACTCTGCGACTCTGCGGTTAAAAAAGCAACCGCAAAGTCGCTAAGTACTTTCATTATTCAATTACCAGTTTCTCCGTATACACACCCTGCGAACCCTGAACCCGCACCAGGTACAGGCCGGCACTGAGGTTGTGGATATCAATCGTCTGGTTTTGAGTGGTGATCCGGGCGGTATGAACGCTTTTGCCGGTTATATCCAGGATCTGCAATTGGCCAACTTCTCCTGTATTTGCCAGGGACACCAGCAACTGTCCTTTAGCCGGGTTGGGTGAAAGGCTCACCGTAAAGTGCTGGCCCAAATTGATGCGTACCACGCGGGAAACTTCAGCCTTGTTGTCCTGGTCTACCACCTGCAGCCGGTAAAAACTGTTTCCACCAAGCGGTTGGCGGTCAGTAAAGCTGTAATCAGTTACGGAACGGGTGGTGCCGGCTGCTGCCACTCTGCCGATTTTCACAAATGTTCTGCCATCTGCAGAACGCTCAACGAAGAACTCGCGGGCGCCCACTTCCGCGGAAGTGGACCAGTTCACCACCACCGCACTTCCCTGTTTGGAGGCGGTAAATTTCACCAGCTTCACCGGAAGAACTATGGCCGGGTCAAAGGCAAACCGCGTAAATACAGGGTAATGATCTGATGTGGTGGATCCGTAATTGCTTACCAGGCTGCTTACATCGGTCAGTATGCTGGCTGTGGAACCCATATAATATTGCTGCATGTCGTTACTGATGATCACGTGGTCGATGATGTCGTTATAACTTACCGTTGATTTTTTACCGGCAAGGCTTAATGGCAGTGTTGGTGAATAAAAATTAGCCCCGTCATTGGTAAAGGAATGCCAGGATGTAGTGGTGAAACCTGCCGTGATCGACTGGTCGAGATCATCATTGAAATCACCCAGCACAATAACATTGGCCGTCGGGAAGTACGTCATCAGCGTATCGTGCAGTTCGGTAGCCGCAGCTTCCCTTCTTGCATACGATGTATTGGTGGGAGATGTATTTGCCTTTGCATGCACCAGGATGAAATTGATATTCCTTGTTTGCCCGTTCAGGGTTACATCGGCATTCATCAGGAAAGGATAGCGTCCGCTGGACCAGTTGTAATACGACGTGCTGGAAATGTTCTGGTTGTTGATCAGCGGCCGGCTGGTTACATTGCTGAACTGGGAGGTTTTGTAAACAAAGGCCATCTTCTGTGCCTGCGATACAGGATCACCGGAAGGATCCGGCGGATTCACATGCGATCCGAAATTACCGATCACATAACTGTAGCCCGGCATCTGGCTCACCACCGCAGCAAGTTTTGTTTCATCTACTATTTCGATCAGTCCGAAAATATCGGCACCGATATTCTGCAGAATAGTCCGCACATTCTGTTCCTGCTGCGCCTCGTTTGTTGGACCGTAACCTGTGCTTCCAAACCATTCAATATTCCAGTTCACCACTTCAAGTGTGTTCACCGGGTCAATGCTGGTTCCTTTCAGGTTAACCGTGGAAGTTAACCCCGACGTGTTGATGGAAACTGTACCGGTCGAATTCTGGTTGGCGGCAGGTGGTGCAAAACGAACCGTTACGGTTTTGGCAACATTGTTTGCTTCCGCCTGCGTGTAGGTGATGGAATTTCTGAAGGTTACGCCGTCCTTTGATAAAAGGAAATTACCGGTTGCTGTAAGCGTTACATCAGAAGTAATGTCATTGCCTGTGAAGGAGAATGTTTTGTTGGATGTACTTCCTGCTGCCACGAATGTGTATTGCAGATCATTGGTGGATGTGGTTATGCTTGCCGGAGGCGGTGTAAGGGAATTGTCTATGCGGATATCATCCAGTGTCCAGCGTGCACCGTCATCGTTAGATGACTCGTATACAAAAGCAAAATGCACATTGGGTTGTTTGAAAGCAGAAAGATTTATGTTCTGCGACAGCGTCCATGTGTTGGAGGTTTGCGCAGGGAACTTGCCATTCACATCAACCCATGTAGCCGATGCGGGATCGCCGCCGGTATAGTTGGTGGAAACTTTCAATTGAAGCGGAAGTCCGTTAAAGGCAGTGCGGCTCCAGAAGGAAAGCAGGGGATATGCAGTTCCGGAAAGATTGATGGAAGGGGAGATCAGCCAGTCTACATTGGGAACATTGGTGCCCCCCGAAAAACCGTTGATCTGAACGCCATAAGGATAAGACGTTGTTCCTGCCGGAGCAGCCGGGTCTCTTCCGAATGTGGTGCAGCCCCATGTGATAGAACCCGTAACACTGTATTGCGTAAAGCCATCTGAAAGCAGGGATGAACAATTCTGGAAATCCGCCACATAGAGCGCGCTGCCCGTATTGAATGACCAGGTGGAAGTATCAGCTATACCGGTAAAGTCATTACCGGAAAGATCTTCAAAAGCAGTTCCCACTATTTGTATTGAATACAGTTCATTCGGAACAAGCCCTGAAAGTGTAAATGATGCGGTGCTTCCCGAAATAGTTACCGGTCCTGTAGCCACATCAAGGGTTTGCACTACGGTACTGTTGGAATTGCGTGTAACCGTAATGGTTCCTGTGCCTTTCTGGATGGCTTCACTAAATGTTACCGTAGCCGTTGAAGACAAGGCAACGCCAGATGAATTATCAGCAGGACTAAATGAGCTAACAACAGGCGCCGTAACATCCAGCGGGTTTGCTTCTACAGAAAGTGAGTCAATGGCAAGACCATCGTCGGTGCCTGAAATATCAGGATCGTTCCAGCGTAGGAACACCGTACTGCCGTTTGGAACGGATACGCCGCTAATGATATAGGACACCAATGTCCGATTCGCGGGATCGTTACCATCTTTCTGACCGGTGGTTACTGTATTCGGGGTAACCACATCCAGTTGATCAACATTTGTCCAGGTTCCGTTGGTAAGGCTGGTAGCATCCGTACTGTACTGGAAATCCAGGCGGTCTGTTCTTCCCGCAGTACCCAGTCTCCATTCTTCGGCCATGAAGGAAACCTTTAAGCGGTTGATAGTGGCACCTGTGCTGTTGGCGAGATATACACCAAAGGATGATTGGAGTGTTCCGGAGGCAATGCTGCCCAAAGCACGGTCGGAAGTAGTACCATAACTATAGGTATCGCCCGTTCCGGAGCTGCCGTTATCGCCAGCATACTGTTCATTATCACGTCCTCCGCCACCTGCTTCACTGATGGCCCAGCCGGCCAGTGTCATTGGATTGGTTGTACCGGTAGTAGCCAGCGTATTGAAGTCCTGTGTATAGGTGCCATTCAATGCTACCGGTGAAAGCGGTGTTACGTCGTTATCCGTAAGGTTGATACTGGCACCTGATGTACCAAGTGTATAACCATTATTCACACTGTTGAGTGTAATGGTAATGGTTTCTGTTGCTTCTACTGTTGCATCGTCTGTAACGGTGAGGGTCACTGTTCCGGTGGTGCTTCCCTGCGGAATCGTAATGGTTCCGCCGAATGCGTCGGTATAATCAGCAGCAGCGGTTGCCGTTCCGCCCAGAGTGTAGTTGACGGTTACGCCACCTGAAGGAGCGGCTGCAGAAAGGGTAATGGTGAAAGTGCCATTGGTAGCCGGTTCAGCTGCGGGGGTACCTGCTGCCACTGAGGCCGTTGGCGCCACATCGTTATCCGTCAGGTTGATGGATGCGGATGAAGACGTGCCTAATGTATATCCGTTTGTTGGATTGGAAAGGGTCAACCTTATATTTTCAGTTGGTTCAACAACCGCATCATCTGCCGGGGTAATGGTTACGGTAATTGATGACGTGCCGGAGGGTACCGTCAGTGTTCCGGATGCTGTGGTCGAAGTAGTAGTACCGGCAGAAAAACTGATGGAATAATCGGTAGCAAAAACTGCCGTACCATCAAAATTGAAATTGATGTCGGTAGAACCCGTTGTGGCCGGGCTGAAGTTGATGGTAAAGTTGCCCCCTGTGGAAGGCTCGGCAGCCGCGTTTCCGGCGGTGACGGAAACAGTGCTGGAGGTAGCAGCATTTGTGGTAACCGAATTGGTTAACGGCGAGGTTGTATTATAGCAGGTGCCTGTAGTGGCAAAGGAATAAACAAAGAAATAATAAGTAGTGGAAGGTGTCAGTCCGGTAGTGTTAAACGTTGTTGAGGAACCGGATGAAACCACGGTGGCATTACCCAATGTATTTCCGGCAGTATAGGACGTTCCGGAAACAGGTTGCTGGGTAAGGGTGGCAGAAGTGCTTCTTAATACCAGGTACCCGTTGGCAGCAGTTGTTCCGGGGTCTGCGGGCGTAAAGGACCCGGCAATGGAAACATCCGAAGGGGTTAGCGAAAGATTGGTGGGTTGGTTGGTAGGCGCCGTGCAGTTGCAGGGGTAAGCAGGTGATGTGGAGTTTCTTGGAGCGGCAGGTGCGGCTGTAAAGTCTGCACCATTATTATCTGTATCCGTACATCCATTGTTGTTCCTGAAGATGGCGTTGGTTATACTTGGCGTGGGAGCGCTGGTAGCGCCCTCTTTACAATTGGGCGCGGATCCGTAACCAACCAAATCAACAATATTTCCCCCTGTCGGGCAGGCACCGGACAATAAAGTTGTGGAGGATACAAGGGCAACCTTCCCGGTTGTTCCCGACAGGTTCATTGTTCCTATAACATCACCGGCAGGAGGGGCAACTCCTACGGAGCCGGAGGCGCCGTAAACCAGGAAGTATCCGCCCGCTGCCACAGAACCTGTAAGATTTGTTGCCTGCCAGGTGGTGCCGGTAGCCGATCCGTATTGGACCGAATAACCTGATAAGGAGATAGCCGTATTAGTGGGATTGAACAACTCAATATAATCACGGTTGTATGTAGCGCCCGAGTTACCCCCTGCACCATAAACCTGGCTGATCACCAGGTGATTAACCTGGGCGTTTCCGGAAATAGAAGAGAGCATGGCAGTAACTGCCAGTAAAAGCAAGTAAAATTTTTTCATAAACCGTCCGTAATAGTAGTATGGCAAATCTATACGGATAAGGGTTTACCCCGGGGTTTCGTTAATGAATTATTTATTAACAATGGAAGCCCCCGGATTGAGGATATGTAAATCGGCTTATTCGCTTTGCCGGCAGTCCAGCACCTTTATCTGGAGCGACTTTTCGCCGTTCCATTCATTTTCGTCAATGCGGAATACGAGGTCAATAGGTTTGTTCTCGGTAAGCAGGCACATTTTGTCGGACATATTGAACCCGATGCCGTTTATTTTAACGCCGTTCTGCTGCAGTACAAAGCGCAGGTGGGCTTCTTTCACCACTTTACTGTAACCGGTATTATACACGCGCCGGGCCAGGAAGGTAGGACGGAGATTGTCGGGGCCGAAAGGTTCCATCTGGCAAAGAATGTCGTAAAAGGGTTTCCGTATGTCCGCAAGGGTGATCTCCGCATCGATTACAATTTCAGGGATCAGGAGCTCGGGATGGATCGAGGCTTCCACCACTTCTTCAAAGCGTGCGCAAAAGGCTTCCACCTTTTCGGGCGAAAGCGTCATCCCGGCCGCATAAAAGTGACCGCCATAACCCAGGAGCAGGTCCTTACACTGGTGAATAGCTTCATATACATTAAAACCGGCCACACTCCGGGCCGATCCCGCTACGTAATCACCACTCTGGGTGAGTACGATCGTGGGACGGTAATAATGATCAATAAGACGGGAAGCTACAATCCCGACCACACCTTTATGCCAGTGCGGCTGGTAAAGCACGGTGCTTTTGCGCTTCTCCATCACCGCATCGCCCTGGATAAGGGCAAGGGCTTCTTCCGTAATATTGGAATCGGTTTCTTTCCGGGTGGTGTTATCGGCATGGAGCTGTTCGGCCCAGTGCAGCGCTTCTTCATAGGTATCCGCTACAAACATCAGCACCGCCTTGCGGGCATCGTCCATCCGGCCGGCTGCATTAACGCGGGGCGCAATGATGAACACAAGGTTGGTGACCTGCAATTCGCCTGAAAAAGTGCTCAGGTGCCCCAGGGCTTTAATGCCGTTGTTGGGATTACTGTTCGCTTTTTTCAGTCCGTAATAAGCCAGGATGCGGTTTTCTCCACTCATGGAAACAATATCGGCAGCGATGGCCGTTGCCACCAGGTCCAGGTAATCAAACGCCGTTTCTTCGGGCAGGTGCAGCGTACGGCAAAGAGCCGTGATCAGTTTGAATCCAACCCCGGCCCCGCATAATTCTTTAAACGGGTAGGGACAATCTTTTTGTTTCGGGTTCAGGATGGCTACAGCCGGGGGAAGCTCATCGTCGGGAAGGTGATGGTCGCAAACAATAAACTCGATGCCCAGGTCGCGGGCATAACTAATCAGTTCAACGGATTTGATGCCGCAATCAAGTGATATAATTAAGGTATAACCATTTTCAAAAGCATAGTCAATGCCTGCCTTACTCACGCCATATCCTTCGCGGTAGCGGTGCGGTATATAGAACTCGGTGGAAGGATGGCGTTTTTTCAGGAACCGGTACATACAGGCCACAGCGGTTGTGCCATCCACATCGTAGTCACCGAACACCAGCACCTTTTCACCTGAAGCGAATGCAGCCATGACCCGCTCCACGGCTTTATCCATGTCTTTCATCAGGAAAGGGTCGTGCAGTTCTTCCAGTTGCGGACGGAAATATTGGCGCGCCCTGTCGTAGGTATCAATACCCCGCTGTACCAGTATGTTGCACAATACCGGGTGGATCTTTAAATTGCGGAACAGCTCACCGGCCTTTGCCGCGTCTGGATGTTGCACACGCCAGCGTTTGGAATTAATCATCTTCCCCTCCAAATTAATATTTTCTGTCGGTTACAAAGTTAACGAGGTCTTCGAAGCCTGACCGGATGGGCGACTCGGGAAAACGGTGTAAAATATCCAGGGATTCCTGTTTATACTGGTTCATTTTACCGATGGTATAATCAATGCCCCCGCTTTTTGTTACCGCATCTATGATGTACGCCACCTTTGATTTGCGGGTATTTTCATTCTTAATGATGTAGATGATCTTGCGGCGGGTTTCCTTATCGGTATTATTTAATGTATAGATGAGGGGCAATGTCAGTTTCTTTTCTTTGATGTCATTGCCGGTTGGTTTCCCGATGTCCTGTGCGGTATAATCAAACAGGTCATCCTTGATCTGGAAGGCGATGCCCACCTTTTCGCCAAAGGCATGCATCTGCGATGAAAGGGCTTCATCCGAAGAGGTAGACCAGGCCCCGGCAGCGCAGGCAGAGGCAAGAAGGGAAGCGGTTTTATTACGGATGATTTCAAAATAAACACCTTCATCCATGTTGAGTGATCTTGATTTTTCCATCTGCAGCAGTTCACCTTCACTCATCTTGCGTACGGCATCCGATAATATTTTAAGCGACTGGAAATCATTATTATCCAGTGACAACAGCAGGCCTTTGGCCAGTAAATAATCACCCACCAATACCGATACTTTATTCTTCCAGAGGGCATAAACTGAGAAAAAACCTCTACGTTCAAGGGAGTCGTCAACGACATCATCGTGCACCAGTGTAGCGGTATGCAGCAGTTCAACTAGGGAGGCAGCCCGGTAGGTAGATTCATTCACTTCACCGCAAAGTTTAGCCGACAGGAAAACAAACATCGGCCGCAATTGCTTTCCTTTTCTTTTTACGATGTAGCGCATGATCCGGTCCAGCATCGGAACGTGGCTGCGGGCAGCATCCTTAAACTTGGTCTCAAATATCTTCAGCTCTGTGTCGATTAAATTAACGGGTAACTGCATTCGTAAATGTTGGAAAGATATGAACAGCAAAAATAGGATAAGGCTAAGTGGTACAAGAATTGCTGAAAATGTGACGGCAAATCAGGGTTAACATACATTACCAGCGTCCAAAAAAAATTATAAAGTTTGGTAATTGTATGTCAAGTTATATTTTTGCCCCTGATTAGGACATTGTTTTAAATTTTAATCTATAGTTATGGCAAGCAAAAAGTACTCTTTTCTAGCAGGATTATTCTGCCTGTTGGCATCGTACGGTTTTGGACAAACCGCTTACGATCCTGCAGACTCGACCGTTGTTCCCTCCAGACGAATGCCTCAGCACACCGAATTCATGAATGGTACTTATAATTATCCAGCACGCCCAAGAAGCATGTGGGAATTGGGTATTAAAGCAGGTTCTTTCAATGTTACCGGTGATGTGGCGTCTCAACTGGCTCCCGGCTTTGGATTGCACATCAGAAAAGCACTCGGTTATGTATTTTCTCTGCGTTTAGAGTACATGTATGGAATTGGCAGAGGTATGAATTACCTCAAATCACAAGGTTACCAGGGTTCCGGCAACCCATGGGTACAAACCGGTTACAACCGTGCCACCGACCAGGTATTCTACAATTACAAAACAAATGTTCAGGATCTTGCCCTTGAAGGGATCATCTCGCTGAATAACGTACGTTTCCACAGGGCCCGCACCGGTTATAATGTATATGGTATCCTCGGTATCGGTGGTACGATGTACGATACCCGCGTAAATGCGCTGGGCAGCGACAATGCCCGTTATAACTTTGCTTCCATTGCCCAGGGTACCTGGAAAACAAGACAGGAAACAAGAGATGCCATAAGAAGTCTTGGTAACTACGATAAGACATACGAAACACAGGCTGAAAATCATGGTGCCCGTCGTCCGAAACTTTTCGGAAACACCTTTAAGCCTGTTGGTCACCTCGGTGCCGGTATCGCTTTCAAATTAAGCAACCGCCTGAACCTCGCAATTGAAGACCGCTTCACGATTGTAAAAGATGATCTCCTTGATGGTCAGCAGTGGGCTGAGCAGGGCGATCTTACAAGAGACCATGATGCATACAACTTTGCTTCCGTTGGTCTGAATATCAACCTCGGTTCCAAAGCTACCGAACCATTGTGGTGGATGAATCCGCTGGATTATGCTTACCAGGAAATCCGCAAGCCACGCCTGATGATCCTTCCAAAGCCGGTACTGCCTGATGCAGATGGCGATGGTGTTACCGACCAGTTCGACCAGGAGCAAACGCCACAGGGTTGCCCGGTTGATACGCACGGTGTAAGCCGCGATACGGATGGTGACGGTGTTCCTGATTGCCGCGATAAAGAACTGGTTACGCCTACTAATTGCCAGCCTGTTGACGCTGATGGTGTGGGTAACTGTAAGTGCCCTGCTGATTGCGGACCTAGAATCGATACAACCGGTGGTGCCTGCGCTGCTGCCCTTGGCCAGCTGCCTAGCGTAACCTTTACAGGAAGCGCTGTTACGGTGAGCAACGATGCAAGAGGCCTGCTGACAACTGTAGCTGCACGCCTGCGTAACAATCCTGAGTGCCGCATCGTGGTGATCGGATATTGCGCATCTAGCAAGCAGGAACAGCAGAGAAGCTGGGATCGTGTAAATGCCGTTATCAACTACCTGGTAGAAACTGAAGGTATCACCCAGGACCGCTTTATCTTCCAGTATGGTCAGGAAGGTGGCGATTGCAACACGGTTGATCTGCGCGCTGCAACACAGAACGAGGAAGGCCAGGCTACCGTACCTGCTCCTCACCCGAACCTCAGAAGAAGCAAATAAGACATAACGTCTGAACGATAATGTAAAACCCTCCCTTACGGAGGGTTTTTTATTTAAATGCAACCGCAAAGTCGCTAAGCCTTTGCGCCTTTGCGGTTGCATTTAGGACAACCTTAACGCCGGGTTTACCCCCTTTTGCATTAAAAAGAGAAAATTTGCCCAAACTGATTAACTTTGCAAGCCTTAATGAAACTTACAGGAATCCTATTATTCATCGTTCTGATCACCGGTTGCAAGGGCCTTAATGCGGTCCTTAAAAGCAAAGATCCCGAGTATAAGCTCCGTATGGCCGAGCAGTACTATGCAAAAAAGAAGTACAACTATGCCCAGCAGATCTACGAGGATGTTATGCCTTTCTTCCGCGGGCGTCCCGAGTTTGAGGATATCTATTATAAATATGCGTACACCGCGTATTACCAGAAAGATTACCTGAACGCGGAAAACCTGTTCAAGACCTACCTGGAGATTTATCCAAACAGTCCGAAATCGGAAGAAGTGGACTACATGAGGGCCTATACGTTTTATCGTCAATCGCCAAAGGCAGAACTGGATCAGACCAATACCATCAAGGCAATGGGTATGATGCAGACCTTTATTAATACGCATCCCGGATCGCCCAGGAATAAAGAAGCCAATGAGATCATTGAAAGTTCCCGCAAGAAACTGGAGGTAAAAGACTTCCAGTCAGCGCAACTTTATTTTGATCTCGGGCAGTTCAAGGCAGCGGCTACATCGTTCAATACCCTGCTCGATAACTACCCGGATTCGGAAAGTGGCGATAGTTACAAGCTAATGTCCATCCGTTCTTTCTTCCAGTATGCAGAGCTGAGCGTAGAAGAAAAGAAAAGCGAGCGCTTTGAAAAGGTCATCCAGGAATGCAACGATTTTATAGACCGCTTCCCCGGCAGCACCCTGCAAAAGGAAGTAGAACAGTTTTTAAGTTTATCCCAGAACAACATTAAAAAATATACAAATGAGCCTGTTAAGAAGACAACTTAGTACAAGTACCTCCAACAACATTGAAACCCGGGACATGAATGAGTTGAAGAAAAAAACGGGTAATACGTATGAGTCTATTTCCATCATTGGTAAAAGAGCCAACCAGATCAACATCACCCTCAAAGAGGAATTACATAATAAGCTCGAAGAATTTGCCAGCCATACCGATTCGCTGGAAGAAATTCACGAGAACAAAGAGCAGATTGAAATTTCCCGCGCTTATGAGCGTATGCCCAATCCTGCACTGCTGGCTACCCAGGAGTTCATGAGTGATAAAGTATACCACCGCCGGAACGAAGACGATCTTTTCAGTTAATCACTACAAAAGCTCATTGAAAAGCGGTCCGCCTCAGGGGATCGCTTTTTATTTTTAACCGGGGCCGGATCTTATTATAGAAGTTCATGCTGTGAATCCGGTCTTCAAAGTAGTATTTTAGTGTCCTCATGCTGAGCGGAAAAAAAATAGTACTGGGCGTAACCGGGAGCATCGCGGCTTACAAAGCACCTCTTGTAGTACGGCAATTGGTTAAAGCCGGTGCAGAAGTAAAGGTGATCATGACGCCTTCGGCTGAAGACTTTGTATCACGGCTCACCCTTTCAACCCTTTCCCGTAATGAAGTGCTGGTAGACCTGTTCGATGAACATTCCTGGGCTAACCACGTAATGCTGGGCAGGTGGGCGGATGTACTGCTGGTTGCACCCTTAAGCTGCAATACGCTGAGCAAAATGGCAAATGGTGCCTGCGACAACCTGTTACTGGCCGTATATCTTTCAGCAACCTGCCCCGTCATCGTAGCCCCTGCCATGGATGAGGATATGTGGAAGCATCAAAGCACCAGGTCAAATCTTGAACGGCTGCAGGCACATGGGTGTTCGGTGCTGCCGGTTGGTCATGGTGAACTGGCAAGTGGCCTGGTAGGCGAGGGAAGGATGGCTGAACCGGAAGAAATTGTAACGTACCTGGACAATTTTTTTGAAAATAGTGCTCAACTGAAAGGTGTTAAAGCCCTGGTTACGGCCGGTCCTACATACGAAGCCATCGACCCCGTACGTTTCATATCCAACCATTCCTCGGGTAAAATGGGTTATGCCATTGCGGAAGAACTTTACCGGAGAGGTGCCGAGGTAACACTTGTTTCAGGCCCGGTTGCCCGGTGCAACTCCAGCAACGGAATCCGTGTCATACAGGTGAAAACGGCGGAGGATATGTGGACGGCTAGTATGCAGGAAGGTAAAGATTGCCGCATAGCCGTAATGGCAGCAGCGGTTGCAGACTATACACCGGTAAACGTGGCGGACCAGAAGATCAAGAAGGGAGGCGGCGAATTTACCCTGGCGCTGAAAAAAACAAAGGACATCCTGGAAAGTATGGGCAGGGAGAAACCCGAAGGCCAGGTTCTGGTTGGGTTTGCACTCGAAACACAAAATGAACGGGAGAACGCCCGTAAAAAAATGGAGAAAAAGAATGCTGATATGATGGTGCTGAATTCATTAAATGATGCCGGTGCCGGGTTTGGCGGTGATACGAATAAAGTGACCATCTTCTTTAAAAACGGTAAAGAAAAAGAAACCGGTCTGAAACAAAAGGCCGGGATCGCAAAAGATATTGTTGATTCCATAACCGAATTATTACCATGAGAGTACTCATTGTTTTCATTTTTGCGGCTTTACTGGTGGGGAAGGGTGCGGAAGCCCAGGAACTGCAGGCCAAGATCAGCGTGGTAGCCACCCGGGTAAGCACCAAGGTCGATAAAAAAATCTTCCAGACGCTGCAGGCAGCTTTGTCGAACTTTCTCAATAACCGTAAGTGGACCAGTGATGCTTACCAGCCGCATGAAAAGATCAAGTGCAACTTTCTGATCAACATCGACGAGGAAAAGGGAAATAACGTTTATAAAGCAACGATCACGGTCCAGGCGGCACGTCCCGTATACAGCACAACATACGAGTCGCCGATCGTGAACTTCCAGGATAATGATTTTGTTTTCCGGTACGTGGAGTTTCAGCCGGTGGAATTTAACGAGAACCGCATCCAGGGCAATGATCCGCTGGCAGCGAATATCACCGCTATCCTGGCCTATTATGTAAACATCATCCTCGGAATGGATTATGATTCTTTCGGACCGAGGGGCGGTGATCCTTATTTCCAGAAAGCGCAGTTCATTGTCAATAACGCACCGGAATCCGGTGACATTAAAGGATGGAAACCATTCGACGGGGCCAGCAACCGTAACCGGTACAAGCTGGTGGAAAACCTGCTTGATAACCGGTTCAACCTGGTGCACGATGCCATTTATTCCTATTACCGGAGCGGGTTGGACCAGTTTTACTCCAATGATGAAGAAGGACGTAATGGGATCCTGAATGCCCTTAATTACCTTAATACCGTGAATGGTGAAAATCCCAATTCCATGTTCCTGCCGTTTTTCTTCCAGGGAAAAAGCACCGAGCTGGTACGGGTTTTCAGCAAAGCTTCCCCGGAAGTAAAAACAAGGGCCCGCGACCTGCTGTCGAAACTGGACCTGACCAATGCTAATGCTTACAAAGAATTACGATGAGGTTTTTGCTGCTGTTGATTTTTCCTCTTCTTTTATTTGCCTGCCGTAAAAGGAATCCTGTTCCGAAAGGGTTGCTTTCCACCGAAAAAATGGAAGCGGTTATGTGGGATATGATGAGGGCAGATGAAATGGTTCATGTTTATTCGGAGCGTGATACGGCCTATAAAATTCTACCGCATGCCGGGCGGCTTTACGAACAAGTCTATAAAATTCACGGCATCAACAAGGAAACCTTTCAAAAGAGCCTGAAATTCTACCAGCGCCGTCCCGATCTTTTCCAGGTGGTACTCGATTCCTTAAAAAAGTTTACCGAAGATCGCGTTCGTCCCGTTTCCTGACCCGTAAGTTGAATGCCTATCGCTTATTTTTGAGTGATTGAATTCAGCTTATGAATAAAGTTTTTTCCGGCGCAACAGAAGCCCTTCATGATATTCCGGATGGTGCTACCATCATGCTTGGTGGATTCGGTCTTTGCGGTATTCCTGAAAACAGTATTACTGCACTGGTAAAAAAAGGCATTAAAAACCTCACCTGTATTTCCAACAATGCGGGTGTTGATGATTTCGGACTTGGTTTGTTGCTGCATACGCGGCAGATCAAAAAGATGATGAGTTCATACGTGGGGGAGAACGCTGAATTTGAACGGCAGTTACTGAGCGGGGAACTGGAAGTGGACCTGATTCCGCAGGGCACACTGGCAACCCGCATACAAATGGCCGGCATGGGCATACCCGCTTTTTTCACTCCGGCCGGTTTTGGCACGGAGATCGGCGAAGGAAAAGAAGTCCGTGAATTTGCGGGCAAACAATACCTGATGGAACATGCACTCGGTGCCGACTTTGCCATCGTTAAAGCCTGGAAAGGCGACCGGTATGGTAACCTCCTTTTTCGCAAAACAACGCGCAATTTTTCCACGTCGATGGCTAAAGCCGGGCGGATTACCATTGCTGAAGTGGAGCAACTGGTTGAACCGGGTGAAATTGATCCGGATTCCATCCATGTTCCTTCCGTGTACGTCCACCGCATTTTTCAGGGTACCGCTTATGAAAAACGAATCGAACGAAAAACAGTACGATTGAAGTGAAACGTGAAAGGTGAAAAGTGAAACGAAAGTTGTTTTCAGTTGATCTATCTATTCACCTCTCATCTTTCACCTTTAACATCTGACATATATCTTAACCTCAACCTTAACCTCCTTCTCCCCACATGGCACTTGACAAATACGGCATCGCCAAACGCATTGCACAGGAACTGAAAGACGGCATGTATGTAAACCTTGGAATCGGAATCCCTACCCTTGTAGCGAATTACATTCCGGAAGGAATGTTCATCATGCTGCAAAGTGAAAACGGTATGCTGGGCATGGGACCTTATCCCGAAGAAGAATACATAGATGCAGACCTGATCAATGCCGGTAAGGAAACGGTAACCGTTTTACCGGGTGGTGCCTTTTTCGACAGCGCGGAAAGCTTTGGGATGATCCGCGCCGGTAAAATTGATCTTACCGTACTGGGGGCAATGGAAGTGAGCGAAAGGGGCGATATCGCCAACTGGAAGATCCCGGGTAAAATGGTGAAAGGCATGGGTGGGGCTATGGACCTTGTTTCCAGCGCCCGCAACATCATCGTGGCCATGATGCACACCAATCCGAAAGGTGAATCCAAATTATTGCCGCAATGCAGCCTCCCGCTTACCGGGGTCCGGTGCGTAAAAAAGATTGTGAGTGAACTGGCGGTGCTGGATGTAACCGATAACGGGTTCCGGTTGCTGGAACGTGCCCCGGGTGTAAGCGTGGAAGAAATCAGGTCTAAGACGGCGGGCCGGCTGATTATTGAAGGGGATATTCCGGAAATGAAATTGTGACCTTACTCCCCGCCATTCAGGGGCAGCTCCACCATCAAGGTGCAGCCTTCACCCTTGGCGGTAATAAATTCGATCTTACCGCCCAGTGCTTCCGCGCGGTTGATCATGTTCTGAATGCCGATTCCTTTTCGTTTCTGCTGCAGGTCGAAGCCTACACCATTGTCGGAAATCTTTAAGGCAATATGCTGCGAGGTGCCCACCAGGAACACTTCTACGGAAGAAGCATAGGCGTATTTCAATACATTGGTGATCTGTTCCTGGGTAATGCGGTGAATAGCCGTTTGAATTTCTTCCGTAAGCTTTTCTTCCTTGATCCCGAAAGTATATAAACTGATGTCTACTTTGCTGGTAGCATTGATCGAATTGATGAGGTCACGGATCAGTTCTTTCAGGCTCACTTCATCAATTCCGGGGGGGGAAAGCTGTTTGGATATCCGGCGCAGTTCATTGATGCAATAGTTGACCTGCTCAATGGATTTCTGAAGAAGCGCTTTATTGGCGGATTGATCGGCTGCAAAGCATATCTCGTTGTACAGCTTTACGGTAGTCAGTACCTGGTTTACGTTATCGTGCAGCTCACGGCCCATTTTAGACCGTTCCTTTTCCTGGGCATTGATGCTGGCCTTTAAGATGCGGTTTTTCTGTTCCTTGCGTTCTTCATCCAGCTGGCGTTCGAGGATAATTTCTTCCGAAATGTTTTTTGCTTTCACACAAACATGGCGAACCACTCCATCCCGCGAGGGAAGAGGGTAATAACCAATCATGAACCAGGTCTCCCGGCCGTTCTGCGGATAGTCAATTTTAAATTCGGTAGGCTCGTTGTTCAGCGCTTTCTGGATGATGCCCCGGATAATCTCAAGGCGGTGCGGCGGAACGTAATCTAAATAATGCTCGCCCACTTCCGGATGCCGGCCCTGTTGCTGCACCATAATGTCGCGGGCTGCCGCATTATAATAAACCACGTCACTGTTACTGTCTAAAATGGCCACGCCGTCCGTTAAAAGCAGCAGGGCCTGTTCCAGCTGTTCATGCAGGTCATTATTTTTCATGCTGGTGGTCAACTGTTTCATCCGGAAGCGCAGGTTTGTGGTAAGGCAAAATGAAGGCTTTCCGTTTACATTTTTAAAGTCTATCGTTCAACGTACAAAACCATATGTTCAAATAAGAAAAAAGCTGGATGAACAGGAAATCCGCTCTGGTGGCTGTTCTAAGGGTATCCTCTTACCAAGGATGGTGGTGAAAATTTATTAAGAAAAGTTTTAATCTACCAGGTTATTCTTCACCGCGAAGAAAACCAGTCCTGCGGTGTTCTTGCTGCCGAACCGCTCCATTAGCCGGTCTTTAATGGCTTCCACGGTCCGCGGGCTGATATCCATTTTCTGGGCAATCTCTTGGGCCGTAAATTCCATGCAGATAAAGCGGAGTACATCGCGCTCACGGTCGGATAGCGTGATTTCGTTGTTGAGGGTAGGAACCACTTTTTGCTTGGAGTGCGCTTTCTTGAGCAGGATCCTGTTTACAAAATTGTTGAGGTAATATCCTTTTTCAAATACGTCCATAATGGCCCGGCGGATTTCCTGGGGCTCGGCATTTTTCAGGAGGTAACCGTTCGCCCCGTTTTCCATCATATGCGATACAAAGCGTTCGTCTTCGTACATGCTCAGGACGATCACGTGAATATTCGGAAATTGTTTTGTAAGGGCTTTGGTTGTTTCTATGCCATCCTTGCCGGGCATACGGAGATCCATCAGCACCACGTCGGGTTCGGCAACCGGTACACCATTGAGTAATTCATCCCCGTTTTCCGCTTCCAGTACAAATTTGATGTTGGTAAACGGGCGCAGGGAAAGGATCACTCCTTTGCGAAAGATTTTGTGGTCATCAGCAATAGCTACTTTAATAACTTCCATATCACATCAGCTAAAGTAAAAATAAGGATTAATAGCTGTCCTTAATCGTTGGTATCGTCTTTCGGTATTTCGAGGGTCACTTTGTAATAGGTCTGTGAAGGATCTTTTTCGAAAAGAATGGATCCCTGGGCAACGCGCATACGGCTGCTGATATTTTTCAGCCCCAGGCCGATGTTGTTGCTCTTATTAATTTTTTCAAAATCAGCCTGCACAATTCCGCGGCCGTCGTGGTGGATCCGGATGATGAACAGGTTGCCCTGCATGTTCTGGGTAAGATGAATAAACGAGGAGCTGGAGTGCTTCAGGATATTATTGATCAATTCCTGGATCACGCGGAAAACCGACATTTCTTTTTCCTGCTTCAGGCGTTCCTTGTAATCATGAAAGCGGCAGCTGGCGTTGATGGTGCCTGCACCGCTGATCTTCTGGAAAAGATCGTTGATGGCGGATTCCAGTCCAAAGTTTTTGAGGGTAGGCGGCATCAGGCTGTGGCTGATATTGCGCACCAGTTGTATGGTATCATCCAGGATCTGTCGTGCCTGGAAAATGGATTGAAGTTGTGTGGCCTTGTCCTGGTTAACCAGGTTCTCGTTTAGGTAAAGGCGGGCAGTGGCCAGGAGCGGGCCGGCATCATCGTGCAGGTCGGCAGCAATGCGCTGCCGTTCTTCTTCCTGCAGGCGGATGGAGGCGTTCAGCAACACCTTCTGCTGTTCCTGTTCCATTTGCTGCAGCCTTAGCTGGTAGCGGATCACTTTGCGCTGGTGAAAGATGATGAACAGGATCAGGCCTATGGTCAATACAAGCATACCCAATGTACCCATAAAGAGCACCATGGAGATACCGGATTGACTCGAGGCTTGAAGAAAGAACATGGTGGTGGCAGTTAGTTTAAATAGGGGTGGTAGGTAAAGGACTTCGGATTATTATTGGTTGGGCCTTTGGTATAGATTAAGATGGCGATTATAAAGGAAATTGTTTTCAAGATAGAGAACACATTGGTAAAAAACCAATATCGAACAGCATCCGAAGAAAAATTAGCAAACATATAGAAGAAGAAGGATCCTGCCAGGTAGATCATGATCCCTAAAACAACCCAGAATTCAGGTTTATTATAAACAAATAAAGTTTCGGTATCCTTCATTTGTTCATATAAGAAGTAAAATGAAAAAGTGAGTATAAGAATGGTTTCAATTCCTATAGGTACTGAATCCAAACCTTGTGCTTTTACATTAAGGAAGTAGAATAATATAAAAATTAAAAAGATTACGCTCACTATGAGCAATGCTCTCTTAAAAGTTAAATTCTTTATACTTATTAAATAGAAATAACTGAATAAACTATATTCCAAAAAAGTAAATGAAGAATTTATATAAGCATATATTTCTGGATCGTTTTCGAACCTTAACTCTAAGAGGCTTATCAGGAGATGTAAAAAACAATAAAGTATGATAACCCACAATCCTTTGCTGTTCTTTGTTTTATTTAAATAAATAAAAAATAAAAGGACTGGTACTAGGTTTAGGTATATGGAGGTTAAAACAAGCAAAGGTTTTCTATAGTTTTGGTTTGCACCAAATATAGAAAACCTTTTTAAGATTTTACAATCCTCTTAATCCTGGTTCCACCAATTCTGATCGGTTAAGATACCTGATGTGCCAGTACCATCAGGAGGAGGAATGGAACGAAATACTTTTTTAGTTGACATGTCAGTAAGTTTTGCGGTTAGATGATGTAAATGTTCGCCTTGCCCCTTCCGTTTTCAACAGGGAAAAACCCCTAGCCTGGTCCTCATTTTTGATGCAATTCAGGCGGGGCAAGGATTCCAGCCCCTTCCAGTAGTAACCTTACCTTTGGAAAACAGGGGATATTACGTAGGAAAACTAGTAAAAATACGGTTGAGGGTTGGGAAATGTCCCAGTAAGAAATGAGGGAAAAAACAGGGAACTGTCATTACGGAAGCTTATTTAAATTTCAAAAGCAGGAAATATAATAGGGAAGAAAGATGATAATCACCGGATATTGACAAATCCTCCTGCTTTAAAATCAATTGGTTACAATAAAACTAAAGAGAGGGAAGAAAATCATCAAGGGCTTTAATAAAAGCATTTCCGGGTACATTTTTAGTATCGTAAACATACAGGTATACCCCTGGTATTTTTACGAAATGAGTGAGTAGAATACCTTAAAATAATTTGGAGAAGGGTAGTAAAAAGTGCGGATTTCTATTAGATTTGCCTACTTCTGCCTAAAAGTCAACTACTTAAACCAATTCCATGACTGCCCAGCAAATAAAAGTTTCCATTGCCGATGACCATAAAATTTTCCGGGATGGAATACGCATGGCCCTGAAAGACCGTGATTACCTGAAAATTTTATGGGAAGCTGAGGACGGTAAAGACCTCATGCATAAACTAAAGCTGAAGCAGCCCGATGTTTTACTTATGGATATCCGGATGCCGGAGATGGATGGCGTAAATGCCATCGGTCTCATCCGCAAGGAATGGGAAGACATTAAGATCATTGTGTTGACCATGTATGATGACCAGGAAATGATCACCAAGATGATGGAAATGGGTGCCAATGCTTACCTGACGAAGACCACTGATCCTGATGAGATCTACCAGGCCATACTTACCTGCATGAATGATGATTTTTATTTCAACGACCTGGTCAATAAAGCTGTGCTCCTGAAACTGCAGCATAAAAAAAATGTGCGCCAGTTCTATCCCAACCCGGTTAAGTTTTCCGAAAAAGAAATCAAGATCCTTAAATGCATTGCGGACGACAAAACAACAGAGGAAATCTCCAAGGAAGTCTTTCTTAGTCCGCGTACTATCGAAACCATCCGGCAGAATATGAAACAAAAGGTGGGAGCAAAGACTATAGCCGGCCTGGTAATGTATGCCATGCGTAACAAGCTGCTGGATTGATGGAAAAACCAGGTTCAAATATCAATGACCACTTTTTCGAAGGCATCTATAAAGATGTCTGGCGTCATTTGGTGCCTCCGGGCTTATCGGAAGCGGAAGTGGATTTTATAGAAGATCTATGCCGGTTGAAAAATGGTGATGAAGTTCTGGACCTGATGTGCGGCTACGGCCGCCATACATTGGAATTGGCTAAACGGGGCTATGCGGTAACGGCAGTTGATAATTCAAAGGACTATATAGAAGAAATTGCCCGTACAGCTAAAGCTGATAATCTCCCTGTTGCGCCGGTTTGTTCCACTGCCCAGGATGTTGTTTTCAAAAAAACCTTTGCTGCTGCCATTTGCATGGGAAATTCTTTTGCTTTTTTTTCAGAAGAGGAAGCACTTTCCATCCTTAAAAAAATTTCAAAAAATATTAAACAAGGTGGCTGCCTAATTATTAATACCTGGGTGATCGCTGAAATTGCTATCCGCTATTTTAAAGAAAAAGACTGGTACGAAGTAGGCGGTTTTAAATACCTGGTCAGCAACCAGTACTTTTTAAGCCCATCCCGGATCGAAACGGATAACTTTATTATCGGGGATGATGGAAGTACCCAGACCATTAAAGGAGTGGATTACATTTTTACCATTGCTGAAATGAGCCAACTTTTGAGAAAGGGAGGATTTGTCCTGCAAGAAGTATTCAGCACGCCCCGTAATAAGAAATTTAAACTAGGTGATACAAGGGCTTATCTTGTAGCAGCAAAATTATATTAAATATTATACAGCTTTTTTACTAAAGTTATTTTAGTACCAAGCTTCTAGTAAGTTAAATCTCTAAATGGTTCACAAGAAAACCACTTTTTTAAATAACTATCTGGTCGTCGGAAAAAAGTCATTTGCCATCTGAATTAATCTTCCCTATTGTTTCCTACATAAGCATCTTCCTGGATTGTTTTCCTTAAAAATTGTTTTAAAGTTAAAATTGATTGGAGCTGTTTGCGGTCAACCTTTAAACTTTCATCGCGCAATAATGTTGAATTCAGAATAAATGTACTAAGGAGAGAAAAGGAGAAAAAACGTAAGGATAGAAATAATAAATAATGATAAGAAATGGCGGAAAATGATATAAATGATAAGTGCATGCTTCTAACTTCGATGTAAGAGCGATGTAACTTCGATGTAAGAGCGATGTAACTTCGATGTAAGAGCATTTAAAAAGTGATTGAAAAATTATAAAAATACACGCTATAAAACATTCCATAGTGAGCTAGATTATGATCACATATATAGCCTACTGCGTCATGTTTAAGGGTGAGAAGATCATCAATGTTTTTAATCGCGACTTTGCTTTGAGCCCACAAATATCGCCATTCTTATTTTCCCGCCATTACTGTAACCATCTGCCGGAACATCCAACAAAAGATAGGGGCCAGGACCATTGACAGCCGGGATTTATTGCCCTGCGCACTAACCTGGTGAGGTTAGGACTGCCCCTCAACATATAAGCACTTCGTTTTTGAGGTATAAGCGAAGTCATACAGCTTTGGGGGCTTCTTATTCCTGAGTACTTCCTTCGGATTTCTTTGGGTATCCTTCGGGTCTTGTTCGAGTCTCGTTCGGTGTTTGCCTGGGGAAAGGCCAATAATTCCCGAAGAAACAGCGCACAAATTTATAGTCAACCCTACCTCCTAACCAAGTAACCCTTTTTGAAAGGTCTTTTTATCCAGTGTCCTCTATTTTCGTCGATATGCGCCATTATCCGCCATTAAGCTTCATTTGCGTTGGTGCCTCTTCTTTTATCTTTTTCCGGATGCTAGCTTTACCGGAAACTTTTCCAAACTGTCCTAATATTAGTTCTGACCTGGAAGGAAAGTGAAATCATAATTGCAACATTTTTAAAAATTTATATGTTATGGCAACTTTTGAAAAAGGATTTCTGCATACCTTTTCCGGAACTATCGGTCCCGTAGTGGGTTCTTCCTGGCGAGGCAAGCCGAACATGCGCAGCCTGCCTAAGCCAAGGTCCTATACCAGCCAGGCCCAACTTGAACAACAGGCCCGGTTTGGCAAGGTGATGGAGTTTCTTTATCCCTTTAAGCACTTAATAAAGTTTACCTATCAGGAAGTCTCAGCAGGCATGACCCCCATGAACAGCGCAGTTTCTTTTATACTCAGAAATGCACTTATAGGAACCTATCCCAACTTTTCTATTGATCATGCTTCAGTGCTGATAGCCCGGGGGTCCCTTCCCGGTGCTTCCCTTCCTTCTGCTTCAGCAGCGGGTTCCGGATGTATCCATTTTTCATGGGGCGATAATTCCGGTATCGGCAGTGCAAAACCCCGCGATAGGGCTGTATTGGTGGCATATTGCGGGGCTGAAAAGAGCAGTGCATATTTTTTGGAGGGATTATTTAGAAATACCGGTTCAGGTATATTATCCTGTGAATCCTGGCGTGGTAAAACGGTGCATACTTGGATGGCCTTTCTTTCGGCTAATGGAAGGTACGTTTCACCCAGTACCTATACCGGTGCACTGCAGGTTATTTAACGATTATATTGAAGCAGCTATGTTGAGCAACCTATGTACCGCGTCCGGGAATACATGAAGAAATGGGAGCAAAAGAGGAAGGATCGCAAACTATACCTAGATGGTCAAGAAGGCCCCATTCCGATGGCAGGTCGTAAAAATAAGTCTGGTCTATGAACCCCAATAGGAGAAAGAAAAGCTTAATTCTTATAGACTAATGTTCAATGTTTGCCTAAGCTAAAATATCTGTGCCCTAAGGCTTGGTTCTTGTTTTGTTATCAAATTACCTGTCCTAATGCAGTGGAAATTGTACGTTTTATCCATGTACTCTCACTAGGGAGTTATCCTGTAAACCTAAATTATTATACGGTGCTAAAAACCTCTAATATTTAAACTAGGAATAGTTTGGATCTGGTGGGGCAACACCATAACTATCAGTATAATAGTGGTGAAAAAGCGTGCAAGGTCTACTGAAAAATCGTTGTTAGGCTGATTAATTGAAGGTTTTGGTCGTAACTTATTTGGTACATGTGGAAAATTGTTTAAAAAAATGTGCACTATCTTATTCATGCAGGGTTAGATGGTTAAAAACCATACTAAAATGTGGCTTTCTATTGAGCATAGTAATAATATAATTAACTATTTAAGAATTTGGTATTAAAACATCATCTTTTAAAGATTCTGATTTATATCCAATAATCTCGTAAACATAGTCCATTGCTACAGCAACGGAATAACCAGAGTTGGATAACTCAACTTGCGTATGACCGCTTTTAGTATTCTTCCATTCTTCCACAAAAGGTATGAATTGAGATACTACTCCAATAACCTTATGGTATACAATATTCCCATCTTGGTGTGTCTCAATTACAGGACCACCGCTATTCCCATAGTAAACTGGACAATCCAAAATTATATTTCCTGATTGCTTATTAACATTAGCAACTATTCCTTTCCTTAATAAAGGTTTCAAATAATCAAACTGAGGTAAACTTTTTAGCCCAATTGAACTGGGATACCCGTATAAGAATACATCATTTGAAATAAAAACTTGATCTATTAGTTTAATTGAGTCAACTGTTACTGCTACAAGAGGACTTTTACCTACATGAATTCTGTCGATACCTGAAATTGTACTGCTTTTATATGACCCACTTTCTTCTTTGCGTACAGTTGACATTAAAAACGCAACAACATCTTTTGTTTCATGCGGATATATATTCCCTGATTTACTTAAAATTGTAAAATCTACAGTGTATTCATAAGTACTATCATCATTTATATCTTTAGATTGACATGTTAGTTTTGCTTTTTTTGCTCTAAGATTTCCCTTTTCATTATATAAAACATGCTTTGCTGAAACGAAGTATAACCTATCTTCAAGACGCACAAAAAAACCAGATCCACTTGACCCAGATTCCAATTCAATAAGAATTGGGTAGGCTAAATTATCGTCTGGAATATCTCTCATACAATTTTTTTACGTTAAAAGGCTTCTTAAATGTCTAATGAATAATAAGCGGTAATTTATTAAAAAATGTGAATATTTTAAATATATATTTTAAATTCATGAACTTAAGTTATTTAGCAGATATAAGAATTCATAAATAATAACAATATCGATCTAAAAGGTCGATGTTTTATAAGTATATATTTAAAATATGACAGGCATAAATTCAATAAATCATGCAAACCCACTTACTCAAACTAAAGTCAATTATTTCATAGATTATTTCAACTTCGTACTTCATTTTTGTGGGCTTTTACCAGAATTTGAATTAGATAATTTGCATTCCATTCTTGATAAAATGTCTGAACAAGTGGAGAAAAACAATTCTAAATCAATTGCATACCTCGACAACTACCTTTCCAAAAAACACATACTTTACAATCCTTATTTAAACCTCTTCGCAAAGTATAAAAAATTCAAAAAGGAAGTATCTAAATACAAATCTTCAACTACTTTAAATAAAAAAAAATCTTACATAAAAAGTAACCCATCATTTACATATCATTTAAATGAATTAAAAAATGAAGTTGGCGCCACCATGTTCTCAAAATCATTGGATGCTATAATATCTTGTTTACTGTGTGAACATAAATTAGAAAAACATAAAGGACTTATTCAATTTCATACAAAAATTCTTGTCACAGAGTTCATCTTTAATAGAAGAAGTAAGCAAGATGTTGATGTATTCAAGAAAATATTTACAAAAGAGTGTTCGGAATTCCCTTACCCAAATCATTTTAAGACTACTGAGGAAAAAGAAAACTATTTTAAAAGCAGGGATTTACTAAAGAGCTTTAAAGCTATTGAAGACCTTCTAAACCAAGAACAAGATGTCGGCTGGATAATTTTTAGAATTGAAAAACTTTTACTTCCTAAGAATTACAAATTTTCTTATGATAATATAGAGCTTTGTTCACCATACAATAAAAAATATGAGAGTTTCAAGTCAATAGTAAATAATAATAAACATTTCAAAGAAGTATTTGGCAAGTATAATTATTCATTAGCTGCTATTCCCTCAAAGTACCATAATATTAAGTTAGCACATCAAGATGGAGTGCGTAAACTTGATAACCTTATTTTATATTTAAATTCAGTTTTGCAAATTGATTTAAAACCTGATAGAATAAATTTCGCCCATACAAACAATTTTAATACCTATGGATATTCTTTAAGATTATTAAATCAAACTAAGATAATTGGGAAATACGAAAAGCAAGAAATTGAAGATAATCCCTTCTCCTTATTAGCTGAAATTAATCCAGTGAGTAAGGAGTTTTTTTTGAGCCATGAGGTTGAATTTCTAAAGGCAATGACAAGTAGGAGTATATCTGATTACTGGAGATATTTAGAAGTACTGTTATTTAATGAAGAAAGTGACAAACAGGTTAAGGAAATTGTAGCGGGTGCCATGTTACTAAATGAGAAATATTTTAAAATATCGCGAATTGAAACATATTTGCGAAGTGCCATAGGGGTGCTACTGACAAGCAATATAGCATTGGGTATTAGTATTGAAGAGCAGTTGAAGTTTATGAATTCTAAATCCAACCTTAAAGATTTAAGTAAAATTATAAATAGCCAATTCTTTAATGACGCTATTCATATTGGATATAAAAGACAAACCAAAATTGCTAATGTAAAAACATTTGAATTTTACAAAAGTGTAATAACCGAATTATATGAACAGAGAAATATGCATGAACATGTGGGCATAATCCATGAACGGGCAGCATTAAAAATTGATTACACAATTCCAAAAATGATAACAAGATTTCGATGGGTAATTTTTGATACTATGCGAAAGTATCCTAACTATTATTTCAATGAAATTATAGCTCAAATTAAAGTAGACTATAACAAATTACTGTAAACTATTCTCTGCCTTTAAAACATAGGGTTAATACTTATCTTATTTAATCTGTGACATTTTATTAATCTCCTTGATTCAATTACCTGACTTAGATGTACTTCACTATTCATTAAACAATTATTATGTAAAAGCCCCGGGGCCGGTTAACCTGTGACTCTTCACTACTTGCAATGTAGTTCCAGGCTTATAGGTGGTTACAGGGTAAAACCACATAAGATTATAGTTTTTTCCTATTGACTTTGATAGGTTCTTTTTGCAGCTAACAGTAAGGTAGTTCGTCTAATTGCAAGCTGAGGTAAATGGCTTCATTAACCAATTTCAATTAATTCTTGGTTGATAATGTGCTTAATAGCTAATATTCAATAAGAGGAATTCTTTATTTACTTTTTTCAATCTTAACATGAAAGTATCGAGCATTTATATTTATTATGCTCTTGTAAGGGATAATTAAAAATCTTGTTGGAATCTTGTAGTACCTCTTTTTTGGATCTTCAGAATCTGATGACATTTTCCTTCTATATGGATTTCTTAAATGAATAGAATCCAGATTACCTAAATCATCTGAATACCAATCAAACAACTCACCTATATATATATGAGGTTCATTACCGATTTGACATAAAACATCAACTACTTTAAAGTTAATATCAGCATAGGAATCTTTAATGTGAGGAAAATCTAAACACTCCCCAGTTAAAATGTAATGCCATTTATTTGAAAATCTTAAAAGTCTATATTTTCTATCAAATCTGTATTTCCTAATTATCATTTTACCTAAATGTCCAATGATAATACTAACTAATAATAAAGAAATATTATACAAAATAATTTGAAAAAGGTATTCATTTATATTATTAAATACAGTAGCTATAATTTGTTTATCATTTACAGATAGGAGTAGATAACCTATGTGATCATATTTAATATCATAATTGGTATAATTTTCTACAATTAAAGTTCCAATTGAATGAATTAGTAATCCAGGAATAATTGACCATGTAAGATCATTTACAAGGTTTGAAGCTGTAAACCTTTTAGAAAATGGAGAAGAAAAATAACTGAATCGAAATAGAAACCCTGGGATTAAGATCAAGAAGATTAGAATTGTTACAAAAACAAAATTCATCTACCCTAATTCCCGATATTTAATTGTCGTATCCCCACTGACAACGACGGTGTAACCATTATCATTTTCATTTACCACATTATGGGATTCGTCTTCCAATTCCTTAAATTCAGGTGCACATTGGGCAAAGAGTATAGACTCCATGATTTTAGCTCCCTCAGCCGTGGAAAATGGTTCTTGGGATTGGTTTCTATTATTCTCATTCCGATTCATAGTACTAAGTTCAACCTTTATTTCCAAGTTGCAAGCTTTTAAAAGGTAAAATTTATTCAAAATTGAACAACTAAACAGTACCTTATATAGTAAAAAAGCCTCACAATCTGTTGACTATGAGGTTCTACACACATAAAAAGAGCTGTATAGGAGAAGTCGAACCTCGACGGGGCGTTAGCCATAGCACAAAGAACCTAGTGGTCTATCCTAGTCATTCGGCCAAGCAAAAATTCTGCTCTATGCTGTGTTTATCTGGTAGTCCCCATACACAAGACAAGAGGCATGTCTGCTAACACTTCATCACCCAATTTTCTAGTTTATTATAAGGTTTAAATAGCCTTTTGCTTACTATTTACATTATAAAGTGAAATAAGTACTTCACGGTTTGGTCTTGTTTCTAATGCTTTATCTTAAATACTACAGAAGAACATTATTCATGAAAATAGCAATCCTCGGAGCTGCCCGCACTGTAACCGGCACTAGGTATGTCATAGCCTGAAGAACGGACAAAAGATTCTCTTCAATTCCGGCATGTAACCTAGTATGGACAGGTATAAATTTTTTTACAAGAATGGTTAAAGCAATTTCATCCATCAGCCCTTTACCGGTTTGGCCCCCATGTAAAAAACAAGCTTTCCGCCCTTCATAATTTCGCTATGAGTAATGTAGCGGCGGGCTAGCAGCTGCCCGTTCAGCAGGATCTTTTGCACGTACACATTTTTGTCGCTTTGGTTGATGGCCTGCACGGTAAAAGTTTTGCCCCCTTCCAGTTGCAGCGTGGCCCCGTCAACGGCCGGGCTGCCAAACCAATACTGGTCCGATGCGGGTGCTACCGGGTAAAAGCCCAAAGAACTAAAAATATACCAGGCGCTCATCTGGCCGCAATCGTCGTTGCCCCCCAGGCCGTCGGGTGTGTTCCGGTATTGCATGGGCATGATTGCCCGGATCTGTTTCTGGGCCTTCCAGGGCTCATCGGTCCAGTTGTACAGGTAGGCCACATGATGCGACGGTTCATTGCCGTGCACGTAATTCCCGATAATGCCATCCCGGGTAATGTCTTCCGTTTCGGCAAAGTATTTATCCGGCAGCTCCATGGTGAACAGGGAATCAAGATGCTTTGTAAATCTCTTTTTCCCACCCATCATGTGGATCATGGTGGCCGGGTCGTGGGGTACAAAGAGGCTGTAGTTCCAGGCATTCCCTTCAATGAACCCCTGCCCGTGGGTACTCATCGGATCAAAGGCGGCGCGAAAGCTTCCATCGGCTAAACGGGGCCGCATGAATCCAATAGAGGCATCATACACGTTCCTGTAATTTTCGGCGCGCTTGCTATAGGCCTGGAAAACGTCTTCGCGTCCCAGTTTTTTTGCCGCCTGTGCAATGCACCAGTCGTCATAGGCATATTCAAGAGTTTGCGAGACGGAGGATCCGCTCCGGTCTTCCGGCACATAGCCCCGGTCGAGGTAATACCCCAGGCCATCAAAGCCGCGGTGGTTGCTGGTGGCAATGCAGGCATCCAGTGCTTTGTTGGCGTCGAAGGGCGCATTGCCTTTTACGATCGCGTCCGCCACTACCGATACGCTGTGGTAGCCCGTCATGCACCAGTTTTCATTGGCTGAATTACTCCATACGGGCAGCATATGCAGGCTGCTCTGGTCGAAATGCGCGAGCATGCTTTGTACCATGTCGGCATTCCGCTTCGGCTGCACAATATTAAAAAGCGGGTGCAGGGCGCGGTAGGTATCCCACAGGGAAAAGGTGGTGTAATGGGCAAAACCTTTTGCTTTGTGATTGTCCTGGTCAAGACCACGGTAGCTTCCGTCCACATCCATATAAAGGGTGGGCGCAAGAAAAGCATGATACAGGGCCGTATAAAAATTTTCTTTTGCGGCGGTGCTCTTTGTTTCGATGGTGATCTTGCGTAATTCCTGTTCCCACTTGGCCTGGCCTTCCGCTTTTACCTGGTCAAAGTTCCAGTGTGGTGTTTCGGTGCGCAGGTTCAGCAAGGCGTTTTCCATACTTACCGGCGACAGGGCCATTTTCAAACCGATGCTTTCCCCTTCGGTTGTACTGAAATCAAACCAGGCCCTCAGTTGTTTGCCTGCGAGTTCGGGGAAATTACTGGCCTGGTTCCACTTGCCCCAGAAGCCGCGATACACCGGCCGTTTGCCGAAATTGCGGGAACCATAGCTTTTGAATGGTTTGGAAAAACAAAGGGCAAAGTACAGCGTGCGGGTGCGCGCCCAACCGGTTGTTTGCCGGTAGCCGGTGACCAGCGTATCGTTTTCGATGCGCAACACCGTCCATACATTTTTGTCTTCGTAATTGTAAATGCCGCTCATCAAATCAAGGATGATGTGGGCACTGTCGGTTTTGGGAAAGGTATAGCGGTGAACACCCACCCGCTCCGTTGCCGTCAGTTCGGCCCCGATGTTATGACTTTCCAGCTGCACTTTGTAATAAGCTGCCTGCGCCGTTTCCCTTTCGTGTGAAAAGCGGGAGCGGAAGCCGGAGGAAGGATTGTCGGACGTACCGGGATTCAGCTTTAAGGTTCCGGTGGTCGGCATGATCAAAAAATCACCAAGGTCCGAGTGGCCCGTACCGCTGAAATGTGTGTGGCTGAAACCCACAATGGTTGGATCATCGTACTGGTAACCCGCGCAATACTTGTATACATCCGGGTTGTACCGGCCATTAACTTCGTATGGAATGGTATCGGTGTCGGGACTAAGCTGAACCATGCCAAAAGGCACCGTAGCGCCCGGGTAGGTATGGCCCATGCGCTGCGTGCCGATAATGGGCTTTACATATTGTACGAGTCCGCCGGGTTCCGGCTTTTGGGCGCCGGCATTTTGCAAAAACAAGAAAGTCAATATCAGAAAAGGGAGGTACTTTTTCATGGAAGAAAGAATTAAATGAAAACAAAAGGAGAGGAGGTTTATGGAAACCCTGTTACCGGTCAAGACGGTGCTAATTTACCGGGCTAAAACGTTTTAGCAAAATTTTTCTGGCCCGGTTTAAATCCATTCATTTGTACGATGTCAGGTCAATTACTCAGCCGGTTCTTGTACATGTGCGGCCGCTATTGTGATCATTCTTCAAAACAACAAATGAATGGTTAGCTATGATAACATCCTTTCGTATATGTCTTCCGCAAAACCAGGACTTTGAAAAATCAAAGCTGAATGGCATCATCATAAAACCTTTCCTGTGTTCTGCTGTTAATGTCTGTTTTGATAACAACTCACATAATTGACACCGGCGCTAACCACACATTTTAAAAAACTGAAAATGGTAAAACAACTAATCATCCCGGCCCTTGCGGTAAGTATGTTGACGGGATGCAACAGCACAAAAAATAATGCATCGCCGGGGTCCGGGGGTGCTCATGCTGATACCGTAACTCTTCCCGCACCTTTTGCCACGCCGTCGGTGCGGAATAATTCAAAAGTGATCGGATGGCCCGGGGGCAAAACACCGGTAGCGCCGGAAGGATTCAACGTAACCTTATTTGCGGACAGCCTGGACAATCCGCGTTGGATTTATATAGCGCCGAACGGCGATGTATTTGTATCGATGGCGAATACGGTTTCTGATGGTTTTACAAAAACGGCAGGCATTGAAAAGCGCGGCCGGAGCAGTAATACGATTTTATTGCTGCGTGATCAGGATGGCGATGGCACACCCGAAACCAAACAGGTTTTTCTGACCGGGCTTAATCGTCCGCTGGGAATGCTGATCCTGGATAACAAATTTTATGTGGCCAACACCGATGGTTTGTGGATGTACCCCTACGGGGCCGGGCAAACGGAAATGGCAGCTTCCGGAACAAAAATCCTGGACCTGCCCGCCGGTGGTTATAACAACCACTGGACCCGCAATATCATCGCCAATAAAGAAGGCACCAGGATTTATGTTTCAGTTGGTTCGGGCAGTAACGTGGCAGAGCATGGCATAGACAACGAGCGCCGCCGCGCCGGCATCCTGGAAATCAATCCTGATGGCAGCGGTGAACGTATTTACGCATCCGGTTTGAGGAACCCGGTGGGCATGGATTGGGCGCCGGGCACAAATGTTCTGTGGACGGCCGTAAACGAACGCGATGGACTGGGCGATGACCTGGTGCCCGATTATGTAAGTAGTGTAAAAGAAGGCGGTTTTTACGGATGGCCGTATGCCTACTATGGCAAAAACCCTGATCCGCGTTTGAAAGGGGAGCGAATGGATTTAGTGGCCAGCACCATTACTCCTGATGTTTCGATGGGCGCACATACGGCATCACTGGGGCTTACTTTTAACCGGGATAATCATTTTGGGAAACCGTATGCCGGTGGCATGTTTGTCGGCCAGCACGGATCGTGGAACCGCAGTGTGCTATCGGGTTATAAAGTTGTGTTTGTGCCGTTTGCAGGCGGCAAACCATCTGGACCGGTGCAGGATTTTTTAATCGGCTTTATTGCTGATAGGGAAGCCAACACCGTGTACGGAAGGCCGGTGGGAGTAGCATTTGCGAAAGACGGATCGTTGCTGGTTGCTGATGATGCGGGAAAAAAAATATGGCGAGTAACAAAAGGAAACAGGTAACCATGCAGGGCTTTTTCAGTAAGCAATGTTTTACAAGGTAAATAGAGCAAGCACCAGGAAAATAAACTGCTCCGGATACGAATAATTTACAGCTATGAAATTTTCTTCCCGGAAAATACACCACCCCAGCGTTTTTCACTATGTATCCATATTGTTGCTGGCCAGCATTTTTTGTATGAATAAAGTTTCTGCCCAAACTGCAAGTGTAGCACCTGTCCGGCTGGTGGTGGTAGGCATAAAACACGTACACGTGCCCTGGATCCTGGAACGGAAAAAAGGGGACGACATCCAATTGGTTGGCGTGTACGAACCGGATAAAGAACTGGCGCGGCGCTATGCCAAAAGGTTTGGACTGGATTCAGGCCTGTTTTATACGGACCTGCCTAAAATGCTGGATGCGGTAAAACCGGAAGCGGCTGTGGCTTTTGGTTCGGTGTACGAACACATGGATGCCGTGGAAGCCTGTGCACCCCGCGGCATTCATGTGATGGTTGAAAAACCACTTGCTACCAACCTGGCCCACGCAAAAAAGATGGAAGCGCTGGCAAAGAAGAACAACATTTACCTGCTTACCAATTACGAAACTTCCTGGTATCCAACCACGGCTAAAACGTATCAATTGGTAAATGACAGTAATTATATTGGTGCGCTAAAGAAAGTGGTGGTGCATGATGGCCACGAAGGGCCAAAAGAAATCGGGTTGAACAAAGAATCGCTGGATTGGTTAATAGACCCGGTGCAGGCCGGGGGCGGTGCGTTGATTGATTTCGGCTGTTATGGTGCCAACCTGATGACCTGGCTGATGAAAGGCCAGCAGCCCCTTTCCGTTACGGCGGTAACCCGCCAGTTCAAACCTTCTGTGTATCCGAAAGTGGATGATGAAGCCACCATCATTGTTGAATACCCCACGGCACAGTGTATTATCCAGGCCTCCTGGAACTGGCCTTTCAGCCGCAAGGACATGGAAGTGTACGGCCAAACCGGTTACGTGATCGCAGACAACCATACGGACATGCGCATACGCAATAAATCATCAAAAGGCGAGCAGTTAATTAAAGTAAACGTGAATGACATGGCCGTATACGAGGATCCGTTTTCTTATTTTTCAGATGTTATCCGGGGTAAAATTAAATTGCCGGAAAACGGCTTGTATTCGCTGGCCACCAACGTTACGGTTGTACGGATCCTGGAGGCGGCAAGAGAATCCGCCCGCCTGGGAAAAACAATACGCCTGCAGAAAGAGCCCCGTCGGTAATACCATCCTCAATCTTTGTAAATCGTTATCAGTGAATACCTTAAAACAGGCAATGTACGCCTGGCAGGTTTCAAATTATTCCAGACGTTTTACGAAAGGACTTAATATTGCGGTACAGCACATGAGTATATAACTTAAATTGAATAAATGGTATCCATTAAGGACATTGCCAGATTACTTTCCGTTTCCCCTTCTTCCGTATCCCTGGTGCTTAATGGTAAGTCAAAAGAGCGGCGTATCTCCGAGGCGCTGACCGAAAAAATTCTCAGTACGGCGGCTCAAATGGGTTACCAGCCCAACCGCACTGCGGTCAGCCTGCGCACCGGTAAATCCAATACCATTGGTTTGATCGTTGAAAATATTTCCAATCATTTTTTTAGCTCCCTGGCTCATACCATCCAGGAGGAAGCGCGCAAATTCCATTACAATGTGGTGTATTGCAGCACGGAAAATGACCCGCAAAAAGGTAAAGAAGTATTGAGGCTTCTGTACAACCAGCAGGTGGACGGCTACATTATAACGCCGACACTTGGAATGGAAGCCGAAATTGAACGACTCGTAAACCTGAAACGACCCATTGTGTTTATGGATCGCAATCTGCCGGGCCTTAACGTACCATATGTTATGGTGGATAATTACAAGGGTGTGCAGCAGGGAATTACCTACCTCATAAAAACTGGAAGTAAAAAAATTGGCTTTGTAACCGTAGACCTGAATATGGTGCACATGCAGGAGAGAGAAAAGGCGTACAGGGATACACTTCAATACAACTCCATTAAGTTTACCGCCGGCAGGGTATTGCGTCTTGGCTACCATACTTCGAAATCAGATGCCGTGGCGCGGATCAACCGTTTTATTTTGAAAAACAAGGACCTCGAAGCCATTTTTTTTTCAACCAATTACCTGGGAATTTATGGCTTGTTAAGCATCAAAGAGCTGAACTTACATATACCTTCCCGTCTTAGGATACTTTGCTTTGATGATCACGATGCGTTTGAACTCCACCAGCCGGCGATTTCAGTGATAAAGCAACCCATACAGGAAATAGCGGAAACCACTTTAAAATTTCTCATAGCGCAGTTAGGTCATACAAAAACACTGCGTAAAACACAAGTCCTGATCGCTCCCAAAATGCTCCTCCGGTCTTCATCCTGACCCTGAATTACAGATTAAAATATTTTTTGGTGGGACTGAAATAAAACATATTTTGCTAAAACGTTTGAGCTGCTTTCTAAACTGTTTTCATTTACCAAAAACCCAACTTCTTGCTATGAACAAAGTTGACTCTAGGTGCCGGCTCCTTTTGCGGAGCGGTTTGCTCTGCACCCTGCTTAGCCCCTTGTTTTTTTCGGTTCCGGTTTATGCGGCCGGTGCCGACGCTCCTTCCTATAAATGGAATAAGGCAGATGTTCGCATATCAGGCACTGTTCGCGACCGCCTGGGAGCACCGCTTGAGGGCGTCACCGTTCAGGTGGTAGGTAACACCACGATCACAACAACAACCGACGCTGCCGGGAAATTTTCCATTACCGTTCCCGAAAAAAGCATCCTTGAATTTTCTTCGGTCGGCTTTAAAACGCAAACCATTCCGGTGAATACCCTGGAATTGGAAGTAGTGATGGATGCAGTACAGGGTAATATGCAGGAAGTAGTGGTGGTTGGATTTGGTAAAGCCAAAAAGATTACCCTGGTTGGTGCGCAGTCTACCGTTGACCTGGAAGAACTGAAGCAACCAACGGCTAACCTCAGTGCCACGCTGTCGGGTCGCATCGCCGGCGTCATCGGCGTGCAACGTTCCGGTTTACCGGGAGAGAACGCCGCCGACCTTTGGATCCGCGGCATCTCAACGTTTGGCAACAATCCCTCCGGTCCGTTGATCGTGGTAGATGGTGTGCAGAACCGCGGCCTGAACGCTTTTGATCCGGAGGACATTGCCTCCTTTACCATTTTGAAAGATGCCAATGCACTTGCGGTGTACGGTGTGGCGGGTGCCAATGGGGTTATCCTTATTACCACGAAACGCGGCCGCACGGGCAAGCCTTCCATACTTTTAAATTATAACCAGGGAATTACGGGCTTCACCAAATTACCGGAACTCACCGACGGACCAACCTACATGCGCCTGCGCAATGAAGCGCAGGTTGCCTCAGGACTCGCACCTGAATATTCGCAGGCAGTCATTGACGCCACCATAAAAGGCGACCAGCCTTACCTCTATCCGAACGTAAACTGGATGAAGGAAATCTTCAACGATCACGGTTCAAACCGACGCGCCAACTTCAGCGTTCGCGGAGGTGCAGAAGCTGCCCGTTATTACGTGTCGTTTGCCTATTATGATGAAACGAGCCTGCTGAAAACGGATGGCCTGCAAACATACGATAGCGATACCCGGTTTCGCCGGTTGAATGTAACCACCAACCTGGATATGGACTGGACCAAGACCACCAAGGTGGAACTGGGCATACAGGGTAATATATCCAAGCTGAACCTGCCGGCCATTGCTGTAAACGACCCAAATTCTACTCCACAGGGCGTCTTTCGCCAGGTGATGCAGACTACGCCAATATTGTATCCGCTCATGTATCCTGGCAACCTGGTACCCGGCATCAACGTAGCCAATGCACAGAAAAGCCCTTACGAAATGCTCACCCAAATGGGTTTCATCAACACGTTCAACAACCAGTTGTACACCAACCTTCGCCTTACGCAGGACTTAGGTATGATCACCAAAGGCCTTTCGGTATATGGCTTGTATTCATATGACATTTTCAACCAGCAGCGCATCATCCGCAGCCGTCAGCGAAATACATGGCGCATCAACCCGGTAACGCCGTACAATGCCGATGGTACTGTGAACCTGTTGCCCGTTATTACCAGCGGCACCGAGAACCTCGGTTACGGCAATGCCAATGGTGGTAACCGCCAGAATTATTTTGAAGCAGCTATTAATTACAACCGCCGTTTCGGGAATAACCACAGCGTGACCGGCTTGCTGTTGTATAACCAACGCGAAAATATCAATGCATCTGCAGGTGATGTTATCGCTTCTCTGCCTTCCCGCTTGCAGGGATATGTTGGTCGCGTTACCTACGGATGGAAGGAGAAATATTTTGTAGAAGGCAACTTCGGCTATAACGGTTCGGAAAACTTTGCCCCTGAAAACCGGTTCGGATTCTTTCCATCCGTAGGTGTGGGTTGGGTGGTGTCCAACGAAAAATTCTTTGATCCCCTTTCTGATTTCATTCAATTCCTGAAACTCAGGTACTCAGACGGTAACGTAGGTTCGGCCAGCGGTGGCCGCCGCTTTGGCTTCCTGACCGTGGTAGCAGACAATGCTGCCGGCTTTACGTTCGGAAACAACAACCCGAATGACGTCAACAGGTCATTCGGCGGCGTTCGGGTAACGGATTATGGTTATCCTATTGGCTGGTCTACCTCGCACAAACAGAACTTTGGTGTGGAATTTAGAACATTCAATTCACGCCTTAATGTCATCGTGGACTTCTTCAAGGAACACCGTACCAACGTATTGATTCAACGCGGAAGTCTTCCGGCTTATGTGGGGCTTAACAATGTGCCTTTTGCGAGTGTTGGTGTCATCGACAACGCAGGAGTAGACGGAACCATTGAAGGCGGTACGTTTAAACTGGGTGCCTTTAACCTCGATCTCCGGGCTACGTTTACGTATAACCGCGACAAATTAATTGAAAATGATGCGCCGGTGCAGCCTTATGCTTACCTGGAACGCAGGGGTTTTAACGTGTTATCCAATTACGGGTATGTAGCTGAAGGCCTGTTCCAGTCGCAAAGAGAAATTGACAATCATGCCGATCAGACTCCTTTGGGCGGCAGGCCACGTCCGGGTGATATCAGGTATAAAGACCTGAACAGCGATGGCCTTATCAACAACCTTGACATCCGTCGCATCGGCAACGGCGACGTACCCAACCTGGTATGGGGTGGCGGTTTCAACCTTAGCTACAAATCGTTTTATTTCGGGGCTTTCTTCCAGGGAATCAGCGGTGCCGAACGCCAACTGGGTGGTGATGGCATCATTCCATTCAGCAACAGCACCGGTGCGGAGCGGAGCAATCTATTTGCCATCGCCCAGGACCGCTGGACGGAAGAGAACCCCAATCCCAATGCTTTTTATCCGCGACTAGCGTATGGCAACGGGCCAAACAGGAACAATTCTGTAGCCAGCACCTGGTGGATAAAGGACATAGACTTTGTACGGCTGAAAACATTAGACATGGGAATAAGCCTGCCTTCGGGATGGGTGCGGAAAGCCGGCTTCCGCAATGCCAAGTTCTATGCCCAGGGCCTGAACCTGTTGTACTGGAGTCCGTTCAAGTTATGGGACCCTGAGCTGAATTCCAGTAACGGATCTGCTTACCCCAATACACGCAATTTTACCATTGGTCTTCAAGCCACTCTTTAAACTCCCAATGCAAATCATGAAACGCATACTGACATTAAGCTTGCTGGGCGCCGTTTTACTACTGGGCTCCTGCAAAAAATACCTCGATACGGTTCCCGATAATGTACTTTCTCTTGACGACGTGTTTAAGTCACGCACCAACATTGAACGCTACATCGCCAATATTTACAATACCCTGCCCAATGAGCACAACCAACGCTTTGAAGGCAATGAAAACAGCGGTGTTTGGATTGGTGCATCAGACGAAGGAAAATTTAACTGGGACTTCAACTATACAACCGTAATGAACAGAAGCGCCTGGAGTAATACCGATGGCCAGGTGCGCACCTACTGGGTTAACTATTACCGCGCCATCCGCAATGCCACGGATTTCATCCAACGCATTGACGGCGCCACAGCCACGGATATAGATGCGCAGGAAAGAACCCGGTTAAAAGGAGAGGCGAGGGCCCTCCGCGCCTTTTTCTACTACCAGTTAATGCGCATTTACGGGCCGGTGGTTTTAATGGGTGATGAACTGGTGGAAGTAACGGCCGGTGCAGGTGAATTGAACAAAGCGCGGTCATCGTTTGACGAATGCACGGCCTACGTGGTGAGCGAGTTTGATAAGGCTTACGATGAAATTGGTGCACCGTTACAGAACGCTTCCTCCGGACGCTTCACACAACGGGTGGTAAAAGCCTATAAAGCACAGACCCTTTTCCTGGCCGCAAGCCCGCTGTTTAACGGTAATCCTGATTATGCCACACTGAAAAACGACGACGGTAAGCAGCTCATCAGCCAAACCGTTGATGTTTCGAAATGGGCCAAAGCCGCCGCCGCCTACAAAGAGTTCTTTACGGCCTATGTTCCCGGTGCTGTTGACCTGTACCGTGTAGCAGATGCCAATCCATTCAGGGCCGCTTATCTTTCCACCAGGGATGTGATCCTGGTGAGCTGGAACAAGGAATGGATTTTCGGCCGGGCCAACTCAGGCACCTTTATGCGGTACGACCGTACACCTTACCACGATGGTACCTCCGGCAACCAGAGGGGTGCCGGTGCGAACGGTGCCACGCAGGCACAGGTGGATGCGTACTTTATGGCGAACGGCCTGCCCATCACCGACCCGGCTTCAGGTTACCAGAGCACAGGTTTTTCCAACTTTCAATCCCCTGATGATGTAGCACCCCGCAATACGTTTAACCAATGGGTAAACCGTGAACCAAGGTTTTACGTGGGCATCACCTACACCAACAGGACCTGGCTTTACCGCGATGCCAACGGGCAACCCATTATCACCAACATGGAATTCTCCGGCAACTCCGGGCGCTCCCGCAGCACTTCCGATGTGTCGCCCACCGGCTACATCATTCGCAAAAACGTGTACCAGGACGACGCTACCCGCGGTAGCCTTTACCTGCGCCTCGGCGAGATGTACCTGAGTTATGCAGAAGCATTGAATGAATCAAACCCCGGCGACGCAGATATTTTAAGGTACGTCAACCTTATCCGCGAAAGGGCCGGAGTGCCACAGTATGGCGCCGGCGTTAACCCCTTACCGGTACCGGCGGGACAAGCAGCCACGCGGGACGCCATTCGCGCCGAACGCAGGGTGGAACTGGCTTTCGAGAACGTGCGTTACTTTGATACACGTCGCTGGCGCATTGCGGAACAAACGGATGCCGGCCAGTTTTTTGGCATGGACATGACCAAAAACGGTACTGCTTTTTACACGAGAACATTGCTGGAAACAAGAATATTCAGGAAAAGAGATTACCTGTTTCCTATTCCGGCCAATGAAGTATTGAGCGTTCCGGCCATTAAACAAAACACGGGCTGGTAGTCTATTCTGAATGTTAATCAAAGACATTAAACAATGAAAAAGAATATATTTTTTCCTTTCGCTGTTCTGTTTGTTGGCACCTGCATTGCCTTTAGCTGCAACAAGCCAAGAAGTATAGAGGTGGAAAACGAAGGTTCTATTTATATGCCGCAGGCAGCAGGAAACAGGAGCGTCATTGACCTGCAATTATCAACCAAGCCGCAGGAGGTTGCTTTTGGTGCAGCATATGGCGGACTTAATTATTCCAAAAATGAAAATGCCGTCAGCTTTAAACTGGATACAAACCTGGTGGCTGCATACAATGCTCAAAATGGTACATCATACAGGGTGTTACCGGATAGTGTGTACACCATATCAGGTTTGACCTCCGTTATCCCTGCGGGCAGCACTTCATCCATTCCGCTTGTGCTTAATGTTGCTTCAAACCGTATGCGATTTGGCGTACGGTACATGTTGCCGATCACACTGGTCAGCAGCAGCACGGGAGTAATCAACCCGGCGATGCAAACCACTTATTTCCGGTTCGACACCATACTGCGGAAATCTGTTGATGTAACTGCATCAGGCACACTCACCGTCAGTAACGAAAACCCCGGTGGTCCAACCGCCAATGAAGGTTCATTAAAACTCACAGACAATAACACGGGCACGAAGTACCTGTACTTTGGTTTCAACCCTGCCGGATGGTTCCAGCTTCAGTTTGCCACACCGGTGAATGTAGGAGCGTACACCTTTACCTCCGCTAATGATGCCTCTGCCCGTGATCCAAAAACATGGACGCTGCAAGGGTCGAACGACGGCAGCAACTGGACGGTACTGGACACAAGAACCAATGAAATGTTCAGTGCCCGTAATATGACCAGGCGTTTTGAATTACCGGTAACCCTGACGGCTACATATTCCTACTATCGAATTTTCTTAACGGCGAACAATGGTGATAACCTTTTCCAGATGGCCGAGTGGCGGTTGATAAGGTACGAGTAATGTCATCTTAGTTTGTACCGTTGCCATGTTGCTTAAATTGATTGGCTGTTCCGGTTGATAACCGGAACAGCTTATGAAACGTCGCAAAGCAGCAACATACCGGGCGGTTATCAGTAAGGTTATATTGAAGAATTTTTCAGCCAACGTTTTTAACGGTGCACGAATGAACCGCAAACAATTTATACGAAACACAGGGCTGGCAGGAGCCGGGTTGTTGGTCAACAAATTTTCTTTTGCAACCCTGGTTGCTGACTTCCCCGTTGTGCGGGTAGCCGAAAGCAAACGGTTATTTTCCAGCGTTGCGGTAGAAAATGCCATAGCGAAATTTTCAACCGATGTAAAGGATAAGGAGCTGGCCTGGCTGTTCAACAACTGCTTTCCCAATACGCTGGATACAACAGTATATCACAAAATGGTTGACGGCCGACCGGATACGTACGTGATTACCGGTGACATTGATGCCATGTGGCTTCGTGACTCCTCGGCCCAGGTTTGGCCTTATCTATTGTTGATGAAAAACGACAGGCCCCTGCAACAGCTTATTGCCGGTGTCATCAACCGTCAAACATCCTGTGTTTTAAAGGATCCATATGCCAATGCCTTTTATGATGATGCGGGCAAACGGGGCGAATGGAAATCCGATCGTACCGACATGAAGGCCGGTGTGCATGAACGTAAATGGGAGATAGACAGTCTTTGCTATCCCATCCGTTTGGCGTATGCGTACTGGAAACAAACCGGCGATGCCGCACCCTTTGATGCTCAATGGAAAGAAGCGATTGCCCTTACCTTAAAAACATTCCGCGAACAGCAATGCAAGGATGGTGATGGTCCTTACCGCTTTCAGCGCAATACGCCCAATGCCACCGACACCCGTTCCATGGCCGGTTACGGTTACCCGGTAAAGCCTGTTGGGTTGATCAGTTCCGCCTTCCGTCCCAGTGACGATGCTACTGTTTTTTCCTTTTTGATTCCCTCGAATTTCTTTGCCGTGGTATCGTTGCGGCAGGCCGCCGAAATGGTGAAGGTGCTGCACCGGGATGAAACGCTGGCTGCAGACTTAACTTTGCTGCAAAAAGAGGTAGCCGCAGCCCTTACGAAATATGCCATTGTAAAACATGCTAAATATGGACCGGTCTACGCATTCGAGGTTGATGGTTTTGGCAGCCACCTGTTAATGGATGATGCCAATGTTCCCAGCCTTATGTCGTTGCCGTACCTGGGAGCGATAAAAGCCACTGACCCTGTTTATGTGGCTACAAGAAAGATGCTCCTGTCTGCCGATAACCCGTTTTTTTATAAAGGAACCGCTGCAGAAGGTATTGGCGGCCCGCATGTGGGCAAAGACATGATCTGGCCTTTAAGTCTTACAATTCGTGGCATCACGAGCAGCAGCGATGCGGAAATCAAAGCCTGCATAAAAAGCCTGAAAGAAACACATGCCGGCACCGGCTTTATGCACGAAGCATTTCACAAAAACGACCCGAAGAAATTTACCCGTTCCTGGTTTGCCTGGGCGAACACCCTCTTTGGAGAGTTCATCTGGAAGGTGTACCGGGAGAAACCACATTTGTTGTCAACTTAGCAAATGAGTCATCGCAAACAATCAAGAATTAATGTATCTACAATCAAATAATGAGCACATGAAAAAGATCCGGTTGGTGTTACTGTCAGCTACCTTGTTTGCTGCCTTTTCGGTAAATGCACAGCGGGTGGAGAAGGTAACTGACCCTGTTGAGTGGGTCAATCCTTTGATGGGCACTGATTCCAAACCCAGCTTGTCTAACGGTAACACCTATCCGTGCATTTGTGTGCCCTGGGGCATGAACTTCTGGACCCCTCAAACAGGAAAAATGGGTGATGGCTGGGCCTACACTTATGCGTCGGATAAAGTACGCGGCTTTAAGCAAACGCACCAGCCTTCGCCCTGGATGAACGACTACGGCCAGTTTTCCATTATGCCGGTGACCGGAAAATTAAAGTACAGGGAAGATGACCGGGCAAGCTGGTTCTCGCACAAAGCCGAAATTTCAAAACCTTATTACTACAGCCTCTACCTGGCCGATGCCGATGTAACAACGGAAATCACTCCTACAGAAAGAGCCGCGCAGTTTCGTTTTACTTTTCCAAAAGCTGACAGTTCTTTTATTGTAGTGGATGCGTTTGACCGGGGTTCCTATATAAAAATTATTCCTTCGGAACGAAAAATTATCGGGTACAGCAGCCGTTACAGCCGCGGCCCGCTGAAGAATTTTAAAAACTATTTCGTTATTTATCTTGATAAGGCTTTTACCCTTTCTAATGCCTGGAACGGCAACGGTTTACTGAGCGATTCGCTTGAAACAACGGCTAACCATGCCGGTGGGGTCATTGGTTTTAAAACTACAAAGGGAGAAAAGGTTCACCTGAAAGTTGCTTCGTCTTTCATCAGCATTGAGCAGGCCGAGATTAATTTAAAAAGAGAATTAGCGGATGATAGTTTTGATGCCACTTGCCGCAAAGCCAAAGCCGCCTGGAACACGCAATTAAATAAAATTGCAGCCGAAGGCGGTACGGTTGATCAAACACGGACCTTCTATTCCTGTTTATACCGTGCCTTACAGTTCCCGCATAAAATGTACGAAATGGATGCGGCAGGAAAAATGGTGCACTGGAGTCCATACACCGGGGAGGTACACCCGGGTTATATGTTTGCGGGTACCGGTTTTTGGGATACGTTCAGGGCCCTGTACCCTTTCCTCAATTTTGCCTATCCTGCTATCAACCGCGAAATGCAGGAAGGTTTGCTGAACGATTATAAAGAAGGTGGCTGGCTGCCCGAATGGAGCAGCCCGGGATATGCCAACATTATGATCGGCAATAACTCTGCCTCTGTAGTAGCCGATGCCCATATCAAAGGACTCCGTGGTTACGACATCAACGCTTTGTACGAAGCACTGGTTCATGGTGCCAACAACGAGGGCCCGATTTCGGCCGTTGGCCGTGCCGGTGTACGGCATTATAACAATCTTGGTTATGTGCCCTACGATGTACGCGTGAACGAAAATGCTGCGAGAACTTTGGAGTATGCCTATGATGATTTTACCATTTACCAATTAGGAAAAGCGCTTGGCAGGCCAAAAGAAGAATTGGAACTGTATGCAGCCCGGTCGCTCAATTACCGCAACCTGTTTGACCCGGAGACAAAACTGATGCGTCCTAAAAAAAGGAATGGAGAATTTGTAAAACCCTTCAATCCGCTGAAATGGGGTGATGCGTTTACAGAGGGCAACAGCTGGCACTACTCGTGGAGCGTATTCCAGGATATTGCAGGCCTGCGTAACCTGATGGGTGGTAATGCAGCATTTACCGGGATGCTCGATTCTGTATTCTCCCAGCCGCCCTTGTTTGATGAAAGCGGGTATGGTGGTGTGATACACGAGATCCGGGAAATGCAGATTGCCGGCATGGGCCAGTATGCCCATGGCAACCAACCCATCCAGCATATGATTTATTTATACAACTATGGCGGTCAACCCTGGAAGACGCAGTATTGGGTACGTGAAAGCCTGAACCGCTTGTACAAGGCTACACCGGATGGATATTGCGGCGATGAAGACAATGGACAAACATCGGCATGGTATGTATTTTCAGCGATGGGCTTTTATCCTGTAACACCGGGTGCCAACCAGTATGCACTGGGTGCACCACTTTTTAAAAAGATAACCGTATCGCTTCAAAACGGAAAAAAACTGGTGATCAATGCCGCCAATAATTCGGATTCAAACCGGTATGTGCAAAGCATCACATTCAATGGGAAACCATGGACTAAGAACTGGCTGCCGCACGATGAATTGCAAAAAGGCGGTGTGGTGAATTTTGTTATGGCCCCTGTACCGAATAAGCAAAGAGGAACCGATGAAGCCGCCGCACCTTATTCCTTTTCGAAAGACGATGTGGCCATGTACAATATCGTTAAGGATAGGAAACCTGCCGCCACTTATAACAAGCCTGATACGATTGTAAAAAATGGCCTGACCCTCATCTTCAGGGATGAAGAAGGGGCCATCAGTGGGGATTATAAAAAAAGATTGGTGGAGGCCTACTTTCAGCAGTATCCAAAACTCATTTCCAAATACAACAGCGAAAGTCCAAAGGAGGTAACGTTTTTTATTGATCCTTCTTATTCCGGTATTGCGGAAGCCGGAGGTTCTACTGTCCGGTTCAACCCGGCCTGGTTTGAAAAAAATCCGGAAGACCTTGATGTCGTCACCCACGAAACCATGCACCTGGTGCAGGGCTATGGTTATCGCGGCGTGCCGGGTTGGGTTACCGAAGGCATTGCGGATTATGTACGGGCCACGGAAGGTTTTAACAATGCGAAGGCCAACTGGAGCATGCCCGATCTGAAACCGGATCATAAGTACACCAGTGCTTACCGCGTGACTGCCCGCTTTTTTGTTTGGATAACACAGCGCTACAACAAAGATTTTGTAAAGCTGCTTGACGAATCGGCCCGTAAGAAAACCTATTCCGATGCTACCTGGACAACACTGACCGGCAAAACCGTGGACACGCTGTGGCAGGAATACCTGGCTGATCCTGTTATAAAATGAACTGCAGGAGGCGGATTGCTTCGAAATCATAAAACAAAATCCGAAAGCAATTCCAGTTTTTAAATCCGCGATTCAGGCAACATGTTTCTCATATAAGCAATCGTTAATCACCCGCGGGCAATTCGCTTGCCTGCGGCTTTTTTTGTTTCAGCCAAATTTGGAAGATGGATAACAGGAAGGAAAAGCGAATAAAAATTCCGGAAACAAATTAATGGGTGGAGCATCTGCCGCTTGCTTCCCTTAGATCGGTGCCGCAACAGGATAGAAACAAAGCTTCGTTCAAGTAGACAATCTGGCCGGGAAATGCTGCACATCAAAGCTGGAGTACAATAAAATATTGGAACATCCTGCTAAGCAAGCCTGAGAAGCAGGCTTAATAAAGAATAATGGTAACGATTAAATAATTGGACATGTCTATTGCATTAGGAGTTGATATTGGTGGCTCGCACATCACGGCCGGATGGGTTGATCTGGAAAAAGCAGTTGTGTTGAAAGATACTCTTACGAGAAAGTCAATCGACTCAAACGGAAGCGCGGAAAGCATCATTTCGGGGTGGTGCAGTGTGTTGCAAGATTCTCTGCAGCACAAAGTGCAGGATAACACCAGGATTGGTATTGCTATGCCTGGACCCTTTGATTATGCGGGCGGTATTTCCTATATGCAGGAGCAAGGAAAATTCAAGTCCCTTTACGGAATGAATGTCAGGCATCTTCTGGCGAAAAAATTATTACTGCCTGCGGAGAACTTTATTTTTATCAATGATGCTGAAAGTTTTTTGCAGGGTGAGGTATTGGGTGGAGCCGGCAAAGGGTATGCAACTGTGTTGGGGCTTACCTTAGGGACTGGTTTAGGTGCTGCCCTTTACAATGGGGGTGGAACAAGGGATGCTGATTTATGGAAGATGCCGTTTAAAGAAGGCATTGCAGAAGATTACCTGTCCACACGATGGTTTGTCAGCCAGTATTACAACCTGTCCGGAAAGCAGGAAAGGGGTTTGAAAGAAATTATTAGCAACGCAGATCCTGCCGCATTGCACCGGCTGTTTACTGCTTTCTCACTTAATTTTTCCGAGTTTTTAGTGGAGCTTTCCCGTTCACATCGTTTTGAAGCGGTGATATTGGGGGGTAATATTTCTCAATCACATGGCCATTTTTTATCGGCCCTGGAAGATTTGTTAAGCAAACAGGATATCAATGTTGCGTTGCATTTAGGAGTGCTGCAGGAAGAAGCTGCCCTAATTGGCGCAGCAGGGAGTTGGAAAGGGGCAAAGCAGGCCCGGTTTATACCATCACAAACTTTAGGGTCTTAAACAAATGAATTTAATACCAGATTTTCATGATGACCTGTTTTATAAAGATTTTTCCAGGATTGATAGGGATGCTGTTACTGGCATCAATGCAGGGTAAATGCCAATCCTCCGTCACCAGGTACGTCAATCCCTTCATTGGTACAGCACCGCTCACGGATCCTAAAATATTGGGTTATGAATTGCCGGCAGGTTGGCGGTCGTGGGCAGGACTGACCTTCCCGGGCAGCTCGTTGCCCAACGCTATGGTGCAGTTAAGCCCGATAACAGAATGGGGGTCGGGTGCCGGGTACGAATACGAGGATACGGTAATCCTGGGTTTTGCCCATACCAACAAAGGGCACTGGAATTTGTGCAACATTCCGCTTCTGCCCCTGTCCAACCCGGGTGCAAAATTCGGATCACGTTTTTCGCATAAGAAGGAATCCGCGTCGCCTGGTTTTTACGGGGTTTACCTGGAGGATTACAAAGTGAATGTTAACCTCACCACCACGTTACGATGCGGCTATCACCAGTATCAATATGGAAACAATACAAACCGGCAAATTCTTTTCGACCTGGGCAAAGCCAACAGCCGTGTATCTACCTGGAATATTCAGCAGGTTGACGACACAACGATACAAGGTTTCCAGGGCGGCGAAAATGTGTACTTCTATGCCCGGCTGAACACCAGAATTACAAGGTTGGATACCACGCGGGCAGGACAGCGCACCGGCTTTGCCATTGTTCACCTGGTGAACGGCGGAACAGGGCCAGTTGAACTGAGAATAGGATTGTCTTTTGTAAGCAATGCAAATGCAAAACAAAATCTTGATTCAGAAATTGGAAGCAAATCATTTGCGGAGATCCGCAATGAGGCGGCAAACAAATGGGAAGCCATATTATCAACCATACAGCTGAAGGGCGGTACTGCCAGGCAGAAAGAAATGTTTTATTCCTGTTTGTACCGGTCGCTCCTCTGGCCGGCTTTACGCAGTGATGTAAACGGTGAATTCAGGGATGCAAAGAAGGATGTTGTAAAAGCTGATTTTAATTATTATACCGAACCGTCGTTGTGGGATACGTACCGGAACAAGGATGTGCTTTTAGGATTAATGTCACCTCGTGTTGCGCTTGACGTCATTAAGTCAATGAAAGACGTTGGTGATAAAACCGGCTACATCCCAACTTTTTTTCACGGCGACCATGGTTCTTCGTCTATTGCAGGTGCCTACCTCCGGGGCATTGATGCCTTTGACATCAGGGGCACGTACCAGATTTTATTAAGGAATGCTAATTCAGCAGAAGGACCCCGCCCGGCGCGGCCTTATATTAAGGAATACATCCACAAAGGCTATATATCCGATCCCCACATTTCCAATCCCCAGGTAGAAACCAAAGCAAAGGCAGGTGTATCCAAAACATTGGAGTATGCCTATGATGATTATTCCGTTGCGCAAATCGCCAAAAAATTAGGTGATACGGCTAACTACAGAGTACTCATGGAAAGATCAAAAAATTATAAAAACATGTTTGACCCGTCTACGCGGTTTATGCGGGGACGGTTGGAAAACGGTGATTGGATCACACCATTTAACCCCCAGTTTCCGTATTACGAATACATGTACCGGGAAGCAAATGCCTGGCAGGTTTCTTTTTTTGCGCCCCATGATATGAAAGGATTGATAGCATTGTACGGCGGGCCAAAAGGATTTGAATCAAAACTGGATTCGTTTTTTACAGTCCCCTGGAATCCTGCCCACATTGCCCGCAACGTGGAAACCATGATCGGCCAGTATTGCCATGGGAATCAACCCGACCATGAAGCGCCTTTTGCTTATTATTTTATTGGCAAACCGGAAAAATCGCAAAAAATAATCGACACGATCTTAAATAATTTATACGGCATACACGATGGGTTAACGCTTGCGGGAATGGATGATGCCGGCGAAATGTCGGCCTGGTATGTGTTCAGTGCCCTTGGCTTGTATACCTTTTCTGCCACCGATCCTGAATACCTGGTGACCGTTCCGATTTTTGATGAAGTGTCCTGGAAAACAAGCACAGGCAAATGGTTAACCATTACAAAAAGGGGAAAGAGCAGGAACCTGGCAGCTATAAAAGTGAACGGGAAAAAAAATAAAGGCTATTTCGTATCGCACGACCTTTTTAAATATGGCGGCAAAATAGAAGTCTTAACCAAATAAGTCAATTGGTTGAACCGGGTACCGTTTAAATGATACCGCTTTTTGAATTCCTTCTTAAGTTTCGGTTGCCTTTTAAGAAAAGGTGAAGGGCAGTGCAGCATTGTAAACGGTAAATCGTTATTGCCTGTCCACTATGTAATTCAGTTCTGTTACCCCGCAGGTAAATTGCCGGGTTGTGATTAGTTGTAGTTTAATTTTTTCTTTGATGTCTGCAAACAAAGGAATGCCTTGTCCAAGAATAATTGGATTCACAAACAGCCAGTAGCCGTCAATCAAATTAAGTTGCAACAGCGAATGTGTGGCTGACGGGCTGCCAAAAAGCAGGATGTCTTCACCGGCCCCCTGTTTTATTTCATTTAAGCTGTCCGGCAGGTTATTGCTGATGATTTTTGTGTTGGTCAATCCTGTGTCTTTCATTGTTTTTGATAAAACAACTTTTTGTGCTTTCTTGTACCACCTTGCATGTTCGATGTCGTGTTTGGATGCGTTTGGCTTGTCTCCGGCAGTAGGCCAGTAATTTTCCATCATCCCGTAAGTTACCCGTCCGTATAAGGCAGTGTCGCCTGCGCTTATCCGTTTGCCGACATGGTCGAAAATTTCTTCATTCACTTTGATCCAGTCCATTTCTCCGTTCAGTCCCGCTACAAAACCGTCAAGCGACAGGTGCATAAATGAAATTATTTTTCTCATATTGTTTCTATTGTTTATGGTTTATAATGTCTTTTCAAGATGAACGCCAACAGCAAAGCTACCGGCAGAAATAAAACCTGGAATTTATTGAACGCTTCTGCTTCCCAATTTTTACTTTATAATCTTTCCGGAAGATTATGATTTTATATCCGGTGAGCCGTTTTTCCTGAATGCTTTACCTTCAATACAACAGAAGAACCTTAATCATATGAAGATAGCATTCCACGGGGCCGCCCGCACCGTAACCGGCTCCAAGCACGTGATCAGTTTAAAGAACGGACAAAAAATCTTACTCGATTGCGGCATGTTCCAGGGCATGGGCAAGGAAACCGACGCACTGAACCGCGACTTTGGATTCGATGCCTCCGAAATTGATGTCCTGGTTCTTTCACACGCGCACATCGACCATAGCGGGCTCATTCCCAAACTGGTGAAAGAAGGTTTCCAGGGAACCATCTATTGCACCGATGCCACCCGGCAACTGGCCACGCTGTTACTCGAAGATTCCGCCGAGATCCAGGAAAGCGAAGTAAAATACCACAACCGCGGTTCGCGTGCGCAGGGCACACCACTTCTGAAACCCTTATACACAGTGGAAGATGCAAAAGCTTCCTTTTCCTCTTTTGAATCACGCCCCTACGGTTCCTGGTTCAAAGTGCTGGATGATGTGGAAGTGATGTTCACCGATGCGGGTCATATCATCGGTTCCGCCTGCGTTCACCTGCGCATCCGCGAAGGAGGGGACACCCGCCAGGTTACCTTCAGCGGTGATGTGGGACGGTACCGCGATGTGATCCTGCGGTCTCCCGATGCTTTTCCGCAGGCCGATTTCGTGATCATGGAATCTACCTATGGCAACAGCCTGCACGAGAACATCCAGTCTTCCGTTGATACATTGCTGCAATGGATCAACAAAACCTGCCTGCAGAAAAAGGGAAAACTGATCATGCCTGCTTTTTCGCTTGGCCGGACACAGGAAATTCTCTATGCGCTCAACCAGCTCGAACTTGAAGGGCGCCTGCCGCGGGTGGATTATTTCCTGGATAGCCCGCTAAGCATTGAAGTAACTACGCTGATCAAACAATACCCCGAGCATTTCAACAAGAACATACAGAAAGTGATGCAGTCCGACAATGATCCATTTCATTTCAACGGCCTTCGACTGGTGAAATCGGTTGATGAATCCAAGGACCTGAACTACCGCAACGAACCCTGCGTTATTATTTCTGCTTCCGGGATGGCGGAAGCCGGCCGGGTGAAACATCATATCTCCAACAACATTGAAAACTCGAGAAACTCCATCCTCATGACCGGTTACTGCGAACCCAACTCCCTTGGGGGACGACTGCTGTCCGGTGAAACCGAGATCGGCATCTTTGGCGTACAGCACCAGGTGCACGCGGAGGTTGGCTCCATTAAAAGCATGAGTGCCCACGGCGATTACGAAGACATGAGCCAGTGGCTGGGCGGCCAGGATCCGCGATCGGTGCGAAAGCTCTTTCTCGTACACGGTGAATACGACGTGCAGGTAGCTTTTAAAAACCGCCTGGTAAAAAAAGGATTCCTGGACGTGGAGATCCCCGAGCGGCATTACGAAGTAGGACTGGGATAGGAAGAAGAATGGAATCAGGGAATGGGAATTTGGAACGGGGATGAGGTTGATAGTTGATATGTTGATACGTTAGCTTTTTTAAGACAAAAGCTCCGTGGTCTGTGTACGGCGGGATAATAAGAGAGCGGGGAGCGGAAAGCGAGGAGCGCAGGGTGGAGAGCAGAAGGTCAAAACCATCACGGATGATCTTAGGATTGTACGTCCTATGGCTTGCAGCTTGAAGCTTGCAGCTTGCAGCCGTTAACACCTTTTAACACCCTGATAACCAAGCTTAACTTTCACATTTCCTTTCCAATAACCGCATGTTTTTTGAGTTATAGTACTGTTCTTAAAAACAAAAAAAGGAGAATAGTAATATGAAGTATGCACGGATGTTCGGCGTTATGATGGTTGCCAGCTTTTTCCTGGTGAGCTGTGCCACAACCGCGTACGTCGAGAAAGATGAATCGGTGAATTTTGCGAAGTACCGCACCTTTGCCTGGACCGATACTAAGGCGCAGGATGATTCTTCCAATACAATCAGGACATCAGACCTGGCTGAACGCAATATCAAACAGGCGGTGAATGCTGAACTGGCCAAGGCAGGCTGGAAAGAATCGGCCCGTCCCGATCTTTTGCTGACTTATGATGTAATGGTAGAACGGTCAACACAGGAAATCAATAACCCTGTTTACAGCCGTCCGCAGACACGGTATTTCTTTAACCCTTACACCCGCCGCTGGAACTCGATGTTTTATCCTTCCCAGCTTATGGGTTATGAGGTAGAAGAGCGTGACCTGCGTGAAGGCACCATCACCATCAGCCTGATCGACGCCCGCACCAACAAAACGGTTTGGCAGGGTTGGACAACAGATGAAGTGAACAGCCGCAATCTCACCAGCAAAGAGATCCAGGCAAGCGTGAAGAACATCTTCCGCAAGTTTGATCTCGCAGCGAAATAACAGTGTACAGAATTGAATAGCCCTCCGCGTATGCGGGGGGCTTTTTTTTAAATATTTTTGGAAGCAAATAGTGCCCGGCCTATCTTTGCCGTCCTTAAAAATGACGAATTTCTTTGCTTAAAACGCCGCGTTCGTCTAAGGGCTAGGACACCACCCTTTCACGGTGGTGATACGGGTTCGAATCCCGTACGCGGTACAAAAGCTCTGCAGAAATGCAGGGCTTTTTTATTACACGTAAAGCATGCCTTTTATGGTTACTGTTTATGTGATTGAAAGTTTGAAAGATGCTACCTGGTATACAGGTATGGCCTTTGATGCCGCCAGGCGTTTGCAGGAACATAATGCCGGTAAAAATCGATTTACCAAAGGGCACAGGCCATGGAAAACTATTTACACTGAATTATTGATGGATTGGCCTGCAGCACGGAAAAGGGAAAATATCTGAAGAGTTCTGCCGGTAAAATATGGCTGCGGAATAAGCTTAATTCAGCAGAATATACTGGTTCCCTGCCTGCGTGACGCAGTCGGGCAGGGAATCCCGTACGCGGTACAAAAGCTCTGCAGAAATGCAGGGCTTTTTTTATGGAATAACCGCAAAGCACGCGAAGCATGCAAAGATTCGCAATGGGTAAAAATTCTTCGAGAATCCTTGCGTCTTTGCGGTTATTGTTTTTTTGCACATGCCCAAACACCATCTTCCTTAAATCGTCCTTGGATATCCCGTGCGAAAGTTACCCGGGAAGTAAGACTTCGCTGCATTTACCTTCCCTATAAATTACCTGTATGCTGTACCTGATCTCAACCATACTTTTTATCGACGGTGAACCCATTGGCTATAATGTATACCAGCAGGAAAGGGATCGATTCTATTTCAAGCCAACCGGGATACCCAACCCGAATGTGATGCCACCTTCTTTTTACGTAACCACGGCCGGGGGCTGGTGCTTTGAAGGCCTCACTGATATTTTGGTGAGAGACCAGGTGATGGACGACCTTGAATACGTGATTCTGCACAGGCAAACAATATCTGCCTGAAACTGCATCTTCCTTCACCACTACCTTGCCTGCCCGTACAGCACCCTGTCCGTGCGGGCTTTCACCTTTCACCTTGAGGCATCTCTCCTGATGCTCCCACAATCCTTTCATCCTGATCTGTAATTGTTTTGTTCAATATTGTACCTTCGCGGGGCTTTAGGGCAAAATGAATTCTCAACTAAAATCAAAAAATCGAATATGTCAGTAAAAGTTGCCATTAACGGCTTTGGTAGAATAGGCCGTCTGGTATACCGCCAGATACACAACATGAAAGGAATAGACGTAGTGGCTGTTAACGACCTTACCAGTCCCAAAGTGCTGGCTCATCTCCTTAAATATGATTCCGCGCAGGGAAGGTTTAACGAAGATGTAAAGGCTACTGAAAATTCCATTACCGTTAATGGCCAGGAAATAAAGATTTATGCCCAGAAAAACCCGGCTGAAATTCCCTGGGGACAGCACGGTGTGGATGTGGTTCTTGAGTGCACGGGGTTTTTTACCGATAAGGAAAAAGCGGAAGGACACATCAAGGCCGGTGCAAAGAAAGTGGTGATATCAGCACCCGCTACCGGCGACCTCAAGACAATTGTATTCAACGTAAATCATGATATACTGGACGGTTCCGAGACCGTGATCTCCTGCGCATCCTGTACTACCAATTGCCTGGCGCCCATGGCCAAGGTGCTGGAAGACAAATTCGGCATTGTAAACGGAATGATGACCACCGTGCATGCGTACACCAACGACCAGAATACACAGGACGCCCCGCATCCGAAAGGCGACCTTCGCCGTGCAAGGGCGGCCGCACAGAATATTGTTCCCAACAGCACGGGTGCTGCCAAGGCCATTGGCCTGGTACTCCCCAGCCTGAAAGGAAAGCTTGATGGCACCGCGCAGCGTGTTCCAACCCTCACCGGTTCACTTACCGAACTGACGGTAATCCTTGGAAAGAAAACAACCACGGAAGAAGTAAATGCTGCCATGAAGGCCGCAGCCAACGAAAGTTTTGGATACACCGAAGACGAGATCGTTAGTTCTGACATCATTGGTATTTCATTCGGAAGCCTGTTTGATGGAACCCAGACGAAGGTGCAGACGGTAGGCGATACACAGATGGTGCGTACGGTTAGCTGGTACGACAACGAAATGAGCTATGTGTCGCAGCTTGTTCGTACGGTGAACTATTTTGCCCGTAAGATCAAATAAGATTATACATTATAAAAAATGAAACCGTAGGAATCCTGCGGTTTTTTTTATCTTGGCCCTTACCAAAACTAAACTTATGAAAATCAAAAACATTGATGGGTTCACCATGGATGAACTGCACCGGGAAGTAAGTAACGGTGGCCGGTTCGTCCTGTACTCCTACACGATCTCTATTATCCTGATGACCTTTAAGCGCCCAAGCAGTATTTATTTTGTAAAGGGTGACCAGAACAGGACGGTGAAAGGCCTTCCGTTTACGGTCACAACGCTGCTGCTGGGCTGGTGGGGATTTCCATGGGGGCCGATCTATACCATCGGTAGCTTGGCTACCAACCTGGGAGGCGGAAAGGACGTTACGGACGAGATTATGCAAAACCTTGTGGTGAGTTCCATTGGTTCGGAAGAGGCACAACTTAACTAATATATATGTCCAAGTTTTCATCGTACGATTTCAAAGGCAAAAAGGCATTGATCAGGGTCGATTTTAATGTTCCGCTGGATGAGCAATACAAGATCACCGATGATACCAGGATCAGGGCAGCGATTCCCACGATTAAAAAAATTCTTTCCGCAGGCGGCAGCGTCATCCTTATGTCGCACCTCGGAAGACCAAAGGAAGGCCCCACGGAAAAATATTCCATGAAACACCTGGTGCCCCACATGAAACAGGTATTGGGTACCGAAGTAAAATTTGCTCCGGATTGCATCGGTGAGGAAGCGATGCGTCTTTCCGGTTCCCTGAAGGGCGGGGAAGTGCTGTTGCTCGAGAATCTGCGGTTTTACAAACAGGAAGAAAAAGGGGAGGAAGGATTTGCGCAAAAGCTTTCGAAACTGGGTGATGTGTATGTGAATGACGCCTTTGGTACCGCTCATCGTGCCCATGCCTCCACGGCAGTGATCGCGAAGTTCTTTTCTCCCGAAAATAAAATGTTCGGACTGGTAATGGAAGGTGAGGTAGCCAGCGCGGAAAAAGTACTGCACAGCGCCGAACGTCCATTTACCGCCATTATCGGCGGCGCCAAGGTTTCCGACAAGATCATGATCATCGAGAACCTGCTGGAACGGGCATCCGACATCATTATCGGCGGCGGCATGGCTTATACATTTTTCAAGGCAATGGAAGGAAGGGTCGGTAAATCACTGGTAGAAGAAGACAGACTGCAGACCGCAGTGGACCTCCTGAAAAAAGCAGATGAAAAAGGCGTGTGCATACATCTTCCTTCCGATTCCATTATTGCAGATAAGTTTGCGCCCGACGCCAATGTATCTTCTTCCCTCAGCAACTCCATTCCTGATGAGTGGATGGGACTGGATATCGGTACGCTGGCCTGCGACACCTTCACCAAAGTAATCCTTTCTTCCCGCACCATTTTATGGAACGGTCCGATGGGTGTTTTTGAAATGGAAAAATTCCAGCACGGTACGAAAGCGGTCGCCATCGCCGTAGCCAAGGCTACCGAAAAAGGTGCTTTCTCCCTGGTAGGTGGCGGCGACAGTGTAGCGGCGGTGAACCAGTTCGGTTTTACCGACAAGGTGAGTTATGTCTCTACCGGTGGTGGTGCCATGCTGGAGTACTTCGAAGGAAAAGAATTACCCGGAATTGCTGCCGTTAAGTAAGCAAACGGTATGTCATAATTGCATGCCTTTATTTATGGTGTGTAATTTGATGAGCTATACGTATTAAAATAAAAAATAAAAGATGAGAACAAGGAATCTTGGTTTGATCGTCATACTCGGTTTTGTGTTATTGCTTGCGGGCTGCGTTGGCTGCGGTGCCATCAACCTTCAGAAAAAAGGTGTTGGACTTGAGGAGAATATCCGTGGGAAATGGGGTAATGTTCAAAGCGAATATCAGCGTCGTGCCGACCTTATACCCAACCTGGTAAGTACCGTTCAGGGTGAGGCTAATTTCGAAAGAGGTACGCTGACTGATGTGATTAATGCAAGGGCAAGGGCTACTTCCGTTAATGTGAACCCTGATGATCTTAGTCCGGAAAAATTACGTGAATTTCAACAGGCCCAGGGACAGTTATCCCAGGCACTCGGACGACTGCTTGTTGTGTCGGAGCAATATCCAAATCTCCGGGCAAACGATGCGTTCCGTGGTCTCCAGGTTCAGCTGGAAGGCACAGAGAACCGGATCAAGGTAGCGCGTAATGATTATAATACAGCCGTTCAGAGCTACAATACAACCATACGCACGTTCCCGAATAATTTTTATGCGGGTTGGTTCGGCTTCAGCCAGAAAGGATATTTTGAAGCCGATCCTGGAGCGAACCAGGCACCAAAAGTGAATTTCCCCCAGGGTGGTAACTCATCTTCCCTGCCGTCGGCGCCTTCATCCGCGCCGGCCGGAAACAGTGATCCAAACAAACGATAGTATGTTTCCCTGGCAAAAAAAACAGGACTTCCTGTCTGAAGAAGAAAAGCAAAGGATCCTTGACGCCATCCGTGATGCCGAACAGCAAACAAGCGGTGAAGTGCGCATCTACATGGAGCGGCATTGCAAATTCATGGACGCCCTGGACAGGGCAAAAGAATTGTTTTTCCAGCTTTCCATGGACAAGACTGCGGAAAGAAATGGTACGTTGCTCTACATAGCTGTAAAGGACAAGCAGGTAGCGGTTTTTGGAGATGAAGGGATCCACCAGAAAGTTGGACAGAAGTACTGGGAAGAGGAAGTAAACAAGATGCTGGTGTGTTTTAAAACAGCACACCTGGCTGATGGAATCGTAGAATGTATTTCAGACATCGGCGATGCCCTCAAAAAGCATTTCCCGTACAACAGCACAACAGATAAGAATGAACTCCCGGACGAAATCGTTTTTGGGCATTAACGAATGAAGAAATTACTCCTCCTTATATTTTTTTTCAGCCCTTTCTTTTGTTTTGGGCAATTGGAAGATGTTGTTCCGGCCAGGCCCAATCCTCCGAAGCTGGTGAATGACCTGGCCAATGTGCTCACGCCGGAACAGGTGCAGCACCTGGAGGCGAAACTGGTACGGTATGATGATTCCACTTCAAACCAGATTGTTATTATAACCATACCCACTACAGGAGATTACGCCATTGAAGATTATGCGTTGGGCATTCTCCGGAAATGGGGCGTGGGTTCAAAAAAGAATAACAATGGGATTGTGATCCTTGCTTCAATCCAGGATCGCAAGATCAGGATTGAAACCGGTTATGGACTGGAAGGTGCCATACCGGATATAACAGCCAATACCATTATTCAGAACGATATCGTACCGAATTTCCGGACCGGGAATTATTTCCGTGGTTTTGAAGAAGCCACGAATTCCGTTATGGAAGCTGCCCGTGGCGAATACACGGCTCCTGCAGGATACCGGGATCGCGGCAACCAGAATCCCCGTGGCATTTCATTCGGCAAATTGCTGATCGGGTTTATCATCCTTTGGGTGTTGCTGGGGATGTTCGGCAGAGGCGGCGGCGGAGGCAGGGGCGGAGGATTTATGTCGCGTCGCGGTTACCGGAGGTTTGGTGCACCGTTCATTTTCTTCCCCGGCGGATTTGGCGGCGGAGGAGGCGGAGGCTTCGGTGGTGGCGGATTTGGTGGTGGAGGTGGTGGCTTCGGAGGTTTCGGCGGCGGCGGTGGCGGCGGCGGCGGAGCCAGCGGAAGCTGGTGATGATGTCAGTTACCAGTTTGCAGTTCGCACTTACTGTATCTGTTAAATAAATACTTTGGTATTCAATAAAAAAACATCCCGCACACGTGCGGGATGTTTTTTTTATCCAAGGGCTAACTGTGGACTGCCAACTGCCAACTGCTAACTTATCTCTATGGACTGTCGACCGTGGACTGTGGGCATTCCTCAAAAATCCTTCTTCTCTTCTTTCATCTGCGCCGAAACATAATCCGCCATCTGCTGCTGACCGGAAGTTGCTTTTCCTTTCTGAATGTTCGAGAGCAGGTTATTGATGAAAGGAGCTACCTGATCCTGTAAAGATGCCGGAATCGCGTTACGGAAAGAAATGATGTCATTGACACCGCGCTTGAATGTTTCAAAGTTCTTTACACTCACCAGGAATTCTGCAAGGGGGGCAAGCGCTTCAAATTTGGCCTGGCCCAAAGGCAGGGTTTCAAAGTTTGTAAGGATCATTTCCGCAGCCGATTCATCACCGCTTTTGATGATCGTATTTGTGATGGCCGTGGCCAGTTTTCCTTTGGCTGGATGGGAAGAAAGACGCTTTGCTTCTGTTAAAGCGGCAGCACTGTCCACTTTTGAAAGGGCTTCCAGTGCGTTCCCCGAAACGCTATAGGAAGAATCGTTCAGCGACGCGCGGAAGATGGGAACGTATTTAGCATTTTTAAAGTCGCCCAGTTTGGATAATGCTGCAGCTTTCACCGTGCGTTGTGGATCCCGCTGGGCAAGATTTGCAAGTGGTGTTTCAACAGCTGATTTTATACTTTCTTTGGTTAAATCGAGGCGGTTGATGGTGTAACTGCGCAGACCATGATAAGGATCATTTAAGGAAGCTGATAAAATTTCCACCGCCTTGGCTTCAGCCTGTTTCTTCAATGCTGCATCAATGGCTTCCCGGCGATCGAGGTAATTACGGGCAACGCTGTACTGGTGCAGGTATTCATCCAGCGATTTGTTTTCTGTTTTCTGCAGCAGCAGTACTTTGTCTGCATCAAAGTTCACCAGCTCCGGCCGGGCCTGGGAAGCAAAACGGAACGTATCGATCTTATTTTTTACCCACACATTATGGCGCACCGCGTTGCCACCCTGGTAAACGTCAATCGTAACCGGTAACTGGAAAATCTTTTCACCGGTTTGTGTTTGCTCCACCACAACCACAGCTTGTTTGGCATCGGCATTATAGCTGTAAGTAATATTGAGCCTTGGATGTCCTGCACCGAAATACCATTGGTTAAAAAACCAGTTGAGGTCTTTCCCGGTTACTTCTTCAAATGCAAGGCGTAACTGGTGCGCTTCCGCTGCTTTAAATTTATTAGTGGTTAAATAACTGTTGAGTGATTTAAAGAAAGCACTGTCACCGATATAATGTCGGAGCATGTGCAGGATCCTGCCTCCTTTATTATAGCTCACTGCGTCGAACATATCTTCTTTGTCATTATAAGTAAAGCGTACCAGGTCTTTGTTCTGGCTTCCGCTCTGGATATAGCCCTGCATATCACCGTAGTTGTGGGCATCGGCTGCATCTTTTCCGTATTTATATTCCTGCCACAGGTATTCACTGTAATTGGCAAAGGATTCATTGAGCGTAAGATTGCTCCAGCTTTCAGAAGTAACCAGGTCGCCGAACCATTGGTGAAATAATTCGTGGGAAATCACATCCTCCCAGGCATTGCCATCGGTCAGCTGGCGGGCATCCTGTTGCGCCGCATCACTGTGAAGGGTAGCCGTAGTATTTTCCATGGCACCGCTCACATAATCGTGCGCGGTCATCTGTCCGTATTTGACCCATGGATATTCAACGCCGGTAATGCGTGAAAAATAAGCCATCATCTCGGGTGTGTTCCCAAAGATTTTCCGGGCCACCGGGGCATATTCTTTATCTACATAATAAGAGACTTCCTTACCCTTATAACTGTCTTTCACCACAGCAAAATCACCGGCACCGATAAAGAAAAGGTATGGCGCGTGGGGCAGGTCCATTTTCCAGTAATCTGTCCGGGTTCCATCCGTATTCTTTTTCTGAGTCATCAGTTTTCCATTGCTCAGCGTAACAAACTTTGAAGGAACCGTGAGGTAAAATTCCTGCGTTGTTTTCTGGTTCGGACGATCGATGGTGGGTACGTATACCGATGAAGCTTCGGTTTCACCCTGCGTCCACACCTGTGTGGGCTTTTCTTTTTCCTCACCGAGCGGATTGATGAAATACAATCCCTTAGCATCTGTTATGGCAGCACTTCCCTGTGCCTGAAATTCATTGGGCTTGGCGGTGTAATCAATATATATTGTATAAGTTTCTCCTCCTTTGTATTTCCGGTCAAGATCAATGTCCAGCTGAAGCCCGTCGTAGGTGTACTTCAATGGTGTATTTTTTCCATTGCGCACCACGGCCACCTGGCGGATGTCCATTCCTTTTGCATCCAGGCGAAGCGAATCGGTAGCATAAAAATGAGGCTTTAACGTAATCCAAACCTTGCCGGCCAATTGGGATTTGGGAAAATCGAGGCGGGCATCGAGGCGTGTATGAACGAGGTCATTGATGCGCTCCGAAGTGGCCCTGTACACCCTTGATACTTCGGCGGTACGGGCGGAACCCTGCGTGGACCCGGTAACCGCAAGAGCAGCGAAAAAGCTTAACAATACATATCTTTTCATAATGCTAATTTGAAGCGGTAAAATTAATCGTTCTGCTACTGGTGCCCGTAAAAGATGATGAAAGGCGTAATTCGGGGTACACCGGAATTAGTTTAATTTTGAAAACAATGAAATCGCTGTGCTTACTGGTCATTGCTTCTCTTGTATGGCTGGCATCTGCTGCCCAGAAAACTTATTTTGTTTACCTGCAGTCTGAAAACAACCAATCCTTTTATATCCGGAATGGTGAAAAGATTCAAAGTTCCAATGCCAGCGGTTACATGATCCTTTCAGGCCTTACAGACAGCACCTATACTTATGCTATTGGTTTCCCCGGCAACATACGCGAGACCAGGTTCACCATCCCGGTCAGCAAGGACAGGGGTTTCCTGATCAGGACAGGGGGTGAAATGCTAAATCTAATGGACCTGCAGGCCCTTTCCATAATGAAACCCGCATCAGAGCCTGCGCGTAATGGTGGTAATTCGTATACCGTGCGTGATGATGCATTTACAAGGATGCTGGCCAGGGCCGTTAAAGATTCCAGTTTATTACTGGTGCAGGTAGATGCGGCTCCCCCGGCGGACATGGCTGAGAAAAAGGAGCCGCAAAAAGCAGAACAAAAAACAGAAGTCAGAACAGAACCGGTTGTATCAGCCCAACCCATTACCATCGATTCATCGGCAACCGTAACAGCCATGCCTAAAGAACAAAAGGTAGAAGTAAAAAACGACCCCCCGGTTGTTCGTACCACTCCGGTAACAACGGTTGAAAAAGCGACTGCAGCGGAAAAAGAAAAAGAGGTTCAGGTGAATGAAAACACCACCACTCAAAATACTGGTGTGTATAGTCCTTCGGTAGTGATCCGCCGTTCGGAAAGTTCCACTACGGAAGGATTCGGGCTTGTATATCATGATAACCGTAATGGTGTTGTTGATACCATCAGGATCCTGATTCCTAATCCGAAATCACCTTTCAGAAGTGAGCCGAAAGAACCTGCAAGAGAATCAAAGGCCTTCCTCGAGGTCACCACGAATGATACTGCAAGGGCAACAAGCGATCCTGCACCGGTTATTACCAATAAAAAAGCCTGTGCAAAAATCGCCACCGAAGCAGATTTCCTGAAGTTGCGCCGTAATATGGCAGCTGCCGATTCTGAGGATAATATGATGGCTGCTGCAACAAAGGCCTTCCGCGAGAAATGCTATACGACCGAACAGGTACGTAACCTCGGCTACCTGTTTCTGAATAACTATGGTAAATACCGGTTTTTCTCGGCTGCCTTTACGCACGTAAGTGATGTGGCGGAGTTCCCTTCCCTGGAGGCCGAATTCAAAGATGAATATTATATAGAACGTTTTAAAGCCTTTCTCAGGCAGTAAGAGGAATGCGGCGTTATTTTATTGAAGTTGCCTACAAAGGCACGGCGTACAGTGGTTTCCAGGTACAGGAAAATGCCAATACAATACAGGCAGAAGTAGAGAAAGGGCTCTCCACACTGCACCGGGTTCCGGTGGGGCTTACCGGATCATCCCGCACCGATTCCGGGGTTCATGCATTGCAGAATTATTTTCATTTCGACCTCGCAGTTGATCTTCATGAGCAGAGTGTTTATAAGCTGAATGCTATTCTGCCACGTGATATCGTTGTAAAGAGAATTCTACCCGTGGGGTTGGAAGCGCATTCACGTTTTGATGCGCTGAGCCGTGAATATATCTACCGGGTACACCGAAGCAAAAGTCCTTTTTTAAATGGTTTGTCTTTTTATTATCCCTATAAACTTGATCGCGGCATAATGGATGAAGCAGCTGTTATGGTAAAGGAGCATTCTTATTTCTATGCGTTCTCCAAAACCAACACGCAGGTACAGAATTTCAATTGCACCATAGAGGTCAGCCACTGGTATGAAGAAGGAGAGGGGTTGGTGTATACAATAAAAGGAAACAGGTTCCTTAGGGGTATGGTCCGGTTACTGACGGCATCAATGCTGAAAACAGGAAGGGGAAAATTGTCGTTGAAAGACTTTGAAGAGTTGTTTGAGGGAAAGCGTAAGTGCGGGTTTTCCGTGCCTGCAAACGGGTTATACCTGAAGGCCGTAAATTATCCGGAAAATTATTTTCCTTGATGGGCTTATGTTTCAACGTTTTTTTGAGCCGGAAGACTGAAACTTTTTGGACCGTATAGTTATAGGCCCGTATCTTTGCAGCCGCTTTTTGAAACACGGGAATTCGATGCAAAAAATGAGGACCTTTTTTACTTTTTTTAAGAGTCGTGAATGCAAAAAGAATTGGCTGGTAATGCGTTCGTTTTTATCTTTGCCGCCGCTATTTGAAGTTGGATTAAGAGTGGGATTTGAGAGCAGATTCTTTTAGATAATTTTAAGACTTGATTTTTAGATTAATTTGTTGGCATTCAAAAGATTACCTTATCTTTGCACTCGCTTTTTGAAAACAGGATCGGGACGAAAAATTGGATGATTTACTTCACAATTTTTTAGCAATACTATCCGGAAAATATTTGGATTGATTTGTACCTGTCCCGTATCTTTGCACTCCGCTTTTTGAAACTGTTGAATCGAAATTTTTCACCCATAATTTTTCAGGAATTAACGGTGTTGCTTTTAGAAAAAATTATGATTCACGGTGAAGAAAAAATTTGGTGTGTATTGCAAAGTGACCGTATCTTTGCAGTCCGCTAAAAAAATCAGATATAGTTCTTTTCTTATCAGGTTATCACACATCAGAATTTTACTAAGGGGGAGTTGTTAAAAAACTCAGAATCAGAAAATTAATTTTGGTGGAAATTAAAAGAGCTGTACATTTGCACTCCCAATCGAAAAAGGGAAGGGAATAAAGTTCTTTTACGGGTAACAAAATAGATGACGGCGAAAGGCCTGTAAGATGCGAAATCTTATCATCTGCAAATCAAATCGGGCGCAAGTCTGAGGCGGTTTAAGATCTTTGAAAGTTTGGAAGCAACAGCACGTAAATCTTTGTGATGAAGATTTACACTTTAGGTAAGTCAAGCGAATAACATTCGATTTTTGACTCGTTAATTTTTTCTTTTTGAGAATTTTAATAGTCAGTATCAAAACTCATTTACAATGGAGAGTTTGATCCTGGCTCAGGATGAACGCTAGCGGCAGGCTTAATACATGCAAGTCGAGGGGCAGCAGGGGTGTAGCAATACACTCGCTGGCGACCGGCAAACGGGTGCGGAACACGTACGCAACCTACCCAAAACTGGGGAATAGCCCGGGGAAACCCGGATTAATACCTCGTAACATAATGAAGTGGCATCACTTTATTATTATAGCTCAGGCGGTTTTGGATGGGCGTGCGGCTGATTAGGTAGTTGGCGGGGTAACGGCCCACCAAGCCTGCGATCAGTAACTGGTGTGAGAGCACGACCAGTCACACGGGCACTGAGACACGGGCCCGACTCCTACGGGAGGCAGCAGTAAGGAATATTGGTCAATGGACGCAAGTCTGAACCAGCCATGCCGCGTGGAGGATGAAGGCCCTCTGGGTTGTAAACTTCTTTTATATGGGACGAAACCTCTTATTCTTGAGAGACTGACGGTACCATAGGAATAAGCACCGGCTAACTCCGTGCCAGCAGCCGCGGTAATACGGAGGGTGCAAGCGTTATCCGGATTCACTGGGTTTAAAGGGTGCGTAGGAGGACTGGTAAGTCAGTGGTGAAATCCCCGAGCTTAACTTGGGAACTGCCGTTGATACTATCAGTCTTGAATACCGTGGAGATGAGCGGAATATGTCATGTAGCGGTGAAATGCTTAGATATGACATAGAACACCAATTGCGAAGGCAGCTCGTTACACGAATATTGACTCTGAGGCACGAAAGCGTGGGGATCAAACAGGATTAGATACCCTGGTAGTCCACGCCCTAAACGATGGATACTCGACATACGCGATACACTGTGTGTGTCTGAGCGAAAGCATTAAGTATCCCACCTGGGAAGTACGACCGCAAGGTTGAAACTCAAAGGAATTGGCGGGGGTCCGCACAAGCGGTGGAGCATGTGGTTTAATTCGATGATACGCGAGGAACCTTACCTGGGCTAGAATGTTAGTTGACCGTGGGTGAAAGCTCATTTTGTAGCAATACACAACTAATAAGGTGCTGCATGGCTGTCGTCAGCTCGTGCCGTGAGGTGTTGGGTTAAGTCCCGCAACGAGCGCAACCCCCATCACTAGTTGCCATCAGGTAACGCTGGGAACTCTAGTGAAACTGCCGTCGTAAGACGTGAGGAAGGAGGGGATGATGTCAAGTCATCATGGCCTTTATGCCCAGGGCTACACACGTGCTACAATGGGGCGTACAAAGGGCTGCCACTTAGCGATAAGGAGCCAATCCCAAAAAACGCCTCTCAGTTCAGATTGGAGTCTGCAACTCGACTCCATGAAGCTGGAATCGCTAGTAATCGTAGATCAGCAACGCTACGGTGAATACGTTCCCGGACCTTGCACACACCGCCCGTCAAGCCATGGAAGCTGGGTGTACCTAAAGTCGGTAACCGTAAGGAGCCGCCTAGGGTAAAACTAGTAACTGGGGCTAAGTCGTAACAAGGTAGCCGTATCGGAAGGTGCGGCTGGAATACCTCCTTTTTAGAGCTTAGCAACTTATCTGATGCTGTTGTTTCCATTCATTCATTGATTTTAAATTAAGTTCTTTTACAAAAAAGTAACCCGATAACACGGGGGCTACAAACAGATCCGTAGCTCAGCCTGGTTAGAGCACTACACTGATAATGTAGGGGTCAGCAGTTCAAATCTGCTCGGGTCTACTAAACCAAAAACAAGCTGCAAGCTGCAAGCGGCAAGCAACAAGCGGAACTTGAAGCTTGAGGCTCTTAGCTTGAAGCTCTATCAGCGGGGGATTAGCTCAGCTGGCTAGAGCACCTGCCTTGCACGCAGGGGGTCAACGGTTCGAATCCGTTATCCTCCACCAAAGAATTAGGAATTAATAATTGGTTCTAGATTCAACAGTTCTTTCAAACTTATGGTAATGACTTTTAAGAGTCGGTCGGATCGTATCCGGATTATCAACATTGTTATTTAGGCGGATTAAATAGTAAAATATTCAATCTACAATCTTAAATAGCTAAGTTCTTTGACATATTGGAAAATATAAAGTTGTTAGACGAGAGTCTATTGATCGATCACAATTTGAATAATCGCCAAGTTTTTGGTGGTCTTACGAATGTGGTCGGGTAACAATTACAATTTCAAATTTTTTAAAGCAACTAAGGGCGCATGGTGGATGCCTTGGCTCTGAGAGGCGATGAAGGACGTGGTAAGCTGCGATAAGCTGCGGGGAGATGCACACAATCGTTACATCCGCAGATTTCCGAATGGGACAACCCACTATACTGAAGGTATAGTACACCGTAAGGTGAGCCAACCCCGAGAACTGAAACATCTAAGTACCGGGAGGAAAAGAAAATAAATAATGATTCCCTGAGTAGTGGCGAGCGAAAAGGGAAAAGCCTAAACTTGATCGGCGTGCCGATTGAGGGTTGTAGGACCACATTTAGAAACTGTCATCAAGCTGAATTTTTTGGAAAATTAAGCCATAGAGCGTGATAGCCGCGTAAGCGTAAATTGACAGGGACGAGTGGTATCCTGAGTAGGGCGGGACCGGAGAAATCCTGCTTGAATCTGCCAGCACCATCTGGTAAGGCTAAATACTCCTCAGAGACCGATAGTGAACCAGTACCGTAAGGGAAAGGTGAAAAGCACCCTAAACAAGGGAGTGAAATAGTACCTGAAACCGTGCGCCTACAAGCGGTCGGAGCCTGCATAGCAATATGTTGGGTGACGGCGTGCCTTTTGCATAATGAACCTACGAGTTGCTCCTCACTGGCGAGGTTAAGTTCTTAATTAACGGAGCCGTAGCGAAAGCGAGTCCAAATAGGGCGTTTAGTCAGTGGGGGCAGACGCGAAACTTTGTGATCTATCCATGGGCAGGATGAAGGAGGGGTAACACTCTCTGAAGGTCCGAACTCATTAACGTTGAAAAGTTATGGGATGACCTGTGGATAGGGGTGAAAGGCCAATCAAACTGAGAGATAGCTCGTTCTCCCCGAAATGTTTTTAGGAACAGCCTCGGATTATAGAAGTTTACTAGAGGTAGAGCTACTGATTGGGCTAGGGGGCTTCACCGCCTACCAAACCCTGACAAACTCCGAATGCTAGTAAATATCTCCGGGAGTGAGGCTACGGGCGCTAAGGTCCGTGGCCGAGAGGGAAATAACCCAGAATAACAGCTAAGGTCCCTAATACGTAGTTAAGTTGATCAAACGAGGTGGGGTTTCTATAACAGCCAGGATGTTGGCTTGGAAGCAGCCATTCATTTAAAGAGTGCGTAACAGCTCACTGGTCGAGAGACCCTGCACGGAAAATAATCGGGCATCAAACTACGAACCGAAGCTTTATGTTGTCCCGCTTTGCGGGATATACGGTAGGGGAGCATTGAAATCTGCATCGAAGGTGTACGGCGACGTATGCTGGAGCGATTTCAAAAGAAAATGTAGGTATAAGTAACGATAAATAAGGTGAAAAACCTTATCGCCGTAAGTCTAAGGGTTCCTGATCAACGTTAATCGGATCAGGGTTAGTCTGGTCCTTAGGTGAACCCGAAAGGGGTAGCTGATGGAAAGCTGGTTAATATTCCAGCACCAGCATTAGTTTCGACGGGGTGACGCAGTATTGAAAGTTCCTCGCACTTACGGAATAGTGCGATTAAGTATGTAGCTATTTGTTCTGTAGGCAAATCCGCAGAGTAAGGCAAAATACGAAAGTACACTGAGGCTTCGGCCAAGGTGAGTGAACCTAAAAGCTGCCGAGAAAAACCTCTAAGGTTAGGCTAATGCTGCCAGTACCGCAAACCGACACAGGTAGACGGGATGAATATTCTAAGGCGCTCGGGTGAGCCGTGGAGAAGGAACTAGGCAAATTGACGCTGTAACTTCGGGATAAAGCGTACCGCAGCAATGCGGTCACAGTAAAATGGTTCAACCAACTGTTTAACAAAAACACAGGGCCCTGCAAAATCGAAAGATGACGTATAGAGCCTGATACCTGCCCGGTGCTGGAAGGTTAAGGAAGGGTGTTCGGGGGTAACCCCAAAGCTCCTGACTGAAGCCCCAGTAAACGGCGGCCGTAACTATAACGGTCCTAAGGTAGCGAAATTCCTTGTCGGGTAAGTTCCGACCTGCACGAATGGTCTAATGAGTTGAACACTGTCTCCTCCACGAGCCCGGTGAAATTGTAGTATCGGTGAAGATGCCGGTTACCCGCCACGGGACGGAAAGACCCCGTGAACCTTCACTACAACTTTGCATTGATTTTGAACAAACAATGTGTAGGATAGTTGGGAGACTTTGAAGCCCTCTCGCCAGGGGGGGTGGAGTCGTCGTTGAAATACCAACCTTTGTTTGTTTAGAGTCTAATCCCTTGCGGGAAACAGTGCATGGTGGGTAGTTTGACTGGGGTGGTCGCCTCCTAAAAAGTAACGGAGGCTTGCAAAGGTTCCCTCAGTACGGTTGGTAATCGTACGTAGAGCGCATCAGTATAAGGGAGCTTGACTGTGAGGCATACACGCCGAGCAGGGACGAAAGTCGGCTGAAGTGATCCGGTGGTTCTGCATGGAAGGGCCATCGCTCAAAGGATAAAAGGTACTCCGGGGATAACAGGCTGATCTCCCCCAAGAGCTCATATCGACGGGGAGGTTTGGCACCTCGATGTCGGTTCGTCACATCCTGGGGCTGGAGAAGGTCCCAAGGGTTCGGCTGTTCGCCGATTAAAGTGGCACGTGAACTGGGTTCAGAACGTCGCAAGACAGTTCGGTCCCTATCTGTGGTGGGCGCTAGTAAATTGAGAGGACATGACCTTAGTACGAGAGGACCGGGTCGTACGTACCGCTGGTGTATCTGTTGTGCCGCCAGGTGCAATGCAGAGTAGCTATGTACGGACAGGATAAACGCTGAAAGCATCTAAGCGTGAAACCTTCCTCAAGATGAGTTTACTTTTAAGAGCCGTAGAAGACTACTACGTTGATAGGCTACAGGTGTAAAGCTAGTAATAGCAAAGCCGAGTAGTACTAATTGCTCGTAAGCTTTAATTTTATTAATACTCCGTCTAGCAACTTTATCCAATATGTTAAGTTATTGTAGCCTCAAGCTACAAGCTGCAAGCTGCAAGCATTTGCCTGTAGCGAATAGCTGTCCGCTTGAAGCTTATCTCTTTATGGTGGTTTTGCCGAGGGTGTTCACCTCTTCCCATACCGAACAGAGAAGTTAAGCCCCTCATGGCCAATGGTACTGCACCACAATGCGGGAGAGTAGGTAGCTGCCATATTTATTTAAAAAAGCCTTTCAGAAATGAGAGGCTTTTTTATTGCCCATTAGGTACGAAAAACGGTTGAAAGACATTTCACGCAAAGGCGCAAAGGAACACACAGGTCTTTAACTTTTACTTTTCCTACACATTCGGACAGATTGATAATCCAGTAGCAGTCAGATTGCAGGTGCCATTTGCGTAGAGGGCGCAAAGAAAGCCAATAGATTGAAAGGGAAATTATCCATGTTACATGTTCAATATTCAATGTTCATGTAAAGGCAACCGCAAAGACGCAAAGTTTCGGATCCTTTGCGACTTTGCGGTTAACTACTCGTTCAGATTGAAGATAAGTGAATATTCTGTGGTCTGTCGTCTGTTGACGGTGGTCCTTCCTAATTATACTTCTGGTTCTGGATCACCGTAAAGCTTTTCTTGATCTTCAGGAATCGCTTCTCATAAAACTCATAGGAAAGTCCGGCAATGATGCAGGTCAGTACAATGCAGGTCAAAGGAAATAATCCTTCCCAGGCAGCCACGCTGTCGCGGGAGAAGATTTTCAGGAAAACAAACAGGGTAAGCTGGGCAATGGCCGCATGGAATACATAAATGCCATAAGAATACCGGCCCAACCGCTTTAGTAGATTCGTTTCAAGATTGAATATAAAATTACCGGTAGAAGCTGCGAGTATGATGTAAGCAAAAAGCAGGGCCGGAACCGTTGAAAATAAATAGGTTTCCACGATCTCGGGCCTGGGAATGAAGTTGGTTACATATAAAACGGCAACAAGCAAAGCAATCCCCTGCAGGATTTTATTTTCAAAAACAGGGCGAACCCGCTCATAGATATTCTTATGAAAATAGATATAGGCGGCCAGGATGCCAAAGCCAAATGCATCAAACCAGCAGGTGGTGAAAAAAGAAAGCGGGTTATACTGCTCATTGAAATGCATCACTCCGCCGTCCTGGAGGCTGGCGAGTAAAATCTTGGACCCGATGCCTACTGCAATCAGCCCAAAAATGATAGGCAGAATGATCTTTGACCCCTTCTTTACCAGCCAGGGGGCGAACAGGTAAAATTGCTCTTCAATACAAACCGACCAGTACAACTCGATCATGCCCCGGTTAATGGTAGCAAAGATCATTTGTATGTTGATGCTGAAAGTAAACAGGTAAAAAAGGTTCTCTGTAACCGGGGTATTGATCGTAACACCCATATATTTCATGAGCAGGTCGATGCCCAGGATGGATAAAAGTCCGAACCCAAAGTACAGAGGCCAGATCCGGAGCACCCGGCGCATATAGAAATCGCGGATTTTAACCGTATCGGTTGCTTTTTTCTCCGCAAACAACAAGTAAAAAATCAGGTAGCCGCTCAGTACAAAAAAAAGGGTAACCCCATAAAATCCAAGGTGCGAAACAAAAGATCGCTCCGCATTGGGCATATCCGCACTGACGTCATTTTTATAATCGGAAACGTGCTGAAGAATAACCATTAGGGCCGCGAAACAGCGTATCCCGTCGAGGTTCTTGAAATAAACCTTCTTGGTGGCAGGGGGTGTCTCTGCCGGGATGGATTTTGTCATGCTAGGGTACAAGACGGATGTTTTTTCCATACTCTTAAAAAGTCAATAATCGTTTTCAATAATCGGTCTCTGAGCGGGGGTTATGTGAGATGATCTTTACGACAGTTCCTTTTTGATCGATTCCACTGGCTAACCCCTACGGATAGGAGCATCAGGTTACAGAATTATCGTCAGCAAAGGAATGGGTAAAACTTCTTTAAGCCTACTGTCGTGGATAAAAAAAGAGTGCCATCCTGACCCCGCCGGCAACAAAATCATATTCTGTTGGCCGGATTGGGCGTACTGACGAATGTTTTGGCTGCAATAACCTTAGCTTATCTAATTGTTTTATTCGGACTAAAGCAAATAATCGGGTTTTCACGGATTCATTCCGCTGAAAAATGCGGAAAGGGCTTTATAGAGATGGTAGTGAAAATGTGACCTGGGCTACAATATACAAAATGTTTTTTGGGGTCAAAATGAAATGCCTTTTTTCACTGCAACCCGCAATGGGCTTATTTTTCCCCGCTTTTACGGCAGCACCCTGTAAACCGGATAACGCAGGTGTACCGGTTCATACCAGGGAGAGTTCTGGTAGATGAAATTCAACTGTGCCGTAGCGCTTTTAGCAAAGGTGGAATCTGCAGCCCTGCGGGCTTCCAGTTTTGCTTTTAAATCGGGTTTTGTTTCCAGGTAAACTGATGCGGTTTCCTCGAAGGCATAATTGGAAAATCCTTCTTTCGCATTGAGAATAGGGTCAAAGAAATTCCAGGCAAAATAGGAGTCTTCTCCCTGTGGTTCGAGGGTTTCCATAAGAAAACGTACTGCTTTCCCGCTAACCGGGATCCAGTAATCGCCTTTCCGGAAACTAACCCTGCTTTTGCTTTTGGAAACCTGAGTGCCCGAGTTCAGGTGGTGCCCTTCGAATGGTCTTGACGAAGTCTGGTAATTATCGATCCGGTATTGTTCCACCTCGATGACCGTATCGCGGCTAAGTTTACGCATCGGAATTCCATTCGCCTGCAGCCGCTCAATTACTTTCCACCAGCCCTGCGGAATCACATAAGCCTGCGGACGTTGAACACGGAGTGTATCCCGGTAAACATTATAGAAAGGAACCTTTTTTTCATAAGGTTTACTGCGGTCGTAATACAACCGGGGTAACCCGGAAACGAGGCTGGGTTTGTTGCCGGAAGCATATCCTTTGAAAAGAATCTCTGTCGACATTGACCGGTCCCATTTCCAGGCCAGGGGAAGGTCGGGGGCGGTTTGCTGCCGGGCTCTTTCTGCTGCCCTGAGACTGGTGATGGTACTGCTGTTTTTTGTTGCAAACTCAATAAAGGTTTCCATCAGGTAGCGGGTCGAGGCTACGCGCTGATCGTAGGATTTGAGCATATGTGTTTCCGGCACAAAAGCAAAAGAGTTCCAGAGGGCTGCATACCCGCTGGAATAGCGCGGGCTGTCCCAGAATTCATTCCACCCGCTCTCAGGCGTTTCACCAAAATGATTTACATAAGGCACCAGGTCGAAACCCTTTTCCTTCATGCCGCGGTATAAAGCCGGTTCAAAAACCTGGTTAAGAAAGGTACCTAAGGCGCCTCCAAGTTTATTATGCTGTGTGGTAAGGAGGGTCATTACGTGCTGGTAATCGGCACCGTTGCTGACATGATTGTCCACGAAAATATCGGGATCCAGCATTTGGTAAATCTTTGTAAACGTGAGGGCTTCCCGGGAATCGGCTTTAATAAAATCGCGGTTCAGATCCAGGTTTTGCGAGTTGCCGCGAAATCCGAATTCTTCAGGGCCATTTTGATCCACGCGGTAAAAGGCACTGCGGTTCAGTGTACCGCCAATATTATAAACGGGAATAATAGCCAGCACCACGTTAGATGGAAGCGTCTTTAAACTACCGGAAGGCGGTACAATCGATAGGGCGTCCTTTTTTACCGGGAATATAAGATCACGCACCAGCAGCATGCTGGCATCGATGCCATCGGGCTCACCGGGGTGGATACCATTGTTGACCAGGATAATGGTTTTCTTTTTCTTTTTGAGCGACGTTATGTCAAAATCCTTATCAGCCGATACCAGCACCAGGTGCAAGGGAAACCCTGCGTCTGTAGGTCCCATTTCCTGCATCTTAACCTGGGCTGAAGCAGCATCCAGGTCTTTCCACCAGTCAATAATGCCCGCGTAAGTAGGCGTTTGCCGCCCGCCTGATTGTTCAAACAGGGTAGTGAATTGAGCGGATAAAGTATGGACAGAAAAGAAACAAACAGTCAGGAGGAGAAAACGCATGGTTGATGAATTGGGCCTAAAAATAAAAAAGGCGTCCTGCATAATGCGGGACGCCGGAAATTATTTTAATGGGCTGTCAGGCCATTGTGTTTAATCGTTTGGAAAGCTTGCTTTTTAAGTTGCTCGCCTTGTTCTTATGAATGATGCCACGCTTTGCCAGCTTGTCAATCATCGCAATCACCTCAGGTGTTTGTTTGCCTGCCTCAGTCTTATCGGTAAGAACTTTCAGGTCGCGGATGGCATTACGGGTAGTTTTGCCATAATAACGGTTTCTTTCGCGGCGCTTGGTGGATTGACGCACATCTTTCTTTGTAGCCTTATGATTAGCCATGAACGTTTAAATTTGGACGGCAAAGGTAAGGGTATATTTTTAAAATTGGTTCCCGGTGTCCCATAATTTTCCTGTTGCCTCCCTGAATTTGCAGGATTTTAGCTTTCCATCCATACGAAGAATTTCTGTGCTGGAGTTTAAGACATGAATAGTAAGGTCTGCCGGTTTAAAATACGGTAGTTCCCGGATTCGCGTGGTATATTTGCGTACCCAAAAAAATCCAAACTTCCCTTTCATGAAGGATTTCTCGTACATCACGCATTCTCACCCGGCTTACATTGAAGGTTTATATAATGAATTTGTTCAGAACCCGGAAAGTGTAGACCCTGAATACCGAAAGTTTTTTGAAGGGTTTGATTTTGCCCTTGCCAATCCACCGGCCAATGGGCATACGGCTCCGTCATCAAATGGAGCTACCCCTGCAAACGGTGCGCAATTAGCAAAAGAATTCGCTGTATATAGCCTGATACAAGCTTACCGGAACAGGGGCCACCTGGTGGCAAAAACAAATCCCATCCGGGAACGTAAAGACCGGAAAGCCAACCTCGAATTAAAGCATTTCGGCCTGTCTGATACCGAGCTGGGTCAAACCTTCGCCGCGGGTCAATTTGCCGGAATAGGAAGCGCAACACTTCAACAGATACTCGATCATTTACAAAAAGTTTATACCCATCATGTGGGTGTGGAATTTCAATACATACTCCGGCAGGAACGTCTCGAATGGCTGCAGAAGGAACTGGAATCAGGACTGCAGAAAAGCCTCCCGCTGGAAGTACGCAGGAGGATCCTGGAAAAACTGAACCAGGGCGTCATCTTTGAAAAATTCCTGCACACGAAATACATCGGGCAGAAACGTTTTTCGCTGGAAGGTGGTGAAACAACCATTGCTGCACTGGATACCATCATCAGCACGGCTGCTGATCATGGTGTGCAGGAAGTGGTGATTGGTATGGCCCACCGGGGGCGTTTAAACGTACTGGCCAACATACTGGGAAAAACATACGAACAGATCTTTTCAGAATTTGAAGGAACAGCGATTCCCGACCAGACAATGGGCAGTGGTGATGTGAAATATCACCTTGGGTTCTCTTCTGAAATTGAAACTGCCGCGGGCAAAAAAATCCACCTGAAATTATCACCCAATCCTTCGCACCTGGAAGCAGTAGATCCAATTGTTCTGGGGTATTGCAGGGCGAAAGCGGATGTACTTTATAAATCTGATTTCGACCGTGTGCTACCCATATTAATCCACGGCGATGCTTCGGTAGCAGGACAGGGCATTGTATACGAGATCCTGCAAATGAGCAATCTCAAAGGATATTATACGGGTGGAACCATTCATTTCGTGATCAATAACCAGATCGGGTTTACCACAGATTTTGATGACGCGCGCAGCTCTGATTACAGTACCTCTATTGCCGCTACCGTGCAGGCACCGGTACTGCATGTGAATGGTGATGATCCGGAAGCTGTAGTGAAATGCGTGGAGATTGCTACGCGCTACCGGCAGGAATTCAATTCGGATATTTTTATTGATATGGTATGTTACCGCCGTCATGGTCACAATGAAGGCGATGATCCTAAATTTACCCAGCCAGGTTTGTATGCCCTGATCGACAAGCATGCCAACCCGCGTGAAGAATACGTGCAGTACCTGCTGCAGAATGGCGCATCGGAAGCCAAAGACCTGGCGAAGGAAATGGAAAAGAAATTCTGGACCGACCTGCAGGAACGCCTGGATGAAATCAAACAAAATCCACTTCCTTACAACCTGCAGAAGCCCGAGCTGTGGTGGCAAAGCCTGCGCCGGGCAACAGAGCAGGATTTTGAAAGCTCTCCGCCAACAGCCCTTTCTGAATCCGACCTGCGAACATTGTTTGCCGGACTGATGAAATGGCCAACTGATTTTAAGCCGCTGCGTAAAGTGGAAAAGCTGTTGCAGGATAAAATAAAGTTGTTTGAAAGTGAAGGAAAGATCGATTGGGCAACCGGCGAATTACTGGCTTATTCGAGTCTTCTTGTAGAAGGAAAGGATGTGCGTATGAGCGGCCAGGATGTAAAGCGCGGAACATTTTCGCACCGGCACGCCGTGATCTATGATGAAACCAATAACAAGGAATACAACCGTCTCAATCATTTCCGGGAAGGGCAGGGGCTATTCCGTATTTACAACTCTTTACTGAGTGAGTTTGGTGTGCTTGGATTTGAATATGGATATGCATCGGCCAACCCGAGCGCACTTGTTTTATGGGAAGCGCAGTTTGGTGATTTTGCCAATGGAGCTCAAACCATCATCGACCAGTTCATTACGTCTTCGGAACAGAAATGGCAGCGGATGAACGGGCTGGTAATGCTGCTGCCGCATGGTTATGAAGGGCAGGGTCCGGAGCACTCAAGTGCACGCCTGGAACGTTTCCTGCAAATGTGCGCAGAGCTCAATATCATTGTCACGAACATCACTACATCGGCCAATCTTTTTCATATGCTGCGCCGGCAGATGGTCTGGCCTTTCCGTAAACCGCTGGTAAATTTTTCACCCAAGGCAAACCTGCGTCATACAGGAAGTTATTCCCCTGTACCTGAATTTATCACCGGCGGGTTTAAAGAAGTGATTGATGATGCGTACATAAAGGATGCTGCTTCGGTGAAGAAAGTATTATTCTGCAGCGGAAAGGTTTACTTCGACCTGCTGGAGCGTCAGCAGAAAGACGGTCGTACCGATGTTGCCATTATTCGCCTGGAACAATTATACCCGCTGCCGTATACGCAACTGGAAGCGCTTAATAAAAAATACAGCAAAGCCCTTTGGCTTTGGGTACAGGAAGAGCCGTTGAATATGGGCACTGCGGGTTTCCTGCAAATGAACCTGAAGAATATTAATTATGGCACCATCAGCCGTCAGCCCAGCGCGGCACCGGCTACCGGTTTTTCAAAAGTGCATGCCCAGGAACAAAGTGAGATTGTGGACACGGCGTTTACTATTTGAGAGAAGTCTACAGTCGACAGTCCACGGATCACTGTCTACAGCCGGCAGTTAGTAGTAGATAGATTTAAATATTAAGGACAGAATGAAATGGGTGGGTGTGAACCAGGTGTTTTAAAAGCAATTTATTTTACTGAAATTTGCGGCTGACCGGAACCGCCATTACTGATAAATAAAACCGTATGATCGATATCAAGGTGCCTACTGTTGGAGAATCTATTAATGAAGTAACGCTTGTTAAATGGTTGAAGAAAGATGGAGATTATGTAGACAGGGATGAAGTGATTGCCGAACTGGAAAGTGAAAAGGCCACCTTTGAATTGAATGCGGAACAGGCAGGCGTACTGAAAGCGGTTGGTAAAGAAGGCGACACCCTGAACATAGGCGACCTGGTAGCCCAGATCGATGAAACGGCTGCCAAACCTGCCGGTGCCGGAAAAGACCAGGAAGCCAAAGCACAACCGGGTCCTGACGCCGCACATGCAAAAGCAGAAGCTTTACCTAAAACTCAACCTTCTCAACCTCAGCCTCAGCCTCAACAACCTGACCGCAAAGCAACTCCTGTTGCCTCTGCCATCATAGCCGATAAAAAAGTAGATCCCAAATCAATCCAGCCCAGTGGGCCTAATGGAAAAATCCTGAAGGATGATGTGCTGAGCGCCATTGAAAAACCGGGACGCAAACCAGGCGTACAACTGTTTAACCGTACGGAAGGAAGGGAAAAGATGAGCAACCTCCGGAAAACGGTTTCGCGCCGCCTGGTGGAAGCCAAAAATACAACGGCTATGCTCACCACGTTCAATGAAGTGGATATGAGCCGTATCATGGCTGTGCGTACGCAAAACAAGGATAAGTTCAAGGAAGTACACGGGGTAAACCTGGGCTTTATGAGCTTTTTTGCCAAAGCGGTTTGCTATGCACTGCAGGAATGGCCTGCCGTTAATGCCTATATCGATGGCGAGAACATTGTTTATCATAATTACTGCGATATTTCCATTGCCGTATCTGCTCCAAAAGGACTGGTAGTGCCGGTGATCCGGAATGCCGAAAGCCTGGGCATGGCCGACATTGAAAGAAAAGTTGTGGAGCTGGCCACGAAGGCGCGGGAAAATAAGCTGAGCATGGAAGAAATGCAGGGCGGCACCTTTACCATAACCAATGGAGGCGTTTTCGGATCCCTGCTTTCCACACCCATCATCAATATTCCGCAGTCGGCGATCCTGGGCATGCACAAAATCCAGGAAAGACCGGTGGTGGTGAACGGCCAGATCGTTGCCCGCCCGATGATGTATGTAGCCCTGAGCTATGACCACCGTATTATTGACGGCCGCGAATCCGTTTCTTTTCTTGTTCGTGTAAAAGAACTCCTGGAAAACCCCGAATTGTTGTTATTTGGCCAGGATCCGCTGAAAGCTTTGCTGGAAGTATAAAATGGAGTGAAGGAATTTTCCGGGACTGCCTTCTGAATGGATAAATCGCTTATTTTTATGGGCCAAACTAATTGCATGAAAAAGACCCTGGGCTTAATGGCCTTATCTGTTGTTTTTTTATCCTCCTGTCAGAAAGAAGTAAGTGTTGATACCGGTGGAACCGGTAGCGGCGGCGGTACCGGGGGTGGAACCGGTGGCGGTACCAATTCGGGTACCCTCCTTGTAAAAAGCGTAGCTAAGATGGCCGGAACCACGGATTCCATTGTCGCTACCTACGCATACAACAGTGCAAAGAAAATTACAGGCATGAACACCGACGGAGTTACCCAGGGCACTGCAATTGATCTTCATCAAACCATCAAAAGAAATTCTTCCGGAATTATTACCCATGTCATTACCAAAAGCAGTCAGTTTGCCGTATTCGGGATTGACAGCGTTGTGGGAAAAGTAAATTACAATGCCGCTTCCTCCCGATATACCAGCCAGGTAACCACAGTTACGGTTTTCGGCTTTTCTGCCAGCGACAGTGTGGCCTATGTTTATGATGCTGGCGGTAAACTTGTTACCGCCAGAAACTACAGCGACGATGGTATGGGCACCTACGAGATAACGGCCAAAACTGACTATACGTATTCCGGAAGTAACCTGGCCAGCCAGAAAATATATGCATATGATGATGCCACCGGTCAATATGAACTGGAAAATACTTATACGTACGAATACGATTCGAAAATAAACCCGCTTCAAAATGTTGCGGAATCAGCAATTCTGGGCATGGAAAATTTTTATAATGCTAACAACATGACCAAACTTACCCTGGTTTCCACAGACCCTTCCGAGAATGATGTGTACACCATGACCTATACCTATAATTCCGGTAATCGCCCGATAACCGCTGTAACGACGATGCAAAGCGGTGGCTCGTATAATACGGTATTATCCTACCAGTAGGGGAGGATTAAAAATTTTTTTTAAGCGTCCTAAACGGGCGCTTTTTTTATTCCCGGAATAGGTACAGTTTTTGGTTTAGCTGAGTTGTATGAAAACAACCATCTTTCTGCTTACCCTTGTTACCCTTACTTTGTGGTCCTGCCAAAAAGAAATTTCCTATACAGGCGGCCCTGTTACCATTATTAAAGATTCACTCGTTACCCGTACGGTAGCCAGGTCAGGAGCTGATTCCACCACCGATGCGTATACCTACGATGCCAATAAGCGGCTTACCCTCCAGCAAACAACTTCTACAGACCCCAATTATATTGAAGAAGACCGGAAGATCGTCCGTAATGCACAGGGCATCATCCAGAAAATTATTTACAGCTCGGATGAATACCGGCTGATGGGTGTGGACAGTGTTATTTTCAATGTTTCTTCCACAGGCGGACGCTATCAGAATAAAACTTCCACGGTAAGCCTCCCTGGCTGGGTGATGAAAGACAGTACAGTTTATACCTATAATACCTCCGGATTTATAACCATGGCGGAAACGTTTCGCCAGCTCAATGGCAACGGTTACGGCCCTGCGGAAAAACTGGAATACACCTATAGCCGTGATACAAACGTATTAACGGAAAAGATGTGGGTGTATGATGCCGGAAGCTACCAGTGGTTTTATACCTACACCAATGAATATAACAATGGAATAAACCCCTTGTATTTCGGCAATGAAGCCATGCTGCTCGAAAATGGTACCTACTCGCGGCACCTCGGATCACGTGCCGTGCAGGAATATGATGATACGGTCTGGAATGAAACAATCCAGATGAGTTATACGTTTAATACCATCAACAAGCCACAGACCGCGCTCTGGTCACTGCAGAACAGCGGAACCAATTATGCCATTACTTTCTATTACGAGTAAACCCCTGTGGGCCATTTTTATGCGCAGGCTTACCTTCAACGTTCATGTACGCTCATTCTTATATTAAAAGTGCTGCTGCTATCCTCAACCAGTACGACGGAAGCCAGCCCTTTTCATTATTTCTGAAGCAATTCTTTAAAGAGTATAAAAAATTCGGATCAAAAGACCGGAAGCAGGTTGCCCACCTTTGCTACTGCACTTTCCGGATAGGTCGTGCTCTGCCGCATCTTCCGGCAGAGCAGCGGATGATCTATGCCCTGTTCCTTTGCCACGACAGTCCTTACAGCCTGCTGGAAGAACTTGACCCGGAACTCAATAAAAAGACGGCTGAAAAGCTGGAAAAAAAGATACATTTTCTGCATCGCGGGCAGAGTTTCAGGGAAGAAGAAGTTTTTCCATGGACAGGCTACTTATCACCGGTGATTAACCAGGAAGAATTTCTCCATTCGTTTTTTCACCAGCCTGATTTGTTCCTTCGTATAAGGCCGGGCAAAGTTGAAGAGGTACACCGTAAATTAAGAGCGGCGGAAATTCCTTTCAGCACCGTTCAGGGTGACAGTATAGCGCTGTCCAATGGCACAAAGGTGGAAGATGTAATCCAGATAAACAGTGAAGCGGTGGTACAGGACCTGAGCTCGCAGCAAACACTGAATAGTTTTATTTCACATAATGAAGGGGGAGGGGTTTTCTCGGCCTGGGATTGCTGTGCCGCCAGCGGAGGAAAGTCGCTTTTACTGTATGATATCTACCCAAAAGTGGTCCTAACGGTATCGGATATACGCGAAAATATCCTTTTCAATCTGAAGAACCGTTTTGAAGAAGCCGGGATCAGGAATTACCGGTCGATGGTGTTTGATGCCGGTACATCAATAAACAAAGAGCAGTACGACCTGGTTATCTGCGATGCGCCGTGCACCGGTTCCGGAACTTGGGGCCGCACTCCCGAACAACTCCTGTATTTTGATGAATCCAAAATCATGCACTACGCCGACCTGCAAAAAAGAATATCGGTGAATGCCGCTGCAAGCGTAAGGGAAGGCCGGTGGTTTTTATACATTACCTGTTCGGTGTTCCGCGAAGAGAATGAAGCCGTAGTGGATCATATAAAGGACCATACAGGATTACAGCTCGAAGAACAGCAATACCATAAGGGGTACAACCATAACGCTGATACCTTGTTCACTGCGCTCTTCCGGAAATTATAGTTTCACCAGTTCTTTTGTAACAAGCAGCTTTCCGTTATCAAAAAAGGAGATAAAATAAATCCCCCTGGGAAGATGCACGACCGGTATATCAATGTAGGTTAACCCAGGGCCCTTAACTTTTTGATAAGAACTTACCTGCTGTCCTGTTGCATTTACTATACGTACCACCATGTTCGGTACCGATTCAACGGTATTCATTTCAATTGTAAGCCTGTCCTGCGCAGGATTAGGCATAAGCTGTACGAGATCCTGAATAGATGCTGTATTCTGGCAGGGTATGGTGGTAATTATGGAAACCGTATCTATATAATCCGCAAGCAAACCGGCACCACCTGCAGTGGTATCGATAACCTGGAGAATCCTGTAGGAAACCGTTCCTAAAGTGGCACTGGGAATGGTATTGGTAAATGTGTACGGTTGAGACGGCAGGGAAAAATCAGTACCGGTGGCTGCCATTTCTCCTACCTTGATATACGTGGCCTGGCCGGGAAGGAGTCGCTCAATTTCGTATTTCATGCCGCGTACATCCTGGCTTGACCAGTTAAGAGTGACCCGGCAATTGGAAAGGGTGGCACTGGATGTAACTGCCTGTTTCAGCAGGATCAGAACGGCTTTTTTCATATCCGGGATTCCATAACCAACGCGGTCGTTTGGCGTCGCGGCAATATTTCCTGCCTGGCGTAAGGCATAAATAATATTCATGTTATTAAACCGGGGGAATGCCTGCCATAAGCAGGTAGCTAATCCCGCCATATTGGGACAGGAGAATGAAGTGCCGTTGCTGGTTGCAATTGTGTTTGAAGTTGTCTGGATCACTGTACCCGCACCCACTGATGATACATCCGGCTTCACCTGGCCATCTGATGTAGGACCATAACTGGAAAATCCAGCTACCTGCCCGTTAATGTTTACGGCACCAACTGCTACCACGCTATCACCATCAGCCGGTGTAATGATATATTTCCATGAACTATTTCCCTCATTGCCGGCGGAATTCAGCACAAGGATTCCTTTTTTTGCCGCCAGGTCGGCACCAATGGCCGCCATGGTAGTATTGCCGTTCATATCGGCATAAGTATGATTGTAGGCAGGATTGTCGAAGGTGTTGTATCCTAATGAAGATGAAATAACATCCGTACCCGAACTGTCGGCACGTTCGGCCGCACAAACCCAGTTGTGTTCCTCTATGGGATATTCTGTTGCCACATCTTCACTGCGGAATAGAAAGAAAGAGGCTTTAGGCGCTGTTCCCATGAACTGCCCGGGAATATTGGCTGCAATGGTCGAAAAGCACTGCATACCGTGTGCATCATCTTCCACCACACTTGGCTCGCGGGCTACAAAATCCCAGGTGCCCAATACCTGCCCGGCCGCATTAACACTGTCGAAGGCACGAAGTGATGTATAAGAGCGGAAGCCGGCATCAAAAAGGGAAATAAACATGGACTGTCCGCGCATCCCGATGTTGTGCAGGAACTCACCGTTATGAATATGCACCTGGTTATAGGATAGCCCGTAATTAAAATAATCAGCCGTTACTTCTTTTACCCGTAAGGTATTTCCGGAACCTTCCGGTCTGAATTTCTGTGGCTTATCGTTGTTATCTGAAACGCGTGCCGCTATTGGTGAAACCGAGACAACAAACGGAAAGCTGTTGATCTTTGCAATCGCCGATGCATCCGATGTTTGAATGGAAACCTGGTTCAGCCATTTGCTCGGGTTGAGTATGGTTACCGCCCCGGCAAGCCGTACACTGTCGATGTAACGGGGTGTAACGGGAAGATCCGTGCTGTCGAGACCAATAGAGTAGCGGGTACGCCGGTTGATGGCTCTTTGTGATAAATAGCCCGCGGGGGAGGATAAACTGAAAGGGTTGCTGTCCTTGTTTCGGAATTTCACAAGATACCGGGTAGACTGCGCCTGGCTAATTTGTGCCAATGAAAGTATCATCATGCACAGCATCACATTTTTCATATCCTTAATTATGGTCGATCAGTATTCGTTTTATTTCAAATCCTTCACGGTAAGGGGTTGAGCTCGGGTTGGGCTGGTACTCCCACATGATCAGTTGCTGGAAGATCAACCCGATTCCTTTGGCATACTGGTCGCGGCCATAGTTGATATACCCATAGGATGATGGGATGGTTACCGGAACATTGGAAGACTCGTCCACTCCCTGGACCGTGATCACATTCTGATAGGTTTTGCTCCCCAGCTGCACCGTGGCATCCATATCCTGGTAAGTGAAATCCCAGTCCTGGATATCATCATCGTTGCTCCAGTCATAACCGTAAATATCACTGAACATATCAAATGGCGCATGGTTGTTCCCTTTCCAGGTCATGCCTTCCTTAATGGGAAGATTCAGGCGGATGCTGCGGATATTATTTTCCACTACTTCCAGTGAGGTTGCAGTGGGCGTGATCCAGTACGTTCCGGCAGAAGTCCATCCGTTGGCGCCAAGGGTATCGCGGAGATAACGGTATACCCGGTAGCTGGGGCGTCCAAGGTTGTCGCTCAGCAGGGCATCAATAACATGTTTTTCCTGGTAGGAATGAATTTCCTGTGCCCTTCCGGCCTGTGTAAAAACGGTGGAATCGAGGCGGTATGTAAAATATTTGCCTGCAGCGTAAGGGGCGTAGTCGGTAATTTTTTCCGTATCCAGTATTTCGGTTTTTTCCCCGCAGGAGGCAAGGAACAGGAACAAGAAGAAAGAAAGGATATGAAATGGTTTAGCTCTCATAAGTTTATGGATTCATAGTTATGGGTCTGCAGGGCAGACGTATAAGGCTTAAAGCTAATAAAAATAAGAGAAAGGATCAAAGCATTCCGGCAACGGATCCTTGCTGTTATAAAGGCTTAAGGGTTAATAAGCAGTACGTTGGATAATTCCGCCCCCGATTACATCATTTCCATCGTAGAATACGGCACTTTGCCCCGGTGCAATGCCTTTGGCTTTTTCAAAAAACCGGACGGTTACATCGTTCCCGGAAGGTATAATCGTGGAAAGTGCGCCTTTGTCTTTGTAGCGGATTTTCGTGACCGCTTCCATTTCACCGGTCAGACCTTCACACTTCATCCAGTTAATGCGGGCAACGACCATTTCTTCCTTTTCCAGGTCTTCTTCATTGCCCAGCACCACGGTATTGGTACCGGGATCGATAGCCGTTACATAGGCTGGTTTGCCGAGGGCAATATCGAGTCCTTTACGCTGCCCTATGGTGTAGAAGGGATAACCTTTATGCCGGCCCAGGATGGCCCCGCTTTTATCAACGAAATACCCACCGGCCACTTTTTCTTCCAGTCCTTCCACTTTGCGTTTGAGGAACCCGCGGTAGTCATTATCCGGCACAAAACAGATTTCGTAGCTCTCGGCTTTTTTGGCCAGTTCCGGGTAGCCCATATCATGCGCCATCTGGCGGATCTCCGATTTGCGGTAGGTGCCTAACGGGAGCAGCGTACGGCTCAGGAGATCCTGTTGCAGGCCCCAGAGAACATAGCTCTGGTCTTTTGTTTCATCAACCCCTTTGGTAACCGTAAAGCGTCCGTTTCCGGCGCGGTAAACAGATGCATAATGACCGGTGGCAATAAAATCGCAGCCTAATGCATCAGCTCTTTTCAGAAGGGCGCGCCATTTAATGTGGGTATTGCAAAGCACGCAGGGGTTTGGGGTGCGTCCGGCCAGGTATTCGTCCACAAAATTTTCTACCACGAAAGAGCCGAATTCATCGCGTATGTCGAGGATGTAGTGGGGGAAGCCATGCTGTACGGCGGCCATACGGGCATCGTTAAAAGAGTCGAGGTTGCAGCAGCCGGTTTCCTTTTTAGAGCCTCCGCTGACGGCATAGTCCCAGGTTTTCATGGTTATGCCCACCACTTCATAGCCTTCGTGGTGCAGCATAAGGGCGGTAACGGTACTGTCGATACCACCGCTCATAGCTACCAGAACTTTTCCTTTCCTGCTCATAATGGCTCTTTCGTGAAATTGAGGTGTGCAAAGATAAGCAGCGGAGCGGGTTTAAGTTGTTAAACGTCCACAGTCCACGGTCCACGGAACTTTGCGTTGACTTAGCGACTTTGCGGTTTTATTTTTTAAACGCAGAGACGCAAAGTTTCGTAATGGATGAACGTTTTCTATCTATATTCATTGCTGTATCAACATCATATATGAGAAAAATATTCCTGTTACTGATTACTGCTGTATGTTCTTTTTCATTTGTCTCAGGCCAGAGTCTGAATTATTACCTGCCGGACAGCATTACCTATAACCCGGCCATTCCGAAGCCAAAGGATGTGGTGCATCATGAAGTAGGCGAGTGGCATATTACGCACGACCGGCTCGTAAATTATATGTACAAAATTGCGGAAGCCGCACCGGAGCGGGTAAAACTGCAGTTGATGGGCTACACCTATGAAGGAAGGCCACAGGTGTTGCTAATCATTACTTCACCAAAGAATCACCAGAACCTGGAGTCCATCCGCCAGCAACATGTACAACTAACGGATCCTGCAGAATCGGGTTCACTGGATATCCGCAACATGCCGCTGGTTGTTTATATCGGGCACTCCATCCATGGCAATGAATCCAGCGGGTCGAATGCATCGCTGCTCAGCGCCTATTACCTGGCAGCAGGCCAGGGACGGCAGCTGGATGAGCTGCTGGACAATACGGTTATATTATTTGATCCTTCCTTTAACCCCGACGGACTGCAGCGATTTTCCACCTGGGCCAACCAGCACCGTTCAAAAACACTGGTAACCGATCCCAATTCAAGAGAGTTCAATGAAGTATGGCCGGGCGGACGGTTTAATCATTACTGGTTTGACCTGAACCGCGACTGGCTGCCTGCGCAACACGTGGAAAGCCAGAACCGCCTCAAATGGTTTCACCAGTGGAAGCCGAATATACTGACCGATCATCACGAGCAGGGCTCTAATGCTACCTTCTTTTTTCAGCCGGGTGTTCCTTCACGCGTGAACCCGTTAACACCAAAAGAAAACCAGGAGCTTACCGGGAAGATCGCCACGTTTCATGCAGCATTCCTGGATCGTATTGGGTCGCTTTATTTTACCAAAGAAGCATATGATGATTTTTATTATGGAAAGGGATCTACGTACCCGGATGTCAATGGCGCAATCGGTATCCTGTTCGAGCAGGCCTCCTCACGCGGACATGCACAGGAAACAGCCAATGGAATTCTGCGTTTTCCATTTACCATACGCAACCAGTTTGTAACCGCACTGTCAACACTCGAAGCTTCCAAAGCATTGCGTACAGAATTGCTGGAGATGCAGCGCAATTTTTATAAAACAGCCATGACCGATGCTGCTGCTGCACCGGTAAAAGCGTATGTGTTTGGCGATCCAAATGATGGAACCCGTACGGCAGTATTCCTGGAGATGCTGCAGCGCCACCAGATCAAAACGTATTCTCTTGGTAAAGAAATACAAGCGGGTGGACAAACATTTAACCGGTCTTCCATTGTAGTACCGGCAGCACAACCGCAACACCGTCTGATAAGGGCCATATTTGAAAAGACACTGAATTACAAGGACAGCCTGTTTTATGATATCACATCCTGGACCATGCCGCTTGCCTTTGGTTTACCGCATGCTGAATTAGCAGGTTCCGCTTTTTCCCGCGACCTGTTGGGTGCAGAAATTACTACGGCCCGGCCAACAGGAAGCGTAACAGGCGGGCCATCCAATTATGCCTACCTGGTACAATGGTCGGAAATGAATGCCCCGGGTTTTTTGTATGAATTGCAAAAGCAAAACATAGCGGTGAAGGTTTCCACCAATCCAATGGAAATGGCTATCGGTGGAAAGAACTACAAGTATGCGCGGGGCAGCCTGCTGATACCGGTTCACCAGCAAACAAACATAACGGCAGAAAAATTATTTGACGTGATGCAGGTACTGGCTGAAAAATATTCCATACCGGTTCGTTCGGTACAAAGCGGGTCAGCCCTTTCCGGCAGCGACCTAGGATCCAGCCGGTTCCAGGCACTGGTGAAACCAAGCATCGCCATGATCACCGGCACCGGTGTAAACCCGTTGAATGCGGGCGAAGTGTGGCACCTGCTGGACCAGCGTTTCAATATTCCTTTAAGTCACCTGGAGCCCACTGTTTTTAACCGCGTTGACCTGTCGCGTTATAATACATTGATCATGGTAGGCGGAACGTATCCCGACATCAATAAAGAAAAATTAAAGACATGGGTGCAGGGTGGCGGTACCTTAATTCTCACGGAAGAAGCGGTAACATGGGCAGCGCAGAATGGGATCAGCAATGTGGCGGTAAAAAAAGTAAAATCAACGCTGGACAGCACTAAGCTCATTGCGTATTCGGAACGCGAGCAACTGGAAGGTGCCCGGGAATTAAGCGGTGCCATTTTCAATGCGGATGTTGATCTTACCCATCCGCTGGCGTATGGATATACCACTCCGAAAATAAGTTTGTTCAAAGCCAACAATGTCTTTATTGAAAAAAGCAAAAATCCTTTTGGCACTCCATTTTATTACAGGGATAACCCGCTGCTCAGCGGATGGATCAGCCGGGAGAATGCTGAAGCCGTTCGCCACTCCGCGGCCGTTGTGGTAAACACGGTGGGAACAGGACGCATCATTTCCATTGCCGACAATCCGAATTTCAGGGCTTTCTGGCTGGGTGGAACGAAGCTGTTCATGAACGCCATCTTTTTCGGGCGCATTGTTGATGCCGCTTCCGGAAGAGTGGACGAATAGCTGATAGCTGCAAGCCACAAGCTGCAAGCTAAGGAGACACCCTATGAACATTAGAGCTCTGACATATCGGCTTTCTCTGCTACAAAACTATTGACGAACGAAAGAAAGGTAAAACAGTTAGTGGAAGATCTATGGAAATGCAAGAAAACTTTCAAAAGCACATATGCTAAAAGGAATTTTTTACCCGAATGGTGGAGAAGTATTTGAAGCGGTGCACGACGTAAAAATCAGTTACCTGACACATTTTATGGCACCATATACAGGTGGTGACAAAGCGAATTTATTAAAAGGAGAAAGAGTTATCATCAGTAAACCAAATCACGACAAACCATTAGGCTATTATTGCTACCCGATTAATGCTGACGAAGTAGAAGATAGAATTATTCCATATTCAGAAAAAAACAACCCGGCTTATAACGGATTTAGTTTGTCCATTGACACCAAATCATTAAACAAGGACTTTAAACAAATAGAATTGACACCATTAAAATTTGCAAAAGGAGACGCAACAAAACCTATTGGAAATGGAACAAAAATTGTCGTTCACATCTGCAATGACGTTGGTGGTTGGGGCAAAGGTTTTGTAATGGCAATTTCTAAAAGGTGGAAACAGCCCGAAGCTGAATACAGAAATTGGTATAAAAGCAAGGAATTAGAACAAAACGACATAGTTCAATTTGAACGACTTGAAAGAAGGGATAAATATTCAGACGAAAAGAAATTTGAATTGGGAAATGTTCAGTTCGTTAGAGCAGCAGACGACATTTGGGTTGCAAATATGATTGCTCAACGTGACATTATACCCGACAAGGACGGGATTCCTCCAATTCGATATTCATTTGTTTCGGAGTGTTTAGAAAGAGTTAGCCAATTTGCTAAACGAAAAAATGCAAGTGTTCATATGCCCAGAATTGGTTGTGGACTTGCAGGTGGACAATGGACAGAAATCGAAGAAATCATAAACAACAATTTAATTGCTCACGAAATTGAAACGACTGTTTATGACTTTGAATAACCGACACAATAAGCACTGCCATACATCCTATTTGCAATAGTGGGTCTGACAGTTGGAAACTAAACATTGCAACTCCATTAGGCTTTTGTCCAAATGTTTGGCTGAGGTTTTTCCAATGCCTTGCCATCGTCAAATACGTGAGCGCAGCAAGCTTCAGGCTTCAGGTATTAAGCTGCTGTGCTTCCTTCTTGCAGCTATAAGCTTGAAGCTTGCAGCTTTTATGGCCTCACATTTGCTATATTTTTTAGCAAATAACAGTTATGGCCAATGTAGATAAAAATCGCCAGCAGGGCGCACAAACAGACAACCAGGATTTTTCCAACACAGTTAAGAATCCTGATGAGTGGGTAACCGGTGATGAGCAGATGACGGGCGCACAGCGGTCGTACCTCAAAACTTTATCGGATGAAGCAGGAGAGGAACTGGATGAAAACCTGAGCAAGGCCGATGCTTCCAAAAAGATCGATGAACTGCAGCATAAGACCGGCAGGGGATTGGAAGAGAAGTAGCAGTGAGCAGTCTGCAGTTGACATTCCATATCTGACAGATATGGAATGTCTATTTTTTCATCATTTTTCTGTGATTATATACCCACGAACGTGGGAGAAAAAAAGCAGCATTTTCGGGGGATAAAATGTGTCTTATTTAGCAGAATCCTGCCAGTTTTACCCTCAAAAAAATGTACCTTGAACCCCTTAATACTTTGAGCACTATGATTAAAATGCAAGTTATCGGCAATCTTGGAAAAGATTGCGTAGTCAACACAGTCAACGGAAAAAATGTAATCAACTTTACGGTAGCGCATACGGAAAAGTATCGCGACAGCCAGGGCAACAACCAGGAGAAAACAACCTGGGTTGATTGTGCTTACTGGACAGACCGTACAGCCATAGCACCTTACCTGCAGAAGGGTACCCAGGTGTTCGTTGAAGGAACACCGGAAGTGCGCAGCTTTACTCGTAATGACGGTACTGCGGGCGCTTCACTTTCTTTGCGTGTAAGGGAAGTACAATTATTGGGTCGCCGTGGTGAGAACGGTGGTCAGCCGAATGAATCGGCTGCCACCTTTAACCGCCAGGATGCCCCCGCCACTGCCGGAATTGATGATGTTGCGGATGATCTTCCGTTTTAAGGAAGTGAAGCCGACAGGAAGATGCTCTGTCCATAAGGACGGAGCATTTTTTTTGCCAGAAGGCTAAATTTTCAATTTTCAATTTTCAATGCTCAATATTCAGTGGTTCTGATTTGAAACGGAATGTACTGTGGACCGTGGACTGTGGACTGTGGTCCGTTCACTATATTGCAGGCATGAGCGTGACCAATTTTTCTTACGATCATTTATACCGGTTTTCAAAAAATGTTTTCGTGCGTATAGGGTGCAGTGAAGAAGATGCAGAACTGGCGGCTCGCGTGCTGGTGTCGGCTGACCTTCGCGGCATCGACTCGCATGGTATTGCACGGCTCAGTGGTTATGTTCGACTCTGGGATGCCGGAAGAATAAATGCAAAAGCGAACATCTCGATCCTTCACCAGACTCCTTCAACAGCAACCCTTGATGGGGACAGCGGTCTCGGGCTGGTAGTGGCACCGAAGGCTATGCGCATTGCTATAGATAAGGCAAAGTCAGTAGGAACGGGTTGGGTTAGTGTTCAGAATTCCAATCATTTCGGTATCGCTGGTTATCATGCCATGATGGCGCTTGAAGAAGATATGATCGGCATCTGCATGACCAATGCCAGCCCACTGGTGGCACCTACATTTTCCATTGAGCGGCTGCTGGGCACCAACCCGATCTGCGTGGCTGTTCCGGCAGGAACACAACCTCCATTTGTGGCCGACCTCGCGACTACAACGGCAGCCAATGGCAAGCTTGAAATCCTTCAACGTAAAAACGGGTTGGCCCCGCTTGGGTGGATCCAGAATAAAGAAGGAGCTCCTTCCACAGATCCGCATGAATTAAAAGTAGGCGGCGCGCTTCTTCCCCTCGGCGGCGATCGCGATCATGGCAGCCATAAAGGATATGCGCTGGGTGCTGTGGTAGATATATTTTCTGCAGTGCTGAGCGGTGCAAATTATGGTCCGTGGGTTCCCCCGTTCCCGGCGTATGTGCCCATGCCTTCGGGAATGCCCGGTAAAGGAATAGGACATTTTTTCGGAGCAATGCGTATTGATGCTTTTCGTCCGGCTGAAGAATTCAAGCATCATATGGACCAGTGGATCACCCGTTTCCGGGCGGCAAAAACGGTTGCGGGCTTTGATAAGGTGCTGATCCCCGGCGATCCGGAACGCGAAACGGAAACGGAACGAAAAACAAAAGGGATTCCTGTATTAGGTCCCGTTGTGGATGATCTTCATTACCTGGCGGAAAAGTTTTCGCTTTCGCTGGAGCGTGAAGTGCACGGATAGAACAGCACCCTGTACAGTCCTGCCCGGACAAAAGTTAATGCCCGCCGCTCCTATCTTTGCGGCGAATTAATTTCCACCATTGATGAAAGTAATGAAGTTCGGCGGCACCTCCGTAGGTAAGCCTCAGCGCATGCACGAAGTGTCAGGATTGATCACTGCCGATACAGAGCCCAAGATTGTTGTGCTCAGCGCCGTTTCCGGCACCACCAATGCACTGGTTTCCATTTCAGAATCCTTATCTACCGGGAATAGGGAAGAAGCCAGGAAAAAAATTGATGCACTGGAAGCACAGTACCGGCAATTCATTACAGAATTGGTACGGATTCCCGACGCGGTTAAAAAAGCAGAGGGCATACTGCGTGAGCATTTTGAGTTCCTTACCATTATTCTCAAGATTTCATACAGCGAAGCACTGAGCAAAGACATCCTTGCTCAAGGCGAATTATTATCGACAAAACTTTTTTCCGTTTACCTGGGCGAGCAGCAAATCGCACACCAATTGATCCCTGCACTGGAGTTCATGAGCATCGATGCCAACGATGAGCCGCAGGTATTGACGATCCGGGAGAAATTAAATAAAGTACTCAGCGCGCATAAAAATCAAACCCTTTTTATTACACAGGGTTACATCTGCCGGAACGCAAGAGGTGAAGTGGACAACCTTAAAAGGGGTGGAAGTGATTACAGTGCCTCGCTGATCGCTGCAGCCATCCAGGCATCGGCCTGCGAAATATGGACGGACATTAACGGCATGCATAACAACGATCCGCGCATTGTGAATAAGACCATTCCCATTGAACAATTGAGTTTCGATGAAGCAGCGGAGCTGGCCTATTTTGGCGCAAAGATCCTGCACCCCGCATCCATCTGGCCCGCGCAGCAATTCAGGATACCGGTAAAGCTGCTCAATACCATGGAGCCTTCTGCAAAGGGAACACTCATAACGGAAGAAGCGGCGTCAAAAGGTGTGAAGGCAGTAGCTGCAAAAGATGGCATTACTGCTGTCAATATCAAAAGCAGCCGGATGTTGCTTGCGTATGGTTTCCTGAGAAAAGTGTTTGAGATATTTGAAAAATACAGGACCCCCATTGATATGATCACCACTTCCGAAGTAGCTGTTTCACTAACCATTGACACGGATGCCTCCCTTCCCCAGATCATCAGGGAACTGGAAACGCTGGGCACCGTTTCCGTGGATAAAGGACAGAGTATCGTCAGTATTGTGGGCAATGAAATTGCGGCGGACCCCGGGTCGCTTAAAAAAGTTTTCGACAGCCTGGCGAATGTTGATGTGCGTATGGTTTCCTATGGAGGCAGTGCCCATAATATATCCATCCTTGTTAGCGGTACCCAAAAAACAAAAGTGTTGCAACACCTGAACAGCGGGTTGTTCGGACTTTAATCCAGGATCACCAGGTCGAGGGTAAGCAGAACGGCAACAGTAACCAGGGGTACCGTTAAGTTATCCCAGCCATGCGTACTGATTAATTCGGCGATGGTGGCCATGATGGTGCAGGTAAAACAAAGTACAACCAATTGCATCACAGGTAAGCTGAAAAATACACCCCAGGCTATGGACAGGATGACGGAGGAAATGGCAAATCCTGCAGAACCGGCACCGGTTTTTCCATTGCGGCTGAACGTTTCGGAGGGGCGCCCCCATTTTTTCCCGCTCCACTCGGCTACCGAATCAGAAATGGTCAGAAAAGATACAGGCAGAAAGAACAGCAATGGATTGTTGTAGTTTTCAGCCACTAAAAAACAGAGATAAACAGGCAGGGGAAAAATAACGCTGCCAATTGAATGCCGTTTGGTCCGGTGAATTGCCGGCAGCCATTTTTTAAGGTAGGTAACCAGCAGCAGTATAAAAGCCAATGCACAGATACCGAGTACCCACCAGTGAGATGTAAAACACAAAGGAATGCAAAGCGCGAGCAACCCCCCGGATACATGCAGGAATTTGCGCGTTGTTTCCGTTTGAATTTCAAAGCGTTCGTGCAACCAGTAAGTGGCCACTACCAGTAATAAAAAAATGCTCATGAAAAGAAGGAAATAGAGCAGTTGTTCATTCATGTAGCTGTAGCTGTTTGGCCAGACAAATTACTATTAAATTGCAAACAATACCGTCTTTCAACATATGCAGGCAACAGAACGCTTCTGGAATATTCCCAACCTGTTATCCCTTTACCGGATTATTATCTTTCCGTTTATCCTGTGGCTTGTGTTGTCCGGCTATGAAAAATTGTTTGCACTGTTTATCACGATCAGCCTTGTCACGGATATCCTGGACGGGTTTATTGCCCGCCGATTCAAGCTGCAAACAGCAATAGGAGCGAAACTCGATTCATGGGCCGACATGGGCACGTACATTCTCGCCTTCCTGGCGATCTATCTTTTTAAATGGGAAGAGATCAGGCCTCATGCTGCGATGTTCATCGGCTTCCTGATGATGATGATTCTTTCCTATGCAGCTGTTTTCATGAAGTTCGGATCACTCATCGGCATGCATACGTACATGTTCAAGATAACGGGTTATTTGCAGGGTGCTTTCATCATAATGCTTTTCGCATGGGGCCTGAACCTGTGGGCTTATTACATATGCCTCGGATGGGGCATTCTGGCCTGTCTGGAAGAGATCCTGATCGTTCTTTACCTGAAAAAGCCGCGCTCCAATGTGAAAGGCTTGTACTGGATTATTAAAAACGGAACCCGCTGATGCAGCTGCTGATTTTTTGCATGATCGGTTACATCCTGATCGGTGGTGCGGGCATGGCCATTGGCAGCCGCAAGGTTGAAAAAAAAGTAGCAGCGCAACGGTGGCTGAAGTACAGCACGTATGTGATCATTATTTCTCTTGTTGTACTTAGTATTTATTACAGATGGTTTTTCCCGGTAGCGATCATAGTTGCCATTGCCGGATGGATAGAGATTACCGTGATTCTCTGGAAGCAGAAAGGCAGGAAATGGGAATATGTTTTTGTATTGGTTTACCTGATGGTAGCTTTTTCGTTTATGGAGTTTGCAGCGGTTGCATCACCTGTAATACAGTTCTATATCTATTTCCAGGTTTTTACATTTGATGCTTTTTGCCAGGTAACCGGACAGATATGGGGCAGGCGAAAGATCACGCCGAAAATCAGTCCGGGTAAAACGTGGGAAGGGTTGATTGGCGGAACACTTTTTTGCATGTTGTCCGGCACCATCGGTGCGGCCGGGTTGAATATCCTTTCCCCGTTTACCGGTTTGTTGGCCGGATTGTTAACGGCTGCCGCAGCATTCAGCGGCGACCTCCTGGCTTCGGCATTAAAGAGACGACTGGGTGTTAAGGATTACAGTTCTGTACTACCGGGACAGGGAGGAGTGCTGGACCGTTTTGATTCTTTTCTTTTTGCAGGGGCCCTTTATTTTATAATTAATAATTAATAATTAAAAATTAATAATTCCCTTAAAACGTTCAGGTCGTTTCGGAGAGGGGGTATAATTGCTTTAGTAAAATTCTTTATTCTTATCGGCTATGCAATGTGGTCCGACTTTTCTTTTAACAGCTTCCAGCTCATGAATTGATTGAGGACAGTTTTCTTGATGGTTGCGAAAATTTTGTTTCCCTCGAACAGGAAAATAAAATTGATCAGCAGATTCAGGTACCTTTTATTGGTGAATGATGTAACCACTACTTTCAACCGCGATAACATAGCTTTTTTGTGCCCGTCCAGCTTATCCGGGGAATAGGAAGGGTAGGGCAGCGGTTCTTCGTCATAACCGGTGTTGCCTTTATGCACATCGGGTATAATAGGAATGTACCAGGGTGCATCATCAGGATTTAAGCCCTGCTCACGCAGGACAGCGCGTTCCCGTTCATCCCGGAAGCGGTATTCTTATATAGCTTCAGCAGAATATCTCTTTGCAAACATGGGATTAACGGGAATGCCGTTCTCCAGTTTAACCCGGAAATATTTGCGTAAGAAACTCTGGCAGTTAGCACGCCCCAGGAAAAAATCGTGTCGGCGGAATGATTCATCAAAAAATCCGGCGAACCCGCCCATCGCCCCGCAGCAATGGCTACACTTCCGTTATAGATATCTTCTTTTCCGTTCCCTTTTGTAACCCTTCTTCTCGGGGCGATCATGAATCTTGAAAAATCTTCGTTGCTGAAAGCTTTAACGATGCCTTCGCCTTTAAACAGCAATTCACCTCTCATGGCAGCATAAATTTTACCGATCACGGTTTTTAATCCATAAGGGAATCACGGGGAGTTTCCGTACAAACCTGCGGTAGGCCAGTCCTACGGGGAATGCACCGGTGGCAGGAGCCGCTTCCACCAGTTCCCGTAAACCCGTATCACCTCTTTGAAGATTCAGCGGTATCCTGCCGTCATTCCTGTAGTCAGTACCCAACCGGAAAATGCATAATCAAGGTGTTGCTTCATGCTGTGTTTGGAAGAACCTTCCGATGCAAAGTTCAGTCATAACTGAATCCATTCAGGTTGCTCAGCGTAAGGATAAGCTGCATGTCGGGGTCAACATAGGGCGGAGGAGCAGTGGTGCATTCGGGAACCGTTTTAATAGTTTGCTGGGCCAGTTGCTCTACGAAATCTGAATTCAGCAGGGAGAACGGCTTTCCGTTTTGCTCCACATCATCCTGGTTGAGCAATACCGGTAACATATCCGGTTGCGTGAGGTTAACCCAGGCATTGTAAAATACATTTTCCGTCAGGTATGCTTCGTCATGCCGTTTGCGGGGCAGAGCCGGGTTGCGTTTTCCTTGTGGAGTGCAAGGGCAGCGATAGCCCCCGTAATACCACCGGCGGAGGCGCCACTGATGATATCAATAGAAATGGTGTGTACCGGAACACGCGGATCATCCCCGGTTTTTTGCTGCTGCCAGGCATCAAGGGTTTGGAGTAAATAATCAAGTACACCGCCGGTGTATGCGCCGGCGGATACGGCTCCGGCCATGGTAAGACCTAATCGGAATGGTTTGTGCAAAAGCAAATAATTATGGATATACCGGAATAAAATGAATTCTTACAGGGCTGGATCATGGAGCAGATAATAATTTAATGAAAGTTCAATAATAAATATGTTTCCGGCAAGGGTATAAACACCCTGGTATTCAAGTGAAGTAATTCTATTAATGGACACCATCATTTTAACAAACAACCTCCCGGTGGTCGCCTGCGGAATATTTAACTTGTGAACGGTTTAACTTTTACCTGGAAAATCAGTAGCAGTTTGCCCACAGCATACGTATGAAAATGTATTATGTTTTTCGTCATGGTTTCGAGGAAGGTCCTTACACCTTCGAGCAAATGTCCGGGATGAATATCAGCCCGGCCGACCTCGTGTGGCACCCTGGTCTTTCTGCATGGAAAAAAGCAGCGGAACTCGAAGAGCTGCACTCATTAAAAGGTTTTACTCCACCTCCTGTACCCCACAATACCGGAATCTTGTCTTCTTCATGGAAACTTAAACTGGCTGTTGTATGCTGCTTTGCTCTTTTAGTGGCCGCACTCATTATGTTCTTCCTTGCCAACAGGGCTGCGGAAAAAGCAGATGAAATAGCGCGACACACGGATAGCGTACGGAAAGAATCAAAAACTATTGAGCGTGTCCTGGACCTGCGTGATGTAGATATGGTACTCCGGGAACACGAGGAAAAGAAAGCCGTGATCCGCGAAATATATGAATACCTGAAAATTGCTGATGTAGGAGGGCGCAGGAACCTTATTGCCGACTATAAAAGCGGCTGGGTTGAAATTGAAAACAACAGCGCTTATAAAATCGACAGGGTAGAAGTAAGGCTGGAGCTCAAATCTGGCTGGGGTACCACCAAAGAAACCCAGATCATAACCGTTGAAAACCTGGTGCCCCATTCAAGGAAAAAGGCGGAAGTATCATTTGAAAAAAGAGGAGCGAAGCTGTCGGCCAGTATTGCAGGCTATAAAAGTGAGGAGCTTGGGATTAAATGAAGGGAGTATTTGGAAAAGTGAAAAGTGAAAAGTGAAAAGGATGGGTGTCTTCCTCGTCATTGTGTTTCCTAATTCGATGCGGTTTAATGCAGTTATTTATTCCAATATTTTTCCGGTAGTTATTTGGATCGCAAAAATTAATGTTTGCATTTGTATGTTAGTGCCTCAATACAAAAAGCAAATGGGATGAGAATCAGATAAGAAACCCAGGTGCTGATGTTACTCTATTACGAACTTCATAGTCGTATTTATATTCTTGCTCCTCACAGATAGGATGTAATGCCCGGCGGGAAACATAAAGACCGGGACGGAAACGGATTGGCGGCCCTTTTCCAATTTTCCTGTATAGAGGGATTGACCGGAAGCATTCAGAAGCGTATAAACTGCCTCCCCGGAAAGTGGTTGGGTAAGCTGAATGGTAACCTTTTGCCGGGCAGGATTAGGATATAGTGAAGCCGCGAATGGTTCACTACGGGAGATAATACGTACCGGTGAAGTATATGACTTTCCGTCCCAATCAACTTCTTTCAACCGGTAAAAGGAACGTCCGCTTAAAGCTGCCGTATCCAGGAACCGATAATTATTTTTTGTACTGCTGTTGCCGGCTGCTTTAACCACTCCGAGTGATTTATACAAACCATCCGGCCCCGATCTTTCTACCACGAAATAATCTGCACCCTGTTCCGAAGCCGTGCTCCAGTCAAGGCGCACATGGGGTCCTTCTTCACGCGCGGTGAACGTGAGCAGGCGTACCGGTACGGTTATAAAACTGTCTACCAGCATCCACCAGGTCTGTAAATCCCCGGCTTCAACAGATGGAACGGTAAGAGTATTCGCCGAAGTATTAATTGTTCCCGCGCGCACATAATCTTCCCAGGTATTCAAACTATTATTCCACCGCTGGGCTTTCAGGTTTGCTTCCGAGATCGTATTGCCGGAAACAGTATGCTCTTCATCTGCATAAGTAAATACCAGATTTGTGAGGGAAGGTTTCGTGGTGTAATTAAGTGGTTGAATGAGCCAGAACCGGTCAAGGGCTATGGCCGAACGATCGTAGCTATTGCCGGTATTGGTGACGCCGGAAGGAAGCGAATCGGAATTGCGCCAACCGGTACGGTACGTGGAAAAAGTAAAGGAACCATCACCCGCGCCGGCTGCTTTGGTAAAGGAAAGTGGAAGATAAATACTGCTGCCCATGCCAAACGGAACGGTATAATTACCCGTTGCTGTACCGGTATTCCAGGAGATTTTATTTTGTTGCCGTTCACTGATGATATGGCCATCCAACCGTGTAATAGCATCAGGCGATGGATTTTCCACAACCAGCACTGCACCTTCCGACAGGTGAATAATACCTCCGTTCAGTACAATGCGTGTCTGGGCCTTAACCGTAAAAGAGGTTGCAAGGAAAATGCAGTGGATGAGCAGGATTCTGATCATGATAAATTATTCCCGTACCCGGAATTGCAAATCTGAAACCGTAAGACTGGTAATGATGGAATTATTTCTTTTCAGGAAAACTTCGATGTAATCTCCGGTTACCATATCCACTTCCGTTTCAAGGCTTACCTGGAAACCCTGGTTGTTGGTTAATGATCCAAGCGTTGAATTGGGGAATGGAATGATGACACCATTTTTAGCCAGCGCAATGGAAATCTCCGTTCCGTTTGCCGGCGACTTGCCTCCGATTACAACAAACACCCTTGCGGTCATGGGCCGCACATTGGTGTAGGTAAAACGGTTGACAGTGTGCGAAAACCTTTTTTCACTCACGCTCGTTGTATTACCGGCGATCTTGTAATACACATCCTGCACCGGCAGATTGGTCGCTGTGGCGTTTCCGTTCATATACGCAAAGCTGTAGGCACGGCTGTTAGGAATATTGGTATTCTGCTGCATTTCCCAGCCCGTTGAATAAGAATCAAATCCGTCGAGGAAGGTAGCAGGCCCGCGAAACATGTTCGTTGTCATCCGGCCCCGGTTAACGAGGGCACCTGCGGTTAATTTTACGCCCGTGTTCCCGGTGTAAATAAAGTGGCAGTTCGACAAGTCTACATCATCGGCATTCAGCGTGCCGTTGAATTCAATCCCGGCTCCGGTGGTAATGGAGCCGATCAATGTAAATCCGCAAACAAACCGGCCCATTCGCCCCGATAGTTTTATACCCTGCGCCGTATTCCAATAATTTTCCAAAGCAATTACGGCACGAAATCCGGAAATCTGCCCCACGCCCTGCGACGCCGTGCCGGCGTCTTTAATATTGATACCCGAAAGAAGGTTGCAAGATCGCGTTCCTGTGCCATCAGAAAAATTAAATGCTGAAGTGGCGGCGCTAAATGGAACGATGAGCATTTTTTCTATATACACATGCATATCCGTACTGCGGATAATCGCACCGCTGACATTTGAAAGTACCCCGTCCCGGATCGGGTTCGTTCCCAACAGGGCGGCACCATTCGCATTAAGGTAATTTGGACTGATGTTAACCAGCCCGGAAAATTTATAAGATTTGGTAGAATCCAGCCTGATCTCTGTTCCTGTGGGTGCAGGAAGGTCCGCGAGGGTGCGCACCAAAATCACAGAAGAATCAGACCAGGCAACTTCTTCCCAAATAGTTCCTTTGTAAATATCAAGTTTGTTGGTGGTGGTATTATATACCTGCAACCCGGTGGGAGGATTGGAAATAGCATTCCTTTCGGCCGTACTCATCCTGGGAATCAGCAGCCCTTTGTTAGTAGACGAGATGTCCAACATTGCTTTTGTATTCGGAAGTGAACCGTCGGCGTTAATGCCCACGTTTTGCGCACTGAGCGAAAGGCTGGATAAGAAAAGGGCACATAACAGCCCTGGTATTCGGTTTTTCATAGACAGGATTTGAGCATAGCTCATGGAAGTAGCCACAAAAGTAGTATGCTCTTCCAGATATCATAGTAAACCGGCATGCATGTGCATTTACTAAGGGTATAGCATTAAGGATTGTTTGCCATAATCGTTGATATCAGGCCCTTTACCTAAACAACACTGTACAGAGCACGAAACAATTTGATACGATCAGGTAATGTATACTGTCCCTGATGCTGAAGTAGCGGCTGCCGGTTTTTGAAACATCATGGCTTACCCTAAAAAAAGGCCTGCATATGCAGACCTTTTCAGTAATATGTTTTTTATTAATTCTGTTTGATAATCAGGAACGTCACGCTCCCCGCTCTTTACTCCCCGCTCTCCGCTCTCACACTACCAGTAATGCGTCTCCATACGAAAAGAAACGATACTTGTCTTTGATGGCTTTTTTGTATGCTTCCATGGTGAGATCGTAGCCCGCAAAGGCACAGGTCATGATCAGGAGACTTGTTTTCGGGAGATGAAAGTTGGTGACCAGGGCATCCGCAATGTTGAAGTCATAGGGCGGGTGGATAAAGATGTTGGTCCAACCTTCGGAGGATTTCAGCAGCTTTTGCGCAGTAACCGAAGATTCGAGGGCACGCATCGTAGTGGTGCCGATGGAACAGATGCGGTGACCGGTTTCTTTTGCCTTATTCACGATCTTGCACGCACCCTCTTCAATACGGTAGTATTCCGCATCCATCTTGTGTTTGCTGAGGTCTTCCACTTCAATGGGGCGAAAGGTTCCAAGGCCGGTGTGCAAGGTAACTTCTGCGAAGCGGATGCCTTTGATCTCGCAACGCTTGATGAGTTCGCGGCTGAAATGGAGTCCGGCAGTAGGAGCTGCCACGGCGCCTTCATGCTTGGCATAAACAGTCTGGTACCGCTCGCGGTCTTCTTCATCGGGCTTGCGCTTGATGTATTTGGGAAGAGGCGTTTCGCCATATTTTTCCAGCACTTTGCGGAATTCATCCTCGGTACCTTCATGCAGGAATTTGATGGTGCGCCCGCGTGAGGTGGTGTTGTCGATTACTTCTGCCACCAGTTCTTCCGTATCACCGAAATACAATTTGTTACCGACACGGATCTTTCTTGCGGGATCAACGATCACATCCCAAAGACGGTTGGGCTTGTTTAATTCACGGAGTAAAAACACTTCGATCTTGGCGCCTGTTTTTTCCTTGCGCCCGTACATACGCGCCGGGAATACCTTAGTGTTGTTTACAGTGAACACATCTTTATCGTCAAAATAGTCCAGGATATCGCGGAAATGCTTGTTCTCGATGTTACCGGTGCGGCGGTCAACGACCATCATCCGGGCATCTTCACGTTTTTTAGCAGGATTTTGTGCGATAAGGTTTAACGGGAGGTCAAATTTAAATTGGGAAAGCTTCATGGACTGTTGCGGTTTTTAGGAAGCTTCATGACTCAACCGGAGGGCGTTCAGGCGGATCGGGAATTTCCACTACCGCGGTCTTACGGCACCGGGGTTATGGTCATTTAGCATTAAAGGCCGCAAAAATAGGGGTATTTTAAAAAAGGCAGACCTTTTTTTTGCCAGGCTTGCACCTTTGCTGCGCTTTATCTTATCTTTCAAAGGCATAAACGCACCAGCACCCGATATGAGGATCTTTTTGATGGTGGCCCTAATGAGCCTTTCTTTCTCCTTCAGTTTCAGCCAGGAAAGTAAAATTAAACCTACTAAATATCCCAGCCTTTTGTGGGAAATAACAGGCAAAGGGGCGTCGAAACCTTCCTACCTGTTCGGAACCATGCACGTAAGCAACAAGATGGTGTTTCATCTTTCCGATTCTTTTTATATCGCCATTAAAAATGCCGACGTGGTGGCACTGGAAACCAACCCGGAAACATGGCAGGAAGACATGTCGCGGTACGAAACGGGAACCGGTGGCCAGTATGGTTATCCCGGATCAACGGCTTCACGTCCTTCCGATTACCTGACTAAAAACACGCTTAAGTTTTATCCTTATGAAAAGCTGATCGAACTGGCCCTGCATTCCAACCCGGCCATGATCAATTCTTTCCTGTACCGCAGCTATGAATACGATTCGGATTTTGAAGAAGATACCTACCTCGATCTTTACATCTTCCAGGTGGGCCGCAAATGGGGCAAGAAAGTATCGGGTGTCGAGAATTTTGATGAGAGCATGAAGCTGATGAAAGAAGCGTACATGGACGCGGCAAAAGATAAATCATCCCGACGCCGCAGCTTTGAATACGATGAGGAATTTTCAACAGCAAAAATGCAGGAAGCATACCGCACCGGTAATCTCGACCTGCTTGATACGATCAATGTGGTAAACAGTTCTTCTGCTGCCTTTGATGAAAAGTTCCTGTACCGCCGCAACGAGATCCAGGCTGCCAATATAGATTCCATCATCAAATCCAAATCAACACTTTTCGTAGGGGTTGGCGCGGCACATCTTCCCGGTCGCCGCGGTGTTATTGAAATGCTGCGCAACATGGGTTACAAGCTTCGTCCCATCCGCATGACGGAGCGTGACAGCGAGCAAAAAGAACTGGTTGAAAAAGTTCGGGTGCCGGTAACCTTCGCCAAACAGTCTTCCGCCGATGGTGCATTTTCGGTGAGCATGCCCGGTAAGTTATACAGTTTCATGCCTTCATTCGGAATGGTGGAGCAGCAGCAGTATGCCGACATGGCAAATGGAAGCTATTACGTAGTAACCCGAATTCAAACGAATGCCTCACTGTGGGGACACAATATGGAAGCCGTATACCGCAAGGTAGACTCCGTATTATATGAGAATGTTCCGGGCAAGATCCTCAGCAAAAAACCCATCACGCGTAACGGGTATAAAGGATTTGACATAACAAACCGTACCCGCCGCGGGGATTACCAGCGCTATAATATTTTTATAACGCCTTTTGAAGTGCTGCTGTTTAAAATGAGCGGCAACGGTGATTATGTAAAAGACGGGAAGGAAGGAGATACATTCTTCAACAGTATTGAATTAAAGGAAATAAAAAAGGACTGGAAAGCTTATAGTGCCGTAGCAGGTGGCTTTGAAGTGGAACTTCCCCACCAGCCTATGGAAACCGGTGTACTGAACCGCCAGTACATGGCCTATGATAAGGACAATGAAACAGCTTACTCCATCATCCGCAACGAAATTCACAATTACGGTTTTGTGGAAGAAGACAGCTTTGACCTCAACCTGATGGAGGAAAGTTTTATTACTTCTGATTTCATTGATCAGCCCATAAGCCGGAAACAAACAATTCACCAGGGCTACCCCGCCCTTGATGCCCGGTATAAATTAAAAGATGGCGGAACGGCCCACGTGCGCTACATCATCCAGGGTCCGCATTATTATACGCTTGTTGCCCGCAGCAAAAAGGACCAGCCTTCCGTGACCCGTTTCCTGAATTCATTTACCATAATGCCTTTTACGTACGGCGCTTCACAACTGAGAAAAGATACCGCGATGAAATTTGGTGTGAATTCACCGGTAGCCCTCCAAAAGGAATCAAAGATCAGCACCGTGCCGCCTAATTATTATTCTTCACTCGGAATGGAAGGGGATGAGGAACTTTTGCTGGCCGATATGGGCGAGTATGACCAACGCCTCGTATCAAATGATACAACAGGTGAAAAAATTTATATCACCTATACAAAGCGCGGAAAATATTTTTATGACCGCGACAGCACGGAGTTTGGCAGTGCAGAAAATTTCAAGGAGTGGTATAAAGACTGGACGATCCGCAGCAACTCGCTGAAAGAGCTTCCCGGTAAAGGCAAAGTGTGGGATTATACGCTGGGCGGAAAAGGCAGCAGCCGTATGATCCAGGTAAAAGGAGTTTATAAGGATGGCGTCAGCTATTACCTCCTTACGGAAAGAGATACGCTGACCGCTCCAAGCGCTTTTATCCGTGATTTCTATGAAACGTTTACGCCGTTTGATACGGTAAAGGGCATTGATCCGCAAACAAAAAAGTCGGCCCGGTATTTTTCTGATTTTTTCAGCCGGGACACCTTGCTGCACAAACAGGCTGTTCGTTTTGTGGACATGATCGAACTGGATTCTACCGATTTCCCGCAATTGAAAAAAGCTATCCAGTCACTGACCTGGAAAGAAAAAAAATACCTCGATGTAAAAAAGAGTTTCGTGCAAAAGCTGGCCGGGATTCCTACGAAATCCTCCGCGGATTTCCTGAAGGAAATTTATTACAATGCCGGCGATACGGTGGACCTCCAGTACTATGCGCTGGAAGCCCTGTTAAGCCAGAAGACAGCTTATGCCTTTGCCACGTTCCGCGATATCCTGCTGAATGAGCCTCCCGTGCTCAATGTGGGTTCCGGTTCCTCGGAAGACTATTCGGCTGTGAGCACTTCAGTGAGCACAACCACAACTGTTTCCACCTATGATGAAGATGAAGAATACGAAGGGGCAACAACGGGTTATAATTATTTCAACGGTTCATTTTTTGATGAACTGTATGATTCAACAAAGCTTACCGCCACGATCTTTAAAGACATCCTTCCGCTGATTAACGTGGAAGATTACGAGCGCCCCCTGATGTACCTGATGGCACACCTGGTTGACAGCAACCTGGTAAGCGCCAAAGATTACGAGCTTTATGTTTCCAAGTTCCTTATCGAAGCAAAGCAGGCGTATAAGAAACAGGTAATTGCAGAAAAGAACAAACAGATTGAGGAAGCGCAGAAGGATGAAGATGATGAGCGTACCGGCTCTTATACCTACGCCCGGACCCCGCAGGATAATGGAAATGAAAAACTGAATCTTTATACACGACTGCTCATTCCCTTCTGGAACCGCAACCCGGCTGTTCCGCAGTTAATGGAAGGATTGCTGCGCAGTAATGACAAGCGGCTTAAATACAATACGGCAATGCTGCTGTTAAGCAATGGAAAAAAAGTGCCCGACAGCCTGATAACGTATTTTGCCGGCCTTGATGATTTCCGATATGAATTGTACGAGGAATTGTCATCCCGCAAAATGTTACGCCACTTCCCGGTAGCGCAGAACAACCACGTGGCACTGGCGAAAAGCCGGATAAAAGGTATCCGCAGTTACGACCAGCCGGATTCGGTTGTATACCTTGACAGGATGCAGATCAGGCATAAGGATAAAACAGGCTTTGTTTATTTTTTCAAATACAAACAGAAAAAAGATGACAATGGCTGGAAGATCGCTTCTGTTGGTTTGGTTCCGATGGACCCGAAGAAATTTTCTTTTGATGAGTTGACGCGCAGGGAGAAAAGTGAATACGACTTTACAGAATGGACCAGTACGAAATTCGAAAGGGATGTGCCGATGAAAGAACAGCTATCGAAACTGATGAAAAAACTGCAATACGCCAAGCGCAAGAGCGCGGCTGAATTTTACTCCGAGAATACTTACGGAGACAATTCAATGGGAGAGTTTATGCGCGATTGATCTTCGGAACAGACGCCAGGAGTGCTTTCGTATATTCTTTTTGCGGCCGGTTGTAGACATCCTCTGCCCGGCCGCTTTCTATTACAGACCCTTTGTGCATCACCAGGATACGGTCGCTCATGTACCGCACAACGGAAAGATCGTGTGAAATAAATAACAGCGTGAGACCCAATTCTGCTTTCAGGTTATTCAGCAGGTTCAGTACCTGTGCCTGCACGCTCACATCCAGCGCGGATACCGATTCATCGCAAACCAGGAAAGTGGGGCTCAATGCAAGAGCCCTTGCAATTACTATGCGTTGTCGCTGGCCTCCTGAGAATTCATGCGGGTAACGCCGGAGCATATCAGGCGAAAGATTCACCTTGTTCATTAACGCAGCGGCTTTTTCCCTGCGGGCTGATGAGGATGACATGCCTGCTGCTACCTTCATCGGTTCCTCCAGGGCTGACCCAATGGAAATCCTTGGGTTGAGCGAAGAATAGGGATCCTGGAAAATAAGCTGGACGTTTCGCCTCAGGTCTTTGAGTTGCCGGCCATCGAGTTTGGTGATATCTGTATCTCGATACAAGATGGAACCGGCGGTCGGGTCAATCAGCCGGAGCAGGGTTCTTCCCAGTGTGGTTTTACCGCAGCCCGATTCTCCAACCAACCCAAGTGTTTCACCCTTAAAAATCTGAAAGCTTACATCTTTAACAGCGGTTACATGACTTAACGTTTTTCCCAGCCAGTTCGTTTTGTTCGGGAACAGGACACTAATGTTTTTTACATCCACGAGCACTTCATCATAATGTTTTGCAGCGCTGGTTCTATCAGTGGTTATTTTTTCTTTTCCCTCCAGGAAGTCGCTGACAACCGGTAAGGGTTCACCTTTCGGATGCCCCGCAGGACGACAGGCAATAAGTGCTTTGGTATAAGGATGGGCAGGTTGCCTGAAAATATTTTTCGTAGTATTTACTTCCACCAACTCACCCCGGTACATGATGGCCACGCGGTCTGCTATTTCTGCTACAACCCCCAGGTCGTGTGTAATAAAAATAACACCCATATTCTGCTGCTGCTGTAATTCGCGGATCAGTTCAAGGATGGTTTTCTGCACGGTTACATCGAGGGCCGTAGTGGGTTCATCACAAATAAGCAGGGAAGGCTGGCAACACATGGCCATGGCGATCATGACCCTTTGCTTTTGTCCGCCGCTAAGCTGGTGCGGGTACCGGTTAAATATAGTTTCGGGCTGCGGCAATTTTACTTTTGCGAACCAGGCAATAGCTTCGCTCTTCGCATCGGCGGCACTTAATGAACGGTGCTGCCTTAGGGTTTCCACTACCTGCTTGCCGCAGGAAATTACAGGATTGAGGGCGGTCATGGGTTCCTGGAAAATCATGGCGATATCATTACCGCGAATGGATTGCAGGCTTTTATGCGGCAGTCCCAGCAGGTTCATTTCCCCATCGCCATCTTTTGAAAATAAAATTTTACCGGAAGGATAATGTGCGGGAGGCGCCGGCAATAACCGGAGAATGGACAGCGAGGTTACCGATTTGCCGGAACCCGATTCTCCCACGAGCGCCAGAATTTCACCCCGGGAAACCTGCAGGGAAATATTTTTGACCGCCGTAGTAGTTCTTCCTTCCGTGGTGAAGGCTACAGAAAGATTTTCTATGGTCAGCAGCGGCTTCAAAAAAGTCGGAACGATTGAATAAAACGATCGGCAGGGGAAACGGCTATCCTGGAATAATTTACCATCACCATGAATACATCACCGTTCATATCAATTACAAATCCACGCAGAAGATGATGGCGTAACCGTTCCGCGGCCGGTTCAACGGTAAAGCGTATGGCGCAATACTTCCCGATCATGACTGAATCTCTTTGCAGGATCTTTCTTTCGGCGCCTGCAGTTATGCCCAGCAATACAGTATGACAGGTTGCATACGTGCTTTTCTGTTTTGTTTCTGATTCAATCAACTGAGAAACCTGGTACACGGCGCTGTCTGTGCGTAACATATAGTTGTAGGTAGCGCCCAGGTCATATTTATATGGCTCGGATGGAAAGCTGACCTCGAATTTTTCGAAAAGATCTTTGGTTACCCAGTTATCCTGTGCATCGCAGATGCCTGTCAGTAAAAGAAATATAAAAGTGAAAGAAAACTTATTCATAACAATCGGTGGCGCAATTTGAAAATAAACCCCAGGCAAAGTAAAATATTTTTATTACCGGGAGAAATGTTCAGGGAATGTGGAACGATTGCAGGAATTTTTTGATCAGGGCACCCTTATCGCTGACTGATGTTACCATTACCATGTAAATTTTTCCTTCCAGGTCAATAACCATCCCGCTCATCTCCATTCCATTAAGCGGTTCTGCATGGGCCGTAAGGGAGAAGTTGATAACGCAATTCCCTTTTATATGTGTTGAATCCTTTTGGAGAAGGGTTCCTTTCGCTTCATCTACAATGCCGTTGAGTGCGGCATTACAGGAAGCAAAATTGCTTTTGTAACGTTCCTCTACATTGATCCGGGAAAGTTGAAACAGCGCGCTGTCCTTAAAAACAAACCAGTTGGACGTGGTGCCATGATCCATTTCCTGCGGTTCACCGGGAAAGCTCAGTTCAAAATTTCCGAACGTTTTTTTCACCCAGCCCTCCTGGGCATGCATGATAAGGGAACAAAACAACAGGGAAAATAGAAGTATAATTGTTTTCATATTCAGCGGGTGCAGGGATTGGTTAATATTTTTATGGCCAGCTTCCGTTGCGGCGTTGGGTAGTATGCCTGGCACACCGCGCAATCCTTTACCGTACCGGAATCGATTGAAAAATAAAATTCATCACCTTCTGCCAGGTTATCCGGAAAAGAGCAGGGGTTTCGCAAGGCAAAAACTTTTTTATATTCCTTACCGGTATTTTCATCCGTCCAGCTTCCGGCGTACAAGGTTGTATCCATATTTCCTTCCAGGATGCGGACCGTATAATTGGAGCAGATGCCTTTCACTTCCAGTTTTCCTTTGAAACAGGTATCCGGTACGCCGGCCTTATTGCAGGTAGAAGAGGAAGTTGCTGCCACAAGCAGTACTAGGAAGGGCGCAAGCAGTTTCATTATTTAAAATTTAAGGTGCCGGACGGTTTGTCCGCCATTGATCAGTTGTTTGAGTGAATCAATACCGATACGGAGATGCCGCTCCACGAATTGCTCAGTGATCTTGCGGTCGCTTTCTTCGGTTTTAACGCCTTCGGGTGTCATGGGCTGATCACTAACCAGTAACAGGGCGCCGGTCGGGATCTTGTTGTAAAATCCAACTGCAAAGATGGTGGCCGTTTCCATATCGATGGCATAGGCTCTAATGGCCTGCAGGTATTCCTTAAATTTTTCATCATGCTCCCACACGCGGCGGTTGGTGGTGTATACGGTGCCGGTCCAATAGTCTACTTCATAATCACGGATGGTGGTTGAAATCGCTTTCTGCAGGGCAAAGGCCGGCATAGCGGGAACTTCGGGCGGGAAGTAATCGTTTGATGTACCCTCACCCCTGATGGCGGCAATGGGCAGGATAAGGTCGCCAAGCTTGTTGCGTCTTTTAAGTCCGCCGCATTTGCCTAAAAAGAGTACGGCTTCAGGATCTATGGATGTAAGAAGATCCATGACGGTAGCGGCTGTTGGAGAACCCATCCCGAAATTAATAATTGATATGCCATCAGCCGTAGCACACTGCATAGGCTTGTCGGTACCTACGATCTCGGCACCGGTCCACTGTGCAAACATGCGTACGTAATTGCTGAAATTTGTGAGCAGAACATATTTTCCAAACTTGTCCAGTTGCTGGCCTGTATAACGCGGAAGCCAGTTCTTAACGATATCCTCTTTGGTCTTCATGGCTACGAATTTAATCATTAGGTTTGATGCATGATCACGGTGCAGTTTCCGGAGCCCCGCTTCAGGATCCGCGAGCAGGAAGGCGTGCGGTTTATTTTTGACGGCATACGGCGGTCGTGGCTGCAGCTGACGGAAGAAGAATGGGTACGCCAGAATTTTGTGAGCTTCCTGGTAAACACGCTGCAGTATCCGGAGGCCTGCATTGCATTAGAAAAAGAACTCCTGCTTAATAACCTTAAAAAGCGTTTTGACATACTGGTGTATAACGGGGAGCATAAACCCTGGATGATGGTTGAATGCAAAGCGCCTCATATCCCCCTGAAAGGGGAGGTGCTCGAACAGGTGCTGCGCTATAATATTACCATTCCCGTTTCCTGTCTGGTGATTACCAATGGCCGTCAAACAATGGCCTGGCAGAAAAAAGGCACAGGCCTCTTACCTCTGCAGGAGCTTCCTGCCTATGGCGCCAATGAAATGTGAAGATTTTACTATTTGCCTAAAAATACCTACCAGGTTGGTAGACTAAACAATCCTTGTCTATATTTGTATTCATTAATGAATACGAACATTACCAATACTACCCCTTGCATTTGTTGTTGTAAGCAAACCGGTTTGCTTGCGGTGGTACGTTTATGATCGAGGGTTACCTAACTTTTTATAAACTATAAGCTCCACCACCCGTGGAGCTTTTTTTGTATATGAACATAACAGCAGAAACAGGACAGGCATTATTATTACAACGCATAGATGCGCTGCAGAACCAGGTTGGCGATACGCCATTGGTTCCCCTTACAAAGCTTTTTTCGAAGAAAGGCGTAACGATCTATGCAAAACAGGAATGGAAGCAGTTGTCGGGCAGTGTAAAATGCAGGGCGGCTTACCACATCTTTAAAGATGCCATTCAGAAAGGTGACTTGCATATGGGTAAATCACTGCTGGATGCAACGAGCGGCAATACCGGTATTGCTTATGCCGCCATTGGCAAGGCGATCGGTATCAACGTAACGTTGTGTTTGCCCGAGAATGCATCAAAAGAACGCAAGGAAATCCTTCAGTCCCTGGGCGCGGAGATTATTTATACCTCCCGTTTTGAAGGAACCGATGGAGCCCAGCAAATTGCCAGGAGTTTGGCTGATGAACATCCCGAACTTTATTTTTATGCCGACCAGTATAAGAATGACAATAACTGGCTGGGTCACTATCATACAACAGCATTGGAGATTTTCCGCGAGGTGCCGCATATCACGCATTTTGTGGCGGGGCTGGGCACTACCGGCACTTTTGTAGGCACGGGAAGGCGGTTGCGCGAACTGGTACCCGGCATCCGGCTGGTTTCCTTACAACCCGATTCTGCCCTGCATGCACTGGAGGGATGGAAGCACCTGGAAACAGCTATTGTTCCGGGTATCTACGATGATTCTTTAGCAGACGAAGCACGGGAGGTAAGCACGGAAGAAGCATTTCAAACGGTAAAAGAAGCAGCAGAAAAAGAAGGATGGATGCTGAGCCCTTCTTCGGCGGCCAACCTGGCGGGTGCCATGGCGGTTGCCAACAGGATTGAAAAAGGCAATGTGGTAACCATACTTCCGGACAATGCCGAAAAATACAGTGAAATCATTTCTAAACTTTTATAAGATGATCATTTTAGATCCTATAGCAAGACAACAGATGATACAAGATGCAATCCAGACCTTCCCGGATGAATGCTGCGGATTTTTCTTTGGATTTGAGAAAGGAGCGGAACGGACTGTGTACCGTATTCTGCCGGTGAACAATTCAAAGCCGGGCGACAAGCGCAGGCGTTTCGAAGTATCTCCGCAGGATTACCTGAAGGCAGAACAGTATGCCGACCAGCATAACCTGCAACTACTGGGCGTGTATCATTCCCATCCCAATCATCCTGCCATTCCATCCGACCAGGACCGGATTGCAGCGCAACCGTTCTTTTCGTACATCATTATTTCCATCAAGGAACGGAAGTTCAACCACATGCGGTCCTGGCTGCTGAACGATGCAGGAAGTTTTGAAGAAGAATCCATACGTTATCAATATTCCATTAATCAAATCAATTAACATGGCAACCGTTATCATACCCACGCCTTTACGCAAATTCACCAACAATACAGCAAAGCTGAACATACAGGCTACAACCGTGCAGGAGGTGATCAACGACCTGGCGCTGAATTTCCCGGACCTGAAAAAACACCTGCTGGATGAGTCGGGAAAGATCCGCTCCTTTGTGAACATATTTGTGGGTGATGAGGACATCCGCAGCCTGCAGCAGGAGCGCACCGGTGTAAAAGAAGATACCACGATCAGCATTATTCCTGCAATTGCGGGTGGTCTATAACAATTTGCATTCATTATAAAGTAAAGAATCATGAGCGATATAAAATTTTCTTCCGAAGAACTGGGCCGTTATAACCGGCACATCATTATTCCGGCGTTTGGATTGGAAGCACAGCAAAAATTAAAGGCAGCTAAAGTACTGGTGATTGGATCGGGTGGTTTGGGAAGCCCGGTGTTGCTGTACCTGGCAGCAGCCGGAGTAGGTACCATTGGCATTGTTGATTTTGATGTGGTGGACGACAGCAATCTTCAGCGACAGGTTTTATTTGGAGTGGAAGAGATTGGAAAATCAAAAGCAGAATCAGCCAGGAAAAGATTGCAGTCCCTGAATCCCTTTATCACAATTAATGTTTTCAATACGCAGCTGACTTCCAAAAATGCACTGGATATTATAAAGGATTACGATGTAGTGGCCGACGGCACGGATAACTTTCCTACCCGGTACCTCGTTAATGATGCCTGCGTGCTGTTGGATAAGCCCAATGTATATGCTTCCATCTTCCAGTTTGAAGGACAGGTTTCCGTATTTAATTATATCCCCGCCAATGGTGCACGCGGACCAAATTACCGCGACCTGTATCCAACACCTCCGCCCCCGGGACTCGTTCCTTCCTGCGCGGAAGGAGGCGTGCTGGGCGTACTGCCCGGAATAATCGGAAGCCTGCAGGCACTGGAAGTTATCAAGGTGATTACCGGTGTTGGTGAAACCCTGAGCGGACGTTTTTACACGTTTGATGCGCTCAATTTTGAAAGCCGCACATTCAAGATCAAACGCAGTGCTGCCAACCCGCTCAACGGTGAAAACCCAACCATCAGGGAACTGATCGATTATGAACAGTTCTGCGGAATGAAAGCCGTTGAAAAACCCGTGAAAGAAATTACCGCCAAACAACTGTACGACTGGCAGGTGCGTGGTGAAAATTTACAGGTTATTGATGTACGCGAGCCGCACGAATACGAAATTGTAAACATTGGCGCCGAATTGATTCCATTAGCTACCGTATCGGCAAACGCCGACCGCATCGACCGCGATAAAAAAGTGGTAGTGCATTGCAAGATGGGCGGAAGAAGTGCCAAAGCCATCCGTGAGCTGGAGGAAAAATTCGGATTTGAAAATCTCTACAACCTGAAAGGCGGTATTATCGGTTATATCGATGAAGTGCAGCCCGAATTGCAGAAGTATTGAAGCGCTGATAGTTGATCGCTATGCGACGACCGAAAGGCAACGAAAAGCGAAGGGCGAATTGGGAATTGGGAATTAGGATGCAACCGCAAAGTCGCAAAGATAAAAGCGAAGCACTTTACGTTCGCCAACTGACACATTGCATATTGAGCATTGAAAATTGAATATTTTCCATCCTTCAGCATTCCTTGTTCAGCATTCCTTGTTCATTATTCCAAAAAAAGCCCCAGATCGAAAGATCCGGGGCAGTTGGTATTGGTCGTTCATATTCGTTGCTATGGGAAGATGCCCAGCTCGGCATACGAAGTGCCCACTTTATTGATGGCCACAACATAAGCTGCCGTACGCATGTCGGGAATCTGGGGGTTGCGTCTCCATTCGTCCATAATTTCACGGGTGGCGGTGATCATGGTTTCTTCCAGTCCGCTGTGTACCAGGTCTACTTCATCCGGACCATGCATGATGAACTGGCGTTCCCGCTCGCTAACACGCTTGGTGGTGAGCTCTTCGATCTGGCCCAGGATGTGCTGGTTCAGGTTCTCCGTAAAACGCTTTTCCATACGACCGTAACGTACGTGGCTAAGATTTTTCAGCCATTCGAAATAAGAAACCGTTACCCCGCCGGCGTTGAGATACATATCGGGTACAACCAGTGTTCCTTTGGTCACAAACACTTCATCGGCTTCCGGTGTCAGCGGACCGTTAGCGCCTTCACCAATGATCTTTGCTTTTACACGCATGGCATTATCGCCATTGATCACATTCTCGAGTGCTGCCGGAATTAAAATATCACAATCATATTCAAGCGCGTCGGTGTTCTTGGCAAAATTCTTTGCGCTCTTGAAGTTAAGAATAGAGCCGGAGGTTTTGCGGTGTTCAAAAACAGCATCCACATCCAGCCCGCTTTCCGAGTAGATAGCACCTTCGTATTCTGCCAGGGAAATAATTTTAGCTCCTGCATTCTGGAAGAACTTGGCGGCATGGTACCCCACATTTCCCAGTCCCTGCACAATTACCCGCTTGCCTTCAATGCCGGTAGTGAGCCCGAGACGCTCCATGATATCGGTCATGTTGCACACTTCGCGGATACCGTAAAAAATCCCCAGTCCGGTTGCTTCCCGGCGGCCGCGCACGCCACCCTGCGTTACCGGCTTTCCTGTAACACAACCGGCAGCATCAATCTCACCGGGACGAAGACTTTGGTAGGTATCCACGATCCAGGCCATTTCGCGCTCGCCTGTTCCGTAATCCGGAGCGGGAACGTCTGTGCCCGGCCCGATAAAATTCTTTTTAACCAGCTCCGCTGTGTAGCGGCGTGTAATTTTTTCCAGTTCGTATACCGAATATTTTTTAGGGCTGATTTTAATCCCGCCTTTACCGCCACCAAAGGGAACATTCACGATGGCGCATTTATAGGTCATCAGGGCGGCTAGGGCCATAACTTCATCCTGGTTTACTTCTGCGGCGAAACGGATACCACCCTTACAAGGTGTTTTGTGATGGGAGTGCTGCACACGGTAGGCTTCAATAACTTCGATGCGGCCGTCATCCATACGTACGGGGAATTTCATCTGGTATACGGAATTACATTCCTTTATCTGCTCCAGGATACCGGGGTCCCACCGGGTGAATTTTGCGGCCCGGTCAAAGCTTCGGACAACGCTTTGGAAGAAACTGTAATCGGCAATCGTTGACATAGATACTATTTAATTTAAGAATGGTTTTTTTCCAGTTTTGTTATTTTCCTGTCGAGTCGTACAAGGTAGATAATTATGCCTGCAAATATGGTAAGGATAACGGCTACTACCACATATATTTTCCCGTTAGACCGCATCGTGTCGGCCATGATCTCTTTTTTATCCTGGGCAAAAGTCCAGCAACTTACCAGCAAAAGGCATAAAACAGAACACAGTTTTTTCTTCATGAGCGGTATGATGATAACAGGGACTTTTCTTTCAATAATTGTATCCGGATCCTCAGGCTTACGATCCAAACACCCAGCAAGGTCCAGCCGATGATAGCGGGGTAAAAAACCGCACGCATGGCAGGCGAGGTATTCTTATCGAATGCGGGATTATCACTTCCATCACCACCGGGGTGAAGGCTTTCCACCAGCCTTGGAATGATCCATATGGCCGGGAACAACATGGCATAGGCAAATACATTATAGACCGCGCTGATCCTTGCTTTTTTATCAATGTCCTGGATGGAATCGCGCAGAATGAGGTAAGCCGCGTAAATAAAAAGGGCAATGGCTGCTCCGATGAGCTTGGGGTCACGGGCAATGGCACTGAACGATTCCCATGCCGGTTTATTGGGATCGGCCCAGCTGTAAGAGGCCCACACAGCACCCGTTGCATAACCCATGAATCCGAATAAAATACCAACAATGGCAAACTGTCTTGAATAAATATCATCCTGCAGCCGTCCTTTATTAAGGTAGCGGACTGCATACACAACGGAAGCGGTGAACAGGATCATCATGGCAAACCACATACACACATGGAAATAAAGATTGCGGATCGTTTCACCAAGAACCGGTAAGCGGGGAACGTTATTCCACAGGAGGCCTGCCGTAAACGTGTATACTAAAATAATTACCGAAAGTATTTTCCACCATTTTTTATGCATCGTTGGGGAAGTTGTTTGGCAGCGAACGTTTTAATTGGGAGCAAATTTAAGGTGGATGTGCCTTTCGAGTACATTAATTCCGGAACTAATCTTTCCATAAGAACGGGAAAAGGATGAGGGAAAGCAGGATGACGAGACCGTTTGTGGCCACGAGCAGCAGGATACTTGTAATGGGAACAGGAGCTGTTGCACTAAACGATGAATTCGAAACCTGCATCAGGATCATCAGTTGCGGAACAATGATCGGGAAGCCTAAAATAGCCATGATCGCTGCGTTCTGCTGTGCTTTGGCAGCAATGGCGGCAAGAAAGGTAAACACCAGGCTAAGACTCCACCCACCCAGGAAAACAAGACCGACAAATGTCCCTGTTTTTTCTACCGGGTAGCCCATGAACAGCCGAAAAAGCAGCAGGCTGATAAGGCTCATCACCAGCATCAGCAGTGAATTGAACAACAGCTTGGCAACGATAAAATTGCGCGGGCTTACAATGGCCTGGTAATAAACCATGCGACCACGGCTTTCCTGCAAAAAGCTTTTGGCTACGGCATTAATGCTGATGAACAACTGGATGATCCAGAACAACCCGTTCCATACCCTGGGCTCGGGTGCTTCAATGGCCATGTACAACACAAATATGGTTGCACCCACATAAAGCAGCACCCCGTAAAATGCATACTGTTGCCGGATTTCCAGCAGAACGTCTTTACGGAACAAGGTCCATATTTGCTGCAGTGCGCTGATGATAAATTTTTACGAAAATAAACGCTTTCTTTTTTCTCTGTAGATGAAACCCTATTTTGTCATTAAATAGATCATATGCCAATCATTCGTGTGTTTTCTGCCTGCCTGCTGCTAATACTGTTTACTACCGGAATCCCTTCCTGTGCTAAGAAAAAAACAGATTTCCGGTTCAATCTCCAGAAAGGATCTGTTTATGAATATGCCATCACCATGGATATGGAACAGGCAATGGGCGAACAGAAGGTGAACACCGGAATGAACATGAACTACAACATCGAAGTGACCGAAGATGATGGAAACATAAAAACCCTCAAAGCAACCTATGGCCGTACGGTAATGAAGATGACCGGGCAGGGAACCTCCATGGAAATCGATTCGGACAAAGTTGTACCCGCAGAACAGGAAGGTTTGAATATGGTTGTTGACATGATGAGCCGCATGTTTGCAGCCCTCAAAGGAAAAAGCTTTATTATGAAAGTGAATGAGAAAGGGGAGATCACAGAAGTTCAGGGTATCAATGAACTGGCTGATGCCATGCTCAATAATTCCAATATCCCGGAAGAGCAAAAGCCGGCCATGGAGCAGACATTCAAACAGCAATTCAATGATGAAACCATGAAGCAGACCTTTGCGCAGTCATTCAATATCTTCCCGGCTAAGCCAGTTGCAGTAGGTGACAGCTGGGAAAAAGAAGCTTCCATGAATATGGGTGTTGCCATGAAGATGAAAACCACTTACACGGTTAAAAAAATTGAAGAAAACACCGTTACCCTGGATGCGCAATCAAAGATCTCCAGCGGTAATATGAAAATGAACCAGACAGGTACCATGATCGTGGATAAATCCACCGGTCTTGTTACAGATGCCACCCTGACCCAGAAATCTGAAGGGGAGATGCAGATGGAAACAAAGGTGCGGATCAGGGGAAGGAAGTTGTAAGAATATTGAACAGGGAACAAGGAACAAGGAATGTTGAAGGGAGGGAAATGCTCAATGTGCAATGCTCAATTTTCAATGCTCAATGATTGAACCGCAAAGGCGCAGCGCGATCATTAAGAATGGACATCCCTTTTTAAACGAAATGTACGGTAGACTGTGGACCGTCGACCGTGGACTTTTCTCAATCCAATTCTCCATCCATTACATAGCACTGCCGGCAGCGGGGTTCATAAACATTTTTGGCGCCTACCATGATCTGCTCTTCGTTGGGGATGGTGCGGTAAGAGTAATTGGCAATATGCCCGCACTTTACGCAGATGGCGTGCAGCTTGGTCACATAGTCGGCGCGCGCCATCAGGAACGGCATCTGCCCGAAAGGTTTTGCGAGAAAGTCCATATCCAGTCCGGCAATGATCACCCGCGTGCCATTGGTAGCCAGTTGCTCGCATACATTCCCGATCTCGTCATCAAAGAACTGCGCTTCATCAATGCCCACCACGTCTACATCGCCCGCCATCAGCAGGATTTTTTGTGAATTGTCGATGGGAGTAGATTGTATGGCGCTTTCGTCGTGGGAAACGATATTGAATTCATCGTACCGGGTATCGATGGCTGGTTTAAAGATTTCAACCTTCAGGTTGGCTATTTTGGCCCGTTTCAGTCGACGGATCAATTCTTCTGTCTTCCCTGAGAACATAGAGCCACAGATCACTTCAATCCAGCCACGCCGCTCCCCCTTAATGTTCGGTTCGATAAACATTCCTATAAATATGGCTTGTTTTTAGAAAAGTATTTGCAATGACTTAGTACTTTTACCCGCCACCGGGCGTTCATCATCAAATCCTATTGCGAAACAGCGAAAGTACCATAAACAATGGAAAGAATTCAGGAGCTCATTGATCAATTAAACCGCCAGAAAAGTGCGCAGGCATCGCCTGCCCAACTTTTGCTGACCGTTAAGGCACTCACCTCCGAGCTGATGAAATTCCAGAACCGCAATGGGTCTTTCGGAACAGCCAAAGTAGCGGTAACCTTACCCGTTCATGTGCATGTGCCCGACGAAGAAGCTGAAATAATTCAAGAAGTAAAAACTGAAGCACCCCCACCGCCACCGCAGCCCAAAATTCCAACGCCCGTTGAACCACCACGCACCGGCTACGCGGTGCCCAAACCGCAGGAAACACCTCCGCCTCCTAAAGTTGAAGAACCTGCAGAGCACCAACGTTACATGCCATCTTATGATCCGGTTGAAGTGCCCACACTGGCGCAGCAGGGGCCCGTTAAAGATTTACACGAACTCATTTCCGAGAAAAAAACATCACTGAACGACCGGTTAAAAGAAGAAAAAAAAGAAGTGGCGCACATCCTGAAAGAAACGCCGATCAAAGACCTGCGCAAAGGCATCGGCATCAACGACCGGTTTACTTTTATCCGTGAATTGTTCAATGGCGATGAAACCATGTATGAACGCAGTATAAAAACCATCAACGGGTTTTCGATTTTATCCGAAGCCGAATACTGGATCAACCGTGAACTAAAAGTGAAACTGGGCTGGAATGATAATAAGGAATACGTGCAGCATTTTTATCAGCTGGTGAGAAGACGGTTTGCCTGAATCCATTGAAGGACCTTTGCGGTAGCACCCCTGTTTTTTTCTACGTATGTTTTCGCAGCGTCGCTCATTGCTGATCGTTTTTTGCCGTCACTCATTAGTGAGGTGACCAGTTCGCATAATTCCGAACCGCTTTTTATACTTGCTGCTCCTCCGGCGTTGATCATTTCCACTGCTTCCCGGTACCGGGAGTAGTTGGGCCCGAAAATCACCGGTTTACCCCACACGGCCGCTTCCAGGATATTATGGATGCCGCTTTTTGTAAAACCCCCGCCCACGTAAGTGATGAGGGCATAATGGTAAAGACGCGATAGCATTCCAACATTATCGATGATCAGGGCATCCGTACGACTATTTATATTTCCTGCGGAATTTTTTTCATTCATCTCCGAATGTAGTACTGCGTGTTGAAACTGTTGGCGGACAGATGAAATATGAGCATGATCTATTTCATGGGGGGCGATGATCAGCTTTAGCGGTTTTATTTCCTGGAGTTGAGCCAGTATGGTTTCATCACCGCTCCAGGTGCTGCCGGCTACCAGTGTTGGTTCGCCGTTGATATAATTCTCTATACTATCGATCCGTGTAAAACGTCCGGCAATTTCCGACACCCTGTCAAAACGGGTATCACCACTGATGCTTGTTTGGGTGATACCGATCGATTTCAAAAGATGTAAGGATGCTTCATCCTGTACAAATATGTGCCGGAACAAATGGAGCATTCCCCTGAAAAAGCCGCCATGCGGCTTAAAAAAAACCTGGCCGGGACGAAAAACGGCCGACACAAGAAGCAGCGGTATATGATGATAGGCAATGGTTTGAAGGTGGTGGTACCAGAACTCATATTTAATAAAGACCACCATTTTAGGCTTTACCAGTTCCACCATGCGCTGTGCCCTCTTTTTTGTATCGAGGGGCAGGTAAGAAACAATATCGGCGGGGCCATAATTGCGGGCAACCGCATAACCGGAAGGGGAAAAAAAGGTAACCAGTATTTTATGGCCGGCATACTCCCGCTTTAAACCTTCCATCACCGGCTTTCCCTGTTCAAACTCACCGGCCGAGGAACAGTGCACCCAGATAATGTCGTCCCCGGGCCGGATCTTCGCTTCCAGTTTTTTAAAAAGCTGGTCCCGGCCCCGGACCCAGGCTGCCGCTTTTTTATTCCATAAGGAAGCCAGCCGGATTGCCAGCGCGTAGACCCTGATAAATAGGTTATAAAGTGTTATCAATCTGCCCGGTTTGGATGGCCGCAAATGTAAAAGCAATCCCGCACCCAATCCTTATTTTCCTATTTTTGCGCCGCTAAAAAGCTTTATCTGATGCGTGCAATACAAATGGTTGACCTGAAGCAGCAGTACGGGAACATCAAATCGGAAATTGATGCCGCTGTTTTCCAGGTTTTGGAGAGCTGTGCTTTTATTAATGGTCCTCAGGTTCAAAGCTTTACAGCCAATCTTGCTGCTTACCAGGGGGTGCGCCATGTTATTCCCTGCGCCAATGGAACCGATGCCCTGCAAATTGCCCTGATGGCCCTGGGGCTTCAGCCTGGGGACGAGGTGATCACTACCTCTTTTACCTTTATTGCCACCACGGAAGTGATAGCCTTACTTCAATTGAAGCCTGTTTTTGTGGATGTTGACCGGCAGACATTCTGTATAGACCCGGCCGCGCTGGAAAAGGCCATTACACCTAAAACAAAAGCAATCGTACCGGTTCACCTGTATGGGCAGGCCGCGCCCATGGAGGAGATCATACGGATCGCAGAAGCCCATAATATCCCGGTTATAGAGGATAATGCACAGGCCATAGGCTCTGATTTTTACTTTTCAGATGGAAGTACACGCAAAAGCGGGTCGATCGGCACGGTGGGAACCACTTCCTTTTTCCCCTCTAAAAACCTGGGTGGCTATGGCGATGGGGGGGCGATAACCACGGATAACGACGAGCTCAGCAATTCCATAAAAATGATTGCCAATCATGGGCAGAGCCGCCGGTATTATCATGATGTGGTAGGCTGTAACAGCCGCCTCGATACCCTGCAGGCTGCCGTGCTCGACATTAAATTAAAATACCTCGACCGCTATATTGATGCCCGCCGCAAAGTGGCAGACTTTTATGATGCCGCTTTCAGGGTTGATTCCCGGATCATTACGCCCTTCCGGGCGCCGTATTGCAGGCATGTTTTTCACCAGTATACTTTAATTCTGGAAGGGCTTGATAGAAATGCTTTACATGAGTATCTTGCGCAGCAGAAGGTGCCTTCTATGATATATTATCCCGTACCTTCCCACCGACAGAAAATGTTCGAAAGATTCGGGGCGGCTGAAACAAAGCTGCCGGTAACCGATTGGTTAACCGAACGGGTAATTTCCCTTCCTATGCATACCGAAATGGACCAGGACCAATTGGAATTCATCACTTCCAAAGTGCTTGAATTCGCTAAAAGATAAACCAAGTAAAAAAAACGACCATATGAAAATTGCAGTTGTAGGTACAGGTTATGTAGGTTTAGTAACCGGAACATGCCTGGCGGAAACAGGAAATCACGTGACCTGCGTTGATATTGATGAAAAAAAAGTCAATAAGCTGAAAGGCGGCCAGATCACGATTTATGAACCCGGACTCGAAAAACTATTTGAACGGAACCTCAAAGAAGAGCGCCTGTTCTTTACCACCAGCCTTAAAGATGGTATTGAAGATGCGGAGATCATCTTCCTCGCATTGCCCACGCCTCCCGGTGAAGACGGTTCTGCTGACCTGCGTTATGTTTTAGGCGTGGCAGACCATATCGGCAAACTCCTCACAGATTATAAGATCATTATCGATAAAAGTACGGTTCCGGTTGGTACTGCCGAAAAAGTGCATGCCGCCGTTGCCGCCCATTACAATGGAGAATTCGACGTTGTATCGAACCCTGAATTCCTTCGGGAAGGTGTAGCGGTTGACGATTTCATGAAGCCCGACCGGATTGTGATCGGAACAACTTCAGAGCGGGCAAAGAAAGTACTTAATGAACTGTATGGTCCTTATGTTCGCCAGGGTAATCCCATTGTGTTCATGGATGAGCGCTCTGCAGAACTGACTAAGTATGCGGCGAACTCCTTCCTGGCAACCAAGATTTCGTTTATGAACGAGATCGCGCAGTTGTGCGAGCGTTTGGGCGCTGATGTGGATATGGTGCGCAAAGGAATCGGAAGCGATGACCGGATCGGCAAGCGTTTCCTGTTCCCGGGTATTGGTTACGGCGGAAGCTGTTTCCCGAAAGACGTGCAGGCACTGGTACATTCTTCCAAAGAAGCCAACTACGATTTTCATATCCTGGATGCGGTAACCAAAGTGAACGAAAAACAGAAAGTGCACCTCGTTTCCAAGATCAGCCGTTATTTCAACGGCAACCTGGCCGGCAAACATTTCGCCGTATGGGGCCTGGCATTTAAGCCCAATACCGATGACATCCGTGAAGCCCCGGCTTTGGAGATCATTGAAAACCTGCTGGAAGCCGGTGCTACCGTTACTGCTTTTGATCCTGAAGCCATGAACAATGTGCGCGGGGTAATGGGTGACCGCATCGGGTTTTCGGAAACACAATACGAGTGCCTCGAAAATGCAGATGCATTGATCATTGCTACCGAGTGGAACGAGTTCCGTACGCCGGACTTTGATAAAATCATGTCGTTGGTAAAAGACCCGGTGATCTTTGATGGCCGCAATGTATTTGATGTGCAGTCCATGCAACAGAAAGGTTTTCATTATGAAAGCATTGGCCGGCCACTCGTAAACCAACCCAAATTAGTTTGATGAAAAAAAGAGTTCTGATCACCGGGGGAGCCGGTTTCCTCGGATCGCACCTCTGCGACCGGTTTTTAAAGGAAGGCTTTTCGGTGATTGCGATGGATAATCTGATAACGGGTGATCTCAATAATATCGAGCACTTATTCCCGTTAGATGATTTCGAATTTTATAAACACGATGTAACCAAGTTTATTCATATTCCGGGCAACCTGGATTACATCCTGCATTTTGCATCGCCTGCCAGCCCTATTGATTATTTAAAGATCCCGATCCAGACGCTGAAGGTAGGAGCAATGGGAACGCACAACCTGCTTGGCCTGGCCAAGGCAAAGGGCGCGCGCATTCTGGTAGCCTCCACATCTGAAGTATATGGTGATCCGCTTGTTCACCCGCAAACAGAAGAATACTGGGGGAATGTAAATCCAGTAGGACCGCGCGGTGTGTATGACGAAGCCAAGCGTTACTTGGAATCTATCACCATGGCCTATCACAATTTTCATGGCGTGGAAACCAGGATCATCCGGATCTTCAATACGTATGGCCCCCGCATGCGGCTCAACGACGGCAGGGCGCTTCCTGCTTTTATCGGGCAGGCGCTTCGCGGTGAAGACCTTACAGTTTTTGGTACCGGTGCGCAAACCCGGTCGTTCTGTTATGTGGATGACCTGGTGGAAGGTATTTACCGCCTGCTGTTATCCGATTATCACCTGCCGGTGAATATTGGTAACCCCGATGAAATTTCTTTGAAGGACTTTGCAGAAGAAGTGCTTCGGCTTACCGGCAATAAAGTGAAAATCGTTTATAAGCCGCTGCCCGAAGATGATCCGAAGCAGCGTCGCCCGGACATCACCAAGGCAAAAGAAATTCTTGGCTGGGAACCGAAAATAGCGCGCCGCGAAGGACTGGAAAAGACGTATGCTTATTTCAAATCCCTTCCACCCGAAGAGTGGTCCAAACAACCAAAAGAGTTTGTCAGTGCTAAATAGTATTATCCAATAAATATGTACCAGGAGTTACTCGATAAAAAAGAAAAACTGGCGGTGATCGGTCTGGGTTATGTAGGCCTCCCCATCGCCCTTGAATTTGCCAGGAAAGTATCTGTTATCGGTTTCGATATCAACGAAAAGCGTATTGAGCTGATGAAGCAGGGCATTGATCCCAGCAATGAGCTTGAAAGAGAGGCCTTTGAAGGAACCGATATCGTCTTCACCAACTCACTGGACGTATTGCGTGAAGCAAAGTTCTTTGTGGTAGCTGTTCCCACACCGGTGGACATGCATAATGTGCCCGATCTTACCCCGGTAAAGAAGGCATCGGAGACGATCGGTAAAGTGATCAAAAAGGGTGATTACGTGATTTTTGAATCAACGGTTTACCCGGGCTGCACCGAAGAGGACTGTCTTCCCATTATCGAAAAGTTATCCGGGCTGAAAAATGTTACCGATTATAAATCCGGGTATTCACCCGAGCGGATCAATCCCGGTGATAAGAAACATACCATCCGCACGGTTGTAAAAGTTGTTTCCGGTTGTGATGCGGAATCGCTGGAAGAGATCGCAAAGGTTTACGAACTGGTGGTGGATGCCGGTGTGCACCGCGCTTCTTCCATTAAGGTGGCCGAAGCAGCTAAAATTATTGAAAACACGCAGCGCGACCTGAACATCGCGCTCATGAACGAGCTTTCGATCATCTTCGATAAAATGAATATCAACACCTACGAGGTGCTGGAGGCAGCCGGAACGAAGTGGAATTTCCTGCGGTTCAGTCCCGGTCTTGTGGGTGGTCACTGCATTGGGGTAGATCCTTATTACCTTACGTATAAAGCCAGTGAACTGGGTTATAACTCCCGTGTGATCCTTGCCGGACGTACCATCAACGATGGTATGGCCAATTACGTGGCGCGTAAAGTTGTCCGGCACATTATCAGCAACGTAAACGATGTAAAGTCGGCCAAGGTACTTGTAATGGGCGCCACCTTTAAGGAAAATGTCAGTGACATACGCAATTCGAAAGTTGCCGACGTGGTGCGTGAGCTGAAGGAATTTTTCCTGAATGTGGATGTGGTGGATCCTCATGCCGATTCTGCAGAACTGGAGCATGAATACGGTTTCGGGCTTACGGAAAAAGTCGGAAAGGATTATGACGCCGTAATCGTTACGGTTAGTCATGAACCTTATGCGGAGCTGGATGATCAATATTTTACATCCATTACAAAACCGAATGCTGTTATTGCCGATCTGAAAGGCATGTACCGGAATAAAATAAAATCCAGGCAGTACTGGAGTTTTTAATCTATGCCATTTATTACTACAGACATCCCCGGGCTGCTCATTTTTGAACCAAAGGTTTTTGAGGACAGCCGGGGTTATTTTTTTGAAGCGTATAACGAACAGGTTTTTCAGCAAGCCGGGATCAATATGAAGTTTGTACAGGATAACCAGTCAAAATCTTCTTACGGTGTGATCCGGGGTCTTCATTTCCAGCGCAATCCTTATGCACAATCTAAACTGGTGCGCGTGCTGGAAGGAAAAGTGCTGGATGTGGCGGTGGATATACGCGAAGGGTCGCCTAGTTTCGGAAAACATTTCTCCATTGAACTTTCGGCACAGAATAATAAGCAATTATTTATCCCCCCGGGTTTTGCCCATGGCTTTTCGGTTCTGAGTGAAACGGCCGTTGTATTATACAAATGCAATTGTTTTTACAATAAGGAAAGTGAGGGTGGCATTCTTTTCAGCGATCCCGGACTGAACATCAACTGGAAGATCCCTGCTGATAAAGCCATTATTTCCGACAAGGATAAAGTGCTGCCGTCTTTACAGGAAGCTGTTCACAATTTTGAATTCGCCCGCTGATGCCGTCCCTGCCGAAAATACTGGTTACAGGTTCCAATGGGCAGTTGGGCAGTGAACTGCGTGCGCTTTCATCAAGCTACCCTGGTTATGATTTTGTTTTTTTTGACCGCAGTACCTGGCCGGTAGATGATGAAGAGAAGGGTAATGCCATCATTGCCGGGGAAAAGGCGCAATTCCTGGTGAATTGTGCCGCTTATACGGCTGTTGATAAAGCCGAAACAGAAAAAGAAAAAGCAGCATCGATTAATGGAACGGCTACCGGGTACCTGGCTGCAGCCTGCGCCCGGTCCGGAACAAAATTCCTGCATATCTCCACGGATTATGTATTCGACGGTTCGGCATCAGAACCGATAAAGGAAGACCATCCACTGAAGCCTGTAAATGCTTATGGAGCCAGCAAACTGGCTGGAGAAGAGGCAGCGATGAAGGAAGACAGGGAGTGTGTGATCATCCGCACTTCGTGGGTCTATTCTTCTTTCGGAAATAATTTTGTGAAGACGATGATGCGGCTGATGAAAGAAAAAGAAAGTATCCGCGTGGTAGCCGATCAGTATGGCACGCCTACTTATGCAGCCGACCTGGCCGAAGCGGTAATGCAGATTATTGCGGGTGGTAAATGGGTCCCGGGTGTTTATCATTTCAGCAATGCAGGGCATATCAGCTGGTACAATTTTGCGCAGGCCATTGCGCAGGATTTACATTCTTCCTGTGCCGTATATCCCATTCCAACCCAGGATTATCCAACCCCTGCCAAACGCCCGCGTTATTCTGTGCTTGATAAATCAAAGATCACCGCAACGTTTGGAATCAGTTTAAAAGACTGGCGTGAAAGCCTGAAGGTTTGCCTGGAGAAACTGCTTCCGGTAAACAATTAATGAGGTAGGCCAGTTGTCAGAACGATTCTTCCACTAATTCCCTGTTGATCGCAGCGCCGGCAACGGTACCGGCCGATACGGCAACCGAAACCGTACGGAACATGGTAGTATTGTCGCCGGCTGCATAAATTCCGGGTACCGATGTTTTACAAAGACTATCCGTTTTAATAAACCCTGCTCCGTTAATTCACAACCCAGGTGAGCGGGAATGTTACAATGCTGTTTAAAATTTGCTTTCGTAAAAACGGCTGATACAGCCAAATCAGAACGGTCGCTGAAAACAACACCGTGCATCATTCCATCCGATTGTTTAAAAGAATGTATTTCTTTTTCTATGATATTAACACCATGTTTCCTGATTTTTGGGACTGTTCGTTGTTCAGGATTGATGGGCCGTTGGTGAGCATAGTGAGGCGCTCCGACCAGGAATTTAAATGGTTGATGCTAACAGCTGTTGGTTCAAGCGGAGCATATTTTCCTTAAAGAATTGTATAGCTGTCGGTCAACCTATACTTCTTTGTAGTAAAAGAACCAAAACTGTTCATCCTTCAAAAACAAATGAGTATTCAGGAGAAAATTGATTATCGGAACTTGTTAGTAGGAGTTAGAATCATTTGCATTTTTATATTGGCGCGCTGGTAGATTCCGGGTTCCAGGGGTACTTCCCTGAACCCGAGTTTCCTGTACAAAAAGATAGCAGCTTCAAGTTGTGTTTGTGAATAAAGAATAAGCTTTTCTGCGCCCCACTCTTTTGCTTTACCGATGGCTGCAATACTTAATGCTTCACCAATGCCCTTCCGGCGGAAGCGTTCGTCCACAGCCATTTTGGTGAACTCGAAGGTTTTGCCGCCTGCTTTTTTCAAGGCAACAGTGCCGGCCACTTCCTCATCATAAAGTGCCATCAGGATGGCGCCACCCCGGGCAATGATGGCCTCTTCCGGATGTAACAGCACAAGTTTATCGCTTTCTTCCAGGAAGAAATGTTTTTCGATCCACGCGCGGTTCAGTTTTTCAAAATGCGGCTGGTAGCCCTTATGATAATCAACTATGCGGATGTTCTCCATGCTTTTATTTATTTTGATTTTGTTTTATTACGTTAACGCGTAAACGAATTTGATAACTGTGCAGCATATGTCAGATTTTTTCTTCGCTGGCTTGTTAGGCGTATTATTTGCGCATTGGCTTCAGCATGCCGTATGATAAAAACATTAACTATGGCCATAAAGTTCGGGGCAAATTTATCCGGAAGATAAATCGATGAGGATAACTTTTACAGGGCGTAATTCTACGTGTTCCGTTTAGAATTTCACAAAAAGAATACAAAATAAAATAAAGTAAAATTCCGGTGCAGCACATTGATGTCTTAAACCTGTCACCATTATACAGGTCAAACATTTAATAATCCTACATTATGAATATAGTATTTTTCATATCGGTCCTCCTGCTGATCGGAATCACACTGTACAAGTGGAGAATGCTGAACAGGGAAAAAGATGAAATAGGGAAAGGTATTTAGGTATTCGGTATTGAGGTATTGCTTTCGTTTATCCTTATACTTCCCATTTATCATTCGTGCCCTGCTTCTTCGCTTAACCTGCGGCGCACAAGTTCGGGTAATCCGTGATTGGGATCAGGGAATGTGAAGTATGAAGTAGGAAGTAGAGGTAACCTACCGTTAAATCCGTGTAACCCGTGATGAATCTAAATAGCTAATACAAATTTACTTTGCGATACACGGCGACCCTTGCGGTTGCCTTTTTTTTTAAAACGCAAAGACGCAAAGCCTGTAATCAAGAATTGTTTCCATTCTGTTTGAAATAAAAATCCCGCCGGAGGCGGGATATTCTTTGTTGAGCTACAAGGATTCGAACCTTGACAGACAGAACCAAAATCTGTAGTGCTACCGTTACACCATAGCTCAATCCTGAAAGGAGTGCAAAAATAAGGCAGCAGGAGAAACCAGCAAAATGAATGAAATAAATTCTAAGCGCTAAAGCCGCTTTTCTACCCCTTTGCCGGTTTTCCCCGGAGGCAGGAGCGCTGATTAATCCTTATTTTTAAGAAAATCAACTTATGGCTGCGTTCAACCGCCGGAAATTTTTAAAGACCGCCGGGATTTTTTCGGCTACCGGCATGGCTTCCTCTATTGCACTTCCGGCCTGGAGCCGCAACCTGCAGTCTGCACTGAAAGAAGCGGAGTGCATGACACCCGATGCACTGGCCGGAGAAGATGATTTCTGGTATTATGTACAGCAGGCTTTTACCGTTTCACCTTCCATCATTAATCTGAATAACGGTGGTGTTTCACCGGCACCCAAATCGGTGCAGGATGCCATGAAACGGTATTACGATCTTTCCAATGAAGCGCCCAGTTATTATATGTGGCGGATCCTGGACCAGGGGCGGGAAACGCTGCGCACCAACCTCGCTGCGTTGGCCGGGTGTTCGCCGGAAGAAATTGCCATCAACCGGAATTCATCAGAAGGCCTGGAGACAATAATTTTCGGCCTTGATCTGAAAAAAGGTGATGAAGTAGTGGCCTCAAAACAGGATTATCCCAACATGGTTAATGCCTGGAAACAACGGGAACGACGCGATGGGATAAAAATCGTTTGGATCAACCTGGAGCTGCCTTCCGAAAATGAAGACTACCTCGTTCAGCAATATGTGGATGCGTTTACGCCGCGCACCAAAGTGGTGCACATCACCCATATGATCAACTGGAACGGGCAAATTCTCCCGGTAAAAAAAATTGCGGCGGAAGCACGGAAAAGAGGCATCCTTGTTTCAGTTGATGGCGCTCATACATTCGCGCATTTTGATTTCAGGATACCGGATCTCGAAGCAGATTATTTTGCGACCAGCCTGCATAAGTGGCTGTATGCACCCATCGGCAGCGGTATGCTGTATGTACGGAAAGAGCGCATCAAAAACCTCTACCCGATGTTTGCTGCCGATGATCCGTTCAAAGAAGACATCCGCAAATTTGAGCACCTGGGTACCCGGCCGTTTTTTATTGAACAGGCCATTGGCAAGGCACTTGAATTTCATGAAATGATCGGAAGTGTGCGGAAGGAAAAAAGGCTGCACTATCTTAAAAATTACTGGATGGAAAAAGTTGCGGCTATTCCTAAAGTTAAACTCTATACATCACTCCATCCGCGCTTTGGTTGCGCCATCGGCATGGTATCCGTGGAAGGAAAAAAACCGGCGGACCTGGATGCCCACCTGATGAACAGGTACAAGATCCACACAACAACCATTAACTGGGAAAACATCAGCGGAACCCGCATCACACCGAATGTTTATACCACCACAAAAAACCTCGATCAACTGGCAAAAGGGATTGAAGAATTTGCCCGCACCGCGTAAAAAAGGATCATCATGATGATCCTTTCCGTGTTTTATCGTGATTAAATTTTTATACAGCAGACAACAGGTAATAATTGGTTTTGCCTTTCTGGATCAGCAGGTATTTACCGTGTAATAATTTTTCTGTGTCGATGACATCCGTGGGCGCTCCTATTTTCTGGCGGTTGATTGAAACCCCGCCGCCCTGTACCATTCGCCTGGCTTCCCCTTTACTCGGGAAAATTTTGGTATCGGCAAGAAGACTCACCACATCAACACCTTTATCCAGCAGGTCGCGTTTTACTTCTACCCGTACTATTCCTTCCATTCCTTCCAGGTCCTCAACCGATAAAACACCGGCCGGTGCGTTCTGCTGGCTGAATAATTTTTCCGTTGTTTCCACCGCCTGGGCATACTCGCTTTCTCCATGAACAAAAACAGTAAGCTCCCTGGCCAGGCGTTTCTGCAGGATGCGCTGAGCCGGATCTTTTTTATGCTGCGCGGTTAGCTCTTCTATTTCCGCGCGCGGAATAAACGTGAAGATCCGGATCCATTTTTCGGCATCGGCATCGCTGGCCTTCATCCAGAACTGGTAAAAATGATAAGGAGAAGTTTTTTCGGGATCGAGCCATACGTTCCCGCTTTCCGTTTTTCCGAACTTGCCGCCATCTGCTTTCTTTACCAGGGGGCAGGTAAATGCAAAAGCCTCACCTCCGGTTTTCCGTCGGATGAGTTCGGTGCCCGTGGTGATGTTGCCCCACTGGTCGCTGCCACCCATCTGGAGTTTACACCCTTTATTTTTATAAAGCCAGTAAAAATCATAACCCTGGATGAGCTGGTACGTAAATTCAGTAAACGAAATACCCGTTTCGCTATCAATACGTTTACGCACGCTTTCCTTGCTCATCATATAATTAACCGTAATGTGTTTGCCCACGTCGCGGATAAAATGAAGGAAATCCATTCCCTTGAACCAATCGTAATTATTAACCAGTTCAGCACCGGTTGAGGTAGAGGTGTCAAATTTCAAGAATTTCGACAGCTGGCGTTTGATGCCTTTAACATTGCGCTGAAGACTTTCTTCATCCAAAAGATTTCGTTCCTGGCTTTTCCCGGTAGGATCTCCGATCATACCAGTGGCGCCTCCGATCAGGGCAACAGGTTTGTGACCAGCCTTCTGCATATGCACCAGCAGGATGATTGGCACGAGGCTGCCAATGTGCAGGGACTCGGCTGTAGGGTCAAAACCAATATAACCGGAGGTGGTTTCTTTGGCGAGCTGCTCTGCGGTTCCGGGCATAATATCCTGGATGAGCCCCCGCCAGCTTAGTTCATCAATGAGATTCATGAAACGGGTTTAGGGCGCAAAAGTAGGCATGAGGCGGCAATAATGGCCTAAGTCATTCGTTTTCAGGGCCAGAATTAATATTATGGACATTATGAATTTGAGCCGGGAAGGTTTATTTTTGAGGACGCATCCAAAACCTGTGAACAGACGTCTGTAAAATCCATTGCTTATCCGAAAATTGAATAAATGAAAATCAACCCTTTAGCGCTTGCTTTGTGCTTATTTCTTTCAGCAGGTGCTTCTGCCCAGTTCCGCAAATACTCCAATGAATTTCTCAATATCGGTGTCGGCGCCCGCGGCCTGGCTATGGGAGGCTCACAGGTTGCTTCTGTAAAAGATGGAACGGCGGGTTACTGGAACCCGGCCGGACTGACCGGGGTTCAAAATTATGGCAATGCCAATGTGATGCATGCCGAGTATTTCGGTGGCATCGGGAAGTTTGATTATGCCAGCCTGGCCCTTCCGCTCCAGGATAACAAACGCACTATTGCTTTTTCGGCCCTTCGTTTTGCGGTGGATGATATTCCCAATACCTTGTACCTCGTGGACCCGGATGGTTCCTGGAATTATAACAACATCACCACCTTTTCTTCCGCCGATTATGCTTTCCTGCTTTCACTGGCCCAGCAGGTAAAGGAAACGGAAAAAGGAAAGATCAATTTTGGGATTAACGCAAAGATCATCCACCGGAATGTGGGCCATTTTGCCAAAGCCTGGGGTTTCGGGATTGATGCCGGCCTGCAGATGGAAAGTGATCAGTGGAGATTCGGACTGGCCGGACGTGATATCACAACTACGTTTAATTCGTGGAGCTTCAATTTTACCGACCGTGAAAAACAGGTGCTGTACCTCACCAATAATGATATCCCGGTTAAGTCCACCGAAATGACCGCCCCAAGGCTGGTAGCCGGGGCAGCGCGCACGTTTACATTCGGAAAGAAGTCGAGCCTGCTCGCCGAAGCCAACTTTGACCTTACATTCGACGGTCAGCGCAATACCGTGGTTTCTTCCAGGGCTGTGAACATCGACCCGAAGCTGGGACTGGAATATAACCTCAATGATGTACTGTACCTGCGCGCAGGCGTGGGCAATTTTCAGCAGGCCCTTGCAGATAAGGATACCATGAACCAGAAAAAGGTATGGATCTACCAGCCCAGTGCAGGTGCCGGTTTCCGTATCCAGAATGTGCGCATTGATTATGCTTTTACCAACCTGGCCAACCAGTCAGAACCGCTATATACCCATGTATTTTCTCTTCAGTTTGATATGGTAAATGACAAAAAGAAGAAAAAATAAAATCCGTATCCAAAACTATTTTCCATGAAAAAACTTCTGTTTAGTTTATTGATCACCTCCAGCTTCCTCGCCCAGGGGCAGGTGTACAATAACGAATGGATCAATTACTCCAAGACCTATTATAAATTCAAAGTAGGCCGCACCGGAGTATACCGTATCCCTCAATCCGTTCTCGCCGCATCAGGACTGGGAAGCATTCCTGCCGAACAATTGCAGCTATGGCGTAACGGCGCAGAAGTTCCCCTGTATACTTCTGCCGCAACGGGAACGCTGGGATCTTCTGACTATATTGAATTCTGGGGTGAAATAAACGATGGACAGCCCGATAACGAACTATATCGCCAGCCCGATTTCCAGCTCAATAAAAAATGGAGCCTGGAAACCGATACGGCAGCTTACTTCCTGACCATTGACCCGGCGCCCAACCGCCGACTTCAAACAACGGCAAACAATGTTGTAGGCAATACACTTCCTGCAGAACCATATTTCATGCATACGGAAGGACAGTATTACAGGGCCCAGATCAATTCGGGTTACGCGGTGAATGTGGGTGAATACCTGTATTCTTCTTCTTACGATAAAGGGGAAGGCTGGAGTTCCTCCAATATCGGTACCAACGGAACCCTGTCTTTTACGTTCAATAACCTTAATGTGTATACCGGCTCTGCGCCGGACCCGATGTTTTCCATTGCCGTTTCGGGAAACGCCATCCACCCGCGAACCTACAGGGCCAGGATCAATGGTGATACAATCCTCAGCAAGAGTGTCGATTATTTCAATGCTGCAAGGGATTCTGCTTCATTTTCCATCAGCAAGCTTACTTCCAATACGGCCCTTGTTTCGGTGCTCAATAATTGCCCCATTCCGAACGACCGCATGGTGGTTCACCAGTTTGAAATGAGATACCCCCGGAATTTTAATTTCGGTAATGCCACCAATTTTGAATTTAAACTTCCTGCCACCGCGCAGGGTGCTTACCTCGAAATCTCCGGCTTTTCTTACGGCAGTACCGCACCGGTGCTGTACGATATAACAAATGAAAAGCGGTACGTGGTCAACACAACAACGCCTTCACTTTTAAAAGTAGTGCTGGAACCATCCGCTACGGAACGCAGGCTCATTATGGTGAGCCAGGATCCTTCCGTTCTGCTGTATGTTTCCACGCTGCAAACAAGAAACTTCATTAATTACCAGAGCGCCGCCAACCAGGGCGATTACCTGATCATCACCAACCCGCTTTTATTCGGCGGTGCCGGAGGATCCAATCCCGTAAATGAATATGTAACCTACCGGAATTCAACCGCAGGCGGTTCACACAATGCAAAGATTTACCTGGCAGATGAACTGGTAGACCAGTTTGGGTTTGGTATCAAGAAGAACCCGGCGGCGATCCGCAATTTCATCCAGTTTGCCAAAAACCGGTATGCATCCAAGCCCAGGCATGTATTTATCCTTGGTAAAGGTGTACATTATGTACACCAGAGAAGCTTTGAGCATACGGCTGATATAGACAGGCTGAACCTCGTACCGGCCTTCGGATGGCCCGCTTCGGATGTGTTGCTTGCTGCGCAGAAAGGAAGTTCCATTCCGGATATTCCCATCGGCCGTTTATCAGCCATCACCCCGGAAGAAGTGGCCACCTACCTGAAAAAAATAAAAGAATTTGAACTGGCCCAGGCCACGCTGTCTCCCAATACACAGGACCGTGCGTGGATGAAAAACGTAGTACACATCATTGGCGCCAGTGATCCTGCACTGGATACGATCCTGAAACAATACATGGGTATTTACCGCCAGATGATTTCCGATACCCTGTTCGGCGCAAATGTGACCACATTCAGCAAAAGCTCCAGCAATGCAGTGGAACAGCTGAACAACACACACATGCAGAACCTTTTTGCGGAAGGTATTTCGCTGATCACTTATTTCGGTCACTCTTCCTCCACAACACTGGAGTTTAACCTTGATAACCCTGAGAATTACAATAACCCCGGGAAGTACCCGATGTTCCTTGGACTCGGTTGTAATGCCGGTAACTTCTTTAATTATAACCCGCTGCGTTTCCGGACAAAGGAGACGCTTTCTGAAAAATATGTCCTGGCCCAGGACCGCGGTACTATTGGATTTGTAGCCAGTACGCACTTCGGTATTGTACACTATCTCGATATCTGGAACGCACGGGCGTATAAACGGATTGCCAGTTCTTCTTATGGTAAATCGTTTGGCGAGATCATGAGAGAAACCGTGATCGATGTATTTAATTTTACCACGCAGGAAGATTTCTATGCCCGCTCCAATGCCGAACAGACAGAGTTGCATGGCGATCCGGCCATTACCCTCAATCCGCATGCGAAAGCCGATTATGTGATCGAGGATCCGATGGTAAAAGTTTCGCCCGGATTTATTTCCATTGCCGAACCATCTTTCCGCCTGGAAGCAAAGATGATGAACATTGGCCGTGCCCCCGACCGCAAGATCGTGGTAGAGGTGAAGCGCCAGTATCCAAACGGAACCATTGCTGTGATCAGGAGAGATACCATTCCCGGCATCCGCTATTCCACCACGCTGGTATTTAATATACCGATTGATCCAAACCGCGATAAGGGACTTAATAAAATCACGGTTACCATAGATGCTGATAATGTTGTAGATGAATTTTTTGAGAACAACAACAGTATAACCAAGGATGTGGTGATCTTCGAAGACGAAGCACGCCCGGTTTATCCGTATAATTTCGCGATCGTTAACCGCCAGAACATCCGCCTTAAGGCTTCAACGGCTAACCCTTTTGCCGATGAGAAGCAGTACCGCATGGAAATGGATACGACGGAATTGTTTAATTCAGCTTTCAAAATTACACGCAATATCACCGCTAAAGGCGGGGTGATTGAATTTGACCCGGGTATTGCATTTACGGACAGCACGGTTTATTACTGGAGAGTGGCCGTAGCCAGCAATACTGCTTCCTGGAACGGTTCCTCATTTGTTTACCTGGCTAACCACCCGGATGGTTTCAACCAGTCGCACCACTTCCAGCACCTTAAATCAACAGGGCAGGGACTGACGCTTGATTCAACGTCACGTCTCTGGAAGTACGGTACCATTACCAATAATTTATTTATACGACTGGGTTCATGGGTAACCAGCGGCGCCACGCAACAGGCCTCGCTTTCCGTAGCAGTAAACGGCACCGCCAACATCCGTCTTACCTGCTGGTTCCAGTCTGTAGTGTTTAATGTTTTTGACCCGATTACATTTAAGCCCTGGGTCAACCGTACCGTGCGTCCGAATAACGGGGGTTCTGATATGGGAGAGGGATTGTACGGATCATTGGATAACCGCTGTTTCGGACAGGAGCCCAAGCATTTCAATTTCGAATACCGTTATACCGATACCAGTGGCCGCCGCAAGGCCATGGACTTTATGCGCGATGTGGTCCCGACCGGTGCGTATATAGTGGTGCGCAATTTCACACTGGATCCTACTGCTTTTCCAAACTTCCCGCAGGCATTTATAAATGACTGGATCGCCGACCAGAATATTCATGGCCAGGGACAATCACTTTACCACTACCTGAAAGGGGCCGGGCTGGTAGGAATAGATTCGTTCTACCGTGCGAGGCCATGGGCGCTGGTTTATAAAAAAGGTGATCCTTCCTATACACCCAAGTGGATCATGGGTGAGGGAACATTTGATAATCCAACTCTTTCCGCTGATTGTTTTACCAACGATACACTGGGTTATGTTTCTTCTCCCCGTTTTGGCCCGGCCCGTGCCTGGAAAGAACTGCATTGGGATGGAACAACCATGGATGCCACCGCGGGTGATGATCCGAAAATCAGTGTGATCGGCGTGAATTACGCGGGAGTGAAAGATACCCTGATCCGTAACCTTGATCTGAATCGTAAGCAGACGGACATTTCATCGATCGATGCGAAGCGATATCCGTTCATTGAGCTGCGCATGCGCAATGCCGATACCACCAACTTTACACCCTACCAGTTGCGCTACTGGAGACTGACCTACGATCCGGCCCCGGAAGGTGCTGTGGCCCCGAACCTTTATTTCAGTATGCGTGATTCCATTGACGCCGGGGAGCCGCTTGAATTCAAGATGGCCTTCAAGAATATCTCTGATGTACGGTTCGACAGTCTTAAAGTGAAGATGGTGATTACCGACCGTAACAACGTTTCGCACGTGTTGCCGGTACAGCGTCACCGCGCACTGGCTCCAAATGATACCCTGCACATCCGCCAGGATATTGATTCAAGAATACTGGCAGGAGCCAACGTACTGTACGTGGAAGTGAACCCGGATAATGACCAGCCGGAGCAATATCATTTTAATAATTTTGTGTTCCGCAACCTGCATGTATATGGCGACACACTCAGTCCGCTGATGGATGTAACCTTTGATAACGTACACATCCTGAACAATGATATCATCAGGCCCGATCCGGATATCCTGATCAGGCTGAAAGATGAATCGAAGTGGGCTGCGCTCAATGATACATCGCGGGTGACGGTTAAGATCCGCTACCCCGATGGATCCATCAGGCCCTATTATTTCAGCAATATCGATACGGTGGAATTCCAGCCGGCACAACCGGCCCCAAGCAGCAGTAATACAGCCACTGTGCGCCTGAAGCCACACTTTACAGAGGATGGCGAATATGAGCTGATCGTATCGGGAAAGGATGCCAGTGAAAACAGTGCCGGTACCATGGATTACAAGGTTTCGTTTGAGGTGATCAACAAGCCGATGATCTCGAACCTGCTGAATTATCCCAACCCCTTCACCACATCAACAGCCTTTGTATTTACACTCACCGGTAACGTGGTGCCGCAGAATATGCGCATCCAGATCCTTACCGTAACGGGTAAAATCGTCCGGGAGATCACGAAAGAAGAACTGGGGCCGCTGCGCATTGGCCGGAACATTACCGAGTTCAAATGGGATGGCACCGACCAGTACGGACAGCGCCTGGCCAATGGAGTTTACCTGTACCGTGTGATCACCAACCTGAATGGAAAGTCGCTGGATAAGTATAAAGGAAAAGGTGATGACACCGATAAATATTTCAATAAAGGCTACGGCAAAATGTATCTGATGCGCTAAGCGCGGGAACAGTACCGGTAAGAAAAGTGTGGCCTTATTCATAGGTTACCACTGTTTTACCAGTACTGTTCTTTTTTTATCCTACTGCTGAGCGATTATTCTTTCTGCATACCACTGTTTCCACCACATGCCTGATCTGGCCTACCTTTGCGAAAAGATTTAAAGGCATCAAATGGCTAAGATTGGCATCAACCTCAGTACGGGAAGTTTACAGAAAGAAGAAATGATTGTAGGGATCGACCTTGGGACCACCAACAGTCTGATCGCCGTAATTCACCCTGACACCAAGCAGCCGGTAGTGCTGAAGGAATTTGATCACACAACCCTTGTTCCCTCTATTGTGCATTTTGGTCCGGGCGGACAGGTATCCGTTGGGAATGAAGCCAGGCAATATCTTATTACAGAGCCACAGAACACCGTTTTTTCCGTGAAGCGGCTGATGGGAAAATCGTACGGAGATGTTGCCGCTGCCGCAGGTTTTTTTACTTATAACATTTTTGATGACGGTACCGATAACCTGGTTAAGGTTGAGGTGGCGGGTACGTTCTATACACCCATCGAACTTTCATCATTCATACTTAAATCTTTAAAAGCACGGGCGGAACATATCCTGAAAACCCCGGTCAATAAAGCAGTGATCACCGTGCCGGCTTATTTCAATGATGCCCAACGGCAGGCAACACGCGATGCGGGCAGGCTGGCCGGACTGGATGTGTTGCGTATCGTAAACGAACCCACGGCAGCAAGTCTTGCCTATGGTTTGGGCATGAAGCCGGATGAAGAAAAAGTGGTGGCGGTTTATGACCTGGGCGGAGGAACGTTTGATATTTCCATATTGCGGATTGCCGGTGGCATCTTTGAAGTTTTGTCAACCCATGGAGATACCTACCTGGGAGGTGACGATTTTGATCATGCGATCGTGCGGTACTGGATGCAGCAGTATAACGTACAGGAGCCGGACGTAAAAAACAATAAGGCCCTTGCCCAGGAACTGCGGCTGCAGGCGGAAAAAGCAAAAATAGCGTTGAGTGCTGAAGCGGATTTCAAGGGCAGTATAGGCGGAAAGGAAGTGGCTCTTTCAAGGGAAGAATTTGAACGTTTGATCATGCCTTTCGTGCAGCGTACCATGGAAAGTTGCCGTTCTGCCCTGAAAGATGCGGGTATTACCGCAACCGACATTCATGAGGTAGTGATGGTGGGCGGATCTACCCGTGTGCCTTTGGTGAAAACTTCGGTAAGTGCGTTTTTCGGGCGGCCCGTACACGATGAAGTAAACCCAGATGAAGTTGTAGCACTGGGTGCTGCCGTGCAGGCTGATATCCTCGCCGGGAATAATAAAGATTTTTTACTGCTGGATATTACACCGCTTTCACTGGGTATTGAAACCATGGGTGGGTTGATGGATGTACTGATCCCGCGCAATTCAAAAATTCCCACCAAGGCCGGCAGGCAATATACCACCCAAAAAGACGGGCAAAGCGGGATGCGCATTTCGGTTTTCCAGGGAGAACGTGACCTGGTGCAGGATAACAGGAAGCTGGCTGAATTCAATCTTTCCGGCATTCCTGCCATGCCTGCCGGACTGGCAAAAGTAGAAGTGTCTTTCCTGATCAATGCTGATGGAATCCTGGTCGTAACCGCAAAGGAACTGCGCAGCGGCGTGCAGCAATCCATTGAAGTAAAACCGCAGTACGGTTTAAGTGACGCCGAAGTGGAAAAGATGCTGATGGATTCCATTCACCATGCAAAAGATGACATGCAGCTGCGTGCATTGGTGGAGGCGCAAACCGAAGCAAGAGTGATGCTGGATACAACGCAAAACTTTTTGCGTAAAAACGAAGGGCTGCTCACGGCCGAAGAAAAAGGGGCTACTGCCTATGCCATGCAAAAGCTGGAAGGTTTGCTTTCAGGCGGCGGATCAAAAGATGAAGTGCAGAAAGCGATTGAAGAATTAAATGAAATTTCAAAGCCTTATGCCGAGCGCATGATGAATGAAGCAATCGGTTCGGCCATGAAAGGAAAAAAAGTTTAAGGAACAAAGTGCAATGAATCGCAACGAACGATCAGGTATCCCGGCATAGAAATCTTTTTATTTATTTCGAACCGATTTGTTACAGCAGGAGCGTCTTTTGCTGCCGCATTGGTTTTCAAAACAAAGAACACTTTCCTTCCCATCCATGACGGATCCGGCGTTCCGGTTTTTAAAAAATTTTCCAGGCTTTTTTGTTTCCTGCCCGCAAAGGGCGTGGTAAAGGGGTGCGCCGTCCACGGGTAAGCCGCTGTATACACCGTAGCGAGATAGCTGATTGTTTCCCCGTTGCTCACCAGGAGTGTTTTGTTATCAACTTCTTTTTTCAACTGTTCCAGTACGGATTTTTGTTCTTTAGCTATATATGTAGCCGATGATTCATTTGCTTTTGATTGTACATTATTGAATATCCAGAGCGCATTGTCCAGGAGGAATACAATCAGTATGAGTACAATTGCCATCCTGTTTCCTTGAATTTTTTTATTGAGCATCTGGAGTGCCGGAAGTCCGAGCAGGAACAGGCTGGTCCAGATATAGCCTCTTGTAAAATGAACCGGCTGCATTGGCTCAATAAACCATTCGTGGTTGGCCAGCAGGAAGGCTGTAATAAACCAGCAAATAAATAAACGGTTGGATGCCGTCTGCAACAAGCCATTCCGAACTTTAATGAAATAGTAAAGAGCAAGGAGTCCCACCAGGGACCAGGCCGGAAGCATATGATAAAACCGCAGGTTCCAGGCCAGTGTGTATTGCGTGCTAACCGAATGGTGATCGGGAAAGCTGTCGAGGTAAATGAGGTAATAATAAATATGAAAAACGGCAATTAAAAGAATGCCCGCTCCAAACCACCAGGGTAACGAAGTGCGATTGCGTATGAATTCTGTTACTGCCCAAAGCCCAAGTATGCAGATCACCTCAATGCCGGTAAAAGGGTGGGAGAGGGATAAAAGTGCGGTCAGTAATAATGAGGAGGCCCATTTCCTTTTCAGCACACATAGAATGCTCCCCAGAAAAAGCATATGGTAATACGCTTCCGTAGAAAAGAAAAGTGATCGTCCCAGGTTCATCCCCCACCAGCCGGCAGCCGGGTCCAGGTAAAATAACCTGTCCAGTGGTTGCATATGACGCAGGTCCATATTTACCTGTATAAGACAGCCTGCCAGCACAAACAATCCGCCGCCCCAGGCACCGATCCATATATTTCGGGTGCGGAATTCCGGATATGGATGGAGATGATCATAAACAGCGATCAGCAATCGGAAACAAATCAGCGAGCATAGTAGTGTAAATGGAATAAGAATGGCCCCAGGCGGAACGCCTATGGACAACAGCAGTGCGAAAAATAATGTCTGGGGTTGAACATAAATGGGCTGGTATCCGCCATGATCATTGAACGGGTTGGAATAAAAAAGGCTCCGGTCATCACCGTCCAGGTATTGTTTTGCATAGGCGATATACGAAACATTATCATGCTGTATAAATCCGGTTGGTACCAATCCTTCACCAAAGTTGACGAGATAACCAATAAAGAAAACCACCATAGGGGTTGTCAGCACCAGTGCAAACAGCCAGTTGTTTCTACGGGGTTTGTTCATGTGCTACGAATCTAGAATAAATTAAATAAGCCCCGGAGGCAAGCAGCACCAGTACGGCAATAGCTGCCAGCACCATAATAAGCGTAGGTTCGTACCGGAAGGAAACAACATGATTACCGGGTGCCAGGGGTATGGTCATGAAGGCGGTTAACCCGGGTTTGATGCGTGTCCATCGCCCGTCTACAAACGCTTTCCAGGAAGGATGATATTGCTGCACGAGTATGAACGTGGTGGGTTCGCTGTTCTGCACCGTGAACCGTACCGAATCGGGAACAAATTTTTCCAGCTTCACCGTGCCTTTACCCTCAGGGAGATCAAGCCGCGCAAAAGGGCCGGTGGCAATGGCGGTGCGCAGGGCCGCATCACCGAGAAAATCAGCATAGCGGCGTGTCAGGGTAGGGGTGATCACATGGTCCTGTATGGAGATGCGCTTATTATAAAATTGGGAATAACCGAAAACACTTATGACGGAAGAATCTTCCTGCCGGTTCAGTACCGGCAGTGCTGCGAGATCTGCCGGGAAGCCTTCCGGAAACGACCGCACAAATGCATTCACCTCTTTCACGCGGTACTGCGAAACCATCGTAAAGGGCATGCTCAGGGCGGTAAAAATGGCAACGTTCAGTACAGACCCGGTCAATAACTCTTTGCGGGTAATGGAAGACTGGAACAGGATGGGCAGGATAAACAGGAGTTGAATTATACCCCCGATCAACATCCAGGTCCAGGGGGTAGAGGCATCCAAAAATTGTTTTATGGTGTTCATACTGAATTCCGGAACACGGTATCCGCCATGGACACATCCCATTACAATAGCGGCGCTCACCGGGATCAGTAAAAGGGCTGACCACAGCTTCAATTGCCGGTCATTTGGCTGATGCAGGTAACCGTTCAACCCGAATGCGGCGAGCAGCAATAAACCTCCAACGGCAAAAATCCTCATGGTTCCGGGATGGCGGAAGCTGTCCATAAAAGGCAGTGCGTGGTAAAGCCATTCTCGTACCGGTGTAGCACTTCCGAGGCTGACCAGAAAACTGATAAGGGTAAGAACAAGAATTATTTTCTGGTACCTGTTCCAGCGGGCTGAAAAAGACAACAGTAAAAAGATCAGCGGGAACAACCCGAAATAAGCATTGCGGGTACTGATGTCATTGCCGTCCTCTATTTTGTATGAAGCCTGGGGAAACATAAAGGAAATCGTATCCTTCCACCGCATCGGGTTGAACTGGGCCTCATCAAGCGATGCGCCGCTTCCGCGCCGGTAATAGGGAAAAAAGTTATAATAAGAAAGAATGGCCGGAGCTGCCAGTACGCCAAACAGCAATAAGGCGCCGGCCAGGAAAGCAATTTTCGAGAAGGATCTTTTCCATTCTCGTTTTATCCATAATCCTATTATGTGAATGATAGAAATTACCAGTAGGATATACGCGGTATAAATAAAAAAGCTCGGATAGCCGGCGCTGAAAAGGAGAAACAAACTCAATCCAAGTTTTACGGCAGAAGCTCTTCTCGGTGTGGTGATTACCTGCAGGAAATAATAAAATACAAAAGGCATCCACGCAGCTGAAGCAATCCATGGAATAAACGAACCGCTATCGGGCATAAACCCGCTGCATTGGTAGGCAATGGCCATCATAAGGCAGGCGGCAGGATGCAAGGCAAAGAACCGGCACAATTTAAAAAAACCAATGCCTGCGAAAATGATATAAAGAAGTGTTTCCCATTGCAGCACGCTCATGTTATAGGTGGTAAAAAGTGAAAACACCAGCACAATGGGGTTCCATACACCGCTCTGTATATCCGCATGCAGCGGAAGGCCTGTATAAAGGTAGGGCGACCAGAAGGGAAACGCGCCATGCTGCACGGACTGGCTTATATGATAACGCCAGGGAAGAAAATAACTGAGCGCATCGTTTTTGAGTGTAAAGACATTAAATGTTAAGGGCCAGTACACAAGCAGTGCCGCCAGCAAGATCACTGCATAATAACCGCGGTTATGGTGTAGGCCCATCCTTTTTACTTTTCCCAAACCGCCAAAATACTTTTTCCGAATGAATGAAAGAATAGGGGATCAACGATGCGTGATAGCGGCACCAGTGTGCGGTCCCAGAACAATACCTGCTTTTTCGATGGATAAGGCTGATGCAAAAACCATTTGTTGGCGAGGGAAGCAAAATAACCGGCTGAATCCAGGTATTTGATCCTTTTTAATTGCAGGCCTTCAGGCTTTAATGCTTTTAAAGATGACTTTGTATAGCGGCGGTAGTGTCCTATGACTTTGTCAAAGGGCGAATAGAGATGGTTCCAGGCTGGTGAAAGCACAATGATGTTTCCACCCTTTTTTAATTTTGAGGCAGACTGCTTCAATTCATCACGGTCTCTTTCAATATGCTCCAGCACATCAATGTATAATATGCTGTCAAATGCATGATCGGGTACATCGTTAATAGTGCCCCGGAGCGGAATAATGTGTGACAGGTCATCTCTGCGGCATAATTGTTCAAAGAGCTTTTCATCCGGTTCAAGTGCAGTCCAGGTAACCATCCGATCATCATGAAGCATTTTAGTGGTGGACCCGATGCCCGCACCCACTTCCAGAACATCACCCTGCAGCCAGGGATGTATTTCCTGCTTCAGGTAGGTCTTCCAGCGCACGGCCGCTGCAAACAAGGAAAGTTCATCACCCGGGTATGCGTAGGATTTATCCATGTGCGGTTTCAACAGATTGAACGTAGTCGGCATAATGATGCGCAGGAATGATTTTCCGCTGTGCCTGGGAAGACAGGTATAAAAAGATCGTAAAAAGCGACAGTAAAAAACTTTGAAGCAGCACGATCAGTAAAGACGAAACCGCGGTGGTGGCCCACCCGGGAATAGCGAGGTCGGTAAAAAACCTTATCGCCACAACAATGGCTATGGCCAGCAGCGACAGGCAGATCATCGTAACCGAAAAAACGAGCAGTCGGCCTGCAATTACTTCAATGAAAACCCCGATGGCACCCAGTCCATGCAAGAGCAGGGCAGGGAAATTCATTTTGGAACTTCCTGCATACCGTTTGCCGCGATCCGTTGTTACGGTTGTGTAAGCGATGCCCGATTTCAGTAAGCCGCCCGCGAGATGACTCCATATTTCACTGTGGTGCACCAGCCTTCCTACTTCCTTTTTCGGTAATACCATAAAATTTCCGAAAGAGATTTTTCCGCCCGTAAGCAGCCGGAAAAAAAATTTATAAAGCAGGTAATACATCCGGAACCGGGCCCCTTCCTGCCGCTTTCTCCGGCGCGCTACGGCAGCAATACCCGAACTGCCGGCATTCAGTAAAGGACCCAGGTCGGCCGGGCGGTCTTCACCATCACAGTCCATTACTATAATGTTGTCGAATACCAGTTCTTTCCAGGCATACGATAATCCAATGGCAAGGGCTTTCTGGTGACCAAGGTTTCGGTGCAGGTGTAAAATAGTGAGCGGAAGGCTTGCCGTAAGAACGGGTTTTTGAATGGAACCATCATTGACCAACAGAAGGGAGAAGCGATAACCATCGAGCTTTGCTGTTTCCGTGGTAATATGCGCAGCAAATTGCCGGAACGATTCTTCATCGTTATAAAGAGGGCAAAGAATGATGACGTGCTGCATGCCGGTGGTTTGGTGGTCGCTAAAATACAATTCTAATTAAGAGTTTGTGAGCCTTAGGCAAAACGTCCCTTCAGGTTCAGGAAATAACGCTCGAATGTGCGGAAGGAAATCCAGGCCAGGACAACCGCTAGAACGGTTGCCACCATCGAACCGAAAAACTTTTGCGGTATGCCTTCCATGTGCATTGCCGCCCAGTGTTCCAGTGCCGGGTGCAGCACGAGGTAAATGGGCCAGTGAAAAATATAAAGACTGTAGGATATGCTTCCGAAGAACTTCAGTACCGGATTTCCGAATATCCTGTTGATGATAACATTATTCCGCTCAATGCCTTCGTTCACCAGCAGTCCGAACAAAACGGCAAACGTTGTATAACCGGTAATGGCCAGGTAGGGGTAGGAGAACTGGTTATTGCGGTTAAAAAAATAGAACAGGAAGTTGATGGCGGCGAGTGATAATACGATGAGGGTAAAATAACGGTTGATGGCCTTGCGGTCAATGATCCGCATCAGGGCCAGCATACTGCCGATACAGATACCGTCTATGCGCGAGAATGTATAAAGATTGTAATAGGCAAGTCCCTGAATCCGGGCTATCCACAGGTAACAGCGCAGTCCGATAACACTCAGTAGCAGCAGCACCATTACACCCAGCAGCCAGCGCGGATTTTTTATCAGCATAATCAACAGGGGCCATACCAGGTAAAACTGTTCCTCTACGGCCAGCGACCAGAAGTGATTCAATGCAAGGGAATCGGAAGGAGGGGGATTGAAAATATACAGCCAGTTCTGGAGATAGGTCCACAACCATACCTGGTTATCTATAAAATATTGAAGATTCAGCAGCCGGGGATCCAATGCCGGTACAATCAGCAGTAAAACAACCAGCGTTGCATAATAAAGGGGAAAGATGCGCAGTATACGGCGCAGGTAAAAATTACGGAGGTAGTGCTCCTGTCCGCGGGTTTTCAGTAAAATGTCAGTGATCAAAAAACCGGAAAGCACAAAGAACAGGTCAACACCGAGCCAGCCAAAAATAAAATACCGGATAAAGCCAAAATTGTGATAGAAAACAACCAGCAGGATGGCCAGCCCCCGCAAACCGTCAAGCGCAGGATAGTAGGATCGGTTCGGGTGAGCATGACTCATGAAGCAGTTTAGTCTTTTTTCAAAGATAACTTCCGCAGGATATATTTTCCGAGCATGTCAAATTCGAGGTTCACTACGTCTCCTTCCACCAGTTGTTTGAGATTGGTATGTTCGTAGGTGTAGGGAATGATTGCTACTTTGAATGAATTCTTCTTTACATTAAATGCAGTCAGCGAAATACCGTTTACGGAGATGGATCCTTTTTCAATGACGAGGGGTGCGAATTTTTTAGAGAACCAGAACTCAAATTCCCAGCTTCCCTGGCGGTCCCTGATTTTTTTGCAGATACCGGTGCCATCCACATGTCCCTGTACAAAATGACCATCCACCCGGGCCGAAGGCAGGAGGCTCCGCTCGATATTCACGATACTGCCCCGGCTCCATCCATCCAATGCTGTTTTTTCCAGGGTTTCCTGCACGGCGGTTACCCGGTGCCGGCTATCAGTAATCTCCTCAACGGTAAGGCAAACTCCGTTGTGTGCAATGCTCTGGTCTACTTTAAAGGAGGAGGAAAGGGGTGATTCAATCCAGAAAGTTTTGTTGGTGCCTGAGGTGGTGATCTCCTGAACAAGTCCTGTAGTTTCAATAATGCCGGTAAACATGGGGTAAAATTCGGGTTTTTACATTTTATTTTGGTTTTGGCCGGAATTCCTCGCTATATTTGCTCTCCCAAAAAACAAGTAAAGGAGGTATATAGCATGCTTATTATCGATTCAAAAGACTGCGAAAACATAGATAAAGCCCTCAAAAAGTACAAGAAGAAATTTGAGAAGGCCAAGATCCTGTTGCAGTTGCGTGAAAGGCAGTCCTACACCAAGAAATCTGTTCGTCGCAGAGGCCAGGTGCTGAAGGCTGTTTATAAGCAGCAGATCGCCAGCGGAAAGATCGAAGTGTAAGCTGTTCCTCTCGCCATATTATTATAGCTGCAAGGTTTTACTTACTTTGCAGCTATTGTTTTTTATGGAAAACCATCCCGTCATCCAGCCTTTCCTGGACTTCCTGAAATTTGAAAAGCGTTATTCCCGCCATACGCTTTTATCTTACCAAACCGATCTTGTTTCTTTTTTTGATTACCTGGTTACCCAGTACGGTGAAGTATCGCTGCAGCAGGTATCACACAGCTTTATCCGCAGCTGGCTGGCTTCTCTCAAAGACGAAGGGTTAAAGGCAAAAAGCCTTAACCGGAAAATCTCCACGCTTAAATCTTTTTTCAAATTTTGTATCAAGACCGGTGTGCTGGCGCAAACCCCGATGACGAAGGTAACAGCACCCAAAAATGAAAAACGCCTTCCGGGTTTTGTGGCTGACAAGGAAATCCAAAATCTTTTTACGCATGTTGCGTTCCCGGATACCTGGCAGGGTAGAACCGACCGGTTGCTGCTTGAACTTTTTTATCATACCGGCATGCGGCTCAGCGAACTGATTGGATTGAAGGATTCCAATGTAAACCCGCATAACCGCACGCTGAAAATTCTGGGAAAAGGTAATAAGGAGCGGCTCATCCCGGTAAGTCCCGGCCTTATGGAATCCATTGAGGCCTACCAGAGGGAGAAGAGCGGGAGAGCGGGAGCGGAGAGCGGGGTTTTGTTGGTTGATGAAAAAGGTAAGGGATTGGCTCCGCGTAAAGTATATACCATTGTGCGCGGCTATCTCACCCAGGTAACCACCATTGAAAAAAGAAGCCCGCACGTACTGCGACATACCTTTGCCACGCACCTCACCAACAATGGAGCTGATCTGAATGCGGTAAAAGAATTGCTGGGTCACAGCAGCCTTGCCGCCACGCAGGTGTATACCCACAATAGCATTGAAAAGCTCAGGAACATCTACAAACAAGCCCATCCGAAAGCCTGAAAGAAATTGATTGGGGAAGTGAAAATTCTCCCTTGGTTAAAAATTGCGCATTGGCTAACTTCATAGTGGACCGGATCGTTATCCGTTTCAGTTCTTTGAAGCCAATTTTTTCACAGTAAAAAAGCAATTTCTATGATCGTACATGTTCAAGCGCTCCACTTTGAAGCAGATTCCAAATTGATCGACTATGTTCACCGGAAGATTGAAAAACTACAGCAGTTCCATGACCGGATCATTAAAGTGGATGTCATCCTTAATCTGGATAATGTGGTGCATACGATTAAGGACAAGATCGCAGAGATCAGGGTACACGTGCCCAAAGCAGATTTTTTTGTTAAGTCAACCAGTAAATCTTTTGAAGCCTCTTTCGACGATGCCTTTGATGCATTGGTCAACCAGATAAAAAGAAAAAAGCAAAAACTTGCCGCCTGAATGATTTGAGACCTCCGAAACCCGGGGGTCTTTTTATTTTGCAGAGGCCGTATTTTTTCTTTTTGCAATTTTTTTTCAATTGTGGAATTCCTTTACCTTTGCCTTCCCAAAAACGGGGGTAGTTCTTTTAAATCCCGCCGGATCATGGTTTGAAATGCCAAACCAGCAAAGGCGGGAAGGAAACAAATGCCACTTTAGATCAACTGGCAGGGTATCACGCATGAATGCAGGACGATTGATGGTCAGCAGGGTAGTGGTTATCCATTCACCACCAGCCAGGCCGGGAGAACATTCCGCCCGAAAGGGAAGATCGCTGATTCAGCCATGTGGAGACGATGTATCATGCCACTTTAGCTCAGTTGGTAGAGCATCCTGCCTGGAAGCGGGAAGGTCGTTGGAAGCTATAGGTTGGTAGTTGTAAATAGGCCACTTTAGCTCAGTTGGTAGAGCAACTGATTTGTAATCAGTAGGTCGTTGGTTCGACTCCGACAAGTGGCTCAAGTGGAGTGCGAAGAGCGAAGAGCGGGAGCGGAGTAAAGATCGTTCTCCGCTCTCCACTCCCCGCACTTATTTAATGGGCAGGTTCCAGAGCGGCCAAATGGGGCGGACTGTAAATCCGCTGTCTTTCGACTTCAGTGGTTCGAATCCACTCCTGCCCACGTGGTCATAGTAGCCTTGGCGAAGGTGACCGGTTCTTTGATTTCGGGATTTTGTTATTTTGAGATTTGGGATTAAATCTCAAAATCTTAAATCCACAAATAATCAAATTTTTCAAGCGGGAGTAGCTCATTTGGTAGAGCGATAGCCTTCCAAGCTATAGGTGGCGAGTTCGAGCCTCGTCTCCCGCTCTTTTCAGTTTGCAGCCTGCAGTTCGCAGTCTGCAGTAATTCTGCTCATCGCGAGCTGCTGACTGCTTACTGAAAACTGCTGACTGAGCACGCCGTTGTAGCTCAGTGGTAGAGCACTTCCTTGGTAAGGAAGAGGTCTGGGGTTCAATTCCCCATAACGGCTCAAGAGAGTGAAAGGTGAAAGGTGAAACAGCAGACCATCACGGAGCCATTTCACGTTTCCCGTTTGACGTTTCACTGCTGAAGACACGTTTACAGCACAAGCGTGCGACGCAAGAAAAGGGGAGCAGGGAACTGAAGAAGGTAACATTAAAATATCTTTTCAGCCGCATGGAGTGGGTGAAAAGCGAACGATAAACATAAAACTCCACAACTAAAAACCATAAAGATGGCAAAAGAGAATTTTAAGCGGGACAAACCGCACGTTAACGTTGGTACCATCGGACACGTAGACCACGGTAAAACAACTTTGACCGCTGCTATTACCTCTATCCTGGCTGCAAAAGGCATGGGTAATGTCGCAAAGAAATATGACGAGATTGACGGTGCTCCGGAAGAAAAAGAAAGAGGTATCACCATCAATACAGCCCACGTTGAGTACCAGACAGCGAACCGCCACTATGCTCACGTTGACTGCCCTGGTCACGCTGATTATGTGAAGAATATGATCACCGGTGCTGCCCAGATGGATGGTGCCATCCTGGTTGTGGCTGCTACAGACGGTCCTATGCCCCAGACAAAAGAGCACATCCTGCTCGCCCGTCAGGTAGGCGTTCCCCGTATTGTTGTTTTCATGAACAAGGTTGACCTTGTTGACGATCCTGAACTGCTGGAACTTGTTGAAATGGAGATCCGCGACCTGCTGACCTCTTACGGTTTCGACGGAGATAATACACCGATTATTCAGGGTTCAGCCACCGGCGCTCTTGCCGGCGATGCAAAATGGGTAGGTGCCATCGACGAGCTGATGAATGCGGTTGATACTTATATTCCTCTGCCTCCGCGCCCAGTTGATCTTCCTTTCCTTATGTCTGTGGAAGACGTATTCTCGATCACGGGTCGTGGTACGGTAGCTACAGGTCGTATCGAAAGAGGCCGTATCAAAGTAGGTGAGCCTGTTGAGATCGTAGGTTTGATGGATGCCCCGCTGGTTTCTACGGTTACCGGTGTGGAAATGTTCCGTAAGCTCCTCGATGAGGGTGAAGCAGGTGACAACGCCGGTCTGCTGCTGCGCGGTATTGAAAAGACCCAGATCCGTCGCGGTATGGTTATCGTGAAGCCTGGTTCCATTACGCCACACACAGATTTCAAAGGCGAGGTATACGTACTGAGCAAAGAAGAAGGCGGACGTCACACTCCATTCTTCCAGAAATACCGTCCCCAGTTTTACTTCCGTACAACGGACGTAACCGGCGAGGTTGAACTGCCTGCAGGAACAGAAATGGTTATGCCTGGCGATAACACCAACCTGACCGTGAAGCTGATTCAGCCGATCGCGATGGAGAAAGGTCTGAAATTCGCGATCCGCGAAGGTGGCCGTACCGTTGGTGCCGGACAGGTAACTGAAATCTTAAAATAAGCCTTCAGCCTTTAGCTTTTAGCTATTGGCCGAAAGGTCTGGCAAATAAAATTATATTTGCACCATATTGCTAGGAGCTATTAGCGCATTGCTAGTAGCTCTTAGCTTTCTAAGATATTTCTTTTAAAAAGAGAAAGTTTGGAAAAGCGCACTCCGCTCTCCACACTCCGCTCTTTATTTTACGGGCATAGTTCAATGGCAGAATAGCGGTCTCCAAAACCGTTGATGGGAGTTCGAATCTCTCTGCCCGTGCAGTTTTTTAAATAGTGCGTTGATGGGAGTTCCCTGCCCGACTGAGTCATTCAGGCGGGGAATCTCTCTGCCCGTGCTGAAAACGTTTGTCCTTTGATGTTACAAGTCTGATGTGTAAAGACCTCAGGCCCCGGGCATCAGACTTCGAATCCTAAACGAACCGAAATGAACAAGATCTCCAATTATTTCAGCGAATCCTATAAGGAGCTGACTGAGAAAGTAACCTGGCCGAACTGGGTCCAGTTACAGCAATCCACCATGATCGTTCTGGCCGCCACGCTGTTGATCACTGCCCTCGTTTGGGTAATGGACTTTGTGACAGCATTCATCATGGACAAAATTTATTAAAAGAGAAGATGGAAGCCACAACAACACAAAATACAGCCCCCCAGCAGCAGGAAACCAAATGGTACGTACTGCGCGTGGTGAGTGGTAAGGAACGTAAGGTAAAAGAGTACCTGGACAAAGAGGTATCGCGTGGCGGATGGAGTGATATCATCAAGCAGGTATTCCTGCCGGTTGAAAAGGTGTACAAAGTGCAGAACGGTAAAAAAGTAATGCGCGAACGTAACTATTATCCCGGTTACGTAATGATTGAAGTAACCGAGGGAAAACTGAATGACGATCTGAAAGATACGATCAAGAATACCACCAATGTTATCCATTTCCTCGGAAAGGATAATCCCATTGCACTGCGCAAGGCCGAAGTGAACAAGATGCTGGGTAAGATGGATGAAATGGCCGAAGCGGGTGGCGTCAGCATGAGCGAACCTTTTATTGTGGGTGAAACCATCAAGATCATCGAAGGACCTTTCAATGATTTTAACGGTGTGATTGAAGAAGTGAATGATGAAAAGAAAAAGTTGAAAGTAACCGTAAAGATCTTCGGACGCTCCACACCTGTAGAATTAAACTACATGCAGGTGGAAAAGATCAGTTAACGATTGCTTGCTGAATAATGAAAGGCCATCCCTGCGGGTGGCTTTTTTTGTGAAATGCAAACGCTAAGTCGCAAAGATTTACATAACCCTTTGCGCGTCTTTGCGGTTAGATCTCTATCCTTTTACAATCTTATTATAACTAACCGATATTCCTTTGATCAGCGCCGAGCTGAATCCCTGGTGTTCCATTTCATTCAGTCCGGCGATGGTGCAGCCGCGGGGCGTGGTTACTTTATCAATCTCCTGTTCGGGATGGGTGCCTTTTTGAAGCAGCAGTTCCGTTGCACCTTTTACGGTTTGTGCCGCGATCAGGCTGGCGGTGGCAGCATCAAACCCGATCTCGATACCTCCCTGTATGTTGGCGCGAATGTAACGCATGGCATAGGCGGTTCCGCAGGCACCCAGGACCGTTGCCGCATCCATCAGTTTGTCTTCAATGAATGCCACCTTTCCCAGCTTTTCGAACAACTCTTTCACGGTTTCTTTCTGACCGCCGGTTGCATGGATGGAACTGATGCAGGTCATACTCTGCCCCACGGCAATGGCAGTATTGGGCATGGCCCTGAAAAGCGGCAAAGGTTTATTGAGCATTTGTTGTATTTCTTCCAGGGAAACGCCGGTTACAGCGGAAATCAAAAGGTGCCGTGAAGGGTCGAGAAAATCCACAAATTCTTGCAGTACCTCCCGGAACTGGAAAGGCTTTACCGCCAGGATAATGATGGTACTTTGACGGATGGCTTCCCGGTTATCGGGAGTAACCTGAACGCCCCGGGCTTTAAATGAGTGAAGGGTATCTGTATTCCTTTTGGTGAGATATACCTGTGCGGGAAGAGCAAAGCCTGATTGAAGTAATCCTTCCGTGATGGCGGTTCCCAGGTTGCCGGCCCCGATAATGGCAATATTATTCTTCATCCTTTCTTTTTCTGTTTGTTAACTAAATTTAGTTCCTAAAATTCGGGCAGATCCCTTACTTTTGCGACCCCAAACTAGTTCTTTCTCTGTCCACCTCAGCTAAAACAGGGTGGGTATGGTATTCTTCCCCGGAAAAGGGAAGAGATGAACTTGGGAGACCGGGTAGTACCGCATGGTGTGGTATGAAGGTCGCTTGAACCAATAAATCAGAAGAAAAATGGCAAAAGAAATCTCTGGCTTTGTAAAGCTACAGTGTAAGGGTGGCCAGGCCAATCCTGCACCTCCGATCGGTCCTGCGCTGGGTTCCAAAGGTATTAACATCATGGAATTCTGTAAGCAGTTCAACGGAAGAACACAAGACAAAATGGGAAAGGTACTTCCCGTCCTCATTACGGTTTACACCGATAAGTCGTTCGACTTTATCATTAAAACTCCACCGGCAGCCGTTCAGTTAAAAGATGCTGCCAAGATTCAAAGTGGTTCAAAAGAGCCTAACCGCGCAAAGGTTGGCAAAGTATCCTGGAACCAGGTAGAAGAGATCGCAAAGGACAAAATGCCTGATCTCAATGCGTTTACCCTGGAAAGCGCCATGAAAATGGTGGCCGGTACAGCACGCAGCATGGGACTTACCGTAGAAGGCACGGCTCCGTGGGATAAATAATTTTGAACAACTTATTTAAAACGAATCAGACAATGGCATTCATTTCCAAAAAAAGAAAGACAGCAAATACCAGGGTAGACGGGGCTAAGGCCTACACCCTGAGAGATGCATCAGCGCTGGTAAAGGAAATCACTACCTGCAAGTTCGATGCTTCTGTTGACCTGCATATCCGCTTAGGCGTAGATCCTAAAAAAGCCGACCAGGCCATCCGTGGTACGGTAACCTTACCGCACGGAACCGGTAAAACAAAAAAAGTATTGGTGCTTTGCGGACCCGACCAGGAAGCCGCTGCCAAAGGCGCCGGTGCTGATTTTGTTGGTCTGGATGAATTTGTACAAAAGATTGAAGGTGGCTGGACAGATGTTGATGTAATCATAGCCACTCCTGCGGTGATGCCGAAGATCGGTCGCCTTGGTAAGATCCTTGGTCCGCGTAACCTGATGCCGAACCCGAAGACCGGAACCGTTACCAACGATGTAGCGGGTGCGGTGAACGAAGTAAAAGGTGGTAAGATTGCGTTCAAGGTGGATAAAGCCGGTATCATTCACGCTTCTGTTGGACGGGTATCGTTTACTCCTGATAAGATTGCGGAAAACAGCCAGGAATTCATTAATGCCATTTTAAAAGCAAAGCCGTCAACCGCGAAAGGTACGTACCTCAGGGGATTGACCATGGCCAGCACGATGAGCCCCGGCATTTCTATTGACACTAAAACATTTGTTCATTAATCCTTAGAAACGTGCCGCAGATCTATTCTGCAGAATGTTGAAAAGGAAAAACATATTATCATGACCAAAGAACAAAAATCAGAAGTAATTGAATCACTGAAGGAGAAATTCTCCCAGTACAACAACTTCTATATCACCAATACGGAATCGCTTTCCGTTGACCAGGTTACCAGGCTGCGCCGCGTTTGTTTCGACAAGCAGGTGGAGATGAAAGTGGCTAAAAACACGCTCATCAGAAAAGCACTGGAATCACTGGACAGCGAACGTTATGCAGGGGTGTTCGATTCACTGAACAACGTAACCGCCCTGATGTTCTCTGAAAATCCCAAAGAGCCGGCCCTGATTATCTCTACGTTCCGTACGGACAGCAAGGGTGAGAAGCCGGAGCTGAAGGCTGCATTCATCAATGGAGACGTGTATACCGGCGACAAAAACCTGAAAGCCCTTACGCAGATCAAAACCAAGAATGAACTGATCGGCGAAGTTATCGGGTTGCTCCAGTCTCCTGCCAAGCGTGTTCTGGCTGCCTTATTGCACCACCACGAAAAACAGGCTTCCGGCGGCGGCGCCACTGCAGAAGCTACGGAAGCTCCGGCAGCAGAGTAAGAGAAAAAGCTGCACGCTGCAAGCCTCACGCTACACGTGTAGCGTGAAACGAAAAGCGTGAAGCGTTCTATATTCCCAGGCCTGAGGGATAAAAAAGGCAAATTTTTTTAAACCGTCCTCCGGAGTTTTAAACGATGAAGGGGGCAAAAATTTAATCAAAATGGCAGACGTAAAAAATCTCGCAGAACAATTAGTAGGCCTCACTGTAAAAGAAGTACAGGAACTGGCTGATTTCTTAAAATCTGAGTACGGCATTGAGCCTGCAGCGGCTACAGTTGTAGCTGGTCCTGCTGCTGGTGGCGCTGCTGCTGCAGAAGAAGTGAAGACCTCTTTCAATGTAATCCTGAAAGCCGCCGGTGCTTCCAAACTGAACGTAGTTAAGATCGTTAAAGATCTGACTGGTCTTGGTTTGAAAGAAGCAAAAGACCTCGTTGATGGTGCCCCAAAGCCAATCAAAGAAGGTGTTGACCGCGGTACAGCCGATGAACTGGCAGCCAAGCTGAAAGAAGCTGGTGCTGATGTTGAAATCGTATAAGGAAAGCGTACTTCAAATAAATAAAGCCCCCGGATTTCCGGGGGCTTTTTTGATCGCGGATTACGCGGATTTAGATAGGAGAATACGGGATCACGGATTGCACAGATTACACGGATGATGGGGATTTAAGATGGATCACGGATTACACAGATTACATGGATTAGACGGATAGCAGTTTGCAGGCCTGATAAAAAAGATATAAAAGAATGAGCTTTAAATAGTGTGTGCACCGCCGTGTCCTTGTGCCCTCTTGGTTCAACATCCCCTTCATTGGCAATAATATATTTAACCGCAGAGACGCAAAGTTTCCTGCTTTGCGTCTCTGCGGTTGCATTACTCGAGAGACAAATAAGGTCGGAGTTTTTCCAGGATAGCATCATCAACCAGCGCAACTTTTTTCAAATCATCAATACTTGCGAATGGCCCATGGCCGGATCGATAGGCTACAATGGCCTTGGACAGTGTCCATTTGAGGTAAGGATGGTCTTTTAATTCTTCCACTGTTGCGGAATTGATCTTTATTTTTTTGAATGGCGGGCCATCCTGAACCAGCAAGGGCCGGATCTTTTGAAAAGTGGAATCCTGCAGACCGTAAATTTCTTTTACCTGCTCAATAGATGCAAAGCCTCCGAGTTTCTCCCGGAAAAGAACAATTCGTGCGGCCAGTTTACTCCCGATACCCGGAAGTGCGATCCATTCCGTGGTGTCCGCACTGTTGATGGAAACCGGCGTAAATGTTCTGGGCCCCTGTGACTTAAAAGTCTTTTGTTCAAATGGCCGTTGTTCATGTCTTTCCGAACCAGGCAACTCAATATACGCCTGCACCCGCTCATAAAACCCCTCCGGCAACCCCCAGATCTTTTGCAGATCTTCCGGCCTGTAAAATTTACCTCCTTTGTTCCGGTATTTGATGATCGTCCGGGCTGTTCTTTCCGGAAGCCCCAACCGCTTCCAGCCCCTTTCATCCAGGGTATTCGGGTCAAACGCAAACAGCGACCCCTCCGTAAATTCAACCGGGCCGGACTGCTGGTCAAAAGGTGGATACCTGCTATAATGCTCTTTCACTTTCCGGGCATCACCGCGTTTTTCCAGGTTATCGAGTGCTGCCTGGAGTAAAGAATCCTGGACCACGGGAACCGGTCGCGTCCGGGACAAGACAACAGGGGTTAAATACAAGAGTCCAACCAGGAAAAGAAGACTTAGAATGCCGACCCGCTCCCTCCGGGAGAAGGTCAGGTAATCGCGGATAAAGTTTTTCCAAAACATGCCGAAAAGCTACCCGATCATAAAGGTTTCTAAAAGTTTTATGGCTCAGTCTTTGATGGGGGAAAAAACTTGTTTGTGTAGGTTAAATCCGTACTTTTGCAGTCCTTTAGTTTTGGCCAAAAACATTTTGACGTCTCAAATCAAGCTTAAATAGTTGTTATTCAGCAGCTTTTATTTTTATTGAATAAAAGCCTGAAATTGATTTGCCCGTCAATAACATTAAACCGGTTTTTATTATATGCCTTCCACAACACTTCAAAGGATCAATTTCGGTAAGATCCAGCATCTAGCCGAAACTCCCGATCTTCTGGCAGTTCAGATTCAATCGTTCAAAGAATTTTTCCAGTTAGAAACCACCCCCGACAAGCGTAACATTGAGGGCCTGTTCCGCGTGTTCAAGGAAAATTTTCCCATCACGGACACCCGTAACATTTTCGTACTGGAATTTCTTGATTACTTCATCGACCCGCCCCGTTACACCATCGAAGAGTGTATGGAGCGCGGCCTTACGTACGCGGTGCCACTTAAAGCAAAGCTGCGTTTGAGCTGTAATGATGAAGAGCACATCGATTTCCAGACGATCGTACAGGACGTTTTCTTAGGAAACATTCCCTATATGACCCCCCGCGGAACCTTCGTGATCAACGGAGCCGAGCGCGTGGTGGTGTCGCAGCTGCACCGCTCACCCGGTGTATTCTTCGGTCAGTCCATTCACCCCAACGGAACCAAGATCTACTCGGCAAGAGTAATCCCGTTCAAAGGAGCCTGGATGGAATTCGCTACGGATATTAACAACATCATGTATGCGTACATCGACCGTAAGAAAAAATTCCCGGTAACAACGCTTCTTCGCTCCATTGGGTTTGAAACCGATAAAGACATCCTTGAACTGTTCGGTATGGCCGATGAAGTAAAGGGTGATAAGAAAAGCCTGCAGAAGTTTGTTGGCCGTCGCCTTGCTGCCCGCGTACTGCGCAGCTGGGTGGAGGACTTCGTGGATGAGGATACCGGTGAAGTAGTATCCATCGAGCGTAATGAAATTGTGCTCGAGCGTGATTCCATCCTGGATGAAGAAGCGGTTGATACCATTTCAGAAATGGATATCAAATCCATCTTTGTTCAAAAGGAAGACGTTGGCGGAGACTATGCTATTATCTACAACACACTAAATAAGGATACTTCGAACTCCGAACTGGAAGCCGTCCAGGTGATCTACCGCCAGCTGCGCGGCGCCGACGCTCCGGATAACGAGACTGCCCGTGGTATCATTGATAAATTATTCTTCTCCGACAAGCGTTACGACCTTGGTGAAGTGGGCCGTTACAAGATCAACCGCAAACTGAACCTGAACGCACCGCTTGAGCAGAAGACACTGACGAAAGAAGACATCATCGAGATCATCAAATACCTGGTTCGTTTAACGAACGGTAAAGCGGAGATCGATGACATTGATCACCTGAGCAACCGTCGCGTACGTACTGTAGGCGAACAGTTGTATGCGCAGTTCGGTGTGGGTCTGGCCCGTATGGCCCGTACCATCCGTGAGCGGATGAACGTTCGTGACAACGAGGTATTCACGCCTGTTGACCTGATCAACGCAAGAACACTTTCTTCCGTTATTAATTCCTTCTTCGGAACCTCACAGCTTTCGCAGTTCCTCGACCAGACGAACCCGCTGTCGGAAATCACGCACAAGCGTCGTATCTCCGCACTCGGACCAGGTGGTTTGAGCCGTGAGCGCGCCGGTTTCGAGGTACGTGACGTACACTACAGCCACTACGGCCGCCTGTGTACCATTGAAACGCCGGAAGGCCCGAACATCGGTTTGATCTCAACGCTGTGCGTGCATGCGAAGATCAACGAGATGGGCTTTATTGAAACTCCGTACCGCAAGGTGAACGAAGGCCGCGTGGATATGAAGAAGCTCACATTCCTGAGTGCTGAAGAAGAAGACATCGCCAAGATCGCACAGGCGAACGTGGCTATTGATGAAAAAGGGGCCTTTGTTGAAGAAAAGATCGTGTCGCGCCAGACCGGCGACTTCCCGATCCTTGAAAAAGGCGAAGTTGAATATATGGACGTTGCCCCGAACCAGATCGTAGGATTGAGCGCATCGCTGATTCCGTTCCTGGAGCACGATGACGCCAACCGCGCCCTGATGGGATCAAACATGCAACGCCAGGCGGTTCCGCTGCTGCGTCCCGATGTACCGATTGTTGGTACCGGCCTTGAAGGTAAAGCGGCCCGTGATGCCCGTATCCAGATCCACTCCGAAGGAAATGGTGTGGTTGAATTTGTGGATGCCAACGAAATTCATGTTCGGTACAACCGCAACGAAGACCAGCGCCTCGTTTCTTTCGAAGACGACCTGAGAATCTACCGTCTTACGAAGTTTATCAAAACCAACCAGGAAACGTCCATCAACCTGAAGCCTGCCGTGAAGAAAGGCCAGGTGGTGAAAGAGGGTGATTTCCTTACCGAAGGTTATGCCACCAAAGATGGTGAGCTGGCGCTTGGTAAGAACCTGAAAGTAGCCTTCATGCCCTGGAAAGGTTACAACTTCGAGGATGCGATCGTAATCTCGGAGCGTGTGGTGAAAGAAGACCTCTTTACATCTGTACACATTTCCGAATATGAACTGGAAGTGCGTGATACGAAATTGGGTGAGGAAGAACTGACACCGGATATCCCGAATGTTTCGGAAGAAGCAACAAAGGATCTCGATGAAAACGGTATCATCCGCATCGGTGCACAAATCAAGGAAGGCGACATCCTCATTGGTAAAATCACTCCTAAAGGCGAATCTGATCCTACCCCGGAAGAGAAACTTCTGCGTGCCATCTTCGGTGACAAAGCCGGTGATGCAAAAGACGCTTCCCTGAAAGCACCAAACGGTGTGGAAGGTGTGGTGATCAGCAAGAAACTTTTCCAGCGGGCTAAAAAAGATAAGAATGCCAAGGTTCGTGAAAAAGCGGCCCTGGAGAAACTGGAAAAGATCCACGAAAAGAATGTATCGGACCTGATGGAAGTGTTGCTCGACAAACTGCAGACACTCCTGAAAGACAGACCATCTACCGGTGTAAGCAACAACTTCGGTGAAATCCTGATCGGTAAAGGTTCCAAGTTCACACAAAAGAACCTGGCGCAGATCGATTACATGAACGTTAACCCGCTGGGTTGGTCAGGCGATGCGAAAGTGGATGACCAGATCAACGTACTGCTGCATAACTACAGCATTAAATACAACGAAGAACTCGGACGATACAAGCGTGAGAAGTTCAACATCTCCATTGGTGATGAACTGCCTGCCGGTGTACTGAAACTCGCTAAAGTTTATATCGCTGTAAAGCGTAAACTGAAAGTGGGTGATAAGATGGCCGGTCGCCACGGTAATAAAGGTATTGTAGCCAAGATCGTACGTTCCGAAGACATGCCGTTCCTGGAAGACGGAACGCCTGTGGACATCGTACTGAATCCGCTGGGTGTACCAAGCCGTATGAACCTTGGCCAGATCTATGAAACCGTTCTGGGATGGGCCGGTATTACCCTGAGCACGAAGTTCGAAACACCCATCTTTGATGGTGCTTCTACCGATGAAATCGGACACTTCTGCGAACAGGCCGGTATCCCGATGTTCGGACACACCTACCTGTATGACGGTGAAACCGGAGAGCGTTTTCACCAGAAGGCAACCGTTGGTGTGATCTACATGCTGAAACTGCACCACATGGTGGATGATAAGATGCACGCAAGGAGCATCGGACCATACAGCTTAATTACGCAGCAGCCGCTGGGTGGTAAGGCGCAGTTCGGTGGACAGCGTTTTGGTGAGATGGAAGTATGGGCGCTGGAAGCATACGGAGCGTCCAACATCCTGCAGGAATTGCTGACCATTAAGTCGGATGATATCATAGGCCGCGCGAAAACATATGAGTCCATCGTTAAAGGTGAGAACATACCCCGCGCCGGTATTCCTGAATCATTCAACGTACTGGTTCATGAACTGAGAGGATTGGGACTGGATCTGAAGTTTCATGATTAATAAAGCTGCAAGCCGCAAGCTGCAAGCTGCAAGGGAAGAAGTTCTGCTTGTAGCTTGTGGCTTGAAGCTTGAAGCCCGCAAAAAAATAACACTTTAAAAAACATCCATTAAGATGGCTTTTAATAAAAGAGATAATCGTCCGAGACCACAATTTTCAAAAATTACGATCGGACTTGCTTCACCCGACAGCATCCTTGAAAAGAGCTTCGGGGAAGTATTAAAGCCGGAAACCATCAACTACCGTACGTACAAGCCTGAAAGAGATGGTTTGTTCTGCGAGCGTATTTTCGGACCGGTGAAAGATTACGAATGCGCCTGTGGTAAATACAAGCGTATCCGTTACAAAGGCATCGTGTGCGACCGTTGCGGTGTGGAAGTTACCGAGAAGAAAGTGCGCCGTGAGCGCATGGGCCACATCAAACTGGTGGTGCCCGTTGTGCACATCTGGTACTTCAAATCACTTCCGAACAAAATTGGTTACCTGCTTGGAATGAGCTCCAAAAAACTGGAGAGCATTGTTTACTACGAGCGTTTCGTGGTGATCCAGCCCGGTACCCGTGCCGATAAAGGACAGAACTATGGTGATTTGCTGACGGAAGAAGAATACCTGGATATCCTGGATACGCTTCCAAAAGACAACCAGTACCTGCCTGATGAGGATCCGAACAAGTTCATCGCCAAAATGGGTGCTGAAGCCGTTCATGACCTGCTGGCACGGATCGATCTTGACCAGTTATCATTCGATCTGCGTAATGCTGCTGCTACGGAAACATCACAGCAAAGAAAGGCCGATGCCCTGAAGCGTCTGTCTGTTGTGGAATCATTCCGTGATGCACAAACAAGAATCTCGAACCGTCCCGAGTGGATGGTGATGCAATACATACCGGTTATTCCACCGGAGCTTCGTCCGCTGGTTCCACTTGATGGGGGCCGTTTCGCGTCGTCTGACCTGAATGACCTTTACCGTCGGGTGATCATCCGCAACAACCGCCTGAAGCGTCTGCTGGAGATCAAGGCACCCGAGGTGATCCTGCGTAACGAAAAGCGCATGCTGCAGGAAGCCGTGGATTCCCTGTTTGATAACAGCCGTAAATCGAATGCCGTAAAAGCAGAAGGCGGACGGGCACTGAAATCACTTTCCGATGTACTGAAAGGAAAGCAGGGCCGTTTCCGTCAGAACCTTCTTGGTAAACGTGTTGACTATTCCGGTCGTTCCGTTATCGTGGTGGGTCCTGAACTGAAACTGTATGAGTGTGGTCTTCCGAAAGATATGGCTGCGGAATTGTTCAAGCCATTCATCATCCGCAAACTCATTGAAAGAGGAATTGTAAAGACCGTGAAGTCGGCAAGGAAACTTGTGGACAAGAAAGAAGCCGTGGTCTGGGATATCCTTGAAAATATCCTGAAAGGTCACCCGGTGATGCTGAACCGTGCCCCAACACTGCACCGTTTGTCCATCCAGGCCTTCCAGCCAAAACTGGTAGAAGGTAAAGCCATCCAGCTGCACCCGCTTGTAACCACGGCGTTCAACGCCGATTTTGACGGTGACCAGATGGCGGTGCACGTTCCCCTGAGCCACTCCGCGATCCTGGAAGCACAGTTACTGATGCTGGCTTCGCACAACATCCTCAACCCGCAGAACGGTACGCCGATCACCCTTCCTTCACAGGACATGGTACTTGGTCTGTATTATATTTCAAAAGGTAAAAAGTCCACTGAAAAAGAACCTGTTCGCGGGGAAGGAAAAGCATTCTATTCTTCTGAAGAAGTGATCATCGCATACAATGAAAAGCGTATTGACCTGCATGCGCACATCAAGGTTAAAACCAATGTGCGTGAAGGCGAAAAGCTGACTTTTAAATTACTGGATACAACAGTAGGCCGCGTACTCTTCAACCAATTCGTTCCGAAAGAAGTTGGATTTGTAAACGCGCTGCTGACCAAGAAAAACCTTCGCGAGATCATTGGTGACATCATCAAGATCACGAACGTTCCGAAGACCGCCAAGTTCCTCGATGATATCAAGCAGCTCGGTTTCCGTACTGCCTTCCAGGGTGGTTTGTCCTTCTCCATTAATGACCTCATTATTCCTGATATGAAGCAGGAGCTGGTTGAAAACGCCAAAGGTGAGGTTGATGAAGTGTGGGAGAACTACAATATGGGTCTGATCACCAATAATGAACGATACAACCAGATCGTTGACATATGGTCGCGTGTGGATACCCGCATTACCGAAACGCTGATCCGCGAGCTGGCCAACGACAAGCAGGGATTCAACTCCGTGTTCATGATGCTCGATTCCGGTGCCCGTGGTTCCAAGCAGCAGATCAAGCAGCTTGCCGGTATCAGGGGACTGATGGCAAAGCCAAGAAAATCAGGCTCCACCGGGTCTGAGATCATTGAAAACCCGATCCTTTCCAACTTCAAAGGTGGTTTGAACGTACTGGACTACTTTATCTCTACGCATGGTGCGCGTAAAGGTCTTGCGGATACGGCCCTTAAAACAGCCGATGCCGGTTACCTTACCCGTCGATTGGTAGACGTTGCACAGGATGTGGTCATCACGGAAGAAGATTGCGGAACACTGCGCGGTATCGCTACTTCAGCTCTGAAGGATAACGAAGATGTGATTGAGCCACTGAGCGACCGGATTGAAGGCCGTACATCCCTGCATGATGTGTACGATCCTGTAAACGATACGCTGATTGTTGAAGCCGGTAGCGAGATCTCCACTGATATTGCCCGCCAGATTGAAGAAACCGGTATTGAAACAGTTGAAATCCGTTCGGTTCTTACCTGCGAAAGCAGAAGAGGAACCTGCGTTAAATGTTACGGTAAGAACCTGGCAACGGGTTACCTGGCACAGCGTGGTGATGCCGTTGGGATCATCGCCGCACAGTCAATCGGTGAACCGGGTACACAGCTTACCCTGCGTACTTTCCACGTAGGTGGTGTTGCCGGTTCTGCATCGGTAGAATCAACTTTACTGGCGAAATTTGACGGTACGGTTCAATTTGACGGATTGCGTCTTGTAACCGTACAGAATAACGAAGGAAACAATGTACAGGTGGTTATCGGACGTACCGGTGAGGTGCGGATCATGGATACCAAGAATGACCGCCTGCTGATCACCAACAACATTCCTTACGGTGCTACGCTGAATGTGAAGGATGGTCAGAAAGTAACCAAAGGCGATATTCTCTGTACCTGGGATCCATTCAACAACGTAATCATTGCCGAATTGAATGGTACGGTGAAATTTGAAAATGTACTGGATGGTATCACGTACCGCGAAGAGTCGGATGAACAAACAGGACACCGCGAGAAAGTGGTTATCGAAACAAAAGATAAAACGAAGATTCCTTCCATCCTTGTAGAAGGAAAAGAGAAAAAATCATACAACCTGCCTACAGGAAGCCATATCGTGATCGACCAGGATGAAGAGGTGAAAGCCGGAACCGTTATCGTGAAAATCCCGCGTATCCTCGGCAAGCTGAGAGACATTACGGGTGGTCTGCCCCGTGTAACGGAACTGTTTGAAGCCCGTAATCCGTCGAATCCTGCGATCGTTTCCGAGATCGATGGTGTGGTAACCATGGGTGCTGTTAAACGCGGTAACCGTGAAATTATCATTGAAGCAAAAGATGGTGTAACCCGCAAATACCTTGTTCCGCTCACCCGCCAGATCCTGGCGCAGGACGGCGACTTTGTAAAAGCCGGTTCCCCGTTGTCTGACGGACAGATTTCTCCGGGCGATATCCTTTCCATCCAGGGACCGTTTGCCGTACAACAGTACGTAGTGAACGAGATCCAGGAAGTTTACCGACTGCAGGGTGTGCGCATTAACGATAAGCACATTGAAGTAATCGTGCGCCAGATGATGCGTAAGGTTTCCATTGTTGATCCGGGTGATACGAAATTCCTCGAGGAAGATCTGACCGACAAATTTGAATTCCTGGAAGAAAATGACTACATCTTCGATAAGAAAGTGGTTACTGAAGCCGGCGAATCCGGAAAGATGCGTCCCGGCCAGATCGTGAGCCTGCGTGAACTGCGCGAAGAGAATTCCATTTTGCGTCGGAATGATAAGAAACTGGTTGAATTCCGTGACGCCAAGCCGGCCACTTCAGCGCCAACGCTGCTGGGTATCACCAAGGCTTCCCTGGGTGTACAAAGCTGGATCTCCGCGGCTTCGTTCCAGGAAACAACCAAGGTTCTTTCTTCAGCTGCCATCCAGGGTAAAACCGATGACATGCTTGGCCTGAAAGAAAACGTTATCACAGGTCACCTCATCCCGGCCGGTACCGGTCTGCGTGAATTCGAGAACACGGTAGTGGGCAGCAAGGAAGAATATGAATTGCTGCAGACAACCCGTGAAGCGATGACGTTTGATGAGGAGGAATAATATCGCGGATTTGCGGATATAGAGAAAGATTTCGCAGTTAACAGTTAATATAATTTGAGTCCCGTCTTTGTGGCGGGACTTTTTTTATATGCGGATTTAAGGATTTATATGATTTAACAGTTGAAGGTATTGCTTTGCGGGATCTTTTCTTATTCGCGGATCGAAGGATTGGGAGGGATTTCGCAGTGTCTTCTATTAAAGGTTAACCTTTGATGTTTTCTCTGCGGCTTTACGGTTCACCCCTGCATCCGCGAACCGTTAAGCGTTTCATAAATGACCGGGCATTGTGGTATTCCCAGGAAATCAAATGTTATTTTGCAAAAAAATTATCAATGACCAGAGGTGTGCTCATTTTCAATTCCATTCTTTTAGTCCTGATCGGCGTGCTTTTCTACCTGCATTTTTCCGATGCAAAGAAATCCGTTCCGGCCCAGGCCAAAGTACAGGGCACATCCACTACCCAGCCTAATGCGGGTTTCCAGATCGCTTACTTCGATATGGATTCGGTTACAAACGCTTATCACCTGATCCGCGATGTTAAAAATGAATTAAGCCGCGAAGAGGAGCAGATCAGTACAGAACTTTCCCGCATGGAAAAAACGTTCCGTGATAAGATCAATGGTTACCAGCAACAGGCACAAACCATGTCGCAGGTACAATCAGAAAACGCCAACCGTGATGTGATGCAGATGCAATCCACCATGGAAAATAAAAAAGCGCAACTCGACCAGAAGATGAAAGACCTGTACATGCGCCGCATGCAGGAAGTAAAAACAATGATCGAAGAATACCTGAAAGCGTACAATAAGGATAAAGGATATTCGTACATCTTCGGTTACGAGCCCGGGTTCATTTATTACCGCGACACCGTGTACAACATCACCAATGACCTGATCGCCGGTTTAAATGCGCAGTATTCATCAAAGAGTAAGAAGAAATAAGATCACGGATTACACAGTGAGAAGAAGGATCACAGATTGCACGGATTAACGGTTTATAGATATAATAATTTGGAGCGTCCTGCCAGGTGGCAGGATTTTTTTTATTTGGAGGCGTTTACAACCGCGAAGTCGCAAAGTTTCCCAAAGCTTTCCAAGAAATTAATCCGTGTACTCCGTGCAATCCGTGATCCCAATTCCTTCTTCGTGAAATCCCTGATCAATCTTTTTCATCCGCGCATTGGATTCATTATCTTGATTAAAATTACTGACCCATGCAGCCCGATACGTTGAGTACCAAAGAAGACATGCATCAGGAAAAATCTTTTAAACGATCGCTGGGATTACTGGATGCCACCATGATCGTTGCCGGTTCCATGATCGGTTCGGGAATTTTTATTGTAAGCGCCGATATGCTGAAAGACCTTGGTTCGGCAGGATGGCTGATCACTGCATGGCTTATTACCGGTTTCATGACCCTTACGGCAGCCATGAGCTATGGTGAACTGAGTGCCATGTTCCCCAAGGCCGGCGGGCAATACGTGTACCTGAAAGAAGCCTATAATCCATTTATCGGCTTTTTATACGGATGGAGCTTTTTCGCTGTTATTCAAACAGGAACGATAGCCGCCGTAGCGGTTGCCTTCGGAAAATTTTTGGGCTATATAGAACCAAGCCTTGGCGAAGGAAATGTTCTGCTAACTGTTTCAGAAGGATTCAGGATCACTGCCGCGCAAATTGTAGGGATCGTACTCATTGTGTTGCTAACGTATATCAATACCCGAGGAATTAAAGGTGGAAAGCTGATCCAGACAACCTTTACGGCCACAAAACTCCTGGCGCTCTTCGGGCTCATCATCTTTGGATTTATTGCGGCCAATTCCGGCATATGGAATGGCAACTGGCAGAATGCATGGGACATCAGGCAGCATGTAAGCAGGATGGATGGGGCGCCTCCCGGAACCAGTTGGATGCCGCTTACGGGCATGATCGCGCTGGGTGCTATTGCCTCCGCCATGGTCGGCAGTATTTTCAGCAGTGATGCCTGGAACAATATTACCTTCATTGCAGGGGAGGTGAAGAACCCGCAGCGCAATATCGGACTGAGCCTGTTTTTCGGAACACTTATCGTTACGGTAATTTATGTGGCCGCCAACCTGATGTACCTCAGTGTACTGCCCATTGACCAACTGGCTTTTGCCAAAGACAACCGCATAGCCCTTTCCGTTTCCAATGAAATTTTCGGAAACAGCGGTACCTATATACTGGCTATCCTGATCATGATTTCAACGTTTGGCTGTAATAACGGGTTGATCCTGTCCGGTGCGCGTGTGTATCATACCATGGCACATGACAATCTTTTTTTCAAACAAACCGGCAGGCTGAATAAAAATTCCGTTCCGGAATATGCCCTATGGATCCAATGCCTGGTAGCCTGTATTCTTTGCCTCAGCGGCAGGTATGGCGACCTGCTGGACATGGTATCCTTTGTAGTAGTGCTGTTTTATGTGCTCACAATTGCCGGAATTTTCATTCTGCGCAAAAAACGGCCCGATGCAGAAAGACCGTATAAAGCTTTTGGTTATCCTGTATTGCCGGCTCTCTATATACTTATGGGCCTCGCCTTCTGTACCCTGCTGATTTTGTACCAGGGAAAATATCCTTATTACGGACTGGGTGTTGTACTGATCGGAATTCCGATTTATTTCGTTGCTTTGGCGCGCAATAAGGCAGACGCATAATTCATGGAAAATTTTCAGGAACTCTTCAGCCGTTTTTCCGGTTTGAAAATTGGTGTGATCGGTGATGTGATGCTGGATTCGTACATCTGGGGCAGTGTGGAACGCATCTCCCCGGAGGCACCGGTTCCTATTGTATCGTTACAGAAAAAAGAAGAACGTATTGGCGGGGCCGGGAACGTGGCGCTGAACATCCAATCCCTTGGTGCAACGCCCTATGTGATATCGGTGACGGGTGATGATGAAGATGCTTTACGCCTGGATAACCTGTTTGCCCGTCATTCCATTAATACGGATTATTGTACCCGGAGTTCCAAACGCATTACAACCAGTAAAACAAGGGTCATCAGCCGCAACCAGCACATGATGCGCCTCGATGCGGAAATCACGCACGACCTGGATAATGAAGAACAGGAGCGCCTGTTAACGCTGTTTGAATCCTTTGTGAAAAAGGAAAAACCCGATGTCGTGATCCTGGAGGATTATAATAAAGGCATTCTCACGCAGGGCGTTATTCAATCCGTTATTTCCATTTGCCGTAAAGCAGGTGTGCTGACTGCCGTTGATCCCAAAAGAAAAAACTTCTTTGAATACCGTCATGTTGATTTGTTCAAGCCAAACCTGAAAGAGATCCGGGAAGCGCTGAACATTTTACAGGTGGAAGCAGAACTGCCTGCCCTGCAGATGATCCACAGCGAACTGAATAACCTGCTGGGTCATTCCATTTCTTTTATCACGCTGTCGGAAAAAGGTGTTTTTTACCACCAGCAGGAGCGCTCACAGCTCATCCCCTCACACCTCCGGAACATTGCTGATGTTTCGGGTGCGGGTGATACCGTAATTGCCGTTGCCGCCCTGGTGTATGCTGCTACCCGTAATGTGCATCTTATGGCAGAAATTGCTAATATCGCCGGCGGACTGGTTTGCGAAGACGTTGGAACCGTAGCTATTGACCGCCGCCGGCTGTTGCAAGAATGCGAGCTCTTGCTGTCGTAAACAGTTTATTTCGCGCTCCATCACACTCCTGACAGAAGAGCCCTGCGGGAAAGAAGAAAATCTTTCCCCACAGCACTATTTTTTTCCGGATTATATCGTTGTGTTTTCCATCTTTGCCACAAGAAAGGATTCCTGCCGGGGATCTTGGCTGTTGAAAAGGAAAACGAATGAAAAAGTACGCGGTCATAGTAGCAGGAGGCACAGGAAAACGAATGGGTAAAGCCGTTCCCAAACAATTCCTGATGCTTAACGACAAGCCCGTATTATACTACACCATCAAAACCTTTCTTGAGTCGTTCGATGATCTGAATATCATTCTAGTGCTGCCGGAAGAATATACCGATATGGGCAAGGAGATCATTGATGCATTTTTTGATTACGACCGCCTGCAGCTTACATCCGGTGGCGAAACCAGGTTTCATTCCGTACGCAATGGTTTGCGCATGGTGGAAGGCGAATCTATAGTTTTTGTTCATGATGCCGTACGCTGCCTCGTAACGCCGGAACTGATTCATCGCTGTTATGGGAATGCATTGCATATGGGCAGCGCAGTTCCGGTTATCCGGTCGCGCGACAGTGTGCGTGTATTGAAAGAAGAGGACAACGATAATGAAGTGGTTGACCGGGAGCGCATTGTTTTTGTGCAGACGCCGCAAACTTTCCACAGCAAGATCCTGCTGCCTGCTTTTGAAATTGACTACAAGGAACGCTTTACCGATGAAGCAACCGTAGTGGAAGCCTTCGGACTGAAAATATCGCTGGTTGAAGGCGAAGAAGATAATATCAAGATCACGAGGCCGGTTGATCTGATGATCGCCGAGCGGATCCTTGAGGAGAAAGAGTTGAAGGTCGGGGGGTAGGTTGGTTGATTAGTTGATATGTTGATTTGTTGTACTTGCAGCTTGCAGCTTGAAGCTTCCCTCACTTCTTCAGCCATTTCATAAAGAAAGGAAGATCATTTTTCTTTATAGCAGGATAACGTTCTTCGCGGGCGCCGAAAGAGGCGTAGAAGAAGGCGAGGTTGCGCAGATCGCTCCCTTCAAAATCAAGCAGCATGTTTTGGCCCGCGTGATCGCAGATAAATCCATCAATGAGTGCGTGTGAAGCACCATAGGTTCTTCCGTTTGGGTGGTTGCCTACCAGCAGGTAATAGGCCCTGTTGCGTGAATAGAAAAACACGGCCGATGAAAGCAGGTCGCCTCGGTCCGATTCAATGGCATAAACGCGCGCTTTCCCTTTTTCCTTCAATGTATGGAACAGGGTTTCGAAGCGAGCGTAATCATCCTCTCCAATTTTGTTATCGGCACCAAACTGTTTTGCAACATCTATTACGGTTCGCGGTGAAACCTGCTGCGTCATCCTGCATTTGTGGGCAGCCGCTTTTTTCAGGTTGCGTCTTGTGTTCTCCCGGTATGCCGAATAATGTGCTGCATACTCAGGCGCCAGGTCCAATACATAATTCATCCGGCCCTGCATTTCAAAGTTTTCAACCGCAAAAAAATTGGAATGGTTTAATGCAAAGTCCCAGTACCGGAATTTTTTGGGTATGGCCTTAAGAAAAGCAGTAACTGTTGCCGCATCGATACTATTTCCGAATATGCCCAGCTGCGCAACAAAATAAGGCTGATATAAATAGTATACGCCCCATTTGCGCCGCCAGGGCAGGGGCATAACGCACTCATAGTCGCCCTGCACCAATGCATCCCATTGTACCGCCGCTGTATCGAGGTAAAAAGAATAAGCATACACCAAACCATTGGGACTGGCATCGATACAATCATCCCATTTGCGGCGATCAATGTTCGCACAGGATACGTAATGTATGTTGCTCCCTTCTTTCATTACCATTCAACCTCGCGGTTCAGGGTTTGCACATCTTTGCTGTACAGGTCTACGGTAAATGAAATTGTTTTCAGAAACCTGTTTTTTGGAATGGTGGACTTGATGTAATCGCGGTAGACAGCATTGTAAAACAGGGGCATGTAAATGTTCACCCGTTCCCCGAGCAGCGGTATGTGAAGCCCGGCATCAAACAGGAAGCGGTCGCCTTCGGCATTGCGCTTCCAAACATCTCCATACGTACCGATATCCGCAAAAATGCGGAGTGGAATTTTTACGGGTAAACGGGAGAGAGGATTCCATTTATCTGGTATGGTGGAATTGAAATTAAGCGCCATGAGCCAGTCATCGGTTTTGCCGATCTTTTGCGACAGGAGGTCGGTACGCACTTTAAATCCCCCATCCCGAATCATGATCTGCTGGCTGGCAAGTCCATCAAATTCATTGCGGCCATAGAAATAATTACTGTAGGTATAATCCTCGTAACCATTAGCGCCCGTCATGTTAAGATGGTACCGGTCGGTGCTGAATTGTTGGCTGCCTGTTTTTCCATCCAGGTAAAAAAACTTTCCTCCAAAGAAACGAACCTTCAACCCGCCGCCTTTTGCATAATTAAAGAAATAATCTGCGGTGAGCGAAGGCCGGATGAAGTCCTGCCCCTGGTCGGCCTGCAACAACACATTAAAAGGGTAGAGTGCCCGGTGGTCGCTGATGGAAAAGCTGAAGCGGTTCACATAATAATTCCGGTTATCCATTCCATAATTGGTAACCAGGGCCGTGTCACCCGCGTTGAAAACAGTGTCCGGTGTAAACGTCATACCTTCTTCACCCACCAGGAAGGTTTTCCATTGAAGCGAACGTGTCCTGGTGCTGCGCGCATCTTTTTCACGCAGGGTCATTTTGATACCTGGTACCAGTTTGGAAAACTGCATTGTATATTTTTTACCCGCCGTATCGCGGAAACTGTCCATCGAGAACCTAGATCCATTGATAAAAAATTCTGTCTTCCGCACGGCACCTAAGGAAGGGAGGCTATAATTAAGCCGTCCGATGCCGGTCAGGTTTTTTGAGCGGATTGCAAACATCGGTGCTGCAAGGAAGCGGAATTTGTTGGGCGGGAGCTTATAGTTGGTGATCACGCTACCGATCATTAACCCATCGTAATAATTTCCACCGATCACGGGTGAAACAAACAACGTATTCTGTACCGGGTTTTGTATGAAATTTTTGATGGATCCTTTTTTAAATGGTGATACCAGCATCGTTCCTTGTAAGGCAATTCCGGGCAGCGCACCGGTTCGTTTCAGTGATTCAAAAAATGTGGCAGCGCCGGGCATATGATCAATCATAATGGCACTGAAATCTTCGGGATAGGGATGCCTGAAGCTCCATGTTTGATAATAATGCTGCATGGCACTGCGAAACTGGTCTTTACCAAAAGCGGATTCCATGGACTCCAGCCATAAAGCGGTTTTATGATAAGCCACCAATCCGTAATTGGCAGATGAAAACAGTTCGGCCGGTGTTTCAATGGGCTGATCTTTACGCAGGAAAATTTTTGACCGGAGCGCCAGGTCCTCCATTCCGCTGCGGTTTCCGTAAAATGCTTTTTCGTACTTGTACTGGTAAAAAGTATTCAGTCCTTCATCCAGCCAGGGATGCTGCCGCTCATGAGAAGCCAGGACCCCGTAAAACCAGTTGTGTCCAATTTCGTGCGCAATGGTAATGTCCAGTTCCTTTTCCGCTGCAGTGGGTGCAATAACTGTTATGGTTGGGTATTCCATGCCTCCTCCAAAACTTTCCGGACCTTCCACTACACGCACAACATCGTACGGATATTCACCTGCTTCACCCGAATAAAATCGAATGGCTCTTTTGGCAAAATCAACACTGCCCTTCCAGGCCGTTTTTTCAGAATCTTTATAAAAGCTTTCTACGAGGATCACTTTGCCTGAAGAAAGAACACAGGTGTCGCTTTTAACCGTAAAGGTCTTATCAGCAAAGATGGCAAAGTCGTGAATGTTTGCCTGGAGGTAGCGGTGTGTTTGATGCCCTGCTGCTGATTCGGAGATTACAACAGGTTGGGTTGCCTCGTAGTTCCTTGTAGAATCCTGCGGCGGTGGTACCCGGTTGCCGGTAGCCGCAACTATATATTCTGCAGGCAATGAGATCCGCACATCATAATCACCAAATTCACTGAAGAATTCTCCCTGGTCGAGGTAAGGCATCGGGTGCCATCCCTTATGATCATATACAGCAGGTTTTGGATACCATTGTGTGAGCTGAAAGGTTTTTCCGGCGTACCCGCCCCGTGAAAAATTGAAGGGCAGCTTTACATGAAAGGGTGTGGTTATCGTGATTTGGCCGCCGGGGGGCAGGGCTTGGGGCAGCACCAGCTTTGCGATATCAATGTGCTCCGGGTGGTCTTCCAGGCGGGCAATTTTTCCGTTAACCCGGAATTCCAGCCGGTTGATGTAACCTCGTTGCTGCGGCGATGAAAAGTAAAAGCGCGTATTGCCATTCTTCAGCAGCTGATCTGAAAAAGCAGTGCGGTCATTTTTGTAGGCATTGGGCCAAAGATGAAACCAGATGTAGGTTAATGTATCCGGTGAATGGTTATAGTAGGTGAGCTTTTCAAAACCATCGAGGGTCTTTGCGCTGTCATCCAGCGTTACGTCGATAAGGTAATCAACTTTTTGCTGCCAGCGCTGGGCAAATGAAGAAAAGCAGGTGGCCATTGCCACCAGAAGAACCATGGTTTTTCTATTCACCCGGCTAAAGTATTAAATAAAAAAGCATCGATTAGACATTCCATATCTGACAGATATGGAATGTCTCCAAAAAATACAGGATAATCTGTGGAATTTCCCGCGGAAAATCGGAATGGTGCTTTCTCTTTCTACAAAGAGCCTTTCTGTTTCAGCATGGCAAAAAAAGCATCCAGTCCCTGGCCCAACTCCCGTTCCATAACAGCTTTCAGGTCTTCGGGGTAGGGATGACGGAACTTCCATTCACTGAAGTAAGCCTGCATGGCTTTGTTCAGGGCCTGCTTTCCATAATTCAGTTCGAACAGGTATATCCACAAAGAGGTTTTGAGGTAGGATATCATCCCGTATTCATTTTTGCCGGCAAAAGCTGCTGAATGGGTATCGATGGCTCCTTCCATTGGAATTTTACTCATGGCGTTATAGATCAGTGCCTGGAATTCATCTACCGGTTTTGTTTTTATTTCTGCCGGGATCTCGTCACCAAATATGCTGTTGCCTTTGTATTTCTCCGCTTCATAGCGGAACTGGTAGTACGAATTGATTCCTTCATCCATCCAGGGATGCTGCCGTTCGTTGGAAGCCAGCATTCCGTAAAGCCAGTTGTGTCCTACTTCGTGTGTGATAACGGCATCAAGCATTTCACCATTCGCAGTGGGGCTGGTGATCAGCGTGATCATCGGGTATTCCATACCGCCCGACATCTCATTCTTCGGACCTTCCACGGCCTGTACCACGGGGTATTCATATTCGCCCAGGTAACCCGAATAGGCACGCGTTGCGCTTTCAATGTAATCGATGCTGCTGACCCAGTTTTTGTTTCCGTCGGGATGATGAAAGGCAAATACATCCACCTGCTTACCGGAGGCCAGCTGCAGGGTATCATACCGCACCACGAAATCCTTATCGGCAAACCAGGCAAAATCATGCATGCGGGTACCACTATAGCGAAGTGTTTTTACAGGAGTGGCAGGCGCCTTATAAGGAATGACATTTTTCCTGGTGGATGCGGCCACATTCTTTTTTCCCATTTCCATATACTGTTCCTGTTCCCCTGTTGTGCGCAATTGCCCGCTGGCACCTACTATATAATTTGACGGGAGGGTAATGGACACATCAAAGGTTCCGAACTCGCTGTAAAATTCTCCCTGGTCCAGGTAGGGCATTTCGTGCCATCCTTTGCGGTCATAAACGGCAGGCTTCGGATACCACTGGCAAACGATGTACGATTGCCCGTCGTGCCCGGAGCGTGAATTATACGTGGCCAGTTTTACATAAAACGGTGTGCTGATCTTGATTTTTTGCCCGGAGGCCAGTGATGAAGGCAGCAGCACTTTGATCACATCTATGTGTTCGGGATGCGCTTCGGTTTTCAGGGGCTGACCGTTAGCCATGAATTGCAGGCTGTCTATATAACCCTTATCCTTAATCGCTTTCCATCGTTTTGCTCCGTCCTTTTCACGGAAGAGCTGCCTGGCAAATGCGGTCTGCTCGTTTTTGTAGGCATTGGGCCAGATATGAAACCAGATAAAATCAAGCTTGTCGGGAGAGTTATTTGTGTATTCAAGGTCCAGAAATCCTTTCAGGGAATGTTCCCTGTCGTTCAGGGCAACGTTGATGTTGTAGGAAACTTCCTGTTGCCAGTAAGCGTTTTGTGCGAAGCTTTGGGACGCCAGGAAAAGGGCCACCAGGGTGGATACGATCCTCATGTAAATGTTTTGCCTAAATATAGCGTCGGGAATTGAAAACGAAAGGTGAAATCTGAGGCGCTGCACGCTACTCGCTACTCGCTGCACGCACATTGAGGAAGCGCTGCGCTTTGGACGGAGGATAGAAGTTGGCAGTCGGCAGTCTACAGTCCACAGTTGACAGTCCACTGAACATTTCGTTTTGAAAATGTATGAACCATATCAACTATTCAACAAATCAATTCCAAACCAAATCCCCAAATCTCCCAATCTCCAAATTTCCCAATCTCCAAATCTCCCAATCTCCAAATCATAAAATCTCCAAATCCTCCTCACCTTCCCTTACCCAAAAAGACGATCCGTAACGTATGGATCAAAATCTTAAAATCAAGCAGGAGGGAAATGTTTTCGATGTAGAGAAGATCCAGTTTGCTGCGCTCGATCATTTCAGAAACATTTTCCGCGTACCCGAATTTTACCATGCCCCAGGAAGTAAGTCCCGGTTTAACTTTCAGCAGGTACTTGTAATAAGGAAACTCCTGAATAATCGTGTCGATGTAAAACTGCCGTTCGGGGCGTGGACCTACCAGGCTCATTTCACCTTTAAGGATATTCCAGAGCTGCGGCATTTCGTCGAGCCGCCATTTGCGCATCACCCTTCCCCATGATGTGATGCGTGGATCGCCATGCGAGGAAAGTAAAGGTCCTCCTTCTTCTGCGTCAACCTGCATGGACCGGAATTTATGCATGATGAAAGGCCTGCCTTTATAACCGATGCGTTCCTGGTTAAAAAAAACCGGTCCCTTAGAGGAAAGCCGCACACGAAGCGCCACATAGAGCATCAGCGGGGCGAGGAGGAGGAGGGAGAAAAGGGCTACGGTAATATCCAGCACGCGTTTAATGTTCTGTTGCCATTCGGGCATCAGGCCGGTATGCAGATCGGTGAGTACCGCACCCAAAACATTGGACGTACGTACGGAACCCGAGAGAATGTCCAGCGTGTTGGCCTGGATCTTTATCGACACATCTTTTTCACTGAGCCGGGCTATGAGCGCTTCCAGTTTCCGCCCTTCCGATTTTTCTATGGCCAGGATCACCAGCCGCACATCCTGGCTATCAATAAAGGCCTCCAGGCTTTCTACCGTTCCCAGGTAGGGAAGGTTCTTTGTACCGTTGCTTTTACCCGGCACGGTGGACAGGTACCCGGAAACATAATATCCTTCAAGAGCCAGGCTCTTTTCCGAATCCCGGAATATGCGTACCGCCTGTTCGTAATCGCCGACAATGATGGCATTGAAACGAACCAAACCTTTTTTCAGCTGGGCCTTTGCCCTTTTCAAAATAACAAGGCGGCCGCATATTAGTAACAGGAAATGCACCAGGAACAATGCGGCAAATGCACTGTAATAGTAACGGTGATCCGTATCCGCATCATCCAGCAGGAACAAAAAGAAAAGGAGCACCGAGCCGGTTAAGGTGCCGATGAATGTTTTGGTCAATTCCGTAAGCCGGGACTTCCGGTACACGGAATTATAACTGCCGATCAGGGCAAAGAGCATCAGCCAGCTAAAAGGAATGAGCAAAATTCCCCACCAGAATTTTTGGTCCACGGCAGGCGCTTCATTCAATAGATGTTTACGGATAAAATAAAACAGTGCCCATGCCGCCACCGAAGCCAGCCAGTCACTGAGGGCATAAAGTACCGGGGAAATTGTTTTTTTTACTGCCATTTACTGGCTAATCAGGTTTTGGTTGATCTTATTGAGAATATCATGCGCTACTTCCATTGCCCGGTAGCCGTCGATTTCGTTTACAATAGGTGGTGTGTTGTTCCGGATGGCCAACACAAATTCTTCGAGCTCCCGTTTAATGGCATTCACTTCAGGAACCTGCGGACTGGCAATGGCAATGGTTTTGGTGCCGCCCCCGGGTGTTTCAATATCAAAGGAAAAAACCTGTTCATCGCTTTCCTGCTTCAGCCGGATCACTTCCGTTTTCTTTTCCAGGAAATCAATTCCTATGTAGGCATCTTTCTGGAACAGGCGCATCTTGCGCATTTTCTTCATAGAAATACGGCTGGAAGTAAGGTTGGCCACGCAGCCATTGTTGAACTCGATTCTTACGTTGGCAATATCGGGGGTATCGGTCATAACCGCAACACCACTGGCATAGATGGCCCGCACATCACTTTTTACAATACTAAGTATCGCATCAATGTCGTGGATCATGAGGTCGAGGATCACGCTTACTTCGGTACCGCGCGGATTGAACTGGGCCAGGCGGTGCACTTCAATGAACATGGGGTTCAGGTGGAGGTTGCGCGCAGCGAGGAAAGCGGGGTTAAACCGTTCTACGTGTCCAACCTGAAAGCGGATCTTTGATTCCTGGGCCAGCTGCACGAGCTCTTTGGCCTCTTCCATTGTATTGGCCATTGGTTTTTCCACGAATACATGCCGTCCCTTTCGTATGGCGCGCACGCATAGTTTAAAATGAAACGGCGTGGGTGTAACCACATCAATGGCATCACAGGCATCTATAAGCGAATCTTCATCGGGGAAACGTTTCAGGCGGTAGCGGGTAGCTACATCAGCTGCAATGGTATCATCGGGATCGTAAAAGCCAACCAGTTCCACATCCTTGATTTCCTTCCAGTTATTTAAGTGAAACTTCCCCAGGTGACCCGTTCCGAAAACCCCGATTTTTAGCATGCGGCAAAGATAATGCTCTGTATCAACCAATCGGGTAGTGCAGGCAGGCTTTGGTTTTCAACAGGATAGAAGGGCAGCAAGTGGAGGTTACATTTTAACACCGGTTGCTGGCATACCTGTTTTTTTCTGTCTATTTTGATGATACTGTACTTCCCCGGTGGGGCACAGCGATCTCTAACCCTTTAAAACTATGCTTATGAATCTCTCCCAATTCATCCTGCTCAATGAGCCGAAAAAAAGAGATGTACTGCTTCATGAAGGCATGCTGGTAGGCAAAAGAGTGGTACAGGATTGCTATGTTTTTCTATTCCAGATGAGTAGTTATTACGTGGAAGTGTACTGCAGCATCAAGAGCAGGCAGGTCCATGAATTCCGTACGTTCAAGGACACCAAAGGCCTGGAACCTTATCTACCGGGCATCGGGATTGGTGGGTTGTTGAGGTGAGGAGTGGATCGCTGCTCGCTGCTCGCTGTTCGCTGCTCGTATTTTTGGAAAGCGCTTTAAGCGTATATCTGTTGTGGCTTTCTTGGCATTCTTGCCGGTAATTGGCCTCACTCCGCTCCCCGCACTCCGCTCTCTTTCTTCCCTTGGCCCGGCTATTGCAATACTAGCAGCATTAACCAAAATCAATTTTACATGAAAAAGGTTTCAACATTCTTAATGCTCCTGGTTGCGAGCTTAATCATGAGCAGCGCGAATCCAACATTTGCACAGGAAAGCGGCTCAACAACAACGACCACGAACACTACTGCAGATGATGATGATGACAATGATGATGACACCGGCAAATGGGGCCTTGCAGGATTATTAGGCTTACTGGGTCTGCTTGGCCTGCGCAGAAGAGATGACGATCATCACAAATCAACCACCACGGTTAGAAGAGACTGATCTGTGAACAGGTAATATCGCTAAAGCCCCCTTAACGGGGCTTTTTCATTGTTTTTACTTCCGTACTTTGCGCAACCAGATGACAAAGATTTGTGGTATGCCATTTGTGGTTTGGTTATCAATAAGTTACACAACCCTCCCAAGGCAGGATGCCGGTGCAGAAAAAATACAAGCAATTAAAGTTTTCCGTAGATGCCCTGAAGGACCAGTATCACTCTGTGTTCCTGTGCTTTCGCCTGCACCAGAAAATTGTAGCCGGCGTTCTGAATGGTAGTGCCAACGACTGGACGTTCTCTTCTGAAAGCCCATCTTTTCTACGGCATGTTCCATCCGGTGCGTTGCATAAATACCAGCTCTGGCACGGACCCGTTCCCAAAAAAATCAGTGCCGTATATAATGGAATCGTGGAAGCTGCATTTAAAGCGGGTTATGAATTGAATGAAAGGGAAGAGGTTTGTGAGGAATTAATAATTAAGAATTAATAATTGGGCAGTTGTTGCTAACGATGGGCATCATATTTTGATATTGGTCGGGCGGGTAAGTGTGATACCCTGATCCGTGGACTGTGGACTGTGGTCTGTCGACTTCACCCCTCCAAACCGTTTAATCCTTATCTTCAAATTCTTCTTTTCTACATGAAACTTGTCCTTTGTGATTTTGAGTAAAGTGGATTTCAAGGCTGCATTTGAAGCAATGCCTGGGTTATATGCTCTTATTCTGCCCGATGCTCCCCGGTATACGTTGCTGGCTACTACAGAAGATTATATAAAGGCCACCGGTCAGCAAAAAACTAAGCTGGCAGGAAGGGGCATATTTGAATCTTTTCCTACTGTATCTAGTGAATCAAGGCCGGAGGAAGATGATGCCTTGCGGGCATCGCTTGATTTTGTGGTAGAAAATAAAAAAGCCCACGTTGTACCACCCCACCGCTATGATACACCCGGTGAAGGCGGAGTGTTAACAGAACGGTACTGGACCCTTTCAAATAAGCCGGTGCTGGATGATTCAGGCGGGTTGCTGTACATTATTCATTGTGCACAGGAAGTCACGGAAAAAGTAAAATCAGAAAAAAGAGAAGAACAGTTCCGCGATATAGAAAGGGCTTACCAGCTCTTTATGCAGGCTCCCGTGATCATAACCATTGTGAAAGGACCGGATTATGTGATTGAACTGGCCAACAGGAACATGCTGGAGTTGTGGGGACGGGGCCCTGAAGTTGTAGGCAAAAAACTCCTTGATGCCATCCCTGAACTGGAAGGACAGGGATTTATTGAACTACTGGACTCGGTACGTTATACCGGTAAGGCGTACGAGGCAAAGGAGAGTCCTGCAGTACTGATGAGGCATGGCAGAAAGGAAACCCGGTACATCAATTTTATTTACCAGCCATATTATGATGGTGATGATAAAACTATAGCTACGGGTGTTATTGGTGTGGCGCATGATGTAACCGAACAGGTATTGGCGCGCAATAAAGTAGAAGAGGTAAAAGAGCGGCTCAATTTCAGGAATGCACTTTTTGAAGCCCAGAATGGGGCAACGCCCGATGGTGTGTTGATCGTGGATGCAAAAGGGAAGATGCTCCTTTGGAATAAGCTGTTTGTGGAGATCTGGAAAATGCCCAGGGACATCATCGACCGGCAGGATGACGGAGCCGCGTTAACCCATGCCATGACCATGGTGGCGGAGCCGGAAAAATTTATTGAAAAAGTTACGCGCCTGTATAAGGCCGGTAATAAACAAAGCTATGACCAGATCCTGTTTCGCGACGGGCGCATCATAGAACGGAACGGAACACCCATTCTTGCTGAAAATGGATTGTATTACGGGTGGGCCTGGTACTTCCGCGACATCACGCAACGCATCAGGCAGGAGCAGAAGTTTCAGAATGTTGTGCAGCAGGCTTCCGATCCTATACTCATTTTAAAAGGTGAAGACCTTGTTCTGGAAGTTGCTAATAAGGCCCTTTTTGATTTATGGCAGGTGGGTCCTGAAGCCATCGGGAAAAAATTTACCGAAATACTTCCGGAAATGGAAGCACAGGGATTCGTGGATCTCCTGCTTGGCGTTTTGCATACAGGCCAGCCCTTTCACGGCAAGGAAACAAGCGTTGTTTTCCAGCGGCACGACGGAACGGAACAAACGGTTTATTTCAACTTCGTTTACCAACCCTACCGGGAGGCTGACGGAAGTATTACCGGTGTACTTGTAATGGCTACCGATGTAACCGGCCAGGTGGAAGCAAAAATGAAGCTGGTGGAAAGTGAGCACTACTTCCGCAATATGATCCTGCAGGCACCGGTGGCCGTTTGTATTTTAAAAGGTCCGCAGTATATAATTGAAATTGCCAATGACCGGATGGGCCGGATCATGGGAAGGCCGCAGGATCAATTAATACAGAAACCGCTGTTTGAGGCCATTCCTGAAGTAGCCCGGCAAGGTTATGAAGAGTTGCTGTTGCAGGCTTATTCCACCGGAAAATCCGTTTCCGTTAAAGAACGCCCGGTTCAGTTGTTACGCGATGGAAAAATGGAAACGATCTGGGTGGATTTTGTGTACGAGCCGCTAAAGGAAAGTGATGGAAGTATATCCCGGATCATGGTGGTGGTCATCGACATTACGGAAAAGGTTTCGGTGCGTAAGCAAATGGAAGAAAGCAGCGAAGAGCTGAGGATGGCATTGGAAATCGCGGAGCTGGGCACCTACCGCGTAAACCTGAAAACAAAAACTGCTGTTTATTCTGAGCGTATCAGGCAATGGTTCGGACTAACCCAGCAAAATCTGGAACTGGAATCTATCTTTCAGAAGATCCATCCCGACGACCAGGAACGTATCGTGAATGTGATCAATAATACAATGGTTTCAGAGCAGGGCAGCCGGCACGATGTTTCCTACCGGATCATACAACCTGACGGTACGCTGAAAAACTTCCGGTCCTTCGGTAAAACTTTATTTAATGCCGGTGGGAAGCCCTATGTAATCATTGGTACTATCCAGGATATCACGCCCGAAGCCAGGAACCAGAAAAAGATTGAGGAAAGTGAAGCAAAACTTCAGGAACGGGTATTGCAAAGAACCGCTGAACTGGAAAACCTTAACGAGGAATTGAAACGTTCGAATGCCAACCTGGAAGAATTTGCCTATGCGGCCTCGCACGACATGAAAGAACCGATCCGCAAGATTCATTATTTCGCCGACCGGCTCAAAGGTGACCTTGCCGGCAAGCTCGATGAAGGACAGCGCCGCCTGTTTGAACGGATGGAGCAGGCCACCAAACGCATGGGCATTCTGATCGACGACCTCCTTCTTTATTCTCACATCAGCAGGGGTGCCGCCCTGGAAGAAGTGGTTGACCTCAACCAGAAAGTGTCAGCTGTGCTGGAAGACCTTGAACTGGAAATTATGCAAAGACACGCTGAAGTTAATGTTGGCAATCTGCCGCTCATAAAAGGGCACCGCCGGCAATTGCAGCAATTATTTCAAAACCTGGTGAGCAATGCTTTAAAATACAGTAAGCCGGATGTGCCTCCGAAGATATCGGTGACGTCGAAAAAAATCCAGGGAAAAGATTCTGGTTTCCATCTTACTGGAGAAGAGGGCATGAAAACTTTTCATCTTATCGAGGTAAGCGACAACGGAATCGGGTTTGATACGGAAGACGCGGAACGCATCTTCAATGTTTTCACGAGGCTGCACGGCAATGCCGAATACCGGGGCAGCGGTGTGGGGTTGTCGATTGTACGGAAAGTGGTGCAGAATCACCATGGGTATATAAAGGCGGAAGGGCGTCCCGGTGAAGGGGCCTGCTTCAGGATCTTGTTACCGGGGGAAGAAGGTAGCTCCTAGCTACTAGCTTCTAGCTGCGAGCTCTTTAATTCGGTCGGACCTTTTTTGTTTCAATCTTTTCACTCTTAGTGTTCAAAGTGCTTCGTCATAAAAGTTCTGCAATGCAAAGCATAAAACTATATTATAAATCACTACCTTCTTTCTGCTAAGCAAATCCACCACACCATGATAAAAAGTATGTTCTCTGCTATACTGATGTTGATCACCGCAAACCTGGCTTTTGCACAGGAACAATTGAAAAATACAGTATACCTGGAAGCCGGTGGAAACGGGCTTTTTGGTTCAGTTAATTATGAACGCCGGGTGGCCACTGCAGGATTGGGGTTTCATGCCGGTGTGGGTATGTATTCGGAAAAAGCGTTTTACTTAACCCTCCCTGTTGGCATCAATTATATTTTTCCATTAAAAAATAAAAATAATTTTATTGATGGCGGCCTCGGTGTTACCTGGACATTTATAGATGCCCGCATCTTTAATAAATCACTGCTTGACCGTGAAAATAATTTTACCAGTTTTATTCCTTCCATCGGGTACCGGAAACATGGAAAAAATAGCAGCATGTGGCGGGTCAATCTAAGCCCGGTAATCAACAATGCGGGTATCGTTCCCTGGATGGGCGTTGCCCTGGGAAAAAGATTTTGATTAAACGAAGGGAAAGATGTAGCTACCGGTTTTGAATTCCGGTTTCTTCCTGCTTACTTTAGTGACTATGTCCGGCATCCGCATTTATTTAATTCTCTTATTTGTTCTGAAAAACTTTTCTTCATCTGCCCAGACCGATACACAAAAAGCTTTCGAACGCGCCCGTCTCCGGCTGGAGAGACCGGGGTTAGCAGTTCATGATTTCGATACCATTTCCGGCATTGCTAGTTACTGGGACAGTAAGGATAAACAACCCAGGCTTGGATTCATGGATTCAACCGGAAAGGAATTTAAAGTCCAGTTCAATGGTAGGGTTCGTAGTGTAGGTAGTTTTATAAATGGATATGGTTTGTTCAGCACATTGGCTAACAACAAAAGCACCTGGTATCTTATTGACACAAAGGGGAAGGTAGTAACAAGGCTGGCAGGTGTGGAAGGATTCCGCGACTGGACAAATCCCGACCGCATAATCGTTAGTGATGAATCGGGGAGACACGGTGTTATGAACCGGCGTGGTGTGATGCGCATTCCATTTTCCTACGGGTTGTTAATGCCTGTTGATACATCGTTTATGATTGCATATAACGATGCAAAACCAAGGCGTAAAGCGGGTGTCATCAACAACCGGAATAAAATAATTATTCCATTTGAGTGGGACCAGATCTTTTATTACAATAACCCGGCAAAATATGTACTGGGTACCAAAGGCAATGATTTCATTGCCGTTAAAAGTGGAAAAGAGTACAGGATCCGGAATGCTTTTAAATACGTTCCGTCTATGTGGAATAACCAGGTGGATTATAAAAACGGGTTGATTCTGGAAACGGTTAATGATTCGGATGTTCTGTATACGACCACGCTGGACACCGTGCAGCGTATTACGTTTAAATACGAGGATATTGAATTTATTTCAGAAGGACTGATTGGTGTACGAAACTGGATCAACCACGAACGGGACAGCACAGGTCGTGTACGGCAAAGAACAGGAACGAACTCGGGCTTGTTGCGAAAGGATGGCACGGCCCTCATACCCCTGGGCATATATTCCCGTATAGAGCCATTCAGTGACGGATTAAGCCTGGTGTACCGGCAAGGGCCTGATGGTTACGGTTACATCAATACTAGTGGTGAAGAAGTGATACCCTGTCAATTCAGGGTGGCCAAACCGTTTAAAAATGGTTATGCCAAAGTACGCCAGGGCGACCGCTATTATGTAATTGACCAGAAAGGAGCTATGGTAATGGAAACCTACCCGTTTTAAGAAAAGAGCCCCAAATTTTGCAACAAGCTTTTTAGAATGAACGCTTAACACCCTTAACAGGATACCAATTTTAATGGGTCTTCCCTAAAAGGTTTTTAGATATATATAAGCAGTCACGGCTATTGGCTGGAATTTTATAATCTAATAACTTCAGCCTCTGAACCTACCACATCTTCCGATCTCCTGCATAAACCAAACTACAAGCTATCGTTTCATAGGTCAATTGTTAAACCAACTATATGAAGCGAAATTTTACGCAGTACCTGAAGTTAACTGCACTGCTCTTATTTATTAATTCAATCAGTCCTGCCTTTGCACAGGACGGAACGTACGACAACAATTTCGGCGCCGGTGGAAAAGTATCCAATCCTGATATAGGTCCAACATGGAGTCCTGTACGGTTACTGGTCCAGAAGGACGGCAGTATCCTTTATGTGTATACAGGCGGCGATTATTTTAACCGGGTACCGGTTATACTTCGGTACCTCCCCAACGGACAAATCGATCCTACTTCCCGCAACCTGGCGGCGCTGATATCAGATTTCGGAATAATACAGGATGTGACCCTGGCTCCGGATGACAAGATCGTTATGGTAGTGGGTCAAAAATTGATACGGTTTATGCCTGATGGAAGTGCTGATCCTTCTTTCTCCGGCGATGGCATTGTGGACATGCCCTACTTCGGCGCATCGGTTGGAGTTTCATACGAGGGCAAGATCATGGTGGCCGGTTCTTCCCATGTAGTCCGGTATAATACGGATGGAACACTGGATGCCTCATTGGATGGAGATGGTATCATGAGTCATTCCATTGGACAGTTTATAGGACCGCACCTGGCTATTCTCCCCAACAGCATTTTTCAGCTAACCAGTTTCAGAAACAACGAAGAAACCCTGGTCAACCGGTATAACTGGAATGGAAGCCCGGATGCCACCTTCAGCGGTGATGGGAAGGCCAGTATAAATGGACTTCGATCTGCGCATAACGTGCACTCTGTTGCTTTACAGGAAGATGGTAAAACGGTGATCGCAACCATCGAATATGTCACTCCGTCTGGCCAGGTAGTCGTAGTATACCGCATCGATAATGATGGTAACCTGGATAGAAACTTTGGAACCCATGGTGTCACCCGATTCAGCATCGGCGGATATGAAAGAGTAAAAGATATTGCCATCCAGCAAGATGGAAAGATTGTTGTCAGTGGTGATAGTCCTTGCTCGTCTACCAATTGCGGATCCGCTTACCAGGGCGAGCATTTGTATATTGCCCGCCTTCTGCCCTCAGGCAGCCTGGATCCTTCGTGGGACGGAGATGGAAAAATGGTGATCGGTGCCACTTCCACATCGCATGAGGCCGAAGGTGCCATTGCGGCTTCCGGGAATAAGATCATTATAGCCGGAATAACACGTACGGAACAATATAGTAATCCTGCAAAAGCATTCCTTGCCCAATTGAATAATTCATCTTCCTTCCTGCTGGATCATCCGCAGGCTTTTTATCTGGATATGGATAGGGACAACTATGGTACAGATGGTGCCTGGTCCATTTCCTATAAGCGGCTGAACGGTTACGCTTTCCTGAATGGTGACTGTAATGACAGCGATGCTTCCGTTCATCCGGGTGTTCCGGAATCCATGGATGGCCGCGACAATGATTGCGATGGCAGCGTCGATGAAGGGGCACCATCCGGTCCCTATACCATGATCCCTGCAAAGATCGAAGCGGAGAATTGGAGCAGTATGTTCCAGGTAGGAACAGAAAATACAACCGATGAAGGTGGCGGCATCAATGTAGGCTATATCGATCCGGGTAACTGGGTAGAGTACAACATTACTGCTCCGGTTGAAGGGTCTTATCAACTGCATCTTCGCCTGGCTTCTCCGCATGCTAATTCGAAGATTGATATAAGAAGTGCGAACGGAACATTGCTGGCTACCGTACAAGTGCCGGTTACGGGCGACTGGCAGAAATGGCAAACGGTAATTGTGCCGATCAACCTTCGCGCCGGTAATGAAACCGTCCGTTTGATTTCTACAGGAACCGGATACTGGAACATCAACTGGCTGCAGTTTGTTCGTCCGGGTGTCGGCTATACCCGTATACCGGCGAAAATAGAGGCCGAACATTACAATGCATCGAAAGGTGTGGTCATAGAAATGACCCGTGATGCCGGAGGTGGTATGAATGTCGGTTATATTGACTGGGGTGATTACATGGATTACAACATTACCGTTCCTGCAGCGGGTTGGTACAAGATCAATTTCCGCACGGCTACACCTTCCACTTCCGACCCGAGGTTCGAGGTGATGCTGGGCAGCCAGGTACTGGCCAATGTTTCGGTTCCGAAAACGGACCACTTCCAGGATTGGAAAACCCATTCGGTGATGGTGCAGCTGCCTGCGGGCAATCAAACGATCCGCATCATTTCGCGCGGTGGGTACTGGAACTTCAACTGGCTGCAGTTTGAAACGCACGATGCGGCTATGACACAGAACAAATCGAAATCAGGAATAACGGAATCGCTTGAATTACAGGTGAGCAGCGGCATCGTGAACATTGCTCCAAATCCTGTACGGGATGCCTTTACCCTGGAGCTGGACAACCGGCATGCAGGTGCTGTTCGTGCCGAAGTAGTGAGCATTGCCGGGCGGGTGGAGAAAGGATTTACCTTCAGTAAAACAACGGGAAAGTCAAAACACATCCTCTCGTTGTCCGGGCTGGCTTCCGGTGAATACCTGCTCAGGATTACGATTAACGGTACTGTGCAAACGAAAAAGCTTATTAAATTATAACACCGATTTTTCATCCGGGTTTCTTTTTTGGAAGAAACCCGGATGCTTTTTACTGATGGCTTCCCGATCGAAAAGCACACCAGGTAATAATATTTTCACAACGCTCCCTGTGTTCCTGCTGATCGCCATTTTTCCTTGTAAAAACCTTTACGCCGTTCCTGAGGAAACATAAATCTATTTACAATTAATCTGCATTTATGCTTACTAAGTTTACCCTTCCGCTCCGGTTAACGATCCTGCTGTTTTGTTTCGCGCATGCTACTTTAAGAGCGCAGGATGGAAAGCTGGATTCTTCTTTCGGAACAAAGGCAAGAGTATTTGAACCTGCAGGTGCCTATAGTGGCGCTCCAAGGATCCTTACACTGGCCGATCACAAGATCCTCCACATCGGACAGGTAGCCGGAATGCTCCGGATTGTTCGGTATACCGAAAACGGATCAATAGATGCCTCTTTCGGTAACAATGGCATCAGAACTTTCGCGGAACCCGGCTTTCCGACAGGTGCAGCACTACAGCCGGATGGAAAGATCCTCATATCCGGTTCCAGTGGCGGCAGCCTGGCGTTACTCCGGCTGAATGCAGACGGAACTCCGGATGGGGGTTTTGATGGTGATGGCAAGGCTACTTCAACAGCGGCTCCGGCCGCCAATGCCCTTGCCCTTCAGCCAGACGGGAAAATTGTAGCAGTGGGTACCGGTAATGCGGGCAGCGATCCCTATATGGTGGCGGTCCGCTTTCTTCAGGATGGATCAATGGATCCAGGTTTTGATGGCGACGGAACAGCAACATTTAATGTAAATCCGGGGATTGGCAACCAGAACAGGAAAACTGAACAAGCTTTTGCCGTGGCTATTCAACAGGATGAAAAGATTCTGTTGGGCGGCGAGATGATAAATTGGGTAAATACGGGACCCTATTACGTGTATATGCCTAACGGGGTAGTTGCGCGCATGAACCCGGATGGTTCACGGGATACCGGCTTTGGCAATAATGGTGTCGTGGATTTTCCGGATTACCTGTATACGGGAAAAATAACGGCTATCCAGCAACATCCCGATGGACGAATCTTTGCAGGCCTTTATGAATCATATGATCTTGATTCTCATTTCCCGGGCATCCAGATTTTATCACCTGACGGACAACTCATAAAATCCAATTCTTTTACTACAGCCCAGGGCGGCCTGGTGGACCTGGCCATACAATCGGATGGCAAGGTCCTGATCAGCGGGTGGATGAATTGTTATCCCTGCTCAGGATCGAGAGGAGATAATTTCTTTATCGCGCGCTACCTCCCTGATGGAAATGCGGATCTGAGCTTTGGAAACAGAGGGGTACTCAATTTTGAATACAATTCCGAACGGGTCTTTGGCAAAGGGAACTGGTACACCCATGAAGTTGGCGGCAGCCTGGCTTCCCAGGGCAATAAGCTCCTTATTGGCGGTTATGTAGGCCTGGATTCAGTTGAGAATTTCAACGGAGGCGAAAATACCTATGTGTACGATCACCGCAGAGCAGCTATTTATCGTCTTCATAATTCTTCTCCGCTTCTTCCCGATAATCCCCTGTTCTATTACCAGGATGTTGACCAGGATGGATACGGCAATCCTGCGCAGACCATGGTTGCCTTTACCAGACCACCCGGGGCGGTAATGCGCGGCGGCGATTGCAATGATGCCAGTGCATCTGTTTATCCCGGTGCACCTGAAGTCCTCAACGGCATTGATGACAACTGCAACGGGCAGGTGGATGAAGGGTTAAATCAAGGTGCTTATGTACGCATTCCAGCCCGGATCGAAGCGGAGAATTATGCGGCGATGCATGGTGTTCAGAAAGAACCTACTTCAGATCAGGGGGGCGGTCAAAATGTTGGATACATTGACTGGGGTGATTGGATGGATTACAATATTACAGTTCCTTCAACAGGAAACTACATGATCTCGTTCCGGCTGGCTACGCCTTCCATTTCCAATCCGGAATTCCAGGTCCAGACCAGCAACGACAGGTTACTGGCAACGGTACAAGTTCCCAATACGGGCGGCTTCCAGAACTGGACAACACATTCCATTGTGGTTCACCTTTTTTCTGGCAATCAAACCATCCGGTTACGGTCAACAGGGGGCGGTTACTGGAACATAAACTGGCTTGAGTTGGCGCATCCCACTACACACCATCCGATACCCGGTAGAATCGAGGCCGAATCCTACAGCAGCCAGCAGGGTACTCAGGTGGAAAGAACCACGGATCAGGAAGGTGGTCAGAATGTAGGATACATTGATATGTTTGATTACCTCGACTACAACGTGAATGTTACTACGCCAGGTACTTTCAGGGTATACTTCCGAGTTGCTTCGAGCATGTCCGGTGGACAATTCGAGGTACGCACCGGTACCGGAGAAAGACTGGCCCAGGTGAATGTGCCCAATACGGGTGGATGGCAGAACTGGACCAATGTTCACATACTACTCAACCTGCCGCAGGGCAACCATACGCTTCGGATCGTTTCCACTTCTACGGCAAACTGGAATCTCAATTACATAGTCTTTAACCAGGGCCAGTACCCGGTGCCGGTCCCTGCCAAAATGCAGGCAGAATATGTGCAGGGCATGTCGGGCGTGCAAATAGAACGGGCGTATGATCCTGAAGTGCAGGGTCAATTCCCCGGATGGGAAGATTACAATGTCGGCTACATTGACCAGGGTGACTGGATGGAGTACAACATCACCGTGCCTCCCGGAGGAGGTACCTTCACCTTTAGTGCAAGGGTGGCCTCCCAAATGAGCGGCGGACAGTTTGAAGTGCGGTTGAAAAACGGAACGCTGCTGGCGAAAATAAATGTGCCTAATACCGGTGGATGGCAGAACTGGACCACGGTAACGGATGGATCCATTTTCACATTACCTGAGGGTAACCATGCCATCAGGATCACGTCTACGAGTATCGCCAACTGGAATGTAAACTGGATCGATTTCAGCAGTGCATCCGGGTATTACACCAAAGCAAAACCGGGTTTGGAGGAAACAACAGAAACCCGGGACGGCAGCAGCGTAGCCCTTTATCCAAACCCGGTTCGAGATGCATTCAACCTGGAATTGAACAGTACTTTTACCGGTGCCGTACGGGTAGAAGTGATCTCGATTTCCGGACGGATGGAAAAAAGATTTACACTGAATAAAGCATCCGGTAAATCACGGCATGCGCTTTCTCTTTCCGGCCTGGCCAAAGGCGAATACATGTTACGCATCACTTCCGGTGGCGTAACACAAACCAGGAAACTCATAAAACTCTAGCCAACTGCATAAGCCGTTCGCTAAACCAGGCCCTCCCCGAAACGGGAGGGCTTTTTTTTATATGATCTGTACGACCTGCCAGGTCTGACAGACCTGGCAGATGATAGCCTCAGGGAAATAAGATGCTTCGGTTGAAAAAGGGGAAAATCAACAGATACTGCTGTCCCGACGACATTCCATATCTGTCAGATATGGAATGTTGAGCCCTCAGGAAAGACTGTTGATTATACCATTGCTTTCGGGAAAATCATTAAACAGGATACTTCAGAACGGCTGATCCCGATTACACGTTATTATTGCGGAAAGATTCCTGATGAGGGTTGGCTTGTTTGTTCCCTGTTATATCGACCAGTTTTATCCGCAAGTGGCCATTGCCACGCTGGAGCTGCTGGAAAAGCAGGGCTGTACCGTTTCTTTTCCACACAATCAAACCTGCTGCGGGCAGCCCATGGCCAACGCCGGCTTTGCCTCACTTACCGGCGACTGCAATAAAAATTTCATCCGGAATTTCACCGGCTTTGATTATATCGTGGCGCCTTCCGGAAGCTGCGTGCTGCACATAAAGGAACACCTGCACGATAAAGATGAAAGGGCAGCTGCTGAAATACGCAGTCGCATCTACGAGCTCACGGAATTCCTGACCGATGTATTGAAGATAAAAGAACTGAACGCTTCTTTTCCTCATAAAGTGGGATTGCACATCAGTTGCCATGGCCAGCGCATGCTGCACCTGGCCTCCATGACCGAACGGGTGGAACCCCATTTTTCCAAAGCGGAAAGCCTGCTGTCGAAAGTAGAAGGCATGCAACTTGTATTACCGCAACGTCGCGATGAATGTTGCGGGTTTGGCGGCACTTTTTGTGTTACAGAGGAAGCGGTTTCCGTTGGCATGGGTGCCGACCGCATTGAAGAACACGAGCAAAACGGCGTGCAATACATTACCGGCGGCGATACCAGTTGCCTCATGCATCTTGAAGGAATCCTGAAAAGAAAAAAAAGCCCGATCCAAATCATTCACCTTGCTGAAATCCTGAATGCCCAATGAATCAAACCTACACGTCGCACAGTGAAGCTGCCGGCGAATTCTTAAAAGATAAACAACGGGCCCGGTGGCACGATGAAACCCTGTGGTTTGTACGCGCGAAAAGAGACAAGGCCGCCCATTCGATCCCGGAATGGGAAGTGTTACGCGAAGCTGCTTCCGCCATCAAGGCCCATACGCTTTCCGCACTGGATACTTATCTCATTAAATTCGAAAACAAGGCAAAAGAAAATGGCGCAGTGGTGCACTGGGCTAAAGATGCATTAGAGCATAACAGGATCGTTGAATCGATCCTCGTCCGGCACGGTGCAAAGAAAATTGTTAAAAGTAAATCCATGCTCACGGAGGAGTGCGCACTCAACCCGTACCTGCATGCAAAAGGTTATTCCGTTACCGATACCGACCTGGGTGAATACATTGTGCAGTTAAGGGAAGAAGCCCCGAGCCACATTGTACTGCCGGCCATTCACCTGAAAAAAGAAGATGTAAGCACCACTTTTGAAAAACATATCGGTACGGAAAAAAATAATTTCGACCCGGTTTATCTTACACGCGCGGCGCGCGGTGTGCTGCGTGGAAAATTTATAGAAGCAGATGTCGCGATTACTGGTGTCAACTTTGCTGTTGCTGAAACCGGCGGCATCGTGATCTGCACCAATGAAGGCAACGCCGACCTGGGTGTGCACGCTGCAAACGTTCACATTGCCTGCATGGGTATTGAAAAGCTGATCCCGAAAGCGGAACACCTCGGAATCTTCCTGCGGCTGCTGGCGCGCAGTGCCACCGGTCAGCCGATCACCACCTACAGCAGTCATTTCCATCGTCCGCAAGAAGGAAAGGAACTGCATATTGTGCTGGTGGATAACGGCCGCTCGCAGCAACTGGGACGGCCGGATTTTGTACAATCGCTCAAATGCATCCGTTGCGGTGCCTGTTTTAATACCTGCCCGGTGTATCGAAGAAGCGGGGGACACAGTTACCACAATTCCGTAGCAGGACCCATCGGGTCTATTCTGGCACCCAATCTTGACATGCGCAAGAATGCCGACCTTCCTTTTGCTTCCACGCTGTGCGGATCGTGCACCAATGTTTGTCCGGTTAAAATAAATATTCATGAACAACTCTGGAACTGGCGGCAGGTGCTCATGAAGGAAGGCTACGGTGGAAAATCAAAAGAGCTGTCCATGAAAGCCCTGGCCACCGTTTTCTCCAAGCCCTGGTTGTTTCGTGTGGGCGGTACCGTTGGACGCAAACTTCTGCGCTGGATGCCGTTCATGGCGTCTAACCGGTTTAACCCCTGGTACAAACAACGCGAATTGCCCGAAGCGCCGCAGCAAAGTTTCCGCGAATGGTATCAACAAAAACGAAAAGCATGAGCAGCAGGGAAGATATACTGGCAGCCGTTTCGCGCAACAAGCCGGCGGTATTACCTTTTCCCCGGTTGCCTGATATAAAGGGGGAGGAAGAAGATAAAACACAACGGTTCGTGCAGGTAGCATCAGCCATAGGAAGCAGTGTGCACACTATTTATGCCCTGTCTGAAATAAACACTTTCCTGCAAAAACGTCCGGGAAATATTATTATTGGCGTGGATGGATTGGAGGGGTACAATCTTCCGGAATTCACCCATAAAACAGCCGGTGAACTGGAGCAAACAGACGTGGTGATATTAAAAGGCGACCTGGCCGTGGCTGAGAACGGCGCGGTATGGATCACCGAAAAATCATGTCTTAACCGCATGCTGCCCTTTATCTGTACCGAACTGGTGCTGGTGGTGGAAGAAGCAGCCATCGTGCACACGATGCACGAAGCATATGAGAAATTAAAAACGGACGAAGAAGGATACAGCCTTTTCCTGGCCGGACCTTCCAAAACAGCCGACATCGAACAATCGCTGGTGATTGGGGCGCATGGTCCGTTAGGACTGCATCTTTTTATTCTGAAAAACAGGTCAGAGTGAAGAGCGGAGGTTGAGTGCAAAGGGAATTTCGACATGACGGAGCTGACCTTCCTGAATGATGCGCGCGGTTTCAATTCCCATGGCTTCAAAATCGGTGGAAATAGTGGTGATGCCATTCAGGATGATCCGTTTCAGTGGCGTTTCATTGTAGGAAATAACGCCAACCTCTTTTCCTACTTTTAATTTTGTTTCGATAATGCGCTCGATCAGCACCACAAGGTCATTGTCCATGAGATTAATAAACACTTCACCCTTTCCGATCGGTTCTTTGGAAATATCGTGCACTACTTTATAGGTGAAGGTGTATTCATGGCAGAAGGAAATAAATCCTTTTACAATTTCAGCAGGGTAGTAACTGTTCTCGGGAAAAATTATTTTCAGTGTATGGTACTTCTGTAATTGGGGCAATGCCTGCTGGAGGGCAGTAAAAATATCCTTTTCAAAATTTTCATATACCGCACCGAAATTGCCGGTGACGCCGGGAATGATCTTATCCAGCAGGATCAGTTTTCCCTTGTCAATAGTATTGATGATATGGTGCGCCGTATCGCCTCCTTCAATAAAGTGGGGCAGGATCACGAAATAATTATAATCGGTTTTGCTGTTTTGCAGGAGCCTGCGGAAAAGAGACAGGTCGTTGTTGTAGATATAAAAATCAACGGTGGCGGTATCGGCCAGCTTACTCACCAACGCATCGTAAACAATTTTTTTGTGGGGACTGAGCTTGTTGAACATCAAAAAGATCTTGGTGGTCCTATTGACATCCACGTTTTTGATAAAATATCCTTTTCCCGGCACCGAGCCGATGATGCCCTGGTTCTTCAGGTACTTGTATCCTTTCTCCGCCGTATCGCGGCAGATCTCGAACTGGAAACTTAATTCATTGATGGAGGGCAGCACATCATCTACCTGCAGTTTCCGGTCTTCAATAGCTTTGATGATGGAATTGGCCAGCTGCTGGTATTTCGGAGTAGCCGAAAATTCATCAAAGTAAATAAGTTTGTAAAAAGGTGAAGATTTCATGACAGCAATCAGCAGGCCCGGCCCGGGGTTAAATATAGATATTCCCTCCGTAACTTACCATGATAGTCCATGATGGGCAGGTTTTGGTGAACCCCTATTTTTAAACTTTATAGTTTGCTATATAGAATTTTATGCAGGTAATCCTTGGTGTTCTATTCCACTTTATCGGAGGTTTTGCTTCCGGCAGCTTCTACATCCCGTATAAAAAAGTAAAAGGCTGGTCATGGGAAAGTTACTGGCTCATCGGCGGTCTTTTTTCCTGGCTGATCGTTCCTCCATTAGCCGCTTATCTTACTATTCCCGGGTTCCGCGATATCATTACGCAAACAGGCAGTTCCACGCTTTTATACACCTATATTTTTGGCCTGCTCTGGGGCATTGGAGGATTGACCTATGGCCTTGGCGTACGCTACCTGGGTGTATCGCTGGGCAGCAGCATCATTCTTGGACTTTGTATGGTTTTCGGATCGCTCATTCCTTCCGTATACTACCAGTTTGTACCGGAAGAAGGAAAGGATACCATCGGTGCCATTGCCGGCAGCACCTGGGGACTGACCGTTCTTGCGGGACTCGCCATTTGCATTTTTGGTATTTACCTCTGCGGGAAAGCCGGTACCATGAAGGAAAGACAAATGAAAAGCAATGCGCCTCCTTCCGGCGGAACACCAAAAGGAAAGCTGGAAGTTGTTCGTGAAAAGCCTGTACTGGCCGGGGAAGCCGCGTCGCCAAAACCCACCATCGGAACACCGGCACGGCAGGATGTGGACGTAACTACTCCCGCCGCTACCGCGCATGGTGCACCGGTTGCCGCTGCTGAATACAAATTCGGGCTCGGACTTACCGTTGCCATTATTTCCGGTGTGCTCAGCGCCTGTTTCAACTTCGGACTGGAAGCCGGGAAGCCCATGGCTGATGCCGCTAATGCCGCATGGAAAGAAACACACCCCGGTGATGTTAAATTCCTTTACGGGAATAATGTTGTGTACATCCTGATCCTCTGGGGCGGGCTCACCACCAATTTAATCTGGTGCCTCATCCTCAATGCACGTAATAAAACATTTGGTGATTACACAACATCGAACACACCCCTTTTAAGAAATTATATTTTCTGCGCGCTGGCCGGTACCACCTGGTTCCTCCAGTTTTTCTTTTACGGAATGGGAGAGAGCAAGCTGGGTAACGGCGCATCTTCCTGGATCCTGCACATGGCCTTTATTATCCTGATCGCCAATATGTGGGGATTGCTGTTGAAAGAATGGAAAGGCGTCAGTAAAAAAACACGGTCAACCGTGTTGGCCGGTGTGCTCACCATCATCTTTGCCGTACTGGTGGTAGGCTATGGAAACCACCTGGAAGGAAAAGAAAAAGAAAAACAAGCGGCAACTGCTGCTGCTGCCGGGATCCCGGAAAAACAATAATTATAACGTATCAATCATAAAGAATGTCTGTTACATCAACCTTTAAACATGTGAGTTATTTGTGGGATGAAAGCAAAGCGGCCGCGCTGTCCGGTGATGAAGTAGCCCTGCTGATCTACCGTTCCAACCTGTTGGGATCCGACCTTCGTTTAACGAACTACGGCGGCGGAAATACCTCCTGCAAAACCTTTGAAAAAGATCCGCTGACCGGCGAGGATAAAGAAGTAATGTGGATCAAAGGATCCGGTGGTGATATCGGTACCCTGACCCGCAGCGGGCTGGCCGGCTTATATGTGGACCGCCTGCGAAATCTCAAAAAAGTTTACCGCGGATTGCAGCACGAAGATGAAATGGTGGAACTTTTCAACCATTGCATTTTCGACCTGAAGTCTAAAGCGCCCTCTATTGACACGCCCCTCCATGGATTTTTGCCCTTTAAACATATCGATCACCTGCACCCCGATGCAGCCATTGCCATTGCCGCATCCAAAGACGGCAAGCGCATTACGGAAGAATTATTCAGCGGAACCATCGGCTGGGTGGAATGGCAGCGTCCGGGTTTTGATCTTGGGTTAAAGCTGAAACAATGCCTTGACCAGAATCCGGGTATACAGGGCATCATGCTCGGGTCACACGGATTATTTACCTGGGGCGATACGGCATACGAATGTTACATGAATTCACTCGAAGTGATTGAGCGTTGCGCCCAGTACATCGAAGAAAAACAAAACCGCCTGCCGGCCGTATTCGGCGGACAGAAAGTAACGGCTCTTCCCAAAGAACAGCGAACCGCACAGGCTATTGCCCTGGCACCGGTGCTGCGCGGGTTTTGTTCTTCCTATACCCAAATGGTAGGTCATTTTACCGACGACAACCGGGTACTGGAATTCATCAACTCAAAAGACCTCGACCGGCTGGCACCCATGGGAACCAGTTGTCCCGACCATTTCCTGCGCACGAAAATCAGTCCGCTTGTTTTACAATTAAAACCTGATGCCGATCTGAATAACGTGGCTGAACTGAAGAAAGTACTGGCACCGCAGTTTGAAGCATACCGGAAAATGTATGAGGACTATTACAACACCTGCAAACATCCTAATAGTCCGGCTGTACGCGATACCAACCCGGTTGTACTCCTTTACCCGGGCGTAGGCATGTTCACGTTTGCAAAAGATAAATCCACTGCCCGCGTTGCAGCGGAATTTTATACCAACGCTATCAACGTGATGCGGGGCGCCGAATCCATTTCACAATACACATCCCTGCCGCGCCAGGAAGCATTCGATATTGAATACTGGCTGCTGGAAGAAGCAAAGCTTCAGCGCATGCCGAAGCCTAAGCCTCTTTCCGGGAAGATTGCGCTCGTTACCGGAAGTGCCGGCGGTATCGGTAAGGCCATCGCCAAAAAATTTGCTGATGAAGGCGCCTGCGTGGTGCTGAACGATAACGATGCAGAACGGCTCAATGGTGCTTTCAAGGAATTCCAGAAACAATACAACAAGGATATCAGCACCTCGGTAACACTGGATGTTACTTCCAAAACGGCTATTAAAAAAGCATTTGATACCGCAGCCCTTTCTTTTGGCGGAGTGGATATCGTGGTAAACTGTGCAGGCCTTTCCATTTCAAAACCCATTGAAGAACATACGGAGGCCGAGTGGGACCTGCTGTATGATGTACTGGTAAAAGGCCAGTTCCTCGTAACCCAGGAAGGTGTGGCGGTCATGCGCAAGCAGGACACGGGTGGTGATGTGCTGAACATTGTCAGCAAGAATGCCCTGGTGTCGGGTCCGAACAATGCAGGCTATGGATCTGCAAAAGCCGCGCAATTACACCTGAGCCGGTTGAATGCCGCTGAACTCGGGAAAGACCGGATCCGCGTCAATACCGTGAACCCCGATGCCGTGATCAGCGACAGCAAGATCTGGGAAGGCGACTGGGCTGCCGGAAGGGCAAAGGCTTATGGTATTTCAGTAGAAGAACTTCCATCATTTTATGCAAAGAGAACATTGCTGAATGAAGTGATCCTTCCGGAAGATATCGCCAACGCCTGCTTTGCTTTTGTAGGCGGGATGCTCAATAAGTCTACCGGTAATGTGCTCAACGTGGATGGCGGGGTAGCTATGGCTTTTGTGCGCTAAGCAGTGCCTTCATGTAGTACGTCACACCAAAACAAAATAACACGGATGCACCGCATTGCATTTAAAATGGAAGTTTTTGCCGGGCAGGAGGCTGAATACATAAAGCGTCATGATGAAATCTGGCCGGAGCTGAAGCAGTTATTAAAAGACCATGGTATTTCGGATTATTCTATTTTCCTGGACCGGGATACCCGTTTGCTTTTTGGTGTAATGAAAGTAGAAGACCCGGGCGCACTGGATCGACTCAGGCTGTCACCGGTTATGCAGAAATGGTGGACACGCAACGTGAATATTATGCCTGTCAATCCGGATCATTCGCCGGTGAGTACGCCCCTTGAAGAAGTATTTTATTTACCTTAATTACTAAACGCGGTTGCTATGCTGATCGAAAAATATGTGGTTGAAGAATTCAACCAGGGCTTATTGTCCAACCATAAGCGTCAATTTAATTTTGTTGCGGAAAGTGTTAACGGACTGGATGCGATCATTCAAAAGCTGGTGGATTTCCAGGTGGCCATTCCTTCATGGGCACTGGGCGCCGGCGGTACCCGCTTCGGACGGTTTTCCATTGGCGGCGAACCCCGTAACCTGGAAGAAAAAATTGAAGATGTGGGATTGCTTCATGCGCTGAACCGATCAAGTGGTGCCATTTCCCTGCACATTCCCTGGGACATCCCGCAAAACGCTTCTTCGGTAAAAGCGCTGGCTGCACAGCACGGCATCCGTTTCGATGCGGTAAACTCCAACACCTTCCAGGACCAAAAAGACCAGCAGCATTCCTATAAATTCGGTTCCCTCCATCATACGGATAAGTCGGTACGCAAACAGGCCATTGAACATAATCTTGAAGTGATCCGTTACGGTGAGGAACTTGGATCGGAATCCCTGACCGTATGGCTGGCCGACGGTTCTTCTTTCCCGGGACAGGTCAATTTCCGGAAAGCGTTTACCAATACGTACGAGAGCCTGCAGGAAATTTATGCAGGACTGCCCGGTCATTGGAAAATGTTTATTGAGTACAAAGCATTTGAGCCAAACTTTTATTCCATGACCGTGGGCGACTGGGGACAATCGCTGCTGTTTGCCAACAAGCTGGGAGAAAAAGCCTTTACACTGGTTGATCTCGGACACCATCTGCCCAATGCCAACATTGAACAGATCGTTTCCCTGCTGCTGATGGAAGGAAAGCTCGGCGGGTTCCATTTCAACGATTCAAAATATGGTGATGATGACCTTACGGTAGGGTCCATCAATCCTTACCAGTTGTTCCTCATTTTTAATGAGCTCGTGGAAGGAATGGATGCACGCGGCATGAGCCATGCAACCGACCTCGGATGGATGATCGATGCTTCGCATAACATCAAAGACCCCCTCGAAGATCTTCTTCAATCTGTGGAAGCGATCAAAATCGCTTATGCGCAGGCGTTACTGGTGGATACAAAAGCATTATCCGCGGCCCGCGATGCCAACGATGTGGTGAAAGCACAGGAAATTTTACAGGCAGCGTTCAGGACCGATGTTCGTCCGCTGGTGGCCGAGGCCCGCCTTCGTGCCGGTGGTGTTTTGCAGCCGCTCCAGTTTTACCGCAGCCGTACGACCCGTGCAGCACTCATAAAAGAAAGAGGATTGAAAACTGTTGCAACCGGTTTATAATTCATGGCTACTCCCGTCATTGCCATTATTGATGTAGGCAAAACCAACAAGAAACTGTTTCTGTTCGATGAACAGTACAAGATTGTTTTTGAACAGGCCGCGCGCTTTAATGAAACGGTAGATGAGGACGGGGACCCTTGTGAAAACCTGGAAAGCCTCCGCCAGTCCGTGTATGATTCCCTGAACCTGGTGCTGCGCAAAAAAGAGTTTTCCATCAAGGCCGTGAATTTTTCCACCTACGGTGCTTCCTTCGTTTATATTGATGAAAGGGGCGAACCGGTTTGCCCGCTGTACAATTACCTCAAAGTTTATCCCGAACATCTCAAAAAACAGTTTTATGATGCGTATGGCGGCGAAGCAGAATTTTCGCTGCGTACAGCATCACCTGTATTGGGCAGCCTCAACTCCGGGATGCAACTGTACCGGATCAAATATGAAAAGCCCGGGGTTTTTAAAAAAATAAAGCATGCCCTGCATCTTCCGCAATACTTAAGCTACCTGGTTACCAAAGTGCCTTCCACGGATATTACTTCCATTGGGTGTCATACCAACCTGTGGGATTTTGAAAAGGGTGCTTACCATGAATGGGTGGAAAGGGAAGGACTGGCGCCTTTGTTCGCGCCCATCAGGCAGCAGGATGAAGTGTTGCCGGCAGCAAAGCCGTATAAATGGAAGTCAGTGGGTGTGGGCCTGCACGACAGTTCCGCATCGCTCATTCCATACATAGTAAGTTTCACGGAGCCTTTTGTTCTGATCTCAACGGGCACCTGGTGCATTTCGCTGAATCCTTTCAATCAATCAACCCTTACTACGGAAGAGCTGAAGAATGATTGCCTCAGTTATCTTCATTTCGGTGGTCAGGCGGTGAAAGCCTCGCGGCTGTTTGCCGGCCAGGAGCACGAGGATGGTGTAAAACGCATTGCGTCCCATTTTGAGCAGGATCCCGTTAAATTCCGGAGTCTTCCATACCAGCCCGAACTGGTGAGCCGGTTAAGACTTCGTCACCCACATGAATCTACAAAAGCGGGGCTTATCCCCCAATCCTTATTTGAAAGCCGTGACATTTCCCTTTTTTCAGATGACGTGGAAGCCTACCACCAACTGGTGATGGATATCATTACCCGGCAGGTGGCATCGACCATGCTGGTGCTGAACGACGAGGGTACCAAACGGATTTTTGTAGACGGGGGCTTCAGCAGGAATGCTATTTACATGAACCTCCTGGCTGCTGCTTTTCCCAAACTGGAAGTGTATGCCGCCTCCATGGCGCAGGCAACAGCGATGGGCGCTGCCCTATCCTTACACAAAAGCTGGAATCCAGGGCCCCTGCCCCAGGACCTGATCAGCCTTCAGTATTATTCGGCTTACCGGAAAGAACTGTTGTAGAGACATTCCATATCTGACAGATATGGAATGTCTCTAAGACCAGATATGGAATGCAGCTAATGTGAGATATGAAATGTCTTTCTCATACATGCTCCGCAATCGTTTGCGTAGATTTCGGTTTAATTCAGGATGCCACAGGATACTTACCGGTGCCCAATGGTTTAATTTTAGAACGCTTTAGAGAAGACATCTCCGGGTTTTGCGATTGCACCTTCCAAATGATATGCTATATGAGGAAAATACACTTTATCCCTTCAGACCTTTATATAGGATTTTCAAACCATGCCCAACCGCCGGTCTTACCCGGATTACCTGGAACTTATTTTTGTTTTCTCCCGATCTCCCAAATTGATTTTAATAAAGTATCCTCAAACTTTTCTGATAAAAAATGAAGAGTCACCCATTCAAAAGCCTTGCTTTTTGTGCTGTTGCCGTTATCATGCTTTTTTCCTGTAAAAAAGATTTTAATGGCTATTATGATCGTCCCGAGAACCTGGAGCCCCCGATTTACCAGCAATTGCAAACCAGGGGCAACTTCACCAGCCTGCTGGCCTGTATCGACAAGGCAGGGTATAAAAACATTTTAGGTGCTGCCGGTTACTGGACGTTTTTTGCACCGCATGATTCTGCTTTCCAGGTTTATTTCCGGGAAAATAACATCAGTGGCGTAGAGGCACTGGACAGCGCCGCCTGCAGGAGGATCGTTACCTACTCGCTGGTATACAATGCGTTCAAGAAAGAGCGGATCGGCGATTACCAGGCCAATACCGGTTGGGTGCCCAACAATGCTTTTAAAAGACGCACCGCCTATTACCGCGGTGTGCATGAAGGGCAGAATAAATCCGGGCAGACCATTAAGGTGATTGCCAGCAACCGGAACAACAACGGGGCAACTTATTTTGTAGACGCTGATAACAATAACAAATACATTCCCTACTTCGTCAACAATTTTATGACCGGGAAAGGGTTAACCGCTGCCGACTACAACTATTTCTACCCCAACACACCGCTTACCGATTTCAACGTGGTGGACGCGGTGGTTACCGTGAAAGACATACCGGCGGAAAACGGGGTGATCCATGTCATCAACCGGGTGATCACGGCACTTCCGGGTCTTGATGAATACATTTCTTCCAAACCCGAATACAGTGAATTCAAGCGCCTGTTCGACCGGTACCTGGTAGACTATGTACTGAACCCGGTTGTTACCCAGAAATACCGCGCGGTAAACGGCGGATCAGAAGATGTGTATACAAAAGTGTTTAATGCCGCCCTGGCCTTTTCTCCAAACAACGAGAACTTTTTAAAACTGCAGGACAATGACGGGCAGGCCAATACCTACACGATGTTTGTTCCTACAAACACCGCGTTGCAGACCTACATCAACACCGTTCTGCTTGAACATTTCACCAGCCTGGATGCCGTTCCGGTGAATATCATTTATGATTTTGTGAATGCGCATATGTGGCAGACAGCGGTATGGCCCAGTAAGTTTGGTTCTACCTTCAACTTCCTGGGTGAAGAGGCTCGTTTCAACGCAACCAGCGATGTGGTGGATAAGAAGATCCTCAGCAACGGCATCTTTTACGGAACCAACAAGGTACAGGAGGCCAATGTTTTCAGCTCGGTATACGGAAAGGCTTATCTCGATCCGAATTATTCGATGATGACCTCCCTGCTGAACCAGGAACTGAAATTCCAGATCTCCAACGTTTCACAGAAATATACACTCTTCCTCGTAAGCAACAGCGTGCTCAATGCAGCCGGTTATTTTGCCGATCCTACGGTAGACAATAACCCGAATTTCCAATGGCGGTATACACCTCCTGGCGGTGGCGCTAATGTTACCGGTTCCTCCGCATTGGTGCGCCTGTTGCGTGTGCTGAACCTGCATGTGATTCCCCAACGCGATATTACCAGTACAACTGCTTCCGGCGTGGCGCAGTCGTACGGCGGGGAATTTATTACCTATGGCAATGGTAAGGTCATGGCATCGGGTAACCTGGAAAACAATACGCCTGCCACGGTTCTGCAAAGCAAAACCGCCCGCAACGGAACGGTGCATTATATTGACCGCATTTTGGATTTTACGGAGACAACCATTGGAAAGCATATTGAAAAGCTGGGCACCCCCACAGCATCGGAATATAATTTCTTCTGGCAGTACCTGAGGAATGCGAACATTTACACGTTTGCCACCGGGAACATCCTGAATGTGGCAACAGGATCCTTTTACACGGTATTCATCCCGAACAACAATGCCATCCGGGCGGCCGTGAATGCGGGCCTGCTTCCGGGCACCGGCACGGCGCCGAACAAGACACCGAATTTCAATCCTTCCTCGCTGGCTGAAAAGGAACTGGTAAATAAGTTCATCTACTACCATATCCTCAACAAGAAATCGGTGGCAACGGATGGACAGGAAAGCGGCGCTTTTGAAACATTGCTTAAAAAGAATAACGGCGATCCCACAACCATCTTCGTGAACAACTCCGTTCCCAATAGTATGACGGCAACGGACATGACGAACCGAACAGCACAGGTGATTCTCCCGGGAAGCAATTACCTCAGTAACCGCACGGTGATTCATCTCCTGGATAATTATCTTAAATACATCGATTAATAATATTAATACAAACTGGCATGCTGCATTGTATCAAAACGATTCTCTGCTTACTGATCCTCACCTCACTGGGCTTTTATTCCGTGGCACAAACTGCCGGGGAGGAAAGGACGATCAGGGGTAAGGTGGTGGATAAAAAGAACCGTCAGCCGATATCAGGCGTTTCCGTTACGGAAATAGATGCCGATGGGCGTATCCTGAAAGGAACGTCAACCGACATCGAAGGCAATTACGTGCTGAAAGTGACCAATCCAAAAAACAGGATCAACATTTCCTACATCGGTTTCAAAACCATTACCCAGGATCTTGCCGGCCGCAGCAGCATCAACATCCAGTTGGAAAGCACCAGCAGCGACATGGTGGAGGTGATTGTTTCCGCCAGCCGGCAGACCGATAACGGTATGAACACGATAGCGGAAAGAAAGCAGACCACCGCCACTTCGCGGGTCAGTGCCAAAGACATGGAGGAAATGCAGGCGGCTTCCATTGACCAGGCACTCCAGGGCCGTTTGGCCGGTGTGGACATTACCGCTTCCAGCGGTGACCCAGGTGCCGCCATGAACATCCGCATCCGTGGTGTATCCTCCATCAGCAGTACCGGTAACCCGCTGATTGTTGTAGACGGCATGCCCTTTGAAACGGAAATTCCGGGCGATTTTAATTTCGGTGCCGCCGATGAACAGGGTTATGCGCAGCTGCTGAATATTTCTCCTGCCGATATCAAAGAGATCACCGTATTAAAAGATGCAGCCGCCACCGCCGTGTGGGGATCAAGGGCCGCCAACGGCGTACTGGTTATTACCACCAAGCGCGGAAGTATCGGCAAGCCAACCATTGGTTATGCCTTCAAAGGATCCGCATCTTTTTTACCCGAGCCCATCCCGATGCTGAATGGTGACCAGTATTCCACGCTGATACCGGAAGCCTTTATGAACCGGACAGGTTCCACACTGAACCAGAACGTACGGGAATTCAATTACGATCCCAATGATCCGTACTGGTATTACAACTACAGCAACAACACGAACTGGATCAAAGAAATTTCCCGTGTTGGCCGCGTACAGGATCACAGCCTGAGCATGCAGGGAGGTGGTGAAAAAGCACGCTACTACGCAACGGTAGGTTATTACGACTGGAAAGGAACCACCATCGGAACGGGACTGAGCCGCATCAATACAAGGATCAACCTCGATTACAACGTATCTGAAAAGATCAAGATCTTCACCAGCATTGCTTACTCGCATACCGACCAGGCACGGAATTATTTCAGCAGCAATGACGGCGCCATCCGCGGCGTTGCCTATATCAGGATGCCCAACATGAGCGTGTTTGAATACGACGAACTGGGTAACCTGACCCCGAATTATTTTTCACCGGCCACCAATGTACAGGGACAATTCAGCCGTATTTACAACCCCGTAGCCATGGCCAGTGAAGCCAAATACACGATCCAGGGCGAAAGGGTGATTCCGCGTTTCCAGGTAAACTACGATATCAAGCGGAGGGTTCTGCGTGCCGCCTTTGATGTGCAGTTCGATATCAATAATACAAAGAACCGGAGCTTCCTTCCGCAGATCGCAACTGGTCGTCCGAATACGGAAACGGTGGTCAACCGCGCGTACGACGGGGACATTGACCTGTTCAGCGTCAATACAAAATCGCAGTTGATTTATACGCCTCATTTCAAGAACAGCAATCATGTGATCAACAGCACGTTTACGTTCCTGACCAATGATTTCAAAGCGGTAAACCACGAGGTAATGACCTCCAACACCGCCTCTTCACTTCTCGTAGATCCTTCCAGTGCCTCCAGAACGCAGAACGAAGAACTGCGCTCTGTTTCCGGTGCCACGCAGTCGAGAAGCATTGGTGCGGTGGTGAGCACGCAATACGAGTTTAAAGACAAATACATCATTAACGTCGGCTTGCGCGGCGATGGTAATTCAAGGTTTGGTCCCAATTACCGGTACGGCCTGTTTCCATCTGTTTCCGCCAGGTGGCGCATTTCGGATGAGAAGTTCCTGAGCTCTTTCAAAAAGCTTGATGAACTGAGCCTGCGCGCCAGCTATGGACAAAGCGGTGAAGCACCCCGTTATGATTATACATTTTACAACCGCTATTCCAACTTCAACTGGAGCTACCTAGGTCAGAGCGGTGTGTTCCCTTCTTCCATGGAATTGTCGAACCTGCGCTGGCAAACGATCCATGGATTGAACTTTGGTACCAACATCTCTTTTTTCCAGGGAAGGATCCGCATGGATGCGGAAGTGTACCGCAACCGTACCACGGATCTTTATTTCCCCGGCCTGCAGATTGCCTCCTATACCGGTTTTAACGACGTAAACATGAATGTGGGTACGCTGGATAACCGCGGATGGGAACTGGCGCTGTTCACTACTCCCTATAAAGGAAAAGAGTGGACGGCTTATTTCAATTTCAACATTTCCCGCAATGAAAATATCATCCGCGAGATCTCCGAATTTTACCCGAGCACCCGGGGTGATGTAACACAACTGGGACAGTACCTGCGCCTGGTACAGGTGGATAACCCCTTTGGATCTTTTTACGGGTATAAGTTCAAAGGTGTTTATGCCGATAAGGCTTCCACCATTGCACAGGGCTCAAACGGCAAACCCATTGTCGGACCCAACGGACAGCAGATCTATATGCGCTTCAATTACCCGAACGTAGATTATACTTTCCAGCCGGGTGATGCCATGTATGAAGACATTAATAACGACGGTAACATCAATTACATGGATGTTGTGTACCTGGGTAACTCCAATCCAAAGTTCGTTGGCGGATTCGGACCTTCCTTTTCCTGGAAGAACAAGGTGAACATATCCACCTACTTTAATTTCCGCTATGACTTCGATGTGGTGAACGGTACAAAAATGAACACGACCAACATGTACCGTTTCGATAACCAGAGCACCGCAACTCTTCGCCGCTGGAGAAAAGAAGGCGATGTCACCGATATGCCAAGGGCCGTGATTGAAGGCGGTTACAACTGGCTGGGCAGCGACCGTTACGTGGAAGATGCTTCGTTCCTGCGTTTCAGAACCATCACCGCGCGGTACACATTTGATAAGAAAGCCATTACAAGACTGAAGGTGAAATCGCTGAGTGCCTACATCACGGCGGAGAACCTGTACACGTTCACGAATTACACCGGGCAGGACCCCGAAGTGAGTGCATCGGGATCGGATCCTTTCCGTATGGCCATTGATTATTCGATGACGCCACCTTCCAAAACATTTACCATTGGTTTGGTAGCGAACTTTTAAACAGAAAAAAATGAATTGCCTGCATATAAATTCCATCACCATCAAAACGTCTTACCCGGCATGAAGAAATTATTGTCACTTGCGGTGCTGACCCTTCTTTTGATCAGCCAGCCATCGTGCAAAAAATGGCTTGACCTGAAGCCGCTAGACGGCATCGTACGGGAAGAGTTCTGGCAAACAAAAGAACAGGTTGACGCCGCTGTTACCGGTATCTATGCGTCTTTACTGATGAATACAACAGGAGGTGGGCAGTTTACCACACCTGCTCCAACGGAGTTGTTCTTTATGTGGGGTGAAGCCAGGACCGACATGGTGACGCCCGGTTTCAGGGCCAATGATTTTGAATATGATCTTGTAAACCTGAATATCCAGCCCACCAATATTTATTCCAACTGGCGTTATATCTACCAGACCATTAATTACTGCAATACCGTAATTGAACTGGCGCCGGGCGTACTGGCAAAGGACAACACATTTACACAGGACCACCTCAACAGGTCGTTAGGCGAAGCTTATACCATTCGCGCGCTGATGTATTTTTACCTGGCCCGCACCTTCAGGGATGTTCCCCTGAAGCTTGATGCCACCATCAGCGACGAAGACATTCAGCCCATCCCAAAATCAACAAGCGATGTTGTTCTGGCACAGGTGGTTGAAGACCTGAAAAAGGCGGAGCCTTCCCTTCCGCAAACGTATGGAAACATCAACGTGGATAAGGGCCGGGTTACGCGCTACACAGCGAATGCTATCCTGGCGGATGTATACCTGTGGATGGAAAAATACACGGAATGTGTTGCCGAATGCGACAAGATCATCAATTCAAACCGCTTTGGACTTGTAGGTGGAAATAACAACCTGTTTAACGAACTGTATTTTGAAGGCAATTCCAGCGAAAGCATTTTTGAGCTGCAGTTTGATGCGCAGAAAACAAATCCATTTTATTTCATGCATCTTGGAAGCACCCGCCGCTGGGGTGCTGCTCCACACCTGATGGACCAGGTGTATGGTGTGGATATTGTGAATACACCACCGCTTTCCGACAGGAGAGGGGAAGGTACTTCATTGAGGGCCACTGATCTTACCATCTGGAAATATATCGGCGCCAACGGAACCAGCACTGCCATCAGAACACCCGACCAGTCGTATGCACACTGGATTTTTTACCGCTATGCCGATGTGCTGCTGATGAAGGCCGAAGCCATCAACCAGCTCGACCAGCCCCTGGCCGCTTCACGGCTTGTGAAAGTGATCCGTGAACGAGCGCAGGCTTTTGATTTCAACGGCACCATGGATTCTACCAGCAAATCTTCCATGGAATCCTACATCCTCGAAGAACGCCAGCGGGAGTTTGCCTTTGAAGGCAAGCGCTGGTACGATGTATTGCGCAATGCAAAACGGAACAACTACCAGAACCGCGTTTACCTGTTGAACATGGCCGGGTTGAGTGTTGCGCCCGACAGGCAGCAGGCAGCCTTTGCCAAGCTCCAGGATAACAACAGTCATTATATGCCGATTTACCTGTATGAATTGCAGACCAATAAGCTGCTGGTACAAAATCCTTTTTATAAATAATTCAATTCAGAATATATGAAGAAGACAATTCTGGCTATATGCATGGTCCTCGCGGTTGGAGCCGTATTTGTTCCCGGCTGTAAAAAACTCGAGATCAAGACCAGCACAACCGAGGATGTAAATATCACCGGTTACCTGCAGAAAAATGCGGATTCATTTTCGCTGTTTACGCAGATCCTGGAGCGCACGGAATATGCAGCGTTTCTGAATGCTTACGGCGCTTATACCGTGTTTGCACCCACCAACAGTGCCCTGCAAACCTGGCTTACGCAGACAGGCGCGGGTTCCGTACAGGCGGCAGACCTGAATACACTGAAAGAAATGGTGAAGTTCCACCTGCTGACGGATTCTATCAATACATCTTCTTTTAAAGACGGCAAGCTTCCTGTTCCCACCATGCACGGACAGTTCCTGGTTACCGGGGTAAATGTGGATGCAGGTGGTGCCAGCTATATCATCAACCGGCAGGCCTCCGTTACCAAATCCAATGTTCGTGTAGGCAATGGCGTTATACACCACGTTAACCGTGTGCTGGTACCCGCTTCCAAAACAATTGCACAGCAACTGGCCGATAAACCGGAGTATTCCATTTTTACCGAGGCCTTACGGGAAACCGGGTTTTTTACCTTACTCAATACGGTCAACCCCGATACCACGAAACGCTGGATGACGGTATTTGCTGAAAGTAACCGGGCGCTGGCCGACAGTGGCATTAGCAGCTACGCGCAACTGAAAGCCCGTTACTCACAAACCGGAAATCCTTCAAGCCCTTCGGACAGCCTCTATATGTATGTGGCGTACCATGTGCTTGGCGGAATTAAATTCCTGGGTGATATCATTACCTCACCGGCGCACCAGACCTTGCAGCCGCAGGAAGTGATTTCCGTACAGCTGGTCAACCAGAATGTTGTGGTGAATGAAAATGAATTCAACGGCGTACTGGAACCAGGTGTGGTCATTACCCGTTCCATCAGTGATAATGCGGCCACCAATGGCGTATGGCATGATGCAGGAAGCCATTTTACACTTAAGTTCAGGAAACCAACGGCTTTATACTGGGACGTATCTGCGTTCCCCGAAATTCTTAAGCTGCCTGCATTTTATAAAAAGCAAAGTTATACATGGACACGCCAGTCAGAAGCCGATCAGCCCTTTAAGGATTTTACATGGGGATGGGGACCGCTGGCCAGCACCAATATCTTCACGTATTATTTTAATACCACCAACAGCATTGCCGGCAATGCTGTTAATAACGATCTGAACCAGTTGCCTATGGGCCTTCCCAATCGTCCAACGTACTGGGAAATGACCACGCCGCCGATCATCAAAGGCCGTTACAAGATCTGGATCTGTTATTCCGCACGGAAACAATCGAGCAGTTCCAACATGCTTTGCCAGGTTTCTGTAAACGGAGAGATTATGCCGCGCACGATGAACTTTACCGAAACTCGTCCTGCAGGTTCGGATGCCGAACTCGAAGCCATTGGCTGGAAGCGCTATACCGTGAACACCGGTTCACAGTACGCGGGCCGCCTGGTGGGTACCTACACGTTCACGACAACGCAGCGTCAGACACTCCGCATTACACCACTTTCCGGTACACAGAACGATAATTTCCTGGACATGATCCATTTCATACCGGTTGATGAAAACCAGGTGCTGCCCAGGTTTGCGGTTGACGGAACGAAAGTGTTTAATTGAGTCAAGTAGCGAGTAGCGTGTAGCGTGAAGCGAGGTTGAGTTAAATTTTTACGATCAAAAAAAGACATCATGCGAATCTGGTTTTATAAAACCGTGTTTATTTTTTCTGTTATTGCGGGGTTAAGTTCCTGTAAAAAGTGGGAAGCGCACAATGAGCCCACCGATCCTGCTATTACAAAAAACCTGTTTGAAGCGGTGAGCGGTAACGCTTCATTAAGCAAATTCACCGAGTACCTGAAAAAAACAGGCTACGATGGGGTGCTTGCTTCTTCAAGGACCTTCACGGTTTTTGCGCCGACCGACAATGCACTCGCTGCAGTTGATCCCGCCATTATCAATGATTCTGCGCGGCTGCGTGCTTTCGTAGGCAATCATATTACCACGCAGTCTTATTTCACCAAAGACGCCGGAACAGGAAAACGTATCGGTATGCTGAACGGGAAATTCCAGAACATGATGGGTACCAAGATTGGGGATGCGAATATTACCGGTGCGGATCAATTTGCAAAAAACGGCGTACTGCATGTTATCGACAAAATGCTGCCGGTATTAAATAATACCTGGGAGTCACTGTTGTTGAACCCCTCGATTCCTTCCGCGCAGCGGACCTATCTTGCTTCACTCATGCGCCGGGTTTTTGATCCGACGAACGCCATACAGATCGGGGTTAATCCAACAACAGGTGACCCGATCTACCAGCCCGGAACCGATTCGGTAACCACCAATCTTTTCTGGAGAAATGTGCTGGATGTGCGCAATGAAAGCAAGCAATACACCATGTTCGTGCTCACCGATACGGCCTGGAACAGCCAGGTAACGCGGTTCAGTCCCTTCTTTGCCACCGGCAGTACAGACAGTACAGCCGAACTGGCCAGGTGGGAGGTTGTAAAAGATTTTGCCGTAGAAGGATTGTATACACCGCAGATGCTGCCCGATACGCTGGTATCGGTTTCCGGTGTGAAAGTGCCCATTGATAAATCGGCCATTGTGCAAACCATCCAAACCAGTAACGGGATCATTTATGTAATGAGCAGGATCGATGTCAGAACCACTGATAAGATCATGGGGTTCCGTATTGAAGCGGAGAGTTACCGGGCATCAAGCCACGACAGGAGAGGAAATACGTATTTCCGTGACCGTTATAACCCGGTTACCGGGAAAGACTTCCGGGACGTGCTGGTGCTGAATCATGGTGTTGCCCAGTTCAACCTCAATTACCGGCTCAGGAATGTGTACAGTACCAAATACAAAGCTTATTGGGTGGCGGTGAATGATTTCCAGACGGCAACGTTCAGCCAGAAGCTTTCGGTTGAATCACCCACGGCAGCAACACTGCCTTATAAAGCGGTTCTTCCCAATGATTTCAATGAAATATACCTGGGTGAGTTCACGGTAACGCAGTTTAAATCTTTTTTTGACCTGTACCTCACAGCAGCAAACTCCACCTCCAATGCAGCCAATCCATTGGTTTGCGATTACATCAGGCTGGAACCATCATTTTAATTTATGACCCACTTTTCCTTTTATAATACAACCATGCTAAGCGTAAAAAAACTGCACGGCAATCCTGCACCGGAAAAAGGGGTTGCTTCGATCATAACGGGCAACAGGAGGAATATAACCAGGCGTAACATCATGCGGCAATTCGTGCTGTCTGCCATGTTTTTGCTGACCCTGCATACTTACGCCGGTGTGAACCAGCAGGATCCTGATTCCATTGTTGTGCTGAGCAAGTCATTTGGCCGCGGGGTAGTGGTAACCGGCCAGGTACAGCATGCCGCTACCGGGAAAGCCGCTTCCGGTGTCAGGCTGCAGGTTGAAAATTTTTCGGCAACCATTACCGACAGCACGGGGGCGTTCAACCTGAAAGTGCCTTCCTATGATGCAACGATCCTGGTAACAGGCGAAGGTATCGGTACTCGCCAGGTTGCCTTGAAAGGAAGAACATCGGTGGTTATTTCACTGCTTGATGAAACGCACGAATCTTTTTATGACCCCGTAACCACACCCTTTGGTGTAAAGCCGAGGAATGAAGTATCTGCTTCCGTCACCCGGTACAACGTGGATGGCTTTGAACACCCGGGAGAAACACCCGATGCCCTCCTGCAGGGAAGGATCGCCGGCCTGAACGTCATCAGGCGTTCCGGAACGCCGGGAGCGGGTGCCAACATGTTCCTCCGCGGATACAATTCGCTGTTCGGAACCAACAGGCCCCTCATTGTCATCGACAATATGCTGTATGATGTAAATGATTACGGGAACAGCCTCATTGCCGGCAGTAACACCAACCCGCTTGCATTCATTGACGTAAAAGATATTGATAACGTAACCGTTTTGCGCGATGCCAGTTCCATTTACGGAGCGAAAGGAGCCAACGGCGTTATTATCATTACCACGGCCAGGGCTAAGGAACAGGCAACCAAAATTGATTTTGCCGTTTATACCGGTTTCAACAAATCACCGCGCCGGCTGCCGGTTATGCAATCGGCCGACTACCGTACATACTTAAGCGAAGTGCTGCAGAGAAAGGGCATGAGCAGTTCCGAAATTGCCGCCCTGCCGTACATGACCGATGACCGGAGTAATCCTGCGTACAACACCTACCATTTCAATACCGACTGGCAGGACCAGGTTTTCCAGAACAGCATGAACAATAATTACCTGCTGAAAATTACCGGTGGGGATAACATCGCAACCTATGGGCTCAGCATGGGCTACCTCAGGAATGAAGGCATCATCAAAGGAACAGACCTGAAGCGGTACAATACCCGTTTCAATGCGGAGTTCAATTTCTCCAGGAAATTCACTGGTTTCACCAATCTTTCCTTTGCCTATAACGAGCAGAATTTGAAAGACCAGGGAATAGCCGACAAAACAAGCCCGCTTTATCTTTCGCTTATCAAGGCACCTTTCCTGAATCCTCGTGATGTAAACAGCGAGGGCGTTGAAAGTCCCAACCTTTCCGACCGGGATACACTGGGTATCTCTAACCCAAGCGCCATCATCGCCAACATGCAGGCCTACAACAAGTATTACCGTTTCTTCGGTTCGTTCGGATTCCGTTACGACTTCAACAAGCATTGGAATGCCAGTTCCGTAATCGGTGTTATGTTTGATAAGGTGCGTGAAAATATTTTTGTTCCCAGCAAAGGTGTAGCCAAGGATACCCTCAGCAATGCCATTGCCAACAACAAACTTGGATCGCAGGTGGAAAGGCTCTTTTCCATTTATAATGATACGCGGCTGGAATATATGCGCACGTACCGCGATATTCATTCCGTTGCGGGCCGCATCGGTGTTCGCTACCAGAACAACAGGTCCGAACAGGATTCAGCACGCAGCTTTAATTCGGCAACCGATGAACTGGTGAGCATTCAGAACGGGCAGGCAGCCCTTCGCCAGATCGGCGGTGGCATTGGGGCCTGGACCTGGCTGAATACCTACCTGAACCTGGATTATGGCTTTAAGCATAAATATTTCCTTTCATTCAATATGGCCATGGACGGATCTTCCCGTTTTGGAAGAGAAGCAAAGAGCGGTATCAGTCTAAATGGTTATAAGTTTCCCGTGATGCCATCCCTCACCGGGGCCTGGCTCGTTTCTTCGGAGCGTTTTATGGCCGGTTCTTCCATCGGATTACTGAAACTGCGTGCCGGGTACAGCATATCCGGAAATGATGATATTGGAAATTACGGAAGCCGCCAGACGTACGTGTCGCAAAACCTCCTCGGAATGCAGGGACTTGTTCGCAGAGGTATTGCCAATCCCGCACTGCAATGGGAAACCAGTCATAAGGCCAACCTGGGTACCGATGTTGCTTTCTTGAAAGACCGTGTCAGTGTTACCCTCGACCTGTTTGCATCCAGAACAAACAACATGCTGGTGTTTGATACCCTGGGAACCATAACCGGTTTCAATACCATCCTCACCAACGACGGCAGCATGAAAAATACCGGTGTGGAACTGACACTTAATGGACGGATCATCAATACAGCTGATCTTAAATGGGACATGGGTATTAATGTAAGCCGCTATAAAAACACCATTATAGAAGTTCCGGGTGGAAGTTTCACGACGCAGTTTGCCGGTGCTACTTTTTTAACCGCCAACGGCCAGGCTGCCAATCTTTTTTATGGCTATACATCTAACGGAGTGTTTGTTTCGGATGCCGAAGCAACTGCAGCCGGCTTACAGAAAAAGAATGCCGATGGATCATTCAGTCCGTTCATGGGCGGTGATATCCGTTTCAGTGACCTGAATGGTGACCGCATCATTGATGAACTCGACCGCGGTGTGATCGGCAACCCCAACCCGGATTTTACTGGTGGACTCACCAACAGGTTTTTGTGGAAGAATTTTGAACTGAACACGCTCTTCACCTTCAGCCAGGGCAATGATGTATTCAATTACCTGCGCTACCGGCTTGAATCGGGAAGCGGGGTGGAGAACCAACTCGAAAGCGTAAACAACCGCTGGAGAGGCAACGGTCATGTAACCAATATGCCAAGGGCTTCCTGGAACGATCCTTTAGGCAATAACCGTTTCAGCAACCGCTGGATCGAAGACGGATCTTATTTCAGGTTGCGGAGTATTTCGCTGCAATACTTCATACCGCTGAAAAGCAGTGTGCTGAACAGCGCTACAATTTATGCATCCGGTAATAACCTGTTTACGTTAACCCGGTATAAAGGATATGATCCTGAATTCAGCGCCAGCCCCAATGTATTCGGGCAGGGAATTGATACGGGACTGGACCCGATTTTTAAATCCGTAAACCTCGGTGTTCGCCTTGGTTTATAAAAGAGAAGACGGTTACCCGCGTAGTCACGGGAACATCAAATTCAACTATTCGAAAAGGACAACAATATGAAAAGAATTTTTGTAAAGCTGGGCATCGCCGGAATGATCGCTGCCGGCTTTTTATCCTGCAGCAAGATCCTCGACGTGAAACCCGAGGGTGAGCTGGATATATCGCAGATGTACCGCAACGTTTATGATGCTGACGCGGCCGTAGTAGGCGTTTATGGAAAATTCACCGGCCTGGCCGAACAATACATCCTGCTGAATGAACTGCGTGGTGATTTGCTGGACGTAACCACCAATGCCGATGAATACCTGCGGCAGATCAACAACCACACGGTAACGGCCAATAATCCATACACCAACCCGCGGCCCTTTTATGAACTGATCATCAATTGCAATGATGTGCTGAAGAATTTCAACATGATGCGGGCTTCCAATAAATTGAATGAAACCCAGTACCAGCAGCGCTATTCGGATGTAGGCTGCCTGCGTTCTTTTTTATACCTGCAACTGGGCATCCACTTTGGCGAAGTGCCTTATGTAACCGACGCGCTGGAAAGAATTGATGATGTGAATGATGCTTCTAAATTTCCCCGCCTCCAGCTTCCCGTTTTACTCGACAGCCTGATCCAGTTTACCGAAGCACTTCCTTTTAAAGGAGAATATCCAACGGGCACCACCATGAACATCACGGTGGATGGTTATCCAACGGCAAAGTGGTTCATCAATAAAAGATGCCTGCTTGGTGACCTGAACCTGTGGAAAGGAAATTACCGTAAAGCGGCAGAATGGTACCGGCAGGTAATGGAAACCGGTACCACCGGCACACCCGGTGCTGCTTATTACGCACTATATAAAGTAGGTTGGAATGATGGCAATACTGATCATTACATTTCGTATTCACGTGCGGGCGATGCCAGTACGCTGGTGACCAATGCCCAATGGCGCATGATCTTTGAACGCGGTATGAACACCGACGGGTTCCGGTTTGAATGGATCTGGGCGATTCCCTTCGATTCAAGGTTCAGGCCCGATAATCCTTTTGTGAAACTGTTCTCTCCTGTAGGCGGTCAATACCTTCTTCGTCCTTCACAAGCCATCATCGACAACTGGGCGAGCCAGCAACAGAAGCCGGCACAGGGTGGTCCTGGTATTCCTTACGACGCAAGAGGCCTGCTGAGTGTGAAAGATATTGGCGGGCAGCCGGTGGTGATGAAGTACCTGTACAATTATCTGAACTACAATACCAACATGCCCGTTAATGTGCTGCAGAAAAACGGGAAGTGGTTCCTGTACCGCCAGACCCACCTGCACATGCGCTTTGCCGAAGCAGCCAACCGCGAAGGCCATCACCGCCTCGCCTGGGGCCTGTTCAATTCGGGAATAGCGGGTGCGTACCCTGCGCCCACCAGCAACGTAACGAACTTCCATAATACACTCGATAAGCCCCAGCCTTTTAATTTCGATGCCCGCAACAGCGGCGCTTCCGGTGTACCTTATTACCGGGGCGACTGGTACCGTAATGTGGGGATCCGTTCCAGGGCCAACCTGGTTGACCTGGCTATTCCCGCTTCCGACAGCCTGATCCAGATCGAGAATGGATTGATCAATGAAACGGCTTTGGAAAACGCTTTTGAAGGAACCAGGTGGCCCGACCTCTTGCGCATTGCCATCAGGCGGGATGACCCGGCCTTCATAGCCGACAAGATCTATAATAAACTGGTAAAGTCGGGTGTATCGTCGGGGGCGGCTGCTGCAGCCAGGACCAAACTCCTGAACCGCGATTATTACCTTCCTTTCCGCTGGCAGTAATGCCCGCAAATAATGAATGAAGATTTGGTCGCCGCTTTACCGATGATCAAATCTTTTTTTATTTAAAAAATTGCAACGAAGAAAATTCGTTTACTCATCTCCGTGAATTGAATCAAATGATAAAATACCGGCTGTTCGTTTATGGTTTTGTTTTCCTGTATTCTTTTGCGGGGGCACAAAACACGGTGCAGCGAACTCAATACAATTTTAACAGCGGGTGGAAAGTATGGGTGGGGGATGTTGCGGAAGCTTCCGCATCCGGTTATCAGGATGCGCACTGGAAGAGGGTAACCCTGCCCCATGCCTGGAACGAGGATGAAGCATTTAAAAAAGATATAGTTGATTTAACCGACAGCATTGCCTGGTACCGCAAGCAGTTCAAATTACCGGCCGCAGCAAAAGGCCAGAAAATATTCCTGGAGTTAGAAGGCATCCGGCAGGCAGGAGAGTTTTACGTGAATGGGGTTTTAGTTGGACTTCATGAAAATGGCGTTACCTCCTTTGGTTTTGATATCAGTGAATTTGTACATTTCGGGGACCGGGAAAATGTTGTATCGGCACGCATCGACAATGACTGGAACTACCGCGAAAAAGCAACCGTTCAAAAATACCAGTGGGAGGACAGGAACTTCAACGCCAATTACGGCGGCATTAATAAAAATGTATACCTGCACATCCTGCCAAAAATTTACCAGACGCTTCCCCTGTACAGCAACCTTGGAACAACGGGTGTGTATGTTTATGCAGACAACATCAATATCGGCTCACGCTCTGCTACCATTCATGCCGAATCGGAAGTAAGGAACGAAACCACCCAACTACAACAGGTAGGTTATGAAGTGCGGATCACGGATCTGAATGGGAAGCTGGTGAAGGCATTCAACGTAAGCGAAGTTCCGGTTGCCGCCGGTGAAACAAAAACAATAAAAGCTTCTTCTCCTGTTACCGGACTAAATTTCTGGAGCTGGGGCTATGGTTACCTGTACACCGTACAAACTATTTTAAGCATCAATGGTAAACCCGTTGATGCCGTGACCACCAAAACCGGCTTTCGCAAAACAGATTTTAAAAACGGCATGATTTACCTGAATGACCGGGTGATGATGGTGCATGGTTATGCGCAACGAACCTCCAATGAATGGCCGGCCATCGGGTTATCTGTTCCGCCCTGGCTGAGTGATTACAGCAATGGGTTGATGGTGGAAAGCGGCGGCAACCTGGTGCGCTGGATGCACATCACTCCCTGGAAGCAGGACATTGAAAGCTGCGACCGCGTTGGACTGATGCAGGCCATGCCCGCCGGGGATGCGGAATCGGATGTATCCGGCACCCGGTGGGAACAACGCAAGGCAGTCATGCGCGATGCCATCATTTACAACCGCAACAATCCAAGCATCATATTTTACGAATGCGGCAATGAAAGCATCAATGAAGCGCATATGCAGGAAATGAAATCCATCCGCGATAGCTTTGATCCCAATGGAGGAAGGGCTATCGGGAGCCGTGAAATGCTGGCCAGCAAAACGGCCGAATACGGTGGTGAAATGTTGTATACCAACAAAAGCGCCCGTATCCCGATGTGGGCCATGGAATATTCAAGGGATGAAGGCTCAAGAAAGTACTGGGATGATTTTACGCCGCCCTATCATAAGGATGGCGACGGGCCTTTGCACAAAGGACAGGACGCCGCAGCGTACAACCGGAATATGGAAAGCCATGCGGTGGAAAATGTGACGCGGTGGTTCGAGTTCTGGAATGAACGTCCCGGCACCGGTAAACGCGTGAGCAGCGGCGGCGTGAACATCATTTTTTCTGAAACCAATACGCACCATCGGGGCGAAGAAAATTACCGGCGCAGTGGTGAGGTGGATGCCATGCGGATTAAAAAACAAAACTTCTATGCACACCAGGTTATGTGGGATGGATGGGTGGTTCCTGAAAAACACTCCCTGCACATTGTGGGCCACTGGAATTACAGTCCGGGCGTAAAAAAAGATATCTATGTCATTTCAACATCCGAAAAAGTAGAGCTGAAGATCAACGGCGAATTAAAAGGGTGGGGCGTACGTACCAACGGATTCCTGTTCACCTTTAAAAACATTGAATGGGCACCGGGCACCATCAGCGCCACCGGGTATAATACTGCCGGAAAAGCCATTTGTTCCGGTGCCATCACCACCGTTGGGAAGCCGGTAGCCTTACGGTTAACGCCCATCAAACGACCAACACCTTTCCTGGCGAATGGCCACGACCTGATGCTGGTGGAAGTGGAAGTAGTGGACGCGGCCGGTCGCCGATGCCCGACGGCTCTGAATATGATCGAATATTCGTTAACAGGTCCTGCCGAATGGAGAGGCGGTATGGCCATGGGACCGGGTAATTTTATCCTGCAGAAAACTTTTCCTGTGGAAGGAGGCGTGAACCGGTTCCTGGTCCGTTCCACTATACAACCGGGCGCCATAACCGTTACCGCCACCGCTGAAGGATTAAAGCCTGCTTCCGTAACATTTACTTCAAAAAAATTTGATGCAGCCAACGGATTAACAACCGTATTACCCTCTGCAGGGTTGCCATCCCGCCTCCACAGGGGCCCCACACCCGCAACACCGTCTTACAAAAATGTACGTACGCCTATCACCATTACCGGCGCAACAGCCGGTGCGCGGACCGACAGTGCTTTTGCCAGTTACGATGACAATGAACTGACCGACTGGGCAAATGACGGTAGGCTGGCCACGGCCTGGATCGAATACACCCTGGAGCGCGAAGCAACCGTTACGGAAATCACCCTGAAGCTGAATAATTTCCGTTCAAAGGTTTATCCTTTGCAGGTACTGGTTGACGGTAAAGAGTCGTTTAACGGAACCACGCAAACTTCACTGGGTTACTACACCATCAAATGCCGGCCACAGAAAGGAACCCGGGTCAGGATCCAGCTCTCGGGCGCAACGGGTACGGCACAAACCGGCAATGAAGTGGAAGTAAATGGAAAAAAGCTGGACGATGGTGTGAGCCGCAGTGATGCCGGGGCGAAAGGCACCCTCAGCATCCTGGAAGCCGAGATTTATGAAGAAGCACCCATTCACAGGGTTACAAAAAAATAATAGGAAAGGTCAGGATAGTGCAGGATGATTAGTTGCGGAAACCAAAATAATTTAAGGCTGTAAAATGCTGCTATATGATCGCCAGGTTACCGGGCCACAACTCTCCGGTTCACCAAACGGCTATTCATCCTGCAGCCGGTTCATCATTACAAAACAACATTTTTCAAAAGGCTTTTGCCCGCGACCTTACATAGTTCTCTAGTATAGCAATCGTTAGTTACATCGAAGGCAGGCTTAAGCAACCTGCCTTTACTTTTTTGCACCGCACAAGATTGAACAGGCGCAAAAAATGACACAGAAGTTTTAGTTTCGGGGCACAGTTATTTCCGTTGACTTCATTGTTCGCGCAGCACAGCAAACAAGGCGGAGCAACATGATCAACTTTCCCTGTACCTTAAAAAATAATTTGCACCTGGCAGAGTATACTTCATGAAAAAAACATTGGTTTTTCTTTTTGTCCTGATCAACTGCTTTACGCTGCAGGCGCAAAAGCACCTTTTTGATTTTGGAAGTGTTACCGTAAAAAAAGGATACACTGCTGTGTTACCCGGAACCGTGTATAATGATCAGAAAGGATATGGCTTTGATTTCGGTTCAAAGCCACAGGGTCATTCTTACAAAGGAAAAGACCTCCTCAAAAGCGATTACATTTCGGGTAACCAACCCTTTTATTTTTCAGTGAAGGTGCCCGAAGGAAATTATAATGTAAAAGTGATCCTTGGTGATCCTATAGGAACGAGCCGCACAACCATTAAAGCGGAAGGGCGGAGACTGATGGTGGAAGAAGCAGCTACTGAAAAAGGAAAATTCCGCGAGGTTGTTTTCACCGTTCATGTACGCGATAGTTTTATTTCTTCCGGTCCGGCCAGAGTGCGGCTGAAGCCAAGGGAACGCGACCGCCTTATATGGGACAATAAACTCACGCTTGAATTCAATAACAAGGAACCAAAGGTTTGCGGCGTGGAGATCACGCCGGTACGGAATATTCCAACCGTATTCCTGGCCGGCAATTCAACAGTGGTGGACCAGTCGGAAGAACCCTGGGCTTCATGGGGACAGATGATACCCCAGTTTTTCAAAGGCGGGAAAGTGGCCGTAGCCAATTACGCGGAGTCGGGTGAAACGTTGAAAGCTTTCAAAGGGGAACGAAGACTGGAGAAGATCTGGAGCCTGGCTAAACCGGGCGATTATCTCTTTATTGAATTTGCGCATAATGACCAGAAAGCCGGAGGCAATTTTCTCGATCCTTTTACAACTTACACACAGACACTGAAGGAATGGATCGGCGAAGCAAAAAAGCGGGGTGTGATTACCGTGCTGGTCACATCCACACACCGGCGCAGTTTTGATTCAACCGGTAAGATCAGTAATACACTGGGCGATTACCCGGAAGCCATGCGCCGGGTGGGTGTGGAAGAAGGTGTAGCCCTTATTGACCTGAATGCCATGAGCGCAAAGTTGTATGAAGCGTTGGGTGCCGAAGGTTCCATAAAAGCGTTTGTGCATTATCCTGCCAACAGTTTTCCAAACCAGCCGGCAGAAATAAAAGACAACACGCATTTCAGTACCTATGGTGCCTACGAGCTGGCTAAATGCGTGGTCACCGGTATCCGTGAAAAAGTCCCCGGGCTCGCAAAACACTTAAAAGAAGGTATGCCTTTATATGATCCGTCGGTACCGGGGAAATTCGAGGCCTGGTACTGGCCACCCAGTTCTTTTATTTCTTCTGTAAAGCCTGATGGCAATTGAAATCTTTATGAAACGAAATTTTTTAAGCTTTTTATTCCTTTCTGCCTCTTTCATGGGTACACTAAGTTCCTCAGCACAGGATAGCACGGTCATAAGAAAGGACACTGTTTTTCGTGCGGGATCCAATCCTATTATCCGTCATAAATATACCGCTGACCCTGCGGCGATTGTTCATGGTGGAAAAGTTTACATTTATGCGGGCCACGACCAGGCACCCCGAAACAGGAATGGGTATGAGATGCATGAATGGCTTTGCTTTTCTTCGGGCGATATGCTCACCTGGACCGAGCACCCGGTTCCCCTGACGGTGAAAGATTTTACCTGGGCAAAAGATGATGCCTGGGCTTCGCAGGTCATTGAACGAAATGGAAAGTTTTACTGGTATGTGGCCATCACGCATGGAACCATTCCGGGTAAGGCGATTGGTGTAGCGGTTTCTGACAACCCAACCGGTCCTTTCCGTGATGCCCGCGGTTCTGCCATTATCACGAATGACATGACCAAAGATGTTTCCATTTCATGGGACGATATTGACCCGAGCGTGATCATCGATGAAAAAGGACAGGCGTATCTTTTCTGGGGCAATACTTCGCTACGGTACATCAAACTAAAAGACAACATGATTGAAACGGAAGGTGAAATCAAGACCATCAATCTTCCAAAGTTTACCGAAGCGCCGTATGTTCATAAAAAAGGCAATTGGTATTACCTCAGCTATGCCTACGAGTTCCCGGAGAAGATCGCGTATGCCATGAGCCGGAGCATTGAAGGTCCCTGGGTGTACAAAGGCATTATCAACGAAATTGCCGGCAATTGCAATACCAACCACCAGTCCATTATAACCTTCAAGGGAAAAGATTATTTCATTTACCATAATGGAGCACTGGTGCCCGATGCGGGAAGCTTCCACCGTTCGGTATGCGTGGATTACCTGTATTACAATAAGGATGGAACGATCAAACGCGTGGTGATGACATCGGAAGGAGTAAAACAAGCGAAGTGAAACGGAGAGCTGAGAAAGAGAAGAGTGGAGAAACAGAGCGGAGAGCGATTAGCGAGCAGCGAGAAGCGCACAGCGTTTTAATAACGTTTAGTTGAATCAATTTTCTTACCGGGTAAGATTTTACGGAATGAATAAAAAAATAGTTACGTGTCTGTTATTGGTTGCGGCTTTCGTATCAGCGGAAGCGCAGGTGCCGTGGCCGAAAGTTACTTCCACCACACGGCCGTGGACGCGTTGGTGGTGGGAAGGAAGTGCCGTTAATGCAAAAGGCCTTACCTGGAACCTGGAGCAATACAGGGCAGCCGGGTTGGGCGGCGTGGAAGTAACGCCCATCTATGGTATTTATGGATTTGAAAAAGAGTTCCTCCAATTTCTATCACCCCGATGGATGGATGCTTTCCAACATACCCTGAAAGAAGCGAAACGGTTAGACCTTGGCGTTGACCTGGCCAACGGAACCGGCTGGCCATTTGGTGGTCCCTGGGTAAAGGATGAAGATGCGAGCAAAACAGTCTACCATAAAACCTACACGGTTAATGGCGGAGAAAGCCTTAAAGAATTGATTGAGTACCGCGTGGAAGCCATGGTGCGAACGGCCAACAACAAACCCGCCGGTATCGATTCCATTCTTCGTCCTGTTTCACTCAATAAAAACCTCCAGGCACTCGCACTTGACCAGATTGTTTACCCGGGAAGCCTGCCGCTGCAAAAGCTGATGGCCTATTCCGGTAAAGTGGCTGTTGATCTAACAAAATATGTAGATGCTTCGGGCAGGCTCAATTGGAAAGCTCCTGATGGAACATGGACCCTGTATGCGCTGTTCAGCGGTTTGCACGGAAAGATGGTGGAACGCGCGGCACCCGGTGGAGAAGGATATGCCATTGACCATTTTTCGCTCCCTGCCGCCACCAACTATTTCAAAAAATTTGACCAGTCGTTCAAAGGATATGACCTCAAAGGATTACGGGCTTTTTTTAATGATTCCTATGAAGTGGATGATGCACGCGGGCAGGCCAACTGGACACCCGCTTTGCTGCAGCAGTTTGAAAAGATACATGGTTATAAACTGGAACACCACCTGCCTGCTCTTTTTGGAAAGGACAGTCCTGAAAAGGCCAGGAAGGTATTGTACGACTACCGCGCCGTGATTGATGAACTGCTGCTGAAGAATTTTACCGAGACCTGGAAAAAATGGGGCGCATCAAAAGGCGCCATGGTGCGCAACCAGTCGCACGGATCACCGGCCAATACCCTCGATTTGTACAGCGTGGTGGATATTCCGGAGACGGAAGGCACCGATGTGTTGCGTTTCAAGTTTGCTTCTTCTGCTTCGCATGTTACCGGCAAAACATTAACGGCTGCGGAATCGGCTACCTGGCTCAATGAACATTTCCTTTCTTCATGGGGTGATGTTAAAAAAGCCATCGATCTTTATTTCCTCGGTGGCGTGAATCATATTGTGTACCATGGTACGGCGTATTCACCCCAGGCCGCACCGTGGCCCGGCTGGCTGTTTTATGCCGCCGTTCACTTTCAGCCAACCAACCCGCAATGGAAAGATTTTAAAACGCTGAACGATTACATCACCCGGGTGCAATCTTTTTTACAAACCGGTAAGCCCGATAATGATGTATTGCTGTATTATCCCATAGCGGATCGTTATTCGGAACCCGGCAATGCCCTGCTGCAGCACTTCGACGGCATGGAACGCAACTTTGAAAAAACGGCCTTTGAACATGTTTCCAAATGGATGCTGGAAGAAGGGTATGGATTTGATTTCTTCTCCGACCGCCAGTTGCAGAAGTTTTCACTCAATGGGAAAAAGATCAGCACAGGAGGCAATACGTATCAAACGATTTTACTACCTGCGAACCAGTTGATGCCGCTGCCTTCTTTTACGAAACTGCTGGCGCTGGCCAATAGTGGTGCTACCGTTCTCGTATATAAAAATCTTCCGAAAGAGGTTCCCGGTTTTGCGCAGGCGGAAAAAAGGCAGACCGCATTGAACATGTTGCTGTCGCAGATGAAACTAACGGACATGGGTACCCTGAAAAAAGCGGTTCATGGAAAAGGTGCTTTTATTGTTTCGGATGACCTGGACGCACTTTTTGCCGCCGGGAATGTGCGCAGGGAACAGCTGCCTGCCGGTCTCAGGTTCGAAAGAAGAAAGCAGCCATACGGGTATACCTATTTTATTAACAACCGGTCTGATTCAACCCTGGATCAATGGCTCCCCATTTCGGTAGCGGCTGCATCAGTAGCCCTTTTTGATCCGATGCTCAATGTGCATGGACTGGCCCGCTGGCGGCAAGTCTCCAATGGTACCATTGAAGTGAAGCTGCAGGTAAAGCCGTATGGTTCCATCATTGTACAAACCTATAATGGTGTTCAAACGGCCGCGCCTTTTGTATATAACGAACGTACGGGCACTCCTCAGGAAATAAAAGGTAATTGGGCAATTGAATTCCTGGAAGGCGGTCCGCAGGTTCCTTCCAATGTAACTGTTTCACAATTAAGATCCTGGACTGACATAGAAGGTGATGCGGTAAAAAACTTTTCCGGCACCGCGCGCTATACCACAACATTCTCGTTGCCCGCCGGTGATGCACAAGCCTGGGAATTGAACCTGGGCAAAGTAGCGGAAACGGCCGAACTATTTTTAAACGGTACAAAAGTAGCCACGCTCGTTGGTCCGCATTTTAGCGTGGTGATCCCGGCCTCCTCTTTTAAGCAGCAGAATACCTTGCAGGTTGTGGTAGCCAACCTGATGGCCAACCGTATTTCGTACATGGATCGCAACAACCAGCCATGGAAAATATTTTATAACACGAACATGCCGGCGCGCAGACCGGAAAATGCAAAGCGTGGTTTGTTTGATGCCTCTGCCTGGAAGCCACTGCCCTCCGGGCTTTTAGGACCGGTTACGCTAACAGCTGTACGATATGAATAAGCGGATTCCTGGTACTTTATTGCTGATTGCCTTATGCTTTACCGCAACGGGGCAGCGTACGGCACCCAGGCCACTGTATGCCGACCCAATTTATGATGGCGCTGCTGACCCGGTAATTGTATATAATTACAAAACAAAGCAATGGGTGATGTTTTATACGAACCGTCGCGCGAATATTGTAGATACCACCGTGAAATGGGTGCACGGTACCCGTATCGGTATGGCTACATCAAAGGACGGTGCTAAATGGAACTACGCGGATACGGCGAACATCAATTACCGTCCGGACACTGATTATACGTTTTGGGCGCCCCATGTCCTGGAACATGGCGGCATCTTCCATATGTACCTTACGTATGTTCCGGGTGTATTTGCCGACTGGAACCATCCGCGCCACATAGTTCATCTCACCAGCAATGACCTGCGCAACTGGAACTACGAGTCGGTGTTACCGCTAGCAAATAACAAAGTGATCGATGCATCTGTATACCGGATGCCCGGTGGAACCTGGCGCATGTGGTACAATAATGAAAGAGACGGCAAATCCATTTATTATGCCGACAGTAAAGATCTTTTTACATGGGAGGATAAAGGCAGAGCCATTGCCACGAGGGGAGAAGGTCCGGCGGTTTTCAATTGGAAGGGACATTACTGGATGATCGTTGATGCCTGGAAAGGACTGGAAGTTTTTCAATCACCGGATCTGTCATCCTGGAAAAAACAAGGGGAAAGAATTTTGGAAGAAGGCGGTACCGGTAAAGACGATGGAGCGATCGGCGGTCATTGTGATGTGGTTGTTTCCGGTGACCGGGCCTTTCTTTATTACTTCACGCATCCCGGGAGAACAGCTAAAGCGCCGGCTAAAAAAGGAACGGCAGAAGAGAAGCGCAGTGTTATCCAGGTTGCCGAATTAAAGCTGGTGGATGGAAAGATCGTATGCAACCGGAACCAGCCGGTAAAAGTCAACCTTAAGAAAGCAAAACGAAAAGAGGAGTCAAAATTTTTGATAAGAAAGACTGTAAGATCGTGAGTAATTAACAGGATAAAACATGAATGCATTCAAAATAATTTTTTATGCCGCGGTAATGATGTTTTCGTTTCCGGCGGTTGCGCAAAAGAAAGAGATCCGCTATTTATCCGGTAAGGATGCGCAGCATACGGTAGCCTGGGATTTTTATTGTACGGGCGGTCGAAACTCCGGTAAGTGGACAAAGATCCAGGTGCCGTCGCACTGGGAACAGCAGGGATTTGGCGCGTACAACTATGGCCGCGATTACAAAACCTATGGCCGCAATTTCCGTTTTGCCGATGAACAGGGTTTGTATAAATACAATTTTACGGTACCCCCAACCTGGAAAGGCAAAAAAGTATTTATCGTATTTGAAGGTTCCATGACCGATACGGATGTTAAACTCAATGGTCAGTCGGCGGGACTCAAACACCAGGGCGCCTTCTACCGTTTTAAATTCGACATCACAGACAAGCTTAAATATGGCCAACAGAATGTACTGGAAGCCACGGTCAGCAAAATGTCGTCCGATGAATCGGTGAACAATGCAGAGCGGCTGGCCGACTACTGGGTCTTCGGCGGCATCTTCCGTCCTGTTTACCTCGAAGCCGTTCCGGCAGAATATATCGATCACGTTTCCATCGATGCAAAAGGGGATGGAAGTTTTGCCATGAATGTATTTACCTCCGGTCTTCAGAAAGGAAAAACCGTTGTAGCCGATATTATCGATGCTAAAGGAAAGATCGTTGCCACTACATCAGCCGTGGTGGGTGCAAAAGATAGTGTGGTTTTATTAAAAACCGGGGTGCCTTCCGTAAAGCAATGGACGGCGGAAACGCCCCATCTTTATAAAGTGGCGGTGCACCTGAAAGAAGGGGGCAGAACCGTTTATACTGCTACGGAAAAATTTGGTTTCCGCACTATTGAAGTAAGAAAGGGCGATGGCATTTACCTCAATGGAGTAAAGATCAAAATGAAAGGCGTGAACCGCCACGTATGGTGGCCGGAAACAGGTCGTGCCGTAACGCCGGAGATTGACCTGGTGGATGTAAAATTGATCAAGGAAATGAACATGAATGCCGTTCGGTGTTCGCATTATCCGCCGGACCAGTCTTTCCTGGAACTGTGTGACTCACTCGGGTTATATGTGCTGGATGAACTGGCAGGCTGGCAGAAAGCATACAACACGCGCACAGGATCCATACTGGTGAAAGAAATGGTTACCCGCGATGCGAATCATCCTTCCATACTTTTCTGGAGCAACGGGAATGAAGGCGGTCATAACAAGGAACTCGTTGATGATTATGCGCAATATGACCTGAGCAAACGTACCGTTATTCATGCGCATCACCGACCGGGTAATGCCATCAACGGTATCGACTGCAACCACTACGAAGATTATTACAGCACGAAAAAAATATTGGACGATTCACTGATCTACATGCCCACAGAATTCCTGCATGCGCAGGACGATGGCGGGGCCGCTGCGGCACTTGCTGATTTCTGGGAACTGCACTGGAACGGAAGGAGAGGTGCGGGTGGTTTCATATGGGATCTTGCCGATGAAGGCATAGTGCGTACCGACATGAACAACATCATTGATGTCAATGGCGTGAACGCACCCGATGGCATTGTTGGTCCGCACCGGCAAAAGGAAGGAAGCTTCAATGCCATCAAGGAAATTTATTCGCCCGTAAAGATCCGCATGCAAACATTACCCGAAGGATTCAGGGGGGAGATACCGGTGGAGAACCGCTATCATTTTACCAACCTGTCATCTGTAAACTTTTACTGGGCGATGGTGAATTTCAGAAAGCCTGGTGACCAGTTTGCCGGGTATGATGTATTGAATAGCGGGCAGGCAACCTCTCCCAACATCGCTGCCGGTGGCGATAGCGGCATTCTGCGGCTTAATCTTCCGGATAACTGGAAACAGTATGATGCACTGGTACTGTCCGCGTTCGACCCTTCAAAAAATCTAATCTACAAATGGACCTGGAAATCTAAATCAAATATCGAGATCTTTTCTTCTTTTGTAAACAGGCCGGATACAGCAAAATCCACTGTGGCGGAAACAGATTCAACCTTTACGCTGTCGGGTGGTGATGTGTCCGTGGTGATTGGGAAACGGGACGGGCAACTGAAAGGCATCCGGAACAAAATGAGCGACCCGCTTTCTTTCGGGCGCGGGCCGGTGCTGGTGAGCGGCAGTGCTACCGTTAACGAGGTAAAAACTTTTTACGATGGAAACATACAGGGTGTTGATGTATCGTATTCGGGCGACCTCCGGTACATGCGCTGGAAGATGATGAACAACGGGTGGTTGTCGCTGGAATATGAATATGAACTGGAAGGGGCTTATCCGTTTGCCGGGATATCATTTACTTACCCCGAGAATTTCGTGCTGGGTGCAAAGTGGCTGGGTAAAGGACCTTACCGGGTTTGGAAGAACCGCCTGCAGGGTGTAACCGACAACGTGTGGCAGAATGCCTACAACAACACGCATGCCGGGTCGGCACCCTGGATCTACCCGGAGTTCAAGGGTTATTTCGCTGATGTTACGTGGATGGAACTGAATACCGTGGAAGGAAAATTCATGGTGGCCTCACCGGATACGGGCTTGTATGTGCGCCTGTTTGATTTTTATGCACTGTCCGGTGTTCGTCCGCACCCTGAACTACCGGTGGGTAATCTTTCTTTTCTTGATGCCATTCCGCCAACGGGAACAAAACTTGCGCTCAACATAAGCGCCAACACATCACAACTCGGTCCGCAAAGTGAACCCAATAAACTGAGCGCCCGCAAACGCAGGACCCTGTATTTCTATTTTGGTACACCCAGGCCGGATAAAGACAAAAAGCAATTCACCATGCCGGCAGTGAATGACCTGTTCTGATGCGGAGAAGATGGACCTATATTATTCTGCTGATCTTATTGGTGCCGCTGGTTCCCAGTGCACAAAAACAGCAGCGGATAAAGGAACGCAGCATCCATTACAGGCCCGACGGAACAGACTTTGTTTGTATGGATGGAAAGCAGCGGTTTAACAGGGCGCTATATGGAAGCAACACCGCGTTCAGGGTGGAAGCCGGCGACCTGCCGGAATTTGCCCTGTACCTGCCCGGTATGGGTGGCAACCTGCAGTTTGGCCTGATGGTGGGCGATAGCAGCAAATGGCTGATCCAGGCAAAGAATATTGAAGCCCGCTACCGGCCCGGCTCCATGTTGTATAAAGTTTCCGACCCTTTACTGAGGGGAGGAATTCTAGAACTAACGGCTTTGCCACTGTTTGAAGGGGAAGGATTGATCGTGAAAATGGAAGGAAAAAATCTTCCAACCGGAATTGGGTTAGTAACGGTTTTCGGCGGCGCTACAGGACAACGCTTTTCCCGTGACGGCGATATTGGTGCCGACCCGGAATCATCCTTTTACCTGAAACCGGAGTACTGCCGCAATAATATCATCGACATTCAAAGCGACAGCAGCTTCCGCCTTTTTTTCGGGGCACGGAATCCTGTATCCGCAGAAGAGCAGCGCGCATTGCTGCAAAAGGGAAGCATTGCGGGACGAACAGACATCCGTCAACTCAACGGAATATTCCCAAGAGGTGTTCTGCAACAGGGAGACGCCGCGCACCTGCAAACTCCATACTCCGTATCCTCATCATCCCCGGGTTCTGCTCCTTTGCTCAGGGCACTTCACCTGCTGACAGCAAAACCATTGTATTTTTTTATATCGGCAGGCGGAACGTCCACACCCATTCATTATGATGATTTGCACCTGCTGTTCAACCGGTCGGAAGCGGAAAGAAAAAAACGCGCTGCGCAGGTTACGGTCAGCACACCCGATCCCTACATCAATACATTAGGGGGCGCCTTGAGCATGGCTGCCGACGCCATCTGGGAAGCTCCGTCATATATGCATGGTGCAGTGGCCTGGCGCATGCGTCTGCCCGGATGGCGCGGGGCTTATGCGGCGGACGTGATGGGCTGGCACGACAGGGCACGTACGCACTTCGATGCCTACCTCAAATCACAGGTAACCACACCGCCCGGGCCTGTTGTCATGGATACTGCCTTAAACCTCGCACGAAGTCAGGAGAAAATGGGAACGTCCATGTTCAGCGGCGGGTACATCGCCCGCAATCCCAATGGCGACTTCCGTCCGCATCATTACGATATGAACCTCGTGTTCATGGACCAATTGCTGAATCATATTTTATGGACAGGGGACACTGCTTATTTACGGAAAGTATTCCCGGCCATCAAGCTTCACCTGGAGTGGGAAAAAAGAAATTTCGATACCGATGGTGATGGCCTTTACGATGCTTACGCCGCCATCTGGGCCAGCGATGCGCTTCAATACAGCGGCGGTGGTGTGACGCATTCTTCTGCTTATAATTATCGCAGTAATGACCTGGCTGCAAAGCTGGCCTCTATCATTGGTGAAGAGGGCAGTGAATACCGAAGGGAAGCTGACAAGATTTTATCTGCACTGAATAAGCAGTTATGGATGCCCTCCATTGGCGTGTATGCAGAGTACAGAGACCTTCTCGGAAATAAGCTGCTTCATCCTTCACCAGGATTGTGGACGATCTATCATGCCATTGACAGCCGTGTTCATGATCTGTTCCAGGGATGGCAGGCACTGGAATATATTGACCGCAACATCCCGCACATACCCATTAAAGCAAAAAACTTTCCCGATACCACACTCTATACGTTATCAACAACATCCTGGCAGCCCTATACCTGGTCGCTGAATAATGTAGCGCTGGGCGAGTTGATGCATACAGCACTTGCATACTGGCAGGGCGGGAGGAGTGAAGAGGCCTTCCGTCTCTGGCGTTCAACCCTGATAGAAAGCATGTACCTCGGCGCCAGCCCGGGTAACCTGCAGCAGTTATCGTACTATGATGCCGTGCGCGGTGAATTGTACCGCGACTTTGCCGATGGCATCGGCATGACCGCACGTTCACTGGCAGAAGGTTTATTTGGAATGCAGCCCGATGGATTAAAGGATACATTATTCATTCAGCCAGGCCTTCCTTCTGCCTGGCCTTATGCTCACCTAACGACACCTGACCTTTCTTTTTCATTCAATCGTGATGGAGCCAGGGATACTTATAAAATCAAGCCATCCTTTCCGCAATCCATGAAACTTTGTTTCCGTATTCCGGCAAGAATGGATGAAGTAGAAGTCGTTTTGGTGAACGGAGTGAAATCGGACTGGTCATCGCAGCCGGTAATCGGACCGCCGCTGGTACAGGTTGTATCAGGAGAAGCAAAGGAGTATACCATTGAAATTCTATGGAAGGGAAAAAACTTTACAAGGCCTGCGCTGAAAGAAAGGTATGCTTCCGGCGAAATAATAAATATTGGCTTTTCGCAAGGGGAAGTAAATGGATTGTATGATCCACAGGAGGTGTTTGCAAGAGCAGGGCAGGAGGAAAAAAGTATTACTGCAACAGTTAGTAAGAACACCGGTGATAAAACTTTTTTCATCCGGACGGCACAGGGAAGTTTTGATTATTGGATGCCGCTCTCCCTTAACGTAACCAACCCTGTAGACATCATGTACAGCACGAAAGATGGCCGCCAGTTATTTTATGTGGTCAATCATTCATCAAAAGCTATAAAAGGAAAACTCTGGATCAATGAAAAAACGGAAGCGGAATACAATCTGCTTCCGGGTGCCTCCTCCCCCGTAATTTCTAAAGCATGGGGTGCATTACTGACAGGAACGAACAAGATAATTTTTACCTGGCATGGAGGATCCGTTATAAAAAAAACTGTGAACTGGGATGCGTGGAATCCAAAAACAGGTTACAAAACCGTGAAGTTGGATCCTTACTTCAATGACCATGTGACCAATATTTTTAAAAACAAATACCGCTCCCCACGTCCGCAGGCTTCTACGTTACAACTGCCTTTGCAGGGAATTGGCAACTGGGCTTATCCCCTGGTTACCGCTAACATAAATGATTCAGGACTAAGAAAGCGCGCCGGTGTAAAGGGTGAGTTCCGTATCAGCAATGGTGTTCCATTTGCCACGCCTTCTGCGCAGGAGAAAAAGAATATTATTTTTACTTCCCAATGGGATAATTACCCGGATTCAGTGAACATACCTTTGGAAGGAAGAGCACGGCACGCCTATTTCTTAATGGCCGGTACAACCAACGCCATGCAAAGCAGGCTGGTTAACGGATCCATTACGGTTCGGTACAAAGATGGCACCAGCGAAGTACTGGAATTAAAAAACCCGGAGAACTGGTGGCCGATTGAACAGGATTATATGGAAGACGGGTATGCCTTTACCACGGGTGCGCCGAAACCGGTGCGTGTGTACCTGAAAACAGGAATCGATACACGCAATTTTTCTGATTACACATCTATAAAAGGTTACAGCAACCGAGCTGTTGATGGTGGTGCCGCCACTGTGCTTGATCTTCCGCTTCATCCATCAAAAGAGTTGCACAGTCTGACACTGCGCACCATCGCCAACGATGTGGTTATTGGCCTGATGAGTGTAACCCTCGTGCGTTAATCATAAATTATGAAAAAAATATTATTGGCTGTTCCCCTTTTTTTTATGGCACTGCTCGCAAAATCACAGGAGAGCGACAGCGTGTACCTGTTCTCTTATTTTAAAGGCAATGGCGACGGACTTCATTACGCCTACAGCTATGACGGGTTGAAATGGGAAGCGATGTTTGGCGATACGGCTGTACTAAAACCAACTGTGAGCAGGGACAAATTGTTCCGTGATCCCTGCATCATCCGGGGGCGGGACGGGCTGTTTCATATGGTATGGACCGTTAGCTGGAATGACCGCGGGGTCGGTTATGCTTCTTCGCACGACCTTATGAACTGGTCGGAACAGCGCTACCTGCCGGTGATGCAGCACGAAGATTTGGCGCGCAATGCCTGGGCACCGGAGATCACGTATGACCCCAGGAAAAAAAAGTACATGATCTACTGGGCTTCCACCATCACCGGAAAGTATGTCAATAAGGATACGGCAGCAGAAAGCGGTTACAACCACCGCATGTATTATACAACGACAAAAAACTTTAAAAAATTTTCGCGAACAAAACTTTTATACGAACCGGGTTTCAGCGTGATCGATGCTTCGATTGTAAAGGATGGAAAACAATGGATCATGTTCCTGAAAAACGAAACGCGCTGGCCGGTTGAAAAAAATCTACGCGTAGCAACCGCAAAAAAACTTACCGGTCCTTACTCGGCACCCGGTGCGCCCATAACCGGCAACTACTGGGCGGAAGGTCCGACAGCCGCAAAAATTAGTGGTGACTGGATTGTTTATTTTGATAAATACCGTGATAAAAAATATGGCGCCGTCCGCTCTTCCGACTTCATTCAATGGACCGACATTTCCGATCAGGTAAGTTTCCCTAAAGGCACCCGGCATGGTACAGTGTTCAAGATCACGAAATCTGAGTTTGAAAGAATGGTAAAGCAATAAAAAATAGGACCGCAAAGACGCAAAGCCTTTGCGCCTCCGCGGTTAATGCAGATTCAGGATGCGACAGGATGGTAGGGCCCCTGTTCTTTGTAAATTCCACCTTATTAGACTGTTTGCTATGCTGATGATCAAGCCTTCCTTTCTCACGTTGCTGTTAACTGTGTTTTTTGTTTCTGCATTCTCCCAGGTAAAGCTACCGGCCATCATTTCCGATGGTATGATCCTGCAGCAGAAGTCAAAGGCCGCACTGTGGGGCTGGGCCGCACCAGGTGAAACCGTAAGCATTTTGCCTTCCTGGACAGGAAAGAAAGTTTCCGCAAAAGCGGATGCCTCAGGGAAATGGATGGCCTATGTAAAGACGGCCAAAGCAGGCGGACCGCACTCCATTACATTTTCTTCCTCCAATACCATTACGGTTACCGATGTATTACTGGGTGAAGTATGGCTGGCCTCGGGACAGTCGAATATGGAATTCTTTATCGGCAAAACCAGCAATGCTTCCTACACAGGCGTGATCAATCATGATGCCGTGATGAAAGACGCAGAGCATCCCGGGATCCGGCAGATCGATGTGCCCAATAAAGTAGCGGATGAACCGCAGCAGGATTTTAAAGGGGTATGGAAAAAATGTACAGCGTCCACCATTGATACTTTTTCTGCTGTGGCGTATTTCTTTGCACTCGATATTCAGAAAGCCACCAGGTTCCCGGTAGGCATCATCAATTCCACCTGGGGTGGCACGCCTGCAGAATCGTGGACAAGAAAGGATGTATTGCAGAATGATCCTGACCTGCTGCCGATCCTTGACCGGTACACAAAGGCCCTGGAGGTTTACCCGAAAGAATCTGAAAAGTATAAAACCGCGCTCGAGAAATGGCGTGCCGATACGGGCAAACGAAAAGGTGCCGCACCGGCTGCACCCATGGGCCCAACGCACAACAAATCGCCTTACAAATTATACAACGGCATGATTGCGCCCATTCAGCCGTATACGTTGAAAGGAGTGCTCTGGTACCAGGGTGAATCCAACGCTGATCGTGCCTTCCAATACAGGAACCTGTTTACAAAAATGATCCGGCAATGGAGAACGGAATGGAATGCGCCAAAACTTCCGTTTTATTTTGTACAGATCTCACCGCACCGCAGCCAGAACCCGGAGATCCGCGACGCGCAATTGTATGTATACAGAACGGTGCCGGCAACCGGCATAGTGGTCACAACAGACAATGGTGATTCACTGGATATTCACCCGCGCAATAAAGAGCTGGTGGGCAGCCGGCTGGCACGGTGGGCACTGAAGAATGAATACGGTAAAAAAGATGTGGTTGTTTCCGGCCCGCTATACAAATCCATGAAGGTGGAAGGATCAAAAATCCGCATCCGTTTTGATCATGCCGATGGTTTGAGAGCGGCCGACGGTACGCTGAAAGAATTTATGATTGCCGGTGCCGACAGCGTTTTTGTTCCGGCTGTAGCTGAAATTTCCGGCAACTCCGTTTTGGTGTGGAGCGATAAAGTGCAGCAACCAAAGGCCGTGCGGTTTGCCTGGCGGAATATTCCCAAAGCAGACCTGGTCAATAAAGAAGGATTACCGGCTTCCCCTTTCCGTACCGATAACTATACCCTGACAACGCAGAGCAGGAAATAATCGTCCATCAAACATCATCGGCCAACCGAATAAATAACAACTGTGAAAAAAATTTACCTGCTGATCCTCTTTGCCTTAACCGGGTCCATGCAACTGGCTGCACAAACAGATTTAAAATGGGCTTCCAAAGTCGGTGCACGCAAAGCTCCAACATCAAAAAAAACATTCTGGGTGCATCAATACGGCAATGTTTCCGACAGCAATAAAGTAAGCACCGCTGCTATTCAAAAAGCAATCGATGCCTGTGCTCAAAAAGGGGGTGGCCTGGTGCGTTTTGCACCGGGTACCTATTTAATGGGCTCCATTTTCCTGAAAAAGGGTGTACATCTTAAAATAGATAAAGGCGTGCTCTTAAAAGGCAGCCAAAGCTTTGATGATTACCCGGAGATCGACACGCGCATTGCCGGTATAGAAATGCGCTGGCCTGCTGCACTCATCAACATCATCGACCAGAAAAATGTAATGGTGAGCGGTGAAGGAAAAGTGAACGCGCAGGGAAAATTCTGCTGGGATAAATACTGGGCCATGCGCAAAGAATATGAACCAAAGGGACTGCGCTGGATCGTAGATTATGATGCAAAGCGTGTGCGCACCTTTCTCGTACAATCCTCATCCGACGTAACACTGAAAGGACTGACATTTTCCAATGCAGGCTTCTGGACCGTCCAGTTATTGTACTCCGATCATATTACCGTAGATGGTGTGGTGATCCGCAATAACGAAGACGGCAAAGGTCCGAGTACCGATGGTATCGATATCGATTCTTCTTCCTGGGTGCTGGTCCAGAATTGCGACATTGATTGCAATGATGATGATTTCTGCCTCAAAGCCGGAAGGGATTATGATGGCCTGCGCGTGAACCGTCCGACTGAATACGTGGTGATCCGCAAATGCATTGCCCGCCGCGGCGGCGGCCTGTTAACTCTGGGCAGCGAAACCTCCGGTGGTATCCGCCATGTACTGGCAACCGATTTAATTGCCATGGGAACGGGTAACGGCTTCCATATTAAATCGGCGACCACCCGGGGTGGCATAGTGGAAGACATTCACTTCCGGAACATTACCATGGATTCGGTAGGCAATGCCTTTATGTATACCATGAACTGGAATCCAACCTACAGCTATTCAAAGCTTCCGGAAGGATATACCTATGAAACACTGCCAGCACACTGGAAAGTAATGCTGACCAAGGTAGAACCCGAAGAGCGCGGCATTCCACACTTTAAAAATGTATATGTTTCCAATATAACGGTAAAGCATGCACGAAAAGGCATCAATGCTGCCGGGTTAAACCAATCCTTCCTCGAAAATTTTTATTTCTCCAACATTGACATGAATGCAGATAATGCCGGAGCCATTGATTTTGCACGTGCCTGGTCCTGGAAAAATGTACGTATCCGGGCAAAAGATGGGTCAACCGTTACCATTAAAAATTCGCAAACCGTCAGCCTGCAGCCATGATGAAAAAAGGAATGTTTTTACTGTGCGGGATTTTGCTTGCCGCTGCTGTTCATGCGCAGCGTGTGATGGAAGCGCTCGACAGGGGCGTGGTGGGCGTGCGTGATTCCAGCGGTAAAGTGTTTGTCAGCTGGCGGATGCTGGGCACGGACCCGGATGATATAAGTTTCAATGTATACCGGTTGCGGGGTACGGAAAAGAAAAAACTGAACAACGCACCGGTAAAAGATGTCACGCATTTTATTGACGTGGATACGGTGACAACACAAAAACAGGTATACTTAGTTGCGCCGCTGAAAGGAGAGAAAGAACTTACTGCAGACCGATCACTGCCTCTTGAAGCAGGTAACAACCCTTACTTTTCCATTCCCCTGCAAACACCGAAGGGCTATACGCCCAATGATGCCAGCGTAGGTGACCTCGATGGTGACGGCCAGTACGAGATTGTAATTCACATAAGTGGCAGGGGGAGAGATAACAGCCGTGCAGGCCTTACGGATCCGCCGGTATTCCATGCCTATAAACTGGATGGGCGGCTGCTCTGGTCCATCAATCTTGGAATAAACATCCGGGAAGGAGCACACTACACGCAGTTCATGGTGTATGACCTCGATGGCGACGGGAAAGCGGAAGTAGCCATGAAAACCGCTGATGGTACGATCGACGGAGTGGGAGGAGTGATCGGTGATTCAACAAAAGACTGGAGAAATAACCGCGGCTATATTTTATCAGGGCCCGAATACCTGACCGTATTCGACGGATTGTCGGGGAAGGCATTGGCCACTACTGGTTTTATTCCGCCGCGCCATGCAAAGCTGCAACCCACCGAGCAGGAACTGAAAGAAGTGTGGGGCGATGGATATGGTAACCGCATGGACCGTTTCCTGGCAGCTGTGGCTTACCTCGATGGAAAGCTTCCGAGTCTGATCATGTGCCGCGGTTATTATACACGCACAGTGATCACCGCCTGGAACTGGCGTGAAGGAACGCTTTCAAAAGTATGGACATTCGACAGTCATGATCCTTCGCGAAAAGAAAACTTGCGGTATGCGGGTCAGGGCAACCATAACCTCAGTATCGCAGACGTTGATGAAGATGGAAAGGACGAAATTGTATACGGCGCGATGTGTCTTGATGATAATGGCAAAGGCTTATATACAACAGGGCTGGGTCATGGTGATGCGCTTCATGTAACGGACCTTGATCCTTCAAGGCCGGGACTGGAAGTGTTCGGAATCCAGGAACGGTTTGATGACGCGGGCGCTTCTTTCCGCAGTGCGGCAACCGGCGAAGTTTACTGGAAGAAAGCATCCGTTAAGGCAGGTGAAGACGGTGAAGGTCCGGGTAGGGGGCTGGCGCTCGATATTGATCCGCGCTACCCCGGTTATGAATCGTGGGTGGCGGGCGCCGGCATCACGGGATTGTTTGATGCAAACGGTAATGTGATCGGCAGCCGCACGCCTTCCGTAAATATGGGTATTTACTGGGATGGTGATGTACTGAGCGAAATCCTGGATGGAACCGTCATTGATAAATGGGATTACATCAATGGCCAACCCCTGCGGATGCTGCAGGCATCGCAGTATGGCTGTGTGCACAATAACGGATCCAAATCAAACCCGGTTTTATCGGCCGACATCCTGGGCGACTGGCGCGAGGAAGTTATATACCGCAGTGCGGATAACAAAGAGCTGCGGGTATTCACCACCGGCATTCCCACCGGCAAAAAATTTTATACCCTCATGCACGATCCGCATTACCGCCTGAGCATTGCCTGGCAGAACGTAGGCTACAACCAACCACCGCATACCGGTTTTTATATGGGTGCCGGAATGAAGCCGCCGCCAAAACCAAACATCATCTATCCAAAAAATTAACCACAACAGCAAAAACCACCCCTAACCACCAGCTATCCATAAAAAAGGTCAAATTATAAACGACCTTCTCAAATCATAAATCTCAAAGTCTCAAAATCTCAAATCATCAATAACCTGCAAATAGTAATGACTGACCATACCATAAACGACCTGTTACATCTTAAATCTCAAAATTTTAAATCTTAAATAATAAACCCTCCATGCCACTTAAAAAATATATTGTCTTCTTTTTAATTTTCGTTGTAGCAAGCTCTTTCCTTCTCCATCAAAACAACAAACCAGTTTTTTATATCATCGGCGATTCCACGGTTCGCAACGGTAACGGCAGCGGCAGCAACCAGCAGTGGGGCTGGGGCAGCTTTATGCAGGATTATTTCGATACAACCAGGATCACCATCTCCAACCAGGCGATCGGGGGCCGGAGCAGCCGTACGTTTTTAACGGAAGGCCGCTGGGATAAAATCATGGCAACGCTGAAAAAGGGTGATTACGTGATCATGCAGTTTGGTCACAATGATGGTGCGCCGCTGGACGATACGGCCCGTGCAAGGGGAACCATCAGGGGCATTGGTGATGAATCAAGGGAGATCTATAATCCCATTACCAAAAAGCAGGAAGTGGTGTACACCTACGGCTGGTATATGCGGAAATACATCCGCGATGCGAAATCAAAAGGAGCCATCCCAATTGTTTGTTCCCCTGTTCCGCGCAACAACTGGAAGGATGGAAAAGTAACCCGCTCTGCTGAAAGTTATTCAGGCTGGGCCAAAGCGGTTGCGGAAGCCGAAGGCGCTCCCTTCATTGATCTCAACAACCTGGTGGCCGAGCGGTATGAAGCGATGGGTGAAGAAGCCGTTAAAACATTATTCCAGGGCGATCACACACATACCAGCATGGGCGGTGCCCGCATCAATGCTTCCATCGTTGCGGACCAGTTAAAAAAAACCCGGCCCCAAAATTTAGCACCTTATCTCAAAAAATAGGCTCTTGAAACACTTCCTGCTTTGTCTTGCATTACTGTCGTTTGTTGTTGATGTACCGGCTCAAAAGATCAACCGCAAAGAACTGGTGCAGCGGCATAATGTGGTTGTTACAAAAGCTGATTCGCTTTCATCACTCACCGTAGGCAACGGCCGGTTTGCATTTACGGTGGATGTTACCGGCCTGCAAAGTTTCCCGGGGCAATATGCAAAAGGGGTATCGCTCGGCACGCAATCGGAATGGGGCTGGCACAGTTTCATCGATACGGCAGGATACAAAATTGAAGAAGCACAGAAAACCTATCATCTTAACAGGCGCGATGTTACCTACACCGTTCAATGGAATGCACCGGAGCGGAACAAAGCAGCTTCCAACTGGTTCCGCCAGAACCCACACCGCCTGCAGTTAGGCAATCTTGGACTGGTCATTACCAAAGAAAACGGGCAGCCAGCCTCCTTACCGGATATCAAAAACATCAACCAGCAACTGGACCTTTGGACCGGCGAGATTGTTTCCCGTTTTACCGTAGATGGCATTCCTGTGGAAGTAAGAACAGTGGCCCATGGTGATGATGATGTGATTGCCGCAAGAATCAATTCATCATTGGTTGCCAAAGGAAGACTAACCGTAAGCCTGCAGTTTCCTTATCCAACCGGTGCGTGGACAGATGAAGGCGTGAATTATACACAAACTGAAAGACATTCTTCACGTATTGTAACGCAACAACCTTCGGGTGCTTTGCTGGAACACAAGCTGGACACGACTGCATATTATGTTGGTTTCTCCTGGAAGGGAAATGGAAAGATAAAAGGGACCGGCGTCCACAGTTTTTCACTGGCCCCCGCTCCGGGCGATAAAACCTTTTCTTTTTCAGCAAGATTCAGCCATAAGGAAAAAGGTGCCCTTCCTTCTTTTGAAACAGTCCGTGCCAGCAGCAGTAAAGGATGGAATGCCTTTTGGCAAAGCGGCGCAGTAGTGGATTTCAAGGGCAGTACCGATCCGCGTGCAAAAGAACTGGAGCGACGGATCATACTTAGTCAATACCTGATGAAAGCGCAGGAGGCAGGAGAATTTCCGCCACAGGAAACCGGTCTTACCTACAACAGTTGGTTTGGAAAGCCGCACCTCGAAATGACCTGGTGGCATGCCGCGCACTGGGGGCCGTGGGGCAGGATCCAATACACGGAAAAGCTGCTAGCCTGGTATGCATCTGTAGCGAACAAAGCGCGAAGCATTGCGGCCCGGCAGGGCTATGAAGGAGTACGCTGGCAAAAAATGACCGACAACCGGGGCGATGAAACGCCTTCCTCTGTAGGGGCCCTTCTCATCTGGCAGCAGCCCCATTATATTTATTTTGCCGAACAATGCTACCGCCATTATAAAAATGCGCATACCCTTAACCGCTATAAAGACCTTGTATTTGCCACCGCTGATTTTATGGCTTCCTTCGCCCGGTACGATTCAGCAAAGAAAAAATATGTTTTAGGAAAGGGCCTGATCCCGGCCCAGGAACGGTTCAAGGCGGAAGAAACGTTCAACCCCGCATACGAACTTGTTTACTGGCATTGGGCCCTGCAGGTGGCGCAGGAGTGGCGCAAGCGGTTGGGCCTGCCCCCGAATGAAAAATGGAACGCGGTCATAAAGAACCTTTCACCTTTACCGGTGCAGGATGAGAAGTATTTGTTTGCCGAAAGTGCACTTGATTCCTATACCAACCCTGAATACCGCACCGATCATCCTTCCGTGCTGGCAGCATTCGGTGTTCTGCCTGCTACAGGCCAGGTAAAAAATAAGGTGATGCAAAACACCTTTAACTGGATCTGGAAGTACTGGACCTGGCAGGATACCTGGGGCTGGGATTTCCCGATGACCGCCATGACCGCTGTACGGTTAGGAGACCCGGAAAAAGCCATTGAAGCACTGCTGATGAACATCCGTACCAATACCTACCTGGTCAACGGCCATAACTACCAGGACGAACGCCTGCGCATTTACATGCCCGGCAATGGAGGATTGCTGGCAGCCATTGCCCTGATGGTGGGTGGTTATGACGGTTCCGGGCCAATGCCCGGCATTCCCAAAAACGGCCAATGGAAAGTGCGCCATGAAGGGTTTAAAAAAATGCCCTGATAAAACCTTTGGGACTTTGCGGTTGCCTTTTAACCGCAAAGCCTAAACTTTGAACGACTCCTTTCACGTTTCACGTTTCACCTTTCACTTTCAGGACGCCACAGGATGATTGCCTCACCTGAATCCCCGAATATTATCCTTATTTCGCAGCTGTATGAATAAAACAATCTACCTTCTTATACCGGCTCTTTTATTGCTGTCGTGCACCGCACAGCGACTGCCTTCCAAATCAAAGATCCTGGAGCCGATGACCGTGGCCAACCAATACTTCATGAACAAATGGCCTGATGCCGGTAAATCCATTATCACCAACCGCGAACGTCCGAGTAACATCTGGACGAGGGGTGTATACTACGAAGGATTGATGGCGCTTTATGCCGTTGACCCCAAAAAAGATTATTACGATTACGCGGTTCAATGGGGTACAAAGCACAACTGGAATATGCGCAATGGAATTGCCACGCGCAATGCCGATGACCAGTGCTGCGGTCAAACCTACATCGACCTGTATACCATCGACAAACAGGAAGAGCGCATCAAAAATATCAAGGCCTGTATCGACAACATGGTGCAGAGCGAAAAGAAGGACGACTGGAACTGGATCGATGCACTGCAGATGGCCATGCCGGTGTTTACCAAACTGGGTGTACTCTATAATGATACGGCGTACTTCAGGAAAATGTATGACCTCTACGCTTTTGCCAAATACAATCATGGTGGAAACGGTTTGTATAATGCTGCCGATGGCTTATGGTGGCGCGATAAAGATTTTGTACCACCGTATAAGGAACCCAATGGTGAAGACTGTTACTGGAGCCGCGGAAATGGCTGGGTACTGGCCGCACTGGCGCGCACCATGGAGCAACTTCCGAAATCAGACCCGCATTTTAACGAATACCTGCAGGATTTTAAAGACATGTCTGCAGCACTCATTAAAGTGCAGCGCGCGGATGGTTTCTGGAATGTCAGCCTGCACGACTCCACCAATTTTGGCGGAAAGGAAACATCCGGCACTGCTTTGTTTACCTATGGTTTTGCCTGGGGTGTGAACAAAGGAATACTCGAAAAAAAAACCTACATGCCGGTAATTGTAAAAGCGTGGAAAGCCATGACCAAAGATGCCGTTCACCCGAATGGTTTTCTCGGTTATGTACAAGGCACGGGTAAAGAACCAAAGGACGGCCAGCCGGTAAGCTACACCAGCATGCCCGACTTCGAAGACTATGGCCTCGGCTGTTACCTCCTCGCCGGCTCCGAAGTCTATAAAATGAAGTAGGAAGCCTCTCAACCTCAGCCTCAACCTCAACCTAAACCCAACCTCTATCTGCATGCTCAGACCCTTCGTCTTACTTGTGCTCATCATCACAACAGCATCCGCTTCCGCACAAAAGCTTTCCTCCAAAGGCAACTTGTTTCATTTCACGTCGGCCGGCAAAGAACTTCGCCTTGAATTCTGCACACCATCGATGTTTCGTGTACGCAATTCCTGGAATAAAAGTTTTGAAGCACCCGAACAATGGATGGTGGCAAAATATAACTGGGCACCTGTTGCGGTAAAGGTCACTGAAACAAAAACCGGATTTCAATTGCAAACGGCGCAGGTTACGGTAAAACTAACCAAGCCTTCATTGCAAATGGAAGTGACCGGCCGGGATGGAAAAATCCTGTCATCGGAAAAGGTAAAAGGTGGCGGTGCATCCAAAAACGGTGATAGCGTGCAGTGCACCAAAAGCCTGGCTTCGGATGAACATTTTTTTGGTTTTGGTGAGCGCATGGATTTCCTGGACCGCCGTGGCAAGCAGTTAAAATTAAATGTAGGAAGAGGAAAAGGACTGCCCCATGCGGTTGGTGCCTACAACATTCTTGAAGCCAACTATGCGCCGGTTCCCTTTTTCATGAGTACTAATGGCTACGGAATATTCTTTCATACCGCCTATCCAACTTCGTGGGATATGGGCAGTACAAAAAAGGATGCATACAGTTTTTCGGCAGAAGGTGGCGAGCTTGATTATTATTTTATCTGCGGACCAAAGTTTACCTCCATCCTCGATCAATACACGGAGCTTACCGGTCGGTCACCGCTCATGCCCCGCTTTGCTTATGGCTTGCACGTAGGTACCTACTCCGGTGGCACCTGGGGCTTCGAAAAATTTACCTCCGATCAATACGTGATTGCGCTTGCGCGCAAGATGCGCGAGATGGGTATCCCGTTTGATATTTTGTGGCTGGATTCAACCTGGCGGATCTTTGGAGATGTGGGTGGAAAAGGCGCCACCTCTTTCGAATGGAGGGAAACCTTTACCAACCCTAAAGGCATGTTTGATTCCCTCTATGCACTAAACGTGAATATGGCAGGCCTGCACCTCCGCCCGCGTTTTGACAACGGTAAAACAATCCGGCTGCTGGATACGGCACAGCGACTGGGCTATACATACAGGGAAGGAGATCAACCCGGCGAATTTGTCAACTTTTTTGATTCGTCTTCGGTAGATTTCTGGTGGAACCACGGCGTGCGCAGGGTGGCTGACCTTGGGGCAAAATTCCTGAAAACAGATGAAGGCAGTGCATTCGGCGGACTGGCCAATGAAAGTGATAAGACCGGCCCGCAGGGGAAGGACATGGCGAAGCTGCACAATCTTTTTCCGCTGGCGTATGCCAAAGCGCCTTATGAAAAATTCCAGCAGTTTAACAATATGCGCGGACTGAATCAAACGCGCGAAGGATACGCGGGCATTCAGCGTTATCCCTACATCTTCGCAGGCGACTGGCCAAGCGAATGGCAATATTTTGCCCCCGTGATTAAGGCGGGAATCAACATTGGTTTATCGGGTGTGGGCAACTGGGCGCATTGCATGGGCGGGTTCGAGCACGTGGCCGATCCGGAACTGTATATCCGCTGGGTACAATTCGGAATGTTCAGTCCTGTTGCCCTGGTATTCGGTATGGACCACCCGGGTTATAAGGAGCCCTGGAACTATGGCCCGGATGCCCTGCGTAATTTTAAAAAATATGATTCGTTACGCTACAAATTACTGCCTTACATCTACAGTAATGCCTACGACATGCACAAAACAGGCGCGCCGCTCATGCGCGGACTGGTGCTTGACTACCACGATGATCCCAATGTGTACGAGATAGGAGGCCAGTACCTTTTCGGAAAGGACATGATGGTTTGTCCCGTTACCACCAAAGGCGCTTTAACAAGAACGGTGTACTTACCTGCAGGTAACTGGTATGATTGGTGGACCGGCAAAAAATATTCCGGCAAACAATACATTCACGTGGTAACACCGCTGGATACCCTGCCCGTTTTTGTAAAGGAAGGAAGCATTATTCCCATGGCCCCGGTAGTGCAGTATGTCGGTGAAAAGAGCGAAGATGTGCTGACACTCGACCTGTACCCGGGTGTAAATAATTCTTTCCAATTGTACGAGGATGATGGTCGCACACTCGAATACCTTAAAGGGAAGGTTGATCTTACCACCATCAGCATGACCGGCAGTGACCGGTCGTTAAAGATTTCAATGGTGCCAACGAAAAGGGCCGGTGGAACACCAGATCACCAATATGTACTTCGAGTGCATACCGATAAAGCGCCATCCGGTGTGGTTCAGGGTGATGTGCAACTAAATGGCAGAGTTAATGGAGGTGAAGGCTTTGCTTATGATACAGAGAAAAAAATCCTGACCATACACCCGCGCAAAGTGGCTTCCGGTAATTACCAGTTAGATATTTTTTACTAACCGCAAGGCCAGGAGCTGTGGTCTCTGTACGGTTGATCGCTGACCAGAAACCCTCGTATTATAATAAATCGTTTTCATGTTTCGTAATGCTGCTGCAACAATAGTACATTAGAAATATAAATCATTGGGGCCTTTTGCAGCTTTTATGCATCCTTTCCGGTTGCTTTACATTGAAACCCAAAACTCCGATTGCTGGACATTAATTTTATAATAGAGAATTATAGGCGCCTATCGACGCCGGAATTACTTGCCCTGGCAAAGGACCCCTCTGTACTTAATCCCGAAGTACTGCCGCATTTGCAGGAGGAATTGATCAAACGGGGAAAGAAGGAAGAAGCTCTGGCGCTTACCAATCCTGTGATCAGTGCGCCCCCGGCCGGTGCTTACCTAACCCCGGAAGAACTTTCCCAGATGATCAGGGAGCGGATGGAATCCGGTGAGTCCATTGAAAGCATCCGCCTTGACCTGAAAGAAAAGGGCATTGATTTAATTGAATTGCTTGAGGAAGAAGTACGGTTTAAAGAGGAAACTTTCGAATACCTCACAGTTTTAAAAGCGGAAAAAGTAAATGAGGAAGAGATCGCCGAAAAAATGAAGGATGAATTCGGTGTTACGGAGCAGGAAACTGAAATTCTGAAATTGGAATTGCGTACCAAAGGCAAATGGAACCTGATCTTTGGCTGGATACTGGTCATTAGTGCCCTCGCACTGCTGCTTTATGACGTTGGTAATAACATAGTGTCCTTGCGTGTAATTCTCATCTTACTTATAGGAATCTGGAGGATCGTTACAGGGTATCGTCAGCGGAGATAAATGAAAATGTTTACTACTTTCCGAAATAAATTCACGGCTTCAATTGTTTTTGCTTCCACACCATTTACTGACAGCTTGTTCATATTAGTCCCGCAATAAGATCAGCAAAAAGAACCGCCAGTTTCTGATCGGCCCTGCCGGCCACTTCAATAATCTCCGCGATGTTTACCGGTTGCAGGTTATCCGGATCGCATTCATCCGTGATCACCGAAACGGAAGCGCATTTCAGTCCTTCCTGGGCGGCTACAATTACTTCGGGCACGGTACTCATTCCCACCATATCGGCACCCGAGTTGCGCAGCCACCGGTATTCGGCACGTGTTTCCAGGTTCGGTCCCATAACGGATACGTATACCCCTTTTTTAACCGGGATGTTGTGTGCTGCATAAAGTCTTTCCAGTTTTTCGATCAACCCCGGGTCGTAGGGCCTGCTCATATCTACAAACTGGTTTCCGAATGTATGTCCTGTCCCGCGCAGTGGGTTATCGGGCAGCATGTTGATATGATCTTCCGTAATAACAAGATCTCCTTTTTTATAACCTGGGTTCATGCCGCCGGATGCATTGCTCAGTAATAAATAACGCACGCCCAAATTCTTCATCACCCGTACCGGGAATGTGATCTGCTGCATTGAATAACCTTCGTAATAATGAAATCGTCCCTGCATCACCAGCACCGCTACGCCTTTAATCCTTCCGGCCAGCAGCTGCCCTTTGTGAAACTCAACGGTCGATGATGGAAAGTTGGGTATGGTTGTATAGGGCATCTGCGCAACAACTTCCATCTGATCCACTAAAGCGTTTAATCCTGTTCCCAGCACAATGCCCACCAGGGGTTGTACACCCAGTTTGTCTTTCAGAAATTGAACCGTCTCGTCAACCATTTGTTTTTGCATGATTTAAAATAACTACAAAAAACTTTTACAGGCGGATTTACGTAGATTTAGAAAGAGGTGCTATATGAAGAGATGGCGGACTATATTGGTATTTATGACATTTTGTTTAATAGGGCAGCCCGCTATGGCGCAATCTAATGGAACAAATAAAGAAGCTCCCGCTTATCCGCAGGTAAAAAGACTTTTGAACGGTGATTCTTCATTAACTTCCTTCAGTAACCTGCAGGGCAGGATTACGCTGATCGACTTTTTTGGTACCTGGTGTGTACCCTGTATCAAAGCGCTTCCCCACCTGCAGGAAATAGGGAAGAAATATAAAAAAGACATCACCATTGTACTGGTATCGAATGAAACGGAAGCACAGCTATCCCGGTTTATCCGGTCGAAAAAAGATTTTGCTTTCCCGATCATTGTTGATGTGAAAAATGAATGGAATGATCTTTTCCAGCCGCCTTCACTGCCTTATACGGTTGCGGTGGACAGGAGCGGGAAGGTGCTTTCCGTAAAACCTGCCGGGGACATTACCGATGAAGACATCAACACCTGGTTGTCGGAAAAGGAGACGACACCGGCGGGGATAAAAAGTAAAGAAGAAGCAACGATGGCCATCATCCCGGAAACAAAAACAGTCAACCCTTTTTCACGGTTGTCGCAGGAATATATTTATGCGGCAAAAACCGGTGAACCCGTGGCGGAGCTTTCGGGAAAGCTGGAAAAGCTGGACTACCGGGAACTGGTGCAAACGCTCAGCAACGACCGGGAGCGGAAAGCTTTCTGGATCAATCTTTATAACGGCTATACACAAGTGGCTCTGAAAGGGGACCCCCAAAAATACCGCAACCGGAATGCTTTCTTCAAAGCAAAAAACATGGTAGTGGCCGGCAAAAGATTCAGTCTCGATGATATAGAGCACGACATCCTCCGCCGCTCCAAACCGAAATGGAGCCTGGGATACTTCAGTAAGTTATTCCCGTCCCGCCGCGAAAAAGAACTTCGGGTAGACTCGGTTGATTACCGCATTCATTTTGCACTGAACTGTGGCGCAAAAAGTTGTCCGCCCATTGCGTTTTACGATGCTGCGAAACTGGACGCCCAGCTCGACCTGGCTACTAAATCTTACCTGTCCGGTGAGGCCGAATATGAGCCTGTAAAAAAAAACCTGGTTGCATTGCCGAAACTAATGAGCTGGTTCCGTGGCGATTTCGGCGGGAAAAAAGGAATGAGGTCTATCCTGAAAAAAGCCGGCATTATTCCTCCCGGTGCACATCCAAAAATCCGGTTCAAAGAATACGACTGGACCTTATCACTTAATAATTATACAAACTGAATATGGAGAATCATTACTACAATGCCGAAGACCTGGGAAAGTTTGGAAAGATCGGTGACTTCCAGAAAGTACTGGGCGACAAATTCTTTTCTTATTACAACGAAGTATTCAAAGACAGCGGGCTTTCTGCACGCGAAAAATCTTTGATTGCGCTGGCCGTGGCGCATGCGGTGCAATGCCCGTATTGCATTGATGCGTACAGCAATGATGCTTTTGAAAAGGGATGGAGCGAAGGACAGATGATGGAAGCTGTTCACGTAGCCGCGGCCATCAGGGGCGGTGCCTCCCTGGTACATGGCGTGCAGATGATGAATAAGGTGAAAGAGATCGCGATGTAATGTTTTTACCAATTAAAATTCCGGAATGATCCCGCAGCAAACAAAATCACTGAAGCGCCAGCACCACAAGTTGGCTGATGTGCAGGAACAGATCAACATCCTGGAACATGGAAGCACCGGCGATTTTGCCCTCGTGCCTTTCCAGCAGAAACTGGCGGAAAGTTCCCTGTACCCATTGAAGCCTGTTGAGATGGGGATCTTCCAGGTAAACCTGGGCAAGATGTGCAACCAGGTATGCAAACACTGTCATGTGGATGCGGGTCCCGACCGCAAGGAAATTATGACAACGGAAACCATGGAGGAATGCCTGAATGCCTTACGCCGGAACCCGCAATTGCAGACCGTTGACCTTACGGGTGGTGCACCGGAAATGAACCCGCATTTCCGCTGGTTCGTGGAAGAGATAAAAGCATTGGGCCGCCACGTGATCGTGCGCTGCAACCTCACCATCATCATGGCCAATAAAAAGTACCACGACCTTCCGCAATTTTATAAGCAGCACCGCGTAGAAGTTGTTTCATCACTTCCTTTTTATACGCAGGACCGTACAGACCGTCAGCGGGGCAACGGTGTTTTTGAAGACAGCATCAAAGCCTTGCAATTACTGAATGGGCAGGGGTACGGAGTGGATGGAACAGGCCTCGTGCTGAACCTGGTGTATAACCCGGCCGGTGCCTTTATGCCGCCCGCCCAGGATGCCCTGGAAAAAGAATACAAACAGGCGCTGAAAGAACAGTACGGGATTGTATTCAATAACTTATTTGCCATCACCAATCTTCCCATCTCCCGGTTCCTCGATTACCTGCTGCAAAGCGGCAATTATGAAAAGTACATGGAAAAGCTGGTAGGAGCGTACAACCCGGTTGCCGCTGCCAATGTAATGTGCCGCAATACCATTTCCATTGGCTGGGACGGTTACCTGTATGATTGCGATTTCAACCAGATGCTGGATATGAAAGTGGATTGTTCTTCCAAACACATTGCGCAATTCAATACGGAGATCCTGGCGGGGCGGAATATCGTTGTGAACCAGCACTGCTTTGGTTGTACGGCCGGAAGCGGTTCCAGCTGCGGCGGCGCTGTTACATGAGTTGCCCATATTTTCAATCCATTATTCATCACAGGGGAACCGATGCGTTAATAAAATGATGATCCTCGTTTTTCTTTTCCTCGCTGTTTTGATCCTCGCTTACTCAAACGGCGCCAATGATAATTTCAAGGGCGTAGCCACCTTATGGGGCAGCGGAACACTGGGTTACAGGACAGCATTGATCCTGGCAACCTGCACAACACTGGCCGGTTCGCTCTGCTCGTACTTTTTTGCCGAAACGCTGATCAGGAATTTTTCCGGTAAGGGACTGGTACCCGACGAAATCATTCAGTCCATGCCCTTTGCTTTCTCCGTTGCATTGGGTGCGGGCACTACCGTTTTACTGGCAACGCGTTTTGGTTTTCCTGTTTCCACTACCCATAGTTTGGTGGGCGCGCTGGCGGGCGCAGGACTGGTAGCAGTAGGTGCGGCTGTTAATGGAGGAAAGCTGGGAAAAACATTTTTCCTCCCGCTGCTTTTAAGCCCGTTGGTTTCCGTAATCCTGAGTGGTGTTCTGTATTGGGTACTTCATCATGCAAGAAAAGTTTCGGGAATCCAGGAGGCCGACTGTATGTGCATCGGTAAAAAATGGGTGCCTGTACCCGTTACAGGTACGGGTCAGTTTACGGCACTTCCTGTTGCCACTGCATCCATTGCCTCCACACAGGAATGCAGGAAACAGTATATGGGAAATTTTTTCGGAATTGGTTTTCACCCGCTGCTGAATGCTATGCACTATGTAAGCGGGGGCATGGTTTCTTTTGCCCGCGGATTGAATGATACGCCCAAGCTGGTTTCCTTATTACTGATCACTAAATTATCGGGGATCCCGGTTTACATATCCATAATTGCCCTGGTGATGGCGGTGGGCGGACTGCTGAATGCAAGAAAGGTGGCCGACCGGATGAGCAACAGGATCGCCAGGTTTAATCATGGCCAGGGATTAACCGCAAACCTGGTTACCGGTGTATTGGTTTTATCCGCCTCAGGCCTGGGACTTCCCGTATCCACCACGCATGTGTCAGTGGGCAGTATTTACGGAATAGGGCTCGTAAACAAAACGGCCAGCAACAAAGAAATTTCAAAAATCCTCCTGTCATGGCTGATGACACTGCCCATAGCAGCTACGCTGAGTGCCTTGTTTTATTTTATATCACAAACCCTTATCAACTAGATCATGCAAAAAAGCTATCTCGAAACTACGAAGAACGTTTACCGGCAGGCAGCTGAAACTCCGGATGTTGGATTGTGCTGTACGACAACGCCTGTATGGCAATTACCCGGATTATCCATTCCCAAAAAAATGCTGCAGATGAATTATGGCTGCGGCAGTACGGTAAACCCGCGCGACCTGGTAAATAACCCGAAGATCCTGTACGTTGGTGTTGGTGGCGGAATGGAATTACTGCAGTTCGCCTACTTCAGCCGGCAGATCGGGGGCGTAACCGGCGTGGATGTGGTGGATGAAATGCTGAAAGCATCGGAAGAAAATTTCGTGGAAGCGGAAAAACAGAATCCCTGGTTCCGCTCTGAATTTGTTCACCTTGTAAAAGGCGATGCCTTGCAACTGCCTGTGGAAGACAGCTCCATAGATGTAGCCGCGCAAAATTGCCTGTTCAATATTTTTAAGCACGAAGACCTGAAAAAAGCCTTGCAGGAAATGTACCGCGTGTTAAAACCCAGGGGACGGCTCGTACTGTCCGACCCAACCTGCGAGCAAACCATGCCGGCACACCTGGAAGAAGACGAGCGTTTGAGAGCCCTGTGCCTCAGTGGGTCTTTACCACTGGCCGCTTACATTAAGATGATCACCGATGTGGGATTCGGAACCGTGGAGATCAGGGCCCGCCGCCCTTACCGCATCCTTGACCCGGTACATTACGGCACCAGTGAATTGATCTACATAGAGAGCGTGGAAGTGTGCGCCATCAAAGACCCGGTGCCGGCAGACGGACCTTGTGTATTTACCGGGAAAACAGCTATCTACTTTGGAACGGAAGAAGTATTTGACGATGGGAAAGGACACGTGTTATTACCCAACCAGCCACTGGCCATTTGCGATAAAACTGCCGCCGCAATCCAATCATTGGGCCGCAGGGATATTTTTATCAGTGAAAGCACGTACTTCTATGATGGTGGCGGATGCTGTTAAATCAGGTGACGGTGGACAGCCGCCTGCGCACTTTTTTTAAGGTAACGTAACTGCTGATGATGGTTGTACCGGCGAGAATGGCATAGATCCACCAGGGTATGTTTTTCCCGGCTGCCACCAGGTATATATTGGCGGCATTGAAGATGAGCGTGGATACTACAACCGGTGCCACCAGCGACCGTCCTTTCTTTTTATTGTAAAGAATCCACCATACGCCCGCGGCAAACAGCGGAGTAGCAATAATGTGAATGCCCACAAAGATGACCGGGTCAACACTGTATTGTTCACCGATCGTTTTGTAATAATCAACAATTGCATCCCACCATTTCATAACATAAGGTAACAAATGATCCCTTCAATTGTTCTTAAACCATGAAGCCGAATGACGATAACGCAAAGCTGCCACCCGCAAAAAGACCCTTCCGCGTACTGGTTATTTCCGGGTCGGACCGGCGGCAATACAATTGCCCGGGTGTGGACAGTAAATCAAGAGCCCTGATGCTGCGGATGGCGGAGGCCCTGCCGCAGGATTGGGAGATCGATTATGAAGACCTCGGTAATGTGTATGCGCGATCCAGGATCCAAAGCTGCAATGCCTGCGTATCTACCTCAATGGCGCTTTGCGTATGGCCCTGTAACTGTTACGATAAAGGCAGCAGGGCCGAACCCGACCTCATGTGGGACCTCGACCTCTATGCACGGCTGGATATGGCCGATGCGTGGGCAATCATCGGTCCCATTAACTGGTATGGTCCATCCTCGAACCTGAAGCTGATGTTCGACCGGCTTGTTTGTATGAATGGCGGCAACCCCGATGAAACCACCATCGATCATAAAGACCCGGAACTGGCTATGAAGTTTGAACACAGCGATAAATGGAAAGCGTTAAGCGTGAATCATCTTGAAGGACGAACCGCTGCATTTTTTTGTTATGGCGACGAAGGCGGCGATGAATTTGGTGCGGATGGAAGACCCATCATGCTGCAGCATAAAGAATATTTTAACCCGGAAGAAGAGCCGTTTAACAATGAGCGGGATGCCTACGCACCGCTTGTATGGCAATGCCGGTATGGCGGCGTGGAAGTACCGGCCCATTTATGGAAGCATTGCACCAGCGGCAAGGGAAGGAAGTACAGCCTGAATCAATCGGAGCACATGGTGCAGGAAGCGCAGTTCATGTCGGCTTTCGATCAATGGACGCGTGATTTCACTTCTTTTGTACAGGCAAAGGGAAAAGTAACACCCGGTAAATGGAGAGCATACGGTTACAAAAAACCTTTTCATCCCATCAAGGAATTGAAAACCGGCATCCGTTCCTGGTTCCTGCGTTTCGGAAATCCGCCCAAATATTCATCGCCCTGGAAGCAACAGCATTGGGGCCTGAACAAAGATGTAACCATGAAACCGAAAAAAGGAGAAGGTAAAAAATTAAGAGAGGATTGATGAAAGAAGCCCTGGTCATATTTGTGCGCAACCCCGAGTTGGGTAAAGTAAAAACAAGACTTGCCGCCACCATAGGCGACGTGGCCGCTTTGGCTGTTTATAAAAAATTGCTGGAGCATACACAAAGGATTACTTCCTATTGCGCAGCCGATAAATACGTTTTTTATGCGGAGCGGATCATGGACAATGATCTCTGGACAGCAGACCATTATTTTAAATTCCATCAACACGAAGGCGACCTGGGGATAAAAATGAAAGAAGCGTTTGCGCTCGTTTTTTCAAAGGGATACCAGCGCGCAGTTATCATCGGCAGCGACTGCCCCGGGTTAACTGAACATCATATACAACAGGCTTTTTCCGGATTGCAGCGGCATGATGTTGTGATCGGCCCTGCCCGTGACGGTGGCTATTACCTGCTTGGAATGAACAGGCTTCAGCCAGTGCTGTTTGAAGGGAAACAATGGAGCACGGATACCGTTTACGATGATACGATCCAGTCCATTGAAGCAGCAGGGCTTTCTTATACCGCGTTGGAAATGCTGACCGATGTGGATGAAGAAAAAGATCTGCCGGAAAGCTGGCGTAAAGATCTTTCCCTGATCATTTAACCTTGCTTAATGCCAGCATCCTGATCATCCAGTTTGGCAGCGGCTTTTCGAGGTTTCGCTTTTTCAGGTTCAGGTAGATGCCCAGCTTTTTTAATATCGGGACTTTATGAGTTTCCACCAGTTCGATGAGCGTGCCATCGGGATCTTCGATATAACAGAATCTTCCCGCGGCACTTTCCATTCCAAATGAATCGATGCTGTCTACGGTGAAGGTATAACCCGCATCTTCCGCCTGCTTTTTTAAGCCCGCCATATTAAACACATCAAAGCATAAGTGAATAAAGCCGCAGTCGCCCCAGAAACGCTGGTCATAAATTTTTTGAGGCGTACGGTCTAGGCATTGCACCAGTTCCAGTTCAATGGAGCCCAGCAATTTTCCAAAAGCTCCTTTGCCGCAGGGATGCTTTTGCAAAACTACTTTCCGGTATTTCTGTTTGCTTCCTTTATTGTCTTCGAAATAACCTGTTTGATCGTACAGGGGCTGGTCAATATTTAATAAGGCCTTGTAAAATGCAAGTGAACGCTCCATATCCGAAACACCGATCACGGCACCGGTTACACCACCCACTTTGTTTCTTGGTTTTTTGAACCAATGATTGCCGCTGACCACCTGGAACGCATTACCCTGCCCGTCGCCTACCCAGAACTGTCCTTCGTTATCCGTGCTTTGTTGCAGGGCGGAAAGCTGGATGCCTTTTTTACCGGCGAAACTTTCATACGCCTTATCCACCTTATCGCATTTGATTTTGGCGGCATAGATACCCAGGTCTCCGTATTGCGGGGGCGATAAGGGTTCTGCAGGCTCCCGGTTTTTGAACTGCCAGATCTCGAAGCCTCCGCCTCCCTGCAGGTTCAGGGAAAGAAGCGCCTGGCGGCTGTAAACTTTTCCACCGGTATAGCGGGTCATGAGGCTTGCCTCCGAGACGTCGTCAAACACCAGCGTGTCCATACCAAACAAGTGCGCATACTGTTGCAGCGATTGCGGAGCATTCTTTACCCCGATGCCGATCTGTTGTATACCGGAAATAAAATCAGGCATGGATCAATTTTTTTTAATGTACGATTATGCAGCGAAACCGGATCACGAAGGAAGGCCTTTTTTGCGGGCAATGGTATAATAAAGCGGACGGTAAAACCACCAGATCCACCAGAGAAACTTTTCGGAGCGGGCAATAATGAGGTGTTTCTTTTTTTGTGCAACTGCCTTCAGTATTTTTTCGGCACAACGTTCAACAGGAATGCCTTTCATTTGTCCTTCATCCATCTTTCCATGCCGAGTACCATTCCCTGAAACCGCGTTGATGGAAATGGGCGTGTTGATTCGGCCCGGGCTGATAAGTGTAATGTGTAAACCGGTGGAATTATTTTCCGTTTGCAGTGTTTCGAAAAAACCTTTGAGTGCATGCTTTGCGGCCGCATAACCCGTACGCAGCGGAAATCCCATAAGTCCCGCCATACTGCTGATGGCGACCAGCGTGCCGCTTCCTCTCTGTGTAAAATGAGGCAGTAGCTGTCTTGTAATGGCAACAGGCGCAAAAAAGTTCAGTTCCATCAGGTAACGGTATACATCCATGCCGGTTTCTTTTGCATAGGACCGCTGGCTGGCACCGGCGCTGAACATAACGGTATCAATATAACCGTAAACAGCAATGGCTCTTGTAGTGAGCTGTTCCAGGTTGGATGATTGAAGCATATCGGCCGGAAGCACAAAACATTCAGGCGTATGGTGCAGGCAATAAGCTTTTATTTTTTCCAAAGCGGCTTCATTACGCGAAGTGAGTATGAGTCTTGCTTTCTGAAGCGCCAGTTGCCTGGCCAGTTCGGCGCCGATGCCCGATGAAGCACCCGTGATCCATACTACTTTATCTTTAAAATGCATTCTTGCGGTAGTTGAGCATGTGTTGGTAGGTCTCTAACATTTCCTGTTGTGAAGCACCGCGCCGGAACAGGCTGACCACTTTTGAATTGGCGCGTTGCACGGTGAGCCAGCTGTTGGTGTCGTACTTGCGCGCCGAAACCAGGGCGCTGCCTTTCATGATCCTGTATCGTCCAACGGTGCGGGCACGCTGGCAGAATTCATATTCTTCCATGATCTTCATGTCCTCACGAAAACGTCCGCTGCTTTCGAAAAGTTGCTTTTTAATAAACAGCGTCTGGTCGCCGCCCATGCAGATGAAAAAATCAAACCGGGTTGCCCAGGCATTTATTTTCAGGATGATCTTTTTTGAATTGAACCGTGTGCGGTATCGTCCAAGGTCGTATCCATCCTCGACCGCTTTTTCAATATCACGCATATAAGAGGGTGGGGGAAAGGTGTCGGCATGAACAAAATACAAAACCTCGCCCCTGGCCAGGGAAGCGCCATAATTCATCTGGCCCGATCGTCCTTTCACCGGTGAAACAACAGCGTGCGCTCCATGGCGTGCCGCTTCTTCAACGGTGGCATCCGTACTGCCGCCATCGGAAACAATGATGTCGGCCAGGGCTGCTGTCCGGTGTTGCTGCAGGTAAGAAACGAGCCGGCCGATGTTGGCTGCTTCATTAAATGTGGGTATGATAATGCTGACCGTCATGAAACCATAAAGTTGTTAATTTACGCATACACATGGAACTAAAATATATCCAGGTCATTATTCTTGCGGTGGTTTTCGGACTGCAGTTCCTGCTGGAGCACCTGCATCCGGAGCAAAAAGAGGTAAACGACTGGAAGAATGAACAATTCCATATCAAAATTGGTTTGTTGAATTTTGTTCTTGCAGCCCTTCCGGCCGCATTTTTTGTTCCGTGGATGCACACCATTGAGCAATGGGGCTTTGGATTGCTGAACCAGTACCACGTTCCAGCTGCAGCCAGGCTTGGAGTTTCCATTCTTGTCCTTGATTTCTGGATGTACGCCTGGCACAGGCTGAATCATACCGTACCCTTTCTCTGGCGTTTTCACCGCTTTCATCACCGCGATAAAAAAATGAACAGCACAACAGCACTGCGGTTTCATTTCATCGAGCTGTTGCTTTCCTACCCGGGAAAAGCCATCGCGTGTTTTGTGTTCGGGATCAGCTATACCCACCTGGTTATTTACGAGATCTTTTTTTTCATAGCGGTGGTCATTCATCATTCCAACATTTCGATCTCGGGAAGAACGGATGCTATATACCGCATCCTTTTTGCTTCACCGCTGCTTCACCGCATTCACCATTCGGTAAAATGGGAGGAAACAAATTCGAACTTCGGTGCACTGTTTAGCTTTTGGGACACCCTGTTCCGGAGCAGGAGGAATAAGGCTTCCGGTCCTGTTGTGTTTGGGGTAGAGGAATGATGGTTGATTAGTTGATATGTTGATTTGTTAATTTCCTTTACCCGGCTTTGAGGCTTTGCGGTTAACTATCAACCCCTTCAGTCATTCAGATCCAAAGGCGAAGAATCTTTGGAGTGTAATAGGGAGAGGAATTGGGGAATTGTAATTTGGAATTGGGAGGACGATGTTGATTGGTTGAATAGTTGATTGGTTGATAAGTATCTTCTTTCCCAAAATGTAATGTTCGGTGTAAAGTGAACATCCTTTATTCGAAGCTTTGACAGCTATCAACGTGCCCTTCTCTTCATTCCACAGATCCTTCCCTGCGGTCAGGATGGGAGGAGCGGAGGAACAGGGCGGAGAAAGAGAGCGGAAGCGTGCGTTATGTACAAACATCCGTTTTAAAAAGAAATGTGCGGTGGACGGTGGACAGTCGTCGGTGGACAGTTAGTCCTCCCTCAGTCATTCAGAGCCATAGGCGAAGAATCTGGGGACTGCACCTGAGGAAAGGTATTGTGGTAGTAGGGTATTTAGGTATAGTAGGGAGAATGATCAATAAGAACAAGTATCCTTTTTAAAATAAGAAAGTGCTTTAGACTGAGAGCTGCAGTTATTGAAATCTTTTATGTAATTAGCGTGAAAGCTATCTGCCTGTCTTTCCTTCAATCCATAGATCCTTCCTTGCGGTCAGGATGGGAGCGGGAAAGGAGTACAGTATTCCCAGCACTTTGCGTCTCTGCGGTTAAATAAATGCAACCGCAAAGTCGCAGAGGTACGCAAAGTGCCTTGGACTGTGGACCGTGGTCCGTGGACTCCTTCCATCTAAAACCCGCCAAAATCAACTATATTCAGGAAACGTCGCGGAGTTATTTAAACTGTTCAGTATACCAAACAACCAACGCTTATGGATCGTCGTGACTTTTTCACGTTAAAGGCTAAACGTAATCATCTTTCGGAATCAGGCTTTCGAACGCTTACGGGCCTTGACCCATACCCCGGTCCCTGGACGGCGCAGGAAGTACAGCACCTCCTGAAGCGCACCCTGTTTGGTTCAACCAAAGCAGACATCGAATATTTCCGCACCAAATCACCGGCAAATGCCATAAGCGAACTGCTTCTTCCAACACCTTTGCCCTCACCACCGGTAAATGATTACAACAGCGGAACGGTTACCGATCCTGCCGTACCGGCCGGTACCACCTGGGTAAACAGTCCAACCAACGATGGCACCCTCAACAGCCTGCGGAGAGCCTCTTTCAAAAAATGGTGGATGGGCCTTATGATCGGGCAGGAGAAAAGCATTCTTGAAAAGATGACCTTATTCTGGTCCAACCACTTCGGCACGGAAACCACCACTATCTCCAATGCACATTACGTATACCATCATCACGCATTGCTTCGCCAGCATGCACTCGGGAATTTTAAAGCACTGGTAAAAGCGGTGACCATTGATGCCGGGATGCTCCGCTACCTCAACGGTTACCTCAATACGGCCTCCGCGCCGGATGAAAACTACGCCCGTGAACTGCAGGAGTTATTTACCCTGGGCAAAGGGAGCACGGTTCAATATACGGAAGGGGATGTGCGCGCTGCCGCCCGGGTGCTCACCGGCTGGCGCATCAACGGAACCACCTACACGGCTTTCTTTGATCCGGCACGGCACGATACGGGATCAAAATCATTCTCTCCATACTACAATAGTAAAGTGATCAGTGGCAAAGGCGGCGCGGCGGGCGCCACGGAAACCGATGAACTGATCGATATGATCTTTGCCAAAGAGGAAGTATCAAAATTCATCTGCCGCAAACTATACCGCTGGTTTGTTTATTATAAAATTGACCAGGCTACGGAACAACAGGTCATTGAACCCCTGGCCCTGCTGTTTCGCAATTCGAATTACGAAATCAGGCCGGTGCTCCAGTCCCTGTTTCAAAGCGAGCATTTCTTCGATCCGCTGAACAGGGGTTGCCTTATCAAAAGCCCGGTCGATTACGTGGTGAGCTGCCTGCGTGAATTCCGTGTTGACTTTCCCGCTGATTACAGCAACGCGTATGGTATGTGGAATTACATCCGGAACTGGACCGCTTCCATGATCCAGGATATCGGCGATCCGCCCGATGTATCCGGGTGGGCGGCCTATTACCAGGCACCACAATTCCACGAGATCTGGATCAACTCGGATACCCTGCCCAAACGAAACCGGTTTACCGATACCATGATTACATCGGGTTATACGCGCAATGGAAAAAAGATCGTGATTGATGCAGTAGGGTTTGCAAAAACGCTGAACAATCCGTCCAGCCCCGATGCGTTGCTGGATGAAGTGCTCGGGATCATTTACCGCGTACCACTTTCTGCCGCTTCCAAACAAACCATCAAGCAACAGATTTTGCTGAGTAACCAAACGGCGGATTATTACTGGACCGATGCGTGGAATGTGTACATCAGCAATCCTACAACGGCCAATTATAACATTGTGGCCACCCGCTTAAAGGCTTTGTTTCAATACCTGATGAACCTTCCCGAATACCAGCTTTCATAAATCATTTTACATGAACCGAAAATCCTTTCTCAAAAAAAGCATCCCGGCAGCAACGCTGCTGCCCGCGCTGATTGACGGGTATTCCATCCGGGCATTTGCCGCGAACAACTCGCTGTTGCAGGCCGCTTTTCTTCCGCCTGTGGATACGGATCATGTGCTGGTGATTGTGCAATTGAGCGGTGGTAATGATGGTCTCAACATGGTGATCCCGGTTTCCACCTACAGCGCGTATTACAATGCCCGTCAGAATATTGCCATACCGGAAACAAAAATTCTAAAGCTGTCCGGAACCGACAAAACAGGTCTTCATCCTTCCATGACCGGCTTGCAGGCCCTGTATAATGAGGCACGGGTGAATATCATCCAGGCCGTTGGTTACCCGCAACCTAGTTTTTCGCACTTCAGGGCCACCGATATCTGGATGAGTGCTTCCGACAGCAATACAACGGTGAACAGTGGTTGGGGCGGCCGCTACCTGGATTCGGAATTTCCAAACTATCCTGCCGGTTATCCAAGCACGAACATGCCCGATCCGCTGGCTATACAAATCGGGTCGGTTACTTCACTTACCTGCCAGGGCCCTGTGGTGAACATGGGAATGGGCATTACCGATCCTGCGAGTTTCTACAACCTGGTGGATGGTGTGCAGGATCCCGCTCCCAACACACCTATGGGCTATGAACTCAGTTACATCCGGCAGGTGGCGCGGCAGACCAACAAATACGCCGACCGCGTGAAAGGGGCTGCCAATTCCGTTTCGCGGCAGGTTACCTATCCTTCCAACAACTACCTGGGCGACCAGTTGAAAATTGTAGCGCGGTTAATAAGAGGAGGTTTAAAAACCAGGATCTACATGGTTAGTTATGGAGGATTCGATACGCATGCTTCACAGGTAGTGGCGGGTGATACCACTACGGGTACGCACGCCACGCTTCTGGGAAATGTATCAAGTGCCATCAAAGCCTTCATGGATGATCTGAAATTCCTCGGAATTGAAGAAAGGGTGGTGGGCATGACCTTTTCAGAATTCGGACGACGTACGAGGTCAAATGCCAGCGGGGGAACCGATCACGGGGCCGCCGCACCCATGTTCGTATTTGGAAAAGAAGTGGTGAGTGGTATTACCGGCAACAATCCATCCATACCGGCCAATGTTACCGTTAGTGATAACATTCCTTTTCAATACGATTTCCGAAGTATTTATGCATCTGTATTACAGCAATGGTTTTGCGTGCCGGCCGACAGCCTGCAGCAGATCATGATGAAGAACTTCCAGGTGTTAAACCTGGTGAACAACAAGTCCTGCCCATCGGCCAACCCGGTGCCACCTGCGGACAACATGCTTATCTCCAATTACCCGAATCCGTTTACTTCTTCCACCACCATTACGTTTACCACCCGGGGCGGGCATACGCTGGTACAGATCATCGATACGGCCGGTCAGGCTATCAAAGTGCTGTTGGAAAAGGAATACGCCGGTGCAGGAACTCATACGGTTACGTTTGAAAGTACCGGGCTTGCCGCGGGTATTTATTACGCGCGCCTGCAGAACGGACCCGTGCAACAGGTGCGCACTATGCTGAAAGTGAGGTAATGTTATTGTTATCGTTTATGGTAAACCGAATTCGGGTAGATTTTATAACCACACAGCAGTGCAGGTAAAATTTTGTTTGTGCGGTATGGTAAAGACAACGCCCAATTTGTATAAGAAGACAGGCAGCCTTTTCTATTATAATTCTACAGAATAGCTCTTCTTTAGCTGGTATGGATGGTTTGTAAACTACCGGAACACCAGGAAATATTCCATTAGCCTTCCGGCTATTCGTGGAACCATACAAACCTTTTTATAAGGAGAAAGGAATGATTCCGCTTATTGATGCCGTGTCCCTTTCCGCCTGTGCAGGTCAACTGATAAATTGGTTACATTCGGTCTTCCAACAACTCACCTTAACCGCATTACAGACCAATGGATTTCAGAGCCTTTGAGGCAACGCCGGGCATCAGCGCTTTAATTCTGCCGGACGCACCGGCTTATACCTTTGTTGCCGTAAGCAATGACTTTATTAAAGAGTCAGGCATGCACCGGAAAGACATTGTCGGCAAAAGTCATTTTACGGTGTTTCCCGAAAACCCCGATGATCCCCATTTTACAGGTGAGCAAAACTTAAAAGCATCCTTTGAATACATACTCAAACACCGGCAGCCGCACGGGATACCCCTGCAACGGTATGATATTCCCAATGGAGACGGCACCTTCCGGGAAAAATACTGGAAGATCGCCAATGCACCGGTACTGGGCGATGAGGGCGATGTGCTGTATATAGTACACACAGCGCTCGATGTTACCGAGCAGGTGAACGCGCAGGAAAAAATTGAAGCGGGCAAAGGGCTGGAAAAGGCTTATAATTTTTTTATGACAGCGCCGGTGATCATTGGATTGGTGATGGGTGATGATTATAAAATTGAACTGGCCAATGAAGGATTACTGGAAGTATGGGGCAGAACGGCTGATGTAGTTGGCAAACCACTGGTGCAGGCAATCCCGGAACTGCAGGCGCAGGGATTTACCGCGCTGCTTGACGGCGTACGGACAACCGGCGAACCTTTCTATGCAAATGAATATCCTATAACATTGGTTCGTGGTGGTAAAGAAGAGGTGCTGTATTTTGATTTTATCTACAAACCATATTATGAATCCGGTAAAACCGGTATAGCCGATGGAGTGATCAGTGTGGGTTACGATGTGACACCGCAGGTCCTGGCAAAAAAGAAAGTACAGGAAAGCGAAGAAAAGTACCGCGCCCTTTTCGACTCCATGGACCAGGGCGTTTGTATCCTGGAAATACTGGTGGATGAGGCCAATGTGCCTTATGACTACCGTTTCATCGAAACCAATCCTGTATTTGAAAAGCAAACAGGTCTGAAAGAGGCGAACGGAAAAACGGCAAAGGAGCTGGTGCCCAACCTGGAGCAGCACTGGATAGACCGTTACGGCTCTGTGGCTCTTACCGGTGAATCCTTGCGGTTTAGCGAAAAGTCCGACGCCATGGGCCGGTGGTTTGATGTGTATGCCTTCCGGATTGGTGGTATGGAAAGTAAACGCGTGGCCCTGTTGTTCAGCGATATCACGGAGCAAAGGAGCATCGAGCAAAACCTGCGGGAGAGTGAAGAGCGATTTCGCAACCTGGCAGATGAAAGCCCGATGTTTGTTTTCATTATCGCCCCCGATCTGCAGGCCCCGGTTTCTTACTGGAATAAGAACTGGCTTCAGTATACGGGGCAAACATTAGAAGAGGCCATGGGCAGGGCATGGGATGGTATTATCCACCCCGATGATGTGCCGGTGGTTATGGAACATTATATCCCTGCTTTTGAATCCAGGCAATATTATTTTATTCCCGCCGTACGTGTTAAGCGGCATGATGGTGTGTACCGCTGGCATACTTTCAAAGGCAATCCGCGCTATTTGGCGGATGGCACCTTTAACGGGTACGTGGGTGTTGGTTTTGACATTCACGACCAGAAACTGGCACAGGAAGCGCTGAAGGAAAGTGAAGAACGGTTGCAGCGTAAGGTTTCCGAACGAACATCCGAGCTGGAACGAACCGTAGAAGAATTGCGCCGCTCCAATACCAACCTGGAAGAATTTGCCTATGCGGCCTCGCATGACCTGAAAGAACCGATCCGGAAAATTCATTTCTTCAGTGAACGGATCCGGGACAGTATGGCCGACCGGATGAAGCCGGAAGAGCGTAAATACTTTGAACGCATGGAGGGCGCTTCCAGGCGCATGAGCCTTTTGATCGATGACCTGTTGTCCTATTCGCAGATCAGTATCCGTCCGCGCAATTTTGAAGACGTGAATATGAACGAACTGATCGCGCTGGTACAGGAAGACCTCGACCTTACGATTGAAGACAAGAAGGCCACCATTACAGTAGATGATCTTTTTACCATCCGGGGCCATCACCGCCAGCTGCAGCAGGCCTTCCAGAACTTATTGAGCAATGCCCTTAAATACAGCAAGCCGGGTATACCGCCCGTTATTCATATTACGAGTCAGAAACTGAAGGGCGTTGATGCACCGGTAAACCTTACCGCTGAAGAAAGCCAGCAAATGTTTTATTGCCTGTCGGTGCAGGATAACGGGATTGGATTTGATCCGGCTGATTCGGAGCGGATCTTTAATGTGTTTACACGGCTTCATGGACTGATGGAATACCAGGGAACCGGCATTGGACTTTCTATTGTGCGCAAGGTAATTAAACACCATAATGGTCACATCTGGGCGGAGAGCACACCGGGGGTGGGTTCCACTTTTAGAGTGTTGCTGCCGGCCGGGTGATACCAGGATGTGCAGGTTGGTACCATGGGAGATTATGCAGGAAGTAAAAATTACAGTCAGCTCTTCTTAAAATTCAGTTTTTGATTTCACGCTGATGGGAGATGTATATTTTATATTTAAGATTAAATGAACATAAAGCACGCGTATAAATTTATTGTTACGGCTCTTCTCATGCTGCATGTTTTTGTTCGGGTACAGGCACAGGAAGGGACCCGCGAAGTGCTGCGGGTTACCATCGATATCCGCGCGGCGGCGCAAACCATTCAGCACATAGGCGCTTCCGGGTGCTGGTATTCTGAAAGCATCGGTAAGTACTGGCCGGCAGAAAAGAAGGAGCGCATTGCCGAACTTCTTTTCAGCAGGAAGATGGACACATCGGGGAATCCCGCAGGCATCGGGCTTTCCGCATTTCGTTTCAACATCGGTGGAGGTACCGCGGAGCAGGGCATATCGAGCGGGATCCGCGACCCGAACCGTCGCGTGGAATGTTTTTTAAACCGTGATGGCACGTACGACTGGAGTAAACAATCCGGGTATCAATGGTTTTTAAAGAAAGCAAAAGAATATGGCGTGGAAAACCTGGTTGCCTTTTCCAATACTCCGCCGGTACATTTTACGGCCAATGGTCTTGGATTCAAAACCGAAAAGGATTACCGCTCCAACCTGCGTCCCGAATACTACCCGGCTTATGCGCAGTTCCTGGCCGAGGTGGTGAAACACTTTAAAGACATCGGGATGCCCTTCAGTTATGTTAGCCCGGTAAACGAACCGCAATGGGATTGGACCGGCACGGTGGGTTCGGCGAAACAGGAAGGTACGCCCTGGACAAACCGCGAGATTTATTCGGTACTGCGCACACTGGACAGCGCATTAAAAGCCAAAAAATTAAAAACGAAAATAACGGCGCCGGAGGCAGCAACACTCAGTTTCCTGTACAGTGGGGAAACCGCTGCATCCAGGCAGGTTCAGGCGTTTTTTTCTAAAGAGAGCAGCCTCCATGTTTCAGACCTGAAGACGTTGCCGCGCGCTGTAGCCGGACATAGTTATTTTACAGATAACGGCGATACCATGCTGGTGAACACCCGGAAGGCACTGGCAGACACGGCAAAAAAATACGGGGTTGACTTCTGGCAATCGGAATATTCCATGCTGGGAGAAGGATTCAGGGAAGGAACGGGGGAACGGCGAACGCAGATGGACTGTGCCTTGTTCCTGGCAAAGGTGATCCATGCGGATCTGTCGATTGCCAATGCCACGGCCTGGCATTTATGGAACGCCTATGAACCGGGTAATCCTTTATTTGATACACGCTACTTCCTCGTGGCCCTGAAACCGGATTCCGGTTTTTTAAATGGCAGCTATACGGTAACAAAAAACCTGTGGGCACTGGGGCATTACAGTTTGTTTATCCGCCCGGGTACGCATCGGCTCAACGTGGAGCGCAGCGACGACAGGAATGATATCAAAGCCGCACAGGACGTTATGGTGTCGGCCTACAAGAACGGCAGGAAAAGGATCATCATCGTTGCGGTAAACTATACAAAAGAAATCCGGCAGATGCAGGTGGATCTTAAAAAGGCAAAGCCGGCGAAAACCATCCAATCCTACGTAACCACGGCTTCACCGGCGGATAATATGCGCGCGGTTACCCTTAAAAACATAAGCGACATTTTAGTGCTTCCCCCGCGGTCCATCACTACGTTAGTGATTAATTGACTGTGGAAACACACTCCGCTTCATCCATAAACCCCACCGGCTGTGCTTCAGTTTGCCCTACTGTAAACGACTGCTTTTGAACCGGCTGAAAGAAAACAGACAACACGAACACAAAGCGTCCCTGTTTTTCGCTTTGCGATTGCGTAATGTGGCACACCTGCACGGAATGCTTTTCCATCCATTCGTTAAAAGCTTTTTCTACTTCCTCCACATTGTGGTGTATGAATAATTTTACTTTCATAGTCTGATGTTTGGTATAATTGAAGCAGGACTTATTTCATGTCCAACAAGCAGTATAACAGACAACGGACGTATTGGTTGAATGCAACCGCAAAGGCGCAAAGCCTTCGCGCCTTTGCGGTAAAACTCCTTACGCGCTCATCCGCCTTTTCCTGAAATCCAGGAAAGCCAATACCAAAAAGACAGTTGCATAAACGGGCGAGATCCACCGGGTGTTCGCCAGCTGCTCTTTATACTGTGGAAAGCTGCCGTATACGTGAAAGCTGTAAGGAAAGTATTCACCCAGTGGTGACTTGGCGCCCATTACCAGGATTGACCCGGTTAACCACAGTGCCAGCCCAATGCCTAATGGGGTAATAAAGTTTTTGCAGCGTAATCCCAGCCAGAATTGAAGGGAACAAAGGGCCAGGAGCGCGAGGTAGCTGTTTACCGGTGCCATCATGATGGCGTTACCATCCAGTGGTTGATTCAATACATCCAATGAAGGCTCTTTGAAATGAAGAATAACAGCGCCGGTGAACATCATTACCTTGTTGAGCAGTAGAAAAAGCAGGATCATCATCTGCACGTTCACAAACTTTGCCATGAATATATTGCCTTTTGCCTGCGGTGAACTGAGTACCTGTTTCCAGGCATTGTTCTTATACTCGATCTGCGGCAATAAAGTACAGATCAGGATGATAAAAATGGGAAATACCATGAAGCTGGTTATCTGGAAATTGGCAATCATCATTTTACTAAAGATCTTTTTTCCATTATCGCCTTCCACGCCTTCATCAAAGATGATTTCCAGCATGGTCATGAGCGGGCCAAATGCTGCCGCTGCAAGGGTGAGGTAAAATACAGATGTGCGTTTTGTCTTTAATAATTCGGAGCGGAGTGATAATGTCAGGTTCATTATTGTGCGGATGTAAGGTCAATAAATAGTTGTTCCAGGTCATTTTCTTTCGGGTGAAGCAGGTATACATCAAGATTATTTTGCGTCAGCATCCTGTTCACCGATGCTACCTGCGCGTGGTCCCGGAAAGGAATAGATATAGTCTCACCGGTCGTTTCAGCTTTATATCCGTTCAGCAGCTGGGCCGCCCTTTCATTATCCGATGTACGGATCCATAAACGGGAGCCTTTTTGCTGGAACCGGTGCAGTTCTTCCAGCGGTCCCTGGAAAAGCATTTTCCCTTTGTAAATAATGCCTACATGACTGACCATTTTCTCTACTTCGGAAAGTAAATGACTCGATATGACAATCGTCATCCCGTGCTCCCGGTTTAACCGTTTTATCAGGTGGCGCAACTGGATGATACCGGCGGGGTCCAAACCGTTTGCCGGTTCATCCAGGATTAGCAATTCCGGTTTGGGCAATAGCGCAAGGGCTATAGCCAACCGCTGCTTCATGCCCAGTGAGAATTTTTTCGCAGGTTTTTTTCCTGTTTCGCTCAACCCGGCTATTTCCAAAACTTCTTCGATTCTTTCTTTTGAAGCGCCATAAACCGGCCGGTATATTTCCAGGTTTTCCCGTGCAGTCAGGTGCCCGTATAAGGATGGGGATTCAATCAGCGACCCGAGCTTCTTTAAAATCCCGGTACGATTGGCATGCAGGTGCTGGCCAAAAATTTCAATATCTCCTTTCTGGTTCGGCAATAAACCCAGTAACAAACTGAGGGTGGTTGTTTTGCCGGAACCATTGGGTCCGAGGAACCCGTAAATGCTTCCCCGCTCTACCTGCAGGTTGATATCAAACAGGGTTTGGACTTCTTTAGAATAATGGTACGAGAGACCGGTAGTCCTGATGATTGGTGTGTTGTCCATCGCTGAACTCTTTAGTGTTTTTGTTATAATTGATTGCGTGGTCATACAGGTTATTTTATTGGCCGATGCGGTTTTGCTCCTCGCTGGAACTGCCGGCTGTTCTTTTAACAGGTGCGATCTTTTTTCCTTTGCTGAAACTGTAGGTAAAACCAAGGGAGAAAACGCGCGTCTCACCAAACTGTCTCATTTCAAAATCCACATTACCGTATTGAGCGGTTCCCTTCAAACGCTGTGAATGAAGGATATCGCGTGCGGTGAGCCTGATCGTTCCTTTGCCCTTCAGGACCTGCTGGCTGATACCGGCACCGATGAAACCTACCGGGCGTACCCGCAGTATTCCTTCCAGCCATCCGTTCCGGAATCTTCCATTGAATTCAGCGGTCAGCGTTTTTGTTATTTTAAATTGCTGTGTTCCGTTGATGATGTAACTGGTTGCAGAAAGATCGATCGGGGTTTTGCCAATTAATCCCTTGTAGTGATCCCTGAACGCGTTGATGCTGATGCTGCTGGTCCACCATTTTGTAACCGGGTGGTTTGCATTCACCGCTATTCCAAGCTGGTTCATGGTAGCAACATTATCAGGCATATTATAAGCTTCCTCACCTTTCTGCTGGATGATTTCCTGGATGACGTCTTTTATGCGTGTATAGTTCAGAGTGGTGGTGACCTGGTTCTTCCAGGTGTGCGTTAATTCAATATTATTGCTTACGGAAGGCTTCAGTGCCGGGTTGCCCTGGCTGAACGTGTACCGGTCAATGAATTTAATGAACGGGTTCAGGCTCTGGTAGCTTGGGCGGCTCACCCTTCTGCCGAAGTTGGCGCCAAAGTTATTTTTATCATTGGCTTTGTATTGAAAGTATGCTGTTGGAAAAAGCTGCGTGTAATGCCGGTCAAAATTTTCCCCGGTTGTTTTTTGTCTTCCCTTTGCATTGGTATTTTCCATACGCAGACCGAACTGCCCGCTTATTTTTTTGGATAGGGGTGTGCTGAGGTTTGCATAAGCGGCGTTGATGTTTTCCTCATACACAAAATGGTTGCTGCGGTTATAGTCGTGAATGACTTGTCCATACTGTATGCTGTCATAGCTGGCATCATTGTCGGTACGAACAATCCCGCTTTTTATACCGGCTTCAAACCGGGCGCCTTTTTTCATCGGGTGCAGGTAATCAATACGGCCGGTGTACACTTTGATGTCCTGGGGCAACAAGCCGGTTAAGGTATCGGATTTCCGGAAAGGATGACCGGCGGCATCGGTATAAGAATTCAGCATGAACAGGTCATTGTCGGAACGGTGGTGTACATAGTCGATATCAGAAGTGATCTCTCTTCCTTTTTTATCGAGCACGGTACGGAAGTTCAGGTTGGTGCTGATGCCGGTCCACCGGGCATCCGTATTCACTGATGCATTGGTGATACTTTGCAACTCCTTGTGCTGATTGGTAATGCGGGTAGTATTCGGGTTGTCGGAAAACAGGTTCCTCGTATTAAAATTGATAACGGCGCCCAGCGTTGTTTTCTTCGTGGCGAAAAAATCAATACCGGCTTTTGCATTATAGGCATGACCCCATGAAACGCGGTTGGCTTCCTGGTTAAAGATCTGGTCAACGGCACCGGTGGTGCTGTTGAGGATATTCCGGTCGATGTTCAGGATGGAATACCGTTTCTGGTAGTTGTGACTGAGGTTTGTGAACAGGTTTACTTTTCCTTCCCGGTAATTGAAGTTGAACCCTTCCGCTGTTTTAGGATACCTGCCATGGGAATATGTGGCTGTTGCCGAACCATTGAAACCGGCCGTTATTGTTTTCTTTGTTTTGATATTGATGATACCGGAATTACCGGCGGCATCATATCGTGCCGGCGGGTTGGTCATGATCTCGATCTGGTCCAGCTGGCTCGAGTTCATATTGCGCAGCAAGTTGGCCAGGTCGGCCCCGCTCAATTGCGTGGGTCTTCCATCCACCATAACCAGTACTCCATCTTTTCCTTTCAGGCTGATATTTCCTTCGCGGTCAACGGATACACCAGGTGCCTTCTCAAGTACTTCCAGCGCGGATGTTCCGATATTGGTGATCGACGCTTCCACATTAACGATGGTGCGGTCGATGCGCTGTTCCACCAGTGGCTTGCGGGCGGTAACCGATACACCTGCCAGGTCTTTATTGAGCGGTGTTATGCTGATGGCGGGAAGTTGAATGCTTCTTTGCCCCGGTGACAGTTCGGTGACCGGGGAAAAAGCTTTCTGGTGGCCAACCGCGGTTACAGAAACCAGGTAGCGGCCATCGGCTATGTTCTCGAATGAAAAATGGCCTTCCTTATTGGCTGCTGAAAGCTTCAGGGTGGCTGAATCTTTAGCGCGCAAAAGATGAACGGTTGCTCCTTCTGCAGGCTTGCCGGTTTTTAAAACGGTTCCGGAAATATTCCCTCCATTCTGCGCCAGGGCAGGGGAAAGTAAGGGCAATAGGAATCCCAGTAAGATAAAAATCTTCATAAAAATTAAGTTTAATAGGTGAGTTGTTAGATCAGGTCAGTTGTCTGTAAATGATGTTGTGGTGTTGGTATGCGGTTAAAGGAAGTTTTGTTTTTTAAATTTTTCATAGCGGGTCTTCAGTTCATCGATGTCCATCCCCAGCATGTACATACTCCGGAAAATATTCGGCAGTTCTTTGTCCATGAATTCGGCTTTGCGGTACTGGGTGGCATTCTTTACAGCATCGGGACTAACGAAATACCCGATGCCTCTCTGGTTGTGAATGATGGACTGCCCCTGCAGGAATTCATAGGTACGCATCACCGTATTCGGGTTCACTTCCAGTTGTACCGCCAGCTCCCGCACGGCCGGGATGCGTTCGCCCGTCTTCCATTGCTTCAGCAATATGCGTTCGCAGATGTAATCGGCTATTTGCAGGTATATGGCTATTGATTCTCTGAATTGCATGATAATTTTTTTAAAGCCTATACTTGTTTTTGCTTCAAAGTACGGTAGGTTACTATCCATAATAGGGGGGCTGTTACATATGCAAGCAGGATGAGTGATATAGCCAGCCAGTCAGGCAATTGGTCACTATCATTATCATCGGGTATAATAATATCATGAAATAAAACCGCCAATGAGAATAAGACCAGCCAGGCAATAAATAGGCTGATGTTGGTTTTTATGAAACTGTACTTTTTAAAGTAAGCGGATCCGAGCAGGTAGGCGGACTGCACCGAAATGAACACGGGCAGAAAACTAACCTGGTAACCCAGTTTGAAATGCAAGGAGACACCTTCAAAAACATTGGCAACAGCCGCATTTTGGGATGAGTTATTACCCATGGTAAAATTATTGGCTACGGTCACCATCAGCACATCTACTAAATAAAAAGTAGCGGTAAACACCACGAAGAACAGTACGATGGTGAATAGCAGGCTGCATAAAATTTTTTCGAACGAGGATGCCGGCACCAAAAGAAAATTTATGCCTTTTGGTCTTGACCCGAGGTCGCGGAAATACTGGCTGGCATAAAAAGTTCCCATAGTAACTAGGGCAAAGAAAAAAGTGCCCATTTGAACCTCGCTATTCATTCGATCATTATCATCGATAACCAGCATGGTGAACAGGAACCAGAGGATCAGCAAACCGGCAAAAGCAAACAAAGACAAGCTGTAGCGTTTTTTATGATCGGCCCAGTGCTTTTTCACCAGTAAAGCAAAACGTTTGGAACTGAAAAATTGGTTCATAATAAAAGTTTACGATTGAAACAGTTTGGTGATTTGATCGCGGTTGGTGACAATCGCTTTATAGAGTAGTTCCAGGTCTGGTTTGCCTTCCTCGCCTTCCGCTGCCGCAGCTACAATGACATTACCCGACAGGGATGATTCGCTGTAAAGGGCGGCGGCAGCTTCGGCCGGATCATAGGCAAAGCGAAAGGATAATTTTCGCGCGATGTCTTCAATCGTTTCATCAAACAGGATCTTTCCTTCATCAATAATGGTGACCCGGTCAATCAGATTTTCCAGGTCCTTTACCTGGTGAGTGCTGATGATGATGCAACGTTCATCATCCATGGCCTCAGCCAGTATTTTCCGGAAATGACTTTTACTCATAATGTCCAACCCGTTGGTAGGTTCATCCATCAGCAATACCCGCGCGTTCGTGGCCAGGCCAAATGCAATCAGCACCTTCTTTTTTTGCCCGTAGCTCATATTTTGGAGTGTACTGTCTGCCGGGATCTCGAACACCTGGAGCCATGCCGTGAATTTACCGGTATTAAAGCGCGGGTAAAACGGTGCGTAGTGTTTAATAAACTGCGGTACGGCTATATCGGGCAGGTAGAACTCCTCGGGTACCATAAATATATCTTCCAGGAAAAGAGGCAACCGCTGGGACGGCGTATGGCCGTTGACGGTAATGCTCCCGCTTTTCGGGTACAGCAGCCCGGCAATGTTGTGCAGGAGGCTCGACTTCCCGGTGCCGTTCCGTCCCAGCAGCCCGTACACATGCCCTGCCTCGAACTGCAGGTTCAACCCGTTGAAGACGGGTTTTTTCTTATAAGCAAATGACAAATTCTGAATGCGGATCATACGCTTTTGTTTAGTGTACTAGTCAAATAGTACACTACGAAGGTATAGTTAATATTCATTTGTCCAAATTTTTTTTAAAAAAACCTTACAAGGAATAAGGGATTGGAAATTTGGAATTGAGAGGTACCCTTTGCGCCTTTGCGGTTGCATTTTTAACCGCAAAGACGCCAAGGATCGCCAAGTGCCGTGGTCCGTCGTCGGTGGTCCTTCTTCAGTCAGTACAGCGCACCTTTGCGTAATCTTTGCGTCTTTGCGGTTAAAGTAAATGTTCAATGCGCAATGTTCAATGTTCAATGCTCAATGATTGAAGCCTCATCTTCCAAACGAGGAGTACGGTGGTCGGTGGTCCGTGGACCGTGGACCTCCTCAAACCCACTAATTCAAAAAAAATTTTCTCCACACCTCCCGTGGCATTTCCATTTATTCTAATCTGTTAGTGATTGCACCCATACCAGTTAGGTCAAAAAAACCTGCAGCAATTACGTTTTACCCTTACGTAGTTATACGTTTCACCTACCGTAATACTTGCAATTCCTGAAAAAAACACCTTGTTTTGTCTACGGGATTATCCTTAGCGGATCTTTCCAGACCGGAATCAAGTATCCATTGAAGCATCGTTAATCACTATACCCGTATGAAAAATTTTAAATCCTTTCTTCTTATAGCATTGCCCTTGGCTGTTGCCTTTGTTTCCTGTAAGAAGACAGAGCATGAGGTGGTACCGGCACAGCCCCTGGAGCAGCATCGTTCTTCCACCCTGATCGGCGGCACCACCGGGACTCTTTCCACCGATCTTCTTTTCTGCTCTACGATGGAAGTTCCTCTTTGTGCCGGCAGAACAGTGACCATGGGAACAATTACCGTTAAAACCACAAGGGATAACATCACCTATATTACGTATACCACTAAAGACAACTGGATTATAAAGGAATTGCACCTGTACGCCGGGCCGGAATCAGAAATTCCGCTCGGTCCGGGTGGAAACCCCGCACCCGGTTTGTTTCCATACAGTGTAACCTTTACGGCACCCTGGATTGTCAACAGTTATACCTTCATTATCGCCGATCTTCCGACAGAGTACACCATTGCCGCACATGCTTCCGTGGCCAAGGTGAGAGGGATCACCATCATTGAACAGCAAACGGCCTGGGGTGATGGTTGCAAAGGAACAAAGATCAATCCTGCTACCGGTGGTTCATGGGGTACCAAGTTTACTTATTCCTCGGCAACCTGTGCACCCGAGCCGGATATCTGCTCACAGCCTTACGAGTACTTTTTTGACAGCGCCAATTACGATGGTTCCAATATTGCCTGGTACGATTGCAATGGAGAGGAAGAAGGACAGGTAACCGTCGCCGGGTTCCAGTATACGGAGCAGGAAGGCCGCGATATTTATAATACCGTTAATGCCGACGGCACAGCGTTCATGCCCGATGCAAAAGAAGCGTTCATTCACCTGGCTGCCCTGAAGCTGAGTTATACCGATTATACCCAGCATTCAACACTCTCAGCCCATGTCATCACGGTTGAGGACTGGCTGGCTACCAAGGGAAAATTATCCACCACCAACCTGCCGGATAATGCCAATACCAATGTCCGTAATTCATTACAGTACATTGTGGATTGGATTGCAGCGCATCCCTGCATGGGAAGACGGTAATCCTCTGCGCCTTTGCGGTTAAAAATGCAACCGGGAGTGTAGTTGATATGTTGATAAGTTAATATGTTGATAAGTACACTTCCTTCCCAAAACGAAGTGTTCAGTGGACTGTCGACTGTGGACCGTAGACTGTTATCTCCTCACAAATTATGAATCCACTCCCGGAAGGCAGGCGCGGTATACTGGCTTACCTGGATATCCTCCTTGAACCACCCGGGTGATACGAGCTGGATCTGGATCTTCCCGAAGGCCACCACTTTATATTCTTTAATGGCTTCGATATTTACAATGATCCCGCGGTTGACCCGGAAAAAAACAGACGGGTCCAGGCAGGCTTCCAGTTCCGTCAGGTTGTTGTCGATGGTATATTTATGACCGCCGAAATCGATGGCGAACTGCATTTTGTGCACCGTATAAAAAAGCGCGATGTTTTCAATATCCACCGGTATGTAGGTATTGCCCCGGTTCACAATCAGTTTCTTTTTTTTCTTCGTCATAGTGACTTTGTCCTTTGCTGCAATGGGTAAGGGCAGGCGGTTTGCGCCATTGGGGGCTTTCTCCGGTTGATGCTGCGAATCTGAATAAAATTCCATAAAACTCTTTCGGTTAATGTGCATTCAGTTTCCTCATGTCCATTACAATGGAATCATCGTTTTCAACAGGTAGTGGATGAATAGTGCCATCAAAAAAAGCCCGTTCGTGTAATGAGACTATACCGGCGCCATTAGCGGCATGCTCCTTTAAAGTTTGATCGCTATAAAACATGACCTCTCCCATACCCAATTAGCTGCGCGAAATGTATAAGCGGTAAAAAAGAGTGCGGTTTTGATCACGGGACGTCAGCAATCAACCAATTCGTGCACACCTCCTGCACACCCATACCAACCGGAAGAGGCAATGAACTGTGGTTTGCGTAAAAAAGGTGCAGAATGGAAGGCCTTTATTTTTTGAGATAACCGGTTTCATAACCCATAGCCCCTGTTACATGATTGGGTAAGTTTTTGGAAACAGGCAGCGTACGTAGCCCTATTTTGTACTCCTCATGTGCCGGGGGCTTTGTTCTCATCGCCTCCATTTGATTAAAGTATTTAAAAGCATTGTCAGGCGGTTTCTACCGCCTGTTTTATTCGTCTCATGGCAGGGTGTATTTCATCCGGCGCCTGCCATAAATGTGTGCAATTGATTTTTATAAATGCAGCCTGTTGATCCGGCTGGCAATTTTTCAACACCTTCTTTTCATAACCCGGCCGTCTTTTTTTATAACACAGGTTAATCGGTCCCGGCCCGGGGCGCATATTCCGGCCTTTTGTTGTCCGTTTTTGTAAGCAGGCATCGCTGCTGTTTTCTCCATCGAATCATCAAAACCAAATCAACATTATGAAAAGAACACTCAGTTTACTTTTGGGGCTCTTTTGCAGTATGTGCCTGTTTGCGCAAACGCGGACGGTAACCGGGAAGATCACTACCCCCGAGGGCAGGGTTATACCGTTTGCATCGGTTACTGTAAAAGGCACCACGACTGCGGTATCGGCCAACGAGGCCGGTGAATTCAGTATCCAGGCTCCGCCCAATGCCACGCTGGTCATCAGCGCATCGGGGCATCTTCCTTCCGAAATATCCATCGGCGAACAAACGAATATTTCCGCTTCCCTGCGGGAAGCGGGTGCCCTGGGCGAACTGGTCGTGACTGCCATCGGCATTACCCGCACGCAGAAATCACTGGGCTACAGCACCACCACTTTAAAAAGTGAGGAGATCCTCAAAGCCCGCGAACCCAATGTGATCAACTCCATGCAGGGAAAAGTTGCGGGCGTGAAAATCACCAACCAGTCCGGCACCGTGGGCGGCAGTTCCAAAATAGTGATCCGCGGTGTAAATACGCTGAACAACACCGCTACCCCCGGGAACGGTCAACCCATTTTTGTCATTGATGGTCTGCCCATTGACAACAGCACCATCCAGATCAATACCGTAGCCCCCACGGCGGCCAACCCGGTTCCGCAAGGAAACCAATCGGTGGATTTCGGCAACAGGGCCGGTGACCTCAACTCCGATGATATAGAATCGATCACCGTATTAAAAGGCGCTACCGCAACGGCTTTGTATGGTGCCCGTGCAAAGGATGGTGCGATCATCATCACCACGAAAAGGGGAAAGAGAGGTCAGGCTTCCATCACGCTGAATTCCTCTGCGCGGATCGACCGCATTGCCAAACTGCCCGACCTGCAGAATGAATATGCACAGGGCAACCAGGGCGTGTACAACATTGCCAACACCAACGGGTGGGGACCGAAGATCAGTGATGTGCAGGACAGGACCTTTCCGGATTTCCTCGGGCGGCAGGTAAAGTTGCAGGCCTATCCCGATAACCTGCGCGATTTTTACAAAACCGGTCGTACCTATATCAATTCCATTTCTTTTGAAGGTGGTGGTGAATCGGGTGATTACCGTTTCAGTTACACCAACACGCGGGAAACCGGGATTATACCCAGCGAAGAATTTACCCGCAACAACATTGCGTTCAATGCAGGACGTAACCTCGTGAAGGGGCTTGATGTTCGCACCTCCATTAACTATTCAAGGTCTTCCAGTAACGGTCGGCCCCTGCAAAGTGCCAACAACCAGAGCGCCATCCAGTCCATTTTGATTGGCCTGCCGCGCACCGTTGACATCAATGACCTGGAGAACAACGTAGTGGATCCCATCACGCGACAACAGATCACCCTTACGCCCGGCAAAACCGGCAACAATCCTTACTGGGTGGTACGAAACAATTTGTTCGGCAACACGGTGGACCGCGTTTTTGGTAATGCTGTTCTTTCCTACAAGCTGGCCGACTGGTTAACGATATCCGATAACATCGGGACAGATTTTTATTATGAATACCGGAAGGGCGTTACAAGACCCGGTACCGTGGGCGCATTAACCGGGAATTTCTTCACGGCGAACCTGTACAACCAAATCCTGAACAACGACCTGCTGCTCACCAGCGATCTCCGGATCACAAAGGACATCGGGTTAAAAATAATTGCCGGGCATAACGTGAATGAAGTTTCATTCCGCAGGGAACAGGCCGACGCGCAGGGATTAACCGTTGATAGTTTATACACCTTTGCCAACGCCAGTGCCGTGAACACGAACAACGCCACCAACAGGCGGCGCCTTGTGGGCGTGTACGGTGATGTCGGGTTTTCGTACAAAGATTTCCTGTTCCTCAATGTAACCGGGCGTAACGACTGGACATCCACCTTACCCAAGCACAGTAATTCTTATTTCTATCCCTCCATCAGTTCAAGCCTCATTTTCAGTGAACTGATCCCGAAGGTCAGCTGGCTGAACTATGGGAAAGTACGAGGTAGCTGGGCCAATGTAGGAAGTGATGCCGCGGCTTATCAACTGGCATTCGCCTACCTCACGCTTCCTTCCGCATTTGTGCAGTATGGTGCCAACATCCAGTTTCCCTTTAATGGCGCGAACGCGTTCATCACACCAAACAACCTGCCCAACGCCAACCTCTTACCGCAAAACCAGGTATACTTTGATTTCGGCACCGATCTAAAAATGTTCAATAATCGTGTGTCCCTTGACGTTACCTACTACCATGCCAAAACCGACAAGCAGATCATCAACCTGAATGTGCCCCGCTCCACCGGGTTTTTCAACAAGGTGGTAAATGCGGGTGCCATCATCAACAAAGGTGTTGAAGTAACGCTTGGACTGGTACCGGTACGATCCAAAAATTTTACCTGGAATGTAGACCTGAACTTTTCTAAAAATGAACAGACAGCAGAACTGCCGGCCGAAATTAAATCACTCACGCTTCAGGGAGGATTCAGCGGGCTGTCCATCAAAACAAGAACCGGTGAACCCTTTGCCATCTGGGGCACGGCCTGGATGCGCGATTCGCTCGGCAATATTATCATTGACGCCAATACCGGCTTACGGAGAACGGTAGCCGATCAGAACCTTGGCCAGGTGGCACCCGACTGGAACATGGGCATCTCCAATTCCTTAAACTACCGCGGAGTGGGACTGAGCTTTTTGTTTGACATCCGTGAAGGCGGTTACCTGTATTCCAATACATCATCATTTTTACGGACGACGGGATTATCGGCTGAAACCGCCATCAACCGCGATGGGATCCTTATCGATAAAGGCGTGGTGCTGGATCCGGCCACCGGCAAGTACATTCCCAATACCATTCCTGTTCAAAGCATGCAGGATTTCTGGGGACAGTTTGCCAGTGCCAACACGGAAGGAAATGTATTCGACGCTTCTTACGTGAAGCTGCGCGAGATCCGTTTCTTCTATCGGATTCCATCCGATTTCTTAACCCGCAATGCATCCTTTATCAAAGGTGTTGAGGTAGGACTGGAAGGACGCAACCTGTGGATCATCCGTTCGCATGTACCGCACGTTGACCCGGAAGTAAACCTGTTTGGTGCCGGCAGCCTGGGTGAAGGCGTGGAGTTTTATAACGTGCCTTCATCCCGCTCTTACGGATTAAACCTTCGTATTAAAATTTAATTTCTGTGCAATGAAAAAAGTCAATCTGTATATCATCACTCTTTTAGCAGGTATGGTTTCTTTTTCCTCCTGCAAAAAATACCTCGACATCAACCAGAGCCCGAACGCGGTGGAAAAGGTAGATCCGAAACTGCTTTTTTCCGGGGCCACCATATCGCATGCAGCCTTACGGGCCAGCGGCGATTATTACATACCGGTAGCGCTGGCTGCGCAGGTGGTTGCCGACGGGGGCGATAACCCAACTGCCTGGGGTTCCCCTTCACCGGGTGAGTATAATTTCTCCATTAATTTTTTCGGCAACACCTGGTCGGCCTATACCAACACCATCATCAACATGAAGCAGGTGATCGCGATTTCGGAAGCGTCGGTACCAAAAAATAACAACGCAGCGGCCCAAGCCAAGGTATTCATGGCGCAGACCTTTTACGACCTCACCATGCTGTTTGGAGATATTCCATTTTCCGAAGCGGTACGGATGGATATTGCCTACCCGAAGTTTGATGCCCAGAAAGATGTGCTGGAGGGATGTGTTGCCCTATTGGATGAAGCCTTTGCGCAATTTGATGAGACCAGTCCCCTGAAGATCGGCGGCGGAACGGATGCGGCTTATGATGTTTTCTACCAGGGCAATATTGCCAGGTGGAAAAAAGCGGCGCGCTCAATGAAGCTGCGCATTTTGATGACGATGGTGGATAAGGATCCTTCCAAAGCTGCCATGATTGGTCAGCTGGTAACGGAAGGAGGAGGGATCTCTTCTGCTGCCGACAATATGAAGATGACCTTCCTGAACCAGGTAGGCCGGAAGAATCCAAAGTTTACCTTGTCTGAATTATACAACGGGGGCGTTAATTTCTTTTTTGCTTCTACTTACGTAGTAGATTTTATGCGTCCCCTTAATGACCCGAGGCTGCCCAAGTTTTTTGACAAGCCGGCAGCAGCCGATAATTATTACGGCATTACACCCGGTACAACGGGTGATGATGCCGTGCATGCCCGTGTTGCCAAAAGCCTGCACGCGGCCGATGCGCCCGAGGTTTTCTTTTCTTACCAGGAGCAGTTGTTTTTTGAAGCGGAGGTATATGCGCGCGGATTGGGTGTGGCCTTGGATTTGGCAAAGGCCAATACGCTGATGAGAAAAGCGGTGGAAGAGTCGTGCAAGTTTTACGGTGTTCCGGCCGCAACGGCTGCTGCTTTTGCCGCATCACTTCCGGTCCTTACGGCTGCTGATGCGGTACGCACCATTCACTACCACCACTGGATCGACAAGATGGAAGAACCGGGAGAAGCGTTTACGGTATGGCGCCGGTCGGGACCCGAAGGAAGCGAGGTGCCGCCACTGACCCTGCCTGTTGGTGCGCCTTCCTCACCTTTATTCCGCAGGTACGAGTACCATCTTTCCAACGAGCTCCTGCTCAATCCCAATGCGCCGGCGCAGCTCCGTTATTTCGAAAAACTTTGGTTTGACCTATAAATGATCTGTATGAAAAAAATATGTTTCGCTCTTTTTATTTTATCCATCATGATCGTGTCGTGCACCAAGTATGAATCGCCCGGCTTTAATTACGACTTGACGGAAACGCTGCCTGCGTATGTAGCCCTGAGCAGTACGGCCGCCAAGACCGTGAAGCAGGGAACATCCACAACGGTTACCTTCCAAATGCGCACCGCCATGCAGCAAAAGGTGACGGTTTTTTACGAAGTAACCGGCGGCGGGGTGAACCTGGTGAACCAAACCGTGGAGATCGACCGCGAAAAGACCACTGCGGTGGCCACGATCAATATTCCCGCCAATGTAATTGTGCCACCGGCCACTTCTGCATCGGCAACCCTCACCCTGGTAAAAGCCGTTCGGGAAGACGGAACCCAACTGACCATTGGTTCGAAGAACAACCCGCAAACGCAGAAGGTACCGATTACGATTACGTTATAAAGGCAACCGCAAAGGCGCAGAGCAGGCTTTGCGTCTTTGCGGTTTTTAAATTAATCCGGGCAAGTGTGTATATTCATTGTGGTATGGCTATAAGCAGTAAGGCTTATAAATAAAATCATAAACATGAATAGTATACTAATGGTTTTGCTAACCGTAACCGGGTTGTTTTATGATCCATCGCAAGTTCTTACACAATCGGCTGATTATAGCGGAAGATGGCGCTTAAACCTCGAAAAAAGTAAACTTGAGCACAGGCCGGATGGATTAACCAGTAGTCTGTTCGTAATAAAGCAGGAAGGTGACAAATTCAGCTTAACCAGGTATCATATATATGGAGACAAGCAAAAGAAGAAAAGTTTTAATATGGTTGCAGATGGCAGGACAAAACGTATAATGCTTCTTTTCAAAAGTAAACTCGAACGGAACGGAAATGGTTTAACGGCAAGCGTATGGCGAAAAAATTTCTCCAACATCGTTCATTACCAATTTGGAAGTAACGAAAACGAATTTATTGCTGATGAAACGTTTACCAGCAAACACAATAATCATCATAACGTTTGGGTCTTTGACCGGGAAGTTTCTGAATAGAAAGCATAAACTAATTTGGATCATATTATGTGACCGGAAAATTGGCCCTGGGTGTGCAGAGCACTATAAATAATCAGAAAGGCAACTGCAAATGCATCAAGCTTTGCGGTGCCCTTATAACGGCGCAGCCGTCATTCAGAGCTTGCGAAGAATCTGGGGCCTGAACCTGAGGAAATGGTATCAGGGATTGGGAATTTGGAATTGGGAGTTGGCTGATAAAAAACAAGCATTCTTTTTCAAAACGAAAAGTACTTATGACCGTCGACCGTGGTCTGTGGACCTCTTTATTCACCAGTCTGATAGCTATCAAACTCTCTTCCTCATCAACCCACAGATTCTTCCCTTCGGTCAGAATGGGAGTGAGTGGTAAGTACAGAGTTCCAATCCTTTGCGTTTCTGAGGTTAAAGATGCAACAGCAAAGGCGCAAAGTCCCGTTGAGTGCTCCTCTGCCTCAGTCATTCAGAGCCGCAGGCGAAGAATCCGGGGACTGGACCGGAGGAAATGGAATCAGGGATTGGGAATTTGGAATTAGGTGAAAGGCAGATAAAGAATTGGCTTCTTTTTTCAAACCGGAATGTTCGGGGGTCCGTCGACTGTGGTCCGTTGACCTCTTTTATTCAACCAGTGTGAAAGCTATCTAACTGTCTTTCTCTTCAATCCACAGATTCTTCCCTTTGGTCAGAATGGGAGCGGGGAGGAGTACTACCTTCGAAGCACTTTGCGTTTCTGCGGTTAAAAAGGCAACCGCAAAGTCGCAAAGCCACGCAAAGTGCCGTGGACTGTGGTCTGTGGTCTTCTCTCTTCGGTCATTCAGAGCCGCAGGCGAAGAATCCGGGGACTGCACTGTAAAGATTGGTATGAATGTAGGAAAGAGAAATTGAGCTTGAAATGTAGGCATAATTTAAATCCAGGTTGGGCATCTACCAGTGCCTGGTACTTCTAAGATGCAACCGCAAAGGCGCAAAGCTTTCCCTGTTTGCTCTACTCTGCGCCTTGGCGGTTATGGCTGTTCCTGCTTCTTTACCCATAATTCATTTACCACCACCATCAGGATGGCGATCAAAGGCGTGGCCAGTACCAATCCCCAGCCCCCGGTGAGCACGCCCATGAACAGCTGGCTGAGGATGATGAGGGCCGGTGGAATCTGGATCAGCCTTTTCTGGATCTGCGGGGTGATCACATTGCTTTCCAGCACCTGGACCAGGATGTAGAGAATGGCCACAAGGAGTGCCGTTGTAGGACTTTGCATGAACCCAACCAGGACTGCAGGGATCATGGCAATGAGGGGACCGAAGTTAGGAATGAAATTCAGGAGGCCGGCAATCAGCGCAAGAACAAATACCATGGGCATGCCCAGGGCCCAGAGCCCGATAGCGGTCAGTACCGTTACGATCAGCATGGAGAGAATCTGTCCTTTCAGCCATTTGCGCAGCGTGGTGCCAATCTTGCTTAGTACCTCGGTCGCCTTTTCGCGGGCTGGAGCCGGAAAGAGTTTCACCATACCCTGGATATAAATTTTTGGGCTGGCGGTAAAAAAAATGCCCAGGAACAACACCACGTATACATCACCCAATACGCCGAAGGTGCTGCTGAAAAAGGTTTGCAGCATGGACGAACTTTTCTGCATATTACCCTTGGAAGAAACCTGCCCGAGGATCTTCCGGCCGATGGGGTGCGCATTCATTTGCCCCTTCACTTTTTCTACCGTAGCCGGAAGTGTTTCGGATAGTTGAGCCACTTGTTGGGTGATGCTGTTGCCCGCAAACCAGAAAAAGCCGATCAACAGCAGGAGCGACCCGATGATGGCGATAGGCAGGGCCCACTTTTGGGGCAGGTGCAATTTGCGATGCAGGATGCCGCTCAGTCCCCGGAAATAAAGCGCAATGAGAATGCCCGCCAGGATGAGCAGGAACACATTAAAGGTGACCTTGATGATCCAGAGCAGGATGACGGTCAGCGCCACAATCCCGGTGGTGATCCATACTTTCCTGCCAAAGCTTGGTTCGGGTGCCATTTTGTTTTCTGCCATACATAAAGAAAAGATTATCCGGTGAATCTCAGTACTGATTCCAGAAAAAATGAGAAAGAGGCTGGGTACAACACATGACCTGATTCAATCGTTTTTATAAACCGGGCCGCACTTACGGAGTTATTTGTTGTATTTGTTTGTGGTCATTTGGCCTCGTAGCATGCATTTATAAGCATTGAAATTTATATGTTGAAAAACTCATTGAAATATCCCAATATCCGTCTTACTACCTATGTGCGGGGCAGGAGTTTTTCCTGTACTTTGGGCCCTTCCTTCCCAGGACCATTCAACCACCAACTGCTTGTATCAAAAGGTTGCCGGGTAATGTAAGTACCCCTAATTCCCACACATCAACTTCAACGGGAACCTCGAAAAAGCATTCAGCTTATAAAATCAGTTTTGGCGGTAAGTTTGCCATTCGGGCGGGAAGCGGTAGCTCTTCTTCACTGGTTATTGATTTCCAATTTGTTCGGGCATTCGTAAATCTCCGATGAAAATGTCCGGTAAGTACTGAATTAATTTGACTGGTTGCAGTTCAACAGATTTTTTGTTTTCTTTAATGGCAGTAAGATCCTAACCACCTCCTATGATGACAATCTCCTTATCCGGACTCCCCCTATACCTCGTTGGAGAGCAACACATATCAAATAAATCCAGACTATGAGACCTTTACTGATAACAATAGCTGTTGTATACTCTTTTGTGAGCCATTCACAAGAATCCAGTCCCTTTTATGTAGGACATAGCCTCGTCAATCATACCATGCCCTACATGACGCAGGCATTAGCAATAAATGCAGGGAGATCAACTCACTACGGCAGGCAGATCATTAATGGTTCGCCATTGGAGAACAACTTTAATAATCCGAACGGCGCAGAAGGAACGCCGTATACAACCGCGTTTCCGACCGGGAATCACAACCGGTTGATTGTTACAGAAGCAGTGCCCTTGCAAAATCATCTTACCTGGAGTAATGCATACGCAGCTGCCAATAATTTTTACAATTATGCAAAGGGCAACAATAATGGAGTGCCCGTAAAATTTTACATCTACGAAACCTGGCACTGTATTAACTCCGGTATTCCTAATCCGGATCCAAATCTTCCAAACGGTTGCTGGTATGATAATACAGCGCACAGCACCCTGTTGTGGCACGACAGGCTTCAGGCAGATTTTCCTCTTTGGTCAGGGATTGTAAACCATGTCAGGACCCAAAACCCTGCCGACCATCAAATTTGGATGGTACCGGCCGGACAGGCATTTTACAATCTTACCACTCAAATCAATGCAGGAAACGTACCTGGAATAACCAGCTTCAGAGACTTATTTTCAGATGATATTCATTTAACCAATGCCGGTAATTATTTTGTAGCCTGTGTTATGTATGCCACCATTTATGGCGAGTCCCCGGTAGGATTAACCTCAACTATTTCAGATCAATGGGGTAACCCTTTTACCAATATGCCTACACCAGCACAGGCATCGGTGATGCAACAAGTTGCCTGGAGTACGGTTATCGGTTTAAGTAGCTGGACCGGTGTTTCTCCGGGTATCCTCCCTATTACCTTTTCAAAACCCCTGCAAGCAAAACAAAAACAAAAAACGACCCTAATCACATGGTCGGTATCCAATCAAACGGCCAACGATAAATACATCATCGAGCATAGCCTGAATGCGAAGGATTTCTCACCCATCGGAGAGGTCAAAGGTGACGGGAACAATACCACGGAGCAACACTATGAATACACGCATCCCACACCGTGGCCCGGCATGAACTACTATCGGATCAAACAAATCGACATTGATGGAAAATATTCCTATAGCAACACGACTCAGGTGCAATACAATGGTGATGGTGAAACGATCAAAGTTTATCCAAACCCATCCTCAACACATATAACAGTTGTTGTACAGGACCCGCATAAGAACAGAACTATTCAAATTTATAATTCAATAGGACTATTGATTAAGGAGGCTTCAATAGACAATAGCAACAGGGTGGCCGTTTCCGAATTGCCGCAAGGTGTATACTTTATTCGAGTAAAATCTGGTTCATCCCAAACACAGGCATTTCTCAAACTTTAACGGGCATAGATTGGTAATCCATCTGGCGTCTTCAATTGCAAAGTCTCAGTTGATGTAGCAACGGTAGGTTGATAAAGTGAATGATAAAAAGATCAATTGAGACTGCCCCCCATAAACAAATGCCTCATAAGTAATTGACTTAAAAGGCATATAAATTAAGGTTTACGGACCAGGCGGGTATGATGCCTGCTTTACGCATTTGCGGTTCCCAATTCCTAATTCCCATTCCCTGCTCACCCCACTGCCACTACCTTCATCCCGTAATGCCTGCTCGACACCGCCAGTTCATTTCCTTCCAGGCAGCTGATCTTAAAAAATAATGCCCACGGCCTTCCTTCTGCAGGACGCAACAGTGTTAAGGTATGTTCCCGGATTCCGGTTTTACTGGTGATGGAATAAAGGGGAGAGGTGGCGCAATCTATTTTCAGGTCGCCTTCTTTTGTAGGATCACCGCTTACCAGTATGGCGTCGAAATAATAATCTGTTACAAGTTGGTTATGCCGGATGACGCTTCCCGGCCAGGTGTTGTAAAGGAGGTCTATGCTTTTGGCCATTACCCGGACATGCACATTACCCTGGTACAGTTTGGAAAGCATGTGATTTTGGTGCTGGAGGTCAAAGTCTTTGAAAAAGGTATAACCTGCCCTTTTGTGCTGCTTGATGGCTTTGGCCAGCATGGTAGAAAAGGCAGTGATGATGCGCCCGGTGGTGATGCCCAGTAAATGGGGTTTCAGGACAACCAGGAGGTTTTTTGCACCCGGGGCCGTTATCTTCTTCAGTTCAACGTTTTCCCGCAATGCGGCATTGATATCCACGGGGCCATTAGCCCCTCTTTTGAGACGGAAATGGGTTCCTCCGTCGCGGGTGTGAATGATCATATACCTGGCCGGATCCGGGTTATCGGCCGGGTTTACTTTTTTGGGCATGAGTGTAGTTTTTTGGTTTCTTAAGATACAAAAAATGGAAGACCTATAGGAGAGTTATAGCAGAGTTATAGGAGAGTTATAGCAGAGTTATAGTAGTATAAGAACGGGCCTACTATGTAGTAATTAAAATGAGGTTGGGATAAAGTATTGTTACCAGGTTAGTGGCTATTTTGTTCAAAGTAGGCTATGACTTCTCCGCCATGGCTTTTATGTGTCTGCAGTTGCCTCTCCATTCCTACGGCGCCAGCCGTCATTCAGAGCGCAGCGAAGGATCTGAGGTTTGCACTTCAGGAACGGCAACCGCATAAGGGCGAAGAGGTGACCTTTGCGTTTCCGAAGTTCATGTTGTTCCTGCATTTTACATATCAACATATCAACATATCAACGTTTCAACTTTTGCCCTCACCCAACCCTTGCTCCACAATACACCCTGGCATCCAACAGGGCTCCGTCACCCTTCCGGTTCCATCCTTTTCATAACGAATACTGAGCGCCACCACTACCAGGCTTCCGGACTGAAAAGCAACCGGTAGCTCCACGATCCGTTCCGGGCACTTTCCAGATGTATAGGGCATCGTGATCGTGGTCATAAATTGACCGGTGCAGGTGGGGAAGTCGAGTGAACTCCCGGTAACGACGAAGTTCCAGTGAACCGATTGGGTGCCGGATGGTGCGCCCAGGTCTTTGGGCAGGTCCAGTTCAGGGATAGTGATCAGAAGAGTTCCTTTCTGGCTCCAATTAAATAGTAACTCCTTTTTCAGCTTTTCCTGCAGATAGCCATCCGGGTTGAACTCAAATCCGAAGAGCCGGGCAGCTCTCGGTTTTCCCGCTTCCGGTCCCTCTTTCAACGCGTCTTTCAGCGCTCCGTCCAGCCGGTAGATCATAACGCGGTCTTTCGGATCGGGGAGGATGGGTTCGAGGCCGGTGCGGAGTGCTTTAGAAAGCCTAACGGCTTGTCCAAATACCGATGCACTTCGTTGTGTGGCAGCGGTTTGCTTGTTTCCCTTGGGGGCTGAGCGGACGCAGGGCTTACCATTCCGGTTATAAAATATGTAGTTGCCAACCCTTCCGAAAGGTCGATTCTTATAGGCTTTGCCATAGCAGTTTCTTTTGGTATGAGATAGTATTTAAATAAACAAAATTATGATCAAGTCCATATCAAGTCCGTCAACTGACGGACTTGATACTGACTTGATGGCTTCAAGGGTATAGGGATTCCGGTTCCAGGTCCTAGGTAAAACATGAGGGAGGATAAAAGTTGCACCAAACCCACGCATGACATTTTTCCCAAAAGCAATGTGCCCTATGTGGATCTTTCCGCCGGATGAAGCACAGTTCCGCCTTCGGGTCCAAAAATGCTTTTTATATAGGAGCAAGAATGATTCATATCCGGCGCCCGAAAGTAGCCTTTAGTGAAGCCGGTGATGTGGTGCTCAACCGGAAGGGTGATCAATAGAGGAGAATCACATCAACCATTTATTTTGACAAGTTGACCTTGTATGTGGATTATTTCATACAGGGTGGCCATAACCAGGCGCAGGGAAGATTTTTGTACAAGCATGATTTGTTGCAGGAGGACCTGGATTATACGGTGAGACGGAATGTATAATTAATAAATTCAGAAAATGGCAAAAAAAAATCAACATGTAATACCCTTAGGAAATGGATGGGCAGTTAAAGGAGAAGGTAGTAATAAATTCACAGTTATCACTAAAAGATGGCAGAATAAGGGATAGTGGTAGCTATGTGAAATCAATTACAAAGAATAAGAAACATTAATATAAAACTAAATGAAAAAAATGGCGAAAATTATTTCTAATAAAAAAATTATATTTCAACGAGTTCAGTGTCTGATATAGTTTCCTGAGGGATTGAAGACGAATTGGGGACTACACCATTTTTTCTCATGAATTCTCTTTCTAATTTAATTAACTCTTTTTCTCTAAGTTCTAAAAATCGATTGTCATCCCCATTTTTTAGAGCTTCTAATGCTTCTCGAGTTATAGCATGGCTTTTTAAAACTTCGTCGTCAATAGGAAATAAGATACTTTCATGTTTAAGAATTTTCTTTGCATAAGCATGTTTGATTGGTCCTAAAAGAATTCTATTTGATAACTGGCTACCTTTTGATATAATGTAATGAAGTGCCCGATATCCATACTTACTTAGTGTTTCTTCTGGATCAAAATTATCATTATTTAAAGGCTTAGGATTTAATGATTGAAGAAATAATACATATGCTCTTACTCTAGCACTTGTTAAGTTAAAACTAGTTGGATAAGGTTGAGCTTCTTCAGAAAAGTTCACAACTTTAAAAGAAAATATACTCGGATCCTCACAAATGGCGAATTCACGCATTTCTTCTAAGGCTGCCTTAACTTTTGAAGTATTTGGAGTATCCAAACCTACAAAAGAAGTGACCCAAAACCATCTCTTAAGGAGGTTAAGTTTTACTAAGTTCTCAGGATCAGGGCAAAGTCTAAAAAATTCACTTAAAACTATAAGTTGTAAGTTATATGGTAAAAACTTATCGTCAGAAACATGAATTTCATTCTTAAGAAATCTAACTGCCTTTAAGAGCGAATCCTCACACTTGTTTACTATTTCGGCAAGGTTTAAATTGTTTTCTTGGGTGAAAATATCCAATTTACCTTGTGTGTAAATATTTCTTCCTGCAGCGGCTAAAATTGCCCTAAAAATTGACATCCTTAAGATTCCAGAAAAATTAAATTCAATTAGCTTTTCTTGTATCATATCAATGCGATCAGATAAATTAAAATGACTTTGGCCTTCCTTATACGTTAAAGCAGAATACATCCTATCTTCAGAAATTACTATGCCTTTTGAATTTAGCCTAGAAAATATGTTTACCGCACTATCCAAATCACCTCCTTCAATTTGGGTTATTGCTATTTGATATTCCCGGATTATCTGGGCTAGTTTTTCTGCATGCTCTATATATTTTATCCCCTCATTTTTACATTCTTTTTCTATCCGTCTTGATTCTTTTAAAAATTCAATAGTTTGAAGCAATGAATAAAGTTTGATGTAATGAGGTTCAGGCTTTCCTTTTCGTACATGAGTAAATTTTTTTTCTTTAAGATCATAGAATAGTGCCCACTGCCAATCATTGGCCTCACTAATTTTTTCTTTATTAGATGGATTTGTCAAAATGCCATACAGGGTGGATAACCTTTGATGCCCATCGAGAATAAAATTCGTAGGAGAGCCTGAATTATGTGGTATAATATATGGACCAATATTAGACAAACTCAAATATTGGCTGTCGGTTCTCCAAAATAGAAGACTTCCTACAGGATATCCATTCTCAATACTTTCAAATAAAGCAATCATATCTTCTGGCTTCCAAACAAACGGTCTTTGGAACTTTGGTACGCGTAATTCACCTCTTGATATTCTTTCTAAAATATTTCCTAAGAAATATACTTGAGGAGTTACTTTTGTTTTTGTTACACTCTCCATTTTTTAACTCTATAATAGAATTGAAATTTGATTTAATATATAATTAATTTCCTCTGGGTTCTTTGCACATCTTAATTGTAATGTTTCCTTAGTTACATTTTCATCATTAAAAAGTTCGTATAAGTTATTCGGATTATACCCATTTCCTGTAAACCCATTTCTTAAAGCATTAAATAATTTATCTTTGCTGTTAATATTATTGAATAAAATTTCTTGTTTCGGTGGAAGTTTTCCTTTCCCATTGAAGCCTTTTTTCATATGAAAAAAGTCTTTTTGATCATCGTTTAATGATTTATATGCTTCAATTATATGATGTAGATGTTGTGGTAAAGAGAACAAAGCTTCTGTAGGAATATAATTTTCGATTGCTCGTTTATATAATATCACATAATTTATTTCGTTTTCTTGGCATTTATTCTCGATATTTCCCACTCCGTTTTTATCTTCAGGATATTCTTTATCACTATCTGTAACTACTAGTAATCTACTCCTATAAGGCTTTTCTAGATGCTTGTTTATTTTCCTAATTATAGCTCCACTTCCGCCTTCACTATCAAAAAAAATCCAACCTTCGCTTATAGCCTTTGCTAAATCTTTTCTATTATATGCTTTGCACAATGTTTCTATAAATACTCTATCACTATTTTCATTTTCAACAATAATATATAAAGGCTCATTCAAAATTGAATAACCATAATGAAGGGAGTATTCATTTTGTTTTGGAAAGTTTGATATATATAAAATATTGGATTTTTGTTTTTCTCCAATATAGGCCGTCTTTACTGTTGCTTTAGTAAGAAATTCTACTCTTTTGCCTAGTCTTGACAAGGACTCAGTTTTTAGCCATTGTGAGCCAAGTATAAATTCGGGATTTTCGATTTTCCAAATATGCTTTCCAATGAAAAATAGATCTACTAATTTATCGAGTAAGTAAAATGATTCCGGATCTGTATAGATTTGCTCGTCTATTTGAGTAATCATTTTAAGTTTGCCTTTTTAATTGCAACTACTTCTTCATAGTCTTCAGAAAATATTCCTGAAGGCCAAGTGCTAACTTCCCCAAGTTCGTTTATTGTAATTTTTTTTAAAACGCTACCAGGTCTTTCTTCATCATCGACTAAATAAATTATAGCGTCGTTCGCGTCTAATTTTTTCTCTGCTATCATTCTTCTTATCCTTAATACAAAAACTTCTGAGTGTGTCTCTAAAATCCAATTTGATTTTTCTTCATTAATAATATTTACAAATAGTTCAGCTAGATTTCCATGGGCAGCAGGATGCAAATGCAATTCTGGTTGCTCAATTATCATTATTCCATTTGCTGATGAAGATTTAGCATAACTCCTTACAATAAGAGGTAAAACTTGACTCATACCATGGCCAACGTCTACAAGATTTATTTTTACTTTTGGATCATCTGGACTTATTAGAACTATTTCAAACTTTTCTCTTATTTTTTCAATATCTAATTTCCATCCTCCTAAATTTTGTTCAAACCATTCACCAACTGAATTAATAATTGTTTTGTCTAGGTAACTATCAATTCCCAATATTTGAGGTGCTAATTCTCCAAAATATCCAGTTTTAGCAGGCTTGCTACCTTTATAAATATAATCTCGTTTTGGAAATTCTCGAAAAGGTCCGATATAATCAATTGGTTTTGTTGATTCCGATAAGATTTGATTAATTTTTGCAATTATGTCTTCTAAATTGGAACTCTCTCCTTTTTGATTTATTAAAGATGCTATTTGTAAACCTTTAAACTTCACATAACAGTTTCCCTCTATATCGCCGGTAACTTTATAGTGTTGATAACCGTCTTGCAACTTTATTTCATTGTCTATTAGCCATTCAAGCGTTATATTTAATCCTATATTGGAAGTTACTTTATAGAAGGAGATTAATTGAATTGGTGAATCTGCAATATTTTGAATTGTAAGTTCTACGCTAATTCTACTATCTGCCTCTTCAATTGTTAATCCAAATGAAATATGCCCATGATCTATTTTATTATGAACTAAATCTTTGAATGACCCTCCAAATTCAATTCCATCAAATTGAAGTTCTATAGGTGAATTTGATTCAGTAGATAAAGATTGCGCTAGTAATAATGGCAGTCTAGTTACAATACTTTTTCCTGAACTATTTTTCCCAATAAGGATTGTAATTGGTTTAATCTCCAATTCTTGTTCTTCTTTAAAAGCTTTATAATTTTTAAACCTTATACTCTTTATTTTCATCATCAACATTTAAAAATTATTACCAATTTCATAAAACTCTGCTTATTCAAATGCATTTTTTTATAGGAATCCATAGTGAATCTAGGCATCTTAATAAGTATCTAAAATACAAAAGTGCTTATGAGGTAAGGAATTCATGATAAATTGATTGTAGAAAGTTATTTAAGTTGATTGTTTATTCATAAGATCTAAAGTGCCAAACAAAAAAAGCCCGAGATATCTCTCAGGCTTTTTGCGGACCGGACGGGACTCGAACCCGCGACCTCCGCCGTGACAGGGCGGCATTCTAACCAACTGAACTACCGATCCTTAGAACTTCCGACAACCTTTTTACCGTTTGCGGGTGGCAAAAATAGGCGCAATTTTTATACAGGCCAAAGAAAAATGGGTAGGGGCACAAAAATATTCCTCATAGTTAGAACAGGCTTCCCGCCTGAGAGGAGGAGTTCTGCAGAGGAATACGCCCTAAATAAAAAATCCCGCAGTGCGGGATTTAAGAGATTCGTTTCATTGGAATAACCTTAGCTATATTTTCATCCCCGAACAGGTTATTGATCGCCGTCGGCTCCGGCGCAATTCGCTCTGTCTTTTCCTCCGCTTTTCGCTCTGTTTCCCGCTCTTTCATAATCTTCACGTAGGCTTCATGCCTTGCCTGGCGGTAGAACTCAAGTTTCTGCATGATCGAAAAATGCGTGAGCAGCTTGCCAAACGATCCGTACTTGCCCTTCTTTGCCCGCTCGAAAAACACCACCAGGTCTTCCATACCCATCTGGTCTTCATACGCGGCCAGCATCAGGTCGCAGGCACACACATTGATCTTTGTATCCGTAAGCTTTTTGCTTTTCGGCAGTTTCACCGAGTATACAAATTCCTTCAGGATGAGCGTGATCATGCGGTGCATCCGCTTGTTGCCGTATTCCGCGGCCAGGCCGGGAATCCGGTTTTTCATAGGAAGCGCCAGCAGCTGCGCAAAGTCAATCACGTCATCCTGCGTGAACTGCTGCAGGGTGAGATTGGCCAGCACCTCGTACTCCAGCGAGCGGATGAACCGCTTGCCCGGCGTTTTCGGTGCCCCAAGGCTATTCATCGGTATAATATTGTTGTTCAATTCCATCTTGTTCTTTCCTTTCTTTTAGTCTGTTCTTAACTCGCTTTCGCATACCGGGTACGCATCAGGCGTAACCGCTGGTACAGGCTGCCGATCACCAGGGAGGCATTGCCGTCCCCCAGTTCCATCTTATGCCACTGCTCGTCTCCATCCATCACGTACAGGTCGTCCTGCGGTGACACACTTACGGCCCAGGCGGCAAAAGGGTAGGTGTGCGGCGTAACCTTTACCTCCACCGCGCTGTCGAAGTAGAGGTAATCGTGACCGACCAGGTCTTTCACGATGTCGATGCATTCCGCTAATATGTGTTTCATGTCGTTCCTTTTTTTAACCCGGATCCTGCGACACTAACGCGCCAGCGTGATCCGGTAGGTTGATTTGGATGTTTTTGCTGCTCCTTCAATCACTTCTCCTGTCTCGTGGTCTACGCCCATGCGCCCGGGGCCAACGCGGCGCAGCTTTTCTTCTACGAGCTTTTTCCGTTCCTGCAGCAGGCGTATCTCCTCGTCGAGCATTCTCCATTCTTCACTATGTGCATAGTCGTAGCTCACGCCCGCTTCGCACAGTTCGATCTTCGCGCCCGATGTGGTGATCAGGCGGCCATGGTGCTTGGCCAACTCGTCGCGGAGGAACTGGATGTAGCGCTCGTCTCTGCGGATGGTCTTTACAAATTCTTCCATCGCGGCCAGGGCTTCGGCAACCGGGAAGACATTGCCTTCTTCCAGTACCGTTTGCACGGAATGGTCCGCCAACTGGCCGATCTGCTTTTTGGTCAAACCGTCCTTGATGGCCGGGAGGGTATCATTATGCTGCACTAAGTGTTTTGCCATTGATCTGGTTTCTTCGGTTTGCAATCAGTTGCTGCAGCAGTGGATTCGTATCCACGTCTGCCTTGTTTCTATTATACAATTCCACCAGTTCTTTCTGCGTCGCGCAGGCGTCTACCTTCATATGCCATTCGCTTCCGGGCTTTACCGCCGCGAAAACTTCTTCACCCTGCTCGCACCATTGCGCGATCAGTTCTCCTGTTTTTTCAGATGGCGTGAACGCCGGCTTGCCCATGAACAAACCCGTACGGTCTTTCGACGCGGTTGCATTGTGCTTGGTATCCAGTTCCAGGTTGATGGTGAGCTCGTACTCGAACCCTTCGCGCGTGATCTCTTTCAGACCACTCTTCTCCACCTTCACCTTTGAACCGTCCTTGATCATCTCGTAGTCCTGCTTGCGGCGGACCGTAGTGATGATGTGACAGGGACTCTGGATGATGGCATCGATAAAAGATTGGTGACGCGGCGTCACCTTCGCCCAGTCCTGGTACTTGCCACCCAGACTTTCCACGATCTCCAAACATCCACCCTTACCATCCCACTCGTGGGTGATGGAGTCGATAATGATCACTTCCATCCCGGCTTTTTCGCAGGTGCGGATCGCTTCAATGTAGCGTTCCGGTGCAAAGGGCGCGGAAATGGGCAGCACGTTGAAGTCGCCCAGGTGGGCATACAGGTCGGCGCTGCTGTTCTCCGAATCAATGATGGCTACCTTGCTCCAGTCGCCGGCAATGCCTTTGGCCGTAAGCAGGGCGCTGTATGTTTTACCACCACCGGATACGGCGGAGAATCCGAGGCGGATCTTGGCTTTTTTTCGGGTTGCTTTTCTTAACTGCATCGTAGTACTCATTTTAATTTTTAACCGCAAAGGCGCAAAGCTTATGCGGCGTGTTTCAGGGTTTGCTCAAACTGCCCCGCGAAGTAGCGCGTGGCCGCTTCGCTGATTTCATCCATGCCGCCGGAAACTTCCAGTACGGGACGGATATCAGTACCGTTCCATTTCACAAAGTCGATGTCCACGGTGTAGCGGTCGAACAGGTCCAGGACGGAAGCCGAAGGATTGAAATAACCAACGCCTTCCACCACCAGTTCACCCACCACCTCGGTCACGATCTTCAGGTCGCGCACCACTTTGTGCTTGAGGGGGTAATGAAATTCAAAGGTTTGTGTTGTCTTTCTCATCTCTTGGAATTGTGAATTATTTTTTTAAATTTGTGAAGGCTAAAGATATGAAAATTCACATTATCAACATTTTTTTCACAGTTTTATTCACAAATGCTTAACGCTATGTACGACACTTATAAATTCATGGAAATCAGGGAGTTAGCCGGACTAACCCAAGGTGAGTTTGCCAAGGAACTCGACATTACAAGGGAGCTGGTGAATAAAATTGAGAGCGGCCGGGCGAAGCTCACGAAGAGAACGGTTAAACGGCTGCAGGACTTCATGGCCACCCACCAGAAAGGTGATTTTTCACATGATGTGAATATTTTGGGGAAAGCTTCACAGCAGGCACCCAAAGGACAGCCCTACCACCTCGCCCGGCGTGAACAAAAGAATGTACCGACCTCCTTCCTGGTACCCCTTGTGGGCATCAAGGCACAGGCGGGCTACATCAAGGGTTTCGAGCAGGTGGATTACGTGGAAACGCTGGAACAATATTCCCTGCCCCCGGGCGTGAATCCTACCGGTGCCATCTGGCGTTATTTTGAAATCGACGGCGACAGTATGGAGCCTACATTATCTGCGGGTGATGTGGTACTGGCCACCATGGTCGCGCATGAAGACTGGAAGGACCTGAAAAATTTCTGCGTTTACGTATTACTCACCGGGGATCAGCTGATGATCAAACGGCTGTACCGCAAATCCGAAACGGAATGGGTAATGATCTCCGATAACGAGGAAGGCTACCCGCAGGTGGCCATAAATGTAGAAGACGTAAAGCAGCTCTGGTTATTCAGAAGGCATATCCGTGCTAAAGTCCCCCAGCCAAAAGAATTTAAAATCACAGCCTAAATATCCTTGTCTTCTTTGCGTCTTTGCGGTTAAACAAATGCAACCGCAAAGGCGCAAAGGGTTAGTTCAAACGATTACCCGCTTGTATTTGTGCATGCCCACAATACACTGCTGCTCTTTTCTTTTGTAACAATTGCAGGTCTCCTTTCTCCCAGTATTCACTTTCATCCACCACCGAAAAATTTTCAAACAGCGGCTGTATGCGGCGCAGCAATTCAATTACCAGTAAATGCACCGTTATATTGGCGAACTGCGTGGAGCAGCGGTTCTTCATTTTTAAATCGGCATCAAACTCCAGCACCAGCGGATCGGAATGCACATCGGGTTGAAGAAAGATGCCCTGGATCGGGCAGAGCCACGATTCTTTTGGTTGGAATGGTACCGTACCTAGGGGGTCGGGATTGACGCCGAATAATAAAAACGGCAGGTTGTGCTCTTCCGCAAATACCATTACCGTGTGAATCAGTTTTTCATACTGCTCTATGGAAGCCAGGCCTCCTTCAAAGTATATTGTTGTTCCCATTACGGAAAGCTAATAACGCGCACAGAGCACACAGAGGGAAAAGGAGCATAAAAAAACGTGAAGTTTCGGGAATATTATTGGTGTTTTTCCCAAACCAATAGTACGTGCAGCGTGAAGCGTGAAGCGTGCAGCGTGTTCCGTGCAGCTCCCCCCAATCCGTGAAATCCGTGTCATCCGTGATCCGTTTTTTAATCCTCTATTCATAATCCATCAATCCTGCTTAATTTTAGCGCCACTATTTATAGCCTATGCCATCGAATGCAAACAGACAGTTCCTGGATTTTGAAAAGCCGATCAAAGACCTGGTAGATGAGATCGAACGCCTGCGGCATGTGTCGGAGCAGAAGAAGATCGATCATTCCAGGAGCATCGAAGAACTGGAAGGAAAGATCCTGGAAAAAAGAAAAGAGGTAACCGACAGCCTCAGTTCCTGGCAGCGGGTTCAGCTGAGCCGCCACCCCGATCGTCCCTATACATTAAAGTACATCCAGAACATGACCACCAATTTCGTGGAGCTGTTTGGCGACCGCAATGTAAAAGACGATAAGGCGATGGTAGGCGGTTTCGCCCAGATCGACGGGCAGACTGTAATGGTCATCGGGCAACAAAAAGGCATCAATACCAAAACGAGGCAGATGCGCAACTTCGGTATGGCCAACCCGGAAGGATACCGCAAGGCCCTGCGCCTCATGCGGCTCGCCGAAAAATTCAACAAGCCCGTCATTACACTCATTGATACGCCCGGTGCTTATCCCGGTCTCGAGGCCGAAGAGCGCGGCCAGGGAGAAGCCATTGCGCGCAACATCTATGAAATGATCCGACTTAAAGTGCCCGTGATTTGCGTGATCATTGGTGAAGGTGCCTCCGGGGGTGCACTGGGCATCGGGGTAGGCGACCGCGTACTGATGATGGAAAATTCCTGGTACACGGTGATCTCCCCCGAGAACTGCTCCACCATTTTATGGAGAAGCTGGGCCCAGAAGGAAATCGCCGCCGAACAACTGAAACTCACAGCCACCTATATGAAAGGCTTTGGGCTGGTGGATGATATCATTCCCGAGCCGCCCGGTGGTGCGCATTGGGATTACAATGAAGCCGCGCAGATCCTGAAAACGGCCCTTGTAAAGGTGATGGCAGAATTAAAAGAGATCCCCGCGGAAGAACGGATCAGCCAGCGCATTGAAAAATTCGGTCGCATGGGATTCTGGGAAGAACTGGAAGAAGGTTCTGAAAACAAGGGCACATAATTTTACAACCGTTACAAACAGACAAGAATATTCATGCCAGTACGAGACTTATTAAAAGGAACCGGTGTAGCGTTGGTAACACCTTTTGCAAAAGACGGGTCCATAGATTTCGAATCCTTAAAATCACTGATCAATTTTGTTTTGGAAGGAGGCGTTCAATACGTGGTCACGCTGGGTACAACCGGTGAAACGCCTACCCTCAGCCGCGAAGAAAAACTGGAAGTCATACAGGCCACCTTTACCTATGTGGCGTCACGGGTGCCGGTGGTGATCGGCATCGGGGGCAACAATACCCGCGAGATCCTGAACGACCTGGAAAGCTTTCCGGTTGACAAAGCCACTGCCATTCTTTCGGCCAGTCCTTACTACAACAAGCCCTCACAGGAAGGAATTTACCAGCACTACAAAGCCATGACATCGGTGACCACCAAACCGATCATCCTGTATAATGTTCCCGGGCGAACAGGCAGTAACATATCCGCTGCAACAACGGTACGGCTGGCAAAGGATTTCCCGAACATTGTCGGGATCAAAGAAGCCAGCGGCAACATGGCCCAGTGCATGCAGATCCTGCGCGACAAACCCCTTGAATTTATGGTGGTGAGCGGTGACGATAACCTGGCGCTGGCGCAGATTGCCTGCGGCATGAAGGGTGTTATTTCCGTTGCGGCCAACTGTTTCCCGAAAGATTTTTCCGCCATGGTTACGGCTTGCCTGAACAATGATTATGTAATGGCCCGTTCGCTGAATTACAAACTGCTCCCGGGGTATGACCTGCTGTTTGCAGAAAATAACCCGGCCGGTGTGAAAGCATTTTTGAGTGAGCTCGGTGTGATTCAAAACCACCTGCGCCTGCCGCTGGTTCCCCTAAGCGCCGGCATCCATGCGCAGGTTAAAGAATTCCTGAACTCGATAAAGTAACAACATGCGCAAACTGTTCCTGGTCTTGCTCGTGGTCACCGGTTTCGGGGTACAGGCCCAGTACAAGGTAACACTGCGGATCAAAAGTTTGCCATCGTATCATAAACAAGGCGACCCGGTTTTCCTGGCGGGCTCGTTCAACAACTGGAACCCCGGACAGAAAGAAGCGCGGTTCGAGCGGAGTGCGGAGAGCGGGTATGCCTTGACGCTCATGGCACCGAAAGGAAAGCATGAGTACAAGGTAACGCGCGGCAGCTGGGATCAATCAGAGGCAGGTGCGAACGGTGCTCCATCACCGAACAGGGTAGCGGACATCAGCAGCGATACGACCATCGAGATCGCGGTGGAACACTGGACCGATCATTTTCCAAAAAAAGAAAAAGTGAGTACAGCAAGCAAAAACGTGCACGTGATCGACAAGGCGTTTTATATGCCCCAGCTTAATCGCTACCGCCGTGTATGGATCTATCTTCCGCGCGATTATACAACTGCTCGGAAAAAATATCCCGTGATCTATATGCACGACGGTCAGAATGTATTTGATGATTCATCATCCTTCTCGGGCGAATGGGGTGTAGATGAATTCCTGGACAGCATGCCTACCAACCAGCAGGCTATTGTGGTGGCTGTGGACAATGGAGGTACTACCCGCATCAATGAATATTCTCCGCAGGATATGCAAAAGCACGGCAAGGGTGAAGGAGACCAGTACGTTGACTTTATCGTGCATACGCTTCGTCCTTACATCAACCGCCATTACCGCACACTGCGGGATGCAAAATACACGCACATTGCGGGTTCGTCCATGGGCGGGTTGATTTCTTTTTATGCACACCTGAAGTACCCCAAGGTATTCGGCGGCTCCGGTGTGTTTTCTCCCGCCTTCTGGATCGCCCCGGGCGTGAAAGACATCGCGGCGAAAAGAGCAAGAAAAGTAAAAGGAAAGATCTACTTCTTTGCAGGACAACAGGAAGGCGAACAAATGGTGCCCGATATGCTGGCGATGCTGGATGTCATGAACCAGAAATCAAAAGCCACCATCACTACAGTAGTCCGGGCAGAAGGCAAACACAGTGAATCTACCTGGCGGCAGGAATTCCCGCTTTTTTATAAATGGCTCTTCGGATATTAGTTTAACCGCAAAGTCGCAAAGCAATTCAGAAGTCGGACACATCAAATCAGTAATCAACGTATCAACAAATCAACATCCCTCTGCGTCTTTGCGGTTGCCTTTAATCCATTTACTTTTGCTCCATGTTATCGGTAACGATATTAGGCAACAATTCGGCAGTACCGGCGTTCAACCGGCACCCAACCAGCCAGGTGGTGACACAGGATGGTGTAAATTACCTGGTGGATTGCGGTGAGGGCACGCAGATACAGATGATCAAGTACAAAATCAGGAGGGGAAAGATCGCGCACATATTTATTTCCCATTTGCATGGCGATCATTACTTCGGGTTGGTAGGACTGATCAATACATTCAACCTTCTTTCGCACAAACAGGAACTGCACGTATACGGTCCCGACCCATTGCAGCAGATCATTGAAATGCAACTGAAAGTAGCCGACACGCAGATGTGCTATCCCCTGCACTTTCATACGCTCAGCAAAAACGAAGTGCTGGTGGATAATGAAAAGATCAGGGTCTCGTGTTTCCGCACCAACCACCGCATTGAGTGTTATGGTTTTTTATTTGAAGAAAAAGAAGGCAAGCGCAAGCTTCTTATTGATAAAGTACGCAAGCACCGCATCCCCATTTCTTTTTACAGTTCGCTGCAGGAAGGCCGCGATTATATAACGCCGCGCGGTGAGGTTATTAGGAATGATTCCATAACCGCTGAACCGGAACGCGGAAAGAAATACGCCTTCTGCGCCGATACGAAATATGATGAAAGTTTAATCCCGGTCATATACGGCGCCGACATGATCTACCATGAAACCACCTACCTCGATAACATGCGCGATAAAGCCGACCAGCGGTTTCATTCCACCACCAAACAGGCTGCAGAAATTGCCCGGAGAGCCATGGTAAAAAAATTACTGATCGGTCATTTCTCCTCCAAGTACAGTTCCCTCGAATCCTTCGAACATGAAGCCCGTGAAGTATTTCCGAATAGTCATTTGGCTATTGAAGGAAATACATATGAAATACATTAACCGCTGGGAGGTTGATATGTTAATTGGTTGATATGTTAATATGTTGAGGGTTTAATGGTTTATCCGACATCACGCGGTTCATTCTATTTCCATAATCTTTGCGTCTTTGCGGTTTATTATAGCAACTGCAATTATGGTAGCAAAATGTTCCCCTCAATAAGCGGGACAGGCAATACGCAATGCTCAATGCTCAATGGAGAAGCTGCTAGCTGCTTGCTTCGCGCTGCGCGTAGCTTTCGTAAAGTGCTTCGCATTCATCTATGCAGATCTAATTGCTAACTGCGAACTATCAACCCCTTCCGTCATTCAGAGCCACAGGCGAAGAATCTGTGGACTGACCCATAGGAAAAGGTATTGTGGTAATAGGGTATTTGGTATTGAGCGGAGGGCAAGAGCAGCTGGATGCGTTATGTGCAAGCATTTTTTTCAAAACGAAATGTGCGGTGGTCAGTCGACTGTGGTCCGTGGACCGCTTATTAAGAGTTTGACTCTTTTCAATCTGTCTTTCTCGTCAGTCCACAGATCCTTCCCTGCGGTCAGGATGGGAGGAGCGGAGGAATAGAGCGAGAAACAGAGCGAGAAAGAGAGCGGGAAACAGAGCGGGAAACAGAGCGGGAGTGTGCATTATGTACGGCATCCTTTTCAAAAAGTATGTGCGGTGGACCGTGGACTGTTGCCGGTGGACACTTTGTCCTCCCTCAGTCATTCAGAGCCTTGAGGCAACCGCAAAGTCGCAAAGTTGCGAAAGGCTTTGCGTTTCTGCGGTTAAACAAACCTTTTCAAGATTGTTTCTACCTGCCTAACATAACTGCTTCCGAATAACAGCACGTGTATCAACAGCGGGTATAAATTACACACCTGCCATTGCTCTTCGTAATTGGATGGGAATGGATAATGATCATGATAAGCTTCGTAAAAAGTTTTGGTGAAACCGCCGAAGAGGGTAGTCATCCCCAGGTCCATGGAACGGTGGCCGAAATAAACGGCCGGGTCAACCAGTACCGGTTCGCCCTCCGCCGAACACATAAAGTTGCCGCTCCACAAATCACCATGAAGCAGGGAAGGAGGGGAGGGTTCGAACAGGTCATCAAGAAGAGGGTAGAGCTTTTCAAACCGGTGCCTTGTTTTTTCTTCGATCAATCCTTTTACAGAACATTGCTCCACCAGGGGCTTTAACCGCTCTTCTGTAAAGAAATGGATCCAGTTATTTTGCTGTGTATTGGACTGCGGAACAGCGCCCATGTAATTGTTTTCTTCCAGTCCGAATGACGAAGCTGTAACGTGGTGCAGTTGTGCCAGCTGTGCACCAAACTTTTTCCAGAAAGTATCGGTCCGGCTTCCGCTTTCCACCCATTGCAGCAATAACAGTTGCAGGCCATCCGTTTCAAAACAATCCAATACCTCTGGTACTTTGATTATGCCTTCGGTACCGAGGCGGGCAAGGCCCAGGGCTTCCTTCTCGAATAAATGGGGAAATTTGGTAGCAGAATTAACCTTGCAAAAAAAGGATCCACTTCCGGTTTCGGCTTTATAGGTTTCATTGATGCTGCCACCACCTACGGGCTGAAGGGTACACGGTCCCAACCTTCCTGTAACAACCCTTTGAATCATGCTGAAGGAAGCCATAGCCCGGATCTCTTGAATCAATTATTCTTCATCCTCCCCGCCGAGCAGTTCGCGTTCAATTTCTTCCATCTGCACAATATCAAAGGCTTCACTTTCTGTGGGGGTGGAATTGAATAATTCCAAAAGATCCCTGCTGTCCAGGAAGTTCTCGACTTCAGGAGTAAACTCACAGATCACGAAAGAGGCTTCCTGTTCATAAAACTGCTGTTGGGTCCTGACCAGAATTTCGGCGGCTTCTTCTTCCACAGATTTGATACCCCGCGCATTTAAGACTATATTGCGTATATCAGTTTGAAGAAATTGAAGCAGATCTTTTTGTAAACCTGCTGCCATATTAGCAGAGAATTCCGGGGTTTCCACCCGTATGACATGAAATTTCTCTTTGGTATCAGTTTTGACTTCCATAGTATGACCGGGCAAAGACTTAACATTTACGTCCTGACCCGCTCAAAAATATTTTTTATTATTGTATAAAGCATAACTAATCAAATGGACAATAACTTTTCCTCGCAAGTAAAGGAGATCATCTCGTTCAGCAGGGAGGAAGCTTTAAGGTTAGGTAATGATTTTATTGGAACAGAACATTTATTGCTGGGTTTGATAAGAGAAGGGGATAATACAGCCGTCCGGATTTTAAAGAGCTTTAATGTGGACTTGTATGAGCTCAGAAAGGAAATAGAGCTGGCAGTAAAAGACAAGACTGGTAAAAACATTGCAAACATAAACAGCCTGCCCTTAACAAAGCAGGCTGAAAAAGTGATCCGTGTAACCGTTCTGGAAGCGAAAGCACTAAAGAGCCCTACAGTGGAAACCGAGCACCTTATGCTCTCTATTCTGAAGAACAAAGAAAACATTGCAACTCAAATTTTAAATCAGTTTGACGTGGACTACGATTTATTCAGACAGGAACTCGGCATGGTCAAATCAAATGACCCCCGGGCCGAATACCAGGAAGAAAACGACGACGATTTTGATGATGAGAAAAAATACTCTCAGTCGAAATCACGCCAGGGTGGTGCTACAAAAAGCAAAACACCCGTGCTCGATAATTTTGGCCGCGACATTACAAAGCTGGCTGAAACCGGCACTCTCGACCCGATTGTAGGAAGGGAAAAAGAAATCGAGCGTGTATCGCAGATCCTTTCCCGTCGTAAAAAGAATAACCCGATCCTCATAGGTGAGCCCGGTGTGGGTAAAACCGCCATCGTGGAAGGACTGGCCCTGCGCATTGTGCAGCGTAAAGTGTCCCGGGTCCTGTTCGACAAACGCGTGATCTCGCTTGACCTTGCAGCCCTTGTTGCCGGTACAAAGTACCGCGGTCAGTTTGAAGAGCGCATGAAAGCGATCATGAATGAGCTTGAAAAAAACAGGGACGTGATCCTGTTCATCGATGAGATCCATACCATTGTAGGTGCGGGTGGCGCTTCCGGTTCACTGGATGCCTCCAACATCTTCAAGCCAGCCCTTGCCCGCGGAGAACTCCAGTGCATCGGTGCCTCCACGCTGGATGAGTACCGCATGTACATTGAAAAAGACGGGGCCCTCGATCGCCGTTTCCAGAAAGTAATGGTTGATCCACCATCAGTTGATGATACCATCCAGATCCTGAACAACATCAAAACGAAATACGAAGAATACCATAACGTTGAATACGACCAGGAAGCCATTGACGCCTGCGTGAAGCTGAGCGACCGGTACATTACTGACCGCCTGCTTCCCGACAAAGCCATCGACGTTATGGATGAAGTAGGTGCGCGTGTTCACCTGAAGAACATCAACGTTCCGCAGAACATCCTGGATCTCGAGAAAAAAATCGAAGACATCAAGGTGGAAAAGAACCGCGTGGTAAAGAGCCAGAAGTTTGAAGAAGCGGCGGCCCTTCGCGATACCGAAAAACGGTTGGGTGAAGAGCTGGATCGTGCGAAAGCACAGTGGGAAGAAGAAAGCAAGCACAAACGGTATCCCATTGGTGAAGAAGAAATCGCGGAAGTGATCTCGATGATGACCGGCATCCCCGTTCGCCGTATGGTGGAAGCAGAAACCGAGAAGCTGCGGAAGATGGCCGAAGAAATGAAAGGCATGGTGGTTGGACAGGACGAAGCGATCTCCAAAGTGGTGAAAGCCATCCAGCGGAACCGCGTGGGACTGAAAGATCCGAAGAAGCCGATCGGTACCTTTATTTTCCTCGGACCAACCGGTGTGGGTAAAACAGAGCTGGCCCGTTCACTCGCCCGTCATATGTTCGACAGTGAAGATGCGCTGATCCGCATCGACATGAGTGAATACATGGAAAAATTCACCGTATCGCGACTCATCGGTGCGCCTCCGGGATATGTAGGATACGAAGAAGGTGGCCAGCTTACCGAGCGTGTGCGCCGTAAACCGTACAGCGTGATCCTGCTCGACGAGATCGAAAAGGCACACCCGGATATTTACAACATTTTGCTGCAGGTGCTGGACGATGGCCAGTTAACAGATGGACTGGGTCGTAAGGTTGATTTTAAAAATACCATGATCATCATGACCTCCAACATCGGTGTACGCCAGTTGAAGGATTTTGGTGAAGGTGTTGGATTTGCCACGGCATCGCGCACGCAGAATGCGGATGAGAACAATAAAGCCGTGATCGAAAAAGCGCTGAAGCGTACCTTCTCACCGGAGTTCCTCAACCGTATTGATGATGTGATCATTTTCAACTCGCTGTCCAAAGAGAACATCTTTGTGATCATCGACATCCTGATGAAAGGTGTGATGAAGCGTTTGGCCAACCTGGGCTTCTCTATGGAGCTTACTGAGGAAGCAAAGAGCTTTATTGCCGACAAAGGATATGATCAGCAGTTTGGTGCCCGTCCGCTGCACAGGGCCATCCAGAAATACCTGGAAGATCCGCTGGCGGAAGAGATCCTGAACATGCACATTAAACAGGGCGATGTACTGGAAGCAAGCCTGGACCAGGAAGCAGGTAAGATTACCTTCAAGCTGAAGGAAGAAACACCGAGCAAATCCAAAGAGTCGAAAGCATAATTTATTACTATAATATTTTCCAAAGTCCTGCTGATGCGGGACTTTTTTTTTACCGCAAAGGCGCAGAGTTTCCCAAAGATTTTATGCTTTGCAACTTTGCGGTAAAATTTTTCTGTTCCGAATAGACTCCCCATTTTTGCAGGGAGTACATGAAAAAGATCATTATTACCATCGACGGTTGGTCCTCCTGTGGAAAGAGTACCCTTGCCAAGCAGATGGCACGCGAGCTTGGATACATTTACGTGGACAGCGGCGCCATGTACCGCGCGATCACCTTGTACTTTCTTCGTAACCACGTCGACTGGACCGATCATAACCAGGTGGTGGAAGCACTTGATAATATATTTTTGGAATTCAGCTACAATCCCAAAAGCGAAAAATCAGAGATCTACCTGAATGGTGAGAACGTGGAGTACGTTATCCGCGACCTGGTCGTTGCCGAAAAGGTAAGTGATGTGGCGGCCATTAAAGAAGTGCGTGAATATGCCGTTGCGCAGCAACAGAAAATGGGACAGTACCGCGGCATTGTTATGGATGGAAGGGATATCGGTACGGTGGTTTTCCCCGATGCCGAACTGAAAATATTCATGACGGCAGATAATGCCGTACGCGTAGAGAGACGCTTCCAGGAACTCTTTGAAAAAAATCCCAACATCACTATTGAAGAGATCAAATCCAACCTGGAGATGCGCGATTATATCGACTCGCACCGGGAGGTAAGTCCCCTGCGGAAAGCCGACGATGCCATCGTGCTCGATAATACCCGCCTTACCGAAAAAGAACAATTCAACAAAGCCATGCGGTGGGCCCACGAACATATTAATCAACCCGTTACGTGATTTGGAAGAAAGATCATTATGAACAGGTATGTTAACCGCAAAGACGCGAAGCCTTTGCGACTTTGCGGTTGCCTTTATTTGCTTTTTATTTCGAGCAGCTCTACTTCAAAAACAAGCGTTGCTCCGCCCGGGATTTGTCCCTGTCCGAATACATCATAACCGAGGTTATACGGGATCCATAATTTGTATTTCGACCCGGCCGGCATCAGTTGCAGCGCTTCTGTCCATCCCTTGATGACGGCACCAACACCGAAAGTAGCCGGCTGGCCACGTTTTATGGAGTTGTCAAATTCAGTTCCATCCAGCAGGGTACCTGCATAATGAACCGTTACTTCATCGTTGGCTGTGGGCAGGGCGCCGGTGCCGGCACGCAGTACTTCATACTGCAACCCGGAGGACGTTGTTTTTACACCGGGTCTTTTTTTATTTTCAGCCAGGAACTTTTGTCCTTCTGCAATGGTTGACTTTACTTTTTCCAACTGGATGCCGTGCATCATTTTCATCACCACATCATTCACTTCCGCGTCGGTAATGGGTGTGGGTTTGCCTCCCATCACATCCCGGATAGCTCTTGCCACCAGGTCGGGATTGATATTTTTAATACCCTGCTGTGCATAAAAACTCGCCAGGCTGATCCCCATAGCATACGATGCGGAATCCGTAATATTTTTAAGCACAACCGGCTTTGGTGCGGCAGGTTGGACAACCGGTTTGGGAACCGGCTTCTTGGCAGCAACAGGCGTTTTCGTTTTTTGCGCTGTTGCATTCAGGGTAATCAATGCACAGGCCAGGACCAGGATTTTTTTCATGTTGATGTGTTAAGGCGCAAAAATAGGGGATGTGCTGCAAGAGGTTGTGAATGTTAAACTAATTTCGCGCATGCTTCAGCCCACCATTCAATTATACCGCAATGCTTACGGCGGATTATCACGCGATATCTGGTGGCTGTCGCTGGTGATGCTGGTAAACCGCAGCGGTACCATGGTCATTCCTTTCCTGACCCTTTATGTAGCCAGCATCGGTTATTCAGAGATCGAGGCCGGTTATGCCATGACCGCATTTGGCGTGGGATCGATCCTTGGGGGGTACATCGGGGGCCGGTTCACGGATCGTTTCGGATATTATTACCTGCAGATCTTTACCCTTTTATGCAGTGGCCTTATGTTCATTGTACTCGCACAAATGGATGCATTGATGCATATCATTCTCTGCGTTTTTTTATTAAGCACACTGGGTGAAGGATTCCGGCCGGCCAATTCTGCCGCCATCGCGGCATACAGCAACGATGCCAACCGGATCCGTTCTTATTCTTTAAACCGCCTGGCCGTGAACCTTGGATTTGCTATCGGTCCCGCAATTGGTGGCGCCCTCTCGCAGATCAGTTGGGAACTGTTGTTTTATGCAGATGCGGCCACCTGTTTTTTGGCAGCACTCATCCTGGTTTTAAAATTTAAGAAGGACAGCCCGGCAGAAAAAATCAGGACGGCCAAAGAGATCCGGGCGGAGTCGGCTTTCCGTGATGGTCCTTTCCTGGCCGGTATGTTCTGTGTTTTTCTAACGGGCGTTTGCTTTTTGCAGTTCTTCAGTATCATTCCTCTTTTCTACGACCAGGTGCTGGGGTATTCCGGTTTTGTGATTGGCTTGCTGCTGGCGATGAACGGGGCGATCATTTTTCTTTTCGAGATGTTGATCGTTTACAAACTTGAACCCAGGAATAAAACAATGGACTATATCATCAGGGGCACATTTCTTATCGGACTGGCTTTCCTCGTGCTGATCATCGCACCCATCACTTCCATTGTGCTGCTTTCGATGTTCATTCTTACACTGGGTGAAATGCTGATGTTCCCCTTCATGAATAATTTCTGGATCAAACGGAGCAATGAACACAACAGGGGACAATATGCTGCCGTATATACCATGGCTTTTGCGGCTGCCTGGGTTGTATCACCAACATTTTCCACCACCATCATATCACGGGCAGGCTTTTCCTGGCTTTGGATCGTTGACTTTGGCATCTGTACGCTGGCCACTATCGGGTTTATTTTTTTAAAGAAAAACAGGAATGTATATGAAAGAGTTTAGCCGGATCGTTCAATTGCGCTGGTCCGATCTTGATCCTAATTTCCACCTGCGTCATTCGGTTTATTACGACTGGGGCGCATTCTGCCGCGTGGAGTTTTTGGCAGAATACGGATTGACAGCGGATGTAATGACGGAGTTGCGATTCGGTCCCATCCTGTTCCGGGAAGAATGTGTATTTCGCAGGGAGATCAGGTCGGGGGATACGGTCAGCATCAACCTGAGTGTGACGGGTGCCAGGAAAGATTTCGCGCGCTGGAGCATCCGGCACCACATCACCAGGAATGGCGATACGCCCTGCGCCGTTCTTACCGTTGATGGCGCCTGGATGAATACAGCGGAACGCAAGCTGGCCAGCCCGCCGCAAAAAGTGCACGAAGTTTTTGAGCAGATGCCGAGATCGGAAGATTTTAAATGGATCGGATAAGTAAGGGGAGTGGAGAGCGGGGAGGGGAGAGCGGGAAGTGGAGAGCGGTGAGTGAAGAGTGGTGAGCGGTGAATGATGCGTAAGGTGTCCCAGGGAGCGCGCACGTACCAGTGACCATTGACCATTCAGCCTTGTTACTGCAGCAAACGAATTGAATCGGGGTTGTTGGAGGCAAAGGAATTAAGCAGGGTGCGGATAAAGCTGTTTTCCTTGTAGGGCTTTATATATTCCGAAATGGCTTCCTGTGTAATGGTTTGCATGTTGTTGGGAAGGTATCCCATTCCGAAAAAGCTTCCCTTCACCACCATGATGCAGGAAAGTTCATCTTCAGACAGCCCTTTATCCAATACCACGTAAGAAGGACGCTGCGTAAGGGAAGCTATTGCCTGCAGCACACGGTAATTGTAACCGGTTGGCGCTTCCCGTTTTTCACAGGCGCCATCGCAATGATCTTCGGTAATGCCCACACAGGTATCGTTGCTGGTTTGCATGAAACACAGCTTGGGACAGAGCCTGTATTCTTTCATCAGCTTGCGCACCACGCCGTGCCCGTCGACCTGGAAATTGAACGTATAAACCGGGTTGGAATTTTTGCGCCGCTTTTCAATGGCCAGCCGCATGTAGCCGTTCTGGTCTTCATACACAAAAATGCCGAACACATCTTCCTGTTTTTTCTGCGAGGTATTGAACTGCGGCCACAATCTTTTGATCTCGGTAGATTCCAGAATGGCGGCCATCAATTCTGTGGCGGTAGACTGGAAGGTAATGGCATAGGTGTTCCTGATAAAATTCTGTTTCTGACGGCTGTCCGAATTATTGGAGAAATGGCTGTTCACCCGGGTGCGGATGTTCTTTGCTTTTCCCACGTAAATCACTTTTCCTTTTGCGTCGTGGAAATAATAAACGCCCGGGTTTTTCGGTAAGGCATCAAAATGACTTTGCGGTACATTCGGTGGCAGTACCTGCTCTTTGGAATGGCGGTGCAGTGAAACCTGGATGAAATCTTTTACATCATGATCCAGCAGCTTTTTAAAAAGAGTAACGGTGGCTGCAGCATCACCACCGGCGCGGTGGCGGTTCACCAGGTCAATCTCCAGCGAGTGGCACAGGTTACCAAGACTGTAGGAAGGAAAGCCGGGAAAGATCTGCCGGGCCAGCCGCACCGTACAAAGTTTTTTTGCGTGGAAGGTATAGCCGTAAAAGTCGAGATGGCTCTTGATAAAGGAATAATCGAAGTTTACATTGTGCGCCACGAAAACATTTCCCTGGAGGATGGTAAAAACTTTTTCGGCCACTTCTTCAAAGCGCGGTGCGTCTTCCACCATGTCGTTGGTGATGCCGGTAAAGGCCTGGATGTACCGGGGGATTACCTGGCCGGGATTGACCAGAGTTTCAAATTCCTCCACCACTTTTTCACCATCAAAGATTTTAATGGAAATCTCGATGATGCCGTTTGCAGCTGCATAGCCACCCGTTGTTTCAATATCTACAATAGCATACATCACCGTGGAGTAATTTTGGGGCCTTTGGAAGGGCATCGAAGGTCTAAATTTTTTAGCAATGCAGCAACCTTTTGACAAATTTTTAATGTTTCGCAACCGCCTGGAAAAAGTGTACCGGCACCTGTCCAAACAGGCGCGCAGGCAGGGTATAAGCTGCTACCGTGTTTATGACCACGACCTTCCTGAATTTCCGTTCCTGATTGAAATTTATGGGGAACATCTCTATGTTTCAGAATATAAACGCCGGCACAACCTGGATGACGAAGCCCATGAGCGCTGGCTGCAGGAATGCCGGAGGGCTATGTCGGACGTGCTGGGTGTTCCGGATAGCCAGATCTTTTTGCGTGTGCGGCAGCGAAAGGCCGGGCGGTTGGGACAATACCAGAAGCTGGGTGAAGCAAAAGGAGAATTTGTTGTGGAGGAAGCCGGGTTAAAATTTTTGGTGAACCTCACCGATTACCTGGATACCGGCTTGTTCCTGGACCACAGAGTGACCAGGGCGATGGTGCGGGAACGGAGTGCGGGGAAGAGAGTATTAAACCTGTTTTGCTATACAGGTTCATTTTCGGTGTATGCGGCGGCCGGAGATGCAGCAGAAGTGGTTTCGGTTGATCTTTCCAAAACCTACCTCGCCTGGACAGAGCGGAACATTGCTTTGAATTTCCCGGAGGCGAAGAACCACCAGGCCGTACATGCCGATGTGTTGCCTTATCTCAAAACACTTCCTCCAAATCATTTCGATATCATCATACTTGATCCGCCCACCTTCAGCAACAGCAAACGCATGGAAGATTTCCTGGATATTCAAAAAGACCATGTGCAACTGCTGAATGATTGCCTGCATACGCTGACACCGGGCGGGTTGCTTTATTTCAGTACCAACTTTACGAAGTTTGTCCTTGATGAAAAAAGCATCCGGGCCGCATCGGTAAAAGACATCACGAAAACAACCACCGCGTTTGATTTTACCGGGAAGCTGAAACGTCCCTGCTTCCTGCTGACCAAATAAAAAAGCCGCCCCGATGTACCGGGACGGCTTTTTGTAAAAAGACTGAATCAATAAATGTAGTACAGTGCTGTTCTGTCGTTTGAATTGAATGGGCGGTTCACTCCTTTTCCGATACAGGCAAGCATCCAGGAATACGCATCCGGACCGGTGGGTGTACCGGGGATGTGCACGGCTCCTACGCCGGTAGTGCTCTGTCCTTCGTTACCACCGCTGCCGCAGCTGTACGAACGGTTCATGTAATCGGTATGACGGAAGCCAATGCAATGGCCGATTTCGTGCGCCATGATCGTTGCGATGTAATTGATGTTGGTGGACCCTGTGCTGGTGCTGTAATGATAGGTGTTCATCAGCACCTGGTAATAAGGTGCGCCACCGCTTGTTGGGAAGCCTGCTGAACCAAGGGTGTTGCTTACTTCATAATAAGCTTTTACGGTTGTGTGCGGGCTGGAAGTAACGCGTGAGAATTTAATGCGCAGTCCCAGTGCATTATAACGGCGGATGGCTTCATCCAGTGCATAGGAAAAAGCGGATTGGTGTGCGGAAGAACTGTTGTTCAGTGCCACCCTGATGGTTGGATAATAACTCGGGTTAACGAGGTTGAAGGTGCGGTACTGTTCTTCCTGTGCAATGAGCATGTTGGGAGTGGAAGGCGCTGCTGCGGCCAGTTGCTCTCCGGTGAGTACGATGTCGTTTTCAACCAGGTACCCGCCGTCAACTTTTTTTACATCCTTTGTGCTGAATCCAAGGCCTTTTACAGAGGCTAAAATGTCTGCGCTGACCGGTTCTGCAACCGGTTCTTTTACATCTTTTTTACAGGCAACGAATACCATGGAGAAGATACCGGCAACCGCCAGTGACCGTAAGGTTTGTGTCATGTGTGTGTTGGTTTGGGAGTGAGAAAATGTTATCCTTCAAATTACTAAGGGAAGAAATGCAGGAATAATTTATTTACGCAACAAAGTTGCATCACATGTATATAAAATGATTTCACATAAATATCAGGTTAGATGATTCCGGGACCGAATGAAAAATTTATGCGGAGTGTGCCTGATTTATGGTTGACGGAAGAAAGCCCTAAATTGCTTTATGCCCCGCGTTCTGCTGACCATTTGTTTTTCCTTGTCCGTATGCTTATGCGCTGCACAACAGGATTCTTCTACGAACAAAAAGTTTTCTTATGTACTGGAGCAATCCCTTCAAAAGAAGAGCGGTGGCGATTCACTGCTGGTCAGTATTTCCTATGATCAGGCCTTGAGGAATGGGATCCGGGGAAGAATCGTCAAAAGTCATGGTAAAGGTTTCATCACCGCCCTGGTAAAAAAGGCGGACCTGGCCGGACTGGCATCGGAGCAGAATATCAGGTTTATAAGCATCGTTACCACACCCAAAGAAGAATTATCCACCGGTGCGTTTGATCTTTCGCTGAACAGGATCAATACAGCCCATACTAAATATCCTTTCATCAATGGAAATGGTTTAACAGTAACGGTAAAGGAACGGTTGTTTGATACCACCGATATTGACCTGAAAGGCCGGGTAATAAAAACGGGTCGTGAACATACCGTTCCTACAGCACACGCCAGCCTGATGGCCACCATCATCAGCGGGGGCGCCAATTCTTCCCCCTATGCAAAAGGTGTAGCTCCCTCTTCCATTACCGGCTCTGTTTCATTCACTGATCTTTTTCCCGAACCCGATACCTTCTACCGCAGGCTGAACATCACGGTGCAAAATCATTCATACGGAACGGCGCTTGAAAATTTTTACGGCAATGAGGCTGCGGCCTATGATGCCAGTGCTTACCGCAATTCATCACTGCTGTTTGTTTTTTCTGCGGGTAATGCGGGAAATCAAACCACAACGGGAGGGCCTTATTCAGGTGTTACCGCTTATGCCAATCTTACCGGTAATTACAAGGGAGCAAAAAATGTGTTGGTTGTTGGTTCCCAGGATTCATCAGGAGCTGTTGAACCGTTAAGTTCGCGCGGTCCGGCCTATGATGGAAGGATCAAACCCGAACTCGTTGCTTTTGGTGAAGACGGAAGCTCAGGAGCAGCCGCACTGGTATCAGGTTCAGCACTCCTGGTGCAGCAGGCTTACGGGGAAAAACAGGGCACACTTCCTTCGTCGGCACTGGTAAAAGCGGTGTTGATCAACAGTGCCGATGATGCCGGACCGGTTAATCCCGATTATCGTGCCGGCTATGGAAGCCTGAATACAGTAAAAGCAATTCAAACAGTTTTGGATCAGCGTGTGCATGTTGATTCGGTGCAACAGGGAACTACGATTTCTTTGCCGGTTACTATTCCAGATAATATCGCACTCCTGAAAGCCACACTTGTTTGGACGGACCCTGAAGCCCCTCCGGCTTCCGGTAAAGCATTGGTCAATGACCTGGACCTGCGGCTGCGCAATCCAACAACAAATGAATCATGGGCACCCTGGGTTTTAAGTACGGCCCCGGTGGTTGATTCCCTGCAGGCGGCTGCACGCAGGGGTAATGATACGTTGAATAACGCAGAGCAGGTTAGCCTGGAGACCCCGGTTGGAGGAACATATATACTGGAAGTGCGCGGCACTAGGGTGGCGGGCCGGCAACCGTTTGCAATCACGTGGCAGGCGGATACGGCGCAACATTTTTCCTTTACTTTTCCAACCGGCGCAGATCCGCTGCCGGGCGGGAACACACATGTAGTACGTTGGGACAGTAATATCCGTACAGGAGGAGCATTGGACTTTACCATTGATGGAACAACCTGGAAGACCATTGCCTCTGTTCCCGATCTTTCCGTGAAGCAGGTTAAGTGGACGCTGCCTGATACCGTTTCCATTGCCCGTTTGCGGATGCGCACTACCGTTAGTTCGGGTACTTTTTTGTCCGATAGTTTTGTGATCTCCCCGAGGCTCGACCTGCAGGTGGGCTTTGATTGCATTGATTCTTTCCTGTTGTACTGGCAGAACAGGGCCGACCGTTTTCAATTATATGCATTAGGTGACCGTTACCTGCAACCGGTGCTGCAGACAGGAGATACTTCCTTTTTGTTTTACGCCGCTCAGCACCCTTCCCTTTTTTACAGTGTAGCTCCGCTTACCGGCAACAGGACAGGGTTAAGAAGTAACACGCTTCATTATAAAGCCGTTGGCACCGGTTGTTATATAAGCGGCTTCTACCTCCAGGCACGCACGGTTTCATCGGCAAATTTTACGGCCGTACTGGGTACATCCTTTGGCGTGGCTGCTATACGGTTACAAAAAAGAACACAGGCTGGATTCACCACTATTGACTCCGGTTTGCTTCACCCGGGACTTACGTACCATTTTACCGATCCGTCCCTTCACCCGGGCGAAAACCGTTACCGCCTGCAGGTAGTGCTGGTTAACGGGGCCGTGTTGTACAGCGGGGAAGAAATCCTGTATCATGTTACAGCAGCGGCGCCGGTATTGCTTTATCCGAACCCGGTTCGCGGTGTTATCCGTATCATCAACAATGAATCGGGCCGCTATACGGTGAACATTTTGGATGCAGGAGGTAGGACGGTCTATAGCCGGTTGTTAACCAGTAACCTGACACTGGTAAATGCAGACCGGTGGAACAAAGGAATCTATTTCGCCTGGATACACGACCAGGATGGGACAAGCAGTTTTCAGAAAATCATACTTGAGTAAGTGTATAAAAAAACCGTCCCCAGATGGAGACGGTTGGATGATTTTAAATTTTTCTCGCTAGAGAAGAATGCATAAAAGCGCTTGCAGCTTGAAGCTTGCAGCTTACTTCCTTAATAAAGATAATCAAGGGCCACTTTATCGTTGGCGTTGAACGGACGATCAGTAGTGCTGCTGAGGCAGGCAAGCATCCAGGATTTAGCATCCGGTCCTGTTGGTGTGCCCGGGATGTGCACGGCACCTACACCGGTTGTTTCCTGGCCTTCATTACCACCACTTCCGCAGCTGTACGAACGGTTCATGTAGTCGGTATGACGGAAACCGATGCAATGGCCGATTTCATGCGCAACAACGGTTGCCATAAATCCTGCACTGTACGTTGTATACTTCTTAGCATACTTGATCTCATTGTACGGATCGCCGCTGCTGGTTGGGAAACCCGCTGAAGCAATGTACTGGCCGGTGTTCACAATGCGGATATTGATGTCACCACCGCTGGATACCCGGGTGAAGGTCAGACCCAGGGGCTCCGCATTATAGCGGTCGAGGGCTGCGTTTACAGCATCAGAGAAACCAGTCGGAACAGAACCTTCAACGCTAACCGTAATCGTACGTGGGAGTCCTGTAACAAGATTAAACGTGTGGTACTGCTCATCACCGGCAATACGGAGTTTCGGTGAAGTGGAAACCTCGTTAAGCTTCGCATCGGTAAGAACAATGTCCCCTTCTACCAGGTAGCCTTCCTCGATTTTTTGAACATTAACCTTGCTGAAACCAAGCTTTGCAATTTTTGCCAGTGTTTCCTGGGAAACTTCTTCTACCGGTGCTTCTTTTAGTTCTTTCTTACAGGAAGTAAACATAAAGGCAGCCATAGAAGCCACAAACAGATAGTTCATTGTTTTTTTCATGTGTGATGATGATTAAGGTGAGAGAAAAGAGTTGTTAATATTTTTAATTTACGCAACTTTTAAGTTCAATGAGGAAAGTTTTATTACAACAGCGTTGCAGTTATCCTTAAGATTGGATAATTACACGCAGTTTAGTCTTTCCTGTTTCCGAATCCTTAAATTGCCCTATGCGCAAATGGCTGGCTGTACTAACCATCTTCCTGACCCTACCGTCGTTGCCGGCCCTGGCGCAACAGGGATACGTCCCGCCATCCAAACTGTCTCCTGCATTAGGGACCCTGATCGCCCAAAAGAAATTTGCGGGCAAAGACAGCATAGACCTTCTTTTTACCGTGGATATAAGAACAGGTGTTCCCGCCTTTACCCGGATCCTTTACGGGTATGCTCCTTCCGGGACATATGCAGGCCGCGTGGCGCATCAAGATGTAAACACATTCGTAGCTGATGAATCGGTTTTATTTATTGATGTTCCCAGGAAGCCGGTTGATGAATTAACTACCGGGGCCTATGACCTCAGCGCCAATCATATTAACTACCTGCATCACCGGGAACCTGCTTTAAGAGGCAACGGTTTCCTTGTATCGGTTAAAGAGAACCTGTTTGATACAACTGATATTGATTTTAAAGGACGGTGGATCAATTCGGGGCTGGCCTCTGCCATAGCCTCCACGCATGCTTCCATTATGGCCACCATGCTGGCCGGTGGCGGCAATTCTTCTCCTTACTCGAAAGGGGTGGCACCCGCTGCGCGCATTACCTCTTCTTCTTACCAAACGCTGCTGCCCGATGCGGATGCCGTTTACCGGAACCTCGGGATCTCTGTGCAGAATCATTCCTACGGAGTGGATATTGAAAACTATTATGGTGGTGATGCGGTGGCGTATGACCAGAGTGCGCGGAACAATCCTTTCCTCCTGCATGTTTTTTCGGCCGGTAATATCGGCACCCGGACGTCCACCAGTGGACCTTATGCAGGAGTACCCAATTTTGCCAATCTTTCCGGGAGTTTTAAGATGTCGAAGAATTCCATATCGGTCGGGGCCATCGATTCTTTTTTCCGGATCATGAATGCCAGCTCCAGGGGTCCTGCCTATGACGGTCGTGTGAAGCCCGAACTGGTGGCCTTCGGGGAAGAAGGTTCCTCGGGTGCGGCTGCCCTGGTTTCCGGAACAGCGGTGCTGGTGCAACAGGCTTACCGGCAAAAACATCTGGACAGCCTGCCTACTTCCGCCCTCGTAAAAGCAGTATTGATCAATGCCGCAGATGATATTGGTTCCCCGCATGTTGATTACCGGTCAGGGTTCGGTAACCTGGATGCCTACGGAGCGGTACAAACCATACAGGAAGGCCGGTACTTCAATGGCCGGTTGACAGGCGGCCAGGTGCAATCGTATGCCATTGCTGTCCCGGGCAATATTTCCGAATTGAAAATCTCCCTCGCGTGGACCGATTCCGCGGGTGTTCCCAATGCATCTTCCGCACTGGTGAACGACCTGGACCTGGTATTGCGGTCCCCTACGGGTGAAACCTGGCTGCCCTGGGTTTTAAATAAATCGGCACTGGCCGACTCGCTGCAGTTGCCCGCAAAAAGATGGAGGGATACACTGAATAACGTGGAGCAGGTAACCCTGGATGCACCGGCACCCGGCAACTACGTGCTGGAAATAAAAGGCGCCCGGGTTTTTGGCGAACAATCATTTTCCGTGGCTTATGAAACCGATTCATCCAATCGTTTGATATGGACTTATCCCACTTCTTCCGACCCGTTACGGGCAGGTGAGCGGACATTGCTCCGGTGGAATTCGCGCCTATCCGGACCGGCAGTAGTTGAATATGCTGCCAACGGTGGAGCCTGGCAAATGATTGCCACCGTCGCAGATACCAGGACGGGATACCTACCCTGGATTACACCATTACAGGAAGGCCTGCTTCGGTTCAGGATCACCAGCACACAAACCGGGAAACAGGTAGTGTCGGATACTATTGCTGCGTCAAGGCCTTTGCGGATGAAAGTGGGTTACCGGTGCGCTGATTCAATTCTTTTGTACTGGAACAAAGTGGATACGGATTCATTTACAGTGTACACGCTGGGACCTTTTTATTTGGAACCGCTGAAGAAAACAAGGGATACTTTCATTGTGCTGCGTAAGAAAGATAACCCGTCTTTTTATTATGCCGTATCACCGGTCATTCAAAATAGGGAAGGTTTCAGGAGTCTGACCATCAACTATAACCTGCAGGGAGTTGACTGTTACTTTACCAATTTCCTGGTGCAATTATCCGGCAGCGAAGGATTGCTAAGTACGCAATTAGGCAGCATTCACCAGGTTGACCGGGTTGTTTTTTTAAAGCAGACCACTACGGGTCTTAAAACACTGGGAACAATAAAAGCGCAATCCGGGATGTCTTTTCAATTTACCGATACAGCCCTTTCCCGCGGAATCAATACCTACGTGGTGCAGGTTGTTTTGACCAACGGCCAGGTACTGACCAGTAATGCGGAAAGCCTTTTTTATTTTACGCAGCGACCTGTAATCGTCTATCCTAATCCGTTACGGTCTACCGCACCGCTGAATGTTATTGCAGACGATTTTGACCGGTATTCCATTGAAGTGCTGGATGCATCGGGACGCCTGTTGCTTCGGAAACGATTGCTGCAACACCAGGAATCCATACCCGCTCATCGCCTGGCACCGGGCATTTATTTTATCCGGATACTGGATGAAGGAAAATATTTGTACTCAGAAAAGTTCGTGGTGCAGTAAAAAAAATGCGAAGCAGGGGCTTCGCATTTTTTTAAAAGTTACCGGAGATGATTACAGGGTTGCTAATACATCATTCATGCTGCGTACCGCGTCGGCCGCTTTGGAAAAGAGGGCCTTTTCGTCGCTATTCAGGCCATAGTCAACGATCTTTTCCCATCCATTTTTGCCGATCACTACCGGAACACCGAGGCAGATATCTTTTTGACCGTATTCACCTTCCAGCGGAACACTGCAGGCAAACAATCGCTTTTCATCACGCACTATGCTTTCCACCAGGGCTGCCCCGGAAGCGCCGGGAGCATACCACGCAGATGTTCCGATCAGTTTCGTGAGGGTAGCCCCACCCACCATGGTATCGGACACGATCTTTTGCTGCTGGTCGGCACTGAGAAAGGTGCTCACGGGAACAGAGTTCCAGGTGGCATAACGGATAAGAGGGATCATGGTGGTATCGCCATGACCGCCGATCACTACCGCGTTCAGGTCGTTGGGTGAGCAATTGAGCGCCGCGCTGAGGTAGCATTTAAAACGGGCGCTATCCAAAATTCCACCCATACCGATGATCCGGTTTTTGGGTAGCCCGCTCGATTGCAGGGCCAGTTGTGTCATTGTATCCATCGGGTTGGAGATCACGATGATAATGGCATCAGGTGAATGCTGGAGGATGTTCTGTGTAACACCTTTTACAATATTGGCGTTGGTGCCGATGAGTTCTTCGCGGGTCATTCCCGGCTTGCGCGGAATACCGGAGGTGATCACAACAACATTGGAACCTTTCGTTTTGGCATAATCGTTAGTACTGCCGGTGATCTTTGTGTCGAATCCAAAGAGGGCAGCCGTTTGGGTCATGTCCAGCGCTTTTCCTTCGGCCAGTCCTTCCTTGATATCCAGCAGCACCAGTTCTTCACACAACTCTTTGCGGGCAATGTTATCGGCTACGGTTGCGCCGACAGCACCGGCACCTACAACGGTAATTTTCATTAATGGTTTAATTTATGAGTGCGTAAAATTATTTGCGGAGCGAAGATAATTGAATCCGGCATGTAAAAGAAAGTGCGGAGAAACAGAGCGGAGAGCGAAGTGAGAGCGGAGAGCGAAGTGAGAGCGGAGAGTGGAGAAAGAGAGCGGAGAGTGGAGAAACAGAGCGTAAAGCGGAGAGCGGCGCGAGCGCCTTAAAAGTTCATCATTCCTTTTCTTATTCTGGTACTCCCTTCTCGCTTCTCGCTACTCGCTACTCGCTATTCGCTACTCGCTTCGCGCGCTCCGCTCTGTTTCTCCGCACTCATTTCGCTCTCTTTCTCCGCTCTCCGCTCTGTCTCTGCTCTGTCTGCTTTGAACAAATTTTCATTTAATGGTATAAAGATTGATAAACTACCATGAATCAAAATAGGACAGATATGAAACAACTTACTAAGCTATTCACCCTGCTGATTCTCAGCATAACTGTTGCCTTTGCCAACCCGGTTCTGGCACAGCGGGACAGAGACGAAGATGATCGCAAAGAAAGCCGCAGTGATCGGAACACCGATGGCGATGAAGAAAAGAATGACAGTGATAATGACAAAGCCGGGGTGGATGACGACGGTGATGGCCGTGTGGATGAATCGGGCCGCGACAGGAATGATGAAGATGAAGACGAAGCAAAGAAGGATGACGACAGTGATTACGGATGGATTGGTTTGCTCGGACTGGCCGGATTGGCCGGTTTACTGAGAAGGCCTGAAAAACGCGTGGTGCATAATGGCCCCATAACCCGTACAGACCCGGTAGTTAAAACAGACCCTGTACACAGGCCGGGTACGTCGGGCCGTACAGATGTTTCCAACCGGAACAATGATTTGAACAGGCCGGACAGCCCTGCATTCTAATACTTTAAACCTTCCCGGATCCCGGGAAGGTTTTTTATTCTTACCCGAATTTTATAGCCCTGCCTGCTGGCATGATCTTTATTCTTATCCGATAGACAGGAACTATTCATGGAGGAAAAATCTACAAAGCCCCTGATTCTTTACGCAGAGGACGACCAGGACGATTTTGAAGCTACACGCGACGCGCTGGATCAGTTAACCGATAAATACGAATTGATACAGGCAAAGAACGGTGAGGAAGTGATTCGCTACCTGGAGCGGGAAGGTTCTGTTCAACCCTGCCTGATTGTACTGGACCTGAATATGCCGGTAATGGGTGGAAAAGAAGTGTTACAATGGCTGAAAACGCACGGACGCTTCAACATTATTCAAACCATGGTGCTCACAACCTCTTCACGCGAAGAGGATATCAAACTGTGCCAGAGTCACCGATGTACGTTTTTCCGCAAGCCTACTTTATACCGCGATTTATTGCACATTGTACAGATCATGCTGCAGATGTGTGATCAAAAAAATAGCTGACCTAAGCCAGCTATCATTCATTATCTTCTTCTTGGAGGTGGCGCTTCTGTTGTGTGTTCCTCGATTATATTGCCAAGGTCTTCTTCTGCATTCTGAATCCACACCGGTAGGGCTTCGTTGGCTGTTTTCCACCGGCCTTCATCACTGCGAAACATCTGGAAAATGACCCTGTTTCCCTTATCATCGGGAACATCCACGCTGTAACGCTCATCACCCGAGTTGGGTAACTGGCGGAAATTAAATTCCCGCTTTCTTTCACCCGCCTTGATCACTTTTGAAAAATAAATAATCATTGTTTTAGTTTCGAGTCGGTTAGAGACTCATTTACTGAACATCAAAAAATTTTGCCGGGGTCTTAAACAGGAAGGAAGGTAAAGGTACGTCTTACAGGCTGCATTCAGTTAATCAAAGCTGTCCTTGTACAAGGTTAATCTTGAAAAATCAGACCCTGAAAAAATCCGCGCCAGGTTTACGTCGTTAGACTTGTTCCAGGCGTCAAAATTGGGCCTGGTTACAATTCTCCAGAAGTTCTTCGACTTCAGATCCTTGAAGTCTTTTCCTTCTATGAAAAGTCCGTAAACCGACTCCCGTTTTTTGAAATCGATCTTTACGTACTTTTCTTTTTCGCTCACCTTCGTAGTAAGAAATTTTTCAATGTCTTCAATATTCATAATCAAGGTTGATCCAATATGCCGGACCGGGCCTTTCGTTAAGAAACCATTAAGCGGCGTTACGCGGCTGCGAATTACGGGAACGGCCCTGCTGACGCTGTCCGCCGTTACGTTGCGGTGATCTCGGCGCAGCACTTTCAGCAGATGCCTGTAATTCGTACGGATGGGCCTCAGCAGGAATCTTAAGACCGATCAGTTTATTGATGTCTTTCAGGTAGGCTCTTTCTTCCGCATCGCAAAAGGAGAGGGCAATACCAGCGGCACCGGCCCTCCCGGTTCTTCCGATCCGGTGTACATACGTTTCCGGAACGTTGGGAAGATCATAATTGATTACGTGGGCCAGGTTGTCTACGTCAATACCGCGGGCTGCGATATCGGTAGCCACCAGTACTTTCAGCTTGCCATTCTTGAAATTGTTCAAAGCGTTCTGGCGTTGCACCTGCGATTTATTACCATGGATGGCATCGGCGGAAACATTCAGTTTCTTCAGTTCCTTTGTAATCTTATCGGCTCCGTGCTTGGTACGTGTAAAGAGAAGGGTCCGTTTGATCTTCTTTTCATTAATCAGATGCATCAGCAGGGTGGTCTTATCTTTCTTTCCAACAAAATAAACAGCCTGTTCGATCTTTTCTGCTGTAGTAGATTGCGGGGTTACTTCCACTTTTGCAGGTTTGTACAGCAGTGAGTCGGCCAGCTGCGCGATGGCAGGTGGCATGGTCGCAGAAAAGAACAGGGTTTGTCTTTGCTGCGGCAGTTCACGTACAACCTTGCGTACATCATGAATAAAGCCCATATCCAGCATCCGGTCTGCTTCATCCAGGATGAACATTTCGAGGTGATCGAGATGCACATAACCCTGGTTCATCAGGTCGAGCAAACGGCCCGGGGTGGCAATGAGAATATCAACACCGTTACGCAGCGCAATGGTCTGGGCGTGTTGTGACACACCGCCAAAGATCACTTCCTGTGTGATACCGGTATGCTTACCATAAGTAGTAAAACTTTCATGGATCTGTACGGCCAGTTCACGGGTAGGTGTCAGTACCAGTGCACGGATGTGGCGGTAACCACGTCCGGAACCCTGGTCCTGGTGTAAAATCTGTAATAATGGAAGGGCGAAAGCGGCCGTTTTACCGGTACCGGTCTGGGCGCAGCCAAGGAGGTCCTGTCCGTCGAGTACTAAAGGAATAGCTTGTTCCTGGATTGGGGTAGGTGTTGTATAACCTTCTTCCTTAAGGGCCTGGGTTAAAGGCGCAATAAGGCCTAATTGTTCAAATGACATTTTAAATATTTAGAATACAAAGCCGGTCTGTTATTATAATACTATGAGTGACCAGCCGTTAAATTGGGGCTCATTCTTATGACTTGATGAGCTTGCTACGAAAAAGAGAAGATTATCTAGTCTGCTAAGAGGAGTATAGTATCACGGCGAAGATACTCTTTTATGCTTAAGAGAGAACACTTAACAGGTTTTTTAATGTTAAATACTGAGGGAAGTATGAGGTATGATGTAGGAGGTAGGAACCATACGGTTTACGAAAGTACTTTGCGAACCATTGCGGCTTTGCGGTTAAATGGGAAATGTTCAATGCGCAATTTTCAATGCTCAATGTTCTGTGGACCGTTGACTGTGGACTGTGGACTTTATACTTGCCCTCAGGCTGCTATCGACGCTTCTTCCCTCTGTTCCACAATTGCATCTTTCTGGCCGAGTTGCTTCATCACTTTTACATGCGAAGCAATGGCTTCCGACATAGTTGGGTAATAGTGGTAGGGAATATCATATTTCGTACAATGTTCGGATACGATTTTGCTGATGGCGGGGTAGTGCACATGGCTTACCCGGGGGAAAAGATGGTGCTCCACCTGGTAATTCAGTCCGCCGACAAACCACGAGATAACGCGGTTGCCGGGGGCAAAATTCGCAGTGGTGCGGATCTCGTGGATCGCCCATTCGGCTTCAATAACCCTGGGCTTTTCACCTGCTTCTTCAAATGATGTTTTCTCCACCACGTGGGCCAGCTGGAATACAATGGATAGGGTCAGTCCCATTGTCATATTGATAATAAGGTAACCAACCAGCCAGGCCTGCCAACCTACCGCCAATACCGGGAGTACAATATAAAAAAGGAGATACAGCAGCTTGCTGCTCCAGAAGATCACGTGTTCTTTTGTGGATATTTTCATATCGGTCACCACGATCTTCCTGGAAAAATATTTAACCATATCGGTTAAGAACACCCAGAGAATCGTGCTGAACGAGTATAAAAAGAACATGTAAATAAACTGGAAACGGTGCGCAGGCGCCCATTTTTGGGAAGGACAATGACGCAATACGGGACTTTTGGCAATATCATCGTCAATACCGTCTACATTGGTATAGGTGTGATGGATCACGTTATGCTTAATCTTCCAGATAAAGGCATTGCTGCCCAAAGCATTCATCGTCAGGCTCAGGAGTTCGTTCACCCACTTTTTACTGGAATAACTGCCGTGACAGGCATCGTGCATTACATTAAAAGCGATGGATACAAGTGATAATCCAAGGACAAAACTTAAAAGAAGGCCTGCAACCGCAGTATAGGTGGAGGTAAGCAGGAAAATATATATGGCCAGGGAAAGCGGGATCAGGACCAGCGTCTTTGTATAAAGCTGCCAATTTCCGGTTCTTTTAAGCCCGGTTGTGTTAAAATATTCATCAACCGAATTCTTGAGTGACCTGTAAAATGCCTGACCATTGTTGTGGAAACTGACTTTTGCCATAGGTATTGTAGTTTGCGTCCATAGTTAAACGTTACCCGTTATAACCGGAGAATTAAAAGTACAGATTCCTTTACGGCTTATTGGTAAAGAAATGTTGAAACATTTAAACGGGGAAAAAAATATCGTTTACTAATGACTGTGATACAAGGATAATAAGCAATCGGCAGATTGCGGAAGAAAACCCCGCGGATGCAGGGTTAATGAGGTTGTATTGTTATTTTTTCCGGGTGAAGCGAATTTCCATGGTCTTGAATTCCTTGCCGTCGGGACCGTTTGCATACATTTCCATTACCTGTGTCTGATCGTCGATTACATGAAAGGTTTCGCGTACAAACACTTCTTTGCCGATTGTCGGGTCTACCATCTTTCCTTTGAAATCGATCATTTTGGCTGTTTCATTCCACGCACCTTCCATGGTCATAATGCCGGTACCCATGTTATCGATCCAGGTAGAAACGAAAACCTTTTTTGCATTGTCATAGGCAAGCGTACTGATACCTTCAAAAGCCATTCCCATCATTTTGCTTTTATGCCGGCTGACCTGGTAGCGGTTGCCCAATACCATGCTGTTTTCCGATGTGCCGGTTGTTTTGGAGGGAAGCGCACCGGGGGCCATCCACATCGTGATGTCCGTTGTCCATGATCCATTCCAGGAAGTCATGAGTTTGTGGGGTTTACCGGGCGTCATGTAGGCTTCCCAATTTTTCATGGCGTTAGCAGAGTCGTTAACAGCCTGGGCTGTGGAATCAATGGTGGTGGCAGCGGCTACTTTGGTTTCAACTTTTGTTTCTTCCCCGCAGGAGATAAGGAAGGCAGCAGCGCAGATGGTAATGGTTATACGGTTCATAGTTGGAATTTGGATCAATATACAAAAAGGAATTCCGGAATAAAAGTACCCTCCGGTCAAAATTTCCAAAATCTGTTGAAGCATAGGTCTCCGGGATGACCACTAATTGAAACGTTTGTTGGGTATTCTTTCACATCCTTCACTTTATCTCCATCGTAAGTAGCAACGTACAAACCTCACGTATGAAGTTATTTACCATAAAACAGCTGGAAGACTTATCAGGAATTAAAGCGCATACCATTCGTATATGGGAACAGCGGTATGCCCTGGTGTGCCCGCAACGAAACGGTTTGAATGCACGATTATATACTTTGGAGGAACTGGAAAGATTGCTGCTGGTTACTGTGTTAAACCGGAACGGGGTGAGGATTTCAATTATTGCAAAGTTGCCGAAAGAGGTTTTACTGCGGCAGCTGGATGAATTACGTACAGAAGAAGCCCTGAAACATAAGTTGCTCCACCGGCTGATTATGGCGCTGTACCGGCTGGATACGGAGCGGTTTACCAATACCCTTTGCGCCGCGGTACTCGCCTGGGGAACAGATGATGTTATGGCGACCATTATCCTGCCCTTTGCTGAACGCACGGGTTTGCTCTGGAAAACGGATTGCAGTCCGGAGGAACAGGTAGTACTTCCCATCATCAGCCAGAAAATCTCAACAGCCCTCCAGGATTTGCCGGCTGCGCACAAAAACAGCACGGTTATTTTATTTCTTTGTGGAGGCTACCGTCACGATTTTATGTTGCTGGTTCAACAGTATATGCTGAGAAAACAGGGTTATCATGTTATTTGTATCGGTACTGCATCCTCACACACGCACCTTCAATCCATTATTGAAAATTGTCAGCCGGATTTTTTGTTCACCTGTCTGAATATAAAGCCAGGTGCCAGGCTGCACAAGATGATAACAAACATCACACTTAATCATCCCTGCATTCCATTACTGGTGGTGAATGGATACAGCGAACAGCGAACAAAGGAATATGAGCACGTTTCCTTTATAAAAAATCTATCATACACTTCACGCGAAATGGCCCTTTCAGCAAGCATTCCATAGGTTTCATCATTTTTAGAAGTGGGAATTAAATGCACCATTAATAAATCATCTTTTATATTTCTGTTCAAGTAAAACAATTTTATGTGACAGGTGCACATGAACAATACATATTTTTTTACGTAATTAAATCCGGGTATGTGATTTATAACGTATTTAGGCTTCACTCTTAAATACACTATATGGAAATCATCAACGGTACAAAAAAAGAGGTACCTCTAATTGAGGGCCTTGCGGCAAGGGATGTATCCCGGCGCAGATTCTTAAAGGCGGCGGGCATCTTCGGTGTTTCGGCTGCTGTGCTGGGAACCATGAGCGGATGTGGTGACGACGACACATTCGCTAATGAAGGCATTAACCTGGGAAGCGGTGACATTGGCGTGCTGAACTATGCCTATGCTTTGGAACAACTTGAAGCGGCCTTTTATACGGCAGTTACCAACTCACCTTACTCCGGCATCTCAGCTGTGGAGTCAACTTATTTACAGGAGATCCGTGATCATGAGATCGCACACCGCGAGTTCTTTAAAAGGGCGCTGGGTACAAATGCCATCCAGGACCTGCAGGTAAATTTCTCGTCCATCAATTTTACCAGCCGCGACAGCGTACTGGCTACGGCCAAAGCGTTTGAAGACCTCGGCGTATCGGCGTACAATGGTGCCGGTAAATTATTAACGGATGCCAACAATCTGCTCATTGCAGGAAAGATCGTATCGGTAGAAGCCAGGCATGCGGCTTTGATACGCGACCTGATCAGCAATGGCTCATTTGCTGATAACACGGTAGTAGATGCACAGGGACTGGACGTTGTTCGTACACCCGCAGAAGTGCTCCAGATCGCTGGTACTTACCTCGTTTCGAAACTTAATGCATCCAATTTACCTAAAGATTAAAAAAACTGATCATGAATCTGAATCATATCATAAACGAAATTGAGAAAGTAGATCCGGAAGTTTGCGACCGGCTCGACGGCAGGAGAGCTGCCCTGAAAAAGTTTACCGGGTTTGCCGGAAAAGCAGCCCTTATGGCCATACCATTAGGACTGGGCTCCATGTTCAAGAAAGCATACGGGCAGCAAACGTCTTCCATTGTAGCTGTACTGAATTATGCCCTGACGCTTGAGTACCTCGAAGCAGAATTTTATAAAAGAGCGGTGAGCACGGCCGGGTTGATTCCTGCCGGTGCAGCTGTTGGTGCTTTCACTACGATCCGCGACCATGAGATCGCGCACGTTGCATTCCTGCGCGCTGCGATCCAGGGAGCCGGCGGAACACCGGTAGCCATGCCTACATTTGACTTTACCGGTGGTAACGGTAGTAATAACGGACCTTATGCAAACGTGTTTTCAAATTATGACACTTTGCTTGCGGTTTCACAAGCGTTTGAAGACACCGGCGTACGTGCCTATAAAGGCCAGGCCGGAGCCCTCATCAGCAATAATGATGTACTGACAGCAGCCCTGCGGATTCACTCCGTAGAAGCACGCCATGCTGCGCACATCCGTTATATGCGCCGTGCAAGAGGAGCGAATGTTAAACCATGGATCACCGGCAGTGATACCGGTGGTATTCCAAGCATCGCACCGGTTTACGCAGGTGAAGAAAATACAACGCAGGGTGGTGTACAGATTACCGGAATCAGCAGCACGGTTGATGCGAATGATGCCACAGAGGCATTTGATGAACCATTGACCATGGCACAGGTTCTTGCCATTGTAGATCCTTTTATTGTATAATACAGGTTTTTTTGTGGAAAAAGAGCAGGCTGGTCCTGCTCTTTTTTTTTATACGGGCTGCAGGCATGAGAGTTGTAATCCTCTTTTACAGGAGTGAACACATATTAAACCATTCATGCCAAAGGAAACCAATCATACCATACTACACGTTGATGATGATCCAGATGACCTGGAAATGCTCCAGGACGCTATTGGGAAACTGGAAAACAAGTACCGGGTAATTGAATCCTCAGATGGAGTAGACGCCCTTCAGCAACTTGAAGAACTGAAAAAAGAAGGAACGCTGCCCTGCCTGATTGTACTGGATATCAATATGCCAAAACTGGATGGACGCCAGACGTTTATGGCGATCAAATCAGACCCGGAACTGGCAAAAATACCGGTAGTGATTTTCAGCACTTCCTCCAGCCCTATGGACCGCATGTTCTTTGAGCACAAGCACGTGGAATACATGACCAAGCCAATCCTTTTTCAGAATTTCCTGGATACGGCACAACGGCTGCTGGGTTATTGCCAATAGAAAACTAGTCTACAAAAACATCTGCACTGGCAATGGTCTTATTACCATTGGCGTCTTTTGCAGTTACCTCTACTTTCAGGTGTGCTCCAGAAAGTGAATACAAAACATACGATTCATAGAATTCATGTTTTTCTTTTTCCTCCGGTTCGTACGACCGGGTGACCAAAGCATTGGCAGCACCCTGTTCGGTAATGGTGATGGTAACCTCCCGGATTGAATGATTCTCACTTACCGTACCGGTAATTTCAAGTACAGATCCTTCCGTGTAATGCTGGTTGGAAGTAGGTGAAGCCAGTATAATACCGGGAGCCGTTACATCGTTATTTTCTTTGGTACATCCGGCCAGGGATAAAGCGATCAGGGCTACAATCCAATAGTTTTTCATGGGTGGGATTTGTTTTAGGAAAACAAGAATACAAATTCTTTTTTTGAATTGCATCCCGGTGCAAGCGAATGCGGAATAACCCTTAGGGTTGCTAATACTATATTCTTTACCCTTGTTAAAATGCCGGCAGCATTGTACAGGTAGCACCGGTAATGGAACGGATGACGATAAGCCTCATAAAAAAACCTTCCGCAGGTGCGAAAGGTTTTTATTAAAAATTGAATGCCGGCTTATGCCTGTTCCGCGTAAACTTCGGTAGGTAAACAAACACAGACCAGGTTACGGTCGCCGTGGGTATCGTTCACACGGGCAACACTTGGCCAGAATTTATTTTGCTTTACATAGTCAAGCGGAAAGGCTGCCATTTCACGGGTGTATGATTTCTTCCACTCATCGGAGCAGACCTGGTACATCGTATGCGGCGCATTCTTCAGCGGATTATCTTTTTTATCCAGCGTTCCTTTTTCTACCAGCGCCAGTTCACGGCGGATGCTTAACATCGCGTCGCAAAAACGATCAAGCTCTGTTTTATCCTCGCTCTCTGTAGGTTCGATCATGATCGTTCCTGGAACAGGAAAGGACATGGTAGGAGCATGAAAGCCGTAGTCCATCAATCGCTTGGCTACATCAACGGCTTCAATTTCGGCAGTTCTCTTGAATGGACGGAGATCAACAATGAATTCATGCGCGCAGGCACCGTGGTGATTGGTATAGAGGATGTCAAACTGTCCTTTTAAACGGGCCAGCATATAATTCGCATTCAGGATGGCGTATTCTGTTGCCTTACGCACTCCATCCACGCCCAGCATGCGTATGTATGCATAGGAAATGAGCAGGATGGAAGCGCTTCCGTATGGTGCCGCAGACACAGCGTTGGTGCCGGATTGTTTCAACGCGTTTGCACCGGTGCCGTTCTTTAAAACAACATGGCCGGGAAGGAAAGGAGCAAGATGCTCTTTTACACAGATAGGTCCCATGCCAGGACCACCGCCACCGTGCGGAATAGCAAACGTTTTATGCAGGTTCAGGTGGCACACATCAGCGCCGATCAATCCGGGCGCTGTTAACCCCACCTGCGCATTCATATTCGCACCATCCATATAAACCTGTCCTCCGTGGTTGTGCACGATCTGCGTGATCTCTTTGATGGTTTCCTCATACACACCATAGGTGGAAGGATACGTGATCATAATACCGGAGAGGTGAGCGGCATGCTGTGCTGCTTTTGCTTTCAGGTCTTCAACATCCACGTAACCGTTTTCCAGCGCTTTCACCACCACCACTTTCATTCCGCACATTACTGCCGAAGCGGGGTTGGTTCCATGTGCCGATATCGGGATCAGCATCACGTTACGATGGCTTTCACCCCGGCTTTCATGGTATGATTTAATAGTCAGCAGTCCCGCGTATTCACCCTGGGCGCCGCTGTTGGGCTGAAGGCTGCAGGCATCGAATGCCGTAATGGTACATAAATATTTTCCGAGCTCTCTGACCACAAACGAATAACCTTCCGCCTGGTCTGCCGGTGCAAAGGGGTGCATCCTGCTCCAGTGCGTCCAGCTTAGCGGAATCATTTCCGATGCAGCATTGAGTTTCATGGTGCAGCTGCCCAGGGGGATCATGCTGTGCACAAGAGATATATCCTTGCCCTGCAACTGCTGTATATACCGCATCATGCGTGTTTCGCTGTGATGCGTATGAAAGACAGGATGGGTCAGGAAATCAGAGGTACGTGTCAGGGGTGTTGGAATGATGTCCAAACTGCCCTCGTGTTCCATACCGTAAGCCACCGGGTCAACATCGTTTACAAACGAGTTGATGATGTCAAAAAGATCAGATGGGGTAGTGGTTTCATCAAGTGAAATTCCAATGAGGCCGTTTCCGTAATAGCGGAAGTTCAATTGCTGGCGTTCGGCTTTTTCGCGAAACGGGGTTTCATCATCCACTTTTACCACTACTGTATCGAAGAAATATTCATTCGCCAATTCGTATCCGCGTTCTTCCAGCGCATGGCCGAGTGTTTGCGCCAGCAGGGCTACCCGCTTGGCAATGGTGCGCAAACCGTTTGGCCCGTGCCATACAGCGTACATAGCGGCCATATTGGCCAGCAGGGCCTGTGCAGTACAAATATTTGAAGTTGCTTTTTCACGCTTGATGTGCTGTTCGCGGGTTTGAAGCGCCATGCGTAAGGCGCGGTTGCCCTGCGCATCGATGCTGACACCAATGATGCGACCCGGAATGGAGCGTTTGAATTCATCTTTCGCAGAGAAAAAAGCAGCGTGCGGTCCGCCATATCCCAACGGAACTCCAAAACGTTGCGCCGAGCCAAGCGCTACATCCGCACCGAGTTCACCGGGCGGCGTAAGCAGGGTAAGAGCCAGCAGGTCGGTAGCCATCGCCACATATCCGCCGGTAGAATGTACCTGCTGGATAAATTTGCGGTAGTCTTCCACGAAACCTTTATCGTTCGGGTATTGCACCAGCGCACCGAAATATGAATCATCTATTACTGTTGTTCTGTAATCACCAAAAACCACTTCGATACCAACCGGGATGGCCCGGGTGAGCACCACGTCTTTTGTTTGCGGAAAAGTATCTGCATCCACAAAAAACTTTGGCCGTGAAATATGGTTGACATCTTTGTTCACGGTGTTGAAGAACATCGTCATCGCTTCTGCAGCTGCCGTTGCTTCATCCAGCAGGGAGGCATTGGCCAGCGGCAGCGCCGTGAGATCGGAAACCATCGTCTGGAAGTTCAGCAGGCTTTCGAGACGTCCTTGCGAAATCTCTGCCTGGTAAGGTGTGTATTGTGTATACCAACCCGGGTTTTCAAACACGTTGCGAAGGATCACCGAAGGAGTAAGGGTATCATAATAACCCTGGCCGATGTAGGTTTTATAAACTTTATTCTTCAGGGAAATTTCCTTGATATGATTGAGGTATTCTGCCTCGCTCATGGCGGGGGGCAGGTCCAGCGTACCTTCCATCCGGATGTTTCCGGGTACGGTTCTGTCCACCAGTTCATCCAGGCTGGAAACGCCGATTGTTTTCAGCATTTCGGCTAACTGGTTTTCATCGGGACCGATATGACGAGGCTGAAATTCAGTTTTTTGGGCATCAAAAAGGCTCATATAACTTTTTCTCCTGTTAAGGCCGCAAAGGTACACAGGAAAGGGTTCATTTAAAAGGACTTAACAATTTACATGAACCCTAAGCAACTTCTTTCCCGGGTGAATGGATTTTGAATAAGGTTTTTGTGATATGGGGAGAGAATTGTTACACAACAAGTTGAAGAATGATGGCTTGGCGAAACTCTGCGTCTTTGCGGTTAAATTAAATGCAACCGCAAAGACGCAAAGCCGATCACACATTCACAATAAGTACCGGTATTTTCAGCTTATGCCTTACCGCATCAATGGTTTCTCCATGGATCCAGTCAGAAACACCCCGGTGGCCATGGGCGCCTATAACCAGCAGGTCGGCGCCTGTTTCCTTGATGATGCGCGGGATCTCCGTATTCCGGTTACGAAAACCAAGACGGCTGATGGCTTTCATTCCCCTTGATTCCAGCTGGGCTACGTATTGATCCAGTTTAACCTGGTCATCACGCGTTTCGTAGTCGTCACTTTGCGCACCGAGGATTTTTGCGGAAGCACTTTCCACAACGTGAATGAGCGTATAGTTTGTATTCTTATTACCCTGTCCGAGTGCATGGGCAATAAGATGCCGGTCGCGTTCCGAAAAGTCGAGGGCCACGGCAATGTTCCTGTAATCGGGTATCCGGATGTCATCGATCGGCAGCATGGCGGTACGGTGCACCTGCACGGAGGTATTGATTGGCTTTTTGTAGATCAACGGATAAATGATGGAAGTGATCAGCAGAGCGATAAAACAAAGTCCGCCAACAATGATGATTGTTTTCCAGAAAAAGCTGTCGCTGGTAACGAAAAACTCACTGGCCTGCCCGAACAGCATACTCAGGTTGAGATATACAAGAATGGTGGTAATAAGCCAGGCCAGCACCTGTGTGAAAGGCTTTATGGTAAACACGCCCATGGTACTCTTATCGCTTACAAAATGAATGAGCGGTATAATGGCAAAACCAAGCTGCAGGCTTAAGATCACCTGGCTCAGTACAAGCAGGCTGTCGATGTTGTCTTCTCCGTTGATCAGGATCACGATAACGGCCGGAACGATCGCCACAAGCCTTGTCAGGAGTCGACGCAACCATGGATTAATCCGCAACCTGAGGTATCCTTCCATAACGATCTGGCCGGCGAGCGTCCCGGTAATGGTAGAACTTTGCCCGGCGGCAATCAGTGCAATGGCAAACAAGGTGGGAGCCAGGGAAGATCCGAGCAAAGGATCGAGAAGTTCATGTGCCGTTTTAATGGAAGCCACATCGGTTCTGCCGGTTTTATAAAATACAGTGGCTGCCAGTACAAGGATGGCGGCGTTTACAAAAAAAGCGAGGTTCAGCGCAATGGCACTATCCAGGAAATTAAGTTTCAGGGCCCGCCGTATTCCTTTCTCATCCCGTTTTATTTTCCGCGTTTGCACCAAAGCGGAGTGGAGATAAATATTGTGCGGCATTACGGTAGCGCCAATGATGCCGATGGCGATATACAGCGCTTCCTTTCCCGGCGCTGTTGGAATGAATCCTTTTGCCACTTCACCCAGGTCGGGTTTTGCCAGGATGATTTCAACCAGGAAAGAGACCCCGATGATGGCCACCAGCGCAATGATAAAAGCTTCCATCTTGCGCATGCCCAGGCGTTGCAGCAGCAGGAGTAAAAAGGTGTCCAGTACCGTTATGAGGACCGCGTAGATCAATGGCATGCCGGTGAGCAATTGTATACCGATCGCCATACCCAATACTTCCGCGAGGTCCGTGGCGGCGATGGCCACTTCCGCCAGCAGGTACAGCACAAAGTTTATTTTGCGGGGATAGGTCTCCCGGTTGGCCTGTGCAAGGTCGCGGCCCCGCACAATACCCAGTCGCGCAGAAAGGCTTTGAAGCAGGAGGGCCATCAGGTTACTCATCAGCAATACCCAGATGAGTGAGTAACCAAACCGGCTTCCGCCCGCAAGGTCTGTAGCCCAGTTACCAGGGTCCATGTATCCTACGCTTACGAGGTAGGCCGGGCCAAAAAAGGAAAGCATTCTTCTCCACACCGGTTTGGAGGTAGAGGTGGTATCAACCGATCCGTGTACTTCGCTGAGCGATTCGTCACTGCTTACTTTGAAGTTCATACGCTACAAAAATGTTTTTCGCCAGTTGGGCGCTGATGGTTATATAATTCTTCCTGATCTTTATTTCCATTGAATGGTCGAATTCAAAATGTTTTTTTACTTCCACTGGCGAGCCGATGCTGATGCTCCGGTGCTGCAGGAGTTCAAGCATTTCGGCCGACTGGTGGGTGACCTGGCAAACTTTTGCCGGGGTATTCAGCGGCAGGTCGAAAAGCGACAGATTGTTGAGGGCACGAATGCGGCCCCTGCTGTCGGGAATAGGGTCGCCATGCGGATCAACAGGAGGAAAACCCAGGAATTCATCGAGTTTGTCAATAAGCTTTTTGCTGCTAACATGTTCCAGGTCTTCTGCCACGGAATGCACTTCATCCCAGTTGAACTTTAATTTTTCCGCCAGGAAATATTCCCATAACCGGTGCCGTCGGATCACCATCAGGGCAATCCGCTTTCCCTCTGCAGAAAGCGAAAACCCATAATAGGGTTTATAGTTCAGAAGTTTTTTACTGTTAAGCTTTTTCATCATGTCGGTAACCGACGCAGGCCTGGTATTAAGCTTATCTGCTAATACATTGGTTGTTACCTTTCCATCATGCACCTGCAGGTGAAAAATTGCCTTCAGGTAATTCTCTTCGCTGGTTGAATACTTCAAGCTTACCTAATTTATAGTTTAGACAAACCTAAAAATTTATGCCAACGCCACCAAGCCCTTCAAAAATTTATTGGCAGGATTTTCCTTTATTTGGGGTAAATAATCAAGGTATGTACAGGCTCAGTTGGGCGTTACTGTTGGCAATACTGGTTAGCTGTTCCGGCAATAAACCTAAGGACGAAGATGATGAACCCACGGGTTACAGTGCATTTACTAAACGTTTCAGGGAGGTGGCTCTGCCTTATCATCTTTCCGATTCCGCACTCATTAAAAACAGGGATACTTCAGGAATGCGCTATGATTTTTCCACCATGGTGGATACCATGAGCCGCAGGGTGTTCGGCAGCGCGAAAGTAAAATATACGCCCATGGCGCGTATTAAAGGACCGAAGGGAGAAATCTATTATATCATCAAGGCACTGAGCGGCGCCAGGCGCGCTGCCTTCCTGCTGGCTTTTGATAAATCAGAATCGTTTGGTGCTGCCTTTCCCTTCCTTGTTCCGGATGCGGATCCAAAAACCACCCAAACCAGTTCCATTGAACGCAATGGTTCCATTACACGGGCTATGGCGCGCAAGACCGATGACCAGGTAGCCGAAGGCCGCGATGTTTATTCTTATGATCCTGCTGCGAAAGTATTCAGCCTCGTGATGACCGACCTGTTGGATGACCGTAACAGCGAAGTAATCAACCCGATTGATACCCTTCCGCGTACACACCGGTTTGCGGGTGATTATTACATGGGCAAGACCAGTTATGTATCTGTGCGCGACGGCCGTTCTGCCAACCAGTTAATGGTATTCCTGCACAATACAAAAGAAACGGCATTATGCGGTGAGTTGAAAGGCACCCTCCTGCTTACTTCATCAACTACCGCGGTATACCGGCAGGGCGGAGATCCCTGCGTGCTGGAATTGCGGTTCTCCGGAAATACTGTAACGGTAAAAGAAATGGAAGGTTGCGGCGCCCGCAGGGAACTGGATTGTTCTTTTGACGGAACGTTCACAAAGAAGAAAACTGCAAGACCGAATACACCTGCCGGTAAGCCTTAATGGGCTAAATTGTGTTGTTAAGACACACTGAGTTTTATTTTCTTTACTTTGCCCAGCTATAAAAAAACAGAAATGGATTTCCGATCGTATACAGTTCCTTACCCCGCAGACGAGCGTTATAATAAGAAGGTCGCCTATTTTTCCATGGAATTTGCCATCCACCAACCCCTGAAAATTTACAGCGGCGGTCTTGGCTTTCTTTCCGGTTCACACCTCAGAAGTGCTTTTGAATTGCGTCAGAACCTGGTAGCCGTGGGCATTTTATGGAAGTACGGTTATTACGACCAGGCACGCAACCAGGACCAGACCCTCCAGGTAACCTGGATGGAAAAGCATTACAGTTTCCTGGAGGATACCGGCATCAAGTTCGAAGTCACCATTCATGAACACCCGGTTTGGGTGAAAGTGATGTACCTGCCCCCGCAAACGTTTGGAACGGCGCCCCTGTTCCTGATGACGACTGATATCCCCGAGAATGATTATATCTCGCAAACCATCACCCACCGTTTGTATGATGCCAACGTGGCCACCAAAGTGGCGCAGTTTATTTTGCTGGGTGTTGGGGGTGCAAAGCTGCTGGATGAGATCGGCTTTACCCCGGATGTGTACCACCTGAATGAAGCACATGGACTTTCCGCAGCTTTTTATTTATACCAGAAGCATCATAAAAAAATCAGTGAAGTAAAGAAGCGGCTGGTGTTTACCACCCATACACCCGAGGAAGCGGGTAATGAAAAACACGACATTCACCTGTGTCATAAGATGAGTTATTTCTGCGGCCTTTCCGTAGATGAAACTAAAAAGCTCACCGGCATGCCGGATGACCAGTTCAATCATTCGCTGGCCGCGCTGCGTTTTGCACGGATCGCGAATGGCGTTTCGCAATTGCACGGACATGTGTCGCGTGCCATGTGGGAAAAGTATGAGGGCATCTGTCCTATAATTGCCATCACCAATGCGCAGAACTGGCGTTACTGGGCGGATAAGCAAATGTACCGTGCGCGGGAAGAGGGAAACGACTGGGCATTTGACGACCGGAAGAAACACCTGAAGCGACGTGCGTTCGAGATCGTGGCCGACCAGACAGGAAAGCTGTTTGATCCCAATGTATTCACCATTGTATGGGCGCGCCGTTTTGCCGGTTACAAGCGCGCCGGCATGATCACCTCCGACAGGGGTCGTTTTGAAAAATTACTGGCCAATTCAAAATATCCCATCCAGATCATCTGGGCCGGTAAACCCTACCCGGTAGATTATCCTGCGATATCAGAGTTCAATCACCTGGTTCACCTGAGTAAAAATTATAAGAATGTGGCCGTGTTGATCGGGTACGAACTCGCGCTCTCCAAGCGGCTGAAGCAGGCAGCTGATTGCTGGCTGAACAACCCGCGCGTACCGCGTGAAGCATCGGGCACTTCCGGTATGACCGCCGCCATGAACGGGGCCGTGAATTTTTCCACCAATGACGGCTGGATCCCGGAATTTATTCATCATGGCAACAACGGATTTGTTGTTCCCACCCCCGACTATTCAAAAATGTCGGTGCAGGAACAGGACCAGTACGATCTTGACCAGATCTACGAATTGCTGAACGGGCAGATACTCCCCCTGTATTATGAAGATTATAATACCTGGAGACAGATCGTGAAAAACGGGATGCGTGATGTGCGCTTCCAGTTTGAGAGCAACCGGATGGCGGAAGAATATTACGAACTACTCTACAAAGAATCGCATAACATCGAGGAAACTTATTAAATAGACCTGTCAGGTCCAGATATCAGGACATAAACTGCGCGGTAATGGATTCCATGGAAAGGCTGGTCGGGAAATACCCGGCCAGTTTTGTTATAACCTTCTCCACAACCGCATCGGGGCACGACGCACCGCTGGTAACGAGGATCTTTACCGGTTCGGTAACCGGGAGATAATTTTCGGTGACCAGTTCCGTTGCGTTGTGAAAGTTATAATGAAGAATGGTGGTGGAGGAAAGGATCTTGTCTTCACCGCTGATATAATAGGTAGGCAGTTTTTCTTCGCAGAGCTCTACCAGGTGCGAGGTGTTGGATGAATTATAACCGCCTACAACAACCGCCAGGTGAGCATCGGTTTGCAGCATGCCGCTTACGGCCGTCTGGTTGTCGTTAGTTGCATAACAAAGCGTATCGCGCGTGTCGGCAAAACGGTCTTTTATATTTTCTTCTGAGAGCCCGAAATGTTGCATCATCGTTTCTTTCAGGTAATCAGCAATAGCCTGGGTGTCGGAAGCCAGCATGGTGGTTTGGTTAACCACACCAATACGCTGCAGGTGTTTCCGCACATCAAAACCTTCCGAATACTGCGACTGAAATTCCGTATAAAATTGTTCTGCCGGTTTCTCGCCCGTTATGTATTTCGCCAGTTCCCTTGTCTGTTTCATATCCTTTACCACTACCGAAGGAGCATTGGAAGAGGCGTGTGAAAACGTAGCTCTTGTTTCTTCGTGCGATGGCTTACCGTGAATAACAATCGTGTATTCATTTTTTGCAATGGCTTCACTGCGGTTCCAGACCTTTTCCACAAAGGGACAGGTGGTATTGTACTGCTCTACGCGGATGCCGATGTTGCGCAGGCGCTGTTCGATGGGAAGAGTAGTGCCGAAGGCCGGGATCAGCACGATATCTTCCGGTGTCAGGCTTTCGAATGGAATGATCTGCTGACCGGAATTATCCTGTAGAAACGTTACGCCGCTTTTTTTAAGATCGTTGTTCACCTGGGGGTTATGGATCATTTCACTGAGCAGGAATATTTTTTTGCCGGGATTTTCATCAACAGTACGAAACGCAATATCAATGGCGTTTTCCACTCCGTAACAAAAACCAAAATGGCGGGCAAGGAAAATCTGTACCGGTCCGAAATCCAGCAGGGTAGGCGAGAAATCTTTTTTCATCCGGTCGCTTTCTTTGCGCATTTTTTTAATGGCAGAGATCAGCGGACTGCGGTATATAACCGGTACATCGAAACTTTTCATAGACAGCGCAAAATTAGGCGCTAAACTGCTAAGAGGGTGATAAACTATTTGGCGTATTGGGCGGTAAGAGCGTATTTTGGTGGCATGTCGACCACTACTTTTACCGGCATGTTAATGGTGGCAGCCCTGGTGCTGTCCTGTCATTCCAATACGGCAAATCAAAATGTAAAAACAAACAGCGCAATGGATGCATCAGCGAACAAGGAATGGATCAAAAACACGAATATCTATGAAGTGAATGTGCGGCAGTATACGAAGGAAGGCACCTTCAATGCATTTAAAAAAGAACTTCCCAGGCTGAGAGCCATGGGCGTTGAAACTTTATGGTTCATGCCCATTACCCCCATTGCCAAAAAAGGCCGAAAGGGTTCTATGGGATCACCGTATGCCTGTTCCGATTATACTTCCATCAACCCCGAATTTGGTACGCTGGATGACTGGAAGGCGCTGGTTGCCGAGGCGCACCGCCAGGGATTCAAAGTGATCCTCGACTGGGTGGCCAATCATACCGGCTGGGATCATACCTGGACAAAAACAAATCCGGACTATTACCTGAAAGACAGCGCAACAAATGATTTCAAAATTGCCTCGGGCATGGATGATATCATTGAACTGAATTTTGATAACCCAAAGCTTCGTAAAGCCATGATCGATGCCATGAAGTTCTGGGTAACAGAATCGGGAATTGATGGTTTCCGTTGCGACCTCGCCTCCTGGGTGGAACTGCATTTCTGGAAAGAAGCCATTCCCGAAGTGGATAAGGTAAAACCTCTTTTCTGGCTGGGTGAAATGGACCCGCTGGATAATCCCGATTACATGCAGGTATTCGACGCGGCTTACACCTGGTCGTGGATGCATAAAACCCGGCAATTTTACCATGAAAACGGAGCCGTGCAGGAACTGGATTCGCTGCTTGACCGGTACCAGCAGGCACCGGGAATAAAAGCATGGTTTACCACCAACCATGATGAGAATACCTGGAACGGTACGGAGTACGAAAAGTATGGTGATATGGCCAAAGCACTGGCGGTATTCAGCTGTACCTGGCAGGGCATTCCGCTGATTTACAGCGGTCAGGAAATGCCGAACCATAAAAGACTTGAGTTTTTTGAAAAAGACCCGATAGAATGGACTGGTAAATACGAACTGGCTGAGTTTTACAAAACGCTTTTCGCACTCCATTCTTCGCACCCCGCACTGAGTACAGACGTTCCGGTTCAGAAAGTAGCGGTATCCGATCCCAACATCATTGCGTACGTACGCCGTTCACAGGGACGCGAAGTGCTTGTGCTGTTGAACCTGTCCAAAAACCGGGTACGCTTCGATATGAAGGATGAAAGTGTAAAGGGCCGTTTTAAAAATATCTTCTCTGCAGCGGATAATGATTTCACTTCTACAAGGAGTTTTGACATGCAGCCGTGGGAGTTTTTGGGGTACGAGAAGTGAATTAAAAATTAAGAATTAAGAATTAATAATTAATAATTGGGGTCGCTTTATGGCGACCCTTCTTTGCGCGTTGCGTTTTCTGAATTTTTCACCGCAAAGGCGCAGTAACGCGAAGAATTCATAAAAAAAGACCCCGCGACGGCGGGGCCTTTTTCCTATCTCTTATAAAGAAAAATTATTCAAGTGTAATCGGGTAAGTCCAGGTGCTGTCGTAACCAAGGTATACGCCTTCGAGCCTGATCCTTCCGGTTGCTTTTTCAAGGATCTTGGCAAGGTCCTCGATTGTTTTAACCGGTGTTCCATTAATGGAGGTGATCACAAATCCATCGGTCATCCTGGTCTGACGACCAATCAAACCGCCTTCACGGATTTTTTTAACGATCACACCACCTTCAAGCCCGTAGCGCCCGGCCTGTGTTTTATCGAGGTTCACCAATTCGCCACCGATGCGATTACCGGCGTTCACTGCTGCAGCCGTACCTTCAAAAGATCCTGCCTTTTTTTTCAGTGTCACCAGGGTGGTGAATTCCTTTCCGCCACGCACATAAGCAACCGGAATTTTATCACCGGGCCTGAAGCCCGCGATCTGGGCACTCATCTGCAGACCGGTAACCACGTTTATATTATTCACTTTGGTAATGATATCGCCTTTACGGATGCCGGCAGCAGAAGCACCACCTTCACCGGAAACATCTGATACAAAAACACCTTCCACATTTTCAGGAATGCCGTACTCTTTCAACTCCCGCTCAGAGAATTCTTCCGTAGGAGCATAGGAAATTCCAAGAAAGCCCCGCTGCACTTCACCATGGCGTACAATGTCATCAACAATCTTTTTAACCAGGTGAACCGGAATAGCGAATGAATAACCCGCGTAGGTTCCGGTCGGAGCCAGGATTGCGGAGTTGATACCAATCAGTTCTCCGTTGCTGTTCACCAGTGCACCACCGCTGTTTCCCTGGTTCACCGCAGCATCAGTCTGGATGAATGATTCAATAGGGGAGTCGCTTTGGCGGCGGTTGATATTGATGGACCGGCCGGTTGCTGACACGATACCGGCGGTTACCGTAGTTTCCAGTCCCATCGGGTAGCCGATAGCCAGCACCCATTGCCCAAGGACAATATTGGTAGAGTTGCCATACACCAGGAACGGGAAGCGGCTGCCATCAATTTTCAGAACAGCCAGGTCGGAGCTTGGGTCGCGGCCCACCACGCGCGCTTTATAACTTTTGCGGGTGTTGAGGGTTACATTGATCTCTTCGGCTACACCACCGGCTTCGTTTGAAATAACGTGGTTGTTGGTGACGATATAGCCATCTTCGCTGATCAGTACCCCGCTGCCGGATGCGCGCTGCTCAGGGATCATGTTGGGTCCGTACCCGGGAAAGTCCTGGAAAAAGTCGTCAAAAATGGACGGACGGCGCTGGATGTTATTATCCACTTTACGGGCAGCGGTCTTTGTTTTAATGTGGACCACGGCCGGTACGGCGGCATTGGCAGCTTTTGTTAAATCTACCATGTCTGCATTGGTGCCTGATTTCCCGTCAGTAAATCCTGCATAATTTACAGGAAGTCCATTCCGGGAACTGCCGATTCTGTCAGCTTCCGATACCCCTGGCTGAAAGAATTTATTGTAGGTCCAGACACCGCCTACCGCTGAAAAAGCGCTTACAGCAACGATCAGAAAAAATTGTTTCCATTTCATAGTGATAACCAATTTGTATGATTCAATCTATAGTGTCAAAATGCATGCCTTGACAAAACAAATTAGCCAATCTTCCATTCTTGTCCATTACCGCCCTGCCAGTTTAACAATTGATTTACTAAGGCCTTCGTAGATAAGACAAAATTACCTCAGCTCCTTCAAAAAGGCAATCGTATCTACCCCATCGGCAAAGTCTGTCATCTGGGGACATTGTGCCCCTCCGAAGGGTACACCTCCTTTTCCCACCACGCATTGAATAGATGTGTTTTCCTTCAGCTTTTTCATGACCACTTCCGCATCCGTATAAAACTGGTAGTGCAGCTGCCCGATATGAGAGAAAGGGGAGGGATCTTCCACCAGGATGATACTTTCATTGCTCATATAAAACTTATTGTTCAGGATGTGCATTGCCAGGTTGTAATCGTAATTGTTTTTAAACTTGTAATGGTCTGCCAGGTAATTATATTTTCCAAAGGCGCCCAGAAGCGGGATGAAATCATAACCCTCCGGCACATAGATCTGCGACACATTGCGGCAGCCCATTCCAAAATACAGGTACACATCATCGGCCAGCGCCTCCAGCTCTTCTTTTGTTTCACTACCCGTTAGTATCGCCACCGATGTCCGGTTCCGGCGGATGATACTGGGAACTTTGCGGAAATAATATTCAAAATAGCGTCCTGTATTATCGCTGCCGGTGGCGATGTAGGCATTGCATCCTTTCAGCAGTTCGGCGAACATTATGTATTGCCCGGTGGCCCCGTTCCATTCGTCCAGTTTACCGGCGAGGTGTTTTACCAGTACATCGTCTTTTGATGATGCCTTTACGCGTGCATAATGGCCAACGAGGAAAATACAAAGAAGGTCATGAAAGCCAACAAGTGGAATATTGCCCGCCATCACCAGCCCAACCGTCCGGGGCGATGGATTTTGCGTGGGCAGATCGTATTGGCGGACCACATTTTCCAGTACCGCCGGCTGTAAAAAGTTTCGGGAAATGTTTTTTACTGATTGTCCGATGAAGTCCTGCACAAACCAGGGATTGGCTGCATGGGCCCTTTCTTTCGCCTCCTGCCAGGCCTCATCTTCTCCCAGCATATATTGCCCCAGGCGTTCGAGCAGTGATTTTCTTTCTTGTATATTCATGAAAAGGGTTCTTTGTTTTTCATAGTTCCCGGAATATCTGCTGATTATTTCGGGTACACCTGTTAAATTTGTTTGGCAAAATTAAATTTCCAGGACCCAAATAAATTTTATGGCGATTAAAATAACCGAGGAATGTATTAACTGCGGAGCTTGTGAACCCGAATGCCCCAACAACGCGATCTATGAAGGTGGGGTGGAATGGGCCATTTCGGATGGTACGGCTGTAAAGGGATCTTTTACCCTCGTGGACGGAATAGTTGTGGATGCGGACAAGCGGAACGCACCGATTGCTGTAGATACTTATTATATCGTTCCAACCAAATGCACGGAATGCCAGGGCTTTCATGAAGAGCCGCAGTGTGCGGCGGTATGCCCGGTTGACTGCTGTGTTCCTGATGAAATGTACCGGGAAACAGTGGAAGAATTACTGGCTAAAAAAGAAAGGATGCATTTATAAAGTTCGTAACTTGATCCTGTCTGGGACGCAACCTCTAGTTGCAATAAAACAGGTGATAGCTCCTGTTTGTAAAAAGGTGAAGGGATCAAATCTTCCTTCACCTTTCTTATTTAGGGAAGTCCACGGTCGACGGTCAACAGTCCACGGCTCTTTGCGTAAAGCGCCTCGGCGGACAGCACAGCTATTTAATATTCACTTTGTGTCTCTGCGGTTTCTATGCAATCCTGAACCTGTAAACTCAACTAAAAATTAAAGAATCGTCTGTGGACTGTGGACCGTGGACTGTGGGCCTCTTCTAACAATAATTCCTATTTTCAGCCCAAATTTGCCCAAACATATTCCATGAAGAAAAAAATTGCCCTGGTTACGGGAGGATTATCCGGAGAGGCGGTGATCTCCTATAAATCGGCTGTTACCATTTTCAATAATCTCGATAAAGAGAAATATGATGTGTACAAGATCGATATTAACCCGGAAGGCTGGCATTATGAAGATGAGAACGGAACCAGAACAGCCGTGCAGCGGGAAGATTTTTCCCTGGTTGTTAATGGTCAGAAAATAAGTTTTGACGCGGTGTTTATGGGCATGCACGGAACACCGGGTGAAGACGGGAAACTGCAGGGTTACCTGGATATGCTGCGGATCCCTTACACATCCTGCGATGCATCGGCTTCTGCCCTTACGTTTAATAAACGCTATACGGTAGCCGTTGCGGCGATGGCCGGCATACCGGTGGCCAAATCGGTCCACCTGTTCCGACACTCCGGTTACGATACCAAACAGGTACTTTCCCAGGTGAAACTGCCCGTATTTGTAAAACCCAATAACGGTGGATCGAGTATCGGTATGAGCAAGGTCTCCGAAGGCGGGCAGTTAAAAGAAGCGCTGGAAAAAGCATTTAAGGAAGACAACCAGGTGCTGGTGGAGGAGATGATCACCGGCCGCGAGTTTACGATCGGTGCCTTTCGTACCAACGGGGCCATTACGGTGCTCCCGATTACGGAAGTGATCACCCAGAAGGAATTTTTTGATTACGAAGCAAAATATCATGGTAAATCCTCGGAAATAACGCCTGCAGACATTCCGAAAGAGTGGAAAGATCAGATGGAGTCTACCGTCAAAAAGATCTACGAGGTCTTCAACCTGCGCGGCGTGGTGCGTACCGATTTTATTTATGATGCGGAACAGAATAAGCCGTACATGCTGGAGATCAACACCGTTCCCGGCCAGAGCGAAGCCAGTGTTATTCCCCAGCAGGTGCGGGCAAACGGTTGGTCGCTGAAAGATTTTTACAGCGGTCTTTTGGAAGAGGCTTTGTCCAATCACTAAATAAAACCGGTGGTAGTTTTTATATATTGCACCCGAAATTGAAAAACCTGCATGTTTAAATACATTACAAGAAAGCCGCTCTGGTTCAACATCCTGGTTGCAATAGGGATGGTGCTGGCGGTTTTCCTGATCTTTTTCCTTTTACTGGAATGGATTACCCGCCATGGTGAATCCAGCTCTGTGCCGGCCGTTACCGGCAAAAATATCATCGACGTAACCCGTGACCTGGAAGACAAGGGATTTGAAGTGGTGATCCAGGATTCGGTTTATTACGATTCCTTACCGCCGGGTGTGGTCATCAAGCAGGTACCGGAGCCGGATGCGGTGGTAAAAAAGAACCGTACGGTTTATGTAACGGTCAACCGGTTTGTGGCGCCCGATATTGACATGCCCAACCTGGTTGGTTACAGCTTCCGGAACGCGGAGCTGGTGCTGATCAACAGCGGACTGAAACTGGGCGATACAACCTATAAAATGGATTTTGCCAAGAACTCGGTGCTGGAACAATTGTTCCGCGGGCAAAATATCAAGGCCGGTACAAAGATCAAAGTGGGCAGTACCATTGACCTGGTTCTTTCCAGTGGTGTTGGCGATATAGCCGTACCGGTTCCGAAGGTTACAGGGCTGACCTATGCCGAAGCCCGTTCGCTGCTGGATGCATCCGGATTCATCGTGGTTCCTTATGCCGATCCTGATGTGCGTGATTCCGCTGCCGCTTTTGTATACCGGCAGAACCCGGCACCGAAAACTGAGGATGGGTTCCAGGTGCGCATCAGGCAGGGCCAGCTTATTGAAGTATGGCTTGGGACAACACCGCCCGTAACCGATTCCACCAGGAATGAACCCCAAAACCCGGATGACGATGAATAATATTACTGTTGAACAACTCAAAGAGCGCATGGACCGTGGTGAAAAGATCAACCTCATTGACTGCCGCGAGCCCCATGAATATGCTGAAGCAAACCTTGGCGGCAAACTGGTGCCCTTAGGGAAAATCCAGACCATGCAGATCGAAGAGCTGGAAGACCTGAAAGAAGAAGAAGTGATCATTCACTGCCGCAGCGGAAAGCGCTCCATGATGGCCTGCATGGTGCTGGATCAACTGGGATTTACGAACACCAATAATGTTGTGGGCGGGATCCTTGAGTGGCAGGAGAAATTCGGGAACGGCCCGTTGAAATAATTTAACCGCAAAGACGCAGAGCTGAAAAGCTGTCAAAGAGAAAAACCACAGCATTTACTGCTTTTTTTGTAGACATTCCATATCTGTCAGATATGGAATGTCTGTTTTCGGTGAATTCCTTCGGTTGTCTATCAGCGGTGGTCGATAAACTAACCTAAAACCTCAGGTTCAATCCCACCATATAATTGATTCCTGCCATCGGGAAGTAAAAGTTCTCGGTTGCCAGGCGGTTGTTGTAAAAATAGCTGAACGTATAGCCGTTTGGCTCATACATTTTATTCAATACATTATTCACCTGCACAATGAGGTCTGCATTTTTCAGGAAGCCACGTCCATAAGAAAACCTTGCCCGCACATCCTGCACATAATACGGATGGAGTGAACGTTGCCTGTTAGAGGTATTATCGAGATACTGCCGGCTTACATATTTGGACAGTAAATCAATACCAAGGCTTTTAAGAGGGGTAATCGTAATCGTGCCCGCGCCAACAACGTTGGGAGAAAAAGCAATACTGGTTTCGCCGAAAAAGTTTTCTTTCTGCCCGCCGGCATCGTAATCATCCAGGTATTCGGTGAAGGCTTTGATTTTATTGCGGCTAAAGGTGAGATTGCCGGCAATCCGAAGCCAGTCAGTGAAAATGATGCCGCCCTGGAGTTCAATACCCGCCCGGTAACTTTCCGGTATATTGGTGCGTGTATAAGCGCCTACATCATTGATCTTACCGGTCAGCACCAGCTGGTCTTTATACTTCATGTAATACAGGTTGGCCGACCAGTTCCACCGGGATGCTTTGCGTTCAAGCCCGATTTCAAGATCACCCAGTTTTTCAGGACGGGGCTGCTGGGTAAGTCCTGCTTCAAAGTCATCCCTGTTTGGTTCTTTCGTGGCCCTGCTGTACGATGCATAGGCCATCCAGTTCCGGAACGAATAACTTACGCCTGCTTTCGGGTTAAAGAAATGATAGTGGTTGTTAACAGCAAGGGAAGGGTTATACCGGAATCCATCGAGGTTGTAGCGCACCGAGCGGTATTGCAGATCCAGGAAAGCCTGCAGGCCGGTAACGACTTCCTCCTGCCACTTGCCGTACACGGTAACATCTCTTTTAACAGCATCCGTGTTGTACCAGGGATGATTGAGCGGCGCTCCTTTTTCGGCCCAGGTAATGATGCCATAATGATCACCATCATAACGCGTCCAGGCTCCGCCAAGCGTGAGGGCCGTACCGCCTTTTGCATGCTGAAGGGAAAAAATGTTTCCATAGAAATAATTATCCAGCCAAAGCCTGCGCGTCAGATCCGTATTAAAGACCGTATCGGGTCCAACCACCGGGTAAGGCATTCCATAATCCGCATAGTCTTCACCGCCTTTATATTGTTCATAATAACCAAGTCCGCGGGTAAGGAAAATCCCGGTATTAAAATCCAGTGAGGGCGCAAGCTTCTGGTTGAAAAAAAGCTGGTAATGGTCCTGGTTATAATTATCGGTTTCATCACGGTAAGGGTCACCCGGTTTTTCAGTGCCCGCGTAATTGACGGTACGGTTTTTTTCAAGGTCGGCCTCCGGTACCCCGTACCAGGCCTGGTAGGTTTTTTCTTTCCCGGTAAAATAATTAAATCGCAGGCTGGTCTTTTCCGAAACCCAGGCAGAAGAAAGGTACAGGGCTTTCAGGTCGCTGGATGCGCGGTCTATATAGCCTGCGCTGCTCAGCCGTGAAATTCGTATATCGGTAGTGAAATGATCATGCAACAGCCCCGTACCCGCACGCACGGTATTTTTGAGGGTGGAAAAAGAACCATAGCTGTTGTTGATCTCCGCGTAGGCGTCCCGGACCACTTCATTGGTGCTGAGATTGAGCGTAGCGCCGAAGGCACCGGCCCCGTTGGTGGAGGTTCCCACACCCCGCTGGACCTGGATCGAATTGACCGATGAAGCAAAATCGGGGAGGTCCACAAAAAAAGTTCCCCCGCTTTCCGCATCATTATACGGAATGCCGTTCAGGGTTACATTAATGCGGGTGGCATCGGTGCCGCGGATCCGCATACCCGTATAACCAACGCCGTTACCGGCATCCGAATTCACCACTACGGAAGGCGTGTTGTTCAGCAGGAAGGGAAGGTCCTGCCCGAGGTTTTGTTTGCGAATGTCCTCCCGCGAAAGATTGGTTTTGGCAAATGGCGCGGTGGCGCCGGCTCTAACGGCCCGCACTTCCACCGGCAACAGTTGTGCGGTATCGGCAGGCTTTTCCTGTGCATGCGTTAAAAACGGTGATAAAACGGTCAGTACTAAGGCAATCCTTTTCATTTTTTAATTTTTTTAAATGAAAGGGAAATGCATGGTGAGCGGAAGTCGTTCATCACCGGCGAAACAGTATAAAAAATCCGGTAGAACGAAGAGAACCTCCCTGCGCAGGCATTACCCTGATCAGGTTATACGGGTATGATCTCAGCCCTTTCCTTCCCGAAAAACGGGAAAGAGGAGCACCCCGGTAAACACTGAGAATGAGGGGCAAAAATAAGGGAGATTTTTTTCTCCGGGCTGTAACCTTTTACCGGGTGCCCCGTTACACTGGAAAGACCATTCATGAAACATATTTTCTGCTCCTCTTTTTTCCTGCTTTTTGCCCTTGCTCTTTCCGCACAGAAGGTGGTTAATGATCCTAACGCGGAGGCCCGCCCGGTTGGCGCATTCCATGCCCTCAGCATTTCGTCCGCGTTCGAAGTGCACCTGACCCAGGGGGCTGAAGACGCGGTAGCTGTAAGCGCAGGGGACCAGCAGGATATGGCCGATATAAAAACAGAAGTAAAGGATGGCGTTTTGAAAATCTATTTTCAACCTGCACAAAAGAAATCCTGGAGCAGGAACCATAAACTAAAAGCCTATGTTTCGGCCCGGATGCTGGACAGGATCACCATTTCTGGCGCAACGAATGTTACGGTGGACGGGGCCCTTACCGCAACAGGGCTGAAATTAAACCTGTCGGGTGCCTCGAAACTCAAAGGCCGGCTGGTGGTCAGCGGGCCAATGGATGTGCAGCTGAGCGGGGCATCGGATATTGAAGTAACCGGGTCGGCCAATGAAATGAATATAAATGCCAGTGGCGCTTCCGATGTACGGGCCTATGAATTTACGGCGGCCACCTGTAAGATAGACGCTTCAGGCGCCAGTTCCGTGCGCCTTACCATCGATAAAGAACTGAGTGCGAAATTGAGCGGCGCTTCGTCCGTATCCTATAAAGGGGGTGCGCTGATCAGGGATATAAAGACCTCGGGGGCTTCCTCCATTTCAAAAAAGTCGTAACAGTCATATCCAGTCATACAACAAAAGCCTCCTGATTCTTCAGGAGGCTTTTGTTTTTTACTCGCTGTCGAGATAATATTTTATTTCGTCAATGATACCTTTCCTGTTCCTGTTGAAAATATTCACTTTGTAGCGATTTCCTTCATGTGTAATAACCCATGCCCCCAGCGGTGCATTTCGCAACGCATTGGCACATGATTGGGGCGGAGGCTGCTGTCCTGGCGGCCGGCCGGGATACCAGATCTTGCATGAACCCGGAGGCGGTAAATGGCCTTTGGGTATGCCCAGAGATGCGAAGGGTAAACCACGACCTTCTTCATTAACTTCTTTATCTTCTCTTCGTTCATTACGATCGTTCCGGTCATCGGGATAAGGTATCCTGGGCAGCTGGATGGTACGGCAGCTGGAAAGAAAAAAAAGCAATCCGGCCAATACCATAAATGAAGGAGGATTTTTCATATTTATCAGATTTCATTAAAGTTTATAAATCTTTCTGGGAAAAAGGAATGGCGTTGCTTTTTTAACAACGTATTCTACCAGGGGGCAGTATTCGTATTGATTCACCTGGAAGTTGCCAATAAAGAACCTGTAATATTGCACCATCGGAACTACCAAATCTGCACATGACGATAGATGCCGGAAATATTCTCCTGATCGGGTCCATTCTGTTACTGATCTCCATCATTGCCGGTAAAACAACCAACCGGCTGGGTGTTCCCACGCTGATCTTTTTTTTAATTGTAGGCGTGCTGGCCGGGTCGGAAGGGATCGGGGGGATTTATTTTGACAATGCCGCGTTAACCCAGTTCATTGGCATTACGGCGCTGAATTTCATCCTCTTCTCCGGTGGTTTGGATACGAACTGGCAAAGCATCAGGCCCGTGCTATGGAAAGGGATTGCACTTTCCACCATAGGTGTTTTCCTAACTGCTTTATCTATTGGAGTTTTTGTACACTATGTATTTGATTTTACCCTGTCTGAAGGATTGCTGCTGGGTGCCATTGTTTCAGCTACCGATGCGGCGGCGGTATTTTCCATTCTGCGCAACAAAGGCATTGGACTGAAAGGATACCTGAGGCCTGTTCTGGAACTGGAGAGCGGGTCGAATGATCCCATGGCTTATTTCCTTACGATTTCCTTAACCGCTATTGTGGCCAGTGGCGATGTGGAACCGGGTAGGCTCATAGTGACCTTCCTGCAGGAATTTATATTGGGTGGGGCCATTGGTTACCTCATGGGAAAAGCCAGTGTGTGGCTTATTAATCACATCCAGCTGGAAACGGAAGGCTTATACCCGGTACTGACGCTGGGCCTCGCTATTTTCACTTATTCCAGTACCCATTTCGTTGGCGGGAACGGGTTCCTGGCTATTTACCTTTGCGCCGTAATCATGGGCAACAGCCGGATGGTGCACCGGAGAAGCCTGATCCGGTTTTACGACGGGCAGGCATGGCTGATGCAGATCATCCTGTTCCTTACGTTGGGCTTACTGGTGTTTCCATCGCATATAGTCCCCCTGGTTGGTGAAGGATTACTGATTTCTGCCTTCCTTATTTTTATTGCGCGGCCGATTGGTGTTTTTACGGCGCTCGCTTTTTTTAAATCCAACATCCGCAGTAAACTTTTTGTTTCGTGGGTTGGCCTCAGGGGCAGTGTGCCGATTGTATTTGCCACCTATCCCTTACTGGCCGGAATACCAAAAGCCAACCTGTTGTTTAACCTCGTGTTTTTTATATCCGTAACCTCCGTATTGCTGCAGGGAACAACGCTTTCGTATGTAGCCAGGCTGTTGCATGTTACGGTTCCGGGCAAGGCCAGGCGCAGGATCGGGATGGATTTTGAATCAACGGATACCATCAAAACGGAGCAGCAGGATTTTATCCTGCCTGCCCATTCAAAAGCGGTGGGCAAACGGATCGTGGAGCTTTCGGTACCGGCAACCGTAAACATACTGGCCATCAAAAGGGCCGGCGTGTACATTACCCCGAATGGCTCAACAAAATTATTTGCAGGCGATGTATTGCAGGTGCTGGCCGAAGACCGGGAATCATTAGACCATTTACGCACAGGTCTCGGCATAAAGGAAGAACCGGAAACAGGAAAGGAAGAAGCCAATCCATAATGTATATCTATCGAAAATTGAGGCTCAGGAAATGTAAAAAGCCATTCACAGGCAAATATTCTTTGGTTCAAACAGGAGCTGCAAGCTACAAGCTGCAAGCTTCAAGCTGCAAGCTGCTGTATTTTAAATTTTAAACCGCAAAGCCTCGTACAGACTTCTCTATCCGTTTGCTTTATTGCGCACCTTAATCCGGATAAAATATTCCTGCACATCGTTGTGCACCATCAATGGGATGAGCCCGATTACTTCCCGCATCTTGCCTAAACTAAATCTCATCTGTACTTTATTAAGCATATCTTTAATAAGTTTCTTTACACAACTAATCCCCTCTGTGTCTTCTGTTAAAGAATAGACATGAATTTACTGGCTAAGACGGTATTTACCGGAAAGTGGAAAAGCTTCAAGCTCTTTAAACAAAAAGGGGATATCCGGTTTAATAATGAGCATCATTATAAAGAATTTGAGTTTGCACCTGATGGATTCCTCACCATTAAACGGTACAAGGGAAGCGCGATCGAAAAAATTTCCCACACCAACCAGTGGAGCCTTGAATTAAAAGATAAAAAGCACTTCCTCAGGATGCCGATGCAGCAACAACTGTATGAAGTAATTACGGTTAATCACACGGTTCTGGTGTTACTGGATATTGCCACTACGGATAAGATCTTCCTGGCCCGGGAAGCGCATTGGAATGCTTTCCTGAAATCCAACACACAATTTCCTTTATAATCTCCCGCAATTTTTTTTTGGTTTATACATAAGATTCTTTTGTATGCAGGAAATTTATGTATGTTTGCCCAAACATCCGGAAAATGAAGAAATCAAACCTGTTTAAAGGTTGCCTGGAGCCGCTGGTGCTGCGGCTGTTACAGGAAAAAGGGCGTATGTACGGTTATGAAATTACCCAGGAAGTAAAGGAGATCTCAAAGGGAGAGCTCCTCATTACGGAAGGCGCCCTGTATCCCCTGTTGCACCGGATGGAAACAGAGGGCCTGATCACCGCGGAAACGGAGAACATCGGGAACCGGATCCGGAAATATTATTCCCTTACCCCCAAAGGGAAAAAAGAAGCGAAAATGAGTTTTGAGCAGCTTCTTTCCTTTATTAAAACCGTTCAGTTATTTACCAGATTTAAAACGGCCTGATATGCTGAATGAACAACAAACCGCCCATCTTTTTACTTTTTGCAAACGGCATTATATCCATTATTATGATGTGCAGGTAGAACTGGTGGATCACCTGGCCAATGCCATTGAGCAGCAAATGGAAAAGAATCCTGATATGAAATTCGAAGCAGCGCTCGAAATCGCCTACAATAATTTTGGGGGGTATAAAGGATTGCAAAAGATCCAGGAAGAAAAAAAGCACCTGGTGAACCGGGAAAATACGAGGCTTAAGTGGAAACTGTTCCGGTCTTATTTTACCCTGCCCAAAGCCTTGCTGACGGCTGTCTTGTTTTTGGGTACCTATGTTGCACTAATTAACCTGGATAACAGGATTCTTCAGGTAGCCCTTCCTGTTTTTATCATCGGCCTGTTGGTGCGCGAGATGCGCATCGTGTGGCGGTACCAGCACCGGATGTTTCAAAATAAGGAACAACTGCTCCTGTTCCAGGGCGGTGAATCTTTTTATTTCTTTGCCCTATGGTTGCTTGTATTCAACAGGATCTTTGAAGTACTAATTGAATGCTTTACATCACCGTTGGGCACTGCTGAAATACCACTTGTTTCCATGGTGATCTGTCTTCCCTTATATTTTATTACGATCAATTGTATGCGGGCGTACCTGCAAAAGGTTCATCACAAAGCCCGCACCATGTACCCGGAGTTGTTTGTACAGGCTGCGTAAATACAGCGGTTTGAACTAAAGTTTGTGTTTGTGCTTATACTTGAACCAGGAATTCTTTGACCGGCCCGATCCGGTATGAACGGGATTCAACGTGATGTTTATTTTAATAAAATGTTTTAAAAATCTTGGTAACCACTTTTGTTTTCTACAGCACCCCGCTCTTTTTTAATGGCCTCCCATGACTTATAGGGCAGGTTGTATCGTTCATCAATCAGGTAATCGCCCCATCTCCAGAAGTGTAATGGACTTCGATTAAAAAGCCGGAACAAAACAGTGTCTGCTGATTTTCTTTCATACTTAAAACTAGTATACCTCCTGCGCATCATATCATAGTTACGGGCTTTAATTTCTTCAAATGTGAATGATCCCTTCCCCGTACTATACCGGTAGTATCCATCAGATGTCAGGATAGTCAGTACCTGTTTGCAGGGTGGCAAATTTGCAGCAAGGACCAGGATGGCGATTACGATCAATATTTTTTTCTTCATAATCAAGAGACAAAAGGATGAAACAGAACACTGGCTTAATTTTTTGTAACTGGCAGCCGCACAATCCAACAACTTACTGAATCTAAGTTTTCCAAAACTTTTTTCAAATTATATACATAGGTATAATTTTAAAGAACATGAACTTAAATCAAATAACAATTTCTGTTTCGGATATGGAATGGTCTATTCAGTTCTATCAAAACCTTGGACTGATATTAATTGTAAAAATCCCTGCCGGGATATGCAAGGTTTGAATGTCTCGAAGGCGATGCGACTTTTTCGCTGCATAAAAGTGAATCCGAAGGTGTATTCAGCCAAACGGCTGTTTACTTTGAAGTTCAGGACCTGGATGGGTACGTTGCGCACCTGATCAATAAAAATGTGGTGTTTGAGGAATTGCCTACTGATAAGCCCTGGTTATAGAGGGAGGCCCGGTTAAAAGACCCGGATCACAATCCATTGATCCTGTATTTTGCGGGTAAGAACAGGAAAGACCCACCTTGGAAAATCAGGACAGACAATAAATAATTAAATGCTTATCAAAACAAAAGCTCCGGAAGTTAACTCCCGGAGCTTTTGTTTAATAAACTTTGAAGCAATAGACATGTGTTGCTTCATATGGGGTTATCTGGTAGCCGGGGTAGTTGTCTTCAAATAGATCCAGATGCTGGTTTGCATTTTCTATCTTCATTGTAAATGCAGCGGAAGGACACCGGTCAGTACTTCGGTAAACATTCAAAGCGTCCGAAATTGCCATTGCAAAAGTGCCACGTTCTTTAGGAATCATTGCAAGTGTGAATACATAATTGTTATTGTCTTCCACAAAAATGTAATCTCTTCCTCTTGCAGTATCTGTGTCATCGTATATAAACTTCCCTTTTACCGGTATCAACGTAAAACAACTGGCACATCCTTTCCTTTCCTTATTGCCCAACATTTTATCAATACTGATATCCACCCCTAGATTGATTGCTCCGGAATAAAAAATTGAATCCCCTGTTTTCGAATCAAATAATGTATTCCTGGTATTGACATTAACCCAGATTGTATCACCGAGCTTAATGGAATCTGTGGAAGGAGTTATCTTGGATAATAAGGAAAAAGAATAGTGCAGGCCCGTTCCAGGAAAAGGACATGGCCTTTCCTTAACGCACTTTCCAAAAACACAAGTTATTAGAATAAAGCTGAGCACTATTACTCTTAAGTATTTCATTTAATTGTAGGAAGTAAATAAATCATTGACTTGTACCTGATCTCTATTTCCAATTTCCTCAAATAGCCTTTGTAAAGGATCCCGGGAGTTTCATCGCTATTTGGGACATTGAATAATTCCTTGTTGCAATACACAATACAATCCAAGCCTCTCTAAATTAGAAAAGCCTTAGTAAATAAATACCAATTCTTTCTTTCTGTTGTGAAGGGAGGGATCGAACCTCCGTCCGCCTTGGGCGGATATGAGCCCAATGAGCATAAAAAAAGGCCTTCTCATGGAAGACCTCTTTTCTGGTTGCGAAGGGAGGGATCGAACCTCCGACCTTCGGGTTATGAGCCCGACGAGCTACCGCTGCTCTACTTCGCGATGTGGGTGGCAAATATAAGGCGGCCTCAGGATACGGTCCAAACAAATTTTAATGAACTAATTTTACCGGCTTATATTTTAACACTATTGAAATCAGGATTCGTCAACATTTTCGGACGTCCCAACGCGGGGAAAAGCACTCTTTTAAATGCCCTCATGGGAGAGAAACTGGCCATTGTGTCGCCCAAGGTGCAAACCACCCGGCACCGGATTAAAGGAATCCTGACCACCGACCAGTACCAGGTAATCATCTCCGACACCCCGGGCATCATTGACCCGAAGTACAAGCTGCACGAAAAAATGATGCATGCCGTAAAGGGAGCCCTCGAGGACGCGGACCTGGCCTTGCTGCTGGTGGATATTAGGGAGTCGTGGGAAGAAGTGGACAACCTGTTTTCCGCCCTGCGGCTGCGGGTTCCCGCCGTAGTGGTGATCAATAAAACCGATGTAGCCGGACCGGAAAAAAAGGCAGCCGCCGAAGCATTTTTCAAGGGTAAAAAGTACTGCCGGAAGATTGTATTCATTTCCGCGCTTAAGGGCCAGACCGAAGAGCTGATGCAAACTATTATGGAATTCATCCCGGAAGGAGAACCCTTTTTTGCGGAAGATGAGATTTCGGACCTGCCCACCAAGTTCTTTGTTTCGGAAATGATCCGGGAAAAGATCTATGCCCTTTTCGAAGAGGAGATACCCTACCATACCACCGTGCTGGTGACGGAATTCAAAGAGAAATCAACCCTCATAAAAATTGGCGCCGACATTATCGTTCAGCGGGATACCCAGAAATCGATCATCATCGGGGAAAAAGGAAAAATGATCCGCCAGATCGGGATCGATGCCCGGGCTGATATCGAAGCCTTCCTCGGCCGGAAGGTGTTTCTGGAACTCTTTGTAAAAGTGCGCCCGAAGTGGCGGGAGAATGATACGTTTTTGAGGGAATATGGGTATTAGGAATATTGAACAGGGAATAGGGAACAAGGAATGTTGAAGGGAGGGAGGAGGTAGGAGGTATGAAGTAGGAGGTATGAAGTAGGAAGCAGGAGTTTTCAGCCTGCGGTTTATTTAGCGGTAGATTCCTTGAATGTTCAATGTTCAATTTTCAATGTTCAATGTTCAATTGCTTCGCGTTCTACGCGGTTACAGTATTTCAATCTAACATATCAACGTATCAACATATCAACCAATCAACAAATACACCAATCAACCAATACACCAATCAACTCCTAAAACCAAACCACGTACTTTTACAGCCGATTTAAAGAGCTTATGGCATTTACAGTAGCAATTGTTGGAAGGCCCAATGTGGGAAAAAGTACATTCTTTAACCGACTCCTGGAGCAGCGAAAAGCCATCGTGGAAGATACCCCCGGGGTGACCCGCGACCGCCAGTATGGTATTTCAGAATGGAACGGGAAAAGCTTTTACGTGATCGATACCGGTGGATTTGTTCCTGAAAGTGAAGACGTGTTTGAACGCGAGATCCGCAAGCAGGTAAAGATCGCCGTGGATGAAGCCAGCCTGGTGTTGTTTATCGTAGATGCTGCTACCGGCATGACCGACCTCGATGATGCCATGGCCGATATCCTGCGCCGGTCGACCAAACCTGTTTTCCTCGTCGTCAATAAAGTCGACAACAATGAACGCATGCTGGAAGCTTCGGAATTTTACAGCCTGGGCTTCGAGCATATCTTTTTTATTTCCGCCATCAGCGGCAGCGGGAGCGGTGACCTGCTGGACGCGGTGACAGCCCAGATGAAAGAAGAAGTAGACGCCGTGGAAGACGAGGGCATTCCCAAATTTGCCATCATCGGTCAGCCCAACGTAGGAAAGTCGTCGCTGCTGAATGCCCTCATCGGTGAAGAGCGTACCATTGTCAGTGAAATCGCCGGCACTACGCGCGATACCATTCATACCCGGTACAAATTGTTCCAGAAGGATTTCATTTTGATTGATACGGCCGGTATCCGGCGTAAAGCCAAGGTGCACGAAGACCTGGAATTTTATTCGGTCATCCGCGCCATCAAAGCCCTTGATGAAGCGCACGTATGTTTGTTACTGTTAGACGCGGAAAAAGGTATAACCGCCCAGGACCTCACCATTTACAGCCTGGCCGCTAAAAAAGGTAAAGGCCTCGTGGTGCTGGTGAATAAATGGGACCTGGTTGCCAAGGAAACCAACACGGCGAAGGAATATGAAAAAGTATTGAAGGAACGCCTGGCGCCCTTTAATGATGTGCCCATTCTCTTTATTTCCGCAAAGGATAAAACCCGGATCTTCCAGGCTATTGAAATGGCGCTGAAAGTTTATGAAAGCCGCCAGCGAAAGATCACCACATCACTGCTGAACGAGGTGATGCTCAAAGCCATTGAATCGTATCATCCTCCCGTGGTGCGCGGCAACTCCATTAAGATCAAATACATTACCCAACTGCCTACAGCCGTTCCTTCTTTTGCTTTCTTTTCCAACTTTCCCGATGAAATAAAGACGCCGTATAAGAATTACCTGGAAAATAAATTAAGGGAGCATTTTGACTTTAAAGGCGTGCCGGTACGCATTTTCTTCCGGAAGAAGTAATAATACTACTGATAGAAAACTAAGATCCAAGGGGAATTGTGGGCCCAGCTGTTACCTTTGCACCCATTAGTTAATTAAAATTACCATTGAACAATGAAAAAATTATTTGTACTGTTCGCAATTGCCGGTGCATTGGTTGCCTGTGATAACAAAGCCGGTAATTCCGGAGCCGGTGATTCAACCGGTACCGATCCAGTAAACGCTTCTGCTTCCACTACCACTTCTACATCCGGTGCTACTGATTCTACGGGTGCTAATACACCTACCGACAGCACTAATACTACAGGTACTACCCACAAAGACAGCACGAATCAGCACTAATCTCTGTGGTCATTTTATAAAAGACCTTCCGCGTGAGCGGAAGGTTTTTTTATTTACAGACTGAAGTCCTGGATTATCTTCTTTACCAATGTTTCCATGGCTTCGAGCTCGGTTTGCTGTTGTTTAATAAAAACATTGTCATCCAGTTTGCCGATCACTTCTTCCATTTCCCTGTCGTTGTTATAAACCATTTTCCGGTACTCACTGTCATAGTCTTTCCGCCGCGATTCATAAATATGGTCTACCATCCACTTCTTTGTTTCCAGGGTTTCGGTGAGCAGCCTTTTTAATTGGATGGGAAGATCTTTTGGTTCCATGCCTGTGATCTCGAGCAGGGAAGCATAGGCGTGCTGCCATTTCTTTTCCGCATACTCCTTTCCTTCATCAAGGTAAAACCCGTGCACTTCTTCCCAACCCGGTATCGAGCCATCTTTAACCGATACCAGTAATTGCTGTATGGATGCTGCGGGAATGAGTTGTCCGCCGGTATTGATCCATTCATTCCTTTCTGCCTGGCGGGGAAGATTTGCCTGCAGGCCTTCAACAGTGGTTATACCGGAAGATTCAATGAATTTCATCAGCCCGGTCATACCATAAAAAAGCACGAGCCGCTTGTATATGGCATATGCTTCTTTTACTTTAATGAGCAAAACGCAACGGTTGCTGTTCTCAAAACCGGAAGCCCGTATTTCAAGGTCTTTCAGGTCAGCATCACCGCATAAAAGCACGTCACCCGTGGAGGAAAGATTTTCTTCCACGTGTTCGAGGTGGTTCGACCGGTGGTAGGCGATGGCAGTAAAGCGACGCAGCATTTCCAGGGTGCTGAAGATCTCGTTCACACTGTCGGGTGCCAGGTAATCGTATTCAATAACCTGCGTTTTGCGTGTACGTTTATCGCGCTCCTTATACTTACCTGCATTGCGGGCCAGTGCATAAAGGTTATACATAAACCAATAAGCCGGCATGATCACCAGTCGGTCGTGGGCGGGATCGTTGTTTACGAGGCTGAATGGAAACGGTATGTTGAGTTCAGCAGGATAATCGCCTTTGGCAATAAGGGTAAAGGAGGCAAACTTTGAATTGTGTTTCAGGCTCACGCAGAGACCGGGCCAGAAGCCCCGCGCAGCCACCAGTTCACCATCGGCAGCACGGCTGTTATGGTTCGACCCGATGGTGGCGCCGGCAGCAATATTGCTTTGCCCCATTACCAGGGCCGCGCACAAAAAAGAATTATTATGGTGCTGTTCATGCGCCGGGAAGATCAGTGAATTCAATACTTCGCAACAGGAAATGGTAGAATTATTCCCGAGGTAGGAGTTGATGAGCCGGGCGCCGTATTTTAATTGCGATTGCGAAGAAAGAATAAAGCGTACAGCCTTGACACCATAAAAGATGCGGCATCCGTACGAGATGATACCATTCACCAGTTCACATCCTTCACCGATCTGCGTAGGGCTTTCCTTTGATGATTTGATGGTGAGGTTTTTCAGTTTGTTGGCACCTTTGATATACGCATCGGTACCCACCCAAACATCTTTTATAATACTGGTATTCTTAATTACTGACCGGTCGCCGATCTTACCGTAATAACCGCGCTGACGGTCAAATTTCTTTTCCGTGAACTCCTTGAATTTCTGCATCAGTGCGCCATCATCCCGGTACTTCGACCATAACCATGCATCCCCGGGCAGCATGCCGCTGAAGGGAAGGATCTTGCGGCCTGCATTCTCATTGCAAACCTCTACCCATATGCGTACGGCTTCCGCTTCTCCTTCCTTTACAATGCCATTACCAAACTTGGAATGATCGGTCACATGCAGCTCGTGTACATTGGAGATCATTACTTCGCTGCCGATGATGTAATGCGAGATGTAATTCACATTCGAGATCACCACATTATCACCGAAATCGCAGCTGATGATGGTACTGTTGTATAATCCAACCGGCATGCGCACATTGTGGTACATGAGGGCTACCGATTCAAGCTTCCCGATGCGAACCAGCCCGTAGAACTTGCAGTTCTTAACCAGCTCGGGATTGAAGGCATCCGACACCTGGATCATGTTCCAGTCATCGGAGGTATTGTTGTTGCGGACGAGGACTTCTATTTCGTAAGCGGTGAGGCGGCGGTACGAAATACCATTCCTGTTCTGCATATTGCGCAGGTGGTATTCATCCTTGCCGTTGGGTAAATATTCAGGTGAGACAAATTCATAGCCAATGAGACCCAGTGGCTTCTTTTTTACATCATTCATCGGTATTCCTGTTCCGTGTGAAGATACAGAATTACTCTACCGTTACCGATTTGGCCAGGTTGCGCGGCTTATCAACATCCAGGCCTTTTGCCACACCAATATAATAAGCCAGCAGCTGCATCGGCACAACACTCAGCATCGGCGCCACGATCTCATCGGCTTCCGGAATTTCAATGACATCATTGGCCAGTGTAATACTTTGGCTGTCGCCTTCGGTGATCACGGCAATCACCTGCCCCTTACGGGCTTTGATCTCCTGCATGTTGGACATTACCTTTTCGTGGTACGAATCACGTGAAGCAATGAACACTACCGGGAGGGTTTCATCAACCAGCGCAATGGGTCCGTGCTTCATTTCGGCGGCCGGATAACCTTCCGCGTGGATGTAGGAAATTTCTTTCAGTTTCAGCGCGCCTTCAAGGGCAACCGGGAAATTATAGCCTCGGCCCAAATAGAGAAAGTCGCGGGCATCCTTGTATTTATCCCCGAGGTCACTGATCTTTTTTGCTGATTCCAGCACGGTGGTTACTTTATCCGGGATGGCATCCAGCTCTTTCAGTAAACGCATATAACGTTCGTGTTCCAGTACGCCGCGTGCATAACCGATCTTCAGGGCGATCATGGTGAGTACGGCCAGCTGCGCGGTAAACGCTTTTGTGGAAGCCACGCCGATCTCCGGGCCGGCATGCGTATACGCGCCGGCATGTGAAACGCGCGCGATGGAAGATCCCACCACATTCACCACGCCCAGGATGATGGCGCCTTTTGATTTAGCGTTTTCAATGGCTACCAGGGTGTCGGCTGTTTCACCGCTTTGAGAAATGGCAATAATGACATCACCTTTATTGATCACGGGGTTGCGGTACCGGAACTCGGAAGCATACTCCACTTCCACATTGATGCGGCACAGCTCTTCAAAAATATATTCCGCTACCAGACCGGCATGCCAGCTGGTTCCGCAGGCTACCATAACAATGCGGGAGGCATTCATGATCTCCGTTGCATACTTATCAATACCCGCCATGGTGATGGTGCCGGCTGCAGCATCCAGGCGTCCGCGCAGGCAATCATAAATGGTTTGCGGCTGTTCAAAAATTTCTTTCAGCATGAAATGGTCGTAACCGCCTTTTTCAATGGCGGCCAGTTCCATATCCAGCTTGGTGATATAGGGTGTCTGGCGTTCGTTGCCTAAATTTTTAAGGATCAGTTCATCGGGTTTGATGATGGCTACTTCGTAATCGTTAACATACACCACTTCCTTTGTGTATTCAATAATGGGCGAAGCATCGGAAGCGAGGAAGTGTTCGTTCTTGCCGATGCCAATCACCAGCGGGCTTCCCTTACGGGCAGCAATCAGCGTATCGGGATGCTCATGATCAAGGAGTACGATTACGTAGGCGCCCACTACGCGCCGGAGGGCGATGCGAACGGCTTCTTCCAGCGAGCAGTTGTTATTGCTTTGAATGTATTCAATAAAGTTGAGCAGCACCTCCGTATCGGTATCACTGTGGAAGGTATATCCTTTGCTCACCAGCTCCTGTTTGATCTGTGCGTAATTCTCAATAATGCCGTTGTGGATCATGGCCAGCTTTCCGGAGGCCGAAGTATGCGGGTGGGCATTGCGGTCGTTGGGTTCACCATGCGTGGCCCAGCGGGTATGGCCGATGCCGATGTTGGCGTGCAGGTCTTTTCCCTGCAGCGTTTCTTCCAGTTCAGCTACCTTGCCTTTCTTTTTGTACACTTTCAGTCCGCTGTTCAGCAGGGCAATGCCGGAACTGTCGTAACCGCGGTATTCAAGGCGTTTAAGGCCTTTCAAAATAACAGGATAGGCTTCACGGGGTCCGATATAGGCAACGATTCCACACATAGATTTTAGATTTTAGCTTTCAAAGCGCTGCGAAAATCCATAAAATAAGGCAGACTTCAAAAGAGGAGATCGGAACGGGCAACGGGGAAGGTTCCTGCCTGCACAATTTAAACCACCATTTGCCATGAATGAAAAAGCTGGGAGGCCGCTATTCAGGAAGAAAGCAGGTAATAAACGTAAAGCACCAGGCCGATATCAGCAACCAGGAATAAAAGAAAACCGGCCCGGAATCCACGGCTGCGGAAACCTGTTCCCAGCAATCCTCCCAGGAAGAAAATCGTTCCTATAGATAAAGTCAGCAGGATGATTGCCGACTGCCAGTCTACAACGACATACGTATCGTGCAGATGAAAGTCTATCGTTTCCGCTGTCAGGAAAACATCAGCGTGCCAGTAAAAAAAAGCAAGGGCAAGGATGGCAAGCAGCAGGAAGATAAAGGCTGTACGCATGTTCTTTTTATAATGATCAGCGCAGCTTGCCTTGTTTTTTCAGGGTTCCTATTATCAGCGGATCGCCCCGCTGGTCGGTAATGCCGCTTCCGCCTCCGGAAGGATACCCGAGGTTAAACCGCAACCGGTTAGGACTGCTCCAGTCGTTGCCCAAAGTAATGGAATGGTCACAGGAAGAGCTGGAAAGAGAGGGCTTGTAAATTCCATAATAGATCACCGTCTTGTCTACCGTTACAGCAAAAGGCTGTCCATCCCTTAAAGCAGAAACTCTTTGCTTTGCTGCATCCGTGACCCTGAAGGCATGTGTTGTTTCAATATATTCCAGGATATCGTTGTTAGCGATAACCGGGTTATCATCCAGGGCAATCCCGTTGGGAGCCACCTGGCATTTTCCCTGCACCAGGTTGTAGGCTTCCAATTTATAAATTTCAATACGCTCACCTCCGGCAACTTCTTCATCTTTTTTGCAGCCGGTAAAAAGCAGGAAAACGAAAAGAGCAATGGGGAAACGCATTTGGTAAAATTTAAATTTCATAATGATTCCTACAGCAGTTTGCCACTGAGGATGGCCACCGCAACGGAAAAATAAATAATCAGTCCTGTAACATCCACGAGCGTAGCCACGAAGGGCGTTGAGGAAGCCGCAGGGTCGGCGCCCAGCCTTTTCAGGAGTAGCGGCAGCATGGACCCCATGAGTGTTCCCCACAATACCACGCCGATCAGTGAAATGCCGATGGTAATGGCCAGGCTGGCATAGTATGGTCCCAGGGTATCGGAAAATGAGTTCCAGATTAAGATAACGGATATACCCAGGATGCAGAGCGTGAAACCCAGCATAAGCCCCGAAAAAATTTCCCGGCGCATGATTCTCCACCAGTCGGCAATGGAGATCTCCCGCAACGCCATGGCCTGTATAATGAGTGTGGCTGCCTGTGATCCGCTGTTGCCGCCACTTGAAATAATCAGGGGGATAAAGGTAGCCAGGATCACTACTTTGGCAATCTCGTCTTCAAACTGATGCATGGCGGAGATGGTGACCATTTCACCAATAAAGAGCACGATCAGCCATACGACGCGTTTTTTAAAAAGTTTCATAAGCGGGATCTCCAGGTAGGGCTGTTGCAGGGCCTCGGTACCCCCGATTTTCTGCATGTCCTCGCTGAACTCTTCTGAAGCCACCCACAAAACATCATCGATGGTTACAATGCCCAACAATTTTTTACTGTTGCTTACCACCGGGAGGGCCACTCGGTTGTTCATCTTGAACGCTTCGCTGGCCACTTCCTGGTCATCGTATGCATTGAGGGCGATCACGCGGTCATCCATCAGTTCGCGTACTTCCTTATGAGGCGGTGCCAAAATGAATTCACGGATGCGGATATCGTCGAGCAGTTCGCCTTTTTTATTGATCACGTAGATCACTTCAATTGTTTCACTGTTCTTACCCACGCGGCGGATGGTATCCAGTACTTCCTGCACGGTATTGTGCTCGTATACATACACATAATCGGGTGTCATCAAACGCCCCACGCTGTTTTCTGGGTAACCGAGCAGCGACAGGGTAACCCTGCGTTCTTCGTGGTTCAGCAGTTTAATGAGTTCCCGAACCACGCTGCTGGGCAGCTCTTCCAGGAAATCGGTACGGTCATCCGCCGGAAGCTCGTTCAGCAGTTCGGCGGTTTTAGCCGGCGGAAGGTCCTGGATGATGCGTTTCTGCGTGGGGAATTCCAGGATTTTAAATACACCGGCAGCCCGGTGCACCGACATAACGGATATGATCTGGCTTTCAAACTCCGGTTCTTCGTACACAAGGTCGGCCACGTCCGAAATATTCTGGTCATCCAGCAATTCACGGATCAGCGCATCATCCCCCGTCTGAACAACATGTTCGTATTCCTGTTTAAGCACTTCCAGTGGCATGTTTCAAATTTACGGTGCTGTTTTACTTCTGTTTCATCCCGCGCGATTAATTTTCATAAACTTGCCGCGTGAAATCTCTTTCTTATTTGTCGGATGTTGTTTTTGTTGCCCGTACACCCGGCAGGGGCAGGGGTGTGTTTGCTTCGGCTTCCATCGAGAAAGATACGCTTATTGAAACGGCACCGGTTATTGTTATGTCGGGTGAAGACCGTGCCCACATTGACCGTACACTGTTGCATGATTATATTTTTGAATGGGGGGATGACGGTTCACAGTGTTGCATGGCCCTGGGTTATATACCGCTGTACAACCATTCTTATGAGTCAAATTGTGAATATGAAATGAATTTCCGAAAGCGCACCATTTCCGTTCGCACGGTGCGGGCCATCAAAAGAGGGGAAGAGCTTTTCATTAATTACAATGGCGACTGGGATAATGCAAAGCCGGTTTGGTTTGATGCCCGATAAAAAAAGCCGGAGCGTGGGCCCCGGCTCATTAGTTGTTCCATCCTGCACTAAAAAGTGATCTGGCCCCGGATTTCCCCGGCTGGGTATTGGGCCGTATGAATGTTGAAATAATATTTTCCGGCCAGCAGGTCTGCTTCCCGGATCACCAGGTTGTCTACAAAAACACTTGCTGAAACGGAGCCTGATTTTCCATAAATCGTGCTATCCGATCTGAAAATGCCACCCGAAGGGGTGATGATATTCTGCACCACTCCTGCAGCGGTTCCCGGATCGGCCACACCATGAATGTGCATGGCTGTAAGAGGCCTCGTCAGGTTTTGCCAGCTGACGGTATAGGTCATCAGCCTTGTTTCTTTATTATACGAGGCCGTAGCCATACCGGTAGCTGAAGTGGTCACGGGCGGCGTTTCCTGGGCGCCGGTCATGGCCATTTTATCGTTACGGAGAATGTTCTCGGAATCGTCTTTTGAACAGGATATAAAATAGCTGGCGGTAACCAGGAAAAAAGCAAAAAGCGCCACAGGCTTCAATTGTACCATCTGGATTAATTTGAAGTAAAAATAATTGAATTTATGTTTCAGCCACCGGCTTTATTGGCAAAGGCCTTTGCCGGTGCTGTTTATTTCACTTTGGCCTTTATTTCCTGCAGTTTCAGCAGGGCTTCAACAGGGGTCAGGCGGTTGATGTCGATTCCCTCCAGCATCGTACGGATCTCATCAAAAGTCTGGGTATGAACATCAAAAATACTGAGTTGCATTTTGGGTGCATTCAGGCCTTTCACGGTTTCGGCTACCGTTCCATCAACTCCTTTACTTTCCAGGCTTTTGAGAATCTCTTTTGCCCGCTGCACCAGGTCGGGCGGCATGCCGGCCATGCGGGCCACATGAATGCCAAAGCTGTGGGTACTGCCGCCTTCTGCCAGTTTACGCAGGAAGATGATCTTGTTGCCCACCTCTTTGTTCGTAATATGGTAGTTCTTTACACGCGGAAGTTTTGCTTCCAGCTCATTCAGTTCATGGTAGTGCGTGGCAAAAAAAGTTTTAGGCTGAAAGGGCGATTGGTGCAGGTATTCGGCAATACTCCAGGCAATGGAAATACCATCGTAAGTGGAGGTTCCCCGCCCGATCTCATCGAGTAAAATGAAGCAGCGATCGCTGAGGTTATTGATGATGGAAGCGGTTTCATTCATCTCCACCATAAAGGTTGACTCACCCGCACTGAGGTTATCGGAAGCACCCACCCGGGTAAAAATTTTATCCGTTACCGGGATCCGTGCCTTGCCGGCCGGAACGAATGAGCCCATGTGCGCCATCAGCGTGATCAAACCGGTTTGCCGGAGCAGGGCCGATTTACCGCTCATATTGGGACCGGTAAGAATGATGATCTGCTGGTCTGTTTTATTGAAGGATACATCATTGCCGATGTAGGGCGAGGCAGGCGGCAGGCTGCGTTCAATAACCGGGTGACGACCATTGGTGATTTCCAGTTCGTCACCTTCATGAAGTTCCGGTTTTTTATACTGGAACCGGATGGCATTCTAGGCAAAACAGGTCAGGCAATCCAGCGCGGCCACGATCTGGGCATTGGTTTGAATGCAGGCAATAAAATCGTGCAGCTCATTGATCAAACTGTCGAAAAGCTGAAGCTCCAGCGCCAGGATCTTTTCTTCGGCACCGGTGATTTTTTCCTCGTAATCTTTCAGCTCGGGCGTTATATAGCGTTCCGCATTGGCCAGTGTTTGTTTGCGCATCCACTGCTGCGGCACTTTGGCTTTGTGCGCGTTGGTTACTTCCAGGTAATAGCCAAAAACATTATTAAACCCGATCTTTAGCGACGAGATGCCGGTTGTTTCCGATTCTTTCTGCTGCAGTTGAAGAAGATATTCTTTCCCGTTATGTGCAATGGCCCTGAGCTGGTCCAGCGCATCATCCACCTGCTTGTTGATAAAACCGCCTTTTATGGCCAGTGCAGGAGGATTATCAATGATCTGCTTAATAATTTTTTCGGCAATGTACAGGCATGGATTCAAAGCATCGGACAGCCGTTGCAGGCAGTCATTTTTACTGGCGGCGCAAAGTTGTTTAATACTGCCTACCTGGCGCAGTGCCCGGGCGAGTTGCAGCAGTTCACGCGGCGTAATTTTTTTTAACGGAATGCGCGATACAAGCCGTTCCATATCACCACAGGGACGAAGGGCCAGCAGGAGCTTGTTGCGCAGCTCACTGTTCAGGATCAGGTGTTCCACTACATCCAGCCGCTCGTTGATTTTATGAAGATCTTTTAACGGAAAAACGATCCAGCGCTTCAGCAACCGCGCACCCATGGGGGTAGTTGTATTATCCAGCACCTTCAGCAGTGTTTGTCCGTTTTCAACGCCGCTGCTGAGCAGTTCAAGATTGCGGATGGTAAAGCGGTCCATCCACAGGTAATCATTCTGCTCAATACGTTGCAGGGCGGTAATGTGCTGCAGGTTGGGATGTTCCGTATCGCGCAGGTAATGAAGAACGGCGCCTGCTGCCACCAGGCCATGTGTCAGGCCCTCCACGCCAAACCCTTTCATGGAGTGGGTATCGAAGTGGCGGAGCAGGGTTTCTTCGGCATACTGCAGCTGGAAGATCCATTCATCGAGCGTATAGGTATAAAACCGTGTTCCGAATTCTTCTTTAAACCGTCGCTGGTGATGACGCTGGTAGATTACTTCCGCGGGCTTGAATCCCATCAGTAATTTATCGGCATATTCGCGGTCGCCTTCAGCCGTAAAAAATTCGCCGGTGGAAATATCCAGGAAGGCAAGCCCGTACCGTTCTCCATCCATATGAACAGCGGCCAGGAAATTATTGGAGCTGAAGTCGAGTAGCTTTTCATTGGTCGCCGTTCCCGGTGTTACCATTTCGGTTACGCCTCTTTTAACGATGCCCTTTGCTTCTTTGGGATCCTCGAGCTGGTCGCAGATGGCTACGCGGTATCCGGCTTTCACCAGTTTATGAAGATAAGTGTCCAGTGCATGATAGGGAAATCCCGCCAGGTCGGAGGAAGCGGCGGCACCATTATTCCGCTTGGTGAGCGTTATACCCAGAACCGAGGAAGCAATTACGGCATCCTGTCCGAAGGTCTCGTAAAAATCGCCTACCCGGAACAGGAGCACGGCATCGGGGTACCGGGCCTTGATGGCCGTGTGCTGCTGCATTAAAGGTGTTTCTGCTGTTTTCTGCTTGCTCATAACGGCCTTGGCAAAAATAGGCGGCATGGTTGGAAACAAAGGGAGCATCTGGTGTTTTTTATCCACCGGATTTGTGGTGTTTTATGGATAAGTATGGGGGAATTAATAATTAATAATTAAGAATTAATAATTGGGCTGTCTGAAAATTGGGTTGGCTTTGCGTCTTTGCGGTTACCATTAAATTTGCGTCATGCGGAAATTAAGCATGGAGGAACTGGGAAGGAAGTCGGTGGAGGAATTCAGGCAATCGGAGAAGATGCCGGTGATTGCCGTGCTGGAAAATATCCGGAGCGCGTACAATGTTGGCTCCGTGTTCCGGACGGCCGATGCATTTTTACTGGAGGGGATTTATATCTGCGGGTATTCGCCCTTTCCCCCGCACAAGGAAATCAGGAAGACGGCTTTGGGCGCCGAAGAATCCGTAACCTGGAAACATTTTAAAACAGCCAGGGAAGCAATCCAGGAATTACGCAGTCTGGGTTATATGATCTATTCGGTTGAACAGGCCGAGCAAAGTATGAAGCTCCACCAGTTCCGGTCGGCCTCTGAAAGGCTTGCCGTAGTGTTTGGAAATGAAGTCACGGGGGTGGAGCAGTCCACCATTGAATTGTGCGATGGAATTATCGAGATCCCGCAATTGGGCATGAAGCATTCCCTTAATATTGCCACTGCAGCGGGCGTGGTGCTGTGGGAGTTGGTAAGGCCGAGAATCAGGTAAAGGCAACCGCAGAGTCGCAAAGTTGATCAGCAGGTGAATACCACATACCAATTACCCCAATACCTAACTTTGCCCTGCATGTCTACAATTAAAAATTACCTCTCTCTTATAAAATTTTCTCATACCATTTTCGCAATGCCCTTTGCCCTGATCGGGTTTTTCCTGGCCCTTCATAATTACCCGGCCGAATACGGAGAATGGAAACTGAATAATACGATTACAAGTGAGGGCCGGGGGATTCATTATGGTCCGGCGTATATTGTTTCAAGGCTCGTACTGGTTGTTCTTTGCATGATCCTGGCGCGTTCGGCGGCCATGGCCTTTAACCGGTACCTCGACCGGAAATGGGATGCGCTGAACCCAAGGACGGCCATACGTGAAATTCCAAAAGGCATCATAACGCCAAAGAATGCACTTGCTTTTACGATCGGTTGTTCGGTATTGTTTGTTGTGTGCACTTTTTTTATAAACCGGATCTGCTTTTTTCTTTCCCCTGTTGCATTAGCGGTAGTGCTTGGCTATAGTTATACAAAACGTTTTACCCCGTTTTGTCACCTGGTTCTTGGATTGGGCTTATCGCTGGCCCCGATCGGTGCTTACCTGGCGGTAACCGGCTATTTTCACTGGCTGCCACTTTTATTTTCCTTTGCAGTAATTTTCTGGGTGAGTGGCTTTGATATTATTTATGCGTTGCAGGATGTGGAGTTTGACCAGTCGCAGCAGTTATATTCCATACCCGCGTCTGTTGGCAAAGAGAAAGCTCTTCGGATTTCAGAGGTGCTTCATCTGTTGAGCGCCGCCTGCGTGGTAGCGGCAGGTAAACTTGCCGGATTCGGCTGGTTATACTGGACCGGGGTTTTGATTTTTATTTGCTGCCTGGTGTACCAGCATTCGATCGTGAAACCAACTGACCTGCGCCGGGTAAACCTTGCCTTCATGACCACCAATGGCATTGCATCGGTCGTGTTTGCGGTATTCGTGATCGCTGATTTGTTTTTAAATAAAGGTGAATAAAAAATCTTAGCGGTGAAAATGCAACCGCAAAGTCGCTAAGTGTAAACACAGCTGCATCACATATCAACATATCAACCTATCAACAAATCAACCCCCAATACCCTAATACCTAACACCCATGCCCCGCATCCTTTCCATCGACTATGGCGGTAAACGTACCGGGTTAGCCGTAACCGACCCGCTTAAGATCATTGCCACCGGTTTGTGCACGGTGGAAACACAGAAGCTGATGGTTTTTCTGAAAGACTATTTTGCGCGCGAGCAGGTAGAGCTGGTGATTGTGGGCATGCCCGTGAGCTGGGATGATACCGATACGCATGCCACCCCGCTGGTTAAAAAGTTTATCGTGCAGTTCAACAAGCAGTTTCCTTCGATGCCCATCAAAGAAGTGGATGAACGGTTTACTTCCAAAATGGCATCACGCGCCATGATTGAAATGGGCATGAAAAAAAAGCAGCGGCAGAATAAAGCCATGGTGGATGAGATCGCGGCTACCATTATGCTGCAGGAGTATTTACAACATAACGTTTAGAGATTTGCGGCTACCTTTGCGCTTCAGCAAAAAAAGGAATACGAATGATTTTTCCGATAGTAGCTTTTGGTCACCCGGTGTTGCGTAAAGTAGCGGAGGATATTGATGCGTCTTACCCGGACCTGGACAGGCTTATCGAAGATATGTGGGAGACGATGTATGCTTCCAATGGTGTTGGACTGGCAGCCCCGCAGGTCAATCGGCCTATCAGGGTTTTCGTGGTCGACAGCGCGCAGATTTTTGCCAATATGGATGAAGAAGAGCGTAAGGAAAATCAATACCCCGATACGCCCGGCATCAAGCAGGTGTTTATCAATGCGCATATCGTTGAAGAAGGGGGGGAGGACTGGCCCTATAATGAAGGCTGCCTCAGCATACCAAAGGTGCGGGAAGATATTTTCCGCGCAGAAGAAGTAACGCTGGAATACCTCGATGAACATTTTAAAAAGCATGTACGCACCTTCAATGGCATAACCGGAAGGGTGATCCTGCACGAATACGACCACATCGACGGACGTCTTTTTATCGATCACATTTCACCGCTCAAGCGCAAGCTGCTGAAACGAAAGCTTGATGATATTTCAAAGGGAAATATCAAAGTGGATTATAAAATGCTTTTCCCAAAGTAATGAAACGCGCCATCTTATTTTTGCTGCTGCTTCAACCCATCGTGTTATGGGCGCAAACGGATACTTCCGAAGCAGTAACACTAAGTAAGGTAACCACGCTTAGTGAAGTCGTGATCCGGTCCGACCTCAACGTGGTAAAGTTTTTACAGCAGATAAAAGAAGACACTACATTTTACAAGGCGTTCAAGAACCTGCGCGTGCTTGGATTTACTTCCCTGAACGATATCAAAATGCTGGACAAAAAAGGGCGTATCGATGCGAGCCTGGAAAGCAGGACAAGGCAGAACCGGTCCGGCGGTTGCCGTACCATGGACGTGCTGGAAGAAAAAACCACCGGGAATATGTACCGGAACGGAAGCCTGAATTATTACACTGCCAACCTGTATGCAAGCCTGTTTTTTACGCAGGGCCGCGTATGTGGTGAAAATAATATTGTACAGGGAATTGAACGCAGTCTGCAGGGTAAAAGCGGCATGGAAAAACACAAGGAGCAATTAAAAATGCTCTTTTTTAACCCGGGTAAACGCATACCGGGCATTCCGTTTATCGGCGATAAGATCGACATCTTCAGCCCTGATGTTTCCCGCCTCTATCATTTTTCCATTGATGCCGAAATGATGCAGGGACAGGACTGTTATGTTTTCCGTATTACACCCCGTGAAGACCTGTCTTCCTCTCAACGGAATGAAATTGTGTTCGACAACATCACCACCTGGTTCAACGCGAAAACCATGGAAATCGTAGCCCGCAATTATGACCTTAGCTTCAATACACCGGCTTATGATTTTGATGTGCATATGGAAGTGCAGATGACCCATTTCGGGGAGTACCTGGTTCCCGCTGTATTACGCTACAAAGGCAACTGGGACGTGGCGTTCAAGAAGCGCGAGCGCGGGGTTTTTACGGCGACGTTATTTGATTTCAGGAAGTGAGGTAATAGCTGCACGCTGTACGCTTCACTCTGCACGTAGCAGCTATAAAGCGCTTCGCTTTTTGCAGGGTTATTATAATGTCTTTATCCCTAAACGCAAAGACGCAAAGCGGTACGAAGAGCCCTATTATTAATTTTTAATTCTTAATTCTTAATTTTTTATTCCCTCCTCATCTTATCAGCACAATATTCCCCCATTTCGTAACCGTAGCCCCCTTTACATCGGTGTAGGTTATGCGCCAGATATAATTGGCGGCGGGCTGCGGGCGGTTGGCTGTAGTGCCATCCCATCCTTCACCTGCATTACGGGTATGGTACACCGTTTCACCGCGGCGGTTGTAAATAATCATGTCGAAGGTGCGGATGAACTGCGGGAACTTTACCCTGAATACATCGTTTAATCCGTCTCCGTTCGGTGTAAATGCGTTCGGCATCAGCAGGTCGCAGAGGCCTTTGCTTATTACGATGGCATCACTCGTACTGCCACAATCATTGGTGACGGTCAGGCTGTATGTGCCGGGTGCGCGTACCGTGTAGGTTTGCGCCTGTGATCCATCCTGCCAGGTAAAGGTGCCCTGGGATGTTGGTCCGGCCAGGGCAATCGTGTTATCCTCACAGATCACGGTATCTTTTCCCAGGTTGAAAAATGGCGCAGTTTTGTAATCAATATAAACGGCGTCTGTGCTGACACATCCGTTCATCGTAACCCGTACGGAATAAGAACCCGGAGCAGTTACGGTATAAGTACTCCCGGTACTGCCATCCTGCCATTGGTAGGTGGCGGCCGGGTTTGCAGCATTCAGCAACTTTGCAGATCCCGTACACAGGGTGGTATCCGGCCCCAGGTCCACCACCGGTAGCGGCTTATGGGTGATCACCACGGAATCCCTTTTCCGGCACCCGTTGTGGTCTACCTGCACCCAGTGAATTCCGGGCTGTGTAATGCTGGCGCTTCCGGTGGTCGAAAGATTACTCCACAAAAATGTTGCATTCGGGATATTCAGCGAATAGTTAACCGGTTCGCCTGCACAAACCGTTTTGTCGGGACCCAGCGAGAAATAAGGCATGAACCGGGTATTTACAAAAATGGTATCGCGTCCGTAACAGCCATTGGAGCCCTGCACCTGAACATAGTAGGTTCCATATCCACGAACCGTGTAGGTAGATGCTTTGGAACCATCCTGCCATAAATAGGAACTGAAGGAAGGGTCGTAGGCATTCAACTGCATCGTGGCACCATCACACAGCAATGTATCCTTTCCCAGGTATACGTTGGGCTTTTGTTTGAATTTAACCCGCAATGTGTCGGTCACCTTGCAGTTTGCGCGGAACACATCAACATAATAGGTTCCCGGCGCTGTTACATGAAAATATGAATTGGTGGAACCATCCTGCCAGCGGTACCTGGTATTGCTGGTATGGGAATAATTATAAGCGTTAAGTGTATGATTGGTCCCTTCGCAAACCGTTGTATCGGCACCCAGTTCCAGCAAGGGTGGATACCAGAACTTGATGTCGGCTGTATCAATGGCCGTGCATCCGCCATAATTTACTTTCACCCAGTAATGATCACTGTAATAAACAACGATGGATTGTGTTGTTTCACCTGTGTTCCAGAGGTAGGAACCATTATTGACATTGGCGGTTAGCGTAAGGAACTCTCCGTCGCACAGTGAACTATCCGGGCCAATATTCAGCGCTGGTCCGCTTATGTTCACAAAATTTACGTTAATGGTATCAGAAACAGTACAGCCATCATAGGTGGCGCGGCCCCAGTATTTTCCGGGTGCTGTAACGCGGAATGTATCCTTGTTCGATCCGTCCTGCCACTGGTAAACAGCACCGAAAGAAAATATCTGCATGGGTTCCATACGCAACAACAGGTTCTCACCTGTGCATAGCGTGGTATCGTTTCCAAAGTTTGCTCTCGGGTTATATTTGAACCACACGCAAACAGAATCCGATACACGGCATCCATTACCATCAAGTGCAGTAAAGGTTTGACGCCCGCCTCCATTTTTGTTCAATACGGTATGGTTGGCTGACGTATCTCCGTCCTGCCAGAGGATGTTCGTAAACGAAGACGGTAAGCTGATTGTGTAATTGTCTTTTGGACAAAGCAGGGTATCTTTTCCAAGGTCATAAGCCTGTGTTTTTGCTGTAACATTGGTAAATCCATACGCGGAGGCCTGTGTAAATCCGGCCGCACCTGCCTGCACCGAATACAGTCCCGGTTTTGAAACCGTTATACTTTGTGTGGTTGCCCCAGTGCTCCACCTGTACTCGGCATACCCGCCCTGTGCTGAAATGGTATAATTGCCCAGGCATACACTGGTGTCCTTTGCCAGATTCATATCCACTGCCGGAACTTCAGCTGCCTGCCTGATATGATCGTTGATCACATTCGGTATGGAAACAAAATTGGCACCGAGATAAGCTTTGTCATTAAGGACTGCTGCACCCTTCGGCTGGTTTGGATGTTCAATGGCGTAATACATCGGCCTGGTAGGCAGGTTTGGATCATAGACCGACCTGCCTGGCATATAGATTTTATTTCCCGGCACCCGCTGCATTTCAAAGCTGCTGTTACCCGTTGGATCATCGTATAACTGGTACAGGCTTTCCTGCACAACCGCCTGTTGCAGGTCAACCTGGAAAAGTTTATTGGTATAGTTGCATCCTTTGGATACGCTGCTTCCGATATAGAGTTTTGAACCATCCGGTGAAAAACAAACCTGGTGGGCATTACCGGGAAGTGTTACTGCTGTTGTAAACGTGAGGGTACCTGTTGTATTATTGAACGAATAAATATTCACTTTTTTGTTGGACCCGGATGTTACGGCAATCCTGTTGCCATCAGGTGATGCATCGATTATGCCTCCATGGATCCAATCAGTACCACTGCTTGTAAATTGAAAGCCGGGGTTCTGGCTCCATGCTGCCTGGATGCCATTGGTGGCTATTAACACAATACCGAAATGCGCCGAGTTGGCGCCGTGCCCGATAACCCATACATCTTTTTTATTGGAATGACGGACCATCGCCAGCTTATCACCGCCAACCGGCAGCCAGTTATTTTTTGATGTGATCTCACCAAGACCATTATTGGCATCAAGGTCAAGAATTGAATAGCGCATGCCGGGTGAAGAACCGGTGGCGTAGCCGTATACGGAGCAACGGGTTTGCAGGCCACTGAATCCGGTAACGGTATAAGCCGGGAAATTGTAGAGGATATAAAATTTATTCTGCCCGTCGGGGAAAGGAATGATCTGAACGCTGTAACGGGAATCGTCACAGCCTATAAGTCCATAACCATTTTTCACGGTATCGTAGTTGCGGCTGTACACCGCCCTGTTGGTGGCTACAAATTTCACCTGGCCGGTGAGCGAATCAGAATAGGCTACGGCCCTTGCGCCGTTGTAGTGATACTCGTTAACAAAAGGAAAACCGATACCACCGGAGGATGATGACGATGTGGTGAAGATCTGCGGAACGCCATTGCGGAAGGTTAACCCAAGTGATCCTCCGATCCAGTTGGACCATTCCTTTTGCGCATGGGCCGTACCCTGCAGGCAAAGCAGCAGCAGGAACAAATAATATTTTTTCCTCATAAGCAGGTTATACCGGTCGGTTACGGTACAAAATAATAATTTTAATGGAGGGAAGTTAATAAAGCTGCAAGCTGCAAGCTTCACGCTGCAAGCGGCATCATTGAACTGCTTCGCTTTTTACATTTGAATCCTAACAGCTTACTCTATAACAGGAAAGACGCGAAGTGAAGTGAACGACCCCTAATTATTAATTTTTAATTCTTAATTATTAATTCTTCCCACATACCCCCTCCACTTCCTGATCACCGCATCCATATCAGCCGGAAGGTCGGTGTCGAAGAACATTTCTTTTTTGGAAGAGGGGTGGATAAAGCCCAGGGTTTTGGCGTGTAAGGCCTGCCGGGGGCAGAGCGCAAAGCAGTTGTCGACAAACTGTTTGTATTTGGAGTAAACGGTGCCCTTTACAATGCGGTCGCCTCCGTAAAAATCATCGTTGAACAGGGGATGGCCAATGTGTTTCATATGCACCCTTATCTGGTGTGTGCGGCCGGTTTCGAGGTTGCATTGAACCAGTGTAACATAATTAAACCGCTCGATCACGTTGTAATGGGTAATGGCATCTTTTCCATGATCGCCTTCGGGATACGCCTCAAATAATTTCCGGAAACGAAGGTTACGCCCAACATGCGCCACGATGGTGCCCGAATCATTTTGTACATCACCCCAAACCAGTGCCAGGTACTGTCTCCTAACGGTGTGATCATAGAATTGTTTGGCCAGGTGGCGCATGGCTTTATCGCGTTTGGCCAGCACCAGCAGGCCGCTGGTATTTTTATCGATGCGGTGCACGAGCCCGAAACGCGGGAGGCTTTCTTCTGTTACCCCCGGGTTTTGTTGCAGCAGGTACCAGGCAACGCCATTAAGCAGGGTGCCCGAATAATTACCGCTACCCGGATGAACCACCATTCCTGCGGGCTTGTTGATCACCATCAGGTCCTCATCCTCGTATACAATATTGAGATCAAGTTTTTCCGGAACAACGTCGGTGCTTTCCGGCGACAGGTCCGAGTAAATAACGATCTGGTCAAATGCTTTCACCTTATAATTCTGCCTGACTTCTTTGTTGTTCACCAGCACAAGGCCTGCATTGATGGCCTGCTGCAGTTTGTTGCGGGTTGCATTTTCAATGCGGTTCATCAAAAATTTGTCGATGCGGTAAGGTTCCTGGCCTTTATCGGCCGAGAATGTAAACCGCTGGTAGAGCTCTTCGCTTCCCTCTGTGGCATCGTCTTCTTTCTTGAGATCGTCCGTGCTCATAAGCAGCAAAAATAAAGAGGTGAAAGGACGTAATTTTGAACAATCATGACGGACCGGCAAACAGTTGTACTGAGGGACCTCGGACAGGTGGATTACAAAACGGCCTGGGATTACCAGGAAAACCTGTTGAAGCAGAACGTACAGCTGAAAGCGGAAAGCAGGGATGTGGCACCCGCAGGGGTTCCGACCACGCACTATTTTTTACTGGTGGAGCACAAGGCCGTGTATACATTGGGTAAGAGCGGCAAGATGGAACACGTGCTGATGGGTGATGAAGAAAGAAAAAACCGTGGGATTGAATTTTACCAGACAAACCGCGGCGGCGATATTACTTTTCATGGCCCCGGTCAAATCGTAGGTTACCCGATCCTTGATCTTGAGAAATTCTATACCGATATCGGTCGGTACCTGCGCGACCTGGAAGAAGTGATCATCCGTACTTTGTCTGATTACCATATTATCGCCGGGCGATCTTCCGGAGAAACCGGTGTGTGGATTGATGCCACCACAAAAGGAAAGGAGCGAAAGATCTGCGCCATGGGCGTGCGCTGCAGCCGGTGGATCACCATGCATGGTTTTGCCCTGAATGTAAATACCGACCTTGATTATTTTGATCACATCATTCCCTGCGGCATCCGGAATAAAAAAGTTACTTCCCTCCGGCAAGAGCTGGGAAGGGAAGTGCCGCTATCGGAAGTACAGGAAAAACTGAAACATTATTTTGAAGAAGTCTTTGGAGTGAGCTTAATCGCTTAGCGCTATTCGCTTTGCGTAACTCTGCGTCTTAGCGGTTAATGAACATGATTAAATATTAATTAAAGTCAAAGCGTAGCTTTACGGAAAGTCACGTGCAGCGTAAGGCGTGCAGCGAGCAGCTTTCTCTCTAAAAATCCTTCCCCAAATACACCTTATTCCGTTCAACGAGCTTTTCGTCGTTATACAGTTCAAAGTGAAACCACCCCGAGTGAAGAAAATTTGTTTTGTCGAGCGTTAATGCCGCTTCGCGGATATTGCGGATCTCGAAAAGAAAGTCGGCTTCATTTTCAAAAAACTTAATGTGGTATTTTTTCTTGTCCGCATCCGGGAGGTTAATAAATATGTACCCTTCTTTGTTGGTGTATACAAAATAGGAAGGAACAAATTCGGGCTTTTTGATCACCGGTTTGGTGATGGTTACGGAAACCGAATCCCTGATCTTTCCTGTAATGGGATCGCGGTTATAAATGCGCGCCGTATCCCACCTGGGTTGTTTGGATTCCGTAAAAAAGAATTGTCCTTTTTCCAGGTTCACAAAGAGGCGGTAGTACATATGATCGTTAGGAGCCTTGGTATCAGCGAACCCGTTCTGTACCGCCATCGGGTCGGTTACACTGAGAATGGTTTTGAAGTTAACCAGGCTGTCGTGAGACCTTTGGATGCTGATCTGCTTTACCACCGGGTAGGGGTTGGTCCACCCGATAATCACGCGGTTGGCGCCTACATTGCGCACGGAGAATTTCGGAAGTGTATCCTGTGCATCACTGCTGAGAGCAGCCAGGCAGATAAACAAACTAAGGAAAAAGTATTTCAGACGGATCATATGGCTTTCACAACTTGGACCGCTGCAAATATAACCCTGCCCGTTTTTTTCCCTAAAAAATTAACGTTCCCTTCGGCAGCGACCGGTTACCCTGTAAGCCGCCGCTGTGCACTACTAAAATCCTGCTGTTCAAGGGAAAATATCCTTCCTTCGAAAGTCGATCTAAGGCAAAAAATAATTTACCTGTATAAACAAAATCACAGGGGATGCCGGTACGTTGGTACCAGTCATTCATAAAGGAAAACAGCTCCGGTCCATGTTTGGCAAATCCTCCGAAGTGAAAATCGTGAAGCAGGGTAAAGCAATTCTTTTTTTCTGCCGGCAGCAAGGCATTTACCTCCTCCTGTAGGCTGATGTTGCCCTTCATGCTGCTGATACCGGTAACCTGCTGGTGGGGAAGAGCTGCAAGCACCAAGCCCGCCAGCATCGTGCCGGTGCCAACTGCGCAAAGGATATGGGAGTAGTTTTCTGTATGGCAAAGGGAAAGGATCTCTTTGGCACCCCGGGCACCATTGCTTCCATAACCGCCTGCAGGAATTACATAGGTTGCTTCATCAGCCCAGTTACCGGAAAACCGTTCCGGGTGATCATAATCTTCTCTCGAAACAAATTTCAACTCCATGCCGAATGAGCGCGCTTCTTGCAGGGTGAATGAAAGGGTTTTTGGTTCTTCGCCCCTGATGATGCCGATACTCCCCAGTCCTTCCATTTGGGCAGCGGCGGCCGTTGCCACAATATGGTTGGAGAATGCACCTCCAAAGGTGAGGAGGATAGATTTTCCCTGCACCTTAGCTTCTTCCAGATATTTTTCCAACTTGAACCATTTGTTTCCCGACACAACCGGGTGAATGGTATCAAGGCGAAGTACATCTGCTGCACAGGGAAGATGTGCTATTGTTTGAACCGGAATAATATCGGGCTGCAGAAGCATAGTTTGGCGAGTAATTTAACCGCAAAGTCACAAAGTAACGCAGAGTCTTCGCGACTTTGCGGTTAAAAGGTTCTCGGTCCCATTTGCCCGCCGGGTATTAGTTTTGCAATCCCTGAGTCCTTAAAGCAAATAACCAACAGTTAACCCACATAACAATCAAGTATGAAACCAACGTTAGTGATCATGGCCGCGGGCATGGCTTCCAGGTACGGCAGTATGAAACAGATTCAGCAGTTTGGTCCGGGCGGCGAAACCATTATGGACTATTCCATTTTTGACGCGATCAAAGCCGGATTCAAGAAAGTAGTATTCATTATCCGGAAAGATTTTGCAGAAGACTTTAAAAATATTTTCGAACCCAAGCTGAAGGGTAAGATCGAAACGGAATATGTATTCCAGGAAATGGATAAATTTTTGGGTGGACGCGGTGTTCCGGCCGAACGGACCAAGCCATGGGGAACAGCCCACGCCATTTTGTGCGCCCGGGATGCGGTGAAAGAACCCTTTGCCGTGATCAACGCGGATGATTTTTATGGTGAAGACGGGTTTGCCAAGGCACAGCAATTCCTGAAATCAGAATGCCGCGAAGATGTGTACGCGATCGTGGGTTATGAACTGGCAAAAACTTTGTCCACCTACGGTTCCGTAAGCCGTGGCGTTTGTGAAGTAGACCAGAACAACAATCTCAAAGCCATCAACGAACGGTTAAAGATTTACCGCGATAACGGTCCGATCATTTTTGAAGAAGCCGATGGCAGCAAGCACAATGTTCCCGAAGATGCCAAAGCATCCATGAACTTCTGGTGCTTCCATCCATCCATTTTTAAATTCATCGAAGAAGGATTCGAGGCCTTCCTGAAACAAAATTACAATAGTCCGAAAGGCGAATACCTGATTCCGCTTGTGGCCGACCAGTGGGTTAAGGCAGGAAAAGGTGTCATAAAAGTTCTGCCTACCTCCGCATCATGGTTTGGCGTAACCTACAAAGAGGATGCGCCCATTGTAAAAGAAAGCCTGAACGGACTGGTTTCGAAAGGCGAATACCCGGCGAGTTTGTGGGGGAGGTAGGTTGAATTGTTGATATGTTGATTAGTTGAAATGTGAGGTCGTTCTATCAGAACGTATCAACATATTAACCAATCAACATATCAACCTCAATTCACCTTTACCATAAACACAAATCCCTCAATCTTCTTAACCTGCTGCGAACGGTCTGATGATTTCAGGCTGGAAGCGGCAGGTATTTTTATGTCGCGGAAGGAAGAATCTTTCTGGAGTTCGCTAACGGCCTGGTAAATGTATTTGGATTGCAGGGCAAACACGGCACCTTCGGCGGCATCCTGTTTCCGGCTTAAAATCCCAATGACCTCACCATTGCGGTTCAGCACCGGGCTGCCACTGTTTCCGCGGTTGGCGTCAATGGAAATCTGGCAGGAAAGCGTGTCACCCTTGTAACCGGTGCGCGCGGCAATGTACCCATCTCCATAAACAATATCATTCCTCGGGTAACCCAGCGTATAAATAGGTTCGGCTATTTCCGCGTTGGTTTTGCGGAAGCTGTAAGGAATGGAACCGGGACTGCGGAAAGTATGATCGGAAATTTTAAGAATGGCGAGGTCGCGGGAAGGATCGGTATAAACAACCAGAGCCTGGAGGTCCTTGCCGGCGGAATTCTGAACCGCTATATTCTTTGCATTCTTTATAACGTGGAAGTTGGTCACCAGGTACCCTTTTGCATCGATCAGGAAACCGGTACCGCCGCTGGTGTATTCAATCGGGGGCGTCAGGGGTTGCGACTGGTCTTTCACGTTATCGATCTTCTGGTTCAACCGGGCATTTTGCTGTTTCAGCTCGTTCACCCGTGCATCAATCTTACGGTTAAGGTCAACCAGGTCCGATTTGTTGATGGGCTTTACGGGTGACAGGGACCATACCATAGCGGAAATGGTAAGCGCGGTAATCCCGGCGATGGAAGCGGCGATCGCGGCCGTGCGCTTATATTTATTAAACAGGTAAACCACTTTGGCCCGGCCTTTCAGGCGGGGGGAGCGGATCACGCCTTTCTCGGCAAGATCAATATGGATGTCGTTGAGCAGTGATTTGAGCTTCTTGCTTTCATCAAAACGGGCGAGCTGCTGGAGGAAGTAGGTATGTTCCACCACCATCTGGTCCACCTCGGGATTTGATTTGCGCAGCTGCTCAAAATACACACGCTCATCGGGGCTCAGGTCGCCGCTGATGTAGCGTTCTACTGCTTCTATGATTTTAATATCTTCCATTACAAGGGTTCGTTTTTATACTGACTAAAGAACAGTTTCTTAAGCCTGACAAGGCATTTATACTTCTGGTTCTTCGCGTTTTCGGCATTGGTATAGCCAAAAGAGGCGGCTATTTCCTGCATCGAACGTTTTTGCATGTAGTAGGCTTCCAGCAGACTTTTACAGGGTTCACCCAATCCACCCATGGCCTTTTCCATCATGCTGAACTCGGTATTTCGCTTTTCATGCTCCTCCACTTCATCTTCAATCTGCACCATCTCACTCTCATTGTCCGAGATCTGGAACCGGTTCTGCTGCATCAGCCTTTTCAGCCACAGCCTGCGGCTCACCGAATAGACGAAGGTTTTGAGCTGACAGTTTAATTCAAAGGATCCGGAACGGGCTTTTTCATATAAAACAATCATGGTTTCCTGGAAAATATCCTTTGCATCATCTGTAGAGCCGTTATTATTGATGACCAGGGCCTGAACCATGTTGTAATTCTCCTTGTAAATCGTCTCTACCGCCTTCTTATCGGCTCTGGCCAATCCCTGCAGTAAGGCTTCTTCGTTATAATCGGCTTTCAATAGTTCCTGCTGTTTTAATACGGAAAACTAAAAATAGTAACCCACATACGGGTTAAAAAAAATTTTTCGCTTAGGGGGTTACCTTTTCGGGTGACGGGTATTAATTCCTTTAAACGCTTAAATCTATGAAGTTGTATTGTTTGATGCTTGGGTTGGTTTTTTTCCTGGTAGCCTGCGATAACGCCGGCAGTTCTGCAGAGTCTAAACTGGATTCGCTGGGAAACAAAATCGAGCAGAAAGCTGAACAACTCGGCGATTCGGCGAAAGAGAAATACAAAGATATCCGTGATGATGTAAAGGACCGGGTTGCTAACCGGGATTCTATCCGTGATGCCCGCGATTCGGCCAGAAGGGATACCCTGAAGTAAATAACGGCAACCTTTAAATCAACAATATGAAAAGAGTTCTTTGTTTCTCCCTGCTCCTGGCTACACTGGCCGCCTGCGATAATGCCGGCAGTAACAGTAAGGATCCAGCAGATTCCATTGAAAGCCGTAAGGATACCCTTATGGAAAACGTGGATTCAACTGCACAGGCAAAACGGGATTCCATCGCCAGATGGGAAGAAGAGCAAAAGAAAAAGATCGATTCAACCGCAGACAAGCGGATTGATTCAGCCAAAAAAACACAGTAACCTTTTTTTTAAAAACAAACCATAAAAAAGAACACATGAAAAAGATCCTTGGAATTATGCTGATCGCCGGTTCATTAGTTGCTTGCGATAACAAAGGCGCAGGCAGCGGTAGCGGTGATTCTACATCAACTACTACAACTACAGATTCACTCGGAACCGGTACAGGCACTGGCACTGGTACTGGTACTGGTACCGGAACAGGTACTGATTCACTGGGTACAGGCACTGGCACTGGCACAGGTACAGGTACTGGAACAGATTCTCTGGGTACAGGTACAGGAACAGGTACACGCGGTACTACCGGTGGAACCGATTCTCTGCCTAAGTAATCAGTGAAGAGCATGCTTGCCTGCTTAACTGTATAAAGTCAAATTTTTTATTCATATGGCAAGCAATCGTTAGAGGCCGTCCTGTTCACAGGATGGCCTTCCTTATTCACGGATTGAGGGATTTACACTTATCCCGCTTTGCGGGATGGGATTTTACAGATCTGCAGGCTTAATTTTTCTAACTCGTTTCGGTCATTACATGTGGTTGGGTTGGTTGATGAAAACGCAAAGCCGCAATGGCTCGCAAAGCGCTACCTCGATAATCCGTGCAATCCGTGAAATCTGTGATCCCTTTATTCATTCCGTTAATCCGTAATCTTTCTTCCTTATCTGTGAAATCCTTTATCAATCTGCGGAATCCGTGAATTACCTTTGACCCAAAATTTTTATACCTGTTATGTTTGCAGAGCTTGGATTGCACGAAAATTTAGTGAAGGCAGTAGATGAATTGGGCTATACACAACCAACCCCCATCCAGGAAAAAGCCATCCCCGTATTGCTGGCCGGAACCAAGGACCTGATCGGGCTGGCACAAACCGGAACCGGTAAAACAGCCGCTTTCGGACTTCCGCTCCTTCACCTGATTGACGCTGCACAAAAACATCCCCAGGCACTGGTTATCTGCCCAACCCGTGAACTTTGTCTCCAGATCGTTAATGAACTGGTGCTGTTCAAAAAGTTTATGACCAGCATCAACGTCGTTGCCGTATACGGTGGGTCTTCCATCTCCGACCAGATCCGGGAAATACGCCGCGGTGTACAGATCGTTGTGGCAACACCCGGCCGGCTGATCGACCTTATTGAGCGGAAGGCCATTAACCTCGAACAGATCCGTTACGTGGTGCTCGATGAAGCCGACGAAATGCTGAACATGGGATTCCAGGAAGATATCGAGTTCATATTACAGAATACGCCCAAACGCGACAGCACCTGGTTGTTCAGCGCCACCATGCCCCAGGAAATCCGCAGCGTCAGCAAGAAATATATGAAAACCCCGGTGGAGATCACTGTGGGCAAAATGAACACGGCCAACAAAAGCATCGACCATCAATATTATACTACCACTGCGCATCACCGTTATGAAACCCTGAAACGCCTGATCGATTTTAACCCGGGCATGTATGGTATCATCTTTACCCGTACAAAACTGGATGCACAGGAGATCGCTGAAAAACTGACCCGTGAAGGCTATGACATCGATGCGCTTCATGGCGACCTTACCCAGGCGCAACGCAACAAGGTAATGGGTGAATTCAGGGAAAAAACATTACAACTCCTCATCGCCACCGACGTGGCTGCCCGTGGTATTGATGTGCAGGGCATCACGCACGTCATCAACTACGAGCTTCCCGATGATGTGGAGGTTTACACGCACCGAAGCGGACGTACGGGAAGAGCAGGCAAAACCGGTGTATGCATGTCCATTGTGCATGTGCGCGAAGTAGGACGCATCCGCCAGATCGAGCGCATGGTTCAGGTTCCTTTTCACAAGCTGGAAATTCCCACCGGGAAAGATGTTTGCCGGAAGCAGTTCTATTCTTTCATGGACAGGCTTCTTTCAGCCGATATCAGCCACGGCGATTACGAGACCTATATGCCGATGCTGCAGGAAAAGTTTGCCGATGTAAGCAAGGAAGAAGTCCTGAAACGCGTAGCCGCCCAGGAGTTTGACCGCTTCCTGAAATATTATGAGAATGCGGAAGACCTTAATATCCGAGAGCGCGAACGCGGCCGCATTGATGACCGCCGTTCGGACAGCAGGGGCGACCGTCCTTCAGCAACCGGTGACCGCAGACGCAAGGAATACAGCAGCAACGGGAACTCGGTAAAGCTTTTTGTGAACCTGGGTACCAAGGACGGGTTCTTTAAAGCCAGCTTCCTGCAGTTCATTCTGGACCTGAGTGACCTCAGTAAAGAAGTGCTTGGCCGCATTGATATGAAGGAAATGAACAGCTGGATCGAAGTGGAAAAGGGTGCCGCGCAACAAATGATCCGTTCTATTGATGGAAAAAAATACAAGGGTCGCCGCATCCGGATGAATGAAGCCGATTCCGTACGTAAGTAAAAAATTATTTGCCTGGCCCGATTTGATTTTTATATTTGTGCAGATGACAATCATGAAAGCATACCGTTGGTTTTATTTTTACTTCTTTAATAAGAAGCCGGGATTGCTTTTGTTGAACGCGTAAAAACAAACAAATAAATTCAACATAAAAGGTCCCGGTCACAAGCCGGGACCTTTGTTTTTTTATGGTGTCCCCTATATCCATACAAGGTTATGAAGGCAGCTTTCACCAGGTAGCGGCGCAGCAGTTTTTCGGTACTTCCATCGAGGTGCTGCCCTGTGCTACGTTCAAGGAAGTACTGTCGGCTGTTCGTTCGGGCCAGACGGGCGCCGGCATGATGGCTATAGAGAATTCCATTGCGGGCAGCATCATGCCGAACTACAATCTTCTTCAACAGTCGGGACTTACCATAGCCGGTGAAGTGTACCTGCAGATCGGGCAGCACCTGCTAGCCAACCCGGGTGTTACGCTCGACGATATCCGCGAAGTGCATTCACACCCGATGGCGCTGCAGCAATGTTTGCCCTTCCTCGAAAAATACGGGTGGAAGCTGGTGGAAACAGCCGATACGGCCCTCAGTGCCAAACAGGTGCACCAATATAAAAGCAGGCATATTGCCGCTATTGCGGGGAAGCTTGCGGCAAAGTTGTTCCACCTCAATTTGCTGGCCCCCAACATCCATTCGGAAAAAAATAACTACACCCGTTTCCTGGCGGTGAGAAAAGAAAAAGGGGCCGTGGAAAAAGCCGATAAGGCATCATTAAGTTTTCATACCGATCATTCCCGCGGAAGCCTGGCGAAAGTGCTGGGCATCATTGCTGAAAAAGGCATCAACCTCAGTAAGCTCCAAAGCTTCCCGATACCGGGGACTGATTTTAAGTACCGCTTTCATATTGATATGGAATTTGAAGATCCGGCGCAGTTTGAAGCGGCTGTACAAGCTATGGCACCATTTACCGAAGCCATTACCGTTTTTGGTGTGTACCGGAATGGAAAACAAAAAGAAAAAAAATCATGACAACCCTTGCCAGAAGGCTGGATCCTATTAACGAATATTATTTCTCGCAGAAGCTGCGCGAGATAGAAGAATTGAACAGCCAGGGCAAGGCCGTGATCAATCTTGGGATCGGCAGCCCGGACCTTCCCCCGCATGCATCCGTGATCAAAGTGTTGCAGGAAGAAAGTGTACGCCCGCAGAATCATGCCTACCAGGGCTATAAAGGGGTAAAGCCACTGCGTGAAGCGATGGCGGCCTGGTACCGGAAATGGTATGGTGTACCATTGAATCCTGATACGGAAATTCTTCCGTTGATCGGCTCCAAGGAAGGAATTATGCACGTGTGTATGAGCTTTATCAATGAAGGTGATGAAGTGCTGGTTCCGAACCCGGGTTATCCAACCTACCGCTCGGCCGTATTACTTGCCGGAGGTAAACCGGTTGATTATCGTCTTACCGAAGAAGGGGGCTGGTTTCCCGATTTCAAAGCCCTCGAAGCGATGGATCTTACAAAAGTGCGGATGATGTTTGTGAACTACCCGCACATGCCTACCGGTAAACTTCCTACTAAAGAAGTGTTGAAATCCATCGTAGACTTTGCCCGCAAACACAATATTCTGATTTGCCATGATAATCCTTACAGCTTTATCCTGAATGATGCGCCGGCTTCCATACTGGATGTGGAAGGAGCGAAAGAAGTGGCCATTGAGTTGAACTCTTTAAGTAAATCACACAACATGGCCGGCTGGAGAGTGGGAATGTTGTGTGGAGCAAAAGAAAACATAGATGCGGTGCTGCGTTTCAAATCGAACATGGACAGCGGCATGTTCCTTCCTTTGCAGCTTGCTGCCGTGGCAGCCCTGGGCCTCGGTGAAGAATGGCACCGTAACCTCAACGAAGAATATACTAAACGGCGGGAACAGGTTTATGCCCTGCTGGATGATGTGCAGTGCATTTATTCAAAGGAGCAGGCGGGATTGTTTGTATGGGCCCGCATACCCGAAAATTATAAATCAGGATATGATTTAAGCGATCACCTGCTGCACGGTGCCGGTGTATTTATTACACCGGGTGGCATTTTTGGAAGTGAAGGCGACCGCTTTATTCGGGTGAGTTTGTGCAGCCCGGCAGAACGACTGGCAGAAGCGAGAAAAAGAATTCAAAACAACCGGAACAAATGATAACAGCTATTGTTGGCATTGGATTGATCGGCGGTTCCATGGCACTGTCGCTGAAGGAAAAAGGATTTGCGCAGAAAGTGATTGGTGTGGATGCCTCGGAAGCGCATGCCAAAAAAGCGGTGGAGCTGGGACTGGTGGATGAATGCATGGACCTGGAAAGGGCCGTAGATGCAGCCGACCTTATCATTTTCTCCATTCCCGTGGATGCCGTAGAACTTTTATTGCCGCGGGTACTGGACCGCATCAACAAACAGGTGGTGATGGATGTAGGGTCGATAAAGGGAGCCATCCTGGATGTGATCGCAGACCATCCCCGCAAGGGCCGGTTTGTAGCCACCCACCCGATGTGGGGTACGGAATACAGTGGCCCGGAAGCCGCGGTGCACGGGGCTTTTGAAGGAAAAGCAACCGTAATTTGCAACCGCGAAGAGTCTGATGCCGACGCGCTGCAACTGGTGGAAGATCTTTACCGGGTGCTCAACATGAAGCTTGTTTATATGAATGCAATGGAGCATGATGTGCATGTGGCCTATGTGAGTCATATTTCACACATCACTTCCTTTGCACTGGCCAATACGGTACTGGAAAAGGAGCGGGAGGAAGATGCGATCTTTACACTGGCATCGGGCGGTTTTGAAAGTACGGTGCGCCTGGCAAAAAGTAACCCGGGCATGTGGGTGCCTATCTTTATGCAGAACCGCGACAACGTGCTGGATGTGCTGAACGAACATATCAGCCAGCTGCGTAAGTTCAAGGCCTGCCTGGAGAAAGAGAATTATGAGTACCTGAAGGAATTGATTGAGAACGCGAATTCGATCAGGAAGATTATCAGGTAATTAAGAATTAAAAATTAATAATTAATAATAGGCCTATTTAGAAAACGAAAATCAGTGGAATCTGTAATTGACAATGGCTAATATGTATTATCCATTGTCAAAACGGTATGTACGGTGGACCGTGGAACGTGGACTAATCAACAAACTGCCGATTGGAAACTGCCAACTGCGGACTGTTCCCGTCGGTCGTCGATAAACAATAAACGATAAACTCTCAGATATGCAAACATTAGAAGCGGCCGGCAAGGCAGCAGTGATGGAAAAATGGAACAAGCGCCCCCTGATTATTTCTGGGCCGTGCAGCGCAGAAACGGAAGCACAGGTAATGGAAACCTGTACGCAGCTGGCCAATACCGGTAAAGTGGATATGCTGCGTGCCGGTATCTGGAAACCGCGTACCCGTCCGGGAAGCTTTGAAGGCATCGGCACCAAGGGTCTTCCCTGGCTGCAGGCTGCCCGTAAAGCAACAGGGCTTCCGGTTACCGTGGAAGTGGCAACCGGTAAACAGGTGGAGGATGCTCTTCACTTTGACGTGGATGTATTATGGGTGGGGGCGCGCACAACCGTGAACCCGTTCAGCGTACAGGAAGTGGCCGATGCCCTTCGCGGCGTGGATGTGCCCGTGCTGATCAAAAACCCCATCAACCCCGACCTGGAATTATGGACCGGTGCGGTGGAACGCGTGGCAAAAGCAGGCATCAAAAACATCGGGTTAATTCATCGCGGCTTCTCATCGTATGGAAACACGGAATACCGCAATGCTCCCATGTGGCACCTCGTAATTGAAATGAAGCGCCGTAACCCCGATATGCTGCTCATTAACGACCCCTCGCACATTTGCGGAAGAAGAGACATTCTTCAGGAAGTGGCGCAGCAGGCCATTGACCTGGACTTCGACGGGCTGATGATCGAAAGTCATATTGATCCAGATAATGCATGGAGTGACGCCAAGCAACAGATAACACCGGACGTTCTTTCTGTAATGCTGGATGAGATCATCTGGAGAAAGGAAGACATTCCATCCGAAGAATACCATGCGATGCTGGAAAAAATGCGCCAGCAGATCAACCAGCTCGACGACGAACTGATTGAGCTGTTAGGACAGCGCATGAAGATCGCGGAAAAGATCGGGCAGTATAAAAAAGACAACAACATTACCATTTTGCAGACAAAGCGCTGGAACCACATCCTGGAACGCGCATTCAAGAAGGGTGATAAGTACGGGTTGAGTAAAGAATTCGTGACCAAATATTTTGATGCCGTGCACATGGAAAGCATTTCTCATCAAAACAAAGTATTCAACAGCTGATGCAGAAGCAAAGCTTTTCTTTTTCAACAGCAACGGTCCATTATTATTTCGCGGGCGGTTTTTCCTCCCTGAAAGAAATTTCCGATAAGGCCACCACCGTGCTGCTGACGGATGAAAATATTTTTTCTGCCCACGAAAAACGGTTCCGCAACTGGAAGACCATTGTCATCAAGGCGGGGGAACAACATAAAGTTCAGTCAACCGCCGATGCCGTGCTGCAACAACTGATTGAGATGGGTGCCGACCGTAAATGGACACTGGTAGGAGTAGGCGGCGGTGTGATCACGGATCTTGCAGGCTACATTGCCGCCATTTACATGCGGGGCATCCGGTGCGGTTTTGTTCCCACTACATTACTCGCTCTTGTGGATGCATCGATCGGGGGAAAGAACGGTATTGATGTAGGGGCTTACAAAAATATGGTCGGCACCATCCGCCAGCCTTCGTTTATCCTGCACGATCTTATCTTCCTGAATACGCTTCCTCCTGAAGAATGGAAAGGTGGTTTTGCCGAGATCATCAAGCATGCAGCCATTAAAGACGCGGCCATGTTCCGTGAACTGGAAGCACATGACATTACCTATTACCAGAAACGAAAAAAGGAAGCCTGCGCGCTCATCCAACGCAATGCGCTGCTGAAAACAAAAGTGGTTCAGCGTGATGAATTTGAACAGGGAGAAAGAAGACTTTTGAATTTTGGCCATACGCTGGCGCACGCATTGGAAAAGCAATACAGTCTTTCTCATGGACAGGCTGTTTCGATCGGTATGTGCTTTGCTGCGGGACTATCCAGCTCGCGCAATGGTTTCCGGCACAGTGATAAGATCGTTTCATTGGTGGATCAATATGGTTTACCAACCGAGGTGTCGTACGAAAAGAAAAAAGTTTTTGAAGTGCTGAAAGGCGATAAGAAAAAGGAAAAGGATTTCATTCATTTTATTTTACTCGAACGGATCGGGAAAGGCATCATAGAAAAAATTTCATTGGACGAAGTATTTGAAGCATTATAATGAAGGCATCAGTTAACCCATCAAAGATCAGTGGTAGCATACAGGCACCGCTTTCCAAGAGTGCCATGCAGCGGGCCTGTGCAGCAGCCCTGGTGCGAAATGGAAAAAGTATTTTGCAGAATCCCGGTCGTTCGGCAGATGACCTGGCAGCACTGGACATTATCCGGCAACTGGGTGCTGCGGTGCAGGAAGAAGGTGGTTCATTGGTCATCGACAGCCAGGGCGTGAAACCGGTTGGCGATCGTATTCACTGCGGGGAAAGCGGTTTATCCATCCGTATGTTTACCTCCATTGCTGCGCTGAGCGGGCAGTCCATTTCGGTTACCGGCGGAGGAAGTTTAACGCGCAGGCCGATGAACTTTTTTGATAAAGTGTTGCCTGAACTCGGTGTGTCTGTTTCCAGTAAGTCCGGGTATCTGCCGCTGCAGATCAAAGGACCCTTGAAGCCTGCGAATATTACAGTCGATGGATCCCTGTCATCTCAATACCTCACGGGTTTATTGTTTGCTTACGCGGCTGCCGGTGCATCGGGTGTAACCATTAGCGTAGATAACCTTGCCAGCAAACCGTATATCGACCTTACACTGGAAGTGCTGCGTGCTTTCGGGTTAAAGCTTCCGCAGAATAAAGACTACAGAGAATTCTATTTTGATTCTTCCGAAGTAAAACCGGTTCCGTCCGTTACCTATTCAGTAGAAGGGGATTGGAGTGGCGCCGCATTTTTACTGGTAGCTGGAAGCATTGCCGGCGGTATCGAAATAAAAGGTCTGGATGTATTTTCTACGCAGGCCGACAAAGCTGTGTTGCAGGCGCTGATGAGTGCCGAAGCGGTGATGAGCATACAACAGGACCGTATTGAAGTTCGTCCGGGAAAGTTGCGGGCTTTTCATTTCAACGCAACGGATTGCCCCGACCTGTTTCCACCACTGGTTGCACTGGCCGCCTACTGCGAAGGCACTTCGGTCATTGAAGGTGTTCACCGGTTAACACACAAAGAAAGCAACCGGTCGCTTACGCTGCAGGAAGAGTTTGGAAAACTGGGAATCGATATTACACTGCAGGATGACCTGATGATCATCAAAGGAACAGGAATCATCAAAGAAGCCGCTGTTCATTCGCATGAAGACCACCGGATTGCCATGGCCTGCGCGGTTGCCGCACTGAAAGCACAGGGTCCCGTTGCCATTGAAGGAGCGGAAGCTGTAAAAAAATCCTACCCGCAGTTCTGGGACGATCTTCAGAAGATGGGTGCTCACGTAACTATATTTTAATAACATGAACTCATTCGGTCGCATATTCAGGATAACGATCTTCGGCGAATCACATGGCCCGGCGGTGGGTATTTCCATTGATGGCTGTCCGCCCGGATTGCCGCTTTCGGAAGATGATTTTACCACCGACATCGAACGCCGTAAGGGGGGCATGCAAAAAGGAACGACCCCTCGTAAAGAAACAGACCAGCCCATTTTTTACACAGGCGTTTTTAACGGTAAAACAACCGGTGCACCGCTTACTATTTTATTTGAAAACACCAATACCCGTTCTTCCGATTATGAAAAGCAGCGTGCTGTTCCCCGTCCCGGCCATGCCGATTTTGTCGCGCATCAGAAGTTCGGCGGGCATGAAGATTACCGCGGCGGCGGACATTTCAGCGGCCGGCTGACGGTATGCCTGGTGGCTGCCGGTGTGGTGGCCAAAAAAATTTTAAATACAATTACGGTGCAGGCATCCATTAAAGAAATAGGAGGAGAGCCGGATATAGAAGCGGGCCTGCAAAAAGCCATTAATGAAAAAGACTCGGTGGGCGGTATTGTAGAATGCCGCGTCAGCGGATTGCCGGTTGGATTGGGTGAACCATTTTTCGATTCAGTGGAATCCGGGATCGCCCATGCTGTATTTTCCATTCCGGCCATCAAAGGCATTGAGTTTGGTGCGGGCTTCAAAGCTGCAACCATGTTTGGGTCAGAACATAATGATGCCATCATTGATGAAAAAGGCACTACGGCCACCAATTATGCCGGGGGGATCGTAGGCGGCATAACCAATGGGGCAGAACTGGTATTCCGGGTAGTGGTCAAGCCTACGTCATCCACGCCAAAAGAGCAGCAATCATGGAATTGGGAATCCTCATCGGTAGAAGCATTTTCGGTAAAAGGACGACACGATCTGTGTATTGCTTTGCGCGTACCGCCGGTACTGGAGGCGGTTACTGCAATGGTGCTGGCCGATTTGATGCTGATTGCGAAAAAATAAAGTAATCACTTATTTACTCTTTGCGACTTTGCGGTTAAAAATGCAAACGCAAAGACGCAAATGATCGCAAAGTGACATGTAACTGCACTCGCTTCATTTATTTTTCTTTAGCAGTTTATTAAATTCCAGGTCGAGGACATCGTAGGTGCGGTTGGCGGGCCAGCTGTAGTGCCACCATTCGGTTTCGAGGGCGCGGAATCCCCTGTGTTCCATAGTTTGTTTCAGGAGCAGGCGGTTCCTTAGTATTTCGGGTGAAAGTTGGTTAAAACTATGATGAGCCGTATCGGAAAAATGGTCGAAGGTAGTACCCATATCCAGTTCTTTACCGCTGCTGCGCTCAATAATAGTCAGGTCAACGGAAAGTCCCCGGTTATGACCCGATCCTTTAGCCGGGTTGGCGACATAGCGTTCATCGTGAATAAGATCCCACATTTTTTTAGTCACACTATAGGGCCTGTACGCGTCAAAGATCTTCAGGCCATAGCCTTTAGCGGCCAGGTCGGCTTCCACTTTTTTAAGCGCTTCGGCAACGGGACGCCTTAGAAAAGTTACGGTTCCCTGCCCGTATAATTTCTCCCCGGTAAAATTAGAAGACGTAGCATATTTAAGGTCATATACGATGGCCGGTATCAGGGAGCGTAGTTCGGTCATGAAAAGGCTGCTGTCTTCTTGCACTTGTCGCCAATAAATTCTACTTTTCTTCACCACATGCGGCGACTGCGCAGCCAGGAGGTTGAAAAATGAAATTATACCCATGACCAACAGGGCACAAAAAATTTTTATCTTGTATCGATTTTTCGAGCTACGCATATCCTTATGGAAAAAATGAACCTGTCACAATTCTTTTCTAAAATACTGTTCTTTTCGACGATCCTGGTCTTTTTTGCCTGCAATGAAGAACACAAACACATCGGCGAACCGCAGATCGTAAATAATACACAGGAGATCAATACAAAAGCAGAGGACATCATTCACCAGTCCCTGAAGGATATTCTCAGCAAGCAGCACATTCTTGATTCATTCCAGATCACCAATCCCGATATTGTAAACAGCCTTTACGAAGGAGCTGACTATAAACTACTGTGGTCATCGGAAGGCCGTTTCCGCCCGGAAGCCGATTCGCTGTTTTCTTTTATCGAACATTCCAGGCTTTTTGGTTTGTTTCCTTCCGATTATTACGAAACCCGTATCCGCCAGTTGCAGGCCGACCTGAGGGCTGATACCTCGCACGTTAAACTCGACGCATCAAAATGGGCGCTGAACGATTTACTGTATACAACGGCTTTTGTGCAGATCGTTAAAGACCTGAAGATCGGCCGGATCCTTCCGGACAGTATTGTACGACAGGATTCCACCCTGAACCCCGGATTTTTTCATGCCGAGCTGGAACGGTTCCGGACGGCAGGAGACAAAAACAGTTTTGCCATCACGCTGGAACCTAAAAACCCGGATTACCATCGTCTCAAAGCATCACTGCCTTCTTTCCTCGATACAGCACAATTCCGCAAATACACTTTTGTACAGGCATACGACAGCACACGCTTGCGGCAACTTGTTTACCAACGGCTTATTGAAGAGGATTCCCTCCAGGTGCGTGATGTAAACCCGGATTCCGCGGCCCTTGCCGATGCCATCCGTCGCTACCAGGAAAAGACTAAAATCAAAGTGGATGGAAAGCTTTCCAATGCACTGATCAACCGCCTGAATGATACGGAACATGAACGTTTTATCAGGGTGGCCATTACCATGGACCGGTTCAAACTCCTGCAATCGATGCCCGCGCAATATATATGGGTAAATATTCCCACCTATCACCTGCAGGTACGCGAGCAGGATTCGGTAGTGCTGACCTCCAAAGTTGTGGTCGGAAAAGTTTATACGCGCACCCCTGAGATCACCAGCGCGATCTCTGATATGATCACCTACCCGCAATGGACCATTCCGGAAAGCATCATTGCCAAAGAGATCCTTCCGGGCCTTAAGCGCGACCCGGGTTACACAACCAAAAGAGGCTACAGCATACTTGATAAAGACGGCAACGTCATTGATCCTTACTTCGTAGACTGGTCGCAGTTTAAAAAAGGAATTCCCTATAAAGTTATCCAGGGCAGTGGCGATGCAAATGCTCTCGGTGTGCTGAAGTTTAATTTCCCGAACAAGCACGCTGTTTACCTTCACGATACCAACCAGCGCTATCTTTTTGCCAAAAAAGACAGGGCGCTCAGTCATGGATGTGTGCGGGTGGAATCGTGGAAGCGGCTCGCCGAATACATCCTGCGCAGCGATAGCCTGGCAACGCCCAACGCGGTACCGGCCGACTCCCTGAGGGCGTGGCTGGCTCTTAAAGAAAAGCATGTGATCCCCGTGCGGAAGAGGGTTCCACTTTTTATCCGCTATTTTACCTGCGAAGGCGCCGATGGCCGCCTTGTATTTCATGAAGATATTTACGGGGAAGACCGTAAGCTTCGTGATAAATATTTTGCCCGTAAATAAACCTTATGAAACATTTTCTTTCCATCCTGGCCTTTATCTGTTTTAATTGCTGTGCTATCGGGCAGTCGAAAAACAATGTGCAAAAAATCCAGGTGTCGGATACCACGACCGCACGGAAAGCAAAAGTTTATTTCGGCACTGCTTCATTTTACGCAGAAAAATTCAATGGCCGCAAAACAGCCAATGGTGAAATTTACGATAGCGATAAGTTTACGGCCGCCTGCAATGTGCTTCCCCTTGGTACCTGGATCAGGGTGACCAACCTGCGTAACAAAAAAAGTGTTATCGTTAAAACCAATGACCGTTTGCATGTGAAGATGAAAAGAATAGTTGACCTCAGCTTCGCGGCTGCTACCAAATTAGGGTATACCGGGAGGGGACTGACCCAGGTTAAAGTTGAAGTACTGGGAAGAACAAAACCCGGATAATTCAGCCTTAATAAATAATTTGCCTTATTTAGGCTGATGCCTTTATTTTTGTTTCCATCAACCAAATAACTTTTATGAAGAAATTTTTGGCGGTTACCCTATTGCTTTTTGTGCTGGCCCAGGATTCCTTTTCCCAGGACAGCGGCACGGAAATAATGGGCGAAGGCAGGAACCGTTCTATAGCGATCAGCTTTTTCCTGACGGATTTCATTACCCCCGAGCGTATCCGCTCCGGTTCTTTCTCCGGTGTTGTCCGCGATAAGCAATGGGCCAAGCTTCGTGAAATGACGCCCGGGATCACCGTTTCTTACATAGAAGGCCTTAAGGATTATATTGATTTTGCAGGATCCCTGTCTGCTTCATTCCTGAATTTTCCTTTTCCCAATAAACCCCGCACTTCCGAACAATTCCTGCTGCTGGAAGCCGATGCATCCGCTCACCTGAAAATGTTTCCTGACCGGTATTTCTTTACGCCTTACCTGAACATCGGTGTAGGCGCTTCAAAATACCAGGAATATTTTGGTGCTTTCATTCCGGCCGGCGCCGGGTTCCGCTTCAACTTTTTTAACGAGGCCGCCCTGTATATCAGTTCGCAGTACCGCATTCCCATTACCAATGAAACGCAGAACTATCATTTCATGAACAGCATTGGTTTTGCAGGCGTAATCGGGAAGAAAAGACCGCAGGCTCCAAAGCCTACACCTTCACTCTGATCCCTTTCATTACCGTATAAAAAGATCCCGCTGAAGGCGGGATTTTTTATGGCTATTTGTTACCTGAATTGCGTGCTAACAACCATGTCCTTGCTTCCGGGCGTGTAGGTATAAAATCCTTCACCCGATTTCACGCCCAGCTTTTTGGCGGTAACCATATTCACCAGCAGCGGACAGGGTGCATATTTCGGATTGCCAAATCCTTCATGCAGCACTTTCAGGATACTGAGGCAAACGTCGAGTCCCACAAAATCGGCCAGCTGAAGTGGTCCCATGGGATGAGCCATTCCGAGTTTCATCACGGTATCAATTTCGTCCACTCCGGCAACGCCTTCATACAGGCTGTACACCGCTTCATTGATCATGGGCATCAGGATGCGGTTGGCTACAAACCCGGGATAATCGGATACCACGCAGGGAACCTTATCCAGTTTGCGGCTGAGACTTACAATGGTTTCGGTTACTTCTTTTTTTGTTGAATAGCCGTTGATGATCTCCACCAGTTTCATCACCGGTACGGGGTTCATGAAATGCATCCCGATCACCAGGTCGGGGCGTGTTGTAACAGAGGCAATCTTAGTTATGGAAATAGAAGATGTATTGGTAGCAAGGATGCAGCCTTTAGGTGCGTGTTCATCCATCTGGCGGAAGATGTTCAGTTTGAGTTCTGTATTTTCTGTTGCCGCTTCCACCACCAGCTCCGCACCCTGTACACCTTCTGCAAGTGAGGTATGGGTCTGGATACGGGAGAGCGCAGATTCCTTAACCGAAGCATCCAAACCTTTGGCAACCTGGCGGTCAAAATTTTTATTGATGGTTGAAAGAGCCTTTGCCAGTTGATCGGCGGCAACATCAATCAGTGATACGGAATACCCGTTCTGTGCAAACACATGCGCGATCCCGTTTCCCATTGTTCCCGCACCAATAACAGCTACTTTATTCATAAGCATTTTTTATGTGCACAAACGTAGTGAATTTAGCGAGAAGGAATTGGGAATTGGGAATTTGGAATTGGGTAGAACCGCAAAGACACAAAGAAGAATGCAATTGGCTTTGCGACTTTGCGGTTGAAAAAAATGTCTTTGATAGTTAAATGTTCAAAGCGAAGCACTTTACGATTGCTACGAGCAGCGTGCAGCGTATGGCGTGCAGCGTATTTACCTACTTTCGTTTAAAATCTCCCCGTTTCCACGCGGAAATAAACTCGGCCCAGGCAGCCGGGTTGAAGATGTTCTGCGGCGGAACCTGTCCGGCGTAGGATGCACGGGTGGCTACGTTCCGGAACTGAACGGCCGTTGCTTCCGTTCCATCCATGGGAACCGATTGCATCAGGGCGCGCCGTTTGGCTGCGTCATTATTCTGCCGGGCGATTTCAATACCATCATCCGGTACTTTGGTGGTGGCGAAATCACGCGCAAATTGCTCGGGGCTGGGACGCGGGCGGATTACCGTGGCGGGCATATAAACCGTATCCTCCACCATCAGTTGCACCATGCTGTATTGATTGCCTTCTATGTTCCTCGGGATGCCTACAGTTTTTGGTTTAAAGCTTACGTGTGTAAACTCCACCTCGTCGCCTTTCAGCACCACGATGGAAAACACACCCTTGGCATTGGACATGGTGCCCCTGTTCTGTCCTTTGATGGTAATGCTTACCGCCGGAATTCCTACCAGGCTGTCGGCCGTCATAACGATACCGTAGAGCTGCACAACAGAATCCTTTACTTTTTCAAACTGGGCGTTTGACCGGTTTGATAAGAGGAAGCAAAGCAGCAGGAGCGGTAGAATTTTGTTCATTCCTCCAAAAATAACTTTCTGTGCAGGAACTCCAATAAGACTGCATAGTCGATTGGCCTAACTTTGCGACTTCATTAACAAAATGCTGATATGACCGAGAATGACGTGTTAAAAGCCCTCAGCAACGTACAGGAACCCGACCTCGGGAAAGACCTGGTGACCCTCAATATGATCCGGGATATCCAGATCGAAGGTAATTACGTGGCCTTCACCGTTGTGCTGACCACGCCTGCATGCCCGTTGAAAGACATGATCAAAAATGCCTGCATCAATGCTGTAAAGCTGCTGGTCAATAAAGAGGCTGTTGTCAACGTGAAGTTCACCTCCAGCACCACAACCATCCGTGCTGAAAAAAATACGGTGCTGCCGGGCGTACGGAATATTATTGCCGTCGTCAGCGGTAAGGGCGGTGTTGGAAAGAGTACCGTATCCGCCAACCTGGCGCTGGCCCTTGCACAGGGTGGCGCCTCCGTAGGACTGATGGATGCGGATATTTACGGACCCAGCGTACCGATTATGTTTGGGGTCAGGGGCGAACGGCCGATGATGGCCGAAGTGGATGGAAAAAGCGGGATTGTTCCCCTTGAACGGTATGGAATAAAACTCCTGAGTATCGGTCTTCTTGTTGATGAAAAAAACGCGGTGGTCTGGCGCGGACCGATGGCCAGCAGTGCCATCCGCCAGTTCATCACCGATGTGCACTGGGGCGAACTGGATTACCTGGTGATCGACATGCCTCCGGGTACCGGCGATATACACCTGACCATGATGCAGACAGCTCCGGTTACCGGGGTTGTAGTAGTGACCACTCCGCAGGACGTGGCGCTGGCCGATGCAAAAAAAGGAATCGCGATGTTCAGCCAGGCGCAGTTGAACGTGCCGATCATCGGGCTGGTGGAAAACATGAGTTATTTTTCTCCGGCCGAACTACCCGGGCATAAATATTTCATCTTCGGAAAAGATGGCGGCAAGCGCCTCGCGGAAGAATATGACCTGCCATTCCTCGGACAAATTCCGCTGGTACAAAGCATCCGCGAAGGAGGCGACATTGGTGTGCCGATCATGATGAGCGATGATGCCCTTTCCAAAGCAGCCTTTGGTGAATTTGCCGGTAACGTAGCCCGCAGTATCTCTATGCGCAATGCTCATATAAAGCCGGAAGAGATTTCGCAGGTGGTGGAAGGGTGATGAATATTGAATATTGACCAAGGAATACTGAATGTTGAAGAGAAGGAAATGTTCAATTTTCAATGTGTCGATGTGTCAATGGGTAAACGTAAAGCGCTTCGCTTTTTTCTTTGCGAAACTTTGCACCTTTGCGGTTAAAAAAGGCAACCGCAAAGGCGCCAAGGAACATAAAGTGCCGTGGACTGTCGACCGTGGATTAACTGGCCTCTCTTCCGTCATTCAGAGCGCAAGCGAAGAATCTCGGAACTGAACTGTTGAAAAAGGTATTGAAGTAATTGGGTATTATGGTATTACAATCCGCGAAATTCTTTCCGTGTAATCCGTGCAATCCGTGATCTGTAACCTGTGATCCGCTTTGCGTTTTCTTCGCGGTATCTCTGCGCCTCCGCGGTTAAGCATGTAACCGGAATTGCTCCATGATCAACTTCCTGAAAAAGCCCATCAATTTAAATGCGAGCATCCCGATCAGTGCTCCGCTGAGTGTACCCGCACCAAGTCCGATGCCGCCAATAAACAATAAGGAATAACCCCACTCGAGGTAATGATTCAGCAGGTATAACCCGGTAATGGCTGCAAACGTGCAGGCTATGATGAACGATATGACCAGGAAACTTTTAAAACCGGAGGCAATTGATCGGCGGTACAATCCAATCATTACAGAGGTGGAAATTATGCCCAATCCAATAAGCACTGTAATTCCGCATAAGATCACCATCCCCAAAACAATACCGGCAACAGCTGCGCCTGCGAGAACGGCAAAAAATATAGTCATTATGGAAAGCAGGAATATTTCCATTCCTTCATCCGGGGCGGGTGCCGGGGTATTTTCCTGGCCTGCGCAGAGATGACCCAGGAGCACCAGCAGGGAAAAAATAAAAGTTACTTTTGAGCCGTTCTTCATCACAACAAAATAATATTATTCCGCCAGAATGTATAACCTTCCTTACTTCAAGGATAAAGATCCCGGGGCCGTGCTGGATTTTATCCGCCAACACCCTTTCGCCTTTATTGCCGGCTGTACCCCGGAAGGCGTTCCTGTTGCCACCCAGATCCCGGTTTTTATAGAAGAACGGGACGGTGAATTATTTCTAACCGGTCACATGATGAAGCAAACCGACCACCACAAGGCTTTTGAACGCAACCGGGAAGTGCTCTGCGTTTTTACCGGTGCGCATAGCTATGTCAGCGCAACCTGGTATTCCGATCCGAAGCAGGCGTCTACGTGGAATTATATGTCGGTGCACGTACGGGGCGAACTTTCTTTCTTGGGCGAGCAGGAATTGATTGACGTCCTTCAGAAAACCTCCCTTCATTTTGAAGGCGGAAATAAAGCTTCCTCAACAACCTATGACAACCTGCCCCACGAGTACCGAACCAAACTGCTTAAAGCCATTGTAGCCTTCGAGGTTAAGGTGAACCACATGGATCATGTCTTCAAGCTTAGCCAGAACCGTGATAAAGAAAGTTACGGTACCATCATCAACAAATTAAGCGAAGGTGATGCCGAAGCAAAAGCGGTGGCCGATGAAATGCGCAGTCGTGAAGGCCAGGTATTCCCCCGCAACTAAATAATAAAAATGGTCCATGAAAGTAATTTATATCCTGGCCTGCAGTTGCCTGGCTGCCTGCACGTCATCAAAAAAGCAAACATCTCCGGCAACAGCGGTTCCGATGCTGGCGCAAACTTTTGACAAGCAGGGGCACCGGGGTGCGCGGGGACTGATGCCGGAAAATACGGTAGCGGCCATGCGCACCGCGCTGGACCTGGGGGTAACCACACTGGAAATGGATGTGGTGATCACCAAAGACAAAAAGGTTGTTCTTTCACACGAGCCTTTTTTTAATCACCAGATTTCATTAAAGCCTGATGGCAGCCGGGTAACGGCAGCTGAAGAGAAGTCGCTCAACATATACTCCATGACCTACGATGAAGTGAAACGCTTCGATGTGGGCTCGCTGGGAAACCCGGCTTTTCCAAAACAAAAAAAGGTGGCGGCGGTGAAACCACTTTTAGCTGATGTGATTGACAGCGTAAATGCGTACATGGTGACCAGCCGCAGGCCGCATCCCTTTTACAATATAGAAACGAAATCTGCACCGGGAACGGATGGCACCTATCACCCGGAACCAGGGGAATTTGTTGACCTGCTGATGGAAGTGATCCGGTCGAAAAAAATCGAAGACCGGGTTATTATACAATCCTTCGATATGCGCACCCTTCAATACCTGCACGTAAAATATCCTGCGGTTAAAACAGCTTTGCTCCTTGAATTTTCCATGGCCAGTAACCTGCAGGAAAAAATTAAAAAACTTGGTTTCATGCCCAACATCATCAGCCCGCACTACAAGGCTATTTACAGGGGTATGGTAGATGATTGTCATAAGCAGGGTATGCTGGTTATTCCCTGGACCATCAACGACCGCAGGCAGATGGATGAATTGAAAGCGCTGGGGGTGGATGGGATTATAACGGATTACCCGGATTTGTTTGATTCAATTAATAATTAAGAATTAAAAATTAATAATTGGGCTTCACGTACTGCCTTGTTTCTATCATTGTATGTGTGGGCAATATGGGTTACCCGGGATAAATGCTTTGCAATTGTATGGTGTACCTGGCCATCGTCTGCAGCTTGCCGATTTAATTAAGCCTAATGAAGTAAGTTTGTCCTCATGAATTTATCGCTGGAAGGAAAGAACGCCGTCATTTGCGGAAGCAGCCAGGGAATCGGGTATGCGATAGCAGAGGAATTGGCTATTATGGGTGCGAATTGCATCCTGCTGGCCCGCAACGGGGAGAACCTTCGCATTGCAGTGTCTCAACTGGATACCACCCTTCGCCAGACGCATTCCTTTCACGTGGCAGACTTCAATGATACGGAAGGCACCAAAAAGCTGATTGCCGGTATCACAGAAAGTGTACCCGTACATATCCTTATTAATAACTCCGGCGGTCCTGCAGCAGGGCCGATTGAAAAGGCAACCCCGGACCAATTCCTGCAGGCATTCAACCAGCACCTGGTCATTAATCACATCCTAGTGACTGCCGTAACAGAGTGTATGAAAAAAGAAGGATATGGAAGGATCATCAACATCATATCAACTTCGGTGAAAGTGCCGCTGAAGAATCTTGGTGTTTCCAATACCATCAGGGGCGCTGTGGCTTCGTGGGCCAAAACCATGTCGAATGAACTGGGGCGATACAAAATAACGGTCAACAACGTGCTTCCGGGTTTTACCCGCACACAACGGCTCGATTCACTGATTGCCGCTACCGCAGAAAAATCAGGCAAGCCTGTGGAAGAAGTGGAACGTTCCATGATGCAAGAAGTGCCTTTGCAACGATTTGGAGAAGCAGCTGAAATAGCCGCCGTTGCCGCTTTCCTGGCTACACCGGCAGCCGCTTATGTAAACGGAACCAGCATCAGGGTGGATGGAGGAAGAACCGGTTCTATTTAAGAAGTGTTCCTGGTTATGCCAAAGGGTCACCTGATGGGAGAAGATATCGCCCTTAAATACCTGCAGGGCAGCATCATTTTTTAGTGGAAGGCATATGGTCAAAGTTCAACGTGGGTCCTGGAAGGAAACGTAACGGAAAGCAGGGACTCGCTATCTTTATTTTATTTTCATGCAGTATCAGAACACACAGGCTTTTGCGCAGGAGCTGGACAGAAATGATAAGCTGGCACGTTTCCGCAGCCAGTTTCATATCCCGCAACATAAAGGGAAAGACAGTATTTATTTCACCGGCAATTCACTGGGCCTTCAGCCAAAAAAAGCGCGCCAGTATGTTTTTGATCAAATGGATGTCTGGGCCCAACAGGGTGTGGAAGGTCATTTCAAAGCGAAAACCCCCTGGGTTTCCTACCATGACATTTTCCCGGTACAACTCTCCGGAATTGTGGGAGCCCTTCCCGAAGAAATAGTGGTGATGAACAGCCTGACGGTGAACCTTCATTTGTTGATGGCAACATTTTACCGTCCAACGAAAAAACGTTATAAAATTATTTGCGAAGCAAAGGCATTTCCTTCTGACCAGTATGCGTTTGAAAGCCAGATTAAATTACATGGTCTGGATCCTGCTGAGGCATTGATTGAAATTGCTCCACGGAAGGGCGGTCACCTGATTCATACGGAAGATATTTTATCAGCTATTGAGGCGGCAGGCGATTCACTGGCGCTGGTTCTTTTTGGAGGCGTCAATTATTATAATGGCCAGGCGTTTGATATGAAAGCCATTACGGAAGCCGCGCATCGTGCGGGTGCCCTGGCCGGTTATGACCTGGCGCATGCTGCCGGTAACATTGTTTTGCATCTTCACGACTGGAATGTAGATTTCGCCTGCTGGTGCAGTTATAAATACCTGAATTCCGGCCCGGGTGGTATTGCCGGAGCGTTTATTCACCAAAGGCATGCAACCAATACGGCCCTTCCCAGGATGGCTGGCTGGTGGGGGTATGATAAAGACAGCCGTTTCCAGATGAAACAGGGATTTCGTCCCATACCCACAGCGGAAGGATGGCAGTTGAGCAATGCACCCGTTTTGCTGATGGCAGCACATAAAGCCGCTTTGGAATTGTTTGGGGAAGCCGGTATGCGGGCACTGGCAGAAAAGGGTCTTGCGCTGTCCGGGTATGTACATTTTATCCTGGATGAATTGAACCGGTCGCTGCCCCGGAAAGTTATCGAGGTGATTACCCCAAAGGAAGATGCGGCGAGGGGCTGCCAGGTGTCTATGCTGATGCTGGAAAGAGGAAAAGAAATATTCAATAGGCTGATCAGCGAAGGGGTGATAGCTGATTGGCGTGAACCGAATGTGATCCGCGTGGCGCCGGTTCCGCTGTACAATACATTTGAAGATGTGTGGAAGTTTGGGAATGTGTTGGAGAGAGAAGTGAAAGGTGAAAATGTAACCGCAGAGTCGCAAAGCGCGAACTGATACACCAAACACTAGCGCTTTAGCGTTGTAAGTAAGGATATGAGGAATGTAATAATCAAATCACTTTATTCAGAATTTTTAAAGATTCCTTTTCCAGATGGACTTGCGGGTGAAACTATTGATGGCATAGAATTAGTTCTTTTTGACACCGAATTGGCAGGAGACATTTCTCAATTGAGTGACAATCCCAATCATTTATCCCAAGAACAGATTAAGAAATACATTCTGAAGATCCAGTATATTATTGATAGGCTGAAGGAACAAAATTTTTGGGAGTACTTTGAACAGTGGGAATTTATTTTGCTTAAAAATCTCTCAGAATTTGACAAGAGCATCTTAAAACGCTATATCAGGCTAGACCTAAATCAGGCTCAGAGTTTGAATAACCTGCACGGCATCAACCTTGATAATATTCATCAGCATCTGATCGACCCCGCACTGAAAGAATATTACGATGCCTTCCATAATAAAGTAGAGAAATGCTGGGTAGTGTTAGATGAGGAACCAACAAACCCAAAGGACGGATACCAAATCATCTTTTCAGAGCAGCAACAAAAATTTGGATTAGCGGTTAAGACGAGCAATACCGGAATGAATGTTGGGACACTTGTCGGTTGGCATCACTCGTTTATATCAGCGCTGAATTGCATGTAAGATAAAAAGGGTTTTTAAAAGATGCCTTGCATTTTTTTACTATCTTAACCCGGGCCCCAGGCAACGCCGGGGATTAGCTGCCATGTTATGAGAGTCTATACATTTTTGATTTTAGTAATCATGCTTTCCTGTTCTTCACCTTCACATGATAAAGCACTCCCGGACTCGATTAAAAGTCATGATTCTTCCCGGAAGGACTCCCTGCCGGATGCAGATTATGACGATGAAGGCGTAATACCACCAGAATTTATTACGGACCCGTCGGAGAAAAGCATTCTTTCCATAAATGATACGCTGTACCTGGATGACACGTTAAAGATCCGGTTCAAAGTACCCCACCCGAAAGACCTGGCCATCACCGGCCCGGATGATAAATTTTTCTTCCTTGTCTATGCTTCTTATGGAAGCGAGCTTCCTCCTTTAATCGACTATAATGCTTTTGCTACCATGGACATCCTCTATATTTTCCCGGAAAAAACAAAAGCGAATCCCTGGTTGGCCGATGTGCAGGAATATAAACGCATTTTCACGAAGCCCGGGTTATACAGGATTCAACTGAGTGAGAACCTGGAAACAGATGACGGAACACCTGTTGAATACGAGGAAGTATACTACACGGGAAAGCTAAAGGGAGTACGGTAAAGTGTGCCCACATTGTATTATCAAAAGGTTATTTCCTAATTTATAAACACTAACTTAATAAGTTCATTCAGTGAACCCCTGGACGATATGTGAAATTCACTTTATACCATACTTTTTGATTAATAAAATCATATCTGTTCTTTTTTACTTGTCGGCTGTATTATTTATTGGGTGTAAAAATGACCAGACTAAGATCAAGCAGGATCCTCCTTATACATACCCGGATGCCATAACTAATTCAGGCTTAAACCAAGTATACGATAGTACAATGTGGAGAATTTACTGTTTTGTAGGTGATAAAGCATTTCTACCAAAATCGGAACCTGGTATAGTTCTGAGTTTTGGCGAGTTGCCATTAAAATATGACAGTCACGAAAAAAGGGGGGATACAGTTGAGATTCATTTTTATTTTATGTATAATAATGATAATGTTCTTCCTTCAGATTGTATTGCCAACTGTTCGGTTGTCAGTGGAGCAGGCTTTTCATATTCCTCAGGAAAATTGCTTTACTTCTGGTCACCTTCCGGGTATACGATAACGCTGAGTGGCGAAGGGAACCGTTTCAAAAATTCTTTACAACCTGACGTTTTAAACTATATTAAAACAAAACAGAAATTTCTTGCTCCGGCTTTCAGGTATTTGGCTCAGGAAAATGGAATAATTTTAAAATGATTCAGGTTAACAAAGGGTCCCCAATTAAAAATTAAAATGGAATAGGGGTATATCAACACTCAACCAAAAAGAGTTGGAGCCAGAACCCCACTCCGTAAACGACCCCACCTTTCACTTTTCACCTTTCACCTTTCACTATCTTCGGCTCCATGACCCGCACCGACCTTTCCGGCCAGATCTTTTCCAAACAAACCTATCTCTGTATTGGCCTTGATACCGACCGCGCAAAAATTCCGCTTCACCTGAAAGACCACCCGGATGCGCTCTTCGAATTCAACCGGCAGATCATCGATGCCACGCTGGAACATTGCGTTAGCTATAAGATCAACACGGCCTTTTATGAAGCCCTTGGGGTAAAAGGATGGGAAGCCATGGAAAGAACCGTGGATTATATCCCGGCCACGCATTTTAAAATTGCCGATGCCAAGAGAGGCGATATCGGAAATACCTCCAGCCAGTATGCCCGCGCTTTTTTTGAAACCCTCCGCTTTGATGCGGTAACCGTAGCGCCCTATATGGGGGAGGACAGTGTGCGGCCATTCCTGGAGTATAAAGACAAGTGGACCATCCTGCTTGGACTCACCTCCAATGCCGGTGCTAAGGATTTTGAATTGCAAAAGCTTGGGAATGAAACCCTGTACCAGCGTGTATTGAAAACAGCGGCTTCCTGGGGAACGGAGGAAAACCTGATGTTCGTGATCGGCGCTACCCGCGCAGAGGAGTTTACGGCGATCCGCATCCTCACTCCCAACCATTTTTACCTCGTCCCCGGTGTGGGCGCCCAGGGAGGCAGCCTGAGGGAAATATCAAACCGCGCGCTGATCCCCGATGCCGGATTGCTGGTGAACGCGAGCCGGGCCATTATTTATGCTTCATCCAAGGAAGATTTTGCACTTGAAGCCGCCGCCATTGCCCGGCAGTACCATTTTGAAATGAAGGGCTACCTGCAGGCACTGAAACGCTGAACGTTCCTGCAGCGATCAGCTTTCTGAACCATTCCTATATTTGTTGCCACACCAATTTCAACATTTCTTATTTTCCCCTTACAATTTTTATATGTACATGAGAAAGCTATTCCTTTCACTGGGTGCCGTTATTTTACTGTTCGCCGCTCAGGCACAGCAGGCACCGGCTGCTAAAGCAAACTACAGCCTGGCTGCCCGCTATTCTCCGAAGAAGCTAGATAAGATGATCTTCAGTACCTCGGTCGATCCGCACTGGCTGAAACAATCGGATCGCTTCTGGTATGTTTATGAAACGCCCAACGGGAAGAACTGGTGGGTAGTAGATCCTTCCCGCGGAGAGAAGCGCCGAATGTTCGACAATGCAAAGCTGGCTGCCGACCTGACCCGCATTGTAAAAGACCCGATGGATGCCCAGCACCTCAATATCGATTCACTCCGCTTTGTACGCGATGAGAACTGGATCCAGTTTGAAGTCCTGAGCACGCAGGAGATCGAGGTGAAAGACACGGCCGCAAAAAAAGGATCTCCGCCCAAAAAAGAACGCAAGAAATATTTCTTTGAGTACAACCTGAACACGGGGCAGCTGGTGGAACTGAGCGATTACAAAAAGCCAAAGCGGAACCATCGCTGGGCCTCCATTTCACCGGATGGACAAACGGTTTTATTCTCCCGCAATTTCAACCTGTACTGGATGGACCGCGCGAATTATGCCAAAGCCCTGGTGAATGATGACGACAGCACCATCGTGGAGAACAAACTGACCACCGATGGCGTTGAATATTTTGAATACGGATTCTCGCAAAATGAAACCAACGTTGACAGGGAAAAGAACAAGAACAAACGCAAGCCCGTGTTTGCCTACTGGTCGCCGGATTCCAAACATTTTGCACTGGTTCGTACCGACCAGCGCGCCGTCAAGGAATTATGGGTGATCAACAGCATAGCCGAACCGCGTCCTACACTGGAATCCTACAAGTACCATATGCCGGGTGAAAAAGAATCGCCCGTACAGTACGTGCTGCTGTTTGACATGGCGACCAAATCCAGGAAAGAACTGGATGTAAAACAATTCAAGGACCAGGCGATCAGCGTATGGTCCAGTCCTGTACCGGTTAATACACGGGATGATGACTGGCGTCCGAACCTTTGGCTGGGCACCAACGACAAATTATATTTCAACCGCACCAGCCGCGACCTGAAGCGTATTGATATTTGCCTCGTAGACATCAACACCGGTGTGGTAAAGCCGCTCATCGAAGAGCGCATGAATACCTACGTGGAATTGCGGAGAGTAGGATTGGTGAATGGCGGATCGGAGCTGATTCAATGGAGCGAGCGCGATGGCTGGGCGCATTTCTATCTCTATGACGGGTCCGGAAAATTAAAAAACCAGATCACTTCCGGTGCTTTCCACTGCGAAGACATCGTAAGCATTGATGAAAAAAAGCGGGTGCTTTATTTTGCCGCCAATGGCCGTGAAGCGGGTGAGGATCCCTACCTCCAGCATCTCTACCGGGTGAACTTTGATGGTTCCGGCCTACGGTTGCTGAACCCGGGTGAGTATGAGCACGACATGAGCATGAACGACAACCGGACTTATTTTGTCGATAATTATTCGCGTGTCAACACTGTTCCGCGTTCCACCCTGTACAACACGGAGGGACGAAAAGTGTTAGACCTGGAGACCTCTGATCTCTCTTCCTTATTTGCTGCCGGTTACAAGTTCCCGGAAGTATTCCGGGTGAAAGCCGATGATGGCATTACCGATCTCTATGGTGTGATGTATAAACCCTTTGATTTCGATTCCACCAAAAAATATCCCATCATCGAGTACGTATACCCCGGGCCGCAGACCGAAGCGGTGAACAAGGCTTTTGGAAGAGGCATGGACCGTATCGACCGGCTGGCACAGGTAGGATTTATCGTGGTAACCGTTGGTAACCGGGGCGGGCACCCGGGCCGCAGCAAATGGTACCACAACTATGGCTACGGCAACCTGCGCGATTACGGACTGGCCGATAAAAAAACAGCCATCGAGCAACTCGCCACCCGCTATAATTTTATTGATATCGACCGCGTTGGTATCCATGGACATTCGGGAGGCGGATTTATGAGCACCGCTGCCATGCTGGTATATCCTGAATTTTTTAAAGTGGCCGTTTCCTCTTCAGGGAATCATGATAATGCCATCTACAACCGGTGGTGGAGTGAAAAACACCATGGTGTGAAGGAAGTGGTGGGTGAAAAAGGCGATACCTCGTTTGTGTACAACATTGAAAAAAATCCCGACCTGGCAAAGAACCTGAAAGGCCGCCTGCTGCTGACCACAGGTGATATCGACAACAATGTGCATCCCGCCAATACCATTCGTATGGCCAATGCGCTCATTAAAGCCAACAAGCGGTTTGATTTCGTGCTTCTTCCGGGACAGCGCCACGGTTATTCCGATATGTCCGAATATTTCTTCTGGATGCTTGCCGATTACTACAGCAAATGGCTGCTCGGGGATTTCTCGCAGCCGGTGGATATAATGGAAATGACAAGGGAAGTGGAGCAGAGCAACAGGAAGAGAATGTAGGGAGAAGAGCGGAGAGTGGAGAGCGGAGAAACAGAGCAGGGAGCGGGCTTTGCGTATTTGCGGTTGCCTTTCTTATTTTTTTAACGAATAACGGTGCAATATTCGCAGGTGTCGATTAGTTTAGAGAGACTGATGAAGCACACCATGATGATCATATCCATTTTATTTACCCTGCTTACCGCCTGCACCAAAGCAGCGGTACCATCACCCGACCCGGAACCTTCCGGCTATACATCCAATGTCAATAAATCGGTTTTACTGAAACTGGTCAACGATACCAGGGCCAAAGGGTGTAAGTGCGGGGATACTTATTACCCGGCAGCACCGGCGGTAACCTGGAACGACCAGCTGGAAAAAGCGGCTTTTGCCCATGCTGCTGATATGTACGAAAAAGATTATTTTGCCCACATTGCGCCCGATGGTTCCAATGCCGGCATCCGCATCGAGCGGGCCGGTTATATTTGGAAGACCTACGGTGAAAATATAGCAGCCGGCTTTACCACCGAGCAGTCGGTGGTTGAGGGATGGATCCTGAGTGTTAGCCATTGTAAAAACATCATGAACAGGAGTTTTAAGGAAATGGGCGTTGGCCGCGCCGGTGCTGTATGGGCACAGGAGTTTGCGTCGAGATAGAGGGAAGTCCACAGTCTGCAGTCAACAGTCTGCAGTCTTCAGAACTTTGCGTTCTGCTTCGCGTTTTTTGCGGTTAGATTGATCTATATTTATCCAAACATCGCGCTTCATGAAATCACTCATTTTTTCCCTTGCATTACTCTTGTTCACAACAGGCATCAATGCGCAAAAAGTTCCGTCTGCCGACCAGGTCATGCAGGAGGCATATGCAAAAGCTGTCCGGGAAAACAAGAATGTATTGGTTATGTTCCATGCCTCCTGGTGTGGATGGTGCCATAAGATGGATGCCTCCCTCAATGACGCTTCCGTTAAAAAAATGTTTGACGATAATTTCGTGATTACTCATCTCACCGTGGATGAAGCGAAGGATAAAAAAAATTTTGAAAATGCCGGCGCCATGGAATTGCGTGCAAAATGGAATGGCACCGAGCAGGGGCTTCCTTACTGGGTGGTGCTGGATAAAAGCGGCAATCTGCTGGCCGACTCGCAGATCCGTCCCGCAGGTGCCGATGCCAAAACAAAAGGATCCAATGTAGGCTGTCCCGCTTCGCAGGAAGAAGTAGCGCATTTTATCAGCGTGCTGACAAAAACAGCAAAGCTTGACGAGAACCAGCTCAAGGTGATAGCAGAGCGTTTCCGCGCAAACGAAAACAACTGACGGAAGAAAGAGCGGGAAACAGAGCGGGAGCGACTTCACTTTTCACCTTTCACCTTTCACTTAAATGTATACGTGCCTTTGGCCGTCCACCAGGGATGCACTTCAAAGCGCAGCCTTCCCGTAATAATGGCCGAATCGGTTTGCACCAGTTGAGCTGCTTCTGTTGAATCTTTTGCATCCATGATAAAAATGCCCCTCAGGTCTTTGTTATAACCCATCGGCCCGGCCATAACAATTTTACCTTCCGTTGCAAGCCGGCTGATATTGCGCATATGCGCGGCCTGTATGCGTGCAGCAGTGGTGCTGTCGTGCGTGCGGTTCGGCCCTTTCAGCAGGAATACCATCCAGTACTGTTTCATTTCATCAGCAGTTACTTTTTTCGTGCCTGTACCGGTTTGGCTGCGGAATGCAAAAAGTGCCACGACTCCAATAGCCAGGATGCTCCACAATAATTTCATGTTAGTTGGTTTGCCTCAATTTATGGAATAGCCTTCACTTCTGCAAAGCCAAAGCCGATTATCCATTACCTTTGCGGGGACTTTTTTCCGGCCCTTTTGCCGGTAAATGAAGACGCATAAATCCATCAAACCCTTCCGTTTTACACTACTTGCTATGTCTAAAGATCAATTTCAATCCCCCGATTATTTTCTTGTAGATGAATTGCTGACCGATGAGCAAAAGCTGATCCGGGAAACCGTTCGTAATTACGTAAAAAAAGAGATCTCGCCGATCATTGAAGATTATGCGCAGCGTGCCGAATTCCCGCAGCAGATCGTAAAGCAACTGGGTGACCTGGGATGCTTCGGTCCTACAGTGCCGGCAGAATATGGCGGAGGCGGACTGGATTATATTTCCTATGGACTGATGATGCAGGAACTGGAGCGGGGCGATAGTGGTGTACGCTCCACGGCTTCGGTACAGGGTTCGCTGGTGATGTTCCCGATTTATGCCTATGGAAGTGAAGAGCAGAAAAGAAAATACCTGCCTAAACTCGGAAGCGGCGAATGGCTCGGATGCTTTGGTCTTACGGAACCCGATCACGGGTCCAATCCTTCCGGCATGCTTACCAATATAAAAGATGCTGGCGACCATGTGATCCTCAATGGAAGCAAGATGTGGATCTCAAATTCGCCGTATGCACAGGTAGCGGTTGTATGGGCAAAAGATGAAGCGGGCGATATACGCGGTTTGATCGTTGAACGCGGAATGGAGGGCTTCAGCACACCGGCAACGCATGGCAAGTGGAGCCTGAGAGCCAGTGCAACCGGGGAGCTCGTGTTTGACCAGGTAAAAGTTCCGAAAGAAAATATTTTTCCCAATGTGAAAGGACTGAAAGGTCCATTGGGTTGTTTATCCAAAGCCCGTTACGGCATTGCCTGGGGTGCACTGGGTGCAGCTATGGATTGTTATGATACGGCACTCCGGTACAGCAAGGAGCGTATCCAATTCGGGCGGCCCATCGGTGGATTTCAACTCCAGCAAAAAAAGCTCGCCGAAATGATCACCGAGATCACGAAAGCACAGTTACTCGTATGGCGATTGGGCGTGCTGATGAATGAAGGCCGTGCCACACCGCAACAGGTTTCGATGGCGAAAAGAAACTCCTGCGAAATTGCTACGAACATCGCACGGGATGCACGGCAAATGCTGGGTGGCATGGGCATCACCGGCGAATACAGCATCATGCGCCACATGATGAACCTCGAAAGCGTGATCACCTACGAGGGCACGCACGACGTACACCTGCTGATCACGGGAATGGATGTTACGGGGTTGAATGCGTTTAAGTGAAGTAGGAAGTAGGAGGTATGATGTAGGATGTATGAGGTGGGAAGTAGGAAGTAAGAATGTGAAATATTGAAAAATGATTAAAACAATTGCTGATCTGGATGTTTATATGCTGTCTTACAGATTAGCGATGGAAATTTTTGAAATAACAAGATCATTTCCAAAAGAAGAAAAATATTCACTTACCGATCAAATCATTCGTTCATCGAGATCTATAACGGCTAATATAGCTGAAGGTTGGGGAAAAAGGTCTTACGAAAATGAATTTAAAAGACACCTTATCTATGCAATGGGATCTATGGAAGAAACAAAAGTGTGGTTGAATTTTGCCAAAGATTGTAATTATATCGAACAGCCGTTTTTGATAAAATCATTGATGCTCTTAGTGAAACGGGAGCCAAAATATATAAGCTCTATGACAATTGGAAAACGTATTGATCTGACATCTTACTTCCTACATCATACTTCTTCCCAATGAAAATCTTCCTCATCGGCTTCATGGGTTGCGGAAAAACGTACTGGGGAGGGCAGCTGGGTGCCAAGCTCCAGGTGCCGTTCTTTGACCTCGATGAAAAGATCGTGGAAGGTGAAGGAAGGTCCGTAAGTGAAATTTTTGAGCAGGAAGGTGAAGAGCATTTCCGGCTGCTTGAAAAAGATTACCTGCACCTGCTAACGGAAAATCATGAAACTTTTGTAATGGCCTGCGGCGGGGGAACACCGTGCTTTTATAACAACATCGATTATTTAAAAAAGAGCGGAACGGTAATCTGGATCAACTGTTCCGTTGAATGCCTTTACAGCCGCCTGGTGAAAGAAAAAGAAAAGCGGCCGCTCATCCGTGATATTCCCGAAGGAGACCTGAAGTCCTTTATCATCCGGAAATTTTCCAACCGCAAGATCTTTTACCAGCAGGCACACACGATTATGACCGAAGATGAAGTAAGCCTGCAAAAACTGATGGACGCTATTTTTCAACCCAAATGAATGTACATGCATAAAATATTCCTTGTTCTTGGAAGTTTACTCGGCGGACTGGCCGTAGCACTGGGTGCGTTTGGCGCACACGGATTAAAAAAGATGCAGGTGGAACCGGATACGATCGCCAACTACCAGACCGGCGTACAGTACCAGATGTATCATGCGCTGGTGCTCTTATTCCTCGGACTGCTTGCGGAACGCCTCGCCGGCAGCAGCCTGGTGAATTATGCCGGCTTTTTTTTCATCGGCGGCATCATTCTTTTTTCCGGTTCGCTCTACCTGATTGTGTCCATGAAAACGATGAACAAAGTAATTCCAACGGCGGTTGGTATCTTAACGCCGATAGGCGGGCTTTTATTCATCCTGGGCTGGATTTTCCTGTTGCTTTCGCTGATCAGAAAGTGATGTTTATTTTTCGTTAAAGGGCCTGCCCGCCTGCATTTCATTGCCCGGTTCATTATCTTTGGCCCTATGGCTAACAAGCTGAAAAAATCCAATACACTTAAAGCTGCTGAGAAACCGGAAAAGCCGGTTGTTGCTGAAAAACCGGAGAAGAAGGAAAAGCCGGAACGCAAGGTCAAATCCATTCCGGCCAAAGACCTGAAAGCCGAAAGAGAAGAAGCTGTTGATTTTAAAAAACTGGCAAAAGACGAACGTACCTGGAAGATCATTGGTACGGTTTCACTTCTTGTTTCCCTGTTCCTTTTTATCGCGTTTGTTTCTTACCTGTTTACCTGGCAGGAAGACCAGTCGGATGTGCGGGAGAAAGGAATTTCCTACCTGTTTCTGGCTGACAATAAAGTTCATAACCTGCTGGGCCGCCTTGGCGCCTATATTTCGCATAGCTTTATCAACAATGGTTTTGGACTGGCCTCTTTCCTGTTCTGCACCTTTTTCTTTATTGTAGGTGTAAACCTCCTGACCAGGCAAAAAGTATTTTCCGTCACCCGCAACCTCAAATATGTAACGTTTGGTTTGCTGATTGCATCCATAACCCTTGCTTTTTTATTCTCCAATACCACCGGTTCATTTGAATGGGGAGGCCTGGTTGGTGAAATGATATCCAACTGGATGGTCAGTTTACTGGGAACTCTTGGAACGGCTGCACTGCTGATCGTTGTTGGAATTTCCTACCTGATCTGGCAGTTCAACCCTACGTTTAAAATGCCAGAAAGAAACTTTTCAGAACCTGCTGTTGCCGGAGACCATACATTGGATGAGGAAGACACACCGGCTCCTGTACTGTCGGCCACCGGTCCCGGAAAATCATTGAACGACCTGTACTCCGAAGGCACTCCTCCCGTATCCGACAAGAAAAACGCATTAAAGGGCGAAGGGGCCATGGTGATCCAGATGAACCACGACGCTTCGGACAATGGATTGGCAATGGTTGAAAAAGACGATGACGGAGAAGAAGATGATCAGCCATTGACCATTAACCAGCCGCTGGTGGAGGAAGAAATCGTGCACGACATCCTGCATACGCATGAAGCAGCGATAGAAGACCCGGTGGCACTGCCTCCGGTAAAAGAACCCGCCCGTAAAGCAACGGGTGCGCAGGAAGAGATCGAACTCGAAATAAAATCCCCGGAAGAAAAAAATGCAGAGGATGAAGAAGAAGGAGAGAAGGGGTACAGTGACCTGCCTCCTTACGAACCTACACTTGATCTGCGCGATTATAAATATCCGAAGGTTGACCTGCTGGAACAGCACGGAAGTGAAAAGATCGTGCAGGATCCAGCCGAACTGGAAGCCAACAAAAACCAGATCATCAATACGCTGAAGAATTATGATATATCGATCCAGAAGATCAGCGCTACGGTTGGTCCAACGGTAACCTTGTACGAGATCGTTCCGGCAGCGGGCGTGCGCATTTCCCGCATCAAGAACCTGGAAGATGATATTGCATTAAGTCTTGCCGCCCTTGGTATCCGGATTATTGCCCCGATCCCCGGGCGCGGTACCATTGGTATTGAAGTGCCGAATGTAAAGAAGAGCGTGGTGAGCATGAAGACCCTGCTGGCCTCCGAAAAATTCACACACAACAACCACAGCTTGCCCATTGCGATCGGTAAACGTATTGATAATGAAAATTTCATTGTGGACCTGGCGAGCATGCCCCACCTGTTGATGGCCGGTGCCACCGGGCAGGGTAAATCGGTTGGATTGAACGCGATCCTGGTTTCGCTCCTGTATAAAAAGCATCCGTCCCAACTGAAGTTCGTACTGATTGATCCGAAGAAAGTGGAACTGAGTGTGTACCGTCATATTGAAAAGCATTTCCTGGCCAAACTGCCCGGTGAAGAGGATGCCATCATTACCGATACCAAGAAAGTGATCCATACACTCAATGCGCTTTGTATTGAAATGGACAACCGTTACGACCTGCTGAAAGAAGCCGGAGCGCGCAACATAAAAGAGTATAACGATAAGTTTACCCGCCGCCGGTTGAACCCGCAGAAAGGTCACCAGTACCTGCCGTTTATTGTATTGGTAGTGGATGAGTTCGCCGATCTCATCATGACGGCCGGTAAAGAAGTGGAAATGCCGATTGCCCGTTTGGCCCAGCTGGCCCGTGCGGTAGGTATTCACCTGATCATTGCCACGCAACGTCCCTCCGTAAACATCATCACCGGTACCATCAAGGCCAACTTTCCGGCACGGATCGCCTTTAAAGTTTCCAGCAAAATCGACTCCCGCACTATCCTGGATGCCGGCGGTGCCGAGCAGCTGATTGGAAAGGGTGATATGCTGATCTCCTATAATGGTGAGATTACCCGTTTGCAGTGTGCTTTTGTGGATACACCCGAGGTGGAAAAAGTAGTAGACTTTATTTCCGACCAGCGTGGTTACCCGCAGGCCTTTATGCTGCCTGAGTATGTGGATGAAAAGGAAATGGAAGGCAAAGACTTTGACGCTGCCGACCGCGACCCCCTGTTTGAAGATGCGGCCAAACTGATTGTTCAGAACCAGATGGGATCAACCTCTCTGTTGCAGCGGCGGATGAAACTGGGATACAACCGCGCAGGCCGCTTAATGGACCAGCTTGAAGCAGCCGGTGTAGTAGGACCGAACCAGGGCAGCAAAGCGCGTGAAGTATTGATCAAAACGGAAGCTGAATTGATGGAATACTTCGATACACTAAGCTAGTGTTAAGAAACGTTTCCTTCTGAATTAACGGTACAGGACTTGTCCCCGTAGCAGAGTTAAATGGTTATATTTGTTTTGGTTTTTTAATATGAAAATCACCTATCACATGAAGAAAATAATTACGCTTTTAAGTTTTATCTCGGTTACGGTGCTGGCCGGTGCGCAGGGTAAGAACCCTACTCAGAATGATGCGGCTGCCAAGAAAATTCTTGATGCCGTAAGCGCCAAGTTCAAAACGTATAAGGCCCCGCAGGCTACATTCTCCTACAAAGTAGAGAACGCTCAGGGGAAGGCACTTTCTTCCAAATCAGGTACGGTTGTCATGAAAGGCACCAAGTACAAAGTGAACATGAGTGATATGCAGATCTTCTCCGACGGCAAGACTGTATGGAGCTATGATAAATCATCAAACGAAGTAACCGTTGATAACGTGAACACATCCGGTTCTTCCATGACTCCACAGAAACTCTTCACCAATTTTTACGACAAGGATTTTTATTACAAATACAACGGTGAGAAGAAAGAAGGCGGAAAGACCCTGCAGGAAATTGAGCTGACACCGGTTGACAAAACACGTCCTTTTCATAAAGTGTATGTGCTGGTGGATAAGGCAGCAAAAACACTGTATAACGCCAAGTTCCTGGAAAAAACCGGCGGCCGCTACAGCTATACGGTAACAGCACTGAAGGCCAATGCTACGGTAGCCGATACTGATTTCACCTTCAATAAAGCAAAGTTTCCCGGTGTTGAAGTGGTAGACCTGCGATAATTAATCAATGCAACCTTATAGATGATCCCTCCGCTTAAAACGGGGGGATTTTTATTTACAAGCCTTTACGCCTTTGCGGTAAAAAAATGCAACCGTAAAGCCGCCAAGCCAAATCTTAAATCTCCAAATCTTAAATCTCCCAATCTCCAAATCCCCTTCACTTTCCTCCATTGGCTTTCAAATCCTTCAAACAGGCTTTATCCAGCTTGGGGATGGTTTTCTTTTTCACAAAGCTGGGTGATTCTTCCGTATCGGTTAAATAGTACATAAGGCAATTCCGGTTTTTGCAATGCTTTCCGTGATCGTGATCCTGGTGGTCGCTTTCCGGTGATGACCCTACGTTGACCAGTCCAAGCAGGTGGCCCATTTCGTGTTGCAGCACCCTTGTCTCCAGGTAGGTGCGGTCGGCCTTGTGATTCAGCTTTGCATTTTCGGCAATGTTTTTTCCAAACAGTACCGCCGATGTATTCAGGTAGGCATAACCAAGCATACCGGGGTCTTTGAAGAAACCGTTGGTGTATAAAATATATACGGAAATCTCGTTCCTGGAAGTAACCGTGGTGCGGTTGGCTTTTTCTATGTCGCGGATTTCTTTAATGCCCAGGACAGAATCCCGAACGGGTTCAATTTCTTTCATCACGATCCTGATGCCACCGGGTTTATGGAGGTGTTTCGTGAGAAAAATTTCGAGGTTCTCAATTGCTGTTTCATCCGGAAGGAATCCCTGCATGTACTGGATCTCGATCCTCAGTGCCGTAAATTTTTCATCCGATAAAAGCTCACGCGCGGAGGTGCCAACGGCCTGTTTATGAAAGGTGTCGTCAAAAAGATCGTCTTCAGTGGCAATAACTTTCATACAGCTTGTCAGGCCGGTGATGACGAGCACGAGACAGAAAAGTGACATTTTCATAGTCGAACGTTTAGGGTGTAATTCTTTGACCGGTTTGCTTCTTAAAAGTGCAAAACCGGGAACTCTTTTCTGCCCATACTTATGTTAAATCAAGACGAAAAAACCATCTGCCTTGCACCCTGCCCCCTAATCTTAAATCTCCCAATCTCCAAATCTCAAATTCCTCTACTACCTTCCCGCTTTCTATGATGGATCAAAAAATGCCGGGCGAATATTACCGGGAAAAGTCAAATCAACTGCAGGCTACTTTGCATCAACTTCAAAAAAAGCAATCGTTGCTGGGTTGGTTGCGGCTCTCCGTTTTACTGCTGTCTGTTATAATGGCTTACCAGTTGTTTGCTGTTTCACTTTTTGCGGGGTGGATCACCATAATCGTTGGGATTGTTTTATTTCTTGGTTTGGTAAGTTTTGATACCGATAACAACCACCGTATCAGGCGCATGAAAAAGCAGCTCGAGCTCACCGAAGATGAACGCAAAGTTCTCGCTAACGATTTTCATCACCGTTTTGACGGCGCAGCATTTCAACCCCCCGAACATCCGTATGCCGGCGACCTGGACCTGTTTGGAAAGGCATCCATCTTTCAATATATCAACCGGTGTTCCAGTGAGCAGGGTAAACGCCTTCTGGCCACCAACCTTCTTCATCCTTTGTCGTTGCTGGAGGCAGGGGCGCGACAGGAAGCCGTGCGTGAACTTATAGGGGATCATCAATGGCGGATGGACCTTGCGGTTCTTTCGGCAGAAGAGCAGCTTACTGAAGCAACAGGGCGCCGGGCCATTGCATGGGTGGAAGGAAGGGAAGATCATTTTACATCAAAGAGCTGGACCTATATCATACCCGTGTATTCGGTGCTGGCAACAGCATCGGCTATAGCCTGCATGGTTGGATGGATACCGCTGAACCTGTTTGGAGGTATCTTCCTGCTGTATTTTATTTTTTCTTCTTCGCTGAGCCGCCGTGCCATGAAATCTTACCTGCACCTGAATGGAATAGTTCCTCAGATCAGGACACTGGAATCGCTTTTGCAGCATGGAGAAACCCGCACGTTCAAGTCCCCGTTGTTACAATCATGGCAACAATCTGTTGGAACGAAAAACGGCAAAGGATACCGGCAGATCGCACACCTTAAAGAAATTCTGAACCGCTTTGACCTGCGGCTGAATGTATTGCTGTTTATTATCCTGAACAGCTTATGGCTTTGGGATGTACGGCAGGTGAGGGCCCTGAACCGGTGGCGCGAAACGAACCGCACCCACGTGGGTGGTTGGTTTCAGGCCGTGGGTGAACTGGAGGTGCTGGGCTCTCTGGCTACCCTTCATTTTAATCAGCCGGCCTGGGTTTTCCCCCGGTTTTCAGAAAATAAATTTCACTTCTCCGCAACCGCATTGGGTCACCCGCTGATCCCGGGAGGCCATTGCGTGGTCAATGATTTTTTGCTGGAAGGCACGGGGAAAGTGGCCCTGGTTACGGGTTCGAATATGGCGGGCAAAAGCACCTTTCTGCGCAGCCTTGGATTGAATACCGTTCTGGCCTTCGTGGGCGCTCCCATATGTGCGCGTGCCTTTCAGGTATCATCCACCCGCATCATGAGCAGCATGCGCATAGCCGATAACCTGTCGGAAAATACATCCACTTTTTACGCAGAACTTAAAAAGCTGAAAACAATCATTGAAGCGGTTAACCGGAAGGAAGCGGTGCTGGTGCTGTTGGATGAAGTGTTGCGCGGTACCAATTCACTCGACCGGCACATCGGGCTGGAAGCATTAATCAGGCAGTTCATCAGGCAGGATGCCGTAGCGGTTGTAGCTACCCACGACGTGGAAGTAGCCGGACTGGAAAAGGAGTATCCTAGGGCACTCCAAAACTACCATTTCGACGTACAGGTGCAGGGGGAAGAGCTTTACTTCGACTACCGGTTAAAGAAAGGCGTATGCACCAGCCTGAATGCTTCGATCTTGATGAAGAAAATAGGAATTGAGCTTGGATGAGCCTGCTTTGATGCCCATCGGGTATTCGGAAAAACACTATTGCACCAATGCATTTTAATTGCCTACTTTACATTCAATACGATAACTATGAAACCCGTTTTCTTACTGCTTTGTGCATCATTATTCTGCATCACCTCATACAGCCAGGTGAAAAAAGACGACTGTTCTTTTTTGAAACAAACCGTGCTTCAATATGAGGGTACCGATGATTCCACTTCATATGTCATGATCAATGGCAATAAGCATATTGAATATTCCAACAACAACCAGAATATCATTAAATCAGATATCGAATGGATCACCCCCTGCGAATGGAAAATGACCATGACGGAGATCCGGTACCCGGACTTCCCGTTCAAACCGGGCGACACCATGCATGTAAAAATAAACAGGATTGAAAATGGTATTATTTACTATACATCCACCGTTAAAGGAACCAGCTGGGAAGGGCGTTTTAAAATAATGGAACGAAAAGGCGGCTGACCGGCAATACGACCCCTGAAAGGTCGTTTTTAACCCTGATAATTCATGGGTTCAACGACTTTGTTAAAGAGAGGGTGCGGCGTTAAACTAATTTTCCCTTTTTATTTCTAATTCTATTATGACCATTATCCAATACAACCAATTACCCGAAGACCAACAGTTCCTGCAGCTGGAAAAAAGAGGTGTGCTGGTTGCTACCCGCGAACAGACCTACCGGACCGTTCTGCTTTACCAGGTAGATGATTTTTATGTGGAAGTTTACAACCATAAGCACTTCAATGTGGCCGTTGATGTAAAGACGTTTACCGGCACCGATGGGCTGGATGTGTATCTCCAAAGTATTAACATCGAAGACCTCTTCTGCTCCCAGCACCGTTAAGGTGCTTTTTTTATTCCCTTAATGATAGCTTAGCCGGCGGATCTTTACTTTCTTCACAATCAGCACTACCAGGCTTAAAAACACCAGGCCCGCAGCGCCCCAAATGACGTAACCCCACATATTGGATGTGCCGGTTCCATTCTGCAATACCCCGCACTTGAACCATTTCACACCCGGACGAACCTGCACTCTGGTGCCTTTCCCGTTATTGCAGATGATGCTTCCGGTTGCATAAGAAGGAACCGTGTTGCCTACAAAAATGTGTTCTGATTTTTTCCCCGGGTTGGAAACCGTGTTGTTTATGATGATGAACCTTGTGCTGTCCAGCGGTGCGGTATTGCGCGTATCCACCACAATGTTCTGGGGCCAATCCAGCGTACGTCCGTCGAGGTACCCGGAAGAGTCAACTTTATTTTGCTCAATCCGTACCAGCCCCGAACCGCCCAATGAAGCAATACCCCAGGTATAGGTGTTCCGCACGGTATTGTGGTGTATATAAGCCCTGGTATATAACCCGATGGAAATACCAACGCCCTGCTGGTCATTGAACTCACGACCCACATTGCTCACCTTGTTATTGTATATTTCACTCATTCCTACCGAGGCATTACTGAGCATAATGGCCGGGCGCCCGGTACCGTCGATGACCCCGTTATATACTTTGATATTACCCAGCTTCGATGGCTTGTAAAAAAAATTAGTGCCTTTGCAGTTTACCGGGCGGCTCGAGTTGTTGGCGTCGGTGGATCCAAGGTACATGCCTTCGATCCGGATGTTGTGAAGCTCGTAATCATGAATACTGATATCATCCATCACCCAGTTGTTCAGGGTGGTATCGCAGGAAGCTTCATTCTTCACCCACACCCCGAAAGCTGCATTCTTTACATAGAAATGATCCACTTCAATATGTGCCGACCGGCCGTCGATGATAACGGCTGTTCCTTTTGTATCGAGGATCTTGTATCCGTATTTTTCCTGCGTGCCCGTGCCCGTAACTTTTATGTACTGGCAGTGTTCAAAGTGCAAATCGGAACTGAGTTGAACAGGTCCGCCTTCATTGATCAGCACCAAGGGTTGCGCCTTTGTGCCGGTAATGCCACCGAGGTAAACATAGGTAAAGGGGTTTTCTGCTGCGCGCAGCACCAGGGTATCGCCGGGGTTATACGAAAAGTTGCTGCCTGTAAGCAGCACACCACCGTCTCCGCCTTTTTTCAGGTAAATTTTTTTGCCTCTGTTTTTTTGTGCATGCAGTGCCGATGCACACAGCATCAGCAGGAAAAAGGCTATACATTTTGTTGTGATCCGCATTTGTGGAAGTTATATCGTATACAGTTTACTAAGGGTAGGTCTACCGGGCAGCCATAGTTCTAAAATAAGGGTTTCGACCGTACAGCCAAGTTAAATCATAACCGCTTGGTTCATCACTGATTTTCAGTTTTTATAAACAGGCTTGAAAGCACGGTAACTGTGTTTTACCATGCGGGCGCATCCTGCCTGTGCAATTTCGCGCACCATTTAACGTTCTCAGGTGAATTAACCTAAATTTACTCCAACGAGTACATTTTCATGAAACCAAGAACTACTTTCTGGCAACGCATAGGCCTTCACGACTGGTTCCTTAAAAAGGAGCCGGATGATGTACGTAAAAAGGCCCTTTCCATTACTCCCAACGATGTTTTTAAATATATACTGGAAAAATTTCATGAGTCTGTTGAGGATTTATCGTTTGCCGACCGGGTAGTGTTTTTCCATGAATACATCATTTGCTTTAATCCGGAAGACTTCCGGGATTTCATGGAAAATAAAAAAGGCATCTTTGGCCTTATTGTGCAGGAATGCGTGAAATCTTTTTACGCCACCCTCAAAAATTACCGGGGACAAGGGAAGACCGTTGTGCCTTCCAGCAGCAAATGGGTGTTCCGTTTTGTTTCGCATCCCGATTATGCGCCCGGGGATAAAAGTTTTATCGGTAAACTTCTTCCGAGCGGGGGCAATAATTCAGCTCAGAAACAGGAAAATTTAAGAGTAACCTTTATTCCCCGCCAAACCGGGATTGCACAAACGTTCGACATCAACCCCGAGATCCTCAAAGGATTTACATTTTACAGTGAAGGCTATTATGAAGTGCCTTACGGGGAAGACCTTGTGTATGATGAACGCAAAGTAAACCAATCAGTTAATAACGGTATTGCACGCCTTGAAACCATTCTTCCCGATAAGGCATTTGCCGGGCGCCGCCTGGAATACATTATGAAAGATGAAGAAATCATTGTTTCCGGGAAAGACGAAACAAGAGATGCTTCCAATATCTTCAGGGTTCCTTCCGAATGGGTGAATACGCCGCATTTACGGTTGCGCTACAACGGTAGTGAAGGTAAATTCTACGTGGCTTCATTTGGTGAGAAAACACTGGTCAATGAAAAAGAAGTGCAGCGAAGCGAGCCCGCACAACCTTTCTGGGTTGAGGTGGCCATCAATTCGAGGCTGGTGCTGAATGGTATTGTAGGCATTAATATTTTCAAATCCTGAGTATGTCATCCCTGCTGACGATTGTGCTCCTGGTAGTTTGCATTTTGTTGCTGTTGGCGCATTTCTGGGAAATCAAAAAGACACACAGTTCCGATGAGTAAGAATTTTTACGGCATTACCGATACCGGCAGGCAGCGCGATAATAACGAAGATACTTTCCTGGCAGAGCGTGTACAGAACAACCGGTACCTGCTGGCCTGCGTAATCGACGGGGTAGGAGGTTATGAAGGTGGTGAAGTGGCCGCCGCCATTGCCCGCGATACGATCCTGAATTATATGAAAGTGCCTTCCGGCACCATCGGCACCATGCTGAAAGAATCCATCTTTGCGGCCAATGAAAAGATCTACGCCGAAAAAATGCAGGGCCGTGGCAAGGAGCAGATGGCCTGTGTGCTGACGCTGGCAGTAGTGGACCTGGAAGGCAATATGTTTTATTATGCGCATGTTGGCGATACAAGGCTCTATCTTTTTCGCGACGGCAGCCTGGTGAAGATCACCAAGGACCAATCTTTCGTAGGATTCCTGGAAGATTCGGGCCGATTAACGGAAGAAGCGGCCATGAGCCATCCCAAACGCAACGAAATCAATAATGCCCTCGGCTTTGATCCGAAGATCAGTGCGCAGCCCGATTATATCGATGCGGGCGAATCTCCTTTTCTTCCCGGCGACCTGTTGCTGCTTTGCAGTGATGGTCTTACCGACCTGGTGGACAGTAAATCCATTTCCGCCGTTCTTAGTACGCAGCAAAGCCTGGAACAAAAAGGTATCATGCTGGTTGATGCGGCCAATGATGCGGGTGGCAAGGACAATATTACCGTGGTGCTGGTGTTTAATGATGCGCCGCCATTAAAGCAGGTAGCGACCAAACCCGCTGCTGTAAAAAAAAACGAAAGCCCTCAACCGCAGCCCCTCCCCGAAGTAAAAAAAGGTAAATATAAAATGGGTTGGGGCCTTCCGTTGGTCATCCTTCTTTCGATCTGTATTATGGCAGGACTGGCCTACCTGCTCATTCCAAAAAACAGCAGTGCCGGAGATGAAGATTTTGCCGTTAATGAAAAAGACACGGACCTGCCGGAATACTGGCTTAATGATACCCTGCAGCGTGTAGGCCATTTGTTTGTTTTATCGAAAACCATTTATGGTGATACGGTAAAAGTCAGTGATTCCATCTTCATTGACCGCGATACACTGCATTTCAAAGGCAACAACATTTTATTTATACCCGCATCCGCATCGCAGGAAAGACCGTCCCTGGTTATTTCGCCCCGCTGCCGTTATGTACTTCTCGACAGCCTGGTGATCCGTGATTTTGAGATCATCATCAGGGGCAGGAACAGTCCTTTGCACATGAAAAATGTGCGCCTCGTAGGATGTACATTCACTAACGGCGGAACCAGTTTCAGGGACAGCGTAACGGTGAACGGAAGGGTGCAGACCACCATCAGGATTGATACGGATTCGATCAATAAAAACAGGGAAAGAGAATGAGAACACCAAGTAAAGGCCGGGGACTTGAACGGCTGTTTCTCCTGCTGGCCGGTATTGTGCTGGGACTTCTTTTCTTCCAGTTGTTTTCCGTACTCCGGAGAGATTTTGAAGAGGTACCCTCACGGATTGCCGATGGCACCATGGTTCATCTCAATACAGCAAAACCCGATCAGCGTGTTGCCGACCTGTTGCAAAAGGGATTTTATTTTGAAGATCCCCGGGATATACAATACGTGCGCTCTGTTCTTGCCTCCCGGCAGGATGATATGGCGGGTATGGATAATATCGGTGAATTGAATAAGCGTGCTTTTAATGTGGTGGCCGACGAAGCGTATGCGCGGGGTGGTGAATCGTTTCGCAAACGGGTAAAGCTGTCGCGGGGATTGCTTGGCTTCAGCGGACCTGACTCGTCACGATTTGAACAGGAGCGTTCGGCACCGCCGCCCTTGTCTTCGTCCACACCGGTAGGTGCCGGGAACGGAACCATCAGCGGCCGGCTGGTAAATGAAGATGGACAGGGTGTAGGCGGCGTGTTGGTCCGGGCCGAATTGATCCTTCCGCAGGACAGCGTGTACAGCCCGGAAGTAGGTGAAATAGCCAGTGAACAAACACAAAGCAGTGCTGCCCTACGCAGGACTTTCGTTTTGGATTCGGCCAGGAACCGGCAGCTTCAATCACTGTCTGCTTATGCGCGTACGGATGCAGATGGTGAATTTTCCTTCACGGGTCTTCCGGAAGGAAAGACCTATGAAGTATTGCCCCTGCAACCGGGCTACCAGTATGGATCACCCAAAGGCATTATGGAACTGGACGGGGAGGAAGAATTTACTTTTCGGCAATCGCCTCATACCATAAGATTATTCTCCACGCGCGACTTCAATAATTTAAAAAAGGAAAAGGCACTGATTGTTCGCACTCCAGAAGAAGCGATGCGCTGGTATGGGATCATTATTGCTGTTTTCTTTTTATCGTTTTTGGTTATTCATATTTTTTTAAGTGCAAAATTCCCGGCAGCAGATAGCATTATTTTACCGGTTGTCATGTTGCTGACGGGTATATCACTCATCACTTTGCTCAGCCTCCAGGATCCGCTCCGCGACCGCTTCCTGGCGCGGACAACCATGTATTCATTTTTAGGTGGGATCGCCGGCCTGCTCCTGTTATTGCTGTTCAACATGCGACGGTTTACTCCTGATTCAGGATTGTTCCGGTTGTTTTTAAAAAATGAACGAAAGATCCACCAGGGCTGGCAATGGGCGGGTGCTGCCATATTGCTGTTGCTGTTAACTATTTTATTTGGTTCGGGTCCCGAAGGAAGCGGCGTGAAAGTAAACCTTGCCGGCTTTCAGCCCAGCGAACTGGTAAAAATCCTGATCATCTTTTTCCTTGCCGGATTTTTTACCGCCAATGAAAAATTTATTGCGGAATATGTTACCTGGAATAAGCGATGGTCATTCTTTTCATTTGCCCTTGCTTCCATTGTTATGACCATTTTGTTGTTCCTCCTTCTTGGTGACCTTGGCCCGGCCATGGTTTGCTGTTTCATGTTTATCATCCTGTTTTCTTTTTCCCGTGGCGATTTTGTTTATGCCATTGCAGCCGTTGTGCTGTATGTTCTTGCGGTATGGGTGATCAGGAATGTATGGATAGCAACAGCCGTCACGGCGCTGGGTGTAGCCGCCATGTCCCTTCTTATCCGCAGGCAGGTTAGTGAATCGGCGGTCATGGCATTGGTGGTGATGGCAGGATTTCTTTTGCTCGACCAGGTACCTTTCCTGGATCAACTTTTTCCCGGTCCTGTTCAGCGCCTCGTTGACCGCAAGGCCATCTGGGAAAATGCCTGGGACAATGAAGTGTTTGGCGGTGATCACGTAGCGAATGGTATCTGGGCAATGGCCAGTGGCGGGGTGCAGGGACAGGGTGTGGGAGAAGGATTTGCCAAAACCATTCCTGAAGCACATACCGATATGATCCTTCCTTCATTTGGTGAAGAGTTCGGGTGGATGGGCATTGTGTGTGTCTTTATTTTATTTCTAATTTACCTGCACCGTTCCATTATTATCGGCCGTCAAACGGGAACACCTTTTCTTTTCTACCTCTGCGCGGGTATCGGGATCGGAACCTTTGTGCAATTCCTGCTGATTGCCGGCGGGTCAACAGGGGCGCTTCCGCTTTCGGGTGTGTCGCTGCCGTTTGTGAGTTATGGAGGCTCATCTCTTGTGATCAATCTTATTGCTGCAGGATTTTTATTGTCGGCTTCCAACGTGCAGGGAACACCCGCGCAAATGAAATTCATTACCCGCCAGCAGGACCGTAACCTCATGCCTGCTCTTATTGCAGCCTGTATCGGAATTTTATTACTCAGTGTAAACGTTGGGCGTTACCTGTTCAACAATAAAAAATGGGTAGTACAGCCTGCGCTTGTGGCAGACCGCAGCGGCGCGCGTATGTTCAGCTATAATCCACGCATCAATATTTTAATGAACCGCCTGCAGGCCGGTACGCTGTTCGATCGCAAAGGACTTATTCTGGCAACGAGCAAACCGGAAATGGTGACTGCCACACTCGATACGCTAAGCCGCTCTGCACGGCTGGATCCGTACCGGCTCAGGAGCCTCGCCCGCAAACGGCTTGACCGGTATTATCCCTTTGGCGAACATATGTTCTTCTGGACCGGTGATGCCAATACAGGTATTTTCAACGGGGGCAACAATGGATATTTCGCGGAATATGAATTAGGTGCGGAACTCAGGGGTTTCCCATCGCCCCTGGTGCATTACGATGTACACGCAAGCCGGTACCGCGAGGATCGCTACCTGCCGCAAACGGAAAGAGAAATGTCGGTAGCGCGCCGCGATTTCAGTGCACTGGCGCCTTTGCTGCTGGCAGGTATCAACAGCAGTGAAGTGGAAGCGTTCAAAAAAATAAACCGGGATGTACATCTTTCCGTAGACGCAGGACTGCAAACCGCTATCCAGCAATCGATTCAGAATGATGTAAGCCTGCAGGCCAGCCGTGTTTCGGTTGTTATTATGGAGGATAGTACCGGCGATGTACTGGCATCGGCCGCCTACCCGCTTCCGCCTGTGAACGATTGGGAAACGATGAACCTTTCCCGTTCCGAACAGAACCGCTTGCCGTACTGGCTTACTTCTTCCGATCTTGGTTTTACACATGCCACGCAGCCCGGGTCTACCGCCAAGCTGGCCACCACGCTGGCCGCGTTTAATAAGATGGGCATGCGGGCCACCCAGAGAACCTTCCTGATCCGGCAGCAGGATGTGATCCGGACGCGTAGTGATGAACCGGATGAAACGGGTACGATTTCACTGGAAAGAGCTCTGGTGCGCTCCAACAACCCGTACTTTATCCGCATTGCCAACGAAGAAGCTTTGCAGGAAGAAATGGCTACGCTTTACCTGAAGACCGGCATGTTTCTTCGGGGAGTAGGTGGGTATCATTACGAATCGGATCCGTCCAACACTGCCCGCCAGGATCAGTGGCGCCAGTACTGGAGGTCTACGGAATTCAGGAGCCGGCAGTCTTATAACCCCGCCGACATCCGGAAAACAAGGGGACGAGGAATATCGGGTATGGCCTGGGGCCAGGGTGAACTGATTGCCACACCGGCTGCCATGGCGAGGCTGGCTGCGGGCATAGCCAATAATGGATTTTTGGTACAGAACCGCTTTGTGCTCAAGATCAGTGATTCGCTTCAGGCGGTAAAAGACAGTATTGTTTTGGCCAAGGACCCACAATATGCAAAGGTGGTTACCGGTTATATGAAAAAGCAAAGCGCGGGTAAAGTTGGTACGCTAGGAATGGCCGTTGCCGGTAAAACAGGAACACCCGAACGGTTCTGGAAAAAGAAAAGGATCAACGATGGCTGGTACGTATTTTTTGCACCAAAGGCCGATGGCAGGGGACATGTGGTTGTGTGCGTCCGTATTGAATCGACCAAAGGTTCGAGCATAGCCGTAAAACTGGCGGGAACACATGTGATACCGGTACTGTTGCAGCGTGGCTATATAAAAGGTTTTGGTGCTACTGAAGTGGTGAGCGATGAAGAATAAAATTTAGCATTACATAATTTCCGGATTCTGATACTTCTAACCTTTAATAAACAGCAATGTTTGATTTTTTTAAGCAGCGTAAAGAAAATAAACCCGCCGATGTTAAGTCCATCCGTGACGTACTACTGCAATTTATCAAAGAAGAATTGAGGAAAGTGGAAGGAGGGGAAGGAAGTGCCATCAGGGGTCTGCATCTTTTTCTGAACCCTGCAGAAGGTGAAAAGCACCTGTACGAATCGGCAGTTTATATTGAAGAAGAAAATCGTTTCCGCAACGAAGAAGTGCAGCGCATTGCCGATGATTATGCCATCGACCTTCCACAGGCATGGACGCTGGATATTTCTTTCGGCGATGAAGTTCCGCAGGATGCCATCAGGGCAAAAGACATAAATGCTGCCTTGTACATACTTTCACGCAAGCAGCCTTCCATTACAAAAACAGCAACAGCTTATATTCATGTGCTTAATGGAGTGGCGGAACAACCGGCTTATACCATTACATCGGAAGGCGGGAAAACCACGATCGGCCGTGATAAAAAAGTGCAGACCGGTGATGGATTCTTCCGGATCAACACCATTGCTTTTGACGCATTGAGCAATGAACAGGCCAATCAATCGATCAGCAGGCAGCATGCGCATATTGAATGGAGCAGTGAAAGCGGGGGCTTTCTTTTATTTGCTGACGATGGCGGTGTGCCGCCACGAAACAAGGTGAAAGTGCGGTCGGGTGGGGCTGAAGCGGTAAAGCTGCAGACAACGGCCATTGGTCATTTGTTGAAAGAAGGCGACCAGATCATCCTGGGCGAATCGGCCTTGCTTCAATTCAGTTATTCCAATACAGTCATTTAAATTTACCGGATGGCCAGGGTGTTTACCATAACGGAGGGTCTCGAGAACATGGGTGCGCTGAAAACAGGCGGACAGGGATCGGTGTATAAAGCAAAGCGGCAGGGCGCTATTATCACCGCTGTGAAACTGATGCCTACACCGGTTCATTCGGAAGATACGGCCGATAAAAATTATATAGACTTCAGTAATGAAGTGGCCAAGCTTAAAAAAGTAAATGAGCAACCCAATCCCAATGTGGTGAAGATACTGGGCTCGGGTATTACCGATACAGGTGGATTTCCTTTTATTGAAATGGAATTCATTGAAGGTCCCGACCTGGAAGAATTGCTTCAACCGCCACGCGAAGCCCTGTTCACCATCAAGGAAGCCATTAAAGTCGCCGACCAGTTATCTCATGCCCTGGCGCATTGCCACCGCGTTGATGTAAAGCATGGCGATATTAAAAGCAATAATGTAAAGTTCAATATACACACGGGCAATTATGTATTGCTTGATTTTGGCCTGGCACTGATGTCCGACGAGCAGCGGAGAACTTCCCTCCGGCAGGCAGGTGCCGTTGAATTTATGGCGCCCGAACAAAACGAAGAGATGATGCTGTTCCAGACCGATGTGTACAGCTTTGGAATTATTTTGTATGAATTGCTTGCGGGTACTGTGCCCTTCCCGCTGAGAGATAAAGGTGAAACAGCACGCAACGCGGTAAAGCTCGCGCATATGGAAACCGCCCCGCCGGACCTGCTCGAATTGCGCAGGAAAAATCTTCCGCAGGCATGGCCGCAGGAAAAGAAAGAGCGGGAGATGCATGTGCCTTACTGGCTGATCTCCATGATCTATAAATGCCTCGAAAAGCGCCCGGAGAACCGTTTCACCAACGGCATGGAACTGAATGATTACCTGGTACTGAACAGCACACTGGTTGCCAGTAAAACAGAGATCACCTCCAGTCAGTTATCCTCGCTGCAGGCAGAGAACGACCGGCTGCTTCGTGAAAAAGACCAGTTGCAGGCACTCCTTGTTCAATACCAGCAGGCGGCAGGGGAGAAAGAAAAAGAGATCGGCTCTCTTCGTACCAGCATTGCCGATCGCGACCGGCAGTTGCAGGTATTGAACGACCGGAATTTCAGGCCATATCAAACACCGCCGGTACGAAAAGGCGTACACCCGTTGTTATTTGTGCTGTTGCTCTTATTAACAATTGCGCTTGGCGTTTTTGCTGCCTACAAATTATTATCACCTGCCTCTTCCGGCAACGCCCGCCCACAACCACAGGATCATACCATTGCACAGACGATTCCTAAAACAGTGATTGGCCGCTACAAGGTTGCCGCAGACCGGGCCTATTTTCATAATGAAGCCGATGAAAGCACACGGCGCACGGCTTACATGGTTCCTTCAGTGGAGATCATTGATGCGTACGAAGAACGCAATGGATTTATTTATACGGAATTCACCAACCGGAAAGGAAAAACATCAAAAGGGTGGCTGCGCCTGAAGGATATGATCACCGTGGAGGAATGGGAACAGCGTCAGCTGGACCCGGAACCTGCACCGCAGCTGACCAAGATCGAGATCAATAATATGCTGCAGCAGGCGAGGGCGTTTATGGAATCAAACAACCGCGAAGCCGCACTGGATATTTACAAAACACTATCAGCGGAAGAAGTTCCGGAGGCCATGTATCATTATGGAAATATGGGACTTTTGGGCCGCAATGAATTTGTTGACTGCGCCACGGCGCTTGACCTGGTACGCAAATCAAGTAATGCCGGGTACACCGAAGCCAAAAGAACCCTGGGGTTTTTATACCTCTTTGCCGACAACAATGATGTGATCGAGTTCCGGAATTACGAACGTTGTTCCTACGAAAAAAATGTAATCAAAGGAACGCAACTCCTGGTAGAAGCCATCGCTGCCGGCGACTCCACATCCAACCGCATATTGGAAGACTTTCGCTCAATCGGGTCGAATTGATTTGCGCACAGAGTTTCACAGAGCTAACAGAGTTATAATTATAACCAAATCTCCAATTCTGGTTTAATAGCAGGAACATACTCTGTGATCTCCTTTTCTCTGTGCGCACCCATCAGCTGATAACGGCTTTTCGGATCCTGACCAGTTTCACCAGTAATTCTTCCAGTAATTCGAGACGCAGCATGTTGGCGCCATCACTTTTCGCGCAGGCAGGATCAGGATGCGTTTCAATAAATAATCCATCCGCTCCTGATGCAATGGCTGCAGAAGCAATGGTGCCGATCATCATCGGGTTGCCACCGGTTACCCCGGAGGTTTGATTGGGTTGTTGCAGGCTGTGCGTGCAGTCCATTATCACCGGCACACCGGTTTGCTGCATCAGGGGAATATTGCGGTAATCAACCACCAGGTCCTGGTAGCCAAATGTAGTACCTCGTTCTGTCAGCATGATATTTTCATTACCGGTGCCTTTGATCTTTTCCACTGCGAAGCGCATGGATTCACCACTCACGAACTGGCCTTTCTTAACGTTCACGATCTTGCCTGTATTGCCGGCTGCGATCAGCAATTCCGTTTGACGGCAGAGAAAGGCAGGGATCTGGAGTATGTCTGCATACCGGGCCGCCAGTGCCGCTTCACCTTCCGAATGAATATCGGTTGTAACCGGAAGTCTGAATGTTTGTCCTGCTTTCTGTAAAATAGCCAACCCTGTTTCATCACCCAACCCGGTGAAAGAAGATGCACTTGTTCGGTTTGCTTTTTTATAAGATGCTTTAAGCACCAGCGGTATCCGGTGACGCCGGCAGATGGCCTGCACTTTTTCCGCCACTTCAAAAACAAGCTCCTCGCTTTCCACTACACAGGGTCCGGCCACGAGGAAGAAATTGTCATGGTCATATTCCTGTTCTTTAAACAACTGGTTTACGAAGCTATTCATGCGGGCAAAGATAGGGAAGTCCACGGTCGACGGTCTACGGTCCACAGCTCTCTGCGTAACCTTTGCAGATAGAACTTTTAACCGCAAAGTCGCAAAGTTGCGCATACGCATCTGTGTCATCCGTGTCATCCGTGATCGCCTTATATCTGTGCCCTCCTTAATCAAACTCTTCCCGGCGAAATCACTTTAAATCCCTTAATCCGCGCATTATATTTGCAACTTTACCAGGCTATATGACGAAAGAAAAAATACTTGTGATCGGTGCATCGGGGCAGATCGGGGTGGAGCTGACACTGGCTTTGCGGAGGAACTATGGAGCTGCCAATGTGATTGCTGCCGATCTGCGCGAAGAGAATGAACTGTTGCATGGCACCGGCCCTTATGTTAGCATTGATGTGATGAATAAGGAAATGCTGCACGTGCAGGTGATCCGCCAGAATGTGACCCAGATCTACCTGCTGGCGGCGATCCTTTCCGCTACCGGTGAAAAAAACCCTGCGCTCGCCTGGCACCTGAACATGCAGGGACTCCTGAATGTACTGGATATTGCACGCGAAGAGAAACTTACAAAAGTATACTGGCCTTCTTCCATTGCAGTTTTTGGTCCAACCTCACCCCGGCAGAACTGCCCGCAACAAACCATCATCGAACCCACAACGGTGTATGGCATTTCAAAATATGCCGGTGAATTCTGGTGTAATTATTATTTCCATAAATACGCGGTGGATGTGCGCAGCCTGCGGTACCCGGGACTGATCTCTTATAAATCTGCGCCCGGTGGCGGTACCACCGATTATGCCGTGGAAATTTACCACGAAGCGCTGTCCGACGGGTATTACAGCTGTTTCCTCGAAAAAGATACTTACCTGCCTATGATGTACATGCCTGATGCCATCCGCGCAACAATTGAACTGATGGAAGCGCCCAGTGCGAAGATTAAAACACGCACATCATACAACATTGCAGCCATGAGCTTTTCTCCTGAGGAGATCAGTAACGAGATTAAAAAACATATCCCGGGTTTCCGTATTGACTATGCGCCGGACTATCGTCAAAACATTGCCAACAGCTGGCCGCAAAGCATTGATGATACGGTTGCCCGCACCGATTGGGGGTGGAAACATAAATACGACCTGGCGAAGATGACGGGCGATATGCTGGATAACCTTAAAAAATAAATCAACCGAAGCAGTCTGTTATTCGGCAGGCTCACCCTTATCAGTGCTGTCCGTATTAGCGGGTTGGATCACCGACCGTAGTTCCGTATGGCGGATCTCTCCGCCGGTTAATGCCGTGTAAAAACCAATTCCCAGTGAGCCGATGGCCAGCATGAGGATAAGCAGGGCCAGACCTTTTATCTTATCAAAATGCGTCCTGGACCGGATGAGGCCAAAGATGGAAAGTAGCCCCAGCAGAATAAAAGCGATCAGTGCAAACAGGGCAACTTCTTCATGTGCTTCTATGATCTTGTGCGAAACGCCGGGCAGATGCTCCACCGCTTCTTCTGCACCTTCTCCACTGAAATAAGCGGCCAGCCCGATGAGCGCAGATAAAACAAAAATAGTGAACCCGGCTGCCAGGGTAGGAGGACTTTTGCGTGCCAACCCGAAGGCCAGTACGATCGATCCGAAAAAAGCCCCGACTACCGGTATATGATTGGTGAGGAGATGAAGGTGAACGGCATCCATCGTGAATGAGTTTTGTGGTTATGAGTTTATGACCCGGGCTCGAATATACTATTGCTTTTCTTTTTCTTCCTTTGCGAATCTTTGCGGATTTAATTTTTAACGCAAAGGCGCAAAGAAGCAGCAGTCTATTGCTTCATCAGCAATTCGCTGTTTACCACTTTCATTACAAAATAGGGGTTCCTGCTGTCCTTCCTGCGGAGCATAATGACAAAGGGTTTATCAAATATCATTTTCTTAGGCAGAATTCTGACAGGTTCCGAATTGGCGCTATCAACAGTTGCATAGGCTTCACTTTCCACAACGGCACCGGTTTCATTTAATACGAATGCCGTGCGCTGGTAAGCCTCTTCCACATGATGTTCTTTACCCTTTACCCGGAAGGCCTGTCCCCGGATTGAATCATAGGAACATTCAATATTGAAGCGGATTACTGGAATGGAAAATACATCCTCTTCATTCAGGGAATATCGTGCAACAAGTTGTGCGGATTTCTTTTCCCTTGTACCAAGCTCCATCCATTTATAGGTTTCATCAACGGCTTCCGAAAGCGTATATTTTTTCCCAATGCCTTTTGCCAGTACGATCCTATGCAAAGTGTCGGCAGGCGTTAATTCGAGGATGAAGTGATCATCATCCTTGTAATAAAAGATTCTCGTAAATTTCAATACGTCTCTGTCAAATTCTTTCATGCCGAACCCGGCTATTTTTTTCTTATCGAAAATAATGGGATCATCCAGCTTTTGGAGCTTTGAGGAAAACGGAAGAGTCTTTTTAAAAAAGGCCCTGGCAATAATCATATAATTGACAATTTCTGCATCGGCCGTATATTCATCCTGTGCGAGTGTATTTTGAAAAGAAGTGGATTGGTTGATGAGACGAAAGTGATCTGTATGGTTTTTTCCCGAAGTGGCGGCACCTCCTAACTTCTCTTTCACTTCATTCCAGGCATATAGAAATGCAGCTGCGTAGATCGTGTTTTTATTAGCGGTTACGGGGCATTCCAGTGCAGGAACAAATTCGGTTTGCTTCAGTTCTTTAATATGGGTAACCTCCGGTAGTACACTCCATGATTTGTTTTGTTTACATCCGCTGTTAATGAAGGATATAAGCAGGAATACGAAAATTAAAAGATTGCTGGCTTTAAGGGTAAACATGTTTGAGCTACTTAACGTATGGTTTTGTTGCCCAATAAACAAAATAAAAAGCCCTCCGGCAACAGGACCGGGGGCGTAATGCTTTGAATGGTATCAAGTATTATTTAACCTCTTTATCCATGCTGGTTACAAACAGACTTTTGTTTGAACGGTGCCATTCTGCCCGGTAACCCGGATAAAGAAAATTCCATGGGCAGCCGACTGTGTTCCGGCGTTCAATGCATTCTGTCCCTTTTCCGCCTGCATTTCAGACTTCCGGATGCATTGGCCATTGCTGTTGAATACTTCCACCTGCACCTTTTCATGCCTGTCTGAAGAATATCCCAGGATAAGATGACCACCGGAATCACCATACGCATGAAGCTTTGCTTCACTGCCTGTTGATCCCAGCTTAAGGATGTTCGTCATTACCTGCGCGTCGCGGTAACTTACTGCTTTGATCCTGTAATAAGTGGTCTGCGTTGTATACGTACGGTCGGCATAATAAAGCGTGGTTTCGCTTCCCGGAACATAATCTACCGTAGCTATATCCTGGAAGGTTTTCCCGTTTACACTTTTCTGTACAATAAACTTATCTACGCCTTCCGGTTCAGCAATGTTCCAGGAAAGTTCAGCAGCGTGTGCCTGTCTCCGGGCCGAGAAACCGGTAAAGCGTACCGGGAATACGTTATGCTCACTATAGGGCTGTACAACAATCTCCGCGGTGTCTGTACAGGCATTCCTGCCTTCCCGTAAAACCAGCATATAGGTACCGGGCTGATTGGTCTTTGGATTCTGAAGCGTGGAGGTAAAACCGTTTGGTCCCGACCAGCTGAATGTAAGTCCGGCAGACCCACCGAAAGGCGTATTGAATTTACTGGCCGTTGTATCTCCGCCGCGCAAGGTTACGGAATCAGTAGGATAGGGTGTCAATTGTCCGGTATAGGCCGCTGTAGCCACAGGACGACTGCTGTCCCGGCCAACTACTACCGAACTGGATGCTGTGGTACAACCAGCAAGAATGGCGGTGGTCAATGTATACGTACCGGGCGCATTCACTACAGGTGTTGCCGTGTTCTGGCCGCTAACGAAACTACCATTTGAGGTTGTCCAGGTATAGCTTGCGCCATCAATATTGGAAACCGGGTTTAGGGATACACTGGATACCGAACAATTCAAAGCCGGTGGCGGTGCAATGGCTGCCGGAACGATCGGTATGCCCAGGAAAGCCTGGGGCGCAATAAAATCCTGCAGGTCAGAATTGAAATCAGCAGAAGACCTTGATTTAGCCATGATCCGTTCAAAAGGAGGTTCACAATTAGGTGTAGAACTAAACAAGGGATCCAGGCCAATACTTGTCAGGTTGATAGCCCCTTCAGCAAATTGTCCGGGTGTATAGTTCACACTATAATATTGATTCTGCACCAAACCGGATGCAGCAGAATTCGTTCCCCATGCCGGGCCTGCGAGGTTGGCGGTATTGACCGCACCCCATGCCTGGAAAGGGTTACCGGCTTTCGGCCTGATTTTTACATATCCATACCCTCCAATTGGGTTTAATCCGGTCCAGCTACCGGGCACAAAATCAAATCCTGCAGGAATCACAGTTAAATAAGTAGAATAAGGCACCCATACATATATCGCTATATCAGTAACAACCGTGCTGTTGAAAGAAAAGGAAATAGATAATTCTCCAAAACTGTTCAGTGAACCATCGGGGTTGAACGTCCAGATATTTCTTCCCCCGGTAGCAGCAGGACCTACATTGGAAAACAAACCAGTTGAAGAATTATAATTAACCCCGTTTTTGAAAAGTTCAAAATCCAGATAACGGTCACCCGTTGTACCGATAGTAGTAGCGGCGACATACAGATATAAAGGACTCGGACTGGAACTACTCAAAGAGTTTCCCTGGCGGCTCATGTTCAGATACACATCAATCAGATCCACTTTGTTTGGAACCGGACCTGTTTGGGTACTCCATGTGGAAGGGTCCTGGTTATTTTTGTTGGAAATACCATTGCCTGCAATGTAGGCGGTACGGTCATAATTGTTGACATGCGTACTTAAACCAAAGAAATCGCGTACATAAAGTGCATCCATCTGGATGGTGCCATCCTGGATGGAATACCGGCTGTACTGCATGGGTTTCGCAAACGAGTAGTTTTGCCCGGTGCTGATCTGTGCTTTATGAACAGAAGCGCCAATGGTATCAAATATGCCAATACCGGTACCAGTTCCGAATTTGAACCAGTCGTGCGAGCCGGATGCTGTAAAGGTTCCTTGGGTGCGCGCATTGGAGATCATGTCGGCATCAATCCCAAACTTACCGGCCAAACCGGGTGCGTATTGGGCACTTCCCCCGAAGGAAAGCAAAAAGGCAGATATGAGAGAGAAAGCAATTCTCAGTGCCCTGCCGGAAGCCGCAAGGGACCTCCATCGGGTTGTTATATTCACTTTCATAGGATTTAAACTTGTCATAGGGTTTGGATTCTGGATGTCTTTATAAAAACCGTAAGCAATTATTCTTATAAGGACTAAGTGATTATTGCATATTCTGTATTACAATTTCACTAAGGCAAATGTATAACCCCAATTCCGGTAAGTGAAAATCATGAGCAGATAGCTGTCGAAGAAATAAGACTCCCTGTCGAAAAATAGGGGCCGTTTTTATCGATAAAAAATTATCATCTTCAAAATCAGCGGTGGATATATATACATAATATATAAGGTATTCACTCGTAATTATACGTAAAAGCGAGGTTGACGCAGTGATAATATTCCCGGATGTAACTGTTTATGAGGATAAGTATGTTTATCATCCAAGCAGGCAATTTTGCGACTTTGCGGTTCCAGTATTTGAACCGCTAAAGCGCAAAGGCGTTAAAAGTATGAGCGTACCGGGAAAAGAAACGACGGAACAAACTGTTCTTTATATAGTAAGGCATTAGGTCCGAAACAGGGATTGATGCGCCTGATATAATATATGAATAGAGCCGGTCAGCAATATTATATTATGACTGTTTTGGCTTCCGGGTAAAAAAAATTTTTATCCGGCTTTCGATTAAACAACACGGATCTTCGACTAATTGACCTGAAGCTTCGACTTTTGAAATCTATTTTCCGGATGTTGTTCATTTAGCTCCAACGTGCTTGCACTAATCATTTTCCCCTAGTAGGTTTGTCATGCATTCTAACCAGTGGAAAGCGCAAGCAGCCCCCCGGTTGAGTTAATCCTTACCACATGAAAATATCAATTTTACTGGCCGACGACCACAGCCTGATCCGTCATTTTTTTAAACTGTCACTCGAGTCCGATGAACGTTTCCAGGTAGTTGCGGAAACTGAAAGCGGCGAGGGCGCCGTTATGCTCTGCAGGTTTCACCAGCCCGATATTGTATTGATGGATATTTCCATGGTGGGAATGGATGGCATCAGGGCTACGAAACATATTGTTAAGTCGAGCCCCGGAAGCAAAGTTCTTTGTGTGAGCAGCCATTGTGACCCGTACACCATTAAAAAAATGATGCAGCACGGGGCATGGGGTTACCTTACCAAAACATCCAGTAAGGATGAAATGATCAGGGGAATCATAGAGGTTCATGCAGGCCGCCAGTTTATTTGCGGTGAAGCCAACCAATCACTCCAGAACAAAGACGACAACAAGAATATGCCTTCAATCCAGGTGTTGTCTGAAAGGGAACTGGAAGTATGCACGCTGGTTCAGGCAGGAAATACGTCCAAGGAAATTGCTACCAAACTATCCATATCGGTGCATACCGTGGAAACCCATCGCCAGAATATATTAAAGAAGCTGGAACTGAAAAATACCGCCACGCTGATCAACTTTCTTTCGCAGCAGGGTGGGGCGAAGATGGCTGTTTAGATAATTAATAATTAATAATTAATAATGGAGGTCGTTTTAGGACGGCCTTTCTTTTTTAGTTTCGATGTTTTTTTTAACCGCAAAGGCGCAAAGTATTTCAAAGAATACCTCTAATAAAGAAGGATCGCATCAAGGCGACCCTAATTATTAATTTTTAATTATTAATTCTTAATTAATACGAAGCCGTGGTATTAGCGCCGATGTGCACCAGTTTTTTGGCAGCATAATCGAAAGTAACCGGCTTGTGTGTACCCGGGCAGCAGGCAGCATCATAGCCGCTGAATTCGAGGTACGTGCCATAAACTTTGTTCGGAGCGATACTGTCTAAAAAATAAAAGCCGCGTTCATCAAAATCGGTACCGGCGAACTTGCTTACATCCACCGAATCAACAAGGTTATACCGGTCTGCTCCCGATAAAACAAATATCTGGCGTTGCGTCCATTTGCCGCTCACCCCTTCATCACAAGATATTGGAGAGAAGGTTACCAATGCATCCAGCTTTTTGTCGTTATTGATATCGGCATAAGAGTATTTAAAAGCAGAACTATCCGTTGGGAATCCATATCCCGGTGTGACACCCGTGTGCTGGCTGATCCAGGCTGTGTTGCAGCTGTCCTTTCCCCAATACCGGTTTGCTTTTAATTCACCGGACTGCCACGCGGTGAAGGCTTCGTGAATAGTTTTACGTTCGTCGAGTGGCGCTATTTCCTTGTCTGCTTTGCCCGTCATGCATGAGGAGAAAAGCGTTGTGCCTGCAAAGGCTATAATCCATAAACCTTTCATATAACAGAAGTTTTGGTGAGATAAAAAGAAGGCAATTAAACCTCCTTCTTAAATATAAGAAAGGGAGCGGTGAAAACAAATAGGGGAAGAAGCAGGAACTTCTACCTTTTATGTATAAGGAGTTAGCGCTCAGAGCCTATGCCCAGCACATCCTTCATGAAAAAGATGCCGCTCTTATCCTGTATGAATTCGGCCGCCAGTACCGCCCCTCCGGCAAAACCCTTACGGTTGTGAGCCGTATGAATGATCTCGATGTCATCCACTTCGGAGCTGTATTTTACATAATGGGTTCCGGGTGCCGGGTCAATCCGTTCGCTGGTAATGGAAAGGTCTTCGCTTTTCCGGGCCTGGTCATTGACCCATGATTTTTTGCGTGGTACAAGGGAAAGGATCTGTTCGGCCAGGGTTACGGCTGTACCACTGGGCGCGTCTTTTTTTTGGGTATGATGGATCTCTTTCAGTGTTACATCGTAATCGGGCTGGGTAGCCATCAGGCGGGCAAGCGCCTGGTTGACCTCGAAAAAAATATTGACGCCTATGCTGAAATTGGAGGCATGCAGAAAGCTGCCCTTCCGCTCGCGGCAGTAGTCTTTAATGGAAGGAAGTTTGTCGTTCCAGCCCGTTGAACCGCTTACTACCGGTATCCCAAAATCCAGGCACTTACGCACGTTCTCATACGCACTGTCCGGCCCCGTAAATTCAATCGCCACATCGGCCTTCCGCACATTTTCCCTTGTGAATTCCGCTTCGTTGGAAACATCGATCTTCAGTACTATTTCATGGCCTTTTTCCAGCGCCACTTCTTCAATCATCTTTCCCATTTTTCCATATCCTACAAGGGCAATGCGCATAGTTATTTTTTTAAGGCAAGGATAACCGACAACCCGTTGGTGCGGGCCATTTCACTGTAACCGGGTTTGAATTTCAGGCTGAGGTCGGGGCTGACATCAAATGCTTTCAGGTGGGCATCAACGGAAGCATCGATTACCTGAAGACCCCATAGCGCTATAAAAACAAGAACGGAGTAATCAACATTCCGCCGGAACTCATTGCGCAATACCTGCAGGTCGCCGGTTCCGAAGATTCTCAGTTTCTCATCGATGTCTTTTAAAAGGCTGGTATCCTGGCCCTGTCCCACAGGAAGTTCTGCAAGTGTTCTTGCTTTAAATGCAAACCGCAGCTTTCTGTACTGGGTTATATTATACACGAACACCCCACCGGAAAAGCCAAGGGCACCGTAAACAATCGGGATCTTCCAGTATTTTTTGTTGTAGGCCTGTCCCCACCCGGGCACTATTGCGGAACGCAAGGCTGCCCTTTTCGGTGAATGATTTTTCATTACCGAGTCGATGGCATTTTTATACAGAACCGGAGGCGCCGTAAGGGCTATGGAATCGGCCGGTACAAACCTTCCTGATGTATCCGTTTGCGCAGAAGCATGTTGCACCAGCGCTGAAAATAAAAACAGTGCGATAATATGTAGGCTGCGCTTAATCAATGGTAAGGTTCATTTGATCGAGTAGCTTGTTCAATTCTTCCAGCGAATAATAATCCAGTGTGATCTGTCCTGTGCCATTCTTGCTATGCTTCAATTTCACGCGTGTGCTGAAATGAGAGGCCAGTGAATCTTCAATTTTTTTATAAGCAGGCGGAAGGGAGTTAAGCTCTTTTTTTTCTTCTTTTTCGCGGTAGATGTTGCGCACAAGCGTTTCCGTTTGACGAACAGAAAGTCCTTTGGATTTGATCTCATCAAAAATATACAGCTGCTTGTCGATCGTATCCACGTTGATCAGCGCACGTGCGTGTCCCATACTGATCTCGCCATTGCGAACCGCTACCTGGATATCAGGAGGAAGTTTCAGCAGGCGGATATAATTGGTGACGGTACTGCGGTCCTTTCCCATCCGTTCGGCCACCTGCTCCTGGGTATGATCCAGTTCTTCCATCATTCGTTTGTAGCTGAGGGCCACTTCCATGGCATTCAGGTCTTCGCGTTGCAGGTTTTCGAGCAGGGCCAGTTCGAGCAACTCCTGGTCGTTGGCCTGGCGGATGTAAGCCGGAATGTCTTTCAGTCCGGCCATTTTGGAAGCTCTCCATCTGCGCTCCCCGGAAATAAGCCGGTACTTGTTGCCGTGCAGTTTGGAAACCGTTACGGGCTGAATAATGTCGTGCAGTTTGATGGACTGGGCCAGTTCCTCCAGGGAAGTTTCATCAAAATCGCGGCGGGGTTGTTTCGGGTTGGGTTCGATATTTTCTACCGGTATCCGCAGTACGCTGGTAGCCGCTTCCACTGCCTGTGGTTTCAGACCGCCGGCCGTATTTTTAAGATCACTGTCAATGGTTTGCAGGAGGGAGCGTATTCCTTTGCCCAGTGCGTCCTTGTTATTTTGTTTTGGGTTGCTCATTAATTACAGGTTCTTTTATAAGGCAGAAGGGCAAAAAGGCGAAAGATCTTCTTCCGGGGCCCTTGCGAAGGTATTCAGAGAGGGGTTAAGAAGGAAAATTTGTTTCAGAAAAGAAAGCTAAATGGGGGAATTAGGGGAATGGGGATTAGGAATTAGGAATTGGGAATTTGGAATTTGGTATTGAGGTATTAGGGTATTGAGGTATTGCTGTTTAATCCGCGCAATCCATTTCGTGTAATCCTTGAATCCGTAATTGGTATTATGGTATTTAGGTATTGGCTTTGCGGCTTTGCGGTTGCCTTTGTTATGAAACGCAAAGCCCCGGTTGTCCAATTGAACATTGAAAAATGAACATTGAAAATTGAACATTTCCCTCCCTTCAACATTCCTTGTTCTTTATTCGATATTCCTACAGCTCCATCGTGCGTTCTTCCTGGGCGATCTTTGTCATGTTATTTTTCTGCAGCACTTCCTTCGCCAGGTTCAGGTAGTTCATGGAGCCTTTGCTGTTGGCATCGTAGAGGATCACGGGTTTGCCTACACTGGGGGCTTCACTGAGGCGGGCATTGCGATGAATGATGGTGTCGAAAACAAGTTCCTCGAAATGGCGCCGTACCTCGCTCACCACCTGGTTGCAGAGGCGGAGCCTTCCATCGTACATGGTCATCAGGATGCCTTCAATCACCAGAGCAGTATTGAGGCGGCTTTGAACAATTTTGATGGTATTCAGCAGCTTTCCCAATCCTTCCAGGGCAAAGAACTCGCATTGTACCGGAACAATCACCGAATCAGCCGCAGTCAGCGCATTTACTGTAATTAAACCCAGCGAAGGAGAGCAATCGATAATGATAAAATCATAATCGGAGCGAACCGATTCAATCAGTTGCTTCAACACCATTTCGCGGTTGGGATAATTGATCATTTCAATTTCGGCACCTACAAGGTCGATATGGGAGGGAAGCAGGTCGAGATTGGGAATATCAGTTTTTAGGAGTACATCCCGCGCTTCCGCACTGTTCACCATGCAGTCGTACAGGCTCTGGGTAACGTTCTGCAGGTCGAATCCAACACCGGTGGTGCTGTTTGCCTGCGGATCCGCATCAACCAGCAGGGTCCTGTATTCCAACACAGCAATGGAAGCTGCAAGGTTGATGGCAGTTGTTGTTTTTCCTACTCCACCTTTTTGATTGGCGACTCCAATAATTCTGGCCATTATCAGCAATAATATTTATAATTCGATGCGTTCACCAATGGCGGGCAGATGAAGGATCAGGCCTGCTTCGGCAAATGCTTTAGTTACTTTATCACGGTCGATCCGGATGGTCCCGAAGGTATCATAGTGCAACCCGATAATGGTCCGGCACTGGATCAATTCGGCGGCCATGATGGCATCCTCGTAGCCCATGGTAAAATTGTCACCAATCGGCAACAATGCAAAATCAGGTTGTCCCCATCTCGGAACGAGTTGCATATCCATTGTCAGGGCCGTATCACCGCTGTAATAAAAGCTTTTTTCAGCACCCGTCACCAGAAATCCCATCGGGTTACCCCCATAACTGCCATCGGGCATGGAGGACGAATGAATGGCATTGGTGCACTTCACCGTTCCCCAGTCAAACACTTTTTTACCGCCATGGTTCATGGGATGTGATTTTTCCACCCCCTGTTTTCCTAACCAGTCCACAACTTCAAAAGCACCCACTACGGTGGCCCCTGTTTGTTTTGCCAGTGCGGCACAATCGGCAACATGGTCGCCATGGCCGTGCGATACCAGGATATAATCGGCCCGTATGTCGGAAAGCCTGATGTTCTTAGCCAGTTCATTAGGGGTAATGAAAGGATCAAACAAAATGCTTTTGCCTTTTATTTCCACGGCAAAACAGGAATGCCCGTAATACGTCAACTTCATATACGCTTCTTTTGCGAGGCAAAATTAAGGTATAGTCCAACCATAATGGCTGAGCAGCAAGATATTATATGGAGTTAGGAAATCCTTTCTTTCTTTGCACCCTTATCCGCACAAATTATGCGCAATTCCCCTTTCTGGTTCTTCCTTATCGTGGTCATGTTCCTGCTTGATTTGTATGTTTTCCAGGTCCTGAAAGTTGTCACCCATTCGGCATCTCCGCGCACCCGGTCAATTGTTTCCATTTTCTATTGGACACTTTCCGGCTTCTCGCTGGCCGTAATGATCCTGATTCCCTTCTTGAATTTTGAAAACTGGCCCCGCGGATTGCGCAACATCCTGTTTTCCACCATCATGGCCCTGTTCTTCGGGAAGCTGATCACTGCTGTTTTCCTGCTGGTAGATGATTTGCGAAGATTGATCCAGTGGGGTGCCGGTAAAATCTATTTCCGCGATACGGAAGGTGAAGATTACCAGAAGGGCCAGCACATTTCGCGTTCCCTGTTTCTTTCCTGGCTGGGCATTGCAGCGGGAACGGGTTTGGCCCTTTCCCTGTTTTACGGTTTTACCAACAAGTATAAGTACAAAGTGCGCCGGGTTTCCATGAAATTTCCAAACCTGCCCGCTTCTTTCCGGGGGTTAAAGATTGCGCAGCTTTCAGATATCCACAGCGGAAGTTTCAACAACCGGGAAGCCGTATTGAAAGGTGTGGAGCGGGTGATGGCGCTGAAACCCGATCTTATCCTGTTTACCGGTGACCTGGTGAATGACCAGGCCATTGAAATGAAGGAGTATATGGATGTGTTCAACCGGTTTGGTGCGCCGTTGGGGGTTTATTCTGTTTTAGGCAACCACGATTACGGTGATTATTATTTCGGCTATCACCCGGAAGGCGCCCGTGCCGTTGAAAAAGCACAGAACCTCGATCGGCTTAAACAAATTCATGGAGAACTGGGATGGCGGTTGTTGCTGGATGAAAATGTTTCCCTTCAACGTAATGGTGAGCAGATTGCCCTCATTGGCGTGCAGAACATCAGTGGCAAGCGCAATTTCCAGACTTATGGCAACATGGCCAAAGCGTACAAAGGTTCCGAATCAGCTCCCTTCAAGATCCTGATGAGCCATGATCCCAGCCACTGGGACGCCGAAGTGCGACCGAAATACAGGGATATCGACCTGACGCTTTCCGGACATACCCACGGAATGCAATTCGGCGTTGAATTGCCCTGGCTTAAATGGAGTCCCGTGCAATATGTTTACCGACAGTGGGCCGGGCTTTATTCAGAAGAGGCGCAAAGATTATATGTGAACCGTGGCTTTGGTTTTATCGGCTATCCCGGCCGGGTTGGAATCCTTCCGGAAATCACATTAATTGAGTTAACCTGACCCAATAAATAAATATTCCTGTCGTTTAGCCTTTATTAAACCTTTGAACGGAATTACTGTCTACGCATATACCTGAAAGCTGGAAGACCAAAATATTGCGAATGACCGGAAAAGTAATGCTGCTCACCATATTGCTAACGCTTGGAGGATACATTGCCCTTGCGCAAAAGACTCCGGCAGATCCTTTGGCAATGGACAGCATCGACTTTGAGGATTATGATGTTTTATTCAGCGAGATGGACGCGTTCTTTGATTCTTTACTCCGTCCCCGGAATTATTTGCTGGCGCAGGCAGGAGTTACCCGTTCGAATTATAATTATGAATCGGCGTCGGGCTACGGGCTGCGGACAACTGAAAAATTTACGTGCACACCATCCCTGACTTATTTCCATAAATCAGGATTCGGATTCGGCGGATCAGCCAATGTGGTGAATGACAGCGGTAAAATAAATCCTTACCTGTTTACACTGACCGGGGCGTATGATTATATCAGGAACAGGAAATTCATTACCGGGATTTCCGTATCGCGGTATTTCACAAAGGATTCGCTATCCTTTTATACATCGCCGCTGCAAAATGAGATCTATGCCTACTTTGCTTACCGTGCCCTTTGTGTACGTCCGTCGGTGAGTATCAACTACGGTTGGGGCAGCAGAACGGATTATACCGAGCGTGAGGAATATATTGAATCGTTCCGGTTGCGGCCTAACGGGTATACGCGGATAAACACACGGGAAAGCATAACCGATTTTAATGTATCGGCGAGTTTAAGAAAGGATATTTATTTTCTTGATGTTTTATCGGGCAATGATTTTATCCGGATTTCACCGCAGGTTTCTTTTGTAAGCGGAACCCAGAAGTTCGGGTTTAACCAGAGCAGTAATACGTATGGCAGAACGCGGCTCACCGGGGCCAATGTACTGTACAACTCTGAAAACATTTATCTCGATGATGAAATGGCATTTCAACCTCTTTCATTAACGGCATTTTTAAAAACGGAATATTCAATAGGAAAGTTCTTTATACAACCGCAACTGGTTGTAGATTATTATTTCCCGGCAAAAGAAAAAAACATTTCAACCATAGCTGTTTTGAATGCGGGTGTTATTTTTTAGTTGTTTGATTTTCTTTTAACACGGCATCAACAGGGGTGGCATTAATCTTGGTTCAAACTAAAAACAAAATCATTTTATGAAAACACGTTTCCTTACGCTAATTGCTCTTGTATTCGCCTCCCAGGCGGCATTCGCTCAACTTAATATTGGTGTCAAAGCCGGAACCAACATCGGTAAGGTTGATGGAAAATCATTCAACGATGAATTCAGGTATGGATACCTGTTAGGTGGCTTTGCAGAAATCGGATTGGGTGGAAAACTCAGTATCCAGCCCGAAGTATTATTGAACCAGTACGCTACTAAAGTTGATTCCAGTTTCAGTTCCATTTACCAGAACGCTGCGCATGATGTAACCAATGGTAAAGTAAAGTTGAATTATCTCTCTATTCCTATTATGCTGAATTATAAACTCGGCAACGTTCTTTCACTGCAGGCCGGTCCGCAGTTCGGTGTACTGATGAACAAGAACAACAACCTTTTGGAAAACGGTAAGGAAGCATTCCGGAACGGCGACTTTGCTCTTGCAGGTGGTGCGCAGATCAGCATCAGCAAGCTCCGTGTTACCGGCCGCTATGTAGTTGGTTTAAACAACATCAATGATATTGACAACCAGGACCAGTGGAAAAGCCAGGCGTTCCAGGTAACACTTGGATTTGCACTGTAAGAAAGTGAAACGTCAAAGGTGAAACGTGAGAAGTGGTCGTTTTAATACGATCTTTTCTCACGTTTTCTTTTATACCCGAAAGACCTGCCAGGCCTGACAGACCTAGCAGGTCTTTGCGGTTAAACGCCCGGCTTTTAATTACATTTGCATTCCTATATTTAAAATAACCAAGTTGAATTTTAACCTGAAGCCTGAAGAAGAAATTGATTTCATGCCCATCATTCCGCTTAATGAATCAGAGGGGGATGGGGCAGAGGTGATTGACGTACCGGCAGAACTGGCACTTTTACCCTTGCGCAATACCGTACTGTTTCCCGGGGTGGTGCTCCCGATAACCGTAGGCCGCGACAAAAGCATCAAGGCCGTTACGGATGCTTACAAAACCAATAAGCTGATTGGGGTGGTAGCCCAGAAAGACAGCACCGTGGAAGACCCGGCCGTAAAAGACCTGGAAAGGATCGGCACCGTTGCCAAGATCGTGAAGCAGATAAAAATGCCCGATGGCGGAACCACCATTATTATCCAGGGAAAAAGCCGTTTTTCCATTGAGCAGGTAACTTCTGAAGATCCTTATTTCAAAGCGGCTATCAAAGTCATCACGGAAGAAGATTTTCCAAAAGACCCTGACTTCGAGGCCTATGTTTCCAATATCAAGGACCTTGCTTCGGAGATCATCCAGCTTTCACCCAATATTCCGAGTGAAGCTTCGGTGATCCTGCGCAACATTGAAAATCCTTCCTTCCTCATTCACTTTGTTTCCAGCAACCTCACCATCGAAATAAAAGAAAAGCAACGCCTCCTCGACATCCACAACATAAGGGAACGTGCCGATCTCCTCATGCAGCTGCTTCAGAAAGAATTGCAGTTTGCAGAACTGAAAAACAAGGTAACCACCAAAACGCGCACTGAAATTGACAAACAGCAGCGTGAATACTTCCTGCAGCAACAGCTCAAAAGCATTAAGGAAGAATTGGGTGGCGATCCCAACGAGCGGGAAGTAAAAGAGCTGCAAAAAAGATCAGAGGCCAAAAAATGGCCCGATGCCGCCCGCGAAGCATTCCAGAAAGGCATCGAGAAAATGGAGCGCATGCATCCCAGTACGCCGGATTATTCCGTAGTGTACAATCATCTCGACCTGATGCTGGATCTTCCCTGGATCGATTATACGGAGGATGTATACGATCTTGAAAAAGCAAAAGAAATCCTGGATGCCGACCACTATGGCATGCACAAGATCAAGGAACGTATTCTGGAATACCTGGCGGTACTGAAACTGAAGGGCGATATGAAAAGCCCGATCCTTTGTTTTTACGGTCCTCCGGGGATCGGGAAAACATCACTGGGCCGCAGCATTGCCAGTGCCATCGGTCGTAAATACGCCCGGTTAAGTCTTGGTGGTATCCATGATGAAAGTGAGGTGCGCGGGCACCGCAAAACATACATTGGTGCGATGCCGGGCAGGATTGTCCAATCGATCCGCAAAGTGAAATCATCCAACCCCGTGATGATCCTGGATGAAATTGATAAAGTAGGTTCCGACCTCAGGGGCGATCCGTCCAGCGCCTTGCTGGAAGTGCTTGATCCCGAGCAGAATCATTCTTTCTATGATAATTACCTGGAACTGGAATATGACCTGAGCCGGGTGCTTTTTATTGCAACGGCGAACAACCTTCAAACCATTCAGCCCGCGCTGCGCGACCGGCTCGAGATCATTGAACTCAGTGGTTATGCCGTTGAGGAAAAGATCGAGATCGCCAAGCGGCATCTGGTTCCGAAGCAGAAAGAAGCGCATGGGTTGAAATCATCGCCTTTTAAAATTTCCGATAAGGTGCTGGAAAAGATCATCCAGGATTATACCCGCGAAAGCGGTGTGCGCGAGCTGGATCGCTTTCTTGCCGCTATCATGCGTTACCAGGCAAAGCAGCTGGCCATGAAAGGAAAATTGAAGACGACACTCACGGTTCCTGATATAGAAAAGATTCTCGGCCGCTCGCGTTATAATAATGAAATCTATAAAGCGGCCAACATGCCGGGTGTGGCGGTAGGACTGGCGTACACGTACGTGGGTGGTGATATCCTGTTTATCGAATCAACACTCTCTGATGGTAAACCTGATCTCCGGCTGACCGGTAACCTTGGAAATGTAATGAAGGAAAGCGCTGCTACGGCCTTGTCTTACCTGGGTTCCAATGCGCGCCGATATGGTATCGATCCGAAAGTTTTTGAAAAAAAGACGGTTCATATTCACGTTCCGGAAGGCGCGGTACCGAAGGATGGTCCTTCCGCCGGCGTAACCATGCTTACGGCTCTCGCTTCTGCATTCACCGGTAAAAAGGTAAAGCCCTTCCTCGGAATGACCGGCGAGATCACCCTGCGCGGACAGGTGCTTCCGGTTGGCGGCATCAAGGAAAAAGTACTGGCTGCAAAGAGAGCGGGACTGAAAGACCTGATCCTTTGCTGGCAGAATGAAAAGGATGTGCAGGAAATCAACCCGGATTACATAAAGGGTGTGAGGTTTCATTATGTAAAGACGATGAACCAGGTGATTGAATTGGCGCTTCAGGAATGATAAAATGCAACCGCAAAGTCGCAAAGCTGTTCATATCCTGTAATTTCCCTTTGCGTAAACTTTGCGCCTTTGCGGTAAGATAAATTATCAGATAATGCGCCCGATCTACTTGCTTATTCTTTCCATGTTTTCGATTGCGTTTACGCAGGCGCAGACATTGGGTGGAAACAGCACGTATAATTTTTTACGGCTGCCGGCACACCCGCTGATGAGCGGAGCGGGAGGCCTGAATGTTTCGTATGCATCGGATGATGTTGGATTTGCCTTGTACAACCCTTCATTACTGAGAGCCTCCATGGATAAGCAACTTCACCTTTCCTTTCTTCACCTTCCTGGCGGTATCCGCAATTATGCATTGTCCGGCGGTTATCATCACAAAGGAACAAATGCAACCTTCGGCGGCCAGGTATTTTTCCTGGATTACGGTTCACTTCCACAAACCGATGCCTCCGGAAATATCAGCGGCACCTTTCGCCCTGTGGATTTCGTGGTGCAGGCTTCCGCCGCTGCGCCGTACCGGCAAAAATGGAACTACGGGGGCACGCTGAAATTTATTCATTCTTCGTACGGACAATACCGTTCCAGCGGAATAGCTGCCGACGTAGCCGTTTCATTCGAAGATTCAACCAATCTTTTTTCTGCTTCCATTATGGCGCGCAATATGGGTACCCAGTTAACATCGTATGCCGGTGAAGGCGAAGACCTGCCTTTTGATCTTCAGGTTGGCATCACCAAACGACTGGCCCGCTCACCACTTGGGTTTTCGCTGACGGCGCATCACCTCCACCGGTTTAACCTTGCGTATAACGATACGGTATTCAATAATGAAAACGATCTTTTTTCATCAACGGGCACCATCACAAAAGTGCTGGACCACCTGGTGTTGGCTACCCACATTCATCTTGGTAAAAACCTTGAAGCAATAGCCGGTTATAATTTTCTCCGGAGGCGCGAACTGGCTGCCGGGGAGGGGAACGGACTGACTGGTTTTTCTGTGGGCTTCCGGGCACGCTTTCATAAACTTTCTTTCAGTTATGGAAGGGCTGCTTACCAGCGGAATATAGCAACCCATCATGCAGGATTAACCATTGACCTGCGGTCTTTTGGAAAGATCGATCTCTGATCTATTTACCTACTATTCGATACACTTCAAAGGCTTCGGCCAGCGGTGTTCCTGCCTGTACGCCCCGCACTGTGGCCAGCGAACGGATAAAATCCTGCTGCATATAATTCCTGTGTGCCTGTGAAAGATAAAGCTTCAGGGCATTCATCTTTTGGTCAAGGTCATGTTCGGAAAGAACCTGGAAGAATGTGGGCTGAAAGTGCCGGTTGTTCCAGGGCAGTTCGTAACCCAGCAGGTTGGCAGATTTAAAAGCCCTCAGTCCTTCCGCATAAATTACGTTATGATCCTGGTGAACATCATGTTGTGCGGGAAGAAAAACGGTATCGGGTTGTACGATGCGATTCAGCTTCACCAGTTCTTCCAGTATCTCTTGGCGAAAGGAGGGAAAGTGCCGTACCCGGTAATTCAGAAATTTCGTTTCCTGGACACCCAGCAATTGGGTAGCGGCCGTGCATTCTTTACGCAGCGTGTCAAATGGTAAACTGTCGGGAAGTGAGTCGGCGCAGGTGGAAAAAGCAAGATAAAAAATTCTTTTGCCGGCAGCCGCATAACGGGCTATGGAAGCACCGCAACCCAGTTCACCATCATCGGTATGAGGCGCCAGCACAAGGATGTTTTTTGCTCCGAACATGGCCTCAATATCGTTAATATTCCAGCAGGAAGGAGGTGGAATCTTTCAGCAGGGGCAGCTTCTGTCCGAAGCGGCTGTTGAATAAAACACGGAACTGGTTCACACTGCTCATGCCTTTATAAAAACCGGCATAATTGCCACCGGGCAGGTAAACCGAATTCAGGTTCATGAAATAATATTTATGATCTACATCGGTATTGAAATGACGGAATCCATGATCGCCCATAAAGATGATGATGGGTGGTTGCTTTGAAGCCTTTTTAATGTGATCGATCAGTTCCAGGAACCGCCCGTTGCTGTATTGCAGGTATTCGATGTATTCTTTTTGCAACGCCTGGTTGCCTTCCATTAAAATTTCAACCCTGTTCAGTTTCCCATTGCGGTCGAAAAAATACGGGTAGTGCGGCATCATGAGGTGCGTGTATACAAAGCGCGGTCCTTCTGAAGGCGCCTGCACTTCCTGTTTGGTTTTTTCAAACAGGGTTTCATTGATGTTCAGTTCATAGGTTGCCACGCGGTACATTTCGCCTTTTAATCCAAAGCGGCTGATCAGGTTAAAACGGATATCGCGGTCAAGGCGCGACAGGAACGTCTGCGCGGTGATCAGGTCTTTGCCGGTTAAAAAGAAAGAAGTGGATTGCACCGGCGGCAATTCATCATTGAACTGGAATACGGAATAATTGCGGAACCCGTATCCCAGTGATTGAAGGAACTGCAATACCCTGTTCTGGTTGATGGCGCTGTAGCATAATTTGCGGTCGGAACTGCTGGTGTTTTTTCCTTCAATTCCGCGCAGGTATTCCATCCGGAAGGTTGAGGCCATGCAAAACGGCGTATAGTTGTAGTTACTTACCGAACTATCCGTAATATGAAACCCCCTCTTTCGCAATTCATTTTCAAATGGTGTATTATCAAATCCAAATACTTCTTTCAACTCGCGGTTGCCGGCATATTCATCGGCAATGATGAAATAGATATCGGGCCGGGAGCAGGTATCGCAGTTGATAAAATTTTGCGGGAGACCGGCCACCTGCTTTTTATTCCTGCTCATTTTCACCAGCAGCTGGCCGGCGTCAATAAGGATCAGGATAAGCAGCAGCAAATTGATATATTTAGTAAACCGGGTAAAGGTGCGGGTGGCCCGGAAGAAATAAATAACCAGCGCAATAAAACCGGCAATGATCGCCGGGAGTAAAAAACTGTAGCGCGTAATAAAGCTGTTGCCCGTCCATTGTTTCACTGTATCGTGAAGGGGTCCGAATAAAAAATGAAAGGTCATGACCGTAAATGCAAAAACCGCTGCCTTGCGCCAGTTGCGGAATACCAGCAGCCCGAGTAAGGCAACAATAATGACCGCCAGCTGGTACCGACCCAGCAGTTCCAGTACATCCGTTTCAGGAATAAAACTGTAATGCTCCGTATATCCATGCAGCACAAAGAAAAGCGGGAGCAGGAACAGGAAGTATTCATTGCGGAAACGCCGCGCTGTGGGTTTACTGTTCATGGGGCTGCATTAAGTACAGGGTGCGCCCGGACGTTCCTACCGGGCTTTCGGTTACCAGTTTATAGAATTTAGAAAAGGATCCGAGGAAGGCCTCTTTTGTATACCAGTCGTACACATCTTTTTTTGCTTCCAGCATCAGCAGGATCTTTTCATCATTCTTCGGGACAAATTCTATGATGAGTACCTGGCCAAGGCTCCTGAATAATTTTGCAATGGCTTCAAACGGAATATTCTTTCCAATGGCAAGGTGATGGACGAGGGCCAGCGCCATGACCACACCGGCATCCATACGTGCGGTTAAGGAAGTGCGTTCGGTATTATTGACACCTATGGATGGAGTGGGATGGGCCAGGTCCACGATCAGCGGAAGAATGTTGGTCAGACCATCTTTTTTTACCCGCTTATACAGGTTGTTGATGGAGTAATGGTCAAAGTCCGCTGCAATGGTTTGTCTTCCTGTTGATGCTGCCAGCAGGGAGAAAGTACCTTCATTGGCGCCGGCATCGAGGCAGGATGAAACTTGTAACTGCTGCATCCATCCCCCGATGATCTCTTTTTTCCGGTCAACATAATCATCACGCAGTATGGCTTCATCATAATAGCCCGACCACACCCCGGACGGTTGCGAAAGATGTAGCCCCGATACGGCTTCTTCCAGGCTGCGCAGGAGGTTGTTCATTTTTGCGCGGCTGAATACCACCGGTTTTGAATGTGCGGGCCCTTTTTTACGGGCCGCTTTTCCATGGAGGTGAAGATGCAGGTAGTTGTTGAGGTTCCACCGCGAACGCCCGGGAAGAAGCCTGCGGGTCAGCGGGAGCGGAATGCCTTCGGGGTAAGCCAGCAGGATGTTTTGTAAAGGTTCTTTCAGGTAATGCATCAGCGCCAGCGGTGCCAGGAACTGCTCGCAGAACTGGCGGTAGGCGATCCAGGGTTGCGCTTCCTTGTATTTTTCAAAAGACAGGGTGTCGATAAAGCGCATGTTGCCTTTGTGCCATTGCACATTATAAGAAGTAGCGTCTTTCAGCATCATGCCTTTTTCCAGGCCTTTCTTCGCCAGGGTTAGGGTCAGCAGGGCGGCATCTTTCAGCATATCGAAACACCATTCGTAGGGGTATGAGATGAAGGGAATGTGTTCCGGTTGTAAGGTCAGGAACCAGTCTTTATCACCCGTGAGGTTCCGGTGTATTTCTTCGTGCGGAACCAGCAGGCCTTCCTCAATCAGTTCGGAGAAAAGTCCGCTGCTGCGGAATAGTTCATAATCCGCACGGTATACTTCGGATACCTGGCGGTAGAGAATACTTCCCTGGTAAAATAAATAACCCGAAGGGTCCCGGTAGGAGGACGGGTGCCGGTGTAAACCGTCCTCCATCAGTTCTGCTTGGATTTGTTCTTAAATATGCGGTAGAAAAAATGTCTTATATAAGCAACGATGTTTTTAAAGAAAAAGGCCACGCCCAGGATACCGGCCACAATGGCTTGGATGAGGTAACTGCCGCTTCCCGGGTCGATATAGGCTAAAAACAGTTGCATCAGAAATAACTCAGCTTTGTTTGAGGCGTTAAAGTTAATAAGGTTTCATACATGAGGCGGATCGTCTGTTCAATATCATTCCGGTGCAGCATTTCTACGGTTGTATGCATGTACCGGAGGGGAATAGAAATAAGCACGGACGGACAGCCGTCATTGGCATAAGCAAAGGAATCGGTATCGGTACCGGTGCTGCGCGAAACGGCTCTCAGCTGAACCGGGATGGACGACTTTTCCGCTACGTCCTGAACCAGTTGCAACAGCTTATTATGTACGGCCGGGCCATAAGAGAGTGAAGGTCCTTTTCCGCAGCTGGTTTCTCCTTCCACGATTTTATTGATCATGGGTGTGGAGGTATCATGGGTAACATCGGTAATGATGGCAATGTTGGGCTTAATGCGGCGGGCGATCATTTCGGCGCCACGAAGTCCGATCTCTTCCTGGACGGCATTCACCACGTACAATCCGAACGGAAGTTTTTTACGGTTGTCGTTCAGCATCCGGGCTACTTCGGCAATCATGAATCCACCGATGCGGTTATCGAAAGCGCGCCCGATATAATAATCACCGGCCAGTTCATCAAAGCCATCCTGGTAGGTAATGACCGCACCCACGTGAATACCCAGGTCTTCAATTTCTTTTTTGTTACGGGCACCGCAATCAAGAAACAAGTTTTCCACCTTGGCTACCGGCTCTTTTTCAGCGGTACCAATGCGGGTGTGAATAGCCGGCCAGCCGAATACAGCCTTTACCGGTCCTTTCTTACCATGTATGAATACGCGGCTTCCCGGTGCGATCTGGTGGTCAACACCGCCATTACGTTTGAGGTAGATCAATCCTTCGTTGGTTACATAATTAACAAACCAAGATATCTCGTCCACGTGTGCTTCAATCACTACTTTAAACGGGTGCTTCTGGTTTACTACACCCACGGCTGTTCCGTACGGGTCGGTAAACACTTCATCTACAAAGGGACGAACATAATCGATCCACAGGCGCTGGCCGGTAGCTTCAAAACCTACAGGGGATGGTGTATTGATGTAATTCCTTAAAAATTCAAACGATGTATTGGTGATAACCGATCTGTCCTTTTTTGCCGCTTTTGCCATTGCTTCTTAATTATCGGGCAAATTTAATGAATATGACCAATGGAGCGGAAAGCATCATCAATCCGTCCAGGATGAAATAATATAGGTAGTCGGAGAAGTTCTTTTTTGCACGCTGATACAAAAAGGCCAAAACCAGCCCGGGCAGGAATAGGGCAAGACAAACGGTCAAGGAAAATGAAGAAACCAGTAACAGGATCGTGATGATAAAAACGACCAGGGAACTCCAGAACAAACGGTTAATGCCTTCTTCCGGTAATTGCGTAACCATGCTCCTGATGCCGGAAGCACGGTCTTCTTCGCGGTCGCGGTAATCAAACAGGATGCAGATGGCATAAATGAAAAAGAAACGGTTCACGGCAAAAATGATTTCCGTGTTTGTCATGTCACTTCGTACCGTAACCACCGGGAGGATGGCGGTTACATAGGTCCAGGCAAATGCCAGGAAGATGGTTTTACCGACGGCGATCCGGCGCAGGAAGGTAAATGGCGTGTAAGGCAGCTTCGGCGCCGAATAAAGGAAGGTGAGAAAAACGGATAATAAAAGCCAGTGCCATTGGTGGGGGATGGCCAGGAAATTAAAAAAAGCAAGCAGTCCGCCCAGAAAAAAAAGCAGGAGGTGTGCCGTTTTGTTGGATAAGGTCCAGCGAAGTTTTAGGGATGCTTCTTCTTCCTTTGGCGGCGTGAGGTACCAATGAAAGTTATACCCCGCAACGGTTCCGCCGAATATAAAACCCGCCAGTGCCGGTGAAAAGGGGAGGCCCGATAACAGGTTCGTCTGCCAGGCCATCAATACGGCACAAAGGGCAATAAAGAGGCTGGTAAATATAAAAAAGTCGAATACCCTTTTGGGCAGGGAAGGACGGCTCAATTCCGGAGCACCACTACACCGTTAAGTACTACCGTATCACTTTCATTTCCACCTTTATCCTTTAGTACGAACTTCAGGTTCAGGGTGTCGGATTCTTTCTGCGGGGGATTGCTTCCCAGCACGGTGGGCGGGTTAAGCGCGGAAATCAGGTGATTCTGGTATTCAAGGTCGAGGGAAATAACCGCTTTAGTTTTATTCGGGAATTCAGGAACAGTCAGGTAAATAATATCCCGGATGGTGGTGGTCACCCGGCGCTGGTTAATGCGCTCTTTTTTCACCACAATGGTATCATCCACATCTCCTTCCTGGTCGGTGTATTCGAGTTCCACCCGCAGGCTCTGGCCATTGTCTACCACTTTACCGGAGGTTGATTTAATTGTGATCTGTGGTTTGCTCTGGAATTTATCTTTGTTGCAGCTGACCACGATGGCCAGGATCAGTGCAAATGCTAGTACTTTTTTCATGCTTTTCAAATTTACGATATGAGCCCTGAACTACCTAAAGCCGCTTCACTGGAAGAGGCGGTATTCGGGGTAGGTAACGAAAAAGACTTCACCCGCATTGCGCTGGAGGTGTTTCATTTTCAGTATCAACATAATATCCTGTACCGGTCGTATTGCGACCGGCTGAATAGGACACCGGTGAGGGTTAAAGCGCTGCAGGACATACCGTACCTGCCGATTGCCTTCTTTAAATCGCACCGGGTTATGACCGGCACCTTTGATCCGGAGCTCAATTTCCGGAGCAGCGGAACAACCGGTACCACCACCAGCCATCATTTTGTTAAATCAGTACAGGTCTACCGGCAAAGTTTTCTAAAGGCTTTTAAAATTTTTTACGGGAACCCGGGTGACTATTGCATACTCGGCCTTTTGCCTTCCTACCTGGAACGTGGAAATTCTTCGCTGGTGTACATGGTGGAGCACCTCATTCACGATAGTGCCCATCCCGAAAGTGGATTTTACCTTCATGATGCGGAGCGCCTGGCCCGCACGGTACAGGAGCTGGAAAGCAGGGGACAAAAGACCCTGCTGATCGGGGTTACCTACGCCCTGCTTAATTTTGCAGAACGCTATCCCGGGAACCTTGCGCATACCATCATCATGGAAACAGGGGGCATGAAAGGACGGCGGCAGGAACTGGTGCGGGGCGAAGTGCACGATGTGCTCAAAAGATCTTTTGGACTGTCCTCCATTCATTCGGAATACGGAATGACGGAATTATTATCGCAGGCTTATTCGCATGGTGAAGGTGTTTTTAGGGCTCCTCCCTGGATGAAGCTGCTGTTGCGGGAAGAGTCGGACCCGTTTTCCGTACGCGCTGAAGGTAGCGGTGTGCTGAACGTGATTGACCTGGCTAACCTGTATTCCTGTTCCTTTATTGCCACCGAAGATGGCGGGAAGGTGAGCGGATCCACGTTTGAAGTACTGGGAAGGGTGGATAACAGTGATGTGCGGGGGTGCAGTTTGCTGGCGTTGTAAGTGTAGAGTGAAAGGTGAAAGGTGAAAGGTGAAACAGTGAAGGTTATAAACGATCCGGGCCCTCTCTTTTACTGTGAAGTGAGATAGGGGTTAATGTGGGCGTTATATTAGTTTAATTGTTCTTTTATATTCATCAAACTTCCGGTCTGCAACCTTGTTTTGTGCTTTTGGCGGTGTGGTTTATAGCTTTCAGGCAGCCAGTATCATGCAGCGTTTCCAAGAGATGGTATGGCCTTTAACTCTTGGGCCTTTATACGTTGTTCTTCTTCCAGGTCATAATCATCCTGCAGCCCTAACCAGAATTTGGCAGATGTGCTGAAATATTTGCTCAGGCGAAGAGCTGTATCGGCTGTGATTCTGCGTTTTGCTTTCAAGATCTGAGAAATCCCCATTTGTGGGATTCCAATGCCCTTGGATAGCTTATAAGCCGATATACCCAATGGTATTAAAAACTCCTTATTAAATACTTCTCCCGGATGAATGTTTTTTAACTGGCCCATATAATACCTGGTTTAATGATCATCTAATATCTTAACTAAAGTAGGGTTACCAGCACCAATGCGGGCTGTGTCAACATCTTGCTGGCGACTAAATTCCTTGGCGAAAGAAAGTGTTTGGAAATTCATTAAATAATAGGCTTTGACAACACCTTGTTCCCACTTTTTCGTATGCTTTATTTTTTAAAGTCATCTGGGTTAAATCCATACATAAAGTTGGTTAAAAGTCCGTCAGAGCTTTCCAGCTCCACCATCTGCATCAATTCTTCAAAATAGTGGCAAACTCTTTCCCGGTCTTCTGTATCTAAATAAATATTGTTGAACCGCTTTAAGCCAATTTCTATTTTTTCCAGGTATTCTTCCTTTAATGGTGATGCTTTTAATGAAACCTCTTTAAAGTCGTCTGCGGCCTGATTGATTTTACCGGTCAGTATGGGCCGTAGTGCAGGATCTGAAATCCCGGGGTAAAAAATAACCATATCCTCCACGAACTTCTCTTTGGCCTTAAATGTTTCAAACTTATCCATATTAAGCTTTGATTTCTTATTTTCCTTTTGTCTACAGGAAAGAAGAGTCAGTACTGAAATGAGTATGTATAGAAAATGGTTCATTTTGTTAATTGGTAACGCGAGGTATTGCCGGATACAAGGAGTTCTAAGTTAATTTGTCAACCGCATATCAGGCGCTGTATGTGAGCCGTTTAATCCATAAAAAATATTAAAACTAAACAGCGCCAGGATCAGCACATTTATGATGAACGCAAAATAGATTTGCCTCCTTTTGTAATCGTCTTATATCTAATTAAGGTCATCAAACTTTTTACAGAAAGAAACAATGCCATCAATACACAGATAATTGCCAGCAATGCACATATTTGAATAAAGTAGTAATATCTATCCGGAACATAATAGGGGGCAGTTTAACATCATGGAAGCAATCAAAAGAGCCAGGGCTTGCCAGGAGTTGTTGAATGCATTATTTCTTTTTTGTAAAGCCGCAAGTGCGGCAATTTCTTTTTAAAATAACATCAAGAAAGGTTTTTCATTGTGACTGTTAGGTCCTGGTTATTTTCTAAAGTACTCAAATATATATAGCAAGCCAACTGCTACTGTCAAGCATATTATTACAGAGTAAATAGTCATATTTCTTTTACGTTCCAGCAGTTGCTGCAATGTTTCTTTTTTGCCGACCAAAACCACTGGCTCTGTTTCTGAGTCAAGTAAATTGTTTCCACTCCACGCTACTGCAAAATGTTCAGCATCTTCGGAGAGCATTTGCTTTTCAAAAAAGGTCACTTTGTAAAGGTCATAATTCGAAAACTCTTCTGCCGTCTTGGCATTAAACGCTTCTATTTTTTCAGGTTGTTTATCTCTGAAAAGAAGTCCGTGATTCAATGAAGTTGAAAATTTTAATCCGTAAGCGACCCGGGAAATGGAATCATTATTGCTGCCAAACATGGGTGCAATATAGTAGTTGTTGACTTTTAGAGATTTGCTTCGGCCGCCACTAATATGTCGTTCTTTGAACAAGGTAAAACCATCGTTTTTAACTTGAAATTCTTCTATCGTGAAAAACCTTTCACGTGGATATTCCAAAACGTCTTCTGGATATTTTAAATGGATTATTCCGTAGCTGGAGTCTTTAAAAAAATCCTGTGAAAATGCTGTCGGAATACTTATGGTAAATGGAAATAATACCCAAAGCAACCCATCTTGTGTTTTAGATTTAAACCCGGATTTAATAACAAGAGGTCGCAATACAAAGAATACTGGAATATAAATTATGATGAATGGTATCCAAAAGTTTGAATAGCTATTATCAATTTTGAAAAGTCCCGATTTAGTTGTCAGAAACCAATTAAGAAGAGAATAACCGATGTAGAATATTACAAAAAGGATAAGATAAGCCTTGATAATTTTTTTGAACATATAGATGAAACCTTTTGGCTAACTCTTTAATAAAAGAAGGTTCCTGCTGTAAAAAGAATTGCTACACATTACCAAAATCTACAAGGGATCCAGCTCAAAAATATCATTCTATAATCAGAAAAGATAGGGTCAGGCACTACAGATGTCATAGATTAAAGGTAAAAAGTGGCAGGAATCACCCGCTGTATAAACAGCAGTCGTTTACTTATTGTACCGTCGTCATCCCCTGCCGGAAGGATTTCAGCGCCTGGCTGAACAGGTTGCGCACCGATTGATAATTGAGGTTCATTACCTGCGCCAGTTCTTCATAATTCAGCCCCTTGTACAGCTTAAGGTAAATAACCTCTTTCTGCCGGGGCGGAAGCTGGGCCAGCGCCTGTATAACCCTGGATAGCTTTTCCTGCTGGTCCTCCCGTGCGGAAATAAAATTATCATGGCTTAGTTCAAAAGGCCCGCTTTCTTCTGAAACAGCTTCATCTTTTGGAGTATCGCGGAACTGACGGTAGATCTTAAATTTCAGCGCCTGCAGCAGGTAGGCTTTTACAGAACCCACTTTTTTGCCGGATTTTTTTTGCCAGAGCTCCGCAAACAATTCCTGGATGCAGTCTTCCACTACAGGCGGTGAAGCCATTTTACTCCCGTATTGAAAAAGCAGCGGGTAGTGGCGGCGAAACAGGTTGCCAAATGCATCCCTGTTACCTCCATGAGCGGCGGTCCATAATTCCATATCTGAAGTTCCGGGCATCAAAGAGATTTTATTTTAATAAATGAATGGCGCATACTCCTGAACGGGCAACAAATAAAAAGTAAAGGATTGTCAGAAAAAAACTTAATATCTACAGTACAAAACGTTCAGTAATGGTACTAAATATAAATCATGAACAAACGTGGAGAAGAATTTTCGTTCGGCAGAAGAAGTTATGGGCGATGAATGGTTCCTTGCCTGGTACTTTAAGCAGGATGCACAAAAAATAAAGCATTGGGAATCCTGGCTGATCCAGAACCGCGGGCAACAACCCCTGGTGGAGGACGCCGTGCTCCTGATGAAGGAAGTATACCTGGAAGAAAGTCCGGTACCGGAAACACAGGCGGAAGCCGCCTTTACGACTCTTTCCCAAACCCTGGATAAACCCGTTCCAGCTACTTCAGGGGGTAACAAAAAATGGTTGATCATAGCTGCAATTGTCCTTCTGGTAATAGCCATGATAGCTTACTTTCTGTTGCGTGGTTAATGAAGCCCTACTGCCATTCCAGGATTGATTGGGTCGTATAAACGCCGGCAGAGTCATCCGGAAGGGCTGCCCGGGTATCTGTATGCTGCCAGTGACGCCAGGCTAAAACGCAATACTCGGAATGTTCTATACCAACCATAATTAACAGCCATGTAGCCCATTAATAAAATTACCGTGCTACATTCATACACTAATTCAAATCCTGGCCGATGAATAAGATGATCCTTTCCCTACTGCTGGCAATGCCTTCCCTGAGCCTTTTTGCACAAAAGTTGTCCCTGCCAGCGGCCTCAGATCTTAAAGTGCGGTATGAAGTGGTCCGGAACGATTTGGAGGGCAAGCGTGTATTCCTGTCGGCATTTACGCTGGTCAATAAAAGTTCATCGGCTCTTCCGGCGTCGGGATGGAATATATTTTTCAACTTTCCCCGCATGATCAATGCCGCTTCGGTAACGGGAGGAGTGCAGATCACCCACATCAACGGCGACTTTTACCAACTGCAACCAAAAGCCGGGTTCAAAGAAATAAAGCCCCGCGATTCGGTGCGGATTGAATTCACCGCCGGGGCCTGGGGTATATCCATTTCCGATGCACCGGCCGGATTGTACCTGGTGCGGGATGATGATCCCGGCAGAGGTTTTACCATTAAGGATTACACCGTTACCCCAACCGTGCGGCCGGAACAATACCAGCGCTACGCAGGCGATAGATACCAGCCGTTTACACCCGCTTTAGTGTTTGAGCAAAATGCTTCCATCAAAGACCTTCCTGCCGCGTCACTGGTAAAAGTTTTTCCCACACCCGTTTCCTACAGGGAAACCGGCGGGGTTTTTATCCTTGATAAAAATGCTGGTGGTGTGATAGCAAATACAGCAGATGGCCTCGGCCCTGTTTCCGATTACATTTCACGCGAACTGGCCAATATGATCAGTGGAGGTCCGGGAATACCATTGCGCCAGGTAGTGCTGGAGCGAAACAATTTTGGTCCGGGTGCTTATAAACTGAGTGTAACAAAAGATAATATATCAATAGCAGCGAACTCACCGCAGGGTTTCTTTTATGGTTTTCAATCGCTGCGCACACTGATCCCGCCATCTGCATATAAGTCGAAACAAACGTCCATTTCCATTCCAACCGTTGAAATTATTGATTCACCACGCTTCGGGCACCGTGCCTTCATGCTGGATGTGGCCCGCAACTTTCACAGCAAGCAGCAGGTGATGAAGATCCTTGACCTCATGGCCCTGTATAAACTGAATGTCTTTCATTTTCATTTCAACGATGATGAGGGATGGCGCATTGAAATCCCGGGATTACCTGAACTTACCGAAGTGGGTGCAAAACGGGGTCATACAAAGGCTGACGGCGATTTCCTCCATCCGTCTTTTGGCTCCGGCCCGGATACGGCCTCTTTTGGTACCGGCTATTACACCCGCCAGGATTTCATCGATATCCTGAGGTATGCCAACGAGCGGTTCATTAAAGTAATCCCGGAGATCGAAACACCGGGTCATGCCCGCGCCGCCATTGCGGCTATGCAAACACGTTATGACCGGTTATGGAGAGCGGGAAACAGGGCGGGAGCGGAGGAGTACCTGCTTTACGATCAGCAGGACACATCCCGCTACCGTTCGGTACAACGCTGGTACAAAAACGTGATCAACCCGGCACTTCCGTCCACCTACCGCTTCCTAGAAAAAGTAGTGGACGAACTTTCCCTTATGTACCGCGAGGCCGGCACAGCGCTGGAAACGATCCATTTTGGCGGCGATGAAGTTCCTTCCGGTGTGTGGACCGGTTCCCCTGCCGTACACCAGCTCATGAAAAGTGATTCTTCCGTACGTAATGTAAATGACGCCTGGTACTATTACTTCCGCAAGGTTACAGACCTGATGAAAAAGCGCGGTATGTACGTATACGGATGGGAAGAAGCCGGCATGCGCAAAACAAGATTGGATGGAAAGCCGATCATGATCGCGAACCCGGATTTCGCCAGCACAGGCATGCAGGTGGATGTCTGGAACAATGTAATCGGCTGGGGCGCTGAAGACCTGCCCTACCATTTGGCTAACAGGGGGTACAAGGTTATTCTTTCGCCGGTGAGCAATATGTACTTCGACCTGTCGTACCAGAAAGAGTTTGATGAACCCGGCTATTACTGGGGCGGATACCTGGATATTGACAAGCCTTTTAAATTTATTCCATACGACTACTACCGCAATGCAGATATCGATATCAACGGCAACCCGGTAACCAAATCATACTTTACCAACAAGGAACGGCTCACCGATTACGGAAAAGAAAATATTCCCGGCCTGCAGGGATTGCTCTGGAGTGAAACCCTGCGCTCACCACAGGCGCTGGAATATATGCTGCTGCCGAAATTACTGGCACTGGCCGAGCGCGCCTGGTCGCCCGACCCCGCATGGGCCACGGAAAAAGACAGCGCAAAAGCAGCCGAATCGTATTCCGATGCCTGGTCGCATTTCGTGAATGTACTGGGCAAGCGCGAGTTACCGAGGCTGGATCATTTTGCCGGTGGATTTGCGTACCGGATCCCAACACCCGGAGCTGTAGCCACAAATGGAAGAGTCGTGGTCAACAGCCAGTTGCCGGGCATGGTAGTGCGTTATACCGTTAACGGGAAAGACCCGGGTGTGACCGATAAAGTGTATACGGCTCCTGTAACTTCCCGCGGCACAATACTTTTGCGCATGTTTGACACGAAAGGCCGGGGCGGAAGAGTGGTAACCGTGATCAACCGGTAAACGGGTTACCCATTATATGATGACTTCATTTTGCATGCACCATGGGCTGCAGGCGGTACGGTAAAAAATTGGCGCAATTTTTTCAAATTCTGGTATACATTTGTCTCTTCTTTTAAACAGTGAACACGAACACACATAGCAATCATTTTATCTTTCACAGCCAGCTCACCACGGGTGTATACGCCGTTTGCTTTGACGTGTTCCGCTACCTCGCAAGACGACGTGGATGCTGATAGGACGAACCGCTGACCATGGTCCCTATCAGTGAAATCACCTTCGGCACCATTTTTTGGACTGGTTATCCTTATTTCAAATTCTGTTTACAACTTTGGACAATCAAAATATTATCATCAGGGACGCAAGCCCTGCCGATAAAATTTACGCAAAAACCATTACCGATGAAATGGAATCATCGGCTAAGGCCAGGGGCACCGGTATAGCGAAGCGCAGTCCTGAATACATCGAACAAAAGATCGATGAGGGCAAGGCCGTGATCGCTGTAACCGGCGACGGAACCTGGGTAGGCTTTTGTTACATTGAAACCTGGGAAGGAGAATATGTGGCGAATTCCGGTCTTATTGTATCACCCGAATTCCGTAAAAGCGGGGTGGCCAAGTCCATCAAGCAACGCGTATTTCAACTCAGCCGGGAAAAATATCCCGAAGCAAAAATCTTTGGCCTTACTACCGGGCTGGCCGTAATGAAGATCAACAGTGACCTCGGTTATGAGCCGGTTACCTATTCGGAACTCACGCAGGATGAAAAATTCTGGGCCGGATGCAAAAGCTGTATCAATTATAATATCCTGATGATGAAAGAGCGGAAGAACTGTCTTTGCACCGCCATGCTTTATGATCCGAAAGATCACTACGAGCCGGTGGAAACGATCGAGCATTTCGAGAAAAAGTCTAAGGTGTACGAGCGCCTGCTCAAGATCAAGCAAAGTAAATTCCTCAAGCGCTTCAAGCGGCCCGACCGGAACGCGAATAGGAAACTGAAGGTGACCCTTTTCAACCTATTTCACTTTTAACAGTACATAAATCATGTTTGTTTTCCTACAATGAATTCCACTTCAGAAAACAACCCGCCACCGGGCAACGGTCAGCCCCTTGTTCTTGGTTTCAGCGGTGGCCTGGATACTTCTTATTGCGTTAAATATCTTTCGGAAGACAGGGGTTACGAGGTGCACAGTATTATTGTGAATACCGGTGGCTTTACCGATGAAGAATTAGCTTCAGTAGAGACCCACGCCTATAAGCTGGGTGTAAAAACGCATACAACCGTGCACGCGGTGGAAAGCTACTACGACCGCATTATCAAATACCTTGTTTACGGGAATGTATTAAAGAACAATACCTATCCGCTGAGTGTAAGCGCGGAACGTTTGATGCAGGCGCTGCACATTGCGGAGCATGTAAAGAAAACAGGTGCGAAGGCCGTGGCCCACGGCAGCACAGGCGCCGGCAACGACCAGGTACGCTTCGATATGATCTTTCATATCATGATCCCCGGTGTGGAGATCATTACACCGATCCGCGACCTGCGGCTCAGCCGCGAAGAAGAGATCTCTTACCTGAAAAGCAAAGGCGTGGACATGAACTTTTCCAAAGCCGTTTATTCCATCAATAAAGGTTTATGGGGCACCAGCGTGGGTGGAAAAGAAACCCTGTCCTCCAATGGTATGCTGCCCGAAGAAGCCTGGCCTACCCAGGTTACCCGCAACGACAGCCAGGACCTGAAGCTTCATTTCGAACAGGGAGAGCTGGTTGCCGTAAATGATGAAACCTTCAGTCATCCTGTAGCGGCCATTCAGCGCGTGCAGGATCTCGCCGGGCCCTTTGGAATTGGACGTGATATACATATCGGTGATACCATCATCGGGATCAAAGGGCGGGTAGGATTTGAAGCCGCGGCGCCGATGGTGATCCTGAAAGCACATCACGCACTGGAGAAACATGTACTCAGTAAATGGCAGCTGAACTGGAAAGACCAGCTGGCCCTGTTTTACGGAAACTGGCTGCACGAAGGACAGATCCTGGATCCTGTTATGCGCGACATCGAAGCCTTTTTCCTGAACACGCAGCAGCAGGTTACAGGTGATGTGTTTGTGCAATTATTTCCCTACCGTTTCCAGGTTACCGGCATCCAGTCCCCCTTCGACCTGATGAGCGCCAAATTCGGCAAATACGGGGAAATGAACAGCGGCTGGAGTGGCGAAGATGTAAGAGGATTCAGTAAGATATTCGGCAACCAGACGGCCATTTACCAGCAGGTGAAGGAGGAGGGAAATAAGTAGGAATTGGGGAATGGGAATTAGGAATTAAGGAAAGGGAATTAGGAATTGGGGAATAGGAATTGGGTCCTGAATGCTGTCTTTCCTAATTCCCAATACCAAATTCCTAATTCCAGTAAATTATAATGAATCATGAGCATCAAAGCAGGAATAATCGGAGGGGCAGGATACACCGGTGGAGAACTGGTGCGTTTGCTGGTTCATCACCCCCATGTGGAAATAGGGTTTATCCATAGCCGCAGCAATGCGGGTGAACCGGTGGAAAAAGTGCACCAGGACCTGATTGGTGAAGCTGACTTGAATTTTGCTTCCCGGTTGTCGGATGATATTGATGTACTGTTTCTTTGCGTGGGACATGGAGAAGCCCGCAAATTTCTTGAAGCCAATAAGATCGCGGATCAAATAAAGGTGATTGACCTTTCGCAGGATTTCCGGTTAAGCAAGGGGGCTTTCTTTAACGGCAGAACATTCACCTATGGTTTACCCGAACTTAATAAGGAAGCAATTGCAAAAGCTTCCAATGTAGCCAACCCGGGATGTTTTGCTACAGCCATCCAACTTGGATTGCTTCCATTGGCCAAAGCAGGGCTGCTGGAGGAAGTGTACGCCACGGGTATCACGGGTTCTACCGGCGCCGGGCAAAGCCTGTCTCCAACCTCGCATTTCAGCTGGAGGGCCAATAATGTGCAGGCCTATAAAACCCTGACACACCAGCACCTGGCCGAAATTAACCAGTCGATGGAGCAACTCGGTGTTGATGCGCCGGAGATCAACTTTGTACCCTGGAGGGGCGATTTTCCGCGGGGAATTTTCATCTCTTCACTGATCGCCTGTCCCTGGACCATACAAGCCATTACGGAATTGTTCCGTGAGTTTTACTCCGGGCAGCCTTTTACTTTCTTAAGCAGCCAGGAGATTTTTTTGAAACAGGTCGTTAATACCAACAAATGCGTGGTGCACCTGGAAAAGGTTGGCAGCAAATTAGTAGTTCATTCTGCCATCGACAACCTGCTGAAAGGCGCTTCGGGACAGGCCGTACAAAATATGAACATCATGTTTGGTCTTGATGAAGTTGCGGGACTGAACCTGAAAGCAGGATATTTTTAATGTTTTAAACTGATTCCGTAAGGATCGCCCCTGAAGTATGAAATTATTTGACGTATACCCGGTTAACAACATCAACATTGTAAGGGCAAAGGATTCTTATGTGTGGGATGAACATGGCGTACAGTACCTCGATCTTTATGGCGGTCATGCGGTCATCAGCATCGGTCATACCCATCCGCACTGGGTCCGCCGTATTGAAGAACAGCTTAACAAGATCGCGTTTTATTCCAATTCGGTGCAGATCCCCATTCAGCAGGAACTGGCAGATAAGCTGGCCAAACTAAGTGGGAAAGAAGATTACCAGTTGTTTCTCGTGAACAGCGGTGCCGAGGCCAATGAGAATGCCCTGAAGCTGGCTTCGTTTCATACGGGAAGAAAAAAAATAATAACTTTTTCCAAAGCATTCCACGGGCGCACGTCGCTGGCGGTTGCGGCTACCGATAATAAAGCCATTGTAGCTCCTGTGAATGAAACGGAAAATATGGTATTCCTGCCTTTCAACGATGAAGCGGCATTAAAATCATACTTCCAGAAAAGTGGCGGTGAGGTAGCCGCGGTGATCATTGAAGCCATCCAGGGTGTTGGTGGTATACAGGTAGCAACGGATTCTTTCCTTCAATTGATCCGTCGTCTCTGCGACCAGCACGGCGCCCTGCTGATAGCGGATGAAGTGCAGTGTGGTTGTGCGCGCACCGGAAAGTTTTTTGCGATGGACCATGCGGAAGTGCGGGCTGATATTTATTCCATGGCCAAAGGCATGGGTAACGGTTTCCCGGTCGGGGGTATCCTGATCGCCCCGCACATCAAAGCAAAGCACGGCATGCTGGGCACTACTTTTGGCGGTAACCACCTGGCATGTGCGGCCGCACTGGCGGTGCTGGAGGTAATTGAACGGGAAGACCTGGTTGAAAAAGCAAAACAACGCGGGCAATACCTGATGAACAGGCTGAAAAGTCTTGGGTTGGTAGAGAACATAAGGGGTAAAGGATTGATGATCGGGTTTGATGTTCCGGAAGACCTGAAAGACCTGAAGAAAGTTTTGCTGGAAGAATTTAATGTATTTACCGGTGAAGCGAAGCCCAATACCATTCGCCTGCTGCCGGCGCTCACCATTGCGCGCAAGCAAATGGATGAATTCCTGGATGCGATTGAAGAAGCAGCCGGAACGCTTCGCGGGCCGGTTGCCGTGGGTGAAGAAGGGGACGAGGGAAAGGAAGGCGCCGCCTGATTGAAGATCAGAAAAAACATGCAGATCACAGGTGGCTTACCAGTATGTCACCCTAACCCAAAAACCATTCGGCATTGAAACAATTCATTTCGGTTCATGATGTTCCGGACATTAACGCGCTGGTTCAAAAAGCGCTCCTGTACAAAAAAGATCCCTTCTCCGATAAAAACCTCGGCGCTCATAAACGGATCGGTTGCCTCTTTCTGAATCCAAGCATGCGCACGCGCCTCAGTACGCAAATAGCTGCGCAGAACCTCGGAATGGAAGCCATAGTTTTTAATGTGGGACAGGAAGGATGGGCCCTTGAATTTGAAGAAGAGGCCATCATGAGCGGCACCACCGTGGAGCATGTCAAGGACGCGGCCCCTATTATGGGAAAATATTTTGATATTCTCGCCATCCGCACCTTTCCTTCGCTCAAAAATAAAGAAGACGATTACAGTGAATTGTACATACAGCAGTTCAGTAAATATGCGGGCATCCCGGTTGTATCACTGGAAAGTTCCACCCTGCATCCCTTGCAAAGTTTAACCGATGTGCTCACCATACAGGAAACGTTCAAAGAAAAGCGTCGTCCGAAAATTGTGCTTTCCTGGGCCCCGCATGTAAAACCGTTGCCGCAATGCGTAGCCAACAGTTTTTCCCAATGGATCAATGCCTGGGGGGCTGCTAATTTTGTAATCACCCACCCCGAAGATTATGAACTGGATGTACGATTTACAAAAGGTGCCACCATTACCCACGACCAGGATGCCGCTCTTAAGGATGCCGATTATGTGTACGTGAAAAACTGGAGCACCTACCATGATTACGGAAAGATCTATACCAACGACCCCGAATGGATGCTGACCGCTGAAAAGCTGCAGCTTACCAACAATGCCCGGGTCATGCATTGCCTGCCGGTTCGCCGTAATGTGGAATTGAGTGATGAGATCCTGGATAGCCCGAACAGTATTGTAACCCAGCAGGCGGCGAATCGCGTGTGGGCCGCGCAGGCGGTGCTGGGGGAGATTTTGAGGAAGAATTAATAATTAAGAATTAATAATTAATAATTGGTGGTCGTTTCACCTTTGCGCCTTTGCGGTTATTTCTCAACCTCAACCTAAACCTCATGTCCTCAATAATCATCATCAAAATCGGCGGGGCAGTAGTGGATGACGAACCGAAGCTGGGATCTTTTCTGAAAGCACTGGCTGCCGTGCCGGGAAAAAAGATCCTGGTACACGGTGGGGGAAAGCTGGCAACCAGGATGGCCGAGCAGGCTGGTATTCCGCAACAGATGGTGGAGGGACGGCGCATAACGGATGCGGAAACCCTGAAGATCGTTACCATGGTTTACGCCGGTTATATCAATAAAAATATCGTGGCTCAATTGCAGGCATCAGGCTGTAATGCGATCGGTATAGCGGGTGCCGACGGTAATGCTATCCTCGCGCACAAGCGCAAAAAGGGCACCGTCGATTATGGATTTGCCGGTGATGTGGATGAAGTGAACGTGTCTTTTATTTACGCCATGCTCGAACAATGCGATGCACTTGTGGTGGCTCCTATTACACACGACGGGAAAGGCCAGTTATTAAACACCAATGCCGATACCATTGCCCAAAGCCTGGCAACAGGATTAAGCCCGCATTTTGAGGTAAGCCTCGTATATACGTTTGAAAAAAGCGGCGTCCTTCGCGATGCGGAAGATGACCGCTCCGTGATCAGGCGGATCGACCGGGCAGTATACGCCGGACTAAAAGAGCATAATCTTGTTTTCGCAGGTATGATCCCTAAGCTGGATAATGCGTTTGCGGCCCTGGACAGCGGCGTAAAAAGGGTCATCATCGGGAAAGCGGAAGACCTGTTACAACTAATTTCCGGGAAAGGAGGAACCACCATTGCACATGGATAACCACGCAATACATAAGGACGCCATTGATTTACTGAAGGCATTGATCGCCACTCCTTCTTTCAGCCGTGAAGAAAATAAGACCGCTGACCTGATCGAAGGTTTTTTGGAAGAGAGGGGCGTAAAGGTTCAACGCCTCAACAACAATGTTTGGGCTGCCAGCAAAAATTATGATGCGTCCAAACCAACCGTTCTCCTGAACTCTCATCACGATACTGTAAAACCCAACAAGGGTTATACGAAAGATCCTTTTGTGCCCGAAGAACAGGAGGGCAAACTATATGGTTTGGGAAGCAATGACGCCGGCGGATGCCTGGTGTCGCTCATAGCTGCCTTTGTGCATTTTTATAATGCAGGTGACCTGAAGTATAACCTGCTGCTGGCGGCTACGGCGGAAGAAGAAATCTCTGGTCACGGTGGCGTGGAAGCACTCATTCCATTGCTGCCTCCCGTACATACTGCCATTGTTGGCGAACCAACCTTACTGCAGATGGCGGTAGCCGAAAGGGGACTGATGGTACTGGATGCGGTGGCCAGGGGAAAGGCCGGGCATGCCGCACGCAACGAAGGTGATAATGCGTTGTACAAAGCAGTGCGTGACATCAACTGGATTATGGAACACCAGTTTCCAAAAGTTTCCCCACTGCTCGGACCCGTGAAGCTGAATGCTACCGTAATGGAAACAGAAAATAAAGCGCACAACGTTGTTCCTGCAGAATGCCATTACGTGATTGATGTACGGGTAAACGAACTGTATACGTTTGAAGAAGTGCTGCAGGTGCTGAACGATAACCTAGAAAGTGAATTGAAGCCCCGGAGCACGCGGCTTCGTTCCACCATGATACCGGATGATCACCCCCTGGTGAAGGCCGGTACCACCCTGGGCCTCACCAGTTACGGATCACCCACAACTTCCGATAAAGCCCTCATGCCTTTCCCTGCCCTGAAGCTGGGGCCGGGTGATTCGGCCCGAAGTCATACAGCCGATGAATTTATTTTCATTGACGAAATTAAAAAGGGCATTGATCTTTACATTCAACTTTTAAACCGTGTAGTGACATGAAGCTCTGGCAAAAGGAAGCAACTTCCGTTTCGGCTTTGATCGAAAAATTTACCGTTGGACGGGATAAGGAATTTGATCTTTTGCTGGCCCGTTATGATGTGGAAGGATCCATTGCGCATGTAACCATGCTGGGTGAGGTAGGATTGATGACAATTGAAGAAGCACAGGCTGCCGTAAAAGCATTAAAGGAAATTGGTGAAGAAATTAACAGCGGTGAATTTTTTTTAGTAGATGATGTGGAAGATGTGCATTCGCAGGTTGAATTTCTGCTGACTAAAAGAATCGGGGATGCCGGCAAAAAAATACATAGTGGCCGCAGCCGTAATGATCAGGTAGCTGTTGATATTAAGTTGTATTTGCGTGCTGAAGTAAAGGAGGTAAAGAACAGTGTACAGCAGCTGTTTGAACTCTTAATAGAACAGAGTGAAAAGTATAAAGCTCATTTGCTTCCTGGTTACACACACCTGCAGATTGCCATGCCTTCTTCATTCGGTTTGTGGTTTGGCGCTTACGCGGAAAGCCTGGTCGATGACCTGGAAGTACTGGCTGCAGCTTATGCAGTTGCCAATAAAAACCCTCTGGGAAGCGGCGCCGGTTTCGGATCATCTTTTCCCCTGAACCGCAGTCGTACGACAGAGCTCATGAATTTTTCAGGCTTGAATTATAACTCGGTGTATGCGCAGATGACCAGGGGTAAAACGGAGAAGATCGTTTCCATGGCGTTAAGCTCACTGGCCGCAACTGTGGGCCGCCTGGCTATGGATTGCTGCCTGTACATGAACCAGAATTTTGGGTTTATTTCTTTCCCCGACCATCTTACAACGGGCAGTTCCATCATGCCGCACAAAAAAAACCCGGATGTGTTTGAGCTCATTCGTGCCAAATGCAGCCGTATCCAGTCGGTACCCAACGAACTGATACTTTTATTGAACAACCTTCCTTCTGGTTACCACCGCGACCTGCAGTTAACAAAAGAAATATTATTCCCGGCTATAGAAGAACTGAAGGCCTGTATGCAGCTGATGCAGGTCATGCTGGCTGAAGTACGTGTGAAAGAAAATCTACTTAATGATGAGAAATACAAATACCTGTTCAGCGTGGAAGAAGTAAACCGGCTCGTGAACGAGGGCGTTCCATTCCGTGAAGCCTACAAACAGGTCGGCAACAGCATTGAAAAAGGAACTTTCCAATTTGACTTATCAAAAGGATTAACCCACACGCATGAAGGAAGCATTGGCAATTTGTGTAATGATGAAATCAATAAGTCAATGGTGCAAGTGAGCTTGAAATTTAAATGAACCTACAAAAAGGCAACCGCAAAGTCGCAAAGCCTTTGCGTCTTTGCGGTTAAACTTTTCTCATCCGAATTGCATTGAGAAAGCCGTTCCCTGGCCTTCAACGGAATGTACCTGCACGGTACCGCGGTGGAGCATGACGATCTGCTTGCATAAACTTAACCCGATGCCGCTGCCGTTCTTTTTTGTGCTGAAAAAAGGAATAAAGATCTTATCCATCAGTTCTTCGGGCATACCCGGTCCGTTGTCGGCTACTTTCAGGATTGTTTTTTTGCGGGTGGTTAATTCGGCTGACAGCACAATCTTCGGTTGTTCTCTTTCTTTTACCGCTTCAATAGCGTTTACCACAAGATTGATCAGCACCTGTTCCAGCAGGCTGGGATCCGCCTGCAGGCAAAGCTCGGGATCGCGCAGGATGATCTCCAATTCAATACCTTTCTGCTCAAATGTAGGCTGCATCAACTGGTGCAGGTTGCCAAACAATTCACGGATATAAACCTTCTGCAGGTTCAGTGTCGTGATTTTATTGAGGTTGCGGTAGGTCTCTGTAAATTTCAGTAACCCTTCGCTCCGCCGCTGGATCGTATCAATGCCGATCTCCAGGTCTTCAATGGCGGCGGTATCAGCCATTTTATGGACCGATGCCTGCAGCCTGTTCTTCAGCGTTTCGGCAAGTGATGAAATGGGCGCTACCGAATTCATGATCTCATGGGTCATTACACTGAGCAGCTTTTGCCAGGCCTTCGACTCTGTTTCATCAAGGGCTTCATTCACATTCTGGAATGCAACGAGCTTGAATTTATTATGATCGATTTGAAAAGCGGTTGCGGATAAAAGTACCTTGAATTGTTCTTTTTCCAGGTGGGCCGTAGTAATGCGCGTTCCACCCGAAGGGAGCGCCATGATCGCCCCGTACAGTTCCGGATCCCGCTTGGATAAACTATGAATGGTCTTCAAATAGGGAAGCTGCATCATGCGTTTCAGCGACTCATTCATCCACACCACTTCACCGGTATCAAGGGCGTAGGACAGGATACCCGTATCCACCAGTTCAAGAATTTTCTGCAAGTACTGGTACTGGGTTTCCTTTTCCTTGCTGATTACCTTAAAGGTTGTATTGATCTCGTTAAAGCCTTCACGCAGTGATTGAAGTTCGGCGGGTGCATGTTTGACATCGAAATAACGAGAGAAGTCGCGGTAATGCACGGCCTCCACAAACTGGCTTAACTCTTCATGCGTTTTTCTTTGGAACCGGATGAATTCCACCACCTGGTAAATGCATACCGGTATGAGCAGGACAAAAAAGAGATAAGCTTCCCGCACCAACAGGAAGGAAGCTCCCGACAGCACCACGAAAAGAGCAAGTACGCGCCAGGTAATGCGCCACTCCAGTTTTTTAAAGGTCATACTTATTCAATCTACGATATAAAGCCGTCCTGGTTATGCCCAGTTCCCTGGCGGCTTTGGAGATGTTGCCCCGGTGTTTTTCAATTACGCGCAGGATGGTATTTTTTTCAACGGCACTCAGGTTGGTTGCCACAGCTTCTTCTTCCGCAAAAACAGAAGATTCAATCGGTGAAAAAATAATGTCCTCAGCCTGCAGGATGTTGTCTTCTGCCATGATCACTGCGCGCTCGACCGCATATTGCAGTTCACGCACATTGCCCGGGAAATGATAATGGAGCAGTTTTTCAGTAGCACTCCGGTCGAACTGCGGCTCGGGTTTTAAATATTTGGAAGCATACAATTTACTGAAATGCTGCGCCAGGAGCATGATATCAGACCCACGCCTGCGCAGGGGCGGGATGATGATTTCAACGGTATTAATGCGGTAAATAAGATCCTTCCGGAACCGGTTCTCATTGGCCAGTTCGGCAATGGGCAGGTTGGTGGCACAAATGAGGCGGATGTCAATGGGTTGGGCCGTATTGGTTCCCAGGCGGGTAACCTGGCGGTTCTGTAAAACGCTGAGCAGCTTTGCCTGCTGGTATAACGAAATATTGCCGATTTCATCCAGGAACAGCGTTCCGCCGTTGGCCGATTCAAAACGTCCTTCACGGTCCTCACGGGCATCAGTAAACGCGCCTTTCTTATGGCCAAACAGTTCACTTTCAAAAAGCGATTCGGTGAGCGCGCCCACATCCACTTTTATAAACGGCTTTGATGTGCGCAGGGAATGCTGATGGATAGCCCGGGCAATAAGATCCTTGCCGGTACCATTCTCACCAAGGATCAAAATGTTGGCGTCCGTTGGGGCGATCTTCTGGATCTTGTAAAAAATATCCTGCATTACTTCGGAGGCGCCGAGAAGTTCGTGACCGATGATGGATGGATGGTTTTCGGCTTTCATGGCCGATGAGGAAGCGCGGGACTTTGATTTGGCTGCTTCGCTTATGGTGGCCAGCAGTTTTTCATTATGCCAGGGCTTCACTACAAAATCAAAAGCGCCCTCTTTCAGCGAACGGATAGCGAGGTCTATATCGCCGTAGGCCGTGATCATGATCACGGCCGCGGTGGATTTGAATTCCTTGATTTTCTTCAACCAGAATAATCCTTCATTACCCGTATTGATGGAGCTGTTGAAATTCATGTCCAGCAGGATCACATCGAAAGACTGTCGGGAAAGCAGGGAGCGGATGTTCTCGGGATTTTTTTCCGTAACCACTTCCTTTACTTCCGGCCTCAGCAAAAGACGAACTGCCGTCAGTACGTCCACATCATCATCAATAATCAAAACAGAGGCATTCTTCAAAGACATAAGGAAAGTAGTTGAGCGCAACGAATCTACAATTATGCCGCAACCGCAAAGGGTTCAAAATGAAGAACGGTTTCTATTACAGGCCTTCCGGCACTGTCCGGTATCGATACAGTTTCTGTTCGGTAATGAACATGCCCGTGGCATTTCCGAATCCTAAGTTGCTGTAAATGAAAGTTATATTTGATTGGCACCATTCTGAACCATTGTTCACTGGTCCGGGGTTCCGGGACGCTTAAAAAAGGAACCATTTTAAACCAACCTAACCGTGGACAGAGTCATTGCCAAAAAAAGATGGTCGCAGAAAAAGGTGCTTACCCTGGCCGGTATCCTGGCCCTGGCAGCACTGATTGCCGGCAGCCTGTATTTCACGTCCGGAAAGAACCGGTTGAATGTAGACCGCGCACGCATCACCATTTCTGAAGTAAAAAGCGGTGCCTTCCAGGAGTTTATCCCGGTAAACGGTATTGTCATGCCCGTCACCTCCATTTACCTGGACGCTATTGAAGGGGGACGCGTGGAAGAAAAATTTGTAGAAGACGGTGCCTTTGTCCGCAAAGGACAACCCATCCTAAGGCTTTCCAATACAGACCTTGAATTAAGCCTGGCCAACCAGGAAACCGCTGTTTTTGACGTACTGACACAAATGCAAAGCACCAAGAACAACGCAGTGCAGAATACCATCCAGCAATTGAACCAGAAAGCTGAAGTGGAGAACGCACTTACCGAAGCCGAACGGGTGTACAAACTGAACAAGCATCTCCATGCGGAAAAAGTAATCGGTACACAGGAGTTTAAAGCTTCTGAGAATAATTACAATTTCCAGGTAAGTCGAAAAAAATTAAACGACCAGACCCTTCGCCAGGATGAAGTTTCCAACCGACAGCAGATCGGGCAGATGGGCGCTTCTTATTCGCGAATGCAGAATGCACTGGCGCTGATGCGCCGCAAAGTAGGAGATCTTGTTGTGCGGGCACCTATAGACGGTCAGCTTACTTCGCTGGATGCCGAGATCGGGCAATCGAAAAATAAAGGCGAGCGTCTCGGGCAGATCGATATTATCACCGGGTACAAGTTGCGCGTTGATATTGATGAACATTATCTATCGCGTGTGGTAATCGGGCAGGAAGGTGAAACCACAGTGGGTGGTAAACCGTACAAGCTCCGGGTAAAGAAAGTGTATACCGTGGCCAACGGCCGTTTCGGGGCTGATATGGAATTTGTGGCCGATGCGCCACCAACGATCAGGCGGGGACAAAGCCTTCAAATTCGCCTGGCACTCAGTGATGAAACGCAGGCCGTGCAGGTGGCAAAAGGTGGTTTTTTCCAGGTAACAGGCGGCAACTGGATTTTCAAGTTGAATGAAGACGGAACCAAAGCGTATCGTGTGGATGTGGAACTCGGAAGGCAAAACCCGGATTATTATGAAGTGCTATCCGGCTTGAAGCCCGGAGACCGCGTGGTGACGTCGAGTTATGAAAATTATGGCAACATGCAGGAATTAGTCCTGAGTAAATAAACCAAACCATGAAGTCCTTATTCATCATCTTCCTTTGCTGCACCTTCTTTTGCAGCGGGAATCAACACGAAGAGAAAAACAGGCCCGGCTCTGTTAAAAGCGGTGCGCTCTTTCTCGATAACCTGCAACCGGTGCGCCTGTTACTTTTCTAATCAGCCAAAACAAACAAACGACAAATGATAAAGATCACCGACCTCGAAAAGATCTACCGTACCGAAGACGTGGAAACCGTAGCCCTTAATAAGCTTTCCATTCATGTGGGCGAAGGCGAGTTTGTAGCTGTTATGGGCCCTTCCGGTTGCGGCAAATCCACCTTACTCAATATACTCGGCTTACTTGATGACCCGGATGCGGGAAGCTTCCAGTTCAATGGAATTGAGGTTGCGCATTTCAATGAGCGCAAAAGAGCCGACCTGCGGAAACGGAATATCGGTTTCGTGTTCCAGAGTTTTAACCTTATAGATGAACTTACCGTTTTTGAAAACGTGGAGCTGCCGCTGATCTACCTGGGCACTTCAGCAGCGGAGCGCAGGAAAAGGGTGGAACAGGTGCTCGACAAAATGCAGATCATGCATCGCCGCAATCACTACCCGCAGCAATTATCGGGCGGGCAACAACAACGCGTAGCCGTAGCAAGAGCAGTTGTTAATAATCCAAAACTGATTCTTGCAGATGAACCCACCGGCAACCTCGACTCTTCCAACGGCAATGAAGTGATGCAACTGCTCACCGACCTCAATGAACAGGGCACCACCATTATCATGGTAACGCACTCCGAGCACGACGCCCGCTACAGCCACCGCGTCATCCGCATGCTGGATGGACAAACGGTGCTGGAGAATATTATGGTGTGAGGTAGGAATAACGAACAAGCCTGTCCCGCTTATTGCGGGGGAACATGGAATGTTGAAGGGAGGGAAATGTTCAATGTGCAATTTTCAATGCTCAATGTGCCAGTTAAGATACAACATACAAAAAGCGAAGCGCTTTACGGCTGATACGTGCAGCTTGCAGCGTGTAGCGTAAAGCGAAATCAGTGAAATCCATAAATCCGTGACTGATGATAGAACTGCAACATATCTCGAAATGGTACCAATCCGGAGCGTTGAGAACTTTTGTTTTAAAAGACGTGAACCTTACCATCGGCGAAGGGGAATTTGTTTCCATAATGGGCCCTTCCGGTTCGGGAAAGTCAACACTGCTGAATATCATCGGCATGCTCGATCTTCCTTCGGAAGGCGACTACCGGTTTTATGACCACCAGGTGTTTAAGCTGAAGGAAAAACAACGCCAGGAATTGTATAAAAAGCATATCGGCTTTGTATTCCAGTCCTATCACCTGATTGATGAACTAACGGTTTATGAAAACATTGAAACGCCCCTGCTGTACCAGGATGTAAAGTCGTCTGACCGGAAGGCCATAGTGGGCGATATGCTGGACCGCTTCCGGATCGTGGGAAAAAAAGATTTGTTCCCGGCTCAGCTCTCCGGCGGACAGCAGCAATTGGTTGGAATTGTGCGCGCGCTGGTGGCAAAACCAAAATTATTACTGGCTGATGAACCTACCGGTAACCTGAATACAGCGCAGGGCGAAGAGATCATGCAACTGTTTCAGAAACTGAATAGCGAAGGAGTGACGATTGTGCAGGTTACGCATTCTGAAAAAAATGCAGCTTATGGCCGGCGCATCATTCACCTGTTGGATGGACGCGTAGAAATAAACACCCGATCATGATGTACCGAATTATATTTCTGATGGCCGGACTGGCTGCTTTTTTTATGGGCCTTGCCCAGCAAACTACTGTACTGAGCCTGCAGCAATGCATTGAAACGGCGCTGAAGAATAGTCCCCGGGTAAAAGAGTCTGCCCTGCTCATGGATGCGGCAGCCATTAACTACCGGCAGGCAAAATCCAACCTCCTTCCCGATCTCAATGGAGTGATCAGTCATGGTATCAACCAGGGAAGAAGCATTGACCCCTTCACCAATTCGTATATAAACCAGAATATCACTTATGCCAGTTACGGGATCGGCAGCGGTGTGGTATTGTTTAATGGCATGAGTTTGCAGAACAGTATCCGCCAGAATAACCTGGCGCTGGATGCTTCCCGTATGGAACTGCAAAGCACCCAGGACGCGCTTACGCTCAACGTAATCTTTGCCTACCTGGAAGTGCTGACCAATGAAGAAATGATGGAGCTTGCGGCACAGCAGGCTGCTGTCACCCGCCAGCAGGTGGAACGCCTGCAGATTTTAAACAGGGAAGGAGCCATCGCCCCGCCATTGCTGCATGAAGTAACGGGCCAGCTGAAATCGGAAGAATTAGCCGTGGTCAATAACCGGCAATTATGGTATTCATCAAAACTGCTGCTGACACAACTGATGAATATTCCTTTTGATACAGCGGTGCGCGTAGAGAAGGTAGCGATGGCAGATTTGCTGGTAAAACCCGAAGGCACGGCAACAGAAGTGTATACGTCAGCTGTGGAAGGACTGGCCCTTGTAAAAGCTGCCCGGTTGCGGAGCCGCAGTGCGGAAGCCGGGGTAAAAGCATTGCGGGGTAATCTTTTTCCAACCGTTGTACTGAACGCCAACCTGGCTTCCAATTATTCGAGTGCCGCCAGCAGGGATGTACTGGTGAATGCTACGGATGTAACCACTACGGATTACGTTGTAGTAAATGGCAGCACGGTTCCCGTAATATCGAAGCGCAACAATTATGAATCGGAGCGGATTGCTTACGGCAGCCAGTTGCAGAACAATGTTTTTTCAAATATCGGGGTAAGCCTTCGCGTACCGCTGTTCAATTCCTTTACGGTGCGCAACCGCATCCGCCTGGCCGAAATTGATGTACAGCGATCCAAAGTAGCGGAAGAATCAACGCAGCTGCAGGTACGCCAGGAGGTGGACCAGGCGCATCTGACCATGGTGGGCGCATCGGAGCGGTACAGGATCCTGCTGGAACAGGTGGCTGCCTTTAATGCTGCCTTCAAAGCTGCGGAAGTACGCTTCAATGCCGGTGTGGGCACTTCTGTTGATTATCTGCTTGCTAAAAATAATCTGAACCGGGCCAATGGCCTGCTCATTACCGCCCAATACGACTACCTGTTCAGGAAACGGGTGCTGGACTTTTATAGAGGGAAGTGAAAAGTGAAAAGTGAAAGGTGAAAGGTGAAAGGTGAAATGTTGAGCCATTTACGGAGCAACCTTCCGCTCTCTACTCTGTTTTCCCGCTCTGCTTCCAACCACGGGGACAGGGGGGCACAAAGGTCCACAGATATTGTTGTGAATCCATGTGTCTCAGTGCCTCCGTGGTTCCTTCAATGCGTGAAGCGTAATCAATGGCGAGAAGTTGGCATCCGCTCTCCGCTCTGTTTTCCCGCTCTGCTTCCAACCACGGGGACAGGGGGGCACAAAGGTCCACAGATATTGTTGTGAATCCATGTGTCTCAGTGCCTCCGTGGTTCCTTCAATGCGTGAAGCGTAATCAATGGCGAGAAGTTGGCATCCGCTCTCCGCTCTGTTTTCCCGCTCTGCTTCCAACCACGGGGACAGGGGGGCACAAAGGTCCACAGATATTGTTGTGAA